>BNJV01002552.1_pt1 | contig 1640946 bp, 1266 predicted proteins | sample 8540591 | NCBI WGS metagenome assembly BNJV01 (sample SAMD00202457, study PRJDB9452) | human saliva metagenome | host: Homo sapiens
GTTTTATAAACATAGTTCTCTTGATATAGTACCATTTGTTATATAATATACGATGTATTTCTTCAGTCCTCAAAATATTTATCAGATACATATTTCTGGGACAGTGTGCCTTGGGTGAGCACAATGACCACAATGTTGCTTGACCTGAATGATATTAAATAATGCCAGATGATGGGAGGTAATTCTAATCTTTATCGATGTCTGTTCTCAATGGTGTAAACGGTTATGGTGAAAATCGGTCCTCTTTCAGACTTCGTACCACTTAGCGGAAGTGAAAGGTTCAAGACCTTGTATTCCGCCAGATGTTCAGACTGTTTATGTGCTTCCCGTACACCTGTTTCATCCGCATCATACAAGAGTATGATATGCCTAAAACGAAGCTGAAGGCTCTCAATGATACTTGTCGGTATCTGTGCCGTTTCACTGTTGAAGCAGATTGCATTGAAGCCGTGTGCATACAATGAGAGTACATCCTTTTCTCCACCTGTAATGAAAAGCATATCTCCTTTGGCAGGAATCTGCTCCATTCCGAAGCAATACGTGGCAGGCATCCGTCCACCATAAAGAAAGCGGATTTTTGGACTGTGAGGTCGGTATATCTTTACATAGCCGTTTCCGATATAGGCAAACATAGGTTCCGTAGGTGAGCTATAAAGTTCAAACTTCTTGCCTTCAGCAGATACACTTTCATAGCGCTTAAGACTCCGTACACGAAAGCGACGGAGTGTATCCTCATGGATGCCATAATGTGCCCAATAGTTCAGCAGACCATCGTCAAATGGCTGTATCTCAAAACTATATGGACGTTCTTCCGTACACTTGGTTATATCAGCCTTAGGAGTGGGAACAATAGTTTTTTTATATGCTGACGTGATATGGCTGCTATGCTTTTCACCATTACATAAAGAATACAATCCAAGTTCTTGTACAATCGTTTCCAATACTTCGGGAAAACTTGTTTTCAGGTTCAAATTACGGAGGGTTGCCACAAACCAGAAGCAATCCCCAGAATAGGTGGTATCTCCATGATCATAGAATTTGTAAGAAGAAGTTTTCCTGTCGTAGTAGATATGGCAGGAAGCCCGCCTATCGTCATAGAAAGGGCTTCGGAAGTTGCGATGAAGGTTTACCTCAAAGCCAAGGAAATGTGAAAACACATTCAAACCTCCTTGTGTAAGTAAAAGAATCTGTTCCTTTTCTATCATAGTTGTCGGTTTTTAGGATTAATACATGAACTCATGATGAGATTGTCCTTGAAACGGTTGAGCCGTCCAAGAATCTCGTCGTTTCTCATACCTGATACGCGGAGCCGGTTACACTTCGTGGCTATCACGATAGACTTGAAGAAGTAGCGTACATCGCCACCCTCCGTGTAGCGATACCGTACCAACTGCTTCTTGCGCCAGCGATAAAGGGTGGACTCTGAAATATTCAGAGCCCCGATAAGGTCTTTGGTTGTCATCTCCAGCTCGTCATCTATATCTTGGATAAGATGAGAAGTGCGCTCAACATACTGCTCTATTCGGTTGAGCCTGTCTATCAGTTCCTGATAGGCTTGGCTTTCTACTGCGATTATTTCCATCTTTTCAACTTGGTGCTTTTAATTGTTATATCCATCCCAGAATTCGCAAGGTATTGCATAAGAGAGTTGTAGGCTTCTTTTGTATACACCTCAACGTGTACTTCTGCAATAGGTTTGGGAAGATCTTGTCCATTACTTGCGAGATATGCAAACATCTCATAAACATCTATCTCCAAAACAGTCGCATAGTTTACTATTTGGAGAAAGTCCATTGTAATCTGACCAGACTCCCATCGGGATATTGTGCTTTCATCAACTCCCAATTTCTCAGCTATATACGCCTGTTTTAGATGTTTGTTCAATCTCTCATTTCGTAGAAATTCCAGTAACTCTTTCATAAACATAAAGTTATAGAAACATCTTGGCACGAGCAACCCGTCACACGCAAGTTTATGCACCCTCTGCAAGTCGTCATGCACCAGATGCATTTTTTTGTTTGGTGGCGGATGCAAAGGGTTTCTATATCAAGCATAAGATAAATATAATAAACTTATATAGAAATAAATAATAACATAATTCACCTTTTATTAGTGATAAAGCTATAAAAGGTCATCAATATCAGGCAGTCACACACAAGTCCTCCAGTGCAAGGTGCAAGACCCCTTATATATAAGGGCTTGCACCTTGCACTGGAAAATGTAGCAGTAAAATCTCTAAATATTTATGACGCAAAGATTTGGATGGTAGTACATTTTTATATATCTTTGTACCCAAGAAAAGAGAGCGGTTGAGCTTTCAATAGGTAGTCAGAATGGTAGTCATTAAGCGGTCAGAATACTGCTACAAAAATGCTACACTGATGATTTGTCAAAACATATAGAAAGTTTATATACAACGAGATACGAGAGTTTGGTTCACAAACCTCTCTCTCCGCAAACAAGGGTGTAAATCAGCAAGTTATGCGATTTACACCCTTTATTGCACCCAAAAAGTTTCTCGGTATTTCTTGTATGGTTTATTGCGGCACGATGTCAAAGATTCTTTTTTTACGTATCATTCAGAGTTACTAGAATAAGACTGTCATCAACTACTACACTATTGCCCTTTGTCGTAACAAAATCTCCCACCAACGAGTAGGATTTTCGTGGTCATCCACGAGTTTGAATGCCACGGTTAGCAAGTAGAAGTGGGGCATCTAGGCAACCCAATGCGTCTTAACGAGTAGCACCAGTTCATCAGTCAAGGGCTTCGCTGGTAAGCAACGCCTTATGTCCCTTTTTCAGCCGTAGCAACAATCCCGGCCTTATTCTTGCATCCAGTCGGCAGGAGTGAGCCGAGGGCGCAACAGCTTCCGCAAGGACAAGTCGGGCGAGAAACTCGCCGAATCGGAAGAAGACCTCCTCGAACACCGCACCGCCGGCTCCGACGCTTTCGACACCCTCTATATCGGTTGCAAGAAATTCCCAGTACATGATATAGTGAGTGTACCTGTAAGTAGCGTGATGTAATAGCCTATTGTGCAGTTATATCGCTCCCTTATGTTCAATTATGCACCTAAAATTGTGTTATTTGCTATAAAATTGCTATATTTGCCTAAGTTTAAGGACTGTTTGTGCTGCTTCTTTGATATAATATTGTAACTTTGAACTCGAAAATTAAACAAGTGCCGATTTATGAGCAAACAACTAAATAGGATAAAGGTTATACTCGCAGAGAAGCAGCTCACTAACAAGTGGTTGGCAGATGAATTACATCGAGACCAAACAACTGTTTCCAGATGGGTAACAAACACCTGCCAACCAAGTTTTAAGACAATGATAAAAATCGCCAATGCTCTTGATGTCACGCTTGACGATCTGGCAAGAAGAGATATAATTTAACATGACACAGGAAGAAAAAACGTTGCTCATTGAGCAAGCAAATAAATTAAGTGAGGTGTTGGAGGTTCTGAACAAAGAATTTTCAGCCCTTGATATTGATGATGAAAGAAATTTCCTTGCCATAGTAAAGGAAAATCTATCTAAAAAAGCATTAGATTGATACTATGGGCAAGGGAAAGGAAAATGCAACGCAACCTAAAATAGGATTAGATATATTTTCAGGTGCTGGTGGTTTGAGTCTCGGTGCAGAAATGGCTGGGATTGATGTTAAATACGCTATTGAAATTAACAAAAGTGCAGCTCAAACCTTCCGAAAAAATCATAAAGGAGCAGAGGTTATCTGTAATGATATTACCAAATTATCGCCAAAAGAGATTGTTGGCGATAATAAGGTTTTTATTATTATGGGCGGTCCCCCGTGCCAAGGCTTTTCCTTGTCAAATACCATGAACAGAAACATGGACAATCCTAAGAATTTATTATTTAGGGAGTTTGTTCGTTTCGTAGATGAATTGCATCCCACTTGGTTTGTTTTTGAGAACGTATCTGGACTTACAAGCATGAATCATGGGGAAACCCAAAAGATGATTGAACAATGTTTTGAAAGCCTTGGATATACTGTCTCTCCATCGGTACTGTGGGCATCCGATTATGGCGTTCCACAACATCGTAACCGCTTCTTCTTAATTGGTAATGCTAATGGCATCAAATTTGAGTTTCCCCAAAAACACGAGAAACAAATCAGTGTAGAAGAAGCCATCGGTGATTTGCCAATACTCGGTAACGGTGATAGCTTTGATAGTCTGCCATATAGAATTTCATTTGAAGAGGCAAGCAGCTATGCTCAACAAATGCGTAAACGCTCAGCAAATGCAACCCAAAATTTTGTTTCCAAGAATAACGACCTTGTGATTGAAAGATACAAGCATATCAAACAGGGACAAAATTGGCGTACAATTCCCGATAGCCTTATGGAAAACTATGCAGACAAAAAACGTACACACAGCGGTATCTATAAGCGTTTGTTGGCAGACAAGCCTTCTGTCGTAATATCAAATTACCGTAAGAGTATGCTTATTCATCCATTCCAAGATAGAGGTTTGTCTGTTCGAGAAGCAGCTCGCATTCAGAGTTTTCCTGATGATTTTATATTTGAAGGTCCTATTTCTCATATACAACAACAGATTGGAAATGCAGTTCCTCCACTGCTTGCAAAAGCTGTCGTGAAAAAAATCCTTTCTTATCAAGATTAAAATCCAATGAGTAAAGATAGAGAAAACATACCGAGAGCAAATATGCTGATGGGGTCAATGCGCTCAATGGGTTACTCCTTTGAGTCCGCAGTGGCAGATGTTATTGATAACAGCATCAGTGCTAATTGTAAGAACGTCATCTTATTTTTCCCTCTTAAAAGTTACGACACACTTGCTGTCGGTATTCTGGATGACGGAAAAGGTATGTCTTCTGACGAATTGTTTGAGGCTATGAGATACGGAAGTGACTCTAAGGAAGAACGACAGGAAACAGACCTTGGACGTTTCGGACTTGGAATGAAATCCGCATCAATGTCACAATGCCGAATATTAACAGTTGTCAGCAAACAGGTGGGCTCAGTACATGCTTTTAGATGGGATTATAACTATATCCTTGAAAAAAAAGCATGGATTTTACAAGAACTCAATAAAGACGAGGTTGCATCAACACCTTATGTGGAGAATTTATTAGAGTCATCTAATGATGGTACCTTGGTGGTTTGGCAAGACTTTGATGTTCTTGAAAAATCTTCTGACGGGCAAATCTATGACGCACTTATTGAACTTCAAAATAAAACGTCAGATTATCTGTCGCTAATCTATCACAGATTTCTCGACGACAAGTCTATTAAAATTAAAATAAACAATCACTCGTTAAAGCCCAGAGACCCTTTCCTTGAAAAGAATAAAAAAACCACTCAAAAGAAAGAGGTTTCCATAAGTAATCGTGATTCTTTAAACATAGAACGACAAATTAAAGTCAAAGCTTTTGTGTTGCCATTTGCTGCAGACATGACAGCTGAAGACATGAAAAATGCTGGAGGGGCGGAGAACTTTCGCTCCCTTCAGGGTTTTTACATATACCGAAACAAAAGGCTTATCATTTGGGGCACTTGGTTTGGTATGCGTTTAGGCGAACTTACAAAAAACGCCAGAATCAGAGTTGATATTCCCAATAGTCTTGATGACATTTGGGGTATTGATATTACAAAAAGAACCGCAACGATTCCAAAGAATATCCTTAACCAGCTAAGAAAAACGGTTAAGGACGCTATGGATATTGCAACAAGAAAGCAGACTCATCGAGGAAGAAAAGAAAATGTGGATGCCAATATCAGCTATATTTGGAACCGCATGCAAGGACGCAACAACAACTTCTATTATGAGTTAAACAAAGACAATCTGCTTTTTAAAAATGTAAAAGACTATATCCCTGCCGACTACCATTCATACATTGATCTGATGTTGGATGAAATTCAGCTAAGCATCCCCATTCAGCAGATATATATAGACAGGTGCAACGAAGTAATTGAAATCCCTGAGAGGGACGACCGCCTTGACGATTTGTATCAACAAGGAATTACTCTTGTAGAAGCTGCTATGAAATTTGGGAAATCTAAAGAAGAGGCCATAGAATACGTTATGACTTCCGAACCTTTCTGCACCAAAAGCGAATTAAAAGGAATGTTGAACACCTATTGCACCGAGAAATATGGAAAATGAACTCCTACAAAGTTTTCTGATTATTACTAATCAGAATGTAAAAACAGACATAAATCGAGGTATAGAAGTCAATTATAATAACATTGATAAATACATTGAGAATACCCAAAAGTTTCTTAATGTTACACTCACGGAAGATGAATATAAACTAGTTTTCCATGATATAGAACAACGCTTCTCAATCAAACACAGTAAAGGGTGTGCCATCTTCGATGACTATGACCAGGTGAGAGACTGGTATCATGAAGAAAATATCGAAGACCCATACTTTTGGACAAGATACAAAAGGTATTTGGAGGAATTTTCTTCGCTGAATCCCAAAAGCATAGAACTCCTTGACAAGACAACTCTGCCTCAGATTATGAATTGTCTTGGCAACCCGACTGAAGAATTTGAGGGCATACGTCTTCGTAGAGGTCTTGTGATTGGTGATGTACAATCAGGAAAAACAGCAACCTATTCGGGTTTGATATGCAAGGCTGTTGATGCTGGCTATAAAGTTGTAATTCTTTTGGCAGGAATTACGGAAAGCCTACGTCAGCAGACTCAGCAACGTATTGATGAAGGCATCGTTGGATTAGCTCGTACAATGAATCCCATTCTTAAAACACCTGAAACACATCGTGTCGGTGTCGGATTGGATATGAAAGAAGTACGGGCTACCTCGTTGACAACACAAGCGTATGACTTTGTTGCAACCAATGACAATATTGTCACATCTTTGGCTTCGCATAAGACTGTTTTACTAGTCATCAAGAAGAATGTGTCAGTTCTCAACAAACTATACAACTGGCTAAAAAATAACAACTACGATTCTTCTAAAGGATACATCGACTGCCCATTGTTACTTATCGACGACGAGGCAGATAATGCTTCATTGAATACAAATAAGGACGAAACCAATCCGACAAAGACCAATGCCAAAATCAGACATATCTGTGCATTGTTCAAAAACGCAACGTATGTCGGTTTTACGGCAACTCCTTTCGCTAACTGTTTCATTGACCCAGACTCTGTTGACAGCATGAAGAATGCAGATCTTTTCCCAGAGAACTTCATGTATGTATTGCCGAGCCCATCCACATATTTAGGAGCAAAGAAAATCTTTGATGAAGATGGAGAGTTCCATAGAAATGTCCGCTTCATTACAGATATTGAAGAGCCGGACTATACAAGTGAAGAGTATAAAGATAGAGTCTCCAATGACATAGATGGACTAAACGATGGCCCATTTTACTACAAGCACAGCAAGAACTGGGATGGTGTTTTTCCGAAATCACTAACCCAGTCCATGTATTGTTTCTTCTTAGCAAATGTTATAAGAGACTTACGCGGAGATAGTGGGAAACCACGTAGCATGCTTGTTAACATGTCACGTTTCGTAAAAGTCCAGAGAGTCATCAAGGAACATGTCGAGAAAATCTATAATGATTTTAAATCAAAAATAGAGTTCTCTTTCAGTGGCACTGATGCAGACAAAAGTCTTCCTTTATATAACACTCTGGAAGAATTGTGGCATAAGCACTATTCTTTCATTGGAGATATTTCTGTTGATAGAGTCCTTCAGAAAGAAAACCTTATCAAGGCAATCAATGACATTAAAATTGTTGTTGTCAATGGGTCTAAGAACAGTAACAAATTAGACTACAAGAAAAATCTATCGTTACGAGTTATCGCTGTGGGTGGCATTGCCCTTTCACGAGGCTTGACATTGGAGGGGCTGCTTACCAGTTATTTCTATAGAAATACAGCAACCTTTGATGTGTTAATGCAGATGGGAAGATGGTTTGGATATAGACCTAAATACGAGGATATATTTCAGATTTGGACTACCATGGCAAGTGCAAGATGGTACGATGAGATTTCAAAAGCTTCAGAGGATTTGAAAGAGCAACTTCGCAAGATGTTTGACCAGCACCTTACTCCAAAGGATTTTGGTATTAAGGTGCGAGATAATTGCGAGGAATTGCAAATCACTGCCTCTAACAAAATGCGCATGTCATTTGACCTGAATGAGCAAGTTTCATTCTATGGCAATTTGCATGAAACCTCGTACATTAGTCTGAATACCGAACAAAACAAGAAGAATGTTGCACAAACAAAAGCATTAGCTTCTCAACTGTGGAGTCATGGCTATAATTTCAAGAAGTCAGGTAAGAGCGCATATATTGTTAGAGATGTTCCCAAATCACTGATTTCAAGTTTTGTCGGTGGTATTGTGTGTTCTAAGATGAATCCAAGTTTCAACGAGGAGTATATCAAAGATTTCATTGATGACACCAATACAATAGGTCTTGATTCTTGGGATGTCGTTTTCCAAGGTGGTGAATCTGAAACGCATTTCGATATTGAAGGATTAGAGAAATTGACCTGCGCAGGACGTGCTATCCACATTGAGCACAATGCTGTTGTTGTCAGTTCAAGACGACGACTGCTTAACACCAGTGCTGGTAAATTGGCATTGAGTGAGGAACAGATAGCCAAAGCCGTCAATGCTTGCAAAGCTAAATGGGAAGAAGAAGGATCCAGTGTAGACCGAACTATCCCCTCAAAGGCTTATTTTGAACATTTGCCAAATAGAAAGCCCATTCTGATTGTAATGCTGATTGTACCAAAACCGCCAAAAGAAAATGAGGATGAAGAGCAGAAGCTCATCAAGTTCAGAAGCGATTTGGGACAATCATATGTAGTAGCATTTGCTATGGGTTTCCCTGGTGTTAAAGGCGTAGATAAAGCCAAGCACTATAAGGTGAATAAGGTTTACTATACACAAAACTTGATGGATGAACCTGAAGAGCTGGACGATGAAGACGAATAACTCTATTTTCGACACCTTCAAGGAAGGTTTCGATGCAGGATTTTACAAAAGATTAAACAGCAACCCGGCATTAGATTTGTATGTCGGGAAACGATAGTGGACTCTATTCTTTTGAATACAGAGGTGCATTTACACCCATTAAGGTTAAAGGTTCAGAGCTGATTTTGGTCGATCAATTTAAGCACGACTCGTTCAACTCAATCTGTTTCTCATTAGAGAAAGACGAATTGCTCGAACGTTTTAGCATTTTCTGCCAAGATTTGGCTGACGCTGTAGATGGAATTACAGACGTAAACCAAGGTTACAAGGAAATTTGCAACCGCTTTTTCTCTTGGAAGAAGCTATTCAAACCATCAACAGGAAATCTTACAGAGCCAGAAATTATGGGTCTCATTGGTGAATTACTCTTCTTGAAAGACACAATGATTCCTACATTTGGTGTAGAAAAAGCTATCGAAAGTTGGATGGGTCCAGAAAAGACCCATAAGGACTTTTCCTTTGATGACAAATGGATTGAAATTAAAACCGTTTCTTCTGGCAAAGAGCTGGTTAAAATTTCGTCTATTGAACAGCTTGATGGAAATGAAAATGGAAGTCTTGTCGTTTATGCTCTCGAAAAGATGAGTACCAACTACAAAGGCTTAAAGCTAAACAATATTGTCAATGAGCTACTGATTAACATAAACAATCAGTTTGTGAGAGACGTATTCATGTCTAAACTATCAACGTATGGATATGAGGGATCTCCAGAATACGACAACTATGTATATGAGATAACAGATTGTTTAACATTTGCTGTAACAGAGGACTTTCCGAGGTTGAGGAGAGATTTGCTTCCAAAGGCAATTGCAAAATCACAGTACGAAATAATTTTGTCTGAATTAGACACTTTCAAGTCAACGACCCCATGGAGATAGAAGATTATAGAAAACAATTCATGGAGCAGCTTCGCTTCGATGCAGAGCATGAGGGAACTGCTCCTGAGACACAATTCATAGAAAAATCTCTCGAAATCCTCGAAGAAACGGGAGATGTTAGCGATGCTATGCCAATATCAATTGAGATACGTGGTAAGAGAAACCGTCTTATGGCATTTGATGTCTATGCTTATGATGAAGCAGACGGTGCTCTTATTATGATTGCCAGTGATTTCTCAAATGAGATTGACACCGTTCAGACTCTTACTAATACACGCATTGATGAACTTTATACAAGGATGCGCAATTTTATAGAGGAGAGCGTGACTGGCAAAATGTCTGATTATTGCGATGACTCTGACCCTGCTTAAGTATTGCCAAAGAGATAAAAGAAAGAGCAGGAAGAGGTAGGTTGAATTGGGATATTGTACGTTTCAAATTCGTTATCATCTCAAACTCCATCCTCAGTAAACAGGTTAAAAATATTAGCCGAGAAGATTTCCTTGATCGTCCAGTTGTATTAAATATTTGGACGCTGGAAAGATTCTTCCAAACATACTCGTCTAATTCTGCCGAGATAATTGAATTTGATACAGAGGAGTTTGGGTGTGACGGTATACAATGCCTTAAAGCACAAATCGGCGAAGAGGCAGACTATGATGCTTATTTGGGTATTGTGCCTGGTAGCTTCTTAGCAAATGCTTATCTGAAATATGGTAGCAAGTTGCTTCAAGGAAATGTCCGTGCTTTTCTGAGCATACGTGGAAAAGTGAATCGTGGAATACGAGACACCATCATCAATTCCCCAGAAAACTTTTTCACCTATAATAATGGTATTGCAGTCGTAGCACGTTCTGTTCGTTTCTCTGACGACGGTACAAAGATTGTTCATATGCGAGACCCACAAATCATAAATGGTGGTCAGACAACTGCTTCCCTAGCAAATGCCATTATTAAAAAAGAAAAGATGGCGGATGCCATGCAGAACCTCTTTGTACCAATGAAGTTGACCGTTCTCAACATTGAAAACGAAATGTCAGAGGACGAGGTGGAACGCTATAATGACATCACAAAGAAAATTTCTCAATGTGCAAATAGCCAGAATGCTGTATCTGATGCAGACTTCTTTTCTAATCATCCATTCCATGTTATGATGGAGAAGTTATCTCTGAAGACAATGGCGCCGCCTGTAAATGGAAATCCATTCCAAACTATTTGGTACTATGAGCGTTCAAGGGGTAAATGGGAACAAGACCAGATGAAACTTACGCCGGCACAACGTCAGCAGTTCATGGCTAAGCATCCTAAAAACCAAGTTCTCAAAAAGGAGAAACTGGCAAAGTGTTTGAATGCTTTGCTATGAATCCTCATGAAGTGTGTCAAAGTTCTGCTATCAACTTTAAGCGTTTTGCAACCACCATTGATGATATATACGAAAAGTCACGAGATAGTATAAACGAAGAATATTTTAAGAAATGTGTGTGCTGTGTTATCGTGTTTGACACCCTCGACCGAATGGTGAATAAAGCAGAATGGTATCCTTCTGGCGGTAATAAGGCACAGATAGTTCCTTATTCTATTGCTAAATTGATGTCAATGCTTCCAAAAGGTGCTGACCTTGATTGGGTTTCCATCTGGAAGAACCAAACACTATACCACCAACTGGCAACTGAATTGGAGCAAATCGCTCATGCTATCCATGAGTTTTTGATGAAAGAAGCTGATGGTGGTTTGGTACGTTCTATGTCTCGTAAACTGGACACATGGAAGAAATGTAAGGAATTGAAAATCCAACTTTCCGACCAGTTCATTGCCAGCCTTGTATCACTCCAAGAAACGAAAGATACAGAAAAAGCTGCAAAGCGAGCACACAAGTTTAATAGCAATGTTGACTTATCTGTCGAAATATTTAAGTTAGGCGCAGCTTATTGGCATAAGGTTTATACCGAGGTTGCAAAAGAAGCAATTCTTCCTTATGGTGAATTGTCATTCATCAATGGTATAGGCGACTATATCAATTTGGGAAAGTTGCCTTCTCCTAAACAGTGCAAGCAACTGATGAAGATTATCGACAAAATAGAAAACAAAGGATTTATAATGCCTGAGTCATGAGAGAATTAACAGAAAAAGAAACACTAAATAAGAAGCATTTTCTAATGTTTATGGAGCTAATAGGTCTTAGCCCCACATCCCGAAATGCCTATGCAACCACCCTAATGAGTTGTTCAGACTTTATTAAGGATGTGTTGGAGAAAGATGGCTACACCTCACTCTATGAAGTAGACAATCAAAAGGATATAAAAAGGTATCAGAAAATGCTTGACACTATGCCAGCCTATATAACAGAAATCATTCTGGAAACAACAGACATTCTGCAAGCATGGTCAATTATGTAAAGTTCATTGACTTTTTGTTTATCTTCAAGAAGAGATAAGATTATACAAACTTCTATTTACAAGCAGACTTTGGATCCGCCGTTTGGCGACACCAAGGCTTGCTTTCTTTTTATCGGTAGTCGCTTTGCTCTGGCGGACACCTTGTCGCCTAGTGGTTGGTTACCGCCCATTTTTGATATGCTCGAGGGAAGAGGGAGTGAGCCCTTTGGGAGCTTGTAGCGGTAGGTGCAATCAATCTCGCACGGTGGAAAAGCGATTGCGGGTATTCGTGCTTGGTCTGGGGCATCGACCGTGCAGCTTTGGCCGTGGTGATGACACGGAGCCAAAGTTTGTTCTTACGAGGGAGAGTGTTTGCTGGAAGTAAATGAGAGACTGAATTTTGCGAACAGAGATTTATTTTCCCCTCACAAAGTTAGGTTGCTACCCTTGGTGAAAAATTAGACACGATTTCCTCTCAATACTTTTATAGTTCTACACCTGTCTAGAATCTAATGTACGTGTAAGAGAAAATTACTAAAACAGTCATAATAATTACTTATAAACGGTATTTTGCCCGATATTGTTTACTTTATGAGTATGGTTTAAGTGTTTTTGATTGTCTCTGATTTCCCTATTTTCTCTTATATTTCCCGCCATATCCCTTTCACTTGGAATAACATTAAAAGCCCTCTACTTTTGCATCGTCAGAGCTGACTGAATGCCCTATGCGCAAGGGTTAGTTATTATTTCAAAACAATCGAGTTATGACGACAAACGAATTATTGGATAAACCTGTGTGGCAGATGACGGGTGAAGAATTGCTCTTCTTGGCACAGCACGGCAATATGTCCACAAGTGGAGAAACGGCAAAAGTTTCCTCCTCCAAAGAAAAAAAGCGATATGTGTATGGGTTGGCAGGCATTGCACGCCTCTTCGGGTGCAGTCTGCCCACAGCTAACCGTATCAAACAGAGTGGTAAAATCAATCGTGCCATTACACAAGTCGGTCGTAAGATTATTGTGGATGCCGAACTTGCGCTGGAATTGGCAGGGCGAAAGACGGGAGGGCGAAGATGAACACGACTGATTATGAAAACATTTGGAAAGCGTCGCTCATTCACGTTACGGACGAGTTTGCGCTTCCTCCTGTTGTACTGCAAGTAGACGAAGCTATTATAGGTACGCTGGGTAACTTCAGTGTATCGACAGGTAAGGCGAAAGCCAAGAAGACTTTCAATGTGAGTGCCATCGTTGCAGCAGCTCTTGTCAATGGGCAGGTACTGGAATATCAAGCATCATTCCCAGAAAGTAAACGCACTATTCTTTACTTTGATACGGAACAAAGCCCTTATCATTGTCAACTTGTGATGCAACGTATTTTGAAATTGGCAAAACTACCGATAGACAGAGAACCCGAGCATTTGAGGTTCAGCCACCTCAGAGCCATTGCCGACCCAAACGAGCGCAGAGAGATTATCCGTTACGCCATCTACCATACGCCTAATGTGGGTTTGGTAGTCATTGACGGCATTCGCGATTTGATGCTCGACATCAATAACTCAACGGAGGCGACTAAACTTGTAGGCGACCTGATGCAGTGGACCAGCGAGCAGAATATCCACATTCAGACCGTGCTGCACCTCAATAAAGGAGACGATAACGCGCGAGGGCATATTGGCACGGAACTCAACAACAAGGCAGAGACAGTCTTGCAAATCATGAAAGACAACACGCTGCCAGACCGAAGCATCGTTGCTCCAGCCATCATCCGTTCTAAACCCTTTAACAAATTCGCTTTTCGGCTCAAGGAAATGGAAGATGAGATATGCATTCCCGAAATCGATACTTCTTACAAGGACGCAGATAGCAAACCCCACCGCTATTCTTACCATGAAATAAGCGACATGGAACATCGTAAAGCATTGACACAAGCCTTTTCTTTGCGTGAAGTCCTGACCTATGGCGAACTTATCGTGGCACTCAGAAAGGTTTATGCAGAGGTTGTGGGACAATCCTATGGACAAACAAAGCTTAAGGGGCTTTTGCAATTTCTGCTGAATAAAGGCATATTGGTCAAAGAAGAGCGAGGAAAATATCGGCTCAGGCATAATTCTCTACAATAAAACCTTCGGTCGGTCGGACGCAGGCTATATATATACCTGAACCAACCCGACCAAAGAGAAATAAGTTTGGTCGGTCGCAAATGGGTGCCTATAGTGTACGACCGTCCGACCAAACAACAATCAACCAGCCTCCAAAAGAAAGGCTGGATCAAATTCATTTCAACTTAAAACAACATCACAATGGAAATACAATACATCAAGTAAATCGCTATCACCGATTATTTGCAACAACAGGGCTATGCGCCAGCACGAGTACAAGGCATTCACTATTGGTACTACTCTCCGCTGCGCAATGAACGCACACCATCCTTCAAAGTCAATACAGAGCGCAACCAGTGGTACGACTTCGGCTCGGGCGAATATGGCGACATCATCGACCTTGTATGCGCTTTACATCGTTGCACTATCAGCGAAGCCATCAGGCTTTTGAGTGGTGCTAAACAAGTAGCGCATCAAGATTTTTCTTTTGGCGGTGAAAGAAAAATCTACGAGCGCAAATTGGAAATCCTCTCAGCACAACCGCTTTCCAATCCTTATATGTTACGTTACATTGTAGAGCGAGGAATACCTCTCTGCATTGCCAATAGATTCTGTTCTGAAATTCGATACAATAATACCAATCGGACATACTATGCCATTGGATTTGCAAACGATGCTGGTGGATGGGAAATTCGTAGTCCTTATTTCAAAGGCTGCATTGCTCCAAAAGCGATTACAACTATTAGTAAAGGTACAGACATTTTACAAATCTTTGAAGGGTTTATGGATTTTCTTTCGTGGCAAACGCTAAATCCTTCTTCAACTTGCGATACCATAGTTCTTAATTCTTTGGCTCTTTTGCCACGCATACAAGAGAAGATAAAAAGCTACAAACAAGTTGAGAGTTTTCTAGACAATGATGATGCAGGACGAAAATCGTTTGAAATTTTGAAGCATTTTTACCCATCTGTCATAGATGGATCTGTTCGCTATCAAACTCACAAAGACCTTAACGAATGGCTCGTTGCTCAATCTAAAGTGCAAGAAAGTCAACCTTCGTTACTGACCACAAAACGTGGCATCAGAAGATAGTGTTTATCGGGGAAGCAAGTTTGTGTTTTGAGTATCTCAAAACCTACTTGCTCCCACCTTTGGGAGGTAAAAATCCCGTTGGTCTCATCAAAAAATAAAAAATGGAACAGAAGAATAAAGGTGGGCGACCCACCAAGACATTATCTGAGAAACGGAAATATCAAGTGCTTCTTCGGCTTAATACAATGGAGTACTACACCTTGTTGGGAAAAGCACGTGAAGCCTCTATTTCACGAACAGAGTTTTTACGGCAGCTCATAACAAATGCAGAAGTAAAGAGCCGAATCAAGCCAGAGGAAATGCAACTCATCCGTACAGTTTCTGGTATGGCTAACAATCTAAACCAAATTGCCCATCGGCTCAATGCTTTCGGCATCTCTGTACTCAATGAAGAATTGAATGCGCTGAAACAACTTATTCACGAACTTATGAAACGATTGAAGCCATGATTGCCAAGATTATTAAAGGAACAAACTTCAGTGGAGTTGTCAATTATATGCTCAGCAAACGTGAAGATAAAGTCAAAGTCTTACAAGCCAATGGCGTGCGCAGTTCTTTTCCATATGACATTGCATGCGACTTCAACTTGCAAGCCTCTATGCGTCCAAGTGTACAGAAACCAGTTTGTCATACCATACTCTCATTCTCGACACATGATTCAGAACGACTAACAGATGCAACAATGGTGAGGATTGGCAACGAATATCTTCATAAAATGGGCTATGGCGACACACAGAGCCTTATCGTAAGGCACAGTGACCGCCAGCATCCGCACTTGCACATTTGTATCAATCGTATCGGCAATGATGGCAAGACCATCAGCGACCACAACGAAAAGTATCGTTCTACAAAGATTTGCCGAGAACTGACTGAGCGTTATGGTCTAACCATTAGCGAAGGAAAGCAAGAGGTAAACCGCTCAAGATTGAGAGGTGAGGATAAATTGCGATATGAAATATTCGATACCATTAAGTCTATATTACCTCAATCTCAGACTTGGAAAGATTTTGTTGCAGAATTAGAGCAACAAGATATTACCACTCGTTTCAAAATGAAAGGTAATACCAATGTTGTGCAGGGAATCATCTTTGAAAAGGATGGTTGCAGCTTCAGTGGCTCAAAGATAGACCGCTCGTGTTCTTTCTCTCGCCTCAATGCAGCGTTAGGACGAAAGACTCACAAACAAGAGCAAATTAATCAACAAAACGAACCTATGGTACATTCTGTAGATGAAAGCTATTTCATTACCGACCTATCTGAAGCAATTAGTGAAGTGTTTTCTATGCCAACACCAAGTAATGGCGTAGATGTTGATGAACTTCGATTTCAAAAGAAACTTCGCAATAGAGCTAATCGCAAACGTAGAATTTAATCACATCAAATTTATATCAGTATGAATAACGAAATAGCACCTGTTCTCGATATGCTCGAAGAACTCAAACAAGAATGCAAAGTCATCAGTAAGACACAGGTAGAACTGCGCACTACTATTGCAGAACAACTATCTAATCCAAAGGAAGATAGCATTAAAACACAAGAAACCGTACAAATACATCTCTCGAAAGAGACCCAAGCCAAAATCAAAGAACATCAACTTTTTGTTTTGGAGGCACTATCAGAGTCGAATAAGAAGCTCGACCCAAAGTTTGAAGCGTTGCACCAGCTTATCAGCAAACAACAAAAGCCTGTAGAATATAAGAACTACTCGCTATTTGCAAGCGTGCAATTAGCCGAGCGCGTTCTGTTACTGTTAGTTTGCGGACTGGTCATGGTCAGTTGCTGGTTCTTCGGTATGGGAGCCAACAAGCTGCAAACAGCCTCTGATTACGATTTGCGCTATCGTTATCTACGTATGCAGGGCAAAGCTACGACTGTAGACTTCGCCCATCTCGACAGCCTCTTTACCACGCATCGCAATTCCAAAGCCATTCAGCAGATGCAACAGAAGGTTGTTGATTATGAGCAAGCCTTGCAAAGACAAGCTGAGTTATTGCTACAACAGGATAAGATTAAGCAAGAACAAAGAGAGCTAAAGAAGCATTTGAGTGAATAGTGAATGACTATCACTTTTTATATTGCTCTCCTATTTCTTTAGCAAGGATTTCTAATTCAGGATATATAAATGATTTGCGAATCCCTAATAATCCCAATTCTTTTATAATTTTCGGCTTATTTTTCGGGTCGATAATAAGTCTTGAGGAGCGATTTAAATTCCAATCATCAAGGATTTTTGTTGCTCCTTTCTTTGATAACATTAGACTATCATTCTCTTTAGATATTCCAAGCCCAAAAAGAACAAAAGAACCCATCTGATTTCTTATTCGTTGATTATCTTGCTTTACATTTACAATATATACTCGTGCAAGGTCACATGGATTTATGATTGATCGAAAATGACTCTTTTCAAGTGATATTTGATGCAGAAGTAGTTGTATTTGCCCTAATTTATTAAATGACTTCCTATATTCATCAAAGTCTTTTTCTTCTTCTATTTTTGACAAATATTCTTCAGAGAAGTCGGTAGAGTTCCATTTGTCAAAGTTTAAATTAATCTTTATCTCTTCTTCTTTGCATTTGGCTATGTTTGCTAAAATCGAAATGGTGTCACTATCATAATGCTTTATAGAGATTGTTGGTACGTTTAGAACAATAATCTCTCCAGTTTCCTTATTCGACGTACTATATGCTTGATATTCACACGCAAAATACAATGCAATCAAAGGATTAGTTGTTAAATCTAATAACCTTGTTGGCAATCCATAATGTTGCATTTTAACCAAATAATCCAAAGCAGAAGTACAAGTGGAAAATTCTGATGTTTGCTGTGCAATAATTGTACGATACATTAAATGTTCATTTTCTATATACCCATCATTACGTAACAAACCTGGTTCTAGCTTCCAATCTTTATTGGCATGCCCACGAAAAAAGGCAGTGTGAGTATTAGGATTAAACTTAGACTTTTTCAGTAACTTATTTACCTCTGTAATATATTCTACTACAGATTTTATCTCAATCTCTTCAACTTTTATCTCAATCTCTTCAACTTTATTTTCCATTTCAAATAGTGAACAAACGTTTGTTTTTTTGACTATAATTTTATCATTTTCGACAATTCTTCCTCTACATCTTCCACCGTAGGCAGAGCCGATTTTAGATTATCGGGAATAGCCGTTGATAGTTGGTAATCACTCACACCAATTGGTTGGTCATAGCCTGAGAGAGCATATTGTGCCACGATTTTATCACCACCATTACAGAGTAGTAGGCCGATCATCTTATTGTCGTGCTCGCCACGTAGAGTATCGTCCACTACATTGATGTAGAAGTTAAGTTGCCCCATATATTCGGGCTTGAAAGGTGTGGCTTTGAGTTCGATAACAACATATGCATGTAGTTGGATGTTATAGAGTATGAGGTCGGCATAGAAATCAGAATCGCCCACTTCAAAATGCTTCTGCTGCGCCACAAAAGCAAAGCCACTACCCATTTCCAGAAGATATTTGGTGATATGCGAAACCAAATGCCGTTCAATGTCTCGTTCTGCCATTTTATCTGTCTGTCCCATCATATCAAAGATATATGGGTCTTTCATCAGATAGTTGGCAAGGTCGCTTTGCAGTTTGGGTAATCGTGCTGAGAAATTACTCACTTTCTTTGTAGTAATCTGCCGAACGAAAAGATTGGTTTCAATCTGCATTTGCAGGACATTACTACTCCAGCCATTGGCAACCGCCTGCGTGATATACCAATAACGTTCACCCAAAGGCAACTTGCTATTAAGCAATATAACATGGCTCGCCCAGTTAGTGCGAACTACGGCAGCCTGCTTAAAAATTTCTTCTATCTGATTTATATCGTGTTGGTAAATGACAGACAGTGCTTCAGATATCTCTCCTAATTGCGCAAGAGCTTCTTGCGTAATTATATCTCCTTGATTACCTATAGCTTGAATTTGCGCAAGAGGTTCTTGCGTAAATTGATTGAGCTCGTTTGTAAGTTGTAATACATTATCAACCGAAGGACTATTAAGCTGTTTTTCAACCTTACCCATTTCTAATAGAATCTCCATAGGATAGGCTTTGGCGAATTGACACATATAGATAAGATTACGAGTGGAATAACCTTTCTTATCAGGGTATTTAGAACGTATCGCCTTAGAAAGATTATCTATGACTTTGCTTCCCCAACCTTCTTTCCTTTGGAGGTAGAGAATAAAATGTCCTACTTTCCAATAGTGGAAAAGCATATCTGCATTTGCAGAGGCTACAATGCGTACTTGCGTATGCTCGAGGTCAGAACCGATGGCTCGAACAACAAGAGATAAATCTTGTTTCTCTGCTTTATTTATTTCTTGGCTCATATTATTTCGGTGTTATAATTGATTGAATTTACTCATGGCATTCGCTTTGATGTCGTCCGCAATGTCTATGTAAGGTTTCATAGCCTTGTAATCGCTATGCCCAGTCCATTTCATAACTACTTGCGGAGGAATACCCAATGCAAGTGCATTACAGATAAACGTTCTACGACCAGCGTGGGTGCCGAGTAGAGCATACTTTGGTGTAACTTCGTCAATGCGTTCATTACCTCTATAATAAGTTTGACGTACAGGTTCATCAATGCCTGCGAGTTCAGCTAATTCCTTAAGATAATCATTCATTTTCTGGTTAGTTATAACAGGTAACACCTTGTCATCTTCAAATGCCACATCCTTGTATTTATCAAGAACTGCTTTACTATGTTTATTCAATTCGATAATCAGGCTATCAGATGTCTTGACCGTTGTAACCTCAATGTGGTCGCCCTTTATATCACTTCTACGAAGATTAAACACATCGGAGTAGCGCAACCCCGTAAAGCATTGGAAAAGAAAAACATCACGCACCCTGTCCAAAGCTTGCTTGGCAGCTGGTATTTCGAACTCTCGGAGTTTGTTCAGTTCCTCCCATGTGAGAAAGATTATTTTCTTCTGTGTGCTTTTGAGTTTAGGTTTATAACTATCGTAAGCATTGTTCTGATGCAGACCTTTCTTGAAAGCCCAGCGTAAAAACCACTTCAAGAAACTTAGTTGCTTGCCAATAGTAGAATTGCGCATTTCCTTTACATCACGAAGATAGGTAACATAATCATTTAGACCTTTCTCATCAAAGAAATCAAATGTAAGTCCATCACGAAAGTTCATCAAATGATTTTTCACAGCAGCAAACTTCTCATAAGTAGAATCAGTCCAATCATTCTGTCGTCCACAATCTCTCACAAACTCATCGAATACCTTGTAGAAAGCATTAGGTGTTGATTTTCTCGGTTTGACTTCTTCTATAGGTTTGTGCAGCGCATTGAATGCTTTTTTAATTTGTTCAGGTGTTGGCATTATTTCTTCTACTTCAAACTTCTTGAAGATTTCCTGCACCTCGGTATAATAGCCCAAGAGTGATGCATTGATCTCAGAAGCTGATTGTTTCAGTTTGTTTGTGCAACCGTTTCTTACTCGCTGCTTATCAGTATCCCATTTCTCAGCATCAATACGATAACCTGTTGTGAATTCAATTCGTTTGGAAGCAAAATTAACACGCATACGGATAGGTACATTCTCAACAATGAGAACTCCGTCCTTTTTCCTGCTTTCCAACGTGAAGATAATATTCCGCTTGATGTTCATACTTTTGGGTGTTTTAATTTATGCACCCAAATTTACACCCAAAAATTGATTCTACCAAAGATTTTCTATGAAATCTTATTTTATTAACTTTCTACTTAAAGTGCTATTATACAACATATTGAACGTTTATGATACTATTTAAAGGTTCAAGAGAAAGAGCCTCTCTCTCCGCAAACAAGGGTGTAAATCAGTAGGTTATGCTATTTATACCCTTTATTACATCCACAAAAAAGTAAGATTGAGTGTTTTCTATTTGAATAATCACAATTATAGCTTAAATTGTAAAAAAGAGTGGTGGACCATATTCTTTCTTTGAGCAAGTCTCACTCATCATAGCCTTTTCCTATCCAACATCTCCAAATTCTCAAAAACTTCATCAAACCCACGTATCTTTTTCAACTCATACCCAACCTTTCTCGCTTCTTGAAATATGTATTTATTGAAAGGAGAAACTTTCTTTTCACCAATGATTCGTTGAAACTCTTTATTCAGCAAATAGCTCGGGTCTTCTACATCAAAACAATCATCGAGGTACACTATCACGGGTAGATAAATTTCACACCATTAGCGGTCCACTTATCAACTTCGCTCAATATGCTCGGCATCTTTTTGCCAATCATATTTGCCAACTGCCACCCCCTTTCGCATGCCCCTTGGAATTTGTGACATACTTCTCAAAAATTGTTTTTTTATCGTCTCATAATCACCGTTTAATTTCATTTTTGCAGCCATCTGAACATCCTTACATCCAAATACGAATACCCAATTTCGATATCTCAGATAATAATCTGGCATTCCCTTCCCTATAGCCTTTTCCAGTTCTTCTCCACTATAATTCACATAATTCAAACCAAAACATCTTTTCATCAAGGAGTAAAAGAAGAAGCGTTCCGAGAAATCCTCACCCAAAAACTGTACGTTGTCTAACAAAAGTGCATGCGAAAATGTCCGTATACGGTTTTGCAATGAAGAACCTGTGCAATGAAGAACGATAAAACTGGAAGCATATACTATTGACAACCAGTCTTAAGCTTATAAAGAATGTATGGAATTACCTCTTACAGTCTACTTTGGCAAATATATCCACGTTTTGCAACTGATAAATGAGGTAGAATTTCATTTATTGTATCTTTGTATAGTACTTTGTACATGAGAGGAATTTGAGGCTTGATTTGCTAATACAAAGATAAGAAATCCCTCTCGATTTTTAACAAAATAAAAAGTCAAGACAACTTCAATATAAAAAAGTAATAGGAATCGTTATAGGGCTTGCCATCGGCTTCTTCCTGGGCATCGACGATCTGATAACCCGTCTTTCCAGGACCTTCGATAAGACAAGGTAACAGCTTTACGATGGAAGCGGCAACGTGATGCGTAGGGTGGAGAGCTTGAAGGGACTCGGCATAACGCCGAAGAAGCAAACCAAGGGACTGGAAGAAATTAATACATTGGACCGATAAATGAAAAATAAAGGCTTATCATATTTTCTAAGATTACAGGTTTATTTCCTGTGGCTCTTGTGCATGGTGCTGTGTTCGCAGCTCCATGCTCAGGAACATTTGACCCGCAATATGCTGATGTTGTCGAATCTCAATACGGACAATGGGCTCTCCAGTGCCCGTGTGTATTCGATAGTTGAGGCTGAAGATGGTGCTATGTGGATCAGTACCAAGCGAGGCGTTGACAGGTACAATGGTCAACAGGTACGGAACTATACCTTGGCTACGGATATGCAGTTTAGTGATGCCAGTGGTAGAAACATCAAGTTGACTAAGGATAGCCAACAGCATATCTATGCCTATGATAATAAAGGAAAGATCTATATATATAATAAGGTGAAAGACACATTCCAACTCCAGGTCAATCTAATGAATGTACTTGGAGGAAGTGTGGTGCTCAATGACTTGTTGGTTGATGACAAGGGATGCTTTTGGATGGCGTTAGATAGGGGCGTGTATATGATGGCCCCTCTATCTATTGCTGGTAGCAAAGACAAAACAGCGTATAGTTCGCCGAACAAAGGAAAATACATTCTGAAGAACACATATGTCAATCATATCCGATTCTTCGGCAAACAATTATTGATAGGTTCTCCTTCGGGAGTCTTCGTCTATTCACAAAATGCAGCCCAGCCTCGATTGCTCTTGCGAGGGTATTCTGTGCTTTCGTCTTATCACGACGTGAAGGCTCATCAGATATGGTTGGGAACTTTCCATCGTGGCATTCTCTTGCTCGATGACAGAACATGGAAGCCTTTATCTTCTCTCACGCAATTCTCATCCTTATCAGATATTCCGCTCATCCCTGTTCGTTCCATTATCCCCTACGATGCAGCCACCATCTTGATGGCGGTGGATGGAGCAGGTGTCTATGCCTACGACAAGAAGACTTGTAAGACGAATCTACTTTTGAATACGGATGGCAGACCGGAAAATGTATTGCATGGCAATGGCGTCTATGCCCTTTGCAAGGACCATCTTGGCGACCTTTGGATGGGCTCCTATTCAGGAGGTGTGGATATGGCTATTCCTATGGAGCATGCCTTGGAGTTTGTGCGCCATGAGAATCTCAACAGCCAGTCGCTTATCAATAATGGTGTGAACGATGTTATGCAGAGCGTGGATGCACAGGGCCGCAATAGCAAAATATGGTATGCTACCGACAAGGGGGTGAGCATCTATGACGAGCAAACCCATCTGTGGCATCATTCCCTATATAATAAGGTGGCGCTTACCCTTTGTCAGACTGCCGATGGCAAGGTCTTGGTGGGAACCTATGGTGATGGCATCTTTCAGGTTCATGCCGATGGAAGCAGTAGTCGGGCTTACTCTGTGTCGAATGGCAAGTTAAAGACCGACTATGTGTATAGCATTTTCAGGGATAGCGAAGGAGGCTTGTGGATAGGTTGTTTGGATGGAGACTTGGTACATATCTCATCATCATTAGAAAAGAATGGAAAAGTGGATAACTCCGTTAACTACTTGCCAATCAATGAAGTTCAGAGTATCGTGGAGTCTCCTGATAAGAAGATTATTGCGGTGGGAACGACCCATGGATGTTATCGTATCGACAAGCGAAGCCTTCGTGTCAGTCGATTCTTCTATCCGTCGGAATTTCCGTCAGTCGATTATAATTTCTTTGTCAATGCGATGGATTTTCAGGATGCACGGCATATCTGGATAGCCACCGATGGAGGAGGCTTGTACCTCTACGATTGGCAGAAGCACCAGGTTAAGAACTATACCATCTCGCAGTCTTTGCCTTCCAACACCGTCTATGCCTTGGTCAAGACTCCCATTGGCAAGGTGTGGATGAGTACCGACAAGGGACTGGCTTTCATCGATCATGGAAAGGTGACCAATCTCAACTTCTTCAAGGGATTGGAGCGGGAGTATAAGCGTATGGCTGTGGTCCGAACGCAAGACGGGCGAATAATATTCGGAAGCAGTGAAGGAGCTGTGGTCTTGGCATCCAAGTTTGCCAGGGGATTGAACTACAAGGCTCCTCTTCATATCACGGGTGTTGAGGTGGAAGGAAAGACTTTCGATGAGGCTGACCAACTGGAAGATTGGCATGCAGAACTCTTCGAGATGTTGCAAGAAGGAAAGATGAGTTTCTCTCATGATGAGAAAACCCTCATCGTGCATTTCGAGAGCATCAACTATCCGTATCAGCACGACATCCAATATCAGTATTACCTGGCGGGGTATGACCATCAGTGGAGTGTGCCTTCTGCCTACCAGCAGGCTCGTTTCGCCAATTTGCCTCCTGGCAGTTACACCCTGCATGTCAAGGCAATAGGTAGGAGTAACGGACGCATATTGGGAGAATCCACCTTGCGCATTCATATCGCCCAACCATGGTGGAACTCTTGGTGGGCATGGATTGTCTATCTCTGTATTTTAGGTGTTATAGTCTATTTCGGCTGGGATTACTACAGAGAGCGTTTGCATCGCAAGTACTACGATGACAAGATCAACTTCTTTGTGAATACCGCCCATAACATCCGTACCCCTTTGAGTCTTGTGCTGGCTCCTCTTGCCGATTTGGCGAAAGATACTACACTGGGCGATAAGAGCCGAAAGTTCTTGGAGATGGCACTGTGTAATGGCGACAAGCTTCTGAGGATGGTGTCCGAGTTGCTTGATTTCCAGAAAATAGCCGTAGTGAAGACACAAGTCCACATGCAGAAAGTGGAGCTGTCTGTTCTCTTGCGTCAGCAGGTGGATAAGTTCCAGATGTCTGCCCAGGAGAAACATCTCAATCTTCGGTTGGTAACCTGTGGACAGCATACCTTCTCTACCGACCTTTCTATGATGGATCTGATATTCGAGAATCTGCTCTCCAATGCTATAAAATATACGAAGGAGGGTGGAACCATCACCATCTCAGCTTCGATTGATGAGGTTGGTAAGCAAGTCAGCATCCAGGTAAGCGATACCGGCATTGGTATCCCGAAAACCGAGGCCAAGCATATCTTCCAGAGTTTCTTTCGTGCCTCCAATGCTGTCAACTCTCAGGAGATGGGCAGTGGCTTGGGCTTGATGCTCACTCGCCAGCTTGTGCAGAAACTGGGAGGAAAGTTAACGTTCGAGAGCGAGGAAGGCAAGGGATCTGTTTTCTTGGTTGTTTTGCCTGATAACGGATATGTTGATGTTTCCGTTTCTTCCAAGCCATCAAGTTTGCCAGAAACTTCCGATAACTCCATGTCTACTGATGAAAAAATAGAATCAGAAGAATCACTTAAGGACACGCTCCTTTTTGTCGATGATAACGAAGACCTCCGTCAATACATCCGTATGGCTTTTGCCGACCAATACCATGTGGTGGATGTGGAGAGTGGTGAGGCTGCCTTGAAGTATCTGTCAGAGAATGGTGAGTGTGACATCGTAGTATCGGATGTGATGATGCCGGGTATGCAGGGCGACGAACTCTGTCGTAGCATCAAGGAAAACAAGGAGACCAGTTGGCTACCTGTCATCCTCCTAACAGCGAAGGCAGGGCGCGACTTCATGATAGAAGGTCTATACCTTGGAGCAGACGATTACATTGCGAAGCCATTCGACTCTGCCATTCTTGCCAGCAAGATAGCGAGCATGTTGAAGAACCGTTGTCGTCTGAGTCAATACTATATGGAGCGAAGTCTCGCCATCGTCAGAGGAGAAGACTCTGGGCAATCGTCTCAAAAGAGCCTGTTGCCAAGCGAACCTTCCATGTCATCTGCTTCTGATGAAAAGAATAAATCTTCCGATGAAAAAGAACTGGGATTGGATCCGATGGACCAAGCTTTCGTTGAGAAAGCAACCCGTCTCATCCTCGATAACCTCAGCGACACCGACTTCACCATCGACCGCCTTTGCCGGGAGATGGCGATGAGCCGCACCCTCTTCTATGGCAGGTTGAAGACTCTGACGGGGCAAGGACCGCAAGACTTCATACGACTCATCCGTTTGGAGCAGGCAGCCCAGTATCTGAAGCAAGGCGATAGCGTCTTGGATGTCTCTGTGAAGACAGGATTTGTAAACGTAAAGTACTTTAGTACAGTCTTCAAGAAGCATTTCGGGGTGTCACCTAGTAAGTATGACTAAAATGAACAGTGTAAATTGTAAGTAAAGAAAGTAAAGTTACTACTATCTGATATTCAGTTAGTTATATACAAAATGTAAGGTTTCAAACCTGGCGATAAGTTAGATTTGAAACCTTTTTTGTTTGCATTCTAACCTAGTTTTTTCCTCTTTTCTATACTTTTGCAGCCAAGTTCAAACAATAACTCGCAATCAATAAACAATTAAGCATAAACAACAATAAACTTAATAATGAAAAGGAACCTTTTGAAAATCTGCTTGCTATTTGTAAGTATGTTTACTGTATTTTCTTGCAGTGCTAGTCCTTCGGTGGTGGATACGCCTGATACAAGCGAATCGATTCCTACCGCCAAGCAATGGAACAAGGATGTAGTAGGTTGGAATCTCGGCAATGAATTCGAGTGCTCAGCTCCTAGACAGGATGGAGAGTCGATGCAGATTGGCAACCCTGACGGTTCCATCCATGCAGAGACAGCTTGGGGCAATCCCGTTGTCACCAAAAAGATGATACAAGCCGTGAAGAAGGCAGGTTTCAATGCCATCCGGATTCCAATCCGTTGGCAGTGCCACATTACCAATGCTCAGGCGATGAGCATCGACAAGGCTTGGATTGCTCGTATCAAGGAGGTAGTGGGTTGGTGTCTGGATAATGACCTCAAGGTTATCATCAATGCGCATCATGAAAAATGGCTCGAAGGTCGTCCTACCTATCAATATAAGGATGAAAACTGCCAAAAGCTTGCGCTCCTCTGGATGAATATCGCCTCTGAGTTTGCCAATTATGACAGCCGCTTGGCTTTCGCCGGTACCAATGAGGTTCACGTCAGGGACAACTGGAGCAAGCCTACTGCCGAGAACCTCGAAGTACAGAATGCTTACAATCAGATATTCGTGGATATGGTTCGTGCCACAGGCGGCAACAATGCCAAGCGCCACCTCATCTTACAGACTTACGTTTGCAACCCTTGGTTTGGTATCGAGAATGGAGGATTCATCATTCCGAAGGATGTCGAAGGCAATGGCAACAACTATATGAGTGTGGAATTCCACTACTATCAGCCATGGAGTTATGCCGGCGATTGCGCCTACGATTACTGGGGTGATGCCTACAAGGATGTTGGCAAGATACCTGCTGAAAATGAGAAGACGATGACGGATTTCTTCGATAAGGCAATGAATACCTGGAGTAACAAAGGACTGGGTATCGTAATAGGAGAATGGGGAGTAACCGACCACTATAAGTCAAACTCAGTGAAAGTGCATGAAAACATGACCTACTACTGTAAGTTCTTGACTACGGAGGCTCGCAAACGAGGCTTCTCTACTTTCGTTTGGGACAACAACCACTTCGGCAACGGCTCTGAGAAGTATGGCATCTTCGACCGTTTCAAGAGTATGAAGGTGAATGCTCCTTGGATTCTCGAAGGAATCTTTGGGAAAGAATAATGTTAAACTAAAAACAAAATATCTATTATGAGAAAGAAAACCATGTTTCTCGGCATGCTCGGTGCAGGTTTGATGTGGATGCCTACTTCTGCCATCCTCGCTGCCCAGATGAATAATGCTGCTATGAGCGTTCAGCAAAACCAAGGTATCAAGGGTACAGTGGTGGATGCTACTGGCGAAACTTTGATTGGTGCAAGCGTGAAGGTGGCTGGTACAACCAACGGTGCCGTTACCGATCTGGATGGTAACTTTACGCTGAATTGCAAGCCTGGAGTAACGCTCGAAGTGAGCTACATCGGTTACAAGACGATGACCGTGAAAGCTGCTAATGGCATGAAAATACAGATGCAAGAGGATGGTAAGGTCTTGAATGAGGTAGTTGTCACCGCCCTTGGTATCAAGCGAGACCGCAAGGCTATCGGCTATGGCTTGGAAGAAGTGAAGGGTGAGGAACTCACCAAGGCGAAGGAAACCAACGTCATCAACTCTCTTTCAGGTAAGGTGGCTGGTCTCGTCGTGCAGAACACCGCTGGCGGTGCTTCTGGTTCTACCCGCGTGCTCCTTCGTGGTAATACAGAAATGGCAGGCAACAACCAACCTCTTTACGTGGTGGATGGTGTGCCTTTGGATAATACAAACTTTGGCAGCGCTGGTGAAAGTGGCGGTTATGATCTGGGTGATGGAATCTCTGCCATCAATCCTGATGATATTGAGACGATGACCGTATTGAAAGGTCCTGCTGCCTCTGCCCTTTATGGTAGCCGTGCTTCCCACGGTGTTATCTTGATTACGACCAAGAAGGCTGAGAAGGATAAGATTTCCGTGGAGTACAATGGTTCTTACACTGTCGATACCCAGTTGGCTAAATGGGACGACATCCAGGAGATATATGGCGCTGGCTACAATGGCGAGCTTCCTGCATCCAGCACCTCTGGTACCAATACCAGTTGGGGACCTAAGGCCGATGATTTCATGTTCAAGTATTTCGATGGCGAGGAGCGTCCATTCTTGATGCACCCTAACAACGCCTCCGATTTCTTCCGCACAGGTTTCACCACCCAAAACTCTGCCATCCTCTCTGTTAATTCCGGTAAGACGGGTATGCGTTTCTCTGTTACCGATATGCGCAACAAGGACATCCTGCCTAACACCAATATGAGTCGTGACAACTTCAACCTCCGTGTTAATACCTCCGCAGGTCCTGTTGACTTCGACTTCACCGCCAACTATACTCGTGAGAAGGTAAAGAACCGTCCTGCCCTTGGTGACTCCCAGAGCAACGTGGGTAAGAACCTCATGACTCTGGCGGGTACCTACGACCAGGCTTGGTTGAAGCACTATGAGGATGCCGACGGTAACTATTCCAACTGGAATGGTAACGACCAATATAACAAGAACCCATACTGGGATCTCTATAAGAACAGCAATACATCCGACAAGGACGTGTTCCGTTTTACGGGTAAGGCCATCTGGAACATCGACAAACACCTCAAGTTGCAGGGTACCATCGGTACCGACATCAACAGCATGAACTTCGAGGACTTCATCGCCAAGACAACTCCAGGTACTCCTGCCGGAAAGCTTACCGACCAAATCTTCAACAACCGCACACTCAACGCCGAGATACTCGCCCTCTACAACAACTCATGGGGCGACTTCGATGTCAATGCTACCGCTGGTGGTAACATATTCAAGGTGAACAACAAGACCACTACCAACGTCGGTCTCAACCAACAGATGAATGGAATACAAAACATCATGAACTATCAGGAGCAGAATACTCGTGAGAGCATGTATAAGAAGCAGATTTCTTCCCTCTATGCCAGTGCGAGCCTCGGCTACAAACATACTTACTATCTGGAGGGAACCCTCCGTGGCGATAGGTCATCTACGCTCCCTACCAATAACAATACATACGTATATCCTTCGGTATCTGGTAGCTTGGTTTTCTCCGAGTTTATCAAGAACAAGAAGTTCATCAATTACGGTAAGATTCGCGCATCTTGGGCAAAGGTAGGTAGCGATACCGATCCATACCTGTTGGCACTCAACTATACCACGGGCAAGTACAGCTACTCGGGTTATACCATCGGTATGATAGCCAACTCAACACAGCCAAACAAGGACTTGAAACCTACTATGACAGATTCTTACGAGGTAGGCTTGGAGATGAAGTTCTTCAACGGACGCTTGGGTTTGGATGCTACCTATTACAACCAGAACTCCAAGGACCAGATTTTGAGCTTGGCTTCAACCACCACCTCTGGCTATGCTTACCGCCTCATCAATGCCGGTGAGATTCAGAACCAGGGTATTGAGATTGCCCTCAATGCCCGTGCCTTGCAGATCAAGGACTTCGCTTGGGACTTGGGGGCCAACTTCTCGAAGAATACCAACAAGGTGAAGTCGCTCACCAATGGCATGGACTACTTCGAGTTGGCGAAGGCATACTGGTGCGGTGTTTCTGTTGGTGCCAAGGTAGGAGAGAATTATGGAGCCATCCGTGGACACGACTTCCTCTACAACGACAAGGGTCAGGTGGTTGTCGATGCAGCTACTGGTCTTCCAAAGGTTGACCAGAAAATCAAGACCATCGGCAACTCTACTTGGGACTGGACAGGTGGTTTCTACTCAACCTTCAGCTACAAGAACTTCCGCCTCTCTGCTGCATTCGATGTTAAGGTAGGTGCCGACATCTACTCTATGTCCATGCGTTCCGCATACCAGACAGGTAAGGCAAAGGAAACATTGGCAGGCCGTGAGGAGTGGTACACTTCTGAGGAGGCTCGCAAGGCTTCGGGTATGGACCTTGCCGCATGGCGTGAAACAGGTAACTGCAAAGGATTTGTCGTAGAGGGTGTCATCGACAATGGCGATGGTACTTATCGTAAGAACGACATCGCCGTGAACCCTGAGGATTACTGGAAGCATGTGGCAAATGGCGTGCAGAGTGCCTTCGTTTACGACAACTCTTACGTGAAGTGTCGTGAGATTACTTTCAGCTATACCTTCCCAGAGAGCATCCTGGGCAAGTATGTCAAGGGCTTGACCGTATCCTTCGTGGCTCGTAACCCATTCATTATTTGGAAGAATATTCCTAACATCGACCCAGACTCCAGTTACAATACCTCTGGTCTCGGTCTGGAATATGGCTCTCTACCATCTCGCAAGAGCTATGGTTTAAACGTGAACGTGAAGTTCTAATCTCAAAAAAATAAATCAATTTCTTTAGAAGAGTTCTAATATATAATAATGTATGAAAATGAACAATATAATCAAGAAATATATAGGTAAGAGCAGCCTGATGATGGCTTTCGCCCTGATGACAACCGGCACTGCGATGACTTCTTGCTCAGATGAAACCTTGAGCAACATCAATACCGACAAGACCAAGGTGAGCGAGCTCGACCCTAACGCACAGTTGACTACTGCTTTGTTGCAGACTTATGGTGACTTCAGTTTGATGGATACCTACCGTAACTATATCTCAGGTTTTCCACAGTATTTCGCTGGTGGTTGGAACGTAACCAACTATGCAGGTTCCAACTTCCGTGAGGACGACATCGCTCGTCGCGTCTGGGACCGCTACTATGAGGTCAGTATCAAGAACCTTGTGGATGCCATCCACAATTCAGCAGACAAGGCAAACTTGAATGCGGCACTTCGTATCCATCGTGTCTATCTCACGGCAGTCTTGGCAGATACCTACGGTGACGTACCTTGTTTGGAGGCAGGTCTGGGTTACATCTCAGGCATCTCCACCCCTAAGTATGATACCGTAGAGGAACTCTACAGCTGGTTCTTTGAGGAGCTTGACGCTTGCGAGAAGCAACTTGGCACCGGTACCGACCGCATTTCTGGTGATGTCACCAGCATGGGTGGTGATGTAGCCAAGTGGAAGAAGTATGCCAATGCGCTCCGTATGCGCTATGCCATGCGCATTTCAGATGTTAATCCACAGAAGGCAAAGGAAGAGTTTGAGAAGGCTGTTGCTGCCGGTGCTATCGCCAGTGCAGCAGATGATGCTTACATCAGATATGCCGATACTCCTTATACTTATTATGATGGAGCCAACGACTACGATTTCCGCACCAATGCCTTAGGAGAGATTCTCTATGGTCAGGATGCCACATCGCCTACCATGGTATGCTCTACCTTGTTCTATCAGTTGCAGAATACCAACGACCCTCGTCTCTATCGCATCTGCCGTCACTACTACAATATCAAACGTAGTCAGGTGAAGCCAGACAAAGAGCAGAACATCGACTTGACCGATGATTTCCTGGCTTACTTCCGGAGCAAGAATCTCGGTGAAGAGCCTTGCAACCCTGGTGCTACCTGGTACACAGACTGGATGAATCCAGCTACGGTTGATGACCTTCCCACTTTGAAGAAGTATGCGGAGATAGACAAGAACACTTATGCCAACTCTGATTATATAGCCCGAGCAGGTCGTCCTTGCCTGAACATCGACTTCGAGATGCCTTCTTGTCCTGGTGACTTGATGAGCTATGCCGAGGTGGAGTTCCTCAAGGCTGAGGCTGCAACCAAGGGTTGGAATGTTGGGGGTGGTGATGCAGAGAGCCACTACGAGGCTGGTGTTCGTGCCAGCATGGAGTTGCTCAACAACTACTATCTTACATCCAACAAGATTTCCAAGGAAGAGATAGATGCGTTCATTGCCAATAATCCGTTGGGTGACAATCCTAAGGAGACCATCAACACCCAAGCTTGGATTCTCCACATGATGAACCCTTCTGAGGGTTGGGCAAACATGCGCCGCTCTGACTATCCTGCCATCTTGAATCGTGATCTCTTGACCAAGAATGGTTTTACTTACACAGATTCTAACTGGTCAATGCCTGTCCGTTTGCAGTATCCTGAGTTGGAAGGTCAGTACAACAGTGCCAACTACAAGGCTGCCATCGACCGCATGGGTGGTACAGATGACTGGCACAAGCGCCTCTGGTGGGACAAGGCTGATGTAAACCTTCAGCCAGACTTCAATCCTCCATTCGGAAAGGGATACAGCAAGTAGTGTTAAGCGTTTAATGTTAAATGTTAAGTTTTATAGGACAATAGATAGAATAATTAATTATGAATAAGACAATGAAACAATATAAGGGAAAAGTCTTGAAGGCTATGATGATGCTCTTCGCCATGAGTTTCGCACTGGCTGGTACATCTACTTTGTCTTCTTGCTCTTCTGACGATGATCCATACTTCACTGTCAGCGAAAATGACGATCCACGTATCTTGAACACCGACTTGGCTGATTCCAAGATAGACCGCAAGACAAATTATAAGTTGGAAATCAAGGTGACTCCTGTTCACTACACCACAGTGACATGGTTGCTCGACGGCACTCAGATTGCCGAAGGTACTACCATCGACCAAACTTTGCCTTTAGGTAATCATGAACTGAAGATTGTGGCAACCACCACCAAGGGCAAGACCACATCCCGCACCTTGAACGTTACCGTGACTCCTGCTGCCGATGACCCAGCCTTGGGTACCAATGCCATCGAGCTTAGGGTAGCTCCAGGAGAAACTACAACCATCCACGAGTGCAAGAACCTGGGTCTCGTTCAGAAAGTTCTCATCGCTGATAAGGAGGTTGCCTTCGAAGTTCTCGATGAGGGTACAACATTGAAAGTTACTGCTCCTTCCGACCTCGCCAATGGCGATTACGACATTACATTGGTAGATGGCAATGGTGTACAGTTTGCTGGCGGTACCATCAAGGTAACCACCGAGGCTCGCCAATCTGTGGAGAACACCATCTGGGAAGGTGAGTTTGCCGTGACATGGGGTACACCATTCAATGCCTTGAAGGATACCTTCCTCTCAAAGGTGAAGGCTGGCACCATCCTCCGTGTCTATGTGAATGGAAATGGTCAGGGTACTGCTGCCACTGCTTGGTGGAACAACATCCTTACTGGTAAGGGCGACCCAGAGCGTGGCGACATCATGGTGGATGGACCTGCTAAATGGGAGTTTGAACTGACCGACTTATCTATCCAACTTTTGACAGAGCAGGAAGGTTTCCTCCTCGTGGGTGACGGTTACACCGTAAAGAAAGTAACTATCGAATAAAATATTAGAAAGATTTCCGTTTTATCATAAAAGGTCAAACCTTTGAACTTATGAAGAAATTATTATTATCTATTTCTATGTTGGCATTTGCTTATACAACCAGTGCTAATGTTCCAGTTATCAAAAGCAACCCTAAGATAGAGGCTCAAGTAGAACAAACCCTGAAGAAACTCACCTTGGAGGAAAAGATAGGTCAGATGATGGAATTGGTGACCGACCTCTTTGGTGCCAACGACAAGAACGGTGTGTTCTATATCGACGAGCACAAGACCGATTCTATCTTTTCTCGCTATAAGATTGGCTCTATCCTCAACGCTCCTAACACTTGCGCGCCAACCGCCAAGCAGTGGGAGAAGTACATCGAGCAAATCCAGAAGATTTCGATGAAGCGCATCGGCATCCCTTGCGTCTTCGGTCTCGATCAGAACCACGGTTCTACTTATACACAAGACGGTACCCTCTTCCCGCAGAACATCAATGTAGCTGCCACCTTCAATCGTGAGATTGCTCGCCATTCGGCTGAGGCTACTGCTTATGAGACTCGTGCGGTGAGTGTGCCTTGGACTTACAGTCCTACCGTTGATCTCGGTCGTGATGCCCGTTGGCCTCGCATCTGGGAGAACTTTGGCGAGGATTGCTACCTCAGTTCAGAAATGGGCAAGGCGATGGTCTATGGTTTCCAGGGCGAGGACCCAAATAACATCGACCAGTATCACATCGCCACTTCATTGAAGCACTTCATGGGCTATGGCGTGCCTTGGACTGGTAAAGATCGTACACCAGCCTATATCTCTCCTGCCAACTTGCGAGAGAAGCACTTTGCTCCTTTCCTGGCGGGTCTGCAAGCTGGAGCCTTGACCGTGATGGTGAATTCTGCTTCCGTCAACGGTATGCCGATGCACGCCAACAAGGAAATCCTGACAGGATGGCTGAAGGAAGAGACAGGATGGGATGGTGTGCTTATCACCGACTGGGCAGACATCAACAATCTCTATACTCGTGAGATGGTGGCAAAGGACAAGAAGGATGCACTCCGCATCGCCATCAATGCTGGTATCGACATGATTATGGAACCTTATTCTTGCGATGCTTGTGGCTACCTTATTGAATTGGTGAAGGAAGGCAAGATTCCGATGAGTCGCATCGATGATGCCTGTCGCCGTGTGCTTCGTATGAAGTACCGTCTCGATCTCTTTAAGAATCCAACCCAGAAACTGAAGAATTATCCTAAGTTTGGTGGCGAGGAGTTTGCCAAGCTCGCCTTGGAGGGAGCTACCGAGAGTATGGTACTCTTGAAGAACGAGCGTAATATCCTTCCTTTGGAGCATGGCAAGAAGATTCTCCTCACGGGTCCTAATGCCAATCAGATGCGCTGTCTGGACGGTGGATGGAGTTATACCTGGCAGGGCCATCGTACCGATGAGTTTGCCGGCAAGTATAATACCATCTATGAGGCATTCTGCAATGAGTATGGCAAGGAGAATGTTATCTTGAACCAGGGTGTTACCTATAATGAAAAGGGCAAGTATTGGGAGGAGAACGAACCTCAGATTCTGGGGGCAGTGGCTGCAGCGAAGGATGCCGACGTCATTGTGGCTTGCATTGGCGAGAACTCCTATACCGAGACTCCGGGCAACCTGACAGACCTCTGGCTTTCTGAAAACCAGCGCAATCTGGTCAAGGCTTTAGCTCAGACAGGCAAGCCTGTCATCTTGGTACTGAATGAAGGACGTCCACGTCTTATCGCCGACATCGAACCATTGGCACAGGGTATCATCGATATCCTTATCCCTGGCAACATGGGCGGCGATGCCTTGGTAAACTTGGTATCGGGCAAGTCAAACTTCAGTGGCAAGATGCCTTACACCTATCCTAAGGAAATCAATTCGCTCGCTAATTACGACTTCAAGAAGAGTGAGGAGGTGGGTACGATGGAAGGGGCTTACGACTACAATGCGAAGATTACCCAGCAGTGGGGCTTCGGATATGGTTTGAGCTACACCTCTTATCAATATAGCAACCTAAAGGTTTCCAAGTCTGACTTCCGCCACGGAGACATTATCAAGGTGAGCGTGGATGTGAAGAACACGGGCAAGGTGGCAGGCAAGGAGAGCATTCTCCTGTTCAGCAGCGACCTCGTTGCCAGCATGGTACCAGATGGTCGCCGTCTCCGTGCCTTCGACAAGGTGGAACTTCAGCCAGGTGAAACCAAGACTGTGACCTTCGAATTAAAGGCAGACGACTTGGCTTTTGTAGGTTGGGATGGCAAATGGAGATTGGAGGAAGGCGACTTCAAGTTGATGATTGCCGACCAAACTGCCTCTGTTCATTGTGCAGATACTTATCTGTGGCAGACAGCCAATAGATAAGCATATATAAAGATTGGGATCCATTCCTGCAAGAATATTCTATGTATTCTTGTTAGGAATGGATTTTGGGAAAATCTTTGGTGAATATGGGGTAGAGAAATATATTGCTCATATTGAACTTATCTTGACTTTTGTTTCTTTTTCACTTTCTTCATCAGAATAACAATCGCAGAGTCAACCAGCAAGTGCAATCACATTATACTCATAAAGCTCTACGTTGTACTTTTTTGAGCCTTAAAAGGAATATGTCGTCATTGTGGACATGTAAACTATTTTCGTCTTACTTATAACTAACACATGCCCACTAAGCTTTAAGAAGACGCCCTTCTGCATCCAAGAATATGCCCTTCTTGAGGCTTGAAGACGCCCTTCTTGGGTCTTGACAAGGCCCTTTTCTCTTCATGAATACAAACATCTGATTTATAAATAGTTATGAAATCAATTCCTGCAGTTTCAACCTTCTTGATATAAGAACAAACTTGTATTCTTTTGTTGTAGTTTTTCATCACAAATCAAAAGACCTATTAGCTTCCACACGCTCTAACAGATAAACACAAAGATACTGTCTTATTCATACGAAAGGAGCGACAAAAAAACTTACAGACACAAGATTTCATAATACCGTTTTGCTAACATTGTGGCAATGGAAAAGACTGAAATATCAGAAAGCATCAAGTATTTTTTGATGTAATAACGTATGACTTACGATCAATTTTGCCATTGAACGTACGATGGATAGCAGTGGACTCTTCATAGAGGAGTGGCACTTTATAGGCTTCAAGTCTCTCCTTAAGGAACAGAATCAACTGTTTCTTATCATAATCGGTGTGCGGTACGACTATCAACTTCACCACCGTACCCATCACAGGGTGCTCAGCAGGAACGCAGATACAGTCTTTCACGCCATGAAAAGCCAACGCAGCGTCCTCCACTTCAGACGGCGCCACCTTATATCCACCCACATTGATGGTGTCATCGCCCCTACCCTGCAGGCGCAAACGCCCTTCATCATCAATGAAACCCAAGTCGGCTGTCGTCACAACACCGTCTTGCAACACCCGCCGCGTAGCCTCTTCGTCCTCCCAATAGCCCGTCATCAGCGTCAATCCCTTGCAGGCAACGTGCCCATCAGGCGTAATGAAGAACTGAGCATGGAGCATAGCCCGTCCCACACAACCAGCAAGACACTCGCCATCGTTGAAGTTATACGTAGAGATAATACCAGTTTCCGTCGACGCATAAGTATTAAACAGTCTACTCATAGGTAGCAACTCACAGAATTTCTGCATATCTGAAGCAGCCATTGGAGCCGCTCCCGTCTCAATGAAGTCCACCTTCTGAGCAACCTTCTGTAGCTCCTTAGCCCACAGCGTGATGAGCATTCGGATGGCAGCAGGGACAAGAAACGTTGCAATCTTCCCCTCCGTACGGTCTATAACATCGAAGAAAGCTTTGATATCCTTCATTCCGTCGATGATATGGATGGTCCCTCCGACATAAATCGTTGGGTAAACCTTCGACAAACTACCGATATGATTTAGCGGACCATTGATGATAAACGTCACATCAGAGCTAAACCCCTGTGAGAAAACAAGGTTTTCAGCGTTCGCCCATATCGTTTGATGACTAATCATCACCGCCTTGGCATTGCCCGTAGTACCCGTAGTAAAAAGGATATCAGCCACCCCTTCAGGTGCAGACCCTCGTGAAAGACGTGCTGAATATTCGTCCAGCTTACTCTTCGGAAGGTCCTTATGCAACGGAACAGCCACTGCTCCAGCCACATGAACAGCAAAATATGTAATGAGAAAGTCGGCTGTTGACGTAGCAATGAGGGGCACCAATCGTCCCTTCACATCCCCCATAGCATCCATTTTCGCCGTCACAGCCTGCCACAGTTGCCCATAGGTGTAGGCCACATCACCACAGATAAGTGCCGTCTTATGGGGTTGCTGTTCAGCGTACTGCCGTAGTTTATCCTCAATTTGCATTCTCGCTGAGTTTTGTTTTTACAAGTTCCACCAGACTATCAAGCGACTTGAAGTTCTTTGGTGTCACGTCTTTACGGTCTAATTCAATACCATACATATCCGAAAGTGTCATCAGAATCGTCGTAATTCCAAGCGAATCAAGTTCTTGAAAAAGGAAATCTGAATCGAAATCTACGATTGGCAACACCTCTTCTAATCTCTTACGAATCTCTTCTTTCATATCTTTTACTTATTTATTCGTGAATAATCGAGGGAGAAAGTTTAGTAAGTAACGGCGCCAGTTCTCCCATGTATGACCGCCAGAAGTCTCATTATACATATAGATACAGCCCATTCTCGAGAGTCTTGAACGGTATTTATCAACAAAGGGCTTCAACGGGTCACTCTTACCAATAGCTATATAATAAAGTGCAGGAGGGTTCTGAAACTCCCGTTGCAGCTTCTTGTCGAGGTCCTTATACATGTCAACATCCGTCAGAAGAGGCCGTTTCTCGTCGTATCCCTGCTGCCACAGCGACGGCATCTTAGCCATAAACTTATCCAATCCACGTGTGACTTTATTCAACGACTTGATGTTTCCATCGGTAAGGAAGCTCACAGACTGCGGAGAGAAGAGCCCCACGTAATCGAAAAGGTCGGGATTGTTCGCCGTAATAGCTATTGTGTGTAATCCGCCCATTGACAGTCCGGCTATTGCTCGGTGCTTCTTGTCGTTCAAAGTACGGAACTGGTGCTCAATAAAGGGCATCACCTCCACTGGGAAAGCCCGTTCTGTACGTCCCAACCATGAGGAGACATTCACGTGCAAAGCCTTTGTTTTCATGTAAGGACTGTGCCCTGGAGCAGCGTCCTGTTCGGCTATTCCGTTCGGCATGACGACAATCATCGGCACTGTCTTGTGTTGAGCAATCATGTTATCCATGATTTGTGCCAGTCTGCCCATTCCCAACCATGCCAGTTCATCACCTCCTGTACCATGCAGAAGATACAGAACTGGATAACGTTTCTGTGGGTTCTGCTTGTATTCAGCAGGCAGATACACCGACAGTCGGCGCTGTTTCATATTCTTGTCGAACTCCGAATGATACCACAACTGCTGCACCGTACCATGCGGAACATTGTTATCCATGTAGAAAGAACCAGGGTATCCCCCCACAACAAAGTAACTCAACGAGTCGTCAATGTCGCATACCACGTTCGGGTTCAGTGGGTCTGTAACCTTCTTCTTACCACCTATTGCAAAACGATAGGTGTACATCTCCGATGGGAGAGGTGCTGTCCGATAACCCCATGCACCGTCCTTCCCCACCATAGACATAGACTTTGGAAACGAACCTTCTATCGTTACATGCTTCACTTGCTTGTTAACGTAACGGAAAGTGACCGTCCTGTCGGCGTCCACGAACGGCATCTTCTTGTTTGAAACCGTCTGTGCTGACGTCACAAGGGCGGCAAATGAAAGGATGAATGTACATAAAATCTGTTTCATATCACCTGCGTTTTATCATAAACTTATAATCTTTATTCCTGCTTCCCCCGCCTCTTTCATATCCACATGGTCCGTAACCTGAAGGTTATCGGCTATCCCCTTGGCACAATAAGTGAGCAGAGCACGCTTGCTTTCATCCTCCTCCAGCACCGTGACAAGCACTGATGGATGCACCAAAGCATAGAGAAGCGCAAACTCACCATGGTCGTTGTTCTTTATCAAGACGGCAGAAGAGCTCTCGGAAGTGTCTATCCAACGTGTGAAACAGTCGTTTCGCTTGATGTTCTTATGCACCGAACGATAGATTTCCACACCCTTATAGCAATACCGATCCTCAACAAGTGGGGCGAAATAGGTTGCCGTTTCAATCTCACGTGCCAGTCGTTCATACTCCTCTTTATAGAAAGCATGCACACGGGAGGTCATCTCTGAGTAAGTGGTATGCCCATCCTGGCGCACCCGCTCATAGCCTTTTACCATGATAGAGCCCGTGAAAACCTGAAAACTATTGCGTGGTAGAACCACGTTAAGCCCATGAATGATGAACGGTTGGATGTCAAGTCCATAACGTTCTGCGAATAGGAATGCCCCTTTATGGAACCTACTGATGGTTGAACGGTCATTACGTTTACCCTCAGGGAACACCACCAAACTGTAACCGTGGGCTATGTAGTCTCTTACAAGCTCATCATTGATAGCGCTTTTATCGTCTAACGTAATGAAACCGTTCCACTGATAGATCTTTCGGATGACCCTATTACGACTCACCTTACTATTAGAGACGAGGATAGTCTTCGGACTTAACGCCATGAAGACAGCCGAATCGAGCATGGACTGATGGTTACAAACGATGATGGAAGCCGTACCGAAGGTCTCCTTTGTTATCCCTTCAACACGGAATCTGACGCCTGGGATGTGGCGTAAGTCGAACAAGAACAGCCGCTGTTGGTATCTTCTGAACCATAGTCGACGCTTCTCCGACTGCGGCAAAAGCCCAAAGAGAATGAATCCCAACACGTAAACCGTTATCAACTGACTAAAGAAGACGGCGGCACAATAGCCCATCACGGCAAGATTCTTCAGTCTTAGCGGTCGGCGTCTGTATGTTCCACGTGTCTTAACAAGGACGTTGAAGATCAGTGGAGGGAAGATATAAGCCATCAGAACAACGGAGAACATACCCGCAATGGTCACCTCTGCCAGTGAATGGAGTGCTGGATGACGTGCTATGATGAGCGTTCCAATACCGATAAACATTATCAATGCTGAGATAATTATCGAGTGTTTATACGATGCAAGCATCTTTCTTCGATACGCATACTCGTACATTGACCCTTCAGTCATGAAGATAGTATAGTCGTCACCCTGCCCAAATATGAACGTGGCAAGGATGATATTGACAATATTAAACTGCATTCCGCACAGTGACATGATACCTAATATCCACAACCAGCTCACTGCCATAGGCACGAAAGAGAGTAAAGCCAGCTCCAGATTACCAAAGGAAAGCCACAAGAAGAGGAACACTATCAGTCCACAAGCAAAGCCAATATAATTGAAATCACTGGAAAGATGATTGGCAATGGCACTGTTCATGCTCATAATATCAAAGCTAAAACAGTCCTTATCAGCCAGTTTCGCCTTCACTTGTGGCATATCTTTATCCTTAACAGAGAGCACATTGACGATGTTATATCGTCCTTCCGCCTTGTCAATACTGATGTTTCCAGCGAAAAGGGTCGTTGTCAGCGGCGCAAAATAAGCTGGTTGCTGTGGCTGATATCGCTTGCTAAGCAGTGAATAGTAGTCGTTGAAGCTGTCAGGAGCAAAGCCTTCCGCCTGCATGGCAGTACGAAGTGCCGTCGTAAGCTCGGTCTTGTGGCGTTCAATAAAGCTCTCCCACAGAGCCAAACGGCGCTTCTGTTCAGCCTTCGACACGACAAACTGACTACAAGAAGAGTAGTCATGCACCGCCTCCTCACGTACCAATCGGTCCAAAGAGGGCTGCAAACGCTGGCTCTTCTCCAATGCTCCGTCCATTGTGGAGTCACTTGTTACGGCGTAAACCTTCTGATATCCACCGTTCACAGTCATCATTTTCTGAAAATAAGCCATATCTTCTTTCTGCTCATCGGTCATGTAATTGATGTTAGACATGTTTGCATCAAACCGTGTTTGGAAGCTGAAATAGCCGAAGATAAGCGTCAAAACGACGACAACTGCCACGAATACGGGCTTATTCTCCAATGAAATATCACTCAAACGGTCGAGGAAAGTGTGCTTAACCTCCTTCGTTTCCTTCGTGATATGTGGCAGATAGACCAGAACAAAGACGATTGTACCCACCAAAAGGAAGGAGCTGAAGAGTCCTAAGTCCCTTAATGCCACCGACTGTAACGGTACAAGGGCAAGGAAAGCACCAACGGTTGTGACGTTACCCACCAACAACGGCATGACAATCTCACGCAAAGCGCGTTTCTTATCAGGTGTATGACCGAGGTGAGCAATGAAGTGTAGCGGATAATTGACGGCTATACCGAGTATAACAGAGCTGATTCCGATGACGATTATAGACACACTGTCATGGAACAAAGCCAACCCTCCCATGGCGAAGAGCCATCCCCAGGCAATGGAAAGGACGATGAGTGAGATGTTCCGGACGCTGCGTAACGTGAAAAGCAACAGTGCCATGATGAGCGTTACGGCAATGATTACCGAGAGGATACTGTCTGATTTGATCTGGGAAGCATTCCCAACGGCTATCACCGGACCGCCAATAATGTGTACATCAAGGTTCTTTGCGTGTGATAGTGCCCGTTTCCCACACCCCTGCAGCATGTTAATCAGCTGCGTATTGTTCTCCGTTTCGCTTGCACCATAGGGTGAATCAATCATCACAATGGCACGTTGCATATCCGGAGAGAAGATGTGTCCGTCATAAAGTTCATACTTCAAACCCGTGTCCGAACGCTGAAGTTTCTGCACAACAGGCGTAAAGAGGTTCAGTGGGTCACGTTGTATGTTGTCCGAAAGGATGTCACCAGCAGGAAACATCAGCATCTGCTTGTCTTGCTGAAGCTGCTTTTCAACGTATCCAGGACTACGAAGAGCACTGTCCATACGGGCATAATCATGCTCAGTAAGGAAGTATGGGATGTTCTGATAGACGAAGTTCGTCACGGAAGTCATCTTCTCCAAGTCCACTTGTGACGTCATGTTCTGCACGATATGCGCCGTATCAGCCCGTTGAACCTCATCAACAAAGGCGTCAACAGCCGTTACCATGGCGTCAGCATCCCTCTTTGTCGTGTCTCGATACTGAAAAACAGCAAAGATTTTATTTGCTCCTGATATGTCCTGATACACCTTCAGCGCATTATGATGGTTGCTATCCACGGGTAGAAAGTCGGCAATATCCTCCTTATAACCCAACCGTAGCACTGAAACAGTCAGCAACAGCGTAACAACGACGAACGAAACCAAACCCACAAGGCGGTGTCGTCGCAGATAATCATATAGCTTCAGTATTGTTTCTGTCATCCTTATTTATTGTTTACCGGGTTCGAATAAATCCCCAGGAATATGTCTTTGAGCTTGTCAATGTCGCAGGTGTCATACTGTTCCAGCGTCTGCAGGCGTTTAAGGGAACGCTTCTTTCTCTGCCACGGTGTAGCAGTGTTTGTACTTTGTTGTACCATATCGCAGGTCATAGGCTATGTAATTGTTTGGATAAAGCCTATAAGCAGCACGGATACGACGGTCTATCAGGCGTGCCACCTGCTTGTGATAATCGTTGTTTGTCAGTCCATCAAACTTTGAAAGTTCGGCATAAGAGAGGGGTTCACATAGTTCAAAGTGTACACGTCCCTTCTCTTGTACGATGCCCGTGAGGATGCTATTGAGGTCTTCCCCAGGCTTTTTGGTATATTTAGAGAACTGTGATTCATAGAGTTCGAGCGTCTTAAGCACGTCACAAGGCTCCCACTCGTAAGACACAGCAATAGGCACGATGTGCAAATCATCAATGGCTTTAATCTTATCTTCGGCACATGACATGCAGAACATCTTGATAATACCCTGGTCAGTGACGTCGTTACCATCCTTCGTCCTACCGTTTCGCTGGGCAATCCATGCCGATTCTCCTTTCTCAGAGATGACATAACGAATATAATCAGACAGATGTCGGGAGCTACGATAGAAATCTTTGATGTTGTTTCCAGGCCGTTCTACCTTAAACATCTTGTTACATTTACCGATATCTATCACTAATTGATTAATCATCAGGTTGGCTCCGAAGGTTATTTCAGTTGTTTCAAAGTCCTGCGTAACAAAGTAATACTGCAGCAAACTGGAGTCTAACATGATGTCACGATGGTTAGACACGAAGAGATAGTGCCTCTCCCTGCTCAGTTTGTCAATTCCGGAACACGTGAACTCCTTAATACTGTGCTCTATAACCCGCTCATTGACAATGCGCATCGTCTCCGTTTGGAAATCACGAACAGTCTTGTAGTCTGCAATACGATTGCGAACAGCCTCTAAAGGTTCGTCCGGATAGACGTAAGAGGCAAGGAGTGGGAAGGAAGAACTATTAGCTATGCGTACCATAGCAGCCGGAATCTCCTCTGCATTGTACGGTCGGATGTCATCAAACTGTGTCTTCTCCATTGCTGTATATATCTTTAATTGTTATTTAAAAGGTTGTCTTTCTTATGTGTCCCATACGTATGGAACTATCTGTTCTGCGCCTTTGTAGCTGTCCTTATCACGTCTTTTGCAATGCGTTCTCAGCCTTTTCGCAAAATTACAAGCCGTTTGTAATACTTCTACAAGGCGTCTGTAATCTTATTACAAAGGCTTTGTAATTTCTTGTATTACGGCAGATGACACTGTCAACGACGCTTCTCCAGTCTGTGAAACCACGTTAGGAACGCCTCTTTCCACTGTCGGCACTCTGCCGTTCCCTTATAGTTGGAAGCTCCAAAGCCGTGTCCTCCTGTCTTATACTGTATGTAACGATGGGGCACATGCTGTCGGGTGAGTGCCGAATCGAGCTGTTCTGAATTGTGATAGTGCACGATGGGGTCGTCTTTACAGTTGACCAAGAACACTGGCGGACAGTCTTTCGGCACATGACACTCCAAGGATAGTGAATCGCGCAACTGCTTATTGCGCAACCGACTGTCGCCTAATAGGGCACGACGGGAACGCTTATGGACACAAGGTTCAACCATTGTGACGACAGGATAGACGGGAACGACAAACCACGGGCGCTTCTCTCGGGGTAACAACTCAGCTGCCGACATCACCAGATGACCACCAGCCGAGAAGCCCATAGCTGCCACATGCGAGGCATCAATGCCCATTTCCTCGGCATGTGCCTTGACATATTGCATCGCACGTTGCAAGTCATTGAGTGCATCAGGATATCGATTGCCACGGAAAACATAACGATAAGGAGTCATGAAAGCCCCTACACCTGCCGTCCGATAGTGCAGAACGAAAGCCGAGATACCATTGCGTTGCAGCCACTCGCCCACATCCTTACCCTCAGCCCCCATGTCATGCCACAGATAACTACCACCTGGACAAACAATAACGGCAACATTTCCCTTGCCTTTGCCAAGTATGGCGTCATCATAACAGTCTTTCCAACCGCCGTTCCTTGCCATATATTGATCCGTTGTGGCTTCTCCTTCTGTGCAAAAGTGCAGAGAGAGAAGAGCAATGCCACCAGGATAAGCGTATAATACTTCTTCATTTCTAACTTTGTTTTGTGGAGTTGACGAGTTGATAGGTAGATGAGTTGACAAGTTATTGGTTAATCTTCTCCAACTTAAATGACACTAATATCCAACCGACTTGATGTATCTCATCCAATCCACTTAGCCGTCATATCCTTTTTATCTCCTCCCACATACAACCGACGTAGCATAATATCCTCCAACTACTTGGCGTATTCCAAGTGTCCACGTCCCTACCCTTTTGGAGAAAGGTTGTAGGTAAATCTGGTTGTAGTTGGACTAAAGCTGTTCGTGAATGGAGTTGAGTCTTCCTATCACATAGTTCCTCCCCAATATCGCCTCAACGGTATTTATTGCCGTAAGAGGTACTCCACAGAAACCAGGAAGGTTGTTATACTGTCCCGTAAGCAGCAGGTTATCAACCTTTGTCACTACTGGTAACTGTGACAGAACAGTGTTCTTATAGTCCTTACTGAAGCCACACATCGTCCCTTCCTTGGCTCCGTAATAGTCACGAATGGTGAGTGGAGATGCCGTATTGACCTTATCCACACAAGCATTGAAGCCCGGATGAATCTCTTCTATGCGTTCAAGGAGTTTCTGCGCCTGCTCTTTCTTCCACAACTCATAGTCTTTTCCTCTTCTGCCGACGGTGGTCTGCGCCCATTTCTCCACCTCATCAAATATCATTGGTGCTGTAATAATCGCCTTATCAGCATATTTTCCTTGATTGTCTTCAGGAGGTGTCATGAAAAGAAAGCCCAACGGCCATGTGTCATGGTGCTCACCAAAGTGCCACACCTTATCATATCGGGTCATATAATACTCTGAATGATTGATGTAAGGGAACGTCTCTGGCTTGAACTTCACATATACCGAGAAGGCTGAATAGGCATTCGGGATGTCGTTAAGCCTGGTCCGATAAGCTTTGGGGAACGCCTTTTCAGACAGCAAAGGAAGTAAAGCACAGGGGTGGATGGCTGAGATATAATGGTCAGCACGGTACTCGTTCCCCTTCGTAGACCGTACATAGTCAACGTGACGGTCGTTTACTTCCACCCATTCTGCACCCTCGTTGCATCTGACCTCGCCTCCTGCCGACTCAATAACAGACACTAACAGCTGTGCAAAGCGGTCGCTCCCCCCCACAAAGCGGCTCGCTCCCTGCATGTAAAGCACACTCACAATAGCATGAACATAGGCAGGTGTTGCGTCAGCCATGCCCCCATAGAGTGGATTCATGTATGCAACGACATTGCGAAGCTTAGGGTTCTGAATGTATTTCGCTATGAAAGCATCAGCAGCAAGGTTGAATTCCTCCGAATGAACAGGGAAGACATCATTGGAAGGACGCAGATAAAAGAGGTCGGTTTCATCCGTCAGACGATATACAGCATCCACGTATGCTTCAAGATTTGTCCGTTCTTCAGGGAAATGTTCAGTCAGAGAACTAACAAACCCTCCTTACCTTTCTTTATATGATAGGTTGTCTGGTCCTCAGCAAAGTAGAGACTGTCCGTACAATCATCGTCAACGTCACGCAACTGCACCTTGTATGCAATACCGAGATACTCACAGATACGATAGATATTACCTCCAGGGCGCATCCCACCGATGACATGCATACCCGTATCGAACTTCATTCCAAAGCGTCGAAAGTTTTGAAGTCCACCGCCCGCAGTGTCGTTTTTCTCCAAAACGGTGACCTTAAAACCCTCACGAGAAAGGATAGCACCCGCAAAGAGTCCACCCAGTCCTCCACCAATTATCACAGTTGTCTTCATTCGTTAGCCTCCTTTATCTGTTCATAGATGGTCTTTGCCGTCAACAACTCACTGCAAGTGACAATCGTTCCCACCAAAACGCCTAACATTCCATGGGAATTTATGTTCTGACCAGTGAGGTAAAGATTTGGGACCTTAGTACGTTGTGGAACACGACAAGCACTGCCCAAACTGATATCCTTAGCATTGCCATACATTGAGCCACCCTCCGTCCCAGTGTAATCAAGATAGGTCAGCGGTGTGGAGGTATAGTAATTCTGTATCTGAGTACGTATGTTGGGGAAGTGTTCTTCCAATACATCGATGAGTCGTTCAGCCTTTTCGCGTTTGAAATCCTCATAGTCTTGTCCTCTCCTCCCGACCTTTGTGCCCTTCCATTGCTCCACATCAGCCATCTGCATATAAGAAAGGATGACGCCCGTGGAAGCATATTGCGTGTCGCCTTCTGGACAGAAGTGCATGTAGAGGAAGCCTTTTGGCCAGCTTTCAGGCGAATACCGTTCACAATCCCACGGTGTATCGCCTTGATAACCATAGTAATTATAGTTGAGATAAGGCACCGTCTTCTCCTTGAAATGCAGATAAACAGAGAATCCACCCACGGTTTGTGGGATATGATTAATACGTTTGCGGAAGGCAGGACGAATCAGTTTCGTGTCTAACAGTTCCAACGTACGCATCGGATGGGCATCAGAAATGATGATATCACAGGGCAAAGTGTCTTTTCCATTCACCTCTACTCCAACGGCATGTGTGTCATCACAGATGATACGGGTCACCTTCTTACGGGTCAGAACCTCACCTCCATAACGGTTAATGGTACCCATTAAGGCTGTAGCAATGCTGTCACTCCCCCCCTTTAACACGGAAAGCACTCTGGTTATAGAAGTCCATTATGAAGGCATGTGTGGCAAAAGGCGTCTTGTCTTTCTCTGCTGCATAGAGCGGAAGGTTGCCCACAAGGACCTTAGCCAACAAGGGATCGGTGATTACTTCTTCTATGACGGCATTGATAGAACGCAGCTGATACTCCATATTCAATGGCGAATCAGAGTCTGCATACTTAAGAGAATGGAGTGAAGAGGCATTGGCAATCTCCTCAATAAGGTCGTAATAACGAACGAGATTGTCATGCTGGGAAGGGAAATACTCCGTCATCTGCTTGAGAAAAGCCTCCCTGCCATTGGCAAAAGCATACTTTTTCCCACCCAATGCCACGACATCATAACCTTGAGGATCAAGCTGTGAGAGCGTCACAGTCTTGTCTATCTCCAAGTAACGCATGAGCTTATCAAGGGTCTGACCATGTGCTGCACTACCTATGAAATGCATTCCTGTCTCGAACTTTGCACCACGGCGGGAGAAACATTGCAGACAACCACCCACCTGAACGCCCTGTTCAAGTACAGTAACGGCATAACCATTCTTTGCAAGGATAGCCCCACAGGACAGTCCACCCAAACCACTTCCGATGATGATAACCTTCTTCTGTTGTGTCATTGTTCCATTCTGTTAGCTATTTCTTCATACTTCTCTTTGTAACGCTTGCGCATTGTGGAAGCCTGTTGCTTCAGATCACCCATGGCAGAGAGCTCTTCTTGTGTCACTGGTTTATCCACTTCAACGAAGAATTTACCCTTATGGAGGTGCCAACCAGTCTTTGGAAGAATTTTACCAGGCCCATAAAGAATCATCGGAAGGATCTCTAAGCCGAACTCACGCGCCATATAGAACGCTCCTTGATGAAACCTTCCGATACGACTATCCTTAGATCTTGTCCCTTCAGGATAGACAGCTATGCTGTAGCCACGCTCTATCAATGAACGTAAATGGGGCATTATCTCATCCAATCCCTCCCTAACAGGTAGATATTCTGCGTTTCGAATGAGTGAACCATAGAAGGGATTGTTCCATACCCAAGCATTAGTGAGGAAGACAATCTTCGGTGTGAAAACCAGCTGACACATCAAATCAAGATGCGACTGATGGTTACAGATGATAATACGGGGCTTATTGAAGTCGATACCTTCAGCCACCTTATATTCATATTTCGTACCGGGAATGCCATGATGAATCATCACAAAGCGTGAAGCATGATAGATAAGCTGATGCAAACGGTAACGACGACGTTCGGTCATCTTACCGATTTTCGTATAAATCCATACGAAGGGAGTGAAGACAACCAGCGTGAAAAAGAGGAAAAAGAGTAAGGAGTAAGCTGTACGAAGAAAAGTCATCAGTGTTCGCCACAGTCGTAAGGGAAGTCCATAGACCACTGCCAAGAAACAAAGGACGGTGTTCAGAACACTGATACGTGCAAAATCCTTTCCTGGACGGAAGTGACTTACACGCTCATTGCGTGGCGGATAATAAACCTGTACGGGTATTGGGATAAGCTTGACACCATGCCAAGAGGCAAAGACAAGCAGTTCCAACTCTGCTTCATAGCGTGAAGTGAGTAATGACAGTCCACACAAACGGTGCAGAGGATAGAGCCTATAACCTGTCTGGGTGTCAGGTAAAGCCCTTCCTGTCTGTACATAAAACCAGAAGTTAGAGAACTTATTAGCAAAGGAACTACCCTTGGAGCGGTCGACACCTTCCAACTGTCGGCTACCAATAATCAAGGATTGAGGGTACTCTTGATTGGCTTTCAAGAAGAGTGGGATGTCCTCTGGATAGTGTTGTCCATCCCCATCAAGAGTGATAGCATAGGAGAAACCCATCTCTAAAGCCTTTCTGAACCCCATCTTCAAGGCATATCCTTTCCCTCGATTCTGCGGATAGGACACTATCGTTATACAATCAATGGCATCTAAAATGTTGGTAGTACGGTCTGTACACCCATCTGTAACGACAATGACATCGTCACAGTAGAGCAGACTCTTCTCCACTACTGTCTTTATCGTTGTGTCATTGTTGTAGGTGGGAATGATAACACAGATACCTCTATTTCGTAATTGTTTCTTCAGTTCCTCATTCATCATACAGTCCTCAATACTAAGGAAATCTTTGCCATAAGCTTCTCTTCTGCGAGTACTATCAACTGTGTTTCAACACTTGCTCCATCCTCTGACGTTACCAATTTCTTCACTTGATACGTGAGATGTAACGTTTCATCGGGTGAGATTACAGAAAGGAACTTCACGTTCTTCACCTTTGTAATCATCAACTTACAGGGTGTAGAACACTGCTCAGATAGTTGTTCTTCAACAAGTTCCTTGCCCATTTGAACAACACATACACCTGGAGTAATAGGTTCACCTGGGAAATGGGCTGCATAGATAACACAAGAAGGGCTTAGCTCGATGGTGTAATTCATAACACGATCTACCTCTTCCTTGCGAATTATCTTATATAAATTATTCTTTAGTTGCATCGTTCTCTCCCTCCTCTATACTGGCATTTTCATCATTACTCATCACTGAAAACTTGTAACTGATGTGATATTTCTCATCTTTATAGGTTGGATTACCCTTCATAAGGTTCTCCATAACATGCTGTAAGTCATTTTTTAGCACACGACGGATATACCATTTATCAAGCATTGCAATGACCTCTATCAACTCTACTTTCTTCGTCTGAGGCTGATAAGTGAACTCTAATGCCGTGATACCAAACTCATTGAACAAGACACCATGATAAACATCTGCCTCACGTACCATGATAGTAATACCGCTGAGATAGCCTTTTGACAGTTCAATCGTAGTTGCATACCTTGTTTTACAGCCTATACTATCCGACAAAGGAGCCTGTTGAACAATAAGACTATCCTGTGCTTGTACCGTCAGAGAAGCGAGGGAAAGCAGAAGAATACTAATTAACAGTAAATACTTTCGCATTAATAGGACTATTTACTTTTACATTCGTCATTTCAATAACTGTACAATCGCCACGCTTTTCTATAAGTTCAACCTTGGCAACCATGGCCTTTTGACGGTTGAAATGAAGGATAATCTTCTGAAACATCTGCTGCATCTGCTTCTGCTGTGGATAGAGAGTAGCGACATACTCGGTTGCTGATGAAGAGAGACTAACTTTGAAATCACGTTTGTCATTGAGGGCTTTTCCCACAACACTGTTCATCATTATGCGTGCTATCTCCTTAAAAAACTTACTCTGATTGACATTGATAACATCATTGCGATTGCCCTTACTGATCAGAACACGTGAGCCATTCAGTACGAAAGCATAGGCATAAGGCGAGGTGTACTCCCAACGGAGTTTATCACTTTGCTGGTAATACATCTTACCACGTGACACCATCTTATCATTCAACATGCGGAGAAACTTCGTCTGAACGAAATCACATTGCATGGTTTTCATACTTGCTGCGGCAGCTTCTATCTGCTGTCTTATCTTTGCTTCACTGACAGCTTGTGCTGAAACAGTCGTTGTGGCGATACAGAACACCGCCAAAAGTAATAATAACTTTTTCATTTTACATCTTATTTCTACTTGGCAATCAAGCAACAGCCTAATATTATCAGGCTCACTCCTACCCACTTCATCACAGAAACGGACTCATGGAAAAAGAGTATTGCTGCAAGAAGTCCAAATACATAACTCAAACTAATCATCGGATAAGCCACACTCAGAGGGTAATGCTTAACGATATACATCCAGAGTATGGAACTTGAACCAAATAACAGTCCACTACAAGCAAACTGCCAATTCAATAAAAGGCTACACCAGAACGTACGGGTCCAACCAAAAGGGAGCATTTTCTGAAGTGCAAACTTCAAAAACACCTGCCCTCCTGCCAACAGAGAACTCTGAATAACGGACAAGATAACTACTCGCCACATGATAATACCATTGCGATTGCATGGATTGAAGGCTGCTCTTCTGTTCCATCCCGCTTCAATAATGAATTAAAAAGTGGAGTACTCTCATCGTGACATCCCACAAGAACTGTCTTTGCTTTCCCCTCTTTTAGTAGCATCTCTGCATCACGCAATGCCCACGACAGAGATTCCGTACCCTGTGTATAGGTAACGTTGTAGCCATGACAGTGCGTTTTAATGGCGATATTACTACCTATGGTATTATGTGTACTTTGCATGAAGTAAGTGGGTTTCAGCATTGTCTCACCCTCCTCCTTCATCTGTTCCAACAGTCGCTCGCTATATTCCAAACAACCATACATCGTTCCAGTGATGATGGCATCAGGTTTTTCAACACCTGCTTGGGACAATGCTTCCAAAGAAGAAAGCAACGAACTCTTCATGATTTTGCCCATGCGACGTGCCTCTAAAGGCTTGACATACTTACGGATGTCTTTCAACTGTTCCTCTGAAATAAGTTCAACACGGGACAAGACCTTAATATCTTTCCCTGTTCCAACTGGTTCTTCTATGGTTGTTGGATGGGCAGAAAACAATAAAGCAGAGTCGTTACCACCGAAACCAAAAGAGTTACAGAGTACGTTTTCCAACGTGACACTCTGTTTGCCTAAGGTCGGAGTAATACCCTTCTCCATCTGATGTGCCCAACCTAAGTTGGCAGGGATAAAATGGTTCTGCATCGCTAAGATACAGATAACAGCCTCAATACTTCCTGACGCACTCGTAGTGTGACCAGTAAAAGACTTTGTGCTGGATATCAACGGGATCTCATCGCCAAAGATTCGACGTAAGGAAACACTCTCACTTTGGTCATTATTAGGTGTTCCTGTTCCGTGAGCATTAACATATTGAATATCTTTCGGAGTGAGATGTGCCATATCTAAGGCCTCTTTCATAGCAAGATAAGCGCCTTCGCCATCTTCAGACGATGCTGTTTGATGATATGCGTCACAGGCATTACCATATCCCGTAAGATATGCATGGACATTTACACCACGTTTATTGGCAGACTCCTCTGACTCTAACACAACGAAAGCCGCACCTTCACCTAAGTTCAGACCAGCCCTTGTAGCATCAAACGGACGACAACGCTCATGGTCAAGAATCATCAATGAATTGAAACCATTGAGGTGAAAGCGAGATAAAGACTCAGTACCACCAGCTATTACGATGTCAGCTTGATGATCTTTCAGCAGTCGTGCACCAAACATAATAGCATTAGCTGCCGAAGAACACGCAGTAGACAAAGTCGTTACTTCCGTGAAGATGCCAAAGTAATCAGCCATAGTGTTCGTGCAACTACCACAATCATGATGCCGAAGGAAGGATACATTGTCGTCTTCCGCAATATGATCAAAGTAGAGCTCAGTGATATCCATCCCACCTACTGTTGTCCCAGAGACAAGTGCTATGCGCAGACTTTCACCCTTTCTTACGTGCAAGGATGTCATCTACACTGATACCTGCGTCCATTAATGCCTGACGAACAGCAATGGTACCCATCAAGGCTGTACGGCTCATCATCCGAGAGACAGGGATTCCAAGCATCTCTTTCATCTGTTCATTCGCCAAATCAACCTCTCCTACAGGCAACTCATGATGAACTGATTGAAGATGCTTTAGCCTCCCAATACCACTCTCCCCCGCTATCAATGACCGTAAGACCTCTTGTTTATTAAAGCCAATAGCAGAGATTATGCCTTCGCCAGTAACTGCAATATTCATTTTATTGGTTTATCCGTTCGATATTATTACCCACAAAGTAGCTTTATTTCTTTCGGTTCTTGCTGACATAGTCGGCAATAGAAGCCACACTGGTGAAGATTTTCTTACCTTCAGCAGGGTCTGCCAGCTTGATACCGTACTTCTTTTCCAAAAGAACAATCAACTCCAAAGCATCGATTGAGTCTAATCCCAGACCTTCACCGAAGAGAGGCTCGTTCTCATCAATATCGTCAGCTGTCATTTCTTCGAGGTTCAAAGCCTCTATAATCTCGTCCTTTAGTTCTTTTACTAACTCGTTCATTGTTATGTCTATTTTATATATAATATGATTTTTCTGTTTTATTGTTAATTATTACGCCTTATTAATAGATGCTATATACATATCGGCTTCATAGTGTTCACGGTCTTCATAATCTATCCATCCAGTCAATAAGCTTGTTGTTTGGCGGTCTAAGAAAGCCGTTTGTATCAATGTCTGCATCTGCTCTTCATTCTTTTCAGGCAGAATATAGAAAGATGTCTCACCATGATAGTCATTGCGAATGGCTATCTCACCAGTAACAATATTCGGTAAGGTGTACACAAAGACAGACGGACTTGGGAAATAATTCTCCTTGTCTGCAATTGAAGCTAAGTATTTTTTATCAGAGGAAATAGATGAAGAGCGATTGAAAAGTACCACTCCTCGGTTCCTTTGATGTTCTTTTATAGATATTCCTTCCGTCTTTTCTGCCTGCAACAAGAGCTCTGAAGCAATGAAACCCAACCGACAGAGACCATCCATTTTATAAAACTTTGGATAGTCTCCTATCATCTTTTTATAGATTACTGTGAGCAAACTCTTCTCGTTTGGTTCACCATCAACAGGGAGACATCTACCATCAAGCCATGCTCCTTCAGGACTGATACGCACATGATGCATCTTTCTGAATACTGAAGGAATACGCTCTCTCCTTTCTTTTAAAGATACAGAAGAACTTTCAACAGACTTCGCATAGAGAGTAGCATTACATCCGCCAAAGCCTGAAAGCATCTTGATAAACCCTGTCTTATGAGTTGGACTGTGCTCTACAGACAGCATAACTTTACCAGAGACGCCTATTTCGTCATATCCACGAGTCCCTAAGATGGTGTGATCATCGACAGATTTCATACAGAGAATGGTCTCAAAGACTCCTGCTGCACCTAAAGAATGACCGATATAACCCTTTAAAGCATTGACAGGAACATCAGAAAGACCTGCTCGCTGAATAGCAATAGACTCCATTTGGTCATTGAAAAGCGTAGCAGTTCCGTGTGCATTAACGAAAGCTAAATCATCTTTCTCAACATTTTCCATCGTCTGCTGTAAGGCTTCAAGCAGTCCTTCTGCCGTCTTCGACGGTGCACTGATATGGAAAGCGTCGTTTTTTACATATCCATGTCCTATCGTCCAAACCCGATTATCAGACCTACCAATAGCTGAAGTACCAGAGGGAAGACGACTGCTCAGTACCACCGTTGCTGCTGCTTCACCTAAATTCAGACCCTGACGCTCTATGTCGAAAGGTCTACAAGTCTCCGTCGACATGGCATTAAGTGACTGGAAACCAGAGATAATAAAGCGTTGAGGACTATCAGCTCCACAGACTACAGCATGATCATACACTCCTAACTGTAACAGTCGAGAAGCCAAGATTATTGCTGCACAACCTGATATACAAGCATTACATACCACTACTGGATGGGTTGTAAAACCTAACCGAGTGGCAATTCGTTGGGCAGTCTCACCCAAATATAGATTTTCGTCGGCCTCTTCCCCTAATCTTTCTATCGACCCTTTAGTAGAACTTAGAATGAAAACGGAACGGTCATCGGCTACATTAATACCCGAGTCATCAATGGCCTTGCCTGCAGAACGAAAGACTAAGTCTTCAAAGTCAGCTGACATCAAGGATGCGATGAAACCGTCTGGGATACCATCCGTCATTGGTGCATAGGCACGAATAGCCGACTTACCAGCCTTTACAGCCTGGTAATTATCCTCTGATGTGTTGCCCAGAGGAGAGATAATATTATCAGCTAAAACGTAAACCATGATTTCTTCTAATCCTTTCCTGTACATTATTAATTCTTATCCACCTGCCCCCAGCGTTCTTTCCACTGCTGATAAAATGGAGGATTATCCCACACTAACTGATAGTTGAGGTCCATAAACACCTGTACGGAGTGTCCTGTTGCTATCAGACTGTCATCTTCCGCATCATGAATCTCATAGTCAAAGACTATCTTTGCAGCCTCTGTTGGACGATAGATAATGTCTATACGAGGCGTCATCCCATATCTAATTGGCTTCTTGTAGTGGAAGGAAAGGTCGACTAATGGCGCAAAATAGCCATGATCAAAGAATCCCATGTACTCCAATCCATACTGCTTCCCAAATGCTTCACGTGCATCTTCAAAGTAAAGAGGATAAGAACCATGCCATACAACATTCATGGAATCAACCTCACTGAAGCGAACTGCAAACGTTTTCGATGCTTTTAATTCTTTCATTTAATACAGAAATTCTTCTTTCTTCAAGCGCCTTCTTGCTCCTTAACGGCTATCTTTATCTCTGATGTGACGAGCACTTTATCGCCGCATGTTATGCTTGCTTCAGCCAAAGTCATACCAAACACTTCTTCTTTTACCTCTACACGAGTCGTTATGACGTCTCCAACATGGGGTAAATCAATGACTTCAAAGTTACGAACAGCACCGATAAAGCCCAATTGGATTCCCTTTTTTAGGATGTACTTATTGACATATCCTATGCGGGCTGCACAGGTTTGGGCGATATTCTCCATCAAACCCGAAGCTGAAAAACAATCATCATCTACAAAGATATTGCTTTTCTGCACCTCAGTCTCCGTAACAGTAAGTGTCTTATCAAAATGTACCAGTGTTCCAATCATTACGAAAGGCTCCTGTTGTGGCAGTAACACATGTACATCTATCGCCCGAAGTTCCTCTTCAGAAGGATTCTCTGCATCAAAAATTACCATCTTCTTTATCATCAACTTAACGTGACCAGAAGTCATAGAAATTAAACCATTGCAAAGGATACTGTCGCACTCTGCGTTCAAGTTCCTTCACATAACTATCAGCTAATTGCTGCATCTGCTGTCGACGAGGTGCTTGTTTGTCATAAGAAAGACGTGCTACATATACCTTATAATGCTTAGCAGACGTCTTCATGACATTGACTGCGAGGACATCCTGCCCTTTCATTGTAGCTACAGAGAGTGGACCAGCAGGAAAATGAGCCTCAGCATCCATAAAAACAGACGTTACAAACTTGGCTGAACCAATAATTCTGTCGGCTGGCATGCTCATGATCTCATTGTTATCCAAGGCCTCATTCACAAGGAAAGATGGCTCATATCCTCCTTAACAGGTATCATACGGATATTATGATGACCCAAAACTTCCTGTCTCCCTGCCATCACAGTGGCTTTTTCGCCCCCAAAGACTAACGCATTGAAGCGTTTTGTCTTTGAGATAAGGGAGTAACCTGCCACCTCATAACAGCCAATATGGGAACTAAAGATCATAAATCCTTTCGGTTCTGACTCAAACAGGCGAAAGTTCTCATACCCTTCGATATCCAAATGAAAATGTTTACCAGCAAAGACTGCAAAGCGATCTACCACTACTTGACTGAACAAACAGTGATTGACATAAACACTCCATGCCGCACGCAAACGCCCATAGCGTAAGCGATAACGGTAGAAGTGATAGGCTGAGGTCCTACTATGGTTGGTATTCAGTAGCAGACAGACTGGTATAACGAAGAGGGATGTGACTAAATAAACCATCCTCACATCTAACCAACGCAACGATTGTATCAATAATCGATGCATCCAGCCACTACCAAATGTTGTGTTAGCCAACCTTACTCTCTATATAGTCGCAGAATTGTGATAAGGTAACAACTCCCTGCATCTCTTCTGGTTTAATCTTAAAACCGAAGTTCTTCTCAACAATAACGACTATATCAACAAAGTCCAGACTATCAATACCGAGGTCGTCCTTCAGCTTTGCCTCTGGTGCAATGTTCTCTTCATCAATCTCAAGATCCTCTATGAGGAAGTTTCTTACTTTCTCTTCAATTTCTTTTCTTTCCATTATACGTTATAATTTATATTATTTATTTCAACTTTACTTCCAATATTGTGTGTCCTTGTCCAATACCATCATGGGTCTCAACAACCTTCAATCCAGCTCTTTCAATCTGCTTGATCATATCATCAGAATGATACATCTTGCTATTTCCATTTGCCATAACAGTGAAATAGACACTTGTCATAGTTAGGCATAGTGATGCTGGTTCATACTTTTGTCGGTCCCAGAAGGTCTCCATTATATATAAGGTGGAATCCCTCTTCATCACTTTGGCGGCCCGAACAAGGATACTATAGATTTCTTCTTCTGAGAAACAGTCAAGGAACTGGCTCATCCAGATGGCGTCCCAATTCCCTTGTGGTAGACCATTGTTTCGTCAAGGATATTTGTGGAGTAGCCATTGATGCGTTCTGCTCCATCTCTCCCCTCAATATTCTTTTTCATCATTCCAATCTGACCTGGTAGATCAACGATGGTAACATTGACGTCAGAATCGAACTCAACGCAGCGCAAAGCAAAACGTCCAGTATTTCCACCAACATCCATCAAGTGCTTAGGATGTTTACTGAACACAATCTCCAACGCCTTATCAAAGGAATGGTCACTATAGAAATGGTCAAAGCCAAACCAACTATCCTGCACTTGCTTATCAAGTTTTGACAATCCTTCATAGATTGTTGGCCAGTCGCCAAGGGTTTTGAGTCCTGCTGGCTTCCCCTCCTTTAATGCTTCATCGAGAAAGAACATGCCCCGATAGTTGACATCATGATTGAAGTCTATATTCACACGTGTAGCAGGGTCATTGAGTAGGAACCAACCTGTCTTAGATATGGTGTAGCGGTCTGTATCTTTATTCACCAAAACTGTCCCCGCACTCAGTGAAGCCTCGAGCAAAACCTTCAAAGCATACTTTGAGAGTTGCGTTTGTCTCACCAGTTCATCCAATGTCAAACCCTCTAAACTATCACGCAGCGCATCCAGAATACCCCATTTCACCATCAGGCGAGACACCTGAAAGATGACTGGTCCCCATGCTATATACTCTGCAAGACGTTGTGCCTCACGTGCAGAGAGCTGTTCCTGAGTGTATCTATCACTTTCTGATTGGAATAGATTCATCCTTATTTATTTGCCTTTTTAATTTCTCTTATAAATAACTTAGCGAAAGATTCACCTAATTCATCCATCGGATCCTTAAATGTTATTGGGTCATCATTATCGCCATCGTCAGACTTAAACGCCATCGTTGCCTCGAGCTTTGTGGAACCTACCTCACGTAAATAAGCATTACCACTAATACTTCCGTCTTTATAAACAACCAATGGGGTCAGAACAAGGATATATTTAGTGCTTCTGGAATGAGTCGTTACACTAAGATTACGCTTATAACATTCGTCATTGAACTCTTTAACAAAATAGTCAAGAGAGCGTTCTTTCCAATCAGTTACTCTTCTTCCAAGCGATAAGAAATCCTTAAAAGGGAGATCTTTATTGTATTTAATCCTTGTCAAATCTAAGCAGACAGCAACAGTCTTCTCACCTTTCAGGCAACAAAGACTGCCACTCTCTAACTTCACCTTTGCAATACAAGATAGGTTCAGAATTGACAGAAACATCAATATGATAATCTTTCTCATATCTTATATCACAAAAAGCGTTATGTTTACTTTGCCTTCTTTATTAGCTTAACAACTTGTTCAGCCAATTCGCGATAGGTTTCAATACGGCGCTTCTCATTACCGTAGCCTGCACCAGCAACTCCATCAACATCAATAACAGCAAATGGTTGCTTCGTGTTCTTCTCATAGAAGTTCATCAGAGCACTCATGTGAGCATCACCAGCACCAAAGCCTATGAGGACAGAGACACCAGTACTACCATAATGGAAGTCTTTCACCTCAATAACTATGGTATAGTCAGCTTCACTCTTCTTATCCGTGAGCGTCACACTCTTTGTCTTATCATTGAAGCGCTCCATGAAATTTGCTTCTGCACGTTCAAGTTCTGACTGATAATCACGCTCCCACTCTTTGCCTTTCTCTTTCAAGAAAGCCTTCGCATCCTTACCTTCTAATGTTGCATGACTATAGTCCCAAACAACATAAACTTTTGCTTTTGAGGTCTTTAATGGAGAAAGTGAACCGCTCTTTAATGTTACATCTGCCTTAGCAAACACACTCATCACGCAGCACACGATAAAAGATAATAACAATACAATTCGTTTCATAATCGATAAAATATAAATTAATAATCAAATAATAATCTCTTTAGATATCTAAGCCTACTGTTAATTCTATACCATTCGCATCACCGTTTATAGTCCCGAAACCCGTATCTATCTTACAGTTCTGAAGTGTATAACCAATCGCAGTACTAAGTCCAAACTTACTATGACCGAAATAGAAATGACATCCTACTTGTGGCGCAAAGTATAAGCCTTCACGGTCTCCCACACTATAACCGACTTTTGCACTTATATATGGGGAGAAATTCTTACGCAATTCCTTATGAAACTCCAGACGTGTGTCTACAAAGAGAGGAACACTCCAGTATTCACTGTCCCACCAGTAGTTTACGGCTACACCTCCACCGACAAATAATTCCGGATTAATCTGTACGCCATGGGAAGTGGAAAAGAAGGTACGATTCTCTTTCACATCACCTGTCCCAAACACATTACCTTCTGAGATGAATCCCCTATAACGTGGAGCTTGCTCCCAACCATAGGTTTCATCACTCTGTGCATTTACAATTGGACTGTAAAGAAATACAACGATAAGGACCAACAAGGTCTTTACACACATTCTCATAATAATATAAATTAAGTTTTAATTAATCAACACCCATTAGTCCTTGAATTTCTTAATGACCAGAGCGGAATTAGTACCCCCAAAGCCAAATGAATTACTTAGAACTGTATTTACTTCTGTTTCAACAGTTGTTGTAACAAGGTTCATCTTCTCTGAATGTTCATCAGGATTCTCAAAATTGATGTTAGGTGCTACGAAATCATGCTGCATCATCAAGATACTATACACTGCTTCTGATGCTCCAGCCATCCAACACTCATGTCCTGTCATACTCTTGGTAGATGATATGAGGGCATGTTTACCTCCCAAACATACGGTTCAAAGCAATTGCTTCGTACATATCTCCTTGGTGTGTACTCGTAGCATGGGCATTGATATAGTCTATATCATCAGCCTCCATATCTGCAGCCTTCAACGCACGAGTCATGGCAATAACACTTCCTTCATCGGATGGTTGACTGATACCACCGCCATTACTTGAGAAGCCATACCCAACGACTTCGGCAAGGATATTCGCTCCACGTGCCTTCGCATGTTCATAATCCTCTAATACCAATGATGCTGCTCCACCACTCGGTATGAGGCCATCACGGTCCCTATCAAACGGACGACTGGCTTTTGTCGGTTCATCCATACGAATGGAGAAGGCGCCAAGTGCATCAAATGATGCCATTGAATAGTAGTTTGTCTCTTGTGCACCACCGCAAAGGACCATATCTTGAAGTCCTTGTTTGATCATCATAAAACCTAAACCTATAGAATGACTACCACTGGCGCAAGCTGAACTAACAGTGAAATTCACACCACGCAAATGGAAGATAGTACTGAGGTTCATATTGACCGTTGAGTTCATCGACTGGAAGATGAGTCCATAACCTAACATTGCTGAATCATGTTTCTCATCCATTATCTTTGAGGCTTCAATGACAGGCTGGGCTGAAGAGTCGTTACCAAAGATACAACCTATTTCATTCTCTCGCAGATAGTCATCCGTGATACCTGCTTGAGCAAAGGCTTGCAAACTTGACATGTAGGCATATCGTGCCTCTTCTGACATACCTGCTCGTATATGACGGTCAAGCATCTTCTTCGTGATGACAGGTTCAGCAACGATACCCGTCAATGCTGAACGATAGCCATAGGTAAGGCGTTCTTCCTGAATGCCTATGCCTGACTTTCCTTCATATAATGAATTCTTTACCGTTTCGAGGTCAGTACCAAGGCATGACCATATTCCCATTCCTGTTATTACTACTCTTCTTTCCATAAGTTATTTATTAGGAGTTATAAAAGTTAAGGAGTTTGAGGGATTAAAAGCCAACAGCAAAAATCCCCTAATATCAGCAATAATACATTTCGCTTTACACTTGTAATTCCTTAACATCTCACAACTTCTCTTTAAGTGTACAACCCTCCATTCACATTAATTACCTCACCTGTAACGTATGCAGCAGCATCCGAAGCAAGGAACGTCACGACCGCAGCTACCTCCTCTGGCTTACCGAAGCGTCCCACAGGAATGAGCCTCTTCAGTTCATCCTCTGGTAACTCCTTCGTCATATCAGTCTGTATGAAACCAGGCGCTACTGCATTAACTGTGATATTTCGTGGTGCGACTTCCTGTGCCAACGCCTTCGTAGCACCTATTAGAGCAGCCTTTGCTGCACTATAATTGACCTGTCCTGGCATACCTTTCAGTCCTGACAGTGAAGCCATATTGATAATTCGTCCTCCATGTCGACGTGGCATCATGTGTTTCAACAGTCGTCGTGTGATATAGAAGAAACCATTCATATTCGTATCCAAAACGCTATGCCAGTCGTCTTCCGACATCATAAACATGACATTATCTCTTCGAATACCCGCATTATTCACCAATACTGAGATGAACTCATCTGGATGAGCAGCCTCCCAACTATCAATAGCAGCTTCAATAGCCTTCGGATCAGCAACGTCAAAGGGCAGTAGTTCAGCATGACCACCCTTCTCCTCTATCAGTTGTTTCACTTCTTGAGCACATTCTGAATTAGAATGGTAATTGATTATTATAGAATATTGTTCAGCTAAAGACAAAGCTACAGCTCGTCCTATCCCTCGCGAAGCACCAGTTATTAAAGCATACTTCATGTTTTATTGGCTTTTAATTTTACTTAAATAAAATAAGGAATACACTCTATATCATTATTTACCGACAAAGGTATGATATTTTTTTTAATTATATTATATTCCTAAGTGTTTTTTAATATTCTCTTATTAGATATTCCCCTCCTATCATAGAAACCTAATGATTTTTATCGTTGATACATCCCTTTATTCCACAACTATAAACGTAAAGACTTATTAATGTATATTTCACCTACATATTAAAGCGATGTGCCGTTCTCTTATAAGTAGAAATAAAGTCATTCCCAAAGTGTGATACATCCTGTTCTGATGATGAAAGTTGATGAATACGGGCAGGGCACAACTATAATATTAAGTTTGAGACAGGTAGAAGACGTCACGTGACTATTTGACAACATAGATGTTCATAGACTGTATGTTCGTATGATATCAAACGTTCACACAAGAGTTCTACTCTTTTTCGTGACCTCTATCCATCCTATTATAACAGGAGTTTACTTCTTTATATCAAAGTAATTGATTTCCTCCATGTTCCAATTGATTGCTTTCAAAGATGAGCCATCTTCTAATTGATATAGTTGGGAGCCCACGTTCTATTCTCTATGTCTTTCAGCCCGCTCACTAATAGCGAGGCCCATGGCTGTCTTACGGATAATGTTTTCATCTTCTCAAGTATTTAATAGATAAGGATTCTACAGTAACGACACAACGCCTATTCCTCGTCATCTGTGATTTCTACTGCTGCCTGTGCATTCCGAGCCTCATCAAACTTCGCCTTCATCGTTGGGTTATTAGTTGTGAGTCTACGAATGGTCAATTTCTCGGTATCCTTAGTAGCAAGGCGCAGGTTGTTTTCACTACTAACCAACTCCGCACGCACCTTTTGCAGTTTAGATATGGTAGCGTCTATATCCCTAATCGCATCATCAAACTTTCTTGTATAGAGCTCATAATGTCTACTAAACTTTTCTTTGAAGTCCTCCATCTTTGCCTCAAAGTTCGTTACATCCACCTCCTTACTCTGTGCTAAGATGAGTTGCTTCTTGTATTCCAAAGCGTTCTTCGATGCCTGCACCAACAGTGTGATGAAAGTCACAAAGAATTGTGGGCGAATAACATACATCTTCGGGTAGACATGACTCTTATTCACGATACCACTATTATATAGCTCACTGTCTGCCTCCAACAAACTGACCAACACGGCATACTCACATCCCTTCTTCTTTCTATCCTCATCTAACTTCTTCAAGAAGTCTTCGTTCTTATGTTTGGTGGCAGTAGTATCCATCTCGTTCTTCATCTCAAACATGATAGATAGGTATTCTGTCCCATCCTCACTATCTCGGAATATGAAATCACCCTTCGTACCATCACTGGCATCATTGTCTTTTTCAAAATAAGCATTAGGCATCAGTGGACGCAGATAACGTTCGAACTCATCACTACAATGCTGCTCTAACGTCTCACCGACCATCTTTGTAGACATCTTCGACTTCAGTTCCTTGTAGTAGTCTATCTGCTCTTGCTTCATCCGCAACTCTCTCTCATGTTGCTTCTGCAAGTCTGCTTCATGTAGCTGAGCCTTACTCCTCTCCTGCTCTATCTCGTTCTGCAGCATCACAATCTTGTTTTCTTTCTCTTGTGCTGCCTGCTGCGCCTTGTTACGCTCATCCATCACAGCCAACTGCAGTTTGTCACCACTCTGGCTAATCTCAGACTTCAACTCACTGATAGTCTTTTCCTTCTCAGCGAGTGCAATCTTCATTTCACTTGTCTTCTGCGATTCTATCCCTTCTAACCGTGCTTTGAGTTTCGCTATCTCCTCATTCATCTCCGACTTCTGTCGAGACAGCTCACTCTCTTTCTCACCTTTCAGTCGCTCTATCTCAGCCACCTTCTGACCTAATTCCTTCTCCTTTTCCGACAACTTATTTTGGAATGTCTGCTCGGTCTTCGTCGTAACCAAAGCCAATTCAGCCTTGTTACGCTCGTCCATCTCAGTCATTCTTCTCTTCACCTCAGCTTCGATTTCCTTAGTCTTAACTTGGTTCAATATAGAAGCATAGTCGGCCTCATCCACCTTGAAGATATTTCCACACTTAGGGCATTTTAGTTCTTTCATAATTCTTTTCTTTAAAGTTATTATTTATGTTACGTGTGCAAAGGTAATACACATGAGTGTAGCCTTTCTGCATAGATACTTTTTCCTTTTTTATTTGTGAGATTAGCGTGCTGTATTCTACTTACAACTACACCATTCTATATTACAATTCTATTTTTATTTTGTTTGCTGTCATTTTAACATTTCCCTATATTACTCTATGCATTAACGTTTTAGCTGTCAGAGATGAGTGACAGAAGTGACAGGAACTCCAAGATATAGTCAACACTCCAACGATAAGGTTGTCCTCAAAATATACGTACCACATGACATACCACTTCAACTTGGAATGGGACTGGTGAACTGTGAACACGATAACCTAAAGCTATAATCATATCAAGGTTATAGAATGTAGTCAGATAAGGTTTGTTATATGCAACAGTTTTCTGGAATTTCTGAACATCTGCTTTTTCTTGTGATTCTCCTTCTTCAAGGACCAGCAATAAGCTGATTAGGGTAGACTGGATTTTGTTTGCAAATAAAAAATTACTGATTATCACGTTGTTACATATAAATATGATTTTCTTTGCAAATAAAAATCTCTATACATAATATGGTAAATAAGTCATAAATTTCTTCGACTTAGTCTCTGGGTCCACGGGCTTTATCAGTCCTACCTCTACTGTATCAGCAATTATACGAGAAATCCGTGACCTATAGAATACAGTGATGTCTTCATACTCATACCTTTTAGTATTGCAAATATAAGATTTTATTTTTGAATAATCATTTGGAAGGTCATAAAATTAACACAAGAGAATTAAGTTCCATAGGTTTTAGATTGCAGGCTCTTTCCTTTATATATCTATAAAATAGAGGGAAAGCCTTTGCTCTGAACTTACATCACAACAACTCTCCATCCTCCAACGTTATTTCTCCCTTCGTTTGCTGTCATTTTAACTTTGTCTTCCAACCCACTACGAACTAACGACTTAATCGTTTAGAAGGAATAATAAGTATGACAGAAAGATTATTCTTCGTCCTTCTGCAGCCTACTGTCAATCATCTTCTTCCTGAACTGTTGCGCTCTTTGCAACAGTTCAGAAAGAAGACATCATATCAGCGTCAACGCCTACTTATCATCTGGGCCATCTTCTGCAACCCGACTATAACTTACAGCGTCGTTCTCTGGCAACTCATAAAGCGGACAATCTCTTCTTGCGTCCATGTCATGACCAGCACTCTCAAGGTCGGTGATACAAGAACCTGTTGCAAAGAAATACATCGTAATGATAATACTGATGGCAGCATCCACTTCTTTCTCCGATGCTGTAGGCGAGATATGTGACTCATTATTGCGCCACTCCTTCACCATCAGCAGATAATGATAGAGCTGTTTGTATTGCTCATCCGCACTGTATTTCAAGCTCCATAATGGTCGTATGGCATGAATAACATCCTTCCACGTAACGGATTGTCCTTCATATTGAGGACGCACCTCTGTCTTCCTCATCAAGAAGAAGAGCTTTTTCAAGTATGCCTCAAACTTAGTGACCAATAGATTGAAACTTACGAACTTGTCTACGATTGTGGCCTTCTTAACAAACAGATTGGTGAAGGCACGCATGATGAAGAGTCCTACTCCATCTAACTTTTCCAATGATTTCTTGTCTAATACGTAGAACACACTATCAATGACCTCGTCCTGTCGACGCATATACTTACCGACTCCTGTCAAGGTGTTAGCTAAAATCTCGTCTATCCTTGCCTTTACCTTATCAATATCCAGTGCTGGTTCTTCTGGTTCTTCTTCTACTATTGGTACTACAGTAGTTTCTTCTTCCTTTTGTTCCTCATCACTTTCAAGTGTGACATCATCCTTTAGCCATGCATCAAGAATCTTCTTCCTTGCATCCAAGTCAAGTATAAATTTCCGCAGTACACTGTCTATTTTAGGTATGACCATGAAGGCAGGAATCGTCTCACCTGTTATCTTTGCTAAGAAAACACATGTCTTTTGTAGGTCGAGCGTAAGTTTTAAGTTCTCAAAGCGATTAAACTCATTCAGATTCTGCTCATTGACATCACTACTCATGATATTAATGAGCTGACTTGTATTAAGTCCTGTTGCCTCACTTAACGTCATGATCTGTTTGCGCAATTCTTTTATCTGATACTCTGCGATATAGTCGTATATCGTTTTCCCTTTATCGAGGTGTAAGTCTCCACTCTGTATGTCATGTAAGATGATAAGTGCCGTATGCTGGTCTTGTTGCGACAATGTAGCGAAAGTCTTACACAGTTCTTCCAGAGCCGACTTAGTAAGTTCACTACCTGGTCCTTCTGTATATAAGTTCTTAATAAACTTATGAAACTTTGCGTCTATATACTCTGCATTGATAGTTCCCGTACCCGTCTCGGTGATATAAGTATCTATCTTATATTCCCATTCGTCTTTAGACTCACTGGTTGTTGTCCCATCAAACAATTCACGATAACGCTGTAACAAGATATAATAGGTCTGCTCATCTATTTCCATCTCTACCTTTGTGTACGTGTCACCATGCTGGAACTCATATAAAGTCTGCTCCCACACGAATCCTTGTAGCTTTGCTGCTTCTATCAAATGGGTCATCTCCGAGAAGCATTTCGCAAACATATTTCTGTCTTCACGTGAGTCAGGTAGTCGCTCAAAGTCTTTGATATTATGAGAATGGAAGATGTCTCTAATGGTCAGGAAACGCTGATTGATATTAGAGAGGTTTTTCTCTAACTTGTCTACAAACACCCCTAATGGTCTGTCTACATACACCTCTAAGGCGTCGTTGACATTCTGCTCCATGGTGTATGGGTAGCTATACCACTTGATAATACCAAAGGGTTTCCCTTCTCCAAACAAACGATTGGTACGAGAGAAGGCTTGAATAACATCCACATACTTCATCACCTTATCAACATATAAGGTGTTGACCCACTTTGAGTCATAACCTGTCAACATCTGTGTCACAACAATCAGCAGGTCTATCTGTTTGCTATGGTCTGCTTCTATGTCGATATAGGGTTTCTTATGTGCCAACCTTTTAGCCACATCCTTCTTGTATTTGGCATAGTTAGAGAGCTGAAGGTCATCCCGTATTTGGCATTATAATCTCTCAACATCTCGATAAGTGCATCCTCACGTGCTATCCCACCATCAGAGTTATCGATGTTATTATCGAAGATGGCTACTACGTTCATGGATGGATAATGCTCTTTGAACAGTTTGTAATAGCTGATGGCTTCTGATATTTTCTTCGTTGCTAAGATGGCATGAAACTTACTATTCTTGCTCAGTCTGTCCCATCCTTTCATAATATCCTGCACTACAGCCAAGTAGTGTTCGTCTCTCTCATAGAAGTCTTTTGGCAAGTAATATTCTATGCCATGCACCTTTTTCCCATTATCGGTATAAGTTGCTGGCATTTGCAGTTGGGACATAAAGCGGTCATAGATACTGCGTAGTTCGTCGTCGCTCTCTATGAGTTCTAAGTATTCTTCCGTTGTACGCTTCTTTACTTCTGCCTCTGGGTCACGCTCTTTCAGTTTCAGGTCTATCTGTCTGAACGCTACTAACTCACGCAACTCATCATCGTTGTAGGTGTTAACCCTATATGGGTCAAAGCCCAACACATTCCCGTCTGGAATTGCATTGGCTATGGTGTACTTATGAAGCATATCGCCAAAGAGCGTCTCTGTCATTATCTCGTGCTTTGCGTTCTCTTCAAAGACAGGTGTTCCTGTGAAGCCGAAGAGCAATGCACGTGGGAAGGTGTGCTTGATACTGATGAGCATTTCACCAAACACACTACGGTGACACTCATCAATGATGAACACCAAGCGTTTCTTACCTATCTGGTCTATTAGCTCCTTAGAGATGGCTGCTCCTTCCTTTACGTTACTCATCTTTTGGATAGATGTCACGATGAGGCGGTCGTCCTTATCCGTACTTTTCAGTTTGGCAAGCAGCACTTTGGTGTCTTCCGTGTCTTGTATGGAGTCTGTCTCTCCTGCAAATCCTCTATATTCATCAAGCGATTGCACTGCGAGTTCTATGCGGTCGAGTAGGAACACTACCTTATCTGCATCACCAGAGTTGGCTATCAGTTGTGCCGACTTAAATGATGTCATCGTCTTACCCGACCCTGTTGTATGCCATATATAACCGCCTCGGTGCTTATGGTCGTCCCAGTTTGTTTGCTTTACAACATCGCTTATCTTGCTGACGGCGAAGTATTGATAACTACGAAGCACCTTCAGGGTCTTGTCCTTGTCGTCGGCAATGGTGTAGAAACCTACTAATTGGTGTGCCATAGGGATTGACAGTAGGTCGGTGGCTACCTTCTTCCAGTCGTTGACTACCGTGTTGTTAAAGTCTTCCCAATGGAAGTAGTACTGTGGTTGGAAGTTGTCTGCTTTACCAGGGTTGGCAAAGTAGAGTGTCTCCTCTGGTGTCATTGCTACAAAGACTTGCACCATAGAGAAGATACCTTGCGTGAAGACGCCTTCGTGCATGTAACGTTTCAACTGGTAACAAGCCTGACTCACGTTCACCTTGCTGCGTTTTAGTTCTATGTGAATGACGGGCATACCATTGATAAGCAGCATCAGGTCGCCTCGTCGGTCACCAGCCATTGCCTCCTTGGTCTTGAACTTTGGTTGTCGAACTATCTGATAACGACTTTGCCCAGCAGAGATTTCCTTGGGGTCGAATATCTTTAGATAGACAGTCTTACCATAGTTATTACGATCCTCTTGACAGTCTCGCTTGATGCAAAGCTGCTGTCCATTGATAAGGTTATTGATAGCGTAGGGCGAATCACAAAGGTTTACTTGGTCAATAACCTGCTGCATCTCGCTTGCTGTGAGCGGATGGTTACCCAACTGGTCTACGCCTCGGTTGTTATCATAGATGATATTAGCCCAGTTCTGCACAAGCTCTTCTTCGGTTGGGTTCTTTATTACTTCGTTCCAACCGTGCTGAAGCAAGTGGTTGGTTAATGCTTCTTCAAATTCAAGTTCCTTTACGAAACCTTGTATGCTGTTACTCATAATCATTCTGTCATTAGGTTGTTATACAAACATTTTGTCTAAACAAGCAGCCTTTATCTGCTTTAGCTTCTCTAATCGTTGCGTCTGAAGAGCTATCTGCTTGTCTAAAGATGTGAAGTAGGAGGCGATACGCTGTTGCTCTAACACATTTGTTGGGTATAGTATAGAGATACTACTAAATGCAGGATACTTTAGATTCCATGTATCTTTGGTTAATCCTTGCGAGTTGAGCCTAAACTTATTAATGAGTCCATTCGTCTTGAAATAGAAAGCAAAGAAGACTGAACAAACTCCTACATTAGGTGTAATTACAGTATAAGCAGGGCTTACAATACCTCTACTATATGGCGAACAGCCACTTGCACCTTGCCACATTCGCATCGTATTATATGCTATATCATCTTTTAAGACCAACTTATAATTAGACCTATCTGAATTAGAATTATCATATCTTCCATTCTCATTAGCCTTAATAATACCATCGTGCATCGTTACTGAAAGCATTTCTGCAGTTACATCATTTTCAACTCTTTCTGAAAAGAGACTCCCTAATAATACTTCTTCCCACTCTCCTTCAAACCCTTTGAACCTAATCTTAGGTACGGTCTCTCCCTTCTGTGGGAACATTGCTTGTAGGCTCGCTTCCTTCACTTGCTTTAATGAAGCAAGGCGAGAAGAGGCTGTGGAGATTATATTGTCATAATAGACGAAAAATTTAGCTATTAGTTCTTGCTCTTGTTGGTTTGTACAAACTCTTATCAATAGATTTGAAAGTATAGAAGGATTAATTGCAGGGAAACTTGTGCCAGCACAATAATCTAAAACTTGCCCTAAGAAAGCGTCACTTTGGAGCAAAGTGAAAAGATATTTACCATTGATTTGTGGACGTATTTGTGCATATCCTGTCGAAAAGACATAATTATCTTCGTCCATATCAAAGAAATAATTATTCTTTTGATAAGGTCTAACCGTCTGATAAAAAATATCTCCTCGTTTTGCTAATCGTTGAGCTCTTGATGGTGCTGTTTCCTTATGTTCTAATCTATGTCGTATCATTTCTGTTCCAGACACAGATTCCAAGTCTACATATTCAAACTCTGAAGGAACCGTGCTTGATGGATTTATTAAAGCTACCTCGGAGAGTTTTCTATCTTCGTATAGCAAATCTTTATTTGAGAAACTCAATACTTGTTTCATACTCTTACTCCTTTATCAACTCCTTTAACCCTTCTATCGCACGCTCATCACCTGTTAGTTGGTCTATGAGTCCTGCTAACTCTTTGTTTGTTAAGGCAAACTCGTCATTGATTTGCTTATAGCTGACTGCATACTTCTTGTTCAGAGCAACGACAGACGTCTCGAGTGTGGTAAGTACCGAACGTAATGTATCTTCTATTCCGTTACATACTGGCTCAATCCACTTCTCATGTAAGAATGTTGCCACCTCTGCATCGGAGAGGTTTTCGATAGCTTCTACGGTCTTATCAATAAGCTGCTGCTTCGCTGTTCTTATCTCTTTGTTTGTCTTTGTCTGCTCATTCCAGAGTGCAACTATCTTTTCGAGCTTCGCTTTCGTCTCTGGTTCTACGTCAGCCTTGGGCTTTGCATTGGCTTTGATGGCTGCCTTGTCGAAGGCATTGTCCTTCTCGGCGTCGCAATAACTTTCTGTCTCTTCCTCTGTAAACGAGTCGTGTAGGTCGTCGAGTTCGCTCGTTATGACCTCTATGCGTTGTTGCATATTGGCAATGGCAGTAAGTTCTGCTTGGAACTTCGCCTGCTGAACAAACTCAAAAGGAATGATGCGCCCCTTTACACCGTCTGGTACTTCTATCTCTTCCTCGCCCTTCTTCACCATCTTATAAGCTGTCTCCACCTCACGAGCAGCGTTAAGTCCGTCTTGCTGTAGGGTCTCAATGTCGTTGACTATCGTCTGCCAATTGTCTGCTAAAGCCTGATAAGCAGCATACTTATCCACAAGTGCTATATTCTCCACACGCTTAAAGATGTCGGTGGCTATCTCGTCTAATGCAGTGAGTTCGTGAACAGTCATCGTGTTGTCTATCAATCGTTGGTGCATAGCGTCGGCAAAACCATCAAAGGCATTGGCGAACTGCTTGTTAAACGACTGTACATCCGCATTGTTTCTATCGTCTGCCTTACCTCCTCCGTGCGCAAAAGAGAATAAGGCTTGTCCTTCTCTGGCGCAAACAAGTCAGCCCGCAGAGATGGGAAAGCCTCCCAATAGCGTTGCAGACTGTCTATTTCAGCGTTAGGAATACCCCCAAAGACTGTCGCATAAATATCGTAATGTTCGGTCTCCTCATTGCCATCTACATAACGAGGAATATTCAGGTTGTATCCATTCTCACGTATCTCATCACGACTGACAGTGCGAGAAAAGCCTCTCACCGTGGCACGGTCGCGCACGGTGTCAGCAATCTTCTTGATGTCACAAGCCCGCAGTTTGTTTTGTTTTCCATCTTTCACAAAGCACTTGCTGGCGTCTATCACCAGTACATCGTCATTCTCCCGATGTTGCTTTAAGACCATGATAAGCGTAGGAATACCCGTCCCAAAGAAGATGTTAGCAGGTAGACCGATAATCGCATCAATGTTGTTTTTCTCAATAAGGTTCGTTCGGATTTGTTCTTCTTCGCCTCCACGGAACAACACACCATGAGGAAGAACTATCGTAAGGATGCCATCTGGCTTCAGATGGTGTAACTCATGGAGCAAGAAAGCATAGTCGGCCTTGCTTTTAGGCGCTACACCGTAATTCTTAAATCGGGCGTCCATCTCGCGGTCGGTTGGGTCCCAATGCTGGGAATAAGGTGGATTGCTCACAACGGCATCGACGTAGAGCGGCTTATTGATTTCGCTTCCTACCTGCTGTAAAGGCCAGTCCTCGTCTAAGGAGTCGGCACAGCGTGTATAGATATTGCTGGGCTGAATACCCCGCATTACAAGGTTCATACGGGTGAGGTTGTAGGTGTTCTCCTTCAGCTCCTGCGCATAATATTTCACTTTGTTCTTATCGGCAATATGTCTGCCAACCGACTTACCGATTGTAATCAACAGTGAACCAGATCCAGAAGTAGGGTCATAGATTTCTATCTGAGACTTATTCTTCTGACTCTCCGCCACAAGTTCCGACATAAGGATAGCCACCTCGTGGGGCGTATAGAACTCGCCTGCCTTCTTACCTGCACTGGCTGCGAAATTACTAATGAGATATTCGTAGACATAACCTAAGACGTCATAGTCCTGTGAACCATCTGTTGGGATATCTTTGATAAGTTTGATAAGCTCTTTAATGGCACGTGTCTGACTTGCCGTACTGTCGCCCAACTTACTCAAACCAGCCTGTAACGTCTTGAAGATACCATCATAGACAGGCTTATAGTTTGGACTTACTAAGCGGTCGAACGAGTTAAGAGAAACACTTAAGTCGCCTATGTTGAAATTGCTATCGGGTTTTATCCATGTTGAGAAGAGATGATCGTAAGCTATAAAGTAGCCTATGTTGTTCTTACAGTAGTCTATGATGAGTTTAGCGTTCTCGTCGTCGTAGTCCTCAACAAGGTTTACTAAGTCTTCTTCTCGCCATCCTGCCTTCAAAAGATAGTTCACTTCGTTATCAGAAAGGAACTTATAGAATATCAAACCAAGAATATAATCCTTATACTCAATGGCATCTATCTTCGAACGCATCTTATTGGCAGCTGCCCAAATCTTGTTTGCAAGTTGTTGTTTGTTCATATCGTGGGTATCTTTTTTTTGTTCTTTTATTTCTTATCTGATGCAAAGTTAATGATTATCTGTGCAGTCTTCGTGCATTGATAGATATTTCTGCAAATTATCTTTTAGCTTGTCTCTTATCTCGTTGCGTAACCATTCGGGGGAGAGTACCTCAACATCGGGGATGAAGGAGAGGATTTGTTGGGACAGTTCACGGTTGGGTTTCACACTGATACTGACTGTATTGGGCTCAGACAACACACGCTGTGAGGAGTGGATGGGCTTCGAAAGGACATAAGGAAGACGCTGGGGCGAGAACCGCAAGACGATCTCTTCGGTGGCTACATCACCGTATGGAACCGACACACCAATGACGTCATCGAAGTAAGATGCGAAATCGGTTGTGGCGTTCTCAACGAAGGGTTTAGTGCCACTGGCGTAGCTTTCGATACGGTCTAAGGCGTAGCTTTCTATCCTCCCCTTCTCATCATTCAGCCCAAAGAGGAACCAACGACCATTGTATTGCTTGACATAATAGGGATAGACCACGATGTTTCGTTTCTCACCCCAGTAGGATTGATAAGCTATTTCGAGCGTCTGATGATTAATTGTAGCGTCGATGATGCCTGCCAGATGCTCTAACCCTTTGAGCATATCATTCTGTTCAAAGGCGATAAGGTTCTCGGAGTTGGCTTTAACACCGAAGCGATATTCCAAGTTAGAGATGACTTCTTCCAGCCAAGCGTTGGTTGGTATGCCACGATAACGGCTGAGCATGTCAATTGTTGAACGGAGGTTGGCCACCTCCTCTGTGGTCAGTTCGTTATTAAAGATAGAGTAGTCAGGGTCAGAATAATGGTAATAACACTTCTTTCCATCGTATTTCCGTGCCTTAATCGGTGCATGATAAGGACTCAAACGCAGGTTGGCAATGTCCTCCCGTATCTGTCTCAGACTGATGTTATAGCCCAATTTCTCGCTGACAAAATCGACTAAATCGTCTATATTAAACCTCCGATGCTTATTACTGAAACACTGATCCAAGATTTGATAGCGCAGGTAGGCATTCTTGTTGACTGGCATTGCAATGATAATTATTGGTAGAGTAACTTTTACTTTGCTTAGTTATATTACCCACAAAGTTAAGCTTTTTTAATGAAAAATCATCCCTTTTCTGTCATAATCTCCTGCTCAATGATGAAAAATAAGGCCGATTTCCCCTTTTCAGCTTGCACCGTCTCCATCTCTGTCCACCATTCGTGACATTCGAGAAATTCATAGTTTTTCATATATAGTCCCCTCCTCCTTGTCAAATAATCAGTCCCCTCCACCCCTATCGAGTGTATCGTTTCTATATGTGTTCACCATTGGTGCAATTAGTGAAATTCGTAGTCTTTCAAATACACTCCCCTCCTTCGGAGGGGTCGGGGGAGGTCCCCTCCACCCCTATCGAGTGTATCGTCTCTGTATGTGTTCACCATTGGTGCAATTAGTAAAATTCGTAGTCTTGTAAGTATTAGTGCGTTTTTATAGTATTGAAAAAGTATGACAAAGTTCCGAATTTAGTTTAGTAAATACCAGGACAGTTTATATTAAGAAATCGTGTTTATATCTATCACAGTATCAAACGGTTACAAACAGCGTTGAAGAAGAGCCTTGTCAAGCATCAAGAAGGGCGTGTTCTTGGGTCTTGAAGGGCATGTTCTCAAATCGAGAAGGGCATGTTCTTGAATCGAGGGAGGGGCGGGCTGATTTTTTAAGTATGCCTTTGGACTTTTTATTTCTTTACATCACGATTCCTTAGGGAGTTCTTTCTCTCGCAGAGGATATTCTTTTTTCTCAAGGAGGATATTTCTTTCTCTCACGGAGGGTATTTCTTTTTTCTCACAGAACTCACAGATTTAACAGACCCCATTTGCGCACTGTTTCGAGCCCACAGAACGCCTCCGGCATACAGATGTCACAGAAGCCTTTCAACTAACATTAGCTGTAACGCTCTGTGTTATCGGTTGACTTAATGTCTCTGTGAAACCCTGTGTGTTCTGTTCTTCTGTGTTACTCTGTGAGAAATAGAACGCACCCTCGCTATGAGATGAGACGCATGTAATACGTTGGGGAGTTCTTTCTCTCACGGAGGATATTCTTTTTTCTCACGGAGGATATTCTTTTTTCTCACAGAGGGTATTTCTTTCTCTCACAGAGCGCACAGATTTAACAGAACATTTTTGCGCACAGTTTCGAGCCCACAGAAGGCCTTCGGCATACAGATATCACAGAACGTTATAGCAAAAGGTGGGTGTAAGGTTCTGTGAAATCGGTTGACTTAATGTCTCTGTGGGCCTTTGTGTGTTCTGTTCTTCTGTGTTATCTGTGAGAAAAAGAACGCACCCACTCGATGAGATAAGGCCTATGAGACTTGCTGCGGAGTTTTATCTCTCACAGAGCTCACAGATTTAACGGAACATTTTTGTGCTCTGTTTAATTCGTGGACATTTTTTTCTCTCACAGAGTCCACAGAGTTAACAGAGCCTTTTTGCGCACGTTTCGAGCCCACAGAGGGCCTTCGGCATACAGAGGTCACAGAGGCCTTTCAACTAACATTAGCTGTAACGCTCTGTGTTATCGGTTGACTTAATGTCTCTGTGAAACCCTGTGTGTTCTGTTCTTCTGTGTTTTTCTGTGAGAAAAAGAACATTGGGGAGTCGTGTGTGGAGTTTTATCTTTCACGAAGGATATTTTTTTTCTCACAGAACTCACAGATGTAACAGACCTCATTTGCGCACAGTTTCGATCCCACAGAACGCCTCCGGCATACAGAGTTCACAGAGCGTTACTGCTATTTTCAATACTAATAAGGGACAACGCAAAGCCTACATCCTTCTTATAGGGGTATCTCGGTGATCACTCCCCTTCCCTTCGGGGGAGGGGTCAGGGGAGGGCCAGCTGGGGAAGAGTGTGGGGCCAGCTGGGGAAGGGGGAAGGGCCATCATCTTTCTGCCCTTTGTGTGTTCTGTTCATCTGTGTTATTCTGTGAGAAGAAGTACGCACCCTCTCAATGAGAACACAGAACGTTAGAAATTTCATCATTATTAGGTATTGTACGACCTACCATTTCTTTTTAATTTTGCTACCCCTTACAAATATCAAGAAAATAGTGCAAAGGAGGGCCTCTCGTCTACAACCCACTTGATGGAAACCTTATAACGATTGACAACACGTATTAGGAGATGTAGTCGACAAACCTTGAATAAGAACAAACAAATATATAATTAAAAACAAAGAAAAGAATGAAAGTCATAAAAACAAGTGTTTTGTTGCTTCTCATAGTATGCCTAACAGCAGCTTGTAGCACCGAAAACAAAGCAGATGAAGAGATGACAAATAACGTTGCACTCTCTGTGGTAGGGAATGCTTTTATGAATGAAGACGATACAGAAGGTATCACCCTTCATCTGCTAATAGCATTCGCACCGACGAAAGATGAAACCATCAACCTTGACATAAAAGGTAATGAAGATGAGATCGTACACTTAGAACAAAGTACTATTCAGCTCAAAGCTGGACAGAAAGAGGCTACGGTGAAAGTTATATCTAATACCAAACATCTACTCTCTGTGCCTAAGACGCTAAGCATCAGTGTTGGGAACACATCGAACCCACGCATAAAGCAGCCGACGCAGGTGTGAAGATAACCGTCAACCCTGACTCAGATGTTCCGCAACTAAGTGCACACCAGCTACAACTCATCGAAGGGTATAAACAGAAATATGGGTTCGACCTCACCAACTTACTGGGTAAGGTCCCTGTTGAGGCGTCCGTGTTATTCAACACAGCAGACAAAGAAAGCTACTTCAAGGGAGAAACGCAACTTACAACAAAAGGCTATAGCATCATCACGCTAAGCGAGAAAGCAACCGAAGAAACACCCGTACTGAAGATTATTGACAATCCGATGGGACTCACCTCGTTTTTCTATGACGTCTTGAAACACAAGACCGTTGAGGATCAGGAGTTCTTCCTACAGCAACCATACGGGAACGCTATCGTACAAGCTATCGGTTATGATGCGACCAAAGAACAGTTTAGTATGACACTCGACGATATTAAACTCGTTCCATCATCGGGTAAGATAGACTTCCTCGTCCAACGTCCTAACGCCTACGACGAGCAGATCTCCGCCCTACCCTTCGTCTACCATTTTTCGGCATGGGAGAGGGTAAAGAAGCTACGTGACGAAGGTGCGCTTGTCTACGTTAAAGAGAACGGAAAGATGGTAGGGTATCAGGTGACTGACGAGTTCCTCTTAGCTGGTGGTTCGATTGACCCACAAAGATGGCTTGCAGTCAGTGATGTCAGTCATGATACCTTTGGCAACTCTCCTTCTGACTGGATTGAACCATCTGGGCAATTTGACTTTACAAAGGGGACGATGACATTTGTATTCCCTTGGGACTTTGAGGCTGCTAACGGATATGAACAGGTAAAGGTCACCTATACCATGCACAAGAATAAGTAACACGTTCATCAACAGTAATCACAGTAATATAAAACAAACATCTTATTAATAAATCAAACAAAACAATGAACCGAAAATTAATCTTTCTTCTACTGCTCGGCTGCCTTCTCACACCTCTCAGTGTGAGAGCAGCAGAACCAGTAAAGTTCTTCTGCGTAGAACTTCGTGATGGAACAAAGGCTGAGTTTGCTCTATCAAGTCAACCGCAAATCACGTTCTCAAATGGAAGTATGACAGCAACAACACCAGAGAAGACCATTACGGTGGAACTGGGACGCGTGCTTAAATACTTTTTCAGTAGTACTCCTACAGGCATTTCCCTTCCAAGTAAACAGCCTATAGGCAAACCACAAGTAGAGTATCACATAGGACATGTCCTCCTCTACGGTCTTCCTACGGAGGCTGCAGTTAGCATTATGACGATAGACGGTCGACGTGTCTTTAAGGGTCATGCAACAGCTGACGGTAAGATAGACATCGACCTATCAACCTACTCTAAAGGCATCTACCTACTTTGTACGCCAAATGGGAACATCAAAATGGCAATAGATAAATAATAACTTAACGAAACAAATTAATAACAATCAAAAGACAAGAAAATGAAAAAATATATACTTACACTTCTCCTTGCTTTCACGTTCGGGACACTCTTTGCACAAACCTATCAAATGAAGGTGGTAAAGAAAAGTGGTGGTACAATAGAAATCGACGCCGATGACATAGAGGACATCACCTTTGTAGCTAAAGAAACACCAAAGGGCTCAACGAAATATGTTACGCTTTTTGGTGTGAAATGGGCAACAGGAAATCTGCAATATGACAAGGGTACATGGAAAATTGCAGACAATCAATGGGAATACTTTAAGCCACGATATGGACTTCACAGAAACTCTACTGAAGCTTATAATCATGAGATAGAACAGGCTGACGACCAGATCGACCATTTCAACTTTGGGGTATGTGGTAACAACGCCCTCACTTACTCGAAAGACGTGTGTGGAAATACGACAAAGACAGATATCGCAGGTAAGATGTACACAGACGAGAAATTCACAAATGAGACAACTGATTTCAATCAAGCAGCATTCGGTGATATCGCTTATTGGGCAACGAAAGGAACTTATCGCCTACCACGTTATTCAGAGGTCAGCACATTAGCACAGAATGGTAAATGGCAGTTTGGCTATGTCACGGTAGAAGACAACAAGCAAGTCTATGGCTATTTGGTTACCGAACCTGCAGAGGGAGAGCTTGCTATGACTATCAGATTCCCAAAGGAAATAACGCAAGACGATCTCTCAAAAGGTCTTTCCTTCCATGTGCTGGTTCACGCTTTGATGATACTAAGGCTGTGAAATATGCGGGATATGGTGGTTACTATTTCTCTTCTATCCTCTTTGAAGATGACGCAGATTATGCTCGCGCAATCACATTCGACAATGACGGCGTCTATGATTACAATGGTGAGAACTGCCGTTGTGGGAATTCTATCCGTCCTGTAGTAGTTGAATAAGACGCAGAGGGCTACTCATGATTATAGGAAAAGAATTTCGATCATAGCCATGCTATGCGCATAAAAGAATGCGGACACTCAATAGGAGCGTCCGCATTTTTACAATACTGTTTTGTAATTAGTAAGATGTAGTCATATCCTCAGGTACACAGATATAAAAATCAGCAATACCCTTATAGTCTTCTTCCAAATGAGATATGTCTTCTTGTCTGACAGCTCTCACAACCGTATAGGTTGTTCCTGGTTTGTATTGCAAGAGATAAGGAATAATACCATCATGGTTGTCAGTATGGAAGTTACCATTGAAATGAATAAACTTCGATGGTAGGTTCTTGGCTATTCGCCAAGCCATCGTAGCGTCTTTGATAGCTTGTGCCTCAGCAATCTGACGTGGGTTGGCATCCTTATTCTTACCCATGACACCCATGAGTGCAAATCCTTGTTCAACACTCTCGTTCGTCTGAAAACGGATGGGGAGCGGTGCCATGTACGACTTCGCCTCCGTAGAGAGCGAATCAAGATAGGCCAAACCGTGCTCTTTCACTGCTGTGGCATAACGACGAGGAACATTCGTAGCAACGACAGGGATATGATGTTCGCGTGCATAAGAGATTAGACCCGCATAATCAGTGCTGTAATTCGGCCAGAGACGTGCCTCGTCCTCAAAGCGATCGCCTGTTATCTGTCCGTGAAGATATTCATCAAGGATGAGTTGGTTATCGCTTTCAAACATCTCCATACCCATCTTTAAGCTCTTTCCATGGACTTTGTAAAGACTTTCAAGGAGTTTCTGCTCCAGCCAGTGAGTTATCACACAGTTGTGGATCTCGCCTACAAAGACAACATCAACTTTTGCTATAGCCTTTATCAACTGGTCGTATGTTATTGACTTTCCTTTACTGTCATACAAGCGATAGGCCTCTGGTTGCGATTGTGTTTGTGCTATTGCCTGAGTTGCCATAAGCATACAAATGAGGCAAACAAGTAAACGTAATTTCTTTATAATCTTCATTTCTTTTGTGTTTTATATACTACATATCTTTGATTCCAAACAATCAATTCGTTGATCATCTCTTGTAATGTCTTAGGTGTGATCTCGTTAAGACACATCGAATAATGTTCGAAGTCGTGCAATGATTCGCCATTTTTAATAAGTGACATCAAAGCTGTTTTCCATTCAGAAGGTGCCTTATCGTTAAGCACCTTATCTTTCGTGACGAGGAATGAGCGTTTCATCTTATTAAGCTCTGAGGCTGTGATAGGTGTCGTCTTTAGCTGGTTTATGATGTCTTGCAACAAATATTCTACTCGTTGCTGGTTGCCGTCCTTCATCGATACAGTAATCAGAAACTCATATTTCTGCTGTGGCACACCATTATAATAAAGGTCTACAAAAGGTGAATAGACCAGATTCTCCCTTTCACGTAACACCTTCAATAACCTGTCTTGCAACACATCACGTATCAGTTTCAAGCAAAGAGAATTACGCAGGGAAGGAGAGTAATTACCAGCAAAAACGTAGTTGACAAGTGTTTGATGGTCATTACCACCATCAAAACCCTTCGTAAACATCTCTTTACCAACCCTGAAAGGAGTGTTGTTCAGCGGTAAAGGCATCGTTTGTTTAGGCATCTGGGCAAACGTCGCAATAGCCTTTGGCAACACTTCTCTCATAGAGAAATTGCCAGTCAACACTATCGTGAGCCGTGAAGGATCGCCAAACAAACGTTTATAATAGTTTGTAAGTGTGTCAATATCCAATGTCTCCAAGACCGATTTAGTAAGGTAGCTCCTGCTATTATCAACTGAATTGCCTACCAACGAATCTATGGTCATTGTCATTAAACGGTCGATATCATGTGAAAGCATCTTGTCGAGTATGGTCTCTTTGCCTAAGTCTTCAATCTCTGCAGCTACAGTCTCCTTAAAGTCCTCACGGTTGATACCAGGGAAACACATCTTCTGATAAACCAAGTTGAATAGTTCAGTAGCTTTATTGGAAGGTGAGGAAGCCAAGAGCTGGTGCCAGAACGCATCTTCCCCAACCGTCATAGAAAGACTCTCTTGGGTCATATAAGACAATAAGCTATCATTTGCAACCTTAGACAAACCACCCATATCTACGTAACTAATAGCATCATACACTTTTAATTGTTGTGGTAGTGATAAGTCAGCAGTTCCCCCACGTCCTATTGCAGCCAGGGAGATAACGGAGTCCTCGTCAATGGTCGGTCGGAGAATGAGCCTGACCCCATTCTTCAATATCACTTCTTCTATCCCTAAGTCGCTCCATTGCTGCTGACTCTTAATGCTCTCCGACATAAAAGTAGCTGGTTGGACTAAACACATGGGAGCCTTGACACGCATCTCTGTTACTTGCTCTTTTCTTTGGAAATGATAGTGCTTCATTTGCTGTTTCTCTCCCATTCGCCATGCTTCATCAGCTTTTTTAGCTGTGAGATAGCCTTCTTTTGTATCTTTCTTGACGGATGTGTAAGCATACAGACGACTGCGTCTCATTTGTTTAAGAACATCACCTAAGAGTTGTTGCAGCTGGGAACTCGTCGTCATCGCAACTTGTTGTCGTACCCATTCCACCTCACAAGGCATCCAAAGGGTGCGATCTCCAGCTGTGATATAATCAACGAAATCATCGCAGATGTTAGCCGATAGGTTCTGAGTAGTGTCAGATGTGAGATGGTTTAGACGTGAATCAACAAGTTGCTGTAGTTCGTCATGTGACACACCAAAACGTAAAAGACGATGACACTCTGCTGAGACAGTACTAATCTGACGTTCTAAATCGATAGTAGACGTACCACGAATAGACAGTACGAAATGGTCTTTATTAGCTAAATACCAATCATTTGAAACGTTACACTTCACTTCATCCGTCGTAAAACGATCATCTAAGCATTGCAGCAACATACGCATACGTTGCTTCGTAACCACATCTTGCAATGTTCGACGAACACAAGTGGTATGTGGGACAATTACTTCTAACTTGCTGTCCGACTGTATGCTGTCTACAATATGCATCCAGCTGGCACCCTTAGCATAGCTCATATCAAACTTAATTATAGGCTTGTCATCACGACTTGAAGGTATAGAGCCAAGCGTATGAGTTAGTTTCTCTACCACTTCAGGCACATTGACTTGCCCAACAATAAGTACGGTAGCATGAGAGGGGTTGTACCATCGCTTATAAAAAGCCTTCAACCGGTCGCTATCAATGCTATTGATATCGTGTTCCGTTCCAAGCGGGATACGTTCAGAATAACGATTATGCCCCATCTTTAGACGATAGAAATCATCATTTTGTTGGTAGCCTCGCAGCTCCTCGACAATGACTCCTCGTTCTTTTTTCACACGTGCACCATCAAACTCTATCTCACTTAGCCAATCGTGAAGGGCTAAGAAGGTGCTATCAAGTATCTCTGTGTGATCAGAATAATAAGGCAAAGAAAGCCAATAGATTGTGCGATCGAACCCCGTAAAGGCGTTAATATCACGCCCAAACTTCATACCATGTCCCTCAAAATAATCAATTAGCGAACGATTAGGGAAATGTTTCGTACCGATAAAAGCACTGTGCTCAAGGAAATGTGCACCTCCACGCTGATCGTCTTCCTCCTGTAAAGAGCCAACATCCATAACCATTCGTACCTCAACACAATGACGTGGTAAAGCGTTCGGCAAGATAATATAACGCAATCCATTCTGCAACTTCCCTTCAACAGTTCCTTTCGGAAGCGAGATAAGTCTATCACCACTCAATGAAGGTTGGGCAAAAGCGCAACCAGAGAATAGTAGACCGAATATAAGAAATAACCAAAAAGTAGATAGAATGGACTCTTTTCGCATTTTCTTCATAAATCAATTAGAACTTCTTAGGGACGTAAAGTATAGACTACAGACACCTGTTCGTAGCCATTACCATCGGCATAGTCCCATGGGAAAAGGAACGATAGCTTCCCCTTCTGAAGGTCAAGTGTAGCAGAAGGCGCAACCCAATCACTTGGATTATTACCAAACTCATCGTTGCTTATATTGCTCATACCAAGGAACTTATTAGGATTTAACGAGCCACCCTGCATAAAGAAATCATCATCAATGGTATAACCAACTATCTTCCCGTCTTCCTCAATCTCTACAATGGAGCCTCTCTTCTGAAGCAAACGCTCCCATAAAGAGTAATGATAGATGAACGGTAGACCCGTGATCATGTCACCATATTGATTCTCTTTTTGTGTTGTAAACGTAATAGCCTTCGTAGACATATCGAGGGTAATACCTCCCAAGCTGACGTCAAAGGTCTCTTTATCTTCTTTGTAATCAGCTGCCTTCACAGCTGCTCTACCATAAGGAGTCTGCATAAAGAATTCTTCATCTTCAACCGTCTTACGCTTTAACACATCATAGAGGAATGTTGTTAATCCCATAGGGTTGCTCACCATCTTAAAGGTTGGTGCATCAACAGTAGCATCATCAGCAAGTGTTATCACACTATACCCCTTATACGTGCGCTGTGCCTGTCCTTTAAAGAAAGTCTCCTTATCTGCTGTATTAAACGTGATTGTCGTCTCTACTGGTATCTTTCCTATCATACGCATAAGATCTACACCATACTTTGTCTTCACATCTGCTATGAGTTGTAATTGTGCTGGCGTGAGCGCAGGTATGTCGGCATCAGGTTTAACAGTGATTTTCACTCCTTTCCCGAAACCTTTCACGGATGGTGTAGAAGCTGAGACAACTTGCAACGTAACTGTACGAGGTACAGAGAGAACATGATTACCATTCGATCTCACACGAACAATGGCCTCCTTCTGCCCGGGATTAAACACCACATTCTCATCTTCCAAACGCAGAATATTATCATCATTGCCAATAAATGCGAGCTTTATTTCTACCTTTTCTTTAGGAGCAAAAGCAATCATTGCATGCACTGACACACTTGTCGTGTCGTCTTCAGACAATAATGCAGTGCTTGGAATGGTAAGTTCAACATCATTTGTCATACTTTCTGTGGGTATTTCCTCCTCATGGCAGGCTACTAAAAAGAATGACATTAACACTAATAAACTATTGAGTAACTTCTTCATTTTTTGTTCCATATAAATTAATTAGAAGGCCATCCGGGGTTCTGTTCCACTTTATTAAATCGATATTCAGACACAGGAATAGGGAATGTCCAACGATAATCATCGCTCGCTACACTGGTTGTAGTACTATTCCCCCACTGAGATTGTCGTTTTAAAGCAGCAGCATGTGTACGCTTAAGATCAAAGAAATTCACGCCCTCACCTACAAACTCACGTTGCTTATCAGTTAAGATAAGGTTTAGAAGTTCTTGATTGGAAATCGTCGATGGGGCTTCAGCGACCCCTATACAATGCCAATAATGATTGATTAATCTACGAGCAGCCTCTGTATCTCCCTTTCTGCAATATGCCTCAGCAACAATAAAATAAGCTCCAGCATACCGCATCGTATTGATGTAACTCGTTGACTGATTTTGCTTATTGCATCGGTTATACTTTCCAAGAAGCTCTCTATTAGAGCCATTCATCATAAATGGATAAACAAACGAGGCTTTTCGGAGATCTGACCCAACAAAACTCAACTGTAGATTGACCATAAAATAATCACCTTCCTGACTACTATATTGGATGCCAGCATAGTAAGATGAGTTATTATTAAAAGCAAAGATACGTCCCGAATAGGTGTTTTTTGACCACAGACTATTAAGTCCTTCTGATGTGAAATAAATATCATTGCTCTTGCTAAGAACCTTATTTCCATCATCTATAGCCCCTTGGTAATCATTTGAATAGAGGGCTAAGTCAGCTAATAGATACTGTGTAGCTTCTTGTGACAACCATCCATTACGGTCAGAGCTGTGCTCTACAGAGGCGGCATCAGTAAGCAATTCCTTTATCTTTGCAACACATTCACGTATTGAAGAACGCTGTTTATCCTCAATCCCAAGTTCAGTTTTTAGGATAACCCCAGGCGCATCAGGATTAACATCGTAGGCTGGAGCAAAGATTCTTAGCAACTGTAGATAGCATAACGCCTTCAACGTCTTAGCCTCAGCAGCTATCACAATCTTTTCTTTCTCCTCATTTTCATTCTCTGCTTTTACTCCATTCATACGCTCAAGAAGTCCATCACATTGTGCAATCACATTGTAATAATCTTGCCAAAGGCTTGGTGCAAGCTTGTTTATCTCCTTATCATTCCAATTATAGAGATTCAATGAACTGATATCTTTTATAGACAAAGAGGTGGGAACAAAGTCGTTCCCCAATAAAGAAAACTCATATTCTTGATGAGGATAAGACGAATAGGCCGATGCCAACAGTGATCGAGCATTTGAGACATTCGTTATTGCATCTGGATCAGAGAATTGGTCTTGGGGTGGAATGTTAAGACTACAAGCCGTTAACAGTGTCAGACACGCTCCTACAACTACACTTTTGAATATTAATATACCTTGTTTCATATTGTATTATCCATGCGTCTTAAATGTAAAACTACTCTACTTACATACTATATCATTAGAATGTCAAATTGAGATTGAACGTGAATATTGGCTGCATCGTACCAGCAAGCGTGCCACTCTCTGGATCAGACTCCTTATATCTTGTCCATGTAAAGAGGTTAGAACCTTGTAATCCAAGATTCGCATATCGAATGAATGGAATTGTCTTCTGTAACCATTTCGATGGAACTCGGTAACGCAGTGATACGCTCGAGAGTTTTATGTAATCACTACTCCTATCGTCCTTGTGTTAGGATAGAGCGCAAGATTCTCCTCGGCAATACTCTGCGTATAGAATGGGGTCCAGTATTCCTTATATTCATCGCCTCGTTTAAACCACATCTTCTGTGTTTGTCCTGACACAGCATTGTAGATTGCGTTATCACTATTACGCACATATTGGTAAGAGAAGCGTTGCTTCCCACCAAAGACATAGTAGAACGACACGTCAACATCGAATTGCTTATAAGAGAAACTGGCGTAGAAGCTACCAGAGTATGGAGGTGTCTGATGACCTAAAGCAATAAAATCATTCCTTGTGAGTGGTTCCGTACCTTGCTTTTCTACTCCTTCTGGGGTCAAGAAGACAGGATAACCCGTGAGTGGGTTGATGCCTAAAGAATGTAAACCATAGATCATGTCGTATGATTTACCCACCTCATAATTAGGCACTATTGACTGTTCGTCAAGATAGAGCTTATCCGTCCAATAGAGGCTTACTACCTTATTATCATTATAAGCTATATTTCCTCCCAAAGAAAGACGACAATCAAAAGCATCTATAATCTTTGCATTTAATCCTATTTCTATACCACGATTTTGCAAGATACCAATGTTCCGTTTAAGAGAGGGAATAGCCCGAACTTGTTGCGATAGGTACATCTAAGAGTGCTTGTTCAGTACGCCGATTGTACCAGTTCACATCAAGTATAATACGCTTGAATAACTCTACGGTTAAACCTAAGTCTGTAGACTTATTTTGTTCAGCCTTCAGATCTTTATTATATAATGATAGTAATGACAAAATACGACTTTCCTCATAAGCCTGCTCACCAAACATAAACGTACCAACAGTATTAGAAACAGTCACACCATTAAGATTTGCCGTAACACCGTATGATGCTTTAATATTTAATTTTGAAAGGACCTTATTATCTTTCAACCATGAATAATTTGTTGGTGTCCAACCCAAACCTGCTGCCCAAGCCGTATTCCAACGCTTATCAGCTGGGAGTATTGATGAAGCATCAGCCTTATATGTGAAGTAAGCATCATAGACTGAATTATAAGTATAACCTGCCACGACACCAATACCCATCTGTGCATTCTTGTCACGAGGATTTCGTACAGAAGGCTGACGCATTCCGTGTAACGAGTTATTAATTGCAGAAGGGGCATCAACATTGCCTACTCCATATCCGGTGATACCCACGGCATCATAATTATACAAATAATAGTCGTAGTTTGCACCAAGCGTAACGTCATGAACGTCTGCAAACACATGATTATAGGTTGCTCGGAGATTACTTGACAGGTTAATTGTCGTTCCTTTCATTCGACTATATATGCCTCTCGCATTATCAGGGACGCCAGTGTTTTGTTCAGTGAATGAAGAAGCTGGCGTAAAATTATGATTATCATCCTGAAGATAATCTAAACCAGCAACGTAAGCTAAAGTAAAACCTTGCCATGGCGTTAAAGTCACGTTTATGTCTACACCCGCATTCTTATCTGAGGCATCACTCTGATATTGTTGTGTGAGATCACGATAACTTCTATTCGGATAAGAATAGAGTTCACCCGTCTTTTGTTCGTAAGGATTAAGATTATAAACTAAAGATGTGGGGTCGAATGATGATCCATTAGGAGACTTACTCTTAGCATAGCCACCAGACACACCAATCATCAGGTATCCTATCTTCCCCAACTGCTGGTCTAAACCCATACGAACACTAAACCGTTGCTTATTATTACCTTCTATACGCCCGCCTTGATAGGTATAGTTCCCAGAGAGAAAATAAGTTGTAGTCCCGCTTCCACCTTTTATACTGATGTTGTGTTTCTGATAGAAATTATTACGGATAAGTTCCTTAAACCAGTCTGTATGGATATTTCTTAAAGCTTCCAAACGCTTTCTCCTTCTGCTATCAATTGTTCTTTATTGGGGTCGGACGCATGATAACGTTCAAAGTAATCTCTACTATAGCGATAGCCTGGAGCTGCAGGATTTTGTAACAAACGCTCTAACTCTAATTTTTCATCCGTATCCATGAGCTTTACGCCACGCCTACCACGCATCGTCAGGCCCATATCAGTGCCGTAGGTAAGGGTCATCTTTCCATTATAACCGCGCTGTGAACTTATCTCCAACACACCATTAGCAGCCTTTACACCATACAAAGCACCTGCAGCTGCATCTTTCAGAACCTTTATACTTGCTATGTCTTGTGGATTAAGATTGTAGAATGTCTCGGCGGAGATAATCTTTCCATCGAGGACATACAACGGCTCATTACTCGTGTTGCCATGACGGAAAGAAGAATTGCCTCGTATTCTGATCTGTGGCTTACTTCCAATATCTCCCGTATTGATAACGTTCAATCCAGGTACCATACCTTGTAGAGCCAACCCCATGTCAATCATTGGTTTCTCGTTGAGACGTTTCATATCTATCGACTCAACGATTCCTGCCTTTGCACGAAGGTCGATAGCATTGATGTTACTCTTTGCCTTCACCACGACTTCGCCCAATTTATTCTCTGACGATTGCATCTTTACATCTATCTTCTCTCTCCCGTCATAATTGACTTTCTTCTGAGCATACCCGATATAAGTAAAGATTAACACTGAACTTTTATTAAAGTCGCCATTCAATTGATAACGACCATTAACATCTGTAATAGTTGCTATCTGAGTTCCTTGGATCCGAACGGTCACACCAATCAGTGCCTCATCACTGGCATCCGTCACATAACCATATACCCTACTTTCTTGGGCTCCTACCTCCTGAGAAGGAATAAAGAGCCCAAGAAACGTGAAAAGACACCATAATAAAAGGTTCTTCATATCGAAACTATTTATCGTTTGCTTTCAACCCATTTATTTGTTTGGGCTACTATCCAATCTACCACAAGCGGAGTACAAGCGGGGAGAATACCATCTGCACTATACACGATGTCTACTCCTGTCTTCTTAACAAGAGCTTTTTGTACATCTGTCATCTTATGACGATCAGCCATACGCTTCACATCAGAGGTCAGATAGATACCCTGAACTATGATTCGCTTCTTCTTTGCTGAAGCTTTTGTCAATAATGGCATCAACTCATTGGCAAAATCATGTCCCATTTCGATAAGAGCATGATCAACATAATTAATCTTTGTATGTTCTTTAGTGTACTTATCAACATTCTTTAAAACTTCTGCCCAAAAACCATCTCGTTCAGGATCACCATGAGCCAAGAAGATTACAGCTTCATTAGGTGCGTCTTTAGAAAGACTTTGTACCCGATTTAACATACTCTCTTCTAACAAGTAGCTATAATAAAAAGTTGGGCCAAGGATGATGGGTGTTTTGGTATGTACCAACTCTGTGTTCTCCTCTGCCAACTCTTCTCTTACGAAAGGATTGTATTTATGTCCGAGAATATTTGGAAGGTCTTCTTCAGTATGACTTGATGGTGCCATAAAGACAGGAAGAGCAAAGATCGTGTCTGCACCTTCTGCCTCACATGCCTTCACTACAGAAGCCACGGAAGGTTCGGTATATTCCATAAGTGCCACCTTTACGATATCTATACCTTTGAGCTTCTTTTTTTCAACTTGCTCTTTTACAAGTGGTTCGAGCGCTAATACTGGTTTGCGCCATGACTCCATAGGCGATCCATGAGCTACGATTATCAATGCGGTTTTAGCACTTAACGATGCAAAAGTTGTTAGCAGCGCAGCTAACACTAACATAATTTTCTTGTTCATATTCATATTAAATTTTATTCTTTTACCTAATTCCATGGGTCTCAAAAAGATGTTATAAATTCTTTGGCAAAAGTATAACATTAGTCAGAATAAGACAATACCTAAAAATAATGAATTAAGACAACACTTCATGGTACATATTGCTTAACAACACTAACCAAACTTTTTACTGATTTTACAGGGAGTCTGTAAATTTATAAAAGCTGAACCCCTCACATGGAGTTCAGCCTTTATATTCAATATGGACTTTTATGATACAAATTATGTAGACAACATTACTGAATGGTTTTAGAAGCAATATTCCATATCAATACTTAAATGGGTAGTTTCTCTTATTTACCCCACACCTCCGCAGCAATCTCTTGCACAAGGTCTATCTTTGCCCATTGCTCTTCCTCGGTGAGTTTGTTACCTATTTCGCAAGAAGCAAATCCACATTGTGGACTAAGACAGAGGTCGTTATGAGGAATGTAAAGTTCTGCATCACTTATTCGGGCCACTATCTCTGCAGGGCTTTCGAGTTCTGGACGCTTCGTGGTGATGAGTCCGAGGACTACCTGCTTGCCGTTTGGGATATACTTCAACGGCTCGAAACCTCCTGAACGGGCATCATCATACTCCAAATAGAATGCATCCACGTTCTCTTGCGCAAAGACGTAAGGGGCAACAGGGTCGTATGCTCCTTCGGCAGCGTAGGTGGAATGGTAATTACCACGACAGATATGTGTGGTGAAAGCAACATCCTTTGGTCGTCCTTCAAGGGCTAAGTTATTCACCTTTAGATATTTCTTAGCCAAATCGTCGAGTGTCTCCTTGTCTCCTCCATGTGCTTTCCAATAGTTCTTGTCGACCACCATACCCCACGTGCAATCGTCAAACTGAATATTACGACATCCAGCAGCATAAAGGTCGACAATCACTTGACGGTAGGCCTTCGCTATGTCTTCAATAAGCACGTCAACGTCAGGATAATACATCAACGTATTCTTTGTGTTATCACCTCTGAACAGTTCTGCAAACAACTGGGTTGGAGCAGGTATCGTTTGTCGGGCTGTCACACCCTCCTCTTCAAATTGCTTTACAAATTTAAAGTGCTCTACAAATGGATGATTCTCACCGCTAATACGACCAGACAAAGCAATAGAACCACGTGTTGTCTCCTCTCCATGGAATTGATAACCATGGTCGAGTTCTATCTCCTCAATACCATTCAAACCCCACATAAAGTCTAAGTGCCAATAGCTTCTGCGGAACTCTCCATCGGTTATCACCTTCAAGCCGTGAGCCTTCTGCTTAGCAATAAGGTCGGTGATGAGGCGATCCTCAACAGCCTTTAACGCCGAAGCATCAATCTTCCCTTCAACGAATTTCTGTCTTGCTTCCTTCAACTCTGCTGGACGAAGAAAACTTCCTACGATGTCTGCACGGTAAGGTGCATTTGTTCTGATACTGCTCATATTCTTTTACCCTTTCTTTTTGTTATCATTATGAATGTGGATGCAAAGTTAGAGAAATTCTTTTTGCCTTCAAAATATTCTTGTTTATTCGGGAAATTATACTAACTTTGCCATGAATTAAGGTCTTACACAGAATATTATTCTGCTAAAACAGCAATTTAAAAAAATGGACAACACAACGATATTAGACGATATTGACAGAAAGATACTGAAGATTCTTCAGCGTGACTCCCACCTAACTGTCAAGGAACTGGCGGCCCGTGTTCATCTCTCGCCCTCGCCTGTCTTCGAACGACAAAAACGATTAGAACGTGAGGGTTACATAGAGCGCTATATGGCTGTGGTTAATTCTCATAAGGTGGGAAATGGCATCATGGTTCTATGTAACATTCGATTAAAACAGCATACACAAGACCTCATCCAAGAGTTTATGGACGTCGTACAGAATATTGATGAGATAACTGAATGTTATAACACGAGCGGCGACTATGACTTTCTTATTAAGGTTTATGCACACGACATGAAGCGTTATCAACAGTTCATGCTCAATACGCTGGGTAAGATTGATTGTATTGGTAGCCTTCATAGTATCTTTGTCATCGACGAGACAAGAACACTCGTGGGGTTCCTGTGACGAAATAGGCCTAAACTTAAGGTTCTTCCGTTAAATGTGTGGACACTTTTCGTAGTGCTTTAACGTAAGAACCAAAGTTACTCATTAAACAAAAATATGGCTGAGACAGTCAACTATCTATCCTATTTTCATCCTCTTTCATTGAAAATCTTTTCGTTTTAAGACTTCGAAAATCTGTAGATAAGGGGTTGAAAAATCATTACATAATTTCAAGGAAAATACCTATAACTAACGACAAAAATACACACATGAAGCAGGCTTACAATCAACAGCGTATCAATTAGTTACCAAGTATAAAGTAAAAGGTGCTTAGTTGGACTTCAGAAGGGCGTTAGCAAGGGTCTTAAAGGGCATCTTTTGCAACCCAAAAGGGCGTCTTTTAGAAGCCAAAAGAGCATGTATTCAAAATTATGATGTGAAAAATTATAACAGAATAATAAGTTATTAGCCTAATTAGCCCAATTGGACTAAATAGCCTAATTAGGCTAATAGGAATAAATTGTTTATAGACGACAGATAGACATCACACCTAATTACATTTATCATATAGTTTACCCCCCCCCTTATAAAACAATCTTATTGGAGGTAAGCTTACCATGTATGTGGATTAATCTCATTCTATTAACAATCTACACATTTAACGGAAGAACCAAACTTAATAGCTGTTCTGATTCTCCTCACAGCCGAACAATCTCCGTTTCAGCCGCTCGTCTGAAGAGAGAAACTTGAGAGAGTCCCCTTTTCACAGAGGCATCTCGGTAGTTATCTGTACTCCTATATGAGAAATAGAGTGTACTCTCTCTATGAGATAACACAAAATTAATTCGCTGGAGGAGGCTTTTCGCTCACAGAGTAGCACACAGCTTGCATCTTTGAGTAATTCTTTCTCGCACGGAGGATATTTCTTTCTCGTACGAAGGGTAGTTTCTCTCTCACAGAACGCACAGATTTAACAGAACCTTTTTGCGTACATATTAGAACCTACAAACGGCCTGCGGCCGACAGAGGTCACAGAGCATTTCTACCAACGTTAGCTTCAACGCTCTGTGATATCGGTTAGCTTAACGCCTCTGTGGGCCACTGTGTATTCGGTTATTCTGTGTAAATCTGTGAAAAAGAGAACGTACCCACCCTATAATATGTCACACATGCAAATTGTTGGGAAGCTCTTTCTCTCACAGAACGCACAGATTTAACCGAACCTTTTTGCGCACATATTAGAACCCACAAATGGTCTGCGCCCGATAGATTTCATAGAGCGTTACTGCTAATGAAGACACATATATAATGAGACAACAAGCAGCCTACATCCTGCCCATAGGGGTATCTCGGTGATCACGCCCCTTCCCTTCGGGGAGGGGTCGGGGAAGGGGCTACCAGGGGTCGGGGGAGGGCCCGATTGCTGTTGAAGCTACTCTCACCCCCTCTAAGCTTCCTTTTTTTTCCTGTTAGCCAAGAAGTTCTTGTATAACTTCTTCACCTGTGGAGCAAGGAAGATGATACCAATAAGGTTAGGGATGACCATCAGACCATTGAAGGAGTCGGCTAACTCCCATACCAGGTCGGCTGCAAAGAGGCAACCCAAGAAGACGAAGAGGACTACAAGGGGACGATAGAAACGGACGCCCTTCTTACCAAACATGAACTTGATGTTCATCTCGCCAAACATATACCAGCCTATAATCGTTGTGAAAGCAAAGAAGATAAGACTGATGGCAAGGAAGATGATACCTCCTTCTCCAAAGGCTATCTCAAAGCCTTGTTGCGTGATAGCAACTGACTTTAGGCCTGTATTACCGTAAGCACCCGTAAGCATGATGACAAATGCCGTTGAGGTACAGATGAGAACGGTATCTACAAACACACCTGCCATAGCCACAAATCCCTGTTCGCATGGGTCTTTGACATCGGCTAAAGCATGGGCATGAGGGGTGGAACCCATACCTGCCTCGTTAGAGAACAATCCACGTGCAACACCATAACGGATGGCATACTTCATCACTGTTCCTGCGGCACCACCTGCAGCAGACTTCAAAGAGAAAGCATCAGTAAAGATGGTACGGAGAACATGCGGCAACTGATCGGCAAACATATAAATAATAATCAATGAACCGAGGATATAGACAATCGCCATAAATGGTACTAAAAGCTCGGCAAGAGCAGTAATACGACGCTGTCCACCAATGATTACGACAGCCACAACGGCTGCTAAAACTATACCTATCACCCATGAAGGAATGTTGAACGCATTGGTCAAGGCGATAGAAATGGAATTGGCCTGTACCATATTGCCCACAAAGCCTAAGGCAAGGACAATGGCAATAGAGAAAAAGACAGCAAGCCACTTACTACCAAGACCATAATAAAGATAGTAAGCTGAGCCACCAACGGTCTCGCCATGGTATTCTTTCTTATACTTTTGAGCAAGCACAGCCTCGGAGAAGATGGTACTCATACCCAAAAGGGCTGACACCCACATCCAGAAGATAGCTCCTAAACCACCAGTAGCAATGGCTGTTGCCACACCACCGATATTTCCTGTACCAACCTGAGCAGCTACGGCAGTAGCCAAGGCCTGAAATGAATTAACTTTCGTCTCACCTGGCTTTCGCTTCTTAAATATCGGACCAAAAGCATACTTAAACGCCAGATTTAGATGACGAAGCTGTGGGAAACCAAGGTAGACAGTGTAGAAAATGCCTACGCCTAACAATGCGTACATGAGAAAACTGTTCCACAGAAACTCATTGAACGCTTTTACATAGTCTAATGGACTCATTGGCTACATAGTTTAGATATTAGTAATAGATTGATGGATAACTCCATCTTGAGATTGTTTCGCTGTAGGTAAGATATTTATCTCACTATCGGTCATTGACCATTATGTCCCTTTACTTGTATTAATAGGATTATATCCTTTTAATCTGTTTAGGTTATTCTTTCGGCACAAATATAGTTTTTTATCTTTTACGAAGCAACTACTAAAGCAATATTTTACTACATTTTTGTGATTTTTTAGGGATAGATTGCTTGTAAGTCATACTATTATAATCCCTATAAAAACCATGTTTACACATTGTCTTACAGTGTTTTACAGTACAAAAGATATTAGGAGAGGCGAAGAACACTGTCGGACTGAACAACAACAAAAAGATAGCATCACATCATACCAGCCTGCTCCCTCCCCCTTTCCTTCTCTCGCAAGAAGGAGTGTGATTAGTGAGATTACATCTATTAGGTTACTTTACATGGGACGTGAGAATCATTCTCTCATAAAGGACACACCCTTTCTCTCACAGAGCACACAGATTTAACAGAGTTTTTTTTACACAGTTCAAGCCAATGAGAGAGTAGTCCCTCCCCCAAACTATCCCCCACAGGAAGGGGCATAATATGTGAGGTTACCCCTACAAGACTGCCAACAAAGAACATAACGAAGCCTACATCCTTTTTATAGGGGTATCTCGGTGATTACGCCCTTCCCTTTTGGGGAGGGGAAGGGGGAGGGGCCAATTGTTTGTTAGTTATGTGACGTTACCCCTATTGGCCTGCAACTCGGCTCTTGGGTAGTTCTTTCTCTCACAGAACTCACAGATGTAACAGAACCTTTTTGCGCACTGTTTCGAGCCCACAGAACGCCTCCGGCATACAGATATCACAGAACGTTTCAGCTAAAGATGGCTGTAAGGTTCTGTGTTATCGGTTGACTTAATGTCTCTGTGAAACCCTGTGTGTTCTGTTCTTCTGTGTTTTTCTGTGAGAAAAAGAAGACACTTGAGAGTCGCTGCGGAGATTTTTCTCTCACAGAGCTCACAGATTTAACAGAACTTTCCACCAGCGTTTCGAACCCACAGAACGCCTTCGGCATACAGATATCACAGAACGTTACTGCTATTTTCAATACTAATAAGGGACAACACGAAGCCTACATCCAGCCCATAGGGGTATCTCGGTAATCACTCCCCTTCCCTTCGGGGGAGGGGAAGGGGAGGGCCAGCTGGGGTCGGGGAGGGGCCATCATCTTTCTGGCCTTTGTATGATCTGTTCATCTGTGTTCTTCTGTGAGAAAAAGAACACACCCACTCTATGAGATGACACACAAACAACACGCTGGGGAGGTTTTTCTCTCACGCTGGGGAGGTTTATCTCTCACAGAGCTCACAGAGTTAACAGAGCCTTTTTTTGCGCACAGTTTCGAGCCCACAGAACGCCTCCGGCATACAGAGTTCACAGAGCGTTACTGCTAAAGAAGGGTGTTGGGTGATAGTTGTTAGGTGTTGATGATTAGCCATAGGGGTATCTCGGTGATCACTCCCCTTCCCTTCGGGGAGGGGAAGGGGAGGCCACCAGGGGAAGGGGGAAGGGCCGCCCCCATAAACCAAAAAAAGCTGCCACCCGAAAGGATGACAGCTCTGTTCCGTTATAATGAGTGCTCACACGAACGTGAGCTACACTAAATTTACTTTACCTTGTCAACAATAGCCTTGAAAGCTTCCTGATTGTTAACAGCGAGGTCAGCGAGCACCTTACGGTTAATCTCGATACCTGCCTTGTGCAATGCACCCATCAACTGGCTGTAGCTCATATCATAAAGACGAGCAGCAGCGTTGATACGCTGAATCCACAATGCGCGGAAGTTACGCTTCTTGTTACGGCGGTCACGATAAGCATAAGTCAAACCCTTCTCATAGGTATTCTTTGCTACCGTCCAAACATTTTTACGGGCACCATAGTAACCCTTAGTCTGCTTCAGAATTCTTGTTCTCTTTGCTTTTGAAGCAACATGATTGACTGATCTTGGCATAGTTTTTCTTTCCTTTTAATTTGTTTGACTAATGAATTAACGGAGATTGAGCAAGTCGCGTACCTGCTTCAAGTTTGTACCATCCACAAGCGTCTGGTGAACAAGATTTCTCTTCTGTTTCTTTGTCTTCTTAGTCAGAATGTGACTGTGGTAAGCGTGATGACGTTTAATCTTACCAGTACCGGTGAACGTGAATCTCTTCTTTGCGCCGGAATTTGTCTTCTGTTTTGGCATTTTTGTAAATTTTAAAATTGTTATTTATATTCATCTGTGGCAACGTATATACCAGGACGTTACGCACAGGGTTGCTCATCTTGCCCCTACCCTATCCTTTCAGAAAAGAGCTGGCTCAACAAGCGTTAGTCAATATTCAACTTCTTCAAAGCGTCTGCACCATTCTTGGCATTGGCAAACAGTCCACCGTCGGTTGCAGTTTCTTCAGCGACCTTCTCTGCAGCAGCCTTTACACCAGCCTCAGCCTCCTCACGGTCACGCTTCTGTTGGCTCTTCTTAGCAACGCCAGCCTTCTTAGGTGCAAGATAGAGGAACATCTTCTTGCCCTCAAGTTTTGGGAGTTGCTCCACCTTTGCAAGCTCTTCAAGGTCGTTGGCAAAGCGCAACAACAAAACCTCTCCTTGTTCCTTAAAGAGGATGGAACGACCACGGAAGAACACGTATGCACGTACCTTATTACCTGCGTTGAGGAACTCTTGTGCGTGCTTGAGCTTGAACTTATAGTCATGCTCATCTGTTTGCGGTCCAAAGCGAATCTCCTTCACCTCCTGCTTCACCTGCTTCTGCTTCATCTCCTTCTGATGTTTCTTCTGCTGGTAGAGGAACTTAGAATAGTCGATGATACGACAAACCGGTGGCTGCGCATTAGGAGATATCTCCACAAGGTCAACTCCTGCTTGATGAGCCAGCTCCAACGCCTTTCGCGTAGGCATAACTTCTGCTCCATCATCACTTACCACACGTACTTCCCGAACGCGAATCTGTTCGTTCACGCGGTACTTCATTTTCATTTTGTCATTCTTCATTCAACTATTTTAAAGAGTATAATTTTGCTAAACGAGTGCAAAGTTACTATTTTACAACTGATTAACCAAGGATTTTATCGATATTTTTATCATCGAAGCATGAAAAAAACTTAATCCGAAAGGCTAATCAGTTCAGCTACTCATGAACATTACTTATTAATGGACATAACGAACGTCAAATCCCGAAAACAAACTACCGAACGAACTAAAACACAAAGACTGACGTCAAAGAGATTTTGATTTTCCTGTCATATCTGTCATCTATTACGGGCACATAACTAATTAGTTCCCAGTGAGGTTACGTGAAATGTTAAAAGTGACAGCAAACTAAAATAAAAAAAAGTTCTGTATTAAGCCTATAAATAAGGTAAGTGAACATCTGTCATTCCTCTACTTCAATACACCTTGGGAGCAACACCTTTCGCAGAGAGGGATAATGGCATCTATCCGTATTTACACATGTGCAAAAAACACAAAGGCAATACGAACAAACAAATCTACCTACCTACCTCGTTATTACCTAACAGGTGTATTTATAAATACTATCGTTCTCTTAGTTGTTGTACGGTTCTACCATATCTATTCAACAATGTCTTTCTGTAAGTAAAAGGTTTGTTCCTCCTTAAATAAAAAGCCCCATACCTTCGTAAGGTCTGGCAATCCTTAATTCAGAAAGGGCCCAAAAAGTATCTTTATTCATTGATTGCACCACAATGCGGACACCTACCCTTTCGATGGAGACGAACGCCACAGTTGCCACAATAATAAGTTTCACTACTCTTACGTAAATAGACACGGAAGGCGTAATAGATATAGACTATGAGAAGTGGATAACCTATATAATATAAGGTGAGCACGGAGAAAACGATATAATTGACGGCACACACAGCTCCTAACCCACAAAGATAAAGTAGGGTTTCGCCTGACTTCAATAATCTTCGGACGTCATCAATCGTTGCGATACCAATAATGAGCATGGCCCATACCAATACTAAGAAGATATTAAGTAGGGGAGGCTGCGAGAAAGGATTAAGCGAAGGATGGAAATAGAACTCACGCCACGTCTCTGGAGCAAAGAGCTGTATACTGGCATAGAAGGCTGCGGATAGTGCCACAATAACGGCTAACAGTGTAGGATAAAGCGAACTAATATCATTGAAATGTACGATATGTGCATTCTTCTTCAATATCTTACGTGCCAGATAGCCAACTCCCATAATGGAGATAACAATCAAGAAGATTAGCAAGTGGATGTTTGAGAATGTAGAGATAAACTGGGAGATAGGGTCAGCTGGGTCTACCTGCTTTAAGAGACGGTTCTCATGGACCCACCCAAAGGCATAGTCTTCCGTAGCTATCTGCACCCATACAGAATCCTGCTTATCATTAGGAAGAATACGAATATCAGCCACAACGACCTCCTTTCCTTTCTTCACAGCAAAGGAATCTGTCTCCATCTTATTGACAGCTTCCTCTGGTTGTTGACGAAGAAGCATCAGAGAATCAGCTGTCACAATAAAGTTAAACCCTTGTGAATAGTGATGTTTCACACGAAAAGACAAGGAGTCTACCCTACTCCGTGTACCACTCCATTCAATGTTATCGGTATCTTTCTCCTTTAAAATAGAGTCGCCCCCAGCCTCTATTCGTCGGGAGATTTGTGCCTCTTGAATACTGTCTGGCAAACGGAAGGAGGATGGCGTTTTCTTATGATAACAACCTGTTAGCAAAAAGCTAAGCAAGAAGAGAAGGAATACCCCCATTAGCCCATATCGTTGTAGGGTACAACTACTTGCCTTTTCTCTCGTAGAAAAGTCAACACGGGGCTCTCTTTTCAGGTTCACTTTATCCATAATCATAATGATTAGTAATGAATAATGACTTTTCATTTAAGTAGCGTTTCGAACATTCATCTGACAGTTCTTACAATCAAACTCTAAACGGAAACGTCGCTTATCTGGTAGTTCGAGGAAGAGTGGTTCACGCCATGTGGGTTTCTTTCCACCTCGTTTCACACAATAGCCGAGCGAATAACGAATACAATGACGACACTGCATCAAGAGATGAGAGACGGCGTCTTTATCCCCCCTGATAGAAAACGACTTTCCTGTTGACTCTGAACCATTGTCTACAGAAGGATATTGAATTTCAAAGCAGGCTCAGCTTTGGTCAGTCCCTGCTGCTCATAGAACTTACGGGCAACATCATTGGAGATGTTATACAAATAAGGCATTTGCTGATACTGGGCAGGATTTACCACTGTTATATGTGGCTTATGGTCAGACACCTTATCCACCGATTTCCTATGAACCGTCATACGCTGCCTATCCAGTATCTGTTTATCAAGTTCCTCTACCACCATACGGCGAAGTTCTGCAAGAATACTGCTTGGAATAAAGTACTTATCAGCCTCGTCAACTATCTCAACCTCTGAACATTCATATACCGTATTGCCCAACTTAGTGAGCTGGCGTATGATGTTATCACGTTGGGGTTTTTGGGCAAGTTGGAGACCTCCCCCATCCCCTCCAAGGGGAGGAGAGAGCCTAACGGGATGTTCGTTGGATATTCGTTCGTTAGATGTTTGCTTTGGAGTAGCACTTCCTATCACCTCTGCTTTTGCCCATATTGTCCCACGACAATCCGTTAGGCACTCCCCTCCTTCGGAGCGGTTGTGGGAGGTCTCAGGTGAGGTTCCAAACCACATCTTTATCTTAATCTTACGTTCAGCAGTCTTACCGCTCAACTCCTTATCAAATGCTTGGTCTTGATTACGATACAAACTCATCCCTGCTTTTAGGCCTTTTGGCATCTTAAACGGATAGAGTCGATTACCCACAGCACGGTTCACACGAAATCCCTCCAACCGTGTTGACTGATTGACTGGGTCACGTGAAAGGAAACAGAGTCCGTCACCATTCGCAAAGTTTGCTGTACTGGACACGTTAAAGCTGTCTCGTCTTATCTCTTTTACCCTACCAACAAACTCACCCAATGCCTTTGGTGTATCAGGAGAGAAGATATCTGCCTGCCTGCCTTTGAGGAAGTAATTGGTATAACCACGGTTGAATGTCTTCTTCAAATCAGGCGTAAACGAATAACGGACACGTCCCAACGAAGCACGACGGAACTCATCAGGATGCTTACTGATTATCTCATCAATGCGCTTACTATAAGCTGACACAACATTCTTCACATAGTTTATATCCTTCAATCGCCCCTCAATCTTAAAGGCACAAGCCCCAGAACGCATCAGCGTTTCAAGGTTATCAATCTGACTCATATCCTTCAATGAAAGAAGATGACGCTGGTGTTCGATGGTCTTTCCGTCTGAATCCTTCAAATCAAACGCCAATCGACAGAACTGTGCACAGGCACCACGATTGGCTGAACGACCGAAACTATACTGGGAAACATAACATACACCACTATAACTTACACATAACGCTCCATGTACGAAGGCTTCTAACTCAAGGTTTGGCAACCGCTTATGAATATCGCTTATCTCTTCAGCAGACAATTCACGAGCAAGTACAACACGATCAAAACCCTGCTGACTCAGCCACTGGGCCTTCTCCCATGTACGTGTATCACATTGTGTACTGGCGTGGAGTGCTACCGTATCGGGTACTATCTCCCTCACCTTACTCATCAGACCCATATCCTGTAGAAGGAAGGCGTCTACCCCTACGTCCACCAACTCACGCACCAAGGCAAGTGTATCGTCGAACTCATCATTATAGATAATCGTATTGATGGTCACATGAACCGTGGCACCATAGCGATGAGCATATTCGCATAGCTTACCAATATCCTCCACACTATTACCTGCAGACTGACGTGCTCCAAATCGAGAAGCACCAATATATACGGCATCTGCTCCGTGGTCAATAGCTGCCATTCCACATTCAAGGTTCTTGGCTGGGGCAAGGAGTTCGATTGTGATGGGGGTTGGGTGTTGAGTGTTGGGTGTTGATGATTGCATATTGTTGGGTGATGGGTGGTAATTGTTGGATGATGGGTGGTAATTGTTGGGTGTTGATGAAATGTATAGAATAGGATGGGCGTTGGGTGATAGATGTTTATTGTTGGGTATTAATGAAGTGTTTAGAGGATGATGAGCATCGGGTGATGGGTGATGAGTGTTGGGTGCTGATGGAGTGTTTAGAGCTTGATGAGGTGACTGATGGTATTAACAACCAATGTCGTCTATTTATGGTGAACAAAGATGCTAAGCAAAATTACTATTCTTCAACACCTAACATTCAACACCTAACACCCTATTCCTCAACACCTAACATTCAACATCTAACACCCTACACATCAACACCTAACACCCATCATTCACCACCCAAGCCACCCAATTCACAAATAGTAAATTGGCATGTGCACGCCAGGTGACAAGCGGACCATTCGCTGGGTTGTCATCACGATAATAATGTTTCGGGACCTCTACATCGTCTCGCTTACCAAGGTCGCGGTGATACTCCGTGTCGAGGGTGTCTGGGGCATACTCTAAATGACCAGTGATAAAGAACTCTCGCCTACTACGTGACCTAACAATAGACACACCACTCTCTGCTGATTCAGCTACGATTTCGAGGTCGGCGACTCGTTCAATATCCTCACGCCTTACCTCTGTATGACGGCTCTGAGGCATACGGAAGACATCATCAAAACCACGGAAGATAGGTAGTTCGGGCTTTAGAGGAATCGTAGGGAAGATACCAAACATCTTCTTCGGCAATGGATACTTAGGGATATCATAGAAATGATAAAGTCCTGCCTGTGCTGCCCAACAGATATAAAGCGTTGAACGCACATTCTCACGAGCCCAATTGAATATCTCTTGTAGCTCTTTCCAATAGTCCACCTCCTCGAAAGGTATGTCTTCAACAGGTGCTCCAGTGACTATCAACCCATCAATCTTCTCCTTGCTTAGTTCCTCAAGTGTATGATAGAATCGGTCGATGTGTTCCGCTGGAGTATGACGGGAGACATGACTCTTGAGTTTCATGAAGCTGATATCTAACAGTAGTGGACTATTAGAAAGAAGACGTATGAAATCAGTCTCCGTCGTAGCCTTGAATGGCATAAGATTGAGTATGACAATGCGAAGCGGACGTTTATTGTCCTCCTTAGCAAGCATATCCTCTATGTTGATATTCTCACGCTTCAGCATATCAATGGCGGGAAGTCCGTCAGGTAATATCAATGGCATATCCTGTTTCCTTTATCTTTAATGGTCGTATAAGCATACAACCCTACTTTTCTCTACTATAAATAAGCTACAAAGATAGTAATTAATAAGAGATTGCACAAGTCTTATCTACACAAAAGTATAACAACGAATACGAATAGACATCCACCTATCCTTCCCACAACAATATCTTCCTCTATAAGAATAAACACAAAAGGCTCACGCTAACCATTCTTATCAACATCATATCTGATAAGAATGATTAGTCGTAAACCTTATATTTTATAGATTAATTGGTATGGGAAATATCGAACGACAGATGTAATAATCAGCTGAGTATCAAGCCATCAACACCCAACATTCATCACCCATCACCCAATATTCAACACCCATCACCAGCCATTACCACAGCTTCAGGCGTTCATTCTCAGGGATGAAGAGCTTATCACCCTCCTTCACATCGAAGGCCTTATACCATGCATTGATATGAGGAAGAGCACCATTGACACGCCACTCACCAAGAGAGTGTGGGTCACTCTTCACTCGACTACGGATTTCAGCCTCAGTGATATTGTTTGCCCATACACCTGCATAAGCGATGAAGAAACGCTGTTCTGGTGTGAAGCCCATAATGACCTTACCCTTCTTTGCCTCTGGTGTCTTCATGAAAGCATTGAAAGCTACCTCAAGACCACCGTGGTCAGCAAGGTTCTCACCTAATGTGAGCTTACCGTTAGCATGAAGGTCTGGCAACACCTTAATAGCACTGAAGAAGTCAGCATACTTACCTGTACGAGCCTCGAAGTTCTTTCCATCCTCTTCAGTCCACCAGTCTGTCATGTTACCATCCTTGTCGTAATGGCGTCCTTGGTCATCGAATCCGTGTGTCATCTCATGTCCTATCACCACACCAATGGCTCCATAGTTAAAGGCATCATCCGCCTTCGGGTCGAAGAATGGGTATTGAAGAATACCTGCAGGGAAGCAGATTTCATTCGTCGTAGGATTATAATAAGCATTAACAGTCTGTGGTGTCATCAGCCACTTATCCTTATCAACAGGCTTACCAGCCTTCTCCTTGATAGCATCCTCAGCCCAGAACAGCTGACAGTTCTGCACGTTCTCATAATAAGACTTTGCTGGGTCTATCTTAAGTTGGCTCAAGTCCTTCCACTTATTAGGGTAACCCACCTTCACATAGAAGGTTGAGAGCTTTTCAAGAGCAGCCTTCTTAGTAGCCTCACTCATCCAGTCTTGTGCCTTAATACGCTCAGCAAGACTCACCTCAAGGTTCTTGATGAGGTCTTCCATACGTTTCTTACTTGTAGCCGGGAAGTAACGCTCACAATAGATTCGGCCAAGTGCCTCGCCCATCTGCTTCTCCACCTGCTGTGTAGCACGTTTCCAACGAGGATAATCTTCCTTCGTACCACGCATCGTCTTACTGAAGAAATTGAAATACTCTGCCCGTATGTCATCACTCAGATAGTTAGCTGAAGCAAGGATAGCGCTCCACTCCATACGTGCACGCAGTTCCTCTGCACTCTCTGTAGCCGTAAGTTTGTCAACACCAGCAAGGAAAGCAGGCTGACACACTACCATCGTCTGAATATACTCGCTCTTAATACCTTCGGCATTAGCCAACTGCTCAAGTGGTATATTAGGATATTTCGTCTTAAACTCACCAAGCGTCATCTTGTTGTAGTTAGCCTCAACGTCACGTAACTCCGTACGGCTCTTTGAGATCAAGGCCAACATTGTCTCATAACGCATCACAGCATCACGTTTAGCCGCAGCCTGTGTATCAGAGAAACCATAGAGGCGGAACATATTAGCGATGAACTGGCGGAAGGCATTACGGATATCTGTCGTAGCCTTGTCATTATCAAGGTAGTACTCTTTCTGCCCAAGGCTCAATCCGTCTTGATAGATAAGAAGGATATTCATCTTCGCATTCTTCTCATCAGCCTCAAAGGAATAACCCATTGGAACACCATAACCGAAACTTGCATACTTCAACTGCAGGGCACGAAGGTCGGCCAGACTCTTTGCATTCTCCATCCCGTTGAGTAGCGGTTTAACCGGACTTACGCCCTCCTTGTTACGGCGCACTGAGTCCATGGCGAGCTTATAGAAGTCGCCTAACTTTCTCTCTGTCGACCCTTCCTTACCCTGTTTCTTGAGCAAGTCAGTGAGGATCGTGTTGATACGTTTGTTGTTGTTCTCTTGCAACTGGTCGAATGAGCCAAAGCGTGAGAACGCTCCAGGAAGCGGGTTAAGCTTCTGCCATCCACCTGTGGCAAACGTAAAGAAGTCGTCAGCCGGGCGTACCGACTTGTCGAGATTCTCTGCCTTGATACCTGCCTGACCCTGTGCCATAGCAGTGAAGGGCGCAGATGCAAGGAGCATCATTGGTAAAAGTGATTTAATACGCATAGTAATATATTTAATTAATAATAACCTCCCCCAACCCCTCCGAAGGAGGGGAGTGCAGGATACGGGCCTGATAAACTTAGTTGGTTTGGGACCTCCCCCAACCCCTCCGAAGGAGGGGAGTGCAGGACACAGCTCTGCTTAACGTAGTTAACATATAACTTTAATCTTCTAACAGAGAGTAATGTAGAATACTTATCATCCACAAACTATCGTGAGAATCATCCACTAACTATCGTGAGGAACACCCACTAACTATCATGAAGATAACATTCCCATCACAAGTAGCCAACCTATCCAGACATAGCAAGTTTGGGACCTCCCCCAACCCCTCCGAAGGAGGGGAGTGCAGGAAACAGCCCTGCTTATCGTAGTTAATAAATAACTTTAATCTTCTAACAGAGAGTAATGTAGAATACTTCTCATCCACAAACTATCGTGAGGAACACCCACTAACCATTGTGAGGAACACCCACAAACTAATGTGAAGATAACATTCCCATCACAAGTAGCCGACCTATCCTGCCATAGCAGGTTTGCGGCTCCCCTCCTTCGGAGGGGCTGGGGGAGGTCCCCTACTCCTTCATCCCCTCCAGCTCTTCCGACAGTATGAGCCATCGGTCGTTCTCCTCATCAAGTTCACGCTGAAGGTTGGTATATTCCGAAACGAGTTCCATATTCGAGGCATTCTCAGGTGCCATAAGGAGCTCGTCGAGTTCGCTCTTGCGGGCTTCCAGCTTCGCTATCTTAGCTTCCGAGTCGTCCACTGCGCGTTGCGCCTTACGTATCTTCTTCTGCAGTTCCTTACGTTCAGCGTATGACAAGGTCTCACCTGAGGTCTCAGCCGACCCTTCCGAAGGGAGGGGAGCAGCATTTCTACTATTATTAGATGACAGCGACACTGTCTCCGTACCCTCCCCCTTTCGAGCAAGTTGGAGGGATTCACTGGTGCTTCTAAGCCAATCATAGATACCACCTAAATGTTCTCTCACCTTACCACCACCGAACTCATAAACCTTACTTACCAGTCCATCGAGGAACTCACGGTCGTGGCTCACGATGATTGCCGTACCGTCAAAGGCCTTAATAGCTTCCTTCAACACTTCCTTTGAGGCTATGTCAAGATGGTTGGTAGGCTCATCAAGGATAAGAAGGTTTACGGGTTCAAGCAATAGCTTAATCATCGCTAAGCGCGAACGCTCACCTCCTGAGAGTACTTAACATACTTCTCTGACGTCTCTCCACCAAACATAAATGCACCGAGGAGGTCGTTTATCCTCAGACGCATGTCTCCTGTAGCCACCCTATCGATAGTTTCATAGATCGTAAGGTTCTCGTCTAACAGTTGTGCCTGGTTCTGTGCGAAATAACCAATTTGCACGTTATGCCCTATCTTCAGCGTACCGTCAAATGGTATCTCACCCATGATACACTTCACGAAGGTAGACTTTCCCTCACCGTTCTTACCGACGAAGGCCACTTTCTCACCTCTTTTAATAATGAGGTCGACACCCTCAAAGACCGTCTGACCCGGTCCGTCACTATGCAGTCTACTTGGATAAGTCTTCCCCAAGCCCTCTGCAATGACTGGATAGTCTCCACTTCTCAGACACGGAGGAAACTTCAGGCGCATAGCCGAATTGTCCACCTCATCCACTTCTATGGGCACTATCTTCTCCAACTGACGGATGCGTTGCTGCACCTGTACGGCTTTCGTGGCCTGATAACGGAACCGTTCGATAAACGCCTTGGTGTCGGCAATCTCCTTCTGTTGGTTCTCATAGGCACGAAGCTGCTGTTCGCGACGTTCTTTCCTAAGGACAAGATACTCGTCATACTTCACCCGATAGTCTTCCACATGGCCACAGGTTATCTCCAGCGTACGGTTCGTTACATTATTAACAAATGCTCGGTCGTGACTAACCAATACTACAGCCTTAGCACTCTGGGCAAGGAATTGCTCCAACCATTGGATTGACTCAATGTCAAGGTGGTTCGTAGGCTCATCAAGTAAGAGTACGTCTGGACGGCGGAGGAGTATCTTTGCTAACTCAATACGCATACGCCATCCACCAGAGAACTCACGAGTAGGACGGTCGAAATCGTCTCTCGTAAAGCCAAGACCCGTCAGTGTACGCTCTATCTCAGCCTCATAATTCTCACCTCCCATCATCATATAGCGTTCATGCTCCGTCGTAAAGCGCTCAACGAGTTCGGCATATCCGTCACTTTCATAGTCGGTACGCTCGGCCATCTCCTGCTCCATCTCCTTGAGCTTGGCCTCCATCTTCGTCTTGTCAGCGAAGGCCTTGCGCGTTTCCTCCTTCACGGTCGTATCGTCAGAAAGCTTCATCACCTGCGGCAGGTAGCCTATTGTCGTATCATTCGGTACAGAAACGGACCCGCTCGTAGGCTTCTGCATCCCACAGAGTATCTTCAGCATGGTTGACTTTCCCGCTCCGTTCTTACCTACTAAGGCTATCCTGTCTCGCTCATTGATGACGAATGAAACATCCTTAAACAATGGCTTCACGCCAAATTCCACCGTCAGTCCGTCTATTGATATCATGTTCTAATCTCTTTCCTAAATGTTCTTTGCAAAGATAAGATTTTATTTTCAATAAGAGAAGTCCGTCTTTTGTACATTTCGTTACGCTATTCCGTCTCTCTCATCTCCCATAAGACCTATCGGCATATACCTATTTTGTTTATTTTTCTATGTTATTTTTGCAATTTGACAAAGATAGTAATAATAAACTAAAAAACCAATGAAAAGGTGAATTAATACACAACATTCTCGCTAAAAGTACATTTCTGTACCGATGTACACCTATCCTTCCATGCCATAATACGATTTCTTCTATTATTACACAACGTCTATCGGATGCTTAAAATTATTTTACATTAATCCAAAAAAGAGTCAGTAAACATCAAGCCAAACACACTCTATAATCAAGCTTACAACTAACAGTGATTCAGATGTTTATAAACAGCAATGAAGAAGACGCCCTTTAAGCATCAAGAAGGGCATGTTCAAGGGGCAAGAAGGGCATGTTCAAGGGGCAAGAAGGGCATATTCTCCAAAGCTAAACATAACATGTTGATTTATTGAAGTTTACTGCTTTAATTATAAGACGTATCATACACCTATCAAGAAAGTGTCAAGCTCATCGCAATGTAATGATTTCATACTCTTATAAAGTCCTCTGATGTGTGGAGTATTTTGTTTTACTTGCTATCATTTTAGCGTTTTTCAGTAATCAACAGTGGGCTATTTAGCTCCGAAATTATAACATTTGGTAGGGTAGCCAACAAACGCTAATAAGACTAATCAACCTACCATCTGCCCCTAATCACTCAAGGTTCGCTTATTATAGCAGTAGAGAAACATTGGTCGAAAGCTCCTTTTTATTCATTAATAATCAACTGCTTGCATGCTATATTCCTAATAAATGAGGATTGCGCCGTGTCTTTTTTATTCCTACCTTTGCCATCGTTAATTAAATACAAAAATATTAGAAATAAGATTATATGGTTAAGTCTAAATTTGGTATTGCTCTTCTGATGGCGACATCTTTGCCTATGGCAATACAGGCCAATAACATTATCGAGAAAGGAGATACCTCCAGAGTCTATGACATAGACGAGGTTGTCGTCGTCGACCAGCCTAAGGAGGCTTTCCGCCTGCGTCAGCAGCCATTGAGTAGCACCTCTTTTAATGGCGATTTGATACGTAATCTCAACGTACAGGACGTGCGTAACCTCTCTGTCTTCGTACCTTCATTTGCCATGCCAGAGTATGGAAGCCGTTATACCTCTTCTATCTATATGCGTGGAATAGGCTCACGTGTCTACTCACCTGCCGTGGGTATTTATGTAGATGGTATGCCTATCTTGAACAAGAGTGCCTTTAATTTCCATACGTATGACGTCGACCGTGTTGATGTCTTGCATGGTCCACAGGGTACACTCTATGGTATGAACACCGAGGGGGGACTGATTCGCCTTTATAGTCGTAATCCTTTCCAGTATCAAGGGACTGATGTTCAACTCTCTATCGGCTCGAAGTTATATCGAAAAGCAGAGGTAAGCCACTATAAGAAAGTCAATGATAAGATGGCATTCGCCGTTGCTGGCTTCTATGGAGGGCAGAATGGGTTCTTCCGTAATCAGTATGATGGCTCACATGCCGACCTTATCAATGAGTTTGGAGGTAAGGGACGATTGCTGTGGAGACCAACGGACAGACTGAACTTCGACCTCATTGCCGACTATCAATATACTCGCCAAAATGGCTTCCCATACGGTCAGGTGGTCACAGAAGACGAAATTGCTGCTGCTACCATCACCTCTCCTCTCTATGGATTGAAGGCTGGTACGCAACTACCTAACCAAAATCGACAGAGCAATTATCGCCGTAATATCATCAACACAGGACTGGGCATCAAATATGCGGGTAATGGATTTGACATCAATTCGATGACTTCTTGGCAGTACCTACGCGACTACATGCTCATGGATATAGACTATCGTCCACAAGACTTCATGCACCTTACGCAGCGTCAGTTGGGTAACACGGTGACGGAGGAGCTGTCTGTTAAGAGCAAAAATGATAGTAAGTGGCATTGGACCTTCGGTGCTTTCGGGTCTTACCAGTGGTTGAAGACGACGGCACCTGTCTACTTTGATCAAGATATGAACAGCTATCTGTCTAAGAAGATTACTGACTATGCCTACAACGGAATGCTTAACGCCATGGCTGCACGTGTGGCTCAAAGGATGATAGCAGGCGGTATGTCGGAGGAACTCGCCAACAAGACGGCACGAGCAAGCGTCGCTGCGATGATTGCTGGGGCTGGTGGTGTAAACATCAACATGACGATGGACCCTGTCCCAGGTGTCTTCCATACGCCAACACTCAACTTGGGTGTCTACCATGAGAGCAACATTGAGCTCACTGATCGCCTTATGGCGACCCTTGGTTTACGCTATGATTACTCACGTGTAAACATTGATTACGAGACTTCAGCACGTGTTGCATTGCAGGAGAGTGTGATGGGTGTAACCATCAACCCTGTTATCACCTCTGCTCTGAAGCATAGCGAGCATGACAGCTTCAAGCAACTTCTCCCAAAAGTGGGCCTGACCTATCGTCTTCAAAACGGTAGTAACGTCTATGCAACATGGTCAAAAGGCTATCGAGCAGGCGGTTATAACTTCGAGATGTTCTCTGATGTGCTGCAGACTGAGACCTCTCAGGCGGCTAATAAGGCTCGTGCTGATGTCGACATCGCACATGATGAGGCTTACTATGAGCGTATCGCAAAGACGATTGAGTATAAACCAGAGACCAGTTGGAACTATGAGGTGGGAGCACACCTAAACCTCTTCAACAATCAAGTACACCTCGACCTCGCTGCTTACTATATGCAGATTCGCAATCAGCAACTCTCTGTGATGGCGGGTAACTATGGCTTTGGGCGTGTGATGACGAATGCGGGTCGTAGCCATTCTTGCGGCTTGGAGGCAACACTCCGTGGTGTTGCACTCGACAATAAACTAACTTACGGACTCAGCTATGGCTTTACAAGTGCACAGTTCGATGAGTATAAAGACTCTATCGCAGGCGTTGGTATGGTTGATTATAAGGATAAGCGTGTACCTTTTGTACCGCAACATACACTCGGCGCCAATGCTGACTATCGTATAGATGTTGACCCTGCAGCCTTGCTCGATGCGTCTAATCGCTTCCACTTGCGTAGCGTCACGGTGGGAATGAACCTCTCCGCACAGGGTAAGACCTACTGGGATGAGCAGAACACTATCGGTCAGAACTTCTATGCAGTAGTAGGTGCTCATGCCGATGCCAACTTCGGTCCGCTTCATGTCAACCTCTGGGTGCGTAACTTAACAGATACTAAATACAACAGCTTCGCCGTTCAGAGTGCTGCTACTGGTACTCGCTACACCTTCGCTCAACTTGGTAATCCGTTCCAGATGGGCGTGGACTTTAGGGTACACTTCTAACGATAAGGGGGTAAAGGGGACCTCCCCCGACCCCTCCGAAGGAGGGGAGAGCCTAACGGGACATGGTTGGGTGTGGGGGGATAGATAAGGCGTAACGCACGAATAAGACGTTTTCACTGGGCGAGAATATAAGGAAAGAATACTTAACTATAAGTTCTGTGGGGACGTAAACATAAGTTAGTGAAGGCGTAAATACAAGTTTGTGGAGACGTAAAAATCAGTCGAAGACTTGTAAATAGCTGTCTGATACTTATCAGTTATCTATATTAATGTAAGGAACTTATCTCAATTAGAGGACCAATATGTATATATCATGACCTACAACTAATGTGACGTAGCTCGCACATTAGTTGTAGGTCATTTCTTTTACTCGTCCGATAGATGGAGTAATAAGAGCTTGCGGGGTGGTAGGTGTTGAATGTTAGGTGTTGATGATGTGCTTTGCAGGGTGGTAGGTGATTAATGTTAGGTGTTGAGGATGTGCTTTGTGGGGTGGTAGGTGTATGATGTTAGGTGTTGATGAAAGGGTTTTGTGGATGGTAGGCGAATAATGTAAAATAGTGAAGAAGAGCTGTTAGTCATTGAACAACGATTACCAACAAGTACTAATATCATACGCTTTCTCATAGCAGGTTAGGCTCTCCCCTCCTTCGGAGGGGTTGGGGGAGGTCTTCGGAGGGGTTGGGGGAGGTCTTCGGAGGGGCCGGGGGAGGTCCTCACTTTTTACTCTCCTCAATCCCACCACACGGTCTTCATGATTGAAGAAGACGCCCTTCTTCGTTCGAGAACATGCCCTTCTTGCACGTAGAAGAGGCCCTTCTTGGGGCAAGAAGGGCATGTTCTTCAACGCCATTTGTAACACTCTGATTACTTGACGGTTATAAACTCGATTATAGAAGAGATTATACCCTTATGTTGAGGGCGTTTAACACTCTGCTATGTAATTATTTCACAGCCTTATAGAGCCTTATATTGTGTGAAGCGATTGCCGAATTACTCCTATAAACATACTAAGAGACATAAAAAGGTGCGTACTTTCACTTGCATAATAACACTGAAAAGCATATTATTCCAGTACACACAGAGACCTCATTAGGTACAAGAACTCACAAACAATAAGCCTAATGATAGTAGAGAAGCGCTGTACCACCTGTCGGTCGGAGGCCCTTCGTGGGCTTTACATGCGTACCAATAAACATCTGATTCACCTGTGCTATTGACAAGAAAAAGAACTACTCAACAACAGGTAGTACATGGAGAAAGGGTTGAGGGACATTCGCACAGCTAAATAAAACTATTTCCGCAACTTAAAATGACTGCTAACGCTACTTAAAATCAGCGTTAACAGCAATTAGAATCAGCGTTAACAACAATTGGAGGAAGTATTATCACCACCAGAAATGAACATTGACAAGTCAACAACAATTGACATACAAGACTCGAAAGTATCACAACATGAAGCGTAGAAGAACGAGAGATTGCACATAAATCACAATTATAAAGCATAGAGAATCCACACTGAGGGAGCCCTCAATGTGAATTCAACTAATACGCCTAATTATGTCAGTCCTATTCTATTAACGCTTTACTATCTTACAAGTTGTTGTACCTGTACCGATGAGATAGACACCTGCTGGCAGGTTGGCAACGCTGATAACATTGTCGCCAGACTTAACGTTATACTTGCTGATAAGCTTTCCTTGTACACTATAAATACTTACAGTGCAAGCCTTTGCGGCTGTGAGAATAACGTTATCCGTCACAACGCCCGATGAAACAGACAGCTCTGTACCACCAACGGCAACCTCGTCAATACCCAATGGGATACTTTCTCCATCAACTTTATTACCAATTGTTTGGAAGTGTTCACCATAGAATGGAGGGGTGTCAAAGTCAAAGGTTGGACCAAGTGTTGGTTTGTTGCTGAATAAGTTAGATGGGTCAGGTTGGTTGAAAGCGGCATAGACATTGAAAGGAACGACATCTGTTGGGTAATAAAGCCATGTTGCACCTCCATTGTTATAGAGGATATTCATGTAATAACGCCCCTTCGATAGGTATCTCGTAGGTAGTGATACCTCGATATAACCGTTACTATTTGGCTTTAACGTGACGGTTCGTGTCTCTGCCATGTTGCTATTGAGAGGCTTAGAACTCAACTGAGCATTGGTGACATAGAACTTCACACGACCTTCAAAGCCATTCACTGACTTCAAGTAAACGCGAGCAGTAAACTTACTGTGGGCAGTTGACACATAAGCATTGTCTGATCCAAGGTAGCTACTACCCTGATAGAAATAGATAGTCTGCAACTTCAAATCATGAACAGTCTGTGAGTTGTTATCATCATCATCAGCCGCATTGATGGTTAGTTCGCCTATCTTCCATACTTTCGCATCTGTTTTCACTTTAACAGCAACCTCTTCGCCATCAACATCATACCCTGCAAGCAGGTTATACTTGCCTACCTCCAAGCGTCCGAAGTTGTCGTTCGTATAGAAAGAGAACGTTACACGCTCGCCTCTGGCTATCTTTGCGTTGCCTTCAGAGATGAGGGTGGCTGCCTTAACATCATTTGATTCAGCAGGAAGAGCGTAGAGCTTTAAGCTACCATTGTAGTCGGTATTACCTTCATTGGCAAGAGTTGAGACAATCTTCGTGTTCTGTCCCTTCTTAACATACTCCGTTATACGCTGTACAGCATACAGTTCAGGCTGCTTAACAACTGGGTCTGGCTCTGGTTCCGGGTCTGGATCAGCCTTACCAATGGCAACTGTTCCGGCAACGGCATCGATGGCCTTGAAGCCTGAACCTTTGGCATAATTGACAGTAAGATGGTAGGTTCCTGCCTTGACATTGGCGAGGTTGGCATAGAAAGTCACCTTCTTCGTTGACTCAGCACCGACAGAAGCCGTCGTTGTAGAGATTATCGTAGAGTAAGCATCATTCTCCTCTTGATAGAGGGCAAGGGCTAATCGACCAGAATAAGCTGACTCGCTGTTCTTATTACCAATAGTGATAGTGACAGGGACAGAGTTCTGCTGTGCTAAAGCGGTTTGTTCACACTTAGCAGCAATATACAGATTTGTGCCTGTTTCAACGTCGGGCTGTGGGTCAGGCTTTGGTTCTGGATTTGGATTAGGCTCTGGGTCAGGGTCATCGTTACGGTCAGGTTTCAGATAACGTAGCATCTGCTGATCAGAACTATAGCCTCCACTACCGCCACCAATACCTTCTTGTCCTGGGCGCAACACGTTGAGCTTATGCCAACCATTTGATGAATAGTTCCATCCCCAATCGACATGTACGAAGCCATTTGACGCATAACCATCGAGTACAAAACAGTGGCCACCACCACCAGAGAAGCCTGCATAGACAACAGGACCGTAATCTCTCAACTCATCATGTATCTCTCTTAGCCAGCTCTGCTCGTAGTAGTTGCTGCGTTGGAGGAACCTTACGCTGCTCTTATAGCCGAAGTTACGTGTGAGAACGGCTGGGGCATTGTAGACATAAGCACCCGACCCACCTGCAGAAGCAGGATTATAGTCCATCTGAACAGCATAACCAATGTCGCGCAAAAGGCGTCCGATGTTATCAGCCTGTAATGCTGTAAGCTCACGACCAGTTGTTCTATCGCGCCCATACCTATCTACTCCGGCTGGCATTTGGCTCCAATCGTATGCTGCATTCTCTGATCCTTGACCGTCAAAGTTCAATGACATGTAGTTACGCTTCCAATAGTAACTCACTGAACCATGTGCTTTACGTGGCCACTTATGCCAACGTAGAACGGTACAGATGGCTGTTGCCACACAACCCGACACTGTTTCGTAGGTCTGACCATTGTAACGATAGTTCGGCGCATACTGGTTGAAAGGCCAACTCTGGCCCCAGCTGATAGGTGTTGCAAGTCTTGTCCTGCGGTCAGTAGCGTATTCGAGAAGCGGACTAATCTCTATCTGATAGTTACTTGCACGCACAGTCGATGCCTGCATGAACTCTGGTGAGGGTGTGTCAGGCGTATTCTCGATGGCCCACTTTATCTGATTGCGATACTCATCATATAACCACTTGATAGAAGGGTTCGCTTGTATGTCACTCTCTGAGAGGCTTCCTTTATCAGAGAAAGCGATGACAGGAGAGACACGATCGTCTGCTGCAACAACAACATAACCTGATCATTACCACGATTGAAGATATAGTATAGGTTCTCCTCAGCCTTTCCAGTACGGGAAGCCTTGTAGGGTGCCTTATACGCCATACTGAGTTGGCGTGTTGTGGTGCCTTGTCCAAAGAAGTTTGAAGCAATCTTCAACGCTCGAGCCTGGTCTATTGGACCAGCCATAGAGAGCTGACAAAGTAGGCACAATACGGCAAAAAGCGTAGAAACTCTTTTCATATTGATAGTCTTAAATTCTACTTTATGATAATTAATGTACTGCAGCTTTTATCGACATCATAGTGTTGACGCCGATAAAACTGCGATAGGGCTCTTTTAATTAAAGAACTTAAGGTCCAGAATCTTTACGTAAGTGTGAATCTTAATATGCTTATAGTTACTTTCTAAGACGACAACTGGGTTATCACTCTTATACTTAGAGAAGACGGTACCAAGGGTGTGGTTGAATTGTGTCCGACCATAGTTATACTTATAAATACCGTTTTCTGTATGCAAATCAGTGATGAAAGATATCTTCTGATGGTCTACAAAGTCCTCTAAACTCTCGTTCTTATCTTTGTCAAACTCGACATTCACGATACCACCAAAGCCTATTGGATGTAATGTTTCTTCCTTCTCTCGATAGTCAAACCAGAACGGGTTAGACTGAGCAATGCCTACAAGCTCGTGCTCTTGACCATTGACTCCTACCATGACCTTACCCCAGATGTTAGCATCCTTATCTAAGTTAGGAAGTGGACCACTGTGTTGTCCTGAGAAGCCAAGTACCTGTAACTGCATACGAACCTTCTTGAATACAGGAACAAAGTCGCGCTGTGTAACGGTGAACTCACTACTTGACACTACACGAGCCTGTGAATTATCAACAGCATAACGCAAAGAGAAACTAATAGGGTACATCTGCTCCATTGGAATATCAGCCGCAAGGAAACGCTGGAAAGAGTCAATATCACCCTTCAAAATCTCTTGTTGGATAGTCTTCCCACCTCCAAGGACAGTGATATGTACGTCGCTTTTAGCCAACATCTTACGGTAGTTGACTGCTTGGTCAGCCGATACGTTAACATCAACACCCTTGATTTTGTTCAGTGCGAACTCAATAGCCTCATTGATGTTGCGTTCCTTCTCATCAGTCTCTATTGAAAGATAGATGATACGACCGTAGTTAATGCTGGAGATGTAGACTGGCTGATAACCGTCGAGGGCATCTTTGTCGATAGACTCAAAGATAGTACCCTTCTTAGGAGCGTCAGTTGAGACAGTAAAGTGCTTCTGTATGAGACGAGCTAAGATATGGTTCTTCTTCTTATTGAAGTTAAATCCGAGGTTAATGGAGCCATTCGCAACCGGAGCAGTTACTGCCACACCTAACTTAGTGACAAGTTCTTCCTGCGAGTTAATCTTCTCCACACTCTGAATAGTTGTCACTGGCGACTCCTTCCAATCCATTGTCGCCCACTTATTCCACACCTCTTGATACTCGCTCTTACGGATGTTAGGAACAGTAGCAGAGGTCTCGTGTGCCTTGCTTGGATCAGCAGGAGACAAGCTGATAGAGAAGGTCACGTCCCCAGTCTTGTGTGAAGTAATCATTGCATAAGTACCATTAGCGATCGTACCACCCTTTAGTACGCATCCAGGATACACCACATCACTTGTAGGATCAAAGAGGAAATTCTCATCGAAAGTCTGTTTAATCTTATAGTGTCGTGTTGTCTTCACCCAATTACCAGGTATTCCATCGAGCACACCCTGCGTTTCAACGACCGGATCTTCCTCCTTAACAGGTAGAGGAGTACCATCATCAGGTGTTATCGGACCATTAGCTCGTGTCATCATAGGTGCTAACGGCAACGTCTTCAGATAGTTACGTATCTCCCTTGGGTTACTCAACACACCCTCTTCACTTTGTTCTTTGGTTTGCGTCAAAAGCTCATCTTGTGAGCAGGAAGCAACCGCAACGGCACAAACTACCATTGAAACAGGCAATACTGCCTTGATTAGAAACTTCTTCATCTTCGTTAAAATTTAGGTTATAATAATCGGTTTAACATACATGACTGCCTTATCACAGCCAGAATGGGCATCTGTCAGTTTAAGTTCTAATAAATGGTATAAATAGGATTAGCTGTTAGCCGTCATTCTTCTTACATGTGCCCGGGTATTATATCACGTCTAAATCTTATTAACCTCATAGTATATGTACGTCCCTCTTTCGCTCAACAGGGATTGCGCAAAATGTCAACATTGTTCGGCAAAGTTAGTAATTAATTCATTACGAAGTCTTCTGTAGATTTTAAAAAATGATAAATTCAAGCGTTTTTAGTATAAAGTTATGTTTATATTAACAAACCAAACTTAATTAATAAGGCCTCTTTACATGTTTTACTTAAATAAAGTAAAGTTGCCTAAAAAGTCACAGCACTTTCCCTTAACATAAATGTCTATTAGATTAAAGAGCGTGTAAACATAACACAAATGACGAGAAAAAGACCCGAAAGAGTGGTTAGCAACCTACTTATATAACTGCAATCGACCTACAACTAAGGTGGGTAATCAAGACACCTTAGTTGTAGGTCGATTCATATAGCAGATGATGTAAGTTTATCCTAACAACCTCTTCCTTCCGCCTCAACCCCCAATTCTTTTCGTCACATCCCTATATAATAATGTGTAAAGCTCCCGCCATCCTGCAAGAAAAGCGAAAAACAGAAATCACACAAACCGTTATCATCCCACCACCTAAGCGTTATGACCGAATTAAAGGAGCGTTATTATCACATCATCCGAGCATTATGACCACCACCACCTAAGCATTATGACCACAGCACCTAAGCATTATGACCGAATTAAAGTAGCGTTTTGACCACACACAACAATCATCATGACCATAAGTAACAAACATCATGACTGGTATGCGAAGTATTTTTCTCCGCCTCAAAGCCCCTCATTCGTTCCACCTTTCAGCAGCGAGCATTCCGTTAGGCTCTCCCCTCCTTCGGAGGGGCCGGGGGAGGTCTCAAACCCTAATCTTCCCCACCAATTTCCTTTGCAGTCCTTCTCCAATGATAGGCGCATGTGCATCTTCAGGGAAGAAGACGGTGAATTGTCCTGGTTCTACCTTGAGATACTCCTTTGCCGCTTGCTTATAGAAGCCACAGTCAGTCGTTGGGTTGTAGGCAATATCAGGCTTACCCAAGTCGGACAAAGCAGTCCATCCCATTGTTTCTGGCTGTAGCAAGGGAACTTGTACGTCTATATAGCCCTTGTGAAACTCTAATCGTTGTTCCTCCTTAGGCTTCAACTCCACTTCATCTAAGTTGATAAACAAGTCGTCACCATCGAGGGTAATACGTCCCACCATCAGCCGACTGAAATCATGTTGGAGGATATAATCCATCATCACCTTCATCCTTGGATGCAGACCATAGTATCGATGGCATGCCCTTAAATCTGCTATTATCATCTTCTTAGCTTTACTTAATGTTATAGAAAACAGTTGCAAACATACGTATTTATTTTCTGATAACAAAGAGAATAGCCGTAAATAACATTCATGAGATGGTGAACACTCACTCTACTACAGCTGGTTCACCATCAAACAACAGCTGGCCCAGCACCAAACAACGGCTACTCCCTCCCCCTACTCCATCCCCGCAGGGAGGGGCGTAATTAGTGAGGTTACCCCTACAAGACTGCTTACCCGCTTAGTGTTAGCCTTCTATTAGCATCAAATAAAACCATTTCGGCAATCACGCTCTTATCCATCCAAAGACAGAGCGTGGGTGAACTTCCCTGCCTATGGACTCTCTCTCTGTGTAAAGAGACATATTACTCTATGACAGAAAGGGACACCGAGCAAGCCTATCTACGTGACGTACTATGACCGAAAGGGACACCGAGCAAGCTAATCTACGTGACTTATTATAAGAGAAAGTAACTCCCAACGAGCCATAATACACAGAAAGAGAGAGAAAAGGCTGCATTGTATCAATCAAATTCATTCCTTATAAAAGATGTAGTCGCTGTTGTCTTAACTCCCTTTCACTCCTTATCACTCCTTAACTCCTCATCCAACATCTCCCTTTCACTCCTTAACTCCTTAACTCCTTATACAACTATTCCTTCACTCCTCCCCATCTTCTTGTAAATTATTTTCACCCTTCTCGAATCCAGTACACGCCCTTCAACATTGACGCGAAGGCTCTTCTTACTTCAAGAACATGCCTTTCTTGCCTCAAGAAGGGCCTCTTCTACATGCAAGAAGGGCATGTTCTCAAACGCTGTATATAACACATTGATAGCTTGCAGGTTATAGGCTCGATTACAGGTGAGGATATACTCCTATCTTAAGGGTATTCAGCTTGATATTATGTAATTATTTTTTACGCACTTAAAGCATCCTCTAAAGCGCAGAGTAGTTGCCGAGATAGTTGAATGGAGAAACTGACCAAAGCAATAGCGTACGTTTATCTATCACAAAGTAACACAAGACTCTGCACACAAGTAGCACACCAGACATTGCCGAAACACGTTCGTGTAAGTTGTGTATTGGTTTAAGTTCGAGATTACGACATACCATTCTTTGAAGCAGAGAATGGCTGTCAACATGGATAAAGAGCTTGAGCATCATAGAGATGAAGTCACAAAAAAAGGGCACACCAAGCATGTGCCCCCTTGTTATAGGAGACTTGCAGACTGAGATCACATCATTATATGACGAATTCAGAACAAGCTGTATCAGTCGTCACTGAGCCAAAACAGAGGTTGGTCCGTGCCCGATACTATTTTTCCCAGCCGTATTTAGCATACTTGGGATTGACAGAGAATTCCCCTGCCCCTATGTCAAGATCCCCACAGATCGGCACTCGGTATTGTCCCCACGCACATGGTTTTGCCTTCCTTGTACTGTTACTTCGCCATGAACCAGCATACTGGTTGTTGCAAAAGGAGTCCGAATAGTCATCAATGTCGTCATAGACAATCCTGCCATCGACAGTCTCGTACCAATAAAATAACAGATAACCAGAGAACACACCACTACTCTTTTGACGGGTATCTTCCACCAACTTGTATTTTGCAACACTACATCCACGTCGTCTGAACCGACCCTTCATAGCATCGTCTACACCATACGTAGGATGGATAAAGCGCCTATTATCAATGATGTTGATAGTCCCACGGAAGTTACAACGGTTGTTGTTGACAATGGTAACACCACTGACACTATATCGGTTGGCGCTCGTTCGATGCACTCTCTGAAAGGTTATCGAGAGCTTCTGATAGTTCGCTCCAATATACCCAACGTAAGGGACACGCCTATCTAACAGTATGTTTGAGAAATCATTGTCAACAACTGTCTTCTTACTCTCCCTTGTCAAAGATTGAATCCACCTCTGAACATTAGCCTCAGCAAGCTTGCGTTGGTAACTCGTGAGCACCACCCCCATCAAGAGTAGTACAAAGTAGCTGATTAATCTCACAATAACATCCTGTTAGATTAGCGTTTATAATATTCTAACTCCTTATCAGAGGAAATGTACCTGACCAATGAAATAAAGGAGCGCGTAGCCCAATACGAGGGAAACGACACCACATGTCAGACCCACCTTCAGCATATCATTCTGCTTGACAAGCCCTGTTGAGTAGGCAATAGCATTCGGTGGCGTAGAGATAGGGAGGCACATAGCAGTAGAGGCAGCTATGGCAATACCAATGAGAACCGTACTTGTCCCACCAATACCATCGAGATTATGATCCATACCACGGCAGACAACAGCGAGGATAGGTACCAACAAGGCTGCAGTAGCAGTGTTTGAGATGAAGTTAGAAAGGAAGTAACAAATCAAGCCAGACACAGCAAGGATGACAATAGGACTCCAATTGCGGAATGGAATACTCTCAATAGCGGCATCAGCCAAGCCCGATCCGTTCATACCTAATCCAATGGCAAAGCCTCCAGCAACCATCCAGATGACACTCCAATTTATATCTTGCATATCCTTAGCAGTAATGACTCCCGTGATAGCAAAGACTGCCATTGGAATCATGGAGACTGTGTTAGTATCAATACCAGTGACCTTCTTTGGAATAACCCATAGAAGGATTGTGACAATGAAGGTAATGATTACCACCCACATTCGCCATCCACGGTGTACCTCACCATCAATCTTCAAATGGATAGTCTTCTGTGTGAATGGGAAGAAATAGAGGATTATTCTCCAAGAGAGAAGGAGCAAGATGATTACAAGCGGAGCCATGAAGGCCATCCAGTGCATGAAGTCAATCTTCATGTCGAGGCCTGCAGGGTCATTAAGATACTTGAGTGCTATGAGGTTAGGAGGCGTTCCAATCGGTGTTCCCATACCTCCGAGGTTGGCAGCAACAGGGATAGACATTGTCAAAGCAATGCGTCCTTTACCATTAGCAGGCAGGGCTGCAAAGACAGGAGTTAGGAAGGTAAGCATTAAAGCAGCTGTGGCAGTGTTCGAGATGAACATTGAGAAGAGTCCTGTGATAAGTAGAAATCCCAAAAGAACATTCTCACTCTTGTTACCGAAAGGCTTGATAAGGTTGCGTGCCAATAGTGTGTCAAGTCCCGACTTCGACGCAGCAATGGCCAGAATAAAGCCCGCAAGGAAGAGCATAATGATTGGATCAGCAAAGGATGCCATTATCTCCTCCGAGTCGAGTAATTCCCCTACTCCATCACCTTTGAATATCCAGAAGGAGTTCTTCGATACGGTGACGCACATGATAGACATGATGCTCAGCGAGGTTGCCACGCTGGGATACACTCTGTTAGCCACGAGAGAGTAGCAAAGACAAAGATTGCAATGATGCGTTGTTGTACTACTGTTAACCCATCAATACCAAAGCACGTGGTGGGTAAGTTCCATACAATGGCTGTAACCACGATGATTACTAAAAGTTCCCAGACCTTTTTCATCTCGACATGGCTACCAAGTTTATTAGACTGTTCTGCTGCCATAGTGTTAGTTGTTTAGATTAATTAATGTAGGTAATAATATAGATTCGTGGACGAAAGTATAAAAAATATCGTTACCAAGCAAAGGAATCTGTGTTTTTTTGTATTTTTGCATGATAAAACTGTGCTTATGCGCCCATTAATAGTATTTCTTCTCTCTGTTTTAACACTTTTGTCTTGTGGCAACACCCACAAACAACAAGTCGTTAAAGGTAGTCAATCTGAACTGCAGTATGCCCACAATATTACCATTGAGCATACTAAAGATTATGTGACCGTACGCCTCTTAAACCCATGGAAGGAGGGGAGTATCCTACATACCTACTATCTTGTAAAGCGTGGGACACAGGTGAATGTGCCAGATGATGGTACTAAGGTTGTTGTCCCACTACAAAGGAGTGTTATCTTCACGACGGCCCATGCCAATCTTGTTGAGATGCTAAAAGCACCAAGAGCCATAGCGGGTGTGGCCGATCTAAGGTATATGATTATTCCAGACGTGCAGAGACGTGCCCACAGAAGGGGGGGGATAGTAGACTGTGGTGACGCTATGAGTCCTGATATAGAGCGTATTATAGACTTAAGAGCAGACGCTATTCTACTCTCTCCGTTTGAGAACAGCGGTGGTTATGGGCGTTTAGAGCAGATAGGAGTACCCATCATAGAATGTGCTGACTACATGGAGACCTCTGCTTTAGGGCGTGCTGAATGGATGAAATTCTATGGTCTTCTCTATGGAAAGGAGCACGAAGCCGACTCATTATTTACTATTGTCGAACAGAACTATAAGTCTTTAAGCAAGCAGGCAAGCCACAGTAAGATAACACGTAGCATACTGCCAGACAGGAAGGTGGGTGCTGTATGGTATTTACCAGGCGGAGAAAGCAGCATAGGCTTACTTTACAAGGATGCTCATGGACGGTATGCTTACTCCAACGATAAGCACAGTGGGAGTCTTACGATGCCTTTTGAGACCATCTTAGACAAGTTCGGACAAAGCGACTTCTGGGTGTTGAGTTATAATGGGGAGTTCAATCTCCGACGCTTGTTGGCTGAATATCAAGGCTATGCAAAGCTTAAACCTTATCAAACAAAGGAGGTTTATGGCTGTAAAGTGGATAGTAAACCCTACTTCGAGGAGGTCAGCTGGCGTCCCGACTGGCTCTTATCCGACTTGATACAACTCTTCCATCCCGACTTACACATCGCTCCTTTGCGTTATTATCATAAGTTAGAAGAATGATAAACACAGACCCCTGATGATGAGACGAGCCCTCCTTATATATATAGGTATAGCAGTTAGCATCCTATTTCTGTTCGGATTGAATCTTACAACAGGTTCAGTTCAGATACCCTTTGCCGATGTCATGGATATTCTCTGTGGTCGCTTTGCAGGAAAGGAGAGCTGGCAATACATCATATTAGAGAACCGCTTGCCCCAAGCCCTTACTGCCCTACTCTGCGGAGCATCCTTGTCAGTCTGCGGCCTAATGCTTCAGACCGCCTTTCGAAACCCTTTGGCAGGTCCAGATGTGTTCGGTATCAGCTCCGGAGCAGGCTTAGGAGTAGCCTTAGTAATGCTGTTGTTAGGTGGAACCGTATCCACTTCACTCTTCACAGTGTCTGGTTTTCTTGCCATTCTCACCGCTGCCTTCCTTGGAGCAATTACTGTTACAGCCCTCATCCTATTCCTCTCTACCTTAGTGCGAAATAGTGTCTTATTGCTAATAGTGGGTATCATGGTAGGTTATGTCTCCTCTTCAGCCGTCTCCCTCTTGAACTTCTTTGCCTCAGAAGAGGGTGTAAAGAGTTATATGGTATGGGGTATGGGCAACTTCGGAGGCGTCTCAATGAGTCATATCCCCCTATTCTCTCTCCTTTGTTTAGTGGGTATCACGGCCGCATTACTATTGGTTAAGCCCCTGAACATCCTCCTTTTAGGACCCCAATATGCCGAGAGCTTAGGGATAAGTACACGTCAACTACGCAACCTACTACTACTTATCGTAGGTCTGTTAACGGCTATTACAACCGCATTCTGTGGTCCTATCTCGTTTATCGGCTTAGCTATTCCACACATAGCGCGCCTTCTCTTTCGTACAGACAATCATCAGGTACTCCTTCCAGGGACAGTCTTGACGGGTGCTGCCATAGCCCTTCTCTGTAACTTTATCTGCTTCCTTCCAGGCGAGATGGGCGTCATCCCACTGAATGCCGTCACCCCACTTATCGGTGCTCCAGTAATCATCTACGTCATCATTCAGCGTCGATAACGGTTAGACTCATAGGCTATTAGCAAGTAGATGTAAGTTTTCTACATTTGTATTAAATCCTTTCTATTCTTTGTTAGTTATCAACTTTTTTCTTAACTTTGCACCCGAATTAACCCAGAAAACTCAAACTACGGCTATACTCTACATGATGTAACGGCCACTAACGTGTTATAATTAACTACAGTTTAGGTATGTTTGGTTGATAGAACGTAGTAAGAAAGAGCAAAACAATTAATTCGTTTAGATTGATGAGTAAGCAGAAAGAATTAGTACGTAGCGTGTACATTAAGCCAGAATGTAATTTATTGAATACTTATACGGAGACTCTTATGGTCAATGCAAGCGGCAACGCTGGTAGAATCAACCCTGGAGAAGGTGCTGGAGACGCAAAGAAAGCATTCTTCTGGGACGATGAGGACGTAGCGAGTGTAAGTCAGAATTGGAGCGAATAGACGCTTTATTGATAAGGTTAACCACACTTAACGAACAAGAGATATATGTTTATAAAGACTTTACGATTACTTTCGTCATGGGTAGGTTGTGCTTTGATTGGTGCAGCAGTAACGATGAGTTGTTCAAATGATGACCTTCTGCAGAACGCTAAGGAGAGCCATCGTGTTGTGGAGGACTCCATGACCTTCAGTGGTGTCTCTCAAGAAGAAGCACCGACACGTACGATTATCTACGATCATACCAAGGGTAGCGGAGCCTCTGTTATATGGAGAAATACTGACAAGATATTGGTGAAAGACAATGCTGGTCAGTGGCGACAGAGTGCAACAGCCACCTTCCCTATTGCCTCAAAGAAGTCGAACGCCATGTTTACCGTTGCTGGTAGCTACACCAGTCCGACGCATGCTGTTGTCTATACCAATAAAGGTCTCACAGGCTCACAACCACAAGTAGAGATAAAGAATGCACAGACTCAGACTGCTCCTAACAACTTCGACCATGCAGGTGAGTCGGGTGACTGCGGTGTTGCAAATGCCCAAAAGGTAGGGAGCGACTATAAGTTTACCCTCGAGCACAAGGCTTCTTTCATCTGTCTCATCCCTCGTTCAAGTAATACATACGTACAGCATAGTAAGATTATCAAGATAGAGATTTCATCAGAAGACGATATAGCAGGTGTTTACAACATTGCTTCTGATGGCACGCTCACCCTTGCCTCGGGTGGTTCGAAGACTATCACACTCACAACTGGGAGTGGATTTGCTATCGACAATACGACCGCTGACATGAGTAAGAACGCTTCCTACGCTGTGATAGCACCAGGTAGGCATAGTCTACGCATCCGTTACTGGCTTCGCAATACGGCTGATAATCCGAAGGGAACTATCGAGGGTACTGTAACTAAATATGTTACCCTCACCTTTGTTCCGGGCTCTATTCATGACGTGACCGCCAACCTCTCTATCAATGACTATGGTGGTACCAACTATTATATGTGGGATGCAAAGGTGAACTATTGGAGTGGGCACGAATGGAATAGTGCTGACCCATGGCAGCCAACAAAGTTCTTAACAACCAGTAGTACGAACTATCCAAAGCCAGGAAGTGATAGTTACACTCCTGATCGTACAACTGCTGGACCGCTTGAAGCCTCAACCTCTCACTTTGCTGCCCTCCCTAACGCTAACGAGATGGCATGGTATGTGATGAAGGGCGACCCACACTATGATGCTGATGAGCTTTGGTCAACTATGGGCTACCTCTATAAAGGGGGTACATGGTTTAAGAAGAGAGCTTATATCACGGGCTTCTCTGATAGTCATCAGCCTGATGACGCTTCAACCGACCTACGCAACACTTATAAAAGACTATCAAAAGCAGTTTCGAAGACGCTCCCTGCTACCACAGAGATGGACCAGTATTTCTATCTTCCACTCTTAGGTTATTATAGTACAAGCTGGAACAACTATAAATTCAATGCTGCTGGTGTGACAGGTTATTACTGGTCTTCAAGCGCAGTACCGTCTAATCAAACGGGTAGATATGCTCTAATGATTAACAACCAGACAGCTACTCTACAAGATTCCTCTCCTACCAACGGTATGATTGTCCGTCCGTTTGAATAGACAATAGGCGCTAAAACCTCACAGTCAGCCACATACGGCCTCACCCCCAACCCCTCTCCGAATGGAGAGGGGAGTGATTACCGAGATACCCCTACGCTTTTCTACGAACGTGGGGGTGTATTTCTATTCGAGAAATTCGCGTAATTCGTAGTTCTATTCAGCTCAATCTTTGTCCGTATTACGCTTTCCCTATTCGAGTAATTAGCGTCATTCGTAGTTCTATTCAGTCCAATCTTAGTCCGTTTTACGCTTTCCCTATTCGAGTAATTAGCGTCATTCGTAGTTCTTTTCAATCTATTCTTCGTCCGTATTACGCATTTCGTATTCGAGAAATTCGCGTCATTCGTAGTTTTATTCAGTCCATCCTTGGTCCGTCATGTCCATTCTTTATTTGCTTAATTAGCGTCATTCGTAGTCATGAAAAGTTATTACAAAGACACATGTAAACATCTGGCAAGGAAAGAGTATGGCGCATAGAGAATAACAGTACATAACCCGCACGAAATCAGTAGGTTATAGACAGTGAAGAAGAAGACGCCTTTCTTGCCTCAAGAAGGGCGTCTTCTACATGCAAGAAGGGCATGTTCTTGAATGGAGAAAGGCATCTTCTTCACCATTGAAGGGCGTGTATTGGATTCAAGAGGAGCAAATAATTTACATTAGGTCGTTAAAGAATAAAGGAGTTAAGGAGTGATAAGAAGTAAAAGGAAATTGTTGTATGAGGAGTTAAGGAGTGAAAGGGGTTGAAAGGGAGTTAAGACAACAGCGAATACAACCTTTGTTAGGAGTGAAAGAGGGGGTAAAGAGGAAAGGAGACAATAATGTCTATTCTTCTATCTATGTGTTTTACTGGTCGTTGAGAAGGGGTAAGGCGAGGGGAGTTTATAGGAAACTATCAGAGGAGATGAGGGTTAGGAACAGGAAAAAGAAAAGAGGGTGTGTCAAAATTGATACATCCTCTTTTTGTTCTTCCTTTACCTTGTCTACGACATAATTCGTTATTTACTGCAGCTATGCTGCTAATTTCATATAAAATGATTTATTGGGCTTTAAATAGCCTATATAAACTTGTATAGTGTATCTGAAGGTTACAAAAAGTACCTCCATAACGGCTTTTAGTTCCTTGAGATTGGTTTTTCTACACATTTTCCCTATGTTAAAGGCTATAGCAAAGAAGGCAAAGTCCATATTGACCTTGTCTTTTCCAAAATGCCTAAACCTCTTATAGGCTTTATTATATTTTGTTTGTCCAAAAACAGCTTCAGGTTCTATGCACCTTCGTCCTCGATGCTTGATGCCTTCTTCCGAGGTCAGTAATTCCCGTGCCTTTTGTTTATAGTGCTGTAGTTGATGGTTTACTTCTATAATTCTGTTCCCTCTTGCCTTAAAACATGAGCCTCTCAACGGACAACCATCACAGCGTTCTGCCTGATAACGTACGCTGTAAGTAACGAATCCATTAGAGGTTAGGGAACGCTTCATACCTATACGCTTCATATGCTGTCCCATAGGGCAGACGTAGAAATCCTGTTCCTTATTATAATAAAGGCTTGCGGGACTGAATGGGTTAGGTGTGTAGCGTGGACGTTGCTCTTTATGGAAGTAGTTATACTTCACATAGGCTTCCATATTATGTACGTCCATGAACAGATAGTTCTCCTCGGAGCCATACCCCGAATCGGCTACGACTGTCTTGGCATAACGATGATAGCGTGATTTGAAGGACTCCAAGAAAGAAGAAAGTGTGAGCGTGTCTGTACGATTAGCATAGAGTGCAAAGTCGGTGATAAACTGGTTCTCCGTTGCTATCTGCAGATTATATCCAGGCTTAGTCTGTCCGTTCCGCATAGCATCCTCCTTCATGTGCATAAACGTGGCATCAGGGTCGGTCTTGCTGTAGGAGTTTCTCTCTCCCATAACCTCAAGTTGTTGGTCATACTCCTGGAGTTTATTACGTTTCTTTTCAAGCTCTTTAAGCTGTTTTTTCTTGGTTCTAACAGCCTGCTTCTCTTCTTTTGTCTTAGGCTCAGGGGCTGATTCCAAAGACTTGTTCAATTCCTCGGATATTTCATCGAGCAGAGCTGCAGTAAACTCGACACCTTCAGTCTTAGTGGCATTGTCCTGCGCTATGACATCATCAACCTGAAGCAAGAGTGTGCGTATTTGTTCCTGCAACTTGGCGCGGTTCTTTTTCCACGGTTCTCTTCCAAACGAAGGTATACTTGTTGGCTTTCGATTCTATCTTTGTGCCGTCAATATATTCAACGTCAAGACTTATCAAACCTTTGGCTGCAAGTATTAATACAACCTGTGTGAAGATATTGTTGATTTCCTTTTTTTCACACGATTACGAAAAACGATTGATGGTAATAAAATCAGGCTGTTCATATCCTGCCAGATAGATGAAATGAATGTCACGCTTGAGGAGCGACTCTATACGACGGCAGGAATAGATATTATTCATATAGGCGTAAAGAATCACCTTGAGCATCATTTGTGGATGATAAGGCTTGCGACCACTGGGCTTATAAAGCTTGTAGACATTATCCAACATAAGATTATCCACCAAGGCATCTAAAAGACGAACAGGGTCATCTTCTGCGATATCCTTATCAATTCTTTGAGGAAAAAGAATCATTTTCTTGTGTATGTAAGAACGAAAGTGTACCTTTGTCATAATGAGATTTTTTGAATGCCTAAAGGTACAAAAACTTTAGGAAATAGCAAATCCCTGGCTTGAGAAAGTCGGGGCTTTGTGCATAAAAAAAGAGGATGTGGACATTTTGACACACCCTCTTTTGTATAGAGAAAATAAATGATTAAGCTAACTCTTTAAGTTGGTCAGCAACCTCAGCATTGATGCGGTCTGCGAAGGCTTCCATAGTCATAGTAGCCTGCTCGCCACCACCCTGCTGGCGCATTGAGACAAGTCCTTCGGCAGCTTCCTTCTCACCCACGATAACCATGTAAGGTACACGCTTGAGCTCATTGTCACGTATCTTACGACCAATCTTCTCGTTGCGATCGTCCATGATAGAACGTACGTCGTGTGCATCGAAGTAGGCTTTCACCTTACGAGCATAGTCGTTATACTTCTCAGAGATAGGTAGGATGGCCACTTGGTCAGGTGTCAACCAGAGAGGGAAGTGTCCTGCTGTGTGCTCGATGAGTACGGCTGTGAAGCGTTCGAGCGAACCGAATGGTGCTCGGTGTATCATTACTGGGGTCTTCTTAGAGTTGTCCTCTGCCGTGTACTCAAGCTTAAAGCGGTTAGGAAGGTTATAGTCAACCTGAATAGTACCCAACTGCCAGCGACGACCGATAGCATCCTTCACCATGAAGTCGAGCTTAGGACCATAGAAGGCAGCCTCTCCTAACTCTACACGAGCCTTGAGTCCCTTCTCCTCACAAGCAGCCTTAATAGCAGCTTCACTCTCTTCCCATACCTCATCAGAGCCTATATACTTCTCTTTATCGTTAGGGTCACGGAGTGAAATCTGTGCCTCGTAGTTATCAAAACCAAAGGTCTTGAACACCTTAAGGATAATGTCGATATTGTTCTCGAACTCAGCCTTTACCTGATCTGGGCGTACAAAGATATGTGCATCGTCCTGCGTAAACGTACGAACACGGGTCAGTCCATGCAACTCACCACTCTTCTCATAGCGGAAGACAGTACCGAACTCTGCGATACGCAGTGGGAGGTCTTTATAAGAACGTGGCTTATAAGCATACACCTCACAGTGATGAGGACAGTTCATAGGCTTGAGCATGTACTCTTCATCCTCTTCTGGCGTGTGGATAGGTTGGAAGGCATCCTTGCCATAGTGGGCATAGTGGCCAGAAGTTACGTATAGGTTCTTACCACCAATACCTGGTGTGATGACCTCTTGATAGTTGTAAGGACGAAGAAGACGACGCAGGAGATCCTGCAAGCGGAGGCGCAGCTGGGTTCCCTTAGGTAGCCAGATAGGTAGTCCCTTACCCACTCTATCAGAGAACATAAACAACTCCATCTCCTTACCAATCTTTCTGTGGTCACGCTTCTTAGCCTCTTCAAGCATCTCAAGGTACTCGTCGAGCATCTTCTTCTTAGGGAAGGTGATACCGTAGATACGTGTCATCTGCTCGCGCTTAGCGTCACCACGCCAGAAAGCACCAGCCACACTCGTAATCTTAACAGCCTTAATAGCACCCGTAGAAACAAGGTGAGGACCACGACAAAGGTCGGTGAAATGTCCCTGTGTATATGTTGAGATGGTGCCATCTTCGAGGTCTTCTACGATGTGCTCCACCTTGTATTCCTGTCCGTCAGCAGTGAACTCTTTTACAGCATCAGCCTTTGAGACATCACGACGAACGACTGGCTCGTTCTTCTTAGCCAGTTCGCGCATCTTCTCTTCAATCTTTGGAAAGTCGTTCTCAGAGATTGACTGCCCCTCAGCAGGCATCACATCATAGAAGAAACCATTCTCAATAGCAGGTCCGAAACCGAACTGTATGCCTGGATAAAGCTCCTGTAAAGCCTCAGCAAGGAGGTGGGCAGAGGTGTGCCAGAAGGTATGTTTGCCTTCTTCATCCTCAAACTTGTACAGCGCAATAGTAGCGTCTTCGTTGATGGGACGGTTTAATTCAGTTGTTACGCCATTTACTCCGCAAGATACAACGTCACGGGCGAGAGCCGGCGAAATGCTCTCGGCGATTTGAAAACCAGTCACGCCCTGCTCGTATTCACGAACGGAACCGTCTGGGAAAGTGATTTTAACCATACTACAAATTAGTTTTATAAATCAAATATTGCGGCAAAGGTAACACTTTTAATTCACAATCTATCATCTATCCAGAACTTTTGGTGTCGATTTATCAAAGTTTTATAGATGAATAAGAACTAATGAAAGGAAGAATGGGGGTTGCTAACAATAATCTACAAAGCGGATTATTGTGACAAACGTAATATCGGCTTGTTTTTCATGGGGTTCTGGTTATTATCAATGCGCAGGGATGGCAACTGATAAATAGGTGGGGTGTTCGACTTCACAGGCTGCTGCTTTGGTTTTCTGCCTGCTAATATGTCAGAACGCAGTTGGGCAGCTGCATCGAACGATTTCCAGCGCTTCAAGATATATGCCAACTGTTGGAGAGCAGTCTTACTATCGCCTATCTGATAGAGACAATAGGCCCGATTAAACCAATAGTCACGGTTATCAGGCATGATGTCAATGGCGTGGGTGTAGGCAGTTACCGCACTGTCATAACGCTCAAGACGAATGTTTGTCATGCCGTAAAGTTCGTAGATGTCAGCAATATAGGGTTGCAAGTTCAAAGCACGACGACAATCATCATCCGCACCCTTGTAGTCTTCGAGTCGATACTTCGATAATGCCATCAGATACCAAGCCTCATAGAGGTTTGGTTTGAGCCCAACAATACGGGAGAAAATCTGCATGGAGGTAACGTAGTACCCCTGGTCGAGCGTCCGCCTACCCTCCTCCATCATCTTCTTGATGTTATACTGGGCTGCAGACGGTAATGCCAATAGGCATAGCAAGGATACTACGACACCACGCAACATACTTACTTACGTGGAGCCTTCACACGATAATGACAGCGAACCTTACCCTGCAAGAGGGCTTTCAACTTACTATTAATCATCTGTTTACGGAAGGGTGAGAGACGATCGGTAAATACTCTGCCCTCAAGATGGTCGAACTCATGCTGGATGACACGGGCCAGATAGCCATCAATCCACTCCTCATGCTCAACAAGGTTCTCGTCGAGATACTTCACATAAATGCGCTTTGCACGTGTCACACTCTCGTGAACACCGGGCAAAGAGAGGCATCCCTCTTCCAAAGTCTCCGTCTCAGAGTCATCGTATTCGAGGATATGTCCATTGATGAAAGCATGTCGGAAGCCCTTATACTCTGGGAAGGTGTCAGAGAGAACATCCAAGTCAATGACCACGACACGGATAGACTTGCCTATCTGTGGGGCCGCCAATCCAACGCCATCACTGGCAGTATTGGTCTCAAACATATTCTGTATCAGCTCTTGGAGGTCTGGATAGTCGAGAGGAATATCCTCAGCTACCTTACGCAACACCGGCTGACCGTATGTGTAAATAGGTAATACCATAATCTAATATTTAATTAAACGTATTGGTCTTAATGGTCTTCTCCTTATTATATATCTATCATCAACAGGAGTAATGACTATCAAACACATTGGTTAAGATTTCCACCAACGGGAGTGATGACCATTAAACACATTGGTTAAGATTTCCACCAACGGGAGTAATGACTATCAAACACATTGGTTAAGATTTCCACCAACGGGAGTAATGACCATCAAACGCATTGGTTAAGATTATCACCAACGGAAATAATGACCATCAAACGCATTGGTTAAGATTTCCACCAACGGAAATAGTGACCATTAAACACATTGGTCCAACGGGCATGATTGAATAGTATCAAAGCCCTTTGGACCGCATATAATCCTGAAGTATAATCGTTGCAGATATCTCGTCAACAAGTCCTTTGTCCTCCCTTCGTGTCTTCTTCTTCACCCCTCCGGCAAGAATAGCTTGATGAGCAATGACAGAAGTAAACCTCTCGTCGTAGTAATCAATCGGCAGTTCGGGATGCACCTTACGCCAACGATTAACAAACTGTTCGACACGTGCGAGGTTCTCACTCGGTTGTCCATTGGGCTGCATAGGCTTTCCAATGACCAGCTGACTGACCGATTCCTTCACAACATACTGTGTTAAGAAGTCGAAAAGTTCAGACGTAGCAACAGTCGCCAACCCATTGGCGATGATACACAATGGGTCGGTGACTGCAAGTCCGGTTCGTTTCTTTCCGTAATCTATAGCTAAGATTCTTCCCATCTATCGAGAAAGCAACCAAGCATCAGCGTATGTAGCGCGCAGCTGATTGCGACTCTGGACAGCAGAAGCCTTACTATCGTATGTAGAAGCGACAACGCGATACATATTATTACCAGCATTGTAAGCTACTTGTGCATCGTAACCAGCATTCTTCAAACGCTGCTGTAAGCCCTCAGCATTAGCCTTTACGCCGAAAGAACCAACGACAACACTATAAGCCTTCAAGCCTGCGCCATTCACAACAGAGACTGTCTCACGGCGAACAGGTTCGTTGTCGTAATTGTCAACAACAGGCGCCTGTGTCACAGGCTGAGACTCTACAGGAGCGACAACAGCTGCCTCTTGAGTTGAAGTAGTCTCATCTGTGGTTGTAGGAGCCTGCTCCTGAGACTTAGCCTTCTCATAGGCTTTCTTGTATGCACTCTCGCTTGACTTACAGCCAGTGAACGCAACTGCTACACAGAGCGCTGCACTCAACACCATAAATTTCTTCATAATCCCTTAGTTTTTATTTATTATACTTTTAATCCACACTGTTCTTTATCGTGCGAAGTTACAAAATAATACGAAGAAGCAAGAAAATAAGGCCAATAAAGTTTGTTAAATAAAGCATTTGAAAGATTTTTAACACAAAAAGACACCGTATCTATTGGTGGTATGCGAAACTTTGACTATATTTGCCAATGATTAAGAATATAAGTATTCACTAAAAATAAGAGATTATGAAGACATTAGGTTACATTGGCGCATTCCTCTGCGGCGGTCTCGCAGGCGCTACTCTCGGTTTGCTTTTGGCTCCAGAGAAGGGTACAGACACACGTTCTAAGATTTCTGAAGCAGTTGATGATTTCTGCAAGAAACACGACCTTAAGCTCAGTCGCAAGGAGACTGACGAGTTCGTTGAAGACATCAAAGACGCAGCTTCCGACGTTATCTAAATCATAGAGGATGTTCTCGAACGATAAGAACGTAGAAACAATAGCACACTTAATAGAGGTGCTAAAACATTATATCGGGCTTCAGTCAGAGTACGTGAAGCTCGATGTAATAGAGAAGGTGGTGCGACTACTGACCGTGATTACTATCGTGGTAGTGTTCTGTACTATCCTCTTAATTTCTTTAATTTACTTCTCCTTTGCTGCAGCCTTTGCTTTGCAGGCACTGGTAGGGTCACTTATATGGGCTTTCCTCATTGTTGCTGGTGGCTATTTGCTACTGCTCTTCGTCTTTATCTTACTGCGTCACAGACTGATTGAACGCCCATTGGTAAGATTCTTGGGAAGTCTTTAATGTCAAAATAAGCTTATGACTGAACAGACTACGCACTTTGGACCTCGTTATAGGACGTTGGACGACATAAGACTGCGTAAGGCGCAGCTCCTTACTGACATCACAAAGGATAGCAATAGGATAGCTGGACTGTGGAACGAGCTTATGCACAAGCCTAAAGACAAGAACTCTCCTACCCAGAGATTTTCTGGTGTTCTTAGCACAGGAGCTGGGGTCTTGGATGGTCTTATCCTTAGTTGGAAGCTCTATCGCATGTTTGGTGGTAAGCATCCTACTGGTCTTCTTAACAAGAGATTTGGCTTTTTCAAAAAGAAGAAGAATAAATAGATGAGTTGACGACTTACCGAGTTGGAAGGTCGACAAACGTTTTCTGATAGACATTATCGCTTTAATTATGATTAGAGGCTGCATTAGTTCATCCTCTAAGTCTGTTTCTGATGGTAGCTTCTATGGAGAGTTATCGAACGACACATCGGTTCAGAAGGCAGAAAGATTAAAGGGACAATGTCCTTTTTTTTTCGTATTCTCGTTTATAGTCTACGCCCTTCTCCATTCAAGAAGACGCCTAACAGCATTCAAGAAGAGCCTTGGCAACACCTTTGACAACGCCCTTCTTGAAGCTTACTAAGCATGTTCTTAAACGCTCTTCATAACCTTCTGATTCTCTATTAGTTATGAAGACAAATAATAACCTTACCCCTTGACAATCATGCACATGCTACAAAGGGTTTTTGTAAAGATATTTCCAAACATTTACAGTACTAAGTTTATTGGATTGTCACAAATAAAAAACTCCCTACAAATCCGAAGACTTATAGGGAGCGAACGGTTCTTGTTCGACGAACTAACTATTTCAAATACTTTTTCAATCGCTTTTCGAGAAGCATATAATGCGCTTTAAGGTCGGGTGTAGACACATGTGGAATGGTCGTTTCTAACAGAGACAGCAGCTTTTGCGCATACTCTAATTGGAACTCAGAAGTGCGGTTAACCGTTGTTCCCCACAGCGGTTCTGGTTCACCATAGCCATTACCGAAGTTGAGGAAATGGGTGTCCTCACTTAAACCTCGTTGCTTGTCGGTCAGATAACAACATGCCGTCTGTTCTACGTCAGCCTCTTTCTGCTGTAACAGACTGGTAATAATATTATTAGCCGACACCACACCCGACTGAAGATTATGCACGTTAGGTGCTTGCTTCATGTCAGAGACGCCCTCTTGTAATAGGTCGACATAGAGACGCTGCATGGAGAGGTCGGCCACAGAGAGGTCTTCCTTCCCTGCAATCGTCTTACCAAAGACATCTTGATAAACATCCTCCATATATTCAATTGGCGAATAAGAGGTAGAGTCAAGATAATAAGAAATAGCGAGCTTTGACGTTGCCATCATAGCAAGCGACTGCACATCACGAGCTAAAATCTTAAAAGGCTTGTTGGCTCCGAATGGTAGTTTCTTCTCAATCGTATCGTTACCTAATGTCGCAAACGTACGAGCCTGCTTCAGAAGCCACTGTACAGACTCCTTTTGTTTAGCCTTTGGTACAACCTTATAGCGAGGCAAACCCGACTTCTCACTTGTCTGATAGAGATAGATACCAGGTACGTTGACACTGACATTACGCACATAATGCATGGCTTGGGACAAGATCTCGTTGTATAACTCAGCTTTTCTGCTATCGCCATCCTCATCGCCAATCCAGTGGTCAAGGTTCTTGAGAATCATCCTAAGGTTCTGCATACCATAAGTAGACGACTTCACAGGGTCATCACCAAGGTCTTCCTCAATGGCTGAGGGGTCATACTTCGTACCCGTCTGCTGTAAGCCATAACGATAGAAGGGGTCGCCTTCATGCTTATCAGCCAACAAGCGCAGCTGCTTAGCGTCATCCTCGAAGCCCTTTGAGCCTGGGAAAAGTTTATAAGCCCACTCAACAGCATAGTAGTCATAGACCCCAAGACGTGGAGGAGTAAGTTTAACGCCATGGTCAGAAGGTTGTGCTACATAATTGAAACGAGCATAATCCATGATAGAAGCCGTTGTACCATACTGCTGTGTGAAGGCAGCAGAACGCAAGGAGTCGGTAGGGAGTGCCGCCGATGCCGCCATATTGTGCATGAAACCAAGCGTGTGACCCACCTCGTGCGCAATGATGTATTCCAAGGTCTCCTCTATTATACTATCAGGCATTTGTGCTCCTCGAGCACGAGGGTCAATCTGTGCCGTTTGTACAAACCGCCAGTTATTAATCGTATTAACAACGTCATTATAGACAAGTACGGTAGCGTTGATCACTTCTCCCGTCCGTGGGTCGGTCCAAGAAGGTCCCATAGCATTCTCGACATCCGTAGGTAGGTATCTGATACATGAATACTTAAAGTCATCTGGGTCGAAGTTAGGATCGTTTGTAGGGAAGTCTGCCACCTGCATAACATTCTTAAAACCAATCTTCTCGAAGGCCTTATTCCACCATAGAACACCTGCTTTAATAGCTTGTTTCCAAAGAGGAGGAAACGTGTTCTCTACATAATAGACGATAGGCTTAGTCGGTTCGCATAGTTCACCAGCAAAGTAAGCAGTCGTATCCTTCGGTATAAGGCGCCAACGCTTGACGAATGTTGCCTTATCAACAGACCCATCTTTCTTAAGGACATCCTTATTCATTAGGAACATCCCCACACGTGTATCACTCAAACGAGGTGTCATCAAGTCGTTAGGCAACAGTGCTAACGTGAAGTTTACGCCTATGGTTACAGGATAGTTCGTGATAGGTGAGCCCTTTTTACCAGACAGGCTAATAATGTAATGTCTGTCCATTCCGACACAGGCATTCGTATCAAACACCTTTAACTTCGTCACTCTCGTAAGGTTCTCTTTAAGCGAAGCGTTCACAGAGTACGACCCCACGTTCTTAGCAATTACTGGGAAGAAGCGGTTCTCTTTGAGGACAAACGACGAAGCATCGAAGAGTACAGCCCCAGTGGAGTCGTTATGCGCCTTTATAGGGAATGAAAAGAAATCAAGATTATCGTAATTCAATCTTGCAGCAAGCTTTGCTGAAGGTTGGTCCTTAGGCACATACAAATCGGTGTTGACGACCTGCATCACCACAGAACTATCCTTCTCAATGAAGCGTACATGCACTAAATTGGAGTTCTTAAAGCCTAAGTCGCCCATCTTTGGATTGGAGACAGACGAGATAGTGACGCCAATAAGCATGTCACGACCCAACGACTCTTTCGGAAGCTCCATCAACAAGCGTCCATCTGTCTTATGGAACGAAACGAAACTACCCCGTACTGACTCCGTTAGTTGCTCAGTAAGGGCCCTTTCGTAGGCTGATTTCTTTTCGGTCTGACTGCTCTGTGCCTTCTTCTTACGTTTCATCAACGGGAAAGCCGACCCCGATGTTGCTGCCATAGAGAAGAGTAGTAGAAGTAATAATATGCGACGCATTAACTTATTAGCTATTAATGAATATTTCATTGACCATCCTCCAAAGCTTTGTTCACCTTAAAGAGTAACATAGAATAATGTGAGTGTGCCTCAGGAGAGAGCTTTGCTTTAACACACGCCTCTAACATTGGCTTCAACTTCAACAGTGAGGTGTAGAAATAGATAGCCGAACCATCTAATAAGGCCGCATCCACTGTTGGTGCGAGTGATGCTGTTGGATTACCAAAGGCTGCGCTATTAGTCTGATTACCAGTAACCATTGTAGACTGAAGAGCTGCTGGTCCGTTGCCGCCCTGTTTGTTAGCTTTGTCAATCACCGCACGTGAATAAGTAAGATAAGCACGTTGCAGCACACGCTCTTCCTGTGATGGTGCTTTACATAATTGTGCACTCTGGAAGAGAGAAGAGAAGAGGTCGTCAAAGTATTCCTTCTGACTATAACTCTGTGCAGACAGGTGTGACGCTACAGCCAAGCGTGTACGAACGCCAAAGAGGTCATAGCCAATAAACTCTAACAACTGGTCATAATAGCTTATAGCCATGAAGCCCTTACGTTCAAAGCTTGGGTTGGCATATTGCTTAAAGTGTTTTGCCTGGTTCAAGCACCATAACATCGCCTGACGCTGACGTGCCTTAGGTACGACCTCATAGCGAGGAACACCCGAAGAGACTTTCATGTCGTTCAGGAAGATACCTCCGACATTACTCAGTACACGCTTGAAGAAGGAGTATCTCTGCTGAGAGATTGTCAGATACAGGTTCTCTTTAATTCGACTATCATCATCGTCTTTCACCCAGTTATAAAGGTTGTTCTCAACGATTTGCATGTTACGCAATCCGTATTCACTTGCTTTAATCGCGTCATTACCCAATGCCCCCTCCTGAACACGTGGGTCCCAAATCAAAGAAGAGGTGCGGAAGAAACGATAACGAGGATTTTGTACACGCTTATCTACCATCTTTTCGAGTGTAGAGGTCTCTTCGCTTAAACTTGTCTTTGCTGGGTCAAAGTAACGATAAGCCCATTCAATAGCATGCTTGTCATACTGTCCGATATTCTCTGGCATATAGACAACACCCTTATCGCTCGGTTGAGCAACATAGTTAAAAGGTGTGTTAGCCATGATAGAAGCCGCAAGATTGTTTGCACGAGTGAATGTACTGTTACGGAGAGAATCGACCGGATAAGAATAAGAAGCCCCTATATTATCGAGCAAACCAAGACTTCTACCCACCTCACGTGCGACAAGATACTTCAATCCTTGGTTGAACTTGTCTTGTGGAAGATGGGAGGTACGCATGGAGGCATCGGATGCTGCTGATCCTAAGAACAGCCAACGATAAATCTGATTACCAACGTTAGCCGGAACAAAGACCGACGCATTGATAATCTCTCCTGTCTGTGGATTGGCCAAGAAAGAAGAGCTAACCTTGTCAGAGGTACTTGGTACGTAGCGAATACAGGAATAAGCAATATCGTCTGCATCAAAGTTACGATCATTCTTAGGGAAGTCTAAGGCCTCAATAGCCTTTTGATAACCCGCTTGTTCGAAGGCTTTATTCCATAGCTCCACCCCTTGCTTTATTGCATTCTTCCATTCTACAGGGAAGGCGTCATCGATATAAAAGCATATTGGCTTCACTGGTTTAGAGAGCTTTCCCTGCTCGTAAGCCTTAATACTCTGCGGTACAAGGTTCCAACGTTGTGCTATGAAGGTCTGCTTACTTTTAGCAATATTATTATTAAAGGTGAGCTTTGACACGGATGCTATACCTACTCGCGAATCTGTTATACGCTGGCGCATCTTACTATCTGGCAACAATGCTAAACTATAGGTAACTCCTACGGTTGTCGGAATCTCACTGGCTACAGGTAAGGACATGAGTGATGCCGTAAGTAGATAGTTGAAGTCAACATTCACAACAATGTTATTGTCGAAGCTTTTAATTGCTCTGACAAAGGACATCTCACTCTTAGGTGAAGCACTCAATGCCAAGTCGCCCGACTTCTTTGGGATAACAGGTAACATACTGTTAGGGCGTGCTAAGAGGTCGGTTACGTCAATCACAAGAGCCGTACTGTCGTTGTTGTAAGCAGCAATCTTAAATCCCATCAAGACAGGATCACGGTAGCTAATCTTCAAGGCTTCTTGCATCTCGGCACTTGCACTACCATCTGAATAAACGACACTGTTAGGCGTCTTCATAACAAGACTACTGTCTTGTACCTCAAAGAAGAAGTGGAGAGGGGTGAAGCTCTTGGTACCGATGGTCAGATAAGTTGGGTCGGTGGTGGAAGAGATACCACCTCCTAACAACATCTCTTTATGCAAGTATTTGACAGGAACCTCCAAGTAGAGTTTCCCATCACACTTATGTACCGTGATAAACTTACTACTTGCGGTCTCTTTCTTCTTGTCTTTGAATAGTTTATCGTATTTAGTCTCCTTCTTAGCCTTCTTGTCTTCGTCGCCTTTCTTATCATCGGCAAAGGTCTTAACATTAACGCACAATAGTAATAAGGCTATTCCTATTGTGCGTATGGTAGCTATTAGATTGTTTGTTTTCATGTTGGAATTATAGTTTGAATGTGGCATGTAGTCATCTTACATGCCACTTTCATTATTGTCTGTATGTAATACTCTTGATACGTCCGGTAATATTCTTCTTCTGCCAGAGTAGCTTATTTTCATTCAAATCGTAGCAGTAGATACTTCCTACAAGCTGTCCTGTAGCTGCGTTTGTGGCAACATAAAGCTTATTACTTCCTTCTGAGATAAGCATGTCGGCGATGGTCTCGCCTGCATCACCAAATGTTGTCAAGGCATTCTGAGGGAAGTTACCACCAGACAACACGTTATAAGCATACAGCTTATTACCTGCAGAATAGTAAACTAAGTTCTTCTCTGCTGACACGCGCACTACTGACTGTGTGGTCAAACCTGCTGTAGCTGGTACGACAGCCTCGTCTTTAACAACGGCAGCCTCAACCTTTGTAGCGGTAGAAGGATAGAAACCTGGGAAGATATAGTAACACTTAAACTTTGATGTGGCCGCATTCCATGTGAGCAAAACGATGTTACGCTCGTTGTCTACAGCACCCATGCCAACCAGTGTCTCACCTGTAAACTTACCTTTTAACAGTTCAACAGGTACCTTACCTGTAGCCTGTACCTTCTGTGCTACCAATCGTCCTTCGGCATTATCAAACATTACGTAGCCTTGTACATAACGTAGGTCTTGTTGCTTCCAGGCTGTGGCTGCATCAGCTAAGGAGATGTCTGAACCTAAAGCATCCTTTATTGACTTACCTAAGTTGAAAGGTGTTGTCTCAGAGAGTGTCAATCGGTTTGGAACATGATCAACCATTGTCAGCATTGACTTAGGATAGGTCAAGGCACTCTTCCTAAGGTATGACACGTCGCCTGTACAGTTAGTTGTGAAGCGCTTAACCATCAGATTGCCATCAAACTCATAAATAGTACTTGGACTACCCACCGCTACAAACAAGAGTGGAGTCTTGTTATCACGAGCCAAAGCATAGTCAATTCCCTTAGGTTCGCCTGTGAAATCAATGCTTGGATTGTTCTTTTGCAGCACGTCTAAGTCAAAGGTCTTGGTACTACCAGCCTCTGGCAGATAAGAGACGATTGTCTTTCCGCCATTACTTGCTAATATGTAAAGACCGTCAACATAAGAGTATTGTACGTTAAGACCGAACTCGTAATATTGAATATTGTCTCCATTGCTCACCTTTAATCGGCATGGAAAAGAGCCAAAGTCCTTACATACATATTTAAGAGAGGCATCAGTCGATACGACCTTACCATTTATCTCCCATTCATAGTCAACTTTCTTTTGCTCATTTGTCTGTACGACATTAGGCGTGATCTTCAGTGTATCCCATCTATTGAGCGTATATTTCTCCTGTAAGTCCTGCGCCAATGACAACTTTGACGAATTGCCAGAAGGTCCGTAAGAATCGTCTTTTATACATGACTGAAATGACAATACCACTAATGGGAGTGCCAAGAGAAGATATAAATATTTCTTTATCATCTTATTGCTTATTTATCTGTTTACCATTATTCTATTATTATAAGGTATGTCTTAGGCTATCCACACGAAGGTTATTGATAAACCGCATGATGAAATAAAAGAACAGACCTTAACACAAGTAGTGTCTCCTACCCTATCCTTATAGCTCATCTGGATGAGCTGCAAAATAGGCAACAACCTCTTGCACATGCTGATAGAGATAGCCTTGTGCCGTAACATCAGAGCCTTCAATGATATCTCTGATCGTTGCCTCATTGCTATCATAATACGAAAGGAGCTTACGATACTTGTTTTTGGTAAATGGTCCTAACCCCCAATAACTCTCCATTACCACCCAGAAGTCTGGCTTTGAAAGTACATTATTAAAGGTTATCTTTACCGTGTTACTCTTGGTAAGTCGTGTACCCAGCGTCCCCTTTCCAACTAAGTTTAATACTAAGCGGATTGAGTCGTCCTTATCTTCTGATAAGTTAGCACGTATCAGCGTCACAGGGACATAGGTGCGATAAGCATTAGGAGCAAAACGTAAGGTGTCAGCATTCAGTGTGTAATGCTTTCCAGTAATAGCTGTTGTCCCTTTACCTACCTCTACGCTGAATGGTTGCGACTCTGCCGAAAGATTACCAACGAGCTGCACAGGGAGGTAGACGACATGCGTAAGTGTATCAACAGGCTTCACTCCAAATGAATAGTTCACAGTGGTATCGCCTGGCTGTGCATAATAGAAACGAACTTGGTTTGTCGGTTCAAACATACCGTCAGAACTGTGCTCACCATCATAGTCAACGTTGCTGCACGCTGCAAACATGGTTACACCAGTGCAAACAAGTAGTATATTTCTTATTGCTTTTTTCATCTTCATAAAGTGTTTAATTACTTACTGTCCTCCGAACTCTTTCTCCGTATCTGGCCAAGGCAAGACGAAGATGGAATTAGATGGCTGACGTGTGGTAATACCTCTAAAGTCGGTAAATGGTTTGTTGTAGTGCTTCAACGCATAGAACGTTTGTCCTTCACCAGGCATCTCACGCATACGCTCACGCAACATCTCCTTATTGAAGGCCTCTCTTGTTGCTACTTTAGCACTGTCAACATCCTCCAAACCACGGCTCTTCCTTACCTCATTGAGTAGTCTAACAGCCTCTGCCTTATCGCTATCGTATGTACATTCACTTAAGATATAATACATCTCTGGCAGACGGATGAGTGTCAAACCTTGTAAAGGATTACTGCTTACCTGTGCATCGCTCTCTAAGAATCTCACAAAAGAGTAGCTTTTCAAACCGTCTGATGTGGTATTCTGTCTGTAATAAGCTGTATAGCGTAGGTCGGTACTTGTGGCTGAGAAGGCTGATGTCTCATACAGATTCTCAAGGTCTCTACGTCCTTCTGTAAATGTTCCACGTGCTGTTTGTGACAGGAAAAGCGTAGAGATAGTGCTTGAAAGGGTGTTATTATACAAGCCGAATATCAACTCTCCTGCTGCTGGGAAACGTTTTACATCGCTCAATGAACTATATTTCTTCAGCGAGAAGTTATTGGTTGCGTCTATTACCTGCTTAGCATACTTAGCTGCATTAGCCTCGTCGCCCATAGAATAGTAGACTCTTGCCTTCGTAGCGGCCACAGCATACTTATTAAAGAACACTGCACGTCCCTTTAGATAATCGCTGGTAGCTGTTGTCTCAACATTTACTACATTATCATTCTTTAGGAGTTCTTCTGCTTTATCAAGGTCGGACAATATCGCTTCATACGTTTTATGCAAAGTCAATAATTGCTTATTGTTGAGGTCGAAAGTCGTTGAATATGGTATACCACGTGTTGCCTCATTGCTTTGACCATAGTCTTCAGCAAAAAGACGAACGAGGTCGAAGTGCATAAAAGCACGTAAGCCATAGCACTCACCACGCATCAAAGGCAGCTCTGCATGCTCAAACTTAGCATTCTCTGTATGATAAATTATATTATTGACGTATGCTATTGCTTGATATTGCTTTGCCCAAATAGCATCAACAATAGTACGCACATCACTGCGCATATAATCGTATTGACCTACGAAGTAGCTTGTCTCTGACGAGTTATCGTAACCAAACATTTGTCCTAATTGGTCAACAAAACCAAAGCCTAAGTTTCCACCATATAAGTCTGACGTTGCCATGCTACCATAAGCACCATACATCGTATTACGGAAACCACGGATTGATGAGAATTGCTCATCCTCATCAACTTGTCCTGCTGGTTGAACATTGATAAAGTCACTGCATGATACCACCAACAGCACCATCACAGCACTTATCAACAGTTTAGGGTAATATGTTATTTTCTTCATCTTCTTTTTTATTATTGTTACCTAATAGTCTTTCTACATTATATTAATGTGTCTGCTATCTACCGGCTTAAAATCCAAGTCTAACTGATAACTCTACGCTACGTTCGTATGGATAACTTAATCCGCGCTCACGTTTTACTGATGAGAGATAGAAGAGGTCATTGGCCAACATCTCAAGATGTAAACGCTTAAGTCCATATCTTTGTATCAATGTCAATGGTACCTCGTAGGCAAGTGAGAGACTGCTCAACGTGATATAATTATTTGTCTCAACAAATCGAGAGGTCTGCATTGGTACACTTGAATCGCTGATACGCTTGTACTTAGCCTGCTGACCTACTTCTTTCCATCTGCTGCTAAATACGCGTTCGTCAGCATTATAACGTGGGTCGGCACCCTCTACCTTTGTTGCCAATGTCTGATTGTAAACAGCTCCACCGAAGGAATAACGCATAGACATTCCCATTGAGAACTGCTTATAGGTAAGGTAAGAACCGATTGAGCCCATACCGAATGGTGTGGTGTCGCCATATACGACCTTATCGTTAGGGTCGTAGACGAATGTAAGACTACCATCACGCTTTATGAAGACTTCATCACCCGTAATAGGGTCGATACCTGCTGAAGAGACTACCTTCAATGCAGTCAACGACTGACCTTCTTCATAGATAGGCAATGGGACCACACCGCCCTTTGCTTGGTTCTTCTCGTTTTGTTCGCGAAGTGCGTTACTAATCTTCTTAATCTTATTCTTGTTGTAAGCATAATTAAGACTTAACGACCACTCCCAGTCCTTGTTCTTGATAGGAATAACACGTGTCTGGAACTCGAAACCATGGTTTTCTACCTCTCCTACATTCTCACGGGAGGTTGTAATACCCAATGATGGGGCCTTAGTGATGTCGAGCAATAGGTTGTCTGTGTTCTTCCTATAGACATCAGCCGAGAAGTCCCAACGACCCTTAAACATTGTGAGGTCAAGACCGACGTTCGCACTGAGTGTTCTCTCCCATTTAAGGTTCTTGTTTCCGATACCCATTGGGATGGCACCAATACCTTTTATATAGTTAAGTCCTGCCAAGCTGGTGTACATAGTCAATGCCTGATATGGCTCAAAGGAGATGTTACCAAGGTAACCCACACTTGCACGGAGCTTTAACAGCTGAAATGGTGAACCCTTGAGGAACTTCTCATTGTGAATATTCCATCCTGTTCCCACACTCCAGAAAGGTGCAAAACGTGAGTTCTTACCAAACTTAGACGATCCTTCATAACGATAGATGACATCTAAGAAATAACGGTTATCCCATATAGAGTTGAGGTTCACGAAGAAACCTGCACCATTATACTTACTATCAACACCACCTGGTTTACCCGTTGGATAGTTGCCTGCCAACAATGGGTGGGCTACATTATCTGAATAATAACCTACTGAACCATACGTACTACCATCGACTGAATTTGATTCAATGGATGTACCGGCCATCGCTGTGAGGAATAACTTACTAAATGTAATTGTTGTATGACACCATCAACTTACCCTGGTAAGTAGTTGTACTGGTGAAAGTCTCTCTCAGTAGTCCTCTACGTGACACATCGGCTACGTTCTTAATCTGATCTGCCGAGAATGGTGACACAAAGTTACGTCCCTCGTATTTTGTCTTTTGTATTGAGAAGTCTCCATCAATTCTGAATTTCTCGCCTAACCATACCTGTAATGTTGTTGTGTTTAACACATCAAGCGTGTTACCTTTGTTGAAACTGCCTAAAGACGCTTCATATAATGGGTTAGAGAGGTCGTAGTTCAACTTTGGTTTCAATGCTCCATATTCATCGTATGGATACTCGTATGGATTCTGCTTCACCCAATCAGAGAAGTCACCGTATGGTGATTGATTTGATTTCACTGATGAGATGGTAGCCGTGTTACTGATAAAGAACTTACCAGAAAGGTTATAGGAGAGTTTGAAATTCGTTGACAAACGCTCACGACTCGAACCTTTCATTACACCTTCTTCGTCTCCATAACGTACACCTAAATTATAACGTGCATGCTCGTCACCACCATCAATACTTAAACTGTGCTGTGAAGAAAGCGCATTACGCAATGGTTTCTTAATCCAATCGGTTGTTACACCGTCTTGAATCTGGTTGTAATAGTATGCGTACTTGTTTTGTAATGTATATAGTTCAGCTAAGTCGGTCGCTGTATAAAGACCTGCTAAACGCTCATATTCAAGCTTTTGTGATGCTGACAGCAACTTATAATCACTCAAATCAGGGGTTGACAAACGCATAGTACCGCTGTAATTAAATCTCAACTTACCTCCCTTGAGCGCCTTTGTTGTGATAACGATAACACCAGCAGAAGCCTTCGCACCATAGAGGGCAGAGGCAGAGGCATCTTTGAGTACGGTTATCGACTCTATATCGTTCATATCCATATCATTGACATAGTCTACCTTTACCTGCGAACCGTCAACAACGAATACTGGTAAGTTGGCTTGACCAGAGAAGGTAGCGCGTCCACGAATATTGATATCAGCAATCTTATTTGGGTCAGATCCGCCGAGGTTATCTTCTAACACGCTAAGACCTGGCACAAAGTTAGCCAAACTTGTAAGCACATTCTTTGTACCCACTGACAAGAGCTCGTCCTTCTTTATAGATACTTGTGAGCCCGTAAGCTATTTCTGTTCTTTGTAGCAAAACCTGTTACAACGACTTCGCCTAACTCACCAACGTCTTCTTGCATGGTGAAATTACCTGCCGTTCCGTTCTTCACCTTTTTCTCTAAAGGTTTATATCCTATATAATTAAAGGTGAGCGTAACCTCTGGCTGGTCGGTATTTATCTCATACTGACCATCTAAATTCGTTATATAACCACCATTAAAACCTTTCATTCGGATGGTTACACCAGGTAGAGGCAGACCGTCTTTATCGGTTATCTGCCCATACACTCCCTTTCGTTTCTCCTGCGTAGGTTTACGACTAAGTTTGACATTGTTGCCTTCAATACTATAACTGAAGCCTGACTTATTGAACACTTGCCCTAAAACGGCACGAACAGGCTGTCCCTGTGCCTCAATGCTTACCTTCTCCGCTTGAGACAAGAGGTCGGGAGCCACATCAAACTGCAACCCCGTTTGCTTAGACACCTCGTCTAAAAAGGTCTTTAATTCTGTTTGCTTCATAGACAGCGTCACCACCATCTTATCGACATCCTGCGTTTGTGCCGAGACGGTTGACCCTATACTAAGCATTAACATCAGAGCCAGTACTGCCCAAAGACGCAATACAAGATTACTTTTTTGCATTTCTTTTCTCATTTCCCTCTGGTACTTTAATGTTTAGATTTACTCTAATGAGTAAAAAGAATAATATTGCTTATTGTGAGAATAAGGTTTCATCACTCGCTTTTTTAACAGCGAATTTGCAAAAATACATAAAAATTAAAAACCTTGCAAATAATTATGTGTATTATCCGACATTTCGAATGATATTACAGCACTTTGTAGTAAAAGTGATACATGTACGTGAGTATTACCGTTAATCTCTCACAGGACACAAGGACAAAATATACAATAGACAGGATAAATGGCTTTAGACAGGGTATGGAAGACAGGGTAACAAGGTGAACGAATTTAGATAGGGTATAAAGGAGACAGGGTAACAAGGTGAACAATTTTAGATAGGGTATAAAGGAGACAGAGTAACAAAGTGAACAATTTTAGATAGGATATAAAGGAGACAGAGTAACAAAGTGAACGCCTTTGGCTGGAGTAACAGAAGTATATAACCAAACTAAGACTGAAGGAGTAATCTATTGCCCTAATAACATAACTATTTTCTCTCAGTTCTCTCGAGCATAGAGCAGAAAGACTTTCAACAGAAGTCTGGATTTATTACACATTACTACAAGAAATAGTTTTATTCTTATTTGCTGTCACTTTTAACATTTCGTGTAATCATACTGTGTTCTAATGAGTTACGTGGAGCCAATGGGTGACAGAAATGACAGGAAAATTATTTCAACTTTTTCAGCAATCATTCGAAGATTGAGACCTCTGCAAAACTCTTAGTTTAGAAATTTGCTTATATCATTATTTTTTCGTACCTTTATAGTATGAAACAGCAACTCTCCTCTCTCAGTTTTGCCGACCTATTAGTCGGTCAGCGTAAGGTCAAGCAGACCTTCTTTTCTCAGATAGACAATATTATCGATTGGAATCCAATCCGTGGTATTATTGAAATTGCCTACACCAAAGGTAACAAGGCAACTGGTCGTCCGAGCTATGATAGTCTTGTGCTTTTTAAAATCGAACTTCTCCGTACTTGGTATGGTCTTAGTGATGGTGAGGTTGAGGAGCAGGTAAACGATCGTTTGTCTTTCAGCTGCTTTGTAGGACTGGGTTTGGAAGATGTTGCTCCTGATAGTACGACTGTATGTCGTTTCCGTAACATTCTTGTAGAGGCAGACCTTTATGATATGGTACTGAATGAGATTAACCGTCAGTTGGAGCAACAAGGTGTTATTGTCAAACGTGGGGCTATCGTCGATGCCAGCATTACCGATAGTCCTCGTCGTCCACGTGGTCGTAAGGAGTATGAGATAGTTGAGGACAGAGATGAAGAAACGGGTAAATTAAAATCCGAGAAAGCTATGCTCAAGGAGAAACTCAAGCCCAATGTGGACGGAGAGGCACGCTGGATCAAGAAAATGGGAAGGCTCCACTTTGGATACAAACGGCATTCAGTTACAGATGAAAATGGATTGGTTCTTGCAGAGGAGACTACCGCAGCTAATGAGAGCGACATCAAGCATTTGGAAACGCCCCTGAAAAAAGCAAATCTTCCGAAAAAGACTCTCGTATATGCTGATAAGGGTTATGACTCGGCAGAAAACAAGGAGACACTTGCGCGAATGAAACTAAAAAGTCGCATTATGCACAAAGGAACAAGGGCGCATAAGATTACAGAAAGAGAGAAACGCATCAATGTGGCTATCAGTAAAATTAGGTACAGGGTGGAACGCACTTTTGGTTCCATACACAGATGGTTTAGGGGAGGTACGGCAAGATATGTAGGACTTGCCAAAACACATGCACAGCATATTATGGAGGCTGTTGCCTACAACTTATATCGAACGCCAGGGATAATTGTGTCCAATGCTCTCAAATAAAAGAAAATTGGACACAAATATAGATGATAATAATCGTTTTACGGCATCAATTATAACAATAAACACGTTGGAATATGCTTCTAAACACAACTAAATGGGAATTTCTCTATAAATGAAGGTTTTGCAGAGGTCTCAGATTACAAATGAAATGAGGCGAGGTAAGAAAACCAAGTTTAATAAAGTTCTTATTATTCAACCTTATTTTCATTCTACACGAAGCCATACGAAATTAACAAAGATTTATCACAAGCTTTTTATAGACCATCTCAACGCAATGCGATTATGTAAGTATTTACGAAATAAAAGTTGGAGATAAAGAAATTAACGGCTAAATTCTCTTTCATGAACTCTTTTCACGCCAGTTTCCTTTTATTTTGTTGACTACTAAGCAATTAGATTTGGGAACAAAGGGATAAGGCTCTATGTTTCCTGTGCTATTTGTATTCCAATACGATTTACGATAGCCGTTTCTACAGCATTATATATATCTGTTTCTTTCGTTTCTATTGACACGATAAGAGAATAGGATACTATATTATCCACATTAGCCAATTTCCGATCTCTCCACCATCCTGGTCCAGGAAATACAACTATTTTATCCATCTCTGCCAAATCTGCAGCGGTGCATTTTATCCAGTCAGACTGTACAGTTCCCCTTTCTCTCCTTTGCTGTTTAATAGTCCACCTATTATTTTCATTATCAGTAGTCTTTTTCCCTTCATTATTATTTCGACGACAAAGAAACTCCTCTTGTGTTTCTGTAGCAGTCTTTAGATCGAAGTGTAATGTTGCAGATGCATAACGATACTTACTGGTTCTTCCCGCATAACCTGGCGAAGGCTTTACATAATAAGATAAAGTAATACGAATTCTCACCTCTTCGCTACCTATTTCTTCCAATAATTCTTTTGGCCATGGCAAATCATAGAAGTGCATTTGGCCATAAACATTACTGGTTTCTCCTTTTATATAGGGTATTAGTTGATTCTCAAAGATATAGGTAGCATACTTTTCATTACTATATATTGAAATATCCTCATCAGGTACACCATATCCACATAAAGACATACGCTCCTCTATCTTGTTAATACGCTTCATTTCTTCAGTCCATCGAGCAGAATGTATCATCAACCCACGAATAGAAAGCATTGATAATTGTGGATTCTCTACCTTTATCCGTGCAGCAAGCCTTGTAGCTAATCCTGTTGCAGCACTTGTAGCACAAATGACTCTAAAGGTTCTTGTAAATTATTACTGGTAGTAACAAGACTTAAATCAGAATGTGATATTTCTTTTAATGAATTGTGGTAAGCTACATTACCACCTTCCATTACAATTTCTGGCTTGTTACGCTTTTCATTCCATGGAAAGGAACTACATGAATATGGTGAAACTCCTCCTAATGCAGCCAAAGGCTTATAAGCATCATCGTTTATAACAGCTTTTTCTGTATATGCTCCAACTGTCAACGCATTCCATGCTTGTGCAGGACTTTTTACTGTATGTGCTTTACAAGATTCAATATAGTGATTAGAATAAACATCACTTGTTTCTACGTTTCCTGCAGAAACTAAAACCAACCGATCACATAATCCTTGATGGTAGATACTTTCGTCAAGTGCCGCTGAACTTGAAGTGGCTATTCCATTGTATGAGCTTTCGTCTGTAACAGCCATACATTGTATTGAAGCTTTCATATTCGATGCTTTGTCAATAGCATCTTCTATGACAGCTCCATAAAACTCTTTGGGCGTTGTATACCCGTCCTCATAAATTTTAATAGAGGACAAAGCGTGATGTACATCTATCGACACATTTCTTTGGTAAGCAATATCGGTCAAATCACCCAACAAAGCAAGTCCAGCCATACCTGTACCATGATCGGTTTTGTCAACTGCACTCTGCACACCTATAGCCACATCCATACGATTATTTGGAAGCGAATCTTTTAACAACTCATGCGCATTGTTTACTCCTGTGTCCAATATACCTACAATTACATTCTCTGCGTCATCACAAAATGTAATCTGGTTTTTTATGAGTTCACTCCATTCCCTGTTCTCTTTATTAGTTTTTATGAGAACAGAAGGTTCTTTGTAAGGGCGTATGCCTTCAATATAGCCTAATGAAAGAGGAAGCGTACTTAGTTGTTGTTTACCTGCTCTTATCAACCACACATCAACACCATCGAACAGTAAGGGTTCTGCAACCTTCTCAATTTCAAGTTGTAACAAGGTTGTTTCTATTGTTTCTTTAGTATTATCTTTACTATGACTTAACCATAATTCATAGCGAAACGAGCCTTCTTCTGGTATCGCTTCAAATTCTGCTGCTGATACGTAGAGGGTTCTGATGTCAGTTGCTACTATATTATTGATTGGAGCGATTATCTTTTCATAGCAAGGATTTTCTTTTAATGTATTTTTGTTTTCATAATTGTCAACTTTCTTCTCAAGCCAGTTCTGTTTGTCTTTCTTCACGAATACAGTCACATCGACATTCGACTCTTTACCTTTGTCTGTGACTTTCATAATAGTTGCACCCTCACGCCCATCTTGCTTACCAAACGAAACTGGAATAAACTTCTTATCCATCTCTATATCGACATACACTCCGTTCGCTATGGGAAGTCCTTGCTTGTCTAATTCTTCTTGATAAGCAATAGCTTGAGCAACTGCAGTTCTATAACATTCTCTCACTGCCGTGGCGTGTGCTTTTCTGTCTCTTTGAGGAAGTTGCTCACCTTCAATTTTGTGCTTCCGTGGAGAAAAATCATGAGTTTCAGCAATCTTATTGCCTAAATAGAAATGTTTTTTATGCATATCGTTTCATTTGTTCAGATGACTTGATTACATAACTGATGACGCATATTCACAATGTTTTGAACCAGTGAAAGGTCTATCTTTTTGTCATTGAGTAGAGACTCCTTGAAGATGTCAGAACATAACATTTTTATTTCTGCATGACTCATTCCCTCAAATAAAGACTCTGCTAATGCGAAATCTAAATCCTTAGCCGCATAGAGATACTCATGCAACAATGCTAATCGCTGCTCTCTATCTGGCAAATGGTACTCTATAACATCATCAAACCGCCTAAACATTGCTTTATCTATAGATTCAATGCTGTTAGTAGCAGCTATAATAAAACTATCCGAATCGTCACGCTCCAATAATTGAAGAAAAGTATTGAGTATTCTCCGCTGCTCTCCGACCTCATTATCCATACCACGCTGAGAACCAATAGCATCAAATTCATCAAAAAGGTACACTGCTGGCACTTCGCTTATAAAGTCAAAGATACGACCAAGTTTTTGTCCTGTTTCACCCATAAACTTAGTTACCACTTTTTCTGTTCTTACAACAAAGAATGGAAGATTGAATTCCTTTGCAAGCACACTTGCTGTCATTGTCTTGCCTGTTCCTGAAGCTCCATACAGCAATAGCTTTCTACGATTGACAAGCCCATATTTCTTTAGTGTTTCTTTCTTAAGGTATTCTTTGATTATTCTTTCCAGTTTTTCTTCCACACTATTAGTCAGGATAAGACTCTTTCTGTCGTCACATGTATCTAATTGAAGCAATAAATCATCTACTTCCTTATTCTTCGATACTAAATGTACAGTCCCTAAAGACGTATTTTTCTGCCTAAGCAACTCTTGTATTGTTCGTGCAATTATAGCATGACCACTCCTTGCCTCTACAGCGGAAATCTGTAGGGCAACCTTTCTGAACTGAGCATCATCATTGTTTATGTGATTACGTATCAGTGATAAAATTTGATCAGCTGTAGCCATTAATAAAATATATACAACATTTGCTATTGCAAAGATAGCATCTTATATTGATAATAAAGACTTTTATGCCAAAAACATTTGTTATTTCGTGTTTTTAACTATAAAAGGAAAAGACAGGGTAACAAAGTGAACTACCTTCAGACGGGGTACGGGAAGACAAAGTAACAGGGTGAACGCCTTTTGGCGGAGTAACAGAATTCATTATATCGATTTAAGACTATAAGGGGGTGAGTAACCTTATATATTAACATTAATTATTTGTATATCTCTAACTCATACTACATAATAAAAAACTTGCCCCCAGAACGCCACAAAAGACGTTAGGAGGCAAGAAAACGAAAATTAAATTATCGAAAAATATATATACCCTCAATAAACCTACAATTTATAAGCCACGTGGAAAATCCCAGGCGTTAAAAGCAATAGCTCGAGAATTATCATGTACATAGACCGTAGATTTACTAAAACGTAAACTTACTCCAGATATTACCGAAGAATTTGGCGCAGCAGTACTTGCCCAATAGCAACCATCTGTACCTAGCATTTCTAGTTTTCCTTCATACCAATCACCAAGAGCTGGCAAATAGAAATAACGATTAATTACTGACTCTGAAGGTTTCCCTTGTGTTGGCACTTTTTGATATCCAAACAAAAGAAGTGCATTATTAGTTAAATAATTTTGTCCATTTGGAGCAGCATTCGAATTAACACTGATGTAACCTCCCTTCAACATCCACAAACCTCCAGCATAAAGATGACCACGAGAAATCCAAAAAGTTTTTCCATCCCAATGTGAATCACCTTGGTCAACAAACCAACACACTTCGTTTACATTTGGTGTGTTAACACAAGAATGAGAAGCCTGAGTTCCGTATAATCCTTCATTATACCAACGATTATCGGAAGAGCTTCTTGGATAATTAGAAAAGGTATAACCAGTAGTTATAACAGAAGGTAAACTTACATTATTTAGATAATCCTTGTCGGCATCCCATAAATAATACTTCTCACCACTGTAATCTTTTATATCCTTATCAATCCAAGCCGTAATATCATTTATCTTACCCTCCTGACAATTATAGCTTGATACAGTCTTTACGATATCACCCTCAACATTGGTTGTAGGGTCTTTAATCGTATAAGTGATTGTAAAGTTATAGGTACCAGGCGCAACAACCATATAAGCTCCATTGGTAGCGAGTGATGAGGAGGTTGTGTTCAGTGAGAAATCGCTTGTATTAAGCGTAACGGTGTTTGAATAAGTCTCACCTGCCTTCTGTGTAAGGCTTCCTGTTGAGAAGTCATACTTACCTGCAATAGGCTGGTCGGCTGTTACCTTAATCTTTGTCAACTTGATATTTGGACCAAGGTCGGTATTCATACAACGTGGGACGAAGCAGAGGTAACTGGCTTTATGGTTGAGCGTGAAGGTGTAATTACCATTGCTGCCTGTTGCTGTTGCAGTACCGCAATCACCTGATGTACCAAGATGGCTAAAGTCGTTGGCCGTGGTCTGTGTCTGTGTGGTTGCAATGGTTACAGTGTTAGCGTCTGTACCATTCTCACCTGTATAACGCACCTCACGGTTGTTCAATGTAAATGAACCAGAAGCAAGACTGAATATTGCTTTTGCCTTATTGGATGGATTATAAAGATTAGCAGCACCACTCTGGTGGAAGGTATTAGCATCGTCCTGTACGAAAATCTTATCTGCTGAAGTCCAGAAGACCTTAGCATCGCCACCAAGTGTATAGGTAGCTGTTGTACGTGTCAACGCACGTGTGTCATTACTTGGCTGTGAACCATCAAAAGTAGCAACACCCTTAGCGGTATTCTGTTTTGCATTGTCCTGCTGTGCGCTGTCTTCACTTGAACAAGCCACAACAGACAAGGCTGCTACTGCACACGCAGCAAATTGCGTTAGTCGTTTCATTGATTTATTCATAATTATTCCCTTTTTGTTTCTTTAGTTACTTAATTTATTAATCCCATAAATCGCTTCTTCTCGTTGAGACCCATGAAGACTTCTCCTCTTCCTCATCCTCTTCATTGTCCATCCAGACGGGTGCCTGCTTGGCATCGCCAGCTTGACTACCATGACCAATAATTCCTGCAGAACCACTTGCCTGATTCATTAAAGTCTCAATTTCTGTGCAGACAAATCCACACGCAGGCTGTGCGTAAGCCCTCTTTACCTTTTCCATAATTTTCATTTGAGTTTAGCGATACACCTTCGTGCATCATGTTTATTTTATTCTACTTTTGATTATCGTTATGAGTTGATTATTTGTTGGGGTTATCGTCTTACTTTCCCACCACTTGTTTGCCTAAATTCTCTATTGCCATCAAGCAAACAACACACGAAAAAAGACAAAGGGAAATCACTACAATTCCTTTGTCTACATGGGTTCACACGGCGCTCCTCGCGCGCACGCGTATGAAGAAAGAAGTGGGGAGGTTAGGCCTGGCCTATATGAGAGAGAGAGAGAGAGAGAGAGAGAGAGTACACAATTATTTGGAACTACCAAATAATTCTCGCTCTTTTTTCTATCTTTTTTTGTTAAAGAATCTATTACGTCACAGAAAGTCTGTGCCCCTCTCGTACGGAGGTCACATCCAATAGCTGTAATAATATTCTTTATCATTTCCATTTGAAATACTGGTTAATTTTAACTTAACTGGGTGCAAAGATAAAAATAAATATTAATTCTCACAAAGAAAAGGCAAAGAAAAATTAAAATAAAAAACTTCCTCTTCTCTCAAAGCATGGAGAGCAAAGGCTTTCAACGCAAGACTGGATTTATTACACATTACTACAAGAAAAAGTTTAATTCTCATTTGCTGTCACTTTTAACATTTCGTGTAACCCTTCTGTGTACTAAAGAGTTACGTGGAGAATAAGGCTGACAGAAATGACAGGAAACTTCGTTTTGACTGAATACCATCGTTAAGACAGTATTAACCGAGGACAGGGTACGGGAAGAGACAGGGTAACAAAGCGAACGGCTTATAGACAGGGTACGATAAGACAAAGTAACAGAGTTAACGCCTTTTGGCGGAGTAACAGATTTCTATAGCCTATTTAATACAGCAAGGGGTGAGTAACCTAATCTATTATCATCAATCCTTTCTATATCAACAACTCATATCACATAACAAAAACTTGCCCCCAAACGCTACAAGAGACGTTAGGAGGCAAGAAAACGAAAATTAAATTACCGAAGTTATAATACGAATCTATAAACTACTCAAATGATTGTGCCTTTCTTCCTACTGTACGTGGCATAATTTGCACATTGACATACTCCTTATAGAATCTGAAGCCGTAAGAGTATGTATTGCGTGTAGGTACTGCATCAGCAGACCAATAGTTACCACCGACTCCAGTTGCATAAAGTATACCATTCTCATAGAAGCCTGTTGCAGGTAGATAAAAATAATCATTTTTATTTGGCACAGCTGTAAACTTAGGAGCAATGTCTGCAGGGACATCTGCATCTCCAGCAAATGTATTCTTCCAATTCACATAGGTACCATGAGCATTCTTAAATCCATTTTCCATGTAAGCTGCTGTTATATGTTCATCACTAATGATTTTACTTTTTTTCTTTATCCAAAGACCTGTTTTATATAAGTGTCCCATTGTACACCATAATGTAGAAGTATCCCAATGTGGATCACCCTTATAAGCATACCAAAAAACTTCATTTCCATTTGGACATATCTGACAAATAGAATTTGCGTGAATACTTCCACCACCAACATGATACCATCTTGAATCTGTGCTATTTTGAGGGTAATGTGCCCCAAAAGTGGCACCTGTCAGATACTGTGGTAAAGTAGGCTGGTCAGTTTCATATCCATTCCAATAATGATTCACTGCATCCCACATATAATACTTTTTGTCACTGTAGTCTTTTATATCCTTATCTATCCAAGCAGTAATGTCGTTTATCTTACCCTCCTGACAGTTATAACCTGAAATAGTCTTAACGATGTCACCCTCAACATTGGTTGTAGGGTCCTTAATCGTATAAGTGATTGTAAAGTTATACGTACCAGGTGCAACAACCATATAAGCTCCGTTGGTAGCGAGTGATGAGGTGGTTGTGTTTAGTGAGAAGTCGCTTGTGTTAAGCGTAACGGTGTTTGAATAAGTCTCACCTGCCTTCTGTGCAAGGCTTCCTGTAGAGAAGTCATACTTACCTGCGATAGGCTGATCGGCTGTTACCTTAATCTTTGTCAACTTGATATTTGGACCAAGGTCGGTATTCATACAACGTGGTACGAAGCAGAGGTAACTTGCCTTATGGTTGAGCGTAAAGGTGTAATTACCATTGCTGCCTGTTGCGGTTGCAGTACCGCAATCGCCTGATGTACCAAGATGGCTAAAGTCGTTGGCTGTGGTCTGTGTCTGTGTGCTTGCAATGGTCACAGTGTTAGCGTCTGTTCCATTCTCACCTGTATAACGCACCTCGCGGTTGTTCAATGTAAATGAACCAGAAGCAAGACTGAATATTGCTTTTGCCTTATTAGATGGATTATAAAGATTAGCAGCATTACTCTGGTGGAAAGTATTGGCATCGTCCTGTACGAAAATCTTGTCAGCTGATGACCAGAACACCTTAGCATCGCCACCAAGTGTATAGGTAGCTGTTGTACGTGTCAATGCACGAGTGTCATTCCCTGGCTGTGAACCATCAAAAGTAGCAACACCCTTAGCGGTATTCTGTTTTGCATTGTCCTGCTGTGCACTGTCTTCACTTGAACAAGCCACAACAGACAGAGCAGCTATTGCACACGCAGCAAATTGCGTTAGTTGTTTCATTGATTTACTCATAATTATAGTCTTTTTGTTTCTTTAGTTACTTAATTTATTAATCCCATAAATCGCTTCTTCTCGTTGAGACCCATGAAGACTTTTCCTCTTCCTCATCCTCTTCATTGTCCATCCAGACAGGTGCCTGCTTGGCATCGCCAGCTTGACTACCATGACCAATAGTTCCTGCAGAACCACTTGCCTGATTCATTAAAGTCTCAATTTCTGTGCAGACAAATCCACACGCAGGCTGTGCGTAAGCCCTCTTTACCTTTTCCATAATTTTCATTTGAGTTTAGCGATACACCTTCGTGCATCATGTTTATTTTATTCTACTTTTGATTATCGTTATGAGTTGATTATTTGTTAGGGTTATCGTCTTACTTTCCCACCACTTGTTTGCCTAAATTCTCTATTGCCATCAAGCAAACAACACACGAAAAAAGACAAAGGGAAATCACTACAATTCCTTTGTCTACATGGGTTCACACGGCGCTCCTCGCGCGCACGCGTATGAAGAAAGAAGTGGGGAGGTTAGGCCTGGCCTATGAGAGAGAGAGAGAGAGAGAGAGTACACAATTATTTGGAACTACCAAATAATTCTCGCTCTTTTTTCTATCTTTTTTTGTTAAAGAATCTATTACGCCACAGAACGTCTGTGCACCCCTCGTACGGAGGTCACATCCAATAGCCGTAATAATATTCTTTATCATTTCCATTTGAAATACTGGTTAATTTTAACTTAACTGGGTGCAAAGATAAAAATAAATATTAAATCCCACAAAGAAAAGGCAAAGAAAAATTAAAATAAAAAACTTCCTCTTCTCTCAAAGCATGGAGAGCAAAGGCTTTCAACGCAAGACTGGATTTATTACACATTACTACAAGAAAAAGTTTTATTCTCATTTGCTGTCACTTTTAACATTTCGTGTAACCTCACTGTGTACTAAAGAGTTAAGTGGAGACCAAGACTGACAGGAATGACAAGAAACTCCGTTTTGACTGAATACCATCGTTAAGACGGTATTAACCGAGGACAGGGTACGGGAAGAGACAGGGTAACAAGGTGAACAGCTTGTAGACAGGGTACGATAAGACAAAGTAACAGGGTTAACGCCTTTTGGCGGAATAACAGAACTCTATAGCTGATTTAAGACTGTAAGGGGTGAGTAACCCTACCTATTACCATCTATCTTTTATATATCACCACCTCATACTACCTAACAAAAAACTTGCCCCCTGAACGCTACAAGAACGTTAGGAGGCAAGAAAACGAAAATTAAATTACCGAAGTATGATAATTCTAAATCATGAATAGCTCTTAGAGCTTATTCGAAAGGACGAGTAGTTACACCTGCGTAGCGGAAGAAACTACCTACATCTATATGGGTAGCATTAAAGGCCAAACGATATGCAGAAACCATACGACTTGGATCACCGCTTGAAGTCCAATAAACACCCTCTCCAATATTATCCAGCCTACCATTCATATATTTAAGTAAGCATGGGAGATAAAAGTAATTATGCATTTCTGAAGGCGAAGGCAAACTTGGAGTACTGCTATTTGAACAGATACCATAGTTTACTCGGAAATCACTTCCATCATAAGCATGTTCTGTGCTATAATTACCTTCTGCTTGTAATACAGCCTTCTTTTTAAGCCATACACCACCACGGTATAATCCTCCTAAAGTAGTCCACAGTTCAAATTGATCCCAACGAGGGTCACCTTTCATACAATACCATGTTATCTCGTTAGCATTTGGCAATGATTGGAAGAGAGATGTTGTTGCATCATATCTTACACCTGTTCCTGGATAGTTCTTATTATAATATCGTCCAAGTGCGTCTCCATCTTGTGGGTAATTTGAATTTGCAGCAATAGATGGGTGCGTTGGCTGCCAAGGTGAAGCAGTATCCCACTCATGTCCATACCAGTAATTCTGTTGTGCATCCCACATATAGTAGTTATGTCCATCATAATTATTCAATGTTAGATTTGCAGTCACATCAGTCATGATACCTGCCACACAGTTTATATCTACATACCTTGTTACAGTACCTTCAATTAATCCACCAGGATTATCTGTTGTATTCCTCAACCAATAGCGGATACGGAACTTATGATTACCCGGAGCAACTACGGCATAAGTGGCGTTCTTGCTCATGTCGTCAGAAGAATTGTCGATAGCAAAGCCAGAGCCTGTTGTAACGGTAATAGTCTTTGAACCACCAGAAGCAAGGGTAAGAGCACCATTAGCACCGATGGTATAAGTACCAGCGATGTCATCTTCTGCTGTGATTTCAACCTTGATAAGCTTACTACGGTTCACGTATGGATTGCTTGAACGAGGGATTAAGCAGAGATAAGCTGCCTTGTGATTAAGTGTAAAGGTATAGTCATTACCATTCTTTGCTGCAGAGGCAATACCACAATCACCTGACTCACCAGCATGGTCAAAGTTGTTTGGTGCTGACTGTGTCTGCGCAGACTTGATTTCTACCTGTGGCTGTGCACCAGCAGCAATAGTCTTATTCGTATAAACAACATCATGCGTTGCCTGACTATAAGTACCGTTCAGTGCAAAAGTGCCCTGTGCCTTGTTTGAGGTAGCGAAAGTAACAGCGTTACTCTGATTCCATGTACCAGCATTATCCTTTACCCAAATCTTGTCAGTATTGCTCCAGTTGACTGATGCACCAGCCCCCTTGGTATGATTAACAATTGCTGTACGAGTAGCACTACCCTGCTGAGAGAAACCATTGAAAGCAGTTGTACCAGCAGGAACCTCCGTTTTCTGTTCTTTCTCGTTCTGTGTTGTGTCGTCGTTAGCACAACTTGCTGTAAGCAATACGGCAGCAAAAGCATAGCAAACCGTCTGTACCATCGAACTGATAGCCGTCTTATTCTTCATTGTTTTCATTCTTTTAATTTTAGTATACGTGTCAATTTAGAACCTGTTACTTAACTCTCTTTTACTTGAGAAAGAGACCGCCTCTACTGGTTCCTCTTCTTCCTCTTCATCATCCCAAGGTATTTGGCGTTTTGCCTCACCATAAGTTGGACCTCCTCCAATTGTTCCAGCATTACCGCTTGCATCGAGAAGATGACATTCTGTCTGACATGTAGTCGCTTCACATTCGGGCTTAACGTAAGCCCATCTTTCTTTATTCATTTTTTTAATATTTGAATTAATAATATCTTATCGTTACTCTACTTAAACTGTCTTACTTGAGTTCTGTGCTATTCCTGTCCCCAAGTACTCACCATCCTTATCAAAAACAAGGGAAGATGTTTGCTTATATCATTGTTAGCCATCAAGCAAACAACACACGAAAAAAGACAAAGGGAAATCACTACAATTCCTTTGTCTACATGGGTTCACACGGTGCTCCTCGCGCGCACGCGTATGAAGAAAGAAGTGGGGAGGTTAGGCCTGGCCTATATGAGAGAGAGAGAGAGAGAGAGTACACAATTATTTGGAACTACCAAATAATTTTCGCTCTTTTTTCCATCTTTTTTTGTTAAAGAATCTATTACGCCACAGAACGTCTGTGCCCCTCTTGTGAGGAGGTCACATCCAATAGCCGTAATAATATTCTTTATCATTTCCATTTGAAATACTGGTTAATTTTAACTTAACTGGGTGCAAAGATAAAAATAAATATTAATTCTCACAAAGAAAAGGCAAAGAAAAATTAAAATAAAAAACTTCCTCTTCTCTCAAAGCATGGAGAGCAAAGGCTTTCAACGCAAGACTGGATTTATTACACATTACTACAAGAAAAAGTTTAATTCTCATTTGCTGTCACTTTTAACATTTCGTGTAACCCTTCTGTGTACTAAAGAGTTACGTAGAGAACAAGGCTGACAGAAATGACAGGAAACTTCGTTTTGACTGAATAGCATCATTAAGACTGTATTAACCGAGGACAGGGTACGGGAAGAGACAGGGTAACAAAGCGAACGGCTTGTAGACAGGGTACGAGAAGACAAAGTAACATAGTGAACGCCTTTTAGCGGAGTAACAGATTTCTTTAGCCTATTTAATACTGTAAAGGGTGAGTAGACTAATCTATTACAATCTTTGGTATAAGTGACGAAAAGAGACCTAAAACATCTTATATCCCTTTATCTACAAGGGGAATGAGCCTTTAAAAAGTCTTGAATAATGACTTTCTCCTTTCTTTGCTAATGCCCTTATGTAGGTTTAATTTTGCTTTCAAAGTAGAGTTGAGTGCTTCCAATTCATTGTTTGTATTCGGCATTTGCAACTCAGGGAAGTCATAGAATGTCCACAACCAAGGCATATTCCTCTTTAAGCTTAAATATGCGCTTCTTGTGTTCTTATGCACATAATGCGTTTTCCCATCTACTCCTTTTGCCCTTTCGTTTATAAAGTCCTTCCATTTCTCATGCCATACGCCAGTTCGGGATAAAAAAGAGCCCTAAAAAGTTGGTAATCTCGCTATTATTTTGTAACTTTATAGCTGAAAATCAATCACTTACAAAACATATATAGCGATGATTACCACAGACAAAGTTACAGAAATATTTTGTATATTGGATGAGTTCTGCAAGAATTTAGATGCCGAGTTAACTAAAAACCTACACATTGCCCCCATAGACGAGGGATATAAGCGCATGCGAAACCGTAAAGGGCAGATGTCCAAGAGCGAAATCATGACCATCCTGTTGTGCTATCATTTTGGCTCTTTCCGCAACTTCAAGCACTATTACCTCTTCTTCATCAAGGAGCATCTGGCAAGCTACTTCCCTAAGGCCGTGTCCTACACGCGTTTCGTGGAACTCATGCCTCGCGTGTTCTTCGAACTGATGGCCTTCATGCGCATCCAAGGTTTTGGAAAGTGCACGGGCATTAGTTTCGTGGACAGCACGATGATTCCCGTATGCCACAATATGAGAAGGAATTTCAACAAGGTGTTTGATGGACTTGCTAAGAACGGAAAGGGAACAATGGGGTGGTGTCATGGCTTCAAGCTTCATCTGCTGTGCTACGAGATGGGCGATGTACTCACGTTCTGCCTAACTCCCGCAAACGTGGACGACAGGGCCCCTAGGGTGTGGCAGGTCTTCACCAAGGTGCTCTACGGCAAAGTATTTGCCGATAAGGGCTACATCAAGCAAGAGTTCTTTGAGAACCTCTTCAACCAAGGCATCCATCTCGTTCACGGGCTCAAATCAAACATGAAAAACAAGCTTATGCCCTTGTGGGACAAGATGATGCTGCGCAAGCGATATATAATAGAATGCATCAACGAACTGCTCAAGAACAAGGCCAACCTTGTCCATTCACGCCATCGCTCCGTACATAACTTTCTCATGAATCTCTGTGCGGCATTGGCTGCATATTGTTTCTTCGAGAATAAGCCCAAGGCACTTCCCGTGCGCATTGAAAAGACTAGGCAATTGGAACTTTTCTAAGCAAATCCTTATCCCGAACTGGCGTAACAACTACGAAAGACATCAAGCATACCACGAGGGTGTGTCAAAATGTCCACATCCTCTTTTTTATGCACAAAGCCCCGACTTTCTCAAGCCAGAGCTTTGCTATTTCCTAAAGTTTTTGTACCTTTAGGCATTAAAAAAATCTCATTATGACAAAGATACACTTTCGTTCTTACATACACAAGAAAATGATTCTTTTTCCTCAAAGAATTGATAAGGATATCGCAGAAGATGACCCTGTTCGTCTTTTAGATGCCTTGGTGGATAATCTTATGTTGGATAATGTCTACAAGCTTTATAAGCCCAGTGGTCGCAAGCCTTATCATCCACAAATGATGCTCAAGGTGATTCTTTACGCCTACATGAATAATATCTATTCCTGCCGTCGTATAGAGTCGCTCCTCAAGCGTGACATTCATTTCATCTATCTGGCAGGATATGAGCAGCCTGATTTTATTACCATCAATCGTTTTCGTAATCGTGTGAAAAAGGAAATCGACAATATCTTCACACAGGTTGTATTAATACTTGCAGCCAAAGGTTTGATAAGTCTTGACGTTGAATATATTGACGGCACAAAGATAGAATCGAAAGCCAACAAGTATACCTTCGTTTGGAAGAGAACCGTGGAAAAGAACCGCGCCAAGTTGCAGGAACAAATACGCACACTCTTGCTTCAGGTTGATGATGTCATAGCGCAGGACAATGCCGCTAAGACAGAAGGTGTCGAGTTTACTGCAGCTCTGCTCGATGAAATATCCAAGGAATTGAACAAGTCTTTGGAATCAGCCCCTGAGCCTAAGACAAAAGAAGAGAAACAGGCTGTTAGAACCAAGAAAACAGCTTAAAGAGCTTGAGAAGAAACGTAATAAACTCCAGGAGTATGACCAACAACTTGAGGTTATGGGAGAGAGAAACTCCTACAGCAAGACCGACCCTGATGCCACGTTTATGCACATGAAGGAGGATGCTATGCAGAACGGACAGACTAAGCCTGGATATAATCTGCAGATAGCAACTGAGAACCAGTTTATCACCAACTTTGCACTCTATGCTAACCGTACAGACACGCTCACACTTTCTTCTTTCTTGGAATCTTTCAAATCACGCTATCATCGTTATGCCAAGACAGTCGTAGCCGATTCAGGGTATGGCTCCGAGGAGAACTATCTTTTCATGGACGTACATAATATGGAAGCCTATGTGAAGTATAACTACTTCCATAAAGAGCAGCGTCCACGCTACACACCTAACCCATTCAGTCCCGCAAGCCTTTATTATAATAAGGAACAGGATTTCTACGTCTGCCCTATGGGACAGCATATGAAGCGTATAGGCATGAAGCGTTCCCTAACCTCTAATGGATTCGTTACTTACAGCGTACGTTATCAGGCAGAACGCTGTGATGGTTGTCCGTTGAGAGGCTCATGTTTTAAGGTAAGAGGGAACAGAATTATAGAAGTAAACCACCAACTACAGCACTATAAACAAAAGGCACGGGAACTACTGACCTCGGAAGAAGGCATCAAGCATCGAGGACGAAGGTGCATAGAACCTGAAGCTGTTTTTGGACAAACAAAATATAATAAAGCCTATAAGAGGTTTAGGCATTTTGGAAAAGACAAGGTCAATATGGACTTTGCCTTCTTTGCTATTGCCTTTAACATAGGGAAAATGTGTAGAAAAACCAATCTCAAGGAACTAAAAGCCGTTATGGAGGTACTTTTTGTAACCTTCAGATACTCTATACAAGTTTATATAGGCTATTTAAAGCCCAATAAATCATTTTATATGAAATTAGCAGCATAGCTGCAGTAAATAACGAATTATGTCGTAGACAAGGTAAAGGAAGAACAAAAAGAGGATGTATCAATTTTGACACACCCTCTGAGGCTTTTTCCCTACTTCTAGGTATTGCACTATTCCTTACAACATCCTACCTTTGCATTAACAAATCAAAGGTGAGCTCTAGAATCATTGATAAGGTCACAAAAAGCCCTATGGGGCGTGCTGTGACTATATCGAAGATTTACAGAACATACCTGAATTTAAAACAATTTAAAATGATAAAGAAAAGAACCGTAAAACAGATTTTATGTAAATCGGCGTTTGTTTTCGCCGCTACGTTCGTTCTTTCGCTGCCCACTTACGCAAGGCACGAGAACGAAGTGAAAGTTAATACCGAAGCCAACATTAAGGGACGCGTTGTGGATAGTAAAACACAACATCCTCTTTCGCACGCGAGCGTGCTGGTTTTGGGTACAGTTATCACTACCACCACCGATGCCGATGGCTATTTTATGCTGCGAAATCTGCCTGTGGGAAAGGTGATTGTGGAAGTGCGCTCGGCTGGTTATAGGGCTTACAAACACGAGGTGACAACGCAAAAAAATAATACCCATGAGCTGAATGTGATGCTCAAACCCGACGAAATTGCGCTTGACGAGGTTGTTGTGTCGGCCAATCGTAGTCAAACACTTAGACGTGAGTCGCCTGTGGTTGTGAATGTTCTGGACACGAAGTTGCTCGAGTCTACCCATTCTACAACCTTGGTGCAGGGTTTAAACTTCCAACCGGGCGTGCGAACCGAAGATAATTGCACCAATTGCGGATTCTCGCAGGTGCGCATCAATGGGCTTGATGGTCATTATTCGCAAATATTAATCGACTCGCGACCCGTTTTCACGGCCCTTCAGGTGTTTATGGACTCGAACAGATACCCTCTAACATGGTGCAACGTGTTGAAATTGTTCGCGGTGGTGGCTCGGCGCTCTTCGGTGCTTCGGCCATTGGTGGCACCATCAATATCATTACCAAAGAACCTAGCGAAAATTCGGCCGATGTGGCGCACACTATCACAGGCGCAACAAATGGCTCTACTGCTTTCGACAACAACACCACGGGCAACCTATCGGTTGTTACAACCAATAATAGAGCTGGGTTTTATCTCTATGGACAAAGCCGACACCGCGCTGCTTACGACCGCGATGGCGATGGTTACACCGACCTTCCCACGCTAGATAATAAAACTGTGGGGCTTAGCTCTTTCTTCCGACTCACCGATTACTCCAAAATAACCCTTAAATACCATGGCTTGAAGGAGTATAGACGTGGCGGAAACAAACTTTACTTGCCTGCTCACGAGGCCAATATTGCCGAACAAATCGAACATACCATCAACGGCGGAAGTTTGGGCTACGACCTCTTTAGCCTTAATGGTAAGGGACATTTCAGTGCTTATGCCTCGTTTCAAAACGTTGACCGTAAGAGTTATTACGGCGGACTGGGCGAACTGGCCACCGCTGCCGATGGACTTAAGGCCTTGAACGAAGCCTATAAACTGGGACTTAACCTCGATATGAGCGAAGACGATGCCGCCACGCTGCCCGCCAACCAACAACAAACGCTGGCCGATGCGCAAGCCTACGACAAAGCACAACGAGCCTATAACCTTACGCATAACATCAATTACATAGCTGGTGCGCAATATGTGCACAATTTCGACCGTCTGTGGTTCATGCCTTCGAGTCTTGTTGTGGGGGCCGAATATAGCTACGACCGCATTAAAGACCACTCGCTGGGCTACAACAGCCTGATGGAACAGCGCGTGAATATTGGTAGCTTCTTTGCTCAAAACGAATGGAAAAACAACCATTGGGGCTTGCTTCTGGGCGGACGACTAGACAGACACAACCTTATCTCGCATCTTATCTTTAGTCCGCGCGTTAATCTGCGCTACAATCCCACGCCCAACACCAATTTCCGACTTACTTACGCTGGCGGATTTAGAGCCCCACAGGCTTTTGATGAAGACCTTCATACGCGTATTGCTGATGGCGACCGTGTGAAAATTGCGTTGGCTAAGGATTTGAAAGAGGAACGTTCGCACAGCTTTAGTGCATCGGCCGACCTCTATAAAAGTTTTGGAACAGTACAAACCAACGTTCTTATTGAGGGCTTTTACACACGCCTTAACAACATGTTTGCTACACGCAAACTGGCTGATGATGTGATTATTGATGGCGCACGTGTTGAAGAACGCTTCAATTCTAACGGTGCAACGGTGTATGGAATTAACCTCGAGGGCAAGGCTTCGCTCTCGTCGTGGGCGCAATTGCAAGCTGGTTTTACTTGGCAAAGCAGCCGTTATCGCACGCCCGAAGAATGGGACGACGATGTCGCTCCCGAGTTCAAAACCACTAAACGTCTGCTGCGAACGCCCAACACCTACGGATATTTCACCCTCACTGTGCATCCCACCATCGATTTTGCCCTATCGTTATCGGGCGTTTACACGGGTAGAATGTATGTTGGCCACCCCAAAGGGGGGAGCGAGCGCACCAACGACTTTGCTATCATTGAGCACACTCCCGCGTTTCTCACGCTTAACCTGAAGCTTGCCTATAATTTCTACATAACTAAGCAGGTGAAATTGGAGGCTAGTGCGGGGGTGCAAAACATGCTCGATGCTTACCAAAAGGATTTGGATAAAGGGGCTTCGCGTGCCTCCGACTATGTTTACGGACCTACTCAACCCCGCAGTTTGTTTCTTGGGGTGAAGTTTTCGTACTAGGTATTATGTCTTTTTTACCCAAAAACAGTGGGTAGAGTTGTTTTGATTTTGTGTATTGCTGGACACATTGCCGATGTTGTTATTGAAAATGTGGTGCACTACGCTCAAACAATATCATAGGCAAGATGCCGACAAGCCAACAAAAGATGAACTGTAAGCAACATCAATTGTGTGATTAGTGGTCTTACAATTGATTTGGGTTTAAAAAGCTGGGTGTAATGATTGAAAGCTACGGTAAATAGACTTTACAAAACGCATTTCAGTACTACACCACTTATAGAAAGGCAAAAACGCCTGTAGGCGATGCCCCAAAATAGGCTTTTAATGCCCCAAACGAGACCAAAATGGTGTAAGTGCTTGTGCATAAGCACGCTAACACAAAAATGAATATTGCATAAAGGCAGGAGCTTAAATCATAACTTTTGCGCTGCTTTTTGAGTTTTTAGTGAGAAAAAGGTGCTAATTCTATGCTTATTGCGCCTTTTTCCCACTTTTTTTGTGGTTCACGTCAGTTGTTTTTGCATAAATTGGGTCGCGCCCTTTGCTCACACGCCTTGCGTTTTGCTGCATTTAGCCTTGCGTTTAGCACGAGTTAGCACTGCGTTTTGCTGCAAAACGCAGTGTATTTTGCACCATTTTGCAAAGTGTTGAGACTAAGTGGTACGCCAGTTCGGGATAAGAAAGTTCTCTAAAAAGTTGGTAATCTCGCTATTATTTTGTAACTTTATAGTTGAAAATCAATCACTTACAAAACATATATAGCGATGATTACCACAGACAAAGTTACAGAAATATTTTGTATATTGGATGAGTTCTGCAAGAATTTAGATGCCGAGTTAACTAAAAACCTACATATCGCCCCCATAGACGAGGGATATAAGCGCATGCGAAACCGTAAAGGACAGATGTCCAAGAGCGAAATCATGACCATCCTGTTGTGCTACCATTTTGGCTCTTTCCGCAACTTCAAGCACTATTACCTCTTCTTCATCAAGGAGCATCTGGCAAGCTACTTCCCTAAGGCCGTGTCCTACACGCGTTTCGTGGAACTCATGCCTCGCGTGTTCTTCGAACTGATGGCCTTCATGCGCATCCAAGGTTTGGAAAGTGCACGGGCATTAGTTTCGTGGACAGCACGATGATTCCCATATGCCACAATATGAGAAGGAATTTCAACAAGGTGTTTGATGGACTTGCTAAGAACGGAAAGGGAACACTGGGGTGGTGTCATGGCTTCAAGCTTCATCTGCTGTGCAACGAGATGGGCGATGTACTCACGTTCTGCCTAACTCCCGCAAACGTGGACGACAGGGACCCTAGGGTGTGGCAGGTCTTCACCAAGGTGCTCTACGGCAAAGTATTTGCCGATAAGAGCTACATCAAGCAAGAGTTCTTTGAGAACCTCTTCAACCAAGGCATCCATCTCGTTCACGGGCTCAAATCAAACATGAAAAACAAGCTTATGCCCTTGTGGGACAAGATGATGCTGCGCAAGCGATATATAATAGAATGCATCAACGAACTGCTCAAGAACAAGGCCAACCTTGTCCATTCACGCCATCGCTCCGTACATAACTTTCTCATGAATCTCTGTGCGGCATTGGCTGCATATTGTTTCTTCGAGAATAAGCCCGAGGCACTTCCCGTGCGCATTGAAAAGACTAGGCAATTGGAACTTTTCTAAGCAAATCCTTATCCCGAACTGGCGTATGCCATACAGTCAAAGCTCCTATAAAAGAATCTTTGTCTGTATGGCAAAGCATTTTAGCTATGCCAAGCAAGTCTTGTGACGCTTGTAATTTGGGGTGCAATGTCAGTTTTGTTCTTATAGTCATAAGCTGGTGGAACTGGCAATGTTGGAATCTGTACTGGTGGAACTCTTGACGAAGCCCTTTTAGGCCATCGCTCACTATGCCTAAAACATTATATCCATGCAACTCAAGATATGAAATATCTTCTCTGTAATCTGCAATTGTTTCTTTCTTGTCAATAAACTTATACCATAGCACACGACCCGATATGTGATCTTTCATTATAACAACACCAAACCTTCTTCCCCAGTAAGTAGCATCCATTAAGACTACAACATTACTATAAACTAATTTAGGGAGGTTCTCCTTGTATTCTGATGACAGATAGCAGTGAATCGTACGAGTTGATACGCTAAATTCTCTGGCAAAGTCGGATACTGTCAGATTCCCTAAGTAATATGCAGAATTTACATCTTCCTTCGTCAAGCGACGACGTCCTATAAAATAGCGTTTACAGTCTTTGCAAAACCAACGCTGATAACCATTCTCCTTACCCTTTTTAATGGTGCGATGAGAACCGCAATAAAAGCTGATTTTTTGTCATCGAAAAGTTTTTTGCTCAAAACTATAGTAAATAAAGGGATTACAAGAGATTTTAGGTCTCTTTTTGTCACTTATGCCGGCGTTTTGCATTATGCTGGTATTCATGTTCTTGAAGTTTGGTCACTACAAAGATACATAATACCAGCTTTTTTATATATAACTAATCAGATATATCTATCCATTTAACGGAAGAACCTTATTTAATGATTATCTTTTTACCATTGACAATATTAACACCCTTTGGGAAAGCATTAATTTCGTCAGTGCTTGCTTTACTTAGCCGTTTTGCTCCATCTATTGTATAGACATCAGCAAGCTCAGCTTTATTATAAACAGTGTTTGTAATGCCAGTAATACAACCCTCTATTAAGAAAAAATCTTCCCATTGGTCTGCTTGTTTATATGCGTCAAGACTATTCTTAGGAACAAAAAGTTTACATTTAGATTTATTAATGTCGGTAAAAACACCTGATTCACAGGTTGGAGGTACGACTGCCTCACTTGAAATCTGTGTTATACTGGTACAGTTATCAAATGCGTATTCTCCTATAGCCTTAACACTATCTCCGATATGTACTTTTTGCAGGTTGGTGCATCCGCTAAAAGCTTCGCTACCTATTGTCGTAACACTATTGGGAATGGTTACAGAAGTCAGATAGCTACAATCGCTGTATCTATTATTAGTTGATTATCAATGTTATACGCTCTAAACGGTAGAAAAGTGACCGTATGGATTCTGATTAGATACGAAAAGGTGAAGATTTAACGTATTTAACTTTCAATACATCAGGAATCACGAAATAAGGGTTGGGAGGGGCGTTTTAAACCGACCCCGTAATGTGGTGAATAGAAGTTATATGACGAAATTTATGAAGGGGTACGGTTGAAACGACTACCTTAAAGAATATGATTGCCAATCATCCCTTTTTATTCTATAAGAATCAATAGAAATGTAGCCTATCATACTGTTTTATCACATTTTTATACTTCTTAAACGCAGTTTTTCCATTGGTTATGCTGTATTTCGAAATAAAAAAGTTATCTTTGTGGTGTAAAATATGATACTAATATCAAAAATAGTACTCTAATATGATATTTGAACGTAAGAAATATTTGGATGAACTTATCGCAGGACGTGGGAATGGACTTGTGAAGATTATAACAGGTGTCAGACGATGTGGAAAGTCTTTCCTGCTGTTTGACATCTGGCATAACTGGCTGTTGGAACATGGGGTAACTGATAGTCACATCATTGAGATACAACTTGATGATTTCCGAAACAGGCGGTTGAGGAAGCCTGATACCTTGCTCGACTATATAGATTCAAAGGTTGTGGATGATGGCAAACCTTATTATATAGTCTTGGACGAGGTACAGTTGGTAGAAGAATTTGTGGAGGTTATTCTTAGCTTGACACACATGAGGAATGTAGATGTGTATGTGTCGGGCTCAAACTCTCGCTTCCTATCAAGTGATGTTGTGACTGAGTTCCGAGGTAGAGGGGACGAGATACGCATATGGCCTCTCACCTTTGACGAATACTTTAGTGGTATTGGTGGAGATATACGCAAAGCTTGGTTGGATTACTATACTTTTGGAGGACTGCCACAGGTGGCTTTGCTTGAAACGGAAGAAAAGAAAACAGACTATTTGCGTGGTCTGTATGAAACTACCTATCTGCGTGACGTAATTGAGCGCAACCATCTGCGTAATTCTGAAGGAATGAAGGAATTGGTGCGTGTAATAGCCTCGGGCATTGGTTCGTCAACCAATCCAACGAGAATAGCCAATACTTTTCAATCTTCACAAGGGGTAACCATAAAAAGAGACACTATAAAACAATACATTGACTATCTGAAAGACTCTTTCTTGATAGAAGAAGCTTTGCGCTATGATGTGAAAGGAAGAAAATATATCAGTACCGAGACGAAATACTACTTCGCAGACATCGGCATACGTGCTGCCATTCTCAACTATCGCCAACAAGAGGAAACGCACATTATGGAAAACATTATCTATAATGAGCTTCGCAGTCGAGGATATAATGTGGACGTAGGATTGGTTGAACTTGGTGGCAAGGATGAGAACGGTAAGTTTGTCAGAAAACAGTTGGAGGTAGACTTTGTGGTGAACCGCCCTCCATACAGAGTGTATATCCAGTCAGCCTTTCACATGCCTACGCCAGAAAAGGAACAGCAAGAGCGACGTCCTTTATTGTCAATCAATGACCACTTCCGTAAGATTGTCATTGTAGGTGATGATATCCACCGCAAGGAAGACGAACTCGGAGTATTAACTGTCGGACTCTTGGATTTCTTGACAGACAAGAAAATACTTGAACAGGGTTAAACGCAATCGGATAAAAACAGATTCTTTTAAGGACGAAAAACTTATACCTCATATAACACCTCAATTCCGCAGCATTATTCTTTGCGATCTACTTTTATATATTGACGTGACTTTTTGGTATTTATCCATTGATTTGGGATTTTTCTGGGGTTCTTGGTTCTTGCATAGGCATGAAATCCCCCATCCAAACCCAATGGGGGATATGATATCCACAAAGAAATACTGTTTATTCAAGGAATACTTCAGAGTAGTATGTTTTATTTGTATATAGGTTCAGAACGTTCTGCCTTCCCGTTCTCACCCATTTTGCTGGAACGCTGACAAAATGCAGGATAAAGGCTTTCAGCCTGCTTGTCTTTTTCAATGGCTTGACCTTCTCACTGATATTACGGATGAGATAGAGATAGAAGTTCTTCAGCATGGCAGTAACCATCATGAAAACCATGTTCTCAGCCATAAAGGAAAATGGCAGATGTGACCATCCAAAGTCATTGTTCTGTATGTCGAAGTTCTTTTCACTTGCCCCACGCTCATTATAAAATGTAATGATGTCTTTCTCGGTAAACACCCAGTCATTGGTGAGGATACAGCGGTATGTGTATATTACTCCGAACATATCCATCTGTTGCTTGCCATCCTTGTCTTTCAAAGGACTACGCTGTACGACAAGTCTGTATGACTTTCCTTCTATCAAGCTGTCCATGCTGATGGATGTGACATCGCATTTCTCATAGCCAATCTTAACGTTTTTCCATTCCTTCAACTGTTGGAAAATCTCGTAGCGACTGCCGCAGTTGGCAGCGCGAATGTAGAACGTGTTGCAGCGCTGCTCTACGGTTTGTATGATTTCCTTTGAGAACGACCCGCAGTCAGCACGGAAACGCTCTATTACCACACCAAGTTCTGAGCTTACACGGTCCATTATGCGACGGAGCGTGTCCTCCTGATGGAATCTCACATTGGTGTTTCCGTCACGATTCTCACCTCCGACTATGATTCCCCCAATGGAAGCCCAACCAGGGAAATAGCCAAAGTCCTGCTTGTAAGAATACTTTGCATCGAACTTGTTGGCTGAAACAAACTGGTGGTCAAAGTCCAGGTCAACATGACTGCCCACCTTTATAAGCCCCATTCTCCGTATCATCCGTAAAAGTAAGGTATTCAACTTTTCTGCCGTGTTGAAACTATACGACTTGCCGGAGGTCTCGCTCTTATAGACAATATTTTCCTCGGCAAGCTCCTTTAGTCCGCGCCCCACAGTGTCGGCACCGGGTAACAGCGTATCAGGTCTCTGCCTGAACTGCCCAATAAGCGCATTGATGTCCTCAAGGCAATCTCCACCACAAAGGTAACTGAAGAAGAGCGAGCCGAAAATACTTCCATGGCTGAATGCTTTGCCACTACTTCCACGTTTGCCCAATACAGATTCGGTAAGTTTTTCAAAGCCCAACTTTGAGAAAACGTCCATAATATGATAAATTCCTCCGAGAGAAGTGATATTCTCGTTTTTAATTGCTACCTTTGTCATGTCAGTTTTTTGCTTACTTGTTATGTTAGCAGCACCAAGATAGGTGAAATTTCTGACATATCCAAGTGTTTTGAGAACTTTGTTTCTCAGACACTTGGAGTTCTTACATGAATTTATGCTGCGGAATTAAGGTTTATGAGAACAGAAGGTTCTTTGTAAGGGCGTATGCATTCAATAAAGCCACCAGCAAGTGCAAAATTATAATATTTTTTTGTAGAACTCGTATTTTGATATTTGAAAATTTAGTATAAAGCCAACCAGCAAGTACAAAATAATTTTTTATTTTCTTTTAGAATATTACAAAAAAAATTATATCTTTGCAACTGGGCATATTATATGCCCATACATTTTGGTAAAAAGAGGCGTTATGCCCTATTCTTGTATGTACGAAGCCTGAGAAACTTCCAAACAATGTGACAAGAAAGGTCGTAATGGTCTCCACGCATATAGCGTGGGGCTGTTATTCCCACATCTGTCACAAAAGGTTTTCTCAGGGCCTGTACATTAAGACGTGGAGCATACAGTTCCACGCTTCTTGCATATTAACTTGAACGGTCCATAGGAATTGTACGACCCAAAGAAAGAAAACTATTATGGCAATTTCAATGATTGAGCGCCACGGTTCTTGGTATGACATCTTTGACGAACGTGGTAAGAAGACAAAATCTGTTAGTGAAAACATTGGAGAAATAATGGGGCATAGCTCAAATTTCTTTATTGTTTTGAAAGGTAGTTGGTATGACCTTTATGACGGGCAAGGGAAAAAGTATAAGTCCTTAAGCTCCAATATAGGTATGTTTGTAAGTGTTAGTGGTGATACTTTTGTTGTTAGAAAAGGCTCATGGCTTGATACTTACGACCGATTCGGTAAAAAAGTCAGCTCAAGAGCAGCACGCTAAATTCATTTTGTGTCCTCCAATTCAAAATTTGAATTGGAGGCTAAAATAAAACATCATAATGGAATCATATACAAACATATCAACACTGTTGGCAGGAAAGTCAATTAGTGTGCCTAACTATCAACGAGCTTATTCCTGGGATACAGATAGCTCTAACAAAAGCCCCAAACAAGTCAATACATTCCTGTCTGATTTACAAGATTATGTAAATAGCCACTCTTCTACGCCATACTATTTTGGTCATTTTCTCTTTGAGGAGAAAGGTGAGAATAAATATGCTATTATAGATGGACAACAGCGATTGACAACTACCGTTATCTTTCTGTCGGCTCTCTATAAGCGATTAAAACAAATTAGAAACATAGAGAAGGTGGACGATTTTGATGATGACTTGTATATATTATATTGCAACACCATCAAACAGAGAAGCCAATATCGCTTTTCAACTGTGGGTTATGACAATCAGATGTTCCGAGATTATGTGATAGACCAAACGATCCATAATAGAAATGAGATAGATACTGTTTCAAAGGAAAGAATAGCAAATGCCTTTGATTTTTTTTGCAACGAACTAACCGATAAGACAGAAGAAGAATTATTACAGCTTCTTGAGGCTATGACAAAAGCATCTTGCACCACCCATGTAGTCAAAGATGAGAGTGAAGCTGTACAAATGTTTATTTTCCAAAATAATCGTGGCAAGAAGCCTACAAATTTGGAGATTATCAAAGCCCAGTTTATGTACGACATACATCTGTATGCGCCCGTAGGAGATAAGCAAAATCTATTATCTGAAATTACAGAACGCTTTGAACATATCTATAAATCAATCTCCAAGATTGAGGGAAACATAGATGAAGACAATGTATTAAGCTATACCATAAAAGTTTATCGAAACTCTTTGGACGACATAGGCTCAACAGACTTTGTAAACAAAGAATTAGGCAAAGCCGATAGTTGTATATCATTCATTAGAGAATTTACGCAGCTACTATCGTCTTGTTTTAGTCAAATATGCAACTTTTTAGATGAAACAAAGAAAAATATCACTTATCATGATTTGCTAATTGCAGCAGATCGAAGTATTATGTTCCCTTTTGTTATCAAAGCATTGTTAAAAGGAATGCCTCAAAAAGAACTAGAAGAATTAGCAAGAGCATTAGAACAAATATTCCTCCGTCATCGGATTATAGGTACACGAGCTAATCTTTTGTGGCGTTTAAATGAATGTTATAAGAATATGGATAATAGTGCTAAAACAGTAGTCAATCACATCCAATGGATGAAGAGTAGAAAAGACTGGTGGGGCTATTGGAATAATGATGAATTATTACGTACTCTAAATATGGGAATGAACCACAACACAGCCAAAATACTCTTATGGAAATATGAAAATCACCTTATTCAGTGTGGGAAAGCAGGATATAAGGTATTGAGGTATGACGACATTGAGCAACCTCATCTTGAACATATCGCTCCACAAACAGAAAACAAAGAACCGAACAATGGATATTGCCCTTATGATGAGGACTTCTATAATCGTTATTTGGAATGTTTGGGAAACTACTTGCTACTGTCTGGTAGTCATAACATGTCGTTAAGCAATGAAAGATTCCAGAAAAAGCGAGAAAGTTATACATACTTGCAGCAGCAACGGGAAGTTTTAGGAATGACGGAAAAAGACCCAATTTGGGATAAAGATAAAATTCAGCAACGTCACTCAAAGATCGTTGATTACTTAATGCAAATACTTTAAATATCATATTTATGAGTAACAAATTGGAAAAGGCTATAGAGTGGTGCATATATCAAAGTCGATGGCTTCAAGTTCCTGTATATCTTGGTATGTGCGTAGTAATGGGAATGTATTCATACGTCTTTTGTAAAGAAGTCGTACATAGTCTTATGAATATAGAGAAGTTCACAGAAGAAACTATGCTTATGCTTGCCATAGGTATTGTGGATGTTTCAATGGTTTTGAATTTAATCATTGTGTGTGTAATTGGAGGATACTGGTCGTTTGTCAGCAGATTGGAGGTCATTGAGAAAGACAAGGATAGTAATCAGTTTGGTTATCTTGGTAAGATAAATCCAAATGCATTAAAACATAAATTGATGATTTCGCTTATCAGCATTTCTGCCGTTCATTTGTTGGAAACATTTGTAGCAGAAAATATAGATACACAACACACGATTATGCAAATCAGTATTCATATTGTATTTGTTTGTCTGCTTTGGGCATTACATATATGGATAAAATCGGAGAAACGCAGCATTAAATACAGGATAGAGAATAATGTTAGAGCGAACGGCTTGTAGAAAGGGTATAGTCTTTCCCAATCCTTTGTATGCCATAGAATAAGCTCAGCCCCAGCATCCTTAGTTTGTCTATCTTGCAAAATAGCCGAAATGCAAATAAGGCGAGAAAGATTTTATTCCAAGGAGTTGCATATATCGGATATTTTTAGTAGTTTTGCATCATAAAGCACTTATAATCTTCTACCCCCATGAGAGGTCAGAGAGATAAGAGAACTCCCAATAATAGTTTCTAATGATTGACGTTATAAAAGCAGCTTCTTATATCTTTAAAAGGTATAAAGATGAGAGGAATACTGAGATAGACGAGATGAAACTTCATAAACTCATGTATTTTTCTCAGAGAGAGTCTATTATCCGCACTGGTCAACCCATGTTCGACGAACAGTTTGAGGCATGGAAATATGGGCCTGTAATCGTTAAGGTACGCGATAAATATAAGGCTAAGGCACTCAACGAGCTACCATCACAGACGGAGTTGGCTCCTTTCCTTGAGTCGTTCGATTATGTTTTTCAGCATTATGCCCCTAAAGATTCATGGTCATTAAGTATTCTTGCTCATGGAGAAAGTTCTTGGCAGCATGCCCGTGAAGGCTATGGAGACGACGACCGATGCGATGTTCCGATGGCACTCGATGATATCATACAAGACGCAGAACGCATAAAGATGCGGCGGTTCTATTTCGATGAGATATTACCTCAGCTCAACAAAGAAAACTAAATGTCTAAAGTAATAGAAGAAGCGTTAACCTTAATAGATGCCTTTGAGGTAAGAAGAGTACGCGAAATAGATAAGAGTATCTTGGACGCTATGACTGGTCCAACCGTTGAAGGTGTGGAACAAAGACATATCATAGCGTGGTTTAATTCCGTAGAATATGTAGAAGATGACTTAAAAGGTCATCTTGCCTCTTTTGTTGTGATGTCTCCAACAAATATCCCTTTAATCTTCTTCTCTATACGATGTGGCGAACTATTCGAGATGGCTCAGCCCGAAAGGATGAGAGTAGGCTATAATGCAAGGGAAGCGCTTCGTAGACTGATGAATAGAGATTTTTCGTCTGACACAGAAAAGGACCAATTATTAAGGGATGTCAAGGCAACCAAAGACTACAATATGACACCTGACGACATCTTTAGGTATGCTGGTAAGAAGGAATCTTGGGAGGAATACGAGAAAATAGAAAGAACAAAAGAGGTTACAAAGGTGCTCGCTTCCTATCCAGCCGTAGAGCTAAAACTGTTTGGAATCAATGACGCTGCACGAGCGTATTGGGCTTCATTGGGTCTACCAAAGCATATAAGGATGGGCGAAACCTTGTTTTGGTTAAAGGTTGTGGAGACACTTGAAGCGATGCACAAGTATGTTGGTTGCCAATATGTATATTTATTTGCAGCCGACAAAGAAGCTGAAGGAAAATTAGTTCAGTATTATAGAGTGCGCCTAAAGTTTAAGTCTGATGCAAACTTATCGGCTAACAAGCCACAATTCGATTGGCAAAGTCAATTCCTTTACCAAAGCATTGAGGAGTTATTCGAGCAGAAAATTCGGTTTAGAGAATTGCTTATAAAAGATTAAGAGGAGTAAAGTTTTTTCCGTTTTAATAAACTTCTCCAGTCTAATACTTGCCCTTCATGATTAAAGAAGACGCCCTTCTTTATTCGAGGATATGCTCTTCTTGTGTGTAGAAGGGCTCCTTCTTCGAGCAAGGGGAGGCTCTTCTTGAACGGGGGAGATAAGTTACTGATTTTAAGTTAGTTGCGAAGTGTGTTTTGCGAGGTATCCCAGTTGTGGTTTAAGGAATAACTTGCGATATTCTGTCAAGTATTTTCATAAGAGTTAAGCGATGTTGGCAGATTTATTACTCACAGGATTGACAGATTTAACAGAAGCTTATCAGCATACGTCTTGATTCATTGAGAATGTTTTTTCTCACAGAGTTTAGAACGCAAGAGGCTCGTTGGCAATGTTATCTCTCACAGATTTTCACAGATGAACAGAAGCCTTTCTGCGAACAGGGAGAACACATAAACGTCTGCAAGCAGACGACAGATAACACAGAATTTATAGCCAATATGAGCTGTAAAGTTCTGTGATATCTGTATGCCGGAGGCGTTCTGTGAGATCGAAACTGTGCGCAAAAGGGTCTGTCAAATCTGTGAGTTCTGTGAGAGAAAAAACTCCGCAGCGAGTTGTTTGTGTGTTATCTCATAGAGTGGGTGCGTTCTCATTCTCACAGAAAAACACAGAAGAACAGAATACACAGCATTCCACAGAGACATTAAGTCAACCGATTTCACAGAACCTTACAGCCATCTTTGGCAGTTACGCTCTGTGAATTCTGTATGCCGGAGGCGTTCTGTGAGTTCGATACTGTGCGCTAAAAGGGTCTGTCAAATCTGTGAGTTCTGTGAGAGAAAAAACCTCTACGAAGTATGCAAGCAACCCAATAGGGGTAACCTCACATACTACGCCCCTCGCCATTCGGAGAGGGGTTGGGGGTGAGGCCGAACGGGGCTGGGGGTGAGGCCATCATCCATTTGTACAGGTGAAAGCGTTACAATGGTGATGACACGTTGATGTTCTTGCGTAAAGAACGGCTCATTGGTAAATTGTTTTATCTTAACTTTCGCATTAAATCTTTAGTTTTCTATCACAAAGAGGAAATCTTAAAATATGTTTTCCTGTCATTTCTGTCATCCAAAATAATGACGTAACTCTATAAGAAACAGCACGTTAAATCGAAGTGTTAAATGTGACAGCAAAACAAAATAAAACTTATCTTGTATAATACGTAATAATCGTGTTGTTGTCAGGAGGGGTTTATCAGTCCCTGTATCAAGTGAATAAAAAAGATTTGATAAGCCTGTATCGGGGAATAAATGTCAAACCATGCTTGCTATATCGAACGAATAATAAGAACATAGTAAGCCTGTGTCGAGGAATAAATGTCATACCATGTTTGCTGTATCGAGCGAACAAAAAGAATGCCGTAAGCCTGCATTGCGGTAGGAGCCACAGCTGCATACTTACGGCATTAGCCTTTTTCGAACTTATCTTTTTTACTGTTTTATCTCTTCTTCAAGAATGCTGCAGGCTTAGCACTTGTGCTCAAAGGATGGAAGAGCATCACTGGTTGAAGCATATAGGAAACATTGCTAAAAGTTAGCGTGCGTCCTTGTTGGGCATACTTATAGATAGCGAGTGCATTTCCATTAAATGAACCAATAGGGAAACCCAGTTTTCCTAAAGCATTATAAGACTGGATGTAAGCAGCACTCGCAGCATTACTCTCAAGGAGACCAGCAACTATGCCATCCTCCTTAGAGTAAGTCATTCGTGCTGTCATTGACAGATTAGGTGAAGCATAGATGTCATAGATAGCAGTAACCATGCTCTGGAATTTAGCAAAGTCATCATCACTCACTTTACCAGCGTTATGTGCTGCCGTCTGCTGTTGGATAAGGTTCATCAATACAGCATAGTGTTTAATATCCCAAAGCTGTACGATAGCGATATGACGTATTATCCTTCGTTTGTGAAAGGATATATTCACCACCCTTCAATGTCAGTGAGAGGTCAGCAGGATCAAAATAGAAAAGCATCCTCAAACCTGTATCATCAGAGGCGAAAGACAACTTAGTATCAGATTCCTTCTTAAAAGTACCAACAAACTGAGTAACCAATGAGTTGATATCAGTTGTTGAGCTTGTCATCTTCAACAAGTCATACCCATAGAGACTATACGTTTTACCATCGAAATCATCTATGCTACCCTGCGTTACAGTAATCGTATCACGCTGCTCTTGGTTCTTCAGAACGAGCAAGAACGTACGAACCTCGCCTGTTGAATTGGCATTGATATGTGCCACAAAAGCAGAGTCCTTATCCTCAACAGATGATACCGCAGAAGCATCAGCAGAATCGGCAAGCACTAAGGCTGGTTCAGCACCCACCTTTGAATAAGGTAACGTAAGGGTTGTATCCTTGTCGCTAACAACAATATTCTTAGCTCCTTTATATTTAAAGACAGCTCCCGACTGCAAGATAGGCAGATTAGTAGAGTCATTCCCATTCTTGATAGTCAACACAGCAGAACGACTGTCGACAGCTGGGTTGTTAGCAACACTGACAACGACCGAGTCATTCAGCAGTTGTGCCGTAGCCCATGAATCACTGACAGAGACGGTTGAGCCAGCTGGTGCAGTAAACTTCACCCCACCCTTCTGTGCCGCAGCAGAGAAGAAAAGCTTAGAGCTTACCACATTGACAGGATTCTTACGCAAGTAAGAACTACCTGCATCATTGTCGTCACTGCAGGCAATAAAGCCCGCAGCAACAGCAAAGAGAATACAAATATTAAATATCTTTCTCATAAAACATTTACTTGTTTAGTTTTACTTGTTTCGCTACAGATGTGGTAAGGCGTGAGCTAAAGTCTACATCAAAGCTTGGATTACGATTTGGCAGATACTGTGGCATCTGTAATGACAGAGTATTGTCGGATGTCTCCTCTGGTAAGATAGCAGGCTTAGCAGATGAGGATGAAGAAGACTTCTTCGTTATCACTGGGTTAATCCACATATCCAACATAGCAAAAAGATTCTCTTCGCTAAATGGTTCGCTCGTGTAAGCATTCAGAACAAGGCGATCAGCAGTCAAATTCACGTACTTGAGCTGTCCTCCAGCGCTAACGAACAATGGACCACAGAGAGATGCACTGATATCACCACTTTCATTTACAGAGAAGCTAATAAGGTTATAGAAATCTGTATATGTACCCGTACCACGATTTTCATCGATATTAAATGCGTTAGCAATGTAGAAGGTTGCTCTACTATTTCGTATTGTTATCACATTCTGACCACTCTGCATTAAGAACGCTTTTGCGGAAGCCACATAGGTCAATGGGAATACAAAGTCGTCACCATAAGGACTGGAAACATTCAAATAGAACTTACGGTTCGCACCAGAGCCTTCATATCTCAGTCGAGCTTGGCGTGTATTGACCTTGAGAACATTCTTGTTATTGTCACCAGCAACGTATGAAGTCATCTTGAGTTCATAGTAACCCATGAGAGCAGAGAGGTCATATTGCATAACCGCTGCACTTGCTTCATCAATACCATTAGAAATCTTAATCTTAGCACCACGAGCCTTGGTAGCAATCGCGTTGGCGTCTACATCGATGGTAAGCGTGTTGCCCTCCTTTGTTAGGTGAACCCATGAAGCGTCACAGCTGACGTTGAGCCAACTAAGATAAGGTATTGTCTTCTTAATTTTCTTAGCACCATTAGAGACATCAATAGTACCAATCAGATTGGCAATAACGTTGACATCAATCTTTGAAGAAGTAGTCTGAACACCGTTACCAGAGAGCTTTGCAGTCTCTTTATCAAAGGCCAAGTCATAGACAACAGCACCATTAATCGTAATAGGCTCATACAAACGGATTCCCCTATCAGTAAAGGTATAAGCAGACTCAGCAATAGGAGTATTGCCATCATAGATAGCTAACTGACGATTATCCCTATCGGTAATAACGAGCGTGTAACTCTTTCCACCGATACTAAGATTGAAATCAGAGAAAACAAGAGGTTGGTGAGGTCGGTCACCTGCTCTATATAGTCTGTTGCAGGCTCAGAGAGTTTGCGAAGATACATAGTATTCAACGAACGTTTGCCATGAACCTTGATGTAGTCAGCCTTAATTTCGTCAATAACAAACTCGAAATCGCCTTCCATACCACGATACTCACCCTTCTTTGGAGTAGCATACTTATGAAAGAAAGCATTGTAAGTATCGAACGACAAGACAGGTCCGTCGTCCTCTTTCATCTTATACAATGACTTCACTTCGCCATCATCAGGGTTTTTCTCATAGCGTACGATGGCATCATCATGAGTGAACTTAATAGTATAAGCCACGCCACCATACACCTGATTACTCTGTGGGTAATAGTCTAATACCCATCCATATTGCGATGCTGTCAATGTGTCCTGAGCCTTCTGCAGGAACTCTCCCATACGCTCAGAATAAGGCTTATCAAAGACATTATCCTCCTCAGTCTGACATGACTGAAGGAAGAATGCTGGCAAAGCAAGTAGGAGATATATAAATAATTTAGTTGCTTTCATTATAGTAATCCTTTCTTGTTAGTTAAGACTTGTAAGATTATAACTGCCACTAACAACGTTGTTTTCACGTCTGATGACAGCATCACGCACCTTATCAAGGTCGACATTAAAGGTCTCCTTATAGTAACGTTTGCAAATCTCAAGCTTCTTCTCAAGTGCTTCTACGCCTGGTTGAGGAGCAGGTTTTCCTGTTCCCTGATCCTTGATAGGGTCTCCATTCGCATCAACAAGAGTAGCCTTCTTAATAATAGCATTCCACTGCGCAGGTGTTGAGATAATGTAAGTACTTACCATCTCGGCAAAGTCCTCACGCTCTTCCTTCTGTGAGTATGCTGAAACGAAACCACGCTTCTCAAAGCCTTCTCCATACGTATCAGAACTCCATGAGTCATTAACATAACCATTTGGAGTCACCTTACCGAAGTCACGTGGGTAGTCCTTGGTCTGGTTAACGATATGAACAAACTCGTGGTGAATGGTCTTAAGGAAATATTCATCAAGTAGAGGACGATTGGTCTTATACTTATCAATATAGTTAACACCCAAGAGGCGTATCTTCTTTCCACCCTCTGCAGTACCGAGTTTCTGGCTACCACTGTTCTCGTATTCGAACTCACCTAAGAAGCTAAAGAGCTTTGGGAAGTAACGACGTGTGAAGTCAATGCCTGCAGCTTCGGTATAAGCTTCCACACAGGTGTACTTAATGATATGTGCTAACTCCACTGACTGAGCCGAATCAGCAGGTACATCATAGTAAGACATGTCTGACTCATTGTCCTCATAACGCCACTGAATCTGAATGTTATAAGGTACTACGAAATTCTTATACAGCCACTTGTCAAAGGCTGTGTCTGCTGTCTTAGAAGACTTGATAACGCTCTCACTTGACAAAGCATCATCTGAACAAGCAGTGAAACCAGCTGCTACTGCTGCCAAGAGCGTTAAAGCTAATATGTTATTCTTCATTTCTTAATCCTTTAATTAGCTATTAAAAAGTATGTGCACCAGCCTGAGCAGGATACTGATTGACAACTGAGAAACCTGGTCCGCTGTAGGCAGAAGGGTTGATGAGTGTTGCATTTGGCACAGCTGTCTTAGTAGGGTTACCTTCAACACCAGCCTCACGAATACTCTGTGGGATCTGAACTGTCTGACGTGGGTCGTCCTTCTCCAACCAATCAAGGTTCTTAGAAGGTTTACCATTAGCACCGATGAGTCGACGAGGAATCACGATGTTGTAACGTCGGATATCCATCCAACGCAAGCCCTGATGTACTGTCTCGATACGACGGAAGTTCAACAAGCACTGTAAGAGTGACTCCTGTACGGACCCTTCAGCATCGATAGCGAAGCGAGGGCTGATGTGCTTCTTGAAACTTGGCACCATCTTATCGGCATCAGCGTATGCGTATGGCACTGAATTAAAGTAAGTTTGCACACTTGAAGGCGTCAGCGTCACGCTGGTATTGAAGTAGTTGTGCATCCAAGTGTTCATATCTGCACAGGCTGCATCGTTCTGTCCAAGCATGATTTCAGCCTCAGCACGATTGAGCAAAGCCTCATCCATAGTGAAATCAACATTCAGAGTGCGGGGATAACCCGTACCAGTTGTCGTATTGATAATCTGTATCTCACGTGGAAGTTTCATCAACAAAGCAAAGTTAGCTTCACCTTGATTAGCCGTAAATGGCTTCCAGATGGTGTTTGCAGCTGAACCCCAAATATTATTACTCATAAACAACTCGGTATCTGCCAAGTAGTTAGTGAGTGTATAACGCTTATTTGACACCCATGGAGCAAGTGCCATACCAGCACTGCTGACACTGGTCTGAACAAGGAGGTTACAGCCTGCAGAAGCACTACAATAAGCCTCAGCAATCTTCACTGCCTGGTCTGAATTGCTCAAAGGCATAGCCTGCAATGTTTTATAGTCACGCAGATAAGCAGCAGGATTACTACCCAACAATTTGTCAGCATATTCCTTTGCTTTCTCCCACTTCTCATAATAAAGATAGAAGCGAGTAGCAAAGGCGTAGGCAGCCTGCTTATTGAAGTGGTACTTTGGCACCTCGTATGTATCGTTAATCAATGGTATACCCGCTTCAATATCAGCAGCAATCTTTGCATAGAAATCAGCTACCGTACCACGATTGCTCTGCTCTGCAGCAGCGGTGAAGTCAGCTATTCCAGTTGCATAATAGAGTCCCGGATCAGTCTGACTGGTCTTACCATTATAAGGACGGCAGAACTCATTGGAAAGAATGAAGTGGTTGTAAGCACGGAGCAGCAGCGCCTCACCCTTTGAGTTGCTGAGTTGCTCATTCTTTGCACCACCTTGTTCCTCAATAGCAGCCAAAGCCTCATTAGCCTTGTAGACGCCATCATAATATAACATCCACACCTGTTCAGGAGAGTCATTACCTCCCTCTGTCTGCTCTTGCCAGAAGAAGTACTGGTCATTACCACGGCTTCCAAGACTGTTATCACGTCCCATATAGTCCGTATTATCAGACATCCACTCGTTAAAGAGGGTCGGTGTACGGTCTGGATAGGCTGTTACGAGCAGCCCCGCAATCTTCTTTGGTGTATCCAAAGTAGTACGGTTGTCTGGCAACGTATCCAATTGGTCAGAACAAGATGCAAGTATCGCCACAGATGCAAGCATCAAACTGCCCATATATATGATATTCTTAATTTTCATATTCGTTCTATATTAAGTTACTTCTGGTGCTGGTTCAGTTTCTTTCACATAGCCTGTCAGTTGTCATCTGACAATCCTCAGCCTTGTTAGGGTTTATCCTTATTGTCATTAAAGATAGTGATATTCCCAACAGAACCGCCACCTAAGTTAAAATATTAAAGACCTAATCTCAATGTCAAGGTGAACTGCTTTGGAACTGGTGCAGCCACACCACCTGTATTGAAGAACTCTGGATCCTGACCATTCAGCTTCTTGTCTGAATAGAACAGGAAGAGGTTCGTTGCCTGAAGCTTCAATCCTAAGCTGCTAACACCAATACTTCTAATCATCGTTGCAGGGAAGTTATAACCCAATGAGATTTCCTTCATACGAATGAAGTCACCCTTTGCAATACGAACATCAGAATAGTTATAAGCATTGTAAGCAATATCCAACTGCGTGTTGTTACGGTTCTGACGACGTGAAGCAATCACTGGGATATTCGTAACAGCCTCATCACCACTGTATGCCCAGCGATTACGGAACTCCTTAGGTAGGGCGTCCATATCGTCATAGCGGTTATTGAATATATGGTTCAGTCGAACTTTATTACCAAAGCTATATGTTACAAACACATTGAGGTCCCAGTTCTTATAACGGAAGACGTTACCAAATGAGCCTGTTGTCGTTGGCTCAGCAGGACCTTCGTATTTCAAGTACTTAATCTTCTGCTGGTCGCGTTCTTGAAGGTTAAGGTCTGAGACCGTTCTTCTACCATTCTCGTTCATATATGTTGGTAGACCCTCACCATCAAGTCCTGCGAATGGGATACTAAAGATAGAGTTTGCAGGATAACCAACAAGACTATAACCAGTTCCCTGTACGAGGTCAACGACACGAGCATGGGTGAAGAGACTTGTAATCTCATTATGTGTCCATGAGAAAATGAAGTTTGTTTCCCAACTGAAGTCCTTTGTCTTGATGTTTTGTGTATTCAATGAGAACTCCACACCATTTGACTTCATTGAGGCAACGTTCGCAAGGTTGTAAGAACCCAACTGTGGATGGTTCACGTAACCGATAAGGTCACTATTGCGACGCCAGTAGAAGTCTGATGTAAGATTGATACGGTTATCAAGGAAACCAAAGTCGAATCCGAGGTTGAACTCACGTTTCTTCTCGTAAGTAAGGTTAGTATTACCGAACTCCTCATCGTATCCTGTCTCTTGAATAGAGGTGAATGGACGCCAAGGCACTGTTGCTGTGAAGATTGGCAATGAGTTGGTTACAGGAGGACGGTCACCGGTAAGTGAGTAGCTGAGGCGCAATGTTGCATGTGTCAACGCCTGCTTGAACAGCTTACTGAACCAACCTTCCTCGTGTGCATTCCATGCACCAGAGACGTTATAGGTTGGCAACCATCGAGCTGAGGTAGCTTTACCCAGATAGTTCGTACCTTCATAACGGAAGGTACCCGTTACCTGATAGCGACCCTTATAAGAATAGGTACCCGTACCGAAATAAGCAAGACTGCGGATGTGGGTATTTGACAAACCATAGTAGTTAGATCCCTGCTCTTGGAACATCTTGAAAGCACGATAGTTCAGCTTTGCAATCTCACCAGCATCGAACATCATACCCCACTCACGGTCGAAGGTTGCCTTACGGTCAACGCTATTACTCTCCACACCTGCGTAGAGGTTTACGATATGAGTGTCGTTGAATACATCATTATAAGCGGCAGAGAGACGTGTGTCCCAGCCGAAGAAATTGTTACCAGTCCTATCGAGAATACCGCCTTCTTTGAGGATTGACTCTGGAAGAGCAAATGGGTTATCAGGATCAGTATAAAGGTATGGATTCGCATCACGGATAGTTGTCGTACTCATAGCACGATAAGCCAATGCTTGATTAGAGTTCTCTCGAACGATATGTTCCATCGTTGAGGCTGCACTCTTCACTGCTATCAAGGCTGTAAGTTTAACTTTTGTGATAGGCTTATAGTCTACACTGGCCTGAACACGGAAGTCGTGCACATTAAGATCCATATAGTTATTGTCCAACTCATTGAAGATATTGAACGGAGCATAGTTACGTGTGTATGACTCGTTAGGGTCGAGAGTACGTGAGGTATTCAGAGAGTAAGAGTAAGGATTGATGTCGAAAGCACGACTAACAGCACCCGTTGTAGGGTCGATCGTACGGCTCAACGAACCTGGAGCTCTCTGTTTACGATAAGAAGCATTAGCGATAAGGTTCAAACCTATCTGCTTGTTAATATTATAAGTTGTGTTGATATTACCTGTGTAACGCTGAACACGACTTGACTTATACCATCCTGGATCATACATTGCAGAGAGGGAAGCATAGTACTGACCCTTGTCTGTACCACCAGAAGCACTCACTGAGTGGTTGTGCATGATTGAACTTGAGAAAAGCTGGTCGAACCAGTCTGTGTTACGATACTCTGCAGCGCGCAGATAAGCATCACGTGCAGCCTGTGTATTCTCAAGACCGAACTGTCCCTTAGTAGCATCATACTGTGAGATGAGCTGATACATACGACCATAAACGCCACTTGTAGAGGCGTTAGCGATTTCGGCATAGTTCAAATAGCCCTTCTTCTCCAACTCACGATAAATCTCCATCTGGTCTTGTGAGTTCATGATATTGAAGTTCTTATAGCTTGGCTTCAAACGGAGAGTGTACTCACCGGTATAGCTTAAATGGCTCTGACCAGCCTTACCCTTCTTTGTTGTCACAACAATCACACCCGCCATAGCACGAGCACCATAGATAGATGTAGCCGAACCGTCCTTTAATATCTGAAAACTCTCAATGTCGTCAGCATTCAGTCCTGCGATAGCAGAAGAAATCAAAGTCTTTGCATCACCTGATGACAACGAACTCGCATCAACATTAGCAATGTCTTCCATGATGACTCCATCCACAACCCATAATGGTTTTGACGAACCAAAGATTGACGTATTACCACGCACACGAATCTTTGGTGCTGTACCGAACGTACCAGACACGTTCTGAACACTCACACCAGCAGCACGACCTTCGAGCGAACGGCTCACATCTGCCATACCATCGAGCTTTGCTTTTGAAGCATCAATCTTTGTTGCAGCACCAGAGAAGAGGCGCTTGTCTTGTTGAGTCATACCAGTTACAACAACCTCATTAAGCTGATGATTGTCGTTACTAAGGACAACCTTCATGCCGTCTTTGGCTGCTACGGTCTGCGTGACCATACCAATGTAACTGACTACGAGTTTCTTTCCTGCAGGAACATCAAGTGTAAAATGACCGTCAATATCAGTGACAGTACCCGTCGTAGTACCTTGTACCATGACAGACGCACCGATAACGGCCTCTCCATCGTCCTGAGAAACTACGGTACCATTAATCTTTGTCTGACCAAATGCTGTCCCTAAAGACAGGAGAAGACCAAACAAAAAGAGAGTAAATCTTTTCTCCATAGATCTCTTTTGATTATTATAAATATTATTGTGTAGTTGTTTCGCTAAACGTTACCCTTATGTTTCACAATGAAACATATCATCGCAGATAGGTCGCAAAATCAAATATATTATCGCTTTCCAGCTTAATTTATAAAGATTTTTACATCCAATAGATGCAAAATTAAGTATTATTTATAAAAGACACAAGACTTTCCTGATTAAAATTACATTTTCTATTAAAATTTAACTGATTACTTACTAAATTCAACAAAATAGTACGTAAAACACCTATAATTATTAATCTACGCAATTAAAAGACGAGTTGACAGGTTTAGGAGTATGTTGGATAGTCCTTTAACTGATTTTTGTTTATGACAAGTAAACTTATTGACAAATTAACAAAGTTCTGTTTTCATTCGGCCTCACCCACAACACCAGCAAGCCTCATCCACAACACCAGAAAGCCACACCCACAACACCTCTCGGCCTCACTCCCAACCCCTCTTGGCCTCACCCCCAACCCCTCTTGGCCTCACCCCCAACCCCTCTCCGAATGGAGAGGGGCGTGATTACCGAAATAGACCTGTCGTTAGGAATAACAAAACCAAATTCTATCGCCTTTACCACCAAATTCTGTTTATACTTTACACCCAGTCTTTATTTGTCATTATGTTATTCTGTCTTCTAAAAAATCATCTATCTCCATTTGTCATTATGTCATTCTGTCTTCAAGAATCCCCCTTTCTTCGTCTGTCCCTCTGTTATTCTGTCTCTAAAACATCCTCTGTCTCCATCCGTCCCTATGTTACTCTGTCTCCAAAAACACTCTGTCATTATATGTCTTTATGTCATTTTGTCTCTAAAAAAAATCTGTCTTTACTCGTCCCTATGTTATTCTGTCTCTAAAAAAACACTCTGTCATTATATGTCTTTATGTCATTCTGTCTCTAAAAAAACTCTGTCATTACTCGTCCCTATTTTATTCTGTCTCTTAAAAAACACTCTGTCATTATATGTCTTTATGTCATTCTGTCTCTTAAAAACACTCTGTCTTTCTATGTCTTTATGTTATTCTGTCTCTTAAAAACACTCTATCATTATATGTCTTTATATCATTCTGTCTCTAAAAAACACTCTGCCATTATATGTCTTTATGTCATTCTGTCTCTAAAAAAAATCTGTCTTTACTCGTCCCTATGTTATTCTGTCTCTAAAAAAACACTCTGCCATTATATGTCTTTATGTCATTCTGTCTCTAAAAAAACACTCTATCTTTACTCGTCCCTATGTTATTCTGTCTCCAAAATATCCTGACTAAAACACGTACAAATGTCTGACATAAACACTGAGGGATATACATAAAAAGCAAGTCTATAACTCACCGACAATCAGCAAGTTATAGACTGCAAAGAAGAAGACGCCCTTCTTGAGGTAAGAAGGGCGTCTTCAACGCTTAAGAAGGGCATGTTCTTAAACCAAGAAGAGCGTCTTCTTAAATCTTAAAGAGAATGTATAGCTTTTATGTTATCTGTCTTTTCTTATCATCAGATGAACAACATACCCACTTGGAAGACCACCGCACTGACTATCCAGGCTAATGCTGTGGTGTATCCAGCAGCAAAGAGCGCCCATCCCCAACTACCTGTTTCACCCTTGATAGCCGCTATCGTTGCCACACAAGGGAAATAGAGCAGAACAAAGAGTAGGAAGGCAAAGGCCGTCAATGTTGCTATAGGCTCTGCTTCCTCATAGCTTACATGGTGCATCGTTGCCACATCCTTTGTTATTAGATTATGTAGTTTGGAGTATTTACCCACCTCACTACTATAACCACTGTCGTCAGAGAAGCTATCATCATTAGAATAGAGCACACCCATTGTTGATGCTACAATCTCCTTCGCACCCATACCTGACAGCAAGCCGACATCCAATTGCCAACTAAAACCTTGTGGACGAAATACGGGTTCGACGGTTTTACCGATTCTGCCGATATAACTCTGCTCCTGTCGAGCCTGTTTCCCCATGTTCGGATCATCTGGAAGAGGGAAATAGCCTAAGGCCCACACGATAATAGAAGCTACGAGAATGATACCTCCCATCTTCTTGAGATACTGCTTACCCTTCTCCCATGTATGGCGACCAATAGCTTTCCATGTTGGGAAACGATAAGGGGGTAGCTCCATCACAAAGGGAGTGTCCTCTCCTTTTACTACAAAGGCAGAGAAGAGACGACTCATCACTACTGCCATCAACACACCTATTATATATAAGGAGAGCATAGCCAGCGAACGATATTTCATGGCAAAGAACGAGCCTGTAATCATCACATAGATTGGTAGACGAGCCGAACAGCTCATCAATGGGAGTATCAGCATTGTCACCAACCTGCTCCTCCGGCTTTCTATCGTACGTGTTGCCATCACGGCAGGTACGTTACAACCGAAGCCCATGATAAGTGGGATGAACGACTTACCATGTAGTCCCATCTTGTGCATAAGCCTGTCCATGATGAAGGCGGCACGCGACATGTAGCCACAGTCCTCCATATAAGAGATGAAGAAATAGAGTATCAAGATCTGAGGGAGGAATACGATAACGGCACCTACACCACCGATTATACCGTCGACAATCATATCCTTCACCGGACCGTCAGGCATATTCGTAGAGACAAACTGCCCTAACCAGCCCACACCTGCCTCTATCCAGTCCATCGGATACTGTCCGATGACAAAGGTAGCAGTGAACATTACCAACAAGACAAGGAAGAAGATTGGGAAACCAAAGTATTTGTTTGTCAAGACATGGTCGATGACATGGGTGGTCTGGTAGGTGTCTTTCTTATCTCCTGTCGAGTAGTTCGCCTCTTTCAGTGCTCCATTAATAAAGCCATACTTGGCATCCATTATCGCAGTCTCGCTGTCATTGCCTGTCTCTTCCTTAACTCTTGCAGCCGCAGTATCACGATGTTTGAATATCTCGACCGAGTCGCCTAACAGACTAATGAGCTGTTCTACATCCTTGTCATGCTCTAACAGTTTGATTGCGAGATAACGAGTTGAATAGCGCCGATAAAGTTCTGGGTACTTCTTCAGGTGCTCTTGCATCTCTTCAATACCATGTTCTATCTCATGACCATGGTTGATATGGATGTGACGGAACTTCAGTGACTCGTCTTCTGTGCCTTCATAAACGGCAATTATCTGTCGGAAAAGTTCCTGTACACCCCTGCCATTGGTGAATACCGTCGGTATCATCGGTATTCCAAAGAGCTCTGAAAGCTTCTGTGCATCGATATGGTCGCCACGTTGTTCTGTCTCGTCATACATGTTAAGGGCGCAAACCATACGTATGTGCATATCTATCAACTGGGTTGTCAGATAGAGGTTGCGCTCAAGGTTTGAGGCGTCTATCACATTGATGACGACATCTGGCGTCTTGTCTACCAACTGTTTACGCACATAGAGTTCCTCCGGACTATAAGCCGAAAGACTGTAAGTGCCAGGAAGGTCTACGAGGTTGAACTCGTAACCATCAAAGGAAGCACGTCCTACCTTCGCATCTACCGTCACTCCCGAGTAGTTTCCTACTCGCTCGTGTGCACCTGATGCAAAGTTGAAGAGCGATGTCTTACCACAGTTCGGATTACCGACAAGGGCCACATTGATGGTGCGGCTCTTTTGTCGTACGGCATCTGACAGCTTCTCTGGGGTTAGTTCTTTGTCGGTACTATCGTAGGATGTTGAGCCAGCTGATTGCTCACTTTCCTCATACTCTACGTCTTCTACCTGCGCAGGGTCGACTGTGTCGGGCAATACTTCTATCTGGTCGGCCTCGCTATGACGGAGACTAACCTCATAACCCATAATCTTGTATTTGACAGGGTCGTGCAAAGGCGCATTGAGCAACACCTCAACAGTCTTGCCTTTGATAAATCCCATCTCTATTATTCGTTTCCTAAATCCACCGTGTCCCGATACCTTTACGATAACACCAGTTTCTCCTGTCTTCAATTCTGATAGCTTCATAAGCCTCAATCATCATTTTAATTCTTATCCAAGAATTATCGTTACTTATTCTTAGTTCGCCATGTGTAGCAAGCTACTCGTCTACTTCTTCTCTCGTAGACTCGTCTACTTGTACATATTTGAACAAACAAAGGTAATGAAAAAAAACAAGATAGAAAGTGTTTACAAGAAAAATACCTAATAATGGGGATGGCTAACGACCCTAAACAATGGTTTTAGCTGCTCTATTCCTCACTATAATAACAACACAAGAAGTGGCTTTTGCTGTTCTATTCCCATCTATAATAACAACGAAAGATTCGCTTGCGAAAGGAGCTAATAAAATGTCTCTAAGCTGACAAGAAACATTACTTAATATACAAAAAAAGTTTTATTTTGTTTTGCTGTCACTTTTAACATTTCACGTAACTATGCTGTAAACAAGCAAGTTAACATCCCTCTCCGACTGACAGTAATGACAGCAAACTTCGTTTTAGGTTTTTTCTTGGTTATTAGAATACAGCAGTAAGAGCATGTAAAAAGTCTCCAATTCCCACAAAAAACAACAGGTTTAGGCTGAGACCAAAGTCAAACGCTAAAACTAACATTATCCCCACTACTCGAACAAAGTTACTACATTTATTACAGATTATCAATGAAATAGACTGAATGTTTAATGTATTTTAACCACATAAAAATACTATAAGATTTCCAAAAAAGTCACGGAAGTCTTGGTTTTAGTTGGCTTTTTGGTCAATTATAAGGTTTTGTCTTATTGCTCACGGACATACCAAAAAGTAGGTATAAACACTGAGATACACGCTCGCTATGGCACAATTTTAATATTACCAATGCTGTTTGGCAAACTATGAAACAATCGACTTTGTAAAGATAATTCATCTTCTTAAAACCAGACTACGGTCTTTAAGGATTAAGAATACGCCTTTCTTGCTCGAAGAAGACGCCCTTCTTGGATGTAGAAGACGCCCTTCTCCACCCTTGAAAGGCATCTTCTCCTTTACTACTACTTAAATTATTGAATACAAAAGAGTTACAACACCAATAGAGACTACTATCCCCATCCTAAAAGAAGGACACGAATACGCAGTTTTGTAAATATATTTTATTATAAACAAAAGCAGCGTTTTCTGTTTATCTCAGCCTTACAAACGACAAACACGCAATTTCTCAACCATATAATAGACTGACTTTCTGGCACAGAAACAGGGAGAGCAAGCCGAGAAAAGACGGTCGACAAAATACCACATAGATGGTATTTTCATCGTTTCCGATAAACTTTTACAGCGTTTTTAAGGATAGAAAAGAGAATTATCCCTATCTTTGCAACTATAAAAAAGATAAATTCAGTGTGATTAGCCACACACGTCTATCCTTATATAGAGGGTATGAAAGGTGCGCACTACAAGTTGAACAACATAAAAAGAAAGGATTATACGATATGAAAACAGCAGAATTATTATTCCCAAAGGTTGAGAGTACAAAGGCATCCCTCCTTTTGTTGGCATCACGTCTCGTGTTCGGTTTGACCTTTGCGAGCCACGGCCTCGACAAACTGCAGCATTTCACGGAGACCGCAGCACATTTCCCTGCACCCTTCGGATTGAGTGGTGAGGTAGCTGTAGGACTAAGTATTTTCGGCGAGTTGGTATGCGGTTTGGCCTTTGTCTTCGGTTTTCTCACACGCTTAGCACTGTTGCCGATGATATTCACCATGATAGTAGCCTTCACAACCGTCCATGGCGGTTCTGTTAGCGGTGGTGAGTTAGCCTTCCTCTACCTTGTCATCTTCGTCCTCTCATGGTTCGCTGGTGCTGGTAGATTCTCTGTTGATGGCATCATCAGAAGCAAACTTTCCCATTAAGCGGTAACCAGTTTCGTAGCTATTCATCCGTTTACTCTGGGAGAGATGTTCCGTGAGTTCTGTGAGAGAAAAACCTCCCCAGCGAGTCTCGCAATTGTACTTTTTCTCACAGATAACACAGATGAACAGAACACACAGCATTCCACAGAGACATTAAGTCAACCGATAACACAGAACCTTACAGCCAACGTTAGCTAATCGTCAACACCTAACACTCAACACTCAACACCCGTCTTTAGCTGTAACGCTCTGTGTTCTCTGTATGCCGGAGGCCCTCTGTGAGCTTGAAACGTGCGCAAAAAGGCTCTGTTAACTCTGTGAGCTCTGTGAGAGAAAAACCTCCCCAGCGAGTCTCGCAATTGTACTTTTTCTCACAGATAACACAGATGAACAGAACACACAGCATTCCACAGAGACATTAAGTCAACCGATAACACAGAACCTTACAGCCAACATCCATCACCCAACACCCAACAGAAGCCTCACACAGCATGAACCTAAAAAAGAAAAAGAGCTTACCACCAACACAAGTAAGCTCTTTCTCTCCTACCAACATTCAATATCTTTTTCAATATCTGGCATCGTCTCGCGTTTGAAGACAGGACTCTTCACACCTGCCCGCTTCTGTTGTCGATAGTCATCGAGTAGGCGGAAGGCATATTTACCAAGTGTGATGATGGCGATAAGATTGCATATTGTGACGAGCGCCATAAAGAAGTCGCCGATACTCCATACAAGGTCAAGACTGGCAATAGCACCAAACATCACCATCAAACCGCCTGTTATGATACGCAGAACGAGGATGGCTAAAGGACGCTGGGTGAGGAAGCGCACGTTAGCCTCACCATAATAATAGTTTCCAATAATACTACTAAACGCAAAGAAGAAGATGGCGATGGCAACAAATATCGGTCCACTCGAACCTACCTCATGCTCTAAGGCATTCTGTGTAAGCATGATACCTGACGCTGAACCGTCTGTATAAAGTCCGCTAATAATGATAATAAAAGCCGTACAACTACAAACGAGCAACGTATCTGTGAACACTCCGAGCGACTGAATAAGTCCTTGTTTGACAGGATGGGTCGTTGATGCGGTCGCAGCAATGTTCGGTGCCGATCCCTCACCAGCCTCATTACTAAACAGTCCACGCTTTATTCCATTCATCATCGTGGCTCCTAAGCCGCCTCCCGCTATCTGTCCGAAGCCAAAAGCATTCTCTACGATAAGGCGGAAGACGTGTGGGATGAGTTGAATATTCATAACGATAACCACCAAGGCAAGGACGACATAGCCCACTGCCATCAATGGGACGAGGACACTACTGACCTTCGCAATGCGCTGAATACCACCGAAGACGATGACTAAAGAGAGTACTGCAAGGGCTACACCCATCCATGTGGGATTGATAGAAAAGGCCTTCTGCATTGCACCACATATCGTATTACTTTGTATGGAGATATAAGCCATACAGAAAGTCATCGTTATCAGGATGGCAAAGAGCTTCGACATCCATTTGCAATGCATACCATGAAGGATGTAATAGGCGGGTCCGCCAATGAACGAGTCGGCATGGCGACGCTTATACAGTTGGGCCAGCGTAGACTCGATAAAGGCCGTGGCAGACCCAAGGAGAGCGATGATCCACATCCAGAAGACGGCCCCCGGACCGCCAATGGCTATGGCACTCGCCACACCAGCAAGGTTTCCTGTCCCCACACGGGACGCAATAGAGACTGCAAAGGCTTGAAAGGAAGATACATGCTTCTCCCCTTTATCGTGTGTATCAGTCGATTCACCCAAGAGGCGAACCATCTCACCTACCATACGAAACTGCACGAAATGCGTACGAAACGTAAACCATAACGCACAGAGAATAAGTGCCGCAACAAGAATATACGACCATGTAAAATCATTGATTGACACGATGCTCTTATTCAACCATCCGTCAGCAGAAAAGATCTCAACCATAGTATAATCGGTTTATTACTGACCACAAATAATAAAAACATCTGAAAGTTGCCCTATTATCCCATAAAAGTTTTGCTATTCACTTGACATTCACAATATTTTCACTAACTTTGCACAAAGCTAATGGTTGACAAACACATGGTAAGAAAAAGAAAGAATAAGTTAAGAGATGTACGCGAGTTCCTGATGATTGCGTTAGCTATGCTCATTGGGAGTTTCGGCTGGTGTGCTTTTCTGTTGCCCCACCACATCACAATAGGTGGTATTGCGGGTATTGCGTCTGTCATTCAGTGGGGTTTCAACATCCCAGTGCAGTACACCTACCTTATTATTAATGGCATACTGCTCTTTGTCGCGTTAAAGATATTGGGTTGGAAGTTCTGCGTAAGGACAATCTTTGCCGTATTGGTCTTTGCCTTCTCGACATCAGTATTGCGTGAGGCCTTCTCTAATCACCCCTTGTTCTCTGACGAGCCATTCCTTGCCTGCGTCGTAGGAGGTGTGCTCTTAGGGGTCGGAGTAAGCATTGCTCTACAGTATAATGCCAGTTCGGGTGGTTCAGATGTTATTGCCGCAATGATTCATAAGTACCGAGATATATCGCTCGGACGTGTCATCTTGGCATGTGACCTTTGTATCATCACCTCCAGTTATCTTGTATTAGAGAACTGGGAGAAGGTTATCTATGGTTATATTGTCCTCTTTGTGATGACCTATGTGGTAGACTATCTTATCAATGGTATGCGTGGCTCGGTGCAGTTCTTTGTCATCTCCGAACATTGGGGAGAGATAGGTTCTGCCATAAACAACGATGTCGACCGTGGTTGTACGGTCATTGAAGCACGCGGATTCTACACGGGTAAGAAGGTGGGAATGCTCTTTGTCATCGCACGACGGTCTGAAGCCCACTCTATCTATCAAGTGATTGACGAGATAGACCCTAACGCCTTTGTTTCACAAGGTGCTGTCAACGGTGTCTATGGCATGGGCTTTGATAGAATGAAGGTGGCCCACAAGAAGAAAGCGGCCGACGAGAAAGTAAGAGAAAAAGTATAAGTTAGAAGGGAAGAAAGTAAAGATGGATATTCAGGAACTCGAAGGTAAGCGTATTGCCGTTCTCCTTTCTGGAGGCGTCGACAGCTCAGTTGTGGTCTATGAGTTTGCACGCTTAGGACTACATCCCGACTGTTTCTATATAAAGATAGGACCAGAAGAGAAAGAGGACTGGGACTGCAACTCAGAAGAAGACCTTGAGATGGCTACGCTTGTGGCACGTCGCTTTGGCTGTAAGTTGGAAGTCATCGACTGTCATAAGGAGTATTGGGACCAGGTGACACGCTACACTATGGAGAAGGTGAAGGCTGGCTTTACACCAAACCCAGACGTGATGTGCAACCGACTGATAAAGTTTGGGGCCTTTGATGAGAAGATGGGACATGACTATGACCTCATCGCAACGGGCCATTATGCACAGACCGAGTGGATTGATGGGCGTAAATGGCTCACAACAAGTCCTGACCCAGTGAAAGACCAGACCGATTTCTTGGCACAGATTTACGACTGGCAGCTGAAGAAAGCAATCTTCCCTATTGGCCACTACGAGAAGAATGAGGTGCGAGAGATTGCCGAACGTGAGAATCTCATCAATGCCCATCGCAAGGATTCGCAGGGTATCTGCTTCCTTGGAAACATCGATTATAACGAGTATGTACGTCGTTATTTAGGCGAACAAATAGGCGACGTCATCGAACTTGAGACGGGAAAGAAGATAGGCGAACACAAGGGACTATGGTTCCATACCATCGGGCAACGTAAAGGGCTCGGTCTTGGCGGTGGTCCTTGGTTTGTGATTAAGAAAGATGTAACTAAAAATATCCTATATGTAAGTCATGGTTACGACCCTGCTACAGCCTATAAAAAAGATTTCCCGCTCCATGACTTCCATTTCTTAACAGAAGGTATTACAACCTTACCAGAGAAGATTACCTTCAAGATTCGCCATACACCTGAGTACCATCCAGCAACTGTTGAACAGTTGTCGGACGGTAGGTGTTTGATTCACTCTGCCGAAAACATCCATGGGGTGGCCCCTGGACAGTTCTGTGTTGTCTATGATGAACAACATCACCGATGCTTTGGGTCAGGCGAAATAGCGTTGTCAGTGGACGAGTGAACGAGTAGAACTGTTAACAAGTAGACGAGTTAACGGGTAGACAGGGTATGTCTTTTGCTGATAAGAAGACAGGGTAACAGGTAAACAGGAGTTTTTTGTAAGTAAACAAGTTGACGAGTTTACGGGTAGACAAGTTATGTGTGTTGCTGAAAAGTAGACAGGGTAACAGGTAAACAGATGGTTTTGCAAGTTTACAAGTAGACGAGTTAACGGGTAGGCAAGTTATGTGTTTTGCTGAAAAGTAGACGAGTTAACGGGTAGACAGGGTATGTATGTTGCTGATAAGTAGACAGGGTAACAGGTAAACAGATTTTGTCGTAAGTGGACAAGTAGACAAGGTAACAGATAAACAAGCTTCGCTACGTGGTAACAAATAGATAAAGTAACGAGCTTAAAAGTTATATCTCTAACAAAGGATATTTTTTTCTCTCACAGAGCACACAGAGTTAACAGAGTATTTTTGCGCACAGTTTCGAGCCCACAGAAGGCCTTCGGCATACAGAGATCACAGAGCGTTACTGCTAAAGATGGCTGTAAGGTTCTGTGAAATCGGTTGACTTAATGTCTCTGTGAAATGCTGTGTGTTCTGTTCATCTGTGTTCTTCTGTGAGAAAAATGAACGCTTGAGAGTCGCTGGGGAGTAGTTTCTCTCACAGAGCGCACAGATTTAACAGAGCGTTTTAACACACTGCTTAATTCTTGTGGGTAAATTATCTCTCACAGAGCACACTGGTTAAACAGAGCGTTTTAACACACTGCTTAATTCTTGTAGGTATATTATCTCTCACAGAGCGCACAGAGTTAACAGAGCATTTTGGCACACGTTTCGAGCCCACAGAAGGCCTTCGGCATACAGAGATCACAGAGCGTTTCAGCTATCGTAGATACCGATAAGGGGCAACAAGCAGCCTACATCCTGCCGATAGGGGTATCTCGGTGTTTACGCCCCTTCCCTTCGGGGGAGGGGACGGGGGAAGGGCCATCATCTTCATTGAACCTTGTGTGTTCTGTTCATCTGTGTTACTCTGTGAGAGAAAAAAGTCCCCACAGTGAGAAAGAACGCACCTTGCAAATCGTGATACACAAAGGTAGAGAGCGCAGACGGTGTTGTCTTAACTCCATTTCACTCCCCTTCACTCCTTAACTCCTTCATACTTTATCTCCATTCCACTCCCTTTCACTCCCTAACTCCTTTACCCCTTGTCAAGAATTTTCGTTTCTCTCGAACAGAACAGACGCCTTTCATGGGAGAAGAGGAGGCCCTTCAACGTTCAAGAACATGCTCTTCTTGCATGCAGAACATGCCCTTCTTGAGGCAAGAAAGGCATGTTCTACAAAGCAACTTGTAATATACTGATTTATTGAACGTTATCACATCACATACACGAGACTTTATACACAGATTTAGAGGGTATGATAGTCGACGTTTTGTAATGCTTTTTTATCTTCAATGGGTTCCTTTGCACTATGATGAACGGGTATATAGACTATGTCGACTCATTGTTAATAAGCTAATTATCCCATATTTTAACAATCAACTAAGACGTCAGCATAGATATGTGTATTCTGTCAACTCGTCGACTAAACCCGCTTATTTTATAACAACAAGTGTTTTAGTTACGATTTTGTTTGAAATAGATACAAATAAGACTAATTATGAATTAAAATATAATTTTAAGCGAAAAAACTTTGTTCTAACCATAAATAATAACTACTTTTGCAATAGATTTATAAAAGAACAAATAACCTGTAAAAGTGTTTGCTCGGTATTTATCACAACAACTCCTCTGCTTTTAGTGCAGAAACCATAGTGAAAAAGCTTATATCCGATATTTGGTCAATAATAAAATATATGTCTATGAAGCAGGTTTACTCTTATCTTTTTTTAGTACTATTGGTGTTCTCATCAGTAAACGCAAAGGCTGACACGCCCGTTAAAATCAATATTGATGACGTTAATAGAGTTACCGTGAAGGTTAATTATGTCCCAGTGGCTGACCTTGCCAATGGTACAAACACGGTTAACGTACCGCAATATGCCTCTTTAAGCATAGAGGCTAAGGAAGGTTACTACCTTAAGGATGTTACAAAACAAGGTAAAGACGGAGCAGTTATAGCTCAAAACATTTCAAATCTCACGTCTTGCAATATCTATCTATCAGATGCTGACAAGAATATACTCATTAAGGTTAAGAGTGGAGTCTTAGCTGATGTTCGCACAGGTTCATGTACTGTAAACGTTGATAATGCCTCAAAAGTGAGGGTATCTCGCTATGAGTCACAGACGTCAGTAGCGTTGAAAGATGGTGAAAACACGGTTAAATGGATTCCTAATACCGAGAAAAAGCTTGTGATAACCAATGCTAATTATGGCGATGCCCCTATATACAAGGTGACAGTCGACGGTAATGACGTAGCTTCTTCAGGTGGTCAATACTTTGTAACATTGACTGCTGGCTGCGTTGTAGATATCAAAGCCGATTATCCAGACGTATCTTATCCAGTGAAGTTCAACTTTTCTAACGAGGCTGCGAAGGGTGTTATCTCAAAGGTAATGGCTGATGGTGTGGAAGTTAAGAACTACAATGATGCCGATTTCAAGCTCAAAGCAGGAACGAAACTATCCTTAACTTTCGACCAAAGCAACTATGCCTTAGATGCTTTTAAGGTCAATGGGACTGCCGTTACGATATATGGTAACTACGAATGTTACGTGAAAGACAATCTTACCTTTGATGTTCAGGCACATAAATATGCTACTGTAAAAGCTGTATTGACTGTTGACAACGCAGCAAATATCACCGCTTATGAGGGTCAAAGCTATAATAATAAGGTGATAACCCTACAGAATGGCAGCAATAATATAGAGTTAGGTGAGAAGAACAACCTTATCCAAATAAAGCCAAATAGCGGTTGTAAGATTGAGACACTGAAGGTAAATGGAAATCCCGTAACCGCCAATTACGAAGGAGCATACGAGATAAGATTAACCGAAGGAATGACGATTGAGGTTACGACATCAGCCATTGTACGCGACCAGAAGGCAACAGTTGTCATTGACGACATCAGCCTCGCGAACTATGGATTCAACTTCTACCGCTCTGACCACTCAACGGTAAAGATGCAGACAGGCGAAAACACTGTCATGTTCTCAGCCGACGACCATCATTTCATGCTTGGTGCATACGGCAACGACTTGAGTAATATGGTGGTTAAACTCAATGGAACGAAACTTAACCCATCCTACCCTGGTAGCACAAGCTTTGAGTTTGATTTGAAGAATGGGGACCGTTTGGAGGTCTTACTCAAGGGCGACACAGCTGGTATTGATGCCATAGAAGCCGTAAAACAAGGGAAGGCAGTAGTCTATCGCCTTGATGGAACGCGTGTAGAAGGTAGTCAGCTACCTAATGGAGTCTACGTAATTAATGGTAAAAAGATTATAATAAAGAAGTGATGAGAAAATTTCTACTTACAGTATTTAGTATCTGTACGGTAGGAATGGCATTCGGTCAGTCGAAACTCGACCTACAAAGTCAGTTGGAACTGTATAAGCTCCGCAATACAGCCATACCTACCTACAATAGTCGAACACGAGCGTTTGAGCGACCAAAGAGTGTACCAGAAAACACAATGGCAATGGTCGAAATGAAGGATCAGAACGACCGAACAGACTTAGAGGCACAAGGAGTAAAGGTGTTGCGAGTACGTGGTAATATCGCTATTGTCGTAGCTCCAATAAAAGACATTGAGCGTATTGCAGGCTTAAAGTGCGTTCGTCGTATGGAACTCCCACGTCGTGTTTATCAGAAGATGGACGTCGTACGTAAGGAGATTGGCGTAGATAAGATTCACCAAGGTATCGACCTCCCGCAGGCTTACACAGGTAAAGGAGTGGTAACGGGTATTGTTGATGGTGGTATTGACCCTAACCATATCAACTTCCTCAAGCCAGACGGAACCACGCGATTTGGTTATATCAGTAAGATTACAGCCAGTCAGTCGAATAAGGATGGTTATCAATTCGATAACTATTACCCTCGTGCCGTACTTGACACCCTGACTAATCGTGATAACGCATACGCTATTGAGGACTTTACGACCGATTCCTACACTACGTTCCATGGTACTCACACTACAGGAATCATGGCAGGTGGATACAAAGGCGATATCACCTATGCTAAGACTAACGATAATGACAAGTCTTATAAGGTGGTTGGTCCTAATCCTTTCTATGGTTGTGCGACAGAGTCAGAGCTTGTGGCTTCATGCGGAGACTTGCGTGACCAGTATATTGCATTTGGTGTTGATGATGTCGTACAGTATGCACAACTATCAGGAAAGAAGCCTAAACCATGTGTTATCAACCTTTCATTAGGTAGTAACATTGGTGTACACGACTCTACAAGTGTAATGAATCGCTTCCTTGCAGAGGAAGGAAAGCATGCTATTATCTGTGTTGCAGCAGGTAATGAGGCTAACATGGGCATCGCATTAAAGAAGGATTTTGCTGCTGCAGGTGAGACGGTTAAGACCTTCCTCACGCCAATGCAACCAGATAGTTTAAGTTCTGGAGGTAAGACCTACTATAATCTTCGTAACGGACAGATTGCTGCTTATAGTAATGACTCTACTGCGTTCGAGCTACAAATAGTTGTTACTAACACGAAGCGTGGCAATAAAGCTGCTGTTAGAATCCCTCTTCCAAATAATACAAAAGGCCAACCTATAACCTACGCATCAGGTGGTGACTATTCAATGTCAGGTGCTGTTATTAACCAAGGCTTTGCGAAAGCGTTCGATGGATACGTCACAGCAGCTTCTGCAATAGACCCTGAAACGGGCCGTTACTACGCTATGGCGCAGATAATGACCAGTGATAACCAGAAGGAGAACAAGGATGGCAACTATAAACTGGCATTGCAAATAACGAGTAAGAAGCCTGGACAGCGTGTTGAAGTGTACAGTGATGCACAGTTTATCTACTTTGATAGCAACAAGCAGGAGGGCTTCGTAAGCGGAACACGCAATGGCTCTATCAGTGATATGGCATGTGCTGCAAACATCGTTACTGTTGGTAGCTACAATGTACGCAACCACTGGTCATCTCTCGACGGCTTTGTTTATGGCTACAACAAGCGAGGTGACGAAGATGACTTCCCTGAAGGCGAGGCTTCACGCTTCTCTTCTTTCGGTACATTAGCCGATGGTAGAAACCTACCACACGTATGTGCTCCGGGCGCATCTATCATCTCTTCTGTCAATACATACGCTGTAGAGAATCCCGACTTAGGCTATGGTGACATGGCATTGCAGGGTAAGTTGGAGAAAGGTGGTAAGAAATACTACTGGCATCAATCACTTGGTACATCCATGGCTACGCCTGTTGTGGCTGGTGCTATTGCCCTCTGGCTTGAAGCAAACCCAAGTTTGACAGTCAAAGATGTAGTCCGTATCATCCAGCAGACCGCTCGCAAGGATAACTTTGTTACTAATACAGGTGACCCAGTACAGTGGGGAGCAGGTAAGTTTGACGCTTACGCTGGCTTAAAGCAGGTACTAAAAGAAAAGAGTACCGATGGTATTAATGGCGTGAAATACGCTGAGAGTCAAGCAGTACCTGTCATCACAATGACTGGTGAACGCTCTTTCTCAGCCTTCCTTGCTGGTGCAAAGCAGCTGAACTTACGTGCTTACTCACTTAGCGGACAGTTAGTTCACTCGCTCTCAGCACAAGGTGACGAACTCAACGTTAATGCTTCTTCATGGAACAAGGGCGTTTACTTGATTCAAGTAAATGGTGGTAAGGCACAGCGTGTCGTTATCTATTAAGGCTTGATAAACGTCGGATAATATTCCCAAAGGATAGGAAGAACACTCCTCATCCTTGGGAATACGATAATTAATCACATGCTATAATATAAGAAAACTATAATATTTATAAATATATGAAGCATAAATTTACTTTTCTGCCATCCTTTCTTCTCTTAGTGATGGCAATGTTTTGGAGCTCGCTTGCTGCCCATGCGCAAGACGATCAACAGATCATCAAGTTCCATACTAACATTCCTGCTAAGGCTAAAAGTAGTGGAATTACAGCACAAGTATCCTTTGTGTTGGGCGCAAAAGACAATGCAACTACCGTTAGCATCGACTGTGGTTCAGGTGACGAAGAGTTCGATGTGAATAAAACCATAGTAGAGAATGAGAATGGCGAACAGACCATGAAAGGCTCTCTCTACACTGGTACAGTGTCAGATAATGGGTGGGTAACGATTAAGGGTGACCCTGCTAACATCTATTACTTTAATGCCTCTGGTAACGAGATCGACCAGATTGAGTTTAATGACGACCTAAAGCTACAAGTATTAAACTTGGAGCATAACAGCTTAAAGTCACTTAATATTGATAAGTTACAGAGCCTAAGTGTTATCTATCTGCAGGACAATCCGTTCACAGCCGAGACTCCTTTGATGATTGGTCGTATGCCTAATCTTATGGTGTTGGAGGTTCCACAGATTGGACATATCTCTCCTAACTTCACACTGAAGAACTTTCCTAAGCTCCGTTCGTTTGATGCCTACCACACACTCAGCCTTAAGGTAGCAGACCCAACAGAGTGTCCTCTGCTGCAGCGTTTGAGCCTTGACATGACAAGCGTGGAGAGTGTAGACCTCTCAAAGAACCCATTACTGCAAATACTCAACGTGGGTGACTCTCGTGTCAAGACCCTTGACCTTAGTCATAACCCTGAGATAACGCAGCTCTATATCTCTCACTCTTCTGGAGCAGTCAATACTGACGTAAAGTTTGAGACCATTGATGTATCTCATTGTCCGAAGCTCTACTACTTCTATTGTGGTGGTAACAACTTGAAAGAGCTTGATTTAAGAAACAATCCAGAGCTCTTCACACTCTCTTGCGACCGTAACCTCCTACGGAGCCTTGACGTTAGTCAGAACGTAAACCTATATAGTGTCAACGTAAGATACAACTACATGGACTTTGCGACACTACCAGAACCAGGCAACTGGTTTGAGTATTACCACGAGCAAAACCCTATGGAGTTGAACGATACATATAAGGTAGGTGATGTCATCGACCTTAGCAAGCGTGTACTTCGTCCAAAAACAACGACTCAGGCAAGGCTTTACCGTGTTCCAAAGGCCGACCCAACAAAGCCTGTAGAGTTGGATGACAGCTATTACTCATACGAGGCTGGTAAGGTAACATTGAAGAAAGCACTTAATGATCAGGTCTTTGTACAGTTCACTAATAGCCGTCTTAAAGACTACCCTATCCGTACTGAGAACTTCAGAATAAAGACTGTTGCCGAGTTTGGAAAGGACGAGAAGGCCGTTGAAATGTCAAGTCTTGGATCTGAAGGCGACCCAGTTAACATGTCAGTGGGCATCCTTGGTGCTACTGCAACTAATCCTGTAACAGTAAAGGTTGACTTAGGTAATGGAGAGACAAAGCCGTTCCAGATTAAGGAAGAGCGTCCTGCTACACCTAACATCGCTACTACACGTACTGGCGCAGGTAACATTATTGTATATGTTCCACAAGATAAGTACGTAACAAGTCTTGAGTCTAATGGTCAATACATTGATAACATTGACCTCTCTGCACTTACAGAACTTCGCATACTGACGTTGAAGAATGCAGGTCTTACTACTATTGACCTCTCTTACAACAATAAGCTTGAGAAGCTCGACTTATCTAACAATCAGCTAAGACGTGTTGATCTCCGTGGTCCATCATCTTACTTTAATAAGAGTAACTTGACTGATATCAATATTAGTAATAACCAGATTGACTCATTGCTCTACTATACCATCTATGGTGTAACGAAGCTGAATGTAAGTCATAACAATCTGAACAAGCTGGATCTTAAGGATGCTGACAACTTGCGTATGCTTGATATCTCTTACAACAAGTTCACTCGTCTCCTCCTTAACCACAGTGAACTGATAGAAGACGTCAATGTTGCTAACAACGAGTTGACCGAGATTGGAATACCAAGCGTTGCACCTGTAAAGAAATTGAACATCAGTGGCAACTACTTCACATTGGCTAATATGCCTAACGACTTCGGCCTTTCTCGTGGCAATTTCATCTATGCTCCACAGCACGTTCTACAGATTTCAACCTCTTCACCAGGTATCGACCTCTCTGAACAGTACATCACAAAGAATGGTGCTAAGACTCAGTTTGTATGGAAGAAGAAGGATGGTACACCGTTACAGTTGGGTACTGACTATACCATTACCGATGGTTCTGCTAAGTTCAAGAACCTTGCGCTCGACTCTATCTATTGTGAGATGACGCATGCAGCCTACCCTGATTTCGAAGGCCAGAACGTCTTCAAGACAACATACGTTCATCCTATCGCCTTCCCACAGTATGAGTTGGCTTCATTCACAACGCTCAACCAGACTGACAGCGTGGCGCTTTCTCTCGCAAGCTATGTTCCTGGTAAGTCTGTCTACATCGAATGGGAGGGTAATGGTAACGTCACACAGTATGCACTTGGAGAGACTTACAAGCTCTTCCGAGCTAAGTCAAAGCCAAATACAAAGGTACGTGTACTTGTTGCTGAGCCTGATGATAAGGTGAAAGTCTTCAGTATCTCAAACGTTAAGATGGCCGATGCTGACTTCACTGGTATGAAGGAAGCAAAGCTTATCACTGTTTCGAAGGCAGGACTTACAACTATTAAGCTCCCTGTAGCACCAAACCTTACCGACTTGAACCTTGATGAGAATGAGTTGACAGACGTTGACTTGTCACCGTTCCCAAAGCTTTTCTCAGTGTCACTGATTGGTAATAAGATTAAGACCTTCGACTTATCAAAGGCGCCAAGCCTTAATGTTGCTTACCTATCAAGCAACAAGATGAAGGATATCAAACTTGATAACCCTATGCTTTGGAACCTTGACTTGAGCAATAACGACCTCGAAAACGTGTCACTCGACAAGCTTCCTCAGTTGGAGCAGTTGTGGTTGAACGCTAACAAACTTACAAAGGTTGACGTATCAAAGAATACTAACCTTAGAGTTCTCAACGTTGTTGGTAACCGTCTGAAGTTCTCTACAATGCCATTGCCAAGCAACAACGGCAGGCGATTTGATAAATACTCTTACAACCTTCAGGCACCAATTGATGTTAAGTGCGTTGATGGTAAGGTCGATCTCAGCTCTGAGGCAGTTGTAGGAGGTGAGCCTACTACCTACCGCTGGTTCGATGGCAATGTGCAATATGTTGATGGTGTGTTACAAGGAGAAGAGCTTGCAGCCAATGACGAGTACACCGTTGAGAATGGTGTAACTACTTTGAAGCTTAGTGAAACCTTCACGAAACTTGTTTGTGTGATGGCGAACGATAACTTCCCTAATGCCCTTCTCCACACAAACTACATCACATTCACTCCTTCAGCAGGCATTGATGCAGTCAGTGCAGATAAGGATGTTAAGATCCAGTTCTACGATGGTGCTATTAATATCCTGGGTGCAAAGAATGCTACAACAGCTATCTACACTATCGATGGTAAGCTCGTTTACCAAGCTAAGATTGCTGACGACAGCACTCGCATCTCCCTCGCTCGTGGTACCTACATCGTACGTGTAGGCAACAAGGCTGCGAAAATTAGCGTTAAGTAAGAACGATAACACGTAAATAAAAAGTCCCCTTGTTTGTTGCTGAACACTTGTTCGGCGAACAAACAAGGGGATTTCTTTGTCTAATTACCCCACCCTATACCCTCTGTCATAAGCAACAAACTAAACTCATGAAAGGCTTGGTCATAAGTTTCTAAATCCTTTGTTATAAACGTCAGAACACTTCACTATAAGTATCAGAAAGCTTTACTATTATCGTCTGAGAAACCTTCTTGTAAACCTTTTTCGCTCTACTCCCTCCCTGTACATGCTCGTCAGCGTTCAAGAAGACGCTCTTCTTGCTTCAAGAACATGCCCTTCTTGCATGTAGAAGACGCCCTTCTTGATGCTTATTAGGCGTCTTCTTCTTTGCTACCTATAACCAACTGAATACATGATAGTTACATACTCACTTCTTATACATATTCCTCTCCTTTTTTCAGGACCCTTATACACCTCTTTGTAAAGACATTTCAACATCAGACAGACAGAATATATGAGAGACAGAATAACAGGGAGACGGACGAAGACAGGAGGATTCTTGAAGACAGAATGACATAATGACAAACGAAGACAGAGGGATTTTTGAAGACAGAATGACATAATGACAAATGAAGACAGATGTTTTTCTTGAAGACAGAATGACATAATGACAAATGGAGATAGATGATTTTTTTGAAGATAGAATAACATAATGACAAATGAAGACAGATGTTTTTTTGAGACAGAATGACATAATGACAAATGGAGATTGATGATTTTCTTGAAGACAGAATGACATAATGACAAATGGAGACAAATGATTTTCTTGAAGACAGAATGACATAATGACAAATGGAGACAAATGATTTTTTTGAGACAGAATAACATAGAGACGGATAAAGGCAGATGATTTTTTTGAGACAGAATAACAGAGGGACGGACGAAGACAGAGGGATTTTTGAAGACAGAATGACATAATGACAAATGGAGACAAATGTTTTTTTGAAGACAGAATGACATAATGACAAACGAAAACAGAGGATGGTACGAACTACGAATGACGCGAATAACACGAATGTAAACTATGAAATCAACCATAAACGGGCTTGTGAGGAAGATGAACGAGATATTATATAGATGTGAAACAATATATTATATAATGATGAGCTGACTATTATATAGATGTGAAACAATATATTATATAATGATAAGCTGACTATTATATAGATGTGAAACAATATATTATATAATGATAAGCTGACTATTATATAGATGTGAGACCATATATTATATAGAGATAAGACAAATATTATATAGAGATGACCTAACTATTATATAGACGTGAAAACATCCTCCCATAGGGGTATCTCGGTAATCACTCCCCTCTCCATTCGGAGAGGGGCCGGGGGTGAGGCCAGTAGGGGCCGGGGGTGAGGCCACGCTTACATACGTCTACAAAAACCTATTGACTATCAGGAGAAAACAGGTGTAAAGGCAAGGAGAGGAGGCTACCCTCCTACCCTAACTATTCTTATCATTCTGATTGATAGTCATCTACAAATATTGTACATTGTACCAACAAAAAACATCAGCGTCCTAAAAATTGTCATAAAAGATTAGCTTATATTCTTTTAAATCACTACCTTTGCACCCACTAAACAATACCTTATGGACTGGTTAATTGATATTTTCTCAACAGCAAAACAGGATACGGTAGCACATATCGTGTTGCTTTATTCGATTGTCATTGCCTTAGGTGTACTACTTGGCAAGATTAAGATTGGAGGTATCTCACTTGGAGTAACCTTCGTTTTGTTTGTCGGCATTGCAGCCGGAAGCATTAAATTTACAGGACCACTACCTGTGTTAAGTTTCTTACAAGACTTTGGATTGATTCTATTCGTCTTTATGATAGGTCTGCAAGTAGGCCCTGGTTTCTTCGAAAGCTTCGGTAAAGGCGGACTAAAACTTAACATCCTCGCCTCGGTGACAATCCTTCTTAACATCCTCGTGATGTTTGCTTGCTACTTTATCTTCTTCGACACGAAAGAATCAAGTAGCCTTCCTATGATGGTAGGTACGCTCTATGGTGCCGTAACAAACACCCCTGGTCTTGGTGCAGCGAATGAGGCTTTACACAACGTCTTTAAGAACGGGATGGATTTCGACATCACTTCTGGTTATGCTTGTGCCTATCCTTTGGGTGTCGTAGGTATTATCGGTGCAACAATTGCTATACGCTATATCTGTAAGGTAAACCTCGAAGAAGAGAATGAGAAGCTGAATGAGGAAGAAGCAGAGAACCCAAATGCAAAACCTCACACCATGTATTTGAGGGTACAAAACGCTTATATCGCAGGCCGAAAGCTCAAAGAAATATCAGAGTTCCTCAACCGCGATTTCGTTTGTACACGTCTTATGCACAATAACGTACTCAGTGTTCCTACATTAGACAATGTCTTTGAGTTGGGTGATGAGATACTTATCGTTAGTGCAGAGGTTGACGCACAGGCTATCCAAGCCTTCATTGGTCCAGAGATTGAGGTAGACTGGCACGAGGAAGACCAGCCTCAACCACTCATTAGTCGCCGTATTATCATCACCAACAGCTCTATCAACGGTAAGACTTTAGGTAATCTACATTTCCGTTCAGTCTATGGCGTGAACGTGACACGTATCATCCGCCAAGGTATGGACCTCTTTGCGGGTCGTAACCACCGCTTTATCGTTGGCGACCGCATCATGGTTGTTGGTCCAGAAGAGAATGTAAACCGTGTAGCAGAGATGATGGGTAACTCCGAGAAACGTCTCTATGCGCCAAACATCGCAACTATCTTTATCGGTATCATGGTAGGTATTCTCTTTGGAAGTCTACCTATCAGTATTCCTAACATGCCTGTAGCTATGAAGCTCGGCTTGGCCGGTGGTCCGCTGATCATAGCCATTCTATTAGGTCGCTTCGGCCATCGTATAGGTCTTGTCACCTATACAACGACATCAGCCAACCTGATGTTACGTGAGATGGGATTAGCCCTCTTCCTTGCCTCCGTGGGCATCAAGGCTGGCGCAGGGTTCTGGAATACGGTTATCCAAGGAGACGGTTTGAAGTATGTTTACACTGGTTTCCTCATCACCATCATCCCAATTCTTATCGTAGGAACCATCGCACGAATGAAGTATAAGTTCAATTACTTTACAATCATGGGTATGTTGGCAGGTACCTATACCGACCCTCCAGCATTGGGGTACGCTAACTCCATCTGTTCAAGCGAGGCTCCAGCTGTCGGATACTCAACTGTTTATCCGCTCAGTATGTTCCTAAGAATATTTATGGCACAAGTGATAATACTCTTCTTCTGCCATCCTTAAAATGGAGAACAGCATTATTTAGAATCAAAAAGAGTTGGGTGTATCAGCAATCTGATGCACCCAACTCTTTTTGATTATCCACGAGAAAGAAAGAAGAAAGCAACGGTCTCCATCATTGAACGACTAAATCATGTTGTCAAATAAAGATGATAGATAATTCTGTAGTTGCTTAACCCCTATTTGAGAAAAGTTTTGTAAATTTGCCTTTAGATTATAGATTGACTGCGACAAAGACCCTATAAGATAGATGAAGAAAGCAAGAACATACGGTAAAATACAAGGATGGGTAGCCTGCCTACTCCTTCTGTTGTGTGTTGCTTGTAGTACGCCCAATCAGAAAGAGGTCGACCTCTATAATGACAAGGCCTACGCTCTCCATTATCGCAACCTCGACTCTGTCACAATCTATGCTAATAAAGCCTATAACTTAGCGAAGAACTATGACGCAGGAAAGGCAGAAGCACTGAATAACCTTGCCTTTGTTGACTTGATGAAGATGCGCTTTACGGCAGCTAACGCTAAGCTCGATTCCGTATTAAAGATTACTGATAACCAGGTAGAACTGTTGGTTGCTGATATCCAGTTGATGCGTCTCTGTCAGCGTGAGTCGCTCAATAAGGAGTTCTACGACTACTATGAAAAGGCACAGAAAAGACTTCATCGTATTGAAGAAGACGAAGCACTGCTCTCTCCTCGTCAGCGTCGTCGTATGGTCTATGCCCGCTCTGAGTTTGCTATCGTCACCTCCACCTATTATTATTATGTAGGTTTGGAACAGCCATCTATCAAAGCCATCCACCAAATTAACCCTGATGGAGAGATTCAAACAGACATAGCACAGCTGTTAGCCTACTTCTATAACATCGGCTCGGGTGGTATTATCAATACGAACACACAGAAAGCTATTGAACAAAAGGAGTTTGAGTATCTCATAAGATGCTATATGCTTGCACGACAACACAACTTCCCTTATTGGGAGGCAAACTCCTTGCAGGCTATCAGTGAGCTGATTGTGAACGATAAGAGTCGGGAGACACTGATGCACAATAACCTCCCCTCGTTCCAATACATCAATCTTGATAATATGCCTGATAGCCTCCTTGCAGGTAACTTGGCACAGCGTTCGCTGCATATCTTCCAACGTTATGGGGATGTCTATCAGACGGCAGGTTCTTATCGAACCTTGGCTTCATGCTATTGGCAGATTAAAGACTATCGTTCAGCAATCATTTGTCTAAATAAGGCATTACACAACAATCCTGCTATAAAGCAGGCTCCAGACCTCGTTGCGTCAATCCGTGAGCAGTTGAGTGTGACTTATTCGGCGATTAACAACAAACAACAAAGTGATTACAACCGTAATATCTATCTTGACTTACAGGACGAAACGCGACAAGACAGGTATCTCACCTCACGTGCGGAACAATTAGAAAACACCTCACAACAGCTTAACCTCATCATTATTGCTGTGGCTCTTTCTATCATCATCGTATTGGGGTCGCTCGTTCTCTTCCATTACCTCCGTAGAAGAAAAGATACACAAGGGTCGTTAGACGACCTCCTTCAGCCTCTTGAACAATGGCGACAACAGAACGAACAGCACATGGCGGAGATGGCTGAACAGTATGAAGAGATATCCGAACAACTAGATATCAATAAGTTACACCTCACTGATAATAAACGTAAGAACCTTGAACAAAGGGCTAAGATATCACTCGTAAACGGTGTTATCCCACTCATCGACCGTATGTTACATGAGATAGAAAGACTCAAGAAGGGCGGTGAAAGTGAGACTGTAAAGGCTGAACGTTACACCTATATACGGGAGTTGACGGATAAGATTAATGAATTAAACGCTGTGCTCACAGAGTGGATTCAACTCAGACAAGGACGACTGTCGCTACACATCGAGAGCTTCCCTGTGCAACAGGTGTTCGATATCGTGAAGAAAGGACGTATGGGCTTCCACATGAAAGGTATAGAACTACGTGTAGAGCATACCAAGGCTATTGTCAAAGCCGACCGTGTTCTGACGCTTTTCATGGTGAATACCTTAGCTGATAACGCTCGTAAGTTTACAGAGAAAGGCGGGAAAGTGACGATTACATCTACCGAAGCACCAGACTATGTAGAGATAGCTGTTAGCGATACGGGCTGTGGACTCACAGAAGAAGAACAGCAACATATCTTCGACCATAAGCCTATTCATGACCAGAAAGACAGTTCATCGCATGGCTTCGGACTGATGAATTGTAAGGGTATCATCAATAAGTATAAGAAGATTAGCCAGATATTCGCTATCTGTGAGATTGGCGTTGAGAGTAAGAAAGGCAAGGGTAGCCGCTTCTTCTTCCGTCTGCCAAAGGGTATCAGCCGTGTCTTGTTGGCCTTCTTCCTTGCTACTGCTTCCTTATTGACTGCTCAGGCTCGACCAACAAGGACCTATGATAAGGCTGCAGCACTTGTAAAGAAGGATTACACCACGCTTGCGGCTATCTATGCCGACTCGGCTTACTTCTCTAATATCAATGGTTCATATAGTAAGACGTTGGCTTATGCGGATACTTGTCGTTACTACCTTAATAAACGCTATCTACAGCTTCAGCCTAAAGGAAAGGAACTGATGAAGCGACTTGGGAGCCTATCTATTGTCCCAGCAGAGATTAAATGGTATCATGATAGTATCCCGATGAACTATGGAATTATCCTCGATATACGCAATGAGAGTGCTGTTGCGGCACTTGCCTTGCATGAGTGGGACCTTTATAAATATAATAACTCTGTCTATACCCACCTCTTTAAGGAGCGCTATGCCGATAACTCTTTGGGCGAATACTGCCGAATGATGATGAAGTCGGAGACCAATAAGAATGTGGCTGTTGCCCTTCTCGTGCTCTTCCTACTGTCCATTCTACCAGTGTATTACGTGATGTATTATCGTCACCGCCTCGTCTATCAGTTCTGTTTGGAACGTGTAAGACAGATAAACACTATCCTCCTTAGCGATGTTAGCGAAGAGAATAAACTAAGAGAGGTTGAGAAAGGGGTGAGCGACAGATTTCCTGAACGATTATTGGCTATCGTCAACCAGATTAAGGAGGCACTTGTCGCATCGGTGGAAGAGAACCAGAAGAGCCAGTCTGATATCGAACTGCTCGAAGATGAGGTGCGTTGTGTGGAATACGAGAACGAGCGTTTGCACATTAGTAATAGTATTCTTGATAACTGTCTGTCAACGCTGAAACACGAGACAATGTACTATCCTTCACGTATTCGCCAGCTTGTCGACGAAGCTGACGGTCAACTTGAAGCGATTGACGAGTTGGCTATCTACTACAAGGAGCTCTATCAGATTCTTAGTCAGCAGGCTATGAGTCAGATCGAGGCCGTGAAACTTGTGTCGCGTCCTGTGGATATCACGACTTTGGTGAGCCCTGCAAAACTGACGACAGCCTTTGAGTCACCACTTATCAATGGCGACCCTGTCTTCCTGGCCTACTTATTTGAGATCTTATACCTTATTAATAATAACCAACCACTGACAGTCACTGCCGAAGAGCATCAGCCTGGTTACGTGACCTTACACGTCATCATGTCTACGCTGTCACTCTCTGATGATGCTTGTCGCAACCTCTTCCAGCCATCTGCCGACCGTTTGATGTTCTTCATCTGCCGACAGATTGCCCGCGACAATGGCGAGGCTACAAATAAACGTGGCTGTGGTATCTCAGCTAACGAGACACCAGAGGGCGTGAGAATAGATGTGGTCTTGGCAAAAGCAAATTAAGAAACAAAATAAAACAAAATATATCTATGGAGAAGTTTAGAGTCATTATCGTTGAAGACGTACCCTTGGAATTAAAAGGAACGGAGGGTATCTTTAGAAACGAAATACCGGAGGCGGAGATTATCGGAACGGCTGAAAGCGAAGTTGCCTACTGGAAACTAATTAAGCAGAACCTACCCGACCTCGTGCTACTCGACCTCGGATTGGGTGGTTCAACAACGGTGGGCGTAGAGATATGTCGCCAAACAAAGCAGACTTATCCGAACGTGAAAGTACTTATCTTTACGGGTGAGATACTGAATGAAAAGCTGTGGGTCGACGTTCTTGATGCTGGTGCTGATGGCATCTGCTTGAAGAGTGGCGAACTACTGACACGTGGCGACGTGGCAAGTGTCATGTCGGGTAAACGAATGGTGTTCAATCAACCTATCCTTGAAAAGATTGTGGGTCGATTCAAAATGAGCGTGAGCGGTCAGCTAATGCACCAAGAGGCGATGGTCAGCTACGAGATTGATGAGTATGACGAACGCTTCCTTCGCCACCTTGCACTCGGCTATACTAAGGAGCAGATAACCAACCTGCGTGGTATGCCTTTCGGTGTAAAGAGTTTGGAGAAACGACAGAACGAACTCGTACAGAAGCTCTTCCCTGATGGTAACAATGGGATGAGCGTCAATGCTACGCGCCTTGTAGTAAGGGCATTAGAACTGCGTATTATCGATATCGACAATCTCCACGCTGATGAGGAATAAGTTAGGATATATTGTCTTAGTACTTCTCGTTGCCCAACTGGCATTGATACTGCTTTCATGGCTTGTTACGGCAGCTTTTCCTGAGCTCCCGATGCGGTCTGTATTGAGTAGTGAAGGTATCAGATGGTTCTTTGGCTCATTTGTCAGCAACCAACTATCACCACTGCTTATCTACTTTATTATGGCGGTGATGGCAGTGGGTGCGTGTGTTCGTAGCCGCCTCTATGATGCGTTACGTGAGACATTATCCAACACGAGAAGTAGCCTAACAACATCTTCTAACCATCAGCATAAAGTCCATTATCGTGAGAAAGTTGGTCTACGCATAGCTTTGGTCGAGTTTATCGTCTATGTTATCATCATGATTCTCCTCACTGCTGTTCCCCACGCTATCCTCCTAAGTGTGACAGGACAGCTATTCCCCAGTTCCTTCTCGTCCAGTTTTATACCTTCCTTATCGCTCATCATCATCATTATGTCACTTACCTACGGTGTGGCAAGTGGTACGATTGACAGTGTCGCAAAGATGCACAAGGTCCTTGTTGGTGGTTTGGAGGTTGGCTCAAGACTCGTTCCTACCTACGTTGTCGGCATTCAACTCTATATGTCGATAAGGTATGTATTCATCTTATAAAACTCCATGTAGATTGTTATTGGTTTGCAAACAGACAGCGAGGGTATGATGCTGTCTGTTTGCAAACCTTTTTGGCTCTTCAGATATTTGGAATGATAAGGATATAGCCTAAGCTTTGGTCTCTAATGACGTCTCACACAGAGAAAAGGAGAGTACGGAGTTTTTTTAACACAGCACAGTAACAAGAGATTCGTTGGAGAACTTATCTCTCACAGAACTCACAGATTAAACAGAAACCTTTCAGCGAACAGGGAGAACCCACAAACGCCGATTGACGGCGACAGATATCACAGAGCGTTATAGCTAATGTTGGCTGTAACATTCTGTGCTATCGGTTGACTTAATGTCTCTGTGCCCCCTTTATGAAATCTGTTCTTCTGTGTAACTCTGTGAGAAAAAGAATACAAGAGATTCATTGGGAATATTATCTCTCACAGAACTCACAGATTAAACAGAAACCTTTCAGCGAACAGGGAGAACCCACAAACGCCGATTGACGGCAACAGATTTATGTCTATTCATCAACACCTAACACCCATCACCCAACACCCATCTTTAGCAGTAACGCTCTGTGCTATCGGTTGACTTAATGTCTCTGTGCCCCTTTGTGAGTTCTGTTCATCTGTGTAACTCTGTGAGAAAAGAACACAAGAGTCTCGTAGGGGTACCTCTCACAGATCGAACAGAAACCTTTCAGTGAACAGGGAGAACCCACAAACGCCTGCAAGCAGGCATTATGTCTTTTATCTATAACAAATCACAAGGAGCTACCACCTTCTGATTTGGATCCATACCTCGCCTTTTCATTAACTTTCCAAGTCCAAACACATGGTAAGACTTAATCGGTTTGGGCGTAGCGAGTTGAATACCAAATTGGTCTTTGTAAATATCGTATATAAGTTCTGAACAATAATATTTATTATTATTGAACTTAAAGGCTAAATCATACTTCTTACCAAGATATTTAGCATACCTAATCTTAACAGGTTTATTAAGTACTCGTCTCCTCTTATACTTACCAAACTTTCCTCTACTAATCCATTTCTTAAGTGGAGTGAGCTTAACGACATTAGAGGCTTCAAGCACATAGACTTTACCGCCTTTTTCTACTATCACTCCACAATGTGACCACGGCGAATTAGTCGCTAACTGAATAAAAGGAGACTGATTACTTTGTGACACTTGAAAGATTAAATCTCCCTCTTTGAAATCATTTACTATCCGTGGTGTATGCTGTGCATATACTGCTATAGCAATGAGTAGCAACATGATTATTGTATTAAACTTTTTCTTCATTCTTTTCTTTATTTGTTAATGCTGCTTTTATAGGTAATCCTAATAGGAATCGACAATACCAAGCAGGTTATACTTAAGCCTATGAATATTAAGCGTAGAACCAAGTTGTCCCTAACTCTTATGCTGTCTAAGCTGTGAGGAAACCTTTTTGCTTTCAGCTTCAAGGTTTCTATACTACCTAAACTGACTATATTCACATCTACCATTTTACCCTCGAACGAGGCAATTACATTTCACTAAATATCAACGCCAATCTACCTCTCAAAACACGAAAATAGTTTTATTTATAGTTGCTGTCATTTTTAACATTTCGTGTAAGTCACTACTGACTAACCAGTTAACGCTCGCATTTGCATGACAGGAATGACAGCAAATTTATTTTTCACCGAAATCAAGCTTTGGGATGTCCGCCCTCAAAATTGCGATTTTGGGCATTCCCCATCAGTCCCATCACACCTCATCTCCACTAATGAATGTCATTCGGAAAATAATGTTACCAACAACTCATTCTTAAGACATCCCTACTCTAACCACCAAGAACTCTACTTCCAAAGAGCCATGAGTACTAATGGAAAGCAATTTCCTTAATCCTCATCGCAATGAATAACGAGGAGAACGATGTGTCTTAATCCTTGTTCTAATGGAAAATATTCTAAGAGTTACTACTTTTGAGCACGACACAATCACCAATCAGTCTTTATCCTTGTTCTAATGGAAGATACGCTCGGTATTATGAACATTTTTCCAAATCTTCATCAGTATGCAGGTGTCTTAATCCTTGCTCTGATAGAAGAAGCCCTCGGAGTACTTGATAGAGGTCTTATAAATTTAATTTATTCTTGCATAGACATGTTTACCATATATATAATGAGACAAGATAGAATAGAAAATAATCCTACAAATACCCATCTTAAGATGTTAGGTATTTTTCTCATATCTAAATATCTTATATTTTGCAAATCTATATCCAGACGCAGGAAACATCGATTTTTGCTTGAAATCAGAAACCCATTGTTCACCATTCCATATTGCTATATGCCCAAAGATATGGTTTTTAATAGCAGGAAATACTATTATATCACCTTTCTTATAATCTTTTGTATCTATTACCTTAAAACCATATTTCGGTAATACTTTAGAATAATAATACGCTGGATAAATTCCTATTGGACATCCTCCTGCTTGCATAGCCCGCATAACAAACCATGCACAACAAGTATGTGATCTACTTAGTGCATTATTTGTGACATATACAGCCGTCTTCTCTGGATTATAACTAAAATTTCTACTCCATATAACAAGAACGGATATCAGAATAATTACTATTGATAAAAACTTCTTCATTATTTAATTGAATCTAATTTATTCATACTATATTATTTGCTATCTTGCACCACAGAACTTGCTGTCATCTTAGTCCTTGTTCTAATGGAACATACTCACAGAGTTCCTGATTGAGTTCTTATAAGTTTAATTTATTATGGCATAGACATATTTACCATATAATTTCTAATTTCGTTGTTTGATAGATACATTTAATAAATCATATATACAGGCATCTACATAAATATCAGAGTTTGGAGATTTAATCTCTACGAAATCATGATCTTTAGTGAAGTTCTTTAATCTATTATTAAAACTAAAGATACTACTAACTAATGAACATAAGTTAATCCCTGCAAAAGTTACATCTCCAACTACAGGATAAGCTGTTGCATCTATATGATTTACTTGAAATGCATAATTACATACAGAAGCTAATACTTTAGCATACAATACACAATGAGCATTAGTTTCCTTCTTAAATGTAACGGGGCTACATTTGTCAGAAAACTTTAATGTCTCAGCAGTTAGCTTAATGCTATAATCAATTATCTCATCTTCAGACATGTTTTTTGTCATAGACTTAATAATTTCTTTTTGAAACTTTGGAATAGTTATTGAACCATCTCTATTATGGCTTTTTACTAATCCCAAACGAAGAAAAGGAATAACCAAACTTATTAGTAAAATAGTAATTAATCCTCTTTTGAGTAATTTATTTTTAACTCCTATATTAATTAAATAGATAATAACATATAATACTAATACTACTATTATTAATAAAGGTACTAAAAATAAAAAACTCCATCCAAAATCACCATAGTGTTGAAATGAATAATCTAATTGTTCACCCATAATATAATTGTTATTGTTGTTTATATTTTCCTAATTTAATATCTCTAATCCTTGTTATAATGGAAGGTACTCTCGGAGACCCACACTCACTAAATCCTGCTCCGTTTTGACCGTGGTCTAAATCCTTGTTCTAATGGAAGATACTCTCGGAGCTCAATTTACCTATACAAGTTATTCATTCTCCTTATTTGTCTTAATCCTTGTTCTAATGGAAGATACTCTCGCAGACAACGATATCTACGACACGCTCGGTACCACAATGTCTTAATCCTTGTTCTAATGGAAAATACTCTCGGAGCACGTGAGTTGGATGCAGTAGTAGCTAATGGTGGGTCTTAATCCTTGTTCTAATGGAAGATACTCTCGGAGAAATTCATTTGTCTTGATTTTGCAGTTAGCGACTTGTCTTAATCCTTGTTCTAATGGAAGATACTCTCGGAGTATTCACAAACATTTAGTAATAATTAAAAAATTAAGTCTTAATCCTTGTTCTAATGGAAGATACTCTCGGAGGGTCAACTATTTCTAGCAGTTAAAGATGCTAAGGTCTTAATCCTTGTTCTAATGGAAGATACTCTCGGAGTTAATCAATTAAAAAATACTATTATGACAAATTCAGTCTTAATCCTTGTTCTAATGGAAGATACTCTCGGAGCTCAATTTACCTATACAAGTTATTCATTCTCCTTATTTGTCTTAATCCTTGTTCTAATGGAAGATACTCTCGGAGATGAACTAATTACCTTATGTACTGAGAGAATAAAGGAGTCTTAATCCTTGCTCTAATAGAAGATACTCTCGGAGTATCGAGTGCGGTGACAAAACTAAGTTGCCAAAGATGTCTTAATCCTTGTTCTAATGGAAGATACTCTCGGAGATGTCATGAGGTAGGACACCTTATCACATATGTCGTCTTAATCCTTGTTCTAATGGAAGATACTCTCGGAGGATTAGGGGCGTGAAGGCTTTGTTTCAGGCAGGGGGAGAGTAGTAAGACTTATAAATCCGAGTTATGTTAACAGAAATAACTACTTTTTAAGCGGGTGCAAAGGTAGTTATTTTTGGGCAAGATGTCAAGGAGCGCAGGGTCAAATAACGCAAATCAGGAGCGGAAAAACTTATAAGTTCATTCCTACCTGACGCTTCCAGAAACGTGAGGTGATATCCTCGAAGGAGCCATCTGGGCATCGGCGGTACATCCGCTGATTGGTGCGTGGGGAGTCGAGGCCACCGAGATGGCGGAGATAGGGTCCCACTTTGATATAGTCGAAACGCTGTTGGTCGATGAGTGGGGAGATTGCTGTGCGCCCAGTGTACCAACCAACTTTCAGTCCTTCGTGGTTCTGTCGCACGTGTTCAGCGAGCCTGTCGACCTCAGCTGGGTCACCATCGCCCCCCATAAATCCCACACATGTTATCGTGTCTTTCGCTTCATGAATCAGTGCAGACAATGCCTCTGTCGTCAGGTCATGTCCCCTATCCGCCCACAGGAACTGACTATGGCAGCCAGGACAGTGACACGGACAACCAGACACGTTAATGGCAAGGGTCACCTCATCGGGGAACTCCTGAAAAACAATATCTGTATTTATATAATGAAGCATTACTATCTGACTCTAAACGATAAAACACACTCACGTTCAAGGGGTTATATTCATCCGCATAACAGCGTCCCCTATCCCATCGAACGGACGACTATCTGGCCTACAAAGATATAAAGAAAGTATTAAACACGGCAGAGTTTATGCAAAAAAAATAAAAAAGAAACAAACGTTACAGGGGTGAGAAGAATGAAAACGTAACACTTTTTTGTAAAAGAAAATTACGTTCTTACCTCCAACAGAGGCCTAATTGGGTTTGAGAGGAGGCCTTTCTGTGTGGGAGAAGACGCCCTTCTTGACCCTTGAAGGGCCCCTTCTCGACCCCTATTAGGCATCTTTTACTTTACAATCACATAACTTCTTTATAACAAAAGAGTTACAAGAACATAAAAGACTATATTTCTCTCTTATTTTCAACACGTATAGCAATGAATAATGTAAAGTAATTTCATGATAACTCAACAGCAAGATGTGGCATCATTAAGCCTCATCCCACTCACCAAAGTAACGTTCCCATCACTCTTTATAACTGCAGTCAATGGTCAGGCACAGGCTTTACGTTGCGCCTAAACCCATCCTTTCGCCCTCCTCCCTTTGCCTCTATGCGTCAAAATCCATGAAACTTTATCGTGGCAAAGCAGCTTTTCACGGAACAAACAAGTACGCTCTTCGCACACATAGAGAACACATGAAAAGCAGTATAAACAACCGAGTCCATAGAAAATAATGCCATACATCGGCAAAAGCGACCAACGATTTTACTTGGCTACAACACCTCCGTAACTCCTACCCGTAAACAGATTACAATGCCACACAGCAAGAAGAAAACCCTTCGCTTACGCACATAGAAATCCTCCTTACCATGGTTGGCCCATCACTCCCTCGTTCGGCAGAGTTAATAAAAGGCTCGGTCAGCGCTCTAACCAAGCCTTTGGCATAACATTACAAAAGATATATTGAAGGCTAACGACATAGCCTCTCCAATTATTAGGCTAATGAAAACGAACACACAACACGCCATGTAAGGATTGAAGGAAACCACCTCAGCCACGCTGCTTTCTCGTCCTTATCATCGTAAGCAGCGCATGTAAGGACTAAAGAAAGCCACCCCAGCCACGTAGAATCCCCCTCCCCAGTCAAGGAGAATAGGGCATACGAGGACTAAGAAGATCACTCCATCCACTTAGAGACCTCTCCTTTATCAAAGAGAACACGCCATGTAGGGATTGAAGGATACTCACCCCAGCTTCGTAGAATCCCCTCTCCTATCAAGGAGAACAGGGCATACGAGGACTGAAAAAAGTCACTCCATCCACTTAGAACCCTCTCCATTAATAACATAAGCAGGGCATATAGGGGCTGAAGAAAGGTCCTCCAGCCACTATACACATTGTTCGTGTGCCCACAGAGCGTGTTAGTTACTTCTTGGGTTCTGCTCTAAGTTGCCCTTATAAGCATTGATAGCCGACTGCGGAATAAAGTAGATTACACGGTAGTCGGTCGCTGGGATGTCAACCATCGGCTGATGTGGACCAGGGAAGCGACGTGTTAGTGTATCGCCATTACGGAACACGTCGTAGCTACGCTCAGCCTCAAAGGCAAGTTCCAATTGGCGTTCTTTGTCCACTAAGGTCTTTGCCGTAGCGACCGTAAACTGTGCACTCGTATAGCTACCACCCACGATAGCACGCTCACGGATAGTGTTCACGTCGGCCATCGCACTACTGATGTTACCCAATTTCACGTTAGCTTCAGCACGATTGAGGTACATCTCATCAAGACGAGAGATGACAGGCGAGTACAACTGGTTCTCCTTACCACCCTGACGAGAGCATTTCACCACGTAAAACATAGGATAAACGCGGTTAAGCTTCATCTGATAATCAAGCACACCACGGTAGGTATGCCCCTGATAGTTTATCGAGTAGAGGCGTTGCGCAGGGTCGATAGGTGTCAGAACAAGCGGTGTGGTGTGTCCTGTCCCCGTCGTATCGCATGTCAGACTATTGTCTGGCTGTCGTGTATAACGCAGTTGCACGTAGTTGAAGTTCACCTGATTACCGCTCGCATCATAGACGTTCTTGATGAAACGGAACACTGGGACGTACTTATCAGTCTTATCCTTTACATACTGAGGTTCAATGAATTGCGCACGAATATCAGTATATTTCTTATTAAACCAATCATTCTGACCCGTCTCATTGAGCAAGTCGAGATATTTAGCCGAGGCATACATCTCTCCCCAACCCATACCGCCAATATTCGAATACATACCGCCGATGGTGTAATAATAGTCCCAACCAGGAAATTCGGAGTCTACCCTCTTCACCACAAAGATGTTTTCAGGGTTGTTCTCAGGCTCCAGCGTGTTGCTAACACCATAGTCTTTACGACTTAGCAGACTAAACTTACCAGAGTCAATCACCTTCGTTGCGTACTCAACACTCTTCTGTGCGTAGGCCGTGTTAGGGTTTTCATAGGTACCACTCATATAGAGGTAGACCCTACTCAACATTGCCCAAGCAGCTTCCTTAGATGCGAATATACAGTGTTCCTCGCCATGTATGTCCTCAGTCATCAGTGAAGCCGCCTTCTCCAAGTCGCTAATAGCCTGCTCGTAAGTCTCCTTCACGGTTGAACGATTAGGTAAGACAGCATTAGCAGGGTCGTCAGGAGTACCGTTGACAATCGGCATACCGAGGTTCTTCTCAGGGTTCTGAGCGTACGGTCTACCGTATGCACGACAGAGATAGAAGTAGATCATGCCTCGTAAATAGTAACATTCGCCCAGCTGAGTATCCGTAGTAGTATTCTTACCTTCGGGGATTGCCTTAATAATATTAGATGCTTGAGCAACGACCTTATAGCTGAAATCCCAGAAGTTCTGTAGCCTGTAGTTGTTAGGAGTGCGTGAGTAAGAGATAAACTCATAGAAAGCATCGGTAGAAGTACCACGTATCATGATATTATCTCCAGCGTATTCACCACATCTATACATAGGGTCCGACCATGTTTTTAGGTATCCATAGCATCCCTTCAGTAGTGCCGGAAAACTCTCGTCGATGTTCTTTATCATGGCATCCTCATCCATCATATATTCAGGATGACGCTCAACACTACACGAAACCATTGTGATAGCTGCCAAAAGCAGCAGATATATTTTCTTCATGATAGACTCTTTTGTTTAGAATGTAACATTAACGCCAAGCATAAACTTACGTACAGAAGGATAGACACCAGCGCCAGTAGAGATAGAGAGAAGCTGTCGAACGCTCGCCAGAGGCATTACGGCCACTGTCAGCAGCAGGCAGTTCTGGATCAACACCAGAGTAGTCAGTAATGCAGAAGAGGTTTTCTCCGCTTACATACACCCGTAAAGCCTTAACGACATCACTCTTGAGATGGAAGTTATAACCCAAGGTTAGAGAGCGAAGCTTTAAGAAGTCGGAGCTTTCTAAGTATCTTGTAGAGGCCTTGTTAGCGTTAGAAGGGTTATTGTATGCGGCTGCTGGGTGAGTAGCAATGTCTCCCTTCTGTCTCCAACGCTTCCATCCTTTCTGCAGACTGAACTGGTTACGGTCGGTATAGGCACCATCTGAGTCGTACTCCTGTCGTGAGTAGTTATAGATAGAAGCACCCAAAGAATAGCCAAACACGGCATTAAAGTCGAAATTCTTATAGGTAAGTGTGGTAGAGAAGCTACCGAACACGCTTGGTGTAGCACGTTTGTCGAGGGCTATCTGGTCGGCTTTAGCATAACTCTTCGTGATGACCCGCTCGCCATTAGCATCTGTTGTGTACCATTGTGGAGCACCCGTCTCTGGGTCAACACCAGCCCATTCGCGCAGGTAATAAGTGTCGACACTCAGCCCAGGGCGCAACAACGTGTTAGCAGAACCCGCTATACCATCGCCAACAATGATTTGGTCTCTACCGCTATACAGCTTCTTAATCTTGTTAGAGTTGGTCGACAGGTTAGCATCAACAGTCCATGTAAGGTCCTTCCCCTTGATGATGTCGGCCGAAAGTGTTGTCTCAAAGCCAGTGTTTGTCAGCTCACCAATATTCTGCCAGATGCTTGTCACACCGATAACTCCTGATATAGGCACAGCGAAAAGGAGGTTACTCGTACGCTTGTGATAGAAGTCGAAGGTCATACGAAGGCGGCGGAACATATTAAGGTCGATACCTACACCAGTCGTAAAGCTCTTCTCCCACGTCAGTTTCCTGTTCGCTAACTGAGCGATGACAGCACCCGGTTTCTCGTTATAGTTGGCTCCTAAGCTGTATAACCCATATTGTGGATAGAGGCTGTTAGGTCGACTACCCACCGAGCCATAGGATGCGCGCACCTTCAGATAGTCTATGCAAGGCACCTTAAACCACTTTTCTGCCGTAGCTACCCAGCCCCCACTGACCGAGAAGAACGTACCGTAGGCGGCATCCGAACCAAAGTTACTTGCGCCGTCTGTTCTCAATGACAGTTGGAGGAGGTATTTATTAGCATAGTCAGCATTGAGGTTAGCGAAGAAAGACTGTACTGCCCACTCGTATTTATTACCTCCCACCGACTCAGGTGTCGACGTGATGTCGAGTTGTGCAAAGCCTGGAACAAGTCCTGTCCCACTACCATTATGATAACGATACTCGCCATCATTAAACTCATAACCGAGCATTAAGAAGCCATGATAATCCCCAAAGCTGCGTGTCGCTTTGATTAACTGGTTCGTATAACGGCGTGTATTCGTACTGGTACTCTCGCTCACACGACCCTTGTCCTCGGCTCCCGACGTACGAGGGTCTACATAGCTCTTGTCAAGGTGGGTACTCCAACGATAACTGTTCACTGATGAGAAGGTCAGCCAGTCAGTCAGATAGATATCGAAATCGAAGTTTCCATTAAATGAATAAGAGTCATACTTGCTCCAATTATACTGTAACTCATAGAGATAGTTAGTAGAGTTACTGTTCACCCAAGCCGATGATCTATTGCCGACAATCTTCCCATTTTCATCGTAAGGGCTATCCCATGGCAGCATAGAATACATAGAATAGGTGGAGCGTTGGCGGTCGTCAATAACACCCTTACTACCATTCAAGGACGGACGAATAGCTATCCATGAGAATGGTTTGAAGTTTAGTTTCATCATGGTGTTATATCTCGTGAAGTCATATCCACGTACTGCACCATCTTCCTTATAGACTCCACCTGTGAAGACAGCACTCAACTTATCTCCACCACTATTAATAGTAAGGTCGTAGTTCTGTACGTTTCCCGTGTGAGTAGCCAGTTTCCACCAGTCGAAGTTACTATCTCTCAGTTGTTCATTCCATCGTGGGAAAGCTATCTCAGCAGCGTTGGTAAACGACTTATAGTAGTCGTATAGCTCGGCACCATCCATCATCTTGACCTTTCCATTATTCAAGGTTGAGAGGCCCATCTTGGCTGAGAAGGTGATTGACGTCTTACCAGCTCGTGCGCTTTTGGTCGTCACCACGATAACACCATTAGCTCCTTGCGAACCATAAATGGCTGTGGAAGCAGCATCTTTCAGTACGGTGAGCGACTCAATATCGTTTGGATTGATGTCGCCAGGGTCCTTTCCTACGATGACACCATCGATGACCCAGAGTGGAGCCGTACTGCCATTGATAGTAGACTTACCACGTACAATGATTGCACCAAACGACCCCGGCTTGCCAGAACCAGGCATAACGTTCATACCAGGTATCTTTCCTGTAAGCATGTTAGTGACGTTTGCGGTCGTTACATTCGTCAGTTCCTTATTGTCAATACTCTTCAGCGAACCCGTCAGACTGTTGCGTTTCTGCGTGCTATAGCCCACCACGACCGTTTCACTAAGCATTGTGGAGGTAGCGACAAGGCTAATTGTCATATTCTCAGCAGCCTTCACCGTCTTCTTCTCATAGCCTAACGAAGTGACAACCAGCTCATCACCAACTTGTGCATCGATAGAGAACTCTCCATCAATGTTCGTTATGGTCATCTTCTTAGTACCATTTACGGTAATACTGGCACTGATAAGCGGTTCACCTGACTGTGAATCAACAACTTTACCTTTGATAATAGAGGTCTGCGCTTGTATCGTCATCGCATGTGTAGCGCATGCTTTCTGCACCACGTAAGGGCTACACATAAGAGGGACCACCAAGAGCAGCGATCGTCCAAGGTTAGTTTCTCATAGTTCTCATGTTTTTATAGGTTTTTACTTATATTGTTTTCACATCTCACAACACTTGCGTGCTGTTTAACTTGTCGTAGGTTAGCTATCTGCAAATTTATAGTATTTTTTTTAATTGTAGCCTATTTCAGCTTCTTTAACACGTCTTTATCCTGTTTTTCTACTCACAACTACCCACGACCCACCCATTCACACGCCTCTTGGCAAGTACTAAGTAGATGCTGTCCCCTCCCCTTGTGGGCTCGAAACGTGTACTCAAAACCTCCGTGAACTCTGTGTGCTCTGTGAGAAATAATACTCCCCAGTGTGAGAGAAAAACTCCCCCACCGAGTTGCATGTGTATCATCTCATAGCGAGGGTGCATTCTATTTCTCACAGAAAAACACAGAAGAACAGAACACACAAAGGCCCACAGAGACATTAAGTCAACCGATTTCACAGAACCTTACAGCCAACGTCCATCACTCAACACCCTTCTTCAGCTAATCATCAACACCTAACAACCAACACCCAACACCCCTCTTTGGCAGTAATGCTCTGTGAACTCTGTATGCCGAAGGTCTTCTGTGGGCTCGAAACTGTGCGCCAAAAAGCTCTGTGAACTCTGTGTGCTCTGTGAGAGAAAATACTCCCCAGCGAGATGCTTGTGTGTCATCTCATAGAGTGGGTGCGGTCTCTTTCTCACAGAGTTACACAGAAGAACAGAACACACGGGGTTTCACAGAGGCCTTGCGGCCGGCAGATAGCACAGAACATTACACCCATCTTGAGCAGTAACGTTCTGTGTATTCTGTATGCCGGAGGCCTTCTGTGGAATCGAAACAGTGCGCAAATGGGTTCTGTTAAATCTGTGAGTTCTGTGAGAGAAAAATATATCCTCCGTGAGAGAAAGAAATATCCTTTGTGAGAGGGGAAGTCCCAACACCCAACACCCAACACCCATCATACGAGTAATTTACCAATCTAAACAATCTTTAGAGCCGTCAATAAGGACGTAAAAAATCATTACATCTCATCAAGTTAAGGACACTCAATATAGGAGAACAACACAGTTTATCATCGACACTATAACTCACAAGAAATCAGACGATTACAAACACCATTCGAGGACATGCCCTTCTTGCATAAAGAACATGCCCTTCTTGGGCCAAGAAGGGCATGTTCTTAAACGTTGAAGGGCCTCTTCTTCTATCTTGAAGAGCACATACTCCATCCAAGAGGAGCGAAAAATATTGACATAAAGACACGAAGGTCGTTGCATGACGTATGTCAAGACGAAGAGAAGACATACGTCGTGCTGACACAAACGGGGATAGCCTGTGGAGATAGTAAGTAATAAGATGTGTGCTTTTAGATAGCGTTACGTATCTCAATATAGTTCTTAAACAACCAAGAATTGCCCTCAGCGATAACCTTAACAAGCTCAGCACAAACGAAGAGGCCGATAAGGACCGAAAGAACAAACGCTAAACTGAACCCGAAGAATATCCAGAGATCACCGTCAGCGTACTTTTCTTGAAAACGACGCAGGCGCGAAGACGACTTATTAACAAACTCGGTTGTGGTCTCGGTTGCGTTCTTCAAGGTCTCACCAGCTCGTTGAGACGCTTCAACAAGCTTCAGTCTCATCTCTGCAAGCTTCTCTTTTGAAGGCGTGTGGAGGAGGTGCGTCGGTACAGTCGGTAAGTTTTTAGCCTTCTTAACGACGATAGGTGAAGCCTCAGCCAATGGAATAACGGAGCGAGCATGCGTACGGATAGGTTGCGGTTCATCAAACCTACAAGTCAACACGTTACCACAATAGGGGCAACGATACTTCATTGTCCCATACTTCTCGGTCTCGGCCACAAAGTCGCGACCGCAGTTATTACATTTGACAGTATATCTCATGATGGGGACAAAAGTATAAAAAAATGTTGAAACAACCGCAAAAAACGATATTATTTATGTGTTGTAAGGCGTTAATTCGACTTAGAACGAGTAGCCGAGGTTGACCATTATGGAGTTGCTGGCAGCATGATACTTGCCGTAAGCGAGGTTCAGTTTGAACTGCTCGAGGTTGATTCCCGCTCCTACACTGAACCCTGCGCCATGTGCACTGGCGTTCTCTGCCGTCCCGATGGTCATCTCGTCGGCCTTGCGAAAGTTATATCCGCCCCCAATCCATATACTTTCCGATAGCAGAATGTCTGCTCCAAGATTTAAGTGATTGATGAACCGATAGTCATAATGGGTCATATCGACAAGCGTGGCAGACACTCTTACGGGCAAGGCAACGAAGGTCTTGCTCACACCTAACTGTACGTCAATAGGCATCTTACCATAGTCTTCCTCGTAGGCCTTTATCTGTCCACCGAGATTCTTAGCCACTAACGACACCGACCATTGGTGTTCTGGCTCATACCAGTTAAGGCCGAGGTCGACACCCACAGCCATTGAGTTGTATTGTCCGATATAAGATGTGATAAACTTTGCCGTGATACCGCCCACAAGGTTGCGTGCTAACTCGTAGGAAAAGATTCCTTCAACGGCAATGTCGCTGGCATTGAACGTACCCGTCTGTACATTGTTAGCATCGACCTCCTTCATCTTCCCGTAGTTCATATAGAGTACACCGCCAGCGAGGGTAGCCTTCTCACCTAAGGCTTTAGTGTACGATGCACTCATGAAATGGGCTCCTCGCATATAGTTCATATAGTTGAGTCCAACGGTCTTGTCGCTCACTGACGAAGCTAAGGCAGGGTTAGAAAACATCAACGAGGGGTCGTCCTCGATAATTGAAATATTCTCTCCGCCTAAAGCAGCAGCATGGGCACTGACCGGAAGACGCAAGAAGTTGTATTCAGTTTGACTCTCCTGCGCTCGCATAACAGCCGCAAAAAGTGTTAATAGGAGGGTGAAAACGATTTTTTTCATCTGTTCTAAACTAATTTCTCGGCAAAGTTACAGCTTTTTCCGAATATCTTATTACTTTTGTCGTTGCAACCTTTTATATGGCAATAATTAGCCATCTATGGTTTGTATAACGGCAGAAACGAGCGTTTAGTATATCTTATATTGGAAATAAAGAAGTCAAATAGAGCTGATTTAGAGAGTAAACGGTGGGTTGGTTTCCTATTGGGAATCATCGTTGCACTGTCTGTTTTCTTTGTTGCCATGGAGTATAATTCATCGGGAACAGAGGACGACTCGGCCAATACCAAGCCCATCAAGAATGTCACACTACACGACATGGACATGCTGCCGGCCATCGACCAGCAAGATTTAGCTAAGACACAAGAGGACAAGAAACCCACGATGGAGGACTTACTCAACCTGAAACGGCGTGATGTACCTAATAAGGTAACACCGCATGATGCGGGGAGTATGAACTCAAACGACAAGAAGACGGGGGCTCCACAAGTAAGTGAAGAACCCATCGTCATGCCTATGGTGACTACAACTCCCGAACCTCCGAAGGTGAAAGAAGAAGCTAAAAAGGAGATGGAGAAGATGTCTGACGATACATCCGACAAGGTTGTAGAACGTTATGACGATAAGGTTAGCAAGCGAATCCTATCCCAGACGCCTACACCCCCAGGTGGTTGGGTGGAGTTTATGAAGTGGCTTACGAAGACATTACAGTACCCTGCCGATGCTAAGGACAATAATCTGCAAGGGACAGTGAATATTACTTTTATCATCAACGCCGATGGTACGGTGCATGATGTGACTGTTAAGAATGGTAAGATACCTGTCCTTAATGCTGAGGCACTGCGTGTCTTGAAGACAATGGGCAAATGGAAGCCTGGCATCGAACGCAATAAGCCATGCCGCTCGTTGGTAGAGATACCTTTTGTCTTCCAACTCTCTTAACACACACGACGGCTGTCTGCCGTCACAACGATTATTTATAACATAACTTTTAACACCTACTCTATATGTACACTGCTGACGAAATCCTATGTAAAGTTAACGAGTATATAAACAATCTCACCTACGATCGCAAGCCACAGAGCTTGTATGACCCTATTAAATACGTACTCTCGTTAGGTGGGAAACGCATCCGTCCTACGCTGATGCTCCTTGCCTATAATCTATTCAAAGACGATCCGGAGACGATACTATCACCGTCTTGCGCCTTGGAGACCTACCATAACTATACGCTCTTGCATGATGACTTGATGGATGATGCACCTCTTCGACGCGGACAGCAGACGGTCCACGTGCGTTGGGATGCTAACACAGCTATCTTGTCGGGTGACTCTATGCTCGTATTGGCCTTCGAGCGCATGGAACAGTGTGACAGTAGACACCTACGTGAGGTGTTGCGTCTCTTCACGACAACGGCACTTGAGATAGGAGAGGGTCAACAGTATGACATGGAGTTTGAGAACCGCAATGACGTAAAGGAGGCCGAATACATCGAGATGATACGCCTGAAGACAAGTGTACTATTGGCTTGTGCGATGAAGATTGGCGCTATCCTTGCTGATGCACCAGCCGATGACGTAGACAACCTCTATAAGTTTGGCGAACAGATAGGACTGGCCTTTCAGCTACAAGACGACTACCTCGATGTCTATGGAGACCCAAAAGTGTTCGGAAAGAAGATAGGTGGCGATATTATCAGTAATAAAGACTTACATGCTGATAAATGCTTTCAACAAGGCGAACGTTCGCCAACGTAAAGAGTTGGAGAGATGGATTGGCTGTGAGAACTTTAATCATAACGAGAAGGTGGCTGCCGTCACTGCACTCTATAATAGTATTGGGGTCGACAAGATGGCTATCGAACGTATTAACTACTATTTCGATGAGGCTAACAAATACCTCGATGCGGTGAAGGTGAGCGCTGACAGGAAAACTGAACTGGTGGCATACGCACAGAGAATGCTGCATAGGAAGAGGTAACGGGGGACCTCCCCCAGCCCCTCCGAAGGAGGGGAGCCCTAACAGGACAGGCTGGATAAAAGCGAAATAAACGTGGAGTAGCTGTTCTCAACATCTATCATTCCTCAGCTTATATACGCTCCTTCAATATCCTATAAACATTTCGTTAACACCCAACACTTATCACCTAACACCCCTATAAACACTCCATCAACACCCAACACTCATCACCCAACACCCCTATAAACACTCCATCAACACCCAACACTCATCACCCATCACCCTTATAAACACTCCATCAACACCCAACACCAAACACTCATCACCCAACTCTCACCACCCATCACCCAACACCCAACACCCAATGATCATCGACACTCACGCTCATTTAGATGTAGAAGAATTTGCTGACGACCTCCCAGAGGTCATCAGTCGCGCTCGTGAAGCGGGCGTAGAAAAGATATTCATACCAGCTATCGACCTCAAGTCAATGGACACAGTGATGGCTGTATGCCGTCAGTACCCTGACACCTGTTACCCAATGATAGGATTGCAGCCCGAAGAGGTGCGCAAAGACTGGCGTGAGGTATTAGACGCAATGTACCAACGTATCATGCTTTCCCTCAAACAGAAGGAGGAGGGAACAGCCTTACCTGGTGAGACAATCATCGCCATTGGTGAGGTTGGACTTGACTTCTATTGGTCGAGAGAATACGAACAAGAACAGTTGGCAGCCTTTGAAGAGGCCGTAAAATGGAGTGTGGAGACACGCTTACCACTGATGATTCACTGTCGGAAGGCCCAGAACGAGATGATACATATCATGCGACACTATGAGAAGGAACTGCCGGGTGGTGTCTTCCATTGCTTCACTGGCAATCAACGAGAGGCTGAAGCGTTCCTACACTTCGACCGTTTTGTATTAGGTGTGGGCGGTGTCTCTACGTTTAAGAGTAGTCATCTTCGTGAGGACCTGCCTGCTGCAGTACCCCTCGACCGTATCGTTCTCGAAACAGATAGCCCTTACATGGCACCTGTCCCCTACCGTGGTAAACGCAACGAGAGTGCTTTCATCGTTGAGGTGATGCGTACCCTTGCTGCAAGCTATGGCCTTGATGAGGCCGAGTTCGCCCAGATAACCAATGAGAATGTGCGTAGGGTGTTTGGTATTGGGTGATGGGTGTTGAATGTTAGGTGATGGGTGTTAGGTGCTGGGTGGTGATGAAATGATAGGTTGCGAGGGAGGTAGATGCAGCGAGATAAGGCAATGATAAACAAGAGAAAAGTAAGTATATGAAGAAAATAACTATCGCCATCGACGGCTTTTCATCATGTGGAAAGAGCACAATGGCAAAGGACTTGGCCAAAGAGATTGGTTATATCTATGTGGATACAGGAGCTATGTATCGCTCTGTAACCCTTTTTGCACTCCGTCATAATCTCTTTAACGCTGACGGAACTATCCGTGAAGAGGAACTGAAGGAGCAGATGAAGGATATTAACATTAGTTTCCAACTTAATAAAACGACTGGTCGTCCAGACACTTACCTCAATGGTGAGAATGTTGAAAACGATATCCGAACGATGGAGGTATCGTCTCATGTGAGCCCTATCGCCACCCTTTCCTTTGTTCGTGAGGCCCTTGTAGCACAACAACAACGCATGGGTGCAGAGAAGGGTATCGTCATGGATGGACGAGACATTGGTACGGTAGTGTTCCCAAAGGCTGAATTAAAGATATTTGTCACTGCCTCTGCAGAGGTGAGGGCACAGCGTCGTTACGACGAACTAAAGGCGAAGGGGATGGATGCCGACTATGCCGATATACTCAAGAACGTGGAGGAACGCGACTATATCGACTCTCATCGTGCCACGTCACCACTCCGTAAAGCCGATGATGCCATCGAACTCGATAATAGTAATCTCACGATTGCTGAACAAAAGAAATGGCTCTACGAACAGTATCTTAAGGCTGCGGAGGAATAGAAAACGCCTTACCCTTAGGTCATTATTAGGGCTAATAGGGGCTTAGCTATTAGCCTTATAGGGCCAATAATCTATTAGCCTTATAGGCCCAATAAGGCTAATAGGGCCAATAAATAAGCCCAATAAGGCCAATAATCTATAAGCCCTATAGGCCCTATAAGGCCCAATTGGCCCAATAAATAAGGCTAATAAGGCCAATAATCTATAAGCCTTATAGGCCCTATAAGGCCCAATTGGCCCAATAAATAAGCCCAATAAGGCCAATAATCTATAAGCCTTATAGGCCCTATAAGGCCCAATTGGGCTAATAAATAAGGCTAAGAATCCCTCTAATAAGCCTAATAGGCCCAATAACAAAGCTCTATCTGTAAGGCTGAGGGGCAACGTCTTGCCGAATTATTTACGTGAAAAGAAATATTTCCAGTCGTGAAGAAAAATATTTCCAGTCGTGAAAATAAATAATTATTATCGTGTAAATAATTCGCTACGGACAGTTAACACGATAAGTAACGACCGACAATTACATACGAATCATGGATTAAGAAATACTAAAAGAGAGATATTTATACATCCTTCACTCCGCTATCTCAACTTAAAATGTTACCTTTGCAGCTATGAAGTTAATAAGAGTAATATTCCTCATAGCCTGCATCTTCTCTTTTGCAGGTACTAAGGCGCAATATACTATACAATGCGAAGACACCTGCAGTCACATCCACGGACTCGATATGAGCCATTATCAAGGTGACGTATGGTGGGAGACAGTGGCCGAGAACAGTAATCACAAACTCAATTACGTGTACTTAAAAGCTACTGAAGGAGGCTCACGTATCGACCAACGCTATCTTGACAATATCGAAGCGGCACAACGCTACGGTATGAACGTAGGCTCATATCATTTCTATCGTCCGACTGTCCCACAAGAAGAACAGCTTAGGAACTTTCGCATGCAATGCCGCCCACAAGATCAAGACCTCATTCCGATGGTAGATATTGAGACTACTGGTGGACTGGGCCGAGAGGCTTTGTGCGATAGTCTTCAGCGTTTCCTCGTACTCATGACAAAGGAGTATGGGGTCAAGCCGTTGGTCTACACTTACACAAACTTCTATGATCGCTACCTCAGTGGGGCCCTTGATGGCTATAAGCTCTTTATCGCACAGTATAACGGACGAGAGCCGGTACTGCAAGACGGAAGGGACATCTTTGCTTGGCAATACACTGGTAAAGGGCGTATCAATGGCGTTAACGGATATGTCGACAAGTCGCGCTTGATGGGAAGACACAGTATGCGAGAACTAAGATTCCCACGACGACGAAGATAGCCGACCAAGAGAAAAGAAAAAGATAATTATCCAAACTACTATAATCTTACGTTAGATAAATGATCATCAAATGCCCTGAATGTGGCCATCAAGTGAGCGATAAGGCTCCCGTATGCCCCAGTTGCGGTGTAGAGATTGCTGGACATATCATTAAATGTTCTCATTGTGGTGAGTTATACCTCAAGGAAGAGACCTCATGTCCTAATTGTCATCATACGGAAAGTCACTTTGAACCTTCCGTAAATACTACTGAACAGAAATCAAACGAACTTTCTAACGAACAGGCTACAGCCGCTCCTGCTGTCGTTGTCGCTGTCGACAAAGACAAAACAAACGAGGAGAAGGAGGTTGAACGTCCTGCAGCTGAGGAGGAATCAAGCCATAACAACGTTGAACCACAGCAGCCTTTCGAAGACGAAGGGATTGAGGATGGGACGGTAGATGCCGATTTCATCATGGACAACGAGGCCGATGAGGAGGTGATAGCAAAGGCCGAAGCAATCGCAGAGACCACTGAAGAGGAAGAGGAGAGCAAGTCGTCTAAGGATAACCACCTCTCTTTGGCTGTCTCTTTGCTCATTGCTGCCATCACAGCTGCCGTCTTGCTCTTCCTTTACAACCAAGAGATAGGGTCAAGCAAGGCTAACCCTGAGCAGGACGCCTACGCCCAAGCGATTAGTAGTAACGAGGCTACAGTGTTGAAGAACTACCTTGATGGGAACCCATCAGCACCGAAGGCGCATCGTGACAGTATCGCTGCACGACTGAAAGCACTGACAACAACGACGGCAAATGCCCAACAAGCCAATAATGACTTGGCTGTTGCCTTAGCAAGCAATTCAAAGGATGTGTTACAGCAGTTCATCGCTAAGTATCCTAACTCTACTCATCGAGGGGAGATAGAGGCTAAGATTGACGAGATAGACTGGGCGCAAGCCGTGGCTAAACGATGAGAATGCTTTCCTCGGATACAAAGCTCAACACCCAAACGGCCTCCACAGTAAGGAAGCCGATGAGAAGCTGAAGACAATCCTCGTACCAACTGTATCGGAGGGGGGATAAGACGAAAGCTGTCAGTGCGGTACGTCAACTGCTGCAGGGAATGAACAGTAAGAGTACTGACAAGATTTCTGGTGCTGTTGCTTCATCGTTTAATTTCCTCGGGGCAAGCGGTGCCACGGTGAAAGATGTGCGTCGTTATATGACCGACAAACTCTATCAAGCTGACGTGAAGACCATTAACTGGCATCTTGGCTCACCTGCTGAGGTGAAGAAAAGCAGTAATGATGATGACGCTGAACTACGTATTAAAGTCCCTGCCACACTGGACATCGATCGTAAGGGGGGTAAGTCTAAACGTAGCTACGTCATTTCTGCCACCGTAAAGGGCGGCCGAATCACGCAAGTCAACTGGAATCAAATTTAGTCTTAAGGCTGAACTCGTTGGAAGGATAGAATGGGCTATCCTTCTAAAAGGCTTTGGCTGTCGTATTTCTCACAGCCTTCACAGTGCGACGAAAGCGTTTCCTTCCCTCCTATAGAGTCCGCAGGCGACCTGTCTCCACTACCCTCTTCCCACTTTATGAGCAGGGGCAATGATTGTAGGAACCAACTATTAGAGGGGTTCCTACCTTTTTGTTTATTTCTCCTCGGTCCTCGCTCATTCCAAGCACATAACACCTTCTATTACAACAAAGCTATGTGAACAATCAAGAGTAGCGCTCCAAAGCTAAGCCTTACTATATAATAAGGTGTAACGCCCCCTTCTACCAGAGAGCCTTTGCCCCACAACAAAGGTAAAGCTTATTATATAATAAGGTGTAACGCCTCTTCTATCAGAGAGTCCACGTACCACAACAGAGGTAAAGCCTACTATATAATAAGGTGTAACGCCTCTTCTATCGGAGAGCCCATGTCCCTCTCCGTCTCAAAAGGGCTAAAAACAAAAGGATATAACAAGGCATGCTTGCTATATCCCAATCGTAATATCGTATGAAGCAAAGACCGAGCCCTAATTATCTATCTGGTCGATAGTAGGCTTCTTAATCTCTGGCACAGGAGCTTTAATAGCTGGATCCGACTGCCCATCAGGGTTAGTAGGAACAATGACAGGTTCCTCCGACTCCTGAGACTCCTCTGTTTCAGTCGCTTCAGGCTTAGGGCTATCCTTCTTCTTCTCCTCTTTTATCTCCTCGTCTTTGACCTCCTCCTTTGTTAACACAGGTATTTTCGGACCATTATCAATACCGATTACCTCACCAGACATGTCCACCTCATACTTACGAGGGGGGTGCCATCTGTCGCGTTTCCATAAGAATAGCAAGTACAATAGCCCCGACGAACAAGACAATAGCACAGATAGACACTGGCACTTTATAGGTTGGTTTCTTCTTCATTAGCTTCTTTCTTATCCTTTAATTCAATCCCTTATCGACTTACTCCGTTATCTGCAGGCAGTAAGGCAACGGCTGTTGGAGCGTAAGGAAACTGATAGTGGGCTGATTGTCCTTCGTACATATCAGCGTACTCTTATCCCCTTTCACCGCCGAACCCATGTCGTAACCCATCGCCTTCACCTGTGCCTGCAGTCCTGCAAAGGCCGTACGATTAAAGACATAGACGTAGACCGTCTTACCATCTTGCGCCAGAAGGACCATACTGGAGTTACCACGTCCCATCGCAGTAGGCAAGAAGTCGCTCGTTAAATTCATATTCTTCACCCAGTTATAGTCCTTTCCGTAAGCGTCAGACGACACACCCTTATAGACATAACCTTGTTTTTCAAGCACCTGTTTGCCCATCTGTAGCGTCTTGGCTTGGAAGATCTTAATCATATCAGCAACCGAGACAACATCTTTCTGAGCATGTGCACCTACCGTAAAGAGGGAGATAGCGAGTAAAAGGAGTATTTTCTTCATTCTTCTTCGTTCGTTTATACCGTATCAATAGGGCCCACCCTCGTTTTGACGCAGCCCCACTCCGACACGTTACAAAATTATGAAAAATATGGAGAATGAGCAAGAAAAGGAGGGAAAAAAGGTTGGGGAAGAAGAAAGAACAAGAGAGCCTCACCCCCAGCCCCTCTCCGAATGGAGAGGGGAGTAGTATGTGAGGTTACCCCTATTGGGCTGCTTGCACATGTCATCGAGTTTTTTCTCTCACAGAGCGCACAGAGTTCACGGAGGTTTTTGGCGCACATTTCGAGCCCACAGAAGGCCTTCGGCATACAGAGTTCACAGAGCGTTACAGCCATTGTAGATATAAATAAGGTACAACATGAGGCCTACATCCTTCTTATAGGGGTATCTCGGTGATCACTCCCCTTCCCTTCGGGGGAGGGGACGGGGGAAGGGCCACTATCTTCTATGAGCCCTGTGTGTTCTGTTCTTCTGTGTTCTCTGTGAGAAAAAGAAAAGTCCTCTGTGAGAAACAGAAATATCCTATGTGAAGGAAGAAACGCTAATCAATCGAACAGAGATTGTCAAGATATTTCAGCAGCTACGCTCCTCTCTTTTCGAGGACACGCCCTTCTCCATTGAAGAAGACGCCCTTCTGCAATTGAGAAGAGGCCTTTCAAGGGGCAAGAACATGCCCTTCTTGAGACAAGAAAGGCATGTCCTCGAACGCTATTCGTAAACTTCTGATTACTTGCGGGTTACAAACTCGAAGAGAGAGGAGGATATACTTCTATTTCGTAGAGCATTAGGTCTATCGCATGTAAATGTTTTTCATAGCATTACAAATTCGAATGAGACGTGTAGCGAAACTGACGCTATAAGAATGAGGACTGTGTAGGACATCCCTCAGAAAACAATATAAATCGAGAGAAAACACTTACCTCAACGCTACACGATGCCGTTCACCACCTTTCTTGAAAATGTATTCTCTTAGAAATCAGCCCTTTGCTGACAGTATCTACCGCCCTATAACAACGTTACAGACCCTACGAACGAAACACAACAAAGGTGTATCGGACAGAGAGAAAACCACCCCCGACACAGCAAGGGGGAAAAGGGTAGAAACACAACAAAGGTGTATCAGGACGGAGAAAACCATCCATGATACACCTTCGGTATATATTCTGAAAACCAGTTAACGCACTTTACCGTCTACGTCTTTTAGAGGCTAAACGCTCTTCGCGCATCTTCTCCATCACAGCCTCCTTCTCCTTCGCACGCTGTTCAGACAGATGAGCTATCAAGCGGTCGAGGTCTAAGGCTATTTCCTTAAATCTATTCAACTCCTCCTCATCGTCAAACAATTTATTAACCATACAAGAAGGGATGTCCTTAGCCTTCTCTTGTAGTTCCTTACCATGCTCGGTCAGCGACACAAAAGTCTCTCTTCCGTCGCGTTCTCCTTTGACACGTTCAACCAAACCGAGCTGAGCCATGCGCTGAAGAAGTGGCGTCATCGTGTTGGAATCAAGGTAGAGTCGATGGGCAAGCGCCATCACCTTCTGATGATCCTCTTCCCAAAGAGCCATCAAAACGAGGTACTGAGGATAGGTGAGACCTAACTCGTCAAGCAATGGATAGTAAGTTTGTGTAACAAGTCTGCTCGCTGTGTACAATCTAAAACAGAGTTGACTCTGCAATTTGAGTTGGTTATATACCATACTTTATTTACTTAATAATGTTCTGTTAAACGTCAAATCCCTTTTTTGGTCTTGATTTCTAATGTTCCCTAAAGTAATCTTTTTCGGTGTACAAAGGTACAATAAATTATATTTTTCGTTAATTGTCTTGCATCTTATTTAACATTAATTACGTTGAAACGCGGTAGTTTTAAGGCTTATTTTGACTTTTTCTTCTAATCTTTCCTCTTATCTTCTCCGAACATAACCCACTTATAGTCAACGTTAAAGCGACATCGTCTATTCCTCTCGCAACCCTCGCCTACCCCACTGCCAACCATCAACAAAAGAGGTGACCACAGACAAGCAGCACTCATCCATGGTCACCTACGATTATTCTAAATGCCGAAGGCCGTTTATTCAAAGTAATAAAGGAAGGTAGCAATACCCTCAAGAGCAGGCTTGCGCTCGCCCTCTATCTCTATTTGGAACTTGATTCCAGCCTTACAAATACCCCTTAGATTTTCGATACTATCGAGTGAAGCGACAAGACGGACACGTGAGTTCACGAGGACAGGACGGCCGAAGCGCATCTTATCCATACCGTAGTTGACCATCATCTTTAGGTTGTTAACCTCGATAATCTCCTGCCACATGTGCGGAAGAAGCGACAGTGTCAGGTAGCCATGAGCTATTGTGCTCTTGTATTGGCTCTCGACAGCAGCCCTCTCAGTGTCGACATGAATCCATTGATGGTCGAGTGTTGCATCAGCAAAGAGGTTAATTCTCTCCTGATCGACGAGTAACCACTCGCTTTCACCAAGCTTCTCGCCCAGTCGGGCAGCAAGCTCTTCGTAATTGTTTACTGTTAATTTTGCCATAGTTGTTGTTTCCTCTTATTACTACATAACCTTGTTTGATAGCGTTCCTTTACCTTTCATCCCCCTACCTATATATTATAAGGTGTGGAGGGGTGCCCTATCATTTATCGTACAAATATACAAAAAACTTTCTGAATGCCAAAATCTGACAGCTAAGCAGCCCTTTTTAAGCCTCAACAAGATGACCCGTAATGTGCGTTCCATCCCTTCTGTCGTTACGCTAAGAGAATACCCTCCTCTATTCTAAAACATCTGCGAGATAAAGAAAAATCCTTACATTTCATCGAGTAAAATGCTCTCTACACGAAAGTATCATATCCTCTGCAGCCCACTCTATAACCCTCACAAAATCAGTTCATTACATTCATCGTTTAAGAACATACTCTTCTTGCTTATAGAAGATGCCCTTCTTGGGGCAAGAAGGGCATCTTCTCGATTTTTGAAAGGCATCTTCTTCAACATTGAAAAGCGTTTCCTCGAAAAGAGAGGAGCGTGGTTGCTGAAATATCTTGACAGTTTCTATCTATTTGATTAGCGCCTCTTCCCCCACAGAGGACAGTTCCTTTCCCACGAAGGACATTTCTCTTTCTCACAGAATTACACAGAAGAACAGAACACACAAGCTCATAGAAGATAGTGGCCCCTCCCCCTTCCCCTCCCCCGAAGGGAAGGGGAGTGATCACCGAGATACCCCTATAAGAAGGATGTAGGCTTCGTTATGTCCCGTAATGGCAGTCTTGTAGGGGTAACCTCACATACTACGCCCCTCCCTGCGGGGGAGGGGAAGGGGGAGGGGCCACTATCTTTTGGGCTCGAAATGTACGCCAAAAACCTCCGTGAACTCTGTGCGCTCTGTGAGAGAAAAAACTACCCTCAGTGAGAGAAAGAACAACCCAAGAACCTTGTTAGCAGCCCAATAGGGGTAACCTCACATACTACGCCCCTCCCTACGGGGGAGGGGACGGGGGAGGGGCCGGCTGGTGAAGGAAGAAGAACCAGCTCTTTTCGGTATCAAGAGACCCCTACAAGGAGTCAAACAAAGGAGCAAAAAAAAAAAGCTTAGAAACCTTATTACTAAGCGTTTCTAAGCTGTGAGTTGCGGGTGCAGGACTCGAACATGCGACCTCCAGGTTATGAGCCTGGCGAGCTACCAACTGCTCCAACCCGCGATATTAACCATTGTCAATCCTTCAATAAACCGTAGTGTATTTCCGAATTGCGAGTGCAAAGGTAGGCATTTAATGCCAAACTGCCAAAGAATTATACATTATTTAACATACTATCCACTCCGCCCCTGCCGCTTCAAGGCTCTCACGACTGCCATTTCCATAGGTTACTCCGCACGTATGTGTACCTGCATTGCGCCCCATAAGGATGTCGAATTCGGTATCACCTACCACAAGTGCCTCATGCGGTTCGACGTTGAAACAACGCAAGGTGAGGAGCACTGGCTCGGCTGCGGGCTTCTTATTGACCACATTGTCAGCACCAACAAGAGCGCTAATATAGTTTGTGAGCTTCAAATCAGTCATCAGTTTAACAAGCGAACTACGGTTGCGACTACTCGCTACCGACATCCTAATGCCCATAGCAATCAGCCTATCAAGCGTTTCAAAGACCCCCGGGAAAATCGTGACAGCCCCCGGCACGTTCTTTATATTGAATATTTCGCTATACACCTCGGCACACTCTTCCGCCTTCTCGTCAGTCATCGGGATGATAGAAGAGAAACATTCTTTCAGTGGAAGACCAATGGTTCGAGCACACTCCTCACGTGTTCGCTTCGGAAGGTGTAACTTCTCGATCGTTGCAAGCATCGTATCAGTAATTAACTGTTGGGAGTCTCCGAGCGTACCATCAAAGTCGAAGATGACGAGACGTACACCTGCAAGGATATTGGGGTTCGTGAACAGGTCTGGACAACAGCGTGGCCTTGCTTCGTCAACGGCCTCATCACCCTTCGACTTAGTCAGCTTCTTCCTTTTAAGATAGCCCTTCACCCGCTTATAACCCTCCTTACCAAGAATCGCAACACCGGTGTATTGAAAGGTTTTCGCCAGTCCGAAGAACACGGTAAAGAGTATGCCCTTTGTCGCTGTAGACACTGGGAAGAACACTTGCACAAAGGAGAGTGCATAGAAAGGAAGGCACATCAGGAGTACGATAACCCCTGTGCGAAACGATAGTTGTTGAAGTTTACTCTTAATAGACATATTCTACTCGAACCATATAAACCGTTCTGTCAAAAGTAGACAACGCATAACACGTCTCTTACTGATAATCCCCACCTTGACAGACTTGGATTAATTTCAAGCTACAAAAGTAAGTAAAATCTTCCTAATAACCCCCAAACCTATCCTTATATATAGTAAAAAAGGAAAGAGAAGCACAATTTCTACAGTTGTGCTTTCGCACATTCCAACAATTATTAGTAAATTTGCACGGTAAAAAGTAATATATTCATTTCCCCTATTTATGGCAGAAAGATTAGGATAAAGGACATTGCAGAACGCGCAGGAGTAAGCGTAGGAACGGTTGACAGGGTATTACATAAACGTCCGAACGTATCGGAAGTAGCACTGAAGAAGGTAGAGAAGGTGCTAAAGGAGATGAATTACCAACCGAATGTATATGCAAGTGCACTTGCTTACAACAAGAGTTACAAGTTCTATTGTCTAATCCCCAAACATAGTAGTGAGGCTTATTGGGAAGAGATAGAGGTAGGGGCTATGAAGGCAGTCGAGGCTCGCAGGGACTTCTATATTGACTTAGAGATTATGTATTACAGCCGTCTTGACTCCCACTCGTTTGTTGAGACCTATCAAAAATGCCTAAGGAAGAACCCAGACGGAGTAATCCTCGTGCCTACAACATTAGAACTTACACGGCAGTTCACAGAGGAGTTACACGATAGGAACATACCCTTCATTCTGCTTGACTCCTTTATGCCATCGCTGCAACCACTGTCCTTTTATGGGCAGGACTCCATTCAGAGCGGTCATTTCGCAGCCAAGATGCTTATGCTCATAGCAGAGAGAGAGAAGAGCATCATGCTCATGAAGCAGACAAAAGATGGGAAAATGGCAAGTAGACAACAGGCGAATCGTGAGGTGGGGTTCCGCAACTATATGCAAGAGAACTATCCTGACATTAAGATACTGGAGGTTAATCTGCCCTTGGATGAGGAGAGGAAGCGTTATGACCATATCTTAGAGAAATTCTTTAGTGAGCACCCTGAGGTGCACCATTGTATCACCTTTAATTCTAAAGCACATATCGTCGGTAAGTTCCTACTGAAGACTCGCCGCAAGAACGTGCAGATTATGGGCTATGACGTGGTGCATAAGAATGCTGACTGTCTGCGAGATGGGTCCATATCGTTCCTTATTGCGCAGCATGCCTACCAACAAGGCTACTTCAGTGTAGACTCCCTTTTCCGTGCATTGGTGCTGAAGAAGAAGGTTGAACCAGTCAACTATATGCCTATCGACCTGTTGACAAGGGAGAACATAGACTTCTATCATAGGGAATGGGGGTAAGTTGGGACCTCCCCCGACCCCTCCGAAGGAGGGGAGAACAAGCCTGCCAAAGACTGAAAAGAGGGTGGAGAAAGGTGGAAGGAGATGTAATAAAAGATAGTGTAAACGCTTGATGCAAGAGATGGTAACGCTTAGTACGAGAAAAGCGTAGGCCCAATAGGAAAAGTGTTAGGCAGGAGTATGAAAGCTGTTAAGCAGGAGTACGAAAAGCGTGAGGCAGGAATACAAAAGCTGTTAAGCACGAATATGAAAGGAGGAGACGTCAGATTAGGGCCGTTTTGATGGTTTTGATAAGACTATAAGACCATCACCATGGATAAAAGACTGCCCAGACATGACGCATCAATAGGGGGCTGTTGGCACGAGTCAACGACACACTATCATTCAATAGAGGTACATGAACCTCTATAGAAAGCATTAAATACGCAATAGAAAGCATGACAGAAAATAAAAAAGGACTCCTTGCTTTGAGTCCATTGCTGGTATTCATCGTTCTATACTTAGTCACCTCAATCGTTTCAGGCGACTTCTATAAGGTGCCAATAACCGTTGCCTTCATGATATCGAGTATCTTTGCTATCGCCATATCAGGGGGCTTTCCGCTCGCTAAACGCATTGAGATATACTCTAAGGGAGCCAGTACAGATAACATGATGATGATGTTATGGATATTTGTACTTGCTGGTGCCTTCGCTAACTCGGCAAAGGATATGGGGAGCATCGACGCTACAGTCAACCTAACTCTCTCTGTTCTGCCCGACAACATGCTGCTTCCAGGACTCTTCTTAGCGGCTTGCTTCATCTCGATAAGCATCGGAACGAGTGTAGGAACTATCGTTGCACTAACGCCAATAGCCGCAGGTATAGCCACGTCAACCAACAGCTCGCTGCCTTTCGTGGTCGCTATCGTGGTCGGAGGGTCGTTCTTTGGCGACAACCTATCGTTCATCAGCGATACAACAGTCGTCGCTACAAGGACACAAGAGTGCAAGATGGCAGATAAGTTCAAGGTTAACTTCTTCATTGTAGCACCTGCTGCTGTCCTCATCCTATTAGGTTATGTATTCATGGGAAGGGACATCCACACCGTAGGACAGGCCTCACACGTCGACTTCTATAGGGTTATTCCTTACATGGCTGTGCTTATCTGTGCTGTTTTCGGTATGAATGTGATGGCCGTTCTGACCATAGGTCTTGTCCTCACAGGCGCTATTGGCATCATTGATGGCAGTTACGACCTCTACGGATGGTTTGGTAGTATGGGCAAAGGTATCACCGGCATGGGCGAGCTAATAATCATCACGATGATGGCAGGCGGTATGTTAGAGATCATCCGAGAGAATGGTGGCATCGACTACCTCATCAAGAAGATCACACGTCACGTCAGTAGCAAGCGTGGAGCAGAGTTAACAATAGCCTTCCTCGTCAGTTTAGTAGATATCTGTACGGCTAATAATACAGTCGCAATCCTCACCGTTGGCGGTATAGCCAAGCAAATTGGCGACCGTTACGGAGTAGATAAACGCAAGGCAGCCAGCATCCTCGACACCTTCTCTTGCTGTGCTCAAGGTCTGATACCATACGGTGCTCAGATACTGATGGCGGCTGGCTTGGCCAAAATCAACCCCGTTAGCATCGTTCCCTTCCTATATTATCCGATGGCATTAGGCATCACCGCCCTACTATCCATCCTCTTCCATTACCCCCGCCGATACTCATAACATAGCAACAACACCCATCACTCAACACCCAACACTCATCACCTAACACCCAATCCCATGCAACCAATAGAATCATCTGGGATGGACATCATCCAACGCAACTTCTTTCGTATCCTCTGTTCAGGTGCTTTCGGCACACAGTCGAGCCTCGAACCGATGTCAGCCTTCAAGTGGAGACGACTCATACAGATGGTGGAAGCACAACAGGTAATGCCCATCTTCACCAATGGTATCGCTCGTCACTCCATGGACGAAGGCCTTAACCTACCAGAGAGCATCATTACCGACATCAAAGCAAAGCAAGAAGAGCGCAAGACACTGACTGCAAGAATACCGAAGACCGTCAGACTTAGCAACTCACTACTTAATCGACGACTAAAGAGTCTCATCTATAATGAGCTCCACAGTATCGATACCTCCATCGAAGCCCTTGACCTTTTAAAGCTCATTGTGTCTAATTCAGAGACCATGTTCACACGTGGCATGAACTTAGGAGGTATCATCACGATGGGCGAATACCTAAGGACACGTGGCAACAAGGTAGATTTCGTGAAGCTTGAGAACTGGCTGAACACCTTGCAATTAAGTGCGATGGCAGAGCTACAAGGCAATGTACTCATCTCCGTCTTTGGCTTTGAAGAAGACGAAATCCCCTTCGTCACGAAGACTGACCCTAATGCTTATCGACTCACACTACGCAGTATTTCAGACTTGGCAAGGGACACTGCGCATGAATGGCACTTCAAACAAAACGCTGCAGGGTTTGTTCAAAACAACAACACAGTGCTCCAACGCAACGTACGACGCAGTCTTCGCTACGTTAGATATGCACCCATCGAGACGACAAGTAACTTCTTTCGCAACTTCGTTAGAAGCCTTTCTGAAATAGAGGAATAGCCCTGTTCAACCATAGAGAAAGCCTTGCCCCAAGCGGACAGGCTTTCTTATTTTAGTTAAATAAGTAGTTTTTCTACACTTTTCACCCTCATTAAGCTTTTTATCAGATATTTTTTGTATCTTTGTCCGTGGATAGTTAGAATCCAGAATATAAAAACCTAAATACAAAACATTCGTTTAATCAAGATGAAGAAAATCTTACTATCAGTGGCATTGATGGTAGCGAGCATCTCGCTTCATGCCACAGATGCGAACTATCAGGTAGTTCCTCTCCCACAGAGTGTCACTGCTGAGAAGGGTGCACCATTCGTTTTAGAAGTTTTCACCTCTATCAACGTAGCCAGCAAAGATGATGCTATGCGCCGTAATGGTGAGTTTTTGAAACAGTATATCACGGAGGCTACGGGTATTACTCTCGATGATCAGAACAAGAAGGGGAACACTATCACCTTAAAGCTCAACCCAAAGATTGAGAATGAAGAGGGTTATGTCATCACCATCAAGGCTAACACTATCACCATAGAAGGCAAGACGCCACGTGGTGTATTCTATGGTGTGCAGACCCTTCGTAAGTCTTTACCATTAGAGAAAGCCAAGAGCGTCACCTTCCCTGCAGCCCGTATCGTAGACTATCCACGCTTCGGCTATCGCGGTACGATGCTCGACTGTGCTCGTCACTACTTCAAGATGGACTTTATCAAAGAGTTCATTGACATGTTGGCCCTCCACAATATCAACACCTTCCATTGGCATTTAACAGAAGACCAGGGCTGGCGTGTGCAGATTGATCGCTATCCTAAGCTGACAGAGATAGGCTCAAAGCGTGCGCAGACCGTCATCGGCCGTATGACAGGACTCTATGATGACACACCTTACGGAGGCTATTATACAAAGGACGAGATGCGTGAGGTTGTCAAATATGCTGCTGATCGATATATCACAGTCATCCCTGAAATCGACATGCCAGGCCACATGCTCGGTGCATTGGCAGCCTATCCAGAGCTTGGATGTACGGGTGGTCCATACAAGGTAGCCGAGCAATGGGGTGTATTCCCAGACATTCTCTGTGCTGGAAACCCTAAGACTTACGAGTTCGTAAACAATGTCTTAGACGAAATCGTTGATATTTTCCCATCTAAGTATATCCATATTGGAGGCGACGAGGCCCCACGTGTGCGTTGGCAACACTGTCCTCGCTGTCAAGCTGAGATTAAGCGTTTAGGCTTGAAGGGCTCTAACGGTTTCTCTGCAGAGGCTCAGTTGCAAGCTTACTTCATGAATCAAGTGGCCAAGCACTTGGAGTCTAAGGGTCGTAACATCATCGGTTGGGATGAGATCTTAGAGGGTGATGTAGACAAGGGGACGACTGTCATGAGTTGGCGTGGCGTCAATGGCGGTATTGAAGCGGCTAAGCGTGGATTGGATGCCATCATGACTCCGACCACTTACTATTACCTTGATTTCTATCAGAAGCCAGACAATCGCATGATTCTCATCGGTAATATGCTCCCTGTAGAGACAACTTACAGCTACAACCCAGTGCCCGACGACGCTGCACCAGAGTTGAAGAAGCATGTTAAGGGAGTTCAGGCTAACCTATGGACAGAGTATATCATCGGTCGCGACCTCGCCTTCTTCCAGCTCCTCCCACGTGTTGCTGCAATGGCAGAGACGGCTTGGACGGAGAATAACAAGAAGGACTTTGCTTCTTTCAAGACCCGTGAAACTCGTCTGAACGAGCTTTACAAGCACTTCGGATGGAAGACTTGCCAAGATCTCTACAAAGAAAAGAAGTAATTACGATGGTGTTTTAATACCATCTAATTCGTGTTTTAAGTTTTACAATAGATTCTGCTGACAGGGTGTGGGGGCTCTCCCCATATCTTGTCGGCTTTCTTTTTGTTTGCTAACAGACTGTTTGTCGATTAGATAGCGACCTTATTAACCACGAGGACAGATAGGAGTAATAAATCTTATCCTATCGTTTTCTACTATTAACTATGCTGTTTTAGCTTTGTATTCAATATCCTCCCTTATTGAAATATCATTACAAAACACACAAGAGAAAACTTGAAAAAAGGGGTTATAACCTCTTCTTTCACACCACACACAAGTGTTTTGTTATCAACAAGTTACACAACTGCAAAAAAGAAGGGCTTCTTCAAGGGTCGAGAATATGCCCTTCAAGGGGCAAGAAGGGCGTTTTCTATGAGCAAGAGGAGCGTCTTCTTCATGCTTGTAAAGCCTCTTCTAAAATCAAGAGAGAAAATATCTTTACAAAAGAAGGCGTAAGCGTAGGGAAAACAAACGCATCTCGCAATCTGCACCCATCCATCAGTACGATAGTTCAACACTGCCAACACGCAGCAAACAAGCGGTTTATCGCACGACTGTATTAGAAGCAATGCCGTTTAAGGAACTCCTCATACTGATTGCGATAGCCGTTGAAGACATTGATGTCTACCCCACCGTGGATGCCTCGCACCGTCCCGTCAGGACTCAACTGCCAGTAGGCAAGTTTGAAATTCGGCTTATACTCGCCATAACGGGCTATCCAAACATGATAGTTATCACCTAAGTCGGGGGCTAAGGGCATATAGGTGTTGGCGAATACTTGGCTGATATAGAGTATCGGACGCCTACCCGTATGCTTATAGACATAGCTCATCCACGCTCGAATATGATGGAACATCACAGCCGCACCACCCATTGCTGCAATCTGCGCATCAGACGGTTCGACATCTAAGACAGGTGGTAGGTCGCCTTTCAAGAACCTACTGTACTTTAAGAAATACTTAGCTTGTGCCGTACCAGCCGACTTCGTTGAGAAGAAATGGTAGGTTCCTGTACGAATACCATGCGCACGTGCAGCCTTGTAGTCGGCTCCGTAGTAGGCATTCAACATCGTACAGCCCTCTGTTGACTTGACGTAAGCGAACGAAACAGGATAGTCTACCCTCCCCTTAATAGTCTTCGTACTCAGCGTACCGAGGTCGGTGATGCGCAGTCTGTCCCAATGTATCTTATAGACCTTACCATGGTCTTCGTGCTGATAGCGCGACAGGTCGATGCCATATACACGGTCGGGATTATACGTAAGTCGCTCGCCCTTAAACACATTCGCTTTCCATTCGCCCACTTGTAGATACTCATGTGGGGCCACATAGATGCCAAATCCGTTCCGTTTTCCACCTGTCCAATGGCCGTCGTAGTAGCTTCCATCGTCGCCAAAATACTTTCCATAACCGTTGGGCACACCCTTCTCCATCTCGCCCACGTATCGCCCACCTTCAAAACGAACGCCTACTAAGAGATTGCCGACTATCCTACTATGACGAGCATAGTATCGCTTCAATGCCGCTAAACCACCCGCTTTCTGCAAAGGAGTGAAGACACCGAGCGGTGTTGACGCATCCTCCGTCTGTAAGAGTACACTTCCTTGCTCTTTATCAGTCTCAAGTCGGTTGCAAGCAATGCCTTTCTCTTTCTTTGATGACGGCAGAAGCGTGTAACGATTGAGCTGAAGAATACGCAGCCGGGCTGAGGTAGCGAGCGTGGAGTCTAACACTTTGATAATTCTTCGTAGTGAGTCCATCGCATGTATGACCTCCGCATTATAGTCGGCAACCTTGTTGTAGCCATAATCCTGCACACTATGAACACGCAGATAATAGCCCATCTCGTTGCGTTTGGTCTGTAGTCCGTCTAACTTTCCGTCCATCTTTGCCACCGTCTGACGCAGGAGTTGCTGCACACCGACGCCCTTCAAGTTGACTATCGTTGATGGTCGATAGTCCCATCGGATAAGAATACGACCCCGACAAGACGGTATGAGGGGCCAACGATTGACCCAATAGCCTTGTTGGCGGACGCTACGTGTAGAGATAGAGTCCTTGTTCACTGAACCACCGACAAATGATGAGTCAGCATAATCGGCAAAGTAAGCCACGGTCTTGCCGTCTGCCTCGACAGCATAATACGTCTCTTGCCTAACGGATACACCGCATTTATCCACCTCTTCCACTGAAGGAGGCAGACAACGAAAGATGATATATATAAATAGGAGAGCAAGTACAATACCAGCTCCTACATACTTTATTCGCCGCTGAAGGCTCGTACTAAACATTAAAAAAACCTTTAAAAACTTTGCAAAGTTAATGATTATTTCTATCTTTGCAGCCTATTTATGAAGAAATTGGCCAACATATCACTCTCAATCCTGCTATCTGTCATGATACTTTGGATTGGTTCGGGCATCATGGTAATGGTGTGCGAGCATACTGGGAATGTGTCTGTTGCCAAGACGGAGACTAAGAGACACTGCAATGAGAGCAAGGCCGACCATTGCATGAAGTATACTGTAAAGACGCTATCGCCTACGAATACGGCACAGAGTAGCTTCTTTAAGCTCCAACCCTTACAGTTGTCTCTTCTCCCACAGATGGTTAGCTGCAATCAGCTTCTGCCTTTGCCCGTTCTGACAAAGGCACCAGAGAGGGTGTTGTCGTTGCTTTGGCATAGTCCGCCACGACAATATCTTCGTATCCTCACCACGCTTTTAATTTGATTTCTTGATGTATCTGTTGCCCATAGAATAGGGCGACAGAGGATTCTTCTTACCTGTATCTCAAGTGATTACAGGTGCTAAGGCCGTATCAGTCTACGCCGTATGCTGATATTGTCCATCTATTCACAAATTCTAAAACATCAAGTAATCAAACAATAATGAATAAGATTATATATTTAGCAGGACTGACCCTATTGTCTGTCCTACCAGCTGCAGCACAGCAGACTGCCCCTGACTCTACCGCAACACTTAAAGATCAGACACTCTCTGACGTGACTGTCACCGCAAGAAGGGCGTCAGTGAGATCGCTCTCTGGCGCTATCAACGGGAAAGACATCCTACGAGATGAACTCTTCAAAGCCGCTTGCTGCAACCTTGGTGAGAGCTTCGTAAACAACCCAGCAGTCGATGTTAACTACTCTGATGCGGCCACTGGTGCAAGCAGGTGAAGCTTCTTGGACTCAGTGGTACGTATGTTCAGATGCTTACAGAGAACCTTCCTAACTTCCGTGGAGCGGCCCTCCCCTACGGTCTCGGCTATGTTCCGGGTAGCTGGATGAAGAGTCTTCAGGTCAGTAAGGGTAACTCCTCTGTCAAAAACGGCTATGAAGCAATGGCCGGACAGATTAATGTTGAATACTTAAAGCCCGAAGATCCGGAGGGAGTAACGCTCAATCTCTATGGTAGTACGATGGGTAAATTCGAGGCAAATGCCGATGGTAACATCCATATCAACGGTAATAAGAACCTTAGTACGGGGATTCTTGCCCACTTCGAGAACAACTGGAGCAAGCATGATGGTAATGGGGATGGCTTCCAAGACGACCCTCGTGTAAGGCAATATAACCTTCAGAACCGATGGTATTGGAAGTCGGGTAGCTACATGTTGCACGCTGGCTTGTCGCTATTAAAGGAAGATCGCACGAGCGGACAGGTCGACCATCATGGCTCTATGACAGCAGGTATGACGCCTTATCGCATCAATATCGGTACGAACAGATATGAGGCTTACATGAAGAATGCCTTTATCTTAGACCCAGCACACGGTACGAACATTGCCTTAATGGGCAATGTTTCTATGCACCAGCAGAACGCTTCGTATGGTATCAAGGACTATTACGTCAATGAAAAGACTGCTTACGCATCGTTGATCTTTGAGACTAACTTCACTGATGAGCATAACCTCTCTGCCGGACTGAGTCTTAACCATGACTACTTGCACCAGAGTCTGACCCTGCCAACCTCTGCTGTGCCTGCTAACTACGGTAATCTCTACCCGCTCACACGGGGTATTGAGAGCGAGACAACACCTGGCGCATACGTGCAATACACTTATAACCTGCATAATAAGCTCATCGCTATGGCAGGATTGCGCGTCGACCATAGTAATGTCTACGGCACCTTTGCCACTCCAAGGTTTCACTTAAAGTGGGTTCCGACCGATTTCCTCACCCTGCGTCTATCGGCTGGTAAGGGCTACAGGAGTCCTCACGCACTAGCTGAGAACAACTATCTCATGGCTTCTGGTAGACGTCTTATCATTGACAAGCTCAATCAGGAGGCGGCATGGAACTATGGAGCAAGCTTCTCTTTCCTCATCCCTATCGCACAGAAGATGCTGAAGTTGAACGCAGAGTACTATTACACCGATTTCCTTTCACAGACGGTTATCGACTACGATACGAACCCGCAGGAGATTCATGTTACTAATCTCGATGGTAAGAGCTATTCGCATACGTTCCAGATTGATGCGTCTTATCCGCTCTTCAAGGGCCTTGAACTGACAGCAGCCTACCGTTATAACCTCGTGAAAACCACCTACGGCGGTAGACTGATGTGGAAACCGCTGCAAAGTAGATACAAGGGACTGCTCACAGCAAGCTATAAGACGCCATTAGGTCTGTGGCAGTTTGATGCTACCTTGGCCTTGAATGGTGGCGGACGTATGCCTGAGCCTTACACTCTCGCTACTGGTAACCTCTCTTGGGAACGCAACTATAAGGCTTACGGACAGGTTAACGCACAGATAACAAGATACTCCGTAATTTCTCACTCTACCTCGGTGGAGAGAACCTTACGAACTTCAAACAGAAAAACCCTATCATTGGCTATCAAAACCCATGGGATAATAGCTTTGAGCCAACAATGGTCTACGGACCTATTCAGGGTGCTATGGCATACGTGGGCATTCGTCTCAATCTCGGAAAACATCAACAATAAGGATATTAGAAAACATTTTATTAATACATAAAAACAATTCAGATATGAAGAAAACTATTTTCACAATGTTGTTGGTCATGACTGCCATGATCGCAACTGCTAAGAATCTTAAGACCGTTATCTACACGACAACACCACAGATGCACTGCGCTAACTGTGAAGCTAAGGTCAAGAACAACCTCAGATTTGCTAAGGGTGTGAAGGAGATCAAGACCGATGTAAACGAACAGAAGGTCTATGTTACTTACGATGCACAGAAGACTAACGAGGAGAAGATTAAGAAGTACTTTGAAAAGTTTGGTTATAAAGCTGAGAAAACGACTAAGGAAGCCAAGATTCCTGTGCACGAGAATGAGGAGTGCGACAATATGTAATCAGCTAAACGGCCTCTAAGTAATTGATTGTAAGGGCTATCTGCGTTTACTTGGTGGGACTTAAAAAGCCCTAAAAGTACACGTTCTGCTGCCCTAACAAGCGTTATCCATCGACCATTACACGACTTTCATCAGACGGTGTAATGGTCGATTTGTGTGTTGGGAGGGGTGAGGTAAAAAAGTAACCAGCCGGCCCCTTCCCCGTCCCCTCCCCCGCAGGGAGGGGCGTAGTATGTGAGGTTACCCCTATTGGGCTGCATGCATGAGGCATGGGGAGGTTTGTCTCTTACGCTGGGGCATATTATCTCTCACAGAACTCACAGATTTAACAGAATCTTTTTGCGCACATTTCGAGCCCACAGAACGACTCCGGCATACAGAGAACACAGAACGTTATAGCTATCGTAGATAATAATAAGGAACAAAACGAAGCCTTCATCCTTCTTATAGGGGTATCTCGGTGATCACGCCCCTCCCTTCGGGGGAGGGGACGGGGAGGGGCCAGCTGGGGACGGGGAGGGGCCACCACAACGAAAAATCATTACATATACTCAAGCTAAACACCCTCTAAGCAAGGGCATAACAACTACTCCTGCCGAGCGGATAACCCACAAGAAATCAAAGTGTTACGAATAGCAATAAAGAAGACGCCCTTCTTGCTTCAAGAAGGGCGTCTTCTACATGCAAGAAGGGCATGTTTTGGAATATTGAAAGGCCTCTTCTATATGCAAGAAGGGCATGTGTTACGTCCGTGAGGGACGAAAAATGTTTACATAAAGACAAGTGTGTGGGAGCTTATCGCTGTCCGCTTGTCATCCGCCTCATCAACTGCAACAACGAAGGAACGAAGATGCAGAGTGAGAAAAACAGTCCTCCATACATCATTCGGTCGTCGCCATGGAATAAATCGATGAGCTTTCCATCGTTCATCTCTGGTAGTAAGTTAAACATGAGATAGGCTACACTGTTGTTGACCCAGTGGAAAACGAGTCCTGGGAGTATGCTGCCCGTACGGTAATACATCCATCCTAAGAGCAAACCTATCACAAAGGCGTGGACACCCTGTGCTAAATTGAGATGAATAAAACCAAAGATCAAAGCTGAAATGACGATGGCTATCCAAGGATAACGCTTGCCTAACGCCACTTGCAGCGTGTGCTGTATGGCACCACGAAAGACTATCTCTTCGGCTATCGGTACCATCAGACCTATGGCGACATAGCCCCAAGATACCTTCATGACTTCTTCGAACATCATTCTCGTGGTGTCTGGCATGGTCAGATTAATCTTTCTACAAGGTACTCTGTCGGGAGGATGGAACCTAAACCTAATAGTGCGGCCCAGACGAAGACGCCCCAAGGACGAGTCTTAAGGTAGTTGCGGGAGACAGGTGCCCATCGCATTGCAACGAAAAGGACAATTGTCATAAAACTACTTAGGACTGCTGACACTGCAATACACTCTCCAGAATTATTAGGAATGACGCTATGAACTTTTCCATTACCGCTTAGCAAATTGAAAACATAGCCGCTTCCTAACAAAGAGATAGACTGAATAAAGATGAAAAGTGATATAAACAGTATGATATATAATACTGCGCTCCACACGTTTTTAGTATTCTTTTGCATTATCTTATTGGATATTAATGAGGTTGTCGTCGATATGATAAGTCGTATCGAAGAGCTTGTTAATCTGAACTTTATCGTGCTGCAACTGTTCGGCTAAGGCGTCGATAGAATCGAACTTATGCTCGTCTCTTATCTTACTAATAAAACTGACGAGGAGTTCCTGACCATAGAGATCGCCAGAGAAGTTGAAGAGGTTGACCTCCATCGAGGTGGATGTGCCGTTGAAGGTGGGGCGATGTCCTATGTTCATCATCCCTCGCTTCCAACCAACAGAATCCTTCAAACGCACCAAAACGGCATAAACGCCCGACGCAGGGAGGAGCTGCTGGCAACGTGTCACATCGAGGTTGGCGGTTGGAAAACCCATCTTACGCCCGTTCTGATAGCCACTGACGATGCGACTCTCTATCGTGTAATCATATCCCAATAGGCGATTAGCCTCCTCAACCCTACCCTCTCGAAGGCAAGTCCTTATGACTGAAGAGCTTACACGAACGTCGTCAGGCAGGAAGGCATCGGCACGGATGACCTCAATCCCTAACTCCTTACCATAGCGCACATAGTCGTCAAAACCTTCCGAACGGTTGTGTCCGAAACGATTGTCGTATCCTATGATGAGTTTCCTTACCTTTAACTGCCCTTGTAGGACGTCTCGCATAAAGTCATGGGCCGTGAGTGCGGCTAAAGAAGCATCGAAATGCAATACAACAGTATTGTCGACATGGGTCTTGGAGAGCAACAGCAGTTTCTCGTCGAGCGTCGACAGCAAATCAGGCTGATAATCAGTCTGTAACACCTCACGTGGGTGCCGATCGAAAGTGATAACTGCTGACGACATTCCCGACCGTTGTGCCTCCTCAATAACACGGTCTATCAGAAACCGATGACCACGGTGTACGCCATCAAAGAAGCCTATGGTAGCCACCAATTCAGGCATCTCTCGTGCCTCACCTCTATTTATATATATAATGTTCAATCCTTTTTATCTTATATAATCGCCTAATGGTAAATCCATCTAAACGACATTCTCGTTCCTACTACGAAATCATGAAAGCAATAAAGAACCATGCCCTCCAAAATCGTTCTACGTTTATGCAAAGATACACCAAATCGGTCATAAACCGACCTCGACTCACTCAAAATGTGTTAAAACATTAAATTTCTTTATCATCTATTCTCCTTTTTCCATTTAATTGATTACCTTTGCAGCCGAATTCACGAAATTCAGGACTTGTAGCTCAGTTGGTTAGAGCAACAGACTCATAATCTGGAGGTCCCTGGTTCAAGCCCAGGCTGGTCCACAAATAGGTTTCAAAAGGATGTCAAACAACACGTCATTTTAGCCTTCAAAACAAGGATAATCGCTGTAAAATCAAGGTTTTACAGCGATTTTTTGTTTTTTTATCCATATCCGTTTGACTGCCAAACTATACCTTTTGATAGTCATCATTCGGTCATTTTCTGCTACAGAAATTGCTACACAAAAGCAGGCTCTCAAAAAAATGTAGCAATGAATGGAAAATGACTATTAAATTGACGGCATGCAAAACTTTCGTTTTCAAGAACTTATGTCGAACTTTGTAGCCAAAAAGCTACACTAAAATGATGCGTTATGAAAACGACTTTCAAGGTATCCTACTACCTACGTTCCAACTATGAGAACAAAGAAGGAAAATCACCTGTAATGCTCCGAATATATCTCGGTGGCGAAAAGGCAAATCTTGGATCCACTAAAATTTCTGTGGATAAATCCAAGTGGAGTAACAAAACCAGCAGAATGATTGGCAGAACAGCAGAAGCACTCTCCATTAATGCTTCTATAGATGCACTGACAACAACACTGATGCAGATTTACAGGAAATATGAAACATCAGAGGAACTTTCCATAGACCTTATCAGGTCAGTATTCCTTGGTACAGACAAAGAATATACAACTTTTCTGCCAGTCTTTGATAAGTACATAGACTCCATCACACAACAAGTTGGCAAGACATTAACTAAGTGTACTTTATAAGTATAAGGTGGTGAGGCAGAACTTTCAGGATTTCCTACAAGCAAAGTATCATCGCAAGGATATTGGACTGACAGAACTGACAAGTGCCGTTGTTCAGGACTTCGAATTATACCTTACATCTGTTGTAGGTGGTGTGCATAACACAACCACCAAGAAATTGAGAAACCTGAAAACGGTCGTGAACTATGCGAGGAACAGAGGACTTATCATGCATGATCCATTTGCGAATCACAAGCTGCGCTATGAATTGGTAGATCGTGGCTACCTCACAGAAGAAGAGGTACTCCGTATTATGAAGAAGCACTTTGACATAGAACGGCTGGAGTTAGTAAAGAATATTTTTATTTTTTCCTGCTTCACGGGATTAGCCTACATTGACGTATATAATCTTACCTACGATAAAATTGTTACCGTAGAAGACAGACAATGGCTTATCACCAAGAGATACAAAACAAGCGTAGATGAAAACGTCATGTTACTGGACATTCCACTTGCCATTATAAGAAGGTACTACGACATCAATAGAAAAGGGGGGAAAGTCTTTCCTATGTTGAGCAACCAGCGTATCAACTCATATTTGAAAGAAATTGCCGACCTTTGTGACATAAAAAAGAATCTGACCTTCCACATGGCAAGGCATACTTTCGCCACTATGTCTATATCCAAAGGGGTACCAATGGAGTCTGTATCAAAGATGCTTGGACATACAAATATCAGAATAACTCAGATTTATGCACGAATAACAAACAAGAAAGTTGAACGTGACATGGAAGAACTGGCTGGAAAGCTCAGTAAGTTTAATACAGCCATGGGCATATAATATATTAATGTATAACCCTAAAATGATAGACGATTATGGAAACAAAGAAAGAATTATCTTACTTCCGATTGAAATTAGAGAATTATCTTAGTGAGCATTTCTCCGAAATGCTGAGTGACAAACCATTCATAACGGCAAGAGCCGACGAAGCACTTACCTCCTACTGCGATGCTGTGGCACAAGGCTTCTCGCATCCCGAAGCTGAGACAATGGCAAGTGAAGTCTTATACCAAGGTTTGCACTTTTCCAAGTATGACACGCTTGTATCTGTCTTAGAGAATGAGTTCGAGAAAGAACTCCCTTCTCCTCTTCCTGAAAGACTAACACCAATGCTTCTGAAGAATAAGGCTGTGCAACGCGTTTTTGACAAGTATGAACTGACGAACGACTTTGGGGCGAGTCCAGATTATGAGAAACTCTACACTGAACTGACAGGAACAATCGTTCTGCTCATTGAGGTCAATGGTCTGCCAACGATAGGCGGTGAGAATATGACTTGATGCAGCACCATCGGAAGCTTTTGTAGTGTCAAGAGCCAAGATAAACGCTCCGCTCCACATGCCAAGAGTTTGCACCAATACTTGTCTTTGTGTAGTCTGCGCATCTTGTAACTGCTCTTGAACTATTAAAAGCTCCGATTATGAATAAAATCATCATGAATCAAGACGTTCACACTCCTGCTTTCATCACGGCAGGCGCATCGAATAAAACTGAAATATCAAGCAGCAGCCGACTTCTCCCAAGCAAGTCCGTCGCTTCGGTTGGACACGCTTCATCGAACTCGCTATCCTGCTTTCCGTCATCATCGGTGCAGTTCTCCTACTATCTAGACTTCTGACACCGCAAGTCATAACGGGAGCTTCAGTCATTGTCGGATTTCTTATTCTTCGCTTTATTGTCAGAGTTATTCTACAAATAACCTTTACGCTGCTAAGTTACCTGTTCTGGGCAGCTGTCATTGCGGCAGTTCTACTCTGTGTGCTATGAGAGTATGCATTATATTCTTAAAATAACGGTATACTGACAGTATGAGCAGTCTTTATTTGTCCCTTTTCGACCAAAAATAGAAACCTATAGATAATGCAATAAATCCTAATATTAGATATAACGCAAACTGCCACATTTTGTCAAGTAGGGCAAATACACCAGAAGCTAACAAGGACAATCCAAGAGTCCAGGAATAGCCAGCAATGTTTTTATTAGGAGATTTGTGATCCATAATGTGTAACTTAAATTTCTAAAATATCTTTTATGGCTTATTTGAATAAAGGGGATATAAATGCACTATTTCGTAATTCTGCTCTTTCTAACAAAGAGGAATACTTTAAAACTTCAAAATACATAGTTCCTTTTTCTCGATGTTTACCACCATTAATCTTCTGATCTGGTATATAAAGATAATCCAGATAATCCGATTCAATAAATGAGGGATTCCTGTTTATAACGGCGTCAAAGTCAAAGTCTTCACCTATTAGATAAGCATAGAAATTTGTAATTTCAAATTTATCCTTTGAGTATTGGCGTATTAGTCCTGCATAATCTATTACTTGGTCAAGATATTTGGTGACATCAGCCTCTGTACTTTTCAGTTCTATAATAATACATTTATGTTCCTGTGGAAAAAGGAGAATGTCTGTACGTTTGCCTAATTGATCCCTATTGTATCGTTTTAGTTTCGCAAGTTCGCTTCCAGTTAAATCTTCTCTTAGAAAAGATTCTCCTTGAATTTTTACATTTCGCAGCTCACCTTCTGAAATACCATTATAATGGATAAAATCTTCATTAAGTATCCACAGATTACTTTCTATAGGATCTGTTGAATGCCGTGTGAAAAGTAGATTATGAATTAACTTTTCATTTTGTTGACGCTTGCTAATTTTATTATTGGTCTGAACTTCCAACTGTTTTTTAAGGATAAACTTTAATATAGATAACGCAGCTTTTCTGCTTGAAATATAATTTGTAATATCTGCTCGATTCTTCTGAGGTATTAATTTTGATAACTCTTTAATCTTTTTGTTGAAATTTTGCCTGTAATTGTTAGCAGTAGTGTCAAGGGTTTTAAGAGAATCAATAACAGACTTCATTCTAGCTTCTTTCTTAGCAGCGACTTCTGCATTATATTCTTTATAACGCTTTAAGAAAGCTGCGATATTCTCACCATATTTATAACCTACTTCCTTTATAATATTCCTATCAAGTGCAAATAATTCAATTATTTCTTCTAATTCCTTATCATATTCTTCTTTTATTTTTCTAATCTGAGGATAAAACGTTGTGATTTTTGAAACGATATGTTCTTCTATCTCATCTATAAAAATATGAGGTTCAGATATTTCAAAAGCGTCATTTTGGCGAATAAAATCTTTTTTTGTTTTTAAATGTAGTTTTCCTCGTAGATCACCATCTTGCTCTGTTAAGAATGTACTTGAAACAAGACACAACATGTATTTCCCTTTTATTTTAGAAGATTTATCAATAAAAGATAAATCTAAACCACTAACCTCTACAGTTTCGTCCTTACTCGTTAACTTTATCTCATTTTTCCTTTGTATAGTTGTTGGAAGTAAGTACGAATTTATTTGGAAAGATTCTCTTTCTTGTTGTCTCTCAAATTTTTTAGTATCCTTATTATATAGTAAATATTCCAATTTAAAGGATTCTTGGTAATCTGCGGCAGGAATGTCGCTGCCACATATAACTTGATCACTTTCAGAATCATGAACATTATTGATATAATTTTCAATTTTTATAGTTTGAAGATGATCTTTGTTTAAGCAAAAGCGACTTAAATAATGTAGTAGAATTTTTCTACGTAGTTCTTCTGTTGTTAATTCTTCGTATTTTTGTCTATCTATATCAGATTTGGGAAAATAGAAAGTAATACTTGTTCCTAAAAAGTTGTTAGATTCAGACTCTGCCATATCACTCATCCATATTACAGAATTTTCTTTACTGTAAAAATCTGTAGAAAGGACAATCCTACGATTTCTTAAAACTCCATTATCATTGTAGGAACTATAGATATCTGTTTTGCCAAAGAAATGCAAATATTGTATCCTTCCTGTACCTAGATTATTACAGTTTTTTGACTCATCATATATATTTCTTAATCTTTTGAAGTTCTTATCATCAAAACCAACACCTGTGTCAGTAATTTCTATAGAATTAAAAGTCAACTTATTCTCTAATAGAGTTTTAGACCTTTTTATTCTTATTGTGATAATATCATTTTCTCCATTTGTCGCTTCAAGCGCATTACTAATAGCTTCAAATAAAGGTTGTAAATAGGAAGGATGCTTCTTTATATGTCTACGCATAAGTGACACATAACTAATATCTTGCTGAATAAAAGTTCCATTTACAAGTTCTTTATACATAATACAAATCTTTATAATAATATAGATGTTTGATACAAAGTTAAAAAAAAAAATGATAATAGCATAAGTTTTTTCACCTTAGTATGTTTTTTAACTAAAGATTTATTTTAATAGTATTATATTACGATAATTAGAGGCTTTTATCTGCACCATACGTGTGTTATTTGTAAACTTTAATATATAAAGTCTAAAGACAAACTGATATTCTATGACGATATTTTGGGTTAGACAACTTTTTATGTTGTTGCACTTTCGCTTCTGAAGTCCATCCATTCCACTTCGATACGTGTGCCACGGCTCGGTGCTGGTTTCCTTTTTATCCGCAAAGGTAGTAAGGGACTACGGCTTGCACAAGGTCCAGTGCCTTGCGGTTTTCATGGAAAATCTCCACACCTCAGCTACGCTCTGGGTAGTATTTTCCTGAAAAACCTTGTGCCAGCTACGCCCCCTACCTTTTTATTGCTACAAAAAGGAATCAGCATACTCCGATCTTTGGACGCATAAAAAAAATGTCGCTATGGATAAGCAAAAAATAAATACAACATCTTCGATGAACAGAAAAGGATATAGCTCCTCCTCTCATTACCGCATTAACCCTGTGGCTGAAAAAAGTGAGCAAGTGTTGGCAATTAAGTTTGTACAATGGGACGTTCCCCCTTTGGAGAGCCTTTGTAATAGCAAAGTATATCTCCTGCGTGTGAAACTCAATCGTGGCGAGTGTATGAGCCGTGAGGAAAAGAATTGGCTATGTGAAGCGGTGAACTCAAACACCTATTTCCGCACAGCCGTTCCATTGCAAGGCTATCGCTTTGACTTCTTTGATGTGCTGAAGAAATACCTTGTCAATCAGTACGGACAATGGACAGAGTATTACGCACCCGACAGAACAAGCCTAAGAGCCTACCTATATGGGCGCATCAATCAAATAGTTGAAATTCCCAAGTATTAACAACATCAAAACATATACGACAATGAAAGGAACAGAACATTTCACACGGACAATAGCCGAGTATCTCAATCAGCGTGCTATGACAGACCCTTTGTTTGCCCCTAACTTGATGAAACCGAACAAGAATATCGAGGAGTGCATCACCTATATTCTTAATGAAGTGCAGAAAAGCGGTTGCAACGGCTTTGATGATGATGAAATCTTCTCTATGGCTGTTCACTACTATGATGAGGACGATATAGAGGTGGGTAAGGCTATTTCTTGCCAAGTTTCCGTCAATCACATTGTAGAACTCACGGAGGAAGAAAAAGCCGAAGCAAGGCAGGAAGCCATTAAGCAATATCAGCGTGAGGAACTTGCCAAGATACAGAGCCGTAACGCACGAGTGAAAGACGGAGAACATAGCAACCCAAGTACAACCATCACTATTCGATTTTTAAGCCTATGAAACCGAGAAACAAATTTGAAAAGGAGGTTTTGGAACAAAGCAAGCATCTTCGCCCGATAACCACGACACAAAGTAAGTGGGCATTTCGTGAGTGTATTGACCACTTTGCCTACCGCTTGCCCAAAGGTCGCACCACTTGTATGGATTGTGGGCATAGTTGGGTAATGGACAAACATAGAGAAACTTGCACTTGCCCTCATTGCAGGGCAAAGTTGCAGGTCAAGGAAACCTATGAGCGCAAGTTGCAGCAGAAGCAGTATTTCACCCTACTTACCACTTGTGGAGAGTTTCAAGTATTACGTATGTTCCTACTTATTGTGGGTATGGAGAAAGGTTACAAAGCACAGACTTCTATAATTGAGATTGGGCAATGTTGGTGGAATATGCAGGGACGAAAAGCCGTGGTTGCCATACAGAGGGTATTGGGACACTATGTTGATACCTTTTCCTATTATAGTCCTATGGCAATCCGTAACGATAATGAAGCCTATCAGCATATTGCCTACTCACCGATATATCCGAAGTTCAAGGTTACAGACATACTTCGTAGAAATGGTTTTAAGGATAATTTCTATGGTATCGTGCCTACCCAACTTATTCCTGCATTGCTTACAGACAGCCGTGTGGAAACATTACTAAAGGCAGGTAGCACAGACCATTTACGTTACTTTCTTGGCAACAGGAGGACTTTTGAGGAACTATGGCAGTCCTACAAAATTGCAGTCCGTAACGGCTATGGGATAGCAGATATTTCCCTTTGGAGTGATTATGTAGATACACTTAGAAGATTAGGAAAGGATATTCATAATCCAAAGTATTTATGCCCCACAGACCTTAAAGGCGAACACGACCGCAGGCACGAGGAACTTCTCAGAGTGCGTGAAAGGGAGGAGATAGAACAGAAGCAGCAGAAGGCAATGGAAGATGAAAAACGTTTCAAGGAACTCAAATCCAAGTTCTTTGGCATAGCTTTCACGGACGGCACAATTCAAGTCCACGTTTTAGAAAGCGTGCAAGAACATTTGGAAGAAGGTGTATCAATGCACCATTGCGTATTTTCTAATGCATACTACCTTAAGGAAGACTCCCTTATCCTTTCGGCTACCATTGAAGGCAAGCGAATAGAGAACATTGAAGTATCATTACGAACTTTGGAGGTGGTGCAAAGTCGTGGGGTGTGCAACAAGAATACGGAATACCACGAACAGATAGTAAACCTTGTCAACGCTAATCGAGGACTTATAAGCCGAAGAATGAAAGCGACTGCATAAAGTGTGAACCATTAAATTATCAGAGATATGAAAACAGAGATAGAAAACATCATCTACAACTATACGGACGAAGTGAAAATCGGCGGACAAAGTGAAAGCCAAATACCGCATATTCTCATTAGGGTGATTAATGAGATAACCCTATCCGACAACAAAGAGGAGTTAAGGTCGGCTATCAACAAAATAGCTGAAGAAACAGAACTTGATAAGTTCTTTGCATACGGCTATGGTACGCACCACTTTTGGTTCAAACACCGCAAATTATCCAATGGAGAGCCAAAGGAATACAGATTATTAAAGGTTGAATTTTAAGATTAGGAATGATGAAGAAACAAAGATTTTTTTAGTCTATACGGAATATGTCTTTGACGGCGTATTCGATGTGGTTGCAGAGAGCAAAGAAGACGCACGGCAGAAAGTCCTGCAAAAATTGTGGATTGGTTATGGGTGGAAAGTATTTACAGCACTTTACCCGATGATGAAATAAACTGGGCTTTTTGACAGACATCCCAACAAACGAATAGACAGAATAACGAAAGTGCAAAAAAATATCCTTCTGAATAATAGCAAAAAAGCCACGCAAACCGAAAATTTGCGTGGCTTCTTTTCTTTCTCTTTGAACGAGCAGGCGACCAAAGAAAAGAAGCAAAAGAAAGTCGCAATCTCAAACTGATAAATTATTCCATTAACCAATCTTTTAGTGAGATACATCCACCCTCTGTTTCTACCATAAGAATATCATCTACAAGGTTTACTCTTGGATAAATATCTATGTAAGCAGGCTTAGGTGTATCATTAGGTGTATATACACATATTCTGTTCCCTTTTAGTGCGTGAAAATACCCCAATTCCCATGGTGTCCATTGTGATTGAAAGCTAGAATCTGTATTGATATATAGTAGGGCCTTGGAAGACTTTAATCTCTCAATAATTGCTTTAGCTGTGCTAATATTAGTCAACTCTCGCTTTAAAGCATTTCTATCACTAACCCAGTCTATATAGACATTTAACCCAAAACTATTTAAAATCGCTTTCATCTTTAGTATCAAGTCACTATCGGATGAACTGTGAGATATAAAAAGGTCATATGTTTTCATTTGTTCAAGCTGAGAATTATAGATAAAGCGAATTAAATCTTCTGGGGTGTTGATAGGATTAGGGACTATTTTATCCCCAGGTCGTTTTTTCCCTTTCCTATTCGGTCGAAGACGAACCTCTTTTTCTCCAAATTTCTGCAATGTAAGAAATGCAAAATGTCTAAGGTGATAATTTCTTTCAGAAGCATTGACTTTGTAAAGGAACTTTATTGTAACGGGGCTTTTGTACTTAGAAGCTTCTTGTAACACTGCATAACGAGTATCAATATCAGTGGGGTTCTGATGTTTTCCAGCGAAATAAGTTTGAATATAATAATTAGAGTAACTAGGAATTACGTGTTGAACATACTTTTGATTTTGTCCTATTTTATCTTTTCTATTTTTTTGCTTGCATAGACTCTGTTCAAGTAAATTTTCCCTAAACTCAACTCGCTCCTTCTCTGGCTTCTTAAGTTGATTGTATAATCCCTCATTATAAATAATGGGTAGAGCAATAGATCGTAGATAACTGATAGGTTTTGGGAAGAAATATATTTTAGGTAGTCCTTTCTTTTCTCTCCCCTTATCCATCCTATTGTACTCTTTTGCTTTACTACAAATATCATCCCAGAAGTAAGAATATAAGAGTTTGAACTCTGATAAAAAGAGTTCCTCCGAGAATCCCTCTGGCATTATTGCTAAAATATTCCTCAATGGTCTCTTCAATATTTTTCGAAAGCGAAGCAGTTCTCCTTGATACCTCCGTTTGGTTCTCCCCATATTAGATAATTTTGCCAAAGAATAAAACGACTAAGGCTACAATCAAATAGAAGGGTGTTGTAGAGGGAGAACACGTCGCTTTGATAGTGTTCTGGAGCTGTGTACATCGACCTCCAAGATTTTCCACCCTATAAATTAGGTCAACATAAGTATCATCAGAGAGTTTGTCAAGAAAATCCTTCTGAGATTTAATCACCGCTCTCTCCAATCCTAGATAATAGCAATCTAGTAGATAAAGAAGCCCTACAGGAATCAAACAAAGGCAAGCATTTGGGAGTTGCATCTCTTTATCAACCAATAGTACAAGCATCGCAGCAACAAGAGTTACTGTCCAATTTTTACAGTTAGCACTATTCCCCGCCATTCTATTAATGATACCTTGAAGCATTGATATGTGAGCTTGTACTGCGGAGTCTTTTAAAACATCTAACTTTTTTTCTGTGTTCATTTTATTATTCTTTTAATTCGTATAATTTGTCCAATGCATGTACACTTAAATCTTCAGAATACTGTCGCAACTTATGGTGAGTATATACTTCTGTTAGCCAGGATTTTTTCCAATTATTCAATACTCTATTATCAATATCGGTAAGATGATCTATTGGTATGTTATATATAATACGTGGAGTGGGTCTTCCACCTTCAGAAAAGGACTCTACCGTTCTTTTCAATCGATATTCTGAGAAGTGTCTTCTCCTTATTAAATGCGTCGTTGCAATTTCGGAATAAATCCAAGGAGATTCTGTTTGATTAATGATGGTGTTAGGTGTAATTGAGTTAGGCGTATTCAGGAAAAATAAACACTCTGTATTGTCTATCATTTGAGTGAGTGCCACAGAGAGCATCATATGAACATGACTTGTTGAATAATTCCTTTTTTCATAGCTATAAGAGTGATTTCCATTAAGACAATAGACAGCATCTATCTGTTTAGGAGTTCATTAGCATATCCCCAAACGCATGAGTCAATAAATGCAGTTAATCCAAAAGTATCTTTTAACCATCCTGCAAGAGCAATAGCAAGAGCCTCATCTTTATGTGAGTGTGATATAAAAATATCAGCCTTAATTTGGGGGAACCAGTTTGCTTGCATTTTACTCCCGTCAAGAAAACCATCTCCATTTGCAAAAGAGCTTATTTTTTCTATGATCTTTGCTCTTTGATTCGAAAAACTTTCCGAGCCTATTTCTTGTAATTTTTCGAAATCGTCTTGCTCGAAACAATTTTCCTTTAATGATAAATTAAATCCTCTGTACATAGCATTTATTACTTTTTCAAGCAAAGTTACTCATTCATAGTGACAAAGACGAATAAAACGGTAAGAAATCCTACCTTGCAAGCTGATAAAACTTGTAAGAAGCATATTTTGTGAAATCAAGGAATATAAAACAGGGTAAACTCCACTTGCCTCCGTTTCACTAATCCTTTCAAAACTTTTCCCTTATATCGGCAAAACGAAACATACTCCCAATAGAAGTTTCTATCTCCAGCCTCTATCTTTCGCAGTAGCTTACTCTTTGGGTGCTTACCATATCCAAGCAATCGCCCTACACCCACATTGTAGGCAAGTAAGGTCAGTAGCAGCGCATCCTTGCCATATCCCTTGAAATGTTCAAAGCATTTCCAAAGGTCGGCACGGAGCAGGGAATCTGCCTGCCGTTCCGTTATATCCGCCGTGAAGTGCTCTCCTGGTTGCAACTGATGCCCATATCCAACATACGGATAATTCTTCCAGCCGTGCATGCCTTCAAAATATTTCACAACAACTACTGCACGCTCAAAAGGTGGCAAGTCTGCCAGCCGCACCCTGCGCTGGGCAAGGGTCGGCTGACAGAACAGGCAGAATGCACAAAGTAAAATGAAAGAATTTATCGTTCGCATCCATTATGTTCTTAGTGGCGAGAAGATGCAGGCTTCTTGCCCTCTTCTCGCTTGTTGTTAAAACTAAAGTTTAGCTGCTGAACCCTGCCGAAGTTATCCTCCACATATACATCAATCGTCTGGCGGTCGGCTGACAGCGAGGTGTAGTACAAGCGGAACACGTCCTTCGTCAGCGGATAGCGGTCGTTAGGCTTGAACACCATACCGTTATCATTTCTTAGCAAACCTTTGCCATCAGACTGGAAATAACGTATCGTATAGCGAGTGTCGGCAAACTCACCGCCTCGCTTCAGCGTGCAGCGTATCTCAGCCGTCTGCCCCCTTATAATGTCCTTCTGAACCGGCATTGTTTCCACCGTAAACGGATAAGACTGCTGAACGTCCAAATCCCTATCACAAGCAGATAGGCAAAACACGGCAAGGGTCAGCACGCCCATTACCCAAATCGTATTCAATATTTTCTTCATCTTTTCTTCTACTTAAAAGTTAAACCTTAGTCCTGCAGAAACAGCTGGACGAAAACGATGCACGTCCGATCCAAAGAGGAAGCGTCCCTGCGCCTTTACAAGAAAGAGAACTCTGTCCGTTAGGAACACTTCCACCGAGCCATGCACGGCACCGCCATAGACAAAGCGAGAGCGGTCGAGCAGTGTTGCCCCATCGGGCAGCAGCTTCTTGTCCTCATTCAGCTGCTCATAGCCACCCAAAGCGGATATGCCACCATAAAGCAACACGTTCTTACCTCTGTCGGAAAGAACAGGGTGCATATAGCCCAAGTGCAAGAGTGCATCTTTGAGTTTACGTTATAACTTCTGTACGGCATATTCTGCTGTTCATACTCTACCATAACAAAGGTATAATTCTCACGACCCAGATAACGGGTGAGTGATGTTCCCATGCCAAAATTGTCAGCAGAAAGGAACTTTTCACCCTTGATAAGTGGAACACTTCCCACGACCTCTATTCCCCTTTGCTTGGGTATCAGTCGCTGTGCCTGCGATGGCAAGCTAAAAGCCATTGCCACCGCTGCACAAACCGATAAAATGATTTTCTTCTTCATAATGTCTACCATTTCAGTTTGAGGTTATCAATCTTCTTTGCCAGCTGCAGGTCTTCTGCCGTTACATAAAAAGTCAGTGTACGACCGCCATTTCTTTCATAGAGCGTCACTTCAAGCTGCTTGTCTTCTGCAAGAGAAAACTGCTCGAGCGCAAACACAGTGTGTTCACTACCCATGCCACGCACCTGCATCACCTGATGATAGGCACGAAGCGGCTGCAACACCTGTTCCTGTATAGCGGTACGCTTTGCCATCTTCTTATCAACCACCTTAAATGTAATAAAATCCACTGAGTACGGCATATTTGTGCCGTTTTCCATACGGGTGTGGAAATACAGCAAGCCATTGTGGGCATACAAGCCACGAAGCAGGAACTTCATGCCAAACTGCTGTGCGCCGATGTGCTTGATGCAGCGTCTGTCATTCAGATAGATAGTCTGCATCATCAGCTTTACTAATACGGGCGACTCATTACCAAGTTCCTTAAAGTAAATGTCAGAGCGGTTGCTTGGCAGCCTGCCTTCTGTTGTAGAGAGAAAGTCTTTCATCTCAATGCTGAGCTTCTCCGGCTCATCAGCATACTTTACGTTGAAAGTATAGAAAGAGCCGTCCTCACAGATGACACTCATATTGGTTTCCGTTTCAAAGTCCTTCACCGAAGCCTTTACACGTAGTACGTTCTCTGCATCCTCCGCCTTCCCTGCAATGATATTCTGTGAACCTAAGTCTACATAGCGAATGGCAGAAGGGAAGATAAGATGCACGGTCTTGTCAAAGGTAACGTCCAGACCATACGGCAGTACGACACGCCCTGTTGGTATGGCACGGCTCATACCTTGAAAGAGCTCTCCAGAAGTAAGCGGACGGCTTGGTGTCAGACCATCATTATTTTCCTGTGCTGTGGCTGTTGCTCCCACCATGGCAAGCATAGCCATTGATAAAATAATTTTCTTCATTGTTCTTTTTGTTTTGATGTTATTTTTTACTTATCATTTTTGATTGTTTTATTTGGACTGAACCAAGAAAAGGCGGTAACCACCCTTGAGCGTAACCTTGATAGTGCGCAGCTTCTTCTGAAGCAGCTGACTTGCACCCTGCATCACCCCACGGGCAGCCTCGGAGATAATCTGGTCCTTGGCAGAGGAAGCGAAGGTAAAGGATGTGCCCATTGAACCACCGATGTTCGCCCCGACTTCCTTAAGCGCATTGATATCCTCCGAGCCTGGTATATACACGCCCTCCTGTCCATCTGTGTCGTATGCCGAGAGTTTGACAGTTATGATATGGCCGTCCACTTCTATGCTTTTGATAAGCAGGTGCATACGGTTGCCTTCTATCTTAGCGACGGCTATCAGTCGGCTTTGACGTGGAATGTGCAGTCCCTGTACCTTGGCACTTTCAAGAAAACGGAGCACGACATTGTCACCCTCCTTAAGAACAGTAGTCCTGTCCACTACAACTTTCAGTGTATTGCGCATCAAAGATGGAGAACTACTGGTAAGCGAATGGAAACCCAAGTTGCGAGCCTTTTTGCCGTATTCCTCCATAAAGTACACATCGCTCATAGGTTGGTCAAGTGAAGATACTATCTGCCTACGCTCCGGCAGCACCTCCATTGCAGGCTTTTCATTCTGCATGGTCTTGCCCTTAGCGGCGTCAGAGCCACCTACAGTGTCTTCCGTCTTCTCCTTTCCAGCCGTCAGACCATTATTGAAGGTAGGTGGAGTTGATGCTTTGGGAAGATACTTCGCTGCCATCTGATAGCTCTTTTCCATCAGTGCAAGCTGCCGTTTCTCTTCATTGTCCTCCTTGCTGTCTTTGGCGGAGAGTTCCTTTTTAAGGTTATCAATCTCCGAGCGCAAGGCTTCACGCTCCTGCTCGTGTGGGTCGGGAGCGTAAAAGGAGTTCAAGAGGCGATTATTCTCCTCATAGCGATGCATGGAGTTTTCTATCTTTGCCGTAGAAGCAGCCGTTTCTGCACGCTGCTCCTCTGATGGAGCAGTGTTCTGTGCAAATAGTCCGATAGTCTGCCCATCTCCTCGCGGGTCTGTTCCTCCTCGTGTGCCTTGTCGCCTAATTCATAGGCTTTGAGCTTGTTTTCGGTGAGCTTTTCCGTCGTTGCCTGCGGGATGCTGTCGTTGAGTCCCTGCTCCGCTGCGGTCTTATCCTTGCCCGAAGGTGCGAAGATAAACCACATTGAGAGGGCAAACAGCAGTCCCAGACCTCCGAAGACCAAGCCTTTCTTCATTTGTTCTTTCTGTTTATTATCCATTTTCTTTGATTGTTTGATGATGTTGTAGATAAAAATTGCCGTGTAACTCTTGTAAAGTGCTGTCCGTCCGTATCGGACTGTCCGTCAGATTTCCCGTGGGGATGGGTAGTTTCTCCTTCTTTGGAGGAAGGAAAAACTGTGCTATCATCCAAAGCGAGCAGAGCAGATAGATGATACTCAGCCCATAGACGATTTCCTTTCTCTGCCTTATCGTGAGCCTTTCACAACGATGGCGGAGCCATAGGTGAAAGCGCAGATAGTGACGTGAGAGTAAAAAGTTTCTTTTCCTTGCCATAGCCTTATCGTTTATAAGTCTGTATATCCCTGTTCTCCTTCACAAGGAAGTTCTCCATAAGAAAACCTTGCGGGTTGTTGTCTGAACGGACAGAGTTCTGCAGCGTGCAGGTCGTAATGAGACTACGCTCTGTAACGTTACTCTGGCGGACGATAAACTCCCGTGCATAAGTCGTTACCGCATAAGGGTAAGTATTAAAGTTGCAGTGGATAGAGTCCACCTCTATGCGCTGATTGACATTACCCGATATAGCACGGTTATAATAGCCCTTCTCTGCCAAGTCCTTGTAATAGTTGAAAGCCGACTTGTCACACAGCACGAAAGCACGTTCCATGTTCTTCTCAATGGCATCCTTGTCGGGTGCAATGGTGAAGAACAGCTCGTGGAAGCGGCGCACGTGTTCTCTTGCCTCTACAGGGCGGTTACGACTTGCATCCTGACTGAGGGCAAGCATGAGTGACTTACCCTGATCAAGCACATAGATTTTCTCCCTCTGCTCCTTTGCGAAGCTATATGAGGCATAGACGGCATAACCGCTTACTGCCACGCAGACGATGGCAAAGACAAAAGCATAGAGCCGTATCTGTTTGAACGAGCTCTCGATATTACCAAGTGATTTGAATTCCATTTTTTTTCTTTTATATCTGTTGATTTATTAAGCATAGTTGCTCCATTTCTATTTTCCTTTGAGCAGTGCTCCCTTGATACGTCCACCGACATTTCCCACAGCAGCACCTGCGCCAGCCATAGCAGCCTTGCCACCGGTATATGCGCCTTGCGCACCATGCTGTGCTGTCTGGTTGACATTACGACCGTATGAGCCGATACCGCCTCCAGCTTCGATAATCCAGCCTGCCACGGTAGGTACACAGAAGTAGCCTACAATACCGATGAGGAAGAAGACGATGTAGTACCACGTCCCCGAATCAGGCAGATAGTTAGGGTCGCTGAGTGCTTCGATATCCTTCTCTATCATTAGCACCTGTATTTTTGTAAGCAGTGCCGTAAGAATAGAGCTGACAGGCAGCCACAGGTAGACAGAGATATAGCGTGAGAACCATGCCGTAAGTGAGCCTGCAAGACCATCCCATACGGCAATACCGAAGACTATCGGACCGAGAATGGCAAGAACGATGAGTATGAAGGTGCGCAGTGTGTCGATGATAAGTCCTGCAGCATGGAATAGGAGTTCTAAGAGGTCGTGTACCATCTTCATGATCCACTGCTTGGTCTGATAGGCAGCACGCTCGGCATACATACCCACTATCGTCACGGCATCTTCAGGTCCGATGATGCCCATTTCCTCTATCTTCTCATCGAACTTCTCGTTGGATACAAGGTAGGCTGTTTCAGGATTCCTAAGGTAGGCTTCCTCTTGCAACTTATCCCGCTTGGCGGTAAGCTCCGCCAAGTTGGTCTCCTGCTGATGCACCATGCTTTCCGTTCCCTGCACTACGGGCGAGAGAACTGCATTCATCGTACCCAGTACGACTGTCGGGAAGAACATGATGCAGAAGCCAAGCACGAAGGGGCGCAGCAAGGGAAACACGTCGATCGCTTCGGCACGGGCAATGGAAGCCCATACCCGAAGGGCAATGTAAAAGAGCGCACCCAAGCCTGCAATGCCTTTGGCAATACCCGTCATCTGGGCACAGAGTGGCATCATCTCGTCATAGGTTGAGCGGAGCAGCTCATGTAAACTGGCAAAATCCATAAGCAAAAGTATTTTTTTATGAAAGTTCTTTCAAGTTCTTTTTTGTCTGTGGATTTACCAATACCTGTTTGCCGTATTACCATAGAGTGCCTTAACAGAGGCAAGGTTGTTCTTCTCCCTTGCACGCACATAGCTCACAGAGATGTTTTTCCTTGTGTAGTAGGATACAAGCGAGCGGTATTCCCTCAGCGTAGTATAGATGCGGTCTATGGACTGCATTCGTTCGTGGTCGTTCATCGAGAAGACATTACTCTTAACGATGGACTTTAGTTCCTTGAGACTCTCACCGCTCTGCTCCAAGAGCTTGGCATAGCCCGAAGCCATCGCCGCGAGTTCTGAAGGGCGGAAATTCTTGTCCGAGAGCATTTTCTTATACGAGGTAACATAAATCTCTGAGATGTCCCCCACCATCAGAATGCACTCCTTGACCTTGTAGGCATCCCCTATTAGGTTGTTCACTTTCTTCAGGGCATCGTAATACTTCTTGGTGTCGTTGTAGAGTTTTTCCACTTCCTTAAAACCGTCAAGGGTATTCTTCACCGTCTTCGAGGCTGTTGCTATCTCCTTGACCGAATTGACGATGTTGCCGGCAAAATTGCCAGGGTCGGTTACTACCCACTGTGCATGGGCTTTGGGAACAGAAAGGCTCAATCCTAAGAGAGCCATGAAAATGTACTTTTTCATTGTTACTATAGTTTTGATGGTTTGTACTTATTTCTTTTTATTGTTTCTTTTCTCTATGGCAAGCTGACGGATAGCCGTTTCGATGTCACCACCAAGCTGTGCTGCCCTGTTCATCACCTCCACCTTCTCGGTTTCCTCCGTGGTATAGGTCAGGTATTCCTCCATGCTCACTTCCGTGGCATAGACAGCACTCTGCATACCGCCCAAGCCTATCCACACCTCCTTGTAGAGTCGATTCGGGTCGTTGTTCTGGTTAATGGAGAGTATCTGGCTCTTTTCCTTTTCCGAAAGACCGAGCATCGCCTGTATACCATCGAATTTGGTCATATACTTGCGCTGGTCAAGCAGTATCTTGCAGTCAGAGTTGTTGATAATACTTTCCTTGACGATGGGCGACTGGATGATATCGTCCACCTCCTGCGTTACGACAATGGCTTCCCCAAAATACTTTCTCACCGTCTTATAAAGATACTTGATATAGTCCGCCATATTTGCTGATGCAATCGCCTTCCACGCTTCCTCAATGAGTATCATCTTGCGGATACCCTTTAATCGGCGCATCTTGTTGATGAAGGCTTCCATGATGATGATGGTTACCACAGGAAAGAGATCTTTGTTGTCCTTCACTTGGTCAATTTCAAAGACAATAAAGCGTTTACTTAGCAGGTCGATGTTCTTGTCCGAGTTCAGCAGGAAATCATATCGTCCACCACGATAGTATTGCTTCAATGTCGTCAAGAGGTTGTTGATATTGAAGTCCGAGAGCGTTACCTTGATATCACGCTTTTCCATATCCTTGCGGTACACATCCCGCAGATACTCATAGAAGGTATTAAAACAGGGTATAACGCTGTGGTCTGCACATATAAGCTCGATATAGGAGTTTACAGCAGAACCAAGTTCACCTGCCTCGGTCTTAGTAATATGCTCATCTGCACTCTTCCAAAGTGTAAGCAGTAGCGTACAGATACTCTCTCTTTTCTCTACATCGAAGAAGTAATCATCCGTATAGAAAGGGTTGAAAGATATAGGACTTTCATTGGTATAGGTGAAATACACACCGTCCTCACCCTTGGTCTTGCGGTGGATAAGTTCACACAAGCCTTGATATGAGTTTCCAGTATCGACCAAAAGGACGTGCGCTCCCTGCTCGTAATACTGGCGTACCATGTGGTTGGTGAAGAAAGACTTGCCGCTACCCGAAGGTCCCAAGATAAACTTGTTACGGTTGGTGATGACTCCCTTTTTCATTGGCAAATCCGATATGTCTAAATGGACGGGCTTTCCCGAAAGGCGATCTGCCATCTTGATACCGAAGGGTGAGAGTGAATCCTTGTAGTTCGTCTCTGCTGTAAAGAAGCAGAGGGCTGGCTCGATGAAAGTATAGAATGACTCTTCCGCGGGAAAGTCTGCCGCATTGCCGGGAATACCTGCCCAGTAGAGCGTTGCCGCATCAATGGTGTTGTGGCGAGGGTGGCATTCCATAAGAGCAAGTGCAGAGCCCACGTCATTCTTAATCTGGCGAAGTTCTTCCTTATCGCTACTCCATGCCAATACGTTGAAGTGAGCACGGATGGAGGTCAGTCCCTGTGAATGGGCAATATTGAGATACTCCTGTATCCACTCCTCGTTGATTTGGTTGCTACGGCTGTAGCGTGCCAATGAGTGCATGTTCCTTGCCTGCTTTTCGAAGCGTTCCAAGTTGGCGTCGCTATCCTCGATAAAGAGGTACTGGTTATAGATATGGTTGCAGGGTAACATCAGCCCCACAGGCGAGGCAAAGGAAAGACGGCAGTCACTTCTGTCGGTGGACAGTCGTTCATATCGGCTGTCCGTGCTGACCGTTGTCGGTAGGTCATCCGTGTCGGAGAGTGTGTGTAGACAAAGCATATTGTCGCCCACACGCACAAGGTCTGCTCCCAAGCGGATATCTTCCAAAGACGCATGCCCTTCTTCTGATAGAGAGAAATACCTGTCGAGCAGTCCTCCTTTTTCATTTGTGCCAACCAACTCTTCTTCAGTCATGCGGACAATCCTTATCTGCTCGGTGTCGTTGATGATACGCTCAAACTGGTCTACTGCTTCCATAAACTTCATCACCTCATCTTTGTTGGTGATTTCCTTAGGCAGCAGGTGTCCACGGCAGAGCGAAGAAAAATTGCTCTGCTGCGCCATACGCTGCTTGTTGGTCTTGGTCAGGAAGAGATAGACTGAGTGGTGGAGATACGGACGTTCGTTGAAATGCCGTTCAGAGGAACGGGCAAGGAAGCTTAGTCCGCCATCGGAGAGTTTTCCTTGATAGTCCTCCTTGATGAACCAGTCCTGCTTATGTACGATGCTGTAATTGGGCAGCACTTTTATAGCCTTGTGCCAGGCTGAGTGCATTGCCTCGTATTCTGTAGAAGTGACGGTAAAGAGTTCGGGCAGTTCCACACGGAAAGCAACCGTGATGTCAGCGTCCTTGCTCACCATGCACCCCTGCTCTATGGAGAGCAGCGGAAACTTCGATTCCAAGGTTGTTATCTTGCTTTTATTTCTCATTGCTTCGCTTTCTTTGGTTGAAGGTTACGGATAAGGTGAAAGGCGGTACGGCGGTTTACAAGGTAGCGCGGGTGCATACGCACTGCTCCCTTCTTCATCAGCCCATATTGCCCGTACTTTCTATTCATGGTGAACGTTTGCCATACCACAAGGCTAGCACCCACTACACCTATGACAAGACAGGTAATTTGGCTGACTCCACAGAGATAGAGAATGACCACGAGAATGAAGACAGCCAGCAAGCCTCCTGCAAAGAGGAAGAGGTACTGTGCCTTCAAGCCCTTGAACTCTACCGTCCGGCCTACACCCTTGTTGATTTCAAATGCTGCCATCACCTTACAGGAAGAAACTTCTCAAGATAGTAGCAGCCACGATGAGGAAGATACACGCACCGAACCAAGAGGCAGCGGTTTTGCTCGTATCGGGATCACCACTTGAGAACTTGTTGTACACTTTAATGCCTCCAATCAACCCCACTACCGCCCCTACGGCATAAATGAGTTTCGTGCCGGGATCGAAGTAGGAGGTTACCATTTTTGTAGCTTCATTGATACCGGCAATACCATTGCCTTGTGCGTATGCTCCTATGGTGGCAGTCATCAGCAGGAGCATCATCAGTGTAATTTTTTTGTTCATTTGTATGTTATAATTTTAAGTGTGATAAAATTGCTTGTTCTTAAAAGGAAGGGGAAAGAGAGGCACATTTTCATGTGGAAACCTTGTAGCTGTTAATGAGCCGTTTTCTTTTCCCGCTTCCATCGTTGATTGTTTACAGATAATATGAAAGAGGCTTGTCGTCGTCATTATCGGATGAAGTGTCAGAAGCGCTTGAAGCTGCCGGTATTGAGTTTTGAGAAAACAACATTGCTTGTTGCTCGCTTTGTTCTTCCGCTTTACGGATTTTCTCCAATAGCGAAGTTTGCTCACCCTGCATCTTGACGATGTTCTCCTTGTACTTATCCAATAGATCTGAGTCTTGAAGCTGCCGAATGGTCTCTTTGACTTCTTTCTCATCAGCCTCCTCACAGTTCTTTGCCCATTTTTGCAGGCGGACTAAGTCACGTGCGAGGACGGACTGCCCTGACATCTCGGTTTCGTCCGATGTGGGCTCAATGGGCAGAATTAATTCCTCACGGGCGACCTCATCCTCATCAACTCGCTCCATCTCGAAATCAACGTCCATCTCGTTGTCCTCTTCCTTCATGTCCTCTTTCTTTTCGGAGTTCTGAGGTGCAAAATTATTACTATTCTGCTCTGAATTTTCAGATGAAGAAGCAGAGGGAACTTGTGGGATAATAGGGGAAATGGAACGGCTTTTGCCAATCAGTACAAACTCGGCTTGATCTTCTGTTCCTTCTCCTTTTTGTCCGTCTTTTTCCTTCGTCGCTTCATTCTCCTTAGTCTGCTCATTGCCCTTTTTATTTTTCTTGATAAGGATGCCATACGGAGATACATACCGCATATAGAAGTACAGGATACCCAGCATTATCCAAATGATGATGAGTATCAGTATAAAACTGAAAAGTATTGTTTCCATCATAGTGTTATTGTTGTCTTGCGTCTTTGTTTTGCTGCCGCACTGTTGAGCAATTCCAAATGTTCACGCAGGTGTTCCCTAAGAATGTTGTCTATATATGCGGCTATGGAAACACGCTCCCCCAAGTCCTGCAACACGTTGCGCAGGTTCTGTAGCGTTTCCAGATTAATGGAGAAGGCTGTCCGCATTTGGGAGCGGACGGGATGAAAGTACAGGGAACGGTAGTCCTCTATGGAAAGGGAGGACACGCCGGGCTTTTCCATTCTCGGTTTCCTTTCCCGTTTCTGTTCCGTGTTCCCCGTTTCCTCTCTTTCTATTTCATCTACCGGTTTTTCTTTTGCTGTTTTCGTTTCTTTCGTCTCTTCTAAATTATTGTCTTCCTCCCCTGATGTTGCAGGGGAGGACTCAGTATCCTCGGAAGGGTCGAAGGAGTTTGGTATCGTGACAGATTTTACCACGACATTGTCCTCTGCCATTTTCTTCAGCTTGTTTTCCAGCTGTTGCTTTCTTTCCTCAATCGTTGCCATTTTCTGTTTTCGTTTTTAGTTTGAGACGTTGAATTATCTCATTGACGAGTTCGTCCAGCCCTGTACCCGTTCGTAATCCCCTTGCAGGAGGCTGATAGGTAGAGCGGAACACTCCGCGCAGTCCGTATGTGGAAAGTTCGTGAGAGAAGCGGTGCGTGGCATATACATAGCCGGGCAGGAGCGTGAGTTCGTATTCATGGATGAGCTTTGTATATTCATCGATGATGATGTTCCTTACTCTTCTGTCCACCTTGTTCCAGAACAGGATAATGTCCTTTATCCGGGAGTCGGACATCGAAACTCCAATCTCCGTGATGGTCTTGGCGTATGCCAGACATGAAACCAGCGACTGAATGTCGGCTTCAATCGGAGAAAGGATATAGTCCATCTGAAGGGACAGTTCCATCAGTTCGGTTGTTCCGGCATGTCCCGGGAAATCAAATATAACCAACTGGTACTTCTCGTTGCTGATTCCGTCGATTTTACTTCGTGCAGTCCTGACGGCTTCCTTGGGTGCAGACTTGTAAATTCTGTATGCTTTTTTGCCGAGGTGATGAAAGTACTCCTGCATGGATTTGGAAAGCTCTTCGCTCTCCTGAACGATACTTTTCTCACGTTCCCTCAGTTTGTAGAAAGAGTCTTGCGACAGGTCGCAGTCCATCACGAAGAGGTTGATGCCTTGTTCGTAGTACAATATGCTGCTTACGATTTCGGCAAGAGTACTTTTTCCCACTCCTCCCTTTTGGGAAGAGAAGCCCAGAAAAAGGGGGCGTTGTTCTTTGTTCTCCATAATGATAATTTCTTAGTTCATGTTATTTGTCTATTTGATGTTTGGATATTCTCTCATTATTAAGAGTCATCAGCAGACAGTTTGCTCTGACTGCGTATGGTTCGGGCGATAGTCCAAAAGGACGATTTCAAGTTCTTACAATTTGTTGTATTGACAATAGTTTGTCATGACAATAAATTGTTATGAATATGTATTGTTCCTTCTTGTCATCTTTGGTGCAAGCAGGCGGTAATATGATATATCTTTTGCTTGTGTTATCATACCATTGTTCGCTCGTTCTGATTGCAAAATAAATGATATTTCTGCTGATTTTATTACAGCGATGAAGTGCAGGGAAATACGAGGAAAAAGAGTGAATATCTCTGATAATGAGATATTTGAAAATCTGCCGTAACTTTGCAGGCGAGAATAATACATGGAGGTAACGTCCCGAAGCAGACACCCCAAAAGGGTGGATACTTCAATCGTATCAACTCTTGATATTGGCAAGGTGTGTCTTTGTCCGACAAACTCCGTTTTTGCCGACAAAGCCCCTTGCCCCGAAGGGGAGAGAATTACTCCAAAGTCGTAATTATATTAAGGATAGGCTATGAATGATAAGATTGAACGATGGGACAGATGGGACACTCGTCTTCCCAACCCGAAAGACCAGCAAAGGGCAATTGATTTGTTTCAGCGTTCGGGTGCGCAGACCAAGTCGGATTTTGTGCGTGGTCGTATTCTTGGAGAGAGTTTCAAGGTCATCACGATAGACAAATCTGCCGTGGAATATTACCGAAAGCTCTCTGAATTGACGGCACAGATCCATAAAATTGGCGTGCTGTATAACCAGACCGTGCGTGCTATCAACAGCTATCATAGCGTGAAGACTGCACGGATCCTGCTTGAGAAGTTGGAGAAATTGTCGGCTCAAATCATTGCCTTGCAAGAGCAGGCAATCAGTCTTACCATAGATTACCGCAGGAAATGATAGCGAAGATTTCTGCAACGGAAAACCTTGGAGGGGCAATCGGCTACAACTTCAAAAAGGTTGAAAAAGGAGAAGCAAGCATTCTCCTTGCCGCTGAATTGTATCAGGACAAAGAGGGAACTTATACGATGGCAGAGGTGTTTGCCGATATGCAAGCACTTATCCCAGAGAAATGTCGAACAAAAAAGATGGTATTTCATTGCTCGCTCAATCCGCACCCGGACGAGAAACTCTCCGATGAAACACTCACACAGATAGCCAAGGAGTATATGGAGGCACTCGGCTACGGCAAGCAGCCTTATATCGTGTTCAAACATAATGACATTGCCCGTGAGCATATCCACATCGTGTCGCTTCGGGTGGACAGTCGTGGTCAGAAGATTAATGATAAGTTTGAGAAACGGCGGAGCAAGAAGATTACCGATGCCTTGGAGAGGAAATTTAGTCTCATTCCAAGTTCAAAAGTTACTGACAAGGCGATGAAAGAAACGCCCAAGATTGATACCACCCAAAGAAATATCAAGGAGCAGATGTCAAATGTTGTCCGCATGGTTCTGAAGCATTATCGCTTCTGTTCCTTGGGCGAGCTCAATGCCATTTTGAGCAAATATAACCTTGCCGTAGAAGAAGTAAAGACGGAGTTTCGGGGAAAGAAATACGATGGACTGGTCTATGTTCCAACTGATGATAAGGGAGGCAAAATAAGTACACCCATCAACGCATCGGACATCGGTCGTGGTGTGGGCTATACTGCCGTGCTGAATAAGATGCAGAAATCCAAACAAGCCGTCAAGCCGTTGGTGCCGACTATAAGAGGTAAGGTGTTACAAACAATGCGTACCTCTCCCCAGACGGAGGAAGAACTTCGGCAACGATTGGAGGAACAGAGTTTGCGTGTGTTTATCCGAAAGAACGAAAGCGGGCGCATCTATGGCATCACGTTCATTGACGACAAGGAGGGCGTTGCGCTCAATGGCTCACGCTTGGGCAAGGGATATGCTGCCAATATATTCAATGGTTATTTCTCCAATCCAACGGACAACCCATTCTTGGACGAAACGCTGTACGGCAGTCCGTCTGTCCATTTGGATCAATCTGCAACCGTTCACCCTTCGCAGCTAAATACGGAGGAAAGCGACAACCTTGTCGATGAACTTATCGAGGATATGACAGATGGTTCTTTCCTGTCTACGGGCAACGATGATTGGAAGGAGGCGGCGTGGCAGCGTAAGCTCCGAAACTAAGTAAGGTAAATATTAGACTAAGAAAACATTAAATAAACGAGCATTTCTATCTCCCCTCCCTTCGGAAGGGTCGGGGGAGGCTACAAAAACAGCATTATGGCACAGGAAGATGATTTAAGGGCATTAGGTAAAGTCATGGACTTTATGCGAGGCATATCGGTGATATTCCTCCTTATCAACTGTTATTGGTTCTGCTACGAGGCATTTCAGCAGTGGCACTTCACATTTGGTATCATCAATAAGATACTGATAAATTTCCAGCGAACGACGGGATTATTTTCGTCTATCCTCTGGACAAAACTCTTTTGCGTGGTTTTTCTTGCTCTCTCATGTTTGGGAACAAAGGGCGTGAAGGAAGAGAAAATTACGTGGCCGAAGATTTGGATGGTGCTTTTCTCTGGCTTTGTATTCTTCTTTCTCAACTGGTGGCTGCTGGTATTGCCCATCGGCAAGATCGGGGCAGCTACTTTATATATCTTCACACTGTCCGTGGGTTATATCTGCCTGCTGATGGCAGGTGTATGGATGAGCCGACTACTCAAAAACAACCTTATGGACGATGTTTTCAACACGGAGAACGAAAGTTTCATGCAGGAAACGCGCTTGATGGAAAATGAATACTCCGTCAATCTTCCTACACGCTTCTACTATAAGAAGAAATGGAACAACGGTTGGATTAACGTGGTCAATCCGTTCCGTGCCTCAATGGTACTTGGAACACCGGGTTCGGGTAAGTCCTACGCTATCGTGAACAACTACATCAAGCAGCAGATAGAGAAAGGCTTGCGATGTATATCTACGATTATAAGTTCCCGGATTTGTCGGAGATTGCCTACAATCACCTGCTTCATCATTTGGAGTCCTACAAGGTGAAACCGCAGTTCTATGTAATCAACTTCGATGATCCGAGAAAGTCGCATCGGTGCAATCCCATCAATCCTGCCTTTATGACGGATATATCGGACGCTTACGAGAGTGCCTACACCATCATGCTCAACTTGAACCGTTCGTGGATACAAAAACAGGGTGATTTCTTTGTGGAGTCGCCGATTATCTTGCTCGCCGCCATCATCTGGTTCCTCAAAATCTATGAGAACGGAAAGTATTGCACCTTTCCTCATGCCATAGAGTTCCTGAACCGTCCCTACGCACAGATTTTCCCGATACTTACTTCCTACGATGAACTTGCCAATTACCTTTCTCCCTTTATGGACGCTTGGGAGGGCGGAGCACAAGACCAGCTGCAAGGGCAGATTGCCAGTGCTAAGATACCACTATCTCGTATGATTTCTCCTGCACTTTATTGGGTGATGACAGGTGATGATTTTTCGCTTGATATCAATAACCCTAACGAGCCGAAAGTCCTTGTTGTGGGTAATAATCCCGACCGTCAGAATATCTATTCGGCAGCACTCGGTTTGTATAACAGTCGTATTGTGAAGCTCATCAACAAGAAGAAGCAACTCAAATCCTCAGTGATTATCGATGAGTTGCCAACCATCTACTTTCGTGGGCTTGACAACCTCATTGCTACTGCACGAAGCAATAAAGTTGCCGTATGTTTGGGCTTTCAGGACTTCTCACAACTTACCCGTGATTATGGAGACAAGGAGAGCAAGGTAATACAGAACACTGTAGGTAACGTGTTCTCTGGACAAGTGGTAGGAGAAACAGCTAAGACACTTTCTGAGCGGTTTGGAAAGGTACTCCAGCAACGTCAATCAATGACTATCAACCGTAATGACAAATCCACCTCTATCTCCACACAGATGGACAGTCTCATTCCAGCATCCAAAATTAGTAACCTCACACAAGGAATGTTCGTGGGTGCCGTGTCCGACAACTTCGATGAACGCATTGACCAAAAGATTTTCCATGCGGAGATTGTCGTGGATAATGCCAAGGTGTCAGCAGAAATGAAAGCCTACCAGCCTATCCCCGTTATAGCGGACTTTATAAACGAGGATGGCTCTGATAATCTCAAAGAGACTATCGAAGCCAATTACAAATCAATCAAACAAGAGATTCTCTCGCTCGTGGAATTGGAAACAGAACGCATCAAAGCGGATCCGGCTCTTGCCCACTTAATCAAAGAGTAGATAATTTACTATCCTATGTTCTCAAGTTTTTTGTGAGAGATTATCATTTTGAGATAGCATTTCATTCTGTATTCATGTAAGGAGATTGTAAGTTTGCACTTTTTGCAGAAAATCGCCCCTATACGTTGTTTGATAAGAGATGATAAAACACAAATATCCTAACAGAAAGTGTGTCAATAAGCATTTATCACAAAGTTCGGAAAACAAAGGACTACTCTCGGAATTTGGTTGGAGACGTTCCCAAATGCTTCTGCACAAATCGGCTGAAATAGGCAGGTGAGGAGAAATCAAAAAAATCGGAAATCTGAGTAAATGTCATTTTTCTCTCTTGCAGCAGACGACGGATATGAATGGTTGTAAAGCGGGATATCCAATAGTTGGCGGTTTTTCCACTCACGCTCTTGCAGACCTCGGAGAGATACTTGGGGGTGACGTAGAGCTTATCAGCATAATAACCCACCTCGCGATGCTTCACATAATCTCCATGTTCAAGCATCTGCATGAAGCGCGTGATGATGTCGGTGTCTTGAAACGAGACATTTGATAAGCCGTTGTGGAAGGCATGGGCATCAAAAAAATCAAGAAACATCATCTGTGTGGCACATATCAGTATATCTTCGTGGAACAGACTTTGGTCGTTTGCCAGCCTCTGTTCTATCTGTATGAAGTCTTGCCGGATCCGTTCAAACTGCTCTTTGTCCATTTCTATCACTGGGCAGGAAAAGAGAGCCAATGAGCCTTTGATGCCATAGTTGTTGCGCGGTGTACACAACTCCAAAAACTCAGGTGCCGTGTAGATACACATGACCTCCAGGTCGGCCGAAGGCTGCATATTCTCCAGCAAATGTTGAAACCCGACAATCATCGCTTCGCCTGATTTCAACTGAAACGGATGCCCGTCAAAAGTAAAATCAAACCGACCGCGCATGCAGATAATGTGCGCCACATTATCTGCATGCGTGGTCGTACCGAAACCTTTGAGTCCGTGTTCGACAATGAGGTTAGCTTTGTTGAACGGCATAAGATGTTTTTTTGATCAATCACTACAAAGATAACCTTTTTTCTTGAATCAAAAAGCATTATGGCTAAAAATATGGTTCTTCTGTTAAATGTGTGAACGCTTTTCGTATTGCTTTAGTGAAAGAACCAAAGTTACTCGCTAAACAAAAAACATTGCTAAGATTGTCAACTATCTATCTTATTATTATCCTCTGACATTGAAAACCATTTCTTTTTATACTTCGAAAATATGCAGATAAGGATTTGAAAAATCATTACATAATTCCAAAGAAAACATCTATAACTAACGGTAAAAACATATATATGAATCGAGTTTGTAACCACAAGGAAATCAATTAGTTATAAAGTGGTAAGGTAAAAGATGCTTAATTGGACTTCAAAAGGGCGTTAGTAAGGCTCTTAAAGGGCACCTTTTGAAAGTTAATTAGGCATCTTTTAGAAGCCAAAAGAGCATGTATCGGGTTCGAACTGCATGAAAATAACTTACAAACTTCACGTAATAAAGGAATACGTTGTTTGTTGAAGACAGATAGACGATGTACCTAATTACATTTATCATGTAGTTTATCCACCTTTGTAAAACCATCTATTTAAGGCTAATCATACCGTGTATACGGATTAATTTCATTCTATTAACCTGTCTACGCATTTAACGGAAGAACCAAAAATATTGCCATAATGCTTCAATTTGATATTTCGTTTTACTGATTTCGGTTAGGAATATCTATCAAAGATGCTTCCCAAAGAAAGTCAAAAGTTCGTTTACATTCTCTTTCACATATTTCTCCATGTCGTACATTTCAAAGTGCGTGGCACCTAAGGTAAGGTGGAAATATTTGGGATTGGGGGCATTCTCAAACATTTTCTTTGCTCCCTCAGTGGTAAAGGCTTTTTCTCCCGCTATGACGAGATAGGGCACTTTCAGTTCGCGTACCGTCTCAGTGGGGTGGAACTGGTGCCATGCCAGCTGACTCCAAGCTGGTGTAGGACATGCCTGAACGGCAGCTCCTCGGTCGGGGTTGCGATAGTAGGCCTCTCCCTCACTGCCCTTTATCAGATCGAGTCGCTGCACTTCACCTCCCTTTTCATAATCAGCTTTCATTTTCATCAGATTCTCATCAGTATTGGTTTTAATGTCAGTCATCATGATGAATGGCGCAATGCTGGCGATGGCTTTCACGCGATTGTCGTTGCGTAGTCCGTTGGGAACATATACGCCCGAGCCGCAGATACCCACAGCACCGATGTGGTCTTTATCTATGTTGTCGAGTGTTTGTAAAAAACTGACAGCTGACCGTAAATCAGCTCCTTTTATCTCGGGATCTTCGTAGCCACGCGGATGTCCCTCGCTGGCACCGATATAGCTATGGTCGAACACCAGCGTGGCATATCCTGCCTCGGCCAAAAGCTGCGCATAGATGCTCTGCGTCTGTTCCTTCACACTGTACATCGGACCGTCCACGATGATGGCCTTGAGTTTCTCGCCTTGCTTCCATGTACGAGGATGATAGAGAATACCTGCCAATATGAAACCATTTTCCTGCTGTTTGAACACAACGGGAGTACGGTCTACATTCTCTACGGGTGCTTTGATTACTTGTACTTCTTCTGCCATATTATTGTTTGTTTTGTTAATATTTATTACTTGTGCTATCATTGTTGCTGTTGTCATCGACAGCAATCCGGTCAATAAAATTATTTTTGTTTTCATTGTTTTTATTCGCTTTTAAAATTATGCTTGCAAAGATACAGATAGTTTGAGAGAAAAACCTTATAGAAAAGTCGCTTGTGAAGCACAAAATGTCGGAAGTTACGATTGCCGCACCTGATAGTGCAGCCACACGCAGCCTGCTCCAAGCCGTTCCACATCGAGCAGGCGGAGCGTCAGTCCTTGCGGCCAATCGGTTTCTTCACCCCGATATTCTATGATGGACGGTGCTCCCTGACAGCCGTCGAGTTGCGGACTGACCACAACGCTCAGTTCACTAACAAGTCCGGCTTGGAAAAACCTTCCGTTGATGAAGCCATCGCCTTGCAGTGATATGTGCCATAGGCCAAACTCATTGCAGATGCTTTCCATGGCTTTTTCCAAGATCCATTCCGTCTAATCCCGCGAAGACATAACTTATCTGCATATCCTCCAGGAACTCTATGTAATCAGCGCTGACATTCTCTCCAACAACGGCGATGATATTGTCGCCACGAAGCTGATTTGCTGTAAACCGTATATCGCCGTCGGGCACGAGGGCTATCATCTGCCGCTGGCTGCTACAGTCGCCTACAAACGTGTGCAGTTGGTCTGGAAAAACCTTGTGGCAGGCACATGCGTCGAATCTTTCTGGGAAGAACTGTTTCACGGTATTGGTTCCGAAAATCCACGCATCTGTTCCTAACCGCTGCCCGATAGCATGATATTGCGCCATCATCTCACTGACGTCGTATTCTTTATCTGGCACGGTCCTGCGGCTGTTGTCGACTTTGCCGTCTATGGGTGTCATGATATGGCAAATTATCTGTGGTTTCATTTTCTATCTTACAGTTTTTATTTTACAGTTTTATTCCTGTTCGTTATCTCTTGGTCATCTTTTTGACTTTCATTACATTGATACCCTTTTGCAGGTTATCGCGACGCATACCATCAATGCCGTATATGGTGTCTCCCTTAGTTTGGTACTCTATATTTTGCCGTATGCCTGTTATACCAGTTTGCTTTTGCCAAAATCTTACGGCATCGTTCAGCCATCCCTCTGCTACTGTTCCCTGTCCAAGTCCGAAACCGTGAGGCAGACCGTCATAAGCGTGAAACTCTGTGTCGATGCCCATTGAGGATAGAGTTTGCAATCGGTTCCGCATGGTTTGCCATGGTGCGATGCCATCGGCCGTACCCACACAGGCATATGTGTGGGTGCATCGGCGGTTGATGTAGTCGCATATCCCGTGTATTGCATCACCACGGCGGCAGCCCGTGCGATGTCCGTCCGTCCAGTCAGATGGCGCAGATTGTCGGCATTGCCTAATGTGGCAGCCATGCGTGCGCCAGCACTGCCGCCCCAAAGAGAATAACCATCGGGACGAACGTCCAGCTCGTCAGCATGGTCAATAACAAATGTGATGGCTCGTGCCAGGTCTTCCATTGCGGTCTGTGCTCCAGGGCGATAGATGAGTGCAAAGGCATTATAGCCTTGTTTACTGAGTTCCTGTGCGTGAGGGAAACTGTCGTGTATTGCTCCTACATAGGCAAAACCTCCGCCGGCGTTACAGATGGCGAAAGGAGCACCGGCATTGCCTCGGAAAAAGAACAACCCTGTGTAGCGTTTCTGCGGGTCGGAGGCCTTCTCCTCATCGGTATAGATATCGTAGAAGATGTGCTCGCCGGCATCTGCCTTTCGCTTCATATCGTTCACAATCTCCACCGTTTTGTCGGCATTGATGTAGCTATACCATGCCAGTTGTAGTTGTTCAAGCGTTTCGCCACTCCAATAGCTTCGGTTTATGGGGAAAATCAGCTGTCCGAAATTGTCGAAAGCAGCATCTGCCATCACGTCTTCAATACGACTCGCTCGAGTGTAAGGCTTCGCTTCTTGTTGGTTCTTTGGAGGAAAGAAGAGGGGCAAAGCATTATAGCAGAACTCCCATACAGCGTTGAAATCGTGCCTTCCACCTGGTTTCTGGTGATAAGAGAAGTTGGTACTGTTGAAAGTCTCGGTCAGTTCCGCCATGGCGAGTGCCTGGTTATGTGTCTGCGGCAGGCGCACATCGTTGCTCCCCACGGCATACCACACGTAGAAATCGTTCTTATAGGGCGATGCCTTCACCATGTCTGCCAAGAAAGCCGCTGTCTCTTCTGGCCTGCTTGCCCCGCCAAACATTTCCATGTGCCAGTTGTCTCCGCTCATAGGCAGGTACCAGCGGCTGTAGGGAAAGGCTTGTTCGAAGATATACCACGTGGTAATGGCACCGAGCGAGAAGCCGCCTATGGCTCGATGGGCACGTGACGCGATAATGCCCGCCTCGTCAGTACTCTCCGCGTAAGTGCTATAGCGGCTTTCCACAGCAGGTATGAGGTCGTTTATATATTCGCTGGAGAATACGGCAGCCTCACGCGTGCTCTCTCCCCAGTCTTTGGCACGGTTGTCCTTGTCCCAAGTGGGCGATACGGCAATGAATGGCTTTGTGAGTCCTCGGGCTATCATGTTGTCGAAGAGGTTCTTCATCTGAGGCAAGTTCTCCTGGCCGAAGTATTGTTCGGCAGTTCCCGTCCAGCCGTGTAGCAGATAGATGATGTCGTACTTCTTTGAGGCGTCATAGCCGCATGGCAGATAGATGTAGGCGGGCTTATGCGTCGCAGGCCGGTCAGCTTGGGTATAGTCCTTCGCCTCATATTGTAGCAGTTCTACCGTTCCCTGGTCTGCAGCAGGTTGAAACAATCCGCGGGCACGGGTGTGGTTGTCTGCACAACAGTCTTTGTCGGATTATCACCGATCATATTTTCAGGTGCATGGAAATTTTCTGAACAAGCTGCACAGCAAAGTTCCGATGCAGCAAGCAGTATATATGTTGACATTGACTTTTTCATTTTTCGTTGCTTGTTGGTTTCCTACTGCAAAGGTAGATAGAAAGCAAGAAGCCAGCTTTATACAAAAGTCGGCTTCTCGTTCCCTTTTCAGATATAATCCATGTTTAGCGTGGAGCGAATCCCATGAACATCTTGGTAATTTCAGGGTCGTGATGGCTCGGCATGATGATAGGCTGGCCAGTGTCCAACTTTAAGATTTCATTCATTTCCTTGTCGGTTAGCGTGAAGTCGAAGAGTTGTAGGTTTTGCGCCATGCGCTCCTTGTGGGTCGATTTCGGTATGACGATTATGCCACGCTGCAACAGATAGCGCAGGGCCACCTGTGGTCCGGTCTTGCCGTGAGCAGCTCCGATAGCAGCCAAGGTCTCATTGGAGAAGAATCCATTCTTACCTTCAGCCAATGGTCCCCACGACATGTGTGCTACGCCCAGCTCGTCCATATACTTGCGAGCCTCTGTCTGCTGGAAGAATACATGTGTTTCCACCTGGTTTACTGCTGGAACGACATCCACAAAGTGGCTGAGGTCAATGAGATGATCGGGATAGAAATTGCTCACACCGATAGCTCTCACCTTGCCCACTTTCAAGGCGTCTTCCAGCGCGCGATAAGCGTTGTAGCGGTCGCCGAAAGGCTGATGGAGTAGCATCAGGTCGATGTAGTCGGTGCCGAGCTTGCGCAGACTCTCGTCGATACTGCGTGCTGCTGCGTCATCCTCGTAGTTGCCCATCCAAACTTTATCTACCAAGAAAACGTTCTCGCGCTTGATGCCGCTCTTCCTGATGGCAGTGCCCACGCCTTCCTCGTTTTGATAGGCCTGAGCCGTGTCGATCATTCTGTACCCCACGCTCAACGCATCAGCCACACAACGCTCAGCCTCTACAGGCGATACTTGAAACACGCCGTAGCCCAACTGCGGCATTTCCACTCCATTGTTCAGTTTGATTGTATCCATATTCATCATTTTAATTGTTATTGTTTTTTTTATTTCCGAGTGCAAAGATACGCCGTTTATGTGTAATCAGCTTTACACAAAAGTCTGTTTACCATGCATTTTTTATAGAAAGTAAATGCCATAGGCTTACTTGTCTTTATAAAATTACCAAGCATTGGTAAAATCGACTCGCCTGTTAGTATGAATTCAGACTTCTGTTTTTTCGGAAAGTTACACATTATTTCTCTGTTAGGTAAGATGCACTTGTAAAAATATTCGGGTAGTTTGTTTTTTGGGAAAAATGTCTCAAGCAACCGAATTTTGTGTAAAAGGCAGCTGGAAATTACAGTGTAACTTTGCAGCATTGAACAACAATTAAACTATTTGAAGATATGAAGAAGTCATTTTTATTTATGCTGATGATGCTGGCAACAATCAGCACAATGCGGGCAAGCAACATTCTCGTAGTCTATTTCAGTTGGGGAGGCAACACACAGGCACTTGCCAAAGAGATACAGCGGTAAACGGGTGGTGACATCTATCGCATAGAACCCACTGTACCTTACACCACTGACTACAATACGCTGGCCTACACCGTTGCATGGAATGAAAAAGATGCCAATGCACGTCCGCCACTGAAAGAAACAGACAGAGACTTCAGCCAGTACAACTATATCTTCGTTGGCTGTACGGTCTGGTGGTTCGATGTCCCGATGAATATGCACACGTTCTACGACACATACCGTAAGCAGCTGCAAGGCAGGACGATCATTCCCTTCGGCACTCACGAGATGAGCGGAATAGGTGGACTGGTGAGAGCCATGCAAACCGACTTGGGTATCTCTGGTATCACCTACCTGCAAGAACTTGGGCTCATAGGGCGCACCATCGGTACTGCCGACTCTCAACAGCAGGTGGAGACATGGCTCGCCCAACTTGGATTCAGTGAGAACAGATAAAAAGGATACAGAAAAAGGAGTGTTGTGCTAATCCAGTGTACCTTTCTGAAAAAATGATAAGAACGACCGAATTTTGTGTAAAGACTCCTTGCTCTAAATATTATACCTTTGTATCGTGACCAATAAAGAAAGAACAGGTGAACAAATTTTTAATCATCCTTGCATTGCTGCTCGTTGTAGTAGGCTGCAAGGGCAAAGTAAAGGAAAGCAATATGCAAAACAACAACATGGGGCAAAAAGTCCTCGTAGCTTATTTTTCTTATTCGGGCACCACCAAGGGGTATGCCGAGAAAATAGCCAAAATGGCCAATGCCGACCTCTTTGAAATACAAGCCGCGCAGCCCTATACCGATGCAGATGTGAACTGGCAAAATGACAACGCCCGCGTGAACCAAGAGATGAAGGCTCATCCCGACAGCCGGCCAGCCATTGCCAGAAAGGTGGACAACATGAAAGATTACGACGTGGTATTCGTGGGCTTTCCCATCTGGTGGTACATAGCTCCGAACATCATCAACACCTTCCTCGAAGCACACGACTTCAAGGGGGAAGACAATCATTCCCTTCTTCACCTCCTACAGCAGCGGTCCGGGTGAAACCGACAAGAATCTACACAAGTCAATCAATTATGACGTTACATGGAAATCCGCCGTGCGCGTGAATCGGTGGAACGACAAAGAGTTGGAAGACTGGGTCAGTCACTGCGGTAAGTTTGTGTCCCATTTATGATGAATGACAAAACGCAAATATGATGATGAATAGATTAGCAAAGACGGGCATTTTGCTGCTTACAGCAATACTTATGGCTGCCTGTTCGGGAGATAATGAGAAATGTACCAGAGCAGGGTCAGACGCAAATCGGTAGAATGCAGATACAATTGATGTTGAACCCGAATGTCAGAGACGTAAGACATTTGCAATCAAATATTTAGAATGAATAAATTAATAACAGGAATAATAGTAATAATGATGACAACCAATATTTATGCACAGCGTTATGGCGAAGAGGGACCGACACTGACGCCGAACAATCTCGGACTGGTCTATGAGAACGCTATTGAGAAGAACGAGGACGGCAAAGTGAACATTCACAAAGTAAATTACAAAGTAGACGGGATTGACGTCGTGGGCAACGTCTATACACCAGCAGGCTACACGCCGCAAGGAAACTACGCAGCCATTGTGGTGGCACATCCTAACGGAGGAAGTAAGGATCAGACTGCCGGGCTCTATGCCCAACGATTGGCGGAAGCGGGCTTTGTAACCCTGGCTTTCGACGCACGCTATCAAGGAGAAAGCGGTGGCGAACCACGTCGCACCGACAAGCCGGCTTTCCGAATCGGTGACATCAGCGGTGCCGTGGACTTCATACAGAACTATCCTGGTGTCGCCCCAGAACGAATCGGAGCTTTCGGCATCTGTGGCGGTGGCGGTTATACGTTTGCTACGGCTCAGGCGGATAAGCGTATCAAAGCTGTGGCTACATTGAGCCTGTTCAATACGGGCGAAGTACGCCGCAACGGCTTTATGCGCACTCAGATGAATACCATCCAGGAACGACAGAAAGAGGCATCACTGGCAAGACAGAAAGAAGCTGCAGGCGAAAGCCCGAAGTACTGGGCTTTGCAGATATGTCGCCAGAGGAGGCACGCAAAATAAAGGTAGACCTTTATCGCGAGGGCTTTTTCTATTATGCCGTTACACACCGTACACCTAACGCGCCAGGCAGTTACCTGAAAAGTTCGTTGATGGATATGATGGCATGGGACGCTACCGACCATGCTGACCTCATCAGCCAACCTCTGCTTATGATTGCAGGCGAAAAGGCAGACAGCAGATATATGTCAGAAGAGGCTTTTGCCAAGGCAACGGGCACGGCAGACAAGGCTCTCTTTATCGTTCCAGGCGCTACACATATCCAGACATATTTTGTCAAGGAGTATGTCGAGCAGATTGTTAGCAAGATAGACCAGTTTTTCATCAACCATCTGTAATAAAGAATTTGCAGCGAACCGCTACATTGGCATCAATGCTCTTACAGACAAATATAGCAAACATCATTTATATTTACATGAACAATCAAATAAGAAAAGAATAATGGAAAAGAGAATATTAGGCAAAGACCTTGAAGTGTCGGCAATAGGATTGGGTTGTATGGGCATGAGCCACGGATATGGTGAACCAAAGGACAAAAAAGAGATGATCGCCCTTATCCGCAAGGCACATGATTTGGGTGTCGACTTCTTCGATACCGCAGAGTGTTATGGCCCGTATGTTAACGAAGAACTCGTTGGCGAAGCCTTAGAGCCTATTCGTAATGAAGTGAAGATTGCAACGAAGTTTGGTATCCAGCTGAGGGGCTTCAAGCAGATACACGACTCTTCTCCAGCAACAATCCGTGAGAGCGTGGAGGGTTCGCTGCGCCGACTTCGCACAGATCATATCGACCTTTATTATCAACACCGTGTGGACAAGAATACACCGATTGAGGAGGTAGCCGATGCAGTAGCTCAACTCATGAGAGAAGGGAGAGTGCTCCACTGGGGAATGTCGGAAGCAGGTATAGACAATATCCGTCGTGCCAATGCCGTTCTTCCACTTACCGCTATACAGAGTGAATACTCTATGTTTTGGCGTGAATCGGAAGAGAAACTCTTAGGGACATTGGAGGAATGGGGTATAGGACTCGTACCTTTCAGCCCGTTAGGCAAAGGATTCCTCACTGGTACAATAACAAAAGATGCAAAATTTGGAAATAACGACTTCCGTTCTACGGTGCCTCGCTTCTCACAAGAGAATATTGAAGCAAATATGGTTATCGTAGATTTGGTCAAGACTATAGCCCAACGAAAGAATATCACTCCAGCACAGGTGGCTCTCTCATGGCTTAAAGCGCAGCGACCATTCATTGTTCCAATCCCCGGTAGTAGGAGCTTGAGACACTTGGAGGATAACATTGCCGCTGCCGAAGTCACTTACACCGAGGCTGAAATGGCGGAAATCAACAAAGCTTTGGACAACATTGTCTTGAAAGGTGACCGGTATTCGGCGGAAAGTCAGAAGAATATAGACAGATAAAGTCAAACATAGAAAGCACTTAGAGAAATGAGAACAAGACAAATTATTATCGCTGCCATGCTGGTGATGTCGGCTGGCGCAATGGCACAACAGCCCTTGTCAATAGTCAGGCAGGGTAGCTTCTCGGTGGGTGGGAAGACGATTCTTCATGAAGGGAAGTATGATAATTCGAAGTTTATCGGCTGGGCTGAACAAGATGAAACGGGACAGAGCTGCCGGGTGGACCATGCTTTTGTTAATTATCAGGTGCCAGCTGATGCCCGTAAGTTCCCACTCGTATTCGTGCATGGCTATGGCGGCTCAGGTGTTTGCTGGGAAATGACGCCTGATGGTCGTGAGGGCTTCTCTACGCTTATGCTGCGTCATGGCTATCCAACCTATGTAATGGATCTTCCTGGGCGCGGGCGGGCAGGAAGAACATCGTCCACAACAACAGTAAAACCCTTGGCCGACGAAATGTTCTGGTTTGATATTTGGCGCATTGGTGTATGGCCTAAATATAATAAAGGTGTACAGTTCAAGACCGACTCAACCTATCTGAGCCAGTTCTTCCGCGAGATGACACCTGATCTTAGCGACCATACGCAGGACATCCCCGCCATCGACGCTTTGGTGGAGGAGCTCGACTCTGCCATACTCGTCACCCATTCGGCAGGTGGCTTCCCTGGTTGGATGGCTGCGATGCAGAATCCTAAGGTAAAGGCAGTGGCTGCTTATGAGCCTGGAGTATATGTTTTCCCAGAAGGTGAAGTGCCTGCCAAGATTGACGGGTTGACTGGCGGCAGTACCGGAGTCCCCTGTGCCAATGAGCCTTTTCAGGCGCTTGACGGAGATTCCCATAGTGATGTATTTCGGCGATTACATTCCAGAGAAACCCAGCAAGAATCTTGGTGATGAGAACTGGCGCGTGCGCTTGCAGATGGGACGTAAGTTTGTTGAATATATCAATCGTCATGGTGGTAATGCCAAGTTAGTTGAGCTTCCAAAGGAGGGAATTTATGGTAACACCCACTTCTGATGCAGGACTTGAACAATGATGTCCTCGCTGATGTTTTTTTGCGAGGTGGCTAAGTCAGAATCATTTAGATATTAAGTAGTCATTGGAAAGCGTATGAAAAAGAAAAATAATCATAGCACTGATGACTGTTGTAACAACTGGTTCAGCGATGGCACAGACTCGTGTCGAAGAGTTCCAACAACCTTATCCGGCAGGGCAGAAAAATCCCCCAACGGCTAATTTTACGGGGGATGTGTGGCTGTCTCCAGTAATAAAGAACGACAGTCTGCAACTCCCAGCTATCAATGTGACCTTCGCTCCTGGTTGTATCAACTCATGGCATTACCACACAGGCGGTCAGATTCTCGTTGCGACGGCAGGTACTGGCTACTATCAAGAGCAAGGAAAGCCTGCCCGCCGTCTGCATGCCGGTGACATTGTGGAGATTGCCCCGGGGGTGGTTCACTGGCATGGCGCGACACCCGACAACTGGTTTGCCCACGTGGCAGTCATTCCCAACAGTAAGACAAATAGGACTATATGGCTGAATCCTGTGGGAAAAACTGCTTATCATGCAGCTGTCAAGGAGAGCGACAGCGTATCTGCCGCCAAAAGTCTCACAGCTCGTGAGCGAGCAATTATCGCACTCGGCTCATATACGGGTAAAGGCGACTTGAACGGGCTTCGCCTTGCCATTGCGCATGGCTTCGAGGCAGGAATGACACAAAACGAAATAAAGGAAGTTCTTATTCATGCCTATGCTTATTGTGGCTTCCCACGCTCATTACGTGCCATACAAACAATGATGGAAGTGGTCGAGGCTCGCAAGGCTGAAGGTATCAACGATCCTGTAGGGCGTGAAGCAAGTCCAGTAAAGGCAAAAGGTGACAAATATCGACGTGGAGCCGATATATTGGCAGAGTTGACAGGCGTACCATTCAGCGCATCTAAAGTTGGTTATGCGGCTTTTGCCCCAGCGATAGACACTTTCTTGAAAGAACATCTCTTTGCTGACATTTTCGAGCGTGATTTGCTCAGCTATCGGGAAAGGGAACTGGGCACGGTTTCTATCCTTGCTGGCGTGGGTGGTGTAGAGCCGATGCTGAGGGCGCACATGACTATCTGTCAGAATCTTGGTGTCACTCACAATCAGCTGAGCGAATTGATAGATATAATCGAATTCAATCTTGGGAAACAATATGCAGCCCCCGCTATTAAAGTACATAATCTTTTGACAGATAAGGGATAGATATATACTGTAGATATAAATGGGCAGGGATTCTTGAAAAGGATTTCTGCTCTTTTTGTCTATACTGAATTGGAGTTAGTGTTTATCCCCATTCCTTATCTCCTAAATTACACTTTCCTTTTAATATCTTAAATTCTCTTTTTCTTTTATCTCCCTGTCTTTCCTATGATTTCCCTAAGTCTTAGATAGACGAAATTTCACTTATATATTTGCTGTTCAATAACGTATTATTAATCTCAAAAAGTTATGGAATCAAACAGCAATGACAACTATGTGCTGGTCTTGGAAGACCGCACGGAAGTAAAGAACGAAGAGGAAATGGGAAAACTCTCCGTAGTTTCAGGTATCGACGACAAGGGCAACCTTAAGACCACTGAAGCAACAGCTGCCAATCAGGCAGCGTTCTTGAAGTTCAACAACAAGGACGGACTTCTGAAAAACTTCATGGCCAACTTCCTCAAACAGTTCAATAATCCGACTCATTTCGGGTTATACAAGGTATTGGCAGACAATGTGAAGCAGGGCGTGGACAACCTGCGTACCATGCTGCAAAACCGCGAGAAGCTCGAAAGCAAGCAGCAGCTGGCTGAGATTGGAGTGTCCTTTGATGATTATCTGCCACAAAAGAAGAATACCACTGCCATCGACCCTGAAAAGGTGGATTGGAAGATGCTCGACAATCTCGGTCTTTCCCGCGAACGCTTAGAACAGAGCGGAGAATTGGAGAAACTGCTTAACTGGCAGAAGACCAACCTCGTAACGCTTGCCGTACCTATTGGAGACACTACTATCTACACCGAAGCTCGCCTTGCTTTTCGCACGGACGATAACGGCAATATCGGTTTGGCAATTCATCCTTTGAGAAAAGAACCACAGCTTGACTTTCCCTATATGGGCTACAAGTTCTCTCCCGAAGAAAAGGAGGCACTTCTCACTACGGGCAATCTTGGTAAAACCATCGAGGTAACACCTAAGAACGGAGAGCCTTTCTCTGCCTACGTATCTATCGACCCGCAGACCAACGAAATTATAGCCCTGCGTGCCGACCGTGTGAACATCCCCAAAGAAATCAAGGGTGTAACGCTCTCTGATGCCCAATACAAAGAACTTGTGGAAGGCATGGCCGTGAAGGTGGAAGGAATGACTGCCAAGAGTGGTAAGACATTCAATGCAACCCTGCAGGTCAATGCCGAGCGAAAGGGCATTGAGTTTATCTTTGGCGACAACAAGAGTTTAAGAGAACGACAGGAACACAAACAGACACAGCAGCAAGGCGTCCCACATAAGCTTTGCGGCTTAGAGTTATCAGATAAACAGCGTGAAGCCTTGGATAGCGGTCGTACACTATATCTAAAGAATATGGTGGATAAACAAGGGCAACCTTTCAACGCGTACGTTCGTATGGACAAGGAACAGAACCGCCCACGTTTTTACAAGTGGAATCCTGACAAGAAGCAGGAAACCGGCAAAGAAAGGTGGTTGCCGTAGCCGAAGAACACAAGACACAGGTTGCGGTCAATAACCACGGCAAGACCAACGAAGCCACCAAGAACGTAAAAGAGCCCTTGAAAACCGGACAGACACAGCCTACTGCCGAGCAGAAGCAGAAGCAGGACGAGAACAAACAGAAGAAGTCCCGTGGACGTAAGATGTAATCCATAATTCTATTATCGACTATGACAACTTGTATTATCGCCGAGAAGCCCTCGGTAGCCAGAGATATTGCCCGCATCGTAGGAGCAGCGACCAAGCAAGACGGATATTTGGAAGGCTGCGGCTATGTCGTTACTTGGGCAATGGGACACCTCATTATCCTTGCTATGCCCGAAGCCTACGGTTTTTCTGCCTATAAAGCTGAAGATCTACCCATCCGTCCCAATCCATTCCAGCTCATCGTGCGCCAAGTGCGCAGGGACAAGGAATTTGTATCAGATCCTTCTGCATTAAAGCAACTTAAAGTCATCCGTTCTTGCTTTGACAAGGCAGACCGCATCATCGTTGCCACTGATGCAGGGCGTGAAGGTGAGCTTATCTTCCGCTATATCTACCAACACTTAAACTGCCATAAGCCTTTCGACCGCCTTTGGATAAGTTCCCTCACGGACAAAGCTATCCGTGAGGGACTTTCCAATCTCAAACCAGGAAACCATTACGACAACCTCTATCATTCTGCCAAGGCAAGAAGCGAAGCCGACTGGCTCGTGGGTATCAATGCAAGCCGTGCGCTTTCCATTGCCCGCAGAGGAGGCTATTCCTTGGGACGGGTACAAACCCCGACATTGGCTATGGTCTGCCGTCGGTACATAGAGAACCGTGATTTTTCTTCCGTACCCTATTGGAAACTGTCTGCTCTTATAGAGAAAGAGGGCGTGTCGCTGAAAGCCGTTGGCAAAGAAGACTATGAGAGTGAAGCATCGGCACAGACTGCTCTCGCTACACTTCGCAGTCAGAGCCGGCTTAAAGTAGAGTCGGTCATAAGACAGGTAACGCATACCTCGCCACCACTCTTGTACGACCTTACTGCCTTGCAGAAGGAAGCCAACAGACGCCACGGCTTTTCTGCAGACAAAACCCTCTCGATAGCCCAAAGTCTCTATGAGAAGAAAATCACGACCTACCCCCGAACAGGCAGCCGATACATCAGCGAGGATGTCTTTGAGGAAGTATCCGCCCTGCTGCGCAAGATAGGAGCGGCAATTAAATCACCTCTTAACCGCCATTCTGTGGGCAACGCCAAAGTTACCGATCACCATGCCATCATACCGACAGGTGAAACACCATCAGGATTGTCGGCAGATGAAACAACTATCTATCAAATAGTGGTCAATCGCTTCATAGAAGCCTTTTCCCCCAATTCAGAGGAAGAACGTATGCAGGTGCGATTCACTGACGGCACCAATACCTTTACTTGGAAAGCATACCGACAAATCTCTTTAGGCTGGAAAGCCGTACAGAAAGGTAAAGAAGTAGAAGCTGAAAAGAAAGAGGATAGCGATGAACAGATTTTGTCTTCATTGCCTAGTTTAACAGAAGAAGAGGTTTTACCACTTGTTTCTGCCGAGATCACCGAGCATAAGACCAAACCTAAACCACTCTACACAGAAGCGACACTGCTTTCTGCCATGGAGAAAGCTGGAAAAGAGGTCGAAGATACAGAAAGCAAGAAGGCAATGGCAGATTGTGGTATCGGAACACCTGCTACCCGTGCCAACATCATTGAGACACTTATTCTCCGTGATTATATCCGAAGAGACAAGAAATCCATTATACCTACCGAGAAAGGTCTGGCTGTCTATGAGATTGTCAAGGATAAGAAGATTGCCAATGCGGAAATGACAGGCAGTTGGGAACTTGCCCTTGCCGCTATTGAAGCAGGAAAGATGCCATCTGATAAGTTTGCACAAGGCATCAACTCATACGTGGGAACAATCTGCGAGGAACTCCTCTCGCTTTCTTCAGAGCAGAAGTCCTATCCTGTCTACCGCTGTCCAAAGTGCGGACAGCAGAGTGTAGGCATCTATGCCAAGGTAGCCAAGTGCAGGCATGAAACCTGTGGATTCCACGTGTTTCGTGAAGTCTGCGGCATACATCTCTCTGAAGATAACATCCGTGACTTGATAAGCTCCGGTCGTACGCCTATCCTTAAAGGGCTGACCAGCAAGGCTGGCAAGAAGTTCAATGCCCGACTTGTTTTGGGTGAAGACTACGCCACTTCCTTTGAATTTGAGAACAATAAAGGAAAACAAAAAGGGAGATAATCCCGGCAGAAACAGAGAGGAACAGATATAGATCGGGAGATACAAGTACTACCTCCCGACCTTTTTACCTCCACTTTATTAAAAGAAAACACTATGGCATACAATAAGAAAGAAGTCCTGCAAGCCAACACGGAAGCTATCCGTGTGGTCTTGCGCCTGGAAAAAGAACGCCGTGAAGCCACCGAAGCTGAGAAAAGTATCTTACAAAACTATCAGGGCTTCGGTGGCTTGAAATGTGTACTCAATCGCACAGACAATCCCGATGACATACGCTATTGGAGCAAGTCTGAGCAGAATCTCTTTGAACCGACACAGCAGCTCAAACAGATGATTTATCGTGAAGCCTTAGATGCCAATACCGCCAAGCGGTACTGGGAGAGCATCAAGGCAAGCGTACTGACCTCCTTCTATACTGATACCCGTATTGTCACCGCCATTGCCGATGCTCTCACTTCTGTAAATGTACCCATACGTCGATGTTTGGATCCTTCGGCTGGCATGGGAGCATTTGCTGAGACCTTTGCAAGGCAAGTGGGTGTTGTAGATGCAATAGAAAAAGACCTACTCACTGGCCGCATCTCACAAGCCTTGCACCCTTATGGCAAAGGCAATATCTTCGTCCGAAACGAGCCTTTTGAAGCTATTGGGGAGTTAGAAGACAAAGACAAATACGACCTTATTACAAGTAACATTCCTTTCGGTGATTTCATGGTTTATGACCGAGAATACAGCAAAGGTAAGGACACTCTTAAACGTGAGTCAACACGTGCCATTCACAATTACTTCTTCGTGAAAGGTCTGGACTGCATCAAGGAAGGTGGCTTGCTGGCATTTATCACCTCGCAGGGCGTTTTGGACAGTCCCCGCAATGAATCCATACGCCGTTACCTCATGCAAAACAGCCGCCTTATCTCTGCTCTCCGACTGCCATCGGATATGTTTTCAGACAATGCAGGAACGGACGTAGGCAGTGACCTCATCGTCCTGCAGAAGCAGACAGGAAAGGAAATCAGCGAGGGTATTGAGCAGCAGTTCGTAGAAACCGTTTCCGTTCCCAAGGAAGAAGGCTCTTCTGTCGTCTTCAAGCATAACTCTCTTTTTGTAGGAGATTGGAAAGACATATCTCATCGCACCGTTGCCACAGAGCGCATAATGGGTACAGACCCTTATGGAAGACCTGCATGGGAGTATCGGTTCACAGGAGGAATTGAGGAAATGGCAGAAAGTCTCCGAACACGGCTCTCCCTTGAAATGGGACAACGTATCGACCGTAAGCTATATGAAACAGGTATACCGATGACAGAGGCAGAGCGGGAGGCGGAAGCGGAGAAACAGCTTCGCAAGTTGGGTATTACCATAAGTCGGAAAGAAAATAGAGAAGACAAAGACTGAAGACAAGGGAATAAACGATGCCTATAACCTCATGCCCGACAGTATCAGGAAACAGTTGCCAAAACTTTACAGCACGGAAAAGGAACTCATTGGCGATAAGATAGCCTATGCACGCTATTTCTTCCCTATGGGAGCATACACAGCCTACCTTCTGGAATATGACCCTAAGAGCCGCATTGGCTTCGGTGCCGTCACGATGGGGTATGGCTGGGAGCTTGGCAATATGTCCCTCGACGAGATGGAAGGCGTGAAGGTAAGAGGACTGGGGATTGAACGTGATCTGTACTTCTCTCCTAAGAAATTGCACGAGATAGCCGAACTGGAAGAAATCGTCAGGGGACAATATACCAAAGAAGAAGTGGTGGCAGAGAAAATCAAGGAAGAAGTGGTAACAAAGACAGAAACAGAAAATAAGGTTAAGGAGACTGCGCCCATTGCTTCTGAGAATAATACGCAGATAATGGAAGATACAGTTCCTCGCGGAGAGACAATTCCATCACAGCAGTCATCATCAGAATCTGACCCACAACTATTAGTATCAGAACAGCCTTCCATAACTGTTGAACCTGCACCCGAAGGCGTACCCGCCTTGACACTTCACCGACAATACGAACAGGAAAGGTCGGAAATCCGTACGGATATTGAAGCCCCAAGAGAGATGAACGGACAGACGATATTCTTTGACGACGATCATCATCCAGTGGTGGACAATAACATGGAAGACATCGGACAACCGGAGCAGCTGTCACTGTTTGCCCCGGAAGAATACAGTCTTTGGACAAGAGAAGTTACCCGTGTGAACCATGGAATTAAGGATAATACAGGAACTTCACAGGCACGCCGTCTATAACTCAAACTGCTCCCCAGAAACCATCGGAGTCCAAGATACAAAAGTCAGTAACCTCTCCTCAACGGCGTACCCGTGGTAGCAGGAAAGCAGCTTCTTCCTCTTCACGTGAGCCATCCCTTTTTGACTTCATGAACGAAGCCGAGGAGCGCAAGCCAAAACCTATAGCGGAAGTCAGAAAGGAGTTTGACGCTTCCCCGCGCCCTTTTCTCTCTTCGCCAGACTCCCACCTAAGAGACGGCTCCATTGTCGTGCAGAAAGGGCAGGTGGGGTTTCTTTCTGACTTAAAGCGACATCCAACCTTTAACCCGATGGACTTGCCGTATGCGCAGCTTTCCCGTCTCAAAGCCTATATCGAGATACGGGAGTGCTATCACCGTCTCTATGACTACGAGGCAGAGAACCATGCAGAGGACAAGGAGGACCGCAGCAGGCTCAACCACCTGTATGATGACTATGTTGCACGCTGGGGCTACTTTAACCAGAAGGCGAACACTGACATTATCAAGATGGATGCTACAGGCGTGGAAATGCTCTTCTTGGAACGCTCTGAGAACGGCAGGTACATCAAGGCGAACATCTTTGACCATCCAACGGCATTTTCCATCACGGAACTGACCGTTGCCACAGACCCGATGGAGGCACTGGGTGCATCGCTCAACAAGTACGGCACGGTGGAACTTGACTACATGAGTTCACTTTTACCTGATATGGAGGAAAGCGACATTATTTCTTCCTTGGAAGGTCGTATATATTTCAATCCCGAAGAGAATGCTTACGAGGTAGCGGACAAGTTCATTTCGGGCAATGTAATAGAGAAGGCGGAGCGTATCGAGTCATGGCTCTTGGACCATCCCGACCACGAAGAGGCAAAACAGAGCCTTGCTGCCTTGCGTGCAGCCACGCCAACACCCATTCCCTTTGCAGACCTTGACTTCAATCTCGGTGAACGCTGGATACCTGCTAAAGTCTATGGTAGGTTTGCCTCAGAGTTCTTCGGGACGGATATTGGCGTGTCCTATCATTCCAACATGGACGAGTACAGCATTGTATGTGACCATAAGAATGCCAATATCTGGCACAAGTATGCCGTACAGGGTGAGTTCCGCCGCTATGACGGCATCAATCTCCTGAAGCACGCCCTTCACAATACCATTCCAGACATCAACAAGAGCAAGGAAGTGACGGATAAGATTACGGGAGAAACCAAGACTATAAAAGTGCGTGATGGACATGCCATACAGATGGCGAATGCCAAGATAGAGGAGATACGACAGGGCTTTGTCGATTGGCTCGGACGCACACCAGACACGTTCAAACAGCAGTTATCCGACCGTTACAACCGCCTTTCAATTGTTTTGTGCGACCCAACTTTGACGGCACGCACCAAACTTTCCCAGACCTTGACCTCAGACGATTGGGTATTGTCGACCTCTACAAGAGCCAGAAGGATGCCGTGTGGATGCTCAAAACCAACGGTGGCGGCATCTGCGACCACGAGGTGGGATCGGGCAAGACGCTCATCATGTGTACAGCAGCCTACGAGATGAAACGCTTGGGACTGGCAAACAAGCCGATGATTATCGGTCTGAAGGCAAACGTCTTCGATATTGCCGATACCTTTAGGAAAGCTTATCCTAATGCTAAGGTACTCTATCCGGGTAAGAACGATTTTAATAAGCAGAACCGCCAACGTATTTTTAACGACATCAAGAACAACGACTGGGACTGTATCATACTTACGCACGAACAGTTCGGCATGATACCGCAGGCATTAGAGATACAGGAAGCGATTATGCAGAAGGAATTGGACTCTGTGGAAGAAAATCTCGAAGTGTTGCGACAACAAGGAAGAGACATCTCTCGTGGTATGCTCAAAGGCTTGGAGAAGCGCAAGCAGACGCTTGAAGCCAAGTTACAGAACATACAGGACAGTATCGCAGAGCGTAAGGACGATGCCGTGGATTTCAAGATGATGGGTATCGACCACCTCTTTGTAGATGAATCGCACCAATTCAAGAACCTGATGTTCAACACACGTCACGACAGGGTTTCGGGCTTGGGCAATCCGGACGGCTCACAGCGAGCCTTGAATATGCTCTTTGCCATACGCACCATACAGGAGCGGTCGGGCAAGGATTTGGGAGCCACTTTCCTTTCAGGAACGACCATCAGCAATTCACTTACAGAGTTGTATCTGCTCTTTAAGTATCTCCGTCCGCAGGCTTTGGAGAAGCAGGGGAATCAACAGCTTTGATGCTTGGGCAGCGGTTTTTGCCAAGAAATCGACCGACTACGAGTTCTCCATCACGAATGACATCATTCAAAAAGAACGGTTTAGGACGTTTATCAAGGTGCCCGAACTGGCAGCCTTTTATACGGAGATTTGCGATTTTCGTACAGCCAAGGACATCGGTATCGACCGACCGGAGAAGAACGAGATACTACACAACATACCGCCCACGCCCGAGCAGGAGGTTTTTATCGGTAAGCTGATGGAGTTTGCCAAGAGTGGTGATGCCACGCTTTTGGGACGTGCGCCACTAAGTGAGAGCGAGGAAAGAGCAAAGATGCTTATTGCAACAGACTACGCCCGCAAGATGAGCCTTGATTTACGCATGATAGATGAAAATGCTTACTCAGATCATATCGACAACAAGGCAAGTCACTGTGCCAAGATGCTCAATGACTATTACCAAAAGTTCGACGCACAGAAAGGTACGCAGTTCGTTTTCTCTGATTTAGGTACTTATAAGCCCGGTGGAGACTTCAATGTCTATTCGGAAATCAAGCGTAAGCTGGTAGAAGACTATCATATCCCGTCCTATGAGATACGCTTTATTCAAGAGTGCAAGAACGAGAAGGCCAAGAAAGCGATGGTAGATGCGATGAACCGTGGTGACATTCGCATTATTTTCGGTTCTACCTCTATGTTGGGTACTGGTGTGAATGCCCAGCAACGTGCCGTTGCGGTCCATCATTTGGACACGCCCTGGCGACCATCGGACTTGGAGCAGCGTAATGGACGAGCTGTGCGCAAGGGAAATCTTATCGCCAAGGAGTTTGCGGACAACAAGGTTGATGTGATTATCTACGCTGTAGAACGTTCTTTGGACAGTTATAAGTTCAATTTGCTGCATAACAAGCAGCTCTTCATCAATCAGCTAAAGACAAACACGCTCGGCAGTCGTACCATTGACGAGGGTTCAATGGATGAGGACAGCGGCATGAACTTCTCAGAATACGTAGCAGTGCTTTCAGGTAATACCGACCTTTTAGAGAAAGCAAGATTGGATAAGAAGATTACCACCTTGGAATCAGAACGTAAGAACTTTCTCCGTGAGCGTGATGCCGCAACGGGGAAGTTGGCAGAGATTGAAAGTTCTGTATCCTTCCATACGGACAAAATCAAGGAGGCACAATCTGACCTCACTCTATTTGAGCAGCGTGTGGAGCGTGATGATGAAGGTACACCTATAAATAAACTGACAATCAAAGGTGTAGAAGACAGCACCGATATCAAGGCCATTGCTGCCCGTCTGCAGGAGATAGACGAAAAAGCACGCACCAAAGGCGAGTACAACAAAATCGGTGAAGTTTATGGTTTTTCCATAATGGTCAAGACAGAGAGTACTTCCAAGGACTTGTTCGACTGTTCGGTGAACCGCTTCTTTGTGAAAGGGCAGGAGTCTATCTACTACACTTACAATAATGGTAAGTTGGCAACTGACCCGAAACTTGCGTGTCAGAACTTCGTTAATGCCTTGGAGCGTATTCCAAAGGTAATAGAGTCGCATGAGAAGGAAATGGCAAAGGTTGTAGCCAATAAAGACGTTTACACCAACATTGCCAACAGTTCTTGGAAAAAAGAGGACGAGCTTCGCTCACTCAAAAGTGAAGCTGCTGAATTAGACAGAAAGATTGCGCTTACCCTTACTCCACCTGATGAAGAAAAGGAAGAAAAAGAGGAAATAAAGAAAAGAAAAGATTTATCCAACAACAACTACTCTGCCAAAATAAAAAATGAGAATAACCCTATCCAAAATAAAGAAGAGGATAGCCGGTTACAGAGTTTCAGACCCAAGTGGAGACACTAATGGAAGTGTATTTGTAATTATTTATCGAGCCGGTTAGATTTTGGCAATAATACTTGTTTGTTGCCAAAATCTAACTGATTATTTTTGTAATAGTTCGCTTGTCTTGACCCAATAGAAGAAAGCTTCAGGTAGTACTTTCTTCAATTTGTTGAGTTTATTATTGACGGAAGGAGACAATTCCATGGCAAGTATGGTGTTTAGATTTCCATCGTATTTCTCAATTCTCGTGCTTGATTTTTCTATTGAGGTAGCAAGATAAGCCGCACGAGCCGAATCTACGATAGCTTCTTCTATGCGATATTTCCCCTTATAGATGTAGCCGTCTATTTTCTTAATACCACTTTGCAGCATATTGAAATCACCTTTACCCTTTTGCCCTCTGGTAGCCAGACACAAGGCGGTCTCCCTAATATCCTCATAAATGAGTGACAGTTCAGCGGGTAAGCCCCGATATTGCAATTCGATTTTCCCTATTTGGGTGAAAGTATCCTTAGTGTGCTGAAAGTTATCGGCATGTTCAAACAGCCTACCTACATCGTATAGCTGCTTGATAATTTCCAATGAGCGGTCTCTACCTCCCTTGATATAAGGAATGCCTGAGGTATTGGGGGCAAATGCCGTAAGTTTATCACCGAGAATATCATCAGCAGAGGGCACAGTTACCATCAATGGCTCATTGTCCAATTCTATAAAAGGACCTTTAATCTCGACTTCTTCGGTAGCATGATATTGTAAATCCTCGTACAGGACATCAAGCAGTATATATGCAGGTTTATCATCGTTCTTATAAGCTATGTGATAAAAGAATTTCGAGTGACTCTTTGGAATATTCGTGTCTCTCTGCTGCCGCTCTTCAAGAGTTTTGGATATAAAACCGAACTTTTCTATATCTTTCAGATATGGCTCAATATCCGTACCTGGTGGACAGATAATGTCAATGTCTATGGATAGTCGATGGGCAGATTCTCCCAAAATAAGCATCAGAGCCGAACCACCCTTGAAACAGAAAGGGCAACCGGACAATTTCAGCATCTCCAAGAGCGACATTGCCCTAATAACTTTCTCTATCAGATTCAGGTCTTTATATTTGTTACGAACAGATATGGCCTTTATCCATTCTGCAGTCATACATTTCTTCTTGATCATACAAATTCCTTGATATATTTTTCTATTTGCGGTTTAATATTGCGCCGTGAGGCATAACGCAGTAACATTCCTATATTCACATTATAGTTGGCAAAGGCATTCTGCATCATGTACAAGGACTCTTGACCTTGCAGGTAGAAGAAATCCCTGTCACATTGGATATCAACTAAGAGTTTCTCAATTCTTGGTACATTGATACCATTTACTTCCTGTATGGGCGATTCTGAAACAAGAGGCTTCACAATAAAGGATCTTTTGTCCAACCGAATATAATCGGACATAATATCCTCCTTTGGCGAAAGGAAACTGCGTTCGTGCATATCCTGTACAAAGTGGAAAATGGTTTCAGTGGCATCACGCTCCGTTTCTATATAGATATTGTTGTTATACGACAGGTGATGCTGCAAGTCAGACAGTATTTCACCATTATAGACACAAAAGTCTAATAAGGGATATTCCGTTTTTAATTTCTTATACAACCGAATGGAGTGAGCATTAGGAGCAGGACAGAAAATGGCTTTAGGGGTTGTTGTATATACTCCTTTGCTTATTCTGAATATTTTTTTTTCGTCCAACAACTTGCGTAAATGCCAAGACAACATCTTCTTGGAAAGTTCAATCTTCCCAGAAAGATACTCAGACAAGTCATTCGTTCTGAATTCCTTGTTGGTGTTTGCAAAATCTACAATTATATTACTGACGTTCATCCTGCTATCACTAATGGTTCGATGCAAAGATAGTTAGATTTTGGCAATAAAACAAATATATTGCCAAAATCTAACTTATTATTATACCGTCTTTCGTTACCAACCATCTCGCTTTCGTACCATTTCATCAATTTCTTCCCGAAGGAAAAGTAACCTGCCATTTGCTTTGAGATAGGGAATTTTTCCTGCCCACACCCAATTATAGATGGTCTTTTGTTCTACTTTGAGTATCTTGGATACATCTATGATATCCAGATATTCCGGTTTCAGGGGAGGATGGACGGTTGTGTCAACAGATTGATCCTGCAGGACAAGCAGGCGGTCGAGTTTATCCTCGACGCTTATCAGCTTGTCGAACAGGCGTTTTTGCCAAGTGTCTTCGGTTTTATAATCTATGTACGGCATAGTTCTCCTTTTTGATAGTTACCATTGGTATCTTGTGCCAAGATATGTTGTTCTTTCATATAGGCGATGTATTTCTTTGCAGTTTTGTCCTTGATTTCCATTTCGCGCATCAGAACCTCACAAAGTTCTTGGTAAGTGAGCTTGAGAGAATTTCGGAAGGCTTCTTTGACAACGGCAATGAGTTCATCAGTCTTGCGCTTTTCCTTGTCCTCTTTAGATTTCTCGACACGATAGACGTGCATGTCCTCAGCCTTATCCCAGCCGAAAAGCATCATCGGTACGTCCAACGGACTTCCGTCACGGACTTTCAATGCCTTTACCACTGAGTATTCTGGATTATCTTCTTTCTCTATAGAGAGGACACCTGCTTCCTTGCGTTGCAGTTCAGAACCGATATGCCCACGGAGTTTAATACCATTCGGTACGAAGTGTAGCACGCAGATGATACAGGTATTATAAATCCCCGCCAAGCGATAAAGCTCGTCCACAATGGCAATACTTTCCGTTTCATCGTTGGCAGAACGTATTAAGTCGGCTATTCCGCCAATCACCACAAGGTGGATGCCTCCATGCCTGTGATGGAACAAGTCCATACTCTCACGGATAAGGTTCAGTCTGTCCTTACGAGACAGAGAGGCAAGGTACAGAGAATGGCAAAACTCCGGTACTGCCGTCAAAGAAGCCCTACGCAGTGTCTTACCCAAGTTCTTGTGCAGCTGTGCCTCGGACTGTTCCGTGTCATAGTGTAGGACCGCTAAGCCTTTAGGATTGGGGGTAATCTCTAATCCCAAGGTCTTCTCTATCGATAATCGTTTTTCTCCCAATGTCCCAGCAAGGATAGCACCCACATAGTTACTCTTACCCGTACCTTCGCCTCCAGTGATGCAGAACAGATTATCCTGCGTACCGAGTGGCACACCGTTTACTGCCACCACCGACTTGGAAATGTCTGGTGGATTCTCGTAATCTATCTCACAGGAGCGAAGCATCATCATAGTTTGGCTGTATAGGTCTGTAAACATCTTGGCAAGCAGTTCTTTCAGTTCCTTTGCCCCGTTGCCCAAGGCAAAGAAATCTGAAATGTCTTTTCAGACTTCGTACCACTTAGCGGAAGTGAAAGGTTCAAGACCTTGTATTCTGCCAGATGTTCAGACTGTTTATGTGCTTCCCGTACACCTGTTTCATCCGCATCATACAAGAGTATGATATGCCTAAAACGAAGCTGAAGGCTCTCAATGATACTTGTCGGTATCTGTGCCGTTTCACTGTTGAAGCAAATCGCATTGAAGCCGTGTGCATACAATGATAGTACATCCTTTTCTCCACCTGTAATGAAGAGCATGTCTCCTTTGGCAGGAATCTGCTCCATTCCGAAGCAATAAATAGCAGGAATCCGTCCACCATAAAGAAAGCGGATTTTTGGACTGTGAGGTCGGTATTTCTTTACATAGCCATTTCCTATATAGGCAAACATAGGTTCCGTAGGTGATCCATAAAGTTCAAATTTCTTACCTTCAGCAGATACACTTCCATAACGTTTAAGACTCCGTACACGAAAGCGTCGGAGTGTATCCTCATGGATGCCATAATGCCCCCAATAGTTCAGCAGTCCATCGTCAAATGGCTGTATCTCGAAACTGTATGGGTGTTCTTCCGTACACTTGTTCATATCAGCCTTAGGAGTGGGAATAATAGTTTTTTTATATGCTGACGTGATATGGCTGCTATGCTTTTCACCATCACATAAAGAATACAATCCAAGTTCTTGTACTATCGTTTCCAATACTTCGGGAAAACTTGTTTTCAGGTTCAAATTACGGAGGGTTGCCACAAACCAGAAGCAATCCCCCAGAATAGGTGGTATCTCCATGATCATAGAATTTGTAAGAAGAAGTTTTCCTGTCGTAGTAGATATGGCAGAAAGCCCGCCTATCGTCATAGAAAGGGCTTCGGAAGTTGCGATGAAGGTTTACCTCAAAGCCAAGGAAATGTGAAAACACATTCAAACCTCCTTGTGTAAGCAAAAGAATCTGTTCCTTTTCTATCATAATTGTCGGTTTTTAGGATTAAGACATGAACTCATGATGAGATTGTCCTTGAAACAGTTGAGCCGCCCAAGAACCTCATCGTTCCTCATACCTGATATGCGGAGTCGGTTACATTTCGTGGCTATCACGATAGACTTGAAGAAGTAGCGTACATCGCCACCCTCCATGTAGCGATACCGTACCAACTGCTTCTTGCGCCAGCGGTAAAGGGTGGACTCTGAAATATTCAGAGTCCCGATTAGGTCTTTCGTGGTCATCTCCAGCTCGTCGTCAATGTCTTGAATAAGACGGGAGGTGCGCTCAACATACTGCTCAATACGATTGAGCTTGTCTATCAGTTCTTGATAGGCTTGGCTTTCTACTGCTATTATTTCCATCAGCGTAATCGTTTGGTTTTAATTGTTACATGTTCTATTCCAAGTTCACTGACTAACTGTGGAAGTCTTCTGAATGCTTCCTCAGTAAAAACCTCCAGATGAATTTCTGCTATAGGTAAAGGACCGGGCTGCCCATTACGTGCAAGAAACTCAAATATTTTGGTAGACTGGATGCCCACCTTTGAAGCGTACATCAGAATTTGTTCAAGAGTCATTGCTGTCTTTCCTCTTTCCCAGCGCGAAATCCGACTCGAACTAACTTTCAGAATAACAGACAGATACTCCTGCGAATAACCATTTTTCACTCTTGCTGACTTCAGCATTTCCAATAACTTTTTCATACTTATAAAGTTACTAAAGCACCGTTACAAGAGCAACCCGCCACATGCAAATGTTTGCACACTATGCAATCCGTCTTACAGACGGCGCAAGTTTGTTTGTTAGTAGCGGAATACACAGTGTACCAATAAATATAACGAACTAAATCTAAAACATTTTATTACTCTTATATCTTTGTATAATTATTATTGTTTTGTAAAACTCCAGTGCAAGGTGCAAGTCCCTTTATATATAAGGGCTTGCACCTTGCACTGGAAAATGTAGCAGTAAAATCTCTAAATCTTTATGGCACAAAGATTTGGATATATAAACAAAAAGATCTAACTTTGTACTCCGAGAATGAGAGTGGGCGTGCTTTCAACAGATAGTCAAAATAGCGGTCATAAACCAGTCAGTTTGCTGCTACATTTCTGCTACAGAGACTGTCAGTACAAAAAGGTAAATATTTAGCTAACAGCGATAAGGACATATTGTGGATTAGTTCAGGCTGGTCCACAAAGGGTAAGAAGAGCTTTACACGATGCTGTAAGGCTCTTTTTTTCTTATAGATAAACTGTTATGCCACAGACGGTTTGGAAGGAGAGAGACGGGGACGAAATTAAAACGAAGGTGTATGAAAACAAGATATAAGATACTGATAGTATTTATACAAGTGCTTGCTTTCTTTAGCTATATAGGTTGCTTTGTCTATCTAACTTATAGCGCTGATAAAAGGCTGATATACGTAGATATTCCTGTGAAATATACTCGTGATGCTATTACCGGGAAGGAGTATGGAATAACTATCACGGGAAATAAGGGGGAAACACACAGTCAACTTAAAATCAGATAGTTACCCTGACAAACGCTTTGAGGCCAACTACTTTGGGTCACTTCCTTATCCACAGCGTTCGTTTGATAGTATAATAGCCTCCCATCCAACGTCCGTGGGCTGCTACTTAGAACCCGATTTCAAGGAGAAGCAGCAAGTGTACACTCCTTTTGTTTATGCTGGGCAACGAGAGAAGACATCGGTTTACTACCTAAACTTAGTATCATGTGTCAAATACGAGTATGGCTTTTTGTGGTCTTTCTTCAGTCTCTTTATAGTACTAATGTGCCTATTTACCGAGAAGATAGACTCGTCTATATTAGCTTGGATCATGGTTTTAAGTGTTATATTTAGTATCCTCACATAACGTAAAGGAGCGTCTTACAGACAGGTAGCAGTGGTCGGCCTCACGCCACCTCCTCCCACTCATTAACCAAGAAAAGATGATGAAACATTATTATTCACTACTCCTCACGATCGCCTTATTGTGCTACGTGAACCTATCTTATAGTAGGGTGCTACCCCACAAGGCGGTGGCTTCCTCCCCACAGCACGTGAGTAAGCACATAGAAATAGCCACTTTCGAGAAGGCAGACCACTGTGTAAGCTACCTCTACCACGTAGATAAGCGTACAAAGCGGGTAGTTTATAAGATTTATTGTGCCGATGGAAGCGCTATAACCGACTTAGGTAGCTACAAGCGTAGCAGTAAGTCATTAGAAATCTATGAGATTTATAATGCGTCAGCCGACAGTTATCTCTACGTTATATACGATGTCTCAACCGATAAAGGCTATCTTTCACAAACCAGTTCCATGGAGGCAACGCTCCTTAAATCGTCCATCAACCTAAGCGAACCGTCTCTCTCCGTGAAGATGAGGGGCACAAACAGGGTGGTGAAGATTAAACTGAAAGAGTATTCTAAGCCAAACGGAATATCCGAACAGGAATATTACGTATGTCACCAACCCGCTACACCAATCATGCTAAGCCCCTCTGCCATTTGCAATAAGGCTTTTTCCCATCCGTATTAACCCTTCGAACCATTTTTGTTAACCCTCAAAACCTTTCCAGTTAGCCCTCCAAACCATTTGTAATAATCCTTTGAACCATTTGTAACCGTCCATTGAACCATTCTTATTAAGCCCCAAACTAATTGTATTACCCCTCCGAGCCACCCCGTATTCGCCTCCAATCCGTCCGTAGTAAGTATTCTTAGCCAACCTTATTAATACTTTATTCCAGTGGTGTTAAGTCTCTGAACAATCCGCATTACGCTTCTGAACCATTTGTATTACCCCTCCGAGCCATTCTTGTTGACCCTCCGAACCACTCTTGTTATCCCTCTGCTCACACCCATAAAACCACAGTAAGCGTTGTTCCGTTAGGCGCCCCACTCCCTTCCGGAGAGGGTTTGGAGGAGGGGACCACACCCACCTCCGATCAAGAACATGCCCTTTAACGATGAAGAACATGCCCTTCAAGGGGCAAGAAGACGCCCTTCTTGAAGCAAGAAAGGCGTCTTCTCCAACACTATTCATAACAGACTGATTTATTGAACATTACAAATTCGATTATAGAAGACATTACAGTCCTATTCAAACGGTCTTTAGCCCAGCTTCCTACGATGTCTTTTTACGCTTTTATCTACTCCCCCGAAGTAAGTGAAAAGGGGGCTAGTTCTCCTCCTTCGCATCCTCAGCTAAGGCAGCTCGACATTCCTACTCTCACAGAGCAAGACAGATTTTTGTATGGGCGCATGGCCTTTCAATCACCCTAAAGAAACCCAAAGGCAAAGAAAAAGACCAACGCTATCATTGTAAGAAAGGTTAGTCACCTTGCCCAAATAGGCGAATAAAACCTCAAAAAAGTCCTATTTCTCATCTTTCCTGTCCTCCTCTTTACTTTTCGTTTAACTTACTTTCCTATTTAGTGATTATATTTAGTATAACTTTTTACGTTTGAAAGGCTCTTTAACTTAGAATTTTACCAATATTAAGAATGTCAGATTCGTAAATCTTTATTAGCTATTTTTATCAATAAAAGTATAATTGTCTATACGCTTTTTATATACCTTTGTCACAACGAAGTTAAATAAAAGTCAATAAAAAGACAGGTAGTCAATCTGAATCGAGTGTGATTATCTTAATATAATAAGGTGATTACTACGAGTTAACTTATAAGCTCAGCCTACTTATCAGATTCTTCTTGCTCAAAAAGTGTTTAGACCTCAAGAAAACTATTCATAAAAATATATTGAAATAACCAAAAAGTGAACTAAAATGAAAAATTATTTGAAACCGTACACAATGTGTACAAGGGTAGAGTGTGAAGGCCATTTTTTGAAGTGTACAAAATATCCTCCATGTCCACCAAACACACCAATCCCTGGTGGAAACAGTGGCGAACTTACACCAGGCACACCAGGTGGTGGTCCAGGCAGTGCCACACCAGGAACAAAGAATTCATCTGCTAAGGGCTTCTTCTTTGAGAGCGAAGAATAAAGACCATGGTAACCAAATTACAAAACTAAAGACCTAAAGAGTATGACCATTAAAAGTTTTTACACACTATTACTAAGTGCAACCACTGTAATCCTTGCTTCTTGTTCAACAGAGACAGCCGATGAGCGTTCGGCTACGACTGGTTCTGAAACTCGACCCTTTGTCATTACAGAGGTGCAAAAGCCCATGACACGTACGAATATATCAATTACAAAGCCTATTACGTGGAATGCTGGCGACCGTCTTTTTGCTTATAACATTACGTCACCACGCTCTGATTACGATTATCTATCTGTTGCGAGCGATGGATTCTATTCTAAGTTTGTGGGCGATATACATTGGAGTGATGGCGACGAGTTGGCGATGTTCTATCCTTATATATATGAGAAGAGGGACAGCCGTATGGGAGTTATCACCTTAGGCTTGGAAGAGAACACCGTTATGGACCGAGGCGAAGCTAAGAAGGGATACCAAAATGGTACGCTTGAGAATATAAGATTCTTTGATTACTCATGGATTAAAGTAAAGAACATCCAGTCTACTGGCGTCTATGCCTTAGCTAATGTATCCTTTGAGAAACAGTATTCTCTCGTAGGCTTTAGCGTGCGCTACAAGGGAGAACCAGTAAAGAAGATTAAGCGTGTGACGCTAAGTAATGTCTACACTGAAGCTAAGTTCGACCTTGCAACAGGTAAGATGGCCTATAGTCCAAAGGGTAGACTGACCATTACAGCCGACTCGCCTGTTGATACCTTCTATGTTGCACTCTTCCCTGACGAGCATTTTGCACCACAGTTTGAGATTGAGACAGTCAATGGCGAGAAATATTACTCTACCGTGAAAGCGCCTTATAACTGCGAGCGAGCAAAATACTACTTTGAAACACTCGAACTGACGACATGCCCATGGGTTGACATCGACGGCAAGAAATGGGGTAAGTACAACCTACAATACGAACCATGCACCAACTTAAAAGGCTGGGAATCTGGCTACAGATTGGCTAAGCAGGCTTGGGACTACTTCTATACCAACCCTGACCCATTCAATCTCTATCCCGACTTCCTTCCTCGTGCATTCAACACGTCTGCTTTCGACCATTTCCGTTGGGGTAACATCGCTGCTGCCCACAACTATAGTTACTGCTACTCACGCTATTACTCTTATTTTACGGGTAATCTTCAAGCAGTGATACAGAACAGATGTTATGGCGACCTCGCCTTCTATGCCTCACAAGGAAAGTGGATGTTGCCTACAAAGGCCGACTTCGATAAGCTCATGGCAAAGACTGGCGAGTATATAGGCTACTATCAAGATGGCTGTAACATCATCGTGGGTGTACTCTTCGACCCAACTGTTCCTGCATGTAAGAAGGGTAAGGTGCTCGACAAGAACGGCCGTATCATCGGTATAACTAACCGTTCTACAGGTATCTATGTAGGTAAGTATAACAACCGTAACACACGTCTGAAGAATTTCTCTAAGGACGATATTGACAAGGGCGTGTTCCTCCCATTCGCGGGAGCTTACACCGAGTATAACGATGGTGCACCACGTCTTCAGCGTCCAGGTGGCCAAGCCTACTATTGGACCTCAGATGCTAACCCTTGCAACTACGCTCAAGCAACCGCCTTCTCGGCTTACTACATGAACAATGGTTGGTTCTATCCAGGTACTGTCAATGCGTGTGGAAGCGCACATAACCCTAAGTATAACATGTATAACATCCGCCCTGTCTATGCAAGCTGTACTAATGAAGGAGTAAAGACAAAGAATACCAAGTAAGGAAGATTGACGAGTTCAGTCGTCTACAAGTTTACGAATAAAAAAAAAGCAAGTTGATGAGTTAGCTATAAACTTATCAACTTGCTTTTTTTAGCTCTGTGCTATCTCCTCCCACACTGCTATCCCTCTGTACTTTATTACAGCGTCGGCTTGATACGGTAAGAGCCATTACGACAAATAAACTTAGACTGTCGAAGGGCGTTACTCACTATGCTCAAACACCCCATTGCTTGAATACCTTATCTCTGTCACGGATGTCGAAGGGCGTTACTCACTATGCTCAAACACCCTTCTCGACGAAGAGACCCATGCAGTCAAGTCACCTTACGAATAGAGAAGCCGAACGCCCTGGAGTTGAGGAGGACGTATTCGTGAAAACAGAAAAAGTGTAGTAAGTAATAGGGAGGCACATTTGCATACCCTAAAACTTACTACACTTTCTTATTATTTATTGCTTATTCGAACGTTAACTCACCAAAGAAAGCGGGACAATGGAAGTCGGGAGAAGGCAAGGCAATGGGATTCCAAGAGAGGAAATGAGGCTGCGATGTCTTGTCACCACACTTATAGAAATTGGCTCTTATGGTCTTTCCAAGAGAGATTCTCTATTGTATGACGGAAGTAAGAACTAACAGGAACAACGAGCGTGAGTTCCCATGTCTGTCGTCCCTCTCTCATCTCGAAAGGCTCACGACCCAAAGATGCCCAACGGTCAATCTGCTCTAAGACTGCTGCTGGGGCATGAGTACGATTCTCTCGTCCTTGTCCATTGCACAGCAATATCGTACCGATACAGTTGCTTTCAAGGTTGTAATAGCCTCCTTCTTCATCAGGGCTGCAGAAGAACTCACAACATGAGTCTTGCCAAACTGGACCTAAGTCGGTGCCAGCCTCAGCACGCACACAGTCTTCCTCTACCCGATAATGCAACAGAATGGCATCATCTTTATGGGCAATGGCAAACTCTACACTTGGACAATAAGGGAATTCTGCTACCCAGTCTACTGTATCTATCTTATTATAAGATACGCTATTATCCTTGAAAAGGGCTGGAATGTCAACAGCTTTCACCTGCTGACACTCCAAACGTTTTACCTTTAATTGTTTCATTGTTTCAATGTTTTCTTCACAAAGTCAGCCATCATCTGGTCATGACGACGTACGTCACGATAGAGCAAGAGCTGATTGCGTGAACGAACGAGGTTATGCTCAGGGTATTTCACCTTAAAGTAAACATCCCCATTAAGGTAATCAGTTAAGAAACGAATACCCTGCATATAAGGGAACAGTGCCACAGCGTATGGCAAATGACTTGTCTCAACAGGTGTAAGGAAGTTGCCTGCCGTACTGAGATAGCCTTCTGTGAATGAGCAGAAGACATCTTCTTTCAGTCCGACAGCATCGTAATTGTCGCTATCCTCAGCTACGTGGTTAGCACCCGTGCGCAAGAAGTCACCATAATCAGAGAAGATAAAGCTTGGCATTACGGTATCGAGGTCGATCACACAAAGTACCTTACCATCCTTATCAAACATCATATTGTTTACCTTTGTATCACAATGGCAGATACGCTTAGGCAGTACACCCTCACGATAGAGGCGTTCAGCAAGACACATCTCGTCTGCATCACGCTCTAACTCGGCTATCATATCTTTCACAGAAGCTACTCTTCCAGCCTTATCAGCACTTACAGCCTCACGCAACTGGCGCAGACGAAGTTCCATATTGTGGAAGTCTGGGATGGTTTCTCCCAATGGTTCCTTCAAATCAACCAACATATTCTGGAAGTTACCGAAGGTTTCACCACAGCAGAATGCACTCTCTGGGTTTACTTCCTCTTTGGTAACAGCGTTAGGAATGAAGACACTCACACGCCAATAGCGGTCGTCAGCATCCTTGTAGTAGGTCTTACCGTCCTTAGCCTGTATGAAACGCAGACATTTCCGTTCGATATCTGTCTCACCTTTCTCCATCAACTTATGGCGGATATGGTCAGTTACAAGCTCGATATTATGCTGCAACAGGTCTACATCGGTGAATATGGCGTTGTTAATACGCTGTAAGATATAATCAGGCGTATTAGCATCTACAGTTGATACACGCAGTGTTTCATTAATCAGTCCATTACCAATTGGACTTACACTCTCAACAGTTCCCTCAATACGGAACTGTGATACAACATCATTAAAATTAGTCATAGTTGTTTATTAGTATTAAAGATTGATGCACTATTAGGAGTGAAGGAGTTAAGGAGTTAAGGAGTTAAAGGGAGTTAAGACAAATGTTATATGGGGCAAAATCTGATGACTTCAATATCAACGTAATGTTTTTTATTAATATAGCCAACAACACATTTGTCTTAACTCCCTTTAACTCCTTACTCCTTAACTCCTAACCTTATGGTCTATCAGCAGGCTTTACACCAAACTGAGAAGGCTTGCTACCCATTACAAACTCAAGTGTTCCACCACGTTTGATGTCCTTGAAGTCGATGTAAGAACGGGTATAAGGCTTGCCATTCAACTTAGCACTCTGAATATAGATATTCTCTTCGCTGTTGTTATGTGCCACAACACGGAAGGTCTTACCATCACCAACGTTCACCGAAGCCTCATCGAAGAGCGGTGTACCGAAGATATACTTGCCACCTGCTGGCTCAACCTGATACATGCCAAGAGCAGAAAGAATGTACCATGCAGACATCTGCCCCACATCCTCGTTACCACTCAGGCCATCGAAGTCGTCGTGATACAAGTTCTTGAGTACATAGCGAATCTTATCCGCTGCCTTCCAAGGCTGACCCACATAGTTGTACATATAGAGGATATGATGGCTTGGCTCATTACCGTGAGCGTACTGACCAATAAGACCAGTAATGTCTGGTGAGGCCTCTGCTCCCATATCACCACTAACAATGAAAAGGGAATCAAGCTTAGAAACGAATGGCTTCTCACCACCGAAAGCAGATACAAGACCATGCACATCATGTGGTACCAACCATACATACTGCCATGCGTTACCCTCAGCATAGTCGTCCTGACGGTGTACAGTGCTGAATGGATCGAATGGTTCACGGAACTTACGATCAGATGTTACACCACGCATAAACTTCGTCTTCTTATCAAAATAGAAGTCACGATATGACTGGCTGCGCTTAGAGAAGTACTTATAATCAGCGGTCTTACCCAACTCCTTTGCGAGCTTTGCAATACATGCATCAGCCAAAGCATACTCCAATCCCTTTGCTACTGTCTCATGCTCTGGGTCGAGATCACAAGGAATATAACCATACTTCTTCAACAATCCCATACCACGTTCATCAAGCATAGCAGACGCCTTAGCAGCCTCAAAGACTGCATTCTTATCTACATCAAAGCCTTTCAGTGCGATATCAACAAGCACAGGAACGCCCGGATTACCAATCATACAGTCGGTTTCATTGCCCACAAGGTGCCATACTGGCAACTTACCCTGCTGCTTATAGATGCTAAGCATTGTCTCAGCAATGTCGCGCTGCTTCTCTGGATGGATAATCGTCATCAATGGATGGGCTGCACGATAGGTATCCCAAAGTGAGAAGGTGGTATAAACATTGAAGTCACCCTTATGTGTCTTACCGTCTGCACCACGATATTCACCGTTGACATCATTAAAGACTGATGGTGCAATCATCGAATGATACAGTGCTGTATAGAATATCTTTCTTGCACGCTCGTCCTGAGTCTTAATTGCAATCTTACTCAACTCACGATTCCACTCATCCTTTGCCTGAGCAACAGCATTGCGGAAATCCCAACCTGGAAGTTCCTTCTGCATATTCAATCGAGCGTTCTCAACACTCACAGCAGAGATACCCACCTTCACGAGAAGTGGCTGCTCGGCATTGTCGAAAGCAAATACACCGATGGTATCACGCTCATTTGACTCCAACTTAACTGGCTGTGAGAACTCTGCCACGAAGTAAACGCGCTGATCCTTAGCCCATCCTTGTGACATACGGTAACCACTGACCGTCTTAGCCGACTCCTGCTTAAAGTTGCAAGAAGTCATCTTGTCCCAACCGATACCCTGAGAGAGGTTCAAAATAACATAACCCTTTGCTGCATCAGCAGGAAAAGCGTAACGATGGAAAGCCACACGCTGAGTTGCAGTAAGCTCTACACGAACACCAGAAGCCAACATTACAGAATAGTAACCAGGGGTTACATGCTCGGCACGATGGGCAAACTTCACCTCACGCTGTGCTGGATTGGTAGTAGGGAGGAGTGATACATCACCCAAATCACCAATACCCGTACCGCTTAGTGCATCTGTCCGAAACCGATAACCGTTGAGTCGCTGTAATGATAACCTGAACACCAGTCCCAGCCCTGCTTCTTTTGTGTAGGACCAGCCTGACTGTTACCAAATGGAACATTAGCTCCAAGGAACACGTGTCCATGTCCGCCTGTTCCAATAAATGGGTCTACATACTGCGTATAGTCCTGTGCAAAAGCAAAAAGACTGGTCGCAGCAAACGCCATTAAAGTTAAGAACCTTTTTTTCATATATTGAATTGTTTTAATCTTCTTGTCTTATATGTCTTGATTGAGCCGTCTCCCAACGACCCAGCAAGTGTTCGTTTATTTCTGATTGACAATGATTTCGTCTGTAAAAATCCATGCGCCTTTCTCGCGAGGGAGTGCCTTCACACGCACATAACGACCTTTGACATTTCCCTTCCATTTGTAAGGATAAACGAGATAATCCTCCGAAGCCTTAATACCTGGACGTACTGTGTCAATCGTCTTGAAGTTTTTACCATCGTCTGACACCATCAACTCGATTGTTTCTGGCGTATAGATAACCGATTCATAGAGGTGCATAAAGTCAACACGAACGTCACGTATGTCCGTAACCTTACCCATATCAACTACTACATCCACACCAGTACTGTCGATGAAGCCCTGCCAACGACCCTCAAGATAACCCCAGTCACCACGCAAACCATTGGTCAGTGTATTGTCACCTTCGGCACGATACTTCTCTGCATAACGTCCAAGATAAGTCACTGGCTTACCCAATGCCTCATGCTGAGTCACACTACGGCTTTCCATACGTGACCCCTTCTCCTTTGAGAGGTCAAAAGCATTATAGCCCGCACGCTTCAGTCGGTCTACATTTACGACTGCTCTCTTGCGGAAGTTGTCGTAACCGGTGCGCTTCTTTGTCCAACCTGTCTCTGCCAAAGCAAACAAACGAGGATAGAGCATATACTCTAAATGGCTTGGCTCAGCGATGAACTCGGTCCATACACACGCCTGAACGCCATCCATATATTTCTCAAGATTGCTTCCTTTGTACTCTGCAGGGATTGGCTCATAGTCATAAGTCTTATCCAAACGAGTATATCCGCCCTGTGCCTTTGGCTGTTCCATCGGATTGTCCTGATACATATTCAGATAATAGAACTGCTGTGGTGCCATCACTACATGGTGCTTACTTGTTGCAGCTTCGATACCAGCTTCGGTTCCACGCCATGACATCACGGCTGCGTTAGGAGCCAACTTACCTTCCATTATCTCGTCCCAACCGAGGAGTTTACGACCATTACGGTTCAAGAATTCTTCCATACGATGGGTGAAATGGCTCTGCAACTCGGCTACATCCTTTAAGTGATTCTCTTTCATTACCTTCTGACAATCAGGACAAGTCTTCCATGTGCGGCGCTCTGCCTCGTCTCCTCCGATGTGGATATACTTAGAAGGGAAGAGCGCCATTGTCTCTTTCAACACGTTCTCCATGAAGGTATAGGTGGCTTCCTTACCTACACAGAGGTCTGACTGGGTGTAAGGCTTACCTGTACATGACAACTCTGGGTAGGCATAAACTACCTCATCGCTATGACCAGGCATCTCTATCTCTGGGATTACCTCTATGTGGCGCGCAGCTGCATAGCGTACGATATCCTTGATATCTTCCTGTGTGTAATAGCCACCGTATGCTCCTTGCGTATTCTTATGACAATACTTACGGTCGTTATCCATCCACCACTTTGTCCAATCAGACTGTGTACGATAAGAGGCTTCATCGGTCAGTCGAGGATATTTCTTCACCTCCATGCGCCATCCACCACCATCAGTGAGGTGCCAGTGGAAGCGGTCGAGTTTGAAGTAAGCCATCGCATCAATCTGCTTCTTCAAGAAGTCCTTTGTCCAGAAGTGGCGAGAACAATCGATCATCAAACCACGATAAGCAAAACGAGGGGCGTCCTTCACCTTTACACAAGCTATCTGGCCATCCTTTTCGAGCTGGCGAAGGGTCTGCAAACCATAGAACAAGCCCGTTGGAGTCAGTGCCTGAATGGTGATACCCTTTGGTGTAACCTCCAACTCATAGCCTTGTAGGCTAACACTGTCCATTGCCTGCGCTGCCTGCTTGGCTGTTCCCTTGCAAATCAAGCGGAAAACACCTTGTTGAGAAGGATTCTTTGCGTATGCTAATGGATGCTTCAGCACCTCAGAAGTGTACTGATTCAACACCTTAAAATCACTACCTGTAAGATTGGTCACAATCTTCGTACCCTTATTCAGCTTGAATTGACCCTTCAAAAGACTGATATTCTCAGGTTGTGGAATGATGTTCTGAGCTGCAACAGGCATAGAAACAGCTGCTGCAAACAACAGGAAAACTGCACTCAAAAGAACTTTTTTTCTCATAACGTGAGTATAAATTTCGGTTTTATTTCTTTATTATTTGTTTTTACTTTATGTCTCTTTCTTCGATGGCTGTCGGCTGTCTGTATTCTCATCTGTGGCCATTCAAAACCTTTCTGATAGTAGACTGCCTTCCAAACTGCCACCTTTTTGTTTCGTATTAAGCCTCCGCACCAAATGTGCTAAGGCTCCGCACAACTTGTGTTAAGGCTCCACACAACTTGTCCGAAGCGTTCGGACAAGGATAGAAGACGGCAAACAATGTCTGTTTTTATCATTATATATAATGTAATAAGACATTAAAGACCGTCGGAAGCGTGGGAGGTTTGATGAGTAGTAGTCGTTTACTTTAGATAGAACTTCAATACTCCACCCTTCAACAGCTCGTCATTCGTAATGCGATAGCGATTCAATGGCTTACCACCTAATTCTATCTTCTTAATAATAACAGCCTCAGCATTTGGACGAACAGTCTCAATCAAGAGGTTATCTCTGCCCCACTGTGCCTTATCCAAACGGATAGTCACCTTGTCAAAAACTGGCGAAGTGAGCGTGTAAGATGGATCGCCCGGACAGTCAGGATAGAAACCAATCATATTAAACACCGCCCAAGCCGACATGGTTCCAGTGTCATCATTACCTGGAATGCCCTCTGGTGCATTCTTGAAATACTCCTTCAAGAGTCTGCGTGTCTGTACCTGTGTACGCCACTCATCGCCCTTGAAATAAGAGAAGAGGTAAGGATAAGCGATATCAGGCTCATTGGCAGGGTCGTAATAACCCTTGTCAAACACGCTCTGGAGCTTATTCACAAAGTTTTTCTGTCCTCCCATGAGCTTTGCAAGTCCCATAACGTCATGCGGAACATAGAAAGTATAGTTCCAAGCATTGCCTTCGTGGAAGCCCGGAGATGGTTCGAAGTTCTCTCCCTGCTTTGGATCGAAAGGCTTATAGAAGGTGCCGTCTGGCATCAATGGGCGCAACAAGCCAAACTCCTTGCTGAAGTAATGGCGATAACCCAAAGCACGATTATGGAACAGACGAGCATCATCTTTCTTACCCAATGCCGCAGCCAAACGTGAGAGGGCATTGTCAGCAATGTAGTATTCGAGTGCGTGAGAAACAGAGTTATCGAACTTCTCGTGCAAGGCTACATAGCCTTTCTCCATGTATTCGTCATTATCTGGGCGCAGAGGGTTCTCGCTTCCCTTTGTCAAAGCCGACTTGCGGAAGGCTTCGTAAGCCTTGTTGATATCGTAACCACGCAGACCTTTCAACCAAGAATCAGTGATAACAGGGATAGCTGGGTCGCCTTCCATCGTGTAAGTCTCACGACTGAAGAGTTCCCACTTTGGCATCCAGCCATGCTCCTCGTACATCCCAATCATCGAACGAATCATGTCGCGCTGACGATTTGGATATACCAGCGTAAGCAGCTGATGCACATTGCGATAGGTGTCCCATAGAGAGAAGACCGTATAACGGTTACCCTCCTTCACCGCACGAATCTCACTACTCTCCATAGCAGGGTACTGTCCGTTGACATCCTGCAGGATATTTGGGTGGATAAGGACGTGATAAAGAGCTGTATAGAAGATCGTGCGCTCTGTCTTTGTACCACCCTCAACGAGGATGCGAGAGAGGTCATCATTCCACTTAGCACGCGCCTCAGCACGAATAGCGTCGAAGTTCTTTCCACGCTGTTCGGCATCAAGGTTCTCACGAGCGTTTGCCATACTTACGAATGACACTCCCATCTGCACCTCTATCTGCTCGTCAGCCTCAGTGTTGAAGTTCATCCATACACCGATATCATCTCCAGAAAGTTCCTTGTTATAGGTCTTATAGAGCTTATACTTGCCATTGTCGACATCCCACTCAGCCTCTACGCCTGTCATCGGACGCTGTTTCTTCCAATAACCAGCCTCCGTAGGCTTCTGCTGACACGCATCACGAAGTAAATTGGGAATACAGCCTGAGGGTTATAACAGAATGTACCCTGCAGCTTTACGCCCTCATACTCTGTGTCGCTCACCTTCTTCACCATGGCACCCGACTCATTTGTGAGTCCTTCACCAAGGTTCAGCAAGATATGACTTTCTCCTTTCGGGAATGTGAAACGTGCAACAGAACTGCGAGGAGTAGCTGTTACCTCTGTCTTCACATTATACTTTTTCAGATAATTAGAATAATAACCGGGGTGTGCAACCTCCTTATCGTATGTACTTCCGTACTCCTTATAGTCTACATTCAGCTTTCCTGTCGTAGGCATAAGCAACAATGAGCCTACCTCTGGGCAGCCCACACCACTCAAGTTGACGTGAGAATAACCAGTGAAAAAGACGTTATGATATTCGTAAGGAGTTGACCACCAGCGTGCATCCTTGTCATATTTATTCAAATCGGAACCCATTACGTTGAATGGTACGACTGACATCAGTCCGTTAGGGCATACTGCTCCCGGATTGGTTGTACCAAAATTAGATGTTCCGATAAAAGGATTGACAAGGTCAACAGGCTCTTCCCCACCCTTACCAGTCGCCTTCAGCGAGAGGAAAGACAAGGAAAGAAGTAGTACTAATAGGAATTTATGATTCATTTGGGTGGTGGATGTTGGATGTTAGGTGGTGATGAATAGTAGGTGATAGGTAGTGGGTGTTAGGTGGTGATGGGTGTTAGGTGGTGGATGGTGGGTGGTGATGAATTGTGATGAAGCTATCATTATTTACTTCTAAGCAATTCATCAACACCCAACACTCAACACCTATCACCTAACAATTCATCAACACCCAACACCCAACACTTAACACCTTATAAAATACTATTGTTCTTAGTGAACTCTACAATCTCTTTAATATAGCCAAATGCCATACCAACGACGGTATCAGCTGCACCATAGTAAACGGCTACACGCTCACCATCCTGCAAAGCAGCACATGGGAAAACAACGTTTGGTACGTCACCTTGCAACTCGTAGGTGGCAGCTGGGGCTAAAAGATATGGACGAGTACGATAGAGAACCTTCTCTGGATTGTCCTTATCAAGGATAGCTGCACCCATTGAATAGCGGAAACCATTACAGGTGTTGATTACTCCGTGATAGAACAAAAGCCAACCCTCATCGGTCAAGAAAGGAACTGAACCTGCACCAATCTTCGTACACTGCCATGCACTCTCTGGGAATGGAGTCACCTTCATTACGCAACGATGCTCGCCCCAATACTTCATATCTGGACTGAAGCTGATATAGATATCGCCGAAAGGAGTGTGACCATTGTCGCTTGGACGGCTCAACATCGCATACTTTCCGTTAATCTTCTCTGGGAAGAGTACGCCATTACGGTTGAATGGAAGAAAAGCATTCTCACACTGATAGAACTTCTTGAAGTCGAAGGTGTAAGCAATACCGATTGTTGGTCCGTGATAACCGTTACACCATGTAATCCAGTAACGATCCTCAATCCATGTAACACGTGGGTCATACTTATACTCTGACTCAATCATTTCAGTGTTACCAGCCTCAAACTTAATAGGCTCGTGATTGATTTCCCAGTTGATACCGTCCTTACTGAAACCAGCAAAGATGTTCATCTGTACCGCCTTGTTATCGCAACGGAACACTCCTGCATAGCCGTCTTCAAAAGGAACAACAGCACTGTTGAAGATACTGTTTGATGTTGGAATATGATAACGATCGATGATTGGGTTCTTTGAATAACGCCACATCACATCTTTACATCCCTCAGGACGCTCCTCCCAAGGTAGAATATCTTTTAGACTTTTCATTGTAATTATAGTTTTATGCTTTCAGTCTTATATATGTATTTATACAATAATTACAAGCAAAGTTAGCTTTTTACTTCAACAAATACTAAGTTTTTATTATTCGTTAAATAGGAAAAACACTTCTTAACAAGAACTGTTAAGAATATGTTATTTAACCAAACAAACTTACTAAGAAAATAGTCGTAATTATCGCTTATCTCAAATCGCTCATTAGAGCCTACACATATTTTAGTCTAATGACCGATTGACCTCTAAACCTATTCTGCATTTCCAATCCTTCTATACGTGCAAAGTGTTTTACATTCTCTGTTGACTTTAGGAATTCTGCTTGATGATACCCATCAGCTCTTCAGCAGTTTCGTTTCCTTCCCACTTCCCAAAAAACTTATTAAGCATTTCTTCTGTATAGGCTTCGTCGGACATTTCCTTGCGTTCTTCCTCGAGCACAGAGTTAGTAAGTTTCACAGCTAAGCCCAAGCGAATATTCTTACTCATTGAACGCAATACGTTCCAATACATGCGTATCGTATTGTTCTCGATGTTTGTCATTGTGCCTGCCATAATTATACCTCCTGTTTATATTTTTCTGCAAATATAACGTTTTGATATAACAAATCCAAATCTGCATCTTGGTTTTCACATTCTTATTGCAACTAATAATAGGCGGAAGGAGCATTACACTATTACGCTCACTACATAAGAGAATAACGGACTTAAAACCAACAATATTTTTATTTTCAGTTTGCTGTCATTTTAACATTTGGACAGAAAAGCCTGTAAACTAACCTGTTATATCTTTATCCTGAGTGACAGAAGTGACAGGAAAATTATTATTAGATTAGATTTGGTTCCGCCTTTGATAAAGTTTAAGGGGACGAATATTGCTCTCTAAATATAATCTGTACTAAGTTTTATTGTGCAGGATTCCCAAAATCCAGGAGTTGATTCAATTCTTCCATTTACTTCTTTTCTAAATCTTAGCTTTTGAAACAAGATTCTATTTCACTAATCTTATTCTTTATCCACTTTAACACTTCTTCTTTTCCAATTGCTGGATATTGAGCTATATCATGCCAGTTGTTACCTTCGTTATCGGAAATCCAACTCCAACCATAAGGATAAATTTGGGTTGGTTCACGTGTAAAGCAATCTAATTTAGGTTGCAGCGGAATAGTCTTGCCCTCCGAAGCAACCGCAATCCACACTTCTTTCCAATAGGCTGTGTCTGTTTTAATAACGATAAAATGATTTTTTTTGCTATTCAAACTTTTCCATAAAGCACCATTGTCATCTTGTCGCTGTTTAAAGCCTATACCTATAAGAGGCTTGATTATATGTTCTTGTCTTAATTTATCTCCAATTTGTTTCTCTAACATTAGCAATTCAGAAGTAGCATCTATATTATCAATGGCTTCATTGATGATACTTTGTGAATATTTTGTATCCATATCTTGATAAGTAAGTTGTTTTATAATTGTAATATAGTCTTTAATGGTGCGGTGAATAGGCTTTTGTGGAAAAGCAGTTACCATACCTTCTAACAATCCTAATATATCCTGTGCATAGGAAAGTTTGATAAAGTCAAAATGTCCCCCTCCCAATGAATCTGAAGACGGTTCACTACCATCTAAAGTAAGATAAACTAATTTGAAATTATTTTCTCCAAACTGTTTCACCCCATAGTTATGATATCGAAGTAATTGATTAGGCTGGTCACTTGCGTAGATTTTATTTTCTATGATAATGCCATGCTTACCATCTTCAAGAATAATATCTATGCGACCTCCAGTAGTTTCTGTTACTTCACCTACATATCGTTCGGCAATACTCTCATTACAGTGTGTAATATAATTATCATCTACCTTTATAGCTGTAACAAGAAATTGCCTAAGGAATTCATTTCCCAAGCCATGGTTTGCTTTGGGATTAAATAATGTTGCAAGCAAACGTGAATGCAAACGCATTTCGTCAGAGCATATATTCAAAGCCGAAAACACATTAAAGTTTTCTCCTTCTTTTTCTTCTTTTTGAAGTCTATCTTGCTCTGCATTATGCATGTCTGACAATTTAGATAGTAGCTCTTTGATGCTATTACTCATAATAAACATATTTTAGTTAGATTTCCCCTCCATCATCTTATTCAACTCTTCCTCCTCCGTACCCATATCTGTTAAATGCCCTACCTATCATTATGGTTTGTAACAAACTATTCTCATTTGAAATATTCAACAGCGCAAAGATAAAAATAATATATGCAAAAACACTACTTTAGTCTAAAAACGAGTCATCTTCTCCATAATATAATGCCTTTATTATTAAAATCAACCTGAAGTAAGACTTAACCACAAAGATACAATATGTACTAATCTTTCTCAAACTATATCAGCCTAATCTAATCGCAAGGCTGATAAGTTCATAGAAATAGAAAGAGTTTTTAGAAACCTCATGACTACTTTATCAAACTCCTCCAGATTCAAAGGCAACGATGAATCTTCTACCCATGACCCAGCCAAACCTACATGCACTTCACTACAATCTGCTTTTTTTTCTAACTCTAAAAAATAAACCCTTTTTCTACTTCTTATATATTTCACGTTAGGGAAATACTGCATATACACAGGGTACATTAACTTTATAAACTCTATTTCTATCTCATTAGAATATTGGAACACTTCATTACATAGTGAAAGTAAATCATCTTGTATAGCTTTTGTAGACATACCACTTTCCATCATATAAATAATCAGATGAAATAAAGGTAAAGATGTTGACATACTACCACCAGAATAAATATACTCTTCTTGCTTTATATAAAACTTGGTTTCAAATTGTGTGAGTTTATGCAAGTCTCGCAAAGAACTTTCTGCAAGTCTTTCTCTAAACCTCGTGAAGAATTTCCATAGGTTTTGGATACCAAGTTTCTCTCCTAATTGTGTTTCGAAAGCTCGAATCATAATATATTTTATACTATATCTGAATGGTTCACGAGACAAGAATTTACTCATATAACCTTCATAACAAGCTTGCGCGCCATAGAAATGATGAAATATATGCTTAGTCACATCATAGTCCATTACCAAGACAATGTTATTAAACCCAAATTTATTACCGACAATATCAGGTTGATTACTATCGTCTATGTGCGCACTCACAACATTAAGAATTCTAAAAAGGTGCTTGGGGTCTAAGCGATCTAAGTCTTCTATTACCAATACTGGCTTCTTTGCTTTCTTCACTTTCCCATTTAAGGAATGGTCTTGACTAATCCATTCAATAGCCTTTTTTATCAGTTTTGTATATCCATCTTCTTCATGAATACAGCCAGCTGTATTCGCAAACTTCGACAAATACTTATCCGCAGTGTGTTTTTTCTCATCATATTTATTCTTTATCTCAAGGAACTTATGATATACTTTATTGTAAAACTCTCCCATAGGAACGAAAGAAAGCAAGAAAGACACAACAGATGTCAAGTCGTCAAAAGTAAATACAGAACCAAATAAAGCATTTAAATCAATATTCTCAAGCAACTTTCTTTCATGCAATTGTACAATAATATCTCTTTTAATATATTCAAAAACATCCTCGTTCTTTGCAACAGAATAGTTTACTGGATAGATAGTAAAGAACTCATATTTATTTTTCATTACTGCATCATTTCGCAACTCATTCAGCAAATAGGTTTTTCCATCGCCAAACTTAGCAGACAAGATTATTCTGTCTGTCGTTTCAAGATATTGGGCAAAATCGTTTAGCTTGCCTGATATTTTAATACTATCTAATGTTATTTTCATAATTTGTCAGCTACTTTCGTATTTATAGATCAATAATGTTTAGAAATGATTTAAGTTTAAATTATACTGAACAAAGTTACAAAATTTTATAATAAATACCCCAAAGAATACACTCTTATTTTTCCAGTGAGAGGAAGTACACATTACTTTCTATCCCATTCATACATCAGTCTACTCTCTTTTCAATCCCACATTCTCTACTAAAACCGAATTAAAAAGTCTTTACACAAATTCAAGGAAAGCACCTAAAACAAAGGCGAAATACACGTATAAAAAGCAAGCTTGCAATGAACGGGAAAGAGACCTCTGCAAAAGTCTTTTTACACCTAAAAGCTACCATTGATAATCAATGAGTTATATTTATGATTTCGCTATCTATATGAGGTTTTGCAGAGGTCTCGGGAAATCAGTTAGTTACAAAGACGATACAGAAAAGATGCTTAATTGGACTCCAAAAGGGCGTTATTAAGGGGCTTAAAGGGCATCTTTTGCAAGCCAAAAGAGCGTTAATTGAAAGGTAATTTACGCCCTTCTGATTTCCGATATTAGAATTATCTTTACAAACCTTATTATTAGTTGTTCCTTTCTTCACAAATAGAACGAATCTATGTAAGATATTATAAAGTTTCACACAGAGCCACAGAATACACTGAAATTTACCAATTAGCAAAATATAGAGTCCACAGAGGCGCTGACAGCGATTAGAGCAAAGAAGTATAGTTGCTAACTATATTGATTGTGAGAGGATCCTCTATTACTCCTTGTGACCACAGCACCTCTGCTTATTTACGTTATTCCTCCTTTTCCTCTGTGGCTCTGTGTGCCTGTTTCATATCCGAACCTATTAATATCCTAACATTACCCTATATGAAACTCCTTTGAAAGAAGACTTACAAACTACTCAACTATCAAACAATATATATTCACGTACTGAAGAATAGAGAAAGGAAGTCTACACGCAACAGAGAAAAATAATTTAAACTTAAGGGGACATTCACTTGCATTTTACAAAAAGATTTCGTACGTTTGTACTCGTTTGATTTACCTAATAGATAATATAACTATGAATTTGAGGATTAAACTACTACTCATTGCGCTCACCTTGTCGGTATCTGCAAATGCACAGGAAATGAAGGAACAGGATGTTTTTAAGCACACAGCAATTGACACGACGCAGTTGATTGTTTCTTATGACCTAATCGTTAAATATGACCTATCAGGACAGAATAATCCTGACAATGAAAAGGTATATACTTACATCGGACGTAAGGTGTGTCAGAGCTTTGTGGAGAGCGAGCATAATGCCGACCTGCGCATGGCTAAAGCCTTTCTACGTAATGGGAAGCGAGGCTCAAGAGCATCTATGAAACTCGTGGCTAATGTTGGTGAAACCTTTATTGGCTATCCAAAGGGAAAGACAACAGTAATTTACAATATGGACGGAGCTGGCTCTTACCTTTATCAAGAGGCTACTCCGAAGATGCAATGGAAACTTACAACCGAACATAAAACCCTTTTAGACTACGATTGTACAGCTGCAACCTGTTCTTATCGTGGAAGAAATTATAAGGTATGGTTCACTACCAAGATTCCGCTTTCCTATGGTCCGTGGAAGTTTACAGGGCTGCCGGGCTTGGTTATGGAGGCTGAAACCAAAGAGGGAGATTATCACTGGACGGTTACTGGCATAGAAAAACCTAAGACAGTAACCCCTATCTATTTCCTTGACAGAAACTATGTAAAGACTTCTCGTGAGAACACACGAAAACAAGAGAAACTATTGCTGAAAGATCCTGCAGGCTACCTTGAGAGCTATGGCTACAACTTCACTGCGACTAATTTCAGTGGACAAGTTGTAAAACTAAAGCTCTTAACATTCGACAATTCTTTGGAACGAGAATGATAAGACGCATACTTATCTTACTATCGTTTATCGGCTTATTGTCTATAAACAGTAAGGCTCAGAATAGTCAGAGAGACTCTCTGACTATTACTGGGCGTGTGGTTGATAATAAACATCAACCTATGGATGGTTGCATTGTTACAATCATACAAGAGAAGGATTCTTCCATTCTTGCGAGTAGTGTGACCAATGAAGACGGCAGATACGCTATCAGCTATCCACGAACAAATGATAACCTTCTTTTAAGCCTGACAGGATTCAATATAAAACGGCAGGTGAAGCGGATAACCCCTATAAGTCAGACCGTTAACTTCAATGCTGTCTATGAGAGTATCACCCTGAAAGAAGTGGAGATAAAGGCAAGAAAGCTATGGGGAAGTAGGGACACACTGAACTACTTGGTCTCTGCCTATATGAAAGGACAGGACAGAACCATTGGTGATATTCTCAAACAGCTGCCAGGTATCACGTTAGAAGGTGGAACGGTGAAGTATCAAGGTGTACCTATCAACCATTTCTACATTGAGAACATGGATATGTTTGCGGGCAAATATAGCATCGCCACGAATGGTATTAAGGCTGAAGATGTCAGTACGGTACAGGTGATGGAAAACCATGAACACATCAAGGCATTGCAGGATCAGATACCACCTGAATCGGCAGCTATCAACTTAAAGCTAAAGAAGAAAGCAAAGGGCAGATGGCTAAAGACCGTAGACTTAGGGATAGGCTTCGATTCTAACGGCTTATTGAGAGATGTCAATGCTGCCCTTATGTACTTCGCACAAAGACAACAGCACGTTATCTATTACGAAACAGATAATACCGGTTCAAGTGTCAACTGGCTTAAGTCGTACTATGGAGAGAATTATATTAGACCCTCCAACCTTACTTCTATTATCTTGCCAGGCTCTTCTCCTGTCCGTAAGAGCCTGCGTAACAACCAACATAACCTCTGTTTCAGCAATCTCAACAAACTGAGTGAGACGGCGGAAATAAAGTATAACATTACTTACAGGCACGATATCCAACGGCAAAGTAGTTATTCACAAACTACTTACCTACTCCCCAACGCAACTACTCGTATGATGTCAGAAGATATATCAGCCCGTAACACAACGAATGCTGCCACAGTGCAGTTGCATCTTGAGGACAACGGCAATAAGACTTATCTTAAAAACACACTTGACTTTGCTGGGAATTGGAGCGATGACAACGGATTGGTTGTAGCTAACAAGGCCAGTTTTCTGCAGCATGCTTTTAACAGGAACTTAGGACTGAACAATCATACGGAATGGATTCAACGTACAACCAATGGCGGAGGTTTCTATCTAAAGACAACCAACTTTGTACAGACAAACCCACAAGCACTCGCCATTGAAGGGGATATGCAGGCAAGACAAGATGTGAGACGCTCAAACATGGGAAGTTACAACAGCCTTACTTTAATAAGAAACATCCGAAAACACAACTGGACCCTTGCGCCTTCCGCAGAACTGAATATTGAATATGTGGGACTGAAAAGTTTATTAAACGATACAGCTGTGACAATGGCGACGAACGGAGACATGGGTTACTTGCAGATGAAAAGCAACTTAGGAGCCAACCTACAATATGTCAAAAACACGTTCCGCCTATCGTTCAATCTACCTTTATCGCTCAACTACACAAAGGTGGATAACGAACCTATTGCTAACGAGACAACGAAGGGAAAGCGCATGACCCTGCTCTTCTCGCCTTCTTTTACAATGCTTTGGAAAGCTACGGACAATTGGACGCTTTCTGCAGGAGGGAGTTACGGGATGTTTCCTACGAACTGGAGAAACCTAATGACTGCTTATCTGATGAGCAACTACAGGACGCTGAACCGCTACAAAGTAAACCTATCCGAAAACAAATCGGCATCTATACATGGGAAGATACACTACAAGAATATCCCTCATCAGTTCTTTGCCTATCTCTCTGGAGCGGTAAGTCGCTCATGGACAGACATCCTCTACGGTACGACAATAGACCAGAATGCACATACACTACTGCAAGCTGAATATGCTCCGAACCATAGTAACAATTACTCAATAACGATAAGCACAAGAAAGGAAATCGCTTGGCATGATATGAGTATTGCCACAACAGCTGAATACTCCACTAACACAAGTAAGATACTACGCCAGTCTGTCATCACCAACTATCAGTTTAATAGCTTCTTTATCACTGCTAACCTTGCCTTTAACCTTATCAAGTATATTCGATTGACAGATAACTACAGGTGGACTATCTCCCAATCAAAGGCTGGTAACTACATAAATACTATTCGCAACGTCAGCAATGAGACTTCTCTTGACGTGACTTTCCTCCCTGATAAACTACTGTTGAATACGACCTTACAATACACACATAACAGTGGTTTTACCGATAGAAAGGACTATACCTTTATGACTCTTAGCATCACCTTCAAGCCAAGTAAGAAGGTGCAATTCGTTCTTAACTTCGATAACATCCTCAATACAGACACCTTTGTCTATCGTTCTAATAGCAACCTCACCGAAGGCTACACCCTCTACCAGCTCCGTCCAAGATGTGTGATGCTTACTACTCACTTCGCTTTATGACATAAGATGCAAGCGTGCCTATCCCTTTCTTGACAAGAATAGGAGAATACTGTCAACCTCGAATATTGTTTTTTGGAACTTCCGAAATATAGAGTGATAATCTAAAACTCTTACATAATAAGGCACACAGAGGCACGGAGTGGAAGGAGAAGAGCGCTATGTCAGGGAGGTGCCAATGGCACAAAGAGCGACAGAGGTGTAGCATACAGATTCTTGACATCATTTGAGATAAATGCTTTGGGCATAGAATCTCAAATAAAACTGGCAAATAACCTCCGTTGCTCTACGCACCGACGGTGCCTCTGTGACTACCATTACTTTGTATGTAATAATCCTCCGTCTTCTCCTTTTCTCTGTGTGACGTTTCTTATAAGTCCTAAACTCAGGTGGTCCTTATCACTCCAAATCCCCGAAGATAATGATTTCTCTCTATTAAACCACCCCTACTTATTTCCTAAGATATTATCAAGAACGGGATATATCTCCGCTTCTCTCTCGTATGGATAAAGCTTGAAGCGGGTGTTACCATTCAACATTGCAGAGACATTAGCTTTGCTTTTATCATAGAAGATGTGCACTGGGATATTACGAGCCTCAGCGTATGCCAATTCATAACCAACGCCATGAGAGGGGCTCGTACACTCTGCTATCAGCACATCAGATGCCCTAATCCACTCTGTATCACGCTCATATATATGCACATCATCCGCTTTGTACGTGTCTTCACACTTAGGTTTCCTAAACCGATGTGCTCCGTAAGTACTATATCGGTCTTGTTGATATAGTCTATCATCCGCTTATACACTGCAGCATCCTCTCTACCGCCACGGATAGAACCTGCGAAATAAACCGTCTTCTTCATTCTGTAACACTTTCTTTGGTAACTAATCAACGAAAATGAAGAGAAATCGAAGCTGACATAAACAAACTGATAATGAGGAATGAACGGAACGATTTGCGTAGAAATGCTCTTTTCAAAAAGGGCAGAATTCACCGATTATATCTTACTACATTACTACAATAGGAGTTAAAGCGGTGAAAGAAAAAGGATTAACGTGTAGTAAAATACCCGAAACAATGGTACTACGCAGTAACTACATCTGCCCTTCTTCTTTCACCGCTTGATTACGATTAAAAAGGGAATTATATGCTGTTTGTTATTTGCCTGCCAATCCTCTGAAGCACGCTTTCATTGCTTACAAGTATGGAGGCTGTACCCGTCATTCCACTGATAATTTTATACTTGCAATCTGTTACTTTTACCTGTGCTGTGAACACGTTGCCTGCTGCCGTTTGTCGGGGCGTATGCATTGTGGCTGTTATCGTGCCATTGGCTGCACCATACATTTCTGTATCGTATCCCTCCAACTCGATGCTGACGTTCTTTCCTTTTTTTACAGTATTCACGTATTTATAAGGAATATCTACTGTGCCTTGATGCATATCCGTCATTTCAATCCTTGCACTGATGGTTTCGGGATAAGGTATAAAATATGCACCTACTAACAGTACTAATAACACAATGGTGATGATGGTGATGCCATAGCGCACTATTCCTGATGGTATTTCGCCAATGATATGTCTTACCTTCTCGCTGCGGAGTTCAATCTTGCTGTCTGCCATAGTGTTTCTCATTATTAGTTGCCCAATTCTAACTGATTTTTTTCACGAGGTTATAGTATGCACCACGCTTTGCCGTGAGTTCCTCGTGGTTGCCGATCTCGACCACCTTGCCTTTATCCAGTACCACTATCTGGTCGGCATTCTTCACCGTACTTAGTCGGTGTGCCACTATAACTACCGTCTTACCTTTATAGAACTCGTCCAGATATTCCACAATCATACGTTCGTTGTTGGCATCGAGCGAGTTGGTAGCTTCGTCAAGGAAAATATAGTTGGGGTTCTTATAGACGGCTCTCGCTATCAGTATGCGCTGTTTTTGTCCCTGACTTAATCCTACACCATCGCGTCCAATCTTTGTGTTGTATTTTAAGGGCAATCCCATTACATAATTGTGAATACAAGCTATCTCTGCAGCCGTCTGCAATCGCTGTTTGTCTATCTCCTTATCGTCTACGGCTATATTGCGAGCTATCGATTCAGAGAATATCACGCCGTCCTGCATCACCACGCCACATTGTCTGCGCCACCACTTTTTATTGAGTGTGTTTACATCTGTTCCACCAATATTGATTTGTCCGCCCAGCACGGGATAGTAACCCAGCATGAGTTTGATGAGCGTGGTTTTTCCGCTACCCGACGCTCCGACAATGGCTGTTACCTTGCCTTTGGGGATAGTGAGGCTTACATTATCTATGATAGTTTTCAGTGCATGTGGGTCGTATTTAAAGTTTATGTTTTCCATGTCTATACCCTTAGTTTCGTCAGTTACTGAAGTTTCCAATCCTTGTTTTCCGTTCTCATCGTCCATACGGTGGATTTCGTTGATACGTTCAAGGCTTATCTTTACATCTTGTACGGAGTAGAAGAAACTCATCAGCTGTTCCACAGGCGAGTTGAGCTGTCCGATAATGTATTGCACGGCAAGCATCATACCCAGTGTGAGTTGTCCGTGAATAACAGCAGTTGCTGCCACTACGGTGATTACGATATTCTTCAGTTCGTTGATGAATATACTGCCAGCCTCCTGTGTTTGTTGGAGCTTTAGCGATTTCATCTGTACGTTGAATAAATCAGCCTGCACGTCCTCCCATTCCCAGCGTCTGCGCTGTTCACAGTCTTGCAGTTTTATCTCCTGCATAGAGGTGATAAATTCATAGGTTTTATTGTTGTTGATAGCTTGTTGCTCGAAGAGTTCATAATCGAGAACCTTTCTGCGCCTGAGGAAGAGCGCAAGCCAACCGCCATAAAGCAGGCTGCCGAGCATGAAAATGGCAAAGATAAGCCAATTATAGGATAGCAGTACGATGCTGAATACCACAAAGGTAAAGAGCGAGAACACAATACTGAGCGTTTGCTGTGTCAGGAACGTGTTTACCCTACTGTGGTCGCCCATACGCTGCATAAGGTCGCCCATCAGCTTTGTATCAAAGAACGACATGGGCAACTTTAAAAGCTTAATGAAGAAATCACTCACCAACGAAATGTTTATACGCAATGAGATATGGAGCAACAGCCAACGGCGGATAAAATCGATGGCAGTTCGGCTAATGGTAAGCATCAGTTGTCCAAGGAGTATCAGCCATATAAAGCCAATGTTTTGGTTTTTAATGCCCACATCCACGATAGATTGTGTGAGGAAAGGCAGAATGAGTTGCAGCAGGCTGCCAACGAGCAAGCCTAAAACAATTTGACCGAAGTACTTGCGATATTGCTTAATGTAACCAAAGAGGAACTGGAAAGACCTTGGGCTGCCGTCCTCTTCCTCATTGTCCACCTTATGCGAGTAGAACTCCAGTGTGGGCTCGAGAAACATCGCTATACCTTTCTCTTCTCCTTGAGAAGCAGTGCTTACCCAGTGTTTCCCGAACTCCTCAAGATTATATTTCACGAGTCCCTTGCCAGGGTCAGCCACATAAAAGATACGCCCTTTCCTCACCTTGTAGAGCACGACAAAGTGATTCTGATTCCAATGGAGGACGCAAGGAAGAGTAGCCTTGCTCAGAGTATCAAAATCGGTTCTTGCACACATTGTGCGTAGTCCGAGCTTGTTTGCAGCTTCATTGACACCCAGCATCGAAACTCCCTCTGATGTCGCAACACAAAGTTTTGACAATGTACGCAATGAGACTTCCCTGCCAAAATGTTTACATACCATTTGCAAGCAGGTGATGCCGCACATCATACTGTCCGACTGAATTATACACTTGAAGCTATCTTTCATGCTAAAGCCTTTTACAACCTTGACTTTTCATCATTACCGGCACCTGTTCCCTTGTATTTGCCTTTTCCTGTATTGTTGAAATTGTAAGACACAGAGATACCAATGATCCTAGTATAGCCGTACGAGTCCTTAGTCATAGTAGCCACACTGTAATAACCCGTCCAACGGTCGCGCTGCTGCTTGAATATGTCGTTGGCATATAGTGAGACGGTCAGAGATTTCTGTAGGAAATCCTTTTGCAATCGGAGGTTGACGCTAAACGAATGCTTGTTTCTGGTAAATCCATCATCATAGCCTGACCTGTACCTCAAATAGAGCATTGCCTTGCAGGTATTGTTTATTTCAAACCAGTTGCGGAAATCCATCTTCCACAAGGGCTTGTTCAGATCTTCTGATACCCCATATTGTTTCACATCAAGGAACTGCTGCCAGTAGCCTAACAGGAGTGAAGGCTTGTAGAATCCGAATTTCGGCGACAGTGTAATGGAGGCGTTGAACGACTGCTGTTTGTCGAAATTCTTATTTCTCCAGATAGTAATCTCAGAGTCCTCCTGATACAAATCTGCAAATGAGAACCGTGCATCTTTCCGGTAATTGTACCCAGCTGCAAGATGAAGCCATGAATAAGTAAAAAGCAAGTCAACGTTATGTATTATTGTGGGTCTCAGCAGCGGGTTGCCTCCCTCATACTCGTAGCGGTTGTCATATTGCACATTGGAGCTAAGCGACTGATAACTAGGCCTGCTTATGCGCTTCCCATAGCTGAACTGCACCTCGGCCAGCCTGTGGTGCCAGCCAATGGAGACATTGGGGAACAGATCGTTATAATCACGGCTCTGTCCTGTCTGCAATTCCCCAAATGAATAGTAGTAGGATTTCACATCCTCATAACGTAATCCAGCAACGATATTGAAATTTCCAAAAGGAGCACAGTACTCGGCAAACAAGGCAGTGTTGCTCTCGCGTATCTCGTCATCCGATGACGTGAGTATTTGCTCAACATTGTTGTATAACCCATGTGTTTTAGTATGGGACACCTCACTGCCGACACTTACCTCTCCCTTCCATATGGGATAGGTAAGGATGAGCTTTGCAGCCAACATCCTGTTCCTGTTGGTACTTGAAGAATGGATGAGACGGCCCTCTAATTCCTCGCTGCTTTCTGCCGACATCTGGTTGCGGGAAGACTTCTTCCACACCCATGTACCATTTAGGTCTATGCCAAGCTTCCCCACTTTGCCCAGGTAATACAAATTAGCCTCGTGTTGTGGGTTTTCGTTTTCAAGAATGGTCATCTGCTGGTCAACATAGCCTTCCAATACTTGGTTTCTCGTTATGGTCTGTTGCGTGTTGGCGTGTCCTCCCTCGTATATAGAGCCATCGAGTTTGTAGGACAGCCCAATCAAGTTGTTCCCACCGATGTCATAGCTTGCCCCAATCTTCCCGTCGGCGATAGTATACCAGAAATCATTAGGGCACACTTGTAATATATTAATATGGTTGCCATTGCTCTTAAAGTCATCTGTGATCGTTGCATCCGCAGCATTATAGCCATTTGTAAAAGATAAGGCCCCAGTCACTTCAAGACCACCTGTATGATACTTGATGGCAGCGTCATCGTAAGTGGTCCATTTCCGGGCATACTCACCTTGGCCGAAGGCTGTCACGCCGATGCCGCTGCTTGTGTTCTTAATGGTACTTATACGAATGACCGAACCCACTTCCGAGTTGTATCTTGCCCCCGGTGTCGTGATGATGTCTATACTTTTTATCTCATTCGATTTCAAGTACTTGAGTTCGTTGGCATTATGCACCTTCCTGTTGTTGATGTATATTTCAGGTGTGCCTTTGGCAAAGACCGTGAAATTGCCGTTATTACCTTCAATGCCTGGCAGCATAGAGACGACATCGTTTGCCGTTCCCACATCCTTCAGTAAGGAGTTGTGAATATCAATGTTCAGTCCACCGGCAACAGCCTTATATTGTGGTAAAGAACCTTTCACGATGACCTCAGCAAGGGTTCGGTTGCCTTCATCCAATATTATATCCCCGATATTACTACTTTTGAATGCTATCAGTGTTGTCACATATCCTATGCTTGACACTTTCAGAATATTGTTAGAGCCCCCTGTCTCCAAAGAAAAAGAGCCGTCTTCCTTAGTCACAGTCCCTGCCATGAAAGTAGAATCCTTGGCGTTGAGCAGCACAACATTGGCAAATGGTATGGGAGCATGATGAGTATCCACTACTTTGCCCATCACGCTTTGTGCGTAAGATAGGACAACAAGCTGTGACAATAAACACATCAAAAGTATTCTTCTCATAGTTCTTTACCGTTTAAACTGTTAATCAATAGCCTCCAAAGAGGTTCATCAGTCCTTATAACCACCAGTAATGTCAAAATCTTCTTAATATATTCTTGACGGAACTCGCAAAACTCCTTTTGGGGACGATTAGTAAAACATCCTTTTTTCTCGTCATAAAATAAGTGATGAGAGTAATTTTCCTTGACCACAAACTGTGCTATTTCCAACAGACTCGTTTTGTCTGCCATGAAGATGGCGTAGTCCTTAAATGTTGCAATCTGTTTTTCCATAATGCTTTTTGTTTCTTGATTTATATGGCAAAAATACTTCTTATCCAAATATCATCTATTACACTTTTGTGTAATTTGGCATCTCTCTCTTTGTTTTTTACACTTTTGTGTAATCTTTTTGCGGTATTCCACATTAAAAATGTACTTTTGTAGTGAAATATATCAGAGAACCTTAGCACGTTTAGCATATATGACAGACATAAAAGATTTCTTTATAGCATCGAACACCGTGCGCAACGCACCTGACTATGATTCCAATGTACTCTCTACATTGGCGCAAACCGTAGAGGCTTTTGCTCGTGTTACCTATCAGAGTGTTTACTTGATAGACTATTACAGGCAGGAATTTCTTTATGTGTCGGACAACCCATTGTTTCTTTGTGGACATACGGCAAAGGCAGTGAAGGAATTAGGCTACAGCTTTTACTTGGAGCATGTACCGGAGGACGAACAAAAAATGCTTGTTGAGTTAAACTGCAGTGGGTTTAAGTTTTTTGAGACTTTCGATAATGTTGATAAATACCAGTGTTCTATGTCCTATCACTTTCATCTGAAGAGTGGAACAAAAAGTAAGTTGATTAATCACCAGCTTACTCCCATTCTATTGACAGATGAAGGTAAGATATGGATTGGTATGTGTGTCGTATCACTATCTTCACATAAAACAGTGGGACATGTAGAGTTTCACAAAAAGGGTAATCTTAACTATTGGAAATATTCTTTCGAAGGGCATCGGTGGAAAGAATGTGATGGAATATCACTCAAAGAAGAAGAACTTGAAGTGCTACGGTTGTCAGCAGCAGGGCTTACCATGACGGAAATTGCGAACAGAATGTGCCGCTCGTTAGATTCTATCAAAACCTATAAACGCCACGCCTTTGACAAATTAGGCGTGACGAATATCACCGAAGCTATTTCAAGAGCTACCTTAAACAAACTCTTCTGAAAAATAACTTACGGCAAAAGCGAAGAGAGATAGAATTTAGGAAAATAGTTCACAGGTTTTCCTGTAGCAAGATTGTACATTGCCGTTGTACACAAGCCTGCTGCAATCCATGATGCTATGGATAGTTGTGGAGGTGGGAGCATTTCGCTTTCTTTTTTATATTGGGTTACAATTTTGTCTAACCATTCTTTAGGTTGATTCCAAAAAGCCCCGTGTCCGGTAACATACTCTGCCACCTTTAATTCAAATCCCTTTGGCTCTTCAGTCAGTTCAGATAAAGAATGCCCCAATGGGTCTACAACCGTAACAAAGCCAGCCCAACCAAAGTTGTATGGGTGCAGTACTGGGATTTTTCTTTCTTTGCATATTTCATCAAAGACGAATGGAGTTTTATCCTTAAAGTCCAATGCATTGATGGCTACATCATGCTCATTCAGCATCTCTTCGATGTTATCAGGAGTCAAAAACTCTGTATGGAAATCTATCTGTGCATCAGGATTGATGCTTAGCAAACGCTCAGCCAAACATTCCGCCTTGTATCTGCCAATGTCATTCTCTGTATAGTTCTGCCTGTTCAGGTTGCTTCGCTCTATCTTGTCTCCATCAACGATGGTGATATGTTCGAAACCAAATCTTAAAGCGCATTCTGAGATAATACTGCCAATACCTGCACCACCAAGGAATATCTTATATTCCTTGATGACGCTTTGTTCCCTTTCGCTCACATAGAGCCTGTTTCTGCTGTATCTTTCTTCCATAACGAAATAGTTATTTTAGGCAAAAGTAGATGTAATAAAGCATATATACTCTACACAAAAGTGTAATAATCAATCACATTATTGATTATTTTAGATTTTATAACATATTCAGGAGATAACATGTTGCTACTCCTTATAGTTATCTTCCAACAACCTTTCCAAATCCGAAGCCTAATAAAGTATCTTCCCTGCAAACTGCGTGTAGGGGATAATTCTCCTTTCCCTATAGTCCTGCAGGGTACGGGGTCTGATATACAGCCGTTCGCACACTTCCTTGCCTGTCAGGAAATGCTCATCTCCGAAGAGTGGCTTGTGTGTCTGCGCCACTTCCTTTATCCTTCTACTTACACTGCTGATAGCGGACAGCACCACCTGCATGTCGTCAGCCTTCATGTTCAAATCTCTTACCTGTTCCATAGTTCTCTTGTCTTATTTGTTGTTCTTGGATTTGTCTGTGTTTGATTTCACTGATTTGGTTTCCAATAATCGGCCCACATCCTTACGCTTGTTATAGCACTTGTGCCCGATTTGAGAGAATGGCAGCACGCCTGTATCCCGATAGTGCTGCAAGGTACACTTGCTGATATTAAGCAACTTACACACACCATCATTGTGTAGCCACTCAGTGTGCTAGCGCTGTTCTCCAATGAAATGCCTTGTGGCAGGTTTCTGTCAAAATTACCATGTGCTTATCATACTACTCTTTCTCTTCATAATTTCACTCTTGGAAATCAACCAAGCAGATAATGAAAAGAATTGCAGATAAAGGTAAACATACGTTCTTTGTTAGGCAGAAAACAGCGAAACCAAGTAGCTCGCTCGTTCCTAAATCGTTACCTATTTACTTTTACCAACAAGGTAACTTCTTTATTTTCAATTAGATATATTTTAACAATTATCTTCTTTGGTAACTTTAATCTTTGTGACACCCGTCCACAAAGATAATACTTTATACCGATAAACGAATTAAGCATACTATAAAAAGCTCATGATCACAATGTAATCAAACGAGGACTATGGCAAACTTCATAATAATCATCAAGGGAAGAGCCATTTGAAAACACTATATCTTCATGTTTCTCAATCCCGTAAGCAGAATGAACATGACCAAACAGATGATATTTAGGTCTCGTTCTCATCACCTGACTACGAAGAGGACTATTCCCCCAATGTGTGTTGTTGCTTTCGTCCAATATCATGATGGGTGGTTCATGGGTCACAAGAACGTCTATACCCTTGGGTATCAAGCTCTCTGAATGATTATATCCTAATCCAAAGAACTTGACTCCCTCTATCTCACACCCACGGTCTTGAAGAAAATGAACATTATCTGGCAGGTCTTCTATCCCATCTGCTTCCCACAGGCAAAGGTCGTGGTTACCAACAATGAATATCTTGTGCGAATAAGGTAGAGAGATATACCAATTCAGAAAGTCGAGCACTTCTTCTTCCGTACCCATATCGGTGAAGTCACCGCAATGGATAAGAACATCGGCCGTAGGCATACTGGTCAACTGTTGATGTCGGTTGTGTGTATCAGAGATTTGAAGTATTCTCATCGTCGTGTCGTAGTCGTTTAATATAATAGGTAATAATAGTTCATCTTTTAAGAGAGCGTTTATATCACGGTTGTCAGCATCCCCAAGACATCTTCTAATCGTGCAACAGCCTGCTGCGCAATTGTATCTTCCTGATTATCTTCGGCTTGATTTAGTGCAACAGGCTGTTGCACTATTTTGTTAAGCTCACTTGTTAGACCCACAATATTCTCTATTGTAGGCTTCTTAAGCAAGTCGTCAACATTACTCACTACCTTAAGAACCTCCATAGGATAGGTACTGGCAAGAATGCAGAATCCTTTCATTCCACATTATATTGATAATTCTTCTGAGATTTTGCAGACCTACTTTTAAATAATAACCCTATCCTGCCACAACCTCATTTCCCTCCGCATATTGTCTGCAACAACATTAAGTGGAAACATCTTGTTCCTTCTATTCGTCATTTCTGACATCTTATGTAAAAAGATAAAAGCAGGGATAAATTTATTACTTACCTCCCATTGTCTTGAAGGATGAACCACACAAACGGCTGGTATCTTATATATACGACCGATTTGAGCTGCTCTATTGCTAAACACATGAGTATATTCTATGGCTGTATCAGACGCTTCACTATTCTTCTTCAACGCCATAAATGCATCTTTCCCCAACAAAACAATATACTTTGGTTTGACTATCTTTATCAGCTCTAAAGTACTTTTTACGCCCTCTGTCATCAGTTCTTTATAAAGGTCATTATGTCCATTAGCAGAAACAAAAGGACTGAGATTGGTCCATACTGTTCTCTGATCATTATCTATACTCTCAGGATGATAGAAATGATCATAACCCAGAAACGTATGAGAACCAGCAAGAAACTTCTTCCAATCAGGGTTGATACTACCATCAGCAAGGAACCTTTTTGCCCAAGTAGGGTTCCCTTTTAAGTAATCATCAGCACTGTCAAACACCGTCTCACCACCACCTAAACAGCCTTTCGGGTTTATTCCAATAACCATAGTATCCATATTCCCCTCAACAACATTCAAAGGTGATTGCGTGTAATAGGCGGTTTGATACTTCTTCGACAATTCATTAAATTTAGGTACATACTTTTCTGCCCACTTCTTAACCTCGTCATTCATTGCAACCATGTCTGTCTATATTCTGTGAATAGTTTTGTTATAGCATTAAGTTTTAATTTACTAAAATCAAAAGCACTAATAGTCTATTGCAAAGATAGTATTTTTATCCGAAGAATTACAAGTAATCTTTGATTTATTCGCACAACATTATTGGCGTTCGCAGCACTTGTCTGACAAGTTTAGAAATATCTCTACATATTTAGAGGTGAATTATCTAAAACAAAGAAATGACTGCGCACGAAGCAAATCTATATCCACAAGGAGATAAGCGAGTTATGGACAGCAAAGAAGAGGAAGCCTAACTGTCTTTCAGAAGAGTATCTTCTATGAGCAAGAAGGGTTCTCTCAGTCACCGCAATGGATAAGAACATCGGCCTTAGGCATACTGGTCAACAGTTGATGTCGGTTGTGTGTATCAGAGATTTGAAGTATTCTCATCGTCGTGTCGTAGTCGTTTAATATAATAGATAATAATAGTTTATCATCGTCGCAAGCCTCTTCTTACAACCTTGCATCAGCTTCCTTGTGAATACAAATAACCTCCTTCGGATGCATCATACCGATAACTTTCTTTATCGCATCTCTATCCACGTGTCCAGAAGTATGTATATCCACAACATTATGGAACATCTCTCGAAACTCCTTGTACTTTGCGTTTGCCCTCACCTGCTCCTCTCTCATGTAGTATCCATTCCAAGAAGAGTAGATGAGGATTGTCTCCTCTTGTGGAAGTCGGTTGAGAAGAGCCTTAACCTTGTCGCCATGTGACGGTCCTACAACCATCGTAAAGCCTTTATCTCTCAGTTTGCTATACAGTCTATCAGTATAAACAGCGGTGAAAAGGAGAACAGACCCCTCCCCAGATTGCCCTCTCGCTCAGTAAAGAGTTCCATCGTTCTTTTCATAAACAAGGACATAATACACAAAGGTTTCTTCGTCTTCTTGGTCGCATGATTTATACTTCCTAATCGTTCTATATCCGTAGCTGAGGCCAGAACAAAGACATACTTGAAGGCTTGCATCACATCTATCATCTCCATCGACACCCTATACTCACTAATAGCTTTATCTTCTCGGCTTAGCATCGTACCCTCTGTAATCAGCACATCAATGTTTGTTGCGTATTTTCTCAACATGAGAAACTGCCCTTTACTCATGTAGCCATGTCCACGATAGTCGCCTGTATGCCAGAAACGTTGCCCTTCGGCTTCAATGAGAAACATGTGTGCATCATATATACTATGGCAGCAGAAGAAAGGAGTTATCCTAATATTCCCTACCATTATAGGCTTAGGATAATCCCCACGTCCTGTTCGCTTCCAAGTTCTGAACGTCTCTAACTTGTCTATAAGTGTCTTTGTTCTGCGACAGCACTCCTCAAGTCGTTCCTCTTCTGACCTATCGGGCACCCGCTGCCGACCACACTTTTCTCTTGCTATCTCGTTTCCCTCCAGCAGAGTCTTATATTTTATAAGTAAGAGTTCCTTACCTCCTTCGCTAATAAACTGGTCAAATGGGATATATGGGAACAAACCTACATGGTCTTCGTGAGCATGCGTATAGAATACGGCCTGGTGTTCTTTCTCATTATTCTCGACAATATCAGCAACCATAAGAGCGTCTTCTTCAGGAGTTGTTGGCTTTCCATTGCCTGGCAGATTCTGCCCAAAGTCAATGAAGACTCTGGACGACTCTGTCCATATCTCGGTTATGCAACCTCCTATCTGGTCAAGTCCTCTATGTATTTTTATCTTCATCATACGTCTAAAATGTTTTGTGCATTAGGCCAAACTATCAGTGGCTCAGCCATTCCCCTCGCTTTTGCCTTATCTCGTGCTTTCTTTCCTTGCTTCTCTAAAGCCGACCTTTCCTCGCTTCCTCGGTCAGCAAGGATTAGCATCATACGTGGTGTAGCCGACAAGTTCAACCCTGCATAATCGCCCTCTAACAGTCCTAACGCTGCCTTCTGACGGATGATACCTTCCACATCCGCCCTTAGAACGGCACAAGCCTTGGGACTACAAATTAATTTATTAGTCTTTTCTATATGGGCGTCTATCCCCGACTTACCGTCTGTTGCATCCATTCCCACCTTTAATTCACCAAGATAAACATCATTCTCACCCCTTTCGTTTCTCTTCATATCAACCACTACGAGGTCTATTCTCGTCCTACATATTCGCTCTTCTTTCTTGATATCCGACTGAGGGAGCTGCCACTCCATATCTACAACAACAAATCTGTTGCTAAAACTACGGTTCCCCAAAGCGATATTCTGCTGGACCTCAAACTCCACCCCCTCTTTGTAACTACCGACCAGCCGCTTAGCTTCTCTAAAGTATTGCCTTAACTGCCTCTTATCTCTTAGTGTCTGTATCAAATCTCCATCCTCGAAAGAGACAGAAGGTGGCGTAGCGTCCTTGTAATACTTCTCTGATAAGGTGTCTATAGAAGGCTTCCCTTTACAGTAACTTATCGTCAAGATTCTATCCTTATGATAGTAAATCATAACCTTATTGTTCATTCTGATTTCAAAAGAAAGCGCTGGGTCCTCCTTGATGACATCAAACAATTTCTGTAAACATCCTCCTTCTTGATAAGCCTGTAAATGCTCGTCTGTAATAGTTCTCATATTTTCCTTCTTTTAATCGTTAATACTTTATTGTCATTATTCGTCGTAGACTATCCCTCTGTTCATCTTACTTATTTGTATGGGTAAACCTACTTATCCCTCTACATAAGCGAGGTAATACAGACTGCTGACGGACTATACCTTCCTAAAGGACCGCATATCAAAGTCTTACAACCACCCTGTCAACTAACATTCCAGCAAGCGTTTATCGTCTCAAGGGGTAGTTGTCGTTGACGTAAGGAGCTTTTCTGCCCACTCCTTAACCTCGTCATCCATTGCAGCCATGTCTGTATATATTCTGTGAATAGTTTTATTATAGCATTAAGTAATTATTTACTAAAAATCAAAAGCACTAATAGTCTATTGCAAAGATAGTATTTTTATCCGAAGAATTACAAGTAATCTTTAATTTATTCGCACAACGTTATTCGCGTTCCTTGCACTTGTTTGACACATTTAGAAATATCTTTACAATTTTAGAGGCGAATTATCTAAAACAAAGAAAAGGCTGCGCACGAAACAAATCTATATCCACAAGGAAATCAGCGAGTTATGAAGAGCAAAGAAGAGGAGGCCTTACTATCTTTAAGAAGAGCCTCTTCTATGAGCAAGAAGGGCGTCCTCAACGAGCAAGAAGGGCGTCCTCTTCGAGCTAACTAACGCCTTTCTTCTTTCGTGGTTGGAATTTTCTTTACAATACCCACGCCCACCAGAAGCCTCACCCCCAGCCCCTCTCCGAATGGAGAGGGGAGTGATCACCGAGATACCCCTACGTGTCCTCCGTATGTTAAGCAACCCTTCTCCTTCTATTAGCAGGCCTGTAGGGGTAACCTCACATATCACGCCCCTCCCTGCGGGGGAGGGGTTGGGGGAAGGGCCACTCTCTTATGAGTTCGAAACAGTGCGCAAAAATGTTCAGTGAACTCTGTGCGCTCTGTGAGAGATAAAACTCCCCAGCGAGTCACATGTGTCTCATCTTTTAGAGAGGGTGCGTTCTTTTTCTCACAGATTTACACAGAAGAACAGAACACACAAAGGCCCACAGAGACATTAAGTCAACCGATTTCACAGAACCTTACAGCCACCTTTAGCAGTAACGCTCTGTGAACTCTGTATGCCGGAGGCCTTCTGTGAGCTCGAAACTGTGCGCAAAAATGCTCCGTGAACTCTGTGCGCTCTGTGAGAGATAAAACTCCCCAGCGAGTCACATGTGTCTCATCTTTTAGAGAGGGTGCGTTCTTTTTCTCACAGATTTACACAGAAGAACAGAACACACAAAGGCCCACAGAGACATTAAGTCAACCGATTTCACAGAACCTTACAGCCACCTTTAGCAGTAACGCTCTGTGAACTCTGTATGCCGGAGGCCTTCTGTGAGCTCGAAACTGTGCGCAAAAATGCTCCGTGAACTCTGTGCGCTCTGTGAGAGATAAAACTCCCCAGCGAGTCACATGTGTCTCATCTTTTAGAGAGGGTGCGTTCTTTTTCTCACAGATTTACACAGAAGAACAGAACACACAAAGGCCCACAGAGACATTAAGTCAACCGATTTCACAGAACCTTACAGCCAACGTTAACTAATCATCAACACCTAACACCCATCACCAAACACCCACCTAAACTAATCATCAACACCCATCACCCATCACCCAACACCCATCTAAGCTAATCATCATCACCTAACACCCAACATTCAACACCCACCTTTAGCTATAACGTTCTGTGAATTCTGTATGCCGGAGGCCTTCTGTGGAATCGAAACTGTGCGCAAAAAGGGTCTGTTAAATCTGTGAGTTCTGTGAGAGAAAGAAATATCCTTTATAAGAGGAGGAACTCTCCAGCGACTCTAAAAGATGTTCTATTTCTCACAGAAAAACACAGATGAACAGATTTAACAAAGGTGCACAGAGACATTAAGTCAACCGATTTCACAGAACCTTACAGCCAACGTTAACTAATCATTATCACCTAACACCCATCACCCAACACCCCTCCTTAACTAATCATCATCACCTAACACCCATCACCCAACACCTCTCCTTGGGGAAAGAAACGGCCAGAGAAGGGCAGATAAAACCACCCTCGCACGATATTTATACGGTTTACTCTTGGCAGATTGATAATATATTATTACTTTTGCATCGGTTTTCAGAATGGAAACTAAGGGGTGCTTGCCTGTTTGGGCTTGCTGAGATTATACCCATTGACCTGATACGGATAATGCCGTCGTAGGGAGATTCCCCCTTTATCTATTATCTTCAATCATCAACCTGGGATATGAAAAGAATTATCCTGTTTACTGCTGCACTTACGTGTGTGGCGTCGTTAAGGGCACAGACTGTGACAGACACGCTGAAACAACAGCATCTCGACGAGGTCGTTGTGGCAGGTGTACGTGCGCCAAAGAGTGCTCCGTACGCTGTATCTAACATCAAAAAAGCAGAGCTTGAAGCCTTCTCGAAGAGTGGACGCGAGCTACCTTTCCTCCTCTCACAGACGCCGGGCGTACTGGCTTGGGGCGAGAACGGACTCGGAACGGGTACGGCAGCTATGCGCATCCGAGGTGCTGCGGGTAGCCGTATCAACATCACCTTAGACGGTGTGGCACTCAACTCTCCAGAGGACCAGACGGTGTTCTGGGCAAATATGAACTCCTACGCTTCCCTGATGAGTAGCATACAGATACAGCGTGGTATCGGTACTTCTACCAATGGCGACGGTGCTTTCGGTGGTTCAGTGTCGTTGGCAACGAGTGCACCGAGCACGAAGCCGAGTGTTGAGGTGAGCGGTTCCTACGGTTCTTACCATACGTATAACGCTGGTGTAAAGTTCTCTACGGGTCTTCTCTTTAATCATCTTGTCTTCGATGGGGCCTATCACGAGACCGCCACAGACGGATATGTTCACGGTACGAGCGGTCGGTCGGGTTCTTACTATGGTGGATTAACATGGTTGGGCGATAACTTCCGCATCAGTTATAAGAACATTGGTAACTTTGAGAAGACTGGTCAAGCATGGAACGGAGTCGTTACGGGCAGCAATGACCTTAGTCTGATGGATGGCACCTACGGCTCTAAGACAGGTATCACCACTTATAAGGATATGTATGAGAGAGGTTTGGGCAAGTTCAACCAGCTCTATGAATACCTGCAGACCGATGCTAACGGGGCCTTTGTTAAGGATGGGAATGGCAACTACGAGACGGCACGTTACACCATGCGCGACGGCTCTTTCTGGAACAAAACGACAGATAATTTCTATCAGAACCATAACCTCTTGTCGTTTGCTTTCCATCCTTCTGAGCACTGGAGTCACAATGTAACACTGCACTACACCTACGGCTACGGTTATTACAGCGAACTTAAGCCTAAGACAAAGTTTGCTAAATTCGGCTTGACGTTCACCGATAGCAATGGTAACTTCGTCAAGAAGAGTGACTTCGTACGCCTGAAAGGATTGTCACAGCACACCTACGGCATTGTCTACACAAGTAATTACAAGGACGAGAGTTGGGATGTAATGGGCGGACTGAACCTTCAGCAGTTCCGTGGCAGCCACTTTGGCTACCTTACTTATATAAAGAATGAGGAGGCAGATGCGCTGTATCGTGCGGGTGGCAAGGACTATAAGTACTATGACTCCAAGGCTCATAAGTATGACTACAGCGGCTTCTTCAGGGCAAAATATAACTTTGCAGACTACTGGAACGTGTTTATGGACCTGCAGATACGCCATGTGGAGTATATGACCGATGGTCAGAACGACCGTTTCTATAAGGTGGCTAATGGCTACAAGAACCAGCTCTTAGACATCAGCGAGCGTTATGACTTTGTCAATCCGAAGGCAGGTGTAAGCTACTACCGTGCTGGGCATAAGGCTTACGCATCTATTGCGCATGCCAGTCGTGAGCCAGAACGTAACAACTTCACCAACAACGGTAGTTATCCTGCACCATCGCCAGAACGCATGATGGATATCGAGATGGGCTATCAATACAATGGGCATAACTGGAGAGCAGGCGTTAATCTCTATTACATGGACTATAACAACCAGTTTGTACAGACGGGTGCGCAGAGTGATATAGGCGAGAATCTGACGACAAACATCAAGGACAGCTATCGTATGGGAGCTGAGCTGGAGGCAGGATGGAGCCCTCTGTCATGGTTGACGGTTGAGGGTAATGCTGCTTTGAGCCGTAACATCATCAAAGACTTTGATGAGATGGCAAGCGTAGACTGGGAGTCTTCGTTCCGTAAGATACATTACAACCACTCTACCTTGGCCTTCTCTCCTTCCGCTATCCTCAATGGTATGCTCACTCTCCACTATAAAGGGCTTGAGGCAATATGGCATACAAACTTCGTGAGTCGCCAGTATTTAGACAATACTGAGAATAGGACACGTTCGTTGCCCTGCTATTCACAGACGAACGTCAACCTCAGCTATACCCTTCACCCAAGTCGACTGATTGCAGGAATGAGGGAGGCAGTCTTCGGTCTGAACCTCAACAACATCTTCAATCGCCATTATGCAGCCAGTGGATGGGTGTATAGTTCCATCCTCGACCACGACGGTCACCCTAATGAGAACCGTTATACGCAGATTGGATTCATACCGATGGCGGGCTTTAACATGATGGGCAGTGTTACTCTGAAGTTCTAAGACATCAGGACACCGACCTCCCCAACTGGCTCCTCCCCCGTTCTCTTCCCTGCAGGGGAGGGGCGTGTAATGTACTGTTTACGCAGGGATTGGTAACTAAAAACATCCTATTAAAATGGTGATGGCCCTTATCGACAACAAAGAGATAGGACTCACAGACTGCTTAACACTACTTTCTATAAGCGAAGTAGTCGCAAGCAAAGTCTGCTTTAAGTACTTATCATCCTACAATAGGGCCTTGAGTGTATATCAGTAAATAGTAGAAGCATATCGCTAAGTGGTAGGGGTATCTCGGTGATCACTCCCCTCCCTACGGGGGAGGGGCTGGGGGAGGGGCCACCATTGGGGTGCTTAGTGGCCGCCCTTGGGGTGTTTAGTGCCGCCCTTAGCCGTGCCACATTATCTTATAGACTTATGACATTAGACATGCTGGGCTGCCTTGTCGGCCTAATTTACATCTATCAAGAATACAAAGCGAGTATATGGCTTTGGCTGACGGGTATTATTATGCCTGTCATCTATATGTTTGTCTATTACGAAGCAGGACTGTATGCCGACTTCGGGATGCAGATCTACTATACATTGGCAGCCATCTATGGGTTCTTGTATTGGAAGTTTGGACGGAAGAAGGGTGCGGAGGAGATACCTATCACACACTTTCCTCGGCGGTTGATACTCCCCTCACTGCTTGTATTCCTTCTCCTCTGGGGCGTTCTCTACCTCCTCCTCGTACGTTTCACTAACTCTACTGTCCCCGTATTAGATAGCTTCGGCAATGCACTCAGCTTCATCGGACTATGGGCATTGGCAAAGAAATACATCGAACAATGGTGGATCTGGATTGTTGTCGATGCCGAATTGGCTGCTCTCTACCTATATAAAGGAATCCCTTTCACCGCTGGCCTCTATGCTCTCTATGCCGTTATCGCTGTGGCAGGATACTTTAAGTGGAAGAGAGAGGCGGCCTCCCTCAACCGCTCGAGAGGGTCTGCTAATGGGGACCTCCCCTAACCCCTCCGAAGGAGGGGAAGCCTAACGGGACAAAACCTCACCTGTGACTCCCCACATAATAACCATTGATTGGAGCAAAAGATATAGTCTTAATGAAGATTGTTATACGTTATTACATCTATTTATAACACTCGATAGTGGTATAAAAGAGGATTAAAGCGATGATTAAAAACAATCCATAAAACGCATACAAGTGCTTAAAGCAATGATTTACAACAATCCATAAAACGCATACAAGTGCTTAAAGCGATGATTAAGAACAATCAATAAAAAGCTAATAAAGTACCTTGAAAGAGAAGGATAATAGTAGATAAAACTAAAACAGATGAATATCAACAACAAAGACAACAATAAGGAAGGGCGCAACCCACACATACCAAGCGAGTACCCCTACGTCCCCAGCGACCATCCATACGCTCCCAGCGAACATCCATACATCCCCAGCGAACATCCACATGTCCCCAGCGACCATCCACACGTCCCCAGCGAACACTCCGTTAGGCTTTCCCCTCCTTCGGAGGGGTTAGGGGAGGTCCCTTCCCACAGCTTTCCCCCATATTCGGAGGGGTTAGGGGAGGTCCCTTCCCACAGCCCTTTCTCGGCCGTTATCCTGGCTGCTGGCGACTTTCCCAACCATGTTCTGCCCCTTCGCATCCTACGTACTGCGAAGAACCTGATAGTCTGTGACGGCGCTTTGGAGGAACTTCTTGATTATGAGATAGCACCAACAGCGGTGGTCGGTGACGGCGACTCACTCTCTGAAGAGTTGAAGCAACGTTATGCACACATCTATCATCCTATCTCGGAGCAGGAGTTTAACGACCTTACCAAGGCCACTCTCTTCGCTCGTTCACACCTGAAGATGGACGCATCAACCCATACTCGTCCTCGTTTCTGCTACCTCGGAGCGACTGGGAAGCGTGAGGACCACACCTTAGGGAACATTTCTCTCATGCTCTACTACTATCGGCAGTTAGCTATCGACCTGTTATGATTACCGACTATGGCTATTTTGTAGCAGCATCGGGCTCTATGCGCTTTGCTTCCTACCCCGGTCAGCAAGTCAGTATCTTCAATGCTACCTGCAAGGAGTTATCCAGCAGCGGACTAAAATGGGACATCTACCCCTTTAGCGAGCTGTGGCAAGGAACACTGAACGAAGCTTTGTCGAGCGAGTTTACGGTCCATGCGGATGGAGACTACCTCCTTTACCGAACGCATAAGGTATAACAAACCTTTTTCTACAAGCCAAAAGAGCCATATCTTCATCTCCTAAAAGATGTCGATATGGCCTTCTTTTTGTAAGTTAGATTAGTGGAGTAGTACCGAATATATTAGTTTATTTAATCATTACCTTTACGGTCTTACCGCCTTGACGCTTTACATACACACCTGCAACGGGCTTCTCTACCTGCATACCACCTAAGGTGTAATAGGTTACAGGAGCCTCACTCGTCGTCTCCACAGCATTGATAGCAGTTGGATCAACCTTAGTAAACGAAACAGTCATCGCTGCAACGTCAACCGTAACATCGTATGTTGCCTCCTCAGTGATATTCCATTTATTATCGTTACCACCAAAGACTATCTTCCCCTCATCGGTCACGTCGCGCAGATAGAACATCTGGTCGAAGCCTGCATATACATTCGTACCGAACTTCAACTCGCCTGCCTTCAATTCTGTACGTGCTGAGAACTTAGCAGGATTAGTCGCATCTTGCTTCATCACAGTACCTTCACCGATACTCCAACCACCCTTCGTTGCACTACCAATCATCCATAAAGCAGTGTGCTTTAAGGCTGTTGTTTGATACGTAGCCTTGGTCACGACAACCGTCTTCTCGGCCAAGTTACATACGACATCATAGTTGGCTGACTCGCTAACAAAGAACTTCCCGTCCGTAGGCTCATCTTCGCTACTCACCAACGGAGCCTCAACACCCGACTGCAAGGTGACAGGACCAGCACCAGCACGGTACTCTAAATTACCCCAACCAAGCTCGGTAAGGAACTTAAACTCCTTATTTGCATCTAAATGAACGGTTGCCTTGAAGACATCAGCGTTCTCGTCAGACTTCTGCATAACAGTAGACTGACTAAGATTCCACCCACCCCATGTAGCTTCACCAACGATCACCAAGCGGTCAGCAGCATGTGCGGTTAATGCGCCAACAACGTAGAGTGCGCAACATAACATAGACTTTGTAAATGTTTTTAATCCCATAAAGACTTATATTAAAAGGTTATTAAAATCAGATCCTGCCTCATTAGGCACTTCAAACCTTCTTTTTTAATTACGAAGATTTAGGTTTCTTATCTTTCTTTTTCACGTACAATATTACGAAGAAAAAGCGAAACTAAAATCGAGTACAAGCTCTTGTCCTCTATAATATAAGTCGTTTTATTAGCCTTACAAGGCCCATAAGGCCCATAAGGCCCTATTTATCAATAGATTACCAAATAGTCTAAAACCCTCCCCAACACCCTCCAATACAAAAAAATATAAAGCTTTGAATAACCTTATAAAGCATCCAATCCTAAAAAAGCGGGCATCCAAAACCCCCAAAACCACAATTTTCAAGGATTCTTCGAGGCTATCACAGGCAACTTGATACCCACCTTATAAAATCGAACATACCCCGACACCTTTTCAAATTGTGGCTCAGCTGTCTTAGAAAAGGTGAACCTCTCTTCTTCTTTCTGGTCCGGATAGATGATTAAACACTTAATAGGAGCGACCGCATCAGCGTCCAATCCCAACTTATCATAGACCCTACTCAACCGTGCATAACCACTTACTTCCCTCGCATCGTCGATGTTTACGCCCCCACGCTCCCCATAACGTGGTTTATACTTAGCATCGACAACGTAGGGCTCGGCCCACTTCGCAGGCTTTAAGAGGTAGTCGAGCTCTTGATAATGTGCTTTTTCATGATACTGAACCTCCTTTCGTCCTGTGAACACCGCCCTTAGCTTACTATATACATATAGTTCGAAGAGCTTACTCATGTCTATCCAGAACGGCGGTGTGTCTATCTCTTTCTTACCAGCAAGGGTAATGTCATAACTGAAGCGCCTCAACAGCAACTGCGCATACTCAACTGCCGTGTAATATTCCTTGTACACAGGATTACCCTTAAACGTCCTCATTGACTTAACACTTATCTCATCGCTCACCCGCTCAAAATAAGGTTTTATCTGTCTTATCTTCCTCTCCAAGACGCTTGTGTCAAGTGCATTGCGATACACCCTCACCTGTTTTCTACAAAAGGCAAGGGCTTTCTTGAGTATTCTGTTCTCTGGTGAGTCGATGTCATAGACCTGATAACGACATACATTATCCGTTATCCGACCCTTCGCAAGACTGCGTTGTATCGTTCTACCCACCTGTATGCGTCCTTTAACCTTATTATTTAACGTCTCTTCAACCCTATAGTAGCTCCTCTTCAGCCCTTTTCTCACGATACGATGAAGGACATTCAAATACTCAGTAATCAAGAAGATACTCAACAGGTCTTGCTGTTGACTGATACGGATAGACGGCTTCTCGAAATGAATTGTCAGTAAATCTGTCAGATGTTTGTAGTTGTCTGTCTCGCTCAACGCCTCGTTTAGCATACGAACATAGTCTATCTCAAAACCGTCATTCAGCTTAGGACTGACCTGCACAGCCACGTCCTCTTCCTTTATCCAGTCTACTCCAACAAAGTAAGAACCCGTGGCACGGATTGCATCTGACTTACGTGTTAGCCTAAGACAAAGCTCCTTCTCCTCACGACCTCGCCTAACAGTACACACCACCTCAGCCCCATCATCCATACAGGGGAGGATAGCCTCACACTCCGACTGCCGAAGACAAGTGTTCTCCAACAGCTGTTCTTGAAGTTGCACAACCCTCATGACGCTGTCGCCTGCTTATACAGTTCGTCGATAACCGCCTGTGCATCAGCCGTCAAGACACCGTCCCGAACATACTCCTCTAAGAGTGGGATAAGCTCATATAGGATACGTTCACGGGAGTTGTCTACTCCCTCCTCGTCTTGCATTAAGAAATAACTATGCCCTATCCAGACGTCTTCTGGCTTATACTCATCGCTTAGTGTGTCGGCAGGAAGGAGTCGCATCGTTGCATCCCAACCACTCGCTTTATACGCATCAAAGTTCTTAACAAACAACCGACTGACCTTCTCAAACAATTCTGCATTGAATCTGTCGTCCTCTAAACCAATGGGTCGCTCCGCAATAAAGGCAAACCGACGTCGAATAGCATAATCTAACGACCCTAAAGAGCGGTCAGCTGTGTTCATGGTTGCTATCAGATACACATTATCAGGGACGTGAAAGGACTTCTTAGAATAAGGTAGTTTCACACTCTCCTCATTCTTACTCCCCTTTCGTTTGTCTGCTTCAAGCAGCGTTATCAGTTCACCAAACACCTTTGAGACGTTCCCTCTGTTCAGCTCATCAATGACCATAACGTAGGGTTTATCGTCCTTCTCCTGCTCAATAAACACTCCGTACTTCTCAAGGATGGCTTCTACATCTTCGACATGTATCGACTTCAAACGATAGACAGTAGACTCTACCATCTCCTTACCACCGTTTGTCTCCACGATATTCTCTCGCTTACCTTTTATTAGCCAATGTACTGGTCGGATACGCTTATAGGCTGGTAGGCTTTCATCATACCGATACTCACCCGTGATAACACCTATCGCATCTATCTCTTTACTTGAATAACAAGACATTACAATATCCCCTACTTTCATCTTATTGATGTAGGCGTCTAATATCAGCTTACCCTTCTCATTGCGAATACTACCATCTGTCTCGTCTAAAATTTCATCTCCATACTCATCCCAACCGATACGGATATAGCCATTCTCCATACAGTCTTTGCGCACATCATTGTCTCCTGTCCGTTTAAGCGAGACCTTCCAAACGTCAGACTTCGAACTGATACCGTACTGATTACCCTCGAGTTTAGAACGTTCGGCAGCCTCACAAAGCCTCTTGAACACACCGTTCTCTATCTCGTAGGTCACTTGACTCGCCTCGTTCACCACAGGGCGCAATCCCTCAATCCAGTCCTCATAGTCTAAAGACTGATGGAAGGTAGTGAACGTAAGGCGCTCATCGTCCTTAAGCTGATTGTATCTTTTTACTATCTCCTCCCTGTTCCGTCCCTTGCTCATAAAGCTTGGGTCGCATAGCCGCACAGCCAACTCCGGTATGTCGTAAGTCTTACCTGTACCCGGTGCACCGTGCAAAACGATATTCTTACGCCGTCTCCATATACCGACAATATTGTCATACCGAGTCTGCTCTGCCCCATTCAAGGCTCCATTATACGCATTTGCAGACAATTCACAGAATGTTTTTTCCTTTATAACGCCTTCTTTCATCTTCTTCTTAATATCATTAAGTATGCTCATATACGCTGAATACGCAGGTGCTCTATTAGGTAAGACAATGCCATACCGCCTCTTCATATATGCTCTATTCGAACTATCAAAGGCCAAGAAATCTTCTGGTCGAACCCAGAACAAAGCTATCGTGATATTTACACCTATCAGAAACTGCCCTAAAAGCGCATTGTATTCGTTTTCAAAGTCCTCTTTCTTGACTACTTTTACAAATAGTCTCCAAAGGTTTTCAATGTCACCTGGCTTCCTATCCGGCCTAAACCCGAAGAAATGAGACTTCTGATTATTAAGGATAGGAACACCATCAAAATCGCTTGGAACATCGGCTGAGATATTCAATAACTGTTTGAACAACGCTGCCGAAGAAGCTCTATTCTTCTTACTAATCCCTCTGTTGAATATTCCGAAGGTCGTAAAGGGGTCGATATCAGTAAATCTATCATCCTTACCCCCCTCGTCGTGGAGGTAATTGATTAATAGTTCGTCTTCGTGATCATATATTAAACGGCACAAGTTCGCCCTATTCTCTTGATATTGAAGGAGTTTCTCTGCAAACTCTTTGTAGTAAGGAACCCAAGTAAATGACATATTCGTATCTATTAATTATTATGTTTTCGCTGTCTGTTCGTGTGCGATAACTATCAATACTGCCCAACGTCAAGCGATTGAATGTAGTCCTCTCTCATAGCGTTAGGCCATAGGAAGAGCGAGAGGAGGACTGGGGAAAGAGACCACCCAGCCTATTCTTTCTTCGAAGCGGTGAGCTTCTTTCTATTCTGAATCCACCATTTCACAGCAGCTTGCATGATTGCTTGCATGCCATCATAGATTTCGTCGATATTAGCTTGCGTCAGTTCACCATTGCCCTCGCCGCCCGCATGCTTCAAGATGAAGGTCTTGTCCTGCAAAGAATAGCCACAGAGCGAACGGCTCTTCACCTCCTTCAAGTCTGCATCGAAGCGTTCGGGCGTGGTGTGCAACACTTGTACATTAAGGCGAGGCCACGTAGTGCACTCAATTAACTCAAACTCTTTTCCGTCTACTTCACGAACGGAATAATGGAAATCAAATGTTTTCATTGTCTTATTTTGTCTTTATTAAACTCATTTTGTCGCCTGTTCTTCCTTGCTTCCAACGTTGGCGTTCTCCATAAACTCACAAGAGTTACAGCAGTACTAAGCCCATCCGCAAAGTAGCAACAGTCCTTGTATGTAAATATTTTTCGTCCCCACCCTATCAGTGTACGCCCTTCTTGCTTCAAGCGGACGCCCTTCTTGCCTGCAGAACATGCCCTTCTTGGGTGTTGCGAAGGCCCTTCTTGATGCTTACTAAGGCCCTTCTTGCATCGAGTTTATAAGTGATTGATATCTTGTTAGTTACGATTTCGGTTTTTAATCATATCACTCTATAGTCGTAAGGGGTTTCTCGTGCGCTTTTGTCAGGTTTTTTCATGAGCGTAACAGGCTCGTTGGGTGTTTCATCTCTCACAGAGTTTAGTACACAAGAGAGTCGTTGGATATTTTATCTCTCACAGATTTTCACAGATGAACAGAAGCCTTTCTGCTCACAGGGGGAACCCACAAACGCCTGCAGGCAGGCGACAGATATCACAGAATTTACTGCTAACGTGAGCTGAAAGGCTCTGTGTTATCTGTATGCCGGAGGCCTTCTGTGTGCTCGAAACGTGCGCCTAAACGCTCAGTGAACTCTGTGAGCTCTGTGAGAGAAAAAATACCCTCCATGAGAAAAAGGAACGTCCTCTATGAGAGAAAAAACTCCCCACGCCCCATGCAGCCAGCTGGTTTTGCACCCTCTACCACTCGTTTACAGTTTCATTCCGCCCTCAGAAAGAGGAACAAAAAAAGCCTGCTACGACCATGCAGCAGACTTTCAAACTAATACCTTATGCTTTTAACTTAAACGAGTTTTCGATACTTGCGAGCTCAGCATGGAAGCCCTTGTCAACCTTCAGACGGTCTTCTATCTTCGAACAACTGTGGATTACGGTGCTGTGGTCGCGGTTTCCGACCAGCTTACCGATACGGCTTGCAGGCATCTTAGTGTATTTCTGTGCCATATACATGCTCACTTGGCGTGCCATCACTATGTCTTTCTTACGCGAACGAGAGTTGACAGCTGTCATCGTAACATTATAATGCGAGCAAACCTTATCTAAGATATCATCAATGGTCAGCGGTTCATCATCAATCTTCACGGCACGCTTGATGACACGCTCAGCCAGTCGCATATCAATATTACTGTTATAGACAACGCTGTAAGCAAGGAGTGAGTTGATAACACCCTGCAGATCGCGCACGCTACCATTAGCTGTTTCGGCAATGAAGCGCACCACATCCTCTGGTATATTGAGTCCGTCGCGTTTATCTTACTATGGAGAATATCCACACAGAGCTGTACGTTAGGTTTTTCTAACTCTGCTATCAAACCACAAGAGAAACGTGTTAGCAGGCGGTCGTTCATTCCCTTGAGGTCGACGGGTGGTCGGTCGCTTGCTAAGATAATTCGTTTACCATTGCGGAAGAGGTGATTAAAGATATGGAAGAAGGTGTCTTGCGTCTTCGTAGCAGTAACCCATTCCTGTATGTCATCGACTATCAAGACATCAATCGTTTGATAGAAATTGATAAAGTCGTTGGTAGTGTTCTGTCGAACAGAGTCGGTGTACTGCACCTGAAAGAGGCGAGCAGAGACATATAACACACGTTTCTGCGGATAAAGCTGCTTTGCTTTTAATCCGATAGCATTAACAAGGTGGGTCTTACCACAGCCCGATGGACCATAGATGAACATAGGGTTAAACTGCGTTGTGTTAGGGTGCTCTGCGATAGAAAGGCCAATAGAACGAGGTAGCTTATTACTGTCACCTTCCACATAGTTGCTGAATGACTTATGAGGGTCGAGTTGTGAGTCGAGGTCCTGCGGTACAGTGTCAAGCACTGTTGGGCTCTGGTTAGCCCGTGCTGTAGGGCGTTGTGAAGCCACATCCTCGATGGTGTCCTGCTCTAAGTCTTGTGATAAGTGATTTTCCTGGTCAACCATCACGCGGTAAGTAAGCTGTACTCCCTGTCCGAAAACACGTGTGAGGACCTTACGTAGCAAGTCTACGTAATGTCCTTCCAGATACTCATATACGAACTGACTTGGGACCTGCACTAACAAAGTCTTTGATGCTGGCTTGTACGATTGGAGTACAATCGGACGGAACCAAGTGTCAAATTGCTGCTCGGTCACATTCTCCTTTATGAGCTGGAGGCAACTATCCCAAAGTGTTTTAGGACTCGCGTTCATAACTGGTTGTCTATCGTTTCTATGTCTTTCTATGGGGTATTGGCATGCCAACTACCCCTTGTTTATTATTTGATAGTGCAAAGATAGCAATTTATTTATAAAGAGAACTATCGCTAACTCTATACCTCTTAATTATAAAAAGGTGTAAAACGTTATATTTGTGGACTTTGCGTCATCTTGCATCTCAGGTAGCATATAAGCGTAGTTGTGTATTTCTAAGTATTTGAAGAACAAGTACTTTACTACTGCTAACCACGAAAACGACCCAAGTAGTGAAACAACAGCAAGGGAGACGGGAAGAAGCTGATACTCAAAAGGCTTCAACACGCATCCCTTGTGTGTGAAACATCGACCGTTCTATTTAGACCTTATTTAAATTACTTGTCCTTTCTTCCGAATAGAGAGAAGTGTACATAACGTTTCGGATGAGCCTTGACATTGGTCAAAAGACTATCTGCTGAGCGCACTGTATTATTCAGATTATTATACAGATTAGCGTCGTTAAGCATTAAGCCTAATGTTCCCTCGTTGCTATTCAGCTTAGCTGTAAAGGCGTTCATATTGTCGATAGTAGCGTTCACCTTAGCCATTGTCGTTGCAATGTCAAGTTCGTTCACCTTATTATTAAGGTTGCCCATCATCGTGTTAGCACCACGGATGGCCCCACGAGCCTCTGTTATGCCCTTGTTAGCATTGAGCATCACGCCGTTGGCATTGTCCATCACTCGGCCAGCCTTCCCTACCACAGTAGGCAAAGCACCATTAGCTTGTGCGAGCAGTTGGTTGAGTTCGCGAGAAGTGGTGGTGAGGTTGGTGGTTATACCTTCCACATTATGAAGCGAAGTACGCAGGGCTGGGTCGGCAAGGAGGCTGTTCACGCTTCCAAGGATGCTGTCTACCTTAGGTAACATCTTCTGAATAGCAGGCACCATACCCTTTATGTCGCCCAGAGTACCATCGTTGATGCGACCGTCTATCCACCCGTTAGCAGCCAACAACGTCTTACTCTCGCCAAGTTTCAAGACTACCTTCACATTACCCATGATGTCGCTAATAATCTCAGCAGTAGTACCTTCTGGCACCTTCATGGTCTTGTCTACGTCGATATCAACGGTGATAGACTCGCCTAACTTATCATAGTTGTAGTCGATATTACGCACTACACCGACCTTAAAGCCGCGAGCGTAGACAGGAGTAGACGTGGATAAGCCCGTGATATCATTGAACTTAATCCTATAATGCGCATCATTCGAGAAGAGAGACAGACCTTTCAGGAACTGGATCCCAAAGAACAATACAACGATCGCAAGTAGTGCTACTACGGCAATCTTTACTTGTGGCGTAAATACTTTCTTCATATCTTGTTTACTTTACTTATTCTTTATTCCTTAGAAACTCTGATATCGCTTGGTTGACATCCATTCGTGAGCCGTCTTTATAGGCAATTATAAACGATTGTGGGAAGTCTTTTAATAGATTGTTGCGCATGCGCGCTATCTCATTATAATTCGTACTTGACCCTACCGTGTACTTATAATAATTGCCCTCTTGCGTACAGTCGATGTCTGTGCGGCCTCGGAAGAGCGGACTACCAGCGTGTAGCTGCTTGTTGGAAGCCATGACCTGTATCTTAAACACAGGTACGCTCGTCTGGGCTGTAGTACGGTCGTCGCACGTCGGCAGGAGGTCTTTGATAGCAGCCGATATCCGCTTCTTAGCCTCTTCCACCTTACTCATACGGCGGGGCTTCTCTGTCTGTGAGACAGTCTGACGTCGCTCCGTTGGCACAACAGTACGAGGTTTGTCGACAGGGGCCGTTGGGATGACACGATCGATGACTATCTTCTTATTCTCAACAGGGCGGTAAGGGACAACGATGCGGGTGTCGTACTTGTTCTTATACTGTACGAAAGCATTGTAGATACCCCTCGCCATGGCATCAATACCCTCTGGTGAGTTAAGGTACTCCTCCTCGTCTGCAGCAGTGATAAAGCCTAACTCTATCAGACAACTCGGCATATAACTCTCACGAAGGACAAGGAAACCAGCCTGATGGACACCCTTGTCGATACGACCAGCCGTTGAGCAGACAGCGTTCTGTATCATTCTTGCCAGCTCAACACTCCTTTCCATGTTCGCATTCTGCATGAACTCGAACATAATATAGCTCTCTGACGAATTAGGGTCAAAGCCCTGATAGGTCTGCTGATAACCTTTCTCCATCGAGATAACGCTGTTCTCTCGCTTAGCCACGTCAAGGTTATCCTTCGCACGGTGCATACCTAAGGTGTAAACTTGGAACCCTTTCACATACCGACCAGAGGCAACTGAGTTCGTGTGGACCGATACAAAGAGGTCGGCCTTTGCTTTGTTGGCTATATCAGCACGCTGATGTAAAGGAATGAACACATCGCTCTTACGCGTATAAATCACATTGACGTCGGGCATATTACGCTCTACATAACGCCCAAAGCCAAGGCTATATTCAAGTTGATGTCCTTCTCTTTGGATATAGCACCTATCGCACCGGCATCATGACCACCATGACCGGGGTCGATAACCAGTGTGAAACGCCCGTTTGCAGCCCATGTAAGACCAGCAAACATGACCAAGAAGACAAAGAGAAGCGATATTTTCTTAAACATACTTAATTCTTTAGGGGAACAAAGATACGGCTTTTCGGTGGGAAACCATGGCTCTAATCTTTGGTTTTATCATTTATTAAGTGTAATTCAACGCCTGCCCCTTCACTATCAGCACCCATGGGTGGGTTTTTCTTGACTATCTTTAAGTCGATACTACTTATCTCTGGGAAGGCGACTGACAGCTCTTTAACAAGGGAACCAGCGGCTGACTCTAACAGACGGGCGGGTCGGCTCATCACTTCTCTAACGATGTCGAATACCGTTGCATAGTTCAGCGTGTCGGCGACATCATCGCTCTCCATGGCCTTAGCAAACGGATAGCCTATACGGAGGTCGACGACATAAAGATTACCTACAACACGCTCCTGCGCTCCTACTCCTATGCGAACATGGAAGTGGAGACCCTGCAGAAGAATGTAACTTGTCATTATTTTCATCATTACTTACGAGAAAGTGAGGACAAAAGAAGGCCTTTGTCCTCTGGGTTCATACTGAGTGCTATCCGCAACGTGAGGCCCCACAGTTGGTGCAGATAAGGCAGCCTTCTTGATAGACAAGGGTCTCCTGCCCACAAACAGGACATTTTAAGCCTGAAGCACTGGTCCCATCAGTGACGTACTTCTTCAATGCGCGCTCCACTCCATTCTTCCATGTGTTAATGCTTTCACTCTTTAGTTGTAGCGAGCCGACGAGCTTGATGACATGATCGATTGGCATTCTGTAGCGTAAGACACCAGAGATCAGCTTCGCATAGTTCCAATACTCTGGATTAAACTTCTCTGATAAGCCCTCGACAGTGGTCTTATAACCACGCTTGTTCTCAAACTGAAAGTCGTAACGATGTGTACCGTCTTCTGCGGTCTGCTTGATGATCTTACCCTTTGTAACGCTCTTTGGAAGGGCGATACCTTCCTCATCATCTTGCAAGCCCGTGAAGATCTCGTAGGGATAACCCTCTAACAAACCTACGAAGGCCACCCATTTCTCTTTGTTGTTTTGGAACCTCACGACATCACACTCCAGTTCCTTTGGGCGCACCTCAATAACTTGTGGATGATTGCAGATGTGCTCGTGATGTTCTTCAGCAGAGTTTAAGTCCTTTGCCTTCTCCTCATCTGCAGGCTTGTTCTCCTTGGTCTTGTCTTTCTTAGACACTGATATCATCACACCCGAACGGCTTCCATCACGATAGATGGTGCAGCCCTTGCATCCACTACGCCATGCCTCGACATAAAGCTTATTAACCAGAGCCTCATCAACTTGGTTAGGTAGGTTCACTGTCACGGATATAGAGTGGTCAACCCACTTCTGTATCTCACCTTGCATACGCACCTTCATCAACCAGTCGACGTCGTTTGCCGTTGCTTTATAATAAGGAGAGCGTTTCACAAGTTCGTCTATTTCTTCTTGGCTATACCTCTTTTGTGTGTCAATCCCGTTCACCTCCATCCATGTAAGGAACTTACGGTGGTAGACAATGTACTCTTCGAAGGAATCGCCAACCTCGTCGACGAAGTCTACATGTACGTCTGTATCATTAGGATTAACCTTACGACGACGCTTATAGACAGGCATGAAGACTGGTTCGATACCTGATGTCGTCTGTGTCATGAGCGAGGTTGTACCCGTAGGGGCTATCGTCAAGCAGGCTATATTCCTACGACCATACTTCTTCATATCCTCGTAGAGCTGCGCATCGGCCTCCTTCAATCGTAGAATAAACGGATTGTTCGCCTCACGCTTAGCATCATATATCTCGAAGGCACCACGCTCCTGTGCCATTGTCACTGATGAGCGATAAGCATTCAGGGCTAATGCACGATGAATGGAAACGGAGAAATCGGTTGCTTCCTGCGTCCCATAACGTAAGCCCATGGCAGCTATCATATCGCCCTCGGCCGTAATACCCACTCCTGTGCGTCGGCCCAGACAACTCTTCTTCTTTATCTTCTCCCAGAGATGATACTCTGCACTCTTCACCTCATCTTGCTGTGGATCGCTCTTAATCTTCGTTAGGATGAGGTCTATCTTCTCCATTTCAAGGTCGATGATGTCGTCCATAAGTCGCTGTGCAAGCTGTGCATGACGTTCAAACAACTCTTTGTCAAAGCGTGCATGGTCTGTGAATGGGTCGATAACGTAGGAGTAGAGGTTCAATGACAAGAGTCTACAACTATCGTAAGGACAGAGAGGTATCTCTCCACATGGGTTTGTTGAAACGGTCTGAAAACCAAGGTCAGCATAACAGTCGGGGATACTCTCACGGATTATCGTGTCCCAGAACAACACCCCTGGCTCGGCACTCTTCCATGCGTTATGTACTATCTTCTCCCACAGTTCCTTGGCCGATACCTCCTTGGTAACGGCTGGCTCATCGCTATCAATAGGGAACTGCTGTACGTAAGGTTTACCTTCAACGACGGCTTGCATGAACTCGTCGGTTATCTTCACAGACACATTAGCACCTGTCACCTTACCTTCTTCCATCTTGGCATCGATGAATGCCTCTGAATCGGGGTGTTTGATACTTACCGAAAGCATCAAGGCTCCACGCCTACCGTCCTGTGCCACCTCACGTGTACTGTTTGAATAACGCTCCATGAAAGGGACAAGACCAGTAGAGGTCAGGGCTGAGTTGTTCACAGGCGAACCTTTCGGACGGATGTGGGAGAGGTCATGACCAACGCCACCACGGCGTTTCATCAGTTGTACCTGCTCTTCGTCGATACGCATGATAGCACCGTATGAATCGGCATTACCGTCTAAGCCGATGACAAAACAGTTGGAGAGCGATGCCACCTGATGGTTGTTACCAATACCAGTCATCGGACTACCAGCTGGGATAATATATCTGAAATGGTCTAAGAGGTCGAACACCTCTCGTGCCGTCAATGGATTCTTATATTTCTGCTCAATACGTGCTATCTCGTTAGCTATGCGCCAGTGCATCTGTTCTGGCGACTTCTCGTAGATGTTACCATAGCTATCTTTCATCGCATACTTGTTGACCCACACTCGAGCAGCAAGTTCGTCGCCACCGAAATAAGCTAAGGTAGCTTGGAAGGCTTCGTCGAAAGAGTAAGTTTGATTGGTTGTCATTATCGTTGTTTTAGATTTTTTTCGTCTGCGAAGTTACGAATTGTTTTCCAAAATAGAAAACATTTACTTAACTTTGTAGCACTAAAATCATCTAAAATGGAAATGTTTAATAACAGAAGGACTATAAGGAAATATACCTCAAAGGAGGTGTCTGAGGATTTAGTAAGAACTTTGTTGGAGAAGGCGGAACGTACCCCTACAATGGGTAACCTGCAGCTCTACTCGGTTGTCATTACTCGGGAAGCGGAGAAGAAGGCGCAACTTGCACCAGCTCATTTCAATCAACCGATGGTCATGGGGGCTCCTGTTGTTCTCACGTTCTGCGCTGATTTCCGTCGTACTACGCTTTGGGCGGAGAACCGTAAGGCAATGCCTGGCTACGACAATTTCCTTTCGTTCCTCAATGCGGCTACTGATGCGCTGCTCTACTGTCAGACCTTCTGCAACCTTGCCGAGGAGGAGGGATTAGGTACATGTTTCTTAGGAACAACCATCTATAACCCGCAGTCGATTATTAAGACGCTCGGTCTGCCACGCCTTGTGATGCCTGTTGCAACCATCACCCTCGGTTGGCCCGATGAGAACCCACCCCTCACCGACCGCCTGCCTATCGATAGTATCATCCATAACGAGACTTACAACGATTATACTCCAGCCCGCATTGATACGTTCTACACTCCTAAGGAACAACTCGAGGAGAATAAACACTTTGTGGAAATCAACCATAAAGAGACGCTCGCACAGGTGTTCACCGACCTAAGATATACTAAGGAGGCGAATGAAGCAATCTCGGAAGTGTTGCTAAAGACGCTGAAAGAACAAGGCTTTATGTAGGATTAACAACCCACTAACAGCCTACCATCATCACCCAACACCCATCACCCAACACCCAACAGAAGCCTCACCCCCAACCCCTCTCCGAATGGAGAGGGGCGTGATTACCGTGATACCCCTATTTACTCGATATAGTTATCTAAATTACTCTCCTTACTTTTCGAGAGAGACGGCTATTATTATGCTATTACCAAATCCCTATCTTGCACACTATCAACCAACTACAACATTCTTCCCTACCCTCTCTTATTATTTCACCAATACCCCGCACGTCACGTAATTACGCCCAACACTCTCCGTGCTAAAACCTAACTCATCATGTGTCAATATCCCGCACGTACTTAGTCAATGTCCTTAACACCACCTGTTAACAACCAATATTCTGGCAGCTAATATCTAATACGTAAGCCACTAACGCGCCCCTCATATTCTATTATAGTCATCCTTCAATATTCTTAATCAACTACTCCTTATTATATATAGCCAAGTTAGGGCTTGAGTGGTGGGTGTTAGGTGGTGGTGGTGGGTGTTAATGAATAGCCTTGGTGGGTGTTGGGTGATGAGTGTTAGGTGCTGATGATTAGCTAACGTTGGCTGTAAAGTTCTGTGAAATCGGTTGACTTAATGTCTCTGTGGAATGCTGTGTGTTCTGTTCTTCTGTGTCTTTCTGTGAGAAATAGAATGCACCCATTCTATGAGATGAGACGCATGTAACTCGCTGGCGAGTTTTTCTGTCACGCTGGGGAGTTTTTTCTCTCACAGAACTCACAGATTTAACAGAGCTTTTTGGCGCACATTTCGAACCCACAGAACGCCTCCGGCATACAGAGAACACAGAACGTTATAGCCATTGTAGATATAAATAAGGTGCAACATGAGGCCTACATCCTTCTTATAGGGGTATCTCGGTGATTACGCCCCTCCCTTTTGGGGAGGGGACGGGGAGGGGCCAGCTGGGGACGGGGAGGGGCCGCTATTTTTCTGACCCCTGTGTGTTCTGTTCATCTGTGTTTTTCTGTGAGAAATAGAACGCACCCTCTGGATGAGTAAAACGCTAAACATTCAATAGGGATTGTCAAGATATTTCAGTTGTCATGCCCCTCTCTTTTCATCGAAAGGCCAGGCTTGATGCAAGAAGAGGGCTTTCAACGTTCGAGAACATGGCTTTCTTGTCCCATGAAGGGCGTCTTCTGCAAGCAAGGAGGGCATATACTCAAATGCTAAATGTAATTAGCTGATTTCTTGTGGGTTATATGCTTGGTTGTAAATGATGATTTTTGCTTGTCTTGTGGTAGTTAGTTTGATGATGTGTAATGATTTTTCACGACAGGGAAGACTTGTTGCATGGAGAGGAAGGGGGCTACGAGGCAGTGTCTCGGAGGTCTGAACAGCAGGACACGGAGGGGTGAAAGGCAGGGTCGAGGGAGGGCAAACCTCTCTCTATGAGCCCTGTGTGTTCTGCTCATCTGTGTTTTTCTGTGAGAAATAGTACGCACCCTCTCGATAAGATAGGAACCGCGAAAGTCGCTGGGGAGTTTTTTCTCTCACAGATCTCACAGATTTAACAGAACCTTTTTGCGCAAAGTTTTGAACCCACAGAACGCCTCCGGCATACAGATACCACAGAGGCCTCACCCCCAGCCCCTCTCCGAATGGAGAGGGGAGTAGTATGTGAGGTTACCCCTTTTAGCCTGCTGATGATAAGAGATGGGCCACTGAACATCTGGAGGACATGCAGGGGTATCTCGGTGATTACTCCCCTCTCCATTCGGAGAGGGGCTGGGGGTGAGGCTTCTGGTGGGTGTTGGGTGTTGAATATTAAAGCGTTAATGACTGTCCTCAGAGGGGCTCGAGGCAACAGCACACCCCTATCAAGAAACAAGCAGCGAAGTAGGGGTAGCCTCGGTGATCACGCCCCTCTCCATTCGGAGAGGGGTTGGGGGTGAGGCCGATTGGGGTTGGGGGTGAGGCTCATAATAGCTTCATTCTGTTTTACTATGACATTTTCTCCTATCTTTTTTACCCCAAATCACTTGACAATCAATATTTTTTTATATATTTGCGACATCTTTGAATCTATTATAACAACAACCTAAAAACTTCGAATTATGGAACACATTCCACAAGTCTTTTGGCTTATTCCCATCGCATCGGTGTGCGCCTTGGGGATGGCATGGTATTTCTTCAAGTCTATGATGAGGTCTGAAGAGGGCACACCCCGCATGATTGAGATTGCTGAATACGTGCGTCGTGGTGCTATGGCCTACCTGAAACAGCAGTACAAGGTCGTTTTGATTGTCTTTGTTGTCCTTGCGATTGTCTTCGCAATCATGGCTTACGGCTTTAATGCACAGAACGAATGGGTACCGTTCGCATTCCTTACTGGTGGTTTCTTCTCTGGTCTTGCAGGCTTCTTCGGGATGAAGACTGCCACCTACGCCAGTGCCAGAACGGCCAATGCAGCACGTAATGGACTCAACGACGGACTCAAGATAGCCTTCCGTTCGGGCGCTGTCATGGGTCTTGTTGTCGTTGGATTAGGCTTGTTAGACATAGCCATCTGGTTCATTGTCCTCACTTGGTTCTATGCTGATAAGATGACGACAAGCGAGATGCTTATCACTATCACGACTACGATGTTGACCTTCGGTATGGGTGCTTCGACGCAGGCGTTGTTTGCTCGTGTGGGTGGTGGTATCTATACAAGGCTGCCGATGTGGGGGCCGACCTCGTTGGTAAGGTGGAAGCGAACATCCCTGAAGACGACCCACGCAACCCGGCTACGATTGCCGACAACGTGGGCGACAATGTTGGCGACGTCGCTGGAATGGGTGCCGACCTATACGAAAGCTATTGTGGGTCAATCCTCTCTACAGCAGCCTTGGGTGCAACGGCCTTCGCAGCATCGTCAGGTGATATGCAACTAAAGGCTGTCATCGCGCCAATGCTCATCGCTGCAGTCGGTGTCTTCCTTAGTCTCTTTGGCATCTTCCTCGTGAGAACGAAGGAGGGAGCAACGATGAAAGACCTTCTCCACGCTTTAGGTCTTGGTACGAATACGGCGGCTGTACTCATTGCGGCTGTTAGTTTCCTCATTCTCTACCTCTTAGGGCTGGAGAACTGGCTTGGTGTTAGCTTCTCTGTCATCACGGGCTTGGCTGCAGGAGTTATCATCGGACAGGCAACGGAGTACTATACTTCACAGAGTTACATGCCTACGAAGGCTATCTCTGAAGCCAGTCACACGGGGGCGGCAACGGTGATTATAAAAGGTATCGGTACGGGTATGATCTCTACTTGTGTCCCTGTCCTCTCTATCTCAGTGGCTATCATGCTGAGTTATCTCTGTGCCAACGGCTTCGATATGTCGATGTCAGCCCTCTCTATTCAGCATGGCTTGTATGGAATAGGTATCGCTGCAGTCGGCATGCTATCTACTTTAGGTATCACCTTAGCGACAGATGCCTACGGACCAATTGCTGATAATGCAGGCGGAAATGCGGAGATGAGCGAGTTAGGAGCGGAGGTGCGCCATCGTACTGACGCCCTCGATGCCTTAGGTAACACTACGGCTGCTACGGGTAAGGGCTTTGCCATCGGTTCAGCAGCACTGACGGCTTTGGCGTTGTTGGCCTCTTATATCGAAGAGATAAAGATTGCCATGGCACGTGTCGGTACACAGATGACGAACGTTGCAGGCGAGACCATTGATGCCACAAAGGCTACTATCCCCGACTTCATGAACTTCTTCCAAGTGAACCTGATGAACCCAAAGGTGCTTGTCGGTGCTTTCATCGGTGCGATGGCGGCCTTCCTCTTCTGCGGACTAACGATGGGCGCAGTGGGTAGAGCTGCTGGTAAGATGGTGGCAGAGGTGCGTCGTCAGTTCCGTGAGATTAAGGGTATATTAGAAGGAACAGGTACACCAGACTACGGCCGATGTGTAGAAATCAGTACACAAAGTGCTCAACACGAGATGATTATCCCATCGCTCTTGGCCATCATCATCCCTGTCATCGTGGGTCTTCTGCTCGGTGTAGCAGGCGTCTTGGGTTTGTTGGTAGGCGGATTGGCCGCTGGCTTCACCCTTGCTGTATTCATGTCGAATGCTGGTGGTGCATGGGATAATGCGAAGAAGTATGTTGAAGAGGGTAATTTCGGCGGTAAAGGCTCTGATGCTCATAAGGCTACTGTGGTCGGAGACACCGTTGGCGACCCCTTCAAAGACACTTCTGGGCCATCGCTCAACATCCTTATTAAACTCATGAGCATGGTCAGCATCGTCATGGCTGGTCTCACCGTCGCTTGCCTCTAACGGTCTGCTCGGATTTATTTTCACGAGTGGAAAGATTTTTTTTCATGAAAAGAAATATTTTTCTTCACGACAAGAAATATTTCTTTTCATGAACATAATTTGTCGTGATGTTATTTTTCTACGGTCGACATCTCTGTTTTCAGCATACTGCCAACAAAGTTCTCTGACCGTCAAGGGGCTTGCTATGCCTCTAAAAGAGAATATGATAAGAACTTAAAAACAATTCCCTGAAACATTTGCGAGTTTCGTCTACTTTCCTTATATTTGTATTCGACATCTATAAAGAACCTAAAAACGAGTCATCATGAGAAGAGTTATATTCCTTCTGTCTATTTATATCCTTGGCCTTGTATTACTGTTATTAGGAACAGAGGGCAGACTTTCTATCCCACTCATTACTTTAATCATAATGAGTTCGTTCGGTACGCTCTACCTAATTAGGCATCCTAAGAAGGATAAAGAGGCTTAACGAATAAGAAAAAAGGAGTTATGAACCGTCACTAAACAGCTCATAACCATGCGATTATGGTATCAGCATCACGCTTATCGATAGCATTCTGACAAGCGTTAAAGTCCATGAAAGGTTTGATGAGCCCCTATTCAGTCAGGCCCATCAGCTGCTTTGCTGCCAGAAGAATCTCTTTATGGTCGAACGCTAAGTCGGGTAGTTCGGTCAAGAGGAACCACTTTGCTTGTGCAGCATCATCCAAGCCGCTGACCTCCGCAGGCTTATCAAGTATTGTGTAATAGGCCACCGTGATAACTCGCTCACGTGGGTCGCGGTCGACAGCATCATAGACTCCCACACGGTGAAGGTCCTCAACAATCAGACCCGTCTCTTCTTTCAATTCACGACGAGCAGCGTCAGCGGTCGTCTCGTCTATATTCATAAAGCCACCAGGGAAAGCCCATTTCCCTTTACAAGGCTCGTTTCTACGCTGAATAAGCAACAACTCCAAGCCGTTTTCAGTGTGTGCAAACACCAAGCAGTCGGCTGTCACTGCTGGGTGTGGATATTTGTATGTGTACATTTCAGTCCTCTTTTGTTTATAAAACACCTTTCTCTCAACACATGTCTGTTAGGTTATCCATCATATAAATCCGTCTATGTGTTATCACTTGTTACGATAGCTTCAATATAACTGACAACTACACGATTTGTAAAGCGACACCTGTAAAGGCTAATTGAGCCACAACGATATACGAACTAAGATATTCAAGCCTAATAGTAAGGCAAATATACAAATAATATATGAAATGATAACACATCCAAGAGATTATTTACAAAAGGGAAATATTTAGACAAATAAAAGTATTCAAAATAATCTTTAAGGATAAACATTCTCTATTTATTTTCGTTAACTTTGCGTCTATGGAATTTAGGACCATAGTCAACATCCCCCGTCCGACATTCGAATTGGAGCCTTGCGAACGCATCCTTTTCGTCGGATCATGCTTTGCCGATAATATTGGCAAGCGTTTCGAAGAAGAGAAATTCCGTGCTGTGGTAAACCCCTTTGGCGTGATGTATAACCCTGTGTCTGTGCTACATACGGCAAGGAAGATGGCAGGTACGCCGTTCGACACAGCCGTCTTCACCTTAGGGACCAACCATGTCTATGTGGAGCGAGCCACAGGCGAGATTGTAGACAACTGCCAGAAACGCCCTCAACGAGAGTTTGAAGAGCGCGAGCTAACGATTGACGAGTGTGCTGATGCGCTGCGTGAGGCCATCAGCCTATTGCGAACAAGTAACCCGAGACTTAGGGTTATCGTCACCGTCAGCCCTATCCGCTATGCCAAATATGGTTATCACGAGAGCCAACTATCGAAGGCAGTGTTGCTGCTTGCTGCCGATAAGCTAACGAAGGAAGCCAGTGGAGAGGTCTATTACTTCCCTGCCTACGAGATAGTGAACGATGAGTTGCGCGACTATCGGTTCTATAAAGCAGACATGCTCCACCCCAACGAGCAGGCAGTGGCTTATATATGGGAACAGCTGGTGGCAACTTGTTTCTCCGCCACAGCCAAGCAGTTTCTCAAAGAATGGCGTCCCATCAAAGAAGCCTTAGCCCATCGTCCATTCCATCCGGAGGCTGCGACCTATCAAGACTTCCTAAAGAAGACAAAAGAAGCAGCACGATTACTGAAACAAAAATATCCCAACTTGGAACTGAAAGAATAATTATGGAAGAATTAAATGATAAGCAGACAGAACTGCTACTTAAGGAACATGGCATCAGATTGACCGCTAATCGCATACTCATCGCACGTACCTTATCCACAATGAGCTATCCTGCATCAATGAAGGAACTGGAGGCTAAGATTCAGACAATCGATAAGTCAAATATCTTCCGAACCTTACTACTGTTTAAGCAGCACCATCTTGTTCATCAGATGGAGGACGGCAATGATGTAGTACGCTTCGAACTCTGTCAGAGTCAGGACGAGAACACCGACGACGACATGCACGTACACTTCTATTGCGAACGCTGCCAACGCACCTACTGCCTTAGTGACACCCCTATTCCACAGGTCGAACTGCCTGCAGGATTCGAACAGTCATCAGTCAACTACATGGTGAAAGGACTCTGTCCTAAGTGTTCGCACAGATATTATCTTAAGTGAAATGACAAAAAACAACCCATAGAATAGGGGCTGTCTTAAGACTTTTCATTACCTTTGCAAGAGATATAAAAAAATATAAATAGTAATGAATTATACTATTGAGAAAGTAACGACGCTCATCGGCGCACGCCGTTATGGTGACCAGGACGCAAACATCAGCTTTGTACTTACCGACAGCCGTTCTCTTTGTTTCCCTGAGGAAACACTCTTCTTTGCCCTCAAGTCTGAGCGCAACGATGGACATAACTATATCCCAGAACTCTATGCAAGGGGCGTGAGGAACTTTGTTGTGGAAGTAGTACCAGATGATTGGGCTACACGCTATCCTGCCTCTAACTTCTTAAAGGTCGTTGGCTCGTTGGAAGCCTTGCAACGATTGGCTGAACGTCATCGTGATGAATACTTGATACCAATCGTCGGCATCACGGGTTCTAACGGTAAGACGATGGTGAAAGAGTGGCTTTATCAGTTGCTCTCTCCGCAGATGATTGTCACACGCTCACCTCGTAGTTATAATTCTCAGATAGGTGTTCCACTCTCTGTATTGCTCTTGAACGAGAATACACAGGTCGGTGTCTTCGAGGCGGGAATAAGTCAACCGGGCGAGATGATGGCTTTGCGCGATATTATTCAGCCTACCATTGGTGTGTTCACTTCCCTTGGTACGGCCCATCAGGAGAATTTCTCTTCTATTGAAGATAAGTGTAACGAGAAGATAAAACTCTTCCATGACACGGAGGCCATTGTCTATCCTGCTGATGAAGAGGTCATTACACGCTGCTTAGCACCCTACGATTATAAGGGAAAGAAGCTGGACTGGTCTGTAAAACAGCAGCAGGCAGCTTTCTTTGTGACGTCTATTGAGAAGAAGGACATAGCGACCACGGTCTCATACGTGTGGCAGGGAGAGACGAAAGGACAGTATATACTACCGTTCATCGACGATGCCAGCATAGAAAACTCAATCACTTGTGCGGTCGTCTCACTCCATCTTGGTATTACGCCTGCCGTCCTCAGCGAGCGAATGGCACAATTAGAGCCTGTTGCCATGCGCCTTGAGGTGAAGGAGGGCCAGCATGGCTGTACGCTTATCAACGACTCTTATAACTCTGACTTCAACTCCTTAGACATAGCACTCGACTTTATGAACCGTCGTCCCGACCACAAGGGTCGCAAGCGCACATTGGTGCTTAGCGACATACTACAGAGTGGTGACACGGATAAAGACCTATATAATAAGGTGGCATTCCTATGCGAGAAGCGTGGTGTTGAGAAGTTTATCGGTATTGGCGAGGGCCTGTTGTCACAGCGTTCTGCCTTTAAGCACCTGAGAGAGAAGCATTTCTTCGCTACGGTCAATGCCTTTATTCATAGCGACATCTTCGCTAACCTCCATGACGAAGTAATCCTATTAAAGGGCGCACGACAGTTTGGCTTCGACCGACTAACAGAACTCTTGGTGAAGAAGGTGCATGAGACGGTGTTGGAGGTGAACCTTAATGCCGTGGTTGACAACCTCAATTGGTATCGCTCTTTCCTCAAACCTACGACCAAGTTGGTATGTATGATAAAGGCTGATGCCTATGGGGCTGGCGCCGTAGAGATAGCCAAGACTTTGCAAGACCATCGTGTCGACTATCTTGCTGTGGCTGTGGCTGATGAGGGTGTGACACTCCGTAAGAATGGTATCACAAGTAATATCATGATTATGAACCCAGAGATGACGTCCTTCAAGACGCTCTTCGACTACGACCTTGAGCCTGAGGTGTATAGCTTCCGACTCCTCGATGCGTTGGTGAAGGCGGCCCAGAAGGAGGGTATCACGGGCTTCCCTGTTCATATCAAGCTCGATACGGGTATGCACCGATTAGGGTTTGACCCACAGAAGGATATGGACGAACTCATTAAACGGCTGAAACACCAGAACGCTATCATCCCTCGTTCGGTCTTCTCTCACTTTGTTGGCTCTGATGCCGATAGCTTCGACGAGTTCTCTGCACGTCAGTTTGCGCTCTTCGATGAGGGGAGCAAGAAGCTGCAAGCTGCCTTCAGCCACAAGATCATACGCCACATGGACAACTCTTCTGGCATTGAGCATTTCCCTGAACGTCAGATGGATATGTGTCGATTGGGCTTGGGCTTATATGGTATCAACCCACGAACGAATAAGACAATCAACAATATATCTACCTTGAAGACGACCATCCTTCAGCTACGTAACGTACCGGCTGGCGACACGGTGGGCTATTCTCGCAAGGGAACTATCGACCATGACAGTGTGATTGCGGCCATCCCTATCGGCTACGCTGACGGTTTGAACCGCCATTTAGGTAATCGTCACTGCTATTGTTTAGTGAACGGTAAGAAGGCTGAATACGTCGGTAACATCTGCATGGATGTAGCGATGATCGACGTCACCGGCATTGACTGTAAAGAAGGCGACAGTGTTGAGATCTTCGGCGACCACCTTCCTGTGACCGTCCTCAGCGATGCCCTCGACACCATCCCTTACGAGGTTCTGACCACCATCAGCACCCGCGTGAAGCGAGTTTACTATCAGGACTAAAAAAGGAAACATCCTACTATCTGGCCCCTCCCACTTCCTACCCTCGTAGGAAGGGGCGTAATAGGCGAGATACCCCTATTTATTAGACAAGTAATGAGATAGGATAAAACCTAAAGATATCTCACTTATGGGGGTAACTCGCTGTTTACGCCCCTCCCTACGGGGGAGGGGAAGGGGGGCCTCTTATTATTATATTATATATGTCTATCTTTTATTTCCTTATCGGTATCTTCATCGGCGCAACCATCATGCTGCTGTGGATGAAGAACAAATCAACACAAGACTTGAGGACGGTCAGTGAGCAACTGGCTGTGATACGTAACCAGCTCGAAACGGAGCGGAAAGGCGTCGACGAACGTATCGCTGCGGTGAAAGAGGCGGCTCGACAACAATTAGAGGCAGAACGGAGACATGGCGAACAGCTGCGTGACGAACTGCAAAAACAGGCTGAAGCGAAGAATAAACTCCTGCAAGAGGAGGTGCGCAACATGGCTGCACAGATGCTGGATGAGAGTCGGGAGAAGATGAATACGGCTGACAAAGAACGCTTGGATGCCCTCCTCTCACCACTGAAAGAGCGTTTAGAGGCTTTTAATCAGACTGTTACGAACAACAGTAAAGAGAATACTGCGAACAAGACGGAGATTAAGACGACCTTTGAGGAGGCGATGAAACGACTTCACACAGAGCAGGAGATGACCATTAAGACGATGCGTGAGGACCAAGAGCGGGCTGTGAAGGAACTGCGCGAACAGACGGAACGTATCGGCAACGATGCTGCCTCGCTCACTCAGGCCCTCAAAGGCGACTCTAAGATGCAGGGCGATTGGGGTGAGATGATTCTTGAGAAGACCTTAGAAGACTGTGGCCTCACGAAAGACTCACAGTATTTCTTGCAGAAGAACTATAGAGACAATGACGGTAATAACTACCGCCCAGATGCTGTGATAGCCTTCCCTCACAACGAGTATGCCGTCATCGACGCTAAGGTTTCACTAACGGCTTACCAGGCGGCCATCAAAGAGGAGGATGCTGCGAAGCGTGAACGCTACCTGAGAGAACACGTCACTTCTATCAAGAAGCATGTCGATGAGTTGGCAAAAAAGGACTATGAGAGTCTTGTACCGCATTGTATCGGTTACGTACTGATGTTCGTTCCTTACGAGAGCGGCTATTCTGCGGCTTTGAAGACCGACCCAACCATCCTTCAATATGCTTACCAGAAACATATCATCATACTGAGTCCGAGCAACCTGCTCATGGCCTTGCAGCTTACACACGCCATGTGGCAGAACTTCCGTATAACAGAAAACGTGGAGGAAATACTCCATGAGTCGAATGAACTGTATAATAAGTTTGTCAACTTTGCTGAGTCTTTCGTTAAGATAGGTACAAACATCGAACGTCTACAGCAAGATTTCAATCGAGCAAAGGGCCAGCTTAACGAGGGCAAGGGTAATATCGTGCGCCGCTTGGAGGGTTTGCGCACATTGGGTATCAACCCGAAGAAGCAAATACCGGAGGGGCTGTGACTTTCTCTCTCACTATTTATTAATCTTCGTTTTCTCACAGAACAACACAGATAAACAGATTTCACAAAGGTGCACAGAGGACTGTGTTCTCTGTATTTCTGTGTTACTCTGTGAGAAAAGGTACGCACCCTCGTCATGAGCTGGCACACAAGTAACTCGCTGGGGAGTTTTTTCTCTCACAGAGCACACAGAGTTAACAGAACCTTTTTGCGCACAGTTCGAGCCCACAGAAGGCCTTCGGCATACAGAGCGCACAGAGCGTTACTGCTAAAGGTGGCTGTAACGTTCTGTGAAATCGGTTGACTTAATGTCTCTGTGGAATGCTGTGTGTTCTGTTCTTCTGTGTAAATCTGTGAGAAATAGAACGTACCCTCTCTAAAAGATGAGACACATGTGACTCACTGTGGGTATTTCTTTCTCTCACAGAGCGCACAGAGTTCACTGAGCCTTTTGGCGCACATTTCGAGCCCACAGAACGCCTTCGGCATACAGAGAACACAGAGCGTTACTGCTAAAGATGGGTGTAGCGTTCTGTGATATCGGTTGACTTAATGTCTCTGTGTACCATTGTGTGTTCTGTTCTTCTGTGTAAATCTGTGAGAAATAGAACGCACCCTATCTAAAAGATGAGGCACATGTGACTCGCTTGGGAGGTTTTTCTCTCACAGAACTCACAGAGTTAACAGAACCTTTTTGCGCACAGTTCGAGTCCACAGAACGCCTCCGGCATACAGAGATCACAGAGGCCTTTCAACTAACATTAGCTGTAACGCTCTGTGTTTTCGGTTGACTTAATGTCTCTGTGGGCCTTTGTGTGTTCTGTTCTTCTGTGTAAATCTGTGAGAAATAGAACGCACCCTATCTAAAAGATGAGGCACATGTGACTCGCTGGGGAGTTCTTTCTCTCACAGAGCGCACAGAGTTAACAGAGCCTTTTTGGCGCACAGTTTAGAACCCATAAGATAGTGGCCCCTTCCCCAACCCCTCCCCCGCAGGGAGGGGCGTGATATGTGAGGTTACCCCTACAAGACTGCCATTAATGGACATAACGAAGCCTACATCCTTTTTATAGGGGTATCTCGGTGATTACGCCCCTCCCTTCGGGGGAAGGGAAGGGGGAGGGGCCAGTTCTTCTCTGCCTGCTCTCCCTGTTAGCAGAAAGGCTTCTGTTCATCTGTGAAAATCTGTGAGAGATAAAACATCCAACGAGCCTGTTGCGTTCTAAACGCTGTGAGAGATAAAATTCCCAATGAGCCACTTGCATTCTAAACTCTGTGAGAGATAAGACATCCAATGAGTAGTTTTTACCAATGAAAAAACTTAACAAGGACACACGCAAAAGCCCTCACGAGAAGAGAGCGACATGAGCAAGGGGCAAGGACGCAACTAACACAATATCAAACAGATACAGACACGAAAGGAGAAGGGCATGTTCAAGGGTGAAGAAGGGCGTGTTCATGGGGCAAGAAAGGCATGTTCTTAAACGCTGAAGGGCCTTGTCTTGCACGCTGTTAAGCCTTAGCAATAATCGAGGAGAGGAAATAATTTTACAGTACCAAACCCTACCTGTAAAACTATCTACCATTAAAACCAACGATAACCCTACTTCAATAGATACTGTCTTCTCGACTCAATGATATCATCCATGTTCTCGCTCGCCCATGAAAGGAGGTTGTCAATAAGCGGCAGAAGACTTTTCCCCTTCTCTGTAAGCGAGTACTCGACACGAGGCGGCACCTCTGGGAACACTTCACGGTGGATGAGTCCATCGCCCTCCAGCATCTTTAGTGTTGTCGTCAACATCTTTTGAGAGATGTCTGGTATATTGCGTTGCAGCTCCTTAAAGCGTTGGCAACGGTTGTTTTCCAACGTGAAAAGCACCAACATCGACCACTTGTCTCCTATTCTCGACAGTACATTCCGAACAGGACAGTTTGGGTAAAGGGCATCTCTGACCTCATTTCTATTCATACTCATAAACTCTTTTGGACATATTAGTATACAAAAGTAACTATTAAAAGCTAAGGTTCGCATCTTAATGATGTTAAACTATGTAAAACATCCACCCTTCAACCACCTTATTTTCAGCATTACTTACCTCGACGTAACCGACTGACATTTACGTGCCTACTTGTAGAATAGCTTGAAGATCAATACCTTTGCAACATCAAAACAAACAAAACAATAAAACAAAAAAGGATTATGAAAACAGTTGAAACAATTCAGAGCGGCAAGAACTTCACAGCAGTTAACGTTGGTAAACTCAGTGAGATTAAGGATTATGTACTCCCTTTCGGAGACATCGAAATTCCTGGTAAGGTATTCGTTGGGCAGGCATTACAGGCAACAGGGAGTGAACTTTCATTCCAAACCCTTGTTCCTGGGCAGGATAGCGGCTTCCTTCACAGCCACAAGACACACGAGGAACTTTACTTTATCCTCCGTGGTCAGGGTGAGTATCAGGTAGATGGTGAGGTCTTCCCAGTGACAGAAGGCAGTATTGTTCGTGTTGCTCCAGAGGGCAAACGTGCGTTGAAGAATACGGGAAATGACGAGATGTTAATGCTTTGTATTCAGTATAAAGCAAACAGCTTTGGCAAGGACGACTCACCAGTAGGTGATGGTGTGATACTGAATGAAGAACTGAAATGGTAATAGACCCGCTGTTTCCAACGTGTCCGATACGTAATATTCTCTCACGGATATGCGTTGCGGACACGCTTTGCCTTATCCAAACGCTTGGTAGAAAAGGCAGAGCAACTTACAAAGAGTTAAGGCATAACCTGCCCGACTCTTTCTTATCCACCTCGCTAAATGTACTAAAAGAAGATCGAATTATCGTTGAAAGCGACAAACAATATATGCTTTCAAACATTGGGAAAGAGCTTTTTCCACTCATCTCAACGCTCATCGCTTGGTGTGAGAGGAATGTTTCCCCATCTCTAAGGCAATAGTTCAAATGAAGTGTAATATTGTATTTTGCAACATTTCAGGCTTTCACGAAACGAAAAGGAGTGAAAGAAAACGTCGTTTCTTCCACTCCTTTTTTATTATATAAATATAGTCTGTTAGCTAAAAGTTCTATCCGTTAAAAATATAGGATAACAAAATCGCTATAGCTATATGCTTAATATACTTCTTATCATTTGTCAACTAACACTATTTATAGACCCCTTGTCTAATAAGAAATCATAGATATCTATAAATAAAATACCATCTTCATTCTGATAACGAGGACTATGATCACCAATTATAACCACTTTCTGAAACGAATCATCAATTCTTCTAAGTGATTGTAATTCTTGGTCACGTTTCGTATCATCAGGAATGCTGAAAGCAGACTGGATATAAGCTCTCTTATAACCTTGGTTACAAACAAAGTCTACTTCAAGTATCTTTCTAATCTTCTTCCCATCTTCGTCCTTAGTATTCCAAATAACCTCACCTACATCAACAGCCATTCCACGAGTACGTAATTCGTTGTAAATGGCATTTTCCATCAAGTGAGTTTTTTCTACTTGTCGGAAATTAAGAAGCGCATTCCTCAGTCCTAAGTCTTCAAAATAAAACTTAGAAGGCGTATCTATATAACGTCTACCCTTAATATCATAACGTAGAGCGCGTTCAATAATAAATGCATCTTGCAAGTAATCAATATAAAATTTAATGGTATCTTGACTAATCGTACTTTTCTTTACTGTTCGGAAAGTATCAGCAAGCTTTCTTGGATTAGTCAAGCCACCCACTGTAGAAGCTAACGTGCTTATGAGTTCTTCAAGATCACCATCTAATTTTATATCATAACGCTCCTTAATATCCTTTAAATAAGTATGCTTAAACAAATTTTTTAGATAGACTACTTTCTCTTGAGCGGAAGTCATTGTGACTACTTGTGGTAATCCACCATAAGTCATATATTCCACCCAAAGATTCTCTACAGGTTCATCTGGCCTTGCATCACGTATTTCAAGAAAAGAAAGAGGATGTACTTTAATCTCTAATCCACGACCGCGAAACCCAGTTACTATATCCTTAGATAAGAAACGAGCATTAGAACCTGTGACATATAGATCAGCATTCTTTACCTGTAAGTATGAATTAAGTACGTCTTCAAAATCACTAACAAGTTGCACTTCATCAAGTAAAACATAATGCATCTGATCATCCTTCAATTTACTATCAATATATTCAAGTAACTTATCAGGGTCTCTTAACACTTTGTTTCTGCGGTCTTCAAGATTTACCATAACAATGTGTTCATCACTCACACCTTCAGCTTTTAGAGCCTCAGAGAATAACCTAAAGAGAAGATATGATTTACCACATCTCCTCATACCAGTAATGACCTTAATCATTCCATTATGTCTCAAATCCATCAATCGTTTGAGTAATGCATCACGTCTTATCTCCATTCTATTCTATATTTTTGCACCTATCCGCATTTTTATCGACTACAAATGTAATCAATTATTGAGATAAAAGCAAATCTATTTTAAGATAATTCTAACGTATGAAAGGAAGAATCTGCTTTGTGTTACATACATAAATAAAAGACTTCATGCACTATATAGCTGAAATAGAACGACGAGTGGATGCAAATATGATTCGAACGGATTATAGACAATTAGTAAGAACGCAAAAAAGATAGGGAACGACAAATTGTGATTCCCTATCTTTTTATTTATAAAATGACTATAATAAGCTATTTACTTCTCCAATACTTTGAACTCAGCACCCGTTGCGAAGTCCTGTCCCGACTGCTCGCTGAGGGCTGTCAGACGTACGAAGCGGGCCTTGACAGGGGTGGTGAGGAGGACGGTCTTTTCTTTTCTGTTGTTCTCAAACTCACCTTCTGCAACGGCTTTGCCCCATGTCTTGCCGTCATTACTTACTTGGATGCTATACTTCTTGATGTTACCATTATTGCTGTCTTGGCGTGGCAGATAGGTGAAACCCTTGATTGTCTTCACCCCACCACAGTCGAAATCAACCCAGTGAGGGTGGTTCGCTACCGTAACAGAATACATAGTGTGCCAATAAGTACTTGGGTCGCCATCGGTGAGGTGGCTTGCGTCGCCCTCACCACTCTCCTGACTTGATGCAAAGACAACCGACAGTGGGATGCTCTCGATACGTGAGAAGGATTGAGAAGCCACGAGCCAGTCGTTCTCCTTGGTCCATGCTGAGATCGTTCCACCCTCGCGCAGGCCGACAGGACCAGTGTATTTCACAGCCTTCTTACTGCCATTGACACGATAGAAGATGTCGCCCTTCGCTCCGTTCGCATTGATTGTCACATTGCCCTCAGCGTCACGTACGATGGTAAGTGGCGTAGCGCCGTTCAGACTAACGTTCGCATTGCTAACGAGGTCATTGGTCTCAACAGAGTTCATTGGACGTATCATGTAACCGAAGGTATGTGGCGTTGCCATCACACGGTCGCGCTGTAACGGTCCACCCTGCCCACAGCTGTTACCACCAAGACCCGTGATAGCCATGTCGAGGTGTAGGTAAGTGTAATCACTCTGAGGCAGTTCGTGTGGGTGGTTAGCCATAGCGATGGTGTTATCCGACCATGGAAGGGCAGAGAAACTCATCTTGTCTTTGGCCACGAAGAGGGCCCCATAGAGCGCATCCTGTCCACCATTGCCAGCGAGCGAGAGCCAACGAGTGTCCTGATGGTTACCCGTGTCTTGTGGTTTAGGGAATGCCACAAACTCATCCTCCACGTCCTGCTGCTCATAGATACCAATCATCTGACCCGTCTTACGGTCTGGATAGTTATCGACCAGACCACGTCCATAGTAAGTCAACAGGTTCAGCGCCTTTGGAAGACGTACCGTATAACCGAGCTTAGCGAGCGTCAGATTAGGCTTGTTGCTGGTGATTGCGCTCTCACTCTCAATACTTCCATCAGGGAAGATGGTGTAGACGACCTGCGTCGTAAAGCGGAAGTCGTCCTTACCGAAAGGCTTTTCTTTGTTTTCGATGAGCTTCTTCCAGTTGGCATTACCGCCCTCAAGTCGATAACCATAGGGTGCTTGCGACTCTACGTTGCACACAACAGAGACAGAGCCGTTGGCATTAGCGTGGGTAGTATAGCTCGTACACTTGTGTTGAAGATTATTCAATCCGTTCGCATACCATCCTTCGTAAGCCCAGTTATCATTGTTGACCCATGCACGGAAGGCGTTCAACTCTGGTCCACAACCGTCTGGGATGATGGTCTTACCATCGTACTGAAGGTTATAGATCGTACCCTTCGTGAGGTCGAAAGTGGTTGTGAAGGTCTTACCAGAGAGCACTATCTTATTGTCCTTCACGGCCGACATGTTCACCTTACCAGTCGTTGCGATAGCTGGACGAGCCGCTGCAACCTGCACAGGTAGCTGCTCCTCGGCCTGAATATAGCCCGCCTTCGCCCAAGGCATATCCTCTTTAAGACGGTAGACAACGTGTAGGAGATACTCCTTATTAGGTCGAGACCCTCGTTGAGCCCCGTGATGGTGATTGCCTTATGTGTCCTTGCAGGTACGCTACCCAACTCAAGTTCGCCCTTCTTAACGGCTACTCCGTCGGCTGTCAACACGTAAGACATAGCATAACCACTGAGGTCATCTGTGTAGTAGTTCTTATTAAACACATCCAACGTGGCCGTCTTAGCATCCTTCCAAGTGGTACCAATATACTGATAGACCTTCTTCACCTCATAATACTGCGGTTTAGGCTGCTCGTCACCGAAGATGATACCGTTCATAACAAACTGTCCATCGTTAGGCGTATCACCAAAGTCACCACCGTAGGCATGGTATCTCTTGCCCTCTTTCGTGTAGTTATACATACTCTGATCTATCCAATCCCAGATGGCACCACCCATGAAGAAGTTCGTAGACTCCATCGCTTCCCAGTAGTCAACGAGGTTGCCTACAGCGTTACCCATCGAGTGAGCATACTCAGAGATATGGAAAGGATACTTAATGCCCATCCTTCCCTTGACCGCATCACGGGTCCATGCGATACTTGGATACTGGTTAGAACCCATATCGACAATGTCGTTGTTGCGCTCATACTGTACGGGTCTTGATGCGTCGTAAGCCTTCAGAGAGTCGTAGGCAACAACGAAATTATGACCAGGACCAGCCTCATTGCCTAAGCTCCAGATAACGATTGAAGGATTGTTAACCAACTGATGCGCCATAGTCATTACACGGTCAACATGCGCCGCTTGGAACTCTGGCACATGAGACAACGATGCCTTCCCATAGAAGTATTCGTGGCTTTCGATGTTGGCCTCGCTCTCTAAGTAGATACCATACTTATTACAGAGATAGTAGAAGTAAGGGTCATTAGGATAATGCGAGGTGCGGATGTGGTTGATATTAGCCCGTTTCATCAGCATAATCTCATGTTCCATCTGCTCACGAGAGATGACCTTACCCGTTAATGGGTTCGTATCATGGCGGTTGACACCCTTGAGTTTGACGGGTTTACCGTTGATGTAATAGTATCTTCCAGCCAGTCCGAACTCGTCCTGACTTGCTGGTGTATCCTTAATCTCCACTGTTCGGAATCCAGTTTGGAAACTTATCGTCTCAAGAACTTTCTTTCCTTGCATCAGTTCACCCACGACAACATACACGTTAGGTGCTTCTGCGGTCCAGGCAGCCACGTTGTCGACCGTTAAAGTCTGTCGGATAGCAGCCTGACCCTTGCTGTTACAAGTCGTTTTAGCCTTAGCATCTTCGAAGGTAGCCACCAACTCGTTGTCATCCGCAAAGAGTCTGTTCTTATAAAGACTCCATCGTATATGCAAGTCCTTGGCTGTCTTCGCTGTAAGGTTCTGCAGTGTTGTGTTGAGGTTAACGGTTCCCTTGCCGTCAGTATATGCAGGGATAGCCTTCACGTCGGCAACATGTACCTTCGGAGTAGCCGTCACGCTGACATTACGGAAGATACCCGGAAGGCGGAACATGTCCTGTGCTTCGAGGAAGCTACCGTCTGATGAGCGATAAACCTCAACTGCTATCTCGTTCTTACCCTTGTTGATATAAGGGCTGATATCGAACCGCGCCGTGTTACGTGAGTTCTTTGAGAAACCAACATAATGGCCGTTAATCCACAAATAGAAGAACGAGTCGACACCATCAAAGTTCAGATAGACCTCCTTACCATCCCATGTAGCAGGGATATCAAAGCTCCTTCTGAACGAGCCGACCTCGTTTCGGTATTCGTAAGTGGTGTAGTTCTTAGGCGGTTCACGCATAACTCCCTTCTTCCAGTCGCCCGGCTCGATGTTATACTTGAATATAACCCACTGATTAACATAGATAGGTACACCATACTTCAGTGTACCGTCCTTCTGAATACCCGCCATATTCCAACTTACAGGCACCTGCAGACGGTCCCACCGACTATCATCGTAACCCCTTGTGAAGAAATCTTTTGGACGCTCATCAGGGTTCTTTGAGAAGTGAAAACGCCACTCTCCGTCAAGCGAGAGATAGTCTTTTGCAAACTCTGGTAATACCTTCCTCGCCTCGACGACCGATGAGAAAGAGGAGAATAACGCACGTGCTGGCAACTTGTTATAGCCTAACTCGCCCGGAGCCTGCCACTCATTACCAGTTGGTGCTGCCGCCTGTCCGAAGAGATAACCACCTGTTGGGTGGTCGTCAGCATGCACAGGTGCAGCCATTAATGACGATAATAATAATCCGAATAAAAATTGTTTATGCATAATAGTTAGGTGTTATACTTTATCAGATTGCTCTTGCGCCCTATCGTGACGACACTCTTTAGCCCGCTACATCGACACTGCTTACACGCCACATCAACATTGCTTACATGCTACATCGACACTGCTTACACGTCACATCGACACTGCTCAGCACACTATACGGTCGTGACTCAGAACGCAAACCTTACCCTTCTTCCATCGAAGGCAAAGTTAATAAAAAAAAAAACAAATATCCCACATGAATGAAAGGATATTATGTAAATAATACACTGTAAAGCACTCTGTCTGCAAATAAATGGCTTTGTGTCGTTGATAATTAGCTTGCGATTAAAGGGAAATAGACTAAGGAAAGAACGACTGAAAAGCCTAATGTAAGTCTTAACAAACCACCCAAACGCTCCTTTCACCTATTCTACTATCATACTGTCAAACCACTCATAAATACTGCCTAAGCCCCTTCTGCAAACAAAAACACAGTCTTTTTTGAGAAAATATCTCGCAAATTACACTAAAACACATTATTATTTACTATCTTTGTAACCGTAACGAACATCATAAAAGCTTATGTTGATTAATTTTAGTTTTGGTAATTTCCGTTCCTTTCGGGCAGTGAAAAGTCTACGTATGGAGGCTGTTCAGATTAAAGAACTATCTGATTCTGTCATCGAAAGAGATGGTTTTCGACTCTTACCAACGGCAGTTCTCTATGGAGCAAACTCCAGTGGGAAGACAAACGTCATCATGGCACTGGGCTTGTTTAGGAATATTGTGGACAAGAACATCAAGTTAAACCCTGGTGAAGACCTTGTTTACGACCCCTTCTTGCTTGATGATTGTTCAAAGGACGAGCCGACGACCTTTGAAATTCAGTGTTTGTTCGAGGGTGCTGTCTATCGTTATGGATTCGAATACACGAAGAATACGATTATTAGCGAGTGGCTCTATGAGAAGAAAATAGGACCCGGCGCCAAGGAGCACTACCTCTTCCGCAGAGAGCGGCAGACCTTCTCTGTGTCGACTACTTATTTCCCTGAGGGCAAGGGGAAAGAGAGTTCTACCACAGAAAACCGTCTCTTTCTCTCGCTCGTCGCCCAACTAAACGGTAGAATAGCCCAAAAGCTCATCAAGCACCTTAGGGATTATAATGCTATCTCGGGTCTTAAAGATGATGGATATGAGCGTCTTATGATCGACATGCTTAAGAAGCATCTACGAGGATGCGATGAGGCAATAGATTTCTTTAGGCGGTTAGACTTAGGTTTTACGAACATTGAGATTGAAGAAAGGGATATTCCTAATGACTTAAAAGAGACGTTAGCAACATTACCCATCATCTCCAACGATAAATTCAATAACGCTAAGGTCATCGAAACACTGACGACTCATAACGTATATGACGCTGAAGGGAAGGTTATCAGCACTGTGAGATTCGACGCAGACGACAAGGAGTCGAATGGTACGAACAAAGTTATCACACTCTCCGGACCTATCTTTGATACGCTCCTTGGTGGTAAAGTGCTCTTTGTAGACGAACTTGACTCTAAGCTTCATCCGATGATGACACGTGCCATCGTACGTCTCTTCATGGACAAAGAGACCAACCCTCATGGCGCACAGCTCGTCTTTACCACACATGACACACACCTGCTTGACACGAAATATCTACGCAGAGACCAAGTGTGGTTCACTGAGAAGGACCCAACAGAGGCCAGCGACCTATACTCACTACTCGACTTCAAAGTCCGTAACGACCGTGACATTGAAAATGACTATATCAATGGGCGATACGGTGCCATACCTTTTATCAAATAGACTAATACAAACACCTATGAGAACAAGTATGAAAAACCATAAAGCCTTAGCCGGTGGACGACGCAGACAGGGTACGAGAAACGAGTACGTGAGGTTTCTGATAGTTTGCGAGGGGACTGAAACAGAGCCAAACTACTTCAAGGCTTTTGTCAAAGACCGCTGGTCTGAGGTCCGAACAGTGGGTCCTGTCATCAAAGGTTGTGCAAAGGGTACTTGCCAATTGGTGGCTGAGGCTGGGAAAATTCGGGTCGACTTAGAAAAGAGCCGACAAGTTCCTTTCGACCGTGTGTGGCTCGTCTTTGACAGAGATGACTTCAAAGATTTCAATCAAGCGATATCGAAAGCCAAAAAGAAAGGTATGATGTGCGCTTGGAGTAATGAGTCTTTCGAACTATGGTATTGCCTGCACTTCCATGACATCAAGGCTGCTTTAAGGCGTAACCAATATATAGATATGATAGAGAAATGTGTGAGAAAGCTCTCTAAAAACAAAGATTTTGTTTACGACAAGGCGTCGAAAGATTTCTATACGCTCATCTGTGAACATGGAGATGAGCTGAAAGCAGGAGAAAGAGCAAAGCTACTCCGACAAAACTATGGCGATCGTAAGGATTATAATAACCATAACCCACGCACAGAAGTTGACTTATTAGTCGACGAACTACGCAATCCTAATAAGCTACTGTAGTCTAACTGTCGCAGACTGGCCCCTGTCTTCTACTACCGCACACATAGTCTATTTTCGTTCATCAGACTATCCTTATTCACCCCTCACGTCTGATTCTCTAACAATTCGCCCTTTTCCTATAACGTGCGAACCCTCCATACGATTGGTATTATGGCTGCCACAAATAGGCGGAAATAGCGTTTACGAGCGTGGGGATGCGTTGTGAATAAGTAAAGAAGACGAAATACTCGCCATTCCCTCGGCTGCTTTCTTTCCCTTCGGAGGATTAACAAAGTCGTAAAACATCTTTACATCTCATCGAGCAACAGTCCCTCCGAACAAGGGTTAAGCACCTCCCTCCACCAAACTCATAACCCACAAGGAATCAGCCTATTACATACAGCATTTAAGAACATGCCCTTCTTGCATGGAGAAGACGCCCTTCTTGAACGTTGAAAGGCATGTTCTTAAACGTAGAAGGGCCTCTTCTTGCCTCAAGCACAGCCCCTTCTTGAATGGAGGAGGGAATGATTAGCGAAAAAACTTTACACTAACAGCCATCGGCCCCTCCCCCTTCCCCAGCTGGCCCCTCCCCTTCCCCTCCCCCGAAGGGAAGGGGCGTAATCACCGAGATACCCCTATAGAGTGGATGCTGGCTTCGTTATGTCTCTTATTGGCAGTCTTGTAGGGGTAACCTCACATTTCACTCCCCTCCCTGCGGGGGAGGGGTTGGGGGAAGGGCCACTATCTTGTGAGTTCGAAACTGTGCGCTCAAAGCTCCGTGAACTCTGTGCGCTCTGTGAGAGATAATACTCCCCAGTGAGTTGCTTGTGTGTTATCACATAGGGTGGGTGTGTTCTCTTTCTCACAGAAAAACACAGATGAACAGAACACACAGCATTCCACAGAGACATTAAGTCAACCGATTTCACAGAACCTTACAGCCACAGAAGCCTCACCCCCAGCCCCTCTCCGAATGGAGAGGGGAGTGATTACCGAGATACCCCTGTATGTCCTCAAGATGTTTAGCGGCCCATCTTCTATCAGTAGCAGGCTAATAGGGGTAACCTCACATACTACTCCCCTCTCCATTCGGAGAGGGGTTGGGGGTGAGGCCTCTGTGTTCTCTGTATGCCGGAGGCCTTCTGTGGGATCGAAATAGTGCGCTATAAGGTTCTGTTAAATCTGTGAGTTCTGTGAGAGAAACAAATACCCTCCATGAAAGAAACAAATACCCTCTGTGAGAGAAAAAACTACCCAAGAACCGTGTTAGCAAGCCTGTAGGGGTAACCTCACATTTCACGCCCCTCCCTGCGGGGGAGGGGAAGGGGGAAGGGCCAGCTGGTGTAGAGTGTGGGGCCAGCTGGTGTAGAGTGTGGGGCCAGCCGGAGACAGACGAGGGGCCAGCTGGAACCAAGTTTATACTCACCTCTTCACCCGCACCCACGTACCCTTCGGAAGGTTATAAGCAGCACAGATACCCATGCCATTAAGGACGTTGCTGTAGGTAGTACGGATTGAAGACAGACCTGCCTGGGCAAGGGAATTGTTAGAGACATCGTTTAACGCTTGTAGGAAACGGTAGTATTCGGGTGTGAGGTGATAGAACTCTATTATGAAACCCTGTTCTATTCCGTAGCGTTCCTTCATCTCTTTCAGAGCCTCATCAGAGAGGTTCATCAACTCAGAGTTGGGTTGAACGTTCAGGTGGAGTGTGTATTCTCTGCCATTGATCGTAGCGTCATCAAAGATATAGAAATCCTGATAGAAGTCACTACTAAAGTCGAAATCATCGTCAATGTCCGACAATGGGTTGAGTAAAGGTTCACTTGCCGTATAGATAGGTATGTCATCCTCTTGCAAGAGGTAGTTGACCGCCACCGAATCCCACTGTTCGTTCTGACGCGCCTGCAAGTAGTTATCATAGTCGAAGAAGGTAGCCACCTCGTTAAAGTCACTCACAATGTCCCTACGGAAACAGTCGATACGACAGCTCATCAGACGTTTTATCTTTACACGCACAGCATAGTAGTCGTGCGACTGGGCTGGGTCGGTGAAGGTGGCCTGCACCTGCAAGAAGTCTCTCAAGTAGGATGAGGGGTATTCCTTCATCCTCACCATACGTGTAGAAGTACTGCTGATGGCGACTGGTTGAGGTATCTCTGTCGTCGACTCAACCGTCTCCAACCCCTGCGCCTCAACCTGTAAGTGCACCTTATCACCCGCCTTCTGCTGTCCGACGACATAATATCGTCCTTGGCCCACAGCCGTTACAGGTAACGACTGTCCGTTGAGTTGATAACTGATGTTGGCATCGTCGATAAGAACATTCGGTTGTGCTGCATTATAATGCTTCAAGGGAACACTCCGCAAGACGGTGATATAGGTGGTATCGGCAGTAGAAGGCATACAATAGACCACCATCTTTGGCTTCGCATCAGGGAGGTTGCTAACACTAAATCGTCCTTACACCCTGTCATCAACAAGGCGAGGAGAAGGAAAAGATATATCTTTCTCATGTTCAGAACTTAAAATTTTATGGTGTAACTAAAGGACGGTATCACTGGGATAAAGGCGTTATTCTTTATCATTATCTTGTTTTCACTATTGACTTTCACACGCACCCAGAGTGAGTTCAGATGACAATAAGCGTTATAGAGACTAATGTTCCAGATGCGCTCGTGTCCCTTCTTGGTGGTATGACGGAAGTCTAAGCCTAAGTCTAAACGGTGATAAGCCGGCAAGACAACGTTGTTAGGCTGCTCGTAAGCAAAGTTTAAGAGATTGTCATCGGGCGAGGTAAAGGTGATGCCCCCGCCAGTCTGTGCCGGAACCGTTGGCAGACCGATATACTGAGTAGGGACAGTCATGCGGTTACCCGTATGGAACGTCCATGCAGCGAAGGCCGAAATCTTCTTCGTAATGTTCCATCTTCCACTGAGCGTAAGGCGGTGTCGGTTGTCAAACTTATCATAGTACCAATCGTTATGGAAGTCATCAAACTTCTTCTCGGCCCATGAGAGCGTGTAAGAACCGTGCAGGGCAAGGTTGGCGATGGTATAGTCGGCATCCAACTCAACGCCATACGAGCGTCCTTCTCCCTCCATTACCATATAGTCCCAATGGGCTGCGGGCGGCTCTAATCCAGCCCAGCTGGCATACTGAAGGATATGACTTGAGTGTTTATAATAGCCTTCTAAGGTCAACAACCAATGAGCGTTCGGTTTCAGATAAGCTCCAGCAGCCAACTGCCAAGCACGCATAGGATGGAGGCGAGCTGTGGTAGGCACCCAATAGTCGGTTGGGAGGTCGAGAAAAGAGTTCGCTATCTTATGCACAAATTGGCTCATAAGGGTGTAGCTGGCCTTGAACGACAGGCGGTCGGAGGGTTGGAACTTCATCGACAGACGAGGACTAAGCGTTGAGAAGGTCTTACCGCTAATACTGAACAGGTCTACGTTCAGTCCGCCATTGACGCTCCATCGTTCGTTGAGCGTCATCTCGTCCTCGGCATAGAGCGTCACTTGGTGGGCGATATTCTTGTTATGACTATGGATAGCAATCGTGTCACCCTTCTCTTCTCGACCGCCTTGATAGCCGTCGAAGCGGTTGAATGTCTGTGGTTGGAAGCGATGGTAGGTGTACTCCTGACCGAAGAGGATGTGGTGACGAGGCGTGGGTCGGTAGTCGAAGGCAGCCCGATAACCGATGTCATCGATAGCCGAGCGGTAGCCATGCGAGGTCGTTGTCAACTGGTCCTTACCATCAGAACGCCTCACCGTCCACTCGTCCGAGCTGCTTACCGACGAACGGTTATGGGTGTAGAAGGCAGTGAAATTAGCGAAGAGCTTCGGTGAGAACTGGTAGTTCCAGTCTAAGGCAGCATTGAAGTTACCCCAGTGGAAGGAGTTCTTATATATGTCGTATTCACCGTATCCATTGTCGTCTCGGTGGTCGCCCCACTCGTCCTTTGCGTCTAAACGGTCTTCACCAGAGTAGACACTCAGCGACATTCGCGAGCGTTCGTTGAAGATGTTGGTCAGTTTCAGGTTCATATCATGGAAGAAATAAGCCATACTAACCTTGTCTTCGTTGTCTCTCCGACTATTAATAATCGCAAAGGCAGGCCGTGTGAGGAGGTCTAACCAACTGCGTCGTATGCCGATGTTATAGGAGGTCTTACCTTTTCTGAGGGGTCCTTCAAGGTGGACTGATCCGTCTAAGAGGCCGATACGGTAGCTGCCATGTGTGTGATAGAGGTCGCCATCGGCCGTGCGCACATCCGTGACACTCGATAGTCTACCGCCATAACGGGCAGGGAAACCACTCTTATAGAAGTCTACGTTCTTCACTACATCTACGTTGAACGAAGAGAAGAGACCTAAGGTGTGATTGGTATGATAGAGCGGTGTACCGTCGAGTAAGAAGAGGTTTTCATCGTTGTTACCGCCATGTACGTAGAGACCGCTGGTCAGCTCCATTCCTTCCGCTACTCCACTCGTACGCTGTAAGGTCTTGATAACGTCAGGACTACTCATCAGTGCGTACTCAGTCATAATGTCTTTCTGTGAGAGAGAGAGCTTACCTGTCTGCGTCTTCAGTAGTGGCGAATTCAAGTCGGTCGTCACCACCACCTCAGTAAGCTCTGCATCGTTCTGCAGCGTGATGTCATAGTTTCGATTGGCCGTGAGCGTCACCGCATCAGTCAGCGTCTTATAACCCACGTAACTACATCTTATTTCATGGTTGCCCTCGGTCAGTGTGAGTGAGAAATGGCCGTATGCGTTCGTCATCGTACCCTGTCGTGTGGTGAGGTCGTAGACAGTTGCGTTGATAAGCGGTTCCCCATTGCGGTCCTTAACATATCCACTCAGCGTGAAGCGTCGCCGCCCCTTATCCTCATCAGTAGGTTCGCTTGTCGTCACGACCATCTCCTTATTCGTCATGACCATCGTCTTATTCGTCGGGTTTGTATGACTTCTCCCAGCCGTGTCATGTGCATATAGCATCAAGGGCGACAGCCAGATGGCAGCCAATAATAATGGTTTGTTCATAAGATATTAATTTGTTTAGGCTACAAAGATAAACATTTTTTCCGTTTCCAGCTGCTTTTCAGGTAATGTTTGGGTATTTTTTTTGGACAGAAAGGAGATGGGTTCAGTCCAAGCCTCAGCTGGCCTCAATCCCAGCCCCTACTGGCCTCACCCCCAACCCCTCTCCGAATGGAGAGGGGAGTGATATGTGAGGTTACCCCTATTGGCCTGCTGAAAGATGGAGAAGAAACGCTAAACGTATGGAGGACATATAGGGGTATCTCGGTAATCACTCCCCTCTCCATTCGGAGAGGGGCTGGGGGTGAGGCTTTCTGTGGCTGTAAGGTTCTGTGAAATCGGTTGACTTAATGTCTCTGTGGAATGCTGTGTGTTCTGTTCATCTGTGTTTTTCTGTGAGAAATAGAACGTACCCTCTGGATGAGTAAAACGCTAAACATTCAATAGGGATTGTCAAGAGATTTCAGTTATCATGCCCCTCTCTTTTCATCGAAAGGCCGGGCTTGATGCAAGAAGAGGGCTTTCAACGTTCGAGAACATGGCTTTCTTGTCCCATGAAGGGCGACTTCTGCAAGCAAGGAGGGCATATACTCAAATGCTAAATGTAATTAGCTGATTTCTTGTGGGTTATATGCTTGGTTGTAAATGATGAATTTTGCTTGTCTTGTGGTAGTTAGTTTGATAACATGTAATGATTTTTCACGACAGGGAAGACTTGTTGCATGGAGAGGAAGGGGGAGGGGCCAACTGGTAGTTAGTATGTGAGGCTACCCCTACTGGCCTGCTGAAAGAAGGAGAAAGAGATGCCAAACGGACGGAGGGAGAGCTACGAGGCAGTGCTTCGTAGGCCTGAACAGCAGGAGACAGAAGGACCAGCGCTTTCTATGAGCCCTGTGTACTCTGTTCCTCTGTTACCATGTCTCAAACATACCCTATCCCTGTCTTAAACATACCCAGTCCCCATCTCAGCCCTCTGTAACTCATCGAACCTGTTCATCTGTTACTTTGTCTCCCATCTCAAGCAACTTGTTCACCTGTCTACTCGTCCACCTGTTAACTCGCCTTGTTACTTTGTCTCCCATCTCAAGCAACTTGTTCACCTGTCTACTCGTCCACTTGTTAACTCGCCTTGTTACCCTGTCTCCTGTTTCAAGCAACTTGTTCACCTGTCTACTCGTCCACCTGTTAACTCGCCTTGTTACCCTGTCTTTCTCATACCCTGTCCCCCTATCCACCTTACCCTGTCCCTATCCTGTCACAAAAAAAGTGAAGCCTTACAGCTTCACTTTCTTTTTCTTTCCGCTACTCTCGTTACTCATACGGTCGAGGGCAGTGACAACAAAAACGTATTTCGTTTGTCCACCTTGATAGTTGAGGCGCAGTCTATTCTCGTAAGGCATAGCGACAATCTTCGACGGGTCGTCGAGGTTGATAGGTTCATGCGGTTGGAAACAATAGACTACATATCGGTAAGGAGCATCATTCCAGCCCTCTCCCCTCGGAGCCTTCCATGTGAGGTAATAGCCATCATCCTCATGTCGAGCCTTCACCCGCTTAGGTTTTGACGGAGCATCATCGTCGATGAACGGCATAGAAGGCTGCAGAGCAGGATATCGCCAGTAGTTCGTGCGCAAGAGCGTACCGTAGTTACCGGGGTTATCGACCACCGACTTCGCATACCAAAGGACAGTTCCATTGACGTTAGCCGACTGCTGATGCAATCGACGTTTCGCTGGTAGCTGATTAGAGTTAGGGTTCTGTGGGTCGGCAAACTTCACCGTGCGCAGCACATCCTCACCTATATATAATGGTCGCTTAGCCGCATTACGGTTCCACCAGCCAATGAGCTCCTTATAGTCAGCAGCCTTATTACCAATCTCCCAATAGAGCTGAGGCACACAGTAGTCTATCCATCCGTTGTTAACCCACTTAAGGACATCGGCGTAGAGGTCGTCATAGTTCTGCAAACCATTGGTTCGACTGCCAATACGTGGGTCGCTCTTTTGGTTGCGATAGATGCCGAAAGGCGACACACCAAACTTCACCCAAGGCTTACGACGATGGATAGTTTCGCCCAACTGCTTGACGAAGAGGTCTACATTATTACGTCTCCAATCATTGATATTCGTAAACCCTCGGCTGTCACGTTGGAAGTTCTGTTGGTCGGGAATGGTCTGTCCTGCAGCCGGATAGGGATAGAAGTAATCGTCAATATGGAGTCCGTCGACATCGTAACGGCTCACGATATCATCCACCACCGTACAGATGTAATTACGATTCTCAGGTAGGGCCGGATTGAGGATATACTGCCCATCGTAAGAGAAGACACGGTCGGGGTGGGTTATGGCAACATGGTTGACAGCAAGCTGATTGGTGTTCTTCGTCTTAGCACGATAGGGATTGATCCATGCATGCAACTCCATACCACGCTTGTGACACTCTTCGATCATCCATTGCAACGGGTCCCAGTAAGGATAAGGAGGTGTACCTTGTCGGCCGGAGAGGAACTTGCTCCACGGTTCATACTTACTCGCATAGAGGGCATCACACTCCGGACGCACCTGAAAGATGATAGCGTTGACCCCATCCTTCCTTAGTTCGTCTAACTGATAACGTAACGTACGCTGCATCTCCTGTGTGCCGAGTCCTTGGAACTGACCGTTGACACACTGAATCCACGCACCACGGAACTCTCGTTTCTTAGGCTGTGCCTGTGCGGATGTGGCATAGCTAAGTCCGATGAACACCACTGCGGCAATCAATAATCTCAATAGAGAATTAAACTGTCTCATGTCTTTTTAGCATTTATAAAGAGTAGTCTTTCCGCCTGTCTATGCTTCGTAAGAAGCTGATGGTGCGGCTTTTACACACCGCCACAGACCGTCAAGGCATTAAAATCACATCTACTTGTTTCTTATAACCTATTTACTGGTTCTACCGTCTACCCTTTCCTTCTCCAGCCATCTTCCTGAACATCTGTCGATGGAAGCGCCTTTCAGCCTCTAATATTTGGAGTAGTTTCTCGGCGGGTATCACCTTTAGCATCTCTACATGATAACGTTGTTCTATATGCTTTAATTGTATTTCGAGCATATCCGACTTTGTTATGATGTCACTTGCCTCTCGTGTCGACTTCGGTTTGGTGTTATGAAGGGTGCGGAGTCGGTCGAAATAGACTCGTTGTTTACTACGCATCTCATCATAGATGAGGAAGAAGCGCGACGCTTCCTGTGCACTTAGATTAGCCTCTTTTGTAATGAATTTATGCGTCTCAAGTCTTACCTTGTTCGGGTCGAAGCGTCCTTGTGCACAGATAAAGGCGGCATTGAGGATAAGACAAAGCATAAGGATTATTCTTTTCAGTCTCATATCAGTATCCTCCTTTCTATTGATTGTTTTCCATGTAAGCATACATATCCGACTCGTCAATCATGAAATAGTCGGCAGCCTGGTCGAATCCGTCTTCTGAAGTGGCCGATAGTGCTGTCGATGCCTTCGCCCCATTGTGTCCAGCCAATGCGCTCTCGTCTTGCTGACCCTCGAAGGCATGATAAGAGAGGAAGCCCACCAATACGATACCCACCGTCACGGCTGCGGCAGCCAACGGACGAAGATAACGGAAAGTGGTGCGACGAACGGTCGTAGGGTGCGTAGTCTCCTTCTGTTCCACAGCCGACAGCTGCTCCATCACACGTGTTGACAGGTCAGAGAAATAACCGTCAGGCACCGTGAAAGGGCGCTTATTGCCATATTGTGTTTGTAAGTGATTCGTTGATTCCATAAAGTTTTTTCTTTGATATAACTTAGACTACGGAAAGAGGAAATGGTTTAATCATTAAGGAGAGAATATTACTCATTGCGTTTCAGATAGTCTGTAACCTTCTGTACGGCAACATGATAGGAGGCTTTTAACGACCCCTCACTCGTCCCTAAGAGCTCGCTTATCTCCGAATACTTCATCTCGTCATAGTAACGAAGGGTGAACACCGTACGTTGAACATCGGGGAGCATGGCTATAGCCTGCTGTAACAAAGCCTGCGACCTATCGCCATCAAAGTAGTCATCAGCCATGAGCTGGTTGGCAATAGTCAGGTCGGCATCAGCACTGGCAAGCGTCATAGCCTTCTGACGACGTAGGAAGTCAAGGGCCTCATTGATAGCGATACGATAAAGCCAAGTAGACAGTCTCGACCGTCCTTCGAATGTAGAAGATTCTTCCAAGCCTTTAAGAACGTGTTTTGCAACACGTCATCGGCATCGTCATGAGTAAGTACAATACTACGAATCTTCCAGTACAGCGGCTCACCGTACTGGTCAACAATCATGGGGAAAACCTTCCGTCTTCCTTCAGGACTCGCCAACAAGCGAATCACTTCATCTTCATCAAGGGAGGACACTGCGTTTCAGATGTCGGATAAGAACGTGGGTGGAGGTATCAGCCGCTTATCGGATAGAGACCTTACGTACTACGTTGCCCACCTTAACAATATAACAACCCTTTGGGAAATTGAGTGTGTAATACTTATCGCCACCGTCAACTTTCACGCTCATCACGCGTACTCCCGTCACATTATATACTGACAGTTGTTCGTCTTCGGCCCCAACGACATGCAAGACGTTGCCGAGGACAGAGATAGAGATTGTCTGAACATCTAAGTCAATCAGGTCTATCGCTGCGCGCGCCTGTACTGTTGAGGTGAAGCCAACAGATAGTAGTAATGTGAAAAGGAAAGGAGTAAATATCTTTTTTATCATAGATTATGCTTTTATGTCAGCCACAAAGATAGTAAATTTCAAGTAGATAATGAGCTTTATTGCCTTAGAGGGGAAAGATTTAATAATTATTAATAAACAAACACAATCCTTCTCTTGCCCTTCTAAACCTCCCTGCGTTCTCCTTAACACCTTATTTATATTATCAACATAGCCATATTACATTATCAACATAGCCATATTTGTATTAGCAGCATAGCCTTATTTGTATTAGCAGCATAGCCTTATTTGTATTAGCAGCATAGCCATATTTGTATTATCAGAATAGCCTTGTGATATTATTAGAATTGCCTTATATTCATCATCATCACATTCTTATTTATGGTTCTTCCGTTAAATGTGTAGATTGTTAATAGAATGAGATTAATCCACATACATGGCATGATTTCATCCAATAAGATTGTTTTATAAAGGCTCAACACCCAACAACCATCACCCAACACTGGTATAATTACCTCCAATAAGATTATTTTATAAGGGGAGGATAAACTATATGATAAATGTAATTAGGTGTGATGTCTATCTGTCGTCTATAACCTGCTTATTCCCTTATTAAATCATGTTTGTAAACTATTTTTGTACAGCTCAGACCCAATACATGCTCTTTTGGCTTCTAAAAGACGCCCTTTTGGGTTGTAGAAGATGCTCTTTAAGACCCTTGCTAACGCCCTTTTGAAGTCCAACTAAGCACCTTTTACTTTATACTTGGTAACTAATTGATATCCTGTTGATTGTAAACCTGCTTCATGTGTGTATTTTTGTCGTTAGTTATAGGTGTTTTCCTTGAAATTATGTAATGATTTTTCAGACCCTTGTCTGCAGATTTTCGAAGTCTTAAAACGAAAAGATTTTCAATGAAAGAGGGTGAAAATAGGATAGATAGTTGACTGTCTCAGCCATATTTTTGTTTAATGAGTAACTTTGGCTCTTACGTTAAAGCACTACGAAAAACGTCCACACATTTAACGGAAGAACCTTATTTGTACTATCACTATAGCTCTTTTTGTACTATCAGCATAGCCTTATTTGTATTATCACTATAACCTTATTTGTATTATCACTATAACCTTATTTGTACTATCACTATAGCCCTTTTTCTACTATCAGCATAGCCTTATTTGTATTATCACTATAACCTTATTATATTATTAGAATAGCCTTATATTTATCATCATCACATCCTTATTTATATAACTATCCCATCTTTACCTCTCTGTTACTCCCCGAACTTGTTCATCTGTTACCCTGTCTTCTCTGACAAGCAACCTGTTCACCCGTCTACTTGTCAACCTGTTAACTTGCCATGTTACTCCCCGAACTTATTCATCTGTTACCTTGTCTTCTTTCACACACAACCTGTTAACTCGTCAACTCGTCAACTTGTCAACTTGTAATGTTACTCCCCGAACTTGTTCATCTGTTACCCTGTCTTCTCTGACAAGCAACCTGTTCACCCGTCTACTTGTCAACCTGTTAACTTGCCATGTTACTCCCCGAACTTGTTCATCTGTTACCTTGTCTTCTTTCACACACAACTTGTTAACCAGTCTACTCGTCAACTTGTCAACTTGCCCTGTTACTCCCCAAACTTGTTCATCTGTTACCTTGTCTTCTAACACACGCAACCTGTTAACCAGTCTACTCGTCAACTTGTCAACTTGCCACGTTACCTTGTCTTCTTTCACACACAACTTGTTCACCCGTCTACTCGTCAACCTGTTAACTTACATCGTTACCCTGTCCCTCGTTAACTTAGTCACAAAAAAAACGGAAGAGCGTCAGCTCCACCGTTATCTCCGAATTACCATCGTCTCCCGACGCTGATTTTTCTCAATCTTTACCTAAAATATAACTAAAAACCTAAATCTATTACTAACCTAAACAAATCTTCTTTCTAACATGAATAATCCTGAGCAATCTTCAATACCTGTAAAAGACTAAACCTTGTAATCAGCTATGTCGCTCTTGAATTACAATGCAAAGATAGGAATAATACACATATCATCAAAATTAAACAGCAAAAAATAACAATCTATTAGTTAATTCTTGATTTACATCAAAGGCGATGTGCAATTATAGTAGACTTTTTCTTGTTTTCTTATATTATATCCCCTCATTTCCTTATAATATATAAGGTGGAACAAATCGACCGTCGTTACCCCACAAACAAAGCAGACAGAGCAAGGCCGAAGAGATTAGGAAACAAAAGAGGAAAAGACCACCTCGCAGCAATAAAACCCCTTAAAGTAGGACAAGCAACCCTTAACAGGCGAAAAAACCAAAACCAACTTTCCTGTCATATCTGTCATGCTATAACCTTGTCTAACCCATTCACTCACAGTAGGGTTACACGAAATGTTAAAAGTGACAGCAACTTAATTATAAAAAAACTCGTATATAAGCTGTAATAATTCCTCCTTTTCTTTGGCACCATCACCCCCTTCATAATTCAAAAGAACCAAAGGCTAAAATCCTCCCCCACCCTTCATCGCTCATCACAACAATTCATCACCACCCAACCCCCACACCCAAGAATAATCGCCCAAAATGTTTCTTTTTATAAGAATTATTGTACTTTTGCATGGTAAAAGATACAAAGGACGTTTATAAGACATTCTCTTATAGACAGTAAGAATTGCTTTCAGATAACAGACAAGACAATGAGCAAGCAAGTATTTCAGACAGACTCCCGTCAGCGTTGGAGTTATTTTAAGTGGACCCTACGTGTAGTCCTTACGATTCTCTCACTCTTTGGAATCGTTTTCTTAGCAATGTTTGCCTTGGAGGGCAGCCCACAGATGCCTTTCCATCACGACTATCGAAATGCGGTGTCAGCCTCATCTCCTTATACCAAGGACAACAAGACGGCAACACTCTATAAGTCGTTTCGTGACTTCTTCAAGGAGAAGAAGATGCATAATAACTATGCGAAAGCTACCATCAAGAAGCAACGATTTGTGGGAAAGGCGGACAGTCTGACGCAGAAATACTTTCGAGAGTGGGACGACCCACGGATTGGTGTGCGCTCGGCATGGTATGTAAACTGGGATAAGCATGCTTATATCTCACTGAAGAACAATATACGACACCTGAATATGGTGCTGCCAGAGTGGTTCTTTATCAATCCTAAGACCGACAAGGTGGAATATAGGCTTGACAAGCAGGCGCTGCGCTTGATGCGTAAGGCTGGTATTCCTATCCTTCCAATGCTCACGAATAACTACAACTCCGACTTCCATCCAGAAGGTATCGGACGTATCATGCGTGATAGGAAGAAGCGTACAGCACTCATCAATGAGATGGTCAAGAAATGTAAACATTATGGTTTTGCAGGTATAAACCTTGACTTAGAGGAACTCGACATACAAGACAACGACCTCCTCGTTGAGTTAGTCAAAGACTTCGCACGTGTTTTCCATGCAAATGGACTCTATGTAACACAGGCTGTTGCACCTTTCAACGAGGATTATAACATGCAGGAACTGGCTAAGTATAACGACTATCTCTTCCTCATGGCCTACGATGAACATAATATGGGGAGCCAGCCAGGAGCTGTCAGTTCGCAACGTTGGGTGGAGAAAGCTACCGACTGGGCGGCTAAGAACGTCCCGAATGACAAGATAGTACTCGGTATGGCAACTTACGGATATGACTGGCCTAACGGGGAGACAGCTTCGACGGTGTCATTCGACCAAACAATGGCTACCGCACTGGATGCAGGAGCAAAGGTAAAGTTCGATGATGACACCTACAACGTTAACTTCTCGTATCAAAACACAGATGATGGAAAGATTCATCAGGTGTTCTTTACTGATGCAGCGACTACCTTTAATATCATGCGTTTTGGTGCTGAATATCATCTCGCAGGCTATGGTCTGTGGCGTTTGGGCACTGAAGACAAACGTATATGGCGTTTCTATGGTAAGGATATGTCGTGGGAGAATGTGGCAAGGATGTCTGTTAAGAAGCTGATGCAGCTTAACGGCACCGATGATGTTAATTTCGTTGGAGCAGGAGAAGTGCTGGAAGTGACTACGGAGCCGCACCCTGGAAATATATCAGTGACAATAGATAAGGATAACCGCCTTATCTCTGAGGAGTATTATCACTCCCTTCCGTCAACATATACCATCCAACGACTTGGTAAATGTAAGGATAAACAACTCGTTATCACCTTCGACGACGGACCAGACAGCCGCTGGACACCTACCGTGTTGAGTACGCTGAAGAAATATAATGTCCCTGCTGCGTTCTTCATGGTGGGACTGCAGATGGAGAAGAACCTGCCTTTGGTGAAGCAAGTATATGACGCTGGACACACTATCGGCAACCATACCTTCACCCACCATAACATGATTGAGAACTCTGACAATCGCTCTTATGCTGAGTTGAAGTTGACAAGAATGTTGATAGAGAGCGTCACAGGACATAGTACAATCCTGTTCCGTGCCCCATACAATGCCGATGCCGACCCGACAGACCATGAGGAGATATGGCCAATGATAGTGGCAAGTCGACGTAACTACCTCTTTGTGGGTGAGTCTATCGACCCTAATGACTGGCAACAGAACGTAACGGCTGACCAGATTTACCAACGTGTCATTGATGGTGTGCACCATGAAGACGGACATATCATCTTGCTCCATGATGCGGGTGGTGACACACGTAAACCTACGATTGAAGCCCTCCCTCGTATCATTGAGACCCTACAACATGAAGGGTATCAGTTCATCTCTCTCGAACAATACTTAGGGATGAACAAGCAAACCCTGATGCCTGCTATCAATAAGGGAAAGGCTTACTATGCCATGCAAACCAACCTTTGGCTGGCAGAGATGATTTATCATGTATCCGATTTCCTCACGGCTCTCTTCCTTGTATTCCTTGTCTTGGGTATGATGCGCCTCGTATTCATGTATGTATTGACGTTCAGAGAGAAGCGAGCAGAGAACCGACGCAACTATGCACCGATTGATGCTGCTACGGCTCCAGCTGTTTCTATCATCGTACCGGGATATAATGAAGAGGTGAATATTGTGCGTACTATCACTACGCTCAAGCAACAAGACTATCCGAACCTACATATCTACTTCGTCGATGATGGTAGTAAAGACCATACCCTCGAACGTGTGCGTGAGGCTTTCGATACTGATGATAAGGTCACTGTACTCGCTAAGAAGAATGGTGGTAAGGCTTCGGCACTGAACTATGGTATCGCTGCTTGTCGCTCAGAGTATGTGGTTTGTATTGATGCCGATACTCAGCTGAAGCAGGATGCAGTAAGTAGACTGATGAAGCACTTCATTGCTGACAAGGATAAACGCATTGGTGCAGTGGCAGGAAACGTGAAGGTGGGTAACCAAAGGAATATGCTCACCTACTGGCAAGCTATTGAATACACCAGCAGTCAGAACTTTGATCGCATGGCTTACTCTAACATCAATGCCATTACCGTTGTACCTGGTGCTATTGGCGCATTCCGTAAAGAGGTGATTGAAGAGGTGGGAGGATTCACCACTGACACCTTAGCAGAAGACTGCGACCTGACGATGAGTATCAACGAACATGGTTACATCATTGAGAACGAGAACTATGCTGTGGCAATGACAGAAGCTCCTGAGACGCTCCGCCAGTTTGTTAAGCAACGTATCCGTTGGTGCTTTGGAGTGATGCAAGCCTTTTGGAAACATCGCTCCTCACTCTTCTCTCCATCGAAGAAGGGCTTCGGACTATGGGCTATGCCTAATATGCTTATCTTCCAGTATATCATCCCAACCTTCTCACCATTGGCAGATGTACTGATGCTCATTGGTCTCTTCTCTGGCAATGCCTTGCAGATATTCTTCTATTATCTCATCTTCCTTCTCATTGATGCAAGTGTGTCTATCATGGCTTACATCTTTGAAGGCGAGCGGTTATGGGTACTCCTATGGGTTATCCCACAACGTTTCTTCTATCGTTGGATTATGTATTACGTCCTCTTCAAGAGTTATCTCAAAGCAATCAAGGGCGAGCTGCAGACATGGGGCGTCCTCAAACGCACCGGCCACGTTGGTGAGTAGCAGCCTTACCCTTGCTGCTAAGGGTGGTAACAAACAACCTGTATCATTGATAGGAGACAGAAGAGAATACAGCTAAACAGTTCTACCTCTCATTCTCCACGTATTTCCCACGGAACTTTGTAACAATGTTCACGGAAAAAGAATACAGTAGAAAAGATTACATATCATTGTAAATCACCAGATTACAAGAAATACTCACGGAATTAACAAAGGCTTCTCACGGAATTCTCACGGAATTATTATAAACGCTTTATGGTATTCCGTGAGAATTTACTAAGTAAAGGAAAGAAGATTAAAGGATTCAATAACCAAAACCTCTTCTCATCGATTTTTATTACTCCCGCTTTCTTTAGTTTCTTCAATTGATAATCAATCTTATTATTCTTCTGTCTATCGCTTAACACATCAGATAACTTGTTTTTTAAAAGACCTTCTATATCTTTACGAGAAGCCTTACCAAACTTTTTCAAATACTCAACTATCATACTCATAAAGTACTCATCATCAAAGCTACGGTTCTTAATATATTGACTCTTCAACTCCTTATCTCCCGTCTTAGACACAATCTTATGTGCCAAAAAAATATGCGGCTTCCGTCCTTCTATTAGCTTTTTCCTTCTAAGATAAACTATTTGCTCATTTGAGATTACTTTATTCTTTTGGACCTTATCTAATAGCATGATATCCTCAAGACTAATATCAGGATTATCAGTCAAGATACGTGCAAAGTTTTCGTCAATAACCTTACCTGTAATTGTAACCCTAACTTTACCTTCTGAAAAATCATATTCTGGCATAGGGAAAAATCTGACACGTTGGTTAATAAACATCTTCTTTATACCACCTCCTTCAGATTCTATCATGTTAAGATTGCGCATAGCTTCTACCAAGAAACGATTGCGATAAACCGATTCTGGGCAATCCTTTGTCACAACATTTTCTACACTTTGTGGTAGGAATTCACCATAATTTTGAAAAATAACATGACTATCTTCATATTCCACGACCTCTATTCTTGCACACTTAGTATAATCTTGATGAGCAATTGCATTATTTAAAGGCTCGCGTATATTGAACATATCATAGCGCAACATCTCATCTGGGAAAAGAGAGTCTGGTCGTATAAGACGATACTTCACATTCCTAACTTTATTGTATAATCGGTCTATACTAAGAAGTAATGGCATTGGTAATATCTCGTAATCCTTATTCTGCACAGATCCAACACTCCTTAATGACCAACGAATACAAGCGACATAAGGACTAAGAAAGTGCTCACTTTCTTCTTTCCCTAATAAGACTAAAGCAGCTCTTGTAATCTTACCATTAATTGTTACTTTAGCTTTATCAAGGAACTTTACATTATCCCAAGCAGAAATTTCTGCTCTTCTATAAGGGTTACGAATAATATATTCCTTGCGTGCCTTCTCTATCGCTTCAAGATCAAGGTCATCAATGGTTGCTTGAGGAACTATTCCTACACTCCAATCATCCGTAATGACAAGTTCTGACAAGATAGAATCCCTCCTTTCCCCCTTCATCTCTATTAGAGAGTCACCAATTCTTTGCCAGGCCTTGTTATGAGCATAAACAGGTAACCTTGGTCTATGCTTGGGAATACTTATTATCCAAACAATTTCACCAGTATCATCAGCCTTCAATTCATCAAGAACCAGATTATCTATTGGAAGGTTCCGACATTTCTCTAAGATCCTTGCTTTAGCGGATTCAATAGTAAAATTACCAAATTTCTGAATGCCTATCACCTCAAATGTATTATCTTGAATACCAATTATAATGGAACCTCCATTCATATTAGATATAGCGGACACATAAGAAACGACATCATCACCTTCATGCCCACAAAGGCTATGTTGCAGATTCTTATATTCTTTCCATTCACACCCTTCATTCTCCTTCGGATATTGAATACGGATATATTCTGAAATTTCTTGTTTAGTCATATTATCATACTATTTACATTGCAAATATACAAAAGAAATATGGAATAACTTACTGATGTCATCAGAATAACATATTTACTACCGCTCTATTTTCATATATGACTTAATTGACCTTATAACACCTATGGTATGAAAGGGTATAATATATATACACCTGACTACATAATAGTCATCTATCCCTAAACGCAAAACATGCCCCCTAAACGCTACATGAGACACTATAAGGTAAGACAAGGATGACTAAATAAATCTTCCAGTATTTAGTTGTGTTATGCGGTGTATGGAGGCAACCTATCTTGGCTTAAACGCTTTGATTAACTGTGTATTGAGGGCGTTACAAAGAGGATGATAAGAGGGCATCATTTATCTATAGTGCGTGTAGAGAGAAGATAAATTGCACTCCCATTGACTAATCCAAAATATGAGCATTCTTACGTCCTTACTTCAGTGTAACGGCAAGACCGCGATTACTAAAGTGTGCGGAGTTAGCATCATGTTCGTAACGTCTTTTGAAGAAGGTTTTCTCCTGTTCGTAACACATCATGCACTTCAACTTATCACCTACCTTAATCATAGAGAATACCAAGCATAAGTAAGAAGTAAGGGGCAGTCATGTTGTGGTTCAGATAAGTATTAAGTGAATTTACGTTCAGTGTCATCCTCCCCATTTGTATGAAATACTCTACCTTTTGTACGTAGGCGATTTGATAGTTAGCATCGGCTACTATCTCCTTATCCTGTAGGGCGATAGCGCATTAAAGGCTGTTGAGGACTTCGAATTGCGGACTTAGATAACCGCTGCCTCATTGTGCTACTTGACAGCTTTTAGTACAAGTTGGGACAGTTTCGATATGTCTTCATGATGCTGTGAATAGTAAGATACGGCAAAGAAAACTAAAGATAGAGATAAAAGATAATTCCAAATCATAGATAACAGGAGTTGTTTATTATTCATAGCTGTTTGATGTTTGGATTATAGTTACCATTGACAAAGAAAAAGACTTTACTATCTCCATACAAACAGGGGGAGGGCTTTTTATTAAGCTATCTACGACAAGTTACTTATTATCCATGGTTTTTAATCTGTCCTCCATCTCTTTAAGGAGCTGTTTTCGCTGTTTCATGTTCGTTATAGCCAGTTTACTACCATCTTCCAAGCTCGTTTGATGAATATGGACATTGTTCTTTTCATCGTGTTTCACGAAGAAGACGCCACCAAACCGTTGATACACATTGATTGGGAAGAACTCTTGTAAGACATGATAGGCACCCTTAAAGCGTATCGGTATCAGTCTGTTGAAAGCAGGAGTCATGGGGAGATAGACAGAAGCATCGGTCGAAGCGTTAAGACAATACTCTAAACTATTAGCTGGTGCTTTGTTTATTGCAGCGTCCTTCATGCCGAATGTTATATCTGTCGCAATCGCATCGCCACCTTCTGTGACGAGGAGTAAGGGACAATAGTCGTCGCCATACGCCTTTCGCAGATAACTTCCCATAGGCAAGCAAGGTACGGCAGGATAGGTCGACACGGGGTTTACATGTGCAGCATGGGAATAGATAAACACCTTCTCACGCTTATCTTTGGCACACCTATCTATTAAGAACTTCGCACAGAGAGCCATCGTAGAGTCACGCTGGACAAACCTTTCAATAGAAGGAGTCTGCTGATGCTGTACATTCAGCTTTAAGATAAAGTCAAAACAGGCCATTTCGTCATCTGAAAGTAGCTTAGCTATTTCCGCACGGTGCTTATCAAGATAATTGACAGCGTCAGCCAGTTTATCTTTCATTATCATTACAGCGAGTCTGTCAGCCTCTGGGATGTGTTGTTCCTTATTTAGTGCAGCGATGAAATCAAACAGATGGAGGGTAGACGACATACTTATCGTCTTTTGATGTGTATAGTCAATACCAAACAACCGCACCTTATCACTATCTGCCCTACCCCGATTATAAGTCCTAAGTACGTTTAAGAGTGCACTTACTGCTGGGTGAGGAACCAAAGAGGAGTCCATCGTGAAGCTATCATCTTGTATATAACGATTAAAGAAAAGTGATTTCCCTAAGGGGAACTCCATCAAGACCAATCTACAATCATGCCGTTTGACAGACGCTTCAATCAGTCTGGTAACAAAGCTTTTAACGTCAGAGTTACCATGTAAAGACTCTCCTAAACCAATTATTCTCTTGTCTCTTAGTCCGTCTATCTGCGCCAGGTCGAAACAATGATTACTGTCCTCACGAATAAGGTTAAGACCACCCTCCACCCTCAAAGGAGCAAGTGTCCTAACGGGATAATCGTCGATAGGCTTATTATCAAGTGTCACCTCCAGTTTTGAGAAGACGATATACGCATCTTTCCTCTCCTCGCCTAAGACGTTGATACCTATATTCAATGAAGACGCATTAGTCAGGTTAATATGTGTCGAATATGTTTTGAGGACAGAGTCAGGCTTACAGATGAATGATCCTGTTGCCACCACCTTCTCTTCTTCATCAATCGCTTGCAGCGTTAGGACCACACGCTTTAGTCCACTCCCCTTACATTCAAGGCCTACCACACCCTCTTTAAGATTGTCGTGGGGCAAGAGAATTCTATGAGAGAACTCCGTTCTTAATCTGTCTACAATTGGAAATTCCTTTATGTACCGCCTTGCATACAACGTTCGCATTGGTCCTTTAACACCCCAAGGTATAGTGTAGAGCGCAAAGGCACCGTTCTCTATCCAGCGATAGGGGCGCAAAGAGTCTGGTAACATCTTAAAGTCTAAGTCATACGCCCTTGTGTAGTTTTGCTTTCCCGACTGTGCTATACATGGTATTGCAGTACTGATAAGGATTAATATCACTAAGAGCTTGTCTTTCAAAGTGATGTTTCTAATATTCATGTTATTATATTTATGTATAAATGAGTAGCTTAGCAGACCTTACCCCCAGCCCTTCTCCGAATGGAGAGGAGAGTGATTACCGAGTCTGCTATGTGCTTGTCTATATCCTTCCTTGTGTATCAGTTTATGCGCCGACAGGTCTCCCTGTGCGTTCAGGTCAGCATCGTCGGCTGCGGTTATCATTCTTTTATCCCACCAACAAGAGCACAGTGAGCGTGATTCAGCTCCATCTGTATTACCCGAGGAGCGTCCACTAATTGAACCATATCATCCCCTTCAGCTGAGCAAGATACTTGTTAAGGTCTTTTGCATTATCGTCCGTTAAGAAAAAATACATAAAGACATATCTATAATCCTTACCTATCACAACACAACGAGCACGGGTGAACTTATCCCTACACTCCTGTTGTTTTGTGTCAATAGGATACATCAGCATATAGTCAGCATTAAAGTACTGCTTAGCAAGAGAGGCTGGATAGTCAGTGAGAAGCATCTTTATTTCGTCAACCTCACACGGTTCGACAGCTTTACACATCTTATCCACCTGCCATTTCAGGTCGCACTTAATATAGCCGTAGATGTTCATATTTATCTTTCCACCCGTAGGGAGCGGTGTGAGGTCGTCCCTACTATTCCCACTCCAAATCGATGTCTTCAAATAGAGCTCACAGTCTTTATCTTGATGAACGATACTGGCATCAGATTTAGCAATAATATGTCTAAATATACACCCCTTAGTGTCACAAGGCAGTTGACTGGGCACGTATCCCCTACTCCTTATCAGTTTGTAAGGTTGTTTGATGTTAAGTCTGATGTTCTGCTGTTCGCACTTGCCCTCTATCGTGGGTGGAAACGTTTTGAAAAGTTCTACGGTATCAAGGTCTTCCACTGTCACCTGTGCCCAAACAGTTGGCACACAAAGGAGTTGTAAAAGGATAATACAGACAGCTTTCATCCCTCTTGAGCCGAAGAATGACACAAGTCTTGTTCTGAGATCTTTCTTCATAACCATAATGTATTAAGTTAATAAGGCAACTGTCTTAATTATTCTCAATTACAGAAGACTACTTTCTCAAGTCAGGCTTCTTCGTAGTAGCATCTTCGATGACGAACGAGTTGCCCTGTTCCTTCACCTTAATATATACCACCGTGCGCTTTGTTCCGACATCCTTATAAGGTGTTATCCACAGAAAAGAGACGCAGAGCCAATCATTATTCAGCGGTACAACCTTCAGTGTTCGTATATTCTCTTCATCACAAGCCTGCGCATCGATAAGGACATCACCGTCCATATCAACACTCTTCTTCATGACCGATGGACTAACAAACTTCTCTGCAATGACACTACTAAGGTCGCCGAGTTGAGTATAGAGAAGGCTGTTCATATAGGTTTTGTAGAAACCATAAGCAAACAGCTGTTTCTCCTTTTGGGTCTCATTCAGCTTACATACCGCAGTCTTTGCCTTGCCCTTCTGTGCATAGAGGGTCTGGGGTGCAACAGCCAAGCATAGCGCTAAGCTTATTGCAAGATACAGTTTTCTGTTCATTGTGTATAGCATTAATATTGGTAAAAATTGTCTGTATTCTTTCTCAAGTAGTATTACGACAGGCACGTAAAGGCTTAGCGACACGAATATAACTATCCGTCTTCTATCTCACTGACCACCGTCGAAATCATTAATCACCTTAGGTTTTTATGTTTCTGATTGTTTATTCGGGCCAAAGATATAAAATTAAAATACGTAAAACAAATTTAATGACAATTATTTTCGGGTGGGAGAGGAAATTAGAAGGGCAGGGGGAGGAGAGGAGGGAAAACCGGGAAGGAAGACAGGGGCGGCTGAGGTCGAAGCCTACGAGGCACTGCCTCGTAGGACAGGGGCAGCTGGGAACGGACAGGGGACAGGTGGAGACGGAGGGAAGACAGGCTGGGAACGGGAGCAGGGGCAGGCTGGGAACAAGGGCAGGAACCGCTGGCGACGGCCTGCGCCCACTATCAGCTGTCCCCTAAAAGCTCACGACAAACGAGGAGCCTAACTCTAAGGAATGGAAGCAAGTATGCTTTCCTAAGGCACGATAAGGCTGGAGGTTATAATCTACCAAGAAGCGAACACTGTAATGCTGGCGTGCTCTGAACATCAGTGACAGACCTGTTCCGAGACCCATGCCATGGCGCGAATCGATCAACTCGTCCGTCAAATGTATATTAGGATAGAACACTGACGAGGCTAAGAGTTTACTTCCAAGGAGCCAGCGGGACGTTAGGGGGTAAGAGAAATAGGCACCACCGCCTACTTTCCATGTGTCGAAGACATTATCCTCGGCCTTGACACCATCGACGATAACCGATGTGCGGGTCACTGAGAACCGTCCGCCAACACCGACATAGGGGTTGAAGAAATACGCACCCTCCACTGCTGACGTACAACCACGTGACACTTTAACATGCGACCCCTTCCCATCAGGATACTTCCCCAGCGGTTCGTTGATAAGAAAATTCAGTCCGATGAACGAGGGACGATACTTCTCTTCAAACGTCTCCTCCGTTGTAGCCTTGTTCAACCCACGTTGCTTAAAGATAAGATCAGTAAGATAATACCCCATCTCAGTGGCTACGATGCCCACGCCAGCCCCTGTCATCACATCACTCAACCAGTGTTTGTTATTCGCCATACGCATAAGACCGGTCGCAGCGGCTACGCTGTAGGCGCCAATACCTATCCATGGACTCCGATAGCCATACTCTTTATTAAGCATGGTGGCGGTCATGAAGGCGGTAGCGGTATGACCAGATGGGAACGAACGGAGGTCGGTTCCGTCGGGTCGCTCTACCTGTGCCGAGTATTTCAAGGCGTTAACAATTCCTGCCATCAACGCTACCGACATGGCATGAGAGGCAAGCATGCGCCCCCAACTGCTCCTTCCCTTCACCCCTCCTAACTTGAGTCCTAACATGACGGCAGCTGGGAGATACTGCGTGTAATTGTCTAATCGTCTGTCGAAACGTGGTATATAGTCGTTCCGCAGACCACGAAATCGCTTGCTCTCGCTACGCATGATAAGTCCGTTGAGGATAAGGGGTGCACAGGTGTAGACGACCCTGTCGAGGCGTGTGTCATTCTTGTATCTTACCTTCGCACACGCCTGTCTGACCGTAGCTGCCGTGTCGGCCACACCACATGTGTCTGTCGTCACGCCCACGCTGTCGTCTACTGCGATGGAGGACGTGTGCCGTAGGCTATCAGCCAAGGCAACAGAGGCCTCAGCGGGATGGCTAAGACTTACGAACGAGAGGATTACAAGGACTGTTCTCAGGACTTTTAACTTTGGGCATGGAGCACAGAACGCAAGTGACAAAACGTCGAACATGAGAGTTAGAGGTTTGAGTATTGAGGTTTTAACATTTCTATCTGTGGGGGACATGATACCCCCAATGATACTAACGGATAGAGTAGTGGGATTATTGTGAGAGGATAGTAGGAAATGTGAAGGAGACAGGGTATGTCTAAGACAGGGTAACAGAGGAACAAGTTTGATGAGTAACAAAGGGCAGGGACATGGTAGGGTATGGTTAAGACAGGGTAACAGAGGAACAAGTTCGATGAGTAACAGAGGGGTGGGACATGGTAGAGGGCGGTTGAGACAGGGTAACAGAGGAACGGAGGAAAGTAACAGAGGGCGTTCTTTCTCTCACAGAACTACACAGAAGAACAGAACACACAAAGGACCACAGAGACATTAAGTCAACCGATAACACAGAACGTTTCAGCTTTTGTTGGGTGTTGGGTGTATAGTGTTAGGTGTTGATGATTAGCCATAGGGGTATCTCGGTGATTACGCCCCTCCCTTTGGGGGAGGGGACGGGGGAGGGGCCTGTTCTTCTCTGCGTGCTCCCCCTGTGAGCAGAAAAGCTTCTGTTCATCTGTGAAAATCTGTGAGAGATATAATTCCCAACGAAACTCTTGTATTCTTTTCTCACAGAACTACACAGATGAACAGATTTTACAAAGGTGCACAGAGACATTAAGTCAACCGATAACACAGAACGTTTCAGATCACGATGGATGTAACATTCTGTAATATATAGCAGTAAATTCTGTGATATCTGTCGTCTGCTTGCAGACGTTGGTGAGTTCCCCCTGTGAGCAGAAAGGCCTCTGTTCATCTGTGAAAATCTGTGAGAGAGAAAATTCCCAACGAGCTTCATGCGTTCTAAACAACGTGAGAGAGAAAAGAACCAACGAGTCTCTTAGGCGTATGAAAAAACTTAACAAGAACGCACACGAAAGCCACTACGCAGGGAGGAGGGCATGAAGTGAAACGGAACTTGCAACTAACACGAAACCAAGCACATACGGAGACGGGAGAAGAAGGGCGTCTTCTTGAACGTTGAAGGGCGTGTTCTTGGGGCAAGAAGGGCGTGTTCTTGAACGTTGAAGGGCATGGTCTTCAACACTGAAAGGCGTGTATCGGATTTGAGAGGGACGAAAATACCTGACAAAGGGGGAGAGAGAACGAGGTGGGAAAAGAGCTGACTACGAAGTAGTGCTTCGTAGAGCCAGACCAAAGGAAACAAGAAACGGAACAAAGGGGACAAAGGAGCAGGCCAAAGGAAACAGGAAAACAGACCGAAGGAAACGGGGAAGCGGGCCGAAGAGAACAAGAGCGGGGTACGAAAGAAAGGGAGTAGCGGACTGAAAGGAACGAAGATGCGGAACAAAGGGAACAGGAAAACGGACCGAAAGAAACGAAGAAGCGGAACAAAGGGAACAGGAAAACGGACCAAAAGGAACAAGCAAGCGAAACGAAGGAAACAAAGGAGCAGACCAAAGGAAACAGGATAGCAGACCGAAGGGAACGAGAGAGAAGATTGCTGGAAACAAAAGAGCGGAACGCTGGAAACAAAAAAGCGGACCGCTGTGGATTGGAAAGCGGTCCGCTGAAAACGGGAGGGGGGACAGGGGATAAGGGGCGAGGGACAGCTGGTGGGGGATGATGATTGCCACCAGCTGTGGGTAGGTTTTGTGGTTCTACCCTACTCTACCTTTGTTACTCTACCCTATTCTCCCCTCTCATTTCGGCTTATTTACCAACAACAACCTTCTTGCCACCAACGATATAGATGCCGTTAGGTAAGCCTTCGAGGGCTGTCTCTGGGTTCACCTTACTACGAAGGAGGGCACCGTAGATGCTATAAACATCTACTTTACCGCCATTTAATGGTGCGGTGAAAGTCTTAATACCAGTTGGTTCTTTGCCTGGGTCGACCTCAGAACCGTCTGAACCACATACCTTAACTTGGATGTTATTATTTGCAGCCTCCATCACCTTCTTAGGTATAGTGAATGTCTTGGTGTTCGCAAAGTAAATGAGATTACCCTTACTATCGTAGATCTTGAAACCTACCACGTGGCTGTTCTTAGCCTCCATAGTATAGGTGCGACGGCCATTAACGGTCTTCTCGTCCTTAACAACAGCCCAGCCCGCTCCGAGACTATCCTTCTTAAACTGGTCCCATGAGCCAAAGTCGCCCATTGAACCAATGCGTACAGCATTGTTAAAGTCTTGACGCATTGTGCCAGGGGCAGCATTAGGATAGATAGCTGGGGTAGGACGGATATGATCATCAATGAAGATCATATTGTTCGCAGGCCCCTTAGGGAACTTCTGCATGAACTTCTTCGCCTCCATCCACTGTGCTCTTGTGGTGTACATGGTTGTGTTACTGTAGTCACCGATGACAGATCCGTTCACATCATAGAAATGTCCCCATGCTTCAAAGAAGCTTGAAAGGTCTTGCTTGGCTGCTACACAACACGCTTTAGCAAAGAGTAAGTAGTCGTTCTGGCCCTGACAGTTGGCTGTACCCTGTCCTTCAAGGCGGTTCTTACGTAGATAATCGAGGCAATTATGCCAGAACTGATCATCAAGACCAGTCGCATGGAACATCAGATAGAGCTTGTAATACATCTGCGTTGTGCCCCATGTGCCATATTCAAACCACTTCTTCTTGTTAGCAAAGCGGTCAGCATAGGTTGAGACAGCACTCTCGCAAACCCCATCATACTTCTTACCGTCAACATCTATATAAGAACAGTTTTCAGAGCGGCTGGTTACGCGACCCGAAGTAAACATTATCATGTTAGAGTACATATTGACCGAAATCTCCGTCATACCAGCCGTATTAAACAGCTGCTGATGGTTATGACCGAACTCGTGAGCAGGACCCCAGAGTGTACCATTGCCCCACTTCATCTTATCATAGTTGAGAACATCACCCAAAGTGTTGTAGTTATAGTAGGTACCACCGGTCGTAGCATACATATAACCATGGTCGACAGCAGTAGCGTTGAGCACGTTGTTGCACTTATCACGCTTAGCGGCACGGAAGCCCATGAGGTCGTCTTCACGCTGAACGATGCTGTTCCAGATCTCAACAAGTTCCTTCATGTTATTAGGAGTGTACTGCTTGCAATCAGCACCAGGCATGTTCATGACAATCAGTTCGCCCTTCATATTGAACGCCTTAGCCCATACAAGGCCATCAGACTGCATTGTCTTCCAGTCTTCATTGGTGTTACCCTTTGTGAGATCGAAGTATCCATTCACCTTACCACCCTCGATGTGGATGTTCATAGGCTTATAGTCTTTGAGGTACTTACCGTTGTTGAAGGTACGACCGATATAGTTAACAAACACGTTGTTCTCGCCCTGATTGAGGATAATGTTCAATCCCTTCTTCAAGTTATAATACTTACCAGCACTACGTGTACCCAATGGTACAAGCTCAATCTGCACTGTTGCATTCTGTGGAATATCATCGCCAAGGAAGACAAAGAGGTCCTCGCCATCACGAGCAGTAACACCTGTTGGGTTCGTCATACTACCATAATCGTAGCCGATACCCATTGTACGCGCCCAAGCACCATAGTTATTCTCGCTGTAAACCTTATAATCAGCGATGCGGAAGAGCTTCTCCCAGTTGCGACCACTTGGGTAAACAGTCCAGCTCTGGTTCTTTATCTTCAACACAACCTCCTGTAGTCCCTGTGGCACACCCTCGGTAGTCATCTGAGCCTTCAACGCCTCATCAGTCATCGCCTTAGTAGCGGCAGTAACCTCCGTAGCGGCACTGTTAGTGAAATACTTAGCCACCTTCTCAGCATAGACATCCACATTCTTGGTCAAGTCGACACGAGTCTTGTAAGCATCCTGCTGTTCCTTGAGCTTAGCAGGGTCGAGTGTAGCCTCCTTAAAGACCCACTTATTTGCCTCGTTGTGCGTGTACCAGCCAACAGGATGGTATCCCTGACTCTCCGCACAATGGATACCAACATTATTAGCATCGACCATCTCGAAAGCCAACACGTATGGATCGTCCGTGTTACGTTGGAGGTCAAAGCCTGTACCCTTCCCCTCAGCTGTCGTATAAGAGCGACTTGTCTGCCCATTCTGAGGAACGATATACTTTCCTGTCACGGCATTCTGGAACACGTAGCGGCCGTTAGCCAACTTTTCTAACTTCCAATAATAAGAGTAATCACTGCTGTTAAAACCCGAGGTAGACAATTCGCCAACTATAAAGTCCTCACGCATCGCCCTGCCATAAGTGTCAGAAACAATCTGATAGTACTTTGTGAGATCCTTTGTTGGGTCTACCACCTTGGTCAGTTGAGCCAGACGGGCAAGCACCTGCTCGTTTGTAAGCGTCGTCACAGGGTCGAAGCGGAACTCACTTGGGCCGAGTGCTGTTATACCATTGTCTCTCAAAGGATACCAACGAACGATATCCTTCTGAGCATCGAGGTGCCAGCACCAATCTTCAGCATTACTATTATAGATATTGAAGTAAGACTTACCTGTCCCACTTGACTCTGTCTGATACTCAATCCTGAACTTGTAAGCATCATCGGCTGTCTTATAGACCTCATTATTTGACCCACACTCTGAACGTACTTAGCATTCTTCAGACTCTGAATCGTGTACCTGCCGTCCTTAGCATGTAGTAAGAAGAGGTCGGAGAAGTCGGTAGATGGACTGCCATAATGCTGCCCATGTAAGGTACCTTTATCATCCACAAAGACATGCAGATCAGTACCTTTTTGACGCTTGTCATTAACAATGTAATAAACTCCCGGCTTGAGTTTTTGATTCTCTCCATCAGCAGTTGGTGCCGCAGAGAGCATCGAAGCTTTCGCAACACTTGGCACAGCAGCGGTCAGAGCCAGTGCTGCCATGAGTGTCTTCTTGCGTAAAAATCTTTCGAATAACATAGATGTATTTAATAAGTAGTTGTTTTTTAGGTTTCTCTTCGGTAAGTATCAAGTTTGCTTTCACCCCTTTTTAGGACAGTGCGGAGGCTCCGCACCCGTGGTGTTCACGCCCCGCACCTTTCGTGCGAAGGTATAGCACATCACCTGAATAGTATATTAACGAAGACAACCCACTGGCATAGGGGGACTATGCCAGTAGGTTGGTAAATAGAGATTACAGACCTAACTGTTCCTTCTTCCAAGCCTCATCGTGATAAACATAGAGGTGGAGTTCAGCGAGATACCAGTAAGATGAGCCACCACCATTATTGATATTCGAACCATTCTTACGCTGTGTAGGTTCGAAGCGGATATGGGTGATAGTAGCACCATTGGTCTTTGTGTAAGCGAGTGGTTCGCTCACAGCATTCGCAGAACGGTAGTTTGTCTGTGTTGAAACAGGCGTAGCAGCAGTGATGACATCTGATGAAGCGTAGATATTAGCACGCTTAGGGTTGCGGTCGTTACTGCTAACTTTATACTCATCGAAGCCAAGGTAGAACGTACCATTGATACCTTCGTTCAGCGTAATATCAATGTGAGGACGTGGATCGCTCGTGTTTCCGTTGCTCTTCGTCTGGAAGTAAGTAGTCTTATTACCGTCGACAGCAGCGCCAATCTCGTGCCCTGGCTGCATAGAGTTAGCTGATACCATAGCCGCAGTGAGCGGTATCTCAACAGACTCAGACCACTCGTTAGCCTGAGCAGTAGCTGTTGCAGGATCATGGGTATTCTTACCTCTGAGGCCCTGAGTCGTCACGGTGATGGTATAGTCGCCTGCAAAGTTGAAGACATCATTGAGAACACAAGACGTCTCGTTCGCTGCTACCTCCTTTACTGACTCTGGTACACCCGGCATATTGCTCTTTGCTCTAACGATAACCTTCTCATAGTTGACCTCGTCAGGAGCCTTCCATGTCACAGTGAACTGGCCCTTACCAGGCGTAACGTTCACATCGTTGACACCAGTAGGTACGATGTCTTGGAATGGCTGTTGGGTCACATGGATTGTGAAAGGCTGTGCGCTGCTATTAGAAGGCTTACAAACCACATCACAAGAACGTGCGTTATCAGTAGTGTTGAGCGTTGCAGTGAAGTCAACCTCCGCACCAGAGATATATTTCTTAGGTGATGAAAGCCAGCTCTTAGCCTCCTCTGGGATAATAACCTCATAGTTACCATCAGCCGTAGAACGCTGGAATGGCACACGATAAGTACGACCGAGGTCGACCATCTCAACGGCTGCCTCCTTCGTCTCCATAGGATAGATAGGACGCACCTTATAGCCCTTAGCCGACTGCTCGATGACATACTCGATAGAAGCATCCCAGTTGTCAGAACTCTTCAGACGAACAGTACAGTAGCGAGTCTCGGCAGTTGTGTTAGGATCCATATCAAAGTGAAGCTTCACGATACCATTCTCTTTGACGGTCTTCGTTGTGTCCAAGCGAACAAACGATACTGTGTCAGGAACAATGATATGGTCGAGATGGAGGTTGGTCTCAACTGGTACGTCGATACTTGTCACCTTACTCTCAAGGAGAGAATAGAAGGTACCCTCACGATTGAAGAATGGGTTCTGCTCTGGAATACGGAGAACACTCTCGTAACCCATCTGTGACACCTTAATCTCATAGGATGCACGCTCGCCATGAGAGATAGTTACTTTCGCCTCACGAGCCTTGAAGCCATCGTAAGCCGGAGCCTTAACCGTAACGCCCTTACCGTCAGGATTCTTCGTGACAGTGAGCCACTCGGCATTACTCTCCGCCTTCCAGTCTTCCAAAGCTACGTTTGTCTCTACAACAATCTGCTGTTCACCGCCCTCTTTATTGAATGCTATCATTCGTTGGGAGGAATGAGGAACCTCAAGCTCCTTGCTTGTAAAGTCGGTGTCATAGTCAGCTGCACAGGATGCGAGGCCTAATGTCCCCACAAACAGCACTGACAGTATGAATAGGAAATTAATCTTCAGTTTCATTATTCGTCGTTATTTATACGGTTAAAGTTTGTCTGCTCTTGGGTTATACTGGTAGCGCATCTTTGCTAACACTTCCTTCCATGGGCCAACCTTCCATGTTCCATCGCTCTGCTTAGCGTTCTTCATCACGCGATAACGATAGTGGAGGCGGAACTCCTTAAAGTAGGTTGGATTGGTGGAAGCGCTACCTCCCAACTCATTAAGCAAGAATGTGTTGTTATACTCACCAACTGGAGTAAGCATCTCTACCTCGAGTGAATCCTGCTTGAAAGGCTTCAGTGTTACGTTGTAAGCTGAAGGGTTCGTAACAGTCTTCGAACCGATAGTAGCAACGATACTCTTCACGTTGATGTCATGGAGTGCCTTTTCGTAGTTATCCCACTTCTCGTCACCAGCAAGGAAACGAACAGCATTAGCCGCTACAGGGAAGGCACGGACAGTATTGGTAGGTCGAGTGGTTGACTTTGTCTCAACGTTTGTCACCTGAGAAGATACTAACTGATAGTTCCAATTCTCTGCTGTTGAACCGTAATTGTTCTTCCATAGAATCTTAACCAGTACGTGATTCAACTGAACACCTAACTTATTATTGTCGGTTGCGATTGCACTTGCATCATGGCTGACAATCTTGTAGTCGAGGAAATAGACACTGTCAGGAGACAGAGTACCAAGGTTCTTCAACTTGATATCAAAGTAGCACTTGTTTGACCCAGCTGGGATAGTACCCGCCATCTGTGGGTCTTCATAGCAGTCGGCTGGGAGGAGACGCGCAAACTTAGTACTGTCAATATCGAAGTTTGACTTATTATACGCATTGAAGAGTGAGTCGTCATGAGCGATAGACACGTGATAGTCACGGTCGGCAAGCTGTGAACCACTCAAGTTAGCCACTAACTTGACAGAAGCCGTCCCCTGCTCCACAGCAGAGAGTTCTACTGTGGTGCGGTCATAGATACGGTTGGAACCTGCCATCAAGCCTACCTTGTGAGGATAGAAATTCTGCTCAAAGTCATAATTGTTACATGATGACAATGCTACAGCAGCTAAGGCACATCCTAATATATACTTGTATTTTTTCATAAATAGTTACAATATTAACGTTATTAACGATCCCAACCTGGGTTCTGATCCATCTTAGGGCTCTTAACCAACTCACGATGTATGAGTGGAAGGAATACCATTCGTGGGAGAGCCTTACGGTCGCGGATATTCTGTTCGTTGATGGTTACGAGGTTGAAGAACGGACCATCGTTGTTACCTTTCTTCTCGCTGTAAACATCAAGACCACGCCAATTAGAGCTGTTAGCGTCTTCGGTGAAGTAAGTACCCCAACGACGTGTGTCGAAGTAACGATGACCTTCATTGAAGAGCTCAACCTGACGTTCGTTCTTGATAACCTCATCGAAAGCATTCTCAGTGCTGAGTGTTGCAGCCTCAACACCTGGCAAGCCCACACGATAGCGTATCATATTGAAGTAACGGGCCATAGCTGCCTCGTCACGGGTTACTGCTACGTCTACAAGACGACCGTTTGCATCCCATGTCTTCACGTTCTCTGAACCTTGAACATGGTTGTCGGCCTCACAGAAACTCAACAGTATTTCTGCATAACGGATGATTGGGAATGGCTTAGGAATAACCGAAGCACCATCCTTACCATGCCAAGAGTCATCTGGGTGGATGTACTTGAATGGTACGTAACCACTGATACAGTAGTCGTTAGGGTTGTTACCAGCCGCATTCTTACCAGCCTTAGAATCATCAATAGAGTACCAGAAGGTCTGGTTGTTATAACTTCCATCGGTGGTAGAGTTCATCTTCCAGATACGACCAGGGAAGCCGATGCTTGCATAGAAGCGTGCTGAGCGGTTTACATAGGCTAATGGTGTACCGTTGGCCATGTCACAATCGCCGATAGACTTCTTCTGATTGATATGTTTGGTTAGGTCGGCTTCATAGAGTGGAGACTCTGCTGGCTTCTTACCATCCTTCATCAGGAAGCAATCAATCACACGCTGAGGTACTGACATACCACCCCATCCACCATAGTTAACAGGGAATGAGTGACGAGAATAGGTCATTACAGGACCAGAGTACTCATCAGCCCAGATAAGCTCACGGTTTACCTTTGCCGTACCCTCGCCATTGAACATATCAGCAAAGGAATGATATGGGTCGATACCACCTGCGCCATCAGGGAACTTAGCCGTTGGAACTGATGCGTCGAGTGGATATGGATTATCCTTATCAGCGTCGACTGTGTAGAGCGTATAGTAGTTGAGGTCGATGACCTGCTTTGCTGCGGCTGCAGCCACAGCCCAACGCTTTGCATCGTAAGTCTGGTTTACATAATACTTGCCGTCGCTCTTACGCTTCCACTCACCAAAGCAACGCTTTGCGTAAGTACCACCATTGAAGGTTGGAGAAGCCTGCAAGAGGCGAAGACGTGCGATAAGTGCTAAGGCAGTACCCTTTGTTGGACGACCGAAGTAGGCTGTTGACTGCTCACTTGGACGCTTCAAGCCAGGGAGCGACTGTGCGAACTCATTACAGATATAGTCGATTGACTCGTCCATTGTTGCACGCTCGCGGTCATAGTAATCAGCCTTTTCACTGGTTGATACAACCTCGTCACCGACAATCAGACAAGGACCCCAGTTCTGCAACAATACGTAGTAAGCATAACCACGGATAAAGTGAACCATTGCTTTATAGTCTGCCTTATCATTGTTAGACATATCACCAATCTTGTCAACCTTCTCTAACATAAGGTTGCATCGTCTGATAATCTTATACATCTGATACCACTGTCCCCAGTTAGGAACGTTCTCTGCATTGACGTTACCTACTGTGAACTTTGCTCCCCAGAACTCGTTGGTCTGCCAACGTACACAGATCTCATCTGAGGCCGTCTCTCCTGGATTCCAAGAGTTACCCCAGATGTTACCAGCTGATGGGAACATCGTTGGTGTAGCAAAGAGATAACCATTTGCATTCTGGGCTGAGTGGAAGACTGAGTCTTCCTTGAAGATAGCATTAAAGTTGTCGTCTTGGTCCAAGAAGTTACATGACGTAAAGGTCATTCCTGCGAACAAGGCTGCAACAGTGCCCAAAGCTAATATATGTTTTTTCATTATTACAATCTAATTAAAGAGGTGAAACCTTTAGAATCTAAAGTACATTTGCAATGAGTAGGTGGTTGGGATTGGATAAGCCGCACCATTGTACCAAGCCTGCTCTGGGTCGAAGTACTTTGCACTGTCGATAGTGAAGAGGTTGTTAATTACAAAGTCACACTCTAATGAACTAAGTCCTGCTGCGCGCAACCACTTACGATGGCGGAATACATAGCGGAAGTTCAATTCTTGGAAACGAAGGAATGAACCGTTCTTCTTCCAGAATGTTGAGAGTTGTGAGTTGTTTGTATTTGAGCCGTAAGACAGACGTGGGAACATGGCGTTAGGGTTCTCCGTTGAAGGATCGCCTGAATACCATGCTGGTATCCAACGGTTCTTTGGATTGTTCACCATCTTCAACACATTACCCATCTCACCATTATAGAATGGAATCCAGCCTGCGTCGTAGCCCATACCTACTCGGTAGTAGTTTACACCGGTGTTACCTTTGAAGAGCATACTTACGGTAAAGTCCTTATAGTTGAACTCTCCACCAATACCGAACATGACACGAGGAACGTTATTACCGTAAGATAGTGGCACACGGTCGTCACTGTTGATGACACCATCACCATTCACGTCGCGGTACTTGATATCACCAGGACGCACAACGCCGAAGGCTGCTGTCTGGTCTGGGCTCTGACGAATATCGTCTTCATTCTTGAAGAGACCCTCAGAGATGTAACCACGCAATACACCGTAAGGCATACCTGTCACGCTCTGATAATCGTAAGCAAGCTTATTCTCCTCGAAGTAGTCTACAATATTCTGTGACCATGTATAGTTAGCACGAACGGTATAGTTCATGTCTTTGCTTATCTTGTGGAAATAAGAGATGTTTCCGTCTGAACCAAAAGAGTGCATACGACCCACGTTAGACTTTGGATAGGTCACCATACCAGCATACTCTGGCAATGTAACACGGTCTTGGAAGATGTGGTCACGTGTGTCACGGAAGAAGTCAACTGTCAACTTGATAGCATCATTGAAGAAGTTAGCATCGATACCGACGTTCAACTTCTTAGCAACCTCCCACTTCAAGTTATCAGCACCTGTCTGCTTCTCAACGATACCTTGTCCGTTATAACCCCATGTCGTAGCTGCGTGGTTGTTAATAATGGTCAGGTAAGGGAAACGAGCATTTGCGATATTATCGTTACCAGCCAAACCGTATGAACCACGAATCTTGAAGAAGTTAACGAATGGGAGGTGTTGCTGTACCCACTTATAGGATGTTGGGGCCCAACCCACAGCTATTGATGGGAAGAAACCGAAACGCTGACCCTTAGGGAAGAGGTCTGAACCAGTGTAACCGAAGTTCGCATCTACGAAGTAAGTTGAGTTATAACCCCATGACAAACGGCCTGATACGTTCTGACGACGCTTAGGGATAGCTGCGATACCGAGTGCATCACCATTGCCCCACTCTGACCCCTTTGTGTCTTCCATGTAATAGAAGAGGAGTGCACCGAGGTTATGAGCACCGATACTTGTGTTATAGTCTAACTTAGCCTCCATGTAGTACTTTCTCCAAGATTCATTGTCTGAAGAGTAAAACATATCTTGCTGCTTAGAACGTAAGGTCTTGATGAGGTCACCTGTTGATGTACGACCTGTTGCACGATAGTAGTCTGGTCTAACGAAACGGCGCTCGCTGAAACCTGATGTGCGGTCGTTAACAGCCTGAACAGAACCCACGAGTCCCTTGAGAATACCACCGAAGCGGTGTGTGAACTTCAAGGTAATCATGTTACGGGTATTGTCAGATGATCTGTAACCCTGATAGTTAAGGGCAGCAAATGGAGAGATAAGGTCGTTCTGACCGTAGGTTGGCAATGTTCCGTCGGCGTATGTGACAGGGAACATCAATGGATTCAGCTGGAGTACATCCTCCCACACTTGGTTGGTATTCTTACCTCCCGGAGTTGTATAGTTTGATATGCTACCATCAACACCAAAGTAAAGCTCAGAACGCTTGGTGAGGTTCATGTTAATATTTGCACGATAAGTCAACTGATCGTAGGACAATGGCTGATGGAACTGGTTTTCCTTCTGACGATAGGCAGCACCCTCATGGCGATAACCTACAGAAACGAAGTACTGTGCAACATCTCCACCACCACGTGCACTGGCGTAGTAGTTTTCCTGCAAAGAGGTCTTCTTGATAATCTCGTCAATCCAGTTTACGTTTGGATAAAGCTCTGGATCGAGATTGTTCTTGATGATATCCAACTGAATTGGCGTATAGATGTCGGCCTCTCCTGACATTGCACGTGCCTCATTGGCCAACCTTGCATAGTCGTAAGACGATAGATACTCTGGTAACTTATTGATATGTGAGAGCTTAACGGTCGCACGAGCGGTTATCTGTATCTTCTCCTTTGAACCGCGCTTGGTAGTTACCAATACAACACCGTTAGCACCACGCACACCATAAACGGCTGTTGCTGCAGCATCCTTCAATATTGAGATGCTCTCTACGTCGTCTACATCAATATCATTGAGGCTACCCTCGATACCATCAATGAGGACCAAGGCGGCTGCACCAGCACCAAAGGTTGACACACCACGTACCCAGAAGTTGGATAGGTTCTGACCTGGCTCTCCTGAGAGCTGCATGGTGATCACACCTGGCATACGGCCTCCAATCATGTTGACAAGAGAGGTTCCTGGCGTGCGCAACTCCTCCATATTAATAGTAGAGACAGCACCCACTACTGACACCTTCTTCTGTGACACAAGACCAGTTACGACCACTTCGTCGATAGCATTGGTCTTGGCTACCTTGAACTTCACCGATAGTGAAGGCTCGTCCTTAAGGATTGTTCGCTGCACGGTCTCCATACCTACGTACTCGAACTGAAGTGTAGCACCTGGCTTAACCTTAATAGCAAACTTACCATCCAGGTCGGTTATGGTTCCTGTTCCTGGTTCGTTCTTTACACGAACGGTAGCACCAATACATGGATCACCCGTATCATCATAGACGACACCTGCTACCGAGAACTGCTTTGCAGTAGTATTATCTTGCGAATAGGCTTGGACTCCATAGGTTAATAGAGCCAACATGAGACACAAGACATATAATGTTCTTCTCATATATATCTATGTTTGTAGTATTTATTAGGCTTTTAGCTATTTGATTGATAACTCTCGTATCACTTGATTCTTCGAGTCGGCGACATAGACCGTACTCCCGTCGGCACTCACCGCGACACCCGTCGGCCAATTAAACTTGGCTAACTCGACACCACCATCTTGGAAGCCTGCACTCTGTGGAACACCGATTGGGGTGGTTACACGTGCATTCTTACCTAACGTTGTGTCTATCATACGGATACAGTGGTTACCTGAGTCGGCAATATAGAGCTTGCCGTCCTTGGTGAAGGTCATCTGACGTGGATAACAGAACTTGGCGTTCTTCAATGCTCCATCTTCCCATCCTCTACCTTCGGTGACGTTTACTGTACCGAAAGATGCAATACCTGCGTATGGCTCACCTTGGTAAGTCAGAGAATCCTTGTCTGACAACTGGTCTACGTCAACATACCATATCTGATGCGCATCGGTGAAAGAGATAAACAAACGGTTAGGCTGTGTAGGGCTGAAAGTACAGAAAGCATCTGAACCACCGCTTCCCTTAGGACCATCCTTACCAACACGCTTCAAGAGCAACTCTGCCTTACGTGTCTTAGGATTAATACGGATGAGCTGCCCCTTAAACATCACAGAGTAAATCATCTGGTCGTTCTTGTTAATCACGAAGCAATACTTCCAGTTGCTATCGTCAAGGTTTGCATAACCGTTAGGATTGATGAACTGCTGCTTGTGAACGGCATAACCCTGATCCTTCAACAGACTGTAATACTTACGTCCATTATCGTCTGGTACATATACACCCTCATAACCATCAAGTGTTGAGTAAGCTGGCGCATTAATTTTCTCGTCTGTTTTACTATTCACCTGAAGAATAGATACTTCGTCCTTCTTCAAGTCAGCTTTTAACACCATACCTCCGACATTCTCATTCTTCTCATCACGGCATTCGATAAAAGAATTACTTCCATTAGCTTTAAAACTATCATCAAATCTATGCTGAACAACAAATATATTATTGTCGTTATCCACACAGAGGTAACCTGGAGCTGATAGGTTTGATGTTAGCAGCTTATCGGCTTTTGTAGCATGTGCATCAGTAGTCTGTGTACCCACGATAGTCGTTACGGCAGTCTGTGTGATGTACTTAAAGTCACGGGTTCCTTCACCTTTAATAGTGTCGTTACCGTTCGCACGTGTCACTTCAAGCTTGATGTTACGCTTGTAAGTCAAGCCTGCTGGCACATAACAATAGAGCTTCTCGCCATTAGAGGATACAAGTCCACCACGGTGACGACCTCCATCTTCATCTACATACCATAGTGAAAGACCAGTGGTATCAGTACCAAAGTTCTTTCCAGTGATAATCATTGGCGTAGCAATACCACCACTGTCTGGATAGAAGTCACTAATGACAATTGGCTGTGAAGGGTCAAAGGAGCCTCCAACACTACCCCCTACTTCCTTATCAGAACAGGAGGCCCATGCAAGTGAACCCAATAAGACCATCCACAAATAAGATTTGAAAAGTCTCTTCATAGAAATGGTTTAGTTTAATTGATTATTGTTTTTAATTATTTCATTGCTTCTTTTTAGGTAAGTTTCTGCCTTTAAGTAAATAGTCAGTACTTTATCTTTTTGAAGGTTGACAAATTTAGAAAATAATTTTAAGATATGTATTCAGTACAACTATTAATTAACTATTTTTAAGCAAATAATCCACTTTTCCGTGCATATCTACCCTATATATCGTATGCTTATACCAAAAAATCCTAAATTAAAGGGTGTGGGAAGGACGCGAGGACAAGGTGGCCCCTTCCCCAACCCCTCCCCCGAAGGGAGGGGCGTAGTATGTGAGGTTACCCCTACTGGCCTGCTGACGTGATACGTGGGTAGGTTCTTCTTTCACGCTGGGGAGGTTTTTCTCTCACAGAACTCACAGATCTAACAGAGCGTTATTGCGCACAGTTTCGAACTCACAGAACGCCTCCGGCATACAGATTTCACAGAACGTTATAGCTAAAGAAGGGTGTTGGGTGATGGGTAGTAGGTGTTGATGATTAGCTAACGTTGGCTGTAAGGTTCTGTGATATCGGTTGACTTAATGTCTCTGTGGGCCTTTGTGTGTTCTGTTCTTCTGTGTTCTTCTGTGAGAAATAGAACGCACCCTCCATGTGAGAAAGGATGCTTGAGAGTTGCTGGATAGTTTTTTCTCGCACAGAGCGCACAGAGTTCACGGAGGTTTTAAGCGCACGGTTTCGAGCCCACAGAACGCCTTCGGCATACAGAGTTCACAGAGGCCTTTCAACTAAGATTAGCTATAAACGCTCTGTGATATCGGTTGACTTAATGTCTCTGTGAAAACCTGTGTATTCTGTTCTTCTGTGTAAATCTGTGAGAAATAGAACGCACTTGAGATTCGCTGGGGAGTTTTTCTCTCACAGAACTCACAGATTTAACAGAGCGTTATTGCGCACTGTTTCGATTCCACAGAAGGCCTCCGGCATACAGAGTTCACAGAGGCCTTTCAACTAAGATTAGCTGTAACGCTCTGTGTTATCGGTTGACTTAATGTCTCTGTGGAATGCTGTGTGTTCTGTTCTTCTGTGTTCTTCTGTGAGAAAAAGAACATTTATGAGACTCACAGGGGATTTTTTCTCTCACAGAGCGCACAGAGTTCACGGAGGTTTTTGGCGCACAGTTTCGAGCCCACAGAACGCCTCCGGCATACAGAGGTCACAGAGGCCTTTCAACTAAGATTAGCTGTAACGCTCTGTGTTATCGGTTGACTTAATGTCTCTGTGGGATGCTGTGTGTTCTGTTCTTCTGTGTCTTTCTGTGAGAAAAAGAATAATTGCGAGACTCGCTGGGGAGGTTTTTTCTCTCACAGAGCGCACAGAGTTCACGGAGGTTTTTGGCGCACAGTTTCGAGCCCACAGAACGCCTCCGGCATACAGAGGTCACAGAGCGTTACTGCTATCAATGGGGTGAAATCTGAAAAAGAGGAGAGTTTACAGAATGATTAAAAAATCATTACATTGAGTAGAGCGAAAATCCCCCTAAATAAAAGTATAACATCTCTTGCGATTACATTTGTAACCTACACGAAATGAGAACGTTACAAATAGCGTTCAAGAACATGCCCTTCTTGCTCCAAGAAGGGCGTTTTCAATGTGCAAGAAGGGCATGTTCTCGAACGTAGAAGGGCCTCTTCTTGCTTCATACTCAGCCCCTTCTCGATTGTAGAAAAGAATGATTAGCGAAAAAACCTTACACTAACAGCCATCGGCCCCTCCCCCTTCCCCTCCCCCGAAGGGAAGGCGCGTAATCACCGAGATACCCCTATGGGTAATCATCAACACCCAACACCTATCACCCAACACCCATCTTTAGCAGTAACGCTCTGTGAACTCTGTATGCCGGAGGCGTTCTGTGAGCTCGAAATGTGTGCCAAAAACCTCCGTGAACTCTGTGTGCTCTGTGAGAGAAAAACCTTCCCAGCGAGTCTCGCAATTATTCTTTTTCTCACAGAAAAACACAGATGAACAGAACACACAAAGGCCCACAGAGACATTAAGTCAACCGATAACACAGAACGTTACAGCCAACATTAGCTGTAACGTTCTGTGATATCTGTATGCCGAAGGCCTTCTGTGGGTCAGAGGCCCCCTCCCCCTTCCCCTCCCCCAAAGGGAGGGGCGTAATCACCGAGATACCCCTATGGGCTGGATGTAGGCTTCGTGTTGCCCCTTGTTCGGCGTCTACGATAGCTGAAATGCTCTGTGATATCTGTATGCCGGAGGCCTTCTGTGAGTTCGAAACAGTGCGCAAAGAGGTCTGCTCAATCTGTGAGTTCTGTGAGAGATAAAAGTTCCCAGCGTGAAAGATAAGACTTTCCACGCATGACACAAGCAGCCCAATAGGGGTAACCTCACATATCACTCCCCTCCCTACGGGGGAGGGGCCGGGGGAGGGGCCAACTGGTGTAGAGTGTAGTGCCAGCGTGTTTCTGGCGCAGTGCATTTACTTTATCTCCACCTCCCTCAACTCTTTATCCACCAACAAGCCCTTGGCTGTTGTGTTCTTAACGGTGAATGGTTTGAGAGCTTTCATACGAATGACGAGGAGATCAGCATCACCATTGAACGTATGGTGGTCGCCTACGTTCACAAAGGTTGGATAGAGAACCTGCGAACCATCGCTGTGATGACGGTCGTAGGTGAGGTTGCGCATCGTCATTGATGGGTCGGTTTCTACCTTGACAAACTTCATCTCCTTCGGACTATATGGGAAGACAAGGTTGAAGGCATTGACCGACTTGAGGCCTTTACCCCTCACTTTGATGATGACATCATCGCCTGCTGCATAGGACTTACGGTTGTACTCGTAGTAAATCTTACCTGCTACAGGCTCGGCATCATCGTTTGTCCAACCGCCTTCGAGCTGTGCGGCAACATTCGAAATGTCGTAGGCATCAATCAAGCCGTTGCCGTTGAGGTCGCCACCAGAGATATAACCATCAAAGTCGGCATCGCCCTTCTTAAGACCTGTATAGTTCATATAAGAGGTGAAGTCGTTCTCATCAACCTTTCCATCGAGGTTGATGTCGCCAGGAAGGATAGTCTTTGTGCCAGGCACCTTGAAGACATAGAACTCACGACCAGAGCCGAAGTTGCCGACAGCCTCCTTCACACTCACCTTCACATAACGTGCTACAGGATGGGTAGGGAGCGTCACCTCCTTCGTTCTTCCGTCTCGTGCCCACTGCTGCGGACCGATCTCCGTCCATGTCTTACCGTCCTTGCTGACAGCGATGTCACACTTGGTTATCGTACCGTTACCGCCATTTGCGCGTGGAACATACTGCAGTTTGTCGAGCGTGTTAGTGCTATGTAGGTCGACAGTAAAGTCGAATGGCACCGCCTTCGTATAATAATAGGTGTGCCAGATGTCGCCTGTTGTATTGAAGTCGACCAATCGGCTGATTTCAAAACCTTCCATATCACGGGCCGTTGAGGTAGCGGTAAGACCCTTGATAGCGTACTCCAACGGGTTGACAGCCGTCTTCACGTGTAGTGGTGTCCATTCGCTTGCCCCCTCACTATTGACCGCCCGCACCTTAAAGTCGTAGTCGGTGGCTGGCTGAAGGTCGTCAAAGAGGAGCGAGTTGTGGCGGATGGTGGTGTAAGTCTGACCGTTGAAGGCTATCTCATAGTAGTCGGCATTCTGCACAGGAGCCCATTTCGGTGTGACACTATACGACTGGACATCAGCTTCAAGCAGGTTGGGAGAAGTCAAGACACCCTTCTTTCGTAAGGTCTCGTTTGACTTTCTCAACTGCTCAAAGCCGTCCACACGGAGCGTCACGGCCTCCTTCGTGATGTCGCATGACGCCAAGCGCACGATGATTTGGGAATTTTAGTTACCAGTAGGCGTTCCATCTCGCTGCCAGCCGTTGCGAAACGATTGATGTTAGAAGCCTGAACATACTGCCACGTGTTGTCGCCCTGCTCTGCCTCCGTTAGTCGAATCTTCTTTCCACCGACAATGGCAGTGACCTTCTTAGGCTTAGCGTTGGTGTTCAGATAGAAGGTTGTCGACTGATTTTTGACCATTCCATCGAATATTCCCACAGTTTTGTCGATGCTAACCGTCAGCACCTTCTTGTCGTTAAGGTCGGAGGTAATGAGCGTGGTAGCCCCCTCTCCGTTAAGATACTTCTGTGTCGTACCGTCGTCATCATAGAGGGTAAAACTTGTCTTACCGTCTGGATAGAGTTCAAAGATGCGTCGACTCTTATCGACCTCAGAAGGGTTATTATTCGGATTGACCATCGGAATGATAGCACCCGACCTGACTAAGACAGGCAGTTTCCATATCGGTGCGAAGTAGTCGTTCAGTATGCAGTCTCCTTCGTAGGTAGCTCCTGTGAAATAGTCGTACCATGTTCCCTTCGGTAGATAGATGCCATTGCGCACGTCGTTGCCCTCCTTATCGGCCGAAGTGTTCTGATAGACGGGTGCAACAAGGAATGATGGACCGTACATATATTGGTAGCGTGTGGCACTGCCGTGGGTGTAGTCGTTGCTATCATCAAGGAACATCGCACGCATGAGGGGCTTCCCTGTCACGGCCTCATGGGCACATGAGTAGGTATAAGGGAGTAGCATCGACTTGAGTTTGAGGTAAGAACGGTTGATACTCGTCGCTGGCTCGCCCAAAGCCTGCGGATACTTAGGGTTACTACCCCACCCGTCCATATTCAACTGCATAGGTGTAAAGGTCTTCCATTGGAAGTCTCGGATGTTTACGGAGAGGTTTTTCCCACCAAAGATACCGTCCATGTCACTCGTGATATTGCCCATTCCGGGAGAGGCCTGAGCCTATATAGGTTGGGATATGGAAACGAATATACTCCCACTCGCCGCCGGTCTGGTCGCCCGACCATACTCCGCCATATCGCTGTGTACCGGCCCATCCGTCCAAGGTGATGATGAAGGGACGCGCATCGCTGCCGTAGTAAGGCATGATATGGGCCACATCGGCGATACCATTCAGACCAAAGGAATAGCCTGCACCAACCCATGCTACATCGGTCTTCAGCACACGCACGCCCGCATCGCGCACCTCCTTAACGATGTCACGCTGCAGGAGAGCTGAGATACTGTCCACTGGGTGGAGGTTTGACTGGGTCCATAGACCTATCTCAACACCATTCTTACGGGCATAGTCGCCTAAGCTCTTAAGATTGGCAATATTACCATCAAGGGTCGTTGTCTGCCCATAGCCTGCCCCGTAACCATCGTTAGGAAGAATCCATCCTAACGGCATGTCGTCTTTCTTATAACGGTCGATAACGGCACGAGCAGAGAACTGATAGTTCTGCTTCTCACCATTGAGGCTCTCCTTGATACCGCCATTGTCTTTCTGACTCTCTACATATCTCTTTCCGTCTTCGAAGCTTATTCCCTTGCCTTCCTCGGTGGTCTCCTTCCAATAGTCACGATTATAGGCATTGAGGTGGCCCTCATAGAAAGCAAACTTAGGCAATAAGACGGGGTTACCGGTCAGTTGATAATAATCGCGAAGCAAAGCGACTGGGGTCGTGTCGACCATCAGGAAGAGGTCGAGATAAGGCATGTCATGACTGATCGTCACCGTGTTCTTGTCCGTACTACCGAAGTCGTAAACACCGGGAGCAAACGTGTAAGGCATGGCCGCATAGCCCCCTGTCGACCAATAGAACGGTGCTGGCGAAGCCACACCACCATCGGTCCAACTATTGGTATTGACGATCTCGATGCGTTTACCACGATGAGAGAAGCGTCCGTTCTGTACTCCTCCACCATAGAAGAACTCTCCCACGGCATTACGAAGCGTCACCGTGGTGCGATTCTTCTGAAAGTCAACACCCTTTACCTCCTTAATAACCTCCTTACCATTGCGGAGGTCGGTGACTGTCATGAGTCCTGTGCTGCGGTCGAAACGCACACGTAGCTCGGCAGTAGAGACGTCCACATCGGCATCCGACGCATTGATACTCAGCTGTCCTGCGTCCTTACGTGGGTTGTCGACGAGGATTTGCGCAGGAGGAGTGCTGGATGGGTCGCGCACAATGCCCCCCTTAGGGTCGCGGAAAAGGCGGAAGACGTTCTTACCATAGAAGTCAACCGTCATCACACCACCATCGCTGTAAGTAATCTCTACCGTTGTTGGGTTGATTTGTCGAATACCGCTTACTACCGTTCCATCAGCAAAAGCGGTCTCGCCCACTGCTAATAACAGGGCAGCAAGCAGCATCTTTGCTCTTTTCTTTTTCATCTTATAGATTTCGTTTTCGTCCTCCAAGCTTAGGTTTAGGCCTGTTCAGCGAACTACTTCTGGTTTTTAGCTTTTGATTGTTATTGTTACGTAGTGGCAAAGATACACCATATTTTTATAAATTACAATGTTTTAACCAATAATTTTCATACTTATCAGCTTTTTACGTCCTCCTCCCCCCTCCTGCTCCCGATTGCCTTCCCCATTCTTGCCCCGCCTTTCCTCCCGTCCCATCCCCGATTTCTTGCCGTCAGCGTCAGCCTTTCCTGTCAGCTGAGCCACGCTGTCATCGTTTCTCAATCGCCCCAAACGTGTAAACATTTTTCGCCCCTCTCCTATCCTGTCTACGCCTTTCTACACTCAAGAACATGCCCTTCAACATCCGAGAACATGCCCTTCTTGATGCAAGAAAAGGCCCTTCTTGATGCAAGAAAGGCATCTCCTCGCTCCATACTCATAACCATCTGAAAACGTGCAGGTTATATCTCACCTTCTTACCAATATTCCCATCGTAAACAAAGGGCCACTTCGCCGCGTTTTGTTAAGGTTTTTCATACAAGTTAAGAATGGCCGATGTCACCACGAGGCAGATACGTTCACCTATTTTTATCACATCCTCCTCACACGTTGGGGAGTTTTTTCTCTCACGTTGGGGAGTTTTTTTTCTCATGTTGGGGAGTTTTTTTTCTCATGTTGGGGAGGTTTTCCTCACATGTTGGGGAATTTTTTCTCTCACAGAACACACAGACTTAACAGAACCTTTTTGCGCACTATTTCGAACTCACAGAAGGCCTCCGGCATACAGATATCACAGAGGCCTTTCAACTGACATTAGCTGTAACGCTCTGTGTTATCGGTTGACTTAATGTCTCTGTGAAGCTTTGTGTGTTCTGTTCATCTGTGTTTTTCTGTGAGAGGAAGAAAACACTTGAGAGTCGTGGGGAAATTTTTCTCTCACAGAGCGCACAGAGTTCACGGAGGTTTTTGGCGCACATTTCGAGCTCACAGAACGCCTTCGGCATACAGAGTTCACAGAGCGTTACTGCTAATGTTGGCACGAATAAGGGACAACAAGTAGCCTACATCCTTCTTATAGGGGTATCTCGGTGATCACGCCCCTTCCCTTCGGGGGAGGGGAAGGGGGAAGGGCCATCATCTTTCTGAACCCTGTGTGTTCTGTTCTTCTGTGTTCTTCTGTGAGAAATAGAACGCACCCTCGCTATGAGATAACACACAAACAACTCGCTGGGGAGGTTTTTCTCTCACAGAGCGCACAGAGTTCACTGAGCCTTTTGGCGCACAGTTTGAGCTCACAAGATAGTGGCCCCTCCCCCATCCCCTCCCCCGCAGGGAGGGGCGTAGTATGTGAGGTTACCCCTACAAGACTAACATTAAGGGACATAACGAAGTTTACACCCATCTTATAGGGGTATCTCGGTGATCACTCCCCTCCCTTTTGGGGAGGGGAAGGGGGAGGGGCCACCTGGGGAGAGAATATGAGCCTGCATTACAGTTAGACACAAACAGTAAGGGAATTAAGGCTGAAAACAACAATTAAATATTTTTTTGTATTGTTATTAGTCGTTATTATAAAACTTTTTACTTACCTTTGCTGCGTGTAAATGCTGTAAGAATTAAACTTTATATCAGCATCGAAGGAATAATCCTAAATCCTAACCAGTGAAAATGAATAACTCTAAATACATTACACATTAATATAATATAGGTAGCACAACAGTAACAATCGTTGCGTTTGTGATGCCATGGCATACCACTATGTAAGGCATTACAATGCAGGTTCCCACCTTTGTTTCGTTGTGTTAAGACAATCGTATCATTTACTGACAACTTGGGAACAGTAGGTTAAATATCACATAAAAGCGATGATTAACAGTTGTAAGAAACAATTGATCAATAAAGATCAGCTTAAAAGTAAGCTACAAAAGACGACGCAAGCAGTTGCATGGGCAGCCTTAAGCATCTTTGGCTTTATAGGTCTAAGCGCATGTAGCTCTAAGATAGCGACCGTATCAGACACGAAGTATATACCCGAATTTCAACAAACATATTTCAGTAAGGGAGTCGACGAGATATCACCTGACAAGCTATCGCTATATGTAGACTATTCTAAATGTATCTCGTTAGGGCAGAACTCTCCCTTCTTCCAGGCATTAGTCCCATCATGGACCGATGCTACAAGGAAGTATTACTCTATCAAAGGAAATCGTATTGAGCAACATCAACCAGACTCAACATTCCTGCTCCTACGTAACATCGAGGAGACAAACTACGCTGATCTCAAGACGGCAGCAGAGCGTATGGCCAATGAGAACAACGAGTCAGTGCTCCTTACCGATGGTGAATATTTCCAGCCATCCATTGCTAAAGGGAATATCAACAACCCTTATATGGCTGGTGCCTTAAAGTCATGGCTGAAGAAGGGACATGACATCTATATCCTTTCAGAGCCTTACACAGAGCCATATAATGGCCAGACTTTCAACAAGAAACGTTTCTACATCCTCTTCACAGACTGTAGGTTGAAAGGGAATATCTATGAGCGTATCATGCAGACTATCAACCTCAAACAGTTCCCACAGGTTGAGATGTTCCACCTCTCGGCCGACCATCCACAGTTGCTATCGAAGAATGCACAGACAACCGAGCCTAACCAGCAACTGAATGCCAAGGTATCATCGAATGAAAATGGCTATGAGGTACAAGACTGGGAGATTGATTGGGAAAACGGCATAGAGCCTCTGATTGTTAATGCAGTCAATCCTAATACAGGTCAACCACTCCCTGATGGAGAGGCTTTCATCTCTGGTTGGAAGATAGACAGAGAGAGTTTCGGTGGTTATCGCATAACAGGAGTATCGGCTAAGGTGTATAATATCAATCAGGAGTACTCTGATTTCTACAATGCCAAGGATGCTAAGCAGAAGCCAGAGGCTAAGATTGACCCCGCTGAGTGCGAGTACTTTGTAAAAGTAGACCCCAAAGAGTTCAACGAACAGGGTAAGATTGATTTACACTTCGATACACAGAACTACAATCCAGACCCAGTGCTGAATGGCTCACCATTCAACTATTTCAAGATAGACATCTGTGTATCAAAGGTAGAACCATTGTTTGAAAAGTACAAACATATCTTCACCTTTGACAGTATAGACATGCCTGGCAATAAGAATGTGTCCGTAGCAGCGAGCGTAGAGCAATGCCTTACCGACCCAGACATTAAAGCAATGATCAGCACCTGTCCTATCTATACCATCTATGTAAAGACTAATGAGCGTTAAACCTAAAATTATTTTAATATGACACCTATAACTAACATCTCACAACTTAACCAGTTGATGAACAGCACAATGGTCTATGCTGTTGTCGTTGGCTTCGTAGCCCTCCTTTTAGCCCTGCTCCTTTCAAACATGTTCCCATGGGAAGGTGGCAACGACCGTTCGTATATCAAACGACGTATTGCATTCATTGTAATAGCAATCATAGCCGTTTTGGGCTTTTGGCTATACAATGATTTAGTAGTGATGACACATATCCATAACATGGGATTTCAGAATATGTTCAAGGCATGTAACCTTAAATGTATGGGCATCAACCTTGGTGTCTACCTCGTTGCAGGTGTTGCACTAATGTTCACCTTCCGCCATTCTAAGTTTGGATCTATACTCGGCAAAGAAAAAAAATAATATCATCATGGCAAGACAATTCTTCGTACTTGGTATCGGTGGAACAGGTATGCGCTGCATAGAGTCGCTTATCCACCTGTGTGCCATGGGTATGTTTGATGATACAGACATTCACCTACTGGCACTTGACACTGACAAACAACGGTAACTTCTCACGCTTAAAGGAGGTAAAGGATGCCTATTGCAACACTAAGGGGCAAGACAAGGCAAACAGAGTAGCGCTGAAGAACTCGTTCTTCTCTGCTAATATAAACTATTACGAGTTTAGTCCTAACTACGAACAGAAGAGTACTTTTAAGGCTGTCTTTAACTATGGTGACACACAGTATAACCATAGAGAGGAGACAGACTTAGCCGACCTTGTGTTGTCAGAGAACGTGGAAGACTTCAACCTCCGCCATGGCTATCGCGCACAAACCCATTTAGGCTCGATGATGATGTATCATTCTATCCTCGAAGCGGCTAAGTCACCAGCAAATAATGAGTTGAAACTATTCCTTAGCGAACTCATCAGAGCATCTCAGAACGGCCAACCAAGAGTGTTCATCCTTGGTTCGGTATTCGGCGGGACAGGTGCTTCGTCTATCCCTATCATCCCACAAGCAATCTCTAAAGCTGCTGAGATAATGAGCAATGGAGCTGCCAACGTACTCAGAAGTGCCTACTTTGGCTCTACTCTTCTTACTGCCTATTTCAGCTTTAGAGCGCCAAGTGGTGGCGAGCTAAACAATCAGAAGATTATCGCAACAAGTGATAAGTTTGCGCTTAACTCACAAGTAGCAATGATGTTCTATGATGATGACGCTACGGTAAAGAGCACTTATCAGAAATTCTATATGCTTGGAACGGACAATCTTAGCTGGAACCCAATGCAAAGAAAGGAAGACACAATAACGCAAACAATTACAGGTGGCGAGCAACAAAAGAATGACTCCCACTACATAGAACTGCTTGCTGCCTGTGCTGCGCTCGATTTCTATAACACGGAGGAAAGCCAACTTCAAGAAAACAAGAACCTCCATAAGACTGATTATCAGTATCGTGCTGTTTCTGAAAGTGGTAAACTTGACTTTGAAGACTTTGTCGGTAAAGATAGAGCCAAGGAGTTTGCACAGAAGTTTGGAATGTTGATAGCCTTCTCTCTCTTCTGTAATGGCAAGGATGACTTTGTAGAAAGTGTAAGGTCTGGAGGCCAGAAAGAAATCCAAGAGTTCGTCGAAATGGATATCACACAGGCAAAGAGTTTGAGAGAATACTTCAACCTCTTCTTCGTGAAAAAAGTGGGAGACAATCTTCAAGAGGGTTGGCTCCGACAGATCCATCGCTCAGCAGGTGGACAAGATGCCTTCTTGTTCAATGCCAACCTATTCTCTCCAATGACGTTCAAAGAACTGATGAAGATGGATTGGAATAAATGTATCTATAGAAACGAAGGCATTGGTAAAGACAATACTTATAGTAAGAGTGGAGTGTTGGGATTTGGTTCTTTATTCGACCCATTCAAGAAACAGTTCATACAAACGCGTGACACTACAAAGGAGTGGCAGAACCTTACCAACAAAGGAGAGCAGCTGTATAAGTTAATATTCGACACATTAGCAAAGTTGTATAAGTTTAATTAATAGGGAAGTTATGTCTAAAGCATTATTGATAAAGAGTTATACCAACCTGACAACAGGAACTCAAGGTCAGTGGAACGAGCTCAACATGGCTTCGTCCTACATCCAAGGTATTGAAACAGGAAAGATTTAGAAGGGTTGACAGCGGAGAAACTTGCTGCACTCATCTCTGGTGTTCCTACACCATGGGCACGTGCAAAACTCTTCAAGTTTGCCTTGCAGACAATTGCAAGCCCCGACCCAAATATTAAAGCGTCTGGTTTACAGCAGTTCTATGACATGCTCTATGGTGAATGGAAGGGTCTGTTAGCAACCATCGCACTGTTCCCTGATCGTATTCGGTTCTCTAATCCTATCAAGATGGACGTTAAGGGAGATGAATATGATATCGCTGCCGCATTCGGTCGTATGCTTTTTGAAGATAAGGACGTGTGGGGCAATCAAGATAAACTTGCTAAGAACCCTGACGAACAACCGTTTATTCACCTCATCTACTACCGTGACCACTTGGTCGGTGGTACCTCCCCAATGACAGGAGTCTTCACTGGTGTCAACTATGCCAACCTCGGTGATGATGCCAGTGACATAGAGTGGTATCGTGATGGAAAGTTTGAAGACCCAACGAGATACCTCTCCCCAGACCAGTTACAAAAGGTCTACTTGTTCATAAAGAATATGAATAGCAACCTTGAGGAATTCGAGAAGAAGATTAATTCGCAAAGAGGTGGTAAACAACCTATATCCATCGACGGCTTTAAACAGATGAGTCGTAAATGGGAACAGGAGTTGTTATATTGTGGCGGTGGTAACCTTCGCGATAAAGGACCTATCGCTAAGTATGGCAACTTGGAGTGTCCTTTCTCACTTCTCCTTAAGAGTGATGTGCCAGTCTACCTTAAACCAGACTACACCTTCACCTATACTAATAATGGAGACTACAAGCTCATCGGTGACATTCAGGACCTTCTTAGCGATGACAAGTTCGTCATTGGTTGGGCTGAGGATGCTGACACACGTCCGAAACTGTCTGATGCTCCGGTATTCTACCTAAGGGTCAAGGAACTAAAAGACGGTAGTATGAGCTATTTCACACTCCCACTTTCAGAGAGAGGTATAGATATCTTCAAGAATAATCTACGTGGTCTGTTAGGTTACAACGAGAGCGGTAACACCTCACTTACAGGTGTCATCACAGACGCAGGACAGTTAGCAGTAACGCTGATTGTAGAGATTGATGGTCAGAAAGTAACGTTGAACACCCGTGAGTATGAGATTGATTGGATTACAGATCTGGGTAAGGTGATTATGTGGCCAGACTTTGTATCAGAGAGATGGGACAAGTATTACCTCTATTCAGAGTTTACCGCCGATGCTCAAGAGCAGTTCCAACCTATCTTCAAATGGCAGGGTGAGTTTGTAAGGACCATTGACGAAAAGTTTTGGACAGCCGATTACGAACCTTCAGCAGACGAAGATATACAGATAAAGGTCAAGAAGCTGATTACTTATCCAGCCGGACAAGGTGAAGAACTACCTAAGTATAACATCATCTGTGCTGACAAACCTTTAGCCGGACTGTCTGCTTTTGTCAAAGACACAGGCCGTGATGTTCACGCAGGCTACCTCATCTTCCGTCAGGACGTGATAGTCGACAAGAGTACAATAGACCTAAACGGTACTGCCGTGGTAGGTATTGACTTTGGAAGTAACAACACCTGTGTATATTATAATGCAGGCGACAGAGGGGGCTAACCCAGTTGAGTTTAAGAATTATAGAACAGTACTTGTAGGCAAAGAGAACAGCGATACCCGCTCTATAGCAGAGAATAATGAGCTACTGTTCTTTACCAACTATGTATCCGAGAACGGACAGGTTAAGTCTTGGCTCCACGAACATGACACAAGATATAACTGCTATAATGAATCAGAGGAAATCGCTGGTGGCGTCCCTGTAAACAGACCGAATATCTTTGTGAAGGAGATGAACCAGTATGAAATCAAGACTCAAGCTGGTACGTTACACTATAATATGAAGTGGTTAGACAATGACAAGGGCTTGCAAAAGAAGCGTGCTTTCCTAAAGTCTATATGGCTGCAAACCTGCGCATTCCTTTATAAAGAGGAGCGAATACGGCCAGAAGAGCTGCGATGGAGTTACCCTGGTTCGATGATGGAGGCCGACAGTGCCGAGCTTGAGAAAATATTTGAAGAGCTATGCCGTATGACTCCTATTACAGGAGGACGTCAACCACAATTAGGTAGAGAACTAACTACTGAGGCCGAGGCTGTCTGTAGCTTTGCCCTTTCACGTGACTTCGGACTGAACAAGGACAATATGTTCCTCGGTATTGATGTCGGTGGAAGTACGAGTGATATCCTACTCCTTGCCAAAGACCAGAACAATGGCAACAAGTCGTCACTCTATCGGGAGAGTTCTGTCCGCATAGCCGCTGGAGTCTTCTTCAATGCGGTCATCAAGTCAGAGTCATTCCGTCAGGCGTTAGTTAGTTTCCATGAAGGAAGGAAGACAAAGGTCTTTGTTGCTAACATCAAGGAAGTTCTGACACAGCCATCAAAGGCACCTTACTATCTGAACAGTATCTTCGACCAATTAAAGAGCGAAAGCGACTACGAGGAGTTCTACTCTTCTATCAACAATAATGCGAGGTTTGTATTCACAATCCCAGCCTACGTGACTGGTCTGCTGCTCTTCTATTCTGGCATGCTGATAGGTAAGACTATCAAAACAGAGAAGATGGACCATATCAGAAGGGTTGATGTTCTCTCCTTTGGTAAGGGTGGTAGACTCTTCCATTGGCTCAGAAGTTCGGCAACACAAAGGGTGACAAACGAGTATTATGAGAACTGTCTCAATGCTGGTGTAAACCTTGTTACAGAAAAGAACTTGGAGGTGAAATACCGAGATGAGATTGAGATAAACAACAAGGCCGAGGTGGCAATGGGACTTGTAGACGCTAAGGAGCTCATAAAGAAGCAACAAGAGGTTGATTCTGACATCTGTGGTGAGACTGGCGTCAAGTACATCATGGATGATGGTACGCCTAAAGAACTCCAGACAGAAGATGAGCTTACGGGTGAGTACTTTGCAAATGAGATGAATAAATTCGACTTCTCAGGAGTAACAAACTTTGAGAAATTTATGGAGATATTCATCGACTTTGTCAGTCAAAAGACTCGTCTCTATCCACAAGCAGACAATTTACGAGAGGAACTCGCAGACCTCCCGAACAGAATCACAAGCTATATCTGCAATAATGATGATGAGTACCGCAAGGCACGTAGGACTCAAGGCGACGACTTCACCTATCATCAGCCAATCATCATAGCAGAAGGTGCTTGCTTCTTAGACACATTAATAAAGAAAGCATTCAATCAATAAACATTAATGAAGGTTCTTACTTTATACATAGATAAATGGTACATCATCGGTGCAGTTTGCATCGATGGTGTGCCACGTCCCATAACTCCTCCTAACGGGGAGGACCGTTTCTGGCTTTACTTCTATGAAGATAGAGTCAACGACACTATTGTCTATGGTAAAGATAATAAGCAACATTACCATAATAATGAACTTCAATATTATGGTAATGTCTTTGATCTAATTCCTGATACGACCGCCTCGTTCATACGCTACGGTCGAAAGCAGGAGATGTACAAGATATTTAAGGCCTCAGGTATTCTTGACGAGTTAAGAGACGCTGTCGATGAGAATGGAGGAGAGGTAGAGACTTATATCTCTTTCTCTAAGGACATCTCTGATGCTGCCCGTCTTGTCTTCCTAAAAGACGTACTGGAAGGAAACAAGTTCACCGTAAAAGAGTCGGTTGCCCGTATCGGACAACTTGCCTTAGAACTTGCTTTCAAGAAAGGACAATATGCGGAAGATGGGTTCTATGTACTGCTCAATGCCTGCAACGAAAATCTCACCTATTCTGTGTATGAGCGCACAGAAGGTATCCTGTTAAGGAAGGCTGAGGATAGTCTTGTTGGTATGGGAACCGACCTCAGAGGCAGGGCTTTGTTGGAGAGTGTTATCAAGAGTATCAATCAACGCCAACATTTCCTCGACACAGAAGAAGACCTTGAACGTGAATATCTCTGTCTCAATCAGTATGTCGACCAGTGGATAGACAAGTTAGAGAATGCAGGTCCATACCGTCCTGTCCACATTAACAACATTAAATTCTCTCAACTCCCTAACACATACGACGCTGTTGTCTTAAAAGCTGATATCGACAAGCATACACGTAGCATTGTCGATGATATCATCAGAGAGATAACTAATTTCATCAACAAAATCAACATACCTGCAGGAAAGCTCAAAGGAGTTGTTTTCTTAGGAAACACTTTTACAAACGAACAGTTTATCAGAGCTATCAAAGAGCGTTATGCCCTACCTGACAAGAACTATATTTTCTTTAAGGACTCCGAACTCCCACATATTGTTGCAGTCTATTCTGCAATTGATTGCGACCAGTTTTCAGAGGCAACTCGTGTAGCTATCGCCAATGGTAAGACTGAATTAGAACGCCGAAGACTTGCACAAGAGGAAGAGGCAAGAAGAGTTGAGGCCGAACGACAGAGGGCTGAACAGGAAGAAAAGGACAGAGCTGCGCACGAGTCAGAGAATAAGTATAAAGAGGCGATGGCCAATATCTATGATTATGAGAAGAAGCAAGACTACGCCCAGATGTTAGATTGGGCCGACATCGCACTTCAACATAATCCTGACGACCAAGAGGCAAAGCAGAAGAAGGCTGAGGCTACACGACTCATGTCGGAGAAGAAGGTGAAAGAGGAGCAATATAAGAGTATCATTCAGCGAGCACAAAAGAGCTTTGAGGCTATGCAATGGCAAGAAGCACTATCGCAGAGTGATGCCGCACTGAACCTGATGCCGAACTCTAAAGAGGCTGAACGTATCCACCAAGCAGCAAGAGAAAAGATTGACTCGCTGACCTTGATTGAGAAATATCTTACTCGTGCTGACATGTTCCTGGCACAACAATACTACAAAGAGGCACTCGACGAACTCAAGAAGGTACAGGCTATTGACAACGAGAACAAGGACGCACAGGAACGAATCCTTAAGATAGAACAAGAGCAGGAGGCGCATGAGCAACGTGTTACAGACCTCATTAAGCAATACCAGATGGCTGAGGAGGCCAAGGACTTCGACACGGCTATATCCTTGTGTAACGAGCTGATTGACACAGACACCGTCTACCAACGTAAGTGGACAGAAAGGGTTGAACGACTGAAAGCGGCAAAGCTCGACTTTGATAAAGAGGAGGAGAGATGGCAAAAGCTTAAACGTCAGATTGATTCGGCCCTCTTCGACGAGGATTGGGATAAAGTAGTTACCTATGGTCATGAGGCACTCAGGATGCGTGAGGACGAGAACCTCCGTAAGAATGTTGCACGTGCTGAAGAGAAACTCGCTACCTTACAGGCTGAGAAACGATACAAAGATGCTGTCCATGAGGTCAAGGACTTCATCGTTGACAAGAATTGGGACGAGGCAAAAGCCCTACTAACAGAATTGCAGAGGGAATATCCTGAGCATCGTAACGACCTGAAACTGCTATTCAAACAGATATTTGATGCCGAGACTGCCTTTCAGAGTCAAACCGTAAGCGAAAGCAGGACACAGCCTATTAGGACTGTTAGCAACCGCAATTCTCAGCATCAAGAAGATGATTTCTTTGGGACAAGCGGTAAGACAACGACCACATCAAGTGGCTATTCTAACACCGTCTCCAATGCTGAACAGGCGTATGCTGAATCCTCCTCTACAATAACAAAAGAGGAAACACAGGGTGATGACTTCTTTGAAACAGGTGGTAAGGCAACGACGACGACAAGCGGCAGCACCCACTCCACCGCCATTCCCGACCCTCAGCGTACGATAGCTGCTGGTTCATCAACAAAGAAATCGACCGATGAGGATGATTTCTTTGACATGAAAAAGCCCCCTGTCAAGGGCAAGACAAACAGAGGGAAGACAGCAAGAGGCACTGACAATGATTTTGATTTTTAGCATTCACATACAATAAACATTTAATCAATTAGTAATTATGGCAGAAGTAACATTAAAGAAAAAGATTACTCTTCGTAAAAAGCAGGAGGAGTGTGCCTTCACATTCTCAGGTAAGCTCAAAGTTAAGTTGTTATGGAATTCACCAACAGACTTAGACCTTTGCATCTTCTTTAAGAAGAAGGATGGCGAAGTAGGTGGCGTCTTCTCTAATCAGTATCGTGGTAGAAAGAGCGACCTCGGCGCATTGGATAAGTTCCCATTCATGCTTCACTTAGGCGACAACAAGGAACCTTCAGAGGGCAGTGAGGAGACTGAACAGATCAACGTTGCCAGTCTTGACGAAATCGAGAGCGCTTACGTTTGCATCATCAACTACAATGCAGCAATCGAACAGCTCGATATTACTTACGCTGACGAGGGCGGTCGTGTTGAACTTCAGAGCGACTCTGGTGATTACCTCGAGGTATTGGCCGACGCAAAGGAGACTGGTCACGTTTATTGCGTATGCTCTATCAAACAACGGTGGCAGCTATGCGCTCAAGAATGAGAGCCGCGTAATGGATCTTGGTACTGCTTTCGATGAGATACCAGGCTTCGCAATTATATGCAACGAATAATATGGTTGAAATTAAAAGGAAGGTTACACTGAGGACAAAGACGTCTCAACCAGAGGAGAAACCCGCAACAGAGGTGACGCCTGAGGTGCAGTTGTCTGCGTCCCAACAGGAACCAACACCTACCCCACCTCCTCCTACAGAGCCTACAACCAATGCTAAGGGCAGTAAGGGGGGGTGTAAATTGGAAGGAATGGTTGGCTGCATTTGTTCTTGCATCATTTCTTCTTGGTGGCTATCACCTGTACAGCAACAGTCAAGGGAATGACGCTCAGCACACTACTACTGTGGCTAAGACCGACAGTACGGACGCCCAGAAAGACTCTACACAGACTGCCCAAGCTGACTCTACAACTAAGGTGAAGCCTGAAGCTGACGGCAACAACGTTGCCACAGAGACTGCTAACGAAACGGCAGCTGAAGGCAGCTCTGTTAGCAAAGCCACTACTCCTTCAAGCAACACCTCAGCTAATAACACTACTGCTAACACAACGACAGACCAGCAGACAGCGTCTACGGATAATCTCGGGACGTCAAGCACTACCGAGCCAACGGCAGCTGAACCGGCTAACTCTGTCCAAGAAACAGCAAAGGATGTTATCAGAGGGACATACGGTAATGGTGTGACACGTAGGCATAGGCTGGGTTCTCGCTATGAGGAAGTCCAGAAGCGTGTCAATGAAATGTACCGACAGGGACTAATTCGCTAATACCTTCACTCACTTTATACATGAGGGTGTACTCAAATCAATAGATGAGTACACCTTCATACAAAACTAATTATCATGCTGATATACATAATTCTCGCAGTCATTTTATGGCTTGTACTCCCCATTTTCATCAATGGACGTATCAAAAAGAAACATGACCGAAAGGCATTAATCATGCTGTGTCGTATCTTGGCCATCGCGTTTATTGCCCTTGGCATCTATAGAGAATTATTTATCTAAACGCATTTTGCGTTGGTGATCATATCACCTTAGCTTACAGAGATAAGTAGAATTAAATATAATAACATTTCAAAATTATGGAAAACTTAGATGAATTGAAGAAGAGTCTACTTGCTGATGGCAAAATAGACAAGGAGGAAGTAGAGCAACTACGCAAAGTGCTTTATGCTGACGGAGTGATTGATGCAGAAGAGGTTGCCTTCCTCTTCGATCTCAACGACGCTGTTTCTGGTGAGAACAATGCTCCTGAATGGAAGGAGTTCTTTGTTGAAGCAATATCTGACAATATCCTTGCAGATGGTGAAATCGACGAGGAAGAAGTGAAGATGCTGTCTGAAAAGATTGGTGCTGACGGTCAAGTAGATGAAACAGAGAAAGCTCTGTTGCTGAACTTGAAGGCTAAAGCAAAGAATTTCCCAGCTGCCCTCGATTCTCTTTTGAAATAAACAATAATGTAAATAATATCTTTCTGGATAATTACAATTCGGTAGGAGGTAAGCACTCATCACATGTGCTTACCTCCTGCTGCGTATTACCTCGTATGGCTTTATCTTTAATTTCGAGTAAAGATAGTCATGCACTTATCTCCTATGGCAGATTATTTTGTATGGTTTTACTTGTGGTTCTGAGTGAAGATAATCATGCGCTTATCTCCTATGGCGTATTACATCGTATGATTTTATCTGTGGTTCTGAGTTAAGATAGTCATTTGCTTACCTCCTGCTGCGCATTACATAAAACGTAAATTTTTGTCCTTAGAACAAGGGGTCGACATCGACTCGAATCAAGCCTGTAACCTACAAGAAATCAGAATGTTATAAGTACCCTTCAAGAACATGCCCTTCTTGGGGCAAGAAGGGCATGTTCTGCATGCAAGAAGGGCGTGTTCTGAATTGTTATTAAGGCCCTTCTATAATCGGGAAGGATGTGGGGAGAAATCGTGGAGAAATTTTTCTCTCACAGAGCACACAGCGACCTCACCCCAAACCCCTCTCCGAATCGAGAGGGGAGTAGTATGTGAGGTTACCCCTATTGGCCTGCTTGCACATTTCGTAGAGTATTTTTTCTCACAGAACTCACAGACTTAACAGAACCTTTTTGCGCACCGTTTTGAACCCACAGAAGGCCTTCGGCATACAGAGGTCACAGAGGCCTTTCAACTAACATTAGCTGTAACGTTCTGTGATATCGGTTGACTTAATGTCTCTGTGAAACCCTGTGTGTTCTGTTCTTCTGTGTTTTCTGTGAGAAATAGAACGCACCCTCGTTATGAGATGACACACAAACAACTCGCTGGGGAGGTTTTTCTCTCACAGAGCGCACAGAGTTCACGGAGGTTTTTGGCGTACGTTTCGAGCCCACAGAACGCCTTCGGCATACAGAGTTCACAGAGCGTTACTGCTAATGTTGGCACGAATAAGGGACAACAAGTAGCCTACATCCTTCTTATAGGGGTATCTCGGTGATTACGCCCCTTCCCTTCGGGGGAGGGGAAGGGGGAAGGGCCATCATCTTTCTGGACCCTGTGTGTTCTGTTCTTCTGTGTTCTCTGTGAGAAAAAATATGTCATTCCTTATTTGTCATTATGTCATTCTGTCTTACAAAAATCACCAGTTTCTCTCCGTCACTCTGTTATTCTGTCTTCAAAAAAACCATCTGTCTCCCTCCGTCCTCATGTTATTCTGTCTTCAAAAAAACATCTGTCTCCCTCCGTCACTCTGTTATTCTGTCTTCAAAAAAACATCTGTCTCCCTTTGTCATTATGTCATTCTGTCTTCAAAAAAAAAATCTGTCTCCCTCCGTCCTCATGTTATTCTGTCTGAAAACGCCCCAGTTGGGGACGGAAGCGGGCCCAGCTGTTGTTGTTATTGTTACGTTTCTTTCTGTCTTATATCAGCATTTCATAAGCTGTACTACGTCCTCCTTCACTACTTTTCTTTAATATATTCTTTTTGACAAGGTCGTTGAGATCACGAGTTGCGGTATCCTGTGAACAGTGAGTTATCTTGTACCACTTAGAGGAAGTAAGCTTTCCTTCAAAACCATCGAGGAGCATGTTGAGTACCTTTCTTTGTCGGTCGTTTAGTTGAAGGTCCTTATGTTCATCCCAAAAGCGCACCTTACGGATGATGCCCTCCGTCTTTTCAAGTGCAGTATCTAATGCTTTACAGAGCGTTTCAAGGAACCATACAATCCATTCTGTGATGTCTAATCCACCGTGTTGTGCCTTCTCTAATTGTAAATAGTAGTCTTTTCGATGGTTGAGAATCTCAGACGAAAGACTATAATACCTTTGTGAGGTGTTGTCAGCCCTGGATAGCAACATCTCTGTTACCGTACGGCAGAGTCGTCCGTTACCATCGTCAAAGGGGTGGATGGTGACAAACCAGAGGTGGGCCACTGCTGCCTTTATTAATGGATCAATACCAAGTGTTGCGTCATCAATCCATGTCAATAGCTGTTTCATTAGCTGTGGCACATCACTACTTGGTGGTGCTTCATAATGCACTTTCTCTCGTCCCATAGCTCCCGACACTACCTGCATCGCCTCTTCACCCTTTCGCCAATCGCCCACGGTAATCTTATACATTCCACTATATCCTGTTGGGAATAGGGCAGAATGCCAGCCAAAGAGTCTCTCTTTGGTAAGTGAGTCTTGGAAATGCTGGGTAGCATCAAGCATCACTTGTACGACACCCTCGATATAATGGTCGGTCTTGGGTAAACCATCATGTTCGAGTCCTAACTGTCGAGCGACAGATGAACGTACACTAACCCTATTCAGGTTTTCTCCTTCTATCTCAGATGAATGAATGATCTCCTCCGTTAGCGAGTCCAACATAGACTCTCCTTGCTCCTTAAATCCGAACATAGAAAGTCTACCGAGTAAACTTCCACGTCGAAGACTCACCTCGGAAATAAGTGAACTAAGGGCGTTGTCTTGCCATGTCATCTTACGCAAATCACTATTCTGCCATATATATTGATGCTTCATAGACCTCTGTTTTAGTGCAACAAACTTACAACTTTTTTGCTATAATGACAAGTCTTTGCGGAGAAAAAAGCAATTATTCTCCGCAAACTTGCGGAGAATATGCTTCCTATTCTTGGTATGTAGGGTGAGTAGACGAGTGAACGAGTAGACAAGTGAACCTGTTAATTGTAGAAAGGGGAAATAAAAGACAAGGTAACAGGAGAACAGAGGCTTTAGAGGAGACAGGTAACGAGTAGACAAGAGAACCAGTTGATTGTAGAAAGGGGAAGTAAAAGACAAAGTAACAGGAGAACAGGGGCTTTAGAGGAGGCAGGTAACGAGTGGACATAGAAACCAGTTGATTGCAGACAGGGGAAATAAAAGACAGGGTAACAGGAGAACAGGGGCTTTAGAGGAAATAGGTAACGAGTGGACGAGTTAACCAGTTGATTGTAGACAGGGGAAATAGAAGACAAAGTAACAGGAGAACAGGGTCTTTAGAGGAGAAAGGTAACGAGTAGACAAGAGAACCAGTTGATTGTAGATAGGGGAAATAAAAGACAAAGTAACAGGAGAACAGGGGCTTTAGAGGAGACAGGTAACGAGTGGACGAGTTAACCAGTTGATTGTAGACAGGGAAATAGAAGACAAAGTAACAGGAAAACAGAGGCTTTAGAGGAGACGAGTGAACAAGTTAACGAGTTGACCAGTTGTTTGCGACGAAAAATCACTGCTAATAGTAGTAATAAGAATTGGTAGTTGACGAGTTACGAGTGGACAAGTTAAGCAGTTGCTTGCGACTATAAAACACAGCTAATAGTAATAAACATAATAATGAATAATGACTGATGAATGGAGAAAAGATTGTGAATTATGGTTGAATTATGGACTACAAAAAAGCCTCCGAAGTAAGGAATACTTCGGAGGCTAAAGCTGTATGCGCTACTATGAGCGGATAGAAGTTAACGCTTACTCATAAGTTCCAATCAAGATACTCGTAAGCACCAATCTCACCAATCAAGAAACGTGGGTTCTCGCTTGTGTCAAAGCTCTGGAGGATTGTCAGCTTAACAAACTTACATGTTACTGGAGTATTAAATACAATTGGGAATGGAGTATCATCATCATAGGTTGAGGCTGCAGTGGCAGTACCCATGTTTGTCCATGTCTTACCGTCTAAGCTGGTAGCTACAGCCACCTTCTTCACACCATATCCGTAGCTTGTGTAGTTGCAAAGGATACCAACACCAATCAGTTCCTTTGTGCTATTGAATGCCATTGTAAACTCTGGCTCATAATAGGTATATGAATACACATAGGTGTTGTTATCGCCATCATTCAACTTTGCTGCATTAGAACTGCTGAGTGTAGTTGACATCTGATATTCGTTCAATGCAATCTGCTTGTCTGCATTGAGCGTACCAGATGCATTGATGTTATCGAAGGTGAAGTTAGTTGCTACAACCACCTTAGTGTTTGTCTTTGCTGTTTCTGCACCATCAACACTCTTCATAACAACAGATGTCACACCGTTCTTCAACATTGTCAGATTCTTGAGTGCATCGCCATTGACCAACTTAACAGTGATGGGTTCAGAGGTCAGCTGTCCCTTTGCGATGGTAACAGATGTCTTGTTAAGACGGATTGCGTCAGTGCTCATCACCTCTTCGCTACTGTTAGCCTCAACACCGTCAGATGTAGCAGCCAATGTAACAGTAACATCCTTCTCAGATGGAGAAGACAGTCTTACGTAGAACTGTGCGCTATCACCTGTCAAGGTAACAGCTGTTGCCGACTTCTCACCTGCAAGCGACACCTTGTTGCCCTCACTGCTACCAGTGTAGAGATATGCCTTTGCAGAGTAGTTTTCTTCTGCAGTAGGGTAGAGCGTGCTACCAACTTCTGGTTCGCTCTGACAAGATGCCAGTGTGGCAGCAACCAAAGAGGCTGCCAACACTGACTTGAATACGTTTATTTTCATATTTGAGTTTCCTTTTGACTTATTTACCATCAATTCTTACGTTCTGCTCCCAAGTAGGAACAGCTACACACTTACCTGTGTTGTTATGACCAGTAGCGTCCTTGAAGGTATCGCCCTGACCCTCGTTGAGCTTCCAATAAGCCTCCAAGTCGGTGCTCTTAGCATCACAAGCGTACATGTTATTAGCAATCTGAGCCTGTGTACGAGCCACGGTCCAGAAGCGTAACTCACTCACCTTCACGTTTGCCTTAAGGTAGTCTGTGTTACCGAAGTTAAAGGTGTTGCTGAGGTTAGTTGTCTTACCAGGGAGGTCCATAGAGTTATCAAGCACACCGTTAACATAGAGGTAGAGCTTTGTACCTGTGCAAACGAATGCGAGGTGATACCACTGGTTCTCGTTGAAGAGCTTCTTACTGTTCATCTGCGTACCTTGCGTCTTAATCTGCAAACGGTTACCCTCGATAGGAGCATCACCGAAGCGAGTATAAATCTCGCCACCATCGTTACCCCATGCACCGAAGAGCGTCTGGTTGTTAAGTTCGCCCAGCGCCGTACCGAGCTTACTGATGTTCACGTTCATCTCGACAGTCCACTGTGAAAGGTTATAGGTCTGACGCATTGCGAAGTGGATGTTATGCGTAGAGTTAACGATTGGCACAGCCTGATAAACAACCTGATCGAGGACGTAAACCATAGTACTACCAGAGTTCAAGACGTCATACTTACCATCTTTACTCTTCAGACGGAGGGCAACAGCATATTTCAGACCGCTGTCCTTCAGTGCCTGTGTCAATGGGTTGATTGTCAGTGTCACCTCAGAAGAGACCGACTTACCATTCTCAATCGTCACCTCATTAGAAGAGAGAGAGTAGAGATTAGCAGGCAGCGCCTTGTAAGAAGTCTCGTTACGCTGGTTGTATTCAGCCAGAGCTGTTGTGTCAGCAACAATCTCGAAGGTATAGTCCTGTGTAGCAGGGTCGGACAGACGCACATTCACAGAAGAAGTGACAGCCGACGTACCGATAGTAATATTCTGGCTTGAGTTGCCGTTAGTATTGGTCTGTGCGATATACGCCTGATTAGAAAGAGGCGAATATTCAGCATTGTTACATGCGCCCAGCAGTGTCAGAGAGGCCATAGCCACAGCTCCGACGAAAAGCTTAGAAATATTGTATTTCATAATTTGAATATCTTGATTATTGGATTGATGGGTTCATAATCTGAATAGCCTTACGCAAGAAAGGATAGTTGCCAGTCTTTCCAGACACGTTATATTCGTACTCCATGTGATAGGTTCCTACACCACCCTTGCGGTAGGTTACGTTATTGTAAACTGGGTTCCAGTAGGCCATACCTAAGAGTGAAGGAACAGCCTGACCATTGTCTAACCAGAAGTTTACACCACCCTTACCAGCATAGTTCTCAAAGTTCTCGCAGACGATGAGCTTCTTAGCCACCTGCTCCGGAGTGAGATACTGTTGGAAGTGAGTAGCCTGTGTAGCAAAGCGACTGTTCAAATCACTGTTACCAGAAGAGCTATAAGCCTGAAGGATGAAGTAATTGAAGTATTCGCCATACTCAGCAGCCATAGCGTCAGGCTCACCATCGATAACGAACATCTTATCAGTACCCGACTTAGGACCGATGCGCTTGCCCATTGTCTTTACGAAAGCCTCCATCACCTTAGCGTTCTGCCAAAGCTCCTTATCGGTTTGGAAAGGCTGAGCGTATGAAGGTTCAGCATCGAGGTCGAAACCGTCATAGCCATACTTAGCGATAGTATCGCAGATAGCATTTGCATATTTCTCTGTAGCAGCAATCTGTGAAGCCTCATCGTTGCCCCATCCCCAGAACTTATGACGCCACTCTTTCCATGTGAGGGTAGAGTCAGTCTTGGTAGGAGTAATCTGGTCGCCAATGTCGAAAACAAGGCAGCTAATGAGCACCTTCGTACCCTTAGTCTTCTGAACAAAACGCAAGTCTTTCAGCATCGCCTCAGAAGGGTTCTTCCAGTTACCCCATAGAGAAACGAAATCAGTACTGTCAGGAAGACCCGCCAAAGAGTTCTCGTGGGTAACACCAGAGCCTGTCCAGTTGCCAAACCAACCGAAAGCTACAGAGTGGTCAGTCTTCTTATAGTTACGGAGTTGCGCATAGTAAGCCTCCGACTTATTTGAGTGAGTAAGGTCAGCTCCGTCCTTAGCCTCAGTTCAGTCCAATCGCTGCAGGCTGTGAAAGCCGTTGCAGCGCAGGCTGAAAGCAAGAATATCTTTATTAAATTCTTCATTTTTATCGAATGTTTATTGTATAATAGATAACGTATTAACGCTGCCACCACATCTTGGTTGCATAGTCGTCATTGCCCTTCAACATCTGAACAGCCTTGATATAATTAGCCTTGTTATTGGTAGCCTCATCAATATCAAATGGGATACGATTGGCAACTTGGATGCTGTAGTCTGTTGACTGTGCCAGAGGGAATACCTTTGGATAGCCTGTACGACGGATTTCGCTCCAGCCTTCCTGTCCGTTAGGGAACATTGCAATCCATTTCTGCGTAATCAGACGCTCCATCTTCTGCTCGTCAGTAGCTGAGTCGTCCCACTTGATAGTGATATTGCTGACAGCATTAACATTCCCACCATAGTCGCTGATTGGGTCGACATAGTTTGCCTCAGTTAATGTGTTATTGGCCAAGTAGGTCGTTGCATCGCCAGCACCCCACTGTTCGAAGGAGAGTTTCACACCCTCTTCATAGAGGCTCTTAGCGGTACCACCCATATTACTCCATCCTGCCAACACACCTTCTGCACGACAGAAAGCCATCTCAGAAGCAGTGAGCCATACGCCCTTGCTGTCTATCTTGATGTTAGCAGCAGAGTAAGCCTTACCCGCAGTGGTCTTATTACCAATCTTTGCAGCGGCACGACAGCCGATAATAGAACGGCTGCCAGCCTCTTCTGTTGGCTTAAAGAACTTTGTCAGACGTGGGTCGTTGTAACCTGTGAGGTAGCTCTCAAGGTCGGCACAAGCACGGCTATCTCCCCACTCTACGGATGTCTTATACTGTCCGTTTGGTGTGTAAGCTATAGCGCAGTTGTCATCGTTGCTTGTGATGACGCCGTCCTGTACTGCCTGCTCACCTAATTGCTTAGCCAATGTTGGCTCAACATAGCGGATGCGGATAGCAATACGGAGTTTCAAAGAGTTCGCATACTTCAACCACTTAGCCATCTTACCTTGATAGACCTTGTCATGACCATCAGCGATAGTCATATTCTCGTTGGCAGCAACCAATGGTTTGATGATGTCTGTTGCCTTGTTGAGGTCGGCAATAAGACTCTTGTAAACATCCTCCTGTGATGAGTAAGCATTGCCATCAGTAGCGTCAGCACCGATAGGGAGTGGTCCGTACATATCTGTAAGACGCATGAACGACTGTGCACGGAGTATCAAAGCCCAAGCATAAACTGGTCCTTCGCTCTTTGTAACACGTGCAATCTCCTTGAAAGCAGACACCGTCTTTGGCATAGAATCCTTGAACGGATAGCGTACCCAACCATTAGGTGCATTGAGACGAGCAAAGTTCTTCTCAGCAAAACCATTGTTAGCGTATGTCATGTAACGGCCTAAGTAGTTACCGATAAGGTCTTGGTTCATCTGGTAAGCATTCTCCTGCTCAGGGAAAGCCTCGTTCTCCATCTGTACGAGGAAAGATGAGGTTTGATAGTTGTCGCGTGACAAGTCTTCGAGAGAAGCACCCGTTCCAGGACGGTTTGCCTCTTGGAATCCGTCTGTACAAGACGACATTGAGCATAGCAGCACACTTGCGAATGTACAAGCTGTGACAGCTTTATATATATTAATCTTTTTCATTTATATTTCGATTAAATGAGTGGTTAAATGTTTAGAATTTAAGCTTCACATTGAAACCAAGTGTGCGAAGGCTTGGCTGCATGAGGTAGTCGAAGCCCTGATAGTAGGTACCTGTTGATGCTGTTGCCTCTGGATCGAATGGTGCCTTGTTGTAAAGCATGAGGAGGTTGTTGGCTGTCAAACCAAGTGTCAGCTCCATACCGCCCAACATTCGACGTGGGAAGGTGTAAGCGAGGTGTGCCTCCTGGATACGTGCGTTGGTTGCACTGTAGATATACTCTGACCAGATTGGGTTCTCACCACCTACTACAGCATAGTATTTCTCGGCTGATACCAAACCATTGTTTACTGCGATACCACCCTTGTCGCGAGCGTCAGCAGATGCCTTAGACACACCGTAAGCGTCCATCAACGCCTGTGTCTGTGACATTACGATACCACCGAAACGTGCGGTAACAACGAAGCCGAAGTTGATACCCTTCCAAGAGAAGTCGTTAGAGAAACCAATGTTACCCTTTGGAAGTACTGAACCACGATAAGATGGATTAGATAGGTTAACCTGTGATACGGATCCGTCTTTTACAGCGATGTTGCCTTCTGCGTCGCGCTTGAAGTCGCTGGTCATATAGAGGTCGCCCATCGTACCACCCTTCTTAAGGATGATGTTAGCACCACTCAAACCACCTTGGTTGATAACCTCGTTTGGATCGTCGAGCAACTCAACAATCTTGTTGCGGTTAGCACTGTAAGTGAAGTTAGTGTTCCATGCGAAGTCGCCCCATGAATGGCCGTAACCCAATGAGAGCTCAATACCACGGTTTCTTACGTTACCCGTCTGAACATACTCTGAAGAGTAGCCCTGACCGCCTGTGATAGGACGAAGGAAGGTCTGGTTGCGAGTGTTTGACTGATAGAGTGTGACGTCTAAGGTCAATGCGTTATTGAAGAAACGTGTTGTCAAACCAGCCTCCCAAGAGTTGGTACGCTCTGGTCGGAAGTTGGATGGGAACTTATAAGTTACGGTGCTATAAGTACCTGACGCTGGGTTATACTGATAACGCCATGGTGAGGTGATGTTTGGAGAAATAGCTGAACCTACTGATGCCCATGAGCCACGAACCTTCATGTAGCTTATCCATGATGGGAGCTTTGCCATCTGTGAGATGACTGCTGACATACCTACTGATGGGTAGAAGAAAGATACGTTGTCGGTACCGTCCAAAGCTGAGTCCCAATCGTTACGACCTGTTACGGTCATAAACAGCATACTGCGCCAGCCTAACTCGACGTTAGCAAAGAGTGAGTTCACCTTGTGAGCATTGTCGGTAAAGATAGGACGGTTGTCGGCTGTTGCCGTACCGTAGTCGATTGCGTTTGGTGTGAACAGGTTAGATGGTGCCTTCAAACCGCCTTGGAATCCTGTTACATTATACTTATGGCGTGTGAACGAACCACCGAGGTTGGCTGATACTGAGAAATCGTTTAATGTCTTGTTGATATTAAACATCAAGTCACCATAGAGTGAACGGTCATTCACCTTATCGTATCCATAGAAGCCATAGTTTGAGTGTGCGAAGAGATTAGTCGTTGTTGCGTAACGCTTGTCCTGCTGTTTTGTGTTAGCATCGTCCCAACGCAGACGACCCACAACGTCCATCCAGTCGAAGATCTTATACTTAAGACTTGCACTAACCATGTAACGGCTACGATTGTTTGAACGAACCATACGGTTGGCTACCCAGTATGGGTTCTGCATACTCAACGCATCACCGAAGTTCCAGTTCTGAACATTGATACCTCTGGCTGCATCATAAAGCTCGTAAGTACGAACGGCATCGAAGCTCTCACCACGTGGGAAGAGATAAACAGCGGTCAATGGGTTGAAGTACTGACCCTGTGCTGTCAAGTTCTTATCGTGCTCCTTGATATAGTTGAAGTTGAAATCAAAGGTCATTCTGTCATGTAAGAACGTTGTCGTGTTACGGAATGCAAAGTTGTAACGGTCGTAGCTGTTATTAGGAATGATACCCTTTGCATTCGTCGTACCTACTGAGATATAGGTCTGGTTCTTGTCTGTACCTGCTGTCAGAGCAACATTGTTCTGAATGTTCGTACCGGTATTGAAGAAGTCCTTTGGCTCATAGTTTCCATAGACTGATGGAGTCTTTGCACCCCATGACTTCACCTCGCCAGCACGGTTTACGTATGAGTTCTGGAACTCTGGCATGATGAATGGGTTTGCAAACTGTGAACTGTTACTTACTGTCACGCTTACCTTACCTTCCTTACCCTTCTTCGTGGTAATCATGATGACACCCTGCGCAGCAGCTGAACCGTAGAGGGCAGCAGCAGCAGGACCACTGAGGACGCTGATTGACTCGATATCCTCTGGGTTGATATCGGCAATACCTTCTGAACCTGGCTGTGAACTGAACGCACCACCTGAAATCTCTCCTTGACTGGTGTTGTTGATTGGCACACCGTCGATTACATACAAAGCCTGATTGCTACGGGTAATAGACTTAGGACCACGCATCACAACACGAGCGGCACCACCCATACCGGTTGATGACGCATTGATGTTCACACCGGCTACCTTACCAGCGAGGGAGTTCATGAAGTTAGGGTTCTTAACCGTTGTGAGGTTCTCACCGCCTACCTTCTGAACGTTATAGCTCAACGCCTTCTCTGAACGCTTGATACCCAAAGCGGTTACCACAACCTCCTCAATCTGATGAGCCTCAGCCTTCAAAGTGATGTTCAATGGTGCATCACCACTTACCTTCACCTCCTCGGTGTTCATACCGATATAGCTGATGATAAGGGTAGCTCCCTTATGGGTCATAATCTCAAACTTACCATCGAGGTCGGTGGTTGTACCATTCTGCGAATCCTTTACGCGGATAGTAGCACCAATGACAGGCTCTCCGGTGTTGTCAACGATTGTTCCGGTAACCTTCACGTCACCACTTGATTGCTGTGTCCCCATTACCTTTGCGGCATTGGCCTTGGTAGCTGCAACGATTACGTTCTTGCCAATATTATCAGACGAACTGACGTGATTGCTGGCATAAACGCTCAAACAGCAGCAAGATAGGAAAACACTTACTGGTAGAATCTTTCCTTTTCTCATTAGTTATTTTATATATTTGTTGATAATCTTATTCTGACTTAGGTAAACCTATCTATATCTTCAGGGCTTCCCTCCTCCACTAAAAGCTCCCCTCACCATGAAGGGCTCTCACATTGTTGAGGTCCACCTTACATATATTAGAACTCCACCTTATATATATTAACCTTTCATCTTATATACATATCAGTGTTGTTCCCATTCTCTTTACAGTGTCCCTTATATTAGAGGTATTGCCTATACTAAATAGGTATTGTCCAAAAGTTATCCATGACTACTCATGCGCTTACGGTTTTTTCTGTAGCTTTGTTATTACAAAGATAACACTTTATACAGCTATAACACTTAATTTATGTCAATACTTTAACAATAATAAACACTATTATCCTGTTTTTTATTCCCTTTGCGAATAGTTAACACTATCCTGTAGACAGAATAACCAAGCAGGGACAGAGTAACAGAGGACAGGGTAATAGAGGGACAAAGGGGTGGAGACAGGGTAAAAGGAGACAGAATAACAGAGGAACGGGAACAGGGAACAGGGGTGGAGACAGGTAAAAAGAGACAGGATAAATGGAGACAGAATAACAGAGGAACAAAGATAAAGTAACAAAGATAAAGTAACAAAGATAAAGTAACAAGATAAAATAAACTTAACTACGAATTACTCGAATTACTCGAATTACCAGATTTGCCAGTCCTGCTAGTCCCGCTAGTCCTGCTAGTCCTGCTAGATTTGCCAGCCCTGCTAGTCTTGCTAGTCCCGCTAGTCCTGCTAGATTTGCTAGAGCTGCAAGAACTCCCCCCAACCCCCAAATTAGTTTTATTTTCCTTTGCTGTCATTTTTAACATTTCCTCTAACCTCACTGACCATAAACAACTTACATGCCCACAACACATGACAGAAATGACAGCAACTTCTAAAAAGCCAATAACCTCCCCTACACCATACAACACAAAACAGCCTCCCAAACTCGAGTCTGAGAGGCTGTAATTATATAATAATGAAAAGTTATGTTTACTCTGCTACTGGGCGCATACCAAAACCGTATGCGCGGTTACCATAATCGTTGGAAGGATTGATAGGCGCATTTAGAGTACCATTCTCCATCTTAATACGTAATCCATAACCAGGACCACCTGTACTACCTCTTTTCGTTGCAATACCTACCCAATACAAAGCATATCTACCTACTGATTCAATTTTTCCATTGTTACCATCACGGTATCCACCAGCTTGGAAGTAGATTTCCTTATCATTATCCGCTTTGAGTGTATAACCATTGCTCCATACTGCTCCAGTTAGACTAAAGTCTTTGAATGCATACGCATCTGGCACTTTAAAGCCTACTGGTGATGGGTCGTAGATAGTCTTTTTACCATTGCGTACAGTACCGGCATAGCTATCGTTATCAGCTGACCATAAGTTTATGTATTGACGGTATGACCAACTCAACTTACCACCACCTACTTTAGGTAGCATTATACCCGGTTCACGAATACTAAGTCCGATGGTACGTTTCTCCATCCTTTGTACATTTGCAGGATTAGTGTAATCTGCAACCTGATCACCAACTATAGTATAACCATCGTTGAATTTGTAACCAATATTAGGAGCAGTATTAGGATAGAAATTATCCGTTCCAGGGAGCGGATCCTTACGTCCCCACTGATAAAGATTTCCATATCCTTCACGAACATTATTGCCTGGAGCTTGTTTAAGCGTAATAGTAGCAGTCTTCTTTTCGCCTGTTTCAGCCTGCTGTTCTATCTTAACAACAACTTCGCGCTTGAGTCCACCTGTCCATTTGGTGTATTTCCAACCAAGGTTATCAGTCATAAAGTTATATGTAGAGCTGACACTGGTAAATGGTATCGTCTTAAGAGAACTCTTTGGAGTAAACCATAAGTGCCATGACCACATTACTGTACCTGTTGCATTTGTTACTGCAACAACAGCATTTCCATTCTGCAGGTTCTCTTTCTTGATTGTAAAGGTAAGGTAAGAGTCTGCGCCACTTCCTGTAACGGCAGGGGTTGTAACGATATCTTTACAATCTTCCCAGATGACTTCTGCTTTGTTGCTTGGTCTCCAGAGTTCTGTACGTTGATATATGGAGAAGTAATCTTGTGGTCATTATGATCAAGGAATTCCTGTAATACGAACTCTTCATTATCCACTATGCAAGATTTAGTACTTGTATATGCAGAAGCGTTAGTAGCACCTCCCTTAATAGCATTACCATAAACCAATGGAATACGGTATGTACCAGGTGCACTGATAACGTAACAGTTTGCAGTATTCTCTATTGCATCTGCACCTGTAGCATTAGCAAGATTGTAGTTTGTAACAGGATCTGCAGTCTTCATTGCATTGTTGAAGTCTGCCAAAACATCGCGTTGGTTGGCTTTGAAGGTAGCAGTATATTGTTCAACATCTTGTGTTGTAGTTCTGCCTTCATTAGGAATAGTCAGCCAATCAGGCTTCTCACTCATAGAGAAGGTACCATCTCCATCAGCGTCATAGCTAACTACCTTCCATTTAACAGGGCGATGCTGCTTGTCATCGTCTACGTATGATGTAATCTGATATGATGTAGTTGCACCTTCAGTGTTTGCTGCTTCAGTTGGATTAGGAGTAGCTTCGAAGGTGTATTTGAGGTTATTAGCAGACTGTGACAATGCGTATGTCTTTGTTGTACCAGCCTTCCAAGTACCAGCGAATGGTGCTACGATAGCTGGAGAAGCCTGATTGTCAAAGTAAACCTTTACCTTGACATCCGATGACAACGTTTGTGGAATCATGAAGAATGTGAAGTTATCATTATCCTTACCAACGATAGTCTCGTTGACATGACCAGATGTGTTTACGCTGATACCATCGAGTGTGAAGGTTGCAGGAGTGCTAACATCAGACCATGCACTGTTGAATGATGTACCAGTAGTAGCCTGTACTGATGAAGGCAAAGTGAACTTACCCTTGCTCTTTGCACCAACAATCTCAATCTTAGTGATCGTATGAGTACCTGACAAGCGGTCGCCAATCTTGAAACGGATAGCGGTCATTGCGTGCTGGAACTGCAAAGGAACTGCAGGAGCGGTACCCAAGGTCTCATAGTGAACTGGAGTTGTACCTGTACAAGCAGTCATCAAGTCCTTCTGATTCTGTACACCTGGTTCAACCTCAATGTTTACGTATGGAGTTGAAGTGTTTGATGCTGGAGATAATGTTAGCTTACTGTATGATGTAGTTACTTGTGGATAAACAGCATAGAAACGTGCGTATGGCTCACTCCATGACCAAAGTTGTGTCGTTGCAAGTGTACCGTCAGGATTTACCTCAGCATTATGGAACCAAGGAGTGGTACTGATGCCTGTTGCTGAACTACCACGATAAGCAATGGCAGAGAACTTGCCCAGTGTTTCGGTTGTGGTAATCTTAGCACGTGTAGCTGCTACGCCAGCATTTGTAAAGTCGTCGTCAATACCAGCAACAGTACTCTCTATAAGGCAATAATCACTGTTACCAGGGATTTCAATCTTACGTGTTGCAAGGTCTTCAGGTGTCAGTCCCTGTGTCTGTAGCTGCTCTGCATATCCTGCACGCGTCATAGCAAAGTTAGGGTTAGCCTTTGCTGCCTGCTGCGTTTGCTTGTCAGCAGTTGTTACCTGAAATCTTACGGCAGTGCCATTCTGCCCAACATTTGTAGAATCAAGTTCATTGTCTGAGCAGGCAGTCAGTCCCAAGACAGTCAGTCCACTAAGACATGCAAACGTGAGTGCTGCTGTCGACTTACGACCAGCATTGCACTTGCGAATATTATTTAACTTCATGAGTTGGTAATTTGTTTTGTTTTTTACATTTAAATAGACAACATCTCCTAATTAATTCTCTGGTACGAGGTTTGTATCATCATCATCCTCTGTCGGAGGAACTACCGTAGGAGTTGTACTAACAGGAGGGCTACCCGCCAAGATTGGGCAATCCCCAGCCAAAGCAAACATCGTAATCTGTGGCTCAACATAAGCCTTTTTCTCTTCGTTCAGTTTCATTTTCTTATAATTACATTTCGTTTGGGATATAGTTTTATCAGGTTAATTTATGTCGTTTACAGTGGCTTTTACTTATAAACGCATACTAAAGATATGACTTAATATGTTAATAATACCGAATCATTATCCTAAAATCGGGTGCAAAGTTAACAAAAGTCACATAAATAAACAAATTTTGCTTAAACGCGTTAAAAACTCATTCATCTCCGTAACTAATTGATAACCAACACCCTTATTCTATATAAGTCCACTTTCTAAGAAGCATTTATTTAACTATTTTTATATATCAACAAGCTATTAAATGAGCCTCTCAACCCTCCAAGACTATTAACCAAGAGAGGATAAAACGTAGGGGACAGGGTAAAAGAAGACAGAATAACAGAGGAACGGGAACAGGTAACAGGGGAGGAGACAGGGTAAAAGAAGACAGAATAACAGAGGAACGGGAACAGGTAACAGGGGAGGAGACAGGGTAAGAGGAGGCAGGGTAACAGAGGAACGGAGGGGTGTCAAGGGGGCGGGACAGGGTAAATGGAGACAGAATAACAGAGGAACAAAGATAAAGGAACAAAGATAAAGTAACAAGATAAATAAAACTTAACTACGAATTACTCGAATTACCAGATTTGCTAGTCATGCTAGCCCTGCTAGTCCCGCCAGTCCTGCTAGCCACGCCAGAACAGCCACCCACCCCATCTAAGCACTATTAATACTAATTATTCGTTGTCTAAATAGGTCTGTCTATACGAAAAAAACGGGCGTTAATGTTGACAGATTGGAAAATAATCTCTACCTTTGCACTCGCAAGATTGTAATAATTACAGGATATAAATATCCCATCTATAGAGCTGAAAATCAGCAGATATTAGTCTACACGCACGTGATAAGCGAAACAAGAAATAACATTTATAATACAAAAACATTATGAAAAAGAAATTTATTTGCACTGTTTGTGGTTATATCTACGAAGGAACAGAGGCACCAGCAGAGTGTCCAGTATGTCACGCTAAGGCAGAGAAGTTCAAGGAGTTCAACCCAGAGGCATTGAAGGGTACTAAGACTGAGCAGAACCTCAAGACTGCTTTTGCTGGTGAGAGCCAGGCTCACACTAAGTATCTCTACTATGCTTCAAAGGCTAAGAAGGACGGTTTTGAGCAGATCGCAGGTTTCTTCGAGGAGACAGCACGCAACGAAAAGGAGCATGCTAAGATTTGGTTCAAGTTCCTCCACGGTGGTGATATCCCTACAACAACCGTAAACCTCGCTGACGCAGCAGCTGGTGAGAACTATGAGTGGACCGATATGTACGAGCAGATGGCTAAGGATGCTATGGAGGAAGGCTTCCCAGAGTTGGCAGTTAAGTTCCGCAGTGTTGGTAAGGTTGAGAAGCACCACGAGGAGCGTTACCGCAAGCTGTTGAAGAACATCGATGACAAAGTCGTATTCTCACGTGACGGCGACTGCATCTGGCAGTGTCGTAACTGCGGTCACATCGTTGTTGGCAAGAAGGCTCCGGCTGTTTGCCCTGTATGTAACCACCCACAGAGCTTCTTCCAGATTGAGGAGACAAACTACTAATACAACGCAAGCATAATTCCAAGATGCGTTTACCATATCATGCCAAGGTCCGTAAGGGTCTTGGCATTTGTTTATCCCCTCTCCCCCACGTATCTCGTATTTCTTTAATTATATCGTTTTAATCTACTATTCTATATTTCTCCAACCCTTGAAGATAGCATGAACCTTCCTTACCCAACGATACGATAGCTCTATTCCCCAAGAGACCTTGTCTCATCCTCGTCACTTCTTAGCGACTAAGATAAATGACTAAGATAAAGCCCTTACGTATTTTTGATTTCTACTATTAGGTTTATCCGGTATCGTCATTTCGAGAAAGCCACCCTCTATCAAGGGGTCAACATATCGACTTTTAGCGTTACTACGGTGTTTTAGCCCTAAATGCCTCATAATCTCCGTGAGTGTTCGTTCTTGTGTACAAAAGGCTAACACTTCGTTCATCGTCTCAGTTGACTTAGTCGCTGACTTAGTCACTTTTTCTCCATCAGTGACTAAGTTAAGTGACATAGATGGATGTACCATCACCTCAAAAGCTGTGACTTTACTCACATTAAATTTAGGTTCTGGATTTCCATTTTCTCTTAGCATATTCTTTACTCGTTGATTGCCTCGGTTAAACATATTAACGTATTTCATTCCACGCATAGCCTCAGCAATAATTGGATTACGATAATCATTGACCGTAGGGAAGTTTTCAGGACGAGCTTCTCCATATAAACCTCCTGCATTGAGTATTTTATTTTATTTTTTGTTTGCTGTCACTTTTAACATTTCTCGCAACAACCTTCTTTTCAGTATGTTACTGGCACAAAGGTCATGACAGGAGTGACAGCAAATCTAAAACTACGTTTTTTGAGGGAGTAGGGAAAGAGAAAGAAAAGAGCTCTAAATCTTTGAAGAGCCTATAAGAACACTTGAATATGAGAAAAAGTATTCTCTTGAAGAAATAAGTCTCTCAATCCTTCGTAGTATATAGTAATTTGACAACCACTGGCTGTCATCTTGACGCTTTTACGCTAAAGTTTACATTGTCCTGGTCGCACTACTTACTTTTGATGTATGTTGTTTAATACAGCATCTATCTCAGCCCTTGTCATTGATATCTTTAATAACGCTCTTAATAAAATCCTGCTCTGTTTTTGTTATACCATACCTCTTAAAGAGCATTTTGTCAGTCCATTTTTTAGAAAGATCTAACACTGGCACATACCTATATACACGTTTAGTCAGGTTATGCCCATTCTTGGCTAACAGCATCATAAATCTAAAGAAACTTGTATGCATATAGTCAATAAGATTTTGTGCTTCTGCCTTTGACTTTACTGTCTTAACCACAAAAAGTCCATTAGTACATACTGATTTGGGCTCAGATAGTACAGGTGCACTTATTATAGTATGAGGTAATGTATCCTCACCAGGGCTTGCTTTAGCGACCAATACTTTCCACTTATTACTTAGTGGTCTATACTCTTTACCTACTTGACTCCACTTAACATAGCCGATTTCTTTCCTTACGCAATAAAGAGGTGTAGTGTAGGCTCCTGTCTCCTTGGTTCTATAGTCCTTGAAACCATCACCAAAGCCAAAAGGATCTCTGCCTGATACATAATCTTCAAAGAACTCATCCTCTTTCTCTTTGACCTTCTTTAAGATGCTGAGTCCTTTTGTATATCTAATAAGGATGTCTTCGCCTTCTGTTTTAAGCGTTCTCTTTGACAGATATGATTTGCCGTTGATATGACTAATGAAATCGCATTCTCCCTTATGTCGAGCATCCCACAAGAAAGAGCATACACCTCCTCGGAGATTAATACCCTCTATATGGCAATCTTTTGGATCTGGGTAATCAGAGAAAATACTTATTCTCTCATCATCAAGCATATCTTGCCTGAATTCTTTGAGCCCCTTTCCTTTTCCTCCTGAATACCACACAGCCTTCATGTACATAGAGATATATTGTGGCTTATACTCTTTAGCTACTTGTACATACTTATGATATAATGCACTTGCTGAGTCACCTCGCCCACCACCATCATTAGTATTAAATGGAGGGCCACCAATGATGCAAGTTGGATTAATCGTTTTGATTTTATCTTTTAGGCCGACATTATCTACAATGAAATCAGCTGAGAAATAGCCTTCTATGACATTTTCAACAGGCATCTCCAGCAGCTCATATATCTTTCTTGTCAGCTCATACGTGATATGAGAGGTCGGTATTGAATAAATATTATTTTTATCTTTGAGATATTGGAGTATGCTTCTAATAAAGAAATAGCTATCTCTCCTTGTTTCGAGGCAATATCCAAAAATATTGTACTCCCATCTATCTTATCTTGTGGGAGGTAAGATACTAATTCATTGGCTATATACTCTGGGGTAACAACCTCTGAGTCTGATATTCTTGTAAATTTCTTTATGGCAACTTTTGCTCTATCAAGAGGCTGTAAGTCAGCATCCTGCATAAGAGAATTAATGTTTTGTATCTTGAAATCCAACTTGCTTAGCACAAAAGGATTGCACTTTTTCTGTATAAGCCTTAGTATTTTTACTTTCAATCCGAGGTTTCTTGAAATTCTCTTATTATCTTCATCTTGTTTGATACTGTCAATAACTTGCTCTAATGAAATAATCTTCGACTTTGTCAAAAAAGCATAGAAGAGTACTTTTGAGTAATAAGCAGAAAGCTTTTTCTCAAAACTTTTTAGTTCATCTTGATCGATTGGCTCTTTTTGTTCATCTCCTTTTTCCTTACCATCGTCTTTGTTTTCTGCTTCATTATCTATATCTCCATCGGGAGCAGGAATGTCTAAGTCATCCTCATCTCCACCCTCAACAGGCTTAAACTCTAAGCCCTTATTAGCGTCTATCTCGTTCATTTGCTCTATCTCTTCTCTCAGAATAGGGTCGTCAAGTAGAGTAGTATCAAATGGTATGTCTATAGCCTCATCAAGAACACTCCTCGACTTAGAGTACTCTCTTACGGCATCTAATATGTTTGCTGGCGTTACTTCAACAATCTTGTTGTTGTTAAGTGTTATGATAGGTGATATCTCAAGCTCTTCACGTATTCGTTGTTCAAGTTTCAAGTTGCCGTTCTTCTCGGTATTAACATTGTAGAATTGGGATTTCAATTCTTGCAATCTAAACATCCGATTAGGGTCAAAGTCAACTAATAGCGTCTGAGGTTTCATATTATACTTAACCTCATTCTCGCCATCTGTATAGGTCTTAATATATTGGTTCTGAATCCTGAATATTGCTTGATCATACTCTTGAGGAGATACCGTATCTTTAAGATAAAGCATCGTGTCCCATTGTTCAACAGTACTACCAGTAAGCATCTTGTTTACCGTTAAACTTATTGTCTTCTTTCCTTCTTCCTCACACTTCTTTATCTTGTCGATTACTTCTTTTGTGTTTACATACTCATCCTCAACACCAGCAATATTGATAATCTCATATTTATTGAGATTAACAAATCTCTTCTTGTTATTCTTAATGAGAGCAGCCATTGCATCACAAGAGGCTCTAAAAGGTAAGACACATACGATGTGCCTACACATTTGCCCTGCTTTTATCTTGTCATAATTCAAGAAACCAAGCAGATTAGCCTCTTGCTTTGAGCCATCTATGATTTGTAAGAGGTCAAGTATCTCTTTCATGTGTACAAACTCTTTATATGTCCCCAGCTCTGTCTTTAGTAATCGACCGTGGCCTAAACAGCTCTGAAAAGGCATAAGTAACACCATTCTGTCTAAGCTGCTCCAAGACTTTTCGTGATGACTCGTTAGGGTTAAAAGCAAATCGTATCATTTGAGGAAAACCATAATAAGGGTTATCCCACTCTTTAACACCATCTTGACTGAGATGGTCTGCATCCCATTGTCGTTGCTCCTTTACAATATCGGTAAACTGACAAAACGCAATTATGTCTTCTTTCTTAAACTCCTCATCGTTCATTAGTATTCGATATGGAGTACCAGAAAGATGGAGTTGGATTTTATAATTGAGGCCTTTTATGTCTTCATCGAATCTATCTGAGATTTCACACGCCTCCATTTCGTGTGACATTTGACTTTTCGACAGTCTGCTGTTTCTTAGTATTCGACCATATTCCTCGCCCCTTGCTCCATAATGTGTCTCATCAACGATGAGTAAGTCGATATCATTACTAAAGACATCTTTATGCTTTTCCTTTATTTCCTCTCCTTGTAAGTCTTGTAGGGTCAAGAAAAGCACTACTTTCTCTTTCTTAGAGAGAACGTTTGTGATGGCCTTTGAATCAGCTACTAATGAGGCCGAGTCCATAAAGTTGTATCCCTTAAAATTGGCTGGTTTCTCTACTGTCTTTTGCCATTCTATTTTCACATCAGCTTTTGCAGATACGACAACCACAAACTGTGCGTTCATTTCTACAGCACAACTCATAGCGGTAAAAGACTTACCAAACCTCATCACAGCATACATCAACAGGTTTGACCTATGCTTGTTATCAACGGCCTCCTTGAAGTTGTTGACAGCTGTTGCTTGATTAGGTCTTAACGCCCAAGGTGTAGTCTCTCGCTCAAACTTATATACCACAGGTAGGAGATCGGGAGAGTATAGCCTGTACTTTCCATCATTCTCTCTTGCACTACGGCAAATATCAGCTATAGCCTCATCTACATCATTAGGAGTAGCCGCCTCGAAGAATTCCCTTGAATAGTACTCATCTGCAAAAACATCCTCTTTGAGTCGCTTTAAGTTCTTATCGTGCTCTAAGAAATAATGTACTGCGTAATCTCTAAAAATATTACCATTGTCTACCTTGGCGATATGATCATAGACGGGCTCTAAGTCTTTATAATGCACCCTCCATTCATTTAGACGGACATTAACGGGCCTATAGGTGTCCCCAACTTTCAAGTAGTTAGGGATTGTACCTGTCGTGAATGCATATATATGGGGGTCTACCCGTCCTACAATTAGACCATCCAACAAAGTAGTATCAAGGTTAACATTCATAGTTAAAAGAGCCTTAGTTGTGTTTCTGCTTTCGCTGATAGTCTCCCATTAGCTAATATGAGCTGATAGGAAGAGGTAGATGGTTTACGCTTGTCCTCAGGGCAGATCTTAATAAAATCAGCCCAATCCCACTTCTGAACAAGCTTTCTTGTTGCAGCCATCTCATCATTAGAGAAATCGTAACAATGTATCTCAACCTTTGTCTTATCAGCCAGTAAGCCAGCCACCTGAGGCAAGTACTCATTAAGAGTTTTGTAATCTTCAGCTTTTATCTTAATAGACTCTCCTGCCACAACTAAATCTTTTATGCTGTTAAAGAAGGCTACTTGTTCCGTCGTTTCATCGTCAAGAGCCATCTTTATCTTATATGCTACATTCTTCATAATCTGTGTTGGCACAGCCTCACCTATACATCTTCGGATATTCAACTCATTGGTTTTGAGGTATTCGTCTACGTTGTCTAATGTTACTGTATCATCGTAGTTAGTCCAATGAAAGCTATCTGGGATGGTCATAACTCTCATCAGTTCTCTAATACTCAACACTCTGTTGTCAGTAGGATGTATTGTGTCTTGACTTGAGAGTATATCATTTCTTGTGTGTATACAAGAGCATACCTTATCCCAAACTAACCTACGATACTTATTGCCCATATATGCACCCTTATTGACAACCTTATTGCCATGCTCATCATAATGGCCTGGCTGATACTCTATTGGCTGATCGAATGAGCTCTGACCCTCCTTAGTATGTCTAATCCAGTCTAACTGCTCCTTAGGGAAAGGTCTTGCAAAATGAAGATAGTCAGTTGCATCTTTCTGCCCAGCGTCCAATGATGCTAAGTCTCCTATAGCCTCTCTCAACTTGATTTCCTTGTGTCTTGATGGAAAGAGAGTCAGTGGTGAGAGATGAGCATACTCCTTACTTGTACCGATAACTATTGTTCTCGGTCTACTTGATGGTACACCATAATCCTTGAAATTGATTACTCTATAGAAAATATTGTATCTATCAGCAAGATTGCTATAAATGCTATCCTTGATTGGCTTATCTGTCCCGTCTGTATCAGTACATATAGTTTTCATAAAGGCACGCACATTCTCAAAGATAAAGATCTTGGGCTGAATCTGAGAAATCAACCTGATAGCTTGTACTACCAAAGAGTTTCTTACTTGCTCGTCTTTGGTCTTCTTATAGTTTGCTGTTGACATTCCTTGACAAGGAGGAGTAGCAAATACCACGTCTACTTGACTTAGTCCCTCTTTTGCCTTCCACTTGTCTATCTCATCAAAGAGCTTTTTATGAGTCTCTTCTGTCGTGATGTCGCCACCTATATAGCCTGACTCATATTTACATTTATGATTGGCTTTCTGTACGCTTAGCCTGACATCTAACAACTCGTTAGTTGCAATACATTCAAATCCATTTAACTTAAAACCATAACAACCTACACCAGCACTACTGAAGAGCGTTATATATGTTCTTTTCTTGTCACTCATTACCTTTTCTATTGTTTTCCTATCTTATCAATCAGTAAGCTGTATGCTCGATTGTATGATGTCTGTTAACTTTCTATTTAATTCCGTTGCTGAGTTTAGCGCCTCAACAAGTTTGTTGTACTCCTCTCTTGGCACAACATCTGACGACTCTCCAAATAACTTATCTAAAGTAGGAAAGACTGATGCAGGGATAGGTGTAGAACCTTTTTCCCAGTTTTGTACGGTCCTAAAATGCACCCCTAACTCTCCAGCTAAGGCTGTTTGAGATAGTTTGACCTTTGTCCTTGCTTCTTTCAAAGTATCTTTATTCCATTGCATAACACACAATTATTTGTGCAAATATAAGGAAAAAGACACAAATAACAGAACTTTTACACAATCATTTGAGCAGAAATGGCTCACTATCTACTACCTCCTCGCCCCCCACCCAGCCCCTCTCCATTCGGAGAGGGGCTGAGGGTGAGGCTCTCTGTGGCTGTAAGGTTCTGTGATATCGGTTGACTTAATGTCTCTGTGGGCCTTTGTGTGTTCTGTTCTTCTGTGTTTTTCTGTGAGAAATAGAACGCACCCACTTGATGAGATGATATACATGCAAATCTTTGGGAAGTTTTATCTCTCACAGAGCGCACAGAGTTCACTGAGCCTTTTGGCGCACATTTCGAGCTCGCAGAAGGCCTCCGGCATACAGAGTTCACAGAGCGTTACTGCTAAAGATGGGTGTTAAGTGATGGTTGTTAGGTGTTGATGATTAGCCTTGTTGGGTGATGGGTGATGGGTGTTAGGTGTTGATGATTAGCTAACGTTGGCTGTAAGGTTCTGTGAAATCGGTTGACTTAATGTCTCTGTGGGCCTTTGTGTGTTCTGTTCTTCTGTGTAAGTCTGTGAGAAATAGAATGCACCCACTCTATGAGATGAGACGCATGTAACTTGCTGGGGAGTTTTTTCTCTCACAGAACTCACAGATTTAACAGAACCTTTCCACCAACGTTTCGATCTCACAGAACGCCTCCGGCATACAGATATCACAGAACGTTATAGCTAAAGGTGGGTGTTAAGTGATGGGTGTTAGGTGTTGATAGGAACATGAATAATCATTACATCGTATCAAGCTAAACACCCTCCAAGCAGATGTATAGCATCCCCCGTAATCGGTCTTATAACCTTCAACAAATCAGGATGTTACGAACAGCATTTGAGAACATGCCCTTCTTGCTCGTTGAACATGCCCTTCTTGGGTCAAGAAAAGCATGTTCTTGAACGCAGAAGGGCATGTTCTAATTTCTTATTCGGCCTTTTCTCGAATGTAGAAGGGAACAGTTTGTAAAATATCTTTACACCTTCTATTTGAATGATTAGCGTTCTGGAGCCTCACCCCCGGCCCCTCTCCGAATGGAGAGGGGAGTGATTACCGAGATACCCCTATATGTCCTCTGTACGCCTAACAGGCCATCTCCTTCTATCAGCAGCCCAATAGGGGTAACCTCACATACTACTCCCCTCTCCATTCGGAGAGGGGCTGGGGGTGAGGCCTCTGTGTTCTCTGTATGCCGGAGGCGTTCTGTGGACTCGAAACAGTGCGCAAAAATGCTCAGTGAACTCTGTGCGCTCTGTGAGAGATAAAACTCCCCAGCGAGTTGTTTGTGCGTCAGCTCATAGAGTGGGTGTGTTCTATTTCTCACAGAAAAACACAGAAGAACAGAACACACAAAGGCCCACAGAGACATTAAGTCAACCGATTTCACAGAACCTTACAGCCAACGTTAGCTAATCATCAGCACCTAACACCCATCATCCAACACCCACCTTTAGCTGTAACGTTCTGTGAGTTCTGTATGCCGAAGGCGTTCTGTGGAATCGAAACGTGCGCCAAAAAGTTCCGTTAAATCTGTGTGCTCTGTGAGAGAAAAAACTCCCCAGCATAAGAGGAAAGACTCCCCTCGACTCCTAATGGCAGGCCAGTAGGGGTAACCTCACATTTCACTCCCCTCCCTACGGGGAGGGGCCGGGGAGGGGCCGGCTGTGGCCGTGTGTTGGGCCGACTGAGGTAGCGTGTTGCTCACATCATCTCAATCAACAACCACCTTCTTCCCATCAACAATATACACGCCACGGTGCTGGAGAGAGTGGGGACTGAGACGCTGACCATGGAGGTTATAGATGGTATGGGGAGCGGTGGAGAGGACTGGAGCGAGGCGGATGGCATCGTCTGTCTCGTGGTAGTCAGTGGGCTCGATGAACCATTGGGAGGCATCAGAGGTGGTGGTCCATGCGACGATGTTACCGTTGTTATCGGCATGGATGGCTGGGTAAGCCGCTTGGGCAGGGTCCATACTCTGTAGATAACTGCGTCCGTCTATCGTCGACACGATGGTGTATCGACCCGCATCAGCCTTATTATCAGTCACTAACAGCGGTGTGTTCGTTCGTAGCGTAGGCTTAGCGAACACCTTGTGTTTCGCATTCTTTATCGTCCAATACCCCTCGGTAGTCTCAATGAACTGGAAGAGTACGGACGGATCAGTCGGTGGTGTACTAACAGAACCCTGCTTGAGTTGCGTGCCATCCGTCGTTAGTACCACATTACGCTTTAGGTTGTTTGTCAGTCGATACCACCTCCCACGCTCAATCTTCACACGTGTCACACCGCTAAGGAGCTGCTTTTGCGCTGCAGCCATCGCCTCTTGTGCTTGAAAGTATGCTGTCTCATCGCCACCTGTCGCAGCCGTAGCGAGGGCCGCACCGACCCCATCGAGCGAAGCCTCAACGCCTGTCAATCCTGCAGCCACAGGCATACCGACATATTTCCCATTAGCCACTCGATAAGTGTGAACACGTGAGCGAAGCATTTCGGCAGCCTGTTGGATATAAGGACCACGGTCGACAGTGTGGTCGATGACATATCGTCCGTTCGTCAAGTCCTCCAAAGGAATCTGTTTGAAGATGATGTTATATCCCCCGATACCGCCTGTTGCCTCCTCCTCGTAGACGTATCCTATCTTATCATTCGACAACAGTTCCATCCCCGTATAGCATGATCCAATCTGGCTCACCTGCTTTCCTTTGTGCCAATCAGCCGCTAAGGCCGTTGCTGTTGCGTAACTCTCGTAGTTAGCAAGTTCCTTGAAATACACGCCCACACGCTCTCGTGCCGTGGAATGGGTGATACTCTGTAAGGCTACAAAGAGTTTCCTGCCATCCGACACACGCCGTGCTGGGACGATGAGTATCTCGCCATTGACCGCATTGACCGCATTGTTCATCGCTTCAGCATTCGTTTGGAACTCCCATCGCCCCTCTCCTTTGGCGATGTCGGTATAGGTGAAGAGACTATACCCACGTGAGCTTGAACCACGATTGCGCACACTCACCAGCACACTACCGTCTGGCAACTCCTCTACCTTAGACTCGTCAGCGCCCGTACTTGGCAACTGCATCGGTCCACCGAGTAGTTTCCACGTTGCACCGAAATCGTCAGAAAAGATGACAAAGGTAGCGTTCTGCTTGGTATTATTCGTTGGATAAGCGATATACAAACGGTTATAAACCCCCTGCTTAACGTATCGGCTCTGCATAATCTTCCCACTTGTCAGGAACAGACCATTCGTCTTACCGCCCAAACTGTTCTTTGTCAAGTTGTATATCTGGTAGGTCAACGAGTCCTTCGTCCATGTTTCTCCACCGTTACTACTATGCAATCGCACCACATGTTGGGGTTGTTCGTACCGACTATCAAAGAAGCTTGTGTGTCCACCGACGCACATCACGAGTATATTCTGCGGATTGTTCCGATCGACAACGATAGAGGGATCGCCAAAGCTGTAGGTCCAATGCTTCGAACTATGGTCTTGTTGCGCATCACCAGCAGCGATGGTACGATAGTTAGCATCCCATGTTGCGCCATGGTCCGAGCTGGTTTTCATGACGATATCATTATGTCCATTACCCATACCGATGTCCGATCCCGTCCGACGGAGGTCTACCGCCACAAAGAGCTTACCATTGCCATCCTGGCCCAAAGCAGGGATACGATAGCCAAAGGGCGACTTCGTGTTATCAAAGACGATTGCTGTCTGATATTTCTCATTGTCGGCTATCTGCTTCTTCAGCACCTCCCCGACGGCAGGGGCTATCTGTATCGTCAGCTGTTGGATATGGGCTGCGTCCGTCAACACCTGAAACGGAACACTCTGCAAGGCTATGCCGTCCACCGAGAAAGACTTTGCAGCAGTCTTTGTAGCCGTCTCTGTCTTCGCTGTCGTCACATCCTTCACCGTCGTCGAGGCCGTCTCTCCTTTGAAAGAGAAGTTATAGCCCGTGATGACATAGCCTTTCTCCACCGAGAGCGTATAGTTCTGGCTATTCTTACTTGAGATGATAATCGTCTTTGGCGATGTCGCACTACTATATCCGATATTGTTTTTTCCATTCGCATTGGCCAAGGTCACGACCGGATCACCAGCGTTAGAAATGAGATAAGTGTTCCATGCTTGTCCCTTTGTCTTCCTGTCTTGTCGATAGAAAGTGGCGTTATCAGGGTCGAGCACACGTGCCTCAAGCACCGTCGCAAAGGCAGGTTCGATGAGAACCGTCGATCCATTGTCCTTTCCACCAGTCCAGAAACAGATCTGACCCGACTGCCCGCTGAGGTTTAAGGCGTATCCATTGGCATCTCGCAATTGCATATAAACAGGGTCGGTGAAGGCTGAAGAGAGGTTGGATGATGCCGAGAACCACCACTTAGCACACTTCGTATTCCCCTCCAACGGCTCCATCGTCGCCTCAGCCGTATTCGTTGCAGGGGCCACAGCGACAAGCGCTTTCGTCGTACCGAAGGCTTTGTTGTATAGTGTGTAGCCTTCCTGCTCATTACCAACAAAGCACCAAAGCTGATTGTCAGGCTGTTGCGGCATCGTGCGGTCCACATTCCCCGCCGTTGCAGGTACCTCACTGATACTCCCATCAGCCGCAGCAATAGCCAAGGTAGTGTTCTTGAACTTCAATGTGTACCATCGTGTGCCCTCCGCAAAATCACCTCCTACAATGGTTGTGGGCACAAAGGGATGAAGTGACGTCGCTCCTGCCGCCTGCACACTCAGCCCATTAGCCATCTTACGCTCCCCTGTCATCATCTGAGTCTGCCGATAGTCTGCGTAGATCCGTTGGTTATTAGTCCTCATGCGCTCCCCTGTCACGATCCGAACCCATGCTCTATCCCTCCTCTTTTGGGCATCAAGCAGAGAAGAGCATACATCCCCCTTCCTACTCAATAAGGCTGATAGAGGCTTACAACTACTGACCGCAGTGGGCATCCCCACCCCATCAGACATCCGAGAAGAACACGTGTTCGAGGCCCAAGAAGTTGTAGTAAGGCCACAAAGAAAGATTGCTATAAAATGTTTATACATCTACTATTTAGTTTGTTTAGTTTGCTGTCACATTTAACATTTCCTGTAGCATCCTATCTCACAGTCTGTTACGAGCGAGAAAAGATGACAGAAGTGACAGGAAAATCGAAAGTTATATTTTAGAAGATTGTTTCTACGTAGGATGAAGGGCCTATTAAAACACCTCATCTAAGAACTCCTCCATCCTTCCCTCCTTAGCCGCTGGCAAACTGTCGGCCTGCCTCAAGTGATGATCAGACGCTGAGATATGGATTGTCTCATCAAATCCAAGGATGTAGCGCAGGGCGATACGGTAGATACACTCGGTTGGAGCAAGGCCATACACTTGGTGTTTGAAGATATGGCGGATACGTTCCTCCGAGTCTGGATAAGCCTTTTTCATACCCTTACTGTTATAGAGTCTCTTCACAATCTCAGTAATGTATTGCCCCGACTTCATATACAAGTCGGCGAACGTCTTACGTGGGTCATCGAAGCAGCCGGGGTTCTCCTCTTTAAGTAAGTCTACCATTCTGCGTACCGTCTCCTTAGGTGTGAAGATCTGATTCGTACGTTGTGCGGGGATGTAATTGAATATATCTTCCTCGTTGGTAGGCTCGAAGTAATTGGCTAAACGCCTCCGCAAGGCCATAAACTCTTTAACGGAATCATTAAAGACCACCTCATCGAAGAAGTGACCCATACTGTGTTCCTTCTCGCCAGTGTCCTTATTAATATAGTCGCCTCCGTCTCTCAACAGTCGAAACTCCTCTTTCGTCACACTCGTTACCTCTAAGAACACCTCCTCTGGAATATCCTTATCAAAGTTCTGCAAGGTTGTTTCTTCATTGCCATAGGCCATCAAGAACGATGGTATCGTACGTGAGAAGCCTCGTAGATGATTACGAACAAGCTCGTTCACATCCCCTTTCTTCTTGTCAATGCGTTGCTGCTCATAGACCTCGGCAACGATTTCCACACTTGCATTCAAGAGTTCTGCCTTCTTCTCTTGTACCTTCTTTCTAATCTGTCGTCGACAGTCTGCTTCTTTGCCTCATATCGTCTCTGAATATCGTCTTGCTGTTGTGTCGTCTTCCCGACACACTCCTCCTTACACCGTAGGTCTAACTTATTCTTATCAACGGCTGCTTGATAACAGTCTTTACCTATCTGCTCGTTTACAGCCTTTCTTATTCTCAAGGCAGCAACACCCTGGTTACGCTTCGTAAGGGCGTCTTCCTTCGACTCCTCGTGTGTCTTTGCATGGGTCATCACTGTGCCTGTCAGGACTTTAGTATAATTGTCTATCAACTGTTCCTCGGCACTCTTTCCCTTCTTCTCCTTTGCTTCACGATATTTTTGGAGCGTATCATTAATCTGTTGTTCTACGTCTTCATCGTCACCGAATATCTTTTCTCCGAACAGACGCTGCTGTCTTTCAGCTATCTGTTCTGCACTCGGTTGTGCATTACCATCGGCATCCACCTCATGAGACAACTGTTCTACATCGTTCGTATCGATGCTCTTATTCTTTGAGTCCTTTACGTCTTCAAACTTATTGATGATAGTCATCAGACCAGGAGAACTACTATATATATTAGCGATATTAGCGAAGAGAAAGTTACTCATAAAGCCACTTCTCACCACCTCCTTAGAGCGTATTCGACGAGGAATGAGCATCACCTGTTCGGCATCCAACTCCTCCATCTCGCCCTGCTCATCCTCGCCTATCACAGGGAAGAAATTCAGCAACTCTCTGATATGCGCCTTTCTCGTGTCTACATCGCCACCTCCCGATGCCGTATCTGCCGATAGTCCGTTGGCCATCTCCTCATAGATCGTCAGCGTGCGGGCTGGGTCGAAGTCAAAGACGTAGGCATTCTCTTTCCTATGATACCGTCCGTCAGTGTCCATATAGAGGTGGGGCGTCTGTGCTCGGAAGGCTGTTTGCATATATTGTGCAGGGCTTTTGATATTACTGAGTATCAACACTGCCGTCCATTCAGGGACTGTTACTCCCGTTGTCAGCTGACCCACAGAGAGTGTTATCGTCCCTTGTGGATGCTCCTCAATGGCTTTGCGCACACGAGCCAATGAGCTCTCGTCTTCTATAACCTCGTCTTCATCGCTCTTGCCATCACCTGCCGCAACAACAATCTCAATGCTTGCGAACTCTGGATGTCGTTGTGTGTCTCTTAGCTTCTTTGCCAATGTCTTGGCCGCATCAACACGGTTTAATAGCCAGAAGCTATGCCTTATCTCTTTGCGCAAAGCCTCGGTTGAGAAGGGATAACGGGGTTGACGGCTCAGAGCATCGAGCCATTTATCAACCGACTCATCATGCACAAAGCGTCCATGCTCTACTCGGAAGAACTCGTTAAGGTCGAAGGCAAGGCCTCCGTGTCGCCATCTATCTCCACACCTTGGCTCACCTTCTCTATGACGATGTCGCTCATTCGATAGGTGTACATATTGAGTCTTGGAAGCTCTATATAGGGGTTATGGCCCTTTGACTCGTCCCATTCCACCTTTGCACGGCACTCGTCAGCATAGGTCCAATTGAAGATTGAGCCCGGAGGAAACTTCTCATTCGCCAGTGCCTTGAATGGAGTTCCACTCAAGTGGAGCGTGTGCTTGCGCTGTATCTGGTCGAAGGCTACATCGGTCTTATAGGTGTCTACGCCTTCATGGGCTTCATCAATAACCAGCAAGTCCCACGTTAGTTGGGCCACTTCCTCCAGTTTTCTATGACTGCCACCAAAGTCGATTGAGCCTTTCAGGTCCTGTAGACTGACAAACTCAATACAGTTCTTTGTACCCTTACCATGCTTTATCTGCTCCACATACTGCTGACGAATAAGGCAAGGTTTTGGCTTGCGCTGGCGCAATGCCTGCACCCGACTCACAAAGAGATAATGCTCTTCACCGACAAACTTTAGGTAGTCAGAATACCACGAGTCGGCAATGGCTGGGCGATTCGTCACGACGAGCACGTTACGAAACTGCATCTTCATACAAAGGTCATAAACGGCGAGTGTCTTACCAAAGCGGGGCTTTGCGTTCCAAAGGAACTCCGTCTCAGGACAGTGCTTAAAGCTGTCTATCGTCATGCGCACAGCCTCTCCTTGGCTGTCCTCGCGTAGTTGATATTGCTGTATGGCCTTTCCTTTGACAATACCACGGTTCTCTCGGAACTCATAAAACTTATACTTCGACTCGTCCGTACCAATCTTAAACCACTCAGTCAGCGGCTCTTGCGCATAACCTAACTTGCTTAAATAAGAATGGAAAGCCTTGTCTAAGAACGTCTCGTTCGTCCCTTCATACACAGCATTGCCTTGCCACGCTAATATCCAAGCGATATTAGCCGTGTGACACTGCTGTTTGATTCTATCTTCAACACTGTCTTGTTCGGTATAACCAATCTTCACCCAACCATCATGATAAGTAACTCCGGGTGTAGTGTAAGCATATATCTTAGGTAAGACAACGTGGCTGGTCTGTATCTTAGGTGTTCTCATTAGTCCATCTCCTTAACGTGTGTTTCAATAAAGTTGCGCTCCTCCTCTGTCAGTCCATACTTATCATATAGCTGCAAGTCTATCGATGAGATAGACTGCGACCAGTCGATGTCAGAAGACATAGTAAAGTCTTGGAGGGGGACATACTTGAACTTAATAGGAGTTATATGTTGTGTTACTTTCATGATACCAAGCAATCCTCTTACAAACTTTGTTTTAATATATTGTTGTAGATGTAAAGCTTCATTTTCCTCTACGAAACTGCCAATACTTAGGAAAGTTTCAGTATTTGCCAACCCAGGTGTGCCTATAATAGATGAGGGTAAAGCCTCTCCATATTCACCACTCCCCGCTGCTTCTGGTAGTAACACTTTATAAGCTGTTAAATTACTAACATCATTCACATAGTCACGCCTTATATATTTATAGCATCTTTCATTGTTTTTTCTTCCAACAACCATGATATACTCTTTCCCATCCTTAGGCTTATCGTCATGGAAAACGAAAGGTAATAAATCAAAGATATTTGTTGCCATATCGTATGGATGACCTTTTGTAAGACAGGACATAGCCTTTGGATTCTCCTTGTGCATGGTATCTGTCAATCTATACGATGTTCTTGAAATAGCTATATCAGCAAGAGAATGTTCCTTGACAATAGGTAGTATCTTTTTCAATATGCCGTTTAGCTCTTTATAAGGAGTAAATACTTCTATTTCCCCATAATCCTTTCCTGCATCTCTATACGACACTGCTACGCCTCCTCTAAAGTTTATATTAGGAAAGACCTTAGAACTGTCTGGCTCATAAAAGAGTATTTTCAAGTGTTTATCTGTTAACATCTTCTTGTTCCATACAGCGGGAGTTGAACCTGCATCAAATAGGAAACGTGCTGGAGTTACAAGCTCTACTTTATCTGAAATTGAGTATGCTGAATCCATAAATAGATGATAGACTGGTGGCATATAGTTCTTTTGTTCACCTAAAGTCTCATCCTGATATGGTGGATTTCCAACGACGAAATCAAATCTCATAAGCCATTTTCTTTTATGGTATGTTTTATGTTTTTTGGTAATAAAGTCCGTGTAATTGCACTCGAAACTGTCGGGTGTCTCTGTTGCTGATGGCAGCCATCTACGCAGTCGACATTGCTGTCCGTTATGCTGTAAGACATCGTCCTTCTGACAACCTGCGCACGGTGTGATTGTCTCAATGGTCTCGAACAATCCCGCCTCAACCGTCTTCTCGTCATGACAAGAGGCTGGGACAACAGCTTTCAGACCGTCCATCTGCCATACGTTCCATGCTATTATCTCTGCCGCCTTACGGATGATGTCCTGTGCTGGTCGGCATGAGAAGCGTTGCTCGTGATAGTCTACAAAGGTGGCAAGGAGGGCTTCACGTGCCAAGAGGAGGTTGTCGCCTTGCCACTCATAACCGTAGACATGTGCTAAGGCAAGGAGTGCCCACCGTGTCCACTCCTCGTCCGAAGCCTCCTCGTTTACCCTTTTCAACTTCCTATCGAGTAGTCCGACACGCTCGTCAATAGGGATAGGCTCGGCCGTAACAGTGTCGTATCGGGATGTGAGGAAAGGTGCTTCGCCACACGAGATCTCCAACTCCGTAGTCAGAACATAGCGTTGCCACGGCTCCAACCCGTCCTTCAGTCCGTCCTGTGCACGGTTCCATTCGTCGTCGATAGCGTCGTTCATCTTCTTAACGAGCCATGCAGGCGTGAACACCTCAGCCATCTGTCGCGAACGTCGCAGCTGTTCGTCCCTTGTCTTCAAGGCTCTTGGCATGATGATACTACCGTGCTTGCCCGTGATAGCCGACACGGTGATACTATCGTGCCAACCGTAGCCATCGCCCTCAGCGACGTAACTATCCGTAGCCCAAAAGATATTCTTTTGAGTGGAATGGTCGACTAAGAGCAATTCAAGCAGCCCCGGTTCGTCTCGTAGCAATCTATCTTCAAGGATGTCTATAGGTTCTGACATGATGTTATTAAAGATTTGTTTCCTGCAAATTTACAACTTTCTTGGGAGTTATGCAAGAGTGGAAAGGGGTCTGATGGGTGTTGGGTGATGAGATATTGGGTGTTGGGTGATGGGTGTTGGATGTTGATGATTAGCCTTGTTGGGTGTTGGGTGTTGAATATTGGGTGTTGATGATTAGCCTTGTTGGGTGTTGGGTGATGGGTGTTAGGTGTTGATGATTAGCCTTGTTGGGTGATGGGTGATGGGTGTTAGGTGTTGATGAACAGCTAACGTTGGCTGTAAGGTTCTGTGAAATCGGTTGACTTAATGTCTCTGTGGCCCTTTGTGTGTTCTGTTCATCTGTGTTTTTCTGTGAGAAATAGAATGCACCCACGCTATGAGATGTCACACAAACAAATCGCTGGGGAGTTCTTTCTTTCACGCTGGGGAGTTTTTTCTCTCACAGAGCTCACAGAGTTAACAGAGCATTTTTGCGCACGTTTCGAGCCCACAGAACGCCTTCGGCATACAGAGAACACAGAGCGTTTCTGCTATCGCTGGGGTGAAAAATGTGAGAGGTGAGGCGCAGTAGAATGATAAAAAATCCTTACAAGCCACCAAGCTGACAACCCTCAATACACGCAGATATCATTGCCTACAACCGAGGATATAACCCACAAGGAATCAGCGTATTACATTTACCATTCGAGAACATGCTCTTCCTGCTCGTTGAAGACGCCCTTCTTGACACAAGAAAAGCATGTTCTTGAACGCAGAAGGGCATGTTCTTGTTTCTTATTCGGCCTTGTCTCGAATGTAGAAGGGAATAATCTGTAAAATATCTTGACGTTTTCTGCTTACATGGTTAGTATTCTATCTCTCACGAAGGGTCTTTCCTTCTCTCACGGAGTACCTTTCTTTCTCTCACAGAAGAACACAGAAGAACAGAACACACAAGGTTCAGAAAGATGATGGCCCCTCCCCCTTCCCCTCCCCCAAAGGGAGGGGCGTAATCACCGAGATACCCCTATGGCTAATCATCAACACCTAACAACTATCATCCAACACCCATCTTTAGCTATAACGCTCTGTGTTCTCTGTATGCCGGAGGCGTTCTGTGGGCTCGAAACGTGCGCCAAAAAACTCCGTGAACTCTGTGCGCTCTGTGAGAGATAAAACTCCCCACTGTGAGAGAAGGAACTCATAACGACCCTTGCAAGCAGGCCAGTAGGGGTAACCTCACATACTACTCCCCTCCCTACGGGGGAGGGGCCGGGGGAGGGGCCAGCTGGTGTAGAGTGTGGGGCCAGCTGTGGTTGTGTGTTGGCCACTATCTTGTGTGAGGCCGCCTCCTACCTCACCTTATACCCTGCAAGCCCATAATAGAGGATAAAGAGGAAGCAGGGGACGCTGACCCAATAGGAGGTTTGATAGGAGAAAGCGTCTTGTACGAGGCCTTGCAACCATGGCATGACGGCACCACCAGCGATGGCCATGGTCAGTAAAGACGAACCAGCCTTGGTGAACTTACCAAGGTCGGCCATTGCCAAAGGCCATAGTGCTGGCCACATCAACGAACATCCTAAGGCCATGAGGAAGATGCAACAAACCGAGAAGACGGGGTTGGGGACTACGGCTACGGCTATACTTCCCACAAGGGCGATGATGGCACAGATACGCATGGCCGCTGCCTGAGAGAGATAACGTGGTATGAAGATGACTCCACAGACGTAGCCTACGATCATTCCCACAGATGGGATAAAACCATAGTTATCGCCCTCTAAACCCAAGGACTGTGCATAACCTGTCGCTGTGGCAAGTGATATCGTCTCGACACCCACGTAGAGGAAGAGGGCCAGACAGCCCAAGAGGAGGTGAGGGAACTGAAGGATGCTCGTCTTACCATCAGCGTAAGAGTTAGAGCTGGCCGTTGTGTCGCTCTCATCCTCGCCTGCTGCCTTCACGTCGGGCAGTGGTGCTAAGAGTGCGATGACGCCTAAGAGGAGGAAGATAGCGATGATGATGGTGAAAGGCAGGTACAAGTCGGAGAGCTGAGTGTCGCCAATTCCCTTTCCAATCACCAAAGTGATGAAGAGCGTCGTCACTGGCCATGCCAACTTATTACTGATACCCATGCACGAGATACGGCGTGCGGCAGAGTCGAGCGGACCCAAGATAGTCACGTAGGGATTGACCGATGCCTGCAAAACAGCATTGGCTGCACCACTGACGAAACTGGCGATAAGGAACCACGTCAGCGAGTTCTGCTTTGCAGCAAGGATGAACAAAGCGAAGGCAACAGCAAAGATAGCAAACGAGAGTGCCATCGTACGCTTGTAACCTATCAGTCGGATGCAATGCGTAGCAGGGATGCCAAAGAGCAAGAAGGGGATGAACGTTGCTGCAAGCAACAGACTGGACGCTGCACCAGAGATGTGCATAGCGTTCTTCAAGACTGGCATAAGATAGGAGTTAATGCCTAATGCGAAGCCAATAGAGAAGAAGAAGAGGCCGATAATGGCCAGTGGAAATAGATAGTTATTCTTTTGTGTCATATTAGATAAACATTAGTTTAGGTGAAATATTGTATTGTTAGCTTGTTTAAGTTACCTTTTTATTCACAGCTTAGAGGATGGTATTACTTTACAAGAACCTTTCCATTGTGGATATACACGCCTTTAGAAGGTGCTGTTTGTAATCGTCTGCCCGTGACATCATAGAGATACTCAGTCTTTGTGGACTGTTCCCGAACCTTAGAAATACCGTTTGGTACAGCAACAACGTTCAATGTCACGTCAACGATAGAGCCTCCTGTATTAAAGAACGCATTGTGTTGAGTGAGTGTACCGTCGCTCCCCACTTGTCCGCCAGGGTCGATACTGTTCCAATCCATCTTAAACCTGACACGATAAGAGCCAGGTTCAAGATTAATGTTAAACGTTGGACAGGTCATAGTGTTACGTCTGTTGCCAGTGAGTTGTTCGCCAGAAGAGTTCTGCCCAACGGTGTCATCTTCGAAACTACCACTATAGAAACTATACGTCATCACGTCAGTCTCCGACTGGTCAAGGCTATTAGGGTTGAACGCAAAGACCTTATCATTATTCTTATCGATATAGACGTAACCATTCATCCATGCTCCTTTGATATTAAACCTCACCGTCACTTGACTGTTAGCAGGACAAGTAAAGACAGATGAAGTCTTGTCGATATAAGGCTTATAGGCGTCGACAGCCAGCGTCTGTTCGTCCTTGTCGTTGACAGTCCATGAGATTGAATTAATCATTCTACCATGGTCAGTCCCCTTGGCATCCTTCTCGAAGTTGACGGCGTAAGGCTCGAAAGGCTTCTCCGTAACGGTCACCTTCATACTACCCATCACCTTTCCATCAAGAGAGACAGCAGAGATTGTCGTCACACCAGGGGTCAACGCCTTTACCAAACCACCTGAAATAGTAGCAATGGAAGGTGTCGAGGAGGTCCATGTCAAAGCGTGGAAAGACGCATCCAGAGGTAAGACTTCAGCATTGACAACCAAGGTCTTGCCCACAGCAACCGTTGACATTCCATGTTCTCCACGAAGTGTAAGCATCTTAACAGCCACAGGAGTGCCCTGAACACCATCAAAGGCATAGAGCGAACTGGCAGGTAGCATCACCGTCAACACGTCATCAATGGCGATAGGACGACCCTCAACAAGTCCGTCAAGAGCATCTTGTTCGCAGAAGCTCTTACCCAAAGTGATGGTTGTACCAGCTGGGACCGTCTTCGGAATGTTTAATGCTTCGCGTAGTGTGAAGCTATACTGACGCTGCTCGTTAGCACCATTACGCAAGGCCAAAGTAGCCTTCTTACCATTCCATGCAGCCCATCCATAGACATTCGCCTTAGTACCATCCCATGGATCACCACCTACCCAGTGTGCATCAGGAAGCACATCAGCCTGCCGCTTCTGCCATTTGATACATTCAGCAAGGTCGGCCCATAGCTGTCCATGACGGATATTATTCATCAAGGCATAGTCGTTGTAGAGTTCTACCATACCTGAGCCACATACGAACGCACAGCGTAACTCACGTCGCAAAGGCTCATAATCCATGTTCTTACTTACATCTCCAAAGGCTGTAAGGATAAATCCATGGGTCATCAAGGTATTGATAGGACAAAGTGGAGAGCGTGTCACATAGTTCTGATAGACAAGATGGTCACGATAAGTAATCCAGTTCTCTCTATCAATTCGGTTATTACCAGCCTTCCCATAGTCGTTCTCCTGTCTCCATGTAGCATCTGTGATATGATACCAGAAAGGGCTTGCCCAAGTACCCACAGTCGTATTAAAGAAGATATCACGACGTAGATTCTCACGCACATACTGCTCCAAACGGATGATACCCTCCGCATTCTCATAACCTCTATCACCCTCATCGGGTCCTACAGCAGAGAATTGTGCTGAGATGCCATCGAACTTGAAGAAACAAAGTCACCATTGTTCTTTGTTAGATTACGTGCTGCATCAAGAAAGACCTTATAATAGTCGGGGTTAGACAACTGCATACCACCTTTGTTCCTCCAATAGTCACGACGGAAGTCACCACTCTTACCATAGCCACCTACCGGACCTAACCACGCACCAACGCCTGCTCTCATTGCTTTAGCAGAGTCGGCAATATCACGCATCTCATTTGGGAAGCCTGCATGGAAGGTCCATGTGCCATAGTTATCCCACCCATCATCAATGACGAAAGCACGAGGTCCGACACCATAGCGGCTGAAAGAGTTTTTCATCCATTGATGCTCTACATCGAGAACTTGGTCGGCTTTCATATTATTAGTTGGTATAGGAGCATTGTTACGGTCGATGTTTAACTCATACCAAGAGACATATACAGGGAAAGGACGCCATGGCACCGCACGTTCACGTTCTGAATAAGCAAGGAACGAACGGCGTTTTTGTGACTTCGTAATATCCTTCTCGGCTTCAGTGCCATCCTGTGCAATAAGACCAACGACGCCACTAATCTTCCATGTGTCACCCTTCTTCAAGGTTGTATGACGCCTCCATCTCCCACGAATAGGCACTATATCGCTATTAACAGCAACATTGCTCTTCGCATCATAGACCTTCACAACCCAACTACTGCTGGCATCAATGGACTCAATATCATCTACATAAACACGGAGACTGAACTCCCCTGTGTATGGTGCGACCATTGAGAAGGTGTTATCCTTGTGTGCATTACCAGAGAAACCAGCATGGAAATCACTGGCAGCAGAACTACCATTGAGGAGAAGCTCTGCCCCACCGAAGTTAAGACGATGGTTACCACTCTTATAGCTTACCATCACTTCTACTCTTTGGTTCTTCTTCAAAGTAACATTCTCGGTGTGTTGATAAACGTGCGGATAGCCTTTACCTGTCACTTCAGTAAACCTGTTAGGTACTTCTGAGCGTTCTACCTTATGCCAATCGGCTGATGTAAGGGCCACATCGTCAAGGGTCTTGCTAAGAGTCCAGTTGTTTTCGTCACCCTGCGCATCGCCCACAGTATTATAACCTACAGGGGTCTCAAGTCCAGCAAAGATTTTATTGCTCAATATCACCGCACCACTTGTATTCCCCACTACAGCAGGTTTGCTACCAGCCTCGGCCGTATTAACACGATAATCGAGTGCAATGACATGATACATATCTATGTCGTCTACCCCTGTAAGTTCCATCTCCGTGCGGAGGTAATGACTGCCATCCCGTAAGATAGCACGCCACACGACTTGAATAGTCTTTCCCTTATACGTGTAACTATACTCTGCGACAAGCAACTTACCAGCAAAGTGCTCTGCACCACCTACTGCGTTAGGGTCTGCTTGTAGGTTTTCTATGCGAATACCTTTCAGTGTCATGGCCGAAGCAGGTACACTAACACCATTACCAAAAGCAAGAATAAAAGGCTCTGTACCAGCTTCCAAGTTCATAGCCTTTGACCCTGCAAAGACAAGAGTCTGCCCTGATAAGACAAAAGAAGCATCTAAGACATTATTACCAAAGCTATAAATAACCTCGTCCTTTCGCTTACTTTCTGTCAGACGTGCCGTTCCCACCTCTGTTTGTTGTGCTGGATAAAGGACAGCATGGGTATATTGACCCTTCGTAACAACAGAAGATACATCCGCAATATAACGTACGCTAATCGTCTCATGTTCATCATCAACAACGACCAATGGGAAGTTGCCTGCCAAAGGAGAGACTGTGATGTCTGACTGTTTAAGTCCGCCTTCACTCGTAATCACGTCTCCATTGTGATATTGCTTGCCTTTTATCGTCACAAGAGCTTGTGTTGGTGCTGCGAGCTTATACTTATATGTCTTGATAACAACCTCTGAGAAAGTCCAACGACTACCAGCATCTCGCTCTCCATTGTCCGACCACAGTCCTAATGTCACAGCCCCATCGTATGGATTAAAGTCTATTCCTCTAAACCAGTTCAGATAGTTAGACAGACTGCCAGACGTGGTATATGGTTGTATCTCATAGTTGTTATTGCCATAGGCATGCACCTTAAAGTAGCATTTAGGGTTCTTATGTTCCTCAAGTCTGACGAAACTATTCTGTGGACTATAGCTCCCTGCAGGTTCATACGTTAGCCATTTTTTCGCCTTATAGCTGTAGATATAAAAGACATCAGACCCCTTTCCCTCAACAGGATAGAAGGCGAAAAGACCGTAGTTGGCAGCTTTCCTTGTAGGAACACAGCTGCTACTACAATAGATACCATTACCAGAAATCATCTGATAGACGTGTTCTGGTCGGCTTTCTCCCGTCGGCAGGGTGACAGAGGGTAAGACCTCGTCTGCTACAACCTGGCATACTGCTGCCAAAAGGAGTAAGATAGTAAGTAGAATGTGCTTCATTTAATAAAACATTTAATAATTAACAGGGATTGTAACCCTTATAGATTGTGTAGTTGATGAGTATTATCTTGTATAAAAAGCCGACTGATTTGTGGTACAAATCAGTTGGCTCTAACCTTCCCACCTTGTATATAAAGCCCCTTGGCAGGTGCTTGTGCGAGTCTACGACCAGCGAGGTCGTAGACTTGCAATGCGTTTGTAGTGTCGATGTTCACGGCAGATATTCCGTCAGCAGGATTATCTGCCGTTTCTAAAAAAGGGATGAAACGCACGGTATTAACGTATTGCTTACCCTTTTCGATGGTGTACTTGGATAGAGGACCTGGTCCACAAGAGCCATTACCGAGTCCACGTTGAATGGCATCAAAGTGGGCTACGGTGCGATTCGACGTTGGCAGCTCCCATTCGTGGCGTGATGTGCGCAATTCAGCATCGCTCCAAGGGTTGAGGGAGAAGGCTACGTCGCCCGCAGTCTCAATCTTCATGCCCGTACCATCAGCCTTTGTCAGCGTCAGCCAACGCAGTCCTACGCGGTTACCATTGCTCTGTGGGTGTGCGAAAGGCTCATACATATCCTTCACGTCAGCCTCATAGATACCGTAGTCCTCGCCATCGAGGCGGTCGATATAGCTTGCTCGTGGACCACGTGCATAGTAGCGTACGTTCGTCAGGTCGGTTGGCAGGTCGACAGTGAAGCCCAATCGTCTTACGCCATCAGCCTGCGCTTCAAACGTACTGGTGAGGTCGATAGTGCCATTCGCATATACCGTGTATTGATAAGAAGCCTTACCATACTTGCCATTCTGGTTCACGTTGACCGTAGCCGACTTGCCGTCAGCAGCGAGTTGGAACTTAGCTGTCTGACCTGTCACGCCATTGTCGGTAGAAGCATCACCGTAAGCCTCCATCGGACCATCGTTCTCAATCCAGCGATAGCGGTCGAATTGTGGTCCACTGTTTAGTAGGAATACTTGCTTACCATCGTAAGTCCAATCTGTGATATTGCCCTGTCCGTCGAAAGTAACCTTCTGTTTGTCGTTCGTATAGGTGTATCCACCGTCATTGTTCTTCGTAGCGTGGAGGGCAGCGGCCTTATTGTTATCCACCTTGGCGAGGGTCTCTGTACGTTGAGCCAACTGCTGTTGATACTCCGCAACAGGATAGTTAGCGTCACACCAGTCGGTAGCCTCCTTCGTATAAAGGCCGATGTTAAGGAAGAGTTCCTTATTCGCATATTTTGAAGGGTTATACTTCAAGTCGACTGTTTGTGTACCGCCAGCAGCGCAGTCCAGGTTCTTGAAGGTGCCATCCTGTACAGGTTTACCATCAGCAAGGAGCGTCCATTTAAGATAGAACTGGTTGAGGTTGCGGTCAAGATACTTATTCGTCAGTTTGACCTGACGCTTCTCAGTATTCAAGTCGAAGCCCACCCACTGATAAATACGCTTCACCTCATCGAGCTCAGAACTCCATGCACGATCGGCATTGACCAGTCCGTTGTTAACGAAGTTATACTGGTGAGGACCGGGACAGTCGTATCCCGTGATGTAAGCAGGGAACCCATTCTCAGTCAGCTTATTGTTCTTTATAGCGTCGTAGGAGTAGATGCTCTGGTCAACCCAGTCCCAGATACATCCGCCAACACCCATCTGAGAGCCCTCCATAGCCTCCCAGTACTCACGCAGATTGCCCACAGCATTACCCATAGCATGGGCATACTCGCACATGAAGTAAGGCTTATTCGTGTTCGGATGGTTCACGTCTTCGGTCACAGGACCCGTAGTTCCGCTGCGCCAAGCATCCATTGCAGGATACATAACAGAGTGGAGATCAGTGCCCTCAGCCTTATCTCGCGTAGCACCCTCATAGTGGATATAACGGTTATCGAGCTTACGAACGGCATTGTAGGCCGCCATGATGTTCAGACCAGAGCCACTCTCGTTGCCAAGACTCCAAAAGACAACACTCGGATGGTTGCGGTCGCGGAGCGTATTACGTACGTTTCTGTCGACGATAGCACCCGTCCAATTAGGGTTGTTGATGATGGTCTTTGGCCCTTCCCAGTTCTTATGCAACTCCATGTCAGCCTCATCTACGACGAAGAGGCCGTAGTAGTCGAACATAGCCATCATCTTTGGTTGACGAGGATAGTGGCTGGTACGAACGGTATTCATGTTACACTGCTTCATCATCGTTATATCCTTTAACATAAGGTCGGTGGTGATGCTGCGTCCATGCAATGGGTCGGTGTCCTGCGTGTTAGCCCCTTTAAGATAGGTGCGGCGGCCGTTCACCTCAAGATAACCCTTACTGAGATCAATCTTCCTAAAGCCATATTTCGTAGAGAAAGCCTCCTCCTCGTTGCCATCTTGCGACTGGCTGAAAGTGAAGGTATAGAGCGTTGGCGTCTCAGCCGACCATAGTTTAAGGCCAGAGAGAGTACCGAAATCGATGGTCTTCGTCATCACGCTATCGCCAGCAGCAAACTGGAAATCAGCCGAAAGGGCCTTTATTTCCTTCCCAGATGGGTCGTAGAGCGTCACAGTAACAGTCTTCTTCGCAGCGAGCTTATCACGGTTGCAGACGGTGAGGTCTACTGTTGTAGCCGCACTACCCAGCCCAGCAGTCGTCAAGCCCGGTGTGACAGTCGACTTAATATAATGGTCGGCAAGATAGGTCTTCGGCGTTGCCACGAGGTAGACATCACGATGAATACCACTCATGTGCCACATGTCCTGTCCTTCAAGATACGACCCATCGCTCCATCGAATAACCTGTACAGCAACATTGTTCTTGCCTGCATGTACGTATCTCGTTACATCAAACTCACTGACGTTATTAGCTCCTTGGGTGTAGCCCACCTCATGTCCGTTGACATAAACGTATGCTGCCGAGTAGATACCATCAAAGTGTAGGAACACACGCTTGCTCTCCCAGCCTGCAGGTAGGCTGAAATCGCGACGATAAGAACCCACGGAGTTCATCAAGCCCGGCCTCATTTGGATGTGAGGTTGCTTATCAACAAAAGGATAGTCAACGTTGACATACATCGGTTTACCGTATCCGTTCATCTCAAGACAAGATGGGACTGTGATGTCGCTCCACGCTGAACCGTCTGTGTTAACATCATCGCCCCAACACTCGTCCTTGCTTAAGAGCACAGGTTTAGGGCCTTCGCTCCAACGCAGTCGCCACGTTCCATTGAGGCTGAGGTAGCTTGCGCCCGTTGGTTCCAACCATGGTTTGTCATAACGCTGACCGTCGGCCTTCATTGCAGCCGTTGATGGGTAAGGCATGTAAGTAGCGTGTCCCTGCTCCTTATTGCGCTCATAGACGGTAGCATTCTCCCAGTCGGCTGCCTGCGGAATAACGACCGGTGCCACCTCTTTGAAGTGTGCTGTGACAGCGCTACTCTGGCTTCTTTCCCATACACAGTACATGACGTCGTATCCTTCTTGCGTCCTTGTTGTCACATAATAGGTCTGACCATTCCTACCAGAGACGGCACTCAGCTGATAGCCATTGCCTTTCTTCGTGATGTAAATCTGCTGGTTAGGATTCGTAATGGTCTGATCCCACATACAAGTGTAGCCCGAAGCCTGTTTAGGATCATTAAGTGCCATGTCAAAGGCAAGCTCGCCCTCGGCATTAACCAACTGATAACAGTCCCGCTTATTAGGCACTTCAACGAGCTTCCACTTCTGTTGTCTTTGCCTTCGATATACTTTTGGAACGCAAGTTTCGTCTCACTTTCCCAATAGTACTTGAAGGGTGTGAGCACGTCCTGCGTGTTCTTGCCCACAGAGATGACGTAGGTCTTACCGCCTTGGGGCTTCGCATCCCACGCTTGTGCCCATAGCACGGAGGGTGCTAAGGCCATGAGCGATACGAGAAGACCCATTTTTCTGATTGTTTTCATATCCATGAAAGATAATAGTTGTTGTTAGATGAACCCACACTCGGGCCTGTGCCGGAGTGTGGGTAGGATATTTTACGTGTGATTAGTTGATTACCTTGGTTGTAGACGTCGTACCGTTACTATATTTCATCTGCTTGATATAGACCCCATGAGAGGGTGTGCTGTTGGCCTTTGCACCGTTAAGACTGTAATAGCATACGGTGGCGACGGTACCTTCTTGGCTGCCTGTGACAGCGGCAATAGCGTTAGAGGTTGTTGAGACGATGATATACTTGCCTCCAGCAACGGTTGAGAAGCTAATCTCATCATCGCTGATACGCTTCGTCTCCACGCTCTTTCCGTCGGCAGTAGTCACCTTATAGTCCTTTGCAATACCTGTATATTTAACGACGCAAAGGGTTCCTTTGTTTGAGACAACCCTTATCTGCGTTGCTTTCGCATTGTTCCAATCAATGTCAACAGTGAAGTTACCAACCGCCTTAAGGCCCTTCACTGAACCTTTCTGCCAGAATGTTGTAGGCAAAGCAGGGAGAAAAACGAGCTTGTCGTTGTAGCTCTGTAAGAGCATCTCAGCCACACCCGCTGTGTAACCAAAGTTACCATCAATCTGATAAGGCGCATGTGCGTCCCAAAGGTTCTCATAGATACCTCCTGCAGCCTCGTTAGTTCCGGTGTCCCAGGTCTGCTGCAAGGCTCGTTTGATGAGGTTATGACAGTGCTGACCCTCGTAGGCTCGGGCATTGAGGTTTATCTTATGGCCCAGTGACCAGCCTGTTCCATGACCATCGCCACGGGCTATCAGCGACTGACGAGCTGCCTCAAAGACGCTCTTATCAGCATCTTCACTGATCTGAGAGCAGGGGTAGAGGCCCATTAAATGGGAGATGTGACGGTGTGCCTTATACTCGTTAACACCAATCTTACTTGGGTTATTAAACTGTGAAGAGTATTTCCACTCACGGAGGTAAGTCTTTCCATCAGCGGGATTGACCTCTGTATGACACCCGTCATCGAGCTTCGCAAAATAAGTAGAGAGCGAGTCGCGGAACGACTTAGACACCACGTTATCACCGAGAACAGCAATGGCTTTGCGCGTGTTGTTGAAGAGGTCCCATACTAACTGTTGACTGTGTGCGGTCGCATTCTCCGTTGGTCCGTGTTCAGGCGACCATTCGTTAGGACATTCGTAGGTGCCGTCAGCAGCCTTGACAAGTTTCTTAAACCAATAGTCGACAGCCGTCTTCATTGCTGGGAAGGCCTTTGTGCGTAGGAACTCCTTGTCCATTGTGTAGGTGTAGTGCTGCCAGAGGTGCTGACAATACCACGCATTGGCCACAGTATAAGTATTGGCAAAGGTAGTACCCGAGCCATAGATGTTATTCTCCGTTGGTAGTGTCCATCCCGTGTTGACGTGTCCCATGTCTTTTGCGAAGCGTCTCCATGTAGGTTTCACACATGCTTCTCGATAGATGTAATCGAGGAATGGGCGATGAAGCTCAGACAGATTGGTAGGCTCAGCAGGCCAGTAATTCATCTGTACGTTGATGTTTGCATGGATATCTGAGTGCCATGCTGGGGTGTTATTGTCGTTCCATATACCCTGCAAGTTGGCTGGTAGCGACACACCACGGCTTGAGCTGATAAGGAGGTAACGCCCGTAATTGAAGTAGAGTTCCTCTAAGAAGAGGTTATCATGTTGGTTGTCACAATAGTTGCTGATGAGCTGTGGCGTTGGGATAGTGTTCTTACTATCAGCGAGGGTCAGCTGACAACGATCGAAGAGCGACTTATAGTCGGCTTTATGGGCTGCTAACAAGGCATCGTAACCCTTGTCCTCTGCATTGTTGACGGTCGCTGCGGCACGTCCTGCAAGACGGTCGGCTCCTGACACATACTCGGCTGCGTCGGGGTCGAAATCGGTCAGGCCACGGAGGTAAACAGTCATACTATTAGCACCACTGACCTCTATCAAACCCTTTGCATTCTTAGTGACACTACCGCCATCGGTGATGATGCGCGCTGCACAATAGTAGCTCTCTGGGGTTGTCGCACCCTTGTCATTCTGGCGTGCCACCTTTCCCTCGAAGGTTATTGTGGCTTGATTGTTATTATCAACGGTATAGTTAACGTTCTTACCGTTCTGATTCTTCAGTGTGAGGGTGGTATTGATTCTACCCTTCTCTGAGGCTGTGTAGCGGATTACCAAGCAACTATCGGGATTGGTAGCAAAGTATGTTCGATCGTAGGCTACGCCATCCATCGTATAACGCACGCCTGCTACGGCATCGTTGATATCAAGATAACGCACGTAGTCGGTCACCTTCGACAATTCACGACTGCGTATATATAGGTTGCCAAAGTTAAGATAATAACCGTAGGCTGCCGTACTTGTCAGTCCTCCGAGCTTTCCACTCCATAGCGTTTTATCGTTGAATTGTACGTCGTCAATGGCTACATCGCCCATTAATGTGGCTCCGAACTGTCCGTTACCAATAGGAAGACAGGAGGTCATCCAGTTGGTGGCGGGCTTTGTGTACCATAGGGTGTATTTGTTGGCAGGGTTGAAAGTAGTAATACCAGACACGGGTACCATCTCATCAGAGGGCACGAAGCGCACCACATTACCGCCATCGCCTAAGTCCCAGAAGCTGATGTACTTACCATCGCCTGCCCCTTGGAACATATTAAAGAAATTGCGTCCACTGGTAGACTTACCTATCTCGAAGCCACCCAACGTGTTCTTCGACTCTACCATCGTAAAGAGTGTGTCCTTCACGGTGCGGCTCTTGGTTGCATTCACGTATGAATCGCTGACGTAGAGTATCTTTCCACTCTTGCTGACAAAGCTGTACTTGCCATCTTTCTCGGCCACTCTCCACAGCATATCATCGGGATTACCGTTATGCAACGATGCTGTCTGGCAGGTAGCCTTCTCTCCCTTAGCACTTAGAAGCCAGTTGCCTGTCTGGAACTGAATGTAGTAATAGACGGGGTGAGCCGCTGTTGAGACGACAGGCATCGTATAAGGGAACACCATCTCGTCCTTATCAACAAACGACAAGAGGTTGTTGACGTCGCCTATGGTCCATAGTCCTAAATCCTGACCGACCCTTATCTCGGCCACTTGGTTCATGGCGTTGCTGCCTGTGGAGTCTGGCGCAAGCTCTAACGCACCCTCCCCATAACTGCTGTTTGTGCTTTGGAAGATATGGAATGATTGGATATCTGTAGCCTTCGTAGCCGCCATAAAACGCGAACTATAAGGATTTGTGCCATTGACATAAAGCGTGCGACCGCTCTTACTAACCAACTGGTATTTCTTATTACGGCTGAAACCCTCTGCCTCAACGACCTTCCATAACTGGCGGTCGGCGCCCATGACCTGTGGAACAGCCGTGCGACAACCTTGCTTATCGCCCTTCTCTTCCAACACGTTATTAGACCGAAGATACTTAACATAGTACCAATGCTCATTGCCTACGGTACTAACACGAGGGTAGCCTTGTGCCATCACTTGTCCTACACAGACTGTAGACAAGAGGAAAAGAGCACAAATACGCTTACAGATATTCATAGATATATAATAATGAGATATATTGTTATAATTATTTACGTTTGAACAATAAGACGAAAAAGGGGGTTGTATCAAAATCGTGTCAGTGGTCAACAACAGGACTGCACACTACGTGCTCCTATGCTTAAGCCGCTGACAGGGCACACACGCTGGTACGCCCTTGCTTTTGATACAGCCCCTTAACCCTATCAGTCGGTCAACAATGCGGTAATCACTCTTATTCTTTGCACTGCTTCCCGACCGATGAGAGTTAGTTTATTCATTGTGAATTACTTCACAACAACCTTCTTGCCATTTACAATGTACAAGCCCTTTGCAAGACCATTAAGGCTCTTTGATACCAAACGACCATCGAGGGTGTAGACATAACCATTAGCCTGCTTGTCCTGTACCTTAACATTAGAAATGCCTGCAGCTACTGTTGCTGCGTCTGATTTCTTTATCTGATCCTCGGTCAATACATCAGTGATTGGAACGAACTTGAGGGCGTTGTTAGGATCGTTAACTGCCCACTTACCCATGAGGTGGTGCCATGCTATGTTACCCCAAGCGTTGAGGAAGTTGTTAGAAGTTCTGTCCTCGCTATCGCCGATAGAGTAACATTCACTGCCCTGGTTGCTGTCGAAGATATGAAGAGTCTGTGGTTCGGTAGTTGCCATGAAAGCTCCTGTCATCTTACTGCCTCCACTCTTGCCGTTACGAACCCATTCACCAGCCTCGTTCTTCTTATACATATCGTTACCACCAGGCATCTCTGTTGCCAATTCAGCGTACTTAATATACTGACCAGCCTCGTTTACGAGAACTATCTCCTTTGTTGATGCATCGAATGAGGTTACATGCCATACCTTAAATCTAAAGTCTGGGTCGTTTTCTATCAGTTGATCAGCAATCAAAGTATCCTTGTCTACAGAGAGGATCAGCTTATCACCTGTGAGACCCTCCAAGTTTGTTGGGCCATTCTCAGGCTTGTTTGCTGCAGCTCTGTTGAACTGTATGAAGTAACGAGTTGAGTTATTGCCCTCTTCGAAGATGTTGAAATTAAACTCCCAGTGTGGGATCTCTACCTCAGAAGCCTTGACAAAGTAAACCTTAGAACCGTTGTCACCATCAGCATAAGGGCCATACTCATTGCCTAATCTCTGTCCACTGAAGATGTTAACGAATATGTTTCCACTTTCGCCAGCCTTCATCTTGATAGCACTGTATGCATTTGAAGGATCGTCATCATGAGCTGTAATAGTGAAATCCTTGAAGTTTGAGCCTGGATCAGTACCTGCTGCAAGACGTTCACCTTCGTTTGTGTACATCGTCCATTCCTGTCCGTCAACAGTAACAGTGAATTTCCAAATATCATTCTCGCCCTTTGTACAAGTCCAAGTCTGCTTTTCCTTGTCACCTTCTGTAGCTGCCTTAGCTGTCAGCTTACCGCCGTCTTCATTCGCAGTGATGTAACCCACCTTGTTGTTACCTACTGCAATGTAATACTGTTGACCACTCTCAGGAGTAGTAACCCAGTCCTGTGCGAATGTTGACAACGCAACAAAGCACAAAGAAAGTAGTGTAAAGATTTTCTTCATAATTGTAATAAATAATTGGTTTTTGTATATTTTTGATTACTTTTAATGCCAACTTTTAGGCGTTCTAACCGTTTACTTTTTAGGTTTATGATTTGTTCTGTTATTAGGTTTTATGCTTTAGGCTTCAGCAAAGGAGTCGTTTTCCTCTTAAAGTCGGTCACAAATATAAACATATTCTTTTGAATATTCATTGTTGACTATACAATATTTAATATATTTAACACTTTCCTCTCCACCACTGATGGGTGTTGGGTGAATCAGTGGAAAATCCGGCCTCACCCCCAACCCCTCTCCGAATGGAGAGGGGAGTAGTATGTGAGGTTACCCCTACAAGACTGCCAATAAGATAATAGAGCGAGCACACATCCACCTCACATGGGTATCTCGGTGATTACTCCCCTTCCCTTCGGGGGAGGGGAAGGGGGAAGGGCCAACTGGTAGTTAGTATGTGAGGTTACCCCTATTAGTCTGGTGTTAGGAGGAGAAGGGCTGCTGAACATACGGAGGACATATAGGGGTATCTCGGTGATCACTCCCCCTCTCCATTCGGAGAGGGGCTGGGGGTGAGGCTTCTGGTGGCTGTGTGTTCTATTCTTCTGTGTACTCTGTGAGAAAGAGAACATTGGAGAATTGTCGTGGGGAGGTTTTTCTCTCACAGAACTCACAGATCGAACAGAACTTTTCAACCAACGTTTCGAGCCCACAGAACGCCTCCGGCATACAGAATTCACAGAACGTTACTGCTAATGTTGGCTGTAACGTTCTGTGAAATCGGTTGACTTAATGTCTCTGTGAAGCTTTGTGTGTTCTGTTCTTCTGTGTAAATCTGTGAGAAAAAAACGCTTGAGACTCGCAGTGGGGAGTTTTATCTCTCACAGAGCGCACAGAGTTCACTGAGCCTTTTGGCGCACATTTCGAGCCCACAGAAGGCCTTCGGCATACAGAGAACACAGAGGCCTTTCAACTAAGATTGGCTGTAACGTTCTGTGTTATCGGTTGACTTAATGTCTCTGTGAAACCCTGTGTGTTCTGTTCATCTGTGTTCTTCTGTGAGAAATAGAACGCACCCACTCTATGAGATGAGACGCATGTAACTTGCTGGGGAGTTTTTTCTCTCACAGAACTCACAGATATAACAGAACATTTTGGCGCACATTTCGATCCCACAGAACGCCTCCGGCATACAGAATTCACAGAACGTTATTGCTAAAGAAGGGTGTTGGGTGATAGTTGTTAGGTGTTGATGATTAGCCATAGGGGTATCTCGGTGATCACTCCCCTCCCTTTTGGGGAGGGGACGGGGGAGGGGCCTCTGACCCACAGAACGCCTTCGGCATACAGAGAACACAGAGCGATTCTGCTGAAGATTAGGTGAAAATTGGGAAAGAGGAGAATTTATAGAGTAATAAAAAATCATTACATTGTAATGAAAGAAACTTCCTCTAAATAAGAATATAACGTACCTTGCGATTGCTTTTATAACCTTCACGAATTCAACACGTTACGTTTTACGGTCAAGTATATGCCCCTCTTGCTCGTAGAAGACGCCCTTCTTGTGGCAAGAAAGGCATATTCTCGAACGCAGAAGGGCCTCTTCATGCTTCAAGCTCAGCCCGTTCTCGATTGTAGAAGGGAACAGTCTGTGAAATATCTTGACATTTCCTGTTTGCATGGTTAGTATTCTTGCTAATGTTGGCCCCTCCCCGTCCCCAGCTGGCCCCTCCCCGTCCCCTCCCCCGAAGGGAAGGGGAGTGATTACCGAGATACCCATGTGAGGAAGAGGCCCCTTCCCCGTCCCCTCCCCAAAAGGGAGGGGAGTAATCACCGAGATACCCCTATGGCTAATCATCAACACCTAACAACCATCACTTAACACCCATCTTTAGCAGTAACGCTCTGTGAACTCTGTATGCCGGAGGCGTTCTGTGGGCTCGAAACTGTGCGCCAAAAACCTCCGTGAACTCTGTGCGCTCTGTGAGAGAAAAAATCACCAGCGTGAGAGAAAAAACTCTCCAGCAAGTTACATGCGTCTCATCTCATAGAGTGGGTGCGTTCTATTTCTCACAGAAAAACACTGAAGAACAGAACCTTTTTGCGCACTTTTCGAGCCCATGAGGGGGAGGGGCCAGCTGAGGAAAGGCGTGGCCCAGCTGCTATTAGTACGTGAGGTTACCCCAACAAAGCGGCTAATAAAAGGAGAGAAAACTTTGATTAATGTTTGTATGTATTACTAAAAATAAATAACTTTGCATCAAACAATAATATTCTCACGTAAGACGAAGCTATCAAAAGGATTAAAGGTTGCCCGCTGATAACTTACACTTTTAAGCCTGCACCAGGTAGTGTTAGGTAAAGTCATGTGTTTTGTTCACGATAGCTAACAAGCAAAGCTATTCGAGATGGGCTGAGACTATCATTTAATCTTACCAATAGTAGATACATTAGTATAATGGAGTGTTCCTTATTCAAGAATGATTATCTGAATTATAAGTTCCCAGAACCACAGTACTTGGGCGCGAAATACATTCATAGGGCATGGATTGCACAATTCATCCCGACCGACTCATGCGTTGCTCTTGACGCTTTTGGAGGCTCACAATCCATTGCTTATCTGCTAAAGCAGATGGGGAAGACTACCTATACTAACGATTTCTTGAATTTTAACTATCAAATTGGTAAGGCACTGATAGAGAACTCTGGGGACATACTTAACCAAGAGGACCTTGACATCCTATTCTCTCCTAATCAGAACCCGACGGAATATAACCTGATAGAAAAGCTATACGCAAACCTCTTCTTCTACCCAGAAGAGGCGGCTTGGCTCGATAGCTTAGAAGTAATGTGCCTCGTCTGCAAAACACATTCAAGCAGTCACTGGCCTTGTCGGTCATGTGTAGGAGTATGACAAGGAAGGTTACGATGGGCCACTTTGCCCATACTCAAGCATTAATCTACGCTGAAGACCCTGCAAGAGTGAAGAGAAACCGCAGCTTAATACGCCCTTTAAGGGACATCTTCCTCGATATTCTGCCACACTACAATGCTGCTGTTTTTGATAACCAAAAGGCCAACAAAAGCTTTCAAGAGAATATACTGGACCTCCTGCCGACATTGTCTGATGTCGACTTAGTCTACTTTGACCCACCTTACTGCAATAGTCATGCGGATTACCAGTCCTTTTATCACCTCCTTGAGACCTTCGTCGAGTATTGGAAAGACAAACAATTCGTCAATGGCATCAAGCGTTATGAACCTAAGAGATATAGTGGCTTCGATAAAAACAGTGAGGCTATTAACAGCTTAAAACTGTTGTTTGAAAGGGCACAACATATCCCCACTTGGCTTGTTAGCTATAATGACCGAAGCTACCCAGACATAAATACGATGGTGAACATGATTGAACCTTATAGAAAAGTTAAGGTAGAACATAAGAGATATACCAATGGTAGAGGCGGGAAAGGTAGCGTTGCGGGGAGTAGTGAGATTTTATTAATATGTAAAACATAATAAATAACATGACAAACTATGAGAAATGGGACCACGAGTTCCGCACAAACAACCTATTCGCCTTTAATAAGAACGATAAAGCCTTGCTCTATCTCAAAGTGAAGGCGATATGCCGTAAAACACTGATAACGGATTTTCTTAAGGAAAACAACCTCACGCTCAAATCGAAGAAAGAGAAGGAACAGTTCCCCGAACTATATGCCTTGTTCGAAGACAAGCCTGAGCTGAAACCACAACTTGACCGTTTCTTGCGAGACGAGAAGAATGAATGGTATAGCAGAATGAAGAATAAAGGGAAAGAAGAAAAGGGTGTCGACGTGGATAAAGTAATTACTGCTCTGCGCAAGATAAACGTTTATGAATGGGGTGGCGACCATAATAACTCGCTCGACCAATACCTTGTTAAGAGATATGTAAAGGATATCAGTGACTATGACACCCTCCGAAAGAAAGCGATTGAGATACAGGCAAACGCATGGAACTTCGTTCAGACAAGTTGGTATAACAACTGGACATCCTACCTCATTGAGTCTATCTTTAAGAAACACGAGCGTGTCCTCTCGGCTATTGGGGAGATAAAAGGCGTGGACTTCTTTATCGATAACTATCCAATAGACCTTAAAGTGACTTATTTCCCGAATGAGTTTATGGAGAAGAAACTCAAAGACAAGATAGGAAACAAGGAGCTTGCTTGGCTTAAAAAAGAAGCGAAAAAAGTCAATATAAGCCCCGACAAGGGTCTATCTGACGCTGAACAACTCACATTCCTTAAAGAAGAACTTGAAAACCACGGCCATTCAAACATCATTAAGGTGCTTACAAAACATAAACAAAAGATTATTGACAAGGCATGCAAACACCCAAAAGAACTGATGAAATGGCTCTACGAAAACCAAAGTGCTCGTTTGTTTGGTGCAGAGAACCGCCTGTTCCTTGTTCTTGTTGACACCAAGGACATGAAACAATCATGGAAGATGAAACGGGCTTTCACACTCATTGAACCAACTGTGAAGAACTATCTCGATTCTTTCAATGCTCACTCTCTGAAAAAAATCAACTTTAAGTTTAATCAAAAGGACTATACAAGTCGCTCGGATATCATCTTTATTACAAAATAGGTAACAGCTTTCTTATCCTCCGTGCAAGGACCAAGACTCCTGTAAAAGCTCCCCTTCTTCCTCCAATACCTTTGTCTATGACAAATGAGTTGAAGGTGGATTGCAAGTGGTGCTTTCCTCTCATCGCCCCTCTCCAAGCACGAGGAAGAAGCCCTCCTATCCTCTTCACATCAAGACAACAGGCCGAATATGTAAACTATTTTCATCCCTCTCCCATCCTGTCCATGCCCTTCAACGCTCAAGAAAACGCCCTTCAACGTTCGAGAACATGCCCTTCTTGCACGTTGAAGACGCCCTTCTTGATGCAAGAAGGGCATGTTCTCAATTCGTGTTCGTAACTCTCTGAGGACGTGGTGGTTATATTCCACTTCCTTATCAATATTCCCATCGTAAGTAAAGGGCGACATTGTCGTGTCCTGTAAAGGTTTTTCACGCAAGTTAAGTATGACTCACATCATCACAAAAGGGGTCGCTCACCGATTCTTAGCTTAGCTTCCTCCCACGTTGGGGAGGTTTATCTCTCACAGAGCACACGGAGGTCACGGAGGTTTTAAGCGCACGGTTTCGAGGCCACAGAACGCCTCCGGCATACAGAGTTCACAGAGCGTTACTGCTAAAGCTGGGTGTTGGGTGATGAGTGTTAGGTGCTGATGATTAGCTAACGTTGGCTGTAACGTTCTGTGAAATCGGTTGACTTAATGTCTCTGTGGAACGCTGTGTATTCTGTTCTTCTGTGTTATCTGTGAGAAAAAGAATATTGGAGAATTGTCGTGGAGAGGTTTTTCTCTCACAGAACTCACAGATTTAACAGAACCCATTTGCGCACTGTTTCGATCCCACAGAACGCCTCCGGCATACAGAGAACACAGAGCGTTTCAACTAATGTGGATACTAATAAGTAGACAACTCGAAGCCTGCATCCTTCTTATAGGGGTATCTCGGTGATCACTCCCCTTCCCTTCGGGGGAGGGGAAGGGGAGGGCCAGCTGGGGTCGGGGGAGGGGCCGCTATCTTTCTAACCCTGCCTTCTTCTCCACAAAAAAGGGGACAAGCATTATTGCTTATCCCCTTTTGTGGTTAGACTCAGTCCGTGCACGGTGTGCGACGACCGAGTGATTAGTTGTTTACCGAACCACCCATGATATCGAGCAACTCAGATGTGATGGCTGCTTGACGCGACTTATTATACTGCAAGTTGAGTGAGCGAAGCAGGTCGTCGGCGTTATCCGTGGCGGTCTGCATGGCAACCATTCGTGCTGCATGCTCTGAGGCATTACTGTCTAAGAGGGCAGTGTAGACCATGAGATGTAGTAGTTTCGGTACGAGTGATGTCAAGACAGTATGCAAGTCGGGCTCAATGATGAAGTCATCATTCAGAGGAGTGACAGTCTGACTATTAGACTTCTGTGTTTCAGTCTGTCCCTTCTTCTTGAGGTAGTCCTGCGCTGCTTTCGTCGAGATGTTCGAAGAGAGGTCGCGCACAGTATCCTCATTAAGTTCCTCTTCAAGGTCGATAGGTAGGAAATTCTTACGTTGTAAGACCTGGCTACCAGCACTTTTGAAGTGATGGTAGATGATTTCCACCTTATCGAACTCACCTTTAAGCCATTTCTGTCCTAACTCTTTAGCGATATTACGGCACTCCTCAGAGTTAGGTTTATCAGCGAGTTGCGGATAGGGATAGACACATTCATATCCACGCTTCTTCGCTGCCTCGAACACTTTTCGGCCTACGGGGTAGATGACAATATCCTTGTCGGTCAGCCCTTTAGCATGATACTCGTCGATAGTCTGCTGCAGGAGCTTGATGACATTGGCATTGAATCCCCCACAGAGCGAGCTGTTAGAGGAGAAAACGAGCAAGGCAACACGCTTGACAGGTCGCTCTTCATCGAACGGAGTGTCCGTATCGGGTGTAGAGACAAGGAACGTCTTTAGAATGTGTTCGAGCATCGCCTCGTAGGGAAGCATACTCTCGATAGCATTCTGTGCATGGTGCAGCTTACTCGAGGCCACCATCTTCATGGCACTTGTAATCTTACGCGTGCTCTGAACACTGGCTATACGAGTCTTGATTTCCTTTAAGGATGCCATTCTTTATAGTCTTTATTTGAATTGTCCGGCAATATTGCCCATGACCTCTTCGATTACCTTGATAGATGTATCTTCGAGCTTACCAGCAGCCAAGTCGTTGATGACGTCGGCATGAGTGGTGCGCATGGTGTCGAGGAACTGGTCCTGACAAAGGCGAACCTGGTCGACTGGTACGTCACGCATCAAGCCATGTACACCGCAGTAGAGGATGGCGATCTGCTCTCCTACTGGCATTGGGCTATACTGTGGTTGGATAAGAAGCTGGTTGTTCTTACGTCCACGGTCAAGGGTCATAGCGGTGACCTTGTCCATGTCAGAAGAGAACTTAGAGAACGCTTCCAACTCACGATATTGCGCCATATCAATCTTCAACGTACCTGCAACCTTCTTCATACTCTTTATCTGTGCGGAGCCACCTACACGCGAAACGGAGATACCCACGTTGATAGCAGGGCGGAAGCCTTGGTTGAAGAGGTCGGTTTCAAGATAGATCTGACCGTCGGTAATAGAGATTACATTGGTAGGGATGTAGGCTGACACGTCGCCTGCTTGGGTCTCAATGATAGGCAGTGCGGTGAGCGATCCACCTCCCTTTACATGTCCTTTCATACACTCTGGCAGGTCGTTCATCTTCTCTGCAATCTCCTGCTGGTTGTTGATGCGCGCTGCACGCTCAAGTAGTCGAGAGTGGAGATAGAACACATCACCAGGGTAAGCCTCACGTCCTGACGGACGACGAAGTATCAGTGATACCTCACGATAAGCCACCGCCTGCTTTGACAAGTCGTCGTAGATGACGAGAGCAGAGTAGCCTCGGTCGCGGAAGTATTCGCCGATAGCCGCACCTGCAAACGGTGCATAGTACTGCATAGCAGCAGGGTCGGCAGCCGTTGCGCTCACGATGATAGTATAAGGTAAGGCTCCACGCTCTTTGAGGTTCTGCACCAGTGTAGCCACGGTAGAGGCCTTCTGTCCGATAGCAACATAGATACAATAGACAGGATTGCCCTGTTCATAGAAGCTCTTCTGGTTGAGGATGGTGTCAACGGCAATGGCTGTCTTACCCGTCTGACGGTCGCCAATGATAAGCTCACGCTGTCCACGACCGATAGGTATCATGGAGTCGACGGCTTTCAGACCTGTCTGAAGTGGTTCCTTAACGGGTTGACGATAGATAACACCCGGTGCCTTACGGTCGAGTGGCATCTCGAAAGCACCGGTGAGGTCTATTTCCCCCTTGCCATCGATGGCCTCTCCAAGCGGATTGACGACACGTCCCAAGAAGTTATCATTCACTCGGATAGAGGCAATGCGGTGGGTTCGCTTCACGCTCTGACCCTCTTTGATGCCCTCAGAAGGACCAAGAAGGACACAACCAACATTGTCTTCTTCCAAGTTCATGACGATAGCCATGGTGCCATTCTCAAATTCAAGCAACTCGTTGGCTTCAGCGTTTCGAAGGCCATAGACACGTGCCACGCCGTCACCGACGGTCAGTACGTTGCCGACCTCATCAAACTTTTCCTCGGAGTTGATGCCTTGCAGTTCCTTAATAAGGATTTCAGACACCTCACTTGGTTTAATTTTATCTGACATGTTTATTATTCTAATTACTGTTTTAATTGTGTGAGGATAGCATTCAGTTTGCTCTTCACGCTGGCATCCATCCGATAAGTGTCATACTCAAGGATAAATCCACCGATGAGTGAAGGGTCAACCTCAGTGTTGAACTCAACTGTTCCCTGCGCTCTGGACTGTACCATCTCCTTCATCTTGTCCTCTGTCTGGGCAGAGACAGGCGTGGCTGTGACCACCTTCCCACGTATGATATGCTTCAGCTTACGGTAAAGCGTAACATAGTCATTCGACATGAGCTGTAGCAGGTCCTCTCTGTCTTCTTTTAAGACAAGGTCGAAGAAATTCTCAACTAACTTAGGACAGTCGCCACCACAGGCTACTTCCAATAGCTTGCGCTTCTTCTCCTTCGGAAGCATCGGGCTCTCAATCGTCATGCGGAGGTCGGACACTTGGAGGTAGCTCTGGGCAAGTGTCTGCATAAAAGCATACACCTTGTCCTCGATACCCTGCTCACAAGCAGCCTTCAAGAGCGCACGAGCATAGCGAACCGATATTACACCTGTATTCATAAGCGATTATTTACTTTCTGTTCCGTTAGTAGAAGTAACGTCATCCAATAAGCGATCGATAAGCTGAGTCTGCTCGGCTGATGTCGACAACTCCTTCTGCAGTATCTTCTCAGCTATCTGCACAGAGAGCTCGGCAACCTGTGCTCGGATGTCGCGGATGGCAGCCTGCTTCTGACTCTCTATCTCTGCCTTGGCTTCTGAGAGGATGCGAGCACTCTCTTCGTGTGCCTTCTCCTGTGCCTGTCCGACTATGGTATCACGTGTCTCAGACGCTTCCCGAAGGATTTGCGCCTGTTTCTCACGTGCTTCCATAAGCAGCTCCTCACCTTGTTTCTGAATGTTAGCAAGCCTCAAGTTGGCTTCCTCGGCTTTGGCAAGGCTCTCGTCAATATACTCCTTACGCTCGTTCACCATCTTGATGATAGAAGGGAAGCCCCATTTCCATAAGACGAAGAAGACCACTAAGAAGACGAGTGTCATCCAAAAGAGTAAGCCACTATCTGGCAATAATAATGACATAAGCTGCTAAATTACTTTCTTACCAATTTTGTTTCAATTATTCTTCTGCGTTGTTTAGAATACACAGAGGAGCGCAATGATTGCAGCAAAGAAGGCAACACCCTCTACCAATGCCGCTGCAATAATCATAGCAGAACGAAGCTCACCGATCTTCTCTGGCTGACGAGCCATGGCATCCATAGCCTGACCACCGATACGACCAATACCAAGACCTGCGCCTACGGCTGCGATACCTGCACCGATAGCGGCGCCTAACTTTGCAGTTTCTGCTGCTAATAACAATGATGTCAACATAGTTTTTTGCTTTTTAATTATTAATTGTTTTTTGTTTTCTTGTCGTGATGTGGGTGATAAGGATTGCCTGTCGCCCACTGTTCGTTTACTGCTGTTTATCCTTCTGCCTCATGGACACGTGCCAAAGAGATGAAGACGGCACTTAACATCGTGAATACCAGGGCCTGAATGAAACTTACAAGAAGCTCCAAGAGCATCATGAAGATACTCATTGCCACACTCACCACCGTCATGGACGTACTAAGAACTATACCCATCGTAGCCATGATGAAGATGATACAGGTCAGTGCCAACGCTATAGCGTGTCCTGCCATCATATTGGCAAAGAGACGCACCATCAATGCGAAGGGCTTAGTAAAGATACCGAATATCTCTATCACAGGCATCAAAGGCACCGGAACCTTCAACCATGCGGGTACATCTGGCCAAAAGATATCCTTCCAATAATGCTTTGTTCCAGAGAAGTTGGTTATTAAGAAGGTGCAAACAGCTAAGAAGAAAGTAATGGTGATATTACCTGTCAGGTTACCACCCCCCCGGTGGGAATGGTACGATACCCATGATGTTAGCCACGAAGATAAAGAAGAAGCACGTCAAAAGATAAGGTGCATACCGATCGGACTCCTTACCTAATGTTGGCTTGATCACCTCATCGTAGACATACATCACAAACATGTGCATCAAGCCAGTAAAGCCTTTTGGGGCCTTATCGGTCACCTTATGGCGACGACACCAGCGTGCTGGTATCAAGATACAAAGCATGAGAATGATGGCATCAATGAAGAGTACGCACACCGACTTAGTGATTGAGATATCGAAAGGACGCACTTCTGTGCCATCCTTCTGTAACTCCACGATACGTCGTTCATAGTTTCCTTTCGTCGCAATGAACAGGTCGGGGTTGTTCTTACAAGGTCGATAGCCCGCATGCGGACCACTCTCTAAGGGCTCCTCAGCGAAGTCTTCAGCCCAACCCATGTACCAGCCGTTTGATGTCTTCACAATGACTGGCAGATTGATGATGATGGGCTTATCTCCAATATTGGTTACATGCCACTCGTATGAGTCCTTGATATGTCCCCACAATATCTCCTGCAGGTTTACTCCCTCCCCTTTACTCTCTGACGCCGCAGCACCAGGTAGCAACAGGAAGAGCATCATCACCATGCAAATCAGATGCTTGAGATATTTCATTCGTTATTTATTAATTTATTGTTCTTTTCCACTTTGTAAAAATAGAAGGTATCAAATACCAATAGTATAAGGTAGAATATCATGAAGATAACGGCGAAGCTGATCAGTCTCGTACGGTCCTTCACCACGAAGGCATAGACGACTATCACCATGAAAGCCAATAGCATCCGCAGTCCTGACGCTGCAAGATAGAACTTATTGAGCACTGCTGGCGACTGACTGACGATGGCCTTCCACGCACCTCCATAGACAGAGGCTGTCACAACAGAGAAGACAGCACTAATCGTGAGCATCGGTATATAGGAAAAACGCTCTGTCAGCTGTACCACAAGTATCCCAATAAGATAGAGCGCAGCGGCAATCCACAGACTATACTTATAGTATTTCTTATAGACTTTATCGTAATCCATCATACTAACTATGCTCTCCGTCGATTATCTTACTTAGATTTCTACACAGAGGTCGACGTTATTCTTCTTCACTTCGACGAACCCGCCTACTATCTGAAGCTCTGTCTTTACTCCTTTTACGGTATAGGCTACCTTGCCTTCAACGAGCGTTGAGATGATAGGAGCGTGATTGTTAAGGATTTCGAAAGGTCCTACTGCTCCTGGAACCATCACACTATCCACCTCACCTGTGAAGACAATCCTTTCAGGAGAAACTATCCTAAGTGTCAACATAGACAATTCAATTATTATTCTATTTGTACAAGAAGATGATTACTTAGATGCTTCTAACAGCTGCTTAGCCTTCTCCTTGACATCTTCTATCGTACCAACGTTCAAGAAGGCCTGCTCTGGTAGGTCGTCTACCTCACCATTCAAGATGGCATTGAAGCCCTTGATGGTCTCCTCGATTGGTACCATAACGCCTTTAACACCCGTGAACTGCTCAGCAACAGTAAATGGTTGAGAGAGGAAACGCTGCACACGACGCGCACGGTTTACCACCTGCTTATCCTCATCTGACAGCTCGTCCATACCTAAGATGGCGATGATATCCTGCAACTCATTATAGTGCTGCAACAGCTGCTTTACTCTCTGCGCACACTCATAGTGGTCCTTACCAACAATCAGTGGGTCGAGGATACGTGAAGTACTGCCTAATGGGTCTACCGCTGGATAGATACCAAGCTCGGTGATCTTACGACTCAACTCTGTTGTTGCGTCCAAGTGAGTAAAGGTAGTGGCTGGCGCTGGGTCGGTCAAGTCATCTGCTGGCACATAAACGGCTTGTACAGAAGTGATTGAACCATGCTTCGTTGAGGTGATACGCTCCTGCATTGCACCCATCTCACTGGCCAATGTTGGCTGATAACCTACGGCTGACGGCATACGACCCAACAGTGCTGACACCTCTGATCCGGCCTGTGTGAAACGGAAGATGTTATCGATGAAGAACATGATATCTGCTGCCTCACCATTCTTACCACCATGGTCACGGAACTCCTCAGCAACGGTCAGACCAGAGAGTGCCACTGATGCACGTGCCCCTGGTGGCTCATTCATCTGTCCATAGACAAGAGTTGCCTGCGACTTCTGCAACTCCTCTTGGTCAACAAGCGACAAGTCCCACTTGCCTTCATCCATGGCTTTGCGGAACTTCTCGCCATAACGGATAACACCTGACTCCAACATATCACGTATCAAGTCGTTACCTTCACGCGTACGCTCGCCGACACCGGCAAAAACAGAGTATCCATTATGACCCTTAGCGATGTTATTAATCAACTCCATGATAAGCACCGTCTTACCTACACCGGCACCACCAAAGAGTCCAATCTTACCACCCTTCATATAAGGCTCCAATAGGTCGATGACCTTAATACCCGTCTGAAGCATCTCCTTATGCGTAGAGAGGTCTTCAAACTTCGGTGCCTCACGGTGGATAGGGTATGCACCTTCCATATTCAGTGCCTTCATACCGTCGATAGGCTGGCCTATAACGTTCAACATACGACCCTTAATCTGGTCGCCAGCGGGCATGACGATAGGACTACCCGTTGGTACTACCTCAAGGTCACGTTGCAAACCATCCGTATTGTCCATGGCCACACAACGTACAGTGTCCTCTCCGATGTGTTGCTGTACCTCGATAATCAAATCCTGCCCATTAGCTCGTTTAACACGCAGAGCATCGTGAATCTTTGGCAGAACCTTCTCAGGATTCTCGCCCTTAGTATCAAAGTAAACATCGATAACAGGACCGATAATCTGGGAGATGCGCCCATTAATCTGTGACATAAAATATCTTTCTTGTTTTTTATTATTACTTCTTCTATATATATAATAAGGTGGAAGTGGTGCACTTAGATACTCAACTCGTCGAGTACCTTGATGAGTTTCTTGTCGAAAGGCTTGTCTGAACGGATTGCCTCAGACAATGGGACGTAGACTACCTCGTTGTTTCTCACACCTACCATAATATTGCGCTGACCCTGTATAATGGCTTCTATGGCTCCAACACCCGTACTACTTGCAAGGATACGGTCGCGAGCTGATGGCCGACCACCACGCTGCAAGTGTCCAAGAATTGACACACGAACATCATAATCAGGGAACTCATTGCGCACACGGTCGGCATAATACATCGCACCACACTTTGGACTCTCTGACACAATGACGATACAACTTCTCTTTGACTTACGTATGCCGCGCTCCATGAAGCGTGCCAACTGGTCGACATTCGTAGAGTCTTCTGGGATGATAGCGGCCTCAGCACCACTCGCAATAGCCGAGTTCTGAGCTAAGAAACCTGCATCACGACCCATCACCTCCACAAAGAAGATACGCTCATGGCTCTGGGCAGTATCACGAATACGATCTACACACTCCACAATCGTGTTCATCGTCGTGTCATAACCTATCGTACTGTCCGTACCATAAAGGTCGTTGTCTATCGTACCAGGCAAACCGATACAACAATAATCAAACTCTTGTGCAAACAACATAGCACCCGTCAGCGAACCATTACCGCCAATGACCACCAAAGCATCAATACCCTGACTAACAAGGTTATCGTATGCTTGCTGTCTACCCTCCTTTGTTGTGAAACCTTTTGAGCGTGCCGTCTTAAGAATCGTACCGCCCTGACCGATAATGCCACTGACATTCTCGGTCGTAAAAGGCTTTATGTCACCTGTTATCAATCCTTCGTAACCTCTATAGACGGCCTTTATCTCAAAACCGTTATATATGCCTGCTCTGGTCACAGCACGGATAGCTGCATTCATACCTGGGGCATCACCGCCTGAGGTCAAGATACCTATTGTCTTTATCTTACTCATAACATTATGTATGTCTTAGACTCCCTTTTAAGGAAGATCTACTCAATCATCCGCAAAGATAGCAAATAAATATATATAGACAAAGCCGAAAAGAAAAAAAGTTGTGAATTATGTCAGAAAAAGAATATTAGGAAGGACACCCTACACGACAACTAACACAGCAATAGAGAGAACCAAATCCAACAACAACTGAACCAACCCACTGCAACAACTGAACCAACCCACTGCAACAACTGGCCCCTTCCCCATCCCCTCCCCCGTAGGGAGGGGCGTGATTACCGAGATACCCCTATCGGCTTGCTGCTCGTTGCTTACGATGCTATTTACGGTTGTATCACACGTTGTTCTGCACACTTTGCTTCCTTATTTGTATATATTGAAAGCTCAGTTAAGTATGTTCATTCTGTCATCCTTTGTCATTTTGTCATTCTGTCTTAATACATTAAAGACGCTACTCAACTTCTTCTCTCTGTCATTCTATGCCTCTATGTCATTATGTCTCTCATCATGTTCGCATCAAGGGGAGGAGGAACTTTTCATTAGTATAATATGAGCTGCATGATGACTGTGGGCAAATAAAATAAAAAAAGTTGCTCAAATCGTTTGTAGAACACAAAATAATCGCTATCTTTGTAGCGTCAAAAAGTGCTGGTGGAAGCCCTCGTCGCTCCATCAACACTCTAAAAGGATTATATGTGGCTTGTACCTTTGTCGTGCAAGCCATTACTTTTTTAAACACAAGAGGACTAACCACAACCAAACGGGTGGACCAACCACAACCAAACAGAGCGGCCCCTCCCACGGCTACAAGCGGACCAAACCCAGCAACAACTGGCCCCTTCCCCGTCCCCTCCCCCGTAGGGAGGGGCGTAATCACCGAGATACCCCTATCGGCTTGCTGCTCGTTGTTTACGGTGTTAGTTGGTCTCGTGTAAATCGTAATTAGGTGACCTTTCTTTTAGTGATTAGGTACATTAAAGCCTTTACTCTATATGTTCATTCAGCCTAACTATGTCACTCTGTCATTCTGTCTATAACCATTAAAAACACGCCTCAACATGTTCTTTCTGTCATTATATGTCTTTATGTCATTATGTCTTTATATATTAAATTCTCGTTCAGAATGTATGTTTCATCTGTCTCTGTAACCTGCATGAAATCAAGAGGTTGCAGACTACGTTGGAGAAGGGCCTTGTCAAGCATCAAGAAGGGCGTGTTCTTGGACGTAGAAGGGCATGTTCTCGAATGGAGAAGGGCATGTTCTTGAATGGAGTGAGGCAGGGGGGTGAGGCCTCTGTGGCTGTAACGTTCTGTGAAATCGGTTGACTTAATGTCTCTGTGGGCCTTTGTGTGTTCTGTTCTTCTGTGTACTCTGTGAGAAAAAGAACATTTGCGAAACTCGCTGGGGAGTTTTTTCTCTCACAAAGGACATTTTTTTCTCTCACAGAGCGCACAGAGTTCACGGAGCTTTTTGGCGCACAGTTTCGAGTCCACAGAAGGCCTTCGGCATACAGAGTTCACAGAGCGTTACTGCTAAAGGTGGCTGTAACGCTCTGTGAAATCGGTTGACTTAATGTCTCTGTGGGCCTTTGTGTGTTCTGTTCATCTGTGTTTTTCTGTGAGAAATAGAACGCACCCTCGCTAAAAGATGAGACACATGTGACTCGCAGGGGAGTTTTATCTCTCACAGAGCGCACAGAGTTCACTGAGCCTTTTGGCGCACAGTTTCGAGCTCACAGAACGCCTCCGGCATACAGAGTTCACAGAGGCCTCACCCCCAACCCCTCTCCGAATGGAGAGGGGAGTAGTATGTGAGGTTACCCCTACTGGCCTTCTGAAAAATGGAGAAAAAACGCTAAACGTATGGAGGACATATAGGGGTATCTCGGTAATCACTCCCCTCTCCATTCGGAGAGGGGCTGGGGGTGAGGCTTTCTTTTGGCTGTAAGGTTCTGTGAAATCGGTTGACTTAATGTCTCTGTGTGCCTTTGTGTGTTCTGTTCATCTGTGTTCTTCTGTGAGAAAGAGAACGCACCCTCCGTGAGGAAAAGAACGCTTGAGATTCGCTGGGGAGTTCCTTCTCTCACAAAGGATATTTTTTTCTCTCACAGAGCGCACAGAGTTCACGGAGGTTTTTGGCGCACATTTCGAGCCCACAGAAGGCCTTCGGCATACAGAGAACACAGAGGCCTCACCCCCCAACCCCTCTCCGAATGGAGAGGGGAGTAGTATGTGAGGTTACCCCTACTGGCCTTCTGAAAAATGGAGAAAAAACGCTAAACGTATGGAGGACATACAGGGGTACCTCGGTGATCACTCCCCTCTCCATTCGGAGAGGGGCTGGGGGTGAGGTCATATCCTACCTCAACTCATGCACTGCATACGGTGCACCAGAGGTCTTTACCTTGAGGGGTTCGTAGGTGGAGGTGGCTGGATGGTAGATGGAATAGCCCATTCCTTCGTCGGTAGACATACCGAAGATGATGTCATTACCCGACTTACAGATGGCTGCGGCCCACCCTGCTGTGGCGGAGAGGTCCAACTTCTTGCAGGTCATATTGTAGAGATTAATCTCGAAAGGTTGGAAGCATTTATCGTGGACATAGTCTGGTGGGTTGCTTGCAGCACCTGGGATATTCAGGTAAGCATACACCTTTCCGTTGCCGCCATAGACCTTCACGTACGCATACGATGTCTTATTGCCTTTGACACCCACTAAGTTAACATCCGCAAGGGTGAAGCAGTAGGATTTATCAAAGTCTGTTTCTCCTTTCTTAATACGCAGGAATCCCTCCTTGACACCCGGTTGATAGCCGAACATAGCTACACAGTAAAAGTAGATATCGCCCTTCTCATCGATGAAGGGGTCGCCAGCTGGCGACTCACCAGAAGCCATTGAGGCACGAGGATCACTGACGACTTTGACAGGCTTATCGGTCTTTGTGTCAATCAAAGCCACGTAAGCACCCGCCTCACAAGTGTAGGCTGCCTTCATCTGACTAAGTGCCACGTAGAGTATTCCGTCTCTTATGACAGATGCGGCAGGCTCAGGATTATTGTCACCAGCGGCTTTCCCCAAGGAATACTCCGCCAAGTCAATCTCTCCAACCTTCTCCATTGCGGTAGGGTCGATGATGATCACCTTTCCTAACCCATGACAAGAGACGTAGGCCTTATGGTCGGAAGCGAAGGTGATGTACATTGCTGCCGCTCCACTGGGTAGAAGGATAGTATTCCCTTCCTGCACTAACTTTCCCTCTTTCTGGGCATATTTATAGATGTGTTCGGTGTCGGTTATATACACTTTCCCCTTATATACGAAGGAAAAAGCACCTTTTGGCATCACCAGCGCATTATCGGTATTGAGCGAGCCAACGTTCATGTCTTTGAAAACACTTACGTATGTATTGTCTCCGATGTTAACACTATGGACGAAGCCCATCTCCGTCTTGGCCGGTGTAGGCGGTGTGTCAGGTGAGTCTTTGTCGCAAGATAGTAGTCCGACAGTCGTGAGCAGCATTATAGCTGCGGTTAAGAAATAATGTTTCATTGTGTTTTGATTAAAGAAGTTAATAATTATAAGCTCATTGCCCCACCTGCCAGTTTGTCTCTGAACAGGTTGAAGCGTAGTTTTGCCTTTAAGGTTCTTCCGGGCAGAGGCATCTTAAATTCCATGTAGTTCTCCTTGTTGAAGACGTTTTCTAACTCAAGGCTCAGTGACATATTATTATGCCATAAAGACTGTTGGAGGCCTATCGTGAAGACATCATTAGACGGTATGCGCCATTTCCTACGCTCCTCTGCGAGCGAACTCATCTGCCATCCCCAGTCAAACTCGCCCACATGCGACACGTCGATATATACTCTCGACAGCTCTCGGCGCCCTATCAAGCCCTCTGCATGGTACTCCATGCCATAGTTATAGTAAAAGGCAGGGATGTTAGGGACGTGCTTATTATAGGTAGGGTTGCTCGTTCCTTGTTCGTCATTAAACCATCTTTGCCTGTCTCGGATGTCTTGTAAGGTCAGATTAAAGTAGAGATAGACATTGCGTGTGACGTCCACTTTCACGTCGGTGTCCATTCCGATGGTCCTTGTCTTCCCTAAGTTCGTATAGATAGAACGTGTGTCAGCAGGAAAGAGTCTTATCATGTTCTTCATCATCATATAGTAGACATTCGTCTCCCACTGTACCCTCATGAGTCCACATAGTCCTCTTCTATCGACGATGAAACCAAGGTTCAGATTATTCCCCACCTCTGGCTGCAGGTTGACCGACGGTTTGATGCTCACCCCATTACCAAAGAGTTCGCCCGTATCGGGTATCCTCACGTTATGCGAGAACGACAGCTTCGCCCGCACATCCTTCCATAGTTCATAGCTGAAGCCCTCACTGAAGCCATAATACGACCGTTCCACACGGGTCTGCTTTGGTGCTAACTCGTCTGTTGCCTGCCCTTTCGCCAGTGCGTCACTGGTTCTGTAAATCCTCGAGTTAAGGTAGTAGATGCTGAGTGTCAATGCGTTTTGAAACCGATGATTAGCCGAGACAAACAGATGACTGAGGCCGATGTTGTTAGCAGTCATCCTACTTGGATAGGCACTGGGGTCAAAGCCAAGATAGTCTTTCATGCCTTCGTCCTTAGGAGTATAAGCCGAGTAGGCGTATTGGTCATTGAGATTAAGAGTGTGCCGACCCCGTGTATATTTCAAGTTAAACTTACTCCTCACCTCAAACTGCCGATCATGCGACTCGTTAAAAAGATTGTCATCCGTCTCTCCTACGGCTTGCGTGACTGTTCCGTCCCATTGTCTCCTCGTCGTGGCGGTGTCTGTCATATTCGAGCGGATGATAGGTGTGACGATAGTGTACTTCATATCCAGTCCTTTAACGAGGAAGTCTTGTTTCTCCAACACGAGGTTTGGCATGATATTTATCCCTTTTGTATAGGCATGACGAGCGTCGAAATTAAGCGACTGTATCCCCTTCTTGTTCTGATAAAAGGCACATTCTAAGTCGAACTTATCAAAGTAGAGCTTCCTAAACCCTATCCCCACATGATAGAAATTGGCTTCGTAATAGTCGTTCCTACGCCTCACCTTTCTATAGGCCGACGCTGGCAGATTGGTCTCGAACACTGGCCACGACATCATATAGTCGTTTTTCGACTTATTCTTAAAGAATGCCACGTTAAATAATATCCCCGGTCGGCTAAAGAGCTTTTGTCCACTTACGAGTGTCTTCACCGTCCCAAAGGATGCTAACTCCTGTGTGAAGCCCACCAAGTCGCACTCGTCTTCTCGTGTGACGATATTGATGGCGCCTCCTAAACCGTCTCCGCCATACTCCGCAGGGACAATTCCTTTATACACCTCGATATACTTGATGACGTCTATCGGGATGTCGTTAATATCGAACGAACCGTCAGGACTGTTCAGTGGGAACCCATCGATATATACCGCCACACGCTTCCCTTCTAAGCCATGTACCGAGATGCGCGATGCACTACCCAGTCCACCTGCCTTCCGAACCTTAATTCCTGACGTCCTCGTCAGTATCTCCTCTATGCTACTCGACCGTCCTCTTAGTTTTGCACCATCCACAACTGTCACGGCCATAGGGCTTTGTCGTATCTGGTTTATCTCTGCACTCTGTGCCGAACTCCGCACGACAACCTCACGCAACGAGGTCGATGAGGGTTCAAGATAGTAGTCTCTCGTCACATCACCACCCGCTGCAACGACCTCCCTCAGCCGTTTGTAGCCTACTGCCGACACCTCTATCGTGTAAGCACCCGCTGTGGGAACCGTCAGCTGATAGTCGCCTGCCTTGTCAGAGAGGGTCTTCTGCTTCGTTCCCTTGACTGCAATGCATGCTCCACAGATAGGAGTCGACGTCTCTTTCTCCATAATCTTACCCCTTAGCAGCCGTTGGGCTGCCACAAGCAGAGGGCATAGACATGAAATTATGATAAGGATTAATCTCTTCATACCTACTTATTGTTTTATGAGTTCCTGCCACCCAGCCGTGTTGTAGCGTATATATTCGGTCAGAGCCTGCCTCACCTCCTCTTGCTGAAGGTCGGGTCTTGACACAATCTCACCGATGATTGTCAGCCATGTAGAAGCGCTGATACGAAAGAAGAGGGGCGACACATGCGTCTCCACCTGCTCCATGTAGGCCCTGCTTATCGCTACTTGTTCGTCGATAAAGGTCTCACGGAAATTCTCTAAGGAGGTGCCCTGCGACTCAAAGAGCAGTAGCCTCAACTCCTCCTTATATAAGAAGATGATGCGAAGCATACTCGATAAGAATTCCTTCTGCCGTTGTCGAGAGAAGTCAAGACGCTTTTCCTCGTGCTCACCCTTGCTGTGCTCCGCCATACACTCGCCTATCACAGAGAGCAGCGGACGAAGGACAGCACAGAAGATATCGTCCTTTGTCTTAAAATAGTTGTATATATTCCCCAGCACAACACCGGACTTTGCCGAGATTGTACGCATCGATGTCTTCCTATAACCACACTTAACAAACTCACTGCGGGCGGCCATGACAATCCTACTCCGCACGTCTTCTTTTAATGTTTTCATAATAGTCTTATTAACGGACAATGTCTTGTTTTGTTCATAAAAAAAAGCGTATTGCATTCAATCTGCAATACGCTTTCTTCCACTTGACGTTCTATGGCATTCTAATCGTTTCTCCATTCTGTCTTCTTTTGCTGCAAAGATAGGCAAAGATTTCGGTCTTGTCAATACTTACTAATAGGTATTTTAAGTCTCTGTCGGCCTGTTGTAAAGTGGTTGACGGTGTAGTCTTAACTCTCTTTCATTCCCCCTTTCTCCCTACCTCCACACCCACTTGTCAATAATTTTCGCCTGTCATCAAGGCAACACATGCCCTTCTTCATTCAAGACCATGCCCTTCTCCATTCGAGAACATGCCTTTCTTGCGTGCAGAACACGCCTTTCTTGGGGCAAGAAGGGCGTGTTCTCAAAAGCGAAATGTAACCTTCTGGTTTATTGCGAGTTATGAACTCCATTAAAGGAGACTCCACCCTCTCATTTTGAGGATAGTTTGCTCAGTTATATGTAAAGGTTTTTTACGTCACGAGTTGGGATACATGCAAAGGGGATAGAGAGTTTTTTCTCACGCTGGGGAGTTTTTTCTCTCACAGAGCACACGGCGGCCCCTCCCCCTTCCCCTCCCCCGTAGGGAGGGGCGTAATATGTGAGGTTACCCCTATTGGCCTGCTAACACGGTTCTTGGGTAGTTCTTTCTCTCACAGAGCTCACAGAGTTCACTGAGCATTTTGGCGCACAGTTTCGAGCCCACAGAACGCCTCCGGCATACAGAGCGCACAGAGCGTTACTGCTAAAGGTGGCTGTAAGGTTCTGTGAAATCGGTTGACTTAATGTCTCTGTGAAACTTTGTGTGTTCTGTTCTTCTGTGTTTTTCTGTGAGAAAAAGAACAATTGCGAGACCCGCAGAGGAGTTTTATCTCTCACAGAGCGCACAGAGTTCACGGAGGTTTTTGGCGCACATTTCGAGCTCACAGAGGGCCTTCGGCATACAGAGAACATAGAGCGTTTCAGCTATCGTAGATACCGACAAGGGGCTACAAGCAGCCTACATCCTTCTTATAGGGGTATCTCGGTGATCACTCCCCTTCCCTTCGGGGGAGGGGTCGGGGGAGGGGCCACTATCATTCTGACACTTGTCTTCTTTTGTCATTATGTCATTCTGTCTAAAAAAAAACACCTGTCTTCTTTTGTCATTATGTCATTCTGTCTTAAAAAAAACACCTGTCTTCTTTTGTCATTATGTCATTCTGTCTTAAAAATCACCCCCTCTGTTACTCCTGTCCTCCTGTTACTCTGTCTTAAAAAACTACCCTGTCCCTCTGTCCCTCGGTTCTCCTGTCTTAAAGATGTATATGTTTGTATTTTTTATAAACTATCTATTATTTCGTTGCATACTCAGTTTTTTTTATTAAATTTGCACAATTAATACAACAGTTGATTAACGGAACGAATTAAATTGATCAATCCTCTTGCGATAAGAAAATGCGTTTTCTTGTAATAAAAGAGCAATCTAATAGAATGAATAAAACCAGAGTAAATAAAAACAAAGTTTATGAGTAAAAAGTTACTTATTTGTTTTGTCATGCTGTTAACCTACGCTTCAACAGCATTGGCACAAACGAAGATTTCGGGAACCGTGGTGGGTGCCGAAGATAACCAACCCGTTATCGGAGCCACCATCATGGTCGTAGGCACCAAAGCGGGTGTAGTGACCGATGTCGATGGAAAGTTCTCGCTGACCACTGACGTTGCTAATCCTCAAGTCACTGTGGGCTATATCGGTATGGTCTCACAGACGTTGAAGGGCACTACCGACATGAAGGTGGTGCTTAAGTCGAGCACACAAGCACTGAAGGAGGTGGTTGTGACGGGTCTTACCCGCACCGACCGCCGTCTCTTTACGGGTGCTACAGACAAGGTAGATGCCGACAAGGCTCGTCTAAGTGGTGTGGCCGACATCAGTAGATCATTAGAGGGTCAGGCCGCTGGTGTGTCTGTTCAGAATGTCAGTGGAACCTTCGGTACGGCGCCAAAGATACGCATCCGTAGTGCTACCTCTATCTATGGAAGTAGCAAACCACTATGGGTTGTCGACGGAGTCATCATGGAAGACGCCGCTAACGTGGGTGCTGACGACTTAGCATCGGGCAATCCAGAGACCCTCATCTCGTCGGCCATCGCAGGACTCAACGCTGACGACATCGAGAGTTTTCAGATACTTAAGGACGGTTCGGCCACCTCTATCTATGGTGCAAGAGCCATGGCTGGTGTGATCGTAGTGACCACCAAGAAGGGAAAGCAGGGTCAGGCCCACATTAGTTATACGGGTGAGTTCACCTCACGTTTGGTTCCTTCGTATCGTAACTTCGACATTCTCGACTCAAAGGAACAGATGGGTATCTATCGTGAGTTGGCCGATAAGGGTTGGCTAAACTTCTCTGAGGTGCTCAATGGCAGTGAGTATGGTATCTATGGAAAGATGTATGAGCTGATAAACACGTATTATCCAACCACTGGTCGCTTTGCTTTAGAGAACACGACCGAGGCTCGCAACCGTTATCTCCAGCGTGCCGAGTTCCGCAACACCAACTGGTTTAAGGAGCTGTTCTCATCGAACATCATGCAAAGTCACTCTATTAGCTTGAGCGGAGGAACGCAGAAATCAAACTACTATGCGTCGTTCAGTGCATTATTAGACCCAGGATGGTATAAGCAGAGCAACGTCAACCGCTATACTATCAACGTCAACCTTACGCATCATCTGGCTGATAATCTATCGTTGAACCTCATCGGAGGTGCCGCTTACCGTAAGCAACGTGCCCCAGGAACATTAGGTCAAGATGTCGACGTAGTAGGTGGTGAGGTGAAACGCGACTTTGATATCAACCCTTATTCATACGCCAGCAACACCTCAAGAGTGCTGGATCCGTCGGCAACCTACGTAGCCAATTATGCGCCATTCAATATCTTCCATGAGTTAGACAATAACTATATCGACCTTAACACACTTGATGCTCGTTTTCAGTTAGAGCTGAAGTATAAGCCACTGAAAGGCTTAGAGTTATCGCTCTTGGGTGCTTTTAAGTATATGACCTCCACACAGGAGCACTATGTAAAGGACGACTCTAATCAGGCTTTGGCCTATCGTGCGATGGCAAACGGTATTATCCGTGATGCCAACAAGTATCTCTATAAAGACCCCGACAACCCTTACGTACTGCCAAAGAGCGTCTTACCTTACGGAGGACTGTATCATAAAGGTGATAACCGCATGAGTGATTACGACGTGAGAGCCACTGCCAATTACAGTCATACGTTCGCTGAGAAGCATATCATGAACCTCTTTGGGGGTATGGAGTTGACCAATATTGAGCGTCAACGCAATGCCTTCGAGGGTCCGGGACTACGTTATAATGCGGGTATGGTACCTTTCTATATCTATCAATACTTCAAACGTTCGCTTGAGTCAGGCAACACCTTCTATACTATCACACCTACTAACTCTCGCAGTGTAGCGTTCTACAGCAACGCAACCTACAGTTATCAAGGTCGTTATGTATTCAATGGTACGTTACGATATGAGGGTTCTAACCAGATGGGAAGGAACCGTAGTGCACGCTGGATGCCTACGTGGAACGTGTCAGGAGCATGGAACGTGCATGAAGAGAACTGGTTTGCAAAACTCTCACCACTGTCTCGTCTGACGCTGCGCGCCTCATACAGTCTGACAGGTACACCTCCTGACGCCTCATATAGTAACTCAACAGCTATCCTCACAGCCTCAACACCGTTCCGACTCTTCGCTGAAGACCAAGAGCCACAACTTGAGATTAGCGAGTTGGCAAACTCTACCTTGACCTATGAGAAGAAGAATGAGCTAAACCTTGGGTTTGATGCTTCGTTGTGGAACAACCGCTTGGGCATCACATTCGACTATTATACACGTAAGAACTTCGATGAGATAGGACCGATGGTGACCGCTGGCTTGGGTGGTGAGATTATACGAGCTGCCAACGTGGCCGAGATGAACTCGAATGGTGTTGAGCTCAGTCTCTCCTCTGTCAACATCCGTACAAAGGACTTCACATGGACCACCAACTTCATCTACTCGCATGCTACGACGAAGATAACAAAGCTCTTTAATCAAGGAAACGTCATGAGCTTGGTGAGTGGTAACGGTTTTGCAAAGAAGGGTTATCCTGCTCGTGCACTGTTCTCCATACCTTTCGTGGGACTGAACAACGACGGTGTGCCTATGGTAATCAATGAGAAAGGACAGGTGACAACCGATGATATCAACTTCCAAGAACGTACGCAAACAGACTTCCTAAAGTATGAAGGGCCTACTGACCCTACACATACAGGATCATTGGGAAATATGTTCACTTATAAAGGACTGCGTCTGAACATCTTCTTTACATACGCCTTTGGCAACGTCGTGCGCCTCGACCCTAAGTTCAGAGCACGTTATAACGACCTCGTTTCGATGACGAATGCGTTCAAGAACCGCTGGATGGCATCAGGAGAAGAGAAGGAAACCAATGTGCCAGGTATCCTCTCTAAGAGCCAGTATATGGCCAACACGAATGTACGCTTGGGTTATAACGCTTATAACTACAGCGATGTACGTATCGCAAAGGGCGACTTCATTCGTCTGAAAGAGATTTCCTTAGGATATGACTTCCCTGCCGAAATGTTCCAACACAGCATGATTAAGAACCTTGCCTTGAAGCTTCAAGCAACCAATCTCTTCCTCCTTTATGCCGACAAGCGCCTCAACGGACAAGACCCAGAGTTCTATAATGTGGGCGGTGTAGCATCTCCTATGCCAAAGCAATTTACGTTAACAGTGAAACTCGGACTATAATACTTACGAAGATGAAAGTCAATAAATATATTACCTACTTGCCAGTAGCTTTGTTATCACTTGCCTTTACGGCGTGTAACGACTTCTTGGACAAGTATCCCGACAGCCGTATGGACCTTAAAACACCTACGGAAGTGAGCCAACTCTTGGTGAGTGCTTATCCACAAGCTCACCCTGCTTATCTCACGGAGATGTACTCTGATAATACGGATGAGCAACTCCATAGTACGTGGAGTGCCTTCGATAGATTTCAGGAGCAGGCTTATCAGTGGAAAGACATCGATGACGTTAGCAATACGGAGACTCCTTACCAGCTGTGGTCGGCCCATTATGCAGCCATCTCAGCATGTAACGAGGCCATAGAATACATCGACAAAACCGTTAAGGACACGCAGACTGAAGAGGAGTATAGCGCACAGTTGGGCGAAGCCCTGCTCTGTCGTGCCTTCTCAATGTTTCAGTTATCAACCGTCTTCTGCCAGGCCTACGACAAAGCCACAGCCGATAAGGAGTTAGGACTGCCTTATCCAACACAGCCAGAGAAGGTCGTTGGACGCACTATGGAGCGTGGTACATTGGCCGAACTCTACCAGAAGATAGAGGCCGACATGCTTAAGGGCATATCACTCGTTGGTACGAAGTATGCTAAACCAAAGTTCCATTTCACCAAGCAGGCCGCTTACGCCTTCGCTACTCGCTTCTATCTCTATGCTCAACAGTATGATAAAGCGGTGATGTATGCCAATAAGGTATTAGGCGAACAGCCTACTGACATCCTGCGTAACTGGGCTGAGTGGAACCGCTTAGGACCAAGTGGAAATGTACAGCCAAACGCTTTCGTGGCTGCAAGCGACAATGCTAACATCCTCTTGTTGACGGTTCCTTCACAGTGGGGAGTCATCAGTATTCCTATTCTCGCGGGTAGTAAGTATGCCCACGGAGAGCTGATTAGCAAGAACGAGACCCTCCAAGCACCGGGACCATGGGGTGACAGCGGCTCGACACTGAACTATACGGTCTTATATAATAATGGTGTCTCAAAGTATTGTCTACGTAAGATTCCATACGTACCAAAGGTGATTGACGCTACAGCCGAGATTGGTGTGCCTTACGGAGAGTATGCTGTCTTCAACACCGACCTCACCCTCTTGGAGCGTGCCGAGGCTTACGCCCTCTCAGGACAGTATGCCAAAGCGTTGCAGGACATCAATAGTGAGCTATCTGTCTTCTCAAAGAATAGGAAGCAGTTGACGCTGGCCGAGATACAAGACTTCTATCGTTCAATGGCCTACTACACGCCAACGAAGCCTACTCCAAAGAAGGCTCTTCACCCATCGTTCAGCATTGAGTCGACAACACAAGAGCCTCTCTTGCAGTGTCTCTTACAGCTGAAACGACTCGTGACCATCCACGAAGGGCTCCGTCTACAGGATGTTAAGCGTTACGGAATAACCCTCTATCGTAGGAAGGTAGACGTTCAGTCGAACGTGACTGCCGTCACCGACTCTATGAAAGCTGGTGATCCACGACTTGCTATACAGTTGCCTCAGGACGTTATCACGGCTGGCATCACAGCTAATCCACGTAATAATTAAAAAAAGAAAGGTTATGAAAAAGTATTTATATTTGGTCGTTACCGCACTGGTAGGCTGTGGTGTGCTGTTGTCATCATGTAGCGATGACAAGATTGAGGGCGACTCTATCTTCTCGACAGCACCCGTGCATCGCAACCCATTCGACCAGTGGTTGTATAAGAACTACACCATGCCTTATAACATAGAGTTTCAGTATCGACTCAAGACAGAGGAGACCGACCAGGCTTATAACTTTGTTCCGGCCGACTCAGCAAAGTCGGTTAAGTTGGCTATCCTCACGAAGTACATGTGGTTTGACGCTTATGCAGAGACCGTTGGACTTGACTTTGTCAAAGAGAACTCGCCACGTATCATCGTTGTAACGGGTACTCCGGGCTACACACGTTATCGCACTGAGGTCATCGGTAGTGCTGAGGGCGGATATAAGGTGCGTCTCGGTAAGGTCAATGCACTCACTGATGACCAGCTGAAGGACTATGGTAGTATGACAAACTACTACTTCCATACCATGCACCATGAGTTTATGCACATCTTGAACCAGAAGAAGCCGTACGATGAATCGTATGATAATATCTCTCGTTCGGACTATGTTAGTGGCAACTGGACCTCCATCCCCGATAAAAAGGCACAGAGTATGGGATTTGTTTCGGCCTACTCTATGGAGAACCCTGCCGAGGACATCGCCGAACTCTACTCTATCTACGTGACGAGTACACCGCAAGATTGGGCCACTATCATGCGCAATGCGGGTAATAAAGGGGGCTCTATCATCAACAGAAAACTAAGATGATACGTGAATACATGAGTAATTCATGGAATGTAAACATCGAACTGCTGCGCAACGCTATCCTCCGTAGAGGTGGGAAGATTGGTTCGCTCGACCTTAACACGCTGGAGTAATAACGGTGTTGTACGTATATTATCAATAAACTAACAATCAAGGGTTTACGACCTTGGCCTTCTCTCCCACAAAGGGACTACCGATGGGCACACAAGACGGCCCACGGCTGCCGAGAAGACAAGGCCAACTGACCCAATAAAAGGAAATGGATAAGCAAATGAAAAAGGTATATTTACTGTTCATGGCTATCATGCTGACGCTCTCTCTGCAATCGTGTCTGCATGACGATAAGACCACCTTCGACCTCCCAGCGGCCGACCGCATAGAGAAGAAAGTTGCCGATTACAAAGCACTCTTAGAGTCGGCTGACGACGGATGGGTGATGCAGTATTACACAGGTAAGAACTATAGCTATGGCGGATATACGTTGTTACTGAAGTTCAAGAACGGCAACGTGACCGCTATGGGTGATGTGAAGGATATCGAAGCACAAGCTACTTCGGGCTACGATGTCGTGAAAGACCTCGGTCCGACGCTCTCTTTCAATGGCTATAACGCTGTCATTCACCCCTTGGCGGAGACCTGGTTGGGTAGTCCTGACGGTGCGCAAGGCGACTATGAGTTCTCTATTCTCCGTGCAACAAACGATAGTATCTTCCTTAAAGGACGTAAGTGGCACAATGAGATGCTCCTCACTCGTCTGCCTAAGGGCACTAACTGGGAGGAATACATGCTCGGTCTTGCCACGGTGATGCAGGGGATGAACGTCGAGACCTACGACTTTGTCTTGGGCAATGACACCCTCGCTCAGGGCACACTGACGCAGGAGGTGAGACGACTCAACGTCACCATTGGCGACTCTACATGGTCGATGCCATACTGCACCACCAATACGGGTATCGTACTACGTCAACCGCTTGTCATCAAGAACAAGAAGTATCAGCATTTTACTTGGAATGAAGAGGACCACTCGCTGACGCAGGACGACCTCAAAATCATACAGTTCTTGCCGAAGAGCCATAAGGATATCGACTTCTGGATAGGTGAGTGGCAACTCAAGACGAGCCTCCGCAAACGTATCAGACTTACCTTGGAGAGGGGCACGGTGGCTAATACACTGAAGGGAAAGTTGAACCTCAATAACGTCAACTACGAGATTCTACTCACCTACGACCCTGCCACAGGCCACTTGGAGTTGCCGGGACAGCCTGTTACCGACCCTACTTATAAGTATCCGGCAGGTATTCTTCTGATCCCAGCATCCGCTAAGGAGGGTAAACTCTTTGGTGAAGGAACGGGTAGTCTGTTCTTCACTTGGGACGACGACATGGAGCGTGCGAAGGCTGAAGACAGTGGACAGATAACGGGTCACACGGTTGACTCCTTCTTTGGAGTGGCTTACGGCGAAGACCTCCAACCGGTCACTGACGCACAAGGCAACTATGTCTATGCCTTCACGCTACCTAATATTCAATACATGACGAAAATTAATTAAGGATGAAAAAGTATATTTCTTTATTCATGATCGCTGCTGCGGCCGTACTCGGAACGGCTTGCAGCAACAATGAGAACGAACTGCCGGAGTATGCCGCTGGGCTGAATGTCGTGAAGGCGGAGACGGCCTTTAATGTCGTCGGGGGTACGAAGGAGGTGAAGATGGCGTCTGAACCGGCCAAGGCTTACGCTCAAGACGCCTGGCTGACGGTGACGAAGAAGGCTGAGACGCTCCTCCTGACGGCAACAACGAATACGAGTCCACAGAGCCGTAACACGCTCTTGGTCGTTAAGAACGCTCAGGGCGACTCTATCACACTGAATGTTCAACAGGAGGGTATCACCTTTGGACTCCCTGCGGGGCAGGATATCTACACTGACGACAAAGCGGTGCAGAAGACTATGATTGCTACTGCGAACCTGCCTGTGACCTATACGACAACTGGCGACTGGCTTTCTGTGGACGAACAGAGTGGTGAACTGACCGTGAAGGCGACGGAGAATACTACGGGTAAGGCTCGTGTGGGATGGGTCATAGCAAAGGCTGCAGGACTGGTCGACTCGCTGAAGGTGGTTCAGGCTGCTCTCTCCGACTTCGTGGGCGACTATGTTCAGACGGCGAAGATGCGTGATGCGAACCGTAACTTGGTTCGCAAGACGTCTAACGTACGCATTGAAGCAACGGGAACGAATAAGGCGAACTTCATTGTCGACAATAAATACACGTGGCCAGTAGACTTTATTCCGGGCAAGGGCTTTAAGATGACGAATGGTAAGGTGGTCTTTAAGCATGAGGTGCAGACTGGGGTTTACGAATACTACATCTCTGTCATCGTGGCTGATGACTTTAGTAAGGAGCACGAGACGGCTATCAATGGTACGCAGGAGAGTATCTTCTTGGCTATTGACAATGCTGGTAAGCTGGGCTTCAAAGAGTACCAGAAGCTGGCGTCTGAGCAGACTTTCTCTTCTTACGGATGGAACCGTTTCTCTGATTCTAAGCCTGTCATGGGTGCCTACCGTGGTATCGGGGAGGTCTATGTGGAGCCGACAATAGAGAAGACAAATTGATTGATTGGTTGACGGGTTGACGAGTTGACAAGTTAACCAGTTGCTTGTAAAGACAAAGTATTTGTTAGACAAAGTAACAAGGGGACTGCTACAAGTTGACAAGTTGACCCGTTAGACAAGTTAACCAGTTGCTTGCTGGGACAGGGGAATTGTTAGACAGAGTAACAAAGGGACTGTCCCAGTAGACAAGGAAATGGTTAGACAGAGTAACAAAGGAACGGAGATTAGTAACACGTTAACAAGTTAACGAGTCTGCCATGGGCCTCTAACGTAGACTGAAACGTATGGCAAGTTGACAAGTTTACCTGTTTGACGAGTTTACCAGTTGCTTGCGAAAAGGTAAGAAAACATACTGAGATATTTTAGTTGACGAGTGAGTGAGTTTCTAAACTTGCTCACTCGTTTTCTTTTAACTGCTTCTCACCAACATTATCTATTAACCCGTCTACTCGTAAACTCGTATACTCGTTAACTTAAATACCCCCCTCACCCACACTATCTATTAACCCGTCTACTCGTCAACTTGTTTACTCGTCTACTTAAACATCCCCCTCACCCACAATATCTATTAACTCGTCAACCCGTAAACTCGTCTACTCGTCAACTTAATCTCACAACTTGTTTACTCGTAAACTTGTTTACTCGTCAACTGAACATCCCCCTCAAGAAAGTAGAAAAGCCTCTTCTTCATTCGAGAACATGCCTTTCTTGCACGCAGAACACGCCCTTCTTGGGGCAAGAAGGGCATGTTCTCAAATGCAACTTGTAATATTCTGATTTCTTGAGGGTTACAATCTCAATTTAAGGGATATCACACTACCTTTTAGATGGTAATTCAATTGAATTTATGTAAGGCTATTTTACCGTCTTTCTAATTCCTCTAAAAGGTGGAAGTAATCATGGAGTAAGTCTTTGGGGAGTTTTTTCTCTCACGCTGGGGAGTTTTTTCTCTCACAGAGCGCACAGAGTTCACGGAGGTTTTTGGCGCACATTTCGAGCCCACAGAACGCCTCCGGCATACAGAGTTCACAGAGGCCTTTCAGCTATTATCATTACTAATAAGGGACATAACGAAGCCTACATCCTTTTTATAGGGGTATCTCGGTGATTACGCCCCTCCCTTTTGGGGAGGGGAAGGGGGAGGGGCCGCTATCTTTCTGACACCTGTGTGTTCTGTTCTTCTGTGTTCTCTGTGAGAAAAAATATGTCATTCTCTATTTGTCATTATGTCATTCTGTCTAAAAAAACAGACCTGTCTTCCTTTGTCATTATGTCATTCTGTCTTAAAAAAACCACCTGTCTCTATCCGTCCCTCTGTTATTCTGTCTTAAAAACCACCCCATCTGTTACCCCTGTCCTCCTGTTACTCTGTCTTAAAGAATTACCCTGTCCCCTCTGTCTTACCCTTCTTTCCACTAAAAAACATGCAAATTCTTTCCAATGTTTGCAATATTGGAAAGAATTGATTAGCTTTGCAAATAAACAAGAAGGTATGAATATAGAAAGGCCACCACATATTAGTAAGGACGAGCTGGTAGCTGCTATGCTTCATCAACCAAGTCGGCAAGTAGGTGAAATGATTGACAAAATCAATGAGACCTTCGACTATTGGGATGCGGTTAAGTATAAGAAATGCCCAGCCGATTGCTCACCTCTACAGTTATGGACCCTTGTGAAAGGCGCAAGGAGCAGATGTTCTATAAGTGTATGGGATAGGTATGACATAAGACTGAGCTTAACAAGCTCGATGCAGAGGATGTGCCACCTCATCGACCTATACTGGGGTGGTAGTCAGGGAAGTAACTCCATCATTGATGCGAACAACAAAAAGCAGTATTTAGACAGCTCTTTAATAGAAGAGGCCATATTCTCAAGTCAGATGGAGGGCGCCGCTACAACGAGGAGAGTGGCTAAGGAAATGCTCCAAAAGAAGATGACGCCGAGGGATAAGTCCCAACAGATGATCCATAACAACTACCAGACTATACAATATATAGTTGATCATAAGGATGCTTCACTGTCTACGGATCTGCTGTTACAGATACATCGTCTCATGACGAATAACACGATGCTTAACCCCGAGGATGCAGGACGTTTTAGGAGTAATGACGATGTTGTCGTGGAGAATGGTATCACACATGAGACGGTGCACACCCCTCCCTCTTATAAAGAGATTCCGCAGTTTATAGACGACCTCTGTGCGTTTTTCAACGACAAGAACCCTCAACAATTCATCCATCCGGTTATCCGTGGCATCGTAATCCATTTCATGATTTCATTTGTTCACCCTTTCGTTGATGGCAATGGCAGGACGGCAAGGGCGATGTTCTTTTGGTATATGCTAAAAGAGGGCTACTGGCTGACAGAATACCTATCTATTTCAAGAGTCATCGCACGGTCGAAGAAAGCATACGAAAAGGCTTTCCTTTATACAGAGATAGACGGAATGGATATTGGATACTTCGTTGCGTATCATCTAAAAGTATTGGAACAGTCATTCCTACAACTACAAACTTATATCAAGCGGAAGCAAGAGGAGAAGAAAGCGGCAAGTCTTTTCCTGCGCATGGGGAACTTTAATGAGCGGCAAGCAGAGATTATCAAGCTCTTTGCTGATGAACCCACTGCAATGGTGACCATCAAAGACTTGGAGGTTAAATTCGGTGTTAGTCCAACAACAGCCAAGTCGGATATCATCGGTCTGTTAGGTGAGAACATTGTCTCGGAAATCTCATTAAACAAGGTGAAAAGGGCTTATATCAAAGGAGATGGCTTAGACGAAATACTCTCTAAAGCGTAGGAAGCATCGTTGTCAATTCTTTCCAATTATTCAAACATTGGAAAGAATTGGAATACATGACGGCTTTATTCAACCTTCGTGAGGTGCCTTTTTCGTTCTGAAAGCGTTTTTCACGAACCATGATTAGGGTTACAACGCCTTAAGCCTTTTGTTCGGTAGCCATAAACGGGCACTCATCGGCATTGTATCAGGCAGTCGCCTCCGTTCTGAGGCAATGTTCTGAAGAAGCTGTTAGGAGCTGGGGACGATTCTACACATGCGTTGGTTCATGCAAAGGCGTTATGATGATGACAGCTACAAGCGGCTGTTGTCGGTTTCCACCCATACACTTCAAGAGACAAGTGGACGGTGAATATTACTGTTATTAGGGCAGAGTTCGATTCTACACATACAAGATTAAGACTCGAGAGGATACAAAAAAACCTCGGTAAATACCGAGGCTTCAGCGGTGCGTACGAGACTCGAACTCGTGACCTCCTGCGTGACAGGCAGGCATTCTAACCAACTGAACTAACGCACCAAGCATTACAGAAGGGGTTTCAGCGGTGCGTACGAGACTCGAACTCGTGACCTCCTGCGTGACAGGCAGGCATTCTAACCAACTGAACTAACGCACCAAAATGAAGGCGTAAAAACCCTTTTTCTGTTTTGCGAGTGCAAAGGTAATAATAATAATCTATACTACCAAAATTAATCAACGCTTTTTATATAAAAAGTTACATTACCCCTCTGCACGCATGACAACCATCGTGGAATATCCACTCCTTCGATGGTCTCTTATCTGTAAAACACTTTGATTGTAGACGCATCAATATCCTCAAGCACTATCAACGTCCTATATATAATAAGGTGAAACACTCCTGTGCTCTCGTATCAAGCCCCGAGGAATATCCATACTCAGATAGTCTCCTATCTAAAACACCTTTGGATAGAAGGCTCATAAAACTCCGTAAGCGCAGACAAGAGGCTTTAGATAAACAGTTGCATTACCCTTGCATCCTTATAACGACCGTCGCAGAAGATCCACTCCTTCAGTATTGCGCCCTCTGTAAAACCAATTGAAAGGAGGCAGTGGTGGGACACCTCGTTATCAACATCGACCACTGCATAGATTTGTTTGAGGTGGAGCATGTTACGACTGTAGTCTGTCAGCATCTCAATAGCAGCCTGTGCGTAGCCCTGTCGGCGAAAGGCTTTCATGATGATGATGCCCATCTCCGCCCGTTGATGCTTCGGATCGAAGTCTACAAGGTCTATCACTCCCACCGTCTCTTGCTGGTCGTTCTCGATAATCAATCGCACTTGTCCGTCGATATAGATATCGTTCTTCGCATCAGCAATATAGTTATGCAATGCGTAGCGACTGTAAGGAACATTCGTGGCACTGACGTTCCAGAGGCTACGGTCGTTCTCTATGTGATAAAGCATATCGAGGTCTTCTGGCTCCATCGCCCTTAGTCTTACCCTCACGTGTCGTTTTTTTTCCATGTCTTAACCTCCTATTATCTCGGTCATGGTAATGACTCTATTGTCTTTTGGGTGGTAGAATCCGATGTGCACATTGCTGATGGGCTGCCGTGCGAAGGCGTTTAAGATGTCTTGATAACGAAAGCGACTGGTGTCGTAGGCCACACAGTAGGGTTTACTCTGCCGTCCTATCTGTTGGAGAATTTCGTCATGAATCTTCATCAATTCGTCCTGTTCGGCTATGTGATACTCTGCTGTCAGCGCGTTGTCGGCTGCGAGTTGTTGGCAGGCAAGCGTCATCTCCTCACTTCCCACAAAGATATAACGAGGGTAAGTGCGGCTCTTTGCGGTGCGGAACCCCAATTTCTTTCTCACGGCGTGGGCTGTGGTGTGCATCAGCGAGACAAAGGCTTTCAGATAGATAGCCCCCTTGATGGGCAGTCGCCACAGTGCGTTCATACCGCCATAATGCTTGCGGAAGAAGATGAGCATGGCATCATAGAAGACGTGGACATATCGGAAGCTCGACTTCTGGGTGCTCTCTCCCTTGTAGTGGAGGATGCGCACGGGCAGATACCAGTTCTCGTAGCCGCCTTTGAGCAGTCGATAACTGAGGTCGACATCCTCGCCATACATAAAGAAATCCTCGTCTAAGAGGCCTATCTGGTCTAAGGCCGACTTGCGAAGGAAGCAGTAAGCACCGCTGACGACCTCTATCTGTCCTGCAACCTCCCATGAGAGACCCCCCATATAATAATGTGCAAAGCGACGACTCTGTGGGAAATGCTTACACAGACCGACCATCTTATAGAACGAGACCATCGGCGATGGTAGGCCACGACGGCTTTCTAAGGCTCGGCTACCACTGTCGTTAAGCATCTCAACACCATGCCCGCCTGCCTTTGGATGGCTGTCCATAAAGTCGAGCGACGCACGGACAACATCCTCGCCCACAACGGTGTCGGGGTTTAAGAGGAGTATATACTCGCCCTGACTCTGCCTGATTGCGATGTTGTTACCCCCTGCAAAGCCTAAGTTATGAGCACTGGCAATGAAGCGCACAGCAGGGAAGCGGGGACGAAGATAGGCTATCGAACCATCACTCGAATGGTTGTCGACAACAAACACCTCGGCCTCTATGCCCTCCAAAGCACGCTGCAGACTCTCTAAACACTGCTCGAGATAGTATTTGACGTTATAGTTTACGATGATAACACTCAGTTTCATTTACTCATGCTCAGGGTTGTCTAAGGAACATTCATGCTCGCATCGCTTCTTACTGGGATAGACGAAGAAGAGACTCAACGCCAATATCACAGCGAGATAGAAGAAACTCACGGCATCACCAAAGGCATAATAAAAGAAGATGTTGGCTATCATTGGCAGACAGAGTAGCATCAGACGGACGCTACCCCACACAAGGAGCTTACGACTGACATGGCTCTCATCCGACTGCAAGAGCGTCTGCACGTAGCCTATCTTGAAGAGGAAGAGGGCAAGAGGGATAGCGGCAAGGGTCAAGAGTTGCATCAGGAATTGCAGACTGACCATCTTTGCGCTCTCTACGTCGGCCCAGTTGCCTGGGAGGACAAGCCGAAGTTCGTACACACCAATGATTATCAGCGTGATAATACACGCACCATAAAACTCCGAAAGGAGTATTTTTCTTGTTTTATCCATAGGTTTGTTTAAGATTCAAGCGGGGTGCGGTTTAGGATACTACGCCCTAAGGTCACCTCGTCAGTATATTCAAGTTCGTCGCCAACAGAGATGCCGCGTGCGATAACCGATAGTTTCACACCCGTCCCTCGCAGCTTGCGTGAGATATAGAAGTTGGTCGTGTCGCCCTCCATCGTACTGGCTAAGGCAAGGATAACCTCCTTCACTGTGCCGTCCTTGACGCGTTCTACGAGCGAGTCTATCTCTAAGTCGTTCGGACCAATGCCGTCCATCGGTGAGATAATACCGCCTAAGACGTGATAGAGGCCGTGGAACTGCTGCGTATTCTCTATCGCCATGACGTCTTGCACATTCTCAACTACGCAGACCACCGAGCCGTCGCGACGTGGATCGGAGCATATTCCGCAGACATCATCATCGGAGAGGTTATGGCATACCTTGCAATATTTCACGTCATGTCTGACCCTTACTATGGCATCGGCAAAGCCATCCACATCGGCAGCCGACTGTCGGAGCAAATGCAAAACAAGGCGTAGAGCGGTCTTACGCCCCACACCTGGCAACTGTGAGAAAGCCTCTACGGCCCGTTCTAAGAGTTGGGAAGGATACTGTTGCATGCTTTTGAACGATTCTCTCTGACCAGAGAGACGAAGGGAAGAGACTACTGTAGCAATCCGTTCCGCTGGTTTCTAATAGTCGTATCAGCCATCGGTCGACAAAGGATACACGCTCGGCCTATCCCCTGCCGACTGATGGCTATTCATCTTACAGGCTTGCCTATCTGCTTAATCGTCAAAGAGATAGATACCCAAACCTATCTTCAAACCAATCGTTGAATAGTCATGATCCTTAAACGACTGGTCGAAGTAGAGAGCAGGCTCTATCGTCACCGAACGGTTAACGAAGAAGGCATAACCCAACTCAATGCCTGGCATGAGGTCGTTATAACTGTGGTTGGCATGGAGCAGTTTCACACCAGCACCCAAGTAGAGGCCGTTCTGTGTGATGTAATAGCGTCCACCAACTCCCACACTGATATGGTCGGCAACAGCCTCTGAGCCATTATGCACCGCATCGACATTAGCCAGTACCATCACATTGTCCCATGGGAAATAACCTGCCTTAGCCTGTACGCCTAAGTTAATACCGTCCTGACCATTATAATGCAAGTCGAGTCCTGTCAGAGAAGCACCCAAATAGCCCTTCCCCTCTTGGAACTGTGCAGACGCACAAAGGCTTACCATCATTGCTGCAACGAGCAGCATACATCTTTTTATCATTCCTTTAATATGAATATAAGTTATACTTTAAGATTGACAAATAATTCTATTACGTTTCTGTCAACATTCTTAGACAAAGGTAAGGATAATATTTGGATAAAGGAAATAATTGACATTCTTTATAAAATAAGGTGGGGGTGGAGGGGTGGTGGGTGGTAGGTGATGGGTGGTGAGTGTTGATGATTAGCTTAGATGGGTGGTGGGTGATAGTTGGTGGGTGGTGATGATTAGCCTTGGTGGGTGTTGGGTGATAGTTGTTAGGTGTTGATGATTAGCTTAGATGGGTGTTGGGTGATGGGTGTTAGGTGTTGATGATTAGCTAACGTTGGCTGTAAGGTTCTGTGATATCGGTTGACTTAATGTCTCTGTGAGCCTTTGTGTGTTCTGTTCTTCTGTGTTTTTCTGTGAGAAATAGAACATACCCACTCTATGAGATAACACACAAACAACTCGCTGGGGAGGTTTTTCTCTCAACCTGGGGAGGTTTTTTCTCTCACAGAGCGCACAGAGTTCACTGAGCCTTTTGGCGCACATTTCGAGCCCACAGAACGCCTTCGGCATACAGAGAACACAGAGCGTTTCAGCTATCGTAGATACCAATAAGGAGGCAAAAAGCAGCCTACATCCACCTAACATGGGTATCTCGGTGATTACTCCCCTTCCCTTCGGGGGAGGGGTCGGGGGAGGGGCCGCTATCTTTCTGGCCTTTGTGTGTTCTGTTCATCTGTGTTCTTCTGTGAGAAATAGAACGCACCCTCGCAAGAGTAAGACGCTAAACATTTCAACAGTGATTGTCAAGATATTTCAGTTGCCATGTCCCTCTCTTTTCATCGAAAGGCTGAGCTTGAAGCAAGAAGAGCCCCTTCTACGTTTGAGAACACGCCTTTCTTTCCCCAAGAAGGGCGTCTTCTACGAGCAAAAAGGGCATGTTCTCAAACGCTATTCGTAATATACTGATTTCGTGAAGGTTATAAGGTTTGTCGCAGAGAATGTTATATCTCTACTAATGAGGAGTTTTACTTTGTTAGTTGTAAAGATTAATTATTATCTTGTTAACCCTTTCTCTCACACATGTCACGTCCAATGATAGGTGTAACGTTCTGTGAAATCTGTATGCCGGAGGCGTTCTGTGGGATCGAAATAATGCGCTATAAGGTTCTGTTAAATCTGTGAGTTCTGTGAGAGAAAGACCTCCCCAAAGATTTGCATGTATATCGTCTCATCAAGTGGGTGTGTTCTTTTTCTCACAGAAAAACACAGATGAACAGAACACACAGGGGCAGAAAGATAGTGGCCCCTCCCCCTTCCCCTCCCCCGAAGGGAAGGGGAGTGATCACCGAGATACCCATGTGAGGTGGATGTGTGCCTCGATCTATTATCTTACTGGCAGTCTTGTAGGGGTAACCTCACATACTACGCCCCTCCCTGCGGGGGAGGGGTTGGGGGAGGGGCCACTATCTTGTGGGCTCGAGACGTTGGTTGAAAAGGCTCTGTTAACTCTGTGCACTCTGTGAGAGAAAAAAATATCCAGCATAAAAGAAAAGACTCCCCACGCCCCACACAAGCAGCCCGGTAGGGGTAACCTCACATTTCACTCCCCTCCCTACGGGGGAGGGGAAGGGGAGGGCCAACTGGGGCTGGGGGTGAGGTCACTGTGAGTTCTGTGAGAGACAACGTGTTTTTATCATCGAAACCATTTAAAAAAAAGAAACGGCCGAGCACACGCTCTACCGTTATCTCCGAATAATTATCGTCTCGCGACGCTAATGTATCTACAATCTTTACCTAAAATATAACTAAAAACCTAAATCTATTACTAACCTAAACAAATCTTCTTTCCTGTATGAATAATCCTGAGCAATCTTTTATTACCTGTAAAGACTAAACCTTGTAACCAGATAATTTTCTCTTGAATTACGATGCAAAGTTAGCAATAATACACATAACTTGCAAGTCAAACGACATAAATTATCTCTTTATCGATTAATTATTGACTTATATCAAACAATAAGTCCGCCTCCTGTAGTACGCTCAGAGCCATTCTGAGCAGCACCACAAAGGGCGGACAAACATGTTAACGACGGCGGCGCCTAATCTCCAGACGCATCGGGTCTTGTATCTTTGCATCGACAATCAACTGCAGGTAGCGTTCGCGGAGGGGCCCCACTCGCACGTTCTTGCGGGCCCGAACGGATGATACCACAGACGAGGGATTGCACGGGACACGCACGTGAAGCACACGACAGATGTGCCACACAATCGACTGAAAGTCCATCAACCGACCCTGATGGTCGGTCAGCTGACCTGTCTCCCATACAATGTGAGCAAGTTCGATGAGGTCGCACTTCAGTCCTGTCCAATACAGTCCTTCTTCTTCGCTCCTATTAATAAGGTCGCAGAAGTTATTCACGAGCTTTCTTATTAGCTGTTCCTCGTCCTCTTGACTCCAGAGGTGAGTAGTCTTCATCATAGTTTTCGCTCTCTTCATCATTGCTTTAGTGTTTTTGATTGTTGTATAACTGTGTTTCATCTATCTGCCTCCTCGTTTAGTCGTGACACTTTTTAGGTCAGTAGGAGAAGTCGGCGAGCGGCAGTGGCATCGTCCCTCACCGCAACAGCCTACTGGGGAGAAGACTGTTACGTAAGGTTGCTGCAAAGATAAATGACGCTTGTGCAATAAATGTTCAATGCCGAAAAAATTTTACTTAAATAATCGTAACGAGGGAAGAAGTTCACGAGTTGACCATTTGAAAAGTAAACAAGCTATAGGTGCTGCGCCCCTTCACGTCCGCCTTACATACTCTTTTCGCATCGAAAAGGCCCTTCCACCACTCTCATCCAATCGCTGGGGTCGGCACGTGGGGGAAGCCTGTTTCTCACAGATGAACATTCTTTCTCTCACAGTGGGTGCGCTCTATTTCTCACAGAAGAACATTCTTTCTTTCACAGTGGATACGTTCTCTTCTCATGAGGGTGCGTTCTCTTTCTCACAGAAGAACACAGATGAACAGAACACACAAAGGCGCACAGAGACATTAAGTCAACCGATTTCACAGAACGTTACAGCCACCTTTAGCTGAAACGTTCTGTGAATTCTGTATGCCGGAGGCCTTCTGTGAGTTCAAAAAGTTGGTGGAAAAGTTCTGTTAGATCTGTGTGTTCTGTGAGAGAAAAAAAACTTTACGAAGTATGTAAGCAGCCCAATAGGGGTAACCTCACATATCACGCCCCTCCCTGCGGGGGAGGGGCCGGGGGAGGGGCCAGCTGGGATCGTGTGTTGGGCCACTCGTTTTGCGGGTGAGGCCGCTGTGATTTCTATAAGAGAAGGAACTGTCCTGCTTTTTTATCATGTTACTTTTTTGTCGCCAAACAACGCTCTTCATAAAACAAAAAAGGTTACTAATCTGTCGTACCACAGGCTATTTACTTATCTTACAACACGTTGCAAAGACAAATAAAAAGGCCAAATAAAGTGGGAAACAAATTAGTAACCGATAAAAGAACACTATAACAAAGCAAAAACAAGATAATTGTAAAGAAAAGAGACAACACACCCCTCTTTCCACCCCAGCCGTCGCCTTGCACCTCCCTATTTGTCGACAAAACAGGAAAAAGCCTCCCTTATTGTCGCACATAAGCTACGATACTGTCGGGGAAAACCTCCCATAAAGTCGCACATAACCTACGTTTGTGTCGGTCGACAGCTCCGCAACCGTCTGTGATAGAAAGAGATACAACCAATCAACTAAGTCTTATAAGTGACCGATAACGACTGTCTAAGTTCAAGACAGGTGTGTTGTTGAAGCGTTTTAAGTATGAAAACCACCACAGAGCCAAGTCTTATCGCCACCTCCCAACGATGGCCTAAATGAAAGACGAGCGAGTTGTGGGAGCATTCCACATACAAGAACCACCACAGAGGCAAGTCCTATCGCCAGCCGCTAACGGCTGAACAAACTCAAGACGAGGGAGTTGTGGGTGATTTCTACATACGAGAACTACCACACAACCACGCCTTGTCGGCAATTGCTAACGGCTGAACGGACTCAAAACGAGGGAGTTATGGGTGCGCTCTACATACAAGAAGTAACGCCCAAGGTGGTTGCCAACGCTGTAAGAATAGTGATAAGAATATGCAAGATATTCTTCCAAACTGGTTTATTCATAATTGTAAACAATGGTTTTGAACAATTCCTCCATACTTGTCGATGCTCGTCACGTCACATGAAACGCTCTAACTCATCCCGTAAAACGGTCCATCACGATTCACAAAACATTCTAACATGTCTCATAAAACGGTCCATCACGATTCATAAAACATTCTAACATGTCTCATAAAACGGTCCAACACGATTCATAAAACATTCTAACATGTCTCATAAAACGGTCCAACACGATCCATAAAACATTCTAACATGTCTCATAAAACGGTCCAACACATCCCAAGAAACGCTCTAACACGCTCATAGCGAACGGACTACACCGACACATCACAAGCAGGAACTGTAAGGTTATTGACGATATATTAATAAGGAGCGGAGGAGCTTCGTCGGCTCTCCCCCACCCCCTTTCGCTCGGTTGCGACCGTCGTTCATCGCTCAGCCTCAACGACTTAGCAACCCAGAACGGCCACTACATCCATCGGCTCAAGCCTCATCGACTACGCATGAGACTCGCCTGTCGGAGTAGACTCACCAGCCACAGGACCCGCTGAAGGCGTTGAGGTCTTGTCCTTACCGCCCTTCTTGCTGCCCTTCTTAGGCTTGGCAGCAGCGATAGGCGAGTCATACTGCTCGGCCTCCTGCACTCGCAAACCGTCGAGAAGTTTGTTGACACGACGATGAGAAGCGTCCACCCTCACCGCAGGGACAAAGATAACGTGAGCACCAAAGATGTCGCGCTGTGGATTGAAGTCCTTTGCCTTCTCAACACCAGACGAATGGATGCCCACACGAAAGGTTCCCAATCCGTCGAGCTTAACACGGTTACCGGCCTTGAGCACCTGGTTCATCTCGAACACCAACGCACTGATAACTGCCAGAATATCAGGCTCTGTGACGGTGCAACGGGCACTCACACGATTAGCAAGGTCTTTCACACCAATAAGGTCGGGACTGATTGCGCGAGCATACCAATACCCCTTGTGCTTACTGTTACTACGATTGTCTTGATACATACGGAATTTGATTGACATAACTTGAATGATTTTAATAAGTGAAACAATTAAATTAAGGACATCTATGCATAGTTCATGACCTATTCTAAACAATGGCTTGCATGCTTTTCATCTGCCTCTCCACTCCGCCCTCCCCTCACCACGGATTGAGGGGAGGGACATCTGCACGGAAAGTAACTGCGACAAAAAAGTGTAAAATTAAGTAAACAAGTGAACAAGTAAACATGTAAATGCGTAAACGAGTAAACAAGTAAACACATAAACAAGCGAACAAGTAAACATGTAAAAAGACAAATAACTAAACAAGCAAAAGCCTAAAAACGTATAAAAATATAAAGGTAAAAGTTGGAAAACACAAAAACGTAAAAACATACTTCACCATAAACTTAAAGAATTAAAAATATGAAAAGATATTCACGTAAATAATTAAAATATTAGTGTTCAGCGTCTTGAAGGACCTACCCCACCGTTTCGGCGACAAAAAAGTGAATTGTTTTGCTCTCGCTCTGACGCCTATTTCTCTCCGAGAATCTGGTGTCTGTTCCTCCCATCCCGCCTATAACTGATGTGGATCCATCGCTTACAGGTGGCCTCCAACGGCTCCAAAATCATCTGATCGAAGTCTGTTTGGCGGAGTACAGCAGCGTATTTTCGACACATCTCTGCCCCTGTGACGTGGATATCCACCGCCTCACCCCGCAGATGTTGGGAGTCGAATGCCCCATGAATGGCCTTATTTAGCACCGGCGAACGGTAGCCACTCGTGACAATAACACGGCCAACATGACGGCGGAGGGGTTCGAGCACACACGCACAAAGGGCCTTGAGATTTTCCATCACCTCCTCGCGTAGCACCTCACCATCGCGCCCCTCCGTCTTAGGCACGTTCTTTATCCGCCGCTTCACGGCCTCACCCGAGCGCATCATCTCGCCCACCGTGAAGTGTGGTGAGAGTCGTTCGCTAAGGTCTATCTCGTTAAAAAGATTATCGTTCATCATATACCTTATATATAATAGATTGTTTGACTTCTCATTGTCTGGTCCATCTCCCACCGACAGCCTCGTCTTCCTCAGCCCCACCAGTCGTCGAATGCCCAGCCTGTCACCGTTTTCATCCTGATGACGATGCAAAGGTACAACACAAAAAAGCCGATCGCAAGCAGGATATATGTAGTAATATAAGTAGCCAGACAAGGTAGTTTTTGAAGACAGGGTAACAGAGGGACGGGGCGAGACAGATGTACTTTTTTAGACAGAATGACATAATGACAAAGGGAGACAGGTGTGGTTTTTAAGACAGAATGACATAATGACAAAAGAAGAATGACATATTTTTTCTCACAGAGTACACAGATGAACAGAACACACAAAGGTCCACAGAGACATTAAGTCAACCGATTTCACAGAACCTTACAGCCAATGTTAGTTGAAAGGCCTCTGTGACCTCTGTATGCCGAAGGCGTTCTGTGGGCTCGAAACTGTGCGCAAAAATGCTCAGTGAACTCTGTGCGCTCTGTGAGAGAAAAAACCTCCCCTGCGAGTCTCAAAAATGTTCTTTTTCTCACAGAGAACACAGATGAACAGAACACACAAAGGCCCACAGAGACATTAAGTCAACCGATATCACAGAACCTTACAGCCACAGAAGCCTCACCCCACTGCCCCACTCGTTTCAAGAACATGCCCTTCTCCATTCGAGAACATGCCCTTCAACGGCCAAGAACACGCCCTTCTTGATGCTTGATAAGGCCCTTCTTCATCGTAGTCTGCAACATCTTGATTTCATGTAGGTTACAGAGACAGACAAAGCATACATACTGAACGGAAAATTAATATACAAAGACAGAATGATAGAAAGACATATAATGCCAGAATAAACATGTTTTGTCGTGTTTTTTATGTTTATAGACAGAATGACAGAAAGACATAAGATGACAAAAAGAACATGTTTTGTCGTGTTTTTTATGTTTATAGACAGAATGACAGAAAGACATAAGATGACAAAAAGAACATGTTTTGTCGTGTTTTTTATGTTTATAGACAGAATGACAGAAAGACATAGATAGACGGAATGAACATATTGAACAGAAATATTAAGGCATATAAAATAAGGAGACAAACTGTGCAGGAAAACGTGTGATACAACTGCAAATAACACCACAAGCAACGAACAGCAAGACGTTAGGGGTAGCTCGGTGATCACGCCCCTCCCTGCGGGGGAGGGGTCGGGGAGGGGCCAGTTGAGTTTGGTCCACTGAGCTAGAGTGGTCCGCTCTAGTTGTTGTCCGCCCGTTTTGATGGGGAGGTCCCACTTGTTTATCATGGAAACCCCACCTCCATCATAATAAATTCTCAATTTATTCCCACCCTATACCCGTTTTATTCCCACCTTTTTCTTACTTTTGTCCACAAAGAACATTGGGAGGGTTGGTGATGACCATAGAAATCATACCACCAAACAAAAGGCTACACACATTCAGAAGCTGCGTGCTGTCGGTGATGACCGAGGAAATCATACCACCACATGGCAGTCTTTGGCGCAAGGAGTCGACCACCACCATCACCGAAAACCAACCAGAGAAATGACAGCAAGAATTGACAAGCACTTAGAAGCCTACCTAAAAACCTGCTTCCCCGACAGGAGTAAGGGCATTCGTGCGGTTTATAAGCCAGGCAGCTGGCAGTCAAATCGTTACCTACAAGTGCCCACCATCTTAACAGACGACCGCTACCTCCACTATGAATATTGTGGAGGATTTGTCGAACTACACTTAGAAGGAAAGTATCAGACAGCTCCCTTCGCCTCCTTCGCACGAAGGCTACGAGAAAAGACAAGCGACGACAGTCGTCTGACATGGCACAACTGGCAGGGCAATAGGGCGTACAGATGCAGAATAGACAGTCCGACAGGCGACTGGGGACAACTTCGAGAGGCCATGAGAGAGATAATGGAAATCTTCGACCCAATCATCAACGAGATAAATAAACAAGGAGAAATGGAAGAAAAGAACGACCCCTATCAAGGAGACAGCACCTTCGAGGAAGAAGGATTAGACAAAGAGTCGGTTTGCTTAGCATCTGCTTGTCTTGGAAAGCTATTCAACAACAAGCTCGTTATTCCCGACTATCAGCGCAATTACTGTTGGCAGGATAAGCAGGTGAACGACCTCTGGAACAGTCTGAAGGAGATACCAAACGACAAGAAATCACCCTACCATCTGGGTACAATCATCCTTCAGAAGAGAGCGGACGGGACATACTCCGTCATTGACGGCCAACAACGACTGGTCACTCTGTCGCTGATTGTCCGCCAACTCGGCTACCGTGGCGATATTCCCCTACTGAGTCAGAAATTCTTATCACAGCAGTCAAGAAAACATATCGCCAATGCGAGATATCTTATCGACCATCTTGTAGAAACAGACAGGGACACCTCTCTTTGTCAGAGGATTATTAAGCGGCTCGAGTTCACGGTCCTCATCCTCAAAGAAAGTAAGCTCGACCTCGCTTATACCTTCTTTTCTAATGAGAACTCAAAGGGTGTACCGCTATCCGACTACGACCTTCTGAAGGCTCACCACCTGCGCTACATCTCCTCAGAAGAGCAGGCCGAACACCTTGCAGGACGGTGGAACAGGATGATAGAGAACGACTATCCGCTCTTAGAACAGACGGCCGCTCGCTATCTGTTGCCGCTTAGGAAGTGGATGCGCAAGCAAAACTATGACCCAAACAAACGGTTATGTGTCAAGGACGAGTTCTCCACTGCGCCCACACTCGCTGCCCTCCCAGCCTTCGGAGAGTCGTTCCATTTCTACGAGAAGATACAAGGTGGGACCCATTTCTTCGTCTTTATGGACACCTTCACCAGCCAAGCAAAGTCCTTCGGCAGCCTCCGAGCCGTTACTGCCTTGAGACGACAGCTGCAAGCAGAGTCGCATTGGAAGTTCGCTGAGGTCATAGAAGCGCTGCTCTTCGGCTACTATCTCAAGTTTGGCGAGCAATATCTCCCTGAAGCACTGTACGCTATTGCATCCAACATAGCACAAAGCAGATATGCCACGAAGCGGGCCTTGACCTATAAGATTAGGCAGTCTGCAAACGACTCCGAAATTATCATGATGATAGACCAGGCCTCTTCGCCAACCTTCTTCCTTGCTGAATGTCTCTTGAACATCAAAGATTGGGGGCAAGACTTAGAGAGGAGAGGGATTGCAAGACGGTTTCATGATCAGCTTCAAAGGCTTTTTAGAGAATTAAAAAACGATTTTACTGAACCCACCATAATAGCTAAGATTAATCATGAATAAGCATAGATATACCCCAGAACGCATTGTAAATGAAGGGCTTACATTCTCTATCCCACTCTATCAAAGACTCTTCACGTGGGAAGACAGTCAAGTGGAAGGACTCTTATTCGACCTCAAACGCCACTTTGAAAACAATGGGGAAGAGTCGCCCTATTACATCGGTATGCTCTCATGTATAGCGAACAACGGCTATGACCTTATTGATGGGCAACAGCGTCTTACGGTGACAACACTGATGGGCATCGTCCTCAAGAAATATGCTAAGGAATGGGACGATTTCCTCAAAGGTGGTGAACGACTGAACTTCACCGCTCGCTCGCATGATAAGGAGTATCTTCTTCGAAAGATAAAGGTGAGAAGGCGGAAATCATCAACGAGAAGATGGAGAATGGCATACGCTGTATCTCTAACTTTATGGAGCGTTCTGGCAATTTCTCATCTGATGACGAGCGGGAAAGTTATGCCCGAAATGTTTACAAAAACCTGTCCTTCTTCTTCTCCGAACTACCGACTTACTACGCCAGCCATCCGTCCTCTCTGAACAAGTACTTCGAGGCCATGAACATTAGTGGGAAGGGCCTTGAACAACACGAGATACTGAAAGTAGAACTACTGAAAGGACAGAACAATCAAGAACACTTGACTCGCATCTGGAACCTGGTTGCAGATATGAGCCGACCCATTATCCGTAAAAGTGAAAAAGAGACTGAGGAAGACTATTGGAAGAAATATGAAACGGCTATAAACAGCTGTCGAGACAAGGCTTTTGACGCTGTGGTGGACTTGGATAAAAAGCAACTCGACAATGAAGACAACACTGAAATTGGGGCGATCGAACCCGAACGCCACACCTTCAACCATGATAACAACGATGATAGCGACAGGGCTTTAATCTCCTTCCCAGAGCTGTTGATGATGGTCTATGACATCTACTGCGACCTGAATGGTTCGTACTCATTCTATCGCGAAGAACTACTCAATGTGTATAAGGAACATAAAATAGATGATATACCAGACTTCTATCACCAGCTACTGTTCTATAGATTACTCTTAGACTACTATATCATCCATAAAGAAGGGGAAGGAACTGTAAACAAATATACGCTCACCTTCGGCGGAGGAACAGCACGTAAGCAGGTAGAACAGTATCAGTCAATGCTTTATGTGGCTCAAACGCCTTTCTATAATTGGATTAAACCCGTCTTGATAAAGCTCCACAACGAGAGAGTAGACTCCTCTGAGACACTTCTGAAATGGCTAAAAGACATCGATGACAAAGAACTACATAAGGAGCTCAAAGCCCTCGACGACATGACATACGACAAGGGTATCGACCGATACTGGTTCTGGCGACTGGATTACTATCTATGGGAAAGGAGAGAAGAATACTTCCCTGACAAAGCAGATCAAGAGATTGTTAGCACCTACACGTTCCATACTAACAGGTCGATTGAGCATCTGCATCCACAGCACCAGACCAACAACACCGAATGGAGTGAGGCTGACATCCATTCGTTTGGTAACTTAGCAATGATTTCGCAAAGCTTCAACTCCGAACAGAGTGACGACCCCGTCCAAGTGAAATTTGCACGAATTGCCGAGCAAGCCAGCACCCACTCCCTCCAAAGCCTTAAGCTCTTCCGAATGTATCTTGACGCTAAAAAGAACCCAGAGGGGTGGACGCAGAAGGTTAAAGATGAGCATCAAAAGAAGATGTACAAACTCCTTGTGAACTCGAAATAGTGCGCAAGAAACTCCGTGAACTCTGTATGCTCTGTGAGAGATAAAACTCCCCTGCGAGTCTTATAGGCCTTATCTCATCGAGTGGGTGCGTTATATTTCTCACAGAGTAACACAGAAGAACAGAACACACGGTATTCCACAGAGACATTAAGTCAACCGATTTCACAGAACCTTACAGCCATCTTTGGCAGTAACGCTCTGTGAACTCTGTATGCCGGAGGCGTTCTGTGGGCTCGAAACTGTGCGCCAAAAAGCTCCGTGAACTCTGTGCGCTCTGTGAGAGAAAAAACTCCCCAGCGTGTTGTTTGTGTGTTGTATCATACAGTGGGAGCATTCTATTTCTCACAGAAAAACACAGAAGAACGGATTTCACAAAGGCCCACAGAGACATTAAGTCAACCGATTTCACAGAACGTTACAGCCATCTTTAGCAGTAACGCTCTGTGAACTCTGTATGCCGGAGGCGTTCTGTGAGTTCGAAACTATGCGCAAATGGGTTCTGTTAAATCTGTGGGTTCTGTGAGAGAAAAAACTCACCAGCGAGCAAAGACATGTGATAAAAAGGTTCTGTTAAATATGCGTTCTCAGTGAGAAAAAACAGAGAAATCTCCACACAAGACTATTTGTACCCTCACATACAGCCTCAATTCGGACCATTAGCGTAATTCGTAGTAAAACGTATAAAGCGCATATCGGGGCATTAGGGGTATTTGCAGACATATACATTAAGTATTCGTGGATTATATATAGTAAACTGTATATAACACAGGTATTGGACATCAACATGTAAGACAAAGAGGATGTTGTCAGGATAGAAGCGAAAAAAGATTGATTAATGAGGAAAGAGTAGGCCCGTAGGGACTGTTCTAACCAAATATAATCCATTACAGAAAATAATCATTAAAATCGCAGGGATTGAAGGATTTTATTTGTACTTTTGCCCTGTTTATGGCTTAATCTGCACTCATCTCTATCATTAAGATACGTGACTGCTGCGACATGGTAGACTCCAGAGTAACCTTTCCGTGGCTCATGTACTGAGTATTAAAACTTAAATCAAAATATTACAAAGATAAATACATATAGACAACTCGCTACGACAAGACGAGGAACTAATAAGGATAGGCTTATATTCTTCGAGAAAGTAAAGTTCAAGATCAATATTCCCAATAAAAGAAACGGATGATACAAACCAAGGAAAAGAATGGATGTAAAAACTGAGTATTATTGGTGAAACAGCAAGGTCGCCATTAAACCTCACGATAAAAGCAACGTTTACAATCCTATTCTCGAAGACAACTGTGCCTAAAAAGAATTCTTTTAGAAAATAATTTAAGAACCAATTAATTATGGATTTAACGAAAACAAGCAATATTATAGGATACTCTAATCCTATTGAAATGCCTGTAAGTGAGTTATTAACAGGCAGCTTCAGCTTCTCCATTCCGTCGTATCAACGGGGATATAGATGGGAATCATCAGAAGTAGGAGTCACAAATAATGCTGTTAAGCAAGTTGACGACCTACTTAACGACCTCACTTCCTTTGTGAAAACGAACATAAATAAGAAAGCCAATTATTATCTTCAGCCGCTTATGGTAAAGCCCAAAGTTGTCCAGGGCGGCAGCTACGAGTGGGACGTATTAGACGGACAACAGCGTTTAACAACAATGCTTCTTATTTTGAGATGTATCAAGGAGAAGTTATATGCAAATTCCAACCTCCCCCTTTACACCTTGAAATATGAAAACAGAAAGCAACTTGATTTCTCAAAAATATCCTATAACCCATCCTCCCCAGACTACAACTACCCTTCCCCGGCACATAACTTAGACAGCTACTTTATTAGAAAAGCCAAGGACAGGATTGAGCGATGGTATAATGATGAGTTATCAAACAACCAAGCTCTGCAAGACAAGATAAAGGAGCTACTCGTCTACGAAGACGCATCTCGCGGTTCGTCTACTCCTCCTAATCTACGAGCCATCTTCATTTGGTATAATGTAGAACCTATCACTACGCCAAATACGACATTGTCAGGAAGTCACATTCATGATATTGAAGTCTTTAACCGACTAAATCGAGGAAAGATTAGTCTGACAGATTCCGAACTCATCAAAGCCCTTTTCCTACTCTGCATCAAGTTATCGCCATCGTCAGGAAGTTCGCTCATGACTTCAGAGACACTCGTAAGGAAATGGGACGAAATGGGGAGGAAATTCCAAAATGATGGTTTCTGGAAGATGATCTCGCCTAAAGACAAAGATTACAGCAACCGTATGGACCTGCTCTTCGATTTCATAAAGGACTGTAAGGGTGGTAAGACCAGCACTTCATATCGCTACTATTATGACAAGATGCACAATCTTCTTACCACACCTAACCCCGCACAGGTAGAGTCACTATGGACTGAAATCAAGATGTTTTTCGATACACTCTGTAAGTGGCATGAAGATGTTCATAAACACAACTATATAGGCTATCTCGTTGACTGTGGAGAGAAAATGTCAGAAATCTACAATAAATTGAGTCATTCTCAAAACTTGACAGATCTTATCAAGGCCAATCTAAAACTTTCCTGTATAGAGGATTTAGAAGAACTAAGCTATCAAGAACGTGAATCTTTAATAAGATTAGAAAGATATTACTCCTCTTTAATGTCCTGACCTGCGACAAGTTTGGACAAAAGTTCCCTTTTGACCTCTACCGTGACAACTCTTATGACGTAGAACATGTGAACTCGCAGACGGATAATCCTATCGAGAAGATAGACGAAAAGAAAGGATGGATCATCGAACATGCCATCCCATGCTTGTGGGTTGACCGCAGAGAGACGGATGCCCAAGGTCATTTCACCCAATCGGCAGTAGCGGCAAGGGAACTCATCATCAAGGGTATCCTGCTACTAAAGGATTTCAAGAAAAATGGGAACACGGATGTAGGGAACAAATTCAAGCCTTACAGAACAGAAGTGGAGAATTACTATGCTTGTGGTGATAGTTCAAAATCAATGGCCAACAAGGATTCTATAGGAAACCTTACGCTTCTTAACTCATCTATCAACAGAGAATACAAGAATGCACTCTTCCCAAAGAAGTTGCGCACAATAAAAAGAAGTGATCAAGAAGGAGCATACATCCCTCTGTGTACAAAGTATATGTTCTTGAAATATTACTCAAATCCCCAGAAAAATGTATCTGCCTTCAGTATGATGCGATGGCAGGCCGAAGACCAGAGAGATTATACCAACGCAATAAAAGAATCAATTAAAACAATCATCTGATATGGCTTATTATAATTTACAAACACTCCTTCACCGTACTTTTTCATGGACTATGACCTTACCAAATGGTCAGACACAATCAGGAAACAGTGTACGCAATATTCCTGTACGAATACCAAAGATTCAACGAGACTATGCTGAAGGACGTGAAACAGAATCAATTGAACGAAAGAGGCATAGCCTTCTCAATGATATTTTAGATGTCGTGTATGGCCTCCGACCGAGCCTGTCTTTTGATTTCATCTATGGTTACATGCGTTCTAATGGTAAGAACTTATCTGGAAATGGGTGGCAGAATACTCAATTACATCCCCATATAGCATTCGAGCCGCTTGATGGGCAACAACGTCTGACTACATTATTCCTGCTATACTGGCTGTTTGGCAGGAGTGCTGACTTGTGCGACAATCATCACTCACTCTTTATTTATGAAACACGTGACACCAGTGAGGAATTTTGTCATTGGTTAGTAAACCAACAAGCAGATACTTTGATTTCAGAATGGGAAGCTAAGCGTAAAGAAATAAAAAGCTTTAACACCCAGCAAAAAGAGAAGTGGAATTCTGCAAAAGATGCCAATGGACTTGTGGACCCAATCACAAACAGATTACGTTTCCCATTATTACCGATACCGTCCCTATTCGTCTATATGCAAGCCCTCAGCACATTCAAATGGGATTGGCATGATGATCCTAACATCCGTTCTATGATTAAAGTCTTGGAGACAACCGTTCATTATCTCCATGAACGCGGATTAGACTATGCTTCAGGCATCGAGGCTAATGCAAGACTTGATGACATAACCTTTTTACTTCTTGACAATCTCGATTGTGACGGCGACCAGCTTTTTGAGAAGATGAATGCACGTGGCAAAGCACTTACCAGTTTTGAAATCCTCAAGTCAACACTTGAAGAAGAGATGGAGCAGCAAGGCTTACCAACATCACACGATAAATTAGCAAATGATTGGAGGAATGCTATTGACGGAAATTGGATAGACTACTGTTGGGATAACTCAATGATTGGTCCTTCTCCAAAGCTCGAGAATGTAAGAGAAGTTGAGAAGAAACTTGAGAAACTCCTCATCCGAATTGCTGGAAAGTCTTTTTCGCAACGAACATAGAAGGAACACAGGTTAATAACACTACTGTAAAAGATTATAAGTCATTGTTTGAAAATTCTATTTCAGGACGAGGAAGCGTTAACAAAGTCATTGACAGATATGTTGAATATGTGCGATACGAACGCTCCTTAGAGAATACGAATTTTTCTAAGATGGACTTTCAAAGCATATATAACGATATGCAGAACCTGCTCTATGAGGATTCAAAACGATGGCATGACGCTTCTTACCTCCTTCCGCAGCTAAACAGAGCAAACACCTCAACATTAATGGACATGTACATGATTGACAGTCCTACACATAATACACGTGTCATGATTTATGCTATGTTAGCTTATCTACGTATTGCACCATCTCAAGTTATAGACAAGGACACCACGGAGAAAGCTAATTTCATAGACTGGATGCGTTTTATTCGTAATGTATATAATTCTGATAACAAGAACTCAGGATTAGATAACTTTAATGATGTTAGAACCTCAATCGATGCTATTGACAAATGGCTGACGGAGTATGAAACGAATTATAGGACTAATAATAAACAAGACATCCTGTTATTAATCAAAGACTATATAAAGAACAATGCCTATAGCCAAGAACAAGCACGACTTGACGAGGAAGCGATCAAGGCTGAATTAAGGATTAATGGCACAAACGGAGTACCTGCAAGTGCTTGGGAGGAAAGTATCCTAAAAGCCGAAAACAATTTTTATTTATGGGGACAAATAATAGCTCCTCTCTCATGGTCATTCAAAAAACAATCTTATGACAAGACTGCATTTGATGAATATGTCGACCGGCTTAATCAGATTTTCTTCAATCCTTTACCCGAAGAGGGTCCTGTTGATGCACTACTTATTCAAGCTATGCTTTGCCTACAGGATTATCGTCACAACATGAGAAACCATTTAGGCAGTCTGGGCAGATTGAACAATAATAGAGATTTCAGCTGGAAACAATATCTACGAAGACTTGACCCTTCTACAAAGTGTTACGGTAGATTGTTTAAAGAGATGATTGATTTATGGCTACAGCCTACAAACACGCATCGCTCATTTGAGGATTTATTAAGAGAAATCATTAAAACAAACAAGACAAAATACAGTGTATCTGATTGGCAATATTATATCGTTAATATTGACAATCCAAAGACATTAATAAACATTTTCAACTTTGTTCGTACCAATGGCAGATATGTGTACACGGCACCAGGAGGCCATGCCTATTATTTCCGGTCAAATACATTTCGGACAGTTTACCGCTACGAATTATTAACAACATATCTCGCTTATGAGAAAAGATTACTGACGAACGGAGTTACCTCTACTTGCCTAACCTCTACAGCCGATGAGCTTGGGGCACACGTTGATTTCATCATGCCTAATGGCAACCTCATTCGATTAACGGCAAGTGATGGAGATTTATATAATATCGAACAGCAAAACAATGGAACACAAACACCGATATTACTACATAGTAATATAAATATCAATAATGTTGAAACCGAACTCATCAACCTTGGAGTAATATCTTCCTTATAACAATATTCCTCTTCTCAACAATTTGAAAACAAGATATCCGTCTTATAAGGATTGACAGCCTAAGAGAAAGCCCACTGGTATTTAGCAAATTCGCTAAACAGCAGTGGGTTACTCGCTATCCTCCTCCAACGACTGTAGTGCCTCAACGCTCAACTCTACCACCACCAGATTCATACACAACCGAAAAGGAGTTGGGACAATCCAACTCCTCTTCTATTCCCATCAATTGATTTTAGGCGACTGATAAGCCACGATTTTTGGTGACGAAGCTATTCATAGTGCACATACGAGGCTGTCTCGCCATTATTTTTAACATCATCCCCATGTGTATTCAACATTAGAGATATGGAAAAGAGTTAACACTTTTGTTTGGCTAACCTACCTCGTGAATTCAACAAGCAAGTGCAAATTTACTTAATTAGTTCGTAAAAGCAGTCCTGTGGTGTTCTAAAAGGCAGATTCAACAAGTAAGTACAAATTTAAGCATTCTTTTTATAAAAGCATTGAACTGGTGATACAAACTTCAAAAAAATTTCTTAGTTTCATGTTAATCAGCTACATGATTTTTCTCATTTCTGATGTAAATATTCTTTGAAACAATTTCCTTAAGCTATATACTATCAGATAAGTCTATTTTCGTTTACAATAGCTCCTTTCTGTTTTGAGGCGTAACTGCCTACGATATAGACTTTCGTGTATTGTCACCTTGGTTATTTTTTCATGACAAGCAACGTTTAGTAGCGTTATCTGTCGTCATTGCTTTAATATACTTTTTATACGACATAAGTATCTTAACAACCATTTCGGCCATATCCTTAGCATACTTTCTTTTGTCACGTTTTCTTATGAAAACATATTTATACTTTACTCTATAATTTTAAGGTAAGCATCCAATATTAGTCGTCTTCTACTCTTTCAAATAGAGAATCTTCTGAGAGCTGGCATAATAAATAGGTAAAAGGGAACACTGTAAATATTGTCTCTTATGCCTAAAACGATGAGAGTATGGACCTTTGCATACATACTCTCATCATTATTTTGTAGACTATTGTAGACAGGAGAAATTAAAGTTAATAGCCCCACTCTTCCCTACAAAAAAAGAACCAGACAGCTATTATTTCCATCAAGACCTTTGCCCCCTGTACTCTTTTAGAACTCGAACATTTAGGCAAGTTCAAGTTTACTTACAATATATGGATATTGTTCAGAATCGCTGCCATCATTCTCCTTCAGTTCAAGAATCCTTATCGTTTTGAACATAAATTGCTTATCTTCAGGCATTAACTTACAGCATCCTTTTACTTGACCAACTTTTCCTGTATTTGTAACAAAGCCTGTTGAACCTATCAAAGACTCCTTGGTGGGAATTTCTTTCTTTTTAGTTGTAACACCTTGTACCGCTTTCTTATCAGCTTTTACCTGACCGCTCTGAGGCGTAGTGATGATACAATGGAAAGAAAGATTTTCTTCTTTATTAGGATGTTGTTCAACGTAATGACCAAACCATTTGATAAAGTTACACAACAAAAGAGTATATCCAAAGAAGATTTCCTTGTCTGCATAATTGATGAAATAGCTTGCCGTTGTCTTTTCGCTCGTATGAGACGCTTCATTAGAGAATTGGATAAGATTCTTAACAATAGTGGAAATTTCTTGAGGAAAGATTGCCAGTGCGTCTTCTTCTTTGCCATATCAGACAGAAGTGTTGCACTTGCGGAGTAACAGAACTCTATAGCTGATTTAAGACTGCAAGGAGTGAGTAACCTTATCTATCAGTTTTATCTATATCACCAACTCATACCACATAACAAAAACTTGCCCCCTGAACGCTACAGGAACGTTAGGAGGCAAGAAAACGAAAATTAAATTACCGAAAAATATATAATTTTCTACTTAAAGATTGATGGATCTACATATATACCATCATTCTTTACACGAACATCAGCCTTTATAATCGCATTAGAGAATAGTAACTGATAAGGATTATTAGAACCACCTAATGTAGAAGACCAGAATTGACCATAAACAGAGATATTGTACCTATATCCATTCTGACAAGTTCCTGTAGCTGGTAACGAGAAATAGTTTGCGATGTTGCTTGGCTTACCTTGAGCTACAGAATTATTTATAATTGTTCTTACAGGACCAGTTGACAAAGTAGTTCCTCCATCTGATGGAGCATTAGAATTCCAATGTCCTTCTGCTGATAGTACAGAGCGTTTCTTTATCCACATACCTGCCTTATATAGATGGCCGCTTTGACACCATAACAGATTACTATCCCAATGTGGGTCTCCATACTTTACATACCAAGAATATTCATTTGCAGTAGGCATATTTCTACATGAACGAGTCGCAACAGCAGGATTAGAGACTGTATTAAACCAACGAGAGTCTGACGAAGTCTTAGGATAACTGTCGTTATATACTCCAACTTTTAAAGGTATTGAACCCAACCAAAAGGTTTGTCCTTCAACAGCATCCCATAAATAATATTTATTACCAAAGACTTCTATATCCTTATCTATCCAAGCTGTAATATCATTAATCTTACCCTCCTGACAGTTATAGCTTGAAACAGTCTTAACGATATCACCTTCTACACTGGTTGTAGGGTCCTTAATCGTATAAGTGATTGTAAAGTTATACGTACCAGGTGCAACAACCATATAAGCTCCATTGGTAGCGAGTGATGAGGTGGTTGTGTTTAGTGAGAAGTCGCTTGTGTTAAGCGTAACGGTGTTTGAATAAGTCTCACCTGCCTTCTGTGCAAGGCTTCCTGTAGAGAAATCATACTTACCTGCAATAGGCTGGTCGGCTGTTACCTTAATCTTTGTCAACTTGATATTTGGACCAAGGTCGGTATTCATACAACGTGGGACGAAACAGAGGTAACTGGCTTTATGGTTGAGTGTAAAGGTATAATTACCATTGCTGCCTGTTGCTGTTGCAGTACCGCAATCGCCTGATGTACCAAGATGGCTAAAGTCGTTGGCTGTGGTCTGTGTCTGTGTGCTTGCAATGGTCACTGTGTTAGCGTCTGTTCCATTCTCACCTGTATAACGCACCTCGCGGTTGTTCAATGTAAATGAACCGGAAGCAAGACTGAATATTGCTTTTGCCTTATTAGATGGATTATAAAGATTAGCAGCATTACTCTGGTGGAAGGTATTCGCATCGTCCTGTACGAAAATCTTATCAGATGAAGTCCAGAACACCTTAGCATCACCACCAAGTGTATAGGTAGCTGTTGTACGTGTCAACGCACGTGTATCATTTCCTGGCTGTGAACCGTCAAAAGTAGCAACACCCTTAGCGGTATTCTGTTTTGCATTGTCCTGCTGTGCGGTGTCTTCACTTGAACAAGCCACAACAGACAAGGCTGCTACTGCACACGCAGCAAATTGCGTTAGTTGTTTCATTGATTTATTCATAATTATTCCCTTTTTGTTTCTTTAGTTACTTAATTTATTAATCCCATAAATCGCTTCTTCTCGTTGAGACCCATGAAGACTTCTCCTCTTCCTCATCCTCTTCATTGTCCATCCAGACCGGTGCCTGCTTGGCATCGCCAGCTTGACTACCATGACCAATAGTTCCTGCAGAACCACTTGCCTGATTCATTAAAGTCTCAATTTCTGTGCAGACAAATCCACACGCAGGCTGTGCGTAAGCCCTCTTTACCTTTTCCATAATTTTCATTTGAGTTTTGCGATACACCTTCGTGCATCATGTTTATTTTATTCTACTTTTGATTATCGTTATGAGTTGATTATTTGTTGGGGTTATCGTCTTACTTTCCCACCACTTGTTTGCCTTAACTCTCTATTAGCATTGGGCAAACAACACACGAAAAAAGACAAAGGGAAATCACTACAATTCCTTTGTCTACATGGGTTCACACGGTGCTCCTCGCGCGCACGCGTATGAAGAAAGAAGTGGGGAGGTTAGGCCTGGCCTATATGAGAGAGAGAGAGAGAGAGAGTACACAATTATTTGGAACTACCAAATAATTCTCGCTCTTTTTTCTATCTTTTTTTGTTAAAGAATCTATTACCCCACAGAATGTCTGTGCACCCCTCATGAGGAGGTCACATCCAATAGCCGTAATAATATTCTTTATCATTTCCATTTGAAATACTGGTTAATTTTAACTTAACTGGGTGCAAAGATAAAAATAAATATTAAATCCCACAAAGAAAAGGCAAAGAAAAATTAAAATAAAAAACTTCCTCTTCTCTCGAAGCATGGAGAGCAAAGGCTTTCAAAGCAAGACTGGATTTATTACACATTACTACAAGAAAAAGTTTTATTCTTATTTGCTGTCACTTTTAACATTCAGTGTAACCACTCTGTGTACTTACAAGTTAAGTAAAGACCAAGGCTGACAGGAATGACAGGAAACTTCGTTTTGACTGAATAGCATCGTTAAGACGGTATTAACCGAGGACAGGGTATGCAAGAGACAGGGTAACAAGGTGAGCAGCTTGTAGACAGGGTACGAGAAGAGACAGAGTAACAAAGTGAACGGATTGTAGACAGGGTAAGAGAAGAGACAGGGTAACAAAGCGAACGGATTGTAGACAGGGTATGGGAAGAGACAGGGTAACAAAGTGAACGGATTGTAGACAGGGTACGAGAAGAGACAGGGTAACAAAGTGAACGGATTGTAGACAGGGTACAAGAAGACAAAGTAACAGGGTTAACGCCTTTAGGCGGAGTAACAGATTTCTATAACTAATTTAATATTGTAAGGGGTGAGTAACTTTATCTATTACCGTCCATCTTTCTATATCACCGCCTCATACCACATAACAAAAACTTGGGTATTCAGAGTTTGGGAGTGATAATGATTCGCCTAATCATAGCTCTTTGACGAAATGTCACACAGAGAAATGGAGACTACGGAGGGTTATTAAAACAAAGCAATGGAGGGAGCGAAGGCACCGTCGGTGCGTGGAACGACGGAGATTGTTTGCCTGTTTTATTAGAGATTCTATGCTCAAAGCATTTATCTCAAGAGTTATTAGGAAGCTGTATACTACGCCTCCCACGCTCTGTGTGCCCCCCTCCGTGACATAGCATTTACCTCCCTCGCTTTTTGTGCCATCGGCACCTCCGTGACATCGCCTTTATCTCCGTCCTCTCCGTAACTCTGTGTGCCCTATTATATAAGCATTTTAGTTTAAGGAAGAACCATAAATAACTGGTCAATTCGTAAACTACCAATACTGCACTACGAATTCCTCTAATTGCGCTAATCCTTATTGCTAAAAAATTCGTGTCATTCAAGAAATTTGTAGTTCAAAGGTCAAGGTTTGCAAGGATTAGTGTCATTCGAGGAATTCGTAGTTCAAAGTATCACAATTCGTAGTCGTCATTTGAATTTATTTTACTTTTTGGTTTTACAGAACGTGGAAACAGGGTTCAGAATTCATGGTCTCAGAACCATCGTAAGTCTTTTGCTATCAGATAGTTGAAGATGCGTGGTTTAGAAGGTGCTTACTAAGGGTTCAAAAGGGCATTAGCAAGGGTCTTAAAGGGCGTCTTTTGCAAGCTAAAAGGGCGTTAACTTGAATGGTATTAACGCCCTTTTATTTTCAAGCAATGAATTATCTTTACAAAACAAGATGATAAAGGAAGAATGGTTAGCTGTTTATTGGTTACCGATGTTAACTATGGTTTATCGCTACAAGTAACTCGTCTACTCGTCAACCTGTCTACTCGTAAACTACCAACAAAGCACTACGAATTACTCTAATTGCGCGAACCCTTTTTGCTAAATAATTCGTGCCATTCGAGGAATTCGTAGTCGTTAATCGTACTGAGCATAAAGTTCAATGTGCAAAACTCAATGCTCAAAGATTGCAAGCATTCGTGCCATTCGAGGAATTCGTAGTTCAAGTCTCAAAGGCCAAAGTTAACTGTCATATCTTGTGTGATTTGGAAGGTTTGCCTCTCTGGAATTATCTTTATCACATATACCGCACCTGCTTTGAAATTAAAAAAATCATCTCTTTTTTTGTAAATAATCTTACGTATAGAGCGGTGAGCCGTAAATTTATATTCATAGTATTCAAACGCTACGCTGTGTCTTCCTGCAGTAATAAAACATCCATCAAACCATGAGAAACTTACGCCGCGACCATAATTGATATCATCAACCCTGCTTATTGAAACACCCATATTCTTAGATCCTTCATTCCACGAGGGAAGGAAAAGTCTGCTATGATTAGGATTACGACGAAGCCAAACACCTTTGTCGTATCGAAAAATACCTACTATCGCTGCTATCAACAGCAGAAACACTCCAATACATAGATATATCTGCAGAGAGACAGAATGGGTTAATCCTAATTCGCTATCAAAGGACACCAAGCAAAAGAGCGTACCGAAGTAACCTACTCCACTTATGAACATCCCCAAGAGAGCTCTTGCAGAAAGAGTGGTAACACTCGGGAATGAACGAACTGGGGAGAATCGATAGTAAAGATAATTAACCGTATAGATCAGTCCTAAAAGTCCTAAGAGAAAAACAGTACTTACAATCAATGACTTCATGCTGTATATTTTTTTATCCGATGAGGGCTATTAAAAAACAATTCATAATCCTTTGTTAATTCATAATTCATAATACATATCATTTTTCGAACGAAGTTCTCATCAGTATGCCATCATTATGAAAACTAATGTAAACTGTGGTCTATTGCTGCAAATAACTTGCCAACTCGTCCACTTAATTTCATTCTCTTTGAAAATAATTGCAGAATAATTTGTTTGAATAGTTTTATTTCCTATCTTTGCACACGAAACAAACAATTATAAAGAAAAGTACTGATAAGATTTCAACGTTTGTCAGCTACAGAGAGGCAAATACTATAACACCTAAACAGTTATGCGCTGAGGAACCTGACACGATACGACTTGAAAAGCGACCAACTATTTTTACTGATATTAATTCTATAAACAACAATAACAATGAAAAAGATTTATCTTGCAATAGCTTAGCTGTATGCTTGGCTTCTGCACCACTTACAACCTATGCACAAGCTAAAAAGGCTAAAAGTGCTGCTGTTACGATGAACGAAACACAGAAGGAAAAGCAACAGTTCGCTTATGGTTTTTACAAGACCTATATGAACAGCCTTATCTATCAGCTCTCAGACCTTTACATGGTGATTGCAAAGAAGTTTGTTAGTCCAAAGGTTTTGAAGAAGACTGCCGACACTGGTGCTGACGTACTTCTCAATGCACAGGATTGTGTGAAGGAGAATCTTCAAACACTGAAGATTAAAGCCTTGAATAATGACTGGTTCCGTGTTTCCTTCTCATGGCCAACAGAAAAATACGAAGTTATAAAAGACAAGATCATTTATATCAAGATAAAGGAGCAGGGCAAGTCGTTTATCATCGAGGATGCTACTACGGAAATGCCAAAACTAACGAAATAGTTGATTCACAATCCTCTGTTAATTCACAATTCACAATTCAGAATTATTCGAACGAGGTTCTCATCAGTACGTCATAATTATGATTACCAGTGTTGGCTATGATTTACCTGAACGCACAGGCGAACATGTCAACTCGTAAACTTGTGAACTCGTAAACTCGTAAACTGATAATAAACCGCTGTTGGCTATGATTTACCTGAACGCACAGGCGAACATGTCAACTTGTAAACTTATGAACTCGTAAACTTGTAAACTCGTAAACTTGTAAACTGATTATAAACCGATGTTGGCTATGATTTACCTGAACGCACAGGCGAACACGTCAACTTGTAAACTTATGAACTCGTAAACTGATAATAAACCGATGTTGGCTATGATTTACCTGAACGCACAGGCGAACATGTCTACTTGTAAACTCGTCAACTAACAAAAAGGGGTATCTCGCATTTCACGCCCCTCCCTTTGGGGGAGGGGAAGGGGGAAGGGACAGTTGTTGCAGTTATTGCAGTTATTGCAATTATTGCAGTTATTGTTAGAAGATGGCATAATATTGGAACAAATTGGGTTTTAAATTATTAATTTCTAATCTAAATTTGAAGTATGAAGAGAATTAAGAACATTATCTATGCTATCTTTTTAGCATTCCTATTCTGCAATCCTACATGTGCACAGAATGATGTGAAGATTACAAAGGTGGGTAAACTCATTCAGGAGTCCCTCCCTTCAACTTGGGAGCGCGACACCTTTATGACCTATTACATCGCTGCTGATGCAGATAGTACAGAACGCTTTATCAAGGAAGGGAACTGGAAGCCCGCTTATGAGAAACGATATACACCTTATAACAATGTGTCACTACCTTTAATCAGAGAATGCTTTGCTGAGTCCATAAGTGCGGTTCTTACAGAAGAACAAAAGAAAATTTTAAACCTCATTGGAAAGCGAAGAAATATTATGTGGTCTGAGTTCTATGTCTTTATCAATAGCAAAAAGAGGTTTGTGAAGATCGAAATGAGGAGTAGCACCGCAAAACACTTAACCCAAGAGCAGATTTATGAGATCCTCCGTTTATACAGTAAGTGTGAGTTACCTGTACACCCTGTAGTGGGAGCGTTTAAAGAAAAAGAATACTATATTACAGGGGCAAATATCAAAAGAATAAAATAACAGTTCGAACAGAGTTCTCATCAGTACGGCATAATTATGATTACTTTGTTAATTCATAATTCACAATTCATAATTATGATTACCGATGTTGGCTATGATTTACCTGAACGCACAGGTAAACACGTCAACTTGTAAACTTGTAAACTCATAAACTAACCAAAAGGGGTATCTCGCATTTTACGCCCCTCCCTATGGGAGAGGGGAAGGGGGAAGGGCTGGTTGTAGATGGCATAATATTGGAACAAATTGGATTTTAAATTATTAATTTCTAATCTAAATTTGAATATGAAGAGAATTAAGAACATTTTCTATGCTATCTTTTTAGCATTCCTATTCTGTAATCCTACATGTGCACAGAATGATGTGAAGATTACAAAGGTGGGTAAACTCATTCAAGAGTCCCTCCCTTCAACTTGGGAGCGCGACACCTTTATGACCTATTACATCGCTGCTGATGCGGATAGTACGGAACGCTTTATCAAAGAAGGAAACTGGAAGCCCGCTTATGAGAAACGATATACACCTTACAATAATGTATCACTACCTTTAATCAGAGAATGCTTTGCTAAGTCCATAAGTGCGGTTCTTACAGAAGAACAAAAGAAACTCTTAAACCTCATTGGAAAACGAAGAAATATTATGTGGTCTAAGTTCTATGTCTTTATAAATAGCAAGAAGAGGTTTGTAAAGATAACCATGATGAATAGTACCGCAAAATACTTAACCCAAGAGCAGATTTATGAGATTCTACGTTTATACAGCAATTGTGAGTTGCCAATACACCCTGTAGTAGGAGCGTTTAATGAAAAAGAATACTATATTACAGGGGCACCTATCAAAAGTATAAAATAATAGTTCGAACAAAGTTCTCATCAGTACGGCATAATTATGATTACTTTGTTAATTTATAATTCATAATTCATAATTATGATTACCGCTGTGGGAAAAATGAAAAAGTAAAAGGTCAAACATCAAATTAAACAAATCATAACAATATGAAAAAGTTAATCTTATTCTGTTGCGTACTCTTTGGAGCAAACGCAATTTCCCAAGCTCAGACAACAAAGTGTGGAGTTTATCAACTCATTAACACTAAGGAAAGTAAGAATGTTCTCAAAGACCACAACATCGTACTTGAGAAGGGTGCAAACGGTAAAATCTCTGGTAGATTCTATGGTACCACAGACGACTTCATAGATGCCCGTGAAGGCTATCTCCCCGGTCATTTTGTAGCACCTATGGAGAATCTCCGAGTAACAAAAGATAGTATCTTCTTCACTATCAACGTGGCGCACAAAGACCTCTTTAAGAATCCTATCCCTCGTAACGTGAAAACAGCCAAAGCCGCTCACAACCTCAAAAGAGCTGCGTGGAAGAGTGGCTGGTTGGGTGACAACCTACAGCGTAGCTACGCTGCTGCACTTAGAAGGGCGTTATTAGGTTTTAACGCCCCCCCATCCCCTCCCCCAAAGGGTTACTCTTTCTACACATCTTTTTTAAGACTTGTATAGAAGGCTACTTGGTATTCAAATACTCGTAAACCTTCCTTAAGGGTGATGTAGCCTGGCCTGGTGTCCTTACCCATATCACACCAACCTTGTAGACGGGCAATTATCCATGCTGCCCATGGTAGGCTGTCCTCTTTGAAAGGATTTCTTCCATCTTTTGACCTCGGGTTCTTGGTGTGTATCATTCCCATGAGTGCATGTAGAACTACTAATTGGACGTTTGTAAAGAGTATGCGGGCTGATACTTCTTCTCGTTTCGTATCGTATGACCTCTTAAGTATCAGACACTTAAGTACTGCCGATATGGTTAGAGAAATCATCTTCTTTGTGCTCTCGCCATCCTCTAATTGTATGTCTTCTATTCCAAATCCCTTGGATTTCATTAGTCGGAAAAGTTCCTCGATGAGCCAACGACATCTATACCAGTCGATACATTGCACTGCTTGAGCAAGACAGGTAACCTCGTGTGAAGTCAGTAAACGCCATTCTACGGGCTCTTCTCCTGCAGGAACAGAGTCGGCACGTTCCTTGACATGTACGCAATAAATATCTAACTTCTCCTTACCGCCTGCATTTGAATGTGGTGCGTGAAGGGTGATAGGCATAAAACGTACCTCCATAATGGCTGTTCTGTTCTTTCGACCTTGTCGTCCGGGGAGTGAGAAACTGTACTCGCCCATAGGTTTCTGCTTGGCTAAATGCTCTGTAAGTGTATCTAAATCAGCACCTACGCTACTCTTGCGATTATGGGTAGAACGTATCAGAAAGTCGCATCCCACTTCCAAAGTCTCGTCCATAAAGGCGTAGACATCGCTCTCACGATCGCCAACTATTGTCTTACGAACGTCACTTGGGATGCACTCTGCGCTTTCCTTTGCAGACAAAGTCCACCGGTAGGATTCCTTATCCTTATATGGTAAAGTTGCTCGTTTATTGGTCTTCTTTCGTCCTTCTATGCGCTCACGATTCCATATTCTCACAGAGGAGAAGCCTATAGGAAGGCAAGATTCAGCGTCCACAATCATAGTAGGATGTACGAAAATAGAATACTTTTTCAGTTGCATAGAACCATCTCCAAAGTCGGGGTCATCCTCCTTCAAACGCCCTTTCATGTGGTCGTAAGAGAGCTCCGTAGTGTCTTGTATGCATAGTACATGCTTATGTCCAACACACTCACTACCAGAGAATTGTCGTATTCTATCTATTAGATCTTCCATATCCCAGTTCTTATTACGTAGTACTCTATATGCACCAACTTTAGGTGCCTTATCTTCGAAGCACTTATTAATAACCGCACTCTGTTTCTCTACCATCTTATCGAACAAGCTATTAACTCTTCATTCGATTCTCTTATCTCCTCCGAGGGAGTCAAATATTTTGTTTAGTTGCATATACAAAGATACTAAAAAACCATGACATACGCAAGTATTTTACTGAGTATCAATGTATTATGATATTAAAAAGATGTGTAGAAAGAGTAACCCTACGAGGGAGGGGGTTGGGGGTTGGGCTTCTTCCCCCTTCGGCGGGGGGTAAGGGGATGAGGCTGTTTGTTTGTTATTGACTTTTCTTATTCAGCAGTACATATCCACCTATTCCACCTAAGATGGAGGCGAGGAAGATACCCAACTTTGCTTGTGTCATTAATAGCTCATCAGTGAAAGCGAGGGTAGAGATGAACATCGACATTGTGAAGCCGATGGAGGCAAGCATACCTAAGCCCAGCAGTGTGCGAGGAGTGATGGCACTTGGAAGTGTTGCCCAACGCATTTTTACCATTAAAAAGATTGCACTGACAATGCCAATTGGTTTTCCTAAGAACAAGCCGAGTGTCACACCAAGTGCTACGTGGGTTGAGAAGATGTCTGAAAGACTTAAACTCGTGAAGTTGATACCTGCATTGGCAATCGCAAATATCGGCATAATCAAGAAGGTTACGATAGGGGCGAACTTGTGTTCGAGCTGTTGCAGCAAAGGTATTGCAATATTGGTGTCGTGCTGAATATGTGCCAATACGTGTACCTGCCCCTCTTCCAAAGTCCTAACCTCGTTTGCTTCCTCTTTCTCGAAACGTCTTGCCCGTCTCTTAATACGTTTGAGATAGACCGACTCGTTAATCTTTGCATCGGCTGGAATCATGAAGGCGGCGAGTACGCCTGCGATTGTTGCGTGGATTCCCGATAGCAAGAATGTTACCCATACGCCACCGATACCAAGTGCGGCATAGAAGAATAGGCTCTTGATACCGAGTCTGTTGCCTATAAACATCACTGCGAGAAAGCCCAAACCAAAGAGTAAACTCGCAATAGAGAGCTCGGAGGTGTAGAAGAAGGCGATGACAAGCACTGCCCCAAGGTCGTCTACTATGGCAAGTGTTGTAAGGAAAACCTTAGCCGATACAGGTACTTTATCGCCCAAAAGATATACGACTCCTAAGGCAAAGGCGATGTCTGTTGCCATTGGTATGCCCCACCCCATGCTCTGTGCGGTTCCTATGTTCAGACATAGATAAATAAGTGCAGGTATAATCATACCGCCTATTGCTGCACCTATGGGCAGAATTGTGTTTCTGATGTCAGCGAGTTCGCCACCGATGAATTCCCTTTTTAGTTCTAAGCCTACTACAAAGAAGAATATCGCCATCAGTCCATCGTTAATCCAGTGGTGTAAACTATAATTCAGATAAGGCTCTCCGTTGACGATAAATCCTACTTCCTGCTCAAAGAAATGGAAATAGCTTGTTGCTAAGTCGGTGTTTGCCAATACCATAGCTAAGGCAACGCTGAGAAGCAGAACGATACCTCCCGACTTTTCCCTACCCATGAATAATTTTATTGGAAGCATCAAATGTTGATTCAGCTTCTTTTCAACTCGTTGTCTCATAATTCTCTTGTTATACTTGTTTTACAATATATATAAAAGGTGAAGAACGCTATAAGCCCTATATAATAAAAGCATATAAAGCCAATGTTCTAAACACTCTTCGATTTAAACGGAACACCCTCGTAAGCCAATATACTTGCGAGGGGTATTCTGTTTTATTCTTCTTCGACCTTCATCTTTTGTGATGACTTCCCCTTGTCTCCACACTTCCCTTCTCGCAATGACCGCAAGTTCAGAATTGATTGGGGGTATCTCGCTAATCACTCCCCTCCCTGCGGGCTACTATTTCTACACATCTTTTTTAAGACTTGTATAGAAGGCTACTTGGTATTCAAATACTCGTAAACCTTCCTTAAGGGTGATGTAGCCTGGCCTGGTGTCCTTACCCATATCACACCAGCCTTGTAGACGGGCAATTATCCATGCTGCCCATGGTAGGCTGTCCTCTTTGAAAGGATTTCTTCCATCTTTTGACCTCGGGTTCTTGGCATGTATCATTCCCATGAGTGCATGTAGAACTACTAATTGGACGTTTGTAAAGAGTATGCGGGCTGATACTTCTTCTCGTTTCGTATCGTATGACCTCTTAAGTATCAGACACTTAAGTACTGCCGATATGGTTAGAGAAATCATCTTCTTTGTGCTCTCGCCATCCTCTAATTGTATGTCTTCTATTCCAAATCCCTTGGATTTCATTAGTCGGAAAAGTTCCTCGATGAGCCAACGACATCTATACCAGTCGATACATTGCACTGCTTGAGCAAGACAGGTAACCTCGTGTGAAGTCAGTAAACGCCATTCTACGGGCTCTTCTCCTGCAGGAACAGAGTCGGCACGTTCCTTGACATGTACGCAATAAATATCTAACTTCTCCTTACCGCCTGCATTTGAATGTGGTGCGTGAAGGGTGATAGGCATAAAACGTACCTCCATAATGGCTGTTCTGTTCTTTCGACCTTGTCGTCCGGGGAGTGAGAAACTGTACTCGCCCATAGGTTTCTGCTTGGCTAAATGCTCTGTAAGTGTATCTAAATCAGCACCTACGCTACTCTTGCGATTATGAGTAGAACGTATCAGAAAGTCGCATCCCACTTCCAAAGTCTCGTCCATAAAGGCGTAGACATCGCTCTCACGATCGCCAACTATTGTCTTACGAACGTCACTTGGGATGCACTCCGCGCTCTCCTTTGCAGACAAAGTCCACCGATAGGATTCCTTATCCTTATATGGTAAAGTTGCTCGTTTATTGGTCTTCTTTCGACCTTCTATGCGCTCACGATTCCATATTCTCACAGAGGAGAAGCCTATAGGAAGGCATGATTCAGCGTCCACAATCATAGTTGGATGTACGAAAATAGAATACTTTTTCAGTTGCATAGAACCATCTCCAAAGTCGGGGTCATCCTCCTTCAAACGCCCTTTCATGTGGTCGTAAGAGAGCTCCGTAGTGTCTTGTATGCATAGTACATGCTTATGTCCAACACACTCACTACCAGAGAATTGCCTTATTCTATCTATTAGATCTTCCATATCCCAGTTCTTATTACGTAGTACTCTATATGCACCAACTTTAGGTGCCTTATCTTCGAAGCACTTATTAATAACCGCACTCTGTTTCTCTACCATCTTATCGAACAAGCTATTAACTCTTCATTCGATTCTCTTATCTCCTCCGAGGGAGTCAAATATGTTGTTTAGTTGCATATACAAAGATACTAAAAAACCATAACATACGCAAGTATTTTACTGAGTATCAATGTATTATGATATTAAAAAGATGTGTAGAAAGAGTAACCCTACGGGGGAGGGGGTTGGGGGTGGAGCCAGTTGGGACTACTGTTATTCTGCTGTTTTGTTCTTTTATTATAGTTCTTACAGCAAGCTCTCACCAAATATCGCGTTCTTGATATCCTTCTCGTGTTCGAAGACGAAGCGGGCAACGATGGCACTCAGTAGGGCTGTTGAAGGGAGCTTCACACTCGTAGCAGACTTCAGACGGTCGAGGACACCCTTGAGATCGGAGTCGATATAGACCGTGGCCAGACGTGAGTCGCGTGCCTTATAGTCGCGTGCCAGGTCGAGGAAAATCTGCCAACTGTCCTCCCCGCTATCCTTTGCGAGTGAATACTCACGTGCGAGCTGTCGGCCCTCAGCCTTTGGTAGCTTCTTCGCAGCCGGTGCGGTGCGGTCCTTGCGGTCGACTGCTTCCTGCTTGGACTCTACCCGACGGAACGGACTTGTAGGGGCCGTTGGTGCTGCTGCTGGCTCATCAACATCTGCAATAGCTTCAGCATACTCCTCTGGCTGCTGTTCCTCAACCTGAGTACGCACCTCCTGCTCAACGTTGTTCGTATCATACTGTACAGGTTCGGTAGCCTCCTGCTCATCCATCGCCGTCTCTTCAGAATTAGTAGTAGGATTTGGTCGTGTTCCTTTCTGTACCCTATGCGCCAAGTCGGTCATCGCACTGGCATCACCACCATTGTTTTCTTCTTCTTAGCCATTGTATCTTTGTTTCTTTGTTTTTACTTTGTTATATATAAACGTGGACTTATCATTTCCTTCTTTTGATACGTCCTTTCGTCATCCTCTCTCCCCTATCGCGCCCTCACGAAGTCTTCTCAGTTAACATCGTTTGTCCAAACAACTTTATTAGACCTTATTTATCCAACCAATTTTATCCAACTTCATCCCGTTAGGCACTCCCCCTCTTTCGGAGGGGGCTGGGGGGAGGTTTTTATTTCATCCTCCTCAGCATATAATCAAACGCCTTTTTAACAGCGTCGCGTTGCGTACCCAGCAGTTCGAAGGTGTTTGTGCGCTTCAGTGTTGCACGGCTATTGACGACAGGTGTGACAAGTCCGAAATTACCAAACACCTCATCTGTTCGCCGCCACATCTCCTGCTCCTCAGCCGTACCGATACGTGGGTCGATGCGGTTGGGGACGAAGAAGAGCTTGGCTGACATCTGTGGGTTATGCTCGCGTAGCACGTTAAGCACCTGCACAAAGACGCCCGTTGAGTCCAGCGCCTTGTCCTCGTATTCGTAAGGACAGACGATGTAGTCGGCCCCCACGAAGAGTGGTGCTAAACCGTCTTCGCTGATGTTACCAGGTGAGTCGAATAGTACGTAGCCCTCTACCTGAGAGGCTGAATCAACCAACGACTGCATAGTCTCGACATCTGTCACGTCGAAGTCTTGCACATTGTAAGGCTCTTCTTCGCCCTCGTAGATGAGCTTGTCCTTCCGACGCTGCATCAGAATAGTCTTCTGCAAGTCGGTATCAATGATACAAACGTCCCTACCCTTTGCAGCAAGATAGTTGGCAAAGAGTATACACAACGTGCTCTTCCCTACTCCACCCTTCTGATTTGCGAAAACGATCTTCTTATTCTTCATTGTTTATATATTTATGTTTTTACTTTCCCGTACTTGTCTATTTACGTATCTATGCTTTCGGATATTTATATTTTAACTCTTTAAGCTATTTACGTATATATATTTCAATCGGATTACATATCTGTCTTATCACTCTTCGATGTTTTGTATCTCCCGAGCCTGTCTCGAGGCTCATGCCGCCTAATGTGGTCCAAGAAAGCTCCTTTTTATGGTTTTTATCCCTAAAAACGGCCATCTGAGGCCTTATTGCCTCTCTTTCCCACTTTTTAGGTCACATTTTTTAGAAGCCGTTAGGCTTTCTTTTTATTAGCCTTATTGGCCCAATATGGCACATTAGGCCAATATTCAAGGAAAAATCAAAGCTAATAAGCATAATTCTCCTTACTTTTTGTCACATCTGCCCACCTTTAACCCCTCACATTTTGTCAATTTTCTCAACCACTCGTATCCCTTCCCACAAATACTCAAATTATGAGCCTCTATTATTGAAGATTTCCTATACTATCAGCATCGGGCGTCATCAAGAGTGGAGTAGGGGAGGGGCAAAAATGCGATTAGGTCCTACTACCTTATTAATAATAAGCTTTCTGTTAGTCTGCTGCAACCATTGTTCTGCGCAGAAGGCAGTAAGGTGCTAAGCCAAGGACAAAGCTAAGGATAGACAGAATCGTACCATAGGTCGTTATCTGGTCCATCGTAACACCGCCCACATTATTATATATATAGCCGTAAACCATGTTGGCGAGCGAAATTGCCACGTCACATCCTATCAAAGAAGCACCGTAAAGACGGATTCTCCCAGCATATTTCACCATTAATTGGATGCAGAGAACGAGGTTGGTAACAAAGAGTACAAGGCCACAGGCTATTGAGAAAGTTGAGAACTTGCTTAAGGCTGGTCCCGATACCCCGCTGCTCATCTCCTCTGGCGTGCATAAGAACATAGGGAGATTGGATGCGGCAGCAATCAAAAACGTTAGGACCATCACAACGATGACCGCTAATTGTGCACTGAAATGCTTGTTACGACTCAGACACCTGCGGAACAGCTCCAACATAGTTAACTTTGTAGCAAGAAGTGCAACGGCCTCTATCACTTGAATCATGGAGCTGCTCTGAAATGTGGCAAAGGCCTGAGTGATCACTCCCTGACCCTCATTGGGTGCCGAAGTCCAGTTGTCTATAAAACTGAGACCACTAAAAGCAAGGTATAAACCCATACTCCAATTCAGTACTTCACCCGCCTTAGATGAAACCGAAAAAGTACCTAATTTCATATATAATTATATTAAAATAGATTCAAACAAATACACACATAATGATGTGGTTATATTTTTATACTTGCAAATATACGCCTAATTATTGAAAGAAACAAATACATCTAAACATTTTTAATGAGAAAAATAAAAAGACAAGTAAGCATAAATACAATAAAATAAATACTCTTTTAAGTCTTAATCTTTATATATATTTATGTAGTTACACATCTAATAAATATATAAAACTGTCGATCAAAAACTAACAACACATTAGGGAATACTCAAAAAGATACTCATTAAGAAAAGTATATTTATATATTTGCTTGTTTACAAACATATACCCTGCAACTAAAACAAATATATATTTAATTACATGTATAATAGTATAATCAGTCATATACATATATAAAGAAACAGTTATATACGTATTTAAGGAAAAGGAGGGTATCATGAGCGAATAAAAAGAAATCATCCTTCACGAGTTATGAGCATTCAGAATGATGAAAACTGAGAACAAAGAGACTATAAGAATGGAAGACCAAAGTAGAACAAGAGGGTTAGATTAGCGATAGAATGGGGTAAAAACACATTCATATATATAGTTGAATATATAAAAATACAGAATATTCTGAATCAGCGAGTAACAACTAATTGTTTCTAAAAACCCATGCAAAGCGGTCGTACAAATACAAGATTAAAACAAAGAAAAACAGCAATTTTAAGCGATTTCATCGGACTAAATAGAAAATAAAGACTGTAACGAGCAAGTTAGCAAATAAACATCTATAACTAAACCTACAACTTTTAATCATAGAAAGAAGTAAAGATATAAATAGTGATTTAGATAGATATATACAATTCTTACATTCAACAGGTTACAAGAATAGAACTATGAAAAACGTAGGAAACGATTGAAAAGAAACAAAAATGCTTTAGCACAGTGACTAAGAGATCCCTCTCCAAATTACAGTAAATGCGAAAAGTGGAGCGATGAAACCATGAAAAGAATCAAAACGTAGAACGACAAAAACAAAAGTAGGGGAGGGTGGAGAAGTAACTCGAAGCCTGTTGAAAAGAAAGAACACCTATATTATGGAGAAAGAACAAATCCAAATGTGTAAAAAGGGACGTAAAAAGAACAACGTAATGAGTAATATTGAGTACAAAACAAAAGCCTATATTTGTTTATATGTTTATATATTCATCATAAATAAATACTAAGTTTTGCAAGATAATATGTATTTATATAGTTAATTAAACATAGTATTATATATACTATTACGTATTTATATATTTACAGAACATAAACCATTAAATACAATAATCTATACTTATATAAATAGTGATTTATATTATTAAACAATAAAGCAAAAGTTTACTTACATAAATAAAAAGCAAAAATAAAAACAAAGTAGGTAAACAAGCAAATCATTAAAGGACTAAAAGTATTTTTATATACTTAGATAATAACGTGAAAATATGTACAGATAAAGACATAAATAGATGGTTTTGTAATAGACAATAGGGATAGAATAGAGCAAAAAAATAAGGTCAACACTTGACGAAAATATGCTTTCGTAGACGAGAAATAACAAGGAAAAGCAACGATGAGAAAGTGCGACAAAAAAGTGAAAAAGGGACAGGGTAAGAGGAGACAGAGTAACAAAGGAAACAGTAACGATGGTTGGGTGGGGGGGGTGAGAGAGGGGATAAAAAGGAGACAGAGTAACAGAAGGAACAGTAACGATGATTGTGTGGGGAAGTGAGAGACAGGATAAAAAGAAGACAGAATAACAGAAGGAACAGTTGTAACGGGTGAGATAAATAGGAAAAAAGGCTGCTTAAAAAGAGACAGAATAACAGAGAGAACAGTAGTAACGGGTGGAATGGATAGGAAAAAGGCAACTTAAAGAGGAGACAGAATAACAGAGGGGACTGTTGTAACGGATGAAATGGATAGGAAAAAGGCTGCTTAAAAAAGAGACAGAATAACAGAGGGAACAGTAGTAACGGGTGGAATGGATAGGAAAAAGGCTGCTTAAAAAAGAGACAGAATAACAGAGGGAACAGTTGTAATGGGTGGGATGGATAGGAAAAAGGCAACTTAAAGAGGGGACAGAATAACTCTAAATACCTATGTGAGCTCTTTGGATGCACAAATATCTGTACTAATTGACGAGACAGAAACGAGTAATTATTTTATGAGATAATAAACAAGAAAAGCACTGAACATTTCCTTCTCTCACAGAGTTCACAGATAAACAGAATTGACAAAGGAGTTGCACAGAACCCTAAAAGTGACAGAAATCACAGAGACTAAAGGACAGTGGGAGGAATAAAAATACTTGAATAAACAGAACAATGTGATGACCTGTAAAATGATGAATTATCTTTTACACAACAGAAAGAGTGTTCTACGCTCGTTAGATATGTATAAAATCATTCTTGGGAGTTGTTCACGTAAACAAAATTCGGGAATGTGCGGCGAAAGAAAGATAGCCAAACGATAACATAAATGAATACTTAAGCATGAGAAATAATAAACTAAATAAGACGTGCATGTACCTCGATCGAGTAGTAATGAAATCGATTCGCTTACAATCAAACAAATTACAAAAGCGGAAAGAATCATTACAATAATTCGATAAAAGCCACTTCAATGAGCGATGTAATTACCTCGAAGAAATGAGCATATAACTCACAAGAAATCAAACAATTACAGAGAGTATTGAAGAGGACGCCCCTCTTGATACAAGAAAGGCCCCTTCAATACGCAAGAAAGGCATATTCTTGAACGTTGAAAGGCATGTTCTTAAATCAAGAGAAGCATGTGAAAAGATTGAGAGGAGTAAAAATATTGACAAAGAGTGAAAGGGTGAAGGAGAGAGAAGGGTGGGAGGAAGGAGTACCGAGATAACACTATAAGAAAGAGGCATCAACTCCATTCCCAGCTGCCCACAGCACTGTCCACAGCTTGCCACAACAACGTCCACAGCTGGCCACAACAAAGTCCACAGCTTGCCACAACAACGTCCACAGCTAGCCACAACAACGTCCACAGCTGGCCCCTCCCCCGACCCCTCCCCCAGAGGGAAGGGGAGTGATCACCGAGATACCCCTATGGAGAGGATGTAGGCTTCAATATGTCCCTTTTTAGTATTGAAAATAGCAGTAACGTTCTGTGAATTCTGTATGCCGGAGGCCATTCAAAGCCTCACCCCCAGGAGGGTGTGTCAAAATTGATACATCCTCTTTTTGTTCTTCCTTTACCTTGTCTACGACATAATTCGTTATTTACTGCAGCTATGCTGCTAATTTCATATAAAATGATTTATTGGGCTTTAAATAGCCTATATAAACTTGTATAGTGTATCTGAAGGTTACAAAAAGTACCTCCATAACGGCTTTTAGTTCCTTGAGATTGGTTTTTCTACACATTTTCCCTATGTTAAAGGCTATAGCAAAGAAGGCAAAGTCCATATTGACCTTGTCTTTTCCAAAATGCCTAAACCTCTTATAGGCTTTATTATATTTTGTTTGTCCAAAAACAGCTTCAGGTTCTATGCACCTTCGTCCTCGATGCTTGATGCCTTCTTCCGAGGTCAGTAATTCCCGTGCCTTTTGTTTATAGTGCTGTAGTTGATGGTTTACTTCTATAATTCTGTTCCCTCTTGCCTTAAAACATGAGCCTCTCAACGGACAACCATCACAGCGTTCTGCCTGATAACGTACGCTGTAAGTAACGAATCCATTAGAGGTTAGGGGAACGCTTCATACCTATACGCTTCCTATGCTGTCCCATAGGGCAGACGTAGAAATCCTGTTCCTTATTATAATAAAGGCTTGCGGGACTGAATGGGTTAGGTGTGTAGCGTGGACGTTGCTCTTTATGGAAGTAGTTATACTTTCACATAGGCTTCCATATTATGTACGTCCATGAACAGATAGTTCTCCTCGGAGCCATACCCCGAATCGGCTACGACTGTCTTGGCATAACGATGATAGCGTGATTTGAAGGACTCCAAGAAAGAAGAAAGTGTGAGCGTGTCTGTACGATTAGCATAGAGTGCAAAGTCGGTGATAAACTGGTTCTCCGTTGCTATCTGCAGATTATATCCAGGCTTAGTCTGTCCGTTCCGCATAGCATCCTCCTTCATGTGCATAAACGTGGCATCAGGGTCGGTCTTGCTGTAGGAGTTTCTCTCTCCCATAACCTCAAGTTGTTGGTCATACTCCTGGAGTTTATTACGTTTCTTTTTCAAGCTCTTTAAGCTGTTTTTTTCTTGGTTCTAACAGCCTGCTTCTCTTCTTTTTGTCTTAGGCTCAGGGGCTGATTCCAAAGACTTGTTCAATTCCTCGGATATTTCATCGAGCAGAGCTGCAGTAAACTCGACACCTTCAGTCTTAGTGGCATTGTCCTGCGCTATGACATCATCAACCTGAAGCAAGAGTGTGCGTATTTGTTCCTGCAACTTGGCGCGGTTCTTTTTCCACGGTTCTCTTCCAAACGAAGGTATACTTGTTGGCTTTCGATTCTATCTTTGTGCCGTCAATATATTCAACGTCAAGACTTATCAAACCTTTGGCTGCAAGTATTAATACAACCTGTGTGAAGATATTGTTGATTTCCTTTTTCACACGATTACGAAAACGATTGATGGTAATAAAATCAGGCTGTTCATATCCTGCCAGATAGATGAAATGAATGTCACGCTTGAGGAGCGACTCTATACGACGGCAGGAATAGATATTATTCATATAGGCGTAAAGAATCACCTTGAGCATCATTTGTGGATGATAAGGCTTGCGACCACTGGGCTTATAAAGCTTGTAGACATTATCCAACATAAGATTATCCACCAAGGCATCTAAAAGACGAACAGGGTCATCTTCTGCGATATCCTTATCAATTCTTTGAGGAAAAAGAATCATTTTCTTGTGTATGTAAGAACGAAAGTGTACCTTTGTCATAATGAGATTTTTTGAATGCCTAAAGGTACAAAAACTTTAGGAAATAGCAAATCCCTGGCTTGAGAAAGTCGGGGCTTTGTGCATAAAAAAAGAGGATGTGGACATTTTGACACACCCTCAGTGATCACCGAGATACCCCTCCATGTCCTCCATACGTTTAGCGTTTCTTCTCCTTCTATTAGCAGGCTAATAGGGGTAACCTCACATACTAACAACCAACTGGCCCCTTCCCCTTCCCCTCCCCCGAAGGGAAGGGGCGTAATCACCGAGATACCCCTATAGGCTGGATGTGGGCTAATTGTTGTCCCCTATTCGTACCAACATTAGCAGTAACGCTCTGTGAACTCTGTATGCCGAAGGCCTTCTGTGGGCTCGAAATGTGCGCCAAAAGGCTCAGTGAACTCTGTGCGCTCTGTGAGAGAAAAAACTCCACACTGCGAGTATCCAACAATCTTTCTCTCACAGAAAATCACAAAAGAACAGAACACACAAAGGCCCACAGAGACATTAAGTCAACCGATATCACAGAACGATACAGCCAAAGTTAGTTGAAAGGCCTCTGTGTTCTCTGTATGCCGGAGGTCTTCTGTACGCTCGAAACGTGCGCCAAAAGGCTCAGTGAACTCTGTGCGCTCTGTGAGAGAAAAACCTTCTCAGCGTGAGAGAAAAAATCCCCAGCAATTTGTTTGTGTATCATCTCATAGCGAGGGTGCTTTCTATCCCTCACAGAAAAGCCCGGAAGAACAGAACACACAGGGCTCAAAACAAGTGATACCCACCGTTACGCCGACTATATATAATAAGGTGTTAATGTCTCCGAGTCCTTTCAGTTTATTGTTCACGAAACTGTTTCAGTTTCTTCTCGATAAAATTAAAGTCATTAATAGCTTTCTTTTTATCCTTCGCACGGTCGTATTTCTCTCTCCATTTCCTTATCCCATAGAAATAAAACTTCAACCCTTCAGGGGTCAAATCACCAACTTTTATTTGCGATTCAGCCGTCGCCTTTTCATTATCCTTTAATAGAACCCGCGTGGTAAAACCATTATCTTGCAGAAATCGAACATAGTTCTCGAAGAAAAGGAACTGTTCTTCCTTAAACTCCTCTGAGGTTGGGTCTGGTGCTGATAAAGCCGACTTAAACAGCCAATCTAACTTTTCTATAATACGCTCTTTATCCATGTCACTTTTATCATGTTATTTTTTGATTACTCATCGATACCCTACTGTATATCAGATATTTAACTACTATACACTTCCACAGGCCAACCTGTTATAGAACGGTCTTCCCTATCCGAACTTACTTAAGTTTCTCTTAGCACAGAAGTCTCCTTTCTAATGCCTGTTAATACTCTTGACACCCTTTTTATCGCCTTTATTTTAGCCACAGGGAAGCCATCGAGAAGGCTCATCGAGCCAACCCATTAAAGAGGTATCGTTTGTAAACTTCTCATTCCATCCTGCCAGAAAAAGGCATGAACCATCAATCTTCGGCGCAGAACTCAGATGCTTATCAGACAGATCCCCCGCGCTTCTCGTCATATTCCAAATAGCCTAAAACATCGACAAAACAACTATTTCTCCTCGACTAAAGCAATGAAACGAAGAATATCATCAGCCACCTTTTTCATCTCCGATGCTCCTAATGCCCCAAGATCAATTGAATATATCGAGTCGTCGTTGGGATTATCTCTCCGAATAAAGTAGGCTAAATCGCCGTCCTGACCAATCATAAAATAGTTAGGTTCGAACGCTTCAACCTCATACGTCAGGTTTCTTTCCTCCAGATCAGCGTAAGAATACATACATATTCCTGTTCCTTCTATTTCAAACACATCCCCATTGTCGATTTCGGATAGGAAATCAACATACGAACTGGGAAACTTCATATTTAGTCGCTGCGCAAGTTCAGCTATCTGTTTATTATTTTCTTCTGTGTTCATAATTATATTTCATGTGTAAAGTGCAAGCCTATCTAAACCTTCGTCTCTTAGGTTTTCTAATTGTTTATGCGACTTTCGTATCGGTTACGTAACCTGTTTTGATGTCATCACCGCATCATTCATCTACTGATAAATCATTTTATTAGCATGATTCAAAGTACGCCCCTTTCATCATTCTTATTCCATCTTGTTTGTTTCAAGGCTCGGCTGCCCACAACGAACATTATCTATATATAACTGATTGTCCGCTCCTTCTACTTTTACAGAGTTAGGTCTGTGCAAAAGGGGGTGCCAGTGTCAGCGCAAAAGGTATGATTTTTCTTCAATAATTTCGCTGTGTTTTGTACTTTATATTTACCATTCAAGCATCCATACGCAACCCTAACATCATCATAAACATAACGAACACCCCTGCTATTTATTGTATCAAGCGTTCGTGGAAGGGACTGGGGGGTGAGCCCACTTTTGCCCCGCAGGTCGAGCGAGAGACTACGAACCAATGCCTCGCAGAACTGGACAGCAGGGGACGGAGGAGGGAGCACCATCAGCAAGAATGCTAAGTATGCGAGCAAGAAATGTAAGGATTCTTCGCTAACCAACTCCTCTACATTCGAAAAGGGGTGCGAGCATGCGACAAGAAGAGGCCCTTCTACGTTCGAGAACATGCCCCTCTTGCACGTTGAAGACGCCCTTCTTGGAGCAAGAAAGGCATAGTCTCATATTCTATCCGTAACATTCTGATTTAATGTATATTATAAATGCAATCAGAAGACACATTATACTCATATTTAGAAGGAGTCTCTCTTAAAGCAATGTAATATTTTTTTATCATCGTATGAAAGCTGCTCTTTCCTAAATCTCATCGCAAAGTTTAGCAGTAACGTTCTGTGTTTTCTGTATGCCGGAGGCGTTCTGTGAGTTCGGAACAGTGAGCAAAAGATTCTGTTAAATCTGTGAGTTCTGTGAGAAAAAAAACTCACCAGCGAGTTTCGCAATTGTTCTTTTTCTCACAGAAGAACACAGAAGAACAGAACACACAGCATTTCACAGAGACATTAAGTCAACCGATTTCACAGAACGTTACAGCCAACATGCATCACCCAACACCCTTCTTTGACTAATCATCAACACTCAACACCCAACACCCAACACCCATCAACCCATCAGGAAGTTGCAATAAAACAAGTTAGCAAGGCTCGCATTTGTCAAGATAAATGACAACTTACGGGGGAGTAGAGCACAAGATGATGTGCGAACGGCTCACATGTAGAATTTTAGTAGCCAATCCGACAGAATCGATAAGCTCCCTATTAGTCGCCGAAAGCCGTCAGACAGGAATTAAGCAGCAGTCGATTTCGTCATTTATGGTACTTCTTTGGTGAGCGTCTTGGCAATAGAATCATGTTTCGTCACCGTTTTTAGACCAGGTGAAAGGGGCCCTTCGCTGTCGTGCAAGCGGCTTGACTGGGCGGACACACACTATGACAATACATGAAAAGACTACGCTTTGAAGGGTTCTGATTACTTTATTGTAAAAACAAAGAGTACACATAAAATTCAACAACACAGTGGGTTAGACGCCATTTAAGACTCGAAAGAAGGCGTAAGAAATACTTACAGAACTGGGGACAACCGTCCACTTAGTAGGTGTCAGTGCGACAAATAGGGAGAGAAAACTGACAATAGACGCACTAAGTATGTCGACAAAAAAGGAACATCTTTCTTTCTTAGCAATCTGAACGAACTGAACAGAGGCACAAAGGTGCTGCGACAAATAAGGAACATGGCCTCTTCAGGGAGAAAGACGACATATTGGGAATGTTTAGAAAATACTTAATAAAACACGATAAAAGGCTGATAATCAGTAGAGCTATAAGCGTTGATGAAAGTAAAGTGCGACAAAAAAGTGACAAGTTTTGTTACTTCTTCAACGTAAATGACGCTATTCTTCTGCGTAAAATGCTTATTATTAACGAGTTAGAACACTGATAGGGCAGGAGACAGTTAAGAATACATTCCCTATCTGTCGCACGTACTTTGTAGGCGAATAAGTTGCAAAAAGCAGGCGTAAAGACTCAAGGATTGATGAGAGGCGACGAAAAGGGAGGAAAAACTCGAACGCTGTGAAGGGTGAAAGACGACAAAAAGGGAGGTCGCTTTCTACCGTTTTTTGGAGTCGTGAAGAGCCGATTGAGGACAAGAAATGGATAGTAAACTGAACACAAATCAACGACGAACAACGACTGCGAAAAATCTGGTCAAACAGCTTGCAAAGTAAGAAAACAAAAAGAGGAAAAACTTAGCTGTTACGTAGAGGGGTAGGGGTGAGATATAAAGATATTCTTATAAAGATACATTTTTATATATTTCTTTTCTAATGAAAACTATTAGTAGTATGATAACGGATAGATTAGAATAACAGTATATATTATATTTAGTTGATTAATAAGTACTTAACCTTTTAATAATTATTTATATAAAGATATATTTATAATCATTTATAATCACTTAAAACATCATGTTAACTTACACAGAAAGGCGACAAAAAGCATAGAAAGGACGAAGAGACAGAAGATAAAAGGGCTCGGGAGCGCATCTTGCATGGGCTACAATTATGGGAAAACGAGCCATGAAAAAACTGAAAGAAAAGCTCGAAAAACGACAAGAAAATGGTGCCGAAAAGATCGAAATGAGCTATACGTATCGGGCCATCCGCGCCGCCGAACGTCTGAGAACGTTGTCGAAAAACGGAGGGCGAGGCGTGAGGAGGGGGCGAGAAGACAAGTGCGACAAAAAGGGAGGGTGCATTAGAAACTTGTTTAAAATCGTCTTCACACACGGCAAGAAATTCTATATACCTTTAAATTAAAAAACTTCTTCTCAGGTTAGATTATCGTTATACAATCTTTATAAGACTTAGTAAGGACCGTTGAAACATTTAACACTCAACGAGTTACAAGGCCGATTGGCGACAAATTAGTAAGTTAGCGGCGACAGATAAGTAAGTATGGTGCGACAGAAAGGTAAGTAAGGTGCGACAGTTTAGTAGCTACTTGGGGGGTGTAAACGACAAGTTAGGAGGTTGACTGCGACGGATAGGGAGGGAATTGTGGGTTGTTGTGAAATAATTATACAAATAAGTAGAATTTTGAGGGGTTTTGTTTCTTTTCTCTCTGTGTGTTGTCTGTGTTCGTGGCTTTGGACTTCTAAATCTTATCTTATTCTCTTCTTTTGTGTGACATGTTAATGACTTGTCTTATTGGTAGTTATGTTTTTGACGGTAGAAGTGGGTGACAAAAAGGGAAGAATTAGCGTTGCAGTGTTTTGGACAAGTACCGACAAAAAAGTAAGATGATAAAAATAGTTTACAAGTGAGGGCAGAATAAGGGGGTAATAGATGGTGTTGACAGGGTAAGAAGACAGGGGAAAGGGGGACAGGGGAACACGTTGGTGGCGAGAAGAGACAGGGTAACAGATGAACAAGTTCGATGAGTAACATTGTAAGTTGATGAGTGGATGGGTGGACGGGTGAACAAGTTGTATGCGAGAGGAGACAGGGTAACAGATGAACAAGTTCGATGAGTAACATTGTAAGTTGACGAGTTGACGGGGGGACGAGGGAACAAGTTGTATGCGAGAAGAGACAGGGTAACAGATGAACAAGTTCGGGGAGTAACGGGCAAGTTGACAAGTTGACGAGTAGACGAGTGAACAAGTTGTATGCGAGAGGAGACAGGGGAATGTGGCAAGTGGACAGGAGAACGAGGGGACAGGGGAATATGTTGCTTGTAGTAGAAGACATGGTAACAGGTGAACAAGTTCGGTGAGTAACGGAGAGGGGAGAGTGGGCTGGGGACGGACGGGGAGTGGGTTGGGGACGGAAAGAGAGCGGGCTGCGGACAGAAGGGGAGTGGGATGGGGGCAGAAGGTGAGTGGGCTGGGAACGGAAGGTGTGTGGAATGGGGATGGGACGGGTGTGGATTAGGAGAGGAAGGGAAATGGGTGGGAGAATGGAAGGCATGTGAGGGGGGAGGAGTATTTTATCTTGATGTAAATTTGTTTTGCCCCACATGAATGCAATGCGTGCGTATTAAGACAGAAGAAGGGGCCTTTCTGCATTTGAAAACATGCCCTTCTTGCATGGAGAAGACGCCCTTCTTGAAGTAAGACAGGCATGGTCTTGAATGGTATGTGTAACGGTCTGATTTCTTGATGATTGTGGGGTCTGAACTGTGGGAAGTAATACTTTGGGAGAAGGGACTATCTGGATTTTTCATCTCTCACTGAGTCTATAAATAAGAGGTTCGTTGGGAGTTTTGTCTCTCACAGAGTTCACGGATTTTACAAAGGGCTTTCTGCGAATGTCTTAAGTTGTTGGGAATTTTATCTCTCACAGATTTTCACAGAGGAACAGAGGCCAAGCTGCTAACGGGGGAACCCACAAACGCCTGCAAGCAGACGACAGATATCACAGAACGTTATAGACAATTTTAGTTGAAAGGGTCTGTTTCATCGGTTGACTTAATGTCTCTGTGGGCCTTTGTGAGTTCTGTTCTTCTGTGTAGTTCTGTGAGAAAAAGGGGCCTTTTAAGAGATTTGCGAGTGAAAAGAGCCGCCTAAGTTTAGAACTTTGAAGAATTATTACACTGGGAGCAGGAGGGTGCGGAGGATTATTAAAACAAAGCAAGTGATGGCATGGAGGCACCGACGGTGTGTGGAGAGACGGAGGTTGGTTGCGGGTTTTATTAGTGACTTTATGGCCCAAAGCGATTATCCCAAGAGTTGTCAGGAGTCTGTACGCTACACCTCCATCGCTCTTTGTGACATCGGCCCCTCTGTGATATTGCCTTTACCTCTGTCCACTCGGTGTCTCTATGTGCCTTTATGTAAGGACTTTTGTTATCACTGTATATCTCGGGAGAACCACAAAGATTGTGTATATGATAAGGATGAAACCAAGAAAAAATGAATTTTGCATCACCAGTTCAATGCTTTTATGAAAAGATTGCCTAAAGTTGCACTTACTAACTGAGCCTGTAAGCAGATGAAGATCTACAATGAGATAAAGGAACTTAAAAGCTTACTCGCAGCAAGCAATTGAATATGGAAACAAAAGATATTACCACGTTACTCTTAATGGGAGAGCGAATCAATTTTGAGACGAAAAAGGCAGAGAATAGTATCCCAAAGTCTGTATGGGAGACTTATTCTGCTTTTGCCAATACGATTGGTGGTTATATTCTTTTGGGGATATCAGAACAAAAAGGAAGAGAAGGAAATCTACTCTACACGACAACGGGTATCAAGAATCCAGAGAAACTAAAGAAGGAACTTTTTGACACATTAAACAGTGATAAGGTCAGCACCAACATTCTGACTGACACAGATGTGGAGGTTGTGGAGTATGAAGGGAGATGTCTGTTGTCTATACATGTTCCTCAGGCAGATTATCGACAACGTCCTATTTATATAAATGAAAACCTAAACAAAGGAACTTATAAGCGGAATCATGAAGGAGATTATCATTGCACCGAGGAGGAGGTAAAAGCAATGATACGCGACTCTAATGATGCAGGGAACGATGGTATCTTGATAGACCATTATAATATGGAAGATATAGACATTCCCACGCTGAGTGCTTTTCGCAATAGGTTTCGTTCTGCCCACCCAGAACATTTATTAAACGATTATGATGACAAGGAGTTTCTTAGAAATTTAGGAGGATATACCAAGGATAGAGCAACTGGGCGAGAGGGACTGACCTTGGCTGGTCTTTTTATGTTTGGAAAGGGATTAGCTATAAGAGAGCGTTTTGATAATATCCGTTTGGACTATTTGGATATGACAAACCTACAACCAGATAGTCGTTGGAGCGACAGGATGACCTATGATGGTAGTTGGGAGAACAATCTCTATAATTTCTTTACCCGTGTGTTAGCAAAATTAGTGCGTGACATAAGACGCCCATTTATTCTTAAAGGTACAGAAAGAGAAGACGATACGCCGATACATAAAGCCATTCGTGAAGCATTGACCAACCTGGTAATCCATGCAGATTATATGATAGAAGGAGTATTAAGAGTTGAGAAGCATGATGATCGGTTCTACTTTTCCAACCCAGGTTCTCTGAAACTGCCTATTGCAGATATCTACAAGGGAGGAAATTCTAAAGCACGTAACCCTCATATCCAATCTATGCTACGTATGCTGGGCTATGGTGATAATATTGGTTCTGGTTTCCCGACTATTGTAGATGCTTGTAAGAAAGAAAACTGGAGAAAGCCATTACTCTGTGAATCTAATGATTTACACACAGTAGAGTTGACAATTTCTATGACATCTGTTATATCAGAAGAATGTATACAGCAGCTACGTACTATTCTTGGTGAAACAGTCTTTCAGTCGCTTGATAACGAAGAAGTCTTGATTCTCTCAGTGGCTTTGACAGAAGGAACTGTAAAGAATAGTTTGATACAAACTCTCTTAGACAAAAACTCTCTACAAGTAGGAAAACTCTTATACTCGTTGGTTGAAAGGAACATTCTTGTTACAGATAGCAGAGGACGTTGGACTTCTTATGGGGTTAATCAGAACTTTAGAAAAGTTGAAAAGTCAAGGAGTAAAAGTCAAGGAGTAATTGATGAAAAGTCAAGGAGTAAAAGTCAAGGAGTAATTGATGAAAAGTCAAGGAGTAAGCACAAGGAAGAAAAACAGATAAGGATTTTGGAGTTCTGTAAGAGTCCACGGACGCTTGCTGAGATAGCAAGGGAGTTGAACTTATCAGACCGCTATTATATGAAGCGGAACTATATAGATTCACTTTTGGAAGATGGAAGTCTGTGTGCGCTGCAGGAAGCCAAAACTGCACCTACGCAAAGATATATGGCTACAGAAAACAAGTAAAATGGTCAATATACAAACGATATAGAATTAACGAAACAGTCGCTGACCTCGGTATCGCATCGTTAGTTTACGTTTGAGACACTGATACAAATTGCGTTCTTCATAATTTTAGAGTGTTAATGATCCGCCTAAACTTAGGTTTCTGACGAAATGTCACACAGAGAAATGGAGGGTGCGGAGGATTATTAAAACAAAGCAAGTGATGGCATGGAGGCACCGACGGTGTGTGGAGAGACGGATGTTGGTTGCGGGTTTTATTAGTGACTTTATGTCCAAAGCGTTTATCCCAAGAGCTGTCAGGAGTCTGTACGCTACAGCTCCATCGCTCTATGTGCCGTCAGCATCTCCGTGAGATTGCCTTTAGCTCTGTCCCCTCAGTGTCTCTGTGTGGTTTATTATATAATAGTTTTAGTTTATTACTCCATATTTCGTAAGAACCAAAAAAGAGATGATAGGTTCGTTGGGAATTTTGTCTCTCATAGAGATCATGAATCGAACAGAAGACTTTCATCGAACGTCTTAGGTCGTGGTATGTTTTATCTCTCACAGAACTCACGGATTTAACGGAGGGCTTTCTGCGAACGTCTTAAGTTGTTGGGAGTTTTGTCTCTCACAGAGTTCAAAGATTTAACAGAGGACTTTCTGCGAACGTCTTAAGACATTGGGAGTTTTATCTCTCACAGATTTTCACAGATGAACAGAGGCCAAGCTGCTAACGGGGGAACCCACAAACGTCTGCAAGCAGACGACAGAGGACACAGAATTTGCAGCCATATATTAAGAATTAATAGCTATCTGATGATAAGTATCAGGCTGGATAAGTGCGGAGGGTAGACGATTGAAGGAAACGGCAAAGCAACGTTGATGATAAGTATCAGGCTGGATAAGTGCGGAGGGTAGACGATTGAGGGAAACGGCAAAGCAGCGTTGATGATAAGTATCAGGCTGGATAAGTGCGGAGGGTAGACGATTGAGGGAAACGGCAAAGCAGCATTGATGATAAGTATCAGACTGGATAAGTGCGGAGGGTAGACGAAAAAAGGAATGTTTGCAGGTAATGTATTTAGCTGTTGATTCAAGGTTTTAACATTAGATATGTATGTGGAGACGGCGAGGGGGATGAGTGAATTGGAATGCACAGACAGGTAGAAAAACCATGAGTTTTACTTGTATTTTGGTTGATAAAATTGTATCTTTGCAGTAGAGAACACAGAGGCTATGTTGGAAAGGATTTCTAACAGGGATGCTATATCGCCTTCTTTACAGTAGGATGAGCGTCTGCATATAAGTATGATAATTTCAAGCTTCGCAGCCGTCCTACCTTATATAGAGCCGCATCCTTGCGGCTCTTTGCTTTTGAGTAGGTTGTGGAGACCAAGTAAGTAACGGCTCGTGTTATTTTGTTCTGGCGCAAAAAAGGAAGATAATATCTTGTGTAATTAAAATATTATTACGATATTTGTATGCAATAAAGACCTATGCTTACAACTAAACGGCTATAATCTATAGATAGATAAATACTTTTTATTATAGAAATGGTATCGTTTTCTCTATTTTAAGAGAATGTGATGAGCTGTACACAGAAGTGATATGAAGCTTTTTCAATCTTAGGAGTAGGATAAAAAGTCAACCTTTAGGCTATTTTATCCTTGTAGGGCAATAAGGCTTTTGCAGTAAATATTCGTTTAACTAATTTCTAATTCTTATTAAGTAAAGATGGAAGTAGAAAGATTACGTCAAAGAGCAAAGAAGAAATTACTTCGTGTCACCTTTCCTGATGGGAAGGTAATCTGTTGTAGCAAATCCGTAAACACGATGATAGAGGCTTTGGTAAAGATAGGAGCCGAGCGGTTCCCTTCAATAGAAATGACGATGTGTCATCTCCCATTACTATCTAAGACCATCTATCCACAGTATAAGGAGTGGATGAAGCCCATCTGTGACGGTTGGTATCTTAATACACAGGCTGACACGGAGACGCGCTATATGCAACTTCGTTCTATCAGTCAGCAACTCTCCTTAGGGCTCGTCTTAGAGATGGGTGTAGGCTTTGAGGTGCAGGCCGCATCTACGACGGAGAAGAAGCAGCGCACACGAGATCGTCTTGTTGTAAGGTTTGCCGATGGTGAATGTTTTGATAGTGTAAGAGCCTCGGAAACCTATCTTGGGACGATAAAGAAGTTGGGCGTAGAAACCATTATGCGCAAGCATATCCCATGGGGTAATTATGATCTCATTACTTCTACACAGCAGACTAAGTATCAGGTTCAGATAGGTGACAATAGATGGGTGACGGTTCCAACGACAACAAAAGACAAGGCAAGAGTGCTAAAGGTTATATCCGCAATGCTACATATTAAAATCGAGGTGACTTGCCTTTGAACTTTATTGTTTGAGGATCTTTGGTTTCTTGTTTCGCATAGAAATATTAAAGAGCAAACATGAGACCAAAATATGGGTCTTCAGGATTTTGGAGTGATAAGGTTTGCCACTTGTGTTTAGAGTTTGAAGCAATGTCACACGGAGACACGGAGAGGACGGAGGATTATTAAATACAAAGCGATAGTAGTAACGGAGGCACCGTCGGTGCATAGAGCAACGGAGCTTGTTTGCCAATTCTATTAGCAATTTATATACAAAGCATTTATCCCAAAGTATTTATCAAGAATCTGTATGCTACACCTCCGTCGCTCTTTGTGCCCTCGGCACCTCCGTGACATTGCGTTACCTCCGTCCCCTCCGTGACTCTGTGTGCCTTATATGTAAGAGTTTTAGTTTATCACTCCATATTTCGGATGAGTCCAAAATATCTTCAAATACCGCTACTTATTCTGAGTTGAGAATCGTGTTGATGTGTTGAGAAGATACTCGTAGAACGGTGTAAAGAGTAGATACGATTTGCCATTCCGACGCAATCCTGTAATGATCTTTATCATTCCATTCTGGCGTCGGTCCATTAGCCTTTGCAGATAAATGGGTCGTTCTCTATTCATTCCTATTAGTTATTTATGCGTAAAGACGCAGTCTTTGCGATTACAAAGATATGTCTCATTTTCTCACAATATCAACAACCTATCCGTTTTTTCAGCGTAAATACGCATTAATCAGTAAATAGTGCGGGTAGATTATGTGCATAGTGTGGGAACTATCTGACTAACTTTTTGTTGCTTCGTTACACTGTCTTTCCCGTCATGTGTATTATCCATAATGATTCTGACGAGTTGAGCTATCTCCTCTTGCTGCTTGGGAGTCGTAAGCGGAATAGGCTGGTTGCGTATATGCTCGAGGTATATGTGATAATCAACGCCTCGTTGTTCAGCCAACAATTGACCAGCATTAAGGAATTGAGGACACCCAGTAAATAAAGCAAGTTAGCTCACTCTGTCATTCTGTCTATAAATATAAAGGAATGAGTGGCCCCTCCCCCGACAACAACTGGCCCCTCTCTCAACAACAACTGGCCCTCCCCGACCCCTCCCCGCAGGGAGGGGCGTGATTACCGAGATACCCCTATCGGCTTGCTGAACGTTGTTTACGGTGTTAGTTGGTCTCGTGTAAATCATTGTCCCGCACACTTTGTATCCTATATTATACACAATCAAATCCTTGTTAATGGTGTATATTCTGTCATTATATGTCTTTATGTCATTATGTCTATAAACATTAAGAACACGGCTCAACATGTTCTTTCTGTCATCTTATGTCTTTATGTCATTATGTCTTTGTATATTAAATTCTCGTTCAGTATGTATGTTTCGTCTGTCTCTGTAACATACATGAAATCAGGAGGTTGCAGACTACGATAAAGAAGGGCCTTATCAAGCATCAAGAAGGGCGTGTTCTTGGCCGTTGAAGGGCATGTTCTCGAATGGAGAAGGGCATGTTCTTGAATGGAGTGGGGCAGTGGGGTGAGGCTTCTGTGGCTGTAACGTTCTGTGAAATCGGTTGACTTAATGTCTCTGTGGACCTTTGTGTGTTCTGTTCATCTGTGTTCTCTGTGAGAAAAAGAACATTTTTGAGACACGCAGGGGAGTTTTTTCTCTCACAGAGCGCACAGAGTTCACTGAGCATTTTTGCGCACAGTTTCGAGCCCACAGAACGCCTTCGGCATACAGAGTTCACAGAGCGTTACTGCCAAAGATGGCTGTAAGGTTCTGTGATATCGGTTGACTTCATGTCTCTGTGGGCCTTTGTGTGTTCTGTTCATCTGTGTTTTTCTGTGAGAAATAGAATGCTCCCACTGTATGATACAACACACAAACAACACGCTGGGGAGTTTTTTCTCTCACAGATCTCACAGATTTGACAGATCCTTTTTGCGCACAGTTTCGAGCCCACAGAAGGCCTCCGGCATACAGAGTTCACAGAGCGTTACAGCTAAAGGTGGCTGTAAGGTTCTGTGAAATCGGTTGACTTAATGTCTCTGTGGAATGCTGTGTGTTCTGTTCTTCTGTGTAAATCTGTGAGAAATAGAACGCACCCTCCATGTGAGAAAGAACGCTTGAGATTCGCTGGGGAGTTTTTTCTCTCACAGAGCACACAGAGTTCACTGAGCATTTTTGCGCACAGTTTCGATCTCACAGAAGGCCTTCGGCATACAGATATCACAGAGCGTTACTGCCAATGAAGATACCAATGAGGAGGCAAAAGCAGCCTACATCCAACCCATAGGGGTATCTCGGTGATCACTCCCCTTCCCTTCGGGGGAGGGGACGGGGGAGGGGCCAACTGGTAGTTAGTATGTGAGGTTACCCCTATTAGTTTGCTACTGATAGAATATAAGGCTTGTTTTACCTACGCGCCTCCTGCCTGTGAGTACAATAAAGCGGGAATAATCGTTGTATGCCTGAGCCTGTAAATCCCTAAGAACGGTCATCTCGCGTACTCTATCATAGAACTTTTTCATAAAATGTTATGGCTATAATTTTTACGGATATAACTTTTCAATCGCAAAGATAAGTAAATTATTGAATATAACAAACCTCTAAGAGGATAATATGGTTCAGCCATTTATATGTTTCTTTAGGTCTATATTTTTCCTCGAAGACTTAATGTATAGGTTACTACGAATTACGCTAATGGCCCGAATATGGGCTTATACGTTTTACTACGAATTACGCTAATGCCCCGAATTGAGGGTTATACGTTTTACTACGAATTACGCTAATGCCCCGAATATGGGCTTATACGTTTTACTACGAATTACGCTAATGCCTTGAATACGGGCTTATACGTTTTACTACGAATTACGCTAATGCCCCGAATATGGGCTTATACGTTTTACTACGAATTACGCTAATGCCTCGAATATGGGCTTATACGTTTTACTACGAATTACACTAATGCCCCGAATACGGCCTTATACGTTTTACTACGAATTACGCTAATGCTACGAAATGTGGCTGTATATAGCACGTACACTTACAAGATAGAAGTGCACAGTATGATAGAAAGATATAATTTATGACCCCAGAGACTAAATAGCGGTCTGGCGAAACAAATAAAATAGAAGCTGATCAAAGGTTTAGTAAATATTAAAGTAATATAAAAAATCCCCTCCAAATCTTCCATTATAAGGAAAGTATTGTGTACCTTTGTGTGTATAAATCTATAAGTGTTACACTCGGATCATCCTTATACGGTGATATATAATGGAGATATATGGGCATAATTATATTGCACCCCTCCATGTCCCTTATTTTGATAAGAGCAAGTATAGCACTGATTCTAACTTCGACTAATAATGTTATTCTTTTATTATCTCTAACAGTTCTAAGATGTTTATATGAGTTATACGCTTTGAAGAACGTGTCAATCCAGGATAGAAATGAATGCTAAAATAAGATTTAGAAATGGCAACTTGGGAGCATACTGATATTGTAATTGATGGAAAAACGGTGAAGGCACAGGCTCCCATTATCATATCTGCAAGTAGAAGTACGGATATTCCGGCTTTCTATGCAGAATGGTTCTTCGACCGATTAGAGAAGGGATATTCCGCATGGACTAACCCTTTTAATGGTGTTAAGTCGTATGTTTCTTACGAGAATACACGCTTTATTGTGTTCTGGTCGAAGAATCCACGTCCTTTATTGCCATACTTGCATATACTGAAGGAGCGTAATATTAAATGTTACATTCAATATACACTGAATGATTATGAAGGCAATCAGTTAGAGAAAGTTCCCCCTCTCTCCACCCGTATTGAGACCTTTAAGTTATTAGTTAAGGAATTAGGAGTTGGGAGTATTGTTTGGAGATTCGACCCAATGATTCTAACAGATGATATTTCCATAGAGACCTTACTTGATAAAGTAAAAGGTATAGGTGACTCTTTAATGGGTTATACAGAGAAGCTTGTGTTCTCGTATGCAGACATTGCGACCTACAAAAAAGTTAAATATAACTTAGAGAAAAGCGGTGTTCCCTATCATGAGTGGACCGTGGAGCAGATGCAGGAGTTTGCTGCAAAACTCTCCGAAATGAATAGAGAGCGCGGATGGAACTATCAGCTGGCAACCTGCAGTGAGAAGATTGATATTGAGAAATATGGTATTCTCCATAACCGTTGTATTGATGCAGACCTCATAACTCGCTTAGCATGGGACGATAAAAGGCTGATGGACTTTATGAAGGTAAAGGTTAAGCCAATGCCTTCACCCTCCTTGTTTGACAATGCTGACGATTTGCTTCCAGAAGGAGCCATTCGTCTTCCTCATAATCAATACTTTATTAGTGTGCATAAGAAAGATCCTGGTCAAAGGGCTTTATGCGGTTGTATGGCAGCAAAGGATATCGGTGAGTATAACACTTGTCCACATCTTTGTGAATATTGTTATGCCAATACAACCAAGGAACGTGCTATAGAAAACTGGAAGCGACATCAACTGAATAGGAACGCAGATACAATTACAGGTAAATAATTATGTCCGACTTTATACTCAAGATAGAGTGCAATTGAACTATCTGTCAAAAGTACAAGTACAACCCTTATAACGAAATATAGTATGATGGAGGTCAATAAAATAGTTGAAGAGTGCTACAATAAGTTACCCTATAAATGGAAAAGTCGTCCTTGGGGGTTGACTGACCATGGAAGAAAGGTGCTTCAAACAGAAACGGAACTTGATGGATATCTTGCTGCCTATGGTGAAATGCATATCGTTAAGTGTAGGGTGGCCTTGCAGAATTTCCCATGTAGGAATGCGAGTGATGAGATTAGAAGCCATAACTTCGAGATTTTTGATTGGGGCTGTGGCCAAGGTATAGCTACTCTCACCCTCCTTGAATTTCTGAGAGAACGCAATCTTCTCGGTCGGTTAAACGGCATTACGCTAATTGAACCCTCTAACATGGCACTTGAAAGGGCGAAAAAATGGGTTGCTCAAAATGCAGGACCAGGTGTCAAGGTTAAGGCTGTAGAGAAACTTATCCCTGCTGATATTGAAGGACACATGGATGAGGTCGATTGTTCGTCTGCGGTGAGTATTAATCTTTTCTCCAATATTTTAGACATACGTAGTATCAGTCTTCAGTGGTTAGCTCACAAAACGGCTTCATTAGCCAATGTAAACTACATGATTTGTATTGGACCGAAGTTCTCAAAGAATACTCGTATCCAGGATTTCTGTGGCTACTTTAATCCTTCTTCCTATTTTTCCTGTATTGATTCATATTGTTATGGCTATACGCAGAAGACTAATCATCCCTATGGTTGTGAGACAAAATGTTTTGTACATCATAGGAAGGAGCGACTGAATGATGGCTATGTTGAGATTGCCAGCGATACCAGACAGAGTGATGATTATGAATATTCAGTTGAGTGCCTTAGAGGGATAGTGGAGGACAAAGCACTATATTTCTTTAATAAAGTAAAGAGTGAATGCGCTGCTCTTTAATGTTTTCGTTCGTCCTTCCATTGGTATTGACACTATTGATGTTCTAATGACGAGTGCAAGTCGTGGCATTGTTTTGGTTAATATATGCTACGATATATCCACATTAGAGGATGATTTCAAACACATCGAAAACATTAAGAGCTATATTTTCAACACCCACCTTAAAACTATCAAAGTAGATAAGATAATAAACAATAGTGTTTATGGCTGCGTTAAAACGGCTCTTTATTTCCCCAATGCAAGTGAAGAGGAAGTTGCAGATAAAATTGAAGAAATAATAAAAGCAAGTGAAAAGGAAGTCGCAGATAAAAATGAAGATATAAAGAAAGACACTCAAAGTGCTGGTCGTGGCTATGATTTTCTTATCAAATTATTCCCATCAGATAATTTTAGCGATATATTAAATACTCGTCCTAATGCTCTGAGACATGATTACATTGAAGAATTGGTCGGGATTATCGTTGGACATTGGCATCCTTATACAGAAGGTGATACTAACTTCCGTCTTACTGACAGACAGAAAAGCATTGTGAGGAGTGATAACAACCGCCTTCGTGTAAAGGGCGTGGCAGGATGTGGCAAAACGCAAACAGTTGCTAATAGAGCTGTTGAAAAACATTTGCAGACAGGAGATAAAGTCTTAATACTGACCTTTAATATATCTTTGATACAATATATCAGGATGAGAATAAATCAAGTGCCAGCTGATTTCTCTACATCTAAGTTTGAGATAGCAAACTATCATCAGTTTTTTATCTCTATGGCAAATAGATACTCTAGCAGAATGTTTAATCTTTCTGATTTTGATGACCCTAATTATTTTGCGTCTTGTGCTGAGAAGATAAAAAGATATAAGACTATCATCATTGATGAGGTGCAGGATTTCAAAACCGAATGGCTGGCTTCTATCATTACGTACTTTTTGACACCAGATGGGACGGTTTCTGTCTTTGGAGATGGTGAGCAGAATATATATGGCAGGAAGATGGAGGCCGAAACAAAAATGCCTTTAATACCCACTTTCTTAGGTAGATGGAATGAGATGAGCGAAAGACTGTCTATGCGTATTATCAATACGGAGATTGCTTCTCTCTCTCATAAGTTTATGAGAGCATTCGTTGATAGTAATATCCCACCCATAAATATTCAGAATGAATTGTTTTTTGAAACTTATTGGTTGAAATATGGGAATGTTCCAGCTGATACTAACGCTTCTCAATTATGTCAATATATAAGATCGATTTTGCGAGAATATAAACTCAATACACGTGATGTAGTTGTTATGGCCGAGTCTATCAATATACTTAGAGATATAGAAAAGGTTTATATGACTACTGGCAAAAGGTGCATGACTAATTTTGAATCTGCTGAAGAATATGAAAAACTTCTTATACGTTTACAAACAGACCCGGACCCCAACCATTTTCAAAAAGATTTGACGGAGATACGCCATGCTGCGAAAACGCATTTCACGACAGATACAGATGACATGAAAATGTCAACCATACATAGTTTCAAAGGGTGGGAGTCCGAGTCTGTTATCCTTATCTTACAACCAGAAATGTCTGGCAATGTTAGGCCTAATGACTATTATATTCAGGAAAGGGACAATACTCCAGCTCTTATTTATACCGCTCTGACAAGGGCAAAATGTAATCTCTTTATCTTGAATCTTGGCAACACCAAGTATCATTCATTCTTCCAAACAAATATCAAATAATGAAAAACGAGGTTAGTTTTCTGAAGTGAGAAGAATATCGAAACGCCTTAATGTTAATGTATAAGATTTGCTTCAAAATCCTTATATGATTATTCAATAATAAGTTAAGTAGAGTAAGTTATAATAATTCAATAAAAAATGCATAATCGAATAGCAGTTACCTCAATTCCGCAGCATTATTCTTTGCGATCTACTTTTATATATTGACGTGACATTTTGGTATTTATCCATTGATTTGGGATTTTTCTGGGGTTCTTGGTTCTTGCATAGGCATAAAATCCCCCACCCAAACCCAATGGGGGATATGATATCCACAAAGAAATACTGTTTATTCAAGGAATACTTCAGAGTAGTATGTTTTATTTGTATATAGGTTCAGAACGTCCTGCCTTCCCGTTCTCACCCATTTTGCTGGTACGCTGACAAAATGCAGGATAAAGGCTTTCAGTCTGCTTGTCTTCTTCAGCGGCTTGACCTTTTTGCTGATATGATGGACGAGATAGAGAAAGAAGTTCTTCAGCATGGCAGTAACCATCATGAAAACCATGTTCTCAGCCATAAAACCTGAACTCGGGATAAGATATGTCTGCTAAAAGTTGGTAATCTCATTATATTTTTGTAACTTTATGGTTGAAAATCAAACAATTACAATAAACATAACAATGATTATCAAGGACAAAATTACTGAAATTTTCTGTATTGCAGATGATTTCTGCAAAGAATTTGAATTAGAAACTAATAAAATAGGTCTCTCTGAAAAGGGTAAAGGGTGTCATCGCCATCGCCAGTGCCGTATGAGTAAATTTGAAATCATGACGATTTTAATTTGTTTCCACTTTAATTCCTATCGTAATTTTTATCACTATTATACCTTTTTCGTAAAAGAGCATTTAGCAGATTTATTTCCAAATCAATTGTCTCATAATCGTTTTCTTGAATTAGAAACACGAGTCTCTGTAGAGATGATGATGTTCCTACAGATATGTTGTTTTGGGAGGTGTACTGGTATTAGTTTCATTGACTCAACTTGTAATGTGTAATAAATCCATTCTTGCTTTGAAAGCCCTTTCGTTCCATGCTTTGAGAGAAGCGGAAGTTTTTTATTTTAATTTTTCTTTGCCTTTTCTTTGTGGGATTTAATATTTATTTTTATCTTTGCACCCAGTTAAGTTAAAATTAACCAGTATTTCAAATGGAAATGATAAAGAATATTATTACGGCTATTGGATGTGACCTCCTCACAAGAGGGGCACAGACACTCTGTGGCGTAATAGATTCTTTAACAAAAAAAGATAGAAAAAAGAGCGAGAATTATTTGGTAGTTCCAAATAATTGTGTACTCTCTCTCTCTCTCTCTCTCTCTCTCTCTCTCTCTCATATAGGCCAGGCCTAACCTCCCCACTTCTTTCTTCATACGCGTGCGCGCGAGGAGCGCCGTGTGAACCCATGTAGACAAAGGAATTGTTGTGATTTCCCTTTGTCTTTTTCGTGTGTTGATAATATTGATATAATATCTAGTAAAATAGTTATAAAGGATAGGAGACAGAGTATTTTTATATATAGTCTGATATTAATGCGTATTCTACAAGATTAACTCACATATATAACTTTAAAATAAAAAATGAAAAGAGAAAAAGAAATGAGTCAACTATATGTTGCTCCTAAGACAAAGATTCATCCATACGAGGATGTACCTATTATTTGTACAAGTGTTGTTCCACAAGTCCCAGGTTCAACAGAAGAAGAGTGGGAGAATGATCAAGAAGTAGATGGAGGAGAAATAGAAATATAAAATAAAATAACAGAAATGAGAAAGAATATTTATAAAACATTGCTTTTCATAATTGGTATTGTCCTTTTTACTGCATGTGCTAATGAAGATGAGCTAAGTAGTGAGCAAAAGGGAAAGGTAATACTAGATGCAACACAATTTACGTTGACAGAAGAGATGTATGGTAAAGAGATAGCGATTACAAGAGCTGATGATAATAACCCTAAAATAGAAACCTATAGTTTAGGAAATGGAATAGAAGCAGAAGTAACCCTTGAACGTGAGATAAAGAGTAGTCAGCAACTGTCCACTCGTGCACAAGAAATAGATAATCAACATTATACTATCAAAGTCTACGACAATTCTGGCAGTTTGGTAGGCACACTTAAAGGAACTGTAGCTGGAGTAGGCGCAACAAAAGCCTTTACACCAGATGCAGGAACACCAAAACAACTTGTGTTAAGTCCTAATACATACACCTTTGTGTGCTTTAATGACAAAGTTGAACTTAACAATAACAAACTAATAGTTACTGACTCAAATGCAGGACAAGCACTCATAGGTAGAACGCAAGTTGCTGTCAGCGGAAACAAGTATCAAGTGCATTTCGACATGAAGCATCAGGCTGCACGTGTTCGTTTGAAATGACTACTTACTGGGATATTGTAGGCATAACTGCAAATATACAACAAACAGCCAGTGATCCTGCAGTATTGACATACAATGCAGACGCAACAAATCCACAATATGTTAGTAATACCTCTTCTATAAATAAACATTATACTTTCCCTAATAAGACAGTTGAAGCTTCAGATTATACTTATACTTCTGTATCTGATTATCAATATTATTTACCTTCTTCTAAGGGAAACTCTTTTAAACTAATATTTCAAAGTGGCAATCTCTATGAAAAGAGTCTTGCAAATAAATTGATGACATTTGATAAATTTCCAAGAACACAATTAGCTGCAAATGAATCATATATTGTAAAAATAAAGCTATATTATACGTACCAATACCTTTTCCAAGATGGTACTACAGGAACGCTGTTACAAGGCAAGGCGGCAGGAAAAACACCTATTGGTGCATGTACACAAGATAAACGAGCTATAGCATTAAAAAGTGTAGGAATTTATAACTGGAGTAATACTAGACCACAATGGGATAGTCAAGGTCATAGCGAAAATATAAACGACCACAAATATGTTACATGGGGATGGGAACTTACTTATAATGCTAACCAAAGTTATGACAATTCGACTGTAAAAGCTAATGAACAAAATAGGTATCCTGCATTTTATTTAGCAGCTCATTATAATCCAGGTGTCCCCACAACAAACTTAGGACACTGGTATCTGCCTAGTTTAGGTGAGGTTCTTGATGCTTATCATGCTATAGGGCATTTTGACAAAAGCTCTATAACAGGGTCATGGGGTGATTATAACAAGGATTGGAATTGGAAAATCTATCGTGTTGTCTTTGTTCAGGCTGGTGGTGCACAATCAGTAGGAGAATGGTTTTGGACATCAGAAGAATATAATGCTGATGACGCTGTAAATTGTGGATGCTCAAAAGATAATGGCGGATATATCCGTATAAGTTCTTATCATAAGAATGAAGCAAATAACTTTGTGCGTCCATTTATAAAATATAATTAAAGTATCATTATAAGAACCTAATAAAGATTTTGTATGTAATTCTTTTGAATTAGGAAATCAGAAAGAATATACTTCGGTAATTTAATTTTCGTTTTCTTGCCTCCTAACGTTCCTATAGCGTTTTAGGGGGCAAGTTTTTGCTATGTGGTATGAGTTGGTGATATCCAAAAGATTGATGGTAATAGATTAGATTACTCTCGTCTTACAGTATTAAATAGGCTATAGAAATCTGTTACTCCGCCAAAAGGCGTTCACTATGTTACTTTGTCTTATCGTACCCTGTCTACAAGCCGTTCATTTTGTTACCCTGCCTCTTCCCGTACCCTGTCCTCGGTTAATACCGTCTTAGCGATGCTATTTAGTCAAAACGAAGTTTCCTGTCATTCCTGTCAGCCTTGGTCTTTACTTAACGCTTTAGTACACAGAGAGGTTACACGAAATGTTAAAAGTGACAGCAAATGAAAATTAAACTTTTTCTTGTAGTAATGTGTAATAAATCCATTCTTGCTTTGAAAGCCTTTGCTCTCCATGCTTTGAGAGGAGAGGAAGTTTTTTATTTTAATTTTTCTTTGCCTTTTCTTTGTAGGAATTAATATTTATTTTTATCTTTGCACCCAGTTAAGTTAAAATTAACCAGTATTTCAAATGGAAATGATAAAGAATATTATTGCGGCTATTGGATGTGACCTCCTCATGAGGGGTGCACAGACATTCTGTGGCGTAATAGATTCTTTAACAAAAAAAGATGGAAAAAAGAGCGAGAATTATTTGGTAGTTCCAAATAATTGTGTACTCTCTCTCTCAGAGCAGACGTAAATAAATCTTTTTCTTCTTTTATCGTACGCGCGCGAGGAGCACCGTATAACTCCATGTAGGCAAAGAACTTATAGTAAGTTTTCTTTGTCTTTTTTGTGTGTTTAAGGTATTGATTTAATATTATATAAATCGATAATTAAAAATAAGTGTAAAAATAATTTTTTATATAGAAACAGGGCTTAATGGACACTCCTTGATAATTAACTCACATATATAACTTAAATATTGAAAAATGAAAAAGAAAAAAAGAAGGATGCAATATTTTGCACCAGCTACAATTGTTCATCAACTAGAAGAAATCCCTATCATTTGTTCGAGTGTCGTTCCACAGGTTCCTGGTTCTTCTGAAGAAGAATGGGAGAATGAGCAAGAAGTTGATGGAGGTGAAATTGAAATATAATTGGAATAATAAAAAAGAAAAGAAATGAAAGTTGCATTATATACGAGATTTTTGTACATATTAGGTGTTGTTGTGCTAACATCATGTGCAGAAAAAGAAGATTTAAACGAAGCTTTAAAGGAAAAGATAGTAGTTGATGCTTCACAATTTACATTATCAGAGGAGACTTATGGGAAAGAGGTTGAAATAACTCGTGCAAATAAGCCGAAATCAGATATAAAAAAAATAGATTTAGGAAATGGTATAGAGGCAGAGGTAGTTGTAGAGCATGATAATTGGAAGGATTCTTCTAAAGTTAGGACTCGTGCTCAAGAAATAAGTAATCAGCATTATACCATAAATGCTTTTGATAATTCTAATAATTTAGTCGGAACGCTTAAAGGTACTGTAAGTGGTAATGGTCCTACTAAATCTTTTGTTTCAGATGCAGGAACCCCTGAAAAGTTAATCTTAGAGCCAGGAAGTTACAGTTTTGTTTGTTTTAATGATAAAGTGATATTTAATAATAATAAATTGATAGTTACAGATGCTAATGCTAGCCAAGCACTTATTGGCAGAACAAGGACTACGGTGAGTGGTAGCAAATATCGTGTGCATTTTGAGATGAAGCATCAAGCTGCTCGTGTTCGTTTTCAGATGAAAACATACTGGAAAATAGAAAATATAACTGCGAAAATTGTTCCAGCGGCGAGTGATCCCCATATTTTGACTTATAATTCAGATGCAACAGGTCCACAATATTCAAGTAGCCCAACATCTGTAAGCAAGAATTATACATTCCCTAATAAAACCATAAGTGCGTCAGATTTTGTTTATACTTCGATGTCAGATTATCAATACTATCTACCGATGTCTAAAGGGAATGAATTTAAATTATATTTTCAGAATGGAGAACTTTATGAAAAAAGTTTGGTAAATAAAATGATGACATTTGATAAGTTCCCAAGAATACAATTAGCCGCAAACGAATCTTATGTAGTAAAGATCAAGCTGTATTATACTTATAAATATCTTTTCTCAGATGGAACTACGGGAACTTTATTGCAGGGAAAAGCTGCAGGGAAGACCCCCATTGGAGTTGTTGCAACGGATAAGACAAGTGGAAGTGAAGGTTTGGCATTTGCATTAAAGGTAGCAGGTAATTATAGGTGGAGTAATACAGTTACGTCATATCAGAATACGCAACAGTTTATAAATCAGATTGGTGTTGCATATGATGAAAATGGATATAATTGGACATGGAATGCTGCATATTCTAGAACAGGCTCTGCACATGCGAATGATAATAATTTCCCAGCTTTTTTTGCCGCAGCTCATTATACAAATTCCCTTGCTGCACAAGGAATTACTATGACAGGTAGTATTACTAATCGAAATTGGTTCTTACCTTCATTGGGAGAGTGGCGTCGGTTCCTTATAGCAGCTGCTAAATATGATAATTCTATGCAGGCTGTGTCTACATGGGGAGGTCATTTAAGTCATGATATCTTAGATGTTATATATATACAGGCAGGAGGAATGCCTATTAGTGGGTCAACTTATCAGTCAAGTTCAGAGGCAGATGCTGATCATGGTTATTATATGGGATTAGATTTAAAGATAAGCTCGCATGGCGAGTAGCTGGTAGTAACTCTAAATTAGAAAGTTGGGGGGTTATTCCTGCTCTGCATTTTTAAAATACTTACTATATTTTGCAACATAAGGCCTTGTTGGTGCATCGTATTATCATTCGGTAATTTAATTTTCGTTTTCTTGCCTCCTAACGTTCCTGTGGCGTTTTGGGGGCAAGTTTTTTGTTAGGTAGTATGAGTTGGTGATATATAAAAGATAGATGGTAATAGGTAGGGTTACTCACCCCTTACAGTCTTAAATCAGCTATAGAGTTCTGTTACTCCGCCAAAAGGCGTTAACCCTGTTACTTTGGCTTCTCGTACCCTGTCTACAATCCGTTCGCTTTGTTACTCTGTCTCTTCCCGTACCCTGTCTACAAGCTGCTCACCTTGTTACCCTGTCTCTTGCATACCCTGTCCTCGGTTAATACCGTCTTAACTATGCTATTCAGTCAAAACGAAGTTTCCTGTCATTTCTGTCAGCCTTGGTCTTTACTTAACTCTTTAGTACACAGAGAGGTTACACGAAATGTTAAAAGTGACAGCAAATAAGAATAAAACTTTTTCTTGTAGTAATGTGTAATAAATCCATTCTTGCTTTGAAAGCCTTTGCTCTCCATGCTTTGAGAGAAGAGGAAGTTTTTTATTTTAATTTTTCTTTGCCTTTTCTTTGTGGGATTTAATATTTATTTTTATCTTTGCACCCAGTTAAGTTAAAATTAACCAGTATTTCAAATGGAAATGATAAAGAATATTATTACGGCTATTGGATGTGACCTCCGTACAAGAGGGGCACAGACATTCTGTGGCGTAATGGATTCTTTAACAAAAAAAGATAGAAAAAAGAGCGAGAATTATTTGGTAGTTCCAAATAATTGTGTACTCTCTCTCTCTCTCTCTCATATAGGCCAGGCCTAACCTCCCCACTTCTTTCTTCATACGCGTGCGCGCGAGGAGCACCGTGTGAACCCATGTAGACAAAGGAATTGTAGTGATTTCCCTTTGTCTTTTTTCGTGTGTTGTTTGCCCAATGCTAATAGAGAGTTAAGGCAAACAAGTGGTGGGAAAGTAAGACGATAACCCCAACAAATAATCAACTCATAACGATAATCAAAAGTAGAATAAAATAAACATGATGCACGAAGGTGTATCGCTAAACTCAAATGAAAATTATGGAAAAGGTAAAGAGGGCTTACGCACAGCCTGCGTGTGGATTTGTCTGCACAGAAATTGAGACTTTAATGAATCAGGTAAGCGGTTCAGCAGGAACTATTGGTCATGGTAGTCAAGCTGGCGATGCCAAGCAGGCACCTGTCTGGATGGACAATGAAGAGGATGAGGAAGAGGAAAAGTCTTCATGGGTCTCAACGAGAAGAAGCGATTTATGGGATTAATAAATTAAGTAACTAAAGAAACAAAAAGACTATAATTATGAATAAATCAATGAAACAACTAACGCAATTTGCTGCGTGTGCATTAGCTGCCTTGTCTGTTGTGGCTTGTTCAAGTGAAGACAGCGCACAGCAGGACAATGCTAAGCAGAATACCGCTAAGGGTGTTGCTACTTTTGATGGTTCACAGCCAAGTAATGACACACGTGCATTGACACGTACAACAGCTACCTATACACTTGGTGGAGATGCTAAGGTGTTCTGGACTTCAGCAGATAAGATTTTCGTACAGGACGATGCCAATACCTTCCATCAGAGCGGTGCAGCAAACCTTTATAACCCATCCAATAAAGCAAAAGCAATATTCAGTCTTGCTTCTGGTTCATTTACATTGAACAACCGTGAGGTGCGTTATACGGGTGAGAATGGAACAGACGCTAACACTGTGACCATTGCAAGCACACAGACACAGACCACAGCCAACAACTTTAGCCATCTTGGTACATCAGGCGATTGCGGTACTGCAACAGCAACAGGCAGCAATGGTAACTACACCTTTACACTCAACCATAAAGCCAGTTACCTCTGCTTCGTCCCACGTTGTATGAATACCGACCTTGGTCCAAATATCAAGTTGACAAAGATTAAGGTAACAGCCGACCAGCCTATCGCAGGTAAGTATGACTTCTCAACAGGAAGCCTTGCACAGAAGGCAGGTGAGACTTATTCAAACACCGTTACGCTTAACACAAGCGACTTCTCACTAAACACAACCACCTCATCTCTCGCTACCAACGGAGCTTATATGGTTGTTGCACCAGGTACGTATAACTTTACAATCACTTACACGATTAAGGACCCTACAACTAATGTAGAAGGCGATGTTGTAAAGACTGTTTCAAGCTATAACTGTCAAGTGGGTAAGATTAATGATATTACAGCTTGGATTGATAAGGATATTAAAGATTACAGTAATGAGAAATATTATTTATGGGATGCCGACAAGGATTATCTAAATAATGTAAGTATACCTTCTGTTATAATTACTGGTTATTTATTTTCTAATTACCCAAAGAACTCTTCTGATAACCGTTGGTATAATGAAGGTTTGTATGGAACTCAGGCTTCTCATTCTTGTACTAATACGCCAAATGCTAATGAAATGTGTTGGTATGCTGATCAGGGTGATCCACATTGGGATGGAAAAACTTATTGGATCTCTCACGGACATCTTTATGCAGGAGGCTTGTGGATTTTGAAAGGAGGTTATATCGGAATTAATCCGAATGCTGCACCAAATGGACAGAATTATTTAACTAACAATGCACTTCTTTTGTTTGGATTTCAAAAGGTGCCAGCACAAGGAAAGCCTTCAGAATCAGTAATAAATCATTACTTCTATTTACCAGCTACTGGTGATTGGTACGAAGGTGAACTAGAGATGCTAGGTACAAATGGTTGCTATTGGTCTAGTACTGCTGCGCCAAATTCCTCTGTAATCTCAGGAGTAAGTTTACGTTTCAATAAATCTACAATCTATGTGCATGATAATGCTCGAACTATTGCCTTTAACGCTTGGGACTTTCCACGTGGCTTATAAATAGTTGCTTTATTGATATTATATAGATTTCGGTAATTTAATTTTCGTTTTCTTGCCTCCTAACGTTCCTGTAGCGTTTTGGGGGCAAGTTTTTTGTTAGGTAGTATGAGGTGGTGATATATAAAAGATAGATGGTAATAGGTAGGGTTACTCACCCCTTACAGTCTTAAATCAGCTATAGAGTTCTGTTACTCCGCCAAAAGGCGTTAACTATGTTACTTTGTCTTCTCGTACCCTGTCTACAAGCTGTTCACCTTGTTACCCTGTCTCTTGTCTACCCTGTCCTCGGTTAATACCGTCTTAACGATGCTATTCAGTCAAAACGAAGTTTTCTGTCATTTCTGTCAGCCTTGATCTCTACGTAACTCTTTAGCACACAGTGAGGTTACACGAAATGTTAAAAGTGACAGCAAATGAGAATAAAACTTTTTCTTGTAGTTTGTTTAGTTTACAAGTTAACAAGTTAACAAGTTCACGAGTTGTTTGTTACGATAATGTTTCGTGTAATTCGCGTTATTCGTAGTTTGTTGGTTTACGAGTTACAAGCTTACGAGTTAACAAGTTCACAAGTTATTTGTTGCGATAATGTTTCGTGTAATTCGTAGTTTGTTGGTTTACGAGTTTACAAGTTTACGAGTTACAAGCTTACGAGTTAACAAGTTCACAAGTTATTTGTTGCGATAATGATTTGTATAATTCGTAGTTTGTTTTTCACACGGAGAGACGGAGAGACGGAGGTGGGTAGTAAAGCCACAGAGGTGCCAATGGCACAAGGAGAGATAGAGAAATGCCCCACAGATTGTTAATACCTTTGCTGTTTAGTTATCTTTTGTTTCTATTTATAATGATAAGACTTTGGTATTATTATATGAAGCCTTTTAACTCTTATGATTATAGGGAAAGTGGAAGGGGGAGCAGTGAACTTTTTTGAATTATAGTTGAATTCATGCTAAATAGTGTGTAATTGTAGGTTTATAAGAATAAGGGGTTTTAGGTTTTCGGATAAGGTCGGCTTTCGGTTTTTCATTCTTTCATTCTTTGTTATTAGAGATAAATTCTGTACTTTTGTAACTACATTATAATAGGAGAGAATTATGGAACCATTGGCAGAACGGCTGCGACCACGTAGGCTTGAAGACTATATCGGACAGGAACACCTTGTCGGTGAGGGTGCTGTGCTGCGTCGGATGATTGATTCGGGGCGTATTGCGTCGTTTATCCTATGGGGACCTCCGGGCGTGGGGAAGACCACCTTGGCCCAAATCATAGCCCAACGGCTGGAGACACCATTCTTTACGCTCTCGGCAGTGACGAGTGGTGTGAAGGATGTACGTGAGGTTATAGAGCGTGCACAGAGCAATCGTTTCTTCAATTCGGCCTCACCGATCCTCTTTATCGACGAGATTCATCGTTTCTCGAAGTCGCAGCAAGACTCGCTGTTAGGGGCGGTGGAGAAGGGGACAGTCACCCTAATTGGGGCGACAACAGAGAACCCTTCCTTCGAGGTGATACGTCCGTTGCTCTCTCGCTGCCAACTCTATGTGTTGAAGTCATTGGAGAAGGCCGACCTGCTGAAGCTCTTGCACAGGGCAGTGACGGAGGATGTCGAACTGAAGAAACGGCATATCGAGTTACGGGAGACGGATGCCATCCTGCGTTATAGCGGTGGTGACGCACGTAAGTTACTGAATATTCTTGACTTAATCGTGGCTGCCGAGACTGGCGACGACATCGTTGTGACGGATAAGATGGTGGAGGAGCGATTGCAAGAGAACCCCTTGGCCTACGATAAGGGCGGTGAGATGCACTACGATATAGTGTCGGCTTTCATCAAGTCGATACGTGGCTCCGACCCTGAGGCGGCTCTCTATTGGATGGCTCGTATGATAGAAGGAGGCGAAGACCCTAAGTTTATTGCGCGTCGTGTCGTTATCAGTGCGGCAGAAGACATCGGACTGGCTAATCCGAATGCGCTTCTTTTGGCCAATGCGGCCTTTGATGCTGTGACGAAGATTGGTTGGCCTGAAGGGAGAATACCCCTGGCAGAGGCGGTGGTCTACCTCGCTCGTTCGAAGAAGGACAACTCTGCTTATAAAGCCATCAATCGAGCGATAGAGTTGGTGCGCCAGACTGGTAATCTGCCTGTGCCTCTCCATCTGCGTAATGCGCCTACTCAGCTGATGAAGGACTTGGGCTATGGCGATGGATATAAGTATCCTCACGACTACGAAGGACATTATGTGAAACAGCAGTATATGCCGGATGAGTTGGTAACCGACTCCACACAGGGACCCCTCCCTAACCCTCCCCGAAAGGGAGGGGACGCCTAACGGAGTGTGACCTCCCCCAACCCCTCCGAGGGAGGGGAGCGCCTAACGGAGTGTTACCTCCCCCAACCCCTCCGAGAGAGGGGGGCGCCTAACGGAGTGTTATCTCCCTATGATTCTCCTTGTGATAATAATAATGTGTAGCGCAACCAAGTTTACTCCGAACCCTACCAAGCTATATCTTATTAGGCACTCCCCTCCTTCGGAGGGTTTGGGGGAGGTTCCTTTTTGGAGAGGTTGGGGGAGGTCACGCATTTCATTAATACCCAATATTTAACATTCAACACCTAAAGTATGAAAATAGTAATTCTCGACTGCCATGCAGTCAACCCTGGCGACTTGTCATGGGAACCAATCAAAGAGATAGCAGACTGCGTTGTTTATGAACGAACAAAGCAGGATGAAGTCGTTGAACGAGCTAAGGATGCCGACGGTATCCTTATTAATAAGGTGAATATCACACGTGAGCTACTCGACCAACTGCCCCGATTGAAGTATATCGGAGAGCTTGCAACGGGTTATAACAACATCGACGTTGAGGCCGCTCACGAGCGTGGCATCGTCGTTTGTAACATCCCTGCGTATAGCACGGACAGCGTGGCACAACACGTCTTCGCCCTCCTCTTCAACGCTACAACACATGTCGACCACTACGCCGAGGCTGTGCGTCGAGGCGAGTGGAGCAAGCAGAAGGACTTTTGTTACTGGGATACGCCCCTCATCGAACTCTCTGGTAAGACCTTAGGTATCGTTGGCTTGGGCCATATTGGGCAGAAGGTGGCCAGGATAGCACATGCGTTAGGGATGGACATCTCGGCTTGCACGAGTAAGAACAGTAGTGACCTGCCTGAGTGTATCCGCAAGACAACCCTCGAGGGACTGCTTAGTACGTCGGATGTCATCACCCTTCATTGTCCGTTGACAGCTGACAATGCTCGTATGATTAATGCCGAAACGCTGAAGAAGGTGCGCCGAGGTGCAATCTTGATCAACACTGGCCGTGGTGGACTCATCGACGAACAAGCTGTTGCCGATGCCCTTGCGAGTGGACAACTCGGTGCTTACTGTGCCGACGTGATGACCGATGAGCCACCACACAACGACAATCCGCTCTTCAAACAGCCGAACGCTTATATCACTCCTCATATCGCTTGGGCCACACGTGAAGCACGCGAACGCCTCATGAACATCTGTGTTGAGAATATAAAGAAGTTCATTGAAGGAGAACCACAGAATAGGGTTTGATGGGTGATGGGTGTTAAATGTTAGGTGTTGATGGCTTGCGTTGCAGCTTTCCTCTGTCTGACATATATGACCCAAATACCTTGCTGTTAGGGTGATGGGTGTTAAATGTTAGGTGTTGATGGCTTGCGTTACACCTTTCCGCAGTCTGACATATATGACCCAAATACCTTACTGTTAGGGTGATGGGTGTTAAATGTTAGGTGTTGATGGCTTGCGATGCACCTTTCCGTAGTCTGGCATGTACATCCCAAATACCCTGCTGTTAGGGTGATGGGTGTTAAATGTTGGGTGTTGATGGCTTGCTTTGCACCTTTCCGTAGTCTGGCTTGTACACCCAAAAGTCCTTACTGTTAGGGTGATGGGTGTTAAATGTTAGGTGTTGATGGCTTGCGATGCACCTTTCCGTAGTCTGACATATATGCCCCAAATACCTTACTGTTAGGGTGATGGGTGTTAAATGTTAGGTGTTGATGGCTTGCGTTGCAGGTTTCCGCTGTCTGACATATATGCCCCAAATACCCTGCTGTTAGGGTGATGGGTGTTAAATGTTAGGTGTTGATGGCTTGCGATGCACCTTTCCGTAGATTAGCATGTACATCTAAAATACCTTATTGTTAAGGTGTTGATGGCTTGCGATGCACCATTTTCCCGTCCCCTTTCGGTGGAATAAGGGGCTTTAAGGCATCTTTTAGTTAGTTTTCATAGACAAAAATGTTATACACTGACCCACATCTTGTCCGTACGCTGCAGGTGATACTGGAGTTTCTTGGGACATTCGCGTTTGCCATATCGGGTATCCGACACGCCGCACAGAAACACTTCGATTGGTTCGGAGGATATGTGTGTGGCTTTGCCGTCGCCATCGGGGGCGGTACTATTCGTGACACCATGTTAGGAGTACGACCCTTCTGGATGACTAACATCATGTATGTGCTATGTACGGGTCTGGCCCTCTTCTTGGTTATCTTATCACGACGATGGATTAAACGACTTAGCAACGCATGGTTTGTTTTCGACACACTCGGCCTTGCCCTCTTCACGATAGCGGGTATTCAAAAGACTGTCGCACTCGGTTATCCCTTCTGGGTGGCTATCATCATGGGCTGCATAACCGGTGTGGCGGGTGGTGTCATCCGTGATGTACTCCTAAACAACATCCCCGTTATCTTCCACAAGGAAATCTATGCCGTAGCAAGTGTGGGTGGTGGACTCATCTATTGGGGCCTCTTCGCCCTCGGTATGTCGCTTCCTCTGACCGTCATCATCACCTTCGTCGCCATCTGTATAATTCGTTTTATTGCAGTGGGTTACCATATCTCGCTGCCAACCCTGCAAGATGAAGATGAAAAAAAAGAGTAAAAAAGATAGTAAAACATTTGGTGGTTTGGGGAAAAAGTCCTACCTTTGCACTCGCAATTCAGCAATGAAGCAATTCATTACTCCACTTGCAACCATAATAATGGTTCCGTAGCTCAACTGAATAGAGCACTTGACTACGGATCAAGAGGTTACAGGTTTGAATCCTGTCGGAATCACTTAAGGACACTCGTAAGGGTGTCCTTTTTTTTGTGTGGGTATAGAGAGGCCTCACCCCCAACCCCTCTCCGAATGGAGAGGGGAGTGATTAGCGAGATACCCCCATGTTTAGCTAAACTTAATCTTTAATTTTGTTGTAACGATTTTTCGCTTTCCTAACACGTAATACATGCTTTTGATGGTTATAGAAGAGGCCCTTCTACGTTTGAGAACATGCTCTTCTTGCCACGAGAAGGGCGTTTTCTACGAGCAAGAAGGGCATATACTCGAATGCAGAACGTAACACGCTGATTTCTTGTGGGTTATATCCTTGATTGTAGGCGATGATAGCTGTGTGTTTTGAGGGTGGTGAGCTTGGTGGGTTGTAAGGATTTTTTACGATTTTACAGAGGTGTTGCAGGTAGTACGTAAAATATGAGTCTACGCCTACAATACTATTCACATGAGGAGTTGGGCGTATTTTCTCTCACAGAAGACATTCCTTTCTCTCATGCTGGATATTTTTTTCTCTCACAGAGCGCACAGAGTTCACGGAGCCTTTTGGCGCACATTTCGAGCCCACAGAACGCCTTCGGCATACAGAGTTCACAGAGCGTTTCAGCTAAAGAAGGGTGTTGGATGTTGAGTGTTAGGTGCTGATGATTAGCTAAAGTTGGCTATAAGGTTCTGTGAAATCGGTTGACTTAATGTCTCTGTGGAATGCTGTGTGTTCTGTTCATCTGTGTTTTTCTGTGAGAAAAAGAACGCATCCTCTTGATAAGATAAGACTCATGCAAGTTGCTGGGGAGTTTTTTCTCTCACGCAGGGTGTTTTTTTCTCTCACAGAGCGCACAGAGTTCACTGAGCATTATTGCGCACAGTTTCGAGCCCACAGAAGGCCTCCGGCATACAGAGTTCACAGAGCGTTACTGCCAAAGGTGGCTGTAAGGTTCTGTGAAATCGGTTGACTTAATGTCTCTGTGGAATGCTGTGTATTCTGTTCTTCTGTATTCTTCTGTGAGAAATAGCACACCCCTCTCTACTTCTGATGTTTATATACAACGTAGAAGAAGATACATAATGCGATGTCAGAGATGAGGCTCCCAAAGGCGCTAAGAAATGGTGAATACGTATATACTAAATTCAGTGGGAAGAAATCAAGGGTATCTACAAAGAATGAAATGATACCAGTGTTGTAGGCCAAAAAGTAAAGAGAAACCACAAGACTGGTGATTGCACCAATCAAGCCAATTAATGTTGCTGTTTTAATCTTCATGTTTTGTTTGTTTTAGTTAATATCTTCTCAGCCTCAAAGATGGGTGTTAGGTGATGGGTGTTAGGTGTTGATGATTAGCGATAGAAGCGTCGAAGCGGGTCCACACCTTCATCAAGACATAAGCAGCTTCATAGGGGTATCTCGGTGATCACGCCCCTCCCTTTGGGGGAGGGGACGGGGGAAGGGCCACTATCTCATAGGGGTATCTCGGTGATTACGCCCCTCCCTTCGGGGGAGGGACGGGGAGGGCCACTATCTCATAGGGGTATCTCGGTGATCACGCCCCTCCCTTCGGGGGAAGGGACGGGGGAGGGGCCACTGCTAATACACCTTACGCCCCCTCCCTTCCTTATCCTTCACGATAACTATCTGGCGTCGTCCTGTCTGTTGGCGGTCGGTTTTTACACCAGAGAGGGTGTAGGCAGTAGACGGCTGAGGGGCATTGTCAGCAGGGAACGAGGTGATGGCAGCTGTTGTATTCAGCGGTGTATAGCGGAACGAGATAGTGTTATCATGGTTTTTCGCAATCCCTGTTATACCCGCTAAGTCCGTCACTCTATAGTTCGTATAGAAGCTAAGACGAGGGTCGGTAGTGCTCGTCAGACTATTGTTCAAGGCCGTTGGAAACGGGTCATTGTCCTGTGAATCACTATCGAGGACGCCATCCGCAGGCACTATTGTGAACCGTGGATGACGCTGAGAGGCAGCCGCATTGAGATTGTTCATTCTCCACGCCGCCGCATCATAGTCCACATGGAACACCATCAGGCCGTGGGCAGGCAGCTCACTGTCCCATCTGTAGGGCGTACGGTTCTCTAAGATATAATACTCATCCTTGTTGTCAGGGTTATAGAGGAAGTAAGCCTCACCACCTTCCGAGAGTCCTTTCATATCCTTCACGTCCACGGCAGCATTGCCGAGGGTGGTAGGCTTCAGCCAACCCATGAACGCCTTCTCGTAAGCATCATATCCTGCAGGCACCGTGCCGATACCCGTTCCGCCATAAACATTTACTAAACTCTCTGGTCCACCATTGTAACTACCGCCACACATAAGGTCGTATCGTCCCGAGCCAACGTTCTTTCCGCCCCTTGTATCATAGAAGTCAGGGAGCCCTAAGCAGTGAGAAAACTCATGACAGATGGTTCCTATACCCGAATAGAACACTCGTTGCATACCGTTCAGTTGTGCTCTAATAATCTCATTACTACATGCGTAGGTGTCAATCGTCTGTCCATTGAAATGGAGCGCACTCAGTCCTGCGTCCGTGAGCGAATACTTATGTGGCCAAACCGTGTCTGCATTGCCACCCGTAGCCTCGCCTTCACCCGCATAGATAACGTAGACCTGTTCCACTTCTCCGTCTCCGTCCCAGTCGTAGCGACGCCAGTCTACCTGCTCTTTGACGGCTTTACAAGCGTCGATAATCATCTGTGGCGCATTAGCATCGTTCATGTTCTGCGTGTGTTCACCGTAGTATTTATACGGATGCGCCAACTTCACGGGTCCAATGACATCAAAGGTAAGGTCGAACCTACCGTTGCTCTGGTCCTTGAAATAGTCGTGCACACTCCCGATAGCACCATTGTCGTTCTTATACCCCTCCTCGTTAAGCATCTTCTCATAGAGGGTCTTGATGTCAGACTCACGTGGTCGGAGTGTGAGAACATTCTGTGGATTGGTGAAGGACTTGTCCGAGAACTCCACTAAGATGACGAGTCCCTTCTTACTTCCCTCCCATGTCGTCCCATCACTAAGTCCGAAAGGCTTTGAGCTAACCTGCTGTTCCTTGTTTCTCTGCAGTTGTCTAACCTCCTCCAGAGCGGCCGCAGCGAGTTCCTCACGGCCGTGTCTTAGTTCTTTATTATGTGCCAGAACCGATGAGGCCACCAACTGCTGGTCTACGATATGCGCATAGTAGTAGTTGCCACGATAGGGCACAAGGGGAATACCGTCCTCTGTCATGGCATAGTTGAAATGCTCATCACCGACGGTCATTACCTTCAGTAACGTGCCATCGGCCTGCTTAACTGTTCGCCAAATCGCCATCGCTGGTATGGCAAACGATGATGACGCGATGAGCAATCCAGCAAGGAGTGTAAATATCTTCTTCATCTTCTTGTCCTTAAATGATTTCTATTAGATTATTGATAAAATGTAACTATCTCACAATAGATGGCTACAAAGATAAAGAAAAATATAGAGAAAGGAAAGAAATCAGTATGGTTTTCTGATGGGGAGGGATGTTGGGTGATGGTTGTTAGGTGTTGATGATTAGTTAAAGATGGGTGGTGGGTGATAGGTATTGGCTGTAACGTTCTGTGTTATCGGTTGACTTAATGTCTCTGTGGGCCTTTGTGTGTTCTGTTCATCTGTGTTCTTCTGTGAGAAAAAGAACAATTGCGAGACTCGCTGGGGAGTTCTTTCTCTCACAGAGCACACAGAGTTAACAGAGCCTTTTTGCGCACAGTATCGAGCACACAGAAGGCCTCCGGCATACAGAGTTCACAGAGCATTACTGCTAAAGAAGGGTGTTGGGTGATAGTTGTTAGGTGTTGATGATTAGCCATAGGGGTATCTCGGTGATTACGCCCCTCCCTTTGGGGGAGGGGAAGGGGGAGGGGCCTCTGACCCACAGAACGCCTCCGGCATACAGAGAACACAGAGCGTTTCAGCTTTCGTTGGGTGTGATGTATGTGAGAGAGGAGAGTTCATGTGATGATAAATAATCCTTACAACCCACCAAGCTGACAACCCTCACAACACGCATATATCATCATCTACAACCAAGGATATAACCCACAAGAAATCAGTGTGTTACGTTTTGCATTCGAGTATATGCCCTTCTTGCTCGTAGAAGACGCCCTTCTTGACGCAAGAAGGGCATGTTCTCGAACGTAGAAAAGCCTCTTCTTGTAGCATACTCAGCCTTTTCTCGAAAAGAGAAGGGAACAGCCTGCGAAATATCTTGACATTTCCTATTTACATGGTTAGTACTCTATCTCTCAAAGAGGACCTTTCTTTCTCTCACGAAGGACCTTTCTTTCTCTCACAGAGAAACACAGAAGAACAGAATTCACAAAGGCCCACAGAGACATTAAGTCAACCGATTTCACAGAACCTTACAGCCAACGTTAGCTAATCATCAACACCTAATACCCAACACCCAACACCCACCTTTAGCTATAACACTCTGTGATATCTGTATGCCGAAGGCCTTCTGTGGGCTCGAAACGTTGGTTGAAAAGTTCTGTTAAATCTGTGAGTTCTGTGAGAGGAAAAACTCCGCAGCAAGTCTCAAAAATGTTCTTTTTCTCACAGATAACACAGAAGAACAGATTTCACAAAGGCCCACAGAGACATTAAGTCAACCGATAACACAGAGCGTTACAGCCAACATCCACTCTATAGGGGTATCTCGGTAATCACGCCCCTCCCTTTTGGGGAGGGGACGGGGGAGGGGCCAGCTGTGGATGGTGTTGTGGCCAGCTGTGGACGGTGTTGTGGCCAGCTGTGGAGTGCAGTGTGTCCTTCTTTCTCTTTAAGATTTCTTTTCCCCTATTAGTTTGCCATCTAACCATTTATGCCTACCTTTGCAACCGAAAAGAAAGGGGTAGATTATTATTAAGACAATCACGTCATATCATCAAACTTATATATGAAGAAGCTCATTTTACTTACGTTCCTTTGTGTTATAACGATTATTTCACAGGCACAAACAAGTCTTGTTGATTATCTCACAACGGCTATGCCTAAGCGCGAGACACGTGCCGTCTGGTTGACAACACTTGCCAACCTCGACTGGCCAAAGACCTACGCTACGTCGCCCGAGCGCATTGAGCAACAGAAACAAGAGCTCATCGACATACTCGATAAATACCAGAAAGCGAATATCAACACCGTTCTCTTGCAGGCACGAGTGCGTGCGGCAACGATTTACCCATCCGTTCTCGAACCATGGGACAAGTGTATTACGGGCGTGGAGGGCGGCGTGCCGGGTGGTGACTACGACCCGCTGGCCTTCGCAGTGGCCGAGTGTCACAAGCGAGGGATGGAGATTCACGCCTGGATAGCCACTATTCCGGTCGGTGCAAAGAGTTCGCTTGGGTGCAGAACACTGATGAAAAAGGGCTTCCGAATACGTAGCTTCTCCACAGGGGCGTATCTCGACCCCTCCGACCCGTCTGTGGCTCCCTATCTGGCAAGCATCTGTGGGGAGATTGTAAGGAATTATGATGTCGATGGAATCAATCTTGATTACATCCGATACCCCGATGGCTGGCCCCGTCCTTCCTATCGTCTGGGCGACACACCCGACCAGCGTCGTAGCAACATAACGGCCATCGTTAGGGCTATCCACGATGAGGTGAAGGCCATCAAACCATGGGTGAAGATGTCGTGCTCGCCCATCGGTAAGCATGCCGACCTCGGTCGATATAGTTCAAAGAATTTCAATGCACACGACAGGGTGTCTCAGGAGGCACAAGAATGGCTCCGACAGGGGTTGATGGACCAGCTTTATCCGATGCAATACTTCCGTGGTGACAATTATTACCCGTTCCTTGCCGACTGGATGGAGAACCGTTATCAGCGTGAGATCGTCTCTGGCTTGGGTACTTACTTCCTCGATCCACGGGAGGGAAACTGGACTTTAAGCGACCTGACACGCCAGATGTACGTCAGTCGTAACCTCGGTGCGGGACACGCTCATTTCCGTTCTTTCTTCCTCACAAGCAACAAACAGGGGGTCTACGACTTTGAGAAGCAGTTTGATGCGGCGTTGGCTCTCCCTCATGCGATGGTGACGTCTGCGCCAAAGGGTGCTGCGCCTGTTGCTGCAGGGGCGTCGCTGGTGGTGAGAAACGACGATAAGTCGGTGGTAATGAGGTGGAAATCGGTGGCTCCATACTATAATATTTACGTCAGCAACACCTACCCTGTCAACACTGACGACCCTCGTAACCTGCTCTTCGCACGCTATGTCGGACAGTCGTTGAGGCTGAAGAATGTCGGTTCTGACCTCTTCTTTGCTGTGAGGGGAATGAGTCGTTATGGCGTTGAGACGCCTGCCTTGCAGGAGGTTGATAACGCTGTTTCGCTCGCTCCGTCGCATGTCTCCTTGCTTGCTAACGATGGTAACACGCTTAGTCTGCCTGCTGCTGCTAAGCTGACGGATGCCGACCATTATGTTGTACTTACCTTGCAGGGGTCGGCTGTGCGCTCTGTCAAGGCGAAGACCATACACAATAACCAGCTGAACATCGCCTCGCTGCCCAATGGCATGTACTCCCTCCAGGTCTGGGGACATAAGAAACGCAGCTTCCGAGTGGGATATTTCATGGTTAGACGGGGTATGTGAGAGACAGGGGAACCGTGGGTAGGAGAAGACAGGGTAACAGAGTAGGGGAGACAGGGTAACAGAGTAAGAGAGAGTGTACGGTGGCCCCTCCCCCGGCCCCTCCCCCGTAGGGAGGGGAGTGATATGTGAGGTTACCCCTATTGGCCTGCTTGCGTGGGTCTTTATGTGTTCTTTCTCTCACGCTGGGGAGGTTTTTCTCTTACGCTGGGGAGTTCTTTCTCTCACAGAACTCACAGATTTAACAGACCCTTTTTGCGCACAGTTTCGAACCCACAAGATAGTGGCCCCTCCCCCAACCCCTCCCCCGCAGGGAGGGGCGTAGTATGTGAGGTTACCCCTATTAGGCTGCTAACACAGTTCTTGGGGAGTTTTATCTCTCACAGGACTCACAGATTTAACAGAACCTTTTGGCGCACTATTTCGATCCCACAGAAGGCCTCCGGCATACAGAACTCACAGAACGTTTCAGCTATCGTAGACACCGAACAAGGGGTAACAGGAAGCCTACATCCTCGCCATAGGGGTATCTCGGTGATCACTCCCCTTCCCTTCGGGGGAGGGGCCGGGGGAGGGGCCAACTTTCTGGTAATTATCCTCTCTTATCGAGACGGGGCCGAGCTTGATGCAAGAAGAGGCCCTTTAACGTTCAAGAACATGCCCTTCTTGGTCCAAGAAGGGCGTCTTCTACGAGCAAGAAGGGCGTGGTCTTAAGCGCTAAGTGTAAAGTTCTGATTTCCTGTGGGTTATATATTTGATTATAGGGAGTGCTGTAGGGTAGTTTTGAGGGTGATAGGCTCGGTTGTTTGTAAAGATATTTTTGTAGAGTAAAGGGAGTAGTGAAGGGTGGACGCAGTGGCACTCGGGGTATCAGATAATTCTTCTTTGTTACATTGGATATCGAAAAGTTAAAATAGAGAATAGTTCCCTCAATAATTTGGATATATCCGAATTATCTCGTATATTTGCACCTATAAACATATATACTATGAGCTTTCAGATAAAGGAGGTGAAATCCCTTTCAGGAGCTAAAGCACATATCTACTCCGTCATATTTGATGGTAACGATACAACCTTATTAGAACAATTCTTTAACGAGAACTTAACTAACAAGTACCTAAAGGTGATGTTCAACAAGATAATTGTTATGGCCAGAGATACGGGATGTCTTAAACAATTCTTCAAAGAGGGTGAGGGGAAGATAGCCGATGGTGTTGTCGCTCTCTCTGTAGGTAACCTTAGGTTATACGGGATATACTTTAACAATACAGTAATCCTTTTAGGCTCTGGCGGAGAGAAGAATGTTAGAGCCTACCAAGACGACCCCAAGCTTAATGCAAAGGTTGAACAGATAAAATATGTAGCCGAGAAAATAAACAAGGGAATTAGGGAGAGAGAGATTATTGTGCGTGAAGATGGGGAATTAAACTACGAGAACTTTGACGTGTATGAGTAAGATGAATGTAACTAAGGACGTTTTAAGTCAGCTTCTCTCTACTATTGATGAGGTTGAACTTAAGAAGACAAGCAACCGGATGATGGTTGCTGCGAAGATAGGCAGTGCCCTTAAAGATAAGGGTATATCCCAGAAAGCTTTTGCCAAGATGGTCGGTAAGACGGAGTCTGAGGTTTCTTCATGGCTATCGGGCGATAGGAACTTCACGATAGACACCCTTACTGAGATTTCTATAGCACTGAATATCACGCTGATAGACACTGAGGTGCAGTCGGCATGTTCTGTTCCTACGCACGTACTCTTATCTGAGAAGGGTCGAGGGACAGGGGCAGAGATAGCCAAGAAGTCATGTTGGACATACAGTTTGAGCTATATTGATTGTAGAACAAAGACCGAGAAGGTGGGATAATGAGAAGTGGTGATAAGATAGAATATGGTATTATAGGAATGCAAGAAGACTCCTATAAGTTCAATTACGATACTGACTTTACACGAGTTAACAAAGAAAAGCTTGCGTTTCAGTTTGAGCATCGCATAAACGCAACGGCTGAGCCAGAGCGTATTGTTGTCTCAATGCGTGTCAGACTGATGTGTGATGGTGAGGAGTTAGTGCTGCAAGGCGTTAGAGCTGAGTTCGTTGTGAAACCTTTCCATCGCTTTGTTAACGACATGCAGGAGGCCGACTTGAAGGTGTCGAACCCTGCTCTTATAGATACCTTCATAAGTGTGTGCATCGGAGCTATCCGTGGTATGCTTGCAAAGAATCTGAAGGGTACGCCATTGGAGGAGGTGGTGTTGCCACTAATACCTATGAGTGTTATTAGTTCCAGTTCGACAGTACGAAAGAAATAGAGGCTAACAACAGGTGCAGCCTGTTGTTAGTCTATTGCGAGAGTACCTATATATTTTTATCGTATAATACTATGCGTTGAGTGATACTGACCGCTCAACGCTGTTGTGATAAGTCCTACTTACCTCCTTCCCCTCACATATCTCTCATACAGGGGACGGAAGGTGGGGGGAATGGGGTGGCCCTTGGCTTGTTGTGAGAGGAACTCTATGGCTGCTTCTCGGTTGAAGGAGTCGGCTGTTGGGGAGAGTAGCTTTTGGAAGAGCTGAAGGCTCCATGGGGAGGGATAGGCCCATAGCAAGGGGAGGATACCACCTATGTAGGCGTCTTGCTCACTGAGGACGGCATGGCAGGCAGACTTGGCATACCACTCAAAAGAGGGGTCGTTCCATGTGGTGACGGCCTCACATCCTGCGTCGCTGACCGTTCCCTCTCGTTTCATATTGGCTTTTAGCAGCCTGTTCATACGCCCGCGGTCGTTCGGATTCTTATACTTTGCGAGGAGAGGAAGGACGGCATCGTTGCCTTTGTCGGCCTGCTCAACAACCGTGGGATAGTAGGTCTTGTTGGGTTTGAAGTCTATTACCAACCCATCAGCAAACCCTTGTGGCTTCGAGTAGTCGAAGAAGATGAGGCTATCAAGGGCGTTACGCAGGTGTGCGGAGAGCTTGAGTTGGCTGTGGTCGCAGCCGTAGACGATGATAGCGGCACGGTTGTAGGGTTCGTCGAAGCCACAGCAACCAGACATGAAGTCTACGTGTGTCGTGTCGCTAAATGCCTCTCTCAATACGTCAAGTGCTTGGTTATCACCCTTATAGAGTAGGGCTCGGAAGGCCCACAGGCGTGCTATGTGGGACGTGTCGGTGTTGGCAATGTCGACTAACTGGTCGGTTGTGGTGTGACGACTTAGTTGGTTGGCATAGACAAATTGCTTGGATGGTGTGCCAGCGACGCCTATCCCTCGTGAAAGAGCCATGTAACGGCAGTGGTGGAGGGAGTCGAGAGCTATCTTGGCGGTGTCAGACAGCTGTGCAGATGGTCGTGCACATGCGCTATGGCTACCGACAAAAAGAGCCAAAAGGAGCAACGGCAGGATAGCGTGCGCAGCCCTCTTGAAGACAGAATAACCCGTGGAAAGAGGGAGACAGGGTATGGGAGACAGGGTAACAGAGTAAGACATATTTAACAGATGGGATTTATTTTGAAGACAGAATAACATAGTGACAGATGGAGACAGATGTTTTTTTGAAGACATAATGACATAATGACAAATGGAGACAGATGTTTTTTTTTAAGACATAATGACATAATGACAAATTTAGACAGATGTTATCTTTAAGACAGAATAACATAATGACAAATGGAGACAGATGTACTTTTTTAGACATAATGACATAATGACAAATGGAGACAGATATTCTTTTTAAGACATAATGACATAATGACAAATGTTGTGGGATGTTTCTTTTTAGACTGAATGACATAATGACTAATAATGACAGATTTCCTTTTTTAGACATAATGACATAATGACAAATGTTGAAGGAGTGTACCTATATAATAAATAAGGTGGAGATGTTGAACAGATAACGTGGGAATATTGAATAGATAATGTGAGGGACTTTAATAAATAAGGTGGGGATGTTGAACAGATAACGTGGGGATATTGAATAGATAATGTGGGGGACTTTAATAAATAAGCTGGGGATGTTGAAAAGATAACGTGGGGATGTTGAATAGATAACGTGATGAAAGTATGAAGAAGAGTTTATCCAACCATATCAAACTATGTCCTGTTGGGGGCTCCCCTCCTTCGGAGGGGCTGGGGGAGGTCCCTCGTAGGGCTGGGGGAGGTCCCTCATCTCTCCTTCTCCACATACTTCTTAATGAGGGGGCGGAAGGCAGTTGGGACTGCATTCTGTTCTGATTTCTCTCTTAGGACGTTCATTACAACATCCTTGATGGTGAGGGGGTCGTTCCCAGAGAGTATCTTCTCGAATAGATGATAACTCCAAGGTGCGGGATAGTCCCACATGAGAGAGATGTAACGAGGGTCATAGTACAACCCCTTATCCTTGTCGGCTGCAAGACAGATAGTCTTCACATACCATTCAAAGTCGGGCTTCTTCCAAAAGATTTGGAGCATGTAAGCCGTGTCAGTCTGCGTCCCCTTCTTCTTCAAGTCGAGCCTCAGTAGTTTGTTGATACGGCCTATGTCGTTTGGATTCTTGTATCGAAGGAGGAATGTCAACACGTCTGTGTTTCCCTTATCGGCCTCTTTAATAATGGTGGGGTGGTAGCGCTTGAGCGGACGAAGGCAACCAAGGAGGCCGCCCCCATACCCATATCGCTTCATGTAGACGAAGAACAACAAATTGTCGATAGGTGTCTGCATCTCTTCTGGCCATTTTGTGCTGGCACCATTATAGTATCGAAAGGCTAAGCGGTTATATGGTTCTACCTCATGTACTCCCATTCTCGACATCAGCCAGACGCTTGTTGTGTCGTTGATAGCCCTTCTCAGTATGCCAAGCACATGTTTGTTAGGTTCTTCTGATAGGAACCGTAGGGCCCAGAGGCGTGTGATATGCGATGGACTCGATGTGGCTAACGCTACCAGTTGGTCGGTAGTAGCGTTGTAGTATATCGAGTCTGCGTAGTCAATCTGTTCGAGTCTATAGGTAGGGTAAGTGCCCTTCTTCTCGCTTTCAGCAAAGTAGCTCTCTTTGTTTAAGGCGTCAACAGCCATCTTAAGAACCCTCCGCGACTCCTCCGTCTGTGGTCTTCCACTTCTGACACTACGCCTTTTTTGCATGTATCTGTCGTATAGTGATTGGAAGAGAGGAGGCACCTCACCCTCGTCAGCTCGACTTTTCATGTATTCCTTATAGTCCTCGATATCACTGTATCGGTCCTTTCCTGCGAGTACGTTCTCGATGAGTTGATAGCTCCAAGGTGCTGGGTAACGGAAGAGAAGAGGCAGATAAAAGTCTGCGTTATAGTCTTTTGGCTTACCGATAACAGCCTGGCAAACATGCTTAGCATACTCCTCAAAGTCGGGTTTGCCCCATGTCTCGACAGCATTATAGCACATTGCAGACACCTCCCCTTCCTTTTCAAAGTCGGCCATAAGCAGTCTGTTGATACGCTGTCGGTCGTTAGGATTCTTATACTTAACCAACAGCGGCAAGATACCCACCCGTCCACTGTCAGCAGCTTCGGTAGCAGCAGCATAGTAGCTCGGCTTCGGTTCAAGCTGTTCGAGTATCTCTGTGTCATAGTCATAACGCCTCATAAAGTCAAAGAAAGCCATACTGTCTATCGCCTCCTGCGTCTCCTTCGTCTGAACATTCTCCTGATCGAAGTAATAGTTCTTAAAGGCAGCGAGGTTGAACGGCATGTTTGAGTAGAGACAGCCATATCCTTCTTGCGTCTCAGTGGTGTCATTGACAGCCGCTTTCAGCACATCGACCACTTGTGGATGGGGTTCCTCCAGTAGCAGTCTGAGTGCCCAAAGGCGTGTGACAGGGCTTGAGCCAGTCTTAGCAATCGTCGCCAACTGGTCGGCAGTGGCGTTTCGTCTGAGCCAATCAGCATAGTCATATTGTGCAGACGGCGTCCCTCCCGTCCCCAGTCGGTAAGTTTGTGCAAAGAGTCCAAACTTGTTTAGTGAGTCAACGGCCATCCGAATGCTATCGGGCAAGTCGTCCCTATCGGTCACTCCACCCCTGAAGCTACTGCCAAGGAGGGTTAGAGCGAAGAGCGTCACTACGAGGTAAGCATGCCGTTTAAGTGCGGGATAGTTCATCATTGTATGTTTCTTCTAAGTAATCTACCAGCGAGATGCCAATTTTAAGGTTGCGTCTGCGGGCAAGTTGTTCCACTCTTTTCATCTGAACCGAGTCTAACGGGTCGTCAGTGAGCTGTTCGAGTACACGGATAGGACCAATGTGATTGTTGCCAAAGGGGCCTTTCTCAATGTGAGGCGAACAGTAGAAGGCGATGGCATTCAGCGACTCGTACACCTTTATAGAGTCGAGACTCGCATAGCTATAAGTAGACTGTAGCCTCTCCGTCAGGTCCTCCACCTTATAAACCCCTATCTTTTTCTTGTCGAAGAAGTCGTACGTTCGTCTTACGAGGTAGTCTCCGTCCTTACAGTAACAGGTGGCTGGGAGAAAGATGTCGGCCCCCAAGAGTTGACAGAAAACGGCCATTAGCCACAGCGCAAAGGCCATCAGTGCACCGTAAATACGTATATACAGTTTCCATCTACTCTTTCGTGCGGCAATCATGAGTGCGAAGGGCGACAGTAGGGCAGTCCATAACAGTACGTAACCCAGTCCCCATCGCAGGTGGATGGAGTCATACATTAATATAAATATCAGTCCGTAGAGCCCTGCCGAGACAAGTTGTATCAGCATTATAATCGTTAGTTCCCAGCTCCACGCCCGTCCTTTCTGTCCTTCACGTTGCTGTCTCTGCATCTTGCCAATAGTAGTTTCTCCGCAAATATACGGTTTATTTCTTAAAAAGCAAGGGTGGGGAGGGAAAAAAGAAGAGTGAGCAAGACTCTACACCAGCTGGCCCCTCCCCCGACCCCTCCCCCATAGGGAGGGGAGTGAAATGTGAGGTTACCCCTACAAGACTGCCAATTGGAGTCGTGGGGAGTTTTATCTCTCACAGAGCTCACAGAGTTAACAGAGCCTTTTTGCGCACAGTTTTGAGCCCACAGAGTGCCTCCGGCATACAGAGTTCACAGAGGCCTTTCAGCTATTATCATTACTAATAAGGGACATAACGAAGCCTACATCCACTCCATAGGGGTATCTCGGTGATTACTCCCCTCCCTTTGGGGGAGGGGAAGGGGGAGGGGCCAACTGGTAGTTAGTATGTGAGGTTACCCCTACTGGCCTGCTTGCGTGGGTCGTTATGTGTTTTTTCTCTCACGCTGGGGAGTTTTTTCTCTCACAGAGAACACGGAGGTCACGGAGGTTTTAAGCGCACGGTTTCGAGCCCACAGAAGGCCTCCGGCATACAGAGTTCACAGAGCGTTACTGCCAAAAAAGGGTGTTGGGTGATGGATATTGGCTGTAAGGTTCTGTGAAATCGGTTGACTTAATGTCTCTGTGGGCCTTTGTGTGTTCTGTTCTTCTGTGTAAATCTGTGAGAAATAGAACGTACCCTCCATGTGAGAAAGAACGTTTGAGAGTTGCTGGGGAGTTTTATCTCTCACAGAGCGCACAGAGTTCACTGAGCCTTTTGGCGCACAGTTTCGAGCACACAGAAGGCCTCCGGCATACAGATATCACAGAGGCCTTTCAACTAACATTAGCTGTAACGCTCTGTGATATCGGTTGACTTAATGTCTCTGTGGAATGCTGTGTGTTCTGTTCTTCCGTGTGCTCTGTGAGAGAAAAAACTTTCCACGAATTAATACGTGTGCTTAAAACCTCCGTGACCTCCGTGTGCTCTGTGAGAGATAAACCTTCCCAAGTTTGAGGAAGCTAAGCCAAGAATCGTTGAGCGAACCTTTCTGTGATGATATGAGTCTTTCTTAACTCACATGAAAAACATTTACAAAACACAACAAGGTCGCTCTTTATTTACGATGGGAATATTAGCAAGATACAAGAATATAACCATCACGTTCTCAGAGAGTTATGAACACGAATTGAGAACATGCCCTTCTTGCTCCAAGAAGGGCGTCTTCAACGTGCAAGAAGGGCATGTTCTCGGATGAAGAAGGGCCTCCTCTTGAGCGTTGAAGGGCATGGACATGATGGGAGAGGGACGAAAATAGTTTACATATTCGGCCTGTTGCTTTGATGTGAAGAGGATGGGAGGGCTTCTTCCTCGTGCTTGGAGAGAGGCGATGAGAGGAAAGGCACCACTTGCAATCCACCTCCAAATCATTTGTCATAGACAAAGGTTTTGGAGGAAGAAGGGGAGCTTTTACAGGAGTCTTGGTCCTTGCACGGAGGATAAGAAAGCTGTTACCTATTTTGTAATAAAGATGATATCCGAGAGACTTGTATATTCCTTTTGATTAAACTTAAAGGTGATTTCTTTCAGAGAGTCAGCATTGAAAGAATCGAGATAGCTGTTCACAGTTGGTTCAATGAGTGTGAAAGCCCGTTTCATCTTCCATGATTGTTTCATGTCCTTGGTGTCAACAAGAACAAGGAACAGGCGGTTCTCTGCACCAAACAAACGAGCACTTTGGTTTTCGTAGAGCCATTTCATCAGTTCTTCTGGGTGTTTGCATGCCTTGTCAATAATCTCTTGTTTATGTTTTGTAAGCACCTCAATGATGTTTGAATGGCCGTGGTTTTCAAGTTCTTCTTTAAGGAATGTGAGTTGTTCAGCGTCAGATAGACTCTTGTCGGGGATTATATTGACTTTTTCGCTTCTTTTTTAAGCCAAGCAAGCTCCTTGTTTCCTATCTTGTCTTTGAGTTTCTTCTCCATAAACTCATTCGGGAAATAAGTCACTTTAAGGTCTATTGGATATTTATCGATAAAGAAGTCCACGCTTTTTATCTCCCCAATAGCCGAGAGGACACGCTCGTGTTTCTTAAAGATAGACTCAATGAGGTAGGATGTCCAGTTGTTATACCAACTTGTCTGAACGAAGTTCCATGCGTTTGCCTGTATCTCATTCGCTTTCTTTTGAAGGGTGTCATAATCACTGATAACCTTGACATATCTCCTAACAAGGTATTGGTCGAGCGAGTTGTTTTGGTCGCCTCCCCATTCATAAGCGTTTATCTTGCGCAGAGCAGTCTTCACTTTATCCTCGTCGACGCCCATTTTTTTATACCATTCATTATTCCTTTCTCGCAAAAAACAGTCAAGTTGTTTTATCAGCTTAGGCTTGTTTTCTAACAAGGCATATAGTTCGGGGAACTGTTCCTTCGCTTTCGTCGATTTGAGCGTGAGGTTGTTTTCCTTAACAAATTGCGTTATCAGTGTTTTACGGCATATCGCCCTCACTTTCAGATAGAGCAAGGCTTCATCGTTATTGTTAAAGGCGAACAGGTTGTTTGTGCGGAACTCGTGGTCCCATTTCTCATAGTTTGTCATGTTATTTATTATGTTTTACATATTAATATAATCTCGTTACTCCCCGCAACGCTACCTTTCCCACCTCTACCATTGGTATATCTCTTATGTTCTACCTTAACTTTTCTATACGGTTCAATCATGTTCACCATCGTATTTATGTCTGGGTAGCTTCGGTCATTATAGCTAACAAGCCAAGTAGGGATATGTTGTGCCCTTTCAAACAACAGTTTTAAGCTGTTAATAGCCTCACTGTTTTTATCGAAGCCACTATATCTCTTGGGTTCATAACGCTTGATGCCATTGACGAATTGTTTGTCTTTCCAATACTCGACGAAGGTCTCAAGGAGGTGATAAAAGGACTGGTAATCCGCATGACTATTGCAGTAAGGTGGGTCAAAGTAGACTAAGTCGACATCAGACAATGTCGGCAGGAGGTCCAGTATATTCTCTTGAAAGCTTTTGTTGGCCTTTTGGTTATCAAAAACAGCAGCATTGTAGTGTGGCAGAATATCAAGGAAGATGTCCCTTAAAGGGCGTATTAAGCTGCGGTTTCTCTTCACTCTTGCAGGGTCTTCAGCGTAGGTTAATGCTTGAGTATGGGCAAAGTGGCCCATCGTAACCTTCCTTGTCATACTCCTACACATGACCGACAGGGCCAGTGACTGCTTGAATGTGTTTTGTAGACGAGGCACATTACTTCTAAAGCTATCGAGCCAAGCTGCCTCTTCTGGGTAGAAGAAGAGGTTTGCGTATAGCTTTTCTATCAGGTTATATTCCGTCGGGTTCTGGTTAGGAGAGAATAGGATGTCAATGTCTTCTTGGTTAAGTACGTTCCCAGAGTTCTCTATCAGTGCCTTACCAATTTGATAGTTAAAATTCAAGAAATCGTTAGTATAGGTAGTCTTCCCCATTTGCTTTAGCAGATAAGCAATGGATTGTGAGCCTCCAAAAGCGTCAAGAGCAACGCATGAGTCGGTCGGGATGAATTGTGCAATCCATGCCCTATGAATGTATTTTGCGCCCAAGTACTGTGGTTCTGGGAACTTATAATTCAGATAATCATTCTTGAATAAGGAACACTCCATTATACTAATGTATCTACTATTGGTAAGATTAAATGATAGTCTCAGCCCATCTCGAATAGCTTTGCTTGTTAGCTATCGTGAACAAAACACATGACTTTACCTAACACTGCCGGTGTAGGCTTAAAAGTGTAAGTTATCAGCGGGCAACCTTTAATCCTTTTGATAGCTTCGTCTTACGTGAGAATATTATTGTTTGATGCAAAGTTATTATTTTTTGGTAATACTTACAAACAATAAACAAAGTTTTCTCTCCTTTTATTAGCCGCTTTGTTGGGATAACCTCACGTACTAATAGCAGTTGGGCCACGCCCTTCCCCAGTTGGCCCCTCCCCCTCATGGGCTCGAAAAGTGCGCCAAAAGGTTCTGTTAAATCTGTGAGTTCTGTGAGAGAAAAACCTCCCCAGCGATTTGCTTGTGTGTTATCTCATAGCGAGGGTGCGTTCTATTTCTCACAGAAAAACACAGAAGAACAGAATACACAGCGTTCCACAGAGACATTAAGTCAACCGATATCACAGAACTTTACAGCCAACGTTAGCTAATCATCAGCACCTAACACTCATCACTCAACACCCACCTTTAGCTGTAACGTTCTGTGATATCTGTATGCCGGAGGCGTTCTGTGGGTTCGAAACTGTGCGCAAAAATGTTCTGTTACATCTGTGAGTTCTGTGAGAGAAAAACCTCCCCATGACAAGTCTCCAATGTTTTTTTTCTCACAGATAACACAGAAGAACAGAATACATAGCGTTCCACAGAGACATTAAGTCAACCGATTTCACAGAACCTTACAGCCAACGTTAGCTAATCATCAGCACCTAACACCCATCATCCAACACCCTTCTTTAGCAGTAACGCTCTGTGATATCTGTATGCCGGAGGCGTTCTGTGGGCTCGAAACCGTGCGCTTAAAACCTCCGTGACCTCCGTGTGCTCTGTGAGAGATAAACCTTCCCAACGTGTGAGGAAGCTAAGCCAAGAATCGTTGAGCGAACCTTTTTGTGATGATATGAGTCATTCTTAACTCACATGAAAAACATTTACAAAATACAACAAGGTCGCCCTTTATTTACGATGGGAATATTAGCAAGATACAAGAATATAATCACCACGTTATCAGAGAGTTATGAATACGAATTGAGAACATGCCCTTCTTGCACCAAGAAGGGCGTCTTCAACGTGCAAGAAAGGCATGTTCTCGGATGTTGAAGGGCGTCCTCTTGTTCCAAGCTCGGCCTTTCCTCGAAAAGAGAGGGGCATGACAACTGAAATATATTGACAATTCCTGTTTGAAAGTTTGGCGTTTTTTTCCTCACAAAGAGTGTGGTTTTTTCTTTCATAGCGAGACAATTTAAGGGTTGTAAGGTATGTTTAGAGTATCACACATGAGTAGGATTAAACTTAATATCTTTCAGTTACAATCATGATGAATACTATCAGAGGGAGTAGTTTTTCCTCTTCTCTTCCTTTTTTCCAACTCCCTCTTAAATCGTAGTTTAAGATTTGCTGTCATTCTTGTCACGCCTTTTGTGTATGCAACCTACTGAAAGGAAGGTTATTGCGGGAGGTGTCAAATAAGACAGTAAACTAAAAATAACATAAATGAGTATGGCCTTTTCTATCTAAACGCATAGTTATGAGTTTGTGAGAATATCTCTGAATAGCATTGTTATGACAGTTCTGATACATCCATGATTTGACTTACTTAATACAACATCACTACGTTTTTTCGTAGTAAACATTTGTTTACTACAAATATTTATAGTACTTTTGTGATGTCAAAAGAATGCTATGAGAATATGAAACAGAGGAAGGAAATGATGGAGGTGACGCCCGAAGAGCGGGAACTCCTTGAGGGTATAAGAAATTACAATCGGTCTTTTCCAAACGGATACCCCGAGCTCTTGTGGGACTTACAACAACTCTTCGACTCAATGGTTCGGTCATCATACGACGAATAAACGCCCTCTTCCCCTCCTTACCAGGTGGGAGAGCATATTAAAACATAAACAGCATACAGATATGGAAACAGTAATGACAAAACCAGTAGTGGTTACAGATATGAAAAGAAAAGTACAAGACATCCTTATGGCGGTCTCATGGCGGGATTTTGCAGGAACCTATTTTCAGAAGTCATCGTCGTGGTTCTACCACAAAATGGACGGTATCGACGGTAATGGAGGAGCAGGTGGTTTCAACGAACAAGAAGCTGAACAGCTGCGAAATGCGCTTATGGACCTGTCTGCTCGGATACGTCGAGCAGCTGAGAATATATAGGTGAGGTTCTCATTGAGCCTATGACAAAAGCCACTCATCGCCTGTGAGTGCATAGTAGCCTCTCGCTTTGTGGGGGGCTTTATGCATTTGTTTAATGGCGTTGCCCACTGTTTTTTTCCTCCCTCACAACCCCCTATACAATTCGATATAGGCTTGGGCAACCTTGATAAAGTCGTGGTGCTTGCGGACATACTCATAGCTTTGGCGGCGAAGAGAGGGGATGAGAGAGAGGTTGTTGACCAGCTTTGTGAGTTCTTCCACACAACTCTCGTAGGTGGGGAGGACGTTGATGATAGGGTGGAGGACAGTCTCGTTGAGGATAGCATAGTTCTCTGGTTCGCCGCCACCGATACAGATAATACCGTGGGCCATGGCCTCTAAGGGATTCATCGAGGGCGTGTAGCTGTAGAGCTGGTCCATGATAGCATCCGAGCCCAGCATCGTTCGCACGTATTCATCAAAGGGTAAGCCCGTTACAAGCTTAAGGTTGAGTTTGTCGGGATAGTGTTCTTTCACCGTCTCGGCCGCTCGCAGCATGATATCCGTACCTTTATAAGCCGACCGACTCTTACTAATTCCGATGAAGAGGTTCAGTCGGTCTGGTGGTGTGTCGGGTATATTGGGCCGCTCACCCACCACGATAGGGAAGGGGATAAAGACCGTCTTCTTCGGGAAATGCGGTTCGTAGCATCGCCAGTATTCGTAGAGTCCTGTCACGATAGCGTCACACTCATTCGCCATCAGTATGTTGAGCCGTTCCTTCTCCGTACCGATCCAGTCCTTGCGCTCGGCCTTAGCCTCCTCGTTCTGGCGCAGTCTGCTACCGATATTAAAGTCGCTATAGCGCAAGGGCATCGTCGTTGAGCACGTATCTATCCAATAGTAATCCATTCCGAAACCACAGAGTATCAGCTTCTTATTATGCTTCTTCAGATAACGAAAGACCGAACGGAGTCGTTCGGCTTTAAGTTCAAAGAACATGGGGTTGATGAACTGCACGACATCATAGCCTCGCAGGCGTGGCAGCAAGGCATAGATTTAGCCAATAGGCGCAGTCCACCGAGTCGACCAGGGTGTCGGGCTACATCGATGTCACGTGGGTAGTTCTTCCAGAAGTCGCCATTCGATACCACAGTCACCGTGTGTCCTAATTGGCGCAGACCCTTTGCCAGTGTGTTATGTACGTTACTATATTCGCCTAAGAGGAGTATTCTCATTCGTTGTGGGTGTTCTTTCGCAGAGGGAGAAGGGCTAAGCTACTTTTTAGATTGTCCTGTTCTTGTGTTCTTATTAGGCCATCATAGAAGTCTCGGGACGGGTCGAATGTAAGACAGTCAGTCCTCTTCTCGTATATAAAAATTACCGTTTCAGACGTAAAGTCATTAGTAGTAATCTACGTCCGAAACTACTGTTTGTCATTCTTCTAAACCATTTATACTTACTTGTATAATCCTTGTCAGGCAGCGGGAAGAGGCCGTGCTGGGAGAGACGTTGGAGTACATGGTTGAGGTGGGTCTCGTCATGTGTGAGCGTGATGACATTGTAGATCAAGTCCATTGACAGTTGTGCGATGCGTCGTTCCATAGCGATACGCTCCTTAACAGGGAGATGGTCCACCCCTTCTTGTAGTCGGTAGATAACCTGTTCGGCGTCAGCAAGGCGTCTGATGCGCCACCGTCTGTCACGTCTGTGCATGATTGAGCCCTCGCGTTTACGGTAGTAATAAGCCTTGTTATGGGTTGTGTAGATGCTTTCAGCACGTAGCATGAGTTGTGGGGTAAACTCTTCATCCTCATGGAGCGTACCCTTCGGGAAGCGAAGGTCGTGTAGTATGTCCTTATGAAAGAGGAGCGTACATACCGAGCCGTGTATGTTGTTGTGTGTCATATACTCCGTTCCACTAACCGGACCCTGTGCGTCAGCGAGCGGTTTGACCGTCGTCTTATCCGTAGACTCAAAAAGAACCATGTCGGCCTCTTGGTATCTAATGATGTCAAGGCACTGCTCGTAGGTGCTTGTCAGCAACATATCGTCGCCATCAACGAACTGAACAAAGCTGCCTTCAGCCAAGGCCAAGCCCGTGTTTCGGGCCTGTCCTAATCCTTGGTTAGGCTGTCTGACGTAGATGATGTCGGCCGATAAGGCCAGTAACTCATTGATAGGCGAATAGTCGGCACCGTCATCCACGACGATAATCTGGCGTTCGGTCTCATTGAGACTCAATGCCAAAATACTGTTGACACAGTCTCTTAGTATATCAATAGACTCGCTATAGTAAGTGACAATGAAGCTTACTAATGGCTTATCTTCCTTATTTTGTGAATAAACTGGTTGAGTTGACATAAGCGTTTTAATCCTATTAGGTGGAGAATAAAGAGTTTCAAGGTCCCTTTGTAGGGTAGGACGGGCAGGAGGGGAGCGGCCTGTGTGGTCTCATAGACATCCATCTGAATGTTTACCAACGCCTCGTAATAGGCAGGAGTCAGTTCCCCCCATAGATGAAGGTGCTTGAGATGCGCATGGAGGAGGTCGGTCAGTTCCTTTCCCCCCGCCTTTGCGGTGATGCCTCTGTCGTTCTGACAGTAATAGTATAGGCCCACGGAGGTTGTTGCCACTACCTTTGCCCGTTGCAGAAGATAAGGATAAGTATAGACATCTTCGAACACCTTGCCCACAGGGAAGCGTATCTCAGAAAAGAGATCACGTCGGAAAACTTTATTACAAGCGTAGGTGTGGAGGTGACCACCTCGTAGCCAATAGTCGCGAACAGAGTCGACTGTTGTATCATCGAAGGTCAGCAAGCGTTCTTTCGACGCACATCCATAGTGCAGCAAGGCAGGATATTCAAGGATGTCGTAGTCGGGGTGAGCAGCTAACACAGCCAACAAGGCCGTATATGTACCCTCGGCAACGAAGTCATCAGAGTCGACAAAGGTAAGATAGTCGCCTGTTGCCACGTCTATCCCTGCGTTTCTCGCAGCCGAAAGACCCCTGTTTGTCTGGTAGATAAGCCTACAGTTCGCTCTGTCGGCCGTCATCTCCTGTGCAATCAGCCGTGAAGCATCCGTCGAACCATCATCAACGAGCACCACCTCCATCCTGTTGTCTATCTGAGCCAACACACTCCTCAAGCAGCGACGAAGCGTGTCTTCAACGTTATAGATAGGTATGATAATAGATAGACTCATGTGATAATAGTTTGATGCAAAAATAATAAAACTTTGAAATGCGTTAGTTATTATGATGAAAAAAGCCTCTAATACTGACAGCTACCTACATATCTTAAAGTACATCAGCCTCTTTGGTGGTGTACAGGTGCTGAATGTGCTGATTGGTATCGTCCGTAACAAGTGCGTTGCAATGTTACTTGGACCGCAGGGAGTCGGTCTTATCTCTCTCTTTAACTCGTCAACAAGACTCATAGGCGACGCTACGAACTTCGGTATCCCTATGAGTGCTGTGCGCAATCTGGCTGAGGATTACGACAAGGGAGACGAGGAGAAGCTGACGACCGACATCGCTGTCGTGCGCTCATGGAGTTTGCTGACGGCCTTGTTAGGTCTTTTTATCTGCATAGCCCTCAGTCCGCTGCTAAGCCGTTACACCTTCTCATGGGACGGCCACACGCTTCATTTCGTACTGCTCTCGCCTTGTGTTGCACTGACAGCATTGGCGGGAGGCGAACTGGCCATCCTTAAAGGCGTCCGAAAGTTGGGTGCTTTAGCGGCTATATCGGTCTATAATGTCCTCGCAGCCTTGGTTCTGACCGTCCCTCTCTACTATCTTTTCGGTGACACAGCCATTGTCCCTTCGTTGGTGTTGATGGCCTTGGTGCAACTACTCCTAACCATTGTCGTGTCCTATCGGCTCTATCCTCCACACGTCTCCTTGCGTAAGTCGCTATTAGACAAGGGTTGGGGCATGATACGTCTGGGCACAGCTTTCGTCCTCGCAGGCATCTTAGGCTCTGGAGCCGAGCTAATCATACGTAGTTATCTGAACAATGTAGCCGACATCTCGACCGTTGGCTTCTATAATGCAGGGTTCATGATGACGATGGTTTATGCTGGTATGGTGTTCTCAGCGATGGAGACCGACTACTTTCCTCGGCTCTCTGGTGTGAATAGCTTACGGTTCACTTTCAACCAGATCGTCAACCGTCAGATAGAAGTGACGCTTTTGCTCATCTCGCCTCTACTGTCTTTTTTCCTCTTGTTCCTGCCCCAGTTGATTCTCTTCCTTTATTCTGATAAGTTCCTCCCAGCCCTCGGCATGGCACAAGTGTTAGTCCTGGCGATGTATGTAAGGGCCATTCGCCTACCCGTAGAGTATATCCCTTTGGCCAAGGGCGACTCCCGTTCTTATCTAATCTTAGAGGGTCTGTATGACATCCTACTTGTTTCTCTCGTGCTACTCGGCTTCTGGAAGGGACAACTCTTCGGTGCTGGATTAGGCGTAGCAGCGGCAGGAGTGCTCAATCTCGGCTGTGTCTACGGCTATACGTACGTACGTTACGACTATCGACTGTCGTCTTCTGTGGTGGTCTATACGCTCATTCAGATGACTATCGGCCTCCTCGTCTTCTTTGTGTACGTTCTGAACATGACAGCCTACGCTGGGGAGCAGCCCTAACGTTGTGCCTCATCAGTACGATAGTCTCCCTTCGTGTGTTGAAATCGAAGTCCGGACTGTGGAACGCCATGATTAATAAGGTGAAAAATAAGTTTACTCGCCATGCCAAAGATTAGTATTCTCGTTGCCGTTTATAACTCGGCTGCCTACTTGCCGCAATGCCTTGACTCCCTCTTAGGGCAGACTTTGCACGACATAGAGGTGCTTTGTGTCGACGACTCATCAACCGATAACTCCCTTGCCATCCTACGACAATATGCCGAGAGAGACACTCGTGTGAAGGTGTTTGCCCTCGATAAGAACCATGGGATAGCCTTTGCCCGCAACGTGGCACTGTCGAATGCTTCGGGCGAGTTTATCTGCTTTGTCGATAGTGACGACTGGTTAGCCCCCAACGCACTTGAGGCTGTCTGCAAGACCTTCACCGATGACGTTGATAGCGTACTCTTTCAGGTTGTCCTCCACTATGCTGATGGGAGTGAGAAAACCTATCCCATGCCCCCTTTCGAGGCCCTGTCGGGTGAGAGAGCATTTGTCGATAGCCTTACATGGAAGATACATGGAGTCTATGCCATCAGGGCAGCTATCCACCATGCCTATCCTTACGACGATGCCCTACGGACGTATAGTGACGAAAACATAACACGTATTCATTATCTAAAATCCCATAAGGTAGCGGTCTGCGAGGGTGTTTACTACTATCGGCAGCACACCTCTTCTACCACGCACAGGGTCAGTGTGCGCCGTTTCGACTATCTCTTAGCCAACGAGCGTATGCGTTGTCAGCTCGTCGCCATGGGTACCTCCGAAGCCAACCTCCGTTGTTATGAGACGATAAGATGGCAGAATTTAGTGGGGTTATACCTCTTCTATTATCTTCATCGGCATGAGCTCTCGGCCACCGACCGCCAAGAAGCCTTGTCAATCATGCGCCACGTCTGGCAAACCATCCATCTGCAGCAGGTGAGTCCGTCTCTCCGCCGCAAGTTCGGCTATCTCCCCTTCCGTCCTTCATGGCTCCTCTTCCGTTTTCAAGAAGAGCTCTACTTCACCCTCCGTGCGCTTGTTGGGAGGAATAAGGAGGTAGAGTGAGGCCTCACCCCTAACCCCCAGCTGGCCCCTCCCCTTCCCCTCCCCCAAAGGGAGGGGCGTGATCACCGAGGTTACCCCTACTTCGCTGCGTGTGTCTTGATAGGAATGTGAACCCTCGCCGACACCTTTATGACTAATCATTAACACCTAACAACTATCACCCACCACCCATCAGAGGCCTCACCCCCAACCCCTCTCCGAATGGAGAGGGGAGTGATTACCGAGATACCCCTGTATGTCCTCCGTAGGCTTAACAGTCCATCTCCTACCATTAGCAGGCCAGTAGGGGTAACCTCACATACTACTCCCCTCTCCATTCGGAGAGGGGCTGGGGGTGAGGCCTCTGTGCGCTCTGTATGCCGGAGGCCTTCTGTGGGCTCGAAACCGTGCGCTTAAAACCTCCGTGACCTCCGTGTGCTCTGTGAGAGAAAGAAATATCCAGCATAAAAGAAAAACCTCCCCACGACTCTCAAGTGCGTTCTTTTTCTCACAGATTTACACAGAAGAACAGAACACACAGCATTCCACAGAAGGCCTCCGGCATACAGATATCACAGAACCTTACAGCCGTCTTTAGCTGAAACGCTCTGTGACCTCTGTATGCCGGAGGCCTTCTGTGGACTCGAAACCGTGCGCAAAAAAGCTCAGTGAACTCTGTGCACTCTGTGAGAGAAAAAACTCCCCAGCGAGTCACATGTGTCTCATCTCATAGCGAGGGTGTTTTCTATTTCTCACAGAAAAACACAGAAGAACAGAACACACAAAGCCCCACAGAGACATTAAGTCAACCGATATCACAGAACGTTACAGCCACCTTTAGCTATAACGTTCTGTGATATCTGTATGCCGGAGGCCTTCTGTGGGATCGAAACGTTGGTGGAAAAATTCTGTTAGATCTGTGAGTTCTGTGAGAGAAAGAAATACCCTTCGTGAGAGAAAGGATTTTTCTCTGTGTGAGGACAAAACACTGTGTTTTGATGAGTGAACTTTTTTGTGGTGATATGAGTAGTTCTTAAGCTGCATGAAAAACATTTACAAAGAGTGATGAGATAGACTTTTATTTACGATGGAAATATTAGCAAGATACGAGACTATAACGCACATGATTTCAGAGAGTTATGAACACAAAACGAGGAGAGGCCTTTCTTGCATCAAGAAGGGCATGTTCTTGTATCAAGAAAGGCATGTTCTCGGATGTTGAAGGGCCTTTCCTTGAGCGTTGAAGGGCATGGACAGGATGGGAGAGGGACGAAAATAGTTTACAGATTTAGCGTGATGTCTTGGCGTGAAGAGGATAGGAGGGCTTCTTCCTCGTGCTTGGAGAGGGGCGATGAAAGAAAAGGCACCCCCTGCAATGCAGGTGGTGCCCAACTAAAAACTCAGAGTTTCGTGATATGCACTAAGGTTTAATTTAATTCTATTATGAAATCATGAGGCTGGTTGAACCTCCTTTTTCGCTTGTCTCGTCACGCCTTAGACAATCCTACAATGCGGCCATAGCGTAGTCAGAGACTCGCTCTTTGCTTGCCTCGTCACACCTTGGACAATCCTACAATGCACCCACAAAGCAGCTAACCCTTCGTGTTTCGCTTGCCTCGTCACACCTTAGATAATCCTACAATCCGCCCACAGCGTAGTCAGAGACTCGCTTTTTGCTTGCCTCTTCATGTCATAGACAATCCTACAACTCGCCCACAGCGCAGGCTGCCCCTCGCTTTTCGGTTGCCTCTTTATTGTTTAGACGCAGGAAGGCGAGGGAGGTTTAATGTATAGTCCCTTATTTTATACGGAATTTACCAGGGCCGTTTACACCCATGTTATCGAAGAGGATAGGGTGACCACTATACTTGGTTGTGTTTATTACAGAGACGGTGTACTCGTTGATTACGGCTGAAGAGAAGATGCTAAGAGCGTATGCACCCTCAGAAGAACGTGCTGCAGCTGATGAAGTCCAATACATTGCTGTGGCTCCTATGAGTGGGGCTGCAATTTTGTAGGGTGTTTCTATCTGAATAGGAGGAACCTCCGTATGCTTGAAACCATAGAAACCTGTGCAAGGTAAGAACATGTAATCCGCATTAGTGTTAGCCTTAGTTGGCCGCCCAAATGACGTTATTTCTACATTAACCTCTGGTGCAGCAGGATCGACACGATAGTCTGTTCCGTTGGGCGCAAGCGTCTTCAAGGCTTCTAAAGTCTTACCTTCGTCCGCCGCAATCTTCTTCAGTGTCTTGAACCACACACCAGTGTTGAAGAGATGGCATACATTACCAGGGTAGGTGATAGCGTATAGCTTCGTCTTATCCCACATCGGTGAACCTTTCTCTACCAGCCATAGAGCCTCATTGACATTCATTGCGTCAGCAGCACTCTTCAGTGCTTTATTACCGTCAACGGTGGTTGTGTGACCTTGTGAATGGTTATAGCTTCGTGTATCCGTAGTGCCAGTAGGATCCGGGAAACCGTCTTCGCGATACGAGATAACGTCACCTGGGAGTATAGGCTGTCGGGCTTCATGTCCCTTCCAGAAATACTCGCCACTTGCAGCATCCCATGTGTAGTACTGGTTCTTGTCGTATTCATAGAGCTTGATGTTCTCTGCGATGTGGTGAGGCTTGCCTGCCTCCACCTTTACCGTACCTTTATAGGTCTTCTTATAATAACCTTTACCACCGCTCAAGGGGTCGACTAAAAGATATTCAATCGATAGGTTAGTGTATTCACCAGGGGGGAGAACGATGATGATGCCATTCTTTGACGCATCAGAAGTGGCTGGGATAGGGAGGAAAGGTTTGCCATCTTCATCATTGATATTGTCATGTCCTGCGACATCCTGCTTATAGTACCACACAATCTGTTTCCCTTCTTCCGTCTTCTTCGTGAGCTTTCCGTCTGCAGCCATCGTGTATGTACCTGTAAGACCCTCGTTGGCAGTGACGTACACGGCCCGAACACCGACAGAGGAGGCGAACTTATGGACCGAAGAGTAGGGTGTCAGAACGAGGTAGCCAGCCTTGTGAACGAGATTGAAAGAATACTTCTGATTAGCATTCTTCGTCGCTGTAGCGATACCACAGTCGCCATATTGACCGATGAGGTCGGCAGAGTTGGGATCAGTCTGTTTCTGTTTTGCAGCAAAGACAACCTCGTCAGCTTTGTCAGAGACCGTACCCGTATATCTCACCTTATAGCTCTCTGCGGTGAGGTTCTTCTTGAAGTAGAAGTTAGACGTAGCCACTTGTTCGCTGATATCATCCTTATCATTCTTCTCAAAGGTAGTCCCCCCAGTCGTGTTAACCCATATCTTGTCGCCTTGTGTCCACAGGAACGCCACGTGAGCAGGCTCGGTAGAGGACTGAGCGACATATTTTCCTGCGGTGCGCGTGGCTGGTCCTTCGTCAGAGAAGCAGGTCATCCCCTTGTAATCCTCCGCCTTTTTACCGCCCACCTCTTCGATAGACTCGGTAGAACATGACGCAAAGCATGCGCACACCAATCCTGTGACTAATAACTTACTAACGATATTTTTCATTGTAAAATACTTTCTTTTCTCTATTGATTAATACTTACTAATAAACGATGAAAGCGACTATTAGTTATTGTCCTCCTCTTCTTCCCACTCATTATCATCGTCGTAGGCATTCTCATGTCCGCCCCCCATGCGTGTAGTTCCAGCTGCAAGACAGCCCTCAGGTTCTATGTGTACGAGCATAGCTGCGGGACACACGTAGTCTTTCCTTGCTGTGCTTGACGCATACAGCAAGTCTAATTCATTTAATTTTATCATCTTAATTCTTCTTTTTAGTTACCTTATTAGATAAAGAGTACGCTACTCAGGTCGACAACTCGACTTAACATTTATGTTTACAAATAGTATAATGTTTATTAAACTCGGCCGCAAAGATATAAAAAACATTTCATTCTGCGTTTATATCCTTTACGAATGTTATTTTAATTTAGGATGTTTAACACATTAAAAACACCTAACAGAGGCCCCTCCCCTTCCTCAGCTGGCCCCTCCCCTTCCCCTCCCCCAAAGGGAGGGGCGTGATCACCGAGGTTACCCCTCCTTCGCTGCGTGCGTCGTGATGCGAGTATGGTTTCATCTCGATGCTTTTATGACTAATCCTCAACACCTAACATCCATCACCCACCACCCATCAGACGCCTCACCCCCAGCCCCTCTCCGAATGGAGAGGGGAGTGATTCCCGAGATACCCCTATATGTCCTCCAAATGTTTAGCAGCTCATCTCCTATCATTAGCAGGCTAATAGGGGTAACCTCACATACTACTCCCCTCTCCATTCGGAGAGGGGCTGGGGGTGAGGCCTCTGTGAACTCTGTATGCCGGAGGCGTTCTGTGGGCTCGAAACTGTGCGCTTAAAACCTCCGTGACCTCCGTGTTCTCTGTGAGAGAAAAAAAAGTCTTTCGTGAGAGAAAGAACTCCCCAGCATGTTGCTCTTATGTTATCTCATAGCGAGGGTGCGTTCTATTTCTCACAGATTTACACAGATGAACAGAACACACAAAGCCTCACAGAGACATTAAGTCAACCGATTTCACAGAGCCTTACAGCCAACGTTAGCTAATCCTCAACACCTAACACCCAACACCCAACACCCATCAGAGGCCTTGTGGCTGGCAGATATCACAGAACATTTCAGATAATATAGGCAGTGAGAACAGTGCTATATGAATAAGGCGTTTATCTCTTCATCGCAAGCCGATGCGTGAGTCGACTATCAATAAAACTTAAAAGAGAATGTGTTGATAATGATACACCCTCTTTTCTTATGTCCGACGCAAAAATAATTGTGCTTTCGCTTTCGTTTTCACAGTAAAAGTCTTATATTTGCAACGTATTTGTTTTATAACAAACACGAATGGTTATGAACATAGTTTTAGATATCACTCGCAAGCAAGTAACGACATCAGAACTCCTTAAACATAGACCAAACCTGCGAACAGGTTTCCTATCATCATTAGGACTGACGTCTGTAAGGCGATTTGAACGTTATTTGCAAGGGAACGACAGAGAAGACCTCCAGCGTGATGCAAAGGTTATTGCAAGAGATATGAACATTGCTATAAGATACATCACAAATGGAAGAAAGAAATAAAAAGGACGCAGGAAACTGATTTCCTCTTCGAGGTAATAACATAACAAAGGAGGGTGTGTCATAATAGACACATCCTCTTTTCTGTTTTTTCTGTACTGTCTTATCTAAGTTCTGTATCCTCTGACGGCCTACATAATGACATGATGAGAAAGAGAGACAGATGTTTTTTTGAAGACAGAATGACATAATGACAAATATAGAATGACATATTTTTTCTCACAGAGAACACAGAAGAACAGAACACACAGCATTCCACAGAGACATTAAGTCAACCGATAACACAGAGCGTTACAGCTAATCTTAGTTGAAAGGCCTCTGTGATATCTGTATGCTGGAGGCGTTCTGTGGGATCGAAACGTTGGTGGAAAAGTTCTGTTAAATCTGTGAGTTCTGTGAGAGAAAGAAATGTCCTTCGTGAGAGAATAACCTCCCCACTAGTTTTGCATACGTGCGCTCTGTGAGAGAAAGAAACGCTATGAATCGGTGAGCGAACCTTTTTGTGATGATATGAGACATATTTAACTTGCATGAAAAACATTTACAAAGAGTGATGAGATAGACTTTTATTTACGATAGAAATATTAGCAAGAAGGAAGAATATAACACACATAAATTCAGAGAGTTACGAACGCGAAACGAGGAGAGGCCTTCCTTGCACCATGAAGGGCCTTTCCAAGCATCAAGAAGGGCGTGTTCTCGAACATTGAAGGGCGTCTTTCACAACCTTGAATGGTCTCCCTTATATTTAAGAACTATGAAAATAGCTTACAAACACACCCTGCTTAACCCACCCAAGCAACCCTGCCTCATCCACAACCCCACTTCGTAATGTCCACACCTCCTGCCTGTATCACCATAAACCCACTCCTCCTCGTCTACTAAATCATGGTATATCACCGCCAAACCTAATCTGTGTCGTCCATAAAACCCACTCCTCCTCGTCTACGAAATCATGGTATATCATCCCCACCCCTAATCTCTATCGTCCACAACCCCACTCCGCACCGTCTACAAGCTCATCCTGTATCATCCGCTGCACCATGGTATTTCGTCTACTAACTCATCCTGTGTTCTCTCTAAACCCTCCCTACATTGCCTCCACCCCAACGTTCTCTACTCGTTCGTTCAAAGCCTTCTTCTTCACAACACACAAAAAAAGAAGAAGCAAAAAACTACTGTCTTTTACTTCTTCTTCTTTAATCTCTATTTCTCGTCCTACACCCCTTATGCGTGATTACCCATAATTAGGTAGGTCGGCATTTATTCCCTTCTACCTTTGGAGAAAGGATGGGGTGAGTCCGTTTGTCTTACTGTCCTACATAGATAGGACGGATGCTGTGCATATTATTCTTGTTAATCAAAGCTTTCTGAGTAGTACCAGAGAAGCCCTGATAAACACCCAAAGAATTGCTCATTATCTGTGGCATGAATGCTGCAGCATTGTCATTACCAGTATTACTTGTTGAGGTCCAGTATCCAGCCTGACTACCTGGCTTATCAATAGCACCAGTATAAGTATAATATATACCAGCCATAGGGAAGAACAGTGCATTGTCAAAATCTGACTTAACAAACTGTCTCAAGTTGTTACCAGCATCAAATATAGAAGCCGTATTACTTGGATTAAGTTTTTTATTGTTCTTATCTAAGACTAAACCCTTAAGCTTATCTGGCACGTTTGGATCAAACAATACGCCATAAACCTTGTTGCCATTATCATCGATAAAGTAACCGACATACTCTGCAGTGGCTTTCATCAGATTATTGAAATCCGTAGCACTTGGAAGTTTCCACTTGTTGTTAGAAGCGTATGCAGCCAAATCACCATGCTTCTTGTCTGAGCTAATAACCCCTTGTATATCTCTTCTTTCAGTCCAGAATTGTCCAGTCTTTGTATAGTCGTAAGCATATTCAATATCACCCCATCTAAAGTGATCAAACTTAACATCATTTGGATTATAAGTAGGAAGAGACATTTGTAAATCCGAAAGTGGTTCTGTAATTTTCGAAGGTGTATACATATAATAGTCCCAAGGATTCTCTGCAAGGTGATAACCATCTACCCAACCATTTATTTTAGTACCTGTAGAATACTGGAGGTTATACTTACCCCACTTAACACCATTAATAGGAATGTATGGACTGTCTTCCTTAACTTGCACTGTGAAAGGATAAACCTTAGCAGCAACAAGATTAAAGTTTGGAGTGCTTACAGCGAAACGATAGGCCTTATTATCTGTTGTGTACACTTCAAATGTAGGGCTGAAGTGGTTCTGTGGCAATATAGCTACATATATCTTCTCAAGTGATACTGGTGAATTAACTTCTATCTTACCAGTTTCAAGACTCTCTAACTGATTGCTCTGAATATTATAAACAGCCTCTGTAAGAACATTAGAAAGGACGAGCTTCTTGATGTTCGTAAGCTTAGTACCGCCGACTGTGAAGTCTAACTCTAAGACAGAATACAACTTTTTCATATCAACGCTACCTGATGCAGAAGCACCATTTACAGTAACCTTTCCTTTTCCATAGCTATAATCAAAGTACTTTAGGTTCTCCACAGAACCATCTTGACCCTTATTACCATTGATATAACTTGCAGTCATAATTACTGGCATTTTACCCTGATCGAATCCTGCAACGAATGTACCAGGATAGAAAATGCCTAACTCGTCATTATCCTTACATGCGATTACACCTTCAAGTGTTGTTCTTGTACCACCGTTACTTGCAGTTAACATACCATAACGAGACTCAGAAGAAGAGCCTGTAAAGGTGCGGTTATAAGCCATAAACTTATCACCAGTAACCCACTTATTATCAGCATCAATCCTAACTTCTGAACGAGTTTTTGCATCGCCAGTAGATATGCTCAGCGCACGCTTCGCTGTCTCATTAGGACTAACAGGAGCTTTCTCCTCATTATTCAAATCGCTTGAACATGATGTCAAGCCTGCGACAATGACACCAAGGATAAGACCGTAAATCTTCTTGAAATTCATTTGTTTTTCTTTTTTTTAATGGTTTAATTTACTCTTCATCATAATCGAATGGGTTTTTCTTAGCACCACCTCCAGCCGTAGAAGGGCCAAGTACGATAGGATCCGCCCTCTCAAAGTTTTCGTTTGTAATACGAAGACCTTTATCACTTCCAGCCAACATAACCTGCTCAGCAGCCATGGCTATACATGAACTGCATGGCTTCACATAATCTTTTTTCATTTTAATTGAGTAATTTAATCTTATTTTTTTGATAGATGAATTGATTTCTTAAAGTGTATCGTTTTTAGTTTAAAACATTAATATTTTAAAGTGACATAAACCGATTCTTGATTATAACTTTGCGTGATCTTTATTTAGTAATGCGGCACAAAGGTACGATAAAAGTATCGGAGAAGAATAGAAATTTGGTAAATATAATAAAGTTAACATACTTTTAGTGAAAAGATAACATTCTGTTACACTTCTCTTTAGGCTATGTAGTGTATGGTTTTGGGTTAATTGTTAAGATAATAGTTAAGGCTACAAAATGTTGCAGAAGGTTTTGTTGTACAGCATAATTTACCTGTCTTTAGATTGGAAACGGTGACCTTTAATCATGCTGTAAATATGGTCTTAGTACGTGGGAGTAGTGATAATAGTCGTTTCTTGAGTGGTTACGCTAATAATAGTGAGAATTGATAAGTAGGGCGTAATTATCCTTTCTCAAGCAGGCACATGATTAATACCGTGAGTCATTAGGCTACAATCGAAGCGAGTCTGTCGTAACCTAATGCAGAACCGTCCCGTTATGCCACATGGAATCGGGGGTACTAATAAGTCTTTCTAAGGGTGATGATGCATAATAGTGTCGTTATCCAACATGGTAGAACCCCTCTTAAGCCTTTATAAGATATCGTCTTCATTCTCAATCTCTTTGCCGCTTTCATTATCAACACGCAACGTCGGAGGTTGAGTACTGTCATTACTACTTGTCGTGCTATTATTATTATTTGTATTACCCAACAGTGCACCTTCTTCGTTCAAAGGGTAAACTTCACAAAAAGGGCTTGTATAATTCTTCTTTCTCATTACGTTATATTTTAAGTGTTTATTGTCAAATAAGCTGTAAGAACGATAGGGAAGGGAGGTCTGCAGATAGTCCATAGATATGCCGTCAGACAACCTTAAATTCGTAGACAAAGTTAATTAATATTTTTGAAAAAGCACTATATTTATTAAAGATGTAGGGTTGCATAGCAAAAAAAGGCCTAAAATTATCTTATTAACTATATTCTGAAGCAGTCATTAGGTCATTCTTCTTTTGTTTTATAGTAGAACAGAGTGTTTTTTTAACATAAAGGTTTCTGTGTATAACATGATAAAAGAACTGTAGAAAAAGAAATGAGCTCGGTAAGAAACCGAGCTCACAACCAAATTAATTAAGCATGACCATTGGCAGAGCCTTAGGCATGTTTCCTTATTTAAGACCTATCGATTTGCGTAGATTAAGATAATCTTCGTCTAATGTAGGATTATCACTGGTACCATCACCAGAGTCCCAAACAGGGCGGATAGCCTTAGCTTGTGTCTTAGGGTGTTCTGCCCAGTTCCATTCAGCTGCACCAAAGAAGAAGTCAGCTGAGCGGTCATTCCATTTGCTATCGTCAGTTGTCATGTATTGACCGTATGCGTTACCATCGCCTGATAAGTCTCTCATCTTCATACCAACAGCACCAGGGTCACGCAATCCTGTATATGGCAAGAACAATCCTTTATTAGCTTGTACAAGTGCGGTCACATTAGTGTAGTTATCTATTGACCTTACAAAACGTTTTGCAGGGAAACGACGATGGCCGCCACTGGTACTGGTTGTGAAGTAAGCACCATAAACTTTAGTACCCTTATCTGTGTAGCAATAAGCAGGGATGGCACGTGCTTCTGTGTAGAGCTTCTTCATTTCGTCACCAGATGGCATACGATAGCGTTGATGCTTGCCCTTTGTATAATACCAAGCAATGTCACCACGTGTTGCGCCAGTTCCATTTATGTCCCAATCAGTATAAGAACCAGGGCTTGAAGGATAATAAAGTTTCTTACCTGCAACACTATATTTAAATAGATCACTATTCTTCAAATCCAATGCCTCTTTAATAAGTCCATAACGGAAGAGATCGACATCTTCTGCCTTCTGAGTTGGAAAATTAGCAAACTGAGAAGTAGTGTTACCCGCATTATAATTGGTAATATTTCTATTCCCATCTAAGGTCACTGCGCGCTGTGATATCCACCACTGTGCTGGTGCAATACCCCAATATCCACCATTGGCAGGACCATAGTGTATAAAGTTACCAGTAGCCCATTTCACGCCTTGCACCTCAACCCATGGCTTTGGATATACAGGCTTCATGTGAAGGATATCAGTGTGATAAACCTTATCAGCAGCGAGTGTTACGTTGTCATAGTTCTGCTCATACTTCTTTCCATTAGCATAAACCATGATATGTATCTGCGTGTAGTTGCCAGGTAACAAGGCTACGTAAGTGTACTGATTATTAGCAGAAGTAACTTCGTTCCTTTTGCTGGGACAACAGCGATAGCTCTACTCTCTTCGAATTCGTCGTCATTAACAAAGCTGTTATTCGTTAAGTCAAGTACTCCAGAAGCCTTGATGTTTGAGACGTAGACAGAGTCGATGTTAGAGAGTTTGTTGTTATTCTCATCAGTGAAGCGTAAACCCCAGAAAGAAACGAGTCGCTGTAATGTTCCAATCTTGATGTTTACCTTGTCACCTTCTACACTCTCAGGGTGAGCACTCTTAGTCTGATAATCGAAACGACTACCGAGTGTAGCTGCAGTACCATCTTGGCGACTAAGGTTGAGACTAACGTATTTTTGTGCTTTAGCACTTGGAACGTATGATATAATCTTTGATACAGTACCAACTGCTACACTCTCCTCTTTCCTTTCAACTGGTGTGATGGTTTTGTTAGCACCCTTTAATGCCACAGCAGGGTAAAGGAAGCTAATGTTATCTTTTGTTGACATAGAGCGACCAGCTGCAGCAATGTCGCCTTTGAAGCTTGCGGACTTGCCACCTCTGGTTGATGTCAATACAAAATAGTTGTTTCGTTTGCCTTCATCGCCATTGACGAATGCGGCTAACTCGTCGTTTTCTGCCCACTCTGAAATGAGTCTTTTTCCATTAGCTGGGTCAACAGCGAGGGCACGAGTGGCTGTTCCTGAACCTTGAGCAGGCTCGGCTGATGCCGTGACATGATATACCTTTGGGGTATTGTCAGTCCCAGCTGTTTCTGATAGTTCGTCAGTCTGACAAGCAGACAAAGCAATTGTCACAGTGCCCAAAAGGGCAATTGCTATCTTACTTGATTTTCTCATAAAATCGGTAATTATAAGTTAAATATATAAGTTGTTATACTGAAGTACATCTTTTTGTACTCGTCTTCATTTCCTCCTTTAATCATCTTTACCGTTTAAGTTTATGCTTTTGTGTTCCTTAGATATCCCACTCTATTGCTTTCTTCGCCGAGCTTTGAGATGGGTTGTTAACACTGCGGTTCTGATGTGTTGGGTCACCACCTTGTTGAGGGTCTGATGTACCTGCAGTAATGTTTGATTCTCCGGCTAAAAAACCCTCTACACGCATTGCATAAAGCTTCGTTTCTGGTTCTAAATAAGTTTTCTTCATCGCTATGTTATTATTATTTTAATTTTAAAAATTAGTTACCATTCCCCCTTGCAAAAGTAGTTAAACTTGCTTACAAAGTAGAATACAAAGTTAAATAAAATATTTATAGATACTAACGGTTTAACCTTTATTTTCATGAATAGGGCCTAAAAGATATAAATTAGTTTGATATTTTTACAAAAAGGGGTATGTTGTCGTGCGTAAAGTGGGGTCTCGCAAATGTAAGACAAGGTATTTTTAGTCAGAATGGCATAATGACACGCTTGGGCAAAATGACATAACGACAAAAGGAAGACAGGGTAATTTTAGACAGAATGACATAATGACACACTTAGACAAAATGACATAACGACAAAAGGAAGACAGGGTAACAGGGAGACAAGCATGGCTTTTAGTAACACTTTCGGAGGGCGGATGGGGGGACAGAAGGGGATGAGAAAAAGGACGTGTGATAAACAAAAGAGCGACTCATTGAGCCGCTCTTGGTATGGTTAGAAAGCCTGACTATTACCAAGCTGGCTTTCTCAGCCAAGGAATGAAATAGCTCCTTCCATATGTAGCTGTATATAGGTCCTGTGCTACACCACTGAGGCTAAATTTTGTATAAGTTGCCTTTGGCTCGTATCTCCAATCAATTATATCTTTATTGTTAAGCCAGTAATTGTCTAACTGGAATGTACGCACAATGATATCTTTAGGGTTGAGTTTTGCCCAGAAGTCTTGTGGCAGATATAATAACCTGCTACAGCAAAGGAGAGATTATAATTAGAGCCCAGATAATAGGTTTCTATCTTAGCAATACCCGACGTAGCCTGAGAAGATGGGAAGGTCATCCTGACAGCAACTTTGTAGTTGTTTGTAGGATTAGGATCTCCACCATTCACGGGTTTCATATACATAATAGCATACATCACTTTGCTTCCACGCTCTGTACAGTACCAGTTAGAGAATTTTCTTTGTACTCCATTCAGGTCTACAAAGTCACGGTGACTATCTTTTGTGTTAGAGACTCCATATTCGTTTCCAATGAAAAAAGCTTTTTGTCCACCAATAGGTAGGTCTTTGTCAAATTGTAACTTTGGATTGTTAAAGACTGGGGTCAACTCCGTGTACTTTGGTAATCTATAAAGTTTGCTGCTCAGAGAAGGGTAGTTAGTGTTATCAATTTTTGTACCCTCAGCCAATGCCTCAGCATCGTATCTTGTTCTCTTCTGCAGTTCATTACCCTGTCTATAAGCCCACAAACGCTCAATAGGCAAGGTTGGACGTAATATTCTTAGTGTTACACCATAGCTGGAACCTTTCTTGAGGTCGTCGCTGAAGCTGGCTAAGAGATAGCGGTTGCCCATGAAAGGCTTCCAAGTATTAGGATTGGTAGTGTACACTGACTTATCGTATGTGAAGTTTGTTCGGGTTGGGTCAGTCACATCTACCTTACCGAAAAGCAAGGTCTCATTGACAATACTACCATAATCACTCGTCTTCTTATAGTCTACTGGCATCAAGCAAAGGAGGAAACCGCGGTTGGTCTTTGTGTTTGAAGCGGCTTGCCCTGACTTCTTATAGCTATTAAAATAGATGTAATTGTTGAGGTCACTCTGGCCATTGCGCAGTGTTCCGTCGTTCTTAGTCTCGTCGTACTTGAGCGTGATGCTGGTAGTATAGTGCCTTGCGTTGTACTTCTCGTAAATGCTTGAGCTGCGGCTGATAGCATTCGCACTGTTTGGCTCCCAGTAAGAGGCAGCCTTGTCGGCATCGTCAGAAACGTTATTTCTGTCAATATTGAATTTATATTCACCTGAAGCACAGAAAGCATTACTTTCCATCGTGATGTTACGGTTAATCTTTGTAGGAAGGGTCATACGGCTTTCCAACGACAGAACGAGGAATACTCCCTGTGGCTTGAAGACCATCTTTTTGTTCTCATCATAGAGCTTTAACTTATTTCCTTGTTTAACGATATGACGCCAAGTAGTTGCGAAAGGACACGAAGTAGTAAACTCCTTACCCTTTTCTATCACATTGATAGTAGTCTCGGTGTTCACTTCTAAGTCGTCACCTTTCTTCTCTCCACCGCCCATAAAGGCCATGATATACCAATCGCCATCCGCCAGATTGCTCGTAGTAGACAATTGGTTAAGATGGAACTTCACGTCAGAACCTTCTTTTTTGACGGTCCAGTTGGCCTCGACAACTTCTTTTTTATTATGCGTCTTGTTATAAAGTACGACCACAGAAGGCATTGTCTGCTGTGTGATATTCAGTTTTGGATATAACACAGTCTTCCCATTAATATTCTCCTCGCTAACCTTGAAAGGCATATCAGCCCTTGTCTGCGCTTGGTTTTCGGGGTTGTCAGTACTTGCTTCTATGTCTACGTCGTATGTCTTTACAGCTCCCGTAGAAGAAGTAGTACCTGTGTTTGAATCGTAGTCTACATTTGTTTCGCTACACGATAGGCATAGCAATGAGGCCAAGATAGCCATTGAAAAAACTTTTATGGACATTGTTTATCTCTTTCTAAGTATTGTTATAATAGTCTTACTCGTTATTAAAATCACCTGTCAGCGTACATTCTTGTGTGCTGCACGAGGATTATTGATCGTCTATGTCATCCGTCAAATCTCTGCCATAGTTAATATCCTCAATACTTGCATCTGGTCCTGAACCCGCTAATAAAGTTACTGTCTCAACAGCAATGATGCTTGTACACGGTGTAACATACTTCTTACTTCGGTTTGCTGATACTCCACACATCTGAGCGTCTTCGTTTTTTTGAAACATAATAATATCGTATTAAAATTTAATCGTACATTTATAGTAAGCGCAACCACTTGTTGCTCAACTACCTTTTATCCTTTCTGACCCATCTGCTTTAGGTCCATTCCTTGATTTCTAAGTATGCTAAAAATAGCAAAACGGCCTGCAAAGGTATGAAAAAAAATAAATAAAACAATGGAATTGTTACAACTTTTTAATATGCGTAAACGATGTTCTTTTTTGTTTGTGGGCGTTTTCTGTGTAATTTTCAAGGACTTTCCGAGCCCGTTCTATTTAGTTGTCATGGGCACTGAAGCCAACGAAGAAAAGTGGTTGTGAGGGTTTTTTCTTTCGCTCTTATTTGCTATTTATATTCTACATTTTAAGCTGACTGCACTTTTAAGAGGGGTTGTAATTATGTGATGATAAATCAGTTATAAGCCACGAAAGGCGATAGTAGCAATAGTAATCTTATTCTTCATCTATTTACGTTACGATTGTTTCTGCCACTAATGCGCCATTGTTCCCCTCTGATTTAGCAAGGACAAACAGCGAGTAATAGTCAAGTTAGCCCCTACAATTGATATTTATCAATAATGAACAGGTATTAATAGTCTTGTACAACTTTATTGCATAAATATTTGTTAATATCAGAACAAAGTACTAACTTTGCACCTCGAAATTAATTAGAGGTAGATTGTTATTACGAAATTAGTAGATTTAAGACAAGTAACAACTATTTTTAGACGAAACAAAAAAACGATATTAAGTTATGAAAAGTAATGTAACGACACCGAAGATGGCATATCTTCAGCCAGTTTGTACGTGCGTTAACGTACAAGCTGAGTCACACATCTTAACGATTAGTGCGACAACAACAAACCCTGTAGAGGGTGGTGACCCAACAGGCGGCAGTGGTAATGGCAATACACCAAACCCATTCGGAAATAGTGGTGCACAATCTAAGGAGCAGCCAAGTTGGCTTACATCAGAAGAATAACAAAGATTTTATTTTTAACGATTAAGAAATGAAGATAATGAAAAAGAATGTCTTATTTCCTGTAGCATGCTTCTTGATGGCAGCTCCACTGCTGACAAGTTGTCATGACGATGTAGACAGCTCTACAGCCGAGAATACAACTATTCATACTTATAGCCTCGTTGCTGATGGTGCAAACGCACTGCAGCAGGAACCAGCTACACGTGTTTTGAGTGAAGATGCTAACCATAAGATTAAGTCTGAATGGGGTAGACAAGATGATATCTTAGCTTACGTAGTTGGTGGTGATAACCTTCATACTGCTAACTATAGCTATATAACAAATAGTAATTTAGGTGGTAAGAGTAATTTTGATGGTGAAATAGCTTCAAGTGCTGCGCTCACTACTAATAGCGAGATTGCTTTCCTCTATCCTGGTAAGGCTGCACAAGGCAATAACAGAACCATTACACCTGTTACAGAAACCGAAGAGAGAAGTAGTCTTTATCATGAGGCAAGCGACAAAACACAAGATCGTGTTGAGTTAAAGCTTACTGAGCAAGATGGTACTGCAGAGACAATCGGTGAGCGTTTCGACTTCCAATGGACTAAGCAGAAGCCAAAGAAGGTTGAAGGAAAGAAAGTCGACATAAGCCTTGGTGAGCTAAAGCGTATCGTTACCATCTGGGGATTACGCTTCACAGACGAGAACAATCGTCCTCTTGAAAACATCGATTCAATCTATATCTCAAACGTAAAAGGTTCAGACATCCTTGACCTTGATAGTGGAAAATATATTAACAACAACGAAGAAGACGAGGTTATGAACATCGTCCTCCGACCAAAAACAGGTACGAAATTTAGCTCTAAAGATGGCAAATATACTTATGTTGCCTTTATCCCTGGTGCATACACTGATGTTGTTGTAACAGCTTACGTAGGTGGAAAAGTTTTACAAAGGTCATATGACTCACTCAATTTCGAGACTGGTAAAGTCTATCGCTCAGATATATTGAAGATGGAAGATACTCAGCAGAAGGCGTTTGTTGAGGTACAGGGTATTAAATGGGCTACTGGTAACTTCATCCACTATGAAGAGAATGGACAAGAGTACTGGGGTATTGCGCCTGCACAGTGGTGGATATCACGCCGTGCTGTGATGTTGAACTCAAGCCGTAAGGAGGTTTCTTCTGGTGGTATTCTTCAGTCTTCACAGTTTGAGACTAACCCTGAACAGACTTCTGGCGACCTTGATCTCTTCCGTTATGGAGATATTGAAGATGCTCTTAACGTTAGAAGTAACACATATAAGGCTGGCCTTAAGGATATTTATGGAAAGCTTTATACAGCTACAGGAATTGGAGGTAAAGAAACAAGTGACCGTTCAAAGGCAAAAGCTGGTGATATTGTTTGGTATTACACAATGAATAATAAGAGAAAATATCGTATACCAAATGAGACAGAGTTAAAGTCGCTTTACAATGTAGCTAATGTCATCCCAGCATATTGCTACACCGACAAGGGTACAGTAGTCTATGGTGCATTCTTCACAAACAATGTTAGTAATGACACTAATAAGAGAAAGAAGGCTTTCCCGACAAAGGCAAGGAGATATGACAAGTATACAAATGTTACTGCGTTAGTTCGTGCTAACAAGGGATTATTCTTGCCTGTTACAGGTAGACGTTCAGACGGATTGGCAACAATGGGCTTTAGAGATATGGCTTATGGAGCAGGAGCTTATGGTCAGTATATGAGTGGAAATGCTGATGTCTTAGCCTGGGACTTCTTCTTTGGTCCAACTGAGTGGAATTTCTCAAAGAATGCCAAGGGACAGGCAAGGGCTATCCGTCCTGTATTCATAGAAGAATCTTCTACTGGCTCAGATAATACTTTTGCGCCATTTGCTAACATCAAATAAGGCAATTGCATCACGCATCAAGGCTTTCTCTAAAGCCTAACAAGAATGTTCAGTTTATGCTTTTATACGCATAAAAGCAAGGCACTATAAGCCCCACCACATTCGGACGTCAGTCCTACTGTGGTGGGGTTTCCCGTTTTAACGCCCTGTACACATAGGGAGACAGGGTGAAAGAAGACAGAATAACAGAATAAGACTGGGGAGACTGAATAAGTGAGGACAGAATAACAGTGTAAGACGAAGGGTAAGAGAAGACTGATTAACAGAAGAAACAAAGATAGATTGCGCGGACCGTTTCTACAATCTTGGGGCTGAATCTTGGGAGAGATGAGGGATGATAGAATAATAAAAATTCGTTACAACACATCGACCCAATGGCCCTCTAACCAAGGATATTGCCTCCCCTGTAACTGACTTTATAACCTTCATAAAACCAGGATATTACGTATAGCGTTTAAGACTACGCCCTTCTTGCTTGTAGACTACGCCCTTCTTGCCTCAAGAAGAGCCTGTTCTTGAATGTAGAAGAGCCTTTTCTGGTTCTTCCGAAATATGGAGTGATACCTTTTGAGATTAGAACTTTGAAGATAGGTCACACAGAGCAAAGGAGAACACAGAGGTTTTATATAGCAGAAATCGTTAGGCATAGAGGCACCGTTGGTGCGTGGAGGAACAGAGGATATTTGCGAGTGTTATTAATGTTTGGTCTATTTCGCTTCAAAGCAATTGTTTGCAAGGTTTATTAAAATGTTTATTACCCAAGCTATTAGCAATAGCTATCAGCAATACTTACAATTCGAACGTAATTTGTGCCCTTTACAAAAGCTGATTGTGAAAAAAATAGACTAAAAGGTGAGTCTTCCCATGAGGTGAGAAGTAATCACGATCCCCCTGTAAAAACATTTGTTTATTGTGTACATTTCGTCTTAGTGTGTATGTTCTCTAATTTGCAATTCGTGTCATTTGTAGTTCTTTCAATCTAAATGTGTTTATTCTGTTTAAAACTTGATTATTCTGTCTTCTTCGATTGATCAAATGAATATTCTGTCTTTCAATTGTTAATCTAATGTTATACGTCATCAAATAAAGTATATCTTAAAGTTGCTACTACTTAACGAATAAGAAAAGTATTATTGTGGCACAATAATGTCTATTTTTCTTGGAGTTGTATTATGAAATGCTTAATTTTGTAGTTAATACTTTTGGCAGAATGTTCTATAAATGGAAATGATAATTCTAATTTAATTTTTTTTAGAGTAAAAATGATTCTTCGGATATAACTACTTAAATGGATTGCATAGAGTGCATAATGTTATATTGGTGCTCAAATAAGTACAACCACTTTTGATAGTTTTATCAAGTTTATTGGAGTATAGTAAGTGGAAAATCATGAGTTATAAAGCCTACATTAAGTAAGAATGCTATGGGTAAGTTCAATGAGAATATAAATAAAGGTTATGGTAATAAAAGAAGAAGTTCTTGAACTCTTGCAAAGCACAGAGACTTATAGAATAGAACGTACGAGTTCAACAGGTGATATGGATAAGTTTCAGGAGGCTATTTGTGCTTTTTCAAACGATTTGCCAAATTCCCGAAAGAAAGGTTATCTTATTTTGGGTGCTTATGACAATGGGACTTTATCTGGACTAAGAGTTGATGATGCCTTGATGAAACGAATAGCGGGGATTCGCTCTGATGGCAATATCTTACCATTACCGATTATGTCAGTAGAAAGGGTTGAGCTTGAAGGTGGCGATTTACTTGTCGTAGAGGTCTCACCAGCTTTGGTTCCACCAGTTCGATATCGTGGTCGTACCTTTATTCGTATAGGACCTCGTCGGGATATTGCAACAGAGTCAGAAGAAAGAGTCCTTTGGAGAAGAGAACATCTTATATGGCTACTTTTGATGCAACTCCTTGTTTTGGATCATCATTAAAGGATATTGACACTCAGTTTATAAAATATGAATATCTTCCACAGGTAATAGATGCTGATATTCTTAAGACGGATAAACGCTCTTTGCAAGAGCAATTGGCAGCAATCCATCTTTATGATATAGTTCATGACTGTCCTACGAATGCAGCTATTGTGCTTTTTGGGATAAATGCCTCTTTCTTTCTTCATGGCTGTTATGTTCAGTATGTGCATTTCGCAGGAGAAGATACAGGAAGCGAAATTCTTAACGAAAGGCAGATGCGGGGAAGTCTGTGTTCGATACTACCTAAGTTGGAGAGTTTTGTAAAAGATGCTATTGTAACTTCACGTCCAATGCCTGTGAGTATGCTACGAGAACAGATTGTGTTTAACTACCCAGAACTCGCACTTAGAGAGCTACTGATGAATGCTTGTATGCATCGTGATTATCAATCAAATATGCCTATAAGAATTTATCAATTTAGCAATCGTATAGAGATTCTCAATGCTGGAGGCTTATATGGGGAGGCTCGTCCAGAAAATTTCCCTACGGTAAATGATTATCGTAATCCTATTATTGCAGAGGCTATGCGTGGTATGAAGTATGTTAATATGTTTAACCGTGGTATTCAGCGTGTAAAAATATGCTAAGGGAGAATGGAAATCCAGACCCTATCTTCAATGTCGGTAAAGTAACTGCTTTCGAGGTGACAATACAGCCATCTTTGTCACTTAACTTAGTCACTGATGGAGAAAAAGTGACTAAGTCTGTGACTAAGTCGGCAGAAGTAATGAATGAGATTATTGCCTTGTGTCAACAGCCTAAAAGTCTTACTGAAATTATAACCCATTTGGGACTAAAACATCGTAACAATGCTAAAAGTCGCTATATTGACCCATTGATAAAAGGTGGATTTCTTGAGATGACAATACCTGATAAACCCAATAGTAGGAATCAGAAGTATATAAGTGTATTATCTTAGTCACTTAACTTAGTCACTGATGGAAAAAATGACTAAGTCAGCTGAGATCTTAGAAAGCCACTTAGCTTAATCTGCCCCCCTTAGTGAGAGTCAAAATGTAAATTCTGTTTTCGAATTTCTTTTCAGGTAGACAAGTGAACGAGTTGCTTGTGAAGTAGACATGGTAACATGAGAACAAATTTCTTCTTTATTACAAGCAACTCGTTCACTCCTCCACTTACCTTGTTACTCTGTCTTTTTCGCAAGCAACTTGTTCACTCGTCTACTTGTTCACTCGTCCACTTACTATGTTACTTTGTCTTTGATACAAGCAACTTGTCTACTTGTCTACCCGTTCACTCTATGTTTATATATGTTAAATATTAAATTTTATGTAAGTATTATAAGTATTTAAGTTGTTTGAAAGATAGGTGTCATTAGACCAATCTAATAGTTCGAGCACTGAGGGGGAGGTATAATTGACTGCTTATAAGGGCGTTGCGAAGGCAAGGACAAAGGAGGTAGGCCCTGTGAGTTAGGCAGTTATCGCTCGGAGAAAGCTAAAGGATGTGAACAAGAAAACCTAAATCGGTTACACCTTATTATATATATAGGGGTGAGCAGATGAGAGTTTCTAATAGAGCGTAGTAGTAAGTAAAGCGTACTACTCATTCGAAAGCGAAGGGTAGGAAGGCTTCTGAACTATAATAGGAGTAAGCAAACAAGACTTCTGATAAAAGATAGGAGCAAGCGAACAAGAACCTCCGATGTAGCGTAGTAAGCAATAGAGGACTACTGACATCGACCCAATTAACAAGAAAAAGTTAGGAAAGTAATAAATAAAAGTTTAAAACCTAAACCTGATGAGAATCTTTAAAGAATCAAAGCAGAAGCATCTGTACTTCTCGGCTGCCTTTGCTCTATCATTAGCATTGGCACCAACAGGTGTCTACGCAGGTACAAACACCAGCACTGCAGTACAGGCAGTACAGCAGAATGGTAATCACAAAGTGACCGGTCGTGTCGTTGACTCAACCGGCGAACCGCTCATTGGTGCTACCGTCCTTGTTGAGGGTACCACTAATGGCACAGTAACGGATATTGATGGTAACTATACCCTCAATACCCCTGCAAACGCGAAGCTCGTCTTCTCTTACATCGGTTATGCTGCACAGACCATCCCTGTTGGTGGTAAGGGTACGATCGACGTAACATTGAAGGAAGAGGCCAACACCATGAACGAGGTAGTTGTTACCGCCATGGGTATTCAACGCAAAGAAGAGTCTTTGACATACGCAACACAAAGAGTAAAGGCAGAAGATCTCATGAAGGTGCAGGACCCTAACGTTGCTAACTCACTTGAAGGAAAAGTATCTGGTCTGACCATTACACCAAGTGCTGGTGGTGCAGGTGGTTCTACGAAGATTGTACTTCGTGGTGCTAAGTCAATTCTTGGTAACAGTTCACCACTCATCGTAGTCGATGGTGTTCCTATGACTAATGATGCACGTGGTAATCATGATATGAACAGTCAGAGTAAGGATATTACCTATGCAGGTATGTCAGAAGGTTCTGACCCATTGTCATTGATTAACCCAGACGATATCGAGTCTATCAATGTCCTCAAGGGTGCTAATGCTGCTGCGCTTTACGGTTCTGTAGCAGCTAATGGTGTTGTGATGATTACTACCAAGCGCGGTCGTGAGGGTAAACTGGACATCAATGTAACATCTAATATAACCTTTGACACCCCATTGCTTACTCCAAAGATTCAGAATACATACGGTGCTACAATCAATGGTAACACTGTCCAGGCAGATGGCTGGGGTGCAAAGATTGGTTCATTGACAGACAATCAGCTGACAATGAGCTCACCACTTGATTCAAAGAACTTTGGTGCAGGTGCAATGCACAATATTTATCTTCGCAACTATACAGAGGATGAAGTGAAAGATTTCCTCCGTACAGGTGTAACTACGAATAACTCAGTATCTCTCTCTGGCGGTACAGAGAAGATGACAACATACTTCTCTATGGCGAACAGCCATGCAAAGGGATTGTTCCGTAACAATAACTATAATCGTAATACTTTCAGCTTGCGTCAGAACTATCGTTTCTTCAATCGTCTGAAGGTTGATTTGTCATTGAACTACGCACAAACTATTACTCGTAATCGTCCTGGTGGTGGTACCGTTGGTAATCCTCTTTATCATCTCTATCTTACTCCACGCAATGTGAGTCTTGGTTACTATCGTGATAATTATGTGACTGACAATGCTACATGGATGAGTCGTGAGGGAAGAGAATATTATGAGCTTGGTTCAGGTGGTTGTAATTTAGTTAAGGGTTCTACACAGCTAACTGGTCCACGTCAGAACTGGGTGTTCATGAACTCAGCTAATAATAATCCATATTGGCTTATTAATATGAACAATAATAAGCAGACAGAAGACCGTATCTGGGGTACTCTTTCTGCTAATGTAGATATCTATGACGGTTTGACTTTCCAGGCACGTGTGAACTATGACCACACTCGTTATACTTCAACCAGTCGTCGTTATGCAACAACATTCCTCCCTGCAGGAATGGATGATTATGGCCATTTCTGGGATACAAGTTCAAAGACAACAGAGCTGTACATTGACTACCTGCTGAGCTATAATAAGAAGTTTGGTGATTATGATGTGTCTGGTTCTGCAGGTTGGGTAGGTCACACCATTAAGGGTGAATATAAGGGTACAGACGTAGAGGCTACCTATATCGATCGTAACCTTCAGAAGTTACCATCACGTGTAAACTACTTTGATACAAGTGCTGGTGGCATGGGTGGTACAAGCAGTTCTAAGTCATCTAACTGGGATCGTGCATGGCTTGCTACAGCACAGTTAGGTTGGAAAGAGACCGTTTACTTTGATGCTTCTTATCGTCGCGACTGGTATCGTCCATTCCGTTACTTCAAGCTGAGTGGTATTTCAGATACTGACAACTATGGTTACTTTGGTGTTGGAGCAAACGCTATAGTCTCTAAGCTCGTTAAATTACCAGAAGTAATTAACTATTTGAAGTATCGTGCTTCTTATTCAGAGGTAGGTAACTCTATCCCTAACTTTGCTTATGACGCTGTAACAGAGAATCTTCAGACTGGTGCTATCATTGGTAGTAACTACTCTCAGTTTGTTGATCCACGCCCAGAGAAGACACGTTCTTTCGAGACTGGTATTGAGTCACTTTGGTTCAATAACCGTTTGAGTTTCGACCTTACCTATTATCATGCTGTAATGAGTAACCTCTATATGACAGTCGGTACTGGTACAGGACTTACAAAGAACTTAAATTCTGCTAAGATACGTAATCAAGGTATAGAGATGACCATTGGTTATGACTTCAAGCCATTCAGCTGGCTGCGTTGGCGCACTTCTTATAACCTCTCATACAACAACAACAAGATTCTTAAGACTGCTTATGATGAGCAGGGCAAAGAACGTAAGATAGAGCAGGTTGTTGGTGGTGTTCACGTCAGATATGCAGAAGGAGGCTCAATAGGTGATATGTATGTTCCTGATTACGACCGTGATGCAAATGGTCATATCAAGTTGAATACCCTTGGTCAGCCACAGTTCGACAAGAGCGGTAAGTTGGTATATGCTGGTAACATGAATGGTAACTGGCAGATGGGTTGGAGCAACACCTTCACATGGAAGGAGTTCAATCTCTCATTCCTCATCAATGGTCGTATTGGTGGTAAGGTTATTAGCCTTACAGAGCAGAAGCTTGATTACTATGGTTTCTCTGAGCGTACAGCAAATGCACGTTTGAATGCTGAGAAGAATAACATCGTGGCAACCAACTATGGTAATGTTCCTGGTATTGCACTTAATGATGGAAGTGGTAACATCGTTCCTATCCAAGGTTACTATCAAGCTCTTGGTTCAGCAGAAGGTCCTGCAGACTATATTTACAATGCAACAAACTTCCGTCTGCGTGAACTCTCATTGGGTTACACTTTCCGCAATCTCTTTGGTATGAATAAGAACCTTTCACTGTCATTCATTGGCCGTAACTTGTTCTTCTTCTACAAGGATGCTCCAACAGACCCAGATGTGTCTCTTTCAAGAACCAATGGTTTGGGCGGTTTCGAGGTGTTCAATACTCCTTCAACACGCTCTTATGGCTTCTCAGTAAAAATGAACTTCTAAACTAACGATTAAAACCAAACGACAATGAAAGTAAAAAATATTGGAAAGATCCTTGCACTCTCTGTTGCTGGCTTCATGCTGCACTCTTGTCTGGATTTCGACGTTACTGGTGCTGAGTTTAGCGCAACAACAAAGAATGAAAAGAAAGTCATTCGTCAAGGTAAGGTTGACTCCATTAACTATAAGGTTACTATTACACAAGAGCAGTATAATAACTTGTATAGAAAGATAGAGACTAACCTGAAGACTGCGTTTAGTGGTGTGTATGCTATTCGTGGTGGTAAGAATGGTACGCCTCCTGTTTCACATGCTTACCAAGCTCTGACTTCACTATGTCAGGATGCTTATGCGCAGTATGGTGTTGTTCCTCACGTTAACTATCCTTATTCAGGAATTAACATGGTGTCATCTTCTGCTATTGATCCAAAAGCTTATGGAGGTGCTTATGGACAGTATCAGTTGGCAACAAAATCAATAGTGCCATTGTTGAACATGGAAGAAGTTGATTCTTTGCCAGAGGTTAAAGCTACTTATTTGCTTTTCTACAATTTCGCTTGTATTGAAAGTGCTGATAACTATGGTCCATTGCCATATCAAGATATCAAGACCAATAAGCAGGATCACCCTTTCACTTACGATAATTTAGAGACTATCTATAATACAGTTGAGGCAAATATCGACTCTATTGTAAAGTGTTATGAATATTATGAGGCTAATCGTCCAGCTTGGTATAAGCAGGAGATGCAGACCATCCTTGCAGCAAACACCAAGTGTTGTCTACAAGCACAGAATTCTTACCCGAACCTTGATGTCTTGAAGCGTTTCGCTAACTCTTTGAAGCTTCGTATGGCTATGCATATTGTGAAGGTTAATCCAGAGAGAGCAAAGCAGTGGGCTGAGGAAGCTGTAGCAAGTGGCGTTATTGAAACAGAAGACCAAGAGATAGGATTTATCAACTCTGTAACAGGAGGTGGTAACCCTTTGGTTGAGATTTGGAATTCATGGTCGGATACGCGTCTTGGTGCTGGTTACGAGCAGGTTCTTCGTGCTTACAACCATCCATTCCTTAATATGTTGTTTGAGAAGAACACTCGTATTGTTAACGCTAAAGAGCCAAATAACACTCTTGAGGCAGGGACAAAGGTTTGTGGTATCTTAGCTGGTGCTCATGTAGGACAGGAACAAGGTTCTACTTCTAACCCTTATAATGGTTTCTCTCAGTTGAACCCTAAGGCTATGGGTAGTGCTCCTCTCTATCTGATGAAGCTCTCAGAGGTATGTTTCCTTCGTGCTGAGGGTGCTGTACGCGGCTGGAATATGGGCGGAACAGCAAAAGACTTCTATGAGAAGGGTATTCGTGAAGCGAACGTTATCGATCGTACGTTACAGCATAGATCACTTCGCCAGAAATATGAGAATGCCGTTGATAATTACTTAACAATCGAAAGCGCAACTCCATTCACTTACGTTGACCCAACTGGTAATGATGCTGATCGTGTAAGTCAGATTACTGTTGGTGTGAAATGGAACGAAAGTGACTCAAAGGAGACAAAGCTTGAGAAGATTATCACTCAGAAGTATATCGCAGGCTTCCCGAACAGCCTTGAGGCATGGGTTGACCTTCGCCGTACAGGTTATCCACGTTTATTCAATATGTTGAATATGGCTGATGGTGATGGTTCTTTGTCTGATGGTGCAATGGTTCGTCGTCTACCATTCCCAGGTAGTACCGATGATGCAACACTAAAAGAAATTAACGAGACAGGTTTGAAGGCACTTGGAGGTCCAGATAAGCAGGGAACTCGTCTCTGGTGGGATGTGAATGCTCCAAACTTCTAAAGTAAGATACAGATATTCCATCTCGGTTCTTTGAAAGAGAACTGAGGTGGAATAACTTACATAATAATAATAAAATAACAACGAAAACCAATTTATTATGAAGAAGAAATCTACTCTGGCAGCGCTCTTTATAGCAGCAATGTTGAGCGGAAATCCTTTTGCTGCTAATGCGCAGAATTATAACTTCAAGAATGTAGACTGGACCAGGATGGTTGAGGTCTTTGCTACTGCTATGGAAAATGGTAAGCAGTATCCAACTGACCAAGAGATAATGGCTATTGGTATCTCAAGAGCAGACTTGGAGTTTATGCGTTCGCATGTTAAGCAGCGTACACGTGTAGACAATAGTAATCGTCTGTTGTCTAATACTTATGCTGGTCGTAAACTGTGGATGAATACCCCAATGGGTAGCGGTTCTGGTGGTGATGCTGGTTACCCAACTGGTAGTTTCCATAGTGATGTATTCTCTTTGTGGAACTATACAGCAATGTGGGGATCATGGAACCATGGTATTGGTCAGGTTCCTGGTTCATGGACTGATGCTGCACACAAGAATGGTTGTGACATGTTAGGCGGTACTGTATTCTTTGATGCATCACACAATGACTGGGCTGCATATCATGTATGGAAGAAGTACTCTACTGAAACTTCTAACAACGCTGCTGTAGCATATAAGAACTTTAAGTATGTTAAGCCATTAGTAAACATGCTTCGCTATTTTGGCGTCGATGGTATCAATATCAACTGGGAGGCAGGCTCTCCTGTATCAAGTATGGAGTTCCACAAGGCTTGTTACGCTTATGCTAAAGAGACAAACTTCAATAACTTCCATATTGGTCTTTATACTGTAAGTTCTTCATTGAGCGATGGTAATGTTGCTGCCCACTATGCAGATCAAGATCAGCAGGCTTGTGATGCTATGTTGAATTATGGTGGAGAGAACTCTATCTCATATAGCCAGCAGGTTGCAAAACGTCATAATCCTACTTTGGGAGCTTCTGGTGTATGGCAGGGCTTCTGGATTGTAGGTATGGATAAGGACTGGGAAGCCTTAGATGAAGGTCCAGAGGTGAACATTTGTCTCTGGGGTGAGCATAAGGATAGCCGTTTCTGGAGTTATAACTCTGGTGCTGGTGCAATGAATCAGCAGGCTAACTATCAGGCATTCTTAGAGCGTGCATTCTCTGGTGGTAACCGAAACCCATTGAATAGACCAACTGTTAATGAATATGGAAACAAGATGGAGTGGTCTGGTACTACACCTCCATTGTCAACCTTCGCTGGATTCTCTACTTGGATTCCTGAGCGTTCAACAGTTCAAGGTAAGTTCCCATTTGCTACAAACTTCAACCTCGGTAATGGTGACCGTTACAACTATCGTGGTAAGATGGCTTCAGGTGCTTGGTATAATATGTCTGCACAGGATGTTGTTCCTACTTATCGTTGGTTGGTTGTTAAGGAAGGTCAGATGGCACCAAGCAATGCGCTTACAGTAAACTTCTCTCATGAGGATTCTTACATTGGTGGTTCTTGCTTACAGTTGCAGGGTGATGCTTCACAGGCTACTGACGTAATTCTTTATAAGACAGCTATTACTCCAAACGATGCTGCTAACTACGCTTTGGTTTCTATCAAGGGTGCTGGCGATCGTTCTGAAGGTACAGTAGAGAGCAATCTCTATCTTATTCTTGAGGTGAATGGTGCTTGGAGAGAATATAAGGTACCAAACAACACAGGTAAGTCTTGGCAGGAGCATCGTATTGCATTGAACCTTGGTACAACAGATAAAATTACTAAAGTTGGTTTCCGTGTTAAGGGTGGTGCATCTAACTATAATATGTATGTTGGTTCATTAGAACTTAATGATGGTAACAAGGTTACTCCAACAGCGATAAAAGACTTGAATGTAGTCAAGACAAACGAGACACCTTCTGCAATGGACTTGAAGTTGGATTGGAGTGTTAATGCTATTGCTAATGCATACGGTCTTGTTTACAACGATGATGCAAATATCGACCATTTCGAAATTCTTTTCAAGGATGGTGCGAATGGTAAAGTTTCTGAGGTAGGTCGTACCTCACAGTGGGCTACTTTCATTCCTGCGTTGAATGTGAAGACAGCTACAGAACCTTATATCGGTGTTGTTGCTGTATCTAAGGACTTGAAGACTCATTCTGATATTCTTTGGCAGCCTCTTGTGAAGAATGCTTCTGCAGAGGAAGATCCATTCGGTACTTATGGTCAGTCATCTCTTGATGTAAATGGTGAAGGATGGAAAACAGCTCTCAAACTTCGTGGTGTTGAGCGTTTCAGAACATCAGGTGCAGTAGAGGATATTGACTTCCAGCAGACTTATGATGAGTTTAAAGCAGCTAACCAGAATGGTAACGCTAAGTACTTGAATTATCTCCATGTTAAGAATAAGACTTTAAAGGTTAGACAGGGTCAGACCATCACTTTCAAATTGAAGGGCTTTAACGGTGCTGAGCTTAATGGTGGTACAAGCAAGGATGACTGTCGTTACTGCTTTGTAGGTGGATGGATGGACTTTGATGGAAGTGGTACATTCAACTATGGTAAGGGTGTTAAGGAACAGCCATTGTGGTTGCCATACTACGATAATACTATTCAGGGACAGGCTGAGTATCAGTTTGATAATTCAACAAAGGATGGTACAGAGCCTTATGGCGAGCGTGTATTCCGTCATGGTTCACTCCGTAAGGGTAACCTCACTTTGGTAGCTGGCGATGGTCTGTCAGGTACTATCGAGATTCCTGCAGATGCTCACGTTGGTAAGAGCCGTCTCCGTATCGTTTACTCTGACGCTTGGTTCCCAGGTCAGTTTACCCCAACTGCTAACAATAATAAGGGTTACACCTTGGATATTGATGTAGAGATTGTTGGTGACGAGTCAATTCAGCGTGGCGAGAAGGACCTTCATGATAAGGGCGCTTTGGAAGACTGGAATGTAGTCACAGATATTACAGAGGTTGCTACTGATAATTCAGGTTCAGTACAGGTTGTAAATGGTAACTTGGTATTTAAGGGCGTTCAGTCAGCTACTATCTACACTGTTGATGGCATGTTGGTAAGAACTCTTACTAAGCCAACATTTGTTCGTGGTAATGAACTTGGCAGAGGCGTATTCCTCATTAAGACTGGAGCTAACAAGACAACGAAGGTTATTCTCTAAAGAATATGTTGGCTCTAAATAATATTTGATATTTGTTTATGAGCCGGGATTGGAGATACTTATGTGTCCTCAAACTCGGCTCTTTAATAATAAAGCCTAATAGACAATAGAAGACGTCTTATTGAGGTCTTCAATTACATTACTAAAAACTTAACATTTATGAAAAAGAAAACTTTACTTCTTGCAGCACTGCTTGGTTTAGGTGCGCTCAATGCAAGTGCAAAGGACTTCTATGAGTTCGACAACGTTACGGCTCAGGCGGTTCTCAATTTGTTCTTGCAAGCAAAGGAAGAAGGGCGTAAGTACCCTACTTTAGAGGAGTTCCAGCGTATCGGTATTTCTGCTGCTGACATCGAGTTCATCCGTTCTCATGTTCGTCGCAGTGAACTGGTTAACCCAGACGACCGTCTCTACCCTGATCTCTATAAAGATCGTCAGGTGTTTATGTGTACTCCTATGGGTAATGGCTCACAGGGTTCTCACGGTTATCCAAGTAATGACTTTGGTAAGACAGACGTATGGACCATGTGGAACTATACCGCAAGCTTTGGTTCATGGAACCATGGTTTCTTTCAAGCTCCAGGTTCTTGGGCTGATGCAGCACATAAGAATGGTGCTCGTCTGATGTCTGGTCAGATGTTCTTTGAGGAGGCTTTTGGTGGTGCCAGTGATGCACCATGGGTGAACTTTATAGCTCAGAAAGATGACTCAGGCCACTATAAGTACGTTGAGCCAATGATTAATGCACTCTTGTATTTTGGACATGATGGTATCGTTTACAACTGGGAGGCAAGCAGATATGATAATGCTGATGTTGTTGCATTCCACAAGGAACTCTACAAGAAGGCTAAGGAATGTAACTTCACAGGTTATGGTTCTGTGATTTATACATTGAACTCAAGTCTTGGTGCAACACAGGCTGCCTATATTTACGGAACAAAAGCGGAACCTATTCATGAAGTGTTCTTGAACTATGCTGGTGGTGCTATTACTAATGCGGCAGAATCTTCTTACAACTATGCACAAAATGTAGCAGGTGATGCAAGCCGTCTTTACGCTGGTGTACATATTGCTCGTATAGGAAATCGTAACTGGGAGGAGTTGGATTATGTAAATAATATCAATCTAATCTGTTGGGGTGAGCACACAAGCAATCAGCTTTATTCTCACACAACTGGTAGTACTGATGCTCAGTGGCAGACAAACTATCAGACAATGCAGGAGAATTTCTTCTCTGGTGGTAATGGTAATCCAGCTAAGTTGCCTACTGGCGACGCTGATGAGGCTTCATACGGTGACCTTCTGCAGTCGTTCCCTGGTATAGCAAAGTGGATGCCTGAACGTTCTACAGTAAGTCGTACTTTCCTTACAAACTTCAACGTTGGTAATGGTGAGTACTACTATGATAAGGGTGTACAGACAACTGTTGGCGGTTGGTATAATATGTCAGCACAGGATGTTGTTCCGACTTATCGTTGGTTGATTTATGAAGCAGGTACAACTACAGTGAATAATCTTCTTAAAGCATCGTTCACTCATGAGGATGCTTATGTAGGTGGTTCTTGCTTAAAGCTGAACGGTCCTGCTGTTGGTAATGGCGCTGACGTCGTTCTTTACAAAACAGGTATCTCTGCTACTGCACAGACTAAGGCTAAGATTGCGGTTAAGGCACTCTCTGGTGATGCAGAACTTTCATTGCTTGTTCGTGCAGGTAATGAATGGAAGACATACGCAATCAATCCTATTGGCTCGTCTTGGAGTGAGGTAGAACTCAACCTGAATGACTTGGCTGGTAAGAAGATCGAGCGTATCGGCTTCCGTGTAAAGGGTACTGCAAACTTGTTAGTTGGTAAGCTTGAAGTGAATAATGGTGAGACTATTCAGCCTGCAAGTATCAAGGAGTTTGTTTCTGCAGAATCTGTTTCTGAGACCGATAATGATGTCACCTTGAAACTTTACTGGACTGTTGATGGTCAGGTTGACGAGTATGGTCGTTCTTTCAATGATGATAATAAGATTGACCACTTCGAAATCTTTATGAAGAAGAATGGTCAGGCTGTAGAGGTTGGTCGCACTTCTCAGTGGGCTACTATCGTTTCACATCTTCCATTGTCAGCTGGTCAGTCTATGGAGGTTGGTGTTCGTTCTGTGTCAACAGACTTGAAGACCGCTTCTAATATTGTATGGCGTACTGTCCAGAAGGGTAATGCTGATGAGGTTATTAACCCAGCGGATACAACGGGTCAGGGCCCTCACTATCAGGTGAATTTCAATAAGAGAGCTCCACATGAGCGTGAAGATCGCTACGTAATGCACGTTGGTATCTATGAACATGATCCTGCAACACGTGCAGACAAGAACTTGCAGCAGTATCCTGATAATGATTTGACAGCCCGTATTACAAAGCAATTCTATTTGGATAAGACTGATGAAATTGTGTTCAATATGACAGCTGGTGAGACTTATCGTCCATACCTCTCTTATCATGGTCTGTGGATGAGCGGTTACGCTTTCATCGACTGGAATAATGATGGTAAATTCTCTACTGATGGATTCTCTTTTAGTGAGGGCTGGAATGCTACTCCACAGAGAACTGATGATTGTGAACTCGTAAGCTTCTCTGCTCATAGCAAGGATGACTATAGTTGGTATAACAGTAATGGTAGATACTTTGATAAGGGCTCACAGTTCCCTAAGGATGATAACATCAAGAACTGGATGGGTTACTTTAAGGTTCCTGAGAACATTACTCCGGGTCTTTATCGTATGCGTTTCAAGCTCGACTGGAAGAATCTTGATGCTGGTGGTAGCGACGAAATTCGTAAAGATGGTGGTGACATCGTTGATGTTCTCGTAAACGTACAGGCTCCTAATGCTAAGGTTAAGGTCGGTGCTAAGACTGAGCATGGTAAGGCAGAAGTTGGTGCGCAGCAGCTCACAGAGGCTATGAACTACTCTGCAGAACCTAATACTGAGTTGAAGGTGATGTTGACTCCTGAAACTGACTTCTCTGTTGGCGGTGTTGCTATTAAGTATGGTTACAACCTCGATAATGAGAAGGGCGTAGATGCTGTTGGTAACCGTCAGTGGTGGTCTGAGATTGTTAAGACAACTGATAGAGAGTACACAATCCCAGCTAAGGCTATGATGGGCAATGTATTGCTTACTCCTGCGTTCATCTCAGCAAATGCTATTAATGCTGTTCAGGTGACTCCAGCAGAGGCTGAGGCAAATGACATTTACAACCTTAATGGTCAACTTGTTCGTCGTGCTGGTAGCAAGCGTCAGTTGCCACATGGTGTATATGTGATGAAGGGTCGTAAGGTCATCCTCTAAAGATTTGTTTGATATCAGCTTTTATCGCTGATAATTATATTTTAGCGGACTGAAGAGAAGGTTACAAATGCTATACCTTTTGTTTCAGTCCGCTTTTTTCGTGTCTTTGGGGGAGGTCTGATAGGGGGAAAGGTTGCTCGAGCGATATGATAATGATAGAGGGTGGTGCTGTCTTTGACTCATTGTTTACCTCCTTTTAGTAGCTATTGGCTCAATGGAGGTGCCCCTCTCTGGGTTCTACACGTAGGCAAAAGGATTCTGTTCTTCCGTAATGTCTGTATGAATAAAAGATTTAAGGTTCTTGCATAGATGGTCTTCTTACCTTAATTGGCTTTCTTACCTTATATCTTGGATGCTCTCATATTTATTTTTTCATTTGCGAGCTTACCTCCTTCTCAACAATATTTGTGTGTGGTTTACGTTACTATGATGTGTAATATTCATTAATACGGTGTTTCTTCTTGTAAGGAGAAAGGAAGGATGGTCACCCATTCTAATGAATGAATACCTCTCATAACAGCGTTTCGTATGGTTTGCGTTACTCTAACCTACTTCTTTTAGTAAGCTTTGAGGGATATCATGATATTCTTTCCTCTTCTTTCTGGGTAGGGCACTGAGGTTGTGCCTATTATATTTACTATTATGGAAATAATCACTCAATCAAATTACAAGACGACGACGTGGGAGGGTGGGGTCACACGCCAGGTGTTTATATCACCTTCTGATGGTGATTTGTCGGCACGGTGTTTTGACGTGCGTATCTCTTCGGCCATTATTGACAACGTGGAGAGCGAGTTCTCTGACTTCTCTGGTTTCACACGGTATATCCTACCCTTGGAAGGTGAGATTACACTGATAAAAGATAATCAACGTATTGTGCTGTCCCATAATGCTCTGTATGAGTTTGAAGGACACGAACGAGTCTGTTCGGAGAATACGCGGGGTGCAGTGGACTTCAATGTTATTGTGCGCCATGGTGTGACTGTCGATGCTCGTATCTTGTCAGACGAATCCTTCGTTGATAGCCGTCGCACTATCCTCTTTGCCCTTGAGGATTGCTGCGTCAATGCCATTCCCATCCACCGACATGATACTGTCCTCCTCGATGGCCCTTTCTCCTTAGAAGGTAAGGCGGTCGTGGTGAGGGTAGGGGGATAATGTAGCCTCACCCCCAACCCCTCTCCGAATGGCGAGGGGAGTAGTATGCGAGGTTACCCCTATTGGGCTGCTTGTATGGGGCGTGGTGAGGTCTTTCTCTCACGCTGATTAGGTTTTTTCTCACAGAGCGCACAGAGTTCACTGAGCCTTTTGGCGCACGTTTCGAGCACACAGAAGGCCTTCGGCATACAGAGTTCACAGAGGCCTTTCAACTAACATTAGCTGTAACGCTCTGTGATATCGGTTGACTTAATGTCTCTGTGAAACCTTGTGTGTTCTGTTCTTCTGTGTTCTTCTGTGAGAGAAAGAACATTTTGAGACTCGCTGGGGAGTTTTTTCTCTCACAGAGCGCACAGAGTTCACTGAGCCTTTTGGCGCACGTTTCGAGCACACAGAAGGCCTTCGGCATACAGATATCACAGAGGCCTTTCAACTAACATTAGCTGTAACGCTCTGTGTTATCGGTTGACTTAATGTCTCTGTGAGGATTTGTGTGTTCTGTTCTTCTGTGTAAATCTGTGAGAAAAAGAAAGCACCCTCTCTAAGAGATGAGACGCATGTAACACGTTGGGGAGTTTTTTCTTTCACGAAGGACTTTTCTTTCTCTCACAGAACGCACAGATTTAACAGAGCGTTATTGCGCACAGTTTCGAACTCACAAGATAGTGGCCCCTTCCCCAACCCCTCCCCCGCAGGGAGGGGCGTAGTATGTGAGGTTACCCTTATTGGGCTGCTAACACGGTTTTTGAGTAGTTCTTTCTCTCACAGAACTCACAGTTCTAACAGAACTTTCCCACCAACGTTTCGAACCCACAGAAGGCCTCCGGCATACAGAGGTCACAGAGCGTTTCAGCTAAAGAAGGGTGATGGGTGATGGGTGTTAGGTGTTGATGATTAGCCACATGGGCATCTCGGCGATTACTCCCCTCGCCATTCGGAGAGGGGTTGGGGGGGTGAGGCTCTTTCTTATAGCGGTATCTCGGTGATTACTCCCATTCCCTTCGGGGGAGGAGACGGGGAAGGGGTTAGTATCTTATCTGCGAGTTCCCCCTGGTCTGTAACATCTGTGGGAGAGACTCCCAACGACTTGTCGTGTGTGTTATCTGTGTCGGTAGAGACCCTCCATGTGCTTTTCTTGTTGTTATGAAAAACCCTGACAAAATACCGAGGAAGAATACTTAATCGATGAGGGGGATATGAATAAGGATAGAATCTACAACTAACAGGAATTCAGGGGGTTGTGATGGGGGAGGAAGAGGAGGCCTAATAAGCAGCAAGAAGAGGGTCTTCAAGCAGCAAGAGGGGCGTGTTCTCCATAGGAGAAGGGCATGTTCTTGACGCATGAGGGGCATGTGTTCGTTAGGAGGGGATGAAAAGAATTTACATTCCCCCTCGTCTGCTACTACTTTTTATGCCCTGTTCTTTGGCTTGGAAGAAGTGCGGATGCGGGTGTGTTGATAGCCTGCTACTTCCTTTTATATCCTGCTCTTTGATAGGGAAGGGGTGTGGATAAGGCTATGTTGATAGCCTGCTATTTCATAGAAACAGCTTGTTCACTCGTTTACTTGTAAACTCCTTTCCTGTTTGAACAATTAACTTGTTAACTCGTCTACTACCCAGTCAACTTGTCAACTGATACCGTCAACTCGCCAACTGATACCGTTAACTCGTCAACTTGTCCGCTTGTTAACTTGTCAACTGACACCATTAACTCGTCAACTTGTCTACCCAGTCAACTCGTCAACTGATACCGTTAACTCGTCAACTGACCCAGTCCAATCCTTATTCCTCCTTCTCTGGATAATTGAGATTAGCGTCAGTGATATTATTGAGTACCTCGGTAAGGAATTTTCGTGACTCCCATTTAGCCATGGGGAGGTCGTGGAGGAGGTAGTTACCACAGTCGCGTGGGGCAGCACCAGGGATGTCGCCTTCGAAGTCGGCAACGAACTGGAATGTGCGACGCATGAGGTCTACGATATCTTTTGAGGCCAAGTCACCACGAAGGATGAGGTAGTTACCCGTCAAGCAACCCATTGGTCCCCAGTAGATAACACGGTCTTTCCACTCGGGATCGTTGCGTAGGAAGGTGGCAGCCAAGTGTTCGATAGCATGGATAGCACCGACATGCAATACTGGTTCTCGGTTTGGTTCTTTCATTCGGATATCGAAGGTAGTAACGGTCTCGTTGCCCACCTCGTCCTTACGACTTACATAAATGCCACGCAGCAGTCGCTCGTGGTCGATGGTGAAGGAAGGTATTTATTCATTGTTTTTTGTTTTTTGATTCTTAATTTGATTGTTGCTATTGGGCTAATAAGGCTATTGGGCCAATAAGGCCAATGGGGCTAATAGGGCTAATAAGGCCGATGGGGCTAATAGGGCCAATAAGGTTATTGGGCTAATAAGGCCAATGAGGCTAATAGGGCCAATAAGGCTATTGGGCTAATAAGGCTATTGGGCCAATAAGGCTAATAAGGCTAATGAGGCCAATAGGGGCAATAAGGCTAATAACACCCCATCACTCAGCACCCATCACCTGCTTCAATCCCCTCTACAAAGCGTCTTGTGACCTCGAAGCTACCGTTAGCGATACGCTCCCAGAAGTCGTAGTACTGGCTGGCTTTATGGTCTTTGAGCGGCACATCACTGATGACACGGAAGGAGACAAACGGTGTCTGATAGATATGGCAGACCTGCGCAATGGCACAACTCTCCATGTCGACGGCCGTTGCCTCGGGGAAATGCGCCATTATCTCACGCATCTTCTCACGTGAGTTGACAAACCACTCGCCACTTACGGTTAGTCCGGCCTTGATGTGAAGACCCTCACCGTCTGTCTGACTGTTTAGTGACAATGCCCGTTCGATGAGCTTCACAGGAGCCTTGAAGCGTGCCGGCATACCGATAATCTGACCGTAGGCAACCTCATCGCCACAGTAGGCATCGTGGTAGGCACACTCCTTCGCCACCACAACATCAGTCACCTCTAACGATGTATCAGCCCCACCAGCACAGCCACTGGAGATGATCAAGTCGGGATGAAAGCGATTAATCATCTCGACAGCACCGATGGCTGCGTTCACCTTACCAATGCCACACTGCTGAAGGATGACAGTCTTCTCTCCCAACTGGCCTGAGACGAAGTCTTTATGATTGAAATGCTCCGTCTGAGAATGAGCCAAAATAGCTTTAAGTTGCTCGAACTCTTTGTCCATCGCAACGATGATTCCTATTTTCATAGTGCAAAGGTACGAAAAAGTTAGAAGCTGAATATTGTAAGTTATTAGTTTTTTGTATCTTTGCAAACATTATCTTGTACATCCGACAAAAGTAAAATAAATAAGAATGAAAACTTGGAAAAGATATCTACCCGATGTAGTGGTAGTGGTGGTGTTTGCGCTCATCTCGTTCGCATACTTCTTTGTTCCCGTCACTCAGGGTAAGATTCTCTATCGCCATGACGCCTCAGCTGGTGTCGGCTCGGCGCAGGAATTGACAGAGTATCAGAACCGTACAGGGGAGACAACACGCTGGACAAACTCTATCTTCGGCGGTATGCCTACCTATCAGATGTCGCCTTCTTACCAGTCGACCGACGGCTTGTCGCAGGTGATGAATGCTTATCACCTGTGGTTACCAGAGAATGTATGGTTCCTCTTTGTCTATCTCTTGGGCTTTTATATCCTCTTGAGAGCCTTCGACTTCCGCCAGTCTTTGGCCGCATTGGGCAGTGTGATGTGGGCTTTCTCGTCCTATTTCCTTATTATCATAGCTGCTGGTCACCTCTGGAAGGTAATGGCTTTGGCCTATCTGCCGCCTATGATAGCGGGTGTAGTACTGGCTTATCGAGGGCGTTACCTGTCTGGTTTCATCGTGACAGCCATCTTCACCGCCTTTGAGGTGAAGGCTAACCATGTGCAGATGACCTATTATTATCTGTTCATCATACTCTTTATGGTCATTGCCTACCTTGTTCAAGCTGTTCGACAGAAGCAGCTCATGGGCTTCCTTAAGGCTACAGGCGTGTTGGCAGTGGCTGCTTTGATTGGTGTATTAATCAATCTCTCAAGCCTTTATCACACCTGGCAGTATCAGAAAGAGAGTATGCGTGGCAAGAGCGAGTTGCTGAAAGCCGATGGAGCCAACCAGACGAGTTCGGGCTTAGACCGTGACTATATCACGCAATGGAGCTACGGTATTGATGAGACAATGACTTTACTTGTGCCCGACGCAAAGGGCGGTGCGAGTGTTCCTCTTAGTAAGAGCGAGACGGCAATGGCTAAGGCTGACCCACAGGTGCAGTCGATGATACCGCAAATCTACGATGCTTTCCCACAATACTTTGGTACACAACCGGGTACGAGCGGCCCTGTCTATGTCGGTGCGTTCGTCCTCTTCCTCTTCATCTTAGGCCTCTTCTTGGTGAAGGGGGCTACGAAATGGGCCCTTGTGGCAGCCACCGTACTGTCTATCCTACTCTCATGGGGACATAACTTCATGGGCTTCACGAACTTCTTCCTTGACTACATACCGATGTATGCAAAGTTCCGAACGGTGGCGAGTATCCTTGTCATTGCCGAATTTACTATCCCTCTCTTGGCTGCCCTGACGTTGAAACGCCTCGTGGACGAGCCCGACCTCTTGGGAAAGAAGATGAAGTATGCTTATATCAGCCTTGCTCTGACAGCTGGTGTGGCATTCTTAGTGGCTTTGTTCCCCGATATGATGGGTCCGTTTGTGAGCGATCAGGAACGCCAAATGCTTGGTAGTGTGCAGGGAATGGACGCTAACACGGCTGGTACTATCCTTTCTAACATCTCGACGATGCGTGCGGCTATGGTCAGCGCTGACGCTTGGCGTTCGGTTGTCATCATACTTATCGGGTTTGCCCTACTCTTCGCTTATAAGATGAAGAAGCTCCGTGCCGACTATATGGTAGCCGCTCTGTTGGTGCTTTGTCTTGTGGATATGTGGCAGGTGGACAAGCGCTACCTCAATGACGAGATGTTTGTACCGAAGAGCGAACGTGATATGCCACAACAGCCAACGGCTGCCGACACGGAGATAAATAAGGACAAGAGCCTTGACTATCGTGTACTGAATTTTGCTTCGAATACTTTTAACGAGAACGAGACCTCTTACTTCCACAAGAGTATCGGTGGTTATCACCCTGCTAAGCTCCGTCGTTATCAAGAGATGATCGATGCTTACATCGCTCCGGAGATGCAGAAGGCGATGCAGGCCATTGCTGCTACGGGTGGTAACATGCGTGCGGTGGATGGTGTGAAGACCTTCCCTGTGCTGAACATGTTGAACACGAAGTACTTTATCTTACCTTTGCAGGGTGGCCAAACGGCCCCACTACTGAACCCATACGCACAGGGTAACGGTTGGTTTGTCGATAAACTAACCTTTGTCGACGATGCTAATGCGGAGTATGCAGCGGTTGGTAAGATCGATGTACGCCATGCAGCGGTTGCTGATAAGAAGTTTGAAGCAGCGTTAGGACAGGCAAAGGCGAACGACTCAACGGCCTTCGTTAAGCTTGATAAGTATGAACCAAACAACCTGCAGTACACTGTTTCGTCACGCAACGGCGGTGTGGTAGTCTTCTCTGAGGTCTACTACCCTGGTTGGAAGGCAACTATCGATGGTCAGCCTGCCGAGATTGGCCGTGTAAACTATATCCTCCGTGCTGTGAGTGTGAAGCCGGGTAAACACACTGTGGTGCTCGATTTCCACCCAACAAGTATCTCTACCACTGAGACAATCGCCTATATCGCTATCGTGATCTTGCTCCTCGCCATCGCTGGCGCTGGGTATGTAGAGTGGAAGAAGAGGGGGAAATAACAACAAGCAACAGCTAACAGCTGGCCCCCAACACCCAACGGAGCGGCCACCAACACCCAACAGCTGGCCCCTTCCCCGTCCCCTCCCCCGTAGGGAGGGGAGTGATTACCGAGATACCCCTTAGGTCCTCTTAAGGATTGGAAAGGGTGGGTGTGAACGGTGGTCGGCGATGGGATGGGCGTAGATTGGTGTTGTGATGGCACAAGCATAGGCTTTGTGGCTATATATATAATAAGGTATAGGCCTTCAACTTATGTTCGGGTAGTGAACTGATGTAGGCCTGGGGCTATATATATAATAAGATGGACGCATGTTGCAAGGGCCTGTTGTGAGGTGTATCGGCTGTGGCGTCCACTGTTATGAGTTGCGCCTTAGAGAGGAGCGACGATGAGTCAGGATAATAAATAGATAAGGCGTACTATAGTGTCCTTGTGGGGATTGCAATAAGTAGTACGCCTGTTAACAAAATAAACACATTTATGATTATGGATACATATATGTTTCTAATCCCTGTTGTGGCAATTATTATCATTTGTCTAATGGTGCTCTACGCACGTTATGTGGGTAGAAAGAGTAGGGGACGGTATGCTGCTGCGGCAATGCGCTTTATCGAGAAGGATTATCCAGAGATTGACATACGGGATAAACGATACCTGTCAACACGTGTTGACTATAACATCATTAGTCGTCATGTGCCTGTGCTCGTGGTCTATAACAGTCATGAACTGCATCTCGTACCTATCCATGCCTTGGCTATCCCGCCTTTCTATAATATCCGACATAATGATCACCATGCGAAGGACATGGTACATCTGTTGATGGACGACGTGAAAGCGATAGTTCTCGACCGCCGTGGACGACTACATATACAGCGGGAAGAGGGTAACGACATCGTTCTCAAAGTGGGCGAAAACAATGTCTTCCACGAAAATCAACACGAGGAGGCAGTGCACTTCTTGGCTACGTTGAAGAAAGCAGCGGATAAGGTGGTGTTGTAAAAGGGAACATCCTTTTATTTTTTGTATGTGAGGTTACCCTTACTGGGCAGCTTGTACGGTTCTTGGTTAGTTCTTTCTCTCTTTCTGGGGAGTTTTTTCTCTCACAGAACTCACAGAATTAACAGAACCTTTTTGCGCACAGTTTCGAACTCACAGAACGCCTCCGGCATACAGAGGTCACAGAGCGTTACTGCTAAAGATGGCTGTAAGGTTCTGTGATATCGGTTGACTTAATGTCTCTGTGAACCTTTGTGTTTTCTGTTCATCTGTGTTTTTCTGTGAGAAATAGAATGCACCCACTGTATGATACAACACATAAACAACTCGCTGGGGAGTTTTATCTCTCACGCTGGTGAGTTTTTTCTCTCACAGAGCGCACAGAGTTCACGGAGCAATTTTGCGCACAGTTTCGAGCCCACAGAACGCCTCCGGCATACAGAGAACACAGAGGCCTCACCCCCAGCCCCTCTCCGAATGGAGAGGGGAGTAGTATGTGAGGTTACCCCTTTTGGCCTGCTACTGATAGCAGATGGGCCGCTAAACATCTGGAGGACATATAGGGGTATCTCGGTGATTACTCCCCTCTCCATTCGGAGAGGGGCTGGGGGGTGAGGCTTCAGAAGGCCTTCGGCATACAGAGTTCACAGAGCGTTACTGCTTTCGTTGGGGTGATGTATGTGAAAGAGGAGAGTTAATAAGATGGTAAATAATCATTACAGCCAACTAAGCTAAACTCCCTCACGTGAGGGCAATAAGGTCCATAGTATCGATTTTTATAACCTTCAAGAAATCAGAAAGTTATGTGTTGCGTTTGAGGACATGCCCTTCTTGCATGAAGAAGACGCCCTTCTTGAACGTTGAAAGGCATGTTCTCGAACGGAGAAGGGCCTCTTCTTGTATCAAACTTGGCTCCCTTTCGATTGTAGAAGGGATTGGTTAGCGAAAAAAACTTACATTTCCTGCTCGCATAATTAGCATACCTGCTGGTGATGACCCCTCCTCCCTCCCCAGCTGTTCAGTTCTACGAGGCACTGCCTCGTAGCCTCCGACCCCTGCTGTCCCTACTCTCGTCGCCTGCTCTTCAGTTCTACGAGGCACTGCCTCGTAGCCCCCCTCCCTCCTTGAAACATATAAAAAAGCATAAAAAAGCACAACTAAACGCACGGAGATTTGGCTATTCACATATTTATATGTACCTTTGCAAGCCGTATCAACTTAGGATAACGGAATATAGCTATAGTTTTAGGAGGAAATAGTAAACCATTCATGAGACAACTTAAGATTTCAAAAAGTATCACTAACCGTTCCAGTGAGGCACTCGATAAGTACCTTGTTGAGATCGGACGTGAGCCGATGATTACCGTTGACGAGGAGATTGAACTGGCACAGGAAATCCATAAGGGCGGCCGAAAAGGCGAACGCGCGAAGGAGAAACTGATTAAGGCTAACCTCCGTTTCGTCGTCTCTGTGGCTAAACAATACCAACACCAAGGTCTCTCTCTGACCGACCTTATCGACGAGGGAAACATTGGCTTGGTTAAAGCGGCCGAGAAGTTCGATGAGACTCGTGGCTTTAAGTTCATCTCGTATGCTGTCTGGTGGATTCGTCAAAGTATTCTGCAAGCTATTGCTGAGCAGAGCCGTATTGTGCGACTACCGCTCAATCAGGTGGGTGCTATATCTAAGATTAACCAGGTAACGAACGAGTTTGTGCAGCAACACAACCGTCGTCCTTCTATCCACGAGTTGGCTGAGTTGACTGGTATCGACGAGGCTCGCATCCGTCAAAGTCAAAGTGCTGATAACCACCACATGAGTATCGACGCTCCTTTCAGCGATGATGACGATAACTCAATGAGTGATATGCTCTCGTCAGGTGACGACTCTCGCACCGACCGCAGCGTCGATTTCGAGTCTATGTCAGACGACCTTCGGGCCGTTCTACAGAACACTCTTAAGGATAGAGAGATAAAGATTGTCACCGAGTGCTTCGGTATCGGCTGTCAAGAGAAGGGTCTGGAAGAGATTGGAACAGAGATGGGTCTTACCCGTGAGCGTGTCCGCCAGATTCGTGAAAAGGCTATCGAGAAGATTCGTGAGAGCGGTAATGCACGCGTACTCATGAAGTACTTGGGCTAAGAAAGGCTACAACAAAACATTAATGATAGATGTGGATGTGTCGAACAGGGCGCATCCACTTTTTTTGTATAGGCTGATGAAGAATCGTGAGGGACGAGGGGAGCTTTGCAGCAAGTCTTTCTCTTCTAAGCGACTGAGTAGGACAATAAAACCAAAACACCATCGTTATATAATGTATGAGACGTAAGGACATTCAGAAATACATATTACTACTATTGTTCATCGTGGCTGCTCAGATAGCAGGCGCACAATCATTTACGCTGCAAGGGAAGGTTTCTGACAAGGATGGGAACCCTATCGAGTTGGCTTCTGTCATGGTTGTTACGCAAGGAAAACTGTCGATGACCAACCTGAAAGGCGAGTTCAATATGCAACTACAGAGTGAGGACTCCGTGAAGGTGCGCTTTTCTATGATTGGCTACAAGACCAAGACGAGGGTTCTCGTGCGCCCAAAAGGGAAGCAGACACTGCTCATTCAGCTTGCTGACGACAACGAACTGCAAGAGGTGGTAGTGCAAGGAAAGACCAAGCAGCACGGTACGACGGAGGAGTTAGACGTTCAGAAGACGAAGCAAGGACCCTCTACTTCGGGCAACGCGGTAGAAGAGTTAGTACAGACGCAGGCGGGTGTTTCAACCCACTCCGAGCTCTCCTCGCAGTATAATGTGCGTGGAGGAACATTCGACGAGAACTCTGTCTATATCAATAACATAGAGGTGTTCCGACCTTTCTTAGTGCGAAGTGGACAGCAGGAGGGGCTCTCCATCATCAATCCCGACATGGTTGAGAGTATCGGATTCTCAACGGGTGGCTTCGAAGCAAAGTATGGTGACAAGATGAGCTCGGCCTTAGACATCACTTATAAACGGCCGAAGAGGACCGAGGCAACGGTTTCGGCCTCTCTTTTAGGGGCTTCGGCCTACCTCGGACTGGCTGCGAAGAAATTGACGTGGACCAATGGCGTGCGTTATAAAACTAATCGTTACCTACTCGGATCACTACAGACAAAGGGCGAATATCGGCCGTCGTTCCTCGATTATCAGACTTATCTCTCATGGAAACCCAACAAGCGTTGGCAGGTGGACTTTATCGGTAATATATCAGAAAACCGTTATGACTTTGAGCCAGAAGACCGAGAAACGAACTTTGGAACGCTTCAGAACGTCAAGAAGTTCCGTGTCTACTTCGATGGAAAGGAACGTGACCTCTTCAGAACATTCTTTGGTTCGTTGGCAATCACACGCCATTTGAGTTCTCACACCGACCTTTCTCTCCTCGCTTCGGCCTTCACAACAAAGGAGCAGGAGCGTTATGACATCCAAGGACAATACTGGCTCACACAGACGGAGACGTCTGAGAACCTCGGGGTGGGTACGTATATGCAGCATTCTCGCGACTATCTTAATGCGAATGTACGCAGTTTGAAACTGATGATGCAGCACCGCATGGGTAAACACAGGCTCGAAGGGGCTGTGACTTATAAGCTCGAACGTATCAAGGAGAACTCGGCAGAATATGAATATCGTGACTCGGCAGGGTATAACGTACCGCATACTGGGCGCGACTTAAAGATGATCTATTCGCTTCGGGCTCGTAACGAACTGAATGCGAAACGCTTCGAAAGCTACTTACAGGACACATGGAACTTCCAAACACGTGACTCTGTTCCGACGTTGTTCACGCTGAACTATGGCGTACGCTTTGCCCATTGGGACTTTAATGGGGAGAGTCTGTTCTCTCCTCGGGCCTCGTTGACGATCACACCGGGCAGGAACCGCAACCTAAGTTTCCGTCTTGCTGGGGGCATCTACTACCAGGCTCCGTTCTATAAGGAGCTTCGCGACACGTCAATCGTCAATGGTGTCACCTACGCAACACTGAACCAGAAGATACGAGCACAGCAGTCTATTCATGCGTTGGCAGGCATGACTTATCGCTTCGAGATGATGGGTAGGCCGTTTAAGTTCACTGCTGAGGCTTATTACAAGGCACTCTCACACCTCGTCCCTTACTCGGTCGACAATGTGAAGGTGACTTATTACGGTGAGAACACGGCCTCGGGTCATGCCACAGGACTCGACCTCAAGCTCTTTGGTGAGTTCGTCCCGGGGGCTGACTCATGGCTGACACTCAGCGTGATGAACACGAGTATGAAGTTGAACGGTAAGCGTATTCCACTCCCAACCGACCAACGCTATGCGCTAAACCTATACTTTACAGACTTCTTCCCAGGGACTACACGATGGCGTATGTCGCTGAAATTGGCCTATGCTGACGGTCTGCCGTTCTCTGCACCACACAAGGAACTGGAGAACAACACCTTCCGAGCACCTGCTTATAAGCGTGCCGACATCGGTATGAGTTACCGACTATTAGACAACCATGACGGTCGCAGCAATACAGTCTTTAAGAATATCTGGCTTGGAATAGACTGTTTAAACCTCTTCGGGATAAACAACGTCAACTCATACTACTGGGTTACCGACATCGCCGGACAGCAGTATGCTGTGCCAAACTACCTCACTGGCCGACAAATAAACGGTAGGGTGACTGTGGAGTTTTAGTGGAGAAGGGAGCAAAACAGCCCAGATGACTGGCCCAACACTCCCAGATACTGGCCCCTCCCCCGTCCCCTCCCCCAAAGGGAGGGGCGTGATTACCGAGATACCCCCATAGTCTGCAAAACGTTTCGGACTTTTGTTATTGAGAGAGTCTCATAGTCTGCAAAACGTTTCGGACTTTTGTTGTTGAGAAAATATCATGTTCTGCGCAACGTTTCAGCCTTTTTTTATTGAGATACTCTCATGGTCTGCGCAACGTTTCAGCCTTTTGTTATTGAGAGAGTCTCATAGTCTACAAAACGTTTCGGACTTTTGTTATTGAGAAAATCTCATGGTCTGCGCAATATTTTAGCCTTTTGTTATTGAGAAAATCTCATGGTCTACGCAACGTCTCAGCCTTTTGTTATTGAGAGAGCCTCATAGTCTATGAAACGTTTTGGCCTTTTGTTATTGAGAAAGTCTCATAGTCTGCAAAACGTTTCAGCCTTTTGTTATTGGGAGAGTTTCATAGTCTGTGCAACGTTTCAGCCTTTTGTTATTGAGAAAATCTCATGGTCTGCGCAACGTTTCAGCCTTTTGTTATTGAAATACTCTCATAGTCTGCGTAACGTTTTAGTTTTCAGTATATTCTACAAAAGTAATCTGTCTTATTGTTCTCATACTTTCTCTGCGTAGAGTAGGGTATGAGCAGCTTATTATCCTTATATTTTCTTCATCCGTTTAGTAACCGATTAGCGAACAAAACACAGCGATACAATCCACGATATGAGTTGACTAATCCCACCAAAACCCCATCCCCTCCTTTTACTTTCTCCCTTCTCTCTACACTTTTCTCCTTCATCTACATTACATACTCCAATCCCCCTCTACTTTATTTCCCATCCCTTTCACCCTCTGTTACTCTCCCTCGTTCTCATGTTACCCTGTCTCCTCTTCCCCTGTTACTACCCCCTGTTCCTTTGTTACCCTGTCTCCTCATCTCCTGTTACTATCCCCTGTTCCTTTGTTACCCAGTCTCCTCATCCCCTGTTACTACCCCCCGTTCCTTTGTTACCCTGTCTCCTCATCCCCTGTTACTATCCCCTGTTCCATTGTTACTCTGTCTCTTATTCCCCTGTTACTACCCCTTGTTCCTTTGTTACTCTGTCTCCCTTTACCCTGTCTCCTTATATCCTATCGTGTAAAGAATGTTTACCTGTCCTATCCACAGGGGCCTTTACTCTGTCCAAGACAAGGCCTTTCAAGTATGCAGAACATGCCCTTCTTGCCCCTTGAAGACGCCTTTCTTGTCCCTTGAACGTGCCCTTCTTGGAGACACGTGTTCAAGTCTTTGATAGTAAGGAGGTTACGATAGTCAAAGAGACGGATATGATGAGCCTTTCTAAGTGGTTCGGTTAACGTGTCTGTAAAGATATTTCATAGTAACAGAACCTTGCGTTTTTCATGGAAGAAGTGTCCCCACACAGGACGTTTCCCCAGTTCTATCCTCGTGTAGAGGTGACGAAAAGACACAAAGAAACCCCTACAAGAGCACTTACACACACACGCTGTGCACTGTAAGTCAGCCTCTTTGTAGGGGTATCTCAGTAGCGTTAACGCTCAAGACTTATAGTCCCTTATTGCGAATAGGGTCATTATATTGCACCTGAAGCTGCAGGAGTTGCTTCTTCAAGTCCTTTGTGAGCTTCTCCGTACCGGGTTTCCCGTAGATATTATGCATCTGTTCAGGGTCTTTCTTTAGGTCGTATAGCTCCCAAGAGTCGATGTCATTGTAGAAGTGAATGAGCGTATATCGCTTCGTACGAATACCATAGTGGCGGCAAACAGAGTGCTCGGCAGGGTATTCGTAGTAGTGATAATAGAGCGACTTGCGCCAGTCTGATGGCTTCTTACCCTCTAACAGCGGTAGGAACGAACGCCCCTGTATATCGGAAGGTATCTTTGCGCCAGCCACATCGAGGAATGTTGGAGCATAGTCGATGTTCTGAACCATCTCGTTGATAACGCCATGCTTGCCCCCAGGGAAGTAAATCAATAGTGGCGTGCGGAACGACTCCTCATACATAAAACGCTTGTCGAACCATCCATGTTCGCCCATGTAGAACCCCTGATCAGAGGTGTAGACGATTATAGTATTGTCCAGTAAGTTATGTTCACGGAGGTATTCAATGACACGTCCAACGTTGCGGTCGACAGAATGAATTACTCGCATGTAGTCGTGCATATAGCGTTGATACTTCCATTCGGCCAGTGCCTTACCAGAGAGTTTATCCTCCTTAAACTTCTTGATGATAGGGTCGTAATAGCTATCCCACTGTGCACGTTGTGAAGGCGACATGCGGTTGTAGTTCGCACGTCCCCATGGTTCAAGTCCCGTAGTAGTATGGATCTCGTTCTCTTTATCGGCCATCTTATTATCGTAAACAAGGTCCATATCCTTGATGATGCTCATCTTCTGCTTCTGAGCAGCAAGTCTTCCAGCATAGTCATCATAGAAGGTTTTAGGCAACGGATAGGTCACGTCGTCATAAAGACGCAAGTCGCAAGTGTCAGGATTCCATACTCTATGAGGCGCTTTATTGTGCATTAGCAGACAGAAAGGCTTTGTCTTATCGCGTTTATGCTCCATCCAGTCTATCGCCATGTCTGCAATAATATTCGTGACATAGCCCGAACGGCGTATTCTCTTCCCATTGCTAAGGAAGTCAGGGTTGTAGTAGTCGCCCTGTCCGATGAGGATGTCCCAGTAATTAAAGCCTGTTGGGAGTGAGGTGAGATGCCATTTTCCAATCATGGCAGTCTGGTAGCCCTGCTTCTGAAGCAGCTTTGGGAAGGTCTGCTGACTACCATCAAAGGTCTTGGTGTTGTCGGTGAAGCCATTAGCATGGCTGTGTTTACCAGTGAGCATACAAGCACGTGAAGGCCCACTAAGCGAGTTTGCGACGAAACTCTCTTGGAACTTCACACCGTTATCAGCCAGCCAATCGATGTTAGGAGTACTGATAAACCGTTTGTCATACGCACTAATCGTCTGATACGAATGGTCATCGCTCATAATGAAAACGATGTTCATCGGTTTCTTCTGTGCTTGTGCAGGAACGACCGCACCCATTGCCAGTGCCCCTGTCAAGCCGTATAATACTTTTGTTTGCATATATATAAAGTTGTTTATCTCTACTTGTTGCGGTATAGCGCACGCTTCCTTATACCCAAGAAGACAGTAGTAGATTTAGACATAAATGCTTTGATTTAGGTTTACAGGTGCAAATATAACACTTTTTTTATAGTGTACAAAGAGAAAGGAGGTTTTATTCATGATGGTAGGAAAGTAGTGGCCTAACACTGACCCCAGCTGGCCTTGCTCTTTTCCCCAGCTGGCCTTGCTCTTTTCCCCAGCTGGCCTTGCTCTTTTCCCCAGCTGGCCCCTCTCCCTTCCCCTCCCCCGAAGGGAGGGGCGTAGTATGTGAGGTTACCCCTACAAGACTGCCAGTAAGAGGATAGAACGAAGCGTACACCCTCGTTATAGGGGTATCTCGGTGATTACGCCCCTTCCCTTCTGGGGAGGGGACGGGGGAGGGGCCAACTGGTAGTTAGTATGTGAGGTTACCCCTATTAGCCTGCTAATGATAGAAGATGGGCTGCTAAACATTTGGAGGACATGTAGGGGTATCTCGGTGATCACTCCCCTCTCCATTCGGAGAGGGGCTGGGGGTGAGGCTTCTGTTGGCTGTAAGGTTCTGTGAAATCGGTTGACTTAATGTCTCTGTGAAGCTTTGTGTGTTCTGTTCATCTGTGTTATTCTGTGAGAAATAGAAGGCACCCACTTGATGAGATGATATACATGCAAATCTTTTGGGAGTTTTATCTCTCACAGAGCGCACAGAGTTCACTGAGCCTTTTGGCGCACAGTTTCGAGCTCACAGAACGCCTTCGGCATACAGAGTTCACAGAGCGTTACTGCTAAAGATGGGTGTTAAGTGATGGTTGTTAGGTGTTGATGATTAGCCATAGGGGTATCTCGGTAATCACGCCCCTTCCCTTTGGGGGAGGGGAAGGGGGAAGGGCCAACTGGAAGTTAGTATGTGAGGTTACCCCTTTTGGCCTGCTACTGATAGGAAATGGGCCGCTAAACATCTGGAGGACATGTAGGGGTATCTCGGTGATCACTCCCCTCTCCATTCGGAGAGGGGCTGGGGGTGAGGCTCTCTGTTGGCCTCCGGCATACTGAGGTCACAGAGCGTTACTGCTATCGGAGGAGGTGAAGTCTTTAAAAGATGATATGCAATGAATTAATAAAAAATCATTACATTGATTGGCTTCTAACTCCCTTAATACGGAGGAATAATATCTTCTGCTATGGAGCTTATAAACTACATGAAATCAGAAGGTTATGAGGTGCGTTGGAGAAGGGCCTCTTCAAGGGGCAAGAAGGGCGTGTTCTATCGGCAAGAAGAGCATGTTCTCGAACGTAGAAAGGCATGTTCTTGGAGTTTGAAAAGCATGTGTTGGAAAGAAGGAGTGCGAAAGATGTTTACAAGTAGGTGCTGGAGTAGTGATAGGTTGAGTTGGGTGTAGTGGCAGGTTGAGTTGAGAGTAGTGACAGATAGGTGCTGAAAAAGTGATAGGTTGGATTGGGTGTAGTGGCAAGTAGGTGCTGGTGTAGTGGCAAGATGAGGTGGGCGTAATGGCAAGATGGGGTAGGGGCGGGGACAAGTGAGGATAGGACTCGTTGGCTATCAAGCTTTTATATCGTGCTCTACCACATGTCGCCTATACCATAGGGCTTTGTTTCGTTGATATTTCTCTCCCATGCTTCTGTTAAGAAGGGATAGACTAAGACGGGCTTGCTGACCAATCTGCCGTCCTTCGTAAGTTGCTTTTCGTCAGCGACAGAGGCCTTGGGGATGTAGATCTTCAGCGGTTGGTCTACGTTAGGGGAAGGTAATGACAGGAGGTAGACATCCTCTTCTAATAGTTTGCCATCATGGAGTAAGGTGAATTGATAGGATGTATGCGCCTTTAAGGAATCGATGGACAACTGGCTTATTGTGGTCGTGTCCCGATAATTAGGATAGTGTTTACGCACCCATGCAGGGAGCTGCTTGTGGATAAAGAGCCAGTCGCTCTCTGTCAGTGGGAGGGGTTGTGGATTTAAGAGCTTATATCTCCCGATAATCTTATAGCCCCTATCCAACCAACTATCGACGACTACGGGACCCATACCGTTCGTGCATACGTACTTTGGTCTTGTCGTTTTCCAAACAAGAAAAGCGATAATGAGCGTGCATACTATCGACGAAATGAAAAGAAACTTTCGTGGTAATCTATATAATAACAGCATCGTTTCAGAGATTGATAAGACATTTTTACCTCCTAATTCCTCAATGACCTGAATGGAGAACACATAGAAGAATCGGTACAAAAGGGGGCTGTTCGGTAGCTTGTCATATAGTGAAACCTGCTTTGTTAAGCGTTGGAAACAAGCAAGATAGACTAAGCATCGACTTGACAAATGTACGAATAAAAATCGACAATAGCCTTGCTTTGGACCGAATATTTCCTGTCATGGGTGGTCGGAGACGGCCGTCAGTCTGCTTGTTAATAAGATATTCGGAGCGTAAGGGGGATTAGTAGGTAATAGAAATAGCGATATAAACGTCTTATAATCAGCTGATAACGCATTCAGAAGATGTAAGAAAGTCGGGATGTAGGGCTTGATGAACAACATCGTTCAGCCTGTTTATGTGTCCATTCTCACCATCGGTATCAGATAGACAATCGTCTTTTCGAGCCCATAAGATAGTGGCCCCTCCCCCAACCCCTCCCCCGCAGGGAGGGGCGTAATATGTGAGGTTACCCCTACAATACTGCCAGCGAGGGACTGCACGAGGCCTACCTCCTTCCTATAGGGGTATCTCAGTGATCACGCCTCGCCCTTTGGAGGAGGAGACGGGGAAGGGTCAGTTGGGGACGGGGAGGGGTTTATACCTTTCCTCTGTGTTCCTCCGTGAGAAGCAGACGTTTTTCTGTTTCATACTAAGAGTTTGATAACCTGCATAAATACTATAGTTTCATATACATAGAGTACTAAAAAAAGTAGAGTAACACGCTCATCTGTTACTCTACTCTTTCTTAGTTCATCTGTTACTCTGTCTTTCTAATATCCTGCCAGAGCACATAACTTGTCGACTTGTTACCTCGTCTACTCATCAACTGGGTACTTGTTCTCCTGTTACTCTGTCTTTCTAATACCCTGTCAGAGCACAAAACAGGCTCGTCATCCACCCCCTCTTCCTTCCTTCCCTTCGGTCGGCGACCATCGGAATGGAGAGGAGTTGGATGAGAAACTACGGTCGAGAGACAGGATACTCTCGGTGTTCATGCTCCTTCCCGTGGGAGAGGAGCTGAGGGAGAGACCCTTCGGAGGCCTATCTTACATGCTCCGTTCTGTTACTTCGCATACCCAGGATTCTGCTCCAACTTAGGGTTGTCAGAGATATTCCATTGTGGTATAGGGAGGTAACGGTTGTAAGTTTGGAACGAGCGGTCCTCAACCTTGCTTGTACCACTTACTACGGCACGCATGGTTGGGTCGGTAGCTGTGTTGTCGATAGTACCTGTGACGCGGGTTAGTGGACCGTTCAATACTGTCTCAGCAACCATCTTACCGTTGCTTGTCCATCGCAAGATGTCAGCACGACGAAGGCCCTCACCAGCGAACTCTGAGCCACGCTCGCGGCGAATTAGCTCACGAAGCTTGTCCTTAGTGTTATACTTAGACTGGTCGACAGCCGGCATTCCCACACGTGTGCGCACCTTATCGAGCATTGCATAGACGTTTGCAGAAGGACCGTTCAGCTCGTTCTCGGCCTCAGCCCACGTCAAGAGCACCTCAGCATAACGGAAGACAATAGGCGAAGCCTCCGTGTCCCATACGTCAGCATACTGTGTCTTAGGGTCTAAGTACTTACGCCATGTGAGCGCAGTCTTGGATGAGTTGGCCGCATTGGTTGGGTAGTTAGGGTTCTTCTTACCGTTGACATTCTCGTCAAGGGTATTGAAGACGGTGCCATCCCAGTCGCAACCAGGATAGAGAATAGTCATTGCCATACGTGGATCACGGCCATGGAAAGGATGCGTAGCATCGTATCCAGACCCCGCCTCGTCGATGGTCATACCATTACTCATCTCATAGTTATCGACACACTTCTGCGTAGGAACGACAGAAGACCAGCCTCCGTCACCATTGTTATAAAGCTGTCCGATAGTACCCAGAGGGCGAGTACCGCTCTTATACTGTACTGCAAGGATGATTTCCTTAGAGTCTTTACCAGCCAACTTAAACAAGTTCGTGTAGTCAGGGTCGAGTTCATAGAGACCTAAATCGATGATAGCTTGTGCGGCATCCTTGGCCTTCTGATAGTCACCCCAGTAGAGTGCAGCACGCATCTTCATAGCCAGTGCAGCGCCCTTAGCGATACGTCCGCGTGCAGCAGGACTCGTGTTGATGTCGGCAATAGCCTCGTCAAGGTCTTTGAAAACCAAGTCCTTCACCTCTTGCTCCGTATTTCTTGGTACGCGAGCCTCCTGTGCACTGGTGAAGGGCTTGACGATTGGCACACCACCATATAGGAATCCCATACGGAAATAGTTGTAGGCACGGATGGCCTTCACCTGTGCGATGAGGTCTTTCTTGGCCGCCTCGCTACTGAAAGCACACTTATCAACATTCTCAAGGAAGGTGTTGCATCGTCCAATGATGGTATAGTCATAGAACGACCAACCCGGAGAAGAAGGCGAGAGCGAGCCATTACCTATATTAGTAAAGCCCTCCCAAGGGAAGTTATTATACGCAAAGTCAGAGCCAGCGTCCCAATACAACAATGCTCCACCGTCTTCCCAACCATCGTAACAACCCACGAGGAACTTCTCAGCATCGTCACTTGTCTTCCAAGTAGTTGATGGTGACATAGCGTCCTTAGGTACGGTAGTGAGGTAGTCATTACAAGATGTGAGTGCTAAAGCAGCCACACCAGCCAATATATATGTTCTTACTGTTTTCATAATGTATATCGGGTATTTACGGTTAGAATGTGATATTGATACCGATAGAGTGTGAACGGAGCAGCGGATAAGATGATCCACGCTCGCTGGTCACTTCTGGGTCAATATTGAATGGCAATGCATCGAAGGTAAGGAGGTTTTCACCTGCATAGTAGATACGTACCTTCTCAAGACCAATAGCTTTGAGTGCACTCTTTGGAAGGGTGTAACCCAATTGCAAAGTCTTCAAACGCAAGTAAGCTGTGTTCCACAACCAGAAGGTTGACATCGCACGAGTCATGTCACTTGGGCTGTTTCCTGTCTCGAATACGCGAGGCAACTTAGCATTGTGATTGTCGTCTGTCCATGAGTCTTTCCACAGTGTTGAAGGGTGGCTGGCATCACCAGAGAACTCACCAAGTACCTCACGGTTGTAGATATGAGATACTGCACCAACACCCTGCCAAATCATAGAGAGGTCAATGTTCTTCCATGTTGCACCAAGGTTGAAGCCGTAAGTAATTGCTGGGATATCAGTATGCTTGGTGTAGATACGGTCGTTTGAGTCGAGCTTACCATCACCGTTTGTGTCCTCATAGATAAGGTCACCTGCCATGAACTTACGTCCGAATGGGTTGCCATACTTGGCTGTGTAGTCGTCAGCCTCCTGTTGTGAGTTGAAGAACTTACCCGTAGCTTTGTACATGAAGAAGCTATTGTATTGCTGACCCACAGCCGTTCTGCGGTTGCCACTACCAATGTATTCAGTGCCATCACCCAAGTTCAAGATCTTATTCTTGTTGTAAGCGAAGTTCGCACCGACGTTGATAGTCCAGTCTTTGTTCAACTGCTTTGCGTAAGCCAAGGATAGTTCGACACCTTGATTACGCAGTGCACCGATGTTGTCCTTGTACGCGCCGAGTGCAAACTCAGCCGGTGCAGACACGTCCATGATAATTCCTGTGGTCTTGCGGTTGTAGTAGTCCAACGAACCGGTCAGTCCACCGAAGAGAGTAAAGTCCATTCCGATACCCCAAGTGGTTGATCTTTCCCAAGAGATCGTCTCGAGGTGATAGCTACCTTGGTAGTAACCCGGTGTGAGTTGACCCCCAAATGGATACTTCGCATTGAGGTTGTAGGTGTTCATCCATGGGTAGTAATCGCTCAGAGCGTCCTGATTACCGAGCTGACCCCATGATGCACGGAGCTTCAAGTTGTTCAGCCATGACTTTGTACCCTCCATGAAAGGCTCTTCAGAGACCCTCCATGCAGCCGAGAATGATGGGAAGAAGCCCCAGCGATGACCCTCAGCAAAGCGTGAAGAAGCGTCAGAACGGAAGTTAGCCTCAAAGAGGTAACGACCCGCATAGTCGTAGTTCAATCTTCCAAAATATGACACCATCGCCAGCTCACGAGTGTTACCAGCATTCTGTTGGGTCGATGCGTCACCAGCGTTCATATCGGTCAAGTCGTTGTTAGGGAAGCTCTTTCGATACATCCAGTCAGGTAGATACTTAAAGCGTTCAGTATGCCATCCAAGCATAGCCTTGATGTTGTGCTTCGCAAAAGACTTGTCATAGTTAAGGAAAGCATCAAAGGTTGTACGATGCCAGTCGTAGTGAGCGATCTCTAACTTATTAGGGTCAGAAGCCTTGTTAGGGTTATACTGAATGAATTTCTGGAAATAAGAGTAACGCTGTGAAGCGTCTACGTAAGCACCTTGGAGCGTCAGCTTCAAGTCTTTAGTATCTGATAGTCAAGCCCAATCATACCTGTAAAGTTGCGGTTGTTGCGGTTCACGGTCATACCCGACTCCAACCACGCCATTGGGTTACCATCAGAAACAGTGCCGTAAGTGCCATCCTCATACTTATAAACTATCCATGGAGCAATGATATTAAGCTGTCTAATAATCTGATCACTACTTCCTCCGGCGTAAGCACTACTTGCGTCGCGGTAGTTGTTTTGGATATAAGCGAGGTTGAGGTGGGCAGTGATGCGCTTAGATAACACCATGTCGAGATTTGCACGACCATTAAACTGCTCACGACCAGCATTAGGAAGGATACTGCTCTGCTTTAGATAGCCTGCAGAAGCAAGGTATTTTACAAACTCATTACCGCCAGTGATGTTCACACTATGGCGGTTTTGCCATGCTGTCTTGAATGCAAGACCATACCAGTCGGTGTTTGGATAGTTGTAAGGATCCGACCCATCACGGAACTTCTGAATAGCTTCTTCAGAGAAGCGGGGCGCCTTACCGCTGCGTTCCAATGCCTTATTATAATAGTAAGCGGCATCGGCTGAGTTCATTCTATCCATCAGAGCAGTTGCATTCTGAATACCGAAATAACCTGAATAACTAACCTTTGGCGCACCATTCTGCCCTCGTTTTGTAGTTACCAGTATCACACCATTAGATGCTTTAGAACCATAGATGGCTGCTGAAGAAGCATCTTTCAGAACAGAAATACTTGCGATATCCTCCGGATCAAGCGAGTTTAACGTTCCAGCCTCAACACCATCAATCAAGATATAAGGTGATGCAGAGTTCAAAGTTCCCACACCACGCACAAGAATAGAGCCATTGTCAAGACCTGGCGCACCGTCGGCTCCAGTCACCGTGATACCTGGCAATAAGCCCTGCAAGCCTGAAGACACATTAGAGATAGGGCGGTTTTCGAGAGTCTTACCGTCGAGTTGTGCTACAGAACCAGACAGATTGGCCTTCTTCTGAGTACCATAACCGACAACAACAACCTCGCTCAGCGCGCTGTTCTCGTCCTTCAGCGTAATGTTATAGCTTGTCACGCCACTTCTCACCGTCAGACTCTGAGTAGCGAAACCAACATAACTAATCTTCAACTCCGTTCCGGGAGCGACAGAGATTGAGAAGCGACCATCCACATCGGTCACTCCTACGGGAGTACCATTGGCAAGTACGGATGCACCAATGACTGGTTCGCCATTCACATCTTTAACTACACCATTAATACTCTGCTTTTGCTGCTGAACACTCATACTCGTGTTCGCATCCACATTGGCTAATACTGGGGACGGAGCAACGGCCATCAACCCAAGAGCAAAGGAGAAAGCGACGCTACCCGTTACAAAGGGAGGGTGCTTCCTACGGTTCTTACTAACTTTCATAAAATTAGACATATATTCTTCTGATTTAGGTTTTGTGCTACAAATATAGTTGTTTATACAATAATAAACAAGCGTTTAGTTCTTTTTTTTTGGTTAGAAGTGTTGTTCTCGCACACAAGTAAGAATTTTCCTCCGCCTCCTCTCCGAAAGTATCGTTCATCGACTTGCTTAGTTCTCTCGCTCTTCTCCTCTCTCCACTTACCCTTCCTTGTCGCCAACCTCTCCTTTCCTCGTTGCCAACCTCACCCTTTCTTGTTGCTTTCCTCTCCCCATTAATCGAAGAATATCTCCTCTTCATTGTGCCATACCAATAATCTCTCCGCCCTTCAAAAGTATTAGTAATTCCGCGAAAAAACCTTACATCATATCGACCTAAACGTCCTCATAATAGAAATAGAATACCTTCTGTAACGGATACTATAACCCTCACGTAATCAGTATATTACATGTAGCGTTTGAGAACATGCCTTTCTTGCATGCAGAACATGCCCTTCTTGCCCCAAGAAGGGCCTCTTCTCGAATGAAGAAGAGCATGTTCTTGGAGCTTGAAGGGCGTCTTGCTGAATGAAGAGTGGAGTGGCCGCTGAAAACTCTTGACATTTTCTATGAGTAAGTTCAGTATTCTATCTCACGGAAGGTGAGTTTTTCTCACATAGAGGGTGCGTATTCTTTCTCACAGAAGAATACAGAGGAACAGAACACACAGGGGTCAGAAAAATAGCGGCCCCTCCCCCCGGCCCCTCCCCCGAAGGGAGGGGAGTAATCACCGAGATACCCCTATAAAAAGGATGTAGGCTTCGTTATGTCCCTTAATGGCGGTCTTGTAGGGGTAACCTCACATATCACGCCCCTCCCTGCGGGGGAGGGGTTGGGGGAAGGGCCACTCTCTTATGAGTTCGAAATGTGCGCCAAAAAGCTCCGTGAACTCTGTGTGCTCTGTGAGAGAAAAACCTATCCACACACACCTACAATGTTCTTTTTCTCACAGAAAAACACAGATGAACAGAACACACAAAGGCCCACAGAGACATTAAGTCAACCGATAACACAGAACGTTACAGCCAATATTAGCTGTAACGTTCTGTGAGTTCTGTATGCCGGAGGCCTTCTGTGGGCTTGAAACGTGCGTTAAAAGGTTCTGTTAAGTCTGTGAGTTTTGTGAGAGAAATAACTCCCCAGCAACTCTCAAGCGTCCTTTCTCTTACAGTGGGTACGTTCTATTTCTCACAGAAGAACACAGATGAACAGAACGCACAAAGGCCCACAGAGACATTAAGTCAACCGATAACACAGAACGTTACAGCCAATATTAGCTGTAACGTTCTGTGAGTTCTGTATGCCGAAGGCCTTCTGTGAGTTCGAAACAGTGTGCAAATGGGTTCTGTTAAATCTGTGAGTTCTGTGAGAGAAAAAACTCCCCAGCAACTCTCAAGCGTCCTTTCTCTTACAGTGGGTGCGTTCTATTTCTCACAGAATAACACAGATGAACAGAACACACAAAGGCCCACAGAGACATTAAGTCAACCGATAACACAGAACGTTACAGCCAATATTAGCTGTAACGTTCTGTGAGTTCTGTATGCCGGAGGCCTTCTGTGGGCTCGAAACGTGCGCCAAAAAGGTTCTGTTATATCTGTGAGTTCTGTGAGAGAAAAACCTCACCAGCAAAAGAGGAAGACCTCTACGAAATATGCAAGCAGCCTAATAGGGGTAACCTCACATACCACTCCCCTCTCCATTCGGAGAGGGGCTGGGGGTGAGGCCACCTCTGTCCCCCTCTTACTCTATCTTATTTAACGAGCAACTTCTTACCATTACGGATGACAATACCCCTGTGGTTCTTGCCAACAGAGCGACCTGTTAGGTCGTAAGTGGTAGTGGCGTCTTGTTGAAGAGTCAGACTACTAATACCCGTAGAAGTCTTTTTAACTTCTGTCGGAACGAAAGTTGAACCAGCATCCTTACCACCTGTCCAGTAAGCGAGGTTGCCGTCAGCACGATAGTTCAAGCCGAAGCCCTCTGGATTACAGATATAGAAACCTTCGTCATCATTTGGACTTATTGTCACAGTCCAGTCACTGGTGTAGCCAGCAGGTAGGTTGTCAGCAGGCAGAAGGGTAGCGTAAGTGTTACCGCCAGCCTTAGCTGAGCCCTTTGGAGAAGCCGATGCGAGGACCATTGTAGGACCCATTGCCTTGTTGATGAGGCGGAAACCGCTGTAAGGATTACCTGTCAATGCCCAAAGAGCATAATCAGTAGTGATGTAAGTCTCGTCAATGAAGTAAACGTTAGGTGTATAGTTTCCTGACGAAACCCATCTTGGCTGGTTGCTCACCTTGAGGTTATACCAAGTAGTGTCGGCTGGTGTAGCCACCTTCATTGGGGCTGTCCATGTAGCATTAATACGTACTGTAGCTGGGAGACTTGTGATTGTCTGCTTGTCAGCTGTCAGTTCAACGAAGTCTCTGTTGAGGCTTTCTGGAATCGTCACCGCCCCCGTCTTGGCACCATTGACAGCCGTTGAATAAACAAACTTATTGTTGAAATACACCTCGTAGGTCAAGGTTGTCTTCGCATCTATGAATATTCCTTCAAGCGAAACATCGCCATCAACCATCTCAGCAGGCAGGGTGAAGGTGCCATCTGTATTGAAACGCTCACGTGGAACGAGCTCGTCAACATACTGATAGGTGCCGTGGCTGAGGCTGTCGCCTGTGAGGTTGTAGCCATGACGTACCCTTAATCCATTGAAGGTGAACCCGTGTTCGGGCTTCATCTTGATGGTGAAGGGTTGTCCGAATGGTATGCTGAGGTTGTTGAGTTCGGTGTCATCAGCCGCAACAACCTTTCCGTTGAGTGCACCTTGGGTAATCGTCACATTGTCACCATGCACATTAAGGCGAATGTCCATGGCTCCTCCACCATTATTAATAATGTGGTTATTAGTCTCGATACTACCTCCTGCATCCGAAGAGTTCCAATCCACCTTGTAACGCATGCGGTAGAAACCATGCTGAAGTGTGTCGGGAAGGGTGAACGCTGGCATGACGAGCGTGTTACGACCATTGCCTGAAATCTCCGTACCGGCACTGTTAAAGCCGCTGTTCTCGTCAGATGCGGATAGGAAAGAGTAGGCCATCAGCTCGTTACCAGCGTCAGGAACAATCTGTCCTGCCTCCACCTTCGGTTCAAAGCGCCCGTTGTTGTTTAGGTCAACATACACATAACTGTGCATCCAGATGCCCTTATACTGAACAGCCGGGGTGAGTGTCTCGCCCGGTTTGGCCCAGAAAGCCCGCTTGCTGAGGTAGGTGTAGGCTGGTGTAGACGACGAGATGTCGCCGTAGACAGCTATGCTTTGATTGCCAAGGCTGATACCCTTGAGTCCACGATCGGTTCTTGTGCACTTCTGATCTTTGTTATAATTCATCGGATAGTCCTCACGGTTGGTTGTTGTGAAGGCCTCGTTGTTCACGACGATATTATCGATATAAGCGAGGAAATCATCTTTAAGACCGTTGGAGTCCTCACAGTCGACTACAACTACAAGACTATGGATGTCAATACCACCTGCCCCTTTGACGGGGAAGACCGCATCTACCCACTTGTTAGGCTCTATCTCCTTTGTAGAGAACTCCAGAACTGCTCTGTATCAGCACTCTGACCAGGCCGGTCGGTACGTTTTCCGAGTCCGATGAGCATGGTGCGTCCCGCTTTCGGCTTGTGTATCATCACGTGAACATACTTTGTTTCCTTGGTCAAAGCGAAGGGCTGCTTAAGATCTATGCGTGCACCGAATGTGTTTGAACCGTAGCGTGAACGCTGGAAGCCCAACACCTTGTCTGAAGTATTCGGTGTAGACTTCAATACATCATCATAGTTTTTATCGATGTTGCTCACCACCTGCACATTACCTTGCAGTGTTGCGGGCTGTCCGTCATGGCTACGGAAAGGCGACTTCAGCCATGTGTCGTAGACACCAATAGCCTGATAGTCTTGGTTCTCGAAGTCTATTCTAACTTCATCTGTGGTCTGTGCGTGAAGTAATGAGCTGCAGAACAATAGGCCACAAGCTGCTAATATATTCTTTTTCATACTGTTTCTCATGTCAAAGGATTAATAAATGGCAATCTCACTCATAACAGGACAAGCCTTGGCGTCCTTGATGTGTATGCGAATAGCACGTGCTTCATAGCCCGAACCATAGCTGTTTGCGGTGCTTCCATTGAGCGGAATGATGCGCTTATAGCCTATGGTAGTCTGCTTCACTTTGTTGGCAAGTGGCTTCCATGTGCTGCCATCGGTGGTGTACTCAACTGAGAAGCTCTTGACACGTTGCCCAAGTCGAACGTACTCTTGTAGTGTCACGTAGCGAACAGTCTGTGGGTTGTTCCATGTTAAGGTAAGGGTAACATCCTTCACGTCGTCTTCTGCGGCCCAGTAAGTGTCTGGGTTCTCGTCAATAAGGTTGTTTGCTGCGTAGGAACGAGTTGCCCCATGGGCACGCGTACTGCTTGCCTCGATAGTAGCCGACTTAGCAAGATTAGTCTGGAAACGGCTCTTTAGCATCTTACCAAACTCTTTCAATCGGCTTACTTGGTCTTGTGGGAGTTTACCACTCCTATCGGGAGGACAGTTAAGGATGAGTGTTGAGTTGCGACCCACCGTCTCTAAGTACATCTGGAACGTGCGTTCTGCCGTCATCGGCCTGCTGTTTTGACTCCAAAACCAGCCTGGGTTCGTAAACTTAGCATCGCTCTCACCAGGCAACCAGAACCATCCGTTCTCCGTACCATACATACCATTGCGTTCAGGAGCAACACCGCGATTCTCGTTACACCAGTTGGTCTCGCCTGCCCATCCGTCTTCGTTACCAATCCAACGGGCCTCGCCACCGACACCCCAAAGGATGATGTTCGGGCTAAGCTTGTGTATTGAGTCACGGAGGTTAGGCACGTCATAGTAGGTAGAACGGTCTATGTGGATGGTAGTATTCTTACCTCCATAGTAGCCATCACCGCCGTTAGCACCGTCAAACCACATCTCGAACTGGTCTGACCCATATTTTGCCAACTCAGCACACTGCTTTAAGAAGACGTCTTTCACATAGCTGTCAGTACCATACTGACCGTTGTTTCTATCCCAAGGCGACACGTAGAAGCCATATTTCATGTGTAGTTCTTGTGCTGCTTTGGCAAAGAGTTCTGCAATGTTAACGCCTTTTGCGTTAGGACTCGACGAATGAGATATATTATAATCGGTAGACGCTGTGGGCCATAAACAGAAGCCATCATGATGCTTAACGACTGCAATACCACCCTTCATGCCAGCTGCCTGCACAGCCTCCAACCATTGTCTCGGGTCTGGTTTCTCAGTCGGAGCAAAACTGTTAGGGCTCTCGTTGCCCTTACCCCACTCCTCATTAACGTAGGTATTCATGCCATAATGGAAGAAAGCATAGAACTCTGTCTGCTGCCACTGCCATTGTCTGTCAGAAGGAACAGGGAATACTGGACGCGGCTCGTTCTCTGGGTTCGGAGCAACTTGCGTCTGAAGCGTCATAACGGTAGGGTTCTGAGCATAGCTCGTTGCCGTTGCCGTTAGTGCAAGTGCGGTTAGCACACCGTGTAGAAATCGGTTGTTCATATTAGGTTTATTAGTTATGCAGCACCTTGAATGTTACATTTTTATAAGTATTTGATTGACAATGTATAGTTTAGGTAATATCGTCATTGGGAGTAGCTTACATGCCCCCGTGCTGCTGTATGAAAACATTAAGCCACTCAAAAGATGTCCGCAAATATACAAATTAATTCTTATATTCGTGTCATTAGGACTATAATTTGTTCAAGGGGACAGCAGCCTCACCCCCAGCCCCTCTCCGAATGGAGAGGGGAGTGGTATGTGAGGTTACCCCTATTGGTCTGCTGATAATAGGAGATGGGCTGCTAAACATACAGAGGACACGTAGCCGGGGGTGAGGCCTCTGTTGGCTGTAAGGTTCTGTGAAATCGGTTGACTTAATGTCTCTGTGCACCTTTGTGAGATCTGTTCTTCTGTGTTTTTCTGTGAGAAATAGAACGCACCCTCTCGATGAGATTAGGCCTATGAGGCTTGCTGGGGAGTTTTTTCTCTCACAGAGGTCACAGAGTTCACTGAGCATTTTTGCGCACAGTTTCGAGCCCACAGAAGGCCTCCGGCATACAGAGTTCACAGAGGCCTCACCCCCAGCCCCTCTCCGAATGGAGAGGGGAGTGGTATGTGAGGTTACCCCTATTGGCCTGCTGATAATAGGAGATGGGCTGCTAAACATACAGAGGACACGTAGGGGTATCTCGGTAATCACTCCCCTCTCCATTCGGAGAGGGGCCGGGGGTGAGGCCTCTGTTGGCTGTAACGTTCTGTGTTATCGGTTGACTTAATGTCTCTGTGAAAGCCTGTGTGTTCTGTTCATCTGTGTTTTTCTGTGAGAAAAAGAAATATCCTCCATGAGGGAAGAAACGTTATTTAAGCAAATAGGAATTGTAAGGATATTTCGCTAATCACTCTCTTCTCTTTTCGAGGATACGCTGTTCATGGTTGGAGAAGACGCCCTTCAAGGGTCGAGAACATGCCCTTCAAGGGTCAAGAAGACGCCCTTCTTGATGCTTGAAGAGGCCTTTCTTCTACCGAGTTTGTAACCGTTTGGCTTTGTGTGGGTTATAGACTTGCTTCTTGTCGGTGAGGTGGTGGTTTGTAGGTGGACTTTTATAAGGGCAGTGTAAAGAACTTTCCAAACTGCTAAAGACTGCTAATTTGTCGTAAGACTACGAATTACACGAATGGCACTAATGCTGGATGGGACGAAAGAATACAACCTTTAATGTACGAGACTACGAATTACTCGAATGGCACTAATGCTGGGTATGAGGAAAGAATATAGTCTTGAAAATGGAAGACTACGAATTACTCGAATGGCACTAATGCTGGGTATGAGGAAAGAATATAGTCTTGAAAATGGAAGACTACGAATTACTCGAATGGCACTAATAGTGGATGGGAGGAAAGAATATAGTCTTGGAAATGGAAGACTACGAATTACTCGAATGGCACTAATGGTGGGTATGAGGAAAGAACATAGTCTTGAAAATACGAGACTACGAATTACACGAATGGAGCGAATGTGAGTTACGAGGATACTTGTGTGGGGGTATCTCGGTGATTACGCCCCTCCCTGCGGGGGAGGGGACGGGGAGGGGCCAGCTGAGGACGTGGGAGGGGCCAGCTGTTGTTTGTTGAGGGGCCAGCTGGTTATACGCTTTCTTGGCACTACTTAGCCTCCTTTTCATTATATATACACAATGGGAAAGGCTGCAGCAAGATAGGGTGGACCTAAGATGCTGCAGCCTTATTATCCTTTTCGTGTGTTGTTCTTTTACCTTGTTGACTATTTACTCATGTTGTTATCACTTTATTGGGTTGCCTTTTTCATCCTTTCTTGATAGTGAGGCAACCTTGACTTCAAAGTCGGCAGTGGTGTTGTTGTCGTCAACAAACTTCTTTCCATCCCACTTTCTCACCAAGGCCAAGCCCGAAGAGATAGGGTAGTCGCTTTGTTTCAGACCAGAGAATGAGTTGTCGGTAACGGCATTGTAGCCCCTGTCTAACTTGCTTGGACGCATTTGGAACATACGACGTGGACAGATGGTGATGCAGTCGATGACACACTCGAAGGGTACTTCGATGGCATAGAAATCGCCGAAGGAACTGCTGGTAACGGTGATGTAATGCATATAACCTTTACTATCCTTTGTGTCGGTATAGTTCTTCTTGAATTCCTCTGGCGTCCAAGGGAGTTTTATCAAGGCTATACCATTGCTTTCAGACACATGAGAGAACTCGTAAGAAGGTCCGATATTACCGCTGGCATCGGTAGATGTGAGGATAGCACACATATCAGGAACGTTCGGATTGTTCTTCTGTCCGGGGTCATAGTTGATGTTTGTCCATTCAAAGTCGGCTTTGCTCAAATCCAAAAAGGCATTCAGACCGCCATACATACTTAGGTCTTCGCCCTCTAACTCGGCTTCGAACTTAGCTTTATGGTCGATGGCATACTTTGCGACGATGATGGTCTGGCCCGGTTTGACAGGATAGTCATTGCCCTTGCCAGGGAAGTAAGAGATACCAGAAGCCCCATAATAGCGATTGACGAAATCGTCTTTTGGTGCGAACTGAATGGCTCTGCTTGGGTCAATGGCATTGGAACACAAGGCCAGACCGTCAAGGTATTTCACTTCGTCGGTAGGGTTGTATATGGCGATATATTGGTCGTCATTGTACATTTGGTTCTGATTCTTCATACCCCAAGCACGTACGTCACGATACCAATAGTGGCCTACATAGAACACTTCCTTTATTATTAAGTGGTCTAACTTAGTCTTAGATGTGGATTGCTTGACGGGCATCTCGTTACGTGTACAGCTACTCATCGCTACAAGTGTTAGGGCGAAGAGTAGGCACGCAGCTATCTTCTTTTGTTTCATTTGTTTTCTTCTTTATATGTTTATATAATTATGAGCAGTGGGAGGGACGGTTGTCACGAAGGGAAAAGATTGTGAGTTACAGACGTCGTGTTACTTCCTTATCGTCGAGACCACCCACTCCCGCTGTCTATGTTACAGGAACCAGTTGCCGAAACCAGAGCCACCACCAATGCCGTGGGTCTGTACATTCTGCGAAGCCTCCAATGCATCTAATGGTGACAGGCCTATCTCATGTCCTAAATAGAAGTAGAGAGGGTCGTTGGGGTCGATGGTTGTTGGGTCAGTATCAAAGCTACTGCAGAAGACCTTGATAGGGATATTAAAGCGGAAGAGCTCCTTCCATTCGGAGTCAGCGCCATACTCCTTCGGTTCATCGGGATTGTAAGCCTCTGAACAGATGTAGGGACTGCGGAAGACGTAGGTGGAGTGGCGGCTAAGATACTCGTCCTTCGGTATTAGGGCCTTCTTTCCTTTCGGACACTTCATCACCCTAACCGACAGATAAAACTTGGGTAAGAGATAAGACGGACGTGTGTAATGACCAGTCTCACCCGTAGCTGGGTCCAGACGTCGTGTTATCTCTAATGGCCACTCCTCATGGAGAGCATCGTTCTCATCGGCTTCAATGTCGAAGTTAAAGTGCCCCTTCAGTCCTACACGGTCCTGGTCGTAGGGAGCAACAGCCCAGTCAGCATCCTCACGGGTCAACGGAGGGAGTAGACGTTGGTTGAATAACTCACGCGCACCATCAGCCATTGCGTTATGAATCCACGTGTCTCGGTAGGTATATTCAAATATCTTCGGTGTGCGTTCGGCCCTTTCTTTCCACGTAGTCGTATTTGCGAAGAATGGTGAAGGTACTGGTGTCGTGTCTATCGTACCGCCTTTCTTCCAGTCGCCAAACTTGTTCTTCTTCGGTTTCCACGTACCACGGCAGTCCATCACCTCGTAAGGATTACCCTTGTCGTCGACCTCGCTCACCGTAAAGAATATCTGATACTCATCAGAGTGGTCGAGGATATCATCGTTCATCAGCTTTCCCTCCTTATTAAAGAAGTAGAGGCAGAGTCCCCAACGCTTTAGTTTTCCACCGATGATGCGGATGTAGTCGGGGCCAGTCTTACCATCGCTCTGTTCAAGATACGTCACTGTGCTCTGGCGTTGCACCTCAACAGTAGGCCACTTAGCTGTGTTGTTGCGAATGATAACGAACTCCTCCTGCTTCCAAGGGGCGTTATGGTAAACGAAATTACCGTGCATCATACCGTCACCATGGGAGTGTCCCTCCTTAAACATGGCCAGACACGTGGCCCAACCATTGAAGGCTCCGTCTGGATCAGGGTTGTTTACCTGTTCAGAGACCTTTATCTTCGACAGACTATCTACATATCTGTCAGCGCCACTACGTGCTAATCCCTTACTCTCTAAGGGGTTCTCGTTATAATCAACATGTACATTGCCAAAGACAAAGTCGTCGCATGAGGCGAAGACAACGGCAAGGCATGATAATAAAAGGATATTTAACTATCTTATTCATGTTTCCAATTCATTATTACATCAATACTACGTTCTGTCTGTACTGTGTGAAGAAGTCTTGTGGACGTGTTAGCATACGCCAGAGCTGTGCCTTGTCGGCAGCAGGATAGAATCGCTTAACATCCTCAAAACACTTGTCTTCACCGTCCTTGGTATTGGCTATCACACGAACAGACAGTGGATAGTCGATATCAAAGCTGTCCCAACCGGGTTGTAACTGGTTGAAGTCCCATAGGAAACTATGCTCGCTATTGTTTGTATTGCAGTACTTTGCGGGCTTTTCCGACTCTCCTACGTGCTGCTGTCCTTTGTTGAGAATATGGCAGATGCGCACCTGCAGTTGGAAAGCAATGTCTGACTTGTGGAACTGCATGACGCCCTTAAAGCCCAAGCGGTCTAAGTCTGAGCCAACGTCTAAGCTACGTTTCTGATGCAGCAGACCCACAGTATGACCATAACGCTGGCGTGGTGCCTCGGTATCTGGGTCGGTGAAGTCATCGTTATAAGCCTCTGTAAAGAGTTTTCCGAGTTCCTCCTCCACTGGATCAGTGTCTCTATACTCGTAGGTAAAGACCTCAGGTGTAATCTTATTCAGCTCCATTGGATCAATAGTCTTGTAGAGATGATAAGTCTTCCCACCAAAGGTAAAAGGCTGCAAAGCCTCTGGCTTACCCGATACCTCAATCGCTTTCCAAGCCAGTTCACTGTTAAATGGCACCTGGTTAAGGCCGAACGTGTAGCCGTCAGGCACATAGATGTTAGAAGTAGAGAACTTTGTCGCTGCATCCATAGCTCCCCCTTGCTCCTTGAAGGTGTATCTGTCATAATAAGTAGGTATTGAAGCCAATGAGCGAGGATAGGCCATTTGCAGTCCTTGAACCGCTTTCTCGTGTCCAGAGGAGGTACTATCAGCCACCAACTTGTCTAAGGAAGCGTTGCCAATACCGAAGAAGTGTTGGTGAACAAGGAGTGTTGCGTTGTCTTCATCAGGCACGTTATACCCTTCCTTATCCTTCATGAAGGGATAACCAGAGAACTGATGATTGATAAGCATACCGTTCTGATCATAGTACTTCAGCTCCAATCCATAGTAAATATCGTCTGATGCAATCACGTCAAAACAGTCGCGTTCGGTCGTGATGGTCATCTGTCCGTCGTCATCCTTGGCTATATCAATCTCTTGCATGACTGGTATAGAGGTCGAACTACTGACGAGGTGGTAGGTGTTATAGGCTTGGATAGAGTCGTTACCATCAGGTCCTACACCAATCATCCCGCCCTTATAGCCCATTCTCAAGATGGCATGAACAGCATAAATCTGCTCATGTCCCTTCACATCTCGCTCTATAGAGGAAGGAGGGGCTTGTATTATCTTCTTGAAGAAATCGTCAACTTGGTCGTTAGAGCAACTCCCGAAGAGGAGTCCCACTGCTGCTGTGGCAAGTATGAGGCGTATGTCTTTATATAGTTTCATATTCTTTTTCAGCTAATTAGAACTTAAACAATGTGCGTAAAGAGAAGTTTGCGCCACGCTCATGGGCGTAGTATCTGAAGCGGTCGGTGTACTCCTTATAGAGTGCATTGAGTATGTTATCACCGACAATCATGAACTTCAACTCCTTATTCTGCGGCAGTCCGATACGCAGTTCAGCTGTCCCGTTCAGTAGGAAATAGGCTGGTGGCGAGTCAGGAACGAGGTCTTTATCAGGATCGAAGCGGGTCTGCTTGGTCACATAGATACCTGATAGCGACAGCGACGAACGATACTTCTGAGGCTTCTTCAGCGGCAGTTCGTAGGTAGCAGAGAGTCCGTAACGGTCTGAAGGCATGAAAGGTAGCCAGTCGTTGTGGGTTAGGTTGCGTGCAAACATCCATTCTCCCTTACCGACAAAGGTAAGTCCACGTACAGGCTTCACGGTTGCCTCGATATCACCACCATAGAGTTTCACATCGTCTTGGTCGTAGATAAACTTCGGATACTTACCACTTGGGTGGTTATGGAAGCGGTCCTTACCTTCTCCGATATGGTCGTATATATAGCTGTTGATGCGTTGGAAGAAGAAGCTGGGCTCTACCGAGAACCAAGTATTCCTATATTTCGTACCTAACACGAGCTTATAGCCACGCTCACTGGCAAGGTTCTTATTGCCTACTACCCAATAGGAACCGTCTTGCAAGCCAATGGCATAGAGCTCATTGATATCTGGTGGGCGCCATGACCAACCGATATTCGCACGTGCATCCCACTTGTCACTGAACTGATAGTGGGTAGCCAGACTCATTGTGAAGTTACTATAGAGTTTGAAGTCGTCGTAATAGGTGTAGTTGCTGAGGCTGCTATAGCCATTAACCGATAGTACACGGAAGTCGTAACGCATACCGAGAGCACACTGCAACCTGCCGAACTCTGCCTTATGAAGGAAATATCCGCCCATCGAAAGGGCTGCGAAGTTAGGGACGAAAGCCGGCTGCTTCGTACCGGGATAGTTGAAGTTCGTTTGGTAAGTATTTGAGAGACCAGCGTCAGTGGTCATCTTCCATAGTTTCCATTTAGCTTGCCAAAGTACGTCAAACTTATAGGTTTTCAGTATCAAGTCCTGCATTGGGATCCAACTCCACTGTGTCTTCTTTCGGTTCTCGAACTCTTGACGGAGGTTCTCTTGGAACGACAGCGTGAGATTTAGGTGATGGTTGGGGTTAAGCTCCCACTTGAGTTCACCCTTCAACGTCACGTGTTGCGACTGTTGGAACGGTGGTTTGATATCGTAAGAGAAGGGTTTAACAGTCTCTGGGTCAGGTCGTCCGTACTCAAAGCGCTTTATCAACTGTGATAAGTCGGATATCTTACTGGCGTAATAGATGCCGCTTCGCTGATAGTAGATACTTGAGAAGAGCGTTGCCGTCAGTTTTCTTCCTTGCCAACCAGCTAAGGCTGAGAAGCTGATAGTGTTATATCCCGTGTTATTCAACACGTAGTCGGCGGTATGATAGTCGCCTCCTTTGGTGTACATACCGTGTAGACGCAGGCCAAACTGCTTATAACCAGTCTCAACAGTACCCGATCCACTGAAGCCACGAGCATTGGTGTCGTAGCCTACATTGACGTTTCCATTGACCTTAATCTTCTTGTTTTCGTAGGGTAGGGGCGCATCGTTTAAGAGTACCACACCACCCATCGCACCGAAGCCATAGCGAATACACTCGGCTCCCTTCACCACTTCTACCATACTCGACCCTGTATAGTCGAGTTCTGGGGCGTGGTCGGCACCCCAGCTCTGGCTCTCTAATCGTACACCATTGTTCATTAAGAGGATACGACTACTGTGCATACCTTGAATAACAGGCTTTGCTATCGTGTTTCCCGTACTAATAGAACTGACGCCGGGGATGGTCTCAAGGAGTTTTGCCAAGGAGGTTGCACCACCTTTCTCTAAGGCTTCTTGACTGATGGCAGACGACTGCTGCAACACTGTTGTGTGCCGTTTCAGGGCGGTAACAGTGACATTATCCAACTGCTTGGAGTCGTCCTTTAACTGTAAAGTTATCATGCGACTGTCAGGAACACTAACGGCACGGGTCACAGACTTATAACCTACGTAGGTTACCGTCAGTTTTATGCGGTCGGCAGCACGCTTGAGTTTAATCGTACACTTACCATCAATGTCTGTCACCGAGGGATTTGAAACACCTTCGCAACGTACGACAGCACCGATGAGCGGCTCCTGCGACTGTTCAGAAACAACCCGAACGGTAACAGATGTTTTGACATCTTTGTCCTCATCCTCAACTGTTTCCTGCCCATGCACAGACGTGGCATGGACGTAGGTGGGTGGGAATAAGAACAAAGAACTTAAGAGAGTGGCGGACAGATAGTATCTGATACGCCTTTCATAGTTCACTTTTAATTTGTTCATATATACTCAGATTACAAATAGGTTTTTAATGAGTAGACACTAATCTCTCCCTACTTTCGCAGCAAGAGAACCGAGTCCATATAGTTTACCCAGGCTTAAGACTAAGTCACAGGTGTCTGCAAATGAAGTCAGCCTTGTATCTTCTTTTTTTACGATAAGCGTCTGCAAAGGTAGAGAAAATATATATATCGTCCAATACTTACTTTTAATGAATTTGCAGAATCATCATTTTTAGGTATTTGAAGGGGTAATAGAGACCTCACCCCCAGCCCCTCTCCGAGTGGAGAGGGGAGTGATCACCGAGGTTACCCCTACCCCGTCCCCAGCTGGCCCTCCCCTTCCCCTCCCCCAAAGGGAGGGGCGTAATCACCGAGATACCCCTATAAGAAGGACGTAGGCCTCATGTTGTCCCTTAATCCTATCTACAATGGCTGAAACGCTCTGTGAACTCTGTATGCCGGAGGCGTTCTGTGGGCTCGAACTGTGCGCCAAAAAGCTCCGTGAACTCTGTGCGCTCTGTGAGAGAAAAACCTATCCACACACACCTACAATGTTTTTTTTCTCACAGAATAACACAGAATAACAGAACACACAGCACTCAAAGCAAGTAGTGGCCCCTCCCCCTTCCCCTCCCCCAAAGGGAGGGGCGTGATCACTGAGATACCCCTATAAGAAGGATATAGGCTACTTGTTGTCCCTTATTCGTGCCAACATTAGCAGTAACGCTCTGTGAACTCTGTATGCCGGAGGCCTTCTGTGGGCTCGAACTGTGCGCCAAAAAGCTCCGTGAACTCTGTGCGCTCTGTGAGAGAAAGGAATGTCCTCTGTGAGAGAAAAAACTACCCACGACTTCTATTGGCAGACTTGTAGGGGTAACCTCACATATTACGCCCCTCCCTACGGGGGAGGGGAAGGGAGAGGGCCAGCTGGGGTTGGGGGAGGGGCCACTGTGAGTTCTGTGAGAGAAAAATATGTTCTCTGTGAAAAAGGAAAGGTGTTTAGGCAAACTGAAAATGTCAGGATATTTCGCAATCCATATCCCCCTCTTTTCGAGGATACGCTCTTCTTGAACGAAGAAGACGCCCTTCAACATTCGAGAACATGCCTTTCAAGGAACAAGAACATGCCCTTCTTGATGCAAGAAGGGCATGTTCTTAAACGCTGTTTATAATGTGTTGATTTCTTGAAGGTTATAGCGTTGACTGTAGAAGATGCTACGTCTGTCTCATGAGGGTGATTAACGCTATTCGATGTAATGATTTTTACAGCCTAATTAGCTCGTCGAAGAGGGGAAGACGATTACTAATCAGCAATCATCAATACCCCATAAAGGAGAATAAGATACACCGCTAATGAGGGGCAGGGACTAAGAAGAAGGAAGCGAAAAAGGTCACACACCACCCCCGCACACCTATCCTCGTAATGGAAAGGAACGAAGGGAAAGTTTAGTAAAAGGCCCACACATCATCCCTGCTTATCTATCCTCGTAATGGAAAGGAGCTAAGGAACATGTAGTAAAAAGCTCACACACCAGAGTCACACACCTATCTGTCTAATGGAAAGGAGCAAAGGGACGTATAACTAAAAAGCCCACTCATCACCCCCACACCCCTATCCACATAATGGAAAGGAGCGAAGGGATGTATAACTAAAAAGCCCACACACCACCCCCACACACCTATCCACACCGTGGAAAGGAGCGAAAGGGAGGTGGCGACGAGACGGCCTTCACCACCTTATTATATTATATATACTGTCTGACGAAGCGGATTACTTCCAGCTATGTTCTACTAATTTAGACACGGAGTTAGTAGTCATTACGGCGCCCATCACCTTTGACTTGATAGAAGAACCATACTCTGTGGCCCAGCCAGAAGGGAGGAGATGGGTCGTAATCGTACCGGCACCGTCCATTTTCGTTAGTCCCATCTTCTTCATCATCAACCATCCTTGCTCGAACTTAGCTATCATTGACTCGTCAGAACCCATCAGTCTTATCTTTTCAATGAGGAAGCTTTTCACGTCGTCTTCGCTCATGTTGTTCTGTGTCTTACCTATGATGACGAGTTCGTTAGGCTCCTTAGTCACCTCGTATGTGACGATTGACTTTATTCCTTGCTGATTGACATCCTCTTTATCACCTGTCTTTAGCGTCTTACCAAAGAGGTTGAAGAAGGTTGAATGTTCCATTGTCTCAATGAAAGTCTGCTTGGTTAGCAAGTTGTTGAGCGACATCGCCATCTTATATTTAGGCAGGCCCTGCTCTAACTGAGGCTTTGCTTTATAGATAGAGTCGATGAACGCCATCACAAGCTTGCTCACACTGGCCTGCACCTCCTCAAAGTTTAGGATGTCGGTCACCTTTCCGTTGGCATCAGTCTTTACTCGCATAGGAACATTACCGAGGTATTGACTCAGCATGTTCCTCGTCTGCAAGGCAGTAGACTGGTCGCCTTCAGTCTTAATGTCCTTGGTTATCAATTCGATAACATACCCATCCGCATTGGCCTCCTTCACGGTGATGACGGTGTTACTACTCGTCTTGACCGACTGGTCGCCACCGCCCATAGGTGTTGAGATCTTCGTTTCCGACACAGTCGAATAAGTAGCTTGTTCGCCTTTCTGAAACTTAGCCTTGATGAGTGTCTGAGCGTTTAATGCTGTCAGAGCAAGGAGGAAAACAAAAGTAAGAAGTGACTTTTTCATAATTGATAATGTTTAAGTTAGTTGCTATGAATGCAAGGGCTGATAGGCTCGATAGGCCTTTCTGCCATCCTCTCTAAAGCAAAGACTGGCATTGTCGAGGGCTATAAACACCCTCGACAATGCCAGTATCCGTTTATTAATATGACCTTGCGATGATGACACGATACTTAGCAGGCTTGCCGCTAACCATGTCGACGCCTGGAGTCTGCTCGAACATATAAGGGACACAACGGATGGTTGCCTGCGTGTCTTCCTTAATCTTCGCCTCAGTCTCCTCTGTTCCGTCCCAGTGACAGAGGAAGAAACCACCGTCCTTCACTCTCTCCTTGAACTCATCATAGTTCTCACACTCATAGATATGAGCGTCGCGGAAGTCCTTGGCCTTCTTAAAGATATTAGCTTGAATGTCGTCGAGAAGGTTCTTGATATGCTCTACGATGCCATCAAAACTTAGGCTTTCCTTCTCAAGCGTATCACGACGCATCACCTCAATGGTGTTGTTCTCTAAGTCACGACCACCCATAGCAAGACGTACAGGTACACCCTTAAGCTCATAGTCAGCGAACTTGAAGCCCGGACGCTTATTATCGGTATCGTCATACTTGACGGTGATTCCCAACTCACGGAGCTGGTCGATGACTGGTTGTAGCTTGGCTGTCAGTTCCTTCAACTGCTCCTCACCCTTGAAGATAGGTACGATAACCACCTGAATAGGCGCAATCTTCGGAGGGAGAACGAGACCGTTATCGTCAGAGTGGGTCATGATGAGCGCACCAATCAATCGAGTACTAACACCCCATGAAGTGGCCCATACATACTCTGGCTTGTTCTCCTTATTAAGGAAGGTGACGTCGAATGACTTAGCAAAGTTCTGTCCCAAGAAGTGAGAAGTACCACTCTGAAGGGCCTTACCATCTGCATCATGGCCTCAATAGTATAGGTATCCAATGCACCCGCAAAGCGTTCTGTCTCACTCTTAACGCCCTGTACGACAGGAACAGCGAGCCATTTCTCAGCAAAGTCAGCATAGACACGCAACATGGTCTGTGCCTCCTTCTCAGCCTCCTCACGTGTTGCGTGAGCGGTGTGACCCTCCTGCCAGAGGAACTCAGACGTGCGAAGGAATGGACGAGTGCGCATCTCCCAACGCATCACATTACACCACTGGTTGCACATCAACGGCAGATCGCGCCATGAATGTATCCAGTTTTTATAGGTGTTCCAGATGATTGTCTCACTTGTAGGACGTATAATCAATTCTTCCTCGAGCTTCGCATTAGGGTCTACCTGTACGGCGTTGCCATCTTCAGTAGCCTTCAAGCGGTAGTGAGTGACCACGGCACACTCCTTGGCAAAACCCTTCACGTGTTCAGCCTCACGTGAGAGAAAGCTCTTAGGGATTAACATTGGGAAGTAAGCATTCTGTACTCCGGTCTCCTTAAACATCTTATCAAGCTGCGCTTGTATCTTCTCCCAGATAGCATAACCGTATGGTTTGATAACCATACAACCACGTACAGCAGACTGTTCAATCAAGTCTGCCTTTATTACTAAGTCATTGTACCATTGAGAGTAGTTGTCGGCTCTCTTGGTAAGCTCTTTCAGTTCTTTTGCCATAAATACTTTATTCTATTCTTTTACTTTACTCTTTTAGGGGATTTCCCACGTTGTTATAGGTGTTTCCCTTTTGCCATTATGACGTGAAACACTAACTTTGCACACAGATACAACTGGGATAAGCGAGCCTACGGGAGGTTTTCTCCCATCTACTCCGACCAGTCTATCTATTGCGAAAATAATGCAAATGAGTGCAAACGAAGCTTGTTTCTATTTGCCGAGTTGGCTTATTTTCTGCAAAAATACAAAAAAATGTTGGCAATAAGGGCCCTATGGCATATATTTGTTTAACTTTGCATGAATTAAAATGAATTAAGGCACGGTCGTTGACCATGCCGAATAAGGTAAAAGACAATAGTCATTTAATACGTTTGATTATGAAGAATATGAAGATGATGGCAGCAGGAATGTGTCTCCTCACTGTCGTAAGTTGTCAGACAAAACAAGGTACAGGATCATTAATCGGAGGCGGTGCTGGTGCAGCATTGGGCGGCATCGTTGGTCAAATAATAGGTCATAACGGTAAGAGTACAGCTATTGGTGCAGCCATTGGTGGCGCTGTTGGTGCAGGAGCGGGAGCCCTCATCGGTCGTCACATGGACAAGGTAGCACGCGAGGCATCGCAGCAGTTGCCTAATGCACGTGTCGATAAGGTGACAGATGCGAACGGATTAGACTGCGTGAAGGTTACCTTCGACTCAGGTATTCTCTTCCCTCTGAATGGTTCAAACCTAAGTGCTTCGGCCAAGAACGACCTCACGAAGTTTGCTTCCCTCATGCAACGCAACTCTAACTGTGACGTTGCTATACAGGGATATACCGACGCTTCAGGTAATGACAACATCAATGTCCCATTGTCACAGCGCCGTGCTGAAGCCGTGTCATCCTATCTGAAAGGTCGCGGAGTGAGCAGTCGTCAGATTCGTTCAGTACAGGGCTTCGGTAGTGCGAACCCTATTGAGAACAAGACAATCAGCCAGGCTAACCGCCGTGTAGAGGTCTACCTCTATGCATCCTCTGAGATGGTACGTCAGGCAAACGATGGTTCTCTATAAGTATTCGATAGATACAACGGGACAGCCGTCTATCGTCTGTCCCAATAAACTTTGCTAATAAAATCTTTACTAAGGGATATTGCCGAGGCAGTATCCCTTTTTCTTTGGAAAAGAAGAGGCGACACTCCATGCTTATTCCCCACGAATATGTAAAGAGTTTTCGCTATACTCGAGTCCAGTATATGCCCTTCATGCTTCAAGAACATGCCCTTCAACGTTCGAGAATATGCCCTTCTTGACCCTTGAAGACGCCCTTCTTGATGCTTGACAAGGCTCTTCTTGTTTCGAGTCTATAAGTGATTGATTTCTTGTTAGTTGTGATTTAGATTTTTAATCATATCATTCTATATCCGTAAGGGCTTTCTTGTGCGTTTTTGTCAATTCTTTTTACGAATATAGGAAAGTCATTGGGTGTTTTGTTTCTCACAGATTTTCACAGATGAACAGAGGCCTTTCTGCGAACAGGGAGAGCACGCAGAGAGATAGTGGCCCCTTCCCCTTCCCCTCCCCCGAAGGGAGGGGCGTGATCACCGAGATACCCCTATAAGAAGGACGAAGGCTTCATGTTGTCCCTTATTAGTATCTACGATAGCTGAAACGCTCTGTGTTCTCTGTATGCCGAAGGCGTTCTGTGGGCTCGAAATGTGCGCCAAAAGGCTCAGTGAACTCTGTGCGCTCTGTGAGAGAAAAGACTTCCCAGCAAGTCTCAAGCGTCCCTTTTCTCATTGAGGGTGCATTCTATTTCTCACAGATTTACACAGATGAACAGAACACACAAAGTTTCACAGAGACGTTAAGTCAACCGATAACACAGAACCTTACAGCCATCTTTGGCAGTAACGCTCTGTGTTCTCTGTATGCCGAAGGCCTTCTGTGGGCTCAAACTGTGCGCCAAAAAGCTCCGTAAACTCTGTGCGCTCTGTGAGAGAAAAAACTCCCCAGCAAGTCTCAAGCGTCCCTTTTCTCATTGAGGGTGCATTCTATTTCTCACAGATTTACACAGATGAACAGAACACACAAAGTTTCACAGAGACATTAAGTCAACCGATTTCACAGAGCGTTACACCCAACAGAAGCCTCACCCCCAGCCCCTCTCCGATTGGAGAGGGGAGTGATCACCGAGATACCCCTACATGTCCTCCAAATGTTTAGCAGCCTATCTCCTTCTATCAGTAGGCCAATAGGGGTAACCTCACATACTCCTCCCCTCTCCAATCGGAGAGGGGTTGGGGGTGAGGCCTCTGTGAACTCTGTATGCCGAAGGCCTTCTGTGGGCTCGAAATGTGCGCCAAAAAGCTCCGTGAACTCTGTGCGCTCTGTGAGAGAAAGAATTACCTAAGAGCCATGTTAGCAGCCCAATAGGGGTAACCTCACATACTACTCCCCTCTCCATTCGGAGAGGGGTTGGGGGTGAGGCCGCTTTGCTTCTCGCTCCTCATAGCTCCAATCCTACTCTTCCATCAGTTTTCTGTAGCGTCCCTTCTTAATCTCCTCGTTACCAAGGCGGCGTGCTTTATTGATTTCATAATCGGAGAAACCACCCTCGAAGAATACTACCTCACCGTTACCCTCAAATGCAAGGATATGCGTACAGATACGGTCAAGGAACCAGCGGTCGTGGCTGATGACTACTGCACAGCCTGCGAAGGCTTCAAGACCCTCCTCCAAAGCACGCAACGTGTTCACGTCGATGTCGTTAGTAGGCTCATCGAGAAGGAGGACGTTACCCTCTTGTTTCAATGCCATAGCCAACTGCAAGCGGTTGCGCTCACCTCCTGAGAGGACTGAACAAAGCTTACTTTGGTCGGTTCCAGAGAAGTTGAAGCGTGAGAGATAGGCACGTGAGTTGATGTCACGACCACCCATACGGATGGTGTCGTTGCCCTGTGACACTACGTCATACACCGTCTTGTTTGGGTCGATATCCTTATGCTGCTGGTCGACGTATGCCAATTTAACTGTTTCGCCCACCTCGAACGTACCGCCATCGGCCTGTTCCAAACCCATGATAAGGCGGAAGAGCGTTGTCTTACCAGCTCCGTTAGGACCGATAACACCCACGATACCGTTAGGAGGAAGCATGAAATTGAGGTCGTTGAAGAGCACTTTCTCACCAAAAGCCTTCTTCACATGCTGCGCCTCGATGACCTTGTTGCCCAGACGCGGACCGTTAGGGATGAAAATCTCGAGCTTCTCTTCACGCTGCTTCTGCTCCTCGTTGAGCATCTGCTCGTATGAGTTCAGACGGGCCTTACCCTTGGCTTGACGCGCCTTCGGGGCCATGCGCACCCATTCCAACTCACGTTCTAAGGTCTTGCGACGCTTCGAAGCCGACTTCTCCTCCTGCTCCATGCGCTTTGTCTTTTGGTCGAGCCATGAGGAGTAGTTGCCCTTCCATGGGATACCCTCACCTCGGTCGAGCTCAAGAATCCACTCGCTAACATCGTCTAAGAAGTATCGGTCGTGCGTTACAGCAATGACTGTTCCCTCATACTGCTGCAGGTGTTGCTCCAACCAGTCGATACTCTCGGCATCAAGGTGGTTGGTTGGCTCATCGAGCAATAGCACGTCTGGCTTCTGAAGGAGCAAGCGGCAGAGTGCAACACGGCGTCGCTCGCCACCAGAAAGGTTCGTTACAGGGAGGTCACCCTTAGGACATCGCAGCGCATCCATGGCCCTCTCGAGGCGAGAGTCTATGTTCCAAGCGTCTGTAGCATCGATGATATCCTGCAACTCAGCCTGTCGCTGCATCAGTTTGTCCATCTTGTCAGCATCAGAGTAATACTCCTCCATACCGAACTTCACATTGATGTCGTCATATTCCTTTAGTGCATCATAGATATGCTGCACCCCTTCCATGACATTCTCTTTGACGGTCTTGGCCTCATCAAGCGGTGGGTCCTGTGGCAGATAACCCACGGTATAACCTGGACTCCACACTACCTCGCCCTGAGTAGGCTCTACTAAGCCTGCTATAATCTTCATTAGCGTAGACTTACCTGCGCCGTTAAGACCGATGATACCTATCTTTGCGCCATAAAAGAACGATAGGTAAATGTTCTTCAGAATCTGTTTTTGGTTCTGTGGGATAATCTTTGAGACCCCAACCATTGAGAAGATAATCTTCTTGTCGTCTACTGTTGCCATTGTGTCTTACGTTTGTTTTGTAGGCAAAGATAGCTAAAATAATTCATATTGGCAAATAGAGACAGAATAAGAAAAGGATAAAGTAGATGGGTGGGTGGGGAGGTTTAAGACAGAGTAACAGGTGGACAGGTGGGACGGGTGGGACGGTTTAAGACAGAGTAACAGGTGGACAGGTGGGGTGGGTGGGGCGATGTAAGACAGAGTAACAGGTGGACAGGTGGAGACGGAAGGATAGGGAGGGAGAAAAGACAAAGTAACAAAAAGAACAGAAAGTAAAATAACAGAAAGTTAGTGCACTTTGTGAACAACTGAAAAAAGGCACATAATCTTTTATGTTCTTAATGTAAAGCGACAGTTTGGGTAATTGCTACAACCCCAAAAGCTACCGTACCGCCCTTCTCTACGCACAAGAGTACCACCGCAACGAGGACAAACACCTTCCTTAACAGCCATTTTGTATGATGCGATATTAGCTTTTACTTGAGCCTTATGTATTGACACTGTTTCACTTGTCTCAAAGCTGGAATAACTTAATCTAACGATTGCATCTGCCAATATACTTTCTGTAAACACTACCTTCTGATAAGCTTCTATTGTACTAATCAATTCATCTATGTAAACAACATGATGTTTAGAATAATCTCTAACAGCTCAGCTCTATTTGTAAACACGACAATCGGGATAAAATACTGCATTGGAAAGCCATACAAAGAGTATAAGGCTCGTACATGACTATAGTTTTGTAACAAAGGGTTATAGAACTTATACTTTGTACCAAACATATCCTTAGTCCAATATTGGGCTTTTTCACCACCATAAATCAAGCCACTATAATTCTTTGTCTCAATAACAAATACACCGTAAGGAGATAGGACTACATGGTCTATTTGGGTACTCTTATCATTCTCCAATAGGTATACATCATTGAAGATAGTGTATTCATCTGGTAGTTGCATAAGTACTTTTGCAACCTTTTTCTCACCATGTCTACCTATAAACTTAGCTTGCTTGCGAACAATGATTATACGAATGACATAAAGTAAAACCAATATAGTGACGCAAGCAATGATGAAATGTATTGGATTCATCTGTTTTGTACAAAAAAATAATTATTTATTAAGAAAAGAAATGCCTATTGTAAAAGCTCTCGATTACCATTACTTTCAAGAATCTCCATCTGATGTATGGCTATCTTATTTAGTTTTAAGAGCCTCTCTCCTTGTGATATATTATCGTTGATAAGCACCGCATTGATATTTTCCATATTTGATAAGCATATCAATTCATTAACAGAAGCATAGTCACGGATATTCCCTTTCAAATTAGGATTAGCCTCTCGCCATTGTTTAGCAGTCATTCCAAACATGGCAACATTCAAGACGTCGGCTTCTTCGGCATATATAATGCTTGCTTGGGAGGCCGTAACTTCATTAGGTATAAGATGAGTCTTGATAGCATCTGTGTGTATTCGATAGTTTATCTTAGACAATTCTCTTTTTGCTGTCCAGCCTATCAACTCTTGTTCTTTAGCTTTCAAACGTTGGAACTCCATAATAAGATAAAGCTCAAACTCGACCGAGACCCAATTAGCAAACTTGAAAGCAATATCGCGTTGAGCAAATGTACCACCACCGGCACCACTCTTTGTGAAGATACCAATTGCTGCTGTCAACTCCACCCACCTACTTGGACTCATCGTAAAGGAGTTGCTGCCAGCCTCTGACAATAAGGGGTTGAATTCGACCCCTTTGAAGTTTGGGTTATTAAGCTTCTCCCACAAGCCTAAATACTCAAGTGTGTTCTTTTGTCGCATCCAGTTTTTAACGACGTCTTTAGGCTCTACGGCGTTCTTCTGTCGGGCTATGTCCGTAATACAAATATAGTCAATTCCGTCCTTCGTCATCGTCCTAATGACCGCTTCTTTGACGTAGATTTCACCTTTCTTTACCATAGTATTGTTATTTAACGAATATATCTGCAAAGATAGTATAAATTCTGCAAGACGAAAGAAGAAAAGGGGAAAGAATCACTCGGAGGCTCTTTACGTGGCCTTTTGATGCACTTAAAGTGGCTTGACGAGTGATGTCTTTATCGCAGCAAGGTAGTGAAAGATGGCATCAAAATTGGCAATAAGATAACATACTGTCGTTATTCGGTGTCTTAACTGGTTGATATTCTGATTATTATTAGCCTCTTTTAAGAAACTCAGAACCGGTTGGACACATGGTGGGAGAACTCGAAAGTGTGCATGCTAAGCATTAGATAGGAAAGTGTTGAGCATCCTTATAATGCGGAGATGGGCTGCTAAACATACGGAAATCGTGTAGGGGTATCTCGGTGATCACTCGTCTCTTCATTCGGAGAGGGGCTGGGGGTGAGGCCCCTGTTGGCTGTAACGTTCTGTGAATTCGGTTGACTTAATGTCTCTGTGAAGCTTTGTGAAATCTGTTCTTCTGTGTTTCTGTGAGAAAAAGAACAATTGCGAGGCTTGCTGAGGAGGTTTTTCTCTCACAGAACTCACAGATTTAACAGAACGTTTTGGCGTACTGTTCGAACCCATGAGGAGGTGGCCCCTCCCCCAACCCCTCCCCCGCAGGGAGGGGCGTAATATGTGAGGTTACCCCTACAAGACAGCCATTAAGGGACATAACGAAGCCTACATCCTTTTTATAGGGGTATCTCGGTGATCACTCCCCTTCCCTTCGGGGGAGGGGAAGGGGGAGGGGCCACTACTTGCTTTGAACCCTGTGTGTTCTGTTCTTCTGTGTTCTTCTGTGAGAGAGAACGCACCCTTTGTGAGAAAAGAACGCACTTCTTGAGAAATAGAATACATTTCTGTGAGAAAAAGAATGCTGATTGTTTCTTTAGAGATTGTCAGGATATTTCGCTAATCATTCTCCTCTTTTTTTAGAGGAAAGGCCCAACTTGTAGCAAGAAGACGCCCTTCACCATTCGAGAAGATGCCCTTCAAGGGTCAAGAAGACGCCCTTCTTGATGCTTGAAGAGGCCCTTCTTTAGTCTATCTCATAACATCTTGATTTACTGATGGTTATTATGACCTACCTCTACTCTCATTTTCATCCTCCAAGAACGAATATAACAAGAGTTTATGTAAAGACCTTTCATAACGGTTAAGAGCTTAAATCTCTTTCCTTACCTTTATTGTCTGTGAAGTAGAGAGTACGAAAAAAGCTGCATCAAAATAGGGTTCAACCTAATTTGATACAGCTTATTCAAGTAAACTATAGCAAGTACAGCATTAGACTGCTTGCTCTGTAACCTTCATGTTATTCCTCTGCAACAGGGCGAACAGCAAAGCCGTAGGTACGAGTGTTGCGGTAAAGTGGATGAACAGAGTTGACATCGAAGCCCATAACACAGCCATTGTGATCGGTATTAGGAGTCGCTGTCCAATAATCACCAAACTCTCCATAACGACTCAATGTGCCGCCATCCGTAGCTTCTCTAAATCCAGTAGCAGGGAAGAAGATAGTTTCTGTCTTGTCGTTATTGGTCCAGAAGTTATGACCGAAGTTATTCTTATAGGTCTGTGTATTACCTGTACCATTCACGTTCATGGTTCCTCCATTCAAACCAGTCTGTGTGAAGCCTGTGAAAGCATCATTAGCTGGTACGCTAAAACCAACAGGGCATGGGTCGTAAATAGTCTTGACAACGGGCTGGCTGTTTGCTGTATTTTCTGCATACACAGCTGTATTATTCATTGACCACAAATTGTAAGAGGTATAATATGTGGCAAAGGCTGTATTTGCTTTCAGTGAGCCGTCACTATTATAACCTGCTGTATAATAGTTTTGTGGGTTCTGGAGGATAGTCTGTATGTACATATCGCTTCCAGCATTCCAATTAATTGTTCCTTGAGCAGGCTGTCCGCTCTTACCAGGGAAAGCGTCCTTACGACCCCACTGATACTGGGTTGTATATCCTGTCCTTGATGATGTACCAGGCAACTGAGTAATTGTTATTACTGCCTCTCGCTTCTTACCTATAGTCTGCTTTACCTTTACTTTTATGGTACGTGGACTTTGGTAAGGGGTTCCTTGCCAGGCTGTTGGCTTCCAACCTAAAGCCTCATTAGTAAACTCATAAGTATTTCCTTGTTTGTTGGTAACAGCAATCTTGTCAAGTGCATTCTTTGGTGCAAACCACAGATGCCAAGACCACAGGGTTTGATAAACTGTATAAGGAACTTTAACCTTTACTATTCTACGTCCTACTTGTCGATTTTCTTCCCTAAACCTCTGGATAGATCTTCTAACAGCTATAACTGCATTACCACTCTTGATGCCATTCTCTGGCACTTGAAACTTTATATAGAGGTTGCCATCAGAAGCACGTTCAAGTCCATTACCATCAACTTTAATAAGATTACTCTCGTCAGACCATAGGACCCAAGCCTTATCAATAGTTTTATTCGCACCATTATTTGTCTTTCAATCCATGGGTCAGTAATAGGATTACCTTCTTGATCTCTTAGCTCAGTAAGGGTATTACTATTACCTTGAACAGTCATCTTATATGCACTACTATTAATAGCACCATCCTTAATGGCGTTACCATACACCAACGGAAGCATATAATATCCTGGAGCAGATATGACATAGCAGTTAGCAGTGTTCTCTACAGCTGCCGCACCAGTCTTGTTTGAGAGGTTATAGGGTGTATCTTTTGTACCCAATGGACCAGCATTCTTCAGCTCGTTATTGCGTGCAGCAAGCAAGTCGATAGTCTGAGCAGGGATGAGGGTAGCAGTACCTTGCTCTGGTACAACGCTTCCATTGCTACGTTCCTTACTAAGACTACGTAGCCATGCAGGCTTATTAGTAGTCCATGTCTTACCGTTATCTTCGCTGTATCCTACGACCTCCCATGGAATAGGTACGTTCTGGCTACCATTTGCGTGGCGGTAGCTCTGTATGGTGAAGGCATCAGTCTGTGTGTCAGAGAAGCCTGCAGCAGAAGGACCATTAGCGGTAAGTTCATACTCCCAATTGGAGTTTTTGTCGCTCAACTTGTATGTGCGTGTTGTACCTGCAGCCCATGAACCTTTGAGAGTGACATGAATAGTTGTGTTATCAGTAAAATAGATATCAGCAGTCACGTTGTTACCATCAAGTTTCTGTGGTATCATATAGAATGTGTAACCATCATTTAACTTTGTGAGGTCACGCTCATCAGCATTCTTATATTTCGTTTGATTTCTGATAATACTATTAGGGTTCTCATTAGTCTTATAGTTTAGTCCGTCAAGCGTTACCGTATGGCGCTCGTTAGGGAACGCTGTATTGTCCCATCCAGCACTGTTGTCTCCTGGCTCATAAGGGAGCTTGTACTTACTCTTCGTCAGTACATTGTTAATAGAAATCTTCTTAATCGTCTTATTGAACGAAAGGTCTTGACCAACAGCAAAGCGTATGGCTGTTAACGCATGACGGAACTTAAGGTCGCTACTTGGAGCCTGATATTGTGTAGCGTATGTTACTTTGCCTGTACAAGCAGTCATAAGGTCTACCTGCTGAGCCACATCAGGATTTACTTCAAACTCAATGATGGGTGCAGAGGTAGCTGTTGGCTGGGATGAAACAGTGATTTTATTGTTTCTGTTCGTCGTCTCTGGGTAGACAGCATAGAACCGAGCGTAGCGTTGCAACCATGACCAAGGGATAGAAGGTGTGATAGTACCATCCTTAGCAGTAGTCTTTTCAGCGAACCAACTACTACCAATTGTATTCTCATTGTTGCTGCGAAGGCCCGTAGATGAGAAATTACCAAGGTTCGACATGGTGGTAATATTAGCACGAGTGCTTGGTTCTGTCTTTACAGGGTTAACACCCTCTACAGTCGTCTCAATCAAACATACGTTGAGGTTTCCATTGCCTTGTACGTCTAACTTATGACTGTCAAGGTCTTTATTAGTCAGGTTTGGGGTGATAGCTCCACGTGTCATTGCTCCTCCACGAGTAAGTGCTTCTTCCTGTGCATCACCTACGTTAAATTGTACAACAGCACCCTTGTCACCATTGTTGGTGTTCTCTCCAAAGTCATCGTCCGCACAAGAGACAGCTGACAAGGTCATACCGCCAATGAACATGGCTGAGAGTGCATGATAGAGAAAAATATTCTTCATTATTATTTACTTTTTATCTTTTTCCTTATATAATTATCCTTCTATCTCATCATTATTATCGCCAGCATGCATGGGCTGAAGAGGTTCTATAGTGATGTTTTGACCCGTACTCCTCCAAGGTGTACATTAGGGCTTGTGGCCAAAGATATAGCTTTCCTCCATGACATTACATACCGATACAGTCGGTTTAAGATAGTTTTGTTTTTTCGTTTTTATTGTTCTCATTTTTTGATAAAATAATCTTGACCCACAGAGATGTGGGCTTTGAAAAATAATAAGACAGAAAGTAGTGGTCATGTGTTTATCGCCTTATTCCTTATATGATAAGACCCAACACGTCGTTACTCAATGCTATTCAATCTTTTTACCTATGATATTTATAATTGTTGCAAAATTATAAAGAATATTGTAATCAATACTCTTTCGTATTATTTATTTAACTTTTTTTTAGTGTAGCATCAGTGAGAGTAACGTGCACGAGGATGTTGAAACTTTGTAGAAAAGTAGTTGTCAAAGAAGCTGTTAAGTCTGATGTAGACCCAAAAACTTGTTGGATAAATAAGATGAGAAAAGTCTGTTTTAGTCGCAAGTGTCACATTGTAATAGGTGGAAAGGGAATGGTACTTGATGAAAAAAGGTCGGTTGACAATGAAGGCAATAGTAAACACCTTAGGAAGACACCTACTTGTAATGGTCTTACTAAGCTGCTAAAAGTTTATAGAAGATTAGGGGTTATGGGAGAAGTATGCACTAATAAATTTCTTGACAGATAAGGGGTGGTTACTTGTTCAGCTTTTCTTTTTCTAATAACCAGGCTTTTCGGGCTGTTCCACCAGCGTAACCACCTATCTCTCCGTTACTTGCAATGACCCGATGGCAGGGGATGATGAGCATTAAGGGGATTGTGGTGGTTGGCATTGCCAATGGCACGTACGGCCTTGGGACGGCCTGTTAGTCTTGCTAAATCAGCGTAAGAGAGGGTCTCACCGTAGGGGATCTGTTGCAGTCCCAACCATGTAAGGCGCTGAAAGGGAGTACCGTTTAGGCGCAAGGGAAGACGGAACACCTTGCGTGTACCAGCAAAGTATTCTGTTAATTGGCGGCAGGTTTCAGTCAGAACAGTGCTTTTCTCCGACCTATCCTCCTCCCATGTAGCCATCATTCGTTCGTCAATTGTATCTTCCCAGAGGCAATAGACGACAGCATCCTCCGCCCCAGCAATCAGCAGATTGCCGAGGGGTGATGAGTAGCGGCAGTAGTACATGGATTATTCCTCAACTACCTCAGCATCCTCTATGCCGTCAGTAACCATCTTGTCGCCTGTCACAACCTTTGCGGCCTCAGCCTTATCGTAGGCTTTGCGGACAAGATACATGCGGATGATCAGTACGAACTCTAAGACGCCATAGTACATGAAGGCCCATCCAATAACCTTTAGTGTAAAGAAGAGAGCGTCAGTTTCTATCGGTCTACTGATTAGTAAGATGGCAACAACCATACTGATAGTAGGGAAGACCCACATGTACACGGGGACACGGGCGTACTGGCGTGAGCGAGCAAGGTTCATAAACTGGTTGACAGCACCAAGGATAAGCAGTGCAGAGAGGATATAAACCATCCAAGTAGTGAATGTATTGGGCATGACGGCAAGGATAATACCCAAGACGATACTACCTACGCCCGCAATAGGGAAGGAGGGTGACTTAAGGTCTTCTTCCTCTTGTTGGCCTCTTGCAGCGCAGCCTTGGCAGTCTTCTTGGCCACTTTCTCCTTTTCAAAGTAGTAGACCATACATGCAACGAGTCCTGAGATGAGGAAGAGCACACCCACGGTGATGGTCATCCAAGTCATAGTATCTTCGCGATACTTGACGAGGAGGAAGCCAGTCACTAATACGATAATAGCCCTTACGGCTGAGATTTGAAGTACTTTCATGGTTACAAAAATACAAAATAATCCCTATTTCAAGGCTTAACTACCTGACTTTTTATTATTTTTGCAGTAAGAATGAAGATGTTATGACGATATTGTATCTTGTTAGACATGGTGAGACGGTAGATAATGCCCATCATATTATGCAGGGTCAGACGCCTGGCGAGCTGAATGAGAAGGGTGTTCAACAGGCGAAAGAGCTTGCAGAGCAATTGAAGGATGAGTCGATTGATGCTTTTGTATCAAGCGACTTACGGCGAAGTATCCATACTTGTGAACTGATAGCGGCACCGCATGGGCAGGCAGTTGCGACTACTCCGTTGTTGCGAGAGCGTGATTGGGGGTCGTTTACAGGCAAGTATATTCCCGATTTGGCTAATCTCAATGATCCCTCTCAATGGCCCGATGACATCGAGAGCTTGGACGCCTTGAAGGCTCGTGCTAAGGAGTTCCTTGCATGGGTAGGGCAGGAATATGCAGGAAAGAGGGTGGTTGCTGTGGGACATGGTATCATCAATAAGGCTATCCAAAGCGTTTATTATGACAAGCCGATGAATGAGTTGAGGCCAATGGGCAATGCTGAGGTGAGGAGATTGGCCTTATAGGGCCTCATTGGGCTAATAATCATATAGGGCTGATGGGCCTTATAGGCCTTATAAGGCTAATAATCTTATTGGGCTGATGGGCCTTATTGGGCTGATAAGGCTAATAATCTTATAAGGCTGATGGGGCTTATAGGCCTTATAAGGCTAATAATCTTTTTGGGCTGATGGGCCTTATTGGGCTGATAAGGCCAATACCCAAAAAGCGAAAAGGAGCTTCACATCACGTGAAACTCCTCTTCTTCTTCATTTAAATAACTCTCTTTTTTGTTACATCTCTAATTTGGTCTGAATGCAGTCTTTACTCATTGGTTTGCTAACTGCTTTACAATCTTAATACCTTAAAACGTCTAACCTTAAACCTTTTATCTTAGTGCTTAGTATTTAAACCTGATTGAATCAATGTCTATTTATTATTATCTTTATCTATGTCCACCGAAGGAACCACCTCCATTTGATATATTTCCGCCATTTGAACGGCTTCCACCGAAGGATGAACCTCCGCCACCAAAGCTGTTGCTTGGCGCACTGAATGATCGACTTGGCTCAGCGCTTCTTGTTGCACCACCAAAGCTTCTGTTGCCACCGAAACTGTTGCCGTAGTTAGGTTGTGTCACCGTCGTACGTGTCGAGCTCCCTCGTGGGGCGTAGTACTCGTTGTTGCGAGGTCCATCAAAGTTCCATCGTTGTTGATTACCGAAACTTCTTGGACGGTCGTTCTGGTACGTTGGCCCATTATTATAGTAGTAGTTACCTCCTCTATAATAGTCGCCACGTAAGTAGTTGTCCCTCATTCCGAATCGACTATCACGTCCGTAGAAGATTTCTCTACCGTTATACCAGCTTTGTCCACCGTTCATACGCCAGCTATGTGCGCCATTGTAAACATTATAGAACGCTGGTCGTCCGAAATAGTAGTAGTCGCGTCGTGGATAGCGAGCGTAGACTCCGAATCTCCAGTAGCCTCCATCCCATCTCAAAGGACGGTAGAAATAAGGTGCATCGATGAATGCCCGATATTGCCAATCATAGAGTATATAGCTCAAGTCGACGTTGCGATGCGACCAGTAAATGCCGTAGAGGTCGTCAACAGTATTAACACTCATGAGGTAGTCGAGGTTTATCTCGTAGGCAGCCTCATATTGTGCCTCTGTCAGATTTAGCTCGTAAGCCATCTTATCTGTTAGAAAGAGTGCTTGTATTCGAGCCTGCTCATAACTCATTGCACTTGTTGTTGCAATGCTGACTATGAACGATGCGATGAGGGTTAGTACTATCTTTCTCATAATCGTTACCTTTATTAAGTTCTTATTCAAGTCTTGGAGTGCTCAGAGAAGCGTCCCCTAACTTTCATGATGCAAAGGAACAAATAAAAAAAAGACTATGAAAAGGATTTCCCCTACATGGTGGGGGATTTTCCCTAAACATGTGTTTAGTGTGATAGAAAGGTGTTATTTCTCTACCTTATTATAGTGTTTAGTTTTAATATAAAGCTGCCGTCATCTTTCACTATCCCGTTTAATCGCATGTAAACAAGTTAGCTGTTTGCCTATGAAAGATGTCGGCAATGAAAGGGAGGTTAGTTTTAATGGAGTCACTTTACGAACGCTATCTCAACATAACAGAATCGGTATTCACCGTCATCTTCTGTCAGAATACCAGCAAAGAGGCCTTTTCGGTAGATTTCTGCTTGTTTCATTGTTTCTTGGTTGGCGTAAGTTCGTAGTTAAACAAATCGAGGAGCTGGTTTACCTTATCCATCTTTAGCGTTTGTTTTCCTTGCTCTAAATTGCGAACAAAGCACAGTCCTACACCAGACTTCATGGCAAGGTCTTCTTGTGTAAGTCCATATTCTTTACGCAAGGCCTTGACAACCATCGATAATTTAGTTCGTTCCATATTAATTATATTACTTCGGATGTAAAGGTACAAGTTTTTCCTTAAATTATATCATAACGAATATAAAAAAGCAAGATAATAATGTTTTTATATGCTTTCGACTATAAAAAGGAGCGTAAAACAGCGTGGTTACGGGTCTTGTAAGTGGCTTTTTGGATGCTAAAGGAGGGCGAACAGATAGTGTGGTCATGGGCGACAGTATTCAGAAGGGGCCGTTCTGGAATTTCTTTTCATGAAGAAAAATATTTTTTTTCATGATAATAAATAATTATTTTCATGATAATAATTCGGCGACAACGGCGTCTTTGGTGAAGGAGAAAACGCTGAGAGCTGTTGTGGACTGTGTTATTTGCACTCGTGAAACTTACTGTCTACAGTGCAGTACTTTGCTGGTTAGACTCGGGAAGCTTATTATCTACGATGCAGTACTTTGCTGGTTACATTCAGAAAGTTTATTGTCTACGTTGCAGTATTTTATTAAAAACATTCTAATACATTGTTATTCAGAATACACGAGAGAAGGGTATACGGGATAATAGCTAATTATTTACATTCAGCGGGCGTGTTGTCTATAATATAATAATGTGTATTCACTTGCAGAGAATTAAGTTGGTTAATCGTCTTTTTTTTCTTATCTTTGTGGCTGATATTAACTTTTATAATGATGAAGAAGTTACTTTCAACCTTGATAGGTGTGTTGATAGCATCGACAATGCAGGCTCAGTATCAAGAACCCGTACGTCGCGACACGTCAAGGTTGCAGCCATTAAAGGGCTTAGAATATAAGGTGGAGATGCAGGGGAGCCTTGCTAAAGGGCGAACACCCCTCTGGCTCAATGCCAATAAATACGGACTGAGTTCGCTGGAGACGGCGAACGGCTATGTGCGGGGCGGTATAGAGCGACCTTTGACGACGGATGAGGGGCGGAAATTCGGCTTAGGCTATGGCTTAGACGTTGTACTGCCTATCAACTATACGAGTAAAGCTATTATTCAGCAAGCCTACGTCGAGGGACGATGGTGGCACGGAACGCTGACCATTGGAGCGAAGGAAGAGCCGATGGAACTTAAGAATAATGAACTCAGTTCGGGCTCGCAGACGTTGGGAATCAATGCCCGCCCAGTTCCACAGGTGCGTTTGGCACTGGCAGACTATTGGACACTACCGTTTGCGAATGGCTGGTTGCACCTGAAAGGACACGTCGCCTACGGAATGACAACTGACCAGAATTGGCAGCACGACTTCACTGCTAAGCAGTCGAAATATACCGACCGAGTGCTCTATCATTCAAAGGCAGGCTATCTGAAGATAGGTAACGAAGAGGTGTTCTGTCCGTGGTCATTAGAGATGGGATTGGAGATGGTGAGCCTTTTCGGTGGTACCTCTTATCTCTCAGATGGGCATGGCGGTATGCAGAAGATAGAGAATGGGAAAGGACTGCGGGCCTATTGGCATGCCTTTCTGCCAGGTGGAGCCGACAATGGCGAGACCACCTATCAGAATGTACAGGGCGACCAGTTAGGCAGTTGGGTGATGCGTCTGAACTATGATGGCGACTGGAGCGGTTTTTCCCTCTATGCCGATAAGTTCTTCGAAGACCATTCAGCCATGCTTCAGCTCGACTATGACGGCTATGGAGAGGGTAGCGAGTGGATGGAGAAGAAGCAGCGTCGCTATCTGATCTACGACTTCAAAGACTGGATGTTAGGCTTTGAATATCGTTATAAACCTGATAACTGGCTGAACAACATCGTCGTTGAGTATCTTTACTCAAAGTATCAGAGTGGACCGATATACCATGATCACACCATAACGGTGGCCGATCATATCGGAGGAAAGGACAACTACTATAATCATTATATCCTTCCTGGCTATCAGCATTGGGGCCAAGCGATGGGAAACCCGCTCTATCGGTCGCCTATCTACAATGAGGATGGGACCATCTACTTTAAGGACAACCGCTTTGTGGGCTTCCATGTAGGAATGAGCGGCCACCCTTCTGAGTGCTTCAAGTGGCGTTTTCTCGGTACATGGCAGGAGGGCTTGGGCACTTACGAACAGCCTTACACGAAGAGACGACACAACGTCAGTCTGATGGGAGAGGCTATTTACACGCTACGAGGGCAACGACTGCCAGCATGGATGCGCAACACTGATGTGCGGATGGGGGTTGGGGCCGACTTTGGGTCAATCCTCCATGGGAATAACTACGGACTGCAATTGACCATTGCGAAGCGTGGCCTCTTGGGGAAACGATAATCTGCTGATTATGAATAAAGTAAGAAAAAAGAACATGAAAAGAATAAAGATATTATCCTTCGTCCTACCTCTATTAATGCTGCTATGCTCCTCTTGTTCGTTAGAGACCGATAACGACGCAGGCAGATTAGAGGGTATGTGGCATTTGGTCAGTGTCGAGACGCTCAGTACAGGAGTCACGGAGGACTTGAGCGAACAGGTTGTCTTCTGGTCATTTCAAGCCAAACTCTTACAGATGGAGGATAAGACAGGACAGATCAATAGTTATCTCTATCGTTTTCGCATTGATAACGACCAACTGAGACTGTCGTCTCCTTACCTCTTCGACCGTGAGAATGGCGACCATCCCTTGACTGCTTACGAAGCGACATTGAGTCGTTATGGCATTAAGAGTCTTACTCCCACGTTTCGTATTGAGAGGGTTGACAGGCGTAAGTTGGTGATAAATGACGGTACGGTAAGGCTCTACTTCGATAAATTCTAAGGGATAGTCGATGGCTGAATACGGTAGATAATCGGCGAAGCAATAGTAGTCTGCGATACTCGTAAGCTATACTCATAGCGTTTCCCCGTTCTCTTCTTTCTGTCTGAGGAGAGCTGGTGGATAATGTATTGAGGCTTGATGCAGAATGTGTTAAGGATTGATACCTATTGTGTTAAGGCTCGAAACAGAATGTGTGGAGGATTAACATGCGGGCTGCGGAGAGCGGTTATGTCGTAAGATGTTGCAGTCATAGGAGTAAGCAGACGGATAGTAATCGAAAGAAACGAGGTTTTTAACGGTCATGAGAATAAAACGAGAAAAGGTAGGCCTGCGCCTACCTTTCTGCGTATAGAGAATAACGTCCTGTTCTGATTACCATCGTTTCTTTTCATCCCCCGCATTTACTCCGTAAACGGCAGTGCTCCCCTCTTTCTGATAAAGGAGTCGAGTGTGTAATGGAAGGCGATATAGATAATGACATCTATCGCAATAATCCACGTCACAAGCAGGTGATTGAAGAGCGAGAGATTGATGATTATGAACAGAAAGGACAGTGCAATAACACTAATCAACGTCTGATGCTGAGTCAGTCCTGCACGTATCAACTTATGGTGGATATGGTTCTTATCCGCCCTGAAAATCGGCTTGTGGTGTAATAATCGTACGATGATAACCCTGAAAACATCAAATGTTGGTACGATAAGTAAGGTGACGGAGAGGAGTGTAGCTCCCTTCTGATAAGGCATGACATGAGGGTTATACATACAGAACTTAATCAGTAGTACGCCAAGGATATAGCCAAGTGTCAAGCTACCAGAGTCGCCCATGAATATCTTTTGGTTCTTCTCCTGCTTTCCCCAGATGTTATGATAGAGGAAAGGTACCAAGACTCCCATCAAACCAGCGATGAGGATGCAGTAAACCCATATATGTTCGCGATGGAAAACATAGAAAAGACCCGACAAGGCAATGAGTGTCAAGCTGGCAGAAAGGCCGTCGATGCCATCAATCAGATTGATAGCATTCATGATAAAGACCAGTACTCCAACGGTAATCACCATCCCCACGAGTGCTGGTATCTCATAGATACCCAAGAAACCATAGAGGTTATTGATGTAAAGATAGGACATCGGCAACAGACTGGCAACCACTATCTGTACAAGAAGTTTGAGCTTAGCCCTCACACCAAAGATGTCGTCCAAGACACCTGTTATGTAAATAATCGTGATACCCACGCCAAAGAAGACACTCCAAGGGCTGACCCCAATCTTACTCCCCTTACTCGTATAGACCCACGTCAGCAGGGCCACGAGTGTAGCCACCAGCATACTCGGCATGAACGAGACGCCCCCTAAGCGTGGAATAGCATTCTTGTGTATTTTTCTGGCATCTGGTGTGTCATATAACTTCCTCTTTTTACAAAACGAGAGTATCTGTGGTATCATAACGAAACCACAGGTCGCACTCATGGCAAAAGCAAAGAAGCTGATTAAAGTGTATGTCGACATATCGTTTGTAATCTTGTGTTTAATAAAACTCAATAATTGTGATAATATTGTATTTGAGTATTAGAAAAAGTAGAATAAATCTCTTCTAATAATTGTTTTTACGAAATCTTCTTACCATGAATGGTTGTTTGTTATTTTCTTTTTGTACATTTGTAGCTAAAGAATACTAATGGAGTCGTTGTAAGGCTTAGGCTGTGAACGGTTCTTTTAAGTATTTTTTGTAAAATACACCTTAGATATCAATGTGATGGAACGTATTGACATATCAGTTTTAATGGCCGTTTATAAGAAAGATAATCCTGCTTTCCTTCGTGAGAGTTTAGAGAGTATCTTTACGCAGACTGTGGAGGCTGGTGAGGTTGTTCTATTAGAGGATGGACCCTTGACAGAGGCGTTGTATGAGGTTATAAAGTCGTATCAGTCAAAATATCCGGCGTTAAGAGTGGTGGCATATCCCATGAACCGTGGGTTAGGAAAAACCTTAAATGATGGGTTACAATTATGTAAATACGATATTGTAGCCCGTATGGATGCGGATGATATATGCAAGTCTAATAGATTTGAAACAGAGTATAACTGGCTTAAGACACATGAAGATTATGACGTGATAGGCTCTTGGGTAGATGAGTTTACCAAGGATAAGACGCAAGTTAGGTCGATAAGGAAAGTGCCTGAACAGTATGAAGATATAAAGAAGTATGCTCGTTATAGATGTCCTGTTAATCATCCGACAGTGATGTATAGGAAGGCTGCAGTGCAGGCAGTAGGGGGCTATCTTACAGAGTATTTCCCTGAAGATTATTTCCTTTGGTTGCGAATGTTAAAGAACGGCTGTAAGTTTCATAATATTCAGCAGTCTTTGTTGTGGTTCCGATATTCAGAAGCGACCGTGGCAAAGCGTGGTGGCTGGTCTTATGCTTGTGATGAGGTACGCATATTGGTAAGAATGCTGAAGATGGGGTACATCCCCTTTCATATATTCTGCCAAAGTGTTGTTATCCGATTCACCACCCGCATAATGCCTTTACCTATCCGTCAGCGCCTATATAATCTGATAAGAAAGACATAAGACAGCCTTATTGAGTAAACAAGGAGGGCGTCAATGGTATCCACAAAGAGTTAGCACAATAAAACAGCTAACAATGCGTTACTATTTAGATGTTACAGTTAATGGTTAAAGATAAATACAGAATAAATTATAGATTCAATGGAAGACAATAAGAAGGAGAGTGTTGCAGTCAGTTCCTTTCTCAAGAAGCTCAAGCATGATTGGCTACGTTATGTAATCGTGTTTGTCGTTGCTTTGATGGGTTCTATCTTAGTGATTCTACCTGTCCCACGCTATTATAAGTGTGACATATCACTTGCTCCGGAGATGGATAATACTGAGAATGGGGGGAAGCTAAGCTCTATTGCCTCTTCCTTTGGCGTAGATCTTGGTGATGTAGCATCTGGTAATGCCTTGCAACCCAGTCTTTATCCAGACCTGATGAAGTCGAATGAGTTTATAAAGAGTCTGCTACAGATTCCTGTAGAGACAAAAGATGGGTCGGTGAAGGCAAGTTACTATGATTATCTTTATAGTCATCAGAAAGACTCACCATACGGTAAGGCAATCGGATGGATAGCGAAGAAGTTTGGTGATAGCGATAGTCTTGCCACTGCAACAGAGCCTGTTAACCCCTTTATGCTCAATAAGAAACAAGACGAAATATTCTCAAAGATAAAGGGAAACATTGCATGTGACATTGATATCAAGACTGGTCTGATAACGATTTCAGTGGAAGATCAAGACCCATTGATTAGTGCAACGATAGCTGACTCAGTACGAGCTAAACTGCAGGACTTCATCACCAACTATAAAACCAACAAGATGAAGAATGACGTGAAGTACTATACAAAGTTGGTAGCAGAGGCAAAGAAGAAATATGAAGCCGCCCGTCAGAAGTATGCTTCCTTCTCTGATGCCAATCAAGATGTTATCTTGCAAGAGCTTCAGTCACAGCGTGATGACTTAGAGAATGATATGCAGTTGAAGTTTAATGCTTATAGTGCGCTGAGCACACAACTACAGAATGCACAGGCAAAGTTACAGGAGCATACCCCTTCCTTTACCATTGTTCAGAGCGCATCAGTGCCTGTCAAGCCTGCAGGACCTAAGCGAATGGCCTTCGTCTTCATTGTTGTTTTCCTCAGTATGATGGTTACGTTCGTTGTATGTAACTTCTCATTGTTGTTTGGTGGAGCAAAGGGCGAATAATTGATGATAACTGTTAAGGATATAATAACGCGTATCAACTCATCTTCTATATCACGAAGAATGGGGAAGGGACTGGTATGGTCGTTTACAGGAACGGCTTTAGCGAAGTTCCTTACCTTAGTCGTTGGTATCATCTGTGCCCATATCTTGCAGAAAGAAGCATACGGAGAGTTCTCTATGGTACGCTCCACTATTAATATGTTCATCGTCCTTGGCTCTGCAGGCTTAGGTGTTACGTCGACTAAGTATATAGCAGAATATAGGGAGAATCAGGCGGATAAGATTCCAGCTGTCTATGCTGCAACAAACTGCTTTGGCCTTTTAATGGCTATCATAACGGCAATCCTGATACTGTTAGGTGCACCGTTCATTGCGAATAATATCCTTCACCATGCAAGTATTGTGCTACCTGTAAGAGTAGGAGCGGTGTTGTTGTTCTTTTCTATCATCAATGGCGTACAGAATGGGGCCTTGATGGGCTTTGAGAACTTTAAGGCTATTGCTATTAACACACTGTTGGGTAGTATCTTAGAGTCGCTCTTGACCATCCTTGGTGCTTATTATTTTGGGGTAAATGGAGCTGTACTTGGTTTCGGGATGGGTTTCATCTTGATTTTTGTTATGAACCATCTCTCCATTAATAAGAACTTCTCTGCTATTCATATAAAGAAGTTAAGCATAAAGAACCTCCGTCTGAAGGATTTCTCTATCTTGTACACTTACAGTCTGCCAGCGGCACTCTCTTCCCTGCTTATTGCTCCTTCCTTCTGGTTGATACGTTCTATACTTGTTAGGACAGATGGCTTCCGTGAGCTTGCAGTGTTTGAAGCAGCCGACCAATGGAAGGTTATTATCTTGTTCATTCCCACTGCCTTTAGTCAAATAGTTCTTCCTATCCTGTCCAGTCTACATAAGGAAAAGACCTCCTTTGTGTCTACTTTGAAGTATAATATGCTGATAGTAGGAGTTACGGCATTGTTATTGGCAATAGGCGTGATGCTTTTCGGTGGTTTTATCATGCGCCTGTATGGTACGACCTATAACAATTCAGCCCCCTTACAGATACTGGCTATCTCAACAATCTTCTCTGCTTTAGCTAACGTTCTTGAGATGGCTGTATATAGCTTAGGCAAGATGTGGCAATGTTTTGGTATCAATGTCGTGTGGGCAATATTGATGATAGGATGCACCTACATCCTTTGTCAGAGAGGTAGTGGGGCTAATGGGCTGTCTATGGCAGTATTAGTTTCCTATATCGTGTCCTTCTTCATGTTCTTAGTTTACACATTCTTTGTTGTTAGGAAGGAGGTAAAGTGATGTCAGAGAAAGTACGTTATACGTTGTTTGCACTCTTTCTTTTCCTTACACAGATACTGGGTACGGGTATTGTTCCTATGGGGTTATTTGCCCTTTCGTTGTTAATGATACTCTCGCCCACCACCTTCTTAAGAAATCTAAGGTACACTCCAATTTTCTTTCTGTTTATTTGTCTATCCTTGGGTGTCGGGATCTATTTCGCATTATGCAATGGTCTGAAGTCTTGGAATATAGCTTATTGGGGACAGTTCTATTTCCTTTGCATCCTTCTCATGGGTGTTAAAGATAAGAAATCGTGCTTGGAAGCGTTACGCATCTTCGTCTTTATCATCTTTATCCTTGACTTTGGTACTAATCTCTTATTCCTTGTAGGAGTGAATGTACCATGGACTGAACTGCCACCAGTGCGCCCTGGCGAGGCACTTGCACGTTTCCCAGGTTTTAAGGGAAATGCCTTATATTCGGGAAGTGTCACCTTCGTGAGTGCTTGTTATATGCTTAATCAGAAGAAGGTGAATAAGCTTGTCTTCTACATAGGACTTGCGTCGATGGTAGGCAACCTTATCTTATCTGGTTCTTATCGCTATCTTATCATCGGAGCAGTCGTTGTGACGATGTATTACCTACGCTTGTATAGAAGTAAGATAATGATGGTCGGGATGTATGTGTCAAGTATTATCGTTGTGTTTATGGCAACACTTGTCACAATGTTCTCTAATCTAAGTAACTTCTATCGGGCGTTTATTTGGTTCCATTTCATAAAGGAGATAGCAAAGACCCATGGATAGGTCATGGCTTCTTCAATATCCATTTGGATGAAAACCAAGACTTTAGTACACCTTCTCATTTGATAGCCAATGGCGTGACCGAGTCATGTATCCTAACTATTGGCTATAGCTTTGGTGTCATAGTCTTGTTATTTTTCCTCGTAAGTATTGTCAAGACATTATTAAGATATAAGGCATACCGACGTTATTCAGTAGAGTTAGGATTGTTTATCGGTCTAACTTTGGATCTATTCTGGGGTGGAAGTTTCGATAACACCTATACCTTTGCATTATTGTTATTAAGTTGGTATCTGATTAATGAGACCGCTTGTAAAAGAGAACTGAATGAAGACATTCACGATAATAATACCGACGTATAATAATCTTGACCTTTTCAAGAGTGCGTATAGTTCTGTTTGTAAGCAGGACTTCAAGGACTATGAGATTATAGTAGTAGATGATTCCGAAGATTCATCTATATCAGATTACGTGTCAATGGTCAATGATTCATCTATCGTTTATTGGCATCATGTGCCCTCAGCAGGCGCTGTTAATAATTGGAATAGTGGCTTACAGTTAGCAAGCGGTAGGTTTGTTATTGTGTTACATCATGATGAGGCTTTCGAAGAAGACAATTATCTGACTTCATTAAATGAGCAATTCAAAAGGGGATTCGACGTAGTTGTGACTCGTGTAAAAGTCTTCAATGGTGGAGAACTCAAGCCTAATGTATTCTCAAGAGCTGTGATGAGACTCTTCATGGGCTTTCCTTCGCTCCTTTTCCTTTGTAATGTCATCGGTCCTTGCTCTTGTGTCGCTTTTAGACGAGAGCATCTAACCTACTTTGACAGCCGACTCCACTGGCTTGTGGATGTTGATTGGTATTATCGTCTACTAAAGGGAAGGCACAGGACGTTCGTAGACAGTCTTCATGTTGACTCTTTTAATGATCATGACGATAAGATAACTAACCAGATAGATATCAAGCAAACCGAGGTAGAAGACATCTCTGTTCTTAGTTCAAAGTATAAGTATCGCCTACTGTTAAGATGTTGCTTGTGGGTCAATAAGGTCGTTATGCACTCTGATCTGAAATGTATAATAAAGAAAATAATCCGCAAATGAAGATAGTAAAGATATTAGGTGGCTTAGGCAATCAGATGTTTCAGTATGCTCTATACCTCTCCCTGCAAGAGTCATTCCCAAAGGAGCGGGTGGCGCTCGACCTTTCTTGCTTCCATGGCTATCACCTACATAATGGTTTCGAACTGGAGCGTATCTTCTCATTGACCGCACAGAAGGCGTCTGCGGCAGCTATCATGCGCATTGCCTATTACTACCCCAACTATCTTTTATGGCGTATTGGCAAACGTCTTCTACCTCGTCGTAAGACAATGTGCTTGGAGAGTTCCACCTTTCGCTATGATGAGTCGGTGTTGACAAGAGAAGGAGACAGATACTTCGATGGCTATTGGCAGGATGAAAGATACTTTCTTGCGTGTCGAAAGAAGGTCTTGAAAGCCTTTACATTCCCAGCATTTAAGCGCACAGAGAACCTATCTTTGCTAAGGAAATTAGATAAGAACAGCGTTGCAATACACGTGAGGCGAGGCGATTACATAGGTAATCAACTTTATCAAGGTATCTGCGATCTCGACTATTATCGGGCTGCGATTGATAAGATAAGTACGTATGTTACACCCTCCGTGTTTGTATTTTTAGTAATGATATAGCATGGTGTCAGACGCATCTTCAGCCGTATCTGAAGGCTCCTGTAGTCTATGTGACATGGAATACAGGTGTTGAGAGCTACCGAGATATGCAGTTGATGTCGTGTTGTGCACATAATATCATTGCAAACTCTTCTTTCTCATGGTGGGGCGCATGGCTCAATCAGAATAACGAAAAGGTTGTCATTGCTCCTAAGCGGTGGTTGAATATGGACGACTGCCAGTTCCCTTTGCCAGCGTCTTGGGTCAAGATATAATCGACAAAAGTGTCAATACTTTTTGATAGGTTTGCATTCTACAGGCTACTCATTGCTTGTATGTTATAGTGTCTACTATTAACAGCAAACCAAACTACCCTTTTCTTTTATTGTCCGAGGCCTCCGGACAAGTCATGTGAATGATGAATATCAATAGCGTGAAGCCTTTACTCGGTGTTAATAAGGTATGATGCATCGTACTACTTATCCTTATAACGCTGACAGAAATTGGTTGACAAAAATCTTCACCCCCTTTGTCTGTGTAGGATAGGGGACTTGAGAGGATTTGTCCTCTTGCCAACCTATCTCTTTAGCGTATTATTGTCAGATTAATGAAAAACGGTAGATCAGTATGTATTATACTGGTCTACCGTTTCTCTATCAGTACCTATTGTGACAGCAAAGTAGCTGCCATACCCTTTCTCCTCTTACTTTATCAAGTTCGCTATCGTAGCTATGACGGCTGCAATGCTGGCTGCGCTGGAGCCGACACTGAGGGTTTCAGCAAGGCTCATGCGGCTTTGTATCTTTGTAGGAACAATGATTTCGCAGCCAGGACGTACCTTGGCATTGTGGCCAACCTTTGCTAACATACCGTTCATGTATAGGATATAGGTGTTACTCTTCTTGGCATCGCTGGCAAAACCACCGGCTTGATCGATATAGTAAGCAACGCTCTTACCCTCAACATAACCGACAGAGTTAGGGAACATAACGGCACCATTGATCTTAACCGTACCATTGTATTGTGGAATAACAATGCGGTCGCCCTCACGAAGGACGATATCTGCATCGCTTCCTGGCTCTGCAATCGCTTTATCTAACTCTATACCAACAGGGTAGACATCAGGTACTTGGAATTTCTCCTCTAACTTCTTGTTGTTATCTTGTATCGCTTGAAGCACACCAGCATCCTTTGTTCTGATGGCTAAGTCCATCATGTTCTTGCGTTGTTGGTCTAATTGCATCTTATAAGCACTCTCCATTCGTAGGCGTTCGGATGGGGTAGGGCGTCGCTCTAAGCGTGCTCCTTTTATATAACCCAGCTCTGTTGCACCGCCTGCAGCCTTATAGATGTCGCTAAGGCGCATCTTTCTTGAGGTCAGCGTGTAGTTTCCTGCGAACACCACCTCGCCTTCTATACTCACATTCTGTTGGTCGGTCGTACCCGGACTCTTGCGTACATAGACCTCATCGTAGGGTTCAAGTACGAAGCCCGGAGCACCATCAATGACAAAGCCATCGCGCAATGAGAAGGAGTAAGTGCGTGCGATGATAGAGTCTGGTGTAAGTGCTTGCGGATTGGTGATACGTCGTGACACATCCACCTTAACTGTGGAAGCAGTCTGTTTAAGGCCACCTGCCTGCAAGATAAAGTCTTCTAACGACTCATTATCAGCATATTGATAGATACCCGGATAGAGCACCTCGCCATGAATAGTTATCGTTCGTTGCTCTTGTGCATCGGTGCGAGTAGGAATAAACAGTACATCCTCGTTTTGTAACGGTATGTCAGCAACACGTCCGGTGAGGATACCATCCACGTCGACAGAGATAACCTCGAGTGTGCGGTCGGCCTTTCTGCGGTGTAAGACGGCGTGTGGCGCAAAGGCTACCTCGGTCAGTCCGTCTGCAGCCTCAATCAGTCCACGCACGCTATTGATGCGTCCTCCAACCTCATACATACCAGGACGGAACACAGCACCCTTGACTTCGACCATGTTTTCATACCTTGGAATGACGGAGTCAACACTGATAGAGTCCTCATCGGCCACTCGGAAGCTACGCATATCAAACTCGTTGACATTAAAGATAGAGTATTGTCGACCCGTCTTCCTGCGTACCCGGACCGAACGGGTGTAGGCATCGCCTGCGAAACCACCTGCATAACTAATCAAGGTACCCAAGCTCTCGCCTCGTTTCATCTCATAGAACATTGGTCGTTTGACCTTTCCACTCACCTGAGCGAGCATCTCGTAAGGACCAACGACGATGACGTCATTGTCTGCCAGGCGTACGTTACCACTCAGATGGCCGCGACGAAGGAAGTCATAGACGTCGACTGTGCTAATCAGCGTTCCTCCTCTATACACCTTAATATTACGTAGTGTACCCAAGTCTCCGATACCTCCCGCCATATAAAGGGCATTGAAGACAGTGGCAAAGGCTGACAGTGTATAGGTACCAGGGGTCTTCACCTCACCAACCACGTTGACCATGATAGTATGGGTCTGCCCAACAGAGAGGCGGATGTTCGAACTGCTGTATCGTTTACCTATCTTTTCACGGATGCGATTATTAGCTTGAGCAACCGTCAATCCGCTTACCTGAATAGGTCCGAAGCCTTCCAAAGTGACGTAACCATCTGGGGCAACGGTCGTCTGGTAGGATTTCTGCGAAGCACCATACACGTCGATAAACACAGCATCACCCGGTCCTATGCGATAGTTACGTGGTAGTGCCATGTTCATATTAGGTTCGAATGACAGACTCTTATTGTTGAAGATGTCACGCCCCCACACCTTCTTGCGGTTCCTACTGAGTTGTTTCAGAAGGTTCTCATACATTGCTGCGGTGTCTTGCGGCATCCAGTCGTTCATCTCGGATTGCATCTTCAGATACTCACCATCGTTCTCATCGTAAGTGTTTGTCCATGAGCGGTTAGGAGAAATGCGTCCTTCAGAATATCGACCCACCTCCTGTTCGTTAGCGTCATAGTCGTTGAGCGTTGCATCAGCTATCTGTCGCTTACTCTTTCCAGGCGTTGTTTGTCCGTTGTTGGTACGACTGCGGTCGGCTGTTGTCCCTTCCTTTGTTGCCCCGAAAGCAGCATTTCCTTTCTGCATCTTCTCGTATAAGTTCCTGACACGGCGTATCTGCGAAATGTCAACACCACTCTGCATGAGCTTGGTGACAATCTGCGACTGTGGAGTACCCTTCTTATGCTCTTTCTGCACAAAGTCCATAACCTGCGTGTCGGTCATTGACGACTGTGCAAACCCATTGAGGGAACATAATGCGAGTAATACAAATAGAATATATTTCTTCATTGTCTTGTTTAGAATTTCTTACCTGTAAGGATGTTGACGACCGTTTTAACGATGATTGTAAAGTCGAGCCATAGCGTCCGATGTTCTAAGTAATGGATGTCCATCTCCATACGTTTGAGCATCTTCTCCATCGTGTCTGTATAGCCATTATAGAGTGTTGCCTCCGACGTTAAACCTGGTTTCATCTCATAGATGAGCTGATAGCGGTCGGTATGTCTTAGTATTTTGTCGATAAAATACTTACGTTCAGGACGCGGCCCCACGAATGACATGTCGCCTCTGAGCACATTCCATAGCTGTGGCAGTTCGTCTAAGTGATGGCCACGCAGGAACTGTTCCAATCGAGTAGAGTTCGAACTGTCGCATTTAGCAACCAGTTGTGGGCCCTCTTCCTCCACGATGCTGCTCATAGTTCGGAACTTAAAGATAGCAAACGGACGACCTTTATATCCAATGCGTATCTGTCGGAAGAAGATTGGTCCGTTGCTTTGATAAGTAATCAGAATACTGATGACGAGAAATAAGGGCGAACAGAGGGCCAGTCCGATGAGGGCACCAATAATGTCAAAGGCCCGCTTCATACTGTGTTGAAGCTTCCCCATGGCATCAAGACTCCCTTTCTCTCTCATTGTTTCTTCCTACTTTTAGTCCTTTATTGTTATAATAACTCTATTTTTGTAATTTTGTTGCAAAGGTACAGTATTTTATTTATTTTTCACTTAGAAATGCTTATCTTTCCCCTTGTCGTCGTAACTTTGTAAGGGAAACGAGCTGAATATGCGTAAAATAATCCATATTGACATGGATGCTTTCTTTGCTTCTGTGGAGCAGAGGGACAATCCGGAATTGCGAGGCAAGCCTATTGCGGTTGGCTTCGATGGACCACGTGGCGTGGTGTCTACGGCCAGCTATGAGGCACGCCCATACGGTGTACACTCGGCTATGTCTATGGCTCAGGCGAAGCGGAGGTGCCCACAGCTCATTGTTGTCCCTACTCATTTCGAGAAATATAAGGAGGTTTCACAACAGATCCACGCTGTCTTCCATGAATACACAGACTTAGTAGAGCCGATATCACTGGATGAAGCGTTCTTGGATGTTACCGACAACAAAAAGGGGATTGAGCTGGCGGTTGATATCGCTAAGGAGATTAAGCAGAAAATACTTGAGCGTACGTCGTTGACGGCTTCTGCTGGGATTAGTTTCAACAAGCTGTTGGCGAAGATAGCGTCTGATATGCGCAAGCCGAACGGTATCTTTACGGTGCATCCCGACCGTGCGCTCGATTTCATTGGGAGCTTACCAGTGGAGAAGCTATGGGGTGTCGGACCGAAGACTGCTAACAGGATGCATGAGATGGGGGTGTTCACGGGTGCACAGCTGCGGTGCATCTCGTGTGAACATCTCGTACAGGTGTTTGGTAAGATGGGGCGTGTTTATTACGACTTCTCACGGGGTATTGATAATCGACCAGTCGTTGTTGCCTACGAACGTAAGTCAGTAGGCTGCGAGCGCACGTTCCTTGAGGATTTACACATAGACACGAAGATTATCATCGAACTCTATCATATTGTCTTGGAACTGGTTGAACGCATTGAACGAAAGGATTTTAGGGGAAGGACACTCACCTTGAAACTGAAGTGGGATGCGACGACACAGATAACACGAAGCCTTACACAAGAGAAGGTGCTACGGACGAAAGACGACATTCTTCCGCTTGCCAAACGACTACTGAAGGACACGGAGTATCATGACCGACCTATCCGTCTGATGGGACTCTCGGTCTCTTCGCCTGAAACTAACGATAAAGAGGGACAAAACCGACCACAGTGGGTGGAGGGTTTCCTACCTTTCAGCGACGATAAACACAAGAGATAACAGGCAGCTGAAAGTCATAGGGGAACAAGGCAGAACTATCCTTGGCGAATTATCATCATGAAAAAAAAGAATTATTATCATGAAAAAAAATATTTATTGTCGTGAAAAGAAATATTTTTCTTCATGAAAAGAAATTAAGACGGTCGGTCTTCTGTCATGGAATACTAAGTTAGATGCTAATCGAAAGTTCGTTAACTTGCCCTTAGAATAATGCTTAAACATTTCCAAATATCAAAGAAAAGTATTAAATTTGCACTTGATAATCTGGCGTATAACGCCAAGGATATATTTTGTCCTTTGTTCTCTTCAATCATTATTATTAAGAAGTCATAGCGTATGCAATATAATGTAACGTGTAATAAATGCAATCGCACATTTACAATTACGGCTGATGGTGGCGAGAGTTTACAGTGTACTTGTCCTTATTGTGGGCAGTCGTTGTTTGTTAACTTGCCTTCACAGGTAAGCCCTGTGGCTCCTGTTGCGCAGCAACCTATCAATGATCAGCATGACAGCGGGAACCAAAATTCAACGCTAAAAATACTTCTTACGATTTTGATTGTCCTTATCTTAGGTGGTTTGGCTGTCTTTGGTTTTATCTACTGGCAGAACGAGAAGGAGGCAGCCCAGATGGAGTTGCAGGCACAAAGGAAGGCCCATTCAGACTCGTTGATGCAGGTGCGTGCACAGATGGAGGCTCAAGAAGCAGCCGTACAAAAGCAGAATGAGAAGCGGAAGGGGATATGCAGTTTTCTAACATCGTTCTATCAGAAGGCCGTTCTGGTTGATGATGCGGACGCAAACTTCTATAGTCGTTACCTTACCGACTACTGTCGTCGAATTGTCTTCGGCTTGCCTGATGGTTATGATGCGGATGTTGATGAGTCAACGATGTGGTGGGGAGCCTTCGGAAACACTGCTATGGAGCCCGACCTCTCACAGCTTCTGCGCAATCTGACAGTGGTTCCTATAGATGACAACTGGTATAAGGTAAGACTGTCACAAGATGGAGAAACAGAGTATCGTCAGGTGAAGGTGCTATCGCAAGATGGTCATATCCTCATTGACGACATAAGATAATAAAGACGAAAGGAGGTTAGAATGCAATTTCAGATAGCTTGCAAACATTGTCATCGTCCCTTTGTTATTCAGTCGGAGGGTGGCAACACGCTAAGATGTAATTGCCCCTATTGTGGTGAGAGTATGACGGTGGCCACCCCACAGATGGGTGTCCCAGATGGCAGTCGTGCTGAGACGACGGCCACAGTGAGCCACGTACAAGTGGAGCGGGATAACATGAACGTACAAGCCAAACCTGCGATGGAGCGAAAACCATCGAAGGGTGGACTGGGAAAGAAGGTAACAATCATCTTTGTTGGCTTCTTGTTATTCGTTATTCTCATGTCGTCACTCTTATATATAATATTCTCAGCGATGTCAAATTAAACTTTTACACACTCAAATTTATGAAACAGACAAAGATAGTATGTTCTATTAGCGACCGTCACTGTGATGTTGACTTCCTAAGAAAACTGTTCTTCTCAGGTATGAACGTTGTGCGTATGAATACGGCTCATGCCAGTCAAGATGGTATCAGACAGATTATTCGCAACACAAGGGCCGTGTCGCAACACTTAGCCTTGCTCATTGATACCAAGGGACCAGAGGTGAGAACGACCGCATTGGACGAGCCTATTCATTATAAAGTAGGCGATATGGTTAAGATCATTGGCCGTCCTGAGATGGACACAACCAAGGACATCATTAATGTCTCTTATCCTGACTTCGCTCGTGATGTGAAGGTTGGCGACCACGTCTTATTTGATGACGGTGCATTAGACATGCTTGTTGTTGAAAGCGATGGCCCAATGCTGATCGCACAGGTGCAGAATGAGGGCGATCTCGGCTCTCGTAAGAGTGTGAACGTACCGGGTGAACATATCGAACTCCCTGCCCTTACGGAGAAAGACAAGAGTAATATCTTGTTGGCAATAGAGGAGGATATCGACTTTATTGCCCATTCTTTCGTTCGCTCAGCGGCTGATGTTCTTGAAGTACAGAAGATACTTGACGAGCATAACTCTGATATTAAGATTATCTCAAAGATTGAGAATCAAGAGGGTGTAGACAATATCGACGAGATTATCGATGCTTCTTACGGTATCATGATTGCACGTGGTGACTTGGGTATCGAGGTTCCTATCGAGCAGATTCCTGGTATTCAGCGTAGTATCATAGACAAGTGTATCTTGAAGAAGAAGCCTGTTATCGTGGCTACTCAGATGCTTCATACGATGATTAATAACCCTCGTCCGACACGTGCTGAGGTTACTGATATTGCAAACGCTATCTATAGTCACACCGATGCACTGATGTTAAGCGGTGAGACAGCAAGCGGTAAGTATCCTGTTGAGGCTGTTCAGACGATGGCTCGTATTGCTGAAGCGGCAGAGCAGGACGCTCATAAGCGTGGACACATCACTGTGCCGATGATTAATCAGAATGATCAGCGTGAGTTCTTGTCAAGAAGTGCTATCGAGGCTACCGAGCAGTTGGGGGTTAAGGGTATCATCACCGACAGCGAGACGGGTCAGACGGCTCGCAATCTTGCTGCCTTCCGTGGTCCACACCCTGTGTTGGCTATCTGCTATAAGGACAAGGTACAGCGCTGGTTGAACCTTAGCTATGGTGTTATTGCTGTCTATCAGCATCGCCATAAGTCTAATGAAGAGATGTTTACAGCCGCTTTGCGTATGCTTCGTCAGAAGGGTTACATCGAGTTAGAAGATAAGATAGCCTACCTCTCTGGTACGTTCGGCAACGGTGGCGGTACTACTTTCCTTGAGATAAACAAGGTGGGTGATGTCTTTGCACGCAAGTATCGCTTCCATCTCCCAGAGGGTGTGAATACGGGTGATGAAGAGGCTTAATGCTTCTTAAGCCTTAACAAAAGGATTTATCATGGTCGTTCCTGTCTTGGAGCGACCATGTTTCGTATTATACAAACGGTGGGCACGGTTGGTGGAAAGGGCTTTGTGAGGGCTTGAGCGATAGGGGAATATAAAATGAAGAAGCCTTCGTTGATGGGTTTATGTTGTTGGCTTTCTGTTAAAATCAGGTCTTAGCGGTTGGTGATAGTATGGTTAATTATGGGAAGATAGTACTATCAGTAATGAAAACGCAATACTATTAAGGGAGAGGAGATAATGTTCTTAGTTCGGGAGGATGCTTCTTTCAAGTGAAGGAGATAATCCTTTCAATTCGGAAAGGTTAGTTTTTTTAGGGTAAAACGATAGTGATTTCAAAGTGGCAAGAGCGTGTTATTTATTCGGAAAGGTTATCCTTTTATATGAAGCTGATAGTGCTATCGGTTTGGAAAGGCCAGTCTTTTAGATGTAGTCGATAGTGCTATCGGCTCGAAAGGATAGTGTTATCAATTCGGGAAGATTATTCTTTTAGGTGAAGCTGATAGTGCTATCGGTCCGGGAAGGGCAGTCTTTTAGATGTAGTCGATAGTGCTATCGGTTCGAAAGGATAGTTTTATCAAATCGGGAAGGGCAGTCTTTTAGGTGAAGCTGATAGTGCTATCGGTTCGGAGGGAGAGTGTTCTCTATTTGGAAGGCTTGTGCAGTTAATATGGGAAGGAGGTACTTCTAAGTGGAGGCAGAGCCGGCTATTAATAAAGAAAGGTAAGGACTAAAATAAACAAAGGTGCCAGAAGAATTTCTGAACACCTTTGTCATAATGCAATTATATAAAATTTTCTTCCCTTGATGGGCTAACCCTAATCGTGTTGAAGAGGTATCTTCTTAACACGACGTTCGTGTCTTCCACCTTCAAAGCTGGCTTTGAAGAAGGCGTCGAGTATCTTCTCGGCTGTCTTATTGTCGATAAATCGGCCAGGAAGGACGATGACATTCGCATCATTATGCTGTCGAGTCAACTCGGCAACATCCTTGTTCCATACCAAGCCAGCACGTACGCCTTGGTGTTTATTAAGTGTTATGGCCATTCCTTCACCGCTACCACAGATCGCAATAGCCGGGTACACCTCACCACTCTCTACGGCTTCAGCCAATGGGTGAGCATAATCAGGATAGTCGCAACTTAAGTCACTATTACAGCCAAATCCTTATATGCATACTTGTGGTTCTCCAAATACTGGATTACGAACTGCTTTAATGGATAGCCTGCGTGGTCGCAGGCAACTCCTACTGTCTTAATTTCCATAAGCTGTTTAGGTTTTATGAGTCCCTTACTGCCGTGAGGAAGGAGGGACGTCTGGTTAAACGTTTATGCTAAAAACTCTTTTACTTGCTTATATACGTTCTCGGCTGTGAAGCCCAACTTCTCGTCTAACACCTTATAAGGAGCTGAGAAGCCGAAGCTGTTGAGGCCATATACCTTGCCATTAGCACCCACCAAGCCCTCAAGGGTCACTGGGAGACCTGCTGTAAGACCAAATATCTTTGCGTCTCTTGGCAGGATCTGCTCTTGATACTCCTTGCTTTGGCGACGGAAGAGGCCCTCTGATGGAGCACTCACAACACGTACCTTAATGCCGTCTTTGCGTAGTAACTCAGCACCTTCAACGCAGGTTGATACCTCAGAGCCGCTTGCAACGAGGATAACATCAAACTGTTCGTCAGAGCCAGTGACGATGTATGCACCCTTGCGAGTCAACTGGTAGTCTGTTCCCTCTGGTAGGCTCTTCACATTCTGACGTGAGAAGATGAGCGCTGTTGGCGTATCCATGTTCTCCATAGCCATCTGCCAACATACGGTGGCAGCGTCACTGTCGGCTGGACGAAGCACTCGTACTGAGTCTTGACCAGCATGGTTCTGCAGCTTCTCCATCAAGCGTATCTGTGCTTCCTGCTCCACTGGCTCATGCGTAGGACCGTCTTCACCAACACGGAAAGCGTCGTGGCTCCATACAAACTTAACTGGTGTCTGCATGAGGGCAGCCATGCGGATGGCTGGTTTCATATAGTCGGAGAAGACAAAGAACGTTCCCATTGCGGTGATAACACCACCATGTAGCATCATACCGATACACATACAGGCCATTGCCAACTCACTAACGCCTGCTTGGAAGAAGGCTCCACTGAAGTCATCACGTGTGAATGCGTGTGTCTTATTTAGGAAACCATCAGTCTTATCAGAGTTGCTTAGGTCGGCAGATGATACGATCATGTTAGGAACCTGCTCTGCAATGACACCGAGACAAGCTGCTGAGCCATTGCGGGTAGGGATGTCACGCTTTTGTACAAGTCCACTCCAATCAATCTTTGGAGCCTTATTAGAGAACCACTCGTGCATCTGTTCTGCCTTCTTAGGGTTCTCTTTTGCCCATAGCTCTTCGGCTGCATGACGCTCAGCAACAATCTTTCTGAGTTCTGCGGCACGGTCGTCATAGAGCTTCTGTACCTCTGGGAATATCTTGAATGGGTCCTCTAAGTCACCACCAAGGTTCTTTACTGTATTTATATAGGCGTCACCACCCAATGGTGCACCATGTGTCTTAATACTGTTCTCGTAGCTACTGCCGTCTGCTTGCAGTGCTCCCTTCGCCATAACAGTCCTACCGATAATGAGCGTAGGGCGGTCTTCCTCCTTATTAGCAGCTACCAATGCTTCACGGATAGCGTCTGCGTTGTTGCCATCAATCTCCAGTACGTTCCATCCCCAAGCACGGTATTTCATGCCGGTATCTTCGTCCATGACGGCTCCACACTCAGTAGAAAGCTGAATGTTATTAGCGTCATAAAACATAATAAGGTTGTTGAGTCCTAAGTTACCAGCTAATCGTCCTACCTCTGCACTAATGCCTTCTTGAACGCCACCGTCAGAGATAAAGGCGTAAATCTTGTGTTGCATCATGGTATGACCAAGCCTTGCTTCGAGGAACTTCTCGGCTACTGCTGCACCAGCAGCGTATGCGTGGCCTTGTCCCAATGGTCCTGAAGAGTTCTCAATGCCATGTTTAATGTCTCTCTCAGGATGACCTGGCGTGATAGACCCCCATTGGCGGAATTGCTTAATATCGTCAACAGTGAACTTTCTCTGTAGTGTCAGCGCAGCGTAGAGCATTGGCGACATGTGACCTGGGTCGAGATAGAAACGGTCACGGCCTGCCCATTCAGGTTGATCAGGGTCAAAGATGAGAAATTCAGAGAATAAAACGTTGATAAAGTCGGCGCCACCCATAGCGCCACCAGGGTGCCCTGACTTTGCTTTTTCAACCATTGACACTGCGAGAAGTCTGATGTTATCCGCGGCTTGGTCCATCAATTGCTTGTCATTCATAAATAGATTGGATTTTTGAAATTATAATGCAAATATAAAGATAAATATGGATACATCAAAATAATAAACTTACTATTTTCTCAAAATATTGAAAATTGCCTAAACGTAGGTATTTGTCTTACTTTGTTTCGTTGGTGTTTAGTTGTCTTGCGCTTGGTTTGTTGGTTTGCTGTCTTTGCTTGTGTACTATTCTGCTTAGCTTTGAACGCTGTCTTATCATTGTTTTCTTCTGTGTGTTTTAAGGTCTTATTATGTTTGTGTATTGTTGTTCTTCTCTTTGAGTTGGGACTGTATAGAGGGCTTGTTAACGTCTTCTTTCGTCGTAGGAATAGTCGTAAAGGGTTGGTAATGTCCTATCATTGAATGGGGTAGGGCATTCGTACGATTTTTCTCGTAACCGATGACGCATAAAAGAAGGCCTTAGGGTGTATGTGATTGATGGATAGTAAGATAACAAAAAGGGCACATCAGAATATAGATCCATAATGTTTCTACATTCGATATACCCTTTGTAAAAGTTGGTTTAGTAGGATTCTTCTATCAATCCCCTATTATAATAGGTTATAGTGAGGCCTCAGCATAAATTTCTTTATTGATACGATACAACGCAGCACCACGTTTACTTGTCACCTTATCAATAAGGTCTGTCTTCTCAATAAAGTCTATCTGCTTGATACGTTTGCGGAAGTTACGTTTATCAATCTCAACTCCTAAGATCGCTTCGTGTACGTTCTGCAGCTGTGTGAGGGTGAATAACTCTGGGAGAAGATTAAATCCAAGAGGGTCTTTGTTGATGAGTTTGCGAAGTTGACTTAATGCTATCTGTACCATCTCGATATGGTCACCATATAAGTCGGGTAGGTTGTTGATGTCAACCCACTGCAAGTCATTCTCTTCTAAGAGCTTACGGTCGTAGTCGGAGACGTTGATAAGTGCGCAATAAGCGATTGAGATAACACGGTCACCAGGGTCACGATCGGTCTCACCGAAGGCTCCCACCTGTCGCATATAGATGTTATTGATGCCAGTACATTGGTATAAGACTCTGTTAGCAGCCTCTTTCAAGCTCTCATCTTCTCTAACGAAGCCGCCATAGAGAGAGAGTTTTCCGCTGTAAGGTTCGACTACACGCTTACCAACGAGTAGTTGTAACTTCTTGTTTTCAAATCCCAATACGATGCAATCGACTGAAACTAATAGTTTAGGTTCTCCTTTGTAGTATTTGTTCATATTTTAGGTTTTGTTTAGAGATGTTTATTGTTTTGATGTTTGTTGGTTGTGTTGGAGTATCTCTTTGTTGTGCAAAGGTGATATTTTAAGATTATGTCTGGTGTTAAATACTTGGTATTCTTCTTTTCCTTAGTTCTTAGATAAGGGCCGAGCAGTAGGCTTGTTCGGCCCTACATCTAATATTGTATTTGTGGGGAGTGACACCTCGTGAGATGTCACCCAGTCATTAGCAAACCTTGTGAGAGCCGTCGCTGATAACCACAGGATAGACCTCTGGTGCGTGACCATACTTTGCATTGAACTTCTCAGTCACGTCAGCAATGAACTTATCATACACGTTGTCCTTAACAAGGTTGATGGTACAACCACCGAAACCACCGCCCATAATGCGTGAGCCAGTCACACCATTCTCCTTAGCAACGTCGTTGAGGAAGTCGAGCTCTTCACAGCTTACCTCATACTCCTTGCTGAGTCCGTGATGTGTCTCGTACATCTTCTGGCCAACAGTCTCATAGTCGCCTGCAACGAGGGCATCGCAAACAGCGAGGACACGCTCCTTCTCACCGAGAACAAAGTGTGCACGCTTATAGTCCTCAGCACTAACCACATCCTTGACAGCCTCTAAGTCGTCCCAATTAGCATCACGTAATGTCTCGAACTTCCTGTCTGGGAAATGCTTAGCCATAGCTGCAACAACATTCTCACAGCTTCTGCGACGGTCGTTGTATGGGCTACCAACGAGTTCGTGCTTTACCTTTGAGTTAACAAGAACGAGCTTGTAACCCTCTGGATTGAATGGGAAATACTCGAACTCACGGCTGCGGCAGTCGAGGCGCATTAGCTTACCTTTCTGTCCGAAGACGCTTGCGAACTGGTCCATGATACCACAGTTCACACCGATATACTTGTGTTCTGTAGCCTGACCAGCGAGTGCGATGTCCCACTTTGATATCTTATTATCAGCAAACAAGTCGTTCAATGCGCATCCGAAGCAGCTCTCCATAGCAGCAGAAGAACTCATACCAGCACCGAGAGGTACGTCACCAGCGAAAGCAATGTTGAATCCCTTTACGTCGACACCAAGTGCTTTGAACTCCTGTATCATACCATAGATGAAGCGTGCCCATGTAGCACGTGGACCCTCTGGGTCGTCAACTTTGAACTCTACACGGTCCTTGAGGTCGATTGAGTAGCACATAACAGTGTTTGTACCGTTAGGGCGAACCTCCGCCATGATGCCCTTGTCTACTGCACCAGGGAATACGAAGCCACCGTTATAGTCGGTATGCTCGCCAATAAGATTGATACGTCCTGGTGAGAAATAAATGTTTCCTGTCTGGCCGTCGAAGTGCTTATAAAACGACTTCTTACAAATTCTATGTCCATGTTAGTAATGTTTTTAATTGATAGTTTGGGTTTTGTGTTTATATATCAATATAATGGCAAGCACCATGCCTGCCATTATAAAAGATGTCTGTTTAAGCCTTCTTTGAAGGATGTGAACCAATCAAAGCGTAGAAGAGCATGTAGGCTAACATGCCAACGATGATCCAGTAGCTCTGAATGTCGCCTACCTTTGTCGCCATGAGGTTCTGAATGAATGGCATGACGCCACCACCTACGACCATTGTCATGAAGAGACCAGAGGCTGTAGCGGTGTACTTACCAAGACCTTCTGTCGCAAGGTTGAAGATTACACCCCACATAACAGAGGTACAGATACCGCAAAGGATGATGAACAACACCTTTGTTGGCACCTCAACATGGTCGAATGTGCTCTCTGCAAGGTTAGGGATTGAAAGGCTCATCTTGCATGTCTCTGGCATAAAGATTGCCACGAGCAAGAGGAGAAGGGCTACGGCAGAGGTAACGGTCAGCTGCATACGAGATGAAACCTTACCACTGATGAAGGCACTAACGAAGCGTCCAACGAGCATCAACATCCAATAAACACCTGCAATAAGACCTGCTGTGGCAGCACTACCGAGTACACCACCATTGGCAACTGGCTCACTGAGATAGAAGAGGAGCTGTCCTGGGATACCTACCTCGATACCTACATAGAAGAAGATAGCGATGATTCCGAGCTTCAACTGGCGATAATGCAAAGCCTCCTTGACACCACCAAGGACGTCGGTCTTCTCTGTCTCTGGTTCTGTCAGCTGTGTAAACCAAACGATAACGAATGATACTGCGAAGATAATCAGTGCTATCAGCAACAAAGGTCTTACTGCGTTGAGCGATGTATCCTTTGTTATCTCACCAATCAGAGAGCCTGCGAACATTGGAGTCAGCGTTGCTGCGAGTGAGTTCAACGAACCACCTGTCTGGATAAGTTGGTTACCACGGTTACCACCACCGCCAAGAAGGTTCAACATTGGGTTTACAACGGTGTTCAAGATACATACACAGAAACCGCAAACGAAGGCTCCGAGCAAGTAAACGATGTATGTGATGATAGCGTTTCCGTCCATCGCACTTGAGCAGAACTGTATTCCGATACCCACTAAACCAAGTGCTAAGGCAACAAGAGCGGTCTTCTTATATCCGTATTTCGAAATCATCAAACCTGCAGGAATACCCATGAAGAAGTAGGCTAAGAAGTTCATCATGTTACCCATCATACCTGCCCATTCATAGTGCTGCTTCCATATTGTGCCGAATGGGGCGGCCATGTTGGTAACGAAAGCGATCATTGCAAATAGGAACATCATGGTGATAATGGCCACCAAAGTTCCTTTTTTGTTAGTTTGATTTTCCATCTTTTGTATTACTGTTTTTTATTAATTATTCCGCTGTTAGTATTTTACTTCTCAATACCAAACTTATAGATTGTCTTCTGTGTGTACTCCTTACATGGCTCTAAGATGACCGATGGGAAATAAGGATGGTTTGGACTGTCTGGGAAATGTTGTGCCTCAAAGCAGATAGCACTGCGACGTGGGAAGGTTGCACCATGCTGACCTTTATAGCCGTCGGCCCAGTTATGTGTATAGATCTGTACTCCAGGTTCGGTTGTATAGACTTCCATCGTTCGGCCACTCTTAGGTTCTTTGATGCGTGCAGCGAACGACAACTCGCCTTCCTCCTTCTTATTAAGAACGAAACAATGGTCGTAACCTGCGCCATGCTTAATCTGTTCGTGGTCGGCGTCGATGTCCTTGCCCACTGCCTTTGGTTCACGGAAGTCGAATGGAGTTCCTGCTACCTTCAAGATCTCACCTGTCGGGATAGAAGTCTCGTCGATAGGGAGGTAGAAATCTGCGTTAATCTGACATTCTAAGTCGTCAACTGTTGGCGTTGGATTAGCTATACCAGCCAATGAGAAGAAGCCATGACTTGTAAGATTGATGATGGTCTTCTTATTTGTCTTTGCTGAGTACTTGATAATAAGCTCGTTATCATCAGAGAAGGAATAGGCTACCCAAACCTCAACCTCGCCTGTGTAACCTTCCTCACCGTATGAAGAAGTGTATTTCAATACGACAGCGTGGTCGTTAACCTGTACTGCATCCCACACCTTAGCATTGAAACCCTTCTTACCACCATGGAGTGAGTTAGGACCATTATTGATAGCCAGTTTATACTCTTTCCCGTTCAATTGGAAGCGACCTTTGGCTATACGGTTGCCATAACGACCAATGAGTGTAGAAAGATAAGGCTCTGGCGAGCTGATTACCTCTTGTATATTGTCATGTCCTTGGATGATATTAGCCATGTTACCGTCCCTGTCAGGAACCATAATAGCAACAATCGCACCACCGTAATTAGTGACTGCAACCTCATTACCCTTGGCATTTCTGAGTACGTATAGATCAGTCTTCTTACCGTCTATTGTCGTTTGGAAGTCTTCTTTCTTCAGTCCACACGCATAGTGTGTCTCTTCGGTATTTACCATGATGTTTCTGTTTTTAGTTACTTATCAAGGTTTGCAAAGTAAATAAAAATAAACGAAAACTGCAAACATAACCCTGAAAATAATAGTGTATGGTGTGTTAAAAACAATTAACATTGCGTCTTTTGTGCCCTTGAAGAAAGTAATAAATGTAGGCTTTTTCTGCTTCTTTTTTTCTTTATGAGTGGTGTAATCCGTATCAAAAAACCGTGGCGTGTATGCGAAATAACTTTACAATGATAGAAGCGAAAACCTCCTCTTGGCCCCGCTGATAGTGTTTTCTTATCGAGTTGTAACTCTCAAGTAATCAAACTGTTAAACTATAGCTTAGAAGAAGGTGCCTTTCAAGGGTCAAGAAGGGCGTGTTCTTGGGTGTTGAAAGGCGTCTTCTGCAAGGAAGAAAGGCCTTGTTTAGAACGTAGATAAGCCTATCCTATCATCCAGTATACAATATTTCTTTACAAACCTTCTACTTGTCATGTCTCCTGATCAGTCTTCCCATCCTTTTTCCTATCCGTTTTACAGCGTACGAGTGAGGGTTTTCATGTTCCGTTTCATGTATTGCCATCCCTTTTCCTGTCCGTATTGCGGAGTACGAGTGTGGGTTTTCATGTTTCGTTCTTATTATTCTTATCTATTTTCCTGTTCGTATAGCGGAGTACGAGTGTGGGTTTTCATGTTTCGTTCTTATTATTCTTATCTATTTTCCTGTTCGTATAGTTGTGTACGAGTATCGCTATTTTCGCCGTCTTTTTGGTTTTGCTAATTGGGTTCGTCGGTGATGGTAGTAAGTCTGGCTCTTCTGGAATTTGGAGTGATAAAGTAAGCCTACTACATATAAAAGTCACACAGAGAGGAGGAGAACACGGAGGTGAAAGCAGACAATCTCACGGAGGTGCCGAAGGCACAAAGAGCGACAGAGTTGTAGTGTACATATTGCTGATAGCTTTGGTAATAAACGTTTTTATACATCTTGCAAACCAGTGCTTTGTAATGAAGTAGACAAAAACATTAATAACACTCGCAAACATCCTCTGTTCCTCCACGCACCAACGGTGCCTCTGTGCCTAACGATTTCTGCTATATAAAACCTCTGTGATCTCCATTTCTCTGTGTGACGTTTCTTCAAAGTTCTAATCTCAAAAGGTATCACTCCATATTGCTGAAGACCCGTAAGTCTGGCTACCCTTGATATTCTATAAACTAACCCAATGCTTGTTAGTTATATGTGCTCCGCAGTATCTTATCGCAGAGTCAATAGCAGTCTATTTCTCCTTTATCTTCTCTATTACAATGCACATCCTACGGATGTCCTATTACCTTTTAAGTTTGTTTCTTAGACAATTCTCTCCGCTCAATCGGCTACTTAGAACCCACTAAAAGTTCTTCTCTTGCTTTTTCTTTGGATTTAATATGATATTAGTTCCTTCTTGTTTTGCGAGTATAATATTCTGGGTTTATATTTATAAGAGGATAAATGAGTACGGTCAAGATGTATATTATATATGTTGTTTTTCATGAAAAAGCCAAAAACGAACCCTTTAAGTGCATTTTATTAATAAAGACTTGGATTATTCAAATAATTCTTCTATCTTTGCAATGCTAGAACCCGCCAAGCCTCTCAACGATGCTCAAATGTGCGGGTCGTTTTTTATTATATCATGATATCACATACAGTACCTTTTGGCAAAGGCTATACAGCAGCTCGAGACCTCGTTTCTTTGTTGCAAGAAAGAGGCCTTTTTGTCTCAAATACATCAAGAGCAGAGCATTTCTTAGAGCATATCGGCTATTATCGCCTGTCTGCTTATATGTATCCATTACTAAAGATACCAAAGAACCTCCACCTTTATAAAGAAGGAGCAACATTCGAACAAGTCATGATGCTGTACCGTTTTGACAAAAAGCTCCGCATGTTCTTGTTTAATGAACTCGAAAAAATAGAGGTTGCTGTTCGCTGTGCTATAGTTAACATTGGTAGTTTCATGACCAGAGATCCATTCTGGATGATAGATTCAGCAAACTTTGTTAATCAGTCAAAGTTTCTGAAGACAATGGATTTGATAGGTCATGAAATGTGCAGATCACGAGAGGATTTTATCATCCACTTTAAGGAGACCTATTCAGACCCTTATCCACCGGCTTGGATAATATCTGAGATACTTCCGTTTGGTATCATCACAAACATATATAATAACATCAGGGATAAGAAGATTAAGAAAAGAATTTCACAATCTTTCGGCCTACAAATAGCACCTTTCGAGTCTTGGTTAACTATTGTGACATTGACGAGGAATGCATGTTGTCACCATTCTCGTGTATGGAACAAGCAAAATACAATCCGTCCGATGGCACCTAATATAACAACACATCCTTGGGTTACGCTACAGACAGATTCGCTTCGTATATATTATAATATATGTATCATTAAGTATTTCTTGGATGTCATATCTCCAAACAATGATATGCTTCAGAAAATGAAAATGCTCTTTACCGACTTTCCTGAAGTTGATTTGCATGCACTCGGCTTCCCACATGGGTGGGAGGAAGAACCACTTTGGCGTATCTAACAGCTTTGTGTTATTCTTTATGATACGCCTACGACTATTAGCATCAGTAGCGAGTTGGGTTATAAAGAGTTCTTTTTCTCCTTCTTTAATTTATTATATAGGACTAAGCCTTTCGCTGTCAGTAGGTATTTCTGCCGAGGATGTCTTGGGGGATTTGGGATAGAGTAGGCGAATGTAGGCTTCGTTGATTGCTGGCTTCAGATAAAGATTAAGGAAGCTATCTCTCCTTTTTAGTTCTAAGTTATCCATCATGTTCTTTACTGATAATGCTTGATTACCTATAACAATGACCAGTCGTTTGATATTCGCATTATCCGTGTGTTACTTGTCCCGTACTTGTCCTGTACTTGTCCTGTGCTTGTCTTGTAGTTGTCCTGTGCTTGTCTTCTTCTTGCCGAGTACTTGTCTTGTTTGTAAGGGGCGGTTGTGTCTTCCAGTCATCAGTAGCATTAATGTGCAAGAAACGATTGCGAAGGTCCCACTTCTCCCCTAATAGCAGATTACGGAAGAACCGTTTAGGGTCTTCAGGATTTTGGAGTGATAAGGTTTGCCACTTGTGTTTAGAGTTTGAAGTAATGTCACACGGAGGAACGGAGAGAACGGAGGATTATTAAATACAAAGCTATAGTAATAACGGAGGCGCCGTCGGTGCATAGAGCAACGGAGCTTGTTTGCCAATTCTATTAGCAATTTATATACAAAACGTTTATTCCAAAATATTTATCAAGAATCTGTATGCTGCATCTCCGTCGCTCTTTGTGCCCTCGGCACCTCCGTGACATTGCGTTACCTCCGTCCCCTCCGTGACTCTGTGTGCCTTATATGTAAGAGTTTTAGTTTATCACTCCATATTTCGGATGAGTCATCATTAAGAATAATTAATGCACAAAAGTATGTTGTATAAGGTGGAAAAACTATCTTTACGCTTAATTTATTCACGGATTGATAAAGGCGGGAAAGTTATATATAGAGATTGAGGCAGCTCCAAAGCCAACTATTACTCCAATGTCAAATCTGTTTAGGTTTAAAATATAACAGTAGTATGAAGAGATTAGCATTATATTTCGTAGGTCTGGTTTGCATACTTTGTAATTGTACAGCGCAGACGGTATCACCATCGGCGGCAAAAGATAATTCACAACAAAATCAGAATAAGCAACTGCAACAAAACGCCAAAGGCCAGGAGTCTACACCAACTTACAGCATTATTTCTGTAGAAAACACTTATAAACTTCGATGGACAGGTAAGGCTTTTACTGGTCTACACAAAGATAAAGCAAATACATGGCTTATCAAAGCAGTGGTGAAGGGGTTGGATGCTAAGTGGCTTAAACATCCTTTTTCGATTACAACAAAAGATGTATGGCTGCTTAAAGACAGTCTACAGAAAGATAGAGTAGCAATCGTTGCCTTGGAGTCTGCAGAGGTGAGATGGAGTTTTCCTACCATCAACAAGGAGTATTTCATGATAGAAGAATGCGAGGCTCCCTTGTATGCTGTTCCATATTTTATAAACGGCAGAGTCTACATTATTTGTCTTACACCTTCATTTCAAAACAAAGGAGATGATATGTATCCCGCTATTGATAGAAAAGAGCTGCAAGAAAAGGTATTGATGCCACTGATGCAGTCTTTCAAGTAGCATATTTGTAGTGCATGTTAAAGGTAAAGGCTGTCATTACATCAAAAACTTGCAGAAGTCATCTGCCCTACAAAATATTTCTGTAACCTTGTCCTCAGTAATCATAGCAATCTTTATTTGCAGCTATTTGTATATTAGCTTCTTAAAGTTAAAACTATTTCCGCTAATCACCAAATTAACAGACACTTATAACTCGTCAGACTCACGTTAATTAGGACCTCTCCCAAAGGTCTGCCTATTTAAAGATATCTGCCCACTCAAAACCATTTTTTTAACGTCCCGTCCAGTTATCTGGCGTACAAGGACATCACTAATACATTCATATGGAGTATAAAGCCTTTGACCAAAACCTTACGACCATTTCGTAGAAAATAGCAGACATCTTCATCCCAGCCTATGGCGCCTTTCTTCTCTTTATAGAACTGAGACGAAAACTCGTAATGTCTTCCATCTACTCCTTTCACTCTAAAATGATCGCCAGCGCCTTGTACCTGTAATCCGCTACGTAAGCAGAATGCATGCAATTGTGGATAAGTGAAGAAGAGATTGTAAGACCCAGAACCCTCTTCCTTTTCCGATAAGGTTACAAGCATATAAGGTTTCATTCCTGTATCGATAAATATACTGCCTGTATAGTCATCCCGAACTCCTAACAATTTAAGAAGTGAATCACGTTTTTCCTCAGATGGGAGATCTAACAACGGCTTAACGAGTCTCAGTTGGTTCTCAGCCCATGCCTGATATGTCTCTTTATTAACACCATTACCATAGCTGTCCATTAACTGATGAAACTCCATCACATCATTGTAAAACTGCTGACATAACTCCTGTCGATTAACGCCAAAACAGAATCGACGCTCAATATAGCAACCCTTCTTCTTACCAGATTTATCAATGACTATATTATCCGAAGGCGGTACACTCCCACCATGATTCAGGTCATAACACGGTCCTTGCATATACATGCGTAGATAATATTGAACCTCCTCAGTCAGTCTCTCATCACCAAGGAACTGGTCGAAAGCATCTATCAGATGCTTTGCACGCCAGATATCATCAACCGTTCTCAGCTCTAACCTGGCTGGTTTTAGAGAGAAATCTAACTCGGGAAAGTGGGCCCAGAGACGTCGCGTGTGTGCATCGAATTTCTTCATAGGTCCGTGTTCAAACTCTTTTGCCCGACGCAGGATAACTACTTTCTCAAAGTCATCTTCGATCCCATGTTGGTTTTTCATCATCGGAAACGGATAACTGCTGATATAACTTGCCACATGAAAGGTATCTTTAGGATAGTCTGACAACGTGAATGTCCAAATTCTTATATCCTTTGACAAGCCACGATTTGTTTCATACTTATCAGAAAGTACAATACGCTGCCCTGGATAATTTTTCTCAAGATAAGCCATGACTTCCCCAGAAGAATTAAAGCTGGGGAAGCAGCTATCCAACATAAATAGCACTAAACCCACCAACACATACAAGGGAATTCTGTGTAAAACCGTCTTTGTTTTCATAATCAAATTTAATGTTATTCAATATCTGCCACTACTTATTCTGTTCTTGTCCCGATACGGAATTTACCTCCCCAATTACCGATACCAGAAGAAACATAGTATTGCGTATTACCTTTCTTTAATGGTCCGAAAGCATCTTCATAAATGAAAAGAATCAAGGCAAATATTATTATCATTGTTACATTCATATTCCTACTTTATACTTTAACTTAACCATTATCTATACTCTAATCTAAACCATAATTGTACTTTACTTAAACTCCTCTTATACTTTAACTCACGTTATATTACTCTCCCTTTCTTTTGCAAATATAACTCTTTGCATTGATATTTGCAAGAAAGTAAATGAAAAAGCAGCAAATGATTGCTCACTTGCTGCTGTATAGTAATAAGGTTTTCTATATAAGCCATCAAGGTTTTCCCTGTAAGTTTCTGTTCTTATTCTTATTTCTTTGTCAGATGAACATACAACAAGTAAAAATATATGGTGTGGCTTAGGAAAACCATTGTGTCCATTATTTAATGATTATCTTTTTACCATTGACAATATAAACACCCTTAGGCAGAGCATTAATTTCGTCAGCGCTTGCTTTACTTAGCCGTTTTGCTCCATCTATTGTATAGACATCGACAAGTCCTGCTTTATTATTAACAGTGTTTGTAATACCAGTAGTACTACCCTCTATTAAGGAAAAATCTTCCCATTGGTATGCTTGTTTATATGCGTCAAGACTATTCTTAGGAACAATAAGTTTACATTTAGATGTATTTACGTAGAAAAAAACACCTGATTCACAGGTTGGAGGTACGACTGCCTCACTTGAAATCTGTGTTATATTGGTACATTTGTTAAATGCGAATTCTCCTATAGTCTTAACACTATTTCCGATATTTACTTTTTGTAGGTTGGTGCAATCGCTAAAAGCTTCGCTACCTATTCTCGTAACACTATTGGGAATGGTTACAGAAGTTAGAGAACTGCAACCGATGAAAGCATTGTCGCCAATTGTTGTAACACTATTTGGAATGGTTACAGAGGTTAGAGAGCTACAAATGCTGAAAGCCCAACCTCCTATTGTCGTAACACTATTGGGAATGGTTACAGAAGTTAGAGATCCACAACCGCTGAAAGCCCAACCCCCTATTGTAGTAACACTATTGGGAATGGTTACAGAAGTTAGAGAGCTGCAATTGTCGAAAGTATACTCTCTAATTGTCGTAACACTATTTGGAATGGTTACAGAAGTTATAGAGCTACAATCGCTGAAAGCCCAACCTCCTATTGTAGTAACACTATTGGGAATGGTTACAGAAGTTAGAGAGCTACAACCGTTGTATTTACAACCGATTATTACTCAATATTTTATAGATAATAAGTCAGAAATATGGTTGTTATTTTTAATTGCACATTCTAAAAGGTGAAGATTTAACGCTTTTATTGATTATTAACTCAAAAAGGACATCAACTTGGGTCGTTTCTTCTCTTTTCCTTGCTATTCGTTTCCGATATTCCACTTTTGTTTTGGTCTATCTCATATGTACTGCAAAGGTATTGATTTTTGTTTGATATTGCTCCTTGCTTGCTCCTTGTCGTAGATTAATTTTCACACAGGAATTTTTGTTCTCTTTCTATAGGGGCTTGAAACAATCCATTTATTGGAAACAATTAAAGACGGAGCTGGTTTGCCCCAGTGCTTTTTAAGAAACAGGGCAATTATTTTATCTCCACAAAGGCTCTTGTTCCCAATTATGAGGAAAGCCTAATAAACGAGTTCTTACTGATGGGTATTTCGATAAAAGCTGCTTGAAATCTGCAACAAAAGTGTTGCCCATAGAAATGGAGTTAAGCCAATACACCACATAGCAGAGTTGCGGATAAAGTGTTTGTTCACGGAACGAGAAATCCGTAATCCATGTGTTTGGCATACGCATAGGCATCATTGGCTTGACAGGAAAGACCCGATTTGACAGTCTTGAATGATGGGCGCAGCAATTACGAAGTACGGGTCTGGGTACGGATTAAAAGGCTAAGTGATTATTTTCAGTCATTTAGCCTTTTTAATTATCTAATTTTTCCCCACATTTTCCCCACAGCTGTCTATTTATATACAGGGCAACCGCATCAAAATAACGTTAGCTTAGGAAACAAACGTAGTTTTCAACCTCCTCCTCTCCCTTATTGTCCATTTTCCTAAAAAAACCATTGGTCCAAATCGAAACTACTACCCCATAAAAATTGATTTTTTGCCCCATATAATTCAAATTTCCCTTGCGGGTAATATTTTTTAAGAAACATGATTTTTGACAACAGGCTATTATTCAGACAAATACAAAATTATGCATTTTTAAGGGGGGATATTGTAAATTGTTGAAACTTCTCATCCTTGTATCCACCCCACTTATCCCTATTAATACAAAATCGACAAGTATTGATTATCAGGTTATTGACATTTTGATGCGGTTGCCCTGATTTATATATTTTAGAAACATATTTTTCCGTAAAGTTATGTACTAAAGTTTCCCACCCCTTAAAACACCAACTTTTCTCATTTTCCTTTGTCTGTCTTCCCCCATATCCATTGACTGTTAACACATGCCTAACAGAAGTTATGCAGACTATCCACATACTTCGTCCCATTTTTCCAACGCTTCAGCCATTACAAGGATTTTGCTCATCTCTTTGTCGTTTCCGCTGATTGTAGCCATAAGGTATTGGGGCGTCATTCCAAGTATTTCTCCTAAAATGCGAAGAATGCGTTCGATGCAGGTAAGAACTCGCTTCCATAACGTGAGTGCCATGAGATCACCCTCCATATCCGAAAAGAGTTCGCCCATGGTTTGATATTCTGTGAATCTCTTTCCAAAGCCATGACGGTATATGTAAGGTAACACAGCGTTGCGTCGGCTATCTGACCATTAAAGTCACAACCTTGATAACCTCCTAATCCGAGATATTGCTTAGTCTCCTTGTTCATCACCTCTATGTTCCATCTAATCTGATACACTTCAAAGGCTTTTACGAAAGACATCGTTGTATCCGTGGTGAGCAGAACGTTCCATGCGGAGTTTCTACCATACTTGATGAGGAAGATTCTGATAGGTATATCTCCTAAGTTGCCGTTGAGCTGAATATATCGACATTTGTATTTACGACAGTTCTTTCCTCGTTCACGTTCATAGGTGGCAATGAGTTCTGCAGCATTTTTCTTTTTGCCCGATATAGTGTATTTTGTCTTTCCCATTTTTGCAAGTCCAACAAAGTGCATTGCCCCTTTACCTATGCTTCTAACACATGTCATAAGTTGCTCGCAGGTGAACCAACTATCGGTAATCACATACTTCGCATGTAACCCCATCTTCCATCCACGGCGAAGCATATCCATGGCAACTTCCAGCTTAGACATCTTACACTCTTGAAAGCGCTTATAATCAGGATTGCCGGTGTTCCTCTTGGTGTGATATGCCTTTTTGAGTTGCTGTCTTGTCAGCCCGTAGTTGCCTTGCTTCCCCTTTTCTTGATGTAGTGAAAAATCAAAGGGTATAGTTGTCTTGCCGTCAAAGAAGGCACAAAGTAACAGCTTGTAGCCCAATACGCATCTGCCTTTCATATGGTCGAAAACACGACTGATACCCTCCATCCTCACACCACTCTTCTCAAGTACGGTGTCATCTATAATGAAACATGTAGTGGTATCTGATTGAGGAACTTCGCCATACTTACGCAATAGGCACATATAACGCAGTGCAAAGTGGTTCATCAATCGTCTCCAATCCATCTGTGGGCGAATCATCATGCGATAGAAACAGTTCTTACCATGATTTGAAAGCTCATATATCTTATGTTTGCATATACTATGGATGCTCTCGCCCACAATGCGGAAGAGGCAAAGAGAGAGGAGCAACTCCGAAGCCGAAACTCCGTCCTGTTTCTCCAATGAAAGGCGAGATAATAGGTGACCGATGCCAAACTTGCCAAAAAGATGAAATAAATCATCACTCATTCGGGTTTTAACACTCAAAAGTTTGGATAACTCACTTATTTTCTCTATTTTTGCTTCCATAACAGTTTTGTTGTCTTGTCTTTAAAATCAGTTCTTTAGCGATTACTAATTTACAAAGAAAATTCGACAAACTGTTATTTTTCTATCTATTTATTTGGGTGGGAAACTTTAGTTATGTACCTTTGTCGGCAAATAAAGATATTCTCGTCAAACAAATATAAATAATATAAACATGGAAAAAAACAGAAAAAAACAAATCGTAGTTTTGAGTATAGCTTTAGTTTGCATTTTCATCTTGGTATTTTCATTGTTCCATAAATCAGCGACAAAAGATAGCGCAAATCCTCCTTTAACAAATGTTTTGACTGATAGCATTTCTCAAATTGTCTCAGCTTGTCCTGGCGAAATTGGTGTGGCGGTTATTGTTAATAACAGAGATACGGTTAAGGTCAATAATAAGAGTGTTTATCCTATGATGAGTGTGTTTAAGGTTCATCAGGCATTAGCTCTTTGTAATGACTTTGACAATAAAGGAATTTCACTTGATACCTTAGTAAATATAAATAGGGATAAACTTGACCCAAAGACTTGGAGTCCTATGCTGAAAGATTATTCAGGGCCAGTCATATCATTGACAGTGAGAGATTTGCTGCGTTATACTCTTACTCAGAGTGACAACAATGCAAGCAACCTTATGTTTAAGGATATGGTTAATGTCGCTCAAACAGATAGTTTTATAGCCACATTCATTCCTCGTTCAAGTTTTCAGATAGCTTATACGGAAGAGGAAATGTCGGCTGACCATAACAAGGCTTACTCTAACTATACATCTCCTCTTGGTGCTGCAATGTTGATGAATCGTTTGTTTACTGAAGGTCTTATCGATGATGAGAAACAAAGTTTCATTAAGAATACGTTAAAAGAATGCAAAACAGGTGTAGATAGGATAGCAGCTCCACTTCTTGATAAAGAAGGGGTTGTTATAGCGCATAAGACAGGTTCAGGTTATGTTAATGAAAATGGTGTTCTTGCAGCTCACAATGATGTTGCCTATATATGTCTGCCTAATAATATCAGTTATACCTTAGCGGTATTTGTTAAGGATTTCAAGGGAAATGAATCACAAGCGTCACAATATGTTGCGCATATATCAGCTGTAGTATATTCTTTATTAATGCAAACTTCAGTAAAATCTTAAACTGCACTTGCTTTGATAATTAATGATAAACAATCTAAAAGCACTCTAATCGTTATCGGAGTGCTTTTAGATTACTAATCAAATTGCTTCTATTATAATTTGAATCCTCTACTTTTTCTTTCTTCCTGTTGCGGCACTCTTGCTCCATATCTAAGCCTGTGCCATTGCTCCCTGAACCAGTCGGCAATCGGCTTCCTGTTTATTGTCAGGTTCAGCCTGCTTTCATCGTCAGGGTCATTTTCCACCCTTAAAATATCATCCTTTATATCAAAGTTCCGCCTGTGTTGCTCGGAATAGATTTTACCGCTACATTTCAGGGCTTCTTTTTTGACTATAAGACTTTCAGTCATTTCTTTAGAGAATCCCAGCATGGCACAAAACTTTTCCATGCGCAGCATTTCCCTGAACATCGGAAACCACCTGAAAGCCTTGTCTATGATTCTGGCGAGCCGTGACAGTTCTTTTTCTTTCATGTCAAGTTCCTGCCTGTGCATTTCTCTGAGATTGTGGATTTGCGTATCATGCTGTTTCTGCATCTGCTGTACTTGGCTCTGCAATTTTTCAATATTGGTGTTCCGTTTTGAAACCTCGTCTTGCAGTTTTTCGTTGGCACGTTCCAGTTCTTTCAGTTTTCCACTCCCGAAAAGAGAAGCAACTCCACTAGTTATGGCTGTCGCTGCCGTGGTGGCTGTCTTCTTTAACTTGTCAGTGCGTATTTCTGATTTCACCTGTTTCAGTTCCTGCTCGGCAAGATTTATCTGTTCTTCTTTGTGCCGTTTGGCTGCATCCATGCGTTGCAGTTCAGCTTTCTGCTTCTCAATGATAAAGTCGTTCCGTTCCAGATGCTCCTTACCAGTGACAGCCTTTGACTGCCCGCGTTCCATCAGCAGGATGTCGGATGCAAGGGTCTGCATCTGCATCATGTCATCGTCATTGAGCTTTCGGCTCTTTCCTGTTTCGTGGTTCATCCAGTCGAAAACGATATGGGCATGATAGTTCGGCTTGAACCATCTGTCCCCGACTTTGAAGCTTTCCCTGTCTTCCGCTTCCGGCTGACCGTTCAGCCAATGCCCTTCATCCTTGTGCAGGAAGATTTGCAGCGGTGTGATTCCCCAGCGTCTTTGACACTCCTCACCGAATTTACGCACGTCTGCCAGTGTGGTGTCCGACCTGACAAGCAGCACTCCTTCACGTATGGGGGAGCATCCCGCAATCTTGACTATTTTACCGTTCTTGCCTTTGCGTTCACGCTCCTTTTCCTGCATGGCACGTCCGGTCTTTTCCTTTACCATCTGTCTGATATTGTCATAATGCATCCGCAAATCCGGACTGCCGAAGTCGGGATTTATCCACTGCTCATTATCGGTGGAGAGTTCTGGAACCACATAGGTTCTGGACTCTCCGATGTGGCGCATGTATTCGGCAGTCCTCCTGTTGTGAGCCTCACTCGATGCGATATTGCAGGGCTTGATATGTATGCTTGATTTGTTGCCATAGATACTTGTTTTTTGGGTTTGTACTTTATTGTTTGCTTTTCCGCTGTCCGTAAACGCATGGGGTTCTTAGGGGTGCAACCCATAAGCGGAGATTGCAAAGAGAGGGTCACTCTTTGCTCTGGGTTCTCAGGGGAGAAACGCCCTGAGTGGGTCATTAGGGTAAAACCCTAATCCCCTCGGGAGAGCCCACAACTACGTAAGCGGAGCGTGTAGTTATAGTGGGCTATATCAATGGCAAGCCATTGTCTGCAAACTCCAGCCTACGGCTTCCGCTCTCCTCCGTCAGGGAGGTTTTTCATCATCGTTGCCGATTGGAGATGCACCGACCAGCACAAGGTCTAAATCGTCTATCAGTTTTTGCAGGACGGGATTCTTCTCTATCATCCGCTGGAGGATTCTCTCAGCCTCGACCAAGTGGTTGGCTGTACTCATCACCTGGCCCTCCCGTATCTGAAAGATAATCCAATCGGCTATGTCGATATGGGCTTCTTTTTGTTTCGGGGTGGCATTCCTTTCGATGATGTCCGAAACCACCACCTTACAAAGTACATGCTCTCGGCTCGCTGTTTCCACTCGGCATAAGCATCGGCATCGGGAAAGAGAAGCACGGTTCGCCCTGACAGTACACGGAGTTTCTCTTCTCTCATCTGACTCTTACCACCCGTAGCCAGCCATACATAATCGGGGAAGATAGCAGAACCGATAACGGCACTCTTCTCGGATTCCACCAAGACCACCACCTTGTCGGGATGCGTTTTCAACAAGTGTTCCCCGAAAAGGCATTGGGATAGTTGCCAATCCTCTGCCAACACACGCTGCTTTTTCAATATGCTGTGTATCCAGTTCACTGCCGATGTCTGTCCTCCCTTGATACGGTGTCCGTCTTCGGGATTGTACTGCATCACCTTTCCCGTGCGTACCTTGCCCGTCCTGTCTATCTGCCAAAAGATAACAGAGCCGTCACGGGTAGCCCCCAAACGGTATTCCTCCAACAACCGCTTCAACACCTCTTTCGCCTTGTCGCCATAGTAGGAAGTAAGGAGTGTGAAGAGGAAACGGAAGAAATTGCTACGCTCGCTTTGCGACTTCTCCACATAGTGAGGGGGAATATAGCCGATGGCTGTCGGCTTACTTGCTGCTTCACTTTCTTCTGCTCTGCTCTTTGCCTGTCAAAAGAGAAATCATTGGTAGTTCTGTGTTCAGGATGCTCTTGAAAATACTCTTTCGGAGTGTAGTGATACCCACAACCGCTTTCGTGGTTACATCTGCCGACCGATGGATGCAACGGCACATTATTTTCGTCCACGTAATAGACGAAAGAATGCCTGTCTCCGCATTTGGGGCAGGTATGCCGTGTTGCCGTTCCTTTATACTTCTGTAATGAATAATTGCCCATAGCTTAGTCCGTTTTTGATGGTTGATTGTCGGCTGTCCCATCCTGTCCCATTGTCCCACACTCTAAGGGTTGGGACAGTGGGACACTTGGGACACCTGCGTTTTTACTCTCTTTGCTGCGCTGGATGATACGGTTTACGGTGGACTTGCCACAATTCACCTGTGAGGCTATCTCCCTGACGGACTTGCCCGATTGGGAGAGTTGCAGAATTTGGCAATCCCTTTGGCTTGATTCATTGTCGCCCAATTTTTTCAAGTGTTCCTTTTCCGTGGAATAGCCCCTGAACACGAACTGCAAGAAAGCATCCACCTTGTCAATCTCGTAAACGATTACATTATCCGCATCATGAGAGAACGTGCCATAGCGCACTTTAAGCTGCTTCACATAGCGAAGCCCTCCGTCTTGGGCACTTTTTCCAATGGTGAACACGCTGTCAAAGAAATTGTAGAGCCGTTTGCTTCCGGCAAGGTCGTTGGATGTGATGGGACAATCCAAAGAGCGTTTGGGCGTATGTGCCAGGACAAGGATAGAGAGCGCATATCTCTTTTTGAGATTGTTCAGCTGAATCATCAGCCGTCCTGCGGCATCGCCTTTCTCCATGGCGCAACACAGGTAGGTAAGATTGTCAATGATGAAAATCTTGCAGTCGGTCTGCACAGCCATCTGTTCAATGCCGCCTATGATAGCTTCCTCAAAGTTGGCATCCAAAAGCTGGTTGCAGTCAATAGACACCCGATAGATTTTGTCGGGAAAGGTGTAGAGCTCTCCATGCTCGTTGGTATAGCGGAGCTGGAACTGCTTTTCGGACAGTTCAAAGTCCAGATACAGCACATTGTCGGTTCGGGCGATGCGGTCGGCTATCTGCACGGCAAGGATGGACTTGCCCACGTTGGAATCGGCAAACAAGCAGGAGAGTTCCCCCTCGTACCAAAAGCTGTCCCACAGCGCACGGGGCGTAGGCAATAACGATGCTTCAAGAATGGTTTGGTTTGCCGTCTTGATATTCATCATGCCTACACTGTCGGGCATACCGTTATGCGCTTGGGATGCTTTTGTGAGGTCGCCACGTATCAGGTTGATATAGTTCTTATCCTCTTCCATATCATTCACCAGTTACGTGGGTTGGGCTTGCGACGGTGGGAAGAGGATAAGGACTTGTTCAGTTCCTCGTCTGACAACGGTATGGGATTCTTTCGGGCGGTTTCCAGCCACTTGTCCAGTTCGTCACGGTAAAGGCAATAGCGTTTGCCGGGCTTGGTGGCAGGGATTGTCCCTTCTGACAGTTTCATGTAGAGCGTACCCTAGGGATACCTAAATACTCTGCTGCCTCGTCCACAGACATGGGCACGTGGGTGTCCACCGTTTTGGCATTGTTCACACTGCGCTGCTCGGCGAGCAGGCTTTTCAGGCTCATCACTTCGTCTCGAAGCTGAGCGACAACCTCGGGGAGGTCGTTGAAGGTAAGAATTGATTTTTCCATTCGCGTACTCGTCTCTTTTGTAAGACTTGGCGCAAAGGACTGAAATGATATATCCGTGAATATCTCCACGACACGTCATTGCAAAATAATTCCCGAATAATTAAGCCCAGCCATAAATGACGGGTAAAATTACTCGGGAAACGATGTAAAACAGGCGGTTATGAGTTACCGGATGGTTGTCGTTGGTGTCGTGATTATCCTAATTCCGCACATAATCCTCGGGATAGTGGAAATCAAGTTTGCCGTTTTCGGGTTCATCAATGGGAATTTCCGTCTTTAACGGCTCTACCTTGAAATTCTTGATGGTTGATAAGTCTGTATCAGCAAACGATTTCGGGAAAAGGGCTTTGATGAACTTGGCACGGTTATCCCCATTGTAGTATCTCTTGTACAGGAAACGCTCAGAGATATTCCATACGAAGTGACGGAGTGGAATGTTGTTGATGTCTTTGGTAAACGGTCTTTGTATGGGCTTCGGGGTATAAGTGTTAAGATTCATCCATTTGTCCACCTCAGTACAGATGTGGTTCACGGTTTCTTGGTCGGCAATGCGAGGCAGGTAATAATGGCAATACTCCATGACCATGCGGATGCGCTCTTCCTTTTCCCGTTGCTCTCTGCTTGCGTAATTGGCACGGTTCTTTTCGTGAAGATCCGGGGCGATAGTAAGCTCTATCGGTTGTGTTTGGATAAGTGTCTCTTCTTTTGTCGGGGATGATTCGGGTACAGGCTCAGGGACTGATGTAGGTCCAGGCACAGATGTGGCTTCTTCAAGTGTATTTTGTGACAGTTCTTCCTGCACCTCTATGGCTTCGGCAATCGTTTCTTTCTTGCCGAACTTGATTTGTAGATTTCGTATGTATCAAAGATAAGTGTCTGAAAGGAGAGATAGAGCAACCATCCCAACAGGTTACAGCATACGAATACTATCCACCTGACAAAGTTGTCTTGGTTGAAGCTGTCCGCTATTACCAGCGTGGCAATGGAAGATATTAGGACGATGGCGAAGCCGACAAAGCCCAAGATGATGTATTTGTCCTTGATTGATGATTCCATATTTCGTTGAGAGATTGAATGTTCCTGTATTATTTTGTGCAAAGTTAATGCTATTTTTCCCAATTACTGCCCGTTATTTGCGGTTAGAACGGTCTTTTTCAATGTATTTCACGAAATGTCATCATATCATACTCTGTTTCATACTCTGAGGGGCTTATAAATGGTGGCATCAAGCCAAAAACATAGAGGGGCGATTATAGCCTTGTAGCCATAACCGCCCCTCTGAATACCTGTCAATGTGAGACATTTATGCCTCCTTGCGCTTCAAGGTTATCTTGTCCACCACCTGACACATCTGCTGCGCTGCTATCTTGGAATAGATTTGTGTGGTGGTAATGTTCTTATGTCCGAGATAGGCTTGGATGACAGCCATGTCCGTTCCCATTTCCACGTGCAGGCTTCCGAAGCTGTGGCGGGTACAGTGAAAGGTGATTTTCTTGGTTATCCCTGCTGCCGTGAGCCACCGTTGGAGTGGTCCTTGCAGCATCTTGTCCTTGAAATCCTCAAAGATAAGTCCCTCGCCCCGTTCTCCCAGCAGTCCATAGGCTTCATCACTGATGGGGTTATGCACTATTTCTTTGGTTTTCTGCATACGGGTGGTAACGAACATCCTGCCGTTGGTGTATGGTTGTATCTGCTGCCACGTGAGCTGTCTGATGTCGCTCTTTCTCAGTCCCGTAAGACAGGCGAAAAGAAAAGCTTTTTTCAAGACCTCCTCCTCACAGGGTGTTTCGGCAAGCCGTATCAGTTCCTCTTGGCTCAAATGCTCCCTGATGGTGGGAATGCACTCGATGCGGTCTAAGAAGCCGTTTGGGTTCTCCTTTATCTTCCTGTCACGGTAGGCGGTGTGCAGCACGGCACGGAAAGTTGACCAATAGCCTGCTGCGGAGTTGATGTGCAGCTTTTGGTTGGTGTGGATGGATTGGGGTGCATCAAGCAGGTATTCCATGAACTTGCGGCACAAATCCACATCCACCTCCTCAAAGGTGCATTTGCCGTTCACGAACCGCTGGAAATGCTTGTATACGTGCTGCCACTTGATATTCTTGCGGTCAGCCAGTCCTTTGAAATAGGCAAGGAAATCGCCCTTCATCTTGGTCTTGTCAAAAAAGCCGTTGTTTTCATTGAAAATGGCTTCGTAGCGCTGGTTGCGCAGGATGACCGCTTTCTTCATCATGCGTGCGTTGAAGTCCCGTTCCTGCTGGTTTGCAGGTTTGGCGAAGATGTAAATTCCTAAGGCTTCACGTGTAATCACTCTCATGGTGACATTGTCACGGTAGCCGGGATAGTAGTCAAGGCATAGTGAATACTGTGTCCCGTTCTTAATCTTGCGCTTACGCAAGGTAACTGTTTTGCATTTACTCATAATAATTATGTTTTAATTGGTTGTATACATTTTGGAGTTGTATCCATGTTTCCGATGGCAAAGGAACAACGTGAAATATCCGTGAATACCTCCACGATACATCATTTTGAAATAATTTTCGATAATCCCGATTTTTCACGGTTATTTGTTCCTTTCAGCCATGACACGCTCCACATCTGAGCGCAAAAGCAGGTTTTTCACACCCACCTTTATCTTTTCGATGTGCTTCACCTTGACGATATGGCAGATGTTGGCTGACGAAAGACCATAGATTTGCTGCACCTGCTCAACGGTATAGTAGCGTTCATCGTTCACAAGGTCAGTTCTGCGGAGTTCGTTCAAATGTGATTTGGAGTAATAGGTACGCCCGTACTCTCTTTTAGTGGGTATCTTATGGCGATAGGTGTAGGCACGGAGTGCGGTCGGCTTCATGCCGAACAGTTCCTCCACCTCCTCGGTCAGTAGCCAGTCGGTAATTTCGCTAATATCAACTGCCACACCGAAAAACTCGTCAATATGCTTCTTGCTGTAATAGTTCTTTCCTGCGATACGGCAGATGGGGATATGGTTACGCTTGGCGGAAGTGTAAAGCCATGACTGCTTTACCTTAAAAAGGGACATCACCTCCTCGCCCGAATAGAAGTCCAACACTTCTTCGCTTTCCTTTTCCCTTTTTTCTCTTTTGGCAGGTAAGGAAGATGAAGATGATTTCCTTGGTGTGGAGGTGTTGCCGGGCAGGATGCGGTGATAGGGATTGCCCTCCAACATCTGCTCGATGTCGGCTCTGCGGATGAATGCCATGCGGTTGCTGATGCGTGAGGCTTTCAGCTTGCCGATGGCTACAAGTTTGTAAATGTACTGTCGGGAACAGCCCATGAGGATGGCTGCTTTGGAAAAGGTGAGATACTCCTGATGCTGTATCTCCATCAAGGGTTGGGCGACTTTGAAGAGGTTGTTCTTCTGCATCACTCTGGCTCGTTTGGCTTCTGCCTGACAAGCCTCACTGCAATATCTTTGCATACCGCTTCGGGTTACAAAGGACTTGCCGCAAAAACTGCATTTTCTGGTTGCTTTCATACCGTTTTATCGTTTAATGGTTCATTTCTTCAATCCTATATCTCTGAAATGGTAAACGGATGTGAACGGAAGTCAACCATTGTCGCTTTTCTACACAGTGTGACTGTTTCCGCATATCGGGGCGGTTATTGTCGCTTGTCGTAAACGGTTGTAAACCCTTGTCAACTGTCTGCACGGTGTGACAAAAAACAAGCCCCGCAAATTCTCCACGTCAGAAATACGTCTCAAAAATATGTGGAAATTTGGGAAGCGACAAATGGCAACCGAAAAGTGTTAAATTTTAGAATATGCTGGTAATTAAAGATTTACACTCGGATATTTCTGATTAGTTTTGGTTGTTCTATGGTTATAAATACATAGGTAGAAAGCATTGTCGCCAATTGTTGTAACACTATTGGGAATGGTTACAGAAGTTAGAGAACTACAATTGCTGAAAGCATATTCCTTAATTGTCGTAACACTATTGGGAATGGTTATAGAGGTTAGAGAACTGCAATAGCTAAAAGCATACTCTCCAATTGTCGTAACACTATCACCTACTATAATTCGTTTAACACCAAAGTATCTCCATGGTGCACTGTTGTATGGAACTGAATAATCATCCATTTCCCCTTTTCCTGAAATGGTCAAAACTCCATCATCAGTGAGGTGCCATTTTAGATTAGGTCCACAAGTACCAGAGCTTTCTGCTTTAGCTGATAAGCCCATGAGTAGGGCTATTAATAAGATGTAAATGTGTTTCATATTAGTACTTTTATATAAATAATATTTTTGAATTATGGAAGTTCAAATACAAAGATAAACAAAATTTATTATAAAATGTTTTTCTATAAAAAGTTTATGTAGCATTTTGCTTTTTTAAGATAGTTATTGTTGAGAGATGGTCGTGATATTATGAAAATCAACTTTGCTGTCACTCCTGTCACTTCTTATATGCTTGTAATTCGTTGATTATAAGTATGTAAGAGGAAATGTTAAAAGTGACAGGAAACGAAAATTAAACTTTATGTAGTGATATGGGGTTAATGGAGAAGGGACATTTGCTACTTCTTTTGTAAGCCTGTCAGTAAGTCAGCAACCACGTAGCTGGAGCCGCCAACGAAGATAAAATCTTGTTCGTCAGCATCTTGAAGGGCAGCTTGGTAGGCTTCGAGGACGGTTGGGAAGACCATTCCGTGCAGGTCGTAGTCGTTGGCTGTTGCGACAACCTTCTCTGCTGGGAAAGCACGATGTGTACTTGGTTGTGTCCAATAGTAAATGGCATCATCGGGGAGCATGGACATGACAGCGTGAAGGTCTTTGTCATCCACCATACCAAAGACAATGCGCTTCTGCGCACATTGTTGATGTTTGATTTGTTGGGAGAGGTAAGTCCATCCGCCAACATTGTGTCCTGTATCGCAAATGACCAACGGGTTAGCCTGTAGCTTCTGCCACCTACCCATTAAGCCCGTCAGTTCGCAAACATTGGCAAAGCCTTTAGCAATACTCTCTGCGTTCTTGATGACACCTTTATTATACAGTTGCATGACGGCTGTTAAGACCGTGTTAGCGTTCTTCTCTTGGTAGCTACCACCCAATTCGCCCACAAAATCGCCAAAAAAACGAGTTTGATAAGCGATACCACCATCGGGGTTAGGGCGAGAAGAAAGCACTGCAGGGATGTCTTCAGCAAAGACAATGAGGGCATCCTCTTTCTGTGCTTTTGCCTTAAAAACAATCTGTGTTTCAGGGACAGCCTCACCAATAACGACAGGTACACGATGTTTGATAATACCAGCCTTCTCTGCTGCGATAGCTCCGAGCGTATTACCGAGGAACTGGGTGTGATCGAGTGATATATTGGTGATAATCGATAAGATAGGAGTGATAATGTTTGTGCAATCGAGTCTACCACCTAAGCCCACTTCAATGATAGCAATATCAACCTTCTGCTCAGCAAAGTACTTGAAAGCCAAGGCCGTTGTGAGTTCAAAGAAAGAAGGGTGGAGAGGCTCGAAGAAGCTGCGCTCCTGTTCAACAAAGTCGATAACCTCCTGTTCAGATATCATTTCTCCATTGACTCTGATACGTTCGCGGAAGTCAACGAGGTGCGGACTGGTATAGAGTCCGACCTTATATCCTTCAGCTTGGAGTATGGCTGCTAAGGTATGTGAGCATGACCCCTTACCATTAGTTCCTGCAACATGGATTGAAAGAAAGTGGGTGTGTGGATGACCAAAGTGTTCGTCTAATGCTTTTGTCGTCTCAAGTCCCTCTTTGTAAGCGGATGCGCCGACATGTTCAAAGACGGGAGTGCTGTTGAATAGATATTCTACTGTTTGTTGGTAGTTCATAGTGGGTGATGGGTGATGGGTGTTGGGTGATAGGTGTTGGGTGTTGATGAATTGCGATGATAGGATGATGAAGGGTGATGATAGGTGATGAAATGATTTAGCCCCATTAGCTTAAGAAATCTAATGGGGCATATTATCATTATCTCAATTCTATTTGTAAACTCATTGCTTATTAAAGACTCGTTCACTTGTCAACTCATTTAACTTGTTTACTCGTAAACTCGTTCACTCGTCAACTTCTTCAACAAAACAACTTCTTAAAGTTCTCAAAGATAGAACGCTTGGTAGAGTTGTCACCACGGAAGTTCTCGCTATCACGTAACTGTTCGATTAGCTTCTTCTCTTCCTTATTCAGTTCCTTAGGGACATAGATGCTGATATGAACCACCAAGTCGCCTGTACCGCTACCATAACCTTGTACTGCTGGCAGTCCCTTACCACGTAAGCGGAGTGTCTTACCAGGTTGTGTGCCGGGTTCAATCTTAATCTTTACATTGCTACCATCGATGGTTGGGATATCAACCTGTCCACCTAATGTAGCTGTTGGGAAGTCGAGAAGGAGATTATAGATGACATTCTGTCCGTCACGAACGAAGGTATCGTTAGGTTCCTCTTCGATATACACTTGTATATTACCAGCCACACCGTTGTGTCTACCAGCGTTACCTTTACCAGGAACATTGACCACCATACCTTCAGCAACACCTGCTGGGATCTTGATTTCGACAACCTCCTCGCCCTTGACAACGCCTTCGCCTTGACAGTGAGTACATTTGTTCTTGATAATCGTACCCTCACCATTACATACGTGACAAGTGGTCTGGGTCTGCATCATACCAAAGATGCTCTGTTGTGTACGGATTTCAACACCCGAACCATGGCAGTTAGGACAAGTCTCTGTGCCACTTCCTGCCTCAGCACCAGACCCATGGCAGTGTTCACAAGCCACGTCTTTACGTACCTTGAATTTCTTAGTAACACCTGTCGCAACCTCTTGCAATGAGAGACGAACCTTCAAACGGAGGTCACTACCACGGAACTTAGGTGCATGACCACCCCCCTCCGAAGCCACCGAAGCCTCCACCATGTCCACCGAACACATCGCCAAACATAGAGAAGATATCGTCCATAGAGAAACCACCAGCTCCACCGAAGGGATTACCACCACCAAAGCCACCACCAGGAGCGTCAAAGCCAAACTGGTCATACTGCTGTCTCTTCTGTGGATCATGTAGTACGTCGTAGGCTTCAGCAGCCTCTTTAAACTTCGCTTCAGCCTCAGCATCACCCGGATTGCGGTCTGGGTGATACTTAATAGCCAGCTTTCTATAAGCCTTCTTTATCTCGTCTCCAGAGGCACTTCTGCTTACTTCGAGTACCTCGTAGTAATCTCTCTTCTCCATTGTTGTTTATTGTCCTACAGCTACTTTAGCGTGACGTATCACCTTATCGTTGAGCGTATAACCCGTTTGTACACAGTCGATAACCTTCCCTTTCTTGTCGTCGCCCATACCAGGAACCATGGCTATGGCCTCATGGTAGTCGACATCAAAGTCGGCATCGTCGGTCTTAATCTTATGTACACCGAGTGTCTCCAAGGTCTTCAAAAACTTCTTATAGATGAGTTCAAAGCCCTCTTTGATAGCCTGTGGGTCTTCTGTCTTATCTGCAGTGGCACGTTCAAAGTCGTCAAGGATAGGCAAAATAGCAGCTACAGTCTTCTCACTTCCGTTGAGAATCAGTTCCGATTTCTCCTTCAACGTACGTTTCTTGTAGTTATCAAACTCTGCCACTAAGCGGATATACTTATCCTTCCACTGCTCAGCTTCAGCCTGTGCAGCTGTCAAGGGGTCATGTTCTTCCTCTGTAGAAGCCTCCTCTTCGTTGGCTTCTACCTCTTTTTGTGTGTCAGCTTCATGCTGAGTTGCCTCTTCATTGTTCAACTCCAGCTCTTCGCCTTCAACCTTTATATTTTGCTTTTTCTTGTCCATAATTATTGCACTATTAGTCATCACATACCCTTACAAATAGTATGCCATGTTTTAATAGTCTTAGTACATTCCTGCTTTTTGTGCCTTTATCTGTTCGTCATGGATATACTCATCGTAAGTCATCAGCTTGTCGATAGTACCCTTTGGCGTCAGTTCTATGATACGGTCGGCCACAGTGTTAATAAACTCATGGTCGTGTGAACTAAAGAGGATATTTCCCTTAAAGCCCACCAAGTTATTATTGAATGCTTGAATACTCTCCAAGTCAAGGTGGTTGGTAGGTGTGTCAAGTATCAAACAGTTGGCATTCTGAAGTTGCATACGTGCTATCATACAACGCATCTTCTCACCTCCAGAGAGTACGTTCACCTTCTTCTCTACCTCTTCCTGCTTGAACAACATACGTCCCAAGAAGCCTTCATAGCCACCTCGTTGCCTGGTCCGTATTGTGACAACCAGTCAACAAGGTTCAAGTCACAGTTGAAGAACTCTGTATTATCCAATGGGAGATAAGCCGTAGTGATGGTTATACCCCAGTTATATGTACCACCGTCTGCCTGACGATTACCATTGATAATCTCGAAGAGAGCCGTCATCGCCTTTGGATTACGAGAGAGGAAGACAACCTTCTGACCTTTTTCTATATTGAAGTTGACGTTATCGAAGAGTACTGTTCCGTCTTCGTCAACGGCCTTCAGGTTCTCTACCTCGAGTATCTGATTACCTGGTTCACGCTCCATAAGAGAAGATGATTCCAGGGTATTTACGGCTTGATGGGCGAATCTCTTCGACGTTCAGACGCTCCAACATCTTCTTACGAGATGTGGTCTGTTTACTCTTTGCTACGTTGGCAGAGAAGCGGCGGATAAATTCTTCCAACTGTTTCTTCTTCTCTTCAGCCTTCATCTTCTGGTTCTGAGCCTGACGTAATGCCAATTGTGAACTCTCGTACCAGAAAGAGTAGTTACCCGCAAAGACGGTCACCTTACCAAAGTCGATATCAATCGTCTGTGTGCTGACTGAGTCGAGGAAGTGACGGTCGTGCGATACCACCAAAACTGTCTGATGCTCATCAATCTCACCGAGATAGTCCTCTAACCACTCAACGGTCTCAAGGTCAAGGTCGTTGGTAGGCTCATCGAGCAGCAAGTTCTCTGGTTTACCAAAGAGTGCCTTAGCCAACATCACACGCACCTTCTCAGTGTTAGAGAGCTGTGACATCTGCTTCTCATGTAGGTCGTCTTTGATACCGAGGTTCTGGAGCAACTGTGCAGCATTGCTTTCTGCCTCCCATCCATTCATCTCAGCAAACTTCAACTCTAAGTCGGCAGCACGGTTACCATCCTCTTCTGTCATCTCTGGTTTGGCGTAAAGTTCCTCACGCTCTTTCATGTTCTGCCAAAGTGACTCATGTCCCATGAGGACTGTGTCCATAACCTTATACTCGTCATACTTAAAGTGGTCCTGTTCCAACACAGACAGACGCTCACCTGGGCCCAGCTCTACTGTACCCTTATTTGGCTCTAAGTCGCCAGAAATGGCACGTAATAAAGTTGATTTACCAGCGCCATTAGCACCAATGACTCCGTAAATATTACCTGGTGTAAACTTTAGATTAACGTCCTTGTATAGAACTCTCTTGCCGAATTGGATAGCAAGGTTTGAAAGTGTAATCATCTTTTTCTAATACCTTATTATATAATAATTTGGCTGCAAAGGTACGATATTTATTTCAAACAACAAAGAAACAAGGATATAGAAGCTCATGTTCTTTTCTCATTGCGCTACTCGTTTCAGGCCTTACGACGACTCGATTCTTCTCCTTTTTATGGCTATATGAAACCGATAGAAAACCCTCGAAATAAGTACCGAAAACATGGCTTGAATAAAGGGGATGATTACGCATATATTACAAGAAAAGTTTTATTTTGTTTTGCTGTCACTTTTAACATTTGACGTAACGGTTCTGTAAATTAGTGAGTTAAGTCTTCAAGATAGATGACAGGAGTGACAGCAAATTTTATTTTGCCCGAATTGCTTTACTTTTGAAACCTTCTTCATTCATGATTAGGGATGGGTTAAAATACTCAAAACGCAAGAGGCTTTTCTCTATCAGGGTTCATAGAGAATGTCTTTGGACTGCGGAGGGGCGGAACCCGACAAGAGACAGGGAGGTTGCGACATTACGTAAGACGGTAGACAATTGAGGGGTAGAGAAACAACAAGGCGTTTTGTTGCTTTTTATTCAAAGTCTTGTGAGATTAAAAGGATTTCATTATCAGTTTGCAACTGATAAAATTCAAATTAATTACTAAAGGATGTAATCAGGGGATAAGACCATGAGAGAATGTGTACCACCTTATATTATATAAGGTACGGAGGCAGTGAGATGCTGCGTAAGGTTCTTTAATTAGGATAACGTAGACTGTTATAAAACCCATTCTAATTCACCCTCATACTCTCACTTTATCCATGTGAGTGTTAATACTTTTCGTCCTGTCAGTAGTGAAAGTATATTATTAAAATAAGTATTCAGTATAGTATATTATACAACACGTTATGAAACATAATACGAATAAAGCGACTTATAAGAAACCCTATACCGTGATGATGTGCGTTAGCAACGAGACATGTTTGTTAGAAAGTTCGTTTAACAGTCAGCACAAGCCCGGTCGTCGTAAGCCTGGACCTCAGGCATCTAATGCAAAGCAAGGCTTTGACTGGTATGACGACGACGATGAGGTCGCATCAGACAAGGGTACTACTTCGTTATGGAGTGACTAATCTAAGGAGAGTGTATATAATTAAGTAATTAGCATAAAAGGGCAATATAAATAATGAGAAAACATAATTTTAAGGTGCGCCTACTGTCGTTCATAGCATTGTGCGGTATTGTAATGATGTTTACCGCTTGTTCTAATGAAGATGTGGCACAAGGTTCTGTAGAGACAAACACGGCGAACAACGATAATCTAACAACATTCGTAACAGGCAACCCAGCAACTCGTACCTCACTCAACTATGATGATGGTGCTTTCTTCTGGGAGTCTGGTGACTATATCTATGTGATGGATGACAATGGAATATGGCGTAAGAGTAGCAATGCTCCAACGGAGAAGACGGCCAGCTTCAAGTTCAAAGTGCCTGGTAAGTACACTAATCACACCTCTTATAAGGTGTATTACCCTGGCAAACAAGGCCGTAACAATAACGTAACTATCTCTGCCACACAGACTCAGAAGACCCCTAACAGCACCGCTCATATTGGTGAGGCTGGCGACTGTGGTACGGCTGATGCGACAGGTGGCAATGGTGTGTTCAATTTCCGTCTCGACCATCAAGCAGCTATCCTCGTGTTTCAGCCGTTTACAGAGAATGATGCTGTAAAGAACTGTTATCTGACTAAGATAGAGGTGACCTCCGATAATGACATCACTGATACTTATACTCTTGACACAACGTCGGGTGAGTTGACGGGCTCTGGTAGCGGTAAGACGATTACAGTGACTACCAAGGGAGATGGTTCCTATGCCCAGGGTTTCCCCTTGAAAACCAGCTCTGCGAACGTAGCAACGAATGGTACGTATGTCGTGATACGCCCAGGCACACACGCCCTGACCGTTCGTTATTGGATAAAAGACTATGTCACGCAGGTTGAGGGGGCCGTTACTAAGACCTACCCAGCGTTCGACTACGAGAAGAACGACTACTATGATATGACGGCCAACCTCAACGTAACTGATTATGACGGTAGTAAGTATTATCAATGGGATGCAAAGAATAATTACTGGAATGGTCATGAGTGGAACTCTGCTGACCCTTGGCAGCCTGTGCTTGCGACTGATAATAATAATAATGTAGCTCCAGGTACTTTCTATAATAATGAACCAGCTAATGGAGCTTATGCTGCTAAGTACTCTTGCAAAACGCTTCCTAATGCAAATGAGATGGCATGGTATATAACGAATGGTGACCCACATTGGGATGGAGAGGAACTTTGGACAACTATGGGACACCTGCATAAGGGCGGTATGTGGTTCAGAGAAAAGAAATATATTCCTATGATGTCAGAATCGAGAGCTCCAAGTCCTGTAAATGCTGACATGCGTAGTTATGATAGTAAGATATATGGTACACCAACTCAGGGTGCACCTACATATAAAAACAGCTATTTCTTCCTTCCTGCTTTAGGATATTATGATTTTGGCATGATAAATGAAATGGGGTCTATGGGATGTTACTGGACATCAACACGTACGCCTAATGATACTAACTGGGCATATCGTATAAAATTTAAAAGCAGTAGTATTGAATTAATGACTGATAATTCTAATGCTGGATATTATGTTATGAACATGAATTAACCAGCCTCTTAACCTACAGCCTTAGGAACTTCCCTTCTTAAAGTTGCAGGTTTGAAAATATAATCTTGCCAACGCTCGTACAGCGTTGAGCTGTCTTCGGACAACTCAGTGAAGTACGATGTCGTTGGCAAGGTTTGTTTTGTGTAATCAAATCATGATAACTCGGTGTTGTCGCAGCTTATTTCAGAGGATAGGAACGGAGTTTTTTTGTCAGACTATTTCGTTTCTTGTCTTTCAGTATACGCCTAACTCGTTTCTGAAAGGTGCTTGATTAGCTTGCAGAAGACGCCTTTTAAGTATCAAGAAGGGCGTGTTCTTAGGCCTTGAAAGGCGTCTTCTTGAAGCGATATTGTAATGATTTGAAAATCAGAAGATTATGGGTTAATCATGAACCTTGAGTATCTATTGTTTTAAGGAATGCTGTGTTGTTGTTTTGTAAGGATATTTCTTAGTTCTATTATATTATCAACAACAGCTGTAACGCTCTGTGTAAGCTGTTGGACGCAGGCCGTTAAAAGCCTCACCCCCAGGAGGGTGTGTCAAAATGTCCACATCCTCTTTTTTTATGCACAAAGCCCCGACTTTCTCAAGCCAGGGATTTGCTATTTCCTAAAGTTTTTGTACCTTTAGGCATTCAAAAAATCTCATTATGACAAAGGTACACTTTCGTTCTTACATACACAAGAAAATGATTCTTTTTCCTCAAAGAATTGATAAGGATATCGCAGAAGATGACCCTGTTCGTCTTTTAGATGCCTTGGTGGATAATCTTATGTTGGATAATGTCTACAAGCTTTATAAGCCCAGTGGTCGCAAGCCTTATCATCCACAAATGATGCTCAAGGTGATTCTTTACGCCTATATGAATAATATCTATTCCTGCCGTCGTATAGAGTCGCTCCTCAAGCGTGACATTCATTTCATCTATCTGGCAGGATATGAACAGCCTGATTTTATTACCATCAATCGTTTTCGTAATCGTGTGAAAAAGGAAATCAACAATATCTTCACACAGGTTGTATTAATACTTGCAGCCAAAGGTTTGATAAGTCTTGACGTTGAATATATTGACGGCACAAAGATAGAATCGAAAGCCAACAAGTATACCTTCGTTTGGAAGAGAACCGTGGAAAAGAACCGCGCCAAGTTGCAGGAACAAATACGCACACTCTTGCTTCAGGTTGATGATGTCATAGCGCAGGACAATGCCACTAAGACTGAAGGTGTCGAGTTTACTGCAGCTCTGCTCGATGAAATATCCGAGGAATTGAACAAGTCTTTGGAATCAGCCCCTGAGCCTAAGACAAAAGAAGAGAAGCAGGCTGTTAGAACCAAGAAAAAACAGCTTAAAGAGCTTGAAAAGAAACGTAATAAACTCCAGGAGTATGACCAACAACTTGAGGTTATGGGAGAGAGAAACTCCTACAGCAAGACCGACCCTGATGCCACGTTTATGCACATGAAGGAGGATGCTATGCGGAACGGACAGACTAAGCCTGGATATAATCTGCAGATAGCAACGGAGAACCAGTTTATCACCGACTTTGCACTCTATGCTAATCGTACAGACACGCTCACACTTTCTTCTTTCTTGGAGTCCTTCAAATCACGCTATCATCGTTATGCCAAGACAGTCGTAGCCGATTCGGGGTATGGCTCCGAGGAGAACTATCTGTTCATGGACGTACATAATATGGAAGCCTATGTGAAGTATAACTACTTCCATAAAGAGCAACGTCCACGCTACACACCCTAACCCATTCAGTCCCGCAAGCCTTTATTATAATAAGGAACAGGATTTCTACGTCTGCCCTATGGGACAGCATATGAAGCGTATAGGTATGAAGCGTTCCCTAACCTCTAATGGATTCGTTACTTACAGCGTACGTTATCAGGCAGAACGCTGTGATGGTTGTCCGTTGAGAGGCTCATGTTTTAAGGCAAGAGGGAACAGAATTATAGAAGTAAACCATCAACTACAGCACTATAAACAAAAGGCACGGGAATTACTGACCTCGGAAGAAGGCATCAAGCATCGAGGACGAAGGTGCATAGAACCTGAAGCTGTTTTTGGACAAACAAAATATAATAAAGCCTATAAGAGGTTTAGGCATTTTGGAAAAGACAAGGTCAATATGGACTTTGCCTTCTTTGCTATAGCCTTTAACATAGGGAAAATGTGTAGAAAAACCAATCTCAAGGAACTAAAAGCCGTTATGGAGGTACTTTTTGTAACCTTCAGATACACTATACAAGTTTATATAGGCTATTTAAAGCCCAATAAATCATTTTATATGAAATTAGCAGCATAGCTGCAGTAAATAACGAATTATGTCGTAGACAAGGTAAAGGAAGAACAAAAAGAGGATGTATCAATTTTGACACACCCTCAGTGATCACCGAGATACCCCTGTATGTCCTCAAGATATTTAGCGGGCCATCTTCTATTAGTAGCAGGCTAATAGGGGTAACCTCACATACTACTCCCCTCTCCATTCGGAGAGGGGCCAGGGGTGAGGCCTCTGTGACCTCTGTATGCCGAAGGCGTTCTGTGGGCTCGAACTGTGCGCAAAAATGCTCAGTGAACTCTGTGTGCTCTGTGAGAGAAAAAACTCCCCAGCGTTTTGTTTGTGTGTTGTATCATACAGTGGTAGCGTTCTTTTTCTCACAGAAGAACACAGAAGAACAGAACACACAAATTTTCACAGAGACATTAAGTCAACCGATTTCACAGAACCTTACAGCCACCTTTAGCAGTAACGCTCTGTGAACTCTGTATGCCGGAGGCGTTCTGTGGGCTCGAAACTGTGCGCCAAAAATGCTCAGTGAACTCTGTGTGCTCTGTGAGAGAAAAAACTCCCCAGCGTTTTGTTTGTGTGTTGTATCATACAGTGGTAGCGTTCTTTTTCTCACAGAAGAACACAGATGAACAGAACACACGGTATTTCACAGAGACATTAAGTCAACCGATATCACAGAACCTTACAGCCACCTTTAGCAGTAACGCTCTGTGAACTCTGTATGCCGGAGGCGTTCTGTGGGCTCGAACTGTGCGCAAAAATGCTCAGTGAACTCTGTGTGCTCTGTGAGAGAAAAAACTCCCCAGCCGTTTTGTTTGTGTGTTGTATCATACAGTGGTAGCGTTCTTTTTCTCACAGAAGAACACAGATGAACAGAACACACGGTATTTCACAGAGACATTAAGTCAACCGATTTCACAGAACCTTACAGCCAACAGAGGCCTCACCCCCAGCCCCTCTCCGAATGGAGAGGGGAGTGATCACCGAGTTACCCCTATATATTCTCCTATTTTGAGCAGCCCTGTATGGGTAACCTCACATACTACTCCCCTCTCCATTCGGAGAGGGGCCGGGGGTGAGGCCAGTAGGGGCTGGGGGTGAGGCCCCCTGTGCGCTACCTCTCCCTACAAGCCTGTTACGCATAAAAAAAATACCAAACCCGTGAAGGTTTGGTATTTTTACTCTTGTATAGTGCTATTATTATGGTAAAATAATTAGTTCAAGGCTGTCGGATTTTACTTTCACTTTCAGCCAGTCATATAGCTGCTTTCTGTTGTCTTTGGCAAGTGTCTTGTTTGTTTTGACAACAGCCACGATATGATTTTTTATTGAAGCAGAATCAACGAAAGACTCAGATGCTTTCGAAAGCATAATACTCTTTGCTGAGGGGCATACGACTTTAAGTTCTTCTCGCATGTCGTTTGCAAGTACTGGATAACGTGTATAAGAAGTTAGTTCCTTCTTTAGCACATCGTTGTTATATACAAGTTCTTGCCATTCAGCCGTATTTTTTTCTCCTACCATCAACTGACCTTTATTCTTGTGCTGTAGGAGTAATAAGCTATCAGAGTTAGATCCTTGTATCACCTTTAGTACGTAGCCATCAAGCTGATAATTAGTCATCATTTTTTGTGCTTTAGCTATCGAATCAGTTGATATCGGATTGCCCACCGCTACCACATGGAGGGTTTTGGTTTTTAGGTCGTATTGGTGTGAGAGAATGTTTGTTCCGCTATAATTAAGTTCCTTTGTAACGAATTTCTCTATGTTATTTTCAAATACACTTTGCTTAATGATGTTCCATGTCATGTAGCTTGCAGGGATAATTGTGATAATGATAATGGTGACGATGTAAAGATTTACTCGTCTCATTTGTTCACGATTGACAAACTGCTTTCTATGAAAATGCAGAAAGCGAACACCTACGCAGGTTGTAAATGCAATGAAAACTGTATTGATGAAATAAAGGTAAAATGCCCCAAAGAAGTAGGATGTGTTTTGTACGGCCAGTCCATAACCTGCTGTACAAAGGGGTGGCATTAAGGCTGTGGCAATGGCAACACCCGGCACCACGTTGTTTCTTCCTTTTGTTGACGTAGCTAAGAATCCAGCAGCACCACCAAAAAGAGCTATCAATACGTCATAAAGGGTAGGCGATGTGCGTGCTAAGAGTTCGGATTGAGCATCCGTGATAGGTGAAAGTGTAAAGTAGATTGTTGCAGTAATAACGCTAATGAATGTACTTACCAAATAGTTTTTTATGGACTGTTTGAACAAGTCCAAGTCAGCAATTCCAAGAGCTAATCCCATACCGATGATTGGTCCCATCAGTGGAGAGATAAGCATAGCACCAATAATTACTGCTGTTGAATTGACATTTAAGCCTAAGGATGCAATAAATACGGCAAAGATAAGTATCCAGAGATTAGAACCTTGAAAGTTGATGCCATTAGTTATTTGTTTAATAACATATTTTTCGCCGTCTTTGTAAGGTAAGACATTGAAATAACTCTTAATTATCTGCCATAAAGTTTGATTGTTATTTTCCTGCATATCATGTTATTTTTTGCAAAGATACTTATTTTATAGGAAAATCTCAAGCAGTTTCTTGATTAACTATTAGGGAGTGGGCTGGTATTTGTGAGCGTACATTCTTTTCGATTCACATAAGAACAAGATTGGTAAAGGTAAGGCTCCGTTGTAGTGCACAGCCGATATGCAATTACGATAGTCCTATATATGAATAGGTGTTCTAATCAACAAAGAGCTAAGAGAATAAAAAAAGAGTACCAAGAAAACTTGATACTCTTTTTATTTATGTTAGATTTTAGTGTGCAAATTACTTGCCACCTTCCATCTTCTTTTTCAAGTCAGCGAGAACGCCGAGGTCACCGAGAGATGTACCTGCAGCAACGTTGTTGATAGCAGCAGCGTCGCTCTTTGGCTTGCCAGGAGCTGCTGGACGCTGGCGACGTGGCTCTTCCTTCACCTCCTCGAATGTACGAGAGTGAGAGAGGATGATGCGCTTAGTGTCCTTAACGAATTCGATTACCATGAATGGGAGAACCTCACCAAGCTGAGCCTGTGTACCGTCTAACTTAACGAGATGCTTTGGAGTAGCAAAACCTTCGCCACCCTCAGCAAGAGAGATTACAGCGCCCTTGTCCATAGCCTCGGTGATCTTACCCTCATGTACAGAACCTGGAGTGTAGATCTTCTCGTACTCATCCCATGGATTAGACTCAAGCTGCTTGTGACCAAGGCTCAAGCGACGATTTTCCTTATCGATTTCGAGGACAACAACCTCAATCTCAGAACCCTGTGAAGTGAACTCAGATGGGTGCTTAACCTTCTTTGTCCAAGAGAGGTCGCTGATGTGGATAAGACCGTCAACACCTTCCTCAAGCTCTACGAAGATACCGAAGTTAGTGAAATTACGAACCTTAGCAACGTGCTTAGAACCAACAGGATACTTCACTTCGATAGTCTCCCATGGGTCTTCCTTAAGCTGCTTGATGCCGAGAGACATCTTACGCTCGTCGCGGTCGAGTGTGAGGATAACTGCCTCAACCTCATCGCCCACCTTCATGAACTCCTGTGCTGAACGCAAGTGCTGGCTCCAGCTCATCTCAGAAACGTGGATCAAGCCCTCAACACCAGGCTGAATCTCTACGAAAGCACCGTAGTCAGCCATAACAACTACCTTACCCTTAACGTGATCGCCAACCTTAAGGTTAGGATCCAAAGAATCCCAAGGGTGCTGAGTGAGCTGCTTGATACCAAGAGCGATACGCTTCTTCTCCTCATCAAAGTCGAGGATAACAACGTTGATCTTCTGGTCGAGTGCTACCACCTCATGTGGATCACTTACGCGACCCCATGATAGGTCTGTGATATGAACGAGTCCGTCAACACCACCGAGGTCAACGAATACACCGTAAGAGGTGATGTTCTTGACAGTACCCTCAAGGATCTGACCCTTCTCAAGATGAGAGATAATCTCCTTGCGCTGTGCTTCGAGCTCAGCCTCGATAAGTGCTTTGTGAGAAACGACTACGTTACGGAACTCCTGGTTAATCTTAACCACCTTGAACTCCATAGTCTTACCAACGAATACATCGTAGTCGCGTATAGGGTGAACGTCAATCTGGCTGCCAGGAAGGAATGCCTCGATACCAAATACATCAACAATCATACCGCCCTTAGTGCGGCTCTTGATGTAACCCTGGATAACCTCGTCGTTCTCCAAAGCCTTGTTGATGTTCTCCCAACTCTTCTGTAGGCGAGCCTTCTTATGAGAGAGTACGAGCTGACCACGCTTGTCTTCCTGGTTCTCTACATACACCTCTACCTTATCGCCAGGCTTGAGATCTGGGTTGTAACGGAATTCAGAAGCAGGGATAATACCATCGCTCTTGTAGCCGATGTTAACAACTACTTCCTTCTTGTCAACTGAAATAACAGTACCTTCAACTACTTGGTGCTCCTGGATCTTGTTAAGAGTTTCGTCGTAGGCCTTGGTAAGATCGTTCTTACTTGCCTCAGCGTGTGAGCCGTTCTCGAACTCATCCCAGTTGAAGTCAGCTAAAGGCTGTACATTCTGGACGTCTTTGAAATTTGTCATAAAGTGTTTAATAAAATAATTTAATTAATAAAGTTCGACTTTATATTACCTTTAATATGGGCATAATCTGCCCAAATCGGGCACAAAGTTACGAATAATATTCTGTATATTAGTGCTTTTGCTTCTGTTTTTTTGTTTTTTTCTTCCTACTTCCGAAAATATCGCTCAATCGGTTAAAGTCCTTCTTTAGAATCAAGCCTATACCTTGCGTTGTCAGTGAGTTACGTGTGAAATAGCGGTCGTTGGTCTGGTTGTAAACATGGAAGGCTACGTTCCCGCTTGGGAAGAGGAGATAACGGATGTCGAAGTCGCCTATGAAGGACGATTTATTCTTGGCTACATTGTTGCGATAACCGAACTGTCCGTTGAAGAGCAGACGGTTGTTAAGCATACTTCCTGACAACATACCTTCGTATTCGGCATTGTCGAAGCCTTCATTACCTGTGGCGATGTTGGCACCAAAGTTCCAATTGTTGTCTTTTACAACATTAGACAGTACGGTGTTGATTTGCTGTGAAATCGTACCGGAGAGGAGGCTCTGCATGGCAAGAGAAGTGCTACTTGGTGCCTCGCTGTTACGTGCTGTACTGTTGTTGTTGCTCTGAGGATAGAATCGTCCAACAGCCAGTAAGTAAAGTACTTGCTGGTTGAGTTCTTGCTCGGAGTTGAGGATCGAGCGTATCATCTGTTGTGCGTCAGGCGAGAGAGTAGGGAGGTCGAGCCCGAAGGAAACGGTCGGTGCACCTGGTGTTCCTTCAATGTTTAGTAGGCAGTTCACCTTTGTGTTATTGGCAGTGAACGACCTACCCATCCCGAGGTCGCCCAGTGGAACGGAGTTGATGATGTAGTTGGCCTTCAGATTAAGTGCCGCATTGAAGGGGTCGCCACCGAAGGCTATCGTAGAACCGGGCTGGAAGACAAACTGTTTCTTTATGATGTTCTGAATGGTAAGGTTATACTGTCCATAGTCCACATAGTAGTTTCCGAAGAGATTGAACGCTCCCTTATTATAATAGGTGGCCCGAATCATACCCGTTCCGTTCAGTCGGATATTGTCGCCAGTGACGTCATCGAGGAGAACGCCGAGTGTGAGGTTCGGATTAGCGTGTATGAGGAAATTGATATGTAGGTCGCTTGGAATGTTGCTAAAGTGGTAGGCCTCCTCCTTCTTGTGCGTAGGCTTAGCTGCATGAAGGAGCGAGTCAGGCACATCAGGAATCAACACCTGCGTACTATCCTTCGGTAGGTTAATCCATCGAATAAAGTTATTTGTACCCGCATCATTGGTTGATGAGGCATTATAAGTTATAAAGGTGTTCTTGTCAGGTTCCATGTCTATGTTGATAGACGTTTCCCCCGGGTGTCCTTTTATATTACATTTACCAGTTCCATAAACGACACCCCAGAACGAATCCTTCCCTTGTCTCTTAGGGAAGTTATAGGTCAGGAGGTTCTGAGCCTGTATATTGATATCGTAAGAGAGGTTGGTGAGGTTCTTATGATATAATCCTCCTGTGACAATGCCGATGTGTCCTTGTGGGTCGGTGATAGTATCTTTCTCAAGGATAATCTCATTTGGGATAATTCGGACACGAGCGTTACGCATCTTATAGGCCACGGCAGTAGGCTTCACAAAGACGCTACCATCCACCATCATATCACCTTCGAGATTGATGGCGCTAAGGGGTCCGACGACCTTACACCAGCCATTTCCCTGTGCTTCTATATTGTCCATAAAAGAGCCGCAGAACGTCTTGAGGAAATAAAGGTGGGTGTTATGGGCAAAGATAGGGAGGTTAATATAACTCTTCTTGATGTCTACATAGCCCTTGATATCAGTACGTGCGCCATCGTCAGCATCAGCATGAGCGTCGATATTAATCTTCCCCTCCTTGTCATTATAGTTCGCTTCAGCGTAGAGCGTACCCATATCTCCGTTCTCAAACTTAAAGTCTTGCACCTCAAGTTTCGCTTGCATCTGTAGATGATGGAAGAAGGATTTGATAGAAGCCACGCCAGAAGCCGTACCAGCAAACTCAACACTGTGGAAGTTGACGAGTTTGAGGATATACGGAACATTGATATCCTTGAAGCTAACAAGGATAGAATCGTTCTGGTTACCAGAGGTTTGTCCGTTGGCAATGATATGCTGGTTGCGGTTAGAAAGCTCGAAGTGCTCAATGTTAAGATTGTTCCTATGATAGGAGATATCAGACGGTTGCACCTGTAAGGCTATCGAATCGAAATTGATGGTAGAGGGGTTAAGGTGCAAGTGGGTCACTAAGTCGCCATTACGACGGGAGAATGAAGCCACGCTACTGACGTCGCCATGTACGGAAGAGAGCCCTGGGATACGGAAAGAGATGTCTGAACTGATAGTGTTATCAGCAATAAGACCCTGTGCATTGATGAGTAGATGCGGTCCCTTCTCACCCTCACGTTCGCCAGAGATGGTCGTGTGTAACCCTTGTGGTCCACTCGTTATGTTCAGTATAAGGTTCTGAATATGTTGCTCCGCGTAGGTAATGTTTGGTGCATCAATATGTAAGTCGATTTCGTTTTGACGCTCCCTTACCATTCCTGTCAACCTTATGGCATGAGAAGAGGAGAGGTTTGTCTTAAGCAACTGATTGATAATCTTGGTGTCAGCTAAGCGCAGAGCAAAGGCATAGTTAGCCCTTCCAGCGATAGCATTAAACCGTGAAGGCGTGTGGAAAAAACTTGGGAGATAATGTCCCAAGATACGCCTTACGCTTTCTGGTATCTGTGCGTAATCGTACTGTCCAGCGAGGTGTAGCTCTCCAAAGTCGGTTTGAGCATCAAGAGACTTACCTAAGAGGCCGTTGTGAGTCTTGATACTTAACTTATTCAAGGAGATGTTCTGTCCTTCTCCTGTCATAGCGAAGTTGTTGACATCCAGATTACCTATGATATCATTCAGGCTTGTTCCTTGTCCTTTAATCTTAGAAGTAAAGGAGATAGTCCTATTCCCTAAGGCCTCTGTCAGCTGTAGTTTGTGTAAGTTGACAGCATCCGCAATAATAGAGATGTCGGTAGAGAGTTTCCCTTTATGTTGTATGAAAGCCATGACGTTAGCAGCTTTTCCATCGATATCCAGTCTGCCGTTAGGGTCGTTGATAGCAGCCTTCCCTGTGAAAATATCGTTTTTATAGCTTCCGTCAAGGTGTATGTTCTTGTAGGTGTAACCCTTATAATAAAAGGAGGAGATGTCACCCTTGGCAACGATATGGGATAGGTCGGTGTTGCCCTCGACCCTGATATTTGTACTCAAGTTGCCAAAGTCGTTATTGTCAAGTACTTTCGCAATATTGAGACCCGTTGTGTTGATGGTGCCTTGGATGTTCTTTCCGTGAACAACCGTGGATAGACGAAGGGCGCCAGCATCAGTCTTTAGCTGTCCTTTGGCTATGTACTTCCCTGCAGTATGGGCAAAGGTACCATGGTAGTAGACGTTGCCTATGTTGTTCAATACCTTAGGAAGCGGTTTATGGGTTAGCTTAGCAACAGTCTGAAGGGTATTGCTACTAATTTTTAAGGGCGAGAAAGAGAAATCCCAAGTGGGCTTCTTTTGTAGGTTGCTGATCCATCCTTTGGCTCTTATTTGCGTTGAGAGGGATTGGTCAGAGATGTTAATTTGCTTTACCTTTACCGACTGATTTGTCCCTTGAATATCTAAGGATGCAGTGTAGCTTGCTGTTAATGCCTTAAGCTCGGGGAATATTGACGTGAAATCAGAAGGCTGAATGAGCGCCTTAAAGTCCTTGATGTCGTATCGTAAAGAGTTGATATCAAGCTTCTTATTGTTCAACTTATAGGAGGTTTGTAAGGTGCTTAATCCAATCTTACTATTGGTGCTGTTGAACACAAAGTCACGCAATGTGGCTTGCTGTTGATTGGCTTTTAAGTCGAAAGCCAACTGCTTCACCTCTAATCCCGCAGCCTCCTTGAAAGACAAAGTACGAAGGTCAACCCACACACTTGTGTCATTCAATTTGTGAAGAATGAGATATGACGAGATGTCACTGAGGTTAATATGGTTCAAATTCAGCTGGTTAGGCGTGTATGGGGAGTCTAAACAGTCATACTTAATACGGCCATGTCGGATGACAAGACTATTGATTGACAGGTGCAGAGGGGTGTGACTCGTAGTGTCTTTCGATGCTAATGAGTCTAATGCAAATTGATAGTTTGGTTTGGAGTCCTTGCTTTTCTTGTATAGTTCTGCTTGTAAACCAAATACTTGAGCAGACGAGATGTTTATCTCTCCCGTCCGTAGAAGATGAAGGAGATCGACTCTTGCACCGACACGTGATGCCGATAACATCTTCTTGTGACTTTGGTCATAGATGAGAATATCGTCCAATACAAAGCGATTGATAAAGCCTAAATCAATGCGCCCAACACGTACTTCTGTTCCTAACTTGTTGCCTGCCGCGTCACTAACCTGTTGTGCAAGGAAGGTCTGTACTGCTGGTATATGCAGCAGTACGATAGTGGTTATGTAAAGACCCGCTATGGTCCATATAACCCATCGTATAATAGTTCTAAGTTTCTTCAATGCGTCTACAAAACTACAAAAAAACCGTTTTATACTGAAATTATTATATATAAATGTGCCAAATCTGCTTAATTTTTGCTACATTTGCACAAGATAAGCCACGTTAGGCAAAGTTAAGTGACCCTTCTTTGCCCTCGTTTGCATTATTTAAGCACAAGATAAGCTACGCTCGGCAAAGTTAAAGTGACCTTCCTTTGCCCTCGCTTGCATTATTAAAAGCTAAGGCTAAGCTTCGGACAGCAAGGCAAAGGGGTGAGTAACGCTATGTTTTGTTTAGCTTGTTAAGCATTGGAAAAGATTAAATAGAAATAATTAAAAACGCATTATCATTGTTATGGCAAATGTAATTAAGTTACGAAAGGGCTTAGACATTAACCTTACAGGACGCGCTCAGGAACAAATGTTACCTATGATTTTACCAACGGAATACGCTGTTGTTCCTGATGATTTCCCAGGGCTAACACCGAAGGTGACGGTTCGAGAAGGGGATCATGTCCGAGCTGGTGACCCGTTGTTTGTTGACAAAGGGTGCACTGAGGTTAGCTTTGCTTCTCCTGTGAGTGGTACGGTAACAGCCGTTGAACGCGGAGAAAGACGTAAAGTGTTACGTGTGAAGATTGCTCCTGATGCGCAGCAAGAATATGCTGACTTTGGTGTAAAAGATGTTGCTGGTTTAACTGCTGACAACGTCAAGGAGTCTTTGCTTCAAGCGGGATTGTTCGGTTATATCAACCAACTTCCCTACGCTGTTGCGACACGTCCTGACACTGCTCCTAAGGCTATCTTCGTGTCTGCTCTTCGTGATAAACCTTTACAGGGTGACTTCGAGTATGAGCTAAATGGGCAGGAGAAGGATTTCCAGACGGGGCTTACTGCACTCTCTAAGATTGCTAAGGTCTATTTAGGGATTGGTGCTAAGCAGACTGAAACGGCGTTGACCGCTGCAAAGGATGTGGAGGTAACCGTTTTCGACGGACCTTGTCCAGCAGGTAATGTGGGTGTACAAGTAAATCACATCGACCCAGTCAATAAGGGAGAAGTGGTTTGGACCGTTGACCCAACAGCTGTGATCTTCTTCGGACGATTGTTCAATACTGGTAAAGTAAACCTCACTCGTCGTGTTGCCATAGCAGGTAGTATGGTGAAGCAGACGGGTTATGTCGATGTACTCGTAGGAACTCCTTTAAGTCTAATCTTGGCAGGTAACATAGCTGATGGCTGTCATGTTCGTATCCTTAATGGTAACCCTCTCACTGGTGTCATTGCCAATGACGAGTCTGTTATAGGGGCACATACATCCGAGGTAACGTTAATCCCAGAGGGTGACGACGTACATGAGATGTTCGGTTGGATGCTTCCTCGTTTCAAAGACTTCTCTACTTCTCGCAGTTATTTCACTTGGTTGCAGGGTAAGAAGGCTTATAACCTCGACGCACGACTCAAAGGTGGTGAGCGTCACATGATTATGAGTGGTGAGTACGACCGTGTTCTACCAATGGATATCTATGGTGAATACCTCATTAAGTCTATTCTCTCAGGCAATATCGACAGCCAGGAGCAGTTGGGTATCTATGAGGTTAGCCCAGAAGACTTCGCCCTCGCTGAGTTCGTAGACAGTTCTAAGCTACCATTGCAGAAGATTGTGCGTGAAGGCTTGGACATCCTTAGAAAAGAGAATGCATAGGGGTCATGAGCCCACAATAACTTTAACTATAGTTTCAAACAACGTTTCTTAGAATGTTATCAACGGTCAGGCAATCGGCAGTTATGAACCAGAAAGTACGTAATACGAGTCTGACGAGAATCTTACAGAGGCTTTGTAACAATTTTAGAAACAGAAACTTTGGACTTTAAGAACCCTATAATAAAGTATTATGAGTTTAAGAAATTATCTCGATAAGATACGCCCAAACTTTGAGGAGGGCGGAAAGCTTCACGCTTTCAAGAGTGTCTTCGATGGTTTCGAGACGTTCCTTTATGTTCCTAACGAGACATCAAAGAGCGGAACATCTATCCATGACGCTATTGACTCGAAGCGAATAATGAGTATAGTAGTACTTTCGTTGGTACCTGCTATGCTCTTCGGTATGTATAATATCGGCTATCAGAACGCATTAGCAGCTGGTAAGTTGGCTGATGCTACCTGCTGGGGAATGTTCCTCTATGGTATGCTTGCGTTGTTGCCAAAAATCCTTGTATCTTACATTGTCGGCTTAGGTATTGAGTTCGCTTGGGCACAATGGAAAGGTGAGGAGATTCAGGAAGGTTATCTTGTATCTGGTATTCTGATACCATTGATTATCCCTGTGACCACACCTCTTTGGATTCTTGTGCTTGCAGTGGCCTTTGCTGTTATCTTCACAAAGGAGATCTTTGGTGGAACAGGTATGAATATCTTTAACGTAGCATTAGCTGCACGTGCCTTCCTCTTCTTCTCTTATCCAAGTAAGATGACTGGTGACAGTATCTGGGTGGCAAAGGATGCTATCTTCGGACTTGGTTACACCTTGCCTGATGGCTTCACTATGGCAACCCCATTGGGTGAGATTGCACAAGGGACAACGGTGAACACGCCTATCTGCGATATGGTAGTAGGACTCATCCCAGGCTCTGTTGGCGAGACCTCTGTTATCGCTATCGCTATCGGAGCAGTTATCCTTCTGTGGACGAACATCGCCAGTTGGAAGACAATGTTCAGTGTTTTCCTTGGTGGAACAGTGATGGGACTTCTTTTCCAGTCAACTGGTGCAACGCCAATCCACTGGTATGAGCACCTTGTCTTGGGTGGTTTCTGTTTCGGAGCAGTCTTTATGGCAACCGACCCAGTGACCTCTGCTCGTACAGAGACAGGTAAGTGGGTATATGGTTTCTTCATCGGTGCGATGGCTATCATCATCCGTGTGTTAAACCCAGGTTACCCAGAGGGTATGATGCTTGCCATCCTCTTTGGTAATATGTTTGCCCCACTCATCGACTACTGTGTAGTTCAGTCAAACATCAGCAAGCGCGCTAAGCGTGCTAAATAAATAAGGAGGACGATGAAAATGAAAACTAATAGTAATTCTTATACAATTATCTATTCTGCCATCCTCGTGCTGATTGTAGCCTTTTTGCTTGCTTTTGTGTTCCAAGCATTGAAGCCTATGCAGGATGCTAACGTACAGCTTGATCAGCAGAAGCAGATTCTCTTTGCGCTCAATCAGGACCGTAATATGAGCAACGAAGAAGCTGTTGAACTCTGGAAGAAGATTATCGTAGCCGATGACATTATCGATGCTAATGGTAAGGTCGTTGAGGCTGGTAAGCAGGGTGGCGTTGATGCTGGCTTTAAGTTGAATAGTAAGGATGCCAAGGAGGGCAAACTTGCCTTGTTCCGCTGTAAGGTAAACGGTGAAGATAAGTATGTTATCCCTGTATATGGTAACGGCCTCTGGGGTCCTATCAATGGTTTTATCGCCATCAATGGAGATAAGCGAACCGTCTTTGGAGCCTACTTCAATCACGAGAGCGAGACTGCTGGTCTGGGTGCCGAAATCAAGGACAACAAGGCATGGCAGGATTTGTTCAAGGGTAAGCACCTCTTCTCTGGCAAGGACACAAAGAAGATTGCCCTTTCTGTAGAGAAGAAGGTTGAAGACCCATCGACACAGGTTGATGCCGTGACAGGCGCTACGCTTACCAGTAACGGTGTGACAGAAATGTTCCATGCAGACAAGGGTGGACTTCAACCTTACGTCAAATTCCTGAACAGCAAATAACATTCTAATCTTTAGAACATAAGAATATGGATTTATTCTCAAAGCAAAATAGAGAGGTGTTCAGCAACCCTTTGAATTTGGACAACCCTATCATGGTCCAAGTCCTTGGTATCTGTTCTGCCCTTGCCGTTACTTCACAGCTGAAGCCGGCGATTGTGATGGGACTTGCCGTTACTATTATCACGGCATTCTCAAATGTTATTATTTCATTAATCCGCAACACCATCCCTAATCGTATTCGTATTATCGTACAGTTAGTGGTTGTGGCTGCGTTGGTAACGATTGTTAGTCAGATTCTTAAGGCAGTATCTTACGATGTGAGTGTAGAGCTTTCTGTCTATGTAGGACTTATCATTACCAACTGTATCCTTATGGGACGTCTTGAGGCGTTTGCCATGACCAATAAGCCATGGCCAAGTTTCCTCGATGGCGTCGGCAATGGTTTAGGTTACGCTATGATACTTGTTATCGTGGGTGCTATCCGTGAGTTCTTCGGTCGTGGCTCATTGCTCGGCTTCAAGATTTTGCCACAGAGCTTCTATGATGCAGGTTATATGGACAACGGAATGATGTCAATGCCTGCCATGGCACTCATCCTCTTGGGTTGTGTTATTTGGGTTCATCGTGCTTATTTCTATAAAGAAGACAAGAAGTAATTATGGAACATCTTATTAGTTTATTCTTCCGGTCCATCTTTGTGGACAACATGATATTTGCGTTCTTCCTCGGTATGTGTTCTTACTTGGCCGTTTCTAAGAGCGTGAAGACATCATTGGGTCTTGGTGTTGCTGTGACTTTCGTTTTGCTTGTGACCACACCTCTCAACTATCTCTTGCTGACTAAGGTTCTTGGACCAGACTGTCTTGCTGAGGGAGTCGACCTTACTTATCTTAGTTTTATCCTCTTTATTGCCGTTATCGCGGGTATCGTGCAGATTGTGGAGATGGCTGTCGAGAAATTCTCACCATCCCTTTACGGCGCATTGGGTATCTTCTTGCCGTTGATAGCCGTTAACTGTGCTATCATGGGTGCTTCCCTCTTTATGCAACAGCGTATCGGTCTTGACCCAGCAAGCACCCAGTATATCGGTACTGTATGGGATGCACTTGTCTATGGCATTGGTTCTGGCCTCGGCTGGACGTTAGCCATCGTGGCAATGGGTGCTATTCGTGAGAAGATGGAGTATTCTGATGTACCAAAGCCTTTACAGGGTCTTGGTATTACATTTATTACTGTAGGACTGATGGCAATGGCTATGATGTGCTTCTCAGGACTTAAAATTTAAGTAAACAATGGGACAATTCATAACAATAAGTATTGTGGTATTCCTTATCACCATCCTCGTGTTGGTGATTCTCCTATTGGTGTCTAAGAAGTATCTTAGCCCAAGTGGAAAGGTGAAATTAACTATTAATGGTGATAAGGAGATGACCGTCGATCAGGGTAGCTCGGTATTGTCTACGCTGAATGAGAATGGTGTCTTCCTCCCTTCTGCCTGTGGTGGAAAGGGTAGCTGTGGGCAGTGTAAGTTGCAGGTAGTAGAAGGTGGCGGTGAAATTCTCGACTCTGAGCGTCCTCACTTTAGCCGTAAAGAGATCAAAGACCACTGGCGCTTGGGTTGTCAGTGTAAGGTGAAGGGTGATATGTCACTCAAGGTTCCTGAGTCTGTCATGGGCGTTAAGGAGTGGGAGTGTACTGTTATCTCTAATAAGAATGTGTCAAGCTTTATCAAGGAGTTCAAGGTTGCCTTGCCTCCTGGCGAACACATGGACTTCATCCCAGGCTCTTATGCACAGATCTCTATCCCTGCCTACGATTGTATCGACTATGATAAGGACTTCGATAAGAACGATATCGGGGAGGAATACCTCGGTCCTTGGAAGCAGTTTAATCTCCTTTCTCTGAAGGGAAGAAACCCAGAACCAACTGTTCGTGCATACTCTATGGCGAATTATCCGGCTGAGGGTGATATCATCACACTGACTGTGCGTATTGCTACACCTCCATTCCTGCCACGTCCGCAGGTTGGTTTCCAGAACGTACCAACTGGTATTGGCTCTACCTATATCTTCTCTCTTAAGGAGGGCGATAAGGTGATGATGAGCGGTCCTTACGGCGACTTCCATCCTAACTTCACCTCTGGTAAGGAGATGATATGGATTGGTGGTGGTGCTGGTATGGCGCCTTTGCGTGCGCAGATTATGCACATGACGAAGACACTCCATACTCGCGACCGTGAGATGCACTTCTTCTATGGTGCGCGTTCACTCAGTGAGGCGTTCTTCCTTGAGGACTTCTGGGAGCTTGAGAAGGAATATCCTAATTTCCACTTCCACCTCTCTCTCGACCGTCCAGACCCTAAGGCTGATGAGGCAGGAGTAAAGTATTACACAGGCTTTGCGGTTAACTGTATCCGTGATGAGTATCTTAAGAATCATGAAGCACCTGAAGACTGTGAGTACTATCTCTGTGGACCTCCAATGCTCATCAAGACTGTGACCGATTATCTTGATAGTATTGGTGTTGATCAGGATGCTATTATGTACGATAACTTCGGATAATCCAATCTTATCAATCATATTCAGCGAGGAACCTTGTGGGGTTCCTCGCTTTTTTGTTGCTTTGTTCGATGCGTGGGGGTGGTCGAAATAGATGTAAAAAATCCTTACATCTCTTCAAGTAATGCACCCTTGGGATAAGGGTGTCATGTCCTTTCTTATCATGTCTGCAACCTACACGGAATCAGAAGGTTACGGATAGCGTTTGAGAACACGCCTTTCTTGCCTCAAGAAGGGCGTGTTCTTGCTTCAAGAAGAGCATGTTCTCGTTTCAAGAAAGGCGCGTTCTTCAATGTAGAAGACCCTCTCTTCGATAGGAGAGGTGGGTGGCTTTGTGAAATAGCTTTACACTTTCTGTGCTCAAAAGGTATCACTGAAACTAGTGGCCCCTCCCCTTCCCCCAGCTGGCCCTCCCCTTCCCCTCCCCCGAAGGGAAGGGGAGTAATCACCGAGATACCCCTATAAGAAGGATGTAGGCCTCATGTTGCACCTTATCGGTATCTACGATAGCTGAAACGCTCTGTGTTCTCTGTATGCCGAAGGCCTTCTGTGGGCTCGAAATGTGCGCCAAAAAGCTCCGTGAACTCTGTGCGCTCTGTGAGAGAAAAAATTTCCAATGAACAAACGCATGCGCCAAAAACGCTCTGTTAAATCTGTGAGTTCTGTGAGAGATAATACATCCCAGTGATTTGCTTGGGTGTCATCTCATAGCGAGGGTGCGTACTTTTTCTCACAGAATAACACAGATGAACAGAACACACAGTATTTCACAGAGCCCTTGCGGGCGGCAGAACTCACAGAACATTACAGCCAACAGAGGCCTCACCCCCAGCCCCTCTCCGAATGGAGAGGGGAGTGATCACCGAGATACCCCTACATGTCCTCCAGATGTTTAGCAGCCCATCTCCTTTCATCAGCAGGCCAAAAGGGGTAACCTCACATACTACTCCCCTCTCCATTCGGAGAGGGGCTGTGGGTGAGGCCTCTGTGAATTCTGTATGCCGGAGGCCTTCTGTGGGATCGAAACAGTGCGCAAAAATGTTCTGTTATATCTGTGAGTTCTGTGAGAGAAAAACCTCCCCGGCGAGTCTCATAGGCCTAATCTCATAGCGAGGGTGCGTTCTATTTCTCACAGAGTAACACAGAAGAACAGAACACACAAAGTTTCACAGAGACATTAAGTCAACCGATTTCACAGAGCGTTACAGCTAATGTTAGTTGAAAGGCCTCTGTGTTCTCTGTATGCCGGAGGCGTTCTGTGGGCTCGAAACGTGCGCCAAAAAACTCCGTGAACTCTGTGTGCTCTGTGAGAGAAAAAATTTCCAATGAACAAACGCATGCGCCAAAAAGGTTCTGTTAAATCTGTGAATTCTGTGAGAGAGAAACCTCACCAGCGTGAGAGAAAGACCTCCCCACGAACCATGCAAGCAGTCCAAAAGATGTAAGCTCACCTATTTTTAGTATTTTAGGATTTGATTTTCAAGGTGTTAGAAGATTGTTTTTAGCTAATGAAGATAGGTGATGAAAGGTACAGAAAGATGACGAAAAAGAAGAAGGGACACACACTGTGCGCCCCTTCTATTCGTCTTATACCTTCTGTGGAGTCTTTCTTTCTACCTCCGTAAGGAAGCCACTTCGATAAGCATAGAGTAGTTCCTCGAGTGCTTCTATTTGTAGGCGTAGCTCTGTACCCTTATCGGTATCTTCTACACGCAGCCTTTGTTGGTTCATCTCAACAATCTGTGTGGTCGAAACAATGTCTGTTCCTCGTTTGATAGCGTCCTCGGTTGAGGTGAAAGGCTCGTGCTGTACGAGTTGGAAACCACGTGAGTGGAACACCAATGTATAGCCCGCAATACCCGTCTCCTTATGGTAAGCCTGTGAGAAACCACCATCAATGACCATCAACTTACCGTTTGCTTTGATAGGGTTCTCGCCCTTGACGACATGAACAGGCATGTGACCGTTGATGATATGACGGTTAGGCTGAGGCACATCGAACTCGTCTAAAATCATGTCGACAATCTCCTCGTTGTCACGCATCTCAAAGTAATATCCTTTCTTCTCGTGGTGTGTCTCCTTGTCGGCTATGAAATAGCGTTCGAAGGTGGCCATCTTAGCCTTGTCAAAGAGCGGACTGTCTGGTCCTGACCATAGGTAGAGGAAGAAGTCGATAGCGTCTTGTCGTTGCTCTTCTGTCTGTAGGTCGTTGTTAGACTGGAATGCCGAACGAATCTTCATACCTGTCTGATAGAGCAACTCCTTACCCTTCAGTTTCACACCCGGTTCTATCTCAACCTCCTTCAGTTTCCCTTCTTCGGTGAGCGGGATAGACGCATGGAAGAGAAGGTTATGGTTGAATATGTTATACATACAGCCATGACGAAGCAGAGAACGGATATGGCTACGTAGCTTCTCACTACCCGTGAACGACTGATGAAGGCGATCGATGAGAGCCTGTTCAGCCTCAGTCAGCTTGTCGGGGTGCTTCGGGTCGATGGTAGGGAAGTTGCATGAGCACATCTGATATTCCTTGCCATCAAGTTTAATCGTACCCTTCTTATAGTCAATCGCATTGAGGAGGCGGCGGTCATCCATCTTCCAAAGAGGGTGACGGCTTATCATCTGCGACTCAATCTTGAACTGAATCACACTGATAGCCTTGTGCATCTGTGCCGTAAGAGTCAAGCTACGTTCGTCGAGCGGATTGTCTTTTGACACCTTCGGGATGAACTCCTCACATGGATCGTCACCATAGACATCCATTGCGAAGGTGGCCAACTGGATAAGATTAATACCATATCCGTCCTCGATAGTAGCCATGTTAGCATAGCGAAGAGCAATACGAATGACGTTACAGATACAAGCATCGTTACCTGCAGACGCTCCCATCCATAGGATGTCATGGTTACCCCACGTGATATCCCAGTTATGATAGTTCTTTAAAGTGTCCATCACGATGTGAGCACCCGGTCCTCTGTCGTACATATCACCCAAGATATGCAGCTGGTCGATGACTAATCGCTGGATAACCTCGCATATAGCGATGATAAAGTCGTCGGCCCGTCCGGTGGAGATAATCGTCTTGATAATCGCACTCACATAGTCGGTTTTATCCTTATCGTCGGCATGTTCGTGTAGTAACTCTTGTATGATGTAAGAGAAGTCGGCTGGTAATGATTTCCTCACCTTCGAGCGAGTGTATTTACTGGATACGTCACGACAAACCTCAACGAGGCGGTGTATTGTGATATGATACCAATCCTTAATGTCTTTCTCTTGCTTTTTAACGAGCTCTAACTTCTGTGCTGGGTAGTAAATCAAGGTACATAGTTCTTGTTTCTCCACGTTCCTCAGTCGCTCACCGAAGAGTTCGTTCACCTTTCTTTTGATGTTACCAGACGCGTTCTTCAGTACGTGTTGGAAGGCTTGATGCTCCCCGTGAATATCAGCAAGGAAGTGTTCAGTACCCTTAGGAAGGTGTGCGATGGCCTCAAGGTTGATAATTTCTGTAGATGCTTCAGCGATGTTTGGGAACGATTTAGCTAAGAGTCGTAGATATCGTTCATCCTTTTTTAAGTCGTATTTCTTCTTTGTCATGTTCAATGTCTTTGTTCGAAATTGTTTCTTATCATGCCCTTTGTCTTCCTGTCATTGCGTGGAGGGAAGGGCATAAAACCCTCTTTTAAGAGCGTCTTCTCCGCCAGTAGTTGTATCATCCGACATGAATAGCGATAGAGACGCAGGTGGCGAAGCACTTCTGCTAAGCGGTCTTCGTCGTAGTCATTATACTTTATAACTTTGTATAAATCAGTCAGTAAGCGCAGTGACAGTCTCTTTTTCCGTTCTATCTGACGTGTGTTTGCAATGATGGTAGCAATCTGCTTGAAGATAGCGTCTTCTTTGCTTGTATAGTCATCAAGCCTTTGACGGGTCATGGGGAGGTTCCCGATGAGTTTGTCAGTGTCCACTGGCGTTGTTTCCTTGGGTCGTAACAATGGGAAACGACGGATGGCTGCGGTGTCGATGGCGGGTGCGTTGAGTTGTAAACGGCTGATAGCACTATCGACAATCTCCCTTACTCCCTCGTCATCAGCATAGAGTAATACTCTTCTCCATTGTTCTGGGTTAAGGCTTCGTAGGTTGAGAAGCTGGTCACTCGGTAGGAGGTTGTGTACAGACTCCTCTGTTAAGCCAACGTAAAGGAGGCTTGGGATGGCGTCTTTCTCCATTGCCGTCATGACAAACTGGTAACGTGTGTCGAGTACCTTACGATAGAATGTTATCGTCTGTTGTGCCATCTCGTCATCAGTCAACGTACTATTTAATACGCTATCACGCACGATATCAATGCGTTTCGTCCATCCTAATGACAGTATATCTTGCTTTTCATGCTCGCTACTGACGAGGAGAGCTTCCGTTGATCGCACCATCTTGGCTTGATAGAGTAGGGCCTTAACCTTCTTCCTCATGCCCTGCTCCGTCGTTCTTGCCCGTTCGTTAAGTTCCCAATGCGGTGAGAAGACAACGGCACAATGCTTCTTTGCAGCCCAATTAGCGTAGGACGCGATATGATACTGCCAGCAAGAATGAATATGAACGATGTCGGGTTGGAAATCAGCAAGGAGCTTCTTGAAATCACCCTGTTGTGTAATCGTTTTAACATCAGCATATTCTTCCTGCGCAGAGGTGAGCCGCAGCAGTTGATCAGAGAGCAGATTGCCTGCCTTTATACTGTCTATGTAATGGATAATGCGCATTTATAGTTTGTGAGAGATGAAGTCATACTTGTCTGCACGATGGTATTTTAGCTTATAACCAAGGTGTTTCCATGCAATGGCAAGCTCGTATGGGATAATCTTCCATGCTGGAATGTCTAAGTCGAAACGGCGTAATGCTTTCTTACCGATGGTTAGTCGGAGGATAAGGGATAGTATAAGTGCCAGTCCGGCAGCTGCTGTAATGGTCCACATACCGAGGAGGTAAGAGATAGCGAGTGCTGCACACTGTAACACATAATTGCCATGTAGGGCCGTTTGGTCGATGTAAGGGAGGAGACGATGGCGTGTTGTCCGCTCAAGGTGTTGGCGATTCTCCATATAGAAGAGGTGTCCTCCGAGCCAAACCTTATCTGTTGGTGCCTCTTCAATGAGCGTTCCTTCATCCGAGTTCTCGAACGTCAGGTTATCAGCCTTCGCATACTTATTCACCATGAAATCGTATTCTCCACGTATATACTTGAGGTTTCCACGAAATCCCTCAGCCTGTAAGAAGGTCTTCTTACGGAACACTAAGGCATTAAAAGGGCATGCGTAAGCCCTGTTATGCTGGTATTCACGCATGAAATAGCGGGCTAAGTAATGACGCTCAAAGCGTCGATAGTCGGGCGTCTCATCCTCGTATCGGGTATAGCCGACAACAAGCTCTTTCCCTTCTTGGCAGTTTCTTGCAAGAGCTTGTAGCCAGTTATCACCCGTAGGAAAGCAGCAGATGTCAGCCATCAAGACCCAATCATACCTTGCAGCCTTAACTCCTAAGGTGATGGCAAGCTTCTTCTTGCTCATATAACGAGACGATTCAGGGATGAAGGTGGTGTATAGATGGGTGTTGGAAGCAAAGCGCTTGAGCACATCACTTGTCTCATGATCATTCTGAGGGGCCACGACAATCACCTGAAAGTCTGTTGGATAGTCTTGATTCAGATAGAGTGGGAGGTTCTTTGCAAGCTCCTGTGCATTGTCGTGGGGCGTGAAGATGATTGAGATAGGAGGTAGTGACGGGTGTTCCTTAGCCTTGTCATCAAGCTCCGCTATCGTTTCCTTCCCCTCTTCCTCAGGCTCCTCTTCAGTGCTTGTATCGTCACTTTCGTTGGTAGAAGATGGTAAACCATACGCAACAATCCCCACTCTTCGAAAGAAGGGATTGAGCAATGAGGTCAGTACTGCTACCAGTATCAGCACTACTGAGGCTATGATGGTTGTATTATCAAAAGTGAACATTGATTTAATTCGTTATTGTTTATAGTTCGTCGGAGGTGTAACCAGCAGGCAACTTCCTACAGTTATATTGCGAAGCCATGATTTCTCCGTATGCTCCAGCAGACCGCATCGCTATCAGGTCACCCCGATGTACGGTGTTGAGGGCTATTGCCTTTGCAAAAACATCACTCGATTCGCATATCGGACCCACCACGTCATAGGTGGACAAAGGGCCGTTGTTGGATAGATTCTCTATCTTATGGCTTGCTTGATAGAGGGCAGGTCGAATCAAGTCGGTCATTCCAGCGTCTACGATAGCGAACTGTTTAGCCATCCCTTGTTTGACATACAGCGTGCGAGTAATGAGACTTCCCATCTGTCCAACGACTGCTCTTCCTAACTCAAAGTGTAACTTCTGTCCGTCTCTTAACTTTAGATAGCGTGCGAAAGTATAGAAGTAAGACTTAAAGTCAGGGATGGGGTGGCTGTCAGGCTGGTCGTAGTCGATACCCAATCCACCGCCAACATTGATGTTCTTAATCGTTATATTCTCCTCTTCCAGATGGTCTTGTATCTCGTTGATGCGGCTGCAGAGGTGGCGAAAATCAGTCATTTCGAGCAGCTGAGAACCGATGTGAAAGTGCAAGCCGATAAAGTGGATGTTCGGCATTCTGCTTGCTTCAAGGATGGTAGGGAGCATGTCCTGCATCGCAATACCAAACTTATTCTCAGCCAGACCAGTGGTGATCTTCTCGTGTGTATGTGCCCCTACGTCAGGGTTAATACGGAAGCAAACATTGGCTATCTTGCCCTTCTTGGCTGCTAACTCATTGATAATCTCTAACTCAGCGACACTTTCTACGTTGAAGCAGAAGATGTTCTTGTCCAGACCAAGGTTGATTTCCCAGTCGGCTTTACCCACCCCAGCATAGACAATCTTGTCTGCTGGGAAGCCACAGTCTAAACTTCTTTGTATCTCACCACCACTGACACAGTCGGCTCCCAGTCCTGCCTGTTGGATAATATTCAGTACTTTAGCGTTCGCATTGGCTTTAACAGCATAGTGAACGACGAAGTTCTCATACTTCTTCAACTCATTGTTAATAGCTTGCAAGGTCTCCCTTAGGAGGTTGCAGTCGTAATAATAAAATGGAGTCTCCATCTTATTAAACTTATCAATAGGGAATTCTTGTGTCATGTGTGTTGTGTCGTGATGTAGTGTTTATCTGAGTTATTGAGGAGACATACGCCCTCGTATGTCCACTTGTCTGCTTTTGTCATGAACAGGCGAGGGCGTTCATTCCTTCGGATAAATACTTACAGTGAATTTATCAGTTATTGCCTTAGTTAAAGAGTACGCTTGAGAGCGACTGTAAGGCACGCTTCTTATCCTCTTCACGGATAAGGAAAGAGATGTTGTAGTTGCTGCCACCGTAGCTAATCATGCGTACAGGTATGTCCTTCATTGCGTCAGTTGCCAATGTCTCAAAGCCTACATTGCTCCAGTCGAGGTCGCCCACCACGCATACAATACACATATCTGTATCGACGGTCACAGTGCCATATTTCTTCAATTCATCTACTATCTCAGACAGGTGGCTATCGTTCTCTATAGTCATAGACACGCCCACCTCACTGGTAGTAATCATGTCGATAGACGTCTGATAGCTCTCGAAGATTTCAAATACCTTACGTAGGAAGCCCGAAGCACCAAGCATTCTGCTTGACTTAATCTTAATGGCTGTGATATTGTCTTTGGCTGCCACGGCTTTAATCTTCCTCCTTACCAATGTGTTATTGATGATAGTTCCCTCCGCATCAGGGTCCATCGTGTTCTTTAAACGAACTGGGATACCCGCATACTTAGCAGGTTGAACACAGGTAGGGTGTAGAATCTTCGCACCGAAATAAGCCAACTCTGAAGCTTCCTCAAAGTTCAGTTGGCGCACAGCCTCGGTCTTCTCCACCACACGAGGGTCGTTGTTGTGCATACCATCGATGTCTGTCCATATCTGAATCTCCTCAGCGTTGACAGCAGCACCTACGAGTGAAGCCGTATAATCAGAGCCACCACGCTGCAAGTTGTCCACCTCTCCGTAGGCATTACGGCAGATGAAGCCCTGTGTGATATATATCTGATAGCCCTTGTTCTCGTCCATGATGGCTGTCAGATGCTCTTTGATATACTGTGCGTCAGGCTCCGCATTCTTATCAGTGCGCATGAAGTCGAGTGCAGAAAGTAATGTTGCTTTAACGCCTTGTTCCTTTAGATAGTTCACAACCATATTGGTTGAGAGTATCTCACCTTGTGCTACAATGCTCTTCTCTTCGAACGAAGTGAAGAGATCCTTGGTGAATGTGCGTAGGTAGTTGAACTCTTCATTAAGGAACTGGCGTGTCTTCTGTTTATATTCCTCAGTCGAATACAGCTCTTCAACATGTCCGAGATATTTCTGTTCGAGCTGTTGATAAGTTCGTTAGCACCCTCTGGGTTCTTACGATAGAGATAGTCAGATATCTCTATCAGTGTGTTTGTCGTTCCACTCATTGCTGAGAGCACGATGAATGTTGGCTCTCCTGACTTTGTTATCAAGGCGGCTACGCTCTTCATTCGTTCTGGTGAACCAACAGAGGTACCTCCAAATTTCATTACTTTCATCATCTTCAATCTTTCTATATGTGGATTTTTGCTGAGTTCTACGGGCTTAATCGTTTGGCTCTTGTTCGTCAATAGTCTCTACAGGGGCCGTCTCTTCGGCTAATTCGCACACCTGCTTTTTGTCGGTAAGGAGGGTAAGCTGGCCCTCATGGCAGCGATAGACCTTACCAGGGAATTGGTCGAGGAGGTTGATGTTATGGGTTGACATGATAACAGTCGTCCCTGCCTTGCAAGTGTCTTTGAGGATACTAACGATGTTGGCAGCCGTCTCTGGGTCGAGATTACCAGTCGGTTCATCGGCAATGATAATCTTTGGTATATTCAACAAGGCACGTGCAATGGCAATACGCTGCTGTTCTCCACCAGAGAGTTCACTTGGCATTTTGGTCCGCTTGTCGGTCATGCCCACCTGTGCTAACACCTCATCAATACGGCGGTCAATCTTTTGACTGTTGTTCCAGCCCGTTGCCTGCAAGACAAACTTGAGGTTCTTTGCTACAGAACGGTCATGTAAGAGTTGGAAGTCTTGGAAGATAATACCCATTTGCTTACGTAGGGAAGGGATGCGACTACGCTTAATATTGGGCATACTCTCCTCAAGTACGACAGCCTTCTCTGCGTCTTCACTGTCAATGTCCAGCTCGCCATAGATAGTTTTCAACAGCGAACTCTTACCCGAACCAACCCGGCCAATGAGATAGATAAACTCTCCTGTTTCTGCTTGAAAGTCAACGTCTTTCAGAATTAAGCGTTCATCTTGATATATGTTTACCTTCTTGTAGTCTATTAACATGATTATCTCTGTATGATTTATTATTGTCGATTGATACTTTCGTCCGTTGTCTCTTGACAAGGATTTATTCTGCAAAGGTACTAAAAAACACTGTAATAGATGCAGGAAATAAGAGGTTTAACGCATTTACACTTTATTATGAATGTGCAAGGACAGCTTTCACAAACCATCACGGCTGTGAAAGCTGATAGAACCCCTACTGTTCGAGGCTCTTAATCGCTGAATACTTGTCTTCAAATGAGTTTAAGACGTAGTCTTATTTGTGTTTGGTTTGTTGGCGAAAAGCTGCTTTCAGCTTATTAGAGAAGTCTACTGACTGTGCCGAATCATTGAAGTTAATGTAGATATCTTCGTTGTTCTTTGTCGTGATATGCGTCACATTCGTTTCATCTGAATGTAAGTATAATAGTACATCCTGCCCTCCTTCAGTCTTGAAATGACCCACATTAATTTCGCCAAGTGACATTCCGTTTGTTCTTACCCCAATGGGTGGCACAGTAGCGTTGCCGTCTACTTGTGTAATACTTGCTATCGGTATTTCCTTAGCATACGACCCTTCAATAAACAGCGTATCATTTCTAATCATCGTGTCGTTGTCGTTCCCAGTGATTGGGAGGGCTGCAATGAGAGGGATCATACCTAATATCACAATGATCGAAAGCATGAGCACGAGCAAGCCTTTCCCTTTCTTCTCTATCATGTACAGCTGTAACAGCATGTAAACGATAGCTACTATCTCAGGGATGAGTATGACGACAAGTTGATAAGTTTCCCAATGAAAGACAAAACAGGTGAAGCCACCGACGAGGATGATGCTACCTGCAAGTATTAGTGCTATCTTTATCCTCCTCAGCCGTTTAAGTCCTTCCTCACTTTTAAGTTTCGCTTTCGGTATTCTTGACCCAAAATTGATAGAAGAATCAGGTCCGATAGTGCTGCCGATAACGATTAGTGGTAAGCTCATCAGTAATATTACAATGATGTCCATCATATCTTTTCTTGGTTTAAAGTTATCTTTCTACGATATTCTATGCTCCTAACTGCATTCTATCTGACGATATTATCTAATCTATTGCAAATATATAATAATATTCAATACGGCGCAACTATTTGAGAAGAATAAATCTTTCTATATTGATGAAGATGGATGTTCTCTTACAAAGGACAGTGATGACAGAAGATAACATCATCATCTAACACCTATCACCCAACACCCTTCTGGCCTCACCCCCAGCCCCTCTCCGAATGGAGAGGGGAGTGATCACCGAGGTTACCCCTGTATGTCCTCTGTATGTTAAGCAGCGCATCTCCTTCTATCATCAGCTCGGTAGGGGTAACCTCACATACTACTCCCCTCTCCATTCGGAGAGGGGCTGGGGGTGAGGCCGCTGTGAGTTCTGAGAGAGAAAAAACTCCCCAGCAAGCCTCATAGGCCTAATCTCATCGAGAGGGTGCGTTCTATTTCTCACAGAAAAACACAGATGAACAGAACACACAGCATTCCACAGAGACATTAAGTCAACCGATTTCACAGAACCTTACAGCCACCTTTAGCAGTAACGCTCTGTGTTCTCTGTATGCCGGAGGCTTTCTGTGGGCTCGAAACTGTGCGCCAAAAAACTCCGTGAACTCTGTGTGCTCTGTGAGAGAAAAAACTCCGCAGCGAGTCTATCTGCATGTTCATCTTATTTAGAGGATATTTTTCTTTCTCACAGATTTACACAGAAGAACAGAACACACAAGGTTTCACAGAGACATTAAGTCAACCGATTTCACAGAACCTTACAGCCACCTTTAGCTGAAACGTTCTGTGAATTCTGTATGCCGGAGGCCTTCTGTGGGTTCGAAATAGTGCGCCAAAAAGCTCTGTTAAATCTGTGAGTTCTGTGAGAGAAAAAACTCCCCAGCGTTTTACCTGCGGGTTGTCTTATTGAGAGGAAGGCTACATGCAACCGCATGTGCCCTACCTGTAATGTAAAGAAAATTCACTCCTCGGTTTGAGAATACGCCCCTCTCCCTTGTAGAAGTCGCCTGTTTAGCACGCAGAACACGCCCTTCTTGCATGCAGAACACGCCCTTCTTGAACTTAGAGAAGCGTCTTCTTCTTTCGTTTTTGGCAAGTGATTGATACGATGAGAGTTACGGTAATGATAGAGAGAAGTAACTTAGGCGTTTTAGTGGAACTTATTATACTTATAATGTAAATATATTTCGCAGTCGATAGGGTGGTATTTTTCGAGAAAGGAGCAAATAAAAAAGCGATATAAGGACGCCGAGAATGTACGTCTTATACCGCTTTGTAAGAAAAGGCTATACCCACGTTTCGTTAGGAGAGGGGATGTCCTCTCCTACGAATTACGATTACAACCATCGTTGGTAGAGCCGTGATATGTACGTGAAGGATTACTTCTCGCAGCTACAGCCAGTCCAAGGCTTTAGTTCTTTGAAGAAGTCATGCCCCTTGTCGTCAACGAGGATGAAGGCAGGGAAGTCCTCAACGGTAATCTTCCAAACAGCTTCCATACCCAACTCTGGGTACTCTACGCACTCAATACTCTTGATGCTGCTCTGTGAAAGGACAGCGGCTACACCGCCGATAGTACCGAGGTAGAAGCCACCATGCTTCTGGCAAGCGTCAGTGACAGCCTGTGTACGGTTACCCTTAGCAATCATCACGAGCGAACCACCATGCTCTTGGAACTCATCAACGTATGGGTCCATACGGTTGGCAGTGGTAGGTCCCATTGAACCACATGGGTAGCCCTCTGGAGTCTTGGCTGGTCCTGCATAGAGAACAGGGTAATTCTTGATGTAATCAGGCAGTTCCTCACCAGCATCCAAACGTGCCTTGAGCTTAGCATGAGCAATGTCACGCGCCACGATGATGGTACCCTTGAGGTTAACACGTGTTGAGACAGGATACTTAGTCAGCTCAGCACGAACAGCATCCATACCCTTGTCGAGGTCGATCTCTACGCCCTTCGCTCCTTCTCCTGGCTTGCGATACTCTTCAGGGATTAGTTCACCAGGGTTGGTGTCCATCTTCTCCAACCAAATACCGTCCTTATTAATCTTTGCTTTGATGTTACGATCGGCAGAACAGCTAACACCCATACCGATAGGGCAGCTTGCACCGTGACGTGGCAGACGGATGATACGGATGTCGTGAGCCAAGTACTTACCACCGAACTGTGCTCCAAGACCAATCTTATGAGCCTCTTTAAGGAGCTTCTCTTCGAGGTTGAGGTCGCGGAAAGCACGTCCTGTCTCGTCGCCAGTAGTAGGAAGATTGTCGTAATACTTGATACTTCCGAGCTTAACAGTGAGGAGGTTCTTCTCTGCAGAAGTACCACCAATCACGAAGCAGATGTGGTATGGAGGGCAAGCAGCCGTTCCAAGGCTCTTCATCTTCTCAACGAGGAAAGGAATAAGCGTACCCTCATTCTGAATAGTAGCCTTGGTCATTGGGTAGAAATAGGTCTTGTTGGCAGAGCCACCACCCTTAGCTACCATGATGAAACGGTATTCAGCACCCTCAACAGCCTCGATGTCGATCTGTGCGGGGAGGTTACACTTCGTGTTAACCTCGTCATACATATTCAGAGGAGCGTTCTGTGAGTAACGTAGGTTCTCCTCAGTAAAGGTGTTGAAAACGCCACGAGAGAGTGCTTCCTCGTCCTCGAAGCCTGTCCAAACCTGCTGACCTTTCTCGCCATGGATGATAGCCGTACCCGTATCTTGGCAGAAAGGCAATACGCCCTTCACGGCCGTCTCGGCATTACGAAGGAACTGAAGCGCAACATACTTATCGTTCTCAGAAGCCTCTGGGTCGGCCAGTATCTTCGCAACTTGCTCATTGTGTGCACGACGAAGCATGAACTCACAATCGTGGAAAGCCTCCTGTGCCAACAAGGTAAGTGCTTCCTTGCTCACCTTCAAAATCTCTTTACCTTCAAACTCACCAACGCTGATACCCTCTTTAGATACGAGGCGATACTCAGTGTCATCTTTGCCCAATTGGAACATTGGTGCATACTTGAACTCTGCCATAATGTTTTGTTTAGCTGTCTGCCCTTTGTTGTTAGGGCAGACAGGTTTTGTTCTATTTGTTTATAATATGTTTGTATTCTGTTCTTACTGTTTATTAATAGCCGAAAATCTCTTCTGTCGTTACTCTCTTGATAGGTGCAATCTTCTCCAAGGCCTTCATGTCAAGCTCTTTCTCGTTGCCAAGGATGATATACTTGAAAGTCTTGTTGGCAATATACTCCTTCTCAAAGTTGATAACATCCTGCAGTTGCAGACTTGGAAGGGCCTTGTAGATCTTTTCACTCAATGAGCAATCGAGGCCTAAACGCTGTAGAGCAAGATAAGCGGTCAGTACAGAGTACTTTGTTGTACGCTGTGAAGCAAGGTTCTTCATCAAGCTCTGCTTTGCAAGGTCGAAACCACTCTGGCGTACAGGGACGTTATTGAGGAGCTTATTGAACTCGCCTACGCAGTCCATCATCTTATCGTTTTGTGTGATGATATAGGTGTAGAAGCTCTCACTATCGCCCAAACGGGTTGGCGAATCATACTGTGCATAAGCAGAATAAGCCAATCCGCGTGCCTCACGTAACTCTTGGAAGACGATGGCATTCATACCTCCTCCGAAGTACTCATTGAAGAGTGCGATGATAGGAGCACGGTCGGCAGACCACTGCTGGTTCTGGTTATGGAGTTGAACCATGTATATGTTCTTCGCATCGTAAGGTGCAATGATAACCTCGTTCTTAGGAGTTGTCTGCTCTGTATAGCGTTTTGCAGCAGGCACCTCAGCGAATTTCTTAGGCGACTGAATAGTCTTGCTGACAAGAAGGTCGACCTCTTTCAGACTTGAAGGACCATAGTAGAGTACGGTCTGCTTGTAGTTCTTTAAACTCTTCAACACATTAAGGAACTCTTGTGGGTTCATTGCTTTCAGCTTCTGTTCGCTGATGATGTTACGTGTTGGGTTATACTCACCGAAAGACGCATAGTTTCTTAGTGCAGAGAAGTTAGCCTTCTGGTTTGCTTTATTGTCTTTGCGAGCCTTGACAACTTGGTCAACATAAAGCTCGTAAGCCTCTTTGTCGACCTTAGCATTGTTGAGTAAGTTGTTCAACAGGGCAAGTGCTTGTGGCAAGTTAGCGTTCAATCCGCTCAGTGTGATATATGAACGGTCATAGCTCTCACTGATGCTATAATCGCAAGCAAGCTTATAGAATTGCTGTCTTACCTGCTCGTTATTAAGCTTGTTAGTACCTAAGTAATCAAGATAACCACCTGCATAGCTGAGCATTGGAGAGTGCTCAGAACCGAAAGGAATTACGAAGCACATTGTAAAGAGGTCGTTGCTTGTGTTCTGCTTATAGAGAACAGGCAAGCCTTTCTTGGTTGTTGCCTTCGTAAGGTCACGCTTGAAGTCAACAAACTGTGGCTGAATAGGCGTTGTCTTGGTGTTTACAATCTCCTTAAGGAAGTCACTCTGCTTGTCGTTATTGGTAGGGATAGGTGTGATAGTAGGCTTCTCAACCTTCTTGATAGTGGTGTCGTTGCCCTGTTCCTTGTAGACACAAGCGAAGTCGTTACGGAAGAATTGATTAGCAAACTTTACTATCTCGGCCTTTGTCAACTTTGAGATGCGATTGAGCTTATCGACCTCCTGCTTCCAGTCTTTGTGGTTGATGAAAGCATCCACATACTGTTTCGCACGGAACTGATTGTTATCTAACTGCTTATAGTAGTAGCGCTTGTAGTTGTTAACGATAGATGGCAACAGATCATCAGAGAAGTTTCCCTTCTTAAGTTTCTCTATTTCATCCAAAGCAAGGCTACGTACCTCCTGTAAAGTCTGTCCGCTCTTAGACTGTCCATAGACATAAAAGACGGAGTAGTCGTTCATATCGGTCACTCCAGCCTCTATCTCCTGTACTTTCATCTTCTGACTGAGGTCGAGATCGAAGAGTCCTGCCTGTCCGTTAGACAAGAGTTGTGCTACAATCTCTAATGTATCGATCTGTTGAGAATTGCTTGGTTCAGCGCGCCAACCCATGAAGAGCATAGGAGCTTCCTTACCAACAACAGTCGTGTCGACGGGTGCTGTGAGTACAGGCTGGGCTGGGAACTGTGGCACGTCGATGTGTGCACTTGGCTGCCAGCTGCCGAAGTACTTATCAATCGCTGCTACTGTCTTGTCTGGGTTGAGGTCGCCTGAAAGACAGATGGCGATGTTGTTAGGTACATAATACTTCTTGAAGTAGTTCTTGATATTGGTGATTGAAGGGTTCTTCAGGTGCTCACCGAGTCCGATAGTTGTCTGTGTACCGTATGGATGGGTAGGGAAGAGCTTTGCGAAGAGGGCTGCATAGACCTTACGCCAGTCGCTTGAAAGACCGATGTTATACTCCTCATACACCGCCTCTAACTCTGTGTGGAATCCACGGATAACCATGTTCTGGAAGCGATCGGCCTGCACTCTTGCCCAAGTATCTATCTCGTTGGATGGAATATTCTCTACATAACACGTTACATCATTTGATGTATAAGCGTTAGTACCCTCACTACCGATGGCGGTCATCATCTTGTCGTACTCATTCGGGATATTATAACGAGCTGCAAGTTGTGAGATAGAGTCAATCTGGTGGTACCACAGCTTACGAGCAGCAGGGTCTGTGATACGGCGATATTGCTCGAAACGAGCCTCGATAGAGTCGAGGTAAGGGCGTTCTGCCTCTACATTAGATGAACCAAAGTGGGTAGTACCCTTAAACATAAGGTGCTCTAAGTAGTGTGCAAGACCTGTTGTCTCCTTGGATCATTGCGAGAACCAGTGCGCACAGCGATGTATGTCTGTACACGAGGCTTCTCTTTGTTGACGGAAAGGTAGATTTTTAGACCGTTCTTCAGCGTGTAGATACGTGTCTGCATCGGGTCGTTCGGTACGCTCTCATAGTTGTAATGCTGCGCATAGACCGTCACTGATGCAAATAGGAACATTAGTCCTAAGCTTAGTCCCTTGATAAAGGAACTGTTGAGGGAATGTTTTTTCATACAATCAGTATTTGTTTGTTATTATAATAAGGTAGTGAATGTAATGCTAATCCTCAAAGTCAACCTCATGGTCGAGGCTGTGGACGAATGATTCAAAGACCTCTCTGTCTACATCACCCATCTCATATTCCTTCTCGGCATCCTTCTTTATCTCTGCTATCCATGCTCGGCGAGCTTCGATATAGTCTTGTTTGATACGTGCATCGTACTCTGGAGTGATCTCGTTGATGCCATAGTATTCAAGTATCATGCGATAGGTCCATGCCCATTGATAGATGCGATAGTTCTCGTTAATCTCTTCGAAGCGGTTAACTACTTCTTCTATCGTTTCAAGACAGCCGTTCTTTACATCCTCGATGAGGCGCCGCTCCTCTGAAACAGGGAGTAGAAGGCCAGAGAGATCATCCCATCGTCCGAGTCCAACCTCGGTCTGTGGCTTACCAAAGAAACCCCATTTATGTGCGCGTTTCAGTACGGCTCCCATGTAGATACGCAGTGCGATGTCATAGTATTTGATACCTTTTCGCAGACTGGAAGCATTGATGACGTATTCATGATAGTTATAGGATGAAACGTTGTCACCGCTTGCCTGACGCAGATTCTCAAGTATCTTCTTACCTTGTAAAATCTCTCCAACAGAGTAAGGGGATAGCCAGTCGAAGTTAACAATGCTCTTTTGTGTCTGCTGTGGACGCATGTCACGCTTCGGCCACTTGCGTATGTCACGATAAAGACCAACTGTTGTGATGTTGCGACCAGGCACGAGATACATCTTGTCGGCCTCTGCAATGAGGTAAGAGAAGGGTAGGGCCGTTGTGTTAGGGTGGTGCATTAGCTTACCGAAGCATACGGAGAACGTACCGATAGTTGCTGGCATAAGTAGGTAACTACCACTGGCTGTCTTCGTGCCACGCTCTAAGATGCCCCAATGCATTGGTCCCATCTTATACGCATGATTAGAGAAATTGGTGCCAGAACCAGCGTTATAGAAAGAGAACATACCACCGATAAGCAGTGAACTCTTATGATGTGAGGCACAGAATGGGCCACAGAAGGCAGCGCAGGCCTCACCGTTTGACATAAAGGAATTGGCGAAGAAGACGCTCTGTGAGGCTGTGAAGCCATTGCTTATCTGGCAGGCTTCACCCACGAAGCAGTCTTGCATCTTTACACTATTTACTATACTCGACCCATCAGAGATGATAGAGTTCTCGCAGATGACGCCCGTTCCGATGTAGACGCTGGCATACTCGGAGCTGAGGATGGTGCAGTCGCTCAGACGACTGGCCCCTGATATCTCGCAATCGGTCTGAATAACAGTGTTGGTAATCTCCTTTGTGTTGACAATCTTTACGTTGTTCCCTATCGTACCACGCTCAGGATTGGTGCGGGCTATCTCCTCCTTGACCAGTCTACGTATGGCATTCTTAAGGTCTTTGTCGTTGAAGTGCTTCACCATAAAGGCTGCGAACTGGCTATTAAGGTCATGGAAGAAGATGACATTACCGTCTCCTACCTCGTTCAACACCGATATAAGGTTACCTTCACCGTATGTTGCTCCCTCCGTAGTCTCCATGACAGAGATATTAGAGATGAGACAATCATCCCCAATAGTATAGTTATTAATATAGTTGCCGACCTTCTCTATCAGGCAGTTATTACCAACGGTTACATTACGTAGGGTCGCATCGTTGATACCAGAATGCTTGACAAAGCCTTTGTTATCTCAACTTCTTTCTGCACACAACCCAACTGTATGTCTCCATAGAACATTACTCTATGGAAGAACTTGGCTTGAAATCCATCCTCAGCAACCTTTACTCGGTTCCAATCTTCCGCCCAACAGCTATTGCTCTCGAGGGTTTCAATCTCTTCAAAGGTAAGGGAACGATATTGCATAAACTATCTCTTTTGGTTGTTTTTATTAGGCTTATTGGGCTTATTAGGCTTATTGGCCTTATTAGGCAATTAGCCTTATTGGGCTTATTAGGCTTATTAGCCTTATTAGGGAATTGGCCTTATAGGCCTTATTAGGCCTATTGGGCAAATAAGGCAAATAAGGCCCTATCGAGCAATTAGGCCTATTGCCTATCCTCATTATTCCTCTTCAATATTGTAGAGGAAGTCATTATAAGGATATTTCTGTACGTGTAACTCACGCACCTTCTTATAGAGAACCTCCTTGAACTCGTCGATGTTCTCCTTATTCTTAGCCGAAATGAATAGACAATTGTCGTGTTCTTTGGCCATCCAAGTCCTCTTCAGTTCGTCCAAGGTCATATTCTCCTTTGTAGCAGGGGTGAGGTCGTCTTCCTCTTTCTCTATCCAATGATAATTGTCAATCTTGTTGAAGATAAGCATAGACGGTTTGTCAGCACAGCCCAGTTCGCTGAGTGTCTGGTTGACGACCTGTATCTGCTCTTCAAAGTCAGGATGTGAGATATCCACAACATGCAAGAGTAGGTCGGCTTCCCGCACCTCATCGAGTGTAGACTTGAATGAATCGACCAAGTCAGTGGGCAACTTACGGATAAAGCCTACGGTGTCAGCCAATAGGAAAGGTAGGTTATCCACAACGACCTTACGCACAGTTGTGTCGAGCGTAGCAAAGAGCTTATTCTCTGCAAACACCTCACTCTTAGCCAGAAGGTTCATAGTAGTAGACTTACCCACGTTCGTATAGCCCACTAAAGCGACTCGAATCATGCGACCACGGTTCTTTCTCTGTGTCACCTTCTGCTTGTCTATCTCTGCAAGACGTTGCTTTAGAAGGGTCATACGTTGCAAGATAATGCGTCGGTCCATCTCTAACTGCGTCTCACCCGGACCACGTAGACCCACCGAGCCCTTACCGCCTCCAGAGCCAGAACCACCTCCTTGTCGTTCGAGGTGAGTCCACAGGCGTTGCAAGCGAGGCAGCATATAACGATACTGAGCCAGCTCCACCTGCGTCTTGGCATTGGCTGTCTGTGCGCGCATAGCAAATATATCGAGGATGAGCGAGGTACGGTCTAATATCTTGACACCGAGTTCCTTTTCGATATTACGTATCTGTTTTGCCGACAGTTCATCGTCGAAGATAACCATACCGATAGGTTCCTCCTCCTCGTCCTTTAGTTTTATATAGTCTCTAATCTCCTCCAGTTTACCCTTGCCGACGTAGGTGACAGCACTTGGACCCGTCACTCTCTGCGTGAACCGCTTCACAGTAACCGCCCCAGCAGTATCAGCGAGGAACTCTAACTCATCAAGATATTCCTTCGTTTTATCCTCGTTTTGCTCCTTGGTTATGAGACCTACGAGTACTGCTGTTTCTGTTTTTACATCAGATATGATAAATTCTTTCATTCAATAATCCGTTTATAACTTGTTTGTGTGTTGTGAAGTGTAATTCTCTACGGCTTAGGTAAGTGCACACTGCCACATGGCAAAGTTACTCATAAATTCTGAAAAATGCCAATGATAAGCCCCTTTTTATGCACTTAAAGCGAAAGTGTCCGATTGTTTTCACGAACCTATCGTATCCGAGTAGTATTCTTCTCTTCTTTCTTCAACCGTTTTCTTCTATTTTACCTACGCTCTATCACCTAAAATGAAAGTAACACTTTGAAGATTGTAAGACCAGTATATATTTGTAAATATTAGTCAATCAGCTACTTATCAATGACCTTGTAAAAACCGCTAAAGCTCTATCTCTATCAAGCCAACTACTTGTCAACCCATCCACTCGTCAACTTGTAAACTCGTCAACATGTCCACCCCCTTGTGAGCCATTAGTCTTTAAAATAGAAAAGTGGAATGAACACCGATGGTTAACGGCATTCATTCCACTTAATAAGACGTGTTAAGCGATAGCTTATTTATCTTGTTTATACTGGCTTTCCCAGTTAGCTTCCTCTGGTTCCTCGCCCTTTCGGCCCTCTAACTGTATCACAAAGCTCTTTGCAGGGAAGTAAGGAGTGATGTGGATGTCCAGTAAGACACGGTCCTTCTGATTAGGGTCTTGCTCAATTCTGATAACCCTAAACTTCTCAATCAGGCGTGTAGGACCTTGGATACTATCAAGGAATTTAACAATCTGGCTCCTTAAGTCGGCCTCAGTACGGGTGGTCCAGTTCTCGAAGGCACGGCGGTTTAGGAAGTCGAAGAGCACCTTAGAGATGTAATCGAACACTCGAACGACTGAGTAAGTCTGCAATCCAAGGTTGTCACCATTGAAGAGTGTCTTAGCAGAGAAGGCCATCACCTTGCTATACTCATTGACCATCGGTACAAGACCCATGCGTTCAATCTCCGAAATCTCACTCTTCTTCAAGTCGAAATGGACACTCTCAACATCGTTCAGACCGCCGAATTTCTTACCAGCAACGACCTGTGACATCAGTGTACTGTATATCTTTCCAGCGAGAGCAGACGAACCCGGAACATAGAGGTTATCCTCTTCTCCTACCTGAACAACCTTCTGTCTACCTAAGAGCCAGTTACAAGTCATGATGATATTCGACTTATAGATGTCGCCACCAGAGTGGTCGGCATTAAAGAAGATGTCGACTACATCATCCGGAGTCTCCAAGTCTTGGAAGTCAGTAAGGAGCATTACCTTATTGCTATGAGCAATCTTTCCCCATTTGTCAAGCACAGCGTTTGAGCCTAAGTAGCCTGGGATGACAAGCAGAGAATAGTTACGACGCAGGTCTAAGCGGTCGAAATTCTGTTTAAGTTCATTACTGATATAGTCGATGAAGAGCGGGTTGTCCAAGTCTGTCAACTGGTCCATCTCGGCATTGACAATCGTGATGTTCTTCACCTTCTGGCTCTCCGTGTTACGATAGAAGAGGGCCACTGAGCGATAAGCCGTCTCTAACTCACGTGTACGAGCAAGAACTTTATTAAGGTTCTTGTTCAGTAAGTCCTCAACATGAAGGGCTCTTTCTTTCGCCTTATCTCTCATCTGTTCAGCTGATTGACCCGACTTTAAGAGGTCAATCCAGACCTCCAAACGATTAGCCAGAACCTTACGTTCGTTCTCCCACTGCGCATCAGAGAGGAAGATGTTACGGCGTGCTTTGCGTGAAGGGTTGAGATTAGAGAATCCGTCAATGATATTTTCTAAGAAGGTAAAACCACCGTATTCCTTCAGTTTATCAAGTGCGGCAGCAGCAGACGAGGTACTTTGTTGTGCAACGGTCGACTTATTTACCACAGGAGCCTGCTGTTCCTTCGCTTTTATTTTATTATTATCCATTTCCTAATTCATTAAGATGATTATTTAGCATCAGCGTTATTAACCTCGTCAAGTGAGCTCTGTAACAAGTCTAAGATGGCTTGTCGTGTTTCAGGATTAGCCAAGGCTTTCAGCAAGGCTTTGTTTGATGACAGCTGACGAGCTATCTTTATATTCTGTTCCTTCTCAACATCAAGCTTACTAAGGAAGTCACTGTTCTCCTTTAACTTATCTGCATTGAAGTCGCCTAAGTTCTTGAATCGCATCGTCTCAAGTACGTCCTCGCCGTTGTCGTCCTGCATTTCGACATTAACAGATGGTGAGAAGTGCTCGAAAACATCCTCTACAGTCTGCAAGCCGTACACTGTTTCAGGACTTACAGGAGCCTCGTCGGTTAATTTCTGTACTAATAAAGTTCTGTTGGAAGGAATGTCGGCAATTGACTCATTAGCGTCAACGTTTACCTCATTACCACCAATTCCATAATCGTAAATGGCCATGTTTTTTATGTTTAAGTTTTATATTAATCCTTTACAAGAATGTTTATAATCAGGCACAAAACTATAAAATTTACATGAAAATATCGTAATTTAAATGTGAAAAGAATTTTATAAGCGTTTTTTTTATTATATTTTATTGATTGTTTTTATTCTGAACATGTATTGAGCTATTGGTCCCCATGGGGTTTATAGTTTTTTAACTATGGGCGTCAGGTGGCGGGGGTTGGGTGTTGGGTGATGATAGTTGGGGTGTTAGGTGTTAAGTGTGAGGTGTTGATGAAGTGCATTGTTGGATGATGGGTGGTAAATGTTAAGTGTTGATGGATTGTTTTGTTGGGTGTTGGGTGTTGATAGTTGGGGTGTTAGGTGATGAGTGTTAGGTGTTGATGGAGTGTTTTGTTGGGTGTTAGATATTTACTATTGAGTATTAAAGTCTATATGTTAGTAATATCATATTAAACATCCACAACTACAAACGTCATTGGTTTTCTCATAGCAGCTTGGTGCTCCCCTCCTTCGGAGGGGCTGGGGGAGGTCCCCTTTACCCACCTTTCCCCTTGTCTACTTTTTTCGCTCTTCTATATTCGAGAACACGCCCTTCTCCATTCGAGAACATGCCCTTCAAGGGGCAAGAGGAGGCCCTTCTTGAGGCAAGAAGAGCATGTTCTCGGACGCTGTCTGTAATGTGTTGATTTCTTGGAGGTTATAAGCTTGATGAAGGGGGGACGATATACTGCTGTTTTGATGGTGATTTCGTTGATGCTTTGTAATGATATTTTATTTCTTATTTAATCCTTGGAAGAAGGGAGGAATGACTACTGAGATGGACGAGGGAAGATGTAGATAGTGGGCGATGGGAGGTGTGACGAGTCGTTAGCAGAGAACGATGTTCAGTGTAGGATAGAGCAACGTCCTATATATAATAAGGTGTACAGAGATGATAAATAATGATAACACGAGCGGCAGTCATACTATTCTTGCAGAAAGGTAGTAAGTATTCAAAGTATTGAAAGATAAAGTTTTATAACAAACGCAGCTATTCAGAAGGTCTAACAGAATTAGTAATCAAATACTTATAAATCATTAAAATCCTAAAAAAACACCTATATCTATTAAAAATAATATATATTTGCACAACAATTAAAAGCGTAGAATGAACTATCTAAAACTGCCGCTGGATTTGTCAGGGGCCTTAAATGGTCAGATTCAACGATGTTCTTATGAGGAATCAATAGCGCAACATCTGATGATGTTGGTTGTTTCCCGATGTGGTGAAGTAGAGGGAAGGGAAGATTACGGATCGGTTATTTGGGACTTAGAATTTAATCAAGTCTTAAAGAACGAAGATTGGGAAGAAAAGGTCAGACAGTCACTTGAAGCCACCATAACTAAGTATGAGCCTCGTTTGAAGGATGTTGAAGTAAGAGTGGAACTAACTGAAGTAGAGGAAGACATACGTAGTAAGTTCCCTAACGCTCGTAAACGTGTACGTTTATGGGTCAAGGGTCTTATCGTCAGAAACGACCAGCAGTTTAATTTCAGTACACATCTTTATATTAGTCCGATATCACAATAGGGCCGACTGACAGTGAAGAGGAAAAAAGACAATGGGACGTTTGATAGCCTTAAACGATATAATAGGCTCGAAACAGTATTCTTGTTGTATGCTGCATGCGGGTGGGACTGTTATGGGCAATACTGAAAAGGACGCTTTCATGTCATGTTGGGCAATCCTCTCTGAGGTTTCATGGTGTTTTACTGATGAGGCCCGATGTAGTCAACCGATGGTGGACAAGGATAGACATCATTGTTCGTAAGATAATAGTAAAATGGTAGATAAAGACAGCAGATAATAAAGGATCGTCTAAGAATGTTCGCAATGGACTTGTGGAACATCACAGACTTAAGTCAGATAGACCCTGTTATTGATCTCATACTTGACGTAATAGCTTATAACAGTAGCCGTCTCCATCAGAGTATAGTAGACTCTGATGCCGACATCCTAAGCCGTTTGGCTCGTTTGATGGTACCTTTGAAATGGTCGCTCCCTTCTCCTTCTCATGCCTTGATGAGTGTTGACCCTAAGTTTGATGAGGTGAAACAGCTGACGACCAACGACTGTTTTTACGCAAGGAAGATGATGTTTGAGAAGGGATGGCTCGAACTTTACTTCTCTCCTCTAAGCAATTATCCATTGGTGAACGCAAAGATTAGAGCGGTAGCCTTCGACCAACAGGTCAACTATTACACTGACAGAAGCGTGGACAGGCCGGTCATTCCTGACGTAGAGATACCTTCAGAAGAGGGGACAGTATGGATAGGTCTGAACATGACACAAAGCGTGTTGCGCTCAACGAAGCGTCTTGTCTTGTGCATCCTACCCGAAGATGGCAGTCTCTCACCGTTCTTGCGCGACATAGAAGTCTATGACGGGCAGGGCGAACAACTAAGTGTATCGGTGCCAGAGTTCCCCCCTCGAGCAGTGCGAACGCTATCATTACTTTGATGAGATAAGTAGTTATTATGCCGACAACTTTATCCAGATAGACCTTAACTCTCATTTCCTATCAACAAACCCCTTCTCTACTTACCCCTCAGCGTGGGAGACGAGTGAAGGAGAAGAGAAAGAAGAGTTAGTATGGTTACAGTTGAAATTCCCAGTGGTGTTCAATCATGTCGACTTTGCGAAGGTAAGATTTCTACTTAATACATACCCCGTAGTCAACCGCAAGCTCGTCACGATGCAACATGACTTCACTCGAAGAGGAAACATCGTAGCCCTCCCTTGTGAGGACAACCGCTTCTTGCTCAACATAGAATCCTTCCAAGACGATGGCAATCATCAGTATATAGACGTGGGACAGTGCTATGACGAGCATCCTGTCGGGACTTATAGCCTATACTTTGGAAACTTAGAGAGATTTGACTCAGACAATGCGCGCACATTAATTCATAAGCTTATTCAACTCATACATGAGGATGGTAGTGCTTTTGGAAGTCTACAGATAGACACGCTCTCAGACCAGTTGAATAATCTCTACAATAATATTGAGAACATAGAAAAGGGTGTCTTCGACTTTGTTCAGGACAAGAGTATCCCCCGTTCGTTCCTCTTTACGCAGCCTTACAAGCGTACGGCAGAAGCCGAGGTGCGCTATTGGATAACCGATGCCGACCTGGCTAACGGTTTAGACAGTCGAACGTCAGTGTTTCAAGCAGAGAACGAACGTTTCCTATCAGAGAGCCTTTCTTTCCAGACAACAACCAAGTGTGGTAATGCACACGACACCGAACGTGAGATTGTCAATCGCCTCCGTTATGGCTTACTAACGAAGGATAGGATCGTAACACGTGAAGATATAAAGAGCTTCGTATTATGTTGTTTGGGTCCACAAGCAAAGTCAGTCGATGTAAAAGACGGTATCGCTATCTCCAAAGACGTACGTCGTGGTATCATCAGGACGACAGAGATAAGAATAGCCCTCACTCGTTCAGGCAGAGAAGAGGGTGTCGACTTACCGTCCATGACCTTGTTCTTAGAGCGAGAACTGACCAAACGCTCTGTAGATAAGACCCCTTATAAGATATATTTCGTATGAACACACAGAATTACAGCAATAGTCTTGTAGCCGCTATAAAGTTGGCTAAGGCCATGGCCCACCAAGATAAGCACCTCTCATTTGGTGTAGCTCATTTAGTCATAGCCATGTTGACCGAGCAAACAGGTCTGCGTGAGATACTCAACTCAATGCAGAAAGAGGTGGCGTATGTCAGCGATTGGTTTGAAACCTATCGTGAGATGTATGTCGGTGTGGAGCATGATGCAGGCGAGATAATCCCTGACCGTGAGGTGGAGACGGTTCTCGACGAGGCCGAACGGTCTAAGATAAAGCTCGGAACAGACTCGGTTGATGCCTTGTGTGTATTCGCTGCCGTCGTAAGAGACGGTGTTGTCTACTCTCATCAACAGATAGAATCGATCGGAGTGACCGAAGATGAGATAATGGAATACTTTGAGGCATCAACCTCACCACTATCGCCTGTCTCTGAGATGGATATGGGTAGTTCTATTCAATACGTGTCCGACCTCCGTCGAGCAGAGCTTCTTGAGGAGGGTAAGTTGATTATAGGGCGCAGTAAAGAGATACGTCTTATCTTAGAAACACTGGAGCGTTCGGAGCGACAAGGCATCCTCCTTGTTGGTGCACCAGGTGTTGGAAAGACGGGAATCATAAAGGCTCTTGCCCATGAGATGGAGATCAATCAAGATGAAATAATCAATCAGACATCGTTGGTAGGCCTAAATACGTCGAAGGTGCTTGCACAGTCGGGTAATGAGACGGAGGTTACGCAGAAGATGACAGGTGTGTTACAGAAGATGAACCAGGCAAAGAGCCGTGGAGTATTGGTCATTGACGACCTGCAGCTACTGCTTGAAAGTGGCAACCCCACAACGGCCACCTATATTCTCAACAATCTTGACGCACAGATATGTGACGGTTCTGTCACGCTGTTAATGGTGCTCTCGATGGATGCCTATCGTAAGCATGTAGAGAAACATTCCATCGCTAATAAGTTGAACATCATTAATGTAGAAGAACTTGAGCCTAACATCCTTCGCAGTGCATTGTTAAGACATAGGCCAACACTACAAGCCTTTTACAGTCTGGCTATGACGGAGGAATCGTTCATCAGCGCTTATAACCTTTCTAACAGATATTATAAGGAGAAAAGTCAACCAGCCTCAACATTAGACTTGATAGACAGTACGGCCGCTTCAGTGAGACTGAGTAATAAGAATGCGGTAGGTATTGTGGAGCAGCTTGTCGAACAGTATGAGAAATACAAGGCAATGCCAATAGAAGAGGTAAGCGACTTCGACTTGCATCTACTTTATTATACTATATTTAATAAGGTGAGTGTTGTATTGACTTCAAAGGTTGAAGACAACTATATACTTACTGATGACGACTCGACAGAAGAGAAGCTCAATAAGCTTGGAAAGATACTTAACGAATTGGCAGTGCTCTCAGAGAAAGGCATAGAGAAGGTTAGTTCGTTAGAGATAGAGTCGGTTGTAGCAGACGATACGGGTATCCCTATCGGAAAGATTCAGGCTCAAGAGAAGGATAGACTGTTAGGAATAGAGACCAAGCTACACGAAAGAGTCAAAGGACAAGATAAGGCTATTCGAACGCTGTCTGACGCTATCATTGAGTCACGAAGCGGACTGAGTGATCCGAAGAAACCTATTGGTTCGTTCTTCTTCCTTGGTCCTACGGGTACTGGTAAGACTGAGCTGACAAAGTCGTTGGCCGACCTTCTTTTCGATGACGATACGGCCATGATACGTTTCGATATGTCTGAGTTTAAGGAAGAACACTCTGCTGCTTTGCTCTATGGTGCTCCTCCGGGTTATGTAGGCTATGAAGAGGGTGGCTTACTGGTAACGAAGATACGTCAGAAACCCTACTCTGTTGTACTGTTCGACGAGATCGAGAAGGCACATAGTAGTGTTTATGATATCTTCCTACAGATTATGGACGAAGGAAAGGTGCATGATAAGCTCGGACGAGAAGGCGACTTCTCTAACGCAATCATCATCTTCACGTCGAATATTGGTAGTCAATGGATTGCAGAACAGATACAGAAAGGACACCAGCCAACGTCTAACGAATTGATAGAAGTGATGTCGAAGTACTTCCGACCAGAGTTCTTAGGTCGTCTGACGGAGGTTGTCCCCTTCTCACCTATTACCGAACAGGTTGCACAACAGATATTCCTTCTACAGTTCTCACGCCTACAGAAACAGCTGTTAGAGCAGAAGGAAATACAGTTAGACTTGGCCCCAGAGACCATTGCATACCTCACTTCAAAGGGCTTCTCACCACAGTATGGAGCGCGCCCTATCGCTGGTGTGGTAAGAACCTACCTAAAGAAGACTATCTCAAAGCTCATAGTATCAGAAATGATCAAGCCCGGTGACCATATTATCGCAACTTATAAAGATGGCAATCTACAATGGAATCACGTATAACAACATCTGAAAGAGACTTAGAAAGGTTCTGTAATAGTGACGCCAGAAACCTTATTGCGGAGGTGTTCTATGCTGAGTTGCAGTTCGTTACAGATGAGAATCTACTGGATAAGACGGTTGTTGTGAGCCATGGAATGAATAGTCGTGTGAACTCGCAAGACATCATCGACCTGCAAAAAGAGGAGGTTTATAAAGATGGACAACTACGAGATCGAATCATACTGAACATCGCTCGCAATGGCTTCTACCATCAGTTGCCAGAGTTCCTATTCCATCCTATTTCGCTGAGTGCGCCTGGGATGAGTAATAAGGAGGTCGTTGAGGCTATCCGTTCGAATAGAAAGAAGGCCGAGCAAGCCGTTCACTTCTTCTCTCCCTTTGATACAATGATGTTCCATGATAGTGTGTCTATATTCGAACGACAGCTCACGTTGTTTGATGAACCGTATGAGAACGTCATTTTCAAGAGCTTTACTAATGTCTTCTTTACCAAGTCGGCCCCCCTTACAGCAGGTGAACGATATAAGTTGTTCCTGTGTCTTCGCAAGGTGGAGGACTATAAGGAAAGCCTTTCAGCACTGGAGGAACTACTCTTGACGGTATGTGATATAGATGCTCAGATGCGTTATGTCTATCATTACGAGGACGACTTACCTTATATGAACTTGGGCGACTGTGTGTTAGGAGTTGACTCTGGACTTGATGGACGGTTGCTTTGTGAATTAGACGATGTGGAGGTGAAGCTTATCTTCCACGATAGTGTGACAGAGAGTAGACTGAAGAAGCAAATGGAGATAGTAAGGTATATCTTGTCTTTCTTCCTCCTTTCTTCAAGAGACATAAGGCTCATCTATACAATAACATCAAATACTGAACTTGTCTTAGGACAGAACTTTTTGGGTTACGATACGAACTTATAATAAAAGAACTTAGCTTAGAACAATAGCTTTTAGGCTACGACACGAACTTACAACATATAATGAAACCATTAATATTATTCTTTGTAAAGTACTTACTTGCACCGCTCTTGGCTATCATCATGGTATCTGTCATGGGTGCCTTGAAGTCTGTTCGACAGCAGTTGAGCGTGAAGAGGATTATTGTCTTCTCATTGATAACGGCTATCTTCCTTGCTATTCCGTCCCTTCTGGGGTATCTTAGGAATGAGTATGTATGGGGAGGACTATTCTTGACAGTTGTTGCTTACTTAGTTCTTGGGTTCTTCTACTTGTGGGCGCTACGAACGTTTATCAGTAAGAAGAACGACGACATGGCTATGGAAATCCTTGTTATGGTATTGTCAGGGATATTTGGTATGTGGTCATATTACCTTATCTTTGATTGGATTAGCAATGGATTAGAGTACACACCATGGGCTATGACAGCTGTCTGGTGGTTTTCTATACCCTACTTCGTATTTAGAAGCTATCGTTTCTTCCGTAATATCCAACCTCCAATATATGACTTATGGCGCATCAACCATAGTGGCTTTAACCGTAACTACTGGGATACGCTTGATACCTTCAAGGCTACAACGGTGAAGGTAAAGCTTAAGAGGCATATTGGCGACTATGGTTATACTACGCTCTCAGTACGTTTGGCAGAAGGGATTGCCTTAGGTGACTGGTTTGATTGGCTTGTAGAAGACCAAAACCGACGCTTCCCACAGGCACAGATAGACATAGCGATGGATAATTCAGAGAGTGGTTGGATATTCTATACGAACAAGTGGTTCCGCTATCCATTGTTCATTAGGATGCTTGACCCACGGCGAACTGCTTCAGAGAATAGGATTAAGAAGAACCAAGTTATCTATATAAAACGAGTAAAAAGCATAAACGATATACAGCATGAAGAAGATTGAACACTTACCTGTTAACTGGGTTAACGGACAGAAGATTAGTAGTTCTCATTTCTTTGAAACCTACTATAACGTAGTTGAAATGCAGAAACTAAATAGGGAGGACACGCTCACAAGCTATAATTATGGGTTAGGACAAAGCATGGAGGGAGCTGACCATTCGGTTGTCTTAGACGTACGAGGAGAGACGGCAAAGACCTTAACTGTGCGTTTAATCTCATGTAATGCAGTCACAAGAAACGGCTTCCATATCTCCTATACAAAGGACCTCTATGGTGACTTTGTACCAGAGGGTACACTCCAGAATATGGATATTGACCTATCGACTCGACAGGTCATTTGTGTCATGCTTACGGTGAATCCATATAAAATGTTGCCTGTTGGTGTACCTGACCCAGAGACTACTCCACTGCATCATCCGTATGTTCTGCCAGAGATAACACTGCAGCTTGTAGCAGAGCAGAACCTTAACAAAGCCTTTTTAGAGGGTAATAGCCTTATCGTAAGTAAGATAGTTGTTGACAACGGAACCTTTGCGGTTGATGAAGCCTATATCCCTGCTATTCAGCAAACGAACTTCTTTGATAAGGCGTCAGAGTTCTTGACTTATTTTGAGAAGACCCTTGAGGAGACGCATAATAATGCTTTGAAGGTCTATTCAAAGAACATTACCAATCCACACCGTAGCGTCTTGGCTGACAATACCTTTGCTTTATGCGATGTGATTAAGGCCTTCTACGGTCGACATATCTTCGAGTTGAAATATATATTAGGTGAGAAGGCACCTATACACGTCGTACACTTAGCCAATGAGCTTGCCACTCTCTTACTTTCAACACTACGTTCATTACCAGAGAAGGACTTTGAAACACTTTACAATACTTCGATGAGTGGACCAACATACGTCCTTCTGAATTTATGAACAATGCCAGTAAGGTGGCACATATAAGTTATAACCATGGCGAGATAAGCCAGTCATTCTCATTGATATATGCTTTCCTCAAAGTAATCCACACCCTCTTCCAGAAGTTAAGTGACTTGGAATACGTCGGACTCATCAAGGAGAACATCATTATCAGCGAGGAACACAACGGTAAAGCGTCTGAGAATGAGAGGAAATCATGGAAGGTTTGGGACTAAGTAGGAGGTACTCACAATGACAGAGAAAAATAAGAAAGAACGCCGACAGGCGATGAGTTCCTTCATCTTCATCTTTAGTTTCACTCTATTACTCTTCGTTCTGTTTGCCATTTGTACGTTAAAGACAGCCGAGAGGGGCATCAGCTTGTTAGACGAGAAGAAGGTTCGCTATGATGACATCTTCCGTAAGCAAGCGGGATACAACTATCGTATGGACGAGATCTTCAAAGATATGAACAATCTCTACACTCAGAAGCGTACGGACAATGAGCAGGCTCAATACCAGATGATTATTGCCCGCAAGTGGCAAGGGATGCAAGACGAGATTCGACAGGCTGATGCTGACACCACCAGCTATGTCCTTTATAACGTACTGTTCAATCAGTTACAGTCGACGCAAGATGTTTCTGCAACCTTCTTCGACGAGAAGCGCGACCTTGACTACATCATGGAGCAGATACAGAGGGCACAAGATATAAAGAAGAATAAGAAAAGATAAATAACAGAAGATTATTATGACAAGAGATGAGAAAATATGGTCAACCATAAAGTTCACGCTGTTACTGTTCTTCTCAGTGACTTTGTTATACATATTAGTCTGTAAGTACGTGATGCCTATACCTGTTTCTGTGACAGGGAACACGGTCCAAGAGATCAATGACGCTGAGGCTGTCTTATCTGATCAACAAAAGATGGCCGAACAGATGAAGGCTCTCAAGACCGATATCGACTCCCTTAACTTTGATATTCAGCAGACGCAACGTATCGGAGAGATAAAGGACAGGATGTCGCAGTTACAGAACAATTACAGACAACACTCCTACAATACGAAGTATCTATATTGTATGCAGGCCTTCAAGACCATTCAAGCCTACTTTGACATCAAGCAGAACCTGTATTGGGCATCGAAGACCAAAGAGGATAGAAAGCGTATTCTGGAAGAACTAAAGACTCAAATTCAATAAATATAATTATGACTGAAAGACAAAAAATCATTTTGGCAATCGTCTCGGGCTTGGCTATTGTGGGGCTTGTGATTGCTTTGCTGCTTCCTTCAAGGACGGTAGACAAGAATCTGGATTTCTATATCCAAGATCAGAATGTGAACAATCAGTTGGAAGTAAATGAGCCACTGAAATTCATTGTTAACGACTCGTCTGCCGTTGTGGATAAGCGAGTTCTATGGAAGATGGGTAATGGGGATAGTATTGTTGGTAATCCTAATATCAGCTATACCTATCATCAAGCGGGCCGATATCTCATCACCTTGCAGGTTGATGGTAAGGTTGTCAAGGAGAAGACGATTGATGTTGTCAAGCTCACAAAGGACACCGTGGCCGTTGACTCAGTTCCTAAGATTGTCGGACCAAAGCAGGGTTTCGTAGGTGAAAGCCTTGTCTTCTCTGCTGATGGCGATGGTATGACAAGTTGGTTATGGGAGTTTGGCGAAAGCGGAACGATTGACGCCTTCGAACGTCAGGTGGTTTATAAGTATGATAAACCAGGTAAATACCTCGTGAAGCTTAAGACTAACACCACACTCTACCCTGTTTCTCAGGTTGTTACCATCCTTGATAAGGTAGACGCAGTGCCTGCCGACATGGGAGAAGAGGAACAGGCTGAACCGCAAGAACCTATTGACACGTTGGCATTGGTGCAGAACGACATTAAACGCCACCTACAGGCAATAGCCAATGCAGGCGCAAGAGACCAAGAGGCAGTGCGCTCTAACATGGGTTATATCAATGATACCTACCTCAGAGGCAATGGTGGAAGGGTGATTGTACAGGTGAATGGCGAACGCTATAACCTATTCCCTGACTACTGTCAAGGCCTTCATTATCTGGAAAGTAACCGTTATAGTCGTGTCAGCATAGATGATGTTAAGGTGGATGACTTCCATCGTATTACTAAAATAGAAGTAACTCAAAGAAATATAGGAAAATGAAGAAAGGATTTATAAAGACGTTATATGGGTTGTCTGGACTTGTCTTCTGCCTTGCTTTACCGCAATGTCTCACTGCTCAAGTGGCTCGGTATGACAAGACGAAGACCGTTGGTCATACCAGTTTCAATTACCCAGTGGGTGGAGCAGGGGCTCAACAGGTTCGTGATAATAACGATATTCATATCGTATTCTCCGACAGAAGCCATAATAAAGCATACGCTGAACCCTACGCACAGCGTGTGTTAAGCGAGCAGAAGATGGGCTCTCCTTTCTATGTCATCGGTGAGAAGAATGGTTATTATAAGGTGGTTGCAGCCAACCAAGAGCTACTTGGACAGCCTAAGGGACTCTTTGCACCCCTTTACAGTGGCCGTACTCACTTTAAGGATGCTAAGAAGTCGCCTTTCGTAGGCTGGATTGACAAGAATGCTGTCTTGGAGTTCAATCATTCTTTTGTGTCTAAAGACAATAACTTCCCGCTTCGCTATCGTGTTGGTGCTACAAAGGCTGCACGCTTGTCCGACCTTAAGACGTTCTTCACAAAGGACTCGCTCAATCTCTATAACGACCCCTTCTTCCTTGAGAAGACTAAGGGAAAGTTGGTAGATGGGCAAATTGTCTATGCTTATAAGTATGATGTCAGCCGACAGGCCGTACTTGTTGCGGACCGTCCAGCACTGTCTGATTCCTTGCGAACAGTCTTGGGATGGGTTCCATCCGACCTCATTGCGATGGTAGGACAGAACCGTGTTTTCTTGCTCGACTCGCCTTATCCTGTCTTTGGCAACTATCAGCTTGGCTCTAACCTGCTCTTCACTTCTGACGGCAACTACTTGGGCAACTATGAAGACCCACGTGTTGCTATTAATATGCCACTCGCTCTTTGGGACAGAAAGAAGTCGATGATGGTTAATGCTAAGGGTGAGGACGTGTCGGTTGCCGACCTCGACCAGCTGATTGAGAACAGTAAGAAGATGAATATCCATCTGATATTCTATAGTCAAGACCGCATGCAGGTGCGCAACTTGCTCAATGCCTTACAGGGTTTGGAGGGTAAGTTTGGCAAGGCCAGTCAGGTCAGATTTTCTGCTACAGCCGTGTCTGATAAGGGCAACAAGCACCTTGCGTTGACATCCGACTTTGGTAGTTGGATTGACTTCTTGGCTAATGCAACAGCACCCAACACGCTTCCTGTCTCTGGTGGCGCAGGTTTCCATGCTGCCATGAACAAGATATTCTCTGAGACTCCTTATACTAAGTTCGAGAACAATGTGCTTATCATCTTGGGTACAGATGAGTTCCCTACGTTTACTTCTGAGATTAACGCAGAGATGTACACACGTTCTGCTACCTTGTTCTTAGCGCAGATGCTTGGTCGACTGACGCCTTCTTACCAGAGCTTCGTACTACAGTCAAAGACCTTGTTAGACAATAACACCTCTGAGTATATGAGTTATGCGAAGGACTATCTATGTGCTTCTGACTGGTCGAAGGGTGGCTTGTTTACCGATATCAGTACTGAGAGCGAGAACGCTTTCGTATTGGATGCACCGAAGAACGGCATTGTGACGGGTGGTTTCGTCTATCCTCGTCTTGATACAGAGCTGACGAACACTGGCTTTGCAAGGGTCCTCGACTCTCTCTTCGTACGAATTGATGAGCGCAACCAGAAACTGGTAGCGGTCTCTACCGACGCTGAGAACCAATACGGTGCACTGCGTGCTATCCCAACACAAGAGATGGTTAACACCACTAAAGATGCTGGTGTTCCTGTTGAGAGCATAGAGAAGAACAACATCAACGACCTCTATTTCAAGGAGATGTTAATCTCTCCTATGGAGTTGTCAACTACGATGAGGGTTATCTCTTTGATGCTGTTGAGTTGAAAAATCTCCTTGAAGGCTATCGCGCCCTCATGCCTTATTTCCATGCCGACTCTCTTTCTAATCAGCAACTGTTTGAGTTGAGAAGGAACTTTAAGCTGCAGAGCGACTTAGTCAACCGTCTTTCTTACCGCACAGTACTGAAGAATAAGTCGTCTATCTCGTCTGTCTTCTATCATCGTTTGAGTGTCCCAAGCTCTGACGTATTGAATAACATCGTACGAGTAAAGGATATCACACGTAAGAAATGTGATGAGAGTAAATGGGAGGCAGCCTATAAGGAGATGCTTGACAGGCTCGTCGACCTTGAGAGTCGCTTCAAGTCAGGCCGCTTAAGGACCATCCTTGTGGCTGGTAAGACTTATTACTTTGTGCCGATTAAGGAGGTTCCTTAATTGGATAGGGTAGGGAGTGAGGCCACTGAAGGGTGTTGGATGGTGGGTGTTAGGTGTTTATGATTAGCCATAGGGGTATCTCGGTGATTACTCCCCTTCCCTTCGGGGGAGGGGAAGGGGGAAGGGCCAACTGGTAGTTAGTATGTGAGGTTACCCCTACTGGGCAGCTTATATGGGGCGTGGGGGGTTTTTTCTCTCACGCTGGTGAGTTTTTTCTCTCACAGAGCGCACAGAGTTCACGGAGCTTTTTGGCGCACAGTTTCGAACTCACAGAAGGCCTCCGGCATACAGAATTCACAGAACGTTACTGCCAAAGATGGCTGTAAGGTTCTGTGAAATCGGTTGACTTGATGTCTCTGTGATACTTTGTGTGTTCTGTTCATCTGTGTAAATCTGTGAGAAATAGAACGCACCCACTGTAAGAGAAAGGATGCTTGAGAATCGCTGGGGAGTTTTTCTCTCACAGAACTCACAGACTTAACAGAATCTTTTTGCGCACAGTTTCGATCCCACAGAAGGCCTTCGGCATACAGAATTCACAGAACGTTACTGCCAAAGATGGCTGTAAGGTTCTGTGAAATCGGTTGACTTGATGTCTCTGTGGGCCTTTGTGTGTTCTGTTCATCTGTGTAAATCTGTGAGAAATAGAATGCACCCACGCTATGAGATAACACACAAACAACTCGCAGGGGAGGTTTATCTCTCACAGAGTGCACAGAGTTTACGGAGCGTTATAATACACGTTTCCTGGCCACATGGAGGTGGTTAGCATAGTAAAAAATCATTACATAGATGCAAGCCAAATGTCCTCTAAAAAAGAGTATAGCGTTGGCTCTGACAGAGTAGATAATCAACAAGAAATCAATGTGTTACGAATAGCGTTGAAGAAGACGCCCTTCTTGCCTCAAGAAGGGCGTCTTCTGCATGCAAGAAGGGCATGTTCTCGGACGTAGAAGGGCATGGTCTGCTACGTTAAAGGGCATGGACTATATGCAAGGGGAACGAAAAATGTTGACAAGGGGAGAGGTGGGTAGGGGGGACCTCCCCCAACCCCTCCGAAGGAGGGGAGCCCCAAGCTGCTAAGAGAAAACCAATGATATTTGTATTTGGGGGTATTTGATTTACTATATTAATAAGTCGACTTTAATACTCATAGTAAACATTTAATACCCTAACACTCATCACTTAACACCCAACAAAGCATATCATTAACACCTAACACCCATCACCCAACATTCACTTTAAGCCCATCGTATGCAAAGAAGACATTCTTAGGGAGTTTCTTCTGCGCCTCTTCATGTAAACCGATACGGTGGGTGAGGTGGGTGAGGTAGGTGCGCTTGGCACCAATCTTCCTACTAAAAGCGATGGCATCAGCGATGAGTTGGTGCGAGTGGTGCGTGTGTTCCCATCGTAATGCGTTCACGACAAGTGTCTCCACACCCTCGAGATAGGGTAACTCAGCATCGTCTATCGTCTTCATATCCGTGATGTAAGCCAGCTTACCGAAGCGGTAACCGAGGATGGGAAGCTTACCATGCATGACAGTAATCGGTGTTACCTCGATGTCACCAATGATGAACTTCGCATGAGGTTGGATACTATGAAGGTTCAGTTTAGGTACTCCTGGATATAAATGGTCGGTGAAACAGTAGGGAAAGTTGTGTCGTAAGCCCTCACAAGTAGTTGCGTTAGCATATACATCGATGTCGCCTAACGCACAGAAAGGGCGCACATCGTCGATGCCCCCTACGTGGTCATAATGGATGTGGGTGATTAATAAACCATCAATCTTACGGAATGTCTGAGCCAACATCTGCTGGCGAAAGTCGGGCCCACTGTCTATGACAATGCGAGTAGTGGCCGTCTCTAATAAAGCGGAGGTACGTAAGCGGTTGTCGCGTGGGTCCTTACTCCTGCAGACAGCACAGTTGCAGCCTAATACAGGTACTCCGTTGGATGTACCAGTACCAAGGAAGGTGAGGACCTCCCCCAACCCCTCCGAAGGAGGGGAGAGCCTAACGGAATGCTCGCTGCGTATGTCTTCTTCTCGTTTCATTGTCTGCCTCTTGTTAGATGATTATATGTCTTAATTACTCAAACGAATACACTCCTTTTGTACAAAGGGTATCTCTTCTCTAAAAAAACGCTTGTTCCCCTTATTTCAAAGGATATACTTTCTGTTAGAACGTGTCTGTTCGCCTTATTTCAAAGGGTATATCAGTAAGTTGGTGATAGGTGTTATTCGTTGGTTTATATATCCTTATTGTTTCAAGGGATAGGTCTTATCATTTATTTAAGGGACGGTTTTTATTCGTTTAAGGTGAGAGTTTAATATGAACGGTATTAGTAATCACCTCCCATCTCAATATTATTCAACAACACAGAACTTGCCCCTTGTTAGCCCCCGTTAGGCTCTCCCCTCCTTCGGAGGTGCTGGCTTTTATTTGTTTAAGGGACGTTTTAAGACAAGACATATTAGTAGTCACGTCCCATCTCAATATTATTCAACAACACAGATCTTGCCCCTTGTTAGCCCCCGTTAGGCTCTCCCCTCCTTCGGAGGGGTCGGGGGAGGTCCCAGCAGGATTGCACTCCCCTCCTTCGGAGGGGCCGGGGGAGGTCCTCACCTCACATTCACCTCTGGCAGAATCTCAACCCCAAACTTCTCCTTCACATCATGTTGTATCGTCTCGCAGAGGCGCACCACGTCGGCACCAGAAGCCCCACCAAGGTTGACCAATACCAATGCTTGCTTCGCATAGACGCCAGCAGGGCCTAAAGCCTTACCCTTCCAGCCACATTGTTCAATCATCCATCCGGCCGGAATCTTCTCATGTTCAGCATCGATAGTATAGTGGGGCATACGCTCATACAACGCTGCCAACTCCTCGTACTTAGCCTTAGGAACGATAGGATTCATAAAGAAGCTGCCCGCATTACCTATCTCTTTCGGGTCGGGAAGTTTAGCATTACGAATGTCAGTAATCGTCTGACGAAGTTCTATGGCAGTAGGGTTCTCGATGCCTCTCTCGGCCAATGCCGCACGGATATTACCATAGTCGAGCTTAGGATGATAGGTCTTTGAGAGTCGATAAGTGACGGATGTGATAAGATACTTATCACGCCATTCATGCTTGAACTTGCTCTGTCGGTAGCTATAAGCACAATCGGTATTCTTGAAATGGTGCACTTCACCAGTGGAGATCTCCACCGCCTCGACCTCATCAATCAAGTCTTTGGCTTCAGCACCGTATGCTCCGATATTCTGAACAGCACTGGCACCACATTCACCAGGGATTATAGAGAGGTTTCTGCACCATAGAGCTGATGAAGAACACAGTAGTCTACAAAGTCATCCCATACGTAAGCCGAGCCACAACGTACTCGCTCGTCATCGAGACGCTCGATAAAGGAGATGCCAGAATGGACTACAGTACCCTTGTAATCACCTGTGAGTAGGAGGTTGCTACCCCCTCCGAGAATCAATAGGGGATAGTCGTCTTCTGTCAAGGAACGCACAAGCTCCTGTGCTTCCTCAACTGATTCGTATTCAACAAAACGCTGACATTTAGCGTCAATACCGAAGGTGTTATGCTTTAGCAGACTATAGTTATGCTCTATTCTCATGTTAACTGATATCGTTTTTGCGTTTCTCTTTGTTCTTATATATAGAAAGGTGTTATCCTTCCTGATATCTTATTACTCTTGCAGGATTGCCCACAGCAACGGCGTTGGCGGGTATGTCCTTCGTTACCACAGCCCCTGCACCAATCACAGCATTACGCCCAATCGTCACACCAGGCAGGATAACCGCTCCTCCTCCTATCCATACGCCATCTTCTATCCTAACGGGTTTGGCGTAGACTGTCCACCCTCCGCCCGGAAGCATGCGTTCCTTGGCATTGACAGGATGGGTAGCTGTATAGATCTTCACGTCTGAGCCGATAAGTACATGGCTACCGATGTCAATACGACTATTGTCTACAAAGGTGCAATTCATGTTGATTACCACCCAGTCGGCCATGTGTATATTAACACCATACTCGCAATGAAAGTCTACATCAATATGTATTCTTTCGCCAACAGAGCCAAACAGCTGTTCGATAATCCTACGTTTCCCCTCAGCGTCAGCATAGTCACAATCGTTCAACTGGCGCAATAGACGTTTAGTACGTATCGTTATCTGTTGTATCTCTGGGTCGATAGCATTGAACAACTCGCCGTCGATGGCTTTTTGGAGTTCGCTTTTCATCTGCAATGGGGCTTAAACAAGCGAGTAACAGGATTAAAGAAAGACCCACAACCAGGGTGGTTGGGGGTCTTACTTATTAATATGCTATAATCTTCTCTAACCTCCAACTCTTGCCATGAGCCTTAAAGACAAGTTGCGTCTCAGCCCCGTTTGACAATCCACGGAAGGTCACTATCTTATGGTCAGTCTTTGTGTATTTCTGCCCATAGAGGATGTTGTAAATCATGTCATGTGGTATCTCTGGAAGGAATGATGCCCATTCTTCTGCAGGGATAGTGGTGTTCACGGTTGCAGTCTCCTCTCCGTTAGGGTCAGGACCAGTGTAAGCTAAGGTGCTCTTCACGTAGCCCTTGCCTCCAGAAGCAAAGAAACGATGGAGGAAATCGAGGAAGTCTGCATTGTAACTATCCTTGAACGAGATGGTACGAATCTGATTTAACTTCCAGCTTCCATCCTGGTGATCGAACCAATACTGCTCTATCGTGCCCTTTTGTAAGCGTATCTTCTCAACGATGACACTGTCTAAGTCGGTTGACTTAGGGTATTTCATTTGTGCTTCATTATCGAAGATAAGCGTGTAATAACCCTGTTTACGGAAGAAGTAATCCATCTTCCAGGCATCACGAGTTAGTTTTGTTGTCTTTGTACCATTAACGACTGGCAGTGGAAACTTAACTCTGTTGCGTTGTAGTTTCTTGTTGGCAATAAAGTTAAAGAAGAAGTCGTCGAATAGTTGGTCAGCTGCTTTAGGCATAGGAGTAGCAGCTATTACCTCCGTGGCAGAGTCGACGCTGTCTACAGTGTCAGCCTCATCGGCCTCTGTAGAGTCAGTGTTTATACTGTCATCGGCATCTACCTTCTTGCTTGTACAGCCCGTAGTAACAGCTACCATAGCCACACAAACACACATAATAAGTAAAAACGCTTTTTTCATACAGTCTTTTTATTCATCTCAAACTTGCTGCAAAAGTACGATATTTATTTCTAATAAGATAGGAAATAAGCAAATTTATATTAGGCGAATTTCTCCGTTACGATTATAAATTGTACCTTTGCAGGAAAATAAACAAGAACTATGTTATTAGACAAGATAGAAGAACTTCTCAAAGAAGTGAGTGCACTCACAGCAAAGAGTGCTGATGACGTAGAGCAGCTCCGTCTGAAATACCTCAGTAAGAAGGGCGAAATCAATGCGTTGATGGGCGAGTTTCGTAACGTGGCAGCCGACCAGAAGAAGGTTGTCGGTATGAAGATTAATGAATTGAAGCAAAGTGCTCAGAACAAGATCAACGAACTCAAGGATCAGTTGGAGACCAGTGAAGCACAGAGCGATGATATCGACTTGACACGTACGGCTTATCCTATCGGACTCGGTACACGCCATCCACTGACGTTGGTAAAGAACGAGATTATTGATATCTTTGCCCGTATGGGATTTACCCTATACCAAGGTCCGGAGATAGACGACGATGAGCACGTCTTTACTATGCTTAACTTCGCTGCTGATCATCCGGCTCGTGATATGCAGGACACTTTCTTCATTGAGCGTAGCAATACGATGGATGTTACGAAGAATGTGCTTCTTCGTAGTCACACATCGAACGATGAGGCTCATTATATGTCTACTCACGAACCTCCAATACGTGTGCTTTGCCCTGGACGTGTCTATCGTAACGAGGCTATCTCGGCTCGTGCGCACTGCTTCTTCCATCAGGTTGAGGGCTTATATGTCGATAAGAACGTTAGTTTCACCGATCTTAAGCAGGTGCTTCTGACCTTTGCTCGTGAGATGTTCGGTGCAGATACGAAGATACGTCTGCGTCCAAGCTATTTCCCATTCACTGAGCCAAGTGCAGAGATGGACATCAGCTGTAATATTTGTGGCGGTGAGGGCTGTGGCTTCTGTAAGCATACTGGCTGGGTAGAGATACTCGGTTGTGGTATGGTCGACCCTCATGACCTTGAGGCTTGTGGTATTGATTCAAGCGTATATACGGGTTATGCCTTCGGTATGGGTGTTGAACGTATTGCTAACCTCAAGTATCGTGTTAGCGACCTCCGCCTCTTCTCAGAGAATGACACCCGCTTCCTCCGTGAGTTTGAAGGGGCTTAGTGATGGATGATGGGTGTTGAATGTTAGGTGTTGAGGGTCAGTTAGGTGTTGAGTGATGGGTGTTGGGTGTTGATGAATAGCCTATACTCTACTCAAGGACACCTCTGCGATACACGATATCTACTATATATTCTAATCAAGGATACCTCTGCGATATATTACATCTACGCAAGTCTTCGTTGAGATTGAGCATAGTTAATGTGCGTATGAGGGTCAGTCAGTTGATTACTTAGCACCTAATAAAATAAGTGTGAAGGCTTAGTACTATATGTCCGAAGCCCTCGGACAACGTGTCCGGGGGCTTCGGACAATTTTTCCGGACGCTCCGGACAATGTTTGTAAAGCCTTTGAACTGTTAGAGTGGACGCCTTGAATAATATGTTCAAAGCATCCATATAATAATTGTATATGTTTTAGATAATATTTGTGTACACTTTAGATAATAACTGTTAACCCTTTGTTTAACAGAAGTGTACCTTTCGTAAGTTTGTAGAAAAGGGTTACAAAATCTCTTGTTGTTGCTATATTATATAAGGTATAAGGCTTTCTAACCTTTCAGAAAGGACTTGTCAATGTCAGTCTCAATACTTACTCGTTAACTATTCATCATCACCTAACATTCAACACCCACCACCCCTTGTTAACAATTCATCATCACCCAACACTCAACACCCGCCACCCCTTGTTAACAATTCATCATCACCCACCACTCAACACCCACCACCCCTTGTTAACAATTCATCATCACCCACCATTCAACACCCACCACCCTCGTTAACTAACCATCATCACCCAACATTCAACACCCACCACCCATCACTCCCAAACCACCAACTCTCGTGGTAGAGTAATAATCTTCAAGCGTTGATACCAGATGCGGGTAGAGTTGGAGAGCTGCCGTTTACGATGGCTACTGACGATATAGTAGCTTGCAAGATACTCGTCCATCACATCACAAAAGGCCTTTTTGATGCGCGAACACTTCTCGTTGATGGCATTATCAAGCGGATTGATAAGATGGTCGATACTCTCTTCAATCTTCTCATTGTCAGACAGTCGGGCTGTTTTACAGTACAGTTCTAATAGCTCTTGTCGGTGTTCTGATAGCCGTTTCAGCTCTATTCCCTCTGGATGATGTAGGAAGAAGAGATACACAGCCTTATGTACTGGGGTCAACTCAACCTCTTTCTCCATCTCAGGTAACAGGAAACGATAGTCGGAAGTGATGACAAGAGGAGACAGCCGACTCTTTGCTAATTCTATGCGCAGCTCCTCGATGACCGCTGAGCCACCTAAGCTTTTCAAGAGAAGGTCGTAACGACCCAAGCCAATCAGCCGTTGACTTGCATGCTGCACAATGTCGGCTAACTGTTCGGGGGTTTGCATGATTGGGTCAGACATAAGCCTACTCCTCCCCTCCTTCAAGCATTTCAGATGTCAGCTGACGCATACGAGCCTTCAACCTGTCTAAGAATGACAGTCGACCAGACGGTTCCTGCGCTACTGGTTCAGGCTCTGGACTGACCACCTTTACCGCAGGTTCAGGTACTATCGTTGGTTCTACGATAAATTCGGGCTCAGCCTCTTTAGGCTCGGTGGACTCCTCCTTTATCGTAGGAGGAACTGTTGTCTCTTCAGCAACAGCAGGTTTACGCCTCACAGGTTTGTACAGTTTGTTGATAATCTCATCATAGTGTTCACTCATCTCTTCGGTCTGCTCGTCCGTTTCATGTACGTTACTCTTATCAAGACCAGTAGCGAGAATTGTCACCTTAGCGTCCTCACCCAAGCTGTCATCGGTACTTGTGCCCCAAATAACGTCTATATTCACATCGAGAGTGTCCATGAAAGCGTCTATCTCGTTCATCTCCTCGACAAGTAAAGGCTTATCGTTACTGGTGTAGATATTGAATAGTATGCGCTTAGCCTGACTGATGTCACTGCCATAGAGGAGGGGAGAGTCGAGTGCACTCACAATGGCATTCTCCACACGATGTTCCCCTTTTGCACGCCCCATAGCCATGATAGCACTGCCACCACGGCGTAAGGTGTTCTCAACATCACGGAAGTCAAGGTTGATGTCACCCTCCACTGTGATCAGTTCTGAGATACTTTTCGTAGCATTCAGTAGGATGTTGTCGGCACGCTTAAAGGCCTCTTTGATAGGAAGAGGTGAGTCGCTGTAGACATCGCAAAGCCGTTCATTATTGATAATCAGCAAGGCGTCCACATTCTTACGCATCTGTTCGACCCCTTTGATAGCCTTGATAATCTTGCGTTTCTTCTCGAAGTAGAATGGAATAGTTACTATACCGATAGTAAGAATACCCATCGATTTAGCCACACCAGCCACGACAGGGCCCGCACCCGTCCCTGTTCCGCCACCCATACCGGCTGTCACAAAGACCATCTTCGTGCCGTCGCTCAATAGTCGTTTTATATCTTCAATATTCTGTTCAGCCTCCGACTTACCCTTTTCAGGTACTCCTCCTGCCCCCAGTCCTGTACCCAACAGAATCTTGACAGGTACGTTAGAGTGTACAAGCGACTGACTATCAGTGTTACAGATAGCAAAGGAGACGCTGCTAATACCTTCGTTATACATGTTCTTAACAGCGTTACAACCACCACCACCAACGCCAATCACTTTGATAAGACGCTGTGTCTTGTCCTCTGGAATATCGAAATCAATAGGGATATACTCTTCTGTCATCGTTATTTATGTTGCACTTGATTATGTTTACAAAGGTATGAATTAAATAAAAAAGAGCCAAATTTCTGCAAGGCTTGCAGGTTTTCATTTATATTACTGACATCTGTCAAAACCACTTGAAAGACTGATAGATAGCGTTCGCTATGCCCTTGTATGGAAAAGAGATTGGATGAGAATTATGATCAATAGTATCATTAAGACAGCCTATTGGCTCAGTCAGAATCCTATATGAGGCTTGGGCGGATTATTACAGTCATCTTTTATATAGAAAGACAACGAAATCCAACCCTTGTGAAAAAGCTTATCAAAATTACCACCAATACCTCTCATGCAGCATATCATCATCACCTAACACTCAACACCCACTACCTCTCATCATCTATTCATCATCACCTAACACTCAACACCCACCACTCTACAATATTTCTCGTGCTATCCACGCACAAGCCTCAGCGTCGGCAAGGGCGTGATGGTGGTTGGTAAGCTCATAGCCACAGGCTGAAGAGACCGTATGCAACTGATGGTTGGGGAGGTGAGGGAAATGATGTCGGGCAGCTTTCAGCGTGTCGAAGAACTCATAATCAGGGTAATCCATCTGGTAGGTATGGAACGATGCCATCAGACAAGACCTATCGAAAGATGCGTTATGGGCAACAAGTGGTAAGCCCTCTATCATCGGTTCGATCTGTTCCCACACCTCGCTGAATACCGGTGCACCGTCAGTATCGGCACAGGTGAGCCCATGCACCTGCGTACATCCCCATTGATAGTAATTTGGTTCGGGCTGTATAAGCGAATAGAAAGAGTCAACAATCTCTCCACCCCTTACTATCACTACTCCCACCGAGCATACACTACACCGCTCAAAGTTAGCTGTTTCAAAGTCAATTGCCGCAAAGTCCTGCATAGTTTACTGTTAATTATATTAGTCGTCTATTGTATCTTAAATCTGTAGATGACGCTTTATGTTATGTAACATAAAGTATCTACGCACAAAGATACAACTTTCTTTTCATTCTTTTAGGCTGATAACGAGTTATTTCCAATCTTTTTCTTACTTTTGCAGGAGGAGCATCTACTGCTATAAAGAATACTATCTATGGAAGAAAACAGTTACACACCCAGTTTAGACCAGTATCAGATACCTGTTGTAGAGGCAAGTCAGGGCTATCACCTTGTGCTTGCGTCGCCAGGATGTGGTAAGACTCATATCCTTGCAGAGAGGGTGAGGTATGCACGAGAAAGGGGTGTTAAGTATGAGGATATGCTCTGTCTTACGTTCACAAACCGTGCTGCGAGGGAGATGACCAACCGTATCCAAAAGGTAGTAGGAGGTGACTTCTCTGAGTTGATGGTAGGTAATGTGCATCGTTTCTGCTCTAAGTTCCTCTTTGAACAGGGTCGTATACCAGCCGACTCGGCTATTATTGACGACGAAGAGGCGGTGAGCATCATTGCAGACTATCGCAACGAGGATGAGGAAGGAGTAACAAGAGACTTCAATAGGTACAAAGGCTATCAGACAATCATCTTCTTTCAGCATTTCATCTATCAGTTAGAACACCACCACCCATGGAAGTATTACCTCCATCCAGAGAGTTTTACAGATGGTGATAGAGAAGCTATAAAACACATCTGCGGCTCACAGAAGATTGATTATAACGAACAGGCCGTAGTGAATATCTATCGTCATGCACAGGAATACATGGACGAAGCGAATGCACCTGGGCTTGATGCAAAGTTAGCCGATAGGATACGTGTATTGCTATGGAAGATGTATTACGCTGGCTGTTACGCTCGTTATAAGGCAGAGAACCACCTTTTCGATTTCGAGGATCTGCTCCTCTTCACCTACGACATCTATCGTTCCGACCCAAGCTGTAAGCGTTATCCATGGATACAGGTCGATGAAGTGCAGGATCTTAACGGTATGCAACTCGCTATCATCGACCTTCTAACGGCAAAGGACAACCCGATGGTGATGTACTTAGGCGACGAGCAGCAGGCTATCTTCTCTTTTATGGGGGCGAAAGTGGAGACGTTAACCCTCTTGAAGATGCGCTGTAAGGGTAATATCCACCATCTACAGCGCAACCATCGTTCACCGAAATACCTCCTCGACGTCTTTAATGACTATGCTGAAAAGCAACTGAAGATAGACCGCGAACTACTCCCTCTCTCCGACAACGACACGAAGGCCACATTAGGCGACCTACGAATCATACATAGCAGTACGATTGAAGCCGAACACAAGGATATTACTGCTGAGGCTCTCCGCCTTTATGAGCAGAATAGCGAGGAGCGTACAGCCATCATCGTCAGCTCTAATTCAGATGCCGACCGTATCAGTGAAGCTATGTCGGAGGCTGCCTTGACCCACTTTAAGGTGTCTGGGCGTGATCTCTTCGATACACCAGATGTAAAGTTGTTATTGGCTCATTTGAGTGTACTCTCTAATGAACATAACTCCATCGCATGGACACGTATCATGAAGGGGGTGCATGCCTTCCCTTCTCATGCCCTTGCTCGCCGATTTAACTGGAGGTTGAAGCAATTAGCACTAACGCCTTCCGATTTCCTTCTCTACCCCGAAAGCTGTTACACAGCAGAGTTTCTTCGTGCCTACAACGAGGACGAAATCGTTGTTTTCGATACTGAGACAACGGGCTTGAATGTGTTTACTGATGACATCATAGAGGTTGCGGCCATACGAATAAAGGGTGGGGAAGTAGTTGGCGAACCGCTCGACCTCTACATAGAGACCGATAAGCCGATTCTGCCCAAGCTCGGTGACAAGGAAAACCCGATGTATGCTATCTACCATGAGAAGCTGGCCACGGGTGAACTGCTCCCTCCTGCTGATGCCCTACAACGCTTTCTTGCCTATGTTGGGACGAGTCCTATCCTCGGTCATAACGCCAACTACGACTATAACATATTAGATAACAATCTGCAACGTCACTGTAATGACACGATGCAAGCACATCCTATTCGTTGCTTCGACTCGCTCAAACTGATAAGACTATTGGCTCCGAGCCTTCATTCTTACAAGTTGGAGAGCCTACTCGAAACCTTCCACTTGACGGGTGTCAACAGTCATCAGGCGATTGACGACGTGCGGGCAACGGTCAGTCTTGTGCGCCTCTGTGCTGAAAAGGCACGTGAGAAACAGGCCAGCCAAGCGGCTTTTATCCACCACCCAAAGGTGAAACCCTTTGCTAATGTGCTCCGAAGCAATTATGGAGAAAGCTATCGAACGGCCGTCAACCGTCTCTATAAGCCCTCTGCCGACCCTGAGCTTGCCCTCGTAAGTGAGCTTTCTACGGCTTATAAGGCCTTTCGTCTCGACGGATTAGTCAATGACATTCCCCGATTAGACTATATTCTTCGTTATCTCCGTATAGATATGTTGGCGGAAGAGGGAGTTGCCAACGCCCTTGCCCCACAACTCTCGCAGTACATGATGGATATTAACACACTCAAAGAGGCCGATTTCTGCAATAGTAAGAGTATTCTTGAGCGTGTCTATGTGACGACTGTTCACAAGGCCAAGGGACTGGAGTTTGATAATGTTATCATCTTTGATGCTGCTGACGGACGCTATCCAAACGCCTACAACAAGACGAAGCAGCAGGATGAGGAGGATGCTCGTAAGTTCTATGTGGCCATGTCGCGTGCTAAACGTAGGCTGTTCATCGCCTATGCCTACAGATGGTCGACCGCCACGGGAGGGTTTTCAATCGTGAACTAACACCTCTGATGGAGAGCATACAGAAGTATTTTAATTAGACAGAAGCTCCTTTTAATAATACGAATAAATACTTTTTATACATAAGAAGATGGTTTTCTGACTTTAAAAGATTATCTTTGTGCGCAAAAGATAACTAAGTTACATAGGATGGATACAAAGCGATTACTTGCAACAAGTGGGTCAATGCTCATGGCGTTGTCGGCTTTTGCGGCCAATAATCAGGGTGCACAGGACATGGCATCGAGGTTCTTAGGGGGTACAATTGCACTCAGTACCATGCTCATCATTGGCTTTTTCAGTATCATAGGTTATGTTATCGTTGCAATGATGGCACGAAAGAGAAACAGAAGCATTGCTTTATGGATTCTTTTTAGTCTGTTGGGTACACCTTGGTTGATGATTTTAATCCTTTTCTGCATTGGTAAGGATAACACTGGTTTACAGGATAGATAACGATTAATCAGACTGTTGAAGGGTCGTTAAGATTATAGATAACAATTAATAAACCTCAATTCCGCAGCATTATTCTTTGCGATCTACTTTTATATATTGACGTGACATTTTGGTATTTATCCATTGATTTGGGAATTTTCCAGGGTTCTTGGTTCTTGCATAGGCATGAAATCCCCCCACCCAAACCAATGGGGAAGTATGAAAACACCACAAAGAAATACTGTTTATTCAAGGAATACTTCAGCGTAGTAGGTTTTATTTGTATACAGGTTTAGAACGTTCTGCCTTCCCGTTCGCACCCATTTTGCTGGAACGCTGACAAAATGCAGGATAAAGGCTTTCAGTCTGCTTGTCTTTTTCAATGGCTTGACCTTTTCGCTGATATGACGGACGAGATAGAGATAGAAGTTCTTCAGCATAGCGGTAACCATCATGAAAACCATGTTCTCAGCCATAAAGGAAAATGGCAGATGTGACCATCCAAAGTCATTGTTCTGTATGTCGAAGTTCTTTTCACTTGCCCCACGCTCATTATAAAATGTAATGATGTCTTTCTCGGTAGACATCCAGTTATTGGTGAGGATACAGCGGTATGTGTATATTACTCCGAACATATCCGTCCGTTGCTTGCCCTCCTTGTCTTTCAAAGGACTACGCTGTACGACAAGCCTGTATGACTTTCCTTCTATTAAGCTGTCCATGCTGATGGATGTGACATCGCATTTCTCATAGCCAATCTCAACGTTTTTCCATTCCTTCAACTGTTGGAAATTCTCGTAGCGACTGCCGCAGTTGGCAGCACGAATGTAGAACGTGTTGCAGCGCTGCTCTACGGTTTGTATGATTTCCTTTGAGAACGACCCGCAGTCAGCACGGAAACGCTCTATTACCACACCAAGTTCTGAGGTTACACGGTCCATAATGCGACAGAGCGTGTCTTCTTGATGGAATCTCACATTGGTGTTTCCGTCACGATTCTCACCTCCGACTATGATTCCCCCAATGGAAGCCCAACCAGGGAAATAGCCAAAATCCTGCTTGTAGGAATACTTTGCATCGAACTTGTGGGTTGGAATAAACTGATGGTCAAAGTCTAAGTCAACATGACTGCCCACCTTTATAAGCCCCATCCTCCGTATCATCCGTAAAAGTAAGGTATTCAACTTTTCTGCCGTGTTGAAACTATACGACTTGCCGGAGGTCTCGCTCTTATAGACAGTATTTTCCTCGGCAAGCTCCTTTAGTCCGCGCCCCACAGTGTCGGCACCGGGTAATAGCGCATCAGGTCTCTGTCTGAACTGCCCTATAAGCACATTGATGTCCTCAAGGCATTCCCCACCACAAAGGTAACTGAAGAAGAGAGAGCCGAAAATACTTCCATGGCTGAATGCTTTGCCGCTACTTCCACGTTTACCCAATACAGATTCGGTAAGTTTTTCAAAGCCCAACTTTGAGAAAACGTCCATAATGTGATAAATTCCTCCGAAAGAAGTGATATTCTCGTTTTTAATTGCTACCTTTGTCATGTCAGATTTTTGCTTACTTGTTATGTTTGCAGCACCAAGATAGGTGAAATTTCTGACATATCCAAGTGTTTTGAGAACTTTGTTTCTCAGACACTTGGAGTTCTTACAAGAATTTATGCTGCGGAATTAAGGATAAATACAATTATGACAAAAGAAAAGTTCTTTACCTCTATGGGATGGGTTGGTATGGTGACATCTATATTGATGTATGTATTCTACATCCCACAGATAGAAAACAACTTAGCGGGGCAGAAGGGAACTTTCATTCAGCCATTTATGGCAGGTATAAACTGTACCTTGTGGGTCGCATACGGATTGTTCAAGGAGAAGCGTGATTGGCCTTTGGCAATTGCTAACACGCCAGGTATCATCTTTGGTTTTGTAGCTGCTTTCACCGCATTGTAAGTTCAGAACACAATACGACATCGTCCTCTTCACTCTTCTGGGTGGGGAGGATTTTTGTTTTTAGGCTGATAATCAGTGGAAAAGCTTTGTTGTTTGAGAATCTTTTCGTATCTTTGACGCAGCTAACAGCAGCTATTTACGAACACTATAAACATACTATAACGATGCGTATGAGAAGATATCAAACGGCCCTAACACTGTTCTTTCTCTCGCTTCTATTGCTTGCCTGCAAGACAAAGCAATCTGATGAGGCGAAGGATTCGGGTGTGGCAGCAGGTCATTTCCCTGACCAGAGGGAATATCTAAAGGAGTTCAAGGACGACATAGTCATCATGGAATGTGGAGATTACGACTTCAACACGACTCCAATAGGTATCGGAAATAAGTTCTTTACACTGTTGCATGGATGGGTATATACCGATGGAGTCCTCTCGCATACCATAACAGGTCAGGGACTGACAGAGGGTATCTTGGTGCAAGACTTCCCCAATTATGAGGATTTGAAAGAATATGGTGGCTATTATGTTTCGGACAAACCCTACATCAAAATGAATCTTTATCGCACGAAGGATGCCGTCTGGTTTATGAATAAGCGGTATCCTATCGAAAGAGAAAATGCTGACAGTATCTTCTCGCCATTAATGAAAACGGGGAGTGGGGAGATTCGTTCGGTTTGGATATTTGTAGGGGATATTCCCTTGAAGAGTAAGTAATTGTGACGTATGAAGACGGTTCTAATACTCTTTTCTTGCTTCTTTCTTCTCTCTTGCACGATGAGGACGAGGAATGCAGAGGCTGTTCATTCTCCATACGACACGGTGTCAGTCTACGCAAAGGACGAAGAAGGGCAGAAAATATACAATGTTGTTTCTGAGAAGGCAGTAACGGCTAATGGTGACTCGCTGTTTGATAAGAGGCGAACAGAGGTGCCGAAACAACTGAGCGACAAGGAGTTTGAACTCGCTAAGACCCTTGTGAGGCGTTATGTCGATAGTCATCAAGACAGTTATCTGCCCTTTGATTCTTATTTCCAGCAATACTTAGGCTATAAGAAAGGGGACGTTCTGATGGCTGATGTCGCCTTGTTTTCATCTTACAAAATCGTCTATCAAAAGGGAGTTGCAGGGATTACTTGCGAAGATTATAGGGTGAAATTCAAGTATCTGAAGGACCTTGGAAAGGAGCGTAAGATGCTTACTATCAACTTGGATAAGGGAGTTATCGTCAGAGAATAAGATGAACTTCGAGATGCTACTTATCTCTTTTGCCGCCTGAACGCTACTGTTTGCTTTTCATACCATGGTAATCCTTCGATAACCAACACACTATCATGTAATTCTAAAACCTTACATCGGGCGGTGTCCTCCTCGTTATACACTAAGAAAAGCGAGTCTTTTGCAAAGTGATAACGGTTAAACCATCTGCAGGTGTCGCCCATCCCCGGGTCGAAAACCGCGGTTGAGTCGGTCACGTCGAGTATTGGAGGCATACCGACGATAGTCTTTTTCACGCCTACCCACTTACCTGTAAATGCTTGGGGATAAACGGGTCCGTTGTACCTGCTGCATGCGATGAGCAGAACTGACAATAGGAAAGGATATAAAAGATGTCTCATACTTTACGAATTTACCGATGACTTCCTCTAAAATAAGGGTGCTTGCTGTTGCAAGCAGACCAAAAGAGAGGAAAGAACCCTACCTCTTTTATAGTGTAAACGTACTTAATCGTAGAAAATTGCTTGGTGTTGATGATTTCTATAAGAACTGATGTGGATTCGGAAACACTTTTCTCTATGGGTTGAAATATGTTTACAAAGAAGGGATAAGATTGTGGACAAATACAAAGGAAACGCATGTGAAGGTTGTAGACGTAAGTCGCATGATGTCAGAGGGTTGTGAGGTCGATTGTAGAAAGGCCTCTTCTTGGTGCAAGAAGGGCGTGTTCTTGGTGCAAGAAGGGCATGTTCTTCAACGTTGAAGGGCGTCTTCTTCAGCCATGAAGGGCGTGTACTGGTAAGGAGAGGATTGAAAACTCTTTACAATAGGAGTTTGTTGTGTTGTACTGCAAAGCTGTTTCTGTGTATTTCTTTTCGCTTTTCTTTCTGTGAGCGGTGGACTTGTCAGTTCCAAAGCATGTATGGATAGGGTAGGTGGTTAGGGCGTGCTTTATCTGAGTGTATAGATAAGCAGTATAGAAGGTATGCTAATGTAGGGGTAGAGCGATAGCGTAGAAAAGCATAGACCGACTAATCCTTTTTTCTTCTCATGGATGGAGTCGACTGCTTAAAATGCGGTAGAAGCTATTAGAACAGGCTGATGACTGATATAGTTCAGCCTTATAGGCACAAAAAAAACCGCAGGACAAGGTCCTGCGGCCAATTTCTCTCTTTTTCTGTTCGTACTCTGAATTACTTAACAGAGTCTGGAGCAACTGAGTCAGCAGCAGCTGAGTCAGCGTTAGCGCTATCTACCATAGCTGAGTCAACAGTTGAGTCTGCAGTAGAGTCAGCGTTCTGAGCTGGTTTAGAGTTACCATTACAAGATGCGAAAGAGATAGCTGCAATAGCTACGAACATTAAAACTAATTTCTTCATTTCTTTGCTTTTTTAAATCTGTAAAACAATTATTTGTTTGTTAAAACGATGCAAAGGTAAGTATTTTTTTTATACGGCAATAATATTTTTAGGACTTTTTTTGTCCTTTGAAAGCGGTGTTCTTGCAAGATGTTGATACTCAACTATATACAAATAGTAAATAAATGTTAACGTTTTAGATGTGTGCCTACACAATTTGAAAAGGCCTCGTTTTTTGCTATCTAAAAGTCTTCTCTTGGCGTGAAAAATCTTCTTTTCTTTGCCTTTCTTACCTTTTTATAATGTGCAAACGGCCTCTTTTCTTTGGTAATGTGTTCATTTTACTGTAACTTTGCAGGTTATATGATAGATACAGCAGCATTTCAAGGCAAGACAGCCAAGTTCTATACGTTGGGTTGTAAGCTCAATTTCTCAGAGACAAGTACCTTCGCGCGTACCTTATATAATATGGGCGTGCGTGAAGCGAAGAAGACAGAGCAGGCAGACATCTGCCTGATTAACACCTGTTCGGTCACTGAGGTTGCCGATCATAAGTGCCGTCAGATTATTCATCGTATGGTCCGTCAGAACCCAGGAGCCTTTGTCATCGTGACAGGTTGCTATGCTCAGCTTGAGAGTGCAACGGTAGCGAAGATTGAAGGAGTTGACCTTGTCTTGGGGAGTAATGAGAAGGCTGACCTCGTGCAGTACCTTAGTGACGCATGGAATAAGGTCGATTCTGCTAAGGAAGAAGCACAGGAAGGGGAGTACCACTCTGTTAAGACGAAGGATATCAAGAGTTTTCAAGCAAGTTGCTCACGTGGTAATCGCACGCGCTACTTCCTTAAGGTGCAAGATGGATGTAATTACTTCTGTACTTATTGTACGATTCCCTTTGCACGAGGTTTCTCTCGTAACCCTACCATTCAGTCGCTTGTTGCACAGGCAGAGGAGGCTGCCAAGGAGGGAGGAAAGGAGATTGTGCTAACGGGAGTGAACATAGGTGACTTCGGAAAGACCACTGGCGAGAGCTTCTTAGACCTTGTCAAGGCATTAGATAAGGTTGAGGGAATACAGCGTTACCGCATTAGTTCGTTGGAACCCGACCTGATTGACGATGACTTGATAGCTTATTGCGCCGAATCACGAGCCTTTATGCCTCATTTCCATATCCCCCTTCAGAGTGGTTCTGACGAGGTGTTGAAGTTGATGCACCGCCGTTATGACACGCAGCTCTTTGCCCACAAGATACGACTCATTAAGGAGAAGATGCCGAAAGCATTTATCGGTGTGGATGTAATGGTGGGTTCTCGTGGTGAAAGACCAGAGTATTTTGAGGACTGTTATAACTTTCTCAATTCCCTTCCTATCACCCAACTGCATGTCTTCCCCTACTCTGAACGCCCAGGAACAGCGGCCCTGTCAATCCCTTACGTGGTAGACGACCGTGAGAAGAAACACCGTGCTCATAAGCTCTTAAAGCTGTCGGATGAGAAGACACGTGCTTTCTATGCGGAGCATATAGGGCAGGAAGCCAACGTACTCTTCGAGAAAGCCGCACGTGGTAAGGCTATGCATGGCTTCACAGACAACTATATTCGTGTGGAGCTATCGCCTGCGCAGGCAAAAGAGGAGTATGACAACCAAATCCTCCGAGTACGTTTAGGCGAGTTCAACTTCGACCAGAGCTCATTAAAAGCAGACCTCTTATGAAAGTAGCCATTGTCATTCTGAACTGGAACGGACGCAGCATGGTGGAGCAATACCTGCCTTCTGTGCTGAATTTCTCACGTAATGAAGCCGAGATAATCATTGCTGACAATGCCTCAACAGACGATTCTGTTGCATGGCTAAAAGCTACTTATCCCTACTTACGGGTGATTGAGTTGCCGGAGAACTATGGCTTTGCTGAGGGGTATAACCGTGCTCTTAAGCAGGTAGACAGTGAGTATTACGTGCTACTAAACAGTGATGTCGAGGTGACGCACCACTGGTTAACACCGCTCATAGAGGAGATGGAAGCCCATGAAGACATAGCGGCTTGTCAGCCGAAGTTGCTCTCTGTGGCCAATCCTGACGCTTTTGAGTATGCCGGAGCATCGGGTGGCTTCATTGATCGTTACGGTTATCCGTTCTGCAGAGGGCGCATCTTTGACACGGTGGAGGACGATAATGGGCAGTATGATAACAGTGAGGAAGTACTTTGGGCAACAGGTGCTTGCTTGATGATACGTGCTAAGGACTATTGGACAGCAGGCGGTTTAGATGGGCGTTTCTTTGCCCACAATGAGGAAATAGACCTCTGTTGGCGCCTGCATCAGATGGGTAAACGCATCTTCTGCTTCCCTGAGAGCTATGTCTATCACGTCGGAGGCGGTACGTTACCCAAGTCGAATCCACGTAAGACCTTCCTGAATTTCGCAATAACCTTACTATGTTGTGGAAGAACTTACCAGAGGATGAGTTGAAGCATGTCATGCGTGTAAGATGGTTCTTAGACTATCTCGCAGCATTTCAAGCACTGATACAGAAACGTAATTGGGGTGAGTTCAAAGCGATACTATCGGCACGTCGTGCCTTTAAGAAGTGGAGACACGAGTTTGAACGACTACCAAGTCATCTGGAGAAGAACGAGGGTCATCGGGAGAATCTACCGTCCTGTACGAGTGATGGACGCAAGGAGTATTCCCTTCTTTGGCAATATTATGTGAAAGGACATAAGCTCTTTGAGACTCTACCTGAATAAAAATAAGAAAAGATTACACGCCTTTTTAATATTTTTAGCATATCACTTGCGCTTTAAAATAATTTTTAGTAATTTTGCAGAGAATACTCAAATATTGTAAAAAGTAACCAGTGAAATATCTCTATTCCATATTAACAGTTGTACTGTTCACCTGCGTTGGTTGTCAGTTTAGGCTTACATCAGATGATGGGAGAGACTCCTCTCTATTGTTTGAGATAGATCGCTATGACCGTTTGGAGTATCGTTACTTGACAACAGGTGACTTCTCTGCCCTCCAGCAGATGAATACTGAGTATCCTATTGAGACTCGTACGCTAATAGAAGATGTAGTAAAGATAGGCGAGATAACCGACCCTGACATCAATACAAAGTTCTTGAAGTTCTATCAAGACACAACTTTACAGTCGGTCATCGCCGCTGTCGAGTCGGAGTATGCCAATACGGAGGACCTTGACCACCAGTTTAGTTCGGCTTTCAAACGGTTGAGACAGCTCTTGCCGAATGTTGCCATACCAAGAGTCTATGCCCAGATATCGGCGTTAGACCAGAGTATTGTGGTCGGAAATGGTACGATAGGCATCTCATTGGATAAGTATCTTGGACCTAACTACCCATTGTATGCGAAGTTCTACTCGCCTACACAGCGCAAACAAATGTCGCGTGAGTACATCCTACCAGACTGTATGACCTTCTACTTGATGAGTGTCTATCCTCTTCAACACTTTGAGTCGCGTCCGCAGGTGGAGCGTGATCTACAAATAGGAAAGATACAATGGCTTGTTAATCAGGTCATGACGAAGCGCATCTATCACAGTCGTTACGAAGAGGCGGTCGATGAATATATGAAAAAGAACCCAAAGATCTCGTATGAGGAACTGCTTCGTATGACAGATTTCTCTAAGTTTAATACCACTGGATATTAGCGGCTACTACTCAGTTGAGCTGAAACAATTATACAGTCCCCTCTCAGAACCAACGGTGTCGACCGTAGGAAAGGTTTTGCAGAGGGGATTTTTGTGTCTATACGTTTGTGCGTTTGGTATGTATTCTTCTCTTAACAAAAGTCTATTCGTTTGTTTTCTTGCTGATTGGCAGTTTCCTTCTCTCACAGAGAGCATAGTCGAAACAGATACATTCTACCCACGGTCGAACGTATGAGAAAAGTGATCTTTCCTCCTTCTCAACCTCCGCAGGGAGGAGTATGTGGTGTGAGATCATCTCTATAAGGCGTTCGTTAAGAAGAAAGAAATCATTACATATCATTGTGCTTAATCCGTTCAAAATGCGAGAACTATCTCCTCTGTAATTGAGTCTATAACCTACAAGAAATCAATAAGTTACATGCTCCATTGGAGAAGACGCCTTTCTTGCCCCAAGAAGGGCCTCCTCTTGCCCCAAGAAGGGCATGTTCTCAAACGAAGAAGGGCGTGTTCTCAAATGTAGAAGGACGAAAAAATAGACAAGGGGAAAGGTGGATAGAGGGGACCTCCCCCAGCCCCTCCGAAGGAGGGGAGCCCCAAGCTGCTATGACCTCCCCCGACCCCTACGAAGGAGGGGAGCCCCAAGCTACTAAGAGAAAACCAATGACGTTTGTAGTTGTGGATGTTTAATACGATATTACTAACATGTAGACTTTAATACTCAATAGTAAACATCTAACACCCAACAAAGCACGCCATCAACACCTAACATTAAACACCTAACACCCAAAAATTACCAGCTAACACCCAACAAAGCATGCCATCATCACCTAACACCCAACATCCATCACCCAACAAAGCAATTCATCAACACCCAACACTAAACACCTAACACCCAACACCCGCCTAACAAATTTGTTAGAACATTCTTGTTTATCCTCTTTTTTTTATATATTTGTGGCGAAAACTATTATGTTCTAACACTTAAACGATAATTTATGGAAAAAGGGAAAGCTATCTGCAAAGTCCTGAAAGAGGTTCGTCAGAGAGTTGCGAAAGAGAATGGAATAAGCTACAAGCCGGTAGAGTGTCATCATGAGGGCGAGTGTTCTGGTACTTGCCCAGGCTGTGAGAAGGAGATTCGTTACCTCGAAGAACAATTGAGGAACAAGCAGCGTGGAGGATTGGGATTGAAGGTTGCAGGTATTGCAGCAGGCGTTTGTGTGGCCGCAATGCCCATGACAGCTATGGTACAACCCAAGAGTAAGATCAGTCCGGAGGCGAATCCCCAGCTCATAAAGCAGGATAGTGTAGAAGTGGTGGACCTGACGGCGGGTAATCCCGATGCTGTGCTCTTACGTGGTCAGGTGCTTGATAAGGATACAAAAGATTCATTATTTGGAGCAGTTGTTATGTTGAAAGGGTCAACAGCACCCAATGGATTGGGGACATGTACCAATGTGGATGGCTGGTATGCAGTGAAAGCTCTGCCAACCGACACCTTAGAAGCTGGCTTTGTAGGCTATCATAAAACTTATGTAACGGTTAAAGAGCTGTTAGCGACAAAGGATAAGACGATTTATCTTGAGCAGGATACTACCAATTGGCATAAGATTATCACCGTTGGGGGCATAGAAGGAACATCAGGGAAGCATCATCCTAAGAAAGGACCTAAGTCGCACAAGGAAAAGAAGTGCAAGAAGAAATAAAGAGAATTTGTTGGTATGACGAAAGGAAGGAGTACTTGTAAGTTGCTGAAGAGTATTCGGCAGCAGATAGCGGATGCCAATGGTATCAGCTATCAACCCATAGAGTGTCACCACAAGGGGGATTGTGCGGGTACTTGCCCTGCTTGTGAGGAGGAGATACGTTACCTTGAACGTGAGCTGAAAGCACGTAAGGGTAATGGCTTCGGTATGAAGGTGGCTGGTATAGCAGCAGGTATCTGCGCCACGGTAATGCCGATGACCGCTGCTGCGCAAGCTGTTAAGCCTGATAGTACGGCTAACCCTCCTGTACAAACAACCAAGAAAGCCCCTATAAAGGTAGTAGACCTTTCTGATAGTTGTGCATCACCTGTGGTTGTACGTGGAATGGTCATAGACAGGGAAGATAATAAACCCTTGGTTGGAGCTTCGTTCTTAATAGACGGAACTACCAAGGAGACGGTCACAGATGTAGATGGACAGTTTGCTTTGAAAGTTCCATCAGACACGTCGTTGGTTATTTCATATATCGGTTATAAGAAGCAAAAGGTTCGTGTAAGTTCTCTTTTAAGTTCTGACAATAATGTTATTATGCTTGAAAAGCATGCGATGATGACAGGTTTTGTTGCAGTAGTAACAGTAAATGCAGCAAGTGACTCTGGTAGAGATCGGAGCGCAAGTAATATTGATGATGTGTATGGTCACATGACTTATAAACCAAAGTCACACATGGAGAAGAATAAAAAGAAGTGTAAGTAAGGATAAGGATTATGGCAAAAGGAAAGAGTACATGTAAGTTGCTGAAGAGTATTCGGCAGCAGATAGCGGATGCCAATGGTATCAGCTATCAGCCTAAGGAGTGTCACCACAAGGGGGATTGTGCGGGTACTTGCCCTGCTTGTGAGGAGGAGATACGTTACCTTGAAGGGGAGCTGAAAGCACGTAAGGGTAATGGCTTCGGTATGAAGGTGGCTGGTATTGCAGCAGGTATTTGTGCTACGGTAATGCCGATGACCGCTGCTGCGCAAGCTGTTAAGTCTGATAGCACGGTTAACCCTCCTGTACAAACAACCAAGAAAGCCGAAGTAAAGGTAGTAGACCTTTCTGATAGTTGTGCATCACCTGTGGTTGTACGTGGAATGGTCATAGACAGTGAAGATAATAAACCCTTGGTTGGAGCTTCGATCTTAATAGACGGAACTACTAAGGAGACGGTCACAAATGTAGATGGACAGTTTGCTTTGAAAGTACCGTCAGACACGTCGTTGGTTATATCATCTATAGAATACAATAGTAAGAAAGTTCGTGTAAGTTCTCTTTTAAGTTCTGACAATAATGTTATTATGCTTAAAAAGTTGGTGTTGAGAGGTGCTATTGCTGTAGTAACAGTAAATGCAGCAAGTGACACTGGCAGAGATGGGAGCGCAAGTAATATTGATGATGTGTATGGTCACATGACTTATAAACCAAAGTCACACATGGAGAAGAATAAAAAGAAGTGTAAGTAAGGATAAGGATTATGGTAAAAGGAAAGAGTACATGTAAGTTGCTGAAGAGTATTCGGCAGCAGATAGCGGATGCCAATGGTATCAGCTATCAGCCTAAGGAGTGTCACCACAAGGGGGATTGTGCGGGTACTTGTCCTGCTTGTGAGGCGGAGATACGTTACCTTGAACGGGAGTTGAAAGCACGTAAGGGTAGTGGCTTCGGTATGAAGGTGGCTGGTATCGCAGCAGGTATTTGCGCCACGGTAATGCCGATGACCGCTGCTGCGCAAGCTGTTAAGTCTGATAGTACGGCTAACCCTCCTGTACAAACAACCAAGAAAGCCCCTATAAAGGTAGTAGACCTTTCTGATAGTTGTGCATCACCTGTGATTGTACGTGGAATGGTCATAGACGAAGAAAATAAAGAACCAGTGATAGGGGCAGGTGTTTTTATAGACGGAACAAACAAGGGCATTGCAACAGATATCGATGGACAGTTTGCTTTGAAAGTACCGTCAGACACGTCGTTGGTTATTTCATATATCGGTTATGAGAAGCAAAAGGTTCGTGTAAGTTCTCTTTTACGTTCAGAGAATAATGTTATTATTCTTAAAACCGATGGAAATGTGATGCTTGGAGACCTTGCTGTATTTACGAAGACAATATATAACGATGATGTATATGGTCGTAGGACTTATAAGGTGAAGTCGCATAAGGAGAAGACGAAGAAGTGTAAGTAAAGATTAAGGTTATGGTGAAAGGGAAGAGTACTTGTAAGCTATTAAAGAGTATTCGGCAGCAGATAGCAAATGCGAATGGTATTAGCTATCAACCCAAAGAGTGTCACTATGAGGGGGATTGTGCGGGTACTTGCCCTGCTTGTGAGGCAGAGATACGCTATTTAGAGACACAGTTAAGAGAACGGAAACGCAAGGGATGGGGCATGAAGGTGGCTGGCTTGGCTGCAGGCATTTGTGTTGCTACGGTCCCGCTTACATCATGTCAGAATACTCCCAAAGCTTGCAACGTTGAGAGCAAAGCTCAGGATTCTACTGATATGTTAGTTCAGGGCGAGACAGAAGTTATGCCAGAAGCACACACAAGAGATTTGAAGTGCTCCATAGCTATTAGTGGGCGTGTGCTTAATGCGTCATCTGGTCAGGCTGCTTCGGAGGTTAATGTTATGATACAGGGAGGTAAGAAGAGAGTGTCTTTGGGCGAGGATGGAAGGTTTGCCTTGCAGGTTAATCGCAATGACACGCTCGTGTTCTCATCTTATGGGTATATAGATAAGGTGATAGCAGTGAAGTCTATTCGTAATCCTAACGATATGGTTGTCCGTTTAGAACCCTCTCTCGCCGTTGTTGGAGGGATAGATAGGGCATATTTAGAAAAAGAGTTAGCCGATAGCGCAGCACCGCAATCACATAAAGAGAAATGCAATCAGAAATAACAGCACCGTTTATAGCTATCAATCGGCATAGGCTCTCTACCGATGGGGAGGGCGTAACGACATTGGTAGGGTTCCATGGTTGTCCGCTTCATTGCGTCTACTGCTTAAATCCTCAGTGCTTACAAGCTGACGGGGTATGGTGCAGGATGACGCCAGGAGAGTTATATAGTGAGGTGGAGATAGACGACCTCTACTTTATGGCAACGGGTGGTGGCATCTGCTTTGGAGGTGGTGAACCCCTCTTACATTCAGACTTCATCAAGGCCTTTGCAGGCATAATGAACCCTGAATGGATATTGACAATAGAGACATCACTCAATGTACAGCTTGAGAGGGTCAAGTCTGTTGCCCCTTTGATAAAGCTGTGGTATGTTGATATTAAGGATATGAACCCTGATATCTATAAGGCATACACTTGTAAAGACAATGCTCTGGTAATCAGTAACCTTCAGTGGTTAGCAGCGAACGGGTATGCTGATAAGGTGATTATTCGCTTACCTTTGATACCCAAATATAACACAGACAAAGACCGGCAAGAGAGTCGGCAGCAGTTGGAGAAGATGGGCTTTATACGCTTCGATACGTTTAATTATATAATAAGGTAGGAATATTAATACTCTATAATATACATAGTTCATCTTTTGAAATATCCTTTGAAATCATTATCTTTGCAATTAATAAAAAGAAAGAGAGTATGAGAAAATCCCTTATCATTTTATCAATTATATTTCTGTTGTTGCCTATCAGCGTAACAGCACAGAGTTTCGATGTCTTATGGCAACAAGTAAATCAAGCTGAGAGAATGGACCTGCCAAAGACACAAATCAGCTTATTGCAGCAGATTGAACGGAAGGCACAGAAGGAGAAAGCCTATGGACAGGTGTTGGCAGCAAGTCTGATGGCATCAAGGTTACGGACAGAGATAGCTCCAGACTCTGCTGAGGTGGAGCTTAAACGATTGAAGGCAAAGGCAAAGATGGTAGAAGGTAAGGATGAAGTCTTATCGGCTATCTATAACTGTGTCTTGGGTGTGATAGATCGGAATGAAGATGCTGGTAATGCTGACGAATACTTTAAGAAGGCACTTGCCAATCCTTCTCTATTGGCAAGCCAGAAAGCAGCTGACTTTCAGCCGTTGGTAGAAATCGGTAAAGACGATAATATCTTCAAGGGCGACCTGTTGCATGTTATTGGTATGCAGGTGGGTAACTACGATAAACTACATAGTTATTACAAAAGTGTTGGAAACCGAGAAGCAGCTTGCTACACGGCCTTGATGGGGATAGAGGAGAAGGAAGAGAGTATTCCAAAGCTCGACTCACTCATGCAAGAGTATAGCGACTTGCCTATAAGTGGGGAAGTTGCAATACAACGTTATCTATGTATGGGCAAGGACACACCCGTTGAGAAGAAGATAGCTTATATTGATGATGCCCTCGTTAGATGGGCCTCATGGAAGCGAATAGTGCGTTTACGTAATATCCGTATGTCACTGACAAAACCGATGTTCGATGCTCGTTTTGATAAGTCTAATGTTAGTTCGTCGGAGAAGAATAACTGGGTTAGACTGAATACACGCAACTTGTCGAATGTTACCGTAACTGTTACACGTACGAGACTGGCTGGAGATCACCGCCTTAGTGTCAATGTTGAGAAGGATAGGGACAAGTTGATGGCAAGCCTGTTGCCCGCAACAAAGCAGACAATCATCCGTACTTACACTGGTCATAAGGACTATGAAGAGGTGAAGGACTCCTTCTTAATGCCTACATTACCTTTGGGTGTCTACCTTATTAAGATAGAGAGTTCTAATAAGGATGTCCTGCCAGAGTATGCTTTCTACTATGTTAGTGACCTCTATGTCATGTCTGAACAGCAGCCGAAGGGGCTGTCACGGTATGTTGTAGTTAATGTTGTGGATGGGCAACCAGTAGCCGATGTAAAGGTTAGAGCTACCTATGCAGAATATTATGGTAAGCCTTCTGTTGTAAAGAAGCAGGTGACGAACAAGAAAGGGGAGGTTGTGTTTGAGACGGAAAGCAATGCCCCAAAGATCTATGTCGCTACGAGTAAGGACAAAGCCTTTAGGGAAGTAAGACTGGAAAGTTCGTATGATTACAGCGGGAGAAACTATGACAACTTGGTAACTGAGGTCTTCACGGATAGGAGTATCTATCGTCCTGGACAGACAGTGCACGCATCTGTCATTGCTTATCAGAATACAAAGCAAGGGTATAAGACGAAGGCTGCAGGCGGACTAACCTTCGATATGATCTTACGTGACGCTAATTATAAGGAGATTGGACGTAAGTCAGTGACTACAGACAGCTTCGGTACTGCTGCAGCCGACTTTGAGCTGCCTACAAGTGGACTGACTGGACGATTCTCTATCAAGGCAGATTATGGTACGAAAGGGTATGAGTCATTCTCGGTAGATGAGTATAAGCGCCCAACGTTTGACGTAAGTTTTGACGAATATAAGGATAAGTATGCTATCGGTGACACTATCAAGTTGATTGGACATGCTAAGAGTTTTGCTGGTGTACCAGTACAAGGTGCAAAGGTGCATTACGTTGTCACGCGTAATACAAGCTATTGGTGTAGCTTCTATGAAGACGTTGCAAGCGTGAACGAACAGGACGTTATGACAGATGATAAGGGTGAGTTCGTTGTTACCGTACCTTTTGTATTGTCTGACAAGGTCAAGAAAGAAATAGAAGCCGGTAATGAAGACTTTCGCTCACTATTCTATCGTTTTAGTGTGGAAGCGTCGGTGACTGATGCTGCCGGTGAGACACATGAGGGCTATGCGTCGTTACCAATAGGTACAAAAGAGACGTTCTTGTCTTGTAATCTCCCTTATAAGAATCTGTGTAATAGCCTTAAAACGATAAAGTTCGGTTACTATAATGTTGCAGGAAATACTCTTGATGGTACCGTGAAATATGTGATAGTACCACAGCAGAAGGATAAGAGTAAGTATGTATATGGCAATTACACGACCGTGAAGGCTAATGAGGAGGTTGCTATAAAGGCTTTGTCTTCTGGAACTTATCGTCTACATGCAATTTGTGGGACGGATACAATAGACCAGGACTTTATTGTCTTCTCTTTAGACGATAAGCGTCCTGTTATTGAGACACATGACTGGTTCTATCTAAGTGGGAACCAATTCCCTCGTGATGGAGGTCCTATTTATATGCAGGTAGGCTCAAGCGATGAGAATCAGTATGTTGTTTATTCTATCTTCTCAGGCGATAAAGTGATTGAGACAGGTGCTTTCAATCAGAGTAATAGTATAACGACACGCAAGTTTATATATAAGGAAGAGTATGGTGATGAGATATTTCTTAATTATGCTTGGGTAAAGAATGGCGTTCTGTATAGGCATTCTGAGAGGATTAGCCGTCCGTTACCAGATAAGAATTTGATAGTGAAATGGAAGACATTCCGTAATAAGCTCACCCCAGGACAACAGGAGGAATGGACAGTGACCATTAATCGTCCTGATGGTAAGGCGGCTAATGCTCAGTTGATGGCAACGCTTTATGATAAGAGTCTTGACGAGCTTATGTCTCATTCATGGAGCTTTAACAGCTTCTTCTCACTTAACTATACATTTGCTGAATGGCGTAGTCCTCGCTATGGAGGCATCTATCTTTCAGCTGATGCAAACCTTCATTATTATAATGTGGATAAGTTGTCTTTCTCAAAGTTTGATAGCCGCTTCTTAGAAGAATATGATACGCCAGATGCTTATATTTATTCAGCAACATCAGACCGAATGGTAAGCATGACGCGTGCCGTTAAGTCAATGGCTGAGAGAAAGGAGTCTGCTATGGCCGAGGTAGCTAAGGTTGGCCATGAAGATGACAATGAATCGGATGTGAAATTTACTGCTCCTGTTATCAAGAAAGATGAGGAGATAAAACAAGAAAAGGACAAAACGAAGACTGTAAAGCCTTCTATGCGTGAGAACCTCAATGAGACTGCCTTCTTCTATCCGCAGTTGCAGACCGATGGGAACGGTAATGTAAGTATTAAGTTCACCCTTCCTGAGAGCTTAACAACGTGGCGCTTTATGGGATTAGCACATGATGAGGATATGAACAATGGCTTCCTTTCTGATGACATCGTGGCCCAGAAGACCTTGATGGTGCAACCTAACATGCCTCGCTTTGTCCGTATGGGTGATGAGGCGATGCTTTCTGCGCGCTTGTTCAACCTTTCTGAGAAGGATATCAATGCTAAGGCAAAGATTGAAATACTTGACCCTGCAACGGAGAAGGTGCTCTTCACGGATAGTAAGGCTGTTGTCTTGAAGGCACAGGGGGGTGGTTCGGCAACGTATAGTTTAGCTTCATTGTTGGCAAAGAATGCTAACAAGCTTACAGCTGACCAATCCTTGCTCATTGTACGCTTCTTGGTTGAGGGCGGTGGGTTCTCTGATGGGGAGCAACACTACCTTTCTGTACTTCCTAATAAGGAGTATGTTACAAACACCTATCCGTTTACTCAGAATGAGGCGGGCGTTAAGACAATAGATATCAGTAAGCTCTTCCCAAAGAAGAGTACCGACCAGAAACTGACAGTAGAGTACACTAACAACCCTAACTGGTTGATGATTCAGGCCTTGCCATACATCTCTAAGACAAATGACGATAATGCTATCAGTCTTGTATCGGCTTATTATGCAAATTACTTGGGTAATCACATCATGAGTACTTCACCGGTGATTAAGCAGACTATTGAGCAATGGAAGAAGGAGAGCAGTAAGGAGACTTCAATGATGTCGGCCTTGGAGAAGAATCAAGAACTTAAGTCGTTGACACTTAATGAGACGCCTTGGGTGATGGAGGCAAAGAACGAAAACGAGCAAACAGCAACTCGTACGTTTCTTCGACGCTAATCAGTTGCAGAACAACCTTACTTCAATCTTCGAGAAATTGAAGGATTTGCAGCAATCTGATGGTTCGTTCTCTTGGTGGCCAGAGATGAAGGGAAGTTTGTATATGACTGTTGCGGTGACAAAGACACTCGCTCGTCTGCAGAGTATTACGACTCCAACTCCAGAGCAAACGGACATGATTAAGGCTTCTTTCCGTTTTATGGATAAGAAGGTGGCTAAGTGTGTGAAGGAGATGAAGCGTTACGAGAAGAAGTATGACACTACTCTCTTCCCGTCTGATGACCTTTGTGATTATCTCTACACCAATGCTTTGTTCTATCACGACCGTTCTACAAATGATATTAAGTACCTCATTGACCGCTTGACCAAGATGCCTACGGAATTAACCATTTATGGTAAGGCTAACACAGCAGTAATCCTTCAGCAGTATGGTAGGGTTGAGAAGGCACGTCAATACCTACAGAGTATCAAGGAATATACGGTTTATACGGAAGAGAAGGGGCGTTACTTCGATTCTAAAAACGCTTATTACAGTTGGCGTGATTATAAGATACCAACGCAGGTAGCGGCTATCGAGGCCTTAAAGGCCATCGCACCTAATGATAGTAAGACGCTTATCGAGATGCAGCGGTGGCTCTTACAGGAGAAGCGTACGCAGGCTTGGGACACACCATTGAACTCTGTCAATGCTGTTTGGGCCTTTACTAATAAGGGAAACTGGCTGATGCAGAACGGAGAACACGCTACGTTGTTGCTTGACAACCAACCTTTGCAGACGACACAGCCTACTGCTGGCTTGGGATACGTGAAGGTTTCGCAGCCTGTCGACATCCAATCGCCTTCCCGTCATGAGCTAACAATCAATAAGACAAGCACTGGCACCAGCTGGGGGGCGGTCTATGCACAGTTCTTCCAGGCTTCGACGGATATCTCTGCAGCCACATCTGGTATGAAGATTATACGTGAGGTGCTGGTAGATAGCGTGTCTTTCAAGAAGACTATGCACCTTAAGGTGGGTGACAAGGTGCGCATCCGCTTGACAATCATTGCTGATCGTGATTATGACTTCGTACAAGTTGTTGACAAGCGTGCGGCCTGCCTTGAGCCTGTTAGCCAGTTGAGTGGTTATCGTTGGGGGTATTATATTGCTCCGAAGGACTACACCACCAACTATTACTTCGATGAGATGGCTAAGGGTAAACATGTTGTTGAGACCGAGTATTACGTTGATCGCGCTGGTGTTTACCAAACTGGAACCTGTACAGTACAGTGTGCATACGCACCAGAGTATAGCGGACGCACTGGAGCCATGGTTATTCAGGTGAAGGAGTAGACGTGTAGACAAGTGAACTAGTTGACAAGTAGACAAGTAGACAAGTCTACAAGTGAACGAGTTATTAGATAGTGAGGCGGATAGGGGGTAGTGTCTTAACTTCCTTTCAGCCGTTTCAGTGACAAGTAAAGATTGATGAGTTGACAAGTAGACAAGTCTACAAGTGAACGAGTTATTAGATAGTGAGGTGGATTGTGGGTAGTGTCTTAACTCCCTTTCAGTCGTTTCAGTGACAAGTAAAGATGATGAGTAAACAAGTAGACAAGTCTACAAGTGAACGAGTTATTAGATAGTGAGGCGGATAGGGGGTAGTGTCTTAACTCCCTTTCAGTCGTTTCAGTGACAAGTAAAGATGATGAGTTGACAAGTAGACAAGTCTACAAGTGAACGAGTTATTAGATAGTGAGGCGGATAGGGGGATATTTCCTTACCTCCCATCCACTCCTCTCACTCTTTTATATAAATAGTAGGAATGCTTCAAATAGAGATAGATAACGGTAGTGGTTTTTGCTTTGGTGTGACCACAGCCATAAAGAAAGCCGAGGAAGAATTAGCCAAAGGGACAAAGTTATATTGCTTAGGTGACATCGTACATAACAGTATGGAGGTGGAGCGACTGACGAAGAAAGGACTCATCACCATCAACCATGAGCAGATGCGCGAGCTTCATGATGTGAAGGTACTACTGCGTGCTCATGGCGAGCCTCCCGAGACCTACGAGCTTGCAAGGCGTAATAACATTGAGATCATAGATGCTACTTGTCCCGTGGTCCTCGCCCTTCAGCGGCGTATCAAGACTCAGTATGAGAAGGGACGACAGTCTTCTTATATGATAACATCCAAGGGTAACACAACTGTCGACGACCCATCAAAACTCAGACCCCTAACAGAAGAGGACGACACGACATCTTCCTCCTCTGTTTCTCTCCCTCCTGCAGTGGGCGAGGGACAAACGCTTAGTGCGTCGTCCTCCATTGTCATCTTTGGTAAGAACGGTCATGCAGAGGTGCTTGGACTGGTTGGGCAGACCCATAGTCATGCCATTGTGATAGAGAAGTTTGAGGATGTAAAGGCCTTAGACTTCACCCATGACATTTATCTCTACTCCCAGACGACAAAGAGTTTGGATGAGTTTCATAAGATAATAGACTACATTCAGCGTCATATCTCCCCTGATGCTAAGTTCCAAAGTTTTGATACTATCTGCCGACAGGTGGCCAATCGCATGCCTAACATCTCTACCTTCGCTGCCCGTCATGACTTGATTCTCTTCGTGGCAGGGCGTAAGAGTTCGAATGGTAAGGTCCTCTTCCATGAGTGCCTAAGTGTAAATCCAAACTCCCATCAGGTTGAGAGCGCTGATGAAATCGACATGAACTGGTTTAATGGGGTAGAGACAGTGGGCATCTGTGGCGCTACGAGTACACCAAAATGGCTGATGGAGGAGTGTCGTGATGAGATACTTCGACATACGAAATGATACTTTTTTTTATCTTTTTACGAAGAGTTTGAATGCGAAAGCTATCTTTTTATGATAGACTTTCGCATTTTTTTTGTACCTTTGCACCGTCATTCAAGATTTAATGTGGCTTTATTGCAACACTTGAGTTAGGTTTTCTCTTGAAATGACAACATACAGAGTAACATTTGTTGGGCCTTCCAACAATTATAAATGATAGAGTATATCAGTTGTTGATAATAGGTGTTTAGGGACTTATATACTCTTTGGTAATCTTTCATAACGCTTAAAGAAGTGAGAGGTTGCCATTTCTAAGGTTAGTGTTCTATCACTTCCTTTGACATCTCTGTTCCTGTTATCAAAGCGTTGTAGCACTGAAAACATTGTGCAGCATTCTTGCTTGTGGGCATCCCATCACTCCTTTATTTTGGAGCATATCTCTTATAGTCCCATATTACATATATAATAGTATTCATCAAAAGTGTTGTTAATAGACTTATGAAAGAACAAAAGAGTTTCCTTGTACCTATGGCATTCTTAGGACTAATGTTTTTCACTTGTGGTTTTGCACTGGGTATTAATTCTTTATTGGTACCAGTATTGAAGGTGTCGTTAAGCGTCTCTTCCATGGAAGCGTATATGCTTATTGGTGCAACATTCCTTCCTTTCCTCATCTTTGGCTATCCTGCGGGAATATTAATCAGTAAGATAGGGTATAAGCGTACGATGGCTACTGCGTTTGGAATGTTTGCCATAGCTTTCGGAGCATTTATCTTCTCGGCAGATGCAAAGAGTTTTCCTTTGTTCCTGACGGCTTCTTTTTTCTGTGGAACGGCCAACACCTTCTTACAAGCAGCTATTAATCCTTACGTTACGATATTAGGACCAACGGAGAGTGCCGCAAAGCGTATCTCTATTATGGGTATGATTAACAAGTTAGCTTGGCCAGTATCGCCTCTGTTTATTGCTTTCTTTGCAGGAGCCTCAGGCAGTGTTGCTATAGATGACTTAGGTAAACCCTTTGCTGTAATTATCTTTCTTTTCATTGCTTTGGGTGTTGTGGCGCTTTTATCACCATTACCAGAGGTCAAGGCCGCTGGTGAGGATAGCAGTGAAACAGATGAGATTGACCAAGAGGTGTCTGCTTATGCGAATAGTAAAAAGTCTGTTTTCCAGTTTCCACATTTGGTTCTTGGCGCTATTGCCATCTTCTTTTATGTTGGTGCAGAGACCATCGTCTTGGGTACACTGATTGATTATGCAAACGAGTTAGGGCTTACTCATCCAGAGAACTACTCTTGGATAACACCGATTAGTATTAGTATTGGATATATAGCGGGAATTATCCTTATCCCTAAGTATCTTTCTCAGACACGTGCTTTACAGATATGTTCGTTCGTAGCCTTGCTGGGCACTGCCCTTGTCGTCCTTCTCCCAGGGGTTTATAGTATCTTTAGTGTTGGTGTCATGGCCTTAGGCTGTTCACTGATGTGGCCTGCTTTGGCCTTTAGCACTGATGGATTTGGGTAAGTTCACCAAGAAAGGGTCGTCACTCTTAACCATGGGACTTATCGGTGGAGCAGCTATTACAGTGTTGTTTGGCCTCTTAAAGGATGTTTCAGATGCTCGATATGCCTATGGTCTTTGCTTTGTATGCTTTGGCTATATTATGTTTTATGCTTTCAAGGGCTATAAGTTGCGTTAACAGAATATCGTCTGAAAGTGCTTTAAGTTCCTACACAACAAGTTCTTGATCAGACGCTTAACTATAGGCTTATAGCACGTCATAATCTTTAGAAGTATTAGATTTGCGGGATTACCTTTACGAAGGTAGTCCCGTTTTTGATGGTTCTTTTATTCTAAGTGCACAATCTTTTTCATGCGACAACCTTATAGAAGGCACTGCTATAAGGTACCTTCTCGGGTGCGAATAGGTCCTTACTCATTCTGTGAAAACCTCTGAGGAATGAACCTTCAGATAACTTTCTTAATTCATGAAAATATGTGACAAAAACACACAGGTTTGTCCTTAAATCAAGACAATATCATCTGTAAAAACGAACTTCGTAACTTGTAATATATCAGCATATTACATACTCTGTTGAAGAAGACGCCTTTCTTGCCTCAAGAAGGGCGTCTTTTGCATGCAAGAAGGGTATGTTCTTGAACGCAGAAGGGCCCCTTCTTGAACGTAGAAGGGTGTGTTCTGGTTTTAAGAGGGGCGAAAATTATTGACAAGCCGTTGAGGAGTTAAGGAGTTGTAAAGGGGTGAGAACGAGGGAAGACAAGGCTATCTACCCTCGCTATGTTTGTGTTTTACGACCTGTTCGATACATACTCCTCGCACAGATAATCAGCCGTTAACACTATGAAAAACCCTTGTATCGCTACTTGAAAAGCCCATTGAACCTAATAACTAACCTCGATAGAGGCTGGATAAACACGATAGGGGTCGTAGTATTCGGTGCAACTATTTATCATGTCTTGCAGGTTTGGCTTCACTGTCTTACGATAACATTCTTGCCCATTGACGATGACTGTCACGGGCTTAGCCATGTTTACGAGCTCATTGTTCAGATAGATACGTAGCCGACCACCCTTTGCTATGGTGTAGTTACGGTTGAATTTCATTTCAATTCCCCATTGTTTGTCACGCTCGACAGCGGTGTATTCCACCTCTCGAATACTGATTCTCACCACGTTATCATGGATAGTCATGTCGTAGTAGGTGCGATTCTTCGTTGGAGAAGTTATCACTTGAAGGTTGTAGAAACCTGACCGATGCCGCCCATCCATCTCGTAGTCCTCCCAAAGAACAGTCTTTGGATAGGGGTTACGGACAAAGTTTTTCAGCCAAGGGGTGGTAAGGTCATAATTAATATGGTGTTGCATCCCAGGCAGAAGATTGATGCGATGAACAAAGAGCGGCCGCTTGTCGGCATCCATGGGACGTGCCAACTGTGCCGAATCGAAGGCCACTTGTGTGTAATAAGTCAGTATGTTGCGGTAGAACCCAGTGTCGTCTGCCCCAGTAAGGAATGAGAAACCAATGTTAGCACAATTCTCTATGGGTGCATTCTTCAGTGGTTCGCCCCCTGCCATAGGCCCTGCTGCAGCCCAGTAGTCGGCATAGAACGAGGCAAGACGCTGACTGCCGTAGCCTCCCTCAGATATTCCGAAGACATAAAGGCGGTTGGCATCGACATTGTCCTCGGCGAGTGCTTGTCGGAGAAGGCGTTCCCAAGCAAATTGTTTAGCCACCTGCCACCAGCGATAGTAGTCGCCCTCGTTAGGAATCTGTGGGATGAAATAGAGCGAAGGACCGTCTTTGAACCTGTTGCCTAAGGCGAGTCCGGTAGACCATTCATGTTCTTTCGGACCAGAACCATGCAGGTAAAGGAACAAGGGCAGCTTTCCCTCGCTGCTTCCCTTTCGTCCATAATAGTAGGGCATGACCGCCTCTTTCTCCAAGGTCATAGGCAGGTGCCATGAAGCCTTCATCCCTTTCCGTAAGTCCTCGGGCTTGGCAAGTTTCTCTTCCTTCAACGCTCGGTTGGCTTCACACCATGCCGTCCACACCATCTTTTGGTTTTTAGCAATCTCGTTAACCTTCATTACTTGTTGTATAGACGTCGTGTAAGTTCGGTTACGTTGGTAGGTCTCCTTGCTCTTCAGCTCCTCGTCCTGTTTTGTTTTGAGTGTTTGTAGGAAATAGTTCTTCACCTTCTCCTGCATATTTCGTCCTTGTGCGTGAGCGATGTGTGTGTTTGCAGAGAGCGCAAACAGCAAGCCCACAGCTATAATAAAGTGATTGGTCTGTCTCATTTTACGACTTTGTATCTTCAATGTATTTGTTTGTTAGGGTTCAGTCCCTTGTAAGATTTAGCTTTGCAGACAAAGGTAAGCATTTTCAAAGGACTGTGCAAGTGTTCTTAAAAGAATGAAGCCTCACCCCTGACCCGCTCCGTTTGGAGATGGGTTGGGGTGAGGCTCTCTCGCTCTTTTGGGTGTCGACGGCGTTTGTTCCGTCTGTCGTCGTTCACTCCTATGTCTTTTCTTTTATTGTCAGCCTAACCTTGTTCACGCTGTAACCTTGTCTTTTATGCTCAGTCAGACACCGTTCACGCCATTACGCAAACTTTATATCCTGTCCATTAGAAGCCACCGAAGCCACCGCCTGATGGTGAAGGACCTGATGGACGTTCCCCTCTTGGAGGACGCTGACCGCCCCGTGGCCCCATACCCGGCCCGTTTCGGTCGAAATCAGGACCATCCTTTGGTTTCGGCATAGCGTTCTTACCACCAAAGAGGTTCAATCGGTAGGTTGCTCTCAGCATGATATAGCTGTTGATACTATTATATTCCGTATCCGTACGGCTCACAGAGTTGATGACACGTGAGAGATTGCTCTGCTGACGAAGGATGTCATAGAACTGCAAGCTGAAGGTCAGCGCGTTCCCTTTCAGCATACTCTGTGATATTTGTGCGTTCCAGAGTAGCTCGTTGGTGTTCAATGATGCGTCGCTATAACCACGTCGACTGTTCTGGTGGAGGTCGGTCGAGATGCTCATGTTCCATGGTAGGTTAAGACTCAGCGTACCACCATAAGCGAACTGCCATGTGCGTAGGTTGCTCATACTCTGCAGGTTGTTCTTCGTGTTAGTATAGTCTACTGACCCGTCTAACTCTAACTCCAACCACGATGTACGATAACTTGCAGCAAGTCGTTCAGCTAAGTTAAGCGACTTCGTGATATTCTTGTCTAAGCTACTTGTTCGGTTCAGCTGCAGATAGCTGACGTAGCGGTTGAAATTAGCACGGCTGAAGGTGTGGATGTTCCATACGCCAGCTGAGTCGATACTCATGTTATACATCAGTCCTGCATCAGCTCCCCAGTTGCCATTCACATTGACCGGCTGTATCGTACGAGCACCTGTGACAGCATCGTAGGTAACGCTGTTTCCTATGTCGTTTCGGGTCGTTGAGAAGTTTGCAAAGGTCATCAACGCCTGCGCATGACTCTGCTTATAGGTGTTATAGAACAAGCGGAAGTTATTGGTGAAGGCTGGTTTCAGACCAGGATTACCAATTGAGATGTTCTGTGGGTCGGTGTTGTCGACGATACTAAGCAGCTGACTCATTGTCGGTTGAGCGATCGTACCCCTATAGTTGATACGTAGGTTGCTCTGCTCACTGAACTTGTAACGGAAGTCGAAGGTAGGACTCCAGTTGAATACCGTGCGTGCTGTGTCGACATGTACACCGAGGTAATCCTGCATGTAAGTGGAGTGCTGTGGTTGAAACATTACTCCCACGTTCATCTTCCATTTGTCGCGTATCATCCTCATCATCACTTGCATGTCGTGAGTATAGGTGCGATACTCAGAGTTTCGACTCAAGTTATTATCAAGGTAGTTGCCCAATGGGTTGGTCAACAAGCCGAGATAATTGTCCCATGAACGGTAGGCAGGTTTCAAACTACCGAACGTTCCTGCTGGTAAAGCCGACAGATCGTAAGTGTCACGGTCGCTCTTTGAGAAGCCATACTTAAACTGGTAGCTGAATTGCAAGTAAGTCTTGCGAGCTATTGGTTCGCTGTAAGTAGCCTGCAAGGCGTAGTCCCAGCTCTTTGTCGGCATGAGGTTGTAACGGTAAGCACGGTAGGTAGAGTCGTTACCGAGAGCGTCCTGCAACTGAAAATACTGAATGTCTTGCGTTGAGAACGTCTTAGAGTCCGAATTACTATAGTTAGCATCTGTGCGCAAGGTGACGTTTCGTCCGTTGCTGGAGAGCTTGCGGTTCACCTGTAACATAGCTCCCAAAGCAGTGGTGTTACCATAGCTGATGGTCACGTTACGCTGTGTGTTCACCATCACGCCAAGCCCTTTCAGCTGTGCGATAGCGGCCGTTGACAATGGATCGTCAACCGTTTCGTAGGGGTCGGCATTGTAGGCTGCAGACGAACTAACGACTTGTCCGTCGCTCTTACTTAGTCGGAAATTTGGTCGGAACATAATGTTCCATACAGAGTCGGGACGCCACTCGAGTCTGAAACGCCCATCCCAAGAGTTGCTTCTGGTGTATTCTTGTGACAAGCGGTTCGCAAATGAGCCTTGTCGTGCTACGAAGTTCTCACTCGCTATACGTGTGTTTAGGTCGCCATCAGCGTGGTTCCAGCGCACACTACCGTCCCATTGTAGGGTCTTACCATTGTCGTAGTTCATGTTCAGACCCACCATCTTGGTTGCGTTCAGACCTTGACGCACACCACCGAAGCCGCCACGTGGACCACCACCGAAGCCCATGTCGTTGACATTATTGGCTGATGCAAAGCCCATCATACGGAATTTATTATTGAAGTAAGCGCCCATCGCCTTCTCTGAATAGCGGTTTTGCGTACCGATACCGAGGTCGATATTAGAGAAGAGACCCTTGTTCATACCCGACTTGATACCGAAGTCGAGTACTGTCGACTCGTTTCCGTCATCAATACCAGTAACTCTACTGAGGTCACTCTTCTGGTCGTAGGCCTTAATCGTTTGTATGATAGAGGTAGGAAGGTTCTTCATTGCGGTCTTGGTGTCGCCCACCATGAACTCTTTCCCATCTACAAGTATCTTCTTAACCTCCTTACCATTAATCTTAATCGTACCGTCGCTTGACACTTCTGCACCCGGTAAGCGTTTACGAGGGCCTCGATAGTGGAGCCTTCAGGCACTCGATAGGCCGAAGCATTGTACTGAAAGGTATCGGCCTTGACGACTACTTTCGGTGCACTGGCCACTACTTTCACCTCTTTCAATGTCCTTGTGTCTACTTGAAAGTCTAATTGTCCCACCGAGACATCCTGCTCGTTGGCGATAGTAACGTTTTGGAAAATGGTCTTGTAGCCTACATACGATGCCTTTAAGATGTAGCGTCCGTTATTAGGAGCCGTAATCTTAAAGCTTCCTGCTTCGTCTGATGTGGCACCAACGACGTAGCTACTGTCCTGCTTCAGCAGCTGAACAACAGCAAAAGGTACCTTTTCTTTTAACTCTCCATCGTAGAGAGATCCCGTAATTGTCCTGTTCTGTGCCAGCATCGATATAGAGCCAGACAGCAAAAGAACAAACGTCAACAGTCTTTTTACCATAAGTTTATTGTTAAGTTCTTAATCTTGTCGTAGGACGATAAGTATGACGATGAAAAAAGAATAAGGTTTAATGAGATATAAGTAATTTATTAAAATAGTTGTTGTTCGGCTGGTTGTTGAGGCCGAATGAAAGTTCTCTGCGTAGGAAAACACGGTGTGTAATCCTCTGAAAGGGTTGCACATAGAGTGAGCAATGTGCGCAAAAACGTGACAGATAGTATTAAAGTGTGTGAAATATCTGCGTGTTTCTGTGTTTTCGTAAGCTGAAAAAGCTTATTTTTGTATTGTGAACTATAGAGGAGAAGCTTATGAAACAGAACATTATTATATCCAAACAGTTCAAGAGTGAACTGGCGACAGCGATCTCTGAGTGCGAGAAAGACAAGATATTTGTGCTTGTTGATGAGACGACACGTGAGTTGTGTTGGGAGCTTATCAAGGATGATTTCTGTCTAAAAAAGGCTCAAGTGATTACGATTGGGACGACAGATAGCTGTAAGACGCTCGATACCTTGGTGGCTGTATGGGAGGCCTTACAGCAGGGAGGGGCTACGCGTCACTCGCTGTTGATAAACCTCGGTGGTGGTATGGTGACCGACCTTGGTGGCTTTGCGGCATCAACATTCAAGCGGGGCATTAACTTCATTAATATTCCTACAACGCTTCTTGCGATGGTTGATGCCAGTGTTGGCGGCAAGACGGGCGTGAACTTCGGTGGATTGAAGAATGAGATTGGGGTCTTCAATGAGGCGAATACGGTTATTCTTAACACTGATTGGCTTAAGACACTCGACACTGCTAATATCCGCAGTGGCTATGCTGAGATGCTAAAACATGGTTTGATTGCTGATGAAAAGATGTGGGCTGAGTTGATAAACTACAACCTTGCTGAGCCAGACCTGCTGTTGTTGAGTGGAATGTTGGGTAGAAGCGTATGCGTAAAAGAACGAATTGTGGAGGAGGACCCGCACGAGAAGGGTATTAGAAAGGCCCTTAACCTTGGTCATACCTTTGGTCATGCGTTCGAGTCATGGGCTTTAGAGCATCGTCCTATCCTTCATGGATATGCTGTAGCCTTTGGTTTGATAGCTGAATTATACCTCTCTGTAGTGAAGACGGGTTTTCCAACAGAGCGTATGCGGCAGACTGTCAGTTTCATTCGTGCGTATTATGGGGTGCTGCCCATCACTTGCAACGATTATGCAAGGCTCATTGAGCTGATGTACCATGATAAGAAGAACCGTGGAAATGAGATTAATGTCACGCTCTTAGGGGGTATTGGCGACATCCGTATCAACCAGTCTGTTAGCGAGGAAGAGGTGAAAGAGGCCCTTGACTTTGTGAGAGAAGGGTAGTAAAAGGTATTGGGCTAATAAGGCTAATAAGGCTAATAAGACTTAAGCCTAATCACCAATCTTATCCTATTGGGCCTCCCCTCCTTCGGAGGTGTCGGGGGAGGTCCCAGCAGTTTAGTACTCCCCTCCTTCGAAAGAATTGTAAGGGATTTAGCAGCTTGGGGCTCCCCTCCTTCGGAGGGGTCGGGGGAGGTCCCCTTCTCCCTACACTCCTTCTTCCTCCGATTTATCCACTTCACTCTTCGGCTGTTCGGGTTGGTCGCTTGGAGTGTCTAATTGTGTCGCCTTATTGATACGCATCCTACTCATGTTATCGATGGTTACGTCTAAGGGAACATACTCGTCGCTCTTTGGGTCAGGAGAGCCAACACTTGCTCCGAAGTATAGTTTGTTGCCCTCAGCTCGGTCGAACATGAAACCTATCAAGGCTCCATTCTTAGCGTACTGATTGTCGGTAAACTCTCTGAAATCGTCTTTTGTAAGCGTACGGTCGTAGAATGATGAACCATCCGAGCGTAGTATCTGTACTTGAAACTTGTTGTCATAGTATTTGCGGCCGTCCTCATCACTTACAGTAGATAGTGATTTATCTGCAAAACGATGTATGCGAATGGTATAGGTAGCACCCATCCACTCCACTTTCTTCTCATACTTGAACTCATCCATAGCCTTTGTACCACTTGGCACATGAGGTTTTGGGGCTATCTTAGTGATGATATCGTTTGATTTCCTTTCTTGCTTGCATGCCGTAACACCCAAGAGTAGTAGGCTCAAGCTTATGATGTGTAATATATTTCTTGTCATAATACGTGATTCTTGTAGGCAAATTTACGTATTTTCTTTGAACCTTGCAAGGATGAATAACAAAAGATAGCTTTACAGAGGGATTAGGGTTGGTGGATTGCTCGGCTATTTCTACGGGCGAGTGCTTGGTGAGGTGAGGCTTCTATTGGCTGTAAGGTTCTGTGTTATCGGTTGACTTAATGTCTCTGTGAAATGCTGTGTGTTCTGTTATTCTGTGTTATTCTGTGAGAAATAGAACGCACCCACTCGATGAGATAATGCCTATGAGATTTGCTGGGGAGGTTTATCTCTCACAGAACTCACAGATTTAACAGAACATTATAGCGCACAGTTTCAAACCCACAGAAGGCCTCCGGCATACAGAGAACACAGAGGCCTCACCCCCAACCCCTCTCCGAATGGAGAGGGGAGTAGTATGTGAGGTTACCCCTATTAGGCTGCTGATAGGAGGAGAAGACATACGAATCATGTGGAGGACATGTAGGGGTATCTCGGTAATCACTCCCCTCTCCATTCGGAGAGGGGTGGGGGGTGAGGCTTCTGTTGGCTGTAAGGTTCTGTGTTATCGGTTGACTTAATGTCTCTGTGAACCCTTGTGTGTTCTGTTCTTCTGTGTAAATCTGTGAGAAAAAACACGCTGAGGCACTCCTACAAGACTTCTAATAAAGGACAATGCGAAGCCTATATCCACTCTATAGGGGTATCTCGGTGATTACGCCCCTCCCTTTTGGGGAGGGGAAGGGGAGGGCCAGCTGGGGCCGGGGGATGTGCTGTTGCGGTGATCACTCCCCTCTCCATTCGGAGAGGGGCTGGGGGTGAGGCTAAAAGGGCCTCTTCTACGTTCGAGAACATGCCCTTCTTGCATGCAGAAGACGCCCTTCTTGAGGCAAGAAGGGCGTCTTCTACAACGTTGTTTGTAATAGCTTGATTTGTTGACTGTTATGAGTGTGATAAAAGGAGATGATATGTGCTTATCTTGCAGACACTTACTTCAATAGTATGTAATGATTTCTTACAATGTTATTGATTATCCTGAACGGTGGAGGCATTACCTATTTTTCTCATGTGGAGATGTTGATAAATAGGGTGGATATGTTCCTTATTCTTTTATTAGTGGTTCTATAAAGGATAACCTCACCCCCTTACTCCCATTTACAAGCAGAGAGGAGACTGGGGTGAGGTTACCTTTATAGGGATAGACCAACTACTAAGTCTATTTTAGATACAATCCTTTATCAACTGAATAAACCGCTCTTCGCCTAATCCAGAACGCTCAGCAGCAGTGCGGACAGTAGCCTTCTTGAGTATCAACTTGCCTAATGGCGTGTTCAGCATCTTGAAGGATGGATAGCGAGCAGCAAGTTCTTTTTTTAGATGAGGATAGACTTCAAAGAGGTCTTTCAGACGTGTGTCTGAAGTTATCTCTATCTGCTTGTCTGCTTGGGCAGTAGGTGTATCGTCGTTCTCTTCGCTGGTAGCGGTGGTGGTTGATGCGTTTTCCTCCTCTTTACCAGCCCATGTCAGCAAGGTCTGTGAGCCAGTCAGCTCACGGATATGCGTACAGTCTTGCATCATTTCGAGTACGCCACGGAAGCGACCTTGCTTATCGCGCACAGCAAAGTAGACGATGTAGAGGAACACTTCAGGCTTGTTAATCCAGAACTCAGCCTTGTCTTGTTCGCCACTACGGAACTTCTCTACAATCTCCTCAACGATGTGCACGCTCTTACGTGGGTGGCAGTTAGATACCTGTCGACCGATGACATTCTTCGACCTTGGGAAGATGCGGTGGTCAGTATCAGAATAGAACTTCACCAACTCGTTCTCGTCTACGAAGGAGATGTCGATTGGCAGGTGCTGATAGATGAGGTTGATTTGCTCTAAGGTAAGCTTACCTGTTGCCACATCCAACTCCTGTTGCGGTCCTGCTGAGTAGCCATACTTACTGAGTAGGGCTTGGAGGTCTTCTGCAAAGCCTTCTTTAGGTGTTGAGTGGTGGGTGTTGGGTGATGATGGAGTGTCCACTGTGAAGAATGCAAAACCAATCTCTTGGTCGCCTGCCTTCATGTCCTCAAACTCTTCCGCAGATATAAGTGCGTAAGAAGTAGGGTAGAGAATAGTCTCTTCCTTCTCCATCAAGTCGCGTGCATTGGCTATCAACTCACTTTGAGCAGCGATGAAGGCCTCCTCGTCGTTAGCCTCTAAGAGTCGCAGCGACTCCTTGATCTCATCACGGATGATGTCGTCAAAGTTCCACATTGTCGTTGTTGGGCGGTCGAAGCCCTTCTTCTCCAAGAGAGGATAGAGTTGGTTCTGCTTACGTTGGTAGTGGATAGGATACTGACGTATCTGGTCGTAGAGTTCTAACCACTGGTTCTTTATCATCGGATACTGTATGAGGTCCTCAACAGCAAGAAGCAGTCGGCGCATCTCATCGTTCTCTTTATAATAATGTGAAAGTGGGTGGTCCTCTGGTACATCTGGTCGGCTATAATCCATGAAACCCTCTACGAGTTCAATAATCTTGCGCATGTCGGCACGGATACACTCATCGTCTTCACGCGATTTCATATTTTGTTCGATGAAGGCAAGGTGATAAGGGCGTATCTTTCCTACCTTTGTCTTCATCTGCTCACGTGCCTCTTCTAAAGAGAGCTGTCCTGTCTCGTACTTTTCCTCCAGTTCAAGCATTGCTTGCATCTTCTCCATTTCAATCTTAGGGAGAAAGTCTTTCATCTTATTTGCCATAACTCTGTTACAGATTTTATTGTTTTCTGTTGCAAAGATAAGGCCTTCTTTGGAAATAGAAAGATAACAAATGTGACTGAGTTAAGTTAAAAAAAGATAATATATCACTTGTCGGCTGAATGCGTGTTGTGGTTTGTTATTCAAAAGATTTTGGTTATGATTCGTAATATTTATGGTTATAAAGGTTGTTAATAACAAAATATTTGTATCTTTGCAGACATATCAAGTGAAATTGAGCGTAATGATTCTCAGTGGTGTTTACCAGTCAATAGAACGAGAGACGGAAATCTTCTAAACGCTACACTACCAAAGAGATAATACGATTGCAGAACAAGAAAAAATCTAACTAAATATATTTGCAAAGTAAAGTTATGGAGCAAAAAAGACATTATGAAGGGTTGACTGACACGGAGGTGTTGGCCAGTCGTGAACAACATGGGGCTAATGTGTTAACGCCTTGTGAGAAGGATCCACTATGGAAGCAGTTCTTAGAGAAGTTTGAGGACCCACTCATTATCATCCTTCTCATTGCGGGTTTCCTCTCTATCGCTATTTCTTGTTGGGAATACTGGGGACTACATAGTGAGGACGGAGTGGCTGTCTTCTTTGAACCAGTGGGTATCTTTATAGCTATCCTTTTGGCTACAAGTATTGCATTCTACTTTGAACTGAAAGCAGATAAAGAGTTCTCTATCCTCAACCAAGCGAATGATGAGGAAGAGGTTGAGGTGATAAGAAATGGTAATGCGACGACAGTTGCTAAGAAAGATATTGTTGTTGGCGATGTTGTCATTATCAATACAGGAGCAGAAATACCAGCAGATGGTAGGTTGCTCGAGGCTATCTCGCTTTATGTTGACGAGTCAACGCTGAATGGAGAGAGTGTTCCTGCTTATAAATCAGTAAAAGAAGAAGAGTTTGACAAGGATGCCTCTTACGCTACTAACCAAGTATTGCGTGGTACGAAGGTGATGGAAGGACATGGCATCTTTGTGGTTGAGGCTGTAGGCGATAGTACTGAGAATGGTAAGGTGTTTGAGGCTGCACAAATAGACGATAGCGTGAAGACACCGCTCAGTGAACAGCTTGACGGACTAAGTGAGCTTATTACGAAATTAAGCTATGTCTTCGCAGGATGTATCATAGTAGGTAGATTGAACGTGTTCTTCCATTGGCAACCAATTGTTTGGACGTTGAGTATTCCTACGTTAATCTTCTTCTGGCTTGTTATTAAGAAGTTTGAGGGATGGAAATGGTTTGTTAATACGTTCATAACGATTGGCTATTTCCTTATATTAATGGCTTGTGTTGTCGTGTTCCATATAATGCTCCTTCCTGAAGAAAGTATGACGGGCTTGTTGGCGCATACGCTGAATACAATGATGATTGCTGTGACCTTGATTGTTGTGGCTGTACCAGAGGGCCTTCCAATGGCTGTGACGTTGAGCTTAGCCTATAGTATGCGAAGGATGATGAAGACGAACAATCTCGTGCGTAAGATGCATGCTTGTGAGACGATGGGAGCGACGACTGTCATCTGTACAGATAAGACGGGTACGCTGACACAGAACCAGATGCGGGTTTATCAGACGCAGTTCTATGCCCTGGATAAGCAACAATTGGATGAGAGTCTGGCTGCACGTTTATTGATGGAGGGGATATCGGTTAACTCTACTGCATCTTTGGATTACTCGGAAAAAGACAAACCTAAGGTATTGGGGAGTCCTACTGAAGGGGCTTTGTTGCTGTGGCTGAATGAACATCAGATATCTTATAGAGAGATAAGAAGTAATGTGCAAATCGTTGAGGAGCTGCCGTTTACTACGGAAAGGAAATATATGGCTGTGCTCGTCAAGTCTACGCTGATGGAAGGAAAGCAGATCCTCTATGTGAAGGGTGCTCCTGAGATTGTCTATGGACTCTGTAAACAGACGGATTGTGATGTTACGAAAGAGGATATCGAACGACAGTTAGAGAACTATCAAGAGCAGGCTATGCGCACGCTGGGCTTTGCTTATCAGATTGTTGATGGTAAGGAGGATGTGTTTAAGGAGGGAAGAGTAGTGGCTGATGGCCTTATCTTCCAAGGGATTGTCGCTATCAGCGACCCTGTTCGTGATGATGTCCCTGCTGCTGTGGCTGAATGTATGAAGGCGGGGATTGATGTGAAGATCGTGACAGGCGATACGTCAAGGACTGCTAAGGAGATTGGACGACAGATAGGACTGTGGACAAGCAGCGATTCGGATAAGAATATTATTACAGGACCAGAGTTTGCGGCTCTTTCTGATGCTGAACTTGATAAACGAGTGGAGGACTTGAAGATTATTTCTCGGGCTCGTCCGCTGGATAAGAAACGACTGGTTGAGTCGTTGCAGCGGTGTAATGAGGTGGTTGCTGTTACAGGTGATGGTACGAATGACGCTCCTGCATTGCAGGCGGCACATGTGGGACTCTCTATGGGCGATGGTACGTCGGTGGCTAAGGAGGCTTCGGATATTACGATTATCGATAACTCTTTTAGTAGTATCGGTAAGGCGGTGATGTGGGGTCGTTCGCTCTATCAGAATATACAACGGTTCTTACTCTTTCAGCTTACGGTTAATGTTGCGGCTTGTTTCCTCGTCCTTGCTGGTGCTTTCATGGGTACGGAATCTCCGCTGACAGTAACGCAGATGCTGTGGGTGAACCTTATCATGGATACTTTTGCGGCTATGGCACTGGCTTCTCTGCCTCCGTCTGAAAGGGTGATGAAGGATGCTCCGCGTGACCGTAACGCCTTTATTATCAGCCGTTCTATGGGCTGGAATATTCTTGGTGTGGGTGGTTTCTTCTTTGTGATGCTGTTGGCTTTACTCTATATCTTCGAACATGCTGATATTACGGCATTAAAGGATATTATCCATCTGCAGCTTGGTAGCACTAATGGACTTAGTCCGTATGAATTAACTTTACTCTTTACTATCTTTGTTATGACGCATTTCTTCTATCTGTTTAATGCTCGCGCATTTGAAACAGGACGGAGTGCTTTGCATTTCAAAGGGTGCCGGGGATTGCTATTTATCGTTATGATTATTCTTATCGGACAAATTGCTATGGTGGAACTGCCTATCTTGCAGAAGTTCTTTAACATTGCTAAGGGGGGATTGTCATTGGAGGATTGGATTATTATCATGCTTGGCTCTTCTTTGGTTCTATGGGTTAGAGAGGCTTGGCATCTGATAAAGCCTAAAAAGAAATAGTATGGCTGTAATGTCAATCTTGGCTTAATTCGGTCGTGAAAGGATGACGGTCGGGACAAGAGGCTTATTTTTTGCAAGAAAGGGATGCGTATTATATAATAAGGTGTAATGCCGCTTAATTCGCTCCTAACGAAGAAAAATTAAGTTTTTGATAAAATTTTCTCTCAAAACATTTGGAGGTTACAGAGAAAGTCTATACCTTTGCACTCGCTTTACAAAACAAGCCACCTGGCAAGTTAACGTAAGCAACAATGAAAGAAAGAGTTCTTTGAAAAGATTTACATAAACAGAGAAGTAGTACAAGAAGCGTCTGTCTGACATTATTTGTCATTCAGATGGGTAAAAGAAACGAACCGATCAATTCATTGTTCCTGCTTTTGAGGCACCGCCTCAAAACAATTAAGGAACAAAAGAATAGGTGCTTTTTAACTTGATACTTTTAGGATAAGCGTTCTGAAACAGAGATTACTCGGTGAAGCGTTTGGGTTAACATGGTATTTATTATCATTTATCACCCATCACTTATCACCAAAACATATTTTACAATGGAGAGTTTGATCCTGGCTCAGGATGAACGCTAGCTACAGGCTTAACACATGCAAGTCGAGGGGAAACGGCATTTAGTGCTTGCACCGAATGGACGTCGACCGGCGCACGGGTGAGTAACGCGTATCCAACCTACCCATTACTGTGGGATAACCTGCCGAAAGGCAGACTAATACCGCATAGTCTTCGATGACGGCATCAGATTTGAAGTAAAGATTTATCGGTAATGGATGGGGATGCGTCTGATTAGCTTGTTGGCGGGGTAACGGCCCACCAAGGCAGCGATCAGTAGGGGTTCTGAGAGGAAGGTCCCCCACATTGGAACTGAGACACGGTCCAAACTCCTACGGGAGGCAGCAGTGAGGAATATTGGTCAATGGGCGCGAGCCTGAACCAGCCAAGTAGCGTGCAGGATGACGGCCCTATGGGTTGTAAACTGCTTTTGTATGGGGATAAAGTCAATCACGTGTGATTGTTTGCAGGTACCATACGAATAAGGACCGGCTAATTCCGTGCCAGCAGCCGCGGTAATACGGAAGGTCCGGGCGTTATCCGGATTTATTGGTTTAAAGGGAGCGTAGGCCGGAGATTAAGTGTGTTGTGAAATGTAGACGCTCAACGTCTGACTTGCAGCGCATACTGGTTTCCTTGAGTACGCACAACGTTGGCGGAATTCGTCGTGTAGCGGTGAAATGCTTAGATATGACGAAGAACCCGATTGCGAAGGCAGCTGACGGGAGCGCAACTGACGCTTAAGCTCGAAGGTGCGGGTATCGAACAGGATTAGATACCCCTGGTAGTCCGCACAGTAAACGATGGATGCCCGCTGTTGGTACCTGGTATCAGCGGCTAAGCGAAAGCATTAAGCATCCCACCTGGGGAGTACGCCGGCAACGGTGAAACTCAAAGGAATTGACGGGGGCCCGCACAAGCGGAGGAACATGTGGTTTAATTCGATGATACGCGAGGAACCTTACCCGGGCTTGAATTGCAGAGGAAGGATTTAGAGATAATGACGCCCTTCGGGGCCTCTGTGAAGGTGCTGCATGGTTGTCGTCAGCTCGTGCCGTGAGGTGTCGGCTTAAGTGCCATAACGAGCGCAACCCCTCTCTTCAGTTGCCATCAGGTAGTGCTGGGCACTCTGGAGACACTGCCACCGTAAGGTGTGAGGAAGGTGGGGATGACGTCAAATCAGCACGGCCCTTACGTCCGGGGCTACACACGTGTTACAATGGCCGGTACAGAGGGATGGTGTAATGCAAATTGCATCAAATCTTGAAAGCCGGTCCCAGTTCGGACTGGGGTCTGCAACCCGACCCCACGAAGCTGGATTCGCTAGTAATCGCGCATCAGCCATGGCGCGGTGAATACGTTCCCGGGGCCTTGTACACACCGCCCGTCAAGCCATGAAAGCCGGGGGTGCCTGAAGTCCGTGACCGCAAGGATCGGCCTAGGGCAAAACTGGTGATTGGGGCTAAGTCGTAACAAGGTAGCCGTACCGGAAGGTGCGGCTGGAACACCTCCTTTCTGGAGAGGATGTTTATCGGTTATCGAGTTGATGAGTATCTAAGTATACGAGCCAACAAGTTAACGGTAATCAAGATGAAAAAGAACCTTTGGTTCGTTTTTCTTCTTGTACTCACTGATACTGTTTTAAGAATAAGAGAAAGGAAGTCTGGCATGAATAGCCGAAGTGATTTCTTCCAACTCAGTCCTATAGCTCAGTTGGTTAGAGCGCCACACTGATAATGTGGAGGTCGGCAGTTCAAGTCTGCCTGGGACTACACATTGATTAAGTCAAATGTGTAACAGGCTGAATATCCTTTAATCCTTTTCTCTATCCCTTGGGGGATTAGCTCAGTTGGCTAGAGCACCTGCTTTGCAAGCAGGGGGTCAACGGTTCGAATCCGTTATTCTCCACTTCGCTGTTCCATGCTTCTGAGGCATTGCCTCAGAATTCAAAGAGTAACAGCACAAGATCTTTGACATATTGACACAAGCAAGACTGTAAGTAGAACTAATATTCCTTATATATAGGAAGAATTAGTATTCTCATTCATGAAGATTTATCTTCATAATGTTTAGAATCACATAACAGCTGAAAGTATGAGCTACATTCTTTGTAAGTAATTACAGAGAAGGCGAAGAAAGTAAGAAAGGGCGCATGGCGGATGCCTTGGCTCACGGAGGCGATGAAGGACGTGATAAGCTGCGATAAGCCTTGGGTAGGTGCAAATAACCTTTGATCCAAGGATTTCCGAATGGGACAACCCAGCAGGTTGAAGACCTGTTATCACTACAGACGTAGTGAGGCGAACGGAGGGAACTGAAACATCTTAGTACCTCTAGGAAGAGAAAATAAACTAATGATTTCCCTAGTAGTGGCGAGCGAACGGGAAAGAGCCTAAACCTGCTTTGTGGCAACGCTTAGCAGGGGTTGTAGGACCACGCTGTCGTACTTAGATTGTGAGGAGAATCTACTGGAAAGTAGAATCATAGAAGGTGATAATCCTGTATCCGAAGCATGACGAGACGTAGTGGTATCCTGAGTAACGCGGAACACGTGAAATTCTGCGCGAATCTGCCGGGACCATCCGGTAAGGCTAAATACTCCCGTGAGACCGATAGTGAACGAGTACTGTGAAGGAAAGGTGAAAAGCACTCCGATTAGGAGAGTGAAATAGTTCCTGAAACCATGCGCCTACAAGCGGTCGGAGCCGCGTAAGCGGTGACGGCGTGCCTTTTGCATAATGAACCCTACGAGTTACCATGTCTGGCAAGGATAAGCGTCATGAGACGCGCATCCGCAGTGAAAGCGAGCCCTGAACAGGGCGTCGAGTCAGATGGGGTAGACGCGAAACCAAGTGATCTCACACTTGCCCAGGTTGAAGTCCCGGGTAACACCGGATGGAGGACCGCACGGATAAGCGTTGAAAAGCTTCCCGATGAGGTGAGTGTAGGAGTGAAAGGCCAATCAAACTTGGAGATAGCTCGTACTCCCCGAAAGGCATTTAGGTGCCGCGTGCGACGATCTCCATAAGAGGTAGAGCGACCGATAGGTCAAGAGGGCTTCACCGCCTATCGAGACCTGACGAACTCCGAATGCTTATGGACTGCAGTCGTGCAGTAAGGGGCGGGTGCTAAGGTCCGTCCCCGAGAGGAGAAGAATCCAGACCGCCGTCTAAGGTCCCGAAATTCTGTCTAAGTTAGTCTAACGAAGTCTGGTCCCCGTGACAGCTAGGATGTTGGCTTGGAAGCAGCCATTCATTCAAAGAGTGCGTAACAGCTCACTAGTCGAGGGTCCGGGCATGGATAATAATCGGGTATAAGTCAGATACCGAAGGCGCGGGATAGTAATGTAAATTAAAAGTATCGGTAGGGGAGCATTCCATCGGCGTTGAATGGTGAGGGTAACCGATCCTGGAGCTTATGGAAAAGCAAATGTAGGTATAAGTAACGATAAAAAGGGTGAGATTCCCTTTCGCCGAAAGACCGAGGTTTCCCGGGCGATGCCAATCAGCCCGGGGTTAGTCGGGTCCTAAGTCTCAGCCGAATGGCGAAGGCGATGGCAGATGCGGTTAATATTCCGCAACTCGCATTATCAGTGACGTGGAGACGGAGCAGTGACACTGTCGCGCCCTGACGGAATAGGGCGTTTAAGTGCGTAGGTTATGATAGTGGCAGGCAAATCCACCACTTGAGCTGAAACACGAAAGTACAGCACTTCCTTCGGGAAGAGTTGAGTGCAGGTAATCATACTTCCGAGAAAAATCCGCTAAACTTAATGATACTGCGACCCGTACCGCAAACGGACACACGTGGTCGGGTAGAATATACTAAGGCGTTGAGAGATTCATGGTTAAGGAACTAGGCAAATTGACCCCGTAACTTTCGGGATAAGGGGTCCCTCATAGTAATATGAGGCGCAGAGAATAGGTCCAGGCAACTGTTTAACAAAAACACAGGGCTGTGCAAACTCGAAAGATGATGTATACAGCCTGACACCTGCCCGGTGCTGGAAGGTTAAGAGGAGATGTCACTAGCAATAGGAAGCATTGAATTGAAGCCCCAGTAAACGGCGGCCGTAACTATAACGGTCCTAAGGTAGCGAAATTCCTTGTCGGGTAAGTTCCGACCTGCACGAATGGTGTAATGATCCGGACGCTGTCTCAACCATGATCTCAGTGAAATTGTAGTATCGGTGAAGATGCCGATTACCCGCGATGGGACGAAAAGACCCCGTGAACCTTTACTACAGCTTAGCATTGACCTTGGTCATCCGATGTGTAGGATAGGCCGGAGGCTTCGAAGCGGGTGCGCCAGCATTCGTGGAGCCATCCTTGAAATACGGCCCTTTGGCTGTCTGAGGTCTAACGCGCCTATGGCGCGGACACTGCTTGGTGGGTAGTTTGACTGGGGTGGTCGCCTCCAAAAGCGTAACGGAGGCTTCCAAAGGTGCCCTCGGGCCGATTGGTAACCGGCCTTATAGAGTGCAATGGCATAAGGGCGCTTGACTGGGAGGCAGACATGCCGAGCAGGCAGGAAACTGGGGCATAGTGATCCGGCGGATGTGTATGGAAACTCCGTCGCTCAAAGGATAAAAGGTACTCCGGGGATAACAGGCTGATCCCCCCCAAGAGCTCATATCGACGGGGTGGTTTGGCACCTCGATGTCGGCTCGTCACATCCTGGGGCTGGAGAAGGTCCCAAGGGTTGGGCTGTTCGCCCATTAAAGTGGCACGCGAGCTGGGTTCAGAACGTCGTGAGACAGTTCGGTCTCTATCTATCGTGGGCGTTGGAGTTTTGCGTGGTGCTGACACTAGTACGAGAGGACCGTGTTGGACAGACCTCCGGTTTACCAGTTGTGCCGCCAGGTGCACCGCTGGGTATCTGAGTCTGGATTGGATAAGCGCTGAAAGCATCTAAGTGCGAAGCCAGCCGCAAGATGAGAACTCCTCATAAGGGTCGTCATAGACGATGACGTTGATAGGGTGTAGGTGTAAAGACGGTGACGTCAAAGCCGAGCACTACTAATTGCCCGAAACTTTCTTCGGGTCTCCCGCCTCCAAAGTTTGGAGTGCGGGGACCAGTGACTCAGACTTTGAGCTGTGTAATCTTCTTGGTAGGAAGATATGAGTTCTATATGTTTTGCTTGTGGAAATACGTCACCTTATACGGCTGACAAGTCAGTAGACGAGTTGACAAGATAACGAGTTAACAAGTAAACAAGTTATTAGTTCTATGGACAATGTTTAATAACGGATTTACTGATAAGAAGACAGAAAGACGACAAGAATAAAGATAAATAATTATTCAACTTGTCAACTGTGAACTAGTCAACCGAGAGAAATATTAGGTGGTTATTGCGGCGGGGTCCCACCTCTTCCCATTCCGAACAGAGAAGTTAAGCCCGTTTGCGCCGATGGTACTGCAATGCAATGCGGGAGAGTAGGTGGCCGCCTTCTTTTACAAGAGCCTTGAAGAGAAATCTTCAAGGCTCTTTTTTTGTTGTTGGTTGATTATTGATGGCTGTTGATGTTGTGTTGTGAGTGGATGTTTATGGGCTAATGAGGCTAATAAAAGCAATGAGCCTTATATGGCTAATGAGCCTAATAGTGTAAGGCTGATAGGGCTAATGGGCCTAATAGCGTAGGGCTGATAGGGCTTATGGGCTAAATAGTGTTGGACTGATAAGGCTAATGGGTCTAATAGCGTAGGGCTGATAGGGCTAATGGGCCTAATAGCGTTGGGCTGATAGGACTTATGGGCCAAATAGTGTTGGACTGATAAGACTAATTAGCCTAATAGTGTATGGATGATAAGGCTTATGGGCCTAATGGCGTTGGGCTGATAGGGCTAATGGGCCTAATAGCGTAAGGCTAATAAGGCTGATGGGTCTAATAGTGTAGAGACTAATAGCGTAAGGCTGATAAGGCTAATGGACCTTATACTGTAGGGATAATAGGGCTGATGGGCCTATTAGTGTTATATACTAACAGAGTATAGTTTTTATGCATAATTATAAAATAATTTGCTTTATATTATATTTTTTAATAACTTTGTAACGGCAATTAATCTATTACAACTCACTTTAAATACTTGGCTTAATCCAGTGAATTATCTCTTTATGTTATATCCTTTAAACTAACTTGATATGATTAATTTACATCGTTTTTTTACTTTAATGGTAGTTTTGATAAGTAGTAGTTTAGCTACTTTTGCACAATCCAATAACGTTCTGCCAGCTGATTTAGGTCAGTCTATTCCTGTATTAGTGTTGCGAGGCACGTTTAGTAGTGAATACCAAAATGGGACAGTGGACTTTTATAGCTCACAAGGTGTTACTCCAGTCAGTTACGAGGCTAAGATAAAGTGGCGAGGAGGAAGTACTAACACTGAAGGAAAACATAAACGTAATTATAAAATAAAGTTTAAGGAGAAACAGCAGTTCTTCGGTTTGAAAGCTGATAAGAATTGGATATTAGACGCAGGTCAACAAGACTTGTTCAGACTGCGAAACCGTATTGCTACAGAGTTATGGAATGACTTTGCGCGTAAGCCTTACTACGCTGCAGACGGAGCCGAGGTCGTTACCGGTGTTAGAGGACGAGTGGTAGAGGTCTTCCTAAATGACGAGTATATCGGAATTTATAGCTTGACAGAAACGATGGACAATAAGACGTTAGGTCTAAAAAAGTCGAAAAAAGGCATTATTCATGGTCAGTTATGGAAGACAAGTGGGCATGGATTAGCATTGATGTTTACTTCTCCTCCAGCATTTGATAACACTTCTTCAACTTGGGATGTCTTTGAGACAAAGTATCCAGATATTAAGGATGTTAATCCTACAGACTATTCACCCTTATGGAAGGCTATTAACTTTGTAGTAAATAGTAGTGATGAGGAGTTCAAAGATTCAGTTGCTTATTATTTTGATTTACCTGTTGTTGAGGACTATTATATCTATACTCAAACTTTATGTGCAGTTGATAATATAGGAAAGAATATGTACTGGGCAATATATGACAGTAAGGAGTCACCAAAGATTACTTTTGCAGTTTGGGATTTAGACTTGACAGTTGGTAACTCCTATCTTAAAGTTTATGATGAGAAGTATACGTTACCTAACCATATCATAAAGGGGTATTTCAATTTGATAAAGCGTTTGATAGCCACGAATGCAGGTAATTTCAATTCACAGGTGAGGGAGCGATACTGGTCAGCAAGAAAGGATGTTTTGTCGACAGACAGTCTGATTGCACGTTATAAAAGCTATTACCAGTTATTAAAGAAATGTGGAGCAGCTGAAAGAGAAACACAGCGATGGAGTGGGGACACGGATATATTAGGGCAAAAGATTGATTATGACAAAGAGATGGAGCATATTGCCAATTGGATTACTCGTCACATGAAAGTGCTTGATAGGCAATTGTTTAATGATCCTAATGCTATAAAGCCTTCCCGAGTAGCAGCAAACGAGTCGGATGATGTCTATACGCTTCAAGGAATAAAGGTCGATCCCAATTATTTGGGTAGTGGAGTTTACATCAAGGGTAGTAAGAAAATATTTATAAAATAGTAGCTTTACAAAACCAATACATGCTTTTTTTGATTTAAGAAGACGCCCTTCTTGCTTCAAGAACATGCCCTTCTTGCTTATAGAAGACGCCCTTCTTGAACCAAGAAAGGCGTCTTCTTTGTTGTAGTATGTAATCTTCTGAATATGTGAAAGTTATGAATATGCTTTTGCATGTTTATACCCTGCTTTCTCTCCAACCTCCTATACGAATTTATGTAATGATTTTTCGTAATGTAACAGACGCTGGTAGGCATTCTACACTATAATTATTGATAGTGTAGATAAGCTTATTTGATATTCCAAATGAGAGTAATTTGGTCGTGTGATTTAGATTCTACGTTACGCTCAATATCGTCAGGAAGATTACAGAAGAAGTCGATACCAGTTTTCTCCTCGAGTTCCCTGATGCTAACAACATAAGGTTTGAGTGATGTTCCGCTATTGTTTTCGTGCTTAAACCAGAAACCGATAGCTTTGTATTGCCACTCTCCTTGTCCTTTCACCTTATATTTCATCAGAGCAGCAGAGAAGAAATAAGTAGGGACAATAAACTTATTTCTGATATAGGTAAATTGTCCTTGATTGTCAATCGTACCACCACGACAGATGAACAGTGTATCCTTAGATCCACCAGTGGCAGTGATGTAGGTTCTCATCTTCCTTTCCATCACTTCCCAGATACCAGCATTAAAGCCATGAACCTGCGGTTGCATATTACTAAGGAAGAAAGTTTGGTCATTAGACTCTCGGCTGTTCACCCTGTCTTGAGAGGGACAAAGGTGTCCATGGTCATAGCCAGATCCATAATAGGGGTCGTCTGAGAAGAAAGCATTAGCGGTCCATAGAGGGTCCATAGGGTAGAGGTTAGGACTTTTTGGAGACTTTCTTTCTGTATTCTGTTGTGCATTACTTGCATAAATCTGATAGCAAGTCCATCTATTCGACATCTTCTCTATGTCCCATTCAACGCTATAATTCACCTCTCCTGTCCTCAGTTTATGAGTGAGGACAGTACTGTGACCACCCTTTAATTTAGGGAACTCCAAGCGATGTGTCGCACTACGTAAGTCTTTAAGATTAGAATTTATGTTATTGGTAATATCCACCGTTCCCCCTGTATTAGTAGAACTATCATTATCCTTACTACATGCAGTAAATAAGGCGAGCGAAAGGAGTGTAACTACCCATACGTTTCTTTCGTGTTATCTTATACATTCTTTTGTTTTTGGGTGGTTGATGTGAAAGTATTAGTGATGTTAATGCAGCCAGAACAGGGGGAGACGCAATGCATCCCACTATTCACTTTACTCTATTAAAAAGTAGACAAAAAAAGTGTTTGTGCGTTGTTGAAAGCAAAAGTGCGAGCAAACGTATATGCAACTACGTTTGTTCGCACTTTGTATGTAATAATGTCGAAGGGTATTATCGATTACTTCTTCAACTTACCGTAACGGCTCATGAAGCGGTCAACACGACCTGCTGTATCGACAAGCTTGCTCTTACCGGTATAGAATGGGTGAGAGGTGCTTGAGATTTCGACTTTTACCACTGGGTAAGTTTCGCCTTCAAATTCTACTGTCTCAGAAGTCTTGCATGTAGACTTTGTAAGGAACATATCACCGTTGGACATATCCTTGAATACGACGGGGCGATAGTTTTCTGGATGAATACCTTGTTTCATTTTGTTTTTATCTAATTGTTAATAATGTGCTTACTATTGTCTCTCCATTAACTAATACGGAGTTAGACACTTTACGGGGTGCAAAATTACGAATAATTCTGCACCCTGCCAAATATTTTAAGCTGTTTTTTATTTAACTTCTACGTTCTGTATTTCCCATGTACCAGCCTTAGTAGCAGTGCTTGTATAGAGGAATCCAATGTAAACGGTTGCCTTACCTGCGTATGCAGAGAGGTCGCATGTAGCATCGATGAACTTCCAGTCAGTACCTGTAGGGTAAGCTGAAACTGCAACGTCATGCCATGTTGTACCATCTGTTGACACCTGTACCTTAAACTCATTAGCCGCATTTGTAAAGAACTTAGCAGCGTGCTTGAAAGAAAGGGTGGCAGAAGTCTTACCTGCAAGGCTGAAAGCGGGAGATGTAAGACGGCTCTCAGCAGCATAGTTAGTAGAGTTCTTAAATGCAGAAGCCTTCATGTACTTTTTAGATGCATCATGTTGCCAAACGAAGGAAAGGTCGGATGGGAGTGTAATGTTGTTGATAGTAAAGTTATCCATACCAGTTTCAAACTTAGCAGTAAGACCAGTAGCAGCAGGCTGAGGAGTTGAAGCACCGCTGATAGAGATAATCTTATTGTTCTTATCAACCTCCATGATAACCTTGCCCTGCTTATTGGTGAAAGCCTTTAAGTTACCCTTAACAACTACCGTCTGACCAGCCTGAAGGTCGGTCTTAGCAGCGAAGTCAGCACCATTGAGACCCTTACCAGAGAATACCTGGAGCGTCTTGTCCGTACCATTATCAGAGATATAGTAAGTGATACTCTTATAGTTTTCATTATAAGAAACGACCTCAGAGATAACACCCTTTACATAAGCCTCACCCGTAGCAGTCTGGTTAGCTTGAATCTTCTGTACAGCTTCAGCAACAGACCATGCCGTAGCCTCAGTGTTCAAGTCGGCTGTTGGTGTTGGCTGAGCAGCCTTATTGCCATTAAGAGAGTAGATATAGTTGCCCTGTGTGAACTCCTTCGTACCCTTGAAGTTTACAAGTTTGCCATAGACAACAACCTTATCACCAGCGTTAAGTTTATCATTTGCAGTAAACTTCTTATTACCGAGCGCATAACCACGATAGACAGTCAGCTGTCCGTTGGTTGTTCCATCGTCAGAGATAAGGTAGGTAGCGTTACCATAGTTAGCAGCGTCAATCTCCTTAACGCTAACGATCGTACCAGAAACATATACCTCCTTATCAAGGTCCTGACCCGCCTCAATATACTTCAAGGCAGCAGCAACGTTGAATGGGTCGGCCTCAGTACCTGTGCCAACAGTAGGAGTGGTAGGCGTGTTAGTATTGTTATTGGTATCCTCATCAAAGGTAACACTGTATGGAGCAGGGACGTTCTCACAACTTGTAAAGGCCGTAGCAGTCATCGCCAGCGCCATCATTGAATAAATAAACTTTTTCATATTCTGTATTGTTATTTGTCTTGTTAATTAATTGAGATAATCTTACTGTTGCGTCCAACCTGTGGGTTTGAGGTTGGTTCGTAGTAATCTAAGGTACCAAGGATGACCACCTTCTTTCCTACAGCAATCTGTGAAGCGCTTGTGAACTTATCGCCATTCAAGAACAAGCCACGGAACACCTGCAACTGGCCAGTTGTTGTACCATCGTTAGACAGGTAGTAGCGAGCATTACCATACTGAGTTGACACCTCGTCAATCTGTGAGATGATACCCTTGATATAGTAAGTGTTAGCATCCTTCTTATTCAGCTTAGCGTAAGCCAATGCACGTGTGATATCCAATGGGTTAGCCTGAGTGCCATCACCCTTGCCAGGGAGACCCTTAAATGGGTCGACCTTCTCAGCAGCCTTGATGTCATCAAGAGAGCGGATGATAATTTCCCACTGGTTATTAAAGCGTTTGAAGATACCAACGATATCAACCTTACCCGTTGGGACCTTGCTATTAGCGAATTTAGCAAAGTTACTGTTGTAAACGATAACCTTTCTGCCATCCTGTTCGTTTAGGGTCCAACTAACGCTACCCGCACCACCGTTAGCATCAGCGAAAGTATCAGTTACCTTACTGCTGTTACTACTCTTAAAGCTAACGTTACGGATGATACCCAACTTACCACCATCAGTATCGAGGTCCCAAGTCGTAGCATTGGTACCAGAAGCAAACTCTGTAGGTTCAACCTTATTGCCAGAAGAGAGAATCTTATAGTGCTGGTCCCAGACAGCACGGCTTATACGACCAATGGTTGTAGCGCCAGCAGCATTCATAGAAGGAACACCAATCTGTGCCTGCTTGCCATAGTTGCCTACGTAAAGGTCCTTTAGACTAACTAAGATCTCCGTACCGATAGGTAGTGCACCATGCAATCCCCCCTGTGCAACACTAACGATAATAGCACCAGTTGCGTCCTGTAAAGCCAATTCCTGATAGATGTTACCAGCAACGTCAGTACTTGTAACCACCGCCTTTATCTTGATATCGTCCGTAACCTTAGCATAGCTGATGCCATTACGATAGTCAGTAGCAATATAGTTAGCAAACTTACTCTTGAGTTGAGCAATAGAGATGACATTCGTCTCAGCCAGTTCGTTGTTGCCGTAAGGAGCTGAACCAGTATCAGCAGGTTCAGCGTAGCTATCGCCCATACATGCTGCAAAGAGCACACAGACAGCTGCCATCATTAAATATTTCAGTTTCTTCATAATCGTTTCCTGTCTTTAGTTTTAGAATTTATAAGCTACATTCAACATACCATTAATACCATTCACGTAATACTTCTTAGGATTGCGGTAGAAGTCGTAAGCACGAGTTGTAGCAGCGCCAGTTGTCTTGTTGACAGTATAATTGCTACGGCCCTGCTCATAACCACCACTAACAATCTTCTGATTGTTCAGTAAGTTGGTAATCATTAAGTTGATTGACAGACTTCCATGACGGAGATAAAGACTCTTACCGATAGAAGCATCGAGCATAAAGCCACCATGTCCCTCACTCTGTGCGTAAGGAGTATAATTGCCATCAGCATCCATACCGCCAAGGGAGGTACCCATTGTGCGGAGAGTATTGCCGTTACGAAGGCCCGGAGCGTAGGAGAGGTAGATACGATCATAGTAGTTACCGCTCAAGTCAATGAACCATCCACCCTTGTGATAGCTAAGGATTGCACTGTAGACACTTAGTGGCGTGCTTGCTTCGTGCATCCCCTTATTATAAACAACATCCTTGTTATAGGTACTCTTCGTAGAGTTCAAGTAGATAACATCTGCGTTGTTAGCATTCTTAGCCTCGCTCCAAGTACCGAGAGTCTTGAAGTTAAGGAAGCTTGTGAGCTTGAAGTCAAGTCCCAACTCAATACCATAATAATTCTTCTTCATGTTAGTCATGCTAACGTATGTGAAGGAGTTAGCATCATCGAAATAGAAGTTCTGCCACTCGGTCACGTGTGTCATGTGGTTGTAGTAGCCACTGAGGTTAGCACGAAGCCAACTACCAGAGTATTGATAGCTAAGTTCGCTTGAGAAAACACGCTCATTGTGGAGGTTAAGAACAAAGTCATTATTCATCTCAGGAGCAGCAAAAGCAGTGTTAGCATTGGGTGCACGGTGCTCATAACCCAGTCCGAGAGAGATAACATTGCCGCTACCAAGGGTAATATTAGCGTTAGACTTGAAACCACCCGTTAGGAAATCAGCATGCTTACTCTTGCCATCAGAATTGTCGGCAAACATACCATTGCGCATGTGACCTACACGATACATGTTGTCATAGCCAACTTTAGCAGCAATCATATAGTGGAGTTTGCCAATTGTTTGAGCGTAGTTTGACCAGAGCTGACCACGACGTACGTTGATGTTATAGTCGTAACCGAACTTATCGCCCTCATATACAAGCTTTCCTAAGCCCAAAGTACTCATTGTGTTGAGGTCATATTGTACACGTGGGTCAGCTGCAGCGTAAGTTCCGACAGCGTAAGTATTGATGTTATGGAAGCTCTTTGCGCCCAAGAGGTCTTCCATTGTCTGATAGTGACGAGCTAAGGTTTGACCGAGAGAAAGGCCAACGTTAAGTACTTTATTTACCGATACGGTTTGTAAGGGTAGAAGAAAGCCTTGTTGTCATTGCATCAGTGTGCTTAGCCTGCAAGTAGTAAAGAGCATCCTCGCCGTTGGCTGCCGCCTGTCGGTTAGCATAGTAAAGGCGATCCCATTGAATTTGTCGGTTCTCCTTATTGCCCCACCAGTTGACAGCTGTCTGCCAATCAGAGAAAGCCTGTGCTGTACGGTAGCGTGTATCATTCTGATCCCATACATCATAGTAGCTACTTGGAAGGTTCTTCCAGTAGTCAGGTTGTGGGTTTCGCTATTGTTATAGTTCAGCTTAGTGCTCTTATACATAGAGTACTGAGCAAAGAGACTTGTCGTCAACTTCATCTTCTTGTTGATATCCCAATCCCAAGTGAGGATGGCAGAAGGTGCGAAATCGTTTACAACACGGCTATTGCGCTTGTGACCATTCTGATAACCCCAGTATGGATTGTACTGATAATCATTGGCAAGCCAGTAAGCCTCGTCAGTACTTGCGCCCTGTGTAGAACGCTCAGTTGGGTTACCCCATGTAGACAAAGCCAAAGAATGGCCGTTATTCCACTTTTTCTGAACACCGAAGTAGTAAGACAATGAGTTATAGAAAGTACCCTCAACGTAACCACGGTTAGCCCAACGATAAGCAACGCTGGCAGCAATAGCCCAGCCCTTAGCGTTGAATCCACTTGCATAGTTGTACATACCACGGAGGGTATAGTTACGGTTTGCAGCAGAAAGAGTGATACGGTGACCACCAGCCATAGAACCAGCACGGAAGTCATAGTTGTTACTTCCAGCCAAAGCAGTCATTGAGAAGTTGTTGTTCTCAAATGGAAGTGCATAGTCAACGTTACGTGTCTGTTGGTTAATACCACCAACCATAGAATAGCGGAACTGGCCACTTTCCATATCGTTCATCGGTGCGCCATTGATATAAACATCGTTATATTTCTGGTTAAGAGCACGGTAACGGAAGCGCATGGGCGAATATAAGAACCCCACTTGTGAAGCATAGACGTTACTGTTTGAGTTGAGAATCGTTACATTTTCGTTCATGTCATTGTTCTCACCTAACTGCGCTTCAGTGAAGGTGAACGCCGATTCATCCATAGCGTTGGCCGTTTGTGCCTGCTGGCTCGTCTTTGTATCGGTATTCTGTGCGACCACCATAGACGAACTACATAGTGCTAAAACGGCAAGTTTCAGCTTTTTCTGCATAGTTGATTACATTAATAGGTGTTATACTATAGTCTGCAAAGTAACGAAATAAATTTGGAAATAGAAAGTCTTTTTGATGAATTTTTCGAGAATTATGCGTAAATGTCGGATTAATTACCGATATTTGCAAACCAAACGAGACTGTGTTCTGGGATTTGGTTACGAGCGTCATGTTGTCTATAGTTTGTAGGCAAGGTTAGACCTAATTATGCTCTTGTATCCGTTTTATTATTGAAATCCAGGTTGAAGGTAGTCTTCGTTCAGACACGCTGATAAAAACAACAACATAAAAGATAATGAGAAAGTTACTATTAGTTCTTTTCTGTACCGTGTTATTCGGTACATCGGCTTCTGCTCAGAAGAAGTTTTCTGTTTATGCTATAGGCTTTTATAATGTAGAAAACTTGTTTGATACAACACATGATGAGGGTAAAAACGACCACGATTTCACGCCGACAGGAAGTTACCAGTGGAACGAAATGAAGTATAATCATAAGTTGCATAACATGGCATCAGTATTGGCAGAGATGGGTACAGATGTCCTTCCGAATGTTGGTTGTGCGGTTATAGGATTAGCAGAGGTTGAGAACGACCATGTAATGAGCGACCTCACATCCCAACCAGAGTTAGCGGCACGTGGCTATAAGTATGTACATATCGAGGGACCCGACCATCGTGGCATTGACTGTGCACTGATTTATAATCCGAAGCTCTTCACTGTAAGAAACACTAAATTAGTGCCTTACGTATATGATCTACCAAAGGATAGCACTCGTGCTACACGTGGCTTCCTCACTGTTAGCGGTACATTGGCAGGCGAACACGTAACGATTGTAGTGTGCCATTTGCCAAGTCGTGGTGCTGGTTCTTACTATCGTGAGTTAGGAGGCAAGCAGGTAAAGGCATTGAAGGACTCCCTTCTTCGTGAAGACCCAAAGGTTAAGGTACTTGTGATGGGCGATATGAATGACGACCCAACGAACAAGAGTATACATGAGTGTCTATCTGCAAAGGGCGAAATCAGCGAGGTTGGTGCAGGTGACATGTACAACCCATGGTATAACATCCTTGTTAAGGAGGGCACAGGAACCTTGCAGTATCAGGGTAAGTGGAACCTTTTTGACCAGATAATCATGACTCCTAACTTATTAAATAAGGATGGTAAGAAAGACTTTTCAGAGTTGAAATACTGGAAGAACCAAATCTTCCGTCGTGATTATCTATTCCAAGAGTCAGGTAAGTATAAGGGTAATACCAAGCGAACCACGGCTGGTGGTGTGTGGCTCGATGGTTATTCAGATCACTTACCAGTTGTAACTTACTTTGTAAAGCAGCAGTAGAGGTTATTAGGCTTATTAGGCTAATTGGCCCAATAAGCCTTATTGATAATAGTAAGACAATGGAAATAGAAACTCATCCCTTTGAGCCTTGGCTCCCATCGAATGCTAAGTTGTTGCTTTTAGGAACCTTTCCGCCAGCACCAAAACGGTGGTGTATGGAGTGGTATTATCCTAATTACACGAATGACATGTGGCGCATCTTTGGTCATATCTTCTTTGGTGATAAGCAGTACTTTGTGGACGAAGAGAATAAAACATATAAGCTCTACTTACTCAAGCCGTTCTTGAAAGAAAAGGGAATAGCCATCTTCGACACAGCCTTGCGTATCTATCGTACGACAGGTACGGCATCAGATAAAGACTTAGAAATAGTTGAGCGTGCTGATCTTGATGGTATGCTTCGTTCACTACCTGAGTGTAAGGCTGTGTTAGCTGCTGGTCAGTTGGCGACAACGGTTTTTACAGAGCATTATGGTATTGATGCGCGAAAGATGAAGATGGGAGATCGCAGGGAGTTTAGCTTTGAGAATCGGACATTATACCTTTACCGTGAGCCAAGTAGTAGCCGTGCTTATCCGATGAAGGTGGAGAAGAAGGCTGAGTATTACGAAAAGATGTTTAGGGATTTGGGGATATTAGGCTAATAAGGGCAATGGGGCTTATATGGCTAATGGGCCTAATAGGGCTAATAACCCAATGGGGCTTATGGGGCTAATGGGCCTAATAGGGCTAATAACCCAATGGGGCTTGTATGGCTAATGGGCCTAATAGGGCTAATAACCCAATGGGCCTAATAAGGCTGATAGGGCCAATAAGGCTAATAATCCTAATAATTAAGAATAATAAAAATCAATCAAGATGAAGGATAAAATAACTATCATTGGCATAGCCGGTGGAACAGGTTCAGGAAAGACCACCGTAGTAAAGAAAATTGTAGAGAGTCTTCCTCCTCATTATGTGGCTGTTGTACCATTAGATTCATACTACAATGACACGACAGAACTTACCGATGAAGAGCGTAAGGCAATCAACTTCGACCACCCAGATGCCTTCGACTGGAAATTACTGATTAAGCAGGTCAATGAGCTTCGAGAGGGAAGAGCTGTCGAGCAGCCAACCTACAGTTATATTCTAAGCAACCGTTTACCAGAGACTATCCATGTAGAACCAAAGCCAGTGATTATTGTTGAGGGTATTATGGCCTTGAGTAACAGACGTCTACGAGAGATGATGGACCTCAAGATATTCGTTGACTGCGACCCAGACGAGCGTCTTATCCGTAATATTCAGCGTGACACAATCGACCGTGGTCGTACTGTCTCAATGGTAGTTGAGCGTTATTTAGAGGTATTGAAGCCTATGCACGAGCAGTTTATAGAGCCAACAAAGCGTTATGCCAATATTATCATCCCGCAAGGAGGTGAGAATGTGAAGGGTATCAGTATCCTTTGTAAGTATATCGAAGGACTGATGCCAGAAGATAAAGGCGAGTAAATAGCAAGTCAGAGCTTGTTTTTAGGGAGATATTGGGCTTATTGGGTTAATTAGGCTAATAAGCCCAATAACAAAAAAGATGAGGGTGTGTCAAAATTGATACATCCTCTTTTTTTACTCTCCCTTAACCTTGTCTACCACATAATTCATTATTTACTGCAGCTATGCTGCTAATTTCATATAAAATGATTTATTGGGCTTTAAATAGCCTATATAAACTTGTATAGAGTATCTGAAGGTTACAAAAAGTACCTCCATAACGGCTTTTAGTTCCTTGAGATTGGTTTTTCTACACATTTTCCCTATGTTAAAGGCTATAGCAAAGAAGGCAAAGTCCATATTGACCTTGTCTTTTCCAAAATGCCTAAACCTCTTATAGGCTTTATTATATTTTGTTTGTCCAAAAACAGCTTCAGGTTCTATGCACCTTCGTCCTCGATGCTTGATGCCTTCTTCCGAGGTCAGTAGTTCCCGTGCCTTTTGTTTATAGTGCTGTAGTTGGTGGTTTACTTCTATAATTCTGTTCCCTCTTGCCTTAAAACATGAGCCTCTCAACGGACAACCATCACAGCGTTCTGCCTGATAACGTACGCTGTAAGTAACGAATCCATTAGAGGTTAGGGAACGCTTCAAGCCTATGCGCTTCATATGCTGTCCCATAGGGCAGACGTAGAAATCCTGTTCCTTATTATAATAAAGGCTTGCGGGACTGAATGGGTTAGGTGTGTAGCGTGGACGCTGCTCTTTATGGAAGTAGTTATACTTCACATAGGCTTCCATATTATGTATGTCCATGAACAGATAGTTCTCCTCGGAGCCATACCCTGAATCGGCTACGACAGTCTTGGCATAACGATGATAGCGTGATTTGAAAGACTCCAAGAAAGAAGAAAGTGTGAGCGTGTCTGTACGGTTAGCATAGAGTGCAAAGTTGGTGATAAACTGGTTCTCAGTTGCTATCTGCAGATTATATCCAGGCTTAGTCTGTCCGTTCCGCATAGCATCCTCCTTCATGTGCATAAACGTGGCATCAGGGTCGGTCTTGCTGTAGGAGTTTCTCTCTCCCATAACCTCAAGTTGTTGGTCATACTCCTGGAGTTTATTACGTTTCTTCTCAAGCTCTTTAAGCTGTTTTTTCTTGGTTCTAACAGCCTGCTTCTCTTCTTTTGTCTTAGGCTCAGGGGCTGATTCCAAAGACTTGTTCAATTCCTTGGATATTTCATCGAGCAGAGCTGCAGTAAACTCGACACCTTCTGTCTTAGCGGCATTGTCCTGCGCTATGACATCATCAACCTGAAGCAAGAGTGTGCGTATTTGTTCCTGCAACTTGGCGCGGTTCTTTTCCACGGTTCTCTTCCAAATGAAGGTATACTTGTTGGCTTTCGATTCTATCTTTGTGCCGTCAATATATTCAACGTCAAGACTTATCAAACCTTTGGCTGCAAGTATTAATACAACCTGTGTGAAGATATTGTTGATTTCCTTTTTCACACGATTACGAAAACGATTGATGGTAATAAAATCAGGCTGCTCATATCCTGCCAGATAGATGAAATGAATGTCACGCTTGAGGAGCGACTCTATACGACGGCAGGAATAGATATTATTCATGTAGGCGTAAAGAATCACCTTGAGCATCATTTGTGGATGATAAGGCTTGCGACCACTGGGCTTATAAAGCTTGTAGACATTATCCAACATAAGATTATCCACCAAGGCATCTAAAAGACGAACAGGGTCATCTTCTGCGATATCCTTATCGATTCTTTGAGGAAAAAGAATCATTTTCTTGTGTATGTAAGAACGAAAGTGTACCTTTGTCATAATGAGAATTTTTGAATGCTTAAAGGTACAAAAACTTTAGGAAATAGCAAAGCCCTGGCTTGAGAAAGTCGGGGCTTTGTGCATAAAAAAGAGGATGTGTACATTTTGACACACCCTCATCTTTATTATATAAGGTGTTAGATTTATCTAATTCTGTCAGCTGCTCTTACCAAGGCCTCATCAGCAAGGATAGCGTGGCGTGCAAGCCACAAGAGGACGAAAGCGACGAGCGGTAGACAGGCTGCGAACTCAATATGGAAAGTAAAGCCATTCATGGAAATCTGGCTGAACACGCCATAAACCACATACCATCCAATAATCATCAACATCGAGAAAGCACAGGCACGAGCCTGACGTTTACGATTATGATAGTCAAAGATAGCAAAGAGATTGATAGGGCAAGTAACTAAGAGAATAGCAAACAAAGCCCACACACTAAAGTCTTTACCTCCATTCGCATTGCTTATCCATAGGTTCATCAACGTACTCTCTGCACCCATCCCTTTTGGTTCAAAGCTCCCCACAGGCAAGCACAGACAAGCAATAGACGCCAGCAATGCCAGAAACAAGAATATTGTTTGTTTCCTTTGTATCATAGTTTTTAATATTCTTCCTCGTTCAGAGCATCCTTAGAAGGGTCGCGCCAATAAACGTCACCATCCAAAAACTCCTCTGTAGCCAACAGTGTTGGCTTAGGCAGTTTCTCGTAATAACGGCTAATCTCAATCTGCTCACGGTTCTCGAAAACCTCGTCAAGAGAATCGTTATAAGAAGCAAACTCAGCAAGTTTCTTACTCAAGTCCTGCTTTATTTCAACCGAGATCTGGTTTGCTCTCTTTGCTATGATAGCAACACTTTCATAGATGTTACCAGTATCTTTCCACAACTCCTGAACATCTCGGGTTACCGTATTTGACGGTGCTTTTGACTTCTTGTAATCCATTCTAATTGTCTATATTTTATAAGTCTGTTATTCTTTAATCTTTTGTAATCTGCTTACACTTCTTGATATATTCCTCAGCTGTCTTGCGCTCCTTTGACTCTGGGTACTCATTGATAAATCCGTAGCACTCGTCTTCGGCATCTTGGAAACGCTGAACCTTCTTCTCCTCGACACTCATCTGCGCCAGTTCAAACTTGCTCTTCATAATGAGTATTGCGAATTTCTCACGTAAGTCGCTATAAGGATAGTCGTTCAGAGCGTTTTGTGCCGTGATGATGCAAGCCTCATAGTTATTACCGCCACTGGTACAGTTACCAAAGTAAGAGCCAAGATTATAGTATAACTTTGCATTAAGATATTCCTTACGAATGAGTTTGTCTTGCAAGTCGAAGAGTCGCTGTTGGGGCTGTCCCTTTCATCTTCCCATTAGGATAGATGTCCAAATACTCTTGGAAGGCAGCAATCGCAGCGATGGTAGGTGTCTGGTCAAGACGTGGCTCTGGTGTTCCCTCGAAAAGACTTTGTCCGATGTAGAACGATGCCATCTCAGCATATTGTCCACGTGGATAGGTCTGGTAATACTTCTTAAATGTCTCAGAAGCAGCCTGATAGTCTTTCAGTCCATACTCCGCCATAGCCAGCATATAGAGGCATTCTTGCGCATTATCCGTACCTTTTTCAACCATTACAAGGTCTTGCAAGAGAGGAACGGCAAAGCCATATTTCCCCTTTGCAAAGCATTCCTTTGCAAATTCGTATTTATAGGCATTGTTTGTAGTCTTATAGACTCTATTATATTCCTGAGCACAACTGGTCAGGAGTAAGGCAGCGCAAATGCCAACGAAAATTCTTTTCTTCATAATTTGACTTTGAACTGCAAAGTTACATATTATTCTATAAATACGCAAAGGAGGTATGCTTTTTTATCATAAAATCACTATTAATTGTATATTATCAGCGATTTTTTATATCTTTGCAAGCAAAGATTGATTCACTTGACGTGTAGGAAATGAACTTCAAACTAACATCGAAATATAAGCCGACAGGCGACCAACCAGAAGCAATAAAGGAACTAACAGACGGACTGGAGCGTGGCGATAAGAGTCAAGTGCTCTTGGGTGTGACGGGTTCGGGTAAGACCTTCACCGTTGCCAACGTCATTGCAAATGTCAATAAGCCAACACTTATCTTGTCGCATAACAAGACCTTGGCTGCACAGCTTTATGAGGAGATGAAAGGATTCTTCCCTGATAATGCTGTGGAGTATTATGTCTCTTATTATGACTACTATCAGCCTGAGGCTTATATGCCTGTGACTGACACCTACATAGAGAAGGACTTGGCTATTAATGACGAGATTGACAAGCTCAGACTGTCAGCCGTATCTTCTTTATTGTCAGGTCGTAAGGACGTGATCGTCGTGTCTTCCGTCTCATGTATCTATGGTATGGGAGCACCAGTAGCGATGAAAGAGAACGTCATCTCCGTTAAGAAGGGTCAAGTGATTGACCGTAATGATTTCTTACGTCGCTTGGTAGATGCACTCTACATGCGTAATGATATCGAACTACAGCGTGGTAACTTCCGTGTGAAGGGCGATACTGTCGACATAGCGATGGCTTATAACGATAATGTCCTGCGTATCACGTGGTGGGATGATGAGATTGACTCTATCGAGGAGGTAGATGCTGTCGACTTCCATCGCCTTGCCACCTTCGATGCCTACGAGGTCTACCTGCCAATCTCTTTGTTACATCTAAGGAGCAGACCGAAGGGGCCATCCGTCAGATACAAGATGACTTAGTGAAACAGGTTGACTTCTTCAACGAGGTAGGCGACCATATCAAGGCACAACGTATCAAGGAACGAGTAGAGTATGATATTGAGATGATTAAGGAACTCGGTCATTGTTCGGGTATCGAGAACTATTCTCGCTATTTCGATGGGCGTGAGGCGGGTATGCGCCCTTACTGTTTGCTCGACTTCTTCCCGCAGGATTACCTCATGGTGATTGATGAGAGCCATGTCAGCGTACCGCAGATTTCGGCGATGTATGGCGGCGACCGTGCGCGAAAGAAAAACCTTGTCGAGTATGGATTCCGTCTTCCTGCTGCCTTTGACAACCGTCCGTTGCGTTTTGAGGAGTTCCATAGCCTTATTCATCAGATTATCTATGTGTCAGCCACACCAGCCGACTTCGAGTTAGCTGAGTCTGAGGGCGTTGTCGTTGAACAGCTCATTCGTCCGACGGGACTGCTCGATCCGGAGATTGAGGTGCGTCCTTCTGAAAATCAGATAGACGACCTTATGAACGAAATCGTTATCCGTGCCGAGAAAGAAGAGCGTGTCCTCGTGACGACACTGACCAAGCGTATGGCCGAGGAGCTTACCGAATACCTGCTGAACCACGATATCCGAACGGCTTACATCCATAGTGATGTGGCCAGTCTGGACCGTATTAAGATTATCAACGACCTCCGTGCGGGTATCTATGATGTCCTTGTGGGTGTCAACCTACTACGTGAGGGGTTAGACCTACCAGAGGTTTCTTTGGTGGCCATCCTTGATGCCGATAAAGAGGGATTCCTTCGTAGTCATAGAAGTCTGACGCAGACGGCCGGACGTGCGGCACGTAACGTACATGGAAAGGTGATTATGTATGCCGATACGGTTACGGAGAGCATGCAAAAGACCATCGACGAGACCTTACGTAGGCGTACGAAACAGCTGAAATATAACGAAGAAAATCATATCACACCACAGCAAATCGTTAAGGCTATTAAGGGTACGCTGCCAGTGGGCGGTGAGACGAATGTCACCTCACAGACCGCTTCTATCAGTAAGAATATAGGACAAGCCTACGTCGAGCCTAATGATGATATCCTATATGCTGCCGACCCAATTGTTGCGAAGATGAGTAAGGCGCAGTTGGAGAAGAGTATTGCCAACACAACTGCCCTTATGAAGCAGGCAGCAAAAGACCTCGACTTCCTCCAAGCAGCACAGTATCGTGACGAGATTATCCGTCTGCAAAAGGAGTTGGAAGGCAAGTAACGTATCGACTTTGACGTGATGCATAGAGCGAGAAGATTTCAGAACGATTCTGTGTTGTGTCTTAACGTGTCGTTGTCATGGGTAACTTCTTCCCCAATCTCTCCTTAACGGGGAACAGCGTAACCACCGTGGTGCCCCTATAAGACAGCGGATAAAAGAAGAAAGAACGGTGAATGTGTGTGTGGAAATTGTAAGGATATTTCGACAATCACGGCCTTCTCATTTCGAAGAGAGGCCAGAGATGGGGCAAGAAGACGCTCTTCTCCGTTTAAGAACATGCCCTTCTTGCATTAAGGAAACGCCCTTCTTGATGCAAGAAGGGCATGTTCTTAAATGCAGTTTGTAATATGTTGATTTGTTGTGTATTATGAGTTTGTTTATAACTCATGTGCTACTCCTCTATTGAGGGTATCCGCATTGGTTCTATGTAATGATTTTTTACAAGTTTCTTGATGGTCCAGAAGCATAAAGAGAGCATCGTGCTTGCCCCATGAAAGACACAGAAAGAAATAGAGAATAGTTTTCTTTTCCCATAGAAAAACCAGCGTTAAGGCTCATTGAAAAGCGGATGAAGCCTATAAATCAATAGCAGAAAGCAATAAAAAAAAGATAAAAACTTATCGAAAGGTTCGATAAAGCAAACAATAATTTGTATCTTTGCTTGTTAAATTATCATTAGATAAAAGTTTGTGATTATGAAGAGAACGTTGATATTCCTATTTCTGTGTATCCCTTTGATGGCTTTGGCACAGACCACACTGACCCCAGAACAGAAGTTAGAGCAGGCACAGCGCCAGTTAGAAGAGGCTAAGGCTGCTTTGGAACAGGCTAAGGCTGATGCTGCAAAAGCCAAGGCTGAGGCTGAAGCCAAAGCTAAGAAAGAGGCTGAGGACAAGGCGAAAGCAAGCGAAGTGGAGAAGAAGATTGCCGAGATGAACGCTGAGGCTGAACGCTTGAGTAGGGAGGCTGCCGCACTGCGTGAGGCTGCTAATAAGGCACAGACGGGTACGAAGACTACTACGACGAAGGCGAATACTACCACAAACACGGTGGGTAATACGACGTCTGACGCATGGGTCGTTCCGACAACAGCTGCAACAGCGGCCGTGCGTACGAAGAATGTGGACACAGATAGCAAGGCTAACAAGGATATTTATCTGCAGAAAGGACTCATACCAGAGGTCAACGGACAGGTGATGTGGACGGAGACAATAAGTGTGCCGGGCGCTTCTGCTGACGAACTCTACGATAAGGCTTTTGCTTATCTGACGGCTTTGACGCAGGATAAGAACCAGTTAGAAGGTAGTAAGGTGGCCTTGGTTAACAAGGGAGAGCATAGCATTGTGGCCACAATGCGTGAGAAGTTAATCTTCTCTTCTTCGTTCCTTTCACTCGACTTCACCCAGTTTAATTATGTCTTACAGGCTACCTGCCGTGACGGAGAGGCCACGCTGACGATGAACCGTCTGACTTATCGCTATGATGTTCAGGGTAATGTGTCTGACTTGTCAGCAGAGCAATGGATTACAGATAAGTATGCTGTGAACAAAAAACATACTCGTCTCTTGCCTGTATCAGGTAAGTTCCGTCGTGCAACGGTCGACCGTAAGAACGCAATCTTTGATGGTTTGCACAGGCTTTGAAGTAGTCTGTATGCAAGACATCGCTTAATGAAATTAGAATACAGATAGAAGATGGAAATAGAAAACAGTACGGCACGACGTCCAGAACACCGACGTCGTAAGCAAGAGATAAACGACAGATTCCTACCTATCCGTCAATGGCTTAACATCATCTTTATGGTTGGGGCCGTTGTGGGCGTGGCTGTCTATCTACTTGCCGATACAAACACACCCGGTATAATAATAATTCTTGCATCGATGGTCTTTAAGATGATCGAAAGCCTACTCCGTTTTATTCGTTAAATGAAGAGACTTACTTTCTTATTTGCGCTTTTTGTGCTCGTGGCTAACGCTGCCCTGGCACAGACTGATGATACCTCTATGCCGAATGATGACGGTACGTTTACGGCTGATGGCTATAGGAATAATCGTAAATTAGGGCGCTCTGACTCAATACAAAGTCAGCATAAAGAGATACCACGAGGGATGAAGGTGTGGACAATAGACGAACGTTTCGGCGACCGCAAGGCTGCTGTTCCTGACACGTTGTCGTATATGTTCATGAATGAAGGGCTGACCACTGGCTTGCGAGGGGAGTATAATGTATTGGGAAACCTTGGCTCTCCACGTCAGAACCGTATCTTTATTGATCGCACTCTACCGTCAGAGTTCCTTTTCCTCGACCCGTATAGTATGTTTATCGTGCAGCCTGGTAATTTCCAGTTCACCTCCACGCTCTCGCCGATAACGGTTCTCACCTATAATACAGCGGGTAATCGAAACAACGGAGAAGACCGCTTTAAGGCTCTCTTCGCGGTGAATGCGGGTAAAGAATGGGGCTTTGGCTTCAAGTTCGACTACCTTTATGGACGCGGATATTATAGTAGTCAGAGTACTTCTCTCTTTAATTACTCTATGTGGGGGAGCTATTTAGGCGAACGCTATCAGGCTCACTTGCTCCTATCTCTTAATCATCAGAAGGTTGCTGAGAATGGGGGTATCACCAATGATGCCTATATCACGCATCCAGAGTCGTTCCGTGACAGTTATAGCGAAGAGGAGATACCAACCGTACTAAAGCAGAATTGGAATAGAAACGACAATCAACACGTCTTCTTTAATCACCGTTATAGCCTCGGATTCTTCCGTAAGGTGCCAATGACGGCAGAGGAGATTAAGGCGAAGGAGTTTGCCCTTAAATCGCATAAAGCACAGGCTGCTGAGAAGGATAAAGAGAAGGCTCGACGACAGGCAAAGGCGAGAGGAGAGAAATTCGACGAAGAGGCATACGACAAGACGAAGCGTTCTGCTGGGCGTCCAGACGATGCTGTGATTGCTGGTGATGTACCACAGGCGAAGAAGGATACGGCCACTGTGAGTGGTAGCGACCGTATGACGGTCAATTTGGAAGACTCTACACAGATGGCAAACCTCAAGAAGAAGGACGCTTTGGCTAAGGACTCTACACAGAAATGGATGAAGGATGAGTATGTGCCAGTGACGAGCTTCATCCATACCCTACGTTTTGATAACTATCGTCGTATCTATCAAGCCTACGACACTCCAACGGATTTCTATGCACAGAACTATTTTAACTATGGTAGTGCAGCGAATGATTCTATTTATGACACGACAAAGCACTGGGCATTGAAGAATACTTTTGGCCTCGCACTACTTGAGGGTTTCAACAAGTGGGCCAAAGCTGGGCTGAAAGCCTTTGTCTCTTACGAGTTGCGTCATTACACGCTTCCTTCTATGGCAACGCCATCGGGTGCTACTGTCTCCCTATATAATGGTGAGCAGACATGGAACCAACACGACGTGTCTGTGGGTGGTCAGCTGTTGAAGACACAGGGTAAGACCTTCCATTATGACGTGAGTGCTGAGGCGTGGGTGGCAGGTAGTCGTGCCGGACAGGTACATGTGGATGGGCATGCCGACCTTGGTTTCCCACTCTTGGGAGATACTGTTCAGTTGGCTGCGACGGCTTTCTTCCATCGTTCTGCCCCTTCCTTCTATATGGGTCAGTACTTTGGTAAGCATTACATGTGGGATAATAACCTCGGTCAGGAGATACACTCTCGTCTTTTGGGTGAGTTCTCTCTGAAGAAGACGCGCACTAAGTTGCGTGTAGGTTATGATGTTCTCAAGAACTATACCTACTTTGGTATACAGAACGACCGTGTACAGAGTGGTGATAACTACCTTGTTCAGCATAACAATCTGAGCGTCCGTCAGTCGGGCAGTCCTATTAGTTTGCTGACAGTACAGCTCCAACAGGATTTCCGATTGGGTATCTTTAATTGGCAGAACGTGCTGACCTTACAGAAATCAAGTAAGGAAGATATACTCCCTGTGCCGACCTTCAACGCTTATAGTAACCTCTTCATTCGATTTAGAATAGCACGTGTCTTGGATGTAGACCTTGGTGTAGATGGTCGTTACTTCACGAACTATTATGCTCCTGAATATATACCGGGCATAGGTAGCTTCGGCATACAAGAGACGGAGGCAAGTCGTACGAAGCTTGGTAATTATCCGCTTCTTAATGCGTATGCGAACTTCCAACTCCAACACACTCGCTTCTTTATAATGTTTACACATGTGAACTGTGGGGATGGAGGAAGGTATTTCTATACACCTCACTATCCTCTCAATCAGCGATTGTTACAGTTCGGTATTAGCTGGAATTTCTTCAATTAATCATCAAGAGAATAAGGGATTAAGGTGATAACAGAGAACAATAACATAACAACCAACAGTCTTGCAGCATGGATACTGGCTGCGCGTCCGAAGACGCTCACTGGTGCTATGGTGCCTGTGATGATAGGTACGGCATGGGCTTGGAGGTTAGGTGGCGAGGAGGACTTTCGGATCTTGCCTGCTGTACTTTGTTTTCTCTTTGCCTTTCTGATGCAGATAGACTCCAACTTCATCAACGACTACTTCGATTGCATAAAGGGTAACGACAATCGAACGACACGTTTAGGACCGAAGCGTGCTTGTTCGGAAGGGTGGATAACGCTCCCTGCAATGCGGTTGGGGCTTGTCATCACCTCTGTAATGGCTTGTCTTGTAGGACTTCCACTCATCTTCTTTGGTGGTTGGGAGATGATTGTCGTGGGAGGAGTGTGCGTCCTTTTCGCTTTTCTCTACACCACTTATTTCTCCTACTTAGGTTTAGGAGACGTACTGGTATTAGTCTTCTTTGGTATCATCCCGGTAGTCTTTACGACCTACGTCATCCTGCCCAATCATTCACAAGCCCTTTGTCTTCAAGTGATTATGTCGGGAGTTATATGTGGATGTGTGATAGACACCCTCCTTGTTGTCAATAACTATCGTGACAGAGAGAACGACAAACGAGACGGAAAGATAACACTCATCGTGCGAATAGGTGAGGGAAGGGCAGAAAGGCTCTACTTAGCTTTAGGGCTTGTGGCTTACCTTCAGCTGCTTCTTCTTCTCTTTTCAGGGGAGAGCGGTAGTCTTCTCACCTTCTTATTCTTGTTCATTCTCTTCATACCCTATAGTTTCTTGCATTACAATACAGCCATGCGAATGAAGAAGATAAAGCGGGGCAAAGAGCTGAATACCATCTTGGCACAAACAGCCCGTAACATGCTGCTCTACGGAATAGCAACCGCAATAGCAACCGTTAGCATGTAAAATGCTCCCGCCAAGTCCCACCTGTTATTATCACAATTCCTTATCACCCAACATTCAACACCCCTCACCCACTCATCTCCATTCATCATCACCCAACATTCAACACCTATCACCCAATACCCAACACCCATCACCCAACAATGCAACAACCCAATCTTGAAATAATGACCTTTGTGGAACGTCAGATACTTCCACGATACAATGACTTCGGACGGAGTCATGGACTCGGACATGTACAACGTGTCATTAAGAGTTCGCTTGCTTTAGCAGCCGTGACGGGCGCCGACGTGAATATGGTCTATGTCATTGCGGCCTATCACGACCTTGGTATGGAGGGTCCACGGGCCATCCATCATCTCACAAGTGGTAAGATTCTCGTTGCCGACCAACGCCTTCGTAAATGGTTCTCTGCCGAACAGATAAAGATTATGAAGGAAGCTGTTGAGGACCATCGTGCCAGTAGTTCGCGGGTACCACGTAGTATCTATGGGAAGATTGTGGCTGAGGCTGATCGCGACCTCGAGCCAGAGGTGGTCTTCTCTCGTGCCATTCTCTTTGGGATAGAGAACTATCCAGAGAAGGACGATAACGATATGTGGCTGCGTTTCCGTGATCACATGAAAGAGAAATATGGGCGTTCTGGTTATCTGAGGCTATGGATACCAGGTTCTCCGAATGCTAAGAATCTTGAGACGATACGTAAGACGATAGATGACGAAACGGCATTAAGAAAAGTATTCGACCGTATCTATCACAGATAAGAGAGGAAGATAAATGAAAGATAAGAACAGATTAAAAGATATGACGAACGAAGCTTTAATGCGAAGGGCCATCGAACTCTCGGCCGATAGCGTACGTAATGGTGGCGGACCATTTGGGGCTGTTATTGCTCGAAGGGGTGAGATCATCGCAGAAGGTAGTAATGGTGTAACGATTCAGAATGATCCAACGGCACATGCAGAGGTATCTGCTATCCGTAAAGCCTGTCAGAAGCTGGGTACATTCGACCTCTCAGGCTGTGACATCTATACCTCTTGTGAACCTTGTCCTATGTGCTTGGGTGCTATCTATTGGTCGCATCTCGATAAGATTTACTATGCTAACGACAGAAAGGACGCTGCTAACATCGGATTTGATGATGATTTCATCTATCAAGAGATAGAGGTAGCACCGCAGTATCGCAAGAAACCATCTGAAATACTGCTGCGTGATGAGGCGATAAAGGTGTTTCAGCTGTGGGATGAGAAGCTGGATAAAACGGAATATTAGCGTCCCTAACCATAGAGTCAATGTCGCACACAGCTGTCGCATTGATTTTTTTCATATCGTTAGTACGGCGGTTAATCTACTAAAAGGGTGATGAAGAGAGGAAAGATAAGAATAACAAGGACCTTAGTTATCACGGTGTTTGTCTCGACACTACTGATAGAGTTTGTCTTGTTGTTTATGCATGGATGTTATGATGGTGATGGTCTTCGTTTTAATCTACGGGAGCAGACTTTCTCTGTAGAGGAGGGCTGTGTCTGTGGAGGGGGCTTAAACTTTAGCAGTGAAGATGCTGCAGATAAGTTCTCTGTCATTTATAATAAGAATATACACGCCTTTTGGTATGATAGTTACAATCCATCTGTCCTTGATATCAATAATCTCCCCGCCTGTTGCCGTGTTGTTTTGCATGACGATACGTTGTTACTTCATCGTCTGCCATTGCTGCCAAATACAGCTTATAACGTCTATCGTATGTCTGGTTGTCGCAGGGTACGGACGTTAACCATTGTAACAGACCAACAGGGTAAGGTTGTTCATTATCGTAAGAATAATTTTTAAGCGAGATAGTATGCGGTCTAAGAAGAAGGTGTCTTTGATGAGAAGAGTTCTTCTTGTGTGTTCAGAGGGGTTGTGAAGGATTTGTGTTATAGGATAAAAAAGTGTATCAGATAGGTATGAGTAATACAAGATTGTTTCGGAGTTTAATGTCGTTTCTCCTTCTCCTCGTGGGGTTGGGACAGCCAGTGTATGGCCAATACACGTCAATTCAAGACACAGCACGGTGTCTGTCGGTGCGTGACTCTTCAGCAACGGAGGCCTTTGGGAAGAATACAGATAGGCAAGTTACCGCTTATTATTATGCTAATAAAGTAAGTCTCGTAGATAAATACTTTCGTAGGGGGATGTCGAGAACAAGCATACTGAATATTCCTAAGGGTAAACGACCTGCTCCAGAAAGCTATTTGAAACGAAGATATATCAGGCGACACCTAAAGTACTTTAAGGGTGGTGCATCTTGTATCGTTTCTAAAGCGATGTTAGAACGATACGATGGTGACTCTATCGGGAAGGCTGATAACAGTCAGTTTATTATGACAAAGGCTGAGATGGATAGCGTCTTGACAAAGAGTCATGGTGACTTATCACGTATCGAACATGAATTGGGAATCCCTTCTGGGGCATGGAAACATCGGGTGTTGGTAAGAATTGACATCCCTAAACCAAAGAAACTGAGGTTGAGAATGGCGTCGGGAAACGAGGTTGGGGCGAATGTACTATGGCTTCCGGGTGGTCTCTTACCTACTGGATATAAGGAGGCGGTGATAGATAGGATTCCAAAAGGGAAATATAAGGCTTCGCTGATAGTACTTACTGGAGAGATAGATGACGGACTTGCTGTGCCAAATAAGAATGAACATAAATAGTGGAAAGCTGGTGTAGTGGGCTTAAAGAGGGGATATGGTTATAGAGGTAAGCCTGTCGATGAGGCTATGAGGAGACTAATAAAATAGTTGACATATATCCGGATATGAATAGATCACGGCTTTCAAGTATTTTTCTTAGAATTGTCTTGAAATGAGTTAGTGGCATATAGCTTTGAGGAAGTCCCTTATTTATGGTTCTTCCGTTAAATGTGTAGATTGTTAAAAGAATGAGATTAATCCATATACATGGTAAGCTTACCTCCAATAAGATTGTTTTATAAGGAGGGGGATAAACTATACGATAAATGTAATTAGGTGTGATGTCTATCTGTCGTCTATAACCTGCTTATTCCCTTATTAAATCATGTTTGTAAATTATTTTTGTACATCTCAAACCCAATACATGCTCTTTTGGCTTCTAAAAGACGCCCTTTTAGGTTGCAAAAGATGCTCTTTAAGACCCTTGCTAACGCCCTTTTGAAGTCCAATTAGGCACCTTTTACTTTATACCAGGTAACTAATTGATACTCTGTTGATTGTAAACCTGCTTCATGTGTGTATTTTTGCCGTTAGTTATAGGTATTTTCCTTGAATTTATGTAATGATTTTTCAAACCCTTGCCTGCAGGTTTTCGAAGTCTTAAAACGAAAAGATTTTCAATGAAAGAGGATGAAAATAAGATAGATAGTTGACTGTCTCAGCTATATTTTAGTTTAGTGAGTAATTTTGGCTCTTACGTTAAAGCACTACGAAAAGCGTCCACACATTTAACGAAAGAACCTTATTTATTAGTAGAGAGAGACCGTTGGCGGAGTGGTATCATACTCGTAAGTTATCTTGTAAATACACGGGATGAGGGGAGTGTGCCCTGTAAGCAGAGGGAACTTGGAACTGGTTGCAGGATAATGGGCAGTTTGTTCTTTATTTGCTTGATACTGCTTTGAGACGGATTTATATGGTTGAGAAGTTATGACCCTTGTTGTCTCCTTTGAAAACAATGTAGACCTATCCACCAGAAAACCCGTACGACGAGGATAGTTAATAGGAGAGATAGTACGCCACCAATGATGTAGGCTGTTCTTCTTTGGTCCCAGTAGTAGGTGTTAGTATCAATGAGGTGGATGGAAGAAGGACTTATTTGGCGTGTAAGAGCTTGATAGGTAAGACTGTCAGTATGGGTCCCGTCCTGTAGATTAAATATAAAGTATCTACCGTCCGCCTTACCGATCACGGAGTCACCAATCACTTGTATGTGTGTAACGTCAGATATTAGTATCTCGTTGTAAAGGTCGTCTTTCTTGCATATACCTCCATTGTCGGGTGTATCAGTACTGCTCAGTTCGTAGTTATTCTTCAGTGGTGTGCTCCAGCTATCACCAATTCCTATATCCGTTCCAAGAATGATTGCGATGATAATCATTGCTACTAAGCTACTTGCAGCGTAGGTGAAAAGAGCCACACCCGGCGTGAAGAAGGAGAGTATCATCCTCCTCTTCCTCTGTTCTTTACAAAGGAAATAAGTAAAGGGAAGCGTTAGTAAGCCTGATACTAAGGATAGTAGTAGGAAGATAACGGCCCAGAAAATAAGAACGAAAAGTATTCCCATATTTTATATTGTTTAATTTAAAGAGAAGAGAGTGACGATACTCTCTACCTCTCTTTGATGTACTTAAAATGATGTTATCGCCTTTTCAAGTGATAGAGACATCACGCTTTATGGTGTTCATCTCCGTCTCTTGAGACAGTATTGGCTAACTCTATGATAAATGAGTACTCCCAACACGTTCCGTCTCTGTACATGGATAATAAGTCTTTCCACCCAAAATAAAAGTTGCTGTCATTACTGTCACCCTATCTTATCACCTAACTTATTAATTTACAGGAGGGTTGCATGAAATGTTAAATATGACAGCAAACTAAAATAAAACTTATCTTGTATAATATGTAATAGTATTTGTCCTGTTAGAGAACGATATTACCTCCTATTTTGAACAGCGTTTATGATGATGTTTATAACTGTCCAGAAGATGTATAGAAGGTTAAGTGCAAGGAGGTAAAACCACCATGTGAACCCTGCTCCATAGTCTGAATGAAAGAAGAAGAGATAGTAGAGTGGGAGAGAGTAAGCTAATAACACAATAGCTGATAAGGCTCCTGTCCTTTTCCGACGACCGCATAGCTGGTAGATTGTGAGGAGTACGCAGCTAATAGAACTGATATAGAGTAAGAGGTTATCGCTCATATTCATCTGATTTATACGTCGTTTATTATTAGAAGCGAGAGTGTTAGCTTATCAGACCAATGAGGCCGACAAGGGTGGTGGAGTACTGGTTGACAACTAATCTTATTGATGTTCTGCCAACTTCTCTTTGCACAATGCAAGTGCTTCCTCGGCTCTTCCATCTATTAAATAAGCAGGGAAAGCGTAGTTGGCATTGATAGTTTTTAGATTGTATTCCATTGTCTTGCGTTTTATCCACGATGGTTCGCTTGCAAGAACCTCTGTAGGATTCTTCATTTGGATGGTTATCAACCTATTACCCTTAAAGCGTATCAAATCGAAGTCGGCTATTTCACGCCACATGATTTCCTTAGCTCCATAGATAGAAAGGCCGCTATCAGTAAACTCAATATCTTTCTTATGGGTTATGATAAGTTTTATCTTTCTATAAGTCATGTATAAAACACTTCCACCAAAGAAGGTGACGGAGAGTACACCAGCAACCTTTATCTTCCAAACAGGATAGGTTGTTGTGGAGGTATCCATGGTAAGGAGCCATATTCCTAAGATTGTAAATGCTATGCCACCTAAGTAAGCAAGGATCTTCTTTGTCTTATTCATATCTTTATTGTTTGATATTCTTCATACTTAATCCAATGCGTTTGCGACGCATATCGACCTCAACAACACGGACACGGACGTGCTGATGGAGGCGAATAACCTGTGTGGGGTCGGAGACGAAACGGTCGGAGAGCTGGGAGATGTGTACAAGTCCGTCTTGATGAACACCGATGTCAACGAACGCACCAAAGTTGGTAATGTTCGTCACAATACCCGGTAGTTCCATTCCAACGATGAGATCATTGAGGGAATGGACGTTCTTATCAAACTCGAAGACCTCCACCTCGCCACGTGGGTCACGTCCTGGCTTCTCAAGTTCGGCTATGATATCACGTAGGGTAGCCTCTCCTAACTCCTCAGAAGGGGTGAGAGATAACTCGCTCAAACCCTCAGAAAGAGAAGAATTGGTCTTCTTCGCACCTCCTGAAAAGGCGATAGTTGCAATCTCACTATCAGTTGATAAAGGCTTACTATTTTTCTCTCTTTTATGCGAACCATTACCTGTATTCACCTTTTCTACAGGAGAAGAGGAACGAGGAGGGAGACTGCTTGGACTTAGAGAGGTAAGACCTTTATGAATGTAGCGTTGGATATCAATCTGAGACAAGAGTGACTTATTACCGATCAGGTCCTTTATCGTACAGCCATGGTCCTTTGCCATCTGTTCAACAATATGATAGCTTTCGGGATGAACAGCAGAGTTGTCGAGCGGGTTCTTGGCATTGGGGATGCGAAGGAAGCCTGCACATTGTTGGTAAGCAGTATTACCCAGACGCTTCACCTTCTTTAATTGGGTACGAGAAGTGAAGGGACCGTTCTCATGACGATAGTCGATAATGTTCTGAGCAAGGGCCGGACCGAGTCCGCTAACGTAGGTAAGTAAGTGACGAGAAGCCGTATTGAGGTTGACTCCCACCTGATTGACACAACTCATCACCGTTTGGTCGAGTGAGTGCTTGAGCTTTGATTGGTCGACATCGTGCTGATATTGTCCGACACCGATACTCTTTGGATCAATCTTCACAAGCTCGGCAAGAGGGTCCATGAGCCTTCGTCCGATGGATACAGCACCACGTGTAGTAACATCTTCATCGGGGAACTCCTCACGTGCTACGGGTGAGGCTGAATAGATGGAAGCACCATCTTCGCTCACTACATATCTTAATATATTCCCAAAGTCGTTCGTTGTGTCTTGGAGAATATTACTAATGAAAGTCTCTGACTCCCTACTTGCCGTACCATTACCAATGGCAATAGCCTCAATCTTATAGGTCTTTATCATCCTTTGTAGGGCTTCCGTGGATTGTCTCACCTGGTTGCGTGGAGGATGCGGATAGATTATCTCGTGATGGAGAAGGGTACCCTGTTCGTCAAGGCAAGCTATCTTACAACGATTGGCGAAGCCGGGGTCGAGGGCAAGAACACGTTTCTGACCAAGTGGAGGAGACAGGAGAAGTTGACGGAGGTTCTCTGTAAAGACTTTAATAGCTTCTTCGTCGGCACGTTCCTTACTCAAGGCTGCGAACTCATTCTCCATACTTGGATTGATAAGACGCTTGAAGGAGTCCTCAACAGCTTGGCTGACAAGGGCCTGACAAAGACTATGTCCACGTACAAACTGCCGTGTTAGGCGTGAGACACATTCCTCCCCCTCAATCGTAATACTTACTCGTAGAATACCTTGAGACTCACCTCTACGCATGGCAAGTAGCCTATGACTGTTGCATCGACGGAGTGGTTCAGAGAAATCGAAGTAGTCGGAGAACTTCTGTGCCTCGTCTGTTTCTTTCATCTTCTTGATAACTTTTGATGAGATGATGGCCCCACGATGGTAAGCTGTGCGGACAGTATTACGTGCTTGCTGGTTCTCTGATACAATCTCGGCGATGATGTCTAAGGCTCCTTCTAACTCCTTCGAAAGGGTGAGAGAAGCCTCTCCTAATCCCTCCAAAAGGGTGGAAATATCTACATGCTCACGGACGAATAAAGACCCTTTGGTTCCTCCTTGATATTCCTGCCAAGCACTTGCAAGCTTGTCTCTCTCCTTTTCGGATAAGCAGGAAAGAGCTACTCTCCTCCCTACAGAAGGGTTAGAAGAGGCTGCCACGCTCATGATCTCCATTGCTAAAGGCTCCAATCCTTGTTCACGAGCAATCTGTGCTCGTGTGCGTCGTTTAGGTTTATAAGGTAGGTAGATATCCTCCAGTTCGGTAGCATCCATACAAGACTGAATCTTAGCCTCTAATGCTGTCGTGAGTTTCCCCTGCTCACGAATGGTCTTGAGGATAGTTTCCTTACGTTTAGCGAGTTCTTTCAGACGGTCGTAAAGTTCGCTGATATCGGTTATCTGAACCTCATTGAGGTTTCCTGTACGTTCCTTTCTATAGCGAGAAATGAATGGGATTGTACAGCCTTCATTGAGTAGGATGAGGACTGCCGATACACTTCTGCGAGGGAGGGAAAGTGATTGAGAGATAAAGGAGGCCTCCTTCAGATCTCCAGAAAGGGAGGGTGTCGTATTCGCTGTCTGTTCGTTATTATTCATTGGTTCGGTCTTTTTGCCGTATGATGTTGGTCTATCCATTTATAGATGTTTTTTTGTTTGTATAGAGAGGAGAGATTACATCCCTCTAATCTGTGGAGAACAGGATAAATAGCGAACTACCTCTACAAGGTGGGCTATGCTTTACTACTCATTTACCCTTGTCTATTCTATCTTTATAAGCACCTTTTACTTATCATCTCCCATTCCTTGTTAGTCATGCGTGAGTATCTTTTTCTTTACTTGTTTAGAATGGAACGATCTATCCCACTACCTTTTCTTTTCCTTTTAGAGGGTTTAGTAGAGGCTTTTCGGGTTTCGATAATGATGGTCGGACGCATCTCTTGTCGTGGGTCCTTCCTATATGTAATAAGGTGTAGGGCGGAGATATCAGTAGACTTAATGCTCTTTGGCATTGCTTCTATTATGCTTTTGGGTGAGAGCATATACTCAATGATAGTCAACCGCTTATGTGGTTTCTTCGGTCTACCATCTATTATCCATTGTAGTTCAGCAAAGGAGTTGGTCCTAATGAAGACGATGTCTCTTGGAGTCTTACAGAAAGTAAGATTATTCCCTTGCTTTATCTGTTCTTCTGGTGAGAATATTTGTATAGACTCAATGGCATAGGGTGGAATGAGTCTGAGTCTGTTTGCCACAATTTCTTTGGCCGAATCCGAACGCATCTCATTGATAGTGACATGCAAGAGGGAGTCGGGTAGGGGTGTACCATCAATGACACAAAGGGCTTGGCCACGTGTGCTGAGGGTGACAAGCATTGTCAGTAGTATGCAAGTCAGTAGTCTTTTCAACTGTAGTTTCGTCATCATCTTTTATTCATCAAACTTATTTATAGGCATAAAGCAAGATGGGTTTCTTACTTTTATCACAGATGGCTTCAATCTTCTTCAGCATAGCTGGGCTTGTAGTGAAGCATCCCCACGAAGCATTGGAGAGTGGGAGATAGGAGGTTAGGTGGTGCATAATCCCCACGTAACGAGAGCTATGAATGAGGATGTGTCTCCGTCGTGCATTATCGTTTGAACTATCAAGACCATCAAGGGCAAAGCGTAGTCCAACATTAGCAGAATAACTTTTCTCAGCAATCTTGAAATATCCAAGACTCGAACATTTACTTCCCTCCTTGTTTGAGAAGCGTGGTTTCCACGCACTGTTGCCTTCTCCTTTGCCGTGTGCACAGGGTCCTGTGTCGAGCACGGATAATGTGTTTAAGTCGATGATAGCCATTCTGTCCTCACCTGACGGGCGTGAGAAATCAACGAGGACACAGTAGTCTTCGTTAAACCCCTTGTTGTGACAGATTTCCCACACGTCTTTGAAGTGGCTTTGGAATGAATAAGACTTTATCTTCCAATAGCCTTTTACGCCAAAGTTGAGCGTTAAGAAGAGGAGAAGGAATAAGATGAAAAGGCGGCCTCTTCTCCATCCTCTCCCTCGTAGAAAGGGGTGTGAACAGCGCGATATCCCCATCGTTTGGGCATTCTTTGACTTGTTTCTTGTCTTATCGTTTCCCATTACTTATCTGATTGATAGGGCTATCTCGATGTCCACACCCCTCTCCAGTCGGAGAGAGGATGGGGCTGAGGCTGATAGCGATAGATGTTCTTTCTACATCCCTCTGGCCTTGAGAAGACCCTTTGTATCAGGTGCCTTTAGGCCAGTGAAGTCTGAGAAGATAGTCATAAGGTCACGAGTATTACCACGTGAGAGAACCTTCTGGCGGAAATCATCACCCACCTTACGAGTCAGTGCACCGTGTTCTGCAAAATAGTCAGCAATATTCACGGCCAATACCTCACTCCATAGATAGCTATAATAACCTGCTGCATAACCTCCACCCCAGATGTGGTTGAAGTAAGAAGTTGAATAACGAGGAGGTATCTGAGCGTTTAGTAGACCAATCTCAGCCAACACCTTCTTCTCAAAGGCCGGTGCCTCTTCAGCTGTTGGAACCTCTGAAGGGGAGAGACAATGCCAAGCCATATCCAAGCAGGTCGCTGCAAGATTCTCACCCAATGCGTATGCCGAGAGGAAATTGAGCGATCCAAGCATCTTCTCACGCAATGCGTCAGGCATAGGCTCATTGGTTTTGTAATGGCGTGCATAGTGGTTGAACACCTCTGGAATACTTGCGAACGACTCATTAAACTGTGATGGCATCTCTACGAAGTCACGTGCTACGGCCGTACCGCTCAATGTGTTATACTTACAATGAGATAGCATACCATGCAGGGCATGTCCGAACTCGTGGAACATTGTTTGTGTCTCGTCCCAAGTAAGGAGTGTAGGCTGACCTTCTGGAGCCTTCGCATAGTTGCACACATTATATATTAATGGTTTCTGATTCCTATCTAAGCTCTGCTTGAGGAAGGCACTCATCCATGCACCACCCCGCTTTGTTGGACGGCGGAAGTAATCACAATAGAACAGAGCCAACTGCTTACCATCAGCATCAAGTACGTCGAATACCTTCATGTCCTTATGATAAGTCGGGATATCCTTACGTTCACGGAAGCTAAGACCATAGACGCGATGGGCCGCATAGAAGATACCATTGACAAGAACAGAGTCAAGATTGAAGTAAGGTTTCACGTCATCATCTGAGAAGTTGAACTGATCCTTCTTCATCTTTGACGAATAATAGAAGCGGTCGTAGGGCTGGAGAGCAGTAAACGAGTTGACAGGTTGACTGGTAGACGAGTTATTTGCGTTAACTTGTTCACCTGTCAACTTGTTCTCTTGTCCACTCGCTAACTTGTTCACTTGCGCCTTCATATACTCCTCAATCGCCTTTGTCTGCTCCTCAGCCTTTGGTTTATAGGCACCAATCATCTGGCGGAGAAAGGCATAGACATTATCCGTGTTCTTTGCCATAGTCTTCTCCAACGAGTATGAAGCATAGTTTTTATAGCCCATCAACTGCGCTTTCTCAGCACGAAGACGCGCTATCTTCACGATGATAGGGAAGGTGTTGTAAGCCCCTGTACCGTCTGTACGATGGATAGAAGCATTGTAAACACGCTCACGCAAGCTGCGGTTGTCAAGGCTTGCAAGGATAGGTTGCTGTGTGGTGTTCGTAATCACGATACAATAAGGTGCCTTACCGCCACGGCTCTCAGCATCTTTCTTACACTGAGCAATATCTGCTTCGCTGAGACCAGACAGTTCCTTCACATCGTTGACCCATACCGTTGCCTCATTAGCAGCTTTCGGAAGCATATCACCAAAGTCCTGCTGAAGTTTTGCCAACTCCTTATTAATCTCTTGCATACGTGCCATCTTCTCCTTTGGGAGCAGGGCACCAGCATGAGTGAAGTCTTTATAGACTACTTCCAATAGCTTCTTATCCTCGCCTTTGAGCGTATTGTATTCGTGGTCATATACATATTTAATACGTTGGAAGAACTTCTGATTAAACTTAACCTCGTTCTCAAACTCCGTCATTAAGGGTACTATGCTTCCTTGAGCCTTCTCTATTTCTCCTGTCTTATCGGCTGATACGAGTGCATAGAAGATGTTTGATATACGTTCCAAGTTCTTTCCACTCCGCTCGTAAGCTAAGATAGTATTGGTGAAAGTAGGCTTCTGCTTGTTGTCTGTAATCTTCTTTATTTCAGCTCTTTGCTCAGCAATAGCCAACTTGATGGCTGGTAGGTAGTCAGCCCCCTTGATATGGCTGAAATCAGGAGCGTTAAAAGGTAGCGTACTCTGTTTCATAAGCGAATTACTGACCGTCTGTGTCGTCTTCGGTCTTACGTTTTGTGCCTGACCTGTAAGTGCTGTGCAAGCAAGTCCTGCGGCCAGTACAACATTCTTGAGGTTCTGTTTCATGTTTTTAATTGTTGGGTATTGAATGTTGGGTAATGGGGGGGGGATGGGTGGTAGGTGTTAAATGTTAGGTGTTGATGTAATGCAATTCAACTTACTTCCACAGTAACTCCATGGTGGTAGGTGTTAAATGTTAGGTGTTGATGTAATGCAATTCAACTTACTTCCACAGTAACTCCATGGTGGTAGGTGTTAAATGTTGGGTGTTGATATCACCTATCATTTATCTCCATCTCCATCTCCCTTTATTCCGCAAACTTACATAAAAAAAACGAGAGTATCAAATAAATCGAATAAGAAGTTAAGGTTTCTTCTCTCATAGAAAGAATGGGTGAGCAGAAGACACAGACGTGGTCAAGCGAAAAGTGCACACTTGTCTCTTTCAGAGTTGAGGGGAGTGTAACCACTGAGATACCTCTATGAGAATCTTAGAGAAGATAGCGCACATCACGAAATAAGTATTAAAACGGCAGTAGACAACAGGGAAGAAGAATGATAGACGGTATGATAATAAACGAAGGAATAGGTGGACTTGTAAATAGTTTTCAATCAGCTTGAAACCAATACTTGCCCTTTAAGGATGAAGAAGAGGCCTAACTACGTTCAAGAACATGCCCTTCTTGCCTCTTAAAGACGCCCTTCTTGCCCCTTGAAGACGCCTTTCTTTGGTGGTGTATATAACTGATTGATTATGTGAAGGTTATATGCTTGATATTATATGCACCTTGCTCTCTTGTTCTCAACGCTTTACAAGGATGTTTGTAATGATTTTTCAGAACGCTATAAACGGCTTAGATGACTGTCAAAAACAGCGAGTATTGAATGGACAAAGGGTGGAATGAACAAGACTACGCATTACGCTCCTTCCACGAATGTAAACTACACAATAGGTTAAACGTAATTTTATGTGGGATTATCACAGTGTTCATGCTCCTATTTCATTCAGAAACGAATAGGAGGTGAGGCCTGTCGAAGCATTTTGGAATGAGTGTTCTGATATGATAAAGACTCTTTGAAACCACATTCAGAAGGTGGGGTAGTAGATGATTTGTTGCTTTCTATGTCCCTTCAGTCAACCTTAGTCGCCCATATACGTCCCCATAAAACAGAGGTTATTATACCTGTCAAGGATGTAATAAAGGAAGGGGTGGTCGGCTTTGAAGCTGAAAGAAGACGTGTTATCATTTGCGGATAGATAAGCAATGTGGGTTACTTGAATGGCTTTTGCGCTGATTCCGTCTTCATTAACATTCAGGTTTATCTGCTGAAAAACATCGTCGACAGCAAGAGGTTGCACACTCATCCTACTGAAGTCGGCTTCATGAGCGAAGAGATTCCCTAATCCCATGTCACCATACAACTGCTTCAACGGGATATTCGAAGATGTAGAAAAGCAAGGAAACAGTATGTTTACATTGTCGTATGTCTTGGTGCTTTGCGCTATCTTACGTAGTTCTTTGACGGTTAACTTACGGATGACATCCTGCAAGTTAACCTTCTTCAGCGGTAGAATAGCATATAGACTAAAACCGTTCTGTAGAGGCATAAGCAGCACTTGATAGTCCTTTGCGTTATAGCCTTGGTACATTTTCATCGTATCATCGTTCATCATCATACGAACCTGACGTGTTCTCCCATCTTCACAATGGAATGGCATGGACTTAGTAAGCTCCTTATAGAACGGTAAAGACCAAGAAGTCTTGAGCGTAACAGCATTGAAAAGCTGTGCAGCACGCAGTCCTGTGAGGTTGATGGGCAGGTTCGTAATGTCTCCTTTTGTTATCGTCTTACAGAGTTTATTTGCTCTTTCTTTGCCCTTCGGAGTGTTGGCATCGTCGATAATATTGGTGAAATAATATTGTTCTAAAGCTTCTTGAAAATCGGGTAAAAGCTTTGTTTGTCCATTCAGTATCAGGAAGTTGGCCGTAATCATGTATCCTGAGGAATCGTTCTGCTCGTCAATTCCTCCCTTTCTCTGACCAATCAGCATCGTTCTACTTAGTGAGTTGATGTCATCAAGGTCGTCAGCAGTATAGCCGAGAGCCTTTGAGATAACCGCTTGCGTCTTCCCATTCGCCCCATTGTTGAGCATATTCATCGAATAGATGACGGCCATTGGTGAGAGAGCCACACTCTCCTTCCCCTTTTTATTAGCAAGTAGTTGGAACAACTTAAGGCTGAACGCATTAGAACATGATACCAACCTCGCCTCTTCCTCAGACAGTTGATAGTCGGGATCGGCCTTCTTAGCAGCGTCCTCAAGGGTAGGTTGCAAACTTGTTGTAGCCTCCTTGGCAGTTTGTTCAAGTTTCTGTAAAGCCTTTTTAGATTGTGTACAACAAACTAATAAGAGTAGGATGGGGAGGAATAGAAGCTTTTTGGCCATAGCGTTGCGCATGTTTAGATTTAGAAAAGACGACATCAAAGATACAAAAAGAATTGTATAAACATCTATAAAGACATACTTTTTCTATCAAAAAGTCTTTTTTTTAGCTTTTTCAACCACATTGACACACATTTTTTATATTTTTGCAAACCGAATAGAAGACAATACATCTTATCCTAATAAAAATCATTCTTTACATGAGTAATTTACAACTATCGCCAATAAGAAAGACCATTGTGGGAGTTCAATTCCTCTTTGTTGCTTTCGGCGCAACGGTCCTCGTCCCTCTACTTGTGGGACTTGACCCAGCGACAGCGTTATTTACAGCAGGTTTAGGAACGTTTATCTTTCATTTTGTAACGAAAGGTAAGGTTCCTATTTTTTTAGGTTCTTCCTTCGCTTTCATCGCCCCTATTGTCTATGCCTCAGGTCGTTGGGGTATGTCAGGGACCTTGGCAGGAATCGCTGGTGTGGCCCTTGTCTACTTTGTGATGTCTGCTTTGATTAAATGGCAGGGCAAGAAACTATTAGACAAGCTGTTCCCTCCGGTCGTGATTGGTCCTGTGATTATTCTGATAGGCCTTTCTTTATCTAAGTCAGCGGTTGATATGGCAAAGACAAATTGGATACTTGCCTTTATCTCCTTAGGTGTTGCCGTCTTCGTTCTGTCCATGGGACGAGGCTTGATGAAGCTTGTTCCAGTAATTAGTGGTATCGTTGTAGGTTATTTAGTGGCTATGTATATGGGCGTGGTAGACTTTACTAACGTTAAAGCTGCCCCTTGGTTAGCATTACCTCCAGCGTTAGCTCATTTCCATTTGCCGCAGTTCTCTTGGGAAGCCTTCCTCTATATGATACCTGTCGCGATAGCTCCAGTGATAGAGCACGTGGGAGATGTTTATGTGGTAAGTGCCGTTGCAGATAAAGACTTCACAGAGTCTCCGGGCTTACATCGTACGATGTTGGGTGATGGTTTGGCTTGTTTAGCAGCGTGTTTCCTTGGTGGTCCACCGGTGACAACCTATAGTGAGGTGACAGGAGCGATGAGTATTACGAAGGTGACCAGCCCTCAGGTGATTCGTATAGCAGCCGCTACAGCCATCATCTTCTCGATCATCGGTAAGCTGAGTGCCCTCTTGCGGAGTATTCCCCCAGCTGTCTTAGGAGGTATCATGTTGTTGTTATTTGGTACGATAGCGTCAGTTGGTATTCAAAATCTTATCCAACATAAGGTAGACTTCAACCGTACACGTAACATTATCATCATATCTATCACCCTGACAATGGGTATTGGTGGGGCTGTACTGAACTATAAGAGTTTCTCAATCAGCGGTATCGGACTCTCAGCAGTTGTCGGTGTCATCTTAAATCTACTCTTGCCACCTGCAAAGGAGAAGAAGCCTGCAAAGAAAGAATAAGCTTATCAGTACATTAGTCAGATAAGCTGAATATACGAAACCTCCGACCTTTAGAGTGCTTTTCAGTCACTGTAAGGTCGGAGGTTGATTGTTTTTTATCAGTTGGAGAGCGAGTCTCTATACTGCTGTTTAATCTTTTCTTCGAGTTCCTCTAACGTCTGCTTGCTATTGAATAAACTCTTGATAAGGCGATAGCCTAACCATATCAAGATCATTCCTACAAGTGCGAGGAGATATTGAAGTACGATACTGTTTACGATAGTCTTTGTGTAGTTCTCGCAGATAACAAAGCCTGCAATGAAGATGACATAGTCTATCCAGCCTGAACCTTTATAGCTTTGGGCAATGTGTTGATACTCTTCGTTGTTGGCAAGAACCTCTTTGCGGTGCTCTGCCCAGTTCTTTTCAAATTCTTCGTTGGTCATGGGTTGAGTGTTGGGTGATGGGTGTTGAATGTTGGGTGATGATGAATAGTGATGTTATACTTATACTTTCATTAAATCGCTCATTATGGAGTCGCTGACATAGATGCCGTTGCGGGTGAGGTGGAGATGGCCGTTATCTTCCTTCAATAGGCCTTGCTGTAGTAAAGGGGTTGCAAGACGCATGAGGTAGGTGCGGTATTCTGCAGAGAGCGACGATAGGTTTATTCCTTCACAAGTGCGTAGGGCTGTCATTATCATATCGTTATAATGGGTGTCAGCATCAATCTCTTCTTCCTCACAAGGACGTCTGTTCTCTTGTAGAGCAGCGATATATGCCTTGGTGTCTGCTATGTTCCAACTTCTTTTACCATTGCTGTAAGAATGGGCGGCAGCACCAATACCTATGTAAGGAACGTTGTGCCAGTAAGAACTATTGTGTTGGGAACGATAAGGACTATGCACTTTAAGCATTGAATGATGGGGGTTGAGCTTAGCAAAATTACTAATCTCGTATTGCTCATAACCGGCTTCGGATAAGCGGTCGATGAGTCTGTCGTACATCTGACGATAAAGTTCATCGTCCATGTCCTTTACCTTTCCCGCTTGAAGGAGGCGGTAGAGGGGAGTTCCTTCCTCATACATAAGACTGTACGCAGAGATATGCTCGACATCTAAAGCAAGTAGTCGCTCTATATCTTCCTCCCATTCTTCAAGCGTCTCATTGGGGAACCCGAACATAAGGTCGACTGATATGTTCTTGATCTTGACGTCTCGTAGACGCTTGACAGCTGTCTCCACCTCGTCAGCTGTATGTCTACGGCGTAGGAAGCGTAGCCGTTCATCGGAGAAGGTCTGTGCTCCCATTGAGATACGATTGATAGGTAGTGAACGCAAGCTCAGCGCAAACTCTTCCGTTACATCATCTGGGTTGCACTCCATAGTGACTTCGATAGGTGCGGTAATGGTGCAGCTGTTGCTCTCTGTATCCCATTCTAAACCAATGTGATATACCTTATCTATTGTTTGGAATATCTTCTGTAGGCTCTTAAAAGAGAGCTGTGAAGGAGTACCACCACCTAAGTAGATACTTGTCAAAGCTGTCGTTATCCCACCAGACATCGTATTGTCTTTCTCCGCACGCAGCTCCATCTCATGGCAGATAGCGTCCACATACTGTTCTTCAACAGAACGTCTTTCATCCTTCTTCCTTGCTGGTACGGTGGAATAGAACCCACAGTAAATGCAGCGACTGGCACAGAAAGGTATGTGAATGTATAATCCTAACATGATAGAGCGTGTATGTGTATATATTAATGTATGCCTTACAAGAGTCAATGCAAATGTACTAATAAGTTTTAAAAGAACTTGTTTTTTTCGTGAGAAACTTTGGTGCTTTCATTGAAAATGCCTAACTTAGACCGCTGAATGGATGAGTTAAGACTTATCCCCTATAATCGAATAAATTATTACTAACAGCTTAAATCTATCAGATATGAGAGTATATCAGACAAACGAGATTAAGAACATTGCCTTAGTTGGTAGTGCGGGTAGCGGCAAGACGACCCTTGCCGAAAGTATGTTGTTCGAAGCTGGTGTCATTAAACGCCGTGGTTCAGTTGAAGCTAAGAATACAGTTAGCGATTACTTCCCTGTCGAACAGGAGTATGGATATTCTGTATTTCCAACGGTGTTCCATGTAGAATGGAACAATAAGAAGCTTAACATCATTGATTGTCCGGGTAGTGATGACTTCGTTGGAGGCGCTATTACTGCGCTTAACGTTACTGATGAGGCTGTTATCCTTATTAATGGACAGTATGGACCAGAGGTTGGAACGCAGAACATCTTCCGCTATACTGAGAAGCTGAAGAAGCCTGTTATCTTCCTTATTAATCAGTTGGATTCTGACAAGTGCGACTTTGATAACCTCATCTCAAGCATGCGAGAGATTTATGGTTCTAAGTGTGTTCCGGTGCAGTATCCTATCGAGACGGGTGCAGGCTTTAATAGTTTGATTGATGTCCTACTGATGAAGAAGTACAGTTGGAAGCCTGAAGGAGGCGAGCCGATTGTTGAAGACATCCCTGCCGACCAGTTACCAAAGGCGATGGAACTACATAAAGCGCTCGTTGAAGCTGCTGCAGAAAATGACGAAGGATTGATGGAGAAGTTCTTTGAAGAGGAGACTCTGACAGAAGATGAGTTGCGTACTGGTATCCGTAAGGGCCTCGTAACACGTTCTATCTTCCCTGTTTTCTGTGTTTGTGCAGGTAAGAGTATGGGTGTTCGTCGTCTGATGGAGTTCTTAGGAAATGTCGTTCCTTTCGTTGATGAGATGCCTAAGATTCATAATACACGTGGTGAGGAAGTAACGCCAGACAGCAAGGGTCCGGAGTCACTCTACTTCTTTAAGACGGGTATGGAACCGCATATTGGTGAGGTAAGTTACTTTAAGGTGATGAGTGGTTGTGTAAAGTCTGGTGACGACCTAACCAACTCTGACCGTGGTTCTAAGGAACGTATGGGACAGCTTTACGCTTGTGCTGGTGCTAACCGTATTGCTGTCGACCAGCTTAATGCGGGTGATTTAGGTTGTACGGTTAAGTTGAAAGACGTGAAGACTGGTAACACCTTGAATGGTAAGGGTACCGACCAACGTTTCGACTTCATCAAATATCCTAACTCTAAATACTCTCGTGCCGTTGAGGCTAAGAGCTCACAGGAGACTGAGAAGCTCATGGCTGCTTTATTAAAGATGCGTCAAGAAGACCCGACATGGGTTGTCGAGCAGAGCAAGGAGTTGAAGCAGACGATTGTTCATGGGCAGGGTGAGTTCCATCTCCGTACGCTTAAGTGGCGTTTAGAGAATAATGAGAAGCTGCAAGTAGTGTTCAAAGAACCAAAGATACCATATCGTGAAACAATCACTAAGCAGGCTAAGGCTGAGTATCGCCACAAGAAACAGAGTGGTGGAGCTGGTCAGTTTGGTGAGGTGCACTTGATTGTTGAGCCATACGCAGAGGGTATGCCTGACCCAACAACTTATAAGTTTAATGGGCAGGAGTTCAAGATGAATATCAAAGGACGTGAAGAACGCGACCTCCCATGGGGCGGTAAACTTGTGTTCATCAACTCTGTTGTCGGTGGAGCTATTGATGGTCGTTTCATGCCAGCAATCCTGAAAGGAGTGATGGACTGCATGGAGCGTGGTCCTCTTACGGGTAGTTACGCACGTGATGTACGTGTGATTGTCTACGATGGTAAGATGCACCCAGTTGACTCTAACGAACTTTCATTCACCTTGGCAGCTCGTCATGCTTTCTCAGATGCCTTTAAGGCGGCTGGTCCAAAGATACTTGAACCTATCTATGACTTAGAGGTCTTTGTGCCAGGTGACTATATGGGCGATGTGATGAGTGACTTACAGGGACGCCGTGCGATGATTATGGGTATGGACTCTGAGGCTGGTTACCAGAAGCTGCAGGCTAAGATTCCTTTGAAGGAACTTGCTAACTATAGTATTTCACTGAGTTCTCTCACTGGTGGTCGTGCAAGTTTCACAACCAAGTTCGCAAGCTATGAGCTTGTTCCTAACGACATTCAGCAGAAGTTGATAGCTGAACATGAAGCTGAAGTGAAGGAAGAAGAGGAATAAACATACCATTTTTTAGATTAATATAAGTGAAGAGGTTGATTCGATGGCTACGTGATGTGGTATCGAATTCAACCTCTTTTCTTTTTGTTTTTACGTAGTTGTTTCTTTAAGATTTCTCTGAATAACCACGTGAAAAAGGCCACTGAAAATAATAGAAAAAATACAGCTTATTACAAGAAAAGTTTTATTTTAGTTTGCTGTCACATTTAACATTTACCGTAACCGTACTGTGGATTAATGAGTTAGGTGGTCGGATTGCGTGACAGGAATGACAGGAAAATGATTTTCTCATAAATCCTCTCGCTTTTACTTAACCATAAATTGTATGGTTCAACCGATTTTATTATGGTAGTTTCAGTCTTTTTTTATTGTCTCCAAAAGTATTTCCAAACGCATGAATAGTTAGCCTCTCCTCCTTCTTCTCCCTCGTAGGGAGGAGAAAGGGGAAGGACTAACTGTATATGTGGGCCCAATCTATATTAAAAAATTTGTGCTTCTCCGTGAGAGAATGTGTTGTCCTCTCTATAAGAAAAAAAAGTTTATCTCAGCTTATCACTATTTCACATGCGAGCTTTCAGCCATAATACCGTGCTCTGAAGGTATTAGTTGTATTGTGAAAAAAGATTTTACATGCTATCGTACTAAACCTCCTCAAAAGAAGGGTGTAGCGTCTTCTAAAACTTGGTTTATAACCTACAAGAAATCAGAGTGTTACAGACTGAATAGGAGAAGACGCCCTTCTTGCGTCAAGAAGGGCGTCTTCTGCCAGCAAGAAGGGCATGTTCTCGAACGTAGAAAGGCCTCTTCTTGTCTTATCCTCGGCCTCTCTACAAACAGAGAGGAGAATGATTACTGAAAAATCCGTACAATTTCTGTCTACAAGTTTACCGTTCCTTCTTCTTTTGTCCGCAATCTCCTAAGGGTAGCCTCATCTTCTTCTCTCCTCTCTAAACGGTAAGGGGATAGGGGTGAGGCCACCTTCGTAAGGTACAGAAAGTTCAGCTGATAAACTTTATCGACCAGTAAAATCGACTGTCTTCAGCTGTTTACTTATTAGGAACAGCAAACTTATCACCAGTTTGTTTAACCAGTTCACGCTTAAAGTAGTCGCTGTAACCTGGACGTTTTACGTGTTCGCCAAGTCCTGTAGAGGTACGAAGGAACTTCCCATCCTTCTCTGGCTTGACTGCCATATCATTGAACTTCACAATCAGATGGATAGCTAATTGACGCCAACGTGCAATCATCTCGTTGCTCTTCTGAATAGAATAGTCATTGAGATACTTCACAGCAGCAGCCTTGTCGGTAGCATAGAGTGATTCAGCCTTAGCCTCCACGCCTTTTTGAGCAGCAAGGAAAGCATTGTCAAGTGAGTCGCGCACCTCCTTCAAAGCAGGGAAGAGCTGAGAGTAACGAGGGTAAACCATGTTGCTGACCCAGTTGCACACCCAGAAAGCATTCTTATCAGAGAATGTTACAGCGTCTGCTCCAGGGGTGTTAAAGCACTCTGCACGCTCAGTGTTACTACAATAGATAGGTACGTAAGCTACCATGTTACCATCATCATTACCGAACCATAAGATACCACCAATCTCACGTGGCAGCCATGAGCGGAGCTGTGCGATGTAAGAGAAACCAGTCTGCTGGGTTGAGATAGGACGTTCGTTGAAGTATTGCTTGCCATCAACTACGTATTTCAACGGAGTAGGACGGTAAGGAGACTCCCAAATGCCCTGTGCTATATCATTGTCGAGTGACAATGGAGTACCCTCATAATGGTCGCGCATACAAGCCTCCATCTTAGGTAGGTCTACCTTCTTATCTGGTGCAATCCAAAGTGGCATGTCCTCTGCGTTAGGGTCTTTACCCAAGGCCCAAGGCAACCAACGTGACATATCCTTAAAGTGATTGAAGTAGCTCCAAACACGTGCATCACACCAACGACGGCCTCCGAAGTCTGGTGCTGCATAGGTCATCTTCCAGTTGAAGTCCTTATCTTTGCCAGTGAACCAGCCCTTTGAACGAGCAAAGCTGATACAGTTCTTAGACGTGATAACCTCTGTGTTATAAGTAGAGAACTGACCAATGCGGCTTTGATTAGCATGAGCAGAAATCATACCGTCAGGGATGCGAACAGCAACCCATACCACCTTCTGCTTCTTATCACCGCCACAACCTTGCATCTCAAGGAGCCATACCTCGTTAGGGTCGGCTATGGTAAAGGTCTCACCACCAGAGTTATAACCGTAAGTCTCTGCGAGTGATGTCATCACCTTAATAGCTTCTCGAGCAGTCTTACTACGTTGTAAGCCAAGATACATCAATGATCCATAATCAATAATACCATCCTTATCGACCATATCTTCGCGTCCGCCGTAGGTTGTCTCGCCAATGCTCACTTGGTATTCATTGATGTTACCAATCACATTGTAGGTCACTGGTGCCTCTGGGATAGACCCGTGATGTTCATGAGTGTCGTAGTCAATAATCTCGCGACGGTCTCCCTTGGCATGAGTGCCAGCAGGATAATGACAAAGGTTAGTAAACATGCCGTAATCATCAGCGGTGTAAGTGACAAAGACAGAGCCATCTGTCGTTGCTCCCTTAGTAGCAATGAGGTTTGTACAGGCGTTAGCATACGTAATCATTGTAAGGAAGAATAGTGTTGCAAATGATTTCTTCATACTCTACAATTTAATTGTTAATACTTTATTTTAGTCAGATATTCGTTCTTATTGTTACGGTTGTCTGTTGCAATAAGGCGCAATGTACGTTCCTTACCAGTAGGACGTACGGGAGTGTCAGCAAGATCACAGAAGAGTATCTCTTTGTTCTTTCCAAACTGAAGTAGGATGAACTGTCCATCGAGATAAGCCTTATAACCCTGTAGACCGCTGCCCGTGTCGGTCACCTTAAAGGATAGGTGGCGTGGACTCAGACTCTGTTGTGTAATCGTTGGTGGCGTGTCGTCGTAGGCAAGGAAGTAGGCACATCCTAACTCACGCATCCGTCCTGTAACCCAGCCCTTTGCGTATTTCCCACCGCAGAAGGATGCTGGAGCATCAGCGTTCAAGCTGTTACGCATCGCAACATAGAGTTTCTCCGGATTATGTACTGCACCGCTTGGTTTCAAACTTATCTGTGCATAGTTGAAAAGAGGATATGCCGCTTTAGCGAAACTATAAGCCTCGGAATGTGCATTGTATGTTCGCCCATGCAGTAGTTGTAGCCATCCATTCTTTGCAAGAAGGCCTTTCTTTATATTCAGTCGTACTCTGTCTGCGTTGAAGTGATTGTCTTTAGCATAATAGAGTGGCGTTGCACCCTCTGGATGATAGGCTACTGGGATAGCCTCAGGTTCACCCCTTACAGTGAACTCCTTGACGGTTTGGTTGCCAAAGACATCCTTTAAGACGTAACGAAGGTGGTAGTCGCGTTGCTGGTTGAAGTTGATAATACCCTTGTTAGCGTCAGCTCGTAGGATAGGGAGCGTATTACCAGGTTCGATATAAGACTTCATAAACCAAATCTTCGTCGACAGGAAATGGTCGTAATCACCCCACGAATTAACCATTCTGTGGCAGTTTGTAGGGATGTTGTTCACATCTGAAGAGAAAACCAGTCTACCATCACAATACAGCTGAGTGTATCTAACGCCATAGTTGTTATATACCGAATCCATGTGATCACTTGCTCTTACACCAAAGCCCACCTTTCCCCATGCTTGGAAATGTCCTTTGTCAAAGGTGAAGATACGTGAGTCTGGTGAGTGTTGGAAGACACCTTGTCCTGGTTGAGGATAGGTTTTGAATGAATAAACGGCTGGGGCTGTCTTGTCTTTAACGATGCTCTTTAAGAAAGTGAGTGGGTCGTAAAGGTTGCCATTGGCGGTCTTGTGCATCTCTAAGTGGATGTGTGGACCTTGTGAAGAGCCTGTATTACCGCTAAGAGCAATGAACTGTCCCTTCTTGACAGGGAACTCTCCCGGTCGAAACTTCACGTCGCAAGCAAATTGCTGGTGCTGGTATTGCCATTTGCGCACGGCCGCCTCAATCTGAGGGGCAAAGCGGTTGAGATGGACATAACAACTGGTATATCCATTAGGGTGGGTGACTAAGATAGCTCGCCCATATCCGTGTTTCTCGACAACAGCACCAGAGATATAGCCATCGGCAATGGCATAGACGCCCAGATTTACCTCTCTCTCAGTCTTAATATCAATTCCTCCGTGGAAGTGATTAGGTCGTGGTTCCCCAAAGTTGCCCGCCAGTTGCACTGGGACATGCACTGGTGAACCGAAGGGGAGTATGGATAATAAAATATTCAATAACAGATTCATAGGCTATCAGATCCTTTCTATTTATGTATATATCTGTTGTTTGCTTCGAAACAACGGATAGAATCATTTCAGTAATTGGTCACCTTTGTAGGCCCTGTACTTTCCTTCATTATCAAGGCGTATGGTTATCGTCCCAGTTATCCATTCTGTCATAGCTTCTTCCTCGGAGAAAGGATAGGTCTGGACGACTATTCCGTCTTCAATAACCACTATTCCTTGTTCGATAGTACCTGTGGTTGTCTGAATGACGTTAGCTGCGATGCGTCTTAAGGACTTTGGGGAGTCTGTCATAACTTATCTGGCCTGTCTGGTATCCCTCGTTCTCTCCTTGCGTCTTCAGGTGTCCTCGTTGGTGGAGCAGGGGGATTGCTGGAGGCTGCCTCAGGGCTGACAGGTTCGCCACCGATGGTTCTGATAGGGTCAGACTGTTGTAGAGAATCCTTTGGCTGAGCCGACTCTTGTTGTTGAAGATGCATACGAACGAGTTGGATGTTATTGATTATAAGCATCTTGAACGTACTTGATGGCTGTTGTCCCTTTAGCATTAGGAAATAGCCACGTATGTTCTTTATCCGTAGAGAGTCGCTTGTGTCGATTGTCAGAGTGTTGCGAGAATCAGAAGTGATGTGTTGGTATTGTGTGATGATACTGTCATTTGTGTAAGTAACTACCATCATGATGATCGCATCACGCATCCCGTCTTGTATAATAAACTGTGAGTCGAAACTCATGAGTAGTCGATCGCCCTTGTGAAAGGCCGTGTCTGCCTTGATTTCAAAGGTCTCACGGTCGACAGGAGCATACGGAGAAAGTACCAATGAGCGTTTTCCACGCCAGATGTCAGTGGTGTCTCCCTTAGAAGTAATATTGCCGTATTGAGCCAACTCGCCCTCTGAAGCACCTTGGCTACGTGCTTCATTCTCCAATCGCTTTGTTAGGTCGACATAGATATCGTGTAGTTTCTCTGTATGTCGCATATAGTATTGAAGTGACCTATCGAACTTCTCTTCCGATACATCATATTTCTTCATTACTGCTAACTTATATGCTTTCTGCTTGACATCCGTATAACCTTCACGATTAACCATTGCCATGGATATATGATAATCGTAAAGCATATCCTCCATCTCCGATGGTTGGATATACTCTGAAGGGATAGTTGGCTTACAACTTACGACGAGGAGTGCAAGTAAAACTACACAGAGCGTGACGAAAGGACGGACCAAATATTTACTTCTCATTGTCTTTCTACTGATTATCAGCAATGTTTTCTTTGTCAGAGACCTTCTTCTCGATGGCTGGCACCCATCCGTTGAAATCCTTTCGGAATGCAAGAATGATGATGAAGACGCCTACGGAGATGCAAGAGTCTGCAAAGTTGAATATAGGAGAGAAGAAGGTGAATGACTCTCCACCCCATACTGGGAACCAATCTGGGAATGTTCCATGGAAAAGGGGGAAATAGAACATATCAACTACCTTGCCCATTAACACCGGAGCATAGCCCTGTCCCCATGAGACAAGTGTGGCTGGTGTAGCCCCTTCTACGTAGTATGGGGTAGAAGCGGTGAATATCTGTCCATAGAAAAGAGAGTCAAAGATATTGCCTGCAGCACCTGCTGTAATCATTGATAACACAATGATATAGCCCATTCTTGCCCCTCGTTTGATACGATTCGATATATACCAGATAAGAAACCTATCGCTACAATACGGAAGACACTTAGGAAGAGCTTGCTTCCTAACTCCATTCCCCATGCCATACCATTATTCTCGATGAACTGTATCTGAAACCAATCGAAGATATGGATAGAGTCACCTAAATTCATATTAAGCTTGACAACGACCTTAATAATCTGGTCTATTAATATTAATAGAATTATCAGTAAGGTCGCTATCAAGCTTTGTTTTTTCTGTTTACTATTCATTAGTGATTTTTATTTGCCATCTTAGAAGCTACGCTTAGTGTCGCATGTGGCACGATGCGTAGGCGTTCCTTAGGGATAAGCTCTCCTGTGATACGGTCGATGCCGTACGTCTTATTGTTGATTCTTACGAGTGCTGCTTGGAGCGCTTGGATAAACTTTTGCTGACGTTGCGCCATCTGAACCAACTCTTCTTTGGTCTGATTAGAACTACCTTCCTCCAATGCCTTGTACGTAGGTGACGTATCATTAACATCGTTAGTATTCTTATTCATCAGAATCTTCATCGTCTCGTCGTAGTCAGACTTTGCAATCGCTAACTTGTCATTTACTATCGTTCGGAACTCCTCGAGTTCCTCATCGGAATAACGCTTCTTGGTTTCCATAAGATAAAATTGAATTAGGTTATGAAAGTAATTATGATATATAGGAACTGTTGAAAGCCTGATAATAGGGACGTGCACATGACACGTCCGCTATTGTCTTGGGCTTATAGGTGAGTGGCTTACACACCCCAGTATTCTTATTAGTCTTTTCTTATTTCTATATGGAGGCTGAATTCGTCAAATTCAACATCTGTTCCATTGTTCTCTGCGAGTGTGATATCGTTGGCAAGAACCTGTGTCTTAATCAGTTCACCGAATGATGATACTGCTGCCTCAGCCTCTTTATTTGGCTCAATAACAACAGAGATGCGGTCAGTAATCTCAAGACCAGTCTCCTTACGGAGGTTCTGTATACGATTGATCAGCTCACGTGCCATTCCTTCACGACGTAGGTCTTCTGTCAGTTCAACCTCCAGCGCAACAGTCAAGTTACCCTCGTTACTTACCAGCCAGCCTGGGATATCCTCTGAGATGATTTCTACATCTGCAGCCTCAACCTTGATTGGCTGTCCTTCTAAGTCGAAATTGAACTCGCCAGTAGCCTCCAATGCAGCAATCTCGTCCTGTGAGAGCGCATCCATGCGGGCTGCTACTTGCTTCATCAACTTGCCGAACTTCTTGCCCATAACACGGAAGTTGCACTTAACCTTCTTGACAAGGATGCCTTGACCCTCAACGAATGTGAGGTCTTTAACGTTCACCTCGTGTTTAATTAGGTCTGCTACAGCCTCGATGTGCTTCTTTTGTGTTGCATCGATAGCAGGGACCATGATCTGTGCCAACGGCTGACGTACTTTGATGTTAACCTTACGACGCAGCGCGAGAACCATTGATGTAATGCGTTGTGCCATGTCCATACGTGCTTCAAGGTCAGCATCAATAACAGACTCGTTGGCTACTGGCCAGCGATCCAGGTGTATGCTTTCCAGTTTACCACCCAAGTCAGAGTAGAGCTGGTCGGCATAGAATGGAGCGAAAGGCGCCAACAGACGTGCAACAGTCATCAGACAAGTGTATAACGTGTCGTATGCACTCTTCTTATCAGCACTCATCTCCTTGCCCCAGAAGCGTTTACGGTTCAGACGAACATACCAGTTACTGAGGTCATTGTTCACGAATGAGTCGATAAGACGACCTGCACGTGTTGGGTCAAAGTTCTCTAACTCTGTAGTAACACCCTTTATGAGGGAGTTAAGCTTAGAGATAATCCAACGGTCAATCTCGGGTGCCTCGGCCTTTACAGACTCGCATGTTGTAGCATCATAGCCGTCAACATTTGCATAGAGAGCAAAGAAGCTATACGTATTATATAAGGTACCGAAGAACTTACGACGACACTCATCAACACCTTCTGGGTCGAACTTCAAGTTATCCCATGGTTCGCTGTTGGTCATCATATAGAAGCGTACAGGGTCGGCACCGTACTTGTCCATCATTTCGAATGGGTTTGTCACATTCCCCACATGCTTACTCATCTTGTTACCCTTGGCATCAAGCACAAGACCCGTTGATATAACGTTCTTGAAAGCAACTGAGTCAAACACCATAGTAGCAATCGCATGGAGTGTAAAGAACCAACCACGAGTTTGGTCAACACCCTCATTAATGAAGTCTGCAGGGAAGAATGCTGGTGGAACAGCCACGCCCTCATAGCATGAGTGTACTAATTGGTCGCGATATTCAGCCTCAGTCTTACCCGTAGCCTTCAATCTCTCTGCATTAATCTCACCTTCAAATGGATAGTGAAGTTGAGCGTAAGGCATAGAGCCACTGTCAAACCACACATCAATAAGGTCTGATTCACGGTGCATTGGTTTACCTTCATCATTTACGAGGACAATGTCGTCAACGTAAGGGCGGTGTAGATCAATCTTATCATAGTTCTCTTGACTGAAGTCACCTACCACGAAGCCAGCCTCTTTCAATGGGTTTTTCGCCATGATACCAGCTGCGACAGCCTTCTCAATCTCGTTATATAGTTCCTCAACAGAGCCTATACACTTCTCGCCACGGTTCTCATCACGCCATATAGGCAGTGGTGTTCCCCAGAAGCGTGAACGGCTGAGGTTCCAGTCATTCAGGTTCTCGAGCCAGTTTCCGAAGCGACCCGTACCAGTTGATTCAGGCTGCCAATGGATCGTCTTGTTCAACTCTACCATGCGTTCCTTCCTTGCTGTGTCCTTGATAAACCAGCTGTCAAGAGGGTAGTAGAGGATTGGCTTATCCGTACGCCAGCAATGAGGATAGTTGTGTACATGCTTTTGGATATTGAAGGCAGTACCATCCTGCTTCATCTCCATACAAAGGACAATGTTCAAGTCCTCGGCTTTCTCTGAAGCTTTCTTGTCCCATACACCATCAGGATTGAAGCGTGGGTCGTATGAGTTCTTCACATAGTCACCTGCATGATGACCGTATGCTTCAACGTTGACACAGGCTTTTACGAAGTTCTGGTCTAACTCGTCAATAGTATAGTACTTACCTTGGAGGTCGACCATTGGGCGTGTCTGGCCCTTCTTAGAAATCAAGTAGAGAGCAGGGATGTTCGCATCCTTTGCCACCTTAGCATCGTCAGCACCGAAGGTAGGAGCAATGTGTACGATACCAGTACCATCTTCTGTTGTGACGTAATCGCCAAGGATGATACGGAAAGCCTCGCTCTCCATCTCCACAAACTTGTCACGACCATCTTCACTGGCAAACACCTTCTCTGGGTGAGCAGCTGCGTAATCGTTCACAAACTTAGGTGCATAATCGCCCGTCTGTTCAACTGGCTTTACCCATGGCATGAGCTGTTGATAGTGCAGACCCTCAAGTTCTGTACCCATCACACGGCCTACGATACGATAAGGAACGTACTTGTCGCCACGCTCGTAGGCTGGTAGTTCGCCACCATCAGTTATCTCTCCTTCTGACTTCAGATACGCTGCTACACGACTGGCAGCCATGATGAGCGTCAGTTTCTCTGCGTCGTATGGGTTATAAGTCTCGACAATGACGTATTCAATCTTTGGACCAACACAGAGCGCAACGTTTGATGGCAGTGTCCATGGGGTGGTTGTCCATGCTACGAAGCATGGCTTGCCCCATGTCTCCTTTGGCAAGTTTGCCTTGTCAGCCAATGCCTTCCAATCCTCTGTAGGGATAGTAAACTGTGCCGTAACGGTAGTGTCCTTTACGTCACGATAGCAGCCAGGCTGATTTAGCTCATGGCTTGACAGACCAGTACCAGCACCCGGTGAGTAAGGCTGAATGGTATAACCCTTATATAATAACCCCTTGTTATAGAGTTGCTTAAGGAGCCACCATAGGGTCTCAATATACTTGTTGTCGTATGTAATATATGGGTGTTCCATATCAACGAAATAGCCCATCTGTTCCGTCAACTGCTGCCATTCAGCAGTGAACTTCATTACATTCTCACGACACTTATGATTATATTCCTCTGTTGAAATATACTTGTCAGATGCATGGTTGTCGATATCTTTCTTTGTGATACCCAACTCTTTTTCTACACCCAACTCTACAGGCAATCCATGAGTATCCCAGCCCGCCTTGCGGTGTACTTGGAAACCTGCATGGTCTTATAACGGTTGAAAGTATCCTTAATTGAGCGTGCCAACACGTGGTGAATACCGGGATGACCATTCGCAGATGGTGGTCCCTCAAAGAAGATGAACTGTGGTTCGCCCTCACGTTCATCAATACTCTTGTGGAAGATATCTTTCTTCTCCCACTCTTTCAATACTTCCTGATTTGTGCTAACAAGGTCAAGTCCCTTGTGCTCGGCGAATTTCTTTGCCATACTATATAATTGTTTTGCTTATTTTCTAAATACATGCAAAGATACAAATAACAACTGAAACTACCAAACTTTTTATTATATGAAAGACTATCCATCCTCTTTCATGCAAAGTATTAGCTTGAATTACAATTCTTGTGTCCTAATGTGTCTATTGCTATACAAGGTGTGTTTTGTCGTTTTGGGGTGTATTGTGTAATGATACTAATAATAGGTATGGCTCGTCATCTTTACCGTTTATATGTTTGCTAAGCCCTCACAGATACCATGTTAGCCCTCTTTGAAATAATAGATGAGTTCGATTAGGCGTAAGATAATATCTTCTCTCTCTATTGCATTTCCTCGTGTGAGAACTTTATTGTTGGTCCTTAGCTAAGATACTGTTAACAAGGAGATAGACTCTGGTACCCACGGTCTGTGGCCATCTATCATCTGGTTTGATGTCCAGTTTGCTTGCTCTTGCGATTGCATCTTCAATATTAGGGAATAGAGTTGCGGCCTCGTATTTCGATTCACGATAGCTTCCCATGAGCGAACGAAGTCTCTTTTTGGTCCAAGTGTCACCATTCCGGTTTGTCTTCTTGTTCTCTGATAGACCATTCCAATCTTCTTCTGAATAGCGTTCCACATCCTCCAGGTGCAGAATTAGCCATAGTTCAAAACAAGGGTTACTGACACAGAAATTAAAAAATCTGTTCTGAGAGCATTTCATAGCAACCTCAGATAGCATTTTCTCTTTCCACTTGTCTCTATCAACAACAGCCCATAACTGATCGTCTTCATCAATATCATATTCACTAACAAAGCTTTGTATCTGTCGATATACCTCTTCTGGACTGGATTCATTCGTACCTCTACGCAATACCTCTACATGTACACCAGAGGCATGCATAGAAGCTTTCATCTCTTCAAAGTAGATGTTTTCAGTATCCTTACCCTCTGCAGCAATGACTACCAGACGGCCTGATTTGATACCTTCTTGACGCTCAAAACTCTTGCGCTTTCTCATTGTTTACCACTTTAGACTATTAATAGGTGCAAAGAAGGGGATGGCCCCATATCTACCTTGTAGGTATCCCTTACGAACATCCTCCCTTGGTTTGTACTCTGCAAGGGAGGTGAAATGAGAGGCTCCAACAGCATCTTTCTCAACAAACCATACCTCGTCAGCACGAATCAAGTCTAAGTTTAGCAGGTTTGATTCGTGTGTAGAGAAGATGAGTTGGGTGTCTTTGTCAGCTGTGAGGTGACTGAAGTAATATTCAAGAATCTTCTGTGAAAGCATCGGGTGCATACTTCTGTCAATCTCATCAATCAGATAGACCGTCTCATTCAGACGCAGATCAATGAGCATAGGGATGAAGTCCATGATTCTTATTGACCCATCAGACTCCTCATTCATCTCAAATGCAACCTCTCTATTATCTTCACCTTTATGGATGGTATTCTGCTTATAGATAGACATAGTTCCGTCTTTTTCAGACTCAAAGAAATAGAAGGCTGAATTAGAGGGCGAGGCGACTACAATCCCTTTTCCAGGTTCTGCTTCTGCAAGAATGTCTGTCACAAGTTCCTTGGGTAGCTCTAAGTTCTCCTTAGCCACCCTTACTCGTCGTATATCAACAATGCCTGTATTGAAATAGTCAAGGAGTGATTTTGTGGCAATAGCAAACTGTTTGTCTTTTTCCACACGGATAGACAGACCTTCAAACCTTGTCTTTGGGAAGATAATCTTTAGGTTTTCTTTCATCCAACGATAGACCTCAGTAATGGCGTTAAGGCCTTTGCCATTCCGTTTGATATATTCTGAAAGAAAACTATCGTTCTTAGGAGTACTCATGCTGATGAACTTCACAAGCTGTTTCTCTTCTTCGCTCGCAGTGAAGGAACCAAAGGTGAATTCATTGCCATCAGCAGATACCTTACGTGTAAATACTTCCATGTCTGAACGACTGTTGGTTTCAAACAGCCACTCTTCGGCAATTCCCTTGACAGAGAACTCTACTCCGTAAGCATAATACTTCTTGCCAACCTTAAACTCCATCTCAACCTTTGAAGGTCTGTTCCCTAATGTAGCAAGTTTGAAAGGTTCTATTTCATTCTTAGGGATGCTTTCCAGCGCAATTTTCTGTAGTATATCAACAGCCTTGATGATGTTGCTCTTGCCCGAAGCATTGGCTCCATAGATGATACCCGCTTTGAGTACAGAGATGTCGTCACGCTTTTCTGCACGGCAAACCTGTTCAGAGTGTTTATCACTTTTACCTGCAACGAAACTGATTTGAGTTTCTTCTTTGAATGAGAGTAGGTTCTCGACAGTTATTCTTAATATCATGTGATGACGTATTTGTGCTTGTTTACGTTGCAAATATACGTAAAACACTTAATATATCCAAATATTATGTCGAATACTTACAATAATCTTGTGAATAATAAAAGAAGCCTTCTTTGTGTAGTGTTACCGATTTCTCTATCTTGTCGGATGTTTGTCTCGGTAGTTCGCAGTATTAGGCTGTGTTCTCAAACACTATGTACGAATGCTTTAAGGAGTAAGATGTAGGGTCCTTCCAATATATCGAATGATAAGGATAACCTACCATGCAATGCGATTACACATCTTATTATAAGTTGGGTTTTGAATTGTTTTGCTGTCATGTTCCGTGTCTTGTGTAAGTTTGTCGGTAGTTAATAAGTAAGGTGACTGTGACCGATGGAGGTAATGAAAGGAAAGCTTGTTACTTGTGGCAGTCGTTGGGTTCTGTTCGTAGGATTGTCTTGTATGGGTAGAGATTATGGTCGTGTTTTGTAAAGAAAAATCATAGCTCCGTTTTTGAAGAGGCCTAATAAGGTTGTAGAAGATGCCTTTCTTGCATGGAGAAGACGCCCTTCTTGAGTGTTACTAAGGCCCTTCTTGAACCTTAATAGGCGTCTTCTTCGGTACAGTTTGTAATAGTTTGATTTCTTGATGGTTATGAGGATAGTTTGAGAGAGCCGTTTTGAGTTGGGAGGGATACGTGGGTGAGGTTTTTTGTAAGATAATTTCTAAATGGCTGATGTAGCTTGGTTTGAGAGTAAGAAACAAATAACGGACGCACTGATTGTGCGTCCGTAGGGGTTGACGGATGTGCCGACTGTGTCGGTCACGGTCGTAATTTCGTTAGTTGTATGCTTATTTTACTTGTGCGATAGTCCTATTGAAAGGCATCACACTATGGACTATGTTCCTTTGAGAACATAGCAAAAAGCAGTGTTGAAAAAACTTTTGAGATGATGTCTCCTCGTCTGTTTTTGTATTATAAATAGGTGTGACGCTTTTCTCATTACATCAGTGAGCTGTCGTCAGTCACCTGTTCTGGTTCTGTACAGAGCGTTAGATAAGTGTATGTAACACGTATTAAGGGGAAGACTTAGTTAAGTCCTTCCTCCTCGCTCATTGCTTTAAGGCAGTCAGGACAGATACCTTTATAATAAAGCTGTGTATCATCAATTCTGAAACCCTTGCCGATTTCGCCCGTATAACGTGGCATTTCCATTGCCTCAAAGTCGAATACTTTCTCGCAGTGTTTGCAGAAGAAGTGTGCATGTGGCTCTGTTACACCATCGTAGCAGACACGATGATCGTCAATAGTAATCATTGATGCCGCTCCATGTTCAGACAACATACGTAGCGTGTTATATACTGTTGTACGGCTGACAGTAGGGAGTTTCTTCTTTAAAGCAAGGAATACTTCCTCAACAGTAGGGTGAGTATGATGTGTAGCGAGATAGTTCATGATTGCTACACGCTGAACAGACGGACGAATACCTAACTCTATTAATTTGTTATAAACTGAATCCACGGTGTCTATCTTTTATCTATTTATACTTAAATCTCTACTCTCTTTTCATAACAAATCACCCGATTTTATATGGGTGACTGCCTTAGTTTGATTGCAAAGGTACACATTTTGCAATAAACTGACAAATATTATGTTGGAAAAACTACAGAAGTTTATGTGGATAAGTGGGTTGAGTAGACTGGTGAACCTGCCGATGCGGGACAAGGGAACAGGCTGCTTGTAAGAAAGACAGGGTAACAGAGTAAGTAGACAAGGTGGACGAGTAGACGAGTTAACGAGTTGCTTGTAAGAGAGACATAGTAACATAGGAACGGAAGGGGGATGGTAACAGAACAATTAACTCGTTTACTTGTAACGTGTTAACTTGTCAACTTGTGACTTGTTAACTTGTCAACTTGCATGAAAGACATAGTAACATAGGAACGAAAAGAGACCAGTAACAAAGCTATTAGTTTATTGTCTTGTCGATTTGTTACTATAAAAACGTTCCTTTGTTACTCTGTCTTTCATGCAAGTAGACGAGTTTTAGGAATTAACAAGTAGACAAGTTATTTGTGATGTAAGCCATCACTCGTTCCTCTGTTACTATGTCTTCTCGATAAGCAGCCAGTTCTCTCGTCTACTCGTTACTATAAAAATGTTCCTTTGTTACCCTGTCTTCTCGATAAGCAGCCAGTTCCCTCGTCTACTCGTTACTATAAAAATGTTCCTTTGTTACTCTGTCTTCTCGATAAGCAGCCAGTTCCCTCGTCTACTCGTTACTATAAAAACGTTCCTTTGTTACCCTGTCTTCTTGATAAGCAGCCAGTTCTCTCGTCTACTCGTTACTATAAAAATGTTCCTATGTTACTATGTCTTCTCGATAAGCAGCCTGTTCCCTTGTCCTGTTCCCCTGTCCCAAATTTTTTCTCAGAGTACTTTGTTTAACCATATAAAAGTCTTACTTTTGTATGTGGTAAAAGTTTTTATTGGTATAATAAATAATTAATTAGGATGAAGGAAGTAAGTTATAAGGACTTAAAGTTCAATCCATTCGACCTTTTAGGTAGGGAGTGGATGTTAGTCACAGCGGGTAATGAGCAGGATGGATGTAACACTATGACAATCAGTTGGGGACACCTTGGCTGTATGTGGGGCCATAACGACCCAACAGCAGTGACCTATATCCGTGCCAGTAGATATACAAAGACATTCGTGGACAGGGAAGACTATTTCACACTCTGTGTCATGGATACATCTTTCAAGAAGCAGATGGCCTATCTCGGTACGGTCTCTGGACGTGATGAAGACAAGATAGAGAAGGCTGGACTGACAAAGGTTTTTGCCGATAATAGTGTTTATTTTAAGGAAGCAAAGATGGTTCTTATCTGTAAGAAAGAGTATGTTGCCGACTTAAAAGAGAGTGGCTTTGTTGATAAAGACATTTTCGAGCAGGCTTATCCAGAAGGAAATCTTCACACGATGTATGTTGGTAAGATAGAAAAGGTCCTTGTTCGTGATGATGAGTATCTGAAGTAATCGCTGTCAATCAGCTGTTTTTTTTACTCTGATAAAGTCTATATGGATATGAGACACGTGTTTATTCTTGTTACTTTATTGCTCCTTGTGGCCTGTAAACCCTACGGTGATTATAAGGAACGTGGGCATTGGAGGCAATTGAAAGAGAACGAACGGATTGGTTTCTATTGGCGGCATAATGATAAAATCTATGCTGCTTTAGGTGACTCGGCTGTCCTTGTCAGATATGTTGAGCCTATGAAAGATGTGGATATCAGCACTTTTTATGTGAATAAGACAATCGACATGGAGTGTGAGAATTATGCAAAGGACAAGAACCATGTGTATTATCCTTTGCATGTGATAGCTGTTGATGCTGATACCTTTGGTTATGAGTATGCTACAGAGCCTATTGTCAAGGGTGCCTTCCCTTCTTCTTTCAGATATATAGGGGATGGGAAAGGGACAGACGGATATACGATGTATAAGTATGGTGAGCGAGAGTAGACAGGTAAACAAGGTTGACGAGTAGACGAGTTAACGAGCTGCTTGTAAGAGAGACATAGTAACATAGGAACGGAAGGGGGGTGGTAACAGAACAATTAACTCGTTTACTTGTAACGTGTTAACTTGTCAACTTACATGAAAGACATAATAACAGAGGAACGAGTGATGGCTTACATCACAAGTAACTCGTCTACTTGTTAACTCCAGAACTCGTCTACTTGTCCACTACTTATTTACTTAATATCATCGTATGCACGGATAGCTTGGAGGAAGCGAGCGTTGACATCCTCGAAAGTATATAGTCCGTCAGTATTTTGATTGAGGCCCTTCAGCTTCAAAGAGAAAATCTGTGGAGCGTGTTGGAGGTCGAGTAAAGACATCTGTTTGAGCTGGTCAGTACTCTGATAAACGAGGTTTACGGCTATAAAAGCCTTTCCTGTAGTATCAACCCACTTCTCTATAACAAGCTTTGAACCGATAGGTGTCTTCTTCTCGATAGAGTTTGGGAGTGAATACTCCTCTACTCCAAGGGCAGCATCGACGCTGGCAATGTTTGAGTCGTGGCCACAGAGGAAGGTAAACTTACGGTCTTTGTCGTTTAACTCATCATACATATACTGTAGAAGAGGGTGAGCAACGTTGATAGCTACGATAGGTGCTGTGAAAAGAACGTCTCCATAAACATCTTTCACCTTAGCGATCTTAGTCCAATCGTCCGTTGTGAGCTTATGACCAAAGGCTGCCTTCACGCCATCAGGCTCCTCGTAATACTGAAGGATAAACGCATCAGAGGCCGAGTTAGCATTCTTCAACGAACCTTTCATGCCTGGTTCCTGATTGAGTTCGAGCGTGATTTGGGTGTCGTTGGTGGTGAAGTCCTTTACTTCTCCTTTCTTATAATACTCGCTTTGCTTCATGTCTAAGACCTTGGCAATGAGGTCGTAGCTTTCTTTTAATCCCTTGTTGATACCAACAAGACCTTCTTTCCCACCCATGGCGTTGATTTGCTTCATTGCCTCAGAGCGGAAGGCAGGTGTACTCTTAGTAAGGCGTGGGAAGAAGATTGGGTCCATCTTTGAAGGAACATAGCGGTGGTTTACGCGTAAGCCAGCCACTGGCATGAACCCACTTGAGAAGTATTGTGCCGTAGCGATACAGCGTTGCATGGAGTTAGCATACACGTTCACCTCATCAATAGAAGGTACATAATTGTCTTTGAACAGCCCTGTCTCGATGGTCCACTTGCGGAAGAACTGTCCCATCTCAGTCTCTAATACACCGCCTCTGAGCGTTAGCTCGCTGGCAGCCGATGACCAGTTAGTCCACTCGTGTGGCGTCATCTTGCTCAGTGCAGAACCATTGGTTGAAAGCGGTGAACGGATGTTATGACGAGAGAGGATGACAACCTCTTTTAGTTTATATTTCCCTTTGAAAGCGTCAGAACGCTGAAGCTGTGCCTGAGCCAATACTGGGCAGAGTAGAGCCAGTATCAGAAGGAGGACGAAAGAATTGATTTCTCATTGTAGTAATACTTTATTAAGTCATAATTCACAACCCATAGTGTGCGACAATAGGTTGTGAATTATCAGAGTTTTAGAACTTTATCTGCAGACGAGTCTCTAAGATAGAGAACGTATTATTGTTGAATGCAGCGTTATCAGTGGCCCGTGTGATAGAACCACGTACTCGCCAAATCATGTACTTATTGAGGTAATAGTTGAAAGTCAACGACCAATCGTTAACCTTACCACCGTAGATATTGGCGTCCTTGTCCGTTAAGGTTGAGTAGTTATAGGCCGCAACAAGCTCCATAGAACCTGGGTCTGGGGTGGCAATACCCGCATCTGCCTTGGTATAAGTATAACCTTGACCCTTGAGCAAGTAGCGTACATTACTATAAGCACCCCATGCACTGTAGTTTGGCATGGCGTTGTCACGCTTGATACCTACGTAGAAGTACTGAGCTTCAAGACCAAAGTTTCCAACCGCAAGGTTCATTTCTGGAGAGAATTTCCACAGTGCTTTTGCGTCAGAGATGGTAGCTTCTTGAGCTGCGACGTTGGCTATACGTGTTGGGAAAGGAGCTCTTAAGGTGTAAGACTTATGGCTGAGAGCAGCAGTCTTGTTATAACGTGGTGACTCGTAAGCACCACTGATACCGATATGGAAAATCTTACCACGCTCAGTCAATGGGCGCCATACCAATCGTGTCATTGCACCCCATGCCTCGTTACCGAGTTTGTCAGTGGTCATCTTCATTGCGTCGTTCTCAGCAAACACAGATGCTGTAGCGTGGAACTTATCGCCAGCATGCACGTACATAGCACCTATCAAACGGCTATTGAAGAAGGCTTGGTTGGCTAAAGGCTCCTCCATCGAAATCTTAAAGCTTGAGGATGTACCGCTCTGGAGGCCATACTGATGTACAAAGTAGCCCATACGAATAAGGTTCTCTTTGTCGAAATTGTAGTCGAGGCTGATGTCCTTGAGAGAAAGACTTTGTCGAGCATAACCGACATCGACCTTAGCTTTCCATTTACCGTAGGTTGCGCTGAGTCCCATACGTACGTCTGGGATGGCAACACCATCGTTAAGTTGGTCGTTAAGTGTCTCGTCTGTTGAGTGCATAACGCCTGCATCCATGAGGATACGACCTGAGGGTTTAACTACTAACTTTGGCTCTTCGTCTTGAGCAAAGGCACCTGTACAGGCCATTAAGCCACAGGCTGCCATAAGAATAATTCTTTTCATAGATGTATTTATGTTGTCTATATTCTATAAAAGTAGGTTTTCTATTCTAAAGAGAGTGATAGGTTGAGGGAGAGAAAGGACTTAAGTCTCTGACAGATAGTTGGTATCATCAGGCAAAGTTAACTCCTTTCTCGCTTTTCCTTTACGGCTTAGTTGGCAGCCTTAAAGGTGCTCTTTGCAATCTTACCCTCCTTCTTTAGCTTCGCAAACTCCTTCTTCGCCTTAGCTAACTGCTCTTGGAAAGCAGGGTCAGCATGGAGACGTGCTACGACAGCTGCACTGACAATGCGTGCAGCATCTACGTCGCTCTGCCAGTGATAACCGCAGATAACACGGCTCTGGCCCATCTGATAGCCACGTTCAAGTATCTCATTCTGACGGTCGACATTAATCTCTGAGAGTACAAGAGCGGTTGCCCAACCGATAGCCGTATGGCCAGATGGATAAGAACCATTGGTTGACAGCTCCTGTTGTTGCTCTGGGTTGCAAGTCATCTCTTTGTAGAAAGCGAATGGACGAACACGCATGTAGTGGTCTTTAGCACTGCGTGTAGCCAAGTCGCCAGCGTCCTCACGCATATTCAAGACGAGCTTGTAAATCTCTGGAGTTGTCTCTTTGCTAATCTTAATACCGAAGGCTTCAGAGAAGGCATTAGGTACTCCGTCGCCACCTACACGTGCGTCAGCTGCTGCTTGGTCGCCACGTGGAGTGTCGCGCTGCATCTTTCCCCACTGATATTGAGCCTGATCGTAAAGGAACTGGATACTTCCTGGCTGCGGAGGAGCAGGGAGCAGTTCGAGAGAACTTGCCTGTTGGCCGTCCTGAAGGTAGTAGAGGTCGGGCTGTGTACGAACGTCTTTAATCTTCTTTGTAGTTGTCTGTGCGAAAGTGGTCACTGAGAACATTGCCAGCAGACCAACGATTAAGGTTTTCTTTGTCATCATAATAGATTTGAATTTATAATTTTGTATTAATTAAAAGACTATTTGTTTCTGTTGTTGCAAAGGTATATGAAAAGGCTAAATAAAAATAGTTGCATCCTATTATTTGCCTAAAATAAATGGATGCAACTATTCTTAATATGTTGGTTGTCAGTGGTTAGCTCTATTCTGATAGCTTTATAATATAATTGACGATACTACTTGTATTACGCTTACAATACTCGTCGAGTAGCGTCTTGTTATCTCCTATCTTACTATGATAGAGTCGACTGACAACAGGGTTTAGGTTTCCATAGATACCTAACATCCCCGGCAGGAGTGTACGCTTCACTCTTGGCATGGCAAGCAGCAGTATGAGTACTCGCACTTGTTGGCTGTTTACGCTCGTAAAGTGGAATATCTCTTGGCACACTTCTTTGTCTGTTGTGGCAAAGCTAATGAAGAATTGCTCTGAGATATGCGCCATCTGGTCCGTGACATCACGTGTAGCAGAGTCGATGTCAGCAAAGAGTTTTGAATGAAACTTCTTCATTCTCCGTTCTTCATTCTCCTTTTTTATATTGTCGTGTATGGTGGTATATTCTTCTATCAGCTGTTGGAGCGTATTTAAGTACTTGATTTGTGTGATGCGATTGTCGATAGTTTGCAACAGACGTAGCAGTACGATACGGTCACGATTGTCGATATCTTTCTCTATTGTTTGCAGTTCGTTTAATAGGCTTTCTGCCATCTCTTCATAGCCTTTCAGCCGTTGCAATTGCACGATACTGGCTGAGATATAATCGCAAATAACCTTTAGTCCCTTCGGAGTAAAGATGTTTTCGTATTGTTCCTTGACCACGATAAAGTCTGGATAGACCTCGGCTATCGTCAGATGTTTGGTTGCTTCTTGTATATGTTGCAGCCTTTCTCTCATGCCATCGTTCAGTCCGCTGAGGACGAGCGTGCCTTCGGTCGACCGATAGAACTTATCGAGTCGCTCCTTAATCTCTTGTATATGATTGAGCCACACCTCGTTCTTCTTGCATTGTTCGATGATGATTTCGATGTTATCTGTGCTACGGGCTTCTTCCGAGTCGTGTATCATCTGGCTACATTCATACACTTCGTATTGGTGGATGCGGTCGATCTGTTCGTTAAGAAACTTCACCATCTGGAGGGCTGTGTCACGGTTTAGTCGGGCAATGCGGGCCGATAGGTTGGCGAACAGCTCATTGTTAGTTCGCAGACTTTGAGAACTGATGTTAATCGTTTCTATCTCATTACTAATAGCTTCAAGTGTGTTTTGTTCGTTCTCTGTCAGTCTGTCTTTTAGGCCTGCCAACGCTTCTAAGCGATGGCGAAGGTCGTCCTTGCTTAGCTGGAGTTGCCTGTAAGTCAGTGTCTTGTGCCTACGATAGCTGAAGAGAATAATACCTATTATGCTCATCATCGTGAAGAGGATGATACCAATAAGTTGTAGGCTGGGGGCTTTATTATCAAAGGTAATCCACTTGGCAGCCTCCTCTTTGCCTGGAGTCAACTGTATCACGCCAAGGTCGGAACCAATGTAGAGCGTGTTGTTAAGGCTGAAAGCGGCCTGAGCATTGAAGTGTATGTCATCAAAGAAACTACCACAATCGTAGAGTCGGTTGTTTTTTATCTTGTATTTATGTATCCCCATCTCTGGTATCGTATAGACAATACTGTCATTGATACAAAAGATTTGATTGCTTCCATCGGTCCGAATGGAGTCAGCTCCTTGTATTTGAAGATAGTGATTGGTGAGGAGGAGTAGGCGAGGGCGTGGCGAATTGTAGGTGCAGAGACTATTGACAAACACCATGTGCTCGGTTCCTGCGATGCGTTCCACCTGCTTTCCCTTGCTGACAAACACACCGTGATTAAGGGTCGAGATGTATATCTCGCCGCTTTCTTGGCTTTGATGGAAGGCTGTAATATACCTGTTATTCATCGACTTCACCGTGTCTGTCTTCCCATTACGGCAGTCTACTGACAGCAGATAGTCTTGCACACCAAGTAGTAGTTTGTTCTCATGGGATAGAAGGGCCATCGAGGTGATACGTGTCCTTGGTTGTGTCAGTAGTTGTGGACGCTTGAAGAGCTGGTTGATAAGGTATTGTTCGCCAATGCTGAGCCTGAACACCTGATTATTAGCCGTATAGTAATAGATGTCTTCGCCATCGGCAAACATCTCTTTTGGCAACTCGTCGTTTTCAAAGTCATATACCTTCTTGGCTATGAGTTCGTCGGCTTTCTGGCGAAACAGCTCGTGTTGGTTGTTTACATAGATGAGATCATTACCCATCCTACATGCTGCAACGACAGGAGGATTGGCATTGAAGATGCCAAGATGGTGGGGGATGCGCCATAGAGCGTTCTTTGTAAGGAGGATGGAGAAGCCGTTTCCATCGTCGGCAATGGTTATCCGATGTGGATTGTCGGGTACATTATTGCGGAGAGGAATACTGACAAAACGCTCTAAATTGTCGGATAAGAGTATTCTCGATGATGTAATGAAATAGTAGGTCGAGCCTGCTTTATAAAAGGATAGCACCGACTGAGGCAGTGGAAAGTGCTTGCTGTCAGCTCCGTTGATGTTTTCTATCGTTAGTTGATTGTCAGAAAGAATACAGAGGTGACCGTCATAGAAGGCTACCTTGCGTATATTCTCACCTTTATGACGTAGTTCTGTCTTCTGCGTGCGTAGGTTTATGTTTATTACTCCGGCCTGTGTGGCAGCAAAGAGCCACTTGTCGTCGACGGGACAGAGATTGTTGACCAAGAAGGGTTCGCAACACTGGGTTGCTGACGTCGCTTTGATAGGGTAGAGCAGGGTCAGTCCTTGCTGCGACTGACTGATGGGCATGGAGAAAAGCCCCTGTGACGTAGCGACATAGAGGTGCTTGGCTGTAATCGATATATCGTAGGGAGAATAGCGACAACCCTTGCTGGGAATGTCGTACGTAAGCTGATGGAGGAGTGTGTCGGCTGCTATATTCCATAACTGCAGACCGGCATTACGTGATGCAATCCAAATCTGATTAGGATGCGAAGGGTCGCGTGCTACGTCATAGATGCGGTCGAGCCCTGTGTAATAACGCTTCCTTTCGTCTCCATTGATATGCCATATAACACCCGTCTCTCCGCCAATCCAATAACCAGTCTTGTCTATAGACAACGCAGACAAACGGTCGGCATAGTGGAACTCTCGCTCTGATAACGACCGTGAAGGGGCTGTCTCCTTGCAGCCTGTGATAACGAATAGTAGTATCAAACAGAGCCAACTGACAAGAAGACGCACCTTTGCCTGTATATTGTATTCCGTAGTCATTGGATTCAACTTTGTCTGCAAAGATAGCGAATTACTCTGAGAATTGACGATGTTATCTTATATTGTTTGTTGAAAAGTGGTGTCTGAGAGAGTTTTATTGGATGTTTTCTTGGGTGGTAGGTGATGATGTGTTGGGTGTTAGGTGTTGAATGTTAGGTGTTGATGAAGTGCTTTTGTGGGTGTTAGGTGATGATGTGTTGGGTGTTAAGTGTTGAATGTTCGGTGTTGATGAAGTGCTTTTGTGGGTGTTCGGTGTTGATGTGTCGGGTGTTAGGTGTTTAATGTTCGGTGTTGATGGAGTGCTTTTGTGGGTGTTAGGTGTTGAATGTTCGGTGTTGATGGAGTGCTTTTGTGGGTGTTAGGTGTTGATGTGTTGGGTGTTAGGTGTTTAATGTTAGGTGTTGATGAAGTGTTTTCGTGGGTGTTAGGTGTTTAGTGTTAAGTGTTGATGAAATGCTTTCATAGGTGTTAGGTATTGAATGTTAGGTGTTGATAAAAAGGTTATGTGGATACAAGTTGTTTAGTATTGAGTCTTAAAGCAGCTTGTAAGTAACAGCATATTTCATACCCACAAAAACAAACATCGTGTACTTTCTCATGGCAGGTTTGGGCTCCCCTCCTTCGGAGGGGCTGGGGGAGGTCCCCACATCCTCCTTCTCCCCTTGTCAACATTTTTCGCCCCTCTTATTCATAGTACATGCTCTTTAAGGTGGCAGAAGAGGCCCTTCTACGTTCGAGAACATGCCCTTCTTGCATGCAGAGAAGGCCCTTCTTGAGGCAAGAAGGGCATCTTCTCGAATGCTGTCTGTAATGTGTTGATTACTTGTAGGTTATGATGTCGGTGATAGGGGAGGTTATACCCTTGTGTAGAGGGTGTTTAACTCGGTGTTATGTAATGTTTTTTCATGGTTTTACAGGTGTTCTCCGAGATGTGGAATGGGAAGCTTGAAACATTATTCGAGTGGTCGGATAAACCCTTGAAAGGCTTATCTGTGAGTGTTTTTTTACCGCTTTCAAATGTTGTGTAGAGGATTTGTACACACGATGTTGAGGCTCCGTATGATAGAGAATGATGGTTACGAAAGGATTATTTTAGGGCTATCTTGCGAAAGACTGACCCTCTTGTCGTGGTGTAAATATTCAGTTTATGGGCAGGGGAAACGTTCTTTCTGTTATATGCGTAGGTCGGAGAAGGGAGAAAGACGGATACATTAATAGTGTATATCATGGTGAGACGATATAATGTGTAATGTTTTTTCTGTGATAAAAGTAACAGAACAGTTGCCGAAGTATTTAACGAGTGAGACGAAAAAAGGGGACGTGTCGCCACATCCCCCTCGTCGTTTTAATCGTTTTATCTTTTATTCTTTTTAAGAATTCGTTGTGCACAATCGGCCAATACAACGACCGCTCCGGCCAGAATACATACATCCTTGATAACCAGACGACCCGCACCTGTAAGTAACGGGAACCCGTGCTCGCCACTTCCTAAGTCGGGTACCCATACTTCGGGAGTCGTGACAAGGAAGGACAACGTGCCAAACGTCATGAGAATGACAAGGCCTGAACCAACGAAACCAATCTTTGGAAACCAGATACCTAATAAGGTCAAAATGCCAAATGACATAATGGCAATACCTAAACCATGAGAGAAGGTGTAGGTGTTGTTGGCTTCATGCCAGTCGTGCTTGACCTTGTCAAACTCGCCTTCTTTGAGCTTGTAGTCCTTATACTCTGGTGCTTTCTTTGTGTAGAAGAAGCTCATAAATGGACTGTTTGCCACGAATGGCACAATACCCTCTGCCTCATAGTTCCAAAACTTCAACCCACCAATCCATACAAAGATGATGAAGATTGCTATACGTATTAAATGAATACCTGTACCTTCAGCGATGCTGCGGTATTTAGAACGAAGTCTAATAATAAATTAACTTTACTCATAATCTGTTACTGATTTATATCATGAATTTAATAAACACTCTTTTATATTTCTCTCTGCCAGTTCTTAGCTTTTTGTCCACTATTTTTTTATTTCCCATCTGCTATGTTTAAGCCTTCCACTTACCCTAATTAAGCCTCTTTTTTACGATAAGTAGGCCCTTCACTTACTCTAATTAGACTCCCCATCTATTATGAGTAGGCCTTTTGATCACTCTAATTAGGCTTTCTATTTACTGTGAGCAGGCCTTTTAGTCACTTTCGTTAGGCTTTTTATTTACAGTGAGCAGGCCTTTTACTTACTCTAATTTTTCTTCTCGTCTGCTGTGAGCAGGTTTTATTCTACGATGATTTTAAGTTAATTCCATGCTGGATATGCTCTTACCCTATGATAGACTCACTATTACCCTAATAATGAACTCGTTTTCTCACTCAGAATGTTATCCATTAATCCCCTTGTCCTTTTGTCTTTAGAACTTCGTTAACAGTAGTCTTCCACTCCTCGTTCTGAAATCGTCGGCAAAGATATATAATTCCCCGTAAACGGCAAAGAATATCCCTTGTAATTATTACAAAAATCCTTGCAAATAGTCTTTTTCATCTAAAAATACCATCTTTGTGGTATGATAAAATGACATCCCTTTCCATTTCACGTTGTTTATACGTTTATCATTATTGCATCTGTCAATAATGGGAGAGCCTGTGATAGTATGTAAAAGGTATTTTAGTGGGCAATTAGTGAGGATGGTGTTTATTATCAAAAAGTAATTATTTTGCAGCAAAAGGAATAAATTATGTTGTTAATTTGGAATTTTATAAAAAAATATATAAGTTTGCATAATAGATAGTTATGCGCAGTTAAATTACAACTAAAAACCTAAATAGAATCTGCGTAGGGCTAGAAGATATAAAAAAAGACCCTGCGGTTGACCGCAGGGTACAAGAAAATCTTCGGCTTATAGCCTTGTTGTGAAAAGTCTTCACTGTGTATCTGAGTGCAAATATACAACTTATTTCTGATAAAACAAACAAATTCTTAAAAATATGACACAAAAAGTTTTAGGCTTAGATCTTGGTACTAATTCTATTGGTTCAGCAGTTAGAAACTTGGACCTCTCAGATGATCTACAATGGCAGTTAGAGTTCTTTTCTTCTGATATCTTCAGGAGTAGTGTTAATAAAGAAAGTAATGGACGTGAATATTCTTTGGCTGCACAGCGTTCTGCACATAGAAGAAGTCGTGGGTTGAATGAGGTAAGACGGCGTAGATTGTGGGCTACATTAAATTTACTCATTAAGCACGGTTTCTGTCCGATGAGTTCAGAGTCATTAATGCGATGGTGTACTTATGATAAACGAAAAGGGCTTTTTAGAGAGTATCCAATTGATGATAAGGATTTCAATGCATGGATACTTTTGGACTTTAACGGCGATGGCAGACCAGATTATTCCAGTCCATACCAACTGCGTCGAGAACTTGTAACACGCCAATTTGATTTTGAACAGCCTATTGAACGTTATAAACTTGGACGTGCTTTGTATCATATTGCTCAGCATCGTGGCTTTAAGAGTAGTAAGGGAGAGACTTTGTCGCAGCAAGATGCTAATAGTAAACCATCGTCTACAGATGAGATACCAGATGTAGCAGGTGCAATGAAGGCTTCGGAAGAGAAACTTTCAAAGGGCCTGTCTACCTATATGAAGGAGCATAACTTACTGACAGTTGGTGCAGCTTTTGCCCAGTTGGAAGACGAAGGTGTAAGAGTTCGCAACAATAATGATTACCGTGCAATACGTTCACAATTCCAGCACGAGATAGAGACCATATTTAAATTCCAACAAGGACTGTCAGTAGAAAGCGAGTTATATGAACGCCTTATAAGTGAGAAGAAAAATGTTGGTACAATCTTTTATAAGCGTCCATTGCGTTCGCAACGAGGGAATGTGGGAAAGTGTACACTTGAACGTTCAAAGCCTCGTTGTGCTATTGGTCATCCTTTGTTTGAGAAATTCCGCGCTTGGACATTGATTAATAATATCAAAGTCAGAATGTCTGTAGACACATTGGACGAACAACTTCCTATGAAGTTACGTCTGGATCTTTATAATGAATGCTTTCTTGCGTTTGTAAGGACTGAGTTCAAATTCGAAGATATTCGTAAGTATCTTGAAACGACTGGGTATTCATTTCTCCTACAATGATAAGACTATTAACTATAAGGACAGTACGAGTGTTGCCGGTTGTCCTATAACTGCTCGGTTCAGAAAGATGCTGGGAGAGGAATGGGAATCCTTCCGTGTTGAAGGACAAAAAGAGAGGCAAGCGCATAGTAAGAATAATATCTCGTTCCATAGAGTTTCATATTCTATTGAAGATATATGGCATTTCTGTTATGATGCGGAGGAGCCAGAAGCAGTGCTTGCCTTTGCTCAAGAAACCTTACGATTGGAGAGGAAAAAAAGCGGAGGAGCTCGTTCGCATCTGGTCGGCAATGCCCCAAGGTTATGCTATGTTAAGTCAGAAGGCGATTCGTAATATCAATAAGATATTGATGTTGGGATTGAAATACTCTGATGCTGTGATACTTGCTAAAGTCCCAGAACTTGTAGATGTTTCTGATGAGGAGTTGTTGTCTATAGCGAAAGACTATTATCTTGTAGAGGCGCAGGTTAATTATGACAAACGCATTAATAGTATTGTTAATGGCCTCATAGCCAAATATAAATCAGTATCAGAAGAATATCGTTTCGCTGATCATAACTATGAATATTTATTAGATGAGTCTGATGAAAAAGATATTATCAGACAAATTGAAAATAGTTTGGGAGCAAGGCGGTGGAGTCTGATGGATGCTGATGAGCAGACAGATATTTTACAAAGTTCGTGACAGGTATCAGGATTTCTTTAGAAGTCATGAGCGTAAGTTTGTAGAGTCACCTAAGTTGGGGGAAAGTTTTGAGAACTATCTTACAAAGAAATTCCCAATGGTTGAGAGAGAGCAATGGAAAAAGTTATATCATCCTTCACAAATTACCATTTACCGCCCAGTTTCAGTTGGTAAGGATCGATCTGTTTTAAGATTGGGTAATCCGGATATAGGTGCAATAAAGAACCCAACAGTGTTGAGAGTGCTTAATACTTTAAGGAGAAGGGTTAATCAGCTTTGGATGATGGTGTTATATCTCCAGATGAAACAAGAGTGGTCGTAGAGACAGCTCGTGAGTTGAATGATGCTAATAGAAAGTGGGCTCTGGATACTTATAACAGAATCCGTCACGATGAAAATGAGAAGATAAAGAAGATTCTTGAAGAGTTTTATCCGAAACGTGATGGTATAAGTACAGATGATATAGATAAGGCACGGTATGTGATAGATCAACGTGAGGTAGATTACTTTACGGAATCGAAGACCTATAATAAGGATATAAAGAAATACAAGTTTTGGTTGGAGCAGGGAGGACAGTGTATGTATACTGGGCGTACCATTAATCTATCAAATCTTTTTGACCCAAATGCTTTTGATATTGAGCATACCATCCCAGAGAGTCTCAGTTTTGACAGTTCGGATATGAATCAGACTTTGTGTGATGCTCATTACAACCGTTTCATAAAGAAAAATCATATTCCTGCAGATATGCCGAATTATGATAAGGCTATTACTATAGATGGTAAAGAGTATCCTGCGATAACATCTCAACTACAGCGTTGGATAGATAGGGCTGAACGTCTTAATCGTAATGTAGAATATTGGAAAGGGCAGGCAAGAAGGGCACAGAATAAAGACCGTAAAGATCAATGTATGCGTGAAATGCATCTATGGGGAATGGAGCTGGAATACTGGAAAAAGAAGTTGGAACGCTTCACAGTTACTGAGGTTACAGACGGATTTAAGAACAGTCAGCTTGTCGATACACGAGTTATAACTCGTCATGCAGTTTTATATCTGAAGAGCATATTCCCACATGTAGATGTGCAACGAGGAGACGTAACTGCTAAATTCAGAAAGATACTTGGTATACAAAGTGTAGACGAAAAGAAAGACCGTAGCTTACATTCTCATCATGCTATAGACGCAACAACTCTGACGATAATCCCAGTTTCTGCAAAGAGAGATCGTATGCTGGAGTTATTTGCTAAGATAGAAGAGATTAATAAGATGTTATCCTTTTCTGGTAGTGGGGATAGGACAGGGCTGCAACAAGAACTTGATGGTTTGAAGAATAAACTTCAAATGGAAGTCAAGGTATGTAGGATAGGTCATAATGTTTCAGAAATTGGTACGTTTATAAATGATAATATCATCGTTAATCACCATATTATGAATCAAGCTCTTACACCAGTTCGCCGCCGATTAAGAAAAAAGGGATATATAGTTGGAGGAGTAGATAATTCACGGTGGCAGACTGGTGATGCCTTGCGAGGTGAAATCCATAAGGCGAGTTATTATGGTGCGATAACACAGTATGCAAAGGATAAAGAAGGGAAAGTTTTGATGAAAGAGGGACGTCCTCAAGTAAATCCTACGATTAAATTTGTAATACGGAGAGAATTAAAGTATAAGAAATCTGCTGCCGACAGTGGCTTTGCTTCGTGGGATGACCTTGGAAAAGCCATTGTTGATAAGGAACTTTTTGCTTTGATGAAAGGGCAATTCCCAGAAGAAACATCTTTCAAGGATGCTTGTGAGCAGGGAGTCTATATGATAAAGAAAGGAAAGAATGGTATGCCTGATAAAAAGCTGTACAGAATAAGGCATATAAGATGTAATACTGTGCAGAAAAATGCTTTGAAGATTAAAGAACAAACTTATAAATCCGAGAAAGAATACAAGCGTTATTTCTATGCTGCAGTTGGCGATTTGTATGCAATGTGTTGTTATACAAATGGTAAGATTCGTGAGTTTAGAATATACAGTTTGTATGATGTTTCTTGTCATCGTAAATCTGATATAGAGGATATTCCAGAGTTTATCACCGATAAGAAAGGTAATCGACTTATGCTTGATTATAAGTTGCATACTGGCGATATGATATTGCTTTATAAGGATAATCCTGAAGAATTGTACGATTTAGATAATGTGAACTTGAGTAAATTATTATATAAGATAAATGGGTTTGAAAATGACGGTTTACGTATTAGGATGGTAAATCATTTAGTTGTAAAAGAGGCTATGGGAGAATCTGTTAAAGATTATGCGAAATTGCCCGATATCATCCGCTGTGGTGTTAAAACAATAAAGTTTCTTATTATGGGCGAGAATCGTGACTTTGTTATTAAGAATGGTAAGATAATCTTCAATCACCGATGATAAAGAAAACTTTATATTTTGGGAATCCTGCTTATCTCTCACTTCGTAATGGGCAGTTGGTTATCCGACTTCCTGAAGTGGAGAAAGCAGAACTTCCTGATATCATAAAACAGGAAACTATCAGAACGGTTCCTATAGAAGATATTGGTGTTGTGGTATTGGACAATAAGCAGATAACCATTACACAAGGTGCTTTAGCAGAGTTAGTAGCCAATTCTGCTGCAGTAATAACCTGTGATAGTAAATGTATGCCTACGGGAATGTTACTTCCTCTTTCTGGCAATACATTGCATCAGGAGCGTTTTCGTAATCAGATAGAAGCTGCAATTCCATTGCGTAAACAACTGTGGCAACAAACGGTAAAAGCTAAGATAGAGAATCAGGCATATTGTTTACAGAAGAACACTTCTAAATCATTTGTTCCGCTCCATGTCCTTGCTCGTAAAGTCAGGAGTGATGATGCTGATAACCACGAAGCGCAAGCTGCAGCCTATTACTGGAAGAATCTATTTTCTGATGGTTTCACAAGAGATAAGGATGGTATTCCACCTAATAATCTGTTGAATTATGGATATGCAATACTTCGTGCTGTGATTGCTCGTGCTTTGGTGGGGAGTGGACTGTTACCTGTCTATGGAATTCATCATCATAACCGTTATAACGCATATTGTTTAGCAGATGATATTATGGAACCTTATCGTCCGTTTGTGGATGACTTGGTTCTTGCAACAATGAGAAAGATGGATGTCCCTGATGATTTGACAATAGAATTAAAACGTGAGATGTTGTCAATACCTGTTCTTGACGTTATTATATGTGGTAAGCGTAGTCCATTGATGATTGCTGCAGGCTTGACAACTGCAAGTCTTGCGAAGTGCTATAATGGGGAAGCTCGTGAAATTTCTTATCCTTCCTTTCTTTGATGCAACGACTTAGCGAATATAGGGTTATGTGGGTAATGGTCTTTTTTGATCTTCCAACGAATACAAACAAGGAAAAGCGTGCTTATACTATCTTCCGAAAAGATTTGATGAAAGATGGTTTTACAATGTTTCAATTGTCAATCTATGTTCGTCATTGCGCAAGCAGAGAGAATGCAGATGTTCATGTGAAACGTGTAAAATCATTTATGCCTAATTCTGGTAATGTCTGTATTATGGTCATTACTGATAAACAATTTGGTGAGATAGAGCTTTTTCGTGGAAGTCAGCCACAAGAGCCTAATGCTCCAGGACAGCAACTAGAATTATTCTAAAAAAGAGTCCCATCATTGTGATAGGACTCTTTTGTTTTGCATTTTTTATTTGTACAAAAGTCTTGTTACTTGCTGTAATACAGGTAAATATAACTTTTATGTTGTACGTGCTAATGCAAAGATACACATTTTGAAGCAATTCACAACGGGAATCATCAACTTTAATATCATTCAACAGTTGTACGTGCTAATGCAAAGATACACATTTTGAAGCAATTCACAACATACTTCTTGAATTGGATTATTTTCACATTGTTGTACGTGCTAATGCAAAGATACACATTTTGAAGCAATTCACAACAAACAACGACTTTGAGGGTCTGAAGAAAGAGTTGTACGTGCTAATGCAAAGATACACATTTTGAAGCAATTCACAACCCTAATTCTGAGAATGTCTTAGCGATTGCGTTGTACGTGCTAATGCAAAGATACACATTTTGAAGCAATTCACAACTCCTGTCATCCTCTCTAACACGGAGACGAAGTTGTACGTGCTAATGCAAAGATACACATTTTGAAGCAATTCACAACGGCAGCACAATGGGTTATAAATTAGCAGGGTTGTACGTGCTAATGCAAAGATACACATTTTGAAGCAATTCACAACAGTCAACGAGTTTCTGAAACTACATAAGGGTTGTACGTGCTAATGCAAAGATACACATTTTGAAGCAATTCACAACTTACCCCCGCTTTGTGTTATTTTATCAAGAGTTGTACGTGCTAATGCAAAGATACACATTTTGAAGCAATTCACAACACTGGTGGTGAGAAGGTAGAAATAAAATGGTTGTACGTGCTAATGCAAAGATACACATTTTGAAGCAATTCACAACCTGGTGGGTGGTGTGCTGCTTGGTGGGTGGGTTGTACGTGCTAATGCAAAGATACACATTTTGAAGCAATTCACAACAGATAGCGGTATAGATACTAAAGCTATGTTGTTGTACGTGCTAATGCAAAGATACACATTTTGAAGCAATTCACAACTGGAAAGTCCGCTGATTTTCGTTTGAAATGTTGTACGTGCTAATGCAAAGATACACATTTTGAAGCAATTCACAACATTGTCAGTGAATTAACTAACTTCTGTACTGTTGTACGTGCTAATGCAAAGATACACATTTTGAAGCAATTCACAACGTGTCCAGCACCTGAACATTCAGGCGTGGGTTGTACGTGCTAATGCAAAGATACACATTTTGAAGCAATTCACAACTAAGGCGGTAGATATACGCCGGGCGTTGGTGTTGTACGTGCTAATGCAAAGATACACATTTTGAAGCAATTCACAACGGCAATTTGCCACCATTAACAGATGCAAGGTTGTACGTGCTAATGCAAAGATACACATTTTGAAGCAATTCACAACTCTACAAGAGTTATATCGGCATCCCATTGGTTGTACGTGCTAATGCAAAGATACACATTTTGAAGCAATTCACAACTGGAAACGATACTATTATAGCCTATGAACAGTTGTACGTGCTAATGCAAAGATACACATTTTGAAGCAATTCACAACTTGTACGTACGAAAGTAGCACTTTTATAGGGTTGTACGTGCTAATGCAAAGATACACATTTTGAAGCAATTCACAACTCCTGTGTAGGTGCCTCTAAGAAATATGCAGTTGTACGTGCTAATGCAAGATATACATAAAATAATTATAAGAAGATTATTCCCCACTACGCCTTCTTACCAGACACAAGGGTGAAGATGATGAAGAGACCTATAACGAAGATGAAGAGGAAGGAACCTAATGCACCCGCATAGATACGGCCGGTGTGAACCTCTAAAGCAAGACTCCAGAGCGACATGGGCTTGTTTTTTAGTGTGTCTGGCTGTTTTGCGAATGAAGAACCTTGGAAATAGGTGGCTATACATTCCTTGTTTGTGAAGTCAGAACTATAGCCAGAGATTGTCTGTTCGTCTGGAGCTGTACCCGGTATACCTGGAGTAGAGACCATAGCATCGTTGTAGTAAAGCACTGCATTGCTCTTTCTATCCCAATAAAATAGGCCATCGAAGGAGCCTACAATCCATGCTTTGTTACTTGCATATTGCCAGACATTCTGTCCCATAACACTCACTGGGGGCGCTGTGGTGATTGGTGTTGGCTTTGACGAGAGGTTTCTAAGAGAATAGAAACCTTCTGACGTTGAGATAAGCCAGTCATGAACTTGCTCATCATAACGTATCATTCTCAGTTTGTCATTCCAAGGATTATCATTGTCTAAGGTTGTCCCAGGCAATGGCTTCGTACTGTTTGTAGCAAGGAGAATCATCAGTGGGGGACGTAAAGCCCATCCTGTTATTGCGATAAACAGTGTTAGGGCGAAGGTGTAATGCCCTATCTTTGTATGCCAAACGACCATTGACGTTGCTTTATGGCGAATCCAATACCATATACCCGTTACGCAAAGGATGATTAAGATAAGTCCAATCCCATCGACGATGAGTTTTCCTATTGTCCCAAACAGTGCACCGCTATGCAAAAGCCATATTTGACGGAACAATGACACCTTCCCTTCATTACCCTCAGCAGCCTGTAGTGTAACGCAAGTAAATTTCTTATAAGGAGCTGTAGCATAGTAGAGATGAGAGCGCGAAAGTACGATGAGCGTATCACCATGTGTCGTTATGTCGGTCAGAAGTTCGTCATCTTCTTGCTTTGGGAGGTCGACTGTTTGCCAAGATGCGTTCTTTCCCAGTTTATATAGGTTCATGACACTAACCGCAAAGAGGTCATTCTTTGGAGTCTTAACCATTCCTCGCATCTGTCGATAGTCTGCACCAGTAGGTAGTCCTTGGTTGTATTCTATAAAGTTTGTAGCCGTTGTGTCAGTCTGGATGATGCCTGCAGCACCATATATGAACACCTTTTCATGGTTTTTATTATCTTTGTAACGTAGTGTTCCACGTAGTAATCCGTTGTTCCATTGGCTGAATTCGTATTGACCGGGTAATATCCCACGGCTTACATTGATATCTGCAAAGAGTTGACGATGGTTGAGTACAATACCAGAAAGGCAGAACATTACCAAGAAAAATGTAACGACAATTCCAACCCATTTATGGTGTTTGCGCCATGTTTTACGTTTCATATTTTGTTGTTCGTGATATGTTGTTTTTTTACTCAGTTCTATAACGAGATACAAACTTACACAAAAATACTGTAATTAGAGCCTTTCTTGATGACATTTTTTCGTTTACATGTGTACTGTTAGGCGTGTAAATGAGTTCTATAACTTACCAGAAGTATTTAGTTTACGTATCAATTGAATATAAACCCTATCAGTTTGCCTAATTTCTTTTCATGAAAAAAAATATTTATTGTCGTGAAAAGAAATATTTATGTTCATGAAAATAATTCCTTGGAGACGGTCTTCTCATTTGGTTGTAATAGTTTGTTGCTTTCTTCCTCTTTGTCTTTTCCGTCTTTGATAGGGTGGTTTAAGGTAAGAAACCTTGCCCCAATACATAATTAAAAACCCCAATCAACAGGGCTTTACACAAGGTTAAGCAACTGTTAACTGGGGGATATGTGTTATAGGCAGGGCCTATCTTGCCTTATTTTCTCGTCACACGAACATATCTCATCACCTTCTTAACGACTATTCTCCGAAGGTCGTTGTCATTAAACTTGGTCTGGGTCAGTTCGAACTCATTGTTGTTAATAAATCTGACTTGAAGGTTCTTGCGTGTCTTACCATCTATCTTCATAAAGAAACCATCACGACGAAAACCATACACGCCTGTGTCGTCATCATGTTTCCACCTGCCATTGTCCTCTCTCTCTATAACACTCATGGTTCCATTACGGTAGAAGTCGAAGCGATGCAACTCATCATCGAGGTCGTCATCATCATGTCCAACGAGCGAGCGAAGGTCAACACGCTCACCAGTCTTGAAGTCTACTGGGAGGAACTTATAGTCATCATATCTGTCGATTATGAACCCCACCTTATATTCCTTGTGTGTTCTTGGATTACGCACGATAGCATAACTATCCTTATTGGTCAGTTCCCACGTACCAACAATCCGTGTGTTGTTGGTTGGTGTGGCTGCTACTTGCTGATTGTCATTATTTGCGTCGTTGTTTGTTGCGTATGAACTGGAAAATGTAAACAGTCCACCTAATACTAAACCAGCGCACAAAGCGTGTTTAGAAGAAAAGATTTTTCTCATTGTTATGTACTCATTTTTGGATTATTATGATACAAATATACGCAAACAAATTATAATATTGTTGATGAGACCTTACTCTTTTAAGTGATTTTATAGAATTAGTTGACATAATGACATCCAATTAACAGATTTATTCAAATAGGTATGAAATCTGTTAGTTGGATGCTAAAGGAATAAGATAACTTTCTATTTCACAGGTTTATCGCCCATAGTGAAGTCTATTTCAGGACCTGTTATCAGTTGTTCATGTTCAAGATAATAATGTGGATAAGGCTGTCCGTTCATTGTTATATGCTGTATGAAACGGTTGTCTTTGTCGTTTTTATCTGCACGGAGCGTGATGGTTTTGCCATTCTCAAGGTGTACCTTAGCCATGTGGAAGTAAGGCGAACCAATCATGTATTGTGTGCTACCAGGACAAACAGGGTAGAAGCCGAGGGCAGAGAAGACATACCAAGCCGACGTCTGACCGTTATCTTCATCACCACAATAGCCATCGGGCTGTGCAGAATAGAGTCGGTCCATCACCTCACGCACCCAATATTGTGCCTTCCATGGCTGTCCGCTGTAGTCATAGAGGTAAATCATGTGTTGGATAGGTTGGTTTCCATGTGCGTAATTACCCATATTCATGATTTGCATCTCACGTATTTCGTGAATGGTGAAGCCGTAATAGCTATCGTCAAAGACAGGTGGAAGTTGGAAGACACTATCCAACATTGCATTAAACTTGTCGTATCCTCCCATCAGCCGTGCCAGTCCTGCAGGGTCATGAAACACACTCCATGTGTAATGCCAGCTATTTCCCTCCGTGAAGGCATCGCCCCATTTGAAAGGATTAAATGGCGTTTGAAAACTGCCATCCTCGTTACGTCCACGCATCAGTCCTGTCTCCTTGTCGAAAACCTTCTGATAGTTCATTGCACGAAGTTTGTAGGGTTTGAGTTCCTTAGCACTCTTTCCGAGTTTTAATCCTAACTGATAGATGCACCAATCGTCGTAAGCATACTCTAAAGTACGGGCAACGCTCTCGTTAATTCCCACGTTATAAGGTACATAACCTAAGCGGTTGTAATAGTCAAAGCCTTTGCGTCCAGTCGAACTAACGCTTGGATGTACGGCATTCGCACCATGAGTAACAGCTTTCCAAAGGGTCTCTATGTCATAACCTCGCAGTCCTTTGATGTAAGCATCAGCTACGACCGAGGCCGAGTTGTTGCCCACCATGCAGTCACGATGGCCCGGACTCGCCCATTCAGGTAGGAATCCACTCTCCTTGTAAGCATTGACTAAGCCTGCTTGCATCTTCTCGTTCATTGACGGATAGACGAGGTTAAGCAATGGGAAGAGCGAACGGAAGGTATCCCAGAAGCCTGTGTCAGTAAAGAGGTAACCTGGTAGTACTTTGCCGTTATAAGGACTGTAGTGGACAGGATTACCCTGTTCGTCGAGTTCATAGAACGTGCGTGGGAACAATACGGAGCGATAGAGGCAACTATAGAATGTGCGAAGATGGTCGATATTGTTGTCTTCCACTTCGATACGTCCTAATATGTTGTTCCATTCCTTCCTACCTTCTGCCTTCACCTCGTCAAAAGTCTTGCCCTCAACTTCCTTGAGATTACGCAGTGCTTGTTCGTTACTAATAAACGATGAGGCTACCTGTACATTCACTTGTTCGCCTCGTTTCGTGTGGAAGCCCACTACGGCCATAGCGTGATTGCAGGTAGAGACGGTCTTTCCATCAGACAGTTTCCCATCTTCAACACAGCCCATGTAAGTGAAGTCATGGTCGAAACGAAGTATAAAATAGTTCTTGAACCCATCTGGTACACCTCCGCTATTCTTCGTTGTATAGCCCACGATCGTGCGCTTATCAGGCATAATCGTCACAGAAGAGCCCTTGTCAAAGGCGTCAACAACAAAGTAGGCCGCTTCTGTCTGTGGATAAGTGATGCGCATAGAAGCAGCCCGACTGGTAGGACTAATCTCTGCTGTGACATCATGGTCAGCCAGATACACCTTATAATAATAGGGTGTTGCTGTCTCTGCCTTGTGGGAGAACCAGCTTGCACGTCCTTCCTCGTCAAACACCTTCTTACCCACAACGGGCATGACAGCGAACTGTCCGTAGTCATTAATCCATGGACTGGGTTGGTGAGTCTGCTTGATACCACGTATCTTATCGGCTCCGTAGGTGTAAGTCCACCCATCTCCCATCTTTCCTGTCTGTGGTGTCCAGAAGTTCATACCCCATGGTAAGGCGATGGCAGGATAGGTGTTGCCTGTTGAAAGCTCTGACTTTGAGGCCGATCCAACTAAAGGATTTACGTAGTCGACAGGGTTTTGCAATGCAAAAGCATGCCCATTAATGACGAATGTCAGTAAAAGAAAAACAAGAAAAAGGTTTCTTCTCATATTTTGATAATGTGATTTGTTATTGATATTTTAGGCTAAAAGTAAATTTATTAGTATGATTTTCTTAATGATGCAAAGTGTTAAGGGAACTATGTTGATAGTAGCTAACACTGCTGAACTTATTTTACAGCCGACTTCCATATCCATAATTCGCCCATCTGGAAACGTACTAATAATTTTGAACCAGCATCGGTCAGCATAATACCCTTGGTGCCAGGTTGTAAGAGGAATACCTCTCCTTGATTTAGTTGGTCGATGACAGTTGAGTCTTTGCGGCTTGTCTCATTAGGACGAGGGAGTAAGTCGAGGTTGTTCGCATTGACTGCTCCGAAGCAAGAGCTGGTGAGTGTCACCTCGTTCACACGGTTACTAACGAAGCCTGCATCCCTCTTGTTGGCATTTTGTACGGCTTGGTTGCCTTTGTCAACTATTTCGGTAGGAATCGTCCTTACGCCGTGATAAACCTCTTTTTGAGGCTCTTCTTTTGCTTTGTTACATCCTGCAAGCATCAAGAAGGTTAGTGCTAAGAATGTGTATAGATATTTTGTCATTTCTGTTTGGTTCTTTATTCGTAACTACAAAAGTACGCTTTTACGTGCATACAGGCAAAAGATTATGAATAAAAACACTTGTTTAGCGTGATAGTGCAACACTACGTCTGTACTTTAAGGGCATGGTTCTTGCGAAAGTCGTGGATGATAAACCAACGAAAATACGGTGGAATAGAGGATACATTATTACTAATTATTTTTTATTTTATGTTGCTGTCATATTTAACACTTCGTGTAACTTATTATAGGTGAGTGTGTTAGATAGTCATAATGTGTGACAGTAGTGACAGTAAATTTGGTTTTTATGAAATTACCTTATTGGCATTCTACTGAAAAGACAGACGCAACCAGCTATTCATGCGTGTCTCTTTTCGAAGCCTGAAAAATATCAGTTTTATAGGTGAAAAGCACCTTAATGAAGATGATATATTTGTCTTTGTCCCGTTACTAAATATTCGTATTAGATTGATAAACAATTAATAAAATGCAAGTATTAGGTTTTCTTAACGTTAATAAGTTGTGTTTATTACGGATGTTTCGTAGCTTTGCGACATAAAACAAGTGTTGAGTGAATATGGAGAAACTAACTAAACAAGAAGAAGACGTGATGTTGCAGGTATGGCGGTTGGGTTGTTGCACAATCAAAGAGGTGTTGACACAACTGCAAGAGCCTAAGCCTCCCTATACTACTGTGGCTTCCATCATGAACAATCTGAAGCGTAAAGGGTATGTGAGTGCCGAACAGCAGGGGCTGACCTACCATTTTATAGCGAAGATAAAACAGTCGGATTATAAATCTGACTTCATGCACAGTTTTGTTGATAAGTATTTTAAGAATTCCTTTCGAGAGATGGTTTCATTCTTTGCAAAGGAGGATAAGATTTCTCCTGACGACTTGAAGGATATTATCGATGAGATAGAAAGAGGGAAGGAAGAATAGTTTAAGACCATAGTCCCCTTTATCCTCGTATAGCAATCACCTAAAATATTGACAATTATGGCAATCTATTTATTAAAAGTCAACATGGCTCTTGCCCTGTTCTATGCGTTTTATAAGTTGATGTTCTCGACTGACACCTTTCTTTCATGGCGCAGGCATGTCCTTAACAGTAGCTTTCTTATAGCGTTATGTCTGCCTCTGATAGATTTCTCTTCATGGCTAAGTGGCAATGACAAGATGATTTCCATCACTAACGAATATGCTACTGTTCTTCTGCCAGTTGTGTCAATCACGTCAGAGGGTGATGGCTTCTTCAATTGGGAACAGTTTGCCTGGGCTGTCTATGGCTTAGTTGTGTGCGTTTTGTTCTTGCGTCTTTTATGGCAGATTACGTCTATTATAAGGTTGAAGAACAGGTGTAAAACTACTTATATTGATGGTGTCAAGGTTTATTTGTTACGCAATGATGAGGGGCCATTCTCCTTCTTTAATTGGATATTCATCCATCTTGAACGGCACTCAAAGGCTGAGACTGACGAGATTATGACGCACGAACTGACCCATTGCAGGCAGTTTCATTCTATAGATATACTCTGTGCAGAACTGTTTTGTATGCTCTTTTGGTTTAATCCTTTCGTCTGGTTGCTGAAACGTGAGGTGCGATTAAATCTCGAATACCTTGCTGATAGGAGCGTGTTAGACAATGGTGTGGATAATAAGGAGTATCAGTACCATCTGCTCGGACTAACATATAGGAAGAATGTAGCTACGATTTCAAATAATTTCAATGTTTTACCAATTAAAAAAAGAATTAAAATGATGAACAAGAAGAAGACAAACAACAGTATGCGTGTTAAGTATGTACTTTACGTACCAATGATTGTCATGTTACTTATAGTAAGTAATATTGACTCTATTGCACGTAGTGTAACGAACGTTGCAGTGGACAATAAGGTTGCTCCAGTAAGTGTTTTACAGAAGCAAAAGAGCCCAGATAACGATCAGAAAGTCTATACTGTGGCAGAAGAGATGCCAAGGTTTGATGGTAATCTCTACCAGTGGTTGGCGCAGAACATAAAGTATCCGGCAGAAGCAAGCCAGAGGCATGAGCAAGGAACAGTCATTATAAGGTTCGTTGTTGCGGGTGATGGCAGGGTCAGACAGGCTGAGATTATACGAGGTGTTTCCTCTTCTCTTGACAAAGAGGCCATGCGCATCGTCTCTGTTATGCCTAAGTGGATCCCTGGTAAGCAAGATGGTAGGCCAGTAGCTGTCTATTACACGCTACCAATCAGATTTAAGCTTAGCAAGTAAGAAGGAGCATGTTGGTGGGTGTTAGGTGTTAAGTGTTGGGTGTTAGGTGATGAGTGTTAGGTGTTGATGGTTTGTGTTGTGAGCGTTAAAGGCTGTGACAAGTCCGTTTTCCTTTACTCATAACCGATAAAATCACGGCAAACTTTGTCCCGTTAGGCGCTCCCCTCCCTTTCGGGGAGGGGCTGGGGAGGGTCACTGGGGCTGGGGGAGGGGTCTTTTTTCACCTTCCATGTCAACATTTTTCGCTCTCCTTGAACCTGATACATGCCCTTCTACGTTCAAGAAGATGCCTTTCTTGCTTCAAAAACATGCCCTTCTTGTACATTGAAAACGCCCTTCTTGAGGCAAGAAGGGCGTCTTCTTCAACGCTGTCTGTAATGCGTTGATATGTTGTGGGTTATAGGCTTAGTGTTAAGAGCTAATGTGCTCCTGTCCTGAGGGTGTTTAGCTTGATGTGATGTAATGATTTTTCACGATCTTGCTGATTGTCTCACTAAGTGAAGTGGAATATTTGAAATACCCTTGGAAAGGTAGCAGAAACCTATTACTTACCCTGTTCTTATACCTGTGTCGGACTTAACAGGACAGCAGAGAGGCGTGTGTAAAGAGGCAGTATGTTGTCAGAGCATGAACGGAATAGGGTGGGTAGGGTCGCTATCCATAAGTGGGACGAACGCACCCAATGACTGTCAGCCCACAACATTACATTATCTGTGCAGCAAGCTATTCGACAGGTGTCAGCTCTCCTGTACGTGAGTCGATGATGAAACCACGTACGACAATATCTTTCGGGATGAGAGGATGCTGCTGAACAGTAGCTACCGTACGTCGCACACTCGCCTCCGTATCATGGAAGCCGTCTAAGTATTCGTTGAGATTAACATGCTTGTTTGCTTCTTGAATAGCCTCGTCTGTTATGCCACGGTCGTGCATCAGATGGAGGAAATGGGCCGCATCCATGTGGCAAGCACCACAGCCAGAGTGATGGATAATCATTATCTCCTGGCAACCCAACTCATAGATAGCAACAAGGAGCGAACGAATAACAGCGTCGTATGGCGTAAGAATGGTTCCACCCGCAACCTTGATAATCTTTGCATCACCATTCCTCAGACCGAGCGCATTGGGGAGTAGCTTGGTAAGGCGGGTATCCATGCAACTAACAATGGCCAACTTCATGTCTGGTTGACCAGAGGTAATAAAAGGTTCGTAGCCTTTTACGGCCACAAACCTTTTGTTATAAGCAAGTATCTGTTCTATCATAAGTATATTTATTTTACTACTCTTCCACGATAATAGGTGTCGAAAGCGTCCTCAGCATAGCCATCTTTGAGTACTTTGAAGCTGCTACTGCTGGCGCCATTCACCTTTTTACCCATATAATAGACATCGAAGGCGTCCTTTCCATAACCCCATCCTAAATCCTTGAAGCTGCTTGGGCTGTCGCTAATCTTCTCCCCATTGTAGAGAACAGCATTAGAAGTTACAATGTAGCCTTCGGTGTAGTAGGGATCGTAATCATCGTTAGGATTAACGGGATAGTCGCCTGGGTAGACTCTACCAGGTACTTTAGGCGGAACGTCAGTGGGTCGACAAAAGGTAAAATCTGCCCTTCAAAATAGACGTTATACCTATCTTTCGCATAACCATAACCAAGATCAACGAAGGTGCGTGGGTCTATTCCCATCACAGGTTGACGACCATAAAACACCCCTTTCTTATTGAATGAGTAAGGGCGTATCTGACGTGAAGACTGTGCAGAAGCACTGAGTGCGAAGGTGGCCATGAGGACTATGCAACTTAAACACAGTTGGCGATAGAAGTAATTGGTTTTCATAATCATTCTTTTTATTAGTTATTATCTTAGTTGTTATGCCACAAAGATAATAGGAAGATATTGTTCTCCTCGTGGAATAACCCTAAAAGCGTTTAGGGGAACACCTTTCTATGAGTGGGAAATCCCGATGGTGACGCTTTGCAAGCTTACTTGTGAAGATGCGCTCACACGTATGTCTTGAGTGGAACGGATGATGTTAACGCTTTGATAGTGAGGGGTGTAGCCTGATAGGGTTGGGCTATATGTGTTAAGCCAGTTCGGCTAATTCCAACCAACGGAGCTCTAATTCGTCTAATTCCTCCTTCAAGATAGGGATCCGTTTACTCTTTTCTGTTAGTTCATCCACCGACAGATTGCCAGAGCAAAGTTCCTCTTCAAGCTGTTGCTTCTCCTCTTCTAATTGTGCAATCTTATCCGTAAGCTGTTCGTATTCACGTTTCTCTTTGAAGGACAGCTTACGCTTCTGGTTGTTACGATAATCTTTCTTCGCATCGTTACCGCTGGTGTTGCTACTCTTGGCAGGCTTCTGCTGTTCCTCTTCCTTAGACTTCATCTTCTGGTAATCACGGTATTGCGTGTAGTTTCCAGGGAAATCTTGTATCTCACCATCACCTTTGAACACTAAGAGGTGGTCGACAACCTTGTCCATAAAATAGCGGTCGTGAGAAACCACGATAACACAGCCAGGGAAGTCTTGTAAGTACTCTTCAAGGATTTGTAAAGTCTGAATATCCAAGTCATTGGTAGGCTCGTCAAGTACTAAGAAGTTAGGGTTCTTCATTAAGACAGTACAGAGATAGAGCTTGCGCTTCTCTCCTCCCGACAGCTTATACACATAGTTGTGTTGTTGTTCAGGCGAGAAGAGGAAGTAGTTGAGGAACTGAGAGGCCGTCATGTGCTTCCCTCCACCAAGGTCGATATAGTCTGCTATATCCGTGATGATGTCGATAACCTTCTGATCCTCACGAAACTTTAATCCCTCTTGGGAGAAATATCCGAAGCGAACAGTCTCTCCTATGTCAAACTTTCCACTGTCGGGAGTGACGTCGCCGAGCAACATCTTGACGAAAGTAGACTTTCCCGTGCCATTGTTTCCGACGATGCCCATCTTCTCAAAGCGTGAGAAGTTGTAGTAAAACTCATTCAGAATGACTTTCTCATCAAACCTTTTTGAAACGTATTGGCACTCGAATATCTTGCTACCTATATATACGCTTGACGACTTCAGACGCACCTGTCTTTCCTCAATGCGCTGCTTTGCCTTTGCTTCTAACTCATAGAAAGCCTCTTCACGATAGCGTGCTTTGTGTCCACGAGCCTGTGGCATGCGACGCATCCACTCTAACTCTGTTCGGTAGAGATTGTTTGCACGTGCAATCTCAGCACGGGTGTTGTCAATTCTCTCCTGACGTTTCTCTAAGTAATAAGAGTAATTACCACGATAGGTGTAGATGGTGTTGTTGTCTAACTCTAATATCGTGTTACACACATTATCAAGGAAATAACGGTCGTGGGTCACCATGAAGATAGTCTTATTACCGCGAGATAGATAGCCTTCTAACCATTCAATCATCTCTAAGTCGAGGTGGTTAGTAGGCTCGTCAAGGATGAGGAAATCTGGTTCGAGTATAAGGACATTTGCCAAGGCCACACGCTTCTGTTGCCCACCACTTAGTTGTCCCATGGGTTGGTCTAAGTCGTAGAGCTTCAACATCGTGAGTATCTGCTTTGCCTTAAGAGTCTTTCTGGGTTGCCTTCATGGTTGAAACAGGCGTCTAACACACTCTCCTCTGGGTCGAAATGCGGACTTTGTTCTAACATCCCCACACGTAAGTCATTGCGATAGATGATAGATCCGCTGTCATAACCTTCTTTTCCAGTAAGAATAGAGAGTAGGGTAGACTTCCCAGTGCCGTTTTGAGCTACGAGACCAATGTGCTGTCCTTCTGCTATAGAGAATGAAATATCCTTAAAAAGAACCTGTGCTCCGAAACTCTTCGTTAGGTTTTGGACATCAAGATAGGGTATCTGTGCCATGAGTTCTATTCTAATGTCTTGTTAATTCGGTCTATATAATCTAACACTTCTTCCTTCCCAGTCTTGTTCTCAGCTGACGTAATGAAATAGGGGGGTAGTTCCTCCCATCTGTCTTGTAGCTTCTTCATCCATAGCAGAGCATTTGATTTAGCCTTCGCAGGCGATAGCTTGTCTGCTTTTGTGAAGATAATAGAGAAAGGAACATTACTCTCTCCGAGCCAATCGACGAACTCACGGTCAATCTTCTGTTGTTCATGGCGTATGTCAATCAGCACAAATACGTTCACTAACTGCTTGCGTTGGAGGATATACTGGGCTATCATCTGCTCTAACTTGTTCCTTACTGTCTTTGAACTCTTGGCATAACCATAGCCAGGGAGGTCTACTAAGTACCACTCGTTATTAATGATAAAATGGTTGATAAGCAAGGTTTACCGGGTTTAGCTGATGTCTTAGCTAATCCCTTATGGTTGCAAAGCATATTGATGAGGCTTGATTTGCCCACGTTAGAACGTCCAATAAAAGCATATTCTGCCTTTGAATCCTCAGGACACTTAGCCAATGACGGTGAAGATATAGTGAATTCTGAATTCTTGATAATCATATTAATGATGTGTATGTGTTATAAACAGCTTTTCTGCAAAGATACTAAAAAGTTAATAGCTAAGAATGGTCAGTTGATAGTTTTTTCGTATTTTTGCAGAAATAAAAGAGCGGTGTACGGTAAAAGGGATACTCATCTTTTGTATTCTTGATGTTGGATATAGAAAACAAAGGACAAATGAAACAAATAAACTGGGGATTTATTGGATGTGGTGAAGTAACTGAGAAGAAATCAGGACCAGCCTTTAATGAGGTGATGGGGTCGCATGTCGTGGCCGTATTTAGCCGTAGTGAGATGAAGGCACGTTCGTATGCTGAGCGGCAGGGTATTCGTAAATGGTACACAGATGCACAAGCGTTGGTAGACGACCCTGACGTTAATGCCATCTATATCGCTACACCTCCTTCTGCCCACGCTACCTTTGCTATTATGGCAATGCGGGCTGGAAAACCTTGTTATATAGAGAAGCCTTTGGCCGCATCTTACGAAGATTGCGTACGTATTAACCGTGTGTCTGAACAGACGGGAATACCGTGCTTTGTTGCTTATTACCGTCGTTACCTACCTTATTTTAAGAAGGTTAAAGAGATTGTGGATAGTGGTGAATTGGGTAAGATACTAACTGTACAGGTGCGTTTTGCCGTCCCTCCGCGTGACTTAGACTATAAGCAGAATGAGCAACTGCCGTGGCGACTACAGTCGCATATCTCTGGTGGTGGCTATTTCTACGACCTTGCACCTCATCAACTCGACCTACTTCAGAATATGTTTGGCGTTATTGTTAAAGCACATGGCTACACGGCGAATCGAGCAGGGCTTTATTCCCTTGAAGATACAGTCAATGCTGTGTATCGTTTCGAGACAGGCTTGACCGGTAGTGGTGCTTGGTGCTTTGCTGCTCATGAGAGTGCACGAGAAGATCGTATAGAGGTTTATGGGTCGAAAGGACGCCTTTCATTCTCTGTCTATACGTATGCTCCTATCCGCCTTTGCACCAGTCAGGGCGATAGACACATAGAGGTTCCTAATCCTCCTTACGTCCAACTCCCTATTATTAAGTCTGTTATAGAGGATATGCAAGGCTATGGTGCCTGCGATTGTACGAGCATCAGCGCAACACCAACTAATTGGGTGATGGACCGCATACTCGGTAAAATATAAAGAAAGCCCTCTGGGCGTTTGTTTCTATTCAATTAATCACATGAAGCTAACTATCAACGACTACCTGTTTCTATGTCTTCTCCTATTGTTATTGGGAGGAACAAAGATGTATGCGCTATCCTCTACGATTATTCCCGATAGTGTTATTGTGGGAAAGGACAGTGGAGAGAGGCTCCCTATGAAGCAGCCCACAGACTCTGTGCGATGGATGCGTAGAACAGAGCCATCAGTCTTGTCAAAAGAAAAAGCTGCTAAGGGCGGTAGCTTTCTACAGCGTTTCAACGAGATTGATACGTCATATATTGAGCCTCAGAAGTATAACTTCGCCTTTATGATACAGAATACTAACACGTACGAGGTGTACCGCTTGAGTAGTTCAAGCGAACAAAGCATAACCTTCGCACCTGAGGCTACGGTGCGTATAGGGCCTTACTTCGGGTGGAGATGGATATTTCTGGGTTACACACTGGACATAAAACACTTGGACTTCTGGCATAGGAATAACAATCCTCGGCAAGAGTATGATTTAAGTTTATATAGTTCAATGCTCGGACTGGATATCTATTATCGTAAAACGGGTAATGATTATAAAATCAGACAATTGTATCTTGGGAAGAATATAGACACTGAACCAATACGTGGAACGAACTTTGGTGGACTGACGTCGACCATTAAAGGCTTCAATCTTTATTATATCTTTAATCATCGTCGGTTCTCTTATCCGGCTGCATTCAGCCAGAGTACGATACAACGTCGCTCTGCTGGTAGTCCTTTGTTGGGCATTGGTTATACACAGCATACCTTAACTGTCGATTGGAACAAACTAAATGATGTCATCAAAGAACGACTTGGTAATCGTGTCTCAAGTAGTCCGATTGATAGTACACTGATGTTCAGTGAGGTGAAGTACACGGATGTCTCTGTTAGTGGTGGCTATGCTTATAACTGGGTTTTTGCCCGTAACTGGGTCTTGGCAGGCTCTGTCTCCTTAGCACTGGCATACAAACGTAGTTCGGGAGACGTAACTCATCGAAGCTTCTCTATCAGTGACTTTAAGTTTAATAATATCAATATCGATGGCATCGGACGCTTTGGTGTGGTATGGAACAATAGCAGATGGTATGCAGGGATGAGTACTATCCTTCATGCTTATAACTATCGACGGAGCAACTTCTCTACTAATACTTCTTTGGTAGTATTAATGTCTATGCTGGATTTAACTTTGGAAGGAAAAAGGGGACGTAGTTCTCTATATTATAGGGTTGTTTGTAGCCTAATAATAGTTTGTGGTTATCATTAGAAAAGATTGTTATGACACTAAAATACTTGCTTATTTTAACGGCACTTTTTGCCTTCTCTGCTTGTGGTGCGAAGCCTGAACAGAAAGGAAAGGGGCATGGAGCAGCAGACACTACGGTGATGGTTCGACAGGAGAGAACGGCTGTCTTAAGCAAAGCTCCTACTGAACAGGCTAACACCCTACCGTCATATATTGACCGTTATATGAAGAGTGACAGTGCACTGGTTTGTCAGTTGTTGCGAGAGTTTTCGCCACAACGACAACAACTCACCAACGAAGAGCTCGTTATTAAGATTGCACGAAAGTTTATAGGGGTGCCTTACGTAGCGCATACCTTAGATAAGAACGAGGATGAAAAGCTGGTTATTAATCTTCATGGATTAGACTGTACGACATACGTTGAGGCTGTTACCGCCCTTACGCTTTGTGCGAAAAGGGGCGAAACAGGCTTTGCGAACTATGTACATCAGTTAGAACAAGTGCGCTATCGAGGTGGTAAGATGAGTTATGTAAACCGTCTACACTATTTCCATTGGTGGTTGGAAGATAACGAGCGCATGGGTTTTGTGAAAGAGATAGATAGCCCAGTTCCACCTTTCACAGCTGTTCAGACGTTGAAAATCAACTATATGAGCCAGAATGCAAGACTGTATGATATGTTGAAGAACAGCCCTGAGCGTGTTGCAGAACTTAAGAAGTTAGAAGATGCAACCAATGGTACAAGTGTCCGTTATATCCCTAAGAGCCTACTCAATAACAGTAAGCTCCTGCGTGAGGTAGTTCGTGATGGTGACATCCTTGCGATTGTCACGAGTAAACGAGAGCTCGATACAACACATCTTGGATTTGCTATATGGCACAAGGATGGCCTCCACCTCATGAATGCCTCTAATCTTAAGAAGAACGGAAATAGGGTGGTTGACCCCTTAGAGACGCTCTATAACTATATGATGGCTCGTCCTGCTAACCTTGGAATACGTGTTGTTCGTATTCAATAAAAGCCTTTATTGGCTGATAAGCTACATCTATATATGAGCTTGTCATCCGTATCTTAAAATGCAAACGATACTTATAAGGATCCCGCCTTGTCCTCTTATATACTCGTGAGGAGGATTAATGCAAGTTGTGTAGAGGTTTAATACAAGTTGTTCAGAGGCTTAACACAAGTCGTGCGGCGGCTTAATACAATTACTAAAGGTCGTTGAGAGACAAGGTAAGAGCCGTTTCTAAGTGTATTCTATAAGGTAGATTTTTCGCTTAAGCTTATCAAATCGTTATCAATAAAAGATGCTCTGACAGAGAGCGGATGGTTCTGTCAGAGCATATACTTATTTCTTCATCTTGGCTTTGCGAGCATACTCAAAGAGAGCAGCTGGTAGATGGCAATAGCCAGTGGGGTTTTTATCAAGATAGTCTTGGTGGTATTCTTCTGCAGTATAGAAGTTTTTAAGAGGTTTAACCTCAACGGCTATCTTACCATTAATCTGCTTCTGCTCCTCTTCAAACACCTTCTTGATAGTGGGGAGGTCGGCTGGGTCGGTGTAATAAACGCCTGTACGATACTGACTACCACGGTCATTACCCTGCTTGTTTACACTTGTAGGGTCGATAGACTTAAAGTATAAGCCCAGTAAGAAGTCCAAACTGATAACCTTTGGGTCGTAAGTGATGTGCACAGCCTCGGCAAATTGCGTCTTATCTGTGCAAACCTCTTCATATGTTGGGTTCTTGATAATACCATTGGCATAGCCCACTTCGGTAGCCGTAACGCCTTCTATCTGTTTGAGGTAATGCTCTGTTCCCCAGAAACAACCACCTGCTACGTATATTTCTTTCATTGGTCTAACTAATTTTATATAGGCTCCGTAGCCCTTAGCCTTCATCTCTTTAAGTGGGATGAAGCGCAACGAAGCACTGTTGATACAATATCTCTTTCCTCCTGTCGATGCTGGTCCGTCATCGAAGACGTGTCCAAGATGTGCCTTACCAGTCCTACTCCTCACCTCTGTACGTACCATACCATGTGATGTATCAGTATGATTTGTAACGACTTTCATGTCGATTGGCTTAGAGAAGGCAGGCCATCCGCAGCCAGAATCGAACTTATCAGTAGAAGAGAAAAGCGGTTCTCCCGTTGTGACATCTACATAGATACCCTCTCTGAACTCATGATCATACTCGTTGGTGAAAGGTCGTTCGGTGGCAGCCTGCTGTGTTACAGCATACTGTTCGGGAGTAAGCATCTTTCGTAAGGTAGCATCGTCAGGACGTGTGAATTTCGTCTTAGGAGCGATGATAGAATCAGTTTGTGTCATAGCTGTCTTGGTCTTGTTTGTGCAAGATGCTGTTCCTGCCATCAGTAAGCCACAAGAGGCAGCTTCAACAATGGTCGGAAGAATCAGTGTGCACAATATGGATAAAATGTTACGCATAGTTTGTTGTGTTTATAAATGTGATTAATAAAAAGCAAGAGATAATAAAGGGTGCGTCAAAATCCAATTTGCTGGATTCTGAAACACCCTTCTTTATATTTGTTTTGTTTACTGCTTCTGCAAGAAACGGTCAACCTCAATAGCTGCCATTGCACCTGTACCAGCTGCTACGACACCCTGACGATAGGTTGGGTCTGCCACGTCACCTGCTGCATAAACACCCTCAATATTGGTTGCTGTAGACTTTGGTTTGGTGATGATGAAGCCGTGGTCGTCCATCTCTAACTGACCTTTGAAGAGGTCGGTGTTAGGAGTGTGACCAATAGCCAAGAAGAAACCATCGATGTTAATATCGAATTTTTCCTCGTTCTCCTCACCCTTAAAGCGTACCAAATGTGCACCCTCTACACCGTCTTCACCAAAGAGACCGAGTGTATTGGTATTGTAAAGAATCTCAATATTCTCCTTCTCTGTCACACGCTTACGCATAATCTCTGCTGCACGCAACTGAGGTTTACGTACAATCATATAGACCTTATTTGCCAAACCAGAGAGATACATAGCCTCTTCGCAAGCAGTGTCACCACCACCAACAACAGCTACGGTGCGCTTACGATAGAAGAAACCGTCGCAAGTAGCACATGCACTCACACCCTGACCACGGTATTTCTCCTCATCAGGTAAGCCCAAGTACTTTGCACTGGCACCTGTTGCGATGATTACAGTCTCTGCTTCAATCTGGTTGCCACGCTCGTCTTCGAGGTGGAAAGGACGACTACTAAGGTCGGCTTTGACGATAGAACCATCACGAAGGTCGGCACCATAGACCTCAGCCTGCTGTCTCATCTCCGTCATAAGTTGGTTTGCATCGATTCCTTCATGGAAGCCTGGGAAGTTTTCTACTATCGTTGTTGTGGTCAACTGACCACCCGGTTGAAGACCAGAATAGAGCACTGGCTGCAGATTAGCACGTCCGGCGTAGATTGCTGCGGTGTATCCTGCAGGGCCACTACCTATTATCAGGGTTTTTACTTTCTCCATTTTAATATACTGTATGATGCCCTCTGCGTGTTAATTAACGGCAAAGAAGGGCTTGATTAATACTTTTGTAACTTTTACAGAACAAATATTATGCCAAAGCGAGACAGTTTGTTTTATTCCATAGGGAACAAGCCAAAGAGTCGGTCATCAATCATGTCGGTGACACGTTTGAAGTCTTGTGGGTTGTCTTGAAAGTCTGTTGTGTCACCATCTACAATCATCAGATGTCCTTTGTAGGTCTTAATCCACTCTTCATAACGCTCGTTAAGTCCACGAAGATAGTCTATACGCATTGTTTGTTCGTAGTCTCGCCCACGTTGTTGTATGTGATCAATGAGGCGAGGGATAGAGCATCGGATGTAGATCATCAAGTCTGGCAACTTTACCAAGGACAGCATCAGGTCGAAGAGGTCGGTGTAATTGTTGAAGTCACGCTCTGACATGAGTCCCATGTCATAGAGGTTAGGAGCGAAGATACGTGCATCCTCAAAGATAGTACGGTCTTGGATAATCGTATCCTTTGATTGTGAAATCTCTACAACATCACGAAACGCTTGTTGAGGAAATAGATTTGTAAATTAAACGACCACCGTGTCATGTCGTTATAATAGTCTTCTAAGTACGGATTATTGTCAACTGGCTCGAAGTGAGCTTTCCATCCGTAACGTTTCGCGAGCATTTTGGTGAGTGTAGTCTTACCTGCTCCGATGTTTCCTGCGATTGCTATGTGCATAATATGTTATATCTTATGGTCTATCACATGGCTACCACTTATAAGAAAGGTGGTAGCTATCAATGTTATAGGCTTTTTATTTCGTTTTTGATTGTTAGTTGGTTTATTCCTCTTTATCCTTTGCAAACCATCGTGCAACAGGAGGTTAGGTACTTCTTGACTGTGTTTAGAAAAGTCCGAAAAGCTCTCTGTCAATCTTATCAGTAATGAAACCAAAGTCTTTTGGGCGGTGTTGATAGTCGAGATGGTCGACATCAATCGTCAGAACACGACCCTTATATTTCTCTTTGATAAACTCCTCATACCGTTTGTTGAGGTTCTCGAGATAGTCCAAAGGCATCCTCTGCTCGTACTCCCGTCCTCGTTTCTCAATGTTAGAAACGAGGTGGCTGACCGATGAACGAAGATAAATCATGAGGTCGGGGAACCGAACAGCATCCGTCATGTCCTCGAATAGCTCCATATAAGTCTCGTAGTCACGGTTGTCAAGATTACCCATGGCATAGTTGTTCTCCGTAAAGACGTAGACACCCTCATAGATAGAGCGGTCCTGTACCACTGACTCTTCACTCCTGCTAATCTCAAGTAAGTCCTTAAAACGCTCCTTTAAGAAACACTTCCATAGGGAACGACCAGCGTTTAATGTCTTTATAATAGTCTTCTAAGTAGGGGTTATAATCTACCGACTCAAACCTTGGCTTCCAGCCATAGCGTTTGGCGAGCATTGTTGTGAGTGTAGTCTTACCGCTACCAATGTTTCCTGCGATTGCAATGTGCATAACATAGAGTCCATGTGGCATCTTTAACGTCTCTTCTAAGGAACCATTAAAGATGCCAGATGGCGTAAAGTAGTTTTTTTATTTAGAATTGATTTCTTGCCTTACCAACGCATCCATTTGGCATTTGGATATGTAGCATCGCACATACAGTAGGTGCTATATCAACGATATGTGTATCGACGTTGGTTGCACCATGCTTCACGTTCCATCCAAAGAGTAGGAAAGGAATGTGCGTGTCGTATGGGAATGGTTGTCCATGTTGGGTCCCACGGAAGTCTGGTCTGTCCTTACCTCCAAAGAACTGAGGACGCGTTACGACGCCAATCTCACCTGAACGACCACGGAAATAGCCGTTCTGCATGCGTTCCTTAATGGCGTCAGGCATTGTAGTCTCACTAATCTTCTCTTCATCAAAGACGTAAAGGAACTGTGGATCTTGCTTCAACCATTCTACTGACTCATCGATGATATCCTGCTTCTTACGGCCTGCGGCAGTAATGAGTGAGTCGTTCAGATAGAACTGATAGTTATCCTCGCCCATGACAGGACTTACGCCAAACTTCCCTTGAAGATGGTCGTTGAGGTCTTTTACGGTCTGCTTATAATCCCATCCACCAGCTGGAATACGGTGCTCACGCATATAGTTATAGTTATGGGCAGCACCATGGTCGGCTGTAAGGAAGAGGAGATAGTTGCCTTCACCTACCTCTTTATCAAGCACCTTAAGGAACCATGCTAAGTCTTTATCCAACTGCATGTAGACATCATGGTTCTCTTTTCCACGTGTAGAGAAGCGATGTCCGATGATGTCGGTTGACGATACGCTTATTGTAAGCATGTCTGTCTCCTTTCCTTTACCAAGTTTTTCATTCTTCAATGCGGCCTCTGCCATCTTGAAAGTCATCGTAACACCCTGAGTCGAACCCTTGATATCAAAGTTAGGAGCCGTGTGGTTCTTTGCATTAAAGTCCTCTACCCACTGTGGAAGTTTGTCCATATAGAAGGTAGATGACACGAAGTGGCCTGCTGAGGTGTCCCACCAGTAAGCTGCATCGGCTGCATGACCAGCAGGAAGGATAGAGGCACGGTCCTTCAGCGCCACACCAATCACCTTTGAACGGAAGTCTGTTGTCACTTGAAGTTCGTCTCCAATCGTAGAGGTAAGCATACGACGAGGACTCATCTGGCCCTCTTTACTATCAGAGCCGACGCTCTTCACCGTATTATCTTCACAGCAGTAAACACTCTTGTCGTTCTGATAGAAGTAGTTACCAGCAATACCTGTAAAGGCTGGGATAGAGCCTGTATAGACCGAGCTGTGGCCGATAGCCGTCACTGTTGGCGCATAGTTGATGTGTGTGTTCTCAAAGGAGAAACCTTGGTTGAGCAGTCTTTTCAGTCCGTCATTACCATATTCATCGTTGTAATAGTATAGGTAATCCCAACGCATCTGGTCGACAACAAGTCCAACAACCAGCTTTGGCCGTTGTACTTGCGCATACGTAGCCGCTGCAATCAGCAAGCCAGCTACGAGAAAAAGCAGTTTCTTCATTTTAGGTCATGTACTTAAATTATGTTGCAAACTTACGATTTTTTTTTCAAAATCTCGACTTTTTTGCCTACTTTTGCACGTGATGGAAGGATATTAAAGACAAACAAGAATTATGCAGAATATTATCGTCGCCGACAATCAAGACATCACTCGTGCTGGGATGATCTATGTGCTTTCTAAGATGAAGGGTATATCGTGTGATATAGCAGGTAGTAAGGCAGAACTGATTCGGCTGTTGAGTGGCTGTCCCGAGGCGATTGTAATATTAGATTATACGCTGTTTGACATCTCCAGCGAGTCCGATCTCCTTATCATCGGACAGCGTTTCCCGTTGTCACATCTCATCTTGTGGAGCGAAGAGTTAAGTGCCGACTTCATTCGCAACCTTGTCAATGCAAGCAGTCGGATTAGTGTTCTTATGAAGGATGCGAAGATGATTGAGATAGAACAGTGTCTTGACTATGTCCTCCGTGGGCTGCGTTTCCTCTGTCAGCATGCTACGAATATTCTTTTAGAACCAAAGCTCACACAAGAAAAAGAGTCTGTCAACTTGACGAAGACGGAGGTCGAGATACTAAAAGAGATTGCGTTAGGACAGACGACACGTGAGATAGCAGAGAAGCGTTTCTCATCCTTCCATACTGTCAACACACATAGAAAGAACATCTTTCGTAAGTTAGGGGTGAATAATGTGCATGAAGCCATCCGCTATGCGATGCGTTCTGGACTCGTGGATGCCGCTGAGTATTATATTTAAGGACAAGTGAAAGATACGACTTGACTGTTTTTTGTGTTGCTTCAAAGGCATTTGTTTGCGTTAGAAAATAGTCTTTATTCTATCACCAAACCGTGTTTCTCGAATTATTTTCATGAAAAAAAATATTTTTCTTCACGACAAGAAATATTTTTTTTCATGAAAGTAAATCTTTTTATTCATGAAGAAAAATCACCGACGAAAGGTTGTTTACTCTGCTAATAACTTACATGTGTGGCTAATCGAAGCATAAAAAAGAGCCGTATCAACACCTTTCAATGTGCTGATACGGCTCTTTCAGAGGTCGTTATAACCCAATATTAAGTGCTATCTTTACTCTGGTAACTCCTTCTTAGATAGTTTGGTAGCAAGGATAAAGTAAAGAATTAAAGCAGCATAAGCCACGAGGGAGAGCAGTTCGGAGAGGTGATTCTCCCACCAAGAAGAGTAGTCTACCTCGATGCCACCGAATTTCAGTAGGGCAGAAACAACTCCCATCAATGCACCACCAGCGATGAAACCAGATGCTAAGAGTGTTCCCTTGTCGCCACGTGCCTTGTTGATAGCTTCGTTCTTAGAGCGAGTTGTCACGTACCAGTTGACTGCGCCGCCCACTAAGAGTGGGATGTTCAACTCTAAAGGTATGAACATACCCAACGCAAAAGCTAAGGCTGGCACTTTGCAGCGGTCGAGTATGAGGGCAATAATTGCTCCGATGCCATAGAGAACCCAAGGTGCACCCTGTCCACTCATCAATGGCTTGATCACAGCCGCCATTGCGTTTGCTTGAGGAGCGGCCAACTTACCAGAGTTGAAGCCGTAGGTCTTATCCAAGACAATCATCACACCGGCCACAGTGGCAGCCGAGATAATTGTGCCAAGGAACTTCCATGTCTCTTGTTTCTTAGGTGTTGTACCAAGCCAATAGCCTATCTTTAAGTCGGTAATGAACGAGCCTGCCATAGAGAGGGCCGTACATACAACGCCACCCATCAGTAAGGCTGCCAACATACCAGCGTTCCCTTTCAGTCCAACAGCCACCATGACGACAGAAGCAAGGATAAGTGTCATCAGCGTCATACCTGATACAGGGTTGCTTCCAACGATTGCAATGGCATTAGCTGCCACTGTTGTAAAGAGGAAAGCAATGATAGTAACGAGGAGAATACCCACTACTGCATGCAATAAGTTGAAGTTCATCACACCAAAATAGAAGAAGAGGAAGGTGATGAGGAGCGTTGCAATACTTCCGAAAGCAATAATCTTAAATGAGATGTCACGCTGTGTACGGAGTACCTCGTCCTGTCCACTACCTTTCCCTTTCATCTCTCGTGCGGCCAAACCGACGGCACCTTTGATGATACCCCATGACTTTACGATACCGATAATACCCGACATAGCGATGCCGCCAATACCGATTGAGCGAGCGTAAGACTTGAAGATAACCTCCGGAGCCATCTGTCCTACGGCTGTAGTGATAGATGGGTCCCACTGGTTAAGGACAGTGTCTGGAAAGATGAGTGCCATTCCTGGTACGATGAGCCACCATACCGTTAACGAACCAACACAGATGATGAAGGCATATTTAAGACCGATGATATAACCAAGACCGAGGACTGCAGCACCAGTGTTGACCTTGAAAACGAGTTTAGCTTTGTCTGCTATTGTCTCGCCAAAACCTATCATACGACTCGTTACATTCTCATTCCACCAACCAAAGGTGGCCACAATGAAATCGTAGAGACCGCCTACAAGACCGGCAAGGAGGAGGGGCTTGGCCTGACTTCCGCCCTTTTCGCCACTTACAAGAACCTGTGTTGTGGCCGTAGCCTCGGGGAATGGATACTTACCATGCTGGTCTTTTACAAAGTACTTACGGAAGGGAATCAAAAAGAGAATACCCAATACGCCGCCTAAGGCTGCTGCAATGAAAATCTTAAAGAAGTCGGCTTGTAGGTCGAGCATGTAGATGGCAGGCATAACAAAGATACCTCCCGCAACGACAGCACCTGAGCAAGCACCGATGCTCTGTATGATAACGTTCTCTCCTAAGGCATTCTTACGCTTCGTAGCAGACGATACACCAATGGCGATGATGGCTATTGGGATAGCAGCCTCAAACACTTGTCCTACCTTCAAACCAAGATATGCAGCGGCAGCAGAGAATAAGACCGCCATAAGGATACCCCATGTGATAGACCAAGGACTTACTTCACGATACGACTCCTGTGGCGACATGACTGGTTTATACTCTTCGCCATCTTTCAACTCCCTAAAGGCATTCTCAGGAAGGTCGATGTTTTGATTCGCTTTATTTTCCATTGTTGATAGTATTATTTGCTTGCAAAGATAAATAAAAATCGCTTATCTTGTACCAATTCAGCATAAAATATTATCTTTGTCGGTATGAAAGAAATTAAACCTATCGCTTATTTCCGTTCTCCCTTGACGTCGAAGTTCGGTATTCCAAGGCAGAGTGGACTGGCTGACAACCTTGTCGGTAAGATTGTCTTTGAGCCTCAGTACCAACGTGAGGAGGCACTGCGTGGATTGGAGGAGTTTGACTATTTATGGTTGATTTGGGGCTTTTCTGCGAATAAGTCTACCGATGATGGTAAGCTAACTGTTCGTCCGCCTCGCTTAGGAGGGAATGAACGTTTAGGGGTGTTTGCCACGCGTTCGCCCTTTCGCCCTAATGGACTTGGGTTGTCATCGGTCCGTATCAAGCGTATAACGGACGGAACCATTGAAGTAAGCGGAGCTGATTTGATGGACGGTACACCTATATATGATGTGAAACCATATATCTCCTACGTTGATAGTCATCCACAGGCAAGGGGTGGGTTTACTGATAAGAAAGCATGGAAAGAACTATCTGTCGTTATTGCAGAGGAGTATTCTAAGAAATTTGATAAAGAGGCGCTTGAGGCTTTAAAGGAGGTGCTCTCGCAGGATCCCCGCCCACAGTATCAGCATGATGCTGCACGTGTCTATGGCATGCCTTTCGGTGGGAAGGATGTGAAGTTTAGGGTTGATGGGGATGTGTTAGAGGTTATAGGGGTTGATTAAGGGTTATTGGGCTTATAGGGCCTATTGGCCTTATGGGGCTAATAGGGCTAATAAGCCTAATTGGGCCAATAGTTCTTATAGAGCTTATAGGGCCTATAAGTCCTATAAGGCCAATAGGCCCAATAAGCCAAATAACCAATTACTTCTTCTTCAAATACTTTATCCACGCAAAGGGGCGACGCTGATTAAGATAGTTAAGGTTGTTCATGTTCTGGTAAGCCTCACGCTCAAAGGATAGGTTCATATAGGCACGGCCCGCCATGGATAAGCGTATAAGCCATTCGATGACATACCATATATAAAAAGGTAGGATAAGCATCTCCATCATCTGACGTGTGTGGATACGCTCGTGGTTGATGAGTTCTTTCGTTAGTCTAACGCCAGGATGGACAAAAAGAAGCCCAAGAATGTTGATAGCATCATAATTCTTGGGAGGGAAATATTTCGTTCGGATAATCTTCATTAATCGGTCTCAATTGACTCTACACGCGGCTTAGAAGCTGCAGGGGCGATAGGTTGTGGGTCTGAAGAAGCACCTGAAGATGACTCGGAGGTGCTGCTCTGTCCGTCAGAACTGCCTGAAGAAGCGTTGTTGCTACTGCTCCTTCGTCTTGAATGGTTACTTCTTCGAATACTATTAAACACCTTCTCGGCTTGCTCCTCTTCCTGTTTGTCGGTAGAGTCGTTGGCTGTCGTGTCTTTAACAACGGTGTCGAACTTAGCCTTATTATTGTCGGCTAAGTTAGAGTCAGGCTCGATAGCCGTCTGTGTATATTCTGGGTCGTTCTTGTGTTGACTATAATAATAAAAGCCGAAAGCTACAAGGAAGATGGTACCTAAGATGATAAATGTAACCATACCACGCCCTAAGGTAGGCTCATCGTTCTTGTTCTCTTTATTATCTTCATGTAGTGGTGCGTTACAATAAGGACAGTTCTTATCCTTCTCGTTAACCTCATTGTTACAATTTCGACATCTCATATTTCTTTCTTAAGCTTTGGTTTCTATCGGCAAAGGTAAAAGAAAAGGTAGATATGACCAAAACGATTTGGCTTTTTATTCGTTTCTTCTTTCTTTTTTGTACCTTTGCAGGGTCTTTCATGAGAAGATATAATCATATTAAAAACAGAATTAAAGGAGTTTTTTCGATATGAAAAGGACATTAATCGTTATATGTTTCCTAACTTGTTGGATAGGGGGTTCTGCTCAAAGCCTGCGTGAGGTGTGGATAGAAATGCCTGATAGTGTTATGCCTTATATCAGTAAGAGTCAGCGAACAGAACTGGCTGATTATATTGATATGAAGGCTGTTCCAGCTGTATTGAACAGCTTTGGCGACTCTGTAAGGATTGAACGTATGACGAAGGACTACCTTTTGGTGAATGCAAATAAGGCCATGCGATTGGAGATTAAGTTGTTGGATAATAACACACTGGCCTTGGCTCAGACGTGGATGGGACCTGCTGCAGAGAGTAAGTTGAGTTTTTATAATCTTCAGTGGCAGCCTAAAAAGGTCGTTGTGGCCTATAAAGAGAATATTGTAAAGCCTGACGCAATGAGTGATGAAGACTTTGCTGACCTAAAGCCCTTGCTGTTCCCTCGTATGAAAGAGTATCATCTGTCAGCTGATAATAACTCATTATCAGTGAGTTGGACCTATCCTCTGCTATCAAAGAAAGATGTAAAGCGAGTCGAAGATATGCTAAAGCCACAGACACTGAACTGGACTGGCGGGGCGTTTCAATAGTAAAAAACAATAGCACATTTGGCAGTTTCTGATAAAATCACTACTTTTGTGGTCATAAATAATAGCTTATAGCATGAATTTGAAGGTACGTTTAGCATTGATGAACTTCTTGGAGTTCGCAGTGTGGGGAGCTTATTTGACCTCTATGGGTCGCTATCTTGGTAATATAGGTATTGGTCCTGAGATTGGCTATTTCTACTCAATGCAGGGTGTGGTGTCAATCTTTATGCCTGCTGTGATGGGTATTGTAGCCGACCGTTGGGTACCTGCTCAGCGTCTGTTGGGTTTCTGTCACCTGCTTGCAGGTCTGTTTATGTTTGCCACCGCAGGCTACGGCTTGAGTATTGGCGAGCATGCTGAGTTCTCTACTATCTTCACTCTTTATTCGCTTTCGGTTGCTTTCTATATGCCAACATTAGCTCTCTCAAACTCTGTTGCATACAGTGCTTTGAGCAATGCGGGCATGGACACGGTGAAAGCCTTCCCACCAATCCGAGTGTTCGGTACGATTGGTTTTATCCTAACCATGTGGTTAGTCGACCTCTTAGGCTTTCAGAGTAACCAGAACCAGTTTATTACCTCTGGTGTAGTAAGCATCATTCTCTTCCTTTATACATTCACCTTACCTAAGTGTGCGGTAAGTAAAGGCACTGAACAAAAGAGTTTTGTGGATGCCTTTGGTTTACGTGCTTTCGCCTTATTCAAGGAGAAGAAGATGGCAATCTTCTTTATCTTCTCTATGTTGTTGGGTGTGAGTCTTCAGATTACGAATAGCTTTGCGAATCCATTCCTCTTTAGTTTCGGAGCTCAACCAGAGTTTGTTAATTCCTTTGGAGTACAGCATGCTAATATTCTGATTAGTCTTTCGCAGGTTAGTGAGACCTGTTGTATCCTTCTAATCCCCTTCTTCATGCGTCATTATGGCATCAAGAACGTGATGTTGATAGCGATGTTTGCATGGGTATTGCGCTTCGGCTTGTTCGGTGTAGGTAATCCTGGCTTCCCTGGTATCTTGATGTTTGTACTCTCAATGATAGTATATGGTGTAGCCTTCGACTTCTTTAATATATCGGGTTCACTGTTCGTTGATAATAGTACGGAGCCTGCACTCCGCTCTTCAGCACAAGGTTTGTTTATGTTGATGACCAATGGTGTGGGTGCAACAGTGGGTACATTAGCAGCTCAAGCCATCGTTAATGCATATACACACCCGCAGGTTGTGGGCTCAGATACATTGACTGTTGGTGATTGGCAGGCATGTTGGTTCATCTTCGCAGGCTATGCCTTTGTCGTAGGAGTCTTGTTTGCTGTTATCTTCCGACCAAAGAAAGCATAATAGCTCACCGTTAAGATGTGGAGTAAATGAGTAAGGTTCAACTGGTATATGTAGGTATGTCGCAGATTGTCGGAGGTCCGGAGTTAGGTCTTCTCCTCTTGTCAAATCTCTCACAGACACGGCAGATTGCCATTGTATGCGACCATCACATGGAGTATGAACTTGGTTTACGATCAGGAGAAAAGTCTATCACAGAACGATTCCTGCCTGAAGTTCTTTGTAATATCAACCCATTGATGACCAGCGAGCATTATGAGATACTCTTTAACTCTATTGTTGATGGACAGTATAAAGCTTTGTTAGTGAACAAGGATGACTTGACACTTACGCCTATTCGAGCCTCTGATGCTGTTTTACTGGCACAAATAGCTAAGTTAAACATCTTTATGGAGGAGCATCTCTTCAATCGACAGAGTGTTGATAGTGGTAAAAGTCAGAATAAGATAGCCCTACCCGTGAATGCACTTAGTGTCGAGATGCTACATCACGCATTAGAGAAAGCAATAGAAGACGAGAACTATGAGCTGGCTTCTATGCTTAGAGATGAAATGAAGAAACGCTCGAAACTCTCTTGATAAGCAGTGTGTGTCATGTGTGTATTAGCCTGATAGCGTGCGTACTTACCAAGGAAGAAGATGTAATAAACCTAAAGAATGAAAGAAGCAAGATATTTTTACGTCCCTAACGCAGCTGTGGAAACAGCCTTACCTGCTGAGGAAGCTGTGCATGCCACACGTGTGTTAAGACTGAAGGAAGGGGATGATCTCTTCCTTATGGATGGTGAGGGATACTTCTATCAAGCAGAGATAACATTAGCAACAGCCAAGAAATGCCTATATGCCATTCGACAGACACTAAAGCAAGAGACTTGTTGGCGTGGGAAAATCCACCTTGCCATTGCCCCTACAAAGGATATGGGACGCATGGAGTGGATGGCTGAAAAGGCAACAGAGATAGGTTTTGATGAGATAAGCTTCTTAGACTGTAAGTTCTCTGAACGTAAGACTTTGCGTACGGATAGGATAGAGAAAATCATTATCTCTGCCGTGAAACAGAGTCGAAAAGGGTGGAAACCAACTGTAAACGAGATGTCTCCTTTTCATCATTTCATAGAGAACTGCTCTAATCACGGACGTAAGTATATTTGTCATTGTTATCCGGAAATAGCACGAACAGACTTCTTTACCGCTATCTCGAACGATGAATCGTCTTTGTCAGGAGAGGATATTACGGTGTTGGTAGGCCCAGAAGGCGATTTCTCTATTGATGAGGTTCGCTATGCTTTGGCGCATGGCTTTGAGAGTGTAACACTGGGTAACAGCCGTTTACGCACAGAGACTGCAGGCCTTAGTGCCGTTATGATGTCGCAGCTTGCACGTAGAGTGTAAGCTGTTTTTGTGTGTATAAGGGTAGCGTTGATGCTGAATACTTTCAAAGATGAGGATGAGTAATTACACTTATCATATTTAGCTTCATTGGTGTTAAGCGTCCTTACAATAGGTGGGTAGTCTCTCCAAACGGTGGGCTAAGTCAATGGACTAAAGCAGAGAAAGGATAACACCGTCTTTTAAGAGCATTAATAGATATATAATAAGACAAGTAGTAGGTAAAAGAACACCAATTATCAGGTTATATGAGAAAATGTTTATCGTACGCAATCAAATCGTTTTTTTTCGTTGCTCACCCGTGTAAGTATCAGAAAAAATGCTTAATTTTGCAGATACATTTAAATAACATTATTGTTTATAATTAATTATTTAGCTAAACTATGCAGAAAAGATTACTTTTCTTGATTACGTTGTTGCTTGCAATGACAACTACTGTCATGGCACAGATTACAACTTCAGGAATCAGTGGTAAGGTAATGTCTCAAGGTGAAGATGTTATTGGTGCTACCATCACAGCGACTCACCAACCCTCTGGGACCATTTACCGTGCTGTAACGAACATCGATGGCCGCTATACTATACAAGGTATGCGTGTCGGAGGTCCGTACAAAGTGACTGTAGCTTACATCGGTCAGAAAACAAAGACTTTTGATAATGTGATGCTCCGATTGGGCGAGACGGAGGATCTCTCTTGTTCTCTCGAAGATGATAGCAAGGAACTTCAAGAGGTTGTAGTAAAGGGTAGTGCAGGTGTCAACGCCACCAAGACTGGTGCAGCACAGAGTATCAACTCTAAGCAGATTGCTGATATGCCAAGTATCACCCATGGTATTGCCGATGTTGCACGACTTAATCCACAGCTGACAACGACAAACAGCGGTGCTATGTCATTTGCTGGAACAAGCAACCGTTACAACTCTTTCATGATTGATGGTGCTGCCAACAACGACGTTTTCGGTCTTTCTGGTGATGGAACGAACGGTGGTAGAGCTGGTGCGCAGCCTGTTTCAATGGAGACGATTGAGCAGATTCAGGTAAACGTAGCACCTTTCGACGTTCGTCAAGGCGGTTTCACGGGTGGTGCTATCAATGCTATTACCAAGAGTGGAACCAATGTCTTCCATGGTAGTGTCTATGGTTTTGGTAACAACCAGAACTTAGTTGGCTCAAAGTATCCGCTCGCTGACGGTGGTTATGCACCAAAGTTCAACAAGCAGAACGAGTATAATGTAGGTGTAACCTTAGGTGGTCCGATTATCAAAGATAAGTTATTCTTCTTTGCTAACTATGAGAAGACCAATAAGACCTATCCTAATCTTTATACATTAGGCTCTGAGCAGTCAGCTGTTGATGCTGTGAAGGCAAAGGATATCTTGGAGAAGATTGCTGATATTGCTAATCGTCAAGGAGTTAACTTCCCAATAGCTCTCTCCACCAGTGACATCTATACGAAGAGTAACAAGGTCGGTTTGAAACTTGATTGGAACATCAATGAGACCAATAAAGCCTCTTTGCGTTGGAGTCTTGTTGATGCTGTGCAGTTAAATAATGCTGGTTCACGCACATCAATCAATGGTAGTAGCTATGCTTTCCCATTCGAAAGCACAACCAATTCATTCATAGCTGAGTTGCAGAGTCGCCTCTCTCCATCTGTAGCCAATGAGGCTCGTGCCAGCTATGTACGAGTAAGAGACAACCGTGCTATCAGTGGTGAGTATCCAAACGTTACTATTAATGGTGTAGGTGGCGGCGCAGTGAACTTAGGTATTGAGCGTTCTTCTATGGCCAACCGCTTGGATCAAGACATCTACACACTTGAGGATAACTTGACATGGTATAAGGGTAATCACACCTTCACATTTGGTACTCACAACGAATTGTATAAGTTTACAAACCTTTTCCTTCAAGATCTCTTTGGTAGTTACACCTTTAAGGACTACGACTCTTTCGTCAACTACTATAATGACTACGTAAATGGAACTATCGACCCAAGGAAGTCTTATATCAATTTATACCGTTACGGTCATGCTAATGTAGACGTAACAGGCGACCCACGCTGGGAGTCTTCGTTTGGTGCAGCACAGTTAAGTTTCTATGCACAGGACAAGTGGGATGCAACAACTAACTTTCAGTTGACCTACGGTTTGCGTATGGATATCCCTATCATCATAGACACTCCTACCGCTAATGAGCCTTTTGCTCAGTATGCTGACACCAAGGGTTGGAACGTAAAGACCAACCAGCGTTTAGCTAGTACGCCTCTTTGGAGTCCACGAGTAGGTTTCCGTTGGGACATCAACAAGGACCGTAGATATATTCTCCGTGGTGGTGTTGGTGTGTTCACTGGTCGTATCCCATTCGTTTGGATTAGTAACAACTATGCTAACACTGGTATTCAGGTATCATCATTCAATGTTAACTCTCCAACAGGATTGGAACTTTTGCTCGATCCTAATGGCCAGGAAGCAAATGCAAGCAAGCTGAAAGCATTAGGAAGTCAGACTATCAACGTCTACGACCATAACTTTAAGTATGCGCAGAACCTCCGTTTCAACCTCGGTTTCGACTTCGATGTGTTGGGTATCAACTGGACTGCTGAGGCTATCTACTCAAAGACGATGAATGATATTCTGTATGAGAACCTTGCTTACGAACAGACTGGTAGAACCTTAGGAGAGGTTTATGGCAGTGCTGGCGTACCAGTAGAAGACAATCGTCCACTCTTTTCTAAGGTGACTGCAGGTAGTCCGTATACAAATGTCTATAAGCTTAGCAACACCTCAAAGGGTTACACAGTAAACTTGAGTTTGAAGGGCGAGAAGCATTTCGACTTCGGTCTTGATTTGATGGCAAGCTACACTTGGACAAAGTCAATGAGTGTGAACAATGGTGGATCATCTGTTGCTGAGAGCAACTGGAGATTTAATTATACTTATCGTAACCCTAACGACCCAGAGTTGGGCAACTCTGCTTATAACATTCCTCACCGCATTCAGGCTTCTGCTTACTATCATGTAAACTATGGAGCACAGAAGCAGTGGCAGACAACAGTGGGTATTATTTATCAAGCTAAGAGTGGTTCTCCATATAGTATCTACTATTATGGCGACGTCAATGAGGATGGTGCGAACGGTAACGACCTCTTCTTCATTCCTACAGATGCACAGATTGATAATATGCAGTTCGATGAGACGAAATTCTCTGCTAATGCTCTTACTAACACAGTATTTGGGCCTGGATTCTCTGCTCCTAAGTTGACGGCTGATATGCAGCGTGCAATGATGAAGCATTGGATTGGTAATGACTCTTACATGAAGAAGCATCGTGGTGAATACTACAAGCGTTATGCTGACAACTTGGCGTTCGAACATCACTTCGATGTACACTTCGCACAGAAATATAGCTTCAAGGTGGCTGGTCAGATTAACTCTCTTGAGTTGAGCTTCGATATTATCAATGTTGGTAACCTCTTGAATAAGGACTGGGGTCACACCTATGGTGACGGCTTCGGTGTCTACTATAGCCCTGTTAACTACCAGAGAAACGGTCATTATCAGTTCACAGGTGGTTATGCAACACGTAACTATAACGACTACTACAGCCGTTGGCGTGGTCAGCTCGGATTACGTTATACTTTCTAATCTGTAAGGTAAAACTATATAAAAAAGCAGAGAACTCCTGTCGGGGTCTCTGCTTTTTTTCTTACCTTTGCGCTTGGTAGATAGCATCAGACAATCTGTGAGCGACCGCTCATAGCGTCTATTTGCGCTATCTTCATATACGAATAAAAAACCATACATTATGATTATTGATTTTGACAAGATTGCGGAAGAGCATATTGAAGGCTTCAAAGGAGGTGAGGGTAAGTTAGACGTGCGTGCTTTTGTGGATGATAAGGCTCGTATCATGTACTCTACTTTGCGTCCAGGAGCATGTAGTGGGAAGCACCAGCATGTTGGCTCGTTTGAAGCAATGTATGTTATCAGTGGTGAACTGACTGTTCATTATGATGACAAGACCGAGACTGCGAGGGTAGGGCAGCTTCACTATTGTCCAGAAGGTCATTTCCATTGGTTCGAGAACCGTACCGATCATGACGTAATCTACCTTGCTATTGTCCCAACATTACGTTAAGCTCGAATTATTTTCATGAAAATAAATATTTTTCTTCATGACAATAAATATTTTTTTTCATGAAAATAAATTCTTCCTCTCGTGATAATAATTCGTAATTGATAGGTCTGTGGAGTCTGAAAGTGGGCGATTACCCTCTCAGAAAGATAGGTGTAAGCCGTCAGTATGGGGCTTGTAGGAGGAAAGAATACGGTATTGATTTTATGTGTTAAGCATAAGTAAAAGCAATGATGTAGTTGTTTTATAGTAAGACGGGGGTAACCCAAGCAATATTTCAACCTAAAACGATGAGAATTAAAAACCTAATAATGACAACGATAACTTTATTGACGGGATTGGGTGCAAATGCTTCTGATGCCGATAGCCTAATGGTGATGCGTGGCTTTCCTACCGATGAGGTGGGTATTGAACAGGGTGTGTCTGCCTGTTATGCAGGTAGGATAAACGACCAACTTGTTATGGCTGGTGGATGTAACTTCCCTGTGAATACGTTGGCTCCCGATAGTAAGAAGGTTTATTATCGTGGTATTTATGCTACCACAACTGACGATAGCGACCAGCTGAATTGGAGGTTGGTTGGCATGCTTCCTGAGCCTTTGGCTTATGGTGTCACGGTGACTTACGATAACAGTATGATTGTCGTAGGCGGAATGAATAACGACGGAAGCTATGGAAAAGTTTATCGTGTAACTCTTGTTGATGGTAAAGCTGAAGTTTCGACTCTCCCTTCTATGCCTTGCTCAGTGGATAATATGGCTGGAGCTTTGGTCGGTAGACACCTTTATATAGCAGGAGGAGCGATGGACGGTAAGGCTTCCAATCGTGTGTTACGCCTTGATTTAGATAATCTTTCAGCTGGATGGCAAGACGTAAAAGCGTTCCCTGGTATGGTACGCATACAACCTGTAGCTGGTAGTATGGGTGATAATCACTTCTGTCTCTTCGGTGGCTTTGCTCCTGCAGGGAATGGTGAGGAAGCAAAGTTGGCGATGGATGGTTGCGTATATGACGAGGCGACAGATGAATGGCAGGTGGTTGAAGGACCGAAGGACGATATGGGTCAGCCGCTATTCGTTGGTGGTGGCGCAGCTATCAACTTGTGTAGCGACCAGCTCTTGGTTATGGGAGGTGTTAATAAAGACGTGTTCTTGTCGGCTGTCAATCATCCTCAACCCGACTATCTGAGTCACCCTATCGAGTGGTATCGCTTTAATCCCTACACCTTATACTATGATAAGGCAGGATGGAAGGTGCTCTATAAGAGTTCGGAAACGGCACGTGCTGGTGCTGCCTTAGCTCAGACTCATCATGGCTTGTACGTGATTGGTGGCGAGTTAAAGCCAAGAGTGCGCAGTAATAAGGTTGTGAAGTATCCGAAACGCTGATGTCTTCTGACCTTTCTTCTTCGTGAAGCGTACAGAGACAAGATGCTGAAAGAGTCTATTATTGCTCATTGTCGTTATATATTACCCTTACTGAAAGGGAGTTAGAAAGGACTTTCAATATTTTTTTAATCGCCCATCACATCCCACAAACAATCGTCTATTACCCATAACAAGGTATAGAGAGGTGGGAGCGGGCAGTAATCTTCTTATGAAAAAATACTATCCTTGGGTATTGGTTGCCCTCCTTTGGTTTGTAGCCCTGCTGAATTACATGGATCGACAGATGTTGTCAACCATGCAGGAAGCAATGAAAGTTGATATTGCAGAACTCAATCACGCAGAAGCTTTCGGTGCTTTGATGGCCGTCTTCTTATGGATTTACGGACTGGTGAGCCCCTTTGCAGGTATTATTGCCGACCGTGTCAATCGTAAGTGGCTTGTTGTAGGTAGCATCTTCGTGTGGTCTGCCGTGACTTATCTTATGGGTTATGCAGAGAGTTTCGACCAGCTTTATTGGCTTCGAGCCTTCATGGGAATCAGCGAAGCACTTTATATCCCAGCAGCACTGTCCCTTATTGCCGATTGGCATGAGGGGAAGTCACGCTCATTGGCTATTGGTATTCACATGACAGGCCTCTATGTAGGTCAGGCTGTTGGTGGTTTTGGTGCCACCTTGGCAGCGATGTTCTCATGGCATGCCGCTTTCCATTGGTTTGGTATCATCGGTATTGTTTATTCAGTAGTATTACTGCTCTTCTTAAAGGAGAATCCTAAGCACGGACAGAAAGCAATTTCACATGATGAACCGAAAGCTAACAAGAATCCATTCCGCGGTCTGTCGGTTGTCTTCTCTACATGGGCTTTCTGGGTGATCCTCTTCTACTTTGCCGTACCAAGTCTTCCTGGTTGGGCTACAAAGAACTGGTTGCCAACGCTGTTTGCCAATAGCTTGGATATTCCTATGTCAAGTGCAGGACCAATGTCAACGATAACAATCGCCGTGTCATCGTTCATCGGTGTTATCATGGGTGGTATTATTTCCGACCGTTGGGTACAGCGTAACTTACGCGGACGTGTCTATACCAGTGCGATAGGGCTCGGTCTTACCGTTCCGGCACTTATGTTCTTGGGTTTCGGCCATAGTCTTGTGTCAGTTGTCGGAGCAGGATTATGCTTTGGTATTGGCTATGGTATGTTTGATGCCAACAATATGCCAATCCTCTGTCAGTTCATTTCTTCGAAGTATCGCAGTACTGCCTATGGTATTATGAACATGACGGGTGTGTTTGCAGGAGCTGCTGTTACACAGGTGTTGGGCAAGTGGACGGATGGTGGTGACCTCGGTCTTGGCTTTGCTATCTTAGGTGGTATTGTTGTGTTAGCACTGGTCTTACAGCTCTCTTGCCTACGACCAACAACCGACAATATGGAGTAAGAAACGTTTGTAATTGCTTATTATTATCACATATAATCGCCTCTCGCACGCATGAAATCCCCTTCTTTGAGGAATAAAGGTGGAGGGCAACAATGTTTATGGAAAAGATTATTGGATTAATTGACGCACCGTTCACGCCATTCTATGCTAATGGCGATGTCAATCTTGAGCCTATAGAGGCTTATGCAGCAATGCTGCAAAAGAACGGACTGAAGGGAGTTTTCATTAATGGTTCATCTGGTGAAGGCTACATGCTCACCACAGAAGAGCGCATGCAGTTGGCTGAACGCTGGATAGAGGTAGCCCCAGAAGGCTTCAAGGTCATTGTGCACGTGGGTAGTTGCTGCCTGCGTGAGAGTGTGCGACTGGCTGAACATGCAGCGAAGATTGGTGCATGGGGCATTGGTGCTATGGCACCTCCTTTCCCAAAGATTGGCCGTATTGAGGAGTTAGTGAAATACTGTGAGACAATAGCAGCAGTGGCTCCTTCACTTCCATTCTACTATTATCACATCCCTGCCTTCAATGGTGCTTTCTTGCCAATGCTCGACCTCTTGAAGGCTGTCGATGGTCGTATCCCTAATTTCGCAGGCATCAAATACACCTTTGAGAGCCTCTATGAGTATAATCAATGCCGTCTTTACAAGGATGGAAAGTTTGATATGCTACACGGACAGGACGAGACTATCCTCCCAAGTCTTGCTCAAGGCGGTGCTCAAGGTGGTATCGGTGGTACAACCAATTATAATGGTCGTGAGCTGACAGGTATCATTGATGCATGGAACAAGGGTGACATCGAGACCGCTCGAGAGAAGCAGAACTTCTCACAGGAGGTTATCAATGTTATTTGTCACTTCCGTGGCAATATCGTTGGAGGTAAGCGTATTATGAAGTTGATGGGCTTCGACCTTGGTCCTAACCGTGTTCCGTTCCAGAATATGACGGATGAAGAAGAGGTGCGGATGAAGAAGGAACTTGAAGAAATCGGTTTCTTCGAGCGTTGCAATAAGTTCTAACAAACATAATACAGCCCAATATTTCCCTTTATTCTCCCCTTTTTAATGTCAATTAACTTGTTGGGAGAGTGGGAAATATTGGGCTGTTTTCTTTTCTATCGGTCGTTTGCTGTTTACCTATCAATTATAGATAGTAATCTCACCAGCAATCGACTGGTTCATGTATTTGCGTATTGTCTCTGTATCGTTGTACTTCGCTTGTAGATACATCAGTTTCGTTACGGCAGCTTCAACCGTACTATCATAACCGCTGATAACACCTGCATCCTTGAGTTGATAGCCTGTGTCGTATCGATTCATCTCAACTTGTCCGCTGATACACTGACTGATATTGACCACAATGACATTGCGTTCTGTGACCTTTCGGAGTAAGTTCATGAGCCAAGGCTGCTGTGGAGCATTGCCACTTCCATACGAGCGCATGACAATACTACGCAACTCTGGTGCATCAAACATGTGATGAATAAGATGCTCCTCGATACCAGGAAAGAGAGAAAAGATTATCACATTGTTATCTAACTCGAAGTGTGGTAGCATCGGTTTCGTGAAGTCTGGCTTTAAGATATTGTGTTCGTTAAAGTTGAAATTGACTCCAGCTTCGCAGAGATGAGGATAGTTAAAGGTGTCAAACGCATTAAACTCGTCTGCATTCTGCTTTGTTGAACGATTGCCTCGTAGGAGATGTCCACTAAAGTAGATGCAAACCTCGGGTACCATTGGGGTCCCGTCTAAGTGATGAGCAGATGCCAATTCAAGACTTGTCATGAGGTTCTCCTTCCCATCCGTACGTAGCTGTCCGATTGGGAGTTGTGAACCTGTAAGGATGATAGGCTTGGTGAGGTTTCAAACATGAACGACAAGACTGAAGCAGTGTATGACATCGTGTCTGTACCATGCAAGACAACAAAACCGTCATACTCGTCATAGCGGTCGGAAATCACTTCTACCAACCGCTTCCAACGCACGGGTGACATGTCGGAAGAGTCGATAGGAGGGTCGAACTGGTAGGTATCGACCTCCGTAGGGATGAGTTTAAACTCAGGAACGTTGTCAACAAGATGGTTGAAGTCTAAAGGCTCCAATGCACCTGTCCGTGGGTTGTGTCCCATACCAATGGTGCCACCTGTATAAATAAGTAATACTTTGTTGGTTCTGTTCATCGTGCATTAGTTTGTTACATCTGCAAAGATAACAAAAACATTTAACTCCCATCGTAAATCATACAGATTATTTTGCATATATTTGAGTATTGTCTTTCAGCGTGTAGATTTTGGTTTAGGATACTCCTTCGTAGCTTGTGCTATCTTGCTGTACGATAAGACTTTAATCGAATACTCTCCTGTGTGGGCTTCCTAATAAGTAGGTGTGATTTTATAGACTTTAGTAGAATAGGCGTTCTAACACATAAACAGCATATCTACCTTTATTCGTTTATCATATTACTACGAGTGATTTGCTTCATTTCTAAACAGTATCTTGAGTTGTGTAAAAGGTCGATAGCTGCGTTGTTTACAGGTTACTCCAAACGTATCTGGGTATCTGATACATTGTTGATAGAGATGTTACAGACATGTTATTGTCGTTGAATAGAATAAAGCTAACGGCTAATTTAGGTTCTTCCGTTAAATGTGTAGATTGTTAATAGAGTGAGATTAATCCACATACATGGTAAGCTTACCTCCAATAAGATTGTTTTATAAGGTGGGGGTAAACTATATGATAAATGTAATTAGGTGTGATGTCTATCTGTCGTCTATAACCTGCTTATTCCCTTATTAAATCATGTTTGTAAACTATTTTTGTACATCTCAAACCCAATACATACTCTTTTGGCTTCTAAAAGACGCCCTTTTGGGTTGCAGAAGATGCTCTTTAAGACCCTTGCTAACGCCCTTTTGAAGTCCAATTGGGCACCTTTTACTTTATACTTGGTAACTAATTGATACCCTGTTGATTGCAAACCTGCTTCATGTGTGTATTTTTGCCGTTAGCTATAGGTGTTTTCCTTGAAATTATGTAATGATTTTTCAAACCCTTGTCTGCAGGTTTTCGATGTCTTAAAACGAAAAGATTTTCAATGAAAGAGGATGAAAATAGGATAGATAGTTGACTGTCTCAGCTATATTCGTGTTTAATGAGTAACTTTGGCTCTTACGTTAAAGCACTACGAAAAGAGTCCATACATTTAACGGAAGAACCCTAATTTATCTGAGGAAAACACTTTTGTCGCTTATAACCCTATCCTATAAGAGGAATAAATAAATGGACTATAAACGTATAGACAGAAAACAATAATCGAGTAGAAAGGAAGGGATTTGTTTTCTTTCTACTCGATTTTCACTTGTTAAGGGTTATGCTCTTATCAAGTAAGCAGCAAGACCATGACGTGGACCAAGGTATTTAGCGTCTATTGTAGTAATAGGCTTGATTTCTTCTATGACATATTTCTTTCCTTGATAATTGATGATTTGTCCAACTTGATACTCTGCGTTGAAACGAACCATCTGCTTCTTGCAGCGTTCAGAGACACCAAGGAAGAGCATACGACCAGTTCCATCTGAGAAGATCTCAATCTTTGGTGTAAACTTTCCGTAGTTGATATTGTACCATACCCCTATGACTATTGCTATGATTGCGCACAGGATAACAAGTGCGGCCATTATATAATATGTGTTTATCTCCATTTGTGTATGATGATACGAAGGTTAGTTCTTTTGATACTTATTCATGTCCCAGTTTGCATAACGCTCAAGGTTCTTGTGTAGAACGTCAGCCTGTGAGAAATACTCCCATGGAATGTTATGGGCAGATATACCCAATACAGCACAATCAATAAATATGGTCTTTTGATATTTTCCGTAGTGGAAATAAACCTTATTGTGGTCTACACGTTCCAGTTTACCAAACATTGTTACAAAGCCGATGCCATCCTCATAGATATGTAACTCCATGAAGGGTTGTTTCTCTTTCCATTTTATCAGCGTTCCTATTACTAAAAGAATTGCAATTATCCAAAGACCGTGAATCATAAAGTTTACTCCAGATGAGAGCCAGGCTACGCCTTTCATTGAATTAGCAAAGTCTAACATAGCTTGCTGTACGTTTGGTATGCGTGTAATGCCATAAATAATAAGGAATACAACCCAACCTTGTATAACTCCCTTCCATTTTCCTTTTCCTTCATATTGGCTTGCATCCAATATGTGTTTAGAAACTAATTTGTCTTCCATTTGGTTATTTAATAAGTTGTTTATTTGCTACAAAGGTATGAAAGTTCCTACAGATGAGCAATCTAAATAGGTCTTTTTTGATGTAAGATGGTCCCTCCTTTTGTCCATTTGACGTTATTTAATAGATTGAAAGGAATATTGTTTTCTTTTATTGTATAGGGCAGAACCGTTTGTGAAGGATATTAACTCTGTCTCTCAATGTGCTGCTGACTGGGCAATCCCCTTAAAGACAACGTTTCCTGTCATCTCTATCATCTCATGTAGAGACTAAATTTGTAAGTTTATAATCGGTTTACTTGAAATGTTATAAATGACAGGAAATGAATATATTCGTAATATAGTAGTATCGAGAAATTTCTCCTTACTCTATTTGAACTTTATCACAACGTATAATGAGGAGTCTCTCCTTATTATGTTTATCTATTGAGTAGATATTCCATCTTTTCTATGTTTCCTTTTAATTCATCCTCGTTAGGTGTTGGATTCATGAATAGGAAGAGCGTTTCCTCTAACTGTTGTAAGGCCTTCAAGTTCTTCTGTTGTTTATATTCCTTGCGTAATGTTTCAATCTTGGCAACGTTTTGTACACCTCTTATGATATGTTCAAAACGACGGCTTGAGTGCATTCCAGGATATACGATATAGGTATCGCCTGGTGTAAACAACTTAAAGCGACTGTCGTACATAGGGTTTTCTGTCCAATTCATCCATGCCCAGCGAAGGAAACCATTGAAGCCATTAGCAAGGCAATAGAGTGGGAGGTAGGTTGCTTCGATTGGTTCGTTGTTGCTACCCACATTTGGCATTTCATCGGGACAAGCCGTGTAGGAGGTGCTAATCCAACCTTTCGAATTCCTCAAAGCAAGGTCGTCTGGCGTAAACTGCTGCTTCCATGCAATACAATAATCATAGATCTTATCGACAAGTTCTTTGTGATAGTTTCCTGCTAATGACATCTTGACACCTGGTGCTGCCTCCTGTGCAATGCGATAGGCATCTTGCATAGCATCGAGGGAACGTTCGTCCATCGCTATAACAGTTCTGTCAAACCAACCTCTCTGCTTCTGGTGGTCAGCAAAGGAACGTAGGAATGGAATCCACATGTCGCTGTATTCTTTGCTGTTGGTTGTTGTTTTTAGTTCCTTATAGCTTTTTGAGGCTTCGTCATAATAGGTGAAAGTCATGTCCCAAGGCACCATTGAGAAACAGTTGATATCCCCATTGATACCACAAGAGTCGAGGAACGAAATCCAACGGTCGAAGGCTGTATAGTCATACGACCATGTTCCGTCTGCTTTTCGTGTTGTCTCAATCATCGCATCGAACTTGTCATTGCTCTGTACGCCCCAAGGTTCGTAGAAGAGGATAGCTGAGGCATTGCGTTGTCCAGCACGTGCCAGCAACTGCATATAAGGACGGAGGATGTCAAGATGTGCTTGACTCCAAGGAGCGACACCATAATATCTACTGGCAGCGTAGGGTTGTTGCCAGAAATTAAGGTGGAAATTATCAGAGAGGGAGAGCCTGCGATTGAGTACTTTAACTGTGAACGGGATGGTGCTGACAATCTTCCCGTCTTGTCGTAGTTGTAGGTTAATCTTATAGGAACCAGTCTTAATATTCTTTGGAACCTCAATCGTGCACCAAGCAGACTTGCTATACATTGGATCGTCGGCCTTTATGCTGTCGTCACCAATGATGTCGGGCATGAGCCATGTCTGCAAGGAGTCGGGGTGATTACCACAGTTTTGGAAATCATCAGTGATAACGGCAGAAAGAAAATGAGCTGTAGCAGTCGACAGGAGTCGATTGCTACAGCTCATTGATAGTTTTAAGTTGCCCTTTACCATCTCTGGTAATGAGAACTCAAGTCCGATACGTTCGCCTTTCCAGGCTGTTATTTCTTTCTTTTCACTTGCTTTTTTTTTACTGCAAGTGGTGCTTTGGTCTGATGTGCCTTAGCTGCATCGACCATGTACTTAGAACGATCAACGTAAGAAAGAATGTCATATTCTCCATTAGTAATCGCCTTCAATGACAGACTTTTGAACTCAATATCATAGCCGTCATTCTGTCCACGTACCTCATAGAGGAAGCCAATGCGCTGGTTCTTCATAAGTGCCATTGTTGAGTAGCATGAAGATTCGTCTGTTACGCGCAGACCTTTCTTCCAGTTACTACCTAATGCATGGGCAGTAGAGTAGTCTGCATAAGATGCTAACTCCTTATAGAAGAAACCTACACTGTCACGACGTGCGCTGAGTGGAACTGACTGAAGGGCTACAAAAAGCTTCTTACCGTCAGCTATTCTCTTTGCAGGAACAATCAAAATACCGCCATTGCAGGCGTTTACCTGCTTGCCTGTCATATTCTGTGGCATAACCTCTTCGCCCCAGCTACCTGTAGCCTTCGCAGCATCTTTGTAAGTATAGATGTTGAAGCGTCTGCCTCCATAAACGTCACGGCAGCTAAGTAATACACTACCATCTGGCAACTCCTCAACCTTTGACTCATCCTGTGCAATAGAAGGAGCCTTTGAAGGAGTACCTAAGACGTGCCATGTGTGACCGAAGTCATCAGAATAGATAACAAAAGTACCGCAACGGTCAACACCTTTCTGACGGATAGGATGTGCGATGTAAAGACGATAGAACTTGTCATTACGGATGTAGCGGCTCTGCATAATCTTACCTGATGTGAGGAAGATACCATCTGGATTACCACCATTAGGTAGCTTTCCATCGTAGAGACCGTGAATCATCTCGGTAAGATCCGTTCCATTATCCCAAGTCTTACCACCATCAGTACTATGGAAGAAGTAAGCGTGCTGCGGGTTCTGACGAGTGGCTGTTTGGTAAGCACTCTTACCTGCTACACAATGAAGGAGCACATTGTCTGACGTACGGTCAGCAATGATACTTGGATCACCGAACGCAGTACGGACGGGGTCGGCCGCATGTTCGTTACCTCGTGCCACGCAAACAGTGTCCGACCAAGTCTTACCAAAGTCCTTACTCGTCTTCATGACAATGTTTATCTGCCACAAACCATTTCTATTGTTCCATCCTACATCGGTATGACTAAGGCGGAAGTCGCAAGCAGCTAACAGTGTACCCTTACGTGTCTCAGTAATGGCTGGGATACGGTAAGGCACTGGGCTGTTCGCTCTATCAAAAACGATGGTGGTAAAACCATCATCGTTCTTGATATTGTTGTTCTTGTTTATTCCTACTGCACCTACTTGTAAGAGTGAGATACAGAGGTAAACAGTTAATAAGATCTTTTTATACATTAATCGTGATAAGGCGAATTAATACTAAAACTTATACTCTACAAATGCCTCCATTGCCTCGTAGCAAGCTAAGCCTAAGTCATCATAAAGCTTAGCAGTAGCACGGTTGCGGTCTTCTGAACGCTGCCAGAAGAGACGTTCGTCATTGCCAAGGAATGGTGCACTCTCCATCTGACTCTGATGCTTGAGGATTGAGTTACGTTTTGCACGCAGCTCCTCAGGACTGATAGGAACGCACATCTCGATGTTTTCAATTTCCCATTCTGCCCATGCACCACGGTACATCCATACACGGCAGTCCTTCAACCACTCTGCCTTAGCTTCCTTCTCAAGGTCGATAGCAGCAAGTACAGCATCTGTACACTTGCGGTGAGTACCATGTGGGTCAGCCAAGTCACCAGCTACATAAATCTGATGTGGCTTAACCTTGGAAATAAGTTCTCTTACAATATTCACGTCTGCTTCGCCCATTGGGAGCTTCTCAATCTTACCTGACTCATAGAAAGGAAGGTCGAGGAAGTGAACATGGTCGAGTGGAATCTGGTTGAAAGTAGAAGCGGTACGAGCCTCACCACGACGGATAAGTCCCTTGATGGTACGGATATCCTGTGAGTCGATGTCTCCTTCCTTCTTGTTCTTCAAGAATTCCTTAATCTCTTTGTACTTAGACTTGATAACCTCATCTTGGCTGTTGATAAAGAGCTGGTTGAAACCGTTGATGAAGTGCATGAAGCGTACAACCTCCTCATCACCTACGGCGATGTTACCAGATGTCTCGTAAGCTACGTGGACATCATGTCCCTGCTGTACCAAGCGGCGGAGGGTACCACCCATTGAGATAACATCATCGTCAGGGTGTGGAGAGAATACAATCACTCTCTTTGGGAATGGATTAGCACGTTCTGGACGATAGGTGTCGTCAGCATCTGGCTTACCACCTGGCCAACCTGTGATAGTATGCTGGAGGTCATTGAAAATCTTGATGTTAGCATTGTATGCTGAACCATAGAGTGCAAGGAGTTCGCTAAGACCATTCTCATTGTAGTCCTTGTTGGTCAACTTGAGAAGTGGCTTACCTGTAATCTGGCAGAGCCAAACCAGTGCAGAGCGTACCAACTTGTCTGTCCATTTGCATGATGCTACGAGCCAAGGGTGCTGAATACGTGTTAGTTTAGCTGCAGCAGAGAGGTCTATAACAACATGTGCATCGTTATGTGTCTGCAAGAAAGATGCTGGGACAGCGTCACTAACCTTACCTTCAACAGTCTTCTTAATAATGTCTGCCTTCTCTTCGCCCCATGCTGTAAGGTAAATCTTACGTGCTGCGAGGATAGTGCTGACGCCCATGGTGATAGAACATGGAGGTACAGACTCCTGAGAACCGAAGCTCATTTTCATCTCCTCACGTGAAGTCTCGTCAATCAAGATAAGACGTGAAGCTGAGGTAAGGCTTGAACCTGGCTCGTTGGTAGCGATGTTACCCATACGGCCAATACCTAAAAGGATGACATCAAGGCCACCTAACTCCTTAATATGCTGTTCATACTGACGGCAATGTTCCTGTACATCGTCCTGAGTGATAGTACCATCTGGTGTAAAGATGTTCTCGGCATCAATATCAATATGATTTAAGAATCGATCTTTAAGTTGGTTGATACTGCGGTTTACGTTCTCTACGCTCAGTGGGAAGTACTCGTATGCATTGAAGATAACAACATTCTTGAAACTTAACTTGCCCTCCTGATGACGCTTGATAAGCTCTTGGAAGATAGGAGTGAGCGAAGAGCCAGAGCCAACGCCCATAACATATTTTCTTCCTTCCTGCTCTCTCTTCTTGATATCAGCCTCAAGATGATTAGCAATGTCGATAGTTCCTTCCTCAATAGTTGGGAAGATATCAGTAGGAACCTTCTCAAAACGTGTTATCTCAGAGCGTTCGATAGCTGTTGCAGGACGATAAAACTCCTCAGGTATTTGATTGAGTACGATTTGTGAACTTAGATTCAGTTTCATTACAAGTTCTCCTTTTCTATGTCTTTAAAGTATTTGTATGTTTCTACTGTTAGTTTGTCTGTTGCACTTTCATCACAAACAATGATGCCGTGTTCGTGCATCTGCAATGCACTGATTGTCCACTTCTGTGTGAGCGGACCTTCTACGGCTGCGCGCAAAGCCTCTGCCTTATTATGACCATTTACAAGAATCAATACTTCCTTAGCATCCATTACTGTACCAACACCTACTGTCAGTGCATGTACAGGAACCTTGTTAGGGTCATTGTCAAAGAAGCGTGAGTTTGCAATACGTGTATCTGATGTCAAAGTCTTGATGCGAGTACGTGAGCGTAGAGATGAACCTGGTTCGTTGAAGGCGATATGACCATCAGGACCGATACCACCCAAGAAGAGGTCGATACCACCTACCTCACAAATCATCTCCTCATAGTGCTGGCATTCTGCTTCGAGGTTCTCTGCATTACCATTTAATATATGAATATTCTCCTTTGGGCAGTCAATATGATTGAAGAGGTTTTCTGCCATGAATGAATGATAACTCTGTGGATGGCTCTCAGGTAGTCCAACATACTCATCCATATTGAATGTAACAACATTCTTGAAGCTTACTCTCCCTTCTTTATATGCTTTTACCAACTCAGCATACATGCCCTCTGGTGAAGAACCAGTTGGCAAACCGAGTACAAAAGGCTTGTCTTGATTCTTAGCAGCATTGATACGCTCAATAACGTAGTTTGCTGCCCATTTAGATAACTTTTCGTAATTAGGTTCTATGATTAATCTCATACTCTTTGGTTTTAATTATTATGTTTTGGTTTATTATGTTATTAATTCTATTCTTGTGCTTCCGATTTCTCTTTCTTTGTCTTGTCTGGATGGGTGAATGGTACGAACCATGTAACCAGTAAGGCTGGGATGGTACATATCAATACGAAGATAAAGAAGCGGCGATAACCTAAAATATCGCTGAAAACGCCACTCAGCATACCTGGCAACATCACTCCTAAGTTCATGATACCACTTGCAAAGGCGTAATGAGCCATCTGATGTTTGCCCGGTGCTATCTGTTGCATCATAAAGAGGGATAGTCCAACAAAGCCGAAGCCATACCCAAAGTATTCCATTACAATGGCACCGCCAATCAGCCAAAGGCTCTCTGGTTGATAGATAGCTAAGAGTGTGTAAGCAATGAAAGGAATGTTGAATACTAATGCAAGTGAGAAGAGACTCTTCTGCAACCCTCTCCAAGCAATGTAATAGCCTGCAAGGATAGAGCCAATAACAAAGGCTGCAGCACCGAAGGTACCATAGCAGAGTCCAATCTCTTGTTCGCTCAATCCTAAACCTTGGTCAGCACGTGACGCTTTGAGGAAGAGAGGAACTATCTTCATAACGAAACCCTCTGCAAAACGATAGAGGATAATGAAGAATATATAATATATAATGTGTCTTTTCTTAAAGAAGTCGACAAATACCTCTACCAGTTCTACTAATGACTCGTTTAGTGATTTGGGCGAATCTGTTGTAGCCTTCTTGGATTTGGTAGGATGACGAAGTGGTAACAACCAATCACTATCATGATAGTAGCGATGATGAGCATGATAAACATCCATGCTTTTGTTACACCGAAATGCTCAATAAACGTACCAGCAAGGTAGACCAACCCACCTGTAGCTGCTATCTTCGCAATGTTATAGAAGGCTCCTTGCCAGCCGATCCACCTTGCTTGTTCTTCATTTGAGAGCACAGACATATAGGTTCCGTCCGCAGCAATATCGTGCGTAGCGCCGCTCATAGCAATAACCGCAAGTATCGCTATTGTAACAGGGAAGAAGAAAGGAAGATGAAGAGCAAAGGCTACTAAGGCAAAAAGCACACCTGTAAGCAGCTGTGTCAATACAACAAAGAACTTCTTTGTCTTATAGATCTCTAAGAACGGACTCCATAGTGGTTTCAAGGTCCATGGAAGCATGATAAGAGATGTCCAAAAGGCTATCTGCCCATCAGATACTCCCATTCCTTTATACATTAATGTACATACCATGTTAAGTACGACGAAAGGCATACCCATGGCGAAATAAAGCGTAGGAACCCATGTTGCAGGACTATGCAGCTTTTTATTTTCTTCTTTTAGGTTCTTAGGGTTTAGACTCATTTTCTTTATCTATGATTTTCTAAAGAAAGTAACAGTTGAAGAGGTGGTTTTACTTATCTAAAAGGTTAAATTTAACTTTAATTTACCAATGAGATGAACCTCTTGTTATGAGAACTGCACTCCCTTAATTCTAACTATTGTATTTATAACGCTTATAAACGCTTTTTATTGTATGCGTATTTGGTATTTTCAATGAAAATAATTAAATTTGCATAGAATAAAAAAAATACGTTTATAAATCATTACCTATAATTATGTGGCTGAATTCTTATTCCCATCTTTTTAAGGCAACGATAGCTTGTACAAGCTTATTATTCTCGCCGGTAGTTCTTTCAACGGTTCATGCTCAGGAACAGAATGTTGTTGTGATTAACCCGACTGACTCTCCTTCAGATATTGTTCGTAAGGCTGCAAATGTTGTTCCTTCTGCTCGTCAGTTCAATTGGCAGCGTCAGGAGCTTACTGCTTTCTTGCACTATGGTGTTAATACCTATACTGGTAGAGAGTGGGGAGATGGTAAGGAGTCGCCTGCTATCTTCAATCCAACCAATCTTGATGCAGACCAGTGGATACGTGAGTTAAAGGCTGCAGGCTTCAAGTGTGCTATCCTTACTTGTAAACACCATGATGGTTTCTGTCTGTGGCCATCGGCTTATACTGAGCATAGCGTTAAACACTCGCCTTGGAAGAATGGTAAGGGTGATGTCGTCCGTGAGGTGAGCGAGGCTTGTAAGAAGTATGGTATGGACTTTGGTGTTTACCTTTCTCCTTGGGACCGTAACTCTGCGTTGTATGGAACCGACGCTTATAATGATTTCTTTGTTAAGCAGTTGACAGAATTACTTACGCAATATGGTAAGATAAGCGAGGTCTGGTTTGATGGTGCTTGTGGTGAGGGTCCAAACGGTAAGAAGCAGGTGTATGACTTTGTACGTTGGTATGAGCTTATCCGTAAGCTACAGCCAGAGGCCGTGATAGCTGTTATGGGACCTGATGTACGTTGGGTTGGAACAGAGACAGGACGTGGTCGTGAGATGGAATGGAGTGTTGTGCCTAAGGATAATCTCGACCAGGATGCTATTGCGAAGAACTCACAGCAGGAGGTGCTGACGGCACCTGTTGGTGATATGATGGGTCAGGACCTTGGTAGCCGCAAGAAGATTGAGAAGGCAAAGTCGCTCGTCTGGTATCCAGCTGAGATTGATGTGTCTATTCGTCCGGGTTGGTTCTATCATGAGGAACAGGACAGTAAGGTTAAGTCTCCAAAGGAGTTGATGGATATCTACTTCACTTCTGTAGGAATGAATGGTGTACTTCTCTTAAATCTCCCTCCTAACAAGGAAGGTAGACTTTCTGATGCTGATGTGAGAAGTCTTCGTGGTTTCCGCCAGTTGTATGTAACAACCTTTACTGATAACCTCTTGGCGAAGGCTAAGGTTACTTGTTCTCTGTCAGAGGGTAAGGGCCGCAATGTCGTTGATGATAATTATGACACCTCTGTACGTCCTAAGATGAAGGACGGTAAGGCTGTCTTCTCATTTAAACTGAACAAACCTGTCACCTTCAATGTCTTGTCTGTTCAGGAGGATATCCGTAAGGGGCAGCGTGTAGAAAAGTTCTTACTCGAAGTAAAGGATGCCAAGGGTAATTGGAAGAAAGTTACTGAGGGAACAACTGTTGGGCATAAGCGTTTGTTGAGATTCCCTGTTGAGACCGCTAAGGAGGTGCGCCTTATCATTAGTGAGGTGCGTGCCGTACCAACTATCTCTGAAATTGGACTTTATCGCTTAAGAGATTAGAATATCATTCTCAGACTTATTACAATAAGTTATATAAAAAGAGCGTGTGTCAAAATGCAAATTAATAACTTGACAACTTTCAAACTATAAGTAGTTTTTCCTGAAACAAAGAAAAGACCATTTCTTTACTCAAAATCGAGTACAGAAATGGTCATTTTTAATGGATTGTTTCAAACTGTAAGATTATCAAAATAGTATATACATTTTGACACACCCTCTCCTCATCAATTTTATTTGTTAGTATTACTACTGTTTTACAAATCCATTCTTATAAAAGTCATACCAATCTGCAATCTTTTTAGGAGTATTGGCTTTCAGAAGTAAGAGCATTTCACGAGTGAACTCCAAGTGACCAGTAATATTTGCTGTAACGATATTTTTATCACTCACTGCCTGTGCGTTCACATATCCTGTTTCGTTCGTGTATCTTTCACCGCCCCATTGTTTAAGTTGGTCGAGACCATTACCCGTATGTTTTACGTTGTTCAAGAAGCCATGAGCACACAGAAATGATGCTCCGTTGCATATAGCTCCTACAGGTTTGCCCTTATCCAATGCTTCTTGTACCAATGGCTCAACAAGTTCTGCTTTAGGAGAATTCCATTGATTGCCACCGATAAGCACTAAGGCTGCATACTCTTTGGGCATATTCTCAAAAGAATAGTCGGGCAATGTTTTGAATCCACCAATGGAACAGACTGCATCTAATGTCGGAGCAACTGTATGCACTCTGTACTTGATTTCACTACTGGTATTACGCCAACATGAAGGGCTGTAGAGAGAAAAGCACCTTCCCAATCTGTGTACTCATTCAATAAGACAAACAAAACTTTTTGGAGGTTTAGTAGTGCCATTATCTTATTCGCATCTTCATGATTGGCTGTGTTGTATAGTGTGGCATTGTCAACCCGTTTCTTTTCAATGTAATCGTGCATAGGATAAGCATTGATAGCAGCTTGAATACTGTTACTGTCTTTGCCAGAACCAATTGTACAAGCACAAATAGCCACATCGCATCCTAAACCCTTTAATTCTTCGAGATGATTCTTTACAGAGCATTCTCCACTTGGAAAATCTCCCTGTGTAACAATACCAACTTTTCTTCCATCGTATTCTATGACATCAAGAAAATCACCATTGGATATTTCTTTAAAACAATTGTTAGAATTTTGAGAGCTTTGTTTCAATAGCTTATCATGCACAATCGTTAGTGTTGTTGTTTTCCCACTATTTTGGGGACCTCTTAATGAGATAATTTCCATATTATTTATATTTTGATTACAAACAAAATAACTCTTCAGCGATAATGAACGTTGAATATCAAGAACTTATAAACGTAACATTGTGGCAAAAAGGCTCGAAATGACATTCTTTACCAGAACTTGTATGTATCTATTTATGTAACTTGTTGATAATCAACAGTAGTTTATACATCTTGTCGCTGAATAGTTACGTATAACCTATTCATTGATTAAATGCTTTTAAAATATAGTGCAAATATACAAAAAAACAAGATATAAGCATCTTATTCAAACTAAAATATATATATATTGTCTTAAGAACTAAAGTTTGTCATACCCTCTTCAATATATTTACGTACAAATGAGTCTTTTATTCTTTTATTTGATATTCCTATTTAACTTGTTTCTATTTTGTTTTCTTAAATTTCAACAGGTTATCTGCATATCCCTTCCAATCAGCCACTCCACAAATACTATCTGTTGGGGTGCGATAGAAGGTATTACCATTGTTTCCACCTGTCAGATAGATGGCATCGGTAAAGCCATAATCGGCAAGGGCTTGTGCGAAGTCGTAGAGGGACTCTTTATGGATTGTCTCAACATACCAAATCATTGTAGAGCCGGCTTTACGTGCTAATGCACAGCGTGTCACTTTTCCCTTTAAGGCAAACTGTCTCTCACATATTTGTCCTGCTGATACGAGTGCAAATTGACGGAACATACTGCCATTGTGGGCTTTGACATACTCTTTTATGGAATCATCCTGACCAATACCTATTTGCCACTTGTCGCCAACGATAATCACAAAGCCTGCCTTATTATGGTTGCTTGCATACTCCTTACCTTGATAGATAAAGTCGCCTATGTATTTGTATTGATGGTTTTCATCCCAATAGAAGTCCCAACCATGTGTGACAAGACAGACGGTAGAGTCGCTGTCAGAAGGGGCCGTACGAGATAGGGTAGGCGTGAGTCCGTGTAGTTCGTATAGTCTCATACCCACGCCATAGAGCGAGTCTACCTTCATCGTCACCCCTTGTAAAGTGTCTGTCGGCATCTTTCTCTAAATCGCGAATGACTTCTGTTGATGTACGACTCAGTGGGTAGTCAAAGGCGATGGTACGGCTCATGGCTTTCTGCCAGAAGTAGAGGGTTGCAGCCGAAAGGACGAGAATAACAAGCAGAACAAGACCTTTCCACCATCTGCGGGATGCTGGTTGCTGCTTGTCTGTTGGCTGAGAAGGCTTGAATCCCTCACCTCCTAAGAACTGAATGTCGTCGTCACTATAGCTCATTCTGCTTTTGTTTTATACCCTCTTCAAGCAGCTGCAGCGCTTTATGAGAGATGGAGTTGAGTACTATCTTTTGTGGTATTTCTTTCCTCCAAAGGCTCAGCTGGTCCTTCTTAGTGTCTATCCTACAGATATAGTGAAGGTTGAGAACATATTGTTTACCCACCCTTACGAATACAATTTCCTGCTGTCTCATCTGTTGGTCAATGAGCTCTGTGATGGCTTTAAGGTTCATCCATAACTGTAACTCCTCCCCATTTGAAAGCGTCATCACACAGTAGTTGCCGTCTGACCGGATATAAAGTATCTCGTCAAACGCCAGTCGCATCATCTCAGTGCTCCCGTTTTGTATGATTAACAGCTGTTTCACTCTCTATTGCTAACAGATAGTTATACTACTGCAAATGTAGTAATAAAAAGCTATACTCTTGTTGCTTTGTATCGAAAATATATTCTTTTCAGTCAATCAATGCCTTAGAATAGCTACTAACAAAGTCTTCTCGATGGGTAACATACAAGTCGATAAAGAGTTTAACTCTTGCCAACAACTCCCTTATATGTGTCCATATAGCCCTCGGATGGCGTATGTCATCAGCATTATAACCCACTGCTTTAATGTTCATCTTGTCTGCTAAGAAGATGCTACGCTCGTTGTGCCATTTTTGAGAGATGATAATCATGTCATGAATACCGAAATATTGTTTGCTATTCCTCAAAGACAGCAGGGTACGATAGCCTTGTCCGTCCATCATGATGATGCTATCTGGCACACCCCTTTCTATCAGGTCGTGGCGCATTGTTAGTGGTTCGTCATATCCTTCTCGCTTGTCTCCACTAATGATAAGCTGTCTAAACTTCCCATGTTTGTAGAGTTCTGCTGTCGCATTGATACGTGCCAAGTAAAACGAACTTGGTCTTTTACCGTCTCTTGTCTTTGGGTTAGTGCCGAGCAATAAGGCTGTCTGCATAGTAGGAACGTCATTGATGTTACTGAATGTCCTACCTTCTGCATTCCTGTCAACACTGATGTTGCACAGTGCGACGATGATGGCAAGTATGACAAGGATAGCGATGGAGGAATAAAGTATTTGTCTTCTTCGTTTCATCTGATTATGTATTTATTGAATCATTACGTATGAGCGTACTTTGTCTTGATACCTTTTCTGATTATCTCGATGCAAAGTTATACTTTTTCTCTTACCAATCACCATCTTTCTTCCACCTGCTGATGAAATGGTAGTGAGTGTGTATGAAATGGCGTAGTTTGTCTTTATTTAGATAAAACATTCCTCTGTACATCATAGCCGAGCATCATAAATTATTGAGCGAAGTTTTTTTTCGTGGGAAAATATGTGGGGGAAATTCGCTTGTAACGGCAGAAACTGGCTTTCTGTGAGTTCTGTATGTGTACAAAAACTTACATTTATCTATCAGAGAAGGGTCTGACTCTTTTGTTTTCACTAACATGCTTATAGTGTATCTCGGCAATCACGCCATATTTTGAGAGAATTAATAAGATGGCAAAAAGACTTTACATGCGTGTTAGCCAAATATTCTTTTAGATGGTGAAGGATATGTCTTAAAGTAGCATATATAACATTCAATAAATCAGTATGTTATGAATAGCATTAAAGAAGACGCTCTTCTTGCCTCAAGAAGGGCGTCTTCTTGTCTCAAGAAGGGCATGTTCTCGAGCGAAGAAGGGCCTTTTCTTGTCCCATCTCTGCGCCCTTTCTGAATGAAGAGAGAAGTTGTAAGCGAAATATCCCAACATTTTTTTCTGTCCATTGGGTGTTCTCCCTTCTATTATCAGCCTTCTAATAGGGCTTACCTCAGTAATTTGTTCTGTGAGAGAAATACCTCCCCACCTCTTCAGCGGTCGTCCTGTTTAGAGAGAAAAAGCATTCCCCAGCGTTTCACCCTCTGTTCCGTTTTCATTAAGACAATTACCAACGATAGCAGAAATGCTCTGTGTACTCTGTCGGTCGAAGGCCATCTGTGGGCTCGAAATGTGTGTAAAAATGCTCCGTGAACTCTGTGAGCTCTGTGAGAGAAAAAAATACCCAGCGCTTCACCCTTCGCCCCCGTTTAGAAAGAGAAACATCTTCCCAGCACTTCACCCTTTGCCCCCCTCAGTGGGAATACAAACTCCAATCCGTTTGAATCTATCGTATATACAAGAAAAGCCGTTACCTCAGATGAAGTAACGGCTTGTGTATGTTTGAGAGATAAATCTCTTACTTCTCGATAGCTGCAACGCCTGGGAGCACCTTACCCTCGATAGCTTCGAGCATAGCACCACCACCAGTAGAAACGTAAGAAACCTTGTCAGCAAGACCGAACTTGTTAACAGCAGCAACAGAGTCACCACCACCAACGAGTGAGTAAGCACCGTTCTCCTGAGTTGCCTCTGCTACAGCCTTAGCAATCTCACCAGTACCCTTAGCGAAGTTCTCCAACTCGAACACGCCTACAGGACCGTTCCAAAGGATTGTCTTAGAAGCGAGGATAATCTTCTTCCACTCCTCGATGCTCTCCTCTGATGCGTCCATACCTTCCCACTCATCAGGAATCTGGTCGATTGGGAATACCTTGCGCTCTGTGTCGTTAGAGAAGTCTTTACCACAAACAGTAGCTACTGAGAGTGAAAGGTTTACGCCCTTCTCCTTAGCAGCAGCGATTACGTTCAATGCCTCTGGCATCAAGTCGTCCTCGTGGAGAGACTTACCAATCTTACCACCCTGTGCCTTGATAAAGGTATAACCCATACCACCGCCGATGATAAGGTTGTCTACCTTGTCGAGGAGGTTCTTGATTACACCGAGCTTAGAGCTTACCTTTGAACCACCGATGATAGCGGTGAATGGATGCTGAGCGTTCTTCAATACGTTATTGATAGCTGTAACCTCTTTCTCCATGAGGTAACCCAACATCTTGTGGTCAGCATCGAAGTAGTCAGCGATAACTGCTGTAGATGCGTGCTTGCGGTGAGCTGTACCGAAGGCGTCGTTTACATATACGTCAGCGTATGAAGCGAGTTTCTTAGCGAAGTCCTTCTGACGATCCTTCATCTCTGCCTTTGCAGCGTCATACTCTGGTGTACCCTTCTCAACACCTACTGGTTTGCCTTCCTCTTCTGGGTAGTAACGAAGGTTCTCAAGCAAGAGAGCCTCGCCTGGCTTTAGTGCTGCAGCCTCAGCCTCAGCGTTACCAGCGTCCTTAGCGAACTTAACCTCGACACCAAGAGCATCGCTTACGTTCTTAACAATCTGGCTCAATGAGAGCTCTGGCTTTACCTTTCCCTTTGGCTTACCCATGTGGCTCATCATGATGAGGGCGCCACCGTCGGCCAATATCTTCTTTAGTGTTGGCAGAGCACCACGGATACGTGTGTCGTCAGTTACGTGGCCCTTCTCATCCAAAGGCACATTGAAGTCTACGCGGACGATAGCTTTATGTCCTGCGAAGTTAAAATCGTTAATTTTCATTTGTTCTTTATTATTTGTAATGTTACTATTTCCTTGTGGCAAAAATACTAATTTTTAATGGATTGGTGAAATCAAACACTATCTTTTTTGTATATTTGCAGAAAAATTAGATGGTAATGAAAGATTCGATTATTATTGTTAGTGGTGGGTTAGACTCCATTACGTTGCTTTATGATAAGGCGGAGACTATCGCCTTGGCTATCTCTTTTGACTATGGTCAGAATCATGGGTCTAAGGAACTGCCTTATGCTCAGTATCATTGTGAGAAGTTGGGTATCCCGCATATTACTATCCCTTTGTCGTTTATGCACGAGTATTTTAAGAGTTCGTTACTTGATGGTGCTGAGGCTATTCCAGAGGGACATTATGCGGAGGAGAATATGAAGTCGACGGTTGTTCCTTTCCGTAATGGTATTATGCTTGCGATAGCAACGGGTATTGCCGAGAGTCATGAGTTGAAGCGTGTGTATATTGCTAACCATGGTGGCGACCATACCATTTATCCTGACTGCCGTCCTGAGTTTATCAATGCGATGAATGGTGCTACGGAGGCGGGCACTTTTGTGAAGGTTAGTGTTGAGGCTCCTTATACGGAGATTACTAAGGCTGAGATTGTGGCACGTGGTGCTGCGTTGGGAATTGACTATGCTAAGACTTGGAGTTGCTATAAGGGTAGCGACGTACACTGTGGTAAGTGTGGTACGTGCGTAGAACGTCGAGAAGCCTTTGAAGCGGCGGGTGTGAAGGACCCAACGATTTATAGCAATGATTGATAGGATTGTTCTATTATTGCTTGTGTTTTGATTGCAAAAACTAAAACAGTCGGATTGAAAGTTTCAATCCGACTGTTTTGTTAATTATGAATGATAAGCTTTAAGCCAGCAATTGTTCTGCCATGTTTGCAGCAGCTCTTCTTCCGTCTCCCATGGCAAGGATAACCGTTGCACCACCGCGTACAATATCACCACCAGCAAAGATTTCTGGCTGTGAACTCTGCATCTGTTCGTTAACAACGATCGTGTCTTTGCGACCTAATTCAAGTCCCTTTACAGACTTAGGTACCAATGGGTTAGGAGATACACCTACGGCAACGATAACCTGATCGCACTCAACAGTGATGGTCTCGCCAGTCAGTTCAGGACGGCATCGTCCACTTGCGTCAGGTTCTCCGAGTTTCATTACGTCTAAGACTGCTGCACATACACGTCCTTTCTCATCCGCCTTGTATTCCTGTGGATTATGGAGTGTGAGGAAGTTAATACCTTCTTCCTTAGCATGTTTCACCTCTTCAAGACGTGCAGGCATCTCGGCTTCTGATCGACGATAGACAAGTGTGACGTCTGCGCCTAATCGTTTGGCAGTACGACAAGAGTCCATAGCCGTGTTACCACCACCGATAACCAAGACTTTCTTACCCATAATAATAGGTGTGTCGGTCTCTGGATTGGCTGCGTCCATGAGGTTTACACGTGTCAGATACTCGTTACTTGAAAGGATGTTGATAGCGTTCTCACCTGGAATACCCATGAAGTTAGGCAATCCGGCACCTGAACCAACGAAGATTCCCTTGAAGCCTTTCTCCTTCAACTCTTCTATACTGATGGTCTTACCGACAATAGTATCAGTCTGGAAGTGTACACCTATGCGACGAAGATTATCTATTTCGACGTCTACAATCTTGTTTGGAAGACGGAACTCAGGGATACCATATTTCAAAACACCGCCAATTTCGTGCAGTGCCTCAAATACATAAACCTCGAAGCCACGCTTTGCCATATCGCCAGCAAAGCTTAAGCCTGCAGGACCAGAACCAATAACGGCTACCTTGATGCCATTAGATGGTGCAACAGTAGGCAGTGCCATGTGTCCACTTTCACGCTCGTAGTCGGCTGCGAAACGCTCAAGATAACCGATGGCTACGGCTGGTGACTTCATCTTCAAATGGATACAACGGCTCTCACATTGCTTCTCTTGTGGACAAACACGACCACATACGGCTGGTAGGGCAGATGTTTCCTTGAGTATCTTGGCTGCTTCGAGGAAGTCGCCACGCTCTATATTCTTAATGAAGTCTGGTATGTGAATGTTTACAGGACAGCCCTCTACGCAAGAAGGTTTCGGACAGTCGAGGCAGCGTTTAGCCTCTTGCATAGCCATCTCTGGGGTTAATCCGATATTTACTTCCTCTAAACGGGTCTTCGCACGATAGTCGGCATCTAACTCTGGCATCTTCACACGCTCTATAGCTGTGCGCTCCTTTGGCTTGAGGGCCTTGCGTAAGGTGGTGCGCCAATCGGCTCCCTCCAACTCTTCTGATAGGTGGGCTGTAGGTGATGAAGTGTTTTCTTCTTGACAGTTTGCTGCTCCATTTTCTGCGTTGTTCTTATCTCCTGTCTTCCCTTGAGCCTCTTTTCCTGACTTGTTTCCCGCCAGGCACTCCCCTCCTTCGGAGGGGTTGGGGGAGGTCTCAATCTCCTTAAACGTCCCCATTCGCTTGAACATCTCGTCCCAGTCGACGAGGTCGCCATCGAACTCAGGGCCATCAATGCAGACAAAGCGTGTCTTACCACCAATCGTTAGACGGCAAGCACCACACATTCCTGTTCCGTCCACCATGATAGTATTGAGTGAAACATCGTTAGGAATGCCGTATTTCTTAGCTAAAAGAGAGGTGAACTTCATCATGATAGGAGGTCCGATAGCTAACACCTTGTCTACGTGTTCGCGCTGTATCACCTTCTCAACGCCCACGGTGATGACACCTTTCTCTCCGTAGGAACCATCATCGGTCATGATGATAACCTCATCAGAGTATTTCTTTACGTCGTCTACCATGATAACTAACTCCTTTGTACGACCGGCGAGGACAGAGATTACTCTGTTACCAGCCTGCTTCAAGGCTGTGAGGATAGGTAGGATGGCAGCAATACCAATACCACCACCCGCACAGATAATCGTACCATAGTTCTCGATGTGGGATGGGGTGCCGAGTGGTCCGACAATATCAACAATCTCATCGCCTTCATTCAACTGGCAAAGCTTTGTTGATGAGCGTCCTACCTCTTGGATAACCATGGTGAGCGTACCCTTTACTGGGTCCGATTTCGCTATGGTGTAGGGTACACGTTCGCTGTGGTTGTCAACACGCACGATGATAAAGTTACCTGGACGGCAGCTTCGTGCAATGAGTGGTGCTTCTACTTCTAAGCAGAAAACCTTCTCTGAAAACTGTTGTTTACGGATAATCTTGTTCATGGAGTGGTAATAGATATGAAAAGTACGGTCCCTATATTCCATTTATACAATGGGTTTTATCCAATTGGATAGAGGTGTATGAAGATAGAATTAGGTTAGATACTTTATTTGTTTAAATTAGTTGTTCGCGGTAATGATGCCCCTCCTTGTTAGGGGAGGGGCTGTATTCTTTAGTCTATCTTGTCGTCGAGCATCTCGAAACCACAGTAAGGAACGAGTACCTTTGGTACACGAATACCCTCTGGGGTTTGGTTGTTCTCGATGATAGCTGCAACGATACGTGGCAGAGCAAGGGCTGAACCATTCAATGTATGGCAGAGCTCAATCTTCTTATCTTCGGCATGACGGTAACGACAATGCAGACGATTTGCCTGATAACTCTCAAAGTTTGACACGCTTGATACCTCCAACCAACGCTCTTGTGCAGCACTCCATACCTCAAAGTCATAGCAGAGTGCGGCTGTGAAGCTAATGTCTCCACCGCAAAGACGGAGGATGTGATAAGGCAATTCAAGCTTCTTTAAAAGACCTTCAACGTGGTCTAACATTTCATCCAATGACTGATAAGAGTGCTCTGGCTTATCGATACGTACAATCTCAACCTTGTCAAACTGGTGTAAGCGGTTCAAACCACGTACGTCCTTACCATAGCTACCAGCCTCACGACGGAAACAAGCAGAGTAAGCACAACGCTTAATAGGCAGGTCTTGCTCGTTGAGAATCTCGTCACGGAAGATATTTGTTACAGGAACCTCAGCTGTTGGGATGAGATAGAGGTCGTCAAGATTAGCATGATACATCTGTCCCTCCTTATCTGGCAACTGACCAGTAGCAAGTCCAGACTCCTGATTTACTACCAATGGTGGCTGTACCTCCAAGTAACCACTCTTACGAGCTTCGTCGAGGAAGAATGCCTCCAAGGCACGTTGGAAGCGTGCCATCTTACCGATATAGAGTGGGAAACCAGCACCAGTAATCTTTACACCGAGGTCGAAATCTACCAAGTTAAACTTCTTCAGCAAGTCCCAGTGGCACAAAGCATCAGCAGGTAGGTTTGGCTTCTCGCCCCCTTCCTTTACAACAACATTGTCTTCTGCGTCCTTACCTTCTGGTACGATGTCGTTAGGAATGTTTGGTATTGTGAGTAACACGTTGGTCATGTCTTTCTGAGCCAAATCCATAATTTCTTGGAGAGCTTTGTCAGAAGACTTCAAAAGTGCCACCTCTTCCTTTATTTTATTAGCTTCGTCTTTCTTTCCTTCTTTCATCAGTCCACCAATCTGCTTCGAGAGTTGATTCTGCTGTTGCTTGTTTGTGTCGAGCTTCTGCTGAGTCTCGCGACGCAGACGGTCATATTCCAATACTTTCTCAACTGCCTCGCGTGCACCGTTGAAATGTTTCTTCTCCAGTCCTTTGATAACGCGTTCAGTCTCTTCACTGATGAGCTTTAATGTAAGCATAACGTTCTAATCTTTATTTTAATTTGTTTCTGAGAGCAAAGTTACGAAAAAACTTCTATAAGTCAAAAACATTTATATTACTTATTTTGTTATTTGCTTGTTGGAAAGGAAGGGATAGTAACTTCTGATTAAGAAACATGTAATTACAAAAGACAAAGCCGTTACCAATGCTTTGCAGGCTGTATCTCTCTCTGTTGTGCTACCTTTTTACGACATCCGCACTAAATCACTTGTCTGCAAAAACCTTGTGCTGAAAGTTGTTAATCCTTGTTTTAATGGAAGATACTCTCAGAGTGGGATGTACCATTACATATTGCAGTCTGAAAAAGATGTCTTAATCCTTGTTTTAATGGAAGATACTCTCAGAGTCGTGTGAGTGAGCAAGCAAAGGAAAGATTAACGCAAGTCTTAATCCTTGTTTTAATGGAAGATACTCTCAGAGAGTTATTAACAATTTAAAATCAATCAAAGAAAAGTCTTAATCCTTGTTTTAATGGAAGATACTCTCAGAGCCACGCTTTGAAAGGGTTGTATGTGTGTTTATGTAGTCTTAATCCTTGTTTTAATGGAAGATACTCTCAGAGGCTACGAGGTATTTGAGAAACTCAACATGCAAGATGTCTTAATCCTTGTTTTAATGGAAGATACTCTCAGAGCCATACGGATGGTAATGCCTTGCCAAAAATCCCCTCACGGTCTTAATCCTTGTTTTAATGGAAGATACTCTCAGAGGAACCCTCACCAAACCATCGGCCCTTACCCCAATAGTCTTAATCCTTGTTTTAATGGAAGATACTCTCAGAGAGCGTTTGATTTAAGCGGTGGTGTTCCTGTTACAAGTCTTAATCCTTGTTTTAATGGAAGATACTCTCAGAGACTATCATCAATCACATTGTCAATGTGAAGATGAAGTCTTAATCCTTGTTTTAATGGAAGATACTCTCAGAGGCAGTTTGCTCAGTGAAAATTGGTGCATGTGCGTTGTCTTAATCCTTGTTTTAATGGAAGATACTCTCAGAGTGCAGCTATTGATTATCATCTTCTTGTTCTTGTAGCAGTCTTAATCCTTGTTTTAATGGAAGATACTCTCAGAGGTGTTTACAACATGATTAAAACCATTAGCACGAAATTGTCTTAATCCTTGTTTTAATGGAAGATACTCTCAGAGGACCATATCATATACTATCATGATATGAGAATGAGTCTTAATCCTTGTTTTAATGGAAGATACTCTCAGAGAAAGGATTTGTTTGGTGTAAAAATAGATACTGACAGTCTTAATCCTTGTTTTAATGGAAGATACTCTCAGAGTTATCTCAGGTAGGTCAATTACGGCAGGCTTAGTAGGAGTCTTAATCCTTGTTTTAATGGAAGATACTCTCAGAGAAGACGGGGTTTATAGCCAAACATTCGGAGAGGTAAGTCTTAATCCTTGTTTTAATGGAAGATACTCTCAGAGTAAGGTTGAGAATCAGGATGCCCGAAATTAATATAAAAGTCTTAATCCTTGTTTTAATGGAAGATACTCTCAGAGTACACTTACATTTACACTTACGAAAATGAAAAAAAAAGTCTTAATCCTTGTTTTAATGGAAGATACTCTCAGAGGAGTGTCTGAAGGCGGCAAAAACAGCATTTGAAGGGTCTTAATCCTTGTTTTAATGGAAGATACTCTCAGAGAGGTGTTAAGATGTAGCAGATTTCAAGGTTTTGATGAGTCTTAATCCTTGTTTTAATGGAAGATACTCTCAGAGTTATCTTTACGTTTGGTACAAATGTAGATGATAATAGGTCTTAATCCTTGTTTTAATGGAAGATACTCTCAGAGTCAGGATGCCCGAAATTTATTATAAATCATAAAAACGTCTTAATCCTTGTTTTAATGGAAGATACTCTCAGAGATGATGAGAATGCAAGTTTCGCAGTGACCACATTGTCTTAATCCTTGTTTTAATGGAAGATACTCTCAGAGTGCTAAGTCAGTAAAGAACCTCAAAGTGAAGAATGTCTTAATCCTTGTTTTAATGGAAGATACTCTCAGAGAGAACATACCTATCCATTATAAAAAGGTGGAAAAGTCTTAATCCTTGTTTTAATGGAAGATACTCTCAGAGGAAAGGTTGATCCAGCTTCTATGCGCATTGTGAGTCTTAATCCTTGTTTTAATGGAAGATACTCTCAGAGTTTAGTTATAATAGCTATTAAGTACACAAAATGTCAGTCTTAATCCTTGTTTTAATGGAAGATACTCTCAGAGGTTGTACTCTTTCTCTCTCAGTGTCTGATCAACCAGTCTTAATCCTTGTTTTAATGGAAGATACTCTCAGAGGGCAGCATCATTGCTGTCTGCAGGTAACAGTTTGTCTTAATCCTTGTTTTAATGGAAGATACTCTCAGAGCCCGAAATTAATTATAAATCATAAAAACAAAGATGTCTTAATCCTTGTTTTAATGGAAGATACTCTCAGAGCAGTTACAGGTTACATCTGCAAAGACGCAGAAGTGTCTTAATCCTTGTTTTAATGGAAGATACTCTCAGAGAATAAAAAAAAGTTCGGGTCGAAGATCCAAAAAGTCTTAATCCTTGTTTTAATGGAAGATACTCTCAGAGGAACTATACTTTGTGTTATAGATACATTTCTTATTAGTCTTAATCCTTGTTTTAATGGAAGATACTCTCAGAGCTAATAAGGTTGAGAATCAGGATGCCCGAAATTAAGTCTTAATCCTTGTTTTAATGGAAGATACTCTCAGAGAACTCTTACGTTGGCATAGAGCTCGAAGGTCAAGAGTCTTAATCCTTGTTTTAATGGAAGATACTCTCAGAGGTATCTGTAAAAGATATTTTAGTAAATTTGCAAAAGTCTTAATCCTTGTTTTAATGGAAGATACTCTCAGAGTATGGTAGTATGTTACGACATAATAAACTACAAGAGTCTTAATCCTTGTTTTAATGGAAGATACTCTCAGAGGTGGTTAGCTGAGCATAGATACACACCAGTAATCTTTGTCTTAATCCTTGTTTTAATGGAAGATACTCTCAGAGTGGCAAAGTTATTAAAAGTTTTAGGGAGTGAAACAACGTCTTAATCCTTGTTTTAATGGAAGATACTCTCAGAGAACAATGATGGATTTGAGAAAACCTTATTCATCAGTCTTAATCCTTGTTTTAATGGAAGATACTCTCAGAGGTTATTATACCCTTGAGTACTTTAATAAAGTACTGTCTTAATCCTTGTTTTAATGGAAGATACTCTCAGAGTGGTAACAGTTTCAAGATTGTAAAGGTTGACATCTGTCTTAATCCTTGTTTTAATGGAAGATACTCTCAGAGGTTCAGGCAATCAGACCTATTCTGTAATTATAGATGTCTTAATCCTTGTTTTAATGGAAGATACTCTCAGAGGTATAGTAGTGGTATCAACAGCGGCTCTGAAGTTATATGTCTTAATCCTTGTTTTAATGGAAGATACTCTCAGAGGCAAGAAGTATACCTCATCCAGTACGGTAAGGCGCTGTCTTAATCCTTGTTTTAATGGAAGATACTCTCAGAGGTTGAGAAATACTTTATTTTCTCTTTGTTCGTCTTTGTCTTAATCCTTGTTTTAATGGAAGATACTCTCAGAGACGAGTACAAAATACTCGGTGATAGTAAAGTGCATAAGTCTTAATCCTTGTTTTAATGGAAGATACTCTCAGAGGGCCAAAGAATCAGGTTTCCCGAAATAATTATAGTCTTAATCCTTGTTTTAATGGAAGATACTCTCAGAGTACTTTTCTTTCTTTTAATACTTTCCTGGCAAACTCTAGTCTTAATCCTTGTTTTAATGGAAGATACTCTCAGAGTACACTTATGAAGTACTTCAAACAATATGTTTTAAGAGTCTTAATCCTTGTTTTAATGGAAGATACTCTCAGAGAAACAATATGTCATTAGACTTATTGCAGCTATTCCTATGGTCTTAATCCTTGTTTTAATGGAAGATACTCTCAGAGACAAGCACTTGGAGAAACTCGCAGACTCTATGCTGTCTTAATCCTTGTTTTAATGGAAGATACTCTCAGAGAGATGATGCATGGTCAGTACGAGTACCTCTATGGTCGTCTTAATCCTTGTTTTAATGGAAGATACTCTCAGAGCTATGCTAAGTCTAAAGGACTCTACCACTCAGTGAGTGTCTTAATCCTTGTTTTAATGGAAGATACTCTCAGAGTGGTAAGGTTTATTCCTCACCAGTACGTAAAGGATCGTCTTAATCCTTGTTTTAATGGAAGATACTCTCAGAGTTACAAGAGCCATGGCAATGTAGCTAAGGGTTGGGGTCTTAATCCTTGTTTTAATGGAAGATACTCTCAGAGATAAATGAAGTTAAGTCCGCTTATCCTTCATTAGGTCTTAATCCTTGTTTTAATGGAAGATACTCTCAGAGCTTTGCAACGTACCTGTACTTGCGTTCAGAGTAGTCTTAATCCTTGTTTTAATGGAAGATACTCTCAGAGTGCACTGGCAGACTTCAACAGCGAAAACAACGTAACAGTCTTAATCCTTGTTTTAATGGAAGATACTCTCAGAGTCTCGTTTTCGTCTCCTACAACGGATAATGAAGAGTCTTAATCCTTGTTTTAATGGAAGATACTCTCAGAGTACAGAAAGACTCCTTGACGAGAAGCTTGAGGAAGATGAGTCTTAATCCTTGTTTTAATGGAAGATACTCTCAGAGATTAAAATTGTTCGCACTCCAGACTTTAGAGGCGGTGTCTTAATCCTTGTTTTAATGGAAGATACTCTCAGAGCTAATGGGCTTACTGAGATAACACCAGGCTTAGCACAGTCTTAATCCTTGTTTTAATGGAAGATACTCTCAGAGTAGGTAATGAAAGATATTTCAGAACCATAAAAGTAGTCTTAATCCTTGTTTTAATGGAAGATACTCTCAGAGAGCAAAGACTTGTGTCCCTTTGTTTATCGTCGTTTGACGTATGTCTACCCTTGTAGAGATGACTTTGTTAACAGAAATTAACTGTTTTATTTGCGGGTGCAAAGTTACAAATAATATTTCAGAAAGTCAAAGAGCGAAGCGTTAATTATTCTTTAATAGAAAGTGCTTGTTTCCATTGAAGCAAGAATGTAATATTCTTATCCCTTTAAAAGAATAATGTGTTACGCGAATGAGTGATAATGTCAATACTAATATCTTCACCGATAATCTTCATTGCTTTTAATTGATCGGTGGAGACGGGGCATACGATAATACTGTCATGATTGTCATAGAGCGACTGTACTTCTTCAAGGTCACTCTTGATGAGGTCGTAGACTTTCTTATCGAGGTCGGCAAGAAAGATAGAACGTTGGATGCGGGTGCATCCTTTGCGTTCCAGATATTTTGCAATATGATAGCGCACCTTGTCGCTTTCAATATCATACATGACGAAGAAAAGCATATTGGTTGCTGGTCGTGTGGGTTTATTTACTACTCCCATGAGAAAGTCTACACGTTCTTGTAGTGTCTGCATATCACTGATATTACCTGTTCGTCGGTTGACGGGAGGTGAGTTCTGTACGCCGGCTCTACTGAGTTTTCGTAAGATTTCAATGTAGGGGATTGGTTTTCTCATACTGGTTTTGTATTTATCTAAAAGCGCACAGAGTTACGTACTTGTTTATAGTCTATTACTTCTGCAAGAAGGATTTGACCAAATCAGCCAGTAACTCATTCAGTTCTTCATTTGTCCCGAGTCTTGGTGATATGACGACGCTGAACCCACGTTTGCCATAGAAGAGGTTGACCTCAGACTCCTTTTGTCCCAATCGTGCTCGGATTTTCTTAGCATATTGTATATTAATTATCTCAGTAACTTGCAATCCAGTTTCTTCTATAAAGAGTCTCAGTTCTGCAATAATCTCGTTGAGTTGATCTGGTACATAGGCTGAGTGTTGTTCTACTTGTGCTTTGGGGTTGAGTTGTTGTCGGATGCGTGCCAATACATCTTTGTCAGGGTCTTTGGGTAGGGAGGTCTGCCTGTCGTCACTTTTCTTGGCAACCTTGTCATGCTCGTCCTGTTCATGTTTCATCTTGAAGAGCGCATCAGGGTTAGCCTCGTCAAGATAGGCTTTAATATCAACGGGTGTTGAGTTAGGATTGAAATAGGCATTAGGGTCTATACTGACGAAGCAGGCACGTGTAACATCCGATGTCTTACTGTCAGTCACTTGGGTTAGGTTATGCCGCATGGCGAACGTCGCAGCAAAGGCCTTATAGAAGACAGAGTAGAGACCAGCATCATAGCATCGTTCTTTAAGACGGAACATAACTTTCAGACCATCCTCACTTGGCGACGTAAAACACATCATGACTTGTTCGTCTTGGATAATGTTATCATGTATAGTCTTCAATGATAGTTGTTTGGATGATAAATGGTCAAAGTCGAGTATAAAGCTCTCCGTATAGGCAAAGTTTTCTTTCCTACGGAAAGGTGGATTGAATTGACCACAGACGAAATAAGGTAGTTTTCGTTTCAGCTGTGCATAGCCTTTGGCATCCATACTATAGACTATACGCAGCTGTTGGATTGTTGCTGCAATGGCAGGTTTAGGATTACGAAGACTGTTGTAGAGGTATTCCTCCTGCACCTTCTTTAGTTCGTCGGCAGCAGATTGTATGTTGGTTCCGAATAATAGCATAGTATTCTCAGATGAAAGTGTTATTGTGTAACGGTAGGGTGTAAAGCTATTATTGATTCTCGTAACTCTTACCCATTTATTCTTCTACATCTCCTCCTTAAACTTTTGGGCAAGGGATTGAACGTAGAGAGAGAGCATTGTCAAACGAGACCTTGTCACCCCTTTTATGGTTATCACTTCGTCCATGTAGTCATTGAGGGATTGGATAAGCACACGACGTCCGAGTGCTTCAAGCCAGTAAGAACCATCGTCACGAACAGAATAGAACTCTTCTGTAATAACGTTCTGGGCAAGAAGCGTATAGACAACATAGTCTACCCAGATGCGGTACATCTCAATGATATCATAAACAAGTACGGGACGATTGTAGTCGTCACGATGTAGAACCCCAATATATGGGTCAACTCCTGCTTTAATGAGTGCTCCCTCAATGCGACCATAGAGGACACCATATCCATAGTTAAGGAAGGCATTTGTGATATCAAGGGCAGGATGTTGTGTACGAACATTGAAGCGGAATTGTTCTGGTAGGAATGAATTTATTGTGTTGAAATAGATGCGCGAAGCTTGTCCTTCCCATCCGCGAAGCATTGGAGCTATGTCGTTGACAATGTCGCCATTGAGTGCACGGATTTTATTGCGGTAGTCTTCTAAGCGTGCAATATTCTTTTCTGAGTCGACCTCTGTGTGTTCGTCATTGTTGAAGAGTAACATAAGCGCCTGTTGGTTTTCAATCTTCTTAAGTAGAACTTCCTTTATCCACTCTACAGCGTTGTGAGAGTAGACAAAATTCAACTGTCCTTTTCGAATAGTAGAGATGCTGCCATACTTAGGACTCCATATACGTCCGATGGGTTTCCCAGTCTTGTCCATAAACATGACTTCTATCTCGTGTTCTATCGCAAGCATAACGGCATCACTCGTTATCTGTGCACCACGACTGATTTGTATACTATCTATACCTACAGCAGGTATGCGTTGTTTCCCTTCAGATGTGTTGATGACAAATCCTTCATTGTCACGATTAGGGAAATACCAAATGTGTTGAGTATTAATTCCATAAAGTTAGAAGTATATATAATCCTTGTTTTATTCTTTATTATTGGGTCCAATACAACTTATCTATTAAACTTAGACGTCTGAGGGAAAACGTTGGAATGAACGTAGATGATAGTTAGGAAAGATGTTTACAACCCTCAACGCTTATATCTAAGTCCCTTAGGAAACCAGCTCACTCATATTAAATAGGATGCACTCTATTATTACGAGTATCAGACCAGTAAGATGTGCTATTTCCTTTTTATCCGACAACAATAGTTCCTTATATGATTACCTTTGTTGGACATTTTCATCCGATAAAGAAATCATCTGCCACGTGTAGACATTCACTGGCACGTGTCATGGCTGTATAAAGCCATTGGTAGGCAGAACGCTTTGGGGAGTGGCTGAGGTATCGAGGAATATCGAGATATACATCCTTCCATTCTCCTCCTTGCGATTTGTGGCAGGTAAGCGCATAACCATAGACTGCACGGAGAGCATTGAGGTATGAATCGTTGAACATGACTGCTCTAAACTCATCAGTCTTAGGTCTAATGTTCTGTTTCTTCATCCGTCGATAGAAATCAATGAAGAGTGCCTTTTGACTCTCTTGTGTGAGATTGGTTGTATTATCGTAGAGTATGTCTTCTATGAGCAAGAGCGAGAAGGTTCTCTTACTGACCATTTCCTGTACTTCAACTTGAAGGAAGGTGAGTTCTGCGCGTCTTATGCGCCGTTCTGTCGAGATAACCTTTACAAGGTCACCATTCATCAGTTTCGTCAGATTGTTGTTCTGTGTGACAAGTAAGAGTTCGCCTTCTTCAAGTAAGGAATTATGGAAACCGAGTGCAGGGCGTACGATACTCGTTAGTGTGTTGCAGGCAGCATTGCTTCCACAGAGTAGGGTGGCTTCTTCAAAGCCTTTCTTCTTTACGTTGTTTATATACGCATTGACTATGGAGAGTTGTGAGGGGTGAATCTTAATGTTCTTGTAGCCACGGAAGGGGAACTTCCCCCATTTGATACGAGGAGGGCTCTGATAGAGAGCACGCATACGTGCAGCAGCGACGACAATGTCGTTGCCATCCTGCTGGCGTACAATCTCATTGAGTGTAGCACACTGAACAGTCATGTTGTGTACATTCTCGAGATACTCTTGGTCAAGTGCTGGTGAGAAATCTTGTGTAATAGGTGGTAGCTGACAAGCATCACCTACAAAGATAAAACAGCCCTTTTCATCGTAGTTGATGAGGTCGTGTAGTAATCTTCCTGTTCCAAAGATGGCCTGCGTAGGGTTCTTTTCAGGAGTATCAGAAATCATAGATGCCTCATCAATAATATAGACTTTACGGTTATAATCAGAATTGTTTGCAGAGGCAGATGTGAACTGCAATAGTAACTGTCCTGTATCGTCAATACCTTTTGCATCGTCAATCTGTTTTACAACCTTTTCGATATCCTGATTGAAATCAGCAAAGGTATAAATGCAACTATGAACTGTTTTTGCCTCACATTCTGCCTTGTTGCTGAGAATCTTTGCTGCTCTGCCCGTAGATGCAAGCAACTGAAATTCTTTGTTCTGCTTATTTATCCACTCAATGAGTGTCTTCATCAGCGTAGTCTTTCCAGTTCCAGCATATCCAGTAAGGATGAAAGTATTGGCACTACTACCGTTAACAAAGTCTTTCAACTTATTGAAAGCCTGTTGCTGAGAAGGTGTCAGAACTATCTGCTTGTCTTTCTTTGCGGTCATGTGGATGATAGTTATGATTAATATTCTCTGAATTGTACAAAGGAGAACTGAACAAGTTTTCGATGGTCTTCCGTTTCCTCTACAATACGCTCTGTGGTGGATGCAACACAACGTACACCTGCCTTCTGCAGTTGTTTTACTACATGATAGGAGAATGTTTGTTCTCCCATGATATGAACAGTTAAATTCTCTGTAGAGTAATGTCTCAGAATTTTCGTAACATAGGATGTTGCTAACTTTTCTACAACAGATTTACTAAGTCCTGGGTCGATATTGGGGAAGGCTATTTCCTCCAAGTCGCCATATTCCCTCGCAGCTGACAGCTGCGAGGGTGACCATGTGGCGAAAGGGTGGTTAGAGAGGTTGATGAACATAATCACCAAATATTATATTATGAACTTCTTTAATGCTTTCTTTGATTTTATGTGCGAGCTTGTCTGCACTCATAGGGTTAGGGCGGAATCCAGCATGGTTGAAATCGTTACGCACATCAGTAGCTGTTTGAAAGCTATTGGATAGTTTTTCTATGTTAGGAAGTTTAATAAGTTCCCTCACCTTGTTTAAAGCCTCTTCCTTTTTACCATAGTTCGAAAGTTTCCATTTCTCTTCGTTCTGTTGTAGCTTATTGTGTATAATGTAAAAAGCATTATTGACAAGAGTTCGTGCGTCTATATCTGTTACAGGAAGGTCATAATTACTACAAATGTATGTTACAATAGTTTCTTGTAGAATTGTTATGGCTTGTTGATACATGTGGTTGTCGTAGCACCATTGTGCAGCATGCAAACCATTTAGGATGTTTGAATCTGGAATAAAGTTAGTAAATGATTGTTCTATTCTTTTCACTACAGGAACTAAAGGGACAATGATGTCTTCAGATAACTGGTTGATAGTCTTTTTTAGACGGCAGATGTCTTTTTCCTTTGTAATATTTAATCCACGACACATTTGAAGATTGTCGGTTATGTTATTCAGTGTGTCTGAGAAACTTCTGAGAGCCTGTGCCTGTTGGTCTTCTCCCCTTGTGTCTCGGAGGATTGGTTTAAATACCTGTTGGGTGAGCTGTGTCAGCTGTTCACTTCGTCCATTGTGCAGGAAATCGGCCGCTGCGAAGGTCCAGTCTTGAAGAACTGTCAGTGGGAGTAAATCTACGATAGGGGAACCCTCTTCGTTGCGTGCTTCATAGTTGCCGTATGAAATATGTGCTATGCGGATGTTCTTTAGGAACTTAGCATAATTGCCAAGAACAAGGATGAGCATTGGTAAGTAGCGGAAGCTGTGAGTGAGGTCAAAGTAAAGTTCATCTCCATCCTGTATTAGCTCAAATGTTGTTTGGAATATCTTCCACATTTCGTCCTCATTCTTCCCATCGCAGATTGATACAGGTATAATCTGTGAACGTAAGTCCATTTTCTGGAGTAAGGTGCTCAGTCCCTCGTAGGCTATTCCTTCCTTCGTATGCGGATGTTTGCGTGATGATACCTCCCAGTTTGATACTTTCGCTTTATCTGTGAGCAGGATGCAGACCCTATCTTCCTCCGTCCAATTCTCTTTACATCCAATTAACTCAAGTGTTGCCTGTTGGATGAATCTTGTTTCACTGGATTTAAAATCTCCTTGTGTATATACACTTTTTTCGTATAGACCCGTCCCGAGAACGGATATGAATAATTTTCGTGCCATAGGTTGTTTATTGCTTAATGATTTTTGATAATGTTTTGAAATTCTCTTTAAGTTTCTGAATCATATCATTAAGGCTTGTATCAGTCTCAATAGAGTGTGCTAAACAATTCCTGATATGATTTGTTTCGCAGAATATTTTTGTTAATTCTCCCTGAACTCTCCACGTATTATTTGGTTTTCGGATAGCAGTCTTAGCTTCTTCTCTTATTTTATAGTCCTGCCAGTCTTTGTTGTTGACTTCGCATATATAAGTGATGATACTTTCTATGACTGATATATAGGCAGCGGTATAGTTGTGATGCTCAAACTGCCATTTGGCTAATCTAAGCTGGAAGAGAGATAACGTTCTTATCTTATCAAATTGTGCGATAAATCTATTTACAATAGGTGTTATGATAAGACTTGGTATCAGCGTACGATATGTTGTGTTCTTAATAGCCTTCAGGTTATTAATTTCACTCTTTAGAAGCCCTAAATGATTTAGGTTCATAAGGTTTGAAAAGCGACGCAGACGCTCGCTAACTTCTTTATTCTCACTTTCGATTAAATCAGCGATTTGGTAAGCATTGCCAAAGTTTTCAAAAGCATAGGCTCCTGTAATCCATTTGCTAATATCAAGCAAACTACCAAGTTCGGTGACAGGAGCATATTTTAGTTCCCTGCTCACCTCTAACATTCCATAATAAACATGTGAGATATTTATATTCTTTTTACTTACGGTCTGAAGATATATCAGGAGGTTCATTATTAGAATAGGGAGTGAACGGAAGGAGTGGGTAATATCTACAATAACCTCATCTCTTTCGTTAAGTTCCCGTTCTATCCCTAATACTGTGTTGATGTTTTCTTGCGTTTCCTCATCATTGATACCATATTTAATCAGAACAATCTTAGCCTTGCTGTTTATAGACTGTTCTATGAGTTCTTTATGGGGAATGGTAAGTTCAGACTTGTGGGTTGCATTCTCACAATGTTCTAATATCTGGAAATATATTTCCTCATCGAGTGTTTTCCCATTCTTCTCTGTAAAGTACCGATAGACTTCCTCCCACATTGAATGTACGGTCCCAATCAATATGATTTTGTCGATATTATTATGTTCTGCAAGTGCAGCAGCAACGAAGGTGTGTTCACTCTCTTCGTTGTTGCTGAAATGGTATTTTGCCGTGCGATATTGTCGATCACTACTATTAGGAATCTGATTATTCGGTTCTTTATTAAGAGAACCTGTACCTAAAAATGAAATAAGTACCTTCGCCATAGATGTTATTGTTCAAGATATGCTTTTAGTATTTCGGGGTTTACTTCTTCTCCAAGAATTTCGGATGCATTTCTCCACTTGAATTTCTTCTGGTCAGCCTTCCTGGAGTCTTTATAAAGTTCGGCAAGACGTGTTTTAGCGGCATGCTTCTCTTCATCGGTCAGAGTGCTTCTACCCCCATCATATTCCTTACACCATTTTTCCCACTTTTTCATATGATGTTCCCAGACACCATAAGAGGTCAGAGTGGTAAGGTATGTAGTTAATCCCGTGATAAAATTCTGTTTGTTTTCATCAGCTGTAAACTTAGCTTCTAAATCTTGTCGCTTGTTTATCCAGTTGATTCTCTCAGTCTGATAGAATTCTCTCCAATCCTCATTCTGTTCATTTTCAGACTTTTTTGTAAGATCAGCTGTGATTTCATCAAATCTTTGAAAAGCTGCTTCTCGCGTCATTCCTTGTATTTCCTCAAATAGCTTTAAGTTGGAATCTTTGATATTCTTCTTCTCTTCTTCTTGTATTTCTTCTCCACGTTCATATAAAGACTGTGGCTGGATTCTTTGCTTGAGTATTTGCTTTGCAGGAATAAGGTACTCGTTATTATTCTTTGCAAGGATAAACTCGTTAGCTCCTCCCATTTCCATCGTCATATACTCAAATTGTGTTCCCTCAACTTCATTTGCAGCCATTGTTAAAAGTGTCGTTACCTGCTCTGAACCTACCCAATTTGTGTGCTGGCTCATAGTATACTCAAAGCAACTCATATAATATTCCTGCTCATTATTGTTATTGTCGCAATCGAGATCTATGTCATAGGTCACCTTACCGAATCCGTATGGTTTCCCTTGTCCTATGCTATGGTAACATCCGTTTGTTCCGTGAAAGGTGAGAGCTGAAAGTAATGCTCCGAGTTCAACGGGCCGGAGATTATGGAAAGATATTCTTCCGTTGAAGGTTGATCCTTTCTTGACAGGATGGATGACGGTATCTAACTTCTCACTATTCATCGCTTTTTCCCATGTTTTCTTACGGATATGATAGCGTTTCCATCCGGAAAGTTTTCCGTCATTATATGTTTCGTACCGTGTTACGATACCATTTCTTCCATCTTGTTGGATATAAATAGGATAATAAGAGGCCTTAGGAGTGTTCAGTGTTAAAGTAATGTCTTTGTCTGGTTGTGCATCATTGGAGAAAGCATGACCAAACAGCACCCTTCCCTTTAAGCTCTTATTTTTAGATGTATAGCCAAAGATACATTGTGCGAGGTCTGGAGTTTCGCTTTTATGTGCTTTCGGCAATACCTCAAATGGGGATTTTTCGTATGGGAGTTTATATAAAAAAGCCATACCGAAATCCTTTATTTTATTCTCTTCAATCCTGAAAAATACAGGTACACCTTGCTTGGTCTCAATATCAACTTTGATACGTTGCCATTCGGTAGAGTCTTGATAGATAAATTTATAATGATTAAATGTCTCTTTTGAAATATCATAAGCCTTTGTCATTGATAATTTCTTCGTTATTTGCAAATACAAATTCATAATATTTCCCTTGTGGACGCGCTATAGAAGGGTTGTCTCTTTCTGTCCATTGGTCAGGTTGTCCTGTCAGTACTATAGTACCTTCAATTGTTCCATTTTCAGTGACAAGTACTCTGCGGGTATTATAGCGATTACATGCCTCTTCGTCTAATTCGAAGGAAAGATTAGTTAAATCTATCCCTCTCTTTTTCATAAGTTCATATTTGAAAATGGCTGTTTTAGGGTCTTTTCCTTCTATTTTCTCATTTAGATCTATACCATTTTTTTTGGAGAAATGATTTTTCATAAGACTCTCTCCTATGTATTCGTCAAGACGTTTGTGACTGATACGATAAGGCTTACCACAATTAATGATTTCGTAATCGTTTCCTTTTCTCCTTAACCAACCACAACGAACATCTGATGGTTTGGATTTAAGTGTATAAAGATTGGGCTTATCCCATTCTCGTTGTGCAAATAAGCTGCTATGATCTATATCCATCTTAGAAAAGCTTAATATCTCTAAGATATTGCGCACTTCACCTTTAATAGATGTTGCTGGAATGAAATACTCTTTATTTGTTTTTGAAAAACTATTATAGGTCGCATTCTTTTCCTTTGCATCCTCTTGGGTATGTCCATTACGTACAAACGTAGGTGTATGTGTCATTATATGAAGATGAATGATACCACTAACCCCATCTGAGAAGGGTACATCTTGGGATATCTGTTCACTCCAGTCAGGAAAATAAACTTTTTCTGAAACAGGAACAAAGTTAAATGGTGATTTCATATTAGGCATAATCTATTCCTCCTTTTATTTAAATCCAATAAAAACTTCTTTTTCTACTTCCAGTACGGTCATACCAAGGCAAGCGGAATCAGTCTTTTTTTCCCAGTAACGAAGGAATTTAGTCCATTCTTTGCTTGGAATGTTCATGCGCTGCGTAAGGTAATAAACAGTATCGACGTTTTGGCTATCTAAGTCGGATTTTTTTACTACGTTTTGATATACATGGTATTCTCCATCAATATATTTAACACTGAGGGAAATGCCTGTTTGTTTATTAAAGAGATATCCTTCGACTACGAAAGGATTTTTTTTCGTAAACAGATCAGAGTCAACTTGTGACCCGGGGTGAAATACTTGTGGACATTTTTCATTACTCATCCATATATACCCTTCGTAAGTAAGGGTAAAATCAATATCATTTATATTCATATATTGTATCTCCATCTTTTTTTAAACTTCCTGTGAACGTTCCATTACCTCTGTTAACACCTCCACCTAATGGGAGATACCCTTTACACAGGTCGGTCAGGGCAGTTTCAAAAGCTTTGAGTGCTTTGTTCTTATCTACATTATTTTCTTTATCTTCCTTATCCTCCTTAAATTCTGTGATAGCAGCTTTGTCAAGCAAAATTTCAAGTATGAAGGAAATTTCATGAGCGTATAGTACTTCCTCTGAGAAGAGAGCTCCAGTTACAGCTCCACCTGTAAAGCGGTCAATCTTGACGTGGTTGAGAACTTTCTTTTCAATTTCTTTTGTTTGTCTTTGGATAATATCAGAAATGAGGAGACTTCCTCGTCTCTTGTTTTTTCCTTTGTTGTCACCTTCTGAACCAAATAGTAGTTTTACCGCTCCGTTCTGCTTTCCAACGTGCTTTTGTAGTTCCTCTGCTGATTTGCTATCAGCAAAACATTCTTTAAGTTTGTTGTAATGGTAGGCTGTCCTATGTGCCAATGCTCCCTTTACAGATGAGCCAGGTATGAGGATTACCTTTTCCTCTTCTATAATACTGGCTTTGCCATCGTTGTCCCATTGAATAACAGGCTCTTTTACAAAGGTCATATCTGAACACTCGTTACCGAAGCCTGCACCAAAGAACATAAAGTCAGTTGGTTGTAATTTCAGTTTATAACTGATGTAGTCAGTATTCGTATTTTCAGTAGTGGTATAGGGCTCAAAACCTTTCCAGATTTTCTCCAATGAAGACGATTTACTAAGATAGAGCTCTAAATCCTCTGGCCTACTGAGATTCAGCCTTTTGTGTAAGATTCTGACTATGTCTATCTGTCCAAACCCACTCCTGCACCCACTGCCAATACGGAATCCGTTTGACTGGATTGTTGAGAGAATTTTATCCATTATTTCATTATCTTCTTCTTCAGACATCAATTCCATTTCAAAACAGAATCGCATACCTTTAGGGACAATCTCCTCATCAAATTTTCCATTCTTCTCTGCTACTCCTTGATGATTGATGCGTACGTGTTGGCGGATGGGCAGTTGAAGACATAACTTTGTGATGGCATCCTCTTTATTATTCAGACTGTCAATTGGTTTTCCATCCTCTGATAGTATTTTTGCTTCTGATAGTATAAGTTTAGAGCCATAGCTCTCTTCTTTTGTTTGGTATCCCATCCAGTTATTTTGTTCTTCTTCTGGAAGTGAATGACGAATGAGTCCGGCTAAGGTCGCTGCAGGAATATATGGGAGTTCATTTACATCCTTTGCAACGACTGAATCGGTCTTTATATTCTTGTTTCCACTACCAATGACAAGTGGTGTGACTGTTTCTAAGGTTATTCTTGATAGCAGTCTGTATTTATATGTATTCTTCATTTCTATTCCTATTTATGATTTGCATACCTTAGCCATTTCTGAAGCCAGGTTGATGACGGCCTCTTGTAGGTGGCCTTTTAATTTAGGGTCTTTTAAGAATTCTTCAAGTGCTTCACGACGCCCACGTTCATTCCATTTTTCCGCAGCAACACCATGGTTGATATACCCTTGTGGCTTTTCAGAATCCTTCCTTTCATCGCACCCAATAACCTTCTTTAGTTTCTCTTCATCATTATAGACCATTGCAAGAGCACGGATACTGCCCCACTGTGAAGCAAATAAGTCCTGTGAGAAAAGCTTCTTGTTGTCTTCCACAAATTTGTTGACCTCTGTAATTATTGTATTCTCACCAGTAGAGTTCTCCTCCTTCTTTCGTAGGAATTTAATAAGACTACTCTCTACTTCTGTTGCAAGAAAGTTAGGAGTGGTTTCCTCTTGTTTACTGAACTTGAATAGCGAATGTCCTTCCCCATCTGCCTGCAAGAAAATTGGATTATAAATAATGTGGCCAAATCCTTCATTCTTGTAATATCCTACAGTCTTTTCTGGAGGAACGCCAACACTTGTTCTAACAAGGAAAACACTTCCTTTTTCTATACCACAGCGGTCTGCATCGAAAGCTTGACGTGTATAATTCCACGGTGCATATTGGAATGTACGTACTTGTGATAAAGTCCAATCAATTTCAGCATTCTCATCATCTATGCCGAGGTCGCGTGGATAAGGCTGGAAGGTATTGTTGCCATTTTCATCAAGAAAGATAAGACGACTGTCTGCATATACTGCCACGTATTGCTTATCTTCGATTTGAATAGGCTGTTGTGTTGTGGCAACTTCTTCAAATTGTGATTCTGTTATTTCCACCCAACCATACTGTGCTGAACGCGAACGTCCAATATGATGATGTCCACAAAGTGCATTGATGATAGCTTCTTTATATTGTTTAGTGTCTTCCTCAATTTCAACCGTGAAATACATGATAACTCCTTTACATAAAGCCTCATAGCCGAACATTTGGCTATCTTTAGCTCTTCTCATATCACTATCGTAGGCTGACTTGATAGAAAAGTCTTTGTTCACAGCAACCTGTGTTGCAAGGTAATTTTGGTTGAATATATAAAATCCTTCTCGGCATTGCTTCAGCTGCATTGCTCTGATATTAGCATCTTGCTTTGTTAGATGATGAATATAACAACCTGTTTCCATACCGTTCAATTTAGGATGGAAGATAGAGGCTGGGATACGTAATCCTCTTTTGTTGTTAATTGATGGATGTGCATCACCAAAGCGAACGTGTCCACTATGGAATATACTCCATGCAGCTTCATCTGTCTTTTCATATAATTGTGCTGCAGCAATTCCTAAGAAATTGTTTCCAGGGATAAAGTCTAAACTCCTTCTTTTTCCTTCTGTTGCAGATGAGTCATTCAGAACGATGTCTGAAAGCAACTCACACTTAAATTGTATCTTTTCCATAGCTTAACCTTCTTTTGTTATTTCGCATCGACCATAACCACGATTTCGTCCTAACCCCAATCTCTTAACCCACTTGAAGGTTTGGAGCAATAATTCTATATCTTGGTCGTTGACATTCATTACTATACCATGTACACTGCAAGGAATAGTTGTTTCAATCTTCCTGAGGGAATGGTCTTTCGCTATTCCGTCGGCTTTAATAGCCGTTGAAGCAACGGACATATAGAGATGTTCGGTTAATTTATTACTGATTATGTAGTTTTTTTCACCCTCATCAAGCGTTGCATTGGTAAATGAAACCTCACTTCTACAGCCAAAGTCTGTAGCATCTCCGCTTTTGCCGAAAAGCCTGTTGATGCTTTCTTCTGGTATGCTTATGAACTGGCTAAGCATCGTTGCTGCTTCACGCAATAAGCCTTTTATTGTTCGGCCTGGAACGTAAGGGAGTCCTTTACGGTCTTTAATGACCAGTTCGTCGGTGTCAGCACCTGCTGCGAGTCCTGAACCGCAATGCCAGTTTGAATAGAATGTTATTTTGTATTTGATATCAGTCATCGTGTTTCCTCCTTGGTCTGTTGGTTTAATATTGTGTGATATGTCAGTACGTCATAGGCTGAGAACGCCTTTTCCTGTTTTGTTATTTCTCTGCCCTCTGTCAATGCATCAATGATAGAGGTAGAATCTTTATCCTCATTTAAGGTCTTGAGTCGTTTCAGTCTTTGATATGCTTTCCCCTCATCATCATGCATAAGTGTCAGCCACTGTCTAATTCCGGTCTTTATTCCTTCATTCTTTTCTTCGTCAAGTTTTTTGCATAATGACGTCAGCTTCTCTATTGTGTAATAGCCGTTTGGCTCCTCTCCTTCATTGAGATAATAAGGGCCAAAGCAGAAAGAATTACCATTTGATGTCTTTAGTTCACGTTGTTCTATGTCCTCATAGCTTTTAACGAATGAATCTTGAACCTTGTGAAACATTAAACTTGATATTACTGTGGCTGTCTCTTTCTTCTTTGCATATTTACAGAGTTGTTCTGCTAAGGCATAACCATAATAGAATGGATAGGATGATTTGATAAAGGCTACACCTGCACAGGCTGTCAATCGTTTCATACCAGCTTTCGTCAGGATACGACTTAAATCACCAACACTGCTATATTGTTCAAATCTCTTCATAAACTCTGTCACGTATTCGATAGCGAGTTCTCCTCGAATAATAACGGTCATGTCATCACCTCCCAAGACAATTGGTCTGATAGGGATAATATCCTTCTCCCATCCGTTCTCGGGTTTTATTTTTTTGAAGGCATCGTTAGCTGCTGCAATAGTAGCTTTGTTTAGTTCTTTAGAAAATTGTTTGAAATCTTCAATATGATGTCCTATCTTCTGCACCACTTTTCCTAACCCGTTTCCATCAGCGTGGATGATAGCAATCCAGTCATTTTTACCTGTAATCTTTTCTACGTCAAAAGGAATAGATGATAGTTTAAGGTCCACGTCATCACCGAAGCTTTTCTGGCATAACTTTATAACTCTGTTATGCTTCCTTTTCGCATACGTGGATGAATCATAGCCTACACCTTTTTCCATGTCTGTTATCGGAAAACCTGTTTGTGGCGAACGTTTAATTCCAAGTCTGCCAGCAGTAATACTCTTACAGGGCTTGTTTCGTTGACTTCTCAGTTTTCCTTCTAATTCATTTATAGATTTTATAAAGTTATCTTCGAGCTCTACTACGGCCTGACTGATTGTCATCCCTGGAGCATTGGTCATTACTTGACGTGGAAAGTTGCGTACAACTTTTTCACATTCAGTTCTGTCTTCGAATATGTATTTCACATTACCAGCTGCCGAGATTACCTGGTTTGCTTCTTTCCACCCGTTCCCAACAACTTCTTTGAAAAGTTTTGTACAGATGAACTCAACTAATTCACTTGCTCCAACAATATCTTTCAGCTCGTTTGTCTGGAAAATAAACTGTTGGATTCCTTGCACGGATGCTCCGTATAAATATTTTGCCATACGTTATAGATTGTTTTTTATTTCTTTGTTAATACTCCTGCTCCCATACTGCTGTGCCTACCTATTCCTATTTGTTGTGGTAGATTTATATTCACATTAAATGAGAGATCGACGTTTGTCAGCTTTATATGTTTATAAATTATTGGACTTCTAATAGTGAAATCTGTAATAACGGACTGTAGTTGGAAATCGATAAAGATATCTAAACCTTTCAGCAACGAAAGTATGTTGCCTGTTAAAATTTGCTCAAGAAGCCGTACTCTTTCAACGATACTCTCAGTTGAATGAAATTGTTTGTTATGTTTTTCATTTAATGGGAGCCATTCGTGAATGCGATAAGAGATGGGAGATGGAGATATACTTACATCGACATCTTCAGCTTTGATACTTTCTATTTTTAAATCTACTTCTCTTCTTCCAATTTTAAGGGTATAGTTGGCATTTACAAAAAGTTCTTCCATTGCATCAATCCCCTTACCAATGCAGGTGATGGCGGCTTTCCCACCAATACGCTTATATTGTATCAATGGGTAAGAGTAGCGTAGGGATGTACCATCGTGATTATGGAATAGGATATTGCTTGACGGTATTGCGGCAATAATAGCTCCACGGAACAATGGGATTTCTGAGCGTCGTAAGGGAGTATCAAACTGTATGGTCAGTGTCTTTATCTTGGTCATTGTTTGGGTTTTATATTCTAGGTAATGGGTGGCTTGTCACTCAGTCAGACATCGTTTATTAAGGAATATACATTCCTTATAATATCGGTGTATCATGTTTAAGACTATAGATGCAAAGATAATAAAATATATTCAATTTGTTTATTAATATTGAAAAATATTTTAATTCATGAGTAGTTTTTATAATTTTCACGTCATACAAGTTATAAAAACTTACTTCGAGTAAAGATGCTATGAATAAAGGAATGTAGCTCTTTGTAGCTAAAGAATGATTTATAGTTGATGACATTCACTGGTTGATTTAGTCTTATCCTTTGTCAAGCGGTCTTTTCGTTACTTGTGTTTTTGTTCTTTGGTAAGTTTTTTTTGTCATAAAAAGTAATTCTTAAGCATAACTCCTATTATTCTATTGAATCTCAGAATGATACAAGTGGGCGGTGGGGAAGAAACGAAATTATAGATGGACAGGGGATAGAACTGGTAAGGGTAAGTGTGGCTTATAGGGCTTGGGAATCAATATTCTCAAGTATGGAGGGATGTTGTCTATTCTTATAAATTAGTGGAGTAGGCATCTTGAGTTTGTGTACCAGCAGATAGTAACTTGTTTTATCTGCTTCTTCGAAAGCCTTCAAGTTGGTCGTATTGGTTGTCTTTCATCTTTTGGGCGATACTAATAAGCCAACGGCGGTGGGTGGAAATGAAGAAGATACCAAGGAGAGAGAGGAGGGTATTGGTGATGATAGGTTGGTTTAGCCACCATGTACCTAATGCGGTGATTGGGAAAGGACTGATGATGGTAACGAGCGTAACGATAAGTTGTATATAATTCGTGTTTACATTCTTTCCTGTGTGTGTAGCTTGCATAGAGAAAGTCACCTTATTATATATTGCCATCTGAAATAGAATACGATAGGCGACACCAGCTGCAAAGAGGGCATAGGATAATATTGTCCAAAAGCTTATCCTCCCAATTAGAGCTAAAGGGAGGAAGGCGATCAGCGGAATCAATAGTAAGGCTGTATAAATAATACTTTGCAAGCAAAAGGTTTTGGATACTATTGCGTTGCATCAGTAGGCATTCGTAGTAATTCCCTTCATAACACATGATTCTTGAGAGCGAACTTAGTCCATAGACGATAAAGCTATAGTAGAGAAAGCCGTTACTCTTTACCATGTCACTCTCTGGGTCAAAGGCTGTGATTAGACTAAAGATACAGATACCGAAGGTGTTTAGATAGAATATCAAACGGAGTCTTTTGTTGCGTAGTATACTCCAAGTCTCAATCTTTAGAAATTCTCCAATTTTATTGAAACGGTCGAAGATAGTAAGATTGATATTATTCTTGTCTCTTTTAGAAGATTCTGACGTGTATTGCTCTTGGCGGATACGACGTTCAAGGAAGCTACGATTTAGCAATATCATTCCTATGAGTAACAATGCTAAAACAGCATATATCCCTATCTCTCCTCTTATCATTGCATTACCAATCTCTGCCCAACGGTGGAGGTAACCCTGTGGAGAAGGGAAGAAGATAGTTATGATGACGATAGATAAATAGGTAAGAATCGGTATGAGCCAATACCACAGTCCACGTGCCGTCAGCACTTGCGTAAACTGGAAGAATTGTCCGTTGATAAGCAGAAAGAGATAAAGTCCTGCTGTATAACCAATCATAGCCGTTGCACCTAACTCTGGAACGACAGTCCTAATACCAAAGGGAATACAGATAAAGAAGGTTCACATTCTTAAAAACTATCAGTTGTCGCAGAATCAGATAGTCAGTATAGCTATGTTTAGGTAGTGGTAAGAGTAGATATGGGCGGATATTCATCAGCAACCGATGGTCTGTTGTATATCTGAAAAGATAATCAATGAAAAGAAATAGCGGCAGCAGGGCGTAGATGAAGCGGTAGCCTCCAAGATTATCATTAATGGTGAGGTCTGCCAATTCACATCCTATCCATGCAAGATAAGCATAAAGAAAGACAGCCAACACGTAGTAAATATACTTTGCTACGCTGTTGGCTTGCCATATTTTATTTCTCCTACCAGACAGGTAGAAGTGCTTATGCAATATTTGAATAGCCTCCCAGTAAGTCATTTATCTCAAGTCTATGATTTCAGCAGAAGGATGACTTTTCTTATTGAAAGTAAAGATATTATCTGAGAGGTTCTTACGCTGAATACCAGAAACGGTAATGGTTGTCCACTTATTAGCCTGCTTAATCTTAATCTTTTGTAGCTGATAAGCTTTGTTTACGGTCACAAAGGCCTCTGGTATGTTACGTTTTGGGTTGGTTGACTTCATGTGTACCACGTAAGCACCCCCTTCGTTGGTCATAGAGAGGTCGTAACCTTGGCGATACAAGGTCATCAATGCGTAAGGGTTCATTGAGAGACGCTGTGCTTCGGTAGGTGTTGAGACGTTCACCTCATTCGTAGACTTCATGTATGACCACTGTGTTGTACCGTTAAACCATACTGTTGTCTGTGGGGTAGTAGCCACAAACTTAATACCTTTCACAGATATAGTACCTGATGTCCTACCAACGGCACCGGGTCTGGAAAGTTCGAAGCGAGCAGTAAACCCACCTAAATTAGAGATTTTGGCTGTAGCTTTATCCATACAAGCCTTAGCCTGATTGGCATTCTGTGCGAATACACTATTTGCCATAAAGATGGCTGCGAACAAAAGTAAATATTTAATTTGCTTCATCGTTTTATTGTTTTTATTATTGATAACTGCTGCTACATAGAAACGTAGTCAGTTGATATATCTTTTTTGTTTACAGACATTTATTACCTTTGATTGTTCTGACAAGTTTGCGATAGGGCTTTATAAGCAAGACTTCTCAATTTGGTGATGCATCTTATCCACGCAGGACAGTCAGCATATTGTCAAGACTCACCTCGTCGCTTATCAGTACCTCACGAGGCTTTGAACCCTTAGCAGCACCCACGATACCTGCCTTCTCCAATTGGTCCATCAGACGACCAGCACGGTTATAACCGATAGACAAGCGACGCTGAATCATACTTGTTGAACCTTGTTGAGTGACAACAATTGCACGTGCAGCCTCCTCGAAGAGCGGGTCAAGGTTGTGTGTATCCAGCGAACCGCCTCCTCCCGCTTCGTCTTCAGACAGTGGCTCTGGGATTTCTAACGGTCGAACAGGACCTGATTGGTTAGCGATAAACTTCGTGATGTTCTCTACTTCTGGTGTATCGACAAAGGCACACTGTACACGAACGGGGTCAGCTCCGTTAAGATAGAGCATGTCACCACGTCCGACAAGCTGTTGTGCACCAGGTCGGTCAAGGATAATACGTGAGTCCATCATCGCTCCTACGCGGAAAGCGATACGTCCAGGGAAGTTCGCTTTGATGTTACCAGTGATGATAGATGTCGTTGGTCGCTGTGTTGCAATAATCATGTGAATACCGACGGCACGTGCCAACTGGGCGATACGTGTGATAGGCATTTCCACTTCCTTGCCTGCAGTGAGAATTAAATCACCAAACTCATCAATGATAACCACGATGTAAGGCATGTATTCGTGTCCTTCTTCTGGGTTCAGTTCGTGTCTAAGGAACTTCTGGTTGTACTCCCTTATGTTTCTGACACGTGCTGCTTTCAGTAGGTCATAACGCTCATCCATCAGTACACAAAGACCTTTCAGCGTCTTTACCACCTTCTGAACGTCTGTGATGATAGGCTCGTCTTCATTCTCCTCTACTGCCGCCATGAATGGTTTAGCAATCGGAGAGTAAACACTGAACTCCACCTTCTTCGGGTCTACGAGTACTATTTCAGCTCATTAGGGTGCTTCTTGTAGAGTAAGGAGGTGATGATAGCGTTCAGACCGACTGACTTACCCTGTCCGGTAGCACCCGCAACGAGCAAGTGAGGTATCTTGGCAAGGTCGACCATATACACCTCATTGGTGATAGTCTTACCCAATGCGATTGGTAACTCCATCGTTGATTCCTGAAACTTACGTGAGTTTAGGATTGAGAACATGGACACGATGTTCGGCTTAGCATTTGGGACTTCAATACCTATTGTTCCCTTGCCTGGCATAGGAGCAATGATACGGATGCCGATAGCCGCTAAGCTCAGTGCAATATCATCTTCGAGGTTTTTAATCTTAGAGATTCTAATACCCTGTGCAGGTGTTATCTCGTAGAGCGTAATCGTCGGACCGACTGTTGCACGGATACTTCTAATTTGTACACCAAAGTCGTTTAACACCTTGATGATGCGGTCTTTATTAGCTTCTAACTCCTCTTGGCTAACGTAGTTAGTCTTCGTGTCAGAATTATATTCCTTCAGTAAGTCGAGTGAAGGGAATTTCCATCTCGTGAAAGGTTCACGTGGATTAATAGGGGTCAGCGGAAGGTTGTTGTTAGCGAGCGTCTTACTGTTTGCCTTCTCCTCAATCTTCTCTTCTTCAACCTCAAATCCTGGTGCTTCTTTCTCTGCTGTCTTCTTCGCTTTCTCGTTGCTGTCTGGCGTATAGAGAGTGTTAAGCTCTTGTGGTTCTGTCGCAGGCTGTGTCGGTAGGTCGATAGGTTCAGCACGAGTAGGGTCGTCATATACTAACGCCTCTACAGGCTCTCCTCCAACGATAGCCTCCTCGTCACATGCTTCATTAACATTCTCTCCCTTATCATCATGAACCACAGTGAACTTCACCTTATCACGGATATAGCCAAAGGGGTTCATCAGTTTTCTTACAACTGTTATTGTTTCGGAGGTGAGGTAGGTGAGATAAGCTAACATCACAATCACCAAGATGGCTATCAAACCAGGCGTTCCAACAAGGTTCTCCATGTATTGAACGCAGAAGGCTCCGTGGTCTCCGCCTGGATTATATACTTGGTTGCCCATCAGTGGAGTAAGGGCTTTCGCAAAGGTTACGGACGACCATATCATCACCAAAGCCATACCCATGAACCATTTCATAAGACTTAGCTTCTTGTAGGCACCCATCATTCGGATACCACACAATGCAATGAAAGCAGGAATGATAAAGGCAGGAATACCAAAGCAACGGGAGATGAGTCCGTATGACAGTAATGCACCCAATGAACCACAAGTGTTTTGGAAGGCTCTGTTAGCGTTCTCTACCTCGCCAGGGCGTAGGTCGGTAACTAAACTCTGGTCTGCTGCACCTGTATTAAAATAGCTAAAGAAAGCCACACAGATATAGATAGCAACACAAAGGAGGATGAGTCCAACAACAAATCCCGTCTTGTCGTTAATAATGTTATTTAGTCCGAGTGCCTCGGTGAATGTTTTGCTCTTGCGTTCTGATTTCTTCTTTGCCATTTATCGTTATTCATTTATACTTGCAAAAGTAATAAATAAGTGCCACATAAGCATAGTTTTTCAAACTTTTTTTTTAATTTTGCAAGTTAGTATGCAATCTGAAATGAGTATAAAAATATACAATCGATTTGATAAAAGTAAGATATCACAGTTACCAAGGGTTACTTTCCCAGGGAAGATTGTCGTTGTCTTGAATGAAGCTGAGGCTGAGAAGGCAGTTAATTATCTGCTTTCTAAGGATATCATCGGTATTGACACGGAGACGCGTCCTGTCTTCAAGAAGGGACAGCGACGCAAGGTTGCGCTCTTACAGGCCTGCGACCATGAGGTGTGCTTCCTCTTTCGACTGAATCTCATAGGTGTGCCTGATTGTATTAAACGTTTCCTTGAAGATACAACGGTACCTAAGGTTGGTCTCTCATTGGGTGATGACATGCTGATGTTGCATCAACGTCTTGACTTCAAGCCGGGTTATTTTATCGACCTACAAGACTATGTTAAATCTTTGGGAATAGAGGATATGAGTCTGCAGAAACTCTATGCCAATGTCTTCCATGAGCGTATCGTAAAACGTGAACAGCTATCGAATTGGGAGAACGAGGTGTTGAATGATAAGCAGAAACTCTATGCTTCAACAGATGCTTGGACGTGTATTAAACTCTACGAGCGGCTACACGAACTAAAACACAGTGGTGATTACGAGCTCATTGTAGTACCTCCAAAGGTGAAGCCAGCGGTTGAAGAGAGCGAAAAGGAGGCGGACGTAACAACAGAATGATAGGTTCTATGTAGATTACTGTCGTGAAGAAAAATATTTTTTATCGTGAAGAAAAATATTTCTTATCATGTAAATAAATCTTTTTGTTCATGAAAGTAATTCGGAGATCATCAAGTAGAAGAAAACGATAAACGCTAAAACGGAACTTTATGTATAAGCAAGTATATTTGAAAAGGGGCAAAGAAGAGAGTCTTCTTCGTTTCCATCCATGGGTCTTCTCAGGTGCTATCAACAAGATTGAAGAGGGACTTGAAGAGGGCGATATAGTGCGAGTCCTAACGCACGACAAGAAGTTTATTGCTGTAGGACATTTCCAGATAGGTTCTATTGCCGTCCGTGTTCTCTCCTTCCATGACGTAAAGATTGATGATACGTTTTGGGAGAGTCGATTGAGTGCGGCCCTTCAAGTGCGCCAAGCGATTGGTGTTATTCGTGAAGAACCCACGGCGGTAGGGGTGTTCCCTAATACTACTTATCGTCTTGTTCATGGTGAGGGCGATAACCTTCCAGGTTTGGTAATCGACGTGTATGGCAAGACTGCCGTTATGCAAGCCCATTCTGTAGGTATGCATGTATGCCGTGAGGTGATTGCAAAAGCCCTTGTAAAGGTAATGGGCGATAAGTTGGATAGTATCTATTATAAGAGTGAGACGACCCTTCCTTACAAGGCTGAACTTGGGCAAGAGAATGGTTTTATCTATGGAGATACCGACAATAACATTGCGATTGAGAATGGCTTAAAGTTTCATATTGACTGGTTAAAGGGTCAGAAGACGGGTTTCTTTATCGATCAACGTGAGAATCGCTCTCTCTTAGAGTATTATGCTAAGGGAAGAAGTGTGTTGAATATGTTCTGTTACACGGGTGGCTTCTCTGTTTATGCTATGCGTGGTGGGGCAGAAGTGGTACATTCTGTTGACAGTTCGGCGAAGGCTATCGAGCTAACTAACAAGAATGTCGAACTCAATTTCCCTCGTGATTCACGCCATGAGGCTATCTGTGAGGATGCTTTCAAATATCTTGACGACCATGATGGTAAGTATGATCTTATCATTCTCGACCCTCCTGCCTTTGCAAAACACCGTAGTGCGTTGAAGAATGGATTGCGTGGTTACACACGATTGAACGTCAAAGGATTTGAAAAGATTAAGCCCGGAGGAATCTTGTTTACCTTTAGTTGCTCGCAGGTAGTCACAAAGGACAATTTTAGACAGGCTGTCTTTACGGCTGCCGCACAAGCTGGTCGTAAGGTGCGCATCCTCCATCAGCTTCATCAGCCTGCTGATCACCCAATTAATATTTATCATCCAGAAGGCGAATATTTGAAGGGTTTGGTCCTTTATGTTGAATAAGATAAAACGATTCATAGCTTCTGAGCATCTGCTTCGGGTAGATGCTCTTTATTTAGTAGCGCTGTCTGGTGGTGCCGATAGTGTTGCTCTCTTGTTATGTCTCAAGGAGTTAGGCTATCGTGTTGAGGCTGTTCATTGCAATTTTCAGCTGCGTGGTGAGGAGAGCATGAGGGATGAACGGTTCTGTGAAGAGCTATGTCAACATGAGAATATACCGCTCCATAAAGTCCATTTTGATACGCAGTCTTATGCTGACTTACATAAGGTGAGCATTGAGATGGCAGCACGCGAATTGCGTTATCATTATTTCTTTCAATTGAAAGAAGCATTAAAAGCTGAAGGTATCTGCGTAGGTCATCATAAAGAAGACTCTGTAGAGACAATTCTTATCAACCTTGTTCGAGGCACTGGACTAAGTGGTTTGATGGGTATTCGTCCTCGGAAGAATGACATTATACGTCCCTTGCTTTGCGTGACACGCCATGAGATTGAGGATTATCTTCGTCGACACGCATCTACATTTGTAACCGATAGCACTAACCTTATGGATGATGTGGTGCGAAATAAGATTAGGTTGAATGTTCTTCCACAGTTGGCTGAGATTAATCCGTCTGTTACGGAGGCTATTCTTACTACTGCTAATCATCTCTCGGATGTAGAGGCTATTGTGCAGGAGTCGCTCAAAGAGGCTTTGGAGAAGGCTGTGCACTTTTTTTGTTCGGAGAGTTCTGTAAGTCAAAGTAGTCTGAGTAAGCATCCTTTCCAACTTGATTTGTCAGTTGTTCGAGCATTTCCTTCCCCTGCTTACCTTCTTTTTTATATTCTTAAACCACTCGGTTTTTCATCTTCTCAGATAACGGAGATGGTCTCACACCTTGATGGGCAGACGGGCCAGTTATGGTATTCTTCAACGCATGAACTCACCCATGACCGTGGTTTCTTTATGGTTTTACCTCGTGAAGAAGGTGAGCCTCGCACGCTTGTTATCCCCGAGACGGGGCGTTATGTCTATGATGAGCAACTTTCTCTTCGACTGACAGAGCGGACGTTGGCCTCATCTTCAACCGTTTCTTTCTCTAAGAATTCTACTATCGTCGACCTTGATGCCTTTTCTATACGTTTCCCTTTGACCTTACGACGTGTTGCGGAGGGCGACCGCTTTACTCCTCTTGGGATGCGAGGAAGCCAACTTGTGAGTGATTTCCTCACTAATCTCAAACGTAACCGCTTTGAGAAACGTAACCAACTGGTGCTCCTTGATGCCACAGGTACTATCCTTTGGATCCTTGGTCTTCGTATCAATGACCATTTTAAGTTGACCCCACAGAGCACTTCTTGCCTGCGGATTGAGATTTTGTAGTGTAGAAGAGTTTTCTGTCTATTCTAATTTTTATCTACTTGTGTAGTGATTAGATAGTCTTAAAATGTTCATAAGCAAAACGGTCGACCATTTCTTTAAAAACAGTCGACTATTATTCAAAAACAGTCGACTGTTTCTTCAAAAGGGGTTGATAGCTTTCTCATAAGGGATTTAATTAGCAGATAATTACAGACGTTCTGCCTCCTTTACTTTGTTCTTATTTGTTTCAAATTTTCTACTTCCGAAGTTGTAATGCACACGGAAGATAATTTGACGGCTTTCACTATGTCCCCAAATGTCTAACTCTAATGTTCCTTTGCGTCCATAGCTGTCCCAACGCTCAGTGTGGAGGAGGTCAGTTATCATCAATGATAGGGAGAGTCTGTCTCGGAGTAATCGTTTGTTCAGTCCGATATCTATACTTCCACTTGGTTTGAAAACCTCATAACTTCTGCCTTGTCGTTTACTTGCGTATCTTGCTGACAGTTCCATACGAACTTTTGCAGGTAGTTGTATGTCGTTTGAAAGTGAAAGATTGCATGAGGGGCGCCGGTAGTCTTCTCTATAAGATTCATAATCAAGATGGTTGATAAAGTAGTAAGCACCGATGTTTGCACTTACATCCCACCATGAGGTGAGACGTTTGTTATAGATAAGGTCAAGTGCCAGCTGTTTCTGTTTACCAATATTCTTGGTTGTCATGACTATGCAGTCTTTCTTGTATGCATCGGGAAGTTGCGTAAAATAATTGTTTAGCTGATTGTAAGAGAGCATTACACTAAGATTATTCTTTGTGTAATCTAAAGATATCCTATGATTTATTTGTGGCTGAATAAATGGATTCCCTTTCCAATAGGTTAGTTCATCTAACAGATATTCAATGGGGTTAAGGTCTTCGTATCTTGCTTTGTCTTGCCGTTTACTGTAGGCAAGTGTGAGCTTTGCTTTGTTGTTAAGATTATAACTGATAGAAAGATTAGGAAAGAGTCTTGTGTGGTTGTTCTTATTCTCCTCCATCAGTTTTCCGTCCAAATAGGATTCTAAAGTCCCGATAGTCTGCATATATTCAATCCGCATACCTGCAGTTGCCTGTATATGTTTCCAATTCTGGGCATATTGTATATAGCCTTCAAGATTTGACTCTTGGTAGGTAAACCTGTTAGATCTTGTGTTGTCAAGCACACCTTTTGCATAGAAGCCAAAGCGATTGTTACTTTCCACCTTGGCAGCTTTAATACCTGTAAGGAGCTCTCCGTCATGGCTATTCTTCAGTTTATAGTCAATAGCAGATGAAATGATGTTTATATTCTTCTTGGATTTAGCTGGATAGTCGTCTTCCCTTAGTAATGTTCCATTTGGAGAGTAAAACGTATTAGGCTGATTGTTATTACTTACAACATCAACGTGAATCCAGTCTGCATTTGCAGTGATGGTCTGCTGTTCTGTAATATTGAACAGATAGCCTATGCCTGTCGTATATTTTGTATTCTCTTGTTTGGTATAATCATTCCTTGCTTTAAGAATTTCATGAAGCGTGTCTCTACCTTTATATATCCAAGTAGTTGTTGCTGTCACTCCGGGACCTGTTAAGGCATCAACTGATGCATTTAGCATAAGTTTGTGTTTCTTGTTAGGTTGGAATACAAAAGCTAGTCCCCCTGCGTAAGTGTTACGCTTGTCTGTATCATCGGTCTCTGAGAAGTTTCGGTCTCCTTCTTGTATTCTATCAGTACCATATTCCATGTCATATTGTCCAATGTTATGACTATAGTTGATGCCCAGCTGCCATGTCTGTTTGTTATAAGTCATACTAAAATCAGAACTTTGGCGTATGTGATTCCAAAAAGACATACCATGAGAGGTCGAAATGTAAAGTCCTCGTTCGTTGTTGTCTTTTAGTTTTATGTCAATAATACCACTTGCCCCTTCTGAATCATAACTTGCATCAGGGTTGGTTGAAGTAGTTATGCTTGCAATGTTAGAAGATGGAATAGTACGCAGATAGGCTGTAAGCGTTTCACCTTGAAGTCGTATGCGTTTTCCGTTCACGTAAACGGCGGCATTGCCAAGGGCAGAAAGCGATAGATTTCCTTTATTATCAAGCCTTACACTTGGGGTGTGGCGCAGAACATCTAAAGAGTTGCCAAGGTTAGCAAGATAGGATTCTGCAACAGAAATGCTTATCTTCCCACTTTCCATTTTAATGAGTGAGCGTTGTTTGCGAGCTGTGACAATAACGTCTTTCAGCTCTGTACCGTCAGGATATAAATAGATGTTATAAATGGAATGGTTATTTGGAATGGAGAAAAGAATAGTAGTATCACGGCATCCGATAGCTCCGCAGTATAGTTGATAACTACCATCAATAAGGGTGTAATTAAACTTTCCGTCCGTCTCAGTTAGTCCATTGGCAATTACTTTTCCTGTCTTCTGATCAGAAATGATAATTGTTGCAGCATCAATAGGTTCCTTAGTTTGTTGTTGGATACTAAAGGTTACGGTCTGTTGAGCCATAAGATTAGATAGGTTCAGTAACAATAGAGTTATAACTAAGATGATGTGTGTTGCGAAAGGTCTTGTTTGTAATCTTTGAATTGTCATGAGGTTTGTTATATTTATAGCTATTTTTATAGTATACTAAGCACTCAACACGCTTGGTGTTTACCATCATCACCACTCGTGCTGGGCATCAACACATCGGTAAAACATGAGAAGTTAGGTTATTATTATCATTATAATATTGTAATACATGAAAGATTAACTTATGTGAGAGATGTTTACTGGATAGCATATTAATTTATTTTTGTTTATAGGCAATAGGTTTAATGATTTTACAAAGATAATAAAATAATATTTTTCTTAGGTGTTTTTTGTATAAAGAATAAACGTTTTGTTTTCAGCTAATGCTTTTTGTTGATTTATAGAAAGAGGTTCCTACTTTTGTTTTGTGAAACTAAATGAGTGTTTTATTAGCTCTTTTGCTTCTTTGTATATCTTTTTGGAGTGGTTAAAACAGTATATCGAAGTCTATACTTGATAATTATTAATCTAAAAAGTGGTATTTAGTTAACTAAAATCAATTATGAGTTATTTCTTAACTTTTAGATGTTAAACATTTAAGGAAATCCTATCTTTGCAGTCGGAAAATAAAGATATAGTGCTGTGCATAGAGTTTCTTTATGAGCAGTTTACATATAAGTAAGTGAGTAATGAAGAAGAAAACGATATGGATAATAGCTATAATCATGGGGCTTTCGTTCCTTGGTTTGCTGCTGCTCCAGCTCAACTACATTGAAGAAATGGCTGAGATGAAGAAGGAACAGTTTGACGAATCCGTCAACCGTGCCCTCTATCAGGCATCTCGCAACATGGAGTTGAATGAGACTCTTCGTTATTTAGAGGACGATGTGAACAAGACTGAGCGTTTACATAACGATGCTCAAGCTGCTGATAAGGCTGCTGCTACACCAGCGCATCAGGCTCCGTCGACAGATAATCAGGGTGATGTCTACACCTCTTTTGAAGCAAAACTAAAGCAATCGAAGCCTTCTTTGGTTCCGAAAGGTTCTATTTTACGGAGTGATAGTAGTACGTTGTCTGCTACAAAGAAGAACATGCAAGAGATTGTTCGTAATCGTTATGTCTATCAGAAAGCTATGTTAGAGGAGGTTATCTATAATATTCTCTATTCTGCTTCAGACAAGCCTTTACGCAATAGAATAAACTTTAAGCTCTTAGACCAGGACTTAAAGGCAGAGATGATGAACAATGGTATCAACATCCCTTACCATTTCACGGTGACAACACAGGATGGACGCGAAGTCTATAGATGTCCAGATTATGTGAGTGATGGCGAGGAGAATACTTATTCTCAGGTGTTGTTCCGTAACGACCCAGTAAATAGAATGGGCGTAGTAAAGGTTCATTTCCCACAAATGAACAACTACATCTTCTCCAGTGTACGGTTTATGATACCGTCAATCATCTTCACCTTCGTACTGTTGGTCACCTTTATCTTTACAATCGTTACTATCTTCCGACAGAAACGATACAGTGAAATAAAGAACGACTTTATCAATAACATGACGCATGAGCTCAAGACGCCTATCGCAAGTATATCTCTTGCTGCGCAGATGTTGAATGATAAGACACTCGTAAAGAGCCCAAAGATGATTGACCACTTGGGTGGTGTCATCAATGATGAGTCTAAACGACTGCGTTTCCTGGTTGAGAAGGTGCTACAGATGAGTATGTACGACCGCAAGAAGGCTGTGCTAAAGAAGAAATACACGGACCTTAATGAGATGGTAGAGACGATTGCCCACTCTTTCAGTCTGCGTGTTGAGCATACGGGAGGTAAGGTGTACACAGAGATAGAAGCCGTCGATTCCCTCATGTATGTAGACGAGATGCACTTTCAGAATGTTATCTTCAATCTCTTAGATAACGCGGTGAAGTATGCTAAACCAGATGAGCCATTAGACGTCTATTTGAAGACATGGAATACAAACGAGAACCTTTACCTCTCTATACGGGACACTGGACAGGGAATAAAGAAGGAGAATCTGAAGAAGATCTTTGATAAGTTCTATCGAGTTCACACTGGTAACCTTCACGATGTGAAAGGTTTGGATTAGGCTTAGCCTATGTGAAGAAGATGGTCGACCTGCATGAAGGAGAGATAAAGGTGTTGAGTGAGTACGGAAAAGGAACTAAGTTCGTTATAAAACTTCCCGTTATACGTGACGAGGAGGACGAAGAAACATAAATAAAAGCATATAAACAATTTAATACGTATAGATTATGGACGATAAGTTAAAAATTCTCTTGTGTGAAGACGATGAGAACCTCGGAACACTATTGAGTGAGTATCTGCAAGCAAAAGGCTTCCAAGCCGATCTTTGCCCTGATGGTGAAGTAGGTTACAGAACCTTTTTAAAGAGCAAGTATGATATCTGTGTACTTGATGTTATGATGCCTAAGAAAGATGGTTTCACCCTTGCACAGGAAATACGTCAGGCTAATGCGGAGATTCCTATCATCTTCCTTACTGCAAAGCAGCTGAAAGAAGATATCTTAGAAGGCTTTAAGATTGGTGCTGATGACTATATTACAAAGCCTTTCTCAATGGAAGAACTGGTGTTCCGTATTGAGGCTATCCTGCGTAGAGTAAGGGGTAAAAAGACCAAGGAGTCTACCATGTACAATATTGGTCGCTTTACTTTCGACACACAGAAACAGTTGCTTACTTTGGATAACGACCCAGAGAAGGCCACAAAGCTTACTACAAAGGAGAATGAGTTGCTCGCTTTATTGTGCGCACACTCTAACGAGATTCTTCAACGTGACTATGCTTTGAAGACCATTTGGATTGATGATAACTACTTCAATGCCCGCTCTATGGATGTTTATATTACTAAGTTGCGTAAGCACTTTGAAGCCAGATCCACAGATAGAGATTATCAATATCCATGGTAAAGGCTATAAGCTCATTGTGCCAGACGAGGAGTAAGGTTCCTGTTTCGGCTTAAATCATTAGACGAAACATTATAAACATAACGCTATTCTATCTTCGATTAGGAGATTGAATAGCGTTTTTTCTTGCTTTATAAGGTCGTGGAAGGATAAGGGCTGGACCTCAATAAGAGGCTTGTCCAACTTTCTGAGTGATGTTCTACACATTCTTTACAAGCATAGAACTTATCCCTTCGCAGTCTTTGGAGGAGTCTGTGTGATAATGAAAAACCTTTACAGGGTGTTAAGCTAAGTACCCTCAAAAGAGTAGTATGATGTTAGTTGTAATTAATAATATAACATACATGATATCAGTATGTTATCTGCAGCGTTGAAGAAGACGCCTTTCTTGCTTCAAGAAGGGCGTCTTCTGCGTGCAAGAAGGGCATGTTCTCGAATGTAGAAGGGCCTCTTCTTGTCTCATTCTCGGCCCTCTCTCGAATGGAGAGGAGAGTTGTTAATGAAATATATTTACAATTGCGGTATGCGTGTTAGGTGTTCTTTCTTTTTCTTTTCTCAACGTTCTTATAAGTTATCTCGGTGATAGTCAATAGGTGATGGGGAACTTTTAACACGCAAAGGTAAATATATATGCTCATTTCTTACCTATGTTATCGTATTTTTTATTACTTTTGTACCAACTAAAAGAGAGACATCTTACTAACAAACAAATGATACATAAATTCGATTTCTTGGTAATCGGTGGTGGTATAGCTGGTATGAGTTATGCGCTCAGTGTGGCCAATCGTGGAAAGGGTAGGGTTGCATTGATTTGTAAAACCTCTTTGGACGAAGCAAACACAGCTAAGGCACAGGGAGGAATAGCGTCTGTTACCAATCTTGCTGTTGACAATTTTGAAAAGCATATCCATGACACTATGGTGGCAGGGGACTATATCTCTGACCCTTTAGCGGTCAGACAGGTTGTTTGTAATGCGCCTTCAGCAATTCAAACGCTCGTTGACTGGGGTGTTAACTTCGATAAGAGTCATGACGGAACATACGACCTTCATCGTGAGGGAGGACATAGTGACTTTCGCATACTTCACCACGCTGATGATACAGGGTTTGAGATTCAACGTGGACTGATGGAGGCTGTGAGGGCTAACCCGCATATCACGGTGTTTGAAAACCACTATGCTGTGGAGATTATCACGCAACATCACTTAGGGAGAAAGGTGACGCGAAGAACGCAAGACATAGAATGCTATGGTGCATATATCCTTAATCCCGATACACAGAAAGTTGATACTTTCTTGAGTAAGGTGACACTCATGGCTACAGGAGGCGTTGGGGCTGTCTATGCAATGACGTCTAATCCGGTGATAGCGACAGGAGATGGCATTGCAATGGTTTATCGTGCAAAGGGTACAGTGAAGGATATGGAGTTCGTGCAGTTCCACCCTACGGTTCTTTATAACCCTTCTGAGACTCATCCGGCATTCCTGATTACTGAGGCTATGAGGGGTTATGGAGGGGTGTTACGACTGCCAGATGGTCAGGAGTTCATGCAGAAGTATGATGAACGACTTTCTCTTGCGCCACGTGATATTGTGGCAAGAGCCATCGACCATGAGATGAAGATACACGGACTCAACCATGTTTGTCTTGACTTGACACACAAGGATGCGGAAGAGACAAAGCGTCATTTCCCACATATTTACGAGAAGTGTATGAGCGTTGGGATAGATATTACGAAAGACTACATACCCGTCTGTCCCAGTGCCCATTATATGTGTGGTGGTATAAAGGTAGACTTAAATGGGGAGAGTTCTATTCATCGGCTTTATGCTGTGGGCGAATGTTCGTGCACAGGACTGCATGGAGGGAACCGCCTTGCCAGTAACTCGCTGATAGAAGCGGCTGTCTATGCTAAGTCGGCAGCAGCTCATTCTCTCGAGATGATTGATAAGTATGACTTTAATACGGATGTCCCTGAGTGGAACGACGAGGGTACAATGACCAATGAAGAGCATGTCTTGATAACACAAAGTGTTCGAGAAGTGGGCGAAATCATGAGTAATTATGTCGGTATCGTTCGTAGCGACTTACGCTTGAAACGTGCGTGGGACAGGCTCGACTTACTCTATGAAGAAACCGAGAACCTCTTTAAGCGTGTTAAAGCAACAAAGGATATATGCGAACTCCGTAATATGATTAATGTTGGTTATCTGATAACACGACAAGCGATAGAGCGGAAAGAGAGTCGAGGACTGCATTATACGGTAGATTATCCGAAGCATGCTTACGACAAGAAGACCGAAGAAAAGATAGATAAATAATAAGGAGAAACACAGATACCATAGTTTTTTCAACATATAACTAAGAAGCAGATGATAAAAGAAAAGTGGTTGGAGCAAGGCTTTATTGATGAGGCTATCCCAGAAGGGGTAGATGTTAAGGCTGAGATACGCAGGTTGTGTAAGGAGAAGAATGCACTTATCATGGCACATTATTATACAGAGGGAGTCATCCAGGAGTTGGCTGATTTCGTCGGAGATAGTCTGGCCTTGGCACAGAAGGCAGCATCGACAGATGCCGACATCATTGTGATGTGTGGTGTGCATTTTATGGGTGAGACGAATAAGATACTCTGTCCTGAGAAGACGATACTTGTTCCCGACCTTAATGCCTCTTGTTCTTTAGCAGAGAGTTGTCCCGCTGATGAGTTTGAGAAGTTTGTTAAGGCGCATCCTGATCACACGGTTATCAGTTATGTAAACACGACGGCTGCAACGAAGGCTTTGACGGATGTTGTGGTAACAAGTAGTAATGCCAAACAGATAGTAGAGTCTTTACCAAAAGAGACACCGATTATCTTTGGGCCAGATAAGAACTTAGGACATTATATCAGCGAGCAGACAGGTCGTAAGATGTTACTTTGGGACGGAGCTTGTCAGGTTCATGAGAAGTTCTCTGCAACGAAGATACAACAACTGAAAAGCGAGCATCCTGCTGCTAAGGTACTCGTTCATCCGGAGTGTCCACCAGCCGTAATCAGTCTGGCAGACAAGGTGGGGAGTACAGCAGCCTTGCTGAAGTATAGCGTAACAGATGAGGCTCAAGAGTTCATCGTGGTGACGGAGAGTGGTATTCTTGTTGAGATGCAGCGATTGGCACCGCATAAGACATTCATTCCTGCCCCTGCAGAGGATAGTGATAACACTTGTAACGAATGTGAGTATATGAAACTTGTCACGTTGAACAAGCTGTATAACTGTCTGAAATACGAGTGGCCTGCTATCGAGGTAGAGCCCGAGATGGGCAAGAAGGCCGTGAAATCTATTCATAAGATGTTGGATATATCAAAGAGTTTAGGTTTATAATTTAATCAAATAATTATGTTGTCAGTAGAAGAACTTAACGATAAACTTATTGAACTCGCTTTCAGTGAGGATATTGGAGATGGTGATCACACAACGCTTTGTTGTATTCCTGCAGAGGCAATCGGCGAAAGTAAGTTGCTAATAAAGGAAGAAGGAGTCTTGGCAGGAGTTGAGATTGCTAAACGAGTGTTCTATCGCTTCGACCCTGAACTTCAAGTTGAGGTGTTTATAGAAGATGGTGCATGGGTGAAGCCAGGGGATGTGGTGATGATAGTAAAGGGTAGGATACAAAGTCTGTTACAGACCGAACGACTCATGCTCAATATCTTGCAGCGTATGAGTGGTATAGCCACAATGACGCGTAAGTACCAACAAGCCCTGATAGATGCCGGTACGAAGACGCGAGTACTCGACACTCGTAAGACGACACCGGGGATGAGAATGTTGGAGAAGGAGGCTGTTAAGATTGGTGGTGGTATGAATCATCGCATTGGACTGTTTGATATGATACTCCTAAAAGACAATCATGTCGACTTCTGTGGAGGGATTCATAATGCTATCTCTAAGGCTAAGCAATATTGTAAGGAACATGGAAAGGAGGGCTTAAAGATAGAATGTGAGGTCAGGAACTTTGATGAGTTGGAGCAAGCCTTGCGTGAAGGGTGCGACAGAATCATGTTTGATAACTTCACATCAGAGGACACTCGTAAGGCAGTTGAGATGGTTGGAGGACGCTGTGAGACGGAGTCAAGTGGTGGTATCACCTTCGATACGATGATTCCATACGCACAGGCTGGGGTCGATTTCATCTCCTTTGGTGCATTGACACACAGTGTTAAAGGACTTGATATGAGCTTTAAGGCGGTGACAAAGTAGGTTGGGTCGACTCGACTCAATCAACGACCTTGAATTATTTACGTGATGGGAAACGTTTCTTTTCATGAAGAAAAATCTTTCTTCTCACGTAAATAATTATTTCTTTCATGAAGGTAATTTGAAGAGATAGGTGTCGTGTGCCCTTTCTCTTTGGTTCATTTGACTTTTCATAGGCTCTCTCACTAACAATAAACTGTATTAATAAGGTGGGTGGGGATAGAGGTGAAAAAGACGGAAATACTTGGTGAAAACCCTAAAACTTGGATGACAAGATAGGACTTAATGGTTGTGATTTCTTGTGTAGAGGAATAGGATACAAGCAATGTGCTATTTTTAAAAACGAAGTTTCCTGTCATTTCTGTCACATATTATGGCTTGCTAATTCGTTGACCAATAGGATGTTGACTCGAAATGTTAAAAGTGACAGCAAAACGAAATAAACATTTTTCTTGTTATAAGGGGATGATAAGTCTCTTTCTTCCTTAGCAGTCTTTACTACTCCTTCGCTTGTATGATTCTTTTCTCTGATGTAGAATAAGCGAGTTAGAGCTTGTTATGATGTGGGGAGTTGCTAAGGCAGCTTTCAGGTGATAATAACAATGATAGTTATTTCTTGTCTTTGTCCTCGTTAGAGGGTTGGATAGTGGTAGCACCCTCACCCTTTACAAATAAGACAATACCACCCAAAATCAGTGTGAGGCCACTGAATAGGAGTGCATTCCCATGATAATTCAGGACGACATGGAGAACAAATAGCAGAATACCGATAATTATCGCTGCAATACCTAAGTATTTGATATATCTTTTCATATATAATAGTAAATATGCTGTTTACAGACGCAAAAGTACTAAAAATATTTGGTCATTTGTATAAAAAGCAGTACTTTTGCACCGCATTTTGCGTAAGCAGGTGTAAATTAATTCACAATTTTATATTTTTAAGTAGTATGAATCAATACGAAACCGTTTTCATTTTGACTCCCGTTTTGTCTGACGAACAGATGAAGGAAACGGTCGCTAAATTCAAGAAACTGCTCACCGACAATGGTGCTGAGATCTTGAACGAGGAGGCTTGGGGGCTCAAGAAGTTGGCTTACAACATTCAGAAGAAGTCATCAGGCTTCTATGCTTTGTTGGAGTTCAACGCAGATCCATCAGTTATCAACACTCTCGAGACCGGCTTCCGTCGTGACGAGAAGGTTATTCGTTACATTACCGTTAAGCAAGACAAGTATTCTGCAGCATACGCAGAGAAGCGTCGTGCTAAATGGGCAGCTAAAAAGGAGGCTTAAGAACATGGCAGAGCAGAAATCAGAAATCCGTTATTTGACCGCTCCTTCTATCGATACAAAGAAGAAGAAGTATTGCCGTTTCAAGAAGAGCGGTATTAAGTACATCGATTATAAGGATGGCGAGTTCTTGAAGAAGTTCCTCAATGAGCAGGGAAAGATTCTTCCTCGTCGTATTACAGGTACTTCTCTGAAGTATCAGCGTCGTGTGGCACAGGCTGTAAAGCGTGCTCGCCAGATTGCGCTTCTTCCTTATGTAACCGATTTGATGAAGTAAAAAGGAGGTCAATAGATGGAGATTATATTGAAAGAAGATATTATCGGTCTTGGATACAAGAACGATATCGTTAATGTAAAGAACGGCTATGGCCGTAACTACCTTATCCCAACTGGTAAGGGTGTCATCGCTTCTCCTTCTGCTAAGAAGCAGTTGGCTGAGAACTTGAAGCAGCAGGCTTCTAAGCTTGCAGCACTCAAGGCTGAGGCTGAGAAGAAGGCAGCTCAGTTGGAGGGTGTAGAGCTTGTTATCGCAACTAAGGTGTCTGCTACTGGCGTAACTTACGGTTCAGTGAACGCAGCTACTGTTGTTGAGGAACTCGCTAAGCTTGGTATTGAAATCGATCGTAAGATTGTTACAATGCGCGACATGAAGAAGGTTGGTACTTCTGAGGCTACTGTACACTTCCATAAGGAGGTTGAGGTGAAGGTTCCTGTAACTGTTGTTGCTGAGAACCAGCCAGCACCTGCTGTCGAGGAGGCTCCTGCAGAGCAGCCAGCAGAGGCTCCTGTAGCAGCTGAGGAGGAGACTCCAGCAGCTGAGTAATCCTAATGGCATTTTGCACTGTAAAGCAGTAATGTTAGATAATAATCCCTTTCACTTTCGGGTGGAGGGGATTTTTTAGTCATTATGAAACGAATTGTACTCACTGGCGGACCGTGCGCCGGAAACAACGGCCCTTGTCAAGATTATTGAACACTTCTCAAGTCTTGGTTATAAGGTGTTTATCATTCCTGAAGTACCAACGCTTTTCTCTCAAGCGGGTATGGATTATCTTACTAAAAATGCTGCTTTCTTCTATGAAGGAGAGAAGGCAACGTTGGAGATACAGCTTGCCTTGGAGGATAAGTTTACGCTTATGGCGAAGACAATGGACAAACCTACGATCATTGTTTGCGACCGTGGTACGATGGATATATCTGCTTATATGAAGCCAGAGATGTGGAAAGAGATCACAGCTGGGGTCGGAACAACATCTGAAAAACTCCGTGCTCGTTATGATGCAGTGCTCCATCTTGTTAGTGCAGCCGATGGTGCTGAGCAGTTCTATACCACTGCTACTAATGCAGAACGCAAGGAAGGACTTGAATTGGCACGTGAACTTGATAAGAAGGTCATTCAGGCTTGGTCGGAACATCCGCACTTGCGGGTTATTAACAACCACGAGAACTTCGATACTAAGATTAATCGTGTACTGCAAGATATCTCTAATGTCTTAGAAATTCCACAACAGGTTGTTGAAGAACGAAAGTATATTGTTCGATTGACGGGTGTCATCCCTGATGCTATCGAGAGTGATATCACACAGACCTATCTCACTTCAGAACCTTGTAGTGAGGTCCGCTTGCGTCGTCGAACACTGAATGGTGTGTCTATCAACGTACGTACAACGAAGAAGACGTTGCCTAACAATGAGCAAGTTGTTACTGAACGTCAGATTGATAATAACCTTTATGAATCATTGATGCGCCAAGCTGACCCTTATCGTCAGTCTATTCATAAGATACGTAAGACCTTTATTTGGCGTGGTCAGTTCTTTGAGCTTGATACTTATCTTGCTCCTTGTTCTCATCTTCAGATATTGGAAACAAAGGGAATAGCAGACCATGAAGATGTTAACTTCCCTCCTTTTATTGAAGTAGTGGAGGATATCACGGGTAAGACGGAGTATTATAACTATAACTTAGCATTAAAGAAATAGGACTATAAGTAGGTGGATATCAAAGGATATCTTACTTGACTTGAAACATAAAGTAAATGCCGTAGCACTCATCAAGCGTTACGGCATTTATATGTTTGGCCTTTATTCGTATTCGTTACTTCTTCTTTGCAGCCTTATCAGCCTTCTCCCAGTATTTCTTTCCAGCCTCTTTTAGTTTGGTTGTGAAAGCCATTGCGTCTGCAGCAGCTTGCGTTTCGTCAGCTTCTGAGGCGTATGCATGATGGAAGCCCTTAACCTTGTTCCATTGACCACGTGTGAAGTCAGGTACCTCAACAGGAAGGTTACCATTGTCCATAGAGATAGAACCTAATTCAGCTAAGCAGCACCACTCTGCCAGGTCATAAACATCGATATCTAATGGAAGACCATTCTGCAGGCAATAAACTAATCGTGAGTCCATGATAAAGTCCATTCCACCATGTCCACCAACCTCTTTTGCTTGCTTTTCATACTTAGCAACGATAGGACTCTCATATTTCTTTATCAACGCCTCGGTGTCGGCCTTTGAGAGATAAGAGTGTCCTGAGAGATTGTCAGAAGAAGGAGTAATACCAGAACTCTTCAATTCGTCGGCTGATAAAGCATATCCTTCGAAAGGATACTTATTAGCAAATCCCTTTGTACCAGTGAGCTGATACATACGATTATAAGGTTGTGGCGTCATTACATTATGGTGTATTTCGATGACTTTCCCGTTCTCCGTGCTGATAAGGGTGGTTGTTTGGTCACCGTTACGAAACTCATTACAAGGCTCACCAGTCATCTTCTCCACTTGTTTCTTACCATTGACAGACTTGGTATCCATAGCTACCAAGGTCTTCATCTTGTCTCCTCTGTGAATATTCAACACCTGAGCAATAGGACCTAAGCCGTGAGTAGCATAGATGTCACCACGGAATTTCTGATTATAATCAAGTCTCCAGCCAAGTTTGTCTTGTGCATCTTTCTTCCAATAAGCATCCCAGAACTTGGATAACTCATGGCGATAAGCACCTTGAACATAAAGGACTTCACCAAAGACATTCTTCTGTGCCATGTTTAATGAGTTCAATTCGAAGAAGTCATAACAGCAGTTCTCAAGCATCATACAGTGTAGACGCTTCTTCTCTGATAGGTTAATAAGCTCCCAAATCTCGTGGAGATTCATTGCAGCAGGCACTTCTACGGCAACATGTTTACCGTTATTCATAGCCTCTTTGGCTACGAGGAAGTGGTGTTTCCAGTCTGGTGCAATATATACAAGGTCGATGTCCTTACGCTTACATAAGGCCTTATATCCATCCTCACCAGAATAGATGTCGGCAGCTGGCATGCTTGCTTTGCGTAGATACTCCTGACATCTTTCTGCTCTGTCACGCTCGTAGTCGCATAACGCCATTACTTGTATGCCCGGAATATGAGTCCAACGTTCTACAGCGTCGTGCCCACGCATTCCTAAACCTACGAATGCTACGCGTACAACCTTCATCTTAGGTGTAGCCAAGTTGAGCGCACTCTCCTGTCCTGCAGGACGTTCTGGTACTTCTGTTACAGCTTTTCCATTGACGACTTTGTATGGCCAATTGAATTGAGCCGATACCGTTGAGGGTAAGAGTAAGCTGCCAAGAATGAACGCTGCAGCTAATGTTCTTTTAATACTCATGTTGTTTTTAGTTATTTATTTATTGGTATATTCGAATTCAATTCTCGAATGATTCGGTAGGCAAAGTTACTAAAAAATATTTGAACAAAGGAGGTTAAGCGTTCTAATTTTCCCTTTTCAATGGTGGTGAAAACCAATGATTCAAACAGTTTGGTTGGTTAATAATCACATTGACAAGCTACGATAATGATTTATAAGTTCGTGAAAGAAATTATTTTTCTTCATGAAAATAAATATTTCTTGTCGTGAAGATAAATATTTTTGTTCATGAAAATAATTTGAAGATGAAAGTTATCAATCCTTTAATTTGGGAAGGATTAGATGCTTAATAGCTAAGTACACTACCTCATAAAACGATGAAATAGACCCTACAATACGATGGGAGTAGATGCACAAAACGAAGAAATAGACCCTGCAAAACGATGAAAGATAACCCACAATACGATGAAGGAGATGTCATTAAACAATGAAAGGGAAGTTATTGAACGATGAAAGAGATGTTGATAAACAATAAAAGGGACCCCTATCAACATAGAAGTCCCTTATTGTAATGTTTTTCTTCAACCTTTATCCTTCACGTCTCATCTGTTCAATCAGTTCTTTCTGACGGTCTGTCAGATGGTCTGGAAGTTTCACGTTGTAGGTGATGATAAGGTCGCCGAAGGTACCATCGCCACGGTCGTAACCCTTGCCACGCAGACGCACCTTGGTCCCGCCTTGTGTAAGAGGTTTTACCTTCAGTTTTAGTTTCTGTCCTCCTGACAGTTGGATGATAACCTCACCACCCAATAAAGCGGTGTAAAGGTCGATACCAACAGTAGCCTCCATTTGTCCTGTAGGACGTTGGCTTTGGGCTCTACCAGTGTTGAAACCAGATGAGCGACGGCGTCCTCCGCCTCCGAAGAGGTCTTGGAAGAAGCTACTAAAGCCACCACCTCCATTTCCAAAGCTACTGAAATCGAATCCACCAAACGGGTTTCCTCCACCTTGTGAACCTTGTGCTCCACCAAATCCACCAGCGTTCTCGTAGGCTTCAGCATTACGCCATTGTTCGCCATACTTGTCATACTTCGCTCGCTTTTCAGGGTCGCCAATAACCTCAAAAGCCTCACTTAAAGCCTGAAATTTAGCCTTAGCCTTAGGGTCATTAGGGTGTAAGTCTGGATGAAACTGTTTCGCTCTCTTTCTATATGCTGCTCGAACATCCTTTTGTGGGATGTTTCGATCAACGCCAAGTATCTTATAATAATCTATAAATGCCATAATATATCCTCTTAAATAATGTCTTATTACTTTATTGTATATAATGCAAAAAGTGTGCCATTAGTCCATTCTGTCGCGGTAATCTTCGTAAGTATAATCGCGCAGAACCTCCAGCTCGTTGTCTGTATGGAGTAAAGCAATGGCAGGATGACTAATACCATTAAACATCGTTGTCTTGACTGTTGTATAGTGAAGCATATCTTCAAAGATGATATTCTCGCCCACTTGCAGTGCATGGTCAAAGGTCCACGATCCCATCCAGTCACCACTTAGACAGCTATTAGCCCCCAGTCGGTAGGTTGTTTCACCCTTTGCTGTGCCATCCTCGTCAGTAAGTGTAGCATTGCGGACGGCTGGGTGATATGGCATCTCAAGACAATCGGGCATGTGACAAGAGAAGCTAACGTTAAGGATAGCGGTTTTGATATTGTTATCTTCGACTATATCGACTACTTGTGCAACCAGTGGACCAGTCTGCCAGGCAAAGGCACTACCAGGCTCGAGGATGACATTAATCCATGGGTATCGTTTTCTAAAGCCTTTCAGAAGATGTATTAGTAGTTTGACATCATAGTCTTTTCGGGTCATAAGGTGTCCACCACCAAAGTTAATCCACTTAATTTGTGGGAACCAGTTGGCGAATTTCTCCTCAATATGAGCCAAGGTACGTTCGAAGACATCGCTACCACTCTCACAATGACAGTGAACATGGAGCCCATCTACGTCCTCTGGGAGTGTTTCCGGGAGTTTGTCGGATGATATACCAAACCGAGTACCTGGTGCGCAAGGGTTATAAATCAACGTCTCAACCTCTGAGTATTCTGGATTAACACGTAAACCAAAACTTAGTTTACTGTTCACCATCTTCGCACGAACGTGATAACGCTCGTATTGAGTGATTGAGTTGAAGACAAGGTGCGATGAACAACGAGCGATATCGTCGATTTCATAGTCGGTATAGCCTGGAGAGAAGGTATGTGTGGGTGCTCCAAACTCTTCAAAACCTAATCGAGCTTCAAAGAGAGAAGAGGCCGTTGTGGCCTTGATATACTCACGAAAGATAGGGAACGTACGCCACAGTGCGTATGCCTTAAAGGCAAGAATAATCTCAACATCAGCCTCTTTAGCCACGTGAGCGATAGTTTCTAAGTTCTTTCTAAGTCTCGCCTCCTCCAGTACATACATCGGGCGGGAGAGTTCAGCGTATGTTAATGGATTTATTTTCATGCTGCAAATATAAGGAAAAATTTGCAGTTATGGGAAATAATCTCTACCTTTGCAATACAAAACAGAGTAAAAGCATGAAACTGGTCATCATGACTAAGTCCACGTTCTTTGTGGAAGAAGATAAGATTATAAGTTTGCTTTTCGAGGAAGGACTTGATAGTCTTCATATCTCGAAGGCAGATAATTCCTCACTTTATTGGGAACGTCTTCTTTCTCTTTTGCCTTCCGAATATCATAGAAAAGTCACAGTTCACCAGCATTTTGACATGAAGAATGAGTTTTCTCTGGGTGGTATCCATCTTGATGACTCATCTGTTGCTGTGCCACGGGGCTATCGTGGCACTTTAAGTAGGACTTGTGATGACGTGATGCAACTGAAGGCTATAACAAAGCAGTCTGACTATGTCTTTCTGAAGAATATCCATCAACCTCGTGAGCAATCGTCACATGACGAGCATGTTCTTTCCGACCTTGAGTTAGACGAGGCATATAGACAGGGCCTATTGGGGCGACGTGTCTATGCAATGGGAGGTGTGACGATAGACGATCTACCCATTTTACGTGAGCTTGACTTTGGTGGCGTGGTGATAAGGAACGACCTTTGGGACAAGTTTTGTATCCATAATGAACAGGATTTCAAGCCCATCATAGATTATTTCCGTAAACTACGTGCCCTCTGTTAGTGGTTACAAGACTTATAAAAGATTTCTACGTTATCAATATAAACAACTAAAAGAAATGAGTGAAAATAACTCTTTTTTGGTATTCTCAGGTACAAAGACGAGATACCTTGCTGAGAAGATCTGCGCCAGCCTTGGCTGTCCGCTTGGCAACTTGGTGATGACCCGTTTCTCAGACGGGGAATTTGTCGTTTCCTACGAGCAGAGTATTCGCGGTAAGGATGTGTTCCTTGTACAAAGTACTTTCCCTAACTCCGACAACCTCATGGAGCTTCTTTTGATGATAGATGCGGCAAAGCGTGCTTCTGCTCGTCATATTATCGCTGTCATGCCTTACTTTGGTTGGGCACGTCAGGACCGTAAGGACAAGCCACGTGTCAGCATTGGTGCAAAGTTAGTAGCAGACTTGTTGAGTGTTGCTGGTATCGATCGTCTGATTACAATGGACTTACATGCAGATCAGATTCAGGGCTTCTTCAATGTTCCTGTCGACCATCTCTATGCCAGTGGTGTGCTGCTTCCTTATGTTCAGGGCTTACATTTGAAGGATCTTGTTATCGCAAGTCCTGACGTAGGTGGCTCAAAGCGTGCTAATACATACGCTAAGTATCTTGGTTGTCCGCTCGTTCTCTGTAATAAGACACGTGCACGTGCTAATGTCGTAGACACAATTCAGATTATTGGTGATGTGAAAGACAAGAATGTCATCATTGTTGACGACATGGTTGATACGGCCGGTACGATTACTAAGGCTGCTGATGTTATGAAGGAGGCTGGTGCAAAGAGTGTTCGTGCTATTGCTTCTCACTGTGTGATGAGTGGTCCTGCTACTGAGCGTGTAGAGGCTTCTTCTTTGGAGGAGATGGTCTTTACAGATTCTATCCCATATACTGCTCGTTGCTCAAAGGTTAAGCAGATCTCTGTAGCCGACATGTTTGCTGAGACAATTCAGCGCGTGTTGAACAATGAGAGTATCTCAAGCCAGTACCTTATATAATAAGGTGTAAGGTAGGACATAACCCTTTCTTTAAAGGATATATTATAGATGTTGGAATACACCGAGCGTGTGTTCCAACATTTTTTATGCTCGTCTATATGCTATTGTAAGTGTCTATAGCGTTGCCTTTATCGTCGACAATCGATAAACTTACATTTTCTTTGTTTACATAATACACTTTCGTACTTTAATCTTGATATATATCAAAAAACGCAGAGAACGATGAATAAAAACCTAAAAAAGTTTTGTTGTGTACGCAAACAGTCGTACCTTTGCATCGTCAAAAGACAAATAATAGATTGTTTAGGTTAGTAGTAATAGATTTAGGTTTTTAGTTATTATTTAAGGTAGAACAAAGGAGATTGTTCAGGTTTCAACTAAATAGGTTTAGTTAAAGGTAATAATAAAGATTGATTAAAGGATAATTATGATGCGAGATGATTGGTGAACGCCGTGAGGCGCGAACCAAAAATCAAGCTCAAACATTCCACTGAAAGGTGGATGCTAAAGGGCACAGCAAATTAATGCTGTGCCCTTTAGTTCTATATATACATTCATTTATTACGAAATATGCAATCTATGACAATACTGATGATTATTTCCTTGGGGGGCGATGGTACTGTTGTAGACCGAAGAGAGTAGGGGAGTTTGCAATAATGACAAGTATTTTCTTTGCTTATCATATACATGTATAACATTTCTCTACATACGCTTGTTATTTTGTTTATGTGGTCTTATAGTCCAATTCGCTCTGTTTTGATATCTGTAATCAACTCCTTTTACCTTGAGGAAGATACTTTCAAATATTAGAAGAGAACTGGCTTCTAATGAAAGTCAAACTCTTGCTATTTATACGAAAATAGTTTTATTTTCTTTTGCTGTCACTTTTAACATTTCGTGTAACCATACTGTAAACTAAAGAGTTAGCTTGTTACTTTGCATGACAGTAATGACAGCAAATTTATTTTTTGGTATTTATGCTTTCTTATCGACATACAGAAACAGCGTGTGTAGAGACTATCAAATAGCATGAAAAACTCAAGAGGCAACAACGAAAGAAAGTTGAATGTTATAGCTAATAATAGTTATACCAGTTGTCAAGGTGGATGATCCATGATTGTGGGCTGATAGAACGACGATTCTATCGTTCGCACAATGATTGCAGGATGTTATCTTATCTTTCCCTGAGTACCATCATAGTGAGAGAGATTTTGAGGAAAGGAGGAATAATAGCTTAGCAAAGTTAAGCGCAAAGATATTATTGTAAATTGTTTTCATGTGTCTTGATTCTAAGACTTGCCCTTCAAGCATCAAGAAGACGCTCTTCTACTTCCAAGAACATGCCCTTCTTGCATGTTGAAGACGCCCTTCTTAGGCCAAGAAAGGCCTCTTCTTCTACATAGCCTATAACTTTCTGGTTTCTTGAAGATTACGAGCTTAATGATTACGCATATACATCTATTTTATAGACAAGCTATTCTTTGTGTTTTGTCATGATATTTCACAACGATGTAAACTGCTTAGATGATACAAAACTACGTCTTCTACGCATACTCATGTGCACTGATACAGCGATAAAAAAGGTCAAAACAGATAGAATTATGAGTTGTGCAAATTACATGAACATGCGTTGTATATAGAGCGATGGACAGTCCCCCGTGTGTTTATCTCGTGTGTAGAGTAGGCGGTAAGGAACCTCCCTCTTATGGACTATCTCGGCGTTCAAATCCCTTGTCATTCGGAGAAAGGATAGAAGACAGGCTTGTCATCTGAAACAGAGGTCGAACGTTAGAAAGACAATAAGGTATGTTCTCCTTCACTACTCATTTTGCGAAGCATCTTAATTCATCTTTCAGAAGAACATTAAAAAAGCTTCATAAATTTGTTGTTTTCACTTGAAATCGGTATCTTTGCATATAGGTTATTTTAATTATAACAATCTAAAATCGCACAACGTGAGACATAATTATATCGTCATATTATTTCTATTCATATCTACTTGCCTCTATGCTCAGGATATAGAGACTGGTTCGTGTACGACAAAGGACGGCGGACAGTATCATGGACAGATGTTCCGTGGAAAGCCAAATGGTAAAGGTAAGACCACATACAAGAAAGGTGATGTCTATGAAGGAGAGTATATGAAAGGTATGCGACATGGAGAAGGGACCTATACCTTCGCTGATGGGGAGAAATATAAGGGTCAGTGGTTTCAAGACCAACAGCATGGACAGGGCGTTTACTACTTTGCTAACGGCAATCGTTACGATGGTCTGTGGTATAAAGACTATCAGCAAGGACAGGGCACAATGTATTACTACAATGGTGACAAGTATATTGGCAACTGGGAACATGATAAGCGTAGCGGGCAAGGAAGTACATCTTTGCGAATGGAGCCTACTATGAAGGGACTTGGAAAGACGATATGAAAAACGGATACGGCAGCTTCAGATGGCCTGACCACTCTTCTTTTACTGGTAACTGGGTGAATAATCTCAAAGAGGGGAAAGGACTTTACATCTATGCCGATGGTGATGAATATAACGGTGATTGGAAGAATGACTTGCAGAATGGTAAAGGCATCTATAAATTCAAGGATGGTGAGAGCTATGATGGAGAGTATTTAGATGGCGAGCGGACTGGTCAAGGAATCTTTCGATATAAGAATGGCGATCAATATTCAGGCCATTTCTTAAAAGGACAGAAGTCGGGTTATGGTACGATGTCATGGCGAAATGGTGACATCTACACTGGCTACTGGGAGAGAGATATGCAGAACGGACAAGGCAAACTGACCAAGAAGAATAAGGATGTCTATGAAGGACAGTTTCGCAACGGACTGTTAGAAGGACTTATCATCATCCACTATGCTGATGGAAGTAAGTTCCGTGGAAGCTACCATAATGGTAAGCGTAATGGCACAGCCGTAGAGGAGTCTGCCTCAGGCGTGCGCTTTGAAGGTAACTATCGAGATGACTGTCGTGATGGAAAGTTCATTGAACGTGATAAAAACGGGAACGTTACAGCAAGCGGTTATTACGAGAATGGAAAGCGATATACTAATTAGTCTTTACATAATATAACAACAACATAAAGCTTATTCTATTATGGTAACAAAGAAAACCAGCACTAAGAAGGCTTCAGAGAAGAAGACTTCTGCCAGAATAACAAAGGCGAAGGAACCAGCACATATCGGACTTGTGAAGAACGATTCTTATCTGGCTCCATACGAGGATGCTATCCGTGGACGCCACGAACATGCCCTTTGGAAAATGAATCAGCTCACACAGGATGGTAAGCTGTCGCTTTCTGAATTCGCAAATGGCTACAATTATTACGGACTACACCGTACAAAGGATGGTTGGGTGTTCCGTGAATGGGCACCAAATGCGACCGAAATCTTCCTCATTGGCGATTTTAATGATTGGAAGGAGCAAGAGGCCTACCAGTGTCAACGATTAGAAGGAACAGGAAACTGGGAACTTATACTCCCTGAAGACGCCTTACAACACGGTCAGTACTATAAGATGCGAGTTCATTGGCAAGGAGGTGAGGGCGAGCGTATCCCTGCTTGGGCACAACGAGTTGTTCAAGACGATGCGACGAAAATCTTCTCTGCACAGGTATGGGCGCCTAAGAAGCCATTTGTTTGGAAGAAGAAGACCTTCAAACCACAGACTTCTCCGCTCTTGATCTATGAGTGCCACATCGGAATGGCACAGGATGAAGAGAAGGTAGGGACCTATAATGAGTTTCGTGAGAAGGTGTTGCCACGTATTATTAAGGATGGTTACAATGCTATTCAGATTATGGCAATACAGGAGCATCCCTACTATGGCAGCTTTGGTTACCATGTTAGCTCTTTCTTTGCGGCCAGTTCACGCTTCGGAACTCCCGAGGACTTGAAGGCACTTATCGATGAGGCGCATAAGAATGGGGTTGCTGTTATCATGGACATCGTACACTCTCATGCCGTTAAGAACGAGGTGGAAGGATTAGGTAACTTAGCCGGTGACCCTAATCAATACTTCTATCCAGGTGAACGTCATGAGCATCCAGCATGGGACTCCCTATGCTTTGACTATGGTAAAGACGAGGTTCTACACTTCCTTTTGTCTAATTGTAAGTATTGGTTGGAGGAATACCACTTTGATGGTTTCCGCTTTGATGGTGTCACGTCAATGCTTTATTATAGTCATGGCTTAGGTGAGGCTTTCTGTAACTATGCCGACTACTTTAATGGTCATCAGGATGATAATGCTATTTGTTATCTGACCTTAGCCAACTGTCTTATCCATGAAGTCAATAAGAATGCAGTAACTATAGCAGAGGAGGTATCTGGTATGCCGGGTCTTGCCGCTAAGTTCAAAGATGGCGGATATGGCTTTGACTATCGTATGGCCATGAACATTCCAGACTATTGGATAAAGACTATTAAGGAGTTGCCTGACGAGTCTTGGAAGCCATCTTCTATCTTCTGGGAGATAAAAAACCGTCGTTCTGATGAAAAGACTATCTCTTATTGCGAGTCACACGACCAAGCCTTAGTAGGCGATAAGACTATCATCTTCCGTTTGGTAGACGCTGATATGTATTGGCATTTCCGTAAGGGAGACGAGACAGAGATGGTTCATCGTGGTATAGCATTGCATAAGATGATACGTCTTGCGACGTTAGCTGCAATCAATGGTGGCTATCTGAACTTTATGGGAAATGAGTTTGGACATCCAGAGTGGATAGACTTCCCACGTGAAGGAAACGGATGGAGCTATAAGTATGCACGCCGACAATGGAACTTAGTAGACAATAAAGAGCTGTGTTATCATTTCCTTGGCGACTTCGATCAGAGGATGTTAGAGGTGGTGAAGAGCGAGAAGAAATTCAACGAGACGCCAGTTCAAGAGATATGGCACAATGATGGCGACCAGATCTTAGCCTTTAGTAGAGGCGAGCTAATCTTTGTCTTCAACTTCTCTCCTACTCGTTCCTTCTATGATTATGGTTTCTTGGTACCTGAAGGCTCTTATAATGTAGTCTTAAACACGGATGCTAAGGAGTATGGTGGCAATGGTTTTGCTGATGATACAGTTGAGCATTTCACGAATGCCGACCCTCTTTATGAGAAAGATCATAAAGGTTGGCTTAAACTCTACATACCAGCACGTAGCGCTGTGGTGTTGAGAAAGAAGTAAATTGCGCATGATGGAGAGTAAGTTTATGCGTGCTATCTGCACGATACTATTTTGTTCATTTACCTTCTGCTTCCTGTTCTTCTATCAAGCAGACGTGATGACAGTAGTACAACATTTGGCTTCTGGGAGGCAGACCTTCTATAATCCATTGTTAGGAGCAGTGCTGATAACAGCTACGTTGAAGCTTCTTCAGGTAGGAGTTAGCTCTTTGGCTAAGTTAAGCAAGCGTGGCTTCGCCTTGACTTACTTTCCATCTTTCCTTATACTAACGATTATCTCCGACTTACGGCCTACGGTTGATGGTGTTACATTTGGTAACTGGCTGTGGGCAACACCGTTATTAATCATCGTTTATGTCTTTGTTTTGATCTCTGTAAAGCGTTTTGAACCTTACGAACCAGAACAGCGTAGCTTCGGACCCTTCTCAGAGATGATATGGATTAGCCTTCTTCTATTCCTTTTCTACTTCTTGTTTACAGGACTTCTTAGCAATAATGATAGGTATTTCCATCAGCGGGCTAAGGTGGAGGCCTTGATAGATAAGCGGGATTATGCAGGTGCTTTAAATGTTGTACGTACCATGCCTCATACCGACTCGGTCACTTCCATGCTAACTGTCTATGCTGTTGCACGAAGAGGACAGCTTGCCGATAGTCTCTTCTATTATCCTCTTGAGGGTGGTGCACGCACTTTACGTCCAGGGAAGGTTCATTCGTGGTTGCAGCCAGATAGCGTCCTTTACAAGGTGACCCGTAACTCTGCTAACTATCAGTTGACAGGCTTCTTGTTGGATCGTAACCTATCTGAATTTGCCCGCTACCTACCGGAGTATTATCCAGCCGACAGTCTTCGTCCTCGTTATTATAAGGAGGCTATGAAAATATTGCTGCTCAAGAAGCAAGGACTAAGACTTGTTTCGCCTTATAAGAAAGGAAGTTATGCAAGTTACTATTATGCAAAGTAGCTCTCTTTTGCAGCTTTAATAAGAGTTGATACCTCGTTTTCTATCGTGGTATCGGTGCTGATGTCTTAACTCCTTCCACTCCCCCTTCACTCCTTAACTCCTCATCCCTTTGTCAATTATTTTCGCCCCTCTTGAAGATAGTACATGCTCTTCATGGGTAAAGAAGATGCCCTTCAACGTTCAAGAAGATGTCCTTCTTGGGTTAAGAAGACGCTCTTCTTGAAGCAAGAAAGGCGTCTTCTTTGATGCTGTATGTAACCTATTGATTTCTTGAAAGTTATAAACTTGCTTTTGAGAAACATTATACTCCTGTGTTGAGGTTGTTTAACTCGTTGCAATGTAATGATTTTTCTCATTCTTGTTGATTTCCTCTAAAAGTGGATTGATAGCTGAGGTGTTTCTATAGAATATGCTGATAGAGATAGAGGGGAGTATTTTTTCTTACAGAGTAACGGAGCTTTTTACATGTAGGTAGAACTCAAAGTATGGTGGACACGGCCTTCTCTCGCCACGAATGGGGTAGAGGGTAAGCATAAAGATACCCCTGTAAGAGAGATATGTAATTGACGTTAAGACAATAGATAGTGCTTGACATCTGACTCGAAAAGGCTGATGAATATAAAACTTAAGTTGGGTCTATGAATAAATCTCTGCTCCGTATGACGAATTTTATGCATATATTCTACTCTAAAAGTTTATTGACTAATTATAGTTTATGCTATACTGAACGCAAATATATGTCTATCAATGGAGAAAATGAGGCTTTTATAGGTTTATTAAGTCGCCTTTTTTTCTTTTATTTTACTTTCCTTTTATTTATTTTTTATTTATCTTTGCATCGATAAATACTATTTACCATGTAGAAAACAAGGTCTTTTTTGGCTGCTGTCCTCTTGTAATAGAGAAGGAAAGGACCATCTTTAACCTTAAAAAATATAATACAAATCTTTACCAACTATGGCCAAGAAACTCATTTTTTCATGTCTAATGCTACTGTTCCCAATATCCATTCTGGCACAGAAGTCTGTTCTCTTTGATTTCACGAAGTATTCTGAAAGTGAAAAAGTGCCCAGTAGAATTGAGAGGGAAGGGATTGTGTTGGAGTTTCGTTTTGATTCAGAACAGAATAACACATTAAAGTGTAAGAAAAAGGGTAGGTCTTCTTCTTTACAACTTAATAATCATACTTATTTTACAATAGAAGGTATTAGCTGTGAGATTACGGCTGTAACTATTTTTATAGTTGACTGTCCAGGCCGTTTTAAGGTCTTCGGTGATGATAGTGAGATAAATTGTAAAAAGGTAAATAGCAAAGGAGAGGAGTTTTTTAAGCAGGATTGGGAGGTTAATAAGCAAAGTATTACCTTCGTTCATGCAACCACTATGAGTAGTTCCATTAAGTCCATAAAAGTCACTTATGAGCCAGTCAAACCTATAGAACCTACTGAGAATACGGTCTCTATCGACATCTCTGCAGCCAAGCGAGCTACTTTTTATTATGGTAAGAAATCGTTTGTTATTCCTAAAGGAGTCATAGCACGAACGTATAAGATTGTTGATAACGTTCTTTCAGTGAGTAAGACGTATCAAGAGAATGATGTCCTTCCGAGTGGTACGGCTGTCGTTTTAGAAGCAGAGGAGGGTAATTACCTTTTCAAGGAGACGACTAAAGAAGGCGAAGGAGATGCTTTAAATGCCTTACGAGGCTTTGATGTGGAGACTGAAACGACTGGGGGCACATTGTATTATGTCTTTGCTAAGGGCAGTAATGGCGTAGGCTTTTATTGGAATAAGCCTGATGGCAAGGCTTTTCAGACGAAGGCTCATAAAGCTTACCTCGTCTACACGCCAACAGTAGCTACACAAGCAAAGTCTAATTTCACCTTTGATATACCTTTAGGAATCAATTCCACCACGGTAAATGATGATGTTCACCAGTGCTGTCCAATCTATAATCTTGCAGGACAACAGGTTAGTAAGGACTATAAAGGTATTATAATTGTTGGTGGAAAGAAATACTTAAATCGATAAACGACTTTGTTATATACTCCTTTTGACAACTTAAAGCAATTGAATATGAAAACATATATTAAGCCCTTAATAACAGTTTATTATGTATCCTCACGTTCTTTCTTGTTAAGAAGCTCGCAAACAAGAGCGGGAAGTACCACATTGAGAGGTGAACAAGGTGAAGTGCATAATCAATATGAAGGAGAGCAGAACCAATTGGCAAAGGGCTTTTCCTTCCCAGACTTAGGATTAGATGATTCCTTCCCAGCGTGGGATGATTAATACAGAACGACCATAACTTAACTTAAAAAATAACTAATATGAAAAAACAAGTAGCATGGATTTGGCTTATAGTATGTATATTAGTATTAGCCGCATGTGAGAAACCAGTGTTAGACAATGTCGATGAGGGGACAAAGTCGCATAACTCAAAGAACAAGTTAACCAGAGTTGTGCGTATTCATCCTAAGGAGTTGCATATCGAAACATTTGAGGATGCGATGGGCGCAAAGCCTCAACCGTTTAGTAGAGGTGTCACTGGTGAAGCGAAGAAGAAGTTTTATGCTGTCAATGTGTACGAGAAGAAGCCCAATGAAGAGGCGTATTCTATGTATGCCTACGGACTGTTTACCAATGCTTCAAAGATTGCTTTGAAGATGAATGTAGAGAACCTTTACAAGGTAGAGTGCCTTATTGTAGAGGAAGGAGATGATAGAATATTCTTGAAGGATGGCGAGTATCTTGCTCCTTTCTTGCATGGAACGGATAAGGGAACACGGTTAACAAATAGCTTTGTGTTATCTAAAGAGGAGAATCTTAATGGTCTGACAAAAGGTGAAACAACTATTGCCGACGGTCGAACGATACATTATCCACGTATTACGAAGCTGTATGCTACAATCGACTCCTTTAGTCCTAAGGCAACAAAAGACCTGACACTCGATATGAAACGGTCGGTGTTTGGTTTGCATTTTAAGGTGACACCGCCCGATGAAGGAAAACTTGTTGTCAACTATGTAGGCTGGGGTATTCCTCTGACAAAGGACAGTCCGATGTATGACAATAGGGCTGTTTATTCCTTCTATGACGTGGTGAATGGAACTAAAGACGGTTATCAAACGACAATAGACCTTCGTGTTTCATGGACAAAGGACGATGGGACAGTAGAGAAAGAGCAGAAGCAGCTCACCATCAAACGTAATGTTATGTCGGTAATAGATATAAGTGTGGAAGGAAAGAAGCCCCAAGGCTTCACGTTTCATGAGGAGTCTGGCGACATGGAGACCGAGAATACGGTTTGGAAACTGGTGTTATAAGGCTGGCTATTGAATACTGAGAAAGGGACATACAACGCCGTATGCCCCTCTTCTTGTTGGTATATAAACAATCTAATATTATATGTTAGCAATGCTCATGATATTGGCGAACACACCAGCAGCAGTCACTGACGCACCAGCACCATAGCCCTGAATCTGCATAGGATACTCCTTGTATCGGTCGGTTGTTAGTAGAACGATGTTGTTAGAACCCTCAAGGTTATAGAAAGGATGGCTTGAATCGACCTCTTTCAGAGCAACATTAGTCTTGCCATGGTCCATCGTTGCGACGAAACGCCAGCGTTTACCTTCCTCAGCAAGTTTCTCTCGACGCTGCTCGAAGTTGGCATCAAGCTCAGGAAGACGCTTCCAAAAGTCTTCTACAGAACCTTGGAAATAATCATTAGGGACGAAGAGGTGCTTCTCAACATCCTCCTGTTCTACCTTGTATCCAGCCTCACGTGTAAGGATAACTAACTTGCGAACGACATCCTTCCCACTAAGGTCAATACGTGGGTCGGGCTCACTATAGCCCTGCTCTTTGGCTCGTTTAACGGTCTCAGAGAAGGGAGTCTCGGCTCCAATCTCATTGAAGATAAAGTTAAGCGTACCAGACAGTACGGCCTCAATCTTCAGTATCTTATCCCCTGAATTACGTAGGTCATTGATTGTACCAATGATAGGCAGGCCAGCACCTACGTTCGTTTCAAAGCGGAACTTGACGCCACGTTGTATGGCAGTCTGCTTTAAGTGATAGTAATCCTCGTACTTTCCAGATGCTGCAATCTTGTTGGCTGCTATGACAGAGATATTATTCTCCAATAAAGACTGGTAGAGTGCAGCCACGTCTTGGGAGGCAGTACAATCCACAAATACCGAGTTGAAGATATTCATCTGTAGTATTACGTCACGCAAATGTTCTGGGTTTGACGGCTCACTCGCCTTGAGTTCCTCTCGATAGTTGTCTAAGTTTAATCCGTCACGATTGAAGATTGCATTCTTGGAGGAGGCGATGCCCACCACCTTTAGCTTCAGGTTAGAGCTTTGCTTTAACTCTTCATACTGGCTCTTAATCTGTTCGATGAGCATACCACCTACTGTTCCGACACCGCATATAAAGAGGTTAAGCACCTTATACTCCGACAAGAAGAGTGAATCATGAAGTACATTCAGTGCTTTCCTTAGGTCAGTTCCCTTCACAACGAAGGAGATGTTCATCTCTGACGCACCTTGTGCAATAGCAATAATACTGATACCTGAACGTCCAAGAACCTCAAATAGCTTACCACTGATGCCTGGTGTGCGTCGCATGTTCTCGCCTACGATGGCTACAGTGGCAAGTCCACTCTCAGCATGCATAGGGAACATACGACCATCTTCTATCTCAAGTCGGAATTCATCATTGAGTACTCTCACAGCATTGTCAGCATCTTCATCTTTCACACCGATAGAGGTGTTGTTCTCTGAAGCAGCCTGTGACACAAGGAAGACACTGATACCATTGTTGGCAAGAGAACTAAAGATACGTCGGTTGACACCAACGACACCCACCATAGAAAGACCCGTCACGGTGATGACCGTCGTACCTTTTATAGATGACAAACCCTTGATAGGCTTTTGATTGTTCTCAACGTGTGATTTAATAATCGTCCCTTTCCCGTCAGGATTAAAAGTGTTTTTCACCTTAATCGGTATGTTCTTCACGCAGACAGGGTATATTGTTGGAGGATAGACAACCTTTGCACCAAAGTTACAAAGCTCCATTGCCTCTGCGTATGACAGTTCATTGATGGTATATGCACTCTTGATAACACGTGGATCGGCCGTCATAAAGCCATCAACATCCGTCCATATCTCCAACACCTCAGCATTGAGAGAGGCAGCGAGGATAGACGCTGTATAGTCACTTCCACCACGTCCAAGATTGGTGATATCGCCAGAGTCGCGATCTTGTGCTATGAAACCAGGTACAAGAGAGATACGAGGAAGGTCAGAGAAAGTATCTAAAACAAGTTTGTTGGTTAGCTCTGAATCGAGACTTCTCTTGCCCTGCTTCTCTTCTGTCTTTATGAACTTACGTGAGTCAAACCACTTCGCTCCACGGATGAGCGTAGCTACTATTCTCGAACTAAGGCGTTCGCCATAGCTAACAATAGTATCCTCAGTCTTATGACTAAGGTCGTGGATTAAGAAAACACCATAATAGATAGACTGTAGTTGTTCAAAGAGACTATCCACGTTGTTGAATAGACTCTCACGGTCATGAGGGTCGGTAATAATCGCATCAATCATCTTGTGATGTCGTGCAACAATAGAATCGAACTCACTTCTCCACCTTTCATCCCCCTTCAAGGCAAGCTGAGAGGTAGCAATAAGCTGATCTGTTATACCCCCTAAGGCACTTACAACCACAATAATCGGTTGATGTTTAGCCTCTTTCTCGACAATCTTTTGCAGGCTTAGAATACTCGCAACAGAACCTACGGACGTTCCACCAAACTTTAATACTTTCATTTCTGATATTCTATTTGTTATTATTTAGCATCCCCTTAACAATGGGGGAGGTGCGAAACTTAGCCACAAAAATAATAAGAAATATTGCAATAGCCAACGAATATCTCGATATATTTGATTAAATTTGCGTCAAAAAGAAGAAGTATTACTATATATGACAGAGGAATATCAGCTACGTGTTTTGCCCCAGATTGCCTATAGTGAAAACAACTTGAAAAGCTATCTTGCTAAGGAGAAGGGACTGGACGAGCGTACCATTTATCGTGTTCGGGTGTTGAAGCGTTCTATTGATGCGCGTCATCGTGACATCTATGTAAATCTGAAAGTGCGTGTCTATATCAACGAGTTTCCGCAAGACGACCCCTATATAAAGACTGTATACCAAGACGTAAGTAGCCGTCCTTCGGTCATTGTGGTAGGTGCAGGCCCAGCTGGTCTGTTCTCTTCTCTGAAACTGATAGAATTAGGTTTGCGTCCAATCGTCCTCGAACGAGGAAAGAATGTGCGTGATCGTAAGTTAGACATGGCCCTGATTTCAAAGACGCAAGAGGTTGATCCTGAGTCGAATTACTGCTTTGGTGAAGGTGGAGCAGGAGCCTATTCGGATGGGAAACTCTATACAAGAAGTAAGAAGCGTGGCCCTGTCGACAAGATTCTAAACGTCTTTTGTCAGCATGGAGCATCCCCTGCTATCCTCGCTGATGCCCACCCACATATCGGTACAGACAAGCTTCCACGGGTGATAGAGAACATGCGTAACACCATACTCGACTGTGGAGGGGAGGTTCACTTCCAAACTAAGATGACCTCATTGATACTTGATGGCGATAAAGTCGTCGGTGTTGAGGCTGTTGACAATGGTGGAATGGTCAGCGTGAAACGTGAGTTTCATGGTCCGGTAATCCTTGCCACGGGTCATTCTGCACGTGATGTCTATCGCTATCTTGCTGATGCTGGCATTGAGATGGAGGCAAAGGGGATTGCTGTCGGTGTACGATTAGAGCACTCTTCCCACCTGATTGACCAGATACAATACCATAATAAGAACGGGAAGGGTAAGTATCTCCCAACAGCAGAATACTCTTTTGTGACGCAGGTAGAGGGTCGTGGCGTTTATTCCTTCTGCATGTGTCCGGGCGGCTTTGTGATACCTTCGGCTACAGGACCCGAACAAACGGTCACCAATGGGATGAGTCCAGCCAACCGAGGAACGCAGTGGTCGAATGCTGGTATGGTCGTTCAATTGAACCCAGAGGATGTAGAAGGAGAAGACGTGTTGCGCATCATGCATTATCAAGAGCAATTAGAGCGTGACACATGGCAGCAGGGAAATCGCAAGCAGACGGCTCCGGCACAGCGTATGGCCGACTTTGTAAACAATCGTCTGTCGTATGATCTTCCTAAGTCGAGCTATGCGCCGGGACTAATATCCAGTCCACTACATTTGGATGCCGTCTTTTGTGACAAAACGACTGCAAGAAGCCTTCAAAACCTTTGGTCGTCAAGCGCATGGTTTCCTTACTAATGAAGCTGTAATGATAGCCTCCGAGACTCGTACCAGTTCGCCTGTCCGTATTCTTCGAGACCGAGAACGCCTCATGCACGTGCGTCTCGAAGGTCTATTCCCTTGTGCTGAGGGTGCTGGTTATGCTGGTGGAATTGTCAGCGCAGGTATTGATGGAGAGCGATGCGCTGAGATGGTCGCTGCCTATCTACAACAGTTATAACTTTAGATCCTACTTTTCTCATACGAAGGTAAGCAAAGGATAGAACCTTGAGCCTTGATAGTAAGATGATAATAAAGCACTGTTAATCGCATGATTGAGAAGGTGTTAGGTGAGTTATAACAATCTTCTCGACTGCTATAAAATCCCTTTGTCGAATTATTTTCACGATAAAAAATATTTTTCTTCATGAAAAGAAATATTTTTTATCGTGATGATAATTCTTTTTTATCATGGTAATAATTCAAAGTTCCACAGCCTTCTTATTCCTACAAGGAGTATCCTGTGGGTGTTGTTAAGGCCTATTCTACCTGATAAAAGAGCCTTATTAGCCATAAAGAAAATAGTTAATGTTTTAGTCTAAGTCGCCTGGTGAGAAGGTAGTTGTGTTCCAATCGCCTGTGTCGATACCTTTCTTCAGCCAGTACATACGTTGTTCAGAGGTGCCGTGGGTGAAAGTCTCAGGTATAGCATAGCCTCGTGCCTTCTTCTGAAGATAGTTATCTCCGATTTTCTCAGCACAGTCAATAGCCTCTTCGATGTCGCCATCAGAAAGACTTTGATACTTTTCATTATCGTAATGAGCCCAACATCCAGCGTAGTAATCGGCAAGGAGCTCTAATTTTACACTCAGTTTGTTAGCCTCTTCCTTATTTACACGTGCCATCTTAGCATGACATTTCCCAAGAATACCACGAAGATACTCCACGTGGTGACCCACCTCATGCGCAATCACGTAGGCGTAGGCAAAGTCAAGGTCGCCTTTTGCTTTTAATCCTAAATCCTTACGCATACCACTAAAGAAACTTAAGTCGAGATAAAGGCGTTGGTCGGCCGAACAATAGAAAGGTCCCATTGCAGCGGAGCCATCCCCACAAGCAGTTTGTACAGCACCAGTATAGAGGACGAGGGTAGGGTATTGATAGCGCATGCCATGTAACTGAAACTGTTCAGTCCACACATCTTCCGTACCCGCAAGAATCTGTTTAGAGAAATCGGCAAGCTTCTCTTCCTCCGCAGAAAACTGATGTTGTTGTCCGCCAGTCTGCACTTCAGTTGGCCCTTGCAGCTCTTGTTGTAAGACATTATTTACCACATCACCCATGTCTCCACCGCTCAAAAAGGTAAAAAGAGCAATGAGGATGATACCGCCAATACCACCGATACCCGCTTTAGTACCCATACCCATGCCACGACGGTCGTCTACATTATTACTCTCTCTACGCCCTGTAAGTCTCATATTGTTTGCTTTGTATTTATTCTCCAGTTATTTCTATGTCGACAAAGGTAAGGCATTATCTTGATATCTGCAAGTATTGTGGTTCCGTTCCGTTGGTATCGAAACAATGAATGAACGCTAAAATCCTTGCGATTTTACTAATAAAAGGCAGTGAGAAAGAGTACGAAAAGCCAGTTATCCATGCTGGTGTACGGAGCTGCAATCTCTTTATAGTGACGGTATAAACAGCTACTTTCGTCCCATACAACGGCTTTTTTCTTTTATCCCTTTGCTATATCTGAGTTTTTTCGTAAATTTGCATGTATTTTCAGAACAAACAAATAACAACATAATGAAGATTTCATATAAATGGCTAAAGGAATACGTTGATTTCAATCTTAGTCCAGAAGAGATTGCTGTTGCACTCACTTCAATAGGTTTGGAGGTAGGGTCACTGGACGAGGTTGAGACGATACGTGGCGGATTAAAGGGCTTGTATGTCGGTAAGGTACTGACTTGTGAGGCACATCCGAACTCAGATCATCTCCACGTAACAACTGTTGACCTTGGCAAGGGAGAACCACAGCAGATCGTCTGTGGTGCACCGAATGTTGCAGCAGGCCAGAAGGTAATCGTTGCCGACTTAGGTTGTGTACTCTATGATGGCGACAATGAGTTTACTATTAAGAAGAGTAAGCTGCGTGGTGTAGAGAGTCTTGGTATGATATGTGCCGAGGACGAGATTGGTGTCGGTACTGCTCACGATGGTATTATCGTGTTACCAGAGGACGCACCAGTGGGTCAGCCAGCATCAGAATACTATCACTTAGACAGCGACTGGCTGATAGATATAGATATCACTGCCAATCGTGCGGACGCATTGAGTCACTATGGAGTGGCGCGCGACCTCTATGCCTGGTTGATACAGAATGGTTATAAGACGTCATTACATCGCCCTTCTTGTGATGCTTTCAAGGTTGACAACCATGATCTCCCTATCAAGGTGACAATCGAGAATACGGATGCTTGTCGCCGTTATGCTTGTTTGAGTTTAACTGATTGCGAAGTAAAAGAAAGTCCACAGTGGTTGAAAGACAAGCTGAATGTTATCGGTTTGCGCCCAATCAATAATATCGTGGATATTACTAACTATATCATGATGGCCTATGGACAGCCTATGCACTGCTTTGATGCAGACATGGTTAAGGGACATCACATCATCGTTAAGGACAAGAACGAGGGTAAGAAGTTCGTTACCTTAGATGGTGAAGAGCACATCCTTGGCGAGCACGACCTCGCTATCTGCAATGAAGAGGATCCAATGTGTATAGCCGGTGTGTTCGGTGGAAAGGGTAGTGGTACATACGAAACAACGAAGAACGTAGTGTTAGAGAGTGCTTATTTCCATCCAACATGGATTCGTAAGAGTGCTCGTCGTCACGGTCTTTCTACGGATGCCAGCTTCCGTTTCGAGCGTGGTATAGACCCTAATGGCATTGTCTATGCACTCAAGCAGGCTGCAATCCTTTGTCAGGAACTTGCTGGAGGAAAGGTTAGCATGGAGATATGTGACGAGTATCCAACGAAGATGGAGGTCTTCCCTGTTCGTTTGAACTATGAGTATTGCGACCGTCTTATTGGTAAGAAGCTCGGTCATGATACGATTAAGCGTATTGCCGAGAGCCTTGAGATGAAGGTTGAGAATGAAGACGCAGAGGGCCTCAACCTCCTGGTTCCACCTTATCGTGTCGATGTGCAGCGTCCTTGTGATGTAGTAGAAGACATTCTGCGTATCTATGGATATAATAATGTAGAGATACCTACAGAGTTGAAGTCGTCATTGACAATAGCAGAGGAGGCTGATAAGAACTATCATCGTGAGAACATTATCGGTGAGCAGTTGGTAGGTGCTGGCTTCTCAGAGATTATGAACAACTCTCTCACAAAGAGCTCTTACTATGAGGAGGCAGGTCTCAATGCTTATCCTTGGGAGGAGACTGTGAAGGTGATGAATCCTCTTTCAGCAGACTTAGGTGTGATGCGTCAGACCCTTCTCTTTGGTGGTTTGGAGAGTATCGTACGTAATGTAAATCGTAAGGCACAGAACCTCCGCTTCTTTGAAGTAGGTAATGTCTACAAGTTCAATAAGGATAAATGGACAGAGGAAAATCCTGTTAAGGCTTATTCTCAAGACTATCACATGGCATTGTGGGTGACAGGTAAGCGTGTACAAGGTTCTTGGGCACATCCTGACGAGGAAAGTTCATTCTATGAACTAAAGGCACATGTCGAGAATATCCTCCGTCGTATCGGTGTTGCACAGGGCTTACTTGTTAGTGAGAAGTCGGATAACAACGTGTTTGACAAGGCAATAGCTTTGAAGACACGTGCTGGTAAGGTACTCGTTGAGATGGGTATTCTCAGCCATAAACTGTTGAAGCGTTTCGGTCTTGACCAGAAGGTTTATTATGCAGATTTAGACTGGGCAGGACTGATGAAGGCTATCCGCAAGAATAAACTTCAGTTCCAAGAGATATCTAAATATCCTGCTGTTAGTCGTGACCTTGCCTTGTTGGTCGACAATAATGTAGAGTTTGCTCAGATAGAGGAGATAGCTCGTCAAGCAGATAAGAAACTCTTGAAGCGTGTCGAACTCTTTGATGTTTATCAGGGTAAACCTCCCTGAGGGCAAGAAGAGTTATGCAGTAAACTTCATTTTGCAGGACGAGACCAAGACGCTCAACGACAAGGCGATAGACGCCATCATGCAGAAACTAATAAAGAATTTAACAAATAAACTCGGGAGCAGAACTCCGTTAACAAACAAATCCAATGGGTAGAGCATTTGAATATCGCAAAGCAACTAAGCTCAAGAGATGGGGTCACATGGCCCGTACGTTCACTAAGTTAGGTAAAGAAATCGCTATCGCCGTTAAAGCTGGCGGTCCTGAACCAGAGAATAACCCACGCCTTCGTGCTATCATCGCTACATGTAAGCGTGAGAACATGCCGAAGGACAATATCCAGCGTGCTATTAAGAATGCGATGGGTAAGGATACCAGCGACTACAAGGAGGTGACTTACGAGGGTTATGGTCCTCATGGAGTTGCTGTGTTTGTTGATACATTGACAGACAACACTACTCGTACGGTTGGTGATGTTCGTTCTATTTTCAACAAGTTCAATGGTAATCTTGGTACACAGGGTTCTCTTAGCTTCCTTTTCGACCATAAGGCTGTGTTCACCTTCAAGAAGAAAGAGGGTGTAGATATGGAGGAGTTGATCCTTGATTTGATAGACTATGGAGTTGACGATGAGTACGATGAGGATGAAGAAGAGAATGAAATCACAATCTACGGAGAGCCTACAAGCTTTGGCGAGATTCAGAAGCACTTGGAAGACAATGGTTTCGAAATCACTTCTGCAGAGTTCACTCGTATTCCTAACGACTTAAAGGACGTTACTGATGAGGAGCGTGAGACTATCGATAAGATGGTTGAGCGTTTGGAAGACTTCGACGACGTGCAGAATGTCTACACTAACATGAAGCCTGCAGAGGAATAATCACGTTTCCATGTGCACCTATATATAATAAGGTGTAAGTGGCTTTAAGAATATAGAAAGAGACTATATCAGAAATGAGTCAGCACATTTGGGTGGTGAGCCTACTCATACTCCCATATTAACTACTGCTGTCAGATATACGGGTCGTGTATCTTAACATTTCTGATATAGTCTCTTCTTTGTTCTTTGTCTTTTACTGTTTTCTTTCATATTCGCCATTATGTGAAAGGATAGTAATAGTCTGTGTCGAATTAGTCTTTCACGTTTTCGAACTTCATTGTTGCTTGATAGTTTTCGTTTTAAGACTTATTCGAGATTTTAATAGCAATCCCTTTGATGTGAGAAAGTCCTGATATTGGCTGTTCTACGGTAATTCTTATGAGTTTAAATAAGGCATGTGCGGATTTCTGAATAGGTCTTTCTAATAAGACGATAAGGGTGATAGGGAAATAAAATAAGATTTGTTTAATCCAGCTACTATAACTATCTTTGTAAGTAGAGGCTTCTTTCTATTTGTACAAATAGTATGTTTTTCTTGCACAAAGTTTTTGTGAATGTGCAGAATTTTACTTAACTTTGCACGCGAATCATACTTTTGTGCAATGGATGCTATAAATAGTTTCAACGCGTGTATAGAGAAGAGTATCAAGGATAACTGGGACAAAGATGCTCTTACCGACTATCTTGGTGCTACACTTCAATACCATGATGTAGCGCGGAAAATAGAGAAGTTACACATTCTCTTTGCTAATAGCGGCTTGAAGAAGGGTGATAAGGTAGCCCTTTGTGGTCGAAACTCCTCTTCATGGGCAGTTGCTTTCTTTGCAACTCTAACCTATGGAGCAGTGGCAGTACCTGTTCAGAATGAGTTTAAACCCGAACAAATATATAATATAGTAAACCATTCAGAGGCAAAGCTCCTCTTTGTTGGTGATGTAGTAGCTACAGCGATTGATGGCGAGCACATGCCCCAGTTGGAAGGTATTATCTATCTACCAGATTTCTCGTTGATACTTTCTCGTTCAGAGTCATTGACAAATGCGCGTGAAAACCTTAATGCACTCTTTGGTAAGAAATTCCCTAAATTCTTCCGTGCAGAGGATGTCAACTATTTTAAGGATGAGGCTGACGACCTTGCACTGATTAATTATACTAGTGGGACGACGGGTTTCTCAAAGGGTGTCATGCTAAGTTATCGCTCTATTCGTAGTAATCTCGCATGGGCAATAGCTGATATAAAACCACATATCAAGCCCGATAGTAAAGTGCTTTGTATATTACCGATGGCACACATGTATGGTATGATATGCGAGTTCATCTGTCAGTTCTGTTTTGGAAGTCATCTTTATTTCCTCACACGTCTACCGAGTCCTTCTTTGATAGCTCAAGCATGTAGAGACATCCATCCTGCTATCATTATGTCAGTACCAATGGTTGTAGAGAAGATTATCCGTAAGAATGTCTTTCCAAGGGTCCAGAGTACAGCTACCCGAATGCTGTTAAAGATGCCAGTGGTAAGCAAGAAGGTGAAAGAAAAGATTAGAGCAATCGTTATGGAATGCTTTGGAGGCAATGCATACGAGGTAGTAACGGGTGGAGCAGCACTTAATAAAGAGATAGAAGATTTCTTAGTAAGCATTGATTTCCCTATAACAAGCGTTTATGGTGCTACGGAGTGTGGCCCTTTGGTAACGTTCAGTGACTACAAAGATTTTGTACCCGGTTCTTGCGGTACACCTGCTTTGAATATGGAGGTGAAGATTGTTAGTCCTGATCCTGAGCATGTTCCAGGTGAGGTAATTACACGCGGTGAGAACGTTATGCTTGGTTATTATAAGAACGAAGAGGCTACGAAAGAGGTGCTTGATAAGGATGGCTGGTATCATACAGGCGACCTTGGAACGATGAGTGCAGATGGTCATTTGTTTATCCGTGGCCGCATTAAGAATATGCTTTTAGGCTCTAATGGTCAGAATGTCTATCCAGAAGAGATAGAAGACAAGTTGAACTCTATGTCAATGGTGAGTGAGTGTATCGTTATCCAGCGTGGTGACAAGATTGTCGGTTTGGTTCATCCAGATCTTGATGAGGCTAAAGAGATGGGCTTCTTACAATCAGACCTGCAAGAGATAATGGAGCAGAATCGTATAGAACTAAATGCTATGCTTCCATCTTTTTGCCATCTTTCATCGATAGAGTTGCGTGATGAGGAGTTTGCCAAGACTCCGAAGAAGAGTATTAAGCGTTATCTCTATCAAGAGAAATAAGATAATACAGCCCTCCCTAATACCTCTCTTTGTAATGTGTTTGCGCTCAGCACTATAGGTGATGTGTATTCGCACATGATGTGCTGAGTATTAACACGTTTGAGAGAACTTATCATGAGGGTTATTATTAGATAATATAATAAGGTAAGGGTCGGCTATTAAGTCTAATTCATAGATGCTGAATAGGACTCTTATTATGTTTTGGGTAGTACCTTGTTCTTCCAATGTATGGAAGAATAAAAGGTTCTTCCGTTAAATGTGTGGACGCTTTTCGTAGTGCTTTAACGTAAGAGCCAAAGTTACTCATTAAACAAAAATATAGCTGAGACAGTCAACTATCTATCCTATTTCCATCCTCTTTCATTGAAAATCTTTTCGTTTTAAGACTTCGAAAATCTGCAGATAAGGGGTTGAAAAATCATTACATAATTTCAAGGAAAACACCTATAACTAACGGCAAAAATACACACATGAAGCAGGTTTGCAATCAACAGATTACCAATTAGTTACCAAGTATAAAGTAAAAGGTGCTTAGTTGGACTTCAAAAGGGCGTTAGCAAGGGTCTTAAAGAGCATCTTTTGCAAGCCAAAAGGGCGTCTTTTAGAAGCCAAAAGAGCATGTATTCAAAATTATGATGTGAAAAATTATAACAGAATAATAAGTTATTAGCCTAATTAGCCCAATTGGACTAAATAGCCTAATTAGGCTAATAGGAATAAATTGTTTGTAGACGACAGATAGACATCACACCTAATTACATTTATCATATAGTTTACCCCCCCCTTATAAAATAATCTTATTGGAGGTAAGCTTACCATGTATGTGGATTAATCTCATTCTATTAACAATCTACACATTTAACGGAAGAACCGAATAAAAGCTACTTCACATGAGTAATCTTTGTACCTCTTTTGGTGTACATACGGTAAGGTGATTTTTTGAAAACCAATTTTCCTGTCATTTCTGTCATCTGTCTCCGTCACTTAACTTATTGATTAACAGTGTGGATACACGAAATGTTAAAAGTGACAGCAAACTAAAATAAAACTTATTCTTGTTTTTTAGTGTGATAATCCATCTCTAATTTTAGTAGACTTTATGTCTGCATTGCTCGAAAGAAGCCATGATAGATTTTGGAAGTAATAGAGGAGAGTAACTTTGAAACAGTATGTCCTGATACTTTGTTTACTTCCTATCTATCAACTGATAAGTGTCTATGCTATTTTGAAAGATAAAGAAAGCCGCCTCTGAATGGGTCGTTCCCATAAAGAGGCGGCTTTATGTATGTTCTGAAGTTAGTATAATTTTACAAACTTCTTGTTGTTCTGAATGTAGATGCCATGCGGTAGGATAGAGGCGTCAGTACCTACATATCTGCCGTCAAGGGTATAGATGCGGTTGTCAGAAATAATTCTTTCAATGATTGAAGGTGGCTGAATGCCAGTAGGAACAAGACCATTTTTAAACTCAAAGTTTACATAGTTATTATTTGAATCACCTCCATCATTCTCTTTAATATTCACGATAGATTTCTCTAATATTGAACCATCAAACATCTTAAAGCCACTTATATAATCTATTCTATTGTAAGGGTAAAGGTCGCCATTGAGCTGTTGTGTGTATGTAGTTATTGAACCTTTAGCACTATCCGCTGCTAATATTTTACCGTCTGCAGGGATAGGGATGACTCGTGGTTTACCCTTTACATTATTAGGGAAATCAAAGACATTTACCTTGTTAGACAAATATGATATGCGATAGGCAAGTAAGCCCTTACCATAGGTCCCATCTCTCCAACCTTGATACCATGGTCCTTTCTGTATACTCTGCAATACGATATACTCATTAGAGTCATTAGGATTGACAATCTTGTATGCCTTTCCACCATTGTCGATGCTTTTTAGGTTCTTGATTGAGCTATCATTTTTAAGTTCATCTATCTTCATCCAACCCATAACTTCACGTTCCCATGCAAGATAAGATGCTGGTACACGTCCACCACGTACTTCTGTTCCACCATCCATGAGGTCCCAGAACTCCATACCTTGGTCATTTTGGTTCTTTGCTTTTTTATCAATAGCATAGATATCTGGGAGTCCAAGTGTATGAGAGAACTCGTGACAGAATAAGCCTATACCATTAATCTTCTCCTTGCCTTTTGTCTTGTTTTCATCACCAGCAAGTTCATTGCTCACACCATAGCGATGAATGCTTTTTCCATCATACGTATTGGAGATATTAACAGTACTAGATTTTGGCCATATATCAGTCTCTTTATTTCCACTATAATTGGCAGAATAACCTGCATAAATAACATAAACCAAATCAACCATTCCGTCATTGTTTGCATCATAATCCGCAAAGTTGACTGAATCATCAACAGCTTCACATACATCAGGAAGCAATAAGTCCATTCTATCATGTATCCCTTCGCCATATACGGCCTGTGGCTTAGGTAATTTGACAGGTCCTATAACGTCAAATTTAGGTGTAAACTGTCCATAACTACAATCTTTGAAATAACCACGAACACCCTTGTAGTTCTGATTCTGACCATAACGAGTTTCTGTGAAATGGTCCTCATTCGTCAAATAGTTTGTGAATATTCTTTTTGTATCTTGGATAGTAAATGGTACGTCTTGGAACTCTGCAAGGATGACAAGGGCCTTTGGACTACCTGTGTGAGGGAAATAAGGAACACCACCGTAGCCAGAATCTATGATTGGTCCTCGTGTAAGAGGAGAGTTATTGTATGCGTTTTCAGATTCTTCTGCAATCTTATTAACGTAAGCGAAGAACTTTTCCTTGTCTTGCTTAGCAATCAAGTTACGCTCAGCTTGTGAGCGAGTCAATGCTTCATGTGCAAGTTGTTTTGTAGCAATAAGGTTGCCACTCTTCTCTACTTTACCGATATAGTAGTTGTTATCTGCACCTTGTACAAGTAGTACACCATCAAGGGTTGTGTACCAGTTGATATGTTCGTCACCACGCAAGATGACTGTAATAACAGAACCATCAGCCTGTCTTACTTGTACAGGGATTGAAACTGCTTTTGCTGCCCAAGTGGTAAGGGAGCAAAGCATAAGACATACGAAAATAGTCAGATGTTTGAATGTTCTAATCATATCTTTGTTTAACTCTATTTACTTAGCTTATTATAGAAATATTGTCCCTTCTTCTGTGTACGTTTACCAAAGTCAATAGCATGGTGTGGACAATGATGATAACATGAGAAGCAAGTCAAGCATTTCCCATTATGTATCCATTCAGGTTCATAACCTAAGCCCCCTTTGATGTCATTGACGGGACAGACATTAGCACAAATACCACACTTCACGCATCGACGACTGTCTACATGAAAGGGTTTGTCTGTGATAAGGAAACGTTCAAAGAACCCTCCTACAGGTCCGGAGAAGAAGGATGGAATAGGACCTCGCTTTAGTTGTTCCCAACCCCATATCTGTTTATTTCCCAAAGGGGAACGTTGTTTGATTATCTTAGAGAACTCTTTTAACTGCTTTGATGCAAGTTCCTTCTTTTCTAATTCCTTCTCTTTCTTATCAACATCCATACCCGGTAAGCCAACGTATGACTCTGGCATAATCAAAGAACACACAGCTTCCAGTGAAAGTGAGTCACCCACTGTTGTACTCTTTAGTTGTTGCAGAAAGCGTTCCATAGCTTTGCCGATAGAATCTCCAGCTGTAACCAAGCAAACAATAATGTTTAACGAGTGGAGTATCTCCTCCTTCAGTCTTTATTGTTAATTTAGTTAGAAATTCTTTTACTATACTTGGAACTCTCCAACCATGTATAGGAAAGATGAAACCTACTTGTTCACCTTTTTCCAAAGTAAAAGAACAATCTTTGTTGATTACCTCTGGGATTGAAACAAGTTTATCATCAGTTTCTGATGCTAATGTCTTTGCAGCCCATTTGCTGTTACCTGTACCAGAAAAGTAGAATATCATGTGGCAAAGGTACTGATATTTTGTAAATCTTGCAAGATAAGGACGTGTAATGTTGGTGTTTATCAGAACTTTTTCATACATTTGCAGGTAATACATGAAAGGCTTAATGCTGTGAAGAAGAAAATAGATCTATTGATGTATCCTTCAGTAAAATTACTCATGCCTTTGGCCTTGGGGATTGCTGTTGGAGATATGTTAGAAGAATATATTACACCTGTTGTGTGGTGGGTAATGATGGTTTGTATGATTATCATTACTTATTTCACATGGAAGATGAAATATATTCAAAGTCTGCTATTGCTTTCAGCTGTCTTTCTAATAGGTGGGACACTTGTTTCTTTGAAGCGGCAATCATCAGAGATACGGTTACCTGATACGCCGATAACCTTTAAGGCGGTTCTATTGAGTAATCCCATTGTTCATGGAAAGGTGGTGCAAGTAGACTTAATGGCTATGACAAAAGATAGACCTATCATGGTTAGAGCTTCTATTCTTCGTGACACGATAACCAATCGCTATAGAACACTACAGATAGGAGATGGGATAGAGGCTACAGCTTACCTTGAGAAACCAATGAATTTCTCAGATGCAACGTTTGATTATGCCCGATGGTTAAAACAACATGGATATTTAGCAGAAACGTTTATATTGTATAATCAATGGCAGAGAGCGAAAGTTAGTCTTCGTCAAATGAGTTTTCTTCAGCGTACATCTTTAGCTGCTGGAATCTACAGACTAAGACTTATGAGACTTTTAGAGCGCAATTTCGATCGCACTCATTTAGCTATTGTATCAGCAATGACGCTTGGAGATAAATCGTTGATAGATAAGGATGTTAAAGAGGATTATTCATTAACAGGTGCAAGTCACGTCCTGGCATTGTCTGGTTTACATCTGACAATACTATACGGATTGCTGGTTTTCTTACTGGGTAAGTGTGAACGATTGTTTCCTCGATTATTTAGGAGGGCGGTATGTGAAATTCTTATCCTGTTAATCCTTTGGGGTTATGTTATATTAGTTGGGATGTCTTCGTCCGTAATTCGTTCTGCTGTCATGTTAACGATATACTCTTTTGTAACGCTATTGAATAGAGCTCGTTTGTCGGTTAACACCTTGGCATTGACCGCAATCATATTGCTTATTATCAATCCTTACCAACTTTTCGATATAAGTTTTCAGTTGTCATTTATTTCTGTATGGTCCATTCTACTGTTTTATCCACTTATATACGAGCTAATCCCTTTAGGGAAAGGAAAGCTACTGTCGCCTGTCAGGTGGGTGTGGGGGATGATTGCTGTGTCATGCGCAGCCCAATTAGGTACAGCTCCTGTGATTGCATATTATTTTGGAAGGGTGTCTACAGTTTTCGCAATTAGTAGTCTTGTTGCAGTTCCATGTACGATGGTTATCATCCCTGCAACATTCTGTCTGTTAATACTTACTCCTTTGCCATCTATCGCATATTATGTAAGTAAGTTTATTAGTATTATAACAGAGTATATGAATACCTCCCTTCATTGGCTTGCAAGCCTCCCTTACACCAGTATTGAGAATATCCATATAACCATCTTACAGCTTTTTATCTATTATTTCATGCTAATGGCAATATGGATTCTGTGGAGTTTCTTGGCAGGAAAGATAGAGTTTAAGTAATTATTTGTACCTTTGCAAATAGTTATGCAACGATATTTTATCACCCTTTCCTACGATGGTACAGCCTATCATGGCTGGCAAATACAACCCAATGGAGTGTCAGTACAAGAAGTGTTGGAGAAAGCTTTGTCTACAATACTTCGAAGTGTGATATCTATAACAGGGGCAGGTCGTACAGACGCAGGCGTACATGGAAGAATGATGGTCGCCCACTTTGACACAGAGCAGGCTTTTGACTGTGGACAGCTTGTCTATAAAGTGAATCGACTCTTGCCACGTGATATATCTGTAAGTAAGATAGAAGCTGTCGATGAAAACCTTCATGCTCGTTTCTCTGCGACGTCACGTACCTATCATTACTATGTTCATACAGGCAAACAACCATTCTCGCGTCAGTATTCTTGTGAGCTACGTTATCCTTTAAACTTTGATAAGATGAACGAAGCTGCAGCCTGTCTGATAGGCGAGAAAGACTTTAAGTGTTTCTGTAAAGCAGGGGCTGACGTAAAGACAACAATTTGTCGGCTGACAGAAGCACGGTGGTATCCTGTTAATAACGAGTTTGCATTGACAACAGGTGATAATGTTACAAATTGGTGTTTTGTAATAACAGCTAACCGATTCTTACGTAATATGGTGCGTGCCGTGGTGGGTACGTTGGTTGATGTAGGAAGAGGTCGTTTGTCATTAGACGATTTCAAGAAGATTGTTGATGAGGGAACAAGAAACGATGCAGGCGAAAGTATGCCAGGTAATGCCCTCTTCCTTTGGGATATAAAGTATTAGTGTTATATTTATGTGGATTCTCTTAGCGTTTGTATCTGCTACTTTGTTGGGGTTATATGACACGTCGAAGAAGTATTCTCTTCGTGGAAATGATGTCATACCCGTACTATTCCTCAACACACTCTTTTGTTCGGCGATTTTCTTACCATTGATATTATTATCTCAATATACCCACATTCTTGATTCAAGTATCCTTCATGTTGGCGCTGGTGGTTGGGAGATGCACCGATGGATAATACTGAAGAGCGTGATAGTACTCCTTTCTTGGGTCTTTGGCTACTTTGCTATTGCTCAATTACCTTTGACGATAGTCGGTCCTATCAATGCCACTCGCCCAGTGATGACACTTGTTGGTGCGATGCTTGTCTTTGGTGAACGGCTGAATGGATGGCAGTGGATAGGCGTCTGTCTTGCCATCGTCTCACTCTTCTTATTGGCAAGAAGTGGTAAGAAGGAAGGCATTGATTTTAAGCATAACAAATGGATATTCTTTCTTGTCTTAGCAGCATTGATGGGTACATGTAGTGGATTGTTAGACAAATACCTTATGGCCAGTCCTGAGGATGGAGGTGTCGGACTTGATCGTATGATGGCGCAAAGCTGGTATAATATCTATCAGTGTGTAATGATGGGACTGGTGCTGTTGATTTACCTTATTAATAATCATAAGAAGAGAGCGCAGCGTGTACATTTCTCTTGGAGATGGTCTATTCTGCTTATTTCTATCTTCTTGTCAATGGCAGACTTCGCCTATTTCTATGCACTATCACTGCCTGGAGCAATGATATCTATAGTGTCGATGGTTCGTCGAGGTTCTGTACTCGTCTCATTCGTGTGTGGAGCTGTATTGTTCAGAGAGAGAAATCTAAAGGCAAAAGCCATTGACATGTGTTTTGTTCTCCTTGGTATGATATTCCTTTGGATAGGTTCACGATAAATGATTGGTGTAGGCTTATAAGATAAAGAGTAAAAGTCTTTGATTATTGATAATTATTTGCTATATTTGCAACGATATTGATAGACGCATCTTCAGCGTTTTAATATGAATAGGACTGCGCATTAACTCTCCGAGGAGTCTTTATCGTGGGACGCTTAAAAGACAATATTTACTATGCAGAATATATTTCATGGTTTAGGTATAGCTTTGATAACTCCTTTCAAGGAAGATTACAGCATTGATTATGAGGCACTTGAAAATCTGGTTAATTATCATTTAGATAATGGTGCCGATTTCTTCTGTATTCTTGCTACTACGGGTGAAGCTCCTTGCTTGACGCTTGAAGAAAAGAACGAACTGACTGCTGTTATCAAGCGGGTCGTTAATGGGCGTGTTCCAATCCTTAAATATTGCGGTGGAAACAATACTGCAGCTGTCGTAGAAGAGATTAAGACGACTGACTGGAGCGGTATTGATGGTATCTTAAGTATCTGTCCTTATTATAATAAGCCAAGTCAGGAAGGTCTGTATCAGCATTTTAAGGCTATCGCAAACGTTAGTCCGCTTCCTATTGTCTTGTATAATGTACCAGGTCGAGTAGGGGTTAATATGACAGCAGAAACAACTGTTCGTATTGCATCTGAGTTCCCTAATGTTGTAGCTATAAAGGAGGCTTCAGGCAATCTGGAGCAGGTTGATGAGATTATCAAGAATAAACCAAAGCATTTTGAGGTAATCAGTGGTGACGATGCACTGACCTTCCCAATGATTGCGAGTGGTGCAGTAGGAGTGATATCAGTTATAGGTAATGCGCTTCCAAAGGAGTTCTCTCGTATGATTCGCTTAGAGTTCAGAGGCGAGTATGAGCCAGCACGTAAAATACATCACCAATTCACCGAACTTTATAAACTTCTCTTTGTTGACGGTAACCCTGCAGGTTGTAAGGCTCTCTTAAACGATATGGGTATGATAGAGAATGTCTTGCGTCTTCCTTTGGTTCCAACACGTATTGAGACAAAGCAGAAGATGAATGAAATTCTTAAAGGTATGAGAATCTAAGGTTGGTAAGTATAATATTAATAGTATAAGTAGAGGGCAGGTGACTGCCCTTTTATTTTGACAATACAACTAAAGAGCATGATAGGAAACCTACCATGCTCTTTTCTATTTCTTGTATGAAATCTCTGTTTTATGCTTGACTTTTGGTTCATGCCTCACGGCAATCCCCAATCATCTTGCATCAGTGTTACCCTTAATCAATCTTTCTATTTACCTAAACTAAAAACCTATTTGTATCCTCTGAACAATCTCTTTTGTTCTACCTTAAAACTAAATAACTAAAAACCTAAATCTATTACTACTAACCTAAACAATCTATTATTTGTCTTTTGACGATGCAAAGGTACGCATTGTTTGTGCACACACCAAATAATTTACGCATAATTTGTACCTTATTTGGCGTTTCTTGATTTGTATCAATTACAAGGAAGGGTGGGTGATGGGTGTTAGGAACATGGGTGATGGGTGTTAGGTGTTGGGGTGATGATGAACGGCTCTATTATTTCAAAGGCAAAATAAGGGAGTTGCAGGCTTACTATTCTGTAGATTCAAAGGGTAAGTAAGATTGCTGTTGACTTACTTTTCTATTATATCAAAAGCTAAGTAAGTTTTTTATCGACTTATTTTTCTGTTATACCAAAGGCTAAGTAAGTTTTTTGTCGACTTGCTTTCCTGTTATATCAAAGAATAAGTAAGATAGCTAACGGCTTACTATTCTGTATATTCAAAGGCTGAGTAGGTTTTTTGTCGACTTGCTTTCCTGTTATATCAAAGGATAAGTAAGATTGCTTTCGGTTTACTATTCTGTATATTCAAAGGCTGAGTAGGTTTTTTGTCGACTTGCTTTCCTGTTATATCAAAGGATAAGTAAGATTGCTATCGGTTTACTATTCTGTATATTTAAAGGGTAAGTATGATAGTTGTCAGCTTACTTCTCTATTATATCAAAGGCTAAGTAAGTTTTTGTCGACTTACTGTTCTGTAGCTTCAAAGGCTAAGTGAGCTTGTTATTAGCTTATGGATAGAGGTCCTACTCAGTAGAATCTCACTTCGGAAATGACCATTGAACCTACGGTAGCATTAAGCTTCTTGGTCAAGTCGGACTGCATCATAGATAGGTTAGCACGTAAAGCAGGGTTGATAATCTTTACGAATAAGGTTTGGTTTTTGATAAACTTCTCTTGGGTATAACGTGCTACAGTCGGCCCAGCTACCGTATCCCACGCTGCAATAAGGCGTTTCTGTAATAGGGGCGACTCAAGTCCTTCCTGTCGTAGGAACTGGTTGAGCAAGTCGTCTAAAGGTTGTACTTTTCGTCTAAACATATTTCTATCCTTCCTTTTCGTTGATTTCTCCTCCTTCGACAGAGAATAGTTTATAATTAAATCCACTGCCTTGTAGGATTTTATCCAAGTGGTCACGGTTTGTATCTGTTATGAATATCTGACCGAAATCATCGCCTGAGACAAGGCGTACTATCTGTTCAACACGACTACTATCGAGCTTATCAAAGATGTCATCAAGGAGTAGTAACGGTGTTGTATTTCCTGCTGTGCGTCGTAGGAAATCAAATTGTGCAAGTTTTAATGCCAATACGTAGGTTTTATTCTGGCCTTGGCTCCCTTCTTTTTTCATAGGATAACCACCAAGTTTCATTATCAAGTCATCCTTATGAGTGCCATGGAGAGAGTAACCCATGATACGGTCCTTAGCCCGATCTCGTTGTATTACCTCTAATAAACTACCACGCTGACAATGTGAGACATACTCCAACGACACCTGTTCACGTTCACTACATATTGTCTGATAGATATGTTGAAATACGGGTGTAAGCTCCTCTACGAAGGCAGCTCGTTTCTTATAAACCTCCTCACCATGCTCCGCCATCTGCATCTCAAGTAGTTCTAAGAGGGTAGGGTCTGGTTCTTCCTCTTGCTTCAGTAGGCTATTACGTTGTTGCAACGCCTTGTTGTATCGACTAAGCGATTCTATATAGGGTGTATCATATTGAGAGATAACAACATCCATCAACCTCCTTCGCTCCTCACTACCCCCTTCGATGAGTGTTGCGTCAGCAGGAGAAACAAATATGAGTGGGATGAGTCCGATATGTTGTGACAGTCGTTTATATTCTTTCTTATTCCGTTTGAAATGCTTTTTTGAGCCACGCTTCATACCACAATACACCTGTTCGTGCTCACCAGCATCCGTGCTGTAGTCACCTTCCAGTACAAAGTAGTCTGCATCATGGCGCATCACCTCAGAGTCCTTAGGGTTAAAAGCACTCTTACAAAAGGATAGGTAGTAAACAGCATCAAGTAGATTTGTCTTTCCCTCACCATTGTGACCAATAAAACAATTGAGCTTAGGCGACAGATCTAACGTTGCCGTCTGTATATTCTTATAGTTTATAATGGATAGTTTCTCTAATTGCATTGTCCTGTCTTATTGCTTTGAATGTTAAGTAATTTAGCTTGTTAGCCCTTTTGTAGTCTGTCCGAACAAGAGGATTATAGGGTCTTCTGCGTGAAGACTTATGGTTGTTGTGTTAATATAGATAAACCTTTATTCGCTATGTTATTCCTTTCCATTCTCTGCAAAGTTAACTCATTTCTATTCAATAAAAGAAAAAAGTCGTTGATAAATTTCAATATGTGCGACTTTTTGAGTAATTTTGTCCCGCTATAATAAGCACCTTCTAAAATAGAATAAATAAAAAACATCATAACATAAAAATGGTAAACAACAAAGAACAGGGTACACATGAAGATGCCCTAATCCAATCAGAAGTTGCCTTCTTGAAGTACAAGAAGCCTATTATTATTGCTGTTATAGCTATCGTTGTGGTCGTAGCTGGGTTCTTCCTTTACAAGAACTTTGTCTCTGGACCACGTGAGGACGAGGCAAGCACAGAGTTGGCTAAGAGCCAGACTCTCTTTAATGGTCAGCAATACGACCAAGCTCTTGCTGGTTTCCAGAAGATACAAAGCGACTACAGTGGGACAGATGCAGGCAATCTCGCTAACCTTTATGTTGCTCTTTGCTATGCTCATCAGGCTAAACCAAACTGGGCAAAGGCATTGGAGAACGCTGAGAAGTTCAGTACCAGCGATGACGAGATGATTAGTCCAGCCTCTCAGATGGCTCTTGGCGACATCTATGCTAACAACAATCAGAACGATAAGGCTGTAGAATGCTTCAAGAAAGCTGCTAAGATGGCTGATTCTGAGGCTGCTGATAACGTTAACCTCAGTATTGCTCCTTTGGCTTTACGCAAGGCAGGTGTCCTTCTTGAGAGCGAAGGTAAGAAGGCTGAGGCACTTGAAATCTATAAGAATATCAAGAAGACTTACGTCAACTCTCCTCTCTATCAGGATATTGACAAGTACATTGAGCGTGCTTCTAACTAATTAGACATGGCAACAGAACTTCATCATTTATCTGACTATGATGCACAGAGCGTACCAGATGCAAGTAACATGTGCTTTGGTATCGTTGTTGCGGAGTGGAATCCTGAGATAACAGGTGCCTTACTTGACGGTGCTGTTAAGACGCTTGAGAAGCATGGAGCAATCCCAGAGAATATCCACATCAAGACTGTCCCAGGTAGTTTCGAGCTCGTTTATGGTGCACAGATGATGACTAAGAACGACGGATTTGACGCAGTTATCATCCTTGGTAGCGTCATTCGTGGTGAGACACCTCACTTTGATTATATCTGTCAAGGTGTGACATACGGCATTGCTCGCCTTAACGCATCACAGAATATCCCTGTTATCTATGGTCTCTTGACCACTGACGACCTGCAGCAGGCCAAGGATAGAAGTGGTGGTAAGCTTGGAAACAAGGGCGATGAATGTGCGATTGATGCTATCAAGATGGCTAAGTTTAGCGAAATAGTATATTAAGAAAATATTAAAGGCAGTAGCCAACGTAACAAACCGTTGTCCTACTGCCTTTCTTCGTTTCTATTGTTTTTAAGCCGATAGAGCTAAGTGTTTGTCAGAAGAAAGTAAGATTTTATGAATTCGTCTTACTTTTCAAGTATATTGTAATTACGCTTTATTGTATTAGTCGAGGTTGCTTTGGGACCTATTAATCTTCTTTCTCTTAAGCGACCCACCACTTGTTTGATGGTACGTCAGTGTGTGCTTTCAATGTAGACAGTCCGTTTCATTCGTCTTTTTATACCTTTCATCGTTTGTGTATTAGCCTATTCTTGTTTTTCTTACGGCACGTTCTCTATGAAATCATTATGTCATTGTATTTTCTGTCGTTAGGTCATTCTGCCTTTATTCGAGTGTTATCACTGATCTTGAAAAACTATGACAAAATCCATCTGTAAGGTTATGAATGAAACAGTAAAGCTTGTATGAAAACGGAGTCTATAACCTACAAGGAATCAGAGAGTTATAACCTGCGATAAAGAAGACGCCTAATAAGCTCCAAGAAGGGCGTCTTCTACACGCAAGAAGGGCATGTTCTTGAAGGGAGAAGGGCGTCTTCTTAAACCTTGATGGGCATGTCTTGGTTCTAAGAGGCAGGAAAAAGATTTACAATAGGAGTGTTCCCTTCTCTTATTACAGTGCTATTGACTCTCTTTCTTACAAACCTTCTTCTGCTGTACAGGTGCTTATCACATCATGTGTTGATGCCCCGCTTGAGTTGTATCGTTGGTAAATACCCAGGAAGTTGAGGCCCAGTAGATTCCTCTTTGCGTTCAGCAACATATTTAGAACATCATGTTGTTATAGCTAATCCAGCAATGTTGCGCATGATATAGCAATCCTTCATTATCATGTTAGCTCCTATTCTTCCATGAAATCAGTGCTTCCTTCGTCGGCAGACAATTATCTGTTCTTTCCGAGTCCATACTCGTTGGGCGTGTTATTCCTTCCGCAGAGAACAGTCAATGGACATTCTTATCGCTTTACCCAAACAATGCTCGTAGTGCTTCTTCAACCTTTCTTACAGGATGAAGTTGTATTTTATACTTGCCTGTAAGCCCTGAAAGGTTATACTTAGGGATGATGATATGACTAAAACCTAACTTTTCAGCTTCAGCGATACGCTGTTCAATACGACTGATAGGGCGCACCTCACCACTCAATCCTACTTCACCACACATACACCAGCCCTGCTCTATAGGTGTGTCAACATTTGAAGAGAGGACAGCAGCAATAACACTTAGGTCCATGGCCATGTCTGTTACACGCAGTCCACCAGCTATATTCAAGAACACATCCTTCTGCATAAGCTTAAATCCGACACGTTTCTCTAATACAGCAAGAAGCATGTTTAGTCGACGTTGGTCGAAGCCTGTGGCCGAACGCTGCGGCGTTCCGTAGGCAGCCGACGACACAAGCGCTTGCGTTTCGACAAGGAAAGGACGCGCTCCTTCAATCGTGCTTGAGATAGCCACACCCGATAAGCCTTCATGATCTTCGGTGAGTAATAGCTCGGAAGGATTACTAACCTCACGTAACCCTTGCTGTTCCATCTCATAAATACCAAGTTCAGAGGTCGAACCAAAGCGGTTCTTGATACTGCGAAGGATACGGTACATGTAATGTTGGTCTCCTTCAAACTGGATAACAGTATCAACAATATGCTCTAAAATCTTTGGTCCGGCAATACTACCTTCCTTATTGATATGCCCAATGAGGATGACTGGAACCCCACTTGTCTTTGCGAAGCGCAAAAGAGCAGATGCACACTCACGCACTTGGGTGACACTACCAGGACTACTGTCGACATCCTCAGTCGATATCGTTTGTATGGAATCCACGACGACAAGCTCTGGTTGGACGTCACGTATATGTTCGAAGATGTGCTCCAAGGATGTTTCAGACAAGATGATGATATTCTCTGCAATGTCTTTGGATATTCTTTCGGCACGCATCTTTATCTGATGAGGACTCTCCTCACCACTGACATAGAGTACACGTTGCGTCAGATGGAGGATTGTCTGTAGGGTCAGGGTACTCTTACCAATACCCGGTTCTCCACCTAATAGAACTATACTCCCAGGCACCAAACCACCTCCTAACACACGATTTAACTCGTTATCGTGCATGTCAATGCGTGGATCGTCGTGAGATGAGACGTCACGTAGCCGTTGTGGCTTGTTGGTTAATGCCGAAGTAGCGCCACCAGAGGCAGCTTTTCGGAGTGTTGTCGCTGCGTTACGAGCAGCTTGTGACCCCGTATCAGCGGCGATACGAATCTCTTTGAAAGTGTTCCACTGCCCGCAGTTAGGACACTTACCAATCCATTTTGCACTTTCCTGTCCACAAGAACTGCAGACATAAGCTATCTTATCCTTTCCCATAAGTAAGACAAAAGTAATAAGTTTTTTCTTAGTTACAAAATTTATTCTTACTTTTGCAGCTATATGAAATGTATTAATTATCTTCTCCTAATAGTCGCCCTTACGGTTGTCAGTTGTGGTAAGAGCGATAAGGAACTGCAGGCAGAGCGTCAGGCTAAGATGCAGGCAGAGCGTGAAGCTTATCAAAAAGCTTATAAGATAGCTGTGATGCCAACGATGGATTGTCTTCCAGCTTACCTTTTGAAAGATAGCTTATTATACGATACAGCTAAGGTAGACATTAGACTTTGCCGGTTTAATGCACAGATGGATTGTGATACAGCAATGATAGGAGGGACCGTGCAGGCGGCTTTCACCGACCTTGTTCGTGCTGAACGGTTGAAGCACAGGAGTAAGGTGCTGATGCACTATCTGACAGATACAAATCTTAATTGGCAACTCATTGCTGATAAAGAGTCAAAACTGAAGAAGCTATCCGACCTTAGTGATAAGATTGTCGCTATGACTCGCTACTCTGGAACAGACCTTTTAACGGATATGGTGGTAAAGAAAGCTAAACCAAAATACCAAGTATTCCGTGTGCAGGTAAATGATGTTTTGGTCAGACTTGCCATGTTGCAGAATCATGAGATTGATGCTTATTGGTTTGCTGAACCACAAATAACGAAGGCTTTAGCGGGCGATAATAATGCACTCTTTAATTCGCAAGATGCAGGAGTACACCTTGGTGTTGTGGCAGTGATGGATAAGGTGCGTCGACAAGAGGAGGAAGCTGCTTTCGCATCGGCTTATGATAAAGCGGTTGAGCTGATTAATAAGAATGGTGTGAAGTATTATTCTGCCTTGATACAGAAGTATATGAAGGTGGATGAGGCTGTTGTGCGCTCACTACCCGATATTAAATATACGAAGATAGGACCACCACGTAAAGTCGATTTACTCATGGCGCGCAACTATCTGAATGGCGGTAAGATTATTAATAAGAACTGAAACGTAATCAAATAAGGAGACAAGGCAGTGAATGTAGAGGAGATTCTTAGTAAGGCGATAGGCTGTTTAATGGACAAGAGGTTGAGTAATGCCATTGATGTATTGGAACAGCTATACAGCCAACGACCATCGCTAATAGGGCATGGTGAGTTCGACTCCATTAAGTCTGATTATCAGTTAATGGTGGACTATATGGGAAAGGGATTCCCTGATAGCCATCGAGAGTCACTCTACAAGACATTACTGCAACGATTGTATAGAGTCACCGCCGACCTTGAAATTAGTTGGCGATGTAAGAATGTCAGTGCTTATGCTAACTCGTTTAGGGTAGCCGACCATCTTAATACGAGTCATGATTTCGTGCGAACAGTGTTAGAGTCATTTGTCTCGGATGTTGCCTTGCTCTCACTTCAGCCAGAAGAAACGAGAGAGGAGAAGAGTAAAGAACTCTATGAGCGCCATCATTCGTTTATCAATAGACTTTTTAATGCTCTATGGACATCCTGTCAATGGACGGACAACGATAGTTCTTTCTATACTGATTTACTGCTTTCTCCAACCGTAGTATCGGCAGATCAGCAGGTTATCGTTAGTGCTATCAGTCTTAGTGCCATGAACCAGTTTGATATTAATAAGTTCAAAACGCTCGTTAAGGTATACCAAGCTGCTTCCGACCAGCACGTGAAACAGCGTGCATTGGTAGGTTGGGTGCTTTCTATCTTTGAGGGTATGGATATCTTCCCAGAGCAGGATGCTATCATACATGAGCTTTGCTCAAGTCAAGCCATTGCCAAAGAGTTATTGACCTTACAGATACAATTCTTCTATAGTAGCGATGCTGAGAAGGATAATGACAAGATTCAACGTGATATCATGCCTGATATCATGCGCAATTCTAACCTGACTATAGGTCGACTCGGCATTATGGAGAAGGAAGAAGACGCCTTGGAGAGTATTCTTCATCAAGATGCTGACGAGAAGAGGATGGAACAGTTGGAGGAGAAGGTGCGTAAGATGATGGATATGCAGAAGCAGGGTTCTGATATCTATTTCGGTGGGTTCAGACAGATGAAGCAGTTCCCTTTCTTTTATGATATGGTGAACTGGTTTACTCCTTTCTATCTTGACCACCCTGCTTTGCGCCCTGTTATACAGAAATTAGGCGATACGAAGTTCTTGGAGACACTTATGAATAGGAGTAACTTCTGTGAGTCAGACCGATATTCACTTGCTTTTGCCTTAGAACAAATCATCAATCAGCTACCTTCTAATATAAAGGAAGCGATAGGTTCTGACGCTATGTTGGGTCCGTTGGCTGAGAGTGATGATACAGAGGATGCCATTAGTATTCGTCGTACTTACCTTCAAGACTTGTATCGTTTCTTCCGTCTTTATCCTACAGCGAATAACTTTATTAATCCATTTGAGGACAGTGGGAAGGGCGATTTCGTAGGAGATACATTCTTCTTTACGTATAAGTCGTTTATGGGAACTGGTCTTGATGAGGTTAAGCTGCGGTTGGCTATGCACTTATACAAGCATCAGCAGATGACAGAACTTGCCGATCTCCTTACTACGTTCCAAAGTGATGACCCACGGTATGCCATCTTGATGGGTTATACCAATATCAGTCTGGGTAAGGCTGAGTATGCTTATCCGTTCTTTGATAAGGCATTAAAGATAGAAGTTGATAATCAATGGGCATTGAAAGGGAAGGCAAGAGCGGCCCTTGAAAGCGAAGATTATCATACAGCAGAGGAGGTTTATGCACTGTTATTGGCCTTAGAACCTAATAATAAGAACTATACAATGAATAGATGTGTAGCTTTACTGAAGTTAGGACGGACAAGTGAAGTGCGCGAAGAGTTATTCCGATTGGATTATCAATACCCTAATGATTTGAATGTGAAACGCATTCTTGCATGGGCAATGTTGACGGATAAAGCCTTGATAAGGCTGCTCAATTATATGAGTCATTGCTCTCAACATTGCCAGCCAATGAGGATTACTTGAATGCGGGTTATTGTCAATGGGCAAAAGGGGATATGAAACGTGCTGTTGAACTGTTCCGTGAATGGATGAGAAAGAGTGGGAATGATACGGAGCAGTTACTGGATGAGTTCCGTAATGATACGGATACATTGAAGAAATATGGTATTTCTGAGACCGACTGTTACTTGATGTTGAGCTTAGTGGGGTAAGCGGTATGCCTTACTGCCTTGACTTCTTGTAGCAAAGAAGGCTACATCAGTAAGATTAAAAACTAAAGATTAAGTCATAATGAACGAACAAATACACGAGAAACTAAAAGAGATTAAGCAGTCGTTTCGGCTCATGATGAATGGTGTGGCGTCGCACTCTATGCGTGAGAAGGGGGTCGCCTACAAGATAAACTGGGGTGTGCCAATCCCTGACTTACAAAAGATGGCAGTGGAGTATGGCAAGGATTATGAACTTGCCATTGAACTTTGGAAAGAAGAGATACGTGAGTGTCAGGTGCTTGCGACGCTTATCATGCCTGCAGAGAGGATGGATGAAGACCTTGTTGAGGTCTGGATGGAGCGCCTTCGTACGCAGGAGATGGCTGAGATGTTGGCTTTTAATCTGCTACAACACCTTGACTTTGCTCCTGCCTTGGCCTACAAATGGATAGCTTCAGACCGTGATATGTATCAACTATGTGGTTATCAGTTACTTGCTCGATTGTTTGCTCGTGGTATGGAACCTAACGAGCGTGGTATTAATGAGTTCCTTGATCAGGCTCATACGACGTTGGAAGGGAATAATCTACCGCTGAAACATGCTGCTTATAACTGTGTTTTAAGCTTTTGTGAGTTAGGGGATGAGTTCGATGTTATTGCTCAGAAGGCACTTGCCGACCTTAATATCCTTTAGTATAGAGCGTTTGTAAAGGTCTTATCTCTTCGTAATAAGGTGTGTGTTGATCGTTATCACATTCCGTGTTAGCGTCCAACGCAGATGGTACCAAGGGTTTGCATATATTTCGTTGAGGCTTAGCACGTGTCTTATAAGTGTTTAACTCGATTTGTGATGATGTCTCGTACTAATACAGCCAATGGTTCATCATTATGCAATACACTGTTTTATAGAAGAAAACTAACAATTAGAAGACGAATTATAAAAGGCAAGAAAAAGCCGATACAGCATGAGGTGTATCGGCTTCTCTTTCTTATTTGTCTACCATTGACTGTTATCAACAGTGTAACGATTGATTTTCTGGTCTTTTGTTTACTTGATTTTTACTAATCAAGATTGATTTTCTTTGAAACAATCAGTGCTTCTGCAATAACGGCAGCAATGATAGTAACAATACCAAATGTTAACATAATGCTTTCCTTTCTTCGTTGTGCGGGACCCCTTTGGCCCTGCTGTTAATACTTATTTCACTTTGATAATACGGTACAAAGGTACGAAACTTATTTGACATAACGCTCCTTTTTCATAGTGTTAGGCGTAATTTCGATGTATATTTGACGTAAATCAATAGTATTGACAATAGTCAAAAAGTAACTAAAACATGCTCAAAAAAAGGCATATAAATTTGTTATGATAGCTTAGAAAACGTATCTTTGCATCCGATTAAGTATTTAAGATAACGATACATTATGGACAGGCTAATTATTAAGAACCAAGAGTTTGACAGCAGTATGGATGCTCGTTTCCTCGAGATTCAGAACGCTCGTCGTCAAGCTTTGGCTCAGAAAGCTAAGAAGCACTAAATGCTTCGACTCGCTTTTGTAGCTTTTAATAAGCGTCGAAAAGGCGAATTAAGAAAAAGAACGAGAACAATAAGAAAGTTAGAAAGCAAGAAAAGACCCAATCACCTCAGATGATTGGGTCTTTTCTTATGGTGATATGCTTAATCACCTTATATCTTTACAATACTTGTTTAGTAGTCTGCATCCTCGCCAACCTCGTCAGCTTGCATCTCAAGCTCCTCTGGGTTGGTGTCAAAAGTAGTACGATAGCTCTCTTCGGTGAGCTTGTCATCATCGAAGTCCTCGTCATCGTCGTCATCTTGACGCTTGTCCTCTTCTGGTAGTTCATCGTCTTCTTCGTCCAAGTCCTTTAAGAGGGTGTCATCATCCGAGTCTTCTAATGATGAGAGTCTTGCAGGTTTAACCATGGTGACAGGCTTTTCTTTAGCAAATATAGCCTCTGTCCATGAACCTTTAGAAATCTCAAGTACTTCAAAGCCATCAGCTACCTTCTTCTCATAAAGGCCACCTGGTTTCTTCAAACGAGCTGTAGGAAGGGTTGTTGTACTTATGTCGAATCCACTTAAGATAATGTCCTGTACACTCTGTGGAAGGCTTTCCCAGCCACCGCCGAAATTACGCTCAAGCACCTCTATAAGCTTCTGAGCTGATATATGATGGATATTCTCCCAAGTTAAGTCAGTAATCCTCTGGATTGGTTTCTTCCTCAAAGCCCATTTCACAGTAGTACCTTCATCAAGTCTGACTTGGCCTACTTGGCATCCACGCTCCTCATATTTCTTGATGACCTCGGGCTTGTCTACTTTCACTTCTTCAATGGTAAAGGCACTCTTGATAACGTCTATGTAGTGTCGCTCATTGTCTCTTAGATCAGAGTCGCGCTCTGCTTGTGCCCAAAGGCGGAAGACATCGTTTTCCTGAATGTCCCACACATTGCTCTTTGTTAGATTCTTTAACGATAGTGCTTGTCCTTGTCGCTTCATATTGTGTTTACTTTTTCATTTTGCTTTGAGGTATAACTTTGTGCAAGGTCATACCTTCAGACCTGCTGCAAAAGTATATACTAAAACGTAAACTTCCAAACTTTTTCGCTGAAAAGTTAGTCAAAAGTGAGAAATAAGGGCCATTTTGAAAGAGCTATTTACCAAGGTATGGTACACAGTTCTTTATTTCTATGGGTAAAGCCTTTGCTTTACTCTTATTTACAGTGATGGTTAGCTCCACAATACAAGCCCGTGAATTCATTGGTTTTCGTTGGTCAAAGATGAAGTTACCAATGCCATAATAAATTGGTTTCCCACGATAGTTCTCTATTGTTTGAAGCGTGTGACTATGATGGGCAACGATGGCGTCGGCTCCAGCCTCTATCAGTTTGCGTGCGTTCTCACGCTGTTGTGGTGTGGCATTAAAGTGATGTTCCCATCCCCAATGTAGTATAAGAAGGATATAACAACCCTTGTCAGCTGCCCGTAAGCGTTCAACACGCATAATAAGACTATCCATACTCTCTTGACTAACACATGGTTTCTGAGGTAGATAGGGAAAGTTCTCTAATGGTAAGCGTAATGAGGAAACTACCCAGACATGGCGTGGCTTTGTAGAGATGAGTACAGGCTCGGATGCTTCTGCCATATTCCTACCCGCACCGATAGGTATCATTCCAGCCTTTCTTATCTGCTCTTGTGTGTCTAAAAGTCCATTTCTCCCCTGGTCAATACTATGGTTATTGGCTAAGTTGAGGTGAGTTATCCCATGACGCCGTAGTGTTGGCAACCATTCAGGTTCACCTCTAAAGATGAAGCGCTTGAACACCCGTTCCCTAATCTTGGTCACTGGGCATTCTAAATTGGCAATGACATAGTTCGAAGCATGGAACAACGAGTCGATAGAAGGGGAGAAGAGAGCATCTACACCCACCATTTCAATCTTCTGTCTTACCCCTCTATCCAATAGAAGGTCACCTGTAATGATAATGCGTAGACTATCTTCTGCACCTTTCGAAGCAAGTCTTTTCTTCGTAAATACGCTACCTCCTATCCCACTGAAAGATAGTAGGATAGGAACTAAAAGGCATGCGAAAGCTTTAACAACCCGAACTATAGAAGGTCTCTTCATCATCTGCACTCATTCCTTTGGCTGGAGCTATGATCTCATTCATCCATGATGGCGTTCCACCTGTTGGTGATTTCTTCAGTTCTTGTTGCCATTCTTCGTCCGTCATGCGTGGGTCTGACATCAAACGAGTGAACTCACGATAAGAGAAAACAGAGCCGCGTGTAAGATAGAGCGAGCCATCAATCTCTACAACAACATATATTTCGTAGGCAGGACCAACTCCTTCATATAGCACACACTTATCATCTATGGCAACATTCTCACCTGCAGCTGTGAAGACATCAGCAACAACAGCGACCTTCTTGTCAGTACTCACCACATCCGACCAGCCCTGCAACATCTCGTTATCCTCGCTGACAAGCTCCAAAGAGATGTTCTCCACCGTCGAACCAATAATCTCAATCTGGTTGTATTCCTCGTCAGTTATCTTCCCTCCATTCAGTTCTTTCTTACTGATATCACGGCAGAATTCAGCCATTTCCTTTATTCGTTCATATACAGCCTTTGCCTTTTCTGTCTGTAATCCGTAGGTGGTGAGGACTTTATCCATTCTTGTTACGAGTGCAATAGCTTTCTCCCAGAACTTCACGTTAGGCTCTACATACCCCTTCACGACAGGTGGTTCTGGTCCTCCATCACCACACTCTGCCAACATAGGCTGCTTTGCGTAGAGGATAGCATCATGCTTTAATTCAGCCCAAGAGGCAAGTGCTGTGTTCAAGTTCTTCTTCTGCCACTGTGGAGACTGCATGAAATAAGGAAGCGACTGAGCGGTGTCACCTAACGACTGAAGCGTGTACATCCATTGATTAGCTACACAAGCCTCCCACGGAGTGGTAGCAGCTTTTTTACGAGCTGTGGTCAATGCTTTTGGAAAACCTGCCCATCTCTGCGTTTCCTTCAGCTCGTCTATAAGGATACGCTCGGCACCTGGCAATCCCATCACAGCCATCCAGTCGAGGCCCTTAGGGCATGGACGGAGCGAGACAGGGCTATCCTGGTCCGTAGTAGTTATCAGTGCCTCTGCATCAGGCTGGTAACGTTGTGGCATAATGTCCACAACATATTTGCTACCACGTGTTTTCTTCAGTTCAATCCGCATTTGTCTCTTCGCTATTTCTTCGATGTCTTTCGTCAGGTTGGCCATCTCCTTTCTTGAAGATAGCAGTTTCTCTATCGGTAGTCCCATCTCTTTAATTCGATTAGCAACCTGTAGGATCGTAACGTTATCAGGTGTTCCCATGAGGTAAGTGATAGGTTCACTCACCTTATTATATATAGCGCTCAGTTTTGGCTGTTGGTTGATGACATTAGCAATGAGTGCTATCTGCTTCATCTTTGAGGGTTTGTTCGTACCGAAGTGGGCTGTCTGCAACCACATCATACCACGGAAGTAACGGCTACAAACCTTCGAACGGGTGTAATGACCACGTGGGCGAAAGAGCGAATAACCAAACATTTCTTCAGGAGGAAAGTACTCTAACATATCAGAATACCCATTTTCAGCGTCGATAGCCTTTGTGATTTCCTCCATGACCATCTTCTTATAAGCCTCAGGAACATTCAGTGTAGCTGCTGAAGCAGGTGCTTTGTCATGACTAAAGAGCCATGAAGCCACAGCAAACCATGCTTGACCAAATTCCGCAGCCGCCTTAACTTCAGCGTCCTGACTACTTGTAAGTGTTTTCATCTCTGCCTCCATTTGAGAAGAGAAAACAATCATTAGGGAGTCTAAGTGCTTCTCCTCCACATCACGCAACACACAATCAAAATAGAGATGGAAAAGTTGTAGATAGAGGTCGGTGGTTACGAAGCTTGGGAAATCAGCATAGTCGTTCTTCTCATATACGTGGAATAGCTGATTGTGCTCGGCAGGAACGATAGCAAAACCATTCTTTCCCAACATATTATAAAGCTTAGAATCAAACTCTTTCAGCTGGAATGGGTTGATAAGATTATCCATATTCACCACGTCCTTGCTGTTCGCAGGTTTGAAATTCAGCTTTCGTAATTCCGCTTCTCGTGCTCGGATACGCTCTGTAAAGGCAAGTTGTTCTTTCGTATAGCGTGGTGAGAATTTCTTACCAGTGGTCTCTTCTTTTTCAGAAGGTTCCAAAGTACATCGTTATACCATGTTGTTGTATTGTATAATGCACGTAAGGTTGCATCCTTGAAAGCGTATCCCTGCCTTGCAGCAAAGGCGTTTCGGATGGCACGCAGCTCTGCCAGATTGAGCTTAGAGAGGTCCATCTGTGTGTCAATCTTACCTTTCAGCTTCTCAACATTGATTTTTCCAGCACCATGAAGGATAAGCGGAGTCTTCTTCTCTTGGGAACGCTCGATATAAGCATCCCCTGTATAGGCCTCTGTATTACCGTTTTGTGCCCATGTAGTAGGCGATAATAACAAGAGTAGCAATGCAATGGCTACAGTCTTAAATGCGTCATTTCGCAAAAGAGTGTGATAGGAATTGTGTTTCATCTTGCTTTGTTTATGATAGTTATATTTTATCTTTATTCATCCGGAGTAAATCGTTTAATAGCTTCTTCGTGGCTGGTGGCGCTGGTTAAAAAGCGTACGAAAGAAAGGCCGAAGTCGTCCCAGACATAGTCAGCGACAACATACTTGCCATCAGTGGTTGCTTGTAACGTACGGACGTATGGTTTGACAAAACGAAAATCGCATAGTATGCCGCCCAGTCGAGAGCCCATCCACATGGGGCGTATCTTCCCATTTACCTGCTTGAAGATAAAGAGTCGGCGTGCAGCCTGTGGGTAGAAGCGTGTCGGTTTGATAACTCCTACCATTGCTTCGTCCGTTCCGTCCCCATTCACGTCGCCTGTTGATAGTTGATAAACAGGGTAGGGAAGTCGCCATTTAGCAACAGCTGTACTGTTGCGCTTATTCTTCTCCTGTCTTTTCAGTGCTTTTTCACTTTCCGTCTTAGGATATAAGCAAAGCCATGAAAGCGAGTCGTTGACACGTTCCAACCCAAAGGTCAGTTGCTGTTGTGCCACTGTTCTCCCCACAAAGAGGCCGAATAATATCAGACAGCTAAGCCGCTTGTATCTGTTCTTAGACATATATGGATACAAATATAGGTACTTTCACGGATAAAACAAAATCTTTTAAATAAAAAAGCCTGACTCCACCGACGTGAAATCAGGACTTACTGAGTGTCTTCGAAGTCCCTACTAACATTAAAACTGGGACTTGTGACAATTTTGTTATCCTTCACCTTAAAAAACTAACCTATGTATTTCGTACTCTTACTTGCATTAATTATACTTACGTAGTAACGCAACTAAGTAGCTATGTATATCTGTTGATGTCCTTAGTGAAATAGTTCTTTATAACCTCTCTCATTCTTTACGAGTCTATTCTATGCCGAATAAGACTGGTGAACATGTATAGAGGATTTATATCTTTAAGTTAGCACAAGTTGTGTTATGTTGTTGTTATCATCCTCTAATTACCTCTACGCAAAGATAGAAAGTAATATCTAAACAAGCAAATATTCTGTACATATTCCTTGCTCTTTAACATAAAATTAACAGAAGAGGCCCATAAATCCCCTTTTGGGGCTTAGTTTTCTACCATTTTAGTGATTGTTTGTACCTAAAACGACATTTTCTCTATTTTTATTTCACCGTGTTATCTTTGTTTGATGTTGTTTTTTATGTTTTCCCTTTGAGTCTCAATACTTTCCAAAACTTAATTTTTTAGATGTTAGGACGGGGTCTAAATGCTATTTCCTGTCTGTTTTTGATAAAGGAATAAGTGTTTGGAAGGGGCTATCTAAGGTTTTACTGGTAGGCTGAAGTCACTGATGAAGCATTATGAAAAAGTATTACAAAAAGTGTGTGTGACGGTCTTTTTATCATGAGATAACATGTTAGAGAATTCGAGTTTGTAACCTTCATGGTGTCAGATGGTTATGAACTATGTTGAAGAAGACGCCCTTCTTGGCCCAAGAAGGGCCTCTTCAACCCCCAAGAAGGGCATGTTCTTGAGGCAAGAAAGGCGTTTTCTTGGAGCGAGAAGGGCATGTGCTGGTTTCAAGACGTACGAAAAAGATTTACATCAAAGTCATGCTGTCTTTTATTATACTAACTTTAATTCTTCTTTCTTTCCAATCCTCTGCCTACATTCTGATGCTTTTTATATCACGTGTTGATAGGGCCGACGACTTTAGGGTGAGTACTATCTAAGATTAGTGGATAGATGTTTAATATCATAAAAGTTAGTAATCAAATACACTTAAAAGCCTTGATAGCGTGCCGTTCAGATAGAAAAACGTTACATGGAAAGCGGCTTATCTCCTTAAAATTATGTATCTTTGCAGAGATGAAATTCGCGATTATTGCAGCTGGCGACGGTTCAAGGCTGGCTCAAGAAGGTATCACCGAACCCAAACCGTTGGTGAGGGTGAGGGGAGAACAGCTCATAGACAGACTGATAAGGATTTTCATGGAGAACAACGCCACGGAGATTAGTGTCATTTGTAATGAGCAGATGGATGGTGTGAAAAGCCATTTGAAGACAATCCAAGACAAAGGATTGAATGGTAAGTATGTCCCACTGCAGTTCGTTGTAATGTCTACTGCCAGTTCGATGCATAGCTTTTATGAGTTACGCCATCTCCTTTATGATGAGCCATTTATACTAACAACAGTCGACACAATCTTTGACGAGCGTGAGTTCCATGATTATGTCTTGTCCTTTCAAGATAAGATAGCGCATGGCACAGACGCTTTGATGGGTGTTACCGATTATATAGACGATGAAAAACCACTTTATGTCGGTGTTGACAATACCATGCGTATTACTGGTTATTACGACACAAGGCAGACGGATTCTCGCTATATTTCTGCAGGTATCTATGGGTTGATGCCTGCAGCCCTTGCCATTCTCGAAGCCTGTATAGAGAGAGGTGAGAGCAGAATGCGCAATTTTCAGCGTGCTTTAGTCGCTTCTGGCCTACGGATGGAAGCCTATCCACTAAGCAAGGTGTTTGACATCGACCATGCAGATGACATCCGAAAGGCCAATGAAGAAGTAGAGATTTCGTCCTCTCACAGTAGGGAGAAAACCTTACTGATACAACGGGCAGCCTGTTATTCGCCTAATTCCGAGGAGAAAGACTTAGCTGTTCTGAAGGCGGTAGGAGACTTTTGTCGAGACGTAGAGATGATGAGTGAGGAAGCGATAATCGAAAGTCTTGACACGTCAAAGCAGTCAGCACGAACAGCGTCGTTAGTTCTGTCGGATGCGTATAGCCAAGTTGTCTCTATGGCGCGTAGTCCACGTGTGTTGGATTGGATAGAGCAGATGGAAGCGAGAGGAGTGCGTGTTCTCAATCCTTCAGTGGGCGTTCGAGCTTGTAGGCGGAGCCATGTTGTCAAGGTGATGAAGGCAAACAATCTCCCTTACCCACCTGATGAAGGGAGCGAAGGATACTGGATAAAACGAGCCGATGAGGCTGCTCAGCATAAAGATGATGTTTGTTTCTGTCGAGATAAAGCCGAATTGGAAAGAAAGAAGGCCGAGTTTGCCCTCCGAGGTATCACAGATGTGGTGATAGAAGCTCATGTACAGGGTGATATAGTGAAGTTCTATGGAGTGGAAGGAGTCGGTTTCTTCCGTTATTATTATTCTGGTGACGATGCAGAGACAAAGTTTGGTCATGAAGCAAAAAACGGTAAACCGCAGTATTACTCTTTCTCTTCAGTAAACTTACAAGCCGATGCCGAGCATTTATCTCGTCTCTTACAGACACCTATCTATGGGGGAGATGCGATTGTGAGAGAGGACGGTAGTTATGTTATCATAGACTTTAACGACTTTCCAAGTTTCTCAAGATGCAGAGACGAGGCGGCAAAAGCAATCGTTGAACTTATAAGAATGACGGCAAACCTCGCTCAAACTTTAGCCGACGACGGCAAGAGTGAGGATGAAGCAAATGGTGATATTTAGTTGAAAGACAATAGTTCTCCACTTAAATTCACCTATTAAATAGTATGAAACAATGACAAAAGAACAACATAATAACAGACCCTCTGTTCAGCAAAAGGTGGAAGACACCCATACAGCCGAGCGTGTCAATAGTCCTTATCTACTTGAGGGAACGGCCAATAAGACAGACTTCATGAGGCTTCTTAGAGCCTCCTTTAAGTCTATGGACACGGAGGAATGGCTTGACATTTACTTTACCCGTCCTATAGGTTTAGCCTTTGCCTTATTCTGGTATCGCTTGGGTGTGAGTCCTAATAGTATTACCATTCTTTCAATCTTCCTTGGTATAGGTGCTGGAGTGATGTTTTTCTTCACAGACACCCTACATAATGTGTTGGGAATCATACTCCTTATGTTAGCTAACTTTTGCGATTCAACAGACGGACAGTTGGCTCGGCTCACTCGACAACAGTCTATGCAAGGGCGGTGTTTAGACGGTTTTGCAGGTGATGTGTGGTTCTTCTCCATTTATCTCGCTATTGTCCTCCGACTCTGGCATCAGTTTGTTCCAGGCACATCCATGGTGTGGGGACTTTGGGGATTAGGCTTAGCAGCAGTGGCAGGATTGTTATGTCATTCGCCACAAAGTTCGTTGAGCGACTACTATCGGCAGATTCACCTTTATTTCTTGAAGGGGAGAGAAGGCTCAGAGCTCGACTCCTACGAGAATGAACATGCCATTGTTGAGCGCTTGAAAGGTAAGAAGGGAGTCTTCTGGGACCGTGCTTTCCATAGTAACTATCAGCGTTATTGTAGGAGTCAGGAGCGCAGAACGCCTGCTTTTCAGCAGTTTCATAAAGCCTTGAAAGAGAAGTATGGAAGTATAGATAAGGTGCCGCAAGACCTAAAAGACCGTTTCTTAGCAGGTAGTAGACCGCTAATGCCTTTCACGAACATCATGAGTTTTAACAGTCGGGCTATCCTTATCTATATCACTTGTCTGTTGAATTGTCCATGGATCTACCTGTTGATTGAGGTAAGCCTGTACAGTTTGTTGTATATCTATATGCACAAACGGCATGAAGACCTGTGTAGACATCTCATGACAAAGCTATAGTCAATTATGGTTGTCATCTATGAATTAGAACATTAAAAGACGTTATAGGAATACTTGGGGCAGATTAGCTTGATAATTGATAATCAATCTGTTACTATCTAATATTACTTAAACGATTTAGAATGAACAAAGTGTTAAATAAGATATCATCGAAAACAAAGACGTTCATCTCACCTCAGTGTGGTGCGAAAGAACCATTAACACTACTCTTCGACTTTGGAGGAACGCTCGATACTGTAGGTTGTCACTGGGGTAAGTTCCTGTGGCATGCCTACGAAAGAAACGCAATCCCTGTGTCGGAGGTACAGTTTCGTGAGGCTTATGTACATGCAGAACGAACATTAGGAAAGCAAGCTATCATACAATCTACTGATACTTTTCTGTCCATGTTGACGACGAAGATACGCATAGAATTTGATTACTTAGTTCGTAGTGGATGGATAGCTGTGGACAAGGAAGAGGCCGACAGGATGCGAAGAACCCTTGTGAAGGATGTCTATGAAAGGGTGAAAGCTAACTTGTCAGTAAGTAAGAGTGTGCTGACTGAGCTAAGGAAGAAATACAGAATAGGTTTGGTAACAAACTTCTATGGCAATATGTCGGTTGTACTCGATGAATTTGGGTTAGCCTCTTTATTTGATACAGTGACAGAGAGTGCCGTTGTAGGAGTTAGAAAACCTGACCCACAGATATTTAGATTAGCTGTAAAGGCATTAAACGTAAAAGCCGAGAATGTTGTTGTTATTGGTGATAGTTATTCCAAAGACATCCTACCAGCGCACGAGATAGGCTGCCACACGATTTGGCTAAAGGGCGAAGGATGGGTGACAGAAGAGCTAACAACATGTGAAGCAGATTATATTATAAAGGATTTATACGAAGTAGAGCCTATATTAAAACAATATATGCTACTTTGAAACGTTATAATAAAATTGAAAGAAGAATAATGGAACAGAATATAGTTAGGCCTGCAGAAGGCAAATTAGGTATAATGGTCGTTGGTTGTGGAGCTGTTGCTACAACGTTTATGACAGGAGTCTTGATGGCGCGTAAGGGACTTACGAAGCCTATTGGTTCCATGACTCAATACGACAAAATACGTGTTGGACGTGGAGACGATAAGAAGTATCTTCATTACAAAGACATCGTTCCATTGGCAAAGTTAGATGACATCGTCTTTGGAACATGGGATGTCTATCCACAAAATGCCTATCAGGCTGCGGTATATGCCGAGGTGTTGAAAGCTAAGGATATAGAACCTGTGCGCGAAGAACTGATGGCTATCAAGCCTTTGAAGGCAGCGTTCGACCGAAACTACGCTAAACGATTAGATGGCGACAATGTGAAAGACTGCAAGATACGCTGGGAAATGGTGGTGGAGTTGCAGAAAGACATCCAAGACTTTAAACGTCAGCATGGCTGTGAGCGTGTTGTTGTTATCTGGGCTGCCTCAACAGAGATATATGTTCCATACGATGAAGCCTATCACAAGACGCTTGCGCAATTGGAGTCGGCAATGAAGTCAAATGATAGAGAGCATGTCGCTCCGTCTATGTGTTATGCTTATGCCGCCTTGACAGAGGGCTGTCCGTTTATCATGGGTGCTCCTAATACGACGGTTGACATACCTGCTATGTGGGAGTTAGCCGAGAAGACGCACATGCCTATAGCTGGTAAGGACTTCAAGACAGGTCAGACTTTGGTAAAGTCGGGTTTCGCACCTATCATCAAGACACGTAACCTCGGTCTTGCAGGTTGGTTCTCTACGAATATCTTGGGCAATCGTGACGGCTTAGTACTTGATGAACCAGCTAACTTCCATACCAAGGAAGTAAGTAAGTTGTCGACACTTGAGACCATCTGTAAGGCTGATGAGCAGCCTGACCTTTATGGTAATATCTATCATAAGGTGCGCATCAACTACTATCCACCTCGTAATGACGATAAGGAAGGATGGGATAATATAGACATCTTTGGCTGGATGGGCTATCCAATGCAGATTAAGATAAACTTTCTCTGCCGTGATTCCATCCTTGCAGCACCGTTGCTTCTCGACTTGACCTTGCTCTCCGACCTCGCAGCACGTGCTGGTAGGTATGGTATTCAACGCTTTTTGAGCTTCTTCCTCAAGAGTCCTATGCACGATTATACACGTGGAGAAGAGGCTGTTAATAACCTCTTTGAACAGTACACAATGCTTAAGAATGCCATTCGTGAGATGGGTGGATATGAAGCTGATGAGGAGATTGATTAATAGTAAACCCTATTTGTCGTATGTTCTACCCATCCCTTTGATGGAATGGACGTTATGCTTGCTGGAAGGCTGCCCTTAGCTGTTCCCGTATAGTCCTAAAACTAAAGATGAAATGAATAGTTATTTGAAACTTAATAAGGATAAACATACCCCTATTGGCATGCGTGTGTCAAAGGTTGATAGTCATGTGGTGAAGAAGAGTGTGATACTCGTTCTTCTCCTCTTGTGCGTGTCATTCTCTGCACAAGCAAGTGGGTTTAGGTCTTGGTCTTATACTTCACGGTTTAATAATGTACCTATTGATTCTTTGATATTAGGTAAGGATTCTATGTTGACAGCATCGGATTCGATGGTGATAGCCACTGACTCCTTGTTTCAAATGATGGATTCACTGGCAAAAGAGGCTACTAAACCAGTTGTGGTGGATAGCACCTTACTGCAATGTTACGTTGTTGACTGGCAGACAGGGGATAGTATTCCGTATGCGAATGCCATCTATCGTAGTCTAAAGATTGGTGCATCAAGTGATGCTGATGGTCATTTCTCGATTGAGCGAAAGGTAGGTGAGCAACTAACAGTAACTGCTGTCGGTTATAAACCACGTAATATTAAGATTACAGCAAATACCTCCAAGGTCTTACATGTGACGCTTATCGCAGATTCAAAGCAGTTACAAGGAATCGTGGTGAAGGCTAAACGGCGCCATAAGTATTCTCGTAAGGATAATCCAGCAGTAGAGTTAATGAAACGGGTCATCGCTGCCAAGAAGCAAAGTGACTTGGAGAACCATGACTTCTATCAGTATGATAAATACCAGAAGGTGACAATGGCGCTAAATAACCTTACTCCTGATGACCTTGAAAGTTCTTTTTTCAAGAAGGCTCCTTGGCTCCTAAGCCAAGTGGAAACATGCCCTTATAATAAGAAGCTAATTCTTCCTATCTCTGTTGATGAGACCCTTACGCAGCATATCTATCGCAAGGATCCAAGGGACATGAAGGACATTGTGTTAGGACAGTCTACTAAGGGAATATCAAAACTGATACAGACTGGTGAGGCAATGAACACGATTGTGAAGGATCTCTTTAAAGATATCAACCTTTATGACGACCAGATTGATCTCCTTCAGAAGCGTTTTCCATCGCCAATAGGCTCTACTGCCATCTCATTCTACCATTTCTATATAGATGATACGGTCTATGTTAATCAAGACAAGTGTATCCGTTTGCAGTTTATGCCAGCCAATCAACAAGATTTCGGGTTCCGAGGTGAACTCTACGTCTTAAATGACAGCTCCCTTCATGTTAAGAGATGCGATATGCAACTACCTGCTAATACGGGCGTGAACTTCGTTGATGCGATGAAATTTGAGCAGGAGTACACTAAGTTAAGCAATGGGGAATGGGCCTTAACAACGGATAATATGGTTGCTGAACTTAAGATTACCGACTTCTTACAACATGCTATTGTTATCCGAACAACGGGTCTGACAAACTATGCCTTTACCCCTATTGATGATAAACTATTTAAGGGTAAGGCAAAGGTAACGTATGATGCGAACGCTAAATTGCGTGATAATGACTTCTGGGCAGCACATCGAACAACGCAACTGACAAAGAGTGAGGCTGGTATGGATGCCTTTGTCAAACGTATGGCAAGCACTAAACACTTCAAGTGGATTATGTTTGCGTCGAAAGCCTTAATTGAGAACTTCATTGAAACAGGCTCGGAAACAAAGCCAAGTAAGGTAGACATCGGTCCTGTAAACACCTTTCTATCAAAGAACTTTGTGGATGGTATACGTCTGAGAGCCTCCGCTCGTACCACAGCTAAGTTCAATCCGCATTGGTTCTTTGAGGGTTATTATGCTTATGGGACAAAGTCTCATGAGCAATACTACGATGCCAAGGTTACATACTCATTCAATAAACCAGAGTACCAACCGATAGAATTCCCTATACGAACTATTTCCTTTGAGTCAAATAAGGATGTAGAGTCTCCTTCTGACAAGTATCTTAAGCACAATAAGGATAATATCTTCATGACTTTCCGTCCTGTTGAGGTGGAACAAATGTATTTCTTTAATCGTCAGAAGCTCACCTTTACGTGGGAGACTGATTATGGTTTGGCAACAAGTTTAGAACTTCGTACAGAGAGTAACATGCCTACAGGAAAGCTTGTCTACGAGAAGATGGATGGTTCGCTGGTTGATAAAGTACGCATGAGTGAGGTCACACTGAGTCTTACCTACCGCCCGGGGCAATCATACGTCAACTCTAAGCAACAGCGTATGGCCGTTAATCTTGATGCACCCGAGTTTAATCTCACTCATACAATGGGTATTAAGCATTTCTTGGGAGGCAACTTTGACAGTAATCTAACAGAAGTTTCGATATACAAAAGATTCTGGTTAGGAAGCTGGGGGCATATTGACACACGTGTACAAGGTGGTGCGCAATGGAACAAAATACCTTTCCAATTCCTCATCACTCCTCCTGTAAACACGTCATACTTCGAACATCAAGGAACCTTCAACCTCATGAAAGGACTCGAGTTCCTTAACGATCGCTATGCACAATTTAATCTTGCATGGGACTTAGAAGGTAAGATATTCAATCGTCTGCCGCTTATCAAGAAATTAAAATGGCGTGAATATATAGCTTTCAAAGGTATGTGGGGACATCTAACAGATAAGAACAACCCTTATCTACCACAGAATGCTAACGATCAAGACTTATACAAGTTCCCTGCTGAAACACGTGTTATGACACGCGATCCATACATGGAATTTGTATTCGGAATACATAATATCCTTAAATGTTTGGAGGTTGATTATGTCCGTCGACTGACTTATTCGAACGTTCCAGGCATTTCAAAGAATGGTATTAGATTTGGTTTCAATATAGTCTTCTAATTATCACCGATAGAATTAATCATATACAGGCATGATAAAGGATGTTCTTTTAGTCGGAGTTGGTAGTTTCGTAGGTGGCAGTCTACGTATGCTAATCTCAAAGTATGTACAGTTGGCGATTGCAGGGTCATTCCCTTTGGGTACAATGGTAGTCAATGTTTTTGGCTGTTTCCTAATAGGTATATTCTCTTCGTTGCCTAATAGCAATGGAGGAGTTAGTTCTGCCGTTCGTCTCTTACTGACTACTGGCTTCTGCGGTGGCTTCACAACGTTCTCAACCTTTATGAATGAGAATGCTACACTACTAAAAGGAGGGGACGGATTTATGCTTTCATCGCTATATATCATAGCTTCTCTTGCATTCGGTTTCATTGCTTTATTAGCCGGGCGTCACCTTGTTATGTCTTTTCAATGAGGTAAATATATTGACAGTTCAGTCTATTTCGGCGTAAAGGTAATGGTCGACACGTTGTGTTTTTCCCTTAGTTTCTTTCCTATCTCCTTTATTTTCTGTATCTTTGCACCCTGTAGAACATTAATAATTAAACAATTCAATAGTATATGAAAGCATTTGTATTCCCTGGACAGGGGTCTCAGTTTGTTGGTATGGGTAAGGATCTTTATGAGAACAACCCATTAGCAAAGGAACTTTTCGATAAGGCTGACGAGATTCTTGGCTTCAAGATAACCGAGATAATGTTTGCTGGTACTGACGAGCAGTTGAAGGAGACGAAGGTTACTCAGCCTGCTGTATTCCTCCACAGTGTTATTTCTGCACTCTGCTTAGGCGATGAGTTCAAGCCAGATATGGTTGCTGGTCACTCTTTGGGAGAGTTTTCAGCACTCGTTGCAGCCGGTGCGTTAAGCTTTGAAGACGGTCTGAAGCTCGTTGCCGCACGTGCTAATGCTATGCAGAAGGCTTGTGAGTTAAATCCAGGAACTATGGCTGCTATCATTGGTCTACCTGATGAAAAGGTAGAGGAGATATGCGAGCAGGTATCAAAGGACGGTAAGGTTTGTGTTGCAGCAAACTTCAATTGTCCTGGTCAGTTGGTTATCTCTGGTTCAACAGAGGGTATCCAGGAGGCTTGCGAACTGATGAAGGCTGCTGGTGCTAAGCGTGCATTGCCATTGAAGGTAGGTGGTGCTTTCCACTCTCCATTGATGCAGCCTGCTAAAGACGAGTTGCAGGCAGCTATCGAGGCTACTACATTCAACGCTCCAAAGTGCCCTGTTTACCAGAATGTAGACGCATTGCCACACACCGACCCAGCTGAGATTCAGAAGAACCTCATTGCTCAGCTTAGCTCAAGCGTACGCTGGACAAAGAGTGCACAGAACATGATTGCCGATGGTGCTACAGAGTTTGTTGAGTGCGGACCAGGCTCTGCTTTGCAGGGTATGCTCGGTCGTATCGACAAGACCGTTAATGCACACGGTATTTAATCCCACCTTATATAATAAAGTAATAGCCCCCCTTCCGTCCCTTTCCTTATAGAGAGAGGGACGTTGGAGGGCTTTTCTTTATCTTTTAGGTTTATGAGAACTAAATTAGTCATCTACCAAGTCTTCACACGAACCTTTGGTAATAAGAATCTTACAAAGAGGGAGTATGGTAGCTTAACAGAGAACGGTGCGGGTAAAATGAATGACTTTGATAAGGATGTGTTACGCCACATTCACGACCTCGGAGTCACTCATCTGTGGTATACAGGGGTCATTCGTCATGCTACATGTACTGACTATTCAGCCTTCGGCATACCTACGCAGAACCCTCGTGTCGTCAAGGGGCGTGCCGGATCGCCGTATGCTATTACCGACTATTACGATATCGACCCAGATATTGCGGTCGATGTAGATGCACGTATGGCTGAGTTTGAGGCACTTATAGCTCGTACACATGCAGAAGGGATGAAGGTTATCATTGACTTTGTGCCCAATCATGTTGCCCGACAATATAAGAGTATCGCTAAACCAAAGGGTGTTGAGGACCTTGGAGAAGGTGATGATACGGGGAAGCACTTCGATCCTCAGAATAATTTCTATTACTGTCCGGGCGAGCAGCTCGACCTCTCCGGTGTCGTTGAGAATGTCTATGCTCATGACGCTGAGGCTTATCATGAGTACCCAGCAAAGTGTACTGGTAATGACCGCTTCGACTCTCATCCTCAACAGAACGACTGGTATGAGACCATAAAGCTGAACTATGGCGTAGATTATTGTGATGCTGGCGGTAGGAGTTATCACTATCATCCAATCCCATCAACATGGAAGAAGATGACAGATATCCTCCTTTTCTGGGCTGCAAAGGGTGTTGATGGTTTCCGATGTGACATGGCGGAGATGGTTCCACACGAGTTCTGGGCGCATGCAACACAACATGTTAAGGAACACTACCCAGCGATGATATTCATTGGTGAGGTCTATGACCCTAATCAATATCGTTTGTACGTGTCGTCAGGCTTCGACTACTTGTATGATAAAGTGGGTATGTACGACTGTGTTCGTGGTGTGATATGCGACGAGCGCCCTGCTTCTTCCATTACACAAGAATGGCAAAAGGTTGATGACATACGTGATCACATGCTCTATTTCCTTGAGAACCATGATGAACAACGTATTGCTTCTGATTTCTTTGCGGCTAATCCTTGGAAGGCAATCCCTGGTATGATTGTGTCAGCTCTCCTCCAACAGAACCCTGTTATGGTCTATGCTGGACAGGAGTTCGGCGAGAGAGGCATGGATAAGGAAGGCTTTTCTGGGTGCGACGGCCGCTCAACTATTTTTGATTATTGGTCAACAGAGGCTATCTATAAAGGTTTCTTCAATCGCAAGGCATTGACTACTGACGAGAAGAAACTATCCCTTGTCTATCAAGGACTCCTTCGTTTCTGTAATCGTGAGAAAGCTGTTCGAGAAGGATTGACCTTTGATTTGATGTATGTCAACAATCAGAGCCATCATTTCAACCCTAATAAACAGTATGTTTTCATGCGTAAGGCTGATAATGACGTGCTATTAGTCGTTGCTAACTTCGACTCAGAACGAGTGAACATCAATGTTACTATTCCTTCTCATGCCTTCGATTTCCTCGGATTACCAGAACAGACTGTTGAGATGACCGACTTACTGTCGGGTTATACAAAGCAGGTTGCGTTACGGCGTGATGGGCAGGTAGCTGTGGATGTTGAGGGGAATTACGGTCGAATATATAAATTTGTGCTAAAGAAGTAGGCTATGGACTATACTTTCAATACGCATAACAAAGAAGAGTTTCCACCTGCTCATACGGCCGAACATCTGTTAAATCAAGTGATGATTAGGATGTTTGGGACAGAACGGAGTAGTAATGCGCACATCGAACGGAAGAAGAGTAAGATGACGTTTATCCTTGATCATAAGCCTGACCGTAAGGAAGAAAAGGCGATAGAGGTTGAGATGAACCGACTGATAACTGAAGACTTACCAGTGACATACGAGATGGTAGACCGCAATAACATCCCAGATGGTGTTAGTGTTGACAAACTTCCAGAGGATGCTTCAGAGATGTTACGGTTGGTAAGGATAGGTGATTTCGATGTTTGTCTATGTATCGGTAAACACGTTCGCTCTACTGCACAGATTGGACGCTTTGAGATGTTAGGTACAAACTGGGATGAGGAGAAGCACGCTTTTCGCGTCCGCTTTAAGGTAATTCCTGCTTAAAACATTTATCATCCCACATAAACTATGCCCTTACTTGTCTGCTTTCAGATAGGTGAGGGCTTTTTCTTTCATCTTCTGATAGGCGGAATAAAAGAGTTTACAACTGTTCGAAAGACTTTTATGAGGGCCTTTCTCATTCACAGGATACAATGAAGAATGACTTGCGGGGAGTCTTCTGTTGGCATAGAGAAACCTAAAGTTTGATGGAGAAAAGGGGCTGATGCAAACAAGGGCAAGTGCTGTTTTATTCGGCAAGGGGATGGATTTACCCAGACAAAATACTGAAATAAAAAGTGATTTGCGTGTAAAGTGGATTATGGCAGGACTAATCTTCTTTGGTATGTACCATCCGCATGGCAGGTAACGAGTCTAAACACATAGAGGTGGTAGGCAATGGGACGACAAAAGGATGATTGGAGGAAAAGTAGATGAAAGGTTGGGTAATATGAAACGATTAGGCTTTGATGTAAATCTTTTTCGTACTCCTTGAAACCAATACTTGCCCTTTAAGGGTTAAGAAGACGCCTAATTACATTCAAGAACACGCCCTTCTTAAGTGTTGTTAACGCCCTTCTTGGACCTTGAAAGGCGTCTTCTACATCGTTCTTCATAAACGTTTGGTTCAGTGTGGGTTACAAGCTCGAATGTTATACGTACTTTTCGCTTTTGTACTCAGACTTTTATGTGAATTTTGTCGTAGTTTTTCATGGTTCTACAAAGTTCTTTATAGTTCAAATACTACAAATTACTTGAACCGTATGAAGACTGCGGGAGCGAAAATAACAGAATGTATTGAATGGGCAGTAACGTACTGCACAAAGATAGATGGGCGTATTTAACGATGAAAGGGTGGGGTAATGAGCAAAGACAGAGTGGCAGGATTAGATTATGAACAGCTGATGGGCGTATAGTCATCGAGGCGATTGAGCGAAAAGAACAGTGTGAGGATAAAAGAAATCCGCCACCTTATATATAATAGGTGACGGATGTCTAATGTTGAAAACCTTTCTTTATCTAACGACTTAGTAGTTAGTTCAGGATTTATCGTTCTGTTCCTTCATATCAATAAATTGCTGATTTGCATCATAGAACTCATACTGCAAAAAAGCAAGTTTCTGTGAAGGAACGATGTTAACACCCAGTCCATACTTCAATTGCCACTTACGTTTCAATGAAATAAAACCTTTGTTAATGTAAGCTGCAACGTATGGGTGAACGTGTAAATAGAATTTCTTAACTCCAACCTTATTAACCAATCGGTCAATCTTACGTTCCAACTGGTCGGTAAAGAGAATACTTGAACGTATCTTCCCACTGCCGAAACATGTTGGACAAGTCTCGTCTACATCGACATCCATTACTGGACGAACGCGTTGTCGAGTGATTTGCATTAGTCCGAACTTGCTCAGAGGAAGGATATTGTGACGTGCACGGTCCTTCTGCATGTTCTTACACATACGCTCGTACAGCATCTGGCGGTCCTCAGCAAGGTTCATGTCGATGAAGTCAACGACAATAATTCCACCCATATCACGCAGTCGGAGCTGACGAGCCAACTCATCAGCAGCACCAAGGTTAGTGTCGAGAGCATTCTGTTCTTGTGCTTTCTCCTTTGTTCTGTTCCCACTATTCACATCCACAACGTGCATTGCCTCAGTGTGTTCGATGATGAGGTAACAGCCATGACCATAATTGATGGTCTTACCAAAGCTGGACTTTATCTGCTTCGTAACGTCAAAGTTGTCGAAAATAGGTACCTTACCAGTGTACTTCTTCACGATGCCCGCCTTCTCAGGGGCTATTAGAGAGACATAGTGTTGAACGGCTGTACATATCTCGTCATCGTTGACATAGATGTTTTCGTAGGTTGGGTTGAAGAGATCACGTAGCATTGCAACAGCACGACCAGTCTCCTCAAAAACAAGCTGAGGACGCTCCTGCGTCTTTTGGAGTTTCGTGATAGCTTCATTCCAACGGCTCAGAAGGACCTTCATCTCGGCATCAAGTTCTGCAACACGTTTCCCTTCAGCCACAGTACGGACTATTACACCGAAATTCTTTGGCGTAATACTCTGAATAAGCTGCTTGAGACGTGCGCGTTCTTCTCCGCTTTTGATTTTAGAGGATACGCTAACTTTATGCCCGAATGGTATGAGCACCAAGAACCTACCAGCGAATGATATTTCACCTGTTAAGCGTGGTCCTTTGGTGGAAATGGGTTCTTTAACAATCTGCACCATCACCTCTTGGCCTACTTGCAATGTGTTTTGAACGGTGCCGTCCTTCTGCAAGTCGGGTAGACGAGTGGCTTTCTGAATGGGATAAAGTCGTTTGCGGTCGCTCTGAACCTGTTTCAGATACTTCGCATAGGAGTTGAATTGGCTCCCTAAGTCAAGATAATGAAGAAAGGCGTCACGCTCATAACCTACATCTACAAAGCAGGCGTTCAGCCCAGGCATCAGTTTCTTAACCTTTGCCACGTAGATGTTTCCAACCGAGAAGCTCGCCTCCCTTGGCTCACGCTGGTATTCTACCAGACGCTTGTCTTCGAGAAGTGCTATCGAGATCTCTTTCGATTGGGCATCAATAATTACTTCGCTTGTCATCTTCTTCGTTTGATACAACTATCATTTAGCCGTCTTATCTTATCTACAATGACGCTAAAAGATACTTATAAGGATAAATAAAAATGCGGAACCTGTCGTCGCACCTCCAGGGAAGAGAAGTTTCTTGCGATGACATGCCCCGCCATATTAATGAAAGTCAGTTATAGAGTCTTTCAGCCTTGGGGCTTACTTGCTCTTATGTCTGTTCTTTCTTAGTCTCTTTTTACGCTTGTGCGTAGCCATCTTGTGTCCCTTTTTCTTCTTTCCGTTTGGCATAGCTTTAATTGTTTTTAATTGTTATTTATATGTATGTTTGATTTATTTCTTCATATCCTCGATGAAGGTCTTTGCTGGCTTGAAGCTTGGGAAATCGTGAGCTGGGATAGTGATAGTCGTGTTCTTTGAGATGTTACGAGCAGTCTTTTCAGCACGGTGCTTAACGATAAAGCTACCGAAACCACGTAAATATACATTTTCTTTCTTCTCCAACAAACTGTCTTTAATTGTCTCCATAAAAGACTCAACCACAGCTGATACGTCTTTCTTGGCAATGCCAGTAGACGTTGCTATCTCATTGATGATATCTGCTTTCGTCATTTCGTTTTGTTCTTTAATGATGTTTTAATTCTTACTTTCTCATTATAACGGAGTGCAAAGATACTCATTTTCAGCTTAATAGAGAAATATTTTTGTGTCTTTTTTGTAAAATATCTCGGTATTTAGCTGAAACTCTAATGTTTTTCGTACCTTTGCGACAGTATAAGTTGTATTTCAGACTGACCTGAAGCATTGGATTTAATGGTGTTAAAAGGGGGGTAATAGTTTGGAGGCTTATTTGGTGACAAGTCTTTATAAGGGGATAAGTGGTCTTTAGTTCTTTTCGATCATATCCCAATCATTATTCTTAAAAAAAGTAGTATTTATAAGACTTCTGTATAATTATATAAGGTGTATGAAGATTTCCATCGGTATAGATGTGGGTATTTCAACAACAAAGATTGTTGGTATCAGAGAGGGAAAGGTAATTAAACCTTTGCGTATTAAGGCTACTGACCCAGTGACATCCTTGTATGGAGCATTTGGAAAGTATCTTTATGACAATAGAATAGATTTGTCTGATGTTGAGCATGTTATGCTTACGGGTGTTGGTGCTCACTATATTGATAAACCTGTCTATGGTCTGCCAACAGCTAAGGCTGATGAGTTCTTGGCCGATGGCTTAGGTGCTCAGTTTGAATCAAAGCTGCAACGTATGATCGTTGTCTCAATGGGTACGGGTACTTCTCTTGTACTTTGTGATGGCAGTGAGGTGCGTCATATTGGTGGTATTGGTATTGGTGGGGGAACATTGAGCGGCCTTTCACGACTTCTTCTACAGACTGACAATATCAATGAAATTATCGCTTTGGCTAATAAGGGGGATATCTCTCGTATCAATCTGCAGATTAAGGACATATCTACCAGTCCTCTTCCTGGTTTACCAATGGATGCAACTGCATCACTCTTTGCCAACGCACAGGCTAATGCCAGTCGTGAAGATATTGCTTTAGGATTGATAGGTCTGGTGTTACAGTCTATTGGATCAGCAACAATATTGAGTTCTTTGAACAGCGATATACGTGACTTTGTACTCATAGGAAATCTTAGCTTGTTGCCACAATGCGAACTCCTTTTCCCTGTAATGGAGAAGATATACGACGTACGCTTTATCATTCCGAAGAATTCAGAGTATTGTACTGCGATTGGTGCGGCACTTCAAGCAGACAAGCTAAAGATGATTTAATATCTACTGATAACTGATTACAGGCACTTTGTAGTATTGTCTACGAAGCACCTGTAATCTTTTTTGATACCAGACTGTTATATAGTAAGTTAAAGTAGATATCTTTTATTCTTTCTTTGAGAACTGATAGTCCTCAAAGAAAGGCATTTATAAACCTATTATTATACCTTTGGAACCGTTCCAAGGTTCTTTTCTATGTCTTCGTCTGAGAGTGTATAGTTTCTCAAGTCACCATTGATATAGGTGTCGTATGCCGTCATATCAATGAGACCATGCCCTGAGAGACAGAAGAGGATAACATCTTGCTTGCCTGTTTCCTTTGCCTTCTTCGCCTCGCGAATGGCTGCCGCAATGGCGTGACAGCTCTCCGGTGCGGGGATAATTCCTTCTGTTCGTGAGAAGAGAATACCTGCTTCAAAGCTTTCTAATTGTGGTATATCCATTCCGTGCATATACCCATCTTTGAGCAACTGGCTCACGATGACGCCTGCACCATGATAACGTAAACCACCTGCATGGATGTTGGCTGGCTTGAAATCATGTCCCAGTGTGTACATTGGTAATAATGGTGTGTAACCTGCTTCATCACCGAAATCATATTCAAACATACCTCGTGTCAGCTTTGGACAGCTGTTTGGTTCAGCTGCAATAAACTCTGTATTCTTTCCTTCAAGGATATTATGACGCATGAAAGGGAATGCAATACCACCGAAGTTACTACCACCACCAAAGCAGGCAATAACCTTGTCGGGATATTCTCCAGCCATCTCCATTTGCTTCTCAGCCTCTAAGCCGATAATAGTTTGGTGCAATGCAACGTGATTGAGCACTGAACCTAAAGTGTACTTACAGTTAGGCGTGGTCCTCGCCAGCTCGATTGCCTCAGAGATAGCTGTCCCCAAAGAGCCAGGATGAGTCGGATCACGTGTGACGATATCCTTTCCTGCACGTGTAGACATAGAGGGTGAACCCTCAACCATAGCCCCAAATGTCTTCATAATCAGTGAGCGATAGGGTTTCTGTTGCATAGAGATCTTTACTTGATAGACTGCTGCTTCAAGTCCATAAACCTTTGCTGCGTATGATAAGGCAGCACCCCATTGTCCCGCACCAGTCTCTGTTGTCACATTTGTAACACCTTCTTTCTTACAATAGTAACACTGTGGAATGGCCGAGTTAACCTTATGTGAGCCAAGTGGATTAACGCTTTCATTCTTGAAATAGATATGTGCTGGTGTGTCCAACGCCTTCTCCAATGCGTATGCACGGACGAGAGGTGTGGAGCGATAATACTTATACATATCCAACACCTCCTCGGGGATGTCTATCCAAGGATGCTCACAATCAAGCTCTTGTTTAGCACATTCCATATTGAATATCTCGGATAAGTCCTCTGCAGTCATAGGCTTATGTGTTACAGGATGAAGCGGAGGTAGGGGCTTGTTAGGCATGTCTGCCTGTATATTATACCACTGTGTCGGGATATCTTTCTCGTCAAGTATAAATCTTTTCTGTCGTGTCATACGCTATTGAAATTAAATGATAGATAACTGTAATATGAAAGGTTATGTACAACAAAGTTACAAAATATGATTTTCTTAATGCATGAAATGATGATATTTTTAGTAATTTTGCTGCCATTATGATAATTATCACTACTATTCTTGCATACTTTTGCATTTTATTGTTAATAAGTAGAACAACGGGACATAAGGCTGATAACGATGCTTTCTTCCGTGCAAACGGGCAGTCACCTTGGTATCTTGTGGCCTTTGGGATGATTGGTGCGAGTATTTCGGGGGTCACCTTCGTTAGTGTCCCAGGAATGGTAATGTTGAGCGATATGACCTATATGCAAACTTGTTTAGGTTTTGTCCTTGGTTATTTTGCTGTTGCATTTCTGTTACTTCCTGTTTATTATCGATTAAAGCTGACCACTATCTACTCTTATCTACAAACACGTTTAGGCAAACATAGCTATAAGACGGGTGCATCTTTTTTCCTATTGTCAAAGATGACAGGTGCTGCTGTGCGGTTCTATGTTGTTTGTATGATACTTCAACGTTTCGTTCTCGATGCATACGGTATTCCTTTCCTCGTCACTGTTGTGGCACTCGTAGCATTGATTTGGCTCTATACGCGTAGGGGAGGTATTCGTACCCTTGTCTTGACAGATACCTTTCAGACTCTTTGTATGCTCCTTGCGCTTATCCTCATTATATATAAGGTGGTCGAGACGTTGGGGATGACGCTTCCTGAGGCAGTTCAGGCAATAGCCAGCGACAGCCACTCTCGTATTTTTGTTTTCGATGACTGGGTTTCAACACAGAACTTTTGGAAACAGTTCCTTAGCGGTATCTTCATTGTTATAGTCATGACAGGACTGGACCAAGACATGATGCAGAAGAATCTTACATGTAAGACTTTGCATGAAGCACAGAAGGATATGTGTACATACGGATTTGCTTTTGTACCAGCCAACTTACTCTTTTTGTCATTAGGTGTGTTGTTGATGATGTATTTCAAGAGCATTGGCCAGACTCTACCAGATGTACCAGACAATCTGATGTTGCAGGCAGTTGCTGGTGGACAATTAGGTACATTGGTTGTCATACTCTTTACGATTGGTATTGTTGCAGCCTGCTTCTCCAGTGCTGATTCAGCCCTAACGGCATTGACAACAACCTATTGTGTAGACATTTGTAATCGTCCCAAGGATGAGAAACTGCGCAAACAAGCACATTTCGGAGTGTCTGTAGTGTTTATTCTATTTATCCTTATCTTCCGTTATGTCAACTCGACGAGTCTTATAGATGCTATTTACACGATAGCCTCTTATACCTACGGTCCACTCTTAGGTCTCTTTGCGTTTGGCTTATGTACAAAACGAGCAGTGAATGATAGGTTGACACCTTACATAGCTGTAGCCAGTCCACTTCTTTGTTTTGCTTTAGATACAATTGTTTCGGCCACTACTGGCTACAAGTTTGGCTATGAGTTGTTGATGTTGAATGGTTTAATAACATTTTCCGCATGCTATTTCTTCCCTGCAAGAAAGTGAGCTAATGGACAGAAACGACAGTAAACTCTTTTGTAGACTATGTTGACGAATAAACAAGTTTCCTATAAGTTCGCCAGTATGAATCATGTTATATAGATTATAAAGGTACTGTCTTTGACCGTAATAAAAAGATAAAAGGCAAAGAGTATTAGTCTCTCTGCCTTTTATCTTATGTTTGTATGTTATCTTGCCAATAGTCCTTATGCTTTTTAGAGAGGAACCTATTGGCAAGTCACTATCCTATAGTAATTCCTCAATCTGCTTTGCGATATTCTCAAAACTCTCTGTTGGTTCAAAGCGAGCAACAACTTGTCCCTTCTTATTAATAAGGAACTTTGTGAAATTCCACTTAATGTCTGGGTTTTCCTTATAGTTAGGATCAGCCTCAGAAAGCATCTTGTCAAGGACAGGGTAGAGTTCGTGTGACTCGTCCCAACCTGCAAAACCCTTCTGTTCCTTTAGGAACTTGAAGAGCGGGTCAGCATCTTCACCATTCACCTTAACCTTCTTGAAGCGTGGAAATTTTGTGCCGTATGTAAGTTTGCAGAACTCATGGATACTTTCGTCCGTACCTGGTGCCTGCTGTCCAAACTGGTTGCAAGGGAAATCAAGTACTTCAAATCCTTGTGCATGGTACTTCTCGTAGAGTGCCTCCAACTGCTCGTAAGTTGGTGTGAAACCACATTTCGTAGCTGTGTTTACAATCAATAGCACTTCATTAGAAAACTCTTTCAGTGAAAAAGCCTTACCTTTTCTGTCTTTGACAGAGAAATCATAAACTGTTCTCATTTCTGTTTCTTATCTTCTCTTTATATAATTTACTTATTAGTAAGATGCAAATGTACTAAAATTATTTGTTTCTTCCTTCATTGTTTAGTAGTTTTTTAGTATTCAATTAAATTTGTATTAGATTATTAGAGTTTCTTCATTCGTATTGATAAAAGGAGGTTTTATCTTTTATAATAGGGATTTCCCTATCTTCAAATAGTATATTTACGCAAAGAGTATCTTATAAATTCACTATTTTTGCACCAGTAAACAAAGAAAGAATAAGGACTTAATAAGATATGAGTATGAGACGGATTTCAAAGTTATTCTTGGCACTTGCAATAGTTGCGGGGCCTTTGGTATTAGCGAGCTGTGATAATGATCCATGGGGAGATGATAACTATTATTATAATGATTTGGTAAGTGATGCAGTACGAAACTATCTGCGTGAATACCCAAATGGCTCAAGTTATTATACAGCTTACAACTGGTTTTATTATTATTACCCAGAGGCAACAACCTCAGAGTTCTATGCCTTCATGGATGCTGTGGGTAATAACAATAACTATAATTGGAACAATAACTATCGTCAACAGGAGAATAAACAAGTTAATGGGCTGATTTCTGAGGCACAGACGTTAACTGGCGAGTGGGATGGTAATATGACAGTTGAGTATACAGATGATGCAACACGTCAGCGTAAGAGCGATAGTTTTAGAGCTAACATGAAGTTCTTCCAATATAATTCTTCTGCTAATTCGCTCCAAGGTAATGGTGTTGAGGTCGATACTGATGCACAGGGTAAAACAAAGACATTATCATTCTCTTGGAAAGTGTTGGTTAATGGAAATATCGAAATAAAGTATTCAAAGACGGGAACTATCTTCATTCTTGACATTAATGCTACTAATGATGGTTTCCACTTAGGATATGATGAAACAAAGGGGTATGACACCTTCTATGGTGTAGCACGTAGTACAAACACAACAGATGTCATGCGCTTCGACCTTGCACGGCAGAGACCAGCAAACGCAAAGGCTGCGAATGCGTTGACAAGAGCTTCAAGTAAGGCGTCCTTCGGTTCTGCTAAGGAGAACGACTATGCGGAGAAGAGCGCTGGAGCAGTAAATGGTCTACATGAAAGATAATAAAAGCTAATCGCTTTTCTATTGCTTCATATATATTTGAATAGCATCCCACCAACTGCGAAGTTGGTGGGATTTTTGTCTTTATATTAGTCGTTTAAAGGTAGTAATTCATAATAGTAAAGGTTGAATTTGTCTTAATCATATTTACGATTCTGCAATTAGATTGCTGATTTTCAGACTTTTTTCGTAACTTTGCAACCCACTCTTTGTCTGAAAAGGACGATAGAGTCGGTTTGACGTGATGATAAAGATGAGGAGACTTATTCAATTCATAAAGGACTGGACACTACCAGTGTCAATAGTTACAGGTAGCTTTCTATACCTTGTTTTTGCCTTTATTCCTGCCTTGGAAAGCGCAGCAACTGTTTTTGCTCCTATCCTTGACGCAGCTCTTCCATTGTTTATGTTCCTCGTCTTGTACGTTACCTTCTGCAAGGTAGACTTCCGCAAGCTAATTCCTGTTGGTTGGCATCTTTGGATAGCACTCTCCCAAGTGTTGATGGTGGCGGTTGTCATTGGCGTTATTCTGACTTTTCATGTTACGGGTGAGACGCTCATACTGCTTGAAGCCCTCCTCACTTGTATCATTTGTCCTTGTGCCTCTGCGGCAGCGGTGGTCACACAGAAGTTAGGAGGCGACCTTGAGGAAATGACGACTTACACCTTCCTCTCCAATTTCCTCTGTGCTTTGTTGATACCAGTCTGCTTCCCCTTGCTTGATGCTGGGGCAGGATTAACTTTCTGGAGTGCCTTTGTGATGATTCTCTATAAGGTGTGTTTAGTGTTGGTTGTACCGATGCTTTTGGCCTATATAACGAAACATTGGCATGCTTTATGCAGGTTCTATCAATGGGTAATCAGTGTTGACAACCTTAGTTATTATCTATGGGGTTGTTCATTGCTCATCGTTTCTGGCACAACAGTAAAGAATATTGTCCATGCTGAGGTGGCTGTTAGTTTCCTCTTGTTGATAGCAGTATTGGCATTAATACTTTGCTTGATACAATTTGTCATTGGTAGATATATCGGTCATTTCTTCCGTAGTACGATTAATGCGGGCCAGGCCTTGGGGCAGAAGAACACTGCTTTTGCTATCTGGATAGCCTATACTTACCTGAATCCATTGTCAACAGTGGGGCCAGGCTGCTACATTCTGTGGCAGAATATTATTAACAGCGTTGAGATATGGCGGCATGACCACGCCATTAAACGCATAAATGAATAATTGTGAGAACAATAAAGTGTTGTATAGTTGTATTTTCTCTTTTCCTATTATCACCTGCTGTTTCAGCGCAGGACACGAATGGAATAAACATTGAAGATGTCGAGCCAGCTAAGTCAGTAGAGCCTGATGTAATGCCAGCGGCCGCTATGCCGCAATCAACTCCTGCTTCGGTAGGAGAGATGACAGTAGAGCCTTTGCCGTCATCGACAACGCATGTGTCACAGGTAGCGGAGAGCCGCGATCAAGTAGTCCTGCTTATTGGCGATTCTATGGCTGATGGTCTGGGCTCTCGGTTTAATGATTATGCTGTGAAGAATGGTTTTAAGTTTCATTCTATAGTGTGGTATGGTAGCACAACACGCGACTGGGCAATTGCTGCCGACCTTCAATATCAGATTGAGAGAGTGCGTCCTACATATATTATTATTAGCTTAGGTACCAATGACTTAGGTTATAAAGATTATAGTAGACGTGAAACTGCAATCCAGACTATCCTAAGTCGTGTGGGTAATATCCCATACGTATGGATTGGACCACTCCCTTGGAAGAAGATAAAAGACAGAACGATAGTCGACTTGATACGTGATTGTACGGGTGAAGGTCGCTTCTTTGATAGTAGTTCAGTCATTGCTTCTCGTGCAGATGGTATTCATCCGACACGCCAAGGAGCTGCTCAATGGGTGGATAAGATTGTTGAGTGGATGGGTGAACCGGGGTTGAATGCAAATCCTATTGAGATGGATAAGCCTGATTTCACAACTCGTTTTATCCACGATGAAAAGCATGGAATGGGCTATCATGGTCGTCGATAGCGATAAGAGATATTTATTTTTTACAATGCAGAAGGGCGTTAGTTATATCTTGACTAACGTCCTTCTGCGTGTCTGTGAGGCTTTCATTCAATTAAAGGGAAACTTTAGTACGAAGTCTGTACATTGATTTAATATTATATACCATTCGTCGATTTATCACGCTTTTATCGGCTAAAAACGCCATAGATGTCCTTGTATTCGTAAAATCTATGGCAATGGCTTCATTGTACTAAACGCATGCTTAGTCTACTAACTCTTATTGATAATGTATATTCCACCCGCTGCTAAGACACCCGCCATCATGTATTTGAAATGGAATGTTTCGCCGAGACACAGACAAGAGGTGATGGCGCCGACAATAGGGATGAGTGAGTTGTAGATAGCTACCTTACCAACTGGATTGCAGGTGAGCAGTTTGTTGTAGAGTGTGAAACCTAATGTACTGATTGTGATGAGCAAGAGTAGGTAGATTATACCTATTGGAGTGTTTTGTGGAAGGTCGCCACCTAAAAGCAAACCAGGGATAATCAGCAATGCACCCCCTATCGCTAAGCTGTATCCAGTACCGACAAAGACATCTACACGCTTGCCTAATCCACGTGTGAGTAGTGATGCTGATGCACCACAAAGGGCGTTAAGAATAATCATTCCGTCACCCATCCAAGTGAACTGTCCACTCTCTGTTCCACCTAAGTTCAGCGACAAGATACCTGCAAACCCAACAACACATCCAATGACTTTCTTCACTGTCATGCGGTCGCTCTTGAAGAAGATACATGCGAAGATGACGACAGAAAAGACACTTAACGAATTGAGAATGGCTGCTCTTGAGCCTTCACTATGCGAAAGACCGAAATAGAAGAAGGCATAATGTAAGGTGGTATTCATCATGCAAAATAGAAGGATATACCACCAGTCTGTAGGTTTTCTCACTTTGAAATTACGCTTCTTTGCGCTTGCAATCGCCAATATAATCAGTCCAGAAAGACAGAAACGAATACCTGCAAAGAGCATTTTCGAGCCTGTCATATCTGCCGTGATGGCAAACTCTGAGTAGCCTAATTTAATCAAGGGATAAGCCCAGCCCCATGCAATCGCAGCTGTGAGCGCAAAGACGGCCACCCATAGTGGACGTTGAAATATACTTTTTGTTTGTGTCATTTGCCGTTTTTGAAATCTTAGAATGATATTAATTTATTGAATTTCAGCCATTACTACGGATGCTCTCTTCCTTTTCTTTACTACTAATAACCCTCCTCTTTCGAATTCTTTTCATGACAATAAATATTTATTTACGTGAGAAAAAATATTTATTGTCATGAAAATAAATTCTTCTTCTCGCTTAAATAATTCACAAGAGACGTTATCTACGGCTGGCATTCATGGTGCAAAGGTACGTTGTTTACTTGATATATGTGGGCAATCGGGCGTTTTTTTGTTCCTTCTTAATTAGGATATTTGTTCTTAAATGTTTATCTTTGCGAATAAATTACGCTTTATTTAAGAAAGATGAAGAAGTTACTATTATCCTTATTGCTGGCTTTGTTCGTTGCAAATGTTCAAGCACAGTCTATGACAGACACCTTACGTCATGAAGTATTGTTGGAGACCGACAGTGGAAACATTCGTATCCAACTTTTTAATGAAACGCCACGTCATCGCGACAACTTCTTGAAGTTGGTACGTAGTGGAGCTTATAACGGTGTGTTATTCCACCGTGTTGTGAAAGACTTCATGATACAGACGGGCGACTTAGGGTCTAAGAACGCCAAGCCAGGACAGGCTTTAGGTGACACACCAGAGACTTACTCGCTCCCAGCAGAGATTGTTTATCCTAAGTTGTTACATCGTCGTGGGGCCGTCGCAGCGGCACGTGAGGGCGATGATGTCAATCCTAAACGTGAGTCATCTGCCTCACAATTCTATATTGTATGGGGTATAAAGTTCTCTGACGGACAGCTCGACTGGGCACAGAAGCGCCTTAACGAACATACAGACAGTACGGTGCAGATGACACCAGAGGTACGAAAGATGTATAAAGAAGTGGGTGGCTCACCTCATTTAGACGGACAGTACACAGTCTTTGGACAGGTGTTAGACGGATTGGATGTCGTAGACCGTATCCAACGCCAGCCTGTTGATGCCAACGACCGACCATTGGCTGATGTCCGTATCCGTAAAGCAACCATAATAAAATAAGGTTGTCTTTATTATTGCTAATTGTAAATATAATGTAAAGTTACTAATAAATTTATGTCAATCAACAGAAAAGCAGCAGCCTGTCTGTTAGCCTTTATGCTCGGAAGTGGAGTAGGTGTGGCAAGTAACAGGTTTGTCTATCGTGCCGTAAAAGATACTATCACGCAGCACAAAGACACTACTAAACAGGATGTTAAGAAAGGGATAGCAACAGAGAAAGAGAAGGAGAAACCTTCTGCCTACGACCAACTTGTAAAGAAGAAAGGAAGTGTTCAGCAAGGACTCTTCACAGTTAGGCATATTGACGACCAATGGTACTTTGAGGTTCCTGACTCAGTTATCGGTCGTTACTTGCTCGCTGTGACTCGTTTTACAGCTGTTCCACAGAACTTTGGAAAGTTTGCTGGAGAGGCAGTAAACCAACAGACGGTTTATTTTGAGCAACGTGACGACAAGACATTGTTGCTTCGTGCATACGTACTTACGCAAGAAGCTGATCCGAAAAGTAGTATTTCGCGTACGTTGAAGGCTTCTACTGCCGACCCTATCGTCGCTTCGTTCAAGGTGATTGGACGTAACAAGGATACTAAGGCACAGTTGATTGATGTCACGCCATTGTTTATTAAAGACAATGCAGTACTGAGTGTGTCGTCAGACAACTCTAAGCAGCTGAAGTTAGGAGGGTTAATGGCCGACCGAACGTTCATTGACACGATGAAAGTCTATCCTATTAATGTGGAGATAGCTACGACCCGCACTTATTCAAGCTCGCCTTCTACTGTACCCGCTTCTTATACGGGTGCGATGACAATCGGACTTAACACCAGTGTTGTCCTGCTTCCGAAGGTACCTATGCGCAAGCGTGTATGGGACAATCGGGTGGGTTACTTCACAAATAGATACACCATCTTCAGTGACGACCAGACAAAGACAGACCGCGAGCAGTTTATCTCTCGATTCCGTTTGGAGCCTAAAGATAAGAAGGCATACGCAAAGGGTAGACTCTCAGAACCCGTTAAGCCCATCGTATTCTACATCGATCCAGCAACACCAAAGAAGTGGGTTCCATACTTGATGAAGGGTATTGAGGATTGGAATGTTGCTTTTGAGGCTGCTGGTTTTAAGCATGCTATACAGGCAAGGGAGTGGCCTGACGACCCAACGATGAGTGTTGACGATGCTCGCTTCAATGTTCTCCGTTATCTTCCGGCTGAGATTGAGAACGCATACGGCCCTCGTATCGTTGATCCACGCAGTGGTGAGATTATCGAAAGTCATATTTGTTGGTACCATAACGTGATGAATCTCTTAACAAAGTGGTATTTTACGCAGTGTGCTCCATTGGATAAACGAGCACAGACAGCGCACATGGACGACAAACTGATGGGTGAACTGATTCGCTTTGTGTCAAGTCATGAGGTAGGACACACGCTCGGTTTGCGTCATAACATGGGTGCAAGTCATGCTACACCAGTAGAGAAGCTACGTGATAAGAAATGGGTTGAGGAACACGGGCACACTGCCAGCATCATGGACTACGCTCGTTTCAATTACGTTGCACAACCAGAAGATGGCGTCTCAGAGCGTGGCTTGTTCCCACGTGTGAATGATTACGATAAGTGGGCAATCCGTTGGGGCTATCAGTATCGGCCAGAGTTCAAAGATGAGATGGACGAGAAGGAGAAGTTAATGACTGAGACTACTGCCATCCTTGCGAAGAATCCACGCCTTTGGTTTGGTGGTGAGGGTAAGAATGAAGACCCACGTGCACAGACAGAGGACCTTGGTGATGACAATGTTAAGGCGAGTGACTATGGTATTAAGAACTTAAAACGTATCATAGCAAAGCTCCCTGAGTGGACACGTCAGCCTAACGACCAGTATGAGGACCGCATGGAAATGTGGCGAAGTGTTGTTGGACAGTATGGACGTTACACCAATCACGTACTGAAGAACATAGGTGGTCGCTATATCAACAATATGCCTGGGAAGAAACCTTACGAGGTTGCACCAGCCAAGAAGGGCCGTGATGCTGTCGATTATATCGGGCGACAGGTGTTTGAGGCTCCTCTTTGGCTCTATCCTTCAGCAATGACAGACATTGCAGGGACCGACCTTGTCGACGAAATCAGTACTTATCAAGACCGCATACTAAAGGTGATGATGAACGGAACTATCATGGATAAGATCTATAAGGACCAGCGTGAGGCAGGTGCTTATCAGTTCAAGGACTATCTGAATGACCTGTTCCATGTCGTTTGGAAGCCACTAAATGGTCTTAATGATATGCAGGTTCGCACACGCCGATTGCTTGAGCGCAACTATGTAGACCAGTTGAATACACTCTTGAACCCTGTTCCTAAAGATAAGGCAAGTGCTGCTGACCGTGCAAGCAACTCTGATATAATGCTCTACCTTATGCAGCAATTGGATACTGTTGAGCAGTTCTGTAAGGCGCAGGCAGCACAGAGTGAAGGCATCAACCTCCTTCATTACAACGATTTATTGCGTCAGATTAAGTTGATTCGTGAGCGTCGTGTGACCGTAAAGTAATCGTATAAGTGAGTTTCAAGCCATAGACAAGAAATGTAGTCACGGTTTATGGTTATAATATACGTCCATAGTAGAATGATAAACGCTACTATGGACGTTTGCTTTTTACCATAGTGCTGCTGATTACCGCCCAACGCCTTATGCCGTGTTTACCATCTACCCTCATGAAAATAATGAATGTTTGGAGAGGTCGCAACCATGAAATAGTATATAAAACAAGGTGAAAACGCAGTCAGTATGGTCTTCTACCTAAGCGATATATCATTGATGGCGTTGATTTCCTTCGTCATAAGGCAACAGGGACGGACGTTGGCGAGAAGCGTCTTTATGGTGATATTGATGCGGGTTATATAAGTATTAATGCCACAGCAGGTCTGTCGGGTGAGGTCGTCTACCGTAAGGTGACTTCTACAACAGCTGCTGGACAAAGCATACTCATGGATACAAACAATAGTTCTAACGATTTTCAAGTGTCAACAACGATAGCACCAAGGACTTTCTAAGGTAGTTTGAATCGTGTCTGAAAGGGTCGAAATGTCGTAAGCCCTTTGCGTATTCAATTCTTTCAGAGACTTTTATCGGTTTTACAAACTATTGTTGTTGCACACACATACATATTAATTATCATCGCTTATGAATACTTCATATTCCTTCTCCACCTTTTCAGCCTTTGTACAATCCTCTCTTCGGAGAGGCTGGGGAAGGCTTTTCTTATTGATGTTTACGCTCCCAACGATGGCACAGACGCCTTCTGACTCTCTTGTGGGCGAGCCTGAATATCGCTATAAGAACCTTACACAACTCTGGCATAACACAAGTAATGCTGCTGGACTCTCTCTTGACGATTCGCCTAATCGTGGCTTTGCCTCCATAGGGTTCAACCATCGTGGTGGCGACTATCATCGTGTGCAGGAGGGGGGAGCAATGAATAACATGCAGTTCTTTACCGAACGCTATCAACGATTGGGTCGATATCTATATAGTTATGGTAAGGTAGACTTCAACCTCGCCGTACCAAGGACCGTGCCTTTGCCGACCAGTATCGTCCTTACAACTCTAATCCCTACCAGTCGGGTAGTGACATTGCAGGAAGTTACGACCATCAAGACTTTGATATGGTAGCTTCTGTAGGTACGACAGACTTCTCTGGATGGCGTTTCGGCCTTCAACTAAACTATCAGTTGGGCGATCTCTCCCGCCTTCGTGACCCTCGTTCACGTTCGCAGTTGCTTGATTACCGTTTGACTCCGTCTGTTTCTTACACGATGGGTGGGCATACGCTGGGCTTATCGGGCTATTACGACCGTCGTAAAGAGAAGATGGGACCATTAGTAACAGTGCAGAGTGATGCCACACTTACCTATTATCTCTTCTCTGGAATGGAGTATGCAACGGGGACAATAGGCGGTTATTCGAGCTTTAATAGGGAGTGGGTGAACCACCAAGTGGGTGCAGCTATGGATTACGGATACCGGTCTGATAGCTTCCATACGCTGAATAGCTTTGGTATTAGTCGTGGAGAGGAGTATGCATACGGTACGTATAAATACGAACCGGGCAGATACTTCACCTATTTATATAATGTACAGTCGCAAAACAGATTGCTTACTGGGAACGTGTTACACCAAGTTGATGTCCGTATGGATTGGCAACAAGGCTATGCAGATGAGTATCGTCAACAGTTGATTATCAAGAATGACCCACAGATAGGGACAACGTCTTACACATACGAGAAGCAGTTGGAGTTTCGTAAACGCTTTCAGGTGCGTACGTTCGATTGCTCTTTCCGCTATCGTGCCAACTTCCTCAACGATGCTCCCTCACGTCTTCTTCAGCAGGCAACGGCCTCCCTCAAAGGTTATACTGGCTTTTCAATAGATACGCACAAGGCAAGCAATCGTCATCTTCTACCGTTGTCATCATCTGATTTTAGCCGTATTAATTTTCAGTTGGAGAATGGTATCTCATTGTTCAAACAGCATCTTACGGCAGATCTGACACTTGGATATAGTGTTTCTACACGTGCCGACCTTCAATTAGCAGATGACTCTTCTGTCTTGGCACAGCGTGTCTTGCTGAAAGACCTACCTTATTATGATGCCAACCTACTTCATGGACGCTTGCAGGTGATGTATCAGTTCCCCCTAACTATTAAGAAGTCGCGTGCTATGTGGTTTGTGAAAGCGTTCGGTGACTTTACTTCTGCTAACTCCGCTGGGCATCCTAATCTATATAATGTAGGTTTTAGTGTGGGGTTGTTTAATTGATATTATGGTTTTGGTGAGTATAATGTCTTATTCAAAGGATAGATTATAAAATCTCTGTGATGGAGTAGGCTCTCCCTTCTATTAGTATCTTCTCTGGTGTAACATGGTAATTACACCACTTTTTATGGGCGAGAGGATGGGGGAGGGACCACCTTTCCATGTTATCGAAATCGCTATAACACCCTACAACGAAAGAATCAATAAAAACGTAAAAAATAATTACATAATATCGTGCAAAGTACCTTCAAAACAGGAGTGTAATATAGTCTGTAATCAAGTTTGTAACCATCAAGATATCAATGTATTATGTTTAGCATTGAAGAAGACGCCTTTCTTGCCCCAAGAAGGGCGTCTTCTATATCCAAGAAGGGCATGTTCTTGAAGATTGTTAGGCCTCTTCTTTCACCTTGAAAGGCGTGTACTACAGTCAAGAGGAGTGAAAAAAGTTGACATAAGGGTAAAGAAAAGCTCTCTTCTCTACCCCTCTGCTCGAGTGAAAGTAGGTGTCTAACGAGATAAAGTATGCTGTAAGTTTATGGGTTATAAACAATGGAAAATAGTTACTCTAACCATTAACACCCAACATTCAACACCCATCACCCATCAGTTATTAGCCTTTCGTACGATGGAAAGAAGTAATCGGAACGCTTATTTCTTATGCTTGCAAGCAGGACAGATAGACTCGTCCTTGTTAAGTTTCTCGTAGTGTTCCTTACGCTTAGGATTCATGGGAAACCAACCTTTGACGACACGCTTCTCTTGAGAAAAGAGTTCGCCAATGCCCCAAAGGAAGGAAGCTCCAAGCACACCGAGCAATGCTGACCAGAAAAGACTTTGTATGAACAAAGCTGAGACACAGCAGGTAAGACCCGCTAAGAGCCAGATCCACCATGGTTTTGTACCAAAATAATACTCTGTCTTTATGACTAATGGATGACAAAGTCCGATGATAAGAAACGTGCACACGGCCAGTAGAATACCTTGAAAATTCAATTCCATTTCAAATAAGTTTAAGAATATATTTAATTGTAAGCATGTGAGAAATGCTAATAAACATGACATTCTTAGCAAACTCCAAATCTTATAGGTGCAAAAATACAAAAAAAACTCTATCTAAAAGAGGCTTTCTCAGAATTATTGAGTACATTTGCAGATATAAGTAATAAATGAGAAAATACTTAAATTATGAACAATAACCAAACACTCATCGCTCAATGCGAAGAGAAAGCACGGCAGTGGTTGGCTCCTGCTTTCGATGACAAAACTCGTTCAGCCGTTGAGGCTATGATTAACAACGAAGATAAGGCTGACCTCATAGAGTCATTCTATAAGGACTTAGAGTTCGGTACAGGTGGTCTTCGTGGTATTATGGGCGCTGGCTCTAATCGTATGAATATCTATACTGTGGGTATGGCAACTCAAGGCTTTGCTAATTACTTGAAGATTAACTTCAAGGATATGAAGCAGATTAGCGTCGTTGTTTGCCATGACTGCCGTAACAATTCTCGTCTCTTTGCTGAGACAGTTGCTAATATCTTCTCTGCTAATGGTATAAAGGTCTACCTCTTCGACGATCTTCGCCCTACTCCAGAGTGCTCTTTTGCTATTCGTCATTTGAAGGCACAGGCTGGTGTGAACATTACAGCAAGTCATAACCCACGTGAATACAATGGTTACAAGGCTTACTGGGAGGATGGTGCACAGGTACTTGCGCCCCATGACAAGGGAATCATTGATGAAGTGAACAAAGTTAAGGTCGAAGATGTTAAGTTCGAAGGCAATGAAGCACTGATAGAGATTATCGGCGAAGAGATTGATAAGATTTATCTTGATAAGGTAAAGACCATCAGTATTGACCCGCAGGTCATTAAGAATCAGCATGACCTTAAGATTGTCTATACTCCGCTACATGGTGCTGGTCGCGTAATTATTCCACGTGCGTTGGCTTCATGGGGCTTTGACAATGTTCATTGTGTGAAGGAACAGATGGTGAAAGATGGTAACTTCCCTACTGTTGACCGTCCAAACCCAGAGATTGCAGAGGCTTTGACACTCGGTTTGCGTGATGCGAAGGCTCTCGATGCCGATATCTTGATGGCGTCTGACCCAGATGCTGACCGTGTAGGTATGGCTTGTAAGAATAGTGATGGCGAATGGGTACTGATTAATGGTAACCAGACTTGCTTGATCTTCTTATGGTATATCATTACTAATCGTCAGGCTGTGGGCAAGATGAAGCCAACAGACTTTATCGTAAAGACCATTGTTACTACAGAGGTAATCCGTAAGATTGCAGAGAAACAGCACGTAGAGATGCGTGATTGCTACACTGGTTTCAAGTGGATTGCACGTGAGATTGCACTCTCTGAGGGTAAGCAGCAGTATATTGGCGGTGGTGAGGAAAGCTATGGTTTCCTTGCAGAAGACTTCGTAAGAGATAAGGATGCTGTAAGTGCTTGTGCTTTGTTGGCTGAGATTTGTGCGTATGCAAAGGATCATGGTAAGACTTTGTATGATATTCTTATGGATATTTATATGGAGTATGGTTACAGCCATGAGTTCACAATCAATGTGGAGCGTCCTGGTAAGAGCGGTGCTGACGAGATTCAGCAGATGATGAAGAACTTCCGTTCTAATCCTCCTAAGGAGCTTGGCGGTAGTGTCATCGATGTTTACAAAGACTTCCAGAGTCTTGAGCTAACGAAGGCTGACGGTTCTAAGGAGAAGATGGATATGCCTGATACAAGCAATGTTCTCCAGTGGTTCTGCACTGATGGCACTAAGGTGAGCGTTCGTCCATCAGGTACTGAACCAAAGATTAAGTTCTATCTTGAGATAAAGGATACAATGAACTCTGCTTCTGATTTCCCTGCTTGCGAGCAGCGTGCTTGTGAAAAGATTGAAGCTATCAAGAAGAGCTTGGGTTTGTAATGGTCTATTTTTAGCCTTTGATAATATTTGCGAGGGCTTTATATTATAGTTAAAGCAGGAGTCTCTATAAAGTTTTATTTGTGGAAACTCCTGCTTTTTATTGTTTTATGCCTTCTTGTATATAATTCATTGGATAGCTTTCTGTCTCTTTTAGTGGGCTACGCTATTTGATATTTTAGCCTTTCAAGTCATAGATTATTTAGTCTCTTGTATATGAAAAAAAGTGATATAATGTCTATTATTCAAGATAATAATATTTCTGAATATTATTCCTTGAAGCATTTAGGTATTGAAGGTTATGCTTTCCCAGAACAAGAAGCACTTAAAATAGTGCAAATATGCAAACTTTTATTGATTCCAATCTTAGGTGGTGATGTATATAGTTTGATTGATTCTACAATAGAGGACTTAGATGATAGTTGGTATTATGATAGAACTCCAAATGAGTCATATTACAATTACGTGCAAAACAGTTGTAATAGATCTGAATCTTACATAAGGGCTTACAAAAGTCATTCTTGTGATAAACCTTTATTTTCCTTGGTCATAGAAGGACAATTAAAATAATCGAATACTTTTAGAAAAGGCAGTGCAGTTTTTTGTTGATTAGGTGGTTCAGGCACAGTTCCTGTTCCTCTTTGAATCGTTGGTGGTATAGGTAGTGATTACTATGGAGGAGAAGTTGGAAGGTAGCTCTCTGATACTATTTTTGATATTTCTGTACATATAAAACCTTGCATACCCTTTTTAAGACGAGTAAAGTTTTATGTTGGTATTAGTAAGAATAAAAGCAAGTATTATATAACATCTATAAAGCTGCGTTTGTTAGATATGAATTATTTTGTAGAACTATTATATTCTCTATATTGTGTAGAAATATGAAGTTATCGCATCCCGGTGTGGCCACTTTTCTAATAGACGGCTTATTGAGTGTTTTCCCATAGTTTTAAATTTGCTGTCATATCTGTCATTTGTTTCATGAACTTAACTTGTTAGCTTACAGTATAGTTACATGAAATGTTAAAAATGACAGCAAATGAATTTTAAACTTTTCTTGTAATAATACGTAATTACGGCTGTCTCTTTTCATGAGTAGCATGTTATCCTTTCTTATCTGAATTTATCAGTCAATAAGATTGACAAAAGAGCAAAAAAAAAGGTGCTTAGTCTGCTGTTGACTAAACACCTTTTGAATATTAACTAAGTCTCTTTTGAATGTTCATTAGAGCTTAATGAGAAATCATGTAGACTTTAATTTATCTCCAAAGACGGACTTATGATGATATAGAGCACAAGTGTGGAGAGATATAACTCCCACTCTTAGCTATTATTCTGTTGGTAGAATATCAAATTTCAGTTTATCATTATCTTTCTCTTTTGATATCTTGATGGTGTCACCAGCCTTGATTTCGCCAGAGAGAATGAGTTCGCTTAATCCATCCTCGATGTGATTTTGGATAGCACGCTTCAATGGACGCGCACCAAATTGTACATCATATCCCTTCGTTGCCACATACTCCTTGGCTTCATCTGTTATCTCCATCTCGTAGCCCAGTTCATGCACACGCTTGAACAAACCCTTGAGTTCAATGTTGATAATCTTCTTGATAGCCTCGAGGTCGAGTTGGTCGAAGGTGATAATCTCATCCAAACGGTTGAGAAACTCTGGTGCGAACTGTTTGCTAAGACTCTTTTGAATGATAGCACGAGCACGCTCCTTGTCACCTTCATTCTGTGATAAGCCATTCAGATTAGTTGCTTTGAAACCAACACCCTGCCCGAACTCCTTCAGTTGACGTGTACCAGCGTTAGATGTCATAATGATGACAGTATTGCGGAAATCTATCAATCGACCGTTACCATCAGTTAATCTACCTTCATCAAGTACCTGTAAAAGCATGTTGAACACGTTGCCATGTGCCTTCTCTATCTCATCGAGTAGGACGATAGAGTAGGGATGATGACGCACTTTCTCGGTTAACTGTCCTCCTTCATCATATCCTACGTATCCTGGAGGAGCACCAACAAGGCGTGAGGTGTTGAAACTCTCCGTATATTCACTCATGTCAATACGTATCAAGGCATCGGCTGATCCAAACATCATCTCAGCAAGGCGTTTGGCAAGATAAGTCTTACCTACACCAGTTGGACCTAAGAACATAAACGCACCGATAGGGTGATTAGGATCCTTTAAGCCAACACGATTACGCTGAATAGCCTTAACCATCTTGTCGATAGCAGCATCTTGAGCAATGACAACCTGCTTGAGATCGTCATTCATGTTCTTTAATCGGATGCCTTCGGCCTCTTGCATGCGCTGAACAGGGACACCTGTTATCATAGAGACAACATCAGCAATGGCATCTTCTCCAATCTCAATCTTATCTTCGGTGTCGCCATTTTGCCATCTTTCCTGCTCATTTCAATTTTTGTTCAAGTTCCGTTTGTTTATCACGGAAGCTTGCAGCAAGTTCGAAGTTCTGATTCTTTACAGCAGCCTGCTTCTTCTCCTGTGCTATTTCAATCTCTTTTTGAATATCGAGAATGGACTGTGGTACCTTAACATGCTGTAAATGAACACGTGAACCAACCTCGTCGATAATATCTATCGCCTTGTCTGGGAATGAGCGATCGGTGATATATCTCTCAGCATACTTAACACAAGCTTTCAAAGCGTCCTCTGTGTAGCGTACATGATGGTGGCCTTCATAGCGATCCTTAATATTCTCAAGAATCTGAAGCGTCTCTTCTGCTGTTGTTGGTTCGACCAAAACTTTTTGGAAACGACGCTCTAAGGCTCCATCTTTCTCAATTGACTTACGGTATTCATCAAGTGTCGTAGCACCGATACACTGTATTGTACCTCTTGCCAAGGCTGGCTTCAAGATATTAGCAGCGTCCATAGAGCCTGGAGAAGAACCTGCCCCGATAAGCGTGTGAATCTCATCAATGAAGATGATGATGTCTGGGTTCTGCTCAATTTCCTTTATCAATGCACGGATACGTTCCTCAAATTGACCACGATACTTGGTACCTGCAACTACAGCTGTCAGGTCGAGTGTGATGACTCGTTTATCGAAAAGGATAGGAGAGGTGAGATGCTTTACAATAAGTTGTGCTAAGCCTTCTACAATAGCACTCTTTCCAACACCTGGTTCACCGATAAGGATTGGGTTATTCTTCTTCCTTCTACCAAGGATCTCACTAACGCGCATAATCTCTTTCTCTCTTCCTACAACAGGATCGAGCTTCCCCTCTGCTGCAGCCTGAGTGAGGTCGGTACCGAAACTATCGAGTACTGGCGTCTTAGACTTTGTTCGTGAGCTTTGTGTTGTCTTTGTGTTACCACCATTATTAGATGACGACGACATCATATCATCATCCATTTCTTCCTCATCAGCCATCCCTATACCGTCTTTTGGCTGGTTTGCACGTTGTTGTAACATTGATATCGCGTTGTTATAATTGAATCCACTGTCTTCCAAAACTACCTTTGCACCATTGTTAGATGAGTCATGTAGGATGGCAAGGAATAGATGTAGAATATCTACAGTCTCAGCATGTTGCATACGAGCTTCGAGTACAGCTAACTTTAAAATGTTATTAGCTTGCTCGTCCAAAATAATGTCTGGTATTGAAACCGTAGTATCAATGGATTTCTCTTGAACCTTCTTTTCTATCTCTCTCTTTATATTGTCTATATCAACCTTCCATTTATTGAATAGTTCCCAAACTGGTCCTGACTTTTCTCGTAGGATAGCAAGCATGATATGTTCGGGAGTTACCGACTTACTCGTCAGTCTCTCTGCCTCCTCTCTACTGAATGAAAGAACCTCAGAAACCTTTGGTGAAAATTGATTCATCATATCCTAACCTTTCTTTTTTTGCTTGTTTCTGTGGACAACATGTCCTCTTTTAGTTGGTCTTTACAAACAAATGTTGTGCCAAAAACATAAGAATCGAACGTACATCTATATTGTAAGTTCGATTCTATATGTATATTTTATGTTATAGTGCTTCGTCGTCTGGCTTCTGAAGTCTTACCTTCACAGGTCGTCTCAAGTTCTTTTTCTTACGAAGCCACCTCTCTTTGCGCTGCTCATATTCCTCACGATGTCGTTCCAAATAGTTATCTGCCATTGAACTTACCGTATATTATCGAAATCTGAATATTCTTGCCTGTAGATGTGTTACCCAAGAGCTTTGTACTTGATAGGCCCATATCATTAGAGACCTTAGTAATAACAGTTTTTTTACTGCTACCAGTCCCTTGTGTAACAGACTGTAATTCAACGGGTACTACAACCACCTTTCCCCATGCAGGCATAGTTCTGTTGCGTGAGAAGAGGTTGACAATACCAGATATATTATTGAACTCGTATGCGTTTGTCTTACTATTGTAAGTAGCCATGAACGAAGTCTTATTATCTGGTAAACGATTATTTGCAAAGAACGATTGCAGACTGTCTGCAGGTACCATCACGACATTGTGTGGTATTCCGAATTGATAGTCAGAAGTTGAACTGTTGTTTATTCGGTGAAGGACAACCTTTGCCGTATTGATAGAATCACTCGTATGTCCTGCCATAATGTCAGACATTGGCAACGTCAACTTTGTAAATAAGCCTGCAGGAGTCTTGAGATAAGTATGTCCTGACTCGTTGGCTAATTGTTGCAACTTGGTGTTATCATTAGAGAAATTAGTCAATTGAAGTACCTCCTCAGTACTTACAAAGTTAGTAGATATCTCTGATACCTTACCATTCTGCTTATTTGAAATAGATGTTCAGCTGTGCAAGCTGGATGTGAGCCATTGAACCAGAGCCACCATCTACCTTAAAGTAGAATCCTGGACAAATCTCATGTAAGAAGCGATAAGGGTTACGGAATGCAGATGGGTCTTGCTGATACTTGCGTAGCAGGTAAGTTCCATAGTTATTGTACGTTACTCCTTTCTTATCCTTATACTGTTTATTCAGACGGACAATGATGTTTCTGTTATAGTTTCTTCTATTTCTTATGCTATCAGCTTCCGTATAATCTGTTAGAGTAAAGGAACGTTTCTCTGCTATACCACCTTGTGCAGCTGGTCGGATATAACCCTGTGCCTCTGGATCAAAGTCAGAGTAATAGCTCTCTCCCTCCTTAACAGGTGTTGAAAGCTCGTATGCTGTCATTTTCATCTGGCTAAGAGAGTCGCCATAGTAGGTGCTATAATACAATCTTATATCGCAAGAGTCAGCAATAATTTCATTGTTTGCATCACGACTCATGATAGAGTCTTTCGCTGGTAACTCATAATTACTCAGTACATGAAACTGTGACATAAGGTTACCCGTAACAGTTGTCATTGTCTCAGGGTCAACCATTCTACCCAGATATCCAGTTGATGAACGAGCAATAACTCGTCCTGCAACCATTGTTTCAGAGGCTACGCTGAATGTGTCTGCTGTTATAGAGAGCTTGTCGCCATTGTCAATTAGTGAGTCGCCGATGGTATTTGTGGTATCATCGCATGATATCATGCTGATACAAGCTGCAAGCATACAAGCTGCAATAATCTTCCTTCTCATTTAGAATATCGTATTTGTAATAATCTAAGTATCTCAGAATAGCTTGTTATAGAATTCTGAATATTTCTCTTTAAGCTCAGTGTCATCAATAGGATGTTCTAATAACTGCTTATCATTACTCTTTGCATAATTAATAAGGTCAGTATGTACTCCATCACTGGTTCCAATAACACCATCCGAATAATCGATAGCTAACTTACCTAACTCCTTAAAGTCAAAGTTATCACCATACTCCTTTAAGTACTTAGCCTTTGCATCTCGGAACTCAAGACAATGCTTAAAGTTTGTCCCTAAGCTATCTTGTGGTTGTTCAGCAAAGAGTGAGGTTACAACTTTAGAGTTGGCAAACTGTGGTTCATCTTTGTAAGCTGTCTTTACATAAAATGGAATTACAGATGACATCCATCCTTGGCAGTGGATTACATCAGGTGTCCATCTAAGTTTCTTAACAGTCTCAAGAACTCCTCTTGCGAAGAAGATGGCACGCTCACCATTATCAGGGTAATCATTTCCTAATTCGTCCTTTGTCATTGCTGGGCGTTTGGAAATAGTCTTCATTATCAATGAAATAAACCTGTATACGTGTCTGCGGAATACTTGCTACCTTGATAATCAATGGATGGTCGGTATCGTCTATAATCAAGTTCATACCTGAAAGGCGAATAACCTCATGCAACTGCCCTCTACGTTCGTTGATATTCCCCCATCTTGGCATGAAAGTGCGAATTTCGAATCCCGCTTCTTGCATGATGTGTGGCATTTCAGCGCCATAAGAAGACATCTCTGTTTTTGGCACATAGGGCATGATTTCTTGATTAACAAATAATACTTTTTTTTTCCCATTCTTATCTTATCATTTTTGTTTTCGCAACTATAATAAGTATGCGCCAAGAATGTATAAACTCCAAGGCGCAACCTATTGGGCGCAAAGTTACTAAAAAAAACTGATAATACAGTTGCTTTCTTCTGAAAACAAATAAAAAGTAGAGCACATTGAGATTATTTAATTAAAATCTCGTCTATTTAATTATTTTGTTGTTACTTTGCATTGTCAAAAACAATAATGATTGATGAAAGTTATTCAAAAGATTGTTGAACTTCAGAACGAACTATTCTCTTACCGTAAGAACAATAAGACGATTGGCTTAGTTCCTACGATGGGGGCGTTGCATGCTGGGCATGCTTCACTTGTGAAACAAAGTGTCAAGGAGAATGATGTAACGGTCGTTTCAGTTTTTCTTAATCCTACACAATTTAATGATAAAGGTGACTTAGAACGTTATCCTCGTACGTTGGAGGCTGATTGCCAGCTTCTTGAAGCGTGTGGTGCAGACTATGTATTTGCTCCAACAATTGAAGAGATTTATCCAAAACCAGATAATCGTCAATTTGAGTTCTCGCCCCAGTCTACAGTGATGGAGGGTGCAAAGCGTCCTTGTCATTTCAATGGTGTTTGCCAAGTTGTCAGTAGATTGTTTTATATTGTTCGTCCTGATAGGGCTTACTTTGGTGAGAAAGATTGGCAACAGATAGCTGTCATTAAGCGACTTGTCGACTTTATCGGTATGAAGGACAGTATTACTATTGTGGAATGTCCAATCGTGCGTGAGCAGGATGGCTTAGCTATGAGTTCTCGTAACATGCTATTGACAGCTGATGAACGGGCGATAGCACCGAAGATATATGAGGCCTTGCGCAAGAGTGTTGATTACTCTCAGTCGCATAGTGTTGCTGAGACGCAAGAGAAGGTCGTTAATGAGATTAATGCAGTTGACGGACTTGAGGTTGAATATTTTGAGATAGTAGATGGCAACACACTCCTTAAAGTAAATACATGGGAGGATTATGTTGTTGGTTGTATTACGGTTTATTGTGGTCATACGCCAATCCGCCTTATTGACCACATAAAATACAGAGGATAATAAGTAAAGATGTTGATTGAAGTATTAAAGAGTAAGTTGCATTGTGCCACTGTGACAGAGGCCAATCTCCACTATATGGGAAGCATTACCATTGATGAAGACTTGATGGATGCGGCTAATATGATAGCAGGCGAGAAGGTTCAGATTGTTAATAACAACAATGGTGAACGCTTCGAGACCTATATTATAAAAGGTGAGCGAGGTTCTGGCTGTATCTGTCTTAACGGTGCAGCAGCTCGCAAGGTTGTAGTTGGTGATGAGGTGATTATCATCTCTTATGCGCTGATGGATTTTGAAGAAGCAAAATCATTTAAGCCTTCTGTTGTCTTTCCAAAGGAAGGTAACAAGTTATAAGCAGATATTGAAAGTTATTCGTAGGGGCTTTGAACCCTCAGACCAATAAGTGTCTGACGCAGAGTCCACACTTCTATAATTACACAATCACATTTTGTTCCTCAATGTAAGGCAAAGGTGTTCTTTATTAATAAGGCAGAACTTATAATAAATCGATACTTTCGTAACTTGGAGGAGGAAATATGATTGTGTGTTTTTTATTGTTAGGCACACGATAAAAGTTTAAGTTATATCAGTATGTTGTGCATGACTTAATATACCTTATATAATATAGTCCAACAGTCTCCTTTCTCTCATAGCATAGTTTAGAGCATCTGAGGTTATGGCGTAGTACATAGAGTCCGTAAGAGGAGTCGTTCTTTCATTTCATTCGAATGGGGGAGAAGTGAGTAAAAGAAGTTGACTCTTATGTGAAGCTTATATTTGGCATCATACAAGTATGTATAATACTACCCTAATAATACAATTTAGTTTTAAATTAAGTTGCTGTCATTTTTAACATTTCGTATAATCCTTTGTGAACTAATCGGTTATACTACTATGAACGATGACAGGAATGACAGCAAAATTATTTTTGGTCAATTTACATTCTGTACATTTCTTATTCGAATCCAGTTCTTGTTTTATAAGAAGATAGCCTTACGTCAAGATGGAAAGATGAGATACTAAAAAGAGAGGGTATATCATGTCGACATACCCTCCTTAATAAAATGCTATACAGTGTCAGCGACATTAGTCTGCTGATAACGGAATTATTCTATAACAACCAATGGGTCGTCCTCAAGCACAGCTTGACCGACCTTCACAGCAATAGCAGTCACCTTACCATCCTTCTCGGCTTCGATGTTGTTCTGCATCTTCATTGCCTCGAGGACAACAACAGTGTCGCCAGCTTTCACCTCCTGACCAACAGTCACCTCAATAGAAGTGATAGTACCAGGCAGTGGAGCCTTAACGGCAGCAGAGCTGTTGATGGCAACAGCAGGAGCAGCCTCCTCACTTGTCTCAGCAGCAGCTGGCTTACCAAGCTCAACCTTCTTCTTCTCTGGCTCAGCAGGCTGTTCCATCTGTACTGCATACTGCTCGCCGTTGACAGTTACTTCTGCAACGTTCTCGGCATTAATCTCACCAATCTCGACTTTATATTCCTTGCCGTCGATAGTATATTTGAATTCTTTCATTGTTGTCTATTATGGTTTCTTTGTCATTATCTCGAACTTAGCATCCCACATTGTCTGCTTTGGCAGAATAGTGATAAAGCCAGGTTCGTTATCGTGAACATTGTTTCCGGCATACTCATAGAGTGCCATTGCAATAGCTGCATATACGTTTATCCATAGTCGTGTGCCTCCTTTATTACATTGGCATACATCCATGCTTCTTAGCTGGTAAGTCTTGCTTCTTATGAGCCAACTGAGCTAAGCCACGGCAGATGCGGAAACGAGTGTTGCGTGGTTCGATAACATCGTCGATGTAGCCGAACTGAGCAGCCTGATATGGATTAGCAAACTTCTCTGAGTACTCCTCTTCCTTCTCTGCAAGGAATTGCTTAACGTCGCCACCCTGCTCCTTAACATCCTTAGCTTCTCTACCACAGAGTACTGCCACAGCACCAGATGCACCCATAACGGCAATCTCAGCACTTGGCCAAGCAAAGTTAAGGTCAGAACGAAGCTGCTTACAACCCATAACGATATGTGAACCACCATAGCTCTTACGCAATGTGATTGTAATCTTTGGGACTGTAGCCTCACCGTAAGCATAGAGCAACTGTGCACCATGGAGGATTACAGCGTTATACTCCTGACCTGTTCCTGGCAAGAAACCTGGTACGTCAACGAGTGAAACAATAGGAATGTTGAATGCATCACAGAAACGAACGAAGCGCGCACCCTTACGGCTTGCATTGGTATCCAGTACTCCTGCGTATGCTGATGGCTGGTTAGCAACGATACCAACACTCTGACCATTGAAGCGTGCAAAGCCTGTGATGATGTTCTTAGCAAACTTTGGTTGAACCTCGAAGAACTCTCCATTGTCGGTAACGGCCTGAATTACCTTGTACATATCGTATGCCTGGTTTGGATCGTCTGGTATAATCTCGTTTAAGAGGTCATCCTTACGGTCGATAGGGTCGGTACACTCAACACGTGGAGCTTCCTCACGGTTGTTTGAAGGAATGTAAGAGAGGAGCTTCTTGATAAGGTCCATTGCCTCTTCCTCAGTCTTAGCTGTGAAGCTTGTTACACCACTCTTTGAAGCGTGAACGCTTGCACCACCAAGGTGTTCTGCGTCGATATCCTCACCGGTAACAGTCTTTACAACCTTTGGACCAGTCAAGAACATGTAACTTGTCTGCTCCTTCATGATGATGAAGTCGGTCAGTGCTGGAGAGTAAACCGCACCACCGGCACAAGGACCAAGGATGCTTGAAATCTGTGGGATTACACCAGAAGCGAGAATGTTACGCTCGAAGATTTCACCATAGCCTGCCAAAGCAGAGATACCCTCCTGAATACGTGCGCCACCAGAGTCGTTCATACAGATGACAGGTGCACCGTTGGTCATAGCCATATCCATTACCTTGCAGATCTTCTGAGCCATTGTTTCAGAAAGTGAACCACCATTCACAGTGAAATCTTGCGCATAGAGGTAAACGAGGCGACCATCGATAGTTGCAGAACCAGCTACAACACCGTCACCGAGATACTGCTTTTTCTCCATACCGAAGTTATGACAACGATGGAGTTTGAACATATCATATTCCTCGAAGCTGCCTTTGTCAACAAGCATTTCAATACGCTCACGTGCAGTATACTTTCCGCGCTCGTGCTGCTTGTCGATGGCCTTCTGACCACCACCTAAGCGTGCTAACTCGCGCTTCTCCACGAGTGCCTTGATCTTTTCTGTTTGCTTACTCATAATTTGATTTTATTTTCTTATTTATAGCTTCTTATTATTATCTATTCGTCTTGTCAGTAGGCTCCTCTGCTATTTTCACTTATGTATTTAAGAGCCCTTCTTACTGAATCAAATGCAAAATTACTAAAAAAGGGTGAGATAGTTATCTTCACCTCTTTAAATATTGTTAAGGTATTGTATAGCTCTTTTTTATTATCGACATAAGGTAAGAAATAATCTTGTCATGTATTGATTTAATTTTAGACAGACTCGCTGGTATTTATTTAAGGATTCAATTCATGGAAAGGATCAAAAAATAAGATATAGATAAAGCCATAATTGCCTAACACAAAATAGATTCTAGGAGACCTTTCTCCAGTTTCTCTTCTTGCTTCTCTGCTGTTACATTCATATAACCCAAAGTGATAGATAATAATGCTCTCATCTACATTAGGCATAATTTTTAGAATATTCTCTCTTACCTTCCCTGTGAATGGTGAACGATAGAAGTGATGTTCCTTTGCTATTTTCTCTAGATTGTTTATAGTGTTAGATGATATCTCTTTCATCTTAGAGAAATAGGCTTGCGTATCTCTCAAAGTAAAATCTTGATGAAAATGATAATCAGTTTTGCCCAAATCAATATAATCATACTTAATGACTATTGGTAAATCCTTTGATATCAAAACATCATCTGTATGAATCTTATTCTTAAAAGAATCAGGTTTGTTGATTGTTTCTAATTCTTCACGTTGTATATCAATATCACATTCATTGAGCTTCATGGTGCTTCCGATTTCTATCGTATCTATCTTTATAAAAACTATGTATTGTATCTAGACTAATACTCTTTTCTGAACGTTGAAAAGGGTTAAGACTACCACGAGCTTCTACCCATGGCTTTTCAGAATGAGTTAAAAATATAAGATCATTCTGCGATTTCGAGCCATACAACATGAATATTGAATCTAATAACTCTATTTGGTCTTTTGAGAACGATAGTTTCTCTGCCAGTTCTTGAAGAGTTTTATCGATATGAGCACTATCAGTACCAAAATTTGTTGCATCTAAATGATCACACATATTCGGTACCTTATCTTTGTATTCATAATAAATCTCTGGATATACAGGACCATTAACCCAAGCTTGTGGAGCTTGAGGAAACAATGTTTTGTCCCGACCAAAGATTACCATATTCCATGATTGAACATAATAAAGTATTTTTTGGAGCTTCAATGGACTAACTGATAAGCCTTTATTAATTAGAGATAAGCCAATGTATCTGGCTACGTCCTTAATATCGCACATACTATTTTTCTTTTATTTATTGCAAAAATACGTATTATTTTGTATTCGTGCTACCACTATTTTGTTAAACTAACTAAATTATATCACAAGCTTAACAAATCATTCTTAATAGTAATTTATCATGTTTGCCTTTACCAGTATGCTTAAAGTAAGGACAGACGAGAACGCATGTTCTTTCTTTGATACGCTCGGCATGAGCATTATCTAACGGGTTCAAATCACGAGTAAGCATGATAGCGTGAAATACATAGCCAAAGGAAAGGGTGTATCTGAGGAGGTCTCACGGGCGCAGGTGAAGATGATGTCTTTGCTATACCATAACGGAGTAAAGCTTGTCGTGAGAAGTCAGCAGAGGTCATAATAACTAAAGCACGGGTTGCCTATAGGGAAAGACTGATTCGTGCAGTGCAATAGTCAATGACTGCTACCTTGAAAGTCTTTTGTAGTCAGAGGTTTGAAAACGAACTCTCATCACACTGGCAAACTGTTAGTTATAAACTTTCTGAATATACCTAAAGTTTATCATTTATGCCCATCCTTTATCGTGTCATAGATGATAAAAGGAGTTGCTTGTGGTCTCTTTATTCTTCACTTATCTCTTTGTTTTGTAATAAAAATTCTAATCAAGAAAATTAGACATGCTCTTTTGACTTCTAAACAAGGCCTGTCTTGCTTGTTGAAGACGCCCTTCTTGGGGCTAACTAACGCCCTTCTTGAACCAAGCTAAGCCTATTCTTTGTCGCTGTTTCTATCTCTTTGGATATTAGTCGGTTATGAATTTGTTGAGAGCTTACCTTCGAGAAGGATTATGAACTGGTTATCTTTTGTTTTGTCATATTATTTCATAACAAAGTAGAGTTAGTTTTCATTGTCCTTTCTGTATTTCTTCACTCAAAGTACTTGGTATGTTATAAAAACTATTCGACAGTGAAATCTCGTCTCTGCTATCATTAAAAGCTAAAAAAGGAGCTATGATTAATGGGTCATAACTCCTTCTTCAGATGTCTTATTTTTGTCTACGACGATGGTTACCAGAGAAGTTTGGATTGAAACTCTTGGGTCGCTTATCATTTTGTTTTGCCGATTTTCTGCGATTGTCCGTCGGCTTTTCTTCGCGTCCTTTACGTTTCTTGTTAGGGACGTCAGGTGTACTTCCAATCGCCTTAGGGTCGTAGACAGCACGTGGATGCTGTTTAGGTGGATTATCATAGAGCTTGGCTATCAGGTCACTACGCCCAATGCGATGAAGTTCTCGTTCAATGTCACGACGTGCTTCGGGCTTATACCAGAAGAAGAATTGGCGTTGAGCAAGTTTCTCCTTTGGTGTTTTTGCCGAGAAGATAGGCTCAAGCGTATAGGGATCGTAGCCTGTGTACCATGCTTCCGTGGAGACAGTCATAGGGGTAGGGGTGAAGTCTTGCACCTGCTCGAGGTGGAAGTCGAGGTCCTTCGTCAGTACTGCTAACTCGGCCATATCCTCTTCTTGACATCCAGGGTGGGAGGAAATGAAATAAGGAATAATCTGTTGTCGCATATTTTCCTCACGGTTTATGCGGTCGAAAATCCTTTTGAACGCATAAAACTGTTGAAAAGAAGGTTTGCGCATGAGGTGCAGTACTCGGTCAGAGGTATGCTCTGGTGCAACCTTCAGACGGCCGCTGACATGGCGTGTTATCAGTTCGCGCGTATATTGTCTGGCAGCTTCATTACTCTTCTCATCCTTACTCTTATGAAGCAGTAAGTCGTAGCGTACACCTGAACCGATAAAGCTCTTCTTGATTTCTGGCAGCTCGTCTACTGCATGATAGATTTCAAGTAGTTTGGTGTGGTCGGTTTCGAGATTAGGACAAATCTCTGGATTGACGCAGCTTGGACGTTTGCAGTGCTCACACGCCTTCTGGTTTTTGCCAGCCATACCATACATATTTGCTGACGGACCACCAAGGTCAGAGAGGTAGCCTTTGAAGTCTGGCATCTGAACAACCTGTTTTACCTCCTTCAAGATACTCTCTTTTGAGCGACAGCTAATAAACTTACCTTGATGAGCAGAGATGGTACAGAACGAACAACCACCAAAGCATCCACGATGAATGTTCACACTGTGTTTTATCATCTCGTATGCAGGGATTGTCTTACCACGATACTTTGGGTGTGGTTCACGTGTGTATGGGAGGTCGTAAGCCGCATCTACCTCTGCTGTTGACATCGTAGGATAGGGCGGATTGACGACAGCATAGACGTTGTCGACAGCCTGCAGAATACGTTGTGCGTGTTTCTTGTTAGACTCTTCTTCTATATGCTTGAAGTTTTCCGCTTGATATTTCTTATTATGAAGACATGCTTCATGCGAATGAAGTAGGATGTCATCCTCTTTAATCCCACCTGGGATATCATCCTCTTTGCAGAGGTAAACAGTCTGTGGGATATGCTTCAAGTCCTTTATATGAGCCCCATTCTCTAACTCCTGTGCAATGCTAACCACCTGTTTCTCGCCCATACCATAGATAATCATGTCGGCATGTGCATCGCAGAGAATACACTTACGAAGGCAATCTTTCCAATAGTCGTAGTGGGTAAGACGTCGAAGTGAAGCCTCGATGCCGCCTAAGACGATAGGAACATCGGGATAGAGCTGTCGGAGAATATTAGAGTATACTATGCTTGGATACTCTGGTCGCAAGTCGTGTCTACCATCAGGAGAGTAGGCATCTTCGGAGCGTAGACGGCGATTAGCGGTGTATTTGTTCACCATCGAGTCCATTGCGCCTGGCGAAATACCGAAATAAAGACGCGGTCGGCCTAACTTCTTAAAGTCACGGAAGTCTCCATGCCAGTCGGGTTGTGGTACGATAGCCACCTTATAGCCAGCTGCTTCAAGTGTTCTACCTATGACAGCTGCTCCAAAGGCAGGGTGATCAATATAGGCGTCACCCGAGAAGAGGATAATATCTAACTGGTCCCAACCACGCAGTTCCACCTCCTTTTTAGTGGTAGGGAGGAAGTCTGTTAGTTGAAATCTTGATGGTTTTAATACTTTCTCTTCTTTCTTAACAGCACGCTCTCTGTTCTGTTGTTGAGTTGGTGTTGTTTTCTTATGCTGCTTAGCAGGTCTTGTATTTCTTTTTTGTGAACTCAAATGATGTTTGTTTTAATTGATTTACTTTCAGAGGAGATAAACTATCTCCTACGCATGGGGGCTTGTTATTGTATTGAACACAGATAGATAGACATCATCGTCTACTCTTCAGTGTCTTGATGAGACGAACTCCATTCTTTGTAGAGAGCAACAAGATTCTTCAGTCCGATACCCTTCATGTTTGATTATAGATGACATCAAGACATAAGTCAAGTAAGTCTTTGTCCTTACCCGGTTCTGACTCAAGCAGACCACGTACGTTAAACTTAAGTTTGTCAAGGATGTCTTCGTCGATAATTCCATCGGAATTAACCAGTCCTGATAGGAGTGAATACTTCTTGATAGTCTCAAGATGGCAGTCTGTTATCTCAATGCTTCGTGTGCCAGAAGCGTTTGCTTGAATTTTATACATAGTAATTGCGTTTTTAGATAATTCTATTTATTTCTTTAGCAAGAAGTTAACTATTCCCTTCATAATACTATTGCGGATAGCAGCATCCTTGATACATTCAAAAGGAAAGGCGAGTGTAAACACATTGTTGTTGGTTCCTTTATAGGCTACGGCCGCTGTATGGCCATCGGCATAAGTCAATGTACTGAAGGCGTTGTCGGCAGGTTGGATGTTATCTGGCGTGTAAGCACCATAATGTTGTTCGTTGATAGTTCGATAGACATCGAACGACATACCCATACCCGTGACGATAGAGTTATAATTATCAGGGTTAGCACTGTCAAATGTAATCTTGAGATTGTTTCTCAACCAGTCTTGTTCGTCAGTCCCTTGCATGTCTGATGCAAGATAAGAACCACTGACAAAGAGATTGCCACGGCCATTGAGATACTTTGTGAGTTGTTGACGAAGGGATGGTTTGAAGGTCTTATAATATAATAAACTATGCCCATCATCTTTCTCATTGCCAAGGAGTAAGTCTACCATAGCATACTTTGAAAGGTTTATTTCACCATTCTCAACGGCTTTACTATTACAACTAACAATGTTGTATCTACCAGCATGACGTAATGCTTCTGCATGTTCTCTTACGTAGTTGAAGTCGTTTCCTGCTATAATCTTACCAACAAGTTCCTCTCCTCCATAGCCTAAGGCGTTAGGTCCTTCCTTACCAATCATTGCCTTGTTGAAGTTAGCTTGTCTTCCTGACCATCCAGCGACAGGACCATAGCTAAGGCCTGGGTCGGCCTCAAGGTCAAACCCTTGTTCAGCGTTTGTGTTCACCACAGCTGGAGAAGAGAGGCGATGGAAGGCATTGACAATAAGTATTGTCTGACTTGCACCATCGTTACGTAAGGCAGAAAGGGTCTCTGTTGGGAAACTCTCACCACCACGATTACAAGCTGTTACCTTAAAGTTATAGACTAAACCAGGTTGTAACTCTATCTCAAAAGACGGGTTACGAACGTTCATACCATTGTCAAATCCGGTTGTTCCCATAGCAACATAAACGTTGTAAGAGGTAGGAGCTGCTGTAGGCTCATTGGCATCGAAGGTTGGTTTCCATTGTAGTCTAATCTTCTTAGGGGATATGTATTCAATCTTGAAATTACTTGGTGCAAGGGGTTGTACGGTATAGGTCTTACCGTGCATGTTAGCTTCATACTTCAAGATAGTCTTATAGACCGAGCGTGCAAGCGTGAATTTGAAGTTAGGATCTTGCCCTAACATTATGTCAGGGAAGTTCTGATGTGAGAGTGTCTCAAGTATGGCTGATGGCACTTCAGGCAGACGAGTCTCGCTATAGTTGCGATCCCACACAGAACGAGTGGCCCAGTTCACATGAAAGGCATTGTCTATATCTCTTTTAACATTGCTAACCAACTGTTCTGCAAGTGTTTGAAACCTTACGTGAAAGGCCATCTCCTAATGTTTTATTCCCTTCTTGGGTTGTACAAATACCTAAGGTACCCACAAAACTATTGTCGGCTTTATATCCAGCATCGCTATGAACAGCCAAAGCAAGCTCGATAGGCACCTTTTTCCCATCTTTCTTATCAGGGAGATAGCATGAACCTCCAGCCAACCAATTCGTCATCAGTGAGCGACAATTAATGTCGTCGTTATAGTCGTTAGAGCCATTACTCTTGCTGACAACACTCCAAGGCGCACCAGCCCATTGTGTTGAGTATCTTGCTCCTTCAAGGAATCGAGGTAAGCCACTCAATGTTCCTCCACGAACAATGTTACCCATACCACCACCGAAGCGTACTGCGTCAGTAGTTACTATGCCTCTATGCGAACTATGATTAGTCAGTACAACAGAGTTGTTGATACTGTTTCCTTTGTCAAACTCAAATGTTCCAAGATAAACCCATGTGCCGCCACCCATGCGCTGATTGACGTGGAAATGAGTTTCTTGGCCTTGGTGGAATACAATATACTCCGCTGCTTCCACACTCTTCTTCTGTGTCTGGTAGCTTACATATACTGCATAACGTCCTGTTTCGGGGAAAGTAGGTTGATAGACAACGGAACTCAGCTTGCTATCACGCTTTCTTGCCTTGACCTGTCGAGCCGTACCAGCAGTAAACGGGTTCTCTCCATCGTTATAACTACCATAGTGAAGTGCAAAGCCTTTCTCGCTTGTGTTGCTCCATTTCTTCTTAAGACTTTCCTCTTTATAGTTGACTCTATTGTCATTATCAACTATGATTTCATTCCTTTGCCAGTTCCTTTCACGTGGAGAGTAGACAATTGCTCCTGCATTTTCAAGCATAGGTATGAGATAAGGGAGAACTATCGTTTGTGTGTAAAGATCCTCGGTAGTACCAAACAAGATAGGCCTTTGCCATCTCCATCCACCTTTCTTAGCATCATAATATCTTCCATGAGACGACCAAACAGAAAGGTGTCTGTTCTGTAAGCCATCTGTTATCTCATTTGGTCGGGATACATTCTTAACCCAAGGTGCATCTTCATAATTCGTTCTTCCCCATGACGCCTTACCTGTTTGTGCATTTGTCGTTGCAAATGACATAGCAAGAAGTGCAGTACAAAGCAATTTTATCTTCATTATCCGTCTAATTCTCCTATCGTAAACAGTTCTGGATGTTTACCCTTAAAGTCTTTGAAATACAATTTGATTTCCTTCATATCCTCCTCAATGTTGCCTGATGGTATGATTACTTTCGAACATTGAATTAGCTTCTTTTCGTAATCTAAGCCATAAAGGTGGATGGGCAACTGCGCTTTTAAGGCTATATAATAAAAGCCTTTCTTCCATTCTGGGTTCAGACTCCTGGTACCCTCGGGCGTAATACATAGTTGAAAACTATCAGCCGTCATAGCATGTTCGGCCAGTCTGTCGGTCATACTCGTATGCTTGTCTCGCCATACAGCAATTCCACCAAGCCTACGGAAGATAGGACCCAACGGCCAAAAGAACCATTCCTTCTTCATTAGGAAGTTGCTTTTCTGTTGTTCGGCCCTTGCGTAGAGTTGTCCTATAAGGAAATCATAATTACTCGTATGGGGTGCAAGACAAATAATAGCTTTGTTAGGTAAAGTGTACCTAACATCTTTCTTCCACCCCATAAAACTATAAAGTAGCCACTTAGCTATAGCCTGTAACATTATGCAAGGTTATTGAGTTGGTCTACTATCTCATTGACTTCTTTACTAAACTTATCTTTCAAATCATTGAAGTATACCTTGGCAGGCATGCCTGGTTCTACATGAGATACGCGTCTGATGTAGTTGCTATGCATTACCAATATTGACGTGAGGATTGCCTCAGTATTATCATTATCATGCTCTTCACCATAGAGGGATGCTGCGATACCCTCTGTAAACAAGTCACCACAAATATAATTGATGGTGCGTTTTAAATCTCTTTTGTTGCTCATATTAATCCTAAATAGCTATATTTATATTCATCGTTCAAAGATAAGTAAAAAATTAGAAAGGCAAGGCTTTCTTACATAAAAATAGAGTTAAAATTTTAATTTAGCGTCTTTTCCTTTCTATTATCGGATAAAAAAAGTAATTTTGCAGAGTAGATAAGGATATAACAAAGAATTATTATATTTCAAACATTAAATTAAACACATGGAAATTAGCGCATTGCAGAAGGAAAGAGCAGGCTATCAGCCAAAGTTGCCTAAGGCTCTTCAGGGTGCAGTAAAGGTGCAGGAAGGTGCTCCTACACAGAGTGTTGACAATCAGGAAGATATCAAGAAGCTATTCCCTAACACCTACGGAATGCCTCTCGTTGAGTTTGTTCCAGCTGATTCAGCTAACAATGCAAAGATCAACGTTGGTATTATCCTCTCTGGTGGTCAGGCTCCTGGTGGTCACAACGTTATTTCTGGTCTCTTTGATGAGGTTAAGAAGTTGAACCCAGAGAACCGTCTTTATGGTTTCCTCATGGGTCCTGGCGGTCTTGTTGACCACAATTATATCGAGATAACAGCCGAGAGTCTTCAGGCTTATCGCAACACTGGTGGTTTCGATATGATTGGTTCTGGTAGAACAAAGCTCGAGAAAGAGGATCAATTCGAGAAGGGTCTTGAGATTCTTCGTAAGTTAGATATCAAGGCAGTAGTAATCATTGGCGGTGATGACTCTAATACCAATGCTTGCGTATTGGCTGAGTACTATGCTGCTAAACAGTATGGCGTACAGGTTATCGGTTGTCCTAAGACTATCGACGGTGACTTGAAGAATAGCCAGATTGAGACTTCTTTCGGTTTCGATACAGCAACGAAGACTTATTCTGAGCTTATCGGTAACATCGAGCGTGACTGTAACTCTGCTCGTAAGTACTGGCACTTCATTAAGTTGATGGGCCGTTCTGCTTCTCACATTGCGCTTGAGTGTGCTTTGCAGACACAACCTAACATCTGTCTAATCTCTGAAGAGATTGAGGCAAAGGACCAGACTTTGAACGACATCGTTGAGAACATTGCTGAAGTTGTTGCTTATCGTGCAGCACAGGGAAACAATTTTGGTGTTGTATTAATCCCAGAGGGTCTTATTGAATTTGTCCCTGCTATTGGTCGTCTAATCCAGGAATTGAATGACTTGTTGGCTGCTCACGGTGCAGAATACTTGAACCTTGACAAGCAGGCACAGCGTGTATATATCCTTGAGCATCTCTCTGCAGAGAACAAGGCTACTTTCGAAACACTCCCAGAAGGTGTAGCACGTCAGCTTTCTCTTGACCGTGACCCACACGGAAACGTACAGGTGTCTCTCATTGAGACTGAGAAACTTATCTCAGAGATGGTTGCTGCGAAGCTTGATCAGTGGAAGAAGGAAGGCAAATACACTGGTAAGTTTGCTGCTCAGCACCACTTCTTCGGTTATGAGGGTCGTTGTGCAGCTCCTTCTAACTTTGATGCAGACTACTGCTATGCACTCGGCTCATCTGCAGCTCAGCTGATTGCTAATGGTAAGACGGGCTATATGGCTATCGTTAAGAATACCACAGCACCTGCTGACCAGTGGAAGGCTGGTGGTGTGCCAATCACTATGATGATGAACATGGAGAGACGTAATGGTGAAATGAAGCCTGTTATCCGTAAGGCACTGGTTGAGCTTGATGGCGCTCCATTCAAGACTTTCGCTGCTCAGCGTGATAAGTGGGCTAAGGAAACATGCTATGTTTATCCAGGTCCTATCCAGTACTGGGGTCCTTCTTCAGTATGTGATTTGACTACTAAGACGCTTGAATTAGAGCAGGCTAAGTAATAGTATATTCATAAAGGAGAAATAGGGGATAATTGTGTCCTCTGTTTCTTCTTTTGTTTTTTACTATTGTCTGTTCTTATACAATACACTTATTTCAAGTGTTTAGTTATTAAGGTTTAGTTATACCTTTGGTTTTCAATCTATTATTATCGTGTTAATGCAAGTCCTCAATCGTATGATTACGACTGTAATCCATGCTTAATTGTCGGCTTTCTCATTGTTTATTAAATTAAAAGAAACGGTATTCTTTCAGCATATTCAGCTGCTTTACTAATTTATTTTCATGAAGAGAAATAATTTTCTTCACGATAAAAAATATTTTTCTTCACGACAAGAAATATTTTTTTCATGAAAAGAATTTGTGAAAGTAACCGTCTAATGCAAGATAAAGTAGAACTCTAAATTATCAATCAGTAAGAACATGTTTATTTCCAAAGTGCTTCATTCATTAAGAAAGACCTGGAGTCAGATGCCAGGTTGGATGAGATGGGCTGTAGGATTGTGTCTTGCTGCAGGATATAGTTTCTTGTTTTATTTCCTATTTGTCGCACCTACTGGTTTTAGATGGCGTGCTATTTATGGTGACCCTGATTATCCTGAGGGTTACACGATATATGGTATTGATGTGAGTCGTTATCAAGGTACGATTAATTGGAACCGTCTTAGGAATGCAATGATAGACCGTTTACCCATACGGTTCATCATAATTAAGTCAACAGAGGGCGACAGTCATGTTGACATGAAGTTTAGGGATAATTTCTATAATGCAAAAGAGTCGGGCTTTATACGTGGTGCTTATCATTTCTGGAGTAATAATTCTTCTGCGCGTAGACAAGCTTATTTCTTCTTAGCTATGGTTCATCTTGAGCCAGGAGATTTGCCTCCTGTACTTGATGTTGAGCACAAACCGAAGAATATTAGTACGGAAGAGTTCCAACAGAACATTCTTACATGGTTGCATATAGTAGAAGATAGGTATCATGTGAAGCCTATCATCTACACCTATTATAAGTTTAAGGACCAATATCTCTCAGATTCTCGTTTTGATGACTACCCTTATTGGATAGCTCACTACTATGTTCATCAGATGGAGTATCAGGGGAATTGGAAATTCTGGCAGCATACTGATGCTGGGAAACTGCCAGGTATTAAGGGATACGTAGACTTAAACATCTACAATGGTAGCTTCTATGACTTGCAGCAACTACTTATACAAGAAGATGTTACTGACGTTCAAGAAGTAAGCAGCACCAGTCATGATTCAATAAACGTTGACTCTCTTTCAGACCGAGATCGTTAGCTTTCTGAAGGATAGCTTCTGCGTCCTGCTCATAAAATCCACTCAGAATAATCTTTGAATCAGTTGTCATAACACTGACAAACTCGTCTATGTCTTCAAGGATAATATTACGGTTGATGTTTGCTAAGATAACATCAAAGACTCCACTCACGTGTGAGAGGACTCGCTTGTCACCTTCAAGCACATCTAACTCTACACCATTTAGTTCGGCATTATGCTCAGCATTGCGCACACTCCACTCATCAATGTCATAGCTTACAACTTCCCTTGCACCGCACTTTGCGGCCACAATACCTAAGATACCCGTACCGCAGCCACAGTCGAGAACTCTCTTGTCCTTCAAGTCTTGGTTTAGTAATAAGGAAACAATCATCTGTGTCGTCTCATGTGTACCTGTACCAAATGCTTGTTGTGCGTCAATAAGTATTTTCATTGGGATAGTCTCAAGCTGGGGATAGTTAGCAATAGCTTCCTCTTCCATATTCTTACAGACAATAGCACAGCGATTGTCAATGATAATAGGTTCAAAGCCAGCTTTTTCCCATTCCTCATTCCAGTTCTTATCCTCGGCTTGATTAGCTGTAAAAGTAACTGTTACGTCTGGTAGAGGCAGGTTATGTAGGGTCTCAGTGAGTGTATCTTCGTTGAAAAGGTCTTCTTGGCAGTAGCCAACGAGTCCGTCAGGCTCGTCCGTAAAGGAGTCGAATCCTATTTCACCTGTAAGGGCTGCAATAATGTCTCTTACGTCCTGAGAATCAGGTTCTGCCGTAAACTTTACTTGTATATATTTCATCTTGGTGTTAAATTTCTACTGCAAAATTATAAAAAATAGGGAAAAACCTACCATGGATTAGGGAAAATCCGTATATTTGCAAGTAAAGTTGTCTTATTTTTGCACTATCGAAATAGTGTACATACATTATTATTGGTGTTAAAGAATAGTTAGTAATTAAATATAGGGTATATGAAACGATTAGTATTTCTTTCGGTTTTGTTTGGAGCTATGCCATTACTTTCAATGGCACAAGATGACCTTTATTTTACCCCGTCAAAGGCAGAGCAGTCTGCTTATCAACAGAATAAGATAGAGGAAAATCGTCCTGTCTATTATAGTGGCATTGGTAAGTCTAATGACGAATACAATCGTCGTGGTAAGTATAACTATAAGAAGATAGGTGTTGACTCTTTGGGTAATGATATCTTTATGTCACGTATTTCTACGCTGCATGGTGACTCTGTAGTGTTAGATACTATCTATGGGGGTTTCACTCGTCAGTACGAAAGTGATAACGATGACTTTGCTTATAGCAGAAGAATGAGTCGTTTCGATGGCTTCTGGGGTGGTTATTATGACCCTTGGTATGCTGGTCGTTCTTCATTCTATGTAGGTTGGGGTTGGCGTTCACCTTATTATAGTGGATGGTATGACACTTGGGACGACCCATGGTATTATGGTTATTATGGTGGTTATCCTTATTATAGTTATTACGGTGGCTATCCATATTATGGCTACTACGGCGGTTATCCATACTATTACGGTTATGCTGGTTATGGTTGGTACAGTCCTTGGAGCAGATATTATGGCTATTATGGTGGCTATCCTTACTATGGTTACGGAAGAAGTGGCTACTATGCTTACAATGGACACACTGGTACTGCCAATCACTGGGGTAGTTCTCAAAGGGACTTTGGCTCTCAAGCAAGAAGTAATGTCTATAGCAATGGACAATCTACATACTCAAATCGTCGTGGTAATGTGAACCAGTATGGTAATACAGCAGCTCCACGTAATGATATGAGCAATTATTATGACCGCTTTGGTGGTGCACGTCAGAATGGTTATCAGAATCAGACACGTAGCTATTCTCAGCCAGAACGTTCAACATTCTCACAGCCTTCACCAAGCTCTTTCGGTGGTGCAAGAAGTGGTGGTGGTAGCTTTGGCGGTTCATATTCAGGTGGTGGAGGCAGCAGCTCTGGTGGCTCACGCAGTGCCTTCGGTAGTCATAGATAGTATTTGGGATAATGAATGTTTAATTAATAAAGCATATCAGATATGAAGAGTAAATATATTTTCTTCGCAGTATCGTTGTTTGCTGCTTTGTCAGCAAACGCACAAGAGACATACGAGAATGCTAAGTTAGCAGGCGAAGACTTGAATGGTACTGCACGCTATGTTGGTATGGGTGGAGCCATGGAAGCCTTGGGTGCTGATATTTCTACTATTGGTACTAACCCAGCTGGTATCGGTCTGTTCCGTCATAGCAATGTTAGTATCAGTGGTGGACTACTTATGCAGTCTGATGGTAAGGACTTCTCTAACGGCAAAAAGACTAATCTGAGCTTCGACCAGATAGGTGGTGTTTATTCTACTCGTAGTGGACAGAAATCGTTCATTAACTTTGGTTTCAACTATCATAAGGGTAAGAACTTTGATTATATCCTCAATGCTGCTAACTCATTGGACGGAAGTTCACAGAATAAGCAGTCATATATTAAGGGTATGCTTGCTAATGAGAATTCTGGTGGATTCTTTGTTGATAAGAATAAGTATGGTGAGAATATCGGTTATGTAAATTCTACATCAGAGAATGTCGCATACACTTGGAGTCAGATTGATTACCTCTATTGGAATAATCTTATCCCTGATAAAAATACAGGAAGGCTTAACTATGAGTCGGCTTCGGGCTATAATCTTGCTCGTGCAAACACTGGTTATATTGGTAATTATGACTTTGCTGTGAGCGGGAATTTCAATGACAGGGTTTATCTTGGTCTGACATTCGGTATAAAGGATGTTAATTATAAGGGATATAGCGAGTATCGTGAGAATTTCAGCAATGCTGGTGGTGTACTTGTCCGAGATGAGAGAAAGATTACAGGTTCAGGTTTTGATATCACTGCTGGTGTAATTGTTCGTCCTGTAGCTGAGTCCCCTTTCAGAATTGGTGCATACGTGAAGACTCCTACCTGGTATGACTTGACGACATCAAATAATACTCGTCTTGTTTATTCCCCAAGTACAACGAGTGTGCGAAGCACGGATTCATCTATTAGTAATTCATACGATTTCAAGATGTGGACACCATGGAAGTTTGGTTTCTCTCTTGGTCACACCGTTGGTAATTACCTCGCTTTAGGTGCAACTTACGAGTATGAGAACTTTAGTAATATAAACAGTAGAGTCAACGATGGTGGATACTATGATTATTACTATGGTCAGTACTACGAGTCATCAACTGCTGACAAGAATATGAATGCACACACTAAGGAGGTTCTGAAAGGTGTAAGTACTTTGAAGTTAGGTGTTGAGTACAAACCAGTAAGCAATGTTGCTTTGCGTATGGGTTATAACTATGTTAGTGCAATGTACGATAAGGATGTGCAGAAAGACCCAGGTATTGCTTCTTTTGGTACAGCCTATGCTTCTGCAACAGACTACACTAATTGGAGTGCAATCAACCGCTTCACATTAGGTGTTGGCTATCAAGTTAAGAATTTCAATATTGACTTGGCTTACCAGTATAGTGCACAGAATGGTTCTTTTGCACCATTCTCTAATATTAGGAACATATCTATACCGTCTGGTACGACAACTGTAACAGAGTCTAACGTGGCTACAACTACTGATGTTAAGAATAACAGAAGTCAGTTGCTACTCACTGTTGGCTATCGTTTCTAAGGAACTTATATAAAGATATAAAGCATAAAAGGTAAAGGAGTTTTCTCTCTTTTACCTTTTTTGTTGCTCTTGTCATAATTGATCTTTGTTGGATGGTCTAATAACGATAATAATAGACTTATCCGATGTCTCAAGTGATTAAGTAGCTTAATTCGTCTAAACTTAATTTCCTGTCATTGTTGTCATTCTTCGTAGACACTTAACTTATTAATTTATAGCATACTAACATCAAATGTTAAAAATGACAGCAAATGAATTTAAAACTTTATTTATATAATAGAGGTTATAGTCTCTCTCTTATTAGAGCCATTTTTATGGCATGTGTAGAAATGTCACTTTGTATTCCTACTAAACCTTGATAGGCGTGTGAAAGATGTATAATTGCTCTTTAGTCAATCACTCTATTTCAAGGTTAATAACCCCTTGACTATCTTTCAAAGCTTTCCGACTTCTGATAGAACTTCTGCTACATCATCAGGTGTATTGAACATGATGCCTTCTTCTAACTCCTCGTCTGACAGTTGAGCGAGTAGTTCCTTTGCAGCTGCTTCATCAAAACGTGGTTCTCCCTTACTATTGGTTTGGCAAGTAGGGAGGTTAGGATCTGTTGACGATATTCTTCTATTGACATAATTAATTTGACTTTTACATTTATAATAAGGTGTCACTATTGATTAAGACTTTAGGATAAAGTGTGGATGGTCTTCATCTCCATAATCTTTATGATAGGTGAAACCATCATACTCAAAGGTGAGGAGCTCGTCAGGCGAGGCCAGTTGATTACGGAGGATGTAACTTGTCATTGCACCACGGCAACTCTTTGCATACACACTGACAGCCTTCAGACGACTTCCCTGGTCAACCATAAAGAGTGGTTGAATAATGCGTACCTCTTTTTGTAAACGTTTCCAATCGAAGAGGTGTTGGAACTCTTCTGTTGCTAAATGTACTAAGATACCATCATCAGCATGCACTGCTTCTATGAGGAGGTCCGTGAGGAGTGGTTTCCAATAAGAAAACATATTCTTGCCTTCAGCCGATGGTAGTTTTGCTTTCCCTTCCAGACGATAAGGATGGATAAGGTCTAATGGACGTAAGAGGCCATATAGAAAACTTGTTATCCAGAGATGTTTGTCAGCATAGCTGAAGTCTTCTTGACTGTACTCGTGTGCTTTAAGACATTTATATGCTTGTCCGTAATAGGCGAGGAGAGCAGGGAGAAAGGCTTCTTCATTGAAGAAATCTTGATAGCGTAGCTTGTTTTCAAGTGCTATCTTAGCGTTACATGGAATCGTTTGGGCAAGTTCTTCTACAGAAAGGCTGCTTAGCTCTAATGCCATCTGCCCCGCTTCTTTATGGAAACGAGGCAGATGAGTGTTAGGAGTTGGTACCGTTGTGGTACTGTTCATTATTTTAGCGGATGCTAATAGTATCTGCATTTGATTGAAAACTTAGGATTAAAAGGGTGAAATGGAGTTAGGACAATATTTTACCTGTCGAGAAATATAAGAAAGGTAAGGGGTTATACCTTTATTAAAGATAGTCCTTTGGATATGAGCAATAGGTATAACCCCTTCAAACTCTTAATATTTCAAACCCATATTATAAAGGATGAAGCCGTAAATGTCAGCTTGTTCTTCCAACTGCTTAGACAGAGGTTTGCCACTTCCGTGTCCCGCCTTGGTATCAATGCGGATAAGTGTTGGTGTGTCAGCAGCATTGTCAGCCTGCAATGTAGCTGCAAACTTGAATGAGTGAGCTGGTACAACACGGTCGTCATGGTCGGCTGTTGTTATCAAAGTAGCAGGATACTTTGTACCAGGACGGAGGTTGTGGAGTGGAGAGTAAGCGTGGAGATAATCAAACATCTCCTTTGAGTCAGCACTTGTTCCGTAGTCTGGAGCCCAGTTCCAACCAATAGTAAACTTATGATAACGTAACATATCCATAACACCTACTTGTGGGATACAGACTTTGTAAAGGTCGGGACGTTGTGTCATGCAAGCTCCTATGAGCAAACCACCATTTGAGCCACCAACGATAGCGAGGTAGTCTTTACTTGTATATTTATTCTCGATAAGCCATTCACCAGCTGCAATGAAATCGTCAAAAACATTCTGTTTCTGCATCTTCGTACCAGCTACGTGCCAATCCTCACCATACTCGCTACCACCACGAAGGGATGCTTGTGCATAGATTCCACCATTTTCGATGAAAGGAATACGTACAGAAGAGAAGTAAGGGGTTAAAGCTATATTGAAACCACCGTATGCATAGAGGAATACTGGGTTCTTACCATTGCGCTTCAAACCTTTCTTATAAGTGATGAAGAGAGGTATCTTGGTTCCGTCCTTACTTGGATAGAATACCTGTTCGCAGACATAGTCAGACTCTTTGAACTTTACCTTAGGTGCTGCATATACCTTACTGTTTGCAGAACTGAGGTCATACTGATAGATGGTAGTTGGTACGGTGAAAGAAGAGAAGGAATAGAATACCTCTTTACGATCTTTCTCTCCATAGAAAGCTGCACTACCTAATGTCGGAAGTTTAATCTCTGAGAGTTGTTTACCATCCATAGAATAAACGTACGCGTGGCTGGAAGCATCTTTCATATAGTTGAGAATCATCTTTCCATCAGCAAAGGTAACTCCTTCAAGCATGTCCTTAGACTCTGGTATAAGGGTCTTCCATTCACTGAAACCAGGGTGCTTGAGGTCTGTGACCATCAGTCGGTTCTTAGGTGCACCATCATTAGTAAGGAAATACATCTTATCGCCAATAGTCTCAACCAGGCTATACTGCAGGTCAAGATTAGATGTCATCTGAATGAATTGACTATTAGGTTGACGGAGATCACGCACATAAACGATGTTGCCTGAGCCTGCACCGCTTTCATAGAGGAACATCATGGTCTCTTCTTCATTAACACTTACAGCATAGAAACGCATTGGGTTTGCTGGATTTGGTAGAAGAGGACATCTTCAGACTGTGGAGTACCTATCTTATGATAGTAGATCTTCTGGACAGAATTGACATTACTGAACTCATGTCCTTTCTGTGGAGCATCATAGGCACTGTAATAAAAACCGTCACCTTGCCAAGATGCGCCAGAAAATTTGGCCCAATTAATATGGTCATCAAGCAGTTTTCCTGTCTTGACATCCATTACATAGAACTCCTGCCAGTCGCTTCCGCTGCGAGAGATAGAGTAGGCTGCATACTTACCGTTGTGTGAGAAATAGATACCCTTCAATGCAACGGTTCCGTCTGATGACAGTTGGTTAGGGTTAAGGAATACACGTGCGTTCTTCTCATCCCCAAGTCGATCCATGATATACAGTACACTCTGGTTCTGCAGACCATCATTCTTGTAGAAGAGCCACTTTCCAATAGATTTAATGTAGGAAGGAGCTGATACCTTCTCATAGTTTGATAACTCCTTCATACGTTTTAGGAGTTTCCCACGGAACGGAATACGAGAGAGATACTCCTGTGTAACCTTGTTCTCAGCAGCTACCCATTCAGCAGTAGCTTTAGAACTATCATTCTCTAATGGGCGATAAGGATCGGCAACTTTCACTCCAAAATAGGTGTCTACAGTCCCATCCTTTGGAGCTTGTGGATACGTTAGCTTCTGTGCCATCATGCTTGTAGCAGACAATAATGCTGCGGTTAGTAATACTTGTTTCTTCATATAGTAAAGATTTTAATGAATGAATGTTGTTTGCGGTAGGGTGGACTTATTAGTCTAATTAGGCTTATTGGGCTGATATGCCCAATATGCCCAATCAATGATATAAATTACTTTAAGCTTTCTTGATACCACTCGTAGAGTTTCTCAACACCATCTTCAATTTCCACTTTGTGTGTCCAACCAAGGCGGTGCAACTTCTCTACATCAATGAGTTTTCGTGGTGTACCATTCGGCTTCTCGGTATCCCAGATTATATCTCCTTCAAAGTGAACAGTCTTCTTGACAAGTTCTGCAAGTTCTTTGATGGTAAGTTCTTTTCCAGTACCTACGTTGATGTGGCAGTTACGAATCTCTCCTAATGATGGGATAGCGCCACCACGGCCTTCAGAATTGTTCCGGTCGACTACACCATCAACCTTTGCACCATAGAAAACACTTGAGTATTTCTCAATTCCAATGATGTCCTTGAAATCTACGTTCAATAGGATATGAACGCTGGCATCAGCCATATCTTCACTCCAAAGGAACTCACGTAATGGACTTCCGTCACCCCATAGCGTTACCTTATTATTCTCAATGCCATAGAAAGCGAGAGCTTTCAAGATACGTTCTTCTGTATTCTTACCATCAACATTACCTTCACCAATCTCTGCACGCAACTTGTCGGTTGGATTGATAGGGCGCTTGTTCATATCATTACGTATAGCATCCCAATCATTCTCGTGGATTAGTTTGGCAAGGTAAATCTTGCGCATCATTGCTGGCATCACATGAGAGTTCTCCAAATGGAAGTTATCATTAGGCCCATAGAGGTTTGTTGGCATAACTGCTATGTAATTCGTACCATATTGAAGGTTATAGCTTTCACACATCTTCAGTCCAGCTATTTTTGCAATAGCATACTCTTCATTACTGTATTCCAAAGGAGAAGTCAATAAAGAGTCTTCATGCATTGGCTGTGGTGCATTCTTTGGATATATGCATGTACTACCAAGGAAGAGGAGTTTTTTTCTACTCCATGAAGATAGCTTTGCTCGATAACATTACATTGTATCTTCATGTTTTTGCATGATAAAGTCTGCCCGATAGAGGTAGTTGGCCATAATTCCTCCTACAAATGCAGCTGCGAGAACAACAGCATCAGGCTTTTTCCTCATCAAAGAATCGCTTTACAGCTTGCTGATCAGTTAGGTCCAGTTCTTTATGACTTCGTCCAACAAGATTCTTGTATCCTCGTTGTAGAAGATTGTTCCATATTGCTGAGCCAACCAATCCATTGTGTCCAGCGACGTATATCTTACTATTTTTATTCATTGCGTATTTGTTGAATAGACTGTAAAAAGTAACAATAGCTGATAGAAAGCGACTATTGAGAATCGCCAACTATCAGTATAAGCGGTAATTATCTCTATCTGTGAGGAGAGAGAATGACGAAAGCTGTCCTACTTAACGATACCTTTCTCCAAATACTCTTCAAGATTTGTCCTAACCTTCTCAGCAGCACCTTCAGATGCAACTTTTGCCATGTCGCTGTCTACCATAATGTTGACAAGCTCTTCAAAGCTGGTACTGTTAGGATTCCATCCAAGTTTTGCCTTTGCCTTTGTTGGGTCTCCCCAGAGATTGACAACGTCAGTTGGACGATAAAAATCAGGACTTACTTCAATGATAACATTTCCAGTTGCCTTGTCAATACCCTTTTCGTCCATGCCTTCGCCTTGGAATTCAAGTTCTATTCCTACACGTTTGAAAGCGTAATAGCAGAACTCTCGAACACTATGTTGTACACCCGTTGCAATAACGAAATCCTCTGGTTGTTCTTGTTGGAGGATTAACCACATACACTCTACGTAGTCCTTAGCATATCCCCAGTCACGAAGAGAGCCGAGGTTTCCTAAGTAGAGCTTGTCCTGTTTACCCTGTTTGATACGAGCTGCAGCAAGTGTAATCTTACGAGTAACGAAAGTCTCGCCACGACGCTCACTCTCATGATTGAAAAGAATACCAGAGCAACAATACATATTATAAGCCTCACGATATTCCTTCACAATCCAGAAACCATATTGCTTAGCAACTGCGTAGGGACTGTAAGGGTGGAATGGGGTGTTTTCGTTCTGTGGAACCTCCTCAACCTTGCCATATAATTCGGATGTCGAAGCTTGATAGATACGACAAGTCTCTGTCATTCCCAACTGACGAACAGCTTCAAGAATACGTAATACGCCCACAGCGTCGACGTCAGCTGTAAACTCTGGAGAGTCGAAGCTGACCTGTACATGACTTTGCGCTGCAAGATTATAAATCTCATCAGGGCGTACTTTGCTAATTACTCCAAGAATACTCATAGAATCGCCGAGGTCAGCATAATGCAAATGGAAATGAGGACGCCCCTCTAAATGAGCTATACGCTCACGAAAATCTACTGATGAACGACGGATAGTTCCATGCACATCATAACCCTTTTCGAGTAACAATTCTGCCAAATAGGAACCATCTTGGCCTGTAATACCCGTGATAAGTGCTTTTTTCTGCATTGTGTTTATTTTGAGTTGATAATTTTCTTAATGATAGCACAAAGATACAAATTATTATTAATAATTTATCTTTTTACGGATAATAAACCTTAAATTTATATTTAATTTAATTCTAACTATGATGTTTGAACTCAACTATTGTTTAGTTTATCATCCTTTTCGAGGGATATGTGCAAACTTTCCTATGCTTTAGAACTTGTTTCTTTGCATGCTTATTGATAAGTTTGTGATTGTTGTAAGCTCTTCACATGTACACTCTCTGTGTACCTCAAGTTGTTGGATATTTCGTTCTCCTCATAAGATAACACGCAAGAAAGTTGTTGGCAGTTCCCATTTTTCAATGAAAGATGGATTTGTTTTACTTTATTTGCCAGCATCTTCATAAGGACGTATCAGTAATCGCTCTACACTTCAATGTAATCGGTATGATTATGAAAAAGCATGACATTAAGATGTGTGTAATCTTCTCAAAATAATACTATATCTCCTCTTGGCATTGGTTGTATAATAAATTGTGTTTTAGTAGGTTATATGCATGATTAAAGAAGATGCTTCTTTTGCTTCAAGAAGGGCGTCTTCAATATGCAAGAAGGGCATGTACTTGAACGTAAATAAGGCTTTTCTGTGAGCTTAAAGAGCATGTGTTAGAATTGATGGGGATGAAAAATATTGACATAAAAGCATGAGTAATAGTCTTTCTCCCGCCCTGACATCGAATATAAGGGGATTAACTACTGATATGCCTCACGTATTTTGCATGTGGGTTTAATATTCTCACTTCTTTTATTAGCTTCTTTATAGCTGAAATCTTATTATTTAGATTTTCACTTGTAGAAGGAAGAAAGGAGGTAGATGTATATCTCCTTTCTTTAACAGGTTCTATTACTCATTTCTTTGAAAGGTATAAAAAAAGCCCATTCAAAAAAAGAATGAGCTTCAAGTTTATATATGTAATTAATTTATCCTACCATGTTCTTGAGGTCTTCCTCAACAGAGGTAATACCGCCCAGACCAAAGTTTTCAACCAATACCTTCAGAACGTTTGGAGAAACGAAGGCTGGCAATGTAGGACCGATGTGAATATTCTTGATACCAAGGTAGAGTAGGGCAAGTAGGACGATAACTGCCTTCTGCTCATACCATGCGATGTTGAACTCGATAGGAAGGTCGTTAATATCATTTGCACCAAAGATTTCTTTCAGCTTTAATGCAACTACAGCCCATGAATAAGAGTCATTACACTGTCCTGCATCCAATACACGTGGAATACCATTGATGTCACCAAGGTTCAGTTTATTGTATTTGAACTTAGCACAACCACTGGTCAAGATAACTGTATCCTTTGGTAGTTGAGCTGCAAACTCTGTATAATAATCACGGCTCTTCATACGACCATCACACCCACTCATTACAACAAACTTGCGGATAGCACCACTCTTAACGGCCTCAACGACCTTATCGGCTAACGCAAATACTTGTGCATGAGCAAATCCACCGACAATCTCACCCTGTTCAATAGCTGTTGGAGCCTTACATGTCTTTGCGATCTCAATTACTTCAGAGAATTCCTTATGACCATTCTCATCAGCTACGATGTGCTTCCAGCCAGGGAAACCAGTTGCATTAGTCGTGAATACACGATCCTTATAGCTTGCCTTTGGTGATGGAGGAACAATACAGTTCGTCGTGAAGACGATAGGACCATTGAATGTCTCGAACTCTTCTTTCTGTTTCCACCATGCATTACCATAGTTGCCTACAAGGTGCTTGTATTTCTTCAACTGTGGATAATAGTGAGCTGGGAGCATCTCACCATGAGTATAAACGTCTACACCAGTACCCTCTGTCTGCTCCAATAGTTGCTCAATATCCTTCAAGTCATGACCAGAAATAAGTATACCTGGACGGCTACCAGTACCAATATTAACCTTTGTAAGTTCTGGATTGCCGTATGCCTGCGTGTTCGCTTTATCAAGCAATGCCATTGCATCTACACCGAATTTACCAGTTTCCATTACTGTAGCCAGCAATGTATCCATGTCAGCAGCTGGGTTTGAAATGGTAGCAAGAGCCTTCTCCATGAAAGCGATGATGTCTTCGTTGCGCTCGTTGAGGCGTGAAGCATGCTCGTAGTAAGCAGCCATACCCTTCAAACCTAAGACAGTCAACTCTTTCAACGAACGTATATCCTCATTCTCTGTACGGAGTACACCTTCGCGATTACCTTCTGCTTCGTAGTCAGCCTTCTCACCTCCCCAATTTACTTCTTGGTAATCAGGTAGAATTACATTTTTCTCCTTTGCAAGAGAGAGAAGTTCGTGCTTAATTCGAACACCATTGTCCACCTTATTTAATATAGCTTGATCGTCAAAGTTGGCATTTGTAATCGTAGCGAAAAGTGCATCTACGAGATAATCACCAACCTCTTGATTCGTTTCTATACCAGCTTTGCGAAGTGAATCTGCTATAGTAGCAACACCTCTTACAACACCAAGTAACAAATCTTGCCAACGGCTTGTGTCTGCTTTCTTACCACATACACCTTGAATAGTACACCCTGTACCTTTTGCTGTTTCCTGACATTGGAAACAGAACATTTTGTTTTCTGCCATGTTTCTTAGTTCTATATTTATTTCAATAATGTTATTTTCGGATACAAAGGTATATGATGAAAGAAAGTGAACAAGGTAACATTTGTGACGGGGCAAGGTTAAAAAAATATAAAGATGATGGTTCTTTGTTTACGACGTATAAGATTTGTCTTATGTAAAGAAGAACGTAAAAAGATAAAATCGGAAACGCTTTGTATAAAAAGATGTTAAGATTATATATGTAAATAATTTATACATGGATAATAGAGAGTGTAATTATTTCTTTGTGAAATTTAATAACTAATAGATATTAAAAAACTTGCTATAAACTTGACATTCTTAATTAAAAATGTTATATTTGCAGTGTAATAACAAATAGGTAACTAAAAATACACGGATTATGGCTAAGTACAATTTAACTGAAAAGAAAGAGAAGGTAGCTGCTTACCGAAGTTTGGTCAGTCCGCAACTAATGGATGAATTAAAGGAGAAAATCCTTAATATCATTCTTATTCAGCAACGTTACAAAGACAAGAATTATTCTGCCAAGCAACTTGCTGAGGACTTGGGGACTAATACACGCTACATCTCGGCGGTAGTAAATGTGAGATTTCACATGAACTATACGTCATTCGTTAACAAATTCAGAATAGAGGAGGCTATGGCTCTATTGGTTGATAAACGTTATCAAGAGCTGAATATGGAAGATATCAGTGATATGGTGGGTTTCTCAAACAGACAATCATTCTATGCTTCTTTCTATAAACTAAATGGTGTCACCCCACGTGACTATAGAATGCGGCATTCAACACAACACTCATCTGAAGATGTACGTGTGAAGAAACCGCTTAAGAAATAAATAAAAATGATCGAATCAATAGGAGAGGAAACTTTTAACTTTCAGGATGAACGGTTTGCCGATATACAACTATTACGATATCGGCTCCCGGATTTCGAATCACTGACAATTAGACAAAAACAGTTAATATATTGTTTGTCGCAAGCTACGCTATTTGGACGTGATATAACATTTGATCAGTTCGGCAAATTCAACCTCCGTATTAGAAAGACTTTAGAGGCTGTCTATTTGAACTATAATGGTGAAAAGTTAGATTCTAATTTTCGTGCTTTAGAGGAATATCTGAAGCACGTTTGGTTTGCTAATGGTATTTATCATCATTATGCGTGCGATAAGTTCTCACCATTATTTACAGAAGATTTCTTTCGTAAAGAAGTCTTAGCGCTTGATACTAACCAGCTTCCGCTTAACGAGGGAGAGACAGTAACGTCTTTGCTCGATGAGTTATGCCCTGTAATATTTGATCCGACAGTTCTTCCAAAGCGAGTTGATAAGTCGGATGGTAAAGATATTGTACGCTCCTCTGCATGTAATTATTATGACGGAGTTTCTCAGCAGGAGGTTGAAGAATTTTATGCTAAGTTAAAGCAAGAAGGGCCAATAAGTGAAGTTCCATCTTATGGATTAAATTCTACTCTTGTAAAAGAAGGTGATTTAATCCGTGAAGATGTCTGGAAAATAGAAGGGAAATATGGGGCTGCGATTAGAAAGATAGTATTCTGGCTAAATCGTGCAAAAGAATTTGTTGAAAACAAACGACAGCAACGTGTGATAGAATTGTTAATTCGTTATTATGAGACAGGTGATTTACATGATTTCGATACATATTCTATAGAGTGGTTACGTGAGCAGAATGGTCGAATAGACTTTATCAATGGTTTATTGAGGTCTATGGTGACCCTATGGGATTGAAAGGCTCATGGGAAGGTATCGTTGAATATAAAGATCTTAAAGCCACACATCGTACACAAACTATATCTGCTAATGCACAGTGGTTTGAGGACCATTCACCAATTAAGCCTTTGTTTAGGAAAGAGGTTGTAAAAGGTGTTACAGCAAATGTTGTTTGTGCTGCAATGTTGGGAGGTGATGAGTATCCATCTTCAGCTATAGGTATAAATCTGCCAAATGCTGACTGGATTCGAGCAGAGCATGGTTCGAAGAGTGTGACAATATCTAATCTTACCCATGCTTACAATATGGCTGCAAAAGGAAACGGCTTTCGGGAGGAGTTTGTCATTGACGATGATACACGAAGACTATTAGAACTATATGCTGATAAGACCGATGATCTTCATACAGATCTTCATGAATGCTTAGGACATGGGAGTGGACGATTACTGCCTGGTACTGATCCTGATGCGTTGAAGAACTATGGTAATACTATAGAAGAGGCTCGTGCTGATTTATTTGGGTTATATTATATAGCAGATCTGAAACTTTTAGAGCTTGGACTCTTAGATAATGAAGAAGCTTATAAGGCGCAGTATTATAGCTATATGATGAATGGTTTGCTCACCCAACAAGTCCGTATTAAACCTGGCAAACAGATAGAAGAGTCGCACATGCAGAACCGTGCACTTATTGCGCAATGGGCTTTGGAGTTAGGAAAAGATGATAATGTTGTAGAGCTTGTAACTTGTAAAGATGAAAAGACAGGCCAATCAAAAACATTTGTGCGTATTAATGACTATGAAACTTTACGGTATATCTTTGCTTATCAACTTGCAGAGATACAGCGTATTAAGAGCGAAGGAGACTTCTATATGGCTCGTGCTTTAGTGGAGAAGTATGCTATCAAACTGAATTCTGTTCTTCATGCAGAAGTATTACGTCGCTATGAAAACTTGAATATAGCACCTTATAAAGGGTTTATAAACCCAGTCCTTACACCTATATATAATGATTTTGGTGAAGTAATAGATGTTGTCGTAGATTATTCTGAGTCATACACAGAGCAGATGTTACGATATTCTCGAGATTACCAAACACTTTGAACATAATTTTATAAGGGTATTGACATTTGATGTATATTATGCTTTTCGGGTATATTTGATAGTCTCAACCCATTGGTGGAATTAAATCAGTGTGTATTTGAACCTGCTTATAGGCTTGTTGATAATGTAGTTGATGTGTTCTAATGCGGTCATCGCACAGACTTTCCCACTATTCGGACAAAAAGAGCGCATGTTTCTTTGGCGTACTTTCTGATGACGAGGAACTGGTTTGTAAGTTGTGAAAGTACTGTTTCAATCCTCTTTCTTGCCTTTGCTATAGGGTTGAAGGTTGGCTTTCAGTTCTTTTGGATAAGCCTATATGGACATTCAAGCCTGATGTTGACAGTATCAAAAATGTCAAGTTGATTTTCCGTACTGATGTACCCTTTGTCTTCTAAGATGTTACAATTGTGATAAAATGGCTTGTTGTCTTTGAGTTCTTTAATATTGTATACACTCGTTTTGGGCAAGTCGTATGAACGTATGACACCCCCCTGTCACCATTGTTGGTGTCAAGGGGGCATTTTTTTTGTTCGTTTAGACGCGTCGCTTTTTATGTTTCTTTTCAATTCATCTTTGTACTTTTCTGCACATAATATTTTGAAATGTGCTTATAAATATGTATCTTTGCACAGAGTTTGAAATATTGTGCAATGGAAAAGATTCCAAGTTTTAATGAATTAATAGAGAAGAGTATCATCGAATTTTGGGATCGTGATGCTCTAACCGATTATAAGGGTAAGACCCTTCAATATCATGATGTTGCAAGAAAGATAGAGAAATTGCACATTATGTTTGAGGCAAGTGGTGTTAAACGAGGAGATAAGATAGCGCTTTGTGGAAGGAACTCTTCTGCATGGGCAGCTGCCTTTCTTGCCGTACTCACCTATGGCGCAGTAGCTGTACCTATCTTACATGAGTTTATGCCAGAGCAGATTCATAATATTGTTAATCACTCTGATGCAAAACTACTCTTTGTTGGTGACGTCGTAGTTACACAGGTTGACGCCATGAAGATGCCAAAGTTGGAAGGTATCATCTATATCCCTGATTATTCATTGGTAGTAAGTCGTACAGACAAATTAACCTACGCACGCGAACATCTCAATGAGGAGTTTGGCCGTCGTTATCCGAAGTATTTCCGTCAAGAAAATATCCATTACTATCGTGAACAGAGTCCAGACGAATTGGCTTTGATAAATTACACCAGTGGAACGACTGGACGTTCAAAAGGTGTTATGCTTCCTTATCGCTCTTTGTGGAGTAATGCTGATTTCGCAAAGCATGTGTTAGGTAATATCATAAAGCCAGGCGATAATGTCATCAGTATCCTTCCGATGGCCCACATGTATGGAATGGCATTTGAGTTTATCTTTGAGTTCCTCTCAGGTGTTCATATCTATTACCTAACTCGCATACCTTCTCCTGCAATTATTTCGCAAGCTTTACAGGAAGTTAAGCCAGTAATCATGATTGCCGTACCATTGGTCATAGAGAAGATTATTCGTAAGAAAGTCTTTCCAAAGATACAGAACAATCGTATGCGTTTGCTTCTTAATATGCCAGTTATTAATAAGAAGGTGCGTGCCAAAATACGTGAGCAAGTTTATCAAGCCTTTGGTGGTAATCTATATGAGATTATTATTGGTGGTGCAGCCCTCAATGGTGAGATTGAATCTTTCTTACGTCGTATAGAGTTCCCATATACGGTAGGTTATGGTGCAACGGAGTGTGGACCAATTATTTGTTATCGTGATTGGCACAGTTTTAAGCAAGGTTCTTGTGGACAAGCCGCCTTGCATCAAGAAGTACGTATAGATAGTTCTGATCCAATGAACATTCCTGGAGAAATTCTTACCAAGGGTCCTAATGTCCTCTTAGGATATTATAAGAACGAAGAAGACACAAGTCAGACAATTGACAAGGACGGATGGTTCCATACTGGCGACCTTGGTTTGATGGACGAAGACGGGAATGTCTTTATTAAAGGACGTTCAAAGAATATGCTCTTGGGTAGTAATGGGCAGAACATCTATCCAGAAGAGATAGAAGACAAGTTAAACTCTCTTCCTCTTGTAAATGAATGCTTGGTTATTCAGAGTGGCGAGAAGCTTATCGCTTTGGTACACCCTGATTATGACGAAGCTCAGAACTTAGGACTTAATGCTGATGACATTAAGAATATTATGGAAGAGAATCGTACACAGTTGAACGCTATTGTACCAGCCTATTGTAAAGTTTCAGAGATACGTATTCATGAAGAAGAGTTTGAGAAGACACCAAAGAAATCTATCAAACGCTTCTTGTACACGGAATAAGTTCTTGATAAATTAGATAGAAAGAGTTTGGGGGATATACATCTCTTTTATCCGACTTTTATGGTCGTATGGATAAAAGGAGAAGTATATCCCCAATCTTGTTTCTTTACTTTTGTGTATAGATAAGCTGAGTATTTTGACATACGAATACAAGAAACTCGTTGGATATTTTGTTCCTTACAGATTTTAGAACACAAGAAGCTTGTTGGGTATTTTCTTTCTCACAGATTTTCACAGTTGAACAGAAACCTTTATGCTCACAGGGAGAACCCACAAACGCCGGCAAGCGACGACAGATATCGCAGAGCCTTTCTGCTAACCAGCAACACCTAACAATTAACACCCAACACCCAACAATAGCTGAAACGCTCTGTGTTTTCGGTTTGGCTTAACGCCTCTGAATGGTTTTGTGAAACCTGTTCTTCAGTGTAACTCTGTGAGAAGAAGAATACCAGAGAAAAAGATATCTACCATAAAGCAAGAAAAATCATATATCAGGATAAGACCAAGAAAGGGAAAATCAGATTAATATCTCTGCTGACCAATGATTTTCAGATGTCGGCAGAAGATATTATAGCTATCTATAAGAGAGGATGGCAAATAGAAACTTTATTTAAGCAATTAAAACAGAATTTCCCTCTAAGATACTTCTATGGAAAGATTGCGAATGCTATACAAATATGTTTATGCTTATAGCCAATTTGCTTATAACACTAATGAAGAATAAAATAAAGAGACCCTGGGGCTTCTCAGGCTTGGCAACAATGATAAGAATTCTACTTATGAGTTATGTCTCAATACAAGGTTTCTTTGAGCAACCACATAGAGATTGGGAAAAGCGGACAACAATAATTCGCTTTCTTATTTTATATTTTTTAGCTAATTTCTTGTTTGTTTCATATATTCTCACTACCTTTGCGGCCAGTTAAAATAAAATTAACTCGTAATAACGATGAGAGTCATAAAGAATATTAATTCAGCAAATGCTTGCACTTTATTAGGAAATAAAGGCGCAGACGGGCTTTGCGTTGCATTAGATTCTTTAACGAAGAAAGATGAAAAAAATATAGCAAATTATTTGGTAGTTCCAAATAATTTTGTACTCTCTCTCTCTCTCTCTCTCTCTCTCTCATATAGGCCAGGCCTAACCTCCCCACTTTTTTCTTCTCGCATACGCGCGCGAGGCGTGCCGTGCAACCCCTGTAAACAAAGGACTTTTCGGAGTTTCCTTTGTTCGCTTTTTTGTGTCCCTACGTAAACGAAATAAGAAGAAATAAAGCACGAAATAATAACTATTTTAATTGATAAAACAATGGAGAAAAAGAAACAAAAGAAGAACTATCCTGCACCGGAGTGTGAAATAGTTCAGGTAAGTGAAACCACTTGTTTGATGGATACGTCTTACCCGGGTCAGCATAACCCTGCACAACCAGGTGGTACATCAGGAGATGCCAAGAAGGCATTTGATTGGATGGACGAAGACGAGGACGAAGATGTGGCGGAAACTCCATCATGGAAAGACTAACAGAAAGTAATAAACTAAAAGAACAACGAAAAATGAAGAAAACAATGAAACAGCATTCATTCGCATCACGTTTAAAGTCCCTGGCACTTGTATTCGGCATAGGTTTGGCTTTTGCTTCTTGTGCCAATGAAGAAATAGCGCAGAACTCAAATGGCAAAGATTACGATGCAAACTTAACAACTTTCTCAACAGGTGACCCAACAACCCGTACATCTATGGAGAGTGACGGTAAATTCTTTTGGGAAGCAGGCGATAAGATATACGTAAAGGACGATAACGGCACTTGGAACGCAAGTAGCAATTCGCCAACAGGTAAAACTGCTTACTTTAAGTTCAAAGTTCCTGGTACATACACAGCTCACATGTCTTACGAAGTTTTATTACCCCTGGTAAGAATGGCAATCAGAATCAAGTAACAATCGCTGCAAGCCAAAGCCAGGCAGAGCCAAACAGCACCGCTCATTTTGGCGCATCAGGCGATTGTGGTATGGCAACAGCAACACGCATAGCAAGCGAGCGTAACTTTAACTTTACACTCGACCACAAGGCAGCTTACCTTCTCTTCTTGCCACGTACCAGCAATACCATTTTACAGGGTCGCTACTTGACTAAGGTAGAGGTTAACTCAGACAACGACATTACCAGTACTTATACGCTCAACCCAACAACAGGCGAACTAACAGGGACAGGTACAGGCAACCAGATTATCGTTTCAACAGGTGGTAGCGGAATATACGCTAATGGATTTCCTTTAAATAATAACGCAACAAGCGCAGCTACCAACGGTGCATACGTCGTAATAAAGCCAGGAACGCACATACTAAAGATACGTTATTGGGTGAAGGACGTTGCAACTGGTACAGAGGGAACTATAACGAAGACATTACCATCAGCTACCTACGACCAAATAAGTATTACAATATCACCGCTAACCTTGATGTACGTGTTTACGACGGTGACAAATACTACATGTGGGATGCCCAGCAGAATTATTGGTCAGGTCACGAATGGAATAAAGCAAATCCATGGCAACCAGTGTTGAACGGTAACAGTAATAGCAACTACGCCCAGAGCAACACTGACCCTCGTTACTACAACGAATCATTTACTAACGGTGCAGATAATAAAGCTACCCACACATCATGTAAAGACCTTCCAAACGTTAACGAGATGTCATGGTACGCCATAAAGGGTGAACCACGTTGGGACACAGACGAATTATGGATAACTATGGGTCACTTACATAAAGGCGGCATGTGGTTTAAGAAGAAGGCAAATATAAGCGGATTTAACCCTAACACAGCCGTAGACGGAACTGATTGGCGAACAACCAGCAAAAATCCAAGCTGGTGGTCTGCATCTTTCACTCTTCCTTCCGCAGCTGACGCAAACAATTACTTCTACCTGCCCGCCTTGGGTTACTACGACTCTGGTCAGCTGAACAATGTTGACGTCATTGGCTACTATTGGTCGTCAAATGCTCACCCATCGTACAATCATACCGCATACGCCCTGGGCTTCGGCGGTGGTAGCGTCTTCATAGGCAACTACCGCCGCTACAGCGGGTTCAGGGCGGAGGCATTTCAGTAGTCCTCGCGATTGACCTTTATAGGTGTCGCCCTCTAAAAGGCGAAACCAAAAGAACCGCCGTAAGACCCACCTCGGTCCTTCCCGAAGGGGAGGGAGTGCCTAACGGACAGGGCTTCTGCTGAATGCGTATTCCGTCGCTGCGCTCACCGTATCTACGTGCTGGCGGATGCGTATTTAGCTACTCGTAGATACGCATTGCGCAGCTGTTAGATGCGTATCTAACGGCAGCGCTCACCGCATTCAGCAGCAGCGCTCACCGTATCTAACGGCACGTAGATACGCATTGCGCAGCAAGGGAATGCGCATTTGGCGGGAAGAGGGTGCAGAAAGGAGGAAAGAAGAGCCGATGAAAGGGAGGAAATAAACCAAGAAAATAGAATGGGGCAGCATGAAGATGCATGAAGAAAGCTGCAGAGGCGTGCTGTCCTACGCTATGATAATAAGAATCTAATGTATAACTTTAAACACGAAGAATTATGAAAATTCGTTTAGTACCAAAGAAAAATCCGCAGAAGCGGGAGGAAGTAAAGTTTTATGCAAACCCTGTTAACCTTGGGCATAAGTCGCTCGATGACATTGCACGTGACATTGCGGGGCGTTCGTCCTTGACACGTGGTGATGTGTCGAACGTGTTGTATAACTTTATCGATTGTTTGCCCCATTATCTCCGTGATGGTTTCAGCATTCAGTTGGGCGAGTTTGGCTCTATGCGTGTCACACTGTCGAGCAAAGGAGCTGAAAAGGAGGAGGATTTTAAGACCGCAACCATTAAGCCTCGTGTCGTCTTCACGCCTGGCGGAGAATTGAAGCGAGAACTTGCCGCAAACTCCTACGAGTCGGTGAGGAAGAAGGAGGAAGCAGACAAGGATAAGAAAAAGGAGGATAAGAAAAAGAACGGAGGAGGAAGTGGCCCAGTAGCGGGCCAAGGATAAAAGAGAATATTGGGCTAATAGGCCTAATAGGGCAAATGAGGCCAATAGGACTAATAAGGCCAATAAGACTAATAAGGGCTAATGAGCCTAATAAGGCCAATATCCAAGAAAAGAAAAAGTTCGGTTTTAATAATACTGAATTGATTAATTTAGTTTTAATTATGTTTCCAGCGGGAAGCCATTGATGTGATATCAATGACGATACATCGGTAATTTAATTTTCGTTTCTTGCCCCTGGTACCATGATTGGTGTCATGGGGCAAGTTTTTTGGTGGTAGCTCGTTGATTTTTTTCTCACAGATTTTTAGAACGTAAGAAACTCGTTGGGAATTTTTATCTCTCACAGATTTTTCACAGATGAACAGAAGCCTTTCTGCGAACAGGGAGAACCCACAAACGCCGGCAAGCGACGATAGATATCACAGAGCGTTACAGCTAACCATCAACACCAAACAATTAACACCTAACACCCAACAATAGCTGAAAGGTTCTGTGTTCTCGGTTGACTTAATGTCTCTGTGAAACCCCTATGTATTCTGTCCTTCTGTGTAGTTCTGTGAGAGAAAAAAAGGAGAACATGAGAGAGCGGCCCTCCCCAACCCCTCCCCGAAGGGAAGGGGCATGATCACCGAGATACCCCTATGGAGAGGGAGTACGCTTCGTTCTATCCTCTTATCAGCAGCCCCTATAGGGGTAACCTCACATACTACGCCCCTTCCCTGCGGGGGAGGGGTTGGGGGAGGGGCCGCTTCCTTTAACAATAGCTGAAACGTTCTGTGTTATCGGTTGACTTAATATCTCTGTGTACCTTTGTAAAATCTGTTTTTCTGTGTCGTTCTGTGAGAGAATAAAGACCCTTCAGAGTTTTTTTGAATGATAAAGGGTACGGCCTCTGTATATTTGTATACCTTATAATAATATGAGCTTTAGGTTATTAGTACATATTTCGGAAGGACCTTTCTTTTCTACAGAGAAGGGTAGGATTATGCCTTTGTAAGCGACCTCCCCGTATCCCACAGTAGTCTTTTAGCCCAGCGAAGAACGACCAATGCACTTATTACTGCTACTGCCGAGTCTATCCATGTTATATGCCAAAACATAGCGCAGAGTATTCCTATGATAGCCCCAATCTCTGTTAATGCGTCTGAGAGGACGTGGAGATAAGCAGCATGACTGTTGTAATCCGTTGTGCCATCGTGTCCATGAAGTACAGAAGCACTGATCGTATTTGCCACTAAGCCTATGCCAGCTGTGATAAGTGCAAGTTCATAGTTGAGAATCTCCCTCTCAGCAGTGAATCGTTCTACTGCTTCTACGATTATAAAGATAGCCATAAGAATCAATAGAATACCACTTGTAAAAGCCGATAGGTTCAGTATTTTCTCTGTGTCATAATGAGTTGTTCCCTTGTTCTCCAATCGGCGCACGAGTATGTAAGCAGCCCAGTTAAGTCCGATAACCAACACGTGTGAACCCATGTGTACACCATCTGCGAAGAGTGCCATAGAATGGGAAGATAGTCCCACGATTACTTCAGCAATCATTACACAGAAGGCAAAGATTACTACAAAGGCTGTACGCTTCTCTTGTGAAGAACGTTCTATGTTATTTGACATTACTTTCTTTATTTCCTATGTTTAGAATTTGTTTACATCAATACTGACGTCTGAATGTTATAAGCTTTGTTTATGAATTATTGATGACACCAAAATGCGTAAAGGCATTGCGTATTCCATCATTGTCAACACTTGTTGTTATATAGTCAGCCACGGCCTTTACGCTGTCATTCGCATTTCCCATTGCTACTCCAATACCTGCTGTTTGTAGGATACTGATATCGTTTCCACCATCACCAAAGGCGATACATTCTTCCAAACTCAGTCCAAGATGCTTTGCCATTTGCCTTAAAGCATTCCCCTTGTCAGCTCCTTGTAAGGTTATGTCAGTAAAACTTGGATGCCAACGTGCTGATGTGCAATGTGGCATGAAAGGTAAGATATCCTTCTCATCCTCCTCACTGAAGAAAGGGGTGAGCTGTAAAACAGGTTGACTGAGCAGCGGTTCTACAGGTTTGTGGATGTCTATATTGTTCACATTCAAGTCTTGGACGAATATCTCATCAAAGATATGTTTATGATTGTAAAGCGCCACATCAGTTCTACCACATACCAAAACAGAATAGTCACGTCGACTTGCATCATCAAGCATAGCTCTCACCTCGTTTTCGGGTATGGGCATAAGCGTAATGTCCTTGTCGCCAACGAAAGTCCTTGCCCCATTGAAAGTGATATATCCGTCGATGAGATGACGAATAGAGTCGATATTATTTATAATCGCTACAGGTCGACCTGTAGAAATGAATATCTTCACCCCTTGTTCCTTTGCTTGTTCGATAGCCTGTATTGTGGAGGCTGGAATCTGATGCGATTGGAAGGATACTAATGTTCCGTCTATATCGAAGAGTGCAGCTTTTATTGCCATGATGAATCTCTTTTGGTGTACAAAGATACAAAAATATCTTGTAATGAGATAAAATAATGGTTATACAGTCAGTCTAAATAAATTAAATCCTACTCCTTACAGCCTGTTCCTTATTTTTGTTGTACCTTTGCACTATGAGTAAAGGTAAGTTACAGAAATTTGCAGAAATGGAAACGTTTAAGAACGTTTTCCAATACCCTTATAGCGTTGTTAGTGAAGTTCCGTTTGAGATGCGGGGACATTGGCGAGAGCAGTATTTCCATAATGATAACCCGATTGTCCTCGAATTAGGATGTGGTAAAGGTGAATATACTGTTGGATTAGCACGTGTCTATACAAATATTAATTTTATCGGTGTTGATATTAAAGGTGCTCGTATTTATACGGGAGCAAAGCAGGCCTTGAATGAAGGATTGGATAATGTAGCCTTTCTACGTACAAGTATTGAAATTATAGACCGCTTCTTCAGTGAAGATGAAGTGCAGGAGATATGGCTTACTTTCTCAGATCCACAGATGAAGAATGCACATAAGCGTCTTACTTCTACTTTCTTCATGAATCGTTATCGTCGGTTCTTGGTTGATGGTGGGTTGGTTCATTTGAAGACAGACTCAAACTTTCTTTTTACTTACACCACTTACATGGTCGATGTGAACAAACTACCTGTCTTATATCGTACGGAAGATTTGTATAACAATGAATTAGGTGAAAAGGGAATGGCGGACTCTCAGATGGACGAGAAGACACGTGAGATTCTTGGTATTCATACTTATTATGAGAATCAATGGATTGAGCGTGGATTGAATATTAAGTATATGAAGTTCCAGCTACCGAGGGCAGGAGAACTGGTAGAACCAGATGTTGAAATAGAACTTGATGATTATCGCTCGTTTAAGCGTACGAAACGTAGTAGCTTATCTACGAGTAAATAACAAGAAGGCTTCTTTTTGACTACCAATGGCGTCTTGTCCTACATGCCTTAGGAGCTGATGATATTTCTTGGTATATGTTTATTTCCATGTTTTACCATTGTCGGGACTTGCGGAGTGAAGAGTGATAAATCTTTCTGAAACAAGATAGAAACGATATTCTATATAACAAGAAAAGTTTAAATTCATTTTGCTGTCATATTTAACACTTCGTGTAATTATCCTGTAAACGAGATAGTTATGAGCCTATGAATGATGACAGATATGACAGCAAAATTATTTTTAAGAATTTTATCGGTTAGTGATAAAACACTTATTCAGGTGTAGAATAATTGTTTTTCATAAGGGATAAAGGTATATAATCCCTAATCTATTTTCTCTTGCATATTGCCTCTCATGTGTTTTCTTTAATGGATAAGTTTCCAGCTAACAAACTTAATCTTGTTTATCTGTTGTAGAATACTTTTTCGTTGAATATTTTCTACTTTCAGCTTAATCATTTCTCACAAAAGAATTGACCTTTCCGTAGATGATGTTCGGAGGTAATGACATTGTGTAAAAGGGTGGGGGAATGTGCGATATTATAATTCTCTTCAGAATATTGGTATGTAAAAGGAGGTTACTTTTACGCAATGGACTTACTTTGAGTAAACATTAATAGCCTCTTGCATACAGTTGATTATGGGATCAATAAACTAAGAAGACACCAACTCCTTTCTGCGCTGAAATCGTTGATAGGAGCTGATGTCTTTTATATGTATAAAAGTTTTTAGATTAAACTTATAATGTGTGTCCGTCAAGATAATCTTGAAGGATAGTCTTATAACTATCAGAGATTGGTAGAATAGCATCACCGATAACAATACGGAAACGGTCGATTCCATCAATCTTCTTCATGTGCACGATATAAGAACGATGAATGCGCATAAACTCTGGCTTAGGAAGTGACTCCTCTATCTTCTTCATGTTCATCAGTGTCATGATAGGCTTATGGTCATTATTAAGATAAATCTTAACATAATCTTTTAGTCCTTCTATATAGAGAATGTCATCAAACATAATCTTAACCAGCTTATATTCGCTCTTTACAAATATAAAGCGGTCTGTCGAGGCGTTCTCTGCCTGATGTGTAGTCTGGAACCAATCCAATGCTCTGTTAGACGCATCTAAGAAATCATCATAGCTGATAGGCTTCATCAGATAGTCTATAGCATTTGCTTTGTAACCATCAATCGCATACTGACTAAATGCAGTTGTGAAAATAATCTTAGTTTCCTTAGGTAGAATCTTAGCAAATTCAAGTCCACTAAGTTCAGGCATCTGAATATCTAAGAATATGAGGTCAACCCTATTCTCACGGATGGCTTTTACGCCTTCTACAGCACTATTGAAAACGCCAATAAGGTTTAGGAATAGTGTTTTCTTTGCATAGCTCGCAAGCAAATCCGCTGCTAAAGGTTCGTCGTCAATGATTATACAGTTTAGTGTCATAAATGATTATTTTTGTTGAATATATTTTTCTGTTACTATCATATCCTTTTTCCCATTTGTATTTACCTGGATAGGCAAGTTCAAGGCGTCGTTCTACTTGTTTAAGACCTATTCCATGGCCATTTCTTTTGGCTTCTTCCTTAGGGTAATTACTGTTTTCTATAGAGAAAACGATTTTTTCATTATTTGCATCTAACCTTATATGGATAAAGTTCTTGTGCTCTGGACTAATTCCATGTTTAAAGGCATTCTCCAAGAGTGAGATAAATATCATCGGAGCAACATGTATGTTACAGTTAGAAGGTATGTTACACTGACGTTTAATCTCCACATTCTCTGGTATACGTATCATCATTAAATCAACGTAGTTGTGTAAGAACTCTACCTCTTCTTTTAAGCATACGTATGGCTGTTGATTGTCGTAGAGAATATGCCTTAACATCTTAGATAGGTCTATAATCGCCTTTTGTGCCTTTTCGGTGTCAAAGGCTGTTAGCGCATAGATATTATTCATTGTGTTAAGCAAGAAATGAGGATTGACTTGTTGACGTAGGTTTACCAACTCGGCTTTTGTCATTGCGGTCTCTGCCTCACGCTTCTCCTTTTCAGCTTTCGACCATCTTTGTGCCATCTGTATTGAGGTGGCAACACCAGCACAGATGCTTAAATTGAAGATGTTACGGATGATGAAGAACAAGTGTGGGTATAATTCCTTGTTTTCTACATATATCTGATATGGATAACTCAGTAAGTCTTGCTCGCTTGAAGTATAGTACAACAATCCATGTTGCATGACAGACAAGGATACAATGAGTAGAGTATTAATTATCCAAAATTCCTTTTTACGTCCTTTCAGTAAGATGGGGGCAAGTACAAAATAGTTGATATATGCGACAACCATCATGGATAGTGGGATTATATACAATGAAAGGTCGTTCTGCCAAGATGTATGTCCACTCGGTGCATACAAGATGGGGATGAGGAAAAGTGGAACCCAAATAATTATTTGGCCCCAAAAGCTTTTGAATATGTTTATTTGTTTCCTCATTTACTACCTTTGTTTGTCTATATAATCTATATCTGCAAACAAAGGTAATAAAACTTTTTGTAAAATAAAATGTATTGATAGATTATATGAGAAATATTTACATTAACCTATGATAATGTGTATACAAAAGCCCACTAATTAACTTATTTTTTGTAATCTAACTACCCTAAAAGACACTTAATAGCTCCTCTTCTATATTAGTTTTGCATCTTTTAGGGTAGTCTAATCGTATTCTAATAAAAATGTTTACAATACCTATTGTGATAAACGGTTTAATCTTGCAATATATTTGCCGAGTATATCGAACTCAATGTTTACGATTGACCCAATAGAAATGTCTGCAAAATTTGTGTTTTCACGTGTGTAAGGGATGATTGCAACCTTAAAGCTGTCCTCTGTTGGTTCACAAACGGTGAGTGAAACACCATTAACTGTAACCGAGCCTTTGTCTACTGTAAAATAGCCACGTTGTGCCATCTCTCGTTTGTAAGGATATTTAAAGGTGAAATAGGTGCTTCCGTCTGCATCTTCCATGTTGATACATTCGGCTGTCTGGTCTACATGACCTTGTACGATGTGTCCGTCTAATCTGCCATTCATAATCATAGAACGCTCTATGTTTACGCGATCTCCCACCTTAAGCAATCCTAAGTTCGAACGTTCAAGGGTCTCTTTCATTGCGGTGACCGTATAAGTGTCGTCTTGAAAACGTACTACCGTGAGGCACACGCCATTATGAGCAATACTTTGATCAATCTTCAATTCTTTCGTAAACGAACATTTGAAAGTGAAGTGGATATTCTCTTGTTCATGTTCAATCCCTGTAAGAATTGCCATTTCTTCTACTATTCCTGAGAACATAGCTAATGTTTTTTGTATTTCCTGTAAGATGTTTGTAAACCCGTATATGCGTGTTATTTGAAGGTTTTTATTGATTCACAGGCTCCTTATAGGAAATTAAGTTGTACATATTTCGTTACTTTGAAAATTGAAAAAGGTGAGGTACCACTTTGGAACCCCACCTCAATCCCTCTTCTTATCAGAAATGGGAAATAGAAAAGTCGTATCGACGATGTGATGAAAAGTCCGAGTATCAATGATAAGAGAGCTCCTCGTCTTTGTAATCCACTGGCCTTGCGGCTTAGTCGCTAAGATGCGTTTTATGTGGCCCGCCATTAACAAAAGAAGTCATCTCGGGTTTTCTAATTTATTTGATGACTATCCCGATCGAATCGATACGACTAAGTCCGTATCCTTTCTGCCTGCAAAGTTAGTATAAAGATTTTTATCTTCCAAACATTTTATACTTAAAAGTAATTACTTTATTGATAGTAAATCGCAGGCGTTTATACCGATGATGGTCTCTGTCATGAGCGGAGAATTGGTAGAAAATAGAGCGGATTGAACGCCATAATGATGCTTTTAGTTTTTCTTGTTTGTTGTTTGTTTGATACTAACTGTTTGATTATTATTCCTTTATATGTAGTTGTTTCTTGAGGGGATTTCGCTTCTAATATTGAAAGTGGTGTATGAGCTTTGTCTCTTGTTCGTACTTGTTCTTGCGTGGTTTTCGCTTCTGATATTAAAAGAGGTTGTTCCGTTATATGTGATGAAATAGCTTATAAATGTAAAAAGGATAGTAATTCCTTTGCTTCCCCACTGATGATTTCACGATTCAGCCAGTTTGTCCTTTCTCTTTTTCTTTCCTCGCAAGGGTAATTTTATTAGCGAGGTTTGTCCTATAAAAGCTGCCTTACTCTTCTATCTGAACTATCGGCCGCTGATTGGAAGGGAGTGATGAAGAGTGGAGCAGTATGCGAGATTAACCCTATAAAACTTTTGGTAAATGGGCTATTAACGCTAACCATGGAGACTGAATTTGTAGAGATTTTTCGGTAATCACTCTCTTCTTATTTCGGAAAGGGGCTGGAGACGATGATAGAAGAGGCCTTTCTCTGTTCAAGAATATGCCCTTCTTGCATATAGAAGACGCCCTTCTTGAGGCAAGAAGGGCGTCTTCTTTAACGCTGTATGTAATACATTGATTACTTGTATGTTATATCTTTTGTTGTAGAGTGCGCATAGTCGTGTCTTGAGATGGTTTAGTGTAATGCTTTGTAAAGATATTTTGCGGTTTTAATAATTCCTCCAAAATGTGGGTTGAGTATCGAGATTGCATTATGAAGATACTGACGAAAGTAGTAGGATACTTTCATTTCATACTATGTAACACTACATTTTGTACACATGTAGAGCCACAGACAAGTGCCTTCGTCCGTTCTCAAGATCAATATGTATTGACTGTGGTGGAGTAAGGATGGGGAAGGTAATCAAAAAGTTACCCCCTATAAGATGCTGATAAAAGGTTAATACTAACCATACAGCTCCTCTTATAGGGGTTAGCTCATTAGTTATAAGATTGTAAGAAATATTTAAGCTATCGCTCGAAAGTCCCGTTGAACCTCAAATAAGTGCATCTTGAAGTATCTCACCTAATGTAGGATGGATGTGAATGATGTCACGTATCTGTTCCAACTTAGCGTTACAATTCATCAATGCCGCAACCTCCTGAATAAGATCAGCAGAGTGTGCACCAAAGCAATGAGCCCCGAGAATAGTACCGTCTTCAGCAAAGAGAATCTTTATCATACCTTCAGTTTCTTCCATACTTAGGGCTTTTCCATTAGCTCGATAGAAACCCTTCCGAGTTGTGTATGCAATCTCTTCGCCTTTGCATTGGTCTTCAGTCTTACCGACACAAGCTGCTTCTGGATAGGTGAAGATAGCGGATGGCATTATGTCAAGGCGGATATCATCTTTCTTCTTAAGTATATGATTGACTGCTCGGAACCCTTGGAATGTTGCCGCATGAGCTAACATTTGACGTGCATTAACGTCACCAATGGCATAGATTCCTTTTATATTGGTCTCCATATTGTCGTTTACAACAACACCTCTACCATTTGTTTCTATCCCAGTTGACTCAAGACCAATATTGTCGATATTAGCTTGTCTACCCGTAGCAATCAATACAAGGTCGGTTTCTACGCTTGTCTCTTTCCCCTTCTTATCAAATATTACGGTTGTATGGGCTTGCTCATTTTCTGAAGGAGGTACAATCTTCTTAACTGCACTTTGCATATAGAAGGTTACACCTCTCTTCTCTAATATCTTTCTCAAGCGCTTTGCAATGTCGCTATCAATAGGGGGGAGACATTCCTTCATGAACTCTATGACAGTAACCTCACTACCAAAAGCAGAGAAGGCTGACGCAAACTCCATTCCTATCACGCCTGCTCCTATGATGGTAAGACGCTTAGGAAGCTTTGGAATAGAGAGTAGTTCGGTAGAGGTAACAATGTTCTGTGCTGTTTTATCTTGTTTCAAGAAGTCTTCCTCAGTCATGAAAGGTGGCATCTTTGAGCGCGAACCAGTAGCAATGATGATATACTCAGCCTCTATCTGTTCGCCATTCACTTCGACAACATGGTCAGAAACAAAGCGAGCTTCCCCTTTTATAAATGTTATACCAGGTTGGCTCAATAATGCCTCTACGCCATCTCGGAGCTGCCCCATAACTCCCTCTTTTCTCTCCATGACTTTTGTGAAATCTAGTGGGGGGAGGTGTGTTGTAAAGCGAAGACTCAATGAGATGTATTTCAGCGTCATGTGCAAGACACTTTGTTGGTATACAACCTGAGTTAAGGCATGTTCCACCAGGTTGTCCTTTCTCGATAATCGTTACTTCCAGACCGTTTTGAGCAGCATAGGAAGCGGTCCGGTAACCGCCAGGTCCCGAACCGATTATTAATAGATTTGTCTTTTTCATATTCAGTCTCTATTATAGAGTTAGAGTGTTTAATGTATAGTTTTATGTTTACTGTTGGCTGATAACACTTTAATAAGGATATCTTTTCGCATGTTAGTCTTCAGCAGTAGTTCCCTTTTTCTACTAACATCTTACCTCCGCTATGTACTTATCTTACATGGTGTTAAGTCTACATTCCTGTCGTGTTTGCTATACGCAACACACATGCAGAATATGAGCACATCGCTCGAAGAGAGTTGCGCGAGTTGCTATTAGTATAATATAATAAGGTGGCTAATGCCGATATCGACTAACATCTGCGAGATTTATTTACCAAACAGTACTCCTATTTCTATACACTCTCTTCTGTGTCGTTGATAAGTTGACGATAAGTAAGGATAGGATGCTTGGCAGCAAGCACATCATCCACACGTCCGATAGGAGTGTTGTAAGGTGCTCCTTTAACCAACTCTGGGTTTTCACGAGCCTCTTTAGCAATGATATGCATCACTTCGATAAATCCATCAATCGTGTCTTTGCTCTCTGTTTCGGTAGGCTCAATCATCATTGCCTCATGGAACAGAAGTGGGAAATAGATTGTTGGGGCATGATAACCATAGTCGAGCAAGCGTTTAGCTACATCCATTGTCGTAACTCCTGTACTCTTGTCCTTCAAGCCATCGAATACAAACTCATGCTTACAAAGAGTGTCAATAGGAAGTTCATAATCATCCTTCAGACATTCCTTGATATAGTTAGCACTCAGTGTTGCAAATGGTCCCACCTCTTTTATATGCTTCTTACCAAGTGTGAGAATATATGTATAGGCACGGAGGATGACGAGGAAATTACCGAGATAACCACTGATACGGATGTTTGCTGTTGAGAACTCTTCTGTATTCTCTGAGTCTTCAATAACAAATCCGTCCTTTGTCTTGCTTACATGTGGCTTTGGAAGGAATGGTATCAGTTTCTCACAAACACCAACAGGGCCTGCGCCTGGTCCACCTCCGCCATGAGGGGTTGAGAATGTCTTATGGAGATTGAGGTGGATAACATCAAAACCCATGTCTCCTGGGCGTGCTGCCCCTAACAGTGGATTGAGGTTAGCACCATCATAGTAGAGTAAACCACCACACTCATGAATGAGCTTAGCAATCTCAGGAATATCTTTCTCGAATAGTCCTAACGTGTTAGGATTGGTCATCATCATTCCTGCAATGTCGTCACCTAAGAGTGGTTTTAAGTCGTTTACATCAACAAGACCATCCGATGTACTCTTTACCTCTACTATTTCTAATCCACAAACAGCGGCTGATGCAGGGTTAGTTCCGTGCGCAGAGTCAGGTACAATAACTTTTGTACGTTTCTTGTCACCACGCTGCTGATGATAAGAAGCAATGAGCATCAAACCCGTAAGTTCGCCATGTGCACCGGCGTATGGATTGAGTGTGACGTCAGCCATACCTGTGATAGAAGCAAGTGCACGCTGGATATTATACTCCACTTCCAATGCTCCTTGCACTGTTTCAATAGGTTGATGAGGATGCAAGTCTGTGAATGAAGCCATAGATGCGACCTCTTCGTTAATGACAGGATTATATTTCATGGTGCAAGAGCCCAATGGATAGAACCCATTGTCTACACCAAAGTTGTTTCGCTATGGTTAGTATAATGGCGCACAACGGTCATTTCGTCACATTCTGGTAGCTCAGCATCCTTCTCTCTCTTGCAGAAATCGGGTAGAGGATGATGTCCAAATTGATTTTCTGGGAGGCTGTAAGCACGTCTTCCTGGGTGTGATAACTCAAAAATCAGATTGCCATATAGTTTATTGTTCATTGTTGTTTAGATTTAGAAAGACATGGTGTTACTATAATAATCCGACGAGTGTGTCAATCTCCTCTTTAGTTCGTTTCTCTGTAACGGCAATAAGGAGTTTGTCATCATCAACCTTTATTCCTGGGAGAATACCCTGCTGTATAGCCTTATTGAAGAACTTGTCGCGGTCTTCAACATGCACAAGGAACTCATTAAAGAAAGGCTTGTCGTAAACAAGTTTAACTCTTTTAGAGTTAAGGAGTTGCTCGCAAAGGTAATGAGCAGCATCGTAACTTATCTGCGCTGCCTCTTTCAGGCCTTCTTTTCCCATTATGCTCATGTAGATAGTAGCATAAAGAGCCATCAAACTCTGGTTAGAACAGATGTTGGAAGTAGCCTTCTGTCGACGGATATGCTGCTCACGTGCTTGCAAAGTAAGGGCAAATACGCGTTGACCACGACTATCCACTGTCTTACCAACGATACGTCCTGGGAGTTTACGCATAAGCTTTTCTGTTGAACACATATAACCTGCGTAAGGTCCACCAAAGCCCATTGGCAATCCAAGACTTTGAATATCACCGACAGCAATGTCCGCATTCCACTCCTTTGGAGTCTTTAGTAAGGCGAGGTCGGCAGCAACACTATTAATGATGAATAGTGCTTTCTTATTATGACAAGTGTCTGCAAAGCCCGTGAAATCTTCAATGATTCCATATCGGTTAGGCTGCTGTACGATGACACCAGCTACACCCCCTTCTTGCATCCTTGCCTCTAAGTCGGCATGTGATGTTACACCATCAACGGCCTTGATAGCTTCCAGTTTGATGCCATGGAAGTGTGCGTATGTTTAATACACCAATGATATTCTTGCACAACGTTTCAGAATAGAGCACTGTATCAGCTTTTTTCGCATTGTCAAAAGCCACCATCATAGCCTCAGCAGTGGCAGTAGTGCCTTCATACATGGATGCATTGGCAATGTCCATACCTGTAAGTTCTGCCATCATACTTTGGAACTCAAATATATAATGGAGTGTACCTTGTGATATTTCAGCCTGATAAGGTGTATATGAAGTTAAGAACTCAGAGCGACTTAGAAGGTGATTGATAACGCTTGGAGCGTAATGATCGTACACTCCACCACCTGCAAAGCAAGTCAGTTTATTGTTCTTTTGACCGAGTTTCTCGAAGAACTTGCGTATTTCTAACTCGCTCATCGTGTCAGGGAGGTCATAGTCTCCCTTAAAACGGATACTCTCTGGTACCTCTGCATAAAGCTCATTAAGGTTCTTTATGCCGACACGTTCAAGCATCTGTTGGATATCCTCACTTGTATGAGGTAAGAATTTATGAATCATTTGTTTAGGACTGATTAGGTTAGTGTAGGCTGTTATATTAAGGAGGTGAGCGTTTATAAGTGAGGATAGGCTGTTCTTCTCTTCAGCTATTCAGTACCTATAAACGCCCACGTGTGGTGTTATAAGACTTTACTCAGCGCAGAACTCCTCGTATGCTTTTGCATCCATAAGGTTCTTGAGTTCCGCAGTGTCTGACAGTTCAACCTTTATGATCCAGTTTTCGTAAGCGTCTTTGTTCAGCAAACCTGGCTCATCCTCCAAGCTCTCATTTACTTCAATGACCTTACCAGAAACAGGGGCTTTGAGGTCAGAAGCGGCCTTCACGCTTTCAATAGCACCGAAATCATCGTCTATTTCAATGTCGTCATCAACATCAGGCATATCCACATAGACAACATTACCTAATGCGTGCTGTGCATAATCGGTAATTCCAATATACCCAATGTTACCTACTACTTTAACAAATTCGTGTGACTCAGAATAATAGAGTCCTTCAATTACTTTTGCCATAAATATGTATGTTTATGATTGTTTATTAGTTATCTTATATAAGCGGGACGGATTATATTGATATTATGTATAGTCATTCTTTTTTATAAAGACTATTCAATTTCAATATAATCCTCCCATTATTGTTTCTTATCCGACTTTATTTCTTATAGTGATTGTCGTAGAATTTCTTCTTAACGACCGTTCCTGGGAATGTCTTCTTGCGTATTTGGATGTCAACTCTATCACCCATTTGAATGGACTCATCGACTAATGCAACAGCACAACTCTTGTCTGTAGAGATAAGACGATAGCCTGTAGTTACTTCACCGACTTCTACACCATTCTTAAGAACCTTGTATCCGTGGCGTGGGATAGCATTTTCGTCTAATTCAATACCACGAAGACGCTGACGAACTCCCTCTTTCTTCTGTTTCAAGAGAGCCTCCTTACCAATGAACTCATCCTTGTCAAATTTTACAAACATAGATAGTCCAGCCATGACAGGGGTTATCTTGTCAGAAAGTTCATTTCCATAAAGAGGCATACCCACCTCGAAACGCAATGTATCTCGGCAGCCCAAACCGCATGGTTTAACGCCAGCTTCCATCAGCTTGTCCCATACCTTAACAATATACTCAGGTGTTCCATAGATTTCAAAACCATCTTCACCTGTGTAGCCTGTACGAGACACGATAACGTCAACGCCATCTTGCTTTAAGCACTTAACCTCATAGAATTTCAGATCTTTACAGTCAAGACCGAGCACCTCCTCTAACATCTTCTCAGCCTCAGGACCTTGAACGGCTAATTGACCGTATGCTTCACTCTTGTTCTCAATGGTAACATTGAAGCCTTCAGCGTTTTGTTCAATCCATGCTACATCTTTGTCGATGTTTGAAGCATTGATAGTCATCAAGTAAAGCTGGTCGGCAAGTTTACAAATACAGGTATCATCTACTACACCACCATCTGGATAGCATATCATACCATAGAGTACTTTCCCAGCAGCAAGTCCGTTCACATCGTTTGTAAAGATGTGATTAATGAACTTATCAGCGTCGGGACCACTTACAACCACCTCTCCCATGTGAGAGACATCGAACACTCCACAATGTTCTCTAACGGCATTATGCTCATCAATAATCCCTGTGTATTGAATGGGCATATCGAATCCAGCGAATGGAGTAATTAGTGCGCCTAATGCAACGTGTTTGTCATAAAGGCAAGTTCTTTTGTTTGTCATATTGTTTAGGTTTTAAGTTCTGTTCTTCTTTTGTAACCTATATGTGTATTTACAATAGGTTGGCTTTAAGAATTAAGTTCGATTGCAAAAATAAAGAAAAGTGATGATGTTACAAAATAAAATCGCAAGAAATGATGTTAATAAACTTAAAGTTAGGAATTGGTTAACTTTGTGAGTTATATAATTAATGGTTTCCAATATTTATTAGTACTTTTGTATCTTATCAAGATAGTAAAGGTATTAGTTAGATGAAGAAGTTACAACAGATATTATTACTTATTGCTTGCTTATTAGTTGTTGCTGTTGCTGCTGTACAGAGGGATGGTAAACTATTAGGAAATAGTGTGTTTAGCAATGAAAAGAAGGTCACAAAAGCTCGTGTAGATACGCTCCATACGCTGGATGATGGGACGGTAGTTATTAATACGACTTACTTAGCTAAGGATGTGAAAGGCTTTGGCGGTGCAGTACCTTTAGAGATTTACATAAAGAAAGGTAGGATAGTAAAGGTAGAAGCTTTACCCAATTCAGAAACTCCCGACTTCTTTCATGAGGCGAGTGCCTTATTGACTCGTTGGGACGGTAAGACCACTGAGCAAGCATTAGCTATGAAGGTAGATGGTGTGACGGGTGCTACATTCAGCTCAAAGGGCATTATTGGGAATATGAAGGCGGGTCTACAGTATGCTGCGAATAACGTGAAAGAAACGTCTTTCCTCGATAAGTTAGATTTACGAACAAAAACTCTTGTAGGGCTTATCGTGGTTCTTATGGCAGCTATTATCCCTTTGTTTATCAAGTCTAAGCGTTATCGTGTGTTCCAACTCCTACTGAATTTCGTTGTCTTAGGCCTTTGGTGTGGTACATTCCTTTCGTGGTCTGTCCTTGTTGGGTTCATGTCAGGCGGTGTCAACATGTGGGTTTCACTAATTCCCATCATCATGTTGATTACCGCATTCATCTATCCACTATTTGGTAAGAAGAATTATTACTGTACGAACATTTGTCCTTTGGGATCCATACAAGATTTAGCTGGAATGGCTAATCATACTAAATGGAAGATGAGTAAGCGAACGGTACAATACTTAGAACGTTTCCGTAAGATTCTCTTTTGGCTTCTAATGCTTTGATGCTCACGGGTGTATGGTCAGAATGGATGAACTATGAGCTTTTCATAGCTTTCATTTTCAAGTCTGCTTCTTGGGTGATTATTCTTTTGGCCATCGTCTTTGTGCTACTTTCTATCTTTGTTCCACGCCCTTATTGTCGCTTTGTTTGTCCTATGGGAAGCCTCTTTAAGTTGTCGTCAACAAAGATTACAAAATGGTTGTAAACGGTGTTTTTATAGGTAAAGCAGATGTGAGAATATTGTTGAATACTTGAATATAGGTTAGTCCACATTATATATATAGATGTATGTGTGTGTTTACTTAGATCTATCTTTTGGTGAGTATTCAACTTATTTTTATTAAGTTTGCACAATAACTCCTATACTTTACTATAAAAAGAACAATTATGAAGGTCGATATCAACCGTATAAAATATTTCTTAACAGTAGGTCTCTTCTTGAAGAGGGAGCATAGCTCGAAGCGAAAGGACATTGCCATCAGAGAGTTACAGAAGTTCTATCTTGCTGTGAAATTCTTTTTTGAACGCAACCACGCAGCTTCTGCGACAGAGCTATCGTTCTCCACGATTATGGCCATCGTACCTATAGCGTCTATGATTTTCGCTATTGCGAATGGTTTTGGCTTTGGACAATTCCTCGAAAAACAGTTTCGTGAGATGCTATCGGCCCAACCAGAGGCCGCTACTTGGCTACTTAAGCTTACGCAATCATACCTTATTCATGCTAAAACAGGCATCTTTATCGGAATAGGTTTGGTGATTATGCTTTATAGTGTGTTCTCTTTGATACGAACAGTAGAAGGTGCTTTCGATAGTGTATGGCAAGCTAAGGGCACTCGTCCCCTTAGTAGGGTGATTATAGACTATACTGCTATGATGTTTCTTGTACCTATTAGCATTATCATATTATCTGGCTTGAGTATCTATTTCTATAGTTTTGTAGAGAACTTAAACCATCTTCGTTTCCTTGGGACCATTGCGAGCTTCTCACTTCGCTATCTTGTGCCGTGGGCTATACTTACGCTTATGTTCATAGTACTTTATGTTTTCATGCCTAATGCGAAGGTTAAGATAACGAAAACAATTGGTCCTGCGATGATAGCGAGCTTAGCTATGCTCTGTCTACAAGCTGTTTATATCCATGGACAGATATTTCTTACCAGTTACAATGCCATTTATGGTTCGTTTGCGGCACTCCCGTTGTTTATGTTATGGATACTTGTGTCATGGTATATCTGCCTTTTTTGTGCCGAGCTTAGCTATATCAATCAGAATTTAGAGTACTATGAGTGTCAGATTGATACGGAGGAAATATGTCATAATGACTTTATGATGATGTGTGCAACGGTATTAAGCCATATCTGTCAGCGCTTTGCAAAAGGTGAGAAACCGCATACAGCTTTGCAGATAAAGGATGCAACGGATATTCCGGTACGTATCACGGTGGAGATACTTTACAAGTTAATGCAGGTAGACCTTGTTTCAGAAAACGTTTCTCCCACTTCTGATGAGGTCACTTACACGCCCACTTACGACACAACTAACATTACTGTTGGCGAGATGATAGCTCGTTTGGAGTCGGCTCCTAAGTCGTCGAAGTTGGGTCTTTTAGGCTTCTCTCCTCAAAGGATATGGAACCATGATATATATAATAAGGTGGGGAATGTGCGTGTAGCTTATCTAAATGAACTGAAATCAATCAATATTAAGGAGCTGATAAGCAATGTTGAAGAGTAATCCCCGCAGTATGTTGTGATGGGTGTTAGGTGTTGAATGATGGGTGTTGGGTGTTGAATGTTAGGTGTTAATGGCTTGTTTAGCTGGGTGTTGGGTGTTGAATGTTAGGTGTTAATGGCTTGTTTAGCTGGGCGTTGGGTGTTGAATGTTAGGTGTTAATGGCTTGTTTAGCTGGGTGTTGGGTGTTGAATGTTAGGTTTTAATGGCTTGTTTTGCTGGGTGTTAGGTGATGAATGTTAGGTTTTAATGGCTTGTTTAGCTGGGTGTTAGGTGGTGAATGTTGGGTGTTAATGGCTTGTTTAGCTGGGTGTTGGGTGTTGAATGTTGGGTGTTAATGGCTTGTTTTGCTGGGTGTTGGGTGTTGAATACTGGGTGTTAATGGCTTGTTTTGGCTATTAACTGTTGAGTGAAAGGTGTTAAAATTATAGCGAACTTTGTCCCGTTAGGCGCTCCCCTCCCTTTCGGGGAGGGGCTGGGGGAGAGGTCCCTTCTTTATTTCCTTGTCAATAATTTTCGCCATTCTCTCTCCTAACACATGCCTTTTAAGCTAATAGAAGAGGCCCTTCTACAATCAAGAACATGCCCTTCTTGGGTGTTGAAGACGCTCTTCTTGGAGCAAGAAAGGCGTCTTCTTAAATGCTATATGTAACATACTGATTTCGTGTAGGTTATTAACTCGTTTTTAAGCGAAGACATACCCTTGTATAGAAAGTGTTTAGTATGATAATATGTAATGATATTTTATCATCGCACTTGTGCCTTTAAGGTATGGAGGAATAGTGTTTAAGAAAATAAGAGGAGGTGAAGTCTCTCACTTACTACGGGTGAGAAGTAGAGGGAGAAGCCATCAAGTAGGCTATAAACGAACAACTATTTTATGGGAAAATGGCTCCTGCTGTTGCATGATTGTTTGTTGTTTAGATTTCTAAAAACCTTTTTGGTGATAAGCTTTAATGGAGGTGTCAAGAAGAGTAATTGGTGAAAGGCTGAGGTTCTTATTCTCTTCAAGTTTTTAGAAAACTGTTATTTAGATTCTTTTAGATAATAAACACTAAGTGTATTAATAAATAAAAAAAGTCCCAGACTTGTTAGTCTGGGACTGAAAGATTACTTGTCTCACGACAACTAATCTTCTAACCTTAATAATCTAATACCATGAAAAACACGTTGCAAAGATATCTAAATCTTGTTATATACCCAAATATATAATGTTAAATAAGGTAAATATTCAGTTTTTATTCCCTATTTTCTAAAATATCTCCACATTTGTCTTTCCACTTGACTATTGTATGCTGTTAAGTAATCCGAGCTTGCCTTCATTAACTAACTTTATGATTAGCTCTCCAAACAAAGTGTTCTGCCAAGCAAACCACTCACGGGTAAACTTATTGGCATCGTCCTTATAGAAGCTTTCATGTATGAAACCTGTTCCGGCGTCAGTATTCATCAACATCTCAATACACTGTCGAATCTCCTTATCATCCTTTGAGGTAAAGGCCCTCATCATGATGGACATTGGCCATATCATGTCGTTACCAATGTGCGGACCACCAATGCCCTCGCCCGCTTTACCACGATGGAAGTAGGGGTTATCCTCGCTCCATACGTAACGACGGGTGTTCTGATAGATCGGATCATCAACGCTTACGTCACCAAGATATGGCATTGCTAACAGGCTCGGTACGTTGGCGTCGTCCATTAAGAAGTAGCCTCCAAAACCATCTACCTCGTATGCATATATCTTACCATACTTAGGGTGATTGTAGACAGCATACTTTTGTAAGGCGTTGCTAACCTCATTGGCAAGGTCAGTACACTGTGTGGCAAGTGCAGTGTCCTTGTTTACTTTAGTCAAAATCTCTGCTGCCTTGCGTAGAGAAGACACAGCCATGAAGTTTGATGGGACAAGGAATTGTAGCGTCGTAGTATCGTCTGATGGGCGGAAGGCAGATGCTATCAATCCAACAGGTTTGGCAGGTGCACCCCAGCCCGCATTGTTCATCGTGTCAAGTGCACGGTCTGTAACACGCAGGAACTTGTAAGTTCCTCTCCCATCTTTCTTCTGTTGTTCATGAAAAGTCTTGAGTATGTTCTCTACTGCTTTAATCCATTCAGGGCCGAAGACACTTGTGTCGCCTGTAACCTTCCAATATTCGAAGGCAAGACGGATAGGATAGCAGAGAGAGTCAATCTCAAACTTACGTTCGTGTATCTCTGGTTTCATATCCGTCTCATCGGTCATCCAACGACCATTTGGGTCTGGCTTATGATTGAAAGCATTGGCGTATGGGTCGATATTGATACACTTCAACTGGCGATTGATTACACCAGCTAACATCTTCCTCAACTTCTTGTCTTTACCAGCCAACTGTACGTAAGGCCATACCTGTGCACCAGAGTCGCGTAGCCACATGGCAGGGATGTCGCCAGTATAGACGAATGTGTCAGGTGTTCCATCAGCTTCTTCGCCATAGTGAACGGTGGTATCGAGTGTATTTGGGAAGCAATTCTCAAACATCCAAGCAAGTCGTTTATTCGTCAACTTCCTTACGATGCTTTGAATCTCTTTCTCTACAGCCTCTGAACGGAAAAGTCTTTCAGCCTCTTTAGGGCGCTTTGAGACGAGTGTTACTGCATCTGCTGGGCAGGTGAGATGGTTTACTTGTACCTTATTAATATTGTCAGCATTGACAGTTTGCACTTGTAATGCCATAAGTGCAACGAATGTTGATGTAAGATAGGTAATCTTTCTCATACGTTATGATTTAGTTTTATCGATACTTATTGATATGTTCAACAACCTGATAGACCTCTTCATCAGTCATTGTGGGGTTACAAGGAAGGGAGAGCTCTTGCTGATGAATGAGCTCTGTGATAGGATAATGTCGGTCGTTCCATTCCTTATAAGCTTGTTGCTGATGGGGTGGAATGGGGTAGTGTATCATTGTTCCAATGCCATTCTGCCTTAGATATTGCTGTAAGCGGTTGCGAGTAGGGCAGAAGATGGGGAAGATGTGATATACATTATCCCTGTCCTTATCCTCTGTGAGGGTTATTTGTGGGTTGTTAATATTGTCGTAGTATGTCTTAGCAATATGTTTTCTCCGTTGGTTCTCACCATCGAGATAGGGTAGTTTCACGTTCAACACAGCAGCTTGAACTTCGTCTATACGACTGTTCCGACCCTTGAAAGTAAACTCATATTTACGTGCTGAACCATAGTTGGCAAGGCTTCTGATTGTCTGTGCCAGCTGTTCGTCATTGGTTGTCACAGCCCCAGCATCCCCCAAGGCACCGAGGTTCTTACCTGGATAAAAGCTGTGAGCGGCTGCGTGACCAAGGCTTCCTGTCCGTTTATCTCCGTAGTGACAACCATGAGCTTGTGCGTTGTCTTCAAGCAGTAGGAGGTTATGACGCTTACAGAGGTCGCTGATGAAAGGAGTGAAGGCACATCTTCCATAGAGGTGAACGAGCATGATGGCACGTGTACGAGGTGTGATAGCTTGCTCAATCAGCTCACTGTCAATCTCTAAAGAGTTGATATCGGGTTCAACAAGGATAGGAGTAAGGTGGTTCTCAGTGATGGAAAGGATAGTTGCTATGTAGGTGTTAGCTGGTACGATGACCTCATCTCCTTCTTTAAGTAGCCCTAATTCCCTATAAGCACGGAGGGTAAGGCAAAGCGCATCAAGTCCGTTACCACAAGTTACGCAGTATTTCGTACCAATATATTGTGCGTAGTTTTTTTCAAACAATGTCGTACACTCCCCTTGCAGATACCATCCTGAGCGTAGTACCTGATTAACAGCGCAGTCATCTCTGCCTCATGCAAGGCTGTTATCTTTTGAAGTGAGAGGTAATCAATCATGTTTATGCTTTTATAAAGGAAGATTGGTTGTTGTGGGATTGCTCGAATTATTCTATGACAGAACGTGTTTCCCACGTATAACAATCATAGCATACTCCTCGCCCTCCAAAGCCTTCTTTTTGAAAAATAAGTGTCGTATTAAGAACCTTTCCTTCCTCTTCTGTGCTCTTACCAAAGTCAAAGAAGCCTTTACGATTTGCATAGACATCATTAAGAATATAGTCAAAGAGGAGGTCGATGGCCCCAAGTCTTTTCCCTTCTGGGGATGCTGAGATATACTGAGTATGAACGACTTGTGGCATCTCATAGATGATAGTGCCCCCAATAGCAATCCCTTTGTCATTGTAAGCCATGAATAGTCTAATCGAGTTAGGGAACCGACTGTGGAGTAAAGTTAATTCTTCAAGGGAGTGTACAGGGTGAGTAGCATACTTATTGGTAAGGTTCTTATCGAGAATATCCCAAAAAGTAGCAAGGTCCTGACTCTCCCGAACTGTCACGCCAGCACGTGTTGCTTTCCTAACTCCGCTTCTGCGGCTCTCAGTGAACTTTATACGTGAATCGAGTGGAATAGTACTTGATATGTTACGAGATGTTAGTTGCGCATGACAAATATATGTAAGCGCATAGAGATCTTCCTCGGCAGGATAACAATGGTATATCCATGGCGTAGGTCTATAGATAACTCTTTGTACTCCAGAATGGTAAAGATATTCATTAATCCTAATGAATACCTCGCAAATCTCTGCTGTAGTAGCCTGTTTCTTTGTTATAAGTCCACCATAAGTTAACCCTTGATGAGAGTAAAGTGTATTGCCTAAACGGTTAGCAGGTAAGAGTGCATAGAGTTGTTCTTTACGGTAAATCATCAGCGAAGCATCCTGAAATCTATCAGCATGATAATCCATATAAGAACGATTGAAGAGGAATGTTCCTTGTCGAGATTGCTCTATAAAGTCGTTCCACTCTTGCGCTTGTTTTTGCGTATATGGCTTTACCTCAATCATTATATATTAGCATTAAACGTCAGAAAGGTGTTCTTAGGCTGATTTGGTGGGGCTTCTCTTATTTCTTCTTAATACTTATATAATTAAGAAACTCCTTATAATCACGAATATAATCACCCTCATCGAAAGGGTCTTCGGCCAAGACGAGACATACAGCCCCCGAAGAGAAATCGTCGAGCGAACGCCATATATCTGTGTTGACAAGGAGCCCTTGATAGGGATGATTCAGTAGGAAAGATTGTTTATCACGTCCATCATCGAGCGTAACAGTAAAGGATCCGCTAACAGCTATGATGAACTCTCGGCAGTGTTTATGGGCATGACCACCACGGCAAGCGCCTGATGGTACATCGTATGTCCAATATACTCGAGAGATGTTAAAGGGGATGTCTTTCATTGCCTCAGCAAGAGAGAGGTTGCCACGTGGGTCAACTATCTTTTGCAAAGAGATAATCTTTCCTATTGAAGATTCTGTTTCGTTCATTCTTACAGTCTTTTGACTTATCGTCTTTTACTTCTTCATATAGGGATCTGTACCTAATACGGTTGCAGCAACACGCTTAGTCTTATCACGAAGTACATCCATATCGGTGCCAACCTCCCCATAGCAGAGTGCTACACCCATACGTCGTCCGACATGAGCAATAGGTTTATTGAAGATACGTAGGCGTGTCCTGTCTTCTTTGCAAGCTTCTATTAGATTGTAAGACAGAGGTTTGTCGCTCTCTGTAGGAGATAGAATAACAGCTGAACAACCTGCATGTTCAAGGTGGATAGCAGGTATTGGGAGTCCCATAACGGCACGGAAATGAAGCTCAAACTCGTTGAAATTGGTTGTGTGAGCCAATGTAACCATACCAGTATCATGTGGTCGAGGTGATAGCTCAGAGAAGATTACTTCCCCCTTCTTTGTTAGGAAGAACTCAACTCCCCATATACCATATCCTGTAAGAGCACGTGTTACCTCGTTGGCAATATGCTCTGCCTGCCGTAAAGCCTCTTCTGAGATAGCGTATGGTTGCCAGCTTTCACGGTAGTCTCCACCTTTCTGTATGTGTCCGATAGGTGGGCAGAAGAGGGTAGGACCGTCCTTCTGTGTCACAGTGAGCAGGGTAAACTCGCTCTCAAAGTCTATGAACTCTTCAATAATCACCTCCTTCACATCGCCACGTGCGCCATCCATCGCATTCTTAAACGCTTCTTCGAGTTCTTCATCATTGTGAACATAGCTCTGCCCATGCCCACTTGAACTCATCAGAGGTTTTACAACACATGGAAAACCAATCTCGTCGGCTGCTGTCTTAAACTCTTCATAAGTCTTGGCATAGAAGTATTTAGCTGTTCTTAACCCTAAGTTACGTGCTGCGAGGTCGCGTATAGCACGGCGATTCATCGTGAAGTTCACAGCACGTGCTGATGGAGCAACCTGTATTCCACGCTCTTCATAATCGAACAAGCGTTCTGTTCTGATCGCTTCTATCTCTGGAATGATGAGGTCAGGCTTGTGTTTATCTACAATAGCATCAAGTGCTGTACCATCAAGCATATCTATTACTTCAGACTCATCAGCTACCTGCATGGCAGGTGCGTTCTCATAGTTATCGCAAGCAATGACGTACTGTCCAGCACGTTTAGCCGCAATAACGAACTCCTTGCCCAGTTCGCCTGAGCCTAATAACAAGATTTTTTTCATGTGAAGAGATATAGTCTACGTTTTGAATGTGAGAAGGGTTAACACCCTCGCCATTGTTGTCTGATGGATAGATGAGGGTGTAGAATTATATTTTAGTTAGTTATGTTATCTCCCTTTCTTGGTGTACATCATGTCATAGTACTTTTGGTAATCACCAGAAGTAACCTCTTGTATCCAGTCTTGATGCTCTAAGTTCCAACGGATAGTCTTAACGATACCATCCGCAAACATCGTTTCTGGATACCAACCTAACTCGTTCTTAATCTTTGTTGGGTCAATGGCATAGCGTGCATCATGGCCTAAACGGTCAGGGACATGTGTGATTAGTTCTTCATTAATCCAGCTGATGTCGATATCGCCATTTGCGTCTTTCACCTGCTTCTTAAGTATAGTACGGAGATTCTTGTCCTCTGCCATCATATCATGAATAGTCTTGATAGTGAGCTTAACGATGTCGATGTTCTTCATTTCGTTATGACCACCAACATTGTAGACTTCGCCTTCGCGTCCTTCACGTACAACCATATCAATAGCCTTGCAATGGTCTTCTACATACAACCAGTCGCGTACATTCAATCCTTCACCATATACTGGTAGTTTCTTATCTTCGAGGATATTGTTGATAATTAATGGTATCAACTTCTCTGGGAAGTGGTAAGGACCATAGTTGTTAGAGCATCGTGTAATGCTGACAGGCATGTGATAAGTATCATGATAAGCCATTATAAAATGGTCCGCACTGGTCTTGCTGGCTGAATAAGGGCTGTGTGGACAGAGTGGGGTCTGCTCTGTAAAGTAGCCTTCAGCCCCCAATGAACCATAAACTTCATCTGTTGAAACTTGGTGATAGCGTTTGCCTTTTTTCCAAGTAGGGTAGCCCTGCTCGTCTTTACCTGTCACCCATGCACGACGAGCAGCGTCTAAAAGGTTCTGTGTACCGAGGATGTTAACTGAAAGGAACAACTGTGGGTCTTCAATAGAACGGTCGACATGACTTTCTGCAGCAAAGTTTACGAGATAGTCGATATCATATTCAGTAAAGAGTTTATCGGCAAGTTCGCGATCACGAATGTCTCCTTTTACAAAGACACAACGCTCATCGTCGATATCATCTTTGATAGTACCGAGGTTACCTGCGTATGTAAGTGCATCGAGGACGATAACCTTAATTTCTTCATTCACATACTTCTTATGAAGTAGATACTTAATGTAGTTTGCTCCGATAAAGCCGGCAGCACCAGTTACTAAATAAGTTTTCATATCTTTGTTATTAATTTGTTTGTTATTCTTATGGGTAAGTTTTAATAGTCTTTATTGTATGTAACGTCTAAGACCACTATAATTCAGAGGAGTATTATATATGTTCAGATTGTTTATTACCTAATGTTATAACCTCGCAATCAGTAAATTTATTGCCCTCAATGGTTAACCTCACCAGTGTTCTTTCCTTGTGCCATCCACGTAGACCGGCTGCACCTGGATTAATATGAAGTAGGTTTAATGTCTTATCAAACTGTATCTTGAGGATATGAGAATGTCCGTCAACGAACAAGTTGGGCGGGGAAGCAAATAGCATACCCTGTACTGAGCGGTCATAACGACCTGGGTAACCTCCGATATGTTTAAGGAGTACATCAATATCCTCGCACTTGAAGCGTAGAATCTCCCGATAACGAGCACGCAGAGTATTGTCATCTATATTCCCACATACGGCTCGGAAGATGGGCTTCATGGCTTCGAACTTATCAGCAACCTCTAATGAGCCAATGTCACCAGCGTGCCATATCTCGTCACAATTGCCAAGATAGTATTCATACTTATTATCCCAGTAGCCGTGGGTATCAGAGATTATACCAATACGTTTCATTAACTGTTCTTCTTTCTGATGAAATCAGCTATCAAGTCCTTGGTCTTTTCTAAGCCAAGTATGCTGGCATCAATACAGAGGTCATAGCTTTCTGCATGTCCCCAAACCTTTGTTGTGTAATAGTTATAATACTTAGCACGTTCGTTCTCACCATTCTCAATAAACTTGCGAGCCTCTTCTTTCGTACATCCGCGTCGCTCACATACGTTAGTAATACGGGTGTCTAATGAAGCTGTTATAAAGATATTGACCGTGTTAGGATTGTCACGTAAGACATAGTCGGCAGTTCTCCCGACAAATACACACCGTGGGTTCTGCTTTGCCATCTCCCGAATAGCATCGCTTTGGAACTGATATAGACTTTCTTGTGAGAAGTTACTCTTATAAAAGTCATTGTCGCCTAAGAGCGGGAGATGTATGTGGAAGTGTCCTTTCATAAATCCTTTCTGCTCATCATTTTGCTCAAAGAACTTCTCAGAGAAGCCACTCTCCTTAGCTGCAATATTGAGTATCTCACGGTCATAGTATTGACATCCGAACTCATCTGCAAGCATCTTTGCAATGATATGGCCACCACTACCTATCTGACGACCAACGTTTATGATTAGTTCCTTTTCCATCTTTAGATTCTTTATTACGATTCTGAGTTTTGATTGTTCGCCAGTTGTTTCTTCATTCGCCGCATATAAGTAACAAGGATGATGGCCGCAACTAATGATGCTAAGAAATCACTTGAAGGCAGCGAAGCCCACACACCATCTAAGTCGAAGAAGTTCGGTAGAATGATAAGGAGTGGGATAAGAAATAGTAGTTGGCGAGAAAGTGACAAGAAGATACTTATCTTTACCTTACCAATACACTGGAAGAAATTTGTTACAACCATTTGAAATCCTACAATAGGATACATCATCATGTTTATCTTAATTGCTTTGATAGCTTGTTGAATTAGTTCTGGGTCCGTGGTAAACATGCGTGCGCAGTATTGTGGAGCTAAATGGGCTATTAACCAAGCTGTGACCATAATCCCCGTTGCGGTAAAGATAGTCAGTTTCAGTACTCGCATCAATCTGTCGTTCTGCTGGGAACCATAGTTATAGCCCGCTATTGGCTGCATACCTTGGTCTAATCCGATGATGAACATGACGAAGATCATCGCTATACTATAGGCGATGCCGAATGCGCCAACAGCCATATCGCCACCGTATCTAACAAGTTGATTATTCATGAAGATAACCACTATACAGGCACAAACATTCATCAAGAATGGAGAAATACCAATCGAAATGATGTTCTCAACCAAGTGTCTTTTAAGACGATATATTCCTCGTTTAAGGTGTAGTATCTCATCTTTATTCGTAAACTGCTTCATCTGCCAGCATAAAGCTAATGCTTGCGATAAGACAGTAGCGAATGCAGCGCCACGAATTCCCCATCCCCAAAGTCTAATAAAGATAAAGTCTAACACTATATTCATCAATACTGTGAATATGGTAGCCGTCATGGCTTGTCGTGGTTTTGACGCAGCTCGGAGTACAGCATTCATTCCAAAGTACATGTGAGAGATTACATTACCAGCTAAGATAACCTCCATGAAGCTACGAGCGTATGGGATGGTGGCATCGCTTGCACCAAAGAAGCGCAGGATGGGGTCGAGGAAGATGAGGCATATTATGCCGAAAGAACTTCCTATAATCAAGTTCAGTGTTATCGTGTTACCAAGGATGTTCTCTGCTGTTTTGTAGTCTCTTTGCCCTAACTTAACACTGATAGACGTCGATGCACCTATTCCTACGGCTGCTCCAAAGGCTGCTCCGAGGTTGATAAAAGGGAAAGTTATGGCCAAACCTGATATCGCCATTGGACCAACGAACTGTCCGATAAATATTCTGTCTATAATGTTATAGAGCGAGGCAGCTATCATCGCAATGATAGCAGGGAATGCATATTGTACCAATAGTTTACCTACAGGCTTCGTCCCTAACTCTAAAGTCGCACTCTTATTATCCATTTAAGATTCTATTACATGTCTATAAACGAATGAAAAACATCCTTATACCATGCTTGCAAATGTACGAAAAAAAAATGAGAAAACCTATTTGTAGCATCATGAAATGTAGGTTTATAGGGTATGTAGTGCTTATTTCTCAATGCATCTACTAAGTTCGTCGTTTTTTTTCATCATGATGAGAAATATTTATCTTCATGAAAAGAAATATTTTCAGTCACGTAAATAAATATTTCTTTTCATGAAAATAATTCGATGTTGATTGTGTTCTGATAGAGAAAACAAGTTTTAGAGGTATAAAGGAGGGTGTCTTCTTTAGCTTTAACCATGATAAGTAAATAGCTAATATACAGCTAATTATTTTATAGAACTACCCTCTTAAAATAAGCGACTCGCCTACTTCTTATTCATTCCCTCGTCTATCAATAAACTTGTTTACCCATCTCCTTGCCAACTAAACAAGTTCCACTTTATCCATTTCCTGCTCTTTGTCGCAGTAATGACACTTGAGAATACCATGTTCCTTGTCCACTATATGGAAGATGGTGTCCATTGGTTCGTTATTAGTAATGCACTTTGGATTGTTGCATTTCACAATGCTCCGAAGCTCGTCCGGTGTCACCACCTTCTTCTTCTCTACCACTTCATAGTCATTAATGATGTTCAACACCACGTTCGGTGCCACGACCGACAGACGAGAAATCTCATCATCAGTGAAGAACTTATCGCTCACTTTGATGATTCCCTTTGTGCCTACCATCTTCGATGAGAAGTTGAAACCGATAGTGACAGGTGTGGAGAGCTTCTGGAGCTGTAGTAGGTTCACAACCTGAAAAGTCTTCTCTGCTGGGATATGGTCTATAACTGTGCCGCTTTCAATGGCAGCTACCAGACGTTCTTTCTTTGACATAATCATATAAGCCTCACTCTGTCTCCTCTGTTGAAAGGTATGCCTGACAGGGTGTTCGTGGGCTGTTTTCTTTGTTCACTCATAGGCATTATGAGTATGTTTTTATTTTTCTTGGGTTATGCTAACTCTATCGATGGCATCATCTGACCTTAGCCAAAAGTTTACTTTACGAACTTTACCAGTGGTGTTAGGCTCAATGGTAATCGTGAGTGTGTTGCCTGTTAATTCTGCTGTGTACCATCTCCCTACCATACCGGTGCTGATGACCTTATCCCCATATTGTGCTGCAGATTCTTCAACAACCATACTTGCAAACCTTAAGGTTGGATAGCTGGTGCATACCAACTTGTAGGTTCCCCCATTAGCAGGAACAGTTATATTCCTTGGGTCGCCAGTATAGTCCGATGTCCAGTTCATGGTTACCCTGTGAAGGTCATCATCTGTATACTTATTACAGCTGAATATGGTAGACAAAAGAACGAACAACAATGCTGCAAACGTACCTCTCTTTAATTTACCCATGTTCATAACCTTTATTAAGTACTTATTCAAGAATCGTTTTATCGTTTTTTACCTCCTCCATTGATATTCCAAGGCAATGGCAGAAGATAGCTTCACGGGCAAAGAGACCATTGCGAGCCTGCTCAATATAGTAGGCATGTGGACTATCATCGACATCGTATGCAATCTCATTCACACGTGGAAGCGGATGAAGAATCTTCATGTTTGTACGTGCCAAAGCAAGCATATCACGGCGAAGAATATAGACGTTCTTCACACGCTCATATTCCATCAAGTCAGAGAAACGCTCTTTTTGTACACGCGTCATGTAGATGATGTCTGCATTCGCAATCACTTCTGGTGTGAAATCCTCGTGTTCTTCGAAGCGGATGTTATGCTCGTGGCAGTAAACCTTATACTCCTCTGGCATAGCGAGTTCCTTCGGTGCAATAAAGTGAAACGTTGGATTGAAATGACGCATAGCCATAAGGAGAGAGTGAACAGTCCTACCATATTTCAAATCACCCACAAGGTATATGTTTAGATTCTCCAGTGTCCCTTGTGTCTGATAGATAGTATAGAGGTCGAGTAAGCATTGTGAAGGATGTTGATGTGCACCATCACCAGCGTTGATGATAGGCACAGGTGCCACCTCCGACGCATACTGTGCTGCACCTTCTATATAGTGTCGCATGACAATAGCGTCAGCATAGTTTGAAACCATGAGTATCGTATCTTTCAATGTCTCCCCTTTACTGACACTTGACACCTTGGCATCGGTAAAGCCAATAACGCGTGCACCGAGTCGGTTAGCGGCTGTTTCAAAACTAAGTCGGGTTCGTGTAGAAGGCTCATAGAATAGTGTTGCGATGACTTTCCCCTTGAGTAACTCACGATTTGGGTGTTTCTCAAACTCCTGAGCCATCTCAATAAGATAGAGCAACTGGTCACGTTCCAACCCTTGGATATTCACAAAGTTATGCTTTCCATATTTGTTTTGTGATGTTTTAGTTCTTTTTCTGGTGGTAAAGGTACATTATTATTTCCTATCCAACGAACGATAAAAAGGGAAATATCTATCTATTATAAAAAAACATCTATTTATTTTGCTTATCCATTGATTTAGTTTATCTTTGCATAATATTTTCACAACGTTATGAGAAGACATTTTGTACATTTCCTTTGGGGCTCGCTCCTTGCTATATTGGGTGTTATTACCGTATTTTTCATCTCTGTTTGGAATGGTTGGGTAGGGTATATGCCTAATATGGATGAATTGTCTAACCCTATAGATAAGTTTGCTTCGCAGGTCTATTCATCTGATCAACAGCTCATCGGAACATGGAATGCGGATAATAATAACCGTGTAGCAATCGACTATAACGGCTTATCACCGCATCTTGTTCATGCTCTCGTCGCTACTGAGGATGAGCGTTTTTATGAACATTCAGGTGTTGACTTCATTGCACTTGGACGTGCTGTTGTGAAGCGCGGAGTGATGGGACAAGCAAGTGCGGGTGGTGGATCAACGATTACACAACAGCTTGCTAAGCAGTTGTTCTCCGAGAAAGCGCATAGCACAGTGGAACGTCTTTTGCAGAAGCCTATCGAGTGGATCATCGCTGTAAAGCTCGAACGCCACTTTACGAAAGAAGAGATACTTGCCATGTATTTCAATTACTTCGACTTTCTACATAATGCTGTTGGTATCAAGCGAGCTGCAAATGTGTATTTTAATAAGGAACCTCGTAAGTTGACAGTGACGGAGGCTGCTATGTTGGTGGGTCTTTGTAAGAATCCATCTATGTTCAATCCGCTTCGTTACCCAGAACGTTGTAAGCAGCGTCGCAATGTTGTTTTGATGCAGATGGTTAAGTCTGGTTATGTTACGAAGGCTGAATACGACGAGTTGTCACAACGTCCATTGGGCTTACACTTCACTAAAGCAAAGCCTGTTAGCGGTGCGGCCGACTATTTCCAGGCATATCTTCGACAGTATATGATGGCTAAGAAGCCTGTACGTGAGGATTATCAAGCATGGCAAAATCGTCAGTTTGTACTCGACTCTATCGCTTGGGAGCAAGACCCACTATATGGTTGGTGTAATAAGAATACGAAACGTAATGGCGAACCTTATAATGTTAATACTGACGGTTTGCGTATCTATACAACGATTGATACCCGTATGCAGCAGTATGCTGAAGAGTCTGTTCGCAAGCATGTAGGCGGATATTTGCAGTCACAGTTTAATCTTGCAATGCGTTATAAGAAGAATGCTCCATTCTCATCAAATATCTCTCGTCGTACAATAAAGGAGATTCTCAATCGCTCTTGTCGGCAGACACTGCGTTATCAGCGGCTGAAAGAGCAGGGTGCTACACCTGATGAGATTAGGCGTAGTTTCCAAACACCGCACGAAATGACAATCTTTACCTATCATGGTGATGTAGATACGGTGATGACTCCAATTGACTCTATCCGCTATTATAAGTCGTTCTTGCGTTCTGCCTTCGTCAGTATGGACCCACATACGGGTGCTGTTAAGGCTTACGTAGGCGGTATCGACTATCAACACTTCAAGTATGATGTTGTCATGGGAGGTCGTCGTCAGGTTGGTTCTACCATCAAGCCGTTCCTTTATGCACTTGCAATGCAGAATGGTATGACTCCATGTACACTTGCACCGAACGTTCAGCGCACTTATGGTGGGTGGACTCCTCGTAATGGTTCACGTGCTCGTTATGGTCAAGAAGTGCCTTTGCGTTGGGCTTTACAGCAGTCAAACAACTGGATATCAGCCTATCTAATCAACCTCTTAGGGCCTTCTCAATTTGTGAATATCTTACATGACTTCGGATTGAACAACCCAGATATTGATAAGAACACGAGTCCGGTGTTATGTCTCGGACCTTGTGAAGCATCTGTTGGAGAGATGGCAAGTGCCTATACCACCTTTGCCAATGGTGGTATCCGTTGTGCACCATTGTTCGTAACAAAGATAGAAGATAGTCATGGTAACGTGATTGCTAAGTTCCAACCATTGATGACTGAGGTTATCTCAGAGGTTAGCTCTTATCAGATGATTGATATGTTGCGTGCTGTTATCCAAGGTGGAACAGGTAGCCGATTGCGTTATGCTTACCATCTCACGGCCGACATGGGTGGAAAGACGGGTACAACGAATAACAACGCAGACGGTTGGTTCATGGGTATTACGCCTAACTTGGTAAGTGGTTGCTGGGTAGGTGGTGAGGATCGTGACATCCATTTTGATCATACCTCTATGGGTCAAGGTGCTACAATGGCTTTGCCTGTATGGGCTTACTATATGCAACGTGTTTATGCCGACAAGCGTTTAGGGTATAGCCAGAGCACTAAGTTCACCATGCCAGCTAAGTTTAATCCTTGTCAAACTGCCGATACAATTAATGTAAACGGTATACAGGAGGAGTACTTCTAATAGGTAATAATGTAGAAGTAGCTGTCCCTCCCCCTAACCCTCCCCCCCAAGTGAGGGGAGTGGTTAGTGAGGTTATCCCTATACGACTGCTGTTGAGAGGATAATACTATGTGGATATTGCCTCTAATAAAGGTAATTCAGTGATTTGTTGTCCCTCTATTATATCCCCTTGGACTGTATTCAACGCTCCTATTTATATGCCGTTCTGTGGTGGAAAGTCGTATTCAACAAGTTTGTCTACATTCTACTCCATGAAAAATAGTAGTATCCAATGCGTCTCCTTATATTCTATTTTGTAAGAAGGAGAGGACTAAGCGGGTTGTAAAAGGTAGGAGTGGATAGGATGGATTGTGTTGTCTAAACTCCTTTTACTCCCTTTTATCCCTCTAACTCCTCGATAGCTCGTAAACATTTTTCGCTCTTCTTGAACCTAACACATGCTGTTTAGGCTCATAGAAGAGGCCTGTCTGTATTCAAGAACATGCCCTTCTTGCATGTAGAAGACGCCCTTCTTGAAGCAAGAAAGGCGTCTTCTTTAACGTAGTATGTAATGTGCTGATTTATTGTGAGTTATCAACTCATTTGTAGATGATGTTACACCCTTTCTTAGAGGGCAATTATCTTGTTGTGATGTAATGATTCTTTACGAGGTTGTTAACTCTTTTGTAGAGTGGTGTGGTTATTACTATTTTCATATTAATATACTGGGAATGGTAATAAACCGACTTTTTCTCTCATAGAATCACACAGGTTTTTGCATACGAGTGGAACTCGCAGAAGGCCTTGCGCGCGGCAGACATCACGGACGTTAATACTATTATTAGCGAAAGTGTGCTATCTTCTGTCAGTCGCAAGGCCCTCTGTGAGTTTACATACATGTGCGAGTGAGTATCTGTTTTGTTTGTTGGCACTGTGAGAGGTTTGTCTCTGCATAACATATACTAATCCTCCGTACAAGGACAAAAAAGGGTAGGAAGAGTATCATAGTGCTGATGTTTAGTAAGCTGTCCATCGCCATTTTAGGATGAATGTGTTTATTAATCAGCACTATCATTATGGTGAACAAGATAAGTTTTGTTCGATGACTATATCTTTGTCATGTGATAACCCATACGTTTTAGTTGCATGGCTGCACCCATGAAGTAAAGCTGATGGAGAGCAGCCAAGTAGGCTTGAAAGGCATCTTTACTACCAGGAGCAATCGGAAGATGGCGGAGTAAGCTATTTGTTCGTGCTGCACACTTACCTACCATATCTGCAAGTGTCTTGTGCTCGTCGGCAGTAAGGAGCAATACCTTCTCACAGATGTAGTCGTCCATGTGGTCGTAGTCAATGCGATCGCGCAGATAGTTGTATAGATTTTCCACCTTATTATATAACTCCCAATCCTCATCCCAATACTTGGCAATGGCCATACCGATGTACATCATCCATCCAAGAGACACAGTAGGGTTGTCTGCAAACTCTCGCATACCGTCTGGTAAGTAAGCTTCAGCAATCCCTAACCACTTCTCCTCCATGTCGGCAATGTCTGGCAACATCATGTCTACAAGGTCTTTCCCTTGTAGATAAGTAGCTAAGTCTTCTTTGAATTTCTCCTCGAATGGGTATTTTAATTGTTCGTCTTGCATTGTTATGTATCTTAAAACATTGATTTTATACTACTCGGCCAACTTCTTCTTCACCTCTGCAAGTGCTGCTATCCAGTCAGTATCAAGGGAGAATTGAGTAAGATAGTCCTCACTATTGAAGTAAACTAAGACAAGACTCTTGTCAGGATCGTTGTAGAGAGGATGGTTGATGCTGGCATTACGAAATATCTTAAGCACCTGTTCTTTCGCTTTTGCTTGTCGGCACGTGCATACTCCTTTGTAAAGAGATTGACATATTCGTGCATATAATATGCCATTGAGTCAAGTTGAGCGTTGAGATGAGCAATCTCCTTGTTAGATAACTGCTTTGTTGTATCAACGATAGCAGACAGTGTACGAGTATTAAGATAGGTGATTGCATCAACTTTGAAGGAAGCAGCCTTGCGCACGTTGACATCCTCTTTACTGTCAGTAGCAATCTTATACGCACTTGTATATAGTTGCTTCGATACACGTTCTTGCTGGGCATTAACCGTAAGAACGGATGCAAGAAATAAGGAAAGGGCTATCATCTTATTTTTCATATGCTTGATATTGAAAGTCTTGTGTTGTTTTCTTTTATGTCTATGACGTTATTGAAGTCTTTGGAGTATTATAGGCACAGCTATATTTTGACGTAGCTATAACCGGTGTGAAGCTCCTGTTTACCTTATTCTGTCCGCATTCTTACGTGCAAAATCTTTCCAAGAGCCATAGTGTTTTGCGTCTGTTGCCGGTCTATTCATCTGAAGGAAATGGCAATAAAGCAGCTGCAACGGCATCAGTAGCATCCATGAAATGGGGCATCTGGTCGTCCCTTAGATGTAGAAGCTTTTGTAGCATGCCAGCTACTTGTTCCTTAGAAGCAGAGCCATTACCTGTTATAGCCATCTTTATTTTCAGTGGTGCATACTCCTGTATAGGTACATCATGGTTGATAGCTGCAGCAATGGCCACCCCTTGTGCACGTCCCAGTTTAAGCATTGACTGTACGTTTTTTCCAAAGAAGGGCGCCTCGATAGCAACCTCATCAGGTAGGTATTCGTCTATAATACCCGTTACACGCTCGAAAACCCTGCCTAAACGGAGGTAGACATCTTTCTCCTTGCGCATGTCAATGACACCCATAACAACAAGCTCAGCCTTATTCCCACAGACACGCAACACCCCATAACCCATGACATTGGTGCCAGGGTCTATACCGAGTAGTATCTTTTCGGGTTGTGAACTTCTTGCTTTCATTCTTAGGAATTGTTTGATATCCGTTTTATCGGTCCATGTAAGGGTTGTGAGCAAGCTCGAAACCTATAGAAGTCTGCGGTCCGTGGCCCGGATAAACGACTGTTGTGTCGGGAAGCTGTGCGAGTTCTCGAAGACTACTGATAATCTGGAACATACTACCACCAGGGAAGTCTGTTCTGCCAATGCTCCCTTTAAATAATGTGTCACCCGTGAACAAGACCTCTTCTTCCGCACAATAGAAACATACAGAACCACCAGAGTGTCCCGGAGTACGCATGACTTTGAAGGTATGAGAACCGAATTCTATTAATTGCCCTTCGGTTAGATTTAACTTACCAGCTGGTAAGTCATGGCCTAATTCCATCCCAAGCATCTGCGCTGCAGCCTGCTTTGGATTGTTCATAAACACTGCGTCGCCCTCAGAAACTTCTGGTTGAAGATTATAAGTAGCAAGGATGATGGCGTCTCCAAAGTGGTGATCAAGATGTCCGTGAGTACCAAGATTATGAACAGGAGTGAGTCCCTCTTTCTTTATATACGCTATGATAGCGTCTTGTTCACTTTCAGTAAGTGCGCCACAGTCTATGATGACACATTCTTTTGTTTCATCGCTGACTACGTAACAGTTCTCTTGAAGAGGATTAACCTCGAAAGTCTGGATTTTAAGCATAAGTGATAATGTGGATAAGAAATGGTGATAATTGAGTAGTATAACACTTTCAAGTGTGCGCAGAGGGTTATCCTGGTACGTAAATGAGGTATTTCTCCTTAAACCACTCTTCGTCAAACCATTGCGAGAGTTCCGTCTTCTCGACAATCTTCTTGTATGGTTTCAATTCGTCGTTGAGGTTTCCACCTTTTAAGACAATGACACCATTGGGCAATGTATTGTGTTGATCGGGTGCAATATTCTTCTTTACAATCTTCATCAAGTCGGGCAATGGCATAACAGCACGTGACACAATGAAATCGAACTTACCTTTCTCCTCTTCTCCACGCAAGTGTGCTGGAAGGACATTCTCAAGCCCAATAGCATCAGCAACTTCCTGTGCTACCCTTACTTTCTTGCCTGTTCCATCAATGAGTTTGAAGTTGGCTTCTGGGAAGAAAATAGCGAGAGGAATACCAGGGAAGCCCCCACCAGTCCCAAAGTCAAGTACGTTGGTACCCTCACGGAAAGTGATATACTTGGCAATAGCAAGTGAGTGAAGGATGTGATGCTCATAGAGATTATCAATGTCTTTGCGTGAGATGACATTAATCTTACTATTCCAATCATGATAGAGTGCATCAAGTGCTGTGAACTGTTCTATCTGTTTTGCAGAGAGATGGGGAAAGTATTTCTTTATTAGTTCAATCATATTCTTCGTATATGGGGGTTGTGGTGGAAAGTAAAGAGCAAGTTAATTATCGATAGCCACCCTGACCTCTTTCTGATTAATCTCACCTGGAGTATAGATGAACACCGTAGAGTCATCTGTAAGGATAAAGTTATCAGAAGGATAAGGGGCAATCCCTGTAAAATAGCCTTTAGCTTGTAGCCCTGTAAGATCATCTTTCTCAAGGTCTTCTTGGTCGGCTATTCGCTCAATGATTTCCTTTGTTAGTTTCTCTTTATAGTCTTTACCAAATTGTTCTTGAAGTGTGGTAACGTGTCCGTCTTTGATGTTGAAGTTACGAACAATTGTGTACTTTGTTAATTGTCCATTACCATTATTAATGGAGATATGGGAGAGAGCAGTTACATAGTTGTCTATTGAGGCCCTCAGCTCAGTCTTGATAGACAGTTCACCGATGAGCTGGCTCTTGCTTTTCTCCCTTTGGCGAATAAGCTGTGCAATCTCTATATAATCTTTAATATACTGCCTTACAAAAGTAGGTATGGCTTTTTGAGGCGTAAGCTTATCATAATTAATAGCGAAATAGTCTGGCTGTAAAAGGCCCATCCTAAGTAGAGAGTCATTGACAACAGCGTATTTGTTCCCTTTAAGATAAGCAAACTCAACGTGAACATGACATTGTATAGCTTCTGAAGGATGAGCTACGGTATCTACAGAAACCACACCAGTGGGTATATCCAACCGCTTTGGTGTTGTCGATTTATGCCCACAACTGCTCATCAAGAACAATAGGATGGCTAAGAACCCAAATCTTACAAATAAATTCTTCATCATATATAGGCTACAAAGTTACGAAAAGTTTTGTAACTTTGCATTATATATTTAATAATTAATGAGCAATTATGGTAAAAGCATGTCTGTTTGATTTGGATGGAGTAGTATTTGATACAGAACCTTTGTATACGTTGTTTTGGAATAATATAGGGAAGAACTTTCGTCCTAATGTGCCTAACTTTGAGTATATTATTAAGGGTCAAACATTGGTGCAAATATTTGATAAATACTTTGCAGATGATGTTGATGCACAAAAAGAGATTGTTCAGTTATTGAATGAGTACGAACGTCACATGTCTTATAATTATATACTTGGTTTTGAGACCTTTATTGATAAACTTAAAAGAAAAGGTATAAAGACAGCTATCGTGACAAGTTCTAATCTCGAGAAGATGCAGAATGTTTACAATCAGCACCCAGAATTTAGGGGATATTTTGATGAGATACTCACCTCAGAAGACTTTGATGAGAGTAAACCATCACCTGATTGCTATCTCAAGGCAGCTGCTCGTTTTGGAGTGTCGCCTAAGGACTGTGTCGTTTTTGAGGATAGTTTCAACGGCTTACGTTCTGGTATTGCCTCTGGAGCACGTGTGATAGGGCTTGCAACAACCAACTCTGTCGCTGAGATAGAACCCTTTACAAAGGAGGTAATTAGTAATTATGATGGTTTTACTTTGTCAGACCATTAAAAAGAGGTAACTTTGCATCCCAAAACAAAAAACAATGTTCGAGCGTATTGATGACGGTCGGCAAATTCAGACAAATAGTCTTTGAGTTTGAATGAAAGATAGATTATGGGATATTTAACAACAGATAAGAAAAAAGTAACAGCAAAGGCATTATTGGAAATGAAGGCTTCTGGCGAAAAGATAACCCAGATGACTGCATACGATTTCACGACAGCAGGAATTATAGATGCTGCTGGTATTGATAGCATCCTTGTTGGTGACTCAGCCTCAAACGTGATGGCTGGTAATCAAGACACTACGCCTATAACCATTGATCAGATGATTTATCATGCACGTTCTGTTGTTCGTGCGTGTCAGCGCTGCCTTGTTGTTTGTGATATGCCATTTGGTTCTTATCAAGTGAGCCGTGAAGATGGAATCCGTAATGCTATCCGTATTATCAAAGAGACAGGTGCTGGTGCGCTCAAGATGGAAGGGGGTAAGGAGATTGCTGACACTGTTAGAGGAATAGTAGCAGCAGGTATTCCTGTTATAGGCCACCTTGGTCTTACTCCTCAAAGCATCCACAAATTTGGTGGTTATGGTCTTCGTGCAAAAGATGATGCTGAGGCTGAGAAGCTAATAGAAGATGCACTTGCCCTTGACGCAGCAGGTGTTAGTGCTATTACTCTTGAGAAGGTGCCTGCAGCTCTGGCTACTAAAGTGACCTCAATGGTCAAAGCAGCTACGATAGGTATAGGTGCAGGGAATGGTACCGATGGTCAGGTCCTTGTTTATGCAGATGCGCTTGGTATGACACAAGGTTTTAAGCCAAAGTTTCTCCGCCATTTTGCGAATGTGAACAAATGTATGACAGAGGGCGTACAAGAGTATATTAAATGTGTGAAAGAAGTAAGTTTCCCTTCAGAATCAGAGTCTTATTAAAAACTGATTAAAGGAAAAATTTATGATTAAAGGTCATGATTTATTAAATAGATAAGTCTGAATAAAAAGTTAAGTTAATACTGTTCTGTTTGCTTAACTCCATGTAAGCAAGCGTCACATATTTCATGTTATAACTTATAACGATAAATTCTGGGTAATATAGTATGGATACTCAAAACATACCCGTTCACGTTCGGTTGTGGAATAAGCACTTTTGGTTATTGGCAATGGCCAATCTCTTGTTAGTTATGTCTTCCTATATGCTGGTAGCTACCATACCTTTACGTATGGAGGTTAGGGGATATTCAATATTGCAAATAGCTTTGGTAATGGGAGTGTTCTTCATTGGAATCTACCTGTTCGGTAGCCTTTCCGGCTATCTTGTTCAACGCTATCGTCGCAAGAATGTGTTTAATCTTTCAATATTATTGCTCTTAGCCGTTACAGGTGTACTTTATTATCTGAGTAGTCTACCTTATAATTCCTTCGATTACATGCTACTCGTTGGTCTTCGTTTTATGCAAGGAGCCTTCTATGGACTCTCGCAACTGGTGCTACTTAGTACATTGATAATTGATACAGTAGAAGCTGTACACAGAACAGAAGCTAATCATGCAGCGACATGGTTTGGGCGTTTTGCCCTCTCTCTTGGTCCGCTGGCTGGAATCTACGTATATCAGTCGATGAACTTTGGTTCTGTACTCATCTTGTCATGTATTTGTCTACTTGTAGCCTTTGTCTTTGTCAATCTAATCAGGTTTCCATTTCGTATGCCAAGTGAGGATTATTCCCGCTTTTCTTTCGACCGATTCCTATTAAAGGGGAGCCATTGGCTTTTTGTCAATGTCGTCCTTGTCACATCTGTAGTAGGAGTTCTTTTAAGCATTGAACATACTCCACGTTTTTACGGGATGATGATGTTGGGCTTTGTGATTGCTATTCTTGCAGAGCGTTTTGTGTTTGCTGATGCTGATCTCCGCAGTGAAGCTACGACAGGGATGATAGTTATTGGTATTGCTGTACTATTGATGATAACGCGCAGGCAGGAGAGTGTTAGTTATATTGTGCCTATTCTCATTGGTTTGGGCGTAGGATTGATAGGAAGCCGATTCTTACTTTTCTTTATAAAGATGTCTGACCATTGTCAGCGCGGAACCAGTCAGAGTACTTTCTTACTTGCATGGGAAACAGGTATAGGTATAGGCTTGGTTCTTTCTTACGGTTTATTCCATCTTGAGCAACCGCTTGTCTTATGGGTTTGCCTTGGTATTTTAGCAGCCTCTTTGATACTCTATGATACATTCATCCATAGTTGGTATATAAAACATAAACATCGATAGATTTACTTGAAAGCTTTGTTATCATATCTTTGACTATTAGTATATTATATACAAGTGTAGTAAGATACTTTTAGTAAATATCTTAAGGAGATTGTTAATAGTATTATAAGTAAGCATTTCTTAGTGTATAAGGAATGCTTACTTGCGTATATTACTATCTGAAGAAAGGTGAATACTTCGTTTTGAATAAACCCGTATCCTTTGTCCTTAGTAATAAAATGTATTTCTAATAACCATTGAATGTTACTTTATATTTCATCATAAAGTAAAGCGTCAGGCCCTCGTGCGATAAGTGGTGAACAATAATATGTCAATAGAAGGTGAACTCTGATACAGGTTTTTGTCGTAAGGATGACTATAATTTGACTAAAAAACTTAAATTGTAACATAAATATTTGTAGGATAAAACTAAATTTCATTGTGTTGTAAAGCAAATTTGCTTTTTCGTCAACTTTTTATTATCTTTGCAACAAATTAGCTAATTATATGGGATTATTCGGTTTATTCGGTAAGAAGAAAAAAGAAACACTTGACAAAGGACTTGAGAAGACAAAGGAAAATGTGTTCTCAAAACTGGCACGTGCAGTGGCAGGAAAGTCAAAAGTAGATGATGAAGTCTTAGATGACCTTGAAGAGATTCTTGTTACGTCGGATGTAGGTGTGGACACAACTATCAAGATTATTCATCGTATTGAAGAGCGTGTTGCTCGCGATAAGTATGTTTCAACAAGCGAGCTGAACGGTATTCTCAAAAGCGAGATAACCGCATTGCTGACAGAAAACAATACAGGAGACAATGGCGAATGGACACTACCAGAAGGGACACACCCATACGTAATACTTGTTGTAGGAGTAAATGGTGTTGGTAAGACCACAACGATAGGTAAGCTTGCTTGGCAATTTAAGCAGGCTGGGAAGAAAGTCTATCTTGGTGCAGCAGATACCTTCCGTGCTGCTGCTGTTGAACAGATTCAGATATGGGGTGACCGTGTAGGGGTGCCAGTGGTGAAGCAGCAGATGGGAGCAGACCCAGCAAGTGTGGCTTTTGACACATTACAAAGTGCGAAGGCAAATGGTGCTGACGTAGTTATTATTGATACAGCTGGTCGTTTGCATAATAAGATTGGCTTGATGAACGAGCTGAAGAAAATTAAAGATGTCATGAAGAAAGTTGTTCCAGAAGCTCCACATGAGGTACTTTTGGTACTTGATGGTAGTACAGGTCAGAACGCTTTTGAGCAAGCTCGCCAGTTTGCTGCCGTGACACAGATTACCTCACTTGCTATCACAAAACTCGATGGGACAGCTAAGGGTGGAGTTGTGATAGGTATCAGTGACCAATTGAAGGTTCCTGTTAAATATATTGGTTTAGGTGAAGGTATGGAAGACTTGCAGCTCTTTGATAAGGTGCAGTTTGTTGATAGCCTATTTAAATAGGGTGTTAGGTGATGAATGTTAGGTGTTGATGAATTGATATAACATTTCTACGTTTCATCAACATCTACCCCCCCCGACACCCATCACCAAACCAAAGAACAAATGAAGAAAAATCAGATAGATATAGTTACAATGGGATGCTCTAAGAATCTTGTAGATTCAGAGCTTATCATGAAACAATTTGAAGCAAACGGCTACCATTGTACGCATGACTCAAAGCGTCCACAGGGTGAGATTGCTGTTATCAATACGTGCGGTTTCATCGAAGCTGCAAAGGAGGAGAGTATCAATACAATCCTTGAATTTATCAATAGAAAGAAGAATGGACAACTCAATAAACTTTATGTGATGGGTTGTCTCTCACAGCGTTACAAAGATGAACTTGAAGCAGAATTACCAGAAGTAGATAAGTTCTATGGTAAGTTTAATTATAAACAACTGCTGACAGATCTTGGGAAAGCTGATGTGCCTGCATGTAATGGTGTGCGTCATCTAACAACACCACGTCATTATGCTTATGTCAAGATTGCTGAAGGTTGCGATCGGCATTGTGCTTATTGTGCTATTCCTTTGATAACGGGTCGGCATCGCTCACGTCCTGTAGAGGAAGTGTTGGAGGAAGTGAAAGGACTTGTAGCCGAAGGAGTAAAGGAATTTCAGATAATAGAACAGGAGTTAACTTACTATGGTGTTGACCTTGATGGTAAGCATCATATTACAGAGCTTATCTCTCGGATGGCTGATATAGAGGGAGTAGAGTGGATACGCTTACATTATGCTTATCCTAATCAATTCCCACTCGACCTGCTTGATGTGATTGCAGAGAAACCAAATGTCTGTAAATATTTAGATATAGCTTTTCAGCATATCTCTGATCACATGCTTGACCGTATGCATAGGCATGTTACTAAGCAAGAAACACTCGATTTAATAGCAGAAATACGGCGTCGAGTGCCAGGAATACATCTTCGTACGACGCTTCTTGTAGGTTTCCCTGGTGAGACAGATGAGGACTTTGAAGAATTAAAAGAATTTGTTACCAAAGCTCGCTTTGAGCGTATGGGAGCCTTTTCTTATTCGGAAGAAGAAGGTACCTATAGTGCAAATCATTATAAAGATGATGTTCCAGAGGATGTTAAGCAGGCTCGCCTTGATGAGCTAATGGCTATTCAACAAGGTATTTCTGAAGAATTGGAAGAAGAAAAAGTTGGTAAGACCTTTAAGGTTATTATAGACCGTAAAGAAGGTGATTACTACATTGGACGAACAGAGTTCTGCTCGCCAGAAGTAGACCCAGAAGTCTTGATACCATCCAAAGGTAAATCTCTTCGAGTAGGTAAATTCTATAATGTACATATAACAAACTCCGATGAGTTTGACCTTTTTTGGTGAGGTTGTTGAGTAAAAAGGTAGTAGGCTAATAATTCTGAATTTGAATATAGGGAGAAAACAGGATGAACAATAAAGAATTCATTGCTACATTAGCAGCAAAGACTGGATACACACAGGATGAAAGTCAAAAGATGGCGAAAGCTATTGTTGATTTGATGGGTAAGTCCTTCGAATCAGGAGAGCCTGTTCCTGTGGTTGGTTTTGGTACGTTTGAAGTAAAGAAACGACTGGAGCGTGTGATGGTCAATCCTTCTACTGGTTTGCGTATGTTGGTTCCTCCTAAGTTGGTTCTTAATTTCAAACCTGCAGCAACAATAAAAGGACACGTAAGAAAGGGAGGTATGGAAAATGGCTAAGACGACAATACAACTTATAGCTAACGGATTGGCTAAGGATTTCAACCTATCTGCTGTAGAGGCGACTACTTTTGTTGAAGCCTTTTTCAATATAGTAAGTGAGGAACTGAAGAATGGTAATCAAGTTAAGATTAAAGGACTTGGTACCTTTAAGGTTCAATCCGTTAAACCTCGTGAGAGCGTTAACGTTAATACAGGTGAGCGTGTACTTATTGAAGGTCATGATAAGATTACGTTCACTCCTGACGCTGTCATGAAAGAACTTGTCAACAAGCCCTTCTCACAGTTTGAAACTGTTGTTATTAATGATGGTGTTAATACAGAAGAGTTAGAACGTGTTCCTGTTGAGGATAGTTCAGAAGAGGTAAAGTCTGAAGCAACAAATGAAACTTCAACTACTACTATTACAGATGTACAATCAGATAGTATTAGTAAGGAAAAAGACAGAGAGAAGGAGCTTGCTAAAGAGACGAACCAGCATGTAGAAAAAGAGTCTCTGCCAGTAGAGAAGGTTATTGAAGACAACTTGAGCACAGTAAGTCATTCAAATGAAGCTGATGAAGAACCTTCTTTACTAAAAGACGAAAATCTCTCAACAGTAATCGAACAACCTTCGACACAAGATGAAATCGAAGATGTGTTACAAGAAGAGACGGTTGATGCTGCTGTGAAATGGGCTGAGGAGGTTTCCAAAGTAGAACAAACTAATTCAAAGAAACCAGCTGAACAGAAAGAACCTTCATTGAATGATAATCCGATTGTTGTAGAACAGTCACAGCAGGAGGTGCCTTCGAAGATTATTAATGAAGGTGTTGGAGAAGATTCAAAACAGTCAGAATCACCGAAAGCTAGCAATGAAGTTGTAGAAGACCCACAGAGAGAAGAACCTTCGCAGGACGAGAATGTAGCAGATGTTGCAAATCTTTCTAAGCAGGAAGAGCCTTCAAAGCTGTCAAATGAAGATGATGGTGATGAGGAAAGCTCTGCAAATGGTACATTAAAGAAGGTTGCCTTGATAGCTTTCCTTGTAATTGTATGTCTTGGTATTTTCCTTTGGACAAGAATAGGTAATAAAGAAGTAAGGAAAACTTCGACTGATGTTGCGGAACAAACAAGTAAGAAAGAAGATAACCCTTCACTTGGAACGAAAACGGTTCCAGCAGATACAGTTAGTAAGACTAAAGCTAAGAAGGTATTAGAAAAGAAAGAAACATCTGATGCTGAGTCGTTTGCAGCACTAAACCATGACGCTCGTATCCGTTATGGGGCATATAACATCGTTGGTATAGACCGCATCGTTGTATTGAAGAAGGGTGAAACAATGGAGAAATATAGCCGCAAGACGCTTGGTGCAGATATGGTTGGTTACTTCCAAGTACTTAATGGTTGTAAGACAATGCAAGCTGGTGATACAATGAAAGTACCTAAGGTTGAATTAAGACCCGAGTATAGGAATAGGTAAAGTTTCGTTGTTTTATATAAAATTATAACCACCTTGCGCAGGTGTGATTATGTAGAAAAAGTCCTTAAAATATGTTTTAAGGACTTTTTTAATATAATTTAGACACTATTCTTCGCTTCATCCGCATTTATGTTGTACTTTTGCGACTAATAGAATAAGAATATAATAGTACAATAATAATTCGTAAGATAATGGCAGAATCTATTGATATTAGAGAGTTAAATGAGCGGATAGAAAGACAGAGTACATTTGTGACCAACTTGACGACGGGAATGAATCAAGTCATTGTTGGGCAAAAACATCTGATAGATTCATTATTAATATCACTGCTCAGTGATGGTCATATTCTCCTTGAAGGAGTACCAGGTTTAGCAAAGACGCTTGCAATTAAAACGTTATCACAGCTCATAGATGCTCGTTATAGTCGAATTCAGTTTACTCCAGACCTTTTGCCTGCAGATGTTATTGGTACGCAGATATACTCACAAAAGGATGAGGCTTTTCATGTAAAGAAAGGTCCTGTGTTTGCTAACTTTGTGCTTGCAGATGAGATCAATCGAGCTCCAGCGAAAGTTCAGAGTGCTTTGTTGGAAGCAATGCAAGAACATCAAGTTACTATAGGTGAGACTACCTTTGAACTTCCTAATCCTTTCCTTGTTATGGCAACTCAGAACCCAATAGAGCAGGAGGGAACCTATATGCTGCCAGAGGCACAAGTAGACCGTTTTATGTTAAAGGTTGTTATAGACTATCCTACGATAGAAGAGGAGAAACTTGTTATACGTGAGAACCTTCAAGAGAGTATGCCTGTTGTGCATCCTGTCGTTAGTGCCAATGAGATTCTTGAGGCTCGTCGTGTAGTTAAGGATGTATATATTGATGAAAAGATAATGCAATATATTGCAGATATAGTATTCGCTACGCGTTATCCAGAACGTTATCAGTTACCAGAATTGAAACAAATGATGACATTTGGAGGTAGTCCGCGTGCAAGTATTAATCTTGCGAAGGCAAGTCGGGCATACGCATTTATTAAGCATCGTGGTTATGTTGTCCCTGAAGACGTGCGTGCTATGGCTCATGATGTGCTACGTCATAGAATAGGACTATCATACGAGGCTGAGGCTGCTGACCTTACTACCGAGAAGATTATAAGTGAAATTATTAATAAAATACAAGTGCCATAATCTCTATATTAGGCTTTAGAAGTATTTAGAAGGCATTATCGTCATTTTTTATGGAGACTACTGAATTATTAAAGAAGGTCCGTAAGATAGAAATCAAGACCTTAGGACTAAGCCAGAATATCTTTGCTGGGCAGTATCATTCTGCCTTTAAAGGTCGTGGTATGGCTTTTTCTGAGGTGCGTGAGTATCAGTATGGTGATGATGTTAGAGATATTGATTGGAATGTAACAGGCCGTTTCCATCGTCCGTATGTAAAGGTATTTGAAGAAGAACGTGAGTTAACAGTGATGTTGCTAATAGATGTTAGTGGCTCACTTGATTTCGGTACTTTAGGTCAGTTAAAGCGAGAATGTGCAACAGAAATAGCTGCTATTTTAGCTTTTTCTGCTATTCAAAATAATGATAAGATTGGTGTTATATTCTTCTCAGACCGTATAGAGAAATATATCGCTCCAAAGAAAGGGCGTAAGCATATCCTTTATCTTATTCGTGAAATGTTAACTTTCACACCTAATAGTAAGAAAACAGATGTAGGAGTAAGTCTTGAATACCTCAATAAGGTGATGAAGCGACGTTGCACTGCATTTGTTATTAGTGATTTCTATACGCGTAAGGATTTTAGTCAAGAACTTCGAATTGCTAATAAGAAGCACGATGTCGTTGCGATTCAAGTATATGATCCTCGTGCAAAGGATATGCCTGATATAGGATTAATGAAAGTTATAGATGCTGAAACTGGGCATGAGATGTATGTTGATACACATGATGTGCGCTTAAGAAAGGAACATAAACGGTATTGGATGGAGCGTGAGAAACGCCTACATGATACGTTAAGCCAGAGTCGTGTAGATAGTGTGGCGATAGCAACGGATGATGATTATGTTAAAATGTTGATGTCGTTGTTTGCAAAGAGAAATCGATGAAAAGATATATTATACTATTTGTATTGCTAATTCTGACTGTTATATGTCACGCACAGGTACAGGTAACGGCAAGTGTGGATTCTGCCCAGATATTAATTGGGGGACGTTCACACTATTACATTACTGTAAATGTACCCAAGGGTAAGACGGTTTCTTTCCCAGAATATAATAATAAAAAGGAGATAGCAGCAGGAGTGGAAGTTCTCCAGACTAAGAGCGATACAACAGAAATAAATAACGAATTAAGAATAAGAAAGATATATACTATAACAGCTTGGGATGCTAAGCATTATACAATTCCTGCACAGAAAGTAGTTGTAGGAGATGCTACAACGATGACAGGAAAGGTTGGCTTGAATGTTCAAGCTATTCCTGTAGATACAGTGAAGAACATGCCAATGCCACCAGATGACATACAGAAAGTTCCTTTCTCTTGGCATGAGTGGATACCAGTATTTATCTTTATCTTATTGATGATCCTATTTCTTGGTGTTGCATTCTATCTCTATCGTATCCTTCGTCATAAGAAGTCAGGATGGAAACCAAAGAAATCAAAGACTTTATCTTTTTATGAACAAGCTAAACACGACCTTACTGAGATTGCGACAAAGAAACAGATATATAAAGAGCAAAAGGATTATTATACAGATGTTACAAACGTGTTAAGGACATACATCTATCGGAGATTCAATATCAATGCATTGGAAATGACTTCTCATGAAATGTTGGATTCTCTTAAAGAGACGTGTGACGCATTGAAGATTGACGACTTAAGAGCGATACTGACAACTGTTGATTTGGTTAAATTCGCTAAGTATTCAACTAACTTGAATGATATGGATTATTATCTTAATAGTATTGAGCATTTTATTGATAGTACGAAGATAAATGAACCTGTTGAAGTTGTAAGCGAACCAAAAGAGGATATAAAAGATAAACGTTCACGTAAGATGCTAAAACTTACAATTGCGTTGTTAATTGTTGCGTCTGTAGTAGTATTTCTTTATACACTGTCAGAAGTGTATACTCTCGTAATGTAATATAAATATGATATAAGGAATGGAATTTGCCAATATAGGATATCTACTTTTGCTACTATTACTGATACCATATATTTTATGGTATTTCTTTCGTGGTAAAGGTAAAGAGCCAACCATGAGGATGAGCGATACATTTGCTTATCAACATGCTCCCAAGAGTTGGAAGGTAAGATTAATTCATCTTCCTATGGTTTTGCGTTGTATTGTTTATACTTTGGTGGTTATAATATTGGCACGCCCTCAGACCTATAATACTTGGGATGATAAAGATACGGAAGGTATTGATATAATGCTGGCAATGGATGTTTCTGCGAGTATGTTAACAGAAGATGTATTCCCTAATCGCTTGGAAGTAGCTAAGGAAGTAGCGTCTGAGTTTATTAATAGTCGACCAAATGATAACATCGGACTTACGATATTTGCTGGTGAAGCCTTCACGCAATGTCCAATGACACTTGATCATACAGCCTTATTAAATCTACTTCATGGTGTGCGTACAGATTTAGTTACGAGTGGACTGATGCAAGATGGTACTGCTATTGGTATGGGCTTGGCGAATTCCGTTAGTCGTTTGAAAGACTCAAAGGCAAAGAGTAAGATAGTCATCCTTTTAACTGATGGTAGTAATAATGTTGGTTCTATCTCTCCGATGACAGCAGCTTCTATTGCTAAGAAATTCGGTATCAGGGTCTATACGATTGGTCTTGGTAGAGAGACAGGTGAGGATATTGGTGCTATTGACTATAAGACTCTGCAGGACATAGCCGTTTCAACACATGGAGAATTCTATAGAGCACAAAGTCAGGCAGAGTTATCTAAAATTTATCAAGATATTGATAAACTTGAAAAAACTAAGATGAAGATAAAGGCTTATGACCATCTGCATGAAGCTTATATGCCTTTTGCATGGTTAGCATTGATACTTTTTTGCTTTGAGCTATTACTTCGTTGGACAGTCTTTAGACGATTACCATAAGTTTATCTCTTTGTAATGTCAATAATAGATCAATTGCATAACAAGAATATTTGAAGAATGTTTAGATTTGATAATCCTATATATCTATGGTTGTTGTTACTGATACCTTTATCAGTAATGATTTACTTGTATTCTATTCGTAAGCGTAAGCAACGAATAGCAAGATTTGGGAATCCCATACTTGTACGCCAACTATCTCCAATGACAAGTAAGAAGCGTAGTTGGATTAAATTTGTGTTACTTGAATTATCATTGCTTTTCCTCATACTTATTCTTGCCCGTCCACAAATAGGAAGTAAGCTTGCAACTAATAAGGAGCGAGAAGGAATAGAAACTATTATAGCACTTGATATTAGTAACTCTATGTTGGCAGAGGATGTAGCTCCGTCTCGTTTAGAAAAGAGTAAGTTGTTGGTAGAGAACTTAATGAATAAGTTTAGCGAGGATAGAATAGGGTTAATAGTCTTTGCTGGAGATGCTTTTGTTCAGTTACCGATAACAAGTGATTATGTTTCTGCTAAGATGTTTTTAGATAATATCAACCCTTCATTAATTGAAACACAGGGTACTGACATAGGGAAAGCACTCCAACTTTCTATGAATAGCTTCACACCTAATTCAAAAGTGGGTAAGGCTATTATCTTGATAACAGATGGTGAAGATAATGAAGGTGGTGCTGAAGAAATGGCAAAGCAAGCACAAAGTAAGGGTATAAAAGTCTTCATTTTGGGTATTGGCTCAAAAGAAGGGGCCACTATTCCAATGCCAGATGGAGGATTATTAAAGACTTCGACTGGTGATGTTGTTAAGACACATCTTAATGAAGAGATGTGTAAACAAATTGCTGACGCAGGTCATGGTGTTTATCTTCATGTTAATAATAGTAGTACTGCCGATGCTGTGTTGGGTAGAGAACTCGATAAACTTCAAAAAGGGAAAATCAATAATATTGCTTATAGCGACTTTGATGAGCAATATCAAGCATTAGCATTGCTTGTTGTTATTTTATTGATTGCAGATGCTGTATTACTTGAAAGAAAAAGACGATGGTAAGAGTATGACAAAACGACTTTATATCATAGTGTGTTTATTGATGATGTTTGTTGAAATGAATGGACAAACATCTAATCAACTGATAAGGGAAGGGAATAGACTCTTTTCCTCAAAGAAGTATGCTCAATCTGAGATACTTTATCGCAAAGCAGTGGATAAGGATGTCAACAATGCTATTGCTAATTATAATTTAGGCCGAAGCCTACAAGAACAGAAGAAGAACGCAGAAGCAAAGAAGTTTTATGAAGCTGCAGCAAAGTTAGAGAAGGATCCAATTCGTCAGTCAAGTAGTTACAATAACTTAGGAACTATCTTCCAAAACGAAAAAGACTACACAAAGGCGATAGAGGCTTATAAAAATGCGTTACGTCATAATCCAAACCACAATAACGCACGATATAACCTTGAGTTGTGTAAACAAAAGCAGAAGCAACAAAAGCAGAAGCAGCAATCATCAAACGATAAGAAGGATAAATCGAATAAGGATAAAGATAAGAAGAAGCAGTCTCAGAATAAGAATCAAAAGAACAATCAGAAAAAGAATAATCAGCAGAAAGATAAGCAAGATATGAGTAAAGAGAATGCTGAACAGCTTCTTAATGCTGTTAAGCAACAAGAGAAAGAGACTCAAGAGCGTTTATCAAAAGCAATGCGTCAGCCTTCTGATAGAAAACTTGATAAAAACTGGTAATATTGGAAATATGAAACGATGTATATTTTTATTATTCTCTCTCATGAGTGTTTGTTTCTTACAAGCACAACGAGTACGAGTAGCTGCACCTAAACAAGTAACTGTTGGAGAGGAGTTCCAAGTAGAATATGTTGTATATACTCAAGATGTACGTAGATTTCAGTTGGGAAGATTGTCAAGCGGTGTTGAAAAAGTATTTGGGCCGGCAACTTCATCACAATCCAATTATCAATTTATTGATGGACATGCAAGTAGTTCATCTTCTGTATCATTCACATACGTATTTGTAGCTACAAAGAAAGGTAGCGTAAGTATTGGTCCTGCACATATCTTTGTGAATGGTCAGGAATTAGCTTCAACACCTGTAAAGATTATGGCTACTACAGGGGCTCATGGCTCTATGAGTAATGGATATTATGATACGCGAAGTGATTCTCGTTCAGCTGCTTCAAAGGTAACAGCTAAGGACTTATTCATCAAGGTAAGTGCAAATAAGACCACTGTATATGAGCAGGAGCCAGTCTTACTTACATATAAGGTATATACAACAAAGAACTTACGTCAGCTTATTGGTAAAATGCCCGATTTGGCGGGATTTCATGTACAAGAAATAGATTTACCACAACAAAAGACTTTCCATAAAGAACGTATAGGAAAACGTGTGTACAACTGTGTCACTTGGAGTCAGTATGTTATGTATCCACAAATGACGGGTACATTAAAGGTTCCTCCTTTGACTTTCCATGGTGTCATTCAGGTACCAAATAGTTTCAATCCTTTTGAAGCTTTTGGCATCGATGGAGGGAGTACAAGTTTCAAGAAAGATGTCGTAGCGCCAGAATTAGCTATAAAGGTTCTTCCTTTACCTAATCGTCCTGCTAATTTTTCAGGTGGTGTTGGACATTTCAATCTCTCGGCACAATTAAATAAGAAGGAAGTTAAAGCTGGCAATCCAATTACTATTCGTGTTGTTGTCAGTGGAGCAGGCAACTTGAAACTAATTAAGCAGCCTATTATTCAAATTCCTAAGGGAGTTGAATCTTATGATGTTAAGGTAACAGACAAAACTCAGCTTACTACAAAGGGAGCTGAAGGAAACATGATTTATGATCAGGTTGTAATACCTCATCAAGAAGGTCTTGTAGCAATTCCTCCAGTTAAGTTCTGTTATTATGACTTATCACAAAAGAAGTATATTACGTTACAGACTGAGCCAATGGACTTGGTTGTATCTCGAGGTGATGGTTCCTCAAAAGACATTCTGTCTGTTGATTTGCCTAATGAAGACATATTACCTTTGAAGAAGGGTGACAGCACTCTTGACAATATTGGTAATTTATTCTTCGGTTCTACAGTATATTATATTATTCTAATTCTACTGTTAAGTATAGGTGGTGGTTTGTCTTTCTACTATCGTAAACGTTTGCTTATCGTGTAGATATGGTTTTTAAGCGAGGTAAGAACGCAAATCGTATAGCTTCCAGTCGTTTACGTGCTGCTGAGCTCTTGATGTTAAAGAATAAGAACCTTGATTTCTACGATGAGGTTCTACAAACTTTATGGGGTTATGCGAGTGATAAGCTAAATCTGCCAGTAGAACATTTGTCACGAGAGAATTTGAGTGAACAATTTAGTAAGATAGATATAGCAAAGGAAGTAATAGATAATTATATCTCCGCTATTGATGAATGTGAGTTTGAGCGTTATGCTCCAGGAGACGAAAAAGGTAATATGAAACGTACTCTAACTGTTGCAATGAAAGCTATTGCAGATATGGAAGAGGCTATTAAGAAATTGAAATCCTCAAAGAAAAAGGCATTCCTCTTTTTGCCTTTACTCTTCTGTCTGTCGTTCTTCTTCTCTGCGCAGCTTTCTGCACAGACTAAGTCAGATGTAGATAATCTCTATCAGAAAGGAAATTATGTACAAGCAGTGAAGGGTTACGAGAAGTTATTAAAGCAGGGAGAGTCTGCCGCTTTATATTATAACCTTGGTAACTGCTATTATCGACTTGATAATATTCCTCACGCTGTATTATCTTATGAGCGTGCACAACGTCTTGCCCCAAGTGATGAAGATATTCGTTTCAATCTTCAGTTAGCACAGTCTAAGACAATAGACAATTTAACTCCTGAGTCTGAGATGATTTTTGTTACTTGGTATAAGGCGTTGGTTAATCTCTTTAGTATAGATAGCTGGGCTTATCTTAGTCTTGTTTGTCTATTTATTTCTATTGTGGCACTTGTTGTTTATTTATTTGTTGATATAGAAATTCTTAGAAAGTTATCTAAGATAGTACTGCCTTTGTTCTTTTTCTTCTTCCTTATCAATACTTTCTTTGCTATACAACAGGTATATCTATTAGACTCAGAAACCCATGGTATTATCATGTCGCCTTCTACTGTCGTTAGAAAGATGCCCGATCAAAAATCTGCTGACTCCTTTATTCTCCATGAAGGATCGAAAGTGAGAATCATAGATAATAGCATGAGTCAATGGACAGAAATCAAATTAAGTGATGGTCGTCAAGGCTGGATTAAGGCTGATAATGTTGAGGCTATTTAAGTCTGTTGTCAGTTAACATTTGTTTTAATCGAAGGATGAATTTAGACGCTTTACAGACATTTGATAAGTCAATTTTACTCGCATTCAATGGAGGTGAGAATATCTTTCTTGACTCTTTTGTGCTCACGTTGACGTCTGCTTACACGTGGATTCCTCTTTATGCGTCTTTACTTTATCTGGTTATAAAGAATAATGAGAATTGGCAGAAGATAATGCTTATTATTGGTACTGTTGCATTAGGTCTTTTCATAGTGAATGGCACCAATCTTGGTGTTGTCAAACCATTCATCGCAAGGGCACGACCGCTTAATAGTCCTGACTTACAAGGGATAGTTGTTTCCGTAAACCATTACGTGGCCGATGGCTACAGCTTCTTCTCTTCTCATACAGCAAACGCATTTGTTCTTGCTGTGTTTTTTAGTCTGTTAGTACGCGACCGTATCTTTTCTATCTTGATGATAGTGTGGAGTATTATCGTATCACTAACCCGTCCTTATCTTGGAGTCCATTACCCTTCAGATGTACTTGTGGGTATGATATTTGGATCAAGTGTCGCTGTTCTCATTTATTTTTTATACCTTCGCATGTATATTCGGTTTAGTGATAAGTTACACTATATCTCTACGAAATATACGCGAACAGGTTATAGCTTCGCAGATATAGACGTTGTTATCTGTGTACTTATATTGTCATTCATTTATGCGGCATTTCGTGCCGTCTTATCTATATAAATTAAATTATGTCTGAAGATACAAAACATATTTGCATTACTGATTATAACTACCCACTCCCCGATGAGCGCATCGCTAAGTTTCCATTAACAGAGCGCGACCATAGTAAGCTGTTGCTTTATAAACATGGCGAAGTATCGGAGGACATTTTCTATAATCTTCCTGAATATTTGTCTAAAGGTGCATTAATGGTTTTCAACAATACGAAAGTCATTCAGGCACGTATGCACTTTCGCAAGGAAACAGGAGCACTTATAGAGGTATTCCTTATGGAGCCAGCACAGCCAACAGATTATGAATTGATGTTCCAAACTAATCACGAGTGTGCGTGGCTTTGTATGGTTGGCAACCTTAAGAAGTGGAAGGAAGGGGCATTAAAGCGTGCGTTTGAAATCAAAGGACATAAGTTGACCCTCACTGCAACTATGGACCGCAGCAAGGTGCATGAGCAAGTAGGTGGTACTAATCACTGGATTCATTTTGAGTGGGATAATGCTAACATCTCATTTGCTGAAATCCTTGAAGCCGTAGGCGAATTACCTATTCCTCCGTATCTTAATCGTGCGACAGAGGAGAGTGATAAGGAAACCTATCAGACGGTTTATTCAAAGATTAAAGGTTCTGTAGCAGCACCTACGGCTGGACTTCATTTTACTGATAAGGTGTTAAATGCTTTGGACGAGCATGGTATTGACCGTGAAGAACTCACACTCCACGTGGGTGCAGGTACTTTCAAACCTGTAAAGAGCCACGAGATAGAAGGACATAGTATGCACACGGAGTATGTAGTTGTTCGTCGACAAACCTTAGAGAAACTTTTACAGCATAATTGCAGTGCTATTGCTGTTGGAACAACAAGCGTCAGAACTCTTGAAAGCCTTTATTACATGGGTGTGAAACTTGTGTCAGCTCCCGATATGGCTGAGAAGGACCTCCACGTTAATCAGTGGGAACCATACGATTTACCACATAATGAAGAAGGACTGGTCGAGGTGAATGGCAAAGCTGTATCTGTTGAAGAAGCTATAAGGAACTTACTTACTTATTTAGACAGGGACGGATTGAACGCACTTCACTCAAGCACACAGATTATCATAGCGCCAGGATATTCATACAAGATAGTCAAAGCACTTGTAACTAATTTCCATCAACCACAATCCACACTGCTACTTTTGGTAAGTGCATTCCTGAAAGGTGATTGGCGTAAGGTCTATGACTATGCACTTAGTCATGATTTTCGTTTCTTAAGTTATGGTGACTCCTCTTTACTTATACCTTAATATAATAAGGTGAATATAAGATTGTGAGGTACCATTCCAAATGATCGAGTGCATTATTTCCACTTGTAAGATATATTAGGAGGTGTGTGCTCAATAAATAATACTCAATGGGGAGAAGACGCGACTAAACTTTTTAATGTAGATAGATGTGTCAATCCCAATAAAATTTAATGATAGGTCAAAGATGAAAATAGGAGATAAAGTTAGATTTCTGAGCTCTACGGGCGGTGGAATCATTGCTGGTTTCAAAGGAAAGATAGTGTTGGTTGAAGATGAAGATGGCTTTCAGATTCCAACGCCTGTCAATGAGGTTGTTGTCGTTGAAGATGCTGCAACCGATCGTGCCAAGCTGCGTATCGACCAGCAGCAACGTAAGATGGAGAAAGGTGAGGATAATCGCAGCATTAAGCAACGATTGACAGCTGCAGGAGCAGAAGAAGAGGAGGTAGGGGAGAATTGGCGTGATGTCGATGCTGACATTGAGCTTAATGATGACCCTTCAATTAATTTTGAAGCCCCAGTAAAAGAGCGTGTTGGTGGTGATGAGTTGTCTGTCTATTTGGCTTTCACTCCTACTGATATTAAGAATCTTACGACGACACACTTCAAGTCTTACCTCGTCAATGATTCAAATTACTATGTTCATTTCTCTTATGCATTGAAACAAGAAGAGAAGTGGGTACTGAAAGCTGTTGGTGAGTTAGAACCTAATATGAAGTTGCTCATAGAGGATTTCACACTTGCCGACCTCAATAACATGTTACAGGGCTGTGTTCAGCTTCAGAGTTATAAGAAGGATAAGCCTTTCACCCTCAAGCCTACTTGCGATCTTCAAGTTAAGATTGATGCCGTGAAGTTCTATAAGCTTAATACTTTCCACGAGAGTGTATTCTTTGAACAACCAGCTTTGATATACACGTTAATAGAGAAAGACAAGCCAGCACAGCATCCGATGTTAGAACCTCTGACAAGGAAAGCAGAGGACGAGGCTACCGAGAAACTGAAAGTGGGATATTCTTCTCCAAGTCGTCTTTCTGAAGAAGAGATTGACAAAAAGACTGAGGAACTTGCTAAACGTTACAAAGTTGAGCGTAAGAAGCCTGCGAAGCAGATTCTTAACGATGATAAGATTATCATAGATCTTCATGCTGATGAGTTGCTTGAGACGACAGTTGGTATGACCTCAGCCGATATTCTTGAATATCAATTGGATGTTTTCCGTCGTACACTCGACCAGTATAAGGGGCAGCGTGGTAAGAAACTCATCTTTATTCATGGCAAGGGCGAAGGTGTTTTGCGCCATGCCATCATCCATGAGCTCAACTATAAATACAAGCATTATTCTTATCAGGATGCTTCTTTCCGTGAGTATGGCTACGGAGCTACCCAAGTGACAATTAAATAAATTAGTTTTTTATATGAAAAATGGACTTATAAAGGTTGCTGCAGCTATTCCAGCGGTGAAGGTTGCTGATACGAAGTTTAATCTCATAGAGACTGAGAAGCAGATTGCCGTTGCTGATGGACAGGGTGTAGAGATTATTGTTTTCCCAGAATTGTCATTGACGGGTTATTCTTGTCAAGACCTATTTCAACAACAGTTATTGTTGGATGATGCCGAACAATCTGTCCTTAGATTACTTGAATTTACACGCCAGTTAGATATAACAGTCATTGTGGGTGCACCCGTTACTGTTGGTCCGCTGCTACTTAACTGTGCAATCGTGATACAGCAGGGTAAACTACTTGGAATCGTTGCAAAGACATTCCTTCCTAATTACAGTGAGTTCTATGAGAAGCGATGGTTTGCTTCCTCACAGGATTTACGTCCACAGCATATTCACTTTGCAGGGAGTAATATCCTCGTAACACCCGAACTACAGCTTTTCCGCACATCAGAAGGTGTGACCTTCTCTATTGAGATTTGCGAAGATGTATGGGCTCCAACCCCGCCAAGTAATCATCTTGCTTTGGCTGGTGCTGAGATTATCTTTAACCTGTCAACGAGTGATGACCTTATAGGTAAGCATGATTACTTAAAGAATCTTTTGTCTCAACAGAGCGCACGCACCATCAGCGGGTATGTCTATAGCAGTAGTGGTTTTGGTGAAAGTACACAGGATGTTGTCTTTGGGGGTAATGCTTTAATCTATGAAAATGGTACACTCCTAAAACAAGCGAAGCGTTTTCAGATTGATCCACAGTTAGTTATATCTGAAATTGATATCGAACGTCTGCGTGGAGAACGTCGCACTAATAGTACATTTGTCAATGCACAGCGTCCTGTTGCTTCTGGACTTGTCGGTATTACAGGACAAATCGGTAAGTTGGGTATCCATGTTGAATGTATGCCACCACTTAATCCTATGCGCGACTTTGTGCTGACACGTGAGTTTGATAAGCATCCTTTCATTCCCAAGTCAGAGAACATAAAGGATGCTTGCGATGAGATTTACAATATCCAAATTAGTGGTTTAGCGAAGCGATTAGTACATACAAATTGTAAGACGGCAGTCATTGGTATCAGTGGTGGACTTGATTCTACCCTTGCTTTACTTGTAGTTGTCAAGACGTTCGATAGACTTGGGCTTGATCGTAAGGGTATTGTGGGTGTCACTATGCCAGGTTTGGAACCACTGGGCGTACCTATAAAAATGCAATGTTACTCATGGAACGTCTTGGAATAACAATACGAGAAATTGATATTAAGGCTTCTGTCTTGCAGCACTTTGAAGATATAGGCCATGATGCCAATGTTCATGACTCAACATACGAGAATGCGCAGGCACGTGAGCGTACGCAGATTTTGATGGATTTGAGTAATCAGTTGAATGGACTTGTTATTGGTACAGGCGACCTTAGTGAGTTAGCTTTGGGCTGGTGTACCTATAATGGCGACCACATGAGTATGTATGCTGTTAACTGTAGCATACCAAAGACGCTGATACAGTATCTTGTTCGTTATGCAGCTGATACAGCAAAGGATAAGACAGTAGGTCAGACTTTGATTGATATTGTAGACACGCCAATCTCACCAGAGTTGACACCAGCTGATAATAAGGGAGATATAGCACAGAAGACAGAAGACCTTGTCGGTCCATACGAGCTTCATGATTTCTTCCTTTATTATGTCTTGCGCTGTGGTTTCCGTCCTTCTAAATCTATTGGATGGCACAGAATGCCTTCCGTGGTGTTTATACTGATGATGTTATTCTACATTGGTTACGCCTCTTCTATCGTAGATTTTTCTCACAGCAGTTTAAGCGTTCGTGCTTACCTGACGGACCAAAGGTGGGCAGCGTGAGCCTTTCTCCACGTGGCGACTGGCGAATGCCTTCAGACGCTATGTCTACAAATTGGCTCAAAGAGTTAGAAGAATTATCATGAAACGGACAGTTTTAAGTCTTTTCATCCTTTTATTGATTCCTCTGTGCAGCCTTGCACAGGGGAATCTTCCTTTGCTCCAAGTCCCTATATTAGACCTGTTACAATATCAGGTGCAGAAGGGTAAAAGGACAATAGCACCTTTTCTTTTTAGCAAATACGGATTTAGACGAATACCGACTGAGCTGGTGAATGACGATGCTCGTCAGCTTTGGGGATGGCATGTCGGTCCAAACAGCGAATTCAATCAAGAGAAACAGCCTTTTTATCGACTCTTTGCAAAGAAGGATAATTCGAGTATAGCAATCATTGACGATAGGGGAGGAGCATTACAAGTCGTCTTTTGGAACAAGGAATATTACCATGTTTTTATCTCTGGACTTCAATTGCATGGCTATCGACTACAACCCATGAAGCATACGAGTAATATTCTTCGTTTTCAGCGAGAGGGTAGTTCTGTGATTGTTGATGTAACGGTGTGGTCGGATATATATGTTTTAGAACTCCATAACTAAGTTTGCTATTGTAGGCTTTCTTTTACTTGGAGTAAAAGAACTACCTTATTTGTTGAATGTGGTAAAATATATTTACATTATTTTGTGAGTAGTTGGGTTGGGGAATGAAACAGATGTCTTTTAATCTTTCTTACAACTATCTCGTTCTTAGATAGTTATAGATGGCGTTGGAGAAGACGCCTAACAAGAGTTAAGAAAGGCGTTAACAACATGCTAAAAGGGCGTCTTTTAGATGGCAGTAAAGGCTTAGTTCGACTGTAGTTAAGCCTTAGTACATTTGGAATAGAGGAAAAATATTAACATTCTTGCTTGCTTTCTGTTTCTGTACGAAGAAGATATTTAGATTTAATAATCTATTCTATACCTAAAATGTAATCGTTATTTTAGTATTTTACATTCACTTTCTTCGTTTTCTGTAGGATATTACTTAACTTTGTAAACACATTAAACAATCTTTATCATTGATATAATCTAAATATAAAAGCATCTTATGAGAAACGGACTACTTTTGTTGTTAATGTTATTATTTTGCTGCAGTAATGTACATGCAAAAGATGACGCAATCCCTGTTCAAGGTAGAGTACTTGACAACATGACAGGGGAAGGAATACCAGGGGCAAAAGTTTACTTGATGACATCAGACAGTGTGGTCATTGATAGTATGATTACCTATCCTGCAGAGGCTGGAGAAGATGTGGGATTCTACCGCTTTGAACACTTGACAAAAGTCGGGAATTACATCGTACGTGCAAGTGCTGAGGGGTATGAGGACGGCTATATGCACTGTGTGTTGAGGAGTAAGCGTGAGTTTTTTGTATCTGTAAAGCCTATACGATTGGCAAAGGCGCACGAATTAGCAGAAGTGACCGTAAAGGCTACAAAGGTTAAGATGGTTGTTGCGGGCGATACGATTGTTTATAATGCTGATGCTTTCAACCTTGCAGAGGGGAGCATGCTCGATGCACTAATCAGCAAGTTGCCAGGCGCACGACTGACCAAAGATGGGCAAATATTCGTCAATGGCAAGTATATCCAAAGTCTTTTAGTCAACGGACGAGAGTTTTTCAGTGGGAATCCTAAGTTGGCACTGGAGAATCTACCTGCCTATACGGTTAATAAAATCAAAGTTTTTAACAAGTCGGGAGCAGCTTCAAAGTTGGCAGGACGTGATATGGGCGACAAGAACTATGTGATGGATGTAAAGCTGAAGAAGGAGTATGCCGTAGGCTATATGGGTAACGTTGAAGCTGGTGCAGGTTCGAACAACAGATATAAGCTACGTGGCTTAGCCATAAAGTTCTCTGACAAAGAACGCATCGGAATATTTGCCAATAGCAACAACCTTAACGACAATCAGCGAGCGGCACTCAATGGCGAGTGGAGTCCACAAGATGTAGGGAGTGGATTGCAGACGACTAAAACGGTTGGTGCTCAATATATGCGCTTTTTAGGAAATGAATTTTCTTGGTTCGACCTTAGTAGCCTTTGGAATCATACAAATACTGATGACGAATCTCTTTCTTCAAAACAAACGTTTTTATATGGTGGAGACTCTTATCAGCATAGCAGGTATAAGTCGTTAGGAAGCTTTGATAATTGGACAGCAGGTAGCAATTTTTGTATCCAAAAAGATAAATATTATACGATTAATAACCTTTCTTTTTCATATACCCATAGTCATGGCTTAAATAATAGTAGTATTGAGACATCTGACAATCAATCACTGCTTAACCGTATGCTATCGGCAAATAGCCTTGAATCGAGGAATGTTGATTTTAATCTTCAAAATAGAAATGGTATCAGCATTATTGCTGATATGATTAGGTGGAACTTTGGAATCAATTATAACCGTAACACGCAAAAGACCTTTTCTCTACAGGATTTGACCTATCTACAGCATAGTCTTCCCCGCGATTATCGTAATCAATATATAAACCGCCTTAATCAAAACCTTAAGTTGTCAGCAGGTATCAGTTATAATTGGACTTTTAGAAATATCAGCTTACAACCTGAGTATAATTACGCATATTCTTATATAAAAACGGATAATCCACTCTATCGTCTTGATAAGATTTCTGGACGTGATAGTAGTTTGTTCGATAGATTGCCCTCTGCCACAAGCATCTTGGCTACAGTCCTTGATAATGGGAATACATATCACTTTACTGAGTATCAAAATAGTCATCAATTTAACTTCTGCTATAGAGACTTGCATAGTAAACTCTTGAAGTGTGAGATAAGTGTCAATCTGCCTGTTCGTATAGCTCATGCCAACCTTTATTATCAACGCATGGGACGACACGATGTGTCTCGACAGAGCATATTCTTTGAACCTAATATATGGTTGAGGGGTAACGCATGGGAGATAAAAGCTAAGATGAATTCTGAATTCCCTGACCTCACAACAATGGTTAATTATCGTGATGACAGCAATCCTATGAATATTATATTAGGCAATATGCAGCTTCGTAATATTCATTATTATGACATAGAAGGTGGTAAGACATTTGAGGGGAAGAAACATAGTCGGCTTAACATTAATATGGGTTATCATCAGACGGATAATGCTGTGGCTTATAGTCTTGTATTTGATAAACAAACAGGTGTTTCAACCGTTCAGCCCATTAGCGTAAATGGTAATTATCGCATGGATTTAGGAATAGGATATACTCGTCCGCTGGATAAAAAAGAGAAATTAAGTATTGATAATCAAGCGTCTTTTAACTATAATCATAACGTTGACATGGCAATGGTACAAGGGGCTACACAAAGTCAACGAAGTATTGTAAATAACTGGAAGATAAGTAACGTCTTGAAACTAAATTATCGTCTCGATGACAACTATGAGTTCACACTTCATGGCGGAGGTACATATTATCTTATCAAGAGTCAGCGTGAGGGATTTAGCAATATTCATGCAGGAGATTATAATATAGGTATGAATGCGCAAATAACTTTGCCTTGGAAACTACAATTAACAACTGACCTAACAATGTTTGCTCGCCGTGGTTATCAGCTCTCAGAGATGAATACTACTGACTGGATATGGAATGCACAACTTAGTCGCAGTTTCATAAATAAGAAACTTTAGTTAAGTTGCAAGGCTTTGACATACTCCGTCAGCTCTCTAATACTCAATACTTAATGAACGCACAAGGAAGAACGGAAACATGGAATAATAGTATTCCACGATATATGATGTTATCCTTGTCATGGCGATTTAATGTAAATCCTAAAAAGAAATAAACGCTTCAAAATAATAGGTCTTGATAACATTTTTTCGTTATAAGCCCTTTGTGGTATCAAAAAATATTCGTATCTTTACACCTTGAAAAAGTACGAAAACGGCTCAGAAAGGAAATAAAGGCTATTGTGGGCAATTTTAGCCTTATGGGGATGAGCTCGTTAAAGTGATAGAAATTTATAACAGAAAAAATATATAATGGACGAAAATCAGACAATTGATCAGGACAGAATTATGAAGATCAACATCGAGGAGGAGATGAAAAGCTCCTACATCGACTACTCAATGTCGGTGATTGTGGCACGTGCCCTCCCTGATGTTCGTGACGGTTTTAAGCCTGTTCACCGCCGTATCCTCTTCGGTATGCGTGGTATCGGTAACTTTAGCAACCAGCCTTACAAGAAGTGTGCCCGCGTTGTCGGTGAGGTACTTGGTAAGTATCACCCACATGGTGACTCTTCTGTTTACGGTGCGCTTGTGCGTATGGGACAGGACTGGAATATGCGCTACAAGTTGGTTGATGGACAGGGTAACTTTGGTTCTGTCGATGGTGACTCTGCTGCTGCGATGCGTTATACGGAGTGCCGCCTCTCAAAGATGGGTGAGCACGTTATGGACGATATCGAGAAGGATACGGTTGACATGGTCAACAACTTCGACGATACGTTGCGTGAGCCTGCTGTGATGCCTACAAAGATTCCTAACCTGCTTGTAAATGGTGGTAATGGTATCGCTGTGGGTATGGCAACAAATATTCCTACACATAATCTTGGCGAAGTTATTGATGGATGTTGTGCTTATATTGACAATCCAGAGATTTCTACTGATGGATTAATGGAATTTATCCCAGCTCCAGACTTCCCAACAGGTGCATATATTTATGGTCTTCAAGGTGTTAAGGATGCCTATGAAACTGGTCGTGGCCGTGTCATAATGCGTGCTAAGGCTGAGATTGAGAGCGATGAGAACCACGATAAGATTGTTGTGACAGAGATTCCTTACGGAGTTAATAAGCAGCAACTTATTGAATATATTGCTGACCTCGTGAAGGAAGGAAAGTTGGAGGGTATCTCTAACGTTAATGACGAAACGGGCCGTCAGGGTATGCGTATCGTTGTTGATGTGAAGCGTGATGCCAATGCAAACGTCATTCTGAATAAGCTTTTCAAGATGACAGCATTGCAGAGTTCTTTCTCTGTAAACTGTATCGCATTGGTAGCGGGTCGTCCACGTCTGTTGAGCCTTCGTGAGTGTATTAAGTACTTTGTTGAACATCGTCATGATGTAACCATCCGTCGTGCTCAGTTTGACCTTAAGAAGGCACAGGAGCGCGCACATATCTTAGAAGCACTGATTAAGGCTTGTGATAATATTGATGAGGTTGTCCGTATTATTCGTGCCAGCAAGACACCTTCAGAGGCACAAAGAAACCTTGAGAAACGTTTTGACTTCGATGAGCTTCAATCAAGAGCAATCGTTGATATGCGTTTGTCACAGCTTACGGGTCTGCGTCTTGACCAGTTGCATCAAGAGTTTGAGGAATTGATGCAAACCATCAAGGACTTGCAGGAAATTCTTAATAACCCTGAGCGTTGTAAGGAAGTGATGAAGGAAGAGTTGCAGGAGGTTAAGGAGAAGTATGGCGATGACCGTCGTACAGAGATTATCCCTGATGAGCATGAATTTAATGCTGAGGACTTCTATCCTAATGACCCTGTAGTTATTACTATTAGTCACCTTGGTTATATCAAGCGCACTCCGCTTGCAGACTTTAAGGAGCAGGCTCGTGGTGGTGTAGGTTCTAAGGGTGCTCGCACACGTGAGAAGGACTTCACCGAATATATCTATCCAGCAACAATGCACCAGACAATGCTCTTCTTTACGCGTAAGGGACGCTGCTACTGGATGAAGTGTTATGACATCCCAGAGGGCGACAAGAACTCAAAGGGCCGTGCTATTCAGAACATGCTTTCACTTGAGCCAGGCGACTCTGTTAATGCATTCTTGCGTATTCAGGGCTTGGATGATGATGACTTCCTCGATTCTCACTATGTAGTATTTGCTACAAAGCAGGGTATCGTTAAGAAGACTTCTCTCCGTGCTTACTCACGTCCTCGTACCAATGGTGTAATTGCTATCAATATCAACGAAGGTGATGAGGTTGTAGACGTTCGTCTGACAAATGGTCATAACGAACTTATCATTGCTGACCGCAATGGTCGTGCTTGTCGCTTCGATGAGTCAAATATCCGTACAATGGGCCGTGTGTCTACAGGTGTACGTGGTATGCGTTTGGACGAAGATGGTCAGGACGAAGTTGTTGGTATGATTGTTGTTAATGACCCTGTTAACGAGACGGTTATGGTAGTATCTGAGGAGGGCTACGGAAAGCGCTCACAGGTAGAGGACTATCGATTGACTAATCGTGGCGGTAAGGGTGTTAAAACGCTGAATATCACGGATAAGACTGGTAAACTTGTTGCTATCAAGAACGTTACTGATGATAACGACTTGATGATTATCAACAAGAGCGGTATTGTTATTCGTATGTCAGTTGCCGAATGCCGTGTAATGGGTCGAGCAACACAAGGTGTACGCCTAATAAACCTCGCTAAAAAGAATGATGTCATCGCATCTGTATGTAAGGTGATGAGCTCTGAGATGGAATCACAGGTTGAGGATGATAGTCGTGAAGACCTTCCAAACACTGATGAGGATATCAAGGGAGAGGCATCATCCGCATCAGATAATACAGAGGTGACACCTGTTGATTTCGAGTAAACGAGTTGACAAGTTGACGAGTTGACAAGTTGCTTGATGATAAGTAAACGAGTTAATTAGTTGACGAGTTGCTTGTTCAAAAGCTCTTAGAGACAACGGTAATCATAATTATGAATTATGAATTCTGAATTAAGAATTAACATAGAATTCTGAATTAACATAGAATTATAAACCTTTTAATAAAGATCACTAATATGAAGAAGTTAATGTTCGCAGCATTGATGTTACTCAGTACATCTGCTGCATTCGCTGGTGACAGCGAGCCACTGAAGGCAATCCTTAAGGCACAGAGCTACGCAGAGGCTGCTGAGCTCATTAAGGCTAACCTCGGACAGCTTACAGACAATGCTGAGAAGGCAAAGGCTTATGACAAGCTCTATCAACTTGCTATGAAAAAGGTAAGTGCAGAGCAGGGCGTTCAGCTTGAGAACCAGACTAACCAGCAAATGGGTAAGGAAGGTAACAAAGCTGTTGATGAGAAAGGTCTCTACGAGGCTGTAGGTCAGGCTTTCGATGCTGCTGAGGAGATTGTTAAGTATGACAATATGCCTAACGCAAAGGGTAAGGTTAAGCCTAAGTATACAGGTATTGCTGATGAGCTCTATCCACTCCGTGGTCAGCTTATTAATGGTGGTATCTTCTATCAGGGTGCTAAGGATGATGCAAATGCTTATAAGTATCTTGCTCGTTACGTAGACTCTGCTGATGAGCCAATGTTCTCAAAGTTTGATAAGTCTAAGGATGAAAACTTGAATGAGATTGCTTACTTCGCAACTTATTATGCTTATCAGAATAAGGACTACAAAAAGGCTGAGAAATATGCTGAATACGCTGTAAAGAGTAAGGACCGTGGTAAGGATGCAAAGCAGTTGCAGTTGGCTATTATGGGTGCACAGCTTAATAGTCGCCAAGACTCTGTAGCTTATGCAGATAAGCTCGCTGGTATCTATGCTCAAGATCCTGATAATGATGCCGTATTGACAACTTTGACATCTATCTATAGCTCACTTGGTATGCAGAACAAGGCAGAGGAAATCGTAAACGCTGCCCTTGCAAAGAACCCTAACAGCTATGGTGCATTGGTAATGCTTGGTCAGTTCGCAAGCCAGAAGAAGGAATATGAGAAGGCTGCTGACTACCTTACTAAGGCTTTGGCATTGGTAAAGGATGATAATGCAAAGATTGCTATCAATGCATCTATCGGTCAGTGCTGGTTCTATAAGGCACAGGATCGTGTTGCATCTGTGAAGGGTGTATTGTCACCAGCAGCACGTGCTCAGTTTAACGATGTTTACAATAAGGCTATTTCATATCTTGAGACAGCTAAGAAGCTTGATGTTCTTAAAGAGCAGAAGAGCTCTTGGGCTTACCCACTTTACGGTTGCTACTATTTCGTAAAGGGTGCACAAGCTCCTGAGACATTGGAAGCTGCAGCTATTGCTGGCGTTCAGCAGTAAAAGTCTTTAATATTCCCCCTCTTATATGAATTCATTTGTTAACTCATATAAGAGGGGATTTTGTGTTACTAAAATATAGCCGATGAAAAGAGTACTAATACTGATTATTTCTATTTTTACAAGTTGGAATATCGCAGAGGCACAAGAAGTATATCAGCAGGCTGAGTCGTTTAACCGCCTTGCAAAAGAAGCTTTCACCCGTGTAGAGAAACATTCGAATAGGGATTCTGTTGCCATCTTCAAAGCTGTTGTGGATGGTGTGGAGTATTCATTGAAAAGTGATGAGTTTGACAGGATGCCTAATCGAAAGGGGAAAGTTAATCCAAAGTTTGAAGAGGAAAATAAGAATCGACTTGCTGTTCTGCATCCAATGCTGATAGATGCTGGTAAATATTTCTTGAAAGGAAGCTATACGAGAAATGAAGGACTTGATGCCTTGCAATTATATCTGAAAGCTCGTAAGTCTCCATTAGTAAAAGATAATATCGATGAGTCAGGTGTTGCTGCTTATTACATTGCTTATTATTATTTGAAAGCACGTGACTTAGAGAAGGCTGACGAATATGCTGATATTGCAATTCAATATGATGAGACTGCACAAGCTGCAGCTGAAGTTAAAGCGCAATGTATGCATAATAAGATGGTAAACGAGGAAGATTCCCTGCGTTATCTGTCTGTAATACAACAACTTTATCGTACTGACCCTACGAATGAAACCTATTTCTCATGGATAATGAAGTTCTATCAAAATCCTACACCTAAATTTAATATAGAGGATTTTATAGATAGAATACTTGAAGAGAATACAAACTCAACGGTGCCATGGATACTTAAGGGTGAAATTGCTATGCATGCAGAACGTTGGGAAGAAGCTATTGATGCTTATAAACATGCTGATGAAATTGACCCAAGTAGTATTCCTGTTGCTTATAATATAGGTGTATGTTTGAATACTGTGGGAATGGCGCACGTGAAGATGTTGCTGAACGAAGGAAGAAGAAAGAAGTTGTCTCTGATAATGAATATATGAAGTATTTTGCAGAAGCACGTACTTATCTTGAGCGTGTAAGGGCAAAAGATCCACGTAGAAATAGGGTAGACTGGGTAGGTCCTCTCTATTTAGACTATACGGTATTGAACGATAAAATTAAGGCTGAAGAACTCGAACCTCTTGTAACAAATTATAGAAAGTGAAGTATATAAAGTCATTTTTAATATATATATGTCTGCTTTTTCCTCTTACTGGGATTGCGCAGAAGAAGCAGTTGCAGACTGTACGTGATCAGATAAAGTCTGGGAAGGAACTCATGAAAGCCGAGAATACACTTCGTGGATTGCTGGTTGACTCAGTATCTAAGAAAAATAATAAGATATGGCTCCTCCTATGTGATGCATTGATAAAACAGTATGAGCAGGGAAATGAGAAACTTTATTTGAAACAAAAGTATGACACAGCAGCATTCTTCTCTGTAACGAGAAGATTGTATGATACAATGTCACGCTTTGACTCTCTTGATGCTAAACCTGATGCTGAGGGTAGAGTACGTGCAAAGTATAGGACTAAGCATGCAGAGTTCCTAAACTCTATTCGCCCAAATCTATTCAATGGTGGTTCTTACTTTATTCATAAGAAAGACTATAATACCGCATTTGATTATTATAGCGATTACTTGGAGTCTGCAAATTATCCTCTTTTTGAAGGTTATGACTATATGAAGAATGATGCACTTATACCACATGCTGCTTACTGGGCTATGTTCTGTGGATATAAGCTAAGTGATGCAGATAAGATTATGCGCTTTAAGGAACAGGCCGAACGTGATACTTCTATGCTAAACTTTGTAAGGCAGTATGAGGCTGAAGCTTATTTGGTAAAGAAGGATACTGATATGTACGTAAAGTCTTTGCAGGCTGGATTCGAGCAATATCCTAACTTTGCATTCTTCTTCCCACGATTAGTTGAATATTATGCTAAGATAGGAGAACACCAGAAGGCATTGGAGATTACGGATCGTGCATTGAAAGCTGACTCTACAAGTCTGTTGTTTCGTTTTGCAAAGAGTACAGCGTTGTTGAACCTTGGCAGGTACAACGAATGTATTGAAATTTGTAAACAACTGATTAAGGATAATGACTCTTATGCTGATGCCTATTATAACATTGGACTTGCTTATTTTAATCAAGCCATAGAATTAAATAAGGATAGGCAGAAGTATCGGGCTAACAAAGAGAAGATAATAACATTATATCAGCGTTCTAAACCCTATATGGAGAAATTCAGAGAGCTTTCACAAACAGCTAAGAACAAATGGTTAGCTCCTTTATACACTATTTATCTTAATCTGAATATGGGTAAGGAATTTGATGAAATTGATAAGTTGAGAAAGGAAAAATAATGATGAATAACGATATTATTGATAAGCTTGGCATAACACTCAATACAATGCAAGAAGCTACGGCTGATGCAGTGTTGCATACAGGGAAGGATGTTGTCGTGATGTCACCGACAGGTTCCGGTAAAACATACGCTTATCTTCTTCCATTGATTCAGCGGTTGGATGCAAAGTCTGATGAGCTGCAAGCTGTAGTCTTAGTGCCAGGACGCGAGTTAGCGTTGCAGTCGGCTAATGTACTTAAAGACATGGGTAGCGGCTTACGCTCTATGGCATTATATGGTGGACGTCCAACGATGGAAGAACATCGTGTGTTGAGAGATATAAAGCCACAAATAGTCTTTGCTACTCCGGGACGATTGAATGATCATCTTGACAAATCAAATATTAATGCAGAAACAATAAAGTGGCTTGTAATAGATGAGTTTGATAAGTGCCTTGAATTTGGTTTCCAAGACGAGATGATGAGTATTCTCTGTAAGTTACCAAATATAGAAAGACGAATCTTACTGTCAGCAACAGAGTCAGAGACCATTCCTAATTTTGTATCAATGGGTAGAACTGTTCATTTGGATTATCGCACAGAAGATGAGAATATTCCTGATCGCATACGTCTCTACACAGTAACAAGTTCAGAGAAGGATAAACTGGAGGTGTTAAAGAGACTTTTACTTTCTTTAGGTGATAAGAGTAGTATTGTATTCTTAAATTATCGTGACTCTGTTGAGCGTACTGCCACATTCTTAAAGGCAGAGGGTTTTACTATTAGTTGGTTCCATGGTGGCTTAGAACAGCGTGAGCGTGAAGCTGCACTTTATCGTTTTTCAAATGGTTCAGCACCAATACTTGTTAGCACCGACTTGGCTTCACGTGGACTGGATATTCCTGATGTTGATAATATTATACATTATCATTTCCCTGAAACGGAAGATAGCTATGTGCATAGGGTAGGACGTACAGCACGTTGGGACAAAGAAGGCAGAACCTTCTTCATTCTTGGGCCAGAAGAACATTTGCCAGAGTATGTTAGCAATGAACATGAGGAGTATAAGATACCAGAGTCTTTACCGAAACCTGCTCAGCCTCGCATGGCTACTATATATATAGGTAAAGGAAAGAAAGATAAAATCTCAAAGATGGATATAGTAGGTTTTCTTTGTAAAAAAGGGGGATTGAAGTCTTCTGAGATAGGAAAGATTGATGTAAAGGACCGTTTTGCTTATGTTGCAGTGGTACGCACAAAGATAAAAGAAATAATCTCGCTGACTAAAGGAGAAAAAATAAAAGGTATTCGTACCGTTGTGGAAGAAGTAAGGTGACGCATTATACAATGTGTCACCTTTTCCTTATCATGTCCGTCGACATGTATAAATCGTTTGATATCTTACAGATAAAAAAAGTGGTATTTTATTTGGAAGTATAAAAATAAAAGCGTATCTTCGCATCGTAAACTATAGAGACCTATTACAATATTTAATACTGATAATAACTACAAAACATAAGTCAAACTTAAACTAAACAATCAGATGAAAAAGTACAATTTTGGTGCTGGTCCATGTATCCTTCCACGTGAAGTAATCGAGAAAACAGCAAGTGCTATTTTAGATTTCAATGGAATTGGTCTTTCAATTGCTGAAATCAGCCACCGTTCAAAGGATTTTCAACCTGTAATGGACGAAGCAATGGCTTTAGTAAAGGAAGTGTTAAATGTTCCTGAAGGCTATTCAGTGCTTTTCTTGGGTGGTGGTGCATCACTTGAGTTCTGCATGATTCCTTTTAACTTCTTGGTAAAGAAGGCTGGTTATTTGAATACTGGTGTTTGGGCAAAGAAGGCAATGAAGGAAGCTAAGTTGTTTGGAGATGTTGTTGAAGTAGCTTCATCAGCAGATGAAAACTACACCTATCTCCCAAAGAACTTCGATGTTCCTACAGATTTGGATTATTTGCACGTAACTACCAATAATACAATCTATGGTACAGAATATCACAAAGATTTGGATGTACCAGTTCGTTTGATTGGTGATATGTCTTCTGATATCTTCAGTCGTCCAGTAGATGTTTCTAAGTACGATTGCATCTATGGTGGTGCACAGAAGAACCTCTCTATGGCAGGTGTAACATTCATCATCATTAAGGACGACGTTCTTGGTCGTGTACAGCGTGAAATCCCAACGATGTTGGATTATCGTACACACATCAAGAAGGGCTCTATGTTCAATACTCCTCCTGTAGTACCTATTTATACAGCATTGGAAAATCTCCGTTGGATTAAGGCTAATGGTGGTGTAGAAGCTATGGAGAAACTTGCTAAGGAGCGTGCTGATATTGTTTATGGTGAGATCGACCGCAATAAGTTGTTCCGTGGAACAGTTAAGTGTGAGGAAGATCGCTCTTACATGAATATCTGCTTCGTTCTCAACGATGAATATGCTGACTACAAGACGAGTTCTTTAAGTTTGCTACAGAAAGAGGCATGGTAGGTATCAAGGGTCACCGTGATGTTGGTGGTTTCCGTGCAAGCTGCTACAACGCAATGACAGTTGAAGGCTGCAAGGCTCTCGTTGAAACAATGAAGGAGTTCGAAGCTAAGCACTAAGCCGCATAGTCATTAGACTTAGCAAGCGTAAGTATTTCGTTTGCTAAGTCTAAGTAATTATCTTTACTTTTTATTAACCTAAACATTAAAGCTATGAAGGTTTTAATTGCAACTGAGAAACCATTTGCACCAGCTGCTGTGCAAGGTATAACAAACGAATTAAAGGGTGCAGGACATGAAGTTGTCCTACTTGAGAAATATGCGAGTACAGCTGAATTACTTGAGGCTGTGAAAGATGCAGATGCAATGATAGTACGTTCTGATAAGGTTACACCAGAGGTACTTGATGCTGCTAAGCAGTTGAAGGTCGTAGTACGTGCAGGTGCAGGCTATGATTCAATTGATACAGCTTATGCAAAGGAGAAGAATGTCGTAGTAGAGAACACTCCTGGTCAGAATTCTAATGCAGTTGCCGAACTTGTATTTGGTTTGTTGGTATATGCTGTACGCAATTTCTATAATGGTAAAGCTGGTACAGAGTTAATGGGTAAGAAACTCGGTATTCTTGCTTTCGGTAATGTTGGTAGAAACGTGGCACGCATTGCAAAAGGCTTTGGTATGGAAGTCTATGCATACGATGCATTCTGTCCTGCTGATGCTATTGAGGCTGCAGGCGTTCATGCTTGTAAGAGTCAGGATGAGTTGTTCCAGACTTGTGATGTCTTGTCACTTCACATCCCTGCAACTCCACAGACTGTAAAGAGTATTGATTATCGTTTAGTAAATCTTCTTCCAAAGAAGGGAGTTCTCGTAAACACTGCTCGCAAAGAGGTTATTAACGAGGAAGAACTTTTGAAGTTGATGGCTGAGCGTGAGGACTTAAAGTTTGTTACCGATATTAAGCCAAATGCAGACGAAGAGTTTAAGAAGTTTGAGGGGCGCTACTTCTCTACACCAAAGAAGATGGGTGCTCAGACTGCTGAAGCAAATACGAATGCTGGTATTGCTGCAGCAAAGCAGATTAATGCTTTCTTTGCAACAGGTGACACAAAGTTCCAAGTAAACAAATAACTTTCTAATACAATAAGGATTGATAGTCTTAATCTTCATAATAGATTGTGACTTTCAATCCTTTTATTATTTTCTTAAAGATAAACACTATGGCAGTAATTAAACCTTTTAAGGGTATTCGTCCTCCAAAAGACTTAGTAGAGTCTGTTGCCAGCCGTCCATACGACGTGTTGGATTCAGAAGAAGCGCGTGCAGAAGCTGGTGACAACGAAAAGAGTTTATATCATATCATAAAACCAGAAATCAACTTTGAGGTTGGAACAAGCGAATATGATCCAAGAGCCTATGAGAGTGCTGTTGAGCAGTTCCAGAAGTTCCAGGACAAAGGCTGGTTAGTACAAGATGACAAAGAACATTACTATATCTATGCGCAGACAATGAATGGCAAGACTCAGTATGGTCTTGTTGTTGGTGCTTTTGTTGATGATTACTTGACTGGTAACATCAAAAAACATGAGTTGACACGTAGAGATAAAGAAGAGGACCGCATGAAGCATGTTCGTATTTGTAATGCAAATGTAGAGCCTGTATTCTTTGCTTATCCTGACAATGAGGAACTTGACAGTTTGTTGGCTCGTTATGCAGCTACAAAGCCAGAGTATGATTTCGTTGCACCTGACGATGGTTTCAGACATCAGTTCTGGGTAATATCAGACGAGGCTGACATCAAGACTGTTACTGAAGAGTTCAAGAAGATGCCAAGTCTATATATTGCAGATGGTCATCATCGCTCTGCCGCAGCTGCTTTGGTTGGTGCTGAGAAGGCTAAGAATAATAAGAATCATAAGGGCGATGAGGAGTATAACTATTTCATGGCTGTATGCTTCCAAGCAAGTCAATTGACGATTCTTGACTATAATCGTGTTATTAAAGACTTAAATGGCATGGAAGTTGCTGAGTTCTTAAAAGCTTTGGAGAAGAATTTCACTGTTGAGTTGAAAGGTAAGGATGAATACCGTCCAACGAAATTGCATGAATTCTCCATGTATCTTGATGGCAACTGGTATAGTTTAGTGGCTAAGCCTGGTACATACGATGATAATGACCCAATTGGTGTACTTGATGTAGACATCTCAAGTCGACTGATTTTAGACGAATTGATGGGCATAAAGGATCTCCGTTCAGACAAGCGTATCGATTTCGTTGGTGGTCTGCGTGGTCTTGGAGAGTTGAAGCGTCGTGTTGATAGTGGTGAGATGCGTTGGGCATTGGCACTCTATCCTGTATCAATGCAGCAGATTATGGATATTGCTGATAGTGGTAAGATTATGCCACCAAAGGCAACATGGTTTGAGCCGAAACTTCGTTCTGGTCTTGTCATCCATAAGTTGGATTGATACAAGATTAGCATTAATTGAATGAATAGCGATAAATATAAGACAATAAAAGAGAAAGCGATTGGCGAGGGATATTACTCTGAAAAGCGGAGTAAATTCCTCGCTTTTGCGCATCATGTTGACTCTGTCGACGAGGCTTTAGAGCTTGTAAAGGAATATCGAAAGAAATATTATGATGCTCGTCATTGCTGTTATGCTTATAGAGTGGGCTTTGATGGTACAGAGTTTCGCGCAAATGATGATGGAGAACCTTCTTCTACAGCAGGAAAGCCAATTCTTGGACAGATCGACAGTAATGGTTTGACAAACACGTTTATTTGTGTTATTCGTTATTATGGTGGCATTAATCTCGGTACAGGTGGTTTGATTGTTGCTTATCGAGAGGCTGCTGCAGACGCCTTAGCTAATAGTGAAATAGAGGAGAAATTCATAGAGGAAGAGGTGACGTACAGCTTCTCTTATCCTATGATGAATGCTGTCATGCGTATTATTAAGGACATGAATCCACGTATTATCAATCAAGTCTTTGACAATACATGCGAGGTTACACTTTCTATCAGGAAAGGAAAGGCTGATGAGTTACGAACGCGTTTGAAGAAATTGTCTTTTGATTAATCTTTCATGTTAGGTTTACTCAGTGGTTAAACGGACTTTTCGAGCAATGCTATAATCATTCTTTATTGCAGTAAGATTTGTTTCCTCTCAGGCTGTAAGATTTCTTTTTAATTATTGAATAGCCATCACGCATACTCTCATAGTAGTATATTATGTAGGAAACAGCGATTTTCTCATGTGCCATCATACAGGACATATATCGGACACCTTCATTTCTTACAGATATACGCTGATTATGAGTAGCTTATCCACACATTTACAGGGCTCATAAATGGCCTTGTTGTCAGCTGACCTCACTAAGTACTCCCACTAATATCATGCTTTTATAGTACTTAGGGATGACTGTAAGCCTTAATATTTAATATGCTTTTTCCAATAGATTAAATCATTTTCTTTCATCGAAAGTCGCCAGTCATTAATATCTCTATGATAGAGTAGGACAATTGCGTCTCGCTCGTATAGGCTATACAGTAAAGCGTTCGTTGCATAGTCAGTTGTGGAGTCTTGAAGGAGAGACAACCATGTTTCTCTCTTGATAGTCTTAATGATACTATCCTCTTTGTCTGATAGTTTTATGCGAACACGATAGCCAATATCATGAATAGGGAAGCAAGAATCACAAGCAATCTTCAATATCTTGTAATGAAGGTCTCGGTTGTTGATAAATTGTATGTCAGTTTCTTGTTGTTTGTTTTGCTTGTTTTCCTTGGGCTTACAAGCATAGAGAGTAAAAGATAGCGTTACTAAGAAAAGTAATTTGGAGGATATCCACATGTCTTTATCACCTATAAATATTGTAATACTCATTCTTTATAATCCCTTATTATATGTTGTTTTGTAACTGTTACTATCGTATGCGAAGATTAGGAAGACGTCTTCAATCACCTATTCATAATGCATTGATTTAGCAGGATGGATATGACTAATTAGATAGCTTGGTGCAATTAAGACAGCAACACAAACCAACAAGGTAGCGAGGTTGAGCGCAATAACAAATGGAAGGTTTACTTCTACGGGTACCGTACTTACATAGTATGTTTGTGGATCGAGTTTTATTAATCCCGTCCACTTCTGTAAGAACACGATACCAAAGCCTATAATATTACCAATCAGTAGACCTCGACTAATAATAAAGGTAGCAAACCAAAGGAAGATATGACGTATCTGACGATTCGAGAACCAAGTGCTTTTAATATACCAATCATCTGTGTACGTTCGAGAATGATAATTAATAGCCCTGAAATCATCGTCACACCAGCTACAGCAATCATAAGTGCAAGGATAATCCAAACATTTAAGTCCATCAAATCAAGCCAAGAGAAGATTTGTGGATTCTGCTCAATGATGTTCTCTGATGAGTAAGTCTCTCCATAGTGGTCGACTGTATTTTTAACCTTACTAAGTACCAGAGAACTAATAGGATTAAGCTGAGAGAAATCGTTTACTTGTAGTTCAGCACCGCTATATTGGTCAGGTTCCCATCCATTTAGCTTGTTTGCTGTATATAAATCAGTGAAACATATCTGTGAATCAAACTGTTTCATGTTTGTAGCATATATCCCAGCAATAGTGAACTTACGAGTCCTTACCCCCTGGTCGTTGATGAAGTATGCAAAAATACGTTGTCCTACCTTTAGATTGAGTTTGTCTGCTATGGTCTTAGAGATAACCAGTTTCTGATGACTTTCTTTGTCAGAGAAATGGGGTAGGCTACCCTCTACCATATTGTTATGTATGAAGGTCGTATCAAAGTCAGGTCCTACTCCTTTAAGCATAACACCCAAGAAATCCTCATTCGTCTTTAATATACCTTGTGTATAAGCATAACGTTGAACATGCTTAATTCCAGGAACATCTTTAAGAACCTTGATAAGTGAGTCGTTTACTTGTATAGGATATTGCTCTGAACCCTGAAGTGTAAGGAAGTTAGCCACTGTTATATCACTTCCAAATCCAATTACTTTATCCCGAATAGTATGTTTAAACCCTAAAACAACACAGACAGATACAATCATAACGGCCAAGCCGATTGCGACACCAACTGTAGCAATCGTAATAGCAGGCTTTGATACTTTACGTGTCTTGTCTCCTCCGTTATATATCTTACGTGCAATAAAAAGTGGATAGTTCATTATAATGATGGGTGTTGAATATAGGGTGATGATGAATTAGCGCAATATAGGTAGTGAATGAAGAATATCGTATGATGAAGAATTTGCTACATATAAATGTATTGAATAATTTATACTATTATTCTTCATCATCTAACAATCCCCAGCCAACATCCCATTACTCTTCTTCTACACGTCCAGGATAAGCCTCTAAAGCTTTCTGAAGCACAACCAAGGCACGCTGTAAGTCTTCTCGTTTCAGTACATACGCAATACGAACTTGGTTATGTCCTGCGCCAGGAGTAGTATAAAAGCCACTTGCTGGTGCCATCATAACAGTCTCACCTTCATAGTTGAATTCCTCTAAACACCAACGACAGAATTTGTCGGAGTCGTCAACAGGGAGTTTAGCTACTGTGTAGAAGGCGCCCATAGGGATAGGAGAGTAGACACCAGGGATGCGGTTTAGTCCATCAATAAGGCATTTACGACGCTCTACATATTCATCGTAGACATCACGATAGTAGGAAGCAGGTGCGTCAAGACTTGCTTCAGCTACAATCTGTCCAATCAATGGGGGAGAAAGACGAGCCTGACAGAATTTCATGACAGCCTTGCGAATCTCTTCATTCTTCGTGATAAGTGCACCAATACGAATACCGCACTCGCTATAACGCTTTGACACAGAGTCGATAAGGACGGTGTTGTTTTCTATTCCCTGTAGGTGCATTGCAGAGATATATGGCGACCCAGTGTAGATATATTCACGGTAGACTTCATCAGAGAAGAGGTAGAGGTCGTATTTCTTAACAAGGTCTCTAATCTGATTCATCTCTCTTCTTGTGTACAGATAACCCGTAGGATTGTTCGGATTACATATCATGATAGCACGCGTCTTCTCATTGATAAGTTCCTCAAACTTCTCAACCTTAGGTAGTGCAAAGCCTTCTTCTATGGAGGTAGCAATCGTCTTTATCTTCGCACCTGCAGATATTGCAAATGCCATGTAATTAGCGTATGCAGGTTCAGGGACGATTATCTCGTCTCCAGGATTTAGACAAGCCATGAAGGAATAGAGCACGGCTTCAGAGCCACCAGCCGTTATGATAATATCATCTGGCTTGACATTAATATTAAACTTCTTGTAGAAGTCGCATAACTTCTCCCTGTATGAAAGATAACCTTGGGAAGGTGAGTATTCTAAAAGTGTACGGTCAATCTTCTTCAAAGCGTCCAACCCACATTGTGGAGTAGGCAGATCTGGTTGACCAATATTTAAATGATAAACTTTTATACCACGTCTTTTTGCCTCAACGGCAAGTGGAGCCAGTTTTCTAATAGGTGACTCCGGCATTTCAAGTCCACGAACTGATATTTCCGGCATAATGACTTTATTTATTCTCCCGATAATGAATGAGAGTCGAAGATATCTACTCTTTCATTCTATACAATACTGCAAAGGTAGACAATTTTTTTATTTTAACCGCACTTTTAGCCGATTAACGCAGAATTTTTACTACTTTTGCATATCTATAAAAACAGCTTTTACTCTTCTTAAGTTAGGATATTTGCGAGGGAAGAGATGGTCATAACAAATAAAGAATAATTATGAGAAGTAGAACAAGTACTTGGTTTGAAACACGAGTTAGATATGATAAGACCATGGAAGATGGTCAGAATAAGAAGGTCATAGAGCAGTATGTTGTTGATGCCTTTAGTTTTTCAGAGGCTGAAGAGTTTATAACTGAAGAAATGTCACACTATGTCAGTGGTGAATTTGACGTTAAGGCAATCTCTCCAGCAGCGTATGGTGAGATCTTCTTCAGTGATATTGATACTGATGACAAGTGGTTTAAGGCAAGACTCGCATTCATCACCTTAGACGAGAAGACCGAGAAGGAGAAGCGCTCTTTAGTGACTTATCTTGTCCAGGCCCACTCTGTGAGTGGCGCTGTTAAGCATGTAGAAGAGGTGATGAGTTCTACAATGATCGACTATGAGATTGTTGGTATTGCCGAAACAAAGATTATGGATGTCTTCGAACATCGTGCTGGTAAGAAGAACGACAAGGACGAGAAGCCTGAATACGAGAAATAAAGAGATAAGAATCTAAGGTACTTACGATTATGTATGATGTAGCAAATAATTTACACAAAGTTCTTGGAACTCTTCCTGATGGTGTGAAGTTGGTTGCCATCAGTAAGTTTCATCCTAACGAATATATTGAGGCTGCATATCAAGAGGGGCAACGTCTCTTTGGTGAGAGTCAAGTACAAGAACTCTCCCATAAGGTTGATACGCTCCCCAATGATATCGAATGGCACTTTATTGGTCATCTTCAAACCAATAAAGTAAAGTATATTGCACCTTATATCTCTATGATTGAAGCTGTCGATTCACTCAAGTTATTGAAGGAAATCGATAAGCAAGCTGCTAAACACAATCGGATTATCAATGTCCTTTTAGAGCTTCATATCGCAGAAGAAGAGTCGAAATATGGTTTTAGTCCTGATGCTTGTCGTGAACTGTTAGCCAACGGCGAGTGGAAAGAACTGAAGAATGTACATATCTCTGGACTAATGATGATGGCTTCTAACGTTGATGATCGTGAGCAGATAAAGCGTGAGATGACGTTAGCGGCCGACCTCTTTGATGAGCTAAAAGAGAAGTACTTTGCAGACGATTCAGCATTCAAAGAACGTTCATGGGGCATGAGCCATGATTATGACATTGCCGTTGAATGTCATTCAACGATGGTTCGTGTGGGTACAACCATCTTTGGCCCACGTGTTTATTAGGCCCATGGAATGATAGGTGTTGGGTGTTGAATGTTAGGTGTTGATGGTTAGAGATATGGAGTGTTAGGTGTTAATTACTGGGTGTTGAGTGTTGAATGATAGGTGTTGATGGTTAGAGATATGGAGTGTTGAGTGTTGAATGATGGGTGTTGAGTGTTGAATGATAGGTGTTGATGGCTTGAGTAAAGCTTTTAATTCTTGCTTTTAACATACAAAATCACGGAGAATTTTGTCCCGTTAGGCGCTCCCCTCCCTTTCGGGGAGGGGCTGGGGGAGAGGTCTTCGGGGCTGGGGGAGAGGTCCTTTTCTCCTCTTCTTGTCAACTATTTTCGCTCCCCATGAATCTACTACATGCTCTTTAAGCAGAAAGAAGATGCCTTTCAACGATTAAGAACACGCCTTTCTTGCATGCAGAAGACGCCCTTCTTGATGCAAGAAAGGCGTCTTCTTTAATGCTATATGTAACATGTTGAGTTCTTGTAGGTTACAAACTATTATTTAAGAGATAATATACCCTTGTATAGAGGGTGTTTAGTTTGATGCTATGTAATGATTTTTCGCAATTTCAATAACCTTTTCGTTGTTTGAAGTAATTACTTAGATAGTTTTATGGATGACGCTGATAGAAGTAGATAGGAGTTTTCTTTCCCTTATAGATAAAGCATCTCAAAAGCTATAAGGAATGTTTTAGACAGTAAACAAAAAGTTGGATAAGCTATCAATAAAGCTATTTTGTTGGTTTATAATATCTAAGTATGCCAAGGATTTCTGCGTTCTCTGCTTTGGCACCTATCGTTATTCTTAGGCAGTTGTTACATAATGATAGGTTGGAGCAGTTCCTTACCTTGATTCCTTTTTGGCACAAATAGTTATACACGCTTTGTGCATCTTTCATCTTAGCTAAGAAGAAGTTAGCATTCGATGGATAGACTTTTTCACAACAAGCTAAGCTCTCAAAAGCAAGCATCATACGTTTGCGTTCTAACAAAAGAATCTTTATCCAGTCCTCAATGTCGTACCGATGTTTGAGAACATCAAGTGCTTGTTCCTGTGTGAGTTGATTGATTGGATAAGGATTACTTACTTTCTTAAATATATCAATGATAGCTTCTTGTGCATAGACCACACCTAAGCGGATAGCTGCATTTGCCCATGCCTTAGAGAAAGTATTGAGTACTATCATGTTAGGAAACTCTGATAGTCGTTCTCGAAAGGCTGGTAAACGTGAGAAATCAGTGTAGGCTTCATCAATTACGACAATACCGTTAAACGCTTTTAGTAGCTTTTCGACTTCAATGATATTCAGCGTGTTACCACTTGGAGAGTTAGGAGAGCAAAGCCAAATGAGCTTTGTATGCCTGTCGCAAGCCTTCAAAAGCTTCGTAGTACTTAATTGAAAGCTATCATCTAATAGTACTGAACGATACTCAACATCATTCAGTTTTGCGAAATGTCTGTATAGTTCACAAGTGGGTTCAATGGCCACAACGTTGTCTATCTTCGGTTGACAAAAGATACGAAAACACATGTCTATCGCCTCCGTAGAACCATTGCTTAGGAAAATCTCTCTATGAGTGACACCTCTCAACTTTGCCAGTTCCTCCTTTACCGCGGCCTGATTGTCAGATGGATAACGGTTCAAAGGCTTGTTATATGGATTTTCGTTTGCATCAAGCATAATATGTTGAGCATCTCTTTCAGTCTGTTCAGCTTTTGCATCAACGTCAGAGATGAGTGCTCTAATATTTGTTCTGACTAATTGTTGTAAGTCTATCATATTATGATTCTTTGTCGGTTAGTAGTTACTTGTCCCACAGAAGTAGGCGTTATCGCCGTCTGAACTCTGCGCAAACGATAGAGGTAGCAATGGCCACGTTCAATGACTCTGCCGTTGCTCGCTCTGGTGGGTAGTTTGGTATCAGTAGTTTTCGATTGATTCTGGCTCTTAGTTGTGTGGTGATACCGTTCCCCTCGTTACCCATGACAATCATTCCATGACGGGAAAGTTCCTGCTCATAGATGTTGTTGCCATCAAGGAGGGTGGCATAGATAGGATAGTCAGCAGGGAGATGGTCTATCAACTCGTTCAAGTTTAGATAGTGGAGTCGAACTCTCGCAATACTTCCCATTGTTGCCTGAACGACCTTTGGGTTCCAACAGTCAGCTGTTTCATGCGAACAAAAGATGTCTTCAATACCAAACCAGTCCGCAATTCGAATGATAGTTCCAAGGTTTCCTGGGTCTTGTACGCCGTCAAGAGCTAAAACAAGTTGGCCCTCAATATGTTTACTAAAGATACTTGAGTATTCATTTGAATGTTTTTCATCCTCCTTAGACATTCTGAACACGCCTAATACCGGCTGTGGATGTTGGAGGAAAGACACCTTCTTGATATCGTCTAAATCGTCTAATATCGTTTCTGCCACAAATCCCTCGTGTAGCAGATCATTGACTACTTTGGGTCCTTCTGCCACAAACAATCCTGCTTTCTCTCTTCCTTTTTTGGTTTCAAGAGACCGGATAAGCTTAATCTTGTTTTTTGATAACACTTCGCAAATTTACAAAAAACTATCCAGTCACAGCCTATTACTTCTTAACTTTTTACTACCTTTGCATAAAATAAGCTGCGTTCGGCAAATTGAAAGTGAACTTTCTTTGCTCTCACTTGCATTATTTTTGCATAAAATAAGCTGCGTTCGGCAAATTGAAAGTGAACTTTCTTTGCGCTCACTTGCATTATTTTTGCATAAAATAAGCTGCGTTCGGCAAATCGAAAGTAAACTTTCTTTGCCCTCACTTGCATTATTTTTGCATAAAATAAGCTGCGTTCGGCAAATTGAAAGTAAACTTTCTTTGCGCTCACTTATATGTGTTTTGCTGCTAAAATAATTAGGATATCAATGCTGTCTTCAAAGCTATACAGATTAATTGCACCTGTCTTTGTCGTTATGACGATATTTATTGTCGTGGCATGTTCGTCAGATAAGTTTGTTCCTGACGGACAATACTTATTGGATAAGGTTGAGTTACACTCTGATAAGAAGGATGTTAATTCGTCACTTCTCATGCAATACGTACGCCAAAAAGGTAATTCACGCTGGTTCTCTCTATTCAAGATACCATTAGGAACATACACCATGGCAGGGAAAGATACCACGAGATGGATTAATCGCACACTCCGTAAAATGGGCGAAGAACCTGTGTTGTACGACTCTGTTCAGGCTCGTCTTTCCTCTGAAGACCTGACTGTTGCATTGCAGAACATGGGATATATGAATGCTACTGTCGATTTGGAGAAAAAAGTAAGAGGTAAGAAACTTGTCCTTAATTACTTTCTTCACCCCGGAGAGCCATACATCATTGATCGATTTAACTATGAGATAGAGGACTCTGTCATAAGGAGAGTACTGGAGTCGCAGCTCAACTCAGATACAAAACGTCCACAACAGTTTACGGTTACATCGTTGGATAATGAGCGTAAAAGACTCACACACATCCTTAATGACTCTGGATACTATCGGTTTCACAAGGATTTTATCTATTACACAGCTGACTCTACGCAAGGTAGACAGCATGTTAACGTAACATTACACTTGATGAAGTATGTTGAGAATAGCAATTCTACTCCTACACTCCATCCTCGATATGTTATTAATAGTGTAAATTTCATCCCTGGAGACTCAACGGGTTTCCATCTTAGAAAGGGTATCTTAGAAGATAATACACTGATAGAGAAGGGCAAGTACTTTTCTGCCACCGATTTACAAAAGACTTATAATAACTTCTCAGGACTGGGGGCTGTTCGTTACACAAATATAAACTTTAGAGAAGCACCTCGTTATGATAGTCTGAAAATAGGTAAGGCTTTCACCTATACAACCTCGTCTACACATTATTTAGATGCTGACATCCAAGTATCAAACAATAAGCCTAACACCATATCATTCCAACCAGAGGGAACGAACACGGCTGGTGACTTAGGTGCTGCGGCTGTTCTCTCTTATCAGAATAGAAACCTCTTTAGGGGTAGCGAGCATTTAAGCCTGGAGTTTCGAGCTGCTTTTGAGGCCATCAAAGGTCTTGAAGGCTATAAAAATAGTGATTATGAAGAGTATAGCGTACAAGCACATCTGCGTTTCCCACGCTTCTTAGCACCTTTTCTCTCTAAGGAATTCAAAAGGAGAAGTAGTGCAACATCAGAGGTATCAGTGGGTTGGAACCTGCAAAACAGACCAGAGTTCCATCGACGAGTCTTCTCTTCTGCATGGAAATACCACTGGTCTAACCCTGCACATCACTTGACATACGACTTTGATTTACTTAATCTTAGCTATGTATATATGCCTTGGATTAGTGAAACCTTTAAGCATGATTACCTCGACAATGTGACGACACGTAATGCTATCTTGCGTTATAACTATCAAGACTTGTTTATCTTAAGAACAGGATTTGGACTGAACTATAGTAGTACTAACTATGCGCTCAGAGCAAAGGTCGAGTTAGCTGGTAATATGCTAAATGCTTTAAGTGGTATCTTTAGGTTTAAGGAGAATAGCGAAGGAAAGCGAACGCTCTTTAATATAGCCTATGCGCAGTATGCAAAGTTTGACTTTGATTATACAAAGGTAATTCGTTTTGACGAACGAAACGCCTTAGCCTTGCATGGAGGATTGGGTATCGCTATCCCATACGGGAATAGTACTGTCCTCCCATTCGAGAAGAGGTATTTCTCAGGTGGAGCCAATTCTGTGCGTGGATGGAGTGTGAGAGAATTAGGACCAGGAAAGTTCAGAGGGGTTGATGGTCGAATAGATTTCATTAATCAGACGGGTGACATGAAGCTTGACTTGAATGCAGAGTATCGTACACATCTGTTTTGGAAACTTGACGCAGCGGCCTTCGTAGATGCAGGAAACATCTGGACACTACGCGATTACGCCGATCAACCAGGTGGACAGTTCCTTTTCAAAGATTTTTACAAGCAAATAGCAGTAGCTTACGGACTCGGTCTTCGTCTTAACTTCGATTACTTCATCATTCGTTTTGATGGTGGTATGAAAGCGATAAATCCGGCTTATACAAGCGTGGAAGACCACTATGCGTTGTGGCACCCTAACTTAAAGCGTGACTTTACATTCCATTTTGCCGTTGGACTACCGTTTTAGTTGATTCGTAGATACATCTATGATTAATTATTCCTAAAATTAATAAGCATCAAGAGGTAAGTGTATAGAATATTTTGTCTATCCGAATAGTTTTGTTACATTTGCCTAAAATAAAAATAAAATGCTAAAGTTTTTATCGTTTGGCAGCGGTAGTAGTGGTAATTGCTATCTTTTGTTTACTGACACAGATTGTCTTATGATAGATTGCGGGGTCGGTATTCGCACGCTAAAGAAGCATTTCCACAATTACGGTCTGCAATTAAAAATGGTTCATAATATGCTCATTACCCACGATCACGCTGACCATGTTAAGTCGGTTGGGTCGGTAAGTGGTGATTTGCAACTACCTGTATATACAACAGAAAAGGTTCATTCGGGGATTAGCCAAAACTGGTGTGTGAGGCGAAAAGTAGACACGCAGTTCGTTAGATACTTGGAGAAAGGAGAAGAGAAACTTATTGGTGAGTTCAAGGTAACGCCATTCGAAGTCCCTCATGACAGTACAGACTGCGTCGGTTATTCAATAGAACATAATGGTATTAGGTTTACGTTGATAACAGATTGTGGTCATATAACAGAGGAGATAGCTCACTTTATTTCTATTTCTAATTACTTAGTGATCGAAGCTAATCATGAACCGGAGAAGTTAATAGCTGGTCCTTATCCAAGACACTTGAAAGAGCGCATTAGTGGACCTAATGGTCATTTAAGTAATGAGGCCTGTGCACAAGCACTTGTAGAGAACGCCTCTCCCATATTACACCATGTTTGGCTGTGCCATCTGAGTGATGAAAATAATCATCCAGAGTTAGCTAAGAAGACGATTGAGACTGTTTTGCGAGACAGTGGAATAGTTGTTGGGAAGGATTTTATGGTCGAAGTCTTGAAACGAAAGATACCGAGTGAGTTGTACGAACTCAATCCTTAAAGGGTAAATCATTATCGACTATAATCATCGTACTCGTATGTAAATCAATAGATTTCGTCTTTGTGTATAAAAGAAAAGCATTATGATGATAGCATTTTTTAACTAATTAAATGTGTAATTATTCCAAAATACTTGTAACTTTGCACACGATATAATTCAAAATAACAATATTCTTAAACATTATAAACAAAGCATTATGAAGAAGTACGAATGCAATACATGTGGTTATATCTATGACCCAGAGGTTGGAGACCCAGATAGTGGCATTGAGCCAGGTACAGCATTTGAGGATATCCCAGATGATTGGGTATGCCCTCTATGTGGTGTTGGTAAGGATGATTTCAGTCCAGTTGAGGATTAATCAAACTATAATGATAGAATACAAGGCCTGCTCATTTTTATGGGTGGGCCTTTTCTGTAGGTAAAAAAAGACTCAATGGGAGGGTAGGGAAGCATGAAAACAAGCTTGCTCCTATTTATACTTACATCTATACAACAGAACAGGAGTAACCAATAAGTCTATCAGGAGAACTGTTGTTCAGCATGTTCTTTTGTAATATCTTTTCCTTCCTTGTTTTGAGTATATGCCTAACAACGTTCGAGACAAGGCTTATCTACACTGCAGAAGACGCCCCTCTTGTATGTTGTTAACGCCCTTCAAGAACTTAATTAGGCGTCTCTGATTTGGCATATACATAACCCACTGATGTAGTGCACTATATATTGAATGCATAGATGTTGTTGTCCACTTTATTTATAAGTAAAAACACCATCGTACATGTAAATATATTTGATAATACATACAGGTTAGTTTAATGGTTATTACGTTCATAATAAGATAAAGAATAAAGTACATGTAAGCCTAAAAATAAGCAATAATAAGCTCTGTAATCGCTTGTATATAGGCTGATAAGAAAGAAATACCGTTTCTTGAAGACTTAATCGAGAAAAAAAAGTTATCTTTGCAGAAAATAAGCTGCACTCGGCAAAATGGAAGCAAGCTTCCTTTGCGCTCGTTTGCATTATTTTTGCAGAAAATAAGCTGCACTCGGCAAAATGGAAGCAAGTTACATTTAGTTGTTTGAATACTGTCTTTCTCTGCCGATACTTGCACAGCTCTTAGATTTGTATAACAAAAGATATAACAATGATTGATGTCAAAGTAAAAGATAGCGATATACGCAAAGCCGTTGAAGAAGGAATGGACAGTTTTGTTCAGGTCTTTGTTGATGCCATTGGCAATGCAATAGATAACAAGCTGACATTGGAGACTATGCAGCAACTGAATGCTGATCAGATAACACTGTTAGCATGGAGTTATCTTCATCAAGAGGTGATGGATGGTGGTTATATCCAGTTGATGTACAATGGTTATGGCGCTTTCATCTTCAAAAATCCATTTGCTGTAGCTATGCGCAACTGGGGAATTCGTGAGCTATACACACACATTCGTCACGGAAAGAAGTACTACGAAAAGTATCACGAGGCGATCGAAGCTGTTGAGTCTGACGATGACTTCATGGCTTTATATGAACAGATGCCTGAGTTTGACGAGTTTGATGATGAGTTTGTGGTCAATGAAGAACGCTGGAGTGCAATGATTGCAGCCTATATCGACGACCATATTGAGAATTTTGCAACAATTGAATAATGAATAAAGAACAACAAGAGAAAAGGAAAAAATCACCTGTACAGATAAGAAACAAGAAAGCCTCTTTTGAGTATTTCTTCGTTGACACTTACACAGCAGGTATTGTTCTTACTGGTACTGAGATAAAGTCTATCCGTGCTGGTAAGGCTTCGTTGGTTGATTCTTACTGCTATATAACAAAAGGTGAAATGTGGGTTCAGGGGATGAACATATCTCCTTATTTCTATGGATCGTATGCCAATCATGAAGCAAAACGCCCCCGTAAACTCCTATTGAACCGAAAAGAAATACGTAGCCTTGAAGCAGAGTCAAAGACTCCAGGCTTCACTATCATTCCAACACTTATCTTCATTGATGAGAACGGACGAGCAAAGGTTGACATTGCACTGGCAAGAGGTAAGAAAGAATACGACAAACGACAAACACTAAAAGAGAAGGAAGACCGCCGAGAGATGGATCGAGCGAAGAAACACTATTAAGTAAGGTAATGAAGTTAAGGGATAACATTAAAGATAGAATACTGATTTTAGACGGTGCGATGGGCACTATGATTCAAGGATATGGCCTGACGGAGAAAGACTTCCGAGGTAACCTTGAACTTTTACAGATGCTCAATTATCAGGGTAATAATGATATGTTGAACCTGTCACGCCCTGATATCATAGAGGATATTCATCGTCGTTATTTAGAGGTGGGAGCTGATATTATCAGTACTAACACCTTCTCTGCACAGCGTGTTTCGCAAGCAGATTACCACATGGAAAGCTTCTCTCGTGATATTGCCTACGCAGGAGCGAAGCTTGCACGTAAGTGTGCTGATGAATATTCGACCGCAGACAAACCTCGTTATGTCGCTGGTAGTATTGGTCCTACGAACAAAACTTGTTCTATGTCGCCTGATGTAAGCGACCCAGCTAAGCGTGACCTTACGTATGATGCACTCTTTAATGCTTATAGTGAGCAGGTTGCTGCGATGATAGAAGGGGGTATTGATGCTGTGTTGATTGAGACTATCTTTGATACGCTTAATGCTAAGGTAGCGATTGATGCCTCATTGTCTGAGATGAAGAAGGCAGGTGTCGACCTACCTATTATGCTGTCAGTGACCATTACCGACCTGTCTGGTAGAACGCTTAGTGGTCAGACACTCGATGCTTTCCTTGCATCAGTATCGTCTTATCCTATCTTTTCTGTTGGTCTTAACTGTTCGTTCGGAGCAGAACAGATGCGCCCTTATTTGAAGGAGTTGGCAGCTAAAGCACCTTATTATATAAGTATTCATCCAAATGCTGGTCTACCAAACTCGATGGGAGAATATGATGAAACACCTGAAATCATGGTACCACAAATGGCTTCCTTTGTGGATGAAGGGCTTGTGAATATCATTGGTGGCTGTTGTGGAACAACGGAAGAGTTCATTGCCGGCTACGTAAAGGTTGTTGAAGGAAAGAAACCTCATATACCTGTTGATGCGCCAAAGGAGATGATTCTCTCTGGGCTTGAGCAGTTCCGATTAACTCCAGAAATATCATTTGTGAATGTTGGTGAGCGTTGTAATGTTGCTGGAAGCCGTAAGTTCCTTCGCTTAGTAAAAGAGAAGAACTACGAGGAAGCGCTGACAATTGCTCGTAAACAGGTGGATGATGGTGCGTTGGTACTGGATATCAATATGGACGACGGTCTGTTGGAGGCAAAAGATGAGATGACTCATTTCGTCAATATGATTTCATCAGAACCAGAGATTGCCCGTGTTCCATTGATGATTGACTCATCTGATTGGGAGGTAGTTGTATCTGCTTTGAAGTGTGTGCAGGGTAAAGCGATTGTCAACTCTATTTCTTTGAAAGAAGGTGAAGAGGTCTTTATTCGCCATGCAAAGGATGTACTGCGTTTCGGTGCAGCTGTTGTTGTGATGTGCTTTGATGAAGAAGGACAAGCAACAAGCTACGAGCGTCGTATTGAGATAGCTGAAAGAGCTTATAAGATTCTTACCGAGAAAGTGGGTTTCCCACCTCAGGACATTATCTTCGACCCAAATATTCTTGCTATTTGTACGGGTATGAAAGAGCATAATAGCTATGCTGTCGACTTCATCCGTGCAACGGAATGGATAAAGAAGAACCTGCCTGGTGCGCACGTTAGTGGTGGTGTAAGTAACCTTTCATTTAGTTTCCGAGGTAATAACTATATCCGTGAAGCAATGCATGCCGTATTCCTTTATCATGCTATTCAGGTGGGTATGGACTTTGGTATTGTCAATCCAGCTACCAAAGTGACATACGCCGATATACCAGAAGACCATCTGAAGATAATTGAAGACGTTGTTCTGGATAGGGTAGAGGGAGCCGACGAATTACTGATTGAACTGGCTAACAAGATTCTTGAGGAAAAAGAAGCACAAAAGAATGGTGGTGCTACGCAGGAAATAGCGCAGGAAGCATGGCGTAATGACAATCTGGAAGACAGATTAAAATATGCACTGCGCAAGGGTATTTCAACCTATTTAAATGAGGATATTCATGAAGCATTGGAGAAGTATCCACACGCTGTGAATATTATTGAAGGTCCTTTGATGCAGGGTATGAACGAAGTAGGCGACCTGTTCGGTGCTGGTAAGATGTTCTTACCACAGGTTGTCAAGACTGCCCGCACAATGAAAGATGCTGTAGCTATCCTCCAACCTTATATTGAAAAGGAGAAGGTAGACGGTAAGGCTATTGCAGGAAAGGTGCTATTGGCTACTGTAAAGGGCGATGTGCACGATATCGGAAAGAATATTGTGGGCGTTGTGATGGCTTGTAACAACTATGAAGTCATTGATTTGGGCGTTATGGTGCCAGCTGATCAGATTATTAAGAAAGCCAAGGAAGAGAATGTTGACTTGATTGGATTGTCTGGTCTCATTACACCAAGTCTGCAGGAGATGGTGAATAGTGTTGTAGCATTCAAGGAAGCGGGACTGAATATTCCTGTTATGATTGGTGGTGCAACAACCTCTCAACTTCATGTTGCATTGAAGATAGCCCCACTATACGATGCTCCTGTTGTATGGGTTAAAGACGCTTCTGTCAATCCTTCCATAGCAGCCGCACTGCTTAATGACAAAGAGCGTGAATGCTTCTGCAAAGACTTAGACGCAACATACGAGAAACTTCGTGCTGGTTATAAAGAAGAACAACAAAAGGTTTTGTCCTTGAGTAAGGCAAGAGAGAACAAACTCAACCTTTTTGAATAAAGAGTTAATTGATTGATTTATATCGAGTATAAGAAAGGACTTGATTTATTTTGTTTTGTCTTTGAATTATAGTACTTTTGCAAAGACTAAGTAGGCATATAAGAAGAAAAGATTGTTTTCTTATACTTGTTTGCTTTATTATTGCAATAAGATAATATTGACGATATGCAGTTGAAAAAGAAAAGATGGCACTGTCTTCCAGGACAGGAGCCAACCGAAATGGACTTAAAGATAATGGCTCTTGAGAAGAAGGGCAAACTTGTTCCTACACGTGATATGATCAAGACACCTGAGCAGATTGAAGGTATCCGAAAGAGTGGTATAGTCAATACTGGCTGCTTGGATGCTGTCGCTGAGGCTATCCACGTAGGAATGAATACACAGGAGATTGATGATATCTGTATGCAGTATTGCAAAGACCATAATGCAATCCCTGCCTGCTTGAACTATGAGGGATATCCTAAGAGTGTATGCACAAGTATTAATGAAGTTGTGTGTCATGGTGTTCCAAAGAAAGAAGATGTTCTTCAAGAAGGTGATATTATCAATGTTGATATGACCACGATTGTAGATGGCTATTATGCAGATGCAAGTCGTATGTTCATCATAGGAAAGACAACACCTGAGAAGGAACGATTAGTTCGTGTAGCCAAAGAATGCCTTGAAATTGGTGCAGAAGCAGCTAAACCTTATTCCTTTGTAGGTGACATCGGTCATGCTATTCAGAAGCATGCTGAGAAGAATGGCTATGGTGTTGTACGTGACCTCTGTGGGCATGGTGTTGGTATCGAGTTCCACGAGCAGCCAGATGTTGTTCACTATGGACATAAAGGTACTGGTATGTTACTGGTTCCTGGTATGGTATTCACCATTGAGCCAATGATTAATATGGGTACATGGAAAGTCTTTATTGATGCTGACGACCCGTATGGTTGGGAGGTTATCACAGGTGACGAAAAGCCTTCAGCTCAGTGGGAGCATACTTTCGTTATGACAGAACATGGATTAGAGATTCTGACACATTAATGTCTTTTATTCTCTTAGGAGAGAATCTAACAGAAAATGGTAAAAGAAGATATTTATATATTAGGTATAGAAAGCAGTTGTGACGACACAAGTGCTGCCGTATTGAGGAATGGTGTTATCCTCAGTAATGTAACAGCCTCACAGGAGGTACATAAAGCTTACGGAGGAGTTGTTCCTGAACTTGCATCAAGAGCACACCAGCAGAACGTGGTTCCTGTTGTTGACCAAGCGTTGAAGCGTGCAGGTATTACTAAAGAACAACTTTCAGCCATTGCCTTTACACGTGGTCCTGGATTGATGGGTAGTCTTTTGGTTGGTGTAAACTTTGCCAAAGGTTTTGCTCGTTCATTGAATATCCCTATGATTGAAGTTAACCATTTACAGGGTCATGTCATGGCTCACTTCATCAAGGAAAGCGATGATGACAATCACATGCCTCCTTTCCCATTCATTTGTCTCTTGGTATCTGGTGGTAATTCTCAGATTGTTAAGGTAAATGCCTATAACGATATGGAAGTACTCGGTCAGACTATTGACGATGCTGCTGGTGAGGCAATAGATAAGTGTTCAAAGGTAATGGGACTTGGTTATCCTGGTGGCCCAATCATTGATAGGCTTGCTCGCCAAGGTAATCCTTTGGCTTATAAGTTTGCAGAACCAAATGTAGCAGGTTTTGATTACTCTTTCTCTGGTCTTAAGACATCATTCTTATATAATATGAGAAAGTGGGTACAGGAAGACCCAGATTTCATTGAGCATCATAAAGAAGACATTGCAGCCAGTCTTGAGCATGCGATAGTTGACATACTTATGAAGAAGCTACGCTTAGCCGTTAAAGAGACAGGCATTAAGCATGTAGCTGTTGCGGGTGGCGTATCGGCTAATAATGGTCTTCGTAATGCGTTCCATGACCATGCAGAGCGTTATGGTTGGACAATTTACATACCAAAGTTTAGCTATACGACAGACAATGCAGCAATGATTGCCAGTGTAGGTAACTTCAAGTATCAAGACAAAGACTTTACACAGATGGATATCCCTGTATTTAGTAAAGTAACTTTTGAATAATAACAAAATAAAGTCCTATAATAAGAATAAGTTTATGGAATTTGAAAGTAAGATAATATCACGTCAGATTGGTGACATTCTTTATGCTTCAGGTTATACAATTGGAACAGCAGAAAGTTGCACAGGTGGTCGTATCAGCGAAGCGATTATGGCTATCCCAGGATCATCTAATTATTATAAAGGTGGAGTAGTTGCTTATACGGATGAGGTAAAAGAGAAACTACTTGGTGTATCTCACGAAGTACTTGAGGAAAAAAGCGCTGTATCCGAAGAGGTTGCACGTGAGATGGTATTAGGTACTATAAAAGCTATTGGAGTAGACTTTGCCATTGCATCTACAGGAGTAGCAGGTCCAGGTGGTGGCACAGCAGAACATCCGGTGGGTACTATTTGGTTGGCATACGGCAACAAAGATGAGGTAAAAACATTTAAGTTAACAGAAGATTTCGGACGTGATATCAATCTTGCCATTGCAACAAACAAAGCAATTCGTCTATTCCTTGATTTCCTAAAAGAATTAGATATTAAGTCCGAATAAACTCGCAAAAAAGCTTAAAAGCAACAATTATTGTAGTAAAAGTTTTGCTTATTTGAAACTTTTTTGTAATTTTGCACCCTGTTTGGAATAGGTATCAATTAACGAATCACAAAACAAAGATAGAAATGTCTAAGATTTGTCAAATCACAGGAAAGAAGGCACAGATAGGTTGTAACGTGTCTCACTCAAAGCACCGTACAAAGAGAAGCTTTGACGTTAACCTCTTCAGCAAGAAATTCTACTATGTAGAGGAGTCTTGTTGGATTCAGCTGAAGATTAGTGCTGCTGGTCTTCGTCTTATTAACAAGGTAGGTCTTGATGCAGCACTCAAGCAGGCTGTGTCTAAGGGTTATGTTGACTGGAAGGACATTAAGGTAATAGGAGACTAAATATCATGGCAAAGAAAGCTAAAGGAAACAGAGTCCAAGTTATCTTGGAATGTACCGAGATGAAGAACAGTGGTATGGCTGGTACAAGTCGTTACGTAACTACAAAGAATCGTAAGAATACTCCTGAGCGCCTTGAGCTCATGAAGTACAATCCTGTTCTGAAGAAGGTTACCCTTCACAAGGAGATTAAGTAAGCTCGCTAAAAAGAGTAGTATAGTTAATAGTTAAAATTAATAGACTATGGCAAAGAAAGCGGTCGCTACCCTCCACGAAGGTTCTACGGATGGTCGCGCATATTCAAAGGTTATCAAGATGGTAAAGAGCCCTAAGACTGGTGCTTACATCTTCGATGAGCAGATGGTCCCAAATGAGGACGTCAAAGAATTCTTTAAGAATTAATTCTATAAAGATACAATCAATAAAAGGCTATAGGTTTTCCTATAGCCTTTATTTGTTTTAGTACATTATATCTTCTTACCTTAATATACACACATTACATCCAAAGTTTAACATCATAAACAGCTTATAAGAAACAGTAGAGTAGGAGAGTTACTAGCAACAGTAAATGACATTCTAAGTGTAAATAGATTAATCTACAAGCATGTGTTTAACCCCAATCATAAGACCACAATATATACAGTTCTTATTACGATGGTGTTGTTTCCTAACATCTTTTATTTTCTTATCAGTATCTTGTCTGTCTTTGTAACTTAACATAGCACGATACGCCTGCGCTAAAAAGATAACCTATCTACTCGATAATAAAACAAAATATGTTTAGAATCTAACGACTGATATGAGTTTAAGCAGACAAGAAAGATTTTATTATAAAGCTATCCTTAACCTCATCGTACATATACATATCTTACAAGAATATTTTTTATTTTAATTTCCTGTCACTTTTAACACTTCATCTACTTCTCTGTAATCTAACAAGTTAAGCACATACAACAGATGACAGCAGTGACAGCAAATTGAAATTCACCAACTGTCTAAGCAATTCCACAAACTACATATCTACTGCCCTCCAACATCTGTTGTCTCCATCTCTATCGCCTCCACAAAATTCACCAATCATATAAAACAAAAAAGTCCAGCTAATAGCTGAACTTTCGTTTGGTAGTCGATAGGGGAATCGAACCCCTATGCCAAGATTGAGAATCTTGTATCCTAACCGTTAGATGAATCGACCAGAATAAATAATTTCCATAAAGAGGATGTTTAGTAGTCGATAGGGGAATCGAACCCCTATGCCAAGATTGAGAATCTTGTATCCTAACCGTTAGATGAATCGACCAAAATACATTTGAGATTATGAGATAAAGCGGAAGGAGGGGGATTCGAACCCCCGGTACGCGAATGCGCACGGCAGTTTAGCAAACTGCTGGTTTCAGCCACTCACCCATCCTTCCAAGATGGCCTTTAACCGAATTACCAAGCATTATCTCAAATGCGAGTGCAAAGATAGTACTTTATTTTCATACCTCAAAATTTTTCGTTGTCTTTTTCTTTTATTCTATGAAAAAACACAGCAATGACAAGAATATTAATGATAGAAACAGAATATATCTCTTTTAGAAAAGAAAATGTAAGTATAGTTTAATCGAATTGAGTTTTCTTGAAAAAAGTTTGCATATATGAAATGTAATAACGACTTTTGTATAGCATATTTGTTAAGAACGATAGTTTGGAATCTAAGAGCTATGTGTTAATTGGATTTACATAATTTACCGCCCTATTAAGTTAATATAGTATCTTGAAGAATAAAGAATTGATAGCATGAGGGTAAAAATGATATTACCAGCGTTGCAAGAGGCAGAAAGCCCTTATTGGCGACCAATCAAATACTCGCTTTTTCCACCTTTGGGATTAGCTACACTTGCAGCCTATTTCTCTGAAAATGACGATGTAGAGATACAAGATCAACACATTGAGAAACTAAAGTTGGATGATACTCCAGATTTGGTTTGTATTCAAGTCTACGTTACTAATGCTTATAGGGCTTACAAGATTGCTGATGAATATAGAAGAAGAGGTGTGCATGTAGTTATGGGAGGACTTCACGTTACAAGTCTTCCTGATGAAGCTGCACAACACGCCGACACACTTATATTAGGGCCAGGAGAAGAAGCTTTCCCACGATTCATCAAAGACTTATGCGAAGGGCACCCTCAAAAACGATATGTAGCAAGTTGGAGAAGCATTGAAAACATCCCTCCTGTACGTCGTGACCTTATTAAAAGAGAGAAGTATTTTGTACCAAACTCGCTTGTTGTTTCCCGTGGTTGTCCTCATCATTGTGACTTTTGCTACAAGGATGCCTTCTATAGCGAGGGTAAATCGTTTTACACCCGAAAGGTAGACGATGCCTTAGCTGAAATTGATAGTCTACCTGGCAGACATCTTTATTTCCTTGACGATCATCTTTTAGGTAATCCTCACTTCGCATCAGAATTATTTGAAGGTATGCGCGGTATGGGTAGAGTTTTTCAGAGTGCCTCTACTGTTGCAGCAGTACTAAATGGTAATTTAATAGAAAAAGCTGCCGAGGCAGGATTACGAAGTTTGTTTTTAGGCTTCGAGACATTTTCTCCAGACAATCTTCGTTCAAGTAACAAACTACAAAACTTATCGAAAGATTATGTAGCAGCTGTTAAACGACTGCATAGTCTTGGTATAATGATTAACGGAAGTTTTGTTTTTGGACTTGATCATGATGATAAAGACGTATTTCGAAGAACTGTTGATTGGGGGATTGAACATAGCATAACAACAGCTACATTCCATGTTTTAACTCCTTATCCAGGAACTCGTCTGTTTCAACAGATGGAACGAGATGGACGGATTACATCCTACGACTGGAGCAAGTATGATACCCGAACGGTTGTGTACAAAACATTGGGATTGACCGCAGAAGAGTTAAAACAAGGCTACGAGTGGGCTTACCGTAACTTCTATTCATGGAGTAATATTTTAAGGCAAGCTTTGGTCACGATAACATAAAGCAGCAATTGGCTCATCTCTTTTATATGGGAGGCTGGAAGAAGTTTGAACCTTTCTGGAACTTTATGATTCAATATGGTAACCTCAATCGTATGTTACCCGTGCTGGAGAACCTATTGGCTAATACAAATGGTCATAAAACAAAAAGTACATGATTAACAAGGATATATACTAAAAAGAGGGTGTGTCAAAATTGATACATCCTCTTTTCTATTCTTCCTTTACCTTGTCTACCACATAATTCGTTATTTACTGAGGGTGTGTCGAAATACAAATATCATTTTGATAATCTTACAGTTTGAAACAATCTAATAAAAAATGACCATTTCTATACTCGATTTTGAGTAAAGAAATGGTCTTTTCTTTGCCTTTAGAAGAATCCTACTTATAGATTGAAAGTTGTCAAGTTATTAATTTGCATTTTGACACACCCTCTAATTTCATATAAAATGATTTATTGGGCTTTAAATAGCCTATATAAACTTGTATAGAGTATCTGAAGGTGACTAAAAGTACCTCCATAACGGCTTTTAGTTCCTTGAGATTGGTTTTTCTACACATTTTCCCTATGTTAAAGGCTATAGCAAAGAAGGCAAAGTCCATATTGACCTTGTCTTTTCCAAAATGCCTAAACCTCTTATAGGCTTTATTATATTTTGTTTGTCCAAAAACAGCTTCAGGTTCTATGCACCTTCGTCCTCGATGCTTGATGCCTTCTTCCGAGGTCAGTAGTTCCCGTGCCTTTTGTTTATAGTGCTGTAGTTGGTGGTTTACTTCTATAATTCTGTTCCCTCTTGCCTTAAAACATGAGCCTCTCAACGGACAACCATCACAGCGTTCTGCCTGATAACGTACGCTGTAAGTAACGAATCCATTAGAGGTTAGGGAACGCTTCATACCTATACGCTTCATATGCTGTCCCATAGGGCAGACGTAGAAATCCTGTTCCTTATTATAATAAAGGCTTGCGGGACTGAATGGGTTAGGTGTGTAGCGTGGACGCTGCTCTTTATGGAAGTAGTTATACTTCACATAGGCTTCCATATTATGTATGTCCATGAACAGATAGTTCTCCTCGGAGCCATACCCTGAATCGGCTACGACAGTCTTGGCATAACGATGATAGCGTGATTTGAAAGACTCCAAGAAAGAAGAAAGTGTGAGCGTGTCTGTACGGTTAGCATAGAGTGCAAAGTTGGTGATAAACTGGTTCTCAGTTGCTATCTGCAGATTATATCCAGGCTTAGTCTGTCCGTTCCGCATAGCATCCTCCTTCATGTGCATAAACGTGGCATCAGGGTCGGTCTTGCTGTAGGAGTTTCTCTCTCCCATAATCTCAAGGTGTTGGTCATACTTCTGGAGTTTATTACGTTTATTCTCAAGCTCTTTAAGCTGTTTTTTCTTGGTTCTAACAGCCTGCTTCTCTTCTTTTGTCTTAGGCTCAGGGGCTGATTCCAAAGACTTGTTCAATTCCTCGGATATCTCATCGAGCAGAGCTGCAGTAAACTCGACACCTTCTGTTTTAGCGGCATTGTCCTGCGCTATGACATCATCAACCTGAAGCAAGAGAGTGCGTATTTGTTCCTGCAATTTGGCGCGGTTCTTTTCCACGGTTCTCTTCCAAACGAAGGTATACTTGTTGGCTTTCGATTCTATCTTTGTGCCGTCAATATATTCAACGTCAAGACTTATCAAACCTTTGGCTGCAAGTATTAATACAACTTGTGTAAAGATATTGTTGATTTCCTTTTTCACACGATTACGAAAACGATTGATGGTAATAAAATCAGGCTGCTCATATCCTGCCAGATAGATGAAATGAATGTCACGCTTGAGGAGCGACTCTATACGACGGCAGGAATAGATATTATTCATGTAGGCGTAAAGAATCACCTTGAGCATCATTTGTGGATGATAAGGCTTGCGACCACTGGGCTTATAAAGCTTGTAGACATTATCCAACATAAGATTATCCACCAAGGCATCTAAAAGACGAACAGGGTCATCTTCTGCGATATCCTTATCGATTCTTTGAGGAAAAAGAATCATTTTCTTGTGTATGTAAGAACGAAAGTGTACCTTTGCCATAATGAGATTTTTTGAATGCCTAAAGGTACAAAAACTTTAGGAAATAGCAAAGCCCTGGCTTGAGAAAGTCGGGGCTTTGTGCATAAAAAAAGAGGATGTGGACATTTTGACACACCCTCTTTTGGCTTGCTAAAGATGCCCTTTAGCCTTTGAACTCTTACCTTTGAACTTTGAGGTTTGAACTTTGAACTTTATAATATGTACCTTTAATGACTACGAATTTCTCTAATTACGCTAATGCTTCATGTAATATAATTCGTGTCATTCGCGTAATTCGTAGTTAACTTAATGATTTGAACTATTAATGACTACGAAACGATGCGGATATAGCAACAATGCAAAAAAATAAGGATTTTTCTTGTTTTAAAAAACATTTTGTATATTTGCAGCGTGTTAATATAAAGAATACGATTGATAGACAAGCTATAAATTATGAAATACACCTCTTGTAGAGAATATAATTGCAGGCAAACTGATAGAAAAGTTCGGTTTATGCCAGTAAAATCCATTCGGCTCTTTTCATCCAAGAACTCTAATCATTATTGGGCAGAGTGTGATCAGACAAAAACGTAGGATATGGCTAAAATGATCTACCTTCTTGATATATCTTAGAAAGAATCTTCTGGATTTATGACCTACAAGCAAGCGTTATTTCCTTACCTAAAAGATAATTTAGAGGAATCTCTATTACCCCATACCTCTTGTAAACAATACGAATCAAAAATTGAGAATAAAATATGAAAACCTTTTGTACAGCTTTAATTTTGTTATGCCTTACCGTCTGCATATCAGCACAAACCTCAGACAATACAATTACCATTAAAGGCAGAGTGCAAGACTTTGTTACTCATGTAGATATCCCTGGTTGCTTAGTTGAAGTGCTAAATGCTAATGACAGTTCAGTCGTTGCTTCACAGAAGGCTCTTAAAGAATATCAGAGTGGTGAACAGAGCTGGAAAACATCTGAATATTGGATAACGATTCCACGTAAGGAGGGTGATTATATCCTTCGTGTTACCGAAGATGGTTTTATGCCTACCTACGTAAAGCTCCCACTGCATCATTTTTATAAGCGAGAGATAAGCAGAGAAGTTGGTACCATCTTTCTGAAACGACCTAAAACAGTAGATTTAAATGAGGTGGTTGTTAAGGCTACAAAGGTGAAGTTCTATCATAAAGGCGACACGATTGTTTATAATGCCGACGCATTCCAGTTAGGTGAAGGCTCTATGCTCGACGCCCTTATTCGTCAATTGCCTGGTGCTGAACTAAGCAAGGATGGACGCATATATGTTAATGGCAAGTTTGTTGAGAGTTTGCTTCTCAATGGAAAAGATTTTTTCCGTGGAGATAATACTGTCATGTTTGAGAATCTGCCTACTTATATGGTAAACCAAGTAAAGGTGTATGACCGTCTTGGCGAAAATAGTCGTTTTTCTCGGGCAAGAGGTGGCAGGAGACAAGAAATACGTGATGGATGTTCAACTGAAAAAAAGCAATACAACATTGGATGGGTAGGTAATGTGGAAACTGGTGGAGGAACAAAGGAACGCTACTTGGCTCGTCTGTTTGCTATGCGGTTTACTGATCACTCCCGTTTGGCTGTCTATGGAAATATGAACAATCTAAACGACGACCGTAAGCCCGGTGAGAATGACAACTGGTCGCCTTCTGATCTTTTTGGTGGGTTGACACAGCAACAGTTAGGAGGTCTTGACTATAATATAGATGCACGCAGTGGTAAGTATAAACTTAGTGGAAATGCACAGGTTAAGCATGCTGACAACACGATAGTGAATAACACTAATCGTACAAATTTCCTTGCAAACGGAGATACATACGACCGTATTGTAGCTAATAATAGGAATCACAATTTTTCTCTCTCCACCGATCATCAGTTCTATTTTGAGTTTAAGAATGCCAACTTGAATATCAAGCCACGTTTTAACTACCAATATTATAACAATAAAAGCGGATATTCTTCGCTGACGCTTAATCGTAGTTTTTCGTCTTTCTCAAAGGCACAGTTGGATAGTTTGTACACACCAATGATAGGCAGGGAGTTGATTCGCACAGCCATTAACAGAAATCTTCGTAATGGATTATCAATTGGACATTCTTTAGAAGGTTCGGTTTCGATGGAGTCGTTAATTAAGTTCAAGCACTCTCCCGACCATATCACCCTTTATGCTGACGCTTCTTTGAGGCATGCTACAGAGGATAGCTTTGACCGTAACCGCATTGATTATTATACCAACGGTCAGCAAAGTAATACAGACTTCCGCAACCGATATTTCAACAACCGTCCTGACCACGGCTATAGCATGACAGGTAAAGTGACTTACAGCTATTCAGTAAAGCGGGGTTTGTTTTTCGACTTTAGTTATAAATACAATCGGACTACCTCAAACCGATATTCTTCACTCTATCGTCTTGACCAGTTAGCAGATTGGGGAATTAATTCAGAGCGCGAGCTTGGAATACTTCCTTCTGTGGATGCTTATAACAGAGTAATGGATATTCATAATAGTTATGACAGCAGACAGACGGATAATACCCATACCCTCGGAGCCTTTCTTGTATGGAATAAGAGAACGACGAAGTCGGAGTGGTGGGCACAGCTTGTACCTAATTTATCGCTGCTTTCACGGACGATGCATTATCATAGTGGAAATGTAGATACGACTTTTACGAAACGTTCTATACTTTACAATATGTATAGTACGTTTATCAAATGGCGTAGTACTGATCACAAATATGAATTCATGCTTCAATATCATGTGAACGGGCAAGCTCCAGACATGAATCTGTTTGTAAACATCCTCAATACCACTGATCCATTAAACGTAACAATGGGTAATAGCAACTTGAAACCATCCTATAAGCACGAACTTATATCACACTTCCTACGTATATATCCGAAAAAGGACTGATGTGGTTAATAGAGGCTCAATATATCCCCACTGTTAACGCTATTGCTATGGGCTATACCTACGACAAGGCTACAGGAAAGCGAACATTCAGACCAGACAATGTGAATGGTAATTGGCACGGTCAGCTTGCTTTAGGTGGCGCTGGACCATTGACTAAAAATCGCAAGTTGGATTTTAAAGCTATGGCTGGGTTAAGATATGAGAAGAGTGTCGACCTTATTGGTTTGGCAGGCACGTCTGCAGCTAATAGGAGCATAGTAGAATCGTTAAACTACATTGGTGATTTACAGCTGAACTATAGGCTTGGACAATCTTCTATAGGTTTCATTAGTAAAGGAAACTGGGCACATGTTGATGGCACTCGTGAAGACTTTGAGGCTTTTAACGTGAGTGATTTCAATTACGGATTAACAGCACAATTACAGTTGCCATGGGATTTCCGACTTGGGATTGATCTGACAATGTATAGTCGCCGAGGTTATTTAGATAAGTCGATGAATAGCGATGATTTGGTGTGGAATGCCCGTCTGTCACGCTCATTCTTCAAAGGACAACTTACCTTATTGCTTGATGGCTTCGATATTCTTGGTCAACTGAATAACGTCACACGGACGATGAATGCACAAGGAATTACAGAAACTTACAGTAATGTTATCCCCCGCTACGTGATGTTACATGCCGTCTATCACTTCAATATTATTCCTAAGAAAAAATGAAAAGTATAAGACGCTTCCGAACTTTGAACTTTGAACTTTGAATATTGAACTTTTTTTATCCTTTGAACTTTGAGGTTTGAACTTTGAACTTTATGATTTCCACCGACTACGCATGATACGAAGTACTTTGCAATAAGGCTTCGCGTAATTAGAGAAATTCGTAGTCATTAATGGTTCATATCATAAAGTTCAAAGTTCAAACCTCAATGTATAATAATTCGTATTCATTAATGGTTCATATCATAAAGCTCAAAGTTCAAAGTTCATTTCCACGGTTCTCTTCCAAACGAAGGTATACTTGTTGGCTTTCGATTCTATCTTTGTGCCGTCAATATATTCAACGTCAAGACTTATCAAACCTTTGGCTGCAAGTATTAATACAACCTGTGTGAAGATATTGTTGATTTCCTTTTTCACACGATTACGAAAACGATTGATGGTAATAAAATCAGGCTGCTCATATCCTGCCAGATAGATGAAATGAATGTCACGCTTGAGGAGCGACTCTATACGACGGCAGGAATAGATATTATTCATGTAGGCGTAAAGAATCACCTTGAGCATCATTTGTGGATGATAAGGCTTGCGACCATTGGGCTTATAAAGCTTGTAGACATTATCCAACATAAGATTATCCACCAAGGCGTCTAAAAGATGAACAGGGTCATCTTCTGCGATATCCTTATCGATTCTTTGAGGAAAAAGAATCATTTTCTTGTGTATGTAAGAACGAAAGTGTACCTTTGTCATAATGAGATTTTTTGTATGCCTAAAGGTACAAAAACTTTAGGAAATAGCAAAGCCCTGGCTTGAGAAAGTCGGGGCTTTGTGCATAAAAAAGAGGATGTGTACATTTTGACACACCCTCTTCATTATGTATATTTAAAAGTAACTGTAAGCCTACAAATTACTTCTTCATCCCTTTATAAGCCTGGTTCATTCCCTTAACAACATCGTCTGTAATGTTGTAGGCAGGATCAGCATAAAGAATATTGTCACCACTCTTAGCGAGGATAATACTGTACTTATTATCTTTGTTATACAATTTCAAGTAATTGTGTACACTATCAGAGAGAGCCTTGTTATACTTAGCAACTTCGTTCTGGTACTCAGCTCCAAGACGCTGCTGCAAAGCGTCAGCATCCTGAGCCTGCTTCTGGATACTTGCCTGTATCTGCTGTGCCTGTGCCTGTGTGTACTTATTTGCCTGAATATTCTGCTGGAAGTTAGCAGCCGCAGCCTGAATAGCCTTCTGCTTACCAGCCAATGTACGCTGAATATTAGCTTCCTTTGCTTTAATGAGCTTTGTCACGTCTTTCCAATAAGTGTACTGGCTCATGATAGAGTCAATCTCTACGTAAGCAACTTTCTGACCACCAGTTGCAGGTGCTGCTGATGATGTTGTTTCAGTCTTGTTAGCTGCTGTGTCGTTCTGTTGCGGTTGATTGTTACATGCAATAAAAGCAAATGATGCTAAAGCAAGCACTGCCATACTGCTAAATGATTTCTTCATTTCTATTGTATTTTAATTAATTATTTCCTATTTAATATGCCTTGTTCCTTCTTCTGGCTTCCTTGTCTTGGTCGATAACACAATGAATACCTTTCTCTTTAAGATAGGCATTGTCTGATATATGCTGCGACTGGAACTCACCATCCTTCTTGATGAGTACACGTACTCCGAGGAGCAACATGGCTATAGCAATTATTAACAATGTTAACAATAAAGTTACAAACATTTTCTTTATCTTTGCATTTATATTGACCGCAAAGTTAATATAAAACAGCAAGATTACAAAAAAAAATATTATTAAAAATGGCAAATGTAGAATTAAAACCTGCTTGCGTCTTTGAGCAGTTCGCTAAAATCAACCAAATACCACGCCCATCTAAGCATGAAGAGCAGATGATTAGTTATTTACAAGAGTTTGCGAAAGAACGCAACCTTGATGTAAAGGTAGACAAAGTTGGCAATGTATTGATTTCTAAGCCTGCTACTAAAGGCTATGAGAATCGTCCGACAGTTGTGCTTCAGAGCCACATGGATATGGTATGTGATAAACTTGTTGATATAGAATTTGATTTCCATAAAGATGCTATTCAGACTTATGTCGATGGTGAATGGCTACATGCTAAGGGGACAACCCTTGGTGCTGATGATGGAATCGGTGTTGCATACGAGTTAGCCATACTTGATTCTAATGAAATAGAACATGGTCCTATCGAGTGTCTCTTTACACGTGATGAGGAGACAGGACTTACAGGTGCATTTGGTTTGGAGGCTGGTTTCATGACAGGAAACTATCTTATCAACCTTGATTCAGAAGATGAAGGACAGATATTTGTAAGTTGTGCTGGTGGTAATAGTACAACTGCTATCTTCCACTTCGAACGTGAGAATGCACCAGAAGGTTATTTCTTCATGGAAGCAAGTCTGAAGGGTCTTGTTGGTGGTCACTCTGGTGATGATATAAATAAGAAACGCGCCAATGCTATCAAACTCCTTGCACGCTTCTTATATGCCGAACAATCAAAGATGGACCTTCGTCTAAGCTACTGGAATTCAGGTAAGATGCACAATGCAATCCCACGTGACGGTAAGGTACTCTTCGCCGTTCCTGCAGCTAATAAAGAAACTGTTAAAGCAGACTGGAATGTCTTCAGTAAAGAGGTTGAGGATGAGTTCCATGTTACAGACACATCAATGGCTTGGAACCTTGAGAGTGCAGAGGCGGCACCAGTCATTCCAAAGCAGATTTCTCACAATGCCATCCTTGCTTTGCAGGCACTCGACAATGGTCCATTGACCAACTGTCAGGATGAAGCTTTGGCTTATATGGTTGAGACTTCAAGCAATGTTGCAAGCATACAGACCGATGAGAATAAGTTGACAGTTGTATCTTCACAACGTTCAAACGTTATGAGTAACTTGGTAAACATGACCAACACTGTTCGTGCATGTTTCGAGTTGGCTGGTGCTGAGATTGTTGTCGATGACAGTTATCCAGCATGGAAGATGAATCCAAACTCCGAGTTAGTGCACGTTGCAGTTGAGCAATATAAGAATATCTTCGGTAAGGAACCACTCGTTCTTGGTATTCACGCAGGTCTTGAGTGCGGTCTTTTCTCTGAAAAATATCCTCATTTGGATATGATTAGCTTTGGTCCAACACTTCGTTATGTCCATACACCAGACGAGTGTCTACTAATTCCTACAGTTCAAATGGTATGGGATCATCTCCTTGCTGTTCTCAAGAACATCAAGTAGAATTACGTATTTAATATAGTATATATTTCTCTTTACTATATCAGCCATCTTGTTTTTAATAAGACAAGATGGCTTTTTGTATCTATGTCTGTACTATCTTTTGTCGGTAAACCTTGTTTATCATATTATGCTGATAGTCTACATCACTTGTACTAACCATGAACTCCATACATGTTGAGAAAAAGCACGTTTGATGACAAGGGTAGGGTAGATAGGAATTTATCAGTTCTTATAACCTAAGGGGGTTATTAATCAATCATAAAAAAAACAGTAGATAACCATGTAAACCTATGTAGGCATATATGTTTCAAGGGCTCTTGGTCAATAGCTTACTTTGTTCTTAGCATGTTTACTCTTATAATGTCTTTTTACAACCTTATTCCCTTCATAGCTAAACTCAACTAATGTTGTATCATTGAGTTGACTATTTATTATATAAGCACTATTGATATTAGCTCTGTTTCATTATAATTTATAATCGTGTCTTTTGCTATAATCTTTATAAGAGGAAACTCTGTATAAGTCTCATATTTAAGATAGTCTACTTCAGATGGAGTAAACTCATCACGCCTAACTGCAATGACCCTGTAACTTAGACAAAAAGGTTCATGAGCATTCCTCAACATCTTTTGTATAGCTTCTGAGTTATTCCTATTGGTAGTGTAAATAGTTTTCCCCTTCTTAACTATGTATGAAAAGCTATCAGTTATCGTTAATAACGTAGAGTCAGAACTAATCGAATATTTCGCATTAATGTGCTTAATAGTATCATTAAGCCACAGTTTGAACTTTTGTTCGGGAGATATTTTTAATTCCTTCTGAGGTCTTGATGCCGCATATATAGATAATGCTATTAGAAATATCAAGCACATGGTAGCTGTCTTTTTCATTATCTAAATGTTTTAATGTTCACTACGCTGAGTATGTAAAATAACGCTGCTTGGCTGAAATCATCTTGCTCTACTCTCACTCAATACGCAAATGCCTCGAATAAGAAATGCATATTCCGTGGACGGAGAGCATTGTCCTTTCAAGGAATGAGTTACGACTATTAACCTATTGTTTGTTATATTCTCATAGGCAAAAGTATATAACATTCTTGAGAAACCCAAAGGAATGAGAACTTATTTCAGAATGAGTTGTATATATAGATGTAATACTATGCCTCATACGCCACCAACAGTATTTGCACATAGAGCCACAAACCTGCGTGTAGAATGATTAGATATAGAGAAGTCAAAAGAATAATAAGTAATGTCAGAAAGCATCTTGTGATATTATTAAAAATATTAGTTGATTACTAACGATGGCACAGAGTTTGTTATAAGGTATGCAAAATAAAAAAATAATTAAAATTATATTGCTATGCAAAAAGGAAATATTGGGGTTACAACAGAGAACATATTCCCCGTCATCAAAAAGTTCTTATATTCAGATCATGACATCTTCTTGCGTGAGATGGTATCTAACGCAGTTGATGCAACACAGAAGATGAAAACACTCTCTACGATTGGCGAGTTCAAAGGAGAGCTTGGTGATTTGAGTGTTCGTGTAATTTTAGACGAGAAGGCTGGTACATTGACCATTAGAGATCATGGTATCGGTATGACTGCAGAGGAGATAGAGAAATACATCAACCAAATAGCCTTCTCTGGTGTTAATGATTTCCTCGAGAAGTATCAGGACAAGGCAGAGGCCATCATCGGCCATTTCGGTCTTGGTTTCTACTCTTCTTTCATGGTTTCAAAGAAGGTTGAGATTATCACAAAGAGCTATAAGGAAGGTAGTAAAGCCGTAAAATGGAGTTGCGATGGCAGCCCAGAATATACACTTGAAGACGTTGATAAAGAGGAGCGTGGAAGTGATGTGGTTCTTTATATAGATGATGATTGCAAGGAGTTCTTGCAGAAGTCTAAAATAGAAGAGCTGCTGAACAAGTATTGTAAGTTCATGGCTGTACCTGTAGTCTTTGGTAAGAAGACCGAGTGGAAGGATGGAAAAACTGTTGACACAGAGGAAGATAATGTTATTAATAGCGTTGAGCCATTGTGGGTAAAGGCACCATCAAGTCTGAAGGATGAAGACTATAAGAGCTTCTATCGTACGCTCTTCCCAATGAATGATGAGCCATTGTTCTGGATACATCTGAATGTTGACTATCCATTCAACCTCACTGGTATTCTCTATTTCCCACGTGTGAAGAATAATATCGAGCTCCAACGCAATAAGATTCAACTCTATTGTAATCAAGTGTTTGTGACTGATCAGGTTGAAGGTATCGTCCCAGAGTTCTTGACTCTCCTACATGGTGTTATCGACTCTCCGGACATTCCGCTGAATGTCAGTCGTAGTTACTTACAGAGTGATGCGAATGTAAAGAAGATAGCAAGCTATATCACGAAGAAAGTTGCTGATAGACTGCAAAGCATTTTCAAGGAGAATAGAAAAGAGTTTGAGGAGAAATGGGATGATTTGAAGCTCTTTATCAACTACGGAATGCTGTCTGATTCTGACTTCTACGACCGTGCCAAGGACTTTGCACTCATCAAAGACACTGAGGGTAAGTACTTTACTTTTGAGGAGTATAAGACACTTGTGAAGGATAATCAGACTGATAAAGAAGGATTCTTAGTAAACCTCTACACAAATAATAAGGAGGAGCAATATAGCTATATAGAAGCTGCAAAGCAGAAGGGATATAGTGTTATTGATGCAAGTGGGCAACTTGACGTTCCATTACTATCAATGCTTGAGCAAAAGCAAGATAAGACTCGCTACGTACGTGTTGACTCTGATATCGTTGATCGTATCATTCAGAAAGAGGATGCACCGAAGAATAATCTATCAGCTGACGAGACTGACAAATTGTCAGAGGCGTTTAGTTCACAGATACCTTCTCTCGATAAGGCTAATTTCACCGTTGATGTACAGTCACTCGGAGCGTCTTTCCAACCAGTACTTGTAACACAGAACGAGTATATGCGTCGTATGAAAGAGATGAGCCAGTACCAGCAAGGAATGGGCTTCTATGCTCAGTTGCCGGATTCTTATAATCTTGTATTGAACAGCGACCACCCATTAGTGAAGAGAGTACTTGATGAACTTACTGCCAATACGGCAGAGGAACTGAAGCCAATAGATAGCGAACTGAAGGGTCAGGAGGCTCGTTTGGCTGCTCTCCAACAGTCACAAGATAAGAAGAAGCCTGAAGAGCTGACACAAGAAGAGAAGGATGATATGCAGAATACACAGAAGTCTGTATCCGAGCTTAAAGATAAGAAGAAGGCTGTAGTTGCCGAATATGCTAAGGGCAATGAGGTGGTTCATCAGCTTATCGACCTTGCCTTACTTCAAAATGGTATGCTTCAAGGAGCTGCTCTCGATAAGTTCTTAAAGCGTTCTTTCAGTTTGATTAAGTAATAAAAAGGGTAGGGATGATGCGTAAAGGCGCTCACCTTAATACCTCCCAAATAGTATAAAGGCCGTAGGATACTGTAATTAAATACAGTTCCTACGGTTTTTTGTTTTCTTTTGACTGACTGTTGAATGCTGGGTGTTAGGTGTTGAATGTTGGGTGTTAGGTGTTGAGTGTTAGGTGATGATGGCTTGTTGTGCTGGGTGTTGGGTGTTGAATGTTGGGTGTTAGGTGTTGAGTATTGGGTGATAATGGCTTGTTGTGCTGGGTGTTGGGTGTTGAATGTTGGGTGTTAAGTGTTGAGTATTGGGTGATAATGGCTTGTTGTGCTGGGTGTTAGGTGTTGAGTATTGGGTGATGATGGCTTGTTGTGCTGGGTGTTAGTTGTTGGGTATTGAATGTTAAAGGCTGAAACACATCTCTTTACGTTCGTTTATTATATATCTAATCATAGCAAATTTTGTCCCGTTAGGCGCTCCCCTCCCTTTCGGGGAGGGGTTGGGGGAGAGGTCTTTCCTTAGCTCTCTTGTCAATATTTTTCACTCTCCTTGGATATAGCACACGCCCTTTAAGCCCGCAGAAGAGGCCTTCTTATGTTCAAGAACATGCCCTTCTTGCATGTTGAAGACGCCCTTCTTGAGGCAAGAAGAGAGTCTTCTTGAATGTTAAATGTAACTTTCTGATACAGTGTATGTTATAAAGTATTATTTAAGAGATGTGTTAGCCATTGTAAGCGTATATTGTTCCCGATGCTATGTAATGATATTTTACTAACATGCGGACTCTTCTTAGGAGTGGACTAAATATCGCTATACGCTTGTAGGGACAGAGGCTAATGTAGTAGAGTACGCTCATTTCTCATTGAGTTACACAGAATCATGCATGCTAAATCATATTTGATATGTTGTGAAAAGAATAATATCTTGTCTGTTCTCATGATAGGAAAAAAATGCTTCATATCGCTTACTATCAAATAAGATTTAGTACCTTTGCAAATAACAAACTTATAATTTATGGTTAAGAAAGTCTTGAAAGTGATAAGGTGGGTACTCTCCCTTACTTTATCTCTACAATATTAGCAGTGGTAGTCTATCGGTTTATACCCGTTTACTTTACTCCTCTTATGATTAGTCGTTGTTTTGAACAGATTGGTAAGGGCGAGTCAGTAAAGCTATATCATGACTGGATACCATTGGAGAAGATGCCCGACTCAATGCCTGTCGCAGTAATGGCAAGCGAAGACCAAAGGTTTCTTACACATCATGGATTTGACTATCAAGCGATTGAAAAGGCAGCAGAAGACCACTTGAAAAAGGGTAAGAAGCTAAGAGGTGGGTCTACCATCTCTCAACAAACGGCTAAGAACGTTTTTTTGTGGCAGGGACGTTCGTGGATAAGAAAAGGCTTAGAGGTTTATTTCACGTTCCTTATTGAGACACTGTGGAGCAAACAACGTATCATGGAGGTTTATCTTAATTCTATTGAGATGGGGGATGGCATCTATGGTGTTGAAGCCTGTGCAGAACAAAACTTTGGGATGGAAGCCAGTCAACTGAGCCGGAGAGACTGTGCACTTATAGCCGCTACACTCCCTAATCCACGTCGATTCTCTTCAAAGAATCCTGGACCTTATATGCGTAAACGTATTGGACAGATTGAGCATCAGATGACTTTCATTCCCGCATTCCCTAAGGAACATTAGGCTCGTATCACTATTCTGTCCTTTTACACAATATTATTACATCATTAAGTACATAAGATGATAAATCAAGATAGAGAAGATGCAATACTTTCAGCATTGAACGATAGTCAGCGAGAAGCTGTTGAGTATTGCACAGGACCGTCGTTGGTCATCGCTGGTGCAGGCTCTGGTAAGACTCGTGTACTTACCTATAAGATAGCTTACTTACTTAATAAAGGCTTGGCACCATGGAACATTCTTGCACTTACCTTTACCAATAAGGCTGCAAGAGAAATGAAGGAGCGTATAGCACAGATTACCTCGGCTAATGATGCACAACGCCTTTACATGGGAACCTTTCACTCTATCTTTGCAAGAATACTACGCCGTGAAGCGGAGGCTATTGGCTTTGGAATTAATTTTACTATCTATGATGAGAATGATTCTCGTTCACTCATAAAGAATATTATTAAGGCCTTAGACCTCGATGATAAGACTTATAAGCCAGCAACGGTACATAATGTCATCTCAAAGGCTAAGAACCACCTTATTACGGCAACACAGTATGCAGAAGACCGTGCAGCATAGAGAGAGATAGAAGTGCTCGGATGCCAGCTATCTACATGATATACAAGATGTATGATGCAAGATGTCGACAAGCTAATGCAATGGATTTTGATGATATTCTGCTTTATACCTTCTTACTCTTTCGTGACCACAAAGCTATTCGAGAAAAATATGGTCAACAATTTGAGTATATCCTTGTCGACGAGTATCAAGATACTAATTATGCACAGGTAAGTATAATTAGTCAATTGGCTGAGACACATCGACGCATCTGTGTCGTTGGTGATGATTATCAAAGTATCTACTCTTTCCGTGGGGCAAACATAGATAATATCCTTGACTTTAAGAATAAGTTTGATGATGCTAAACTATTTAAGTTAGAGCGAAATTACCGTTCTACGCAGCTCATCGTACAGGCAGCTAACTCGTTGATGAAGCATAACGAGCGTCAAATCCCTAAGGATGTTTATTCGAAAGAAAAGGAAGGTGATAAGGTTCTCTATAAGCCTTGCTATAGTGATAGGGAAGAGGCTATGGTGGTTGCAAATGAGTTGAAGCGTATCAAACGTAATGACAATTGCCATTATGGTAGCTTTGCTATTCTGTACCGTACCAATGCACAGAGTCGTTCGTTCGAGGATGAGTTTCGTAAACAAGGTATTCCTTATAAGATTATCGGTGGACTTTCCTTCTATCAACGTAAGGAGATTAAGGATATCATAGCTTATTTTCGCTTGGTGTCTAATCCTGATGACGAAGAAGCTTTCCGTAGAATCATCAATTATCCAACGCGTGGAATAGGCAACACGACCATTCAGAAGATTGTAGAATGTGCTCAACGAAACGCTGTTTCTCTATGGCAGACAATTCTTAACCCTATCGAGTATGGTTTATATGTCAACAAGGGAACAATGACAAAGATACTCTCTTTCAGAACTCTTATTAGTGGTTTTATTAAGAATGTAGCATTGAAAGATGCTTACGAGTTGGGGAAAGAGATTATAACAGAAAGTGGTATTAGTGCAGATATACACTCTGGTAGTGAGCCAGAAGACTTGGCTCGACGTGAGAACTTGGAAGAGTTTATGTCGGCTATGCAGAGTTTTGTCGACTCTGGACGTGAGGAAGGGCGTGAAGAGAATGTCTACTTGACCGACTATCTACAAGAGGTGGCATTATACACTGACGCAGATAAGGAAGATGATGATACGCCAAAAGTATCGTTAATGACGATTCATGCTGCGAAGGGACTGGAATTTCCAACGGTATTTGTCGTTGGATTGGAGGAAAATATATTCCCGAGTCCTATGTCCTTAGGCTCAAAACGTGAAATAGAAGAGGAAAGAAGACTACTTTATGTGGCCATAACACGTGCCGAACAACATTGTATATTGACAAACGCTAAGAACCGTTTTCGCTATGGATCAATGCAGTTTGATAATCCAAGTCGATTCTTAAATGACTTTGACCCAATGCTGATTCATACCGAAAATGAGGGTTCGAGTGCTTTGGAAAGGGAGCGCCATTTGATGCCTTGGGATGACGACCGCACGTCGAAGAGGTCTTGGCGAGAAACGAATGGTGGCGATAATTTCCGTGAGTATGAGCCTAATAAGGCATATACTGGTAGTCGACCTTGGGGCGACGAGTATCGCCAGATGGGCTCACGATGGCAGAATTCAAATCCTGTGGCAAGTCAATTTAGGGCTGATCCGAAGCCGAAGATAACGGAGAGGAAACGACCTGAAGTAGCCGTTGACCCTTTCTCAGAACGAACAAAACGCAGATTAATTTCCGAGGGTGGTAATTTCAAGCGGTTATCATCTGCCATGACAAATGGCGGTAGGGCTCTATCAGCAGGTGAGATCCCATTATCCTCGGTTTCATCGACAGGTAATGTGGCTGGCCTCAGTGTAGGTGTAACCATCGAACATCAACGCTTCGGTATTGGTGAAGTGATTGATCTTGAAGGAACAGGAGAGAATGCAAAGGCAACGGTTGCGTTCCGTAATGCTGGTACAAAACAACTTCTATTGAAGTTCGCTAAGTTTAAGATTATCTCTTAGCCACCTTTTACATCACATACTGCTTGCGATGTAAAATGTAGGTGTTGAGGAATATTGGTAGATGTAAGCCTCATCTAAAAATAACAATAGTCACTCGTATGGGGATGAAATCCCTTTGAGTGACTATTGTTATTTAAGTTATACTATCGTCCACACATCTGTTTGTAAGGACAATATTCACAGTTTTTAGGATTACTTGTAGGTTCAAAAGCTATATCAGGATTGTGAATTTCCTCTAATATCTCGGTGAGCTTACGGAGAAAGTCTTCTTCATAAACGGTGACATCAGTAATCTCCTCCGTATCTATTGATAGTACTGGAGTGTAATCTTCACTTCCTGCATGTTGTATGAAGAGCAAAGCTGGACTAACAGCATGGTGGTTAGGGTTGTGCTCCATGTCATTTGTAGCCTCAATGAGGCTATAGAGCATTGCTTGCATTGTGTAGTCACTCTTTATATTTAAGAACTTAGGATCAAACATCTCATCCACAGATTTAAGAGATTCTGCTACTTTTGAACCCGTCTTATAATCTACAACTCGTAAGCGTGCATTATCACTATCTACGTGTATCTCATCCAGTCTGTCAATGCGTCCACCCGTCTCTATTTGTTTCTCTAACCCATTCACTTTGATAGTCAGTGGACGTTTAACAGGAAACTCGTGCCCAATCACACGAAGAGGGGCTGTGCGCCGATCAATTCGCAATAATTGGTGAAGATACTTTATGATGACTTCACGATTAATAAGTTGGAGTCCGTTAGCTTAGGATGTTTTCTTGTTCCTGGTTGTTGATTAAATAACTCTTGTGCAAACGATTCATCTACAATGTCATCTAAGGTGAGGTCTGCATTCCCAGAGGTCAGTGATTGTGTACTCTTACCTGTCTTTAATAGTTTGTCAATGTCCTTAGCTGTGATGATTTCTCTTGGTAGTAGCTTTTCATACATGAGCTGAGCTGCTGTATGGAAGATATTACCAAAGATGCGGTTATCAACGTCGTCAACATCGATTTCATCGGCCTCTTTAATACCTGCAATATACTTAAAGTAATACTTTAGTTTGCAAGTTATATAGGTGTTAATGGCTGTTGGTGAGAAATAACTCATTTCATCGAGTTTTCTTAATACTGCTTCATTCTTCTCAACAACCTTAGCTTCAACACACATTGGGTCTTGTCCTGCTTGCAAAGTTAGTCGATGAATTGGGTGATTCCATTCTACCATCAGCTGTAAAATGAAACGACTCATTTCGCCAGTATGACTACCTTGTGTCGAATTATTATATAGGAAGGTGACATCCTTAGCTCGTTGAATCAGGCTATGGAAATAGTAACTATAAATAGATACCTTATTGTCAATGGTTGTGAGGTTGTATGCTTTACGTATCAGATGAGGTATGAAAGAAGCATCATCTATTCCCTTTGGCATATTTCCCTCATTACATGATAAGACAAGAACGTGATCGAAATCGAGATTACGCGTCTCAAGCACGCCCATTACTTGTACACCTTGTGCTGGTTCACCATGGAAAGGAATACTTGTAGACGCAATCAGCTGTGTCAAAAGTCGACGAAAGATGACCTTGTCTGCCTCTAAATCACTATTTGCCATCAGCTCTGATAGACGCGTGAGTAGGGTGTACATGCGGAATACTGACTCTTCGAAGAGCGGATCCTTATCGGCTGCTCCATTTATACCGATGAAACGGATGGTTTCTGATAACCAATTGACTAAGGCTGGTAAGTTCTGCCTATCACTTGAATAGTAACTTAATGGTAAACCTTCTTCAGGTTTCACATAGTACTGTCGTTCCTTATTTAATTTCTCGATGATTTCGGCTACTTCTGGTATAAGATACTTTCCGTAAGGATGTCGCAATACTCTGTTTACGTAATGGAGCCTAAAGCTTTGTTCTTGAATAGAGTAACCTTCCATCTGTAAGGTCAAAAGCTGCGAAACCATCGAAGCTATCAGCGTTTGTTGTAACGGGTAACCTGTTGTCACATTTAAGCTCTCTACTTCATCGGGGATACAATGAATCACGGTCTGTAACAGATGTTCATCACAGAGAACAATGGCGGTTCGTTTGCCATCTTTATATCTATTATTCTCCTTTAACCATTCGGTTATATAACGCGCTTGCATGTTCTCTGTTGGTGCAGAGATAATACTGATATTCTTCTCTTTACCCAGATTGTCGTATAACTCATTGTTGTCATTGGGTAAGGCATTAGGGAATTTATCAAGCCAAGAACGAATATAATTACCTGCCTCATTGGTCGACTGCATATAATAATAGTCATAGTCCCAATAGAAACTTGCCCGCTCTTCCTTTAAAGCGTTTGAAGAGTTGCTGTTCTACTTTCTGAAGTACGTTGAAGCCCACAAAAACATAATGATTAGAGTCTATTTCAATCTGCTGATTCTCAACTACCTCTCTGTATAACATACCTTCGTATGCAAGTCCCTGTGCTCTAAGTTTTTGCTTGAAATTACTATATATATCATTTAACTTAGCCCACAAGGCCATAAATCGTTCTCTAATCCCCTCTGGATTATCGTCGAAATTAGCGAAAAAACGACGTAATTCTTTTTTCTGATCATCAGTGAGATAGGTTATATCATCTAACTCTTTAAGGTTATTAATATTTGAGAATACAACATGAGCATTAGCCATATTTTTATCGATATCATCGAAATCAGCTAAGAGTAATTGCCCCCAACCATAGAAGTGATCTAAGGTTTCATTCGTATTACCTGTTACCTCTATGTAACTCTTATATAGGTCGCATATACTTTTAATTGGGTCTGCAATGGTTAGTTCTGAGTGCTGACGGAAGAAGTCGGAGATAGTTATATATACTGGACTCCATACAGGACCATCAGCCAGTTGGGCAAGTGCTTGATTAAGAAAAAGTGCAGCACGCTTATTAGGAAAGACTACTGTAATATGCGCCATATCGGTCCCATACTTATTCAATAAGTCTGTTGCTACGTGTTCGAGAAATGTATTCATAATGGAAATTGAAGCTCTTGTTAAGAATAAATATAGTTAGTAAACTGTTATTGACACATTAGGAGGAAAGTGATGTTGGTACTATCTCATTTCTTAAAACATACCAGATATAACCAGAAACCTGCTTATATCCCATGCGCATAAGTAAACGCATATAGCGTTGTACTTGTTCGTGATATTCATCTCGTGGCTTACCAAACTTGAAGTCAACAACGATCATCTCTTTACCATCTGTCATTACTCGGTCTGGACGATGCTCATATACATCCCCAGTCTCCTTATCGTAGTCAAGAATAGTGCATTCATTGAATAACTTCCAACGTGGACTAAACCAATTTTTCACCTTTTCATTGCTTAGAGCACATGATATCTTATTCTGTAATTCTCTTGATGTAATGTCATCATTATATATGATTCCTGCTTGTTCTAACTCTTTCAAACGGGGCTCAATATCTGCTTCAGTAAGAATAGTAGAAAAGAGCTGATGAAGAACATTACCTACTTTAATATAACGTCTTGCGTCTGATGGATCGATGTCCTCACCTTTAATGAAGTCGTGACTTTTATTACTCTGTCGGAAACTGACAGGGTGGGGGAATGTTTCAATCTTTAGTTTGTGAGTCTTAGGCGATAGTTCAAAAGGATTCTCTGTTGCTTTCCCCCTTTTCTACACGCTCTTCACAATTCGAAAGGGTTCCAAGTTCAAAGCTAATTGGTCCGTTTTCTCCAGCATCATCAATAATTGCTCCTGGCAATTCTTTGGCAAGTTCTTTAATAACATATTGGATGATATATGAACGCTCACTTTTCCCACTTGTTTTTCCTTTATACTTTTTACCCGTAATAAATAGGTTCTTACCAGCACGAGTAAAGGCTACATAAAGTAAGTTCATATTGTCAACTGTGTTTTGAAGATGCTCCTCTTTATAATCATCTTCAAATACTGTACCTAACATCTTTGACGAGTAATCAACTGGAATCAATGGTAATTCTCCGTAGGGCTTTTCCTTATCATCACCAGAACACCATATTGTTATGCCGTTTTTCTTCTCTAATTCCCAATCACAGAAGGGTATTAGAACATTATCATATTCAAGACCTTTACTCTTGTGAATGGTTATCAATCGTATTCCATCTACTTCATCACTCTGTATAGTATTGCTTGAGAGCGTGTCTTCCCACTCTTCGATGAAATCGTCAATATCTGCAGGATGATCGCGTAAATACTCATTTAGGGTGTCGTAGAATGTACATACGTATGCACTCTGGCCTTCAAGACTATCAAGACTAAACAGTGAATAAATCTCATCTACGAGATCTATTAGTGATAACCTTGATAAAGACTCAAACTTATCGATATAACCACTTGGTAAGAAAGACTTTAATTCTGTACTATTCTCACCTACAAACAAATCATTAAAATCTTTCCCTGTCTTGATTACTTGCTGTTGATAAAGTTTGACCAACTTACTTTCTGTAAGTTTATCATGTGGGTGTGTGAGTAGTCGAAGGGCCTCAATAATCACATTAACAGCTAATGAAGCATCTAAGCGAAAAGCTTCATCAGAAACAAGACTTACATCTTTATCTATATTTTGGAAGCTGTCTACGATATCAGGTATTACTGTCTTTGAACGTGCAAGAATAGCAATATCCTTTTGCTTATACCCTTGATCTAATAGTTGACGGATGTTTTCTATTAACTCATTGAGGATTTTTTGTTTATAATCTGACGCATTCTTAGAATCATAACGAAAGAGTTTTATACGTACACAACCCTTACCGTTATCTTTCCTTGGTTTCTGCTCAATCTCTTTATAAGCTTCAACTAATTCTGTAGCACCCTGTATTCCTTCGCTCTCTAATTCATTAACTGTTTGTGAAACAGCCTGCTTAAAGAATGCATTATTAAATCTTATTATATTTTCTTCAGAGCGATAGTTAGTGTCAAGTGGCTCTATCTTTATTTGTTCCTTAGTAAAATCATGCTCTATGTTGTTCAGTAATTTCCAATCACCTTGGCGCCATCTATATATGCTTTGTTTCACATCACCTACTATCAAGTTATGAGAGTCGACCTGAGCCATACAGTTATCAAGTAACTTACGGAAATTATTCCACTGAATAGTACTTGTATCTTGAAACTCATCAATCATAATATGCTTTAGGTAAGCGCCCATCTTTTCAAATACGAAAGGTGTATCTGAATCTTTCATTAATGTGCAAAGTAATGATTGAGTGTTACTTAGCATAAAGCGGTTAGTGTCTTTATTTATCTCATCAACGGCTTCTGAGATGGCATGAAGTAGGCGAAGTTGAGAAAGATGTTTAAGCGTGAGGTTACAAGATTGGTACTCTCTCCAATCTTTTATCCTATAGTCATTTAAGATTTTTAAATCACTACACAATGATGCTGAAGCAAGTTCAATGATTGCTGCCTTCTCCTTTGCAGGACATTTACTTGCAGGCCACTTTTCTGCAGAATCTATACATGATTGTACGTATTTTGGAGTATCATCATTTGAAGGCGTACCCTTTGTTAATTTAATAATATGTGAAAGAAGCCCATTAGCACCTCTATTAAATAGATTTGGATTGTCTAAGTTTGCATCACGTATTTTCTTATACATCTGCTTTGCATGCTCATTCAGACGATTTAATATACGTGTACGCCTTTCACGCAAGTCAGTAATGAAATCATTAAAGAATGATTCATCACTAAATCGATTGTCCAGTTCGGTTTTATGATCCTTATAGAAATCCTTAAAGATATTCTTACCAAAGTCCTTTATCTGGCTTATAACATTCCAACCCTTATCATCTTCTATGTTCTTATCGATATAATCACGAATCCAATTTAGCACCTCCTCGCCTTCTTCAAGGCTATTGATTAACTCATCGACAGCCTGTGCTTCCACTTGTTCATCATTCAAGTCTACACGAAGATTAGCTGTTAAGTTTAATTCACGGGCAAGATTACGTAATACAGACTGAAAGAATGCATCAATAGTCTGTACTCGGAATTCATTATAATGGTGTGTAAGTAATGACAAAGCTTTGGCCGCATTCTCTCGAATTGTCTGTTCTGAAAATCCTGTTTTCATGCGAACTTGTTCATAATATGCCTCTGAATCAGGCAAACTATGCGCAATACCATACAGTTGAGAAAGGATACGAGTCTTCATTTCCTGCGTCGCCTTGTTCGTAAAAGTTACAGCAAGAATACTTCTATAATCCTGCGGATTCTTAACTACCAAGGTTATATACTCCGAAGCTAAAGTAAAGGTTTTACCAGAGCCTGCTGATGCTTTATATACTGTTAATGCTTGTTCCATGCTGAGTTAGTATAGGTTTATATGATTAATAATTATAGTCTTACGCAATAAGTGAACATATTGGGGAACAGTTCTTTAATGTTCTTAGGCTTTTGACCAAAGATACCAAAGATAGTACTACCGCTCCCTGACATCTGGGCATATACAGCACCATTATTGTAGAGTTTTTCTTTCACTTCAGACAGAATAGAATATTTCTTAAAAATAGATTCTTCAAAATCATTAGTCAGTTCCTCTCGCCATGTATCTATAGGTTGAGGAACAATATCCCGACAACTTTTTATAGGTTTCTTTGGTGTTACACCAGCGTAAGCTTCTGCTGTTGACACAGCTACATCTGGTTTTACAAGTGCAATATAATAGCCCTCTAATCCATTGACCTCGTTGTCAACAGGTTCGAGGATATCTCCGATTCCCGTAGCAAAAGCTATTTCTGAACGGATAAAGAAAGCACAGTCTGCACCTAACTTAGCCGCATAACGTTCCATTTCAGCATTACCCATGTTCAATCTAAATCGTTCATCAAGTAAACGAATCATATATGCGGCATCAGCAGAGCCTCCACCAAGTCCTGCTTGCATAGGAATACGCTTGACAAGATGAGCATGAACACGAGGAAGTTCGTAATCTTGTGCAAGAAGATGATAAGCCTTAACAACCAAATTCTTGCTTTCATCACATTCAACAACATTGCCAGTCACCTTTAAGTCTATAGGTGTTGGTGATGGAAATTCCTCATCCATCTTCTTTATTTCTAAGGCGTCGCATAATGGAATAGGGTAGAATACTGTTTCAAGGTCATGATATCCATCAGAGCGCTTTGCTACTATATTTAATCCAAGGTTGATCTTACAGCATGGGAAAGTAATCATAGTCAAAAATATAATTAGAAGTTTCTTTTTGCAAAGATAATAAAAGCTAAGAAGAATGATGTTAGAAATGGAATATTTTTTGTACTTTTGCCAGCGTATGCCAGAAAGAAATAGTAACAGTAAGAGTAGTCGAAGGACCAAACAAGCTCCTATCGACACCACATTCGGTCATCTTCAACCACAAGCAACTGATATTGAAAAGGTTGTTTTAGGTGCTCTTATGATCGATAAGGATGCCTTTTTAGTTGTTTCTGAGATTATTAAGCCAGAAACATTCTATGAGTCTCGTCATGAAAAGATTTACGAGGCTGTGCAATCATTAAATCTACAGGAAAAACCTGTGGACATTATGACTGTTGTTGAAGAACTTCGTCATAGGGGGACACTCGAAGAAGTAGGTGGAGCAGCGTATATCGTTGAACTTAGTTCTAATGTTGCCTCGTCAGCGCATATAGAGTATCATGCACACATCCTTGCACAGAAGTTTTTGGCACGACAACTTATTCAGTTTGCCTCAATGATTGAGACAGATGCCTTCGATGAAACCGTAGATGTTGACGAGTTAATGCAGAAAGCAGAGGGAACTCTCTTTGAGATTTCTCAGAAGAACATGCTTCAAGACTATGTGCAGATTGATACCATCGTTGAACAAGCACACCAATTACTGCTCAAGGCAGCAGGTAGTAAAGATAAATTGACAGGAGTTCCAAGTGGTTTCCACGACTTGGATAAGATTACAGCTGGTTGGCAAGCGTCTGATTTGGTTATTATAGCTGGACGTCCGGCCATGGGTAAGACCTCTTTTGCGCTTAGTATTGCTAAGAATATAGCTATTGATTATCGTCAGCCGATAGCTTTCTTCTCTCTTGAGATGAACAACGTACAGCTTGTTAACCGTCTCATCTCTAACGTTTGTTCTATTCCTGGTAATAAGATACTTAATGGTCAGCTCACGCCCGATGAATGGGAGCGTTTTGACTCGAATATCCGAAAGATGCAGGGTGCACCTATTTATATAGATGATACTCTGGTCTTTCTATCTTTGAACTTCGAACTAAGGCGCGCCGATTGGTTCGTGAACATAATATAAAGGTGCTAATGATTGACTATTTGCAGCTGATGAACGCCAACGGTATGCGCTTCAATAGCCGTCAAGAAGAGGTCTCTACTATTAGCCGCTCTTTGAAAGGACTTGCAAAAGAGTTGGATATCCCTATATTAGCTTTGTCACAGTTGAGTCGTGCTGTCGAACAGCGTGACCCAAAAGAAGGAAGACGCCCACAATTAAGTGACTTGCGTGAGTCTGGTGCTATTGAGCAAGATGCCGACATGGTACTTTTTGTGCATCGTCCAGAATATTATCATATTCTTCAAGACGACCATGGCAATGACCTTCATGGTATGGCTCAGATTATTATCGCTAAACACCGTAAGGGTGCAACAGGTGATGTATTACTCAACTTCCGTGGTGAATACACACGATTTGCTAACCCTGAGGACCTTGATATGGCTGCCCCACTTCCTAATGACCCGCTGGGTGGTGAGATTATTGGTAGTAAGATGAATGATGAGCCAATACCTCCTTTCCCTACAGGAGATACGACAGTACCATTCTAAATTTTGATATTCTAATTATCACATCCTATAGAGGATTGCGAAAATATATTACATGAATAACGGCTAATGAACTCTATTTAAGTTCACGATAGTCGTTATTTATTGTATAGGTAACTAACACTATACCAGTAGATTATAAACTATATTTAAGAAGGTGCTTAGTAAGCTCTTAAAAGGGCGTCTTCTTGGGCGATGAAGGGCATCTTCTACAAACTAAAAGGGCGTTTTCTTTAATGCTATTAAGCATCTATTTGTTTTTAAGTCTTGAATTTATATTACAAACAGAAGGCTATGATTGATGAGTATAATAGGCAATTATCAAGGTTGTAGATAGATAAAATTGATAATGACTTACATTCACGAGCGGTCTATCTGAAAAGAGTCTACTCTTAAATTAACAGTTTAGCACACGATTAAGAAATAGCTTTCTTCCTCGTGATTACAATCCTTACTTGGTTAAATAACAGCGTTTATTCATTGATATAATTACGGATAATATTTGCCCAAACCTCATAACCTTTGTTAGTAAGGTGAAGTCCATCCCGACAATATTCATGATGCATTTCCTTAGTGTTGGTACCTAAGAGAGGATGATACAGGTCGATAAATACAAGATTATTGCTGTTACAATAGTTCTTCAATCTCTCATTTAACTGAATAATCATATCCTCCTTACCTTTAAGTAGTTTCCATGCTCCAATCTTTTCGTTTAATGGCAAAAGACTTTGTACATAAAGTTTCGTTTGTGGGCATGATTTGCGAATAGTCTCAATAATATTAACTACCCCTTGGAAGGTGCGTTCGACTGTCCAACCATGGCTTAAGTCATTTGTTCCACACTCAAAGAAGATCTTACTGGGCTTATATGGCAGAATTTGGTTTAATCGTTTAAAGATTCCTCTACTGTCATCACCGATAATACCCCTATTGAATATCATTCTTGCGTTAGGAAAGAAACGATTCCAATCATTCCCATATTCAGAATGACTATCGCCTAACATGACAATAGCATTGTCTGGTAAAGAGCCTTCTTTATTGAATTGATTCACTTTTATATTATAATGTTTTGAGCCATGATAAGTAATGCCCTGCGCATGTATTGATAGGGTAGTAATAGAAAGAATGAGGTAAAATAATAATTTATTCTTCATATTTATTCTTGTATAGCATATCAAATCATCAGTATACTAAGTCTGAAATTGATTCTTTTTCCTACTGCAAAATTAAGAAAAAAGTAAGAGATATGAAAGGAAAAGTCCGGTTATCTATTCCAAAGAAAAAGATAGCCGGACTTTTTAATAAGAGGGTTCTTAATTAATTGTTACGCTTATTAGTTCATGAGACGCATCACCTTGCGGAGATAAGCTTGTGTCTTCGATACATTGTAACGAATACCACCGCTCCATAAGCGAATAGCTTTTTCAACGCTGTTTAACGGATTGTGGAAACTCTGAATAATGACAAACATCTCCTTAGACTTGGTAGCATTAAAACGATCTGCAAGTGAATAGCGCTTATTACTACCAGTGCTTTTGAGGATGTTGTTGCACTCCTTAACCAGAACTGGGGAAATCTGAAGTACGCCAACGTACGAACCATTTACGGCCATCGGATTGCCCTTACTTTCAATTTGAATGATTGCGTTCATTACAGGTTCCCAATCAAAGCCATCTTTCTTGGCTGATGCTTCAAGAGTTGAAGCAAAAATCATTAAGAAACAAATACTTACTACTTTTAAGATTCTCATCATTAATAAATTTCCGAAACCTTGGAAGGGTAGTTCAAATGAGCTACTCTCTACGGCGTGTTCCTATGTGAGAATGAGTTACCACCACGCCTCAGTTTCATGTTAACGCTGCAAAGATACAAAAAATATTCCTGATATACAAGTCTTTAACGATTAATATGTAAAGTTAGGGATGAATGACTTTTATGTTAAACAGTTGATTGTTGGGGCTTAAGACCGATGAAATCTTATTATATTTTCCGTATTGACAATTTGTGGTAATGAAAAAGAATGTTTATCTTTGTGATGGTTTTTAACCTTTGAAATAGCATATTGTTAGCTTATAGGGCATTAATATGCTCGGTATTCCATACAGACTCTATAACTGAAGACAATATATGATAAAACGTAAACATAGGCGCAAAAATCAAAAAAACGCAATAAGTACAGTATTTGGTGGTGGTTATGTCTGCTTTAGCCGTACTGGTAGTCATTCTTATCATTGATATTAAGCCATGGCGAAAACACCGAATCGTTGTTAGCGACCAATGGCCTTATAATGACATAACCAAGGGAGTCTACACAAAAGACTTTGATGGCCTTGATATTTCACGCCATCAAGGCAGGATACATTGGGATGAACTGGTAGAGAAAAATCCGCAATTAAAGTTCGTATATATCAAGGCTACAGAGGGAAGCTCAGTCGTTGACCCTTTCTATAAGAAGAACTTTAAAGCAGCAAAGAAAAGGGGCTTGTTAGTAGGGTCTTATCACTTCTTAACCTATCGGACCTCCATGGAGCGTCAGGTTACTAATTTCCTTGATCATATTGACCTCAGTAAGCAAGACTTACTCTTACTTGTCGACGTTGAAAAAGACGGTACACGTGAGTGGGGACGTGACTTAATTCAAAAGAATCTTGCTGAGTTTATCCGATTAATTAAGGAGCGGACAGGCCATTATCCGATGATTTATACGAATGAGTCTTACTATCATAAAAATCTATACCCAGAGTTCAATCGATACCATTTGTTCATTGCGAACTATAGTCTAAGCCCCGAAATACCTGATACTAAACATGATATCTGGCAGTTTAGTAAGCGTGGGCGAGTACATGGAATATGGACATACGTAGACATCAATCAGCTACGTGAGGGGGTTACAGTAGATGATTTCAAGATGCCAAAATAAGGAGTGGGGGGACTTATCTATCAACAATCAGTCGCTACCTTATTAATAATACAAATCTTATCAGACGACTTATAGGTTTTCTTATTTAATGGGCTAAAGTCAATTACATTGCGATAGACACTTGAGAAGGCAACTAATTGATTTCCTTTAAGGAATAGAATCGTACAGATACTATCAAACAATGTGTTATCAAGTATTGCTTCGCGATCCCCAGTATATCCCATATCTATCTTTTCGTCAGACGCCGTACGCTTATCATACGGCTTGATAATGACCATCTTATCCCAATCTTTATCCTTGTATAAGTCATGGACAGTGATACAGGTGTCATTCTTCTGAATTGTTTCTAAGGTGTCATTCAGATTTACTTCACGGTAAGGTGTGTTTACGCACCAAATGATTGCACCGATAAGAACAATGGAAAAGAAGATTAATAATATTGTCTTTTTCTTCATATTATATGTGTTAACAGTCTAAGATTTATCTGGTAATAGTAATAGCCTACGCCAATAGTCTACTTGTATAGATAATCTATGAGTCATAGAGAATCTATACAAGTATGGATGAGTGAAGACGAAGATGCTTATTAAGCTAATCCTTCAATCTCACCATCAACGATATCAATCTTCACAGCTTGTGGAACCTTCGGTAGTCCAGGCATACGCATCATGTCACCAGCAATGGCAACAATCATCTCCGAACCTCCATTGATAACAAAATCACGAATGGTTATATCGAAGTCTTTGGCTACACCCACCTGCTTAGGGTCTTCACTGAACGAGAATTGTGTCTTTGCAATGCAGACTGGGAACTTATCCATCCCCCAAGCATGAATACGTTTCAGTTTGTTTACAGCCGTTTTACTGAGAATGACCGAACGTGCACCGTAAATATTTTTAGCAATCTTATTTACTTTCTCTTCGATACTATCGTCGTCATTATAGACCATCTTGATATCCTTAGCACCATGTTTATCGATAGTCTCTACTACGAGACGAGCAAGATCCTCAGCTCCTTCGCCTCCCTTAGTGAATACATTATTCTCTGCAAAGCCGACTCCCTAACTCTTTACAATGGTTAGCAAGAATAGCTATTTCATCCTCGGTATCATCGCCATATCTATTGAGTGTGACGATAACTGGCTGTCCAAAGCGTTGCATATTCTCCACATGACGCTCAAGGTTAGCCAATCCGTCTATGAGAGCTTGGCGTTCCTGATCAGGCGTAGCACCATCAGCAAGATTGCCGTGCATCTTCAAACCACGCAGAGTTGTTACAAGGACAGTAGCACGAGGATGGATTCCTGCCTTGCGACACTTTATATCTAAGAACTTTTCTGCACCAAGATCGGCACCGAAACCAGCCTCAGTAATTGCATAATCACTCAATGACATCGCCATCTTAGTAGCTAACAAACTGTTGCAACCATGGGCTATATTCGCAAACGGGCCACCATGAACAAAAGCTGCTGTTCCCTCAAGTGTTTGAACAAGATTAGGTTTAATGGCATCAAGCAATAGTACTGTAATAGCACCACCAACACCGAGGTCGCGTACGCAAAATGGTTTATCTTCAAAGGTAATACCCAATACCATGTTCTCAATACGGCGTCGAAGGTCTTGCTCACTGTCGGCAAGACATAATGCAGCCATAATCTCACTCGCTGGCGTAATATCAAAGCCAGACTGTGATGGTAAGCCATCTGTGGAAGCACCTAAGCCTGTAACGATGTTGCGAAGACTACGGTCATTCACGTCTAAGACACGCTTCCAAAGGATTTGTTTCAATGAGAAGCCTTCACTTCGATGCTGATAAAGATAATTATCAAGCAGGGCGGCAATCATATTATGTGCACTCGTGATAGCATGGAAATCACCCGTAAAATGGAGGTTAATCTTCTCCATAGGTACAACCTGCGCATATCCGCCACCAGCAGCACCACCTTTCATGCCAAAGCAAGGTCCAAGACTTGGTTCACGTAGTGCAAGAACAGAACGTTTACCTATTCGATTAAGTGCCATTGACAAGCCAATACTTACTGTGGTTTTGCCAATTCCGGCACGAGTAGGGGAGATTGAAGTGACAAGAATAAGGTTGTTACATGCGACTTTCTTTTCATCTATCAATGAAAGAGGCACCTTCGCCATATACTTACCATAGTGTTCTAACGAGTCAGCCGATATACCAATTGTAGCGGCTACATCCTCTATTCGCTTCATACTACATGAGCGTGCAATTTCAATGTCAGATTTCATAGTTAAATTGTTTATATTAAGTAATCTTCGCAAAGATAGAAAATAATTTTGAATATAACCATTTCTTGCGAAAAAAAAGTTTATTTGTTTTTAAGTATTATGACATTGTTTTTAGTTCTGCCGAATATTAACCTGTTCTTTATCCTTTCTATTGAGCTACTTACGATGAGATTGTCATCATTCCATTGAGTGTGTAAACAGATGCTTATAAGCTATCGTCAACCTATCTTATAATGCCGAATTTGACTCACTTGAGCACTTCTCTATCGACGTGTAAATGCTTTGAAACAATTAGATAGGAGCCTTTACGCCTTGTAAAAACATTGAAGATAAAACAAATATAATTATTAGGTGTTTGTAGTATAACCTAAGGAGATTAAAAACTTATCAGATCTTTTGGGTGTTTTTTCATATATTCTTTATGGCCTTGGAGTTTCTCCTCAATTTGTATGTGAGACTATCTTTGTGGAATATTGGTCCTTAACCTACATTCTGAGGGTATCAGTATGAGAGTAAATTATCATTACACAGATCAATGTCAAACAACTTTAGAATATGGGTATATTACTTCTTAATAATCAGTTTGTAACCTTCATCAAATCAGAAATTTACAAGCAATGTCAAAGAAGACGCCCTTCTTGCTTTAAGAAGGGCGTCTTCAACACGTAAGAAGAGCATGTTGTTGAATGTAATTAGGCCTCTTCTTGCCCCATCTCTGGCCTATCTTCAAATAGAGTAGAGAGTGTTTACTGAAATATATTTACGTTTTCAAGCTACATGTGGATATAGTCTTCGACGAAAGAAGACTAAAACAAGGAGGTTGCACCCCAAATCAAAACGATATAACGGAGCACCTTACCTAAGGTAATACTTAATACAGACAATGCAATATTAGCACGTGTAAGTCCTAAAACGATGGTAATTGCACTACCAAGGATTGGGAGGAAAGCAAGAAACCCATCCATGCTCCACGTCCATCCATAAAGCGATAGGCTCGATCTAAAGACTTTTGTTTGACATGAAAATACCGTTCAAGCCATTCCAACTTACCCAATCTGCCAAGTCCATAGTTTAACATACCTCCTAAAACGTTACCTATACTACCATAAACGAGCAAAAGAACGGGGTCGACACCAGCCGCAAGTAGACCAAGCATTACTGCCTCGCTACTAAAAGGTAAGAAACTTCCTGCAAGGAATGCGGATAAGAACATTCCCCAATAACCATAGTCTACAAGTATTTGTGTAAGAGATTCCATAAGTTGAATAGGGTGATGATGATAGCTGAATAAGAGAGAATAAGAAACATCCAGTTGGTTATCTTTGTACGTGTCAGTGCAAAGAAATGTGCAATGAGCGGTGCTGTCGCAACAATCATTACACTCAGCAATGCTTCATAATGCTGAGGTTGAAGTAAAAGAAAACCGATTGTTACAAGGTCAATCGTTATAAAGACTTGATAAAACAAACGTGTTCGAATATTATCGTTACGCTTTTGGTTCATGAAATGGACAATACCAATGATAGCGCAAACCAGTACTAAGGATAGTATTAATACCTGACTAAAGCTCAATAACTTAAGATTGAATGGTTCAGCAAACACTGCAATCTTCTCAAAGTGGCTTATCAGTAATGTTATATCACCTTTTGCAGCTAAGTATCCAGCATAAAACCAATATGGTAATACTATGCCGAGGAGTGATGCAACAAAGTTACGAGGACTCATAGAGAGCGTGTTTGTACGCATAATAATCCATAGTACGGGTAGAAAGAAAAGTGTTTGTACCCATACGATACTTGCCATACCGATGCAGAAGAACGCATAGAAAGTCCAACCTGGTGCATGTGTGTGTTGATAGCAACGAAAGGCAAAGGTGTAGAAGCCCACAAAACCTAACATGATGATAGCCGTCTGAATAGATGGAAACATGAAGGCAGCCATAGTAGCAAAGACCAAGAATGAGCATGACACCATTCTACTATAGATACGAATGAGCGCATTAGCATTATTCAACTCCATCATAAGATAGGTAGCCAACAAGATACAAACACCTGGTACGATTACCGAAGTGTTATATAACCCAGCTATAGTCCATACAAGAGTAGCCGCTGAGACAACATACACTTGTGTCCAGCGGCTCTCTGATATTCGATTTTGAATGCGTTTTTGTTGCATAATTGTGAAATACGGAGATAGACTTAATACTGTTATTAGAGACTATCTCCATTCGTTCAAGAACTAAAGACTATAAGTCTTGTCCTATATCTCTTCTAAAGTATTTATCCGTAAAATCAATCTTCTGTGCTTCTGCAAAACTCTTCTTAAGTGCTTCTTCCTTGTTTTCACCATAAGAAGACACGGCAATAACACGACCTCCTGCAGTTACAATCTGGCCATCCTTTACAGTAGTACCACTATGGAAGACGACGGAACCTTCAACCTTGTCAAGTCCTGTGATTGGATAGCCTTTCTTGTAAGTCTCTGGGTAACCACCGCTGACAAGCATTACACAAACTGCAGAACGTGGGTCGAACGCTATCTGTCGTTGGTTGAGATTTCCTTCTGCAACCCCTTCAAAGAGGTCAACGATGTCACTCTTCAATCGTAACATCACACTTTCAGTTTCCGGATCACCCATACGACAATTGTATTCGATAACCATTGGCTCACCATCAACATTGATTAAGCCGAAGAAGATAAAACCTTTATAATCGATACCCTCGGCCTTCAAGCCCTCAACGGTAGGACGGATAATACGCTCTTCAACCTTTGCCATCCATTCTTTCGTAGCAAATGGGACAGGAGTAACACTACCCATACCACCAGTATTTAAGCCTGTATCATGTTCGCCAATGCGCTTATAATCCTTTGCTTCAGGTAATATCTGATAATGAGTTCCATCTGTAAGTACAAATACAGAGCATTCTATACCAGAAAGAAATTCCTCGATAACAACTTTGGCAGAAGCATTACCGAACATACCACCAAGCATCTCACGAAGTTCCTTCTTAGCCTCTTCGAGCGTAGGAAGAATGAGTACGCCCTTACCAGCAGCCAAGCCATCGGCTTTCAAGACATAAGGAGCCTTGAGCGTTTCGAGGAATTGCATTCCTTCTTCAATGGTTGTACCATCAAAAGTCTCGTAAGCTGCAGTCGGTATATTATGTCTTTTCATAAAGGCTTTAGCAAAGTCTTTTGATCCTTCAAGTACTGCACCAGCCTTTGATGGTCCAATCACAGGAACGTTAGCAGTGCGGCTATCCTCCTTAAAGCAGTCGTAGACACCTTTAACCAATGGGTCTTCAGGCCCAACAACAACCATGTCAACCTTCTCTTCAACGACAAAATCCTTCAGTCTATCGAAGTCGTTTACTCCAATTGCAACGTTCTCACCAACAGCTTCAGTACCAGCGTTACCCGGTGCAATGAAGAGTTTACTACACTTTGCACTCTGTGCAATCTTCCATGCCAAGGCGTGTTCGCGACCGCCGCTGCCTAAAAGTAATATTCTCATAAAGGTTTTCTTTAGCCCCTCCAACAATGGAGGGGAAGTGCAGACTTACCGCACAGGGTTATATATTATCAGTTAATTGCGTTTATATGTGTTATAACGCACAAACATAAATACTATTTTATGGGTTTCAGATAATCCTCAAAATATTGTGTAATGCGTTCGTGTAGATGTACACTCTGATGTCCGCGCATATTATGAGGTTCGCCGGGATAAACGAAGAAATCGGGTTGTGTTCCTGCTGCAATACATGCCTTCAAGAAGGAGTAAGCATGCTGGGGAACAACAACAGGGTCGTTCAATCCTATAATAATCTGTAGTTTACCCTTGAGATCCTTTGCTTTTGTAAGGAGGGAGGTCTGTGCATAGCCTTCAGGATTAGACTGTGGCGTATCCATATAACGCTCGCCATACATCGCTTCATACCATTTCCAATCAATCACTGGGCCACCTGCAACTCCAACCTTGAACACATCTGGGTAGTTGGTTATCAATGATGTAGTCATGAAACCACCAAATGACCAACCATGAACTCCTATGCGGTTCTGGTCAACGTATGGTAGAGACTTTAAGTATTTGACGCCTTCCATCTGGTCTTTCATCTCTTCTTGGCCAAGATGACGGAATGTTGCTTGCTCAAACTCCTTACCACGATGTTCGCTACCACGATTATCAAGAATGAAAAGTAAGTAACCCTTCTGTGCCATGTAAGTCTCCCAACCACGTGAACCCCAGTTCCATGAAGCCTCAACATTATGTGCATGAGGACCGCCATAGACATAGATTACTGTAGGATACTTCTTATTTGCATCGAAGTTGACAGGCTTTACCATACGCCAGTATAAGTCTGTCTTGCCATCTGCTGCCTTAAGAGATCCACTTGTATATTCAGGGACTGTATATCCTTTCCAAGGGTTTGCTGAGGTGAAGTAATCGTGACGTTGTGGCTTACCAGTCAAACTAATGACCTCATACTTATGGGGTACAGATGGCTCACTGTAGCTATCCATCACTGCATTACCATCTTCACTCAATTTTGGATAATGATAGCCACGACCATTATCAAGCAATGTGCGCTTGCCAGAACCTACATTTACAAGCCATGTATTACGCTGAATAGGGTTGCACTCATTAGATACATAGACAATACTCTTTTGCTTGTTGTTAAAACCAAGTACGTCTATTACAACCCACTTACCACTTGTTATCTGCTTAAGCTGGCGTCCATCTTTATTAAAGAGGTAAAGATGATTGTAGCCATCCTTCTGACTCTGTAAGATAAACTCATTATCATTCCATGGCAAGAACTGAATAGGGTGACATGGTTCAACATACTTTGCGTCAGTCTCTCGATAAAGTTCTTTTAGCTTGGCACCTGTGGTTGCATCGTATGATACTAAACGACAATCATTCTGATCACGGTTGAGTTCAAACATATAAATTGTCTTCTCATCAGGACTCCATGCTATGTTCGTAAAGTAACGATCAGTTGGATCACCCGCCTGGAGGTATACAGTCTTACCTGTAGCAAGGTCATATACACCGACAGTCACCTTATGAGAGGTCTCACCAGTCATAGGGTATTTGATTAAATCAACCTTAGCAGCACGTGACTCACCCTTGGCAGGTTTCCAATCTAACTCTGGAACATCAATGAGAGGGTAGTCAGCAACCATGCTTTGGTCCATACGGTAGAATGCTAAACGGTTTCCTTTTGGACTCCAATAGAGTCCGCCATTAATGCCGAACTCGTCACGATGTACGCTCTGACCATATACGATATTGCGAGAACCATCTGATGTCAACTTATGCTCAGCACCTTTTGCATCCGTGACATATAATTGATGGTCTTTTACAAACGCCGTTGCACCAGATAACTTGTTCCATTCACGTGCCTGAAGACCGCTTGGACGGTTTTGACGTTGCTCAAGTTTTTGTGTCTTAAAGTTCACATATAAGTCCTCATTACCGTTCTGTACCACTACAATAGGACGGTCAGAATAAGGGAACTCAGCTCCATAGAGGTGGCGTACAACCTCATTTGAAGCAGACAACCCTGCCCATTTGTTGATGTCATCGAGTGTAAACAGTTGTGTCTCCTTACCTGTTACGGGGTCAACCAGCGAACAACTGTTATAATCTTGACGCACCAATTTACCGCCCCACCACGTTAGATAACGTGCTTCAGGGCGCATGTTGTAGAAGTTGTTACCACCAAAGTTCAAGTCTTCAAGTGTGAACTGCTTTTGTGCCATACTCTGAGTAGGACATAAAAGTCCTGTGAAAGCACAAATGCCCACAAGACTAATGAATGATTTAATCTTCATGACTATACGTGTTTTTACCACGGAATCCTCCGCGTTTGTTAGATTTATCGAATCGTTTACCACCATATTTGCGATCATCATCACGGTTGTATGAACGCTTACGGTCGTCATCATGCCTAAATGAACGCTTCCGATCATCATCTCCTCTTCTAAAGGAACGTTTGCGGTCTTCGGTATCTCGGTCGAAACGAGGGCGTCGTTCACGGTCTTCACGGAACTTACCACCAGCGAACTTATTGCGCTCTAAGCTATGAAACGTGAATGAACGAATATCAGCCTCAGCGTTTTGTTCATTTTCATCCAGGCGTTTCTTAAACTCACGCTCCTTCTTAAAACGATGCTTCTGAGCCATCTCTCGTTTCTCTTCTTCGGTCTTAATGATACCACCCTCGTGTCGGAAGTTACTCATCTTACCATCAAACATCTGGTAGCGACGGAACTCACACTCCAAAGACCCATTGTAAACAGGAATCTTAATACTTGGTTTTAAACCAATCTGACGGAAGCACTCCTCACGATAAGACAATATCCAAGCCTCATTACCCATAAACTGATGCTTCAATCTCTCACCTATCATCTTGTAAGTACCAAGTAAGTTAGGTGTAGAGATACGCTCGCCGTATGGAGGATTCATTACAATCATGCTCTTCTCCTTAGGCTGAGTAAAATCCTTGAAGTCCAGCTGCTCGATGGTTACATACCTTGACAAGCCAGCCGCAGCCACGTTCAGACGTGCCGTGTTGACAGCCTTCATATCAGTGTCATAACCATAGATATGATGTGTGAACTCACGTTCCTGAGAGTCATCATTGTATATCATATCAAACAGATCTTGGTCAAAGTCAGGCCACTTCTCGAAGGCGAACTCCTTACGGAACACTCCTGGAGAAATATTACGAGCAATAAGTGCGGCCTCAACAGGCAATGTACCAGAGCCACACATTGGGTCGATGAAGTCTGTTTCACCCTTCCAACCCGTCATAAGTATCATACCTGCAGCAAGAACCTCATTCAATGGCGCTTCAACACTCTCCTGACGATAACCACGACGATGCAGAGATTCACCACTTGAGTCCAATGATAACGTTGCATTATCCTCTGCAACATGGATATTCAAACGGATATCAGGATTACTAACAGAGATATTTGGACGAGTACCAGTACGCTCTCTAAATTGGTCAACGATAGCGTCTTTCACCTTATAAGTAACAAAGCGTGAGTTCGTGAACTCCTCTGAATAAACGACAGAGTCAACAGAGAAAGTCTTACCAGGGAGGATATACTTACTCCAATCAATCTTCATCACCTCCTCATACATATCTTCAGCACTCTTCGCCTTGAAATGTGCGATAGGTTTAAGGATACGAATAGCAGTGTGTAACTGGAAATTAGCACGATACATCATTTCCTTGTCACCTGTAAACGACACCATTCGGCGTCCTATTTGTACGTTATTGGCACCTAACTGTGTCAATTCTTTTGCTAATACTTGCTCCAAACCCATGAAGGTTTTGGCGATGAGTTCAAATTCTTGCATTTATGTGATAGATATTTATATACGAATTTATGATGATTAGTAGGGAGGTCTCCACTCTTAATATCCATGGAAACAGCCTGTTATCTTACTAAACAAGCATCTATTTGTTCCTCTTCAAGATGAGAGCGGGGTAGTACCTTTATATTCCTCCACCATATTCAAAGTCGATATCTAATATATCGGTCTTATTTTGTTTGTATTTCTTCGTTCGTGGACGCATATCCCGTGTGACCCAGACATTGGCTCCTATGATGCATCCCTTCCCAATAGTGATACGACCAAGGATAGTGGCATTGGCATAGACAACAACATCATCCTTTAGAATAGGGTGACGAGCAATCCCTTTAATAGGCTTACCATCTTTATCGAGTGGGAAGTTTTTCGCTCCTAAAGTTACACCTTGATAAAGTTTCACATGATTACCAATAACACAAGTAGCACCTATAACGACACCCGTACCATGGTCGATAGTGAAATGTGTACCAATGGTTGCAGCAGGATGGATATCGATACCCGTTTCTGAATGTGCCATCTCAGTAATCATACGTGGGATAAGAGGTACATTCTCTAATACTAATTCATGTGCCAAGCGATAGTTAATAACAGCCTTAATAGCTGGGTAACATGAAATCACTTCACCCACGTTGACTGCTGCAGGGTCTCCATCGAAGGCTGCTTGTATATCAGTTGAAAGTATCTTACGTAAGGTTGGGAGTTTCTCTATGATACGTCCTGCTATCTTGTTAGCCTCTTCTTGCATACAAAGACGTGTGTCTGCGGCATTAGGACAATGACAATCTTCGTTAAAACAGAGACCAGCCATAATCTGTCGAGAAAGCAGTTTATGCAGTCGTTCAACACTCATACCTATTTGATACTTGATAGTCGCAAAATTAACCGACGACCTTCCATAAAAGCCTGGGAAGAGAATAGAACGTGAGAGTTCGATTATCTCTTCCAATTCTTTAGCCGATGGCAAGGGGTCTCCATCACGGTGTTCATGGCAAATACCCTGCAACGCTTCTGGTTCAGAAAGCTCATCTACGGTCTGTATGAGTTGATGAGTGATGTCTTGTTTACTCATTGATACTATATCGAGATGTAATTACGTTGCAAAGATAATGATTATTATCGATATTTTATGGGTTTGTTCAAGAAAAATATACTAATTTTGCAGTGCTTTTCAAGCACTATTACAGGATAATATAGGTTCGAATAGCGTCTTATTCAATATGTTTCAAATATTCAAATAATGAAGTCAACTATTTTTCCACATGCTTTTCATACCCTCTTTCTATCTGCTTTTTGTGTAATAGCATCTGCTGCAACCACTTCTCATAAGTCTCATAAAAATATCAAACGACAATATGATGGTATCGATGTGTCGCATCATCAGGGCAAGATAGACTGGAAAGAAGTGGCTAAAGACAAACAAATTAAGTTCGTATATATCAAAGCAACGCAAGGAACAAGTATAAAAGATAAGAACTACGAACAGAACATTAAAGGGGCACGTCGTCAAGGTTTACGCTGCGGTTCTTACCATTATCTTTCCAGCTTAACCTCTGTTAGGTCTCAATTTCGTAATTTTCAGAAGGCTATGCGAGGACATAAACAAGACTTAATTCCTATGATTGACATAGAGCATGAAGGTGTAAAACGCTGGAGTAAGAAGCAGGTACAAGATAGCGTAGCCTTATTTGCGAAACTCATTGAGCGTAAATATGGAAAGAAACCGCTTATATATTCACATGTAAACTTTTATAATTCTCATCTTACACCACGCTATAACAAGTACTTTCTCTTCTTAAGTAGATATAGTTCTGAGCGTCCTTCCATTAAAGGAGTAGGCCGACATAATATCTGGCAGTTTACTGATCGGGGAAGAGTACGTGGTATTCATGGTAATGTCGACCTTGACAGATTTATGTCAGGAACCTCCCTTTCGTCTATTCGCCTGTAGCTGTTTACAATTATTTGGGATTGCTGTAAATTTATTATAAACAAATAAAAGGATGTTTCCAACTCATAATTTGTTTGTACATTTGTAACGTTTAAAAGCTTAGAACGAACCAACGTCACACTTTACAAAAGAAATATAGGAGTATATAACAGCCTCTTCAAAGAAGAAATATCAACAGTTTTATAAGCCATAAATCCCAATCATTAATGGAAAGAAATCTATTAAGTAAGAATTTAATAAGTATGCGTAAAATAACTATTAACAAAGGAATTATATCTTTTCGTACTGTGATACTTGCACTGATGTTACTTACGTTGCATAGTGTTCAAGCACAAGAGTACCATGAAGAGCCACCATTAACATTCCGACCTTTGCTGCAAGAGCTTGGAACAGAATTGCTGCAAGGAAAGAAGGGGAGTATTGTTGCCGTTGACCCAGCTACAGGTGAGGTTCTTTGTATGGTCACTAATTCACCTACAGGACCAAATGATGCCCTTGCGATAGCGACAGCTTACCCTCCAGGCTCAGCTATCAAGCCTGCTCAAGCATTAGTATTCCTCTCAGAAGGTATCGTCAAGCCAGACACAAAGATAGCCTGCCATGAAGGCTTTCGTGATGGGAACATAAAGGTGAAATGCCATCCTCACTACTCACCAGAAGCATTGGCGGGTGCGTTGGCTGTCTCTTGTAACACTTGGTTCTTGAAGTCTTATCTATCTATGTTAGGTAATACACAGAAGTATGGAAGCAAGGAGAAGGCTGTTACAACATGGTGGGAATACATTGTTAGCATGGGACTTGGTGGACCATTAGGGATTGATATGCCTGGAGAAAAGGGTGGATTGGTTGCTAATGTGAACTATCTATCGCGTAGATATAAGAATAATTGGGACCCGAAGACCATCATGTGGGCTGGTATGGGACAAGGAGACATCACAGTCACACCGCTTCAGCTCTGTAACTTAGCGGCTTCTATCGCTAATCGAGGCTATTTCTTCACACCACACATTCATAAGAATGTTGACTGGTCACCTCTCTCTTCACGCTTTACAACCCCTCGACAAACGAAAGTACCACCTTATATATATGCAGATGTCATAAAAGGAATGCGCTTGGCTGTAACCAAGGGGACTGCAACAGTCCTTAATGGAACAACTTATCCAGTCTGCGGAAAGACAGGAACAGCCGAAAATTCTGGTAAAGACCATTCTGTCTTTATTGGTTTTGCTCCTATGAATGAGCCAAAGATTGCTATTTCTGTTTATATAGAACATGGTGGGTTTGGTGCTGATGTAGCTGCTCCTATAGCAGGCTTGATTATGGAAAAGTATCTTAAAGGTAAACTGAGTCCGAAGTCACAAGCTATGGCAAAGCGCATTGAACGTATTAACACAATTACTAAATAAACCGTGGTTTGTAATAAAAAATCATGGAGTAGTATTCAATAGATGCTTATCAACGCTCAAGAAGGGCGTCTTCTACCTCCCAGAAGACGCCCTTCTTACCTATTGAAAACGCCCTTCTCAAAGCTAATTAGGCGTCTTCTTCTAATGAGGTATGTAACCTCTTAATTACTTGATAGTTACCATCTGTATGCAAAAGACTTTTGGCTCTCAAAATAAGGGACGTAATAGCTCCTCGTTGTAATAAATATTCATAAAGGCGTATTACCGTTTCTCCGCTAACTATATCAGTCTCATAATCCACTAAAATGAATGATATAAAAGAAAAAGTCCCCATTCTCTCTCCTTGAAAACAAGGTTAGAGAATGGGGACAAAGCTTATTAGATTATTTTATATTCTCATGACCTCCTTAACACCCTTCACTGTTCTGAGTTTCTTGATAAGCATATTCAACTTGGAATTATCATCCAACAGGACTACAAGATTACCAGAGAAAAGGCCATCATTAGAGTCAATATTGATAGAACGCATCACTATCTTCTCGTCTTTTGAGATGATATTGGAAATATTACTTACAATACCAATGTCGTCATTACCAATGACACGCAGCGTAATAGCATACTGAGAGGAACCTTTACCGCTCCAACGTGCCTTAACAACACGGTAGCCAAAACGCTTGCGCATCTCTGGTGCGTTCGGACAATCCTCTCGGTGAATCTTTATTCCTCCGCTGACTGTCACAAAGCCAAAGACAGGGTCGCCATAAATTGGGTGACAACACTTTGCAAGTGAGAAGTCTAAGCCTTTGAGGTTCTTATCTATAACGAGTACATCATCATTCTTCTTCAGATACTCTGTCGTAGGATTTTCAAACTCAAAGTTCTCTGCGCTCTCAGTCTCCTTAGCCTGATTGAGGTTGTGCGCATGGTTATAAGTCTTCTGATACTCCTCGATAACATAGTTAGGGTCAAGTTTCTCATCAGCAATCTGTTTATAGAATTCAGAGACTTCCTTGAACCCTAATTTGCGAATGAGCTGTCCCATTGTGGAGTCTTCAATCTCAATCTTCTTGTTCTTAAACCTACGTTCGAGTAGTTCCTTTGCATACAGGCCATCCTTAACCTGTGTTTCTTTCAGTGCAAGACGTATCTTAGCCTTTGCACGCGAAGACTTACAGATATTCAACCAGTCACGGTTAGGCTTCTGTGTCGACGAAGTTAGTATCTCAACAGAGTCACCACTATGTAACTCGGTACGGAAAGAAACATTCTTACCATTAATCTTTCCACCTACACATTGATTTCCTATCTTAGAATGAATATGATAAGCAAAGTCGAGTACAGTAACTCCTTTAGGAAACTTAAGCAAATCGCCCTTTGGTGTAAACACATAAATCTCCTTTTCATAAAGGTCAGATCTAAACTCATCCATCACCTCCAGGTTGTTACCAGCCTCAAGTGCTGAACGAATAGAAGCCAACCAATTATCCATTCCCCCTTCTGCCTTCACTCCCTTGTACCTCCAGTGAGCAGCAAGACCGTGTTCAGCAATCTCGTCCATACGTTCAGTACGAATCTGTACTTCGACCCACTTTTTATCAGGGCCAAGTACTGTGATGTGCAGACATTCGTAACCATTCGACTTTGGTACGGATAGCCAGTCGCGCAGTCGCTTAGGGTTAGGCTGATACATATCCGTCACAATGGAGTATGCCTGCCAACATTGCATCTTCTCTTTATCCTCTGGTGAGTCGAGAATGATGCGGATAGCAAAGAGATCATAGATTCCTTCAAAGGCACACTTCTGCTTCTTCATCTTCTGCCAGATGGAATGAATAGACTTTGTTCGACCTTTTATGTGGAATTTAAGTCCTGCGGCTTTAAGCTGTTCACTGACTGGAGTGATGAAACTACTTATATAAGCATCACGCACCTTCTTAGTGGCATTGAGCTTCTCCTTTATATGATAGTATGCATCATGCTCCAGATATTTCAGCGATAAGTCCTCAAGTTCACTCTTAAGCTGGTAAAGTCCTAACTTATGAGCCAATGGGGCATAAAGATAACTGGCCTCTTCAGACACTTTACGCTGGGCCTCTTTATTCTCTACATCACGTATCTGACGCATGAGATTGACACGGTCGGCTATCATAATCAAGATAACTCGCATGTCTTCTGCAAATGATAACAGAAGGTTGCGGAAGTTCTCACTTTCGATAACTGGCGTCTTCTTGTAAAGTGCATGTACACGGATAAGACCATGAATAATCTTCGAAACACCCTCACCGTATAGCTTACTTATCTCGTCAAGAGTTATTTCTCCTTCTTCGACACTTTGATACAAAAGGATTGAAATAACTGAGTCGCGATTCAACCCTATATCCTTAACAGCGATAGCAGCTGTCTGTAGAGAGCATAATATAGGGTTTAACTTAAAGACATTACGCTGAATACGGTTATCAGCAATCGTCTTATTCAGATGGTCACGCAGCTTTGGAAGATCATTCTCGTAGAATGTTTGGCCAAGTGTTTCCTTAAGTTCTTCGAGTATCTTTTCAGACAACTCCTTCTCTTTATCCGTATAAATGAATTTCTCTTCCATAGGCATAATATATCTATTAACCAAGGCAAAGATACAAAGAAAATTGAAATAATGAGAAAGAAATGTGTCAAAGAGTTTCTTTCTTTCGGTTTAATTCGTTATTTTTGCAGATATAATACAATCTTTTTAATACCTTACCATTATGTTAAAGAAAGAAGACCTAAAACAAATTCATGATAAAGGAATAAGTGAGGAGCAGATTAGTAAGCAATTAGAAGACTTCAAGAGAGGTTTTCCTTACTTGAAACTTGAAGGTGCTGCAACCCCAAAGAAGGGTATTACAGTACTTGACAAGGATGCTTGTGAGGATGTTTGCCGTGCATGGAAAAAATATCAAACAAGTGGGCATAAGGTTGTTAAGTTCGTTCCTGCGTCTGGTGCAGCCAGCCGTATGTTTAAGGATTTGTTCGCATTCCTCAATGGTAGCAATGATGAACCAGTGAGTGACTTTGAGAAAGAGTTCTTTTCTAACATCCATGACTTTGCGTTTTTCAATGAATTATCAGCTAAATGCCAACAGTTAAAGGGTAAAAGTGCGGACGAACTATTAAAGGAGGGACATTACAAAGTGGTAGTTGCCACCTTATTAAATAAGGAGGGCTTGAATTATGGACAGCTACCTAAGGGATTGCTTCTATTCCACTCATACGCTGACGGAGCACGAACGCCAATGGAAGAACATTTGGTTGAAGCAGCACGTTATGCAGAAAGTAACAAGCAGGCACACGTACATTTCACTGTTTCACATGAACACTTGGATTTCTTCAAGCAAAAGGTAGCTGACAAAGAGACTGGATATGAGGCTAAGTTCGGTGTTAACTTTGATATTTCTTTCTCTGAACAGAAGCCGAGTACAGACACGATAGCTGTAAACCTTGATAATACTCCTTTCCGTAATGAGGATGGTTCGTTACTTTTCCGACCAGCTGGTCATGGTGCACTCATTGAGAATTTGAACGATTTGGACGCTGATATTGTTTTTATCAAGAATATTGATAATGTGGTGCCCGACCGCCTGAAGGACGAAACCATTAGTTGGAAGATGATTATTGCAGGTAAACTTGTTGAATTACAGGAGCGCGCTTTTGCTTATCTCCACAAATTAGAGCAGGGCAATTGTTCTCGTTCTGAGCTTGAAGAGGTGGCTGATTTCCTACAGAAGGAACTTTCTTGTGAGAAACACGACAGGTCTTCTCTTGATGATGCAACACTGGCAGAATACCTATATAAGAAGCTAAATCGTCCTATGCGTGTATGTGGTATGGTGAAGAATGTAGGCGAACCCGGTGGTGGACCATTCCTCGTTTATAATCATGATGGGACAGTAAGCCTTCAGATTCTTGAAAGTTCACAAATAGATAAGAACGATGAAACATCTATGAAGATGTTTACAGAAGGTACTCACTTTAACCCTGTTGATCTTGTATGCGCCATCAAAGACTACAAAGGTAATGCCTTTGATTTGACAAAGTATGTTGATAAAACAACAGGCTTCATCAGTTCTAAGTCGAAGAATGGTCGTGAACTCAAGGCTTTAGAGCTTCCAGGCTTGTGGAATGGGGCGATGAGTGATTGGAATACAGTCTTTGTAGAAGTGCCACTCGGTACTTTCAACCCAGTAAAGACTGTCAACGACCTTCTGCGTGAGCAGCATCAATAAACATCAGAAGGACAGTCCTAAATTGAGTAGATAAAGAATAAGATACTTCCCAACTGTTGGAAATTATATTTCTAATTGGTTGGGAAGTAGTTTATCTAAGCCTTACCACCTATTATTATAAGCATAATAAAGTTTCTATCTACTTGTTTCAATACATTATATTATCGTTTATCACTATTTCAGCAGAGATTAGTCATCAATCTAACAAAAGCCTAATCATAATAGATAAGATGTACAAGACACATGAAACGTATTATTAAGAAGACATCAAACAGCCGAAATCCAAGATAACCTATTTGATTAATGAATAGCTTGTTTTATAAAGATAAAACTATATAATCTTGTGAAAGATGATTAAGAAGACGAGAGTATAGCATTTTAGTTTCAATGAAAAGCAAAAAAAATAAGAGAAATCTTGTAAGGTTCAAATAAATATTATACCTTTGCCACACAAAAGACACATTCAATGATGTTTCACTTTATGAAACGTCCACACACAATCAAATGTAATTTCCCATACATATTTATATGTTTAGTAAAGAAGAATTATTAGAGAAAGAAGTTTCTGAACTTGAAACTATTGCTCAGAGCACAGGTGCTACCTATTCATCAGGAGATGACAAGGATAAGCTTGTTTATGCTATTCTTGACCGACAAGCTGAAGAGGCAGGCACAGCACACCCCTTAGAATCAAAGCGTAAGCGTACCAGGATAGCACGAAAGGATACTGATCGAGTTTATTCTGTTCATGGTGAAGAAGGGGAGAACTTTGATGTACAGAAGAATAAGGCTACGACTGCGAGTCAGCAATCTTTATTCAAAGACCTACCTGAATCAAAAGAGGAAAAGACTGAAGAGAAATCTCCAGAAGAAATATTAGCATCTATTCCTAAGCATCGTGGCCGTAAGTCAAAGGCTGAATTAGAGGCTATAGCTGCTGCTGAAGCAGCATTAAAAGCTAAGTCTGAAGAGACACCACAGGTTGAAGAACCTGCAGAGGAAGTGCAAGAAGAGAAAGCAGAACCTTCTGTTCCAGAAGACTTTATCCCAGAAGATCAGTTCTCTAACACACCTTCACAAGAAGAGAATGAAGGGAAAGAAGAATTGCTCGCACGTCTTCAAGAGAAAGTGAATGCACATAATATGAATATGGATGCTGGCTATGCAACTACACCTGATGGGGTGTGGGCTGGTGATCCTGGCGATGGGACAGATTTCATTCCTGTTGTTGACTTACCAATAGAGGACCAAGGTGTTGTTCCAAACTATGATATGTTTGACCAACCAACACTACCTCCTCAGATGTCGTCAGCTCCTATCTATGATAATGTACCATCGGTAAACAATGCTGCATACGATTTCTCTGATATCATAAAGGCTAACGGTGTTCTTGAAGTAATGCCTGATGGGTATGGCTTCCTCCGTTCAAGCGATTATAATTACTTGTCATCACCAGATGATGTATATATTGCAAACAATCAGATTAAGCAATATGGTTTGAAAACAGGTGATGTTGTGGAATGCCACGTACGTCCACCACATGAGGGAGAGAAATACTTCCCACTGACAAGTATTGAGAAAATCAATGGTCGAAATCCGTCAGAAGTACGCGACCGCATCCCATTCGAGCATCTAACTCCACTCTTCCCAGATGAGAAATTCAGTCTTTGTGGTGATCCACGAACAACTAATCTTTCAACACGTATCGTTGATCTCTTCTCACCAATCGGTAAAGGACAGCGTGCTTTGATTGTGGCTCAACCAAAGACAGGTAAGACTATCTTGATGAAAGATATTGCAAATGCTATTGCAGCCAACCACCCAGAAGCTTACTTGATGATGCTTTTGATTGATGAACGTCCTGAGGAGGTTACGGATATGGCACGTACTGTAAATGCGGAAGTTATTGCCTCTACATTTGATGAACCAGCAGAACGTCACGTAAAGATTGCTGGAATCGTTTTAGAGAAGGCGAAGCGAATGGTTGAGTGTGGACATGATGTTGTTATCTTCCTTGATTCTATTACTCGTTTGGCACGTGCGTATAACACTGTTGCACCAGCATCTGGTAAGGTATTGACTGGTGGTGTTGATGCCAATGCACTGCAAAAACCAAAGCGTTTCTTTGGTGCTGCACGTAATATTGAGGGTGGTGGTTCTCTGACGATTATAGCAACAGCCTTGATAGATACTGGCTCTAAGATGGATGAAGTTATCTTCGAGGAGTTCAAGGGAACAGGTAATATGGAGTTGCAGCTTGACCGCAGCTTAAGTAACAAACGTATCTTCCCAGCTGTGAACTTGGTTGCTTCAAGTACTCGTCGTGATGATCTCTTGCAGGATCGTACAACACTTGACCGCATGTGGATACTTCGTAAGTATATTGCTGATATGAATTCAATTGAGGCGATGAACTCTATCCACGATCGTATGAGACGTACAGAGAATAATGAAGAGTTCCTATTGTCAATGAATGATTAGTATGATTAGATTATAGAACTTGCTTTTCTTTCAGAAAACAGCAAGGTAAGTAAATAAAAAAAATGTATCAAAAGTGTGAGACAGAACGTTTCCTTTTGATACATTTTTTCGTTTTTGTACTGTCCTGTAAGAAATCTGTAAAGGCCGATGCTTTTGGTTTGCTTTAATTTTATGTAGGCTTAATTTCTAATCATACAAAACTTATCAAAAATAATTTTCCTGTCATTTCTGTCATCATTTTCAATTATTTAACAAACTAATATACAACAAATTAGAACCAAATGTTAAAATGACAGCAAACGAAATAAAAACTTTTTTCTATAATAAGGAGGAATTATTCCAATCTTATAACAACCGGAAAAGACTCTTACCTTTTGATAAATCTTATATTTGTATAGCCAACAAGCATGTCGGTTCGCCCTCCTTGTGGGCGGTAATAAATAAGTGCTTGATAGCTGTTTTCTGTTTGGTAATGACCATCGTCTACTTTGAAAGATGAGAGTCTACCTTGTTCATCAGCAGCAAGAAATTGATAGTTGTAATAACCAAACTTCAAAGAGACTACCGCTTCATAATATCCTCCTGTAGAATTATAATTCATCTCATAAGCAGAAAGCAGACGATTATATGTCCAATCGCCATTCAGAAATATTCTGTAAGGGTAGGGTGAGGGCACTTTTAACTGAAAATGAGTCAAAATATAATCACTTGTTGTATTTATCTCTATATTATCCGAGTTGCGTATCAAGAATGCGCCATCAGCATCCTCGTCATAGAGATAATTTAATAATGGGGCAGTAGGAAAGAGGTAGGCATGATAGTTCTTACCATCCCAACTAATTTTATCTACGCCCATAGAGGTATAATCTGTTGAAAGAATCTCAAACTTTCGGTACTCATTACCCGCCCAAAAGATATAGTCTTGGTTATGTGACCACCTTAGACCATTTGACATAACATATTGAGGCTTACTGTTCCAACGAGCATCAAGCCAGTTACGATTTTGTAACACAACTGTCTTAATTTGTTGTTGAGGGTTACTAACCGTATAATTACCATAATCTACCTGCATCTCAGCTTGTTGTTGATTGCCATTAATAGTTTGGTCGGTTTGTGTGGTTATATTCAATCTTACTCCCATAGAACTTTCCACAGGCTCTGTAAGCATAAAACATGCTGTAAGCAAAGGCTGGGCAGAGCTATTATCATCATCATCGTATATGTAAAGACGATAATTACCAGACAACTTTGGACGGCATTTATCATTGGGAATATCCAAATGATAATGTGTATAAAGAGTGTTTGTTAGTGTAGACTCCTTTACATTATCTATTGTATTTCCTGCAATGAAACCATCTACGATATCGCTTTCAAAGAGTCCGACAGAAGGTTTCCAATCAGCCTCACAATGCTCTAAACGATAGGTCAGACGACGATAAGTATGCGTAAGATCATCAAAATCTATACTTATCTTACCATCATTGAGTACCATGACAGGTAGGTCCATCCATTTCTGATTAGCAACAACCTGCAATGAACGAAAGTTCTCGTCATGAATTTCATTGCGTTGCGCAGAAACAGAAATAGGTGAAAAACAAACTAAACAATAGACAAATAGTAAGGTTAATCGCTTCATTCTTCTTTACCCAATAAATCTTTGAGGAAATTATCGAGGTCATTATCTAAATCATGCATGAGATCACCACCAATGATTGCAATGTCATCATCAACAAGATAAAGCTCTGCAATATTATTCTTATCATCATCTTCAAGGATGAAGCTATAAGGTTTCATGATAGACATATTCTCTACTACATCCTTAATACGATTGAGAGATGAGCGCAAGATAGTAGCTATCTCTTGATAGAAATTATCACTTTTGTTGTCAATCCATTGGTCTATTACACAGCGAGTAATCTCGACGTCACTATCGTCAAAAGCCATAAGATCACCGCTATCTTGTGATACACGTAAATGAATATCAGTCATTGGCATGTCACAATCATCAGCGGTAAACTTCTGTGCAACCTTCTTCAAAAAGCGTTCAATCTGTTGTTGGGTTTGTTCGGTTTCTGTCATCTCAATGATTATAAGTTGATTTATTACAATGGCAAATATACAAAAAGTTTTCGAGTTTGTATAGATGTAGACATTTTTTTACGTTCTTTTTTTGATGGTTATAAAAAATATATTATCTTTGCAGCATAACTAATTGACATAAATCAGTTAAAAATAAGGAACTAAAAAGAAATGAAACAAACAATACTTGTTACTGGAGGGACTGGTTTTATAGGCTCACACACAACTGTTGAACTAATAGAAGCTGGATATGAAGTTGTTATTATAGATGACTTATCTAACTCTAAAATAGAGGTTTTAGATGGTATTGAGAAAATAACTGGTGTTTGTCCTGCATTCGAACAGGTGGACCTTCGCAATCGTGAGGCAACTGAGAATGTCTTTCGTAAATACCCAAAAATTGAAGGTATTATTCATTTTGCAGCTTCTAAGGCAGTAGGTGAGAGTGTACAGAAGCCTCTGATGTATTATAGAAATAACATTGTTTCATTGATTAATCTCTTAGATCTCATGCCTGAATACAATGTTAAGGGCATCATCTTCTCAAGTTCTTGTACCGTATATGGGCAACCTAAGCCTGAGAATCTTCCTGTTACAGAGAATGCTCCACACCAGAAAGCAACTTCTCCATACGGTAATACCAAAGAAATTAATGAGCAGATTATCTTAGACTATATTCATAGTGGTGCGAATATTAAGAGTATTGTATTAAGATATTTCAATCCTATTGGTGCACATCCATCTGCCTTGATTGGTGAGTTACCAAATGGTGTTCCTAACAACTTGATTCCTTTTGTTACACAGACTGCCATGGGAATCAGAAAAGAACTAACTATCTTCGGCAATGACTATAATACTCCAGATGGTACTTGTATCCGTGATTATATCTATGTTGTAGATTTAGCAAAAGCTCATGTAGCAGCAATGGCACGTGTACTTGACCAAGAGACAGATAAGATAGAATACTTTAATATCGGTACAGGTAGTGGTAATTCAACAAAAGAAATTGTTGACACTTTTGAAAAGGCTACTGGTGTTAAGGTGAATTGGAAATATGGTCCACGTCGTGAAGGTGATATTGAAAAGATTTGGGGTGATTGCACTAAAGCCAACACAGTATTAGGTTGGAAGGCAGACACACCTTTGTCTGACGTTCTTGCTTCTGCATGGAAATGGCAGGAGAAATTAAGAGAGGATGGAATTATGTAATTTTCTTTTTTTACGATTAATATAAGTCAAGATTAGTAAACAAAAACAGTATTGCAGGTGAAACCTGCTTTATTTTGTGTTTGTGTTGTTGTTATCCCTCGATGTGAATCGGGGGATAATTTTTTTATGCCTTTTAAATCTATAAAATCTTATAAACAGTAATAGTTCATGGGAGTAATTATTATCATTCCATCAGTAAACTATATGATTATATATTATCTAATAGAGAAGTAAACAATCCGTATTATCGAACAACATATAGGATAAAAAGATTAAAAAAAGAAAACTTTTATACGTGTAAATTTGCTAAATTCAGATATAATCTATACTTTTGCACATGATATTTGCGTTGTGCAAATGATTTAATAGATAATCACAAGGGTATGTCAATATCAAAGACAAGACAAAAACTCGTTGATGTAGCGCGCCAGCTTTTTGCGAAGAATGGCATTGCAAACACAACAATGAACGACATTGCTAAGGCATCAGGGAAGGGTAGACGTACACTCTATACTTATTTTAAGAGTAAAGATGATGTCTATTATGCCGTTATAGAGTCGGAGTTAGAACGCCTATCTGATAAGTTAGACGAGGTAGCAGCAAAGAGTATAAGCCCTCAAGATAAAATCATCGAGCTTATTTACACACATCTTAGTATGATTAAAGAAACTGTTATGCGTAATGGTAATTTACGTGCAGAGTTCTTTAGGAATATTTGGATGGTAGAGAAGGCACGAAAGAACTTTGATGAAGACGAGATAGAACTTTTCAGAAAAGTTTATTCTGACGCTAAAGAGGATGGAGACTTTGACATAGAGAATGTAGAACTTGTTGCTGATATTACCCATTATTGTATTAAGGGACTCGAAGTTCCATTTATCTATGGGCGATTAGGACATGGTTTAACCGAGGAGTCTTCACGTCCACTTGTTGCAAAGGTTGTATATGGTGCTTTAGGTAAAAATGGTTTGAAATAATTAACACTAAGGCAACCTATCATTCAGTTTGTATATTCATAAACTAACAATATAAATCAAAACAACATGAAATTATTGGAAGGTAAAACAGCTCTGATTACAGGTGCTGCACGTGGTATTGGTAAGGCAATCGCATTAAAGTTTGCAGAAGAGGGTGCAAACATTGCATTCACCGATCTTGTTATCGATGAGAATGGTAAAGCAACAGAGGCAGAGATTGCTGCTAAAGGCGTAAAAGTAAAGGGTTACGCAAGTAATGCTGCAGATTTCGCACAGTCAGAAGAGGTTGTAAAGCAGGTCAAAGAGGAATTTGGTTCTATTGATATTCTTGTTAACAATGCAGGTATAACAAAAGATGGTCTTATGCTTCGAATGACTGAGCAGCAGTGGGATGCTGTTATAGCAGTGAACCTTAAGAGTGCTTTCAACTTCATTCATGCTTGTGTTCCAGTAATGATGCGTCAGCGTAATGGTAGTATTATCAATATGGCCAGTGTAGTTGGCGTACATGGTAATGCTGGTCAGGCTAACTATGCAGCATCAAAGGCTGGTATGATAGCCTTGGCTAAGAGTGTTGCACAGGAGATGGGTCCTAAGGGTATCCGTGCAAATGCTATCGCTCCTGGTTTCATTGATACCGCAATGACACAGGCTTTGGACGATGATATTCGCAAGGAATGGACATCAAAGATTCCTCTCCGCCGTGGTGGTACCGTTGACGATATTGCTAACACAGCAGTATATCTTGGCTCTGATCTATCAAGTTATGTATCTGGTCAGGTAATCCAGGTTGATGGTGGTATGAATATGTAATACATTTTTCCCTCTCTCCTTATATCATGCAGATATAGGAGGGAGGGAGATATACCAATGTCTCTCTGAATTACATTTACAAATCCTTATCTTATATATATAAGGTGGGGAATACCTTATTCTAATTACTCAGACATACGTAGTAATCAACTAATAAGTTACTCTTTTTATTGTTAATCTGTTTTTATAACTCTCTTGTAAGGTATTGTTGACTATGGAAGTACTATACGAAGATAATCATATCATAATCGTCTATAAGGAAGCAGGCGAAATAGTTCAAGGTGATAAGACTGGTGACGAACCATTGTCTGAGATTGTCAAACGATGGATTAAGGACAAATACCAGAAGCCTGGTAATGTTTTCTTAGGTATTGTGCATCGTCTCGATCGTCCTGTTTCAGGATTAGTTGTATTTGCAAAAACGTCAAAAGCACTTACAAGACTTAACAATATGTTCCGAAATGGTGAGGTGCATAAGACTTATTGGGCCATTGTTACACGTCCACCATTTGAGAAAGAAGCGACATTAACAGACTGGCTTGTACGTAACGAACGACAGAATAAGAGTTACGCCTATAACCATCAGGTCCCAACATCCAAGAAATCTATCTTACATTATAAAGTAATCAATCAGTCTGAACGCTATACACTACTGGAAATCAATCTAATGACTGGGCGTCATCATCAGATTCGTTGTCAACTTTCTAACATGGATTGCCCTATAAAAGGCGATCTAAAATATGGTGCACAACGTTCTAATTCAGATGGTAGTATCAGTTTACTAAGCCATCGAATCGAATTTATTCACCCCGTTTCAAAAGAGAATATTTGTATTGAGTCACCTCTCCCTAACGATAACCTATGGCAGGCAATAGGCAATTTTTAATTGGAATTATAGACAAGCAACCGCTTACTACATCTATTCCTTCCGAGTTAGCAGATAAAGTTCATGGGCTGAAATTCTCAAAGATTGGCTTTCAGCCCATAATCGTTCAATGAAGAAAGTATTTTTATACTAACCTTATCTTCAGCCTTTTCAATTAATAAAGTAAAATAGCCAACCCAATTGAGAAGGATAAAAACACACATTATTTCAAGAATATTTTTTATTTTGTTTTGCTGTCATATTTAACATTTCTCACAACCCTGCTGTAAACCAACAAGTTAGGGTATGATAACGAATGACAGTAATGACAGCAAAAATATTTTATGATGAAATACGTTGTCATCGCCCTATAGTGGCGGAGCATGCAGGAAACTATTATCATGAGAAAACTAATTTTTGCAGTAGACACAATGTTAAAATACTAATTCAAGATATTATATTTCATTTTCACAACCGCAATAAACGCAAAATAAAGCAAACATATTGATACCTTATAAGTAGATTTGTCCCCCAGATTATTAGCTTATAAAAAGTAAAGGACTACACCATATTGCCATGTTGTTACAGACGAATTAGGTTATATACTATCAGTTATGGTTAAGAATATTGTGAGAATAGTTTGTTAGAACCGTAATTTATCATCTCATCATCTATGATATTCTCGTACGGGAATGTGATTTATAGTGAGTCAGCAGGCTTGTGTTGTAAACCTTTTTCATACTTTTCAAAGCCAATACTTGCCCTTTATGCTTCAAGAAGACGCCCATTAAGCTTCAAGAAGACGCCTTTCTTGATTGTTACTAAGGCTCTTCTTGAGTCTTATTAAGCATGTTCTCTTTTACAGTTTATAACTAATTGGTTTACTGTAAGTTGTCATCCCACCTTACACTAGAATTACCCTTCTAATTTAATGATATTTACAAGTCTATTGTAAGAGCTTTTTACATTCATCTCCACTCTTAATCTTTATACTTTAAGATGTGAATACTCGTCTACAACATTTTAAATTGTAAGAATATATATGTGTAACATGATATCGTATTAACCAATCGCCCTGTGCTCTTCTATGGGAGAATAAAGTCTTATTCCTCTCACAGAAGAACACAGATGTCAAGGGTGTATATATCTTATTCAATCGTCACCAACATACGAAGAAGCCAGAGAATAACGCCATAAAAGATAGACTTGTAATATCGATAGCGAGGGTAGGATACTAAATATCACTACCTTAATTTATTCCATGCTCATTCAGTGCTTTTGCATATTTTGCAGCATTTTTCTGATGCTCCTCGTATGTCTTAGCAAAGTTATGGGTTCCACTAAAGTCTTCTTTTGCACACATATAGATATAATCATGGTGTACATAATTAAGTACGGCATCAATTGCTGCAACTGAAGGGATGCGAATAGGACCAGGAGGAAGACCACGATATTTATAGGTGTTATATGGATTATCTATCGTAAGCCACTTCTGATAAATACGATGAGCTGTGAAATTCTTAGTAGCAAACTTCACAGTTGGGTCGGCTTGGAGAGGCATGTTGAGGTGCAAACGGTTGATATACATACCCGCAATCTTTGGCATTTCAGCCTCATTATCCGTCTCCTCATCCACAATACTTGCGAGTGTAACTATCTCACTCTCAGTAAATCCAGCCTGCTTAGCTTTCTCTTTACGTTCAAAATTCCAGAATTTCTTATTCTCTTCACTCATCTTATCGAGGAACTTATCGACAGAAGTATTCCAATAAAAGTCGTACGTATTAGGAATAAACATTGCTGGGATAGTCTCTGGCGTGAAGCCATATTTCTTACATACCTCTTTTGATTTGAGGCGTGAAAGCAGTTCAGCACGTGTAAACATCAGTTTTTCACTTACGTCTGTAGCAAGGTCGTCTATCGTTCTTACAGACCGTATAGTTACTTTCACTGGTGCTTGTAAACCATTAATAATATGACGTGATGTCTGAAGTGAACCAGAAGAGCCTACAACAAATCTACCAGGACGTATCTTTTTTGCATATCCCATTACCCCAGCAATCTGCTTAAAGACCCAAAATCCTTGAGGAGTTGAGAGCGGTTGAAGCTTGGCATATACAGAGTCAATATTGTCATCTTCGTCAATCTGAATGTATGTCTCATTACCTGTACGAGACATTCCAGAGAAGAAAAGAAAATATGTTACACCAGCTAATACGACAAGAACTGATATTAAAATCCAACGGGAAGTTGTTCCTTTTCCCTTCTTTTTATTCTTACTCATTGTCTTAAATTTATTCTTCTAAGGTGCAAAGGTACAATATTTAAGTATTAATTGAGCAATGACAAGCAACTTTGATAGCCTCTTTTTCGAAATTTAAGGGAAAAAGTAACCTAATGTCTATATTATTATGTACTTTTGTCTGAGATTAATAAAAGGATAATGAGAGATTTTAAGACTTATATCTTCGATTTAGATGGTACATTACTTAGTACGCTAAACGATTTAGCATCAAGTACAAATTATGCGCTTCGTTGGGCTGGCATGCCTGAACGAACAATAGAGGAAGTACGTATGTTCGTTGGTAATGGTGTTAAGCTATTAATGGAACGAGCTATCCCAGAGGGAGTTAATAACCCTAAGTTCGAGGAAACATACGCAAAATTCCGAGAACATTATATGGAACATAATCTTGACACAACACGTCCATACGATGGTGTACCAGAACTGTTACATGAACTAAACGACGTGGTAAGCACCTTGCTATTGTAAGTAACAAATTCTATGCGGCCACACAAGACCTTGCAAAACATTTCTTCCCAGATACGATAGAGGTAGCAATAGGAGAGCGAGAGAACATTAGGAAGAAACCAGCTCCCGACACTGTATTAGAAGCTTTGCGTCAACTAAATGTATCAAAAGAAGATGCTGTGTATATAGGCGACAGTGATGTAGATATCATGACAGCAAAGAATTGTGGCTTACCTTGTATTAGTGTGCTTTGGGGATTTCGTGATAAAGACTTCTTAATAGAGCATGGAGGCTCTCTGTTCGTAGAAAAACCAATTGAAATTCTAAGCAGGTTATAACGATTAACCAATTACTTGCTATTCAATTAAATGGCAAGTAATTGGAATAAATATTAGTAGAAGAGATTACTCAAGAAGCCTAACAAGGCTCAATAATCCTTTTTAGTGTAAGTCTCATCCAGCAATACTTTTGAAGGAGTAGCACCAGAACGATAGGTATATTGGAAATTAAATCCAGCATCCTTGTACCCTTTCGAACCAGGATCAGCCTTCAACGCATCACGTAAGGCCTTTCTGAGCTCTGCTCTCTTAGCGTGGACAGCCTGCTCGTTATCAGCTTTACCAACAAGTGAATAGTAATAATGGATAGTGCGAGAAGGTGCTTCAAAAACCATGCTATCCATTCTCGTGTCATTAACAACAGGAGTCGGGCATTTCTTCTCGGTATATTCTTTACATTCTTGTGCTGCCCTCTCCTCTAAACTATTACGACAGGCAGAGAGTGAAAGTAGCAATAAAGCTGCATAAAATAAATGTTTCATTCCTTTTAATTTAATGTTAATTACAGTTTAGGACTATCCAACCAAGAACAGTCTTTTAACTTTCTTTCTAACTATATATCCAATGCAAAGATAGGAAAAAATAAACAATTTCTTATTTTAACGTTCTTAATTCTCAATAAAAATCATTATATTTGCAGATTGAAAATATAGACAAACGAATGAATCATATAAGGAATTTCTGCATTATTGCCCATATTGACCATGGTAAATCAACCTTGGCTGATCGTCTTTTAGAGTACACACAGACGATAAAAATTACTGAAGGGCAGATGCTTGATGATATGGATTTGGAGCGTGAACGTGGTATAACTATCAAAAGTCATGCTATCCAGATGGAGTACACATTAGATAAGAAGAAATATGTACTTAATCTTATTGATACTCCAGGACATGTTGACTTCTCGTATGAGGTGTCACGAAGCATTGCAGCGTGTGAAGGTGCATTGCTTATCGTTGATGCAACGCAGGGCGTACAGGCGCAAACTATCTCTAACCTCTATATGGCTATCGACCATAATTTGGAGATTATCCCTGTTATCAATAAGATAGATATGCCTAACGCAATGCCTGAAGAGGTAGAGGATGAGATTGTCGACCTTATTGGTTGTGACCCTAAGGACATCATTCGAGCAAGTGGAAAGACGGGGGAAGGCGTACCAGACATACTTGAAGCTATCATAAAACGCATCCCTTCACCAACAGGACATATCAACGCTCCACTTCAGGCCCTCATCTTTGACTCTATCTTCAACTCTTTCCGTGGTATTATCACGCTTTGCAAGGTTGAGAACGGAGTCATAAAAAAAGGTGATAAGGTTAAGTTTGTACAGACTGGTATGGAATATACCGCTGATGAAGTTGGCGTATTAAAGATGGAGATGATGCCAACCCAACAACTGTCAACAGGTGAGGTAGGATATATCATTTCTGGTATTAAGAATGCTACTGAGGTAAAGGTGGGCGATACAGTAACACACATTGTCAATCCTTGCAAACATGCCATTGAAGGTTTCCAAGAGGTAAAACCAATGGTCTTTGCGGGCGTCTATCCTATCGACCCAAATGACTACGAAGGGTTGCGTGCTTCCTTAGAGAAACTTCAACTTAATGACGCTTCACTTACGTTCCAACCAGAGAGTTCGCAAGCTTTGGGATTCGGTTTCCGTTGTGGCTTCTTAGGATTACTTCACATGGAGATTGTGCAGGAACGATTAGATAGAGAGTTCAATATGGATGTTATTACCACCGTACCTAACGTTAGCTACATGGTATATGACAAACAAGGGAATGTTAAAGAGGTTCACAACCCATCTGGTCTTCCAGATCAGACTATGATTGATCATATTGAAGAACCTTATATTAAGGCCTCTATCATTACCTCCAGTGAATACATTGGACCTATTATGACGTTGTGTCTTGATAAACGTGGTGAGCTTGTCAGTCAGAACTACGTAAGTGGAAATAGATTGGAACTCATCTTTATGATACCATTGGGTGAGATTGTGATTGACTTCTATGATAAATTGAAGAGTATTTCTAAAGGATACGCCTCATTTGATTATCACATTGATTCTTTCCGTCCATCCAAGTTAGCAAAGCTTGATATTCTTCTGAATGGAGAGGCTGTTGATGCCCTTTCTACTCTGACACATGAGAGTAATGCTGTCGGATTTGGAAGAAGGATATGTGAGAAGCTGAAAGACTTGATACCACGCCAGCAATTTGACATCGCTATACAAGCCGCTATCGGTGCTAAAATCATTGCACGAGAGACTGTTAAGCAGGTACGTAAAGATGTTACCGCAAAGTGTTATGGTGGTGATATTAGCCGTAAGCGTAAGCTCTTAGAGAAGCAGAAGAAAGGTAAGAAACGTATGAAACAGATTGGAAACGTACAAGTTCCACAGAAAGCATTCCTTGCCGTATTGAAGTTGGATTAAAGTCAAAGTAATAAGAAAGGAAAGGAATATGAAGGATTTGGTTAATGATACAAGAGATATTGCACGTGAATTGGCACGTAAATATAGTACGATGACTCATGACGAGTTGGATGTACTTGAGAGTATCCTTGTGCCCATGAAATTCGCCAAAGGACAGATGATTCTTAGCGAAGGGGAAATCTGTAAGCATTTCTATTACATAGAAAAAGGACTTATTCGTCAGTTCTACTTTAAGAATGGTAAGCAAATTACCGAACATTTAGGAGAGGACAGAAGTATCTTTATGTGTATAGAAAGCCTTTTCCGTGAAGAACCTACAAAGTTACAGGTAGAGGCTTTGGAGCCTACATGGGTTTACGCACTACCTAAGCAGAAGCTTGAACAGGTGGCATTACATAATGTTAATATTCAGATTCTTTACCGTAAGATATTGGAGGAGAGTCTTATAACATCGCAAATTCATGCCGACCTCGTACGTTTTGAAACTGCACAGGCCCGTTACAAGAGAATGTGAAAACTCAATCCACAAGTTGTCTTACGTGCACCATTGGTTTATATAGCCAGTTATTTACAAATGACACCAGAGACATTAAGCCGTGTTAGGTCGTCAACATTGCTTGATGACTAAGCGGTCTTTTATCTATCAAGTGTTATAAAACAGAGGGTTAGGGGAAGTTAAATAATTACTTATTTCGTTTAATTACAAACATGTAACACGTGAAAAAAGTAATTATTTAGGTTTCTCTAACTTTTTTGTAAACCTCTATAATAGAGGGAGCTAAAGGCTGTCTAAGAAAGAAAAGGTATAGTTGTAAAATGATATTAGATAGATATTTTATACTTGACATCAGTATATCAACATATTATTAACAACAAGTTGATATATTTTGGAGCAAAGGTTTGTGAAATTTTAGCTATCAGCATAAGTTGATGTTTATACTTAACACTAAGCGTGATAAATATAAACACAAGTTTAGGACTACGTTAGAATATTTCTACACGACACATATATAATAAGGTGTCAACGCCGCAAATGTACAAATCTTTTGGCATAAGGTGATAAATATAGGGTAGTATCGGCCTTAAATAGAGACTTATGTAAATATCGCACTTTCCTTATTAAACCAATAGGTCATACTAAGTTAGGTCTAAGTAGAACTAATCTAACGCTTCGTAAAGAAGATAACATAACGAGAAATTATATTTGTTCTTCCCCTTCCCAGAACTCCCAACTTGCAAAAGCCTGTAAGAGAAGCATTTCAAGACCATTCTTTACCACTGCTCCATGCTCACGTCCTTTGGCCATAAAGAGGGTTTCATCTGGATTATAAAGTAAGTCGTAAAGTAGAGTGTGGCTATTCATTGCGTCATAGGGGAGGGTAGGACACTCTTCTGTCTTAGGATACATACCAAGAGGAGTACAATTAACAATAACATTATACTCATCGATTACCTCTGGTGTTATCTCTTCGTATGTTAAGACATTAGGACGTTTTGTACGTGAAACAAACATTGTTTCTAACCCAAGTGATTTTAAACCATAGTTTATAGCCTTTGATGCTCCGCCCGTACCAAGGATAAGTGCCTTCTTGTGATGGCGTTCAAGCAAAGGTTCAATACTTCGTGTAAAACCAATCACATCACTATTGAAACCTTTAAGTATCGTCTTATTACCCTTATGAGTGACACGAATAACATTCACAGCACCAATAGCTTTAGCTTCTGGACTAAGACTATCAAGATAAGGAATTACCTGTTCCTTATAAGGAATCGTTACGTTCAACCCACGTAACTGTGGATTGGAATCAACAACCTCTTTGAAATCCTCTATCGATGGAATCTCAAAGTTGATGTATTGGGCATTGATGTGTTCGTTCTCAAACTTCTCATTGAAATAACCAATTGAGAAAGAATGCCCTAATGGGTAGCCAATTAGTCCGTACTTATCCATATCTTAACCTTGTTCTATAAATTATTCTTTTGTTCATCCACTGTCTCAGTAAGTATTTCACTCACAAACTAACATTCTCTATATCTGGCTTCATTCAAGTTAGTCGCTAAATGCGTTGAATGACTTATAAGATAACATGAGATGTTAATTATGACAACAAAAGGAATCAATACCACTATGGTAACATCTGAAAGAATATCTTCTTATTATAGTAGACTTTGTCTATCTAAGTTTTGGAAGAGCTTATTCTGAGACATACATCTCACACTGAGATATAATAGTAGTTGATTTTATAAGTTACTTTTCTGCGAAATACATCGTACAGATACCGAATGTCAACCGGCGAAAAGAGCTTTTTGAGAATCCTGCTTTTTGAAATATCTCCATCATCTTCTCGCCTTGCGGGAAAGCTTCAACAGTCTTATTTAGATATTCGTATGCACTTTTATCCTTTGAGATAAACTTAGCATAGTTAAGCAAGAATGTGTTAGAATAGAAGCGGAAGAGCTGTTTCATTGGGAACTTAACAGGTGTGGTTAGTTCAACAATACTCAGATGACCACCCTTCTTCAGTACACGGCAAATCTCGGCAAGTCCCTTGTCAAGGTTTTGAAAATTACGAATACCAAAGGCAGCAGTCACTGCGTCAAAGGTATTATCAGGAAAAGAAAGGTTGAGACAGTCCTCTTTCTGAAAAGAAATAACATTGCTTAATCCTGCAGCCTTAACTTTCTCTCGACCGATAGCCATCATTCCTTCAGAGATATCTGCACCAATGAGATTTTCTGGCTTCAGCTCGTTGGCGGCAAGAATGGCAAAGTCACCAGTTCCTGTAGCAATGTCAAGCATCTGCTTAGGACGATAGGGTAGAAGCTGTCGGATAGCCTTCTTACGCCATCCTTTATCTATATTTCCAGAGAGACGATGGTTCAGTGTGTCATAGGTTGGTGCGATGTTATCAAACATCTCTTCTATAAGTTTACCTTTCTCACCATTACCATCGTAGGGTTTAATCTTTTCCTGCTCGTACATATTCTTACTTTAGTTCATAATCCACAACCCTAAATTCATAATCTTGATAGCTATATCTTGATAGCCTAAGTAGTTTCTAATAGCATATTAGACGTATATCAGTGTATAGAATTTATCAAAAACATGAATTTAGGATTATGAATTCATATTTATCCTTTTACTTTCTTGAAGCAAGGTACTGCTTTACATTCTTCTCAATGCGTGCAGCAATATCACCATCTTCAGCAGCCTTATCGAATTTCTCTCCAGTGATATGTTCATACAACTCAATGTAACGTTCGCTTACACTCTCGGCATATTCGTCTGTAATCTCAGGCATTGTCTGTCCTGGTTCATTCATAAAATTATGCTCGATAAGCCATTGACGAACAAATTCCTTTGATAATTGCTTCTGTGGTTCGCCCTTCTTAAGTTTCTCTTCATAGCCATCAGCATAGAAGTAGCGGCTTGAGTCTGGTGTATGAATCTCATCAATGAGGTAGCACTGACCATCACGCTTGCCAAACTCATACTTAGTATCAACAAGTATCAAGCCCTGCTTTGCAGCAATCTCCTGACCACGTGCAAAGAGCTTACGGGTCCAGTCTTCGATGATTGCATAGTCTTCTGCAGAAACAATACCCTGTTCGATAATCTCTTCTTTAGAGATGTTCATATCGTGACCTTCGTCAGCCTTGGTAGTTGGAGTAACGATTGGCTCTGGGAAACGCTCGTTCTCACGCATACCATCAGGGAGTTTTACACCGCAAATCTCGCGACATCCGTCCTTGTAGGCACGCCATGCAGAACCTGTAAGGATTGAACGGATAATCATTTCAACACGAAAGCCTTCACACTTCAGACCAACAGTTACCATTGGATCAGGAGTAGCCAACTTCCAGTTAGGACAGATGTCTGTTGTCAGGTCAAGGAACTTGGCAGCAATCTGGTTCAATACCTGTCCTTAAACGGTATTCCCTTTGGTAGTACAACGTCGAATGCAGAGATTCGGTCGGTAGCAACCATGACGATAAGATCGTCGTTGATGTCATACACATCACGTACTTTTCCGTGATAAACACTCTTCTGTCCATCGAAATGGAATTCAGTTTTTGTTAATGCTTTCATTGTTTTTATGTTTATAGAGTCCTATCTCTTGTTAGCTTTATCGTGTGCTTCGTATGCATTCACGATACGCGTAACCAGTTTGTGTCTTACAATGTCTTTTTTATCAAGATTGATGACAGAGATACCATCTACGCCACTCAGAATAGAAAGAGCTTCTTTTAATCCACTCTTCTCTACATGTGGAAGGTCAATCTGAGTCAAGTCACCCGTGATTACCATCTTTGTATTCCAGCCCATACGTGTTAAGAACATACGGATTTGAGCTGGTGTTGTATTCTGTGCTTCGTCAAGGATTACTACAGCATCACTCAATGTTCTTCCTCGCATGAAAGCTAATGGCGCAATCTGAATGATATGCTTATCCATCATATCCTGTAGCTTAACAGCAGGAATCATATCCTCTAAAGCATCATAAAGTGGTTGCAGATAGGGGTCAATCTTATCTTTCATATCACCTGGAAGAAAGCCAAGTTTCTCACCAGCTTCAACGGCTGGACGAGATAAGATAATCTTCTTTGCAGCTTTTTCCTTAAGAGCTTTTACTGCTAAAGCTATACTGAGGTAAGTCTTACCCGTTCCCGCTGGTCCGACAGCAAATATCATATCGTTTTTTTCGAAGGCATCAATCAGTTGCTGCTGATGCTCCGAACGACCTTTAATAGGTCTACCTGATACAGAATAAACAAGGACGTCCTTTACCGCATCAGCTTTGGTCTTACGACCTTTCACGATATCAAGGATGTCCTCTTCTGTAATGGTGTTATACCGTTCTACATGCTTACGCATGGTTTCAATGTCTTCTTCTATCTTAACCATCTCCTCTTCGTCACCTAAGATACGTATAACATTGTCTCTTGCAACAATCCTCAACTTAGGGAAGAGTGACTTTATCATTTGGAGGTGACCATTGCCAACTCCATAGAAGACTACTGGGTCTATATCTTCAAGAACTATATGCTTTTCTATCAATTTCCTCTATTTTATATTTGTTCGCAAAGTTACTATAAAATAATGATACTTGCAAATTATTCCTAATTCATAATTATCAATTAGCAAAAACTTATTACCTTTGTATCAATGAAAAGAAAATCAAAGATAACAAAGAAGCGCTATTTATTAGGTTTCATAACAATAACTTTATTCTTAGCCATCATTAGGTTACTGTTTCCGTCTATTGCACAAGATAAGACGAAAGCTTTATCTAATGTTGATAGTACTCGTGTCATTGAAAAAGCGGATTCTGCTAAGATTAAAGAGCAATCAACTCCAAGTAACACAACTATATCTCATTTCTTCAAATCGGATGGTTCACAAAAGAGGAATAGAATTGTAGGTGTTCGAGATTATGACGAGAGTTTCCCAGACTCTCAACCACAACAACTTGAAGCAGCATTGCGTTATGGGGTGAAACCTGTCCTTAACCGCACTGATGCAGAGAAGCGAAAAGGGGAGTTAGTATATATAGGCTGTAATCCTTATTACAATCTAAAGAAGTTGAATAATAGTATTCCATATCTTGTTCCACGTGCTGCCATCCTGCTTCAAGATATTGCACATAATTTCATGGATAGCTTGCAAACAAAGGGCGTACCTATAAATAAGTTCCTTGTATCAAGCGTTTTAAGAACCAAAGAAGACGTTGATAAACTTCGTAAACACAATCATAATGCAACAGAGAATAGTTGCCATCTATATGGAACAACCTTTGATATTGCGTACAATAAATATGCAGCAGTTACTCGTCCGGTAAGGAATGATACACTTAAGTGGGTTTTAAGTGAGGTTTTGAACGACCTCCGTTCGCAAGGAAGATGTTTTATAAAGCACGAGAAACATCAAGGTTGCTTCCATATTACGGTTAGATGATTTAGCAATATAGGCTACAATGGTTCTAAGACGCTTTCATATAATAAAGCATTAGGATATGAGGAATACTCGTTATAGTCTTAATATAATCATCAGATTATTTGGTTGTTAGAAAAAAAAGACGTACTTTTGCATCCGCTATCACGAGATGATAGCATTAAATTCAAACCTTTAAAATATTTATTAAACAATTATGGCAACAAAAATCAGATTGCAGCGCGGTGGTCGTAAGAACTATGCTTTCTACAGCATCGTAATCGCTGACGCTCGTGCACCACGTGATGGTAAGTTTACTGAGAAGATTGGTACTTATAACCCAAACACCAATCCAGCCACAGTAGATTTGAATTTTGAACGTGCTCTTTACTGGGTTGAGACAGGTGCTCAGCCAACAGACACTGCTCGTAACATCCTTAAGGGTGAGGGTGTTTACATGATGAAGCATCTCCGTGGCGGTGTTAAGAAGGGTGCATTCGACGAGGCTGCATGCCAGCAGAAGTTCGATGCATGGAAGCAAGCTAAGGTTGCAGCTACAGAAGCTGTCGAGAAGAAGGTAACCGATGCGAAGAAGGCTGCTGCTGCTCAGAACCTTGAAGCTGAGAAGAAAGTTAACGAAGCTATTGCTAAGAAGGTTGCAGACAAGAAAGCTGCTGCCGCTGCAGCACAGGCTGAGGCTGAGGGAGCTAAGGCTGCTGAGGACACTACTTCTGAAGCTCCTGCAGAGGAGGCACCAGCAGAGGCATAATCCTCGCTCGCTATTAAAGTATAAGTCCATAGACTCAGCACGAGTTTATGGACTTTTTCTTTTGTATTAGCTTCTAAAATGATACCGTATAGTGGACGTCCTCTTTCAAGTAAGCTATTATAATGATAATGAATATAATAAGAAACTTCCTCCTTTTTAATTCAAGACAGCGGTCATTAGCTGTACTGACGTTGAGTTTTGGACACCTTAATGAATATCATCAAGGAAGAAGTGGCTTAGTATATTTATCATTAAATACTATCTAAACATACTCTTCTCCTTGTAGGAATACACGTTTTACGATAGGTGTTGTATAGGCGTATGGAATAAATTCAATAGAAGGAATCGTGTCTGTAATAAAGAAATTAGCAACCTTTCCACGTGTGATAGAGCCATACTCTTTGCTCAGTCCCATTGCACATGCTCCATTTAATGTTGCTGCATTAATTGCTTCTGCAGGCATTAGTCGCATCTTGATACAGCCAAGCGAAACTATAAACTTCATATCTCCTGATGGCGTAGAACCTGGGTTATAATCACTTGCAAGGACAAGCGGTAGACCACAATCTATTATCTTACGACCCAAAGCAAAAGGAAGATTAAGGAAGAAAGACGTTCCAGGAAGTGCTGTTGGCATAGTTTCGCTGTTCTTAAGGATATCTATTTCTTCTTCTGTCATACTTTCTAAATGGTCAACTGACACTGCCTTATATTCTACACCAACCTCAACACCACCAGACGACGCTAACTCATCTGCATGAATCTTGGGGCGCATGCCGTATGTAGCACCAGCTTTTAGAATCCGAGCAGTCTCTTCTGGCGTAAAGAAGCCTGTGTCACAGAATACATCTATAAACTCTGCTAAATTCTCATCACCCACAGCTGGTATCATTTCGTTGATAATTAAATCAACGTAGGCGTCTTGTCTGCCTTTATATTCACGTGAAACAGCATGTGCACCAAGGAATGTAGCAACAACCTTCAGTCGTGTTGTCTCTTTGATTCGACGAATAACACGAAGCATCTTCAGCTCGTCTTCTGTGTTAAGTCCATACCCACTCTTTATCTCCACACAACCTGTTCCTTTCCTAATAATCTCATCAACACGCTTCATAGCCTGCTGGTAAAGTTCGTCTTCGCTCAATTCGTGAAGGTGGTCTGCCGAGTTTAGAATACCACCACCACGCTTTGCTATCTCAGCATAACTAAGCCCACGGATCTTGTCAACAAACTCTTGCTCTCTACTTCCAGCATAGACAATATGAGTATGGGAGTCGCACCATGAAGGGAGAACGGTTCCCCCATTCGCATCAACAACTTCCTCATTATCAGAAATTGGTGGACAATCATTCATCTCACCATAATCAACAAAGCATCCATCTTCTATCACAAGATAAGCATCTGACAGTGTGTTAAGTTCTGCCATCTCTTTACCTTTCAAACATAGCTTTCCTTCATGACCTATACCAGCAAGTAAGCCAATGTTTTTAACTATTAGTCTTTTCATTTCAAGCTTTTTCTCTAATCAATGAAAGTATAATAATATAAGATATTCAAAAGGAATAGGGCTACATCAAGATGGTATTTAATCTTGACGTAACCCCGTTTACCTTATTTATTTACGCAGGAATTCAACCGACTTAGCGATGTGTGGAGCCATAAACTCGTCCGTATCAATGAAAGGAACACACTCACGATAAGCCTTATGGATAGCTTCTATCGTAGGAGAAGATTTCAACGGACGACGGAACTCAAGTGCTTGTGCAGCATTGAAGAGCTCAATAGCGAGTACACGCTCCGTATTCAATACAACCTGATAGAGCTTTGTTGCGGCATTTGCCCCCATGCTGACATGGTCTTCCTGTCCTTGTGAAGATGGAATACTGTCAACAGAGGCAGGCGTACAATAAGTCTTACTCTGGCTAACGATAGATGCTGCTGTGTACTGAGGAATCATAAAACCACTGTTTACACCAGGTTTAGCTACAAGGAAACTTGGTAGGTTTCGTGTGCCAGAAACGAGTTTGTAGATTCGACGCTCAGATATATTACTTAATTCACAGAGTGCTATAGCAAGGAAGTCCATTGGTTGTGCAATTGGTTCTCCGTGGAAGTTTCCTGCTGAGATAACAAGGTCTTCATCAGGACATACGGTTGGGTTATCAGTTGCAGCATTCACTTCAATATCTACAACAGACTTAACGTATGCAATCGTATCCTTTGATGCGCCATGCACCTGCGGCATACAACGGAATGAATAAGGGTCTTGTACGTTGACTTTAGGCTGTTTAATAAGCTCACTGCCTTCTAACAATTCTCTTATACGTGCTGCAGTGTCAATCTGTCCTTTGTGATGACGGACAGCATGAACGGCATGTGTGAATGGCTCTATGCGTCCATCGTAAGCCTCAAGAGACATTGTTCCAATGACATCAGCCCACTCACTCAAACGTTCACTTTGTAAGAGTGCCCATACAGCAAAGGCATTCATGTTCTGTGTACCGTTGAGTAGGGCAAGACCTTCCTTAGAAACAAGTTCTATAGCATCCCAATTCATCTTCTTCAAGATGTCAGCACCAGAGAAGATATTGCCTTGATATTCTACTTCTCCCATTCCTATAAGTGGTAGAGAAAGGTGAGCCAATGGGACAAGGTCGCCCGATGCGCCCAATGAACCTTGCATATACACAATAGGATAGATGTCGTTATTGAAGAAGTCTATCAGTCGCTCGACGGTCTTCAACTGACAAGCAGAGTAGCCGTAACTGAGCGACTGAATCTTGAGCAGCAACATTATCTTTACAATCTCATTAGGGACACGATCGCCCACACCACAAGCATGAGACATCACGAGGTTTTTCTGTAACTGTGACAGGCTATCCTTATCGATAGATATCTTACAGAGAGAGCCGAAGCCCGTTGTCACACCATAGATAGGAGTTTCTGATTCTATAATCTTATTATCGAGATACTCTCTACAACGAATAATTCGTTGACGTGCATCTTCAGAAAGTTCAAGCTTTGTGCCATTCTTTATTATCTCGCCAATCTGCTCTATTGTCAGATGTTCAGCGCTAATCTGATGAATTTTGTTCATAGTTTCTACGGATTATAATAATAGATTTAATTGATTAAAAGGCTGTATTAATAATGTCATCTTCAACGATGTTAGGGAGTGTAACACAGAGTCCTGGTGTACGTTCCATCTCCCTGCGGATAGCATCAATAGAACCAGTGTTGCGAGCCCAACTACGACGTGCTATGCCGTTGTTAACATCCCAGAGGAGCATCTGACGGATATGACGGTCGGCGTCTTCACTACCATCAATCACCATACCGAAGCCACCATTGATAACTTCTCCCCAGCCAACACCACCTCCATTGTGGATAGATACCCATGTAGCACCACGGAAAGAGTCGCCAATAACATTCTGTACTGCCATGTCAGCACAGAACTGTGAGCCGTCATAGATGTTTGATGTCTCACGGAAAGGAGAGTCTGTTCCTGACACATCATGGTGGTCGCGTCCCAGAACTATGGGTCGTGAGATTACTCCTTTACGTATTGCTTCATTAAAGGCTAAGGCTATCTTTGTGCGACCTTCCGAGTCAGCATATAGGATACGAGCCTGAGAGCCAACAACCAAGTGATTCTTTCCTGCTTCTTTTATCCAATGAATATTATCGTCAAGTTGACCGATAATATCTGGAGTTGCCGTCTTGCGTATTTCTTCTAATACTTCTGTTGCAATGCGGTCGGATGTTTCTAAGTCCTTTGGGTCACCTGATGAGCAAACCCAACGGAATGGTCCAAAGCCATAATCAAAGAACATCGGACCCATAATATCCTGTACGTAAGACGGATAACGGAACTTACCACCTTTCTTCATGATGTCTGCTCCCGCACGACTTGACTCTAAAAGGAAAGCATTACCATAGTCGAAGAAGTACATACCTTTCGCAGTCAGCTTGTTAATGGCTGCTACTTGACGGCGTAAAGACTCCTGAACTTTCTCCTTAAACACTGCTGGTTCCTCTGCCATCATACGCTTAGATTCTTCCAAAGAAAGTCCGACTGGATAGTATCCACCTGCCCAAGGGTTGTGTAGGGAGGTCTGATCACTTCCTAAGTCAACGTGTACATCTTCTGCTGCTAAGCGTTCCCAAAGGTCAACGACATTCCCCACATAGGCCATAGAGACCGTTCGCTTCTCTTCAACAGCCTTCAATGCTGCAGGGATAAGTTCGTCAAGCGATGCGTGAAGTTCGTCAACCCAACCTTGGTCATAGCGTTTCTGTGCCGCAAGTGGGTTGATTTCAGCCGTAATACTTACTACACCTGCTATGTTGCCAGCCTTTGGTTGAGCACCAGACATGCCTCCTAAACCAGAAGTAACAAAGAGCATGCCTTTTATACTGCTCTCTCCGTCCTTCAATCGTTTGCGTGCTGCATTCAAAACTGTGATGGTTGTACCATGAACGATACCCTGTGGACCTATATACATATAGGAACCTGCGGTCATTTGTCCGTACTGACTAACACCTAAAGCATTATCTCGTTCCCAATCGTCTGGCTTAGAATAGTTAGGTATTACCATACCATTCGTCACAACTACACGTGGTGCATTCTTATGAGAAGGGAAGAGTCCGAGTGGATGACCCGAATACATCACTAACGTTTGTTCGTCAGTCATCTCACTCAAGTACTTCATCACCAAACGATATTGCGCCCAATTCTGGAACACAGCACCATTACCACCGTATGTAATCAGCTCGTGAGGGTGCTGTGCAACAGCCTTATCAAGGTTGTTCTGAATCATCATCATGATAGCTGCTGCCTGTTGTGACTTATGCGGATAATCGTCGATTGGACGTGCATACATCTCATAAGTAGGGCGGAAACGGTACATGTAGATACGGCCATATTGCCTTAACTCCTCTGCAAACTCTGGTGCTAATGTTGCATGAAACTTCTTAGGGAAGTAACGAAGGGCATTGCGCAGCGCCAATTTCTTCTCTTCTTGTGTAAGAATATCCTTACGCTTTGGAGCATGATTGATAGAGGTATCGTATGCTTGTGGCTCAGGTAGCGTGTCAGCTATACCTGTGCAAATGTCTTTTACAAATTCTTCTTTTGTCATAGTTATGTAGTAGATCTATTTGGGTTGTAGTTATTTAAATAGGTTACGAAAGTGAAAGGTAATAGCGAAAGCCTATAACAGACTAAGCTATCACTATATATCATTACATTATTGTAGGTTTTTAGTTGGGCAGGCATAGTACACCTGCCCTTTTAATGGATATATTATTCACCTACTAAAGATAGCTGAAACATAGTATATGTCTATTATATATAAGGTGTAAGAGACCTTATAATATAATAAGACACCTTACAGTTTGGTCTCAACTATCTTCATAATCTCAGCCTCAGCCTCATTAGCTTTCTCTATCAACTCGTTTGCTTCGGCCACTAATCGTGCTGCTGTCTCTTTGTCTTTCAAGCCAGAAGCATTAATCTTAACGTTTAGACCAGCACCAAGAACAGCCGCACGAGCTGCCAAGACACCAACGCCAGCGTCTGAGACACTGTTCGGATTACCTTCTTCTGCCATTGCTTGACAAAGTTCAAACACCTTGTAGGATGCTTTCATAGTGTGCAATGGGACCTCCGTAGCAAAGAGTGTTGCTTCTTGTATCGCTTGTGAGCGTGCTGCCTTTTCCTCATCAGTACCCTTAGGGAGGCCAAAAGCAGACATAATACGGTTGAATGCTTCTGTGTCTTCATCTACGAGTACCATTAGTTCAGCTTGTATTGCTTGACCTTTTTCTGCCCAGTTACTGAACTCTTCCCAGCGTGCATCCCATCCCGCTTTATGGCTGGAGAGATTGGCTACCATTGTACCTAAAGCAGCACCTAATGCGCCCATATAAGCAGAGATGGTACCACCTCCTGGGGCTGGAGACTCACGTGAAGTCTCATTAGCAAACTCTTTAACAGTCAAGTCAATGAGTTTTGGAGTCTTATCGGCATCTTCCAACAGATATTCAATCACCTTTTCACGTGGATTAAATGGCTTTAAGTCGTCTAAACCCATTGACATAATGGCAATCTTAATGATGTCTTCTTCTGGAATACCAGTTGAACGTTGTTGCTTCTTTAAGAAGTATGTTCCAGCTTCAAGGAGCGTACGCTTAGGGATAAGACCTACTATTTCTGTACCCGTAACACGTATGCCACGGTTTTGTGCACAGCGACAAACCTCATCAAAGGCTACGTGGAGAGGTGTAACATTAATGTCTGTTATATTCATTGACACCTGTGCGATTCCATATTCATCAATGAACCAGCCAATTGCTTTCGTAGCTTTCAACGTACCAGGTTGCATGATGATTTCGCCCTTTTCGTCCTTCATTGGCTTACCAACAGGCGAACCTCCTTCACGCATAGGACGACCTTTTTCTCTTACATCAAATGCTATTGCGTTAGCACGACGTGTAGAGGTCGTATTGAGGTTGAAGTTTGTTGCAATCAAGAAATCACGTGCACCGACTGCTGTACAGCCTGTTCGTGCTAACTGCTCATCCCATTCACGTGCACCATAATCAGGTGCCTCTGTTGCTTCTGTCATACGTTGTGGGAGTCCTTCATACTCTCCTTTACGACAAATAGCTAAGTTCTTACGCTCTGGAGTCTTCGCTGCAGCTTCGTAGCAATAGCAAGGAACCTGCAATTCATTGGCGATACGCTCTGCCAACTGGCGTGCCAACACTGCACACTCCTCCAAGGTAATACCCGCAACCGGGATAAGTGGACAAACATCCGTAGCTCCCATACGAGGGTGAGCACCATGATGTTGCCGCATGTCAATAAGCTGTGCGGCCTTCTTCACGCAACGGAAAGCAGCTTCAACAACTACTGATGGTTCGCCAACAAAGGTTACAACCGTGCGATTGGTTGCTTCTCCTGGGTCAACATCCAGTAATTTAACACCTTTAACGCTTTCTACTTCATCAGTAATCTGCTTGATTACGTCTTTGTTTCGTCCTTCACTAAAATTAGGGACACACTCGATAATCTGTTTTTCTCGTGCCATATATAATTAAGATAGGTTTAAACAATGATAGTTTAGGTTTCGAGTGTAAAAATACAAATTAGTTTTTGTAATTCAAAACTTTTGATGTAAAACTATCAAAACAAACTTTATATGTCCCTTTTTAACCGTAAATAGGCACGTAAAAGGGGCATAATTCGAGTCGTATATATACTTATTAAAGAAGGAGATAAATAAGAATAAAATAGGAGAGATATGTATTCTTTTCTAAAAGAAGATAATGACTTACATTTATTTTCATGAGTGGAAGAATTTATTTTCATGAAAAAAAATAATTATCTTCATGAAAGTAAATATTTCTTTTCATGAAGATAATTCAGATTGAACAATTCCATTTCTTTAGTTTATCGTCCTTCGTCTACGATAGGATACAGTTCAATGAACTCACCTTGGTGCTTCTTACCATCATTGATAACGGCTGAAATCTTCTCACTGACTACGTCTATCGAGTGCGCACCAGGCCCCGTATAATGATTATTCAAGTCGGTTGTCGTTGCACCAGGATGTATATTGAATATCTCAACAGGTAAGTTATTCTTCTCAAACTCCATGGCCATAATACTGGTCATTGCGTTCTGCGCTGCCTTACTGGCTACATACGCCATTGGATGCCAGTAGGGACTCACCTCAGAAGGCACGGTGATGTTTACAATCCGTCCCTTGTTGGCTGCGAGTAAAGGGACAAGTGTCTTTGTCAAGCAAAATGTTCCGATGTAGTTTACTTGTATCGTATCGGTCACATCATGCATGGCTGAATCATAACTTGCCACTTCCATGTTGCCAGGAATACCTGCATTGTTTACCAAAAGTGCTAAGTCATGATATTTCTCTTTCACTTCTTTTGCTGTTTGTTCCAATGACTTGTTGTCTGAGAGGTTGACATATTGCCAGCCTATTACGTCTACGCCTTCAGCCTTCAACACTTTTACAGCCTCCTCGGCACGCTCATTATTACGTGCACCAACGATTACTTGCCAGCCACTCTTACCTAAAAACTTACAGATACCATAGCCAATACCCTTGTTGGCACCTGTTACCAAAACTTTTGCCATATTTGTTTTTTTATATTTATCGGTGTGATACTTTTGCTGCAAAGATACATTATTTTATTGATAGAATAAACTTTAACGATGATATATAATTACGAAAAAGAGCTTATTCTGTATATAATATCCTCATAAATCTCCTTTACATTAGTCTTTATAATCCTCAATTATTCTTTTATACAGTTTTTTTTACGTATCTTTGTGCAAAGAATTCGTCTATATTTAATTATTAATAGTATAATCTTATGAGGTTATTTAAGTCTATGATGCTTGCTACGTTAGCAGGACTCGCACTTTCTTCCTGTATTAGAGAAGAAGCATTAAATGCGGAAGCAGATATTACAGATGTTACGGTTGACGGTACAACACTTGTCCGTAAGCCTGTTATAACAAATAATGAAGTAATTTTCTATGTTAATGGATGGGAAGACCTATCCCACTTAGCACCAAAGTTTCATGTTACAGAGGGTGCAAAGATTGAACCTGAAAGCGGTACGGCATTAAACTTTACACAGCCTCAGAGCTATACGGTAACCTCTCAAGATGGACAATGGAAGAAGACTTATAAGGTGTCATTTGTGAGTAATGATGTTGCAACCGACTACCATTTCGAGACACTCAAGGTTGATTCAACCAATAAATATAATACTTTCGTTGACAAAACAGCTGATGGTAACCTTGCAGAGTGGGGTAGTGGTAATGCTGGTGTATCCTTCCTTATGGGTGACAGCAAGGCTTCTGAATATCCAACAAGCCAAGCAGAAGAAGGTTATGTGGGTAAGTGTTTGAAGCTGACAACTGTTAGTACGGGTTTCCTTGGTGCAATGTTCGGTGCTCCGATAGCTGCTGGTAACCTCTTTACAGGTGATTTCCAAATTGATATGGGTAACCCAGCAAAGTCAACTCACTTTGGTCGTCCATTCTACAAGATGCCTAAGGAGTTGATTGGCTACTATAAATATAAGGCTGGCGAAAAGTTCCAAGATAAGGACAAAAAGGAGATTAAAGGTCGCAAGGATAGTTTGGCTATTTACGCAGTACTCTTTGAAACAGGCGATGGGGTAGAGTTTCTCGATGGTACGAACTCACTAACCAGTGACCGTATCGTCCTCCTTGCGCAACTTAAAGATGCAAAGGAGACTAATGACTGGACACGTTTCTCTATCTCATTCGAACCTGTAGCGGGTCGTACTGTAGACAGTGAGAAATTGAAGAATGGTAAATATAGCCTTGCTATCATCATGTCGTCAAGTAAGGATGGTGCTTTCTTCAATGGCGCAGTGGGCAGTACACTCTACGTGGATGAACTGAAATTGTACTTTGAGTAATAATGATTTGGAGTTGACAAGTAAACGAGTTCAATAGTTTAAGAGTTGACACAAAGATATTAAAGATAAAATAAAACAAATGAAACAACATATTATTACGGTTGTAATCGCAGCAATGAGTTGCACAACAACGGTCTTTGCACAAACAGACCGCACTTCTTCACTAAGTAGTGCAGAGCAGAATGGATGGGAGTATGAGGTGAAAGCGGGTGTAAACATTGGTGGTGCGTCTCCTCTCCCTATGCCTGTAGAAATCAGAGAGATAAGTAGTTATAGTCCAAAGTTCAATGGAACGATAGAAGGAACAGTCATTAAATGGCTCGGAAAGGACCAGAACTGGGGTGTATCTACCGGTTTGAAATTTGAAGAGAAGGGTATGATAACGGGTGCTAATGTGAAGAACTATAGTATGGAAATCCTCAATGACGGTAATCGTGTAGCTGGTTATTGGACAGGTTATGTGAAGACTAACTACAACTCAACGCTTCTCACAATCCCTGTCATGGCGAACTATCGTTTTAATGACCGTTGGAAAGTACGTGCAGGACTCTACTCTTCTATCAAGTTAGATGGCCAATTTACGGGTCATGTGAGTGATGGCTATTTGCGCGAAGGCACTCCTGTAGGAGAGAAATTAACTTTTGCTGACGGCAACACAGCTTCGTACGATTTCTCATCTAATCTTCGTCACTTTCAATGGGGTGGTCAGTTAGGTGCAACATGGCGTGGTTTCAATCATTTCACAGTCAATGCCGACCTCACATGGGCATTTAATAACATCTTTGAAAGCGACTTTAAGACAATCAGCTTTGGGCTTTATCCCATCTATCTAAACATCGGGTTTGGGTATCGTTTTTAGTTCTCTGGATAAGAGATAAATAAGAAGGCTCAGTCGACAATATCTTTGTTTGTCTACTGAGCCTTCTTCTTTTTGATATATGTATATCGTTATCTTGCGATATGTTCCAATTCAACAGCCATCTCTTTCTGTAGTTCTTTTGCCTTTGCAGCAGCAACTTCAGCAAAGTCATTATCAGTGCTTGCGTAGATAATACCACGTGACGAGTTCACAAGCAGACCACAGTCTTTTGTCATACCATACTTACAAACCTCCTGTAAACTACCTCCTTGAGCACCAACACCTGGTACCAAAAGGAAATGGTCTGGGGCTATACGGCGGATATCCTCAAACATCTTGCCCTGTGTTGCACCTACTACATACATGAGGTTCTCGGTTGTTCCCCATTCTTGTGACTTCTTTAATACTTTCTCAAAGAGGCGTTCACCCTGCTTATCTTCGGTCAGCTGGAAGTCATGACTACCTTTATTACTTGTCAATGCGAGCAAGATAACCCACTTCCCATCATACTCAAGGAAAGGTTTCACACTGTCTTCGCCCATATAAGGAGCAACGGTAACAGAGTCGAGGTTATACTCCTCGAAGAATGTCTGGGCATACATCTTTGATGTGTTACCGATATCACCACGCTTAGCATCCGCAATGATAAAGTGGTTTGGATGGTTCTCCTTTATATATTGAATAGTCTTCTCAAAGGCTAACATACCTTTCAAGCCATAGCACTCATAGAAGGCAAGGTTAGGCTTATAGGCTACACAATAAGGTGCAGTAGCATCAATAATTGCTTTGTTAAAAGCAAAGATGGGTTCATCCTCGTTCTTTAAGTGTGCAGGAATCTTGTTTATATCAGTGTCAAGTCCTACACATAAGAATGTCTTCTTTGTGAAGATTTCGTTGATTAATTGTTGTCTATTCATAAAGGTTGACTATTATTTCGTTTATCAAAAGGGGTCTATAAATGCTTATCAGTAGTTTTATATGGAGTGAACGACTCTTACGTCTGTTAATATCAAGTTATAACTAATTACGAGCCGTTCACTCCCTATATTTTTTACAATATGTATCTGTGATGTATTCTATTATTGAGCCGTAATGTTCTTATCCTCAACAGGCTTCTTTGTATCACTTCTCACGTACAAAACGACCAAGAAAGAACCGATTATTGGGGCAATGCCTGTAGCAATAACCATTCCCATACTGTCGATACGAGAGAATGATAATAAAAGTGCATTAATACCTACAGACATACAAGATGCTATTACTGCAAATATTATTGACACTAAGAACTTCCGTTCCCTTTTAACGGGTGCAGTGCCTACAGCGGTCACAACAAATATACTATACTTGATAAGTATGAAGACACTGTTAATTATAATACTTATAACCCCGTATTCATCAAAGTTTGATAATGCAAGTTTAACAATGAAATTGTATGCTATATGAATCATAAACACAGCAAGAAAGGCTATTGGTAATACCAATACCCATCTAAGTGTAGGGCTCAGATTACTTACAAGACGCAAGTCATAGTTGCTATCAAACTCTAATTTATTACCACTTTTTGGCTTTTCTTCTGTATTCATATTTATCTATTATACTTGATTATAACTCTGTTTCCTTCAGCTTCTCAGCATTCTCAGCAACTGTCAAAGCGTCAATCATATCTTGAATTTCACCATTCATGAAACCTTGAAGGTCGTGGGTGGTGTAGCCGATACGGTGATCTGTGACACGTCCCTGTGGGAAGTTATAAGTACGAATCTTGGCACTTCTGTCACCTGTTGAAACCAATGTCTTACGACGACTTGCGATGTCATCAACATACTTCTGGTGCTCGTGGTCATAGATGTAAGTATAGAGACGACTCAACGCACGCTCCTTGTTCTTTGGCTGATCACGTGTTTCGGTACACTCGATAAGGATTTCTTCTACCTCACCCGTGTTAGGGTTCTTCCAAGGATAGCGTAGACGCACGCCAGACTCAACCTTGTTAACGTTCTGACCACCGGCACCGCTGGAACGGAAAGTATCCCACTTGATATCGCCTTCATTGATATTTACTTCGAACTTGTCAGCTTCAGGCAATACAGCTACTGTCGCTGCAGATGTGTGCATACGTCCTTGTGTCTCTGTGGCTGGTACACGCTGTACACGATGAACACCTGACTCATACTTTAAAGTACCATAGACATTATCTCCTTCAACGGCAAAGTCAATCTCTTTAAAACCACCAGCAGTACCTTCAGAAACGGACGTGATAGAGAGCTTCCAGCCCTTCTTGTCACAGAAACGCTTGTACATATTAAAGAGATCACCAGCAAAGAGTGCTGCTTCATCGCCTCCTGCACCACCGCGAATCTCCATCTGAACATTCTTAGCGTCCTCTGGGTCTTTCGGAACAAGCAGTAATTTAATTTCTTCTTCAAGCTTAGGTTGGAGTTCCTCATTCTCTGTCAACTCCTCACGTGCCATCTCTTTCATTTCGGCATCACTCTCATTAGCAATGATATCCTTTGCCTCTTTGATAGTAGTAAGACAGTTGACATAACGACGACGAGCATCCATAATGTCACCAAGGTCCTTATACTCCTTTGTTAACTTCACATAACGTGATTGGTCAGCAATGACATCTGGGTCGGTGATAAGTGTTGAAACCTCTTCGTAACGGGCCTCAAGACCGTCGAGCTTCTGTAATATATTGTTGTTATCTATCATAATCTTTTTGGGAATATAATTATATTTCTTCTGTAAACTCTTCTTCGCTTATTGGAATATGTTTGTCTCTACAGTATTTTTGTATATCTCCATCCAACTTTGGATATTTATCACAAATGTTTTCTAATGCAGCTTTAGATGCCGTAAAATGCTTCTCGTCTGCTGTTAAAGCAGCCTCAACTGATTTAATGAAATCCTTAAAGGGTGGATTAATCTCGCTAAGTTTACTAACTGTCTTAAAGTCTATTTGTCTATCTTTAGCTTCAAACCAGACTTGACTCTCGTATGGATTGGCTTTTAGTAGGATGAAACCTATACCAAAAGAATGGTTAAGACGGGCAAGCTCATCTTTAAGTTCTTCATTGATATCAAAAGCTACAAGGTATCCATTATTAGCCCAACTTGAATTAGAAACAGCTTGAAAGAAACATTTTTTTAGTTCATAATCATTATCTATTTTACGCTTTAATTCGTATGAATATAGCCGTAAAGACTCTTTCTTGCTTATTGCTTTAAATAATGAATTACTAATAGGATTTGTTTGTTCGACGAACTTTGCACCAATAATATCAGGATGTATCCATTTCTGATGTTCGTCATCTTTCTTAGACCTCTCGTGGAAGATGGTCTTTGCCATAATCCCTTGATGCTGTAGAAAACAGCACAGAAGAGGATGGAGGTCGCGCTCATGAAATGGAACATTAGGTATGGTGCTATCTTGAGTACGTGAGGTTGTTGTCTTACCTATATTCTTAGAATATTCACTAAGGTAATAACAGTATATATTCTTCTCATTCTGACACCGTCCAATACGTGTATCTCCATTCTTAACCATTGTTCCCAAACAGGCAGACACAGTCGAATCAGGTGTCTTTGCTTTACTATTAAACTTAAAGACCCCTTTATCTAATATGTTTTGATAGACTTCTCTTGCTATAGCTCCTTTAGGAAAATCCTTTAAACTAAGTAATATGGCTTCTTTTATTGTCATAATAACTTAATATTCAAATGTGCCAAACTCACTCTTAATCGTTAAGCTACGCTTGCCTTCTTCGATGTGTCCAACAACTTGTGCATCAATGTTGAAATCCTTGCTGATGGCGATTACCTGCTCAGCAACCTCTGGACGAACATAGATCTCCATACGATGACCCATATTGAATACTTGATACATCTCCTTCCAATCGGTATCGCTACACTCCTTAATAGCACGGAAGAGTGGTGGTACTGGGAACATATTATCCTTAACGACACGGCAGTTCTCGTTTACGAAGTGTAGTACCTTAGTCTGTGCACCACCTGTGCAATGTACCATACCATGAACCTCTGGGCGCAACTCATCCAACAATCGCTTAATGACAGGGGCGTAGGTACGAGTAGGGGAGAGTACTAACTCACCTGCATTAATCGGACTACCCTCAACAACATCAGTTAGTTTATACTTGCCACTATATACCAACTCTTCTGGTACTGCGTGGTCATAGCTCTCTGGATAGTTCTCTGCAAGATATTTAGCAAATACATCATGACGTGCAGAAGTCAAACCATTGCTACCCATACCACCATTGTAGCGTGTCTCGTAGGTAGCCTGACCAGTAGATGAAAGACCTACTATCACATCGCCTGGACGGATATTTGCATTGTCAATGACATCCTTACGACGCATACGACAGGTAACAGTTGAATCCACAATAATCGTACGAACAAGGTCGCCAACATCTGCTGTTTCACCACCAGTAGGGTAGATGCCGATACCCATCTTGCGCATATCGGCTAAGAGTTCATCGGTTCCATTGATGATAGCAGAAATAACCTCGCCTGGTACAAGCATCTTATTACGACCTATGGTTGAGCTAACAAGAATATTGTCTACCGCACCCACACAGAGTAAGTCGTCTGTATTCATCACGATAGCGTCCTGCGCAATGCCACGCCATACGCTTAGGTCACCTGTCTCCTTCCAATACATGTAAGCTAAAGCAGACTTCGTTCCGGCACCGTCAGCGTGCATAATATTGCAATACTCTGGGTCTCCACCGAGAATATCAGGGATTATCTTACAGAAAGCCTGTGGGTAAAGACCCTTATCAATGTTCTTGATGGCATTATGCACATCTTCCTTAGCAGCACTTACGCCGCGCATCATGTATCTGTTGTCCATATCTTTTAAAAGGAGTTTTGTCGTGCAAAGGTAGCTAATATTTGTTGATTATAAGTTGAATTAAAGCATAATTTTCAGCTAAAAGAGGCCTTTTGTGACTCTATAAAAGACTTATCAACTTCCAAGGGTGTTTTAGTGTCCAATCTATGAGAGATTTATTTGGATTAAATGGAAGCAACATTCTTTAGCTTAGAGCGTCTGCTTTTATTGGTTGCTCATCTTTTCTTCAGCACGCTGAAGGTCTTCTGGCGTATCAATACCGATTGTTTCTACATCCGTAAGGCCTACCTTTATCTTATAACCATTCTGTAACCAACGTAGCTGTTCGAGGCTTTCTGCCAATTCAAGAGTTGACTGTGGAAGCTTACTAACTTCCCTTAACACCTCAGAACGGTAAGCATAGAGTCCGATGTGTTTAAGATAAGGGAAATGAGAGAGCCATTCCTCATGTTCTTTCCCACGTACAAAAGGAATAACTGAACGTGAGAAATAAAGGGCATAACCATCGTTGTCGAGTACTATCTTAGGCGAATTAGGATTCTCCACAGCCTCCATTGATTCAAAAGGTTTACCGAGTGTTGCTATCTGTGTGCGTGGGTCATCAAAACACTGCATGACTGTCTCGAGTTGACTTTTCTGTATAAATGGTTCATCACCTTGTATGTTGATAACAACATCAAAGCTTCCACCCACCTTTTCGAGGGCTTCACAGATTCTATCTGTACCACTCTTATGGTCACTACGGGTCATAATTGCCTTACCACCAAAAGCCTCTACGGCATCATAGATACGCTGGTCATCGGTAGCGACAAAAACATCTTCCATCACACTACTTACTTGTCTGTAAACATGTTCAATTACAGGTTTTCCTCCAAGTATTGCAAGAGGCTTTCCAGGAAAGCGTGAAGAACTATAGCGAGCAGGGATAATTCCAATAAATTTCATACGTCTTTCTATCCGTTTAAGTTATATATACTATCTGTTAAACTTATCAGTATGCGCAAAAGTAGTAAATCTTTATTAAAAAGGCGATGACTTCCTGACTTATTTCCTTTAAAATTACTAAATTTGTTGGCATGATGAAAGTAACATTAATTGGGGCTGGCAATCTCGCTACACAGTTAGGTAAAGCACTCAAAAAGGCAGGTATCAGCATCAACCAAGTGTATAGCCGTACTGAAATATCTGCCAAGATGCTGGGTGAACTGCTTGAGACTGAGTGGCTAACAGATATCACGAAACTTCGTGATGATGCAGATATATACATCCTTTCGGTGAAGGATAGCGTTCTCTGTGACTTGATTTCAGAGGTTTGCAAGGGTAGGGAAGATAAGTTGTTCCTCCATACAGCAGGCTCTATGCCCATGAGTTGCTTTGAAGGGAAGGCGCAGCATTATGGCGTATTCTATCCTATGCAGACGTTCTCGAAGGTAAAGGATGTCAATTTTAAGACTATCCCAGTGTTTATAGAAGGTAATTCTGCAGCAACAGAGGATATGATTAGGAATTTTGCTAATAGGCTTTCTCAACGAGTGATAACGTTGTCTTCTGCTGATAGAAAGTATCTACACTTAGCTGCAGTATGGGCTTGTAACTTCACGAATTACTGTTACACCGTAGCTTCCGACATACTTGGTGAACATGGTATCCCTTTCGATGTCATGTTGCCATTGATTAATGAGACAACAGAGAAGCTACAAACACTTAGTCCGAAAGCGGCACAAACCGGACCGGCTGTACGTGGAGACAAGAATGTGATGAGCCAACAGTTAGAGTTGATGAGACACAACGCTGATTTACAAAAGCTTTATCAAATGCTTTCAAAAGGGATTAATCCAATGGTGGATAATCTCATTTTGGACAAAAAAGAAGATTAAAAGCAAACTTAAATAGCTAAGTGTAACTACCTATAATTATATTACTTATATCATAACTTTATTATTCTTGATTATATGATAAACTACGATTTACAGAAGATAAAGGCTGTTGTCTTTGATGTCGACGGTGTTCTGTCTGCTTCTACCATTCAGATGGACGACAAGGGTGACCCACTACGTACGATTAATATCAAAGATGGATATGCTATTCAGTTAGCTGTAAAGCATGGCATACAGCTTGCTATTATGACAGGTGGCCATAATGAGAATGTTCGTTGGCGTTATGAGTATCTTGGAGTGAAGGATATTTATATCAACTGTTCGATGAAGATACGCACATGGGAGGAGTTTCTTAAGAAGTATGGGCTACAGGAAGATGAAATCATCTATGTTGGTGATGATATTCCAGACTATGAAGTTATGAAACGTGCAGGCTGCCCCTGCTGTCCTAAAGACGCTTGTAGTGAGATTAAAGAGATATCAACTTATATCAGTGATTGCAAGGGAGGACAAGGAGTAGCACGTGATATACTTGAACAAGTGATGAAAGCTCAAGGCAAATGGGTGCTGAATGAGAAAGCTTTCGGTTGGTAAATAGATGATAATGAAGCATATTATACTTGCGAGTAATTCGCCACGTCGACGTGAGTTATTAGCTGGGTTGGACTTAGACTTTGAAGTGAAAGTACTGCCCGACATAGATGAGTCCTATCCAAAAGACCTACCTGCTGCAGAAGTGGCAGGTTATATCTCCCGTGAAAAGGCAGACTCCTATCGAGCTTTGATAGGGGAGGACGACCTTGTTATAACGGCCGACACGGTTGTGATAGTTGGAAATGAAGTACTTGGAAAACCTAAAGATGCGGATGAAGCACGGCGTATGCTTCATCTTATCAGCGGTAGAACGCATCAGGTCATTACGGGTGTTTGTTTGTTGACTACCGATAAGGAACATTCATTCTCAGTGACAACTGATGTCACTTTCAAGCAGCTCTCTGATGATGAAATTACTTATTACATAGAGCATTACAAGCCTTTCGATAAAGCAGGAGCCTATGGTATACAGGAATGGATTGGGTATATTGGAGTCACATCCATCAACGGCAGTTATTTTAATGTGATGGGATTGCCTGTGCAAAGGTTATGGGAAGAAATAAAGAAGATATGATATGAAGACTATTCTCATCCTTGTCGGGAAAACACAGAGTAAGATATTTAAGGTTGGCATAGACGACTATGTCAGTCGTATTGAGCATTATATGCCGTTTAATATTACGATAATTCCAGAATTGAAAAATACGAAGAGCCTTTCAGAAGACCAGCAGAAACAGAAGGAAGGTGAACTGATCTTGAAGGAAATTCAGCCTTCAGATACAGTCGTATTATTAGACGAGCATGGTGCAGAGTACCGTTCTGTTGAGTATGCGAATTGGTTGAAACAAAAGCAAAACACGGCTCGCAGACTTGTTTTCATTATTGGAGGACCGTATGGATTCTCGTCAGATGTCTATGTACGGGCCAATGAAAAAATATCATTATCACGTATGACTTTCTCACACCAAATGGTCAGACTCATCTTTACAGAGCAACTTTATCGAGCATGTACAATTATTAAAGGTGAACCATATCACCATGAATAAATGCCTCTTTTAGCATTACGAAATTGCAAGAAAGGCCTTTCTTAAAATAATGGCAGTTATGATAAATAGGGCATGTGGATAGGTTGTTTATTCATTCATGGTGCGTTATATTAATATTAAAAAGGTAAGTTTTATAATCAGCAAAAAAATAACAAAACATATCGAAAAGGCCATTACTAAACATATTCAGTCTTTTCTACCTGTAGTTTGGCTTTCTGCAATCCCAAACACAAAGGCCATTACTGAGCATATTCAGTTCTTTCTACCTGTAGTTTGGCTTTTAGTTGTCCCAAGCAAAAAGGCCATTACTGAGAATATTCAGTTCTTTCTACCTGTAGTTTGGCTTTTTGCAATCCCAAGCACAAAGGCCATTACTGAGAATATTCAGTCCTTTCTACCTATATATCAGTAATTGTATTCAGTTTATCTATTCGTTTTATCAATGTCTGCAACAAGTAAATCAACTACAAGAACATACATAGCCATAGATCTTAAATCGTTCTATGCCAGTGTAGAATGTGTAGAGCGTGGACTCGACCCATTGACGACTAACTTAGTTGTTGCAGATAGAGAACGAACAGAAAAGACGATTTGTCTTGCCGTATCTCCGTCACTTAAGGCACATGGCATACCGGGGCGTGCACGCCTCTTTGAGGTCGTTCAGCGGCTAAGAGAAGTCAATGAAGAGCGTAGAAAGGCTGCTGGTAAAGAGTTTTCAGGTAAGTCATATAGTGTAAAAGAACTTGAACAACACCCTGATTGGGAGATTGACTATGTGACAGCCTTACCTCGTATGTCACATTATATCAGGCATAGTGCAAAGATCTATAATATCTACTTACGTTACATAGCACCCGAAGACATACACGTATATTCGATAGATGAGGTCTTTATCGACGCTACCTCATATCTTTCCAGCTACCAAATGACAGCTCACGAACTGGCGATAAAAATGATACGTGAGGTCTTAAGCGAGACAGGAATCACTGCAACAGCAGGAATAGGTACGAACATGTATCTTTGTAAGGTTGCCATGGACATTGTAGCGAAACATATTCCTGCAGATAAAGACGGGGTTAGAATTGCTGAATTAGACGAAGAAAGCTATCGCAGAAAACTCTGGGACCATCGTCCCTTAACCGATTTCTGGCGTGTAGGAGGAGGTATTGCACAACGTTTGTCGATGTATGGTATAGACACAATGGGTAAGATAGCACGTTGTTCTATTCATCAAGAAGAATTGTTGTATAAGCTCTTCGGTATCAATGCAGAACTACTCATTGATCATGCTTGGGGATGGGAACCATGCACAATGGAGTTGGTTAAGGCTTACAGACCAGAGAACTGTTCGATGAGTAGTGGTCAGGTGCTTCAGGAAGCCTATACTTATCGCAAGGCAAGGGTCGTTGTCCAAGAGATGGCTGACGCTATAGCGTTAGACTTAGTAGAGAAACGTTGCGTGGCAGACCAGCTTGTCTTGTCCGTAGGCTATGACCGTGAGAGCCTTACCACACCTACTGGTCGCGAATATACTGGTCCTGTATCCTTTGATAGATATGGTAGGAAAGTTCCCAAGAGGGCTCATGGTTCTATCAATCTCCATCGTTACACCTCTTCGTCACGACTGATAGGTGAAGCTATCCTTAGGGTTTATGATGATATTACAGACAAACGATTATTAATAAGAAGACTGAGCATCTCAACCAATCATGTTATCAGTGAAGACCTCTTAAAACAGAAGACTGCTAAGCCGATAGAGCTTGACATGTTTACTGACTATGAAGAGGTAAAGCGGAAAAAGCAACTTGAAGACGCCGAATTGGCACGTGAACGTAAGATGCAAGAAACTATCTTAAAGATAAAACATAGGTTTGGAAAAAACTCATTACTTCGTGGTCTTAACTTCGATGAAGGGGCTACTGCAAAGGAACGAAACAAACAGATAGGAGGACATAAAGCATGACAGAGACTTACGATGACATCATTCATCTACCACATCATGTATCTAAACGCCATCCACAGATGAGCCTTTACAATCGTGCAGCACAGTTTGCACCCTTTGCAGCTTTGACGGGCTACGAGGAAGCTATCATCGAAACGGCTCGGTTAACAGCTCCTAAAGTTGACATGATGGAGGACAATCAGCAGTTATTAGATAGAAAGCTCGCATTACTTTCTCATTCTTTAAGAGAACAGCCTACGGTCTCTATCACTTATTTTCAGCCTGATAAGAAAAAGACTGGAGGACAGTATCTTACCGTCACGGGAGTTATTAAAAGTATTCGTGATAGTGAGCGTGTCATTCTTATGGCTGATGGTAAGCACGTTTCCATTGATACTATTATAAGTATCGATGGTGATATCTTTTCTTCAGAAGAATACCCATCACCCGATGATGAACTCTTTTAAAACCTATTACTATCCGATAAGAATTGCATGACTATATCCTTATCGCATCTACATTTTATCTTTAGCATCCTCACACACCTTATATTATAATAGAGAATAGGGGCTAAAGCGTTCTCTTTCCCCTACTCTTCTCCCCTATCCTACCTTCCTATCTCTCCCGTATAATGAACTATTCGTCCCTCACTTGTCACCCCCTCAATAATCAGACGATAAGTTGAGCGATATTCGGCAGGGAAGAGCAGACGGAAAGACGCTCCTCGTAAGGAAGGCAACCACATGGGTGTACGTGCGTTAGGGGTGTAACCTTGTGGGATTTGATAGCCCAATGTCGTAAATGTCTTCGTATTTGTCAGTGGGACAGAAGCTGCTTTGAAATCTCCTTTCTTGGTCGTTACGGAGATAACTCCCATTCCTCCGATAGCTCCCCAGATAACTGTTGAACCGCCCTTAAAGACATCTACCCTCTCTACATCAGCCATTTGAATATTGTCTAAATCATAGTCTTCATTAACAAATATACCGTCTATGGCGATTGCAGCCGGTCGCCTTCCTCCCACAGTAAAACCACCTCTAACGTAACACTTCCCAAACTCAACCGTCACACTGGGCACTCTGCGCAGTAGCTCATGCAGACAAGTAGCGCCAATGCTCTCGATGTCACGCAATCCGAAGGAGAAATCAGCAGTCCGAGAATAGGCGTCTGAACGAGAGGAATAGGTGGGCTGATGGCTAAAGACATTCACTTCCTCCATTTGAATACCGCCTTTTGGTAGCTCTAATGTTGCATCAACACGTGTTGTGTCATTGCTTGTCCATACGAAAGGAGGAAGTTGATCTTTATAGGAAGGGTACTCATCTTCATCTAACAGTAGTTTTACCCATGATTTCCCAGCCTTTGTAAATGCATTCAGAACATACTGTGTCCCTTCAGGAAAGTCTATCCCTTCAAATGAAAATCTCCCTTGTGCATCGGTCTTAGTCACAACATAAAAGCTTTTGTCGGGTGAAATGAGATTTACAACACCGTCTTTTATTGGTTTATGTCCTATCAACGTCTCTACTCGCCCACGTATCACAGCCGACTTTTCAACCCCTATTAATCCCTTCTTACATTCTCCTTTAATCACATCAGACATTCGGTATCGACTCCAACTACAGCTATCAAGCAAGGAATCTGGCTCGCTCTCTAAACATACGGACGATGGTTCCTCTGGGCAATCAGCCTTATCCATATCAAATAATAGATGAGAAATAATATCCGACTGCCCTACTGTGTCGTCTACACCAGCATATTCTACACGTACAGAAACGTCCATCGTCTCTCCTTCTCGCAAGCTATCAGCTTTAATAACACAAGGAATTTGATTGTTATTAAGCTTTTCGCCGTCTGTCCATCTTACTGAAATCGGACATAACTCCTTCTCTGGATATACGAACTTCAATCGTTCTGCTACCTTATTGAGTTTAGTGTCGAGTAGTTGGAATGAATAAATACCTCCTTGAGAAAGACTGTCATAACTCAAAATAACATCTTTCTCTTTGCTTATCTTTCCAAAGTAAAGCGGGATGGAACGGCAGTGTACGAAGAGTCTATAGTCGTCCTCTGAACTATCAGATAGATTATCAATACTTACTTTAATTTCTTTCTTTAAGACATTGATTAATAAGTTTATACTATTATTGACCTCTTCTCTATTTAAGCTACTACTATACTTAGAAGGAGTCAACCTCCCATGCCCACCGATAAAGATACTTTTCAGACTTTCATAACGACTAAGGTTCAGCATATTCTTCGTATAGCTACGCAACACATATCGCCCTTTCACCACACCTTCTGGGATGTCTATATGTCCTACAAAGCCCTGATCGCTACGCAGTAAACGTACTCTTTTTACAACCAAACGCTCTGGATTAAGCAGTTCTACATATACATAACGACTGATACTATCTGCCTGATGGACCACCGCATTAACTAAGAAGACCCGCAGATGTATTCGTTGTCCTGCTTGATAACTTTCGGCATCAGTAAACACGTATGTCTTCTCTTGCGGATACAACTGTACTTGACGAAGTACACGACTCAACAAGACATTGTTTGTCTGTGCATACAATGATGTATGAAAGCATATTAGCAATATGACGAACAGTAGTTTTCTCATATAGATAGGCATCAGTAAATAAATATCTGCAATAGATTTTCAAGAATAAAGATAATCATCTGTAGAATTATATGCAAACTTACACAAAATTATTAAATAATTCAATTAAAAACAGAAAAACCATACTCAACCATAGAAAATCCTTTTTTCTTTAACTTTTTAGGGTGCTCTCTGTGAGAAAAAGAGACTGTCAACGAGTCGTGAGATACAGACTTAGAGAGGTGAAAGGGTGCAGTCTTAACTCTCTCCCCCCTCTTTTGCTCATTAGACCAATGATAATTCGTCAATATTTTTCGCCCTTCATGGAAGTAGTACACGCCCTTTAAGGATCAAGAAGAGGCCTAACAACCTTCAAGAAGATGCTCTTCTTGCATGTAGAAGACGCTCTTCTTGGAGCAAGAAGAGCATGTTCTTCAATACTATTTATAATATCCTGATTTATCGAAAGTTACAAACTTACTCTCAAGGGATTATATACTCATATATAGAGGACGTTCAATCCAATTTTATGTAATGATTTTTCATAGCCTTACTAATTATCCTGATGTATCGAACATCAACCATTATCTCCTCTATAGAGTCACAGGAAAGTATAGTAGTGTTCGACCTTCTCTCATAAAGAAATGGTCTCTAAGATATAAAAGGAATATCTGGAACATCAACCGAAAAGCCAAATAAGCCTTATGATTGCCGTGATAAAGAGAAGAATAAGCCACTAATGACCAACTTAAAAAGAGAACATGTTTATCAGAAAATAAGACTATCAACGATTTAAGCGACAATACCAATGATGCGAATTGTAGCCCTTTGCAGTCTAATAATCAAATTGACTCAAAAGGTTCTGTGCTTATACTACCCATATTACAGAAACATTTCGTAAATTTGCAAGTCAATAGGTAGGTTCTTACTATTGGTAGACAAAGATTGTTGGCAATGTCGTTTGTCATCGAGAACAATACTGACATAATAGCCTACAAATAACAATTAGAGAAGAGAAAACAATGATATATCCCAAAAACTTTGAACAAAAGATAGGCTTCACAGAGGTGCGTTCACTCCTGCGAGCACGATGCTTATCGCCTTTAGGTAAGGAACAAGTTGACGCAATGGCCTTTTCTACTGACGCTACTCAGGTGAACACCTGGATGGAAGAGATTAGAGAGTTTCGTAGAATACAAGAGGGACAAGACGACTTCCCCTTAGATAATTTCTTTGATGTACGTGAGAGTGTTGCGCGAATACGCTTGGAAGGAACTCACATGGAGGTGGATGAGCTCTTCGATCTGAAGCGTTCTTTAGAGACAATCATCGCTATTGTCAACTTTCTGAGCCGTGGAGAAGACACTGAACAAGGCGAAATACGTCACTACTACCCTGCTCTCTACAACCTTGCAGATGGTGTAGCAACCTTCCCACTACTTGTACAACGTATCTCACAGATTATCGATAAGTTTGGTAAGATGCGTGATAACGCCTCACCCGAACTACTCCAAATACGTCGTGAACTTGCCCGTCTCGAAGGGAGTATATCACGAACACTATACGGAATACTACGTGCTGCACAAGGAGAAGGACTGGTTGAGAAGGATGTCACGCCTACGCTGCGTGACGGAAGACTGGTTATTCCTGTCGCACCAGGCCTGAAACGTAAGATTTCGGGGATTGTTCACGATGAGAGTGCAACTGGTAGAACGGTTTATATCGAGCCTACCGAGGTCGTGGAAGCCAATAACAAGATACGAGAACTTGAGAATGAGGAGCGAAGAGAGATAATTCGTATCCTCACAGACTTTGCTAAAAAGGTGCGTCCAAACGTACGTGAGATTCTCGATTCCTATCATCTTATGGCCACAATCGACTTCATTCGTGCGAAAGCCGAGCTTGCTCGACTCTTCAAAAGCTTTGAACCTCAGGTGGCCGAGACGCCTCACATTGATTGGATAAGAGCTATTCATCCCCTACTCCAACTGTCGTTAGAGAGGAAACATCATGATAAGTTAAATGCTTCGTTACCAGTGGGAAGTAGCGAAAAAGATAAAGTTTCTAATGAAGACGTTAATTCGCAAGATGACGAAACACTATTAGAAGAGGAGAACGAGACCCGTAACTTACCTTCAAGTGTTGTCCCCCTTGATATTCAACTCACCAAAGATAAGCACCTACTGATTATCTCTGGTCCGAATGCAGGTGGTAAGTCTGTATGCTTGAAGACGGTGGGTCTACTTCAGTACATGCTTCAATGCGGTCTTTCTATCCCTGTTGGCGACCGTTCAACAACAGGTATCTTTACGGATATAATGATTGACATCGGTGATGAACAAAGTATAGAGAATGACCTTAGTACCTATTCTTCTCACTTGATGAATATGAAGATGATGATGCGTCGTGCGTCAGACCGAACGCTAATACTCATTGATGAGTTTGGAACAGGTACCGAACCGCAGATAGGCGGAGCCATAGCAGAGTCTGTTTTACGCCAATTTTGGAAGAAACATGCCTGGGCTGTGATTACAACTCACTATCAGAACCTTAAGCATTTTGCGGAGGATCACCCCGGAACAGCCAATGGTGCGATGCTATACGACCGTCATGAGATGCGCCCACTCTTTCAGTTAGCTATCGGAAGGCCCGGTAGTTCGTTTGCTATTGAGATTGCTCGTAAGACCGGAATACCTGAGGAAGTAATCCGTGATGCGGCAGAGATTGTTGGTTCTGATTATATTCAGAGTGACAAGTACTTACAGGATATTGTTCGAGACAAGCGTTATTGGGAGAACAAACGACAGACAATTCATAGCCATGAGAAGGAGTTAGAGAAACGTATCAGTCAATATGAAAGGGATATAGCTGCGCTCGAAAAGAGTCGTAAAGAGATTCTTAACCGTGCCAAGACACAGGCGGAAGAGATTATCAAGGAGAGTAATCGCCGGATAGAAAATGCTATCCGTGAAATCAGAGAGAAGCAGGCTGAGAAAGAGGAGACCAAGCGTATCCGTCAAGAACTGGCTGCATACGAAGCTGGACTGACGAACGCTGAAAAGGTTGATAAGGCCGATACGTCTAACAGAAAGAAGCTGAAAAGCAGCGGACTACTATCTGATGACGACTTTCAAAAGAAGGTTGATAAGATTAAAAGTCGCAAGGAACGCCACGAACAGCACCTGAAAGAGAAAGCTGGTAAGCAACAAGCTGCTGCCGAAGCATTGAAGAATGCCGTGCGTAAACAGCAAGGTGATGGAGTCATTATGGCTGGAGATTCAGTGCGTATAAAGGGACTTACGAGTGTTGGAAAGGTGGAGTCTATTGAAGGAAAACAGGCAACTGTCATCTTTGGAGGTATGAGGACGAAGATGGCTGTTAGTCGTTTGGAACATGTTGACGCGGCTACCATTCAGTCTGAACAGCAACAGTTCCAAGCCTATAACTACAGTCGTGAAACACGTGAGACGATTGACAAGCATCGTAACCAGTTCCGTCAAGAGTTGGATGTACGTGGTATGAGGGCTGACGAAGCACTTAATCAGGTGCAACACTTTATAGATGATGCTATCCTGGTAGGCGCAAGTCAGGTGCGTATCCTCCATGGGAAAGGGAATGGAATACTACGTCAATTAATCCGACAGTACCTTGGCAGTGTTCCTAATGTCACTAACTATCGCGACGAACATGTACAGTTTGGTGGCGCAGGGATTACGGTTGTAGAACTATAAGGCGGTTGACAAGGAAACAGGTTGACGGGTTCACGAGTTGAATGCTTTATTATTTGATAGATAAAAGATATAGGCAATAAATCGAGAAGGCAAGCGTTAATATATTAATATGAACTACCTAAGGCTTTTACACATACTCCGCAAACAAAGACAGGGGCTTCTGTTAGTAGGCTGTGCTACGTTGATGCTGATGTCATGCGGTGTAGATAGAAATATAAAGAAAGGTGATAAGCACCTTTCCTTGGGCGAGTATTATGACGCTGCAACCCAATTCAAAACCGCTTATCAGCGTACATCCCCTAAGGATAGACGCCAACGTGGAGAGTTGTCATTGAAGATGGCCGATTGTTACAGCCGTATCGCATCCTCTCAACGGGCCATTGCTGCCTATAGAAATGCCATCCGATATAAACAAGATAATGGTGAGACACATAAAAGTCTGGCTGATAATCTGATGAAGGAAGGCAGCTACACGGAGGCTGTTAAGGAATATCAAATTGCCTTGGATTCGATGCCTAACAATCAAGTCATTGCTCAATCGCTGCAAGCAGCATCATTAGCTGCGGGCATGAAGGAGCGTGGCTCGAAGTATATAGTTAAGCGTATGGATGTCTTTAACTCACGTCGACAGGACTACTCACCCATGCTCTTCGGTGATAAATACGACCAGCTTTACTTTACTTCAACACGAAATGAAGCCAAAGGTGACGACTTAAGCGGTATTACTGGTGCAAAGGCTGGGGACATCTTCCTTAGTGAGAAGGATGATAAAGGTAAATGGAGTGCACCAAGAGCGATAGAGTCTGCATTGAACACAGAGGCAGATGAGGGTACTCCTGCGTTCTCCGTAGATGGTAGGGAGATGTATATCACACAGTGTCTGACCGACCCCAGCAATCCTCGTTATGCCCAAATAGCAGTAAGTAATCGCTCTGATGCGGCGTGGGGAAAGGCTACTAAGTTGGAGATTAGCCGTGATACCCTATCAAGCTTTGCCCATCCAGCAGTCTCACCAGACGGTAACTGGCTCTATTTCACAAGTGATATGCCTGGTGGAAAAGGTGGTCTTGACATCTGGAGGGTACGTCTGACAGGGGGGACAACAGGAGGAGTTGAGAACCTTGGGGAGCCTATCAATACTCCAGAAGATGAGGAGTTCCCTACTTTCCGACCTAATGGCGACCTTTATTTCTCAAGTAATGGACATGGTGGATTGGGTGGTCTTGACATCTTTATAGCTAAGGTTGGCAATGATCATCATTATCACTTAGAACATCCAGGATATCCTCTTAACTCGCAAGGTGACGACTTTGGCATGACCTTCGAGGGTATTCATAACTGTGGTTTCTTCTCTTCAAACCGCAATGATGGGCGTGGTTGGGACCATATCTACAGTTTTGAACTACCTGAAATCATACAGACTGTGAAGGGATGGGTCTATGAAATGGATGGTTATGAACTGCCTGCTGCACAGGTGTTCATGGTCGGTGATGATGGAACCAACAAGAAGTTAGCTGTCAAAGGAGATGGTTCTTTTGAACAGGAGGTGCACCCTGGCGTCAATTATATCTTCCTTGCAACTTGCAATGGACACTTAAATCATAAAGAGGAGATAAAGGTCGGTAATACAGAAGCATCTGAGGTGTATACGCTTCAATTCCCTTTAGCAGGCATCAACGTACCTGTACTGATAGACAACATCTTCTATGACTTCGATAAAGCGACACTCCGACCAGAATCGGAAACGGCATTAAACACGCTTGTCAACCTTCTTAAGGAGAATCCAAACGTAACTATTGAACTCTCAGCACACACCGACTACCTCGGTTCTGATGCTTATAACAAACGTCTTTCACAGCGACGTGCAGACGCAGTAGTGGCTTATCTCACTGCTCATGGCATTGCTCGCGACCGCCTAACACCTGTAGGATATGGCAAGGAGCGGCCTAAGAAGATTCGTAAGAAGCTCACTGAGAAATACACATGGCTAAAGGAAAACGACGTACTAACCGAGGCTTTCATCAAGAAGCTCGATAAGGAAAAGCAAGAGATAGCCAATCAGTTGAACCGTCGGACTGAGTTTACGGTCCTTCGCACCACGTATGGCATGTTTGATGAGAAGGGAAACCTTAAGCAACAGCCCAAGACAAAGAAGAAGGAGAACCTCGATGATGATGGAACAATACTCATTGATATCCCTTAGTCAATCCTAAGAAGGAGACTGTCTACCACAAACTTCATCTGTCTACCAGCTGATTTGCTAACTTGGCATTACTCCTCTAAAAGCTCATAACAGCTTGTTATTGCACATGATAATATGATAAAAGATAAGACCCAACCTACCAAAGTATCACCTTCTACCTGTATCTCTTCTCAAGAAGAGCAAGAAGGAGAAGCTATAGAAAGGAGAACAATAAGTCTTCCTTCTGCCTTTACGGATTACACCCGCAGTCTCTTTGGTGATAGCCTGTACCAAACATTCCTCAAAGGGTTGGAAGACACACCTCCTGTCAGTATCCGTCTTAATCCCTTTAAGTTGGCTGAAAATACGCATAAAGTTAATCCACAGCTTCACCCTCAACCAATCCCTTGGTGTAAGGAAGGCTATTGGTTGGGAACAAGACCTAACTTTACGTTCGACCCACTACTCCATGCTGGGGTCTATTATGTGCAAGAAGCGTCATCAATGTTTCTATCTCATGCGTTGCAATACTACGTGAAACAGCCTGTTATAGCACTCGATCTCTGTGCTGCACCAGGTGGTAAAACAACCTGCGCACGCGCTTCCTTGCCCGCTGGGTCTATCCTTTTCTCTAACGAACCGATAGGAAAACGAGCACAGATATTGGCTGAGAATGTTCAGAAGTATGGTCATGAGGATGTTATCGTCACAAGTAACTATCCTCGAGAGTACCAGAAGTCTAAGCTTACCTTTGATGTTATCATTGCCGATGTGCCCTGTTCTGGAGAAGGTATGTTCCGTAAAGACCCACAGTCAATAGCTGAGTGGAGCCCACAGAATGTGGAGAACTGCTGGCAACTACAGCGTAGTATCATTGCTGATATATGGGATAATCTGAAGCCGGGGGGCCTCCTCATTTATTCTACTTGCACCTTTAATGCGCATGAGGATGAAGAGAATATAGCATGGATACTCACCGAGTATGATGCTGAACTCCTCTCTCTACCTACAGAAAAGGCATGGAACATAACGGGATCGCTCATCGGTAACCCACTTAAAGACGGTCGGGAATTCCCTGTCTACCGTTTCATCCCTGGCAAGACACATGGAGAAGGAATCTTCATGGCCATCATTCGTAAACGAGGTGAGGATGAAGCACTTACAAAGGAGACTACGCTTAACATCAATAAAACACTAACAGATGCCCGCAAACACCTCCGCATCCTTTCGCATGGGGTTAAAGAAGGTAGGCAGAAGGGTAAGAATATTATTCCTGATCATACGTTGGCTCTCTCCGTCTCAGCGGACAAATCGGCTTATCACCGTGTAGAAGTTGATTACCAGACAGCCATTGCCTATCTTCGCCATGAGGCTGTCGCACTCTCTACGGAGGCTCCACGTGGTATCGTTCTCCTTACTTATAAGGGCCATCCGATAGGCTTTGCAAAGAACCTCGGGAACCGTGCTAACAACCTATACCCACAAGAATGGCGCATCAAGAGTACACATATTCCAGACGAGCCATCGGTACTTATCTAAAGAAATAAAGAACAAGACTTCGATTGAAAACAATATACTCCCCAACATATCAGACTTAAATAAACAAATTATGCAACAATACTTAGACCTCCTCAACCGTATCCTTACAGAAGGAACACAGAAAGGTGATAGAACAGGAACAGGAACCTTGTCCATCTTTGGGCATCAGATGCGCTTTGACTTGCGTGATGGTTTTCCACTGCTGACAACCAAGAAGCTTCATTTGAAGAGTATTATCTATGAATTACTCTGGTTCTTACGTGGCGACACAAATGTGCACTACCTCCAAGAACATGGTGTAAGGATCTGGAACGAATGGGCTGACGAGAATGGTGAACTCGGTCCTGTCTATGGCCATCAGTGGCGTTCATGGCCTGACTATAAGGGTGGCACGATCGATCAGATTAAGAATGTAGTGGACATGATACGGCATAATCCTAACTCAAGACGCATGTTGGTCACCGCATGGAACCCTGCTGAGGTTGACGATATGGCACTCCCACCCTGCCACTGTCTCTTTCAGTTCTATGTTGCTGACGGTAGATTATCCCTTCAACTCTACCAGCGTTCGGCCGACAGCTTCCTCGGTGTACCTTTTAACATTGCCTCATACGCTCTCCTTCTACAGATGATGGCGCAGGTAACAGGACTTGAAGCAGGTGAATTTATACATACGACAGGGGACACACACCTCTACCTCAATCATCTTGAACAGGCTAAACTCCAACTGACACGTGAGCCACGTCCGCTACCAAAGATGAAGATTAACCCTGATGTAAAGGATATCTTTGACTTTAAGTATGAGGACTTCGAGCTGACTGATTACGACCCACTACCACATATCCCAGCAGTGGTTGCAGTGTAAAAAACATTTCATAACACCTCCGAAAAGGAGGGAATGTAGACAAAAAGAGTTGGAGCTTGATAGTAAGTTATGCTCTCCATCTTTCAGTATAATAAATTATATTAGTCAAGAACATCATATCCTTCACCAACGATAAATAGCCTTATCGCAACTACCCCTCACTCAGAGGGAATGGAGAAGGACACTTATTACCATTATGGAAATAAACATCATCGCAGCAGTAGCAGCCAATCGTGCTATCGGATATCAGAACGATATGGTCTATTTCATTAGTGAAGACCTAAAGCGTTTCAAGCAATTAACAACAGGACACACCGTTATCATGGGGCGTAAAACCTTCCATTCACTCCCAAAAGGTGCGTTGCCTAACCGCAGAAACATTGTTCTCAGCAGAACAGAAACCGACTTCCCTAACTGCGATGTCTACTCTTCACTTGAAGAGGCACTGAACCATATCGGTGCAGAAGAACAAGCTTTCATCATTGGAGGAGCAAGTCTTTACAAGGAAGCACTCGCTATTGCAGACCGTCTCTACCTCACTGAGATAGCTGCTACACCTCCACAAGCTGACGTGTTCTTCCCTGAGTATAACGATGGCAAATGGGTTGTTGAATCACGTGAGTCACGTCCTTCAACTGACAAAAACCCCGCATACGCTTTTGTAAACTATGTAAGGAAATAGGTTTAGCTCTTTTAATACATGGAGTAAAAGCACTTATATAGGCAAGAAGATTTAGGAACTTGCCCTTATAAAGATATCCGCAAAAGTTGTTGGATAGTTCATCTCCTACAGAGTCATAGATGATAGAGATGCCTATTCGCACACAGAAGAACCCACCAATAGCGTTACGACCGATAGAACACACCGATCACTTTTGCTAATCATGGTGGGCATGTCTGTGATAATATGTATCTAAATAGCCCTCTGAGGGATATTCTCTGTGTACAAAACACTACGCTACTTTGTAAGTGAAAGATACATTCAATGAATCAAGAGACACAGATGTATAGAGGAAAAAGGTGTCGTCTTAACTCTATCCACCCTCTCCTATTCCTTAACCCTCCTACTATTCGTCAATATTTTTCGTCCTTCACGGAAGGAGTATATGCCCTTTAAGTATAAAGAAGACGCCCTTCTGCGTTCAAGAACATGCCCTTCTTGCCCCAAGAAGAGCCTCTTCTTGATGCAAGAAGGGCATGTTCTCAAATGTAGTTTATAACAGACTGACTACTTGTAGGTTATAAAGTTGATTACAGGAGATATTCTACTCCTATTTAGAGCGTGTTTAGCTCCACTCTATGTAATAATTTTTCATGATACTACAAGACTACAAAGGAGAATTATTATAAGCATTATAATAAGGTATAGTAAAGAACTAATAAACAATTCAGCCTCACTAATTAGAGTAGTGAGGCTGGTAGTCTATATTCAAGTAAGCTTAGAATGGTAAGCCAATGGCTAAGTGGAAAGCCTGTGCATCCTTAAACTTTGAAATATTATAGAAGCCAGTCTTGCCCGTTTCATAAGGTACGTGTAAGCCGACACCCCAATCCAAACGAAGCATGAAGTAGCCAAGGTCGTAGCGTATTCCGACTCCTGTACCAAGCGCCATCTCCTTTAGAACATTCTTGAATCTAAAGTATCCCTCTGGTCTACCATCGTCATAATGCATCGTCCAGACGTTACCTGCATCAAGGAAGAGGGCTCCATAGAGTGAACCCACAAGATGAGGACGATACTCTACATTGCATTGAAACTTGATGTCGCCCGTCTGCTCGACGTATGAACGACGGCGTTGCGTAGAACGATAACGCCCTGGTCCAATCTGTCGGACGTTGAAAGCACGAATACTATTGGCTCCTCCAACATAGAACTGCTCTGTATAAGGTGCAAAACGACTGTTTCCGTATGCCCACAAGGTACCTACATTGACGTGAGCCGCAACACTGCTCTTCTCAGACAGACTCCATACTTTCGTCATATTGGCATCTATCTTGACAAATTGAGCAAATGGGTTCTTAAACAGTTTCTTGTCTTTTTCACTCCAATGTCTGCCAAATGCAGCATAACCAGCAGATAGGATGTTTGACGCTTCACTAACTGTTGTCCACACCTTGATAGGACTCTTATAGCGAGCTGGGCTCATGAAAGTATATTGAAAGCATCTTAGGGATGAACTGGTCGGCCAAAGAGACTTCAAGATATGGCACACTGTCAATCAATTCAAGATAACGATCGGTCACATTATGCATATACTCGTATGTTAACGTCAATGGAGAGAACGAATAACTATTACGTTCGTTTGGCTGCCATTGGTAGGTCAACTCCCCAGACACTACATGCCGCTTAAAATACTTAGCACGGTTTAAGACATCAACAGAGGCTTTGAGGGTCGTTGATGGTGTTGTGTAATAAGTACGAGGGACCTTAGGAACATAGACAAGTCCCTTTTCTGCAGCTGCAGCAATCTTCCTTTCTTCACGTGCCCAACGCTTTCTTGGCGGTGTGGCAAAAGGGTTGACGAGTCGAGGGAACTGTAGACTGGCTTCTGCACCATACTCATAATTATTCAGTCCGAGCCGATCTCTGCCGTCATCATCGCTACTTGCCGACCATTCATACGAACCATGTAAACGTAAGTCGAACTTTTCACCACCACGAAAGACATTTCGTTTCGTCAAACCAACAATCGCCTCAGGACCATATCTACCACTGGTCTTTCCCTTACCGTAGGCTTCAATGTAGAAGTCGTAAGGCTTATCAAAGACACAATTAATAGTCATATCCAGAATACTACACGTGTCTGTCGTGTCACGAGGAGTAAAAGCAAAGTTCGTTGCAGCAAATACTCCACTACTGTTAAGCTGTTGCTGGGTCTTTTCTACCAGTTCGTTGTTGTAGACAGTACCAGGCCATATCTTCAAGTCATTGGTTATTGTGCGAAGACGGAGAGGCTTGTGCGATCCATTATAATTAACGATAATATCACGGAACCTACTCTGTCGAGAAAGAGAATCCATGAATTGACGCTGCAGATTGATAGTGATTGTACCTATATCCCACTTTCGTAAGACTCTATTACTTACTGAGTCAGCCATCTGCAGACGCATGGAAGCTAAGCCATAGGTGAGAGTTGTGTCGGCAAGATAGCTCGCATCGTTATTCTGATAATAATAGTAACCATTGTTACGGAATAAGTCTGTGATGCGTTTACGCTCCTGTTCGAGTGTCGAAACATCAAAGGCATCCCCTTTATGAATGATTGCTTTATCGAGATTAGCCCTTATCAAGCTGTCTGCCGTGGGTGGAAAGTTAACATAGCGAATGCTATCAAGTAGCCACAGACGCCCCATATCAACCGAATATTGCAACCGCATCTTCTTAGGATTACGCTGTGCAAGTTTCTCGTATGTTATCTTCCCATTGAAATAACCACGTTTGCGTAAGAGGTTCTCACCAACTGTGACATGTAAGTCGGGGGCTGTTGAGTTCATTAACACAGGTGTAGAGCCAAACGCACGAACCAACCATCGACTGAAGGAGGTCGTATCCTGTGAGAAAGCATTCCATATCCACAGACCAACAGGGAAAGGAGAACGCACGCTGGGACTGCCCATCCACGACGCATTTGGCTTAGTAGCAAGGACAACATCTAACTCACCCTTCACATCATTAAAGTGTTGGTTAGGCTGATAGTTACTGTATTTTGTCTTCTCCATGCCCGTGTATAAGTGTTCACCATCAGGGATTGCTGAGGTCGTACTACAGGCTACAAGTAGGGAAAGGAAAGCCATGAAAGAAAGTACTTTGGCAACCTTTCTTCTGCTTGTCAGACTATTATTGATTCTGTTTCTTCTCATTTACGAAATTAATTAATGAATCTCTCTTAGGCTTCTCTTGCTTAGGTACAATCAAAGGCGTATCATCCTTGGAGCGGAAAATATCCTTAAAGTGACGCAACTTACGCCTCCACATGATGCCAACACCGAACTCCGACAAGTTACCTTCTAACCAATCGTATGCCTCACGTTCGTAATAAAGCTTCAAATACTTTGTTTCCTTCTGATTAAGACGGTATTCGAGAGAGAAGTTATCGAAGTAGGCTCCATTCTCTTCAGAGAACTGTGCGCCTGTTGACACACGTCCACCCATAATGATTCGTAGCCGATTATTCCACAAGCGCTTGGAGAACTTGAAGGTATAGTCGGTGTGTAAGTTTCCATTCACATCGGCTGCACTCTCCATGTTGGCTGTTAAGTCAAGTCCCATAGAGTTGAGTGCCCTTCCTGTGATAGAGTTTACTTGGGTCTGCAAGAAGCTTGCTAATGCTCCACTCATCGCTGTATTAGGATTGGCAGAGTTCTCGCCATCGAAATACATGCCCGATGCCAACATCGTCACAGCAAGTTTAGAACGTTCCTCAACACCCTTAGTATTAAGAATATTCTGCATCTCTTGATCGTCAGGAGCGGTGATGATAAACTCAACTCCAGGCTTTGGGAATTGGCGAGTCAGGCTCACTCCACATTCAAAATCAACTATTCTTCCTCCTCCAGAACTATTTGTAACATTTGTCCTTACGCTCTCTGTCGCCGTAATATTTAGTGTTGGCTTCATCGGATCACCCGTGAACTCAAGATAACTTCCGCTCTTTATCGTAAAAGTACGGAGTGGTATCACTGGGAGAGAATATTTCATTTGACCATCACTCAACGTATATCTACCACGAACCTGTACTCCATTCGTAGGGTCATAGTTAAGAAGAAGGTTCCCACCACCCACGAAGTCGATATAATTAGACTGGTCAGGACTTAGCGCACAGAACACATGTGCCTGCTCATCTATGTCTACTACGAGTGCCATACTGAACCCTCTAATATCAGGACGCTTGATGATCTGCTTCGTTGAATCATTGAAATGAGTGAACTTAACGAGGTCGTTTAACTCGTCATCGGTCGCTAACGTACCATCTTGCACTATGTAAGACACATCTGTATTATCCAATACATTGAGCTTACCAGTAAGCTGCAAGTTATTTAATAAGCCACTTATCTGACCAGAAAAGTCAACGAAAGCCTTGCCATATACCTGTGAGCGGGCATTCTTCTTTGCATCTATCACTTGGAAATCCTTAGCTTTTAACTCAGCATTAAGCATCATCTTATCAAGATTAGAGAAGTCTAAGTACCCTGATATATCAAGTGGAGAACCGTTACTAGCTATCATCTCGAAGTTCTCGAACTCTATGTGGCTGTCTTTAATCCGTACTGGGTCATCTGCAAAACGCATTTTAATACCATAGGGAGCGCTCACCAAGTAGGAAGAGTCAAGGTAAACCTCACCATTAACATCCAATTTATTCAACGGACCCTTTACTGTCAACGTTCCTTCACCTACTCCTTCGAGTCCAACAATTTGGTCAGGAACAAAGCCATTGACGTAATTTAAAGGGAACTTGTTCATCTCTAAGGTTGCATCCAACTCTCCTTCTCCCTCATTCTTATAGGTTCCTGAGAGGATGCCGACCTCATTTCCATCTTGAGTTATGATACCATCAACATAGTGTGTACCGTCCCCTTTAGGCATATAAACGAACTGTGTGCCAACATCTCCCATAGGACAATTCTCGTAAATAAGCCGTTTAATGGTCATATCACTTGAGATTGTGAGTTCTTTCTCCGTCTGTACAAGGTGATAATCACCATCAAGTGTACCCGACAACTTCGGTGCGAAGGGTAATACAGCAAACAAACTGCCCAACTCAAAGTGGTTCATTGACAGCGTTACATTCTGCAATGAGGCCGTATCAGCATCCTCTGTAGAGACGAGCATACCCGTTCCGTCAGCCGCCTCCAAACGTAGGTTAGCTGACAGACGACGGTCACGTCCAATATAGATATAATTAGAGTCATTGACAGCAAAGGACTTATAACCTAACACAGACTTAGGAGAAGTGATTGAGAGTTCTATTCCTCTGCGCTTCATAGCAGCCTGCATAGCCAAGTCGAAACCTGTCTTTCCATCCTTATCAAGGATTGTTGCATGTGTTTGTAAGCCGTGTTCATAGAGCGCACCCTGCAGGTATCCATGATAAGGATAGGTGTTAGAAGGATTGTTCTTAACTGATAACAGATAGTTCAGCTGCCCATCAATACTGGTGAGGTCAGCTCTGATGCTATCAAGATGGATATCATTATAAACCAAAGAGTCAATACTTATCTTTCCATCAAGACCTCTTGTTGGTGAAGATGTCAGATTAATATCCGCCTGACTAAAGGCATATCCCTCTTGTGCCAACAAGTTAGAGAATAAGTTATCACGCCCACTACGGAGTGTAAAGTGCCCTGTTGGTAAATGACGAAGTATCGCAGCCTGGTCTATACGACGGTTAGCGAGTTGTTCACGTACAATCTTGTATATCCGTTTCCCACTTTCCGTCAGTTGATTAACACTACTATTAAATGCTGTACTAAGTTGGAAGTCACCTCCATTCAACACTGCATGTATGGTATCTCGACGACTCATAAGGTCGATATCCACATCCCCTGGAGCGTAAGTTCGGTTCTGGTCGGTTACATGAAGGTTTCCTATCAATCCACGAACATTCATATCATCCTTGCCAGACATGGCAAACGAGGTGTTAGCCGAGAAGCTACTTGACATTGCTTTATCAACGACTCCCAACTGATAAAGGTCTACACGTGGGAATGAACCATTTATAGAACCCTCAATCTGACTGCCTCTCATTGTAGCATCAAGGTTGAAATTGCCTTCAACCAATGGTATTCGTTTTCCCTTACGATGTTCGCTAAGCAACAAGTTACCCACATTTCCACTTACTGCATAGTATTTCTTCATATCTGAACGAAGCGTAATATCAGCATCAGCAGAGGTTATGTAATGCATATCTACAAACCCAAAGGCCTGTAAATCAGCCTCAGAGAGATTACCTTTCAAATGCGTATCGAGTGCACCCGACCGTACATCCGCACGCACATCAAAGTTACCAGCTGCAAGAAGTCGGCTCTTCTTCTTTCCTTCTTGCATGAGACGGAACGAGCGAAGAGGACCGCTTACATGATGATTGTTCTTCATGTCCGACCGTACGTCTATATCTGTCCATGTAGACACGACGTATCTATCAGCCATCAAGCCCATTGCATGCAAATCAACACGACGTAACCAGCCTCGCAGATGACCATCGACGAGTCGTGTATTGACCTTACCTTTATAAGTAAAGTCACCTGCCAACATTCTATTAGTACTCTTTACATGAGCTGCGAGAAGCTCTCCATGCTTAGAGATATCACCATTCAATCCGTCAAGTACATATTTACCGTATCTGAAACTACGAACACGCAGACTGAGGTTTGTAGATGATTTCGGACTCAAGAAGTCTGTTCCTCGCCCATGCGCCTTTATCGTTCCAGAGAAAGCCGACAATCCCATCTTAGGTAAGAAATGATGTACAGGGAATGAAGTTGCGTCTGCTGAAAGGCGATAAAGTTCTGTTGCCGTATTGTATGCACCATTCAGTCGAATCCGTCCACCGCCTTGTGTCAGCATGATGTTACCTGTGTAAAGCGTTTTACGTACATGGATATTACCATTGATACCAACTCCCTGTGGGAGGGCTATTGTCTTGCGCACATTATGGGGCAATAGCTTAGAAACAAAACGTAAGTTACTTACTGTTCCCTTCAGTCTCAAGTCACTACGAAGTCGACCCGCTCCAGACATCATATCAGCTATCCATCCTGTGCTGGTTAGGTCGAAGTAACCTGGCATAGCTAATCGAAGTTGCTTGAATGTAGCCGAACGAAGATTGCCATCGAGCTGTCCTTTTACGATAATACGTTGATGAGGAAGTGCTTGATAGATGTTCTTTGGTACGGAGGCAAGGAATGGCTGCAGGTCATCTAAGCGTAGGAACCCATCTAACTGAGTTGATATCTGTCCCGGATTCTTGTCTGCAAAGGCGTTCATGTTCATCATAAACCGCCCAGACAGCTCTGTTCCTGGTAAGCGAACATACATATTAGGCAGATTGATACTTGTAGAATCCATAGAGAAAGGACCACGGAAATCCTTTACTATCAGTCCACTTTTCTCCTTCATATTGGCTGTTCGGACACGTAATCGTATCTTCGGGGCAGCATAGAGGAAGGAGTCTATACCGAGATTGATGTCCTCCATGGCTATATGTGCGGCATCAAAGCCAGCCTTTGCATGCCGTACATAATTCTTATCATAGCTGAAATCGCCCCCTTGCCAATCTATATTCGCTACCTTATAGATGTTGTCATGTAGAAGAAGTTCGGCTCCCTTCACCATACCCTTGTTGAAGTTAGCACGAACACTCATCGTGTCTCCAGGCATGTGAAGGCGAAAATCTGTTTTAGCAAGGTTGAGTTTATCGATATTAATACGCCAAAGTGGCTTCTTCTTGTGTGGGTCTTCGGGCACAGTATCGCCCAATGCGATGTCTACCCATCCTCCTTCAATATCGGCTTTATTGATGCGAACAGAGTCGCCAATGAGGTTTATGCCATGACTTACGAGATGTAAGCGCTGCAAATCGCCACGAATGCGAAGGTCACCGATAAAGTTGACGGTATTTGCCTTCAGTTTTGTAAATGTCAGTTCGTTGACTTCTACCTTGCTTTTAAGCAAAGGCAATAAACTTACATCTGCCACCAAGCGATGTATGTCAGCTACCGTATCTTTCTTATTAGGAATAGAATCGTTAGGACGAAGCATCTTTAGACCCTCTAACTGAAGGTCTAATGGAAAAGAGAGATTAACTCGTTCGAGGCTTACATCCATCCCAGTCTTTTCTGAAACATAGGTGGCCACACGCTTTGCAGCCCAATTCTGAACTGGTGGACAATATAATAGTGCAACAAGTATAAGAAACAGTATGACTGGTGTAAACACTATCGCAACCAGCCATTTCAAGCTTCTTTTCATGTTAAATATGTTAGTCATTAACAGCTTTCTCGATAATTTAGCCTTGTTTATGGGACTAATACGTTAGTAAACTTATTCAATTAACTGCAAAGTAAAACAAAAAAAACGAGATATAAGACTTTATATACGTAAAAAAACAAAAAACATTAAGACTTTAATTGCGCGTTGATAAGTTTCTTCTTGATAGCTACTTCCATAGGAGCTTACCTATTGAGAAAAAACAACCTAAGGTTTACAGCTTTCCTTACTACCAAGAGAAAGAAGGGAAGGAATGGCTAACTATAAAAAAAATACTCGTGACTTATCTTGGTATTCACGCTCTACTCCGTTCGCAGAGGGGTCGAAGTTGAGGCTCATTCTCCCACAAACAGAGACATATTTGCCGTGATGACCTTATAAGAATACGACTAAGGAAAGAATAGGGAACGCTGAACATACAAGCAAGATTTGTGAAGATATTTCATTAATCACTCTCCTCTCCATTAGGAAAGAGCATTCACTTGAAGTAAGAAGAGGCCTTTCAACGTTCGAGAACATGCCCTTCTTGCGTGCTGAAGACGCCCTTCTTGGACCAAGAAGGGCATCTTCTCCAACGCTATTTGTAACATACTGATTTATTGTAGGTTACAAAGTAGATTAAAGAATATATTGCACGCTGATTTAGAGGGCATTTAGTTTGAAGCTATGTCATGATTTTTCATGTATTTACCAGTCACTTAGAAGTGGGGAAAAGAGAATGAACAGTAAATTATTAGAGAAAGTATGATAGTCCCAACTTATACTTTATTAGAAAGATACTAATAGACTCCTTACTCTATCTTAAACGTTCCTTAGCGCACGATTTAGGCACATTTAGCCAGAAGAAGACAAGGCATATAGAGAATAATGACCGATTAAGGCTTAACAGAAGACCATAAAAAACAGCATACCGTTTAACTAAGTATTATTAAACAGTATGCTGCACCTTATATTATATAGTTCAATCTATTTAGAACTGGAAATAGATGAATGGTTGTATCTCAGAACTCTTCACCTGCATAATGATGAATATAACGATAGTAATCACGATAGCAGAGAGGACAACCCCACCCTTCTCTAAGACTCGTACACAACGATTTTGCCAAGAATCAGGTATCCAATGGGTAAGAAGAGCAAATATCATCAACATGAATACATACTTATAACCCATGAAGACATCGGGGAGTACGGAAGGATTAAACTTTGTGAACAACTGCTTAACCATAATCCACACGCTATCAAAGTCCTTACAACGGAAGAAAAGCCACGTGAAGCAAAGGACATGGAAAGTGATGAATACTGATAAGAAACGACGAATACCAGATGGATGGTAACGGCGGTCATGCTTCAAAACAGTCTGCGACCAGAACTTATGTACACAAACCAAGGCACCATGGAGTACACCCCATACAACGAAATTCAGGGATGCTCCATGCCATAATCCGCAAGCAGTCATCGCGACCATTTGGTTGAAATACATACGAAGTGTTCCCTTCTTGTTGCCGCCAAGTGATATATAAACGTAATCACGTATCCATGTTGATAGCGAAATATGCCAACGTCGCCAGAAGTCGGTCATGGAGTCGGCCGTAAGTGGCGCATTGAAGTTCATCGGTATCTTAAATCCAAGAAGCAAGGCAATACCGATTGCCATATCAGAATAGCCTGAGAAGTCGCAATAAATCTGTATGCAATAACCATAAAGACCAAGGAGAACCTCACCACCAGAGAAGAGTGTAGGGTTATCAAAGATACGATCAACGAAGTTCTGAGAGATGTAATCAGAGATAACAGCCTTCTTAAACAGACCAATAATGATAAAGAACACACCCTGAGCAAACATCTCACGGCTAATGTGCAATGGCTTACGAATCTGTGGACCAAAGTCGGTTGCACGAGTGATAGGGCCTGCCAAGAGTGTTGGGAAGAAGCTAACAAAGAAAGCATAGTCGAGGAATGACTCCATAGGCTCAGCCTTCTTCCGATAGATATCGACAACGTAAGAGATGGTCTTGAAGGTGTAGAAGCTAATTCCTACTGGTAGGAAGATGTCCCAAGGTTGGAAATTACCACCAATCATCTGCGCCACCATTCCTGCAAAGAAGTTCGTGTACTTAAAGTAAGCCAAAAGTCCAAGGTCGATGAGGAGGCTCAAACATAACCATAATCTTGGATATTTTCCTTTGGCAACACGACGTGCTATATAGAAGTCGCTTACGGTCACGATCAGTAACAATAGGAAATAGAAGCCACTACTCTTATAGAAGAAATAATAAGAGAAGAGCGTCACGAAGAGTAATCGCCCATCCACCTTCTTTCGTAGGCAGTAATATCCTATCATGAAGACGAGGAATATGAAAAGAAAAGCACCAGAAGAGAAGAGGAGCGGTTCTTTTGGATTATATAGAAGAATATCAGATAGCTTTGAAAACTCAAGCCCTCCAATATACGTCTCGATGTTTTGTAAGAGATTATTGATGATAACCATAAACTGGTTGAGAAATATACTTGTTTCCATTTGACTCTATGTTATGTAAATACAAACCTACTGTTCTATCATTTTCTCACGTCTTGTATAATTCTTCTGTCCGGCTACGATAGACTTAAAGATACGCTGACTGACATATTTACCACCTTTATAATTAATGTGTACATAGTCTTTTGTACCCATATCCTGGCTGTCTACGATACGCATCATCGTACCTGGACCTCCCATAGCACGGAAGAGATTATAGAAACCAACATGACAGTCGGATGCAAGTTGCTCTTGATAACCAACTAACATCTCAACACCCTTCATCGTACCATCAGGTGAAGACTTAGACCCACGGTCGGGACTACTAACGATAAGAATACTCGTTTCAGGGAAACACTTGTGGAAAAGGTCTACTACAAGTTTCATGTCACGCATGTACTTCTTCAATCGTTCGGGAGTTGTCTGGGCATCAATAGCGTTAACACCAAACTGGAATACAATAAGATCATACGGACGTACACGTGCAAACTCCTTCAACATCTGTTCTGGAAGTTTGGACAGTGTTATACCTGAAGAACCACGCATACTGAAATTGTCAAGCACGATACCTTCCTTACCTTCCTGTGACGTACCGAAGAGAATAGTATTCGTTCCATCGACCTTGACGGTTGCATGAGAGGTGATGCCGTCCATCTTCACTACTTGTAACTCTGGTGATGGGTTAACACGTTGGTTACTTGTTTTGCCTCCATCTATGTTGAAGCTAACGTTAGCACCTCCTTTTGAACGTAGATAAAGTAATGTACTTGCCCACTTCTCGGTATGTGGATAGTCATGAGACAAAGTGAAAGGAGCATACGTCATTGTGGCTTGACCATTCATGGTATAGTAGCGCTCTGCAATACCTGCTTGATTGACATCATAACTTGCAGGTTTCTTGACCATGTGCTCGGTCAGTCCGGAGAAACTATTATCTACTGTATGCTTGTATTGGTCGAGATCATTACCCGCATCTATCCATCCAACGCCATAACCACCATAGTATTTCTGAAGGTCTTCACGCAAGTCAGCTAATAAGATGTCACCTTCTATATATGAGTCACCATAATAAGCAATACGAACAGGACGCCCTACTTGCTGTTTCTGAACCAATAAGTTCAGTTGACTATAGAAATGATCCAATCCTCCAGGTTTACCTGCAGAATAGTCAACGATACGTTCTGTACCCTTTGGCCACTCCTCCTTAAAGTTGATAACCTTTCCGTCTTTATCATAGGCAACGACAGAAGAAGGCTTCTTAGGCGATGGAATGACGTCTTCGAGTACTTTCTTCTTTTTTGCAAGGTCGCTTAGAATGTCTATTTCACGTAACTTTGTATCCCCTATTGTTAGTGTTGGAAGGAAATGCAATAGGAAAAGGAACAATGCAACTAACAATGTTAGCAGCAGTGTCTTGTATGTATTATCTTTCATTTTACTATATTCTTTTACCTAAATAATCTTTTGTCAGCACGATACTTACTTTTGACTGAAAAGTGATCCTAACTCTTTATCTAATAATTTAATACCTTCTAAGGTGCAATATCCTCGTACAAAGAATAAGATGGCTGCGTAGCCCAGCTCCTCTACATCATACTTCTTATAAAGAAACTGATTCATAATAGCATTCTGTGAAGCCACCGTCAAGATACGTATAATCTCATAGTTTATATTAGGAAGGAATAAACCCTCCTTAATACCACGCTGTATGAAAGAATGAGCATCGCTTTCATATTCCTTATGGAGCTTACGGACATAAGCGAGTAACTCTGGATACATGTGGAGTTCCTCAAAGAAAAGCGGATTTATCTTACCCATCTTCTCTATACGAAAACGACAAACCTCTATGATAATATTGATGACATTCTGTCCAGACTTGTCTATCTCTGCCATAGCCTGGCCTTCTTTCTTCTTATCAAGTCGGATAACTTCAAAGAGCAACTCCTCTTTATTACTGTATATCTCGTAAAGTGTACGCTTTGATATCTTAAGTACATTGGCTATATCGTCCATCTTTACTCTTTATCCCATGTTTATGGAATAAGTTAAGAGCTGCAACGAGGATTCTCTCTTTAAGTTCTTGCCGATAAGTGGTTTCTGTAGTTGTATTATGCATCAAACTTTATTTTTGCGACAAAATTACAAAAAACTTTCATAATGACATCTGATTTAAAGTGGATTTTACTAACTTTGTAAGTCAAAAATACATTTTTGTAATATTAAAAGTAAAAGATTAACTATGGTCAAGGTAACAAAAGAAGCCGCTTTGGAGTATCACAACAACGGCCGTCCTGGCAAGATTGAAGTAAAGCCTACAAAGCCTTATAGTACACAGACAGACCTTAGTCTGGCATATTCGCCTGGTGTGGCATATCCATGCTTAGAGATTCAGCAGAATCCAGATGACGTATATAAATACACAGACAAAGGTAATTTAGTTGCAGTTATCAGTAATGGTACAGCCGTTTTAGGACTCGGTAACATCGGTGCAATGAGTGGAAAGCCTGTCATGGAAGGTAAAGGATTACTTTTCAAGATATACGGTGGTATTGATGTTTTTGATATAGAGGTAAACGAACAAGACCCAGATAAATTCTGCGAGGCGGTAGAGAAGATTGCACCAACCTTTGGTGGTATCAATCTTGAAGATATTAAAGCACCAGAGTGTTTCGCTATTGAGGAACGTCTGAAACGTACGCTTGATATTCCTGTTATGCATGATGACCAACACGGAACGGCTATCATCTCTGCTGCGGGTCTGAAGAATGCACTTGAAGTAGCAGGAAAGAATATCGCTGATGTTAAGTTAGTCGTCAATGGTGCAGGTGCTGCAGCTATCTCATGTACGAAGTTATACATGGCGTTAGGACTGAAGAAGGAGAATATTGTAATGCTCGACTCTAAGGGTGTTATTACTTCTGACTCTAAGAACCTGACTCCACAAAAGGCCCTTTTTGCTACTGACCGCCGTGATATACATACCTTAGAGGAAGCTATTAAGGGTGCTGACGTGTTCGTAGGCTTGTCTAAGGGGAATGTTCTGACACAAGATATGATTCGTTCAATGAACGAGAATCCTATTGTGTTTGCATTGGCTAATCCTGTTCCGGAGATATCCTACGATGATGCAGTTGCTGCCCGTCCTGACGTAATCATGTCTACTGGCCGTTCTGATTACCCTAATCAGATTAATAACGTAATTGGTTTCCCATACATATTCCGTGGTGCCTTGGATGTTCATGCCAAAGCTATCAACGAGGAAATGAAGATGGCAGCAGTACAGGCTATTGCTAACTTGGCTAAAGAAACTGTACCTGACGTGGTGAATGAGGTTTATCATGTAAACGACCTTACCTTTGGTCCTAAGTACTTTATCCCAAAACCTGTCGACCCACGACTGATTACTGAGGTGAGTGCTGCCGTCGCTAAAGCGGCCATGGAGAGCGGTGTTGCTCGCACTCCTATCAAGGATTTTAAGGCTTATAAGCAGCATCTACTTCAGATGTTAGGTCAGGAAACAAAACTAACTCACACCCTTCATGCTACAGCTGCTCAACATCCCCAACGTATTGTCTTTGCTGAAGGTGGTCACCAAACGATGATGAAGGCCGCTGTACAAGCTAAACAAGAAGGTATCTGTGTTCCAATCCTTTTAGGAAACCCTGACCGCTTGAATCGTGTCGCTAATCGTCTCAAACTTGACATTTCTGATATTGAGATTGTTGACATGCGTGCCGATAAAGAACAGGGACGTCGTGCAACATACGCAAAGCACTTAGCTGAAAAGCGTTCACGTGAAGGCTACACATTTGAAGAGGCATACGATAAGATGTATGAACGTAACTATTTCGGAATGTCAATGGTTGAGAATGGTGATGCGGATGCGTTTATCACTGGCCTTTATACTAAATATAGCAACACGATTAAGGTAGCTAAAGACGTTATTGGTATCCGACCAGAGTATAATCACTTTGGTACTATGCATATTCTAAACACTAAGAAGGGGGTATTCTATATTGCTGACACGCTGATTAATCGTCATCCTGATGATGAGGTATTGTCTGACATCGCTAAGTTGGCTGCCAATTCGGTTAAATTCTTCAATGATAAACCTGCAATAGCAATGCTTTCTTATTCTAACTTTGGTTCTGATAAAGAAGGTTCTCCATCGAAGGTACACTCTGCTGTTGAGAAACTGCAAAAGGAATATCCAGAGCTGGCTATTGATGGTGAGATGCAGGTTAACTTTGCCTTGAATAAAGAGTTGCGTGATGAGAAGTTCCCATTCACTCGCTTGAAAGGATTAGATGTTAACACACTCATCTTCCCTGACTTGTCTTCAGCCAACAGTGGTTATAAACTATTACAGGCATTGAGCCCAGAAGCCGAGGTTATTGGTCCTATCCAAATGGGTCTTAATAAACCAATTCACTTTACCGATTTCGAATCTTCTGTGCGTGACATTGTAAACATCACAGCTGTTGCTGCTATTGATGCTTATGTGGAGAAACTAAAGAAGAAGTCATTATAAACAACTAAAAAGAGGGTGTGTCTGTTTTGACACATCCTCTTTTATTTATTAAAAACCATTCTCTCCTCTTTGCTTTACTATTAACCTCTTTTTGAGGAAACCGTCAACCCTTTTTGCGAAACAGGTCAACCTTTTTTGTGAGAATGGTCAATCCTCTTTACGAGAATAATCAATTTTCTCTGCAACATAAAATCATGCTGGGCATACTAAAAAACTTGCCCCATGACACCAATCATGGTGCCAGGGGCAAGAAACGAAAATTAAATTACCGATGTATCGTCATTGATATCACATCAATGGCTTCCCGCTGGAAACATAATTAAAACTAAATTAATCAATTCAGTATTATTAAAACCGAACTTGTTTCTTTTCTTGGATATTGGCCTTATTAGGCTCATTAGCCTTATTAGCCTCATTAGGCCTTATTAGCCTTATTGGCCCTATTGGCCTCATTTGCTCTATTGGCCTTATTAGCCCTATTAGGCCCAATATCCTTTCCTATCCCTGGCCCGCTACTGGGCCACTTCCTCCTCCATTCTTTTTCTTATCCTCCTTTTTCTTGTCTTTCTCTGCTTCCTCCTTCTTCCTCACCGACTCGTAGGAATTTGCGGCTAACTCTCGCTTCAATTCTCCGCCAGGCGTGAAGACAACACGAGGCTTAATGGTTGCGGTCTTAAAATCCTCTTCCTTCTCGGCTCCTTTGCTCGACAGTGTGACACGCATCGAGCCAAACTCGCCCAACTGAATGCTGAAACCATCACGGAGATAATGGGGCAGACAGTCGATAAAGTTATACAACACGTTCGACACATCACCACGCGTCAAGGACGAACGCCCTGCAATGTCACGTGCAATGTCATCGAGCGACTTATGCCCAAGGTTAACAGGGTTAGCATAAAACTTCACTTCCTCCCGCTTCTGCGGATTTTTCTTTGGTACTAAACGAATTTTCATGATTCTTTCGACTTTAAATTATTAATACTATTGTTGTTTATCATAGCGTAGGGCAGCACGCTTCTGCAGCTTTCTTCGTGCTTCTTCATGCTGCCCCATTCTATTTTCTTGTTTATTTCCTGCCTTTCATCGTCTCCTTTTTCCTCCTTTCTGCATCCTCTTCCCGCTAAATGCGTATTCCCTTGCTGCGCAATGCGTATCTACGTGCCGTTAGATGCGGTGAGCGTTGCTGCTGAATGCGGTGAGCGCTGCCGTTAGATACGCATCTAACGGCTGCGCAATGCGTATCTACGAGTTGCTAAATACGTATCCGCCAACACGTAGATACGGTGAGCGCAGCAACGGAATACGCATTCAGCAGAAGTCCTGCTCGTTAGGCACTCCCTCCCCTTCGGGGAGGGCCGGGGTGAGGTTTTACGGAGGTTCTTTAGGTGTCACCTTTTAGAGGGAGACACCTGTAAAGGGGCAATCGCGAGAACTACTGAAGCGCCTCTGCCCTGTTCCCGTTGTAGCCGTTGGTGTAGTTCACGGCGACATGCCAACTGCTCGCGTGCAGGTAGTACGCGTAGTAGCTGCTCCATGAGGTAGCACTTGACGACCAGTAGCGGCAATCGTTACCAACCTCGTTCAGACGACCAGTGTAGTAGAAACCCAAGGCGGGGAGGTAGAAGTAGTTGCCTGCGTCGGCTGCGGAAGGGAGACCTGAGTTGTTGATGCTACTATTGCTATTGTCGTAGACCTTGTTCGTTGTACGCATGTCGGTTGTACCGTCGGCAGATTTCTCGGTGTTATAATGACCCTCTGTCAGTAATACGGATTTCTTCTTAAACCACATGCCACCTTTATATAAATGCCCCATTGTTGTCCATAATTCATCTGCGTCCCAACGTGGGTCGCCGTACATGCAGTACCAAGACAGCTCGTTAGCGTTGGGGAGAGTTGCGCATGAATGGCTACCGTCGAAGCGACCTGAACCCCCGCCATCGTTGTAGTAACGTGGGTCAGTGTTACTATAGGCATAGTTGCTATTACTGGTATAGTTCAATACTGGCTGCCATGGGTTGGCGCTGTTCCATTCGTGACCTGCCCAATAATTCTGCTGAGCATCCCACATGTAGTACTTTGTTCCATCGTAGTCGCGTACGTTGAGGTCAGCTGTCATATCGTAGTAAGTGTTAGAAGCGTATGCTGTGGATGAATATGTCTTTGTAATAGTACCCTCTGTACCTGTTGCATTATCCTTTACCCAATAACGTACCTTTAAGGTATGAGTTCCTGGTTTAATCACCATGTATGCACCGTTAGTAGTTACACTGGCGCTGTTGTTGGTCAGTGGAAAACCGTTTGGATTGCTGCTGCTACCGCTTGTGGTTAAGACTATCTTGTCTCCGTTTGTTACTGTGGAAGCATCCAAAGCACCTGTAGTTGCATTGACGGTGTATGTTTCGGCTATATCGTTGTCAGAGCTTACTTCTACTTTTGTTAAGTTGCAGTTTTGCAGAATAGTGTTACTCGTGTAAGGCTGGAAGACAAGGTAAGCTGGCTGATGCTCTAACTCGAATGCAAACTGATTTTTGCCTGTCACCTTTGTAGCGGTAGCAGTACCGTAATCGCCTGCTGTGCCGAAGTGCTCGGTATTGTCTGGAGCTGTCTGGCTCTGGGCGGTTGAGATACTTACTGAGTTGCCGCTACTGTTCTTGCCCAAGTAATAAACCTTATAACTGCTACTTGCTGTAAACTTACCAGGAACCATATACTTAAAAGCAGCTACCTTCTGAGTTGGAGCGTTGCTACTCTTCTGCAATACGCCATCATCGTCCTTTACGTAGATATAATCGCCTGCTTCCCAATAGAAGTCACTGCTATTATAATCCAATGAGGTGCGGGTCTTTGCCTCGTCACCTGCTATGAAAGTCGTAAGGTTCTTATCGTTATCGCCCTCTTTGTTGGTTGGATTTTGTGCCACATCTTCCTTAGCACAAGATGCAAAAGTCAAGGCAATGCCGAACACGACAGCCAAAGACTTTAGTTGCGATGCGAATGAATATTGTTTCATTGTTTTCTTCATCATTTATTCGTTTTACTTTGTTCTTTTAGTTATTAACTCTCTCTTAGTCTTCCCATGATGCTGGGGCTTCGTTCTCAAAGTATTCCTCATCCCATTGACTTGCCTTAGCAGCAGCTGGACCAGTAGCGTGGTTTGCCTTTTTGTGCTGACTGGGGAAGGACGTATCCATCAAATAAGAGCTTTCGCTTACCTGAACTATTTCACACTCCGGTGCAGGATAGTTCTTCTTTTGTTTCTTTTTCTCCATTGTTTTATCAATTAAAATAGTTATTATTTCGTGCTTAATTTCTTCTTATTTTGTTTATGTAGGGACACAAAAAAGCGAACAAAGGAAACTCCGAAAAGTCCTTTGTTTACAGGGGTTGCACGGCACGCCTCGCGCGCGTATGCGTGAAGAAAAAAGTGGGGAGGTTAGGCCTGGCCTATGAGAGAGAGAGAGAGAGAGAGAGTACAAAATTATTTGGAACTACCAAATAATTTGCGATATTTTTTTCGTCTTTCTTCGTTAAAGAATCTAATGCAGCACAAAGCGTGTCTGCGCCTTTATTTCCTAATAAAGTGCAAACATTTGCTGAATTAATATTCTTTATGACTCTCATCGTTATTACGAGTTAATTTTAATTTAACTGGGCGCAAAGGTAGTGAGAATATATGAAACAAACAAGAAATTAGCTAAAAAATATAAAAGTAAACCGAATTACGTAGTCAATCTTTAACGTTAAGACCGTCGAACACATCGAGCAAAAGCACAATCCTTAGTAGCCCGTTTAGTAACAACCGTCAAACAAAGTATCTTGTCCCTGCAATCATCTGATGAACCCATACTGATGATAAAACTACATCAGAAAAGCTTCCTTACTTGCATACTATTGACAATGCTTGCAACCCTCAGCGCACATGGCTTTGTAAACATTAAACTAATTGGGGACAAGACATTTAAGAGAAAGATTAAGCAAACTACATAAAAGAATAGAAAGCCATATAAACACAAAAGACGGATGCACTTTTGCTGTGCATCCGTCTAATATATATAAGGTGTTACGATTTCTTTTAGAAGAAGAGGTAACGATTGTCAACAACATTTGCTTTGAGGATAAGATCCTGCATGAAGTTGCTGATTAATTGCATATTCATCTGAGCAGTCTGCTGCATAACCATTGCTTCGTTATACTTAGAGCCAGCACGCATAGCCTTCTTCACTACTTGGAACACATAGACACCAGCGTTACCCTTAACAGGAGCCTTAGAGAACTTACCAGCAGCTGTTCCTGCAACCGCACCAGAGAGGGCAGGCTCAACAGAACCAGTAGCCTGAACGAAGGCAGGGGCAGAGAACGTAATCTGATTAACCGTAGAAACATTAGCACCCTTTGACTGAGCCGCAGCAATAGAGTTGACACCCTTCAGCTTTGCCATGAGCATCTCAGCCTTCTTGTCCTTCATTACTTCACGCTTGAGAACCTCCTTAACCTGTGCATCATCCCATGGCCGATAACCCTGTGGGTGAATAGCTGTCAAAGCAACTACTAAGAGATGGTCATTATCGCCACACTCGTAGAGCGGGGAAATCTCACCTTGCTTAGCACTAAAGAGCCACTTAAGTGCATCATGTGTACCTTGAATACCACCAACATAATGCTCAGCAGTAGAGAGGTCGTTAAGCGACTGTACACGATAGCCAGACTTAGAAGCATTCTTCTCAAGTTCAGCAACAGAAGAGCTCTTAGCAACAAACTCAGAGAACTTATTATAAGCATTGCTGCGTGTATCCTTAGAGAAGTCAATAGGCTTCTTGATAATAGCTGCAGTTGTCTTAGTTGTGAAAGCTTTCTTGTCAAGAACCTGCAAAATAACATTACCCTGTGTGAGCGCAAGGTTCTGAGTAGCATTCACCTCACCATTAAGCAAAGCATTGACAAAAGTACGATTATCAACACTCATAGTTGGTGCCATCTCATACTGCTGACCAGTAAACCAAGCCTTCTCACCCGTCTGACCGTAACGCTTAGCGAGAGCCTCAAAGTCAGCACCGCCAGCCAAAGCCTTCTGAATAGAATCAGCCTTTGCACGTGCCTCATCAGGAGTAGCAGCGCCAACACTAATCTGGCGGAACTGTACTGAGTCTGGCAACTGTGCCTTTGAGAATACGCGAATTACATTCAACGTATTGTCCTGGCTATTCTCGAACACACCAGTTGTACCCACAGAAAGCGAATCAATCTTTGAAGCAATATCGGGATACTGCTGGTAAGCCTTACTGCTTACAGGAAGACCAAGATAAGCAATCTCAGAACCACTCTTACTGATAACACCTGAAGGGTCGGTAGCTGTTGCAAGCTGATGCTGGAAATCATTCATCTCCTTAGCAACCACCTTACGGTCGGCAGCGCTTGCCTTAATCTGATAGTCAACAAACTTAATATCACGCATCTCAACTCTCTGACGGAAAGCAGGCTTGAGTTCGTCGTACTTAGCCTTTAAGTCATCATCTGAAATCTTAACATCAGCGTCCTTCACAGAGCTATAAGCTAAAGAAGCAAGCTGAATCTGACTCTCCTCATTGTTGTCCTTGAAAGCCATCGTAGCTTCAGCCTTATTAGAGAGAACACAACTTGCGAGTAAAGCCTGATACTTCTGACCAAGCAATTGTGTACGTAAGTTCTTCTCTACGAAGAGCCAATAGTCATAGACAGCCTGCATCTGATCAAGCTCTGGCGACTTAGCTGCCTTGGCCTTATTATAACTATCAAAGAATTGCTTGAGTGCATTAACGTCGAAACGACCGGTCTGCTGGTTAACAAATGGTGTCTGTGTCAACACTGGGTTCGTACCCTCACTCAATACGTTTTCAATTTCCTTCTCCGTAACAGTGAGACCAACCTTCTTTGCATCAGCCTCAAGTACACGACTGCTTACCAACTGCTGCCATACTTGGTCCTTTACCTGGTTAAGCTCTTGTTCAGAGAGGTTATCACGTTGCATGGTAAACTTAATTGCTGACTGATATTCATCAATCAACTTCTGGTACTCCTGGACGCTAATATTCTCGCCCAAAATCTTACCAATTTGCTGATGCGACTCACCCTTCATACCTTCACATGAGCGGGCCGCATCTCCAGCCAAGAATGCAATCAAGGCAAGGCTGATAGCACCTACCAGTATAGCCCCTTTGCTTCTAATTTTTCCTAATACTGCCATTTTAGATTTATTATTTGATTTTAATTATTCTATTCAGTATGACAAATTGCGCACAAAAATACAAAAAAATGGGCAAGTATCATAATTTTTCTTTTAGAAATTACTCTGTATCATTGACTTTTAGCCGTACGAGTTCTATTTTAGTCATCGTCTTTTTGATTATCTTAAACTCATATTGACCAACTGTAACAACTTCGTTCAGTTTCGGGAAACTTTGATAGACATGCAACAGTAAACCACCAACAGTCATGTAATTGTCGCTTTCTGGTAAATCAAGATTGAACATCTCATTTACCTTATCTATCTCTAAACGTGCCGAAAGAACATACTCTTTATCGTTTATCTGCTTAGCAATATACTTTGTATTATCGTGTTCGTCTTCTATTTCACCAAAGATTTCCTCAACGATATCCTCTAATGACACAATACCGCTGGTACCACCAAACTCATCAACAACTACACCTAAACTCTTCTTTTGAAGTAGGAAAACTTGCATCAGCTTCTGCGCTGCCATCGTCTCCGGAACAAACGGCAACTGACGGATATGGTCTTTCCAATTCTTTGGCGAACGGAACATCTCAGAGGAATGAATATATCCCTTTATGTGATCAATATCTCCTTCGTAAACAATAATCTTAGAGTTACCACTCTCAATGAACATCTGCTGCAATTCTTCCAAGCTACAACTCTCTTCGACAGCTTTAATCTCTGTACGAGGAACCATACAATCACGCACCTTCGTGTCTTGAAAGTCCAAAGCATTTTGGAATATCTTTACTTCATCTTCGATATCATCTTCGTTCTTAGCATTCTCTATTGTACTCTGCACAAGATGGTCGAGGTCAACCTTCGTAAACGTACCATCGTTCTCTTCCTCATCTATTTTTACACCGACCAAACGCAGAAGAACACGAGCAAGGAAGGTCGCAAAACGACTAATAGGCCAAAGGATAATAAAAAAGATATAAGCCAAAGGAGCGAAGAACGTAAGTAGTCGGTTCGGATTGCTCCTAAATAAGGTCTTTGGCAAGAACTCACCTGTAAAAAGAATGACAAGTGTAGATAATAACGTATCCAACACCACACGTGTAGCCGAGTCAAACGAAGCAAATAGCGTAGTATCGAAGATTTGCGCAAAGAAGATACCATAGATAACAAGTACTATATTGTTACCTACAAGCATAGTAGACACAAAGCCGTTTGGATTGTTGTAATAGATGGTCAAACACTTCTGTGCAATACCGTCCTTCTCCTTATCCATCTCGGCAAGAAGACGATTACTCGAAACGAAAGCAATCTCCATTCCTGAGAAGAAAGCGGAGAGTGCCATCGCAATAATTATTCCTATGATTAAATTTATATCCAATTTCTATAATTATTGTTTAACTACTGGGCCTTTCATATTGTCAACGTGTGTGGTATCCATTGGTGCAAAAGGAGGAGCAGCAGGCGACATCATATCCTTATCTGAGAATATACCCCACCCTTTTGTCTGACGTATTTCATAATTCGTCATCTGTTCATCACTATGGAACCAATTACCTTCTAACTCTTTATCTGGCGTTTTAAGATGAGAATAGGTGTACGACCACATTTCATGGTTCCTCTCATCCCAGTATAGTTCATTACTATAAAAGGACAATCCCTGCGCTGTCAGAATTCTGACTCGTCCATGAAGTTGCCAACGACGGTCTCTATCAGAATAGACAGCAGTATCACATTGAATATATCCTACCACATGCTTCTTCAAATCAAACTGTGTTAGTAGGATTCCTTTATTGAAAGTCCAACGTGAAGAGTTATCTTTATTCTGATTAATATCCCATTGTTCAGTAACAATACGATACTTGATTACGCCCGAGTCAGAAATAAGCGTATTGACACCATACGTCGTCATAACCGGCACCGAGTCACGGTCATGAATAGCAGGAGCTGTATGCTCATGCTCCTCAGAACAGGAAACTATGGCACAGCTCGCTGTAAGTAATACCAAACATATTATAAGAGAATAAAGGCTTGAACGCATATTATTCTACCTTGAACTTAGCAAACCAACGCTCATTGAAGGTCAGACCAACGTTGATACGGAATGTATTTTCCTTTATCAGACCTGTCGCACTCTGGTTTACCCACTCTGCACTAATATTCAACATACTACGATTATTATAGGCATTCATAATAGGAATACCTACACCAAGGCTTGCTGATAATTCACGTGGACCGTCTTGTCCATTTATCTTTAAGTATGGACTTGCATAGCTGAAGCCAGCACGATAGTGCATACGACTAAGAAACCACGATAACGTTCGCCCTTGCAATAATCACCACCAAGCGTCAACTTGTGACGATCATTAAACTGTCCATCAACAAGACTATAGCTTGTCGTACCATTAACAGTATTGAGTTGTGGGTATCTTATCTTAGCCCACTTCTGCAACTGATAGTCAACACCGAACTTTAGACGATTGTTATGATTAAACATCAAACCAACACCGAAGGTATGTGGGAGTTCAAAAGCCTTTGAAACAATATAACGCGTTGTATCCGAAACGCTTGTCTGTGAGTTAGTTGATATCAAATCACACTCTGGTTCTGCATTTAACGTGTGTCCAAGAGAATAGGCTAAACCCAAGGTCAACTCGTTCTTTCTGTCAATAGGATAAGTATATTGCACACCAAAGTCGGCCTTATAACTCTTCACCTGCGCTGTATAGTTCTTAGAAAGGGTATTTACGTAACTATCACTATATGAATTAGTAGAATTACGATTTAGTGTTCCCCATAAATAAGCAATGTTCGCACCAAAAGAGAAGCCCTTGAATGGCTCCCAACCCGCACCCAAGTAAACGAGATGCAAACCACCATTACCACTATACGTATTAGAATAGGTGGCATTAGGAGACGATGTACTTGGGAAAGCATTTACATTCTGCGTGTTACTAAAGTTGTAACCCACATTTGTATAAGGTAAGAGACCAAAGCTCACACCCACGTGCTTAAACGCTCTAAACGATGCAACAACATATTCAATATCAGCATTCTGGGCATTGATCTTCTTTCCCTTCTCTTCAAAATTAGTCAACTGAAGACTTAAACCAGCATCGAAAATAAACGAAAGAGAGTCAACGGAAGCGTATGAAGCAGGGTTCATGTAGTTAACCTGGCTGTGCTCATGAAAGCCGTACGCCAGTCCGTTCATTCCACGATTAAAACTTGTTGCCTGAGAAGCCAAAGCGCCTAATCCATACTGGCTATATGGAGAGTTCGTACCACTTTGAGCTGACACTTGTAAAGCAAGTCCTACAAGGAATGCTGTAGCAATTATCTTTTTCATTCGCTTTCTTTTTCTTATTCTGACGATATGTCTTAACGATATATTGGCGCAAAGTTATTAAAAAAAATCTATATTGCAGAAAAACAATAAAGGATTTTGAATTTTAATAGTAATGTTCAATAAATATTTCCAATACAAAAGTTATGATTTCTTACCTTCGTTAGTCGGAGACGCACTAAACGTTTGTAGTGGTAAAGCCTACCGAATGAAGTCGAATATAAAAGCTCATATAACGAAATTAGTTTTATTTTTATTTGCTGTCACATTTAACATTTAAGGTTAATTCATTGTATTATAAGCAATTAAGAACATATTAAAGATGACAGAAATGACAGGAAAATTGATTCTAAGAAAATCGTCTCATACGAGCAAGCAATTTAGATATGCTTGAAAAGGCAAGGGTTATCACTGATCGATAAGAAAGAATGGAATCGAATGTAGATTATAAGGTTACTGCTTTCATAAACTGCTAACAAAAGTTTATGGGTGCTCTACGACTCAAAGAAACCACAGCCAAAACAGCGTTTTTTCATACATAGCGAGAGTACTCGAAGAACCATTAAGCCTAAAAAAGTACAACGTAATATCACTCATCTTAGCTTTAATTTCTGTGATGTTTCGTGCCAGAACAGACCTTTGTAAAGCTACGCCTATAAGCAAGATTTCTGTGTTGTTCTGCGATAAATATTCATCGTATTATTCATATTAGACCACCGAGAGGAAACGAAGAAATACTCAACATAATCTTTAGAAATGTAAGGATATTTCAATAATCACACCCTACAGATTCGGAGAAGAGGGTGGGAATGGAATGAGAAGATGCTCTTCAACGTCGAAGAACACGCCCTTCTTGCACGTTAAAGACGCCCTTCTTGGAGCAAGAAAGGCATCTTCTTAAACGCTACATATAACATCCTGATTATATGAATGTTATAAACTTACCCTAAAGAAAAGATATACCAATCTTTTGAAGATACTTAAACCTCTCCTATGTAATCATTTTTTACAATCAAACAAATATCTTTGAAATAGGAAGTGATTACTGAAATTACTCTATGATGAAAGCGACAAATGCAGTAATACACATTCATCTCTCAGGGAGTTACGCTGAATTTTGCACACAAGCAGAGGTCAAAGAGAATCATGAGGAATGTCTGAAAGACTATAAAAATGTCGACTGAACACTACAGAAGACAAGCTGCTTAATAAGTTTTATTAGTCAACAATAATTTTTAATAAGCTTTCTTTGTGCTCTCATGCTTTTTTAGTAACTTTGCGACGAATATGAAGAAAGGATTACTATATATTGTCTTGACTGCTCTCTTGTCTGTCGTTAATATTACGGCAGGGGCTCAGTCTATGAATAATAACGATAGTATTCAAATATCCCTCTTAACTTGTTCGCCTGGAAAAGAGGTTTGGGCGCAATATGGACACACCGCCATTCGCTATTATGACAAGGGGAAAGGATTAGACTTGGCCATTAACTATGGTATATTCTCCCTTGATCAAACCTACTTTATTCCTCGTTTTGTACTTGGGATGACCGATTATCGCATGGGCATACAAGCCATGGATGATTTCCTCACACAATATAGTTACGAGGGACGAGGCGTTGTAGAGCAGGTTCTGAACTTATCACCTAAGGACAAGGAAGTTATCTATGAGGCCTTACAGGAGAACATGAAGCCAGAGAATGTGGTTTATCGTTACAACTATTTCTTTGACAACTGCACCACAAGGGCCCGTGACATGATTGTCAACCATCTACATGGAAGGGTTGTTTATCCGCCAGTTAAACCAGATGCAACGTTCCGTTCTATGATAGATAAATGGAACTATAAAGATAAGTGGTCACAGTTTGGGGGAAGACCTCCTACTGGGTGTGAATGCTGACCGTAAGACAACAAAGTCTGAACAGCAGTTTCTACCAGAGAACTTAAGGATTGATTTCGATAAAGCAACCTATAATGGGAAGCCTTTAGTAAAGGAGACTAACGAACTATTGCCAGCTGAGACAACAGAGGCAGAGCCTTCGTCACTACTCTCTCCCATCTTTGTTGCATTTCTTTTTGCAACCATCAGCATCATAATAACGCTCTTTAGCTATCGAAAACAGCGTGTTTACTGGCTTTGGGATGCCGTTTTAATGCTAACATCAGGGCTTATAGGTATTATTCTCTTTATAATGATATTCTCGCAACACCCATGTGTTAGCTTGAATTTCATCATCTTCTTCTTCAATCCTTTACCTTTGTTCTTTCTTTATCCTACCCTTAAAAGGAAGAAAACATTGTGGTGGAAGATATGGGGAATACTTATTATAATAGGACTTCTCGGACGTTTTATCCAAGAAATACCCGTTCCAATAATAATTGTGGCATCATTCTTGCTATTACACTGCATAGTACATTTACGAATTAGCAAATCGGTTACTACCGTGAAGTAATTCAAAGAGATAAAAGATAATGAATAAATACATCACCGCTTTACTTGTCGTTCTTGCGACAACAGGAGTAGAAGCACAGAGCTATCAGTCTGTGCTAAAGATAGCATTGGGTGATGTTAACATCGAAGACCTCTGTCATCAACAAGCATTTAAGGGCGTTGAACAAGATATATTGTCTGTTCTTGAGGCCTTTAAGCAGATTAAGGAGGACGAAGAAATAGAACCTGCACAAAACAAAGCAGTATTTGTTGCAGACTTATATGACAACTATCCTACTGATTTCAAAGCTAAATCAAATAACTACCAAAAGTTAAAACAATTCCTTCCAAACCCTTCGTCGAGGAGTGGAATTAAGATTCGCGCCCCCAATCGCTATTCTTTATCGTAACAAGCAACTATTTAATATTAGCTTGCTCGGAATTAGTAATATAATATGGGGTGGTAACTACCTCACGTATAAATAAACAAACGATTTAGAATAAATGAATTTCAATAAGATATTAAAGGCAATTTTTGGAGACAAATCAACACGTGATATGAAGCTTATTCAGCCTTACGTTGACAAGGTTAAGGCTGCATATCCAGAGATAAAAGCACTTAGCAATGATGAATTGCGCGCCAAGACAAAGGAGATACAACAGTATGTTCAGGACGCAGGTAAGGAACAACGAGAGAAGATAGCAGAACTTCGTGCAACGATCGAAGCGACACCTCTTGAAGAGCGTGAGGCTATCTTCAATCAAATAGATAAACTTGATAAAGAGGCTTTGGACAATTATGAGAAAGCACTCGACGAGGTTATGCCTGTTGCCTTCTCTATTGTTAAAGATACCGCACGCCGTTTCTCAGAGAATGAAGAGACAATTGTCACCGCTACAGACTTTGATCGCGAGTTGGCAGCCGACCCTTCAAAGGACTTTATTACCATTGATGACGATAAAGCTATCTACCATAATCACTGGACAGCAGGTGGTAATGACTTGAAATGGGAGATGGTTCACTACGATGTACAGATATTTGGTGGTACCGTTCTACATCAAGGTAAGATTGCTGAGATGGCTACTGGTGAGGGTAAAACGCTTGTTGCTACCCTACCAGTATTCCTCAATGCCCTCACAGGAAACGGTGTTCACGTCGTGACAGTCAATGACTATTTGGCAAAGCGTGACTCTGAATGGATGGGACCACTCTATATGTTCAATGGTCTTTCAGTTGACTGTATCGATAAGCACCAACCTAACTCGCCTGCTCGTCGTAAGGCTTATCAAGCTGATATCACCTTCGGTACTAACAACGAGTTCGGTTTCGACTATCTACGTGACAATATGGCAGTGTCACCAGCAGACCTTGTACAACGCCAGCACAACTATGCTATCGTCGATGAGGTCGACTCTGTGCTGATTGACGACGCTCGTACACCACTTATTATCAGTGGTCCTGTACCAAAGGGTGACGTTCAGATGTTCGAAGAATTCCAACCATTGGTTCAGAGTCTGTATGAGGTTCAGCGCAAGCAAGCTACTGAGCTTCTTTCTGAAGCACGTCATAAGTTGGCTGAAGCACAGAAGAATGCTAACAACAAAGAGACTTTCCAGAAATTACAAGAGGAAGGTTTCCTTGCCCTCTATCGCTCATTTAAGGCACTGCCAAAGAACAAGGCTCTCATTAAATACCTCTCTGAAGAAGGTATCAAGGCTGGTATGCTGAAGACAGAGGAGTATTACATGGCTAATAACAACCGTGAAATGCCAAAGGCTATTGAGCCTCTCTACTTCGTAACAGACGAGAAGATGAATTCATGCGACCTTACTGATAAGGGTACTGCATGGTTGGCTAATCAGGTTAAGGACGATCAGCTCTTCGTCTTACCAGATATTGCAACAGAGCTTTCCGCACTTGAGAAGCAGAAAGATGACCATGTTATTGATGAGCAGACATACATCGAAAGAAAAGATGCAATGATGGCTCACTATGGTGTTCAGAGTGAGCGTGTACACACCTTACAGCAACTTCTGAAGGCTTACACCATGTTCAATAAGGACGATGAGTATGTTGTCTTGAACGGTGAGGTTAAGATTGTCGACGAACAGACGGGTCGTATCATGGAAGGTCGTCGTTGGAGCGATGGCTTACACCAAGCTGTTGAGGCAAAAGAGCACGTTAAGGTGGAGGCAGCGACACAGACTTTTGCTACCATCACCTTACAGAACTACTTCCGTATGTATCACAAGCTTGCAGGTATGACGGGTACTGCTTCAACCGAGGCGGGCGAGTTCTGGGATATCTATAAGCTCGATGTTGTTGAGATACCTACGAACCGTCCTATCCAACGTAAGGATATGGAAGACCGTGTTTATAAGACTGCACGTGAGAAATATGCGGCTGTCATCGACGAGGTTGAGACTATGAGAAATCAAGGCCGTCCATGTCTTGTGGGTACAACATCCGTTGAGATTAGTGAACTCTTAAGCAAGATGCTTAACATGCGTAAGATCCCTCACCAGGTATTGAATGCAAAGCAGCACCTTAAGGAGGCTCAGATCGTAGCTGAGGCTGGTCGTTCTGTAGACGGACTCGGCGCTGTTACCATCGCAACTAACATGGCTGGTCGTGGTACCGACATCAAACTCACGCAGGAAGTTAAGGATGCTGGTGGTCTTGCAATCATTGGTACTGAACGTCACGAAAGCCGCCGTGTAGACCGTCAGTTGCGTGGTCGTGCTGGTCGTCAAGGCGACCCTGGTTCATCAGTGTTCTATGTCTCACTTGAAGACAAGCTGATGCGCCTCTTCGGTTCAGAGCGTATTGCCAAGGTAATGGACCGCCTCGGCTTTGAAGATGGTGAGCGTATTGAGAGTTCAATGATATCTAATAGTATCGAGCGTGCCCAGAAGAAGGTTGAAGAAAACAACTTCGGTATCCGTAAACGTCTGTTGGAATACGATGACGTCATGAACAAGCAGCGTACGGTTATCTATGAGAAGCGCCGTCACGCATTGATGGGTGAGCGTATTGGTATGGATATTTCTAATATCATCTGGGACCGTTGTGTAAACATAATCGAACGCAATGACTACGAAGGATGCAAAGAAGAGTTCTTGAAAGTACTCGCAATGGAATGCCCATTCACCGAAGAGGAGCTTGCTGCAGGTCATACTGAAGAACTTGCTGAACGCAGTTTCCAAGCTGCTATGGACGCCTTCACACGTAAGACAGAGCGTATCCAGACTGTTGCATGGCCTATTATTAAAGAGGTGTATGAGAACCAAGGGGCAATGTACGAGCGTATCATGGTTCCTATCACAGATGGACAACGTGTCTACAACATTCCTTGTGACTTGAAAGAAGCTTACGAGAGCGAAGCTAAATCGGTTGTTAAACAGTTTGAGAAGGTTATCCTCCTCCATATCATCGACGATGACTGGAAAGAGAACCTACGTCAGTTAGACGACCTACGTCACTCTGTTCAGAATGCATCATACGAGCAGAAGGACCCATTACTCATCTTTAAGCTGGAGAGTGTAAAGCTGTGGGACAACATGATTGACGATATGAACAACCGTACAGCAAGTGTTCTTATGCGCGGTCAGATACCTGAGATGCAGCCTGCTGAGGATATTCAGGAAGCTGCTCCAGAGCAACATAGCCAGCAGTACAAGGAGGAGAAGGTTGAACTTAACGACCCTAACCAGGTTGCTGCAGCTCAGCATGACACTCGTGAAAGTGCACAAGAAGTGAACCACACGCCATATCGTGCTGACAAGATGCCTCGTCCTAATGACCCATGCCCATGTGGTAGCGGTAAGAAATTCAAGAATTGCCATGGTCGCGATATTCGTTAATAACCTTATAAAGACTTTCGGGGATAAGACAGCTGTGTCTATCCCCGAATTTTGTTTCCCTTCTAACGAAATTATTGGACTTGTTGGGAATAATGGTGCTGGTAAGACTACGCTCTTCCGACTGATTCTAAACCTCATAAAGGCCGATAGCGGTGATGTTAATTTCTGTCTGTTGGATGAGACAAACAATCAGTGTGAAGACAAACTTAGCCTTAGTGGGACAAGGATCTCCCATCTTGAAGAGTCATGGAAGAACTATGTCTCTGCCTATCTTGATGAGAGTTTCCTTATTGATTTCCTTACGCCAAGAGAGTTCTTCACCTTTATTGGTAAAGTCAATAACATCGAGGAAGAAAGATTAGAAGAAAGAATTAAGGCGTTCTCTCCCTTCCTTAGTGAAGATATCCTTAACGGGAAAACCTATATTCGGGAGCTTTCTGCAGGCAACAAACAGAAGGTTGGTATTGTTACTGCCCTGCTTCACTGCCCTAAGTTTGTAATTCTTGACGAACCATTCAACTTCCTTGACCCCAGTAGTCAGAACCAACTAAAGGACTTACTGTCCATGTATAGACAACAAAATCAAGCTTCTATTCTCATTTCCAGCCATAACCTACACCACACAACGGATATTAGTGACAGAATAATACTGATGGAGAAGGGCGCAATCGTTAAAGACATAGATAAGATAAACGACATTTCAATAAAAGAATTAGAGAACTACTTCTTATAGAAATGGCTTCTATAAGAGATAAAAACCATATAATCTGTAAAACATTTTCCACCCTACTTTATCACGGAACATGCCCTATTGCCTTCTAAAAGACGCCTAACAAGCTTGAAGAACATGCCCCTCTTGCGTGTTGTTAACGCCCTTCTTGCATCTAATTAGGCCTCTTCTTCAAACGTCATCATAACTTATTGGTTATCTGCCTGTTGTGGGTTTACATTTTACTCATATCTATCATTTAATTACATGATATTTTGATGATTAAATGTAATTATTTTTTATTACTTACATGACAGTGCTTCTCAAGGCTATTGGCCACACGCTTGAAATGTGTTAACATGAGAAATATAACTTATTGTTGGTATCTGATATGACTTCTCCGTATAAGTTCGATAGACAATGGTGACTTACTATACCTTATTATAATGACATTTATTACGCTTCTACCTATGTTCAAATGCTGTGTCAAACATTAACACACATCGCATAAATAGTAACCACGATCGTGATATATCATTGAAAGATAACAGTTCGTAAGTAATAAGACTATATACAACCCATGTTAGTGTGGCTCAGCAGGTTAAACAGTGTTCGTTCCCAAAGCAAATGCCATACAGTTCAAGACTGAGTAGTTTAATAGGAAGGTTTAATCCTTATTCAAGTTTTCGGATAATAACGCCCTACAATATATCCATTGATTTCAAACATCTTATATCAATTAAACACAACAACGTTGTAAACTATTACAAAAAATATTATTTATAACAATTCCAATAATACCTACATGTTATGAAGGTAAAACCAATAAGGTAGATAACGTTTCTCATTAAAGGCAAAGAATATCCACAATTTTAGGTATTGTCAATTCTTTCATAATATTATAACTTTGCAAGCAAATTATAAATATCTAAATAATAACTCTAATGAGGAAGTTTACATCAGGTATTATTTTAGCTACACTATTATCAAGTGCAGCCGTAGCACAAGCACAAGTAAACGCAGCTGACTCTGTAATGAACCATGCCAAGGGAAATAAACTAAGCCTTGGTGGATATGGCGAGGCTGCTTATTCACGTAACTTTTATAGTGACAACGGAAATCGTTATACGACACCTGGCCTTTACAAGAAGGACCCAAGTCATGGAAGATTTGATATTCCACATGCCGTTATCTACCTTGGTTACGATTTCGGAAAGGGCTGGTCATTAGGTTCTGAGATTGAGTTTGAACATGGTGGGTCTGGTTCTGCTATCGAATACGAGGCAGATGAGGCTATTGAGTTCGAACATGAAACAGAGAAAGGTGGCGAGGTTGAACTCGAGCAGTTCTGGTTGCAGAAGTCATTTAGCAAAGCTTTCAATATCCGTGCTGGTCATATCGTTGTGCCATTTGGCTTAGTTAACGCTCATCATGAGCCATTAAACTTCTTCACTGTCTATCGTCCTGAGGGAGAGAATACTATCCTCCCAAGTACATGGCATCAGACAGGTATTTCCTTCTGGGGTAGGACGGGCGACTTTAGCTACGTTGCACAGATGATTGCTGGATTGGATGCTTATCATTTCAGTCGCGCCAATTGGATTCAGAAAGGTACGTCAAATCCATTCGAGTTTGAGGTTGCTAATAAGTATGGTTTCCTCGCTCGCGTAGACAACTATACTATCCCTGGCTTACGCATTGGTGTTAGTGCATACGCAGGACAGGCTATGCACAACAACGTTCCACATGATAGTGAGAAGGGAGAGAAGAAGAAGATTAAGGGTAATGTTTATCTTGGTAGCTTAGATTTCACCTATAATAAATATAACTGGATTGCGAGAGGAAACATTGACTATGGTTATGTAAGTAATGCGAACCAGATTTCTGGCCTCTCATACCCTAATGTTCAGTATGTTAAGCCATACGAGTCAGGTAGTGGTAAATACTTCGGAAGTCATGCTATGGCTATGATGTTTGAGGTAGGTTATGATATTTTCTCCCAGATACACAAGTTGCGTGAGGACAATCAGAAGCTTTATGTCTTTGGACACATTGAGCACTATGACTCTTACATCCATGCTACAACCAAGCAATGGACTAACAGAACAATCCTTGCAACTGGTATCAACTATTACCCTATCCCACAGATTGCAATCAAGGCAGAGTACAACTACCGCAATCTGAAGAAGGGTTACAACGACGAACCTTCTATTAACATCGGTATAGCTTACGAAGGTTTCTTCCTCTAAAAAGCAAAGAATAAAGATTGTATAACCATAATTAAAAAGGGATTATAATGAAAAAAGTAACAAAACTTGCTATGTTCCTCCTTGCAGGAACATTAGCTACAGGCTTCGTATCATGTAGTAGTGATGATGATGAAGTTATTAACACAACAATTCTTACACCTGAACAGCAATCAGCTTTAAGCCAGGCTGAAAGCGAAAGTAGAGCAAACGCTAATAAAACGGAGATGGGTAAGGTTGTTGCAAACTACATTAATGAAGTTGTTAAACCTACATATTTAGACTTGGCAGAGAAGTCTGACATTCTTTACAAGGCTTGCCAGAATCTTTATCAGAAGCGTAAAGCTGGTACATTGACCCAGAATGACATCGATGCAGCTTGTGAGGCTTTCAAAGGAGCACGTCGAGATTGGGAGCAGAGTGAGGCTTTCCTCTATGGTGCTGCTTCTGATAATGAGATTGACCCACATATCGACTCATGGCCACTCGACCATGATCAGTTAACAAGAGCATTGAATAATGCAGATGTTATCGCAGGTATTAATGGCGAGAATCCAGCCAAGTATGTTTATGACAACAATGGTAACTTCGACTCTGTATTAGGTTTCCACGGATTGGAGTTCGTTCTCTTCCGTAATGGTAAGAACCGTACCGTAGCAGACTTCAATGCTGAGAAAGAGAAAGAACAAGGCCTTACAAGCGTAAGTACAGTGAACGAAGCAGCCTTTGCAGCAGCTGTTGCTGGTGACCTCCGAAACATGACTTACCTCTTGGAATATGGCTGGTTAGGTACAAGTATACCAACTTCTCACGTGAACCAGCTTGCTGATGCAATGTGGGTAGTTAATGGAACACGTCACAGAGGACTTTCTGCAAAGAATATCCCATACCGTGATTACTCACAGTTCGCCACTACTGAGAATGGTATGTTTGCTTCATGGCATGAGACACTGAACAATATATTCATTGGCGGATGCTCTGGCATCTGCGAAGAAGTTGCTGAACAAAAACTTGGTCAGGCTTATCGTAAGGCTACAGGTACTGGTACGGCAGACGATGCAGCTAACTACATCGAGTCACCATACAGTAAGCGTTCATTCCAAGACTACCAGGATAACATCTATTCTATCAAGAACTCACTCTATGGCGTACGTGGTACAGAGAATATCTCTACTCCAGCTCAGTACTCTATCATGAACTTCTTGAAGAATAACAACTATCCTAAATATAATGAATTGAACACTACTCTTAACGAGGCAATCGCTGCCTTGGAGACAGCTAAGAAGAGTGGCGTTGCTTTCATTGATAATCCAGGTCATGCACAGGTTAAGACTTGCATCGAGAAGGTTACTGCCTTGAATGAAGCACTTAATGCTGCTGGTACATGGATAAACCAACAGACAGATAAGTAATCCAACTCTTGCAAATCTGAAAAGTAAATATAAATAATAAACGTAGCTTTGTCTTCTTTAGGACAGGGCTACGTTTCAAACGTAAATTTAACTATAAAACATTATGAGACACAACAGCTATAGCAAATACTTACTTGCTGGAGCACTCTTATGTGCATTTGCTGCATGTTCTGACGACAATGTTACGCCAGACAATCCACAGCAACCATCAGAACCTGAGACAAAGTACATTGGTCAGGCAGTAGGTAATTTCTCTGCAGACGAATGGTACCCAGGTGGCAAACTTGGTACAACAGAGAACACCGCCGCAGGTGGTTATGAGGACAACACACCAGCTATCGACGAACAAGGACTAACCGATCTCTTCAACCAAGGAGATATGATGGCAAGTGCTAAGTACACCCTCAGCACCGAGCCTTACAAAGGTTGGGGTCCTGTTGCATCCCGTCGTTCATGCGAGTATTGCCACTCTGGAGGTTATGCTCACGGTCATAGCCGTAATGACATGGAGCCAGTAAAGGGCAACGGTTACATTGTTTCAGTTTATACACCTGATGCTCCAGGCAGCAACAATGGTACTCCTATCAATCAGCTCACAACCTTTACGATGTTGCAAGCCGTCGAGCCGTTCTTACCTCCTGTTGATCCGAAGCAAATACACATCACATGGCATGACGTAACATCTATGCCAAGTGGTTTGCCAATGCAGTTCCCTGATGGTGAGAAGTTTAATCTTCGTTATCCTTCAGTATCTATTCCACAGTCAGCATTCAACACTGACCCAGTACCAAGCAATTATGAAGTACGCTTGATAGCATCTTGTAACTTCCAAGGACTTGGTTTGATTGATGCTATCTCTAATGAAGACTTGGAGAAACAATACAAGGCAGAGGGACGCTTTGTAGAGTTGAACCCAGAGTTCTGGGACAATACAACAAAGCAGTTGAAGCCTGAGGCTTGGGCAGAAGATGCTTTTGGCAATAAGTTCGTAAAGCGTTTCAACTACGATTTGCTCGATGGTTGTCTTGAGAACGACGTTGCTCTTTGGGACGAGTTGAATATTCTTCGTTCAGACATCAAGCACATCTGTTCTACAGAACCATGGGCAAAAGCAATGTCAGAGAACGAGAACGTGATTAGTTACATCCAACAGCATGGTAGTAATCCAAACTCTTACGTACATCCATACTACAACGATGGAACTCGTGAAGGTATCAAGAAGGCTGTCCGTTACTTGCTTTCACCAAGCGACAACGTAAACCTCTACAACAATCCTTACTTCAACTTCAAGCCAGAGGTGAGCGATGATGCCTATCACGCATTCATGGTATGGCATAGAGGTATCGCTGTTCCACGTGCAAGAAACTTGAACGACAAGGACGTACAGCGTGGTAAGGAACTCTTCACAACAGAGTTAGGTTGTGCACACTGTCACAAGGCCTCTTGGACAACAGGTGCTGATAACCACGGTTCTTCAGTAATCCTTGGCAACAAGCAGCTGCCTAAGTATGCTAATCAGAAGATCTATCCATACTCTGACTTCATCCAGCATAAGCTCGATATGAAGAACGACATCCACGGATCATGGTGCCGCACTACTCCACTGTGGGGTCGAGGTCTTTCACTAATTAACTCTGGTGTAGAAGACCGTCTACATGATGCTCGTGCTCGTAATGAGATTGAGGCAATCATGTGGCACGCTTATAGCAAGAACAGCCAGGCTTATAACGCAGCTATCAAGTTCTACAACTTGCCAAAGAAAGATAGAGACGCTGTAGTTAAGTTCATACGTTCTATCTAACAAACGATTATTTACAAACAAAGACAAGAAGAAGATGCAGTCTACAAAGGCTCATCTTCTTCTTTATCATCTAAGAAATGCGAACAAAGAAGACACTTGAGATTGTTTATATACTCCTTATCATAGTGATGGCTACGGGGACAATCATTGGGAAATACACGACCCTTGATTATGTTTCAGACAATATCTTCGGGTCATGGTGGTTCTGTTTACTATGGGCCATGGGTACTGCTGCGGGCATAGTCTACTTCATCCAAAGAAAAGTTCGCCGTCCTATCATTATTCTTTTACATCTTTCTTTTGTTATCATCCTCCTTGGTGCATTGCTAACCCACCTCACTTCTCATAAAGGGATGGTTCATTTGCGACAAGGAAAGGTTGTCAACACCTATACCACAAAGGATGGGAATGAAGCCGAGTTACCTTTCAGTATTCTATTGAATAAGTTCAACGTCACTTATCATGCAGGTAACATGGCTGCTATGGATTATGCTTCAATCATCACAATCAGCGAGAATGGGAAGAAAGAACAATATCAAGTCTCTATGAATAACATCTATTCAGGATATGGGACACGCCTCTATCAGAGTAGTTACGACGAAGATTTGAAGGGTAGCTATCTGTCTGTCAATTCCGACCCATACGGTATCCCAGTAACTTATCTTGGCTATGCCCTACTCTTTTTTGGCCTTATCGCAATGCTTATTGAGCCTAAGGGCAACTTCCGTCGACTGCTTAGAAAGAAAGCGGTAGTGATAGTCATGCTTATGATGGGATATTCTGTAGCAAATGCGCAGCCCTCATTACCACGACAGACGGCCGATGAGTTTGGTAAGATACTCATTGTATATAACGGACGAATATGTCCTATGGAAACCTACGCCATAGACTTTACAAAGAAACTCTATGGCAAAAAGACTTACAAAGACTTTACTCCTACTCAAGTTCTGACAGGCTTTATGTTCTGGGGAAAAGACTGGATGAGAGAGCCTATCCTAAGACTAAAAGGCTCCGAACTACGCGACAAACTGAACTTAGAAGAGTATGTCTCACCAATGAGTCTATTTGGCCAACAAGGCTATATCCTCGGTCCCTACCTCCAAGAAGCACGTAGTCAAGAGAATGACAACGTAGCAAGACAGCTATTGGATACCGACGATAAGATGATGCTACTCATGGAGCTTATGCAAGGAAACACGCTGCGTGTATTCCCTTATATGTCCAAGCAGGGTACTGTCGATTGGTTCTCACCACATGACAAATACCCTAAGAGCATGAATAAGGCACAACAGCAATATATGCGTTCTATCCTTCCTTTAGCAGGACAATTGGCCAGACAGGGAAAAACAGATATGGTGAACGAACTCATACAGAAGCTGAGAAAATATCAATACACCTACGGTGGCAACACTATCCCTTCTAACACGGCCATCAGAGCAGAACGGATTTACAACCAATACCCGTTTGCAACCATCCTTTTTATCGTTAACTTAACAGCTGGACTACTGTCTATTCTGTTCATAACAAGGAAGAAACGCTACAGATGTTTCACTGGATTGATGGCACTCTCATGGTGTGTTCTCACCTTTACATTGGCTCTTCGGTGGATTATCAATGGTACTATCCCACTTGCCAACGGCTATGAAACGATGCTCCTTTTGTCATGGTTGATTATGATTGTGTCTATTCTGACAACAAGAAAGTTACAACTTATGACAACATTCGGGCTTATCATGAGTGGATTTATGCTTCTTGTAAGCCACCTCGGAGAGATGGACCCAAGTATTACACCACGTATGCCTGTATTGAATAGTCCATTGTTGAGTATTCATGTGAGTATTATCATGATGTCATACGCACTGCTTTCACTCACGTTTATCAGTGCAATAGCCTATTTCTTCACCCGCAACAGCAAGAGAGAAAGCGTCATATCAGTCAACAAACAACTGACCGACTTGTCGCAAATATTCCTTTATCCTGCTATCACAACATTAGGATTAGGCATCTTTATAGGTGCTATCTGGGCAAATATCAGTTGGGGAACTTATTGGGGGTGGGACCCTAAGGAGACTTGGGCACTGATTACTTTCTTAATCTATGCAATACCTCTTCACACCAACTCATTGCCTGCGTTAAGGAAACCAGAGAAGTATCATTTCTTTATGCTACTGTCTTTTCTTAGCATCCTAATGACCTACTTCGGTGTTAACTACATTCTGGGGGGTATGCATTCGTATGCTTAAATGATTTAATAAAGTCATAATAGACAGATTGAAAGGCATCTGACAAATACGTATAACAAAGAGACAAATTTTATAATTATATCCTTTATAAGGAGTGTACTATCTTTAGTATGCTCCTTTTTTCGTGCTTTATACATGAGTAATAACATCTTTTATCTGCTTCAAGCAGCCTATTAAAAATAGAAACAGCATTGTTTTTCGCATTCACACAGCCTATCGAGCGATGTAGCTATTGCCCCTTATTTTCATTGCGTCTACTCCCTAACGTTTTTGTGGAGCTATTCCAACAATCACTCTCCTCCATTTCTGATAAGCGAGAAAATGAAGACAATCTACCTACGACTCCTTCCTACATGTAAGAGTCTGTGTTTATCTGTGAGAAAAAGAACGTACTCTACTATATTAACCAGCCTACTCATCCATGCAATATTAGTAAACACTCTTAATGCAAGGAGAATTAATAACGTTGTAAAAAATCATTACACAATATCAAGTAAAACACTCTCTAAACAAGGGTATAACATCTCTTAAACAGAACACTATAACTATCAATTAATCAACACATTATACATTACGTTCAAGAAGACGCCTTTCTTGCTTCAAGAAGGGCGTCTTCTGCATCCAAGAAGGGCATGTTCTTGAACGTAGAAGGGCGTTTTCTTAAAGCATAAAGAGCATATATTAGATTCAAGAAGGGCAAAAATTCTTGACAAACAGATAAGGGATTAAGGCTGGAAAGACATCATAGTGGCTAAGACAACACCTTCTATACGTTAAGAAAGAACGATGAGGAGTAGTCGTCAATATGAGGTATTGACTAATCAAATATCGAAGGTAGCACCTTCACAAGTAAGATAACTATTTGGAAAAATCTCCTTTGCCTCCTCTAACAACTGTGATTCGTTATTATAACGGGCTGAGAAATGACCTAAAAGCAGTTTACCAACTGAGGCATCACGAGCCACTTTGGCAGCATCTTGAGATGTACTATGCCAATAGAGGCGTGCACGCTCGGCATCCTCGGCGGAGTATGTACTTTCATGATAGAGCGTAGAAACACCTTTCACAAGCTCGTGAAGTGTTTTTATATAACGTGTATCAGAGCAGTAAGCATAGCTGCGAGCTGGTTCGGCAGGGGTTGTCAGCCGACTATTAGCTATCACTTCTCCCTCCGGAGTCACCCAGTCAGCTCCCGCCTTAATATTGTTTATCTGGCTAATCGGTATCTTGTAGAAGTCTATCATATCACGACGTATATGTGGGAGGATAGGCTTTTCACGGAATAAATAGCCACAACAATCAATGCGATGTTGCAAAGGAATGGTCTCAACCGTCAGACTTCTATCTTCATAAACCACCTTGTTTTGCGTTGTATCGACAGCATGAAACACCACCTTAAACTCTAATCCTTGACAGAAGAAACTCAGTGTTTGCTCGAGAATAGGCTCGAAGGCAGCTGGAGCATAGATGTGTAAAGGAGCCGTACGACCTGTCATACCGAAGGTGGAAATCATTCCTGGCAGACCAAAACAGTGATCTCCATGCAGATGACTGATGAAGACTGCAATAATCTTAGAGAAGTGTATGCGCGATCTACGTAGTTGTATCTGTGTTCCCTCACCGCAGTCAATCATAAAGAGCTTCTCTCTAAGCTCCACTATCTGGGAAGAAGCATTATGCTGTAAGGTTGGTAACGCACTACCACAACCAAGGATATGTACTTTAAATGGCTCCATAATAAAACTCATCAAACACCCTTCATCTCCCACTCGAACATGAGAAGGGGATGAAGAGAAACACTATTATAATCGTCTTAAACAATCACTTGAAGGAAACAAAGCTAAGTGCTTACTTCCCTCTTGTGAATACAAACAAGCCAGACTTGTTTTCTAATGACAAAGAGTCAGCGCCAAGACTTTCGATATCAAACGTATCTTTAGAAAGAACCAACTTACCATTCCATATCTTCCAGGCTGTCCAAGGATTCTTTTCAGACTGAAGACTCGATGTTACCGTTCCATCTTCTTTAATCTCAAAGTTACGATCAAGGCTGGTCCAATTGCCTAACAATGTCGTTAAGTTTATTGCTGAGCGCATGAAATGGTCGCCATATTCCTTATAGCCAATGATAGCAAAGCGGTCACCATCAATCTTTCCGCCCTTAACAACCTCGAAAGTATCGTTCGGATTAACAAGGTACTCCAATGTATCACCATGGTCTGTAAGTAGGACAATAGAGTTCATTCCACCCTCAACCATAATACCATAGACCGTACTGTCACCTGTAGAAACAGAATCACCAGCTGCCTCAACCTCAGACAAAACAGACTTTGGTTTGTTATCCTTGCATGAGAAAGCCATCACAAGGATAAACAATGACATGATAAAATAAAAGGTTCTTCTCATAATTATATCTTATTTATAGCTTAAATCCGTAGCTGTTCTACTTGTTGAGAGCCTTTGCTTCTTCCCACAACTCGTCCATCTCTGCAAGCGTTAAGTCTTTTATCATAACTCCCTTAGTCTTAGCTGCTTCCTCAATATAGTTAAATCGTTTAATAAACTTCTGATTGGTAAACTCAAGCGCATTGTCGGGATTGATGTGATAGAGGCGCGCGGCGTTGATAAGCGAGAATAGGAAGTCGCCAAACTCCTCGGTCGAACGATGCTTATCTCCTCTCTTTAACTCCTCTTTCAGCTCTCCTAACTCTTCATAAACCTTATCCCAGACCTGCTCTTTCTCCTCCCAATCAAAGCCAACATTGCGTGCCTTGTCTTGAATACGATAAGCTTTAATGAGGCTGGGTAGCGAGTCTGGCACCCCAGAAAGCACAGAGGTGTTACCATCACGTTCACGTTGTTTACGCTGTTCCCAAGTAGTCTCCACCTGAGGTGCAGTAGTAGGCGCATCCGCTTGTGAGCCTTCACCATTCTGCTGAACCTCGTCTTTGTAAACAACCTGCCCAGTAGCATTCACGAGCATGTCTGAACGTGAGACGCTCCAACCCGTCCAATCGATGAAATCATGCCTAAACATGAGCTTATCAGATTGCGCATTACAAACATCAGCAACGTCGAATTCAGCCTTTTCCTCACCTAATGTTGAATAGAAGATAACATGCTCCATGATGTCTCCAAGCTCTTTACAGATATTCTTCGAGTCGTTTTTTAAGAGCGCATCAGCCAACTCAAACGTCTCTTCTATTGTGTTAGGACGAAGGCTTTCATTCGTCTGTTTACTATCCCATGGACACTCTTTACGGAGTCTTTCCTGAACGTCTAAAAGTCGTGCAAAGGCTTTCAGTTTCTCTTCTTTAGTATGCAATGTCTTGATGTTTAAAGTTAAACATAAACGTTAAAGTACTTATCAACGTACTATTATTGCTGCAAAGATACGCTTTTTAGGCGGATTTTTTGTACATTTGCACCGTTATTTTAATGATAATAAAGAAATAATAATATACGAAACAATGGAATTAGCAAGCAAGTACGACCCACAGATAGTGGAGTCTAAATGGTACCAGTATTGGCTGGACAACAAGCTTTTCAGTTCTAAGCCAGACGGCCGTGAGCCTTACACCGTGGTTATCCCACCACCAAACGTTACAGGTGTGCTCCACATGGGACACATGCTTAACAACACGATACAGGACATCTTGGTAAGACGTGCACGCATGGAAGGTAAGAATGCATGCTGGGTACCAGGCACCGACCACGCAAGTATTGCTACAGAAGCAAAGGTTGTGAACCGTCTCGCAGAGCAAGGTATAAAGAAGACCGACCTCAGTCGTGAGCAATTCCTTGAACATGCATGGGATTGGACACACGAGCATGGAGGCATCATCCTTAAGCAGTTGCGTCGACTTGGTTGCTCATGTGATTGGGACCGCACGGCCTTCACGATGGATGATACTCGTAGTAAGAGTGTTATCAAAGTGTTCTGCGACCTCTACAAGAAGGGTTATATCTATCGTGGTGTACGCATGGTTAACTGGGACCCACAGGCCCAGACGGCTCTTTCTGACGAAGAAGTAATCTACAAGGATGAGCACTCTAAGCTCTATCACCTTAAGTATTATGTTGCAAAAGAAGACCAAGCTAAGTTTGAGCGCAAGGACGAAGGCAACGTAATACACAAGGATGATAAGGGTTACTATGCCGTTGTAGCAACCACTCGACCAGAGACTATCATGGGCGACTCAGCTATGTGTATCAATCCAGAGGACGTTAAGAACACATGGTTGAAGGGTCTTCATGTTATCGTTCCATTGGTAAATCGTGTCATCCCAGTCATCGAAGACACCTATGTAGACATCCAGTTCGGTACGGGTTGTTTGAAGGTTACACCTGCACATGACGTTAACGACCATGCACTTGGCCTGAAGCACGGATTGGAAACAATTGATATTTTCAACGATAATGGTACGATCTCTGAGGCAGCTGGCCTTTATGTAGGTCAGGATCGTATGGATGTACGTAAGCAGATAGCAAAGGACTTGGAGGCTGCAGGGCTGATGGAGAAGGTTGAAGACTATGATAATAAGGTCGGATACTCAGAGCGTACGCACGTACCTATCGAACCAAAGCTCTCTACACAATGGTTCCTAAAGATGCAGCACTTTGCTGACATTGCCCTTGGACCAGTCATGGACGATGATATAGAGTTCTATCCAAAGAAATACAAGAACACTTATCGCCACTGGTTAGAGAACATCAAGGACTGGTGTATCAGTCGTCAGCTATGGTGGGGACACCGTATTCCAGCTTACTACTTCAAGGACACTGAGGGTAAGAACGCTACTGTTGTGGCAGAAACGGCTGAGGAAGCATTGAAGTTAGCACAGGAGATTAATCCTTCCATCACATCATCAGACCTCGAACAAGAGAGCGACTGTATGGATACATGGTTCTCAAGCTGGTTGTGGCCAATCTCTGTATTCGATGGAATCAACAACCCTAACAACGAAGAAATCAACTACTACTACCCTACCAGCGACCTTGTTACTGGACCAGACATTATCTTCTTCTGGGTAGCACGTATGATTATGGCTGGCTATGAGTATCGTGGCAAGTTCCCATTCAAGCATGTTTACTTCACGGGTATAGTACGAGATAAACTCGGCCGAAAGATGAGTAAGAGTCTTGGCAACTCTCCTGACCCTATCATGTTGATAGAGAAGTATGGTGCTGATGGTGTCCGTATGGGTATGATGCTATCTGCTCCTGCAGGCAACGACATCCTCTTCGACGAGACACTTTGTGAGCAAGGTCGTAACTTCAACAATAAGATTTGGAATGCTTTCCGCCTCGTTCAAGGTTGGGAGACAGCCGATGCAGAGCAGCCATTAGCCAACAAGATTGCCGTTGAATGGTTCGATGCAAAGTTGAAGGAAGTAAACGCTGAGATGAATGAACAGTTCAAGAGCTATCGCATCTCAGAAGCTTTAATGACTGTTTACCGCCTCTTCTGGGATGAATTCTCAAGTTGGTACTTAGAGATGATCAAGCCTGAATACGGCAAGCCAATCGATAAGACCACCTATCAAGCTACCCTTAAGTTCTTCGACACACTATTGAAGATGCTCCATCCATTCATGCCTTTCATTACTGAAGAGTTGTGGCAACACATCTACGACCGTAAAGACGGCGAGAGCATCATGCGTGATGAACTCAAACTTGACGTTCCAAGCAAGGAAGAGTTGGTGCTTATCGAGTCCATTGAACAGGTTAAAGCAATCGTCAGCGGTGTGAGAACCGTACGTAATCAGAAGAACATCGCACCAAAGGTAGAGTTGGAACTGGACGTAATCGGCCAGAACAATTATGAAGCTTATAACAGTGTTATCATTAAGATGGCTAACTTAAAGGCTATCGAGGTAGTAACTGAGAAGCGTGGTGATGCATCTGGTTTCATGGTAGGAACCGACAGCTTCGCAGTACCAGTGGGCGACTTGATTGACGTTGCGGCCGAGATTGAGAAGCAGGAGAAGGAACTCAAGCATCTTGAAGGCTTCCTCATTGGTATCAAGAAGAAGCTCTCTAACGAAAAGTTCGTGGCCAATGCGCCAGAAGCAGTTATCGAACGCGAGCGTAAGAAGCAGAGCGATTCTGAAGAGAAGATTGCCGCTTTGAAGGCAAGTCTTGAGGAATTGAGAAAGAAGTAATTGTTATCGCTTTGGCTAATGCACCCATTAGCCAAAGCGTTTTAGTAAGTATAAAAATAAAGAGGAATGTCTTTGCGTTCCTCTTTATTTGTTTCTATTCATAATCATCTACCACATTATTAATGAAGTCCATCATCGGCTTACCCGTCTTGCAGATGTGTTTCAACTGTTCAACCCATCCTTCTCCCTCGAAGAAGTCATCAGGCACAGACACCCAACAGCAGTAGTCCTTCATTCGAAGATACTGAAGATACTCATAGTCCTTGGGGAATCCCTTTGGAACAGTCTTCAAAGCAGCAAGTCCAAAACCCTTCTCACTAACCTTATCGTCCGTCCACTCGCCCTCATTGGGTCGTCCGAACAAATTGACAAAACCCTCATTCTCAACATCCTTACGCCATTCATCAATATTCGCCATGATTTCATTGCGGCATGACGTCAGTATGTTTGTAGGCAACCAATAACAACCTACAGCTATCAAGCAGTTCCCTGGCTGAAGATGTAGATAGTAACCACCACGCAAAGCCTTCCTACCATGTGCACAGATGTATGCACCCAAATGGCGTTTATACGGACTTTTATCGGGTGAGAAACGTACATCACGATAGAAACGGTAGGTGCAATCCTTTGCTGTTAAGTGTGACACCTCCTCATCAAAGGTTGCTAAACAAGCTATAACTTGGTCGACTCCCTGCTCAAAGTCGGCTTTTACCGCATCATACTCAGCCTTATGTTCTTGAAACCACTGCCTATTGTTGTTCGCAGCAATACCTTTCAAGAAGTGCATTATCTTCTTTGTATTCATATTCTTCTTATGTTATATCCTTTTAATCCTTTACCTTTTTAAGTCTTCTTACAGCTTACTATTCTCCAATAACTTAGGACACATGTCATCAAATGGACAATGTTCACAATCGGGCTTCGCACTCTTACAGACATAACGTCCATGAAGTAATATCCAATGATGAGCATCCGTAACCTCCTCGGTAGGGATATTTTTCATCAGATAGTCCTCAACTTTTCGAGGCGTATTTGCCGTTGAGGGTACCAGGCCCAAGCGGTGACTAACACGATAAACATGCGTATCGACAGCCAATGTTGGCTTGCCAAACCACACAGCTTGTATGACATTTGCCGTCTTACGACCTACTCCTGGCAGCGTAATGAGGGCGTTTGGGTCAGAAGGAACCTCCCCTCCAAATTTCTCTACCAGCATCTTTGACATCTCAACCAAGTGCTTTGCCTTTGAATTAGGGTAAGAGACACTCTTCACATAATCAAATATTTCATCCGAGCTGGCCGTTGCCATTGTCTTTGCATCAGGATAATGGCGAAACAATTCGGGTGTAATTGCATTAATACGCTTATCCGTACACTGTGCAGAAAGCAGTGTCGCACAAAGCAATTGGAATGCTGAACCGAAATTAAGCTCCGTTGACACGTGTCCAACATGCTTACGGAAATAATTCAGTGCATAGTCGTATCTTTCTTTTCTTGTCATCTTGTTCTTATTAACTTTATACAGCTATATTTACTGCAAAGTTACTGAAAACTTAGAGATAATTTGGTTCTTTACGAAACTTAATGTACTTTTGCATCAGAAATAAAAAACTATTTAATTATGACAACTCCAATGATAGGATTGATTGCACTGCTTATCATCGCACTGATTGGCTGGGTAATCGCAGAACTTAAGGATAAGTGCGTTACGTTCGAACACTCAGAAGAAGAGGCAGAAGGCGAGGAAGAGATGAAAGAAGCTTATGAAGCACATGGTGGAAGAGAGCTTAATCTGAAAGACTTGCTTGCACATAACAGTACAAATGGTTACAAGTCTATCTAAGATTAAATAGCATATACCATAACTAACGGGAATGATATCGTCGTGTCATTCCCGTTTTCTTTGTTTTATACCCTGACCTATAAAATCGCTATAAAGAAACTTTACCACAATAGACTACATGCTTCATTGGATTGAAAATATCTTACATTTAAGATAGAAAACACTCCCTTTACTACCACACCATATCGAGTAAAATCATCATCATAATCATCAATGAGTCAGACAGTTGTGATTAGCATTGAAGAAGACGCCTTACTGCATTAAAGAAGGGCGTTAACTACATGCAAGAAAACGCCCTTCTTTATCATTGATAAGGCCTATTTGAAACACTGTCAGGCCTCATCTCATTTCGAGTCGATGATTTTATTTTACAAAAACTGATTTTACTACTATATGAAACCTATCTTGTAACCAACCGACACTATGACACGCTCTCTATCAAGAGCCATATATTAAGTAAGGTGACAATGCCTGCTAATGAGTAAAGGAAACACATGTTCAACTTGCTATTAGCGTACTTACCCATCACTCTCTTAGAGGATGTCAAGCCTACTTGTAGGAAGACTGTGAACGGAAGTTGTACTGATAGAAACATCTGAGAGATGATTAATCCCTTAAATGGGTCACCAATAAAGAATATCATGAGGAGGGCTACACCCAACGAGAGGACTATCCCGACAATGGAGTGCGTATCCTTCGCATTATATGACTCTCCAAAAAGTCCTGAAAAGATACTACCTGCAGCCATACCGCTGGTTATCGTACTTGATATACCAGCCAGAAGTAAGGCGATAGCGAAGATGTTTGCAGCATTGTTACCCAACAGTGGCTGTAACATCGCTTGTGCTTGAGAAAGTTCATCGACGTGCTGACCATGTGAGAAGAACGTACTCGCTGCCAAAAGAATCATCGCTGAGTTTATAGCCCAGCCCACTATCATAGAGAAAAGAGTGTCGACAAACTCAAACCTCAACATGTGACGAATGCGCTCATCACCCTTCAAATGAATCTCACGGCTCTGTACTATCTCTGAATGAAGGAACAAGTTATGGGGCATGACGACGGCTCCTAACACACTCATAATAATCAAAAGCGACCCCTGAGGGACGGTTGGTACGAATGCTCCCTCTATGGCTGCAGGCCAATGAATGTCTACTAAAAAGAGTTCATAGATAAAGGACAAGCCTATCATTGACACAAAACCAATGATGGCACGTTCCATCTTCTTATAGCTATTCGTAAACAACATGATTAATACAGCTGCTGTTGTGAGGACCGAACCCGTAGGAATACTTATCCCAAAGAGCATCTGTAGGGCTATAGCACCACCCAATATCTCGGCCAAAGAGGTAGAGATACTGGCCAAAATAGCACTCACAATAATCGGACGACCAACCCATTTTGGGGCATACTTAACAGCGGCTTCGCTAAGGCAGAGACCAGTCACGATACCAAGATGGGCTACATTATGCTGCAAAGCAATCAGCATAATCGTTGAAAGGGTTACCACCCATAGCAGTGCATACCCATACTCAGAGCCGGCTGCAAAGTTACTTGCCCAGTTACCAGGGTCAATAAACCCTACTGTCACTAACAGACCAGGGCCAATAAACTTAAATATATCTAAGGCTCCCAACACTCGTGGGTGGTCCTTACGACGTAGTTCTTTTAATATATTCTTCATCTTTTCTTAGTTTGTATGCAAAGATACGATTTCTATATGACAATCTACAAGATACAAACGAAATATTGAAAAAAATACAAGGGAGTGTAAGTTAGTTTAGAGAGGTTCCCTCACTAATATAATAAACACAAACGAAAGTAATTCTGTTACAGCCCAATAGGCAAATAACAAAAGAATGAAATGAATCGTTAAAATGTGCTTTGAATAGTCTACTATACACCTACATATAAAATAACAAACCGTTCGAATAAACTATAAAGAAAATTATAAGCATAACTCTAAACAAACTTAAACTTATAAACTGAATATTGTAAACAAAATTAACAAGCTTCAAAACTACTGAAAACAAAAATGCCCTACGCTTCACAGCGATGGGCATTCAATCTCAATAGGTATTAGTTTCTTTAAGGTAAAAAGATTGTATTCAGGATAACGAATGCAAAGATAGAGCATTATTTTTATATGTGCAAACTTTTATGCAACTTTTTTATCAATAATGAAACATTTGTTATTGCACATATACTAAACGTACACATATTACTTATTTACCTTTATTAAACATTAAAAAAAGGGTACAAGAAAAGCTTACATTTCGTTACTGAAACAACAATTAGGCTTTCAAAGCGTTACACAACAAAGAGTTTATAAACTTATTTTCTTATATCATTGCAGATTGAACACCATTATTTATAGTAAAGTGCATCATAAACGAGAAAAAATAAGTAACTTTGCAGCATAATAATAAATAGGAAAATATGACTACGATAGAGAACAACACCAATGAAGAAAAGCGTAGCTTGAGCTTCGTTGAACAGCTGGTAGAGGAAGACCTTGCTAAAGGTAAGAATGGTGGACGTATTCAGACACGATTCCCGCCAGAGCCTAACGGCTATCTTCACATTGGTCATGCGAAAGCGATTTGCATGGACTTCGGTGTAGCAGAAAACTATAATGGTATTTGTAATCTCCGCTTTGATGATACTAATCCAAGCAAGGAGAATAATGAATATGTGGAGAATATCCTTCATGATATTAGCTGGCTTGGTTTCAAGTGGGGTAATATCTATTATGCAAGTGACTATTTCGAGAAGTTGTGGGATTTTGCTATTTGGATGATAAAGAAGGGTTTGGCATACGTTGACGAGCAGACTGCAGAACAGATTGCGACACAGAAAGGTACACCAACAACCCCTGGTACGGCATCACCTTACCGTGACCGTCCTATCGAGGAGAGCCTTGCACTGTTTGAACAAATGAATACTCCTGAGGCTGTGGAAGGAAGTATGGTGCTACGTGCTAAGCTTGATATGGCTAATCCTAACATGCACTTCCGTGACCCAATCATATATAGAATCATTCAAATACCACACCATCGTACAGGTACAAAATGGCATTGTTATCCAATGTATGACTTTGCGCATGGTCAAAGCGACTACTTTGAAGGTGTCACCCACTCTATCTGTACACTTGAGTTCGTACCTCACCGCCCTCTTTACGATAAGTTTATTGATTTCTTAAAGGAGAGCGATGGCACTGATGATAACTTATCTGATAACCGTCCACGACAGATAGAGTTCAACCGCTTAAACCTTACTTATACAGTAATGTCTAAGCGTAAACTCCATACATTAGTAGATGAGAACTTCGTTAAGGGATGGGATGATCCACGTATGCCGACCCTCTGTGGTATGCGTCGTCGTGGTTATTCACCAGAGTCTATACGTAACTTTATTGACTCTATCGGCTACACTAAATTTGATGCCCTCAATGATGTTGCATTGTTAGAGGCTGCTGTACGTGACGACTTAAACAAAAAGGCTACCCGTGTTAGTGCTGTTCTCGACCCAGTAAAACTCGTTATTACCAACTATCCAGAGGGTAAGACCGAGGAAATGGAGGCTATCAACAACCCTGAAAATGAGGCGGATGGCTCACATACCATCACCTTCTCAAAGAATCTATGGATTGAACGCGCTGACTTTATGGAGGATGCTCCAAAGAAGTTCTTCCGTATGACACCGGGTAAAGAGGTCAGACTGAAGAATGCCTACATCGTTAGATGTACCGGTTGTACCAAGGATGCAGAGGGAAACATCGTTGAGATACAAGCAGAATACGATGCAGACAGTAAGAGCGGTATGCAAGGTGCTGACCGCAAGGTGAAAGGTACGCTTCATTGGGTTAGTGCTGACCACTGCCTAAAAGCTGAGGTTCGTGAATACGACCGTCTGTTCAATATAGAAAACCCATCTGCTGATGAGCGTGATTTCCGTGAGCTTCTTAACCCTGAGAGCCTTACCGTGCGCACAGAATGCTATGTTGAGCAGTATCTCTCAGAGAAGAAACCAGGCGACTACTTGCAGTTCCAGCGCACAGGATACTTTATGCTCGACCCAGACACAACACCTGATCACCTCGTGTTCAACAAGACTGTCGGCTTGAAAGATACTTGGGCAAAAAAGGCTAAAGCATAACTAAAGGAAATTAAAAGTTGGATATATACTATCAAAGTGATAAGTTCAAGCAGTTGCTTCGTAGGTATGAAGACCTGCAGGAAAATATTAGCAGTGAGTTCCTCGACCCCGAGGAACTAACTGATATTGCGGAGTTCTTTCATTATATGGGTGATGATCAAGAGGCTATGGAGGCTATAGACATGGCCATTAAAATAGACCCTCTTGCTGTTATCCCACGTACCTTTAAAGCACGTATGGCACTACTGTGCGACAAGGACCCACAACTCGCAAACAAGATTGCAGAGACGATCATTGACAAGAACGACCCTGACTACGTATACCTTAAGGCTGAGATAATGATTGTTGACAATAAGGTTGCTGCTGCTGATAGCTTCCTTAAGAATGTTTATGACGATATTATAGACCCTGAGGAAAGAGCTGGTATGGCCCTTGATGTCGCTGCTCTCTTCTCTGACTATGAGGAGATGAACTATGCAGAGACGTGGTTGAACCGTTCAAATAAGACTGAAGAGAACGATTACAAAGAGATTCGTGCACACATCCTCAAGAGCCGTGGAGAGTATAAAGAGAGTGAGTTGATTTTGAACGAATTACTTGATAGCAATCCTTACTCAGGTCCTTACTGGAACCAACTGGCACAGAGTCAACTATTAAGGAACGACATCAATGAGGCTATTACCTCAAGTGAGTACTCAATAGCCATAAATCCTGAAGATGAGGAGGCCATCTTGAATAAAGCAAATGGGCTCTTTGCGCTTGGTAACTATGAGGAAGCTCTGAAGTATTTCGAGCGTTATAAGAAGCTAAGTCATGAACAGGATAAATCGTTAGTAGACATCTCTATTGGTCATATCTACCTCTCACAAAGGGATATACACAATGCTCAACAACATTTTCAGATGGCTTTAGAGGAGGCACCAGACAAGAATATGGCAATCATCCAAATGGGGTGTTCAAGCTTTGACAATGGTTATATAGAATATGCCTACCATCTCTTTAGCACCCTTTTACCAAGTTTAGGGGATGATTGGGACATTGGCTATGGCTTTCTTGCACGCTGTTGCTATGAATTAAAGAAGAAGAGAGAGTTCAAGAAGTACCTGCGTCAAGCTGTAGAGAAGAATCCAGAAGAATGTATTGACGTACTTTCCGACCTCTATCCAGAAGGGACAAATCCGAAAGACTATCCCTCGTTTAATATTTTATAACCCATTAGAATAAAAGAAATAACATACTATTATGAGTTTTATCACATCCATGCTTGGTCATCTCAACTATGGCACCATCTTCGTCTTGATGCTTCTTGAAAGTACAGTTATCCCTGTTCCTTCAGAATTAGTTGTAGCTCCTGCGGCCTATCATGCCGCTGGAGGGAATCTTGATATGTGGTTGGTAATTCTTTTCTCCACCTTAGGAGCAGATGTAGGAGCTACTATAAACTATCTTGCCGGATGGTATCTTGGACGTCCAATTATCTATAAGTTTGCAAATAGTAAATGGGGACATTTATGCTTGTTGAACCAAGAGAAGGTTGAAAAAAGCGAGAGATACTTTGAGAAACATGGTATGGTTGCCACTATCACAGGCCGCCTCTTGCCAGGTATTCGCCATCTCATCTCTATCCCAGCAGGCTTATCAAGGATGAACTATTGGAAGTTCTTGCTCTACACTACCATTGGTGCGGGTGCATGGCATAGTATCCTTGCTCTTTTAGGACACTATATGCATGCCTTTGTACCCGAGGAGCAGCTCAATGAGAAAATCTTAGAGTACGGAGAATACATAAAGTTTGGCTTGATAATCTTAGTTATCATTGTTTGTCTTTACTTCCTTCTCAAATGGTATATCAAGAAGAAGAAGGCTGATAACAAGCAGGTTAAATAAGTAGAATGTGGTTTTATAGCATCAAATAAAAACTCTTTTTTTATGACATCAAACGAGAAATACATCGAAGAGATAGTCCATGAGCAACTCCTTTCAGATAAAGAAGAACAAGAGTTGGCCGAGAAGATAAAGATTGGGGACGCTATGGCCTTAGAGAAACTGACAAAGGCTAATTTGAAGTTTGTCGTCTCTTTGGCACATCAATACCGTAACCGTGGATTGGGAGAAGACGACCTTATCAGCGAGGGAAATATCGGTATGATGTATGCAGCCCAACGGTTTGATGGTAAGAAGGGTGTGCGTTTTGTTGTCTTCGCGGCTCCTTACATCCGTAAGGCAATGGAGGAAGCTATCAAGGAACAGTCTACACTATACAAGCTCCCTAAGAACGAGAAGAATAAATACGAGAAGATACGCTCACGAGCACTGTCTATTGACCAGCCAGTCCCCGTAGGAAGTAACAATAACTTTACTCTTCAACACATCCTTGAGAACGAGAATGCCAAGCAAACAGACGACCAGCTTAATCAAGATATCCTCAGTAATGAGATACAAAAAGGCTTGGATGTACTCGACGAGCGTGAGAAACGCATCATTACCTATATCTATGGACTAACTGGCTCACACTACACAATGGCAGAGATTGCCGAAGAGATGGGCCTAAAACGTGAACGTGTACGACAGATAAGAGACAAGGCTTTACGCAAGCTACATAAGAAGATGAAGTAAGAACGGTGTTAGACACATAGCTGTCAACGAATAACAACCGTACGAAACAAGTCTCTTAAGACTCCACCATACTGGTCTTGACTATCCGCACAAAGCACAATAACTTGGCTTCCGTCCATTAGACGGGGGCCAAGACACATCCCTTCATAATTCGCAAGGTTCTGATGAAACAGACTTAAAGAGGTCTTCCACGTAGCAATCAACACTTTCTTCATATAAGGACTACCGGTATCAAGCACCTTATCTTGGCTGATAGTCATTGATTGAATAGGGTCCACACAATATATCTTATTGGCCACATACGATCCAAACTTACTTGGTGTAACTAAGAACTCACGCTCTAAAACAAGCAAACATCCATTATCTAATGCCGCCATAGCAGCTACTCCCATTGCATAATTAGCTGCAGAAGGATGATTATCAGGCGCATCCATCAAATAAGCATACTGTTCTTTAGCAGCGAAACTATCATCAAAGCTCTGAAAGCGAAGCCTATTCTTCACTTGATTCTTTGCATCAGCTTGCCTGCCATCAGGCCTCAACGTACTCTCAGAAGTTGTCCAAAAGCGATGGGTATGAGCGTTATAAGTTAATGCTTCAAAGCTATATGCAGGCGTAGCAGTACTGAATACAGAAGGTATAGACAATCTCCTACCTGTCTGCTTACCATTCAGTCCATATTCCAAAACCGTATTATCTGCTTCACGAGATATCCATAACGTACTATCCTTTGGGAAGAAAGCAATTCCCTCCTCGTCTTTATTCACCTCACCCGACGAACGGAAGCCCTCATTAACAATATCTTTAATATCACCACTAACAGTATCTATCTGTATACGAAAGACGAAAAAGCCACTTTCTGAAGCCTTATCAGAAACAACAGCATAGTGGTCTCCACCCAACCATGTCAGTCCGCTATAGTTTCCCTTAGGTACTGTTCGCTGAAAATAATGCTGTGGATTGACTCTTACAAGCCGTGGAACCTGTGCAAATACAGTAAAGGGAAAACATAAAACAAAGCTTATAATGTACCTAAACTTTAGTATCATACTCACAAATATATATTTTTAAGTTACCTGACAAATACTCTTCTATAAACCAATCATTAAAGGTCTATTATATAGGATAAGGACTAATAAGCTCTATCCGTCCCTTACCTTTCTATGTGAAGAACCTCCTTATAAGGAATACATAAGCTTATCATCACATTATATAACGACTGAATAAAATCAACAGAATGAAAGACTCGATCTTACAACAGCCCTTTAATGAATAAAGTCCATAATGATAACGTTCAGAATTAACCTACTATAATAAAAAAGATATGCGTAGGACCGATTTATAAAACTCGTACCTACGCAAACTATTCATGCTCAATAGAAATCAAATCTGTAAAAGATATGCTCGAACTCTGACCTTATCTCCCTTTCCTTGAACAATAGAAAGGAACACAAATGAGCCTATCCCTCTCCTGTGAACTGCTTCAGACGCTGCTCTTCAGACAAACGACAAATAAGAAGTTTACCCTCTTGTTCAGCAACGATATAGCCATCAAGGCCCTGAATAACAACTTTTCTTTCTTCTGTTGTATGAACTATACAATTCTTACTATCAAAGAGATGGACATTAGTTCCTATAACAGCATTACCATAGATATCATGCTTTGTCTGTGCAAGTAACGAACCCCAAGTACCTAAATCACTCCATCCAAAGTCAGCAGGACACACGAATATCTCTTCAGCCTTCTCCATAATAGCATAGTCAACAGAGATATTCTCACATTCAGGATAGACTTCATCGATAACACGCTGTTCGTCAGGTGTATCCAAGATGTCCATAACCCGCTCGAATATTCTTGCTATACTTGGCTGATAAATACGGAAGGCATTAACAATAGTCGAAGCACTCCAGATAAAGATACCAGCATTCCAAAAGAAATTACTTTGCTTAATATACTGCTCAGCAGTATCTAAGTCAGGCTTTTCACGGAACTGATCAACACGGTAAATCTCACGGTTACGGGCAGAGGCAGTGGACAAGTCGGCTTGTATATAGCCATAGCCCGTCTCTGGACGAGTAGGTTTCATACCCAAGGTAACGACAGCATCCGTCTCAGCCGTGAACTTCAAGCAGTTAGAGACAACCCGTTTAAATTCATTCTCATTCGTCACAATATGATCACTTGGCGACACCACGATATTTGCCTTTGGGTTCTCTTTCTTGATGCGCCAGCTCACGTATGCAATACAAGGAGCAGTATTGCGACGGCAAGGTTCGCTCAGAATATGGTTCAAAGGTATCTCTGGCAATTGTTCATGAACCAAAGACACATACTTCTGATTAGTAACAACCCACACATTGTCCGCTGAGACAACACCAGAAAAGCGGTCATACGTCAGCTGAATAAGCGTTCTTCCTACTCCTAAGACATCAATAAACTGTTTAGGACAGTCTGCAGTGCTCATCGGCCAGAACCTACCTCCTACTCCACCGGCCATGATTACGAGATGATTATCAGTTTGCGCCATAACTTATAAGCAATGAATTAATATGCTTGCAAATATACAAATAAAAATGAACAACGGCAATAATTAATGTAGCTTTTTATTTTTTAGTACTGTTTATACGGATTTCTCAAAGCTACAAGGACATTTATTAGTCATCAAAGAGGCTCAGACTCTGGTCCACAATGGGTTTTTCTTTATAAACTTCTGGTTCATCATGGAATTGGAAAAGTAGCTGCTCAGATAGTTGATTATTAGCATTGAGTTTATAAACTCCCTTCTTATTCTTAGCTAAAAGAGCGTTCGCAGTCTTGCTATTCTTCAAAAGATACGATTGAACATACCTACGAACCTCTTCTTGATCGATAGGATTAAAAAACGAGTTACAAGCATTAAAGACATGACGGGAGATATTCTGTACAGAAAGTCCCTCGTTGCCTGCTTCAGCAAGAACCCGTAATATTTCCTTATCGTACTGCATAAAAAAGGGAGCCTATATCCTTATCATACAGACTCCCTCATGTGTTATGATAATTACTCTAATTAAGCAAGAGTAACCTTGTCGTTTTCACCTTTCACTTTACCCTCCTTGAAGAGCCATCCAATACCAAGATAAACCTCTTCAGAACTAATCTTTGCAGCCTTAGCAATCTCTGCAACAGTCAAAGCCTTAGCCTCGGCAGCGAGAGCATTGTAAACATCACCGGCCTTAAAACCAACATTCTCTGCGTTAATAGCTACAACTGCTTTCTTTGCAGGAGCCTTCTTAGCAGGAGCTTTCTTTACTGCTTTAGGAGCAGACTTAACTTCTTTCTTCTCTGTCATAGTTATACACAATTAAAGTATTGTTCAAGCAATCGAATATTATCTTATTTGTATTTATCTGCAACTATTACTTTTGTAAACATTAAAAGAGATATTGTTCATCTACTATTGAATGTTACTAATCATTTGCAAAAGTACATCAAATAATTCAAAGTATCAAATACTTACGACGAAAAGTAAAGGATATTGAATGCTTTAGGACTATCCCTTTGTTTTTTTTTGATGTATATCAACCAAGAAGGAAGATTAGTCCTTTAAGTCTAACTTAATCTCTAACTCGTCTAACTGTTTCTGGTCAATAAACGAAGGAGCATCCAACATGACATCACGTCCACTATTGTTCTTAGGGAACGCAATACAGTCACGGATTGAGTCAAGACCTGCCATGATACTTACAAAGCGATCAAGACCGAAAGCAAGACCTGCATGAGGTGGCGCTCCATACTTGAAGGCATTCATCAAGAAGCCAAACTGTGCCTTAGCACTCTCTGGTGTGAAGCCAAGAACCTCAAACATTTTCTCTTGCAACTGCGTATCGTGAATACGAAGTGAGCCTCCACCAACTTCTATACCATTACATACAAAGTCGTAAGCCTTCGCACGTACTTGTTCTGGATGTTCGTCTAACAGAGGGATATCCTCTGGGTGTGGCATCGTGAATGGATGGTGTGTTGCCATCAATCGCTGCTCTTCATCACTCCACTCAAACAATGGGAAATCAACAATCCACAGACACTTAAAGACATTCTTATCACGAAGTCCTAAGCGATCGCCCATTTCAAGACGCAAAGAACATAGTTGTACACGTGTCTTGTTTGCGTTGTTACCAGAAAGAATCAACACGAGGTCGCCATCCTTAGCACCGGTTGTTTCCTTAACTTTCAGCAACTGCTCCTCTGTATAGAACTTATCAATAGAACTCTTAACAGTACCGTCTGCATTATACTTGATGAAGACAAGGCCTTGAGCACCTACCTGTGGACGCTTAACAAAATCGGTCAATTCATTTAGCTGCTTACGGCTATAGTCAGCACAACCAGGAACGACAATACCCCCGATGTAGGCAGCCTCATTAAATACTGAGAATGAACCAGTACCCTTTAGGTCGTCCATTAACTCAACAAACTCCATACCGAAGCGCAAGTCAGGCTTATCAGAACCAAAGCGTTTCATGGCATCATGCCATTTCATCTGCTCAAGTTTTGGTAGTTCGACACCGCGAATCTTACGGAAAAGATGGCGTGCCATTTCTTCAAACAAGTTGATAACATCCTCTTGATCAACAAATGACATCTCACAGTCTATCTGTGTAAACTCTGGCTGACGGTCGGCACGCAAGTCCTCATCACGGAAGCATTTAGCTATTTGGAAATAACGGTCAAAACCCGCTACCATCAACAACTGCTTCAAAGTCTGTGGACTCTGTGGTAGTGCATAGAACTGACCAGGGTTCATACGTGATGGAACCACGAAGTCACGTGCACCCTCTGGGGTAGACCCAATAAGGATAGGAGTCTCCACTTCCATGAACTTTTCGGCATCGAGGAAATTACGAATGAGTATCGTCATACGATGACGCAGCTCCAAGTTCTTGCGCACTGCCTCACGACGAAGGTCTAAGTAGCGATATTTCATACGAAGGTCATCACCACCGTCTGTGTTTTCTTCTATTGTGAAAGGAGGAGTCTGAGAACTGCTAAGCACCTTCAGTTCCTTAGCAATAATCTCAATATCACCTGTTGGAATCTTGTTGTTCTTACTCTGACGCTCGTTGACAACACCCTTAACTTGGATGCAATACTCACGTCCCAACTTATTTGCTTCGCCACAAAGGTCTGCATTATCGGCCTCATTGAAGACTAACTGGGTAATACCATAGCGGTCGCGAAGGTCGACAAAAGTCATACCTCCCATTTTACGTGTGCGCTGTACCCATCCCGCGAGGGTTACCTCCTTGCCTGCATCCGACAGGCGCAGCTCTCCACAAGTATTTGTTCTATACATACCTTATATTATATGTTTTATTATATTTCGCCGTTTCAATTAACAAAAGGGGAAATCTTATCCCCAACTGTTCGGTTTAATTAATCTACTGCAAAGATACGAACTTTATATTAAAAAAGGGTATCACCTTATTAAAAATATAAAGGACTATCGTTGGTTTTATTGTTAAGATAACATATAGAAAGTCATTAAAATAACAATATCTCCTTAATTATTGTAAATTTATAGTGTATCTATAAACTTTCTGATTACTTTTGCATCGAACTTAATAAATATCAATTAAATTAAAACGACATGAAGAAGTTCTTATTAATGACACTTATGTTAGTCTTCGGACTGACATTTGCAGCAGCACAGAATCAGGCAGAAATTAAATTTGATAAGTTGACTTACGACTTCGGAACATTCTCTGATGACAACCCAGTGCACAAGACAACGTTTGTATTCACTAATGTTGGTAAGGCGCCATTGGTAATTAATCAGATCGTTGCAAGCTGTGGTTGTACCATACCTAACTATGACAAGCGTCCGATTGCTCCTGGTCAGAAGGGTACGATTGACGTGACTTACAACGGAACAGGTAAGTTCCCTGGACACTTCAAGAAGAGTATTACCGTTCGTACTAACGGAAAAGTGGAGATGACACGACTCTATATAGAAGGTGTCATGACGGGTAAATAACTTATAGACACAAATGATAGAGCCAGCTTTTACGCATCTGTAAAAGCTGGCTCTATTGTTTTATTACCATTGCTCAATCGTTATCTTTTGTAATAAAAATTCACGAGTACATTTTAATCAAGGCTTTACAACATTCAAGACGAGCCTCGACAAGCTTTTAGAAGACGCCCTTCTTGCATCTTACTAACGCCCTTCTTGAACCTTACTAAGCCTTCTCTCAAACCGACTTCACAACTAATTGTATTCCTGTCAGTTACAGAGTCAATTAAAAGAGATGTCATGTAGGTATTCAAGGACAACCAACCCACTCGATTGTAAACTATTTTCTTTTATCAATCTCCGTCTGGGGTTTGAAGAATAATACTCGTAGCACCAATCGTAAAAAGCGTACCACCTTCTATCACACGCCGTTCGCGATCGCCAAGGATAACATTGTCAACGAAAGTACCAGTATAAGAAGGACCATCACGCAATACATATTGTAGTTTGCCATTCTTGTCCTTACTAACCGTAATAGTACAATGCGTCATGTCAACACTCGGGTCGACCGTCTCTATCGGACAGTTGATAGGGTTGCCTTTCATGTATCGACCAATAACATTCTCACCCATTTGTAGGGGGATGACTTGGCGGAAATGAAACACATTCTCTATCACATGAAGAGAGCCATATTGGCTTTCTACATTCTCATCAATAGGCGAATTGTTCTCTTCCTTTTGTGTCTTACGTAGTTTAGAGACGCCGATACGGATTCCAAACTCCTTCCCACACTGAGGACATTGGAATACAAGTCGTTGTCCAGACTTATATTTTGTTTCGTCGAAAGTTATGAAGTTATCACACTTCGGACATCTAACACGCTTCATATAATAAAAGTATTATTAATAAAAACACCCCTCACCTCATGGAAAAAGAGAAAGAGGAGCTATGAAAAATGAATAAGACTAAGACATTAAAAGATTATGATTAGCCTTCATTCATATATCTTTCTTGACAAACAATGATAATAAGAAAATAATCAAGTAATCGCTCGTTACATAAACAAGTATTGCTCTTACTTCCCTATCTCAATCACCCACGCTTCCTTAAATTCAGTAGTTTTATTGATTACCTTCATTCTTTCAGTAGCCTCTTTAGGACTTGAGAAATAACCATAAAGCACCTTTATACTCTCAGAACCCTCATAGACACGTGCGTCAGTAAGGCCACTCTTCTTCAGTTTCGCTACAAAGGCACGGGCATTACTATCTGTTATATGACTCGCCATAACGATTGCCCAATAATGAGAAGCAACGGTTGTAGCCTCCTGCTGACGCTTTATACCCATAGGCTGACTATTAGAAGTCAGTGCATCAAGTTGCTTATAAGTGTTGGAGGTGTCGTCGGAATCGAATATATTATAGAGCACACCGCTCTTAATCTGCTGCTTATCAGCAATGCCGTTACGGTTTGAACCAGGGAAAGCAACAAGGAAGACCGCTGTAAGGAAGACCGCTGCAGCCGCAACATTACGTACTGCACGCATGCTAATGCTAAGTCGTTTGTTCGTAGCGTCAGTATCGTCAACGAAGACAACACCCTGCTTTGCGGCTTAATGTCAGCAATCGATGTAGCAGACTGATTATTACTGATAAGCTTAGGGAACTCATAGCTACTCAAGCCATAGTACAATGGCGTCAGAATACCACTCTCGAAAGGTTCGAATGCTAAGTTACCATCACTGTTCCTCGATAGGCTTCCAAGGTCATTCAACTCAAAAACACCCTCTTCGCCCAATGCTTGATAAATCTCTTCTACCTCGTTCTCAATCTGCTGTAACGCTTCAGGGTAACTTAAATCATACGCATCAACATAAGACTGAACCAACAAAGAGTCGTTCATTCTGAGCTGTGCATTAAAGCCAAGTGTACGATAAGGTGGCAGGAATAACCCATCCTGCTCATCGTATCGAGCAGGAATACGATGCGCAACAAAGCCGCCTAAGCCTGGAACTATGACACAGTCATTCTCCAAAAGCAGGATTTCAATATGTCGGTCGAGTTTTATCACGTTTGCAAAATTAAACAAATTATTTGGAAGAGGCAAGTCCGTGACGTTAAAATCCTGTTTAATATATGAAAAAGGAAATAATCCTTCTGATAATCGATAAAACTTCTTATCTTTGCAATAAGAACTAAAAATAAAGCTATGGAGTTTATTAAAACAGAAATTGATGGTGTTTGGATTATAGAACCTAAAGTATTTAATGACGAAAGAGGTTATTTCTTCGAATCATTCAAACAGGCAGAATTTGACCAACACATTGGTTACCATGTAGATTTCATACAGGACAATGAGTCCAAGTCAAGCTATGGTGTCCTCCGTGGTCTGCACTATCAAGAGGGAGACACAGCACAGGCCAAACTCGTGCGTGTCATTAAAGGTAAGGTTGTTGACGTGGCAGTCGACCTTCGCAAGAGTTCTCCTACCTTCGGCAAGTATGTCATGGTAGAACTATCTGAGGACAATAAGCGTCAATTCTTTGTACCACGTGGCTTTGCACATGGTTTCCTTGTTCTCTCTGACGAGGCTGTCTTTACTTATAAGGTGGACAATGTTTATAGTCCAAAGACTGAGGCCAGCATTAAGTGGAACGATGAGACCGTAGGGATTACATGGCCTATTGATGCGAAGGATGTTATCCTTTCAGACAAAGACCTTAATAAAGGCTTAGCTTTGAAAGAGGCTAAAGTATTCGAATAAGTATCAATCGATTTATCAATAGCGGGTACAACGGCAGTGTATCCGCCATAAATCAATCATTTACGAACGCATGGATAATGTGTTCTACTATCTATCTGTAAAGATGAAACGGAAGTTATTTACCTGCATATCGGTGTTGTTAATTCTCTTGACAGCCTGTCGCAATCGTGGAGCCGACTATCAGCAACAAAACGAGGACAAGCAGGCTAAGGAGATGTTGCAGGGTTTATGGACCAATGGTGAGAATAGTGACCCAGCCATGTTAGTAAAGGGTGATAGTATTTCTACCCTGACTCAGCGAGTATGCCTGTGCGCTTCTGGATCTATCAAGACACGATCTATCTGCAAGGTCAGAATGTCCACGGATACAAGATAGAGAAGCAAGCACCTCATCTGTTTAAGTTTGCCAATCAAAATGGTGATGACGTAAAACTTACAAAAACAAATGACAAAGCGCTCTACTCAGCTTTCAACTATCATGTCTATGCAATGAACACCTTCTTAGAACAGTCGCAAGACACGGTTATCCGCACTGACTTGGGCTATTTTGAGAGCAAGGTACATGTGCAAACGACATCTGATAAGGTGGTAAAGTCTACGTACAACGACAATGGAGTTGAAGTAGACAATATGTATCTGGACAATGTTGCAGCCTTGCGGTTGTACAATCACGGTACACCAGTCTTTGCACACGACTTTCGTAAACAAGAGTTTCAGTCGCTCATCCCGAAGGACTTCCTCTCTCGAAGCATCCTTCGTAAGATGTATTTCACCCATGCTGATGCCAAGGCTCTCTACTACTATGTCATCATTGGTATTCCTGATGCTGACACAACATACGTTATCGAACTGAGGGTGACGCCTGATGGAAGAATGACCAAGAAGCTAAAGTAATATTGATTGCCGTGAAAGGCTAATCATAAGAAGATTAAATACTAATCCGCACTTAGTTATGATTGTGACTAAGTGCGGTTTTTTATTACACTCTTATTAAACTTAAAATAGAGAGAATGTCATATAACTTACTGGTAAACATATAACTTTAATGTTATATCACGAGTCATAAAAGATTGACTTTTAGCACTCTTATCATACGAATATACCCATGATAAGACTCGTATAGGGCGAGTTTACCGTATGTTAAGAAGATTTTATCGAGAATTGACCACATTCTTCAAAAGTTATTATTATATTTGTATCTGCTTTAATACCTAAAGTATAAGGTGCTGACCAAGTAGTAAGAAGAATCTTACTCATGCAAGATTGGTACAGTAAGAAGTTTTGCTAATTTCCACCTTATATAATAAGAACGTCAAAGACTGTCACACTGTTGATATATAAAACAAGCTCATGGACATACTGTCACACTTTAGAACAATAGAAGAACTTACTAAAACACTCTCACGCGAACAGCGACTACTGAGTGAGATGTTTGAGAAGCGAAAGCTAATGAAGTATCCCAAAGCAATAGCACTGGAGATAGTTGGCGGAAACGAGAGCCGACTAAGTAGGCTCATTGACTATGGAGTACTGGTAGAAACAGGCAGTTCTCTTGAAATAGAGAGCGACTATCTTAATTTCTTCGAGGAGGTTCTGAATGTGAACGAAGAGATAAGTGTGCTAAGCGTACAGGAATGTATCAACACACTAAAGGAACATATCACTTACTTCTTACAAGAGACAAACGTAAACAGAAGGGCTGGTTATCAAGATAGTGTGCGCCAACTCTTGAAGAAAACAGGCTTTAGAACGTTGAAGAATGTGGTGGACTTGAAACGAAACATGGACAACACCTATAAGCAAGAACCCAACTATCTCAACAAGAAAACGAAACTACAGCACCTTGATGAGAAAAGCCATAGTATTCGTTCGATGATACGTGAATGCGAGAAGCTAATGGACAACGAGCAAGCTTTCTTCATTATGGCCAATGACCCACACATGGCTAAGACCTGTAGCACCGTGAGGCACGATTTTGTTGAAGCTTATCATGCACTGATGGAGATAGACAGGCAGATTATTGTCTATATCAATCAAATAGACCAACAGAACCAACTCTACAAGAAGATACGCAAATTAAAGTATCTAAAAGACCAGCTTCTCATCAAGACAGAGACTAATATAACACAAGTATTAGAAGATAACAATCCGCTATGGATGGAGTCTCGACAATATAGTAAGATACGTCTTTCATTGGAGGCACTGAGAGAGAATGACGAGATAGGGCGGGTTTTAAGAAGGATAGCAGAACGTAACGGCATACAGAAGACGTCACGAATAGAAGCGGAACCGCTGACACAGGAAGACTTACAAGAGCAAGTACAACTTTTGAAAGAGATTGACCCTACTGAAGTATGGAATGCCTTTGCAGCATCAAGCTACAATCTATTTGAGTTCATCCTCAGATATAACTACACGACAAAACGTGAGATAGAAGATCATGCGACCCTCTTTTGCCAACTTGTCATCCTGCATCCTGATGAATGTAAACTGACAGGAGAATACGCAACTTACCAAAACATTGAATATCCTATTATATATGCGAAATAATACTCAACGAATATATGAACGCTTAATCCGTGGAGAGTTCCTCTCTGTGGATAGTGCTGACAACTCTATCCGACATCTATATGATGACCTGGAAGAGAACTTTGAAGATTATGCTGACTACTTTAAGGAGATCGGTCTACAGTTAGAACAAGGCAATGGGTACTTTTACTTCTCTCGTATAGGAGAAGGGAAGCAAGCGATAGAACAAAAGTTAGAGAGCTTCTCTAAGTGGCTTGACTATCTTGACTTCCTTAAATGCTACAATCAAGCATTCTCAGCTGGCTACCAGTTTCGCAAAGGTCATCTGATAGAACAAATCAGTCTGGACATCGAACTAAAGGAGAAAGCCAACCACTTGTTTAAGAAGTATGGCGCAGGCTCAAATCAAGAGATAGTGAACAAACTACTCCAAGAGATGCAAAACATGGGCTTTGCTGAGTGTGTCAACATCCAAGATGAGACTTTTAAGATTACCTCTGCATTCCGTTATGCCGAGGAATTGGTTAACATGATTCAAATAGCTAACGAAGATGAAATACCTGAATAGAATCATATTTATCAATAGTGCGAATATTCCATACGCTGAAATATCAGTAGATGGTAACGTGCACTTTACGGGAACACAGGGTGTTGGAAAGAGTACAGTACTAAGGGCTCTTCTGTTCTTCTACAATGCCGACAAACATAAGTTGGGTATTCAACAAGGCCAAAAGTCTTTTGACGAGTTCTATTTCCGCCAATCTAACTCGCATATCCTCTATGAGGTAATGCGTGACAATGGCGCATATACCATATTAGTCAACCGATACCAAGGACGTGCTTCATGGCGGTTTATTGATGCTCCCTACCAAAGGGAGTGGCTCATTGACAATGGGAAACAAGTGCTGAGCGACTGGGTGAAGATACGTGAACACATTGATAAGAATGTGAGTGTGTCGGCAAGAATCGACTCTGGGGTGATGTTTAAGGATATTATCTTTGGTAACACACACGACCATAAGTTTACTCGCTATGCCTTAGTACAGAGTGCTCACTATCAGAACATACCTCGAAGTATTCAGAATGTATTCCTTAATACGAAGTTGGATGCCGACTTTGTGAAGAATACTATCATCCAATCAATGGCTGACGAAGACCATCCTATTGATTTACAAACGTATAGAAGACTGGTAACGGACTTTGAAAGAGAATACGATGAGATAGACTGTTGGTTTCAACAAACACGTGATGGAATCTTTCCTGTACGTCAGCAAGCACTGAAAATAGCTGAGCAAGGCCGTAAGATAGTAGCGTTCGACCAGCAACTACTTGATGTATGGCACATGCTCAACTATGTTGTAGCAGATGATGAACAACAGATACCATTATTGGAAAGTAAACTTGTAGATGTAAGAAACAATATTGAGAAAGAGAATAAACGTCAGAAGGAACTAAAAACGGACTATGACAAAGAGAAAGACGCTCTCAATCAAGACCTTGGAGGGAAGAATAGTAAACTGAAAGAGATTGCTGAGAAACGGAAGTATTTCGATGCTATCAATATAAAAGAAAAAGTTGCACTTAACGCTCGTGAGAAGTCTTTAAAGCACGAGGTGGCTGAGAAACAAATGCTATTGGACGATTTACTCAAAACAAATGCTTCAATAGCTGATAAATATAACATCGCTAAAGAGAAACTTGAAAATGCTCATCAAGCATTTATCAATGGGCAGAAGGAGACTTTATATGCAAAGCAAACAGAGCTACAACAAGAACGTAATCGCTACGAAGAAGAGCGTTCTAAGAGTAGAAACCAGGTTATGAGCGTGTATCGTACTTTGATACATGAGTCTAACGAACGCCTTCAATCACTTATTACGGAGCAACATAGGGCGGATAGTAGACTTAAAGAACTGCGCCAATGGCACCCTAAAGAGGAAGATATCAAGCTGGTGAAGGAACAACTGGTACAATTAGATATCAATGAAAAGGATAATGAGGCACAGCAGACAACTGTAAGAATTCAAATAGAAAAGCTGACTAACGAATTCGAAATGAAAGAGGCTGAATTGAAACAGGCCTCTTTGCAGGAACAAAAGCGGTTGGAAGACGAACGCACGATATGCCGTAATGAGATTGCAAGAATCAACGACTTGCTGTCACATTTAGATGATTCGCTTTATCATTGGTTATGTGAGAACACTGAAGGGTGGGAAGATACGATTGGAAAAGTTGTAGATGAAGAACGCATACTCTATGCCCAAGGACTTGAGCCAACGTTAGACAATAAAACAGACAACCTATTTGGAGTAAAACTCAACTTGGATAACATTGAGTCAACTCACCGTACTCCTGATGAGTATCGGGCAGAGAAAAAGAAATTAGAAGACCAACTTCAGCTATTAAATAGACAGTTATCACAACTACCTATAACCCTTCAAGAGGATATTTCCAAACTCGGGAAGAAATATGGTAATCTACTTAAACCATTACGTCAGGATGCTACTCGGCTAAGAGTGGAAGCTGAACAAATACCAACGAAGAGACAGAACCAGCAAAACCAACAGCATAAATTAGAGATGGAAGAGCAGGAAATAATTTCAAGCGAACAAGAGTTACGTATGCGTGCATTCAATGATGCCACTCTTAATGTTGAAGCTGAAAAAGAAAGACAAGCAAAGAATGATGCTAAGAACGAAAAGGACTTGAAAGAACTCGACACTGTTTTCAATAGGTCTGTAAGGGCGCTTAATAATGAGCTTCATGCTTTCCAAGAGCAACAAAAGATTGAAGCTGAAGCGCATAATCAAGAGTTTGAAAATCAAAAGACTCAACTCGACAAACAACAGAGGGCTGAGCTTGAAGGCAAAGGAGTAGACATAAAACTACTGAACGAATATCGCAAAGCACTTGATGAGCTTAACAAGCTACTTCAACAGATAGAAACTGACCGCAATGACGTTATTAAATACGAAGATGCGGTGGAGACTCTCTTCTCTAAAGAAGCTGATATTAGAAACAATATAAAGGAGATTACGCAGCGACTTATTATGTTGCAACAACGCTACGAAGACAAACGAATACGCATAGAAAAGAAGAAGCAAGCATGTGAAGACCAACAGAGGGCTTTCCAGAAAGACCTCGCTCATAGACGAGATGGACTAAGCCAATATCATCAAGTAATAGAGAACGAACACTTAGTACCTACTGTCTATCTCGCTGATAACAAGGTGAAATCTACTCACTTAGACTGTTTACAGCTGTTAAGTCAGCTGAGAGGCACCATTAATCAGAAACGAGAAGCTATTGAAACATTAAAGGGAACCGTTGTAAACTTCAATCGTAACTTTAAGCCACAGAATGCTTTTCACTTCAATACAACGCCTGTCACTGATGATGATTACATGCAGATAGCTGTTGATTTACAAGAGTTTATCGACAACAACAAGATAGAAGAGTACCGAAGACGTACCAGTGAACACTACAAAGACATCTTAGGTCGTATCTCAACAGAGGTTGGTGCGTTGATGAAACGTCGTTCTGATGTAGATGGAGTAATCCTTGACATCAATCGAGACTTTGTCGAGAAGAACTTTGCAGGGGTGATTAAAAGCATAGAATTAAGGGCAAATGAGTCGTCAGACAAACTTATGCAGTTGCTTATATCAATCCATGATTACTGCGTAGAGAATGCCCTCTCTATAGGAGAACTGAACCTCTTCTCAAGTGATAATCGTGATGAAGTGAACCGAAAGGTTGTAGACTACTTGAAAAGCTTAGCTCATCAGTTGCAAAACGAACCTAATCGTAACATCGTTTCATTGGGAGATGCCTTCCGTCTACAGTTCCGTGTGAAGGAGAACGACAATGACACAAGCTGGGTAGAACGCATTAATAACGTTGGTTCAGACGGAACAGATATCTTAGTGAAAGCTATGGTTAACATCATGCTTATCAATGTTTTCAAGAAGAAGGCGGCACGCAAGAGTGGTGATTTTATCGTCCATTGTATGATGGATGAGATTGGTCGTCTACATCCAAACAACATTAAAGGCATCTTACAGTTTGCCAACTCACGTAATATCTATCTAATAAATAGTTCGCCAACATCCTACAACCCGTACGATTATCGGTACACCTACCTACTAAGCAAGCATGGTGTAAAGACGAAAGTAGAGAAGCTCTTGAAGAGAATATAACATCGAAAGACTATGGCAATAAGTGCATCTATACAAGCGTTGATAGCTGGTGAGACTGTTGCAGGCTCAAGGATAAGTAATAGACTACTGACAGAACTTATTCAGGAAGGTCTATTGCAAATCATTATACATGGATCGAGAAAGTCGTATCGTGCAAATAACATCGAAGCATTAAAGAGGTTTCTCATTGACAAGGATGAGAACTATCGTATTTTAAATGTCGATAATTTCGACTCAAGAAGTTCTATGGCAAGCGAGACAGGAAACTCTAAGCTCGTGACTGTACGTTCGTGTCCTGGATTCCCAGTGAACACGTATGAGCCTATTGAATGTCGATTAAATGAAGAGCCATTTATCATCAATCCGCAAGAAGGATGTTTCTTATTTGTTTCTGATTGGAGAACTTTTACAATTCCAGAAGATGTAACTATCATTGGTATTGAGAACATGGAGAATTTTAGAAAAGTTCGTCAACAAAGACTCTTCTTCGATGAGTATCTAAATAAACACAGACTTTCACAAAAGGTACTGTTCGTCTCACGCTATCCACAATCAACTGATCTCAGAGAATGGCTGGCATCTATTCCCAATCCATATATCCACTTTGGCGACTTTGATTTGGCTGGTATTCATATATTCCTATCTGAGTTTCAGAAGCATTTAGGCACAGAACGCACATCTCTCTTAATCCCAGAAGATATCTCCTTACGATTAAGATATGGCTCAACAAGACGTTATAACGAACAATATGCTCGTTATAAGGATATTAAATCAGATAGAAGAGAAATCCAACAATTGATAGACCTCATTCATCATGAGCGTAAGGGTTATGATCAAGAGGGGGTATATCACTCAATAAAAAGGAGTTACGATGCAACGTGGGTAAACTATCTTAAGCCCTTACTTACCAATACAAAAGTGCTTGAAGATATTTCCAAGTACTTCATGTGGGGTAATCTGGCCACCTGTGATATCAGCAAGTTGATAAAGACAGATGCGTAAGTCCTCACTAACAAGGTCGCCACTAAGTCCAAAATCAAGTGCTTCTATCACTCTTAGGATAGACTCATCGGCATGAGTTAATGCTTCGTAATGACGCGCTGAGGTTATGATAACACTGTTTTCGTTTATCTCAGGAATATCAGCTGCATCGTAGATAGCTTCTTCTAAGGCTGTTATATTCTGCTTTAACTTTGCAGAGATATAGACAGTATGCAATCCTGCCCCTACTAACTTGGGCTCAACTACCTTATTATCAATTTTGTTAAAGATAGTAATCAAATGCTTCCCCTGTGTCAGACTTTGCATCTCTGCACATTCTTCTACTGTAGGTTGCTCGTCAAGAACCCATAAGACAATAGCAGCCTCATCCATCTTCTGATATGCACGTTCTATCCCTAACTTCTCTATTTGGTCGTCAGTATGCCGAATGCCTGCCGTATCTATAAAACGGAAAGTAACTCCTTTTATTTCTGTTGTATCTTCTATGACATCACGAGTTGTACCATGAATGTTCGACACGATGGCTTTCTCTTCGTGAAGGAGACAATTCAAAAGGGTCGACTTACCCACATTTGTCTTACCAACTATGGCTACAGGTACACCTTTCTTCAATACTTTACCAGTTTCAAAGGAGTCTGTGAGTGTCTTAATCTTTTGATGTATCGTCTCTGCCAATGCTTTCAGTTCTGTTCGATCAGCAAACTCAAGCTCCTCATGGTCAGAGAAGTCGAGCTCTAACTCTAATAAGGATGTCATCTTCAACAGCTGTTCACGCAGGATTGATAACTCCGAACTGAAATGACCTTTAAGTTGACTCAATGCTACCTTGTGCGTAGCACGGTTTGAAGCTGAAATGAGGTCGGCCACAGCCTCAGCCTGACTAAGGTCCATCTTACCATTCAGATAGGCCCGTTGGGTGTACTCTCCTGGTTGAGCCTGGCGACATCCAGCATCAATAAGTGCCTTAACAACCTGATTAAGGATATAAGCAGAACCATGACAAGATATCTCCGTACTGTTCTCACCCGTATAACTATGAGGCGCACGAAAGACGCTAACCAGAACATCATCAATGGTATTTCCCTCCTTATCAAGGATTTCACCATAATATAAGGTATTCCCTTTTGCATTTTGCAAATGCCGTCCACGTACACTACGAAAGACCTTATCCGTTATTTCTATAGCCTCATCGCCACTCACACGGATAACTCCTATAGCCCCGCCAGGCTGAGTGGCAAGAGAACAAATAACATCACTGCCACCTACAACAGTAGACAGTGATGTTGATGACGCCGTTTGTAATATCTTGTCTGTTTGTTTGTTCATAAAGAATGTATCTTATATTCTCTCCAACACCTTCTCTATCAAGCCATCTATCGTATTCTTATAGCTTGCATTAGCTTCCTTAGCAAGGCGGTTGGCAATAACCATACAGACGGTTACAGCCTTGTGTCCCATGAGCGTTGCAAGGCCAGCAAGAGCCGAAGACTCCATCTCGAAGTTAGTTACTTGCATATTGTTATAAGAGAAGTTTTCTATCTTTTCATTCAATTTAGGGTCCTGCAATGGTAGACGCAGTTCACGCCCTTGTGGTCCAAAAAAGCCTCCACAAGCAATCGTCACGCCACGTACCATATCATCAGACGCTATTCTATCCAATAACTCCTTATCCGCACAAGCTACATAAGGGTTACCCATCTGCAAGTTCCATCCCACCTGCTTCTTAAACTCAGCTTCAAACGTAAGGTCAGAAGCCTGATTACGACCAGCATAGAAATTCAACAAGCCGTCAAAACCAATACTCTTGGCAGATGCAATGTAGGTTCCAACAGGTGTATAAGGCTGCAGTCCACCACAAGTACCGATGCGCACGAATGTCAACTGGCGTAATGTCTCTTTCTCAGTACGTGTCTTAAAGTCGATGTTAGCAAGTGCATCGAGTTCGTTTACTACAATATCTATATTGTCACAACCAATACCCGTACTCAAGACGGTGATTCTTTTTCCACGAAAAGTACCAGTGATAGCACGGAACTCACGGTTGGATGCTTCACATTCTATATTCTCAAAGTGTGAAGCAACGAGTGCCACACGCCCTGGGTCACCAACGAGTATGACCTTATCTGCAAGGTTCTCTGGTTTCAAATGTAGGTGGAATACACTCCCATCTGCATTTATAATCAGTTCAGAAGGGGCAAAATATTTCTTCTCCATAGCCGAAAGATAATTTGGTAATAATACGATTGTTATGTTCAAAGAACAAAGGTAAACATAAAAGCAGAGATTACCAAACGTTGTAAAGGAAAAAACACAGAGTCTCTAAAGGCTTCGACTGTAATTTAACACATGATTATCTTATTCTTTCTTAAGCTTCAGCCATTCCTTCTCCTACGATAGTCTATATCCTGTTTTATGTTGCGAAACATGCGAAATAAGTCTCTACACCTTGTGTGTCAATCCCCCGTATCCCAAGAATTAAGGCTTATTACCACTATAAGAACAAGTTGAATAGTATCATGGGGGGCATTGCCTAACCTACTATAAGGTGCTATCTCTGCCACCACATGCGTGTTGCATAATCATCAGGACCACCTAAGAGCTCAACAGCCTTGGTATAGTTTTGTCGATTATAGATTTGTTGATTCTTATCGAAGGGTATTCTATTGGGCGTCAAGAGCGTATAGCCGTTTGTAGTCTGGGGTATAGCAAATATATGAGGATAACCCGTACGACGAATCTCGTTCCATGCCTCTTGTCCATTGGGGTATAGTGCTATCCATTTCTGAGTTATCAGTCGCTCCATCTTCTCAGCCATAGTTGCATTATCATCCCATTTTATTGTTATCGTAGAGACCTTCACAGCATCTCCACCATAGCCCCCTATAGCATCAATATAATTAGCTTCTGTTGACGTATTATCCATTAGATAGGTTGTAACTCCATCTGCATCCCATTGACTAAACGAACGTCTGATACCTTCTTCATAATATTCTTTGGCCGTACCTCCGCCCATATTCCATCCTCGCAAGACTCCCTCGGCCTTGCAAAAAGCCATTTCAGAGGCGGTGAGCCATATCCCTGGTGTTGTTTGAGACACATTAACAGTGGAGTAAAGTCGCTTCGCAACAACATTACTCCCTATCGGAGCACCCGCACGACAGCCTATAAATCTACGTACACCAGTAGAGATTGGCTGTAAGAAATACTTACTCATGCGTGGATCTTTGTATCCTGTCATATAGCTCTCAATGTCAGCACAGATACGACTATCGCCCCACGAGACGGCAGTAGTCCATAAACCCGACTTATGATAACTTATCGTACAGTTGTCTTCATTCTCTTCTATGACGCCATCCCTCACCGCTTGTTCAGCCAAAGAGCGTGCCATGACAGGCTCTACACTACTTATACGCACAGCAATACGCAATTTGAGCGAATTAGCAAACTTACGCCATTGATTGAAATCACCCTTATAGACAAGGTCGTAGGACGCCAACGTCTCTCGTTCTTGCGCAAGATGTGTGTCAGAAGCGATAAGAGTAGTTGCTTCATTCAGGTCGTTTATCAATTGTAAATAGATGTCACGCTGAGAAGAATAGACCTCGTCACTACCATTATTCATACTGAGCGGGAAGGGTCCGTAGATATCTGTAAACCGCAGGAAAGCTTGTGCACGAAGTATCAAAGCCCATGCGTATGTTACATTCTCCTTACCATTCAGTTTAACAACCTCGTTAAAGGCCGACACAATAGGTGGAGCGTATGATGCAGGCCACGCACACCACGCATTACTGGCATTAAAGAGTGTATGGTTCTTCGGCAATTCCTTCGTGTAGGTTGTGTATCGTCCCAAATAATTACCCACAAAGTCTATCATCGTCTGATAGGCATTCTCCTGCTCTGGAAAAGCCACTCCTTGCATCTGAATAAGGAAGGAACCAACGGCATAGTTGTCCCGCTTTAACTCATCTGGCGACAGTTTACTACCTGGACGGTTGATATCAACAAAACGTCCCGTACATGAAGAGAAGATTGCTGGTAAACATAAGAAGAGGAGAAATAACTTTCTACTAACCATCATAACCTTAGAGTTTTACGTTGATACTAAATCCCAATGATCGTTGACTTGGCTGCATGAAATAATCGAAGCCTTGATAATAGATATCCGTGGAGGGAGTTGCCTCTGGATCAAAAGGTGCTTTACAATACAACATCAGAAGGTTTCGGGCCGTCAAAGCCACTGAAACCTTTGCTCCACGTATCAACCTGTCGAAGGTGTAACTAAGGTAGACTTCCTTTATTCGGGCATTAGAAGCATCATAAACATACTCATCCCAAATAGGCGTCTCACCTCCCACGACAGTATAATACCTCTCTGTCGGAACATACTGACTGCCAACAACTACACCACCATTATCTCTTTGCGTAGCAGTCTTCTGTGATACGCCATACGAATCCATAAAGGCTTGTGTCTGTGAGACGCAGACTCCCCCCAAGCGGGCTGTTATCAGCAGTCTACACTCTAAGCCTTTCCATGAGAAAGTATTGTTCAGTCCAAGGTGAGCTTTCGGTAAGACAGAGCCTACTAAACGTGGTGTGGGTAACTCTATCTGCATCACCTGTCCGTCAGCATTCACTTGGATGTCACCTTGCTGATTGCGCTTAAAACCTGTAAATGTATAGAGGTCGCCCATTGTCCCACCTTGTGTCAAGATGACTTCACATCCATTTAGTCCACCTTGTCGCAGTGTCTCGTTTGGATTATCAAGTAATCTGACTATCCGGTTATGGTTCATACTGTAACTCATGTTCACAGACCAGCGACTATCTGTCCATTTCTTATTATAGCCAACAGTAAGTTCTAATCCTCTGTTCCGCACGTTTCCTGCCTGTATATACTCACGGTTATAAGCACCACCAAGTGTGATTTGTCGTAAGAAGGTCTGGTTCTTTGTATTTGACTGGTAAAGAGTAAACTTCACAGACAGTGCTTCTTTAAACAGGGTTGCGGTCACACCCGCCTCTAAGGAGTTCGTACGCTCTGGATAGAAATTGTCTGGAAACTTATAGGTGACCGTATGATACGTACCTGTTGAGGGTATATACTCATATCGCCAAGCTGAAGATATATTAGGTGAGATGGCTGAACCAACTGACGCCCACGAAGTTCTGAATTTCAAGAAATCAACGAACGCAGGTAGTTTCAGCATCTTTGAGAGGATAGCCGACATACCCACTGAGGGATAGAAGAAGGATTGTTGTGCTGTATTACTTAGTGATGAGTCCCAGTCATTACGTCCCGTCACAGTCAGATAGACTTTCTCCTGCCATCCTAACTCTACACTGCCGAGTACGGAATGGATTGCGTGTCGAGTCAAATCGAAGATAGGACGGTTGTCGCCCGACACTCTACTATAATCAATGGCATTGGGTGTGAAGAGGTTTGATGGTGGTTTCAATCCTCCCTGAAAACCTGTTATATCATAGGATGTATGGGTGAAAGCACTACCAATATTGGCTATAAACGACAGGTCAGTCCATTGTTTTGAGATATTAGCCATGACGTCTACATAGATAGAACGGTCGTTCGCCCTACTATAACTGTAATATCCGTAGGGCGAATGGGTGAAGATGTCAAGTGTTGAAGCATATCGCTTGTCTTCTAACTTATTGATAGCTTCATCCCAACGGAGTCTTCCTTCAAGTGAGAAAGCCCTTGTTACATCATACTTTAAGCTAAGGTCTGTGAGGTAACGATTACGCTTTGTCGTCTTCACCATACGATTGGCAACCCAATAGGGGTTCTGCATCTTTAGGTCATCTCCATAGCTCCAATTCTGCAGATAGATATTACGTGCAACATCAAACACCTCAAATGATTTCACAGCATCAAAGCTTTCACCACGTGGAAAGAGGTAAACTGAGGTGAGAGGGTTGAAATACTGTCCTTGAGCCAACATGTTCTTATCATTCTCTTTGATGTACTTAAAAGAGAAGGTAAGCCTTAACTTATCATGGAAGGTTGAAAACACGTTCTTAAACGAGAAGTTATACCGGTGGAAATCATTGTTCGGTATAATGCCATGTACGGTGGTCGAACCCAATGACAGATACACTTGATTACGCTCAGTACCTGCTGTCAGAGCGACATTATGGGTTTGGTTTAATCCAGTTCGGAAGAAGTCGTTAGGTGTGTAATCCTCCCTTTGTGAAAGACGCTTCGTTCCCCATGACTTCATCTCATTACTTCTGTTGCCATACTCATTCTGAAATGCGGGTAAGACAAAGGGCGAAAGGAACTGAGTACTTGTAGAAAGCTCTACAGAGGTCTTCCCTACTCTACCCGACTTTGTCTTTATCATCACTGCTCCTTGCGCTGCTGCCGACCCATAAAGAGCCGCTGCAGCTGCACCGCTAAGTACGGATACACTCTCTACATCATCTGGATTGATGTCCGATATACCTTCTGAACTGGGCTGTAAAGAGTAGATACCACTCTTTATATCGTCATTACTTCGATTGTTAATGGGAATACCATCGACTACATAAAGGGGCTGGTTGCTCTGTGCCAAAGACTTTGGACCACGCATGACAACCCTTGCCGCACCACCCATTCCTGCTGCTGACTCGTTAACAAACACACCAGCGACCCTTCCTGCTAAGGTGTTAACAAAGTTGGCTGTCTTCACTTTATTAAGATCTTCACCGTCCATCTGCTTGACATTGTAGTTCAAAGCAGGGCGAGAACGGCTTATACCCAAGGCAGTCACAAAGATATTGTTTAATTCATAAAGGCTCTCCTTTAAGACAAAGAGTTGGTTTTCTCGACTCTCAGCACGCTTCTCTATCGTTTCAAAACCTATGCAAGAAATCATCAACATAGGACTTGGACGTTCTGTTTTAAGTACAAACTTACCTTCTAAATCAGATACCGTACTCACCTTAGAACTGCCTTTTATCATTACAGTAGCACCGATGAGTGGGTTTCCCGATATGTCTTGTATCTGACCATAGTAAGTGTATATTGTAGGAGCAACAAATGGTTTTTCTACATGCTGACGCACAGTTGTCCCCTTTTCTTTAGTTTCTATACTTTGAACGGGTCGTTTTTCTTTCTTTAAATAAATGACATTATCAATTATTTTATACGTTATCCCTGTACCTTCAAAAAGTCTGTCTAAAACAAAGTCAATAGATAAATTACTGATAGAAACAGCATTAACTTTATGCTTTTTCAGTTCATCATCATAAAAGAAACGATATTTTGTCTTCGATTTTATACGCTGAATAACTGTCTTTAAGTTGGTTTGGTTTGTTGTTAGTGACACCTGCGCAGAACCACTATGTACACCTATCAACAAGAGAAAGGCACACATAATCACTCTGAGGGAAAGTAATACTTTCAGACGACTAACTATTACCATGTAAATCAGTTCAAATAGTATTAATATTACATTACACTAACAAAACATCAAGTTTACATACACAAAGATAGTCAATTATCTTTATTTAATAAGGTTGACATGCTCCCATTTCACATAAATTAACCCCTTCATTCGTCTTAACAAGCATAAATAGTGTATCTTTGTTCATAATTATTAGAATTCTCCTGCTATGACTATCGCAAAAAGGTAACTGTTGACAGGACTAAAACAGACTAAGTAGGGTTAAAGAATAAACAATGACATTACCAGAACAAAGGTTTCGCCAGATATTTAGAGCACTATATCCTTCGCTCTCCTTCTATGCTACTCGTCTCGTACAAGACGATGAGGCAGAAGATATCGTACAAGAAGCCTTTATGGAACTATGGAAGCGCAAGGAGGATATTGACGATGAAAGCCATATTAAAGCCTTCTTATATCGTATCGTCTATACCAAGGCCCTTAACGTCATTAAGCATCGTACCGTTGTCAATAATCATGCTGATAGTGTAAAGAAGGTTACCCAGTTCAAGTTAGACTACTATAACCCTGAAACGAACGACGTGATGAATTATATCGAGGGGTTGGAGACAAGGAAGCAAATCAATGATGCTATCGGAGAACTACCAGCCAAATGTCGTGAGGTCTTCATACTGAGTTATCAGCATGACAAGAAGAATAAGGAGATTGCAGAACAGTTAGGTATCTCAATCCGAACGGTTGAAGTGCATCTTTACAAGGCTGTGAAGACGCTAAGAGCAAGGCTGAAACGTCATTCATAAAGTCTTTATCGTAGGAGAGAACATCTGCTTGCTGAAATTATTTTCATGAAAAAAAATATTTTTTGTCGTGAAGAAAAATATTTTTCATCATGAAAAGAAATCCACATTAACAATGGAAACGCTATGGTAAACACGTATTCAAACTTACAAAACAGTAACTTCTATAACATTTTTTATTATTTACTATTACGTAAAAAGGGCTTTTAGGTTGTTATAACAATGACTGGTTGGAAAACTACCGACCAAAGTTTTAAAGGCAACAAGCCTTAGTTGAAAGAGAAGAAGAATGAATAAAATAAACAACAAAACCATCAAAGACTATCTTATTGGCAAGGCAACGGCCAAAGAGATGGAGCAGTTAGCCCAGTGGTTGGCAGACTCGGAGGAGAATCAAAAGGAACTCTTCGAGATGGAGTTGGCATTCCATTTAGGAAAGAATAGCTCTATTGCCACACCACTGAAGGTCGAAGAGGCTGAGAACAGATTATTTGCACAGATTGACAAGTACGAAGAACATACAATAAAAAATAATAGATTACATTTCTTCCGTTATGCTGCAGCGATGATAGTAGCAGTTCTCTTGATTGGAGGAGGACTTTTTGCTTATCTCCATCAGTCCACCGAAACAATCACTGTCGCTGCTTTGAACGAGGTGAAGAAGGTTGTCTTACCTGATAGTTCAACTGTATGGCTCAACAAAGGGGCTACCATTAGCTACGCAGAGAGCTTTGAAGGCAACGAAAGAAAGGTGAACTTGAAAGGCGAAGCGTTGTTCCATGTCACAAAGAATGCCGCAAAACCATTTATTGTTAGTAGTGAGGCTTCGTCTGCAAAGGTGTTAGGAACAACCTTCAACTTCAAAGACCAAGGTGCTAAAGGTAAAGATGTTATCAGCTTGATAGAAGGTAAACTTGAGGTGACTGGGCATAATGGCGAGGGAAAAGTTATCCTTCACCTAACCAAAAAGCTACGATTAGCAAAGACTCTAAGACTATCACGAAAGAAGACAGCTACGCCCTTGCTGACGCAGTATGGCGTGATAACATGATACCGTTCAATAACATGCAACTCAAAGAGATTGCTCGTATACTCGAGCAGCTCTATGACTACAAGATAACCATAGACTCTAAGTTAGACCACAAAAAGACTTATACAGGTGTGATCAAGAGGAATAAGGATATAGAAAACGTCTTAGACGGACTTTCTTATACCATTTCTTTCCATTACACCATCCACGACAAGGAGATAACACTCTCTAAATAGGGTATTTAGAGAGTGGTCTCTTTGCTGGGACTCGACTAAATCAACAGAAAACAAACACATTCCTAACATAAACATGAACAAACTTTATGCACTCCTCATTGGAGCGTTTACTCCACTGTGCATGTCTGCACAGACCACTTACCCAGAGTGGCAGAGTCAGTACACAACAGGTTTAAATAAGGTGGAACCGCATGCCTACGTCCTACCATACAGTTCTGTTGAAAAGTTACAACAACCAGGTGGATATGAGCAGTCGGCTTATTACATGACACTCAACGGCAAATGGAAATTCCATTGGACCAAGAATCCAGATAAAAGACCAAAGGATTTCTTCCAAAACGACTTTGCCGTGCAGGGTTGGAACGACATTAACGTACCAGGAAACTGGGAGCGTCAGGGCTATGGACTGCCTATCTATGTCAATGAAACCTACGAATTTGATGATAAACTCTTTCAGTTTAAGAAGAACCCTCCCCTTGTTCCATACGCACAAAACGAAGTTGGCTCCTACCGACGTACGTTTACTATCCCTTCAACATGGAAGGGTCGCCGCATAGTTCTTTGTTGTGAGGGTGTTAAGTCGTTCTTCTATCTGTGGATTAACGGCACATACGTTGGTTATAACATGGGTGCGAAGATGCCGTCAGAATGGGATATTACAAAGTATCTACACGATGGCGAGAACACTATTGCTATGGAGGTCTATCGTTGGGCAGCAGGTTCTTACCTTGAATGTCAGGATTATTGGCGCATAAGTGGTATCGAACAGGATGTCTATCTCTATGCTACTCCAACCCAGTATATTGCCGATTACAACGTAGCAGCAGGTGTTGACAAGCAGGACAACGGTTCTTTCAAGGGTAATTTTAGCCTTTCTACTAATATTAAGGGGGGCTGGCAATGGTACTATAAGCTATGTTCTGACTGACGCAAAAGGAAATACTGTACTTTCAGAAGACATAGCTATCAATGGCAAGAACAACGATGAAATGGTAGATTTCACCCCAAAAACAGTTCAGAATGTTGCTGCTTGGAGTGCTGAACACCCTAACCTCTACACCTTACTTATTACATTAAAAGACAAGAACGGCAATATCACCGAGCAAACTGGCAGTAAGGTGGGCTTCAGAACGATTGAGATTAAGAACAAACAACTGTGCGTGAACGGTACACCTATCCTCGTGAAGGGTGCTAACAGACATGAACATTCACAGTTGGGACGCACCGTGAGCAAGGAACTCATGGAACAGGACATCCGCCTGATGAAGCAGAATAACATCAACCTCGTGCGCTGTTCACACTATCCTAACGATGCTTATTGGTACCAACTATGTGATAAATACGGCTTGTATGTCATCGACGAGGCTAATATCGAGTCTCATGGAATGGGCTATGGTAAGGAATCTTTGGCTAAAGACAGTACTTGGTTGAAGGCTCACATGGACAGAACGCGTCGCATGTATGAGCGTTCTAAGAATCATCCAAGTATCATCATCTGGTCATTGGGTAATGAGGCTGGTAACGGAGTGAACTTTGAAAACACCTACCGCTGGCTGAAGAATGCTGATAAGACACGTCTTATTCAGTATGAGCGAGCTGAGGAGAATTTCAATACAGACATCTATTGTCCTATGTATCAGCCTCTCGACCACATGAAAGCATACACAAAACGTACCGACATAACACGTCCTTACATCATGTGCGAGTATCTTCACGCTATGGGTAACAGCTGTGGAGGTATGAAGGACTACTGGGACTTAATCGAGTCGGAGCCTATCTTACAGGGTGGAAGTATCTGGGACTGGGTCGATCAGTCGTTTCGTGAGGTAGACAAGTACGGCAACTGGTACTGGAGCTACGGTGGTGACTACGGTCCAAAGGACGTACCAAGCTTTGACAATTTCTGTACTAATGGTCTTATTGCTGCCGACCGCACCCCTCACCCACATCTCTCTGAGGTAAAGAAAATCTATCAGAACATCAAGTCTAAGCTCGTTTCAACCGAGAAAGGGATTACGATAAAGGTTAAGAACTGGTTTGATTTCACCAATCTGAATGAATATCAACTTAACTGGCAGGTTGTAGATGAAAACGGTAATATCGTTTCAAAGGGTACACAACACGTAGACTGTGCGCCACACGAGTCAACGACAATCATGCTGCCATCTGTTGCTACTGGCACACAGAAGGAACTCTATCTCAACCTTGCATGGCAGCCTGTCAGCGATGCACTTATCATCACGAAGAATGACGTAGTGGCTTACGACCAATTTGTACTAAAGAAAGCTAATGACTGCACCGCCTTCCTCCCGCGTGAGAAGCAGCGCATGACCTACAAAGTAGATGAGACAACGGGCGAGTTGACCTCATTAAAGAGTGGCAACCAAGAGTTCCTCGATACTCCATTGAGCCTAAGTCTATACCGGCCAGCCACCGATAACGATGGTCGCGACCAACATGGCGTAAGAGTTTGGCGTAAGGATGGCATCGACTCTATCAGTCAGAAAGTTACAAAGATTAGTAGAAGTAAAGACATAACACGTGCTGAAACTGACGTGATAGGCAAGAATGGCAACATAATCGGTAAGGCTGTCTTCACCTATCAACCACAGAAGAACGGTGCATTAGCCGTGAAGGTAGACTTCACACCAGACACTGCTGCCGTCAAGTCGCTTGCTCGCATCGGTCTTACCTTCCGTGTAAAGGACACGTTCGGCAAGGTTGAATACAATGGTCGTGGCGATATTGAGACTTATAACGACCGTAAGGAAGCTGGATTGATTGGACACTACAAGACGACAGCTGAGGCTATGTTCCACTATTATGTGAAGCCACAAGCAACGGGTAATCGCACTGATGTGCGCTGGATGTCGCTCTCTGACACACGTAACCGCCTTATGGTAGCCGCAAAGACACCATTCCAATTCTCTGTGACTCCATTCTCTGACAGTGTTATCGACCGTGCAACACATATCAACCAACTCTCACGTGACGGTCTGCTAACCGTACACTTAGATGCTAACCAGAGCGGTGTTGGTACTGCTACATGTGGTCCTGGTGTTGCTGAGAAGTATCGTGTACCAGTTAAGCCAACAAGCTTTGAGTTCATACTCTATCCTGCTATGACTAAATAACCAACATATAACAAGACTAAAAAAATAAGCCCTGTTCCCCTTTGCCTACTATCTGTAAGACAAAAAGGAACAGGGCTTTTTGCGTTTAACAAGTATTAAGTAGAAAGATAACTACCTATAAACCATTCACTAAAAGGCATAACAAGCTAAGGAGGTAGGCCTTTACTCCACAGCTACCTCACCTTATTATATTAATAAAAGACAGAAATGTCGAACCTAAATGGGGCTCGGCAAGGGAATTATTTTCATGAAAGAAAAGATTTATTTTCATGAAAAAAAATAATTATTTACGTGAGAATAAATATTTATTTTCACGTAAATAATTCCTTACTGACCGTCTAAAGGACGTGTGAACCAGTCAAAGCCCAATAGGCAAAAGCAAGAATTGCAAGCGTAATAACGATGCGAAAGATGCAACCAGTTATCTTCTTAATAAGGATAAGACCGATAACTAATACGGCAAGGAGGGCTATGAAATACTGTAAATTCTCCATTCAAGCATGCTTTATTTGAACAAGTGTCTGAACATAGCAGGTACTGGCGTCTCGAACTCCATACGTTGATGGGTGATAGGATGGTAGAAACAGAGTACGTAGGCATGTAGACAGAGACGATGAAGAGGGTCGTCTCCGTTACCATACTTAACATCGCCACACACAGGATGACCCATATCGGCAGAATGAACACGTATCTGATTCTTACGTCCAGTCTCCAATCGATACTCTACAAGACTGTGTGAGACTGTACGATCGAGCACATGGAAATGTGTCACAGCATACTTTCCCCCATTATCTACTGGCGAGCTATAAGTGACATAGGACTTATTATCCTTCAACCAATTGGCTATCGTGCCCTCATCCTGCTCCATCTCACCACTGACTACAGCAACGTAACGACGATCGTAGACAATATTATGCCAGTCATGTTCCAGTAGTTGCTCTGTCTGAATATCCTTAGCATAAATCATCAGTCCTGATGTGTCACGGTCGAGACGATGGACTACATGCGCCGAACACTTCTGTTTTGTCTTATGAAAATAGTCGTCGAGAACTGTCTTCACATTCAATGAAGAGTGGCCAGCAGCCATCGATAGAATACCGATATTCTTCTCTATTACAACCAAGAAGCGGTCTTCGTAGACGATTTTAACGTAGCGGCTGCGGAAGAGGTCGTTCTTCTTACTTTTACTGACAGAAATCTTGTCGCCTACTTTCAACGGATGGTCGAACTGCGTAACACACTTACCGTTCACCTTGATACCACGGTTCTGTAGTGTAGCCTTCACCTTACTCTTACTTTCCTTAAGATTAGCAAGTAGCCACTCAAGCAACGGAGCCGACTCTGTCACCCGATAATGATTATATTTCTCCTCTGTATATGGATTCTTTCTTATCATACTACAAAAGTACAAAGAAATAATGATTAAAACTATTATGCGTATATTAAATCAGCTGAATAAGCGTAGGTCATAGACGAAACAACTGCTATTTTCCCTGCATGGAATGACTCTAAGAGGCGGTCAAACTGTTTTAGAACATCTTGACCCACTCTCGAAAGCGTTCAACTCCCTCTTCTCCAAACTTAGAAAGACTCGCAATAGCTTGTTCAACAGTCTTTTCTTTATCAAGATGAGTCTTTGAGAAGAACTTATCAGCATAACAGATAACTTTTTCTTCCATCGTTTCTGGTAAGAAGTCTTGGGCTGGTAAAGGAAGCTGTTGAGCTATAATCTGACTACGAGTAATCCCCGCCCCCGTATGTCGTTCACAGACACGAGCATGACGAGGGAAGCCCTCGGCACGTAACATTTCAGCACCGATACGCCCATGACAGATGTAAGGCTCGGTACCAAAGCACTGTATACCAGGTGCATTACAACGGATAATACCGATATCATGTAGCATGGCAGCCTCCTCAAGAAACTGTTTATCGAGGGAGAGTTCAGGGTGTTGGTCGGCTATGGCAAGTGCCTTATCTGCTACAGAACGACTATGAACAAGGAGGATATGACGCAACTCATTATCCTCTGGATAATACTTCTGAATGATTGCTTGATAGTCCATACAACAAAAAAGAGCCACGCCTCCCCACTCAGACAGCTTTTGCCGCCATGAACGAAGAACCGTAGCTCAATCATTATGATATTGTTTCTTTATGCTTCGTGCTCTCTTTCGATGTAGGCAATAACGTCGCCCTTATTGACCTTAGCACCCTGCTTAGCGTTGATTTCAACCAACTTACCACCGAGGGCAGCAGGAACAGTTACGAACTCACCCCATGGAGCCTGAACATAACAGAATGCTTCGCCTTCCTTATATTCCTTACCAATGAATGGTTCGATGGCTGGAGCAGCCTCACCATCACCCTGGAACTCCCAGAAGAGCTGTCCCTTAACAGGAGAAACGATGGCGTCTGCCTTAGCATGCTTGAACGCTGCAGCCTCTTCAGGACTTACCTTTGCACCGAGTTTAGCATCCTTTGCAGCCTGAAGGTCGGCCAAGAAGTTCTTCTTAGCCTGTCCGCTCTTGTAGTTACGATACTGCTCTGGGTGCATAGCCAACTCGAAGAGCTCCTCATCATCCTGTCCGTAATCCCATCCGTTCTCGTCCATTTCCTTGCGGAAGTCGTCGAGAGCGTTAGGAAGAAGTGTGTGTGGGTCAGCATCAGTGAACTCGAAACCTTTCTGCTTAGCAAGGTCCTTCAGTTCTTGACATATCTCACCAGGTACACGACCACTCTTACCAAGAATCATACCCCACATAGAATCGTCCATCATTACGAAGCGTCCCTTACCCTGCTCAAGGGTGAGAAGGTTCATAAGAGCGATGTTCTTAGTGTATTGTGAGAATGGAGTTACCAATGGAGGATAACCAACACGTGGCCATACGTATGCTACCTCATCGAATAACTTGACGAGCATATCATCTACTGAAAGCTCTGGCTCGCCCTTCTTTTTACGTAGATTGTTAATCGTTGAACGGATACCACCGAGGTCGGCCATCATAGATCCCATCATACCACCAGGTAAACCACACTCAAGAAGCAGTGAACTCATGATCTTATTCTGTGGATTGATGAAATAACCTAACCACTCATCAATAAACTCCTGAGTCATAGCACGAGCCTTCATGTAGGCATCCATGTTGATTTCTGGTACGTCGAAACCAGCGTTCTTCAACATGCTTTGTACAGAGATAACGTCTGGATGCACCTTACCCCATGACAGTGGCTCAATAGCAACATCAAGGATATCGATACCGTTCTTGGCTACCTCAAGCATAGAAGCCATTGACAAACCTGGACCAGAGTGGCCATGATACTCAAGAATAACGTCTGGATGCTTCTCCTTAATACGACGTGTCAACTCACCAAGGAATGCTGGCTGACCAATACCAGCCATATCCTTCAAACAAAGCTCCTCTGCACCAGCTGCAATCTCCTCGTCGGCTAACTTGCAGTAGTACTCAATTGTATGAACAGGAGAGGTAGTGATACAGAGTGTACCCTGTGGAGTCATACCTGCTTCCTTAGCCCACTTCAATGCAGGAGCTATATTACGAATGTCGTTCAGACCATCGAAGAGACGAGTGATATCCACACCCTGTGCATGCTTTACACGATACATCATCGCACGAACATCATCAGGTACAGGATACATACGCAATGCGTTCAGACCGCGGTCAAGCATGTGCGTCTTGATACCAGCTTCATGCAGAATCTTGGTGTAGGCACGTACAGACTCGTTTGGGTTCTCACCAGCTAAAAGATTAACCTGCTCAAATGCACCACCATTGGTCTCTACACGTGCAAAACAGCCCATCTCAACGAAGACTGGTGCGATACGAACTAACTCATCCTTACGTGGCTGGAACTTACCAGAGCTCTGCCACATGTCTCGATAAATGAGACTGAACTCAATTTTCTTTCCCATATATGTTTCAATAATTACCTAATTGAAGAGATTACCACTTGCAATCTGACTTGCAAAATTAGATAAAAATTTCCAAAAAACGGCTGACTACTAATATTTTTTGCAATAATTGACTATCTTTGCAGTCTAAAAGTAAATACATGAAGAAATTGTTTTTTCCTCTCTTAAGCTCTGTACTGTTCTTTCTCACGGCATGTTATAACCAAGTATCGACTGGCGAGCATGGTGCTATCGACGTTGAGGTACAATTGAAAGGAGACAGTACACGCTATGGATTGGCATGTGATGGCTGTTCTGACTCTGTGATTGTTCTCTTACCTAACGAGGGAGGCGACCCCATAAAGTTTGACATTGTAACGGCAAAGCGCAATGGCATGGTTTATGGCACACCTCAGATTGGTGACGCCTTGGCAATTGTTCCTAATCCCATAGACCCTCTCGAGGCTGAAATGGTGATTGATCTCGAACAGATGAAAGGTACATGGACATTCCAAGTATTGCCTAAGTTAAAGCCAAACCCTACCAAAACGGAGGAGGAGATATTAGCAGGAATGAGCGACTCCATGAAGGCTGCGTTGTTTATCCCACGTGAGTATGGCTTTACTCTGAAGAGTTATAACCAGGCTTCACCCGTGGGTTATGTCATGAAAGCCAACTCCTTGGAAGATGAAAGCCCTGTTGAATACCCGAAGGTGACGGTTTATACAAGCTGGCATATCTTCAATGGCAGACTATACATCTATAAAGATACCGTTGATGAGCAGGGGCACCGAATCCCACAGGACTCTGTTGGCTTCGACTCTGGCTCTATGCGCTATCTTTCAGCTGACTCAATGGCGGCATTGTTTGGCAAGAAAGTCATGCAATATCACCGTAAAAAGAACGCATTAGAAGCTAATAAAGAGGCACAAAAAGCCGAAGAACACAACGCAACTATGTCTGATGACAAGAAATAACGACTGACGACATTAGCGTAACATGAAAACCTGTTTGTCCTTACATAATACCAATAACAAACAGGTTTTCCATAGTTATGACTAAAATAGATGGCATCTTCTGAGCTTCATCACCGCTTTCTTGACATGACAAACTAATATCCTATTCCCTTAAAGTTCGACGAATAAGCTATCCAACGTCAGAAACACTTAGAAGTAACGGTTTTGAGTCTTTTCAAGTACAAAGATTTGGCTGTTATTACAATTTTATATACCTTTGCGCAGACAATCAGAGAGACTATTCAACCTCCTCTTTTCAAGGCTGGAACCTCTCATAAACAGGGGCAGCAATGCCTTTATTATAATAAGGAGACCCACTACAGGTTATACAATTATGAAGAAATTAATAGCGTTGTTTTCATTCATAACAATTCTTGCATTCACTTGTTCGACCATTGTTATCGCTCAAGAACCAACAAAAACAGCGACGGCTGCTACAGCTGACACGCTCTCTGACGATGCTTTGAATGAGACAGGTGTGGCAGACACTACGACCGCAAAGACCCCAGCAGCAAAGGATGCGGGTTTCCATCAGTCGTTGAAAAGGAAGTTTATCGAGGGTAATGCGGGCTTTATGTCGCTGGTAGCATTAGCATTAGTACTGGGCTTAGCGTTCTGTATAGAGCGCATCATCTACCTTAGTCTTTCTGAGATAGATGCCAAACGATTTGTTGGAAAACTCGAAGATATGATTGATGCAGGCGAGATTGAGCAAGCCAAGGAATTGAGCCGAGACACACGTGGTCCGGTGGCCTCCATCTGTTATCAGGGACTACTCCGTATCGACGATTCTATAGAGAACATCGAACGTAGCGTGACCTCCTACGGTAGTGTTCAAAGTGCCAATCTTGAAAAGGGTTGTTCATGGATTACACTCTTCATCGCAATGGCTCCTTCACTTGGATTCCTTGGAACAGTTATCGGTATGGTCATGGCTTTCGACCAAATTCAAGAGGCTGGCGACATTAGTCCTACAATTGTAGCAGCAGGTATGAAGGTGGCTTTGATTACGACCATCTTCGGTATCATCGTTGCCCTTGTACTGCAAGTATTCTACAATTACATCCTCTCTAAGATTGAACATATCACAGCTCAGATGGAGGAATCAGCCATTTCATTATTAGATTCGATAATGAAATATAAATTGAAACGTAATTGATAATTTATTATTCATGTAACTCGTTATCACTCAAGAGCGTTCTCCTCAACTCATCCTCTGTATGATTACCGATGTATCTGACTTTCACCAGAAAGAGAGAAAAGGACATCAGGATGTCTCCGAGAACTTATTTAGGTTGGGCGAATAGAAACATGAATATCCTAATTATTGGTTATGTACAACATAGAGTAATATGAAGAAAATAAAAGGAATAGCAAAGATGGACGAGGAACGCATATCACAACGCATCCTCTATGTCATAGTAGCCTTGTCAGTCATCGTCTTTTTAGCGTTCTATCTCATTGGATATGACATGCCATTTGCCGATAACACGGCTTTCAATGCGCCTATGCTTACCGACGTATTACTTGGTTTTATGTGGGGATTACTCGCTCTCACCACGTTAGCCTCCGTCTTTGCTGTAGTCCGTGGCATACAACGAGCTAACCGAAGTGAAGGAGTTACGAATGGTATTCCTGCACGAAAGATTACTTATACGACATACGGTGTGACCGCTCTCATCCTCGTCTTGACTTTTATCTTTGGCTCAACGCAAGCGATGATAGTCAATGGACAGAACTTCACAGACGGCTTTTGGCTTCGAATGACTGATATGTTTGTCAACAGCTCACTCCTTCTTCTTGTCCTTGCAGCAGGAGTTGTCGTCTTTGGGGCTACTCGTTATTACAGAAAGGAACGTATGAAATGATGTTTCGAAAGAAAGAACGGAGGAAAGTTCCTGGCTTAAACACCACATCAACAGCTGACATTTCGTTTATGCTGTTGATTCTCTTTCTCGTTGCCTCCTCTATGGACCTCGACAAAGGGGTGTCACGTAGACTGGCTGCTATCGACAAGACGAAGACTCCACCAGCTGCAGTAGACAGCAAGCGGGTCATACGTATCGTTATCAATGCCGAGAATCAAGTGACACTTGATGGTAAACCTGCCTCGATGAATGAGATTAAGCAGCGTACGATGCAGCTTGTTGAGTCGGCTGGTAAGGGCCACCTTATCCAATTACAAAGCGACCGCAACGCCTCATACGATACTTATCTCCACGTACAAAATCAGTTAGTAGCGGCTTATAACACTATCCGTAACCAAAAGTCAATGAACCTCTTTGGTAAGGAGTTCGACCTGTGTAGTAATGAGCAACAAACACAGATTGCTGACGAAGTACCCATTCGAATTACGGAGGTATATGTGGCTTCTAACAATAACGACGTAAAGAAAGGAGATACAAAATGAAGTTCTATCGCAGTAGAAATCATGAGATTCCAGCATTAAACACGGCTTCTCTCCCCGACCTCATCTTCTCCATCCTATTCTTCTTTATGTTAGTCGTACACATGAGGAAGGCAACTGTACACGTGAAGTATCAAGTCCCAATGGCTACCGAGCTTTCACGCTTATATAACAAGTCGAACATACAATACATTTATGTCGGTCGACCCATCAACAACCTTGGTAAGGTAGAGGGCAACGAGATGGTTGTACAGCTCAATAACAACATCACAACCGTCCCAGAGATTAAACGGTATCTTATCCAACTCTCCGCTGCCTTACCCCCAGAACAGCGTAAGCAGCTTAGTGTCAGTATTAAGGCAGACCGCCATGCAGACATGGGTACGATCATGGACATCAAACAAGCGCTAAGAGAAGCTAACGTATTGAATGTCAACTTTTCGGCTACCATGAGTAGAAATAACAAACAGAAATAAGGTAGAAAGTTGTAATTTGTTGTAGAAAAGGAACTCGCTATTTTGATAATTCAAAGTTTTTTCATACCTTTGTAAGCAAAAACAATAGAATAATAAATGGCACATAGAAGTTTAGATCGTCTTGATAAAAAGATTCTGCACCTCATCTCTGAGGATGCACGAATTCCTTTCCTTGAGGTTGCACGTGCGTGTAATGTCAGCGGTGCAGCCATTCATCAGCGTATTCAGAAGTTAACAAACCTTGGTGTTATAAAGGGTTCTCAGTTTATTATCGACCCAGAACGTATTGGTTATGAGACCTGTGCTTTCATCGGACTGAACCTTAAAAACCCAGAGAAATTCGATGATGTTGTTGAGGCTTTGCGCCAGATTCCAGAGATTGTAGAGTGTCACTACACCACAGGTGAGTATGACCTCTTCTTGAAAATCTACGCATATAACAACCATCACCTTATGTCTGTTATCCATGACAAGCTGATGCCACTGGGTCTGTCACGCAGTGAGAGTTCTATCTCTTACAATGCTGTTATCGACCGTACCTTGCCTATTGAGGGCATGAAGGTGGCTGATGTCGTTCTGGAAGACGATGAAGAGGAAGAAGAGTAACAGGATTGTCTACGCTATACCAATAGCGCAGAGTAACTGTAAAACTATCTCGAAAGGATAAAGCAATACAAGAAGACCCGCACAATCGTTGTGCGGGTTTCTTCGTTTTCAGACTTCTTATCTCTAATATACACCATTCTCTATCACCGCAACTTGCACCTCTTCATCCCTTATTCACCTATCCGCTAAACACGAAATATCCTTACAAAACAGTATCATAACGAACTACTACAACGCTCGAAATATCCACGCACTACTCACATATAACCTTTTGATAATTAAATGGTTAAAATACATCATTGCATAAGATGCTTAGTTAGAATCAAGAAGAGCCTTAACAACGTTCTTAAAGGGCATGTTCTTGAGGCTTGAAAGGCGTCTTCTCAAAGCTTATTAGGCGTCTTTCAAATTGGAGATATGTATTTTCTTTACAAATAAGAAGAGTTTTATGTTTATATAAAGAAGATAATTACAGATTCACGGAATGTTTCTTATGTATAGAGTTCAGCCACGTAACTTAGTATTTAGCGTCTTATTTCTTCTTACGAGTATATCCCTTTCAGGTCATAGCTTCATCCTTCTCTCGCTGTGTTAATGCTTAGTAAGATTATGTACGCATGGTCAATACGTAGGGCGCAGGGGGAAGAAACGAATGGTGCAATGAACTTTATACATAATAAAAGACTATTGGCACATGAACAAACTGTCACCTTAGATGAACATCACAAGGGAAGAGACTATCCATTACACAACCACACACAGTCATTGTAACGTATTGTTCTACAAGAAGAGAAGCTCAAAAATAACTCTACAAAAGTTCGTCTGATATTAGTGAAGACTATCACCCCATTCTCATGAAAGATAAAAGTAAAGTCCTCACAAGCATAAACTGCTCATGAGGGCTTTTCTGTATATTATCTACTTAATCGTAGGATGGTTAATGAAAGTTCAATGATACAACGTATTCATAAACCATCCAAGTTTCATCCTATTATCTTACTCCTTGATATTAGGCTCTTCCAAACCGAGGTGACGCTTCTTGTCTACTACCTTCAAGATAAGGCCGATGACAAGTGCAATCACACCTAAACCTGCAAGCATAATCAATGGAGCAGTGTAGTTGAGCTGTGTTGGGTCAGTTACACCAACATTTGTCTTGTCGAGAACCTTACCGATAAGCAATGGGAACAACCACAAACCAATGTTCTGAATCCAGAAGATGAGAGCGTAAGCAGAACCAATAATCTTTGCATCTACCAACTTTGGAACACTTGGCCATAATGATGCTGGTACGAGTGAGAAAGAGGCACCAAGAACGAGGATGGTTACGTATGCTACGATAACACCACCTACCTGACTTGACTTAAACTGTGGAAGAATGAAGGCAAATGTGAGGTGACAAACAATCAGAAGCAATGAACCTAACACAAGCATAGATGCTGCCTTACCCTTATGGTCGACATAGCTACCAAGGATTGGTGTAATACCTACTGCGAGCAATGGGAATACTGCAAAGATAGACTCGGCTGACTGACGCATATAACCCATATAACAATAGAGAACAAGGCAAAAAACAGACACGAAAAGCATAATGTTCTTCATAGCCTTGTTCTTCATGAAGTTGAACATGAAAGCGGTTGCTGCAACAACAAGCATGATAGCGTACTGAACGATTGTCACACTTGATGAAGCCCAGTATGAGTTCGCTGGAAGCTCATGGAAGGTAAGATTACACTGAAGCATATTTACAGCATACTTCTGGAATGGGAAGATAGCTGAATAATAAAGTACACAGAGTAAGGCTACAAGCCAGAAGCCCATACTGGTAAGTATCTTTCCAAGGTCGCTAATCTTAAATGGATCGTCTTTCTCCTCTGCCTCACCAGTCTGTGAGTCAAGTTTCTTATCCATAAAGAAGTAAACAACAAACATCATCAATGCAATGCAAATAAGAACAACACCAAAGGCTACTGAACGAGATACGTCAATGTTGCCACCTAACTTTGCAAAGAAAGGAGAGAATATCATACAAGTAGCAACGCCAAGACGTGCTAAAGCCATCTCAGAACCCATTGCCAAGGCCATCTCACGACCCTTAAACCACTTAACAATACCACGAGAAACTGTGATACCGGCCATCTCTGTTCCACAACCAAATATCATGAAGCCACAAGCGGCTACCTTGGCTGACGCAGGCATGCCCTCATAGAAAGGCGACACACCCAACTGCTCGAAGACAGGAATGTGGTTTAGATTATTGGTAAACCATACTTCAAGTCCACTACCTGCAAAGCTATCACTGATAGCATAATACTTAATCAAAGCACCAGTTAACATCACTGCACCAGAGAGAATAGCAGTGAAACGAACGCCCATCTTGTCGAGGATGATACCTGCAAAGATAAGGAAGAACACGAAGACATTAAGGAATGTCTCTGAACCCTGCATCGTACCGAAAGCGGTTGAGTCCCAACCTCTCTGCTCCTGCATCAACTCCTTTATAGGAGAAAGGATGTCGACAAAGATATAGGCACAGAACATTGCCAGGGATAAAAGTAGGAGAGCCGTCCAACGCATTGCCGCTGAATCTCTCAATGTAGTTTGAATTTTATCTGTCATGATGATATTTATTAGTTAACAAGTTTACGAGTTGACAAGTAAACAAGTTATTTGTTAGATTATAAGTTAAAACTGAATGAGTTGATGAGTGAATAGTTTGACGAGTTAATAAGTTCACAAGGTGACGAGTTGACAAGTTTACAAGTTGACGAGTTTACAAGTTGACAAGTAAACGAGTTTATACTATCATGCAACTTGTCGACTTATTGACTTGTTAACTTGTCGACTTGTTAACAAGTAAACGAGCTAATACTATCAAGCAACTTGTCTGCTTGTTGACTTGTTGACTTGTCGACTTGTTAACAAGTAAACGAGTTAATAATATCAAGCAACTTGTCTACTTGTAAACTCGTTCACTTGTCTACTTATCTACTTGTAAACTCGTTCACTTGTCAACTTACCAACTACTTCTTCAACCAACGGTCAAGCCAATTGAAGAATGTACGCTGCCAGAGAATAGCGTTCTGTGGCTTCAATACCCAGTGGTTCTCATCTGGATAGAGAAGTAACTCGGCTGGGATACCACGCAGACGAGCCGCATTGAATGCTCCCATTCCCTGATTGGCATTGATACGATAGTCCTTCTCGCCGTGGATACAAAGGATTGGAGTATCCCACTTATCAACGTTAAGATGAGGACTATTAGCGTATGTGCGTTTCGCAGCCTCACTCTTATCCTTGTTCCAATAAGCATCGTCATACTCCCAGTTACTAAACCAAGCCTCCTCAGTATCAGTGTACATGCTCTCAAGGTTGAAGGCTCCATCATGTGAGATAAAGCACTTGAAACGCTTGTTATGAATACCTGCAAGATAGTAAACAGAGAATCCTCCAAATGAAGCACCAACTGCTCCTAAGCGGTCTTTGTCTACGAATGGGAGATTGTTAGCTGCATCATCTATTGCAGAGAGGTAGTCGTTCATACACTGACCAGTCCAATCAGTGCTCACCTCCTCGTTCCATGCGCTACCAAAACCTGGTAGCCCACGACGGTTTGGAGCTATGATAACGTATCCATTAGCAGCCATTATCTGAAAGTTCCAACGGAAACTCCAAAACTGAGAAACAGGACTCTGTGGACCTCCCTCACAGAAGAGTAAGGTTGGATACTTCTTGTTCGGATCGAAATGTGGTGGTGTTATCACCCACTCCATCATCTCTTTACCATCGGTTGTCTTTACCCAACGAGACTTTACATCACCCATAGCCAACTGGTCATAGAGATGTTTGTTCTCAAAGCTAAGCTGTGTCTGTACACTTGTCTTCTCTTTCTTTGATGGAGTAACAGCGTAGATTTCATTAGCTTGAGAGATACTCTGACGAATAGCAAGCAACTTCTTGTCACCTAAGAGTGAGACACTTACATAGTTATGGTCGCCCTCTGTGAGTTGCTTCACCTCTCCCTTAAGGTTAGTCTGATAGATATTCACTGTCGCATGCCATACCCCAATGAAATAAAGGTCCTTTGAGTTAACGGCCCAAGTATAGTCATCTACATTTGAGTCAAAGCTCTCAGTGACGTATGTCTTCTTCCCTGTCGTCAAGTCATAGACACAAAGACGATTGCGATCACTCTCATAACCATCGTTCTTCATGCTCTGCCAAGCAATATACTTGCCGTCAGGAGAGAACTTAGGGTTCACATCGTAACCTACATTCATATCACCCGCTTGATGGTTGACAGCCTGATTACGTAGGCTCTTTGTCGCATCACACTTTGGCTCAACATAGTCGGCTGGCTTACAGAGGTTCTTTGTCTGACGCGTTTCCACATTATATATATATATGTCGGCATCAGTAGAGATGGCATATTGTGTACCTTCCTTCTTACGACAGGTATAGGCAACAAGCTTTGAGTCCTTGCTCCAATCAATTTGCTCGATACCTCCGAAAGGAGCCAACGGACTCTCGTATGGTTCGCCATCAAGTACGTCAACGCCTGCGCCAACACCCTCTGCTGTAACATCAGCCACGAAAGGATGCGCATTGGTTGTTACGTAATGATCCCAATGACGATAGTTCATATCGGTAATAACCATACCCGTAGCCTTAGGTAAGTCACTCGGGTTCTGCTTGATAGTACCATAGTAAGGAATACTCTTGATGAGCACTACACGCTTACGGTCGGGTGAGAAACGGAAGCCTTCAATATCAATATCAGACTGTGTAAGCTGCTTTCGGTTGGAACCATCGGCAGACATCGTCCACAACTGGCCTCCAGAAAGGAATGCTAAGGTGTTGTTGTCAAGCCACGCTGCGTCACTCTCGCTCTTTGAAGAGGTGGTGAGCAGACGGTCGTTCTTGCCATCAGCATCCATAACACGCAACACTTGATGTCCTTTGTTCTCTTTACACTGTAGTAACCCACCTGATAGACAATCCTCTTGCCGTCAGGTGAGGCCTGTGCAGCACCGATACGCCCCATAGCCCAAAGCGCCTCTGGAGTCATGAGGTCGCTTTTCAGCGTGATGTTGTTGCGTCCGATGTTCACATCCTGCGCTTGTGCAACACCGCCACTCATCATTAGAGCGGCAGTCATTGCAATGGTTAAGTTTTTGTTCATAGCTTATAGACTTTTCTTTTTGTTATTAAGTGCTTCTTGTTTCCGACGTAGTTCTTCTTGCTGCTGTTGCTGCATCTCCTGCAAAGCCTGCAGACGAGCGAAGAGTCCACCACCCTTATTAGATGGGTTATTCTTCCTCTCCTCTCTATGAGCCTCAAGGATTGCGAGGAGCTTCTCTTCGTTGGTTGTCTTGCGCAATGTCCACATGATAGCTGCAGAGAAGAAGAGTGATATGAAGTAATAGAAGTTAAGACCTGATGAATAGTCATTGAACATGAAGAAGAAGAACAATGGCATAGCAAACATCATCCACTGCATCATCTTCATCTGATCTGCTTGCTGGCCCACCATCTGGTCTTTCTGCTGCTGCATGGTAAACCATGTATAAAGCAAGTTAGCGCCACAGAAGAGGATACAGGTCAATGAGATGTGATCACCTACGAGCCAAACATCATGATTCCATGAGAAGATTGGATCGTAAGTACTTAAGTCATCCATCCAAAGGAAGCTCTGGCCACGAAGCTGAATAGCATTCGGTACGAAATTGAACATCGCAATCCAGATAGGCATCTGTATCAACATTGGAAGACATCCAGACAATGGGCTGACACCATATTCAGCGTATTTCTGCATCATAGCCTGCTGTTTCTGCATCTGCTCCTCTGGCTTATTAAATTGCTTAGTAGCCTCATCCAATTTTGGTTTGAGCACGCGCATCTTTGCAGAACTCATATAGCTCTTCTTCACCATAGGGAAGGTAATGAGCTTTAACAGCAAGGTAATGAGTATCAACACCACTCCCATTGGGAATACTTGCCTCAACCAATCGAATACATAAAGCGTGAACCAGCGGTTGATGATACGGAACAATGGCCAACCGAGATATACAAGGCGTTCCATATCAAGCTCTTTACCGAAGTGACTCTGCTTTTCTACAGATTGAAGTAGGCGGAAGTCATTAGGACCAAAGTAGAACTCGAACTCTGAAGGACGCTTACCTGTTGGGTCAAAGCCTGCCTTCATGTTAGCTTCATAGTGCTTTAAGTAATGAGAAGATTTCTCAAGTGGAGTACTCTTAAGCTTAGCACCTGTAGAGAAGTTATCCTTTGAAATCATTACTGCAGAGAAGAACTGGTTTTTGAAAGCCACCCAGTCCATTGGATCCTCCGTAGTCTCTTCCTTTTCAGCAGTCTCACTTAAATAGTCAGTACCGCCATCATGCTTCTTAAAGGTAAGCGTTGCGTATCTATTCTCAAATGTAAAGCCACGTTCTTGTTGCCTACAACGATCCTGCCAGTTGATATCCATCTGGTTGTAATTCGGTGCAAACAGTCCATTCATACCCGTAGTCTGTAATGACATACGAAGCAGATAACCATCACTAAGGGTATAGTTTAAGGTAAGCATCTTACCTTTTCCTGCAGCTGCAGTAAATGTAACAGTAGAGTCAGTCACGTTTGATGGCGTGAAGACAAGGTCTTTTGTCTCGATGTTACTATTCTTTGTAGCCAACATAAAGTTAAGACTTTGGTCGTCACCACTAAACAAGGTAACATCCTTCTGGTCCTTCGAACCATCCTTAACAGCGATATTATGACCGACATAGTTCTTGATAACAGCCTTCTTAACGACGCCACCTTTAGAGCTCAAGGTCAATTCCACCTTATTATTCTTCAGTGTAATATCCTGTGCCTTACCATTCAATGCAGAATAGAACAGTGCTGTTGTATCCACTGCCGCAGCCTCCTTCTGTTGTGCTTGCTTCTCTGCAGCAAGCTTAGCAGTTTGTGCTTTCTTGGCAGCAGCGATAGAATCCTTTACAAACTCAGCTCTCTGCTTAGCTTTCTGTTCTGCTGATGGCTGCTGCAACCATGCAAAACCAAAGAGAATCAGGGCTATGAGTACAAACCCTGTGATTGTTTTTTTATCCATTTATTTGCTTTTCTGATTTTCAATTGAAGTCTTAACGAAGTCGAGGAAGAGCGGATGTGGACCGAGCACTGTTGATTGGTACTCTGGATGGAACTGTGTTCCTATATACCACTTCAGGCTTGGTATCTCAACAATCTCAACCAAGTCGCTCTCTGGGTTACGCCCAACACACATCATACCATGTTTCTCAAACTCCTTCTCATAGTCGTTATTGAACTCATAGCGATGGCGATGACGCTCCTGAATATGCTCATTCTTATAGATATTAAAGGTATGTGACCCTTGACGCAATACACATTCGTATGCACCAAGACGCATAGTACCACCCATATTCGTGATATTCTTCTGTTCTTCCATGATATCTATCACATTATGCGTAGTCTTCTCATCTATCTCACGAGAGTTAGCATCCTTATAACCAAGGACGTTACGAGCAAACTCAATCACCATCATCTGCATACCAAGACAGATACCGAAGGTTGGGATATCATGTGTACGAGTATAGTGAGCGGCCACTATCTTACCCTCAATACCACGCTGACCAAATCCTGGGCATATCACAATACCATCTTGCCCCTTAAGTTTCTCGGCTACATTCTCGTCTGTTAAGTCTTCAGAATTGATAAAGGTAATAACCGTCTTACGGTCGTTGTAAGTTCCAGCCTGCATCAATCCTTCACGAATACTCTTATAAGCATCCTGCAAGTCGTATTTTCCAACGAGCCCTATGTGTACCTCCTTCGTTGCTTTACGCTGTCGATCGAGGAACTCCTTCCAAGGACCAAGAGCAGGCTTAGGACCAACTTCCTCCCCACACTTACGTAGGATAGCAGCATCCAAACCCTGCTCTAACATATTTACAGGGACATCATAGATACTTGGGAGGTCCTCACTCTGCACAACGCAATCGAAATCAACATTACAGAAAGCTGCCACCTTCTTACGAATGTCATCGTCAAGATGCTTCTCTGTACGCAAGACAAGGACATCTGGCTGTATACCTACACTCTGCAATTCCTTCACACTATGCTGCGTTGGCTTAGTCTTCAGCTCTCCAGCAGCTCTCAGGTAAGGAACGTATGTCAAGTGAAGATTAATGGCACGTTTGCCCAACTCCCACTTCATCTGACGTATTGCTTCAAGGAATGGAGCCGACTCAATATCACCAATAGTACCGCCAATCTCAGTAATCACAAAGTCATAGTGATACTTCTGACCCAACAGTTTGATATTACGCTTAATCTCATCCGTGATATGCGGTACTACCTGAATGGTCTTACCCAGGTAGTCACCACGACGTTCCTTGTCGATGACACTCTTATAAATACGTCCCGTAGTCATGGAGTTGGCCTTCGTGGTCTTAATACCCGTAAAGCGCTCGTAGTGACCGAGGTCGAGGTCAGTCTCCATACCATCCTCCGTCACGTAGCACTCACCGTGCTCGTAAGGGTTCAGCGTACCTGGATCGATGTTGATGTACGGATCAAACTTCTGAATGGTAATGTTGTAACCTCTTGCTTGAAGAAGCTTACCGATTGATGACGAGATAATTCCTTTACCAAGTGAAGAAACTACTCCGCCCGTAACGAAAATGTACTTTGTTTCAGCCACGATGTATGTTATGTTTAATTATTATCTTTCTAAACTAAATTAGTTGGTTATAAACTAATGTGCAAAGATACTAATTTTATGTGAATTAGACGGGTCATTAAGTAATAAAAATAGCATCAAATATTCCATTTAACCACAACAAGTCCCAAACTAAGTGCTATCATCAGGGGTAATAACGTGCCTCTAAGCACATATTCAGCCTTGATACAACAGCATACATGATACTACACGTTTATTTCAGACAGATTATCCTGTCTTATAGAGTTACAAGTGTATTTATTTGTTTTGACTTATTACAAGTATATTCGCTCACAAACAAAACGATGAATTGCACAAAACTGACAGAAAGGAAAAGACCGTCAAAAGCCTTAAAGAAACTTAAAATAAGTTTTACTATCGCTTTATTGTAAAACTAAAGTTCTATTTTTGCAAACCAGTTTGGGTTCGATAGACAAGCTATATGCTTCAGAATCCACAAGGAAAGATGCTCGAGTGGTTGAAGAGGCACGCCTGGAAAGCGTGTATACCCCTAAAGGGTATCGGGGGTTCGAATCCCCCTCTTTCCGCAAGAGAGGTGTAAACCAACGGATTACGTGGCTTACACCTTTCTCTTTTTTAGCATCTTAAGACAACTTTCCAACCAATCTTAAGACACCTTATCAGCACATCTTAAGATAGCTGTCCTGCACAGCTTAAACTGCTTTCCATCATATCTTAAACAGTTTCTCAACGTATCTTAAACAACTTCCCAACACATCTTAAGACTACTTTTCAGCATACCTTAAACAGCCTTTTAGCATCTTAAGACAGAAAGGAAGATTTTTCTTCAGCCACAACTCCACCTCCTTACACAAATCACGCATTTTCCTCTCCATTATTTGTTATACTGCGTTAATTTCCTAACTTTGCAAAAGAAAAGAATAAGAAACGATATTGTATCCACGCAATAACATTCAAATCAACAGAAGAAATGATAGAACTCGACACTACAAATATGTGTTCACACCTGCAGAAGAAGCTTTTTAATGAGGATGGAGTTTACTATCCTATATGGCAGGCGATGCAAACTGATGACGAGATAACGGCTGTGGTCCGTTCACGACAGTTGCATATCTATCGCAAAGGGAAGAAGATTTTAGTTCTTCCTGGCAAGGCTGCACCTAAGATTATACGTGAGGATAGCCTCAACGAACTACTCCCTAAAGAACTACTAAAATGAAAAAAGCTATCGTATTAGGTGCCAGTAGTGGTATCGGACATGAGGTGGCACGATTGTTCATAGCTCAGGGATGGGTAGTTGGTGTAGCAGCCCGTCGTACTGACAAGCTAACAGACCTACAAAACCTCGCACCTGAGCGTGTATTCACAGCGCAGATTGACGTGACAGACGAAGCTGCGGAAGCATCCCTACAACAACTTATTGAGCGTATAGGAGGGCTCGATCTCTATTTCCATGCGGCAGGTATCGGTTGGCAAAACCCAAGTCTTGAAGCCGAGAAAGAGCTCAAGGCGATGGATACAAATGCTGTTGGCTTCACAAGATTGGTTGGTTGTGCCTATCGCTACTTTGCTAACAATGGCGGAGGACACATCGCTTGCATCACTTCTATCGCTGGAACAAAGGGACTCGGACCTGCTCCTGCTTACAGTGCAAGTAAGGCTATGCAGAACACCTACCTACAGGCATTGGAGCAGCTTGCTATCTCTAAGCATCATAACATCCATTTCACAGATATTCGTCCGGGCTTTGTCGACACTCCCCTACTCGCTGGCAGTTCTCGTCTCCCTATGTTGATGACCACAGAAAAGGTGGCCCGCAGCATCCTAAAAGCTGTCAACTGTCGTCGTCATGTCTGTGTCATCGACACACGATGGGCCGTCCTCACCTTCCTCTGGCGCCTTATCCCTAATTGGATATGGCGACGAATGAAGCTGTGTTGACCTATTTCGGCAGTAAACACAACAACTTACTACATCTTATTATATAAATAATCACTTATTCGCTCTACGCTCATTAAACCTTTCAAGGTTGTAAGCATCTAAGCAAATAAGTCTCAAAAGCCATCTTAAACGAAAGGGATAGCGAAAGGATAACAGCTTACAAACAAGAAACGAAAACAATAATTATATAAGAAATGAGAAAACTCTGTCTAAAAATACACCGATGGTTAGCATTACCACTTGGCGTGGTGATGACCGTATTATGCTTCAGTGGACTTGCGCTACTACTATTCAAAGACCTCGCACCGCTGTTTGATATGAATGCAAAAGAGATTCCTCTCTATACAGACATTGTACGCTTACACCGCTGGCTATTCATGAAACCAGAGAATGCACACGATGGTGGGCTCTCGTTAGGACGAATTCTAACGGCAGTGACGTCCATGTGTATGGTACTTGTATTGCTCTCTGGCGTTGTCGTCTGGTGGCCTAAGAGTAAGAAAGCACTGAAAAGTAGACTAACAGTCAGCACCAACAAAGGTTTCCGCAGATTTGTTTACGACTCACATGTGTCGTTAGGTATCTATGTATTCATCTTCCTTTTCCTCATGGCACTGACTGGTCCTGTATTCTCCTTCGGCTGGTACAGACAGGGAATGTCTAAACTCTTTGGTCAACCAATGCCTCCTAAGGAAATGAAGGCACAGCTGTCGAAAGACGGAGCAAAGCAGGGTGAGACAAACGAGAAAGCCTTTAGACAGCCAGACACAAGTAAGATGAAGGGGCAACAACAAGTACAAAAAGATGGGACAAAAGACATGAAAGGCGACCAGCAAGGCAAGAAGCCAAAGGGAGGAAAACTCTTTAAGCAGTTGCACACAGGTTCTTGGGGAGGCTGGTTCTCACGCATTCTCTATGCCATCGCAGCCTTTATCGGGGGCTTCCTACCTATTAGCGGTTACTACCTGTGGTGGAAGAGAAGGAGTACTAAGAAGCGAAAGGCTTAAAACCCACACTCATCTGTCGTAAACCCATTGAGCGTGTACGGTTGAATTATCCAACTCTACACGATCAATGGGTATTTTTATTTACTTTACAATAGCCTTATCTGAAACTCAGAATATACCAATCTGGTTTATAGTTCACCCAACATGTATACTTGTGTAATAGTCCTTATACTTATTCATTATTATATTCTACAAACTCATTGGCAAAGAAATACATTCTCAACTAAGCTTCGTCTAATCACTATTTTATCTGTTCTTGGATGAACATATTAACACGTACAAACACAGCACACTATGGAACTGGACCTAATCTATCCACCTTATCACCCATACGCACCAACTATTATGTAAAAGAAATTCACACCCTTAAAACTAACCTATGCCTGATTAGCTTCAAGACAAGGCCTTTCAACCTTCAAGAACATGCCCTTCTTCGTCGTTGTCAACGCCCTTCTTGAAGCTTAAAGACGCCCTTCTCAAATAGAGTATATAACTTACTGTTTATCTGTTAGTTATATAGTACGACTAACAAGATACTTTATAGTAATCAAGAAGGTTATAGAATACTCATTCTGTAATGATATTTTACGAGCATCAAAACAAACAAACAACTATTGAGAAAGCAAAATCTCTCATCTTAATTAGGGATAAGAGGACACATCAACACAAAGAAACAAGCATAAATTCCTAATAAATAGGTATTGTCACATCCGTAGGAAGCCACTACCTTTGCACCCGATATTTTTACAGGCCGTGATAAATATGGATTTAATTAGTATGACATTTAAGGTGACAGACTTGGCAGAAGACGTCAAGAACCTATTATTCAATTCAGAAGAGGAGCACGAAAAGGGATATTCCCATTCGTTGACATCCACTTTCATGATAAATATAAATAACATAAGGTTAGTTTCTTTTAACACAATCAGCTTGTTTTTATTCTCATTAAATCCTATTTTTGTAAAAGAAAACCTCACCTTAATATAAATTAAGACAAAGGCCACGTAGTCAATATCTTACCGAGAATATGAATACAAAAAACCAATCACAACCCCTCGAATTGAGTCTGAATCAATATATTTATTATCTTATAAAACCCTTAAAGAGTATGGAATTAAAAAAAGACACTCTACTCCCTAATGTTAGGTGGCATCCTTCTTTGCCTGTTTTCATGTGCTAAGGAAGACGAGTTTGAGATGCCAACACTGGTCCTTTCAGAAAACAACATCACCTTTGACAAAGGCGTAAGTGAAAGGAACATTAGTGTAACAACCAATCAAAACAGCTGGATCGCATCGTCTCCACAGGAAGGCGAATGGCTCTCGCTGGTTCAGGACGGTAACGTGCTGAAGGTGAAGGTAACTGAAAATAAGATGGGTGCAGAGCGCACAAGTTATGTTCTTGTAAATGCCAATGGCGCTACTGGCAAGATTGCTGTGACCCAGAGTGCAGCCGACGTGACACTCGACGTAGTTCCGAATGCTATCTATCTCCCACAAACAGGTGGCGAGAAGACGATTGACATTACCACTAACTCAGCTGTCTATGACGTAACAACGAGCGAAGAAGTTAGTTGGTTGAAGATTGTTAAGGCTGAGGAAGAAATCAAACTGATAGCTGAACGCAACGATAGCTACCAGGCCCGTGAGGTGAAACTATATGCCAAGAGTGGCAGTGTCATCCGTGAGATTGTCGTGTCACAACCTGGTATTCAGCGTTATCTCTTGCCTATCAACCCTGGTGTACCACAGGATGAGCACAAGATTATGGACTTCGAGTTAGGGCGTGGTAGCTATCTGCGCGAGTATCAAGCTGCCATGCCTGCTTACGGACTTGAGGAGACTTACACCTTTATCACCCCATCTCCTATCTTTACCTTAGTTCAATATTGCAGTTCTGATGGTATCAATCCATCACAGATCATCATGATTGGCGATGGCAGAAAGGCCATCGACGCCGTGAAAGACAAGGCTTTCGATAAGTTCTTGACAGACAATGGCTATGTACGCAGCAACTCTCAGTCAGACAGAGAATACACGAATGAGAAGGAGTTATTGTCTTTGAAGGTCTATATATCAGAGAAAGAGAACAACGAAGGAGTTAATCTTACCTTCACTCCTATCATGAAGCAGACTGGTGAATACAAGACTTTCAATAAGCTACCATTCTATCCTCTTGAGTTACTACAGAAGGACAACGTGAAATTAGCACAAGTAGAACAATACGAGCAGAGGGCTGGTAGCACGGAAGAAGAACGCACCGTCAACGAGCACAAGACCTCAGAGGTGTCACAGCTTCAATATAAGCTGAAGGCAAGCACAGACCCTTCTGCAGCCTACGGACGTATTCACATCTTCTATACAACGGATAAGGATGGCGACGCACCAGACAATCTTGGTAGCGTACAGATTGGTGCTTTGCTCTTCAAAGACACTAACCTCGGTGTGTGGAAGTATGGTACTAAATGGGTTGCAACCAAGGAGCTCAAGAAACTACTTGGTGATGAGGGCTTCTCATTCCTCCGTACATCAGGCAACAACCACTTCTTCGTGCGCGAAAGCGACCACTTAGTGATTGATGTTACATGCGTGTTAGACAATGACGCACCAGTGCTCGCACTGCTTTATAGCTATGACCCATCCGTATCAGGTGTAAGTAGTAAGGGCTTAACAGCACAGACGAAGATGGTTAAAAACTTCTCTGCTGCTAAGAAAGCATTGAAGTTCTAATCAGATTATTATACCTTATTAAATTATTACATGATATGCGTATAATCAATATACATAAGCTGATGCAGTTCTCTCTGCTATGCCTATTATTGGGCATAGCGGTTGGATGTGCTGACAATGACAGCTTCGAACAGCCCTATCTGAATGTTTCAGAGAAGGAGATAAGCTTTTCTAATCAGGTAGGTGAGAAGACGATTACGGTGAACACGAACTGTAAGGAATGGGTTACAACGACACCTAAGCCGTGGGTACACCTTACACAGAACGGAAACGAGATTGCTGTACAAGTAGACCCGAACACAACTGGGGCGGAGAGAAGCAGCTATATCCTTGTTGATGGTGGTTTGGCAATACAGAAAATCATGGTCAGCCAGAGTGCTGCTGATATCTCTTTAGATATTACCAAAGGTGAGATTGTCCTGCCACAGGCGGGTGGTACGACCACCGTCGACTTGAAGTTAGAGGGCATGTCGTATGACCTTACACAGAACGAAAAGCCTGACTGGCTGCAAGTTATTCAGAAGAAACATGGATTGAAGTTTATTTCTAAGCCTAACTATAGTGCTACTGAAAGAACTACGAAACTCACGGTAACCATCGCAGGGAAGAACAATGAGGTCGTTGTCAAGCAACCAGGCGTGGCAACCTTCATCTTGGCTTGCAACCCAGGTAATCCTTTCAGTCTGCATAAGATGATGGATTACGAGTATCGTCGAGGGAGTATTCTTACAGAATATGGCGGACCAGACGAGGTAAACGGCATCTATGAAGAGAGTTACTTCTTCCGAACACCATCGCCATTGTTCAAGGATGTGGTCTATGTAAACGACACTAAATATGGTGTACCGACCCGTGTCTACACGCGTTCACTGACAAGAGAAGGTGTTAACGCCGTTAAGACACAAGCTTTCCAGGACTTTATGAGAGCCAATGGATATACAAGAGACGAGAAGGACACCAATCATTACGTCAATATCAAAGAGGCTTATACAATGGATGTAGACATCAGAGAGGAGAATAACAGTGTTGTACTGTTCTTCTATCAGATGCATACACAGGACCGCAGCTACCCTACTTTTAGTAGTCTTGACCTTGGTCCTATCGACCTTCTGAACAAGTCTGACAAGAAGATAAGCGATGTTGAGAAATATGAACAGGGTAAGAATAGTGAGGAGATGAAGCGTCAAACGACTAAGAACAACGAGGTTGAGGCTCTTCTCTACAAGACAAACGACCCTACACTGATTGCACGTACTTATTTCTTCTTCCTCCGCAGTGATGCTACAACTCCACAAGATAAGGTCGGAAGCATTGAGCAGTACAGCCTGTTCTATGGTCAGCCTAATTTAGGTATATGGCAGTACGGCAACGAGTGGTTCGTCACCCATGAGTTTGATAAGCTCCTCACTTCCAACAACTTCGAGTTCGTTGGCTACAATGGCAAGCATCATGTCTATGCGCGTCGTTCTGACTATCTGACCTTGGCCATCTCAGGTGGCGAGTATGCCGACGTCAACAACGGTAAGGCAGTCATGCAGATTACCGTCCTGTACAAGCCTACGGTCTTTGCAGGAAGTAAAGAACAGCGACTGGCTAAGGTGGAACGTATGCTCAAACAAACCAATCAAAAGAAATAAATAAAAGGTACATTGATGAGAAAATCTATTATATATCTATGTGCGTGTGCGCTCTCTGGCATGATGGTTACGGCCTCATGCCAAGACAGCCAAGACTTAGATGCGACCGCATCCGACACACGCTCGGTCAATATTGACAAAGACCTCTTTGCGGTAAAAGGCTGCATTAATGTGAAACTGGCAAAGGGTACGAATCAAGCAATCCCTACAACCCGCAGCGGAAGTGTTGAGATGCAAAGCGTCCCATCGGCTATGACCTCTGCAATGCAATATTCTGGTGCGTATAAGATGGAACGAGTATTTAAGCCAGCTGGCATCTATGAAGCACGAACAGTTGCCGAGGGACTCGACCGTTGGTACACTATCTACTTCGACAAGAGCAAGGATGTGGCAGCAGTATTAGACCAGTTCAAGAAAGCTGACGGTGTTGAATGTGCTGAACGAGTACTACCAATGGCCAGACCAACGGTTAAGATGACTCCTTATAGTCCTTCTGAAGCAAGTACACAGGGAGGTGCCAGCAATTTCGACGACCCTCTCCTCACTAAACAGTGGCATTACTATAACGATGGAACCATCAGTCCTCATGCTAAGCGTGGGGCCGATTGTAATGTTAAACCTGTCTGGGAGAAATACACAACAGGTAAGAAGAATGTCATCGTAGCCGTTGTCGATGGTGGTATTGATATCACACACGAGGACTTGAAAGACAATCTTTATGTCAACGAAAAGGAGAAGAACGGTCAACCTAACGTTGATGATGACGGCAACGGATTTGTTGACGATATCTATGGCTATAACTTTGTAACTGCTAAAGACGTCGTTGGCGGTACTATCGAACCCGATGATGGCGGACACGGAACCCACGTTGCAGGTACTGTTGCAGCTCGCAACAATAACGGAAAGGGTGTGGCTGGTATCGCTGGTGGCGATGGCTCGGCCGATAGTGGCGTACGTCTGTTGAGTTGTCAGATATTCAGAAACAAAGACGAGCAGGGCGATGCGGCAGCTGCCATTAAGTATGCTGCTGACAACGGGGCTGTCATTTGTCAGAACTCTTGGGGCTACTCGTCAACAGCAGGTGTCACCTCCATGCCTCAACTACTGAAGGAAGCCATCGACTACTTCATCAAGATGGCTGGTTGTGACGCTAACGGCAATCAGCGTCCAGACTCCCCAATGAAGGGCGGTGTGGTCATCTTTGCTGCTGGTAATGAGAATAAAGAGTTTTCTGCTTACCCAGCTTGCTATGCTCCGACGGTTTCTGTCGCTGCAATGGCATGGGACTTCAGCAAAGCAAGTTATAGTAATTATGCGAAATGGGTAACGATTACGGCACCAGGTGGCGACCAAGACCGCTTCGGAACATCGGCTGGTGTGTTGAGCACCGTACCCAAAGAAGGTAGCATCGGGTTATGCTTACTTCCAAGGAACATCAATGGCCTGCCCACACGTGTCAGGTATCGCAGCACTCATCGCCTCTTACTTCGGTCGTCAGGGCTTTACTAATGAAGAACTAAAGACACGTCTGACCACTGCCTACCGTCCTTATAATATCGACGAACAAAATCCAACCTACAAAGGTAAGTTAGGTAAGGGTTATATTGATGCCGAAGCAGCCTTTGAATCAGACACAAAGATTGCCCCAGAGAAGGTAGGAACACTGACGCTCAAACCTGATTTCGTGGATATTAATGCTGAGTGGAGTATCGCAAAGGACGAGGATAAGACTGCTGCCTTCTATCGACTCTACATTGCTCAGGGTGATCTGACAGCTGATAAGCTCAAGGATATGACCTACAGAGAAATCAATGGTATGGGACATAGCTTGGGTGAGACACTTAAGTATGACTTTGATGACTTGAAGGACAACACGACCTATAGCGTTGCTGTTGTAGCAGTAGACCGTTGGGGCAACCTCTCTGAGCCAATGATTCAGAAATGTACAACCCGACTCAACCATGCTCCTGAGGCTACAGGATTCCCAACAGAGGCCATAGAGGTTATGGAGAACGATCGTAAATCATTCTCTTTCAACGTTGCCGACCCTGATGGTCACAACTGGGACATCAAGGCTACGGGTGAGACAAAGGGTGTTTCCTACACCGTGAAGGGCAATACTGTGACCGTCAACCTCGTTCCTGTGCTCGAAGCTGGTAGTTATAACTGTACTTTCATACTCTCAGATGACTTAGGCGCAAAGGCCGAGAAGAGCTTTACATTTAAGATTGTCAAGTATATACCACCACAGCTAACGAAGCCTTTCGAGAACTATATCATCGGTATGGACGAAGGAGTCGTTACGATACCATTAACTGGTCATTATACACACAGCAGTAACACGCAACTTACCTATAAAGCGAATGTTGCCAATGGGAGTGTTGCTTCGGCCACTATCAGCAATGACAACCTTCAATTGAAACCAATGAGTAAGGGTGTCACACGCATCAACATCATTGCTTCTGACGGTCGCAAGACATCATCTGATGCCTCTTTCCAAGTTCGTGTGGTCGAAAAGAAATCAGCTCCAGTCTATGCTGTCTACCCTATCCCAGTACAGAAAGACATTCATACCTTGCTCAATCCTGAGGTAAAACAGGCTGAACTCGTTATTAGTTCTACTGTGGGCGAGCGTCTGATGAAGGCTACCGTGACACCAGACAAGTACAACGTGGCTACACTCGACCTTTCTAAACTGAACCCTGGGACGTATAAACTAACCGTCTATACCAGCAAGGGTAACCATACCCAGCTATTCATTAAACGATAAACACAACAAGTATGAATACAAAACATATAATTCTCATGGCTTGCGCAGCATTCTCGGTGCTGCGCAGGCTAATGCCCAGGGACAAGACCTCTCTATTCTGACGGTCAACACCGATGCTAAGACGGCCGCTATGGGTAATGCTTCGGTTGCAGCCGAGGGTATGTACCTATATAACAATCCTGCTGCTTTCTTCGCAACAGATAAGACGTTCACTGCTGATGTGGCTGCTTCTGTTTTTGAAAAGGCTGAGGGTGCTGACGGCACCTTCGGACTTTACGCTGCTACTGCAGGTTATAAGTTTGCTAAACGTCATGCTGTTTTTGCTGGTTTCCGCTATGCTGGAGGCTTGAAGTTAAAGGGCTACGACGTATCGGGTAATCCTACCAAGGACTATCAGCCCTATAACTGGACAATCGACTTGGGTTACACCTATTTATTAGGTAAGGGTTTCGCAGCATACGCGACGGGAAGTCTTATCTATAGTCACCTATCAAAGAATGCTATGGGTGCTGCTTTCAATGTGGGTGGTTCGTATCAGAATAATGAGTTAACCCTTGCCAACAAACCGGCCAACCTCATGCTCGATGCGAAGGTGGGTGCAATTGGTCCACAACTCGACTATGGTAACAAGCATAAAACAACACTTCCTACCTATTTTGCCGTAGGGGGTGCGTTGTCAGTGGATGTTGCTGAGAAACATCAAGTGGCTGCTGCCTTGTCTTCTCGTTACTTCTTCCAACCTACAGAGGCAAAGCTCTTTATGCTTGGTGGCGGACTTGAATACACCTACGATAAGATGGTTTCTGTACGTGCTGGCTATGAGTATGGTGACCACGACCTTAGTCATGTCACTATGGGAGCAGGCTTCAAGTATCAAGGACTGCGTCTAAACGGAGCTTATAATCTGAAGACTGCAAACGCAGGAAGCAGCTATTGTACCATTGGCATTGGTTATGACTTCTAAAAAAGACAAACAATACAATTTCAACTAATATAAAGTAATAAGATATGAAAAGAACTTTATTCTCAATTTGTGCATTAGTTCTGAGCCTTACGGCATCCGCTCAGATAATAAAGGACACGCCTAAAGGTAAGCTGATAGAAAACCTATACCGCTCAACTAAGTCTTGGGTTAAGAAGGGTTGGACAGGTGTTCAGCAAGGCAGATATGAAGGTTTAGTGTCCAAGATTGTTATCGGAGATGATGGCTGTATTTATATTTATAATCCACTTTCAGGCCTCGACAGTAAGTCATGGTTAAAGCTTGAGAAGCAAGCGGATGGCAAGTATAGAGCAACGCTACCACAGGCTATTTATACTGACGACCTCGGTGGGGACGATGATGAGGAGGAAAGTAGTGAGCGTACTATCTCTCTTAATCGTTTGATTTCTTCTGATGATGGAAAGAATTACGAGCCTGTTGGTACAGCTTTGAACTACGTAGATTTCACAGTGGAAGGAAGAACACTCAAGATGTCTGGTATGGGTCAGAAGAAGCAAATATGGGCTGCTACCTATAATAATAGCTGGCTAAATAACTATGGTGGCGACTGGGCTCTTACGATTGAACCACTTAAAGAGCAGCTTATTACACCACCAGCTACAGCTACAAAGAGTCAGTACACCGTTACTTCTAAGTCTGATCCTTCACCACGTATTGTTGAGGTAATGACCGATAATAACGATATCTATGTCAAGGGCTTGTTTAAGGCTGAGAAACTTGCAAACACTTGGGTGAAACTTACCAAGCAAGGCGACAAGGCTGTCATGTCTACTAATCAGTATTTGGGTATTACCAAGAAGACAGACTTTAAGAAATACGATAGCGATAAGTCGGAATATCACACCTTTGCAGCTGCTTTCGAGAATGAAACCAAGGCTGCAGAGAACCTTGAGTTCAGCATTGATGCAACTGGTAAACTGACTACTTCTAAGACTCTTAGAACTTCTTTAGGTAGAGCAAGTGATGACAACATTACTGGTGAAGACTACGTTGAGAGCTATGAGGGTCTTACCTTGACTCCTTACGTTCAGAAGGAGATTGGAGCCCCAGCGACACCAGAATACTTCTATTTAACCTCTACTCCAAACTACGACAACACTTCTAATGAGATCAAGTTAGCATTCTATGTAAAGAACGCAGACGTTAACGGCAACATTCTCGACCCAGAGAAGATGTACTACAATGTCTATGTTAATGGCAGCACAGAACCTTTCAAGTTCAAGAAGAGTGCAAGTCAATACAATGACATGCATGAGGAAGAAATGACTAATATTCCTTTCAACTATCAGGACAAGAGAAACTATGACTTCAAGGTTATCGATAACCTTCGTATTCTTCATTTCTATGACAGTTCTATCACATCCCTCAAGGTCGTAATGGTCTACGAGGCTGACGGCAAGAAGTATTCAAGCGAACCATTGGTTGCTAAACTTCCTACCGATGGTATCGAGAGTGCAAACTTCAACAAGACTACAACAGAAAAGTATTACACCATTGATGGTCGTCAAATTCAGAAGCTTCAGAAGGGTCTGAACATCGTTAAGTCTTCTGATGGAACTACACGCAAGGTGATTGTTAAGTAAGTTGACAGGATAACAAGTTAATTAGATAATAGCATTGTTGGCAAGTGAACGAGGAGTTTGTTATAGCTGTTATAACTTATAACTCGCTTATTTGCCAACTCTGTTATTACATCTTCTCATTACTATACCCACATGCCATCCATCCTTGACAACCACTTTTTTATATACTCTTTTCGTACATTTCAAATGAAGACAAAACAATAATATGAAGCTTAAGCACAATGATAAGATACAAGTAAGTACCTAACTACTTACCAACAAATATTTAGAAACGAAAGATAATACTAAGGTTACTGACTTAACAAAACTACATAAAGGACAAAAAACATTATAAAGTATGACAAGAGTATCTTGGAAAGAGAATCGAGTCTTGAATATCGAAACACGTAAAGGAGTATTTGTTGTCGGACAGATGCTTAAACATCCTTATATCAGGTTTTACAACATGTTCAGTACAGAAAGTACCCTTCACAATGTGAATACAATGAAACTATCAGTCTTATTTACCGCAGCTGTCACCAGACAGTACCTCCGCTGTAGTCGGATCTCTGTATTAAAAGATGCAGTGCCTGATATTAGAAAGATAGATTCTGACACGTGGATAAACCAATATCCTGGCAGTAGAAAAGTAGTTGCATATCAAGGGGACGACCAAGAAATTAACTGTGTAATATTAGGTCATAAGCCTGGAGGTATGTTAGTAAAGAAAGATTTATGGTGGAGCCCAACACCCGAACAACCACTCCGCACACATATTAGTGGTGTCTTTGATGAGGTTATTTGTGCTGATATTCCATTAGAAGCTAATGACATCATAGACAGATATGAATTAACAGGCATGTGTGTTTTCCCTTATACTAATGAACGGTTATATTTATGTTCCTTATATAATAAGAGCGTAGATCCCTATAAGGATTTAGTCTTTAATAGGAGTTTGCCTAAGGAATACAGCTTAGCTATTAAGATTATTTCCGGTGGTACTGATGCCAAACAGCGCAAAGAGATATTAAACACGTACTTTACAGATTCAACAGAACTAAATTTCAAATAGCGACAAGAGCCCCACTTGGTTCGGTTGCACAGAACAGCTTTGATAAAAGCAGATAGCTTTGTCATGTAACAGCACCCTGTGATAGCGTAACCGACTTGGCCGTGGTCCTCGTAATGTGACTCCGGAACAAAGTTTGATGTGTCTATCCAATGATGCAAAACCTACGCCCCTCTACCCTACTTTACGAGGTCTTTGGACTTACAACAGTATAAACAATAAAGGATAAAACTATGGTTTCATTTACAGATAGTAAGTTACTATATGAAGGTAGGACATCTCTACTTTCTGAAGAGGATATAAAACGACAGTTAGGAATAGATTGTGATGAAATAAGAAGTTTTATCCAATTATATCTAACTTACGATGGTGTCTCATTTCCAATGCAAGCTATGATGTTCAGACACACCTTTTACCCTATTGCAAAAGGTGATTGGGATAAGATAGAAATAGGGTTCTTCTTAAAATTTGAAGATATCATTAAGTATCGGACCCCTCAATTACAAAATGATTCTGAAATGGATTCTTTAGTCAAGACTCACATCCCCTTTGCTGATGATGGGTGTGGTAATGATATTTGGATAGAAGTATCAACAGGAGTTATTAAAGTATTTTATCATGAGTATCCAATGGAAGAAGGCTTGATAGAAATAGCTCCTAACTTTGAAGATTTCTGTTCATCATTGGAGAATTGGACACTTAAATAGCTCTTGCTATTAATCGAAATACAACACTTCAACCAATATCAGATAGAACAATCGTGAACTACAAGAACTGTCAGTATATGCAACGAATAACATTACAAATAAAAGTTTACTGATTTATGAATAATTATTATGATAACATCTTAATAAAGAGTGCAGAAGAGCAGAAGATAAATTACACTGTTATTCCCAACCTTTCTAATTACATAGGAAATCTAAAAAAACATATCCCCATCATCGGAGAGCGGCTTGAACTTAGTAAATTAAATAATTATAAGTATATAAAAGCCGAGCAAAGAGACGTCTCTTTTGAAGCCATTAATCTTATTAAAGGGTTAATAGAAGCGAGAGTATATCGTAAGGATGATACGATTATATATATTGGAGACTGCTTGACGGAGAATGGATATGAGTTCTACTTGAATGATTTATTAAAGATAATCCCCTTATTAATAGAAGACATACCTCAACATCACTATTTCCTATCTCAAGATTATACGAAGATCATTTATATATCATTTGAGAATGAAATTGAATTAGGTGAGATTTCCAGTAATATTCATGATTAGTAGACATAATAGTAGTCGTTAAGTTACTTTTCAGAAACTTGGTGTACGAGTATTAAAGTAGTGGGGCTACACAGCTACTTAATATTACTTTCGCGTACCAACAGTATGTCTTCGATGGATAGCCTACATCTCAAAATGTATTCTGTGACAATAAGACAGGTTCCTACAATAACCCTTTCTGGCATAATAAATCGATAACAGATAATTACATCACCAACACCCTATAAGCTTAACAGGAAATAATTCAACTCAAAATGGATATATAACAAAAGCTAATCTTCAATATAGTAGAGGTGGTGCAACGCAATACTTTAGAAGATTATAATGAAAAGCTAACACCTTATGAAGCCCCAATAGAATTAGAATCAAGCAAATTTAATAGATGTATATGCAAATAGAAAACATCAAAGTCTGTAATCCTATAACAACACTAATTCAATATTTAGAGAATAAAGGGTTCAGAATAGTCGAATTCAAGATTACTGATTATCATTTTCACGAAGTATATATAAAGATGTCAGGAGAAAGAACTGATGATATAGAGACCATCAATATAAATAATATCCAACGATATTCTGAGCGCACCTTTGTATGTTCTTGCCATTGGTCAACGATTGAACTTGTTTATGATAAAGATACATGTCAATCACCTTAAATCAAGAAGCTCGCTCCAACAGGTTGCTCATAACGCTTTGAATTCCTCTTGTATTAAATTAGGTAAACCTGCTTTTTTCGATTAGTTTGTTTATAAAACAGATTGACAAAAAGTCCCGCCGTATCAGGTCTCTAAGTAGACATAAGATGGAAAGGACACAAGATATAAGTTGAAAGATAAATCCAATATCAAATTATGTTTACTATATCCTCATATCCAATCACAAAGTCGGATATAGGACTCTAAGAGCTTTCCACGAATGCTTAATACAATAAATGTCAGAAGTGTACGTTATGATTTATGACATCTTCGGTTCTCTATTTGTATGATATTCGATATAAAGGCGTAACGCTTTTAGAGGATTTACAGAAGCTAAAAAACGTTATACTATAAAACAATGATATATTTTTCAACAAATAAAGAATGGAAAAAAGAATACTATCAGTCGAAAGTTATGGCATCTATGTTGTTTGTATAGCTTCCTTGAAGAGGTTTCTTACAAGAAAACAAATAAAGAGTAAAAATCTCTTGAAGGTATTTCAAGACAATAATGACTTATATATTGATTCACTGAAGGAAGGAGTGTGGATTCCTATCTTACCCATTGATTCAATAGATTATGAGATTCTAATAGGTCACGATGACATTATAAAAGACCATTGGAATGAAGTTTTTACCTATGATGGATTTAATCTAAATGTAGAAGACGATAACGTTTGGATTGGCTCTTTGGGGAGTTTAGCTAATTTTAGAGTAAGTTTATTTAAGGATCCTACACAGGACTGTTTATCCTATCAGACTTTAGATGGTCAAACACTATATAAAGGTTTCAGAGTAAGACTCGGCAAAGGCAAGTATCGTGTGGCCATATCTGGCTATAAAAAAAGAGTAATGTCCGAGAGTACTATTTATGGTTACGGATTTAACTTTGAACCTACTGATGAGTTTACGAGTTGTGATGACCCACGTGATGATGCACAATACAACTTTAATATGACACCTTAAGACAATCCAAAATTGGTGTCATGGACAAAGTTATGGCATGTGGCTGAATCAGATACTACGTTTCATCCATTGCAGTAGACTATTTTTGTTTACAGTACTATTAATGAAATAATAATTAGTTCCACGCTCATCTACAGCTATATGAGTTATTCTGTGAAAGCATACCACAGTTAAGCTATTGCTGTTTTGTATGCTGGCTATGATAGCTAAAATAACTTGCGTAATCGCAAGACTATTCATGACTACATCCCCTTCCATCGACTAAGTCGATACATGGACAACGAGACGAGACCTCCTACAAACACTTCCGAGATGACAATGCAAGGATAGATTATTATAAAGCAAAACACTTGTGTAATCTCTAAAATAAGCTTACCTTTGCCTTATGGGTAAAGGGTTACCGAACTTCTCATACCTTTCAAGTAATCCTTAATGGTAATAAAAGAAGCTCTGACAACTATCAACAGTAATAAAGATATCAAGTAAACTATAAAAAGATGTGACTAATAACGGGGTCAACCGTTCCTAAAGACAAGACCTCAAAGTAGTCTACCTAAATCAAAAACAACCAGAAGCATAGAAATAAACGATAAGATTATGGAAATATCTAAACAAGAATTTGAGGCTATAATACAATTATCTCCTGAAGGACGTTATGCTTATTTCATCAAACGAATATGTGATTGGGAGTGTATATGGACATTATTTGATGATGATTCTATCATTCTAAATGAAGGGAAAAACGGCGAATTACATGTGATTTTGTTCCCATTCAATGATTTTGCATCATATTATATAAACCAAACAAAAGCAATGTCTGGCTCTCTATGTAAATGCTTTGAGTTAGCAGAATTCCTTCATACGACTATAGGGAAACTACAAGCACATAACATAAACAAGGCGTTAATATTCCCTGTCCCCGATGGATTTGGGCTGAATGTTTCTATAAGCACTCTCATTGATGACATAAATGAAGAATTAGAAAATTACAAGTAGAATAATAAGAACGCACACATATTCCACCTTACATAGTATCGAGTAGAACTCAATTCTGCCACTCTTCTAATTCGCTCTTCCCATGAATAAAGTCATGGTACGACACCTTGTCTTGCTTTGCAGTCTTTGTTATACGTCATAGAATCGCATTATTATTATTTAATACCATAAAATGTATGACGTTACTACAGATTAAAGAACTTTGAGGAAATCACCATTCATCAGAAATAAATAGAAACTACTATCAATAAATTACGTATTTCGTTGAATGACTAAAGAGAAGAAGAAGAGAAGTAGACGATTATCTTTACTTTAACCTTAGTGCTATTTTGTAATGAATTATCGCACTCATCATATCCTCTACATGCCCTTCATGGATTAAGAAGAGGCTCTTCTTCATTCAAAAACACGCCCTTCTTGACGCTTGTTAACGCCCTTCTTGCACCTTATTAGGCGTCTTCTCCACTACTACTCACAACATACTGATTTAATGCAGATTATAGACGTGAACCATGTATATAACCTTCGTCATTAACTCCTACCTTTCACTACATTTTTGTTGAGACTTTTCATACTCACACCGAGTTCCACAGACATACAAATACGGCGGTTTAATTGAGTGGTACAAAGACGGACTATCCATAAATAGAATGACATATTAAAAGATGATATAATGGCACATGGGAATAAGACTGGTATGGACTATACTATACAACTATCTACAAAGAACTACGAATTATGCGAATTACACTAAGACAAAGGGGACAGAATGGACTATGCTTTAATGTTCTCAGACAGAATGAAATAATGACATAGAGTGACTGAAAGCTCTTACATAGACAGAATGATACAAACACAAAGGGTGGATAAGGGGCAGAATGAATATGGCTTTGAATGTGTATAAGATATTAAACCTTTGTTATTTAATGTTGTATCAATTGCTTTTATGATATTATATAATTACTTTTGACAACGAAAATGACAACAGATTGCAAATCTTCCTCTTCTTCCAAAGAGCAAGACTGTTTTACAGCCACACGCAGAGGAGACTTCAAAACGTTGTTAGGGGTTTTCTCTTTTTTGTTTCTCATACGTGAGAGAAATTAAGATGACCTCGTTTTCTTATTTTTCTAACTACTTTAAAATTATCTATCATGAGTTCATTTAGAGCAACATTGGAATTAGGTGGCAAGGAGTACGACGTACTCTATTCTAACTACGAGTTCAGTCGTACGACTGACAAGAAGGGTCAGCCTGCATCAAGTATCTCTGGTGGTCGTATCAGCGTCACTATCGAGTCTACTGATGACACTTCTACTATCGAGGCTATGCTCAACAGTCAGTTCAAACCTGTTGAGGGTAAGATTGTTTACAAGAAGAGTGAGGAGGATGCTAAGATGAAGGAGATTTCTTTCAAGAATGCTTACATCGTTCATTACAAGGAGACACTCGACGTAAACAACGAGGCGCCGATGACCATCGCTATGACCTTCTCTGCTGAGAATATCACTGTGGGTAATGCCGAGCTCGACAACCGCTGGCCTCGTTCATAGGTCTAAGAAACTTAAGGACTGTGTCGGGCTACGTGCTTGACATGGTCCTTTTAGCTTTCTATTTAGGTCTCACCGCAGTAGGACATACCTATAAGCTGCTGAGGTCGCCACCTTATTATATAGGGAACAAATCTTATTAAATCGCTTTTCAGCCTTAATTACCTCAAAAAATATATTCAATGGCAATACCTTTTAATCCCATCTCCATCACTATAGGAAAGGATGGACTTTCTTCTTTTAAATCACTTCGTATCGACCAAAGTACTGGTGCACATCATCACTTTGACCTCACGGTTGACCTTGAATCGGGGGGTAACAGACATGTACATAACATCAGTAGCAGTAAAGAGTGGCTCGGCAAGGATATCATAGTGAAAGCTGCGAGCAAACCATTCTTCTGTGGCATAGTGACGAACATTGAGTTGCATCGCGATGGCAGCGACTTCGGGTGTATACAGGTGTCCGGCTACTCCTCTACTTATCGTATGGAGACAGCACCGAGCTGTTACTCATGGAATGACAGGTCGATTGGCGATGTCGTAAAGAGTCTGTGCAGTGATGGTAAGGTGCAGTTGGCATTGAATGCAGCACACAAGAAACAGTTGGATTACATCTGCCAATACGAGGAATCTGACTTCGATTTCGTTCGTCGGCTCGCCTTGCAATATCAGGAATGGATGTATTATGATGGTCTGAAACTTGTCTTCGGTAAGCCAAGACGATTGCCAGACCCTATCAAGATGGAATTTGGTACGTCACTAAGTTCCCTCAATATCGGTCTACAAACATTAGCTCGTCCAGAACAGGTGTTTACGTTCCATTCTGGTGCAAACCGTGAGATGGACCGCAAGACGCCCGATAAAGCTTACGGACATGACAGGATGGCGGGTGATGCGTTCCGTGCTGCGCTCCCCCTCCTACCCTAAAGCAGCTCGCCAGTACTCCATACAGCGTGTCAGCTCTATCGATGATCTTGAGAATTATGTACTCTTAAAACAAGCGGCCGAGACGGCTGAGACACATTATGTCACGGCCGAAAGCCAGGACCCAAGGTTACATGTGGGTTCAGTGATAAGTTTGTATAGTTCTTTCTTAAAGGGAGTTGGCAATCTCTCCCAAGAGAGCTTAGGCGATTTCATCATCATCGAGATGACCCATGAAGTGAGCGAGAGCTGTTACTACAAAAACCGTTTCAAAGCCATCCCTGGTACTGTAATGAGTCTGCCTAACCCAAAGGTTGAAATGCCTCTGGCTGAAACACAAATGGCGACGGTGCTAAGCAATGCCGACCCACATGGAGCGGGTCGTGTACAGGTGCGCATGAATTGGCAAACCGACAACATGCGAACAAGTTGGGTGCGTGTGATGACACCAGATGGTGGTGGCAGCAAAGACGTAAAGAGCAACCGTGGCTTTGTTTTCATCCCAGAGGTAGGCGACCAAGTCCTCCTCGGCTTCCGCCATGGTGACCCCGCCCGTCCCTACGTTATGGGCAGCCTGTTTAATGGTACAACAGGTGGTGGCGGTGGCCAAGGCAACAACTGCAAAAGCCTCACCAGCCGCACTGGCTGTGCCTTGAAACTTAATGATTCTAAAGGAAGTGTCACGCTGCACGACAAGGGCGGCGTAAGCATGACTTTTGATGGTGCAGGTAATGCCACTACAAATGCAAAATCTTCTAATTTTGTCAATGCTGGAACTAATAATGTTATTAATGTTGGTAATGGCAGTTCCGTTATATCTTCAGACTCAGACGGTAATATAACGTTAAAAGGAAACACAGCTATTACTTTGGTTGTAGGAGAAAATCAAATAAAGGTTTGCACGAGTGGTATCTTTATTAATGGTAAACAGCAGATTGCCATCGGAACAGATGAAATGATGTCCTTAGAGGCTAAGCAGGATTTGACGATGTCAAGCAAGGCTAATCTTAATATGTCTGGTTCTACAACCGCCAGCCTTGGTAGCAAAGATATTTCAATTACAGGAGGAAGTAAGGTCGTTGTAGATGGCCCAGATGTTAATATAAATAGCTAAAGGGAATAGGTGTTTTATGGAAATCAACGAAGAAGAGTATTTCAGAAGATATAAAGAAGGAGAAACATTTGTCTATGACCTTACCGCAGAAGGACATTCCAAGGCTATGGTCATTGATAGTGACTTCAAGATGACGAGTCGGCATGAACTTACGTTCCTTGAAGTAGACAAGGAACAGCAATGGTGGCGTTTCCGCCTGCGTGAGTTATCAAATAAGTTAGTGAAATATGATGACGCCACTGTGGCTCAGATTATTGAGGCGACGAATGAGATTAGTGCCATATATGACGAATTGGACTTCTGGGTCAGCGACCACGGGATTCTCCGTAAGATTAATAATAGGGAGCAAGTCTATTCCAAATGGGAGAAAGTTCGTGAGTATCTTACCTACAAGTACCCCATGAGCTCGTATGAGATAATCCTTGCAAAGGAGAAGGAACTTGCCAATGAGCCACTGTTTATGAACAATATTCGCTATATGCACTTCATGTATGCTTATTTCCTTCAATTTGGAAAATATATGCGTGAAGAACGCTTTAAGCATCGTGATATTGACCGCTTCGGTTCATGCGTTCCTATTGAACTTGCTTGTACGTACAAAACAAGTAAGGGTGTCATGTTTGATGGCAAGACCGATCGACATTTTAAGGGCGACATGATTTATGATAGTAGTGCTGTGGAGAAGATAACCAAGAACGTTGATGCAAAAGGAGCGAATATGGAGTATCAGATGCGTGCAGACTATCATAATGATGGTGAGATATTGGAAGAAGCCAATCTCAGCCTGAGTGAGACAGTCGGCAAGGATTATTCGTTGTACACCCACCTACATCTAAAACTTCACGAAGATGGCGAATGAACAGTATCTTACAGAACAGCACTATTTAGTCTGTACAAAGGGGGCTAAACCCGTCCATGTCAGTGTGGAGTCCCATAAAAGTGTGAAGTTTAGCGGGTCATTGGCAGCTACGAGCAAGGATGTTCAAAGGAAGGCTAATTTTGTATGTGCAGGGGCAGTCGCCTTTGGAGCTGGTGCCGTTGCTGGTGTAGGTGTTGGAGTTGCATCGTTTGCTATCGCTGCTTGCATGGGTGTCCCAGGACCAGGGTGGGTGGCTGCAGCAATTATTGCTGTAGTTATCGTTGCAGCATTAGTCTTAGCTGGTAGTAAGTGCGCCGCTGCTGCAGCAACTCGCTTTTGGATTCCCAATACAACATCTCAATGTTCTAAACTGAATGGTGCACCACTACTGACTCTTTCTTCCCAGATGAGTTGTCCGGCAGAAGGCGGCTGTATTACAGCTAAAGCAACATTCTGGGAGGCATGGGGAAAACAAACATTAACAAATCTGGGGCATGTATCCAATTTTGCCTTTGGATATCTTGTTGGTCGAGGATGCTCGGAAATGGTACTCCAGTCAGGAGCTGCTGCTGCAGAAGCTTCTACCCTAACAGAAGCTGTGGGAAATTTTGGCAAGGAATTTGGCTCTCAGTTTGCTTCAGCTGCAAAATCCAATTTTGCTCAGTACTTTAAGGGATGGAAAAAAGCTGGATTATTCTGCCGTCTCATGAAAGGACTCGGCCTTTCTGGTGCGATTATGGAACAAGTTGATATTTGGACTGATGAGGACAAGGCCATTTGGGAAAAGATACTATCAAGTGGTATAGCACTTATCCTTGATTTCATTGCTGGAAAAGGTGCTACAACAGTCTGTTTCCCTGCAGGTACAAAGGTTCATACGCAGTGGGGACTTGCCGACATAGAGAAACTGGAAGTTGGCGTACCTGTGCTCACATACAATGAGGAAACGGGTGAGAAGGAATATAAGAAGGTAAAAAAAGTCATGCGTCGTATGACACGTCGTATGTGTGCCTTGGAACTTTCTAATGGTACGACACTTGAGGTAACACCAGAGCACCGTTTCTTCAGCAATGGCGAATGGACTCCAATAGAGGAACTTAATGTTAATGACACTCTTCAACTGAAAGATAATTCTATTGTTGTCATTGAGAATAAGATTATTTTCCCTACCTTTGTAGAGGTCTATAATCTGGAGATTGAGGACAATGAAAACTATTATGTCACAGAAGAGGGTGTGCTGGTGCATAATGGGTGTAAGAAAAGTATAAATCAACTTCAAAAGGAAGTAAATTCTGGCAAAGCTCCGAAAGGTATAGAACGCTTTGATAAAGGTAAAATCTTAAATGAACAGGATCACGTGCATTTCTCAAAAGATAGTGGAGGGGGAGCCTTGAATATGGACGGAACATGGAAACATGAATCAGTAGGAAACCCATTAACTAATAAAATTATAAAGTATTTAAAAGAAAATGGTTGGAAAATATAAGAACAATCGAAAAAATAATATTTCGTTCATCAAACAATGGGTGAAGCGATATAGTAGTTCTTCTCAAGATTTTTATGATGATTATCATATTGATGAAATTGATGATAGTTTGTCAAAAAATAAGGAACTCTGGTGGGATGCTTCTGTACACATTTATAATGATTTTACCAGCTATATCGAAGAATTAAATTTTGAACTCGGAGTTATGTTATGTATTAGTATAAGTAACTTCTATACAAAAACTAATCTTCCTTTAAAATGGGATAATTCTATCTTGGAAGGAGTTAACACACCGCCATCTCTCTATATATATAACAAAAATAATGCAGATATTATTCTTTGGCTAAAACAATGTATCTTATTAGAACGTGAATATATTAAGGGTACGAAAGTATATTACTATGAAATTAAAGACGTAGATGATTGTTATAAAACAATATTTATAACTCAGAAATAGTCTATCGGCAAGTTCAACATAAAACTGCAATCCTAAGTGTAAGTGTAGCTTAATAACCTATACCTGAAAAGACCGAGGAGTTTGAGAGCCAGTAGCCTCGAGATACAGAAATATCAAAGGAGAATGCTATAAAAAGAGAGTTAAGACTACAAAGCAAGATGGACTTCGGTATGACGAAAATCCTCGTGGAATATCTACGAGTAAAGCCCAAAAGAATTGGGCGATGGACTATAAATTTACTCGAGGACTATGATACACTATGTAATGCAAACTATATGAGCATCATCGCGAATTCATAATATCAATGGCAAATAATTTTTCAATAGGAGGAATTAAAATCTTCTCGACAGCAGGAACTGTCTTTGCATCTCTTGTAGGTGCACCACTACTTATCTTTATTATAACGAGGTTTACGCTCGGTGGAAATAAAGATGCTATCCCTTACGCAGATACGTATATAAAGAATTCGGACACAATTGTAGTACAAATACCCATAGACCATCGCGAAATAGATACGTATTACGACATCTTCACTACAAAAGCTTGGTTTGCAGGAGTAGCACAGACACGAACAGCAACTTATAATCTTTATTATTTTTTCTCTCCTAAATATAAGAAATATTTAGGTGTTGTCTCTTTTGAAGGCAGCTATAATATAATTCAAAGGGGTAGTGGCGAGAAAATCTGGTATGATGATATAGAAGATCATAGACTAACTTTCTCTACAGAATTAAAAGTTTCTCAGCCTACGTAAATCGTCAGCAATGGCAGGACCCAACCTACGGCACAAAGGATAATCCTGTTCCCATCTTCTTTAAGCGTGCGTTGTCAGGACATGAAACTTTAGATATGGATGAGCATATTACCATAAAGCCCAGTGTTAACAAAAAGTTTGTTGAACTTTATCTTGCGCATGAATTGTCTTCAAAAGAGTTTAACCGTCTTTATGGGGAGGATATGAAGCGCTTGGGGCTAAAGGAATGAGCAAGCTAACGAATGAACAGGCTTACGAGTTAGTTACTGGCTAAGTAAGAAATATAATCGAAAAGTTGAGAACGCTCCAAATTATTTTGTACTTTTGTGATGAGGACAATCGGATGTAACGTAGATTATATAGGCATAAAGCCGCCAGCATTACAATGAGTTCAAGGAGTTGGATGTCGTAGTAAACCCCGAAGGCTACAGTCGCCGTACCGTATTCAACAACTTCGGTCTTCCTGTAGAGATGACGGATGAAAACGGTGCGAAGACAAGACTTGCCTACGACGGACGTCGAAATCTTACGTCCGTTATTACCAGTACTGGGCGTAAAACATCATGGGAGTATGATGAGTATGACCGTGTGATTAAACGTACACTGCCAGACGGTAACAGTTTTAGTTATACCTATGAGGGAGGTGCACTGAAGACCATCACTGACATGGAGGGACGCATCTACACGTTGAAGTTCAACAATCGGCAGGAACTCCAGCAGCTTGTCTTCCCAAATGGCATTCACCGATCATGGGAGTATGATGAGCGTGGAAGACTTGTCAAGGCTACGGATGTCAAAGGCAACGTTACATCCTACAACTATGATGATGCTGACAATCTGATACGCCTGCATGAACCAGATGGCAATGTGCACGAGTTCTCCTATGATACATCGGGCAACCTTATCGTAGCTTCTGACCGACTGCGCAAGGTGGAGTTTGAGTATGGACCACTGGGAACACTCATCGGTAGGCGTCAGCTCGACCATCATGTGCGTTTCCGTTATGACGGTGAGCTACAGCTGCGTGAGATTATCAACGAGGGCGGTGAATGCTATTCCTTCCGTCTTGACGGACTCGGTCGTGTCGTGGAAGAGACTGGCTTTGACGGTCTGCAGCGAAAGTACCTTCGTGATGGTGCTGGCAGGGTGGTACGGGTGATACGCCCAGAGGGAAGACAGACTGACTATGAGTATGACGGTGTTGGCAATATCCTGCAGGAAACACAGCATGACGGTCGAACAAGCCGCTTTGCCTATGACGAGGATGGGCGGCTACTGCGTGCTGAGAACAAGGAAATAAAAGTAGCCTTCAAGCACGACCTTGGGGGGCGGATAGTGAAGGAGACACAGGGCGGGCACAGCATCATGCGCAAATATGACCGTACAGGACGCCACGTGCACACCGAGAGCAGTCTTGGTGCAAGTATTGACTATTCCCACGATAAGGATGGCAACCTCAGTGAGATGAACAGCGGAGGATGGTCAGCCAGATGGCAGCGTGACAGGGTCGGACTGGAGACGGAGCGTGAACTTACAGGCGGAGTGCATGTAAAGACACATCATGACAGCCTTGGACGTGAGACCTACAAATCGGTGGGTGCACGCAATGTCGAGCAGTTCCGCCGCAGCTATACCTGGGGTATCGGCAACCGTCTTCATGCAACTGAAGACGGTCTTACGGGGCGCCGGGTACGCTATGACTATGATGAGTTCGACAATCTCCTTTCTGCTGAGTACAAGCAGGGGAATGACGTTGAGCGCATCTACCGTATTCCTGACCGTATCGGCAATCTCTTTGAAACACGTGAGAAGGATGACCGTAAGTACGGTGCGGGCAGCCGGCTGGCGGAAGACCGTGACTACTTCTATCACTATGACTGCGAGGGCAACCTCGTGTTCAAGGAGTTCAGGACGCTGGACTGGGTTGGCGTATCCGTTCCGCTTGGCGTACAGAAGGTACATCTGGAGGAGGAACTCGGCATAACCTTCCGTGCCTTTGGTGCAGGCTAGCGTTATGATTGGCAGAGTGACGGTATGCTGTCGAGGGTTGTTCGTCCCGACAGCAAGGAAGTGTCATTCGCATACGATGCGCTGGGTAGACGAACCGAGAAGACTTATGAGGACGTCGCTACTCACTTCGTGTGGGATGGCAATGTGCCTTTGCATGAGTGGCAGGAGGTTTCGTCTGATACTGAAAAGGCAGACATCACAACCTGGCTCTTCGAGCAGAACACGTTCATTCCTGCTGCCAAACTTGCTGGCAATGGCGAGAGCTTCTCCATCGTGTCTGATTACCTTGGTACTCCCCTGCAGGCATTTGACAATAACGGCAACAAGGTATGGGAGCAGGAACTTGACATCTTCGACAGGAAGAAAAGGAAGAACAGCAATAAATCCTCCTTCATTCCGTTTAAGTATCAGGGTCAGTATGAGGACATTGAGACTGGACTGTATTACAACCGCTTCCGCTACTATGACTCAAGGACGGGTAATTACATCAGCCAGGATCCGATAAAATTATTAGGTGGATTATCTTTATACTCGTATGTTGAGAATACTAATACTTTTATTGACGAGTTTGGGCTAAGAAAAGGTGGAGGATATAGTGGTGTTCGTTCATCTAATGTGGGTGGTGAAGTAAATCATATTCCTGCTTGGAATTCTATCGAAATTGCAAGTAAAATGAATCCTGAACTTCAAAACCTCCCAACTCATGGCACAACTCCCACTATATATATGGATCGTCCCGATCATAGAGCAATGAGTAGCACAGGAAGTTCAAGAAATGCAAAACTATGGAGAAAAAACAAGCAGAATTAATCAATCAAAGTAAATTTAAAGAGGCTATGGAAATGGATATAGACGAAATTATCAGTAAGCATGGCACTAAGTATAATGACAATATGAAAGAAATGATAGATTACGCTTATAGTAAGGGATATATAGATGAAGATAGTAAAACAAAATTAAAGAACAAAATAGACCATTAAATATGAAAAGAACAATAGAAATTATTCCCTTGAAAGGAATAAAAATGGATAGTATAGACGTCATCTTAGGAGACGACTTGGAGTCAATTACCAACATCATAGGTAAACCAGATTATCAAGAAGAATCCCAATTATACTATGATAGATATGAGTTCAGACTGGATTTTGACCTTAACAAGAAACTGGAATTTATTGAGTTGCAGGGACCGTATACAAATAGGGTAATCCCTTTGATATATGGTGTAAACCCTTTTGAACTAGAAGCAGCAGAATTAGTAACTCTTTTGAAAGAAAAGAATGGGAGTAACATCGATGATGCGGAAGCACCATATTGTTACTGCTTTCGTAATATCTCCATCGGTGTCTGGCGACAAAATATTCCAGAAGATATTTCACAATATGAAATAAGAGATGCAACAGATGAAGAAAGAAAAATTTGGATAATAGAACAAAATAAAGCAAAACACTTTTGGACAATAGGAGTTGGAAATATCGGCTATTATGACATTTAGATTTATGGAAATAGAATAATTTGTAGCATAAATACTCTTGGGCATGCTACATGAGGTGGAGTTCGGCTACGGCATGCGTTGGTCGTCCCGACGGTAGTTTACATACGGACGCCCTTGGCAGGCGTATACGCAGGAACAACCACCCACTTCGTGTGGGACGACAATGTGCCGTTGCACGAGTGGCAGGAGGTCTCTTCTGATGCCGGAAGAGCAGATGTCACTACCTGGCTCTTCGAGCAGGACACGTTCATTCCTGCTGCCAAGTTCGCTGGCAACGGCGAGAGCTTCTCCATCGTGTCTGACTACCTCGGCACTCCCCTGCAGGCATTTGACAACAACGGCAACAAGGTATGGGAGCAAGAGATTGACATCTTCGGCAGGAAGAAAAGGAAGAACAGCAATAATTCCTCCTTCATTCCGTTTAAGTATCAGGGTCAGTATGAGGATGTTGAGACTGGGCTCTATTACAACCGCTTTCGCTACTATGACTCAAGGACGGGTAATTACATCAGCCAGGATCCGCTTTCTACTACAGGTGGATTAAATCTATATGCTTATGTTCACGATTCCAACAGTTGGATAGACCCACTAGGCTTAAGAGGAAAAGATAGTTTTCCATCCTGGATGTCTACAAAACAAGGATATGAACGTCATCACATTATTCCATATGAACATAGAAATCACGAAATTTTTAAAGTTACAGGAATGAATGTAAATAATGCAACTAATATGGTTTATTTGCCAGTAAAAGAATCTATACATCCAACAAAAGCGGTACATTATAAGTTCAAATTAAATGGAAAGCCTCATGCCAAATATAATGCTCTAATGAAGCGAAAGTTAGATGATTTACTTGAACGTGCAAATATAGAAGGATGGATGTCTGAACGGACAAGAAAAGAATTATTGAATCTCGAACATGATACGAGAATGAGATTGAACAATGCAAGAAATAGTCATCATTAAATTATTTTTTATGTGGTATTTTTTAACAACTGTAGTAAATAAAAAAGAAATGCTCATAGAGCTGAATGGTTCTTATAACAAGATGGCAAAATATTTTTTCTCTGATATTGAGGATAAGAAGTATTTTGACAATGTAAAATTCAGCGGAATAGCTCAAAAAGGATTTACACATAGACTACTTTCTCAAACAGATTATTTAATAAATGCCCGTTTTGGCGGTATTCCTGTGTTTTCAGAAAGATTTATGGAGAGAACAAAGCTATATCTGTCCGATAAAATTAGTTTTTACCCATGTCAGATACTACTGAATGATAAACCATATAACTTTCTCCTATGCAGAGTAAAGCATATTATGCCTGTGATTGATTATGAAAAATCAGGTTATAGGATGTTATCAGATGGAAATAAAATAGTGGACGAACCTATTATTATTAAAGAAAATGTTAATGAAGATTTATTAATAGTACGAGATTCTACGTATAAATCTAAAATTATAGTAAGCGATTTGTTTAAAGAGATTGTTGAAAAAGAACAATTGAAAGTAGGGTTTTATCATACCTCTCAATCTTTTTTGTAACATCTTACCCCCATAGCTGAATTAAATTAGAAACATGGGCAATACCCCCTAAATAAGAAAGGAGCTGGAGTTGGGCAGAATAGATTAGATTTCAACAATTGGCGAAAAGAATATTGACAGGACAGAGCAAGGCAAGAACTAAAGAAAAGAAAGAAAGGTATCTCGCATCACTAGAATATAAATACTTCAACATAACAAAAATGGAAAAGAGTACAATAGAAAAGATTAACGATTTCTTCGCAAATAATATGATTGCAAAAGGAACGCCATCTAATTTGGAGGAAATAGTCCATGCAGAGAAAGAGTTAGGCATTCAGTTCGATAAAGACTATGTTTATTTCTTGCTTAACTATGGAGGATCTCTGATAAAAAATAAAGAAATATACGGCCTCCACAATTCCGAACTGATGGGAGAAGATTCAATAATTAGTTTAACCAAAAGATTTCGGGAAGAAGAAAGTGAACATCTGGACTGGCTTATTATAGGTACTGATTATGCTGGTAATCCAATTGGTATAAGTAAAGAAGGAAAAGTATTACTACAAGATTACGATTATGGTGAATTAAATGTTCTTAGCGAATCCTTTGAGGATTATATCCTTAAAGCATTAGAAAGCTAAAGCTACACGCAGACATAATATAACCTCCCATTTCGGTTGGAGTGATGGTATGCTCTGTGTGAATGGACAGAACAGGAAGGGCAACAATAATTCCTCCTTCATTCCGTTTAAGTATCAAGGTCAGTATGAGGATGTTGAAACGGGGCTGTATTATAACAGATTTCGTTACTACGAGCCAAATATAGGAACTTATATCAGCCAGGACCCGATAGGATTGGTGGGGCGGAAACCCGACACTATATGCGTATGTCGGAAGTCCTAATAACTGGTATGATATATTTGGCTTACGACCATTCGGGCATGCTGTGGGAGATATTGGTGAGAAAGCTGTAATTTAATGATCTTAAAAGAACGGTTATGAGATTATAGACGTAAAATACGGCTCTAACAATGGCATTGATGTGCTTGCCAAGAATCCAAGTACAGGAAAATATGATGCCTTTGAGGTAAAATCCTCTACGGTAGGAAAATTCAATCTTTCTAAAGCTCAGCTGAAGCCGGAGAACTTTGTTAAGACACGAGTGAATAATGCTGTAGCAAATGGCAAAATTAATAAGAGAACTCGCAGGGATATCATGACTAATTTAGGGGATAGTAAAGTAGCCTATGTGGGTATAAAGCGTGGTGAAAAAGGGAAATTGTATGCAGATTCCATCAGGTATGAGAATTGGGATACAGAAGCAAAAAGACAACAAAAACTTAAAAAAGGAGGACATCATTAATGAAAAAGAAAGTATTTGATCGACTTGTGGAAAAGGAACTGAAAATATTCAAGAACTATGTGCTAGACGATGATGAATTCATGATAGAATTTCTTTCAAATATGTCTATTGATTTTGATAATTACATTACGCACGACACAGTATTTAGAGATTACTTTGGCATGCATTTCTACCCCTTCTGGCACAATCCCAATCAAGAGGACTTTACTGGTATTATCGATTCCTATATACTGGAATATATGGTTTGCACAATGTACACCCATGACCCAGAAAAGAAGTTTCGCTATATGCTGGTTGGCGCATCTTCTCTCTTTTTAGGAATCCTTATGTTTGGTGAAGAAAAAGAGAGGGATATCATGTTCCATTCCATGATAAATTTAATAAAGGAATATATAGCTATGGAGTATAGTGTAAATTATCAGGACACAACACTCCAAGAAGCATTCTTGTTATATGACATCTATACGGGTGGTAAGAACCACGACTTGTGGACTCCATACATCACCAAGCCGCTGACACCACTTTATCAGGATTGCATGGACAACATCCTTTCTGACGATGAAGAGAAGGTCAAGACTCTGCTGTCGGACATGCTGGAATACCATGTCAAACAATCCAACAACGACAGCTTCGTAAGGAGCGAGTTTACTTCGCTTCACAGCGAGTTTTCCCCACAGAGATCCTTGCTCTCATCCATTACCGTCACACGCAGGGGAAGTCCATCGACTTCATTGACGACAAGATTCTGAGCGTATTCGTTCCCTACATAAAGGCTAATAATTTCCGTCCCTCACCTGCTGTAGAAAAGGCAAGAAATGACATGTATGTCCTTCTTGGTATTGGATAAAATAGCAAGGTGGGATAATAAACTTACCAGTGTATGAGATGGCAAGGCGGCTGGTGACAAGCATTACCAGTCGCCTTTTTGTGTTTAATCTTATAGAAAATATAAATTCGCTTCGAAGCATGAATCGCAAAAAGTTGCTACAGATGCCGAAAAGGTAGGTATCATCATCTGATTCTTCAGGCTGAATATCTTTATCCTCCAAGTTATTCATCGTAATTTCTCACTACTTTAAGATGCTGAGATTTCCAACTACCCGATTCCCCTTTTGTAACAATAAAATCATATACGAAAAATAAAGACACTTATTTAACCTGCAAACAAGCCTTAATTAGGATACAGCCAAGGCCTAACTGTATGCTTAAAGGGCGTTGTCTTGAACATAACTAAGCGCTGTTAATTCCACCGTTTGTAATCGACTAACAATCTGATGGTTATACATCTGGATTTTATGGAGTCTTTCATGGCAGAAAGATTACTTTTCGGTAATTTTTGTAAAGATATTTCTTATCGATAATATTCGCATTTACTAATTGAATGTGCGGCTGTTTAAGACCCGTTTTCGTTTTATTGAAAGGGTCTTTAAGTATTCACACATAGGGACGGATGCATGTACCATCCAATCATTTCTGACTACCTTGGTAGTCATCAATAGGTATTTGACAATAACAATAATAAGGTATGTGGGCAGAAACTGGACATCTTCGGAAGAAAGAGAAGGAAGGGTAACAATAATTCCTCCTTCATTCCGTTTAAGTATCAAGGTCAGTATGAGGACATTGAGACGGGGCTGTATTACAATCGCTTCCGCTATTACGAGCTAAGTATAAAACCCAACATCAGTTAGGGTCTATAGGATTAGTGGGACGAAATACAACAAAGTATACTAATGTCAAGAATACAACTTGTTGTTTAGATATATTTGGATGGGTTGTGACAAATGGTAGAACAGCTCTCCAAAATGTTGAGAAATAGAATGATAAAGTAATCAATGATGATATAACACAACTAAGAAATGAGGGAGCAACAAATATTCGAAAAGACCAACAATAAGTTGATATTAATGGAAATACTATGGGAAAGAACAGGCTTGATGTCCAACTTGCCAAAGACGGCGTTCATTATAATATGGAATAGAACACAACTGTTAATAGGGGTGAAACATAAGGGAGAAATTCCATTAAATATTTCAAACTCAAGAAATACTTTTTGGGAGATAGACAAAGAAGTAAATAAAATAAAAGGGTATTAACAGTTTTATTGAGGGATCTATGTATATAAATAAGTTTAAGTATTTTACTTTTACATATCTTGAAACATCTTTGGGTCAAGTACAAAAATACATCCAGAAAAGGTGGGGAAGTGATGATAAGTACAGAATAACATGTACTCCATTTCAGTTTGACCTATACGCATCAAGCCCCCCTAAAGGAGGTGCACATCTTGAAAAGTTCTATTTTTTCACTCCCAAGTCATGTGAAGATAAATGTATAATGTTCTCAAACTATTCTGATGGTTTAAGTTCGTTGATATATCAAATTACAGCTTTCTTAAAGGTAAGAGCATATTGCTTTCAAATCAGTGCAAGTGATGTCCCTGATGCAATTAATGCTTTCAGCTGCATAGAAAATGGGGGAGAATTGCGAACGGTCTATGTGATGAAAGACCCTAAATGGAAATTTTACAGCCAAGGAGAAGTCCAATCATTTGAGAACACTGAGTTATATCTACAGAAAATGATAAAACGAAGATTAAATAAAGAAATTCTTGTCACCTACTGTGTTAAGTTGGGCATTGACATACGTGATGACTGCTTTTGGGAAAGCGAGCAATCCATATTGATAGAACGATTGTCATGGTAGTAATAAAAAAATGGAAAGATCACTCCGGCAGATAGACTATGGAAATTAAGAAAGTACAAGGGGTAAGTGATTTCTTTAGATGAGGAAAATCGGATCTTTTGCTAATCAACATCAGACTAATCCTGTAGATTGAGATATATTCATCAATTGAAAAAAGAACGTTGAATACATCGAGCGAAAACTGAGATGAAGAAAAGGTGATTAGCCTATCATTAAAAGTATTTTTATGAAAACAGATTTAATTGAAAGAATAAACAGTTATTTAAACAAGTATCAATTATTTAATCCAAAACCGGCAAATGATGAAGATGTAAAACAAGCAGAGATACTATTAAATGTGGTCTTTGACTCAGATTATAAGCAATTCATAAAAACCTTTGGAGCATGCTATGTTGGGGTGGATATTTATGGAATCAGAAGTTCAAATGACCTAAAAGAGGAGACAGTTGTTGATCTAACTAAGTTATACAAAGAAGCTGGTTGGGCTATTGCTGATGATTGTTATATTATTTCATTAGATTCATCAGGCAATCCTATCATGATGAATAAATCGGGAGAGGTTGTTCTTTTTGATCATGACAACGGAGACTCTGTTATTTTAGCAAACTCTTTTGAGGAATTAATTGAAGACAATCTTCCTGATTAAAATAAGATTACAGGCGACATTGCTATTAGAGTAGGATACCTTCGCATATACCTATCAAGATTATAACCAACGGAGAGATTTTCGTCTTCGTTTCCGACAACCTCGATACTACCCTGTAGGCATTTAATAACAATGACAAAAAGGGATGAGAGTAGGAACTTGACACCTTCGGCAGAAAGAGGAAAGGAAACAATAATTCCTCCTTCATTCCGTTTAAGTATCAAGGTCAGTATGAGGATGTTGAGAGGGAACTGTACTACAACCGCTTTCACTATTATGATCCGAATACAGGAACTTATATCAGCCAGGCTCCAATAGGATTGTGGGTGGAAATCCGACCCTTTATAGCTATGTGGGAGAACCAAATAAGTGGATAGACCTATTGGGGTTATCAAAAACTCCGACATCTACACAGCAAAAAAAGGGAAAATCATATCGGTTCTAAGCATATACATTCTGATGTACATCATGGTTTCCCAGAGGAATTTTCAAGAAGATTTAAAAATATAGCAGATATTGATGTAAATAATCTGAAGTATTATTATAATCTGCCTAAATCTAAACATACTCGGAAGCCTGGTATCCACACAAATAGTTCACGTACAGGAAAAAATTGGAATAAAACATGGTCTGGTATTTTGGATTGGGTTGAAAAGATGAAATTATCTAAGAATGAAGCCAAAATCTTTCTTGAGGCAAGGCTAAGGGATCTTGCACGGAAAGAACGGATCAGTAAATATAATTCGGAAGCTGTAAAAAGAATTGGTAACCATTAAACATTGAGTTTATTATGATTTTTAGGAAACTATCGGAATATGAAGTATTAGAAAGAATGGAACAAAGAAAGGTAGTACTTCGGAAATTGGATAAGCTACCCCTATTAGACAAATTCTACCTTTCTTTCGTCTCAAAATACGAAGGCATAGAAATTACACCTGACATTGAAATGTTTGGTTATGAGAAAGCGTTATGCGAAAATCGCTATTTGGCAACTAATTATGGCTATATAAGTGAAAAGGTTTGGCTAGTTGGCATTTCTGGACAAGGCGATGAATGGTTTATAAACAGGGAAAACAACTTTGTGTTATTTTATGATCATAATCAAGGGCAATATTCTAACATTAGCCAGTTTACATGTTTAAACATTTCATTTTGCAATTTTCTACAAATGGCTTTTTTATACCTAGACTTAGAAGAATTGTTGGACAAACAAGAACCCGTAGATAAGACTCTGATTGATAATTTTATTAAAGAGGTTAATTCCATACACCCTGATCTATACACGGCCTACCCTTATAAGTATTTCTGATTTTATAGAGAAGGAGCAGGAGTTTGACATCCTCGGCAGAAAAAGAAGGAAGAACAGCAATAACTCCTCCTTCATTCCGTTTAAGTATCAAGGTCAGTATGAGGACATTGAGACGGGGCTGTACTATAACTGCTTCCGCTACTATGACTCGTGTACGGGTAATTACATTGGTCAAGATTGATAGCGTTAGAGGGAGGTAACCCAACGATTTATGGCTATGTTTTTAATTCTAATATAGAGCTGGATATTTTAGGGCTCATAATTGTTTATAGGTCTCTAAACGGAAAACAGGAAGAGCAGGCATTAAATAATACATCCATTCAGCCAAAGAACAGCTCTGCTAATTACTCCATCCAAGAGCATATAGATAATGGAAACTTAGAAACGCAATATATCTCTACGACAAAACGACAAGAAAGAGCAGAACGCTATGCGAGTCCAAACCCTAAAAGAGGGAAGACAGAGTCAAGTACTATTATAGAAATTGACACAGAAAAATTAAACCCAAAGAAAGTATGTGATGTTTCTAATGGGATAAATCCAGAAACAGGAGTCCCTCTTAATAATCCAGCAAGAAAGTGGGCAAGGAAAGACTCAGAAGTTCTTATTCATGGAGATATTTTCCTAATGACGCATATAAAATTCATAAAAAAAGGAGAAAATCATTAGAATGGAAGAGACGTGTTACCAAAAAGAGATTGAAAGAATAAAATCTATGTTAGAAGATTATTATAACAAAGACTTTAATTCAGAAGAGGAGGATTTTCGTGTAAACAAGTTCAACAAAGAACTAATAGAGAAACTGATCGTTAATGTAAAACATGATGATACAATGGCTGTTTCCAATAAAAACTCTCTAATCAAGGAAGCACTTGTACTCTTAGCAAAGAATACCGGGTGCGCAGAAGACGAGGTGATTTCTGAAGAAATACTAAATCATCTGTTAGTTACACAGACTATCGTACAGCAGGATATTGATTATTATTCTAATCTGAAATCAACCAGAAGATGGATTTAATATTATCGGACGGTAGTATTTTATTGATATACAACTAATCTTTATTTGAAGGCTTAAAGGGCATGTTAGTTGAAAATTCCGGCTCTATATAGACTCTGGAGCTATTGCTTATGGATTTGACTTGGCAGGTGAAGCAGGAACTGCAGCACCCACTACTAGCAGGAGAGTTCAGCCTCCCAGCGTTCAAAGCTCAACAGAGTACACTTGCTCACTCTCTCTTCACACATGGTCTTCCCTCCAGAGATAGGAATGATTACGGCCAAGGCTCATTATGACATCTGGACGGATGAGGAAATGAACACTGCATCATGCGCAAATATGACCGTACAGGATGCCACGTGCACACCGAGAGCAGTCTTGGTGCAAGCATTGACTATTCCCACGATAAGGATGGCAACCTCAGTGAGATGAACAGCGGAGGATGGTCAGCCAGATGGCAGCGTGACAGGGTAGGACTGGAGACGGAGCGTGAACTTACAGGCGGAGTGCATGTAAAGACACATCATGACAGCCTTGGACGTGAGACCTACAAGTCGGTGGGTGCACGCAATGTCGAGCAGTTCCGCCGCAGCTATACCTGGGGTATCGGCAACCGTCTTCATGCAACCGAGGACGGTCTTACGGGGCGCCGGGTACGCTATGACTACGACGAGTTCGACAATCTCCTTTCTGCAGAGTACAAGCAGGGGAATGACGTTGAGCGCATCTACCGTATTCCTGACCGTATCGGCAACCTCTTTGAGACACGTGAGAAGGATGACCGTAAGTATGGTGCGGGCAGCCGTCTGACGGAAGGCCGTGACTACTTCTATCACTATGACTGCGAGGGCAACCTTGTCTTCAAAGAGTTCAGAACGCTGGACTGGGCTGGCGTATCCGTTCCGCTTGGCGTACAGAAGGCACATCTGGAGGAGGAGCTCGGCATAACCTTCCGTGCCTTTGGTGCAGGCTGGCGTTATGACTGGCAGAGTGACGGTATGCTGTCGAGGGTTGTCCGTCCTGACGGCAAGGAAGCGTCATTCGCATACGATGCGCTGGGAAGACGAACAGAGAAGACTTATGAGGGTATCACTACTCATTTCGTGTGGGATGGCAATGTACCTTTGCATGAGTGGCAGGAGGTTTCGTCTGATGCCGAAAAGACGAACATTACAACCTGGCTCTTCGAACAGAACACGTTCACTCCTGCTGCCAAGCTCGCTGGCAACGGCGAGAGCTTCTCCATCGTATCTGACTACCTCGGCACTCCCCTGCAGGCATTTGACAATAACGGCAACAAGGTATGGGAGCAGGAACTTGACATCTCCGACAGGAAGAAAAGGAAGAACAGCAATAATTCCTCCTTCATTCCGTTTAAGTATCAGGGTCAGTATGAGGATGTTGAGACGGGGCTGTATTACAACCGCTTCCGCTACTATGAGCCGAATACGGGGACCTATATCAGCCAGGACCCAATAGGGTTAGCTGGAAATAATCCCATGTTGTATGGATACGTAAACGATATTAATACACATTTGAATGTTTTAGGACTCACTATAATTCCTACAGTTACAAGGGGTGCAAACAAGGAAGTATTAACAGCGGAAGCGACAATTAAGGATCAGATTTAGGTACTGGAACAAATACAAACGCTGCATCAAGGAAATATGCAAGAAGTCTTGGTAATGCAAATGATGATGCTGGTCACATGATAGGAAAACAGCTTGGAGGTTCAGGTGGAAAGAAAAATGTTTTCCCACAAGATTTTCATGTAAATAGAGGTGCATTTGCTCAATTTGAGGGTAAAGTGGCAGATTTTATTGAACTTCATGGGGAAACAAAAGTTCAGTTAACTTTTAAGTATGACCAGCAAATATCCAAAACTCGTCCTATTTCCGTTACTTATGACGTAGTTGCAACCAATGGAAATAAAATGAATTCAAAACAATTTAGTAATTCACATTAGAATTAAAATTATGAACACATCTGTAGAAAATGCTATTAAAGAGAGATTTGTTTCATTCTATAAGGCTATGAATGACTGGTATCTTTATTGTAACAGTTTGGATAAGGACGAAACACTTACCTATTTTGAGAAAACAAATAAACAGAAAGAGGAAATTAAGGTCATTTTTGATAGATATTGCACTAAAAGGGAAAGAAAGAATGGACTCCCAAATATTATATCATATGAGGTTCTTTCTTCTGAAGATGACCTTCCCAAAATGACGGTTACTAGTGTAAATATCGACATGAAAGAAAGGATAGCTATTCTTGAAGTGGAAATAGAAGATTCCCTTAGTTCGAAATATCAATATATTTTTAAAAATTGTAGAGGAGAGTGGCTAATTGACTCACGAAAAAGATATAGTTACTGGAAAAAAAAAGTGGATAATAGAGGCATTATAAAGTTGTCTATAAAAAAATATACTCAAGTCATGAAGGAACTTTTTAGAACGATACAGAGTACATTAATAAACCTGAACTCAGGATAAGTATCATACAATTCTGTTAGGGGTACGAACTAAACTTTCCTTTATATGGTACTAAAACAGGTTCATCTGGTCGATTTCATTTCAACTGTGTCAGCGGCTAACATAATAAAACTCATATAAACACTGTTATATCAGCATAATTATTTTTAGCAAATGACACAAGACGAGTACGCCGAGATGTTGTCTCAGGCAAAAGAACAGTTCAAACAAGGTACTCCTTTGTTTGGTAAGGATGGTGCATTCCATCGTGTATTGGAAGATTTCCTCAATTCAGCTCTCGAGGGTGAGATGGACTCTCACCTTTATAACACCAAGACATCCACAAAGAGTAATCGCCGTAACGGCAAGATGTCCAAGGAGGTTCAGACAGAGTATGGCCCTGTAGAAATAGATACTCCACGTGACAGAGAAGGGAGTTTTACCCCTGAGATTATCAAAAAACGACAGACGATATTAGCAGAAGGTTTGTCCGATAAGATTATCAGTCTTTATGCTACAGGTCAGAGTATGTCTGACATAAGTAAGTTCCTTGAAGAGAACTATGGTACCAAGATATCCAAAGAGACTATAAGTAACATTACGGATAAGGTCTGGCCTGAGATAAAAGCCTGGCGCACACGCTCTTTGGAAGAAGTCTATCCGATAGTTTGGATGGATGCTATCCATTACAAGGCACATGACGACACGGGTGCTACAATAGCTCGTGCAATATATAATGTCATTGGTGTTGACAAGGAAGGACATAAAGATCTTCTGGGTATGTATGTATCTCATAGCGAGGGCGCTAACTTCTGGCTCAGCGTACTGACAGACCTTCAAAACAGAGGTGTCAAAGACATTCTTATAGCTTGTGTAGATGGCCTTACGGGCTTCCCAGATGCCATCCAGAGCGTATTTCCTAAGACGGATGTTCAGCTATGTATTGTACATCAAATCAGTCAACAAACGGATTGTTTCGTTAAGACATATAAATAATCTCAGTATAAGTGCCTGTTACAGGAGTTTTCGTTATAGATTTCAATGTGTTGTCAACATCGTATTGGAATGAATGGTATAAGGTAGCGCCCTCCTCCCTGCTCTCATCAAATTGCCTTATTTTAATTCTATCAAGACGAGGATATGGACAATAAGAATACTCTTCTATTCTTCCTCCTTGCTTACCTTTCGATATCATTCTTACGATATTCTTATTCACATCTAAAGTATAAAAACTAATATTCCTGAGGACCTTCCTGTTATTATAATTTAATATAGATATTTCTTTACTACCTTTGAATATGAACTCATAATTATAAGCTTCTGGAATGCCAAGACCTTCCTTTACTTCTATAATATTTCCGTTAACATCGAATCCATAACCAAAAATATTACGCATAGTTTTCAATCTTGCTATATCTTTAACCAGTCTTCCTCGTTGATAACCATACCTTTGATATGAGAAAGGAGTAATCTCATAAAATGGTCCACGATAATATTCCCATTTAACAATATGTTGTTCCACGTCATTTAATATCTTATTAAACAGAGGAGCATTTGTCTCATACTCTTTTTGTATTTCTTCTATTGTCATAATATTCTCTTTACAATTAAATGTTTCAGCCCTAATATCAGTTGATATATTCTTCAGTTCTTTCTCGAATTATTCCGTAGTAGTGTATCTTTCAAACGATTATATAGGTTTTAGTTGTATGTCTTTGTATGACTCTTGTTATGTGCTATCAGTGTTGTAGCTGATTCTGTTTATGCTTCAAAGATGAAGGCAAATGTTCTTTTCTAAGACTTCTTTTGTTCAAAATCATCCAGCAAGTTGGACAAGTGACGTATTTGTGTCTATCTGGTACGGTAACCGTACCTCCTACAAACTACTGCTGCCATATCATTCATAGATATAGTCACTAGTCTGCATGCAATATGCATGCCAGTTCACCTCCGATACCTCGTGGTTTGAATGTAGTGTCAGCTCACAATGCAGAGTTTTCTGTATGAGTTGCTGTCTACGTCATAGAGACAGTCATTGAGAATCTTGCATTCTTTTCAGTATTTCCTATCCCTGTGGTCACGATTGCGGAAGACATCGCCCACAGCACGGGAATACGATAGTAGTTTGTCTTCTATAAAGCTGTTCTGTACGACCGAGCCAATTGAAACCCTTGTCGCTATATGATTTTCAAGGTCATCATAGACATTCTCTACCGTCGTTACCTTATCACCAAATGAAAACAGCTAACCACATGTCCACCTTCTTTGTGCTACATGGAAACATTTCTCGTGGTAATATCCTACACTGCTATGCTGAGGTCGCATTAAGCATTTATATCTTAATAGGATAGAGCTCACGCTTTCTTTTCGGTATAAACAATTTCTTCATACATAGAGGTAGACTTTGTGATAGTTTCTATACTGCCATCTGGACCATATTTAATGGTGTAAAACAGGTTAGCAGCTTCCTGTCCTATTCTATCATACTGTTTTACCTCTATCTTTTGTAACTTGTCATCTTCATCATAGAAATAATACTCTTCTCTTCCTCCGAATCTTCCTTTGCCCAGTACTTTGTCAACAAGATTCCCCTTTTTCAGATAACAGTAACTGACATTCTGCAGGATTTTCCCATTATTATAATATAATGACTTGAACATATCCTTTTCATAAAAAAGGAACTGATGGTTAAACTGATTTTCTATCTCACACCCTTCCCGCACTTCTATAATCTGTTTCTTTTCGTTGAAGCCATATAAAAAGAGATTGTTCGTACTTTTCAAGCGATTAAACTGCTTTATGGGATTTCCCCTTCTCATTCCTACTCGTAGGAATGAATAGGGGATGATTTCGTAATAGAATCCCTTATAGACCTCTGTTACTATTATCTGTGCCTCTATGCTCTCTTTAAGCGAGTCAAATATGCTTGAAGTATTATACTTGTCATATTCAACCTTTAATTCTTCCTGTGCCATGATTGTGCTATTGAAATTCTAAAAGTTTCCACGATAAGGTTATATCTATTATCATTAATTTTTCTTCAAATTGCGCTTCTATCTTAAAAGTGCGGTACGGTTGGAGAATACTTATCCTAAACCACTTCTCTATTGTTTTTCTCCTTTATCCAATAAACTTCTCATATCTGTACCTCATAACCATGGAGTTGAATAATTAAATTTCTAATAAATACTATGGAAAAAGATGGTAAAATACTATCTTGAATCGAGGGACTGATAAGCATAGATGATAACTACATATTTTGTTTTATACGGTTTAGGAAGTCACTGAACGTCTCTGCCAAGAAGTATGTATTGCAATCATCATTAGATTGTTCAAAGGAATATGCATGATCATAAAAATATACTCCTTTATATGCTCCTTCAGAGATTAGGAGTAAGAATGCTCCATCTTGAAAGTCTCCTATAAGTAAAGAATGTTCTGGTATATCTTCCTTATACTCATGATTCCAAAACATAAGCGTAAGTGATCTATTCAACTTGTCATCAGTGCTAAAGAGGTTGTTGACAAGAATATCTTCGTTTAAGTCATTCACTTTGATATAATAATCCTCCATATTGACCCCATTATATTTGGTCAAGAATGACTTGTAATCCTCGGGAAAACAGAAAGAAAAGTTATCTTCTATTTCTTTGAAGGTTGCTTCTTTTGTAGACAACACATTATGAATCATAAACTTATATAAATAAAAAGTGTTCTGCAGAGGTTTTAATATAAAAGTCCTATTTCTATCCAAGAGTCCAAGAGAGTCCAAAAGTCAATACATAGCTTAGGTTGATCATTTGTCCACCAGACAAGCGACTTAGGGTTGGCATCATCTTCTGTGTTAATACATAGGAAGCCACCACCACCATTATGAAAAACATAGTAGGTCTTTGACAATTCTATTGATTGTAATATCTCCCTTGGAAGTCCCCATTCTGATTCATCTAAAAACTGTATTTTCTCTATAGGAAGCAGTCCTAACCCTCCACTAATAGCTTCAAACCACCCATTATGGATATGCATATAGAATTTACAGAGTTTTTCAGGAAGAAAGTCAATCTTAGTATCTGAACTCGGATAGTTACCTACGTATACAATATAGTCATCATCAATTAAAAACAGATAAACCATCTTTACTTGGTTATAATGTGATATGACAAATACGTCATCAAGATTCTCCTTAAATATTGTCATCGTCTTAGGGAGAAGAATGCTAAAAGACTTCCAATAATCCAGTATGATATATTTACGTAAAACCTTACTATCTTCCTTTAGAAGAAAGTGCCAACTCTTAGGTACGGACATATAATCATAAGCTGATAATACCCTTGCCTCATGTAATCCATTAGATTCCAAAATCTTCTTAATGTTCATCTTCTAAAGAGTTATTAATTTATTTCTGTAAATTCTTTCTTAGGTTCTTTTATTTCTTAATCATTCTTGTCCTAATATTTTCATCTTGTAGTGTATTGATTTAGGTCGACAATCTTGGTATCTTATCCTTATAGAAAGTTGACTTAATCTCTTTATCAATGTTGTTAGTTGACAGAACTCCACTTATCACTGTCATGGATTGACTGAAGGACATAGCCCGAAAGACAACCCTTGACCCGCTGGCGAAGGTACATTTATTTTAGGTATTACGCAAGTATTATGCTTTACTTTTATTTGTCTTTCCCTATAACTGTATTATCTCTTTGTGATTTCTTCAGTAGGGAGTGTTGCTTCTTTTGGAGTTATCATTTCAATGCTCATGTGTGGTTGCTCTTCGTTGTAGAGCTTCACATTCAGTCATATTTGCTTGTATGCGATGTTCTTTCCAATAGGATGCTGGTAACCGTAAACCTTGTAATGCATATACCACAGTTTAAGACCTTCTATATAAGTTTCCTCCTCCTTATTTCTTTTATATACGAGACTTTATAATTTCATTCCTTTTACTTCCCTCCATACCGCTCCTTGAATTCTTCCTTACTCATCATATAAGTGAGATATAGTTCCACTGCTCTCTTGTAATAGGCAGGTCTACTGAACGCATATTCGTATTCCTTGTCATCATAAACATCTCTGAATTCTTGTAAATCATAGTCATAGTCTAACACTGGGATAGGGTTTTCTTTAGAACCGTATCGAGGAGAGTCTAGTTCGTACTTGTTTATACGAGCTCTGATGGTCTTACGGTAGTCTATATCCTTTATAACTATCTCGCCTTGCCTAAATGTCTCCCGACTCTCTGGTTCGATAACGAATACACAGAAGTGTTTCTTATAAATACTATCATAAAAAAGAATACTATCAGTTCTTATCCTTTCTGTTGAGTTCATTAGGACACCTGTCATAATACTCTCAGGTCCATAGTCAACATCCATCTTCCCTTTTGGGATATGCAATGTAACATATTTCGACTCGTCAATATACTGCTGTACATACTTTTCCCCGTCATTCCGTGTGCAGGTGTAAATCAGATTTCCAATAGCCAACAACATTGCAACAAGCCCGACACCTATAAACCAACCTATACCGCTCTTTCTCATAACATATTATCGTTGTATTGATAGGCCCACCAAATTACTCCTTTTCAAACCGTTCCTTGAATTCTTCCTTACTCATCATATAAGTGAGGTATAGTTCTACTGCTCTCTTGTAATAGGCAGGTCTGCTGAACGCATACTCGTAGTATTTACTATTCTTATCATTCTGGAAATGTGCTATCTTGTAGTCAAAGTCTAACACTGGGACTGGGTTGGCTTTAGAACCATATCGAGGAGAGTTTAGTTCGTACTTGTTTATCCGAGCCCTGATGGTCTTACGATAACGTATATCCTTTACAACTATCTCGCCTTGCCTAACTGTCTTCCGATGATCTGGCTCAATAACGAATACACAGAAATATTTCTTATAATATTTATCATAAAAAGCCAAACTATCAGTTCTGATTCTTTCAGTTGAGTTCATTAGGACACCTGTCATTATGCTCTCAGGTCCATAGCTGACATCCTTTGCTCCTTCTGGAATATGCAATGTAACATACTCCGACTCGTCAATATACTGCTGTGCATACTTTTCCCCATTATTCCGTGTGCATGTGTAAATCAGATTACCAATAGCCAACAACATTGCAACAAGCCCGACACCTATAAACTAGCCTATACCGCTCTTTCTCATAACATATTATCGTTGTATTGATATGCCCACCAAATTACTCCTTTTCAAACCGTTCCTTGAACTCTTCCTTGCTCATCATATAGGTGAGATATAGTTCTACTGCTCTCTTGTAATAGGCAGGTCTACTGAACGCATACTCGTATTCCTTGTCATCATAAGCACTTCTTAATCGTTGTAAATCATAGTCATAGTCTAACACAGGGACAGGGTTTTCTTTAGAACCATATCGAGGAGAGTTTAGTTCGTACTTGTTTATCCGAGCTTTGATAGTCTTACGGTAAGCTATATCATCTCCTACAAACATACTTTGCCTCACAATATTACGCCTTTTCTTTTCAATCACAAGTACACAAAAATATTTTCTATAAGAACTATCGTAAAATGTTATACTGTCTGTCCATACTGTTTCAGCAGAGTTCATGACAACACCTGTAACAATATGATCGAATTCATAAGAAATACTTTTTCTTTGAGGAATATGCAATGTAACATACTCCGAATCGTCAATATACTGCTGTGCGTATTTCTCCCCATCATTCCGTGTACAAGTGTAAATTAGATTTCCAATTGCTAACAATATTGCAACAAACGCGACACCCAAAAACCAGCCCATACTATTTTTCCTCATATATTATCCTTGTATTGATACAACATTGATAGAGTTAAATGAATCTGACTCATTTTTCTTTTTCGCTTCTTCTGAAGCTTCGTCTCGATAATCATCGATATTATTATCAGCCACAATTCCAATTCCAACATTTACCGCAGCCCCTCCAAGTCCAGCAGCAAATCCCTTTAATTGACTTGGGTTTATCTGCTTAGAGTGTATCGCAGTTCGTATTGCTCCTTCGAATTGGGTTCCTATATTTTCAACTAACACTCCATATCCATATTGGACATACCCACCTGCAGTCTTGGCACCTGTCATTATTAATGAAACCGTACTCTTAACTTCTTTGGTGACAACCATACCAGCGATGTAGGTGATAGCTCCAGAGCCAGTATTTCTTGTCGTTGATGATAAATCGTCCGAATCTAATATCCACCAACTAAAGTATGATGGAATTGCCAAAACTGCTGCAGCAACAAGAGACACAGCGCTTGATGCTGCAGTAATAGCAGTTATTGCACCCATAACAAACTGAGAACCCATCTTCCAATAAAAGGCATTCATATTACTGTCACTGATGGCTTTGCAGCATCCATAGCTATCTGTTTATCTAATATTATATTGATAACGCCTTTATTCTTACAGTTCATAAAGGACCTGTTCAGTAAGGCTGCGTTTTTATTAAATCTAACGGATAAGCTCTCAGCTGACCACGTCGATTCCAGAGTACAATCACAGGCATGTGCAATACTTATAATTCCCCCTACTCCAGAGATGACAGTTGCGCCTGCAGCTGCAAACATAACGCCTGTTGCAGCCAAGGCGAGTCCTCCTGTAGCAACTGTAGCAACAACCAATGCACCTATACATATACCTGCTGCTAACGCTTCAAATCCTCCCCAGCTCAACCCTTTTTCCACACATTCAAACGATTCGTCAATCTTTCGGTCTTCAACCGTCAGAAGAATCTTGGAACCTTTTGAGTGGGCAACTGTTTTATCACTACGTGATGGTAATAACTTACGTGGTACACCGCATGTCATGTTTGAACAAATGACATAAGCCTCTGCAGGAATATACGATTCAGCCATATACTTATACTAATTTTCTCAGTTTAAAATCTGTTACAACTTCCAGGTTATTGGTAACTTCCTCTATGAATAAAACATCTGATTGGACAATGAAATTATATTTCGTGTTGATAACACATTTCTCAACCATAGAATAGTTATAGTCAGAAAACTTATATTGAATCGTTGGTTGAAACTTTTTCTCATAGCCCTCTTTAATCTGTGATAATGGTAAAGTGTCTTTGTTCATCTTGCTTTTTCTTTGAATGAGGACCATATTTGGTGACTCTTTCAGAATTTCCTGAGTAAAATCCAATTCAACAGCAATATCCTCAAAGAGCTGTGAGTTAAAGACTCGCTTATATGGGTCGAAGAGGTTCTTATCTGTAACCAAATATTTATCAAAGAATGTATTAACAAACAGTTTTGCATTAAACATCATACTCAAACTATCTAAGTTGTGAGCCTGTTCTTCTGCAACCTTAAGGAAATACTCCAACTTATCACGAGTATCTTCTTTTCGAATAAAATCGTATTTTTTTCTCAAAGAATCCTTACATTGGTCCCATTGTTTAATAATCTCATCATGGTTTAAAATCTGATTAACTTTGCCCGTCTGTTCGTCAATGTCTAATAAGACATTAGAGAGTAGAGCTTTATCTACCTCCATCAGCAAATCAACTGATTCTTTTAGGGGTTGTGGAGTAGCATTAACAATGTTGTCTAACAAAGTTACTAAAAATAAACCTTCCTTATTATCAACATTTTGAACTACCTTAAAATCTTGATTAACCTGAGAATTATTAATAGAAACACCATTTAGGCGAGTTGCAGACATTTGTTCACACCTATACTTTAAGATGCGTTCAATATCTCTTTCTTTGTTACTATCCTCCTGTTCTATTACTATATCTTTTCCTGTTTCTCTCTTTCTCCTTGCCGCTTCTATGACACGCTGCTTATACTGTCTTTGACGTTCAATAGACCGAAGCATAGCCTCAGCACTTCGTGTAGTGCCGAGGTCTGGGTCTGTTTTGTCAATAATATCTTCCTTAGTTAATCCCAATGAAGATAACAGACGGAGCTCTTCTTCCTCCATTCTATGATTATATCTTTGCGCATTAAATGCGAATTGGTCACCATTTATGTCGCCTCTTTTATTTTGGTAAATATCATCTTTACCCATATTTCTCTTGCTGTCCATGAAAACTAATTATTCCCAAGATCTAATTTATATTGACTTCTCCCCCATTTATAGTAACATTTAGGGTACCCCCTTTAACCGTTACTCCATTATTCTTGACCTCTAAGCCCCTTGTTAATACAATCTTATTTTTATTATCGCTATTAGTTGTACCTGTAGATGTGCTCTTTTCTGCCTTATTAGTACCAATAACAGCACTATCTGTACCAATAATAGATACAGTAGCAGCATTAATCGTAATACAACCTGGTGTCAAGTCAATGTAAGTATTTTCGTCAACAGCCAAGTGAATATTGGAAGTACCATTTAACGTTACTTTACCTCCACTATTCATTGTTAAGTATGCTGGTGCGCTTTCGCTTTCTTTTACAGATCCAACGTTAATAGAAGCATTTTCTCCTGTATTCACTGTATAGCTTGTCTTTGCATTTGTAGTGGCATTACCTGCACCATCAAAAGTCATACTTACACCACCCTTATCGTGTAGGGTGACACTACCTACAGAGTCATCAAGTTTTAAGGAACTACCTCGGCGACTGGTAAGGCTCTTGCAGTTGTTACCTTGGCCACCGCCACCACCTGTCGTACCATTAAACAGGCTACCCATGACGTATGGACGGGCGGGGTCACCATGACGGAAGCCGAGGAGGACTTGATCGCCTACCTCTGGGATAAATACAAAACCACGGTTGCTCTTTACGTCTTTGCTGCCGCCACCATCCGGTGTCATCACACGCACCCAACTTGTTCGCATGTTGTCGGTTTGCCAATTCATGCGCACCTGCACACGACCTGCTCCGTGTGGGTCGGCATTGCTGAGCACGGTTGCCATTTGTGTTTCAGCCAATGGCATTTCAACCTTTGGGTTAGGCAGACTCATTACAGTACCAGGAATGGCTTTGAAACGGTTTGTAATAACAGCTCTCGCTCACTTCATGGGTCATCTCGATGATGATAAAATCGCCTAAGCTCTCTTGGGAGAGATTGCCAACTCCCTTTAAGAAAGAACTATACAAACTTATCACTGACCCCACGTGTAACCTTGGGTCCTGGCTTTCGGCTGTGACATAATGTGTCTCAGCCGTCTCGGCTGCTTGTTTTAAGAGTACATAATTCTCAAGATCATCGATAGAGCTGACACGCTGTATGGAGTACTGGCGAGCCGCCTTAGGGTAGGAAGGAAGCGCAGCACGGAACGCATCACCCGCCATCCTGTCATGTCCGTAAGCCTTATCGGGCGTCTTGCGGTCCATCTCACGGTTTGCACCAGAATGGAACGTAAACACCTGTTCTGGACGAGCTAATGTTTGTAGACCAATATTGAGGGAACTCAGCGACGTACCAAATTCCATCTTGATAGGGTCTGGCAATCGCCTTGGCTTACCGAAGACAAGTTTCAGACCATCATAATACATCCACTCCTGATACTGCAAGGCGAGACGACGAACGAAATCGAAGTCAGATTCCTCGTATTGGCAGATGTAATCCAACTGTTTCTTGTGTGCTGCATTCAATGCCAATTGCACCTTACCATCACTGCACAGACTCTTTACGACATCACCAATCGACCTATCGTTCCATGAGTAACAGCTCGGTGCCGTCTCCATACGATAAGTAGAGGAGTATCCAGACACCTGTATACACCCGAAATCGCTACCATCGCGATGCAACTCAATATTTGTCACTATGCCACAGAAGAATGGTTTGTTCGCAGCTTTCACTATGATATCCTTGCCGAGCCACTCTTTACTGCTACTGATGTTATGCACCTGTCTGTTACCTCCCGACTCAAGGTCAACCGTGAGGTCAAAGTGATGGTGTGCACCAGTACTTTGGTCGATACGAAGTGATTTGAAAGAAGAAAGTCCATCCTTCCCTATGGTGATGGAGATGGGATTAAAAGGTATTGCCATTGAATATATTTTTTGAGGTAATTAAGGCTGAAAAGCGATTTAATAAGATTTGTTCCCTATATATAATAAGGTGACGATCTCAGCAGCTTATAGGTATGTCCTACTGCGGTGAGACCTAAATAGAAAGCTAAAAGGACCATGCCAAGCACGTAGCCCGACACGGTCCTTAAGTTTCTTAGACCTATGAACGAGGCCAGCGGTTGTCGAGCTCGGCATTACCCACGGTGATATTCTCAGCAGAGAAGGTCATCGCGATGGTCATCGGCGCCTCGTTGTTTACGTCGAGTGTCTCCTTGTAGTGAACGATGTAAGCATTCTTGAAAGAAATCTCCTTCATCTTAGCATCCTCCTCACTCTTCTTGTAAACAATCTTACCCTCAACAGGTTTGAACTGACTGTTGAGCATAGCCTCGATAGTAGAAGTGTCATCAGTAGACTCGATAGTGACGCTGATACGGCCACCAGAGATACTTGATGCAGGCTGACCCTTCTTGTCAGTCGTACGACTGAACTCGTAGTTAGAATAGAGTACGTCGTACTCCTTGCCACCTAATTCCAATGTTGCTCTAAATGAACTCATGATAGATAATTTTAAAGTAGTTAGAAAAATAAGAAAACGAGGTCATCTTAATTTCCCTCACGTATGAGAAACAAAAAAGAGAAAACCCCTAACAACGTTTTGAAGTCTCCTCTGCGTGTGGCTGTAAAACAGTCTTGCTCTTTGGAAGAAGAGGAAGATTTGCAATCTGTTGTCATTTTCGTTGTCAAAAGTAATCATATAATTTCATAAAAGCAATTGATACAACATTAAATAACAAAGGTTTAATATCTTATACACATTCAAAGCCATATTCATTCTGCCCCTTATCCACTCTTTGTTATTATGTCATTTCGTCTATGTAAGAGCTTTCAGTCACTCTATGTCATTATGTCATTCTGTCTGAGAAGATTAAAAGTGTTGTTCAATTTGTGCCCACTGTCTTCGTGCAATTCGCGTAATTCGTAGTTCTTTGTAGATAGTTGTATAGTATAGTCCATACCGATCTTATTCCCATGTGGCATTATATCATCTTTTAATATGTCATTCTATTTATGGATAGTCCGTCTTTGTACCACTCAATTAAACCGCCGTATTTGTATGTCTGTGGAACTCGGTATGAGTATGAAAAGTCTCAACAAAAATGTAGTGAAAGGTAGGAGTTAATGACGAAGGTTATATACATGGTTCACGTCTATAATCTGCATTAAATCAGTGTGTTGTGAGTAGTAGGAAAGAAGGTGCTTATTAAGACACAAGAAGAGCCTTAACAAGCATCAAGAAGGGCGTGTTCTTGAGGGCTGAAGGGCGTCATCTTGAACCATGAAAAGTAAGTATTGGATATGGTATATGCGATAAACTTTTACAAAAAAACAAAAGTAGGGGAAAGAGAAAAATGGGAGTGGTTGTAGTAGGGTCTCGTCTCGTCATCCTCATACTGACAAAATTGATGGGAGGGGATGAAGTCAAGGATGCAATGCTTATCTCGATAGTACTCGCTAAGATATCCACCCATAGCCCAGTACTATCCTATCCAAAGAGTAGTTCAGTATCAGATGAGTTTTATAAGAAAACACATTTTTGGCATAAGCCTGTGGCAGTTCCTTAACGGATGAGCGTTGTATCAGTTCCAACTTCTTCGACTTTGGCTGCGTAGCTTTCTACCAGTCAATCAACGGTAGTCTTTCTTTTTCTTTCATCCATTTCATGCTAACTTTTATGGCAAGTTATATTATTTTACCCATTTCCAAGAACGATACATTATTATAACCTTGGCTTTCACAAAATTCTTTTTACACGTTTAGTACACAACAAAAAACCAGAGTTTGTAAGGGAAAATATGTCAAGATCGCCAATTATATCAGAACTAAAAAACAATCCTTTTCCTACCTCTCTTGTTATGATAACTCCCCCTCTAAATTCAGCAACTCCTGTTATTTCTTCTATAGCTCGTTCGCTTCTAACAATAGTACTTTGAGGAAGACAATCTATCTCCCTTGGACTATAAAAAGCAGTTAAAGGAATAGTCTCTTTGGGTAACCATTTTATTCGTTTAATATTCTTTGTCTTTATTTTTTTCGGTTTCGTTGAACCTTAAGGGTACACTTTTTAGCTCTTTGAATTTTCCTCTTAATTGCTCAAAAATGATACCTTTACAAACATTTATAGCTCCACAATAAACGCAATCTCCTATTTTAGCTCCACCACTACACCAATCATCCCACCAAACATCCATGGTGTTAACCTTCTTAATAATTTGTCTATTACTTGGTCGAAGAGTTGCAAAGCCATCTTTTCCCACATAACTTGATATATTATAGATTTTCATTTTATGCATGTAGGCTTATATCTATCTGTTCCAATTCTTTTGTATTCTTTTTTTATTGGCAATAGTAAGTCAATCATAGTAACACTATTACCATAATCTTGAGTCCCTATTAACTATTTGCATTATACCTGTCCTTATATTGATATAATAATCTGCACCTAACCAGTTATGAGCTATAATCTTCTCATTATCAACATAATCAATATCTGTAAAAGGCGAGTCTAATGAAGGATTTACATCTCTTATTTGCCATATTAACTCCCCTTTTTCATTTTCTCCAACTATGTTTCTATTACATTTACATTTAGCTGGAACATCATATAATTTAATAATTATAGAATCAAAACATATTTCTTTTTTTAGATCAAAGTCTTTTACACTTGTTTCTTGAGGGTTAGCCATGTTTTGTATATTTATATTGTTAATAATAACGCTTAAACTTTTTGTTTTCTGAAAGTCTCATCAAGGATGCGTTCCCGTAATTGGAATTGTTTTATGTTCATATCTACACCGCTAAATTCTGGGAGAGGAATAGTCTTACCAACCCTCATTCGAGTTCTGTCTGATACCGTTACTGTTGAAACAGGGGGACAAGGAGTTAGACAGATTATGCTCGGTATTGAATTGTTCGGGTAACAAGGCATGATTTTCAGTATCAGATATCTTATCCAAGAACCGTACTTATTGTCAGTATAACAATCTCTTACAAAGATTTTTTGTACGTTGTGGTAAATTCTGTTGCCTTTGGCTTAGAGTGATATGGTGGTGAATAGTCTGACGTGGGTTTATTGTATCAAGTTTCTGTAGAAGGTGAATATTATCTCCCAAATATATAACTTTTCATAAAGTACTCGCTCATAATGACGGACTTGCCGATGTGGAGAGCGGCCAACAGCTGTATTCAACATTGCTGCGCTTCCCACAATCAATGATTGTAATATATGAATAGACACTATCATATCATAAATTCAGTCTGATGCAAACTAACTTTTATGCTATTTCCCCCTTCTTTTTTTGTTTACAATAAACTAAGTACCTGATGTTTATAAGATTAATAAGAAGAGGCAGTTAAGCTGTTTCAGATACCCAGCTGATTGAAAGTTCTCATCTATGTGATGGAACAAAGAAAAAGTAACATACACATAATCAAAATCGTAAAATTACTTCAAGTGATTCATCAAGAGGGTGTCATTTTTCATAGAGCGTCAGATTGTAGCCTCATCATTCCACCCAGTTCCTATACAGATGTTTTATATGTTCTAATACTGGATTTACAATTTCAGTTTGATTACTAATCTTTACCGTACCGTTGTCTATGCCAACCAGAATCTGATATATCGAAACTACTTTTCCTTTTTAGAATGGCTCCAAGCCCATGTCAAGGGGCTGGTTTTAGCCTCCTCCGTGTGCAACATATTAAAATGTCTACCGAGTATATCATCTCTAAAAAATGGCAACTCAGGAATAATGTAAGATTACTTTTCTAACATTAATAGCAATTCCTCTTTCGAGCTATTATAAGGTGGGCTCCATGTATTTACTTCTTGCTCTATGATTTCATCATATTCCTCATTCGAAAATTGCTTTTCCATTGCAATCTGAAGAATGTATCTTATATGAGCTAATTGGTCTAGAGTCTTATTCTCTCTAAAACCCAATAACAGAGCTAAAGCCGTCTCTTCTATCCCATAGAAGCCGGACGCAATCTTATCTATATAACCTATAGTAATATTAAGAGTGGAGAGTATCTCTTTATATTCTTGTTGATTTAATACTAAGTTACTCATCATTTATAACGTTTTATAAACTTTGTTGTTTTAATTTCTAATTCAACGTCGCTTTTAATAATATATTATTCAGTACCTAAATTATTTTTTCTAAATTTAAGACGACAACTATCTATATCATTTTTCATGTGATTAGGGGTGATATTTTATATTTCTGTGTGACATCTGCCACACTTAAAGGATACCTTTAGCTTTAACAACAAAAATAGTATTTGGGTTACTTACAATTATATTTAATGTCTCTTTGATTCCTTTAGATCCTTTTGTTATTCGAGTAATATTGTAATCGGATAATAGTTCATCTAAATAGGTCACCCCAAGTATTGGATCAAGAATAAATCCATACAATGTAGGATTATTTTTGGTTCTTCCGTTAAATGGATAGATATATCTCATAAGTTATATAAAAAAGCTGGTATTATGTATCTTTGTAGTGACCAAACTTCAAGAACATGGATACCAGCATAATGCAAAACGCCTTAGGCGTCTTCCAACAAGATTGTCAGAAACTGCGCTACGAAGATAATAACTTAGTTTTAGAAATCCAAACTCCAAAGGAAAAACTTTGTTGTCCTGTATGTGGAAGTCATAATATCAATCGTAACGGCAGCCATATTCGTCGCTTTGTAAGTGTTCCAATTGGTCTGAGCAAGACCTATCTGGACATGCGTGTACATCGTATTCAATGTCACGACTGCGGCTGTATTAAACAAGAAGACATCGACTTTGCGAAAGGAAAACGTCGGCATACAATAGCTTTTGCAAATATGGTGCTTGACCTGTCTCGCTTTGCAACAATTCAAGATATATCATGTTTTCTACAGGTATCCTGGGATGTCGTACGTAATATACAGATGGAGTTTCTACAGTCAAAATACTCTAACCCCGACCTTTCCATGTTAAGACGTATTTCCATTGATGAGTTCGCCACTCATAAAGGGCATGTATACAAGACCATAGTTGTAGATTTGGATAATGGTCATATTGTTTATGTCGGTGATGGTAATGGCAAGAATGCTCTTGATGAATTTGGGAACGTCTCGGCAAGGACAAAGAACATATACAAGCAGTATGTACAGACCTTTCTGCAGCATATACAAGAGCTGTGAGTGAGCACCTTCCCAATGCAGCACTTGTGGTAGACCACTTTCATGTAACCAAGCTTATGAACGAAAAGGTGGACTTGCTAAGGAGACAGATATGGCATGAGGAAAAGGACATCAACAAGCGTAAAGTAATCAAAGGAACACGTTGGTTGTTACTCAAAAATGGAAATGATATTTTTGATTATGCACACAAAAATAGACTGGAGAATGCCTTGAACCTAAACCGTCCGCTGATGATTGCCTATTATCTCAAAGAAGATCTTAAGGAAATATGGAATCAGTGTAGTAAGCAAAAAGCTAAAGATGTGTTGGAAGAATGGGTAAAGCAAGCTATAGAATCTAAAATACAGCCATTGGTGAAAATGGCTTCAACTATTAGAGCATACAAGACATACATATTAGCATGGTACGACCATTATATAACAAATGGAACAATTGAAGGCATTAACAATAAAATAAAGGTTCTGAAAAGACAGATATACGGATTCAGAAATGAGGAATACTTCACATTAAGGCTATATGCATTGCATGATAGGCATCTACGCATTTAACGGAAGAACCTTATTTTTCACTAACCCTATCGAGTTTTGGTTGATGTATTTGGCTATTTCAGTATCGTAATATCTGAGTCTGTTGTTGTGGAGGCATATCTCATCATCGTCACACTGACCTAACTGACAGAAAGAAATGGAATTACAGACACCCTTACAGTTACGATATTGTACAATGAGTGACGGAGGTGTAGCTTATAGATTCTTGATAACTCATTTGTGATAAACGATTTGTGTATAAATTGCTAATGGAAATCGCAAACTATCTCTGTCGCTCCACGCCACAACAGTGCGTGACTCCTATTGCATTGTTGTAATAATCTCCTATACTCTCCATCTCTTTGTGTGACATTTCGTCAGAGACCTAAACGTATACATATCATTATCACTCCATAATTCTGAAGAGCCTTTTACGTATCTTATTTCAACAAATAGAGGAACATCTCATTGTTTTTTATCAATCTCTTGAATAGTTTATCAAGAACTTAGCTTGACGCTGTTATTAATTTTCTTAAATCTATGAACGAGACCAACTGTTGTCTGGTTCGACATTACCCACGCTGATATTTTCAGCAGAGAAAGTCATTATGATGATCATCGGTGCCTCATTGTTTACGTCATGAGTTTCTTTGAAATGAACAATGTAAGTATTCTTGTGCTATTTCATTTGAAACAGTTTTATATACAAGCTGTTACGTTGGCTACTCCTCTATGGTTATTTCATTGCCCTCCCAATGCACCATATCATAGGGATAATACGGATTATCCTTCAGATCGGAGTCGTCGATGTTCATTATCTTTGCAACAGCTGCAACCTCCCACGCCCAATAGCCTCGGTAACAGTTCTTTTTCAAATGACTATTATACCAAGGTGCATTTTTGTTTAGGTTATACCATTTCCCTATATAGTCTTCAAGTACTTTCTTTGCTTCTTGTGCATCTGATATCTGTGTTAACTTGAAAAGTCCTTTGTACAACTTAGGGAAAGTAAGCTTATCTGCATACGCTTGTTTCTCATCTTCTTTCAATCGAGAGTTCAGTATAAACCAAAGTAACTGGTCAGGAGTCCAGTCTGCTGGCTTTGCCTGCTCGTCCATTCGCTGAACATAATCAGCTAACTGTTTAAAGTTTTCATTTGAAATGTTCAATAAAAAACCTAATGCTACTCTATTTAAGATTTCAAAATACATTGGCTCATTCGATTCAAAACCAAGTAAAAAAGATTGTAATGATACTATATATGTTTCCCGTAAATCCTTAATCTTAACTCCCAATGAATATGTTATTTTTAGTAGATTCATATAGCTATCTGCTATTGCATAATAAATATATGAATTAGAATCATTCTGATTACCTTTTGAAATAATCTCGTTGCGTTGCTTTATTACTTCTTTTTCTTCGGATAGTAACTTTTCAAAATGCTTCCTATTCTTTATTTTTACCCCTGATAGGTTTATCTTGTTCCTGCTTAGAACGATTAAAGAAAAAAATTAAATAATCTCTTAATTTATTTTATTTAAAACGATTTAAGCAACATCTGCCATATAGGTTACTATTCAATCTACACTGGTTTTATGTCATTGGATTGCAGAATTCAATATGCTAATTGTGTTTCTGTGCTATATAATTACATTTTATGATAAGAAGACATAGGAAAAAAGAACCAAATACAAAGATAAATTAAATTAACGATTAGAATAATTCTTAAAGTTCCTTCCATTAAGTCTTGTCTCATTTTCTTCTTGGAGAATTTCACTTCTTGTATAAACTCTTTGTCCTTTACTTCAACTAAATTTATTTTATAGATGCCAATAACATAAAAATATATCAACAATAAGCCTCTTCACTGATTTCTTATTTTCAGATGGTGTTGTTTAGCTCTTGGGATGGTAAGGAAACTTAACTCCTCGTTGCTCAAGTCTGCGTTTTACTTCCTGAGCCATCTTTCCGTTCTGAGAATCAAGGTCAAACCCTTCATCATAATAATCCTGTACAGCAGAGGCAACATTAAAATCAGGATCCTCACTTGCCATAGGATCTGCTCCTATGTCTAATAAAAAAAGAACCATATTCCAATTATAAATAGTGGCCTGGCTACAGACGACAGAGGTCTTAGTCATGCTGAAATTTAGATTTATACCATGTTCCACGAGATATTTGATTTTTTCTTTTCCCTGGCTTTTATCTCGAACAGAAGAGCTGAGAGGACTAATATAGGTCGTATCGTTTACATTAGCACCATATTTTATTAAGAGTTTCATATATTTGATATCATAAGCAGGATACCCAGAATATTCAAGGCATACCCCTGTGTTTTGCTCATCATTCTGTCCTTTCTTATGCAAATTTGGATCTGTAAAGAATTTGCTATGTATATTAGGATTTGCACCATTTTTCAACAACAATTCCATCGTGTCGTAATTCATCGTTAACATGGCATAATAAAGGTAAGTCATGCCGCCCCTACCGATGCGATTCAGTTCAAAACCATTATTAATCATAGATTGTATAGAATGAAGATCGCCATCATAGATAGCAGTCGCCATCTTTAATTCTTCACCTGTCGTGAAATACAACTGTGGTTCAGGAGCTTTTATTTTATATGATTTCTTAAACATAGAGCTACAGCTTGTTAGTAACATCAAAATTAGAATTGTAATAATCTGTTTTTTCATAAATTACCTAAGAAATATTTATATATCACGAATTCTCTATCATTGTGAATTCAACCAGCTAGTGCAAATTTATAATATATTTTTAAGGTACTTGCATTTTGGAGCTTGAAAATTTATGTTCAGTTTTGAATTTCTGGTTATTTCTTCTGTATAGTCACAACCATCTTGCTATTGAGGTCATCGAGGTACACTGTAACTCTAATCCTATATCTTTCCTTAGTAGAATCATTCTTTGTTTATTTTATAAAAATATCAACGAATATCAGTTCCTTGTTAGCCTTACAGTACACATTCGTAACAATGTTGGAGAAGTTTAACCACAACTATTATGATAGAAATGATGTACCCAGTCCCTCCCATAAGTATTTATAAAGACACATCCACCTTCAGGACTATTTCTTATTTTCAGATGGTGTTGTATAGCTATTGGGATGGTAAGGAAACTTAACTCCTCGTTGCTCAAGTCTACGTTTTACTTCCTGGGCCATCTTTCCGTTCTGAGAATCAAGGTCAAACCCTTCATCATAATAATCCTGTACAGCAGAGGCTACATTAAAATCAGGGTCTATATCACTCATAGGATTTGCTCCTAAATTTAATAAGAAGAGAACCATACCCCAATTATAGATAGAAGCCTGACTTCCAATGATAGAGACTCCAGATATACAATAGTTTATGTCTGCACCATGTTCTACAAGATATTTAATTTTTTCTTTACTTTGAGAATTGTCATGACATGAAGCTTCTAATGGCGTGATACCGATAGTATCATTTACATTCGCACCATATTCTATAAGAAGTTTCATGTATTTAATTTCATAGTATGGATCTCCTGAGGTTTCAAGGCAGACACCTAATTCTTTTTCTTCACTATAACCTTCCTTTTGGTATCCAGGTTTACTATAAAAATTATTGACAATATTAGGGTTAGCACCATTCTCTAATAATAATTTCATAATATCATACTCTTTCCTCATCAATGCAAAGTACAAATAAGTCATACCACCTTCACTCAGCTTGTTAATATCAACACCTTCTTTTATTAGTAATCGTACAGAGTCAAGATTATTGTTATAAATAGCTGAAGCCATCTCTAACTCTATTCCCTTCGAGAAATAATCTGTTGGAAGAGGGCCATTCGCTCTCTTTTCGTTAATCATAAAGCTACAACTTGTTAGAAATATGGATATAAAAAATAAGATAATATGCCTCATCATAATGAAAGATTAGATTAGTATTGTTGATGTTTTCTTTTTATGTATTTCAAATTACCTTTCTTATTCTACATAAAATAAAGGTGGGTTATGTCCATCTAATATTAAGCTTTTTCCGTTAAATGTGTAAACAAGACATTTTAACGTATATAAGCTATAATGAGAAAAGAATTTGCATGTTATTTCTAGACAACGTACGATATCCAGTTAGTTGGAAACTACCAAACCGTATTTTAAGAAGGTGTCCATTTCTATCTTAACAAATGTACAACTATAACCATTTAACGAACGAGCCTAATAATTTGAATTAGTCAACAAACTTTATATTGTGTTAGCCCTTGACATAGGTGGGATAATATCATACAAAACTTGCCCCATATTTTATTCTCCTATAAAATTAAAAATATCATTACCATCTTGAGGATGATTATCATAAAATACCTTCGCCCTATCATCAGATTCATTAACACCCTGTTTAAAGACATGGATCTTTGTTTTTTTTAATTTATATTTCTTGGCACCCACTTCCAAATAGATATCGAACCAATTATTATATTTACTTATTTGAATGATAAGCTTTCCTGCTTGAGTAGGATTGTTACCATAAACCTCCACAAATGCTTTTTTCATTTCTTCTTCATCAAAATAAAAATGCCCAGTATAAAGCATACCATCTGTAATCCATTGGAACTCCATCTTATTTGGTCTTGAAGGCTGTTCGAAATAACCTGGGTCATCATGATTCAGAATCTCGCCATTAGCAAAGTTAATCACGAATTGTCCCTTGCGTAGCTCTGTCTGTTTGTTCTCAAATTGTATGTCAAATTGATAATTAAAACGTTGTGCATAGAATGCCCATATCTTGTCATACTCAGAGCCGTGTTCGTTAAAGAAAGAATTCTCTTTTTCATCGGAACAAAGACTATCAACTGTTTGGAAAGCATTATAAAACCCTTCACTGAATTCTTTAAGTGTCATGTGCGTTTCTTCCCCCTTTAATGTATCGCAAATAAGTACCCTTCTTAAATTTCCTATCCCCAAGTATAGCCATAGATGTCCTTCTGGAAGAATTGTTACATTAAACTCGTTAAAGTCCATATTACTTTCTCTCCAGTGGCTATAAAATCCTTCCCTAAAGGCTTTTAGAAGTTTGTTTTGTATTTGTTGGGAGAATTTAATATTTGCCCTATAAATCTTTTTATCTGCTATTGACACCCACACCATGTCTATACCCTTGGGAATACTGACTTCGCCTTGAGGTGGATTTACTGAAAAAGGTGTTGCTGTAACATTACCGAGACCCGCTATAGCAGTTTCATCAAAAACATCTACCGTTTCCTCTCCTTTATCTCCATAAAAAGCCTTTGCATATTTTAATTCTGAGCTATAATGTACTGGGGATGATACATAAAAATCCCAACTAAACTTTGTTTTCATATTATTTCCGTTTGATAAACCTTTACATGACAGTATTGTTACGCAAAAGACCAAAATAAATACTACTGGATAAATCTTCTTCATATTCTTATTCTTTAGCTATATCCACATTGGTACTGCTTTTAATATATAAATTATCTAGTGATGTAATTGTAGTGACTCCATACGATTCGTAAGTTGAGTCTTCTCATATTTTAGTTTTAATTGACTTCATAACTAAAGTTTCCCACCCTAATAAATAGATAGAAAAATAACAGTTTGTCGAATTTTCTTTGTAAATTAGTAATCGCAAAACAACTGATTTTAAAGACAAGACAACAAAACTGTTATGGAAGCAAAAATAGAGAAAATAAATGAGTTATCCAAACTCTTGAATGTTAAAACACGAATGAGTGATGATTAATTTCATCTTTTTGGAAAGTTTGGCCTCGGTCAACTGTTACTTCGCCTGTCATTGGAAAAACAGGACGGGGTTTCGGCTTCAGAATTGATCCTTTCTCTTTGCCTCTTCCGCATTGTGAGTGAAAGCATCCACAGTATATGCAAGCATAAGATATATGAGCTTTCAAATCTTAGTAAGAACTGTTTCTATCGAATGATGATTCGCCCCCAGATGGATTGGAGACGATTGATGAACCGCTTTGTACTGCGTTATATGTGCCTTTTGCGTAAGTATGCGAAGCTCCTCAATCCAATACCACGACATGTTTCATTATAGATGATACTGTGCTTGAGAAGAGTGGTGTGAGAATGGAGGGTATCAGTCGTGTTTACGACCATGTAAAAGGCAGGTGTGTATTGGACTACATACTGCTATCTACGAGATAGCTTATCTCATTGTCCGTTATCATACAAATGATTTTATTTTTCGGATAATCTGTTGGTTTTCTTATCCCATTTTAGAAATTCAACGATAACATCCCCATTCTTTTTAGATAGAGTAATCATATAGACTATTCTACCGTCTATGTTGTCTTCGAATATAGTTCCAAGTTCGTTATTACAGAATTCAATCTCCTTAACGGTCAGATCAAATGCATCAGTATGTTCTTCGTCATAATTTAAGAAATAAGAAGTACAGGATGTTTTTTTATAAAATTTCATTCCTGCAATAATCTTGTGATCCCCCTTACTTTTTAAATTACGGGCTTTCATATTATAGAAAGAAATCATCTGGGACTTAAGTTCTCCTATGGAATCTGAACAGTTAGATACTAAGATATCATAATAATATTGTCCATTAATAATTGTAGTCCTTCGCTTTATCTCTGTAAATTCAACTTTCCTACTACAGTTTTCAGAAAGTATCAGAAATAAACAGAGAATAAGAAATTGTGCAGTACTTTTACTTTTCATACATAAATCACTAAAGTCCCCCACTCTAATAAATAGTAGAAAAATAACAGTTTGTCGAATTTTCTTTGTAAATTAGTAATCGCTAAACAACTGATTTTAAAGACAAGACAACAAAACTGTTATGGAAGCAAAAATAGAGAAAATAAATGAGTTATCCAAACTTTTGAGTGTTAAAACTCGAATGAGTGATGATTTATTTCATCTTTTTAGCAAGTTTGGCATCGGACACCTATTATCTCGCCTTTCATTGGAAAAACAGGCTCTATAACGAATCGTGTAGGTAATCCTGTTTAAGCTCCCCTGTTATGGAATAGACCATATACTTAAAGTTTTCTGTATTTACGAATCTCCTTACCTCCTTTTAACAAGTTGCTTCTGATAGGCCTAAAGCCTGTATAAATATCTCGATACTATTCATAAAACAAAGGTAATATTTTTATCTGAGTTTTCTATAATTACCCACACGATTCGTTATAGAGCCAAAATATATTTACAACTGTTTAACTTTAGCTTCTGAGAATAATCATAAAAGTGGAACTTCGAAAGAAAAGTTTAACCCGTATGCAATAAGTGTGTTGTAAAACATTATAAGAAAAGACGCTTAATTGGAGTCCATTTTAAATTTAGTTGAGCTTCAAATTAAGCACCTTTTGGTATTTAAGTAAAACGCAATTAGGACAGAGGTTAGCAGTAGATTTGTTCTATGTAGTGATAGTATCTATTCATATTTGAAACATCGTGCATCATAGTCGTTTGTATGGAGCATACAATGCACTATGACAAAATTGGCCGTCCTACACATCAGCGTGTGCGTCATAATGGTCAAACGCTGTATGACAAGTCATATACTTGGGGGGATAATCTTTGCCTTTTACAAACGTTTGACACAATAAACCGCAGAAGTGTCCGTTACGACTATGACGCTTTCGGCTCTCTGTCAGGGGCTGTATATGGTGACGGAAGTCGTCAGTGGCGCAACCCGGACCAGATGGGTAATGTGTACGATAGCCCTGACCGTACGGACAGGAACTATGGTCGTGGTGGACAGCTGCGTGAGGATAGGAAGTGGCGGTATTATTATGACAGCCATGGCAATCTTGTGCTCAAGACCATCCGTAGGATGGAACCATCGCGTAATGCGGAGGCACGGGATGAGTTCCTTCAATGGCAGAGCGGTGACTATGCCTATACGTGGCAAGCCAATGGTGTGCTTAGGAGTGTAACACGGCCAGACGGCAAGACCGTTACGTTCAAGTATGACGCTTTAGGCAGACGCATTGAGAAGGTCTTTGACGGCCGTGTTTACCGCTACCTCTGGGATGGTGATGTCATCCTACACGAGTGGGACTATGCCGAGGCTGACCGTCCGAACACGATTGTTACCGAGACTGGTGAGGTCACACTTGACAGACCAGAACCAGTTGAGAATCTCAACACATGGGTTTACGACAGTGACAGTTACGTCCCTACAGCCAAGATTGTTGATGACACGCATTAAAGCATCATCAGCGACCACATCGGCCGTCCTGTCCAGGCATACGATGATAACGGTAATATCGTCTGGCAGGCAGACTATGACATTTATGGCAACCTCCGCAACCTTCACGGCTGCGGGCTGTTCATTCCTTTCCGCCAGTTAGGACAGTATGAGGACGAGGAAACAGGGCTGTATTACAACCGCTTCCGCTATTATGACCCGAATACAGGAACCTATATCAGTCAGGATCCGATAGGATTAGCAGGAAATAACCCAACACTGTATGGGTATGTGGGGGATTGTAATAAATGGACTGACATGTTTGGGTTAGATATGCTAGCATTGCCAACTCCTACTGGGAAAAATCCTTGGGAAAGTGGAGAAATAGTATCTACTACTATACCTAAAGGAGGCTTAGATATAGAAATGGCTATGTCTCCAGGACAAACGAGACCAGGAGGATGGGCAACAACAGATAAAATTACGGATGTTGATTTTGTAAGAAATAAATTAGCTGTTACTCTTGAATTTAAGCCAAAAATATCACATGTTCAAAAGTTTCATAATCCAGAAGGAGAAAGATTTCAAATAGGCACAGTTCGTCCTCAAACTGATAATGGAATAATATACGAGGGTGGAGGAAATCAAATTCAAATTTTAATTTTCGAGCACAGGGCTAAGTTAGAGCCAATTGGTAAACCAAGAAAAATTAGTTATATATAAATAATGAGAAAGATAAAAAACTTCATGGTTGATTATGGAGATACTTCAAAAGTGAAAAAGGAAACATTTACAGTACTAGACACCTTGCCTTGTGCTATAACATGGTTTTATAATGGTACAAATCATAGAATAGAGTATCAAGACAAACTGATCCCATTAATGTTAAAAACAAATCAATATATTGCAATTGTCCAAGCACCATACAGTAAAGTATACAACAAGGCTTATATTATTAATGGAAATGGTGAGGTAATCTGGGATTTAAAAGATATTTTAAAAGGAAAAAGAAATATAGATAAACCTTTATTTTATGATGTTTATTATATAAATGATTCACTCTATTTTTTTGTTGTAGTTTCAAATACCGACTATAGGTTTGAATTTAATCCCTATACAGGTGAAGTTAGTGATTTTATAGAATCAAGATAATACTATAATATTCAAAACAAGAAGTTATAATAGTAACTAAAATGCAAATAAAGATGCTTGCAAATGCGGAAATAAATAATTAGGAGTTATATAAGGACATAATCGAAAAAGCAAATAAGTTTGAGAAAAAATTCAATGAGCAGAAAGTGGAGAATAAAAAAATGAAAGGAAAGAAATGTCACTAGATAAAACTATTCGAGAAAATTTGGAAGGCAATTACTTAACAATTCATGTAGAGAATTTTGAGGAAGGTGTGGAGTATGCTGCCAAGATTAAAATCCAACAAATACTCCTAATCGGTACTTTAACAAACGAAAACGTTATTGATTTCAACGCATTTAATAAGCTATCTAAATCATTACGTATAATATCTTTTATTCAAGATGTTGGTAATGTCATCAATTTAGAATCAATTTATAATTTAAAGGAGTTGAGGGAAATTACCTTCCAAGATAAACAGAAGTTCGAACTGGACATTTCAAGATTTCCAAAGCTTGAACACTTTGGAGGAGAATATTGGAAAGGACTCATTAATATTGGAAAGGCTTATACGCTTACAAGCATGGTAATTCGAAAATACCCTTACCCCGATTTGGAAAATGTATCTAATTTGCGAAATCTTGAAATATTACATATTTATAGTTCAAAAATTCAGAGTTTGAGTGGTGTAGAAAGACTTTCAATTAGAGAGCTTTGTCTTGCTAGGAATAATAAACTTGAAGATATACATCAAATCAATGAAGTATCTAGTTTAGAAAGTTTGCAGATTGAAGGATGTAAGAGACTTGAAAATTTCTCGGTTCTCAAAGGTAACACTCATATAGAGGATTTATTCATTGACAAACTGGACTCGATTGATTTTGTGGAATCCATGCCTCATCTGAAGAAAATAAACTTTTGGAATTGTAAGGACGGAAATATGGCCCCATTATTAAAGTCCCAATCATTAGAAGTAGTAAACTTCTATCCAAATAAGAAACATTATACCCATACTCTTAAAGAAATAGAAGAAATACGGCAAAATAGGAATGGTTCTTCCGGAAATTGGAGTGATAAATACATAAAATAAGAAAAGAAACCGCTGTAAATATTGGCTCATCCGCAATTTAGAGTGATGAGTTTTGCACATTGAGAATCTCCAGATTCTTAGGCCTGGTATCATTACCTCCCAAGTTATTCTACGAAAGTTCTCACTACTTTAAGATGCTGAGATTTTCCACTACCCGACTCTCCTTTTGTAACAATAAAATCATACACGAAAAATAAAGATGCTTATTTGACCTGCAAACAAGCCTTAATTAGGATACAGCCAAGGCCTAACTGTATGCTTAAAGGGCGTTGTCTTGAACATAACTAAGCGCTGTTAACTCCACCGTTAGTAACCGACTAATAATCTGATGGTTGCACATCTGGATTTTATGGAGTCTTTCATGGCAGAAAGATTACTTTTTGGTAATCTATGTAAAGATATTTCTTACCGATACTATTCGCATTTACTAATTGAATGTGCGCTCCACAGACAAACAAATACTGCGGTTTACTTAAATGGTAGGAAGACGGACTATCCATAGATTGAATGACATATTAAAAGATGATATAATGCCACATGGAAATAAGAGTGGTATGAACAATACTAAACAACAATCTACATAGAACTGCGAATTACACGAATTGCACGAAGACGGAGGACACAGAATAGACAACACTTTAATGTTCATAGACAGAATAACAGAATGACAGGAGGGGACAGAGGGACGCTGAAGGAACGGAGATTTTATTGTACATGGACAGAATGAAACAGTGACAGACATCATACAAACCCAGAATATTTATTTCTATCATTCTTTGTTTACAAAAGATAAGGGATTCTTACTTTATTTTAATATCTTTGCATAATCATTAAAGAGTCAATACGCAAAAAGAAAAATAAGACAATGACAAGTACCGAACTCAAAGACCTCGAAGGTCGTCTGTGGCAATCTGCCGACATGTTACGCGCTGGCGCACACCTTGCAGCCAATAAGTATAGTCAGCCTATCCTTGGTCTTATCTTCCTCCGTTATGCTGATGTGCTTTTTAAGCAGCATAAGGAGGCGATTGATACAGCCTATAACGAGTATAAGGGCACACGCATGGAACGTAGCTATAAGGATATCGCCATAGAGAAGTGTGGCTTCTTCTTGCCTGAATGTGCTTATTTTGATTACCTCAATGATGCCCCCGACGATGCTCAAAAGGCGTTGTTGGTAAAGGCTGCGATGGAGGCTATTGAGCATGAGAACCCACGCATGGACGGCGTTCTGCCAAAGGAGGTCTACGGACAGTTAGTGCCTGAGGAGGAACCCGAGCTACTGAGTCGTATCGTACGTGTATTCAAAGACATCCCTGAGAATATCAGTATTGACATCTTCGGACAGATTTACGAATACTTCCTTGGCAACTTCGCCCTTGCTGAAGGTCAGGGAGGAGGAGCCTTCTATACCCCTGCCAGTGTCGTACAGTATATGGTTGAGGTCTTACAGCCTGCCACTGGCGATAAGAAGTTTCTTGATCCTGCCTGTGGTTCGGGCGGTATGTTCGTTCAGGCAGCACGCTATATGCACCGCCACAATGCCACTAACGAACAGATGATGAACTTCCGTTGCTATGGTGTTGAGAAAGAGCCTGACACGGTGAAGTTGGCAAAGATGAACCTTCTACTCAACAATGTGCGTGGCGAGATTACGGAGGCTAACTCTTTCTATAGCGATCCTTACAATGCTGTCGGACAGTTTGATTACGTCATGGCTAACCCTCCGTTTAATGTCGATGAGGTGGTTGTTGAGAGGGTGACAGACGATGCACGCTTTAACACCTATGGTGTACCCCGCAACAAGACAAAGTCTGCCAAGAAGGCTTCAGACAAGAAGGAAACCGTACCTAATGCCAACTACTTATGGATTGGCTATTTTGCTACAGCCCTTAACGACGAGGGGCGTGCAGCACTTGTCATGGCAAACTCTGCCAGTGATGCAGGAGGTAGCGAACTCGAGATACGTAAGAAGATGATTGAGGACGGTATTATCAGTCAGATGGTGACCCTCCCCAGCAATATGTTCTCTACCGTAACCCTCCCTGCCACACTCTGGTTCTTCAATAAGAAACGACCAAAGAAAGACGAGATTCTCTTTATTGACGCTCGTAACATCTTCACACAGGTAGACCGTGCACACCGTAAATTCTCTGAAGAGCAGGTGAAAAACCTCGGAATCATCTCTCGCCTTTATGAGGGCGACAGCGATGCTTTCTGGGCATTGGTCGATGAGTATAAGGCAGAGGGCAAGCAAAGCGAAGTAGACTGGCTTTTAGAACGTTGGCCAGACGGCAAATATCACGACATTGTCGGTCTGTGTAAGGTAGCGAAACTTGAAGGCGAAGACGGCATTATCGACAACGATTATAGCCTCAACGCAGGACGATATGTGGGTGTAGTGATTGAAGACGACGGAATGACCGAAGGAGAATTCCGCACCGAAATGCTATCGCTAAATTCAGAGTTTGCAAAGCTATCCGCTGAAGCTAAGGACTTGGAGAGTGAGATTGAGAAGAACTTAAAGGAGTTGTTGGGGGAGTAATATGGAAGTAAGAATAGGAGATAGTATAGAATGCAACCCAACTGTCAAGTTAGTAAAGGGAAATGAATATCCGCTTATTGATATTGATAAAATATCAGTGGGCAGAAAACTCGTTACTAACAAAGATACGATTGTATATGAAAAGCAAAGTGGATGTAAATTTCAGAATGGTGATACATTGATGGCAAGGATTACACCTTGTCTTGAAAATGGTAAAATGGCAATGGCATCAATTCCTGATAAAGGCATTGGTTCAACAGAGCTATTTGTTTTTCGTGGTAAGAAAGGTATTACAGATAATGACTTTGTGTATTACTTTCTCAAACAAAGTTATATTAGAAATCTTGCTGCAAATAGTATGACTGGTGCGAGTGGAAGGCAAAGAGCAGATTTGAAATTCATAAAAAAAATAAAGTTTGATTTACCATCTCTCCCCATCCAGCAGAAGATAGCCTCTATCCTCTCCGCCTATGACCGTCTTATCGAGAACAACACTCGTCGTATCCGTTTGTTAGAGCAGATGGCAGAGAACCTTTATAAAGAGTGGTTCGTCCGTTTCCGATTCCTAGGACACGAGAATGTAGAAATGGTTAATGGATTGCCTAAAGGGTGGAAGGTAGAGAAACTTGGTGACTATGCAAATATATCAACTGGAAAATGTAATCGCGAAGATGCAGAAGAAGACGGAATATACCCTCTCTTTGATAGGTCACAAGAAATAAAGAAAAGTAGTAAATGGATAAAAGACTGTGAAGCTATTATTGTTCCTGGTGAAGGAACATCATTTATCCCTCGTTATTACAAGGGTAAGTTTAACCTTCACCAAAGATGTTATTGTATAGAGCCAAGAATTAAAGATATAGGCTTCTACTTATTCTATTCAATTATGCTTAATCGAAAATATTTCCTTTCTGTTGCAACAGGAGCAACTGTTCCTTCATTAAGACAGAATAATTTTACGAAGATGAAACTTATTATAGCAGAGTTAGAGTTAGTAAAAAAATATAATAAAATAGCAAGCACAATCGCATTACAGATTGATAAACTCAAAGACCAGAACACCCTCCTCACTCGCCAACGTGACTTACTTCTTCCCCGTTTGATGAGTGGCAAACTTGAAGTTAAATCTTAACAAACTAGCATATTATGAAATCGTTTATCAGTGAAGACGACATAGAGCAGACCCTTTGTACCCGACTATCGCAACCAGAGTTCGGATGGAAGCGCATTGAGTGTGACCCAAGTGTGGAGGCACAAGACGACGTTAGCAAGACGGGGCGTCGCAATTCGTCAGAGTGCATCTTGCCTGTGGTATTCCTTACTGCCTTAGAACGACTTAACCCACAGATTGACAAGAGCATCTTAGCACAGGTAGCAGCCGACTTCCGCAAGGACTATACAGGTAAAGACATGATGGACACAAACTATAAGTTCTATAACTATCTGCGCAATGGCATCAATGTAAAGGTAAAGAAGAATGGCAAAGACGACTTTGACATCGTTCGGCTGATAGACTTTGAGAATGTAGAGAACAACGACTTCCACTGTGTCAACCAGATGTGGATAAAGGGTAGGATTCGTTATCGTCGCCCTGATGTCCTCTTGTTTGTCAATGGTTTGCCAATGGTCTTCATCGAGTTGAAGAACTCAACGGTAAAGATAAAGGAAGCCTATGAGAAGAATCTCGTTAGCTACCGAGAAGATATACCCAACATCTTTGCACTAAACCAGATATGCGTACTCTCAAATGGTATGCAGACGAAGTTGGGTGCATGGAACTCTAAGTATGAATTCTTCTTCGACTGGCTAAAGGTCAACGACGAACATGAGAAACTCGACCGTGAGCATATAGCTGAGTATGGTCTTTCTATCATCAACCTCATTGACGGTCTTTTCCGCAAGGAACGCCTGTTAGACTATATTGAGAACTTTATCTTCTTTGACAATAAGCGTGTGAAGATTATCGCTAAGAACCACCAATACTTAGGCGTAAACAACCTCATGAAGAGCGTGGAACGCAGAGAAGAACTAAAAGGAAAGTTAGGTGTGTTCTGGCATACGCAGGGCTCGGGTAAGAGCTATTCGATGGTGATGTTTGTACGAAAGGTAAGGCGCAAGCTAAAGGGCAACTTCACCTTCCTCGTCATTACCGACAGAGACGACCTCGACACACAGATACATAAGACCTTTGTGCGTAGTGAGGTCATCGGCGAGAAAGAAGAGTGCCAGCCAAAGAATGCAGCCCAGCTACGTGAGTTCCTTAGTGGTAATAAACCGATGGTCTTCACCCTGATACATAAGTTCCAGTATGACAAGACGAAGAAATATCCCGTCCTCTCTGAGCGCAATGACATCTTTGTCTTAGTAGACGAAGCACATAGAACACAGTATAAGCAGTTGGCAGAGAATATGCACATAGGTCTGCCTAATGCTAACTACATCGCCTTTACAGGAACCCCTTTGTTAGGTTCCAAGCGACTAACCAATCAGTGGTTTGGCGACTATGTATCAGAATATAACTTTGCTCAAGCCGTTGAAGACGGTAGTACGGTGCGCTTGTATTATAGCCGTCGAGTGCCAGAGGTAGGATTAGAGAACAACTGGTTAGACTCTGACATTGATAAGATAGTAGAAGAAGAGGAACTCAACGACAGAGAAAGAGAACTCTTAGAGAACTCCTCCTCACGTATCTTAGAAGTTATCAAGCGTGATGGACGTCTTGACCGTATTGCACAAGACATTGCCCACCACTTCCCAAGACGAGGCTTCTTAGGAAAGGGTATGGTAGTCAGTGTCGATAAGTACACAGCTGTGAAGATGTATGACAAGGTGCAGCACTACTGGGGAGAAGAGAAGAAAGCCCTCGTCAAGGAGCGCAATGCTGCCACGACAAAGGAAACGTGACGAGTTGACGGCACGATTAGACTATATGAATAAGGTGGAGATGGCTGTGGTCATCAGTGAAGAGGCTGACGAAGTAGAGAAGTTCAAAGCACAAGGATTAGACATCACCGTTCATCGCAACAAGATGAACGAGATAACACCAGAGGGAAAAGACATAGAAGACAGATTTAAAGATAAGGACGATCCGCTAAGTTTGGTCTTTGTTTGTGCGATGTGGCTCACAGGCTTTGATGTCCCTTCCCTCTCAACCCTTTATCTTGATAAGCCGATGAAGGGACATACACTGATGCAAGCGATTGCTCGTGCCAACCGTGTGTATCCCGGGTAAGAACTGCGGTATCGTAGTAGACTATGTCAATGTGTTTAAGTATATGCAGCAGGCACTGTCTGATTATGCCTCAAATGGTGAGGAAGGTGCAGAGTTCCCAGCAAAGGATATTACGCAGCTAATCACAACCATTGACGGTTGTATTGAGGAGTGCGACTCGTTCTTACAAGGTTTAGGGATAAGGTTGGATAAGATTATCACCGATGGCGACACACTTGACAAACTGGAGTCCTTGCGATTGGCATACGACAAAATCCTTGAGAAAGACGAGAGTAAAAACAGGTTTAAGGTGATGAGTAACCTCATGATGAACCTGCATGATGCTGCAAAGCCAGAGATATTTGAACTTGGATGGAAGAATGAGAAGTTCTCTCCACTGAGTTATCTTAACGGACTGTTCTGTAACAGAATAGATGATGAGAAACTAAGAAGGGCAAAAGAGAAGATGAGCTACACACTGGACGATAGCGTTACGGTGATGGTTGCAGAAGATATGCCACAATATAGTATTCATCAGAGTAAGGTGATCGACTTAAGTAAATTAGATATAGAAAGTATTCGTAAGTCTATCAATACAACTCCTTATAAGTCAATGGAGATTGATAACCTCCGCACCTTTATAGAAACAGCTTTGGAACAGTTGATTAATAAGAACTGTACCAGAGTGCCATTCTCCCAAAGATACAAGAATATCATTGACACCTATAATGCAGGTGGTACGGAGAATGAGGACTACTATGAGAAGTTGTTGCAGCTGATTGATGAACTCAAGAAAGAGCAGGGACGGTCGGCAGATATGGGATTAAAAGAGGAAGAACTTGAAATCTACGACCTTCTCATCCAAGGTAGGAAGCTAACAAAGGATGAAGAGAAGGAAGTTATCCTTGCTTCTAAAAACCTCTATAACAAGTTGGTGGAGGAAAAAGAAAGATTGTTGGTGGTTGACTGGTATAAAGACCCACAACCAAAGACAAAGGTGTTGGGACTGATACAACGGTCGCTCGATAAGGATCTGCCAAAGACCTATGACAGGGAGGTGTTTTCGAACAAGACAAACCTACTGCTGGACCACTTTGTCGATATGGCTGTACAGGGTTATGGCTGGATATCATAGCGAGCACTATCATAGATAAGACTTAACGCCACACGCATTTGTAGACAGAAACACTTTACATTCTTTATATATTCACTATCTTTGCAAAGGGAAAGGAATTTACAACAAACAACTCAGAAGAATGAAAAGAATACTGTTATTACTGATGGTCATGATGCCCATACTGACTATTCATGCACAAGCAACGATGGCGGGTGGTGAGTGGAAGGATAATTTGGGTAGACATATCAATGCACATGGCGGATGTATCATCAACTATAAAGGAACTTACTACTGGTATGGTGAGAATCGTTCGACAGGAAACACACTGTATAGTTCAAAGGGCGTCAGTTGCTATACATCGAAAGACCTACAGAACTGGACGAACAAAGGAGTAGTGCTACCTGTGAGCAATGACACATGCAGCGACATCCAAGAAGGCTGTATCATTGAACGTCCGAAGGTGGTATATAACAAGAAAACAAAGGAGTTTGTAATGTGGTTCCACTTGGAACTGAGAGGGATGGGTTATAAGAGTGCCCGTGCAGGAGTAGCCGTCAGCGACACACCGCTTGGTCCATTCCGTTTCGTAAGCTCGGGCCGTATCAATGCAGGAATCTTACCGAAAGATTTCATAGAGGCAGATACAACAGAGCTACGGCAGAGACTCAGTGAACCAGCGTTTAACACATGGTGGACTCCCTCTTGGTATAGACAGATAGAGCGTGGAATGTTTATGGTACGTGATTTACAAGGTGGTCAGATGGCTCGTGACATGACAATCTTTATTGACGACGACGGTAAGGCGTATCATATCTATGCGTCAGAAGACAATCTAACCCTACATATTGCAGAGCTCACGGATGACTATTTAAGACATACAGGCTTGTATGTGCGCGTTGCTATGGGCGAGCAGAATGAAGCACCGACAATCTTTAAGAAAGGCGGTGTCTACTGGATGATAACAAGTGGTTGTACAGGATGGGCACCGAACGCAGCTCGACTGTTCCGTGCTAAGAATATTATGGGACCATGGGAACGGCTGTCTAATCCCTGCCGTGGCGATGGCGCAAATAAAACCTTCGGTGCACAAGGCGCGTATATCTTTAAAATTGAAAAGGTAAAAGAGAAGAAGATATTTGATGGTGCAGACTATGTATTTATGACCGATATGTGGCGCCCAAAGAAGATTACTGACAGTAGGTATCTATGGATACCGATACATTTTGAAGACGGAAAGCCTACCCTAAGAGCAAACTTGCCTAACACTTATCAGTCTTCAGAATCAAATTAGTCATTTGAGCAAGAAAGAGTTACTGACCAAGCTTCGCTTTTTATCAGTTCTTAATTTCGTCTATTGTTCCACATCTAAGGATTTGGAAGAAGCTACCACTGGGTTAACTAAAAGAGAAATAGAGATATACACATTACCCGTATATCTCTATTTCTCTTTATAGATAAACATGCAGATACGGTTTATAAGCTTACCCGTTCTTTACCTCAACAATCTTTGTTGGAGCCTGTTCTTTGTTACGACGATTGACAACCGTCACCACACTCTGGGCAAGGCTGAGGAAAGCCTGACCAGTGATAGTGTCTATCTGTGTTGCCGCAGGAGTACCCTTATCGCCATTCTCACAAATGCTCTGTACGATTGGAATCTGAGCAAGCAACGGACAACCAAGTTCTTTGGCTAAGTTCTTGCAACCATCCTTACCAAAGATATAGTACTTGTTCTCTGGAAGCTCAGCTGGAGTAAACCATGCCATATTCTCAACTAATCCGAGGATAGGAATATTCACCTTATCATTGCGATACATATCAATACCCTTACGAGCATCAGCTAAGGCTACATTCTGAGGAGTTGAGACAATCACAGCACCTGTAATAGCAAGTGTTTGCATGAGTGTCAGATGAATGTCACTGGTTCCTGGTGGTGTATCGAGGATAAAATAATCAAGGTCGCCCCAGTCGGCATCGGCAATGAGTTGCTTGAGAGCAGAGGTAGCCATACTACCACGCCAAAGGGTGGCAGTGTCTGGATTGACAAAGAAACCGATAGAGAGGAGTTTCACACCATACTTCTCGACAGGTTCTATGAGTTGTCGACCATCCTTCTCGACACCGTAAGGACGCTCGTTTTCAACACCAAACATCTTTGGCATACTCGGTCCGAAGATATCAGTATCGAGCAGACCAACCTTATATCCAAGACGTGCCAATGCAATAGCGAGATTAGCAGAGACAGTGCTCTTCCCTACTCCACCCTTACCAGAACTAACAGCAATGATGTTCTTCACCTGAGGTAACAACTTACCTACCTCTGGGCGTGGCGCATTCTTGAATTCTGTTGTAATGGTTACTTCTACTTCCTTACCAACAGAATAGTGAATCTGAGCCTCAGCAGCCTTGATAGTAGACTTAAGGAAAGGGTCGGTCTCACGAGGGAAGATAAGCGTAAAGCTTACTTTGTTGCCATTGATACTGGGTGTATCGGCCAGCATCTCACTCTCAATAATATTCTTTTTTGTTCCTGGATAAATAACTTTTTCCAGTGCATCTGTAATGAGTTTGGGATATAATGTCATTGTATTCTTATTTTTATATATTAGGATGAAACCACACAATGGGTTTCTCTTATCCTTTATCCTTCATCCCTCATCCTCTTAGATAAGGAACATATTCTATATTTCATTTACCAAAAATAATGCCAAGAAATAAATGGTCACATTAGTTACGCTTATTCTGCGTATTCTCCCATTCTTCCCACTCCTTGGCAACAGCCTTCCAGTCGGTCATCTCGCCCGCCTCAATAGCCTCTTGCTCACGTACAGCCTCATCTCGTGCCTTATCCCGTGCACGCTTTGCCTTCATATCAGCAATTGTAGCATCGTCAAGAATCTGTATTGCTCCACGACGAATAGCCTCCTGCAACTCTTCTTCGCCGAAAGCTTTGCCAGGCTCGTTGAAGTCAGCGATATTAAACTCGTAGATAGTACGAAGATCATGACGTACAAGTTTCTGCTTCGCTCGATTGCCCGCATTCTTTAATCGGAGGAGCTTAGCTATTTCTTTTATCTCGTCTTGTGCGAATTTATTTCGTCCCATGCTTTGATACTATTTCGAACACCATTAGTGGCTTTCTTGTCTGCGAAGTTAGTAACAAAATCCCAATACTGCAAATTTTCATAAAGAATACATTGTGTCACACATGATAAAATGGAGGTTAATACTCCTATAAACATTGTTCATAAATCAAGACTAAGAGAAAACAGGAACAATTTTATCATCAATACAACCTGTAATGGTCGTTAGCACTTCAAATAAAATAGGAGAAAGAGGATGATTGTTCTCACTTCAATAATGATATAGACTGTCATAATTCAATTAATGAATTGGAGACTTTTTATAGAGCAACAATTGGAGAACATAATAGGGAAAATAGTCGGATACAGAATGTAAAGTTTTCTGATAATTACGCCCTATTTCTTATAGTTTAACACTAAGATGCTGCATTATAATTTAATTGAATCGATAAGCCTTTTTTAACCTAATCACGATTGAAAGCAATAATCAATAAATATAACATTTTTATAGGAGAACAAAGGGATTAAAGTACATTGAGTTAGTTGAAATAATTGTTATTCCACAAAGACATATCAGCCCTGATATTGTAATAAAAGTTAAAACAAGCGTTAAACGCAGAAAAAACTTACAGCAAAGTTTGTACGTTACCGAAAAAACGAGTACTTTTGCATCAAGTTTTTTTAGTGGTTAATTTAGTTTTAGTATTTAAACCTTGGGTGATGTGAATCAGTCAAGGTCTTTTTTTTATTTGGGAGTCTGGCATGAAGCTTTCTTAACATATAAGATTAATTCATAACAGACATTTCTTAAATTCAATAATCAATTATCATATTAATAATGTAGAATATGAAATATGTTAATGACCGCATACGCAGACAGGACCGCCTGATGGATGAGGAACGAGCAATAGAATTGCTACGTGAAGGAGAATATGGTGTTTTAAGTATGGTATCAGAGGATATGGGATATGGAATTCCCGTAAACTTTGTTTGGGACGGCGATCACAGTATCTATATTCATTGTGCACCTGAAGGACGAAAGTTAGTAGCCATCGAGGAAAACCCAAAGGTTTCGTTGTGTATCATTGGAAAGGTGAATTTATTACCACGTAATTTCACCACAGAGTATGAAAGTGCTATCTTCTTTGGTGAAGCTCATATCCACCTCTCTGAAGAAGAGAAGATGCATGCACTGCATCTATTAATAGACAAGTTATCACCTGATTTCAAAGAGCTTGGCGATAAATATGCTCACATGAGTTTCCATCGTGTTGAGATTATCCGTGTTGATTTCTCTGAATTCAGTGGTAAACGAAAGAAGGTGCATTCATCAGCTACAGCAACTGGAGATTAAATGATTGCTCGTAGAAGGATAATCACCACACATTAAATATATCAAAATAACAAAGGTCGATAGTTCTTTAGACCTGAGTAATAGATTTTAGCGAATGGATATAGCTATCATTGGCGGAGGAGCAGCAGGATTTATGGCAGCCATCATGGCTCGCAGAACAAACCCTTCAAGTAAGGTGACTATCTTTGAACGTGCACAGAAGGTGTTGGCTAAGGTTGAAATAACCGGAGGCGGACGTTGTAATGTCACCAATAGCTTCGCAGCCATTACAGACATGAAGCAGGCTTATCCACGTGGCTATATGCTCATGAAACGATTGATGAAGACCTTTAGTCATGAGGATACATTTAAGTGGTTTGAGAAACATGGCGTACAATTGGTGACACAAGAAGACGAATGTGTCTTTCCGAAGGCACAAGACTCCCATGCCATTATTGATTGTTTAGTGCGCCAGGCTAATGAATTGGGTGTTACTATATGTTGTCGACACCGTTTGGTGAATATCCATAAGATGGAAGATGGAAGATTAAAACTGGAGTTTGATAATAGTACACAGCGCATATTCCATCATACTATCATTACAACAGGTGGGTCACCTAATGGACGTGGCTTACACTATCTTGAGCGCCTTGGACATAAGATAGAGGCACCTATACCATCGCTCTTTACATTTAATATAAAGGACCGAGCCTTCTGTGATCTTATGGGAACAGTGGTTGACCCAGTCGTTGTGGCTATCCCTGGCACAAAACTACGTGCACAGGGTGCGTTGTTGGTGACACATTGGGGAGTAAGTGGTCCTGCCGCTTTGAAACTTTCCTCCTATGCGGCTCGTCTGCTTGCTGAAAATGATTATAAAGCTCCACTTGCGATCAGCTGGACAGATGAACTAACACGGCAAGATGTGGAAAGCTGTCTTCTAAAATTTCAAGCTGCTAATCCGCGTAAGCAGGTTGCCAACTTACATCCATTTGGTCTGCCAAGTCGGCTCTGGCTCTATATACTAAGTAAACTTGGCATAGATGCTGTGAAGCCATGGGCTGAGATTGGACGTAAAACACTAAACAGAATGATTGAAACATTGGTCAATGATCAATACACCATTGCTGGTAAAGGTGCCTTTCGTGAAGAGTTTGTGACGTGTGGTGGTGTGAGTCTTAGCTCTATTAATTCTAAAACACTTGAAAGCAAGGTTTGTCCAAATCTTTTCTTTGCTGGTGAGGTGTTAGACATTGATGCTATTACGGGTGGATTTAATCTTCAGGCAGCTTGGACAACAGGCTTTATAGCTGGGAAGAGTGCTTCTTTATGTAAACTATAACGATATCATCTCTACAACAACCTCCTACTGGTACAAATGAGGCAGCTGATAACATGTGGACTATAACGATTGGTTCTCTACAACTACCCTACTCTAATAGTTTCTTCTAATAATCCCCTACATACCCATACCTCCACCAAACCGTCTTCATATCCATAATCAAACACCACACTTTATTATACCAACATTATTCACAAGAACGTATTATGCTCAAATAAATAGCCAAGCCATATCGTATCAACATCACTCCACGGGGACATATAATATTCTAACAAATCGCCTATTAATATCATGTTATCACTATTCATAGAGCCCCATTATATCCATATAAATGCGCAAGCGTAGTATGTCAACCCCTGCTCAAGAAACGCATTGTATCCGTATAAAATGCTAAAGCGTACTATATCAACATTATTCATGGAATGACATTGTACTCCCATAACACAATATAAATAGACAGGTTTTACTCCCAATTAGACTTTAGAATACCTCTCTTTGTTAAAAAGTGTTTTATCTAAAAATTTCTTTACCAAACATTTTGTAGTTCAAAAAAATATCCATAACTTTGCACTCGCTTTCAACAAGGAATCAGGTTGACTACAAAGTAACCTTCTGGAGAGATGGTAGAGTGGTCGATTACAACGGTCTTGAAAACCGTCGTACCGAGAGGTACCGGGGGTTCGAATCCCTCTCTCTCCGCTAATAGGCTTCAAAAGGTCTTCACAAGGGTCTTCATTTTAGCCTTCAAAAATTAGATAATCGTTGTAAAATCAAGGTTTTACAACGATTTTTCTTTGTATATACCTTTATCGCCTGACGGCATAACCCTATGTTTTGACAATCATCATTCGGTCAAATTCTGCTACATAAACTGCTACACAAAAATTGTAGCAGCAAAAAATGTAGCAGTGACGGGATTTTGAATACCATATTGACGGCATTAATTCTTTCTTTTTCAGAGTGTTATATATTAACTTTGCAGCCGAGTGCTACACAAAAGAATGATGCATTATGAGAACAACTTTCAAGGTGTCCTTCTACCTACGCTCAAACTATGAGAACAAAGAAGGAAAGTCGCCTGTAATGCTCCGTGTATTCCTTAACGGAGAGATGGCAAATTTCGGATCTACGAAAATCTTCGTGGACAAGTCGCTGTGGAATAACACTACCAGCAGGCTCAAAGGTCGGACGGCAGAAGCCTTATCCGCTAATGCCGCATTGGACTCCATTTCCACAATGCTGAATGGAATTTACCACAAGTTTGAGGATGACGAGTCCCTGTCATTGGAAAAAATCCGTTCTTTCTTTGTAGGAAAAGACAGGGAATACACGACTTTTCTCCCGGTATTTGACAAGTTCAACGAAGATGTCAGACAGCGTGTCGGACACACCATCAGCAAAGATAGTTTGCAAAAGTACAGTGTTTTGAGAAGACATTTCTCAGAGTTCCTTATCCATAAATATGGAAGAAAGGATATTGGACTTACAGAGTTTACACCATCCGTGGTACAGGATTTTGAGTTGTATCTAAGCACGGTGGCAGGCTGCGCTTACAACACGTCTGTCAAGAAAATGAAGGCACTCAAGACCGTAACCATCTATGCGCAAAAACGTGGTTATCTTCTTCACGACCCCTTCCTCAATCATCGTTTTCACTTGGAGCCTGTCAATCGTGGTTTTCTCACGGACGAGGAAATTATGAAGATAGCCAACAAGGATTTTGCTATTCAACGCTTGGAGTTAGTAAGGGATGTTTTCATCTTTTCATGTTTCACAGGTTTGGCATATATTGATGTTTCCAATCTCACACCGGACAATATCGTAACACTTGATGATAAGCAGTGGATTATGACCAAGAGGCAGAAAACAAGTGTGGAGACAAATGTTTTATTGCTTGACATTCCCAAGAGTATCATTGCCAAGTACAGTCATAAGACCTATCGGGACGGCAAACTATTTCCCATCCTAACGAATCAAAAAACCAACGCATATTTAAAAGAAATTGCCGACCTTTGCGGTGTCAAGAAGAATCTGACCTTCCATCTTGCCCGGCATACATTTGCGACCATGTCGCTCAGCAAGGGTGTTCCTATGGAAAGTGTGTCGAAGATGCTGGGACATACAAATATTAAAACGACACAAATATATGCCCGTATAACCAATAAGAAGATAGAACATGATATGGAACAGTTGGCGGGCAAGTTAGACAAGTTCAATGTTGCTATGGGCATCAACTCTAAATAATGTACAACCCTAAACCAAGAAGATTATGACAACAACAAAGAAAGAGCTTTCTTACTTCCGTTTGAAGTTGGAAGCGTATCTCGGAGAGCATTTTCCAGAGAGAGTGAATGAAAATACGTTTATAACTGCTCGCGCAGACGAGGCATTGACAACTTACTGCGATGCTATAGCACAAGGTTTTTCTTACCCAGAAGCAGAGGTAATGGCAAGCGAAGTTCTGTATCAAGGACTGCATTTTTCCAAGTACGACACGCTTGTGTCTGTCTTGGAGAATGAGTTCGAGAAGGAACTCCCTTCTCCTCTTCCTGAAAGGCTAACACCAATGCTTTTGAAGAATAAGGCTGTGCAAAGCATTTTCAATAAGTACGAACTGACGGACGACTTTGGGGCGAGTCCAGAGTATGAGAAACTCTACACCGAACTGACAGGGACAATCGTTCTGATCATCGAGGTTAATGGTCTGCCAACTGTCGATAGTGAGAACATGACTTGATGTAATACCATCGGAAGCTTTTGTAGTGTCAAGAGCCAAGATAAACGCTCCGCTCCACACGCCAAGAGTTTATACTAACACTTGTCTTTGTGTAGCCTGCGCATCTTGTAAATGCTCTTGAACTATTAAAAGCTTCGATTATGAATACAATCATCATGAATCAAGATGTCCACACACCTGCCTTCATCAAGGCAGACGCATCGAACAAAACCGATAATATCAAGCAGCAACCGACTTTTCCCAAGCAAGTCCACCACTTCTCTTGGACACGCTTCATCGAACTCGCTATCCTGCTTTCCGTCGTTATCGGTGTCATTTGGCTTATCTCGAAGGTGGTAACGCCGCAAGTCGTAACTGCCGTCTCTGTCATTGCAGGTTTTCTGATACTACGCTTTATAGTCAGGGTAATTCTAAAAGTGACATTTACGCTGCTGAGCATTCTCTTCTGGCTGGCAATTCTCTGTGCCATCCTGCTTTGCGTGCTTTGAGAAGCACGGCTCTGTAATACCTTTCATGTTATTTCATTAGGTGGTTATCTCGCATATTGAGATAGCCACCTTTTCTATTTTCCACTACGAGCGTTGCACTTTTGCTTCTTTTCCTATGCTCCACGATATGCGATGACAAGAATACGGATGCTGTTCCCTTTTTATCCGCAAAGGTAGTACGGGGCTTGTGGCTTTCCCAAGGTCTTATGCCGCTTGGTTTGTCTGGAAAATCTCCACACCTACGGGTTGTATTTTCCGCCAAAACCTTGTGCAAGCCCGCCCCGCTACCTCTATTTTGCTACAAAAAGGAATCAGCATACTCCGATCTTTGGACGCATAAAAAAAATGTCGCTATGGATAAGCAAAAAGTAAATACAACATCTTCGATGAACAGAAAAGGATATAGCTCCTCCTCTCATTACCGCATTAACCCTACGGCTGAAAAGAGTGAGCAAGTGTTGGCAATTAAGTTTGTACAATGGGACGTACTCCCTTTAGAGAGTCTTTGTAATAGCAAAGTATATCTCCTGCGTGTGAAACTCAATCGTGGCGAGTGTATGAGCCGTGAAGAAAAGAATTGGCTATGTGAAGCGGTGAACTCTAACACCTATTTCCGTACAGCCGTTCCCCTACAAGGCTATCGCTTTGACTTCTTTGATGTACTGAAGAAATACCTTGTCAATCAGTACGGACAATGGACAGAGTATTACGCACCTGACAGAACAAGCCTAAGAGCCTACCTATATGGGCGTATCAATCAGATAGTAGAAATTCCCAAGTATTAATAACATCAAAACATATACGACAATGAAAGGAACAGAACATTTCACACGGACAATAGCCGAGTATCTCAATCAGCGTGCTATGACAGACCCCTTGTTTGCTCCTAACTTGATGAAACCGAACAAGAACATCGAGGAGTGCATCACCTACATTCTTAATGAAGTGCAGAAAAGCGGTTGCAACGGCTTTGATGATGATGAAATCTTCTCTATGGCTGTTCACTACTACGATGAGGACGATATAGAGGTCGGCAAGGCTGTTTCTTGCCAAGTTGCCGTCAATCACATTGTGGAACTCACAGAGGAAGAAAAAGCCGAAGCAAGGCAGGAAGCCATTAAACAATATCAGCGTGAGGAACTTGCCAAGTTACAGAGCCGTAACGCACGAGTGAAAAAGACCGAGAACGCAGCAACCCAAGTACAACCATCACTATTTGATTTTTAAGCCTATGAAACCGAGAAACAAATTTGAAAAGGCAGTTTTGGAACAAAGCAAGCATCTTCGCCCGATAACCAAGCAACAAAGTAAGTGGGCATTCCGTGAGTGTATAGACCACTTCGCCTACCGCTTGCCAAAAGGTCGCACTACTTGTATGGATTGTGGGCATAGTTGGGGAATGAACAAACAGAGAGAAACTTGCACTTGCCCTCATTGCAGGGCAAAGTTGCAGGTCAAGGAAACCTATGAGCGCAAGTTGCAGCAAAAGCAGTATTTCACCATACTTACTACTTGTGGAGAGTTTCAAGTATTGCGTATGTTCCTACTTATTGTGGGTATGGAGAAAGGTTACAAAGCACAAACTTCAATCATTGAGATTGGGCAATATTGGTGGAATATGCAAGGACGAAAAGCCGTGGTTGCCATACAGAGGGTATTGGGACACTATGTTGATACCTTTTCCTATTATAGTCCTATGGCGATACGCAACGATAATGAAGCCTATCAGCATATTGCCTACTCACCCATATATCCGAAGTTCAAGGTTACAGACATACTTCGTAGAAATGGTTTTAAGGATAATTTCTATGGCATCGTGCCTACCCAACTTATTCCTGCATTACTTACAGACAGCCGAGTGGAAACATTGCTAAAAGCAGGTCGCACAGACCACTTACGTTACTTTCTTGGCAACAAGAGAACTTTTGAAGAACTATGGCAATCTTACAAGATTGCAGTCCGTAATGGCTATGAGATAGCAGATATTTCTCTTTGGAGTGATTATGTAGATACACTTAGAAGATTAGGAAAGGATATTCATAATCCAAAGTATTTATGCCCCACAGACCTTAAAGGCGAACACGACCGCAGGCACGAGGAACTTCTCAGAGTGCGTGAAAGGGAGGAGATAGAACAGAAGCAAAAGAAGGCTATGGAAGATGAAAAGCGTTTCAAGGAACTCAAATCCAAGTTCTTTGGCATCGCTTTCACGGACGGCACAATTCAAGTCCACGTATTGGAGAGCGTGCAGGAACATTTGGAAGAAGGTGTATCAATGCACCATTGCGTATTCTCTAATGCATACTACCTTAAGGAGGACTCCCTTATCCTTTCGGCTACCATTGAAGGCAAGCGAATAGAAACTATTGAAGTATCATTACAAACTTTGGAAGTGGTACAAAGTCGTGGAGTGTGCAACAAGAATACGGAATATCACGAGCAGATAGTAAACCTTGTCAATGCCAATCGAGGACTTATAAGCCGAAGAATGAAAGCTACAGCATAAAGTATGAACCATTAAATTATCAGAGATATGAAAACAGAGATTGAAAACATCATCTATAACTATACGGACGAGATACCGCATATTCTCATTAGGGTTATCAACGCAATAACCCTATCCGACAACAAAGAGGAGTTAAGGACGGCTATCAACAAAATAGCCGAAGAGACAGAACTTGATAAGTTCTTTGCCTATGGTTATGGCGCACATCACTTTTGGCTCAAACACCGCAGATTATCCAATGGAGAGCCAAAGGAATACAGATTATTAAAGGTTGACTTTTAAGATTATGAAGAAGAAAGTTTACAGAGTTCGGACGCAATACATCTTCGATGGAGTGTTTGATGTGGTTGCGGAGAGCAAGGAAGACGCACGACAGAAAGTCCTGCAAAATTGCGGGTTGGTGATGGGTGGGAATATTCACAGCACCTTGCCCGATGAGGAGGTGAATTGGACTTTCTCCGCACACTCCGAAGTAAGGACGGGACGGATAACCATTCAAGAAGAACAGATAGAGTAATGCGGTCGGCAGATTTGCCGACCGCTCCTTTCTTTCGTGAGCTTCGGGCGGACAAAGAAAGGAGCAAAGAAACCCCTATGAAAAATACCTCGTTACTTTTGACAGTGAGTTGAGACGGCTCAAAAGTAACAAAAAGCCCAACAAGAAAACTTTTATTGTCATAAAAGTGCTTTACCGATTAAATCTCTTGCTGTTAAGGGAGTAAAATCAGACAAATCAACAGTACGCGCTATTTGTAAACCTTCATTTAGGTTTTCACAGCTAAACATACGAGTAGACGGGGTTTTGTTTGCAAATTGACGCATAAACATAATCTCTTGGTAAATCCATGGAGATAATGTTTTGGCTCGATTATTATTGCTCAAATTGCGAAGGTTTATGGAGTGTGGGCTATTTATAAATATTCCAGCACTGCTATTCTTTATAATTTCCATGATTGACATACTTAGCATTGTATGTATATGAGCTGTTGAATAATTTCTTTTACGGTAGTTATAAAGGCCGTTCCTCTGCTTACAATACAGGTTGTCTATTTCTTGGAGCAAGCCATCAGCACTATTCCAAACAAAGGAGTCTAAAAACACACTATATTCATATTTCTCTTTAAGCCAAGCAGCAAATTGTTTTGCTATTTCTAAATCGTCATGTGAATGTGAGATGAATATATCATAATTATCGGTTGGGAAAACGAAATTTTGCAATTTTTCTCCATCAATGATGCCACTTTCTCCTTTTACAAGACGACGCAATTCACGATGTAATCCACGAGGTTTCTCTAAGGGCTGTGTTGATGTAACAGGCAAGGAGTATAACACCTCGCCTATCACATTCATTGTAACTTTGTATAATTCCATTGCTCTTATTTAATTGCAGACTGCCAAGCACTCTTTATATCATCTAAGTTTATTCCCTTATCTGATAGTTTATATATAACAATATGTAAACCTTCAGGAATGCTTACTTCGGTACTAAATTCTATTTGACTTATGATGTAAAACAAGATTCTTTGAGCAGGTTTCTTTATTCCTCCTTGTCCACTTCCTAATAATGGCATATAAACCGGTCTACTATTGGCGACAGTTGAGGCTTTGATAATTACTTTTTGTATGATAGAACCATATTCTTGCATGGGGATTGAGGCCTTATTATGTTCATCAAAATTAGTCAATGCTACAAGAATATAAACATTACCACCATCTTCTATGGAAATACATGTACCTAAAGGATAACGTTTAGTATTGCCTTGTGCTCGTTCTGAATTTTCTTCACTCTCTATGCTTTCTAATTCGTGGGCTATTTCTGCATCTAAGTCTATGATTCGGCTCTTAAATAGCTTGTCTACAAATTTCCCGTGAATGGTATTAGATGCTATTATCTTATCATCAACTATTGTGTCGAAGTATTCATTAACAGGAATGATAATTACACCCTTCTGATTAAAAAGATCTCCTTCTTCTATGTAAATAGGAAAAGAATGATTGGCGAATAATTTTATCTTTTGGGGTGGGTATATTTGAAACAGAGCATACGCCACTCCTACAATGATAATTCCAAAACTTATAATTAATTGAACTGAAGAACTATAGCCTGCAAGCCATGAAAAAGCACCTATAAAGGCTGATATTGCACCGATAGCTATTAGAAAATGAGAGAAAAAGTTCTTTGCTATTTTCATATAGTGTAAAAATATTGAAGATTGTCCTTTCCCTTATTTTGTACAGTTAATTCCGAATCAGACAGAGCTGCTTCAATATATTCCTTTTTCATAGGAATGTGTAATGTAGGAACCTTTGTCATAGCTTCTTTTAGAATTGGCAATTTATCCCAAAGCAATTTCACTCTGCTTGATAACTGTTCGTTTGATGCTATTTGAGAATTATCTAATTCTGGATAAACAACAATAATAGGGAGCCCAAGCGTGCAAGTTCCATACTCTATTTCTTCTGCTAAAGCCTTACTACTTTTTGTGTTTGAACTTAAGAACAGAATGATATTTTTGGAGCCTCTTAGTCTTTCCCGCAATCTAGGTTTCAGTGTTAGTTCCCAGTTACTACCATCTCTTACGCTATATGTTCTTGCGTGCGCATCATTGAAAGGAAATAAAATATCACTTCCTTTCCAAGCTCTCAACGTATTGTAATAATAGAAATCTTTGGTTGCATGAGCACCAAGCTGAGAGGTGCTAAAAGGTTCATCTACATAAAAGGCTGTGTAGTTACTATTTCGATATGTCATACTATATTGTTTTTTATTGCTGTCCGCTAAAAATAAACAGAAAGTTCTGTATCTCTTTATCCATCGGTATTGCAGCCGTTTAACTCATCTAGGGGTTTGGTTTTCAGTTTCAAACTGTAAGTATTATAAAATGCACTTCTTTTGATAAGAAAAGACCTATAATAACCGATAATTCTAAGAAATAATAAGGTTAAGTCTATTTTAACTAACACAGATATCCCCCAAAAAGTTTTACCAGACAGCTATAATTGTTTTTATTTTTGCAAAGTTACTCATTCATAATGAGAAAGGCGAATAAAACAGCAAGAAAACGCCCCTTGCGGAGCATAAAAATATCGCAAGAGGCGTCTTTGACAATCAGGGTATATAAAACAGGGCAAACTCCACCTTTCGTCGTTTGACCAATCCATTCAAAACTTTTCCTTTGTACCTGCAGAACGAAACATACTCCCGATAAAAGTTCCTATCTCCTGCCTCTATCTTTCGTAGCAGCCTACTCTTGGGGTGCTTACCATAACCGAGCAATCGCCCTACACCCACATTGTAGGCAAGCAAGGTCAGCAGCAGCGCATCCTTACCATAGCCTTTGAAGTGTTCAAAGCATTTCCAAAGGTCGGCACGCAGCAGGGAGTCCGCCTGCCGTTCCGTCATATCCGCCGTGAAACGCTCTCCCCGTTGCAGCTGATGCCCATAGCCAACATACGGATAATTCTTCCAGCCGTGCATACCCTCAAAGTATTTCACAACAACTACCGCACGCTCAAAAGGTGGCAAGTCTGCCAGCCGCACCCTGCGCTGAGCAAGGGTCGGCTGACAGAACAGGCAGAATACACAAAGTAAAATGAAAGAATTTATCGTTCGCATCAATTATGTTCTTAGTGGCGAGAAGATGCAGGCTTGTCCTTGCCCTCTTCTCGCTCGTTGTTGAAACTAAAGGTCAGCTGCTGAACCTTACCGAAACTATCCTCCACATATACATCAATCGTCTGGCGGTCAGATGACAGAGAAGTGTAATATAAGCGGAACACATCCTTAGTCAGCGGATAGCGGTCGTTAGGCTTGAAAACCGTACCGTTATCATTTCTTAGCAATCCTTTGCCGTCAGACTGAAAATAACGTATCGTATAGCGAGTGTCAGCAAACTCACCGCCTCGCTTCAACGTGCAGCGTATCTCAGCCGTCTGTCCCCTTATGATGTCCTTCTGAACCGGCATTGTCTCCACCGTAAACGGATAAGACTGCTGAACATCCAAATCCCTATCACAAGCAGATAGGCAAAACACGGCAAGGGTCAGCACACCCATTACCCATATCGTATTCAATATCTTCTTCATCTTTTCTTCTACTTAAAAGTTAAACCTTAGTCCTGCAGAAACAGCAGGACGGAAACGATGTACGTCAGAGCCGAAGAGGAAACGTCCCTGCGCCTTTATAAGAAAGAGAACCCTGTCCGTTAGGAACACTTCCACCGAGCCATGCACGGCACCGCCATAGACAAAGCGGGAATGGTCGAGCAGTGTCGCCCCATCGGGCAGTAGCCTTTTGTCCTCATTCAGTTGCTCATAGCCACCCAAAGCGGATATGCCGCCATAAAGAAACACGTTCTTTCCATTGTCGGAGAGAACAGGGTGCATATAGCCCACCTGCAAGAGAGCATCCTTGAGCTTTACGTTATAATCTCGGTACGGAATATTCTGCTGTTCATACTCTGCCATAACAAAAGTATAGTTCTCACGCCCCAAGTATCGAGTGAGTGATGCTCCCATGCCAAAATTATCAGCTGCAAGGAACTTTTCACCCTTGATAAGTGGAACACTCCCTACGACCTCTACGCCCCTTTGCTTGGGTATCAGTCGCTGTGCCTGCGATGGCAAGCTAAAAGCCATTGCCACCGCTGCACAAACCGATAAAATGATTTTCTTCTTCATAATGTCTACCATTTCAGTTTGAGGTTATCAATCTTCTTTGCCAGTTGCAGGTCCTCTGCCGTTACATAGAAGGTCAGCGTACGACCGCCATTTCTCTCATAGAGCGTCACTTCAAGCTGCTTGTCTTCCGCCAGAGAAAACTGCTCGAGCGCAAACACAGTGTGTTCACTGCCCATGCCACGTACCTGCATCACTTGATGATAGGCGCGAAGTGGCTGCAACACCTGTTCCTGTATAGCGGTACGCTTTGCCACCTTCTTATCCACCACCTTGAACGTGATAAAATCCACAGAGTACGGCATATTCGTGCCGTTTTCCATATAAGTGTGGAAATACAGCAAGCCGTTATGGGCATACAAGCCACGAAGCAGGAACTTCATACCGAACTGCTGTGCACCAATGTGCTTAATGCAACGTCTGTCATTCTGATAGATAGTCTGCATCATCAGTTTTACTAATACGGGCGACTCGTTACCGAGTTCCTTAAAGTAAATATCAGAGCGATTGCTCGGCAGGCGTCCGTCCGTTGGTGACAAGAAGTCTTTCATCTCTATGCTGAGCTTCTCCGGTTCATCAGCATACTTTACGTTGAAAGCATAGAAAGAGCCGTCCTCACAGATGACACTCATATTGGTTTCCGTCTCAAAGTCCTTCACTGAAGCCTTTACACGTAGTACGTTCTCTGCATCCTCCGCCTTTCCTGCGATGATGTTCTGTGAACCTAAGTCTACATAGCGAATGGCAGAAGGGAAGATAAGATGCACAGTCTTGTCAAAGGTAACGTCAAGACCATATGGCAGTACGACACGCCCTGCTGGTATAGCACGGCTCATACCTTGAAAGAGCTCTCCCGAAGTAAGTGGACGGCTTGGTGTCAGACCATCATTGTTTTCCTGTGCTGTGGCTGTTGCTCCCACCATGGCAAGCATAGCCATTGATAAAATAATTTTCTTCATTGTTCCTTTTGATTTGATGTTATTTTTTACTTATCGTTTTCGATTGTTTTATTTGGACTGAACCAAGAAAAGGCGGTAGCCACCTTTGAGTGTTACCTTGACGGTGCGCAGTTTCTTCTGAAGCAGCTGACTTGCACCCTGCATCACCCCACGGGCAGCCTCGGAGATAATCTGGTCCTTGGCAGAGGAAGCGAAGGTAAAGGAGGTTCCCATTGAACCACCGATGTTCGCCCCAACTTCCTTAAGCACATTGATGTCCTCCGAACCTGGTATATACACACCCTCTTGTCCGTCTGTGTCGTATGCCGAGAGCTTGACGGCTATGATATGTCCGTCCACCTCAATGCTTTTGATAAGCAGGTGCATACGGTTTCCCTCAATCTTGGCGACGGCTATGAGTCGGCTCTGCCGTGGAATTTGCAGTCCCTGTACCTTGGCGGTTTCAAGCAGACGAAGCACGACATTGTCACCCTCCTTGAGAACGGTAGTCCTGTCCACTACTACTTTGAGCGTATTGCGCATTGTAGGTACAGCCGTGCTTGCGAGCGAATGAAAGCCCATATTACGAGCCTTCTTGCCGTATTCCTCCATAAAGTACACATCGCTCATAGGCTGATCAAGTGAAGATACTAACTGCCTACGCTCCGGCAGAACTTCCATTGCAGGCTTTTCATTCTGCATGGTCTTGCCCTTAGCGGCTTCAGAGCCACCTACAGTGTCTTCCGTCTTCTCCTTTCCAGCCGTCAAACCATTATTGAAGGTAGGTGGATTTGATGCTTTAGGAAGATACTTCGCTGCCATCTGATAGCTCTTTTCCATCAAGGCAAGCTGCCGTTTCTCTTCATTGTCCTCCCTGCTGTCTTTGGCAGAGAGTTCCTTTTTAAGGTTATCTATCTCCGAGCGCAGGGCTTCACGCTCCTGCTCGTGTGGGTCGGGAGCGTAAAAGGAGTTCAAGAGGCGATTATTCTCTTCATAGCGATGCATGGAGTTTTCTATCTTTGCCGTAGAAGCAGCCGTCTCTGCACGCTGCGCCTCTGATGGAGCGGTGTTTTGTGCGAAATAGTCCGATAGTCTGCCCATCTCCTCGCGGGTCTGTTCTTCCTCGTGTGCCTTGTCGCCTAATTCATAGGCTTTGAGCTTGCTATCCGTCAGTTTTTCTGTCGTTGCCTGCGGGATGCTGTCATTGAGTCTCTGCTCCGCTGCAGTCTTATCCTTGCCCGAAGGTGCGAAGATAAACCACATCGAGAGGGCAAACAGCAGTCCCAGACCTCCGAAGACCAAGCCTTTTTTCATTTGTTCTTTCTGTTTATTATCCATTTTCTTTGATTGTTTGATGATGTTGTAGATAAAAATTGCCGTGTAACTCTTGTAAAGTGCTGTCCGTCCGTATCGGACTGTCCGTCAGCTTTCCCTTAGGGATGGGTAGTTTCTCCTTCTTTGGAGGAAGGAAGAACTGCGCTATCATCCAAAGCGAGCAGAGCAGATAGATGAAACTCAGCCCATAGACGATTTCCTTTCTCTGCCTTATCGTGAGCCTTTCACACCGATGGCGGAGCCACAGGTGAAAGCGCAGATAGTGACGTGAGAATAAAAAGTTTCTTTTCCTTGCCATAGCCTTATCGTTTATAAGTCTGTATGTCCCTGTTCTCCTTCACAAGGAAGTTCTCCATAAGAAAACCTTGCGGGTTATTGTCCGAACGGACAGAGTTCTGCAACGTGCAGGTCGTAACAAGACTACGCTCTGTGACGTTGCTCTGACGGACGATAAACTCCCTTGCATAAGTTGTTACCGCATAAGGGTAAGTATTAAAGTTGCAGTGGATAGAGTCCACCTCTATGCGCTGATTGACATTACCCGATATGGCACGGTTATAATAGCCCTTCTCTGCCAAGTCCTTGTAATAGTTGAAAGCCGACTTGTCGCAAAGCACAAAGGCACGCTCCATATTCTTCTCAATGGCATCCTTGTCGGGTGCAATGGTGAAGAACAGCTCATGGAAGCGACGTACATGCTCCCTTGCCTCTACGGGACGATTACGACTTGCATCCTGACTGAGGGCAAGCATGAGCGACTTTCCCTGGTCAAGCACATAGATTTTCTCCCTCTGCTCCTTGGCGAAGCTGTACGAAGCATAGACGGCATAACCGCTTACCGCCACGCAGACGACGGCAAAGACAAAGGCATAGAGCCTTATCTGTCTGAATGAGGTCTCGATATTACCAAGTGATTTGAATTCCATTTTTTTTCTTTCCTTTTATAGCTGTTGATTAATTAAGCATTATTGTTCGATTTCTATTTTCCTTTGAGCAGTGCACCCTTGATACGTCCACCGACATTTCCCACAGCAGCACCTGCGCCAGCCATAGCAGCCTTGCCACCGGTATATGCGCCTTGCGCACCATGCTGTGCTGTCTGGTTGACATTACGACCGTAAGAGCCGATACCGCCTCCAGCTTCGATAATCCAGCCTGCCACGGTAGGTACACAGAAGTAGCCCACAATACCGATAAGGAAGAAGACGATGTAGTACCACGTCCCCGAATCAGGCAGGTAGTTAGGGTCACTGAGTGCTTCGATATCCTTCTGTACCATCAGCACCTGTATTTTAGTAAGCAGTGCCGTTAGAATAGAGCTGACAGGCAGCCACAGGTAGACAGAGATATAGCGTGAGAACCATGCCGTAAGTGAACCAGCAAGACCATCCCATACAGCAATGCCGAAGACTATCGGACCGAGAATGGCAAGAACGATGAGTATGAAGGTGCGTAGCGTGTCGATGATAAGTCCTGCAGCATGGAACAGGAGTTCCAAAAGGTCGTGTACCATCTTCATGATCCACTGCTTGGTCTGATAGGCAGCACGCTCGGCATACATACCCGCTATCGTCACGGCATCTTCAGGTCCGATGATGCCCATTTCCTCTATCTTCTCATCGAACTTCTCGTTGGAAACAAGGTAGGCTGTTTCGGGATTGCGCAGGTAGGCTTCCTCCTGCAACTTGTCCCGCTTGGCTGTAAGTTCTGCAAGGTTCCCCTCCTGCTGGTGTACCATCATCTCTGTTCCCTGCACCACGGGCGAGAGAACGGCATTCATCGTACCCAGTACGACTGTCGGAAAGAACATGATGCAAAGCCTAAGACAAAAGGTCGGAGAAGCGGAAAAACGTCTATCGCCTCGGCACGGGCAATGGAAGCCCATACCCGAAGAGCAATATAAAAGAGCGCACCCAAACCCGCAATGCCCTTGGCAATGCCCGTCATCTGGGCACAGAGTGGCATCATCTCGTCATAGGTTGAGCGTAGCAGCTCATGTAAACTGGCAAAATCCATAAGCAAAAGTGTTTTATGAAAGTTCTTTCAAGTTCTTTTTTTGTCTGTGGATTTACCAATACCTACTTGCCGTATTACCATAGAGCGCCTTAACGGAGGCAAGGTTGTTCTTCTCCCTTGCACGCACATAGCTCACGGAGATGTTTTTCCTTGTGTAATACGATACAAGCGAGCGATTTTCCCTAAGCGTAGTATAGATACGGTCGATTGCCTGCATTCGTTCGTGGTCGTTCATCGAGAAGACATTACTCTTAACAATGGACTTTAGTTCCTTGAGACTCTCACCGCTCTGCTCCAAAAGCTTGGCATAGCCCGAAGCCATCGCCGCGAGTTCCGAAGGGCGGAAGTTCTTGTCCGAAAGCATTTTCTTATACGAGGTGACGTAAATCTCCGAGATGTCACCCACCATAAGGATGCACTCTTTGACCTTATAGGCATCACCAATCAAGTTGTTCACTTTCTTCAGGGCATCGTAATACTTCTTGGTGTCGTTGTAAAGCTTCTCCACCTCCTTGAACCCGTCAAGGGTGTTCTTCACCGTCTTCGAAGCTGTTGCTATCTCCTTGACCGAATTGACGATGTTGCCGGCAAAATTGCCAGGGTCGGTTACTACCCACTGTGCGTGGGCTTTGGGAACAGAAAGGCTCAATCCTAAGAGAGCCATAAAAATGTACTTTTTCATTGTTACTATAGTTTTGATGGTTTGTACTTATTTCTTTTTGTGGTTTCTTTTCTCTATGGCAAGCTGACGGATAGCTGTTTCGATATCCCCACCAAGCTGTGCCGCCCTGTTCATCACCTCTACCTTCTCGGTTTCCTCCGTGGTGTAGGTCAGGTATTCCTCCATACTCACCTCCGTGGCATAGACGGCACTCTGCATACCGCCCAGACCTATCCACACTTCCTTGTAGAGTCGGTTCGGGTCATTGTTCTGGTTAATGGAGAGTATCTGGCTCTTTTCCTTTTCCGAAAGACCGAGCATCGCCTGTATGCCGTCGAACTTGGTCATATACTTGCGCTGGTCAAGCAGTATCTTGCAGTCGGAGTTATTAATAATACTTTCCTTGACAATGGGAGACTGAATGATATCGTCCACCTCCTGCGTTACGACAATGGCTTCCCCGAAATATTTTCTCACCGTCTTATAGAGATACTTGATGTAGTCTGCCATGTTTGCCGAAGCAATCGCTTTCCACGCTTCCTCAATGAGTATCATCTTGCGGATACCCTTTAATCGGCGCATCTTGTTGATGAAGGCTTCCATAATGATAATCGTTACCACAGGGAAAAGGTCTTTGTTGTCCTTCACTTGGTCAATTTCAAAGACGATAAAGCGTTTGGAGAGTAGGTCGATGTTCTTGTCCGAGTTCAAAAGGAAATCATATCGACCACCTTTGTAGTATTGCTTCAATGTCGTTAAGAGGTTGTTGATGTTGAAGTCCGAGAGCGTTACCTTGATGTCACGCTTTTCCATATCCTTTCGGTACACGTCCCGCAGGTACTCATAGAAGGTATTAAAACAGGGTGTAACGCTGTGGTCTGCACATATCAGCTCGATATAGGAGTTTACGGCTGAACCAAGTTCGCCCGCTTCGGTCTTTGTGATATGCTCATCTGCACTCTTCCAGAGCGTGAGCAGTAGCGTACAGATACTCTCCCTTTTCTCTACATCGAAGAAGTAATCATCCGTATAGAAAGGGTTGAAGGATATCGGACTTTCATTGGTATAGGTGAAATATACGCCGTCCTCACCCTTGGTCTTGCGGTGGATAAGTTCGCACAGTCCCTGATACGAGTTTCCTGTATCAACCAAAAGGACGTGCGCCCCCTGCTCGTAATACTGGCGTACCATGTGGTTGGTAAAGAAAGACTTACCACTTCCCGAAGGACCCAAGATAAACTTGTTGCGGTTGGTAATCACGCCACGCTTCATGGGTAAGTCAGATATATCCAAGTGGACGGGCTTTCCTGAAAGGCGGTCTGCCATCTTGATACCGAAGGGAGAGAGTGAGTCCTTGTAGTTTGTCTCTGCCGTAAAGAAACAGAGGGCAGGCTCAATGAAAGTATAGAATGACTCTTCTGCAGGAAAGTCTGCCGCATTGCCGGGAATACCTGCCCAGTAGAGCGTTGCCGCATCAATGGTGTTGTGGCGAGGGTGGCATTCCATAAGAGCAAGTGCAGAGCCCACGTCATTCTTGATCTGGCGAAGTTCTTCTTTATCGCTACTCCATGCCAATACGTTGAAGTGGGCACGGATGGAGGTCAGTCCCTGTGAATGGGCAATATTGAGATACTCCTGTATCCACTCCTCGTTGATTTGGTTGCTACGGCTGTAGCGTGCCAATGAGTGCATGTTCCTTGCCTGCTTCTCAAAGCGTTCCAAGTTGGCGTCGCTATCCTCGATAAAGAGGTACTGGTTATAGATATGGTTGCAGGGTAACATCAGCCCCACAGGCGAGGCAAAGGAAAGACGGCAGTCGCTTCTGTCGGTCGATAATCGCTCGTATCGGCTGTCTGTGCTTACTGTTGTAGGCAGGTCATCCGTGTCGGAGAGTGTGTGTAGACAAAGCATATTGTCGCCCACACGCACAAGGTCTGCGCCCAGACGGATGTCCTCCAAAGAAGCGTGTCCTTCTTCAGATAAAGAGAAATACCTGTCGAGTAGTCCGCCCTTTTCATTTGTGCCAACCAACTCTTCTTCAGTCATGCGGACAATCCTTATCTGCTCGGTGTCGTTGATGATACGCTCAAACTGGTCTACGGCTTCCATAAACTTCATCACTTCATCCTTGTTGGTAATTTCCTTGGGCAGCAGGTGTCCACGGCAGAGCGAAGAGAAATTACTCTGCTGTGCCATACGCTGCTTGTTCGTCTTGGTAAGGAAGAGATAGACTGAGTGGTGGAGATACGGACGTTCGTTGAAGTGCCGTTCAGAGGAGCGAGCAAGGAAACTCAGTCCGCCATCGGAGAGCTTTCCTTGATAGTCCTCCTTAATGAACCAGTCCTGCTTATGTACGATGCTGTAATTGGGCAGCACTTTTATAGCCTTGTGCCAGGCAGAGTGCATTGCTTCGTATTCTGTAGAAGTGACGGTAAAGAGTTCGGGCAATTCCACACGGAAAGCCACCGTGATGTCTGCATCCTTGCTCACCATACAGCCCTGCTCTATGGAGAGCAGTGGAAACTTCGATTCCAAGGTCGTTATCTTGCTTTTATTTCTCATTTCTTCGCTATCTTTGGTTGAAGGTTACGAATAAGGTGGCAGACCGTACGGCGGTTTACAAGGTAGCGTGGGTGCATACGCACTGCTCCTTTTTTCATTAGCCCGTATTGCCCGTACTTTCTGTTCATGGTGAACGTTTGCCATACCACAAGGCTGGCACCCACTACACCTATGACAAGACAGGTAATTTGGCTGATTCCACAGAGATAGAGAATGACCACAAGAATAAAGACTGCCAGCAAGCCTCCTGCAAAGAGGAAGAGGTACTGCGCCTTCAAGCCCTTGAACTCTACCGTCCGACCTACACCCTTATTGATTTCAAATGCTGCCATCGCCTTACAGGAAGAAACTTCTCAAGATAGTGGCAGCCACAATGAGGAAGATACATGCACCGAACCAAGAGGCTGCGGTCTTGCTCGTATCGGGATCACCACTTGAGAACTTGTTGTACACTTTAATGCCTCCAATCAACCCCACTACTGCCCCTACAGCATAAATGAGCTTCGTGCCGGGATCGAAGTAGGAGGTTACCATTTTTGTAGCTTCATTGATACCGGCAATACCATTGCCTTGTGCGTATGCTCCTATGGCGGTAGCCGTCAGGAGTAGCATTGTGATTTTCTTTTTGTTGTTCATTGTTCTTTTTATTTTAAGTTGTTAAATGAATTGTTTTCTTTTGGGGAGAGATGGTAAGGGGTGGCTCGGTTTTATCGTATGACAGATATAGTTTGATTGTTTTACTTTTGAGCCACCCCTCGAACACTGTACAATATGAACAAAAACAATAGTTTTACAGATAGTATGACAGTGGACGGTCGGCTTCTTCCGATGCATCGCTATTCTCTTGTGCAGAATCAGACTCGGGAGATATTGTTTCTTCGTTCGTCATTTCTGCTTCTTCTGCTTTACGGATGGCAGCAAGGAGTTTTTGATGGCCTTTCTCCTGCTTGAGCGTTGCCTCTTTGATATAGTCCATAAGCTGTGTGCCCTGTATGCTTTGCAGAGTATCCAGCACTTCGGCTTCGTTTTCCTCATCAAGCGTGTCGTCATTTTTGTGCCAGCCAGTAATACGGACTACTTCCCGTGCAAGAATAGCGGACGGTGAAATTTCTGGCATCACTGCATCGGCGATTTGCAGTTCCTCACGGATAATAGTGTCTTCGTCAGATTCGTCCATTGTATAGTCAACCTGCATTTCATTGTCCTCTTCTGTACCTTCCGCTTCTTTTGTTTCTTCGGGTACAGGTGAGTTTTTCTCTGCAAAAGTATCAGGTTTTTCATCAGGATTCTCAGAGGAGGAAACAGCGGGAACTTTGGAGATAGAGTGGGAATGAAAAGGCTTGCTTCTACCCACCAAAACGTGACGTGCATTGTCAATCTGCTCTTGGGAAACGGATGTATTGAGACTTGTGCCGTGCCCGTTTCCTTTCTGCTTTGGTGTATTCTTCCCTGATTGGGCTGCCAAATCTTGAAATAACCTCCAAAAGTATGCGATGCCGAGAGCTATCCACGCTATACCTAGCAAAAGCAATACGCCTAACAATAAATTGATTATCATAAGTCTATGGTTTTATCGCGCCTGCGTTGTGAGGCGGTATGGTTCAACAAATCCTGATACGTTTTCAAATGATCGAGAAGGATATTCTCAATATACCCCGTGATGGAAGCCTCCGATCTGATGTCGTTCAGCACATCACGCAGTATCTGGAGTATCTCAGTATGGATACTGAAGCCCGACTTATTGCGCCCATTGCGGACACCCGTCAGAAATCGCTGTTCGTATTCAGGAAAGTCCATTGCTGGGGAAGAATCCTTCGCTCTGGCATTTCTCTTTCTTTTCGAGAGCTGCGCTGTTTTGGCATTGTTGCCATTAAACGAAGTTTCTTCCGGTATTTCCTCCTGTTCGTCAATTTTAGAAAGAGAGGCACTTACATCTTCTTCCACAGAGTCAGAATCATCATCCAAATCTATGGGGTCGTCAAAGTCTGGTGTGTTCTCCTCTGTGCGCTTCTTGACACCAATATCTGCCATCTCCTCCAATTTCGCTTGAAGCAGCTTTTCACGTTGCTCTTTCAGTGATTTCATACGCCGTTCTCAGTTTTCAGGTTGAGTTTCTCCATGACCTCCATTACCCACTCATCCACTCCAGTCTGAGGACGGAGAGCAGGTGCAGGGGGCAGGTAGGAGCAGCGGAATACACCTTTGACACCCCCTTGTGCTAATTCCCTGCTGAATCGGACGGAGTTGTAGATACGGGTATCGAAAATCGGCAGTCCCTGTTCCTCAGCATTCTGACTAAACAGGTCGATGACCGTGGTACTGGCACTGCGGTTGATTTTGTTCCAAAGCAGGAAGAAGTCCTGAATGCGTGAGCCTTCAAACCCGACACCCAAGTCCCTGATTGTCTTGGCGTATGCAAAACTCGAAGCCAGCGACTGTGGGTCGGCTTCTATAGGTGAGATGATGTAGTCCATCGTAATGGACAAATCCATCATGGCACTGGTAAGGGCATGACCAGGAAAGTCAAAGATAATCAGTTGCGGCGCCGTCTTCATTTTACGAAGGTATTTCATGACATCGGAAACGGCTCTTTCTGGTTTGCTTCTGATGATATGATACGATTTCTTGCCGTAGCGCGACAGGCGTTCATGAAGTTCCTTGCCCAGTTCGGGTGAGGACTCGATGAGGTCTCTGTCGCGTTCGCGGAGTTTATAGAAAGATTCCTGCGTACCGTCGCAATCCACGACGGCAAGGGAGATGTTCTTCTCGTAATATAGTATGGAAGCCAGCACTTCGGCAAGGCTGCTTTTGCCAACTCCGCCTTTCTGTGAGGCGAAGCCCAGATAGATGGGATTGTTTTTCTTCTTTTCCATATTCATAGTCGGTTGTTACTTATGTTATAAGTTAATGTATATCTTGACTGACAAGTCATGTCATATTTGTTGTTGAAACCATATTTTGGACTCGACCTAAAAGTCTGGTTTTGACCCAGCTCAATTTTGACTCAGCTCAAAAACATAAAACTATCCGCAGTTCAAACCTTTCTTGATTGAGATTTTTGAAGTTAAAATCATTATTTTGGACTCTTCATCCATATAGGTTTCAAGCTGTCTTTCAACTGAATCTGGTTGCAAAATAACAAGGTTTTATCCTAAGTTTCAACTACCTGTGAAGTATAGGGAAATGCAAGGAAAAAGAGTGAATATCATTGATAATGAGATATTTGAAAATCCGCCGTAACTTTGCAGGCGAGAATAATACATGGAGGTAACGTCCCGAAGCAGACACCCCAAAAGGGTGGATACTTCACTCGTATCAACTCTTGATATTGGCAAGGTGTGTCTTTGTAACACAAACCATAGTTTGTACCACAAAGACCCTTGCCCCGAAGGGGAGATAAATTACTCCAAAGTCGTAATTAAAAAACAGAATGGACATGAATAAGGACACGGAATACGGTTCAGAACGAAAAACTGCAGAAAAGCCGCGTTGGGACAACTGGCATGTACGGTTGCCTAACCCGAAAGACCAGCAGCGAGCGATTGATTTGTTTCAGCGTTCAGGGGCGCAGACTAAGTCGGATTTCGTACGCGCTCGCATTCTTGGAGAGCATTTCAAGGTAATAACGGTGGATAAATCCGCTGTGGAATATTACCGAAAACTCTCGGAATTGACGGCACAAATCCATAAGATTGGCGTGCTGTATAACCAAGCCGTGCGTGCCATCAACAGCTATCATAGCATAAAGACTGCACAGATTATGCTTGAGAAGTTGGAGAAATTGTCGGCTCAAATCATTGCCTTGCAAGAGCAGGCTATCAATCTAACCATTGATTATAGAAAGAAGAAGTATTGAGAATTTAGTTAAAAAAATGATAGCAAAAATTTCAGCAACGGAGAACCTCGGAGGAGCACTCGGCTACAATTTCAAAAAGGTGGAAAAAGGAGAAGCGAATATTCTTCTTGCCGCTGAATTGTATCAGAGCAAGGAAGGACGTTATACGATGGAGGACGTGCTTGCTGATATGGAGGCATTGATACCGAAGAACTGCCGTACCAAGAAAACGGTGTTCCACTGTTCGCTCAATCCGCACCCGGACGAGAAACTATCCGATGAAAGGCTCACACAGATAGCCAAGGAGTATATGGAAGCACTGGGTTATGGCAACCAGCCTTATATCGTGTTCAAACATAATGACATTGCCCGTGAGCATATCCACATCGTGTCGCTTCGGGTGGACAGTCGTGGTCAGAAGATTAATGATAAGTTTGAGAAACGGCGGAGCAAGAAGATTACCGATGCCTTGGAGAGGAAATTTAGTCTCATTCCAAGTTCAAAAGTTACTGACAAGGCAATGAAAGAAACGCCCAAGATTGATACCACCCAAAGAAATATCAAGGAGCAGATGTCAAATGTTGTCCGCATGGTTCTGAAGCATTATCGCTTCTGTTCCTTGGGCGAGCTCAATGCCATTTTGAGCAAATATAACCTTGCCGTAGAAGAAGTAAAGACGGAGTTTCGGGGAAAGAAATACGATGGACTGGTCTATGTTCCAACTGATGATAAGGGAGGCAAAATAAGTACACCCATCAACGCATCGGACATCGGTCGTGGTGTGGGCTATACTGCCGTGCTGAACAAGATGCAGAAATCCAAACAAGCTATCAAGCCATTGAGATCAATTATAAGGAACAAGGTGTTACAAACAATGCGTACCTCTCCAAAGACAGAGGAAGAACTTCGGCAACGATTGGAGGAACAGAGTTTGCGTGTGTTTATCCGAAAGAACGAAAGCGGGCGCATCTATGGCATCACGTTCATTGACGACAAGGAGAGCGTTGCGCTCAATGGCTCACGCTTGGGCAAGGGATATGCTGCCAATATATTCAAAGGTTATTTCTCCAATCCAACGGACAACCCATTCTTGGACGAAATGCTGTACGGCAGTCCGTCTGTACATTTGGATCAATCTGCAACCGTTCACCCTTCGCAGCTAAATACGGAGGAAAGCGACAACCTTGTCGATGAACTTATCGAGGATATGGCAGATGGTTCTTTCCTGTCTACGGGCAACGATGATTGGAAAGAAGCTGCATGGCAGCGTAAGCTCCGAAAACTAAGTAAGGTAAATATTAGACGAAGAAAACATTAAATAAACGAGCATTTCTATCTCCCCTCCCTTCGGAGGGGGAGGCTTTAAAACAATACGATTATGGCACAAGAAGATGATTTAAGGGCATTAGGTAAAGTCATGGACTTTATGCGGGGTATATCAGTGATATTTCTCCTTATCAACTGTTATTGGTTCTGTTACGAGGCATTTCATGTCTGGGGGTTTACACTTGGCATCATTGATAAAATTCTAATGAACTTCCAGCGGACCACGGGCTTGTTTTCATCCATCCTCTGGTCAAAACTCTTTTGTGTGGTATTTCTCGCTTTGTCCTGCCTTGGAACAAAGGGTGTGAAAGAGGAGAAAATCACTTGGCCAAAGATTTGGACGGTACTTTTCTCAGGCTTTGTCTTTTTCTTTCTTAATTGGTGGCTGCTGGTATTGCCCATCGGCAAGATCGGGGCAGCTACTTTATATATCTTCACACTGTCCGTGGGTTATATCTGCCTGCTGATGGCAGGTGTATGGATGAGCCGACTACTTAAAAACAACCTTATGGACGATGTGTTTAACACGGAGAATGAGAGCTTCATGCAGGAAACGCGCTTGATGGAAAATGAATACTCCGTCAATCTTCCTACACGCTTCTACTATAAGAAGAAATGGAACAACGGTTGGATTAACGTGGTCAATCCCTTCCGCGCCTCGATGGTACTCGGTACACCAGGTTCGGGTAAGTCATACGCTATTGTGAATAACTACATCAAGCAACAGATAGAGAAAGGCTTTGCCATGTACATCTACGACTACAAGTTCCCAGACCTTTCCGAGATTGCTTATAATTACCTGCTTCATCATTTAGATGCCTACAAGGTAAAACCGCAGTTCTTTGTGATTAACTTTGACGACCCACGAAGAAGCCATCGCTGCAACCCTATCAATCCTGCCTTTATGACGGATATATCGGATGCCTATGAGAGTGCCTATACGATTATGCTCAATCTCAACCGCTCGTGGATACAGAAACAGGGAGACTTCTTTGTGGAGTCGCCGATTATCTTGCTCGCCGCCATTATCTGGTTCCTCAAAATCTATGAGAACGGAAAGTATTGCACCTTTCCTCATGCCATTGAGTTCCTGAACCGTCCCTACGCACAGATATTCCCGATACTTACTTCCTATGATGAACTTGCCAACTACCTTTCTCCTTTTATGGACGCTTGGGAGGGTGGAGCGCAGGACCAGTTACAGGGACAGATTGCCAGTGCCAAGATACCACTTTCTCGTATGATAAGCCCTGCCCTTTATTGGGTGATGACGGGTGATGATTTCTCGCTTGATATCAATAACCCTAATGAGCCGAAAGTCCTTGTTGTGGGGAACAATCCCGACCGCCAGAATATCTATTCGGCAGCTCTCGGTCTATATAATAGCCGTATCGTGAAGCTCATCAACAAAAAGAAGCAGCTCAAATCCTCGGTGATTATAGACGAGCTGCCGACCATTTATTTCCGTGGGTTGGATAACCTCATAGCCACAGCTCGAAGCAACAAGGTGGCAGTATGCTTGGGCTTCCAAGATTTTAGCCAATTAACAAGGGACTATGGCGACAAGGAGAGCAAGGTAATTCAAAACACGGTGGGCAACGTGTTCAGTGGTCAAGTGGTGGGAGAAACAGCCAAGACACTCTCTGAGCGGTTTGGAAAGGTTCTTCAGCAACGACAATCAATGACTATCAACCGTAACGACAAGTCTACGTCTATTTCCACGCAAATGGATAGCCTTATCCCTGCAAGCAAGATTTCAAACCTCACACAAGGTATGTTCGTGGGTGCAGTGTCCGATAACTTTGATGAGCGAATCGACCAAAAGATTTTCCATGCGGAGGTTGTGGTGGATAGTGCAAAGGTTTCTGCTGAGATGAAAGCCTACCTGCCTATACCTGTGATAGCGAACTTCATAAACGAGGATGGCTCCGATAATCTCAAAGAGACTATTGAAGCCAACTATCGTAAGGTAAAGCAAGAGATACACTCATTGGTTGATTCAGAAATTGAACGAATTAAATAATCCCTTACTTAGTCATCTGATTAAACAATAACAATTATTACTGTCCGGTAAAACTTAAATTGCATAGAAATCCTTGAGGGTGTGTTAAAATGCAAATATCATTTTGATAATCTTACAGTTTGAAACAATCTAATAAAAAAGGTTCTTCCGTTAAATGGATAGATATCTCTGATTAGTTATATATAAAAAGCTGGTATTATGTATCTTTGTAGTGACCAAACCTCAAGAACATGAATACCAGCATAATGCAAAACGCCTTAGGAGTCTCCCAACAAGATTGTCAGAATCTGCGCTACGAAGGTAATAACTTAGTTTTAGAAATCCAAACTCCAAAGGAAAAACTTTGTTGTCCTGTATGTGGAAGTCATAATATTAATCGTAACGGCAGTCATATTCGTCGCTTTGTAAGTGTGCCCATAGGTCTGAGCAAGACCTATATAGACATGCGTGTACATCGTATTCAATGTCACGACTGTGGCTGTATCAAACAAGAAAACATCGACTTTGCGAAAGGGAAACGCCGGTACACAAAAGCCTTTGCGAATATGGTGCTTGACCTGTCTCGCTTTGCTACAATCCAGGACATATCATGGTTTCTTCAGGTATCTTGGGATGTAGTGCGTAATATACAGATGGAGTTTCTGCAGTCGAATTACTCCAACCCAGACCTTTCTACTTTAAGGCGTATTTCCATTGATGAGTTTGCCACTCATAAGGGGCATGTATATAAGACCATAGTTGTAGATTTGGATAATGGTCATATTGTTTATGTCGGTGATGGCAATGGGAAGAATGCCCTTGATGGTTTCTGGGACCGTCTCGGCAAGGACAAAGAACATATACAAGCAGTATGTACAGACCTTTCTGCAGCATATACAAGATCTGTAAGTGAGCATCTTCCCAATGCAGCACTTGTAGTAGCCCACTTTCATGTAACCAAGCTTATGAACGAAAAGCTGGACTTGCTAAGAAGACAGTTATGGCATGTGGAAAAGGACGTCAACAAGCGTAAAGTAATCAAAGGAATACGTTGGTTGTTACTTAGAAATGGAAATGATATTTTTGATCATGCACACAGAAATAGACTGGAGAACGCCCTAAGCCTAAACCGTCCGCTAATGATTGCCTATTATCTCAAAGAAGATCTTAAGGAACTATGGAATCAGTGTAGTAAGCAAAAGGCTAAAGCTGTCTTGGATGAATGGGTAAAGCAAGCTATAGAATCCAAAATACAGCCATTAATGAAAATGGTGTCAACTATTAGAGCATACAAGACATACATATTAGCATGGTATGACCATTAAATAACAAACGGAACAATAGAAGAAATTAACAACAAAATAAAGGTTTTGAAAAGACAGATATATGGGTTCAGAAATGAAGAATACTTCAAATTAAGATTATATGCACTGCATGATAGGCGTCTACGCATTTAACGGAAGAACCAATTTTTATTCTTGTTTATTGTAATAATTGCATCTGGCGACCCATTTGTTCCAAGATTATTGATTAATGAACAATACAAGCTAGTTGGATAGAAATAACCATTATATTTGGTGTAGGAAACTGTTGTTTTCACATCCTCTTCTTCGGGGAGGTCATCCCATACAGCTTTAATACGAATTTTATAATCAGAATTTATATTCAGACAATTTCTCCAAATATCAGTAGCTACTTCCAGACATTTAGAGACGGAATCTGGGATGTTTTCATCATATGAAATATCAAAAGAAATGGCCGTTTTATTATTAATCCTTGCTGTTTTTGATAGGATAGGTTGTGACGACATTATGCCAGCTCCATTTTCTTGGAAATGTTCGACATAATCTATAGTAACTAACGTTTGCGATTGTGTTTCTTGTGGATAAACCAATACCAACAAAAAGAATGCAAAAAGTATCATCTGATTTTTCATAAATATTCCTTATTATAGTCTTTTTGGTTTCGATTTAAGTATTATTACAGTAGTTTGGTAAAAAGTTGGTTGTCAATCGCAATTTGCGAAAGACCTTTTAGTCGACTTTTCTTCATGTTATTTAAATTTTGTTGTTCCATTTGTAACTGTTCAACGATAATGAACGTTGAATATCAAGAACTTATAAACATAATATTGTGGCAAAAGGCTCGAAATGACATCCTTTACCAGAATTTGTATATATTTGTTTATGTAACTTATCGATAATCAATAATAGTTCATACAACTTATCGCTGAATAGTTACGAAAAATTGCGGGTTCTAATGAGATTTGAGTTTAAGAAAGAAAATTGCGATATCAAACTTGCTAACATTGTAGAAGAACGAGAGAATTTATTATGACAACTACAAGGGACCTTATCTTTGCTTTGTCGTATAGCTTTCCTAGCACAAAATTTAATATGGTTAAATAAAAATACAAAATTCCTTGCAATAATGTAAAAAAGAAAGTATATTTGCAGTGCCAAGACCGATATGTAACGATTTATGTAGCATGCTGGCCTATAAAAATCCTTTGGAGCATCGCACCTTTGGATTTTACCAAGACAAGAGCACTTTTAGGATTATCCGAAGACTCTGCAAGCAAATAACTAAATCTCAGCCCCTGTTATAAAATGAGGAGTACTATAATTTAGAACATTTACAAAATTTTCTATGAATTTTCCTAATTACAGACAATTAGATGGTATGGATTGTGGCCCAACTTGTCTTAAAATCATTGCACAATATTATGGTCGGAATTATTCGCTACAGATGCTTCGCGATAAATGTCACATAAATCGCGAAGGAGTTTCTTTGTTGGGTATCAGCGATGCATCAGAGATTATTGGTCTAAAGCCAACTGGTGTCATAATAGAATGGAATGAATTGAAAGAACATGCCCCTCTACCATGTATTGTTCATTGGAATCAGCAACATTTTATAGTAGTTTATAAAATTAAAAAGAAGAAAGTGTACGTTTCAGACCCAGAAGCTGGGTTATTAGTATATAGAGAAGAACAATTTATCAAGTCATGGGATCAATCTAATGGTAAAGATTCTCCTAGAGGAATTGCCCTTATCTTAGAACCAACACCAGCTTTTTATACAGAAAAAGGAGATGAAGATAAGAGAACGAATTTTTATCAATTATTGGCTTACCTAAAACCGTACAAGAATTATTTAGTTCAACTTACGATTGCAATGCTTACTGCAAGCATATTAAGTCTAATTTTACCATTTTTGTCTCAATCTGTTGTTGACAAAGGCATTGGCACAAATAATCTATCATTTGTTGTAATGATGCTTATAGCCCAAGTAGCTTTGGTCCTAGGTCAGATGGCAAACAATTTAATTCGCTCGTGGTTAATGCTTCACATGACATCCAGAATTAGTATCTCGTTAATATCTAATTTTCTCTCAAAACTTATGAGATTACCTATTTCTTTCTTTGATTCTAGGAAATTAGGGGATATTATGCAAAGAATAGGGGATTTTGGAAGAATCCAAAGTTTTCTGACAGAGTCTATGTTAAATATGGTAATGGCAATAGTTACTTTCATAATTTATGGATGTGTAATTGGGGGATATAATATAAAAATATTGGGTGTTTTTTTATTTGGCAGCCTTTTATACGTTTTGTGGATATTGGTATTTATGAAGCGCAGACGTAAACTTGATTATATGCGTTTCCAGGAAGCATCTAATAATCAAAGCAGCATCGTACAGTTAATAACAGGTATGCAAGATATTAAACTGAATAATTGCGAAAAACAAAAACGTTGGGAATGGGAACGGATTCAAGCCCGATTATTTCATGTCTCAGTGAAAGGTCTGTTATTAGGACAAACACAAGATGTTGGAGGAACTTTTATAGACCAGATTAAAAATGTGGTAATATCTTTTATAGCTGCACGTTCTGTGATAGATGGCAGTATGACCTTGGGTATGATGACCGCTTTGCAATATATAATTGGACAGTTAAATGCACCTCTTTCTCAATTTATACAATTTGTACAAAGTACTCAAGATGCAAAAATTTCTTTGGAGAGATTGGGAGAGGTACAAGAGAAAGAAGATGAAGAACCTGTGGATAAAAATTTTATTTTAGAGGTACCCAATGATGTTGAAATAATTTTTAAAGACGTGACATACCAATATGATGGTCCTCACTCTCCTAAAGCCCTCAAAAATGTCTCACTAACAATACCATCAAATAAGGTGACAGCAATAGTTGGAACATCAGGAAGCGGTAAATCTACTATAGTGAAAATGATGTTAGGATTCTACCAACCTGTTAAAGGTGAAATCCTTTTATGTGGTAAGAATTTATCACTTTATAGCCCTTCCGCATGGAGAAAAACATGTGGTTCCGTGATGCAAGATGGATATATCTTTTCTGATACCATTGCTAATAATATTGGAGTGAGTGACGAAAGACCTAATATGGAAAAAATTAATTATGCTGCAGAGATAGCAAATATCAATGATTTTATAGAAAGTTTGCCCCTTGGGTATAATACGAAAATTGGTTCTGATGGAATGGGGCTAAGCTCTGGTCAAAAGCAGAGAATTTTAATTGCTCGAGCGGCTTATAAAAATGCAAAAATGCTATTCTTTGACGAAGCAACAAACTCTTTAGATGCCAATAATGAAAGGACTATTATGGAAAGGCTTAAAAAAATGTTTTATAATAAAACGGTTGTTGTAGTTGCCCATCGCTTATCTACTGTTAAAAATGCAGATAATATAATAGTTATGGCACATGGTTCTATTGTTGAACAAGGTAAGCATAGTGAACTGATAGCAAAACAAGGCTATTATTATAAGTTAGTTAAAAATCAATTGGAATTAGATAATTAAGGGAAAGATAATGCCAGATATAAATAATTTTTATAGTGAAGAAGCCCAATCAATTATGGGAAAGGCCCCTTCTTGGGTTGTAAGATGGGGCGTAACGTTTTTTTTTATTATTTTTGTTGGTTTTTTATTGGGATGTTACTTTGTTAAGTATCCTGATATTATCTCTGCTCCCATTCAAATAACAACCTATAATCCGCCAGTAGATTTAATTTCTCGGTATGATGGATTGATTGATACAATGTGTTGCAAGGACGGCGAACAAGTGAAACAAGGTGATGTAATAGCAATTCTCGCAAGCACAGCTAAGTGGAACGATGTAAACTTTGTATCTCAAAAGTGCAATGTTCTTTCTAAAGCATACTATCCAGAGGCTGTTAAGGAAAAATGGATTGATAATGATTATAACTTAGGTGAAATACAAGTAGCTTTTACTTCTTTTCAAAAGGAAATTAGAAGCTTTCGCCATTTTCTTACAAAGAAACATATCGAACAAAAAAAACAATTATTAACGATGCAACTTGTAAATAGTCGTGATAATTATGAAAGAAAGAAAGAACAGTATTATTATTCAAGTCAAGATTTGGCACTACAAAAACAGTTGTTTACAAGGGATTCAATATTATTTAAAGAGAAAGCTATTTCCTCTGTTAATTATGAGACCTCTTTACAACAACTAAAACAGAAGCAAAAAATACAATCAGGTGCTCATGCAGAACTAACTTCAAGTGCATTGCAAATCCTACAATTAGAACAGCAAATTTCAGAACTTAACATTCAAAAAGATGATGAGATGTCTGAACATCTTCGGACTTTAGATCAAAGTATTCAGCAATTGAAAACTGAAATTTTAAAATGGATGCAGACATATGCTATTGTAGCACCGATATCAGGTCGAATTACTTTCATTAACTATTGGAATAAATATCAAAATATCAAAATAGGTGATAAGTTAGCAAGTATTATACCTCGAGGGAATGATCAAATAATTGGTCGTATTCAAATTCCTTCATCAGGTTTTGGTAAAGTTAAAATTGGACAAAGAGTTAACATTAAACTAAATGGATACCCCTATATGGAATTTGGTGTGTTGAATTGTGAGATTAAATCATTATCTGCTGTTCCTGAACAAATAGTCCATTCAGAAGGTAAATCGATAGTCTATGTAGCTGAAGTATCATTGCATAACCATTTAATTACTTCATATGGTAAGGAAATACCGATGATTCAACAGATGGATGGAACAGCGGAAATTGTAACAGAAGAAATGAGATTAATCTCTCGTTTCTTTAATCCAATTATTTCAATCTTCAAAAATTGAAAGTTATGCATAAAATTATCAGTTTCTTTCTATTTATATTATCTTGTCAAACCTTATATTCTCAAGAAAAAAAATGGAGCTTGATGGATTGTATAACTTATGCTGAAGAGCATAATGTTGATGTTAAAAGCAAAAAATTAGATATTGAAAGCAAAAAAATTAACTTATCAGAAGCGAAATGGGCTTTTGCTCCAAATATAGTTTTAAAAAACAACTATTCGTTATCACAAGGACGTGTTTTGGACCCAACAACATATGATTTTATAGAAAACCAAACTGTCCAAGGCAATAATACTGTTATAACAGCTTCAATAGATTTATTTGATGGTTTTAAAAAAAGTAATATATTTCAAAGAGAGAAGTTAAATTTTAGCTCCACATTATATAGTCTGGAGAAGGTAAAGTATGATTTAAGGCTAAATATCACAGCTTATTATCTTCAGGTACTATTGGCTTATGAAAACATAAAAATTTGTGAGCAGATACTGAATTCACTCAAAACTCAGAAAGAAAAGGTGAGCGATATGTTTAGGATTGGTAAAGTTACTAAAGCTGATTTTTCGCAAGTTGAGACCCAACTTGCTAATGCAGAAACTAATTTATTGAAAGCCAAGAATGAATTATATATTGCTAAATTAAATATCTGTAGGCTAATTGATTTTGATAATTTTAAGAATTTTGAAGCTGAACCTGATGATTTTGAGAAGCCTGATGACCTTCCTAAATTATCTGAAGTTATAGAAGCTATATGTTTTTCTCCCGAAATAAAAAAAGCGAAAGTTTTGATTGAAATACGAAAGCGTGACGTAACTATAGCTAAATCACAATATTATCCAATTGTTACATTAAATGCATCATTAGCATCTAGTTTTTCTAGTGCTAGGGGGAAAACGATATATAATAATGATGGCACATCTTATCAGAAGATATATCCATTTATAAACCAATATAGAGATAATTTAAGTAATTTTTTTACCCTTAGTGTAAATATTCCTATATTTAATCGCTATGCAACCAGAAAAAATGTACAAAGAAGCAAATTGGCATTAACGCAGGCAGAATATTTATTAAGGTCAGCTGAATCTAATTCTAAATATGAAGTTAATAAAGCATATTTAGATTTGCAAAATTACTGGCAAATTTTTAATTCTACATCTAAATATTTATCATCTTCCATAGTTGCATTGGAGGAGATTGAGAAAAAATATTTATTAGGTGCAGCAACTATAGTAGATTATAATACTGTATTAAATCAATATATAGATGCATCTACAAAATATTCTCAAGCAAAATACAGATATGTATATCAAACAAAAATAATTAAATTTTATTTTGGACTTATAAATTAATCTTACAGTTTAAAGTAAAAATATGAGCATCGGCAGTTTCATTTTTCTTTCAAGTCATGAGTTATATCCTCAGTGTTATTTTAACCCAAGTTTAACACTCACTTTCGCCTAATCTAACTGTCACCGTTCTTTTATCATTTTTCTTATGGGCTCTGTGTCCTACAAATTTTATTCTTTTTGAATGGTGAGTGTTTTAAGTCCAACTTATCGTATATTTGTTTTGCTTGCTTCGAAGGACTACTACATTGGCGCATCTCGATGGTTTCACCTAATGGATTCTTCCCTTTTGTGGTGACGAGCTTTTGGGTACTCATACGTCGTACTATCTCGGTCCAGTAACAAGATTCTCCTTCTCGTTTTAATTGACAACGGATGGTGTTTACCACCCAGTAGGCTAATAAACCGAAGAAGAGGTGTGCGTCACTTCGCTCATCTTTCTGATGATAGATAGGACGGAGGTTGAGATCATTCTTTAGTTGTCTGTTCGTACATTCTATCTCGCGAATGAGATTGTAGTATTCCCATGTCACACGCTCAGAAAGTGTCCTGACATTGCTGCGGAGGAAATAGACTCCGTGACCAGATTCCATTGCCGAGAGGTCATTTATCTCCCAGTCTACACGCAGCATCTCCTTGAGTTTCTTCTCATTTTTTATGTAGCTTATCTGGTAGAACTTCGCTATAGAAGGGTACTTCTGTATGGCACATCCTGTACGTTCAACAACCTTTTCATAGGTTTTTGTTCCACCTTTCTTGGAGATTCCTTCGTTTATCCTCTGCAGTTCCATCTCAAAACGCTCTCTCCAAACCCTGTTCATGGACGACTCTGTCATAACTTTCGAAGGAGATGTTATTTCGAGATAATAATTCTCATCATCCTCTGTCTTAACCTCTTTCAGCGTTATCTTTTTCCGACGGGCATCCATAACCGTAACGCTCTTATTATCATCACTGAGCGTATAGTCTTTCATTTTCGTACGGGATACGCAGAGATAATTGTAAACCTTTTTCTTTATTAGCTCCAAGTTCTCTTCCGTGGCAACACCAGCATCCATGACAACAAGCGTATCCTTTGTTCTTGATTGATTCCTCTTTGCCAGCGTATCAATCATATTGGGTAGAGACTTGGGATCTGCTGTATTACCCTCTAAGATAGAAGAATAACGTATAAAAGCTTCTTGATTGATACATAATGCAAGTACAAGTAGCTTACAGTCAGAGCGTTTCTTTTGAACGACCGAACTTGGCTTTATCGCTATTACGCTTACTACCCTCGAAATAGAAGTTGGTTAAGTCGAAGAGCATCAACTTGTTGTCTATATTAAAGAGATTGTCAGTAACGCTACACAAATGACGCTCTAACTGTTCCTTTAGTTCATATAATTTGTCTGTGATTTTATACAGAGAATTGATTCCTGGTGTCCAGCCAGGAGCTCCACTATAAAGTTCGCCAGCAGCCGAGTTATCGCGCAAATAATAATAAGATGAACGTTCAGAAACAGCATATACCGTGCGAACAATCAATGCTGACAAAGCCGTGTGTATTGCATTCTCCGTTCAGCCGTTTTTGCGCAGAAAATCCTCTAACTGCAGCTTGTCTATTGTCTGCTTGCAGAGCCACTCTGCATCAACATTCCTTGCGTCAGTATAGTTTGCCGTCTCAAGGTCAATATAGTTCTCGTATTTTCTCAGCGACTTCTGCTCTTCCTTATTAAACCGATCGATTCCACCTTCTTTCTCCATACGAATCCACCATTCGTCAGCCTTTGCCTGTTCAATAGGAGTAAGCCCGTCAAGGTGTTCTATGAAAAGCGAGGGTGTACTTCTGTTTTTGAAGCGTTCGGTAAGTGCGTATGCTATTTTTCGAACCTGTACAACAGTAAGTGAAGGTTCGAACCCGATATTCAACAGAATTAGCGAATGTACATGACCCTGCACATCACGATATGACTCCTTGATGCGATAATAAGGAGCCATGTCGCCTGTGGCAGGGTTGAATCGTGTCTGTACATTTGCGTGCATGAGTGCAAAGTAACAAAATAATTTTGATACGACTGTGTCCTACAAATCAGATTTTACTCCTCGTTACAATACCCTATACTTGATTATCAATCATTTACCAAATTGATACTACACAAAATATCCCGAAAATTTATGAAAAATAATTTTGCCGGTTAAACTTGGGTTAGAGTAATAAGCAGATAACTGTAAATTAAGTCATTGTAAAAATAAACAAATATTGGAATATCCCTATCTTATTTCAATTACTGACAGTCAGAAAAGATTACATTTATTCGGCTTCTCATAGTAATTATTCACTCCTCCTCTACAATCTATACAACATTTCCTGAATTTGCATTGGCGACAATCTTCTACATCTTCTTTCTTGATATTCGACAAAAAATGATATGTTTTATTAGACAAAACATCTATTAAAGAAGTGTTACTTATATTGCCATAAATAACTGAAGTTGAGGGGCAATTACGTATATTTCCTTTGACATCAATTGATATTTTTTTCCAAAGGCAGGTATTTCCTAAACAGTATTTTGCATATGAGTCAATATTAATGCTAAAAAGATTTTCACTAATTAGTCCACAATCATTTGAATTGGTAATCTTATTTTTATTAAATATTATTTTATTATCTAATGTATGTAAATCCATTGAATTCATTACTACAAGTCTCGATATATGAAAAGGGTAAGATGCTAATATGTGAGTATATGCTGAAATATTTGTTTTTTTATCATGATTAAAAACCACCTCTATATTGAAATATCCGTAACTTATAACATCCTTTATTATTTTTTTTAATTTTTCCGCACTACAAATAAAAAAAAGCCTCAACTGAATAAAATGTGAAATTCTCCTACTTGGAAGTGTTGATAGAACATTATGAAGATCTTTGATTGAGTTTACATCTATTATTAGAGATTCGAATGGAAAAGGGATTCCCCATTCCTTGAAACTATACGAAGAAAATGTTGTCGGGAATCTAGTGATTATTGCCATACCATTATTAACCATATAATCGACAAGTTCTTGGTCATATATACGTGGAATATTTATCTCCTCATATTTGACTTCTTCTTCTCCTATAATAAATACTGAAGATGATTCTAAAATTTTTCCCCATTCGATAGGTATTTCTGAATATGAATTTTCTTCTATATCCATAATAAGATATTCGGATAATCCAGAAGTTATAATAACACTAGGTAAAATACTAAAATACATCATAAATTTTACTATTTATACATGATGAATCTGCTTCACATAAAACATGCTGTTCGTATGGATGAAATACAGTTTCTCTATTTAGAAACACAGATTCTTGCTCTTTTGCTTTTATGCCTCTTAAATTTGAAAACGCTAACGGTAGTTTTCCACATTTAGTTAATCTATCTAACTCGTTCATCTATTTTAATTAATTGTTCTGCAATAAATCTCTCCATGCATTGCCCAGTTCTCCTAGAATAACCAGCAATTTGTCCCACTGGATTAATCTCTAAAAAATAGAAGTCACCATCTGGAGTTACGATCATATCTATACTGCCAGTATTTAATTCAACATTTTTTAAAAAAGATATAAGTTGTTTTTCTATATTTCGAGGTAATTTATATGGTACTAGCTTGCTTCCTCTTAAATTCTCTGTAACCCTAGAATCTATCTGAGTTATCTCATTATGTTGTGACATTAATGCAGTTGAAAAAAACTTGTTATTAAAATAAAAAATTCTCAATTCAAACGCCTTTGGAAGATATTCTTGAAAAAGTGAATTTGAGAAAGTACTTGCAGTTGAAGCTCTAATGTCATCAATATTAATTATTTTTGTAAATATTGGATTGAATGTAATACCATCAGATGATGTAACAGGTAAATAGTTGCCTATTGCTTTTGTTATGACCCTATTATTATGCGACTTCACAAATCTTATAAGTTGTTTTTTTTCAGTCGTCACTATTGTGTCGGGAACACGAAGTCCCACACGCTTGGCTTCTTTTAGCATTAGTAATTTATTTATAGCGACTCTTTTTGGTGAAGGAAACCAAACCGCATCTTTTAACTCTTCGAATAACAAATTACGTATCTCGATAGATTCGTTGAATAAGTTAGAAACTATGGCTTCATTTAGAATCTTGTCCTTTGATATTTGAAATTGATACGGGTACTGCCATCGCCGATATAAAACAACAGAAATATTTTTTAGAGATATGCCATTTAAAAAAATATCATCGATGGTATATTCAAATTTTACATTTCCTCTCATCAAACTTTCCCCTGTCAAAACAAGATAATCTGCATTGTAAAATTCAAGCCAATTTATTATTTCAATATGAGAGAAATCTCCTGTGTCTGAGTTTAAAATCAAAATCATTTTATTATATAATTTGGTAGTAATGGTAAACCTAACTCATTCATTAAACTATCTGATAACCATTTATCTTCTTGTTTAACATAAGGTTCTTTCAGCCAGCTCTTAAATGCTGTGTTAAAAATTGTACGATGTTCACATACTACATAATATTTGTCTAGAATAAGCATGCATGTCGACGATGAAAGCCTTCCCTTTTTAACTTCGGATATTAACATTTGTCTTAAATGTCTATTTAAACGTCTCGGATTATGAAGAAAAATAGCTAATAATGATGCATTTATAGACTCTTTATGTAAATACGTTTCACCAAGCACTTTTCCATCGATCCACCCATATTTTTTTATAATTTCTATTGCCCGTTGAAAATTAATTGAATCTACAGAGAAGAGAAATGCCCTCACATCCGCCTTTTTTTTAAATTGGTGTAATGAAGAATCTCTGACTCCTTGGTCTAATCCGTACATTTCTGAAAGGACTAATGCTATACTGTCTGTAGGAATATTAGAGCAAGATGTAAGAGGTACTTTGGGAGAGAGGGAGTAAGAGCAAAAAAGAATTAAAAAAAATAGAAGAGTAGCAATTTTTTTATTTTTCATATAAAACTAAACAAAATTTTCCTTTTACCATTCCTAAATAAAAATAGTAAAAGGAAATTCCTACCACAATATGGGTTACTTTTACTTAATAAGCCCTTCTGAAAATGAATTTATCAAACTATCACCTGGTTCAGGAAATGTAACAACAATCGGCTCTCCTTTTCCCACCTGACCTTCTGGATACTCATTCTCTACAATAACTCCGACTTCTACCATTTCTGTAGTTGTCGTTCCTCCCACAATTTGAGACATTTTAGCTTTCTTTATTTCTTTCATTTGGAAAACATATGACTTAATGGCTACTTCTCAATATGATAGGCTTTGCCTCTCCCATTTTATTATGCCACAAATATACAAAAAATATTATTAAATAATTATATATAGCTAACCAAGATACATTATTTTAATAATATTTAATAAATGAGATACTTTTGCAGCGTTATACTTAACAATAGTTTACTCATATTCTAAAAGTGTAATCCAGATTTCCTCGTTTTTCCTTTGACATCCCACTTTACCCAATTCCCAATTAATCTCATTATATACCTATAATTTAGCAGTTCAATAGTAATATTCATCATTAAAATTATCAAGCAATGGAATCAAACAGCAATGACAATTACGTGCTGGTCTTGGAAGACCGCACGGAAGTAAAGAACGAAAAGGAAGCAAGGAAAGCTCTCCGTAGTTTCTGGTATTGACGACAAGGGAAACCTTAAAACCACTGAGGCAATCGCTGCCAATCAGGCAGCGTTCTTGAAGTTTAACAACAAGGACTGACTGCTGAAGAACTTCATGGCCAACTTCCTCAAACAGTTCAATAATCCGACTCATTTCGGGTTGTACAAGATATTGGCAGACAATGTGGAGCAGAGCGTGGACAATCTGCGCACCATGCTACAAAGCCGTGAAAAGCCAGAAAGCAAACAGCAACTGGCTGAGATGGGCATTCCTTTTGAGGACTATCTGCCCCAGCAGAAGAATGCCACCGCTATCGACTCCGAAAAGGTGGATTGGAAGATGCTCAACGATCTCGGTCTTTCCCGTGAGCGATTGGAGCAGAATGGAGAATTGGAAAAGATGCTCAATTGGCAGAAGAGCAATCTCATCACAATTGCTGTTCCTATCGGCGGCACCACCATCTACACTGAAGCACGCCTTGCGTTCCGTACGGACGATAACGGCAATATCGGTTTGGCAATTCATCCCTTGAGAAAAAAAACACAGCTTGACTTTCCCTATATGGGTTACAAGTTCTCTCCCGAAGAAAAGGAGCAACTCCTTGCTATGGGCAATCTTGGCAAGACCATTGAGGTAACACCTAAGAATGGAGAGCCTTTCTCTGCCTACGTATCTATCGATCCGCAGACGAATGAAATCATAGCCCTGCGTGCTGATCGTGTGAACATCCCTAAGGAAATCAAGGGTGTAACGCTCTCTGATGCCCAGTACAAAGAACTTGTGGAAGGCAAAGCCGTGAAGGTGGAAGGAATGACTGCCAAGACTTTAAGTGAACGCTTCGGCAAGGTACTTCAGCAACGTCAGTCTATGACTATCAATCGTAATGACAAATCCACCTCTATCTCCACACAGATGGACAGTCTTATCCCTGCAAGCAAGATTTCAAACCTCACACAAGGTATATTCGTAGGTGCGGTATCCGACAACTTCGACGAACGTATCGAACAAAAGATTTTCCACGCAGAGATTGTGGTGGACAGTGCCAAGGTCTCTGAGGAGATGAAAGCCAACCAGCCAATACCAACAATAGCAGACTTTACAAACGAAGATGGTTCCGACAATCTCAAAGAGACTATCGAAGTCAATTATAAATGTATCAAGCAGGACATTTTCGCCTTAGTTGACAACGAATTTGCCCGAATTAAAGCCGATCCTATTCTCAAACATTTGATAAAGAATGACAAATAATCGATACTGTATTTCTTACACTTAGGACATTTACAGAAAAACATGAATCCCTAAAAAACAATGTTTTGATTGATCTAAACTCTAAATTCCATTACTGAAATATATGACTTCATTAATGCCAGGTTCTAAAAATACAGCGAAGAACGATACTATAAACAGCACTTAAACCTTTATGATGAATTATTTCACTCAAATTATACCATAATAAAAATGATTTAGGAGTTAATTGTCCCTAAGCGTTGAAACATTATCGGGCGAAAAAACACTATCAGCGGCTGGTAATCGCACTACATACGACTTGGTACTAATTGTATAAGTTTGTTCTCTTTAAGTATACAAATAGAAGAAAGATAGATTTGCTATTTTAAATCTATAATCTTATCGAACTTCCCTTTTAATAGGTTGTTATGAGATACCATTATAATAGATAGATCTGGATAAGCTTCAAATATATTATGTAGTATGATGTTTTCCGACACCCTATCTAATGCACTCATAGATTCATCTAATATCAATATAGGACACTTTTTTAGATGTGCAAAAAATAAATATCGAGATAGTAAAATACGTTGTTTTTGACCTCCAGAAAGGTTATTTCCATTCTCACTAATAATACTGTCTAAACGATTACTTTTCGCTTTTAATACAACATCGAGTCCCGTGACCTTGATAATTTTCTGAATGTCTTGCTTATTGTAAGTACATCCCAATACTATATTAAATAATACAGTGTCATTAAATAACAAAGTATCTTGAGGAGAATATATAATTTGTTTTGAAAATTCTTGAGGTGAAATTGTGTTGTCATCGTAATAAAACTTTGTTTCTTTCGCTGGGGGCAAAATTCCAGCCAAAATTTCCAGTATTGTACTTTTGCCAGATCCACTGCTCCCCATAATTAACACATGTTCCCCCCGATTCAGTTTCAAATTCACATTATTGTTATTTAAAGCCGGAACTTCTCTTGATAATTTTTCATCAGGTCGTATATTCTGAATTTTTACGCTATTCCAATGACTGCTATTTTCATGTTTATGCGTATCTACTTTTCTGTCAAAACAAACAATAAAAGATTTGATATTCACATCTGTATCAGTTGCGAGTGTATTTATCCATGTAAACTCCTTAAATAAACCTGTATATATAGAGATGTACGAAAAAAGTGCCACTAAACTCCCTAAGTATTGATTAGATGGGAGGCTTGAGTTTTTTATAATGAATCCAATAATAAGTATTATTGTCATAAATATCAGGATAACATCAACACTTACAAGTTTGGTTATAGTTATAGTATTGGATTTATAATAATGCTCTTTTGTTAAGAGGACTCTTCTTCTGAGGACTGAATCAATTGGTTGGAATAGATTTAGGGAGACAATGGTAGATAGATTTCTTAACAAATCAGCAAAAAAAGAAAATACAATATGTTCTTTGTCCAGTAATTTCTTTTGTGACATAGAATAACGTTTATCTAAAAGAATTGTTAAGTAGAAGGCTAATGCTCCCAAAAGAACAGCAAGGATGCCAAGGAAAACAGAAAAACAGCCTATAGCAACAATTGATAAAATAAGCCTGAATAATACTTCTATGTAATGAAACTGGTCATTAAAATAATCACGACATCCATCACATGACTTTCTAAGTCGACTTAATTCGTTTCCCGTATGTTTTTCTGTCTTGAGATATAGTTGGTTTTCAGTATAGAGTGAATAATATGCAGAAGAAAGATATTCTTGGTATATCATAAATGATATTTTCCTCTGCAAATAATATGCAGGAATAAATAGTAACCATTCTATGATTTTAATACAGAAAGAGAAAGTAAAGAATTTGTATATGTGTTGGTGTAGAGATACCGTATTCTCAATATTGTCTATGAATGTCTTGAATATCAAAGGTTGTGTCATAGAAATAGAAATTGCAGATAATAGTAGAATATAGATTATAACTTGAAGTATTCTATGTCCGGTAAAACACTTCCATTCAAATCTTATAAGAGAAATATAAGCATGTTTACTCATTCTTATCGTCTTTGTTTTTTTCCTGTAATGGTACGGTGTATACTATCTACATTTTTGTATAAATCTGGATAATATTCTGTCGATATATTATCCCTCCAATATGACCTAATAATGCTATTTGAAATGACGTTTTTTTCAGAAACATATTCTAAAATCAATTTGTTCTCACTTACATACAATAAGCAATCTTCAATCCCCATACATCCAAGTAAAACATTTTCAATGACAGAGCAGTCAATTCTGATCCCATTGTATTTAATAATCTCCTTACTTCTTCCTATCAAATACAGTTTATTTTGTTTGTCGTATCCCACACTGTCTCCTGTAGGTATTATTTCATTTGTTAATAAATTTAATATACTAAGGTCGTATTCTCCTACCTCATTTAAGGACACTTCATATGTATAAATCGGAAGTGGTGACGCGAGATTATATAAAGTCTCCTCTGCTACTTCTTTTGATTCGAAATTTGAAACAAAAATTGCTGATGGAATCTCTGTAAGCCCATAGCGATTAGATATCAATATGTTTTTATTATGGGCATAAATGTTCTCAATCAATTTCTTACTTGGTTTATCTGTACCTAATCCTATATGTTGAATCTTATCAAGAAAACTTCCATGAAGGAGTTCTATTGATTTCTCTACTATAAACGGAGACGCCAAGATGCTATTTATTCGTTTTTCGCCACAACTGTGTATTGTTTTAATTATATCCAAGATAGAGAATGTATCTGGAAAGTATGAATGCACGCCATATATAAGCATTTCTATTAAAGAAGAAAAACCAAACGAGTGATTTAGCGGACAACATAACAAGAAACGTTTATACCTACCTAAATAATCGTTCATCGGCTTATACCGTTTAATTGCTTCGCAGATGAAAAAAAATGACAGACTTGTATTCTCCACAACATGAGGGATACTTGTTGTCCCACTAGAATTGAAAAAGAAAGAATAAGATTCTTTAGTCGAAAAATATTTATCGACTGTGATCGTTTGTCGGTTTTCTATTATGGAGTCAATGATCTGTTCGTCAAATACTTTTATACTTTTATCTTTTGGCAAGAAAAGATAAGATGGTATTCCTAATTGAATCCCTGCTAGTTGTAAAATTACAAAAGAAATTGGGTCCGAACAATTATTGCAAAAAGCCGGAATTTGTTTCTCAAACAAAAAACTCGTGATTAGATTTACTCGGCTATGGATCTCGCCATAGCTTAGTTCCACGTTCCGATATGAAATGCATGGCTTCAGTGCATTCGAGATTAAGCTCTCTTCAATAAGATGCCATAATCTATTTACTTTTGTTGTAAGCATAAAATAATTCACATTTTGAGCATATAGGCATTAGCCTGTTGTTTATAGCACGTCTAAATCGTTCAAAGTTACCTCCATTCCATAAGTTCTCTATAGATTGGTTGTTAAGGTTTCCAACCGTTAATTCCGGATACTTCTTACAAGGACAAATATCTCCATTAGGGAGTATGTCTATACGTTGAGAATAAGACAGGCACATCTGTGAAGACGTTTTTAAAATATCTTCGCCATTTAGATAATCTACTAAATCTTTTTCTTCTAAACTGGGGTTGTAATGAATCATAAATGGGTATTCTTGTTCATTTATCTCTTTAAGGGCTTTCTTCAAGTTATGAATGAGAACACTTGATATTCTAAAATCGAAAGAATGCCAAGAATAATTCTTTTTCAGAACTGTTTGTCCACAACAAATATCTTTAAACGTCTCTTCAAAAAATATGTCCATGGAAGAGGCAGCCGTCGGATTTATGAACCAAGGGAAATTAAGGTATAGGGAATCAATGAGAGTATCCTTGTACGAATCACAGTAAGCTACTAAATGCGGAATGAGAGGGTCTGAAACGACTGTTTCTACGGATAAGAAGCCCTTGTATTTCCCGATAGACTTTAAACGAGAGAAGACATGCAGAGCTTCTATTGTTTGCAAATACATCCCTTTGCCTCTAATTGCATCATGTTGTTCTAAAAAGCCTTCGATACTAAATAATAACGTGACACGCTCTCCCAGTCTACACAAGGAATCAGACAATTTTGTAATATTGACCCCATTGGTACAAATCACGACATCTCTATCAAATTCACAAATCAAGCTACATAATTCATCCCACCTCTTGTAAATGGTTGGTTCTCCTCCCCAAAGATATATTGGAGCTTTTGTTGATTTGGTAAATGTTAGCAAATCTAAAATCATAGATAATGGGACATCTCCAAACATATCTTGTCGCTTCATATTGTGATGATAACCTGTTTCACTCCATTCAAAGCAATGTTTACACCTTAAATTACACCTATTTGTTAATTTAATTCCCACAGAACTAGGGACAGGTTCACAGTATGAAGAATTCTTTTTCCTCTCATTGAAACATCTATTACAAGTTTCAAATCTATTCTTAATGATTGATAACTGTCGAAGTTTTTTATCCATTGAAATTAAATAAGATTTAGTAGGGTGAGACATAAATTTTTGGCTGAAGCAGAGATATCAATCAATCTTTCATGAAGTCTTTCTAACTGCGTTACAATTTGATTGTAATTTAAGTTTTGTAATTCTATTGCTAAACCATTCTTCTTGCAAAAGAATCGATTTGCTTGTTCATGTTGACCGATTGTCACATCTGTAAGTAATAAAGGAGTACAAGTCATTATAGAATCAATAATTGTCATACCTCCTGGTTTGCCTACACAACACCTTGCTTTCCTATATTCATCTAATAATGGATGATAGTTGGTGTCAGGTACATAATCTCGGTTTATAGGATAAGGGAAATTACAACTTTCTCCTTGGTTATATAAAATCTTATTCCCAGTTATTTGAGGATCATCATTAGTCAATGCTACAATCAAATTCTCTTTGGTCTGGGTTTGTAAAGTTCTTATTTGATTACGATCTATCAAATTCCAACCACCACCTTGTACAAGTATTCCTCTCCTTTCCTTATAATCAGTAATTTTAATTTCATTATTTAGAGTGTAAATATTCTCTCCAAGGGCATAGAGTGTGGTTGTATTGGTTGCTTCGTCCTCAATTTGAGGAGCCCACAATGTTGAATGATAAGCATCCATGACTACGTTGATTATAACACTCTTTTTTACTTTTACTTGAGTCAAAAGCTCATAATGCCAAATACCTGAGAAGCATATATATGTTACATGCTCCTTATCAAGATACCTATTAAGAATGCTTTTTGTCGTAGTAGAAAAAGTAGGCTGTTTGTTATTATCATATGCATAGGAGATTTCAGCTATTCTAGGATTTTTTTGAAACAACATTGCCCTTTCCTTATTATTGGTTTCATAAAAATCCTCCCATACAAGCATTTCAGTATCCACGCTGTGAGAGCGCATATACTTATAGGTATACACCGCCGGGATATAAGTCCCAAGTCCACATTTTGCAGTAAGGATAACTATCTTCACTTCGTAATTACTTTATCTATTAACTTACACCAACCAGCTACTGTATGCATGTCTTTTGTGCACAGTCCCGTAATGTCGATTTTACAATCATACTTATTCTCAAGTTCTACAATGAACATTACCATATTAAGAGAGGTCATTCCCATATCGGTAATATTTGACAATTTATTATCTCATTAATTGATTTTTCAGAGATAGGCTCTTCTAAAATCTCAAGCACAATTTGTGCAATTTCTTGTTGTCGTGACATAATTATAATCGATTTAATTCTTCAATGTTTTTCTCCACTTTATTGAATTTCTGTTTACCAAAGCTATAGCTGAAGCGCAGAATGACTTTACGGCTTTCTCCATATCCCCACGATGAGAGGTTCAGGGCATCTTTTACTCCATAACTATCCCAACGTTCTGTATGTAAAATGTCGGTCATCAGTAATGAAAGTCGAATGCGATTCTCAAGCCAACTCTTATTGAAGCCCAAATCAAGGCTTCCTGTAGGCTTGCTAATCTCATAACTTCCTCCTTGGCGTTTGAGTAATATCGTCCGGAGAGTTCAAAGTTTATGCCCCAAGGCAGAAGAATGTTATTGCTTGCCGAGAGGGAACAGGATGGACGCTTGTATTCTTGTTTGTATCTTTCGTAATCCAACTTATTCACAAAGTAGTAAAGTCCTACGTTTGTACTGAAATCCCACCATGAAGTAAGGCGTTTAGAGAAAATCGCTTCCAATCCAACTTGCTGTTGTGTTCCGATGTTTTTCGTTGTCATTATCGTCTTGTTGTTCTCAAAAACATCTGTGAGGGAAGTGAAATAATCATCAAGTTTGTTGTAATATAAGTTCAAAGACAAACTCTTCCGTGTATAGTTCAATGTTATTTTATTGCTAATCTGTGGTTTGAGGAAGGGATTTCCTTTCCAATAGGAGAGTTCATCAAGTAGATATTCAAAGGGATTAAGATCTTCATATCGCGGTTTATCTTGCCGTCTGCTGTATAAAAGGGCCAATTTATTCTCCTCATTGAACGTATATGATACAGACATATTAGGGAATAAACGCAATTTTTTCCTATTGTTTTCTTCTGCTTTGTGATTGGTATAAGCATTTAGCTTGTTGTGGGTGTACATGTATTCCATACGCAGGCCTGCACTTAACTCCAATTTATTCCAAGTGTGCGTATATTGTGTGTAGCCTTCAATATTATGTTCATTGTAATCAAATTTGTTTGAGCGTTGCAGGTCAATAGTCCCATTTCTCTTGAAGAGGAAGGTGTTGTTGCTTTTGATAAGCGAAGTCTTTATGCCTGCAAGCCACTCGTTCCGCGCATTAGGATTATACTTATAGTCTACTAACAAGGCATAAATGTCTATGTCTTTATCGGGCTGAGAGTAAAACAAATCAGAACGAACAAGCTTGTTCATCGGTGAAAAATAATCATTAGGCTGCTCGCATCGGGCTTTACCATCAAAGTGGGTCCAGTCTGCCGAAAGCGACAACTGCTGTTTTTCGGAGGGTCGGTACAGGTAGTTCATGCTGTTACTGTATCGAACTGTTTTCTGCTCTACATAGTTGTTGCGTGCTTTCAAGATGCCATCTAATGCGGAAGTTCCTTTATACACCCTTGTCGTTGTCTCTGTCAAGCCAGGCCCAACAAGCAAGTTCACCGTGCTGTTCAAGAACAATTTACTCTTCTGATTGAGCTGCCAGGAAAAGTCAATGCCTGCCGAATGCGTGTTTCGTTTATCAGTATCTATGGTTTCAGATAAACTTTTATCTCCATTCTGAATTTTTTCATAGCCATAATCCATGGCATGATGTCCTATACTGTGGTTGTAATTCAATCCCAATTGCCATTTATTCGTGTTATAGGATAATGCGATGTCAGAGTTCTGTCTCACGTTTTCCCAATAGGCAATGCTGTGCGAAGTTGTTAGGAAAAAGCCCGATTTCTCCGTGGTTTTCAAGATGATATTAATAATTCCTCCGGCTCCATCGGCCCCAAAACTCGCATTAGGATTGGGCGAAGTTTCTATCTTGGAGATTTTCGATGAAGGCAGAGAGCGCAGATAAGCCGACAGCTCTTCACCTTGCAACATCAGTTTCTTTCCATTGACATATAAGGCAGTTCCTCCGAGTGATGCCAAGGAAATGTCGCCTTTGCTGTTTACAGAAATGCCGGGAGAATGCTTCAAAACATCCAGTGCATCTCCGATATCCGTAAGATAAGATTGCGCCACGTTAATCTGTATTTTCCCGTTAGACGAACTTGTCATCGGCCGAGATTTCCGTGCTGTTATGACTACATTTTTCAATACGATTTCATCCGGTTCTAATTGCATGTCGGGAATTTTCGCGTTTTCACGGATAGTGATTTCCTTTTTAATCTCTTTGTAACCCAACATTCTTACGCATAAAAGGAATTTTCCTATCCGTAATGGAAACGAAAACTTTCCGTTTCCGTCGGTGAGTGTTGTCTCTGCAAGAATGCTGTCAGGTTGGGTAAACAACATGACGATTGCTGCGTCGGCTCCTTGGTTATACTCATCTAAAATTCTTCCACTTATTTTATTCTGGGCATTTACAGATATGGCATAGCCTATTCCGATACAGAGTAGGAATTTTTTTATAAAAAAATTACTCATAGCTATCAATTTTTAATAGTGATGTATTTAAGAGTTTGTTAAAATATTCAATGTCATATTCTGTATATAATGCCTTGTTGAATGCATACTCAATAAAAACGGCGTTTTCTTTCTCTATTATATAAATCTCAAAAGGATAATATGTCATATTATCAGTATGGACAAATTTATCTGCATACTCTTCCTCTATGATGTCAACTCGATAATTTGCAGGCATTATGTTTACATAAACGCCATTAGATAATCTCAACTCTTTCTCATCTAAACCAAAAAACTTGTGATTAGATATTAGAAATCTCATAGATTGAAGTAAAGAGAAATAATAATTTCCCATATCATTTTTAAGATTATCCACTTTTACAAACTTGTCATAAGAATACAACCCTCCTGCTAAGTATCCTATAGTATCTCGAAACCTTCGATTTGTTATATTTCTTAAAGGGCTTGACAATAGAATTTTTTCATAGGAAAAATAATGGAAAAAGAGAAACCGAATGGCATAAAAAAAGATACAAAGTAAACTCGAGGTCTGCTTTTTTTGAATATTTCGAAGTGCTTGAACACTTTCTTTTGTTAATTTGGTTCTGTAAAGTTCTGAACAAGATGTTTCTAGTATTTGCAAAAAGTCATTTCTATCGTATTGTTTTATTCCAGACTTATGAAATGTATAAGAGAATGGAATGTTCATAGCTTCAGATAGCTTCTGCCTCCAATAATCTTTGATTATAACACTATTATTCTTCCATTGTCTTCTTTGCCATAAAGTGTAGTCTGCTATCGTATTATTCTGATTTTCGACACCTATCTTAAAATCTGAGTCCAATTGATTTTTCATCAGAGATAGTGAATATTCGTCACAAAGCAGATGGTGAATAAAAATATGTAGATGAAATTTTGTCCCAGATACAGAAGAAATAAATATTTTAACTAAAGAATTATCCTTCCTAATATCAAGAGATTGTTCATTCCTCAAAATGAAATTATTTAAAGATTCTTTATACTCTTCCTTATCTTTATAGGTGCAATGACAACTATACTTTTTGTGAGAATTATATTTGGCTATAATTAACATCAACTCATCTGTTTCTTTGACAAAAGATGCGCGTAACGAATCATTATGTAGTACAAGATTACTAACCACTTTATCTGCTTCTTCAAATGAAGAAACTTTCAACTGATAACTAAAGAATAAAACTTGTGGGGAAATACAATCTTTTGGTTGCATATGATAATCCCAACATTGTTCCTGTTCAAATGTTGCTGGAACAGCATAATACTCACTACTACTGCATTTCAGTAATGGAATTTGCGAAAAGTATTCTTTAACGTGTTCTACTGAATCTATGTGGGGAATTTTGTCTATATACTGTTTTATAATCCAGTATCTAAAAAGTCGTTCTCTATTGAAAATCAAATTTAATTTCCGCACTTCTTTCAAATAAATCGAACATGCCTCTAATTTTTTAATTGCAGATTCTTTATTATCATTACTTCCTGAAATGTTTAAGTTACTACACCTCCAATGAACCCATGCATTTGGAATTGTATACATAGAGAAGCAAGATAATAATTTAATCCATAAAAGATCATCAAAACACCAACCTAGGGGAGTATGAGGTATTTGATTGAAAGTCTCAAGAAAATTCCGTTTAAAAATACATTCTATCGCATAGCTTTCAATTTTATAACTAAGTTTCTTGTTCAAGAAGGTATCTAAGTCTGTCTCAAAGGGAAGTATATTCTCTTGTATGACATTGTCTCTTTCATCAATCTTTCTTGTCTGAAATCGATAAAAATCTGACTTATGCCCTTTTGCAAATGCAACAAATTGTTCTATACAAGTTGGAGACATTAAATCATCATCACTAAATAGCCATATCCAAGGCTCTTCACTACTTAGCGCAATGCATCGTTTCCATTGTGAAATCAAATCACAAGAACCGAGATTTGTTTTAAACCTTTTATAGGTTATTTTGTCTTGGGGAAAATCAAGAATAACGCTCTGCAAATCTTCTTTACTGGCGTCATCTCCTATATAGACATGGAAATTATCTAAAGTCTGGAGAAATATAGACATTAATGTTTTACGAAGAAACTTTCTTTTTATTGCAGGAATGATAATTGCAACCTTATAATCTTCTAAATTTTGTACTTCCATACATCTATTTTGGGGATAAAGATGAAATTGCTATTATGATGATAAGCTTCCGATTGATAATATCCTTTTCTGATAGCACTGCACACAGATGGATAAAGTAGCGTTAGGCATGCATAACATAGACTTAATGCGTATTAGTTGCAAATTTATCATTTTTCTTTCAGATGCGGAAATTTTTGATGGATTATTTTCTCTATTAGGGGTACAATCTGTACTTTTCCCGACATTTCTCTATTTATCCAGCCTTATCTCTGATTTCGGTTTGATTCATTTTATACTTATATTTTTGCAATATCACAAGGATTTACTCATAAAAATATAAGAATTATGGAATCAAACAGCAATGACAATTACGTGCTGGTCTTGGAAGACCGCACGGAAGTAAAGAACGAAAAGGAAGTGGGTAAATTGTCCGTCATTTCCAGTGTTGACGACAAGGGAATCCTTAAAACAACTGAGGCTGTCGCTGCCAACCAAGCGGCGTTCTTGAAGTTCAACAACAAGGATGGACTTCTGAAAAACTTCATGACCAACTTCCTCAAACAGTTTAATAATCCGACTCATTTCGGGTTGTACAAGGTATTGTCAGACAATGTGGAGCAGGGCGTGGACAACCTGCGTACTATGTTACAAAGCCGTGAGAAGCCTGAAAGCAAGCAGCAGCTGGCAGAGGTTGGGGTGTCCTTTGATGATTATCTGCCGCAAAAGAAGAATACCACTGCCATCGACCCCGAGAAAGTGGACTGGAAGATGCTCGACAACCTTGGACTGTCCCGTGAGAGATTGGAACAGGGCGGAGAACTGGAAAAAATGCTTAACTGGCAAAAGACCAACCTCGTAACGATTGCCGTTCCCATTGGCGACACGACCATCTACACCGAAGCCCGCCTTGCTTTCCGCACGGACGATAGCGGCAATGTCGGTTTGGCAATTCATCCTTTGAGAAAAGAACCACAGCTTGACTTTCCCTATATGGGCTACAAGTTCTCTCCCGATGAAAAGGAGCAACTCCTTGCTACGGGTAATCTTGGCAAGACCATTGAAGTAACACCTAAGAACGGAGACCCTTTCTCTGCCTACGTATCTATCGATCCGCAGACCAATGAAATCATAGCCCTGCGTGCCGACCGTGTGAACATCCCTAAGGAGATCAAGGGCGTAACGCTCTCTGATGCCCAGTACAAAGAACTTGTGGAAGGCAAAGCCGTGAAGGTGGAAGGAATGACTGCCAAGAGTGGTAAGATATTCAATGCAACCCTGCAAGTCAATGCCGAGCGAAAGGGCATTGAGTTTATCTTTGGCGACAACAAGAGTTTAAGAGAACGACAGGAACACAAACAGACACAGCAGCAAGGCATCCCACATAAGCTTTGCGGCTTAGAGTTATCAGATAAACAGCGTGAAGCCTTGGATAGCGGTCGCACACTATATCTAAAGAATATGGTGGATAAACAAGGGCAACCTTTCAACGCGTACGTTCGTATGGACAAAGAACAGAATAGACCACGTTTTTACAAGTGGAATCCTGACAAGAAGCAGGAAACCAGCAAAGAAAAGGTGGTTGCCGTAGCCGAAGAACACAAAACACAGGTAGCCGTCAATAACCACGGTAATACGAATGAAGCCACCAAGGATGTGAAAGAACCACTCAAAACGGGACAGACACAACCTACTGCCGAGCAGAAGCAACAGCAAAATGAAAACAAGCAGAAGAAGTCCCGTGGACGTAAGATGTAACCTTAAAACCATTCTACACTATGACAACTTGTATTATTGCCGAGAAACCCTCGGTAGCCAGAGATATTGCCCGCATCGTAGGGGCAAATAGCAAGCAGGACGGATGCTTGGAAGGTAACGGCTATCTCGTTACTTGGGCAATGGGACACCTCATCGCCCTTGCCATGCCCGAAGCCTATGGTTTTTCCGCTTATAAGCGTGAGGACTTACCCATCCGTCCCGATCCTTTCCAACTTATTATTCGCCAAGTCCGTAAGGACAAGGAGTATATATCAGACCCTGCAGCATTGAAGCAACTTAAAGTCATCCGTTCATGCTTCGACAAGGCAGACCGTATCATCGTCGCTACTGATGCAGGACGAGAGGGTGAGCTTATCTTCCGCTATATCTACCAACATCTTGGTTGTAGAAAGCCTTTCGATCGTCTTGGATAAGTTCACTCACAGACAAGGCTATTCGTGAGGGACTTTCCAACCTCAAACCTGGAAGTTGTTACGACAATCTCTATTATTCCGCCAAGGCAAGGAGCGAAGCCGACTGGCTGGTAGGTATCAATGCTAGCCGTGCATTGTCCATTGCCCGCAAGGGAGGTTATTCTTTGGGGCGGGTACAGACCCCTACATTGGCTATGGTCTGCCGTCGGTACATAGAGAACCGTGATTTCTCTTCCGTACCCTATTGGAAAATATCCGTCCTTACAGAAAAAGAGGGTGTGTCGCTGAAAGCCATTGGCAGTGCAGACTATGAGAGTGAAGCCACGGCACAGACTGCTCTCGCTACACTCCGCAGTCAGAGCCGGCTTAAAGTAGAGTCGGTCACAAGACAGGTGGGGCATACCGCGCCACCACTCTTGTACGACCTTACTGCCTTGCAGAAGGATGCCAACAGACGCCACGGCTTTTCTGCAGACAAGACCCTCTCGATAGTCCAAAGCCTCTATGAGAAGAAAATCACGACCTATCCCCGCACAGGCAGCCGATACATCAGCGAGGATGTTTTCGAGGAAGTATCCGCCCTGCTCCGCAAGATAGGAGAAACACTTCCGACTCCGCTTAACCGCCATTCGGTGGATAACACAAAGATAACCGACCACCACGCCATTATTCCCACAGGTGAAACACCCTTAGGATTGTCGGCAGATGAAACAACTATCTATCAAATGGTAGTCAATCGCTTCATAGAAGCCTTTTCTCCTGATTCCGAGGAAGAGCGTATGCAGGTACGGTTCACGGGTGGCACCGATACCTTTACTTGGAAAGCATACCGACAAATCTCTTTAGGCTGGAAAGCTGTACAGAAAGGTAAAGAAGTAGAAGCTGAAAAGAAAGAGGATAGCAATGAACAGATTTTGTCTTCATTGCCGAACTTGACAGAAGGTGAAGTCCTATCACTTGTCAATGCGGATATCAACGAGCATAAGACCAAACCTAAACCTCTCTACACAGAAGCGACACTGCTTTCTGCTATGGAAAACGCTGGAAAAGAGGTCGAAGATGCTGAAAGTAAGAAAGCAATGGCAGAGTGCGGCATCGGAACACCTGCCACCCGTGCCAACATCATCGAGACACTTATCCTCCGTGATTATATCCGTAGGGAGAAGAAATCCATCATACCTACCGAGAAAGGTCTTGCAGTCTATGAGATTGTCAAAGATAAGAAAATTGCCAACGCGGAGATGACTGGCAGTTGGGAACTTGCCCTTACTGCTATTGAAGCAGGAATGATGCCATCTAATAAGTTCTCACAGGGCATTAATTCATACGTGGGGACTATTTGCGAGGAACTCCTTTCACTTTCTTCAGAGCAGAAGTCCTATCCTGTCTACCGCTGCCCAAAGTGCGGACAGCAGAATGTCGGCATCTATGCCAAGGTAGCCAAGTGCAGGCATGAAACCTGTGGTTTTCACGTGTTTCGTGAAGTCTGCGGCATACATCTCTCTGAAGATAATATCCGTGACTTGATAAGTTCTGGTCGTACGCCTATCCTTAAAGGACTGACCAGTAAGGCTGGCAAGAAGTTCAACGCCCGACTGGTTTTGAAGGACGATTATACCACCACCTTTGAGTTTGAACAAAACAAGAAACGGAAATAGCATACTACTTCATTTCTGATACTAAAGTCAGACATTACAGTCAAGCTTAGGTGTCAGAGTGATTATTCCCATAATAGAATACGTTATACCTTATGGCATACAATAAGAAAGAAGTCCTGCAAGCCAATACGGAAGCTATCCGTGTGGTCTTGCGCCTGGAGAAAGAACGCCGTGAAGCCACCGAAGCTGAGAAAAGTATCTTACGAAACTATCAAGGATTCGGTGGCTTGAAATGTGTACTCAACCGCACAGATAACCCCGATGACATACGCTATTGGAGCAAGTCAGAGCAGAATCTCTTTGAACCTATCCAGCAGCTCAAGCAGATGATTTATCGTGAAGCCGTAGATGCCAACACCGCCAAGCGGTATTGGGAGAGCATCAAGGCAAGCGTACTGACCTCCTTCTATACCGATACCCGTATCGTTTCTGCCATCTCAGACGCACTTGCCTCCACAAACCTGCAGATAAGACGATGTTTAGACCCTTCTATGGGTATGGGTGCCTTTGCCGAGACCTTTGCAAAGCAAGCAGGAGTTGTAGATGCAATGGAGAAGGACTTGCTCACTGCCCGCATCAGTCAAGCCCTGCACCCCTATGGTAAAGGCAATGTGTTCGTTCGCAACGAGCCTTTTGAAGCCATTGGAGAGCTGGAAGACAAGGACAAATACGACCTTGTTACAAGTAACATCCCTTTTGGAGATTTCATGGTCTATGACCGAGAATACAGCAAAGGTAAGGACACTCTTAAACGTGAGTCCACACGTGCCATTCACAATTACTTCTTCGTGAAAGGTCTGGACTGCATCAAGGAAGGTGGCTTACTGGCATTTATCACCTCACAGGGCGTTTTGGACAGTCCCCGCAATGAAGCCATACGCCGTTACCTCATGCAGAATAGCCGCCTTATCTCCGCTCTCCGCCTGCCATCAGGTATGTTTTCAGACAATGCAGGTACGGACGTGGGTAGTGACCTCATCGTCCTACAGAAGCAGACAGGTAAAGAAATCGGCGAAGGAATTGAACAGCAGTTCGTAGAAACCGTTTCTGTTCCCAAGGAAGAAGGCTCTTCTGTCGTCTTCAAGCATAACTCTCTTTTTGTAGGAGATTGGAAGGACATATCTCATCGCACCATTGCCACAGAGCGCATAATGGGTACAGACCCTTATGGAAGACCTGCATGGGAGTATCGGTTCACGGGAGGGATTGAGGAAATGGCAGAAAGTCTCCGAACACAACTCTCCCTTGAAATGGAACAACGTATCGACCGTAAACTATATGAAACAGGTATACCAATGACAGAGGTAGAGCGAGAGGCAGAAGCAGAGAAACAGCTTCGCAAGTTGGGTATTACCATAAGTCGGGAAGAAAAAATAGAGAAGACAAAGACTGAAGACAAGGGCATAAACGATGCCTATAACCTCATGCCCGACAGTATCAGGAAACAGTTACCAAAACTTTACAGCACAGAAAGGAACTCATTGGCGATAAGGTTGCCTATGCACGCTATTTCTTCCCGATGGGAGCATACACCGCCTACCTTCTGGAATATGACCCTAAGAGCCGCATTGGTTTCGGTGCTGTTACGATGGGGTACGGCTGGGAGCTTGGCAATATGTCCCTTGATGAAATGGAAGGCGTGAAAGTAAGAGGACTGGGCATTGAACGTGACCTGTATTTCTCTCCTAAGAAATTGCACGAGATAGCCGAACTGGAAGAAATCGTAAGGGGACAATATACCAAAGAAGAAGTGGTAGCAGAGGAAATCAAGGAAGAAGTGATAACAAAAACAGAAATAAACGATAAGGTTAAGGAAACTGTAACCATTGCTTCTGAGAACAATACGCAGATAATGGAAGATACCGTTCCTGGCGGAGAGACAATCCCATTACAGCCATCTTCATCAGAGTCTGCCCCACAACAATTAGTCTCAGAACTGCCTTCCATAACTGTTGAACCTGCTCCCGAAGGCGTACCCGCCTTGACACTTCATTATCAATACGAGCAGGAAACACGAGAAATCCGTACGGATATTGAAGCCCCGAAGAGAGATGAGCGGACAGACAATATTCTTTGACGATGATCATCATCCGGTGGTAGACAATAACATGGAAGATATCGGACAAGCGGAGCAGCTGTCACTGTTTGCCCCAGAGGAATACAGCCTTTGGACAAGAGAAGTTACCCGTGTGAACAATGAAATCAAGGATAATTTAGGAACTTCACAGGCACGCCGTCCTATAACTCAAACTGTTCCCCAGAAATCATCGGAGTCCAAGATACAAAAGCCAGCAGCTGTACCCAAACGGCATACCCGTAGTAGCAGGAAAGCAGCTTCTTCCTCCCCACGTGAGCCATCCCTTTTCGACTTCATGAACGAAGCCGAAGAACGCAAGCCAAAACCGATAGCGGAAGTCAGAAAGGAGTTTGACGCTTCCCCGCGCCCTTTTCTCTCATCGCCCGACTCGCATTTGAGGGACGGTTCCATTGTCGTGCAGAAGGGGCAGGTCGGTTTTCTTTCTGACTTAAAGCGACATCCGACCTTCAACCCGATGGACTTGCCGTATGCGCAGCTTTCCCGTCTCAAAGCCTATATCGAGATACGGGAGTGCTATCATCGTCTTTATGACTACGAGGCGGAGAACCATGCAGAAGACAGGGAAGACCGCAGCAGACTCAACCACCTGTATGATGACTATGTTGCACGCTGGGGCTACTTCAATCAGAAGGCGAATACCGACATCATCAAGATGGATGCTACAGGCGTGGAAATGCTCTTCTTGGAACGCTCCGAAAACGGCAGGTACGTCAAGGCAGACATCTTTGACCATCCTACGGCATTTTCTACTACCGAACTTTCCATTGCTGCCGACCCGATGGAGGCATTGGGCGCATCACTCAACAAATATGGCACGGTGGAACTTGACTACATGAGTTCGCTTTTACCTGATATGGAGGAAAGCGACATCATTTCTTCCTTGGAAGGTCGTATCTATTTCAACCCCGAAGAGAATGCTTACGAGGTTGCGGATAAGTTCATTTCGGGCAATGTAATAGAAAAAGCGGAGCGTATCGAGTCATGGCTCTTGGACCATCCCGACCACGAAGAGGCAAAGCAGAGCCTTGCTGCCTTGCGTGCAGCCACGCCAACACCCATTCCATTTGCAGACCTTGACTTTAATCTCGGTGAACGCTGGATACCTGCCAAAGTCTATGGCAGGTTCGCTTCGGAGTTCTTCGGGACGGATATTGGCGTATCCTACCATTCCAACATGGACGAGTATTCCATTGTCTGCGACCGAAAGAATGCCAATATCTGGCACAAGTATGCCGTACAGGGAGAGTTCCGCCGTTATGACGGTATCAATCTCTTAAAGCATGCCCTACACAATACCATTCCCGACATCAACAAGAGCAAGGAGGTGACGGACAAGGTTACGGGAGAGACCAAGACCATCAAAGTAAGGGACGGACATGCCATACAGATGGCAAATGCCAAGATTGAGGAAATCAGACAGGGCTTTGTTGATTGGCTCGGACGCACGCCCGATACGTTCAAGCAGCAGCTCTCGGATAGATATAATCGTCTGTTCAACTGTTTTGTACGCCCCAACTTCGACGGCAAGCACCAGACGTTTCCCGACCTTGACCTCAAACGATTGGGTATTGATGACCTTTACAAGAGCCAGAAGGATGCCGTATGGATGCTCAAAACCAACGGTGGCGGTATATGCGACCACGAGGTGGGAGCGGGTAAGACGCTCATCATGTGTACAGCTGCCTACGAGATGAAGCGATTGGGACTCTCAAACAAGCCGATGATTATCGGACTGAAGGCAAACGTCTTCGATATTGCCGACACTTTTAGGAAAGCTTATCCTAATGCTAAGGTACTCTATCCAGGTAAGAATGATTTCAACAAGCAGAACAGACAACGTATCTTCAACGACATCAAGAACAACGACTGGGACTGTATTATCTTGACGCATGAACAGTTCGGTATGATACCGCAGGCCTTGGAGATACAGGAGGCGATTATGCAAAAGGAACTGGATTCCGTGGAAGAGAATCTCGAAGTGTTGCGACAACAAGGAAGAGACATCTCCCGTGGTATGCTCAAAGGATTGGAAAAGCGCAAGCAGACGCTTGAAGCTAAGTTACAGAACATACAGGACAGTATCGCCGAAAGAAAAGACGATGCTGTGGACTTCAAGATGATGGGTATCGACCACCTCTTTGTGGATGAATCGCACCAATTCAAGAACCTGATGTTCAACACACGCCATGACAGGGTGTCGGGTTTGGGTAATCCTGATGGTTCACAGCGTGCCTTAAACATGCTCTTTGCCATTCGTACCATACAAGAACGGTCCGGCAAGGATTTGGGAGCCACTTTCCTTTCAGGAACGACCATCAGCAACTCACTTACGGAGCTGTATCTGCTTTTCAAATACCTGCGCCCGCAGGCTTTGGAGAGACAAGGTATCAACAGCTTTGATGCATGGGCTGCAGTCTTTGCCAAGAAGTCGACAGACTACGAGTTCTCCATCACAAACGACATCATTCAGAAAGAGCGGTTCCGCACCTTCATCAAGGTGCCTGAGCTGGCCGCCTTCTATGCGGAGATTTGCGACTTCCGCACAGCCAAGGATATCGGTATCGACCGCCCGGAGAAGAATGAGATACTGCACAACATTCCACCTACACCCGAGCAGGAAGTTTTTATCGGCAAACTGATGGAGTTTGCCAAGAGTGGCGATGCCACAATCTTGGGACGTGCACCTCTGAGTGAGAGTGAAGAAAGGGCAAAGATGCTTATTGCAACTGACTACGCGCGCAAGATGAGCTTAGATTTACGCATGATTGATGAAAATGCTTACTCAGATCATATAGACAACAAGGCAAGTCACTGTGCCAAGATGCTCAATGACTATTACCAAAAGTACGATACACAAAAAGGAACGCAGTTTGTTTTCTCTGATTTGGGGACTTACAAGCCGGGCGAATGGAACGTCTATTCTGAGATAAAGCGTAAGTTAGTAGAGGACTATCATATCCCGTCCTATGAGATACGCTTCATTCAGGAGTGCAAGAACGAGAAGGCAAAGAAAGCGATGGTAGATGCGATGAACCGTGGAGACATACGTATCATCTTTGGTTCAACTTCTATGCTTGGCACAGGAGTGAATGCGCAACAACGTGCCGTGGCGGTCCATCATTTGGACACGCCTTGGCGACCTTCGGACTTAGAGCAGCGCAACGGACGAGCTGTGCGCAAGGGAAACCTTATCGCCAAGGAATTTGCCAACAACAAAGTTGATGTGATTATCTATGCCGTGGAACGTTCCTTGGATAGCTACAAGTTTAACCTGCTGCATAACAAGCAGCTCTTCATTAATCAGTTAAAGACAAACACACTTGGTAGTCGTACCATCGATGAGGGTTCAATGGATGAGGACAGCGGTATGAACTTCTCCGAATACGTAGCGGTGCTTTCTGGCAATACCGACCTTTTGGAGAAAGCAAGACTTGACAAGAAAATTACCACCTTAGAATCAGAACGCAAGAACTTCCTCCGTGAACGTGACGCCGCAACGGGCAAGTTGGCTGAGATTGACAGTTCCGTGTCCTTTCATACAGACAAAATAAAGGAGGCACAGTCAGACCTGGCTCTATTTGAGCAGCGTGTAGAACGTGATACGGAGGGACTGCCCGTCAATAAACTGACAATCAAAGGTGTGGAAGACAGCACTGACATCAAGATCTTTGCTGCACGTCTGCAGGAAATAGACGAAAAAGCACGCACCAAAGGAGAGTACAACAAAATTGGCGAAATCTATGGTTTCTCCATCATGGTCAAGACAGAGAGTACTTCCAAAGACTTATTCGACTGTTCGATGAACCGCTTTTTTGTGAAAGGACAGGAGAGCATCTACTATACCTATAATAATGGTAAGTTGGCAACAGACCCGAAACTTGCGTGTCAGAACTTCATTAATGCCTTGGAGCGTATTCCAAAGGTGATAGAGTCGCATGAGAAGGAAATGGCAAAGGTCGTGGCCAACAAAGACGTTTACACCAACATTGCCAACAGTTCTTGGAAGAAAGAGGACGAGCTTCGCTCACTCAAAGGCAAGGCAGCAGAACTTGACAGAAAAATTGCACTTACATTGAACGAACCAAATGAAGAAAATGAAAAATCAAACGAAAATGACCAATCCGAGTATTTAAAACAAAATAGTAGTAATAGTCCAAATACTAAAAAGGAAGAGGAGGGGGTAATTTATTCAAGTTCTATGAATAATAGAAACAAACAAGAAGAAAGTAAGGGATATATTGTAAAAACCAGACTGAGATAAATAGCGATGGTGTGTCATAATTGATACACCATCGTATTATATTATTTCCACAAAGAGTATTCTCTCCATTTTTCAGGAAAGCCCATGTCTTTCAAAACTACCAATTTGGGAGATTTGTCCAATAGGGTGAGCAAACTCTTTCTAAATGAGCTATCAGGACTGATTATTTGCTGCAAATACAAAATTACTGATAAGTAGGCAAACAACTTATTGTCCCTTATCGTTGCAGCTTCTTGCTTTGATAAGAAAGGATAATTCGTTCTATAAGGAAACTTCAAGCCTATTGTAAAGCGGCGATTCCATACACGACTATGATGGGCACAAGTATTGCGTAAAGACGATAAACCGTGCATCCAATTCTTCAGAATATCGACATTGTATAGTCCCAAATCCCTGCAAATTGTTTTACTAGAAGGATTATTCTTGTCCAAAGCAAAAAACAACTTACTCAATGTTCCCATAGAAACAACCTCTAAGGTCATCCACGCTGGCGGAAAATCAGGTTCGCTATATTTTTGATAATAATGAGCTATAAAATCCTCATTACTTCGCTTGACCTCTTTCATTAAATCCCCTACAACAGGGTGTGTCAATGCGATAAACTTATCGTGGTGAAAGTATAACTTATGATTGAGAAACCAAAAGGCGTCATTTTCATCAACGGAATAATTTAAGGCGATTCTTGTTCTTAATGCCACCTCGATTTTTTCAATGGCATTGAAGATTAAAGAGCGTAAACGCCTATCAAAACAATAAAGGTCTATCACATCTTGAAAAGAAATGTCCTTTCTCAGAAATTCGTGATTAGCACCTTCCCCATTATTTTGAAAAGGGTATGTGTATGCTCGTAATCTATAATAACTTATGTTATAAAGATATTGGGACGCAAGTTTTTCGTCTCCAATATTAAGTCCTCTATCGCATAGCTTTTTAACCTGCTCAGATGTGTCTATGGGCTTCTTTTCGTACCTCATAACCGTATATAAACTCGAAGACCTCCCCGGGTGCGCTGTTCTGATGAGAAGCGTGGGAGGTCATATTGACTGCAAAATTACTGCTTTTTTTTTGAATGTGCAAGGAAAATGCCGAAAAAATCATTGCAAGCGATGAATTTTCCATTAAAAGTAGCATCAAATGTAGAAATTACAAATATTTTTTGTCCGCAACGCTATCTTTATCGGTTCAATAGTTTCAAACAATATATGGTAAATTCCTTATCAAAGAAATAAGCGAGTACTGTTATCGTTGTGTGCGGTAAATCCGCAACCAACTTTTTACTTGCGAAGGTAATTATTTTGTTGTGTAAACACTTGCATTTACACAACAAAAATAATCTAATCAGGAAATCAATTACCAACCATCTCGCTTCCGTACCATTTCATCTATCTCTTCCCGAAGGAAAAGCAACCTGCCATTGGCTTTAAGATAGGGAATTTTTCCTGCCCAAACCCAATTATAGATGGTCTTTTGCTCCACTTTGAGAATCTTGGATACATCAATGATATCCAAGTATTCCGGTTTCAATGGTGGACGGACAGTCGTGTCAACAGATTGATCCTGCAGAACAAGCAGGCGGTCGAGTTTATCCTCGACGCTTATCAGCTTGTCGAACAGGCGTTTTTGCCAAGTGTCTTCAGTTTTATAATCTATGTACGGCATAGTTCTCCTTTTTGATAGTTACCATTGGTATCTTGTTCCAAGATACGTTGTTCTTTCATATAGGCGATGTATTTCTTTGCGGTCCTGTCCTTAATTTCCATTTCGCTCATCAGAACCTCACAAAGTTCTTGGTAAGTGAGCTTGAAAGAATTTCGGAAGGCTTCTTTGACAACGCCAATCAGTTCATCGGTCTTGCGCTTTTCCTTATCCTCTTTAGACTTCTCGCCACGATAGACGTGCATGTCCTCAGCCTTATCCCAGCCGAAAAGCATCATCGGTACGTCCAACGGACTTCCGTCACGGGCTTTCAATGCTTTTACGACCGAGTATTCGGGATTGTCGTCTTTCTCAATGGAGAGTATTCCTGCCGCCTTTCGTTGAAGTTCCGAACCGATGTGCCCACGGAGTTTGATTCCATTCGGTACGAAGTGCAGCACGCAAATGATACAAGTATTGTAAATACCTGCCAAGCGATAAAGCTCGTCCACAATGGCTATACTTTCCGTTTCATCGTTGGCAGAACGTATCAAGTCGGCTATTCCGTCAATTACCACGAGGTGGATACCTCCATGCCTGTGATGGAACAAGTCCATACTCTCACGGATAAGTTTCAGCCTGTCCCTACGGGACAGAGAGGCAAGGTACAGGGAATGGTAAAACTTCGGTACTGCCGACAATGAAGCCCTACGCAGTGTCTTACCCAAGTTCTTGTGCAACTGTGCCTCGGACTGTTCCGTGTCATAGTGTAGGACCGCCAAGCCTTTGGGATTGGGGGTAATCTCTAATCCCAAGGTCTTCTCTATCGGTAATCGTTTTTCTCCCAATGTCCCAGCAAGAATCGCACCCACATAGTTACTCTTACCCGTACCTTCGCCTCCAGTGATGCAGAACAGATTATCCTGCGTACCGAGTGGCACACCATTTACTGCCACCACCGACTTGGAAATG